>BNJS01003750.1_pt1 | contig 3016979 bp, 3137 predicted proteins | sample 8540461 | NCBI WGS metagenome assembly BNJS01 (sample SAMD00202454, study PRJDB9452) | human saliva metagenome | isolation source: human saliva | place: Japan | reverse complement strand
CATAGATTCAAGTAGAACCTTGAGTTTATGGGGTTTTTTTGTTTTTTTGAATCAACTAAGCAAATATTGTGTATATTGGAATATTTTATTAAGGTATTAATATGCATATATTGTATGTGTTTATACATAAAGTATTACATATATCTTAAGATATACTAAAAATGGTATGGACATATGTATAAAGTCAAGGTAAAATAGTAATATAGATTCGGTTTTTTGTATTTAAGAAGCTACCGGCTTTAGTGGTAGTTTTTATATAAAATTTAGTGAATTATTTCAAGTGGATAAAGGATGCTTAATGGTATTAAGTAATGCTATTGTAATTTAGAGCGGGAGGGGAAAATGTACAAGAAAAGATACTTACTTTTGGCTGTAATGCTATTGACAACAATATTTTTAGGCTGTGCAGGCATTGGAAAGAAGAGTGATAAACCTATTGTGCTTACACTTTGGCATGTGTATGGAGGCCAGACAGATTCTCCACTTAATCAAATTATAGACCGATTTAATGAGACTCGTGGCAAGGAAGAGGGGATAAGAATACAGGTCACAAGTGTGTCAAATACAAATACTATACATGAAGCTGTAATTGCAGCAGCAAAAAATGAGCCGGGGTCTGCGGATCTTCCGGATATGTTTGTATCATATCCAAAGACTGTATTGTCACTACCTGATAAAGATATTTTGGTGGATTATAAGGATTATTTCACAGGGGAGGAGTTAAATGAGCTTATTCCGGCATTTGTACAGGAAGGAATGATAGATGATAAGCTTATGGTGTTTCCGGTGGCGAAGTCAACAGAGATTCTTTTTGTAAACAGGACATTGTTTGAACGATTTGCAAAAGAAACCGGAGCAAGAGAGGAGGATCTTGCCACATGGGAAGGTCTATTTGAGATGGCAAAACTCTATGAAAAATGGACAGATGATAAGACTCCGGATATTCCAAATGATGGAGAAAATTTCTTTGTACATGACTATCATTTCAATTATTTCCAAGTGGGCTGTGAGTCGCTGGGTGAATACTTTTTTACAGATGCATTACAAGGTGGTAAGTTGGCATTTGGAGATAAGTTTAGAAAGATTTGGGAGCCTTATGCTGATGCGGCTATTTCAGGTGGAGTGTGGTTACGTGATGGTTATGCCACAGAACCTCTAAGAACAGGAAAATCCATAGTGAGTGTAGCATCCTCTGCAAGCGTACTGTATTATGAGGATATTGTAACGTATGAGAACAATATTTCAGAACCAATAGAAGTTATATCATATCCTGTACCTGTTTTTGAGGGTGGTAAAAAGATGGTTATGCAAAGGGGAGCAGGTTTTTGTACAGTTAAGTCTACTAAAGAGCGTGAAAAAGCTGCAGCATTATTTTTGAAATGGCTTACAGAGCCTGACAATAATGTGGAATTTGTAGTAAAAGCAGGATACATGCCTGTAACAGATAAGGCATTTGAACAGCTTTCTAAAGTATCTGGAAAGCTTGAGAGTACTAAGTATAGAAGTTTATATGAGGCTATATCAAAAACTAAAGAAGAATATACTTTCTATGTCGCACCACAATTACCTAACTATCTTGATTTGGAGATGCACTTTGAAAAGAATGTAAGACTTGAGCTCTCGAGGGCAGAAGAGGAATATAAAGAAGCTTTGCAAAATAATGAACAGCCGGATAAAGAGGCTTATATCGAGGAGGCTTATCAAAATATAAAGAAGGCGATGCAATAGTTTGGAGACATAAAATGGAACAAAATAAAGAAAAAAATAGGTCTACAACTATAAGAAAAAAGCTATCTTTTTGCGATATTATAAAGGGAATCAATCATCAAAGTAGATCAATGCGTAGCAAGCTTATGATATATCTTTGCTGCCTGGTTTTGGCAGGAACGGGAATATTATTAGTTATGTTGGTGGCTTCAGGTGTGTTTTCTGAGAGTGGAAGACAAATTGGACAAAACCTGCAAGTCCATTTACAAAATCAAAAAAGAGATATTAAAGAGAGAATGGATCTCTTCATAACAAATGGTATGGATTTGTCAAAGAGACTTACAACATATATGGAGAGAGATGTTCTGACATATCCCTATAATATAAAAGAATTGGAAAATGATGAAAAAGGACTTAGAACGATGCAGGAAAACATGTATATGCTATTAGAAGGCAAGTTACATGTTACTCGAGCGAGTGGAGTGTATGCGGTATTTGATACAACAGTAAATACTTCAGCCCCGAATGCAGAATGTTCACGTAGCGGAGTTTATTTGAGGTTGGCAAATGTAAGTGGAAATGTTTTGGAAGATGATGTGTTTCTATTTCGCGGTAATCCAAATGTAGCTATGCAGAATAAAATACAGATACATAATCGTTGGAATATGGAATTTAATACGGAGGATATGTACTGGTTTAATGATCAGATATCTACAGCGAATACCAATCCTACAACAGAGGAGTACTTATGGATTAACAGACAACATTTGAAGGATACATGGGAAAACAGCATATTTTTAAGTGTACCTGTGATTGGAAGCGAGGGTGAAAGATATGGAATATGCGGTCTTGAAATCAGTGGTCTTTTGTTCCGTCTAAGCTATCCCAAATTCGAAAGTAAATATGGTGATATGGTGACCATAATCGCACCTGTAGATCAGGATAGGTTATTGTTTAGTGAAGGACTTAGTGGTTCTCAGGGTAATAGTTATATTAATGAAAATGATGACCTTTTTATTGATACAGGCAAAATATATAATGTTTACTTTAATTCACAAGGGAAATATGTTGGAGTACAACAAACAATAGAAGGTGCATTTGACCCACAAGGCAGGCAATGGGCGATTGCCGTACTTGTTTCCTATGGTAGTTTTGAAGCACAGGAAAGATATGAAAAAGTAATGATGATAGCAATACTAATGGTATTTAGTATTGTCATGTTTATAATATCATTTATAATATCCAGACAGTTTGTAAAGCCGATTGAAAAGGGAATAGAGAATCTGAAAGCAGATGATTTTTATAAAAATGATTCTCGTACAGGAATTGCAGAGATAGATATTCTTGCGGAGTTTCTAAAGAGCAAGGAAGAAAAATACAAGAGTATGGGTGCAGTTCCATCAGAAATAGAAGAGATGTTTGATCGCTTTATAAAAAATTCAAAGGACCTGACTGTATCAGAAAGAAATATTTTGGAATATTATGTAAATGGACATGAAATTGCAGAACTACCGGACTTACTTTGTATAAGTTTAAATACAGTAAGAAAACATAATAGAAATATATATACAAAGCTTGAAGTCAATTCTAAAGATGAGTTACAAATATATATTGATCTATTGGTACGCTGTGGAAGGATTAATGAAATATTAAAAATAAAAATTAGAGACACCTAGCATTAGTATAAATTATACAAATGTTAGGTGTATTTTTTTGTGCATTTATTTGGTATTCATCAGATAATATTTGGAAAAACTAACTTAAAAAGTATTCTTTGGGTAATATACTTTTATTGTGAAATATGATATTGATAGTACAAACAGTAATATTTGTATAGGAAGGGAGGGAAAACTATATATAAATTTTAGTATTGTTGTAAATCATAAAAATATAATAAGAAAGGAAGGTGTTATGAGTCAGAGAAAGGCAATTACAAAAGAGATAGTTAAAATTATAGTATTTTTATTTTTGACATTGGCGTTAATGTGTATTATGCAAAGGGAATCTTATGCTATTGGTTCATATTTTGATTACACTGTTAACTATGTAGATGAATCAGGAAATGTTATAAAATCAGAAAGCGGTAGTCGATTGGGTGGCATCGGTTTAAGTACAGAAATATTTACAATTCCTGTGCAGCCTACATTTACTGAAGGCGGTATAACATATTATGTTAAAAGCAGTGTAGATCAGAACTTACCATCTGATGTTACTTTGAGTTCGTCAAATGATTTGCTTACCGTAACGCTTAATTGGGTTACATATACAGGTGGTGTGACTTATAATTTGGTATGTCGTGATAATAGATATCCATATGTAATTAAATATGAAGATGAATCAGGTAATACACTTATTAATGATCAGACGGGTAGAGCACCGGACATGACTTGGCTGTCTTTGGATAATACAGAGTTTACCGCTACATTATATGATGCGGGTGTAGTATATGTGGTAAAGCCGGTTCAGGTATATAGTGCATATATGTATCAATATAACTCAGCAAATGATATTAAGGTACTGGTAGGTGCAAATTATCCATTATATACAATAGTTTGTACAAGAAAGAATCCATCAGGAAGCGGAACAACACCAGGCGGAAGCGGAACAACTCCCGGTGGAAGCGGAACAACCCCGGCGGAAGCGGAACAACACCCGGCGGAAGCGGAACAACTCCCGGTGGAAGCGGAACAACACCCGGTGGAAGCGGAACAACACCAGGCGGAAGTGGAACAACACCCGGTGGAAGCGGAACAACTCCCGGTGGAAGCGGAACAACACCCGGTGGAAGCGGAACAACACCAGGCGGAAGCGGAACAACACCAGGCGGAAGCGGAACAACCCCCGGTGGAAGCGGAACAACACCCGGTGGAAGCGGAACAACCCCCGGCGGAAGCGGAACAACACCCGGTGGAAGCGGAACAACCCCCGGTGGAAGCGGAACAACTCCCGGCGGAAGCGGAACAACAACTCCTGGAGAAGTAGTAATTCCTGGTGGAACTGTAGGAAGTGGAAGTACAGTAGGAAGTAGCGGTACAGGAAAAGTCGAAAGAAGTCATAATAGTGGAAGTGGTAGAGGAATTGGTCATAAGGCTATAGGTAAGGGCAGTTCAGGAATCGGCTCACCTCTTAAGCAAGGTTGGATATTAGAAAATAACAATTGGTATTACTATTCTGGAACTACTAGGGATACATTGAAAAAGGGTTGGCACCTAGATCCTCAAGATGGAAAGTGGTATTACTTAAATCCTTTAGACGGTGTGATGTTTATCGGTTGGCACAATATAGGTGAAAAGTGGTATTTCTTTAATAACTATACAACTAATTGGACTTGGGAATTGCGTAATGGTGAATGGTATTTTAAGAATATAGAAAATTCAAGACCTCTTGGATCAATGTATACAAATGAAAAAACACCTGATGGATTCAAAGTTGATAAAAATGGAGAATATATTCGTTAGACAAGTGTTTTTGAATCCAATATAAACTGGCAGAAACTGTTCAATTTCCAAAAAGGAGGGAAGATGAAAAGATATAGTTTAGCTTTTATATTAATAATGATTAGTTTGTTAATCTGCCTGGCTTGCTCAGGTAATGGAAGAAAAAGAGATGAAGCATTGGTAGGAAAATATATAGCTGTATCAGGAAAAGCATTTGGACTTGATCTTTCTCGTGATGAGATGAAAGGATTTACTGTTGAGTTAAATGCTGACGGACAGGCAAAATTGATAGCAGAGGATATAAGGGTAGAAGGTAAATGGTTCAATGATAATACTACTGTGACAGTTAAAGTTGACAAGGTAAATATGGTAGGAACATTGGGTGAAGATACAATTACATTTGACGGATTTTTAAAAGATCAGGTTGGAGCATCAATAGACTTGCAATTTGCAAGAGAAGGAACAGATGCTCTAAAGCCTTAAAACTTCTACTATATAAAACTCTTTTATGAAATTGAACAGTAAGTTCTGTTGTTGATGTGTTGGATGATGATGCCTATTATATATTTATGATAGAAAACTTTGAAAATGGGGCTGTCGGGAAAAGGCAGCTATAAAAGAGGGAGGAGTAACTCAAAACGAGTCACTCCTCCCTAAGTTTTTACATAAAAAAAGATGGCTAACGATAACCATCTTTCTCCGTTACATGTTATAATGTAACTATGCTCACAGTTAATTATTATAACGACTTTTTGAAATAGGTCAACAGAAAATCAACTTTAGCTTCTATGAATTGAGTTTACCCGATGACGATCCAGTCTATACCCTAAAAAAAGTTATGGAGGATTTAGATTTTTCCGGACTATTAGCCAATTGTTCGGACAAGGGAAGAACAGGGTACAACCCGATCATGATGTATGCAGTTATTACTTATGCAAATATGCGTGGAATACGCTCTATTGATCGTATTGTGGATTTATGTGAAAGAGATATTGCTTTTATCTGGCTTACTCAAGGGAGGAAGCCTAAAAGAGATGCTTTTTATGAATTTAAAAGTAAGAAACTTACTTCAGATATTTTGGATGACTTAAACTATCAGTTTATGAGACGATTACAAAAGGAAGGATTTGTAACATTAAAAGAATTGTTTATTGATGGAACAAAAATAGAAGCTAATGCTAATCGTTATACTTTTGTATGGCGTGGAAGTATTAATTATCATCTTGCAGGTCTGCTGGATTCTATTGATAAGCTTTATTCAGACTATAATTCTTTTTTACAAGATAATGGTTTTGGGGAGAAGTACGAGCTTGGAAATGCACAAATGTTTGTAATTGACGGAATTGATAAAGTTAGAGATGTTATTGAAAAGAATAGAAAAAGAAAGATTACAAAACATAAAAAGCTATCTAATAACCGTATTATAGAGATTGATAACTGCTCGCCTCTTGAAATGCTTAAGCTACAGAAAAACCTTATGGCTATTGCTGACGGAGAAGGTATTGTATTTGTTAACGGAAGGGGTAAGAGAAAGCCAAAACTTCAACAACTATATGAAGAACTTGAGCATTGTGGACAGCGATTAATGAGCTATAAAGAATGCTTTGAAATTATGGGAAAAAGATAGAAACAGCTATTCCAAAAACTGATTTGGAAGCAACTTTTTATGCGAATGAAGGAAGATCATATGCTGAATGGGCAGCTAAAGCCTGCATACAATGTACAGATAGCAGTAGAGAATTATTTTATTGTACATAGTTATGTAAGTAATGATCGTACAGACTATAACACACTGATTCCTGTCCTTGAAAAGCATAAGAAAGCATTTGGAGAAGTGCTTGAAGAAGTTACGGCAGATAGCGGCTATTGTAGTGAGAAAAAAATCTCTTATATCTAAAAAGAAAAATAAGATAGATAGTTATATAAAACTACAGGATCATGAAAAACGAAAAAAACAAGAGCATACAGTAAAGATATAGGTAAATACTACAACATGAAGACAACAGTATTTGAGGATGAGCAAGTCTATATCTGTCATGACGGTCGTGAACTTAGACATATCAACACAGAAAAGAAAGAACAGAATGGTTATACACAAACATATGAAGTATATGGATGTTCAGACTGTAGTGGATGTGAACATAAGTCTAAATGTTTATACAAGTATAATCCTGATAAAGATATTGATAAGAATAAAGTAATGAAGATCAATGAAGTATGGGAAGAGCTCCGAGAGAAGTCACGATGTTAACATACAGAGTGAAAAAGGTATTCTGAAACGACAGATACGCTCTATTCAAACAGAAGGTCATTTTGGAGATATTAAAGAGAATGAAGATTTCCGACGCTTTAACTATCGTACTTCAGATAAGGTTTATAAAGAATTTATGCTTTTTGCAATAGGAAGAAATATAAATAAATATCATCGTTTTCTCTATGCCAAACTAAAGAAATTTGAAGGAAAACTACAGGAGAAAACAGCATAGTAAAAAATGCAAAAGCAAAATTTCAGCCAAGGGGGTTTTTATGCCCCAAAATAGCCAGTATTATAGAAAAACAAAATATCCTGACAAAGTCACAAAGCCAAAACGCCTTGTATTTGTCAGGATATTTCTATTTCGTTCTGTAGGGATTAAAATTCAGTATTTCCCGACAGCTCCTTTTTTTGTGCAATACTATCAATGATAGTACCATACTTTTATGGTATTCATCAGATAATATTTTTAATAAATAGCGAAAAAAAGTATTCGTTAGGTAATATATTTTGAGGTTAAAAAAAGTGGTATTAATAGTTTAAAGCAGTAATAATTTCTGTGAAGATGTATTACAATAGATTTTTAGAGATGTAATGTAAATTGGAGGGGTGAGATGAAAAATCAAGAAAAAAATTATCTGTAATATTATTTTTTTATTATTGGTTATGTTTATGTCGGTATCCTGTATAAGAACAGGTGGAAAAAGATGAAGAAACAGGTACAAGTAGGGACTGAGTCCGAGAGAAAAAAAGGATAAGAAAAAAAGTCTAAGGAAAAATAAGAAAAAAGGATTCAAGTAAAGAACCTAGTAGATGATAGGGTAGTATCTGAAATACCACATATACTTTTAGAGGAAAAACTATGAAAGTTCCTTTTGAACCGGATCCAAGCTTCAAGTATTTGTATTCAATAAATAATGTTCATCTTAAATTACGAGAAAATAGTAAAGAGTTTGAAGCGCTTATTAAGGCGTTTGATAAGTATAATGAAGAGATGGATGAAGCATTTGAAAATGACTTGAGGGAACTGGTAATCAAGCCACATCCTGCCGATGAAGGAGAGTATGCGGAAGAGGAATATGCATACGAAACACCTGGAGTTGATACAAGAACTCATATAGTAAGGGCTGATAAAAGCATAGTAAGTGTGATTAACTACAAATATGCTGATTATGGTGGTGGAAGTCCTGAATACCATCGCTACTCTTCAAATTTTGATACTACAACAGGTAAGAAACTGGAATTTTCAGATGTGGTAAAGGATGAAGAGAAATTCTTTGAGTTGGCAGATGATAGAGCAGAGGAGTACTATCAATATAATGATTTTGTAACTCCATCAGAGTATGTAAGAGAAAACGGTAATGATTTTGCTTGGACTGCTAATGCAGAAGGTGTTTCGATTTACTTTGATATTTATAATGAGGATGGTGGACTTGAAAATCCACAGATTGTGACAGTGTACTTTGATGAGGCAAAGGATATATTTGAATCTAAGTATACAAAGCCTGAAGATTATTATGTAATTCCTCTACTAGGAGATATGAAGTTATCTTTGGATATTGATGGAGATGGAGAAAGGGAAATTGTTTACACAGATAAAGTCCTTGCAGAAGGGGAGGAAGTTTATGACGGTGTGTATTCCGGATTGAAGATTTGTGTCGGAGATAAAGAGAGTGAAAAAATTTATGGATATGATTATAAATCATATATTATAAAAAAGAATGGCAAATATTATATGTATTTGTTTGTAGGTGAGGTAGACGATATCACTTTGCTTTATAGAGTAGATCTTTCCACATTGGAGAAAAAGGAAGATGAATATAAAGTTGTTAGTTTGGCATATAGAGAAGTATATATGGAACAAAGTGATAATTCATATAAAATTCATTCTACAAAAGAAACTTTTACTGATGCAAATTCATTTTTTGGTGCCATGAGATATGATACATTTGGAACAAATACAACTGAAATAGAATGGATTATAGATGATGAGGCATATCCGGCTCCAAAGGGTAATCGCTATGAAATAACGAATGGACCTGTTTTGTATACTATTAGTGATATTGATTGTATTGAAGTAGATAGTGGTGGAAAAACAGGTAAAAATACTACCTTGCCGAAAGATTCATATATATTATTGCTTTTACACAGATAATGAAAAATTATGTAGATGTAAGAGTTATAGATGAAAAATATGTGGAAGAAAGTAAATGGAGTGGACCAGAGGACAGATATTTTAACTTGAAAGATTATAGTCTTTTGGACTATGACGGATCTTGCTATAGAATAGAAATTGAGCATGGTGAATCTTTATGGGATATTAGAGTTAATGGAGAGACTTTAGATAAGCTATTTGAAGGAATTAGTTATTCATCATAGTATTGGTATTACTGAAAGGGTAGTAAAATGAAGCATAAGATAAGATTATTGATACTTTGCATTTTGATTATGTTCTCATTAGTATCATGTATGCCTTCGTTTCATACAGGTGTTGAAAATGATAAGTCTGATACTGAAACTGAAGCTATAAAGAAAAAGGATTCCGGTAAGAAAGAATCCAAAAAGAAAGTTGACAAGAAAACAGATACAAAACGAGAGAAAAAGCCACATTCAAAGCCTCATATAGTCCTAAAGAAAGTGGGAGAGGAATCATATGATGAATTAGGTATGACCTTATATCATATAGAGTATAAGTATATACAATTAGAAGATGATGGGGAAGAGTTCGAACCTCTTATAGCTGCATTTGAGGAATATAATAAAGAAGTAGATGAACAATTCGCAAGTACAAGGGAAACATTCGAAAACTTTGCCAAAGAAGAAGAATCTAATAGACTGGAGGGATATGGTGAAAAAGTTTTCACAGAAGAAACTGACAGTTATATAATGAGATCCGATAAAGATGTGGTGAGCATACTCAGTTATACAAAATATGATTATGGTGCATCTGAAAGATATTCAAGGAATTCTGTAAGCTTTGATACATCTACAGGAAATAGGCTGAACTTTTTGGATGTGGTAAAAGATGATAAAACATTTTTCGAGCTGGTGGACAAAAGAGTATATGAAGACTATGAGGAGATTAATATTCAAAATCCTTCAGAATATGCAGATGCCCTAAGGGAAAGTAATTATGATAATCTTGTGTGGACTATAAGTCCGATGGGTGTAACTGTATATTTTGATACAAGAGTTTTGGGAGCTGAGACTGATGGACCGCAAGTTATTACAATATCTTTTGAAGAGAATGAGGAGATATTTAATCAAAAATATGTATATGAGGAAAATGATTATGTGGTTCCAATAGTAGCAGGGAATATGACATTACACTTGGATGTTGACGGCGATGGTAGAAGTGATGCTATAGCTGTAAATAATATTTATAAACAGAATCCGGAAACATTGAATATATATGAGGATGGAATTAATATTTTGGTAGGTGATCAAAGTAGAGAATTATCCGGATATGATAGTAAATCTTATATTATAAAAAAAGAATGGCAATTATTATATGTATGTGTTTATTTCTGATGAAATAGAAAGGTTACATATTTTTTTGGATTGACAGACTTAGATTTAGATAATGATGAATTCGGATATTTATCATTGGGAAATTTATATTCTGATTGGAGTCAGAATGGTAATATTGCAACATATGAAAGTCTAGATGAAACATTTACAGATGTTAATTCTTTTAAAGGTCAATCAATGGGCAATCTACTATATTTATTTATGATTTCAAGGGAATGGTTTGTTGCTGATGATGGCAGATTACAAACAAATGATGAGAGAGGCAGAATTATTGATGATCGAGCATATAAAACATTAGTAGATCTCAAATGCAGTGTAGTGGATGAAAATGGTAAAGTGAAAAAACCCAATGTAACAATACCGGCAGATACATATATTTTGCCTTTATATGGTGTTGATGAAACAGATGCTTATATAGATGTAATAATGCTTGATGAATCTGATGTATTGGTATCTTCGATAGGTGAAGGCTATGGTAATTACATAGAATTAAAGAATAAAGATCTGTTAGAATATGAGGGAGATTGTTATAGGATTACATTTGACATTGATGAAGAGTATGGTGATATAAGTATTGATGGCAAAGGATTGTTTGAGATATTTGAAGGCTTAAGCATCGCCGGATAAAAATGATATATAATCTATAATAATAAGAAGTTTAAAATTAATACAAAAGGAGGAAAATATGCGTTATCAAATTGAGGGTGGTAACTTACGGCAGTAGTTATTGAACTGTATGATTGTTATGTAATATTAAAAGATAATGGAACCGGTACAATGTCTTATGTAGGTGAAGCGACAGATCTAAAGTGGAGTGACTGTAAGATTACAATAGAGGGAGAAGACTTGGACTATATTATAAAGGGCGATGAATTAACATTTGACATTGAGGGCAGCACAATGGTATTTAAACGTAGTAAGGATGCACCACCTACAAAGTAATATTTTAATAAATTTAAAACTTATACAAAATAAGAATATGTTTTAGGGGCTGTCGGGAAATGGCAGCCCCTTTGAATAATTGTACTCTTTTTTGAAAGCTATAGTTTATTCTACTGTAACAGACTTTGCTAGATTTCTTGGTTTATCAGGATCTAATCCTTTTAAGAGGCTGACCTGATAGGAGAGAAACTGTAGTGGAACTACCAAAAGGCTTCCGGCAAAGAGAGGATGGGTACTTGGTACACTAAGATTTTGTACAAAGTCATTCTCATCTATAGAAATATTTTCCATTGTGAGAGCAAAGCATTTTGCCCCGCGACTTTTTACCTCGTGAATATTTGAAATACTTTTTCCGGCAAGTTCCTCCTGGGAAAGAAGAGCGATTACAGGACTGTCTTTTTCTATGAGACTTATTGTACCATGCTTTAGCTCACCGCTGCTGTAGCTTTCACAGTGAATATAACTGATTTCTTTTAAAGCTTCAAAGCTCCTTCCATGGAGATTGCCCAGTCAAGACCTCTTCCAAGGAAGAAAATATTGTCGGAGTCCTTCAGCTTCTTTGCCATAGGTAGGATTTCACCATCTAGGGAAAGACATTGTTGAATTTTACCGGGGAGAAGGAAAAGTTCATCTTTGAGGCTTTGAGCTTCTTCATCTTTAATTTTACCCTTTGCTTTAGCTAAAAGTATTGAGAAAATGTATCCTGCAACAAGCTGACAGCTATATGCCTTTGTAGTGGCGACTGCAATTTCAGGTCCTGCCTGTGTATAAAAGACAAAGTCGGATTCCTCGGCAATTGCAGATCCCTTGACATTTACAATGGAAAGAGTTTTTGCTCCTAGTTTCTTTGCTTCTTTTACTGCAGCCAAAGTATCCGCAGTCTCTCCTGACTGGCTTATACTAATAACCAGTTCACCATCTTCTAAAATTGGATGATTGTAGCGGAACTCACTTGCAAGCTCCACCTGTACCGGAACTCTTGCCAGACTTTCACAAACTGACTTTAATACATAGCCTACATGGTATGCAGATCCACATGCGATTATTCTGACTCTTGAAATATCCCGGAAATCCCTTTCACTCATAGAGAAGGCCTCATAGGAAAAGTCATCATTTTCTTTGCAGCAGGCATAAAGCAGAGTATCTTTCACAGCATGTGGTTGCTCAAAGATTTCCTTCTCCATAAAATGCAGATATTCTCCTTTATGAATTCGGCTTTGATCAAGATCGGCTATAGTGGAAGAGCGTTTTACCTCTTCCTTATTTTTGTTATAAATATGTATTTCATTTTCTGAAAGGCTTAAAATCTCCTTGTTTTCCAAGACATATATTTCATTTGTATAGTCCAAAAATGCTGAAATATCTGAGGCAATATAAAAAGAGTCTTCGCCCTTTCCTACAATCAAAGGACTGTCCTTCCTCATTGCATAAAGAGTATTTGCATCATCTTCGAACATAATTGCAAGGGCGTAAGAACCTTTCAACTCTTTTTGAACTAAGAAGAGAGTCTTTAAAATATTCTTTTCTTTCAAGTAAAAATATTCAATCAGGTTTACAGCAACCTCGGTATCGGTATCTGAGTAGAAACTGTATCCTTTTTCTTGTAAAAAGTTCTTTAAATCTGCAAATTTTCAATAATACCGTTATGAACCAGCACCACTTCTTTATTCATAGATAAGTGTGGATGAGAATTTTTTTCGTCAGCCTTACCATGAGTTGCCCAACGTGTGTGACCGATTCCCATAGAGCAGGGAAACACACATTCCTTGGAAGCTATAACCTTTTTTTTCAATTCCTCCAATTTACCTACAGATTTTACCACAGTAAAAGGATGAGAATATAGGGCTATTCCGGCAGAATCATAGCCTCTGTATTCAAGACGCGAAAGACCGGACAGTAGAATATCCTTTGTATTCCCCTGCCCAACAAAACCAACAATACCGCACATAGTATTTTTCTCCTATTTAATTGTTTATTGTGCGAAGAAAGCTTTTGTTACGATCTTGATTTCGCTTTTTTTCTTTCTCTTACGATGCACTACTCCGAAACAGCATCCGCCGAATCTTTCGATAACTGTTTACCTCGTCGGCTAGGGGAATTCCCGAAGCCCTGGCGCTAATTTTCCCTCATTCCTCAGTAAAGAAAAATTTGTGTTATGATAACATATGAAAAAGAAATTTGGAATGCTTTTTTTCAAAAATTAAAAAAATTTATATAAAATATGGTAGAATAATCATATGTAAATACGTAAATAGGAGGGAGAGTATGAGTGTCAGATTAGTATTTATAGGATTAATGGTTTTCCTTGGAGTTTGCTTTACTGCTATAGCACTCTGGCTTAGAAGTAGCCTGAAGAAAAGTTCAGCATATGGTATGCGAGGAGTGGCAAATACTCAAACAGATACCAGTAAAATGAAAACCGGTGAGATATTTTTATATATTCTAAGTATAGTTATCACAGTACTGATAGTTCTGAAGTTAATGAGTGTTATGGGATCAGGGGCTGCGGCTCTTGGCGGAATGATTATAGCAATACCTGTGAGAGCTTTTTTTAATGCAAGAAAGCGTACATATAATGCTATATTTACTCTTTCAGTATTGGCATTATTGTTTGTTTTCTTGTGCTTTGGATATATTCTTATAGGTTTACCGGTAAAGCCCCCCTGTAATGACTGTAGGAGGGATGAAAGTAACACTGAGTAAGACAAGTGTAGAAGACCTCTTAGACGGAGGATTTGATATATACATTATGAATGATGACGATACATATGAGTACAGTGAATTGCTGACAAACGGTTCTTATACCAAGTATGAGAGAAATCAGAATCTTACTGTAGAAAAGGGATATAGAAGTACCGGAGAGACTCTAAGGGGAGCGCCATATTTATTGGCAAAAGATAATACACTTATAGGCGCAATAGATTTGTATGGAAGTCTTGACAAAGATGTTGCTATAACAGATTCGAAGGTAGTGAATTTCTATATGGATGAGGACTGCGAGAATGCAGTGAAAAATGCCGGCATAGATATTAAGCTTGAAGATCTGGATCTATTAGATACTTTTGATACAGATAATGTAAAAAATATTTTCAAAAAGAAACTTTGGCTAATACCGAATGAATTCGAGCCTACAGACTCTGTATATGGAATATCATGGCGTACCAACAGTGATTCTATATTCTGGAATGAGTATTATGCTTATATACGAATTGATGAAAATAAGAATATGAGAAATTTTATAGTTACAACAAGCGTTGCGAGGGACAAACCTGAAAAGTAAAATTATACGTTTAAGAGTGAGAGAATATTTGCGTTTTTTTTCTATTTAGGATATATTATTGTATGTACAAATTAATTTATCAAGTATAGGAGATACAGATGGAATTAAAGCAGGAACTTATAATTGTTTTGGACTTTGGAGGTCAGTACAATCAATTAGTTGCAAGAAGAGTAAGAGAGAACAATGTTTATTGTGAGATCTATTCATATAAAACCCCTTTAGAAGAGATCAAGAAGAAAAATCCGAAGGGAATCATACTTACAGGAGGACCGGACAGCTGCTATCTGCCTGATTCAGCTACATATTCAAAAGAGCTTTTTGAACTTGGAGTTCCTGTACTTGGACTATGTTACGGTGCACAACTTATGCAGCATCTACTTGGCGGAAAGGTAGAGAGAGCAAGCGTAAGAGAGTATGGTAAAATCAAACTGACAGTGGATAAGACTGACAGTGCATTGTTTGAGAATGTGCCTAAGGAAAGCATTGTGTGGATGAGCCACACAGACTATATAAGTAAACTTGGTGAAGGATTTGAGATTACATCACATAGTGATGACTGTCCGGTAGCTTCTTATGAGAATACGGCAAAGAATCTCTATGGAATTCAGTTCCACCCTGAAGTTTTGCATTCAGAGTATGGTAATGTAATGCTTGGAAACTTTATAAAGAATGTCTGCAAATGTGAATGTAACTGGAAAATGGATGCCTTTGTAGAAAACAGTATAAAGGCAATAAAAGAAAAGGTTGGCAACGGTAAGGTACTTTGTGCACTTTCAGGTGGTGTTGACTCATCGGTTGCAGCAGTAATGCTCAGCAAGGCGATAGGTGAAAATCTTACTTGTGTATTTGTAGACCATGGACTTCTTAGAAAAAATGAAGGTGATGAGGTTGAGGCTGTATTCGGACCGAACGGCAATTATAAGCTAAACTTCATAAGAGTAAATGCAGCGGAAAGATTCTACTCAAAACTTGCAGGTGTAAGCGAGCCTGAAAAGAAGCGTAAGATAATAGGTGAGGAATTTATCAGAGTCTTTGAAGAAGAGGCGAAAAAAATCGGCAAAGTAGATTTCTTAGTACAGGGAACAATTTACCCTGATGTTGTGGAATCAGGACTTGGCGGTGAGAGTGTGGTTATAAAGTCACATCACAATGTAGGAGGACTCCCTGACTATGTTGATTTCAAGGAAATCATAGAGCCGCTTAGAGATCTTTCAAGGATGAGGTAAGAAAGGCGGGACTTGAGCTTGGCATACCGAAGCATCTTGTATTCCGTCAGCCATTCCCGGGACCGGGGCTTGGAATAAGAATAATAGGTGAAGTTACAGCCGAGAAGGTAAAGATAGTTCAGGATGCAGACGCTATATACCGTGAGGAAATAGATAAGGCAGGACTTTCACAGGAAATCAACCAGTACTTTGCAGCTCTTACTAATATGAGAAGCGTAGGAGTAATGGGCGATTACAGAACTTATGACTATGCCATAGCACTTCGTGCAGTTAAGACAATAGATTTTATGACAGCAGAGGCTGCCAGACTCCCTTGGGAAGTACTTGAAAAGGTGACCAACAGGATTATCAATGAGGTAGACCATGTAAATAGGGTACTCTATGATATCACAAGCAAGCCACCGGGAACTATTGAGTTGGAATGATTTGTGGTAAAAATGGGTAAATCGACTCGTTTCGAATAAACCTCAGTGAGGCGTACTTAAGTACGCCTCACTCCTGTTTATTCTGTACTTAGTCTATTTCACCATATTTTTTCATAGATTATTTTTGAATATTATATAATTGGATGTAATTGAGTAGTTTCTTTTAGAGATTAATCGAAGATAGATTAGGGAAAAATAAGCAAGAAAATCATAAAGGATTTTTCAATTACAAAAAGATGAATATACCATTTCATATTGGATAAAAAAATCAATTATATCAATTATATGATAATATAGTTTCATAATTACAATATTAAAAATAGGAGGATTGATGTATGTTAGCCAAAAATTAAATTGTGGTTTTTTTAATCATAAGAATTTTTTTTAAGAATGTCAAGATTTATAATTTTAACAGTGTCGCTTCTTTTTAGTTACTTGGATTTTTTTGATCATCAATATATTGCAATTAAATCTTATATTCCCAAACAAATATTGCTGTCGGTTGAAGTTTCGGTAGATTTCCTTTCTAATATATCTGGAATATTTTTGACTATAAGTACTTTTTGTTTTACAATTATTGTCACTGTACTTAATAAATATAGCAGTAGCATATCACCTAGGATGCTTCAGAGTTTCATAGATAGGACCGGAGTTCTTGGTTTATATGGTATATTTGTCAGTGGTTTTTTCTATTCAGTAATCAGTATCCTATTATTGCAAGATATTGCTCCAGACCAACATGTTGTCGCTGGAAGTTTCGGAATTGCTTATTCCGTAATTGCGATGCTTAGTTTTATCGCTTTCTCAAGACAGGTTCTTGATAATCTAAAAGTATCAAATATTATAGAAAATATTTTTAATGATTGCAAGAAACTTATTGATAAAGAGGTAGAACTAAGAAAAAAAGCTAAGCATTATGAAGAAAGCGACGAATCTACAAAGTTATCAATTGTAGCTGAGAGCTCAGGTTATTTATTTGAAATAAAATCAGATGATATTTTTAAAAAGCTTAATGGCATAAAATCAGAACTTGTTATAAACAAGAGAATTGGTGAATACACAACCAAAGGAGAAAGCGTAGGGGAATTAAATATATTCCAATGCAAGTTAGATGATAATGATAAAAAGGAATTAAAAGAAAAATTAAGTCCATTGTTTATAATAAATGCTTACAATAATGAAGAAGATTATCACCGTGGAATTGTAAACTTAAGCGAAATTGCGAATATGGCCTTAAGCCCTGGCACAAATGATCCAAATACTGCAATAATGTGTATAAATAAAATGTCATCATTGCTAGGGAAACTCTTATCTACAGGCAATCATTTTGTAATCCTGAAAGAAGATGAAAATGTAAAAATAATTTATCAAAGTTATTCTGTAAAGGACGAACTATATCTTGGTTTCAGCCAGATAATTTCCTATTCAGCAGGAGATCCCTTGGTTACCAAAGCGATTTTACAAGGAATTTATACCATATACACTATGGCAGATATAAGTGCTAAAAAAAGCATAAAAAGTTTTTTTGATGATAGCTACGAAATTTTAATAGAAAATTTTACCCACGAAATTCATTTGGATATTTTTAAAAGAATAAAAAAACAATATGGAAGAGCACGTAAACTTATAGGAAAAATACATCTGAATCCATTTGAATTTAAATGCATTCAAAATTAAATTAAAAAAACGTGGTCAATTAGTTTAGAATTTGTGAACCACTTTTCGATAATAACTCTGGGCCCATTTTCGGTTGATATTTAGATGATGAAGTATTTACGTTTGAGCTTAATGCATTTAATATAAGCAAAAAAATAAATATCTTTAAATAAAAAAATAAAAAAATTACTATTGAAAAAAACAATGATTTTGAACTTGTGTCAATATTAAAGGAAAAATGGGACAATTTTTTTAAAAAAATAGAAAATGATTCCAACCCCAAAAAAATCTATATGATAGATTTAATAATTACAGATCTACAAATTATAATTCTCCGGTACTGGGACTGGGACGGGACTAAAAATCTGAAAATCTCTTATAATTAGGTAGATTTGGTGATACTAGAAAAAATAGAACCTAGTATTTTGAATGATTTGAGATATATCGGACGTTTGGAAAAGAAGAGCTTGAGTAAAGGAAGAAAAAGATGACAGATGAAAAATTAATTAAAGAAGGGTTGAATGGTAAAGATTCTTTAAAAATAATTTTGTCAGGTTATGTTGATAAGTCAGAAAATGAGAATACAGAAGAAAAAGTAGGTGTAGTTTCGGTAATGTTTGTATCTGAAAACAAGGAGCTTGTCGTAAAGAAAATTGAGGAATTTGAGGCGAAATATCCCGAAAGATATTTTATGGTTTACAGTGTTCCTTTAGATACTAACCTTGAAGAGCTGAATCATTATCCGTCAATTGCAATTTTTCAAAGTGATTTAAATTAGATTAACAAATTAAATAATAGAAAGCCTTCCATCATTTTACGGGGAGGCTTTTTTGTAAATAGTGGAAAATAAAAAACTTTTAAACTCAAGGCGAAAGCAGATCATAGAAGAAATAAGAAACAGCCATTCATATTGAGATTCGACAATATTAGCTGGTGCATTTATCAATTTCCATGTGGTAATTTGATTATAAAACATAAACGAGCAAAAGGTGACGATGGATATAGGACATTCTCTATTCGTATTAAAGAAGAAATAGTTTCAAAACTTGATAATATTTCCACACAGACTGGTCATAGCCGTAATGAACTTATTGGTTTATTATTGGAGTATGCGATTGAGAATTGTAGGGTTGAGGAAAAGTGAGCTTTGAGTTAAAGTTGTACTTGAAGATATTTTATTAGTGATATTTATCAATATAATAAAAAATGGTAAATGTAATGTGGAGGATAGCTTAGTGATTATTATTCGTGGTATAAAAGGGGAACAATACGCAAGAAAAATAAAAAAAGGTATTGTTGATTGTAGAGATATCTTATCTGCCGTATTAAAACCACCTATAACTGGTTATGAATATTCAGATTATTATGAGAAAAAAATTTAGTTAAAAGCACTAGCCTATTTCACACGAGAAAAAAATAACAGAACTTAATGAACCAAGTTTTTTTATATTCACTATTAATAGATTTTTTTATATTCCATATATATATATAACATATTTTTCATGTTTTTAAATGATAATTCTTTAGAGTGGCTGGAAAAAAATTTGATGATGATTATCAGTTTATTGCAGTAAATGTGAAAAATTGATAAACTTACACAAACTGCGATAGGTAAAGAGTTTTTTTGGGGCTAAAAATGTCATATGTAGATAGTATAAATCAACTTAATCAAGAGCGTGCTACTAATATATATATTGCTAATATGTGTGCGATAGAAGATCTGTTTTTTTGATAAACTCGATATGAATGAAGCAGTTCAAATTTATAATACATTATCTTTCCCATTATTATGTAGAGAAATGGATGAAAAAAATTTACAGATATTGAAAAATGAATTTAGGATAATAGCATATGACTGCCCCAAAATAATGAATGGAATAAGACAACAAATATCTAGAAGGACTTCTATTTCAGGGGAATCTGGTAATAAATACAAGGGTATATTAAAGCCGGGACAAGATTCGATGTTTACAAATGACTTAAAAAAATATTGAGTAATCCACAAAAAAATCATTAAGAGAAATTCTCGATGAGGAACAAGGCATGATTACTATAGATAGTATATTTAAAGAAATTAATATAAGTGAAATTTCTTGTGGGCATAAGTATTTGGGCAATAAAAATAGATTGTGAAAAAAATATAAAAAGAAATGATAAAAATGTAAACCTAAGGATATTTATGTGTATAGAACGATAGCAAAAAGATTATAAGTTAGATGATATTGTGAATGAAATTTTTTTGCCAGGTTATCAAAAAAAGTAGAATACTAAAAAAAGGTATATTTATATGAGAGTTGTTTTGAGTGCATTTTGAGTACAAAAAAAGCGGTAAAAAGAAAAAAATATGGACATCAAAAAGTTAAAAATCAGTACAATATAGTACAGTAAAGTAATATAAAAATGATGGCACAAAATATTGTGAATAGAGCTTGAGTAAACAAAATAACGCCATAAATCCTTTAAATATACAATGTCATTAACTTAAGAGTAGTGAGAAAAATATTACAAAAAGATAGTTTAAAAAAGATAATTATGCTATACTTGTAGTGAGAAAAATTACGAGGTGTAGCATGTTTATAAAAAAATACTTACAAAAAGAATATAAAGGTGAAAAAGTATTATTATGCCAGCCTTGTTGAAAACAAACGTATTGATGGCAAGGTTGTGCAGACAGTGAAAGCGAATCTGGGTGCAGTTACTGGGGAGCAGATTCCATATTTGAAGGCAGCCTATGCTAAGAAGAAACCTCGTCTTGTTTATGATGAGGATTAAATAATTGGAGGGCTGTAGTGAGAAAATCACAGAATAGACTATTAAAAGATCAGAATAATATTCTTTCAGATGTATTTCTTTAGGTATGTCGTGGTGGCAAAACAAACACTCTTGTCAGATGTAGAAAGATGCCACTAGAAGATTTAGTGTATTCTATGATTAATCGCAAGGGCCTTACTCTCAAAATGGAGCTGCGAAATTATATGAAAAACAACACATCCGGGAACAGAAATATCTAAAACCAGGTTATCTAAAGCAAAGGATGAAATTAAATCCAGACGCATTTAAGTTTCTTTATCAGGAACATAATAAAAATTTTTACCAGGATGAAGAGGTAGAACCATATACCTATAAAGGATTCCTTATTTTAGCTGCAGATGGATCTGATATAAATATTCCTACAACTGATGAAACCATCGAGAAATACGGAAGTGCCTCAGTGAGAGGAGGAAAACCATGTGCTCAGATTGGGCTGGGATGTATTTACGACGTTCTTAATCGCTTTATTCTGGAAAGCAGTATTAATACCGTAAAGTTTGATGAGATGCGAGTAGCCCAGGAACAGTTAAAAGGAATAAAGGATACAATTGGAAACAGATATCCCTATCTTGTTGTTATTTATAGAGGTTATCCTTCGACACCGGCATTTTTGAATTTTATAGATGATGGAGTGTATTTTGTAGCAAGACTAAAAACAAGTGACTATAAGGCTGAACAGAAAGAATTAAAATCAAATGATGAGGATGTCGACATAACATTAACAAAGGCTAGAAGGAGAAATTATATTGGCAAAAAAGAAGAAACTATCATGATGAGCAGAGATTCCTTTTCAATGAGATTTGTAAAGGTGGGTTTAGATGATGGAAAGTCAGAAATTTTCGCTACTAATCTTCCACGGGATAAATTTCCAGAGGAATGCTTTGCAGAACTGTATCATATGCGCTGGGGTATAGAGACGGCCTATGAAGTTTTGAAAGACAGATTAAAAATCGAAAATTTCACAGGGATAAAATCAGTGCTTATTGAGCAGGACATTAACAGCACTATTTATGTTAGCAATCTTGCAGAAGATATAATCTGTGATATAGAAGAAAGTAGCCAGGAGCACCTAAAGAATGATTATAAACATACAATGCAGTTAAACCGAAACCTAAGTATCGGACTTCTGAAAAATGACCTAATATACATTCTTATAGAAAAAGATGGAAATAAAAAAGTAGCGCTACTACAGGCATTGTATGATGAAATAAGCAAAAATGTAGTGCCGATAAGGCATGATAGACATTATCACAGAACTAAAGGACAGCTTGCAGCAAATTTCTCGAATACACATAAGCGAAGTTTCTAAACTGAATAAGTATTTCGATTTAAACTGGTGAACTATGCTCTTTTTAAGCTAATAATAGTAAAAGTGAAAGAAAAAGAGCATACCCTTATTTGCAAGAGTATGCTCCAAACGTTAAGTTAATGACATTGTTTAAATATAAGGGTTTGTGGCGATTTTTCTATGTGGTTTGAGTACAATTTAAAAGTTTTGGAGGCAGTTTAAATGGATGATAAAGTCAAAGAGTTTTGGATTAAATTTTGCAATGAAATGAAGTTATCTAAAGATGTAAAATATGAAGCTTGGAGTTTTGGAAATACTAAAGAAATGGCTGATGAATTGGCGGAATTAGTTAATTGTAAAATTAAGACAGCTACGACATCGGCATATGAACTATATGAAGCCGGAGATCATATTCCACAGGTGGGAGAATATAATATTATTCTCAACGGTTTGGGAGAACCGGTGTGTATTACTCAAACATTTATAAATACAAACTGTTGACAACAAACCTCCTATATAGTACAATTCAATAAACTACTATATAGGAGGTTCTGCCATGAAAGTAAATGGCGGATTTCTGGTCACCAAAATAAAACAACTTGGTGACCGGATTTTTGAGAAGATTCTCAGTGAAAAGAATATAGATGCGTTCAATGGAGCCCAGGGGCGTATTCTTTATGTGTTGTGGCAAGAGGATGGAATCCCGATTCGGTTACTCTCGGTCAAATGTGGACTAGCAATAACTTCTCTTACGACGATGCTGGAGAGAATGGAAAATCAAGGACTGATAAGCCGCGTTCAGTCTGAAACGGACAAGAGGAAAACACTCCTATTCCTGACCGGGAAAGCACATGCCTTAAAGGGTGAGTACGATTCTGTATCTGATGAGATGAGTAGCATTTACTATAAAGGTTTTTCACAGGAAGAAATTACTCGGTTTGAGGAATGCCTCGACCGCATCAGAAAGAATCTTGAGGATTGGGAGGAGTAATGAGCGTTTGCGTCAAAAATCAGATTCAAAACATGAATATTGTCATAGGCTGTACAGTGGGGTGTACATATTGCTATGCCCGTAATAATGTGAAACGCTGGCATATGATTGATGACTTCGCTGTTCCTGAGTTCTTTCGGGGTAAGCTCAAGATGATGGAAAAGAAACGTCCGCAGAACTTTCTTCTTACCGGAATGAGCGATCTCTCCGGATGGAAGCCGGAATGGAGAGACGAAGTGTTTGCAAAAATCCGTGAAAATCCACAGCATCAGTTCCTGTTTCTTACCAAACGTCCCGATCTACTGGATTTTGATACCGATCTGGAAAACGCATGGTTTGGCGTTACGGTGACGAGAAAAGCGGAACTTTGGCGTATTGACACACTTCGAAAAAATATCAGAGCAAAACACTACCATGTTACCTTTGAGCCGCTATTTGATGATCCCGGTTCAGTTGACTTTTCCGGAGTCAACTGGATTGTTGTCGGCACTATGACCGGTGCTCAGAGCAGGAAGGTTCATACGGAGCCTGAGTGGGCATGGTCTCTTGCGAACCGGGCACACTCGCTTGGCATTCCGGTGTTTATGAAGGAAGACCTTGTCCCTATCATAGGGGATAAAAATATGATTCAGGAAATGCCGGAAGAATTCAATAAAGTGTTGGAGGTACAGAAAAGATGGCAGAAGTAATCGATGGAATCCTCATTGACGAGGTAGAAACAAAAAACATTATGACCAAGTCCGGTCTGCCGGTAGGCGGTTATTCGGTCAATCCTTATGTAGGCTGTACACATGCCCTGCAAATATTGCTATGCTTCTTTTATGAAGAGATTTACCGGACACAAGGAGGAATGGGGCACTTTCCTTGATGTGAAGCATTGGCCGGAAATTAAGAATCCGAAGAAATATGCCGGACAGCGTTTGGTCATCGGTTCTGTGACCGATGGCTACAATCCACAGGAGGAGCAATTTGGGAATACCCGAAAACTTCTGGAGCAGCTGATTGGCAGTGACGCAGATATTCTAATCTGCACAAAGTCTGATCTTGTGGTACGAGATATTGATTTACTGAAGAAACTGGGACGAGTAACCGTTTCTTGGTCAATCAACACACTGGATGAAAATTTCAAAAATGATATGGACTCTGCGTCTAGCATTGAGCGTCGTATCGCTGCTATGAAGCAGGTATATGATGCAGGTATTCGTACAGTCTGCTTCGTATCTCCGGTATTCCCCGGCATCACAGACTTTGAAGCCATCTTTAAGCGGGTAAAGGATCAGTGCGATCTGTTCTGGCTCGAAAATCTCAATCTACGCGGCAGTTTCAAGAAGACGATCATGGATTATATCGCCGGGAAATATCCTAATCTGTTACCGCTTTACGATGAAATCTATAACAAGCATAATCGTAGCTACTTTGAAGCGCTTGAAGCAAAAGCTGAGGAAATGGCTAAGAAGTATGAGTGCCCATTTGTAGATAATGAAATGCCTTATGGTAGAGTCCCTCATGGACATCCGGTGATTGTGGATTATTTCTATCATGAGGAAATTCGAGGGACAGAAAATACCGGAAAAAGAAATCGTTAAAGAGAAACCTGCGAGTACTATAGCATATGAAGTTTCGGAATTTATAAATCCGACAATTACAAAATATGTGGGGAAAGTAAAGGATGAAGAATTGTACAGTAAAAGCACATAACTTTAAGACTTATAATCTTTAAGCTATGTGCTTTTTAATGTGCCTATTTTAATAAAATATATCTCATCAAATCCATAATTTTTTTGTCGGTTATAATTTAGTTATTTTTATCGGCTATAACAATACCATAAAAATGATGGAGGTAAATCAAATGAGTATTATATTAGAAACGAAAGGACTGACAAAAAAATATAAAAATGGGATTGCACTAAATAATGTTTCAATTCAAGTGGAAAAAGGTATGGTATACGGTCTGTTGGGGCCTAACGGTGCCGGAAAATCGACATTATTGAAAATCATAACAAGAGCGATTCCAAAAAGCTTGGGTGAAGTGATGTTTGAAAATCATCTATTAGCTGCAGATGATGTAAAGAAAATTGGGGCGATTATTGAACATCCTGCTATTTATCCTAATTTAACGGCTTATGAAAATTTAGAGGTTATTACAACTTTACTGAATATTGACAGAAAGAAAATTGATGAAGTACTTAGTATGGTTTCATTGAATAATACCGGCAAAAAGTTGGCAAAAGAGTTCTCCCTAGGTATGAAACAAAGACTGGGTATTGCAATGGCACTGATTAACAGCCCATTATTATTAATTCTTGACGAACCGACAAACGGGTTAGACCCTGTAGGAATTCAGGAATTAAGAGAGTTGATAAAAACGCTTTCAGGTCAAGGCATTACAATAATATTATCAAGTCATATTTTGAGTGAAGTAGGACAGATTGCAGATAAAATAGGTATCCTTAATAAAGGACGTTTAAGTTATGAAGGTCAAAATACCGATTCGTCTAAGTTGGAAGATTTATTTATGGAAATTATTAGAAAGGATGTGATGAATGATGATTAAGATGCTGAAAGCGGAATGGATTAAGGAAAAAAGAGCTGCCAATTCTGCACTAAAATATATACTACCTGTTATTTTTGTATTATTTAATCTTCTTATGGTCAGTATTATGGGGCAAAACCCTGTAGGAAGAAGTTATTTAATGGCCACAGCATTTAATTGGTATCCTGTTCTGATTTTACCTATTATATTAAGTCTGCTTGTAGTTAATATTGACGGTAAAGAGAAAGAAGAGCATGTTGCCTTGTTGCGAAGATTGAATATACTCCCGGAAAAGATGTTAATTGCCAAGAACGGAATAGTTATTTTTGAATTATTTACTGTTTTGATGTTGTCATCGACAGGAATTTATTTAATAGGTAGATTTTTTTATTACATGAGGGATATTAGTCTTAAAAATCATGATAGTAGCTACCTGTTGTTTATTTATTGGAAGTTTGCCGGTAGTTGCTTTATCTTTTTTTATTTACAAATTATTTCATAAAAGGTTTTTAGTGATTTTAATTAATTTTATATTTACTTTTCCGTCGGCAATTATTGCTGTAACCTCGTATTGGGAATTTTTCCCTTGGGATTATAATTTACGTATACTATGTCCGATTATTGAGGTTCATCCTAACGGTACTTTTTTGGAAAAATCATCCCCTTTAACATCTATGAATGCAGTATATGTCGGATTAGTGTTAAGTGTCATGGTGTATATCATAATAACAGCTATAAATATAGTGATGGAAAGAGGAAAAGGTCATGCTTAATATTCTAAAGTCTTACCTGTTAAGAATCAAAAGAACACTGGCCATAATGGTAATTATCTTGTGTCCTTTAATTTTTACCGGTCTTTTTATTGTATATCTTTTAAGTGCAACAGGTTTGAAAGGAGTAGAACTTGCCTACTTTTTTGGAGCATATACGATTTTAGCAAGCTTTTCTGTCAGCTTTTTTATTCCCATGTTATATGAAAGCGACAAAAAAGCCGGGAACTATGCCAATGATTTAAGAATAGGAATTTGTCGAAAAAAATTGTTTTTTGTTAGATTTATATTTATCTTTATATTATTAATGACTATTGAAGGGATAGCGATCTTACCGTTTATGTTATTTTTATACTTTTATGGAATCAATGTTCAAATATTGAATTTGGCAGTTTATGCTATGATCGGGTCTGAGGGATTGATTAGTATGGTACCTGTTTATCAATTTTTAAGTTTAAAATTCAATTATACAGGCTCTATTTTGACAGGTGTTATTTGTACCTTGGCTGCCGTTCTTTTAGGCACAACAGATTTGGGAAGCGGTATATGGTATTACTTTCCGTTTGTTTATCCTATAAGACTTATATACGGATATGTCAGTGGATCTTTTAATGTAGATACTGTTATTTTTTATCTTTTTATATCTTTTTTGATCTCATTTGTAAGTGTGGTAATATTATCATTTTGGTATAATAGGTGGGACGGAATAAGTGAAATGGAGGAATAAAAGGTATGAATCTTCTCATAATAGATGATGACAAAGATTTGCTGAAATTATTAAAGTTAACCTTTGAGAAAGAATATAATGTCGTTATTTGTAATTCGGCACTGAAACTCCGGCCAAGCGATTTATGCAAATATGACTTGATTATTCTGGATATCATGATGGAAGAAATGTCGGGTTTTGAATTTTTGACTAAATACAGAAATATTATAGACATTCCTATTATTTTACTTACAGCGAAAGATTTTGAAAAAGACAAAGTAGAAGGATTTGCATTAGGAGCGGATGATTATGTGACAAAACCTTTTTCTCTTGCTGAAATTAGAGCGAGGGTAGCTGCACATATTCGGAGAAAAAAAGAGAAAAACATTCAAAACTTATAGATTATCCGATATCTTGTGATTTGCTTTCGAAAAAAATTTATTTTGATAATGTAGAGATAAGCTTTACAAATAGCGAATACGAAATTTGTGAGTTTTTATTAAAAAATAGAAATCAAGTATTTTCGAAAGAAAAAATTTATACGGAAATTTATGGTTATGATAAGGAAGGTGACAGTTCTACAACGATTACCGAAAGAATCAAATTAATAAGAAGTAAATTTGAGCCATATTATATAAATCCTATAAAAACAGTTTGGGGAGTTGGTTATCAGTGGGAAATAAAAAAAGTTTAAGATATTTAATCAGCAAATATGCAATTATAGAGTTGGTATATACTTTATTTATCATTGGGCTGTTTTATATTGGATTAAATGTATTATTAAATGCCAGGGGTAGTCTACCCTGCCAACTATGCGGACATTCAGACGGGAAAAAGTGGAAACAGGTTTTCAAACAGAAGATTGGACACCGGCTGAAATACCATATTATTATGATTTTTTATATTTGAAAGACGGAAAAATAATAGAAAATACCATTGATAAAAAATATGATGATTTAGTACAGGAAGCCATAAAAAACGGAAGGGCCATCAGTAGTGAAATTATAGGATCAAATATTTTTAAGGCTTATACTAGGGGAAATAGACAACTGGTAATTAGATACAGAGTTAATGTTATATTTACCAATGAAAAGCTTTATAGACTCTTTGAAAATTTCGAGTGTGGATATATTGTCCTGATACTAATTATTTGGTTTTTGGGATTCGCTTTGTTTCTCATTCGCTCATCAAATATATTAAAAAGGGAAATTCACAAAATTGCTATGGCTAATGATAACATCAGTCGTATGGATTTGGACTATGAGAGAGAGTATTCTAAGTATAAAGAAATAGATGGAGTACTGGTTTCGATTGATGTACTGGCTGAAAATCTAAAAAAATCTCTTGGTGAGCAATGGGATATGCAAGTTAAGCAAAAAGAGTTGGTGGAACAGCTTACCCATGACATAAGAACACCGATAACACTGATTAAAGGAAATTTAGAATTATTAAAAGAAGAGAATCCCGGTTTATCTTCTGATAGATTTGCAGATATTTCAAACGGTATTGACAGGCTGGAAAAGTATATTGATAAATTGAAAAAATTTTCTTATACAATGGAAGGAAAAAAAGATGTTGTAAGTAATGAAGTGATTTTATATTGGATTGAGATAATGTCCGGGATATGTAGGTTAAACGGTTTGAATTTAGAAGTAATAAAAAGTGAATGTAGTAATATTATGTTGGATAAAGAGGAAGTAGCTGCAGCTCTGCAAAATATAGTTGCCAACGCGGTTGAATATTCTAAAAAAGGTTCTAAAATAACGGTAGAGTTTAAAGATGAACCTGAAGAGTTTATTTTGACAGTCAGAGATGAAGGAACAGGTTTTAATAAAGACTTATTACCTTTACTTACAGAAAAATTCATTTCCGGAAAAGTAAAAGATAAGTCTAATAAACATGGTTTAGGCTTATGGGTAGTAAAGAATATTGTCGTAGCAAATAAAGGCAACTTGTATTTAAAAAATTATACAGGAGTAAATGCAGGGGCTGAGGTCAAAATGGTTTTTAATAAAAGATTGAAGAATAATTACGGTTAAGGATACCCTTTTCCAATAAGAGTAAGGAGGCTAAATGAACGAATTTAATAAGTACAAATTATTAAGCGAAGATAAAGCATTTGGAGATAGAGCTAAAATTGCTTTAGTATTACTTGATAGCAACGCAGCTTATGAAGAGCTGAAAGTGGAGGGTGCACAAACTTCAGTTGCCGGAAGTTATAGCTGTGTCGGTGGAGATCCGGCTTCAATACTTGAAATGATAACGATAGAGTTGATATGCCGCAATCCTCGCGATACATGGTATTTGCCTGACAATGTAAAATTTTGGGACAGGAGATTTGGCAGTTTGTTTGAAACAAAGTTCTTTTGTTATGATGACGATGTAGAAACTTGGAGTAAAATACTGAATAAATTCTTTATAAAGCTGCAGTGGATGCCTAAAAGAGAAGATTATAGTTCAACAAAAAGTTATAATAATGCCTGGGGATATTTTGCAGAGCTTTTAGCGGTTGTAAAAGAAAATAATCATCCTGAATTTAATACTTATTATGAGATTGCTACCGGGAAAGGTATGAGTGAATCAGTATTTGAAAGAAAGCTAAAAGAGCTTGCAGAATTAAAACAGTCATTTGTAAAGGGGTAAATATTATCATTTAATTAAGCCGACAGAGGTTAAACTCTGGCGGCTTTTTGAAAATTTTACTCAATTTCTCCTGAGGCTCTAAGCCCCAATATAAATTCTTCAAAGTTAGATGCAAGTATAATTATCTCGAAATCATCTTCTTGTATACATATTGATACCTTCGGTTCTCCGTCTTTGCCACAATCTCTGTAGTCTAAATATATCATTTCATGTCCGCCTGAGATTGTATCGGCAATAATAACACCTAAATTTCTTGGATATTCCCATTCATCATACCAAAACTCATTTCCGAATTTTCCAAATAAGGAATCTTCTTTTTCTTCCGATATACTGTAGAATTCCTCTACATCAACACGGTACCTATTCTTATCATCAAACCAAACATTTTTATTGGGTTTACCACCGTTTTGTGTTTTCATAAGCTCTATATATGATTTCGGTAACTTAACGCCCAGTCTTTTTTCAGCTTCTTGCACCATCTCATCTGTTAAATTCTCTCCGGTACAGACTTTATTTATATACTCACTTTCCTTCCAAAAACTTTTGAAGTCAATATTATCAAACATTGTTGATCCCCCACTTTTTTCAAACTTGAATTAACTTATCAACTTATATTATAATCATGTTTAGTAATTAAAGTAAATATTAATAAAGATAAATCCTACCGAGGTGGGGGGTTAATGAGTGAAAATGGACTTATGGATTTGAAAAAACAAATGATCAAGTTGGTTGAACATTTGTGCAATGAAAATATAATTACAGGTGTAAGTGCAAATGATTTAGGTAGTAAAACATTTGACGAGTTGGTTATTTTACTGAGAGATACACTCAAAGAAGAATACCCGAAGACAAAGTTGAAAAGAATTATGAAAAGCGTTCATTACGCAAACGGTTTTAGTGATTTGGATTTAAAACAAAGTGCATTTATACTTGATGAAATTGAACAGTATCTTTGTATAAACAAATTTCTTAATCATGATAAGTCGGTTAAGTATTTTAATAAGCGTATAGTATCAAACGAGTTTGAAATAAATCCACAAAATATGGTTTTGGTTATGATAGAAAGCTTACTTTGCAGTAAGAGTAAGTTGTAGTTTTATAGAATTGGGGTAAGATATGTCAAAGGGAATAATATATTTAATGACCACAGTTGTTTCAGGACTTATAAAAATTGGAAAAACAGGGAACGAACAATTTGAAAATAGGATGAGATTTTTAGAAAGTAATGGATATGCGAATATAACAGGTTTAAAGAGAGTGTTCGCAATTGAAGTTGATGAATATGACGATAAGGAAAAACTTATCCATGATATATTTAGCAAAAGTAGAATTTCTAATACTGAATTGTTTGCACTCGATATAGAAATAGCGAAATCATTATTGGCATCATTAGATGGGAGACAAATATATCAAAAAGATAAAACGAAGAAAGAAGTATTTGAGGAATCAACAGAGGAAATAAAGCTTAAAACTGACACCGGATTTATTCCTGATGGAGAATACTTTCTAAATCGTAATATAAAAGGCTTTGGAAAAGTTAGTGGTAAAGCTATTGTCAAAGATGGTGTATTTACCCTTTTAAAAGGAAGTATTTGTGGAGACACCGGTAATGGCTATATTCCTTCCATTAGAAAAAATGCAAAAATTGATAATAATATATTACAAGAGGATATTGTATGTAGTAATCCATCAAGTGCAGGCTGGATAGTTATAGGCAAGTCAAATAATGGATGGGTTGAGTGGAAGGACATAAAAGGGAATTCTATAGAGATATACAGGGATAAGCCATCGTTTTGAGGGACTTAAAATGGGAATAATAGCAAACTATCAATATTTAAGCGACAGAAACTTAAAAGAGATGAAGCTCTTTTATAATGAAGCAGTTGATGATATTGAAGATTATAAAGATGGTATTGATGATATAGAAAATAATCATCTTAGTGAGGCTGTTTTTGGAGTGAACTCTATTAAAAGTTCAGGGGAGTATATAGCTTATACACAAAAGTCGAAGGTTAAGGATATAGTACTTGCACTTGAAGAGTTTGATATAGAGAAAGCCTTGGAGAATCTAAGTATAAGCCGGTTTAAAGAAGCAAATATATATCCGAATATCTGGGATTATGAAGAAGATGCTGATAAAATACGAGAAGAATTAAGGACATATTTCCAGGGACTAAGAGATTTTTATAAGAAAATACTTGAAGTAAATGGAAATGTAGTGATTATGATTTGTTAGGATAATGGTAATTTGAGGATTACAAAAGAATTTAAGATGACATGAGTATATATAGAATTAAGTGTTATTATTGTTGTGATATAAAGAAAGTTGAATACTTTACATCTCCAAAGATGTACGAAGAAACCATAGAGTATATTAAAGAATTAGTTGAAAACAGGGGTTTTATAGTAGTTGAGGGAAGTTGCAAATTAGGGGAACATATAAAAGACGGACATTGGATTGATGATATTATTTACCATATTATTAAATGTCCGAAATGTGGGAAGAAATTTACCTGCACTGTAAATACCTATAGAGGTGGCGGGTCTTTTAAATAACGGAGAAATTATGAGTTTTTTATTTGTGGCACTTGGCGGAGCTCTAGGGGCAATGGCGAGATATGCGATAAGTCTTATACCGGTTAAAACCGGATTTCCGATACTTACACTTATTACAAATATAGCAGGTGCAATATTAATCGGTTTTATTGTCGGGTTTACAAGTGACAAAGACAATATATCAGGTAATACAGTACTGTTTTGGAAGACCGGTGTATGTGGCGGATTCACTACATTTTCAACATTCTCACTTGAAGTGTTTAACTTGCTTGATAATAAGCAATATACATCAGGCGGATTGTATATTGTAATAAGTGTTACATGCTCTATATTAGGCATATTATGTGGAAAGAAGCTGGCAACAGTGGTAAAATTATAAGTATTGCAGAACAAGAAAAGTTATAGAAACAAGATGAAGTCAAAGTAAGGAGGTACAAGAATATGGCGAATATTTTACCTTTATCTGATTTGAGAAATTATAATGAAGTCTTGAAAAATTGTCATAAGGGAGAACCTGTATATTTGACCAAGAATGGCAGAGGACGTTTTGTATATAAGTGCTTTTAATAATATTATTTAGGAGGGAGATTATGAAGAATAAAAAAACTTTATATATTTTGTATCTGATTTTATTACACAGTATTTGTATACTTTTTAGCATCAGCAAGTTAGTATTTGTAAAATGGGGAGAATGGCTTGTTAGTACACATTTTTTTAGCATCTTCTTTTTTTCTGTATATATTGCAATGATAATCGTAATATTTCCTTTTTTTGTCTGTTTTTTTCCATACTATTTTTCAAAAATAATTTTCCAAATGTGTCCACAAGAAAGAAGCTTGTTCTTGCTACTTTGCTTATAGGGAATTACTTATTGATATTAGTATATACTTCAATTATTCATTTGACCTGTTTATAATTATTAAAAACAGATAGGTGTATAGATAGGCTTTTATTAAATGTACATTATATTAGAACATGATAAAATTATAAAAGGACGGCTACAGTGGTAAAATTATAAATTATGTTGAGAACTTATTTAATAAAAAGTAGAATATAAAATGCTACTTGATGATGAAAGATATGCAAGTGTCATAGAATATGGCAGGGATGCGGTAATTAAAATTAATGAGGAAAATATTAAAGAGGGATTTGAAAGTGCAGATAAAGGAGGTAACTTAAAGCCCAGTCTTTTTTCAGCTTCTTGCACCATCTCATCTGTTAAATTCTCTCCGGTACAGACTTCATTTATATACTCACTTTCCTTCCAAAAACTTTTAAAGTCAATATTATCAAACATAGTTGATCATCATAGTTATTTTTAAATATAAAATTGTCATTATCCATCTTATGTTACAACTATAGTTTATCACAATATTTTCAGAGATTCTATTAAAGCTGTGATATAATAAAGATAATTTAGAATTTGAGGAGGAGAAATTTCATGGATGTACTCCAAGCAGTTCTTGATGGTATTGCTATAGCAGCTATTTTCAACGGAGCGGTAGCAGCCTTGGTGCTTATTAATCCAAGATTCTTTTTGGATTCTTATCCAAAGGATATTCAGAAGGCTGCACCTGTACAAATGACAAAACAAGAGAAGAAGGTAAATAGAATATTAACCATTCTTATTGTTGGAATTTGTTTCGTATATTCAGTAGTAAGTCTTTTGCACAAGGGAATTGGTGGTTTTTGGAATGTGTTTTGGATGGGATATATACAGTGGAGTATATTAAACCTAGGTGATTTTTTCTTGTTAGACTGTCTTTTATTTCAGGGAAGATATAAAAATAAGATCGTTATTCCAGGCACAGAGGGACATAAGGATTATAAGTTTATTAACTGGATGAAACATTTGGCGGTTATTGAACATTTTTTAGTAGCTCCTTTTTTATTTATTCCATTTGTATCGGTAATTCAGACTTTATTTATTATATTGTTAGGAAGATAACTCACTCTTTATATAACGAAATTAAATAATAAATCTTAGTAGGAAAAATCAATAAAAATTAATGTATTATAAATTATATAAACATAGCACATAACTTTAAAGGTTTTATGTCAAGTGTTGAGGTGGTCTCTTATAAAAGTAAAAGGATTTGGGATAAATCGCTCGGAAATTTTCACAAGAAAGGGATATTTGCCAAGTGTCAAATTTCCGAGAATAATAGGCATCGAATGTGTGTTAGTTGAATACTTTAATTTTCCCAATCAAATCAAGAAATGAATTGTTATCTAGAAATATCAGTAGTGATAGAAAGAAAATTTTATACTAATGCAAGGTAATTGTAAATTGGGTGAACATATAAAAGATGGAGCTTGGATTGATGATATTATCTGCCATGTTATAAAATGCAACAAATATAGCAAAAAGTTTAGATGTACTGTAAATACACATATGGGTGGAGGTTCGTTTGTACAGGAATAGAATAATGAGCTATAATATATAAGATTTAAAGTATATCAATAATAGTAAGAAAGAGAGCTTATAAATAATGAAAATTCTACATTGTGCAGACATACATTTGGATTCACCTATGGAAACTCATATGATAAGAGAGCAAGCTGCGACAAGAAATACAGAAATTTTAAAAACATTTCAAAGAATGACAGAATATGCTGATAAGAATAAAATAAGTCTTGTTTTGATTGCAGGAGATTTTTTTGATGGAGATCGTGTTACAAGACGTACTGTAGATGGTATATTGGATGCGGTAACAAGCACACCTCAGATTGACTATTTATATGTAAGTGGCAACCATGATAATTGGACTAATGCATTTGTAGATCATGAAATCCCGGTAAATTTTAAATGTTTTACAGATAAGTGGGGTACACTTAACTATGGCGATGTATCTGTATCCGGAATTGAAATGACAAAAGCAAATGCAGAGACACTTTATGATAAGCTACCAAAGCAGAATAATCGTATAAATATTGTTATGCTACATGGCCAAATATCTACAGCAAGCGGAGTTGATCAGGTAAACTTGAATCTTTTAAAAAATAAAAATATTCAATATTTGGCATTAGGACATATCCATACATACTCCTGTGATAAGTTGGATAGAGATGGAATTTATTGTTATCCGGGCTGTCTGGAGGGACGTGGCTTTGATGAATGTGGTAAAAAGGGATTTGTTGTGCTGGATACAGATGTAAGGAAACTTGAGCCAACTTTTGAACCTTTTTCATCAAGAGAACTTCATCATATAGAGGTGGATATTACAGACTGTATTAACAATACTGATATTTATAATGCTATGAAGAAGGAAACACAGGATATTTCAAAAAATGATATGGTAGAATTCGTTTTAACAGGTTCACAGGATATTTCTACAGATATCTCTATAAAATATTTGTATAAATTGGCTGACAGTGATTTTTTCTTTGTAAAAATTAAAGACAATACAAAGGTTGAATTAGATCCAAAGGAATATGAAAATGATATTTCTTTAAAGGGTGAGTTTATCAGACTGGTAATGGCAAGTGATTCGAGTGAAGAAGATAAAATACAAATTATTCGTGCCGGTCTGGAAGCACTTAGCGGGGAGGACATTACAGTATGAAATTGTTGAGTTGTCATGTAGATAATTTTGGAAAACTATCGAATTATGACTACCAATTTGTTGAAGGATTAAATGTTATACAAGAGCATAATGGATTTGGCAAAAGTACTTTGGCTGCATTTATTAAGGCTATGTTTTATGGTTTTCCGCGTACCGGAAAAAGAAGTGTTGCAGAAAATGAAAGAAAGAAATATTTGCCATGGCAGGGTGGAAGCTATGGTGGAAGTCTGGATTTTGAGTTTGAAGGAATAAGTTATCGTGTTAGGCGTACCTTTGGTGAAAAAGCGTCTAAAGATACATATTCGCTCAGAGATCTTCTAAATCGTAGAGAAAGTTCAAGATTCTCAGAGAACTTGGGTGAAGAATTGTTTCAGCTGGATGCAGAATCATTTATGAGAAGTATATATATGTCACAAGCAAAGGATACAGATACTATCGCAACGACATCTATTCAGACAAAATTGAGTAATCTTGTTGATAATACTAATGATATGAACAATTATAGTTCTGCAATTAGCAGGCTCAGAGAAGCGAGAATGGCATATCAAAAGTTTCGTGGAGCAGGTGGCAGTATTGATGATATTCAAGATAATATCAGATGGTGGGAAGGCGAACTGATTGATGCTGAAGCTAAGGAAACTCCTCTACAAGAGATTACAAAAGAAGTTGAGAATTTAAACACACAAAAGGAACAGCAAGAAAAAGCAATATCTTTAATTCGTGACAAGATAACAAAAGCCTCAAAACAGCAGGGTGATAAGGCTTTAAGAGAACAGCTTGAAGATTTTGAAAAAAATCTACATTTTGTAGAAGATAATATTGAGAAGCTTAATAAGCTATATCCGAAGGGTTGCCCAAAAAAGGAAGAAATTACAATTAATAATAAAAGAGTTTTGGAGCTGGAGCAGGCAGAAAAGAGTTTATCTGAATTGGTAATAAAAGACGAAGATATTCAATGTGAGGCTAGGTGGCGAGAAGTTTTTGTAGATGAAGAGGAAACTCTAAAAGATATACGCCTATGTCAAAATAAATGTGATAAATTGGTGGAAGTGGCTAATCAAACAATACAGATGGGTAAAGAAGAGCTGGTGGAGTTGGAAAGGTTGAAAAAACTTTTTGAGCAAGGAGTTCCTACAGAACAGGAAATGAAGGATTACCAATATAAGATTGATTTACTGTCTTTAAAGAGGGGTGAATGTAGTGCAAATCAACTAACAGCACAAGAAAATGAACAGCTGTATGAGCTAGAAGCTTTTTTTAATGGAAAAACTGTTGATGAGGATGAACTGAAATATTGTGAAGATATCCAGGAACAAACCAAAATTTTTGAAAACAAACTTCAAGATATGGTTTTATCAGATAAAGATAAAAAAGATTGGGATCGCCTTAGACATACTTTTTCTATAGAGGTACCACAAAATCACATCATTTTGCAAAAACAAAATGATTGCAGACGCATTGATGAACTAAATAGTAAGAAAAATACAAAAACTATTGTACTTCAGCCAAATCAAACAACAGGTGTTCAAAAATCAAAAGCTCCTATAGTTTTGATTATATTTGGTGCTATACTGCTTTTGCTAGGAATATTTGGTTTTGTATCAAACAATATTGCAATGGGTGCAGTGTTTACCATTCTTGGATTTGTGTTTATCTTGATTTCTTTTTGGATGCATACAAATCAGATGGTAAATCACTCCAGGGGGACGGTGGAAAGCAGTGCAATCAGTGAAGAAGAGATTAAAGAATTATATAATTTACAAAAAAAATTAAAAGAGTTTATTTTTAAATTTTATGATGATAATTCTGATTTGAATACAAAGCTTACAAATTTGATAATAGATAAGCAGATGTATTTGCAGTTGAAAGATAAAAAAAGATGATATTGAAAGTAAAGTAAATAAGCTGCGTGGTGAGATAGAGGAAAAATCAAAAAATATTACAAAGTGTTTTTCAGTCGCTATTATCCAAATTCAAACTATCAAGATAGTTTTGTGTCAGAACTTAGAGAATATTGGTCCAATTATAAGAATCTATTAAATCGCCGGAATAGTTTAGATAATACAAGAACTGGTTTGACGAATGATTTGTATAATCTTGAAAAAGAACTGAATACGGAATTGACAAAGTTTTATAATATAGCGGATAATAAAGAACTTTCAACTATATTGTTAAAAGCTAAAGTCTGATGTTCAGGCATTTGAGATTTTAAATCAAAAAAATATAGCAAAACAAAAAAAGTTCACGAGAAGGAGCTGAAAGGGAAAGACTTGAACTAATTAATTCTATAGAGCTTATTTTGAAAAAAAGTATAATGTGTATTTTGAAAATGAACCTTATACTGATTCTATAGAGAATTTGAGAAATTTACTTTTGGAGTATCATAGAGCTTCAAAAAAATGTAATAGATTTCGGAATAGAAAAAAATAGAGTTGGAAAAAAACAAAAAAATGAATGCAAAAGAAGGATTGGAACAGTTCGCAAAAGATTATGGACTTAGTATACCAATCAATGAAGAAGTACTTTCAAAGATTTCAGATGATATTATAGATTATAATCAGCAACTGGAAGAGAAGATTGAATTACTTGAAAAGTTGGAGAAGTTTAAGAATCAACATCCGGAATACAGGGACGGATTGCCTAAGGAAGATGAAGTATGGGAAGAATTACCATCAACTGAAATATTGATTGAAGAGGAAAAACGTGTAAAGGAAAAATTGAGAGTCACATATGAAGAACTTCAGTTTGCACGCAATAAGCGCAAAGAATTTCTAAATAAAGTTGAACAAATTCCTGATATGGAAGATCAGATAAAGCGATTGAAAATAGAAAGAAAGAATGCAGAAAACAGTCGTGATATTTTGGATAGTACTTTGAAATTACTTGAAACAGCAAAAGACAATCTTTCTAATCAATATGTGGGCGGTGTGGAACAAAATTTTGCAAAATATATACAGAAGCTTCTTAGAAATGGTTTTGATAATGCAATGATAGATCATGATTTAAAGATACATGTAGATGAGAAAGGTGAAGCACGTGAAATAAGTTATTTTAGTGCAGGAACAGTTGATTGTATGCTGCTTTGTATGAGGTTGGCTTTGATTGATGCACTTTTTAAGCAAGAAGAACCATTTATTATTTTGGATGATCCTTTTGTGAATCTTGATGATACTCATACATTATATGCTTTAGAAATGCTGAAGAAAATTAGTCAAAATAAGCAGATAATATATATGGTATGTAATAGTAGTAGAACTTGATATATGGGTGATTAACCATTATTAATGTAAAAAATGTATATTCATATGATAAATGTGGTATAATAAATTACAGTAGCTTTTTATCATATTTGTTTAGAATGATATAGTGAAAGGAGATTTGTATGAGAAAAAGTGTTTTGTTAGCAATAGCAGCTATTTCTACAACCGTTATGATGACAGTACCTACATTTGCGGATAACAGTGGTTGGAGAAGGGATAATAGAGGATGGTGGTATCAGTTTTCAAACGGATCTTATCCATCATCATCATGGCTAAGTATTAATAACATATGGTACTATATGGATGGTTCCGGATATATGCAAACAGGCTGGCTAAACTATGGTGGTGGCTGGTATTATTTAGATCCTAACAATGGTGATATGAAGGTTGGTTGGGTAGAGATAAATAATGCCTGGTATTATCTTAATCCGGCAAATGGTGGCAGGCTGGATACTGATACCATTACACCTGATGGATATTATGTAGATGGAAGTGGAGTATATAGACCAAATGCTTCAACCTACAATACAACAAGAAGCAACAATAGCTCAAGTGGTGGAGGTACAAAAAGAAGTAACAGTGGTTCAGGTGGCGGAAGTACAAGAAGTAATAGCGGTTCAGGTGGTGGAAGCACAAGAAGCAATAGCAGTTCAGGTGGCGGAAGTACACGAAGTAATAACAGTTCAAATAGTGGAAGTAATAGCTCAAATAGTGATACTACTACACAGGACTATTACAGACAGGAAACAAAAGCTCAGATATCCACAGATGAGTATGAAAGAGAAGTTATTGAAATTGTTAATGCGGAGAGAGCTAAGAATGGATTATCCGCACTAAGCATGGATAGCGGATTGATGGATACAGCACATTTACGTAGTAAAGAACTTGTAATATTATTCTCACATGATAGGCCGGATGGTACAGATTGCTTTACTGCATTCCCTAGCGGATTCACTGGTAAAGCAGAAAATATTGCAAAAGGTCAAACAAATCCTACTAATGTAATGAACTCTTGGATGAATTCCGCAGGACATAGAGCAAATATCCTTAACCCAAGTTATGATTCAATAGGTGTAGGATGCCATATTGAGAATGGTAAGCTGCATTGGGTACAGGTTTTTGGCAGAAGCTCAGATTATTAGAGTGAACTTATAGTGTCATATTTTTTATATGGTGAAGTCGGATTCTTATTCCGGCTTCTTTTGAATTGATAGTAATAATTTTATTTAAACCAAGACTTACAGATCCACTTGAAGCATTTGCTATAGACTTATCATATATGAAGCTGTTGAGTAAAGACGTTAAATAAAATCAGATAATGTTGGAAATACAAATAAAGGGAGAATAAATATGTTGTTAGATGCAGAAAAATATGCAAGTGTTATAGAATACGGCAAGGATGCAGTAAGTAAAATTAATGAAGGTAATATAAAAGAGGGATTTGAAAGTGCAGATAAAGGTTGGAGAGCATTTCCGGAGTCAGGAGCTAAGTGGAATCAGGGCTATGGATATGCCAAATCTTTCTTTAATAAATCTATTGAAAATAATGATTTGGTAAATGCCAAAATATGGCTTGACAGAATGACTGAAAATAATGATAACCTACATAATTTTGATGAAGAATTGGAGCATATGAAGGGAAAGTATGCATATGAAAATGGTGAGCTTGATAAGGCATTTGAAATATGGCAGAAAATTGTAAAGATAAAGGCGGTAAGTTACAGATACTTTGAATATGACGATCCTAAGTATAAGGAATTTTACAAGTCAAGAAAATAAAGGATAAAGCACATAGCCTTGAGAAACTATAGTCTATGTGCTTTTTAATTTTATGAGAATCTGCCATTAGCCATCTCATAGGTTTTATCTGCAAGTGACATTGTAGATTTTCTATGAGAAACGAGAACAATAGTCTTTCCGGCACTTTCCTCTGAGAGTGACTTTAAGATAATACCTTCATTCAGTACATCAAGATTACTGGTAGGCTCATCCAGAAGCAGGAAATCACCATCATGTAAGAAGGCTCTGGCAAGTCCTACTCGCTGCTTCTCACCGTCAGAAAGTGAATCACCAAGCTCACCGACATTGGTGTCATAACCATTTGGAAGGCTTGATATAAAATCATGTATACTTGCTTTCTTAGCAGCATTTTGAATCTCTTCAAGAGTTGCACCCTGTTTGGACACTCTTATATTATCTGCAATAGTTCCCTGAAACATCACAGTTTCCTGAGTAACATATCCTATCATTTCACGAAGCTCCTTGGTGTTAACATTCTTAATATTCTTACCTGAAATATGAACTTCACCTGTATTTACATCCCAGAATCTCATTAAAAGCTTCAATAAGGTGGATTTACCGGATCCGCTTACACCATGTATTCCAAGGACCTTACCTTTTTTGATATCCAGTGAGACATTGTCAAGGATGGTCTCTTCACCATATGAAAAGTTTACATTATCAACATCTGCACCTTCAAAGGATGTAGCTTCTTTGTCTGATACTTCTTCCACAGTCGGTACTTCCTCAAGTAATGATAATACACGCTCACCACAGGCAAGAGTCTGATTTAAATTATTTGAGAGAGAAGAGAGAGCAACAGTCGGTCCAAAAGAACTCATCATAGCCAATGTAGCAATAAGCATCTGTGAAAATCCTATGCTTTCATTTTTATAAAGCATCAGCATACAAAAGAACATTAACCATGAGAAAAGCTGGATAACAAGGTTTGTTACAGCTCTTTGAGAACCCTCAAAAAAGCTGAGCTTTTTTTGATTATCAGCCAGCTCTAAAGACTTTGAGTCCATCTCATTTAAGCGTATCTTACCTTGATTATACTGTAATATTTCGTCAACACCATACATACTGTTTATGACAAAGTTATTTAGTTCACCTACATTATTTCTATATTTCATTCCGGCATCTGCACTGCGACTACCATTCCAAAGAGGAAGGGCAATTCCCACAGTCATGTATGCAAGCAATGAAATAATACCTGCAATAGGATGTTGTGACCATATAAATATAATCATTATAAGAGATGTTATAAAAGCAATGGCTATAGGTGATATGGTATGTGCAAAGAATACCTCCAATAACTCTATATCACTTGTTATAATAGCAATAAGGTTACCTTTTTCCCTACCCTCAAGTTTTGCAGGACAGAGCTTTCTAAGTACTGCAAAAACCTTATGTCTTATAATTGCAAGTATTCTGAATGCGATATAGTGATTACAGTACTGTTCACCATAGTGAAGAATACCCCTTGCAACAGCCATTATGATAAGGGAAATAAATATTGTTTCTGAAAGATTTGGAGCGGAAGTAGAGCCGTTATTTAACAGAGTATAAAGTCCATACAGTATACCGTAGCCACCTGTAATAGTAAGAAAGATAGCACATAAAAAGCCGATGACGCCAAGAAAAATTCCAAGTAACATAACGCCTGTCAAAGGCTTTACCAAACAATCAGACTTCTCATAATAGAAAGCCCGGATCTTCTTGTGGTTTGTTTCATTATTGTGACACCTCCTTTCTCTTTGAGAAATTCTCAAGATTCATCTGCTCTGTAAAGAGTTTTTCATAAGCACCTTTATTATTCATAAGTTCAAAGTGAAGCCCTGATTCTACGATACTTCCGTTCTTAAGCATAAATATCTCATCACTGTTAACAACATTTGCAAGTCTGTGTGATATAAGGATAATGGTTTTTGTCTTTGATAATTCATGTATTACATTCATTATTATCTCTTCACTTCCGGCATCAACATTTGAAGTGGCCTCATCAAAGATATATACAGGTGTGTTATGAAGAAGAGCTCTTGCAAGTGAGAGTCTTTGCTTTTGCCCTCCCGAGAGATTGCTTGCATTTGAGGTCAGTTTTGTATCAAGTCCGTCTTGAGAATTGATAAAGGCAAGAAGATTGACCTTTTCCAGCGCCTCATTCATTTCTTTTTCTGTAGCATTTGGATTGCCCATCAAAAGATTTTCTCTTACAGTACCTGCAAATATCCAACTGCGATGTCCCACTAAAGTAAAATGAGAGAGAATTGTTTTGCTTGTAAGTTCGCTATGCTCGTCATTATTTATCTTCAGACTTCCTTTGTATTTAGGATTTCTACCCATAAGTATGCCTGCTATAGTGGATTTACCGGAACCTGAGACACCTACTATTGAAACAAAGGACTTTGGTGCAATAGTCATATCTATTCCATTTAATATGGTCTTACTTGAGTCGTACGAGAAAGAAAGGTTCTCAAGTGATATTTTTATCTCTTTATCACTTATTTCTTTACTACCTCTTTGTTGCTCAGGGAGATCAAGGAATGCAAATATACGATCACTTGCTTTCATTCCGTTCATACCTATATGGAAAAAACTTCCTAAAATTCGCATTGGAAGGAAAAATTCTGCCGCAAGAAATAGGATCATAAGCATTCCGTATAGAGAAACTTCAGTTTTATAAAACTGTGTCAGAGCACTGATAATTCCTACAGCTGCACCGCCATATGCCACTATATCCATAACAGAGGTACTGTTAAGCTGCATCATCAAAACTTTCATTGTTATTTTTCTAAATTGTTCTGACTCTCTATCCATATCATCTGCAGCAGCTTTATCAGCCTGATATATCTTAAGAGTTGTCATACCTTGCAACTTTTCAAGGAAGCTGTCACCAAGACCGTAATATATGTCAAAGTAATGGCTGAGCAGTTTTTTAGCTACTATCATTACAAGCATTATAACTATGGGTATTAGAGGTACTGCTACAAGAAGAATAACAGCCGATTTCATACTGATTCTCATTACAACTATAAATAGAGTAAGTGGAGCAAGTAGGGAGTAGAAAAACTGACTCAAATATCTGCTAAAATATACTTCAAGCTGTTCCACACCCTCACCTGCCATTTGTACGATTTCAGAGGTATGTACCTGTTCTCTGTAAGCAGGACCTAAGCGAAGTACCTTTTCATAGATATGGTTACGCAAGATTCTCTTTACATTTGCACCGGCATGAAAACTTGCTTTGCTGTAGAGTTTATCACATACTGCTCTTATCAAAACACCTACAATGACGACAATAACAACTCTTGGAATATGATATTCAAAGGCTGTATCTAAGAAAACATCTTGAATAAGTCCGGTAATATTTATTGCAATGATTATTTGCATAATAAGAGATATCCATTGCCAAAGAACCTGGTAGAGGATATACTTTCCGGAGCCTTTCAATAGACGAACAAGTCTCATCTTGATCATAAACTAAAGACCTCCATATTATTTTATAATATCAATAAATATAGTGTGTTTGGAATACCTAACTCCAGGCTATATTTTTAATTTAGCTGTTAAAGATGTAAGAGCATGATTTATACACATGACCGGGTGGTAAAACATGATACGCGGTCCCGAATAACGCATTACCTCTTTGATTTTTACTCTCATATCAGGAGAATAACAGTGAACAATACAATTACTGCAAAAACTTTTACTTTCCATAAATGGGCAATGCTCAATTCTTGAGCGTGCATAGTCCATAAGATTCTGACAATCTTTACAGAGAGAGATATTATGGCCATGCTTCCCACGACAGTATATTTCTATCATCCGAGTTACGGCCTGTAATTCATCATGCCTTTTCTTTTCTGTTTTTTCTGAATTCATACAACTTATCCTTTCAATATAGGAAAATGAAAGATTAAATAATAAACGTAGATTATGTATATATAAATATAGCATGATTTAAGGTGTTTTTCTATGATAAAAGATTAGGGAAGCCTAAAAAAATTGACATAAAACTAAATATAGTTAATATTGAGAAGATAAAATCAATATGTAGTACTTGGATTTTTTTTAAATTTAATGTATAATAGTATCTAACAGAGTTGCCCAGTCATTGCATTGGGGACCAGGTCGAGATTCTTATCTCGACCTTTTTATAATTTAGGAGATAATATAATGGAATTGAAGCGTCCTCTGACAATTGATGAACAGTTGAGTAAATTAGAGATGCATGGTATAGAAATAGATAATGAATCAGATGCTAATCATATTTTTAGAACAAGTAAGTTATTATCGTATTACAGGATATACATTACAGTTTAGAAAAAATCCATCAAGCAGTGATCTTGTTTCAAAACATAAATTATCAGAAATTTACGGTTTATACAAGTTTGATGCTATGCTAAGAACCTTGCTAAGGAAATATCTGGAAATAAATGAGGTGTACTATAAGACACATATCTCTAATATATTTTCTTTGGAAAAGTGTAAAGAATTTCCTCATGATCAACACTACGATGTAAATAATTATTTCAATAAAGATGGATTTAATAGGATAATTGAAAAATTTGAAAAGGAAGAAAAAAATATTATAATGATAGTTTAATTGTAAAAACATCATAAGCAAAATTATAATGGGAAAATGCCGTTATGGGCTATGTTTGAACTTATGTCTTTTTCAAGTGTTTCTATGTTATATAGTGCAATGTTTAAAAGCTCACAAGATAGGATAGCAGTTCGGATTGGCATAGGAAGTAAGACATTGGCTAATCATTTACACTGTATGTCAGTACTTAGAAATAAATGTTCACATGCAGCTAGGCTGATTAATACAAGATATAATCCACCGGCAAAGCTATCAGGAAATTTTTTACGAGACAATCCAAGTGTAAATAATGATTCTTTATTTGCGTATATTATGGTTTTGAAGTATAGATTACCATCAGTCGAGTTAAGAACTGAATTAAAAAATGAACTAATAAAACTTATTGAAAGATTTAACGATATTTTAGACCTGTCATTAATAGGTTTTCCAACAAATTACGAGAGTATATTATAGTTTTATTAAAGTACATGCATTTAATGTATAGAACTTGAAAGGAACATAAACTATGTTTTCAAAAATAAAAGACAGAGGCTTAAATACAGGTGATTTAAAGTTAATTGCTATTGTGGCAATGACAATAGATCACTTGACATGGCTGCTTTTTCCGGGACTTCAAAGGGTATGGTTTGTATGTGCACTCCATATAATAGGACGACTTACTGCTCCTATTATGTGGTTTTTTATAGCGGAGGGTTCTTATTATACTAAGGACTCTATAAAATACATAAAGCGATTATTTTTATTTGCAATAATATCACATTTTGCATACAGTTTTGCCTTTGGACTTAGCCCATTGCCTTTTAAAAGCGGAATATTCAATCAAACAAGTGTCATATGGTCACTTGCCATAGGTGCAACGCTGATATTTGCAGTGCAAAAGCATAAATTGCCGGGGATTGTAACGGTATTTCTTATAATACTTGCAAATCTGCTTTCATTTCCTGCCGATTGGTCATGTATTGCAGTTATGGTTCCTTTTTTTCTGTATATGCATAGGGGGGATTTTAAAAAGCAGGCAGTGGATTATATTATTTTTGCTTTAGTATATGCGGCTGTTTATTTTATATTCATCGACAGGGTTTATGCGGTATTACAGCTGTTTATTTGTTTGTGTATACCACTACTTAGAATGTATAATGGTGAAGTCGGAAGCAATAAAAGTATGAAATGGTTGTTTTATATATACTATCCGGCACATTTATTTTTAATAGGTTTTATCAGAATATTATTATATGGAAATGTAAATATCTTATTTTAATATAAGGGGGAAATATGGTAAAAGGTTGGAAGGATAAGCTTGAAATCACGTAAATCTAAATGAGAATATCTTTGTTGATATGAATGTCAAAGGCAATGCAGAGTATGACTTTTGTTGCTTTGGGGTGGATGAAAACGGAAAACTATCAGATGATGGATATATGATTTTCTATAATCAAAGGACAAGTCCTAATGCTGAGCTAAGAGTTGAAGATATAACAGATGGAGTAAGATATACGCTAAATCTTTCAACGCTTCCTGATTTTATTAACAGGCTGGTATTTACTGTAAGTATTGACGGCAATCAGACTATGGGAGAGATGAATAGTCTTGAGACTAAAGTATATCAATCAGGAGATAATGATATTGAAATGAAACTTGGAGGCAAGGATTTCACCAAGGAAAAGGCAGTTATTGTCATGGAAATATACCGCAAAGATGTATGGAGAATAGGTTGCGTGGCAAGTGGCTTTGATGGCGGATTGTCTGCACTTTTGAAATACTTTGGTGGGGAAGAAGTCAAAGATGAGTCAAATCAGAATTTATCATCATCTAATCAAAAGATATTACTTGAAAAGAAAATGGAGAAAGCACCTGAGCTTATAAGCCTTGTAAAGCCACTGGTATTTGAACTAAAGAAAAAGAATCTTGAGTCTACAGTTGCAAAAGTTGGACTTGTTCTTGATATCTCAGGTTCTATGGTACCACGATTTAAGAATGGTACAGTGCAGTCTATTGTAAATAAGACATTGCCTTTGGCGGTACAGTTTGATGATGATGGGGAGCTGGATTTCTGGTTTTATGGCACTACAGCCAGGCAGATGGACAGTGTAAATTTGAAAAATTATACTAAGGCTGTTCCTGACGACTGGAAACATCTGATGATGGAGCTTGGTGGAAGAAATAATGAGCCTATTGTAATGAGAATGGTAGTGGATGAATATAAGGATACAAAGATTCCTGCCTATGTGCTTTTTATCACTGATGGTGGTGTGAATAATAAAAAGGAAATACGAAATATTATTACAGAAGCCTCACATCTTCCTATTTTCTGGCAGTTTGTGGGTGTGGGAGGTAAAAACTATGGTGTGCTTGAAAAACTGGATACAATGACAGGAAGATATGTGGATAATGCCGGATTTTTTGCTTTGGATGATTTTCAAAAGGTATCAAATGAGGAACTTTATGCCAGATTATTGGAAGAATTTCCGGCTTGGCTTGAGGCGATAAGAAAAAAAGGAATGATTTAACATAACGATGCTCAAATACTCTATTTAAATGAGGAAGCCATATAGATAGAGTATTTTTATTTGGTTAAATATATTGACGATAAGAACATATGATAAATCACTCACAAGAAAGATATATTTGCGAATTAATATTTCAAAAAAATATTATAAAATAAATAAAGTTTATGTTATAATATATGTGCAATATAAGTATTTTCTGCATATAGTTAAGGAGGTGGCGGATGTACTATACAATCACATTGAATCCGGCTATTGATATGCTTACAAAGGTCGAGAATTTTGAACTTGGTAAGCTAAATAGAACTGGAGAGTCAGGTTATGTTGTAGGAGGTAAGGGTATAAATATTTCCTTACTGTTAAAAAATATAGGTAAAGAAAGCAAGGCACTGGGATTTATTGCCGGATTTACCGGATATTTTATAAAAGATGAATTGAAGAAAAAGTCAATAAAAACTAATTTTGTCGAAACGAACGGTTTCACAAGAATTAACATCAAATTAACCACCGAGACTGAAACAGAAATAAACTCTCAAAGTAGTAAAGTTAGTGAAGAAAATATTAAAGATTTTTTTGTTACATTGGATGAATTGACAAGTCAGGATACCGTATTCTTATCAGGTAATATAATACCGGGTATGGAAGGTAATGACTTTGTTAGAATAGCAGAAAAAATAAGACAAAAGGGTGCGAAGTTGGTAGTTGACAGCAACAAAGATATGGTTTTAAATACCTTAAAATACAATCCTTTTATTGTAAAGCCAAACGAATTTGAGCTGGGTGAGATGTTTGGAGTAGAGATAAATAACATTGAAGATATAGCAAAGTATGCAAGAAAACTGCAAGAAATGGGAGCAGAAAATGTAATTGTTTCCAGAGGAAGTAAGGGTGCTATACTGTTTGCAAAAAATGGAGAGGTTTTAAGTGCAAATATAGCAAAGGGAAAGGTCGTTTCCACTATTGCAGCAGGTGACAGTATGCTTGCTATGTTTGTAGCAAAGTATGATGAAACTGGAGACTATAAGCTCAGCCTACAGTATGCTTCCGCTGCCGGAGGAGCTACTTCATTTTCTGCCGGAGTAGGGGAAAAAGAGTTGATAGATGAGCTTTTAGTTCAAATAAAGGTCGAAGAGATAAGGTTATAGTAAAGGAGAAAGAATAATGAATTTAACACAACTTATTCAATTTGATTTGATTCAATTTGGCTTTTCGGCAACGGATAAAAAAGAAGCTTTGAACAAACTCACAGATATGCTGGTTGAAAAGGGCATAATAGGAAATAAGGATGAATTTTTCAAGGCTCTTTTGGAAAGAGAAAGTCTTTCCACTACAGGAGTAGGTGATGGTATAGCAATACCTCATGCAAAGGCAAGTTGCTTTGAAAAAGCAATGATCATATATGCAAAAAGTGATAGCGGCGTAGAGTGGGAGAGTTTTGATGCTCAGCCGGCTAAGCATATCTTTATGATCTGTGCACCTGCAAATGGAGCTGATGAGCATTTAAAGGCACTTGCAACACTGTCAACAGCTTTGATGAATCCTGATGTTAAAGGAAAGCTTGACAATGCTACAACAAAGGAAGAAGTAAAGACAATTTTTGAAGACTTTGTAAAGTCAACCGAAGAGGTAAAAGAAGAGCCTAAGGAAGAAAGCGGCAGTGAAGGCAAGAAGTACATTATTGCTGTTACAGCCTGTCCTACAGGTATTGCGCATACATTTATGGCAGCAGAAAAGATAAAGGAAGCTGCCAAGGAAATGGGACTTGATGTAAAAGTCGAAACTAATGGACAGATAGGTGTTGAGAATAAACTGACAAAAGAGGATATTGACAGAGCTGTAGGTATTATTGTTGCAGCAGATAAGAAAGTGGAAATTGCAAGATTTGACGGACATCCTACTTTATTTACTAAGGTTGCTGACGGAATAAATAAGCCTAAGGAATTAATTCAAACTGTTTTGGACGGAAATGCAGCTATATATCATCATAGTGGTGAAAAGAGCAGCAGTGAAAGCACAGAGGGTGAGAGTGTAGGAAGAAAGATTTACAAGTATTTGATGGAAGGTGTCAGCAATATGCTGCCATTTGTAGTAGCCGGAGGAATACTTATCGCTCTTTCATTCTTCTGGGGAATCAATGCTTTCAATCCTGAGGATCCAAGCTATAATAAGTTTGCAGAACTTTTGTTCGTTTTAGGTAAGCTTTCATTTAGTATGATGCTTCCTATCTTGGCAGGTTCATAGGAAGAAGTATTGCTGACAGACCAGGATTTATAGTAGGTATGGTAGGTGGAATCTTAGCAAATCCAAGTATACTTGGATTGCAGAGTGCAGAATGGCTAAGCTATACACCTTCAGGATTTTTGGGAGCCTTAGTAGCCGGATTTTTGGCCGGAGGTATAATATTTGCACTAAGATATGCATTTTCTTGGATTCCACGATCACTTGATGGAATAAAGCCCATATTCCTGTTTCCGGTACTTGGATCATTTATAATGGGTGTGCTGATGCTCTTTGTAATAAATGCGCCAATGGCATTTATTATGACATCATTTAGGAACTTTATTGAAAGTATGAGTGGTGGTGAAAAGATTGTCTTAGGCTTTGTGGTAGGTTCAATGATGGCCATAGATATGGGTGGCCCTATAAATAAGGCTGCATATGTTACAGCTACAGCCCTTGTTACTACATCCGGTACAGCAGGAAGTGATGTTATGGCAGCAAGTATGGTAGGAGGTATGGTACCACCGCTTGCTATCGCACTTTCAGCTACAGTTTATAAGAACCTTTGGCCTGAAGCACAAAGAGGAAGTGCTTTAGTAAACTATGTAATGGGATTTGCCTTTATAACAGAGGGAGCAATACCTTTTGCGGCAAGTAATCCTCTAAGAGTCATACCACCATTATTTCTATCAAGTGGTGTTGCAGGTGCTCTGAGTATGATTTTTAGTTGCAGATCCAAGGCTCCACATGGTGGAATGTTCGCAGTTTTAGTAGGTGCTGTTACAAATCCGGTAATGTATATTATCGCTTTGGTTATAGGAACTGTTATGGGAGCATTCCTTTTGATAGTATCACTGAATCTTGGAAAAAAGAAAGAAAACTAGAAATTACAGGCCTATGGGTTTTACCATAGGCCTGTTTATGAGTTAGAATATTTAAAATTGAATGGAGATAAGATGGAATTTAGAGCAATGAGAAGATTTAAACAGCTGCTGTCAAAAGAGGAGTGCGTTGAAATACTAAGGAGTGCACCAAGAGGAGTTATAGCTATGAATGGTGAGAACGGATATCCTTATGCTGTTACGATAAATCAATATTTTGATGAAACTGACGGTAGAATATATTTTCACGGTGCACTGCAAGGGCTTAAGGTAGATCTTTTGGGAAAGGATAACAAGGTATGTTTTACAACTACAGATGAGGGTCATATAGAAGATGGAGACTGGGCAAATACATTTAAAAGTGTTGTATGTCTGGGGCATGTAGAAGAAATGAGAGACAAGGAAAAGATATATGAGCAGCTGAGGAGACTTGCTAAAAGATTTTATCCAAGTCCGGAATCCATTGAAAAGGAAATTGAAAGTGCAGGCAGCAGAGTGAAAATGTATGTAATGAGTATTGATCATATGACCGGTAAACTGGTGCATGAAAAGTAAAAAGGCTTTATATATGTGGAATAAGCGGATAGATTAGTATATAATTGGGATATAAATAAATGGAGGTAGTATAGTGCCTTTTAAGATTATAAGAAATGATATTACTAATGTAAAAGCGGATGCCATTGTAAATACAGTAAATCCTTACGGTTTTATCGGACGTGGAGTTGAGACCGCCATATATAATGCGGCAGGAATTAAAGAGCTTTTAGAGGAGCGAAGAAAGCTTGGAAATTTATATCCGGGGGATGTCGGTATTACACCTGCATTCAATCTTGATGCCAAATACATTATTCATGTAAGCGGTCCTGTTTGGAAGGACGGAAGAAGTAACGAACTTACTATACTTAGGCAGTGTTATGACAAAGCGTTGCATATGGCAGTTGAAAATAATTGCAAATCTATTGCATTTCCTTTGCTTGCAACAGGTACATACAGATTTCCGGAAGAAATCGGTGTAGTTATAGCTGTAGAAGCCTTCACGGAATTTTTAAAAGAGTATGAAATAGAAATATTTCTTGTGGTTTTCGGAAGTGATGCGGTACGGGTTTCCGGTATTCTGGTGGATAAAGTTATAGAGTTTATAGATGATGACTATGTAGTAGCAGCAAATGCTACAGAGCATCTGCCGGTAGATGAAGATTACGACACATATGAAGATGATTATCACAATGAAGATGATGAGGAATATTTTGGTTACAAAGAGCCTCCATATCAGGATTGGAATGCAAGAGAAACAGAAGTAAGCGAACTTCAACAGGAGTATATGCCTTCATCTTTAAACATACCGGATTTCTTGAGAAAGAGGAAGCCTGAGAATATTTCCGAATCACTGGAGGATGCATTAAAGAATATATATAAGGAATCTTTTGAAAAACATTTACAGCAGCTTATAAACAAAAAGGGATTCAAAAACTCTGAGGTTTACGCAACTTCAAATATATCAAAGTAGTATTTTTCAAAGCTTTTAAAGGGAAAGGTAAAGCCTTCAAAAGAAAAAGTACTGGCACTTGCAGTCGGACTTAGATTGAATATTGATGAGACTGTGGATTTTTTAAGAATTGCAGGGTATGCACTTTCACCTATTTCACAGACCGACAAGGTGGTGGAATACTTTATAAAAAATAAAGATTACAATGTAATAAAAATAGATATTGTTCTTTTTGACTTTGGATTGGAACCACTTTCAAGCTAAATTAAAAGGTCGCCTTAGGGTTGACCTTTTTTCTTTTGATTGATGTATCATAAGACTACAAAACAAATTTGAAGGAGAAATCTTATGAAAAAGACATTAACAGAAATAGTTTATATTTTGGACAGAAGTGGATCGATGAGCGGATTGGAAGCAGATACTATAGGTGGATTCAATTCAATGATTAAAAAGCAAAAGGATACAGAAGAGAGTGCATATATTTCAACAGTGCTATTTGATGATAGAAGCAAGGTGATTCATGACAGAGTACCTATTGAGAAAGTTGATGAAATAACATCTAAAGAATATTTTGTAAGAGGAACTACAGCACTTTTAGATGCAGTAGGTGGAGCAATTAGACATATTGTAAATATTCATAAATATGCAAGAAAAGAAGACAGGCCGAATAAAACTATATTTGTCATTATAACGGACGGAATGGAAAATGCAAGTAGGTATTATAATTACGAACAGGTAAAGAGAATGATTGAAAAAGAAAAGAATAAATATGGCTGGGAATTTATATTTATCGGAGCAAATATTGATGCCTGTGCTGAAGCTGAAAGATTTGGAATACGAAGAGAAAGAGCTGTCAACTATATGCATGACAATATAGGCACGAAGCTGATATATGAAGGAGTGTCACAGGCTATGTGCTCCGCAATGGAAGCAGATTCTTCAATGGTTATGGAAGAGAGTTTATCTAATAATAAATGGAAAAAAGAAATAGTTTTTGATTATTTAAAGCGTAAGAAATAAAACATAGTATCAGATTAAAAATATGCCAACATATATGATACTTACAGGAGCGAACGGTGCAGGAAAGTAAACTTTGTATATTCTATTACAGCAGGAAAATCATTATTTGGTAATAACTGCTTATTGATAAACAGTATATTAAATAATGGAAATTAACATTGATAAAGGAGAAATAAATTGCCTTTGCACTCATTTGATAGATACATGAATGGATTCATGCTATAATGGAAGCTGTGTGATATTGTAGCATAGATGTGTGAAAGTATCGCATAGAAAGAAATTAAATATAAGAGAGGTATTAATCATATGAAGAAATTAGTAGGAGTTATATTAACCGGAGTTTTATTAACAGCTGTAGGTTGCTCAAATACAAATACTGCGAATACTAATGACGGTTCAGCAAAGGAAAATATTTCAAGTAGTGCTGAAACAACTGTGAAGGCGGAGGCAGGTGAGGAGAGCAAAAATGAAGGAAGTTATACACATATTGATCAGGAAACAGCAAAACAGATGATGGCTAATGAGGACGGTCATGTAATAGTTGATGTTAGAAGTCAGGATGAGTATGCAGCAGGACATATTCCGGGGGCTATATGTATACCAAATGAAAGTATAACAAATACACAGCCTGCAGAACTCCAGGATTTTGATCAAGTAATATTGGTATATTGCAGAAGTGGAAATCGTAGCAGACAGGCTTCGCAAAAACTTGCTGATATGGGATATACAAATGTATATGATTTTGGTGGTATCAATGATTGGACAGGAGAAACAGTTTCAGAAAAATAAAAATCAATTACAATATCAACTCGATCTAAAGCAATTATAAAGGGGTACCATGGTTGGAAAGTATAAAGTGATTACTCTATGTGGAAGTACAAGATTCAAGGATGAATTTATTGAGGCACAAAAGAAGCTTACACTTGAAGGGAATATTGTCATAAGTGTTGGACTTTTCGGTCATTGTGGAGATACAGAAGTTTGGGATGGCATGGATGAGGGCACACTTTCAAAAACAAAAGAAATGCTTGATGATATGCATAAGAGAAAAATTGATATGGCAGATGAAATCTATGTCATCAACAAAGATGGATATATCGGAGAGAGTACAAAATCTGAAATAGAGTATGCAAGACTTAATAATAAAGCAGTACATTACCTTGTGGATAAAAATTTCATATAGGGCTTTTTAGCAGAATATGATAAAACTATATGAGAGAATGGAAAATGGAATGGATTAGAAGATCGATGACTTTTTTGAAGATAACGATGACTTTCCCGACTTTTTCTAAGTATTAGAGACCAAATTTAAAATACAGAGTGATTACGGAGAGTATTGATGAAAAAAGGTGGTAATTTGATGAAGAAGATTTGCTTTACAAAAGATATGGAGTTTACATATGAAGATTAAGAAAATGGGATATTTACTTGTATTTATATGTGCTGCCATTCTTAGTATATACAGTTTTTTTCTTTATTAGCTGAAAAGACTTATATATTATTTGATATCGGTGAGATAGAAACTAAGATGCTTTATTTCGAACATATATTGCTTTTTGTTATATTTTATTTGATATTAAGATTTGTAAAAAAACAATTATATAAGACTGATAGGTATAGGAATTTTTAGCCTGATGTATATGATATTACATCAGGCTGCCACCGCTTTTATAGTAGATTGTATTTATGTTTTGGTTTTGATTTGGCTTGGTGAGATAATACTGGCAAAAGCAAGGAAAAGCCATTTGGAAGATAGCAATATAGTGCGTTATTTGAACAGTTTTATGATAGGAAGCTTAGCCTATATCATATCTGTTTGTATTCTTTCAGCCTTACACATTGCCTCAAAAAAAGAAGTGAGATATTTTACTATAGGACTTGCGATAGCTGTAGTGGCGGGATATATTTTACTTAGTTTTTTAAAAATCATATTGCCAATGAATAAAGCCGGTAGTAATGAAATATCGGATAAGAAAAATAAGAATTTTTTCTGTATCGGTTCAGCAATATCACTTTCAGCAATACTTTTACAAATCGGAAGAATCAATATTACTCTGGATTATGATTCTTTAAGATATGGCCTAAGAAGTCTTTCTGTGTTGATTGGAGATACAGGGATATATGACAATCTGGGAACTGTGAATGATGTATATGTTTATCCAAAGGGACTTGAGATACTTACACTTGTACTTAATACAAAAAAAAGCTTTGGGTTTGTACTTAGTTTCTCTTATATAAGTGCAATAATGGTATTATTTACAGTATTTGAGATAGTAAGGGTTTGTAGTGATAAAAGTACTGATAAGTCTTGGCTTGTAGTGGTACTGGTATCTGTAGTACCTGCAATTATGAATATGGGCATATCAGCAAAAACTGATATGATTACACTTTTAATGCAACTAATATCAATATTGAATATGTGCCTATATGTGAAAAAAAGACATAGTTATTATATAATATTCGCATTGATAGCCTTACTTGCAAGCCTTATATATAAACCGACAAGCCTGTTGTTTAGCTTTGGAATAGGAATTGCAAATATTATTTATCTTATTGGAGATTTGATAAAGAATAAGAATAAAATCAAAAATACATTCAGATTTGCGTATTTACTTATTTTTTTCCAATAGTTGCTATAGTATTTGTATATGCAAGAACATATATACTTACAGGACATATCATTACCTCAGTATATTCATCTGTATGGTATAAGCTTGGAATAGAGACAAAATATCCTTATACCATTGGAGATTATAGAAGCGCCGGTATGAATATGTCATCAGGTGAAAGCATAGATATATTGTACAGATTATTCCAGCTTTTCATATCACCGACAAATGAAACACATATTTATATTGCATCACCAACGGTAATTATATCAGTACTATTTGTGTTGATGCCGGTATATACTATAAAATTCTGGTTTAAAAATAATGATAAAAGAGATATATTCTCATATATCTTCATAGTTCTAATAGTAGATATCGGAGTAAGTCTACTTAGTTTATTTATATTAAATCAGGTAGATGGCAATTATTTCATTTTATTGTTTGTATTGGTGATAATAATGGTATGTTTTTTGGTGGATAAGGATCAAGTAAAGAGTTTATTCTACTCACTTTTGCCATGTATAATGTTTGCATTACTTATAATGGGAGTAACTAACTGGGCAGGCATAAGGGGATTGACTGAAAATCCAAAAAGTATGAGAGATCTCGGGATTTATAATCACCATGATAGGTATATTGATAAAGAAATATTGGAAAATACAGATAGCAGTTTTGTGGATATATATATGGATCTTACTGCAATGGGAAATCCCAGAACTCTTTTGTTATCTGAGGACGATTTACTTAAGGCATTGGGATTAGATATCAGAACATACACTGATATAACAGGTAGTGGAGGGAACTCCGCTGTGGTGAGAACTTTGGATAATTTCAAAGTATATCTTAACTATGCACAGATAAAATATATTTGTGTAGATGATGAGTATCTTGAAGGTCGAGAAAGAGCTGCGGACGTTGTAAGATATTTGCTGGAGGATGGAAGTACTGAAGTTTATAGAGATTATGGAGATGTGGTGCTCTATAAGGTAATGATAAATTAATAAAGGCTGTCGCACTACGTAATTTGATATGCTCCCTTCTAGGTAGAAAAGAGAAAAAATAAAATCTCTTACTGCCCGGAGGGGAGCATTTTATGTCTATTTTATTTACCAAATTTTAAGTATATGCTGCATCATAAGACTTACAGCTGTAATACCTATCCAACATATGCCACCAAGTATAATAGGCTTGCCACCGGATTTTATAAGCTTAATCAGATTGCTGTTTAGTCCAATTGCAGCCATTGCCATAATTATACAGAACTTGCTGAAATCCTTTAGAGGTGTAAAGGAATGTGAAGGCACACCTGCATTTAAAGCAATGGTAGTTATAATAGATGCAACAATAAAATATATTATAAATATCGGAAATGATTTTTTTAGATTAAATCCTGACTGATTATCGTTTGATCTTTTTGCATTTATAATTGCAAGCACCAAAGTAATGGGAATTATTGCCAGTGTCCTGGTAAGTTTTACAGTAACCGCCTTATCAAGAGTCTGAGTGCCAAGATTCCACATACTGTCCCAAGTGGAAGCAGCAGCAGTCACAGAGGAAGTATCATTTATTGCAGTGCCTGAGAATATTCCAAAAGCCTCTCCGCTTAGAGTATCAAATCCAATCATCTTGCCAAATATAGGAAAGAGCAATGCAGCCAATACATTGAAAAAGAAAATAACAGATATCGCCTGTGCCACCTCATCATCATCTGCATTTATTACAGGTGCTGTAGCGGCTATGGCGGAACCTCCGCATATTGAAGAACCAACACCTACAAGAGTTGAAATATTGCCGGGGATCTTCATAAGCTTATGTAAAATAAAGGCAATTATAAGTGCGGTAGATATTGTGCATATAATTATAGGGAGGGATTGTCTGCCGGTTTGAAGTACAACACTTAAATTGAGACCAAATCCAAGGAAAACCACAGCTGCCTGTAAAATATACTTTGAAGTGAACTTTATTCCACTATCTGCCCTACCCTTATCATTCCAAAAAGTGTGATAATCATACCTGTAATAATCGCAATAACCGGACCGCCGATTATAGGAAATCTCTTCCCCAGAAACCACGCCGGCAGAGTAATGAGAAAGCATATAAGCATACCTATAAGATTTTTTGATAAGAAAGATTTTATTGAATTCATATTAATGTCCTTTCTGAATTTTATATTATGATTATAGTACAATGGGGGGAGAAAAAATAGAAGGAATATTTGAGATATTTTGAACATGAGGTATTACAAATTCTCTTGAGGTAGTAGAGAAGATAAAATATATGAAGCTATTTTTAAATTAAATATACCTCTAATGCTTTCAAAGATAGTAGATGCTATGGATGAAATGCAAGTATCAATAATAGGGTAATCACTTTCAAATGTAGGTGAGCAAAAAAATAGAAGATCTAAAAAAGTATTTTGATACCATTGGCAAGTCCATATTTTTTTATGCCAAAAATATGACGAGACAAAAGAGATACGTTAACATGTATTATGATAAAAAAGAGCAATTAAATGGAATGACAGTATAAAGTCTTTGCTTAAAGAGATGTATATAATTAGGAGGGTTGATAAAATGATTAGAAAATATAAGTTTCCCGGAGAAGGATCTTTGGAATTTGATGATAACAAAACAGTAAGCGAATTGCTTGAATATGCATTTGACAAGTTTGGTTATTATGAACCTTTTGGAATGGATACAGTGACGCTTTATCAAATTAGCCCTCCACATTTTGTATTAGATACAAGTAAATTATGTTGTGAGGAAATAGAGGGTCCAGATTGGCTTTGCTTTGCATACCATATTCCGGGATTTTTATATTATGCAGAGGGTGGATGGGGACATCATATGCATGAACTTATAAATCATCCGGTATTTAATGATCCTGTATCTCTTATACTTAAATTTGAAGATTTTCGTCATACTGTGGTTTTTGAAGGAACGCATACATTTAGAGAAGTTATAAATCTTCTTATGGAAGTTGGATATATAGATACTGAAATCAGATATATAAAAGCTTGGGTTATGGCATATCCTAAAACGAATTATTCAGAATATATATACTTATCAGATCCTATTTTAGATGCACCAATGACAGAGTTTGAAAAAACATTACCTACTGATGGAATTGTAACTTTAATACTGGGTGATTATTGATAAGAATAAATAGGTAAAATTGTTTATGTAAGATGTACAGATACAATCTGTATACAAATTAGTTAGATTTTTATAGAAAGGGAGATTATGACAGGCGAATTAAAAAATAAAATAGACGGATTATGGGAGATATTTTGGACAGGGGGTATTACAAATCCTCTCGAGGTTGTAGAGCAGATGACATATCTGATGTTTATCAGAGATATAGACAGTGCTGACAATATAAGAGCAAAAGAGGCAAATATGCTCGGATTACCTTTTAAGAGTATTTTTGATGGAGAGGTAGTGATAGGGGATAGAAAAGTAGAGGGTGAACAGCTGAAGTGGTCTGTTTTTCACGATTTTCCAGCACAAAGAATGTACAGTATAATGCAGGAATGGGTATTTCCTTTTATAAAGAACCTGCATGGTGATAAAAATAGCGCCTACAGTAAGTATATGGGAGATGTCATATTTAAAGTAAATACTCCTCTAATGCTTTCAAAGATAGTGGATACCATGGATGAGATATATGCCATTATGGACAAGGAGCAAAAGGCTGATGTCAGAGGAGATGTATATGAGTACCTGCTATCAAAACTTGAGAAATCAGGTGTAAACGGACAATTCAGAACACCAAGACATATTATAAGGATGATGTTAGAGATGATGGATCCACAGCCAAATGATACTATATGTGATCCGGCATGTGGTACATCAGGATTTCTTGTAATGAGTGGAGAATACTTAAAGGAAAAGTACAAAAAAGAAGTACTTATGGATAAAAAGAATAAAGAGCATTTTATGAACAACATGTTCTATGGATTTGATATGGATAGAACTATGCTTCGCATAGGTGCTATGAATATGATGACCCATGGTATTGAAAATCCCTGCATAGAATATAGGGACAGTTTATCCGATCAAAATACTGATAAGGATAAGTACTCTCTTATACTTGCAAATCCGCCATTTAAGGGAAGCCTTGATGCTGATATAGTATCTACTGATATTCTAAAAATATGTAAGACTAAAAAAACAGAACTTTTATTCCTTGCACTTTTTATAAGAATGCTAAAAATAGGTGGAAGATGTGCCTGCATAGTGCCGGATGGTGTGCTTTTCGGTTCTTCCAATGCTCATAAGGCTATAAGAAAGGAATTATTGGAGAATCAAAAGCTGGAGGCAGTAATATCTATGCCATCCGGTGTTTTCAAACCATATGCCGGAGTATCTACAGGTATACTTATCTTTACAAAGACAGGCCATGGCGGAACAGATAATGTATGGTTCTATGATATGACAGCAGATGGAAAGAGTCTGGATGATAAGAGATCACCGATAGAAGAGAATGATATTCCTGATATTATAGCTAGGTTCAAAAACCTTGATGGTGAAAAGGACAGAAAGCGTACTGATAAGTCTTTTATAGTTTCAAAAGATGAAATCATAGGAAAAGATTATGATCTATCCATCAACAAATATAAGGAAGTGGAGTATATACCTGTAGAATATCCGCCAACATATGAGATCTTGGATGAAATAGAGAGATTGAATGAGCAGATAATGGAAGAGACCAAAATCTTGAGAGAATTATTGAAAGGGACCTCAAATTGAGGTTTGTGTGGGAAAATAATGAAAAAAAAGCTTAAAGATGTTTGTATATTTTATCCTGGTACAGGATTTCCAATAAAATATCAAGGAGATAGTTATGGAGATTTACCTTTTTATAAAGTTGGCGACATAGCTAACAATGCTATGATAGGCAACAGCTTTTTAGATACATGTAAAAATTATATTTCATATGACATTGCAAAAAAGATAAAAGGAACTGTTGTTCCTAAAAATGTGATTGTATTTGCTAAGATTGGTGAAGCATTAAAACTAAATAGAAGATGTATTACATCGAGTAACTGTTTGATTGATAATAATGTGATGGGGATAGGGTGTAACGAGAAATACTTAGATCTAAAATACTTCTATTTTTTTATGAAAAATCTTAAGATGGAAAAGTTGGCTGAGTCAACCACAATACCATCAGTAAGAAAAACAAAACTTGAAGAAGTGTTTATAGAAGTTCCTGCCATGAAATTACAACTAGATATTTCGAAGATTTTGGGAATATTACAAGATATCATTTTGCATAGGCAGAATCAGTTGGTACACATGGATAATTTAGTAAAAGCCCGATTTGTAGAGATGTTTGGTGATCCTTTAAATAATACCAAAGGGTGGGGTGAACAACGACTAGGAGAATGCTGTGTAATTAATCCTAAAAAAAATATAGATAGTAGATTAGAGGAAGACTTGGTGATTTCATTTATACCAATGGCATCTGTATCAGAAAATGGAGAAATTTTAAAGTTAGAAGATAGATTTTATAGAGATGTAAAAAATGGATTTACTTATTTTTGCGAAGGTGATGTTTTATTTGCAAAAATTACGCCATGTATGGAAAATGGAAAAGGTGCAGTTGCTGTAGGGTTAACAAATAGTATAGGATTCGGTTCGACTGAATTTCATGTTTTAAGTCCGATTAAAGAGAAGAGTAATTCATACTGGTTGTATGTACTTACTAGTTTTGATTTTTTTAGGAAGAAAGCTGAAGAAAATATGACTGGAAGTGCTGGTCAGAAGAGAGTTCAAGCAAGTTTTCTTGAGAATATAAAAATCTCAGTTCCACCTATAACTTTACAGGCTGAGTTTGAACAATTTGTCCACCAAGTCAACAAATCAAAAGTTGAGGTGCAAAAGGCACTTGATGAAGCACAGCTATTATTTGATAGTCTTATGCAAAAGTACTTTGGATAGGGAATAAATAATAAAAAACTAGTATAAATGTATGAAAGAAGCTTTTAGCATTGAGTATAAACAAATCAGGATACGTAATAAGTTATTAGCTGGAGTAGGATGATGGTATATAAGGGAGTATACTATCATGGAAGAAAAAATCGTAATAATACTAAATGAAATGTCAGAGTATTTATCTATTTCACAGATGAAAAAGCTTCAAGAGGTTATCTTGAAGGCTTTTTCTAATAGTGGAGCTACTAAGCAGGAAATATCAAATGAAGACTTTTTAAAACTCTTTTTAGATGCAAAGAAGGTGGAAGGATGCTCTGAAAGGACCATACAATATTATAAGGTAACTATAGAACATTTGCTAAAGAATAAGGAAACACCGGTAAGAAGGGTAACTACCGAGGAGATGAGGGAATACCTTTCAGACTATCAAAAGATAAATAATTGCAGCAATACTACTATTGACAATATAAGACGAAATATTTCCAGTTTCTTTTCATGGCTCGAAGAGGAAGACTATATTCTAAAAAGTCCTATGAAGCGTATACATAAGATAAAGACCAAGACTGTGGTAAAGAGTGTTATTTCAGATGAAAGTATAGAAAGACTTAGAGATAATTGTGCATCAAAAAGAGATAAGGCGATAATAGACTTGCTGTATTCTACAGGTATAAGAGTAGGAGAGCTTGTGAATTTAAATATCAGTGACATAGACTTGGAAGGTCGTGAGTGCGTAGTCTATGGCAAGGGAAATAAAGAGAGAAAAGTATACTTTGATGCCAAGGCAAAGGTACACCTTATTGATTATATTGAAAGTAGAGATGATGATAATGAGGCTCTTTTTGTTACATTGGATGCACCACATGATAGGTTAAAAATAAGTGGAGTGGAAATTAGATTAAGGCAGCTTGGTAGAAAGCTGAATCTTGAAAAAATCCACCCACATAAATTTCGCAGAAGTATGGCAACAAGAGCTATAGATAAGGGAATGCCAATCGAACAAGTGCAGAAGATACTTGGTCACTCTCAAATAGACACTACAATGCAATATGCCATGGTAAACCAAAGTAATGTAAAGAATTCCCATCAAAAATATATTGCGTAAATACAGCTTGAGGTTTATAGGGACAACAGGTGGAGAAACATAAGATTAAATCATATATCAAACAGATTAGAGGGGTATCGTATAAACCAGATGATCTATGTGATGTATTAGATAATAGTTCAGTAATTCTTCTTAGAGCTAATAATATAGAAGATGGAATAATTAATTTTGATAGTATTCAATATGTGAGTAAAAGCAAAGTGTCAAGTGAGCAATATTTGAAAAAAGGTGATATTCTGATTTGCGCTTCGAGCGGAAGTAAAAATCTTGTTGGAAAGGCGGCAAGTTTTGATTTTGATATTGAATGTACTTTTGGTGCATTTTGTAAGGTTATTAGACCAAAAGATGGATATAGTCAGTATTTAAGTGTATTTTTCCAAAGTCAGTCATATCGTCAAAAAATATCGGAATTTGCGATTGGAGCTAATATAAACAATATACGAAATGAGCATATTGACGAATTATACATATCAATGTATCCAGAGAGCGAGAGATATTTTATAGTAAAAAAAGTAAATACTGTTCAGAGTATCATTTCTTGGCGCAAGAATATGATAAAGAAATTAGATGAGCTAATTAAGGCCCGATTTGTAGAGATGTTTGGTGATCCTATTAAAAATCAAAAAGGATGGGATATTGTTACCATAGGTGATATTGTTACTGATGTTAGGTATGGAACTAGTAAACCAGCTGTAGATGGTGGAAAATATTCTTATCTCAGAATGAATAATCTTACTGCTGATGGTCATTTGGATATAAACGATATGAAATATATTGATATATCGGAAGACGAAATAGAAAAGTATATAGTCAGAAAAGGAGACATACTGTTCAATAGAACTAATAGTATTGATTTGGTTGGAAAGACTGTAGTATTTGATTTGTCAGAGGATATGGTTATAGCTGGTTATATTATTCGTATACGATTTAATGAAAGATTGTTACCAGAGGTTTTTGCACAATATATGAACCTTGAAGCATTAAAAGATATATTGAAATCTATGGCAAAAGGTGCTGTTAACCAAGCTAATATTAATGCACAAGAATTACAGAGTATTAAAGTTTATGTACCTGACATGAAACTACAAAAGCAGTTTGTTGATATTAAGGAACAAGTCGACAAATCAAAAATTGTCTTACAACTATTACGCTCATTTACAATGATAATGACATGGGAATAGCCTCTATTAGAAAGAGCATTAATCTAATATCCTACTGTTTTGAGTTGCAAATAATTTATAAAAATGTAAATAATGGAATCTCGAAGAATGTAAAAAGACATTATAAAAAAATAATCTATGACTTTGGAGGTCATTTTATGGCAGAAGAAAAATAAAGAAATTGTAGTGTTAGATGAAACCACAATTAAAAAGTAAGATTTATAATATAAGAAATCAAAAAGTTATGCTTGATTTTGACCTTGCCGAAATATATGGATATACTACAAAAAGATTTAATGAGCAGGTGAAAAATAATATTGAAAAGTTCGATGATGATTTTATGTTTCAGCTATTCAGGGATGAATGGAAAATTTTGAGGTCGAAAAATTCGAACTCAAAATCAGAGGTGAGTTCAGGTGGTCGAAGATATTGTCCATATGCATTTACAGAACAAGGTATTTATATGCTTATGACCGTATTAAAAGGTGAGCTTGCGGTTAAACAAAGTAAGGCTTTAATACGAATGTTTAAACAGATGAAGGATTTTATAATTGAGAATCAAGATTTTATTGGTTCAAAAGAGTTAATCCAAATAGTTATACAAACTAATCGTAATACAAATGAGTTAGACAATGAACCTTTGAAGATTTAATACAGTTGAAAAAGATTATCCATATATACAAAACCTCAACTTTGCTGTAAAATGGTCATAGTTAACGATTTTCTTAATATAAAAATGTTTTGAATAAATAAAACTTTAAGAACATTCTCACGAAGGTGAGATAATTACTATTTAATACTACTTACTAAAACTATGGGGAGGTTTGCCATGGGCAACTTTGACTATTTGAAAGAGGAAAAAAGGTTTGATACTTTTTCAAATGTTGCTATTGCTGCAGAAAAAGTTTTATATATAGATCCGGGACTGTGTGTGATGAATTGCCGTAGAGCCATGGAGTTTGCTATTAAATGGATGTATTCAGTAGATGCTTCATTGACTAAGCCATATCAGGACAATCTGATCAGCCTAATGAATACTGAAGAATTCAAAGATATTATTGATGCAGACCTGTTTAGGCGTATGGATTTTATACGTAAGATAGGTAATGACGGTACTCACAATGCAAGGAAGGTAACAGAGGAGAAGGCAATACTTTGTCTTGAGAATCTGCATATATTCTTTGATTTTGTTAGCTATTGTTATGCAGATAATTATGTTGAACAAAGGTTTGATAAATTACTTTTGACAAAAGAGGCTGAGCTACCAAAGACATCTGAAATTCCAAATATAGATTTAGACAAGTTGATGGCGGAGAATGCCTCAATTAAAGCATCACTCACTGAGCAGAGAGAAGAAAAAATTCAAAGCTATGTTACAAAGCCGCTTGAACTTTCTGAATATTCAACAAGAAAAATATACATTGATGTTATGTTGGCAGATGCGGGATGGAGAGAAGGTTCTGACTGGTTAAATGAGGTAAAGATAGAGGGATTAGCTACAGATTCAGGCAACGGATTTGTGGACTATGTACTTTATGATACAGCGCATAAACCACTCGCAATAGTAGAGGCAAAGCGTACATGTGTGGATGTTGTGGCAGGGAGAAAACAAGCAAATGACTATGCTGATGCTATTGAGAAAAAAACTGGAAGACGACCTTGCATTTTCCTTACAAACGGATTTGAGACCAGAATAATAGATGGCGAATATCCTGAAAGAAAGGTAGCAAGCGTATATTCAAAAGAAGATTTGGAAAAGATGTTCAACTTAAGAAAAATGAGAACATCTCTTGAAAATGTTGTTATAGATAAGAATATTGCAGGTAGATATTATCAAGAGGCGGCAATCAAGGCAGTATGTAATGCTTTCGATAAAAAACATCGTAGGAAAGCATTGCTTGTTATGGCTACAGGTTCAGGAAAGACAAGAACTGTAATAGAGTTGTGTCATGTACTTCTTGATGCAGGATGGATTAAGAATATCTTGTTACTTGCGGATAGAACATCTTTGGTAACTCAGGCAAAGAGAGCGTTTAGAAATAATTATCCTGACCTGTCAGTAACCAATCTCTGTGACGAAAAAGATAATTACAATGCTCATTGCGTTTTTTCTACATATCAGACAATGATGAATTGTATAGATTCAGCTAAGGAAGAGGATAGAAAAATATTTACATGCGGACATTTTGATCTTGTGATATGTGATGAAGCACATAGATCCATATATAATAAATATAAGAATATTTTTACATATTTTGATGCTCCTTTGGTGGGACTGACAGCTACACCAAAGGATGATATTGATAAAAATACGTATGAGATATTTGATCTTGAACAAGGAGTACCGACATATGGGTATGAGCTTACGGAGGCTGTAAAGGATGGATATTTGGTTGATTTTTTATCAGTTGAAACGAAGCTTAAGTTTATTGAGGAAGGAATTGTGTATGCGGATCTCTCTGATGAAGATAAGAGTATATATGAGAATACTTTTGAGACAGAGGATGGCAATGTACCTGAGTCAATAAGCTCATCTGCGCTTAATGAGTGGATATTTAATTCTGATACTATTCGCAAAGTGCTTGATACATTTATGAAGAATGGAATCAAAATAGATTATGGACAAAAAATTGGAAAGAGCATTATCTTTGCAAAAAACCATGCACATGCTGAGAAGATTCTGGAGATCTTTAATAAGGAGTATCCACATCTAACCGGTTATGCACAGGTTATTGACAATAGGATTAATTTTGCACAGACTATTATAGATGATTTTTCGGAAGCAAATAAATTTCCACAGATAGCTATTTCCGTAGATATGCTTGATACCGGCATAGATGTGCCTGAGGTTGTCAATCTTGTTTTCTTTAAGAAGGTAATGAGCTACGCAAAGTTTTGGCAGATGATAGGACGTGGTACGAGGCTATGCCCAGGTCTTATTGATGGAGTTGACAAGTCTAAATTTTATATTTTTGATTTTTGTGGGAATTTTGATTTCTTTAGAATAAGTAAGGGTAAGGCTACGGCCAATGCTATTCCGATACAGAGTGCCATCTTTAATTTAAAGTTTGAAATAGCATATAGATTGCAGGATTTGGATTATCAGAGTTATGAGCTTATAGCGTTTAGAAAACGACTTGTTGAAGAGATGGTAGCAAAGGTATCAGAGCTTTCAAGAGAGAGCTTTGATGTAAGACAACACTTAAAGTTTGTAGAATTATATTCTACGGAGGAAGGATATAAGGCACTTACATTTGAGGATACAGTGCTGATAAGGGAAGAGCTTTCACCTCTTATTTTGCCGGAAGATGATGAAATCAGTGCAGTTCGTTTCGATGCATTGATGTATGGCATAGAGCTTGCATGTCTTGCAGGTAAATCATATAAGAGGTTTGTTACTGATTTAAGGAAGAATGCGAAAAAACTTGCAAGTATTGCTAATATTGCAGAGATAAATGAACAATCAGATCTTATAGAGGATATACTACATACTGACTACATAGAGGGATGTGGTGTAAACGAGTTTGAGATAATAAGAGAAAAGCTTCGTGGACTGATGAAGTATATTCCAAAGGGAGGTATTATATATGATACTAACTTTACTGATGATATTATTTCCATAGAGTGGAATGATTCAGATCTTGAAAGTGATTCGCTGAAAAACTATCGTGCTAAGGCTGAATATTATATTAAAGAGCATCAGAACAATGAGGTTATAAAAAAGTTAAAATCAAATGTTCCATTAGGCAAGGATGATATAAAAGAACTTGAAAAAGTGCTTTGGTCAGAGCTTGGAACGAAAGAGGAATATGAGAAGGAGTATGGGCAAAGCCATTGGGAGAGTTAGTTCGAGAAATAGTCGGTCTTGATATGAATGCAGCAAAAGAAGCGTTTTCAGAGTATCTTGAGAATAGTAATCTTGACAGTAGACAGATTTACTTTGTAAATCAGATTGTAGAGTATATAGTTCACAATGGACTGATGAAGGATTTATCTGTATTACAAGATACTCCATTTACAGATCAGGGAAGTATAGTTGAAATATTCACTGATGCAGGTGTATGGATAAATATCAAAAGGATTATTGATAGCATTAATGAGAATGCTGCTGCGTAGTAATAGTATTTTGACACACATTATGCTGTATAAAATTAGACACTAATACGAGGATACCGGAAACTCAAACTTGATTTCAAAACAAAAAAGCATCACATTGTAGATGCCTTTAGATAATAAGATTCATGATTTATTATTACCAAATGAAGAAAAGCTGATATTAGTAATACTATATTTAAAATGGGATTACTAAAGATTTATATTATATAAACATATTAAAATCTTTGACAGTGACTTTATCTATATAACATTCTGAAAGAAAGTATGATAAAATAGTCTATATTTTTAAATAAGGAGAATACTATGTTAGAAGTAGGAATAAAGGGACAAAGAGAAACTATTGTAGCAAAGGAAAATACTGCAGCAGGTATAGGAAGTGGAAGTTTGGAAGTGTTTTCAACTCCAATAATGATACTTTTGATGGAGGAGTCATGCTTTATGAGTGTAGCAGACAAGCTTGATGAGGGCTTTACTACTGTAGGTATTTCTGTTAATGTAAAGCATTTATCAGCTACACCACTTGGAATGAAAATAGTAGTTAAGTCTGAACTTACTAAAGTAGATGGAAGAGCTCTCACATTCAAGGTTGAGGCATATGATGAAAAGGGACTTATTGGTGAAGGAATTCACGAAAGATTTATTGTAAATAATGAAAAATTCCAGACAAAGACTGACGGTAAGTTAGACAAATAAGTAAATGTGCAGAAGGGTAAAACCGACTGCACTTCTTTTATTTTAAGACTATCTTTATTGGTGGTGGAATTGTTTTGTGATAGTATAGGCTAAAAGGAGGACTTTATGAAAAAGGGATTAATATATTTACTTCCTGTTATGTGTTTGTTAGCAGGATGTGGGAAGAATACTTCAATATCAATAAATACAGATAAGGTTGAGGGTGCTGTGGGTATAACAGAAGAAAACTCTCAAGTAGATGATAAGGATACGCAGAATATCGTACAAATGATTAAGGCACATGTTTTTTACAAAACAACAGATGGTCAAAATAAAATACCACAAATAGAATTAGAGGGTAATGAACAGTTAAGAAATATTATTGAGGAGATAAATACATATAGAGTAAATGAATATGCAAGTATGGATTTGACACGTGCAGATACAAATGTGTTAAGCCTTTTTATTGACAGTGTTGTATTTGATGAAGGGGAACTTATAAGTGGTATAAACATAGATTCAAATACCGGCAAAGAACTTAAAATATCTGATGTTTTAGAAAATGGAAATGGACTATATGAAAAGCTTGTAAATGACAATGATTTTTTAGAGGAATATGAGGATGATATAGATGATTTTAGTGAGAAGCTAAAGACTGTTTTAACAAATTTTGAGGCGTTCGATAATGATGTAAATAAAGACTATAACATTGCATGGACATTAGGGAATAATGGAATGCAAATATATATGATTGGAAAGAATGATGGCATAGATAATATGGTAGTTATACCTTTGGAATATGCAATTTATAGTGAATATTTTAAAAACGATATATTGAAACTACCAAGTGATTATGCTTTTGAAGTTTTACCGGATAGAGAAACCAGGGTAAATATTGATGGAAAAGTAAGAACAGTAGAAGTTGGAGAGGAAATAGGAGAATATGGTATATCTGAAAAAATTGAAGTAAAAATTGGTGGAGAGCAAAGAACATATCAGGATGGTGTGAGTTATGGTATATCAAAGGCATATATCTTACAAAAAGATAATAATGCTTATCTTTATTTAGAGTTACAATACGATAATGACTATAGAAATATTTCAATAATTGATTTGAATAAGAATGGAGATATGATTGCAATTCAAGAGAGCTTTGCAAATACATCACTTCTTGATCCAAATGAGTTCTATCTTGGAGATAGAATTTTTACTATAAGTTCTTTAGGGGTAGATAGAAAATACACCTTGGGAGAAGACGGTAAGCCAAAGACTATTGAAGATTATTATAATATAACAACTCCGATTACACTGTCTACTAAGATTGATTTAAATGGCAAGGCGCTGGATGGATTAAATGGTAAGGAAATTGGAGATTTTGAACTTCCGGTTGGTATTTTACTTATACCGGTAGGTACTGATAATAAAACATTTACAGATTATAAACTTTCTGATGAATCTATTGTCCGTATACCTATGGAACAGTCATCTGAGTATGGATTTATAATAGAAGGTAAGAATGTAGAAGATGTATTTGATGGTACATTTTTTGCAGGATAATTATATGTCGGAAGGTCATAGGATCATTCATGTGGATATGGATGAAATATGATATAATATTTTAGAAATAATATCTGAAAGGATCGAATATGAGAACTTTTGATGAACAGGCTATAGTTTCTATAGCACCTAATGCGAATGCGGTTTCAAATGGCAGAAAGCTGTCATCAGGGAACAGTTTTGTAAAAAGAATGAAATCAGCTGATGACAGTCTTTATTTTGGTGAGTGCAAAGGAAGTGGGAAGAGCAATTATAATGTTTCCATAGACTTTGAAAAAGAGGGTGAACCGGTGTTTAGATGTTCTTGTCCAAGTAGACAGTTTCCATGCAAACATGCTATAGGCTTGATGTTTGAGATGAAAGAGGGAAAGAGCTTTGAAACGGCTGAGATTCCTCAGGATATCTTGGATAAGAGAAATAAGATAGAGGCAAGAGAAAAGAAAAAGGCAGAAAGAGAAATTGAAAAGGAGCAAAATCCTGATAAGCCTAAGAAAACAAGTGCAGCCTCAAAAGCGGCTAAAACAAAGAAGATAAAGAAGCAGATTGAGGGTCTGGATCTTTTAAAAGATGTTATGGGTCAAATAACCGGTTCAGGTGTGGCAGCCTGTGCGGATAAAGCATTCGATAAAAAATATGATGAACTGGCAAAACAGCTGGGAGATTACTATTTGCCGGGAGTACAGATAATATTTAAAAGATTTTTAAAATCTCTAAGAACGATAAAAAATGAAGCGTTTATAGAAGAAATAATAAATGATTATCCTAAGAGATATATAGATGAGTTAAGAAAAGATTATCCAAATGACTATATTGAGGAGTATTTGTTATCTTTAGCTGTAAAGGAGCTCACAAAGCTTAGATATATCGAAAAGAGAGCAAGGGATTACCTTAGTAAAAAGCTTGAAAGTGATTCTACCAACCCTGATGATAATATACTCTATGAGGCACTTGGTGGAGTCTGGAAGCTTGAAGAACTTGGTGAAATAGGTCTTAAAAAAGATAATGTATCAATCGCAGAGTTAAGCTTCATATCGGAATATGATGATGTAAAGGCAGAATATATAGATAAGGGCTATTGGATAGATCTTGATACCGGAGATATAAATTATACAGCCAATTATTGCCCTCTAAAAGCAAAGAAATATATTCAAAGAGATGACAGCTTCTTTGGTAAAAAGTTCATTGAAAAGCTTTATTTCTATCCTGCAAATGAGGGAGAAAACAGAAGAATCCGTTATGAGAGCAGCACAGATGAAGCTTTGGATATAGATGATATCAAAAAGATAAGGAGCTTTGCAAAGAAGAGCATATCAGAGTTTTTAAAGCCTGCTAAAAACATATTGAAAGCTACTTTATCCGATAATGCTTATGGAGTACTTTTTGAGTTTGCAAAGATAGGTACAAATGGAAGAGATGTTGTAGTAGAGGATAAAGAAGGAAAGCAGATCTTATTAAGGGCTATGACTAAGGATAAAACAGCAATGGACTCAATATTTGGACTTCCAAGTAAAGATTATCTTAAAAATCAGGTGTTATTTGGACTGGCACATTATGACTCAAGGTTGAAGCAGATTTGTGTAGAGCCAAGAAGTATTATCACAGATAACAAAATACTTAGATTGGCATATTAAGGGAGGCTATTATGAATTTAGATATTTTATATAAATTACAGGAACAATTAAGAAACAGTTTAATTACAGGCAGCTCTCTTATAAATGAAGACTTCAGACTGAAAAAATGTGTAGATGATATGGAGGCACTTTCAAAGGCGGCACCGGTGTTTGCCCAGATCAAAAAGCAGGCAGAGGATCTGTTCGTGTGTGATAATACCGGTGAGAAGACTTTGGATCTGCTTGCACTTGTAGATGCGGTACTTGAAACTCAGGCCGGTATATATGAAAGCAGCGAGCTTTCAGATATTGAAGCGGGCTGTGGAAAGGTGAACGGAAATTATTCTTATAAGATGCTTGAGCCTGTTATTACTGCATTAACTACAACCGGAAGTGGAAGATGGGATATATTGGTGGAAGCAAAAAAAGAAAATCCTGATATATTCTTAGACTATAGAATATTAGCAAAGTTTATTGCAGGACTTGGGGACGGATACAGTGAGATCTCATTTATGATCGGAAGATGGATCATGGAAAATGGAAAGATGATGGTAGAACCGCTAAAAAGAGGCTTTGATCCGATGGGAAAGAGTGAGATGTATCTGAGATTTGATATTATCGCGGACCTTGCAAAAGAAGAAGAAAATGATTTTTACTTGTCTGTTATAAATGGTGAGGCAAGGAAAGATATAAGGAAAAGGGCTATACAGTCTTTGAAGTATAGTGAAGATAATATAGACTTTTTGATTGAACTTGTAAAAACAGCTGATAAAGCAAGTAAAACTGATGCTATAGAGACTTTAAAGACATTTAATAATGAAAAGTCGGTTGAATTTTTGAAAACTGTAGAAGTGAAGAAGAAATAAAAGGTGATAGATATGAGCGAAGAATTACAAAGGCTTCCGGCGGAGGTCATGTTCCAAAAAGAAATAGATGCACTTATTGCGGCTGAAAAAAATCCTGTTCCCACAGGATGGAAGATGTCACCAAAATCTGTACTTACGTACATTATGGGTGGTGAGTGCAATGGTGTTAAAATAATGCCAAAATACATAGGAAACAAAAGAATAGTTGAAATAGCAATAGCTACTTTGGTAACAGATAGAGCATTACTTTTGATTGGTGAGCCGGGTACTGCAAAGTCATGGTTGTCAGAGCATCTATGTGCTGCTATAAATGGTAACTCAACCTGTGTTATACAGGGAACTGCAGGAACTACAGAGGAGCAGATAAGATACTCATGGAATTATGCTATGCTTATAGCAGAAGGCCCAAGTGATAAGGCAATTATAAAGAGTCCTGTTTTTGAGGCTATGGAAGAGGGTAAGATTGCCAGATTTGAAGAGATATCACGTTGTGCTTCTGAGGTACAGGATGCCCTTATTTCAATTCTCTCCGAAAAGAGAATTCGATTCCGGAACTTGGTAAGGATAGTGCGGCTAAGAAGGGATTTTCCATAATAGCTACAGCAAATACCAGAGACCGAGGTGTAAATGATATGAGTGCCGCTCTAAAGAGAAGATTTAATATAGTGGTACTTCCAAGTCCAAATACTCTTGAAGAGGAGATGGATATAGTAAAGACCAGAATTGAGAAGCTTTCAGAAGGTATGGCATTGCTTTCAAAGGTGCCTGAGGCTGAGGTAATAAAAAAAGTCTGTACAATATTTAGAGAGCTTAGACAGGGTGAGACACTTGACGGAAAGCAAAAAATTAAATCCACAGCAAATGTACTTTCTACTGCAGAGGCTATATCCTTACTTACAAACAGTATGTCTTTGGCAGGTAGCTTTGGAGACGGAGAGATAAGTGATGCGGACCTTGCGGCAGGACTTCAAGGTGCAATAGTAAAGGAAGATTCCAAAGACTCAAAAGTTTGGGAAGAGTACCTTGAGAACATAATGAAAAAGCGTGGAAAAGAGTGGATTGGACTCTACAATGAATGTAGGATGCTCAATGGCTAGGAGGCAGCCATGAAAACTTTTGGAATTAGACATTTTTCACCTGCAGGAGCATATTTTCTAAGACAGTTTTTGGATGAAATAAAGCCTGCACTTGTGCTTATAGAGGGACCGGCGGATTTTGACTTTTTGATAGATGATATTGTCTCAAAAAAACTTGTTCCTCCATTTGCCATTATGGCATACACAAAGGAAGCACCTATTGATACGATTCTCTATCCGTTTGCAGAATATTCACCGGAGTATCAGGCAATTCTTTGGGCAAGGGAAAATAATAAAGAATGCCATTTTTTTGACTTGGAATCAGATATAATTCTGGGACTTGATAAAAAGAATGACGATATTCAAGAAGAGGAGATTATCTCAGAAACAAATTCAAAGAAAAGTATTGAAATAGATATGGAAGGTTTTTGGGAGAGAAACTTAGAGCAGAGTGAGGATATGCAGGGCTATAGATCCGGTAGTGCTTTGTTTGGAGAAAGCCTAAGAAAAGATACAAATTCAGATGACAAATCTTTTATAAGAGATATAGTCCGTGAAAGCTTTTATGAAAAGAAAGATAAAGGAATATATAGAAAAGGGATTTGATACTGAAAAGATAGTGGCTATAACAGGCGCTTTTCATACATCAGCTATTGAAAGTCTTGAAGGAGCAATGTCTGATAAGGAATATAAAGAATTGGTGAGAAGAGAATCCAATGTTACATTGATGCCATATTCTTACTATAGACTTAGTAAAAGAACCGGTTATGGTGCAGGAAATGCAGCCCCGTCGTATTATGAGCTACTTTGGCAGGGATTCTTAAATGGCGATACTACTTATCATGAAAGAAAGTATCTTAGCACTTTGGCAAAGTATATGAGAGAGAATGGTGGAATCGTTTCATCCGCTCAGGTAATAGAGGCGACAAGGCTTGCAAGAGAACTTGCCATTATTCGTGGAGGTTCTGTTCCTACACTTGAAGATTTAAAGGATGCAAGTATTACCTGTATGGGTGGCGGAAGCTTTGGTGATATGGCAATGGGCTTTGCCGAAACTGATATAGGCAAAAAGATAGGTAGTGTTCCTCAGGATGCTATGCAGACGTCTATTCAAAGCGATTTTACTTCTAAACTTAAGCAGTTAAAGCTTGAAAAATATAAGGAACTTGTAGCAACACCATTGCAGCTTGATTTAAGAGAAAACTTAAGAGTAAAGTCAAAGGAGAGTGCTTTTCTTGACTTAAACAGATCATTTTTCTTATACAGACTTGTTGTACTTGGAATAGATTTTGCACAGATAAAAAGAAGCAATCAGGATAATGCAACTTGGGCTGAGAACTGGATACTTCAGTGGACACCGGAAGCTGAGATACAGATAGTTGAAAGTGTATTAAAGGGAGATACTATAGCGGATGCAGTAGCTTTTGTATTGAGTGAAAGGCTATTGGAGGCTACAAAGATATCTGAAATAGCGGAGGTTATAGAAGCTGCATTTAATTGCGGACTGCCTAAGATAGTAGAGGGTGCGAAAAGAAGTCTTGATGAGATGGCAAATGGTACAATATCAATACATGATATCGCAGGCACTGTGAGTAAACTTTCAAATATGATTTCATTTGGTGATATCAGAAAACTGGACAGAGAACCTTTGGTGCCTATTGTAAAAAGACTTTGTATCAGAGCTGCACTTATGCTTGTTGGAGAGTCGACATGTGATGATATAGCGGCAGCCACTTTGGCAGATGATATTCAAAAAATACATAATGTTTTTATGGTACAGGACTTTTTGGATGAGAGCCTTTGGATTGATAAGCTTATGGAACTCTCAAATAGAGATGATTTAAACACAAAAATCTCCGGACTTGCTACAGCAATACTGCTTGATGTAGGTAAGATAGATGAGCTGACTCTTAGAAAAGAAGTATCAAGACGACTTTCTATGGGTATGCCTGCAGAACTTGGTGCAAACTGGTTTGCAGGTCTGTCTATGAGAAATCATTATGCTCTTATAGGGAGACTTACACTTTGGGAGAGCCTCAGTGAGTATCTGGATACTTTGGATGAAGAGGAATTTAGACGTTCAGCTGTTTTCTTAAGGAGAGCCTTTGTAGAATATAGTGCTAAGGAAAAAGATATGATTGCGGAAAATCTTGGTGAAATATGGGGACTCAATGCTCAGGCAGTAAGTGAAATAATAAACTCTGAGATAAAGGAAGTGGACACTGAGATACTCGAAGACTTTGATTTTGGAGACTTTTAGGAGATATAAATGGATACAAATGACAGACTGAGGCGTTGGAGATTGATACTTGGATCTGAAGCACAAAAAGAATGGATTGTATGGGAGATGGACCGGAGTTAAGTCAGGAAGATCTTATGATGGATATGGCACTTGATGCCATCTATAACAGGGACATGAAATTCAGCTTTGGAGGCGGAGGTGGAAAAGGTGCATCAAGTCCGCATATAAGTAGATGGCTTGGGGATGTGAGAACACTTTTTGATAAGGACCTTGTAAAGATAATCCAATCTGATGCTATGGAGAGATGTGGCTTAAAGCAGCTCATATTTGAACCTGAACTTCTTGATAATATAGAGCCTGATATGCATATGGCAAGTATGATACTTACCCTAAAGGATCAGATACCGAAACAGAGTAAGGAAAATGCCAGAGAGTTTATCAAAAAAATAGTCGAACAGATAAATGCGCTGCTTGAAACAGATTTAAAAAGGGCGGTTACGGCAAGTATAAATAGAAAGTTACATTCTCCTATTCCTTCAGCATCAGCACTTGATTTTCAGACTACGATAAGAAAGGGTATCAAGGACTACAATACAAAACTAAAAAAGATAATCCCTCAAAAGTATTATTTTTTTGAGAGAAGTGCAACAACTGCCGCCAATAAATATACTGTGATTTTGGATATTGATCAAAGTGGTTCTATGGGAGAGTCGGTAATATATTCATCTATAATGAGCTGCATACTTGCAAGTATGAGTGCTATAAAGACTAAGGTTGTGGCTTTTGATACCAATATCGTGGATTTAAGTGAAAAATGCGAAGATCCTATTGATTTACTTTTTGGATTTACCCTTGGTGGTGGAACCGATATTGAAATCAATAAAATATTGCACTAAATATATAGAGAATCCAAAGAAGACGATTTTCTTTTTGATTTCAGATCTTGAAGAGGGTGGAAACCGTGCAGGACTTCTTAGAAGATTGACACAGATGAAGGAAGATGGTGTTATTGTGATCTGCTTGCTTGCCATATCAGATGCCGGTAAACCTTTTTATGATGCAAATATGGCACAAAGAATTGCAAATAACGGTATTCCTTGTTTTGCAGCCGCTCCGCAGATGTTGCCAAGGCTACTTGAAAAAGCAATGAAAAATGAGGACCTTAGTGAGTTTGCAAACAGTAATATGGGAGCCGGGAAATAAAGAGCGATAATCAAAGAATAGCTTTATTTTAGGAGGCAAAATGAAAAAAATATTTACTATTGTACTTGTAATATTTTGCACCACTTCTATCATGGCATGCAAGACAAAGGCAAAAATTGAAGATAATAAGGAAACTACTGATACAATAATAGATGAGTCAACTTCAGAAATATCAGAAATTGATGAAGATACTTTGAATTATCAGGATACAGTAGCTTGGTCAGTGAATGAAAGCTGGATACCTGATGACAATCCGGATGCGGTTGCGGCTTTTAATAGGTCTGTAGAAGGTATGCAAGATTATCACTATGAAGTGGTGGCAGTGCTTTCTTCACAGTTGGAATCAGGAATGAACTACCAGTATCTTGCAAAGGGAGAAGCGACAACGCCTGATGCTAAGCCGGAATATGTAATAGTAAAGTTGCATGAAGACTTAGGCACAGAAGTAGAAATCACATGGAGTGAAATTTACTTGGGGGCGATTTGGGATGGGAGTACAATGATTCAAGTCTTGATATAAAGGACAATCCTAATGTTGAAGCTGCATTTAATAAGGCAAAGGAGAGCCTGACAGAAGTAAATTATGAACCGATTGCGTATATTGGAAAAAAGGATAATTCATATGCAATACTTACAAAGATAACAATTAATCAATCAGAACCTTCTTCAAGTATAGGCTTGGTGTTTATAACAAGTGATGATAGTGGAGTTGTTATAGATGATATAAGAGGATATTGATACAGCTTAAAAAATAAAAATTAAACTGTGACCTTATGACATTATTTTCCGTCTATATAATTGAGTGAGATAATCACAGTAATATTTTATTTAAGGAGATAACAAAATGAGAAGGTTATTTAATGTTGCACTGGGAATGCTCTGTGCGGCTTCAATTATGGGTTGTAGTGCAAAGGCAGATAATGCAGAATCTCAGGCTACTACAGTATCACAGGAGAGTACCATTACTAAAGAAGCAGAAGAAATAAGTGAAACAAACGAATCTGCACCTATAACAGGTGGGTGGGCAATAAATAATAATTTTAAAGCAATTGATAATGTAAATGCTATGTCAGCTTTTGAAAAGGCCACAGAGGATCTGGTAGGCTACAGATATGATGTAGCAGCGGTACTTGGTTCGCAGATTGTTGCCGGAACAAATTATTTATATCTTTGCAGAGCGGAAATGGCAGTACCGGATGCCAAGCCGGAGTATGTAATTATAAAGGTATATGAGGACCTGGAAGGAAATGCTGAAGTCACAGGCAGCCTTAGACTCTTGGAAGGAAAAGAAGGCTGGGAGTACAATGATGCAAATCCTTATATGGAAGAAAATGAAGAGGTCAAGGCTGCTTTTGATAAGGCACTTGAAGGCTTGACAGGAGTAGAGCATAAGCCGATTGCATATATAGGTCATAAGGATAATTCATATGCAGTGCTTACAAAGATAACCATTGTTTCAGTAGAGCCGATGACAAGCCTTTCAGTGGTGTATATAAATGATACAGAAAGCGGAGGAATGATTGATAATATAGATGATATTGATTTAGATTTGGAAGCTGTTTCGAATAATTAATAAAGTTTTAAAGAGGTTACTATGGAAGATGGGCAGATAATAGATATGTATTTTAAAAGATATGAGGATGCCATAGTTGAAACTAAGATTAAATATGGCAGGTTATAATAATCCATTTAAACGGAGGAAAAAGAAATGAATAGATTTGAATTATACTGTATGATATATTATGTTCTCGATGCTGAATGGGACGAAAGCAAAATGCAGAACTCGGAAAGTTTGAGTAGTGCAAATCCATTTCAGTTTAGGGATATTGGTTCAGCTGATCCTGTAATATATGAAGAGTTCTGTAAAAAAATACCTGATACAATTACACGTGATGACAGCTATGGATATGCACGAAATTATGTTGAATCTTTAGGAAATAGAGATGTTCAGGCTGCCTTTCTTGCAATTGAGAGAGAAGAATGGGACGAGTGCTTGCACGAATATCTTTCGCAGGAGCATAAAGGGAGACAAGGTGTGTGATTGTAAGAATAAAAAAAGTACGGTTTGTCATACGGTAGATTAAAAAAACGTAGAATATTAGAAACTTGAGGTGTTTGTAAATTGCGACACCTCTTTCTTTTGCCAAAAAATCGGTAAGCGTAAAGCTAAGTACACATAGAGCAAAAAAGTCATAGAACTAGAACTTATCATTCTAATCCTATGACTTTTTATTTTTACAACTCTTTGGAATCTCATCTGACCAAGGTACTAGATTTCTTATCATGTTTACTCACCCATCCTGTGACTGTTGAAATAGGTAATCCATTCTTCCTAGCCCAGCTTGCGATACTTAATCCACTATTTTTAAATTTCTCAATCCATCGCTCTTTTTCTTCTTTAGAATATTTAGCCATAGGCACCTCCATATTATTTAGTATGAAGCTATTTTACAGTGGAAGTATTTTTATAGATAGGCGTGTTTATATTGACGCTTACCTATGAAAGTAGTTTTTTCTCTATACACACTCATAAAACAGGTTTGTTTCGCAATTACCTATATGAATATATGAATAGATTTATTTCCCTTTTCATTACCTACAATAACAAAAATTTCTAAAAATACCAAAGTTTTTTTTATGATTTTTTTAAGTAGACTAATAATATACCTTCTACTATTCATCATCGATTTTTGTAATATGTTAAAAAAATCTTATCCCTTCTTTTTGTAAATTTATTATATTTAGCTATAACTAAAAAAATCAATTATCGTATACATTGTAATTGCCATAATTATTTTCTACATTTTCTGTTAGCATAATTTTACTATGATTATTTAATATTATCCACTATTCTGATTTGAGGTAAAACTGTGCATATCCATCTTCATATTGTAGATAAATGGGATTACTAATACCTTGTTCTACGCTAGCATAAATAGCTTGCCCAATATCTAATCTACAAGCCATAAAATTTTCTGTTGGTTTTTCTTTATTATTTACAGCCTTAACTTCTCCAACTTTTAAATAACTTTCTGGCAAAACATCATTAAACCCTGTTGCATAATAATAATATACTTGTTGATTGTACATAATCTGAGGCTGCTCTATCTCACCAGATATACATCCTGTATTTTCTGTACTCTGAAAACTTGTATCTCTGCAAGAACTCAAGGTCAAACCTAAATAACAAACAATACATACTATTGAATATCTAAATACTTTCATTACTTAGACATTCTTACTTTTGACATAAAATCATTATAGCTTCCCCATTGTTTCTCAACTACTTGACTACTCCAACCATCCATCAATTTAAAAACCTCCTGTCTAGATAGAATAATATGTAAGTATTTTCATTTTAAACTCATTACCACAATAATAGCAACATAATGAATCTAATCGCCGTTTTTGTACCTTTGAGGATTCTGTTTTTTCATAGCATTCTCCTTCTTTCATATATTCTACTAAACCCCATATAGAGTTTAGTGATCTTTAGATTTAGTCTTATAATAAAGGATAGTTATAATTCTAAGTTTTTTATTAATACATCTAATTGTTATGCCCATAGTGTAGCAAAATTTGCTGTGTTTGTCAAATGTTTATCTATCGATTTTATTATATTTACATTAAATTTCTTTCTTAATTTTGTGAATTATGGTTTTATTTGTAAGCGTCAAAAATAAGTACACATAACAAAAAAATAGTCACAGAAACGGAAATTAAAAATCCTAATTCTGTGACTTTTTATTTTTACAACTCTCTGGAATCTTATCTGATCAAGGTACTAAATGTGAAGCGTCTCTACCTGACTGTATGGTATCAAAAACAAATGTAAGATATTTTTGTGGTATCAGGTTATTAAGTATTGCACTTTGAATTATACTATATATTATTGTTGAGGCATTAGCTCCATTAGGTGTATTCGCAAATAGCCAATTAGACCTACCTATAACAAATGGCTTCACACTTTGCTCTGCAAGATTATTACTTAATTGTATTCTTCCATCCTTTAAAAAGTTCTCCAAGTACTCTTTTTGATTTATGGCATAAGTAATAGCCTTCCCTATTAAACTTTTAGGAAAGATTTTTGATTCTATTTGTGAAATCCAGCTATAAAACTCATCTAATACTTCGCATCTCTAAGCGTTCTCTCAATGAAAGCTCAGCTTCATCAGCTTTAGTTTCCAGTTGAAATAACTTTCTAAGATAAGTCTCTCATTGTTTTGCATATTCATTACTCTTATTAATCTCATATGCCTCATGGAACTTTCTCTTCGCATGTACAAGGCAGCCACATAGCGTCTTTCCTACCAACTTTTTATATCCCACATAACCATCACAATGAAGGTATGTTCCATTCCAATCAGCAAGAAACTCCTTGGCATAATCCCCACTTCGTCCAAGTTTTAACATCATAGGATAAATCATAATCCAAAGTAGTATTGTTGTTGGTATTGATACATTATAAAACTCTAATTTACCCAAAGCATTTGGAACAATTGGAATAAAACGACCAATTAAGACTCCAATAACCATACAAATTAAAACCCATAATGTTAGATTTTTTTCAAAGAAACTTATATCTTGCTTTTTCAATTATTTTCCCATTCCTTGACTTCTTCGATTAAATCAAGTACCTTTCTTTCAATTTCTTTTATGACAGTTATAAATTCTTCATCTGGTTTCCCTGATGGATCAGCTAACTCCCAATCAGCTTTTTTATAAGTGTACTTTTTCGCCAAAGCTTAAGCAATCTGACTCCTGCAAGAATTGTGCACGCACACAAAGGCTACCTTAATTTTCATAGTATTATCCTCTTGAATTCTTGATAAGCTGAACGCATTCATCCGTAGTTAAAACTTTTCCATAACTTACAACCTTATTATCAATCACAAGTGCAGGTGTGGTCATTACTCCCATAGCTGCAATAAGTGTGAAATCTCTTATGTGTTTTACTTCTTCTTTAATATTTAGGCAGGCTAAAGCTTCTTTTACATTTTCCTCTAAAGAATTGCATTTAGCACATCCTGAACCTAAAACGTAGATTCCTCTTTCTTCAATTTTACTTTCCCCCTGTTCCGATGCCCTGTTACAACAGACTTTTTTCTTAAATAACATTTTTCTTCCTCCTTAAATAAACAGATTTTGTAATAAATTAAAAATATATCCTACTATTATAATTCCTAACGTTGTTATGCCGATAAAAATATATAAAAGTTTCGGTTTTATTGCCTTTCTTAACATAATCATTGACGGTAAACTCAGTGTAGTTACTGCCATCATAAAAGCTAAAATAGTTCCAAGCATCGCTCCTTTTGAAAGTAAAGCTTCTGCAATTGGTATAGTTCCAAAAATATCAGCATACATTGGTACACCGACTAATGTTGCTAAAACTACACCTAACGGATTATTACCTCCTAGTATTTTTTCTATTAACGTTTCTGGTATCCAATTATGAATAATCGCTCCAATTCCTACTCCAACTAAAATATATGGAAACACTTTTTTAAATGTTTCTACTACTGCATTTTTCGCAAATAGCAATCTTTCTCTCTTCTCAATTTTTGCATCTTCAATTTGAATTCCTCTCGGTGCATTTAATATAAAATCTTCCACTTCACTTTCAAGACCGAGTTTTTCAATTATAATTCCTCCAATAACAGCAATTAAAAGTCCTAATAAAACATACACTATTGCAACCTTAGCTCCGAAAATACTCATAAGCAGTACTAAAGAACCTAAATCAACCATAGGTGATGATATTAAAAAACTAAATGTAACACCTAACGGAAGTCCGGCTGATGTAAATCCTATAAAAAGAGGAATCGATGAGCATGAGCAAAATGGTGTAACTGTACCTAATAGTGCAGATATAATGTTTCCCCATATACCTTTAAACTTTGATAATATTTTTTTGCTTCGTTCAGGTGGAAAATAACTTTGAATATACGAAATTATAAAAAAATTAAAGTACATAATAAAAATACCTATTTTTTTATTACATCATAAATAAAAAAATGCAGTGACGCTCCAAATCTGGAACTTAAATTTACACCTAAAAATATTTAATATATGCCCTATTAAATCGTTAAGCCATTTCATTCCTAAAAATTTGGTTTTGTATAAATTCACCTATTAACAAAAATCATTACATTACCTCCTAACATATTAAATATTTTTTTGATGTGTTATTTATTTTTTTAGTCATCCTACATTGGATGACTAAAAACTTATAGATAATCGTCTAATATTTTTTTGCTTCTTGTATCCCTTTTTCATTAATACTGTAATGCGTCCATTTTCCATCCTGTCTGAAATTTACTATACCTGCTTCACTTAAAATTCTCATATGATAAGATAATCCGGACTGAGTCAAATCAAGTTTTTTTCAAGTAGTACACAGGCACATTTTTTTCTTCGTTATGGATCATATCTAGTATTTTTTTAATCTTTTTGAATCGGAAAGAGCCTTAAACACCATAGCATTATCTTCATATTTTTTTCATAAACAACCTCACATCAAATATTTTTTTGATGTATTTATTATATGCCCAATAAAAAAACAGTTTGTCAACATCAATTCAAAAAAATATTTGATATGTTTTTTTAATTTCTAAAAGTTCTCTATAAATTCATATTTATTAGATTATTAAAATTAATGTTGTATCAAATTTCAGAATTTTTTTAAATCCCTAAATCATAGATTATTACTTTTTTTGTAAGTTGCATTTCTTTTTTTTACAACTGCTCTAAACAAGCCTTAACTTTTTTTCTGCCTGTTCAATATCTTCCCGCATTTCTAATATTTGATTATATAAATTCTGTTTTTCTTTCTTCAAAGTTTTTTTACCTCTAATTTCCATTTTCTAATAGCTAAAGTATTGCTTTTCTTTTTAAATGCTCCCTCAAATATTTCTTCACACTTTCAAATAAAAATAATCTCAGCAACATGTTCATTGTAAAAAAATCTTCCTGTTTGCTTTTCTTTAATTTGTTATAGACTTTGTATGTGTCCTTATACTTCAAATATTTTTCTGATTGGTCTATGAGTTGTGTTTTTTCATCAATCTTTTTCTCAGTATCTTTTAATGCTCTTGTGGTCTTGTAATTCTTATCTCTTAAAGTAACTATACTTTCTTTCAGTTCAGATAAGGAAATGATATTTTTCTCTTTTAAGAATTGATAGCTTTCAATGTATTGTTCTAAGTCTATATTATGGTTATCTGCATTTTTACGGATAAGATTTTCAAAAACCTATAGTAAATTTTCTTTGGGTGGGAGGGTGGATTTGATGTTTTCATTTTCTGCTTTTTCTTCTTTTCCAATTCCTCTTATCCAATTTAACAAGGCTTTTATTCTTCTTGTGATTTCTCTTAATAGATTGTTTTGATGTTTGATTTCTCGGTTAATATTTCCTCTATCTGTGGCTATGCCTTTCTTCTCCATTTGAGTTGCATATATGCCTAAATGAATAGTCGGTATATGTTCTATCCCCTGTCTTTGATAAGAACGATAATCTACTTTTTCCTGTATGTTGTTTTCTTTAAGATATTTGTTTGTAATATCTGCCCATGCTTTTCTCCATTCTTCTGCTTTGTCTTGTTCATTCCAATCTGTTGTATTGATTTTTCTTGTTTTGTAATTACCGTTCTTGAATTTTACTTTTTCTCCGTTTTCATCAAGGATATATTCTTTTTTGATTTTGCTCCCCATGTTGTATCTTCGTTTAACGGTCGCATGGTAAGTAAGATATGAGCGTGTGGGTTTCCGTCATTTTTATCGTGTAGGGCAATGTCGGCACACATATCAACATATACAAAATTATCTTTTACATACTCCCTAACAAGTTCAATCTGTTTTTCACGATTTAGTTCTTTAGGTAAAGCAATTTCGATTTCTCTTGCAAGCTGTGAGTTTTTACTCTTTTCTATTTTCTCTACGCTATCCCATAATGTTCCCCTGTCTAAAAATGCCTGTGGTGCATTTTGTGGCAATAGGATTTCTGTATGGGCTATTCCTCCTTTTCTTGTAAAGTCATGGACTATGCCGTCATACTCGTTTTTTATCTTTTCGCCACTTCGATAGGCGGAAGCTGCTACTGCACTTTTGCCTTTGCCTCTTGAGATAATCTTTATGCAAAGATGATATATCGCCATAGTCAAAAACCTCCTTTCCATTTTTCGATATGGTTATAGTGGCGATAGATAAGACTTTCTAAAAAAATCGGATAACTTTTTATCCGATTTTTTTGGGGAAGTACACAAGGGGTAGGAAATTTATTTCCGTAGGGGAGTGTAGCTCCCCTGTATCAGCTTTAGCTGATATGCCCTCTGCAAGAGCCTTCGGAGAACGCACGCACCTGTTAAGGTGTATAAGTGCGCCCTTGTAGACAAGGGACTATTCCTCTCTTTCCGTTACTTTTTCTTATGTTTCTGTATTTTAATTTTCGTTTTGTCCTCGTTTCTCTATGATTTTTGTAAGCGTCAAGCTAAGTACACATAGAGCAAAAAAGTTATAGAACTAGAACTTATCATTCTAATCCTATGACTTTTTATTTTTACAACTCTCAGGAATCTCATCTGACCAAGGTACTAGGCTTGAAGCTTCTCTACCTGACTGTATGGTATCAAAAACAAATGTAAGATATTTTTGTGGTATCAGGTTATTAAGTATTGCACTTTGAATTATACTATATATTATTGTTGAGGCATTAGCTCCATTAGGTGTATTCGCAAATAGCCAATTAGACCTACCTATAACAAATGGCTTCACACTTTGCGTGACAAGATTATTACTTAATTGTATTCTTCCATCCTTTAAAAAGTTCTCCAAGTACTCTTTTTGATTTATGGCATAAGTAATAGCCTTCCCTATTAAACTTTTAGGAAGGATTTTTGATTCTATTTGTGAAATCCAGCTATAAAACTCATCTAATACTTCGCATCTCTAAGCGTTCTCTCAATGAAAGCTCAGCTTCATCAGCTTTAGTTTCCAGTTGAAATAACTTTCTAAGATAAGTCTCTCCTTGTTTTGCATAGTCTCCGCTTCGACCAAGTGTGTATTCATACAATACTGCAGGATGTGTATTGTATTTGCTTGTTCTATACACCCATACATATGACTTGCTCATCGCTCTTTTTCTTCTTTAGGATATTTAGCCATAGGCACCTCCATATATTTAGTATGAAGCTATTTTATAGTAGAAGTGTATTTATGTGGAGGCGTACTTGAATTGACGCTTACAGATTTCAGACGGATCTTTAGGAGAGTGGATTAAAAAATAGTATTAAAGATTTTATAATAAAAATTGGCTATAGTAATCGAAAATGACTACTATAGCCTTTTGTTTATGCTATAATATCAGCCTTGCTTCCACCGGTCTTATCCTTTTTAACAACGATTTGTTTGTCGATTTTTTGCTTGAGTTCACCCACATGGGAGATGATGCCGATAAGTTTATTGCTGCTTGCAAGTGAGGCAAGGGCGTTCATTGCTTGGGAAAGAGAGTCTTCATCAAGTGAGCCAAAGCCCTCGTCAATAAACATAGTATCTAGCTGTATACCGCCGGCAGATGATTGAATCTCATCAGAGAGTCCAAGTGCTAAAGCTAAAGAAGCTTTAAATGATTCACCACCGGAGAGAGATTTTACACTTCTTGTAGTACCGTTGTAGTGGTCAATTACATCAAGGTCAAGACCGCTTTGACCGACTTTACTAAGGGCCTCTTCTCTTCGAATAAGGTCATATTGACCACCGGTCATTATCATAAGTCTAGTGTTGGCTCTGGAAATTATTCTGTCAAAATAATGCATTTGAATATAGGTTTCAAGCATTATTTTATCCTTTCCAGTGATGTTGCCGTTTGCAGTATCTGACAGAGCCTTTACCCATGTGTATTTTTTTTCAATAGCTATAAGCTCGGAAGATTTTTGCTTTATATTGTCACAGTTTGACTTATTATTTACAATTCGGATATGAATATTTTGCTTTTTTTTGTCAAGCTGAATCTTGTTTCTTTCAAGTTCACTGAGATTATTATTTTCAGCTTCAAGGTCAATTTCCTGTTTGCCCTCTATTTGTTTAAAAAGTTCTTCTCTTCTGGTTTTGGCAGAGGCAAGATTTACACTACATTCTTTTTCTCTCTCTGAAGCAAGTTCTATATCTCTTTTGATTTTTGAAATCATTGCATTGTTTTTTTGTATTTCATTGTTTGCTTCAAGCCTTGAAGAAAATCTAAGTTTGGATTTCAAATCAATAATTCCGGCATTTAGTGAATCATTCTTTGATGATAAAGCACTTATTTCATTGCTTATAGAAGTTATACCTTTTTGTAAATCTTCAAGCTTTGTACGAGATTTGGGGAGCTCATTTTCAATATACTCTTTTCTGGCAATGTTTTTTTCTTCTGCTTGGATTTTTTGGTCAAGCACTGCAATATTACTCTCAAGTTCATTTATTTTAGCCTTTGTAATATAGGTAGCATTGTTCATATCAATATCTCCAAGTAATTCCTTGATAGAGGACACTGTAGAATCTTTTTTTTCTTCTCGCATACCTTTTAACTTTGCGGACTCTTTATTTGCCTCGGTTTTTTCATCATCTGCTTTTGCAAGCTTAGCTTTAAGGATATCAAGTTCATCTTTTTTGGGCACATCGGTAGGTTTAATTGCCTTTTGTGGATGTGAGGTGGAACCACATACCGGACAGGGCATATTATCTACCAAAGTTTCAGCCAAAATACCTGCTTGAGCATCAAGATAAAGGTCATATTTTAAGTCATATGATATTTTAATCTCATTTGCCGCAGCTTTTTTTGCTTCATATTTTTTTGCAGCATCTTTGTATTGAGCATCAATTTTTTTTAGGTTTTCCATGCTCTTTAATAAAGTATCCAACTTTGACAGACTCTCCTTATGAAGTGCTTTTTGATTTGCAAATAAAATTTTTTGCTCGCCGGATTTTTGCAGAGTTTTTGATTCCTCGGTCAAACTTTCTATTTGAGCTTTTAAAACCTCAATTTCTTTGTTGTTCTTTGTAAGTGCAGCATTATTTTTTTCTATATTTAAAGCATTGTTTTTAAAGGCTGATTCTTTTTGGCTTAGCTCATCATACTCAAGCAACTGCGCTTCTATGGCAGCGGAAGCCTTGGCAAGATCATTCTGAAGAGAATTTTTTTTCTGCTCTTCTTCTAATGCTTTTGTAAGAGACAGCATTTCTTCGGTGAGCTTTGAAATATTAATTTCATTTTGATCAAAGTCCTGCTTTGCTCTTAGATAAGTCTTGCCACGCTCAATATTTATTTTTAATATATCCAGTTGCTTTTCTATTTCAGTTATAGCATTATCAGCCTTTTTTTCAGCTAATGTATCTTCAGATAGCAGATTTTCAATGAGTAAGATACATTCATCTGTGGGTAAATCACCTTTTTTTGCCTTTGTAACATCAAGGGATAAAAGCGAAGAATCGGAACAGTTTATTCCACTTATGTACTGTGATATACTTTGTTTGATTTTTGAACAATCATTATTAAGTACAGATAATTCTGACTTTAATCTATCCTGTAAATCAGAATAAAGTTTTGTTTTAAAGATATGCCTAAATATTTCAATTCTATCCTTGGTAGGCGAAATCAAAAGCTTTAAAAAATCACCCTGTGCAATCATTGCGATTTGGCAAAACTGTTCTCTGTTAATGCCTATAATATTATTTATGGCATTGTCTACTTCCTTAGTCTTTGTAAGAGGTTTTCCGTCAGGTAGAATAAGTTCTACACCTGCTGTTTGCTTGGTAAGTCCACTTCCACGTTGTGCAGCTCTTTCATATTCTGGATTTCTTTCAATAGTGTATTCTTTTCCTTTATAGTTGAAAACAAGTCGTACAAATGTTGGAGTTTTAATATCGGCATATTTTGAGCGAAACATGGAAACTTCTCTATTATTGCCACTTGGATCACCGTAGAGTGCATAGGTAATAGCATCAAATATAGTTGTTTTACCGGCACCTGTATCGCCGGTTATAAGATAGAGTCCACCTGTACCAAGCTTATCAAAGTCAAATTCCATCTTGCCGGCATAGGGGCCAAATGCTGAAAGAGTTAATTTTATCGGTCTCATTATTTATTCCTCCAAATATCCTCAATAATATTTTCCATAAAATCTCTTTGTACATCACTCAAATATTGTCCATTTCTTGATTCATAGAATATATCAAATAATTCGAGTGGAGATTTAGACTCCATATCATTAATAAGGCTAATTTCAGAAATACTTCTGGTTCTATTATTGTCATAGTCAAGCTTCATAATATTCTTATAAACTACACGTAGCTTGGTTATGACATCAGGTATATCTTCTTCATCTGTCAATGTTATATGAACATAATCCTCTTGTAATGTAGTATTCTCATAAAAACTTTTAAGTATAAGTTCGTTGTAAGTACCTTTTATTTCTACCATATCACGAAGTGGTGTGAGAGGTATAAAATCAAGCTTTATATTACCTTTTTCATTGATATCAAGTAGTGTTATACTCTTTGTATCATTTGCTTCAGAAAATGAGTATTTTAGCGGTGTGCCACAATATCTTATATATTCACTTCCGCAGCTTTGAGAGCGGTGAATATGTCCAAGTGCTACATAGTCAAAGTCTTTGAAAACTATGGAATCTACATTGTCACTACCACCAACAGAAATATCTTCAGATTCTGTACGAGAAGAACCGGTAACAAATTGGTGAGTTATAAGAATATTTCTAATATCATTATCCATATTCATATTTTTGATTACAGTGGACACTGCATCTGTGTATGAGGATATTTCTTCATCAGGGAAGAATCTTCTGACATGCACAGGCTTAATAAATGGCAACATGTATATATTTATCTTGCCATAATCATCATTTAGTTCAATAGGTGAAATCTTTCCATCATATACAGGGGAAAGATATATACCGGACTTATCAAAAAGTCTGGAGCCAAAGGCAATACGCTCGGCAGAATCATGATTGCCACTTATTATAAATACCTTTATATTTCTTTGTGAAAGCTTGTATAAGAAGTCATCGAAAAGTTCCACAGCTTCAGCAGGTGGAATGGGCTTGTCATATATATCTCCGGCAAGTATTATGCCGTCAGGTTTTTTATCGTCTATTATACTTATAATCTTATTAATTATATAGACTTGGTCTTCCAACATAGAAAATTCGTTTACACGCTTTCCAAGGTGTAAATCGGATAGATGCATAAGCTTCATGAGATAAACCTTTCTTTTTGTTTAAATTATAGATTTTTTTACTTTTAGCTGTAAAAATTATACTAAAAAAATAAGAATATTAAAGCTTTTAAGTACAAAAACATATATGTTAATATTATAGCATAAATAAAGTTGATATGTGAAATTTTTAGATGATATAAATACAGGATTTTATAGAAAGGGGATTTATGAATTTTTGGATTTTTATGTTGATTATGAACTTGCTTATTCCGTTGACTATGATAATTTTTGGATATGTTTATGATAAAAGACCTCCCAAAAAGCCAAAAAGTAAGTTTGCATATTCTGGATATAGAACGCCAATGTCTATGAAAAATGAAGAAACCTGGGAATATGCACAGAGATTTTTTGGAAAGCTCTGGTTTAGATCCGGTATTGTATTAGGTGTAATAAGCATAATACCATTACTATTTTTTATGGGAAAAGACAAAGACACTGTCGGATTTGCCGGCATGATTATATGTTGTGTTCAGTTAGTTGTAATGCTTTTGCCGGTTATTCCTACGGAATTAGCACTTAGAAGAAGATTTGATAGGTATGGAAACAGGAAGGACAAATAATGAGAAAAATAAAGCTCTGCACTCTATGTTATATTGAGAGAGATGATAAATACTTGATGTTACATAGGGTAAGCAAGAAAAATGATATAAACAAAGATAAGTGGATTGGTGTTGGAGGACATTTTGAAGAAATGGAGAGTCCTGAAGATTGTCTTATCAGAGAGGTAAGGGAAGAAACAGGATATGAGCTTTGCGATTTTGACTTTCGAGGTATTGTTACCTTTGTATATGGCAAGAGAGGAGAGGAAGTAGTAGAGTATATGCACCTGTTTGTAGGAAGGAATGTGGTTGGAGAGCCTATAGAATGTAATGAAGGCATCTTGAAATGGGTGGATAAAAAAGAAGTATTAAATCTTAATCTATGGGAAGGAGATAAGATTTTTCTAAAGCTTTTGGAAGAGAGAGAAGAGTTTTTCTCATTAAAGCTGGTTTATACTGAGGATGAAAAATTAAGTGAAGTATTCTTAGATGGGAAATTACAAAATGTAAAAAATGGATGAATTTTATATTCAGTTAGTATATAATAAGGGATAGATTTTGAGGCTGAAAATATTTGCCTCATTAATATCTTGATTATATTATGTGATTTTGGGAGATTTATGGAAAAAAAGTTTCGCATAAGAGGCGAAATATATTTGTTACTGTCCGGATTTTTCTTTGGGCTACAGCCTTTTTTTGCAAAGATTATATATGCTCATGGAGGAGATGCATACAGTCTTTTGTTTTTGAGGTTTTTGATAAGTGGTATAGTGTTTGCCGGCATATATATGTTACTAGGATATAATATATGGCTGACAAAGGATGAATTTATTTCTGTTTTTATCTTATCTATTCCTGAAGCGGCTATGTGTATATTATTGTTTTTATCATATAGTTATATATCATCAGGCTTGGCTTCGACATTGCACTTTTCATATCCGGCAGCAGTTATTTTACTGGAGTTATTGATTTTTAGAAAGAAAATAAGTAAGATAAAGTTATTATGTTTACTGTTTTGTGTAATAGGTATTGGTGTGTTTTATCAACCTGACGGAAATATAAATGTTTTGGGAATGATTATGGCACTTGCTTCAGGTGTAGGGTATGCTATATATATATTAGTTTTGACACATGGAAAGGCCTCCAGGATACCTGTAGTAAAGATGTCAGCTTGGCTTTCCTACTTGCTTGTTATAGAGGTTGCAGCTATAATGCTTGCTTTTGGAAAGTTTAAGTTTGAAATGGATGCTACAGCTATTGGAATGAGCGTATTTATGGCAGCAGTTATATCTACATTGGCACTTGCAACATTTCAGGCAGCGATTGCGGATGGAGGAAAATAGAAGAGCGTAAGTATTTTTACTTCACAACGCTGATTATTACAAGGGATGATGTGAATGAGTATATGAAATATCATTCCGAATATACGAAAGCGAACCGATTTAAAGATATTATTTGTAAAATCTATATATAACTCGAAAGGGAAGCATAATGCTTCCTTTTCTTATCTCTCGATTAGGACTAAATCCTTGAAGCTACGGCTAAAAAAGGGCTTAGTCCTTTTTTATATGCAAAATTAAATATTTTTAAAAGGAGGTTCAATATGAACAGTACAGCGTTAAGGGCAAAAAACACAGATAAATGGGAAATTATATTTATCAATTAAGCACATGAAAAATTCTACTATGAAAAACTAAAAGAAGTAAAGAAACAAGATGTCTATCATAAGGCACTTTGTTATTCTCTAGGCATCAGCTCTGATACGAGAAGAAATATTAACAGTATTTATGATTTTAAGACCGGTGATATAAAGACCGAGTGTTTGTGTGAGAGTGGCAAACAGGTAGCAGTATGAAGGTGGTGAGACTGGCATTTAACCTTTATTATAACACTACACCGAGTGTAGATGATTATAAAGAACCGGAAGAACAGATATATGAGTGTATGAAGTATACAGTAGAAGATTGGTTTTGCTGTACTTATGCATCATTCTTTTGGCAAGCGATACAGATTCGCTATCCTGACTACGCTAATTATAATTGTGAGATATAAGCTTTATTGGAGGTGCAAACTAATGCTGAAAATCAGATTGATGGGAACAAAGAGTGATATTGCATGGTTTCAAAAAATATTAAGCAGTAATAATAAAATAGAAGTTCTGGAGATATCAGAGATTTATAGTAATAAGGGAACAAGAAAATATTACAGGGCTTATGCACAAGTGAAGAAAGTAGATTTAAAAAAGACAACTAAAATAGTAGAACAATAGGAGAATTATATCATGTGTAGAGTTATAGCTATTGCAAATCAAAAAGGTGGAGTTGGAAAAACCACAACAACAAGTAACTTGGGAATTGGACTGGCAAGGCAAGGAAAGAAGGTTCTGTTGATAGATGCAGATGCACAAGGAAGCCTTACGGCAAGTCTTGGGATTAGGGAGCCGGATAGATTGGAAATTACACTTGCAACTATAATGGGAAACATTATTAATGATGAGGAAATAAGATCAGACTATGGAATTTTAAGCCATGATGAAGGAGTTGATTTTATACCCGGGAATATAGAACTTTCAGGTTTGGAAACTTCACTTATTAATGTGATGAGTAGAGAAACAGTACTGAGAACCTATATAGATTTGCAGAGAGACAATTATGATTATATTTTGATTGACTGTATGCCATCCCTTGGGATGATTACAATAAATGTTTTTACTTGTGCAGATAGTGTTTTAATTCCTGTACAGGCGGCATATTTACCGATAAAAAGGTTTGGAACAACTTATTAAAACCATAGGGAAAGTAAAGCGTCAGATTAATCAGAAACTTGAGATTGAGGGGATTTTTGCTAACAATGGTTGACAACCGTACCAATTATGCAAAAAGATATCAGTAATCTGCTTATTGAAAATTATGGGAGCAAAGTTCATATATTTGAAAAACAGTATCCCAATGTCGGTAAGGGCAGCGGAAATTTCTGCGGAAGGTGTGAGCATATACAAGCACGATCCGAATGGGAAAGTGGCAAGTGCATATCAGTCATTGACAAAGGAGGTGCTTTGCAATGAATAAGACGGGAAGTGCTACAAAGGTAAAGCTTAACAGCTTTGATGATTTATTCGGGATTGAGCAGACACAGTCAGGAATAGAGCAAGTACAGGAAATTGCATTAACAGAACTTCGTGGGTTCAAAGAACATCCGTTTAAGGTATTGGATGATGAAAAGATGCAAGAGATGATTGAAAGTATTAGAGAGTATGGAGTATTGATGCCGGGTATTGCAAGGCCGATGAAAGGCGGCGGTTACGAAATTATCGCCGGACATCGTAGAAGATATGCATGTGAAATGGTTGGACTCTCTACAATGCCGATGTTTATCCGTGATTATACAGATGATGAAGCTACAATTATCATGGTAGATTCTAATATTCAGAGAGAAGATATTCTTCCAAGCGAGAAATCAAAAGCGTACAGAATGAAATATGATGCAATGAAACATCAGGGAAGTAAAACAGGTGGACTTACACTTGGAGAACTTGGAGAAGCGGCAGGAGAGAGTGCAAAGACGGTTCAGAGATATATATGGATTTCACGCTTGGTGGATGAGTTGCTTGATATGGTGGATACAAAGAAAATAGGCATCATACAGGCGGTTGATTTATCATTCTTATCAGAGGATGCACAGCAATGGGTTTTGGCTGTAATGCAGGAAACAAATATTATTATTACAACTTTGCAGAGTGCCATGCTCAAGGAAAGTTATAAAAAGGGTGAGCTTACATTTCCAATGGTTCGTATGGTGCTTGAAAAAGTGAAAACTGTGGAACGAAAGGTTGTTATAAAAGCAGAGCGTATCAACAGTTATTTCCCTGTAACATATAGCAGGAAAGAAATAGAGAACATTATTTATCAGTTATTGGATAACTGGAAGAACAATCAGTAGAAAGGAGGAGCCGGGAATGAGTGAAATATTACAACTGGATTATTATTATGGGATTGAAGCGGAGCAGTTCTCATTCTATAGAGTTCCTCGCTTGCTTATCAAGGATGAACGATTTAAGAAATTATCAAGTGATGCAAAACTTTTATATGGTCTGATGCTTGATCGTATGTCCTTATCTATAAAAAATAAATGGTTCGATGATAATAATAGAGCATATATAATATATACCATAAGTAGTATTATGGAAGATTTGGGATGTGGAAAGGAAAAGGCTGTTAAGGTTCTTGCAGAGCTGGATAATACTAAGGGAATTGGTCTGGTAGAGAAAGTTCGTAAAGGATTGGGGAGACCGGATATTATATATGTCAAGAATTTTGCTTCGTCGGAGGGAAATGTAGATAAAAAAGAGGTAGTAAACACTGATAAAATCACTGAAGTCGGAAAATCGGACTTCAGGAAGTCGGAAAATCAAACTTCAAGAAGTCAGAAAACAGGACTTCAAGAAGTCGGAAAATCAGACCTCAAGAAGTCAGAAAATCAAACCTTTGGAAGTTCGGAAATCGAAACTCAAGAAGTTGGAGAATCGAACCCTAATTATACTAAATATAATAAAACTGATTTAAACTATATTGAGGAGAGTTATATCAATCCTATCATTCAATCTGGGTCAGAGAGGAATGATGTGATAGATGATGTACAGAAATGCATAGAACTGATCAAAGAAAATATCAGTTATAATCATCACATGCAATATGGTAGTTATGGAGAAAAAGAACTCTATGATGAACTGTTTCAAGTAATTTGTGAGGTAGTCTGTGTGAAACGTCCAACAATCAGGGTAGCGGGAGAAGAATATCCGTATGAGCTTGTAAAATCAAGATTTTTGAAACTGGAAAGCAGCCATTTGGAATATGTGATTGAATGTATGAAGAATACAGCCACTAAAATCACAAATATCAAGGCATATATGATTACGGCACTTTATAATGCAACCACTACAATAAATCATTTTTATCAGCAGGAAGTAAATCACGATATGTATGGAGGAGGCTGGTGTAAAAAGGATATTATTTAAGGTAATGCTGTTATTGCTTTTGATTGTAGTGTAGAATAAAATACAAGGTATATAAAGAAACTGTGTATCTGCTTTTTTATAACTTCTGGTCATAATGTCCAGAAGTAGGAAGGAAGAAAAAATGATGCAGGTAAGTGAAGATTATAAGGTATGACGACATAATGGTTGCAGTGGGAAAAAGGTATAATAGTTATAATTTATTTAAGAATTGAGAGGTGATTTTGTGTCTAAAATAAATGTTGAAGGATCTGAAATCAGCATTATAGCCATAGATGATAAAGATTATATTTCTTTAACTGATATGGTAAGAAATATTGAAAACGGTTTAGCTTTAATCGAGAAGTGGCTAAGAAATAAAAATACAATAGAGTTTTTAGGTATTTGGGAGGAAATGTATAATCCTGATTTTAATTCCCTCGAATTCGAGGGAATTAAAAATGAAGCCGGACTGAATCGCTTTGTTTTATCGGTAAAACAGTGGGTAGAAAAAACCAATTCTATCGGTATTGTTGCAAAAGCAGGAAGATACGGAGGAACTTACGCACATAAAGATATTGCTTTTGAGTTTGCTTCTTGGGTATCCCCATACTTTAAGTTGTATTTAATAAAAGAATTTGAACGATTAAAAGAAGAAGAACAAAAGAAGCTCGGTTGGGATATAAAAAGAAATTTGGCAAAAATCAATTATAGGATTCATACTGATGCTATAAAGAATAATCTTATACCTGAAAAACTGCCAAAGGAAAAAATCAACTTTATTTATGCAAATGAGGCTGATATTTTGAATATGGCTTTGTTTGGAATGACTGCAAAGGAATGGAGAGACGAAAATCCAAATTTAAAGGGAAATATCAGAGATTATGCGGATATATCTCAACTTGTTTGCCTTTCTAATCTCGAAAACCTAAATGCATTATTTATAAATGAAGGGTATGAAACAGTCGGACAGATTGGAAAAATTGAATTCTATTGCAATTGAGCAGATGAAAATATTATCTGAAGCTGAAACTGTAAAAAAGCTGAAGTAAAATGAATCTTAAAATAATCCTGTAAAAAGGTGATTAGAATAACATCTAACCACCTTTTTTCTTGTAATAAATGAAGGAGGTGAACTATTGATCAATGAAGAAGTAAGCAGACAGGTTATTGCCATAGTAGAAAGAGAAAACATAAGAACAGCCAAAATGGTAATAGACCTTATGAAAAAAATGTTAAATATGGCAGCCAAGAAAGGTAAAAGTCTAAAGGAATTTATAGAAGAAAAGAAACCGACAACCGTAAAAGATTTGGTGAAGAAAGGGAAGGTTGAAACCTTAGAACTAAATGACCTTGATTTTAAGGGCTTAAAAAGAGAGCTAAATAAAAACGGAGTAAAATTCAGTATAAAAAAAGATCTTACTACAGGAAATAATATCATCTTCTTTCAGGCAAAGGATGAAAAGGTCATGGAGCAGGCATTTAAGGAAGCAGTAGAAAAAAATTTGCCGGAAAGAATAAGAAAAGAGAATCGGTAATGGTCAAACTAAATCAATTCAAAGAAAAAGGTAAAAAAACGCACCTAAGAAAGATAAAAATCAAAGAAAAAGCTTAAAGAACAGAGTTTGTAGAAGGAGGGTAAATACGAAGATATTAGAAGCAATACTGAAAGATATAAAAAAATATTTCATATAAGAGATAAGAAAAAGTTTGTAATTCAAAAACTTACCTTATCTCTTTTTTTATTTTATCCGGGAAACATCCTATCAGCTCATGTTAGAAGTTATATAGGTGGAGATATTTTGGATAAGATTTTTAAGGCGATTTTAGAAATTGGCAAAATAAGTTTTATTCCAAGTATTCATTTAATAGATATAATGGTGGGAATAATAGTAGCAGCCCTAATCAAAGTAATTGTCTATACCAAAGGAAAAAATGCCAAGAAGTTTAGGCAAGGTAAAGAGTATGGATCAGCAAGATGGGGGAACTCAAAAGATATAGAGCCGTATGTAGATGAGAAGTTTGAAAACAACATACTTTTAACTGATACGGAAAGACTTACCATGAATGGTAGACCTAAAAATCCTAAATATGCAAGGAATAAAAATATACTTGTGGTGGGAGGCTCAGGAAGCGGAAAGACCAGATTTTTTTTAAAGCCCAATCTTATGCAAATGCACTCATCCTATGTTGTAACAGATCCTAAGGGTACTGTTCTTGTAGAGTGTGGAAAGATGCTTGAGAAAAACGGATATGATATTAAAGTGCTAAATACTATAAATTTCAAAAAATCCATGCACTACAATCCATTTGCATATCTAAGAAGTGAGAAAGATATTCTAAAGCTTGTACAAACCATTATAGCTAATACGAAAGGCGAAGGAGAAAAATCCAGTGAGGATTTTTGGGTGAAAGCAGAACGCCTTTATTACACCGCACTAATTGGATATCTTTACTATGAAGCACCGGAGGAAGAGCAAAACTTTGAAACACTTCTTGCTTTTATTGATGCCAGTGAGGTAAGAGAAGAAGATGAAAACTTTAAAAATGCAGTTGACTATATCTTTGATGCACTGGAAAAAGAAAAACCGAATCACTTTGCGGTAAAGCAATACCGTAAATACAAGCTTGCTGCAGGAAAAACTGCAAAGAGCATATTGATTTCTTGCGGTGCAAGACTTGCTCCCTTTGATATTGAGGAACTTAAAAACCTTATGGAGTATGATGAGATGGGCTTAGATACTATAGGAGATAAAAAAACAGCCTTATTTATTATCATATCCGATACCGATGACACATTTAACTTTGTAGTGGCAATGATGTATACTCAGCTATTTAATCTACTTTGTGATAAGGCGGATGATGTCTATGGTGGTAGACTTCCAGTTCATGTAAGGTGTTTATTGGATGAGTTCAGTAACATCGGTCAGATTCCAAAGTTTGAAAAGTTAATAGCAACCATTCGTTCAAGAGAAATATCTGCAAGCATAATCATTCAGGCAAAATCACAACTTAAAGCTATATATAAAGATAATGCCGATACGATTACAGGCAATTGTGATAGTGAATTATTTTTGGGTGGAAAGGAAGGAACAACCATAAAGGAGTTGTCAGAGAACTTAGGAAAAGAAACCATAGACCTGTATAACACATCGGAAACAAGGTCAAATCAAAAATCTTTCGGACTGAACTATCAAAAACTTGGAAAAGAACTTATGAGCAGGGATGAACTTAAAGTGATGGACGGTGGGAAGTGCATACTGGAGATAAGGGGAGCAAGACCTTTTTATTCAGATAAATTCGATATTACAAAGCATAAAAATTATAAGCTGCTTTCAGACTACAACAAGAAAAAAATGCCTTTGATATAGAAAAAAATATTTAAAAAAAGAAGAGATAAGGTCAACTTAAAAAGAAGAAATGAGGGTAAAAAGTGGTGGAGGTTAATTGGTAAACTCGGAATAACTTTAGTTCAAAAATGAGTAGAAGTTAATATCAAACCGAATTTTTTTGAAAAGGATTAGTAAATGGATGAATGGGAAAAGATAGAAATGAGAATTAAAAAAAGCAGGGAAGAGGTTGGGGCAGATAAAATACAAAAATAAAACATATTAAATCAAAAAGCTTAAATATAAAAAAACGAAGAATGAATTTCATAAAGCATATAGCAGCCAAAGTAAAGGATTAAGATAAATCAAATCTTAGTCTTTTTTTGTTGAAGAAAAGGAGAAATGGTTAAGTGAAAGCAAAGGTAAGAAGCCCTCCGACTTTAGTTCAAAATGAGCAGAAGTCGGAATAAAAAATATAAATAAGTCCATGGTAACTTGAAAATACTATGGTCTTTTTTTGATTAAATCAAATAGAAAACGGAGAAATTATATGCAAAAAGAAATGCTTAACATCAATGGAAATCTGATTAATGAAGTGGAGATAAAAGTTATTAAGGGTAAGGACGGCGAAGTTAAAGCTGCTAATTTTACCCTCTTTAGAAAGATGGGAAAGGTAGGGGAGAAAAAGAAGGAATATATAAATTGTAATGTTTACGGTGAAAAAGCCGAGTTTACGAAGGAATTTGAAAAAGGGGATTTTATTCATGTTTTCGGCTATTTTAAAGAGGTTAAAAAAGAAGATAAAAGTTATAGAAACTTTATTGTAAAACATCTTAACAAGGCAGATAAGACAGTAAATGAGGAGGAAGAATAATGGCATTTTTTACACAGGCGGTAGATGTATTAAAGATTTTGGTAACAGCAATAGGGGCAGGACTTGGAGCATGGGGAGTCATAAACCTGCTTGAAGGTTATGGAAATGACAACCCCTGGAGCGAAATCACAGGGAATAAAGCAGCTTATGGCAGGGGGTGGAATAGTTTTAATAGGGCTGAAACTAATTCCGCTACTTGCCAATGTACTTAATTAAGATGTTGGATTTATTTGGAAAAATAGATGAGTTTTTCAAGAATATCATGATTGATGTAATTAAGGATAACCTCTCGGCAATGCTTTTAGATATTAATGAGAAAGTGGGAACAGTTGCCGGGGAGGTCGGCAAAACTCCGAGTTCATGGAACTCGGAGGTATTTGCCTTCATAAAATCAATCAATGAGAATGTCGTTTTACCCATAGCAGTAATAATCCTTACAGCAATCTGTTGTATTGAATTAATTCAAGTGGTAATGCAAAAAAACTCCATGCATGATACGGATACCTTTGAGTTTTTCAAATACATCATGAAGATGTGGATAGCTGTATGGCTTGTATCCCACGCCTTTGAGTTTTCCATGGCGGTCTTTGATGTTGCACAGGAAATGGTAGGAAAGGCAGCCGGGGTTGTGGGAAGCAGTGCGAATATTTCACCGGGAGATTTTGATGCTATGGTTGATGCCCTAAAAGAGAAAAGTGTTGGAACACTCATCGGAATTTCACTTGAGACAGGACTTGTTAAACTCTCTTTAACAATACTTTCTGTTTTAATTACAGTAATCTTATACGGAAGAATGATTGAAATTTATATTTACTGTTCCGTAGCCGCTATTCCTTTTGCCACAATGGGAAATAAGGAATGGAGCAGTATAGGAACAAATTATATAAAAAAGTTTGTTTGCACTTGGACTTCAAGGACTGTTTATTTTAATCTTTTTTGGGATCTATGCGGTACTTGTAAAAAAACCGTAAACTTTACGGATATTCATGTAAGTATTTTTCAAAGGTGCTGGCATATGGATTGATACTTGGGAGTAATGATGATGAAGTCGGGAAGTATCGCAAAGGCTATTCTTAATAGTCATTAGATGACTTTTTGTTCAAAAATGAGCAAAAAGTAAAAGATTGAAATGATGAAATTAAAAACAGTAGGTTTAAGTAAAAATATAAGTACCGGGAGGTAGCAATGAAAATATTAAATAAAAAAATGAGAATAATATCAGGAGCAGGAGTAATGTTTTTTATAGGGGTGTTGCTTGGTAAGATCATAAGCAGAAAAAAGCAGGATATATCAGTACCCTTAGATAAAGACTTTGACTTTGTAATAATAAAAGATGATGAAAATATCTTATGTAAAGCTGATTTTGAACTTGCAGAAGAATTAGAGAAGGTAAAAGAGGAAATCATCTCACTTTGGGAACATATAGAAGCACTTTCAAATAGCGAAGAATCAAGGGAGAAAAGTTTATGGCATATGTAAAAGTACCGAAGGATCTTAGCAAAGTAAAAACAAAGGTAGCCCTTAACCTTACTAAAAGACAGTTGATCGGCTTTAGTATAGCAGGACTATTAGGTTTTCCTGTTTATCTGTTATGTAAAAACTTTTTAAGTACGGATATTTCAATGATACTGATGAGTATAGTAGTACTTCCGATTTTGTTTGCAACGCTTTATGAAAAAGATAATCTGCCATTTGAAAAGCATTTGGCATATATAGTAAGGTTTCATAAGGTTGAAAAGATAAGGGTATATAAGATGAAAAGCATTTATAACACTGATAAGAAAGACAAAATAAAAGAGAAAATAACTATAAATAAGTCTGGCTTAAAGAGTAATAGGAGGAGAAGAATTGAATAAGGAGAAGAAGAAAAAACAAGAGCAAAGAATACAAAGGGATGAAATGGAGCTTAGGAAAAACAGTAAGGAATTATCTGAGTTAAAAAAGTTAAGCAGGAAGAATACAGGCAATAAAAAAGACGGGGAATCCTTAATCAAAAAAGGATGGTTTCCTTTTACTATTAAGGCTAAGAAAAAGGAGACGGTACAGGATACAATTCCCTATAAAAGAATGTTAAAGGACGGGATATGTCAGGTTGAAAAGGATAAATACAATAAAACCATTCGCTTTTTTGATATTAATTATAGGCTTATGGAAGAAGAGGATCAGGAGGGGATATTTGCCGACTTTTCTTCTTTTCTTAATTTCTTTGATTCAAGTGTGGAAGTGGAGTTTAACTATATTAACAGCATAGGTGAGAATGAAGAAAGGAAAGAGCTTATTAATATCAAAGAAACCGAGGATGATTTTAATGAGATAAGAAATGAATACAGACAAATGCTCCTAAATCAAAGTAGCAAGGGAAACAATGGACTGTCAAAAAATATGTATTTAACCTTTACCATAAAAGCTGAGGATTTAAAACAGGCAAAAAGCAGACTGGAGAGAATAGAATCGGATATATTAAATAACTTTAGGCAGATGGGTGTAAAGGGCTATGTACTTGACGGAGAAGAACGCTTAAAAGTCATTCACGATATATTAAATCCTGATGACAGGTTTATTTTTAACTTTGAAGATTTGAAATATAGCGGGCTTACAACAAAGGAATATATTGTACCGACTTCCTTTAATTTTTCAAAGCCTACATATTTTAAGATGGGAGAAGTATTTGCAGATGTAAACTTTCTACAGATTTTAGCATCGGATATAAAGGATGAAATGCTTTCAGAATTTTTAGAGGTGGAAGAAAATATTATCGTTACCTTTCATATCAAAGCTGTTGACAGGATGGAAGCGATTAAAAATATAAAAAGAAAAATAACCGACCTTGATAAGATGAAACTTGAGGAAAATAAAAAAGCAATCAGAGCAGGATATGATATAGATATCCTGCCAAGTGATCTTGTAACTTATGGTGCGGAGGCAAAAAGCCTACTTTCTGAACTTCAAAATCATGATGAAAAGATGTTTTTAGTAACGATCCTTATTATGAGTACAGGTAAAAGTAGGACTAAGCTTGAAAATACCGTATTTACATTAAAATCCATTGCAAACAGGCACAACTGTAACCTTAAAAACTTAAACTACAGGCAGGAACAGGGGCTTGTTGCAAGCCTTCCGCTTGGAATAAATGAGGTGGAAATAGAAAGAGGACTTACCACAAGTTCGGTGGCTATATTTATTCCCTTTACAACGGAGGAACTCTTTATTAAGGGTGAAAGTCTGTATTACGGTTTAAATGCTTTAAGTCGAAATATTATCATGGCTGACAGAAAGAAACTTAAAAATCCGAACGGGCTGATACTTGGAACACCGGGTAGCGGAAAATCTTTTGCGGCAAAGAGAGAGATTACCAATGCTTTCCTAATTACGGATGATGATATCATTATTGCAGATCCTGAGGCTGAATATTCTCCTCTTGTTAATGCTCTAAAAGGTCAGGTTATTAAAATATCACCGATTTCAAAAGACTATATAAATCCCCTTGATATCAACACTGACTATGCGGATGAAGATAATCCGTTGTCATTAAAATCTGATTTTATACTGTCCCTTTTTGAGCTTGTAGTTGGAGAGAAAAAACTTAGTGCTGAAGAAATCTCAGTTATTGACAGGTGCTTGCCAATTCTTTATAAAGCCTATTTTGAAAACCCTATACCTGAAAATATGCCTATACTTGAAGATTTATATAATCTTCTTAGAAAACAGGAGGAGAAAATAGGAAAAAAACTTGCGGTAGAGATGGAGATCTATGTAAAGGGAAGCCTTAATGTATTTAATCACAGAACGAATGTAGACACAAACAACAGGGTAGTTTGCTATGACATTAAAGAACTTGGAAAACAGCTGAAAAAAATAGGAATGTTAATAATACAAGATCAGGTTTGGAACAGAGTAACAATAAATAGGGCAAGTAAAAAAGCAACAAGATATTTCGTTGATGAATTTCACCTTCTTTTAAAAGAGCCGCAAACAGCCAACTATTCTATAGAGATTTGGAAAAGATTCAGAAAATGGGGAGGTATGCCGACAGGCTTAACACAAAATATCAAAGATCTTCTTGCAAGTCCGGAGATTGAAAATATCTTTGATAATACCGACTTTATTCTGATGCTTAATCAGGCGGGAACGGATAGAGATACACTGGCTAAGAAGCTTAATATTTCAAAGCACCAGCTTTCCTATGTAACTAACAGTAATGAGGGAGAAGGTTTAATCTTCTATGGAAATACCATTGTTCCCTTTATAGACCGGTTCCCTAAAAATACAAAACTGTACTCATTGATAACAACAAAACTAAGTGAGACAGGAAAAGATAAAAAGTGAGAAGCAGTATGCAGAATCCAAGATAAATACAGAATATATGGGGCTTGTAAACAACGATTGAAAGTGAGGTGAAAAAATTTGAGAAAGAAAAAGAATATAAGGTATAAAAATAGTAGAGAAAAGCCGTTAAATCAAGAGATACAGTCTTTTTCATTTAAAAATCAAACTGGTTATAAAAAAGAAAATAATCAAAAACAGGGTGTTCTTATTAAAGATAATATGCCAACTGAAGTAAAGATATCCTCATCTAAGAAAACATTTATAAATCATCCGGATAGGGAGAATAAATACAAGGACTTAAATAAAGGTAGTGATTCTTATGAGATACCCGGTAAGGGAAGTATAAGTCAAAATAAATCTTTTCTTGAGCAAAAAAAGGATAAAAAGGTCAGGCAAAGGCAGATAGGTAGATTTCATCAGAAAGAAAAAGAAACCTATGAGGATTTATATAAAGATACGGATAAAAACATAGCTTCTAATCAGTATGATATGGGCTTTAGGGATGATAAAACTTTACAAAAGGAATCAGCCAAGGAGCAAAGGCATAAAGAAAATGTCGCCACCATACCAATGGATAAGTCCCAAAATAAAGTAAAAGCAAATAGGAAACGATATAAGAAAATTTTGCAAGAAAAACACTCTAAAGAAGATTTAAGCTTAAAGAAACGTTCAAAGAAGTATTTTAAAAGTAACTTTGAAGATGAAGAACTTACAAGGAATAAGATTAAGAAAAATCCTTTAAATACAAAGGATAGCGTAAAAGAAAAAAACGATAATAAAGGAGAAATAGCGGATAATTCAAAGCCTAAGCCTAAAGAATATTCAAAAAAAGCCAATGATAAATTTAGAAAGCAGGAAAAGAAGATTTTAAAGCTTCAGCATAAAAAGCAAAGCTTTGAAAAGCAGCTTAAAAATAAAGGTAAAGACGGCATATCTTCTAAGAGTGCAGTAGTTGTAGTAGGAGCGGTAAACAGGTATCTTGAAAGTGGACAAGAGGATAATGCCGGTGTCAGTGCCGCTCATAAGACAACAGACGGCATAGAAAGTCTTGCAAGAAAAGCCCACAATCATGGAAAAGGTAGGGCATTAAAAAGACAAAAAAGGGTAGTAAGGCTTGAAAAAGATATTGAAAAACAAGAAAAAAAGCTGTTTTTTAAGAAAAATATGGAAGAACTTAAGAAAAGTAGTGAGTATCAAAACACTTCAAGGTTAAGACAGTTTTTTAAAAGGAGACAGTATAAAAAGCAACTTCAAAAGAAATATAAGGATAGGATAAAGAATGGGCTTAAAAAATCCTTAACAAAGGGAAGTAAAAGGTTTGCAGAATTTATAAAAGAAAGAAGTAAGAAGATAGTGTTCCTAATACTTTTGGTTGTAGGGACATTTTTTATGCTCTTTCATGCGGGGAGCATGGTGATGAATATAGGAACAGGAACAATCAGTGATACCGTTTCTACAACCTACCTTTCCTCAGAAGATACCTTAAGGAATATCAATCAAGAGTTTTCTTCCTTGGAGCAAGGGCTGCAAGAGGAAATGGAAAGTGTAGAAGAAACCAATCCAGGATATGACGAATATATAATAAACGGAAAAGAAAAAATCAGTCATAATGTCCATGAGTTGCTATCCTATATTACATCTCGATATGGTGTTATAAAAGAAGTATCTGAAATAGCCGGGGAAATACAACAGATGTTTAATCAAATGTATACATTGACCTATGATGAAGAAATTGAAATTAGATATAAAACCGTTACATCAAGTTATACAGATGAAGCGGGGAATGAGCAGACAGAAAGCCATGAAGAAGCTTATGAATATAAAAAACTTATTGTAAACTTAGAAAAAAGAGAAATGGACGATATCATTAGAGAAGTATTTAATTCCTATCCAAACAATTTAGCTCACTATGAAGCACTGCTTTCAAGTAAAGGCAATATGGAGCTTGTTTTTGGAAGTGGTAACGGGAATCTATCAGAGATTATAAACAATCCCGACTTTTCAAATCCGGGAATCGCCTTTGATGATGTAACGGTTAAGGCATTATTTAACGAAGCGGAGAAACATATAGGTAAAAAATATGTATTTGGAGCAAACGGACCGAATAACTTTGATTGTTCGTCATTTGTATGCTGGAGTTTCACACACTCAGGAGTTAAAAATATGCCAAGAACCACTGCTTGGGGGATTTATAAAACTTATTGTAATCCTATATTCCCAAGTGAAGCAAAGGCGGGAGATATTATCTTCTTTAAAAACACTTATAACAGCAAGAGTCCGATATCCCATGTAGGTATCTATGCAGGAGACGGAATGATGATACATGCAGGCAATCCTATTCGCTTTGTAAGTATCAACACACCTTACTGGATAGAACATTTCTATGGTTTCGGTAGAGTTAAATAACAGGAGGTGTTGAGTGACAATTATAATTGATAAAATCACAAAAAAAGATTGATAAAATACAATTATATATGATAATATTCATGTATAAGCAGAAATTACAAATAATTTGACAAAACTTGAGGTAGAGATACAATAATATTTGATAATAGAATTGTATCCATATGGAAATCTCATTAAAAGGAGAGGACTAGATTGTCAACAAAAAAACAACATTATGTGTGGCGTGGCTATTTAAAGCGTTGGAATGAAAATGAGGATAGATTTGGAAAAGTTTATGTTTATAGAAAAAATGTTTTAGGTAATCAACCAGAGATAGAATATGCTCTTTTGGAAAATGTAGGCTTTAGAAAATACTTTTATGATATGACAGGATTTTCTAAAGCCGATGTAAGCGTAGTTTCACAGCTTATAGCACATATCCAAAAAGATAACCTTGTGCCGTTAGGATTAGATCATGAATTGCTGGGAAATGCCAATGCTGAGAGAGATTTTATAGAAACATTGATGGGACAATATGAAGATATAGATAATAAGCATCAATTTCTTGATAAAATGATATCTGGAGATTTGTCATTTTATCAAGATTCTCTTGTGCAAGAAACACTGAATGAATTGTATGATGAGGTGATGAATGCTCTTTTTGGTAGTAGAAAGAAAAGCGATGTTGAGTTAATGACGGATACTTTAAATGCGATGGAGCATATAGAAGATGAAAATTTAAAGCATGAGTTTCATAGATTTTTCTTTATGCAGCATCAGAGATCTCCGGTAATTCTTGAAAATCAGGCGAAGAATTTTGAAACTCTAAAATCACAATACTCGACCATTAAAGATATAAATACAAACTTTTATGCTAACTCATTAATGATTTTTTTGTAGAAACAATAGCTATTAATGTGTCTAATAAAATGCATACATGGATTGAGCGATATAATAACAAAACGAATATTCCGTTTGTAACAACAGATACTCCAGTTGTTAATTTGACGGGTATGAAATTTTTAGAAAAGAATGAGTTTTATTATCCTGTTTCGCCTAAAATTGCAATTAAGTTGTGTGTAACATCGAAAGGAAGTAAGTATGGTAGGGCGAAAAATATATGTCTGGACATAACTGATGAAAATGAGGTTAAAAAGCTGAATTTAACAATGGTTAAAAACTGTTATAATGAAGTTTTTTCTGATGAAGAAGATATATTAAAAAGTATTAGATCTGAACTTCAATGTTAAAAGATTGTTTGTTTTGAGATTGAAGATAGTAAAATTGGATATCCTGTTAAGCGTAGAAATTTAGGTAAATTGACGTATGATATGGATTGGCAAAGTTGTGATGATAATTGATAAAAAGGTGATGTGTCTATGGCGAAACATAGGAGAATATGGAATGAAAACCAATACCGTAAATATCTTGCTGAAGGAAGGGGACAGGGATTATTGGCTGATTATAAGCCATGGATTCAGATACAGGACTTTCCATCGCAGGGAATCGTATCGCGTGTAAAAGGCCGGAAAACCGGCCGGGTACACCACCTTATGTCGAACCTTGAGTTAGAGTATTTTTATCTGCTTGATTGGTCAGAAAAGACCCAAGATATCAGAGAGCAATATCCCTTAGAGGATCTAACAACGGCAAAGTGAATTACGCAGCTTATGGAGAAGTTACTGAAGAATACCACAATGAGTTATATGGCTGTTTGGAATTCCAGCAATGGCTTAATGATTACAAAAATGGAAGACCACAAAGACCATACCTGTATGTGAAAAATGGTAATATAAAGACTTGGAATCTTGATCTAACAGAATATGTCAGACACCAGATTCATCATCCTGAGAACCATAGTAATGCACATTTCACAAGAGATGAGTTAAGGCAATCCGTTGAAGATATGAGAGATTATATCAGAAACCGTGCAGAAGCAGAAGGAATCTGGGATCCCATTCCGGATGATGAATGATGCTGTAAGCATTGTTACATGGAGCAACTGAATAAAGAGTGGTTTACACACAAAGAAAGGATGCAAAAGCCGTGAAAAGCAGATGCATCCTTTTTCGTGTCCAAAAAGGATTGGAGGTGATGCCATTGATTGTAATAGAACTAGAACTATCAAATATAATTGTAACTTTTGGATAATTTTTTGTCAAATATAATTGTAAAAGGACAGGAGGAAGAAGTTGAATAAAAAATATCAAAAGAATATAGAAAATCAAAAGGCAATAGAAGAAAAAATAGAAGAACTTAGGCTGAGGCAGGAAATACTTAAAGAAGAGCAGGATGAAATGGAGCAGGTTGAGGTTCTAAAAGAATACAGAAGCATTGATATTTCACTTGATGAGTTCTTAGAAATGATGAGAAATTACAAAAAGGAAAGGCGAAGTGAAAAGAAAATGAAAGAGCCGGAAAATTCTAAAGAAGTAGAGGAAAACAGAGAAAAAATCATGGAGGATACGAATGAAGAAAATGAAATCTAAAAAGAACAGGGTGAAAAGATTGGTAGGAGTTATTTGCTTACTTGTGATGTTTATTATAGGGAGTATTTACCCTACATATGTTTTTGCACAGGTCAATGAAAGTGAAATAGAAAGTGAGGAGACTCGAGAAACAGCCTTAGAAAAAGATAACGGGGAAAGAGAAGTACGCTTTCCGAATAAGCTGGAGGCAAAAGAGCCTCCAAGTGATAATCAGGTAGGCAGCCAAAATGATAGTATAAATAAAGGTATTCCCACAGCAGAAGGCAGTGCAAAGGCGGAACTTATAGAAAATGTAAATAATTCTAATCAGGACTATCCTATTCATCATGGAGAAAGTACGGGGGATGAAAGTGGAAAATATTTTGCCGATGCCAGACAGTTTATTACATTTAAAACAAAGTCCGGAAAGACCTTTCATCTAATCATTAATTATGATGAAGAAGGGCAAAATGTCATGCTGCTTACAGAGGTAAGCGAAGATGATTTACTAAATATGGTTGAAGCAAAAGAAAAACCTAAAGAGGAAGTAAAAAAGGTAGAAGAGGTACCGCCACCAACAGAAGCAACAAAAGAAGAATCGGTAAAGGAAGAGCCTAAAAAGAAGGAAGAAAGTAAAGGAGCATGGCTTTATGTATTTTTAGGATTGCTTGTCATGGCAGTTGTCGGGGCAGGATATTATTTTAAGATTTACAAGAAAAAGCAGGAAGAAAGTGAGGATGAGGAAGACTATAATGAGATTGAGGATGATTATGAAAGCGAGGATAATGTAGAAGAACCGGAAGAAATACATGTGGAAGCGGAGCAGGAAGAAGTTGATGATATGGCAATAGATGCTTATGAGGAAGATGATGATGAGTAGAAAAGGATAAATAATATGGTGTCTTTTTTGTTTAGAGATAGTATGGTATTTACAGACAAAATATGAAGTATGCAGGATGAAATCTATAAAAAAGAGTTTATCATTCATATTTTGAATAATGGCTATCATACTCGTAATAGTTTTTGATGTAGTTATATTCGGGTAAAAAGTACTTAAATTAAAGAAACGAAACAGAGAGATAAATTTGTAGTAGGGGCTATAGTAATACTTTTTATACTAAAAAGTATTTGCGTAAAAGGAACTTTATTATGGAAAAAGTGAAATATTATGATATAATATTAAAAAAATGATATTGTATAAGTGGAGATTAATTGTGTCAAAAAAATAAGTTACAAAAAGGCTATTCAAAAAAATGATAGATTTAGATATGAAAAAAATACTGAACTAATGGAAAAAGCAGAAGTTAGCAGAAGCACTTTTTATAAAATGAAAAACGGTGAAAATATTACCACTGATGTAATTGTCAGAATATGTGATAGTTTGAACTGTGATATAAATGAAGTTATGGAGTTGGTAGATGATGAAAAATAATTGACTATGTGATAGAATCAACAAGTAAATACATTGAACAGATGCCAAAAGAAGTTCGTAAGAAAAAAATGGACAATTTTTTACGAGTAAAGAAACCGCACTTTTTATGGCATCATTATTTGATTTATCACCATCTTTAAAAGAAATTTCTATACTTGATCCGGGAGCAGGTTCAGGGATATTAGCTGCCGCACTTGTGCAAAGAATAATTGATATTGATAAAAATTAAAGAGATAAAAAAATAACTTGCTATGAAACCAATGATGATATTTTTAGAACTTTTTAAATAAGAATTTGTCATGGATAAAAGATAATTCACCATTAAAAAAATTGAATATAAAGTATTAAAAGACAATTATATAACAAGTCAAACCCTTGAGTATAATGATATGTTAGGTACATGTATTGAGCCTGAAAAATACGATTTAATTATAGGGAATCCACCTTATTTAAAAATTGGGAAAATGGCTGAAGAAGCTTTAGCTATGCAAGATATTTGTTATGGAGCACCAAATCTATATTTTCTTTTTATGGAGATGGCAAGTTTTAACTTAGTAGATAATGGCGAATTAGTGTTTATCATTCCTAGATCATGGACTTCAGGAGCTTATTTCAGGAAGTTCCGTGAGAAATTTTTGAGGGAAGTGGCTTTGAAGCATATTCATTTGTTTATAAGTAGAGATAAAGTCTTTGATAAAGAAACTGTTTTGCAGGAAACAATTATTGTTAAAGCTAAAAAAGGATTTGATAATTCTAATAATATTACGATAACTACAACAAATACTAATTTTGACTTTGATAGCAAGACTGTTTTTGAAGCTCCTTATGAGATGGTTGTTTCCGGAAAGCATAAGTATGTTTTTTTGGTAACTGATCAAGAAGAAGCTGATACGATTGAAAAGGTAAATGAATGGAAAGACACTTTGCCTACTCTTGGCTTAAAAATGAAAACAGGTTTGACTGTTGATTTTAGAAATAGAGACATTCTAAGAGATGCTGCAGAGGAAAACGCAGTTCCTTTATTTTATTCGCAACATATAAAAAGTGGTAAAGTAAAATTCCCTATTGGAAAAAATAATGAGTATATATTAACAGAGCAAAAGGGATTACTACAGGAAAATACAAATTATCTATTTGTAAAGAGATTTACTGCAAAGGAAGAAAAGCGTAGATTGCAATGTGGCGTTTATTTAGCTAAAAAATATCCAACATACAATGTAATTAGTACGCAGAATAAAATAAATTTCATTACCGGATTACAAGGATTATCAGATTGCTTAGTTTATGGTTTATATGTTGTAATGAATTCCACACTTTATGATAATTACTATAGGATTTTAAATGGCTCAACTCAAGTGAATGCTACTGAAATCAATTCAATGCCAATCCCACCCATAAGTTGTATTGAGAACATGGGAAGGGAACTGATTAAACTAAAGGATATGTCTGAAGAAAATTGTGATGAAATATTGGGGAGATGCATGTATGTCTAAGTTAGAAGAAGCAAAAAACATTTTAAATGAGCTGAAAGTTCCATTGAAACAACAGTCAGATTTATGCGGATATGTTATTTTAGCAATGGCAGATATTAAAAAGAATGATGAATGGGCTAAAGCAACTAATAAATGGATAAGAATACATGAAGTTATTGCTTTTATCAGGGACTTTTATGAAGTTTCGTATGCAGAGAACAGTAGAGAAACATTTCGTAAGCAAGCGATGCATCATTTTAGAAATGCAGCATTTATTGAAGACAATGGGACAGCAACAAACAGTCCTAATTATAGATATCGTTTGACTGATGAAATGTTGTTATTGGTAAAAACATATCAATCAAGTCAGTGGGAAGAGCATAAAAATAAATTTTTAAAATCTCATCAGAATTTAATTGATTTATACAGTTCAAAAAAAGAAGTAAGAAAAATGCCTGTTAAAATAAATGGAGACGATTTCACCTTTTCTCCCGGAAAACACAATCAATTACAAAAACTGATTATTGAAGAGTTTGCTCCACGGTTTGCTGAGAGCTCTGAATGTTTGTATGTTGGTGATACAATCCAAAAGGATTTGGTAAAAAATGAGGAGAAATTAAAAGAACTTGGATTTGAGATAACACTCCATGATAAAATGCCGGATGTTGTTCTGTATGCAGAGGATAAAAATTGGATTTATTTTATTGAATCTGTAACTTCAGTAGGTGCAATGGAACCTAAACGAATAAAAGAAATTGAAGAAATGACGGAAAATGTTTCAGCAGACAAAATATATATAACAGCATTTTTGAATTTTAAAACATTTAAAAGATTTTCGGATTCTTTAGCTTGGGAAACAGAAGTTTGGATTGCGGATATGCCGGATCATATGATTCATTTAAATGGGGATAAATTCTTAGGTCCAAGAAAATAAGAGGGAGGTGTTTACTATTAAAGGTGAAGTATCTAAAAAGGACTTTATTATAGCAATTGAAAAAGCCATTAAAAGTGATGAATTAGGAGCATTCATTGGAGCTGGGTTATCAATTCCGGCTGGATTTTGTAGTTGGAAAGAGCTTCTAAGAAAGCCGGCAGAAGAAATTGGATTAAATGTTGAAAAGGAGAATGATTTAGTTAACTTAGCTCAATATTACTCCAATTCAAAAAAGAGGACATCAATAGATGATTTAATAAAAGAACAATTTGCTAAACTGGTAAATCCTACTGAAAATCATAAACTATTAGCTCAATTGCCAATTTCCACTTTTTGGACAACAAATTATGATAAGCTGATGGAAAAAGCTTTAGAAAATAATATGAAATTGCCTTATGTGAAAACAAAGGATGAACAGTTAAGAGGCACGAATCATAATTTTGATGCAATAGTGTACAAATTGCATGGAGATGTAGAATTTCCGGAAGATACAGTAATTACAAGAAGTGATTACGAGGAGTTTGGATATAACAAAAGGAAATTATTTAGGGAGGTTTTAGAGGGGGATTTACTGACTAAGACATTTCTATTTTTAGGCTTTAGTTTTTCTGATCCTAATTTTTACCATGTCATTGGAAGATTAAGGGTATTACTTGATGAGAAAAATACAAGAAAACATTATTGCATTATGAAAAGAGTTAAACAGGCAGATGAGAATTCAGAGTACGAAAAAGCAAGACAAGAACTCCAAGTTGAAGATTTAAATAGATATGGAATTTTTACATGCTTGGTAGATGATTATAATGAAATTACTGAGATATTAAATATTATTGTAGACAGGCACAGGAGAAAAACAATATTTATATCAGGAAGTGCTGATGATTATCAAAACTATTCTGATAAAGAAGCTCAAAATTTCATTCATAAACTTTCTTTTGCATTGTCAAAGAATGGTTATTATCTCATAAATGGATATGGAAAAGGCGTGGGTGAATTTGTTCTTAATGGAGTCGCAGATTATTGTTTGACTCAAAAAAAACAAATGAATGATTTTTTGACACTTATGCCTTTTCCACAAAACAGTTCATTGGGAGTAGATTTAGACGAACTGTATAAAGAAAATAGGAAACAAATGATTAAAAATTGTGGCATAGCAATATTTATCTTTGGAAATAAAGGTGCAGGAAGTATTGCAAGGGGAGTAATGGATGAATATGATTTATCTAAAAAATATGGATTAGTATGTTTACCTATTGGGTATACAGGTGGGGCATCTAAAGAAATATATAATAAAATGATTCAAGAAATGGAGGATGAAAGCATAATAAGTGCAGTTAAACAGGCTAATAGGCAATGTGATGGAGATATTGATGCATCTGTTGAAAACATAGTACAAGCAGTTAAAATATTAAATAAGGAGGAATTTTAAATGGCAAGAAGGCAGGTGTTTTTTAGCTTTCACTATGATAATGATAACTGGAGGGCAGCACAGGTTCGAAACATGGGAAAGGTAGATAACAGTTCTACATTTTCTGATAATGAATGGGAAGAAGTAAAAGAGAAAACTGAAAGTAAAATCAAAGAATGGATTGATGAACAGTTAAATAAACGTTCATGTCTAGTTGTTTTGATTGGAGAAAAAACGGCAAACAGAAAATGGATAAATTATGAAATAAAAAGAGCATATGAGTTAAATAAAGGTATTGTGGGAATTTATATCCACAAGTTGGAGAATTCATTAGGAGAGCAAGATGATAAGGGCAATAATCCTTTTGATTATTTAACATTAAAAGGTGAAAAAAACTTTCAAAGTATGTTAAATGTTTTGATTCCATCTATTCATCAAGTAAATACGTTTATAGTGATATTAAAGATAATATTGAAGATTTAATTGAGTATGGAATAGAACATAAACCGTCTACTTGGTAATTGATGGAAGTAAAGAAAATTCTTATCTTGTGATTCATTTTAGTGTATTTTTTTTACTACTAAAAAGATTAAAAAAGTCAGACTTAATACATTTGAGAAAAATTGATTAGAAAGCTTCATTAGAAGTTTGAAAAATAGTAATAAGATTTGAATTTGAGAAATAAAAATGAAAAGATTATTTATAATAGGGAATGGATTTGATATTGCACATAAACTGAAAACTAGATATTCTGATTTTCAAGAGTACTTACTTAGGGAATATCCTAATGCATCTACTGAAGACACATGGGTTCCTGAATCAATAATGATGCCTGATGGAGACGAATCATATAATGATGACGAGGTTGTAGGATTTTTTTATTAAAAATAATATCTGAGGCAGAAAATGAAGGTGAAGCATGGAGTGATTTGGAAAATACACTGGGGAAGCTAAATTATGAAGATTTTTTTTATAATTGGGATGAAAATGAAGATGATAATGAATGGTATAATGTATATAGAAATGAAGATATTGCATCAAATATAAAAGGTGCAGTTATCATGATAAAGGAGTATTTTTCTAATTGGATTAACCAGATTGAAATTTCTGATGCTAAACCGATTGAAGCTTTTAAAACATTGATTGACAATCGTAATGATTTATTTTTGACATTTAATTATACTATGACATTAGAAAAATTGTACGATGTAAAAAAAGGTTTTTTTCACATCTCATGGACAGCAAGGTGGTGAATTGATTTTTGGTCATGGAAACTCTGAAGATTACACAGATTATTATATGAGTAATTATATAGGCTCTGAAAACGGTATGAGTGAATTACAGTATGAATTACAAAAAGATACATCTAAGGTGATACAACAGCATAAAGAGTGCTTTAAGACCTTAGGATTAGTAGATGAAATATATTCTTATGGATTTTTCATTTTCAGAAGTTGATTTGGCTTATATAAAAAGAAATTTGTTTATTACCAACGAAAAAAATATAACATGGTATTTAAAATGAGTTTGATAGACCAAGATTCGAGGAATTTAAAGCTAAAGTTAAATTGTGTGGGTTTAAAGGTAAATTTAATTCTTTTTTTCACTAATTTGATAATTAATAAGCTAACATTTTGGTTTGAATATGAAATAACCACAAAAACTTTTCAAGAAAAATCTGAAGATAGAAATTCAATCAAAAGCCGTAAATAGGCAATAATATAAAAATTAAATACCAAAAACCAAAAGGCAATCAGATAACTTCCGGTTGCCTTTTTTTATGCAAAAAAAGGAGGAATTATAAATGAATTTAGTGATATGTGAAAAGCCAAGTGTTGCAATGAGTATCGCCAAGGTAATCGGTGCAACCGGCAGGCAGAACGGATACTATGAAGGAGATGGATATATTGTAAGTTGGTGTGTGGGGCATTTGATACAGATGGCAAGTCCTTCAGCTTATGATGAAAAGTATTCCAAGTGGAAATTGGAGGATCTACCTATTATCCCTAAACAGTATAAGTACGAAGTTGTAAAGGCAACCAGGGGTCAGTTTAATACTCTTAAAAAGCTGATGAACTCTAAAGAGGTTGAAACGGTTATTAATGCATGTGATGCGGGGCGTGAGGGAGAGTTAATTTTTAGGCTTGTGTATGAGCAGGTAAGTTGTAAGAAGAGTATTAAAAGACTTTGGATCTCATCAATGGAAGATGTAGCAATAAAAGAAGGCTTTAATCAGTTAAAAGAGGGAAAAGAGTATGAAGCTCTATATCAATCAGCCCTTGCCAGAAGCAAAGCGGATTGGATTGTAGGTATGAACATGAGCAGGCTGTACTCCCTTATTTATAATCAAAATTATTCTGTTGGAAGAGTACAGACACCGACACTTTTTATGATTGTAGAAAGAGATGATGAAATAACGGCTTTTAAGAAAGAAAAATATTATACAGGCGAGCTTTATTGTACAGGCTTTACTCTTTCAACAGACAGGATCGACAGCCTTGAGATTGTAGAAGATTTAGTAAATGTGGTAGGAAATACAATCACAGTAAGAAATGTGGAGAAAAAGGAAAAGCTTACAAAGCCTGACTTGCCGTTTGATTTAACAACACTTCAAAGAGAATGTAACAAGTACTTCGGATACAGTGCAAAACAGACACTTGACTATGCACAAAGCCTTTATGAAAAGAAAATGATTACATATCCGAGGACGGACAGCCGATATCTTTCGGAAGATATGATTATAAATACAGTAAATAACATACTTGGAAAAAATGACTTTGATACAGAAAGAATTAAAGTTATTTTTAACTCAGCTAAGGTAACGGATCACCATGCAATCATACCTACAGTAAGTTCTTTAGAAGAAGATATGTCCACAATTCCTGAAAGCGAAAGAAAAATATATAACCTTATCTTAAATAAACTCCATGCAAGTGTAGGCTATCCCTTAATTGAAAACATAACAAAGATTGTTGCTGTATATGAAAGTCAGGGTGATGTATTTGAATTTAAGGCAAGCGGTAAGGTCATTACAGATGAAGGTTTTACAAAATATCTTAAACAGTACGGTTCAAAGAAAAATGAAGATGTTGTATTACCTGATGTAAATGTGGGAGATGTACTTGAAATTAAGGATAAAGAGATAAAAGAAAAATATACAACACCACCCAAGCATTTTACAGAGGATACACTCTTAAAGGCTATGGAGATTGCAGGTAATGATGCACTGCAAAAGGGAATTGAGGTTGAGCGAAGGGGACTTGGAACACCAGCAACAAGAGCAGGTATTATAGAAAATCTTATTTCCAAAGATTTTATAGAAAGAGATAAGAAAAATCTTATTGCAACGAAAAAAGGGAAAGCTCTTATAGAGATCGTGGAGGATAACTTTAAATCGGCTAAAACAACAGCCAAGTGGGAAATTAAACTATCTGATATAGCACTGGGTAAAGTATCAAATGAAGCATTTTTAACGGGCATTGAAACCGAGATAAAAGAAACTATTGCCAAGTATCAGGGAAGATAATATATGTTTGATACATTGATGAAATTTGATAAAGACAGAGAGGTCTTGGATTTTTACGCCACCGATAAAAGAGCAACAAAGGAGCTTTTAATAAGAGAAAATTTTAGAGAAACAATAAAATAGTGTAAAAACAATAAAGAACACAATTTAAGGAGGACGAAATGAACGATAATAAAAACATTCAAAGACAGGAAGAACAAACAAAGGAAGTTATAAATAAGATCAAAAAAGAATATGCAAAAACAGCCGATTTTTTAGAAGATAATACCGATACACAGCTTAAAATTGCCGGGGAGCTTAAAGAAGAGCTAAAAAACAATGACTTTGATGTAAATATTGAAGAGTTAAAGGCACTTAAAGATGAAATAACAGGTCTTAAAGCGGAGATAAAAAGACTTAATGAAATGGATAATATAAGCCTTAGCTCGCTTATTGCCAAGGATATTAGGGCAGTAGGGAAATCTCTTATTAATCTTCAGGAAAAGGCGGTAAGAAGTATTAAAAATCTTTATGACAGCATGAAACACCAGCTTACCTATAACCTTACAAAAGCACAGGAAAAGTTTGTTGAGATGAAAATAGGAATTGTAAAGGGACTTGTAAACTCAATGCAAAGTTTTATAAAGGAGCAGCAAAAGAAGCTTAATAATTGTCTTGAAAAACTGGATACCTTATATAAAGAGATACAAAAGGATGAGGAAAAATTAAATAAGGGAAATAAGGAACAGATTAAGCAGACGGATAATGAAAATAAAGACATTAAGTCAAGTGAAAAAACAGCTGTGAGAAATGGAGTGGAAAGGCAAGGTACAAACATTCAAAAAAGCAATGAGAAAAAGCCCAAAAGTATGGAAAGAAAACCGTCCGTATTAAAAACACTTAAAGAAAATCAGCAAAAGATTAGACTTGAAGAAAATGGGAAAGCAGAAAAAACGGTAAAAAAGGATAAGGGAATGGAAATATAATGAAAGAAGCCGACCTTATCAAATATAAAAATATTCCGGATGAATTAAAGCGAGAGAAAAGATGGTGTCTTTATAAAATCATTGTAAGAGATGGAAAAAACACAAAAATGCCTATTATGCCAAATGGAAAACCTGCCAAGTCAAATGATAGAAAAACTTGGCATAGTTACATGGATTGCATGGATGCTTTATGTAAAAATCAAGGAACCGGCTTAGGATTTTTCCTAGGAGACGGGTATATAGGAATTGATATAGATAAGGTAAGTGATGAAATAATGGAATACAGTATGGACTTAAATGCCGCTTCAATGACAGCTAACTTTTTAAGAGGGATTTCCACCTATGCGGAAATCTCTCCGTCAAAAACAGGACTGCATTTTATAGGAAAAGGTAAAGTACCGGGAGAAAGGAAGCGATATAAAAACCTTGAAATTTATGACAGGGACAGATTTTTTACAATAACCGGGAATATATTAAAGGATAAAGACAGAAGGGAAATAGTAAATATCAATCAGGAATTATTGCCGCTTTATAAAACATATATGCCGAGGATAGACTCCGTAGAAGGCAAAGCGGGTAGGATTAATCTAATTCCAAGCAGTTTGGCTGATAAAAACAGATTTTCACAAGATGATATTCTAAACATACTTTTTAATAGGAGATACTTTAACTATAGCGGAGAAGATCTAAGACAGATATATAACGGGAATTATCAAAACTATTTTAACAGCCAATCTGAGGCTGATTTTTTTATGCTTGGGAGGCTGCTTTACTATACCGCAGATGTGGAAGCGTCAATCAGCCTTATGGAAAATAGCGGGCTTAAAAGAAACAAGTGGTATAAAAGGCGAGGCAGTGCGGACTATATACACTATATTGCAGACAGGGCAATGAACGGCATAAGCAAGTTTTATGATTGGAATAAAGAAAAGGCTGATATTACAAATAATGTAAAACAAGAAGAGAACAAGAATAAGAAGGAGGGAAAGATGCCAAGATATTCAACTGAAAAAATCAGTGATATTTTATCTCACTCGTTAGAGGAAATCAGAAGGGATGTAAGTGCCTACAGAGATTTTCTAAAGACAATGGGAAATAACTATAAATACTCATATATGCACCAGTTAAGTATTTACAGTACCTACAAGAGAGCAACTGCCTGTGCGGAGTATGATTTTTGGAAAAAGCTTGGAAGAAGTGTAAAAAGAGGAGAAAAGGGAATACCGATTCTTGATTTAAGTAGAAGCATACCAAAGGTAAAGTATGTATTTGATGTCAGTCAAACAGTCAGTATAGGAAATAAGATTAATGAAGTAAAACTGTGGAAATATGAACCTGAGAAACATACTTTAGCTATAGATTCACTGATTGACAGCTTTAAAGAAAGAAACAGCAGGCTGCTTTTTTCACAGGAAGAAAAGATAAACGCTCTTATAGATTTATATGTTAGGAAAAGGATATATACCATCTTTGATATGATGACGGATGATACGCTTAAGAGTTATACCAAAGTAGAACTAATGCAATTTATCACAGAATCCATAAAGATTTCACTGGCACAAAGAATGGATATAGGTATTCCTGTTGATGAGGGCAAACTGAAAACAGTGTCAGGTATTAAGCATGGACAGGATATTGACAGCATCCTTGGAGAAATATCTTTAATTTCTAAAGAAATGCTTATAGCTATCGGAAGAGAAATACAGAAAATAAGTGATAGAGAAAAACTTAAAGAAATAGAGATAAAGGAGCGGACAAAGACAGATAAGGAGCGTTATAATAATACTGTAAACGAAACCGTTAAAAGTACCGAAACAATAAATAATAAAGAAAATAAAGGAGGCTTGGATGATGAAAGAAACAGTAATACTGGCGGACAGGGAATACCTTTTGGAGGAAGAAACCTACACCCCGGTAATCAAGGAGAACCTATTCGAGAAACAGGGGGGGAACCTACAGTTTGGAGAAGATGGAAGACGGAGAGGAAGTTTTGATACCGAATATCAAGATGCCAAAGATAATAGATCAAAGCAGGCTGAACAGATTTGGCAGGGAGAGACTCAAATTCCTGAAAGAAAACAGGGAGAATCAGTATCAGAGCATGTATTACAGAGGGACATTGATGGAGCATCTTCTAAATATAGAGGAACAGGCACAGGAGTTTTTGGAGAAGGAAGAGCCGAAAATGATGCAAATCTGGGGATTAACAAACGAACTGAAGTCGGAGGATTTTCTGAAATACACGGGACTGAAGAAAAATCTCGATATGACACTGACAAGAATGGTACTGGAACAGATAGTCTGGGCATAGATAGAAAAATACAATCAAACAGCAGAGATAGTGAAAGGGAAGTCGATAAGACTTCTTTTTCTTTTGCCGGGAATGAAAGCGGTCAGGTAAGATTTAACTTGCCACTACAGCAAAAAGAAATAGATACGGTTTTAATTTATGGAGGAAATGAAGAGAATTTAAGATTAAAGGTTTTAGCTGAGTATTCTAAAGGAAAAGGTGTAGAAGAATTAGCAGAATTTTTTAAAAATACTTTTAAAGGTGGAAACGGTTATGAGGTAGGCGGAAACAAGGTTTGTGCATGGTATGATAAAGAAGGAATCTACTTATCCAATGATATTTCATCAAAAGAAAATCCGATGCAGATTTTATCATGGTCTGATGCGTCAAAGCGTATAGGAGAACTTATTGAAATCGGTGAATATGCAACCAATGTAGAGGTGGCGGAAGCCTTTTCCTATGAAAGAAAAGAACTTGTAGAAAAATTGTGGTACTTAAAAAGAGATTTATCAGATGATTTAAAAGAAGAATACCTACAGGTTCTTAACCGAACGGAAAAACAAGGATTTCCTGACGAAACCGAAGAACTTTCAGAAAAGCTTAGAAGTCCTGAATTTAGAAATAAACTTAGAGAAGAATATAGCATATTTTTACAGGACTATATGGAAAATAAGGGGATATTAAGATTTCATTTTCATAAGCCGGATGAGATTTTACAAAGATTAAATGATTTGGAAATACCAAGGAAGGAATTTAGTTCCGGTCTTATGGAATTACCGAAGATAAAAGAATTTATCACAGAAGATGAGATAGATGAAAATTTAAGAAGAGGAAGCGGTATTTCAGGGGGTGAAAAACGGATTGCCGACTTTTTTAGAGAAAATCATACACTTTCAGAACAGGCGGAGTTGTTAAAAAATGAGTACGGCACAGGTGGAAGAACTCATGCTTTATCAGGAAATATGGAAAGCAGTGAATGGCATGATGCCAAGGGAATAGGTCTTAAAAAGGGGAACTCTCCGGAAGTTATGCTTAACTGGAGTCAGGTTGCAGTAAGGGTTAAAAACTTAATAAAGAATGGTAGATACGAAAATAAGGATGTTGTGTCCGATATACAAAAACAGCAAAAATTAAAAGAAGGAAATATAAAGGCAGAATATTTAAAGCCGGAAGAAGAACAGGATATAAAGGATAAAGAAAACGGTACCGCTATTGATCCGGATATACAAAGGGAAGAAGAAATACTTTTAATTCAGGATGAAAGAGAAGTATCTTATGAAGAAGCTGAAAAAATCTATGAGTTGCAAATAGAAAGAGAAGAGAGTTTCAGTACAGAAAATATCTTAAATCAAAATACATCATATAAAGAGCAAAATCCAAATGATTACTGGGTGGTGGAATTTCATGAAAAATCAGGTCTAACAGAAAAAGACTATACAGGTATGATTGTTACAAAGGATCTTCTTAATGAAATAAAAGAGTTGGATGAAAAAATAAGTATACATAATGAAACTGTAGGCAAAGATAAGTATGGGCAAATGACAGATGAGTGGTTAGGGTATTCAAAGTTTTATTTTGACCATATCGTAGACAGCGAAGTAAAAGAACATTACAGAGTGGATATAGGGGATGGTAATGAAGCAAATGAAAGAGAGTTTGCCTATCTTTATAGAAACACGGCACCAACTCAGGAGATAATAAATGAAGTATATCAAAATACTGACTATAGTGACAAAGAAAGTGAAAGACAAGTTAATTTATCTGAAGAAGAAAATAAAAATGCATCAGAGCTTAGAGCTAAAAATGATGTTATATCTGCTTTGACTTTTAAAGAGGAAAAGGAAGCCGGAGGGTATCAGTATAACTATCAAAATGAAGAATTTATTTTGCTTAAAAAGACTGTAGATGGAGGAAACTTAAAAGTACCGGAGCATATAACGAACAGCATAGACGGGAAAACCGGGTATGAAGCTGAACTTGTCTTAGATATGAAAAACAGAGAATTAAAGCAGCTTTTAAGTTATAACGGATATTTATTAAATACTAATGTAGCAATATCTTATGATAGCTACAAAGAGATGCTACAAAATCTTCCCTATTTACTTGATGATAACCATAGAAATGTACTTCTTACAGGTTATATAAATGAACAGATTAAAAATGCAAATGAACAAGAAAATGTAAATGAGCCGATTTTTAAAGAAGGTATGAAGGTAAGATATCAAGGAAAGGAATACCTGATTTCGAAGATAAAGGATTATGGAAACTATAAGACAATAAAATTGGATGATAATGAAGGGTATCTTACCGGCTTTATTACAGGAAGTGAGATTCTGACATTTAGAAATGAAAATGAACTTGATTTTGAGATACTTTCCATAGCAGAAAAATCACTAAAGGAGAGTGTAGATAAAGAAGATTTACTTATCTTAAATAAAGAGGCTTTAAGTGAAGTACCAAGGCAAGAAGAAACCTATACAAGCGGAGAATATGTGAAAAATATTTCTCCAGTCAATTACAGGATAACAAGAGAAGATGAAGTCTTACCACCATCAGAGCGATTAAGAAACAACATTGAAGCAATAAGGGTACTAAAGCAGCTTGATAAAGAAAACAGAAATGCAAGTAAAGAAGAACAGGATATTTTAAGCAAGTATGTAGGTTGGGGTGGGCTTTCAGATGTCTTTGATGAAGAGCGGGGAGGTCAGTGGCAGGAAGCAAGGATGTTATTAAAAGAAAACCTATCACCATCAGAGTATGAAGCTGCTAAGGGGAGTACACTTACCGCCTTTTATACTCCAAATGTAGTAATAGATGCTATTTATAAGACTTTATACGATATGGGATTTGAGAGTGGAAATATCTTAGAGCCAAGTATGGGAATAGGAAGATTTATCGGAAATCTTCCTTTGTCAATGCAAAACTCAAAGTTTTACGGCATAGAACTTGACAGTACCAGCGGACAGATTGCTAAAAAGCTTTATCCCAATTCAAACATTCAGGTAAAAGGCTTTGAAAAGACTGCTTTTTCAAATAATCTTTTTGACATAGCTGTAGGAAATGTACCTTTTGGAGATTATAGGGTATCCGATCGTGAGTATGAAAAAAACAACTTTCTTATTCACGATTATTTTTTTGCTAAAACACTGGATAAGGTGCGTAGCAAAGGAGTAATTGCTTTTATAACTTCATCAGGCACAATGGATAAAAGAAATGAGGATATAAGAAGATATATAAGTGAGCGTGCGGAGTTTCTGGGAGCTATAAGACTGCCGAATAATACATTTAAAGGTGAAGCCGGTACAGAGGTTACAAGTGATATTATTTTCTTAAAGAAAAGAGACAGGCTATTAAAGATAGATGAGGACTGGGTTAAGCTTGATAAGGACAGGCAGGGACTAAGCTATAATAAATACTTTGTAGATAATCCTGAAATGGTACTTGGTAGTATGCAGGAAGTACCGGGAAGGTTCGGCACTACTCTTGCTTGCATTGCAGATGAAAGTAAACCGATAAAAGAACAGCTTGAGGATGCAATTAAAAATATCAAAGGCACTTATGAAAAGGCGAAGTCAAATGAGGAACTTGAAACAGAAATACTTCCGGCTGATGACAATGTTAAAAATTATTCCTATGTAGTGATTGAAGATAAGGTGTACTTTAGAGAAAACTCAATTATGCAAAGGGTACTTTTAAATAAAGCTGACGAGGAGAAGATAGGGGCATATCTTGAAATAGAAAAAGCGTTAAGAGAAGTAATTACCTATCAAAAGGAAGATTATCCGGATGAGGAAATAAAAGCCTTACAGGGGAGATTAAATAAGCTTTATGATGATTTTTTAGGTAAATACGGACTTATTAATTCAAGGGCAAATAAAAGACTACTCCAGGAGGATGCCAACTACTCTTTAGTGTCCACCTTGGAAAACCTTAATAAAGAAGGTAACTTTATCGGTAAGTCCGATATTTTTACAAAAAGAACCATTAAAAAAGCTATGGTAATTGAACATACGGATAGCTTAACAGAGGCATTAATCCTTTCTATATCTCAAAAGGGAAATGTAAACTTTGAGTATATGGAGGAGCTTACAGGAAATATAAGAAAAGAGCTGATAGAAGGGCTAAAAGGAGAGATATTCTTAAATCTTGACAGTTTTGAACCAAGTGATATTACGCCTTTTTCATCAGCTTTGGATTTAGTGGATTTTTCAAGAGAATATGTCAGTGCAGATGAATACTTATCAGGTAATATCAGAGAGAAAATTGAAGTAGTAGACGCATATATAAAAAATATAGATTATGAAGTTAAAAGGAATGAAGAGGAGTTAGATAAGCCTCGTGAATTACAATCGGGATTTGAAGCAAGAAGATCCAATCAGGAAGAATTATCATATAAATCGGAAATAACAGAAAAAATTTCGGTATTAAAACAGGAATTATCCGATCTTAATTATCAGAAAAAAAGACTGGAAGAAGTAATGCCAAAAAATCTTGAAGCAAGTGATATAACTGTCAAGATGGGTTCTACATGGATACCTGAAAAAGACTATAAGAGCTTTATGTTTAATCTGTTAAAGACCTCCGCATCAAACAGATGGAATATAGATATTAAATATACTGATTTTACGGGAGAGTATAGGGTAGAGGGAAAAAGCACAGATAAAAATAATGATCTGGCTAATTTCACCTATGGAACAAGCAGAGTGAGTGCATATAAGCTTATAGAGGATAGTCTAAATCTTAGAGATACTAAAGTATATGACCAGATCATTGATTCGGACGGAAAGAAAACATCTGTTTTAAATCAGAAAGAAACCATGCTTGCAAGGAGTAAACAGGAAATTATAAAAGAAGAATTTAAAAATTGGATCTTTGAGGATGTGGACAGAAGAAACAGGTTGGTGAAAAATATAATGAAAGATTTAATTCCATTCGATTGAGGGAGTATGACGGAAGTCATTTGCCTTTTGACGGGATAAACCCTGAAATTAAGCTTAGACCTCATCAAAAAGATGCAATAGCAAGGGGGCTTTTTGGAGGAAATACACTGCTTGCACATGAAGTAGGGGCGGGCAAGACCTTTGAGATGATAGGAATTGCGATGGAGTCTAAAAGGCTTGGAATGAGTTCAAAAGCCATGTTTGTAGTTCCAAATCATATAGTAGAACAGTTCGGGCGTGAGTTTAACGAGCTTTATCCGGCAGCCAATATACTTTGTGCTACGGAAAAGGATTTTACACCGGACAAGCGGAAAAGATTTTGCAGTAGGATTGCAACAGGAGACTATGATGCGGTGATTATAGGTCATAGTCAATTTGAGAAAATCCCGATTTCAAAGGAAAGACAGGAGTATGAACTTAAAAGTCAGATCGATGAGATCGTGGAATTTATTGGAGAGTATAAAAGAGACAGAGATCAAAGATTTAGTGTAAAGCAGCTTGAAAAGACAAAGAAAAGTCTGGAGGCAAAATTAAAGAAACTTAATGATGATTATAAAAAAGATGATGTGGTAACTTTTGAGGAACTGGGAATTGATAAGCTTTTTGTGGATGAAGCCCATTCATATAAAAATCTGTACCTGTTTTCAAAAATGAGAAATGTTTCAGGGATCAGTGCAACAGATTCACAAAAGTCAAGTGATATGCTTATGAAATGCAGATATATGGATGAGATAACAGGCGGTAAGGGAGTTGTTTTTGCAACAGGGACGCCTGTTAGCAACAGTATGGCTGAACTTTACACCATGCAAAGATATCTTCAGTACGACGAACTTAAAAAAATGCACCTTCAGCACTTTGACTCTTGGGCATCTACCTTTGGAGAAACGGTTACGGCAATAGAGCTTAATCCGGAAGGAAACGGATATAGAAGTAAGACAAGATTTTCAAAGTTTTACAACCTCCCGGAACTGATGAACATGGTTAAGCAGTTCATGGATATAAAAACGGCGAATGTATTAAATCTTCCTGTTCCAAATGCACACTATGAAACCATAAAGACAAAGCCTACCGAGGAGCAAAAGGAAATATTGGAGTCTTTTTCTGAAAGAGCGGATAAGGTTCGAGCAAAACAGGTGGATTCCTCTGTCGATAATATGCTGCTTATTACAAATGACGGAAAGAAGATGGCACTTGATCAGAGGCTTATAAATCCCCTACTTTCTGATGATGAGAACAGTAAGGTAAATACTTGTGCAAAAAATATCTTCAGTATATGGGATAAATATACAGATAAAAAGTCGGCACAGCTTGTCTTTTGTGATATGTCTACACCCTCAAGCGAGTTTAATATTTATGATGATATCAAAAACAAGCTTATAGTAATGGGTATCCCTGAAGGAGAAATTGAATTTATCCATAATGCAAACAACAACAGGGAAAAGGATGCTATCTTTGATAAGGTAAGGAAAGGAGAAATCCGTGTGCTTTTAGGTTCAACACAGAAGATGGGAGCAGGAACCAATGCACAAGATAAACTCATTGCCATTCATGATCTTGATGTCCCATGGAGACCTGCGGATCTCTCTCAAAGAGCCGGAAGAATCGTAAGACAGGGAAATGAAAATAAAGATGTTTATATCTTCAGATATGTAACTGAGAATACCTTTGATGCTTATCTTTTCCAAACACTAGAGAACAAACAAAAGTATATTTCACAGATAATGACAAGTAAAACACCGGTAAGAGTTGCAGAGGATGTGGATGAGGCTACATTAAATTATGCTGAAATAAAGGCACTTGCGACAGGTAATCCTTTGATTCGTGAGAAGATGGATCTTGATGTCGAGGTGTCTAAGCTAAAAATGCTTGAGTCCAACTTCAAATCAAACCTGTATAAACTTGAGGATAAGGTGGTAAAGGTTTACCCTAAAGAAATAGAAAATTTAAAAAATAAAATAGAAAACCTGAAAAAAGATATAAAAGCGGTAGAGCCATATAGAGAAGAAAATACAGATAAGGCAGTATATATTCAGTCGAGTTTGGAGAATGTAGGGGAAAATTTAATGGAGATAGAGAAAAAGTCGGATAAAGAAGCAGTATCAAAATTCACCTCTCTTATTCTTGGCGGAAAAAAATATACTGATAAAAGACAAGCCGGAGAATTTTTGATAAGCAAGATAAAAAGCATAAGAAAGACGGATGATTTTAAGTTGGAAGAAGTAAAAATTGGAGGGTACAGAAACTTTGATTTATTTGCATACTATGACAGCTTTTCCAATCAGTATAAATTTAATCTAAAAGGCGAAGAGAATCATTATGGTGAATTTGGAACGGACGGTATCGGAAATATAACGAGAATGGATAATGTCCTTGATAAAATGCCTGAGAGACTGGAGCAAACTTTATGTAAGCTTAGTGATACCGAAAGTCAATTTGAAACCGCAAAACTTGAAATTCAGAAGAAATTTCCGCAGGATAAACTTCTAAAAGAAAAGACACTAAGACTTGCAGAGGTAAATAATCTACTTGACATGGGGCAAAAAGAAACAGTAACAGAGGGAAAAAATCTATTACTTGAAGAAGTAAAAGAAGAATTGATTCATTTCTTAAATAAAGAATATGAGGAAAATCATAGTATAGAGGATTTTGATACTTTGTTTCCTGATTTAAGCTATATAGGGCTTGCTTATACGACTACGCCGGATGAAAAGCATGAAATACAGACAAGCCTTGATCTAATCAATTATAAATTAAACACTTATGTTGATAATACTTTAGTTAACAGCTTTCAGTACATCTATGATCCTCTCGATGCAAGTGATAGAAGAGAGCTTGTGCAGATAAAGGCAAACATAGGTTTTTGGGATTTTAATGAGCTTATCTATGTGGATGAAGAAAAGTTAAAAGAGGTGATGGGGCTTGAAATTGATGATGAGGGAAATTTCTATGATCCGTTAGAAAAAGATACGGACTTGGACGGTGTAGCGGACAGGTACGATGCAGACTTTAGAGATAGCAAGGTACAAAGTATCGGAGATCTGGATAGAAGAGAAAGAAACTCTGTAGTAGAGAAGTTAAACGGGTATAAGGAACAAATCAGTCAAACAGGTGCAAGGGAAAATCAGTTGGAATACTTTGAGGAGGCAAGGTAGGATACGGATAAAAAATATCATATATAAATATGGGAAGAGAGTATCTTTTATGTGTACTCTTTTCTTGATCTTAATAGAAAAATAAAGTGTAAAGACAGAAATGGAGGAATTTATGAACTTAAAAAAAGGGGATATTATTAAAACGGCACTGGGAGAACATACAACGGTATTAGATGTAAAGAAAAATCAGGCAGTATTATTTACAGGTGAACAATTTGTTATAGCATCAGGAATTAAAGAAAATAAAGAAAACGGCAAGTTTGAGTGGGTAAACGGAAGATATGCAAATGATTTAAAAAGCATTTCAAATATGCAAAATAACAGCTTTGAAAGTATAAAAGAAACGCTATCATTCTTGGCGGAATACAATCATAGTGATTTTATCAAGGGAATAATATCACTGGAAACAGATATAAACAATGAAGATATACTTGATAATGCTTATGAAAACTATATGAATGACTCTTATATGGGGTTGATTGATGAAAGGTTTATGGACTTTATTGATGAAGACCTCAAGACAGCGAAAGATATAAAGCAGGAAGAGATAGAAAAAGATGCAGACATTCAGGAAAAAAGCAAAGAAGAAATAAGTGAAAACGAACAATACCAAACACAGGAAAATACAGTAAAAGAAAATACAAGTCTGAAAGATAATAATGATCAAGAAAAACAATATGTCAAAGGTAATCTTACCGGAGATGTTGAAATAAAGGATCTAAGATCAAATGAGGGACAGGATTTTAGAGTGGCAAGTTTTTCTATCGCTCAAAATGATGGAATGGGGAATGTAAAGTTTATGAATTGCTTTGCCTATAATGAGCAGGTTCAAGCAGTAAAGGACTTTAGAAAAGGAGATTTTGTTTCGCTTTCAGGAAAAGAAAAGCTTAGTATTGGAAAAAATAAAAAGCAGTATACAAACTTTAAGGTATATTCTGCCAAGCTGTTAAAAGCCAGAGGACAATCTCAAGATACAAAAGAGAAGCCTTCAACACTTAAAAAACTAAATGATTATAAGGGAAAAACGGATGGCAGATCAAAAGAACAAGGGAATATGAAAAATGAAAAGTGTGTAGAACGATAAAAGTGTGGAGATTGGCAGCCTAATAAGCTGCTGTCCCCTATCTTTTTTGATTCTCTTTTAAACTTAAAATAAGGATTTGCTAAAAAGAAGAGGGGCGTTATAGTATAAGAAATAGGATTATTTAGTAGAAAGGATGAAATGATATGATTGTTATTTTTATAGCCTTAATTATACTATATTTGGGAGTTATCCTGTTTGTAGGAACAACATTTGTAAAAATAAGCTTATTTGCAATGGATAAGCTTGCGGTATGTATAGCAAGTTGGTACTATACTCACCATTATTTTTCCATCAAGTTTTCATCCGGATATGCAGTATATTTTTGGGATATATTATCGGCAATAGTGGCTGTAGTGCTATATTCTGTCTTATTTAAGCTAATTCATGATAAATTTGGATTGATTGGAAAGATTCTTAATTTAGCTATATCGTTTTTCAGCTCAATGACGGTATATTGTATTTTGATACATGGATTTATTACAAATGAAAAATCTTATTTCCTACCCCTTTTAAACAATGATTTAGCCAATCAGGTGGTAAACTATATCATAATAGGTATAATCTCTTTAGTTGTATGGAAAAGAAGAGAAGATTATCTTATAGAAATGGACAAGGTATAAGAAAACAGTATTATTAAAAAGCAGAGCTTGCGGAAAAATTTAGCACCGGGGTAATCATACTGTTTTGACTTAGCCTATTTGAGCCTATAAGAAAATGTCTGTCCCTCAGTCTATATATTTTTATTACTTATAAAGAAGGAGGTTGCTTTCTACCAAAAATCAGGTAGGAGCTATCTCCTTCTTTTATTTTTCCAGATGGTTGTTAAGGTATATATCCGTATTTTTCTTTGCTTGTTGAAGATCGTGGAGCATGAAGTTTTGATAGGCATATTCTTTCATAAGACTAATTTTTTTCTGTTCCAAAACAGCGTATTTATCTGACAGTTCCGGAATACTTAATGTACGGTATCCTGATTTTGCAAGTTCTTTTAAGGCGATTTCATAGGCAACAATCTGTGGCTTGTATTCTTCATAAAATGCTTTATTTTCTTTATCTTCAATATACATGTCATAGATTAATTGATTTTTCGAAAGGATGTTTTTATTTTCTATCACAGAATATATGGATTTCATTTCCTGTTCAGCTTGTTTTATCTGATCTAATAATTGTTGTCTGTCTGAAGCTGCTTTCTTTAATTTTAATTCCAGTTCTTCATAGGTGTTTATACCATATCTTCTCATTTCATTTAAGGATGAAGCCATTGTTTTCATGTTGTGCTTGCCTGCCCATACTTCATAACCTTTTGAGGATTTTACCTTTTCATTGTTCTTTATATTTACAATAGTATCCGGCTTTTTATAAGAGAGTTTGTCATAAAGCTGTTCTTTATTATAAATCTGCTGTTTGGTTGGATCTTCAATTCTTTCTTTAATTCGCTCTTTGGTATAATCTTCTCCAAGCACATTTGCCTTTGTTCTTGTAAATCTTCCTGTATCTTTTTTGTCTTTATGGCGGAATGAAAGATACTTTCCAATCTTAATTTCATATCCTAAATCTTCCATTGCTTTTAAAAACTCTTCGTAAGTACCGGACTTTAGAATTGCTTTATCAATGGCAAGGTGAAGTCTGTTTTTCCAAGAACTGCCTTTCTTAAATTCCATATATTCAATATAGCTTTTACCGTTTGTGGAATATCTGTTCTTGAATTTTTTATAGTTTTCATCAATGACAGATAAACCGTTTTCCTTACAAATCTCATCACTGACAGTTCTGATTTGATGATAACTTCTTTTGTTGCTTTGGTATGCCTTACCTGTTACAAAACTTACATTATTAAATAAAATATGATTATGAAGATGCCCCTTATCTATGTGGGTAGTGAGTACATATTCATACTTTCCTTGAAAGACCTTTTCACATAGTTTAAGACCTATTTTGTGTGCCTGTTCAGGAGTGGTTTCTCCGGGAGCAAAAGATTGAATTAAATGCCTTGCCAATATTTTTGCTTTGGAATTACATTCTCTTTTTGTCTGCTCAAACTCAAGATGAGCCAGCTTAGGATTGCAGTTAAAAGAGGAAATAAGGATTTTTTCATCAGTTTTATCAGCATTCATGATGTAGTTTAGGGCTAAGTGCAAAGTTTTTTTTATGGGATGAATCTTTGTAACAGCCATCAGACTTCCTCCGTATTTATTGTTTCTAAATTTCCAAGGTCATATAGTTTTTTTCTCAGAGAGTAAATATCTTTCCCCTGCTTTTTTAGTAGCTCTTGTATATCAAGGATGTCATCTTTATAAATCACTGCGGTGGAATTTACCCGCTTTGCAATCTGATTTATGCTGCCGGTTATTCTACCAATACTTGCGGAAAGTTCCCTAAAAACTGTCATATCCAATACAAAAATATCCTTGCCTATGATGCATTTCATAATAAACTGACGCAAAGTTTTGCAACCGGACAGCCTATATTTTTTCTCCAAAACCTTCAGTTCATCATCTGAAAGCATTAAATAAATGCCATGATTTCTTACTCTGCGTGCCATGTCAAAACCTCCAAATCCTAAAAACAGCAAAAGAAAAAACCTGTAGAATCAAGTGCTAAGCTTGACTTACAGGTTTTGTTTTATAGTATATTTCCAAATCAGAAATCTCCTGTAGAGAGATAAAATAGTTATATAAGTTACAAGAAGATTATAACATTTTGGAAAGTAAGCTTCAATGAAAGAAGTGAAACTTTTTCAAAAACCACTTAGTTGATGAAATCAAAGAAGTTACTTATGCAGGGGTTTGGGGATATTCCCCAACAAGCAAAAATTGACTGAAAGAGTCCGATGCGAAAGCGAGGATTAAGTCAATTTTTTTCGTAAGTGCATATGCACTTACTGTGCTTGCTACAATTATCCGGAAAAAGTCCACATAATATTTTTTTTGTTTTTTTAATCATTCAAATCATGTTGGTTTTAAATTTCAACTATAAAAAAAGTCGGTATAAATTTTTTTGTTGAAATCATAAAAAAATAAAAAAAGACAATAGAATTTACTATGGAATACCGCTCAAAAAAATGATATTTTAGTAGAGTTTACAGCTGAGAAATAGGTATAACTAACCTTAACTTTAATACTATTTTATGTATCGTAGTATAGATGTAAATCATATTAAAAAAAGCTTGAATTTATCCTGTATATATGGTACTATCGTAGACAGATAAGGGATATAAAATTTGTAAATAATATAGGTATAATTGTCGTTTTATTGTTATTAAGAAATTATTTCTTGGTAGAAATAGATACTGTTAGTAGCTGGAATTGGTTCTGATAGAGATAAACAACACAATTTATCTGTTGTTATTTTTCTATTAAGTCTATGTTCTGTACTGCCAACAATGATAGTTATTGGTTTTGTATCTTGTAGGGATTCCTACTGTTTATATTCCTTTTACCCGATATGTAATGAGATCTTAGAGTTTGTATTTTATGTAAGAATAATATAGATTTAAGGAGATGCAGGATGGCAGAGAGTATTATAAAGCAAACGAACCGTACTTTGTTGATTGAAGAGATTAATCCTGAAAAACTCAACTTACTTACCTTGGTTGGTGATGTAAGGGGACTGGACAGCCTAAGTGATGACAAGATAAAAGAAATCAATGAAGCACTGCTTGTCAGAAACTTTGAAGAGTTTTTAGAAAAGTTTGACCCTACGGTATATTCTTTTTTTAATGCCGCAACCGGAAAGATTGTGTATTCCAAGGAAAAACCGGCAGGTGTTCCTGAAAACATGCTGAGCATAGTTCATCTTAATGCACATAACGATTTTCTAAAAATGCTTATGACCTTGGTTGAGACCAAAAGAAGTCAGGGAATTATCAATGCGGATTTTAAGTTTGAAAAGCTTACAGAGATGATTTCTCCCTCAAAGGTTATGGATGATATAAAGCAGGTAAGAAAAGAACTTCAGTATACTTATGCGGAGTATGCAAAACTTGAAGATGGAGATCCTCATAAGCTTGATCTTGGTGATAAGCTTAATTCGATGTTTGAAGAAGCCAGTGCCAATTACCAAAATCTTATGGCGATGATTCCTCTTGCTATTTCAGATATAAAAACAAGACTTTTACTTGGAGAATCAAAAGAGTCTGAAAGTAATGATGCTCTAACATTAGGACTTCTTACCATGTCTTCCGAAGGAGAACTTACAGTAATAGAAGCTCCAAAGGTGGAAGAAAGTGCTTTGGTGGTTACGGATGACAATTCAAATGCAGGACTTATTGAAGCTCTTGAAGATGACTATGATGCTCTAAATTCTGAAGGAAACAGTTATGTAAAACAGTTAGTGGTAAGAACTTTTTGTCCTCTTAATTCATCAATGCAAAGTCAGATTGATGTTAAGAAGGAAGTGGACAATTATAACACATATCTTGAGTTTTATAAAAATGCCAAGGATGACTTTATAAAGGTTGTGAAACCTTTGGTTGAAAAGATTTTAGGTGTGTGGGCATTTTTTGAACAGTATCCCAAGCAGATAAAGGGAATGAGACCAAGTCTTCTGATTGCCAATGTAAAGAATGAAACCATGGCAAACAGCCTGAATGTACCAAAGCTTTGTGCTTATTTAAATACTGTAAATGAAAAGAATGATTATGGCAATACCGTTTGGTATGCAATAGTTGCAGGAGTGTCTTTGGATGAAAAATCAAAGATGAATGTTACAAGAGAAAGATTTAAGGGAAATAAAGACAGTGTAAAAACTGAAAATGTCAGTGTGGAGTCTTTGGCAAGAATCGCAGATGCATTAAAAGATTATGGAGTACAATGCTTTTATTCCTATGAAACAGGGGATAAGACAACATTTAACAGCATGGCAATGACTGGAGTGGGATTTTTTGACGATAGATGTGCAAGCCTTAGTGGTAAGCCATATTCAGAGTATTTGATTCCATGTGTACCGAACTTTACAATTATTCCAAAAGATAAATCAGGAGTAAAGCTTGAAAGCAGGATGATTGTAAATGAAAATGAAGCTGCTGAACTGTCAAAAGCCAAGGAAGATATCATGAAGCTTTGGATAGACGGAGTTTATATAGGTGCAGCATACGTAGCAGCAGGATTTGTGGCAAGTTATCAATCTCCTGAGTATCTTAAAGAGTATTTTAAGAAGGATGTGGATACGGATTTACCGGGTGTACGATTTGATATTGAAGCAAAGAATAATTCTCTCAAGATACATACCACCATGTCAAAGGAGATTACCGGATTTACGAACAGTGTAAAAGATGACATTAACAAAAGAGGATTTGGCTTTGTATTTTCTTCAGAGAATGCAGTATTAGATGGAGAAAATATCAGCCATATAATGGTATATAAAGCAAGAAACTTAAAACTTTCAGGTGGAAGTTATGAACCTATTTATAAAACTCAGACCGCTAACTATATTGAGAGGATTTTAAGGCACGCTACAGGAGATTTTAAGGCGGAAAATATAGCAAAGTTCTTCTCAAATAATCCGTCCAGTCAAAAAGTATATGGCTTTCTAAAAAAACAAATATTAACGGTATACTGGGAAGTAATGATGATATTACTTATGAAGCGGATGAAACGGCAGGTGTATGTGCTATAGAGATAAGTTTTGGAAATGCCGTTAAGAGAGTTGAAGTGCCGCTAAATCGTGTGGCGGGAGAGTAAGGATACATATTAAGATGTGATATAAAATGAGAACTTCATTTTTGAGTTGATTACAAAAAAAATTAAATATTTGGAGTAGTTTTATAAAAAATATATATTTTTCATAGGAGGTAGCACAATGGGAATTAGGTTTAGAGTAACCGGTTCGGAAGTAGCAGACTTTGATGAGAGAAGCATAGTAAACGCAGAGTTTTTGTCCGAGTCTCCAAAGGATTCCAATGCCAAAGCAACAGATTACGGTCTTGGTGTAAAGGTATGGGGAAGAGTTTTATACAATGTCGGAGCGGATGTTGATGATGTATTAAAACTTGCCAAGTGGTCTCAGATTCCTTCCGAGAATGCGGATTGCTACAGAGTAGCGGAAGTAACAGTGGTATCTGCCGGCTCTGTTGTAAGAAAGTATGTAATTCCGAATGCATTCGTGGTGGAGTATTCTGAAAAGGCGGATGATGTAAACGGTACCGGAGAGTTTTATATCCATATCCGTCAAAAGAAGGATAATAATGCAAAGGTGGCGGTAGAAGGCGGATATGCTGGAGAATAAGAAATAGGAGGGATTAGAGCATGGCATACAAAGTAAAAATAGAAGGTAATGAAAGCTTTGAACTTGCAAAGGAATGTGTAAACAGCGTATTTTTATCCACAGACATTCCTATTGATTCAAATGCTCGTACCAATGATGCCGGTGCAACAATGGAGATTACCGGTAAGATTTTAACAGCAGTAGACGGAGATCCTTTTGACTCAACAAGAAATATGGCACTTTGGTCAATGGTTTCGGCACAAAATAAAGACTGCTACAGAAAGGTTACCGTAGAACAGATAGTAGCGGGAATTACCAAAAGAAAATATGTATTTCCGAATGCTTTTGTAGTGAACTACAAAGAAAGGCATGGGGATGAAGAAGGAGTAGGAAACTTTACTCTTGTAATAAAACAGAAAAAAGATAAGATGGCAGGTCTGATAGTTGAAGGCGGATACGCAGCCGAGTAACAAAAAATCAGTCGTTAAAAGTTTGGGCTGCAAGACATTTATTGTCATGCAGCCTATTTTTATAAATTATCTTAGAAGCCTACATAAAGGAAATTATAGCATTTAGGGAACACCACAATGATGAAGAGTAGGGAGATAAATATTTCCTATACAATTAAAAGTGGTTGGAATGGGAATATATGAATAGAAGATTTGTATTTGATGTTTCAGGAATAATTGCAGCTATCTTGTGTGTCGTAATTGTCGGATTTTTGGGAAGAGGATTAAAGGGCGGATATATATTTTATATGTTTTCTTTTTAATTTCAGGTTCTTTGATTTACTTTTGCAGTAAAGGACTTTTTCTTTTAAAAAAAGAAAAAGATACAAGATACATTTTTGTCCGAGCTTGTACTTTTAAGTGAAGAAGATACCGTAGTAAAAACATGGAATATTTTAGGAAAAAACTCATTGGTAATCGGAAAGAAAAACAGTGAAGAGGATATAGACATAGATTTGTCCGATACTTACTTTTCGGGAACCGTAAGTGATGTCTCATGCAATACTTAACTATGTGGACGGGTCATGGTATATAGAAGATATGCAAAGCAAGAACGGAACACAGATTAAAGGATTTTTAGAAGATAAACTTTATAACATTAAGGACGGGCAAAGTAAGCTGGCAAAAAAAGACTATATTTTTATAGGGCTTAATAAACTACAGATAAGGTAAGGAAGTTATCATGGGAAATTTAATAAGATGCAAAAACGGACACATGTTTTCAAAAAGAAGATACGGAAATATCTGCCCGTATTGCAACATGGACATGACGGAAAGAAAAGAACTTGAAGAATCATTTGATGATAAGGAGCTTGAAGAAAGTTTGGTAAGAATAAAAACCAAACCGGTGTGTGCATGGCTTGTGTGCATCAAGGGACCAAGATACGGAAAAGATTATCGTGTGGTATTTGGGAAAAACTATATCGGAAGAACGGATGCCATGGATATTCAAATCATTGGAGATAATGCCATAAAGCAGGAAAACCATGCTATTTTATCCTTTGATGAAAAAGATCTTGAAGCAACTCTTATCTGTACAGAGGGTGGAGGAATTACCTACCTAAACGGAAAGGCAGTTTACACTCCACAGGCTCTTGAAACTTATGATGTCATTACCATGGGGGAAAGTGAGTTTTTATACATTGCTTTATGTGGAAAGCAGTTTTCATGGTAAATGTTTTTAATAAGCAATTGGAAAAATTCCATAGGAATAGGGAAAATGTAATAGACATTTTCATGGAAAATATAATGGGTATTTCTAAAAAAAATTAAGGGGAAAACAGATATGGGGACTGCTTTTTGGATGGCTTTAATTCTTATTCTAACCGCTTTTTTTATTCTTTCATGGAGAGTGTATACATGGATCAAAGAAGAAAAAATCAGGATATACGATATAGGAGCCTTACTTGATATCGGAAAAAAAGACAGGTTCAGGCAAATGCATACGGATTCAAACAGGAAAAAAAGACAGACTTATGGCAATACTTTAGCACAGGGGAAGGAAAAAGAGTATACCGGGAAGGTTGCAGCACTGACTACAGTAAGAACTTTCACTAAACTTTATAACCGATATGATAACAACCAAAGCAGTCGCTATTTCTTTGACAGAGCCTTTGAGATGGCTAACATGAATGTCTTAAATGCACTTAGAGGAGAAAACGGAAGGGCGTATGCAGCCTGTCTAATGCTTAGAGGAAATCTTTTAAGCTATGCCATTATGGGGGCATATAAATATTTATATTTTCCGCAGAAAAAGAACTTATACTTCTTAGCAAGGGTCAGATAATGGAAGAACTTATAAAAGAAAAGGTAAATAAGGGACTTTTAAGTAAGGAAGCGGCTCGTAGAATTTCTGATACGGATAAGGCATATAACTGTATAGGAAGGGATGACTATATGAAACCGCTTATGCCTAAAGAAGAAATAAGGCTAAAGAAAAAGGATATGGTTGTTATAATGACCGCCGGAGTAGAAAAAAACATCTCTGTCAGGGAACTTGAAATAATCATTTCAAGGAAACATAGCTGTAATGGAACGGCAAAAAGAGATTATTGAAATAATAAAAAAAGAAAAAAATAACGAAGACTTGGACAATCTTGGACTAATAATTATAGGGATTTAGGAGGCTTTGAAGAAGATGCGTAAGCAAAACAGTAAATTCAATACAAACTTTATTTCGGAAGAAGGCAGTTCATTAAAAAAACAGTGATTTTTTTGCTTTATGCTGAACTTGATAACTTTGCCTGCTATGTGCTTGCTGACGGTATTGAAGATGTGGCGGATACCGAATCGGCAAAGGAAGCGGTGGAAAGTATCATAGCAAAGTTTCAGGAAAAAGCCTTCCATATCTAAAGGGAAAAAATACACGGATACTTAAAACCATGCCAATGAAGTGCTTTTTAAAAGCTGAAAAAAATACATGAAGCTTAAAGCATCAATTGTAGTTGCCATAACTGATTATGAAAGTGTACGCTTTGCCTATGCAGGAAATGCAAGGGCAAAGCTTTACAGGAATAACAAGTCATTTTATAAGACTACGGATACATCACTAAGCAGTGAAATGGTATCAAAAGAAATGATTAGCGAAGATGCCCCTGTCAAGACATGAACAAAGAAGTAATCTATATGCCTTTTTAGGGCAAAAAAAGGATTTTCACCCTGTGATATCGAGAAAGATAAAAACTTGTTGATACTGATATTTTTAATTCTTTATACAAAAGGGGTTTGGGAAAATGTATCGGAAGGAGAGATTGATAACATCTTTGCCGACAGCGGAAAAGAGCCGAAAGATGCCATTGAGAAGATTGAAAAAGTACTTCTTGATAAAGAGTCCGAGTACATTGATAACTATACGATTGCCGGTATTTATATTGATAAGGTATTTGTCGAGTCGGATACCAAAAAGAAAAAAAGAAGGAAGATGATTTTAATAGTATCAATTGTGTTGGTGGTTGTGATACTTGCAGCCGTTATTGCCCTTTACTTTTATAACCGATACAGAAAAGAACTTGGGGAAGATATGAATACACACTATGAAAAGATGCTTAAATTTATAGAAATGGAAAACTATACAAAGGCGGATACTGAGTGTGAAGAGTCCATAAAGAAGGCGGAAAGCCTTAGAGATAAGGAAATGAAAGACCTTTTGTACCACTATGAGCAGGTTATAGAAGGAATACTTGAAGCGGATGAAAAGTATGATGCTAAAAGCTACAAGGAAGCAAAACCTTTATATGAATTTATACTTAGTGAAATTCCTTATGCAGACAATGCAGGACTTTCCTATGTAAGAAAAAGGCTTGATTTTATTGCAGGGTATGAAAGTGTAAACTTAAGCCTTGATAACGGAGATATCCTTTTTGATTCGGAAATATATGATAAAGCAAGAGAAAGGTATGTTGATGCGAAAACTGAAGCAAGAGATATAGGATATGAAGAGGGAAAGTTAAAAAGCGGAAGCAAAGCTTTTTAGCGGTAGATCAAGCCATTGAAAAGGAAAATGAAGGGAAACAGGCGGAAGCTGATAAGCAATCTAAAAATCTGCAATCCGCAAACGATATGCTAAGTGCCGGAGATGAGGCACTAAGTAAAGGAGATTTTTTATCAGCAAGAGCTAATTATAATACGGCAAAAGATATTTTGGAAAAATCAGGTGAAAGTGCCGGACTTGAGGAACTTGAAAAAAAGATATCCACTGCGGATGAGAAAAATAAGCTTATGAAGAAGAAAAAAACCTCTGCCACAAGTTACGCAATAACAGCAGATGAGGCTTTTTTAAAGGGGGATTTTGAAACGGCAAGAGATAATTATGAGTATGCCAGAAGACTTTATGTAAAACTTAATGATGAGATAAATACCATAGAAATGGATAAAAAGCTTAGTGATGTGCAAAAAAGAATTGATGAAAAAGAAAAAGAAGAACTGAAGGCGGCACAAACAGCAGCACAAACCACCCGGCAACAGACAAGTGAGGCAGAGACTTCTACAAGCATAAATGCTGAGTAATCAGGTATTTATTTAAAAACTTGTGTATCAGTGCAAGTGGCAATTGTTTTTACCTATTAAAGATAAAAGAGGTGTTTTAATATGGACGCAGCGTACTTGGATGAGTTTGACATAAAAAAGTATGTAAAGGACAGGCTTTCAGAGATAAAAGATGAAGATGAGTATGCCTTGGCAAAAAGTGTTCTATATGACGGTCTTTACAGGATGAGTGAGGTTTTTGAAGAAAGATACAGATCTTTATATAAGAAAGTCTATGATGAGCTTGAAAGTAAAGAAGAAAGTTATGAGATTGCAATACTTTTACTTTCAAAAAATGAAAACGTATTTTTAAGGATGTTTTTTCCGATATCGGATTTAGATGTTTTGGAAGATAAAAAAATGATATTAAAGAAGACCATACCGAAAGTGAAGACCTTATAAAAACTGTTTATCTTAATGCAAACTGATACTGTATGTAAGGAATTTTTTTACAAGAAAAAGATAGGAGTAAGTTTTACAAATAACGGAGAAAAACACACACTTTCAGTACAACCTAAAAAAGCCCTTCGCTACAGAAAAGAAGTCGGTAAACTTTATGAAACTTTCTCTTATAACGGACTTAGATGGAATACAGTAAATACCGCCTACCTTGACCGCTTTTTTGATATTGACCTGTCCAAACTTCCTCAAAATGCAAGAGATGTAGAAGTGGACTATGGGAAATATGCCGATATGATAAAAGAAGAACTTTATCCGGTATGGAATGTAGAAAAAAACAGTATTTAAGAGCAGCACATTTTTAAGTCCGAGTAAAGACGGATTATACTATGAACGGGAAATGGTTAAGCAAAGGGATAAGGAGATTATCTTAAGACTGGTGCAAAAGACTGAAGGTATGGTAGGAATAAGACAGGAAGAAGAAAAGATTATAGTAAAGACCTATGAAGAAAGTTATTCAGATTTGGAAGGATATCATATCTTTGATATACGATATACGAAAGAAGAATTACCAACCAGCTTAATAAGTAACAAAAGAGAAGATGGAATGATTGGACGACTTCTAAATAAAACAGAAGAAAAAATCCATACCGAGGCAGAAATAGAAAGGATTATTGAAGAACTTGATATTGGAGAGTATGTATCACTTAAATCCTGTGAAAGATTGCCGATATGGAAAGAAGTTTCGGAGGAAAGTAGAATACTTCCTGATATGAATAACTTTTCAAGTAGTGACTTTTCTCTAACAGAAGAAAGCCCCAAACTTGTTTTAAGGTTTTTAAGAAACAGCGACAGCAACCTTTGTGAATCAATGGTAAGATATGCCGTTTCTCAACTACAGATAAGCTTTGATGAATATATCTGTGTAGGGTTTTTGGAAAACACCTATTATACAAAAGGGATTTTATAGAAAAAATATAGAACAGGAGCAAAGCATGAACTGTGTATGGGAGATTGTACTTAAGGCACAAAAAAGCGGATATAAATTAGAAGAATTTAGATTTATAAACAGTGGGAGTCCAAGCCCTTATACTGAAAGTTCCTTTGATTTTCTAAATTCCGATACCATTGAAGGAAGTGAAATAGAGGTAAATCCACTATATCGTTTTGCAAATGAACTGGGCGAAGTATTCTTACCCGATGTGAAGGGGTATGAGAAGGCAAGAGAAATATTTTTAGATGTAATAATGCACTATGTAGCGGTATGGGATCTTAGAAGCGGAGAAGATAAAAAAGAGCTAAGGGCAATGTATATCTTAAAAGAGATAGAAGAGGGAAGGTTTCTAAAAAGTATAAGAAAAACTCTACTTTCTCTTGACTTTGAAAAATCTAAAAGAATTATTTTTTGCCTGCTTGATTTATGCAAGTGCAAAGATTACATCACGATTTTTAGAAAGGCACTGAGAGAACTTTATCCTAAAGCAAACCTTTACATCTACTCTGAGAATTTAAGGAAACTTACTGTTTTTACCGGGGTGGATGAGACAAAAGAAGATAGGGAAAGAATTGAAATGCTGAAGAAGCTTTTTTTACCGATATCTTATGAAACGGATATTTTTTGGAAATACCACTTCGGTATTATAGGGGTTGATGAAAGCATGAAAATCGGAAAGACGGCGATGTACTAAAATATTTTAAGAAAAAACGCAATATGTGTTTTCCGGGCTAAAATCACAGAATCGTAGGTATTATCGACTTTTCCTATGTGTTTTGGCATATACACAAAAAAAGAAGACGGAAGGAAACTAAGATGGGGTATAAGCTTAACAGGAACATAACTAAAGAAGAGCAGGCTGCGGCATATACAAGAAAAGAACTTGAGTTGATGAGTGAATATCGACTTAGAGAGATTTGCCTAAGAGAACATATAGTAAAGGGACTTGACAAGGATATGACAAGTAAAGAGCTTATAGAGGCTATACTTTCCTACTGTCAAACCTTTGAAGATGAACTTATCAAAGAAGAAAAGGACGGCGGAAGAGATAGGATTGAAGAGTGTTTTGATAAACTAAGCGTAAAAGAACCCGAAAAGGATGAACTTAGAATATCCGGCAAAATTAGTATTTATGAAGGAGCGGCACTTAATTTCCTTGATGATTATAAAATAGAATACAAAGAAAAGTTTCTAAATACCAATGCTTTGATTGTAAGCGGAGATAAAAAGGTATGTGCCGTATTAAATGTAGTTGCCATGGGAGATAAAAAAGATTCTTTATACCTTGTAAAAGAGGCAGCCCTTTCAGGTATAGTTACGGATATAAAAGACTATAGTCTATACCTTATGGAAAGAGATGCATCAAAGTTTATATACCGTATATATATGGGAGAAGAGGAAAAAGACCTTACAAAGTACAGGATATATAAGATTCCTTTAATGGACTTTGAAATTCTTCCCCTGATTGAACTTCACATGCCTATAGCACTTGATCTTGGCTCGACCAATACCACTGTAGCCATATATGCGGACAGCAGTTACTACAGACAGATACATACGGCAAAGCAAAGAGAAATCAAGGAAAACACTATATGTCATACCCTGTTTTTAGAGTCGGTGGGAGGAGAAACCTTTATTGAAAAGATGATACCGACGGTTGTAGCCGTAACAGATGTAAATGAAGACGGTATAGATTATGTTTTTGGAAGAAGAGCCTTATGGTTTGCAAACTTAAGCTATACGGATAAAGGATTTTCCGTATTTTATGATATTAAAAGATGGGCAGGGGATTTTGAAAGAAAAGAAGAACTTACGGATGCCAAGGGAAGATACAGGTATGTACAAAGGATAGAGATTATAGCCGAGTACCTGAGATATGTACTTAACATCACAAGAGATAACTTCAAGTGTCAGATAAAAGAAGTATATATCACAGTACCGGTTAAGCAAAAGCATGTGTATGAGCAAATGTTGGGGCTTTTATCGGAAATGCTTTCTATAAGCCTAAAGGTTACCTTAGATGAAAGCACTGCCGTACTTTACAGCTTTATCAGCAAGATGAGAGAGAAAAATCGTCTTAAAGACGGAGAAAGTTATAAGGCACTGATAATGGACTGTGGGGGAGGGACAACGGATCTGAGTGCCTGTAAGTTTAAGGTACATGCAAAGGGTGATATACAGACCTATACTATGGAAAACAGCTATAAAAACGGTAATACGGACTTTGGAGGAAACAATATCACCTACAGAATCATGCAACTTTAAAACTTAAACTTATATCCAAGCTGTCAGGCTTAGACAGGGATCTTGGAAACGAAATAATTGATGGGTTGCCTACAGACCCGTATAGGTATATAGATGAAGAAGGTGTTGAAAGTTTCTATAAGGGCTTACAAGAGGCTTATGAGCAGGCGGAAGAGATTTTACCTACAGCTTTTAAGCGTTTTGAAACTTATGGAAAAGAAGGGTATTACAGGGTAAGGAATAATTACTTTTTTCTATTTACATTGGCGGATGAGATTAAGCAGGAACTTTTTTCGGGAAATGATATCGTTATAGAAGTGCCTGAAGAAAAAAACGGGAAAATGGGACTTTTAAGACTGGAAGTGGACAGGTATAAGCTTTCAGTCTTTAGAGGAGAAAGGCTTGAGATTTTAGAGGGGATGCCGAAGCTAAGTTTTAACCGTTATGAGGCGGAAAGGCTGATTGCTGGAGAAATATATGCCGTTATGAAGGTTTTTATGGAAAGACTTTATAAAAACGGAGAACTTTATAACTTTGACATGATAAGACTTACAGGACAGTCCTGTAAGATAGGGTTATTTAGAGATGCTCTAAAAGAATTTGTGCCCGGCAACATGATGCAAAGTGGAGGCAGTGTTAAAAAAGAAGAGCTAAAACTTGCCTGTGTGGACGGACTTATGCGCTATCTTTACGATAAAAGAACCGGATATGCGGGATTTGACATAAGAGAAGAAGAAGCTCTAATTCCCTATAAAATAAAAGCACTTTCATACTCAGGCAGACAAGAGATTCTTATAGACGGATTTGAAAGTAATAAGATGACGGGAAGCCTGCTTAGAAGCCTTGAAGATATCCTGCTTAGAATGTATTTGTATGATGCTTCGGAAAGTGTACGGTTTGAGTACCTGTTTCACTTCAAAAAAGATGAGGCAAGAGAAACTGACAGGATGGAGCTGGCGGGAAGGTACAGCGGCTATATAAAGCAGGAAGATACGGATGACATACAAAACGGGGAACTTAAGATATTTGCTTTTGTAGATTATAAAAAATGGGGATTTCAGATCGTGCCGGTATACAGACTTGAAGACACGCTATACGCAGGAGAAGGACAGGAATATAAGTTTGAAACGGATGAGTGGATTTGTGATTTCTTTGATGGAGAACACTAAAGACATAAAGGAGAAGCTAATGGAAAACAGATACCCTTTGTTTGAGACAGGAAGAATCTTAAAAAAAGAAGCACTTGAAGTAATAAGAGACTATCCCAGAGATTTGCTTGATATCCTTTATGAGGGTTATACAGACGGAGTCATAAGAGGATTAAGATTAAGTTCAGACCATGAAAACAGAACCCTTATTATAGGAAGGGGACTTGTAAAACTAAAAGGCGAGGTATACCTGATAAATAAAGAGGTAAAGGTATCCTACACCCATACCGAACAAAGGAAGTATCTTAGGTTAAAGCATAGTGAAATAAGGGATAAAGATTGGAAGGTAAGTGAAATAGAGGCTTTTCTTTCTGATGATGAAGAAAGTAAAGACGGAGAAATCCTGCTTTGCGACTTTTTATTAAAATCGGGTTTTGTATTAAGGGATACATATCTTGACTTTGCAGATATGAGATCGGAGTATGATACCATACATTTGATGAATGCCGATTATGCAGGGTATGGAGAAAGCTCCTTTAATATAGAGGTCTTAAAAGTATATGCAAGAGAGTACCTTAATACAAAAAAATGCGAAGAAACGGACAGAATTTTTTGCTATATGGTATTAAACAGTATGGAAGGAATAGAAAGAAGCATTATAGAAAACTATATAGCAGTTAAAGAAGGAAAGGCAAAAGGAACAAGCTTAAGCAATAAAGAAATTTATACCGGACTTTTAGATATATTAAGCAGTGCAAAAGACTCGGATGGACATAGAAGCCTTGGATTTAGTCCAAAAAAGATTTTAGTAGATTAGTGATAATTAGGAGCAGGTAAGTTTGCGAATAGCAAGGAGGAGAAGATGTCAAATATTATGCGTTGCCCTTATGGACATGTGTTTTCAAAAACAAGGAACGGCACTATATGCCCGACATGCGGCTTTGACCTTGATACCCCTGAAAAGGTATATGTGAACTTACGGAAAGAGTGCGGCCTTTCCCTAAAGGAAGAAAGACCGGTATGTGCATGGCTTGTATGCATAGAGGGAGCAAGAAGGGGAAAAAGCTATGTCATAAGTTATGGAGAAAACTTTGTGGGAACGGATAGGGATAATGAGATACAGGTTTTAGGGGATGAGAAGATGCTTGGTAAGTTCACCTTAATAATTTTTGATAAAGGGACGAAGGAAGCCAATCTGATTCCAGCTAGAGCTGACGGCATTGTATATATGGATAATAAACCTATATATGATAAGTATGTTATTAAAAATAAAGATATCTTGGAAATAGGTGGAAGCAAGTTCATGTATGTGGATTTCCTGACTGAATGTAAGAAGTATTTAAATGACTTTGAATATGAAGAAACAGATAATGAAGATAAAGAAAATTTAATCCAAAAAGAGAAAAACTATAGGAAAATTAAAAGAGAAAAAGCTACTGAAGAAGAAAAATACCGAGATAAAATGCTAGGGAAGAACCTTTCCATGGAAGAAGAAAAGCCTATTTATGCATGGATTGTATGTATAGAAGGAACTCGTCAGGGAAAATCTTATAATATAACAGAGGGGAAAAATCATATAGGCAGTCATGACACCATGAGTATACAGTTTCTTGGAGATGAAGAGATAAGGGATAAAAAACATGCCGTTATAGCCTATGATGAAAGAAATTTGCAGGGAACACTTCTTGGAGAAGAGTCCATGGGATTTGTAAGATTAAATGAAGCGGCGATATATACATCAAAAGATTTAAAAGAGGGAGACATCTTGGAGATTGGTAAGAGTAAGTTTTTCTACTTTGATTTTGCAAAAGAATACCATCAATGGTAGAAAACTTGGAACAGAAATGTAAAATAAGGTAATTATGGAGAAACTATGAAAGGAAGCTTACCGTATTTTTATATAAAAGAAAATTTTGAAAACATAAGAGGAATACGAATATATACATCAGATGATATCCCAAGGAATATGGATACTCTTAACGAAAGATTTTATGAACTGTCGAGGGATATTGTTCTTGAAATAGAAACAACAAAAATTTTTATATTTCCTGATTTGATGTTGAATGTATATCCTCTTATTTCAGAAAGATTTAAAGAGGTACTTGTTCTTTTTGATATAGAGATTTTTACAAAAAGAGTCATGCTGGCAGATAAAGCTAGCAGGAAGATAACAAGCTATTATTTACTGTATACTAAAAACTTATTAAAAGCTGATTTTAACAAGCATTTTAAAGCAGTCAGAGAAGATGATGGAAAAATAAAATTCACCATAAGCCTTGATTTTGCAGAAAGCTTAATAAGAAGAGGCGTTAAGGGAATAGAGTTTGTGGAAGTGTAGGAGGATGTATGAGAGAAAACCTTATAAAACTTGATATTTTTGATGTACTTGCAGTAACGACTTATGAAGCAAAACATGAAGTAGGTAAGCATGGCAGTGCAGTAATAAGAGCTATTATAGAAGAAAAAAGAGAAGACGAGTATGTAAATACCGCTAAAAATACAAGATGGGTAAGGGTTGATGCCCTTGATGAAGCGGATAAGGAGAGTACGATATTTTACGGACTGTTGGAAAGGATATGTTTTTTTAAGGAAAGCGGAAGTTTTCTTGTTGAAATGGAGTTGGTTACGGGAAGTGCCTTAATGGAAGGAAAAGTTCATACAAGAGGATTTTCTAAGGATACCGGAGAATACACCGATATACTTAATGCATTAAAAGAAGGATATGAAGAGGCATACTATATAACAGGAGAAGAAGGAAAAGGAGTATTACCCGGATTTTTGGTACAGTATGAAGAAAACGACTGGAACTTTATAAAAAGGATTGCAGCTTTAAAGCAGACAGTTGTAATGCCGGATTATCAGAGTAAAGGAGTAAAGTATTTTTTCGGTATGCCAAAAAGAGAAAGCAAGGTTTTAACTTCTGGTGATGTATGTATTGCCATAAATAAAGAGTATACAGTGTATGAAGTTAAATCAAGAGAAATCCATAGTTTAGGAGACAGGGTAAGCTTTAACAGAAAAGACTACCGTATAGTAAAAGTAGTATCTAAAACAGAGGGAAGTGAACTTTACCATACATATTATTTAACACAGGATATAGACTATATAGTAAAAAAAGAAAGCAAGTATGATTTAAAAATAATAGGAGCATCACTTTACGCTAAAATTACAAATGTAGAAAAAGAAAAGGTTAAGATAGCAATGGAGGATATAGAAAACAAGGATAAAGAGATAGGGAGATGGTTTGATTTTTCTACTGTATATTCTTCAAGAGACGGAGCCGGATGGTACTGTATGCCGGAAAAAGGGGATAGAGTAAGACTTTATTTTCCCACAGAAAATGAAGAAAATTCCTATGTATGCAGTGCGGTACATGAAAACGAGGGAGACGGAATAAGAACCAATCCTGAAAATAAGATTTGGAGAAATAAGTACGGAAAAGAAATAAGGCTGACACCGGACGGTATACTTATAAGTGCAGGTAGTGGGGACTATATAGAATTAAAGGATAATGAGGGTGTAAAGATAGTAAGCAGTGGAAGCATACATATAAAAGCAAGGGATACTCTTGAGATAAGCAGTGAAGATTCAAATATATCAATAGCAGCCGGTAAGAGAATCATGCTTTTACAAGACGGAACACAGATAATATTAAAAGACGGAATAAGTGTAAGTGGAGAAGGGGTTCATATAAGTTAACTTAGAACATCAGTTATTGAAAAGCAACCTTATTATAAGAAAAGGGGATTATATTTATGCTGATTATAGAAAATTTAGAGCTGGAAGTAAAACTGCCGATTTACATGGTGGAAGGTTTTATGATAAAAACAGAGCCGAACATGCACGCAAGCCTTGCCATGTTTGGAGTACTTATGGAAAATCCGGCAGAAAGTATTTTTACTGATAAAAAGAACATGGATGTTCAGGTAAAACATGAGGGGAAGACTTTATTTAGGGGATTTGTAGAAGAACTTAAGATAGATTCCGATGCAAATGTCCACAGGTTTGAACTGAGTGCATACTCATACAGTAAAGAAGCGGATAAAGATAAACATACGGAGCTTTTTCAGGCTGTGAATGAAACATATATGGATATTTCACGAAGTGTAATAAAAAAATATCTTGGAGATATAAGAGTATATGATGTGAATGATAAAGATATTGAAAAGCCCCTACTTTGCTATAAGGAAAGTGCCTGGGAGTTTGCAATCAGAATGGCTTCAAACCTAAAAACTTTCATATATCCGGATATGACATCAGATAAGCCTATTATATCCATGGGGCTAAAAGAGGGAAAAGTTATTGAGTCTAAAGACATCATAAGTGAAAGCAGAGAAATAAAAAAGGATAAGGGGAATACACAAAGGAGCGAATATAGGCTAAGAACCTATGGCTCTTATGAGATAGGAGACAGGGTAAGAGTAGGTGATAGAGTTTTAGTTTTATATAAAAAAGAAGTGGAGTTTACAAAGGGAGAGCTTATATTTAATTTTTATGGAATAGAGAAAACAGATATAAAAGAGATGGCAAAACCCTTTTACAATGAAAATATCATAGGATTAAGCCTTATGGGGAAAATAAAAAAGTATGAGAATAAGAAGATATACATAAGCCTTGATATTGATAAAAAAGAAGCAAAATACGGGTTTGATTGGTATCCTGAAACCGGAAATACATTATATGCAGTACCTGAAGCAGGAGAAAAAACGGAGCTTTATATAGCAGGTAATAAGCTGGGAGAAATGTATGTAATACGAACCTTTGGCAGTAAGAGTAAGGATGAAAAACAAAAGACATTGGAAATAGGAAATCAAAGTCTTAATTTGTCAGAGGAGGGAGTAAGCTTTAACTCAGATGATGTACTGATGATTAAAGATAAAAGTCTTAAACTTACAGGAAACGGCGGACTAAGTATAAGTGCAGCCGGAAGAATAAATATAAAGGCTAGAAATATAAGAATGAATAGTAAAGATGATATAGTATATGTAAGTGAGTAGTATGAATTATTAATAAAAAGAGGTACTTAGAAAGTTATCAATAATAATTTACGATAATGTAAACCTATATAAAATATTTCATATCATAAAAGTAATGCCATATTTTAAGAGGAAGATAATATGTGAAAAAATGACAATATATACTAAATTTAAGGAGGTTGTTTATGAAAGAGAATGGGAACGGTTTAAAAAGAAATGTATAAATATAAAAAACAATTATCTGAATCAGGGCATGAATATGTAGTGAGGGGAGCAAAAGTCTCTTGTTCAAAAGGAACTATGTCTACAGCAGTACAATTGCCAAATGATCATGGAGTATATGCAGCGGACAACCGTCCACTCATTACTCAAAGTGATGTGAGAAATGATAATATTAAAGGATTTGGTAAATGTAAAGCATCAAAGAATAAAGACGAATTATGTAAACCAGCCCTTTGTAATTGGATTACAGGAACAACAAATGTAAAAATAAAGAATTCAATAACTAAAAAGAATGAGTATTTAGTTGGGACAGATTCTATAGCAATATGTAGGTGTGGGGGGATTGTTAAAATTGAGTCATCAGGACAGGTATCACCATTTGCCCTTGTAAGTGATCCCTCTAATGCTATAAAGCAAATTAGATATGAAGGTCAAGTAACATGGCAGGAACTTAGTAAAGATAAAAAATATGAAGAGATTATTTTAAAAAATAAAGACAACATATTATCAGCGGCTAAAAAATATAATATAGATCCAAAGATATTAGCGGCTTGTATATATGTAGAACAGAGCGAAAATGTAGATTTTAAGGATTATGACATAGACTATATTGCAGGAGGAGTAGGTTTTGATACTTCTTTAGGAGTCAGCCAGATAAAGCTATCTACAGCAAAGTTAGTGGAAGATAAAGGATATATAGATATAAAGGATGGAGATTATGAAGGATTCACTGATGTAAATTCTGGTGATGATAATACAAGATTAATTAATAGGTTATCCGATGATGAGATAAATATAGTATATGCAGCTGCCTATCTCAGATGTATGTTTGACGAGTGGGCACCTCTTGCTCCACAAGTGTCATCGCCTGAGTTGTTGAGTTCACTTTATAATTTAGGTCATCAACATCGAGGTGGTGGACCGTTGGGTTATATATTTGGAATTGGAAATACACCAAGACTGCCACATGATGATCCGCAGCCTAACCCTTTTGGAAACAGTGTCAAAGAAAGTTACAATAGAATGGGAGAATTATTAGAATAGGAGAATAAAGCATTGAGAAATTTATTATATGCATTTATTTTAGGGTTATGCTTTTCAGCTTTTTACAGCTATATTTTGCATCCCATACATTTAACAGCTAAATATAGTGATAAAGTAAAGGAAATACTGGAAAAAGAGTATAGTGATTATAGTAATTTGTGGGTATTTGTGCAGGGGGATACAAAACATGTGATTCGTGGTGTAATATTAAATACAGGACAGAATTTTTGATAGTTGATATTAAACTTGCCGAATATGATTATAAGGCTATAAAGGTAATGATAGTAGGGGATAAAAAAATGAGAAAAATCTAAATATATATTAATAATAGTATTTTTTTAGTAGGATTTTTAATATATCCTTACATCAAAGTAGAAATATTGACATATTTGTATTCTAAAGAGTTTTTATATTTAGAAAAGGATAATTATTTTTTTTAGCAGATTATTATTATATAAAAAGTATTTGATTATAGTAAAAAAACATAGCACAAATATATTATAGTGGAGGCTCAATTGACTTGGTTACTTATATAAAAAAAGACGGTAAATGGGAACACTATATGTGGGAAACAATATGGTCTACAGGAACCGCAGATGATTTTATATGCCATTTTATCCTTAATAATATTGATATATTTTTCAAATATAGTTCAGTAATATAGTTATTGTATAAAGATATTAATGTAATATTTATATTACACAGTTCGTTGAATCTAATAAAAGGGGAATTTTTATGAAAACACATATTGATGAAAAAAAGTCGTACCTATAAAAACTTACAAAATGAAATAGATTACACTATGTCATTGGATACAGGATATTATATACTGGGAAGTTTGGAGAAATTTGTCATTGAAGAGATATTTAATCAGTCAATTTCTGTATATATACCGTCTTCATTTATAGATATGCCTGATGAAATAAAGGAAATAAAATACCCTACCAATTTCAGACCTGAAATAATAAAAAACTAATCTTGTAGGAGATATAAATTTAAGTTTTAGTTTTTTTGAAGATAATGAGGATGTAGATATCGAAACTTTAGTGAAGGACTTTAAAAATCTCCTTTCTAAGACACATAAGGGTGTTAAGTTTTTAGATTCTACGAAACTTAAAAAAGAAGGTTATATTGAAATGCATTGTTTTGATTTCATCCTATCCGGGATAGATGAAAAAATCTACCACATGATAGGTATGGGAAAAGCCGGTAGGAAAATAATACAGACAATCTTTAATTGTAGTGAATCAAGTGCGAATGCATGGAAAAAAGCGGTAACGGATATATTTCAAACTATTGAACTTATAAGAAAGTAGAAGATGAACAGAGAAAACCAAAAAACAAAGTATTTTGAAGCTTTCAGGTATAGCCGGATAAGTGAAAAAATCGGAGAATATAAAGATTATCCTACCGAGAGCTTAGAAAAAGAGATAGAGGCACTGCTTATTGATGCAAAAGAAGAACAGGTTAAAAGAAAAGCGGATAATTTGACATATATTATACTGTTTTTTCTTAATACAAGTCTTTATACAAAATCTTATAAATACATGCTTATTGCGGCAGATGAAAGCCTGTATATAAATAAGCCACTAAGCATAAGATATTGGGTACCTGATTTTATAAATGAGGACGCAAGCCTTATCAGGAAAGAACTTGTACAAAATAAAGCAAAGATACCTGATTTAAGCGAAGCGGAGATAGAAGAAGGAATAAGAGTTGTTTTAAAAGGATATGAGGGCATTATTGCCATCCTTTGGAAGAAAGCAGTAGAAAAGGTACTTTGTGAGGATATGTTTAAAAATAAAGATATAGAAGAAATACCGTCTGTTCTTATTGGAGAATATATGGGGAAATTGAAGAAAGTAGAAATTTTAACAGATTAATTTATAATGCAGAATGATGTGGATTTTAGTGGTGAGTTTAATGAAAATCATTTCAGGGATTAAAGCACTGCGAGTTTGAATGAAACCTTCTCAATCCCCCAGCATAGCTGGGGAGACCAGAGGACGCTAGGGGCGATGCATGGAGTAATATAAAAAAATCCTCCGTTGTATACTAGATGTAGGTCTAGCAAACCAAATTAAAAATAACGGAGGTGTACATGGACAACTTAAGTTTATCACATAGTAGATATAATTGCACATATCATATAGTTTTTATTCCAAAGTATCGTTGTAAAATAATGTTTGGTAACCTGAGAAGGGAAGTAGGAGAAGCAATCAGTAAAGTATGTAAGATGGAAGGAGTAACAATAATTAAAGCGGCTACACTTCCGGATCATGTGCATATGTATGTATCAATTCCACCAAAAGCAAGTGTTGCGAAAATGGTAGGTAGAATATAAGTAATTAAGCCACATTTATGCGGCTACCAGTAACAAATAGACTGGTTTGTTAGACCGCCTTTAGGTGGAAACACAACAAGCCCTGGAATGGCTATCACAAACCACCAGCAGAGCTGGTGGTACTGACTTGGAGGTGGCGTCTGATGAAAAAGGTAAAGAAAAGTTCCATAAAGTTAAGTGGTGATGTAAACATAGCATCCAAAGAAGTGGTTCTTAAGGGAAAAAAGTCAAAGACATGGGAAGATTTAAAAGAACCATATAAGGATAATTCAAAGGACTTTGAAAAGCTGCTTCCAAAGTTGCTTGGAGGTTTACCGGTTACGGCAGGAGTACCGAGTGAAAAAGATAAGCTTATGATAAAGCTTATGGGAGGGCTTGCAGTCTGTGTAGGGGTAAACATTACCAAAAATTCTAACGGAAGCTATGGCGTATCCTATACCAACGCATTAAACAGGGTAAGAAACAATGCAAAGCCGGTTACAGAAGAGCTTAACGAAGAACAGCTAAAGCAGGAAATCTATAAGATTATCTCAGGGATGCTTTAAAAAGGAGGTCCTGCATTTACCTCATGGAATGCTCTGTTAAAGGACCTTATGAAAAATCATGGGATGGAAGATTTTCTAAAAGGTGCAAGGGCGGCACTTTGTGCCATGACAGGAGACCCTGTAAATGCTAATACGGGAAACTTTATCTATTCAAAAGAAGACATTAAGATCCTCTCAAGGATACCTTTAAGCTTTACAAGGTTTTATAACAGTAAGGAAGAAAAATGTGGGGTGTTTGGAAAAGGGTGGAGGCATAGCTATGAAATATCTGTAGAAAAGGAAAAAAACGGATATATAGTACACCTTGCGGATGGGCAGGATGAAGCCTACCTTTTAGATGATGAAGGAAGGATAGTATCCGTTTTTGATGATTTTAACCGCCTTCAAAAAATAAAGGACGGGTTTGAGTATAAAAGCGGAGAAGGACTTTTGTATACTTTTAATAAAGAAGGAAGACTTCTTTGCATTAAGAGAAAAGACGGGGTAAAAGTATTATTTTCCTATGATAGTAAGGGAAGACTTTTAAGCGTTTCCGATAAAGTAGGAAACAGCCTTAATCTTTCTTATGATGAACAGGGGAAACTAAGAGAAGTAAAAGACCATAGCAAAAGAAAGATAGAGTACGGATATGAAAGCGGTCAGCTTACAAGAGTCTATTCTAACGGACAAAGAATGTATGATTATTTTTATGAAAAAGAACTTTTGATAAAAATAAAAAATCCTAGGGGAGTATATGTACTTGAAAACCTGTATGACGGAGCAGACAGGGTGAAGATACAAAGATTTGCCGACGGAGGAATAATAAGATATGAGTATGACAGCGAAGAAAGTAAAACCTTTGTAACAAACCAGAATGAAAATGTAGATGTACACATACATGACGAAAACTTCAGAAACATTGAAAGCGAATATGCGGGAGAGAGCGAAAGCTTTACCTATGATGAAATAAACCTTTTAACATCATATACGGATAAAAGGGGAAATACTACTGTATATGAGTATGATAAAAAGGAAACTTGAAAAGCTGCATATACCCGGATGGGGAGGAGGAAGGATTTGAGTATGATGAAGACTCTAACATAAGCGTTTATTATAAAAATAAAGAAGAGATTGAAAGATATTCCTATGATGATAAGGGAAGGCTTGTTGAAAGGAAGAATGCTTTAGGAGAGGTTACCTTTATAGAGTATAAGGAAAGTGAACATAAAGAAGGTAGTGAAACCAAAGAAAGCGTTATCGTAACCCTTCCCGATGGTTCAAAAAGCAAAGTTTTTTATGATGAAAAGGGAAACATATCCCGAATAGAAGAAGAGAGCGGAAATGTTTTAACATACGAGTATGATGTCTTAAACAGGGTAAGCATTGACGGAAATAAAAACAGGACAGAGTTTTCATATAATGACAAGGACTTACTTACAGGAGTAAAGGATGCCATGGGTAACACTTGCAGATATGAGTATACCGAAAACGGCAAGCTGTCCCTTTTTGAAGACTTTAGAGGAAGCATTACAAAACTTAATTATAACGAAATGAATAAAATAAAGGACTTTACTTTGCCTGATGGTGAAAACTTTAAGATGGAATACGACCTTTGTCAAAACCTTACAAAAGAAATCCGACCGGACGGCGGGGAGGTAAGGTATGTTTATAATGCAGCAAATCTAGTAGAGAAAAAGATTTTGCAAAACAAGGGAGGGTATGAATATTGTTATGATGCAAACGGAAACCTTATATCGGTTATCGATCCTTTAGGAGATAGTGAAGAGTATTCCTATGATGAAAGAAACAGACTGTTGTCTTTTAAGGATAAGTCGGGAGCGGTAACGGAGTATGAGTACGGTAAAAGAAGCCTAAAAATAAGCAACGATATCGGTACATATACTTATGATTATGACATTCTAGGAAGAGTAGTGCTTGAAACCGATATGTTAAAGAATACGAGAAAGTATGAATATAATGAACTTGGAAAAGTGTCAAAGGTAAGGACGGGAGAAAAAGAAAACGTTTACATATACCAAAAAGGTGGACGTTTACATAAAAAAATATACTCTTATAAAAGGTATGAAGTATTTAGCTATGATAAAGTCGGCAACCTTATAAAAAGAGAAAATGAAAAGGGGGATTACATCCTTTTTAGCTATGACAGATTAAACCGTATTACCAAAGTAAAAAACAGCTTTTTACAAGAACAAAGCTTTGAATACGATGCCATGGGAAACGTAATAAAGGAAACAGATGCATTAGGAAACAGTACAAGTTATACCTACTCTCTCGGAGGAAAGCTGACCTCGGTTTTAGATTCCATGGGAAACAGAACCGAGTACGGATATGATAAGGCAGGGAGGCTTTCTACGGTATACAGGCATGAAGGAAGCAGGGAATTACTTTCATGTATTGAAGATGAAGAAAGAAAAACATTCATTAAAAAGAAATATCAAAAAAACAAGGGAAAGCTATGGTAAGAAAAATATCAGCAAGCCTTAAAGATACCAATGTACCAAGGATAACAAGATATAAAAAGAAACCTGATGGGAGATGTTGAATGTATTATCAACGCCTTCGGAGAGGAAGAGTACTTTTCATACGATCTTTTAGGAAGAGTGATACTGAAAAAGATAGGGATGGGTATGAAACAAGGTATTCATACACCAAGGCGGGAGATATAAAAAGTGTTCTTTACGAAGACGGATATAAAGCGGAGTATGAGTATGACAGCTTGGGGAAGCTAAGTCAGGTAAAGGATGCACTTGGAGTTATAAGAATAGAAAATGACAAGCTCGGGAGGACAACAGAGGTAATTGATTATGACGGTAAAGAAGTAAGATATGAGTATGGAAAGGAAGGAAAAAGGTTAAGAACCGTATATCCCGACAGAAAAAGCGTTGATTACGGATATGATGAAAACTTAAGACTTGTAAATCTTATATCAGGAGATAAAGAGATAAGGTATTCATATGACGAAGAAGGAAGACTTATAAGAAAGGACATGCCTGATGATATAAGCAGTCTTTATGGATATGATGAAAGAGGACTTTTAAGCAGTCTTTGCCATACAAAAGGAAACAAAAAGATTGAAGAATACCTTTACGGATATGATTTACTTGGAAATAAAACAAATACAGTAAGAAAAAGGGATGTAAACTCAAGTGGAATAAAAGAAGATAAGAACAAAGAAAAAATCATACATAAGTTGTGGGAAGATTCATCAGTCTTTAACTATGAGTATGACAGCCTAAGCCGCCTCATATCTGTAAAAAGAAGAGAAAAGGAAGTTTGCAGATATGCTTATGATGCTTTTGGAAACAGAAGTAAGATGAAAAAAGATGGCATAGAAGTATCTTATACTTATGATGCCTTGGACAGACTGGTAAAGACAAGCGGATTATATGAAAATAAAACCTATGAGTATGATAAAAGAGGAAACCTTATAGGGGTAATGAACAGAGGAAAGAAGATAAAAGCCTATGAGTACGGTGCATCAGGTAGGCTTAGTTTAAGTTACTCTAATTCAGGAAATGTAAGAAGCTATGGTTATGACGGAATGGGAAACAGGATAGGCTTTAGAGAATACGGTGGTGGGTGTAAAGGTTTTGGAGAAAACGGACTTAAAAGTATAGGTGAACTTGACTTACCGGGAAGCAGCCCGGTATATGAAGAAAGGTATGTACTTGACAGAACAAAACCTTATAACAACATGCTGCAAAGAAATGTGTCAGACAGGGGAAAAGAGCATGCACAAAGTTATATTTGGAACTTTAATACCGTATTTATGGATGAAGAAGAAAAAGCCTATACATATCTAAATGATGAGCTTGGAAGTCCTATTCGTCTTCTTGAGCAGAAGAGTGAAAACCAGATAATATACGGCTATGATGAGTTTGGAAATGATACTTACGGTACACAGGGACAGGTGCAGCCGTTCGGATATACGGGATATCGATATGATAGGGTAGCTGAGACTTACTTTGCCCAGGCAAGAGAGTATGTAACGAAAGTGGGAAGATTTGCAGGAGAAGACTTGATAAAAGGAAACATAGAGCAGCCATTAAGCTTGAATTGGTATGGTTACTGCTTTGGTAATCCGTTGGGGCTTGTGGATAGAGATGGAAAGTTAGCAGGTGAGGTAAGCATAAGAAATTTACCAAGGGGACTTAATGAGAAAAATATAAGAATGTTTCTAGGTTTATCAGAAAATGAGGCAATACCCAAGTTAAAGGAAAATCAAATGTATGTATTGGAAAATACAAAGAGTGTTGGAATGGTAATAGTTGGTAGAGGAATTGTCATGGATAATGATAAGTATTGTGAATATTCTTTTGGCGGTTTTGGAAAAAGTATGGAATTATCCAGTATTATAGATTACACAGAAACAAAGGGATATGTCTATAATGTTAAAAATCCAGAGGATTATTCTGGATTATTTATTGGAGGCTCAATTAATTTAGCATTAGGTGTTGAATGCGGAGCAGTTGCACCTGAATTAACATCAAATCCTGTTTATAGTGAAATCATTGCAGGAGAAGGACTTGGAGGCGGTGCAGGAGTGGGAATCACATGGTATAAACAGTTATCAGAAGGCTGGGTATATGGGGAAGCCCCAATTAATTGGCATAATCCGAGATTATCATATCCTTTTGGAGCTGGATCGTTGATAGTAAATTCTAATAATTTCTGCCAAATTAGTGTTTAGTATAGGGAGATTAAATGTTTATGATAAGCTTTACAATAAATGGTTCATGTATAACAAATAGAACAATAACAGAAATATGGAATATGTTTGATAAATTATCTTTAATAAAAATATTAAAAGATAAAAAATTTCAAATGATACTACAAGGTAAAAAGAGTGGATTTAAGCATATAGGATTGTGTTATGTGAAAGGTAGCATAGAAGAACAAGATAATGGATGTAAGATAGAATATACGATATTTCCAGAGCTTATATGTGTAGTTCTGTTTATACTCTATATTTTTGTCTGCGTATACAAATTATATATAGATGTAATGAGTGGGTTTAGTGGTGCTTTAAGTTGCGGAGCAGTAATTAGTGTTATACTTATGCTCTTACCTGCAATTTTAATTGTACTTGAGAGCAGAAGCCAGCAAAATGTATGTAAAGAAAGGCTGCAATATTTGTTATCAGAAGGAAAGACGATAATACTGTTATAGGTCAGTAGGTTTAATTTAGCTTAATCTTATTTAGAAATTCATATTTTATTGAGTTTCTTTTATTATAAAAACATAGTAAGTTTTGATGGAGGTAGCGTCTGATGAAAAAGGTAAAGAAAAGTTCCATAAAGTTAAGCGGTGATGTAAACATAGCGTCTAAAGAAGTGGTGCTTAAGGGAAAGAAATCAAAGGAATGGGAAGACTTAAAAGCACCGTACAAGGATAATTCAAAGGACTTTGAAAAGCTGCTTCCAAGGATGCTTGGAGGCTTACCGGTTATGGCAGGAGTACCAAGTGAGAAAGACAAACTTATGCTAAAGCTTATGGGAGGGCTTGCCGTCTGTGCGGGAGTAAACATTACTAAAAATCCCAACGGAAGCTATGGCGTATCCTATACCAATGCATTAAACAGGGTAAGAAATAATGCAAAGCCGGTTACCGAGGAGCTCAATGATGAGCAGCTAAAGCAGGAAATCTACAAGATTATCTCAGGTATGCTTGAAAAAGGAGGTCCGGCATTTGCCTCATGGAATGATTTGTTAAAGAACTTTATGAAAAATCACGGTATGGAAGATTTTCTAAAAGGTGCAAGAGCAGCACTTTGTGCCATGACAGGAGATCCTGTAAATGCCAATACGGGAAACTTTATCTATTCAAAAGAAGACCTTAAGATTATGTCAAGAATACCTGTAAGATTTACAAGGTTTTATAACAGTAAGGAAGAAAAAGTTGGAGTGTTCGGAAAAGGGTGGAGGCACAGCTATGAAATATCCGTAGAAAAGGAAAAGAACGGATATATAGTACATCTTGCAGACGGTCAGGATGAAGCTTACCTTTTAGATGATGAAGGAAGGACAGTTTCGGTTTTTGATGACTTTAACCGCCTTCAAAAAACAAAGGACGGTTTTGAGTATAAAAGTGGAACCGGACTTTTATATCTTTTTAATAAAGAAGGAAGACTTCTTTGTATTAAAAGAAAAGACGGGGTTAAAGTACTGCTTTCTTATGATACAAAAGGAAGACTTTTAAGTGTGTTTGATAACGCTGGAAACAGCCTTAATCTTTCCTATGATGAACAGGGGAAACTAAGAGAAGTAAAAGACCATAGCGGAAGAAAGATAGAGTACGGATATGAAAGCGGTCAGCTTACAAGAGTATATTCCAACGGACAAATGATGTATGATTATTTTTATGAAAAAGAACTTTTGGTAAAAATAAGAAATCCGAGGGGAGTATATGTACTTGAAAACCTGTATGACGGTGCGGACAGGGTGAAGATACAAAGATTTGCTGATGGAGGAATAATAAGATACGAGTATGACAGCGAAGAAAGTAAAACCTTTGTAACAAACCAGAATGAAAATGTTGAAGTACACATACATGATGAAAGTTTCAGAAACATTGAAAGCGAGTATGCGGGAGAAAGTGAAAGTTTTACTTATGATGAAAGAAACCTTTTAACATCATATAGTGATAAAAAAGGCAACACAACATTATATGAATATGATAAGGATGGAAAACTTACAAGGGTTATTTTTCCTGATGGACAGAGTGAAGGCATGGAGTATGACAGTGAGGGAAATATATCAGCTTATTATGTAGACAGTGAAGAAATAGAAAAATATTTTTATGATGACAAGGGAAGAATCATTGAAATAGAAAATTTATTAGGGGAAGTTACAAGGATAAAATATAGAGAAGAAAAGGAAGAAAGTGTTACAGTAATATTACAGGACAGTTCCACAAGAAAAGTTTACTATGATAATAGAGGAAACATACATTGCATTGAAGAAGAAAGTGGAAATACAACAACTTATGAATATGACAAACTTAATCGTGTAAAAGCAAGTATTGACGGAGAAGGAAACAGAACAGAGTTTTTCTATAATAATGAAGATCTTTTAGTAGGGGTAAAAGATGCCTTGGGTAACACATGTGGATATAGCTATACCGAAAACGGAAAGTTGTCTGTTTTTGAAGACTTCAGAGGCGGAGTTACGAAGATAAACTATAACGAAATGAATAAACCAAAGGAGTTTATTCTCCCTGATGGCGAAATTTATCACATGGAATATGACCGTTGCCAAAATCTTACCAAGGAAATCCATCCTGACGGAGGAGAGGTAAGGTATGTTTATAATGCCGTAAATTTGCTGGAAAAAAAAATATTACAAAATAAAGGGGAGTATGATTATCATTATGATGCAAATGGAAACTTGACAATGATTACCGACCCTTTAGGAAACAAAGAAGAGTATGATTATGATGAGAGGAACAGACTTATATATTATAAAGATAAGGCAGGAGCTGTAACTGAATATGAATATGGGAAACATAGTTTAAATATAACGAATAAACTTGGAACGTATAAGGTTAAGTATGATGCCCTTGGAAGGATAATACTTGAGGAGGATGTTTATGGCAGCACAAAGCAATATGAATACAATGAACTTGGGAAAATAAAGAGAATAAAAACAGGAGAATTTGAAACTGTTTACGATTATTATAAGGGTGGACTTTTACGAAAAAAACATATCCAGATAAAAGATATGAGATATTTTTTTCTATGATAAAAAAATCTTAATATAATAAGAAGAGAAAAACGAAAAAGGAGATTTTATCTTATTTAATTATGACAAGCTGAATAGAATCATAGAATTAAAGAATAGTTTTTCACAAAGAAAATACTTTGAGTATGATGCTATGGGAAACATCATAAAGGAAACAGATTCTATGGGACATGAAACAATATATAAATACTCTTTAGGTGGAAAACTTATCTCGGTTTTGGATGCCATGGGAAACAGAACTGAATATGGTTATGATAAAGTAGGAAGGCTTATTACAGTATATAGGCATGAGGGTGATAAAGAGCTGTTGACAAGTATTAAATCCTATAAAGCTTATGAAGAAGAGAAACTTGAAACCGGTAATACTCCAAGGCTTACAAGATATAAAAGAGATTTGATGGGTAATATTGTATCTGTTACAAATGCCCTTGGACATGAAGAAACATTTTCATATGATCTTTTAGGTAGACCTGTGGGAAAGAAAGATGGGGAAGGCTATGAGACAACATATTCTTATACACAAGCAGGAGATATTAAGAGTATTCTGTATGGAGATGGAAGCAGTGTGGAATATACATATAACAGTCTTAGACAGCTGATTCAGATAAAGGATGCACTTGGTACCATAGAGATAGAGAGTGATAAGTTTGGTAGAGCTACAAAGGTTGTAGATTATCAAGGTGAGGAAGTAAATTATACTTATGGAAAGAATGGAGAAAGATTAAAGATCGCATATCCTGACGGGAAGAGTGTATCATATGAATATGACAAATATTTAAGACTTACAAGTCTCACATTAGGTAATAAAAGGGTAGATTACTACTATGATAAAGAGGGAAGACTCATCAGAAAAGATATGCCGGATGATGTAAGTAGTATATATGAATATAATGAAAGAGGACTTTTAAGCGGTCTTAGTCATTTAAAAGGAAATAAAAAACTTGAAGAGTACATTTATGCTTATGATCTTTTAGGGAATAAAACAAAGATTGTAAAATACCGTGATGTAAGTGAAAAGGGAATAAAGGATGGTAACAAAGAGGAAATCATTCATAGATTGTGGCAGGATTCAGGTATATTTAATTACAGCTATGACAGTCTAAATAGGCTGGTAGAGGTGAAAAGAGGAGACAAATTACTTCATAAGTATACCTATGATGCCTTCGGTAACAGGATATTATTAAAGAATGATGATAAAGAAATAAGGTATACCTATGATGCACTGGACAGACTTATAAAAGAGGGAGGATTGCAGGGAAGCAAGACATACGAATACGATAAAAGAGGAAATCTTACCAGTATAACAGACAGAGGAAGAAAAATAAGAGCCTACGAATATGATGCTAAAGGTAGGCTTGGCTTAAGTTACTCTTTTTTAGGAGAAGCAAGATGCTACAGCTATGACGGAATTGGAAACAGGATAGGAATAAAAGAATATGAGTTTGAAAGAGGAGGATTTGGAGAGAATAAATTAAAGGATATTTCTGAATTAAACTTGATTCAAAAAGATCCGATATATGAGGAAGAGTATATCCTAGACAGAACAAGGGCATATAATAATCTTTTGCAAAATAAAGTTATAAAAAGAGAAAATAAAACAGTACAAAGCTATGCATGGGACTTTAATGCTGTATTTGTTGAAGAAGGTAAAAAAGAGTTCACATATCTCCAAGATGAGCTTGGAAGCATTATCCGCTTGCTTGAGGTAGAAAGCGAAGGACAAATGATATATGGATATGATGAATTTGGAAAAGATACCTATAATACACAGGGGGGAATGCAGCCCTTTGGATATACAGGATACAGATATGATAATGTGGCAGACACTTATTTTGCTCAAGCAAGAGAGTATGTAGCAGGTGTAGGAAGATTTGCAGGGAGAGATTGGGTAAATCCGGATTTATTTAATCCGAGTACATATAACAAGTACCTGTATTGCCATGGGAATCCTATAGTATATATAGATTTGGACGGGTTTAAAGAAGGATATGTTTATTATATTGATGATTTTAAGAATGAAGCCACATGGAGAGCAAAACAGCTTGAAAACCAAGGGGTAAATGTGAAAAAAAATATCTTTGTCATTGCCTTCAAATCAAGATACTGATGGTAAGCAAGTTGCATTAGGGTTTATGAAAGAATGGAATAATATGGATGATACCGATACGATAGAGTATGTGTATATATTTAGTCATGGAAGTGAGCGAATGTTGCAGTTTGTGGATGGTTCTAAGCGTAATGCACTTACATTAAATGGGAAAAATAAAGCTGGAGATGCCGATGTGGCAGGTAGCATACAAGACTTACAGGGAAAGGATATAGAAAGATTATATATAGAGGCTTGTAATGCCGGTTTAGTTGAGTATATGCAACTTGTAGATGATGAATATACAAATGTAGCAAGTTTAATGTCTAAAAAGCTGATAGGTGATGGTGCAGTATATGCTTGGAATGGAAGCGTTTCATTTGGACCTCCGGCATTTAAACAGAAGTTTGATAAGATTGCAGGTAATGCAATAAGCTATGAGCCTAGAAGTTCTAAAAAGCAATCTCATTATGAGGAATTTTATAGTGAGTATATTGAAGCTGGGAAAATTAAGAATATGCATGTGCGATTGGGTCAAGTTATATATCATAAAGGAGAGTTTATGCGTAATGGATACTATCCAGGAACTTGCATAACTAATGGATGTGATGGGAGCAAATAGAACAATGAGAATTATACTGTTTACAGGAGTTGTAATTTTAATATTTCTAACAATATTTATCTTTAATATGAACAATAAAGGTATCTATGTTAAAGATTATTATGCAGTAGTAAATTTTGCGGAAAATAATTTTTTTATGAATCGGTTATTGTAAATAATGGTCCAATTAAGGAAATTAAAGATAGCAGTTATGGGGAATATGGATATGGTTTTAGAGAAGTATGTACTGCAGATGGAAGGAACTTTGTATTTGGAACAATGCGTGGTAATGTGGCTAGTTTGTGTAGAATAGAAGTTACTGGTACTAAATATAGGTTTGGGCGTTATAAAATAGGGGTAGGTACAAGTAAAAGTATTATTGAGAAAATATATAGGAATGCTAGATATTTTGAATATGAGCCAGAAGGATACTTGTCAGTTGTAGATGGTACATTTGAAATAAATTACTATTTTTGATAAAGATGATAATGTATATAAAATAACTGTAGGAAAGCAAGATTTTATGCATTATTAGCACAAAGTCTGATAAACACGGTATGTAACTGTATTAAAACTAAATATACAGAGCTGATAATAGAGTATTATTTATATTATGGTTTAGAAAAAAACGCTTGGAAGGTAGAGATACTTTTCAAGTGTTTTTTTCTTGAAAAATTAACGGCAAGCACTGTATAAGATAATGCCTTATATTCATCTAATAATGAAATAATATGTACCAATAACTGCATAGTACTGTTTAGTTATAGTAGTGTATAGTGATGCAAGTTTTAGGTACTTATGGCTCAAGTAGCTAAAGTTAAAAATTGTTTAAAAACAATGATGGTGAAAAGTAATAGTTTTCCAGAAATAAAAAAATATCATGTATCAGTATAATAGGCACTTTTTTTGATAAAAAAACTAAATTATGAGAAGGGGATGAACAAAAAAAGCGTAAGGAGATTTCTATTTCGTACCTAACAAAAAAATTGGACAGTTAAATCTATTGTCGGAAATATTCACATAATTTAATTAAATATTGTATAATTAAATTGGTAGGGCTTAGATAGATAAATATTGATGTAACTATTTTGATATTAGGACATTTTAGCACTAAAAAGGAAATCGGATATGTCTAATTTAAGGATAGAAGAAGTTTGCTGTTATAAGTTTTATTCCAGTGTTTAAATTACATATATCTAAACCATATTTTTATATTTCATAGAGGATTTCGCATGCCAAAATGCAGGAGTCCTCCTTTTTGTTTAAAAAAATCAGATTTGAAATTTTTGGATAAAAAAAGGAGGATTTTAGAAATGACAGATGATAGAAAAATATATCTATGTAAAAGGTGAAAAGATATATGTATCCGATGAAATATATAAAGCATATAAGAAGCAAGTCAACTCATGATGCTTATTTAAATAAATCAGATAAAAAAACATAAGGTTTACGGGTATGAGGATTACAAGATTGATTTGAATTCCGTTGTAGATGAAGATGTGGATATCGAAAAAAATCATTGAAACTAAAAATGAGAATCAAGGATCTATATCAGGCACTGCGAAAGCTAAATGATGAAGAGCTAAAGGTGATAGATTCTTTGTATTTCAAAAAAATGACCATTCGTGATTTAGCAAAAAGAGCAACAGGTATCTTCTAAGAAGATTTTCAGTTTTAGGAATAAGATTTTAAAAAAAGCTAAGAGAGATGCTTAAATAGTAACTAATTAAGTAGGGAGCAGACCAAATTTGTAGTTTGTTCCCTACTTTTTTTTAAAAAAATTTTTAAAAAAAGTGGAAACAAAAAGCATTTGAAAGTAAGGTTTATATATAGAGGGGAAAAATTTTACCTTTTGGAAAATTGAATATATTTTTTTGAAAAATATAAGAATCTTGTACCTTGAAAGCTAAATAGACCAAAACAGGACATTAACCATTTATGGAGCATCTGTCAACAAACGCTAAGACCTTTCTGCTGGGAAGATGATGATTTGAGGGAATAACCACATATCCCCTTGTAATCTCGGTTTAAACATATACTTGCAAATACAAAGGATAAAAGAAAGTGAGCGACAAATTTGTATGACAAAAAATAGGTTTGGCAGTCTATTTGCGATGATGTAAATGGGGATAATGATACTTCTTTAGTGAAAGCCAGCTCATCTTGAAAGAGGCGGAGGTGAAATTCCTATGTTGTGTGCCAAGACACCTGTTAATGTCAGAAAACTTAAATTACGAAAGGAAAATTTCTTAGATGGATAAAGAAAAAATAATTACAAAACAAAGGAATGATATGGAACGAATTATTGCATTAGCTCTAGTTAAAAAGTTTATATAATCAGGGGAAAAATATCTGAGTTTGTCTTCAGAAATATAAGAAGTGATACGGAAAAGAAAGTTTCACTTGAAAATAGAAGCTATATATGATAAAATCAAAAAAGAAACAATGTAGGAAATAAAAAAGGAGAATGTGATGAAGGAAAGATTGATTGCAATATATGCACGAGTATCTACTGAGCATGAAGCACAGATATCAGCTTTAGAGAATCAAGTGCAGTATTACGATAATTTATTCCAATATCATCCCGAATGGAGATTATACAAGAGATACATCGATGAAGGAATTACAGGAACATCCGTTAATAAAAGACGGAGCTTTCTTGAAATGATGGAAGATGCTAAGAATGGAGCATTTGATCTCATTGTTACTAGAGAAGTGTCCCGTTTTGCCAGAAATACTGTGGATACACTACAACAAACAAGAACATTGAAAAAATATGGTGTAGAAGTATATTTTTACAGAAGATAATATTTGGACAATGAATGATGAGGATGGTGAACTTCGTCTAACTATTATGGCAACGCTTGCTCAGAATGAGAGTAAAAAGACATCTACTGAGTGAAAGCAGGTCAGAAAAATTTCTTTTTCAAAAATGGTGTTATATATGGAAATGGAAATATTTTTGGGTTATGATAAAGTTGGAAAAAGACTTTATCATTAATGAGGAGCAAGCTAAAAACTGTTCGTATGATTTATGATATGTATTTAGATGGTATGGGAATGCGGAAAATTCAATTTGCACTTGAAGCATCAGGAAGAAAGACTTCAACAGGACTGACACACTGGTATTCATCATATATAAGTAGAATATTAAACAATCCATTTTATTGTGGGGTTATACTATATAGGAAAGAATATGTTCCGGACTATCTTGAACAAAAGAAAGTTAGGAATTGGGGAGAAGTGGAGAAAGTTGTAGTAGAAGGTTCGCATGAAACTATTGTTAGTAAAGAAGAATTTGAAAAAGTAAGAAAAATGCTTGAGTCTAAGTCATTTTCTACTAATAATAGAGGGCGTAGGGGATCGCATAAAGCCGATGATGTTTGGTGTAGAAAGTTGAAATGTTACTGTGGAGCATCTATGAATAGGAGGGTTTGGCACAGAGTAAATGGTATTCCACAGTATTGTTATCAATGCTATTCTCAAGTGAAAACTGGAAGTATTGCTACTCGAAAAAAGAAAGGGCTTGATTTAGAGGGTATTTGTGATACACCAATGGTTCCGGGATGGAAATTGGGTGCAATGGCAGATATAATCTTTCAGAAATTTTGGCAAGATAGAAATGGAATTATAGAAATTGCAAATGAAATGCTGGAAGAACACTTTAAAGATGATAGAGATATTGATTTTCAAAGTGAGATAGAAGAAGTTCAACGTAAGATTGCGATTTTAGATAAGAAATTTGATAATCTGGTTGATATGAGAATGGCAGGAGAAATCGACAAAACAAAATTCGAGGATAAGAAAAAGAGTCTGTTTGAAGAAAAAGAAAAGTGGCAGAAAATGCTAAAATCATATCAAATAGATGAAGAAGTTTCGGACGAAGAATATGATCAACGATTACAAGTACTAAAGTATGGTTTGGAACAGAATTTTAATTTTTCAACACATAGCATACCGGAAGAGGTAATAGATGCTTTTGTAAAGGAAATAATTGTATATCCGGACTGTTTTGTATGGAAATTGAATATAGTTGATGATGACTTTAAGTTACAGGTCGATGGTCGAAAAAATAATCCAACAGTTAGCCTAATCGAGAGTCCTACAACTGGCAATGGCAGCACAGGTTGGTGCACATATGTGTGGTGCTCAAACAGCGGCACTTCTTAGCACCATAGAGCCGGTGAGCAGTATTTTACTTGGAGTAATATTCCTTGGAGAACATATGAGTCTGAGGATTTTTGTCGGTATATGTTTTATACTGATGTCAATAGTGATTCAAATTAAAGAAAAGAAAGAATAGGATGTGAAGGGAGTTATATGAAATTAGCAGTAGCATTACAGGAAAGAGCGGACCTTAATATTAAAATAGGAGATTTAAAAGCCAGAATAAACAGAAATGTATTGGTGCAGGAAGGTGAAAAGCCTACAGAGGATCCTAAAGATTTAAAAAAGGAGCTTGATGCCTGCATTAACAGACTTGAATATTTGATAGCGGCAATCAATAAGACCAATTGTGAAACAAAAGTTGACGGAAAGTCTATCACTGAATTACTGGCAAGAAAGGATGCATTGGAAGTAAAATCAGCAGCCTACAGAGATATTGTGTATGTTGGAAGCAGCAATACAGACAGAGCCAGAAATACTGAGATAAAGATTGTTTCTGTAATAAATGTTAAATCATGGCAAAAAGAGGCTGATGAGACAGCAAAAGAAATCAGACTTATAGATAATAAAATCCAGGAAACAAACTGGACTACTGAACTTATAGAATAATATTTTAGATGGTAGCATATTCAGGGCGAGTAAAAAATTGTGTTTGTACAAATACCGGAGCCTTGGGCAAGCATATGTTCATAGTTATGCCCCGACAGTGTACAAGTGTATTGTTATAGATAACTGTTATTACCGATTACTGACTGTTTGTGTGAGGGAGGGAAGTGGGATTATGATAAAAACTATATCAGATTATTGTAAAGAAAAATTTGGAACAAAAGTGTACAGATTGGCACTGACTACAGGAGCCACCTGTCCCAACCGTGACGGAAAGGTTGGGGTGGGTGGCTGTAGTTTTTGCTCTGAAAAAGGTTCGGGTGAATTTGCAGTAAGTGCCGATGATATAAAGAAACAAATTAAAGAAGCAAAGACTTTGATTTCTGCTAAGATACCAAGCTCCATAAAGGAGAGTGATAGAAAGTATATTGCTTATTTTCAATCATTTTCAAATACTTACGGTGATACAAAGAGACTGATCAGCCTGTTTGAACAGGCTATAAAAATGGATGAGATCATAGCACTTTCCATTGCCACAAGGCCTGACTGCTTTAGTGAAGAGATGTTTGAGGGAATTGAGAGTTTAAATCATATCAAACCGGTTTGGATAGAACTGGGACTTCAGACTATAAATGAAAACACTGCAAAGGCATTTAACAGAGGATATACACTTGATGTATTTGAAAAGACATATGATGAGCTGAAGAAGAGAAATTTTGAAGTAATAGTACATATGATTCTGGGGTTGCCGGGTGAAACCACAGAGGATATGTATGCCACAGCTAAGTATCTTTCCGAAAAGAAGATAGATGGTATTAAGATACATGGGCTGCATATACTAAAGGGAACAAGACTTGCAAGAGAATATGAAAATCATCCATTTAAAATAATGAGTTTGGAAGAATATACTGAGGTGCTTATAAAATGTCTGAAAATATTGCCGAAGGATACAATTATACATAGAATGACCGGAGACGGAGATAAGAAACTTCTTATTGAGCCAATGTGGAGTGCAGACAAGAAAAGGGTGCTAAATTATATAAATAAAAGGATAAGAGAAGAGTTTTTATAAGGCTTGCAAGAACATATGTTTTGTTTTACAATAAAGTAAAGAAAAAATTTAAGAGGTTTTATGTCAGGTATATATGATAAATTAAATGATAAACAAAAACAGGCGGTTTTTACTACAGAAGGACCTCTTTTGCTTTTGGCAGGAGCAGGTTCGGGAAAAACAGGTGTATTGATGCATAGGATTGCATATTTGATAGAGGAAAAACATGTAGATCCTTATAATATTATGGCAATCACTTTTACAAATAAAGCTGCCAAGGAAATGAAAGAAAGAATAGGCAAGCTTATAGGAGAAGAGGGAAATTTTGTTTGGATAATGACATTCCACTCAAGCTGTGTGAGATTTCTTAGAAGATTTATAGATAAGATAGGCTTTGACAATAGCTTTACAATATATGACAGTGATGATCAAAGAACTCTTATGAAAAAAATCTTTAAAGAGAATAATATAAATGCAAGGGTATATAAAGAAAGAGCAGTACTTAACATTATTTCAAGTTGTAAGAATGAACTTATGTCACCGGCTGAATATATGAAGTCTGCCATAGACTCATACGAAAAGGGAGTGGCAAGACTTTATGAAATCTATCAAAGCACTTTAAAAAAGAATAATGCACTTGATTTTGATGATTTAATTTGTAGAAGTGTGGAGCTTTTTGAAAAATGTCCTGAAGTACTAGATTATTATCAAAATAGATTCAGGTACATTATGGTGGATGAGTATCAGGATACCAATACAGCTCAGTTTAGACTTATCTACCTGCTTGCACAAAAATATGGAAATATATGTGTCGTGGGAGATGATGACCAGAGTATATATAAGTTTAGAGGTGCAAATATTGAAAATATTCTAAGCTTTGAAGAAAGGCTTGAAAATGTAAAGGTAATTAAGCTTGAACAAAACTATCGTTCTACAGGAAATATACTTGATGCAGCAAATGCAGTTATAAAAAACAACAGAGGAAGAAAGGATAAGAGTCTTTGGACAGAGGGGGAAAGTGGAGAGAACATAGAACTTCGACAATTTCAGACTGCAAGTGAAGAGGCTGATAATATAATAAAGGATATCAGAGATAGAGCAAGGAATAATTTCAGAGATTTTGCAGTACTTTATAGAACAAATGCACAGTCCAGACTTTTGGAGGAGCGTTGTGTAACTCTTGGTATTCCATATCAGCTTGTGGGTGGTGTGAATTTCTACCAAAGAAAAGAGATAAAGGATGTACTGGCATACTTAAAGACAATTGCTAATGGAAGTGATGATATTGCTTTACTTAGAATTATCAATGTGCCGAAAAGAGGAATAGGAGCTACCACTATTGCAAAGGTAAGTGAGTATGCCAATGAAAATAACATAAGCCTTTATGATGCAATGAGTATTAGCGAAATGGCAGGAGTAGGTAAGGCGAGTGAGAAAATCAAAAGCTTTATTACAATGATTGAGGAGTTCAGAGAAAAATTTGAAAAGAAAGCCAATATTGCAAATACAATAGAAGAACTTCTGGATGAGACAGGGTATATAGAAAGCCTTTATGATGAAGGAGAAATAGAAGCTGAGAGCAGGAAAGAGAATATAGATGAACTTATAAATAAGTCCGGAGAATATGAGGGTGGAGAGCTTTCACTCTTTCTTGAAGATGTATCCTTAGTGGCAGATATTGACAGAATGGATGAAAATGCTGACAGGATAACGCTTATGACCTTGCATGGAGCCAAAGGCTTGGAATTTGATACAGTATATCTTGCAGGAATGGAGGAGGGACTCTTTCCAAGCTCTATGAGTTCAAATTCCAGAGAGGATCTGGAAGAGGAGAGAAGACTTGCCTATGTGGGTATAACCAGAGCAAAGAAAAATCTTATACTGACTTCAGCTAAGCAGAGAATGTTAAATGGTGAAACAAGATATTCTTTAATATCAAGATTTGTCAGTGAAATTCCCCAAAATCTGCTTAATAAAAAGGTCTTGTACAGTGATAAGAAATATACTGAGAGAAATTATAGCTTTGGAGATGGACTGCCATGGGAAAGTAAATTCACACAAAAATCCAATAATTTTGAAAAAACTTTGAACTTTGGAAAACAGTTTAAAGTTGAAAAGGCACAAAGTTTGGACTATGGAGTGGGAGATACTGTAAAGCATATAAAATTTGGTGTTGGAAAAGTACTTGAAATTGTTGATGGGGACAGGGATTTTGAAGTTAAAGTTAATTTTGAAAAATTTGGAATAAAAAAGATGTATGCGGGATTTGCCAAGTTGACTAAAATATGATAGAATCAAGTGACTAAACGGTTAAGCATTTATGCCTGACTTTATGAAAAAATATAAAAGAGAGGTATGATTATGGATAAATTTAATAATCTAAGTTCAAGAATGGAAGAATTAGTTAATGCATCAAGATTGAATAGCTTTTTAAGCAAGAAGGAAGAAGAAGAGAAGAAGAAAAATACTCTTATATGGGTTTTGGCTATTATTGGTGCTATCGCAGCTGTAGCAGGTATTGCTTTTGCAGTATATAAGTTCTTCACACCTGATTATCTTGAAGACTTTGAAGAAGACTTTGATGATGATTTTGACTATGATTTTGATGATGATGAAAAAGAAGAATAATTTTTAGTTTGATATGGCGGCCCTTGTGGTCGCCTTATCTTTTATGAGGTGATAATGAAAAAAGGTGATATTTGTAAAGGTACGATTGTGGAAAGCTGCTTTCCGGATAGTGCATATATAGAATATGAAGGGGAGAAGATACTGATAAAGAAAGGGATTCTGGGTCAGACTCTGGAGTTTGCCATTACAAAAAAGAAAAAGGGAAGACTTGAGGGCAGGGTTTTAAATATAATTGAAAAATCCAAACTGGAAAACAATGAAAATCCATGTATACATTATGAGTTATGTGGAGGATGTACTTATCAAACTTTAAGCTATGAGAATCAGTTAAAACTAAAGGATAAACAGTTGAGAGAACTTATGGAAGGTGCTACAGATAAGGATTTTAAATGGGAGGGAGTTATTCCATCTCCAAAGTATCTGGCATACAGGAATAAGATGGAGTTTTCCTTCGGTGATGAGAGAAAAGACGGTGATTTGGCACTTGGTATGCATAAGAAGGGAAGTCACTATGATATAGTGAACGTGTTTGAATGTAAGATAGTGGACAGTGATTTTACAAAAATACTTGAGCTTACATTAAATTTCTTTAAGGAAAGAAAAATATCATATTTCCATAAAAACAGCCATATAGGTTTTTTGAGACATTTACTTATTAGAAGAAGTGAGCATACCGGAGAGATTCTGGTATCTCTTGTAACTACAAGTAGCTTTGGTTTTGTAGAGGATCCAAATACTTTGCCAAAGCCTTCAGTACTGGGAACTGATGAAGAGATAGTTATAAAAGAATGGGCGGACTATATAAAGTTAGAAACGGATAAGGGAATCCTAAATGGCAGCATCGGAGGAATTTTACATACAAAGAATGATTCATATGCTGATGCAGTACTCAATCAAGGTACAACTCTATTACATGGTAAGGACTATATTATAGAGAGATTAAATGGACTTGATTTTAAAATAACTCCTTTCTCATTTTTTCAGACCAATTCCAAGGGTGCAGAGGTTTTATACAATGTTGCAGGAAAGTATCTTGGAGATACGGCTGGGAAATCTGTATTCGATCTTTATTCCGGTACAGGAACTATTGCACAGCTTCTTGCATCCGAGTCGGAAAAGGTCTATGGTGTGGAAATTGTAGAGGAGGCTGTAGAAGCAGCTATAGAAAATGCTAAGAAAAACGGACTGGATAATTGTGAATTTATAGCAGGGGATGTGTTAAAAGTTGTGGATACTTTGGGCTTTAATCCGGATATTATAATACTGGACCCTCCTAGAGATGGTATACATCCAAAAGCATTGCCAAAGATACTTGAATTTGGTGCAAAGAAAATCGTGTACATTTCCTGCAAACCTACATCATTTGTGAGAGATCTTAAGATAATGGAGGCAGCAGGATATAGAATGGAAAAATGTGTTGGAGTAGATATGTTCCCCAATACAGTTAATTGTGAGACGGTAGCACTTTTGTCCAAACTCGATGTCGATAAGCATATAGATGTTGAAATTAAGCTTGATGAGCTTGATTTGACAAGTGCTGAAAGTAAAGCGTCTTATACACAAATTAAGGAATATATATTAGAAAAATTTGATTTAAAGGTTTCGACACTCTATATTGCACAGATTAAAAAGAAGTGTGGAATTGTACTGAGGGAGAATTATAATAAATCGAAAAAAGAGAAACAGGTTATTCCAAAATGCACACCGGAAAAAGAGGAAGCTATCATGGATGCTTTAAGGCATTTTAAAATGATTTAATAGAAATGGAGGGTATTTATGAGATGGATAATAAAAATAATCTTGTTCCCAATCAGTTTGCTGTTAAGCATTTTGACTGCCTTTCTGACATTCTTGCTTAGCGTAGGAACAGCAATCCTATATTTACTTATGCTGATGTGTGTATTTGCTGCCATAGGCTCGTTCTTTATGCTACACAACACAAGAGCAGCAATAGAAGCACTCATTATCGGATTTAGTAAGTCCTTACGGAATACCGATGATCGGAGCTGTAATCATAGCGTTCCTACAAGGAATCAATGAAGCTATAAAATCAATATAAAAAATTTCATAAAAATGGTTACCAAAGGCGATGGATAAAAACTATCGTCTTTTTTAGTGGAAAAATATCATGGAAAGGAGAGCTTTTAGATGAGTATGTATTTATTTGATGAACAACCTATCGTTGCAAATAAGACATTGGCAAGAGAGATAGGTTTAAATGAAGCTCTTATCTTACAGCAAATAAACTATTGGATAGAAATAAATAAGAAATCCGGCAATAACTTCTATGACGGAAGATATTGGACATATAACTCAATAAGAGCATGGCAGGAAAAAGATTTTGACTATATGAGTTTCGATACTGTAAAAAGAACCTTTGCGAAGTTGGAAAAGGCAGGTTTTCTACTCGCAGGAAACTACAATAAAGATCCAAGAGATAAAACAAAATGGTACACCATAAATACTGAAAAACTGGAGGAACTTTATGCTGAAATTGAGAACAAAAAGAAAAAAGAAGAATTACAAGCCTTAGAAAAAGCTATGCCTAATGCATTAGGGCAAAATGCACCAATGGAAAAGTGCAAAATCCACCAATGCACAAGTGCAGATTGCACCAATGCAACAGAGCAAAATCTGCCAATGCAAAATGGCAATATGCCCCAACCATTACCAGAGAATACTACAAATAATTCATCAAAGATTACTACAGATATTTCATCATATAATTCCACCCATCATTCCGTCATAGATGCCGAGTATTCAGAACCAAGAAAAAGGATGGACGGAGAGGTGGAAATAGAAAACAAAAATATATATCAGAACTGCTTAGATGAGTTAAGAACACAGACAGGCTATTATGAACATCTTGAGTTGGGCAATAAATTTATAGTTAAAGACTTTGATGAGGTATTAAAGATACTGGCAGATATTATGATACTTGATGATAGAGAGTTTGTTACAATCAATCAAACGAAGCTTCCTGCACATATAGTAAAAGAAAGATTTAGAAAACTTAAATCAGAGCATTTGGAGTATCTGTCAGATGTTATTAAGGAAAATGAATACAAGATTAGGAATATCAGAGCATTTGTCCTAACAGCAGCATATAATGCACCAAGTGGGATAGATGCACATTACTCTGCCCTTGTAAGCTATGATATGAGAGGAGGATATTGAATGTGATTAACGAAGAAATTGCAAGAAAGACGCTAAGCCTTGAGGTTAAGGCTGCCAAAGTAACCGGAAAACTTCTTTTAACCCTATTGAAAAAACTGATGAAAGAAGCGAAAAAACTTGGAGGACTTGAAAAACTCGTTAAAGTAAGCGGAAATGAAGTCAAGCTCAAGGATATTGTGAAAAAAGGGCAACTGGAAGAAATACCGGTAGAAGAAGCGGAACTGAAAGAACTGAAAAAAGAGCTGAACAAATACGGTGTTAAGTTTTCGGTCATGAAAGATAAGGAAACAGGCAAATACGCCGTATTTTTCCAAGCCAAAGATATGAAAATGATGGAGAAAGCCTTTAAAAATGCTCTTGCAAGCTCAGAAAGAAAAACGGAACGGAAAGAATCTATTCGTAAAAATATCGAGAAGTTTAAAGAGATGGCAAAAAATACTGTTTCTAAGGATAAAGTTAAGAATAAACAGAAGGAGCAGAGCCTATGAGCAGCTTGATAACATTTGAAAATATGGAATTTGGGAAACTCACTGTAATGGAAAAAGACGGTGAGTTTTTCTTTATCGGAAAAGAAGTTGCCGAGAAGTTGGGATATGCAAACACGAGAGATGCTTTGGTAAGACATGTGGATACAGATGATAAAGCTGATGTCGTGTTTCACGACGGCAGACAAAGAAGAAATATGGTATCTATCAACGAGTCAGGATTATACGCCCTGATCCTATCTTCCAAGCTGCCACAGGCAAAAGAATTTAAAGATGGGTAACCACAGAGGTATTGCCGAGTATTCGTAAAAATGGAGGATATATCAAGAACCAAGAAAAAATGAGCAATGAAGAAATATTGGCAAATGCGGTACTCCTTGCCAATCACCTGATTGCTGAAAAAGAAAAAATAATAGAGGATTTAGAGCCAAAAGCCAAGTATTTTGATGAATTGGTGAATAACCATCTGCTTACTAATTTCAGAAATACAGCAAAAGAGTTTCATATTTCACAAAAGGTATTTATTCAATTCCTCATAGACAAGGAACTTATTTATCGGGATAAGAAAAATAGACTTCTACCCTATGCCAAGAACAACAAGGGATATTTTGAAGTAAAGGAATGGTGCAAAGAAGGCAGTGAAGCGGTTGGAATACAGACCTTTGTAACACAAAAAGGCAGGAACTACCTATTACTTTTGATTGGGGGTGAAGAGACTTGTGATAGATAAGATATTAAAGGAGATTAAAGGCATATTTAAGGTGCAGGATAAGGCAAAGTTTGTAAAACAAAACATTCCCTATCTTGCTTTTTTCTATATTGGGAATATTTTCTCCTATCATGTGAGAAGCTATGTTGGGGGAGATGTGATAGATAAAATATTTCAAGGAATACTTGAGCTTAATACGATGAGTTTTATCCCAAGCATACATCTTATTGATATACTGGTAGGAGTTGGAGTAGCAGCCTTAATTAAATTTATTGTCTATACCAAAGGTAAAAACGCCAAGAAGTTTAGACAAGGAAAAGAGTACGGCTCTGCAAGATGGGGAAATAAAAAGACATCGAGCCATATATGGACGAGAAGTTTCAAAACAACATCTTGCTAACACAAACAGAACGACTGACAATGAATGGCAGACCTGCTAATCCAAAGTATGCAAGAAATAAGAATGTACTTGTGATAGGAGGATCAGGAAGTGGAAAAACCCGATTTTTTGTAAAACCCAACCTTATGCAAATGCACAGCAGCTATTGTGTTACCGATCCGAAAGGTACGATAGTCCTTGAGTGTGGCAAAATGCTTGAAGATAACGGATATGAGATAAAAATTTTAAATACCATCAACTTCAAAAAGAGCATGAAATACAATCCATTTGCCTATATTCGTTCTGAGAAAGATATATTAAAACTTGTTCAGACTATCATTGCAAATACCAAAGGTGAGGGAGAAAAGGCAGGTGAGGATTTTTGGGTAAAAGCCGAGAAACTCTACTATACAGCCCTTATAGGATATATCTTCTATGAAGCACCAAGAGAAGAAAAGAACTTTGCAACTCTCCTTGATATGATAGACGCTTCAGAAGTCAGAGAAGATGATGAAACCTATATGAATCCGATAGACAGACTCTTTGAAGCATTGGAAAAGAAAGAACCTACACATTTTGCAGTGAAACAATATAAGAAGTACAAATTGGCAGCCGGAAAAACAGCGAAATCTATTTTAATTTCTTGCGGTGCAAGGCTTGCTCCATTTGACATTCAGGAACTTAGGGACTTGATGCAAGAAGATGAATTGGAACTGGATACTCTTGGTGATAGAAAGACTGCCCTCTTTGTTATTATCTCCGATACCGATGATACTTTTAACTTTGTAGTGTCCATTATGTACTCGCAATTATTTAATCTGCTCTGTGATAAGGCGGATGATGTTTACGGCGGAAGATTACCTGTTCATGTAAGGTGTCTTTTGGATGAGTTTGCAAATATCGGCTTGATTCCAAAGTTTGAAAAGCTGATTGCAACCATCAGAAGCAGAGAAATCTCCGCAAGTATCATCTTACAGGCACAATCTCAGCTAAAGGCAATCTACAAGGATAATGCCGATACCATTGTTGGCAACTGTGATAGTACCCTATTCTTAGGTGGGAAAGAGAAAACAACTCTAAAAGAGCTTTCAGAAACACTGGGAAAAGAAACCATAGACCTATATAACACATCGGAAACAAGGAGCAATCAAAATAGTTTCGGATTAAATTATCAAAAGACCGGTAAGGAACTGATGAGCCAAGATGAAATAACAGTAATGGACGGCAGTAAATGTATCTTTCAACTTCGTGGTGTCCGCCCTTTTCTATCGGATAAATTTGATATTACAAAGCACAAGAACTATAAGCTACTTGAGGACTATGACAAGAAGAATTTGTTTGATATTGAAAGCTACATGAAGCGAAAAGGAAAAGCAAAACTGAATAGGGATACGGTTATTACAAGAATGCAGTAAGTCTAAAAAAATAGATTTGCTGCTTTTTTTATTACTCAAAAATCAGGAGGAAATATGATAAGGATAAGAAGTCCCACTAAGGAAAAAAACTAAATAGCAAAAAGCATCAGCGATTGGAAAATGAAACTTTCAGTCGCTTTTTTTTATTGAAAAGAAAAAGGAGAAATTAAAAAAATATGAAGCAGGAAATGATGAACATCAATGCCAACTTGGTTGCAGAGCCTATTTTCTCAAGTTTTGAAAAAGACGGAGAAACGGTAGAAGTCGTTAATTTTGCACTTGTAAAGAAGTACGGGAAAGGCAAGGAATATATCAACTGTGCTGCTTACGGTGAAAAGGTGGAAACAGCAAAAGACTTTGAAAAAGGCAATCTCATTCATATCTTTGGATATTTTAAAGATCGTGAAAAAGACGGTAAGACTTACAAAAACTTTGTAGTGAAGTCATACAACAAAATTGAAAAGAAAGAAAACAAGGAGGAAGAATAAAATGGAATTTTTTACACAGGCAGTAGATGTACTGAAAGTATTGGTGATGGCGGTAGGAGCAGGACTTGGAGCATGGGGCGTGATCAACCTGATGGAAGGTTACGGGAACGATAATCCCGGCGCCAAGAGTCAAGGCGTGAAGCAGCTTATGGCAGGGGGCGGTATCGTCCTTATCGGTTTAAAACTCATTCCGCTTCTTGCCAATGTACTAAAGTAGGAAGAAAAGGAGCGATGAAATGTTTGGGATATTCGACAAGATAGAAGAATTTTTCAAGGAGCTTCTACTGGGCGGTATCCAAGCAAACTTAGAGTCCATGTTTCTTGACATCAACAATCAGGTTGGGAAAGTGGCAGCAGATGTAGGACAGACACCGATGGGATGGAACGGAGAAGTATTTAACTTTATCAAGAGTATTAACGACTCCGTTATCATTCCAATAGCAGGACTAATCATAACGGCAGTCCTTTGTATCGAGCTTATCAATATGGTCATGCAAAAGAACAATATGCACGATACGGACACCTTTGACTTTCAAATACATCATCAAGATGTGGATTGCCGTATGGTTAGTTTCCCATGCCTTTGAATTTTCGATGGCGGTCTTTGATGTGGCACAAAGTATGGTAAACAAAGCGGCGGGGGTGATTAACACCTCTGCTGTTGTTTCCGGAGATCAAATTGTTCAGATGGTAGAAGCTTTAAAAGATAAGGGACTTGGAGAACTCATTATGATTCTCTTTGAAACCTCACTCATTAAGGTTGCCATACAGGGAATCTCCATTGTCATCATGCTCGTTGTTTACGGAAGAATGTTTGAAATCTATGTTTACTCATCGGTTTCAGCCATACCGTTTGCGACAATGGGAAATAAAGAATGGGGACAGATCGGAACGAATTACATCAAAGGACTGTTTGCCCTTGGACTACAAGGACTCTTTTTAATGGTTTGTCTTGGAATTTACGCAGTATTAGTTAAGACAATACAGATTACAGACATTCATACCAGTACCTTTACGATACTTGGGTATGCAATTTTGCTGGGACTGATGATGTTAAAAAGCGGAACACTGGCAAAAAGTGTATTAAACGCACACTAAAAAAGAAAGGAAAGATAGTATGAAGAAAAGAAAAACAATATGGAAAGCAGCACTTCTTGTAACAGGTATTGCCATTTTGGTGGATAGAATCAGAGTTCATAAAAAAATGAAAGAGCTAAACAAAAGAATCACCAAGGTTGGACATTGCCACAATGATTTTTGTCTGATGCAGGGAAGAATCAATCAAAGCACAGAGGAACAGCTTGCAATTATTCAGGAAGAAATCGGCTCCGTATATGAACACATGGAGGAGCTGTCAAAGGAAAAAGAAGATGGGAGGTAAATCATGGCGTATGTACCAATCCCGAAAGACTTAAAGAAAGTAAAAACGAAGGTCGCTTTTAATTTAACCAAAAGACAGCTGATCGGCTTTACTTTCGCAGGACTGGTAGGAATACCGGTCTATTTATTTATGAGAAAGTTTGTAGCAAATGATATAGCAATTCTATTTCTCATCGTGTCCACACTTCCCATTTTTTTCATTACACTGTTTGAAAAAGACGGACTGACCTTTGAAAAGTATTTTAAGTATATCTATTTACACAAGTTTTACCAACCGCAAAAAGCGTGTGAGAAAGGAGGTTTACCTTTGAACAGCAAAAGAAAAATTCAGCAGATAAAGCTCACGCAAAACAAAAAGGAGTTAAGAAGGGAGAAACAGGAATTAAAGCAAGATAAAACAAAGATAAAAAAAGAGAAAGGCGGATTTTTAAGCCTTATCTTTAAGAAAGAGCCGAAACGCTATACCGTAGAAGATACCCTTCCCTATCTTAGACTCTTGAAAAATGGGATATGTCAGCTTGACGAAAAGCATTTCAGTAAGAGCATTGTCTTTGAGGATATTAACTATCAGCTTGCCTTAGAGGAAGATCGAGATTTGATTTTTAATCAGTTTGCCAACTTCTTAAATTCCTTTGATCCGAGTGTCGGGATTGAACTGTCATATATCAATCAGCTTGGAAGAAACGAAGAAATGCAGTCGGCAATTCAGATACCGGATAAAAAAGACGGCTTTGACGAGATACGCCTTGAGTTTCGAGAAATGCTAAAAAATCAGATTGTAAAGGGAAATAACGGGCTTAGAAAATCAAAGTACATTACTTTTACCGTCGAAGCGGACAATATGGAGCAGGCAATCTCAAAACTGGAAAGACTGGAGATTGACATCTTATCGTCCCTAAAAAGTATGGGCGTGCGTGCAGAAAGCCTAAACGGAGAAGAAAGGCTGAAAATCCTTCACGATGTATTAAATCCGGGCAAGACCTTTGATTTCTCCTACAAAGACCTAAAGAAAAAAGAAAGCACCAAAAGCTACATTACGCCTGATGAATTTAACTTTACACCGAGTAGATATTTTAAGTTCGGGAAGTTTATCGGAGCGACAAGTCATTTTCAAATCCTTGCCAGTGAACTTTCAGACCGTATGCTTGCCGAGTTTTTGGACATTGACGATAACATCAATATTTCCTTTCATATCAGGGCAATTGAGCAGTCGGAAGCCATTAAGATGGTAAAAAGAAAAAACACCGACATTGATAAGATGAGAATTGAGGAAAACAAAAAGGCGGTAAGAGCGGGTTATGATATGGATATTTTACCCTCAGACCTAATCACCTATGGTGAAGATGTGAAAAGCCTGTTAAAAGACTTGCAGACAAGAGATGAGAGAATGTTTGTCGTAACCATTGTCTTTATGAACTTTGCAAGGACAGTACAGAAACTGGAAAACACCATTGCACAAATCAGCTCCATTGCTAATAAGCATAATTGCAAGATAAAAAGACTTGATCATGCACAGGAGCAAGGACTTATAAGCGTACTTCCTCTTGGCGTGAATAAACTGGAGATTAACAGAGGCTTAACTTCCTCATCAACAGCCGTCTTTATACCGTTTACCACAGAGGAGCTTTTCATCAATTCAAGCAACAGTTTGTACTATGGACTGAATGCACTAAGTCACAACCTGATTATGGCAGATCGAAAGAAATTAAAGAATCCCAATGGGTTAATCTTAGGAACTCCGGGCAGTGGTAAGTCCTTTAGTGCAAAGCGTGAAATGGCAAATGCGATTTTGGTAACGGACGATGATGTCATCATCTGTGATCCGGAGGGCGAATATGGAAACCTTGTGCGTCAGTTTAACGGAGAGGTCATTAAGGTTAGCAGTAAATCAAAGGATTACCTCAATCCCCTTGACATCAATATGAACTACGGCGATGGAGATGCACCGTTAAAAGACAAGGCAAACTTCATCATGAGTATGCTTGAACTTGTCGTTGGAGGAAGCGGACTGACAGCAGAAGAAAAGTCGGTTATAGACAGGTGCTTACCGAAAATCTATGAAAAGTATTTTAACGAACCTGAACCGAAAAACATGCCTATCTTACAAGACCTATACGATATGTTAAAAAATCAGGAAGAAAAGGTCGGGAAAAAACTGGCAACGGAGATGGAGATTTATGTAACAGGCTCTCTTAATGTCTTTAACCATCAGTCCAATGTGGACTTAAATAAACAGCTCCTTTGTTTCGATATTAAGGAATTGGGATCGCAACTTAAAAAAATAGGTATGCTTGTGATTCAGGATCAGGTTTGGAATAAGGTATCCCAAAACAGAGGAAACAAGGCAACAAGGTATTACATCGATGAGTTTCACCTACTTTTAAAAGAAGAACAGACCGCTTCCTACTCCGTTGAGATATGGAAACGATTCAGAAAATGGGGAGGAATTCCGACCGGCATCACGCAGAATGTCAAAGACCTACTGATGAGTAAGGAGATAGAAAATATCTTTGATAATACCGATTTCGTACTTATGCTCAATCAAGCAAGCGGAGATCGGGAAATTTTGGCAAGAAAACTGAAAATCTCCAAACCGCAGCTTAAATATGTTACCAATTCCAATGCAGGAGAAGGACTTCTGTTTTTTGGAAACACCATTGTTCCCTTTATTGATAAGTTCCCGAAAGATACCATTCTCTATCAGAAGATGACAACGAAACCTGAAGAAGTGAGGTGATAGCTTGTGGAAAAGAAATTAAGGCGAGATTTTAAGGAAAGGCAGAAAATCAAAGAGGAAGCAAAACTGTTAGGGAAAGAATATATGGATGTGGATGAAGCTGGTAAATTAAAGCATGGCGATGATTACAGAGGGAAAATTATTCACGAGAAAGACCGATTTCAGGACAAGATCCACGAAAAGGAAAGCAAAAGAAATTCCGGAAATAAAATTCAGCAAGGAAGTCCTAAAAGAAAGGGAAAACCGCCTAAAAATGTTGTAAAAGACAAGGAAACAGATACACCAAAAGAAGATAATAAATCCCCTCTTGTATCTGGCTATGAAAACAGTGCTTTTACTTCCCTTGCAAATGATGAAACAACAGCTACAAATGATGAAACAACAGTTGGTGAGAGAATTTCTGCACCGAAAATCATAAAAACAGAAAAGGAAATCTTCTTTGAGGAACAAAAAGCCGAGCTTTTAAAGAAAAGAAAAATGGCTGAAAAGGTTAGAAAAGAGTTAAGAACGGAAGGAAAGTACAGTCAAAATGAAGAAGTCTACGATCCTTTAGGAAAAGACCTTGATAATGACGGTATCATTGACAGGTATGACAATGACTTTAGGGACAGCGACTATTTTGAATCGACTTATGATGTGGAAGATAATCTTCATACCAAAGAGGATATAACGGAAAGCTCTTCTAAAAAGCACAATGCTCAAAAGAAGCTGTATAAACGAAAAAACTACTCGGATAAGGTCTATACAAGGAAAAAGGAAGATAATCCCGCAGACGATAAGACGGAAGGGAAAAAGTCTTCCAAAGAGATGATTCAGGGCAGAGAAAAGAAAAAGTCTGCAAAGGTATCCGTTCTGTCAGGCTTAGCAAAAGGAAGCGAAGCGGTAAGAGATTATCTATCTCATGGCAGTGATGAAAATCAGGGTGTGGAAACCGGAGAAAAGATTGCAGACGGCAATTCAAAATTACTTCATGGGATAAAAAACTATGCCGATAAGAAAAAGGCTAAAAAAAGCTATAACCTAAGCAAAAAAGATTACAAGATACGAAAGCGTAAATCAAAATTGGAGTTTCGGGAAGCCAAAGAGGAATTAAAGAAAACAAAGGAATACAAGCAAGCAAATGCCTTTAAGAAGTTTCAAAAGAAAAAGCAGATGAAATCCGCCATTGGAAAACGAAATAAATCAAGGCTTAGAGATCGTATCAAAGAAAGTCTGATCGGAACGCTGAAAAGCTCCAAAGAAATGCTGATACGAAAAGCAAAGGGACTTATGATGATTGTCATAGGTCTTATTATTTTGGGGACTTTTATCATTCAATTTGCAGGCACATCTATGATCGGAATGATAAACTCTACAAGCGGCGTATTAACTACAACCTATCTTTCCGACCAAAATGTACTAAGTGAAATCAATCAGCAGTTTTCGGGATTGGAAGAAGGTCTGCAAGATGAAATCAGTTCCGTAGAGTCCAATTATCCCGGCTATGATGAATACATCATAGAAAAAGAGGGAGAAATCGGACACAACACCCATGAGCTTTTATCCTACATCACTTCAAGATGTGGAGAAATTAAGGATTCAAAGGAAGCTCAAAGTATCATCCATGACCTTTTTACAAAGATGTATGATTTATCTTATCGGGAAGAAATTGAAATCAGATACAGGACAGTTACGGAAACATATACCGATGAAGATGGCAATGAGCATACCGAAAGTCATGAAGAAGCTTATGAGTATAAGAAGCTCATAGTAACACTGAAGAAAAGGGAAATGGACAGTGTCGTAAGAGAAATCTTTGCAGAGTATCCCGATAATGTCCTTCACTATGAAGCCTTGCTTGCGTCTAAAGGAAATATGGAAACTGTCTTTGGAAGCGGAAACGGAAATTTATCGGAGATTGTAGACAATCCCGACTTTCAAATCCGGGAATTGCCTTTGACGATGTAACGGTAAAGGCACTGTTTAACGAAGCGGAAAAGCATATCGGAAAAAGATATGTATTTGGGGCGAACGGGCCGAATAACTTCGACTGTTCGTCCTTTGTGTGCTGGAGTTTTACCCATTCGGGTGTCAAGAATATGCCACTAACAACCGCTTGGGGAATCTACAAAACTTACTGCAATCCCGTATCTCCAAGTGAAGCAAAGGCGGGAGATATTATCTTCTTTAAGAACACCTACGACAGCGGCTCCCCTATTTCTCATGTCGGCATTTATGCAGGAAACGGAATGATGATACACGCCGGAGATCCGATTCGATTTGTCAGTATCAATACACCTTACTGGAGAGAGCATTTCTACGGCTTCGGCAGAGTTAAGTAAAGAAAGGACGGTAAAATGTGAAAAAAGAACTTACAGCAGTGAAAAACAAAATTCAAAAGTTAAAGGATAAAAAGGATCTGATTGATGAAGAATTGGAGCCTTTATTGATTCGTGAAGAAGAACTTGAAAATGAGGAGATTATTGCCATTTGCAGGAAGAACAACATCACAATTACAGATTTAATGGCAAAGGTTAAAAAGGAACAAACGGAAATGAAAAAGGAGAAAACAAATGAGAACAGTTATGAAAAATAAGGTATTTACAAGGTTAATGACAGCATTACTTCTTGCTGTTACGGTCATTTTGGCAGCTTACCCATCGGTAGCCTATGCACAAGTTGATGAAAAAGAAGCAGCAAAGGAAACAGTAAAGGAAGAACCGAAAAAACCGGAAATTGCAGTTATTAAAAAGGAAGAAGAAAAAGAAGTGCGTTATCCCAATAAATTGACTGCAAAAGAGCCGGAGAATTTAAAGCAAAAAATGGCTTCAAACGGAGAAACAACCAATACCAATAAAGGGATTCCGACCGAGCCTACCAAATCAAGGGCAAGTGTTACAGAGAATGTAAATAATGCCAATCAGGAGTATCCCATTCATCATGGAGATAGTAGCGATAACAAAGAAACGGATAAATATTCTGCGGATGCCAGACAGTTTATTACTTTTCAGACCAAGAACGGAAAGACCTTTCATCTCATTATCAATCATGATGAACAGGGAGAAAATGTCATGCTTCTTACCGAAGTTTCGGAAGATGATCTGCTCAATATGGTAGAAATCAAGGAAAAACCGAAAGAAGTAGTTAAGGAAGAACCCATAAAGGACGAACCGAAAGAAGAAGCAAAGCCTGAAAAAAAGGAAGAAAAAAGCAGCACCGGAACATATATCCTGCTTGCTCTTGTAACTTTGGGGGCATTGGGAGCAGGCTATTATTTTAAGGTGGCAAAAAAGAAAGAAGATAAGGAACTGGAAGCCTTCGAGGAAGATGATGATTTCTTCTCGGAAGCGGAAGGCAGTGAAGAAACGAAAAATGAAGAAGTTGAAAATCAGGAACTGGAAGATGAAACAGAGGACAGCGAAGAAGATTAGGAGTAAAAAAGATACTATTTGCTGTAAAACACAGGGCGAAGGAGAGAAAATCTTTCGCCCTCTTATATTTAAAACGGGAGGAAAAATATATATGAAACTTGTAATTGCTGAAAAGCCAAGTGTTGCATTATCAATCTCAAAGATAATAGGAGCAAAGAATAAAAAAGACGGATACTATGAGGGAAACGGGTACAGAGTAAGCTGGTGTGTCGGGCATTTAATTCAAATGGCAAATCCCGATTCTTACGATGAAAAGTATGCCAAATGGAAGATTGATGACTTGCCGATTATTCCAAGTGAATATCAGTATGAATTGGCAAAGGCAACAAAGAAGCAGTTTGCAGTCCTTAAAAAGCTGATGAATGATAAAGAGATTGATACGATTATCAATGCCTGCGATGCCGGACGAGAGGGAGAAGCAATCTTTAGACTTGTATATCTTCAGGCAAGCTGTAAAAAGAAGATGAAAAGGCTTTGGATTTCCTCCATGGAAGATAGTGCAATTAAAGACGGCTTTGATAAGCTAAAAGACGGAAAAGACTATGATAATCTCTTTGAATCGGCTCAAGCAAGAGCAATCGCCGACTGGCTTGTCGGAATGAATATCAGCAGGCTATACTCTTGCTTATATAAGCAAAATTACAGTGTTGGGAGAGTACAGACACCGACTCTTGCCATGATTGTAAAAAGAGATGACGAGATAACTAATTTTAAGAAAGATAAATACTACACAGTGGAGCTATCTATGAACGGCTTTATACTTTCGACTGAGCGAATTGATGATGAGGTTGCTGCTGAACAGCTAATCAATTTAGTTGGCGATAAGATTGAAATCACTGATGTTATCCAAAAAGAGAAAATTACAAAGCCTGATTTACCATTTGACCTTACGACACTTCAAAGAGAGTGCAATAAGTATTTTGGATATTCTGCAAAGCAAACTCTCGACTATGCTCAAAGTTTGTATGAAAAGAAGCTGATTACCTATCCAAGAACAGACAGCAGATGCCTTACTGAAGATATGATTACAAGTATCGTCAATAATATTTTGGGCAAAAATGACTTTGATACAGGTCGTATCAAGACGGTGTTTAACTCAAAAAAGGTTACGGATCATCATGCGATTATTCCTACAGTAAGCTCACTGAGTGAAGATTTATCGGGTATTCCTGAGAGTGAAGCAAAGGTATATCGACTGATTTCTAATAAGCTCCATGCAAGTGTGGGCTATCCTTTAGTGGAAAATACAACGAAGATTGTAGCTGAATTTGACGGCTTTCAATTTACGAGTATTGGTAAGGTTATTAAGGACGAGGGCTTTACAAAATATCTTAAAGAATACAAGTTCAATAAGAATGAGGATTTGGAGCTTCCTGATGTAAGCATTGGAGATGTTATTATCATTGAAAATAAAGAGATTAAAGAAAAGTACACTAAACCTCCGAAACACTTTACGGAGGACACACTCTTAAAAGCTATGGAGCTTGCAGGTAATGATGCATTGGAAAAAGGCGTTGAAGTGGAAAGAGAAGGACTTGGAACACCGGCAACAAGAGCAGGCATTATTGAAAATCTGATTTACAAAGAATTTATTGAACGAGATAAGAAGAATCTGATTGCAACACCGAAAGGAAAAAGCCTGATTGAGATTGTCGTAGATAACTTCAAATCAGCAGAAATGACGGCACAGTGGGAAATGGAATTGTCTGAAATAGCACAGGGCAAATCTTCCAAAAAAGAATTTTTAGAAAAGATTGAGGAACAGATAAAACATACGGTAGAGGAACACCAGAAGAATGAATAGGAAAAATGAATATTAGAAAAAGGAGGTAAAAATGCGAATCAATGATTTTCATAATATTTTGGAGCTTGTAAAACAGGACATTCTGCATAGTGAAGCGGAATATTTAAAGCTCCTAAAGGTTGTCGGAAACAATCAACGATATGATTTTAGAAGTCAGTTAAGTATCTATGATAAAAATCCGGAAGCGACAGCCTGCGCCAAGTTCGATTATTGGCGTGAACGCTTTCACCGAACTGTTATGCGAGGACAAAGGAATTCCGATTTTAGAGGACTACGGCACATACAAAAAGGTTGACTACATCTTTGATGTAAGTCAAACCGTTTCAAGAAACAGAGATGTTAATGAGGTAAATCTTTGGAAATTTGATAAAGAAGCCCATCAAGATGTCTTAAAGGAAATGATAGCAAATGAAGGCTATGAAGAAAGCGAAAGTAACCTTGAAAATATCTTTTCTTTAAGCAGAATTTATGGTGATGAAAAGATAGACAGCTTGATGAATGAGCTTAGAATCGCCGATGAGGACAGAATATCCTTTGTCAAATTCGTCAGGGACTCCATCAGCTATGCGGTAGCTTCAAGGTTTAAGGTGGATTATCCGATGGATAAGGAACTGTTAAAAGAAAACTTCAAAAGACTGGACAGCATATCCCTTATGGCACTTGGGGATACCGTATCGGATATTAGCGGAAGTATCATAGATACAACCATTCAAAAGAGCAAAGAGCTTGAGAAGCAAAAAGAAGTTTTAAGAAACAAAGAAGCAGGATATAATCAAATACAAGAAGAAATTGAGGAGGTAGAAGAAAATGTACTTCGACGAGATGATCAGGAAAGAATTAGTGAAAGCGAGCGAGTTTTCAGAAATGGAGAGTACGGACGAGATCGCAGGCAAAATCAGGGAGAATACACTAAGCAGTTTGGAGGAACAGACGGAATTCATCAAGGAATATCCCAATCCGACCTACGCAGTGATGAGGCTGGATTATCTTTCACAGAGCGAGGAGCAGAGCCGATTCGAGATGTTAGTGGATTTATACAAGGAGAAGAAACTGACCAATCATTTGATGGACATTCAGAAACAGGCGATAGCGTTTATGAGAACAGAGAAGCCGAAACTGATGGAAGCTTGGAAGATAGAGAGCAAGAGCGATCCGCAGTATGGAGCGATGATTTCAGCTCTCAAAGAAATGACCATCAAGGAAGTCGTGAAAATCTAAAAGAAAATACCGAATCAGAGATAAGAGAAGCGGACAAGGCTTCTTTTTCTTTGCCTGAAAATGCTTACGGACAACTGATCCTGACCGTTCCTCTTAGCCAAAAGGAAAAAGATGTGTTCCTGATTAAGGGGGGAAATCACGATGGGGGAAGACTTCCTATCATTGCCGAGTTTTCCAAAGGAAAAAGCAATGAAGAATTGGGAGAATACCTAAAAGATACCTTTAACGGTGGAAACGGACTGTATATTGATGAAAGAGAGGTATCTTCCTGGTATTCGGATAAGGGGATTCATTTTGCTTCCGGAACATCGGCAAGAGAAGATCATACGCAGGTTTTAAGTTGGAGTGATGCGGCAAATAGAATTGCTGAACTTTTGGAAAACGGAGAGTTTGCTACCAATGTGGAGATTTCAGAAGCTTTGGATTATGAAAGAGATCGGATTTCAGAGTCCCTATGGTATCTTATTCACGATTTGAGTGAGGAAGGAAAAGAACAAGGCTTTTTTGAATTTCTCGAAAAAGGAGGTGGCTTTCCGGATGAAACAAAAAGATTATCCGAGGCACTGAAAAATCCTGAACACCTTGGGGATGTCATCAAAGAGTATGGACGATTTTTAGAAGCATATAGAGAAGATAGAGATGTACTAAGGTTTCACTATCATAAGGTGGACAGCCTTTATCAGAAATTACAGGAGCTTGCACTGCCAAGAAAAGAATACAGTACCAATCTTACTGAACTTCCAAAAGTAAAAGCCTTTATTACAGAAGATGAAGTCCTTGCTACTATTTCAAGGGGAAGCGGAATCGATAGAGGAAAAGAGCGAATTACAAAGTTTTTCAAAGAAAATCACACTTTACAGGAAAAAGCCGACTTCTTAAAAGATGAATATGGAACAGGAGGAAGAAGCCATGCGGTATCAGGCTTGACAGGTAGTGGAGAATGGCACGATGCCAAAGGAATAAAACTTGAAAAGGATAATTGTAAAGATGTGTTTCTCACTTGGACAAGTGTGGCAAAGCATATTGACGAGCTGCTTTCTAAAAACCTTTACCTTGAGGAACAGCACATAGAAAATATAGCGGAGAAGGAAGAAGTAAAAGAGCCACACTATTACTCGAAAGATAATCCTGAAAACTTGATGACTGATGAAATGCTGAAACGGGTGCCGGAGCTTTACGCACAGGAAGAAATTGATTTAGCGGATAAGGAAGTTCATGCAGCATATATCATTCCTTTTAAAAGTAATTGGACTTGGTATATGACAGAGTATGACAGGGAAAGCGGAGAAGCCTTTGGGCTTGTAGTCGGAATTGAACCTGAATGGGGATATTTCAATCTGAATGAATTGAAAGAACTTAATGCTCAAAGACTTGTGTTGGAAGATTTTCCAAAGACTTTTCAAGAAATCAAAGATACCGAGCTTGTAAAACAGATGAGTGAGGAAGAAATAGACCGAGTATTTAACGGACAGCTTTCCGCAAAAGATAATCAAAAGGAACAGGACATCTTTTATCTTAGCGATGAAATGGGAATTTCATTAGAAGAAGCCGAGGGTATTATCAACGACAGGAGCAGGTTATCAGGGATTAGTACAGAGGATACAGATAACAAAGATAATTTACTTGATGAAAAAAGTCCTGTTCAATCTACCCTGTTTGACTACATTCAGCAAAAAGAAGAAGTAGAGCTGAATGAAAAAGAGGAAAGCCTTGCAGAACAATTTGCAGTGAAACAAGGTGATACCGTCTATTTTGACCATGAAACATATATTGCAAGGGATATTGAAAAAAATAAAGTAAACGGAAAGCCGGAGGTATGGCTGTATCCGGCAAGAGATGGAAATAGGCAAATTGCAATCGTACCGTTTATGGATAATGAGGAGCTATTAAGAAAGATAAGCATTGAAAGACCGAGATTTTTGATTGGCGATGAAGTGAAATATAAGGATAAGGATTGTACCATTACCCGCTTTGATAATATGGGAAATAACCTAAAGACCGTAACGGTTAAGGATAATACCGAATATCTCAGTGGTATGATAACAGGCTCCGATGTGATTCCCTATCGTTTAGAGAGCGACCTTGAGAGAATATTTGAAAATCTGACATACAAGAAAGCTAAAGATACGATTCAAGACATTGATGAAAAGGCAGAAAAACTAAAAATAGAAGCTCATAATTTTAAGATTACCGAAGAAATCCTCCCTGAAAAATTAACGCCAAGTGAAAGGTTAAACCAAAACCTTGAAGCAATCTCCATGCTTAAACGAGTGGAGAGTGGACAAAGAGAGCTTGACAGCACAGCTCAGGAAGTCTTGGCAAAATATGTCGGCTGGGGCGGACTATACGAAGTCTTTGACGAGAGCAAGGAAGGTCAGTGGAAAGAAGCAAGAGCTTTTCTAAAGGATAACTTATCGCAGGATGAATATGACTCTGCAAAAGAATCTACCTTAACGAGCTTTACACACCGAAAACAGTAATTGACAGTATCTACTCTATCCTGTCAGGAATGGGCTTTAAGAGTGGTAATATCTTAGAGCCGTCAATGGGCATCGGAAACTTTATCGGCAATCTTCCTGATGAAATGAAAAAGTCAAAGTTTTATGGTGTGGAGCTTGACTCAGTAAGCGGTCGTATTGGAAAACTTCTATATCCGGAAAGTGATATACAGATTAAAGGCTTAGAAGAAACGAGCTTTTCCAATAATTTCTTTGATGTGGCTATTGGTAATGTACCCTTTGGAGAATACAAGGTCAATGACAGGGAGTATAACAAAAATAACTTTTTAATTCATGACTACTTTTTTGCGAAATCCATCGATAAAGTCAGAAATGGAGGTATCATCGCCTTTATCACATCAAGTGGAACAATGGATAAAAAAGACGAAAGCGTCAGACGCTACATTGCAGCAAGAGCAGAGTTTTTAGGAGCAATCAGACTTCCGAACGATACCTTTAAGGGCGTTGCCGGAACGGAAGTAACCTCGGACATTATCTTTTTTAAGAAAAGAGACAGTATCAGAGAAAGGGATGAGGACTGGATACATCTATCTGAAGATGAAAAGGGAATGACCTACAATAAATATTTTGTGGAAAATCCTCACATGATACTTGGAACTATGGAAGAAGTGTCAGGAAGATTTGGAAATACTCTTGCTTGTTTGCCAAAAGAAAATACAGACCTAAAGGAACTTCTTACAAAAGCAGGCACAGAAATATCAAAGAACACAAAGTATGAGGAAATAGAGCTGCTTGATGATGAAATAACATCTATCCCTGCCACAGACGATGTCAAGAACTTCTCCTACACCATTATTGATGATGAAGTGTATTACAGAGAAAACTCACTTTTCGTAAAGAAAGAAATAACGGATAAGAACAAGGAAAAGATTAAGGATTACCTTGAATTGAATGAAGTCCTAAAAGATGTCATTTATAAGCAGAAAGAGGACTATTCCGATGATGAGGTAAAGAAAGCTCAAGAAAAGCTCAATGAAGTCTATGATGGATTTTCAAAGAAACATGGCTTTGTAAATAACCTTTCTAATACCAGAGCCTTAAAAGAGGATAGTAACTTCCCTTTGGTATCGTCCATTGAAATCCTTGATGAAGAAGAAAATTTTAAAGCAAAGGGAGATATTTTTAGTAAGAGAACCATCACAAAAGCAAAGGTAATCGACCATGTGGATACTTCCCTTGAAGCCCTTGTTTTATCTGTTTCAGAAAAGGGTTATGTGGACTTTGAATATATGGAAAGCCTGACAGGAAAAGAGCGACCTACTCTAATAGAAGAATTAAGGGGAGAGATTTATCTAAGTATCAGGGAAGAACAGAACTTTTACAGACCGCTATCCTTTAACCCCGAAGATGGAGATTTGCCTTTCGCCTGTGCAAATGGCAGCAATTCATATAAGTATGGCTATGTTACAAAGGACGAATACCTATCAGGGAATATCAGAGAAAAGATTACCATCGTAGACAGTTACCTTGCAAAGTTAAGACAAACGGAACGGGAACTACCTCATCTTGGCTATGCGGAAGATGGCAAAGAAAAAGAGCTGATAAGCTATGAGATGAACCGTTTGGAATATCAAAAATCGGAACTTACCAAAGTATTACCGAAAGAACTGGAAGCAAGTGAAATCAGCGTTCGTCTTGGAGCAACTTGGATACCGATTAAGGATATAGAGAAATTCATCTTTGAAACGCTGAAAACACCGGGCTGGGCAAGATGGGATATTAAGGTCAAATTCTCAAATCTTACAAGTGAATGGAATATTGAAGGAAAGAGCAAAGACAGAGGAAATGACCTTGCTGAAATGACCTACGGAACATCAAGGGTAAACGGATATAAGCTGATTGAAGATGCCTTAAACCTTAAAGAAACAAAGGTCTTTGACCAGATTGAAAATCCGGATGGCTCAAAAAGTTCTGTCTTAAATAAAAAGGAAACTCTCCTTGCGGGACAGAAACAGGAGCTTCTAAAAGAAGAATTTAAGAACTGGATATTTAGTGATCAGGAAAGAAGAAGCAGACTTGTAAAGCTCTACAATGAGCGTTTTAACTCTATCCGAAATCGTGAATATGACGGAAGTAATCTCTCTTTTGAAGGAATGAATACGGAAATCAAACTCAGACCACACCAAAGAAATGCCATTGCAAGAAGCCTTTATGGAGGAAATACCCTGCTTGCCCATGTGGTAGGAAGCGGAAAGACTTTTGAGATGGTCGCTTCCGCAATGGAATCTAAAGGCTTGGAATGTGTTCTAAGTCTTTATTTGTTGTACCGAATCACCTGACAGGTCAAATAGGCAGAGAGTTTATGCAACTTTATCCGTCAGCCAATATTATGGTGGCGGATAAGAAAGACTTTGAGCCAAGAAACAGAAAGAGATTTATCGGTAAGATTGCTACCGGAGAATATGATGCGGTTGTGATCGGGCATACGCAATTTGAAAAAATCCCAATGAGCAAAGAGTATCAGGAGAAGCATATTCAGGATCAGATTGATGAAATTTTAAACTATATTGAGGAATACAAGCACGACAGAAACCAAAATTTTACGGTTAAGCAACTTGAAAAGACCAAGAAAAAACTGGAAGCAAGGCTTGAGAAACTAAACGATGATTTTAAGAAAGACGATGTCATTACTTTCGAGGAACTTGGTGTTGATAAGCTTTTTGTGGACGAAGCACATGGATTTAAGAATTGTGCGAAACGTTGTCGCACAAGGTAGACTGATAAATCTACCGAAAACGACCGACAGAAATCACTTATTAATAAGAATGAACTGTCAGAACTTAAATCTCAAAATCAAGGGAGAATTACCCTTGCCACACAGAATCAACGCTGACGATGGTATATCAAAACCGTAGGCGGTGTGCGAGATAATACTTCACTATGCGAGGTGGTTGTACCCACCCACGTATAAAGCGTGAAGAAGTCGTAACTTGATGTCCTAAGTCCTTATGGATATGGAATAAATAGTGCGGTCTTCCGAAGACTATGGCTATACGAAGGGAAAGCTATGCAGCATCGTAAGAGTTGACGGCGTCCGAAAGGGCGAAATATTAGGAAAGAATAGTATGCTGGTTTTTCATGCTATTCCCATAGAAATGAAATGTTCTATGGAATACACGGTAACTGTGATTCAAAGTGTATTTGTTCCTACGGTGTAAGGTAGCAGCCTAAGTCTTCAAGTGGTTAAATTCACAAAAGGATAGAGATTTAGGAACGTTTGAGAGCCTGTGCTGGAGCTGTACAAAGCGATGAAGGCACAGGAAGTCAGCAGTCCCATAGTAGTCAGAGATTGGGAGAGCCAATTACAAGGGCTGAAATACCTAAGGCGAAGGGGACTAGTCAGACTAATTTACAAATTTCACAAAGAAAGAGAATTTAAACTCCCTGAAATAAGGGTGATGAACTGCGAGGTGATAGCCTTGTGCATTTGAACGTCAGATTTTCAACAGAAACAGAAATGAAACAGACTTTGGATTTTCTCTATGATAAATCAAAAGAGGGAATCACATTTACAGGTCTTATAGAAGCAATGGTTCATGAAGTAACTATTGTTACTGCTATTCACAACATAAAGTCAAACAAAGGTAGTAAAACGGCTGGAGTTGACCAGGTGAAGATGGACAAATATCTGCAAATGCCAAAAGAAGAACTCGTTGCACTGATAAGAGATAATTTCAAAGATTATAAGCCAAAGCCGGCAAGAAGAGTATACATCCCTAAGAAGAATGGAAAACAGCGCCCACTGGGTATTCCAACAGTTTTGGATAGAATTATACAGGAATGTGTGAGGATTATTATAGAGCCTATTTGTGAAGCACGATTTTATCCGCATAGTTATGGCTTTCGCCCATATCGGGTACAGAAACATGCCATACGTGACATTATTAATGTGATAAATGCTTCTACTTTTTCTAAAGACCAGCCTGTATGGGCAGTTGAGGGAGATATAAAGGGCTGTTTTGATAATATCGACCACAGAATAATGTTAAAGAAAATATGGCGAATTGGAATCCATGATAAAAGGGTACTCAAACTAATACAGGAAATGCTAAAGGCTGGGTATATTGAAAGTGGCTTAATTCACGATTCGGATGTAGGAACAATGCAAGGTGGGATTCTTTCCCCTTTATTGTCAAATGTATATCTGAATGATTTTGATTGGTTTGTAGGTAGGATGTATATGGAGCCACATAGACAGTGTAAGCATAATGCAATGATACACGTAGATTAAAGTGGTTGGGCGTAACACCAAAGTATAATTTCAGATTTGCTGATGATTGGGTAACGCTCACATCAACAGAACGGGAAGCCTACAGATTGAAAAAGCTATTAGCAAAATACTTTTGGAACAAAATGAAGTTGGAATTATCACAGGAAAAGACCTTTGTAACAGACCTTAGAACCGAAGGAATACATTTCTTGGGTTTTGTGGTCAAAGCAGAGAGAAAACGTAAAACTCCCAATCCGAGGACATGGTCAGATAATCTGGTAGGTAAACCGTTTCCAGATATGGAAAGGTTAAAATCCAAAATACAGACGATTGCTGATGAAGTACGAAAGATAGGAGAAGTAACGGAAAGAAATCTGCAAGCGGCACAAATACAACGTGTGAATTCAATGATTGTTGGAGTTGCACAATACTTGCAACCTTCTATTTGTTCCCATGCATTCCATGCCATTGACAGAAGAACGAATAATACAGCATTGGCGGTATGGAAAAGAAGATTCCCCAAGCACTACAACAAGTATCAGATTCCGTTGGAAAACCTTTGCAATCTACCACACAGGCATGAGGGATATAAAAGCAAGACATTTGCTGTCCCAATAGAAGGGGAATGGTTTGGAATTACTATGGCTTTTATAACGCATAGTAAATACGAAAGTAAACCATTTGACCAGCGTATGACGCCATACACAGAAGAAGGAAGACGGATTTACAGTTATTATCGAAGCAAAAGTAAATCGCTTCCATGTGACAGGCCATCTGTAAATACTGCAAGGGATATTCAACTATCGGTTTATGCTAAAACAATATTTAATTTTGAGTACTTTATGAATCGAGAGTATGCATACAACAGGGATATAGGGAAGTGTAAGTGTTGTAAGAAACCGCTATTTTTAGACAACAAGAAGTTTTGTTATCACATAAACAAGGGGCTACCGCCTGATAAAGTAAATAAAGTGCAAAATCTTATATGGCTATGCAATGACTGTTATCGAATGGTCAACAATGGCCCAATACCGCTAAATACAGACGATAAAGTTGTTAAAAAGGTATTAAAGTACAGACAAAAGTGAAATTTGTAAGCACAACATGTACCGTGAGGGCATGACGTGCTGAACCCCGATGAAGGGTAGTAAGTTAGTTTGATGGCGCGCTGGGTGCGATGAAAGTCGCATGCCCAGCGGTGAGCGGGGGAAAAGGTGGAGATAACTTCAAAACCTTACCTATCGCTATTGTATCTTTATACAAAAATGCGTAATGTTGCAGGAATCGGGCAATCGGAAGCCTTTAAATCCTCTGATATGTTTATGAAGTGTCGCTATATGGACGAGATGACAAACGGGAAAGGAATAGTCTTTGCCACAGGAACACCGGTATCAAACTCTATGACGGAGCTTTACACCATGCAGCGTTATCTTCAGTATGAAAACTTAAAGAAGAATCACTTGGAGCATTTTGATGCTTGGGCAAGTACCTTTGGAGAAACTCAGTCCGCCTTTGAACTTGCTCCTGAAGGAACAGGATACCGAGTGAAAACAAGATTTTCCAAGTTCTACAATCTGCCTGAGCTGATGAGTATGTTTAAGGAAGTGGCTGACATTCAGACCGCAGATATGCTTGATCTTCCGACACCTGAAGCACACTATGAAGTAATTAAGACCTTGCCGAGCGAGGAACAAAAAGAAATCCTAAAAGGATTATCTGAAAGAGCGGATAAGGTTAGAAATAAGGTAGTTGAGCCGGATGAAGATAATATGCTGAAAATCACCAATGACGGTAAGAAACTTGCCTTAGACCAGCGTTTAATCAATCCTCTACTACCCGATAATCCAGACAGCAAGGTGAATGTTTGCGTGAAAAATGTCTTTAGTATTTGGGATAAGACCAAGGAGAATAAATCCACACAGCTTCTATTTTCCGATATGTCCACACCGAAAGGCGATGGAGAGTTTAATATCTACGATGATATTAGGGATAAACTTGTAGCTATGGGCATACCGAAAGAAGAAATAGCATTTATCCACGAAGCGAACTCCGATAAACAAAAGGACGAACTCTTTGCAAAGGTGCGTAAGGGAGATGTGAGGATATTACTTGGTTCAACTCAGAAAATGGGAGCAGGCACGAATGTGCAGAATAAACTGATTGCACTGCATGATTTGGATGTGCCTTGGCGTCCTGCGGACCTTGAACAGCGTGCGGGTAGAATTGTAAGACAGGGTAACAAAAATGAGAAAGTAAATATCTATCGTTATGTTACAGAGAACACATTTGATGCATATTTGTGGCAGACGATTGAAAATAAGCAGAAGTTCATTTCTCAGATAATGACTAGTAAAACACCTGTCAGAGTGGCGGAAGATGTGGACGAAAGTTCCCTTAATTATGCAGAAATTAAAGCGTTGGCTACTGGCGATCCGAAGATTAAAGAGAAGATGGACTTGGACAATGAGGTTACAAAACTTAAAATGCTGGAAGCAAACTACAAGTCCAACCGTTATAGATTAGAGGATAAGGTTGCTAAAAATTATCCGGAAGAAATCACAAGAACGGAAAAGCTGATTGAAGCTGTAAAGAAAGATATAGCTGATGTAGAGCCGCAAGGAGAAGGCGAAAATAAATTTACTTCCATTACCATTTTGGGAGAAAAGATTACTGATAAGAAATTAGCAGGAGAAAAACTTCTTGAAGCTATCAAGACTATAAAAATCAACGAAAGTAAGATGATAGGAAAGTATAGAAATATGGATTTAGAGGTCAGCTATAACTTCTTTACCAATGAGCATAACTTCAGCTTAAACGGTGCTGCAAAGCATTCAGGAGAGCTTGGCACAAGTGCAGACGGTAATATCATAAGACTGGATAATGCCATTGAGAAAATGCCTGAGAAACTGAAAAGATTGGAAGAAAAACTTATCAGCACCAAGGAACAGCTTGAAAATGCCAAAGAAGAACTTAAAAAGCCTTTTGAAAAGGCAGATGAACTGAAAACTAAAGTATTAAGGCTTGCCGAACTGAATAAGCTGCTCGATATGGGAGAAGTGGATGAAAAGGAAAATCCAAATCCATTAGTGGAAGATGTGAAAAGAGCCATTATTGACTTCTGTAACAAAGAGTATGAAGAAAATCATAGCTATGACGAATTCAATACGCTGTATCCTGATTTAAAGCATATAGGTATTGCCTACACCGATACTCCTGATGAAAGACATGGGATTCAGTACGAACTGAATTTAGAGGATTACACATGGACACAGTACATTGATGATACTCCAATCAAAACAGAGAGCTTTGATTATGAAAACAAAGGAGAAAATGAAGCTCTTAAGAACATGAAAAATGAGATTGAGCTATCCTCTTTTGAAGATTTAGTCTATGTGGACTCGGAAGATTTAAGGGCAGCAACGGGACTTGACATTGATGATGAGGGAAATTTCTATGATCCGCTTGCAAAAGATCTCGATAATGACGGTATCATCGATAGATATGACAATGATTTCAGGGATAGCGATTACTTTGAATCAACCTATGATGTGGAAGATAATCTTCATACAAAAGAGGAAACTTCTCAAAGAACGGAAGATAAACCGTCTATTTTAGGACAGATCAGAGTTTATCAAAGTGAAAGCAAAACGGAAGAGAAACAAACTACAAAAGAACAGGAATATGCAAGATAAGGGAGCGAACAGCTCCCTTTTACCATGAAAGGAGATATAAAAACATGGATTACAAAACAATAAGGGATAGGATTGAAGATATGGCAAAGGATAACCACAAAGATTTTGTGAAGGCGGTTATCAGCATGGAAAAAGGCATCAATGATGAGAGTGCCTTGGATAAGCTCTATGATGCTTATATGGCAAATGATACCATCAATCTGCTTCATGAAGATTTTGACTATATGATTGAAGATTTAAGAGAACAGGGGCAGATAAAAGACCTACCCTATGTTCAGCAGGAGAAAGATGACCTTGTAAATATTGTCGGAAATGTTGTAGGCAATGTAGATGTAATCGAAAGAGAAAATAAGAACGGAGAAGCCTTTAAGGTGGCAAATTTCTTCGTAGTTTCCAAAGATGATGAGGGAAATAAGGTGTATCATAATTGCTCCGCCTACGGAGAAAAGAGTGATATTCCAAAGGACTTTAAACAGGGAGATTTTGTAAAGTTATTCGGACAGCTTAGAATCTCTATTGATGATAACGGCAAGGAGCATAGCAATGTAAGGATATTATCCTCAAAGCTCTTAAAGGCAAAAGAACAGATGAAAGGACAGGATAAGAGTCAAGAGATTGCTAAACTGAAAAGCGAGATAGAAGAAAGAGAAAAAGACTTATTTTATGCAGATTCTTGGGAGCAATCAGGACAGATTAGAGCAGATATTGAAAAAATGAAAGCTAAGTTAAATACTTTGCTCAAATCTGAAAAAAAGGTCAAGAAAAACGGTAAAAAAATCCATACTTGGTGCTATCAAAGAATATCAGGCGGAAGATAAGCAAAAAGTCAAAAAGTAAAGCAGGAATCGTCAAAAAGAAGCAGAAAGATAATGATGGCTGGTGTGGTCTTAGGACTGCACTCTACTCTTTTTCTAAATATTGACTTTTATTCTTATAAATACTATAATTTAAGAACGAAAAAGGCGGTGATAGAAATGAGTAAACGGGAACTGCTACTAAAAAAAAAAAAAGAAAATAATGGGATTATGACTACCAGAGAAGCCTTAAATCTTGGTATTCATAAGGATATCCTAAAAGAATTAACCATAAAAGAAGAACTTGAAAAAATAGCCAACGGACTCTATGCACTTCCGGATGAGAATATTGATGAGTATCTTTATTTCTCATACAGAATACCCAAAGGTATTTTTTCTCACGAAACAGCGGCATATTTACAAGGATTATCAACACGAATGCCCCTTATTTATGTGATGACTGTAAAGGTAGGAGATAATGTCAGCAGAGTTAAGTCGGCAAGAGATAATATTATTTTTAAGTATGTAAAAAAAGATTATTACGATATTGGGAAAATAACTATAACCAGTCCTTTTGGCAGAGAAATATCAGTGTATGACAAAGAAAGAACCATACTTGATATTATCAAAGATAAGGACAGAATAGATGCACAAGTATTTAGCGAAGCAATAAAATCTTACTTTACAGGTAAGGAGAAAAATTTATTAAAACTGTCGAAATATGCTATTAAGATGAATATGGAGCAAGCTTTAAAACGATATACGGAGGTGCTATTATGAAAACATCGGAACAGATAAAAGGAGCGATTAGGAACATATCTAAGAAAAACGGGAGTTAATCCGAACTCTCTACTTCAGATGTGCTTGTTTGAAGGAATACTTGAAAAACTCTCCAAATCAAAATATAGTGAGAATTTTATATTAAAAGGAGGACTTCTTATCTCCTCTCTTATCGGTGTTGATATGCGTAGTACGATGGATATGGATACCACGCTTAGAGGTATTCCGCTAAATGAAGTCTCTATAACAAAAAAATCTTAAATGAAATATTAGCGATTGAAATTGACGCAGATATTGAATATAAGCTGATTAAATTATCGCCAATAAGACAGGAAGATGTGTATGAAGATTTTTGTGCAAGCATATCCTGCATTTTTGGGAAAATAAATGCAACCTTAAATATAGATATAACGACAGGAGATGTTATTACTCCAAGAGAAATGAATTATTCCTATTCAAAAATCTTAGAGGAAGGTACAATACCAATTATGACCTATACCATAGAAACTATACTCGCTGAAAAATTTGAAACCATTTCAAGCAGAAATATTACCACAACAAGAGCAAGGGATTTCTATGATTTGTATATGATATACAGCATTTATAAAGATAAAATTGATAAAGGCATATTAAGAAAAGCAATAGAAAGAACGAGTAAATACAGAGGTTCTTTTGAAACAGCTTTACAGTACAAGGAAATAGTAGAGTTGTTCTGGGAAAGTGAAACACCAAAAAAACTATGGAAAAAATACACACAGAATAACCCATATGCTAAAGATGTTGATTTCTTAGATACTATATCAGTCTATGAAGAAATAGGTACTGTATTAAATGTGAATGATGATACTAAATAGTATTATGGTTGGTGTGGTCTTTAGGGCTGCACCGGCTCTTTTTTTGTTGCTCAAAAAAAGGAGATAAAGATTATCTCTCCATCTCCTTACCCATGTAGATTCCGTAGTTTTTGCGTATTTTGTAAAGTTCGTCCATTGTGGATTTTGAGGAAGAATACTCCTGCATAAGGATATTCTTTTTTTCTTGCAATTTATCAAGTCTGTTTAAAATATCCTTGGAATTTGGCGGCTTGGAATAGGACTTTTTAAGCTCGGAAAGAGCATTCTCGTAGAGTGTAATCTGAGCTTTATATTCCTCAAAAAATGCCCTATCAGATGGATTAGAACGATATTCTTTGTAGTATCCTCGATATTTTTTAACGGTATGGACTTGCTCCATCGTAGCGGATAACTGTTCCGTTTCCTTATCAATGGATTTGATTTTATCTTGTAAATTTTGCCTTTCATCAGCACTTTTTTGAATAAATTCGTCAAGCTGCTGAACGGATTTAATCCCATGTTCTCTGATGAAAATAACGGATTCTGCCATCGTATTCAGATTATGTTTTGTTGCCCAGTATTCATAACCTTTGCTCTCTTTGACCTTGGCATTGGTCTTCATATCAATGATAGTTCCAATGCGTTTTTTAACAGGAGGAGTCTTAATCGTTTCTCTTTCTGCTATGCGTTCTTTTAACCGTTCTTCCGTATAGTCTTCTCCAATGGTCTTAGCTCTTGTAAATCTCGCCTTATCTTTTGACTTAAAAGCAATGTGTTTACCGTATTTGATTTCATAGCCGAGATCTGCCATCTTCTTTAGAAATTCATCCCAATCCTTAGACTGTTTTACCATTCTGTCAATGTCAAATTGCAACCTGCTTTTCCAAGAAGTTCCACGCTTTGCCTGTTCATTCTCATACCAAGATTTACCGTTAGTCTTATATTTTTTCTTATAGCTTTCGTAGTGTTTATCAATGACGGAAAGGTTATTTTCCTTGCAGAGCTTATCACTTTGGTAACGGATCTTATGATAGCTTTTCTTATTGGATTGATAGCACTTGCCGGTAACCATATTCACATTATTGAAGATGATATGATTATGGATATGCCCTTTATCTATGTGCGTCGATAGTACAAACTCATATTCATCTTTCAGAATCTTTTTACATAACTCAAGACCGATCTGATGTGCCATTTCAGGTGTGGCTTCTCCCGGTAAAAAAGATTGAATGAGATGTCTTGCAAGAACAGTTCCTTTTGTTCCTGCATGTTCTCTTGTCCTTAAAAACTGGGTATGGGCGGTTAACTGGTGGCATTTATTGGTGCTGACTAAAAGCTGTTCATCTGTTTTATCTCCATTAACAATGTAGTCGATAGCAAGATGAAGGGTTGATTTTATAGGGTGTATTTTTGTAATCGCCATTGTCATTCCCCTTCCGTTTCAGAAGTTCTTTTCATAAGCAGGGTGTGAATTTGCCACAACTCTTTTGAAAAATGTTCAATCTCTTTCTTCATATCTTGGATGTCATCTTTATAGATGATACCTGTCTGATTTACTCTCTTTGCAATCTGATTGATATTATTTGTAGCATTGGAAAGTAAGCCTTGCAAATCCCGAAAAGGATCTAAATCTACTTGATAAATCTCCTTTTCTAAAACGCATTTGCGGATAAAGTGGCTCATATTTCTGCACTTTGCAAGTTTCTTTTCTCCTCAAAAAGAGACTTTTCTTCTTTGGTCAACTTAATTTCAAGTCGTTCATTTCGTATCCTATTTGCCATAGGTAATTCCTCCTTTATATGTATTTCGGGGTCTTAGGGTTCTCCCTAACAAGCTAAAAATTGATAAAAAAAGAAGCAGTTCCCAAAGGGCTGCTTCATCAATTTTCCGTAAGTGTCCGTACACTTACTGTGCTTGCTACATAAGAATGAATTAGATAACAAGCGTTAAGCAAGTTTTAAATATTAAATAAATTATAACACAAAAGTAGGGATTTTTCTACAGACGATAATTTATAGGAGTGGTGATATATTGACTAAAAACTGAAAAAGTGATAATATAGTTATTAAAGATAATCTGATTATCAAAAATAAAAAATGAGAGGGGAAAGTTAGATGTCTTATTGCTCTGATATAACAAAAAATAGAATTTTAGAATGTGCTAAAGGGGAATTTTTAAGCAAAGGATTCGAAAATGCACAGGTAGCTGAAATTGCTAAATTAGCAAAAGTAACTACAGGAGCTATTTATCGTCATTTCAAAAATAAGGAAGCATTATTTTTTGCTCTAATTGAAGAGGAATATAATTACACATTAGATGTTGTTTCTGATGTTGAAAAAAGGAGCGAACAAAAAACTATAAGGATAGACTCTGATTTAGTCGATGATGAAGCAATTATAGAAAATTTATTCTTGGAAACAATGCTATTTGTTGATTATATGTATGCACATTTTGATAACTTTAAGCTGATTTTTGCGTGTAGCAAAGGGTCGCAAGTAGAAAACTTTATTGAGGATATTACTGAAAGATATACAGCTAAAAATATGAAGCTTATTCTTTTCAACGCTAAACAAGAGCAAATTATCACAGAGATTAAAGAGTTTGAAGTTCATGTCATTACAAAAGGCTATATTACATCTCTATGCGAGTGTATTCTTCATGATATACCGCATGATAATGTTGGCGAATATATTAGAAGCATTGTTGTTTTTCAATATTATGGTTGGCAAGGCTTAATGAAGAAAAACAACAAATAATTTTTTTCAAAGGGTTAGCGATAACTTATTAACTTTTTGTTTGGAGGAGGTATTTTCTTGAAAAGTAACAATAAAAATGCCATTTCAGAGTTGCTTAAATACGCCGATGGCGAGAAAAAACAATTATACAAATCAATTTTGTTAGCGACCATAGGGGAACTGTTTGGAATGATTCCTTTTTTAGCAATAGCAAAATTGATAGAAAAAATATATAAATCTGAAGTGTCATTTAGAACTGTATTGTGTTTAACACTTATAGCTTTGTGTGGACAAGTTTTAAAAGGTATTTTTACTTTATATTCAACAATAACCTCGCACAAAGCAACATTTCACATTTTGAAAAATATAAGAAGCTTAGTTGCAGAAAAAATGTTAAGAGTACCTATGGGGGTAATGATAGATACACCTATAGGTAAATTTAAAAATTTGATTGTAGATACAATATCGAAACTTGAAGATTCTATGGCTCACTTTATGCCAGAAATAACATCGAGTTTGATATCTCCTGTTTTATTTTTAATTCTGATTTTTGCTTTAGATTATAGAATGGGTTTGGCTTCGCTACTTACAATTCCTTTGGGAATGCTTGGATATATAGGGATGATGAAAGATTATGAGTTTAGAAGCAAAACTTATACGACTGCTCAAAATAATATGAATAGCACATTGGTTGAATATGTTAATGGCATTGAGGTCATAAAAGCTTTTAATCATAGTACATCTTCATATGAAAAATTTACGAGTGCAATTCAATTTTTCCATGATAGTACCCTTGCTTGGTGGAAACAAAGCTGGTTATGGTCAGCATTTGTTCAAGCAGTTATGCCGTCAACACTTTTGGGGACTTTGCCAGTTGGTGCATATCTGTATATGAATTCTCAAATATCTCTATCAAATTTCATTGTGTGTATTATCTTACCTATCGGCTTTATTGCACATTTAATGAAAATCGGAAAGTATTCGGAGCAATTCAGTATGGTTAAGGCGAGTTTAGATGTAATAGATGAATTTTTATCGAAAGAGGAACTTAAAAGACCAAAAGAGAAGGTAATCTTTGATGACACTCTTTATCGTTTTGAAAATGTTTCATTTGCATATGATAAGGAACTTGTGCTAAAAAATATCAACTTTGAATTAAAACCAAACACAGTAACCGCATTGGTAGGAAGTTCCGGTTCTGGAAAATCTACAATAGCAAAACTTATGGCTGGTTTTTGGGATCCGTCCAAAGGAAGTATCTGTTATGGTGGGAAAAAAATAACTGAAATTCCATTTGAACAGCTAACAAATGAGATAAGCTATGTTGCTCAAGATAATTTTTTTATTTAATACAAGTATAAAAAGAAAAATATAAAAAAATGGGAAACCCAACTGCAAGTGATGAGGAGGTTATTGAGGTGGCTAAAGCTGCATCTTGCCATGACTTTTATTATGGAACTTGAAGATGGATATAACACAAAGGTCGGTGATGCAGGAGGTTCTTTGTCCGGTGGAGAAAGGCAAAGAATTACGATTGCAAGAGCAATGTTAAAAACAATCTAAGGTAATAATTTTTAGATGAAGCAACTGCATTTGCAGATCCAGAAAATGAATATCTCATTCAAAGTGCAATCAACAATCTTATTAAAGGAAAGACTCTTATAGTGGTTGCTCACAGGCTTTCTACTATTACAAATGCTGATAAAAATCCTTGTTATGAAAGATGGGGAAATTGTAGAGAATGGAACTCATGAAAACCTTGTAAAAAAAGATGGAGTATATGCTTCCCTGTGGAAAAAAATTATGTGGGCGGACAAGATAATGAAAAAGGAGGCGATGTAAATGATTAGCATTGTAAAAACGAATATTAAAAAAATATCAGGAAAGTATCAAAAAAATGTAATCCTTGGTCTTATATTTAGTGGATTAAAATCATTTTTCGTTTCTTTGATGTTGTTGGCGGTTTTACTGATTATGATTAATCTTGAACAATTGAACATGACTATTATTATGCAGGCAACAGCGATTATAGTTGTGAGTATATTCGGCAGATTCATATTTCAGTATCTTTGCGATAGAAAACTTAGTGCTTCAGGCTACGAGATTTTTAAGGATAAAAGAATTGAAATAGGCGAAAAATTAAAGAAAGCTCCGATGGGATATTTTTCAGAAAAAAACTTAGGGACAATTCAAGCTGTTTTAACGACAACTATTTCCGACTTAGAAGCTATGGCAATGCTTGCGATGAACTTTATTGTTGGTGGATTTTTCCAAGCTCTAACTATGACAATCATGTTATTAATCTTTTGTTTCCCGGTAGGGATGGTGTCTTTAATTGCGATAATCCTTGGAATAGTTGTTCTTAAATTAATCACAAAGAAAACCGAAAAATATTCTCCTATTATGCAAGATTCGCAGGAAATATTAGTTACAGAAGCAATTGAATATATCAGAGGAATTTCAGTGCTTCGTTCATTTAAGAAAGGGACTGATGGAAAAAACAAAGTTGAAAAAGCTTTTATGAGGAAATGCGAAGTTGATATAGAGGTCAATGAAGGTTCAGCTTATTTAATGAAATTATATGAAATGATTTTCAAGGTAGCAAGTTGTGCCTTAGTGTTTGTTGCTACGGTTTTATATATGAATTCACAAATTCCACTTTCATATGCACTGATGTTTATAGTATCTGCCTTTCTGATTTTTTTGGAATTGGAGTTGGTCAGCGATGGAGCTTTTTAAGTAGGATGCTTGCAACACAACTTAATAGACTGGAATACATTTCGGATATACCTTCACTTGATGAGGGCGGAAAAGAAATTTCTTTGAACTCCTATGACATTGAATTGAAAGATGTTTGTTTCGGCTATGGAGAAAGGGAGATTTTGAATAATATAAACTTGCAAATAAAGTCTAATAGCAGTTTAGCCATTGTGGGTGCTTCAGGTTCCGGGAAAACAACGCTATGTAATCTGATAGCAAGATTTTGGGATGTAAAAAAAGGTGAAGTTCTTATTGGTGGACATAATGTTAAGGATTTTACTTCTGAAAGCCTTTTAAAAAATATCAGTATGGTATTTCAGAAGGTGTATTTGTTTAATGACACGATTGAAAACAATATAAAATTTGGAAATCCAAACGCAACACATGATGAGGTGGTGGAGGCTTGCAAGAAAGCTTGTTGCCACGATTTTATAACAAGCCTTAGTGATGGATACGACACTGTTGTTGGTGAGGGCGGTTCAACGCTATCAGGAGGAGAAAAACAAAGAATATCTATTGCAAGAGCTATTTTGAAAGATGCACCAATTATTATTCTTGATGAAGCAACTTCAAGTGTAGATCCTGAAAACGAGCATATGTTAATTAGTGCAATTAAGGAATTAACAAAAAATAAAACACTTATTAGTATTGCACATAGACTATCTACAGTAAGAGAAGCAGATCAAATTATTGTCATTGATAAAGGGAAAATTGTGCAACGAGGCAATCATAAGGAACTAATTGGTCAAGATGGAGTGTATAAACATTTCATTGAAATTAAAAAACAATCTATTGGTTGGCAAATATAGGTGATGAAATGGGAGATGTAGTTATTGATTTTGATAATGTAAGTTTCAGTTATGGAACACAAACAGAAGGGAGTCTCAGAAATATAAATTTCAAAGTTAAAGAAGGAGAATTTATTTTGCTTACTGGTCAGTCTGGTTCAGGGAAAACAACTGTTACAAGATTGATAAACGGCTTAATTCCACATTTCTTTGAAGGGGTTTTAACTGGAACTGTGAAAGTGTTAGGAAGTGATATAAAAACTATTACTCCCGGAGAACTGGGTAAAAATATTGCTTCTATATTTCAAAATCCACGAAGTCAATTTTTTACAACGAATAGTACAAAGGAAGTGGCATTTGCTCTTGAAAATTATGGAATAGATAGAGATGAAATGATGGATAGAGTGAATTGTGCATTTCACGATTTAGAAGCTGAAAATCTTATGGATAGGGATATGTTTTCTTTATCTAGTGGTGAAAAACAGAAGATAGCGATTATAGCTGCAAAAACTTTGAATCCCAAGATTTATGTTTTTGACGAGCCATCTGCAAATTTAGATATTCCTTCAATTCTTAAATTGAAGGAAATAATGGAAAGCTTAAAGAAACAAGGACATACAGTGATTGTTTCAGAGCATAGATTGTTCTACTTAAAAAATTTAGTAGATAAATGCTTAATAATGAAAGATGGAAAAATTGATAGAGAATTAAAGAAAAATGATATTGATAACTTGAATGATTCAGATATTAGAGCGTATAAACTTCGAACATTTAAGTTAAGTAATATTAAATATGAACTAAAGGATAATCTTATTGTTAACAAGCAAAATGCAGATTTTAAAGTGGAAAATTTATCTTTTTCCTATGATGCCAATCATTCTGTTTTGAGTAATTGTAATTTAGAAGGGAATTTTGGTGAAACAGTAGCTATAGTTGGACACAATGGAAACGGCAAAACGACATTAGGTAAAATAATGTCAGGATTACTAAAAGCAAGAAGTGGACAATTTTTTATTGAAGGTAAATTTACAAAGCAAAAGAACTTATATAAAAGTGTATATTTTGTAATGCAAGATGCAGATTATCAATTGTACTCCGATTCTGTTGTTTCTGAGTTAATGCTTAGTTCTATGAATAGTATTAAGCAAAATGATGAAAAAATAGAAAATGCGATAACTTTATTGAATATTTCATCATTCAGAAATAGACATCCGCAAAGCTTATCAGGAGGGCAAAAGCAGCGAGTTACTATTGCAGCTGCAATAGCTTCAAATAAAAAAATTCTGATTTTTGATGAGCCAACCAGTGGACTTGATTATGAAAATATGAAAGTCGTATCGGAAGCAATGAATACTCTTCGTAAAAAAGGAATACTGATTTTTGTTATTTCTCATGATTTAGAATTTTTAAGTATAGTAGCAACTAAAGCAGTTTTTATAGAGAATAATACTGTTAGCAAAAGGATAAATTTAAAGAAAAGTGATGAGTTTGAAACAATAAAAAGATTTTTACTACAGAGTGAGGGATATGAAGAATGAGCAAATCTTGTAAACAAAATGGAATAAGATATGATCCAAGAATTAAGTTGTTACAAGTTTTGATTATAGGGGTTTTAGTATTTACTTTGACTGGTAAAAAGTATGAAGTTCTACTTTTTTTGTCAGTATTTGCATATGGAATGATAAGCGGCATATACAAAAACTTGTTTTAAATTTTTTTAGCTTTATATATAGTGTTGTTTATGGTAGCGGAAATAAGTCCATTATTTATTTCAACTACAATACACTATTTTTTTCCTATGTTTTATAACATTGACTCTTGCAGCTATAAATATGATTAGAACAAGTGAAATATCTGAAGTATTAGCTTCCTTGCAAAAATATGAAAAATTCCATATTATATAAACATTCCACTAGCTGTTATATTAAGATTTTTTTCCTACTCTAAAAACAGGATATTACTTGTATAAAGCAGGGAATTAAGACTAGAGGGATTGATATTTCTTTCCTTGGATTTTTAAAACATCCTTTTAAAGTTTATGAAATGATGTTGATTCCTATGTTAATGCGAATGTTATGTACTGCAACTGAGTTGTCGGCATCTGTTGAGACACGAGGACTTGGAGTTTCGTGTAAAAAAACTAGTTATACAGAAGTCAAATTTCGTATGCTTGATATGTTATTGCTAGTAATAATGATGGTATTTTATCTAGCTATCATCATTATGAAAATAAAAAATATTTAAAAACAAGGAGAATAATTATGGAAGAAAAAAAGAAATTTCAAATTAAAGATTTAATTATTACAGCACTAATGGTGTTATGCTCACAGGTTTTATATAGAGTGTTATCTTTTCTGTTCATATCGCCATACACAATGTTATTAGCAGTTCCGATATGGTCAATTATTGGAGCAATTGCCTATTTCTTAGTACCGGTAAAAACAAAAAATCCATGGATGATTTTATTATTTTGTGTACTTACAAGCATTATAGGTTTTTATCCACCATATATCATTAGTTGTATATTTGCTGGGATTATAGCTATGTTGATTGCAAGAACAAAAGGGGTTGGCAATTATAAAGGATTAACAATTGGATATATGATATTTTGTGTTCTCGCCGGCTTTGGTGGAATGTATGTACCATTTCTTTTTTATGCAGATCAAACACTTAAATCTTATGAAAAAATGTTTGGGAGCGAATATTTAGGTACATTAACTAAAATTGTTTCTCCTATGACTACAGCAATAATGCTTATTGTAATAGCCATTTGCGGATTGATTGGAGCAGTAATTTCTAAGAAACTATTGAAGAAACATTTTGAAAAAGCAGGAATGATTTAATCAATCTTTGTTTGTGAGGGGAAAAAATGGATTAAATAATGGAGGTAATTGCTATGTATTATTTAGGGTCTGTTATTCATATAGAAAAAAACAATAGACCTTTTTGATACTGGTAATTACCATAAAAAATCAAATTTAAAATATAAGGAAAGAGCAAGTTTCTTTCATTTTAGAGGACTTATTATGCCAATGTGCAGAAGTCCTCCTTTTTTTGTCTAAAAACGCAGACAAAAAAGAAATGGAGGAAATAAAATGTCAAAAGAATATTACCTTTATGTCAACGGACAAAGGGTTAAAGTCAGCGAGCAGATATATAAAGTCTACTGGCGAGAAAAAGAACACGAAAAGTATTTAGAGCAGGTGGACAAGAAAAACCACTTGCTCTTTTTTTCATCATTGGATCATGACGGACACTTTGTAGATAATATTGTTGATGAAAGTGTTGATGTAGAAAAGATTGTTGAAACACAGATGATGATTGAAGCAGTCAGAAATGCCATATCAAGACTCAATGCAGAAGAAAAGGATATTATTGAACGCTTGTATTTCAATGATGAAACTGTTCGTTCAGTGGCAAAGCTCAAAAGTATTACACATCCGGCTTTAATCAAAAGAAGAAACAAAATTCTTGAAAAGCTGAAAAAAATTATCGAAGAACTTTAAAACTTCGGTAACCAAAGGGGTCAAACTTTCCTTGTGTAAAGTGAAGGGGAGTTTGACCTCCTTTACTTTCTTGGGTAAGAGATATGCTTGTTTATGGCAAATAGGAAAATGTAAAGAAAACAATCCCTTTCAAATATTGCTCTTTGACAACTGAATAGACCAAGGTAGGACTTTATCCATTTACTGAGAGTTATGACCTACGCCAAGACTTTTCTGCTGATGAAAATCGGTTTAAATGAGTACCGGCATATTGTCGAGGTTAGAAGAAAACGAGCGATAGATAGGAATACATAAAAGATAAGCGTGGCAGCTTATTTCGATGATGTAAGTGGTGATAATGATACTTCAATAGTTTAAGCTGCCTCGTCTGGAACAAGGGGCAGAGGTGAGATTCCTATGTAGCAGCCAATGCACCTACCAATGTCATAAAACTTAGTAAGAAAAATAATATGTAATTATAGATGATTTAAAGCGGAGGAGGTGTATTAGTGGATAATGACTGGAATGGATTGGCTGATTTGATAGCAAATCTGATTACAAAATATGCTGGAGTTTTAGATTTAGATAATCTTCCAAATCCAACTCCAGTAAAAAATACAGAAGGTAAAAATAAATTTGACATGGCAAAAACACAGATTGAGAAAAAGCAATAAAAGTGATATAATATACTTGATATATAAGTCCAAACTATAATTGGTAAAAATATAAAGATATAGAAAAAGGATATTGAGGTTAATGCTATGTCAAAAGAAAAAATAAAAGTATACCTCTATACAAGAGTATCTACATCAATACAGATAGACGGTTATTCTTTAGAGGCACAAAAATCAAGAATGAAGGCTTTTGCTCTCTATAATGATTATGAGATTGTTGGTGAATACGAAGATGCAGGTAAGTCTGGAAAATCTATAGAAGGTAGAGTTCAGTTTACTCGTATGATGGAAGATATAAAATCCGGAAAGGCTGGAGTGTCTTTCGTTCTTGTATTTAAATTATCGAGATTTGCAAGAAATGCTGCTGATGTTTTATCAACTCTACAAACAATGCAAGATTTTGGAGTCAATTTAATTTGTGTTGAGGATGGGATTGATTCATCCAAAGATGCAGGCAAATTGATGATTTCAGTTTTATCAGCTGTTGCTGAAATTGAAAGAGAAAACATTCGTGTTCAAACAATGGAAGGTCGCATTCAAAAGGCAAGAGAGGGAAAATGGAACGGAGGGTTTGCCCCGTATGGGTATCAGCTTGTCGATGGAAAACTGTTTATCAATGAAGAAGAAGCTGTAGCTATAAGAACTATTTTCGATCAATATGTTAACACAACCATTGGAGCGAATGGACTTTCTAAATACCTAGAAAATCATGGAATAAGAAAAATTCCAAGACAGAATGGGAAAAATCCATTATTTGATGCGGGTCTTATAAGAAAGATATTAAAGAATCCGGTATATAACGGGAAGATAGCCTTTGGAAGAAGAACTTTAGAAAAAGTTCATGGTACAAGAAATGAATATAAGCAAGTTGAACAAGATGAATATTTAATAGCTGAAGGTATTCATGAAGCAATAATTTCTGATGAGTTGTGGCAGGCTGCTCAGGTTAAGTTAAAATCTCAAGCAAAGAAATATGAGCATGTGAATAAGGGAAAAGATGTTAGAACTCATTTGTTATCAGGAATTGTAAAATGCCCGATATGTGGAGTGGGAATGTTTGGAAACAAGTGTATCAAGAAAAAGAAAGATGGTACAAAGTATAAAGATTTTTATTATTATGGCTGTAAACATAGGCAGATGATAAGAGGTCATAAGTGTACTTTCAGTAAGCAGATCAGAGAAGAATTGTTAGATGATGCAGTTGCTGAGGTAATTATAAAGATAGTAAGCAATCCCAAATTTGCTTCTATAATGCAAGAAAAAATCAACATGAAGGTGGATACCTCTGAAATAGAAAAAGAAATAGATAATTATCAAAAAGAACTGCGAAAAAGCCATTCCACAAAATTTAAGCTAATTGAGGAAATAGATAATTTAGATGTTGATGATAGGCACTATAAGCGAAGAAAACAGGACTTAGATGATAGACTCTATCGTATGTATGACAAAATTGAAGAATTAGAGTCGCTGTTAATTGATGCGAAAGCAAAGAAACAAACTATTGAAGCTGAAAAACTTACAGGAGACAATATATATAAGGTTCTGATTTATTTTGATAAACTCTACAATGTAATGAATGATGTAGAGCGTAGGCAGTTAATTACATCATTGATTTCTGAAATTCAAATTTACGAAGAAAAGCAACCGAATGGGCAATGGCTAAAATCAATTACTTTAAACTTCCTATCATCGATGAAGATTTAAATATAAGTTTGGACAATAATGAGCATGTTGAGTGCGTAGTTCTACTGTTGCGACCGTAGGAAGTGAGAAAGCTTTTTTGTTGTATAATAGTTATAATGTATTAAAAATACGGAGATTATATATGAGACTTTTAGCAATTGATGAGATGATTAAGATAAGGGTTGAGGTGATGTTTTCATTAATTTTAAAGAATTATAGACAATATAAGGAGGGAGAGAAATATGTCAAGTATAGTACCTATTAAATGTAAATGTTCAGTTTGTGGTGAAACTAATGAGTATAGGAGTCTGGCAAGCACCAATAGCTTTGGTGGTGGCCCTGATCTGGATTTGAGACCGGCTGAAATGGCACGAAGCACTATGGATGTATGGATACAGGAATGTCCAAAATGTGGATATATTTCAGGTAAAGTTTCGGATCCAAGCGGTGTGAATACAGAATGGCTTAAGTCGGATAAATATCTTTCGTGTGATGGAATATTATTTTCATCTAAGCTGGCAGTGCAGTTTTATAAATATTATTTAATAAACTTGGAAGATAATAATACGGAAGGTGCCTTTTATGCAATATTGCATGCTGCATGGGCATGTGATGATAAGGAAGATATAATTAATGCAAAGCACTGTAGAGAGCTGGCGATAGAATTAGCTACAATATTGATAGATGAAGAACATGAAGATGAAGATAATATTAGGTTGGTTAGAGCTGATATGATGAGGAGAACAGGGCAGTTTGATGAAATGATCAGGATGTATGAAACAGTTGAGTTTGGCGAAGAACTTATGAATCAGATATTGGAATTTGAGATTGAAAAATCTAAGGATAAAGACAGCTTGTGCTACCGAGTTGAAGATGTATTAGGTGAAAAATTATAAATAATTGATGAAATAATATATTCAATTCTTGAAAAAAATTGGCTTGATAAAGAGATAACAGATGGAATGGTTCTCAAAAAGGAAGTGATCCCACATTCAAGTCTTGACAGAGTAAAACAATTACTTGAAATAGAATATTTTGATCATGTATTTGCAGATTATATTTTAAAAATATAACTGGTGTAATGTTGGCTTTTTAAGCTATCAATTTGGATACAATGATGAGATTGTACTTGATTGGTTAGTGAATAGAAATCTGGAATGCAGTGATTATCATATCTTACAAAAAGAAGGTCTTATTATTATTGCAAATGGAGATCCATATACTGTTCTGCTTGAATGTAAAACAAGAAATATATATGTATTTACAAGTGATACGAGCTATGATAATAAAATATAAATCGCTTCAGACTTTGAAGAGCTGATCAAAGCTATGGGAACAGGTCAATATAGCCTTTGGAAGAACATCGAAAAAGATTTTATTGACTTGATGAGCAGTATAGTTACAGAGAAAGGTCTTGACTTTTGGAAGGATTTTGTTGGATTGTATTAAATATATATAAGAGCTTTAACTATGAAGAAAAAAGTTAGTTGTAAAAATAAAATAGAGTTTATAAATGAGGTGGCAGAGGATTGCCTAAAGGATATGTCTGTAGAAGATAAAGAATACCTTATGGAGAATCCGGTTGCTATAGAGTACCATTTTTCATATTGTCTGTATATACGGAATAATTATATTCATAATAGAGATTTTTTTCTGAGACTTCATTTTTTTACAAAACCCAGATGACTTGTCATCTGATATTATTAGAATGATTTTTTTCTAAACTTCTTCCTGAGTATGAATATGGTAATCTTTTTATTGAAATGTTATATGATACTAAAGAATTTATATTATTACGTAAAAAAAGTATAAGGATCTATATGGTAAATATCCATCTGCTCTTATAGAAAGGTATAAGTTTCAGATTAAAAATAGAACCTGTATGCTCTATTGAAGAAATACATTACTTTAATAAGGAAGATCTCTATAATGAAATAGAGATTATAAAAAGAAATCAAGATATTATTACAGATACTATAGGTAGTCTGCTAAAAGAGCTTGAGCAAATTGTTAGGAATTAGATGCTTCATACTACAAATTATCAATACTTGAGTAAATATTGTATTTATTATAAAATTATGAAAAGATAGAAATCTTAATAAAATGGGTTTTTCTGGAAAGGAGAAAATCTATCCTTCTATATACAGAAGATATTGTAGAGAACTTTGATATGAAAATAATAGAGAATAAAATGGTATTTGCATTTGATGGAAAAAATAAATGTGTGGCTGAGGTTGATGATGGTGAAACTCTGATTTTCCGTACACATGATTGCTTTGATAATCAACTAAGCGAAGAAGGCTCAAGTATAGGAAGTTTAAACTGGGATTGTATCAATCCTGCTACGGGACCGGTATATGTAAAGAATGCAGTAGCAGGTGATGTGCTAAAGGTCGAAATTCTTGATATCAGACTCGAAAATCAAGGAGTAATGTGTGCATTACCAGATAATGGAGTACTTGGCTCTTTGGTAAAAGAAGAGTCAGTAAAACGTTTGAAAGTGGAAGATGGTAAGGTATACTTTAATGAAAAAATAGTATTTGATGTAAATCCTATGATTGGAGTTATAGGTGTAGCACCAAAGAGTGGAGCTATAAATTGTGGTACACCGGGCAATCATGGTGGAAATATGGATAATAAAAGAATTGCAAAGGGTGCAACTCTTTATTTTCCGGTATTCCATGATGGTGCAAATTTTTCATTAGGTGATGTACATGCAGCTATGGGAGATGGAGAGATAATGGTAAGCGGTGTGGAAATATCTGCGGATGTTACTGTGAGACTTTCTGTAATAAAGGGGGTAAGTATTGAAACACCTATGCTTGAAAATGAGGATATATGTGGTGTAATTTATTCTCATGAAGAGATTGAAAAAGCGGTATTTCATACAGTAAGAGTAACAAATGAAATTATGCAAAAGAATCTTGGATTGTCATTTAATGATGCCGGTATGTTGATCAGTGCAGTAGGAGATTTAAGATTTTGTCAAGTTGTAGACCCTGAGCGTACAGTTATGATGTGTATACCAAAAACTATACTTAATAAATTGTTTTGAGTAAGGCTGGGTGAGGATTAAAATATGTATTTATGTAGTATTAAAGAGCAGTTTAGAGAGTTTACTTTACGGAAAATATAATAAAAGAAGAACCATAGTGATTCATCTAAGTTCTAAATAGACTTTTATATAGGAGATTTTTTATGGCAATAGATGGAGTTAAAATTATAGATAGTGATGATGCCTATGATATATATAATGATATTGTGGGGCGCTATAAAGACGGTATTGATGTAGGACCAAGAAAGATAGAGTATCATATAGCCTGTACCAGAACATTGCAAAATACAGAGCCTACTATGGATGATTTTGTGAACAGCGAGATTGCTTATAAGAAAATGAACAGCGAGTTTTTACTTGAAACAGATTGCTGGTTTAACCATAAGGATCTTGGGGAGCTATTGCCATATTTAAAGAAAATAGGAAGGATAAAGTTGAAACCTTACTGTCTTGGAGTGTTATCACCTGCTAATACACTTGAGCACTTTTATGATGATATTACAAATGAATCAGAGATATGGTCTTTTAAAATAATTGAGATCAGCGAAATGCTGGAAGAAGTTTTGGAAAATTAAATCGGTAGATTATAAAAATAGCGTACCACAGGGTACTTAGCTCCAATAGTTAGTTGTTTGTCTAACTTTTGTTGCAGTACATAGTGGTACGCCTTTTAAATTAATAGCTTGTAAGCTTATCTACATTTTCTATGATTACTATTTTTGTATTGGAATCTACAGTTTGTATAAGCTTCTTCATATATTCCTCAGGTATTCTTATACAACCGGCTGAGGAGGTATCATTATCAGTTTTTGTACAGTGAACAAATATAGCAGAGCCCTTACCAGGTGTACATTCTGCATTATAATTTAGTGCAAGCACATAATTATAGAAAGGATAGGCAGCTTTTAAATCTTCAGCAGAATTCCAGTCCTTTTTAACATCTTTGGTATTTACCCATTTATTATAATATATACTGTTTGAATCATCTACCCAGTAATCACCATCACCAATTTTGCGATATTCTAAGATACTGCCGGGATTGTCATTAAGGCCAAAAGCAAGTGTGGCATTGAATACACCTTCAGGAGTCTTTTGATCTCCTTCAATCTTTTGAGTTGAGATACCATTGGTACCTGCAATACCGTTTACATACCAATTTTTTTTCCAAGTACCATCAGATGATCTGACATAATCATTTACAGTTACTTTGTTTTTGTTGTTCTTATGACCTACAATCAAAACTATATGATTTGCTGTCTTGGATACGGCAAGCTTTTCTACAGGCAATGCAGCATAAGAATTTACGCAGGTACTTGCTAATAATGTTGACAATACTACAAAGGTTGCACAAATTTTTTTAAATAATTTCATATACTTTCCCATTCTACTCCAGAGATTAATAGCATCTCGTTTCTTAAATATTGTATATAAGATTTTATAATGATAAGTATGATTTAGTCAATAATAAAAATACAATAATTTGTATTAAAAAATAGATGCATATGAAAGTATGTTGTGGTAACATGCTAAAGTATAAAGAGAGGTAGTGTATGTTAAGTAAGATAACTAGATTTTTGAGCATGGTAGATGATCTTGTCTGGGGATTACCATTGATCATCTTGATTTTGGCAACAGGATTTTTTCTGACATTAAGACTTAAAGGATTGCAGATAAAAAGATTACCACTTGCAATCAGGTATATGTTTTCATCAGATGAAGAGGATGGCAATGGTGAGGTATCAAGCTTCGCAGCACTTTGTACAGCACTCTCGGCGACTATAGGAACCGGAAATATCGTAGGTGTGGCAACTGCTATAGTTTCCGGAGGCCCCGGTGCATTGTTTTGGATGTGGATGGCAGCTATTGTGGGAACTGCAACTAAATATGCAGAATGTCTTTTAGCAGTGAAGTATAGAGTCGTAGAAAAAGATGGTCATGTTATTGGTGGACCTTTCTATTATATTGAGAATGGAATGGGAAAGCAGTTTAGATGGCTGGCAAAGATATTTGCTGTATTTGGAATTATGGTAGGGCTCTTCGGTATTGGTACTTTCACTCAGATAAACGGCATTACAAGTGCAATAGGAAATTTCTTTGATTCAGAAAATGTACATTATGTAAATTTGTTTGGAAGGGACTATTCTTTGACAATAATTATATCAGGAATTATACTGACATTTGGTGGCATTGGTTTTGATAGGTGGATTAAAGAGAATATCAAGTGTAGCACAGATAATAGTACCTTTTATGGCAATAGTATATGTGGCAGTTGTTCTTATTATACTTGGACTTAATTTGGGTAAAATACCTGCAGCATTAGCTGAAATAGTAGAGGGAGCTTTTGGACTTAGAGCCTTTGGTGGCGGTATGTTTGGAGCCATGATTTTGGCAATGCAAAAGGGAATTGCCAGGGGAATATTTTCAAATGAGGCGGGTCTTGGAAGTGCACCTATTGCAGCTGCAGCAGCACAATCTAAGGAAGAGGTAAGACAGGGACTTATCTCAATGCTTGGAACATTTATAGATACTATTATTATCTGTACTATGACAGGACTTTCAATAGTTATAACAGGTGCCTGGAATATGGGACTTGAGGGTGTAGCAGTTACAACAAAGGCCTTTCAAATCGGTCTTCCATTTTCTGAAAGAGTGGCGGCATTTATACTGATGATCTGCCTTGTGTTTTTTGCATTTACAACTATTTTGGGTTGGGACTATTATTCAGAAAAATGCTTGGAGTATATAATAGGAAATAAACCTAGGGCTATTAAAGTTTATAGATGGATATACATTGCTTGTATCTTTATAGGACCGTATATGACAGTACAGGCAGTGTGGACTATTGCAGACATTTGCAATGGACTTATGGCTATACCAAACCTAATAGCCCTAATAGTCCTAAATGGAGTAGTGGTAAGTGAAACTAATTCATTCTTTGAAAGAGGAGTTCACAAGCAATTAAAATAGTATAATAAATTTTATAAGGTCTTTGGTATTTGCTCCGAAGACCTTATATACCTAGCGACAAAGCTTAAAAACAGCTTGAAAGAAATATGTATTTGTTGTATACTTTTTTGTTATAAATTCAATATCAGTTCTCTTAGTTAAATGGATATAACGATAGCCTCCTAAGCTGTAATTGTGGGTTCGATTCCCGCAGAGAACATTTTATGTAGCAATGATTAGGGTCATTGCTATTTTGTTTTACAGAAACTAGTAATTGTATTAAAATGGTCTTAGATACTTAATTTGAATTTATATGAAAGGGGTATTCTTATGTATGAAAGAGAGATAACAGAACTTCAAAAAATCATTGATGACAGCAATAATATAGTGTTTTTTGGTGGTGCAGGGGTATCTACTGAAAGCGGTATACCTGATTTTCGTAGTGCAGATGGACTTTATCATCAGAAATATAGATATTCTCCAGAGCAGGTGGTAAGCCATAGCTTCTTTATGAGATACCCGGAAGTATTTTATGAGTTCTATAAAGAAAAGATGATGTGCCTTGAAGCAAAGCCAAATGCAGCTCATAAAAAGATTGCAGAACTTGAGAATGCAGAGAAGCTAAAGGCTGTAGTTACTCAAAATATTGATGGACTTCATCAGGCAGCAGGTAGTAAAATAGTGTATGAAGTGCATGGAAGTATCCATAGAAACTATTGTATGAAATGTCATAAATTCTATGATGCGGAATATGTGAAAAGTAAGAGCGGAGTGCCGTATTGTGAATGTGGGGGTATGATAAAACCTGATGTGGTTTTGTATGAGGAAGGACTGGATGCAAATACCATAGATGGGGCAATAAAATCTATTGCATCAGCAGATACTCTAATAATAGGAGGAACATCTTTGGTAGTATATCCGGCGGCAGGTTTTATTGACTATTTTCATGGAAAACATCTTGTGGTAATTAATAAGTCAGAGACAGGAAAAACAGTAAACGCCGAATTATTGATTAATGCTCCTATTGGAGAGATTATGAGTGGAATAACTGTAAAATAGTTTAAATTAATCTAAGGGGGGAGATATCATTAGATATGCTCCCCCTATATTTAGAAGTAGTTTGATTTATATTGATTCTAGATAATATATCGGTAGCCTTCACCTATTTATTATCTATATTTGTGCTAATTTATTGCATACCATTGACCACTATACCTAGCTTTTCTAAAGATATAATAAACATAGGCTTACTGTCACCGGCACATATGCCTATCTACTTTTAGGTTTTGAACCACCTACTTTTTCCATTGTAAAGTTATAAAATTTATCATAAGTTGAATAAGTAATTACAAAGTTACCATCCTTATATTCACCATAAAGTCCTGCATTATCAACAACATCACCCTCAAATAGTACTGATTCTGAATAATAACTCCACTCCGGAGCTGAAATCTCTTCACCATCAAAAACTATACTCGCAGTGTAATCCGAATTGAGACTTACTGTCATTAAATCCGGATCTACTTCTCCTGATGCATCTTCATCAAATACGTCAGTTACTGAAGCACCTACCCATTCTCCTATAAGAGCCTTATCTTCCTCAGGCATATAATTTTCAGGATTTGCGGCATCAGTTCCTTCCTTAGCAAAGACTATATCCATTTCAATGTCTATCTCATCCTGAAGGAAAGCATTAAAGGTTATTATATCATTTCCAAGATCTCCTACTATCTTTGTCTTATCAACTGTAATAGTAAGCGTATCATCATCATTTACCCAAGTTCCATCTACGGTTGTATCATCTATAGTTATAAACGCCTTTCCTTTATTATCCAATTTTAAAGAGCAGTCAGACATATCATCACCATAAAGAGTAATTCCATAGCTTGTTCCGGATACTCCGATATAGTCACCTACTAATTCTTTGTCTCTTCTGCCTGATGAACCTCTGCAGGCGATCATCGCGATACATAGTATCATTGTAATAGATATTGAAATAATTTTTTTCATTTTATTTTCTCCTTTTTATTTTCTGATTTCAAATATTTACACTATCAAATTTTTTGAATAATTCTTTATTCTATAATACACTCCTTTCTTTTTTTGGCTTTTTGTAAATTCAATCAAGTTCCTTTGTTTAAGCTCATATTACGTCCATAAAATTTAAAAAGTATATTACCCAACAGATACTCTTTTTGGAAAAAAATAGAAAAGGTATCACGATGAATAAGATAATAATACATAAAAAAATATAATAAAAACACAAAGAATATACAACTATACCAATGAATAATGTGAAGGTTTGAGGACTATAAAAAGCTGTACATAGAACAACTTATTTAAGAGAAGTCTAAAAATAGATTTGAGTTTAAGCTTAATTATAATTATGATACAATTACAAGTGAAAATACTTAAAAAAATAAAGGAGTCATATGTCAAGGGGGAGCAATCAAAAATTTAAATTTACATATCTTATGAAAGTAATGCTAGAAAAGACTGATGATGAACATAGTCTTACTATGCCGCAGATACTTGAAGAGCTTTATAAATATGGTGTAAGTGCAGAAAGAAAGAGTATTTATGAAGATTTTAAGGATATGGCAAATTTTGGTATTGAAATCATAAAGGAGCAAAAGGGAAGAGAAACTTTTTATCATATTGCAGGTAGAGATTTTGAACTTGCCGAGGTCAAGCTCTTGATAGATGCAGTGCAGTCAGCCAAATTCATTACACAGAAAAAGTCAAAGACATTGATTTCAAAGGTAAAAGGTTTTGTAAGTGAACATCAAGCTAAGCAATTACAAAGGCAGATATTTATAAATGATCGTGTAAAGACAATGAATGAAAGTGTATACTATAATGTGGACGATATACATACTGCTATCAATCAGAATAAAAAGATCAAATTTAAGTATTATAAATGGGACATCAATAAAAAGCTGATTGAAAGACATGGTGGTATATATTTTGTGGTAAGTCCCTGGGCATTGCTTTGGGATGATGAAAATTACTATATGATTGCTTTTGATGATTGGGACAAAAAAATAAAGCATTATCGAGTGGACAAGATGATGTATATTGAGGTTTGCAATGATGAGAGAGCAGGAAAGGATGAGTTTAAAAACTTTGATATGGCAAAATATTCCAAGGCTACTTTTGGGATGTATCATGGTGAAAAGACTAAGGTTTGCATAAGGTTTGCCAATCATATGTGTGGAGTTTTTATAGATAGATTTGGGAAAGATATAATTTTTATAAGTAAAGATGAGAATCATAGTGAACTGGTTGTGGATATTAACATCAGTCCACAGTTTTTTGGATGGATTTTTAGTCTTGGTAATGATGTGGAAATAATTTCACCAAGGGAAGTGGTGGATGAGTTGAGGGAATACACTAAAGAATTTGTAAAAAAGTACGAATAGATAGTTGTTTGTTATACTTATAAGGTATTTTTAACGGATAGTTTAGGTGGTATACTACAGTCAAATAAAAATTGATTGGAGGTTACTATGGATAAAATTTTTATAACATTAACCGGCACAAGGCATTACTTTGGAAGTGAATTTTTAGAAAAAGATATGAAGCTTACTTTAAAGAAAGAACCTGACAACGAATATGACAAAGAAGCTATACAGGTACTTTGCGAAGGTATTGGAAAGATAGGATATGTGGCAAACAGTCCATATACAGTTCTGGGCGAGTCTGTTAGTGCAGGAAGGCTATATGATAAAATAGGTGACACTGCTAGCGTCAAGGTGGTACATAAAACGGAAAAAGGTATTATTTGTAAAGTTACAAAGAAATCATTGCTAGATAATATAAGCTAGCATATTATGGTTGTATTAATTATTTTAGGAATTATAAGGAGATATCATGAGTTTTTTAGGTAATATATTGTGGCTTATTTTTGGTGGATTTATCAGTGGATTGGCTTGGATATTGGCAGGAATTATATGTTGTATAACAGTTATAGGCATACCTATAGGACTTCAGTGTTTTAAGTTTGCAGGATTGGCATTTTGTCCGTTTGGTAAGGAGGTGGTATATGGTGGAGGTGCAGGAAACTTCATTATAAATATTTTTTGGTTGATTTTCTTTGGAATAGAGATGGCAATAGTAAATACAATTATTGGATTAATACTTTGTGTTACAATAATAGGAATTCCATTTGGGCTACAGTTTTTTAAGATTGCAAAGCTTGCATTGATGCCATTTGGTGCAAGAATAGAATAAACATTCTTAAATTATAGATTAGCTGATTGAAAAAATAGCATAATTGATATATTATTAGGTTGATAGATTTTGGTAAAATAATATATCAATGATATATATTTAGGAGGATTATATGCCAATTAGTTTAAAAAAAGGACAAAAAGTCAGTCTTACAAAGGGAAATCCGGGTTTAAAGAATGTGGTAGTAGGACTGGGATGGGATACTAATGCCTATGATACAGGATCAGATTTTGATTTGGATGCAGCAGCATTTTGCTTGACAGATTCGGGTAAGGTTTCAAGTCAAAATGATTTTGTATTCTTTGGAAATTTAAACCATGTATCAGGGGCTATAAGCCATTTGGGAGATAATCTTACAGGTGCTGGTGATGGTGATGATGAGCAGATTAAGATTGACTTATCAAAAGTTCCTGCAGAGATTACAAAGATTGCATTCACTGTTACTATTTATGAGGCAGATGCCAGAAGACAAAACTTCGGACAGGTTTCTAATGCATTTGTTAGAATTTTTGATGAGAATTCAGGAGAAGAACTTTTAAGATATGACCTTGGAGAGGATTTCTCTATTGAAACTGCAGTAGTATTTGGCGAATTATATAAAAATGGTGAAGAGTGGAAATTCAATGCTATAGGCAGCGGATATCAAGGTGGATTAGCTGCACTTTGCAATATGTATGGTATTGATGCAGATTAATTTTTAAATTTTGGACTGTGCATATTATGTGGCAGTCCTTTTTATTTTGTAACAAATAATACTGAAATAGTTATTGTCAAGTGCTATAATTAGGATATACTAACTTAGATAAAAAGGAGAATTATATGAGCAAGGTACTTGATTTAAATAAACCGGTTTTTGAGCTGGCAGAGAAATATCCTGATTTTATAGAAATATTTGCAGGACTTGGATTTTCAGATATAAAAAACCCCGCAATGCTAAATTCTATGGGTAGAATAATAACCATAAGGAAGGGATCTGAAATGAAGGGAATTCCTTTGGATAAAATAAAGGAAGTTTTTAGAGAGCATGGATATGATATATTAGGAGATGGTGATGATAAAAAAGATTCAAAAGATAGTATAGAGGATGATAATGCAAATTTATTGAAGCAGTATTTAATAAGACTTTCCAAGGGTGAATCACTGGAGTCAGTTCAAAAAGAGTTTAGAGAAAATTTTGAGTCAGTAGATGCAAGTGAAATCATGAAAGCTGAGCAATCTTTGATGGAATCAGGTGTGCCATATCATGAGGTACAAAAGCTATGTGATATTCATTCTGCTTTATTTCATGGTGCCACAAGTAACGAGGTGAATGGTGAAGAAATAGAATATGGTGATAGTAAAGATGTGAGTAAACTTATAGAAACTAAAGGACATCCACTTGCTACATTTACTGCAGAAAATAAAAAATTGGAGAAATACCTGAATGAGTTTTTAGAAGATGTGAAAAAGCAAGATATAGACAGAGAGCTGTTTGTAAAAATAAGAGAGGTATCTCTACATTATGCAAAAAAAGGAGATCTATTATACCCACTGTTAAAGACTAAGTATAATGTTTCCGGACCATCAAGCGTTATGTGGTCGGTAGATGATGAAATACGAGATGAGCTTGGTAGACTAGCTAAGGTAGAAAAAGAAGATGAAAAGTGGTTGGAGGATATAAAGGCTGTAATTACCAGAATGCAGGAGATGATTTATAAAGAAGAAAATATCCTGTTTCCTATATGTGCCCAAAATTTCTCGGATGAAGATTGGATAAATATTTATATAGATAGCAAGGGATATGAAAACTGTTTAGATATAATACCGGAAAGTTTTGACAGAGCAAAGAGAATAAGGAGAGAGTTTGATGATATTGATGGTGAGATAGTATTACCGGGAGGACATTTCACAAAAGAACAACTTATTGCGTTATTGGATACTATGCCATTGGAGATCACATTTGTTGATGAGAATGATATTAATAGATTTTTCAATGACAATGATTCTCCAAAAGCATTCAAGAGACCGTTGATGGCTATTGACAGAGATGTATTTTCTTGTCATCCACCTAAGATAGAACCAATGGTTAGAGAGATTATTTCAGGATTTAAAGATGGTAGCAGGGATGAGGTCTCTATCTGGATGAAGAAGAATAATAAGGACATGTTGGTGAGATATATGGCTGTTAGAGATAAGAATAGAAAGTATCTTGGCACTATGGAAATAGTACAGGATATGGATTTCGCAAGAAAACATTTTGAGGAAGAAGATAAGGAATAATAGTTTTTATAAAAAATTATATTTAAATGGGGCTGTCGGGAAATACTGAATTTTAATCCCTACAGAACGAAATAGAAATATCCTGACAAATACAAGGCGTTTTGGCTTTGCGACTTTGTCAGGATATTTTACTTTTCTATAATACTGGCTATTTTGGGGCATAAAACCCCCTTGGCTGAAATTTTGCTTTTGCATTTTTTACTATGCTGTTTTCTCCTGTAGTTTTCCTTCAAATTTCTTTAGTTTGGCATAGAGAAAACGATGATATTTATTTATATTTCTTCCTATTGCAAAAAGCATAAATTCTTTATAAACCTTATCTGAAGTACGATAGTTAAAGCGTCGGAAATCTTCATTCTCTTTAATATCTCCAAAATGACCTTCTGTTTGAATAGAGCGTATCTGTCGTTTCAGAATACCTTTTTCACTCTGTATGTTAGCATGTGACTTCTCTCGGAGCTCTTCCCATACTTCATTGATCTTCATTACTTTATTCTTATCAATATCTTTATCAGGATTATACTTGTATAAACATTTTAGACTTATGTTCACATCCACTACAGTCTGAACATCCATATACTTCATATGTTTGTGTATAACCATTCTGTTCTTTCTTTTCTGTGTTGATATGTCTCAGTTCACGGCCGTCATGACAGATATAGACTTGCTCATCCTCAAATACTGTTGTCTTCATGTTGTAGTATTTACCTATATCTTTACTGTATGCTCTTGTTTTTCGTTTTTCATGATCCTGTAGTTTTATATAACTATCTATCTTATTTTCTTTTAGATATAAGAGATTTTTCTCACTACAATAGCCGCTATCTGCCGTAACTTCTTCAAGCACTTCTCCAAATGCTTTCTTATGCTTTTCAAGGACAGGAATCAGTGTGTTATAGTCTGTACGATCATTACTTACATAACTATGTACAATAAAAATAATTCTCTACTGCTATCTGTACATTGTATGCAGGCTTTAGCTGCCCATTCAGCATATGATCTTCCTTCATTCGCATAAAAGTTGCTTCCAAATCAGTTTTGGAATAGCTGTTTCTATCTTTTCCCATAATTTCAAAGCATTCTTTATAGCTCATTAATCGCTGTCCACAATGCTCAAGTTCTTCATATAGTTGTTGAAGTTTTGGCTTTCTCTTACCCTTTCCGTTAACAAATACAATACCTTCTCCGTCAGCAATAGCCATAAGGTTTTTCTGTAGCTTAAGCATTTCAAGAGGCGAGCAGTTATCAATCTCTATAATACGGTTATTAGATAGCTTTTTATGTTTTGTAATCTTTCTTTTTCTATTCTTTTCAATAACATCTCTAACTTTATCAATTCCGTCAATTACAAACATTTGTGCATTTCCAAGCTCGTACTTCTCCCCAAAACCATTATCTTGTAAAAAAGAATTATATTCTGAATAAAGCTTATCGATAGAATCCAGAAGACCTGCTAGATGATAATTAATACTTCCACGCCATACAAAAGTATAACGATTAGCATTAGCTTCTATTTTTGTTCCATCAATAAACAATTCTTTTAATGTTACAAGCCCTTCTTTTTGTAATCGTCTCATAAACTGATAATTTAAGTCGTCTAGGATATTTGAAGTAAGTTTCTTACCTTTAAAATCATAAAAAGCATCTCTTTTAGGCTTCCTCCCTTGAGTAAGCCAGATAAAAGCAATATCCCTTTCGCATAAATCTACAATACGATCAATAGAACGAATTCCTCGCATATTTGCATAAGTAATAACTGCATACATCATGATAGGGTTATACCCTGTTCTTCCCTTGTCCGAACAATTGGCTAACAGTCCGGAAAAATCTAAATCCTCCATAACTTTTTTTAGGGTATAGACTGGATCGTCATCGGGTAAACTCAATTCATAGAAGCTAAAGTTGATTTTCTGTTGACCTATTTCAAAAAAGTCGTTATAATAATTAACTGTAAGCATAGTTACATTATAACATGTAACGGAGAAAGATGGTTATCGTTAGCCATCTTTTTTTATGTAAAAACTTAGGGTGGTGTGACTCATTTTGAGCCACACCACCCTTTCTTATGACTATCATTTCCCGACAGCCCCATTTTTTAATTATCTAATTATCTTTGTAAGTCCTGAGCGAATAAAAGAGTTTGTAAGAATAGCAAGTTCACTTGGAGTCATATCAAACTCACTGTCTACCCATCTTACAAGTAAGCCAAGACAGCCTGACAAAATGAAATCGTAGTATAATTCAAAGTAAGGCATATTTTTTTGTTTAATGAATGCCTTGTATTTGTTGAATACACATATTCTCAATTTTTCTCTTAGTTCTGCTGAAAAGTTTGCATCCAAGTCATCATGTAAAAATATCTTTGACATATCTCTATTATTGTATATGAATACAAAAAGAGCCTCTATAAATGGAACCAGGTTGTCAGTGTCCGGAGCTATGGTAGTTAGTATACTCTCAAAATCTTTTAAAAGATCTTTTTGAATATGCTCAAGTAAGTCATAGACATCTTTGTAGTGTAGATAAAAGGTGCCACGGTTAATATCTGCCATCTGTGACAATTCTTTTACGGTAATATTTTGAATTTTTTTTGTTTCGAGCAGAATACTTAGGCATCTTCTAAGCTGAGACCTAGTCTTTCTCACTCGTCTGTCTAAAGTTTGTTCGCTCATAATTCCTCCGTATAAATTCTTATAATAAAGTTCTGTTTTAGACTAATATCTAAAAATTGATGCTTAAATGACTACTATCATTTAGTTAACTATTGTATATTAATGTACTTAAAAAGTATAATCATTTCTATAAAAAAAGCAATAGAAAAAAATATAATTATTATTTATATTGAGGTTTTTATAAAAAAATCATTTCAAGTAGAGCTTAAAAATATAGTATAATACATCTTTGGAGTAAAACTCCACATTAATGACTGAGAGATTGAAATAAGGATTATTTATGAGAAATAAAAAAATTTAGATATATTATATTTGTATTTGTATTCCTATTAGCAGTAATAGGGTTTTTTTGTTATATTCATTTTTGAGAAAAAAATAGGGTAAATGGTATAGGTGATGATGTCGAAAATAGTGATATGAATATACCGAAGATATATAATGTTCTTGGTGATTATTATATAAACAAGATGTATGGATACAGTGATGAGATGGATACAGAAGTATCTGATAATATACTTTCACTTGTACTGGATGATTTCAGTATGAAATTTAGAATTGTAGATGCAAATGTAGCTGATATACAGGAGTATGATTATGAAATAAGAAAGTTTGATACAAATGAGCTTGTAGAAAGTGGTAATAGAACAAAAATAGAAAGTGATATCATTGATTTACATCTTTCAAGCTTAGTGGAAGAGGATAAGGAGTATTCTTTGCAGCTTAGACTATATGCAAGTGGAAAAGTCTTCCATTATTATACAAGGATTATTAGAAGTGATACAGAATTTGTCAAGAAACTTATAGATATGGCAAATACTTTTTCCAATAATAATTTTGACAGTAATAATGCAAGAGATAATACAATATATTTGGAGAGTGACGGAACCGGAAATTCTAGAGGACTTGAATATGTTACATTGAAATCTGACTTTGATATGATGTGCTACAATGGTATGAATTTGACACCTAATGAAAAGGAAGTATCTTTAGTTAACTACAATGGTAAGGTTGGAGAAATTCATTTTAGTTTCAGTGCTGATTCAGAGAGTAAAAGCTACAATATAGAAGAGAATTTTATTTGTAAATCCGGTACACAAAGACTTTACATGCTTGATTATACTAGAACTATGAACCAAAGGCTGACAAATAATCTTACATATGAGAGGAAGCTTGAATTAGGGATAGGAAATAGAGTCAATAAGGTTATATCAAATAAAGGTGATAAGATTGCATTTTTAGCAGATAACAAACTATTTTTATCAAATAGTAAAAATGGAAGCCTGGAAATGGTATACAGTGCCGGAAAAAATAATTATCTTATACCTTTAAAATTTGGAGATGGCTTGTATTTTATCAATTATGGCTACAATATAGAAGCTTCTCATTTGGGAGATGTTGGAGTATGCCTACTAAAGTATATGGAAGATACTAAAAGAGTTTCAAAACTTGCATTTGTAAAAACAGATATAGATGCTGCCAGTCTAAAGGAATCTATTGATGAGCTGGCATATCTGGGAGATAATTCAATGTTATACCTGAAGCTTCTTGATAAGGTAGTGGGCTTAGATATATCTTCTGGGAGCTATGTAACAGTGGCAGAGAATCTTTCCAGTGGAAAGTATTCTATAAGTCAAGATAAGAGTCTGATATCCTGGAATACAGGCGATGGATTAAATATTTATAATTTCGTTGCAGGGGAAAATAAGAGATTAGATAATGCAAATGAAGTAATGTTACCTATAGGGTATATAGGAAGTGATTTGGTTGTAGCAATAGAATCACAAAATGTTTCAAACACAATTAATGGAAAATCTACAGGAAGTATTTTTGAGAAGGTCAGCATATACAATAATCTTTTAGAATTACAAAAAGAGTATACTTATGATGATAGGTATATTGACAATATAAATGTGAGTGGAAATCGTGTACATATAGACCTTTATCAATATGATGGAGAATTTCACACGATCAGGAGAGGATACTATAATAAGTAATAAGTCTGTAGCAAGTGATAGTAGAGTATCAACTTACATGGACAGCTTTAGAGGCAAGAATTATGTTGTTGATAATAACAAGTGGATAGAAAGTGAAGTTTCTTATTCAAAAGATCTTGAGATAAATGTTGATAATGTAGAGTATAATATGGTCTTAAATAAGTCATATATACAGAATATGTATTATGTTTATATTAATTCCAAATTAGAGGGTATTTATTATGATCCTGTAGACGCAATAGAAGATGCCTATACGGATATGGGATTCGTTAGAAGAAATGGAATAATGGTGTATGTGAGAGCTATGGTAGATACAGCAGCCAATACAAATTTTGATATATCAAAATTTGGAGAATATGTACATGGCTGGGAAAATAATGAGTTTACAAGATTTCAGGGGATAACTTTAAAGGAAGCCATGTATTTCTTGACAATAAAAAAACCTGTGTTTACATTTACAGCAATTAATAATCCGGTTATTCTTACGGCCTATGATTCCAAAACTGTCACGGTATATGATATAAATACCTCAAGTGTACAGAAAATAGATGTAATTGAAGCTCAAAGTATATTCAATAGCACTCAAAATGACTTTTCTTGTTTCTTTACCTTTAGAATGTAATGTGATAGAATTAATATCATAAGAAAAAAGAAAGATTTAACATAAGGTTTTGGAAACTTATTGATAAAGCATAAAAATAAAGTTTTATACAGAGGAGAAATATGGCTCAATATATAATGAATGGTGGAAGTCCATTGGTAGGAGAAGTTGCCATAGGTGGTGCAAAGAATGCTGCACTTGGAATACTGGCAGCAGCCATAATGACTGATGAAGATGTTTTAATAGAGAATTTACCGGATGTAAAGGATATTAATGTAATGCTTGAAGCAATCAGGGCTATAGGTGCAAATGTCGAAAGATTGGACAGGCATAGTGTAAAGATTAATGCTTCTACAGTGAAAGATGTGTTGGTAGATGATGAGTTTATAAGAAGAATTAGGGCATCATACTACTTTATTGGTGCACTTTTAGGTAAATATAAAGTGCTGAGGTAGCACTTCCGGGTGGTTGTAATATAGGCTCAAGACCAATAGACCTTCATTTAAAGGGATTTAAAGCATTAGGAGCTGAAATTAAAATTGAATCAGGCAGGGTGAAGGCACATGCTATAGATTTGGTTGCAGCTGATATATATCTTGATACAGTGTCAGTGGGTGCTACAATAAATATAATGATGGCGGCGTCTTTGGCAGAGGGCAGAACGCTTATAGAGAATGCGGCTAAAGAGCCACATATAGTGGATGTTGCCAATTTCTTAAATAGCATGGGAGCCGATATAAAAGGTGCAGGTACAGATGTAATCAGGATAAAGGGAGTGAAGTCATTGCATGGCAGTCAGTATTCTATTATTCCTGATCAAATTGAGGCAGGTACATTTATGTGTGCTGCAGCTATTACAAAAGGTGATATTACTGTAAAAAATGTTATACCAAAGCATATGGAGGCTATAAGTGCAAAACTTATGGAGATGGGATGTGAGGTTGTTGAATTTGATGATGCAATAAGGGTCATTGCTAAGAACAATCAAAAGTCAACTAATATAAAGACATTGCCATATCCGGGTTTTCCTACAGACATGCAGCCACAGATAACCACTGCGTTGGCACTGGCTAGCGGAAGCAGCCTTGTTGTTGAGAGTATATTTGAGAACAGATTTAAGTATGTTGATGAACTTGCAAGAATGGGAACTAATATAAAAGTAGAGGGTAATACCGCTATGGTTATTGGTGTGGAAAAATTAAGAGGTGCGTCATTGAAGGCTCCGGACTTAAGAGCAGGAGCAGCCTTAGTGTTGGCAGGCCTTGCTGCAGAGGGGCAAACTACAGTAGATGATATTAAATATATAAAAAGAGGATATGAAGATTTTGAAGGAAAATTGGTTTCATTGGGAGCTGATATAAGAGAAGTTGACAATGAAGCTGAGGCAAGAAAATTTAATATAAAGGTTGTATAAGGGTATTTTATTTGCGGATGGCTAGGCTGTCCGCATTTTTCGTGAATATTGCAAATTGAAAAATATAGTGGAAGGAATAGGTATGAAAAAAGAGGATCTACTTTCTGTATGTAAGCTAAAGGACTGGTATAGTAGTTATGGTAGTGTTTATTTCACGATTATTTTATCAGATAAAGAAATAAATTTTAACTTTACAGGATATAGTGAAGAAGATATGGCTTTAATTTCAAGTTCACTTATTAAAAAAATTATAAGTGAATTGTATCTACTTGATAAAGAGGCGAGAAGAATTATAAAAAATCAATATGAATATCAAGATATAGATGCACTAAAGTTAAGTGATATTATATTTGATAAGAGCGGATGTTATAATAATTTTGGTATTGGCTATTATGTGGGAGAATCTCCAGCAGGTAAGTTGTACTTAATTATAAAATTTGATGATAAGTTTCAAGCTGACAACGATATCGTATATGAAGTATATTAAACATAGTCTATCAGTTCTAATGATTTAATGTATCTAATATAAGTATAAGATTAATGCGGTGAGGAATAACAATAAATACAAGATTTTTTATATTTGAAATTTTTAAAAAAAATAAAAATAAATGCTTGACATTAATCGCTTGGTGCGATATTATAATGAGGCAGTTACGGAGAGGTATCGAAGTGGTCATAACGAGGCGGTCTTGAAAACCGTTTGTCCGCAAGGGCGCGTGGGTTCGAATCCCACCCTCTCCGCTTACTTTTTGCCCAAAAGCAGAAAGGAAAACAGAAGAAGGAAAACTCGCAACCAAGCAGAAGTACCCAAGTGGTTGAAGGGGCTCCCCTGGAAAGGGAGTAGGCTGTTAATAGCGGTGCGAGGGTTCAAATCCCCTCCTTCTGCGTTGAACCTTGATAATTTAAGATTAAACAGTACACACAACCCTGAAAATAACTTGATTATTTTAAAATAATCAATGAGATTTCAGTAAAAACAACGTTTAGATTCGAACAGAATTTAAAACCTTTAAAAAACAGTAGATCTGTGAAAACAGATGATGCAAGCTAGCGAGAAGGCTAGATTAAACTTTTATATGAGAGTTTGATCCTGGCTCAGGATGAACGCTGGCGGCGTGCTTAACACATGCAAGTCGAACGAAGCTATTAAAAGGAAGTTTTCGGATGGAAATTTAATAGACTTAGTGGCGGACGGGTGAGTAACGCGTGGATAACCTGCCTTATACAGGGGGATAACGGAGAGAAATTTCCGCTAAGACCGCATAAGACCACAGCACCGCATGGTGCAGGGGTAAAATATTTATAGGTATAAGATGGATCCGCGTCCGATTAGCTAGTTGGTGAGGTAGAGGCTCACCAAGGCGACGATCGGTAGCCGGCCTGAGAGGGTGAACGGCCACATTGGGACTGAGACACGGCCCAAACTCCTACGGGAGGCAGCAGTGGGGAATATTGGACAATGGGGGGAACCCTGATCCAGCGACGCCGCGTGAGTGAAGAAGTATTTCGGTATGTAAAGCTCTATCAGCAGGGAAGAAAATGACGGTACCTGACTAAGAAGCCCCGGCTAACTACGTGCCAGCAGCCGCGGTAATACGTAGGGGGCAAGCGTTATCCGGATTTACTGGGTGTAAAGGGAGCGCAGACGGCGATGCAAGTCTGAAGTGAAAGGCGTGGGCTCAACCCATGAACTGCTTTGGAAACTGTATAGCTTGAGTGTCGGAGGGGTAAGCGGAATTCCTAGTGTAGCGGTGAAATGCGTAGATATTAGGAGGAACACCGGAGGCGAAGGCGGCTTACTGGACGACAACTGACGTTGAGGCTCGAAGGCGTGGGGAGCAAACAGGATTAGATACCCTGGTAGTCCACGCAGTAAACGATGAATACTTGGTGTCGGGGAGGAGAACTCTTCGGTGCCGCAAGCTAACGCATTAAGTATTCCACCTGGGGAGTACGTTCGCAAGAATGAAACTCAAAGGAATTGACGGGGACCCGCACAAGCGGTGGAGCATGTGGTTTAATTCGAAGCAACGCGAAGAACCTTACCAAATCTTGACATACTCTTGAATAGCTTTGTAATGAAGCTAGCCCTTCGGGGCAAGGGATACAGGTGGTGCATGGTTGTCGTCAGCTCGTGTCGTGAGATGTTGGGTTAAGTCCCGCAACGAGCGCAACCCTTGTCGTCAGTAGCCAGCAGTAAGATGGGCACTCTGACGAGACAGCCGGAGATAATCCGGAGGAAGGTGGGGATGACGTCAAATCATCATGCCCCTTATGATTTGGGCTACACACGTGCTACAATGGCGTAAACAAAGTGAGGCAAAGCTGCGAAGCCAAGCAAATCACAAATAACGTCTCAGTTCGGATTGTAGTCTGCAACTCGACTATATGAAGCTGGAATCGCTAGTAATCGCAGATCAGAATGCTGCGGTGAATACGTTCCCGGGTCTTGTACACACCGCCCGTCACACCATGGGAGTCATCAATGCCCGAAGTCAGTGACCCAACCCACACTGGTAAACATAAAGCTGTGATAATGATACGAAGTAATAAACCGCTAGGTTTATGGATGAGTATCATTATATGATATAAAGAATAGCAGTAAGTTATGTTTAGCAGTGTGGGAGGGAGCTGCCGAAGGCAGGGAGGATAACTGGGGTGAAGTCGTAACAAGGTAGCCGTATCGGAAGGTGCGGCTGGATCACCTCCTTTCTAAGGAAAAAGTAGGGGTTGTGAGTACTGTTTAGTTTTACATTATCAAGGGTAAAACTAAAACATAACATTATTGGTGTCGATGCGTCTAGGGGACACACCCGTTCCCATTCCGAACACGATGGTTAAGACCTAGTCGGCCGATGGTACTATACTGGAGACGGTATGGGAGAGTAGGTGGATGCCAATTTATGGGGGTGTAGCTCAGTTGGGAGAGCACCTGCCTTGCAAGCAGGGGGTCAAGAGTTCGAATCTCTCCATCTCCACTGTTGAAGCGACAAGCTTTAACTAAATGTACCTTGAAAACTGCATACCAAACGAGAAATTATATAAATATTTTATAATTAGACATCCGAGGTATTAATTGCTTTAAGTAATTAATATTTTAAATAACAAAAATAAATTTTTAAACATAGTGTATGATACACGCTAGTGTCATACAAAACACTAAATCTAAATGATTTAAGAGGTTAAACATAAAGAGCGTAGGGTGGATGCCTAGGCACTGACAGCCGAAGAAAGACGTGACAAGCTGCGAAAAGCTGCGGGGAGAAGCACATATTCAGTGATCCGCAGATGTCTGAATGGGGAAACCCACTTGGAAGAACTCCAAGTATCTGTACGCCAATACATAACGTACAGAGGGGAACCCGGTGAACTGAAACATCTAAGTAGCCGGAGGAAAAGAAAACAAAAGTGATTGCGAAAGTAGCGGCGAGCGAAATCGTAAGAGCCCAAACCGTGGTGCGTGCACTGCGGGGTTGAGGACTGCGACATGAGTAAGATACATTACCTGAACCGTTTTGGAAAAGCGGGCCAAAGAGCGTGAGAGCCGTGTAAGGGAAAATGTATTTAATCTAGCAGTATCCAGAGTACCACGAGACACGAGAAACCTTGTGGGAAGCAGGGGGGACCACCCCCCAAGGCTAAATACTAGTCAGTGACCGATAGCGTATAGTACTGTGAAGGAAAGGTGAAAAGAACCCCGGGAGGGGAGTGAAAAAGAACCTGAAACCCTATGTTTACAAACTGTGGAACACCGAAAGGTGAACCGCGTACTTTTTGTAGAACGGTCCGGCGAGTTACATGTACAGGCGAGGTTAAGTATTAAAGATACGGAGCCGAAGGGAAACCAAGTCTTAATAGGGCGAATGTAGTCAGTATGTGTAGACCCGAAACCGGGTGATCTATCCATGTCCAGGTTGAAGTTCGCGTAAAAGTGAATGGAGGACCGAACGCACATCCGTTGAAAAGGGTGGCGATGAGGTGTGGATAGGGGAGAAATTCCAATCGAACCCGGAGATAGCTGGTTCTCCTCGAAATAGTTTTAGGACTAGCCTCGTTATTAGTCTACCGGAGGTAGAGCACTGAATTTTTGCGGGGGCGTCAAAGCCTACCAAGAGATATCAAACTCCGAATGCCGGATAGATGATTAACGGGAGTCAGACTACACGAGATAAGTTGGGTAGTCAAAAGGGAAAAGAGCCCAGACCTACGGCTAAGGTCCCAAAGTGTGTGTTAAGTGGAAAAGGATGTGGGATTTCGAAGACAGCTAGGATGTTGGCTTAGAAGCAGCCATACATTAAAAGAGTGCGTAACAGCTCACTAGTCGAGAGGTCCTGCGCCGAAAATGTCCGGGGCTAAACACACCACCGAAGCCTAGGAATGTAATATATACATTGGTAGAGGAGCATTCTTAGAGGCGTAGAAGCCATACCGAAAGGAGTGGTGGAGTAATAAGAAGAGAGAATGCCGGAATGAGTAGCGAGAAAGAGGTGAGAATCCTCTTGGCCGAATATCTAAGGTTTCCTGAGTAAAGCTGATCTACTCAGGGTAAGTCGGGGCCCTAAGGCAAGGTCGAAAGACGTAGTCGATGGATAACAGGTACAGATTCCTGTACTACATATAATCAGAACTGTGGGGACACGGAGACTAAAAAAACCGAACCCGGGAGGACAAAAAAACCGGGGCAAGCGAAGTACCTGTATGGGAGGAAAAATCCACCATGCAAAGGGAAGACGTGATGCGTACCGAAAAAAATAGTAGGGAAGTCGGGTAGGGAGCCGTCAAGAAAAAGCCGCTATTGTATTATATGTACCCGTACCGCAAACCGACACAGGTAGATGAGGAGAGAATCCTAAAGGCTTAGCGGGAGAAGCATTGTTAAGGAACTCGGCAAAATGACCCCGTAACTTCGGGAGAAGGGGTGCCACTAGAAATAGTGGTCGCAGAAAAAAGGCTCAAGCAACTGTTTAGCAAAAACACAGGTCTATGCGAAACCGCAAGGTGAAGTATATGGGCTGACGCCTGCCCGGTGCTGGAAGGTTAAGAGGAGAAGTCAGGAAACGAAGCTTTGAATTGAAGCCCCAGTAAACGGCGGCCGTAACTATAACGGTCCTAAGGTAGCGAAATTCCTTGTCGGGTAAGTTCCGACCCGCACGAAAGGCGTAATGATTTGAGCGCTGTCTCAACAATGCACCCGGTGAAATTGAAGTACCAGTGAAGATGCTGGTTACCTGCGCCAGGACGGAAAGACCCCATGGAGCTTTACTCCAGTTTGGTACTGGGATTCGGTAATACTCGTACAGGATAGGTGGGAGACGAAGAAGCATGGACGCCAGTTTATGCAGAGTCGCCGTTGGGATACCACCCCTGTATTGCTGGATTTCTAACCTGCACCCGTTATCCGGGTGGGGGACAATGCCAGACGGGGAGTTTGACTGGGGCGGTCGCCTCCGAAAGAGTATCGGAGGCGCTCGAAGGTTCCCTCAGAATGGTCGGAAACCATTCAAAGAGTGCAAAGGCAGAAGGGAGCTTGACTGCGACACCGACGGGTGGAGCAGGTACGAAAAGTAGGGACTTAGTGATCCGGTGGCATAAAAGTGGGATTGCCATCGCTCAACGGATAAAAAGCTACCCTGGGGATAACAGGCTTATCACTCCCAAGAGTTCACATCGACGGAGTGGTTTGGCACCTCGATGTCGGCTCATCGCATCCTGGGGCTGTAGCAGGTCCCAAGGGTTGGGCTGTTCGCCCATTAAAGCGGTACGCGAGCTGGGTTCAGAACGTCGTGAGACAGTTCGGTCCCTATCCGGCGTGGGCGTAAGATATTTGAGAGGAGCCGTCCTTAGTACGAGAGGACCGGGACGGACTGACCGCTGGTGTACCTGTTGGAGAGTAACTCCATGGCAGGGTAGCTATGTCGGGACGGGATAAACGCTGAAGGCATCTAAGCGTGAAGCCCCCCTTAAGATGGGATATCTCATGTGAAAACAGTAAGACCCCTTGAAGACTACGAGGTAGATAGGGCCAAGATGTAAGTACAGCAATGTATTAAGTTGATGGTTACTAATAGGTCGAGGGTTTAACCAAAAGGATAGAAAATTTATAACATATAATCGGATACATCATTAAATCCGCAAGTGAATTTGAGATGTACTTTCTTACTAAAGCTCAAGCGAAGTTTTTGCTAAGTAAGAAATGCAGTTTGGTAGGCAGTTTTGAAGGTATGTTTTCTTCAAAAAATACTTGACATTTTATTCTCATAAGAGTAAAATATCACAGTGTTCGGCCCCATGGTCAAGCGGTTAAGACATCGCCCTTTCACGGCGGTAACACGAGTTCAAATCTCGTTGGGGTCACTTTGGAGCTTTAGCTCAGTTGGTTAGAGCAATCGGCTCATAACCGATCGGTCCCGGGTTCGAGTCCCTGAAGCTCCACTGCCCTTAGATTACTAAGGGCAATATTCCTTGATAGCTCAGTCGGTAGAGCATGCGGCTGTTAACCGCAGTGTCGTAGGTTCGAGTCCTACTCAGGGAGCTAAGATTTTATATCTTAATATTTAGGCCCGATGGCTCAGTTGGTTAGAGCGCCGCCCTGTCACGGCGGAGGTCGTCGGTTCGAGTCCGATTCGGGTCGCTTTTTGCCGCAGTGGCGGAACAGGCAGACGCCCGGGACTTAAAATCCCGTGGGTAGAAATACCCGTACCGGTTCGATTCCGGTCTGCGGCAGTTTGAAATATGGCTTAAATCCTTGATTTATAAGGGTTTAAGCCTTTTTGATTGCCATTAAAAGTATATGATTTCGTACACATTTAAATGTCTAATATCGGTCTAAAAATGGCCTTAAAAATTAAAATGTCTAATAAATGTCTAACGAAATGTCTAAGAAAATTACAGTGAAAATTCATTTGAAACAGCCGTTTGAGCATCTTCTTTTTCCTCGAGTATGTGGCTATAAATATCTAATACCATCTTCTCCGAATCCCCCAAAAGCTTCGCAATCATTTTAGTCGACAGTGTGGGTACTTGATAGCATAACCTTGTGCAATAGTTGTGTCTGAAGATATGGGCTGTCAGTCCCTCAGATGTCGGATCTAATGATTCTATCTTTGCTCTGATAGACTTCCACATATCCTTATACTGGTGTAGCTTATATGGAGTGCCGTCTTCTCTTTCAAAGAGATAGTACTTACAGCCCTTTAAGTATTCTTGCAGAAATTCTTTTAAATCAGGTGTGAGAGGAACACTGCGATTACCTCTGTGGCTCTTTGTGCCTTTGATGTATGATTTATTGCCATCAAACGCTAAAGCCTTATTTACGCTTAAATTAGAGCTTTCAAGGTCTATGTCTGATACAGTTAAGGCAAGTACTTCTTCGCGTCTTAGACCACAAGAGTACAGTATATAAACCAAGCATTTTTCTGTATCAGTGAAGTGTGCTGCTTTTATAGCCGATACTTCAGCTTTTGTAAGTGGTCGGCGTTCTTTAGCTTTATACTTAGGCAGTAGCAGGCCGTCACAAAGTATAAGATACGAGCCTTGAGTAAGAATAGAGTCCTTTATGGCCGACTTAATGATTTGCTTAAAGGTTAAAGCGATCTTTTGACAAGTTCTAGGCTTGTCAGCATTATCATTGAGCAAGTTTTGTATGTGATGCCTTGTGATACTTTGAACTTTTATAATTCTGAAATCAGAAAAGTATTTATTGATTATGGTTTCATACATCTTATAGGTTGCAAGCTCTTTTGTAGTCTTAAATGTATCAAGCCACATGAGGGCATAATCATAAAAAGTATCATCCGCTTGCGGAGTAAACTCTGCATTTTGAACTTTTAAATTAAATTCATTTACTTTTTTCTCTAAATCAGCACTGGACTTCTTGGATGTTAAGTTTATTCTGTGCTTGGATCCATCAGGGTTGTAAGTGCCATCCCATACTTTCGCACGGAAGTAGCCGTCTTTTCCTTTACTGTATTTAGCTTTTGCCATATGTACCTCCTTTTTGGGTATAAAAATAACACCTGTTGCAAGGTGCTACTATGCGTGGTACAATATGACTTGTTCAGAGTTATATTGTTTGCAGGCAGAAGCTTGCAACGGTATACACAGCCATTCGGTATTGGCGTACCGGGTGGCTTTTTTAATATAAAAATCTTTAGGTTAGCATATTTAATGTTAAAAATCAAATACTTACCATTTTCACGACATCAGGAAAATGGCAATAATAAAAAATTAATATTCTAAAACTTGACAAAGTATTGTGTACAACATAGAATATAACCATAGATAACTTGTGAAGGATAAACACTGGGTTCCTGAAGTGGAGTAGGCTTAAAGCTTAGAATTCCTATGTGCCTGGGGTTATCTTTTTTTATGCTTTAAAATCGTACAAACAATATTTGAGTCATTCTTTATAGCTTCTATAACAAACTCCACTAATTGACTAGAGTATCTTCTGGTAGATACGAATTGAAAGCAGTACCTTTCATCATCTTGCAAGTTGTAGAAATCCATAATTAGCTTCAGTGCATAGTCATTGAAGACATTATCACCTTTAAAAGATACATAATCAAACTTTATATTTTTGACATTAATTTGCTTATTAACTAAGGAAATAACATTCTTTCTTGATAACGTATATTTATCTTTTGGATCTTGCAGTTTGGTGATGATTTTAGCCGGCATATCAGAGCTTGAATCTACAGAGTATGTAAAATCAGCTTTTGTCTTATCCTTTATCTGAACAAATTCATGCCTGATTGGTATGAATAAATCAGCCGATTGATTAGTACTCTGTAAAAAGTCCAACTCACTTTTGTTTGCAATAAAACGATCAGCCATTTCAGCAGAATACTTTCCCCTAATTTCATTGTTGGTTAGAACATCTAGCGAAATAGAAAGCGTCAAGAAATTTGGAGACACGTGCTCTGACATATCTATTTTATGAAACCTTTTTATTTGCTCACAGAAATTTATAACACAAGCCTGAAAAAATGGGGCATATATAGTTTCATAGTCCTCGGTTATAAAATGAGTACTTGTATCTCTTAAGTCAATAATAGTCTCAAGATTAACCCTGAGAGGTTGTTTTTTGTCTGTATAAACTCTTTGCAATGCGTCTCGTAAAGAAAGGGTTCTATTAGGTGAGTCAGTGAAATATATACTTTCACCTCTGTTCAACAATTCCGCTTTTAACATCAGTTCCCAAGCATTGCAAATAAAGAAGCTAAAACCCTCAATTCTATATCGAATAGTCGGTTTATTATAAATCTCCAGTCCTAAAATAAATGCCTCAATACTTTTATCAACAAGTCTACTTTTAATATCTTCCAATTTCACACTCTCCTATAAATTTAAAACTTCCCTCTAAGCTCTACAGCATTGTGTATGTTTCAGTTGCTCAGTTATCCGGGTGGTTTTTTATTATCTTGTTTAAAAACTTGTTTTAAAATATCTTAAAACGAGGTTTAGTCAAGTTTAAAACAAGAACCAGTGTTATTGCAAATTTAAAACTTTCGCCATTGATTCTTTCAACTTTGCTATATCATCAGAATCTAGGTCATACTGTTTATCGCCATAGACTCTAAACTTTGAGACTTCTCTTATTTTATCAACCATGATGAAAGCCTTGTCATTAGTTGGATTTTGTTGGTATTTGAGGCAATTAATAGTGATTCCGTTCCTATACTTCTTACCAGGCTTTTTGCTTGTGATAGGCGCCACTAAAAATGTTTTACACTCTTTGCGTATATTTGTCAGAACTACAGCGTAATGGTTGCCAGATAGTTCTCCTCCAGTGTTGTTTTTAAAGTTAATTAGATAAATGCCATATACATCATATTTCATGGAAAACTCCTGAATAAAAAAATTAGGTATGCCATAAATGACATACCTGCTCATACCTTAACAAATAAGGTTCTTTTCTCCTTTAAAAGGCCGTGTCCTTAACGAATAAGGCTTTTGGTATATTCATAATACCATAAAGCAGGTAAAAATCAATATTAAAATCAAAAAGTTCACAAATAATTCATAACTTTATATCCAACAATTCCTTGGGATACACAACAGTATCCTGTTCGCAGTCAGGAATTAACAATTCTGCTGCAAAAAGATTAGCTTCACGCTCTACCCATGATGTAAGTAGTAGAGTGTGATTTTTTATAAATGCACATTCTTTTGTTCTGTGTAGAAAAGCATGCCCTAATTCATGGGCAGCAACCACCTTAAACATATCGCTATCCATCAGATCCTCATTGATAAATATCCATTTCTTGCGTTTTATCAATTTGTAAAAGCCCGATAGTTCACCTAATTGACAAATTACGACTCCTATTCCGGCAAACTTTGCAATCCGAATCGGATCACGACTGCCAGTCATTCTCTCATAGTGTGCAATAATTGATTTAATTTTCTTGCGTATTTTTTCGGTATTCAATTCTATCACCCTTTATTTTTATTCGGATTATATTTTACCTTATTTTCCTTCTTAGTTTCTGTAAGTGCGTATTCTAAAGCATTGCGAAGAAGTGCCTTGGAAGTTTCACTAAGTTCTTGACCATTGTACATCAAAGGGCTATCAGTTCCGCTCTCAAGTTGCTCCATCATCTCATCGAGGCTTTTTGCTATGTCTTTGTGGTCTGAAGCTGTTAAGCCATTGCTATCTTTTTCTTCTAATAAGTCTGACTTGTTCACACCGAAGTAGTCCGCCAAAGCCTGAACCTTGTCCATTCTAGGCATCCTAGTGCCATTTATCCAAGTTGATATTGCAGACTTATTTATGCCTAAATCATTTATGATGTCAGCCTGTTTCTTATTACACATTTCCATGTATTTATTCAAATTTCTTGCGAATATCCTCCTGTAATCTTCATCAGACATTTGTAAGTCTCCTTTCTTATTTATATGACTCTAAGATAGCACAAAAGTAGAGGGAAATCAATAAAAATTCTACTTTTTGTAAAAAGTTGTTGACATTCTACTTTAAGTAGATTATGATAACAGTGCAAGAACTTGGAAAGGGGGAAGCAAAGAATGGAGACGCTTCAAATAACACTAAAAGCGGCAAGGGTAAATGCTGGATTGACACAAGTAGAAGCCGCTAAGAAGCTAGGAAAGTCACCAAATACAATAATACTGTGGGAAAATGGCACAATCGCACCTGATAGAGCAAACTTATATCTTTTAGCAGAGATATACGGAATTTCTATAGACAATATTTTTTTGCCTAACGATTCTACTAATAGTAGAAAAGAAGAAGCAGTTTAAAAGGGAGGTGAAAATGGAACTTACAGATGAACTTTTAAGCTACTGGGAGCGACTTGCGGAGGAGAATAACAATTATAGGTTGTCGCTCCACATAGAAACCCTAAAAGAAATTAGGGAAATAAAGGCTTTACTTAAAGAACAAACTGACAACAGAAATAATACCGCACAGGGAACTGATAATAGTAAACACTAAAATAGCTATGTTGTATTTATGCTGCTTTTGGTTAGTTTCTTCAAGGTATTCGATTATTTTTATGGATTCATCGAGAGCTGAATACATTATGTCGTCTTTCATCTCTTGATTCCAAGATTCAAAAAATCGATCGTCCATTAAAACCTCCTTTCTTTAACCTCAGGCTTGGCAGAGCCTGTGAGGACAGTTTAAAGGTGGTTAGGAGCAAAGTAAATATATAAAGAGAATTTTAGGAGGTGATTTTATAAGTGAATTAAAAATATCCTTGGCGGCGGCAAGAGTGAATGCAGAGCTTAGCCAAAGGGAAGTAGCTATGAAATTAAAAGTAGGACAGCAAACAATCCTGAATTGGGAAAAAGGCAAAGTAGCAATACCGGCATTTCAACTTGAAAAATTATCTGAGATTTACAAAATGCCGATCGAGAACATAAGAATTAAAAATAGCTGCACAGATTAGGAGGTGATTTTATTGAATAGATTAAAGATTTTTAAAAACAGCGAGTTTGGAGAAATCCGAACGGTGGAAATTGATAGTGAACCTTGGTTCGTGGGTAAAGATGTGGCGGAGGTACTGGGATACAGTAATCCAAGAAAAGCGATAGGCGACCACATAGATGATGAGGATAAGGGGGTAACGAAATGTGACACCCTTGGAGGAAGTCAAGAGCTGACTGTCATCAACGAAAGCGGACTATATTCCCTTATCTTATCAAGTAAGCTACAAAACGCAAAGGCGTTTAAAAGATGGGTTACATCAGAAGTTCTTCCATCTATCCGCAAGCACGGCTTATATGCTAAAGAAGAGCTACTGGATAATCCTGATATAGCCATAGCAGCTTTCAAGGCCTTAAAGGAAGAGAGGGAAGCAAGGAAAGCTTTAGAAGCTGAAAATAAGCAGATGAAACCTTTAGCCTTGTTCGCAAAATCAGTATCCGCCAGTGATACATCAATATTGATTGGAGACCTTGCAAAGCTACTGAAACAAAATGGCTATGATACGGGACAAAAGAGGCTGTTTGAAGAATTAAGACAAAGAGGCTTTTTGATGAAGACCGGTAGCAGTAAGAACTTACCTACACAAAAGAGTATGGAATTAGGCTTATTTGAGGTAAAGGAAAGCACGATAAATAATCCTGACGGAAGCGTGAGGGTTACGAAGACCACAAAGGTTACAGGAAAAGGGCAAGTGTATTTTGTAAATCTTTTCTTAGGGAAGCAGGTAGAAGAAAAGGTAGGTTAGGAGGGAAGATGATAACGAATCCAATAAAGATAGAAATAGTAACAAGCCTTATCTCTGACATAGAGAGAATAGTGGAAGCAGTTAGAAAGTTAAGAAAGTCCAACCCTGATGAAACGTTGGAGGTTACTATCAGGGTTGAAAATTTTGGAAATGTCAAAAATGTAGTTCACCCTTGGTTAGATGGTGAAACTAATACTGAGGATTTCGCAGAAAAAATCAGTCATCAAATACGACAAATTTTTCTAGTGAATTGATAATCATTTCTTTTGTGATTTCAGCAGACATAAGGATTGACGCAACAATTAGGTTCTCGGTTGATATCTTATTATCACCGCCAGCATGTTTACTAAGAAATTCTTTAACATACTGAGGATCCGAAAATTTAGAAATTGCATTTGTATATCCGTCTTCAATAATTTTGTTGAAATCATTTTTAGTCATACTCATATCCCTCCTTTCGTTTACTCAGCTACGGCAATAGCCTGTAAGGATAGTTTAGGAGAGATTAGAGGGAAAGTAAATAGGAGGATACATAAACATGGGTGAAAAAGAAAGTAGCAAAGAAAGCCCTTAGAAAAGATACTGCTTGGATACATTGAGTCGTTTAACTAGAGAAGGAACAGCTGAGCAAGTTTCAATAGTGGCACATGAGTTCGTAGAACTTATAAATCATGAAGATACGGGATTAGACAAATTTTCGGATAGAGAGCTGATTAGAGAACTTAAGCAGAGAAAAGGTGTCAGAGATATTGAATTTATACCTTAAGGAGGTAGATATGGAGTTTCCAAAACAAATTATGAAAATGACGGAACTGAAGGCAATGGGATTTCCTATACCGTTGCTTATGGAAGCTTATAGAGATCCGAAGCAGAACTTTGCTACAAAGGTAGACCCATCAAAGCCAAACTCAAAGATTATATTCGATACGGTCGGTTTTGATAAGTGGATCGCTAAACGAATTAAGATACAGACTGCAGAGTTTGCAAGTCAGAGAAGAAGACCTGCAAGAGGAGCAGGATGGAAGAGGGTGAGAGAGGTGGGATAAAATGTCGAAAAAATACAAGGCTTGGACGGCTGAAGAGATAGAACTCTTAAAAAGTCTAATAAATAAAGGCGAAAAAACATCTGTCATTGCCACAAGGTTACAAAGACCCGCAGGCAGTGTAAATGTCAAGAAAAGAGAGCTAAAAAGTGGAAGCTTGAGATCCTGTCCTTTTTGGACAGTTGACGAAACGAAAATGCTAAAAGCATTACTGCAAAAGGATTTAAGTAAAAGGCAGATAGCGGAAATAATGGGAAGGTCCGAATCGTCAATAAAAAATAGATTAATAAAGATGGGTATTGATATTTGGAACGAAAATTCATATCAAGCATACGTGTGCTAAAAAGGGAGGCAATATGAAACAGTATAGGAGATGGACAGATGAAGAGATTGAGCGCCTGAAAAGTTTTGTGGCTGATGGTGAATCAACGGTAAGTATCTCTAAAAAGCTAAACCGCACTTGGAATAGTATATATCACAAGAAAAAGGATTTGGCGAGCGGAAATTTGCGGTACAAGATGTTTTGGACGACTGAAGAGATTAAAACCATGATGGAATTACGGCAAAGAGGCTTAACGATGAAGCAGGTAGCGAAAGTCATGGGAAGGTCTTTCTCGTCAGTTAGGAATAAGCTTTACGAAATCGGCATCAACATCTGGCACGAAGAGTCATATCAAATATATGTATGTTAAAAAGGAGAGAATATGAAAAAGGATTTAAAAGAGGTTTTAAACAACAATTTCACAAATATGGACCTGAGGGGATGGAACTTTAAAGGGCAAAACCTGACAGGAGCAAACTTTGCAGGTGCAAACCTTGAGGGAGCTTGCTTTATAGATGCAATACTGGTCGGTGTGGACTTTGAGGGTGCAAGTTTAGTAGATGCAGACTTCTCATGCGCTAATGCGTGGAGTGCTAACTTTAATGAGACAAACTGCAAAGATGCTGTATTTTTTTATCAGCTAACTTGACGGAAGCAAGTTTTGAGGGAGCCGATCTAGACGGTGCAAGTTTTGCTCAGGCAAATTTAACTGAGGCAAATCTTCAGGATACAAACATTATTACAGCTGAGTTTGATAATACCATTGGTATTTATCCCGTATGCCCGACGGAGGGAGAGTTTACAGGATGGACGATAGGAGAGGACTTTAAGGGCAATGACTGCTTAGTAGAAGTATCTATTCCTACGATGGGCTCAGAGAAGCTCAGGAACAACAAGAAAAATGTAGAGCAGAAATGCTTTTTTTATTGAATCTATAGAAAGATTGAAAGATGGCTATGATCCGATTGAGGTTACTTTAAAAAACAGAAATTACATCTTAACTGAGAATGATGTTGTACGAGATAACGACTATGAAGTAGACAGGTTCAAGGCAAGCTCTACAGACCTTTACTTTTGGATATCAAAAGAGGAGGCACTGGCACATGCGAGGAAACGCATATGATAGTGCGTCACAATAATACAATTATACACATAGTTGACGGTCCTAAGCCTGCACTAAGGTATAAAGAGATCCACAAGGCAATACAGCCGGGCGACGGGTTTATGATGAAGTGCGAACTTTTCAGTGGAGAAAACGCGTTAGCTATTGATGTAATCTGTGAGGTTACTGTTAAAAAGAAATACCACAATTGGTGCGAATTAAAGGTTATAGAGGAAAAAGAAGAAGTCGTTTACAGCAAGAAAAAGAAGAGAGCTATCAGGATAAAAAGGATTGAGAGAACTATGTCGGCTACAATTGGTCAGATACTTACGGATAGTACATTAGGAGTGATATTAAGTAGCCCTGCATTAAGTAAAATGTTAGAGACTAAAACACTAAAGGAATTATTAGAAGATAAGGAACTGGGAAGAAAGCTTCTCAGTAAAGGAGGATTTAAATGTCTAGTTTAAAAGAAAATAGCGTAGTTGTGCCGGATGTGTGGACAGGTAGAAAAATAGAGCGAAATATAGATGCCCTTGAGGTTAAGCACGGCAAGCAAGTGAAGATTTTAAGAAAAAGAATTGACGAGCTTGAAGATTCTATAGATGGTATAGAAAGAGCTTTTTGGGGCGGCATGATAGGGCTTATAGTACTGGATTTGGCTATATTAGCGATAGCAATTTTTTAATAGAGAAGGAGATAGAAATGATCAATTTAACTTTTGAAACTTTTGACGAGATGGTAATTTTTGCAAAGCAGATACTCGGCAATCAGACAGCCGTAGGGGCGTCAGTATCCACGCATACGGATATTAAGCCTAGTATGCCTGTTATTCCTGAGGCTCCTGCAATACAGCAACCACAGGCACCCGTTACACCACAGGCACCTGTTACACCACAGGCACCTACTCAAATGCCTACCTACTCTATTGATCAGATAGCAGTTGGTGCAATTCAGCTTAAAGATGCGGGAAGACTGGGGGAGTTCCAACAACTTTTAGCAAGATTTGGGGTAGCGGCACTTACTCAGTTACAGCCGGCGCAACTTCCTGAGATTGCTGCAGAGTTGCAAAAGATGGGGGTAAAACTTTAATGTCAAAGCATGCAGTATTAAGTGCATCGGGGGCACACAGGTGGTTAGAGTGCACCCCCAGCGCAAGGCTTGAAGAAAACTTTGAAGACAGATCATCAGATAGCGCAAAAGAAGGTACTCTGGCACACGCAATAGCGGAGGCTAAAGTAAGAAATATGCTTATGGATCCGTTACCGAAAAGGTCTTTTAATAAGATACTTAAAGATTTTACAAACAATAGTATGTACCAAAAAGAGATGGACGCTCTTACAGACGAATACGCAGAGTATATAAGAGGTATCGTGCTTTCATACGCACAAAAGCCTTATATCGCTGTAGAAGTAAAGCTTAACTTATCCGCATATATCCCTGAAGGCTTTGGCACGGCAGATTGCATTATAATATCGGGTAACGATTTACACATAGTGGATCTAAAGTATGGGAAGAATGTTGCAGTCAGTTCAGAAGATAATCCACAGTTAAAACTATATGCACTTGGCGCTATTGGGGAATATGAGTTATTTTACAATATTCAATCGGTGCATATGCATATATTCCAGCCTAGAAACAAAGATGGCGGTGGAACATTTACAACAAGTGTACAGGAGCTAAAGGCTTGGGGAGAAAGCATAAGACCGACAATAGAAATGGCGTACATAGGTGCAGGAGAACAAAAAGAAGGATCTTGGTGTGGTTTTTGCAAAGCTAAACCAATATGCCAGAAACACGCTGAAAAATGCAGAGAGTTAGCAAAGCTTGATTTTAAAAAGCCAGAACTCTTATCTCATGAAGAAATCGGGCAGATATTACAGACGGCAAAAGATGTCGCAAGTTGGGCAAAAGCCTTAGAAGAGTACGCACTGTCGGAAGTATTAAAAGGCAATGATATATCCGGATGGAAGGCCGTAGAGGGAAGAAAAACAAGGGCTTGGACTGATATGGATACAGCCTTTAAAAAGCTTACAGATAGTGGCATAAGTGAAGAAATTTTGTGGATAAAGAGCCCATTGACTCTTGCCCAAGTTGAAAAAGAGATAGGTAAGAAAGAATTTAGCGCCCTTGTAGGCGATATGGTAACAACAAGTACAGGTAAGCCAACATTGGTACCTGATAGTGATAAAAGAGAATCAATTAAATTAAAAGCAGCAGATGAATTCAAGGAGGAATCAACAAATGAGTAAAGTAATAACAGGAAAAGTAAGATTTAGTTATGTGGCACTTTTAAACCCAAGAAACGACAAAAACGGAAACAGTAAATATAGTGTAACAGCACTGTTGCCAAAGTCTGATATACAGACAAAGCAGGCTATTGATGCAGCCATAGCACAGGCTATAGAAGAGGGCAGAAACGGAAAATGGAACGGGGTAGTTCCCCCGGTAGTACCTACACCGATTCATGACGGAGACGGAGTAAAAGACAGCGGAGAGCCTTACGGTGATGAGTGCAAAGGATGCTGGGTGTTTACAGCGTCAACAAATGCAGACCCGACAAGACCTAGACCTGAGATAGTAGGTCCTGACTTACAACCAATAATGAGTGCAACAGAAGTTTATTCAGGGATGTACGGCAGACTTTCAGTGAACTTTGCTCCATACTTTAGTGCAGGAAAAAGAGGAATCGGTTGCTACTTAAACAATGTACAAAAGCTTGAAGATGGTGCACCTTTAGGAGGCTCTAAGGCGTCAGCTTCTGAAGATTTTGGAGGCGCACAGCAACCTGCACAGCCACAGTACGGACAGCAACCTGCACAGCCACAGTACGGACAGCAACCTGCACAGCCACAGTACGGACAGCAACCTGCACAGCCACAAATTGACCCTATAACAGGGCAACCCATAGTACAGGGCGGAGTTATGGGCCTATGATTAGGCTGTCGATAGACTTGGAAACCTATAGCAGTGTAGATATTAAAAAAGCAGGAGCGTACGCGTATGTACGCTCTCCTGATTTTGAAATAATGCTTGCAGCGTATAGCTTAGATGGAGGGCCCGTACAGATCCTTGATTTTACAGAGTCTGATTTTAAAGCCGGTATGGACTTACTTTATAGTCTGTTACTCTCGCAAGACATAGAAAAATGTGCATACAATGCGACCTTTGAGTGGCTTTGTTTATCAAAATATTACGGGCACGAACTGCCATTAGATGGTTGGGCTTGTACAATGCACCACGGATTATATTTAGGCTATCCCGGCGGATTGGCGACCATAGGAGAGGCTATAGGCTTACCGCAGGATAAAAGAAAAATGGGAGTAGGCTTAAGCCTTATACGCAAGTTCTGTGTACCGCATAAGCCAACAAAAACGGATCCGAGGGTAAGAATACTTCCGCAGCACGAACCTGAAAAATGGCAACTGTTTAGAGAGTATTGCAAGCAGGATGTAGTGACTGAAATGTCTATAAAAAACATTTTAGATAAATACCCGGTACCGACCGACGAGATGGATCTATGGCGGCTGGATTTGACAATAAACAATACTGGTGTGGCTGTGGATGAAAAACTTATTGAAGGGGCTTTATATTGTTCTCAGGCTATTACAGAGAGCCTTATGGAAGAGGCTAAAGAGATTACAGGGCTAAGCAACCCTAAGTCGGTTCAGCAGTTATCTAAATGGCTTGAGGAAGAGACAGGCGAAGAGGTGGACAATCTCAGAAAAGAAACGGTTTCGGGTATGATAAAAGACCTTAACAATGATACCGCTGTAAGAATGTTGGAAATAAGGCAAGAACTATCAAAGACATCTGTAAAGAAGTATGACGCAATGAAAAATGCTCTTTGTGATGACGGAAGAATAAGGGGGCTTTTGCAGTTTTACGGTGGTAACAGAACAGGTAGATGGGCAGGCAGACTTGTACAAGTGCAAAACCTGCCAAGAAATCATATGGATATGATAGAGCTTGCAAGAGATCTAGTTAAGGCTAAGGACTTAGACGGTATAAAAATGATATTCGGGAATGTTCCTGATACTTTATCACAGCTTATAAGAACTACTTTTATTCCTGCACAGGGCAATAAATTTATTGTTGCAGACTTCTCTGCTATAGAGGCAAGAGTGATTGCTTGGCTATCAGGAGAGGGATGGAGGCAAGAAGTATTTGCCACGCACGGCAAGATTTATGAAGCTTCAGCATCCGCCATGTTTGGAGTGCCTATAGACAGGATTAAAAAAGGTAATCCGGAATATGAACTTAGACAAAAAGGAAAGATTGCGGAGCTTGCTCTTGGATATCAGGGGCATGTGGGAGCTTTAAAGGCTATGGGCGCCGACAAGATGGGGCTTAGTGATGATGAGCTTTTTGACATTGTTGCAAGGTGGAGAGGTTCAAACAAAAGAATAGTTGAACTTTGGTATAGGTGTGAGAATGCAGTTCTTACAGCAGTTCGTACAGGTATGGCACAGAATGTAAACGGTTGCACTTTCAGAAAAACGGATAATTTTATGATAATTACACTGCCTTCGGGCAGAGAGTTATTTTACATAAACCCTACACTTAAGATTAATGAAAAGGGTAAAGAACAAATGTTTTACATGGGTGTAGAGCAAGGCACTAAGAAATGGGGCGAGATAGGTACCTATGGAGGAAAGATAGTCGAGAATATCGTACAGGCGATAGCAAGAGACTGTTTGGCGTTAAGTATGAAAAAGACTGCAGCAAAGGGATTTAAAGTAGTAATGCACATACGATGATGAGATGGTAGTTGACAGCCCTGCGAATAGAGAACTTAAAGAGCTTACAGATATAATGGCGGAGCCCGTACCGTGGGCTAGGGGATTAATACTACGTGGCGACGGTTTTGAATCAATGTTTTATAAGAAGGACTAAATTATGACGGATAAAAAGCTGACTATTTCCATTGCTGCCAGTCGTTTCTCTACCAAGTGGCAGAGACAGACAATATGGTGGTCGGAATTTATAAAAAAATTAGAGACCCCGGTAAGGTCGCCTGAGACTCTGGAACACTTTTTAAGCCTTCCTAAATCAAAGCAGGATGAACTTAAAGACGTAGGCGGTTATGTGGGTGGTGCTCTCATAAACGGTCGTAGAGGGGCAAGAAGTGTAGAGAGTAGGGATTTAGTTACGCTTGACCTCGATAATATCCCAAGCGGAATGACGGAAGAGGTTTTAAAGAAAATATCCCTGCTTGGCTGTGCTCTTTTAGTGCATAGTACAAGGAAGCACGAACTTGCAAGACCGAGACTCAGAGTAATTATTCCACTTGCAAACACTGTAACAGCTGAAGAGTATGAGCCGATAGCAAGAAAAGTTGCGGAGCTTATAGGAATAGAATGGGCAGACCCGACAACATTCCAAGCTTCAAGACTTATGTACAACTCAAGCTGTAGCAGTGATAGTGTATATGTTTTTAAAGTTCTTGACGGGGGATTCTTAGATCCTAGAGGTGTGCTTGCTATATACAACGACTGGCATAATCATTTAGAATGGCCGCTTGTGCCGAATGAGGCTCAAAAGTATACGCATTTAGCCGACAAGCAACAGGATCCCAGAGAGAAGAGCGGAATAATAGGTGCTTTTTGTAGAACTTATGACATTTACAGGGCTATGGACGAACTTATTCCGGGGGCTTACTTAAGTACAGAACATGAGGACAGATATACCTACTCAGGAGGTTCAACCGCAGGAGGTGCAATCGTATACAACGGGCTGTGGCTATATTCGCATCATGCTACAGACCCTGCAAGCGGAAGACTGTGCAATGCTTGGGACCTTGTAAGACTTCATAAGTTCAGTGACTTGGATGCGGATACAAAGCCGGATACACCGACAAATAAATTACCTTCTTATATGGCAATGGCAGAGCTTGTAAGGGGCATTAAAGAGGTATCTGTACTTTTAACTAAAGAGAGATACGAAGAGGCAAGCGGAGAGTTTAAAACCGACATAACAGATGATAATAGCGACTGGATGTCAGGGCTTAAAATCAACGGCAACGGAGCGGTGGAAAAGACAATAGGCAATATAAGCCTGATACTCGATAACGATCCGTTACTAAAAGATAAAATAGCTCTTGATGAATTCGCATGTAGAGGCGTCGCACTGGGAGCGCTTCCTTGGAATAGTGAAGAAGAAAAAAGACAGTGGAATGATACAGATGACGCAGGCCTTAGATGGTACCTTGAGAGCGTATACGGAATCACGGGCAAGGATAAGATATACGACGCAACCGCTTTGTGCGCTCACAAGCATGCTTTTAATAGCGTTAGAGACTACTTAACTGGGCTTAGCTGGGATGGTATACAAAGGCTTGAGAATCTATTTATAGATTATTTCGGGGCTGAAAACAGCCTATACATAAAGGCAGTAGCAAAGAAATCTTTTGTCGCAGCAGTAACAAGAGTGATGCAGCCGGGGGCTAAGTTTGACAATATGGTTATTATATCCGGGGCACAGGGCATAGGTAAAAGTACATTCTTTGCGATACTGGGCGGCGATTGGTTTTCCGACAGCCTTATGACTTTTGAGGGTAAAGAAGCGGCAGAGCTTATTCAGGGTAGATGGATTGTAGAGGTTGGGGAACTTAGTGGTATGTCCAAATCAGAGACTAATACGGTAAAGCAGTTTCTTTCAAAGACTGACGACATATACAGAGAAGCGTATGGAAGAAGAACAGCGCAGTTTCCAAGAAAGTGTGTATTTTTTGGAACTACGAACGATAGCGAGTATTTAAGGGACCCGACGGGGAGCCGTAGGTTTTGGCCAGTAGATGCGGACCCACTTAAAACCACGAAATCTGTTTTTAATGACCTTCCAAAAGAAAAAGACCAGATATGGGCGGAGGCGTACTTTTACTGGCAGTTAGGTGAGAAATTACACCTACCAAAAGATATAGAAGCTATGGCAAGACTTGTACAAGAAGAGCATAGAGAGGTTTCTATTAAGACAGGAATGGTAAGGGAGTTCGTAGAGAAAGAAGTACCGGAAGGATGGAACACATACAGCTTGGAGCAAAGAAGAGCTTACTGGTCATTTGAGTACAAAACATACAAAGGCAATACTGTAAAAAGAGATAGGATATGTGCAGCGGAGATCTGGACAGAGTGTTTTGGCAAAGACGCAAGCACGGCAAGAAGGCAAGATACGATAGAAATAAACGGAATACTGAGCAGTTTAGATGGATTTGAGCACTGCAACAAGGTGATGAAATTCGGCTGCCACGGGGCTCAAAGGGGTACAAGGGTATCGGTTTTTAGGGGTAACTTTCTGGGTTAACTTTAAGGCTTAGGGGTAACTTTCTAAAATTTAACAGGGGTAACTTTCACCCTTAGAAAGTTACCCCAAAGTTACCCCTGAAAGCCTTTATCTATAAGGGTTTTAGCTGTATGGGTAACGGTAACTTTCTATATATAACTATACAAAATAGAGGAATTAGAGTGTGTGCGTCACGCCTAATCCGCCTATACGCATGTATATATAGGGAAATGTGTCAAAGTTACCCCAAAGGAGAAAAAATGAGAGAACGAGAGATTGAAGAGTATTTAAGACTTGGAGTGAAAAAGCTGGGAGGTATAGCTTTCAAGTTTACGTCTCCCGGCAATGCAGGAGTACCTGACAGACTTATAGTAATGCCGGGAAACAGAATTTACTTTGTAGAGCTTAAAAGACCCGGAGGAAAAACAAGCCAGCTACAGGACAGGCAGATAGGCAGGCTTAAGGATTTGGGCTGCAAGGTTTTTGTGATCGACAGCAAGGAAGGAGCGGATAAATTTTTAAATGATATTCAAAGCACATAATTATCAAAGATACTGCATTGAAAGGATAATAGCACAAAAAGAAATCGGGCTGTTTCTTGACATGGGATTAGGAAAAACGGTAATTACCTTAACCGCACTTAATGATTTGCTTTATAACCGCTTTGAGATGTCAAAGGCTTTAGTTATAGCACCGAAAAAAGTTGCAGAAGGAACTTGGGCACTTGAAGCGGATAAGTGGGAGCATTTAAGGCATTTAAGAATAAGTACCTGCCTTGGTAGTAGCGCAAAGAGGATTAGAGCACTTTGTACACCTGCAGATATTTATGTTATCAACCGTGAGAATGTATCTTGGCTTGTGGATTATTACAAAAACGATTGGCCTTTTGATACGGTGGTTATTGATGAGCTGTCAAGTTTTAAAAGCAGAGAAGCAAAGAGATTTAAGGATTTAAAAGCTATAAGGCCAAGGATAGATAGGATTATAGGACTTACAGGAACTCCAGCGCCTAACGGCTTAATGGATTTATGGGCACAAGTATATTTGCTTGATAAAGGGCAAAGGCTTTATAAGACTATTACTCAATACCGTAACAGGTATTTTGATAGCTATACAGCAGACGCATCAGGAAGACAGAACTATACACTAAAGACGGGGCCAAAGAGCTTATATCTAAAGAGTTATCAGACCTTTGCATATCAATGCAGGCAAGCGATTATTTAGAGCTTCCTGACCTTGTGGTAAATCCAGTGTATGTGGTTTTGGATCCTAAAGCTGATAAGGTTTACAGAGAATTTGAAACAGAATATATTTTGCAAATCCCCGAAGGAGAGATATCCGCTACAAACGGCGCAGCACTTTCAAATAAACTTTTACAGCTTTGTAACGGTGCAGTCTATGACGAAGACAGAGGGGTTCACCACATACACGACTGTAAGATGGATGCACTGAAAGAGATTATAGAATCCCTAAAGGGGCACAGTATTTTATTGTTCTACAGCTTCCAGCACGACAAAGAGCGAATCATGAAAGAGTTCCCGCAGTGTAGAGAATTAAAGACCGTACAGGACCAAAAAGATTGGAACGACGGCAAAATAGAATTGTTACTTGCGCATCCTGCAAGTGCAGCCTATGGGCTTAACTTACAAGATGGTGGTAACCACATGATATGGTTTGGCCTTAACTGGTCTTTGGAACTCTATCAGCAGGCACTTAAAAGACTTCACAGACAAGGACAAAAGCAAAAGGTTATAGTTCATCAATTGCTTGTAAAGGGTAAGCGTGACGAGGATGTGGCTAAAGCACTTGAGGGCAAGAGCGATACGCAACAAGCCTTGTTGGACAGCCTAAAGGCCAGAATACAAGAAGTAAAGGAGAGATTGAAAAAATGATAGATTTTGGAAAAGTACAGGCGGATGCAGTAAAAAACATTTATAAGTCAAAAATTACAAGAAGAGCAGCAGACTATAGAATCTACAGTGCTATCACGATAGACGGAAATACGTATATACCGCTTATGTACAAAGGAATATCAATATATTTGATACCTGAGAAGTACTATTTACTGAGTCAGGAGCTTGTCGAAGTCGGTAATCCGATGGTAGAGAACATATTCAAAAGTGCGGAGACTGCAGACCAGCTGACAGATACAAAGGTGATAAAGATTCTGTCGGACGGAAGACAGCTGAAAGAATTTAAGACAAAAGATGATAAATCAATTTTTGTAGATGAGAAACTTATAAAACCATTCGGGCAAGGCCTAAGGTATTACGCAAGTGAAAATAGTAACATTGTTTATATAAAGAAGTTGATGGGTGGATAGGTCTAGCATTTGCTACACGAATAGTAAAGGAGGATGAGTAATGACAAGAAAAGAGTTTTTAGCAGAAGCAGAAAAATGTGTATGCAGTGATAGAAATTTACAGTACGGAGAGCCGGAGGATAATTTTTCGGATATAGCAAATTTATGGAGTGCTTATCTGGATACAGATTTAGGGGCAGAAGATGTCGCAATAATGATGTGCCTTTTTAAGATTGCCAGACTAAAGGGCAGCTTTTATGAGAGCAAAGATAGCTGGATAGACTTGATCGGATACGCTGCATGTGGTGGCGAGACAGCAACTAAAGACTGAAATCAATTTTAAGGCATCTAGAATGACGCACAAGGCACTTTAAGGCATTAGACTATATTATTTACCTAAAGAAATTAAAACATTGTGTGACGCAAAATAAGAGGGGTAGAGAAGATATGCAACAGAATCCCGCAAATAATTTAAAAGATGCTATGTGGCATTTTCTTATGACTAAAGGGCAAAAAGCAAATATACCCGCATTAAAAGAATACGTTTACAAGCTTATAGCTATGACGAAACAAAAGACAGCCGGGCAGAAGAAGGGGATACCTTGGGAGGAGCTTGACATGACGATTATGAGTGTAGTGATTGAGGCGACGGCCTTAGTGCTGTCAGGGAAATTGGAAGACTTGGAGGAAGAATGACAAGAGAAAAATTTAAAGAAATTGAGGATAAGTTTGGAAAAGTTCGGGACAAATTTTACGAAGCAAAAAATGATGTAGCCGCAATAGATGAGTGCTCTGAAACAATACAGAAGATAAGAAAAGGCGTAAACGAAGAAAAGATTATAGTTAAATTTGAGCTTTACAAGGATGACGGAGAAATCGAGGAAATAATAGAACCTGTGTTTTTTACATACAGTCAACATGGCCGAATAGCACTAGAAGCTTTAAAGATTTTAGAAGAAGAGTTAAAAGCGCTTGAATTAGAGTTGGAAACTAGTCTAAAAGAACTTAAAAGACGTCTTAACATGGAGAGTGTGTAAAGATGGCGATACAAAAAGACGTGGTGATAAATCGTAAGGAATATCAGAATATTAAAAAGATGGATCACAATCAGATGAACTTATATATACAGAGCATTTACAAGAGTGGCTACACAGATGGAGTAAAGTCTGTGCCGGGTATAGATATAGCAGAAGTAAGAAAAACTCTTTTAAGTGTAAAAGGCTTAGGAGAGAAGAGGGTAGAAGCTATATTGGCAGCACTAGAAAAGGAGATGAAGAGTGAGAAAAATTAAGGGTGTAATAATGACGGATGTAGTCGGAAGTGAAGTTGAGTTTGAGCTTGAAGTTGAAGACGATGCCACAGAAGAAGAAATTGACAAGTTGGCATGGGAAGAGGCGGCAAACTGGATGGAATGGTACTGGGAGAGGATGGAAGAGTGACAGCTAAAGAATATCTAAGACAGCTTAAGATGCTGGATTGTCTTATAAAAACTAAAGAGCTTGAGAAAGAAAGATTAGATGATTTAACAACTAAAACCAGTGTAAATCTATCTGAAAGAGTGCAAGGTGGTGGCAGTGGTGGTACTGAAAACGCTATAATAAAAGCACTAGAAATAGAGAAGCAAATAGAGAGTGATATTAAGAGATTATGCGATTTGAGGGTAAGAGCTATAGGACTAATAGATAAATTGGACAATGATAAGTACAGGGTTGTACTGTCAATGTATTATGTGTCTAATCTAACTTTTGAGCAGATAGCAGAGGATACGCATATGTCCTTCAGATGGATCCATAAGCTACACGGCAGAGCTTTAAAAGAATTTGAAAAATATATGATTAGTTCATAGTAGTTCATATTGGGTCTGTGATATAGTGTATACGTGAAAAGTTTAAAGCAAGTATACTTTTTCATAAGATCCTCCTTTTGGGTTCGAGAGCGGTTTGGACATTTTACCGCTCTCAATTTGAGGAAAATCATGTAACAAAACTCCATACTATTTTTCGTTTGAGACAGTCAAGATTGGCTGTCTTTTTTGTATGCATAAAGAGGGATATGAAAGAGGTTAGATAAAGGAGATATTTATGGGCGGAAGAGGTTCAGCAAGTGCAGGCGGCGGTGCTGGAGGCGGAGCAAGTGCGGGGGGGGGGGCTCTATAAAGAGCCTAGAGGCACGAAAGAAAGCTTTGGGCGATAAAATGGCAAGCTTGGTAAGGCAGACAGATAAAGACGGACAAATGACGAGTGAGGCGAGAAAAGAATATTACGCTACAAAATCAAAGAGAGATGATGTTGTTCAAAAGCTAAGCAAGGCGTATAAAGCAGATGCAGAGGCAAGGTCCAAACAGGCAAAAAGTGAGCCCACAGAAAAGAAAACATTTGTGAACGGATATGGGGAAGCTACAGACAGGGAAATTACATCAACTACTTATGAGAGGGCTCAAAAGAGGTTGACGAAATCAGTTGAAAGATGGTTTACAGGGTACGCTAAAAGAAGTGGTAGGGGATAGATATGCAGGAAAGAAAGACAATGGAAAATCTGCATAAGTTCTATCCTGAGGTGGCCGGAAGGTATGATATACCTGCTATTGAGCCTTGTGAATATAAGGGTGTAAAAAGCTGGATATCTTTCAACTATGCTAAAAGCTACAAAGGTGAATTTGAAAGTACGGGACTGCATTTCTTTCTGGACGATTATCAGTTTTTCAGAGTATGGAGAGAACCGGACAAGTACATAAACATCTTGAAGAAATTTAAGCATGTGCTTAGTCCTGATTTTTCACTGTATACGGACTATCCAAAAATTATGCAGATGTATAACCACTATCGCAAACACTGGTTAGCGACGTACTGGCAGAGTTTAGGTATAAGCGTGATTCCAACTATAGCTTGGAGCGACCACGACAGCTATGAATGGTGCTTTGATGGAGAACCTATTGGCGGTACGGTGGCAATATCAAGTGTCGGATGTATGAAGAACAAGAAAGCTACACAGTTATTTTTTGACGGATACAATGAAATGCAGAAATGTTTAAAGCCTAAAAAGATAATATTTTACGGAAATATACCTGACTGGATAGACAAGGATAAGGACAATATCGTGGCTATCGGATCGTATCAAGATAAATTTAGAGTATGAAGGTGAAAGCCTTCTTTTTTGTTGCCGAATATAGACAGATGGGAAGGTGAGGTGAGTGGCAAATGGGCAGGATAACTTAATACCGTTTAGTGAGCGAAGCGAGGACGAAGCAAGGGAAAGTGGCAGAAAAGGCGGTAAAGCCTCAGGAGTCGCCCGTAGAAGAAAGCGGACTTGCGAAAGATAGCCGAAGGGATGATTACAGGCGATATATCTGAAATGATGATTAAATCCCTTATAGACATTGCAGCAGATCCGGGCAATAAGAATGCAGTATCAGCTTTCAAAGAAATCCGTGATTTACTCGGGCAGAATAAAACGACACTGGACAAACAGGAGCAAAAGGCACGCATTGCGGCATTGAAAGCAAAGACTGTGACAAGTAGTCCCGAAGAAATTGACAGCTCATACGTTGATGCCTTGAAGGGATTAGCAGATAAGGTGTGGGATGATGAGAACAGTTAAAAGAAACAAGCCTTTTAAGTTTATCCCACCGTCTAAAAAGCAGTTAAAAGTTCAGACATGGTGGATTGCTGATAAAATCAAAGAGCATAATGGAATTATAGCTGATGGAGCAATTAGATCCGGAAAGACAATGAGTATGTCAATGGCCTATATTGCCTGGTCAATGGAATGTTTTGACGGTGAAAATTTTATCATAGCGGGCAAGACAGTAGGTTCTTGCAGAAGAAATGTTATTGGTCCACTTAAAAAGATGCTTGCAACTTTGGGATATTTTGTACAGGATCACCGTTCGGAGAATTATTTAACTATCAGCAAAAATGGTAGAGAGAATGAATACTTTGTATTTGGTGGTAAGGATGAAGCATCGCAAGACTTAGTGCAAGGTATAACTGCTGCAGGAGCATTCTTTGACGAAGTTGCACTGATGCCTGAATCATTTGTCAATCAGGCGACAGGTCGTTGTTCTGTGGATGGCTCAAAGTTTTGGTTTAACTGCAACCCTGGTTCACCTTATCATTGGTTTAAGGTTAAGTGGCTTGATAAGATTGTGGAAAAGAACTTGTTGCACCTTCACTTTACGATGGATGATAATCCGTCTTTGTCAGAGCGTATCAAAGCCAGATACAAGAACATGTATTTCGGAGTTTTCTTTAAGAGATACATCTTAGGACTTTGGGTGATGGCTGAAGGTCTTATCTATGATATGTTCGACCGCGAGAAACATACAGTGGAGCTTGAAGATGTTCCGACGATACAGCCAAACAGCTATTATGTTTCCTGTGACTACGGTACTCAAAATGCTACAGTTTTCCTGCTGTGGGGAAAAGGTTTTGATGGCATTTGGTATTGTATTAAAGAGTATTATTATTCAGGAAGAGACAGCGACATACAAAAGACTGATACAGAATATGCAGACGATTTAGGAGAATGGCTTAACGGCATCAAACTACAAAGAATTGTTGTGGATCCGTCTGCTGCATCTTTTATTGCAGAGTTAAAGAAGAGAGGATACAGAGTGAAAAAGGCTGTTAATAATGTGCTTGATGGGATAAGGTTTTTTGCTTCACTACTACAGGAACCAAATGTAAAGATTAGTACAGAATGCGAAATGACTTTAAAGGAATTTGCGTCCTATGTTTGGGATGAGAAGGCGGCAGATAGGGGCGAAGACAAACCTGTAAAGGTATTTGACCATGCAATGGATGCAGTAAGATACTTTGGTTATACGATTATTAGAAAGCCTTCAGGCTTATCTATCATGAAGTGAGGAAGTTGATTGTGGAATTAGAAATTGTAAAAAAACTAATACTTTCATATGCAGGTGTTCATGCGAAGTATCAAGCTGAGGCTTTAAGAGCAGAAAGATACTATAAAAATGAAACTGATATTTTGTCTGAACCAAAGAAGAAGCAGGAAAAAGCTGAAAGACAGAAATGGAGAACTTGTTACAAGAGATATAGAGCAACCTATGAGGAATGCGGATAATCGTATTCCTTTTAATTTTCACGGATTACTTGTAAATCAAAAGGCATCCTATCTATTTACTGAACCGCCTGTTTTTGATATAGGAGCGGAGAGCTCTAATAAAGCTTTGAGTGCCTTCTTAAGCGATAAGTACCCTAAAGTATGCAAGGATTTATGTATTGAGGCCTCTAATAAAAAAACAGGATGGATTCATGTGTGGAAGTCTGCAGATGATGGAAATTACAGGTATGCTGTAGTGCCTTCAGAGCAAATACAGCCGATTTGGTCCAAGTCATTAGACAGAAAACTACTAGGAGTATTAAGGGTTTATCATGAAATAGATGATGATGGAAATGAGTTTGATGTTTACGAGTTGTGGAATGATAAAGAATGTGCCGCATACAGAGTTATTGCAGGTGGAACGGTAAAGGACAACTTAGAGACATATCCTAAGTTCTTTGCGGAAATCAACGGAATGAGTGAAGCATCAAATGAATACACACACGATTTAGGAGAGGTACCGTTCTTTGCATTTGATAACAACAATGTGCATACGGATGACTTAAAGAATATAAAACCATTGATTGATGTGTACTGCAAAATATTCAGTGGATTTGTAAATGACCTTGAGGATATTCAGGAAGTAATATTCGTACTGACAAATTACGGCGGTACAGATTTGAATGAATTCCTGTCGGACTTAAAGTATTACAAGACTATAAAAGTCGACAACGAGCAAGGTGATGGTTCAGGCGTATCAACATTAACTATTGATTTGCCCGTAGATGCAAGAGAAAAGCTTTTAACTACAACACGCAAGTGTATATTTGAGCAGGGGTTGGGTATTGATCCGGATCCTCAAAATTTTGGCAACAGTTCAGGTGTGGCCTTACAGTTTTTGTATGCGCTATTGGAACTAAAGTCGGGATTGCTTGAAACAGAGTTTAGACCGTCATTTGGTAGATTTATAAGGTGTATATGTAGAGTGCTAAACATTCCGATAAAAGATGATGTTGTGTTGCAAACGTGGGCAAGAACGAAGGTCCAGAACGACCAGGAGACTGCACAGATTGCTCAACAGTCTACAGGTATTATAAGTACTGAAACCATTGTCAGAAATCATCCTTGGGTTAAAAATGCACAGGATGAACTTGACAAGCTTGCAGAAGAAAAAGAAGCGACCGAAATAAATTACAATCCCTTTGACGAAGACAAGGAGCCAATAGAAGCTACGGAGAAGAAGGATGAAGACAGCTGATTACTGGAAGGACAGGTTTGAACAAATAGAAAAGATTTGTCATGACAAAGGAGCTGTATCATATAGAGAGATTGAAGAGCAGTATAGAAAAGCACAAAAAGAGATTGAAAGCCGGATTTCAGTGTGGTACCAAAGATTTGCTGTGAATAACGGCATTACCATGCAGGAAGCAAGAAGGCTTTTAACATCTAGAGAATTGGCGGAACTCAAGTGGGATGTTAATGAGTATATTAAGTATGGCCAACAAAACGCTATTGACGGGAAGTGGATGAAACAGCTTGAGAATGCCTCTGCAAAGGCCCACATAAGCCGTTTAGAGGCCTTAAAACTCCAAGTGCAACAACAGGTTGAAGTTGCCTTTGGGAATCAATTAGACAGCATAGACAGTACTATGAGGGCGGTTTATAGTATGGGTTATATGCATACTGCTTTTGAAATTCAAAAAGGAGTAGGAGTTGGACATAATTTCGCAGCACTCAACCAAAGACTTATTGATGGGGTACTAAAAAGGCCTTGGGCACCTGATGGCAAGAACTTTTCGGACCGTGTTTGGAGTAATAAACAAAAGTTAATTAATGAATTAAACACAACACTTACGCAAGGTATAATCCTTGGTAAAGATCCCGGCAAGATAATAAATGCCATGTCAAAGAAACTTGATGTTTCCAAGACAGCAGCGGGAAGGCTTGTGATGACTGAATCTGCTGCATTTGCAAGTAGAGCGCAAGAAGATTGCTTTAAAGAATTAGATGTAGAAGAATATGAGATTGTAGCAACCCTGGACTCTCATACTTCAGAAATTTGCCAAGATATGGACGGTAAAGTTTTTAAAATGTCTGAAAGGCAAATCGGCGTAAATGCTCCACCATTTCACGTGAATTGCCGAACTACTACAGCACCGTATTTTGATGACTGGGAAGAACTAGGCATTGACAGAGAGCGAGTTGCAAGGAATGCTAAGGGCGATAAATACTTTGTTGATGGTAATATGACTTATAAGGAGTGGGAGAAGAAATTTGTTGAGGTACAAAAAACAGATGTTGATTTCATGGGACAGCCCAGAATATTTGATGGTGGAAATTTCAAGATAAAAGCTTATGAAGTTAAGGGCTTACGTGGGATATATACCCAAACAAATTCAATAGAAGCGCAAAACACAATTAAATACATAGAAAATATGAGATTAAAAGGGGTATTACATAGTTTAGATGGAGTAGTTGTGGCAAAAAATCTTCCTGGAATAGCAGCTTATGACCATGCAAAAAATTTAATGTATGTAAATGAACAACTATGTAATAAGAGTATTGTCCATGAATGGTTAAAAGATGGCTATTTTATTGCTGAAAATGTTGATGATATATTAAAACATGAGATGTTCCATAAAAAGCATTGGGATTTCATAATGACAAAAGGAAATGATTACGGTATAATAAAGAATAAGTTAGAAACAGATTTACACAAGTATGTGGCTGAACAACAAATGTACAACCCATCATATATTACAAGGATTGTGTGTGACAATGCATATAACGGTTATAGAAAAAAAGACAATCTAAATGAGTTAATTGCAGAAGTCCTTTTGCAAGAAGAAAAGGGTATAATCAAGGATAAAAGATTATTAGAGTTAGTAAAGAGGTGTGTAGAATGATGCTGATATTGAGCGAATATGACAGGAAAATGATTAGGGAAACAGATAAATGGATATATCTTGGTGAAGATGGTCATCACCATTTAAGGGAAGATGCTCCACCGGAAATAAAAAAACACCATAAAAAGATAAAAGATTTATATAGTATGTTTGAATAAAGCACCTAAACTAGGGTGCTTTTTTATTGCCCTAAGCATGGCATAAAACCGCTTGTACGACTACACTGGCCGAGTGAATAAATTGGCAATCCTAAGAACCGGAACAGACCGGAATAAAAAAGATTGAGGAGAAGAAACATGTTGGAATGGTTACAAACAATTCTTGAAGGTGCAAAGGTTGAAGATGGAAAGCTTGATGTAACGGCGGTCATGAACGCAGTGAAGTCGGAGTTTCCTAAAAATGCCGTACCTAAAACAGAATTCAATGACAAGGTAAAGGAACTTAAAGCAGCTGAAGGTACAATCGCTGAGCTGAAAAAGAATGCCGGGGATAATACAGAGCTTACAGAAAAGATTAAGAACTATGAAGAGCAAATAAGGACTATGCAGACGGAAGCAGCCAATACTGCTAAGAGCTATGCGCTGAAAGCAAAACTTACAGAAGCAGGTGCTTTGGACTCTGATTACTTAATCTATAAGCAGGGCGGACTTGATAAGTTTAACTTTGATAAAGACGGTAATCCTATCGGCATTGATGATGTACTTAAGCCTTTAAGAGAATCCTTACCGCATCTTTTCAAAACAGAGAACAAGCCGAATGGGTATAATCCTGCCGGTGGTAGTGGTTCAGGCGGTATAGTCAATCCTTGGAAAAAGGAAAGCTTTAACATGACTGAGCAAGGAAAGATTTTGAAGAACGATCCTGTGCAGGCTAAACAGTTGGCATCTGCAGCAGGAATAACATTAAACATTTAAGAGAGGAATTAAATTATTATGGCAAACGGAACAACTTTATCGGATGTTATTGTACCTATACTATTTAACCCTTATGTAGTTAATAGAACCATGGAATTATCTGCGTTATTCCAGTCAGGTATTATAACAAACAATGCAGAATTTGATGCTCTTGCATCAGAGGCGGCACCTATTCACAATATGCCGTTCTTTGAGGATTTAACAGGTGCTTCAGAAGACGTGATTGAGGGTAATGATCTTACAGCAAAGAAGATTAAATCAAACAAGGATGTGTCTACGACTATCAGGAAAGCCAATATGTGGTCAGCAACAGATTTATCTGCTGCATTGTCCGGAGTAGATCCTATGGCAGCTATAGGAGACCTTGTAGCAGGATATTGGGCAAGAGAGAATCAGAGAATACTGATTAAGATTTTATCAGGTGTATTTGGTTCTTGGGCAAATGGAGGCACCACAGAAGTTCCATTAAAGGATCATATTCTTGACATTACCACCGCATCAAGTGCAGCTGCAAAGAATATTTCTGCATCAGCTTTATTGATGCTTGTCAGCTCTTAGGAGATGCACAGGGACAGCTTACTGCAGTAGCTATGCACAGTGCAACAAAGGCATTTTTAAAGAAGCAGAACCTCATACAGACTGAAAGAGACAGTACTGACGTAGAGTTTGATGTATATCAGGGAAGAAGAGTAATTGTAGATGATGGATGTCCTATTGATAGCGGTACATATACAACATACTTGTTCGGACAGGGAGCGATAGCATATGGAAACGGTTCTCCTGTGGGCTTTGTTCCTACTGAGGTTGACAGAGATAGGAAGAAGGGATCAGGAGTTGATTACTTGATTAATAGAAAGACATTTATTATGCATCCAAGAGGCATTGCATGGCAGAACCTTGCAAGAGCAAATCAGGAGACACCTACAGAAGCAGAGCTTGCAAATGCAAAGAACTGGAAGATGGTATACGAGCCAAAGCAGATCAGAATTGTAGCATTCAAGCACAAGATAGGATAGTCAAAAAAGGAGGGCCGTATGGTATTAGAAGATCTGATTCGTTTGATAGGCTTACGGTTACAAATGTTTGGGTATACCGTCACAGAAGGAGATAACTCTACAATAGAGTATCAAGCCGAAAAGGCTGCGCAATATGTTTGCAATTATTGCAACTTTAAAAAGTGCCCGGATGATATTCCGGGTGCTTTGAAATTCGTGACAGTTGACTATGCTATCGGTGAATTTTTAGAACATAAGAAGACATTTGCCCCGGATACTCTTGCTACGCTTAACCTTGATATGGCTGTGAAACAGATACAAGAGGGTGATACAAATATAGCTTTTTGCAGTAGGCGAGGGGAGTAAGACAGATGAGCAGAGACTTGAAGCATTTATTAGCTATCTTATTTCGTATGGGAAGGTGGAACTTATGAGACATAGGAAAAATTAAATGGTAGATGCGTGAAACAAGCAAGGAAAGCTGTAGAAAGCAGATACAGAGGACTCTGTGACATACTGGAGAAGAGAAAAGTAAAGGACGAGGTTACTAAGGCTACTGTATTGAAAGATATAGCGGTCTTAAGTAATCAGCCTTGCAGGTTGTCATACAGTAGTTCTGGCACAGCGAATCAGACTGATACCGTATCGAACATAGAACAGACTATTAAGTTATTTATTGCTCCTGAGATTAAGATTGCCCCCGGATCTAAGCTGAGAATTACTCAAAACGGTACAACCACTGACTATATATCAAGCGGAGTGCCTGCCGTATATGAGACACATCAGGAGGTGTCCTTGGAGCTTGAAAAGGAGAATGCTTAATGGCAAGTTGGGGCAGAGCGGATTTTGAGGCCTTTAGAAACCTTCAGGAAAAGATACAAAGCCTTAAAGATATTGATATGGATGCTTTTTGTACTGAATGCAGCAAGGAAATTGCAGCAAGACTTTTAGCTTTGGTAATACAGAGAACTCACACAGGACGGTATCCAGCCCGAAGTGGAAAAGTTGGCGGTACCCTAAGAAGGGGCTGGGGTGCGGTAGCAGATATAAACGTTGTTAAAGAAGGCGATATATATACGGTAACTATTATAAATTCGGTTGAATATGCTTCCTATGTTGAATTCGGCCATAGAACCAGAAACGGCGGATATGTAGAACCACAACTTATGCTCACTATATCTGAAGAAAAGTTAAAAAATGCAATACCTAAGCTGTTAGAAAGAAAAGTAAAGAAAAAACTTATGGAGGTATTAAGTGGCGGAAATTAACTTATCTTTAGTATTGGATGCTATCACAGTTGTGCTTGACAGCGTGTCGCCCGACTCAAGCATATACATAGATAAGGTTGAGCAAGGGCTAAATGATGGTGATTTTTTAGTAAGACTTATCAATACCGACTATTTAAAAAGGGGAACAGGAGAGCTAAATAGGGTCGTATCGTCATTTGATATTATATATCTCCCAAAGAATGGGAATAAAGATTGTATTTGTATGGGTGATAAGCTGTCGGAATCGCTGTCCGTCATCAAGCTCTCAACAGGAGATACAATACGAGCCGTAGAGAAGTCTTTTGAAATTGTAGACAGTATTTTGCATTTTAGAGTTTCATACAACTACAGCACAATTAAGTATCAAAACGCTGATAGCATGGGACAAATATCTTTGAACAGAGGTAATTAAGTTGGGAAAAGAAAAGATTGATTTAACTAAACACACAAAAGAGGCTATTAAAGCATCTTCAAGATACTTGGGACATGGAGATATACTTGATGTAATCCTTGACGATGATACAGCTTACACGATAGGTGAAGTTGACGGCCTTATTGATGAATTTTTGAAAAGAGAGGTGGAATAATGGCATTAGGTGGTGGTATTTGGACAAGGCAGGATAAGGTATTGCCCGGAGCTTACACAGTGTTTTCAAATGCTAAAAAGGCGAATGCCGCACTTTCAAGTAGGGGCATTGTGGCACTGCCGATAGCTCTTGATTTTGGAGAAACGGGAAAAGTTTTTGAAGTAAGCAGAGAAGACTTTATGACAAAATCAAAGGAACTCTTTGGCTACAGAGTAGATGACGATCGCATGCGTAATCTTAGAGAGGTTTTCTTGCACGCGACTAAGGTACTTGTATATAGGCTTGTATCGGCCGACGCAACGTCCGCAAGTAATACACTTGCTACGGCTAAGTATGTAGGTAAAAGAGGTAATGATATTAAGATAGTAGTAGGTGCAAATGTTGATAAGCCAAGCGCCTTCGATGTGAGCACATATCTTGATAATGCTTTAGTGGATACACAGACTGTCGATAATATGGCAGGGCTAAAGGATAATGCATATGTAACTTTTAAAAGTTCCGCTACATTATCTGTTACAGCGGGAATGCCACTTAGCGGAGGTGCTAACGGAAGTAATCTTACAGGAGAGATATATACGAAGGCATTAGAGAGTTTTGAGGCATATTCATTTAACATTTTGTGCTGCCCCGTTATTGACAGCACCATAACAAAGCTGTTTGTGGCGTATACTAAGCGACTTAGGGATGAAGTTGGGCTAAAGTTTCAAACAGTTGTATATAAGTCTGATAGTGACTATGAAGGAATTATATCTATAAACAATGATGTAGTTGGAACGGATAAAAATTCTTTGGTGTATTGGTTATCAGGAGCAGAGGCAGGATGTGAAGTAAATAAGAGCCTGACAAATGCCGTGTATGACGGAGAATATGAGGTTGTCACGGATTATAAGCAGTCACAGCTTGAGACAGCTATTAAGCAAGGTAAGTTCACTTTGCACAATGTAAACGGTGATGTGAGGGTTCTTGAAGATATCAATTCATTTGTGTCGTTTAAGGTCGATAAGGATTCTATGTTCAGTTCGAATCAGACTATCAGGGTAATAGATCAGATAGCAAATGATATAGCTGCACTATTCAATACAAGATATTTAGGCGTAGTGCCTAACGACAATGCAGGAAGAATCAGTCTTTGGAATGATATTTGCAAGATACATCAAGAACTTGAAAAGCTTCGTGCTATAGAAAGCTTTGATACTAAGTCGGTTGAGGTGGTTCAGGGAGATGATAAGAAGTCTGTCCTTTGTACCATAAACGGAATAGATATTATAAATGCTATGACAAAGCTTTACTTGAATGTAATCATAGCGTAGAAAGGGAATACAGATGAATGATTCAATTATGAATGCTTTGGATGCCTTGGCAGGAGCACAGGCCAGCGCACATGTAACGCTTGCAGACGGTAAAAGATATAAATTTATGCAGTTATATTCTTTTGAGGCAAGCATGAAGATAAATCTGGTAGAGGTGCCTATTCTTGGGAAGACAGGCAAGGGAAATAAGCCTAGTGGATGGACAGGAGAGTGGAAAGGTACAGCGCATTTCAACCAGTCAGTGCTTAGAGATATGTGGCTTGAGTATAAGAATTCCGGAAGACTTCCAAGCTTGATATACAGGTTACAAATGAGGATCCGACGGCTTCAGTAGGAAGACAGACGATTGTCCTTAAAGGATGTCTCAGTAAGGGCGGAATACTTACAAAGTTTGATGTGGATTCAGAGACACTTGATGAGGATATTGAAGGAACATTTGATGACTGGGAAATGCCTGAAAGCTTCTCATTGCTTAAAGGTATGCAGTAAAAGGAGATTTAGAACATGAGTAGAGATTTAAGTGCTTTTTTAGCGCAAAATGTAAAGAGGGTTGAGAATACCCTATATCCTGCTACAAGCAGAATTGTAGACGAGAAAGGCAAACCGATCCCTTGGGAAATTTGCTGCATTACAGCAACTGAGAATGCAAGAATAAGAAAAGGGTGCATGACAACAGTTGCGGTAGCAGGCAAGAAAGGGCAGTATACGCAGGAGTTTAACTCCCAGCTATATCTTGCAAGATTGTGTGTAAGGACTACGGTATATCCTGATTTGCAGGACAAGAAGCTACAAGACAGCTATGGTGTTATGAGCGCAGAAGAGCTTATATCGACTATGCTTACACCGGGAGAATTTGAGGACTACGCAACAGCAGTCATGAAAGCAAACGGCTTTGATGATGAAGAAAATTTGGTTGAAGAAGCAAAAAACTAATTAACGGCGGTGATCCTGAAGCTAATTACGCTTACTACTGTCTGCATAAATTCCACTGGAAACCTACGGAATTTATAGAGATGTCGGAAGAAGAAATGGCTTTTGTGATTGCCGCCATTGATATTAGAGCTCAGAACGACAAGAAACATGCGGATGAGCTAAAAAGTAAAATCAGGAGATAGGAGGCTGAATAATGGCTACAATACAATCACAACTTGTACTGACAGACGGTATGTCAAGTGTGTTAAGGAGAATGAATTCAGCCTTGCTCACTTGTATCGACAGCTTTGAGCAAATGCAATCCACATCGTCAAATCAAATTGATACGACGGTATTGAGAGAGACAAGAGCAAGCCTTACAGAGCTTAACAGTGAGCTTAATACATCTGTAGAAAGCCAAGAAAGTGTTAGTGAAGCAGCTAGTCAGACAGATGCGGTAGTTAAGAAATTAAGAGAAAGCTTTTTAAAGCTTGCGGCTGCAGCAGGGCTAGCTTTTTCCGCGAAGGAGATCATAGGATTGGCTGATACCTATACTGAAACACAAGCAAGACTTAATTTGATTACGGGAGATCTAGAGAAGACAAAGAGCTTGCAAGATGCAATTATGGACTCGGCGAACAGGTCAAGAGCGGCTTATCAATCTACGGCAGATGCAGTATCTAAGATGGGGCTTATGGCGAAGGATGCATTCAGCTCGATAGACGAAAATGGCTATAAAACTCTTAATACATCTGAATTAGTAGCTTTACAGAACTTTTGAACAAGCAATTTGTAATTGCGGGAACATCTGCACAGGGTATGGATGCAGCTATGACACAGCTTACTCAAGCTATGGCCTCGGGAGTGCTGAGAGGTGACGAACTTAACTCAATATTTGAGCAGGCACCAACTATAATTGAAACAATTGCTAACCATTTAGGTGTTGAGGTAGGTCAGATTAGGCAGTTGGCACAAGAAGGAAAGATAACAGCAGACGTAGTTAAGAGTGCAATGCTATCGTCAGCAGATGCAATAAATGAGCGGTTTAATTCAATGCCTTACACATACTCGCAGGTAGCTACTATGATTTCAAATATATTGTATGAAACTTTTCAACCAGCAATACAGATGATAGGCCAAGGGGCTCAATTTATAGTTGATAACTGGGATGATATAGAACCGATACTTGTAGGAATTGCGGGGGGCGTAGCAATAGCAACCGTTGCTTGGGGTGCTTGGACAGCAGCTATGTGGTTAGCTGATGCAGCAAATAGAGCTACAATTGCAGGTATGCTGGCCAACCCGTTTCTATGGATTGCAGTTGCAATAGGAGCAGTTGTTGCGGTTGCCTACAGGTTCATTCAGTCAGTAGGTGGGATGAAGAATGCCTGGACTCTTGCTCAGATGGCGATAGGTGTGGGGGTTCAAGTGCTTAAGGTAGGATTTTTCACGGGCATATACGCTATTATGGATCTGTGCGGAAAGCTATCAATGGCTTGGCAAAAAACAGGAGCTTCGGTATCTAACCATATTGGTCAAATGCGAGTAAATGTGCTTAATACTATACAAAATATGGTGAATGGTGCTATTGGATTGATAAATGGATTTATCAATGCTTTAAATAAAAATACCAGGAGTAAGCATAGAAGCTATATCGCAGGTTACTTTTGCAAGTACCGCACAAGCAGAATTTAATGCTGAAAAGACTGCAAGAGCAAACGAGATAGCAGAGGCCCAAACTGCCGAAGATGCTGCTAAAAGAGATAGACTTTGGAAGCTCATGGGAATGAAAAGTGAACTAGATAGCAAATCTGCAGATCTAAAGAGCAAGTATTCACAGTTTAAAGCTGAAAAAGATAGCTATGAGTAATGGGGATGGAATCGACTCTTTAGGATTTGAGGCAGGAACTTTCGACACAGGTGCAGGTGCCGGAGTTGCTGATAATATAGGCAAAAACAGCGGGCAATACTGCGGCTGCAGCAGGGTCACTTGCAGAAACAAAAAGAAAACCTTGAATACTTGAGAGATATTGCAGAACAGGAGGCCATTAACAGGTTCACTACTGCCGAGATAAAGATTGATTACTCAGGAATGACTAATCAAATAAGTTCAAATATGGACTTGGATAATGTGTTGGATACTCTGACTGTTAAGTTTGTTGAGGCGGTCCAGATGGGAGCAGAGGGGGTGCATAGTTAATGTATAGATTCTATTTAGCAAATATGCTGTTACCTGTCACACCCTCAAAAATTAAGTGTAAAGACTAAAAAAATATGAATAAGACAGTAACTCTTATAAATGAGGGCGAGGTCAACATTATAAAAAAACAAAGGGTTTGAGGGAGTTCAGTTTTGAGCTCCTTTTTACCTTTTGACAGATATTCCTTTACAACTATGAACAGGCTGAAGAAACAAAAAAAGCTATTTGGATAAATTAAATAGACTTAAGATAAATAAGAAGCCGTTTCAGTTTATAGTAAAAACGACCAAAAAGGGTTTAAGACAAATATAAAAAGTTACCTTAGAGGACCCTCAGTATCACAGAGGATGCAAAGGAAGGCAGGGATATAAAGGCAAGTGTCACCTTAAAGGAGTACAGGCATTACGGGACCAAGAAGGTTGTGTTTGTTCAACCGACAGCTGCAGTAGGAGAGCAGCCTAAGCAGGAAGAGAAAAAAAGAAGAAGCCAAGGTGGCAGAAAAATAGGGATGCTTCCACCGCACAAAAAAACCTAAAAACACACACAGTAAAGAGAGGTGATACTCTTTGGGGGCTTGCCAAGAGATATTATGGGAACGGTGCTTTATATCAAAAGAATAGTGAGTGCGAATCCTAAAATAAAGAACCCAAACTTGATTATAGACGGATGGGAGCTTGTAATACCATGACAGTAGATATAATGATTAGCAATGGAAAAGAGGCTTATATACCGCCACTCAAAGAAGGGATTCAGTTGGATTTGGAGCGCAAAGGCAGTCCGGGAAAATTAAAGTTTTCATATTTTAATGATGGAAATATTAAGGCTGAAGAAGGTAATCAGGTAAAACTCACAGTGGACGGGATGGATGTGTTTTTCGGATTTCTTTTCAGTAAAAAGATTTCAAGTCAGGATAGTAGCTTTGTTGAGTGTACGGCATATGATCAGCTTAGATATTTAAAAAACAAGGATACTTACGCATATAATAATTTGACTGTCGGTGAAGTTATAAAGCTTATCGCCGAAGACTTCAGACTTAATATCGGAGAACTTGAGGATACAGGATATAAGATACCACGCAGAGAAGAACAGAACAAAACTCTCTTTGACATTATCCAAAATGCTATAGACGAAACCTTGCAGAATACAGGTAAACTATATGTATTTTATGACAATGTTGGCAAGCTTACACTTAAGAATATCGACAGTATGAAGCTTGACCTGCTCATAGATATGAGTACGGCTGTAGGATATGAGTATAACAGCTCTATTGATAGCAATACCTACAATCAAGTAAAGGTTGTATATAAGAACACGAAGGATAAAACGAATGATATCTTCCTGGTAAAAAGCGGTGAGAATATCAATAAATGGGGCGTGTTGCAGCTTAATGAAAGCGTAGAGACTAAGGAATCAGGCACAAGAAAAGCTGAAGCTTTACTTAAGTATTATAACAAGGTATATAAAACGCTCACAGTAAAAGATGCATTTGGTGATGTAAGAGTTAAGGCAGGTTCATCTATGGTTGTTATGCTGCAGTTTGAGGATGTAAAGATATCAAACTATATGGTGGCCGAGAAAGTAACTCATACTTTCAAAAATGATGAACATTTGATGACTTTAAAGCTGAGAGGAGGACTGTTTAATGTATGATTTTGTGGAAGCGGTAAAGCAAGCCGCGCTTGAAGCCGTGGAATCCAAGGATCCTATGCGGTTTTGCTTTGGGAGAGTGAGTAAAGTAGATCCGCTTGAGATATGGATAGATCAGAAGCTTACGGTACCTGAGAGTGTTCTCATTCTTACAGGAATGGTGAGTAAGCACTCGGTAGAAGTCGAAGGGCAGGGTAAGATTGCTCTTGATAACAGCTTAAAAGTTGGGGAGCAGGTCATTCTTATCAGAGTTGACGGCGGCCAAAAATACATAGTATTGGACAGGGCGAGGTGAGAATATGCTACCTGTAATTGCTAAAGATATTCTGAATATAGAAAATAGAGCCGAGCCAAGTAATACATTTTATATAGATTTTGACAGAGGAAGAATAACGGGCTTTGTAGATGAAAGAAGCATTGAAGCAAGCTATAATGCTTATCTTGAATACTGAAAGATATAAATTTCTAATTTATTCGTGGGATTATGGGGCAGAGCTTGAGGCCCTCATAGGTACTCACCCGGATATAGTAGAGGATGAGGCGGAAAGGCTTATAAGTGAAGCACTCCTGCAGGATGACAGAATTACGGCTGTTTATGATTTTGAATTCAGTAGAAACAGGGATACTCTTCTTGTAAATTTTAAAGTCGACAGTGTTTATGGCGATATAGACATAGAAACGGAGGTTAGATAGTGTTTGAAGAGAATACATATGAAAACATATTAAACAGAGTCCTATCAAGAGTTGATAACAGTATCGACAAAAGAGAGGGCTCTGTTATTTATTCTGCTGTTGCTCCGGTATGTGCGGAACTTGCACAGGCTTACATAGCACTTGATAGCCTTATAGATTGCACTTTTGCTGATACTGCACCAAGAGAGTATTTGATAAGAAGAGCTTTAGAGAGAGGCTTGGTGCCTAAAAAGGCAACATATGCAAAGGCAGTAGCGGTATTTAACATAGATGTTGAGGTGGGAAAGAGATTCTCTAGCTCAAGATTTAATTGGGCCGTATCAGAAAAGATAAGTGCAGGAAAGTTTTATATCACTTGCGAGACTGCAGGCAGAACACCGAATGCAGAGAGGGGAAGTCTTATACCTATAGAGTATATAGATGGCCTTGAGACAGCAAATATAGAGAGTATAGAGATATACGGAGAGGATGAAGAAGGCACTGAGGAATTCAGGAAAAGATATTATTCGTCCTTTGACACTCAGGCATTTGGTGGTAATAAAAAAGATTACTATCAGAAGATTACAGCTATTGAAGGCGTAGGCGGTTGTAAGATTTTAAGGGCAAAAGATGGCAATGCTCATAATTTACCCGGGCATGTTCTTGCAATAATAACAAATTCTGAGTATGGGCAAGCAAGCCAAACACTTGTTACGAATGTGCAAAAACTGATAGATCCGAAAGGAGACCAGCTTGGTGATGGCCTTGCTTCCATAGGTCATACCTGCCATATACAATCTGTAAAAACAAAGAGCATAAATATAGATACTAATATAGTTTATGACTCAGGATACAATTTTAATGCTTTGAAATCGCATATCCAAAACGCCATTGACAGCTACTTTTTAGAGCTTAATAAGTCTTGGGATACTGCAGATAATATAGTGGTTAGAATTTCAAATATCGAAAGTAAAATCCTTGCTATAAACGGCATTAAAGATATAGCAGATACTAAGCTGAATGGTACGGCATCTAATGCTATATTGGATCCTGATACTATAGCTGTAAGAGGTACCTTTAATGGATAGAAAATTGATAGACTATCTTCCGGATATATTGAAAAACGTTACAGAGTTTAATCAGATGATGGATGCCGAACAGCCTGAGATTGAGTTTTTCTGGAATAAGGGCAATAGCTACTTAGATAACGGATTTATATTAAGTCAGGATGCTGATACTGCTGCAAGATGGGAAAAATATTAAAGATATCAAGTAAGGATACAGATGAACTTGATGTAAGAAATCTTAGGATTCTTGGAGTAATGCAGGGTAGACTCCCTTACACATATAGAACATTTTACCGTAGCCTTTTAGCTATGGTAGGCTCGGAGAAAGACTTTAAGCTAAATATAGATATTGAGCATTACAAGGTCAGTGTAGTGGTGGCTTTATCATCAAAAGAGCTAAAGGAAGAAATAGAAAAGCTTGCGGATGAGGTAGTTCCGGCAAATATGGAGATTGAAGTATCGTTGTGGTATACAACTCACAGGATGCTTGAGATAAAAACTCATGGGGAATTGGAGCAGTATACTCATGAGCAATTGACGGAGCTGGATTTAAGGTAGGTGATTTATGAGAGAAACGGATAATTTAAAGCTGAAAATGCCGGACAGGACAGATAATTACAATGTCGAGGACTTTAATAGCAATTTTGCAAAGCTGGATAAAGCGGTAAGCGGTACAAGGCAGATACAAGTGACGGCCTCAAAGTTTACCACTCAAGGGCCTTACACACAGCGTATAGATATAGCGGGTATTAAGAGTACAGATGTGCCCGAGATATCTTTACTGATACCTGACGGAGTTACAGATAGTGCAAGAGTTAAGGCTATAAAAAAGGCTTGGAGCTGTGTAGACAGGATAGATACTTATGACGGCTATATAGTGATAAGCTGCTTTGTAAAAAAGCCCGAAACGGACATTTTGCTACTTATAAAGGGGGTGTAATATGGCGCAGGCGATACTTTTAAGGGGTGGAGTAGGTGGAGTTACATCAGATGATGTTACAGCCGGCAAAGCTCAAGTTTTACAAGGATACAGGACAGTAACGACTGACAGTGATGACGAAGTTGTCGAAGGAACTATAAAATCAATTAACACAGCTGACGATAACTATAATATTAACAAATCTAATGTATTTGGGATTGATGAGTTCGGAAGAATGTGGATAGATATGCCACATGGAAATGGATATTATCACCGATATGATAATAAGCCTCATACATGTATAGACTCCGCAAAACTTGGAGATACTACAGCAGATAAGGTATTGCGAGGCTGTACTTTTACAAGCAAGACTGGAGTAAAAGTGGAAGGTGAGATGGTCAACCGTGGAAACGGAATGGATGCGATAGAGTTTTATAATGCTAACTGGGAAGGCAAATTTGTAGCAAGAATGGAGCCGGGATACTATGGCCAGAATGGACAGTGGAAGCCTTATGTATCCATACCGTACGCAGTCCTTGCTAATGTGGTCGGGGTAGATCCAAATAAAATGCTTTCAAATCTTACCATAGCGGGCACTACAGGTAACATCAAAATGATTAACACCCAAGATAGTAATTATAGAAGCAACAAATCTACCGCATTCGGGATTGACAATTGGTCAAATAGAAGCAATCCCGTTTTTTGGATAGATTTCCCTCACGGTAACGGCTACTATCACAGAGCTGATGGTCGCCCTCATACGTGTATAGATGCAACTAATCTGGGCACAGCAGGAGCGGATTCAGTTCTGCAAGGACAAACAGCAACTTCTCAACACGGAGTTAAATTTGAAGGTTCTATTCCAAGATGGATTTGCAATACGGGTGATGTTATAACAGCCCTTGGCGGTGAAGGTTTTGCGTGGGATGATACTCACGCAAGTAGGGGAAGGGGTATTGTTGTAAAAATCCCGAATGGGCATTATATACAGGGTGCTAACTGGGCGTTTTTACCTAGTCCCAACCTGCTGCCTGGAAATATTAGAAAAGGCGTAAATATAAATGGAGTCACAGGCACTATGGAAGACCCCAGTGTAGGAAGAGTCCCTTTTAGGAATGCCACCTTTGACAATGTACTAATTTCAGGGGTGGCGAACATAGGGTTGGGGAAAGATTTGAACAACTATAGTATACCCTCAACAGAAATAAGAGATGGTATTATAAGATTTGACACTAGATATACAGGGTTACACTGGTATGCTCCTATGAGTACACTTAATGAGTCAGTCACTTTGGCACATTCAGTGAATTTATCACCTTTTAAAACCATAAGATTAGGTCTTAAATTCCCATATGGAGGTGACTGGGGGGCTGTAAATAGTATGGGGGATTTAGTAGGTGTTGTATGGGCATTATCAACGAATCACTATGCTGAATACAACCCTTATACAAAAATAAAGGTAAATCCTAATATGGTGAAAAAAACAGGGACTAGTAGAATAATACCTCAAGTCTCTAAGGTCTTATTGGATACCAGAGGATTGGATATACCCACAGGTGCTGAGTATTTCGTTGATGTAGATGTATCAGATTTGCAAGGACATCATAGAATTGTACTAGGCTTTGCTGCAATAAATCCATCTGGGGATAAGGTTACGTCAAGAACTATTGTGAGGGCAACTAATGATATTTTTGGAATAAGTCATATAGAATTTATAAATTAGGAGGTTTAAATGAGCAAATTAATATTAAAGGACAAGACGGAGATAGAGTTAAGCACGTACTATGGCGACACATATGTCACAGTAATAGAAAATTTTGCAAAGCTTGATGAGCTTAAGGACGAGTTGACTGATGCAAATACGGTAATCATGACATTACAGGATGAATCTGGAGAGCAGTCTATAACAGGACTTAATTGCAAGGTATCACAATTAACTTTATCAAGGATGCAATGGGAGCAATCGCTCAAATGCAGGCTTTATTGATGTTCAGGGCAATGGATAAAGTAGAGCAAGTAGAAGCCACTTTGACAGGCCGTATAGATGCCCTATCAAATATGCTTGTTGAATTGATGAGTTCAGATGAGGAAGGAGAAGGAAATGAGCAGTAAAAGAAAGTTAAAAGTGTATGTGAGATTTTATGCGTCAAGGATTAAGTACGGACTTATGACACTTGATGAAGTGCCGGAGAAGTACAGAACAGCCGTTGAGGAGTTCATGAAAACGGATGAGTATCTGATGATGTAGCTTGATAACAAGAAAAGTATTTTTGATAACATAAAGAGGGGAAACTCCCTCTTTTTTATTGCAAGAAAGGAGCATTTGTAATGCATTTTGATATTTTTAAACCTGTTTTTGAAATTATGAGAGACAATACATTATTCAAGTTAGTTATAATAATGATTGTGATGGATGTGGTATTTGGAAGCCTAAGAGCAGCGAAGGAAAGGGACTTTAATTCAAGCATAGGTATTGACGGGGGCATCCGCAAAATTGGTATGCTGTTATCTTTGGTATGCCTGGTATTTGTAGATATTTTATGCCCGGTAAATCTAATAGGTTTTGTTCCTGGCACTATAAGAGAATATATACACTTACAAGATATTACAGTGATGGAGTTTTTTGCGTTACTTTATATAGTATATGAGGTTTTGTCAGCACTTAAGAATATGACCTTATCAGGCTTACCTGTACGCAAGGTATGGGTTACAGTAAAGAGCTTCTTAAAGAAGAACACAGGTGAATTTATAGAGATTGAGGATAAGGAATAATTTTTTTTACGGTAAATAAAGTTTTAATATTTCTTATAAATTAATAATTTTGTTGATATTCTCATATGTTTTTTTGATAATATTCTAAATAAAAAGGAGGTTAGCAAAATGGAGGCTTGTAGAAACAACAGTTTATTAAATTCATTTATAAAAGGTATACAGGATATTAAAATGCCAACCTTTTACGATAATGGTAATATTGAACCTGTCAAAAGCCAGGATGTTTCCGGAAAAGAGAGGATTAGAAAAGATTATAAGAAATCTCTCGTTGAGATAAGGAAGGTTGCAAATGGATTCGCCGTTAAACAATGAGTACGAGATAGACAATATAGTAAGTCAGGTGGAGAGTCTTCCGGAAGCAGAGAGAAATTTAATATATCAGAGACTTGAAATATATCAAGGAGATTTACCACATCCCAAAATACTTGAAGGATACAACGCACTGTATCCAGATGCAGCCAAAAGAATAATAGAAAATGGTATTGCAGAAACAGAACACCGCAGGGAGATGGAGAAGAAGTATCTAAATGCTAATATTAAGGCACATAATTTGGGGCAGGTTTTGGGGTTTATAATAGCAGTTTTGATAATTGTTGGTGGCGTACACTTGATTCTTAATAATCATCAAGTATCAGGAAGTATATTATCCGGAGTGTCTGCATTGGGTGTTATAGGCATGTTTACTGGGAATAATAAAGATAAAAACAATGAAAATAGTAATGATGTTTAACATGTTAATGTATTTAGAGAGCCGATAGGTTCTCTTTTTTAGTTGCGTTGAGAAAAAAGCAGAAGAGTTGAGAAAGGAAGAAATAGAATGAAAAGAATTTTTATTAGCCAGCCGATGAAAGGCTTATCTGATGAGCAAATAAAGAAGGAAAGGCAAATCATTGTCGATAGTATTGTCGCGGAATATGGTAGAGATATTGAAATAATTGACAGCTATTTTGAAGGTGCTCCAGCTGATGCTAAACCTATGTGGTTTTTAGGAAAGTCTTTAGAGTTATTATCAACGGCTGATGCAGTATTTTTTGCAAAGGGATGGGAGTCGGCAAGAGGCTGTAGAATAGAGCATATTACAGCAGAAGAGTATGGAATAGAAGTTATTCACGATTAGGAGAAATCTATGATTAAAATTGGACAAGCAAGCAGAGACGAAAGAGGCAGATACAGCGGTGGCCTTGCAGGCGATCAGGATGGTAAAGAGGTCGCAATTCGTGAGTGGTACAATCGTCCTTGGAACAAAGTTCTTAGAGCAAAAAAATACTGCGGTTGCAGGAAGAATAGCTGCTGCTATGGAAAAAGGCCTGCAAAAAAACGACTATATCGGATACGACCAAAAATCAGAGAACCACTCTATATAGTCTCTGCAAGGCCAACGGCTGGAAGATAGAAGATGTAAAAACAGTTTGTGAGACTGACTGCAGTGCTCTTGTATCCGTATGTGTAAATGCCGCAGGCATAAGAGTATCAGGAGACATCTACACAGGCAATGAGGCTAGTGTGTTGCTCAGAACAGGAGAATTTGAACTCTTAACCGCTCCTAAGTATTTGCTTTCTGATGAATACCTTAAAAGAGGGGATATCTTGCTGTATGAGTTCCACCACACGGCTATAGCCCCTACAGGACGGTAGAAGAGCGGAGGAAAGCAGACCTACACAAGTAGAATATCCGCTTGGATGGAATAAAAATGAGGCAGGTCAGTGGTGGTACGCTGACACGCCAAATAGCTATATATCAGGTAAATGGGCATTTATAGATGATAGGTGGTATGTGTTCGACCAAAAAGGCTATATGATAAAAGGGTGGTTTAAGCAGGTGGATGACTGGTATTATATGAATCCTGCCGACGGTGCTATGATATCAAATCAGTGGGTGGATGTTGACAGTAAGTCTTACTATCTTACTCAAAGTGGATTGATGGCCAGAAACGGCTATATAGAGGACGCAAGCGAAAAGCTGTACTTCTTTGTAGATGAAAATGGAGTATATAAGAAAGAACTTGATACCGATACTCCAGATCTGAGCAAGTATGAAGTTATAGAATAGAAGAAAAGGCAAGAGAGTTACATCCCTTGCCAAAATTTTTGCTTTTACTATGATGTCTAATGAAAGTCTAATAAATAGGAAGAAACTAAGTATTTGCGAGCTATTTAATACAAAAAAGAGGGGACTTAAAATCCCGTGGGTAGAAATACCCGTACCGGTTCGATTCCGGTCTGCGGCAGTATTTTTGTTCAAATCCAAGTAAGGGTTTGGACTTTTTTATTTTAGGATAAATTAATGGAGTTAATAGTATATTAGCATTGATTTTATTTTGACTATTGCTAATACTATTTCTCCAGATTATTTGGTTGTGGAGCCAACAGGTGTGGCTAAGTTGGGAAATATATTAAAAAATCTTCAGAGAATAGAATATGAAAAGATTAGACTTTTATCTCCATTATGTATTCTGGATATAGAGAGTATGAGGAGCTATGGAAATGAATTCCCGGATATATTTAGAGATCAGATATGTAGTGCCGGTCAGGTAATTCTTTCAAAAACTGAGAATATGTCTGAAAGAGAAAGAGGTGAATTAATTTCTGAGGTAAAAAGCATTTCTCCGGATGCAGTGATTACAGATAGGCATTATATGGAGTATCCTGACAAGTGGTGGAATGATATACTTTGTACCTACCTGGATGGAAGTAGTAAAATTCCAGAGAACCTAAATGAATCAACAATTGCTCTTGATACATTTTCTTTATCAGATGTCACAGTGGGTGGTATAGGTAGCTTTATGTGCTTTATGGAAAATATTATCAGAGGTGAGTATGGTGATATAATTCGTTCCAAGGGGAGTATTCCTCTGAAGAATGGGAGTATTATCTTTGATGTAGCAGGTGGAAGGTATTCACTTCTTTTAACAGATACATTTGAAGATGCTAAAGTTATATTTATAGGAAATCGAATCAGAAGATTAGAAAAATACTTTTTAATAACTCTGAAAAAATAAAAATACTACCATTTAGCGGATATAGGAGAGAGAGCTCAGTATTATAAAATGATTTATTAGATACCGAAGTAGGTTAATTATCAATCGACTTCGGTATTTTTTATTTTTAAAACTAGATATTTATTGTATTATATGGTTATTTTAGTATCTTTAAACTAGACACTCATTGCATTATGTGATTATTTTTGAGAGTTGAAAGTATACATTTGTTGTATTATTTGATGATTTTACTACACTATACTATTGTATGGTAATAGTGATTCTTCCAAAAAAATTATTAAGATTATCTTACGACAAAGCTTTTTATTTTTTTTATGCACTACTAATAAAAAAACAGCAAAAATTTATTATGCAGTACCAACAATAAAATAATACGTCATAAAAAAACATTCACAAAAATTAACATAGGTATATTGACAGTCATAGTTTAGGCAGATATAATCGTGCCATAAACTTTTTGTTACAAATTGTGGGTATTACACTTGGTTAGTTAGATATAATTTATATTATGTTTAAAGGAGAGCAACATGAACGATTTGGAACGCAAAAGCTTTTTTTATATCAATCAAGAGAATACATATCTAAATATTTTGATCTAAGTAAATTAAATGATGAAGAGCTTTACACAAAAATAGAAAAACTTGTAAGCGAGCAGTTAGGCGATATCTATATTTCAATACAGGAAAGAGTAAATTTAACGGATGAACTTTATTCATCTATAAGAGGTCTGGGGCTTCTGGATATGATTATAAAAGATGACGATATCACAGAAGTTATGATAAATGGAACAGACGAGATTTTTATCGAGAAGAACGGAAGAATTGAAAGACTAAATCAAAGCTTCGATAATCAAAGAAAGCTGGAAGATATAATACAGCGTATTGTAGGCAGGGCCGGTAGAGAGGTAAATCAATCAAACCCAATCGTGGATACCAGATTACCGGATGGCTCAAGAGTGAGTGTCGTACTGCCACCGGTAGCATTAAAAGGTCCTACTTTAACCATTCGAAAATTTTCAAAAACACCGATGACGGTTGAGCAACTCATAAAGTATAAATCAATTACCCCACAAATAGCTAAAGTTTTAGAAACATTGGTAAGAGCAAAATATAATATTTTTATAAGCGGTGGTACGGGAAGTGGAAAGACTACCTTTCTTAATGCATTATCTAATTATATCCCCAAAAGTGAAAGAGTAATTACTATAGAGGACTCGGCAGAGCTTCAAATAGTAGGCATAGATAATCTGGTAAAATTGGAAACTAGAAATTCCAATTCTTCAGGGAAAGGTATGATAACCATTAGAGATTTGATAAGAACATCTCTTAGAATGAGGCCTGAAAGAATAATAGTAGGAGAGGTAAGAGGTGCAGAGACGCTGGACATGTTACAGGCAATGAATACCGGACATGATGGTTCACTTTCTACCGGGCATGCCAATTCCACCAGAGATATGCTTAGCAGGCTTGAGACAATGGTACTTATGGGTGCTGAGGGATTACCATTAGAGGCTATAAGACAACAGATATCTTCTGCAGTAGACATAATAATCCATTTATCAAGGCTGAGAGATCATAGCAGAAAGACTATGGAGATATCAGAAGTTATGGGATTAAATGATGGAGAAATAGAATTAAATCCACTATATGTTTTTGAGGAAAGCGAAGACAGTACTATGGATAGAGTGGTAGGGGAATTGAAGAGAACAAAAAATCCTTTAAAAAACACATTCAAGTTAAGACTTATGGGCTATAAAGGAGTAATTTAATGCTGGAAAAAAATTTAAAGAAAAAGTCAAATTCTTATATTGAAAGACATGGACTTATGGGAAATGCTGATGATTATCAGCTGTATCATATGAGATTAACAGATTATCTTATAGGTTTCTTATTGGGATTCGTACTGGGGTTTCTAGTAAATATGATTTTTTTTAGAGTATTCATATTATCAATAATAGTTGGAATTATTTGTGGAATTCCAGCAATACATTTCTATAAAAAATACCGTAAAGAAAAGAGACAAAGGGATTTACTTATAGAGTTTAGGGACTTGTTGGAAGCTTTGACAACATCATATTCTTCAGGGAAAAATACTATGGAGGCATTTGCGGAGAGTTATCAAGATCTACTTAGTTTATATGGTGAAAAATCAGATATAGTTAATGAGACAAGAATTATAATAGCAGGAATGACGAATAATATAATTGTCGAAGATTTACTAAAAGATTTTGGAGATAGATGTGGATTGGAAGATGTAAAAAGCTTTGCTGCAACATTTGAATCAGGACTTAGACAAGGTGGAGATATAAAACAGGTTGTATGGGACAGTAGAAAAATAATCAGTGACAAGATAGAAATAGAGATGGAAATCAAGACCATGCTTACAGAGAAAGAAAATGAACTAAATATTATGATGGTAATGCCCCTGATTATAATGGCTGCAATGAGTGGAATTGGATCTATGTCAGCAGTAACAAATACAATATTTACAGTAATTGTAAAGCTGTTTGCTATTGGATTGTTTGTAGCAGCATACATGATGGGAAGAAAAATAGTTAGTATAAGGATGTAAAAGAGATGATACTTATGATATTAGCTACGATATTTGCATTATTCGTATTATATTTGCACTATAAATTCAAAGAAAGATTTAATGATGTATTATCCGGAATATCACAGGGAGAATATCCCATGTCAGATATTTATTATATTGGATTTGGTTTTATGGAATTGATACATTTTGATATGAATAGTAAAAGTTCCAAGGGTAAAATAAAGCTTATTTCTGAAATATATGGAAAACAGTATGGGCCGTATTATTTTTATATATTAAGAGGCGGACAGATAACATTTGCAGTAGTATTTATATTATTGATGTTTCTGATAACAGGAATAAGTGGAAATTTCAAATTGGTGATTGCAGGAGCAACAGTAAGTGCCATGATGATTTGGTACTTAGATGAGCTGTTAAATGACAAGATAAATGCCAGGAGAGATGAACTGCTTAGAGACTATCCGGGAATGCTGTCAAAGCTTACATTACTGGTAAATGCAGGTGTACCTATAAGAGAGGCATGGATAAAGGTATCTGCCACAAATGAAGGTATACTATATCAGGAAATGAGAAATACAGCTATGGAATTAAACAATGGTACTCAAGAAGTGGAGGCTTATAAAAACTTTGGGGAGCGTTGTTCTATAAAATCTCTAAGAAAGTTCTCTACAATGATGATACAGAATTTACAAAAAGGTAGTAATGAGGTGGTTATATTTCTTAGAGATATGAGTGCTGAAGCCTGGGAAGAGAAAAAACATGAGGTTAAAAGAAAAGGTGAGAAGGCAAGTAGTAAACTCATTTTACCTATCGGATTGGTGTTTTTTGGTGTGTTGATTTTGATAATAGTGCCTATATTTGGCAGTCTTAAATTTTGATGTTTGAGCAAAGGTCGACCAAGCTTTTACATAATAAACTTTATTGATTTTTTAAAAGAGAGGAGCAACAAAATGGAAAAAATGTTTGAACTTATTGATCTGTTCTTTATGGCACAGGTGATGAAAATTCAGGGAGCAGCTAAGGCATTTAAGGAAGAGGAGCGTGGAGCTTCAGACATGGTAGCAGTTATGGTACTTATAGTAATCATAATAACATTGGCAACTGTATTTAATTCAAGACTTTCAGAAATAGTTGGACAGATACTTGATAATTTAGGTATTTTTGCAGGTGGTTCACAGTAAAGCCAATTAATTAATCAAAGGAGGAGATATGCGTATTGAAAATAATCGTGGTGCATTAATGGTAGAAGCAGCATTAATATATCCTTTATTTATGCTTACAATAGTAGCAATGTTGGTATTGGGGCTATTGAAGCTGGAACAGAGTCTTGTACAGTTTGGAGCAACAAAGATTGCTTCACAAGCTGCAAGAGAGGCTGCATATCCTGGGTATGAAAAATATCTGGCAGCAGTAAGTAATGGGATAGATATAGATGTGATAAGTTTTCCAAACACATCGGGAGTTGACAGCTTCTATAAAGATCGAGAACTTTATGCAGGTTTTTTTAGAAGTAGAGATGCAATTGGAAATAACTTTGAAGAAAAGTTAAATGAACTTTTACTAAAATACACCATGGTTAGCGGTATAACCGTAGATTCAGATATAGAAATTACAGGGATAATAACACCTACAGTAAAAACTAATGTCAAATATGGCATCAGATTACCTGATGGATTAGGAAAGGTATTGAGTTTGGTAGGAGTTCCATCAAATTTCAATGTTCAGGAATCAAGTTATGCATTCTCCTCAAATGCAACAGAATTTGTTAGAGACATCGACCTTGGGGCAGACCTTATAGACTTTCTTTTGGAAAGATTTAATCTAAAGAAAGGGTCGATGTCTATGTAAATAAGTTAAAGACATTAAGAGACCAATTGGGCGGAACAGGAAGGTGAGTAATATGAAAATCTTTTATAACAGACATGGTTCGCTGACCATATTTATGTCTTTAATTCTGACGGTAGTGATGATATTTACTACAATTTTGATAGATGGAGGCAGGATAATACTTGCTAGAAATATAGTATCCGGTGCAGGAGATATGGCGTTGAATGCAGGGCTTACATATTATAACTCAGTCCTTCAGGATACCTATGGGATATTTGCTATATCAGCTAACATGGATGATTTAAGAAAAAATTTGGAAGTATACTTTGATGCTACATTAAATAGTAATGGTCTAAATGATCAGGGACTGGTAAAAGAGCTTGTTGATATAGCTCTATCTGGAAGCAGTGGAAGTGAAATCTCAGATATAATGAAAATGAAGTTGGCTGACGATGGATTTGAAATAAGTCAGGCAGCAGGTGCAAATCTTTCCAATGCAAATGTGCTTAGGGCACAGGTACTTGACTATATGAAATATAGAGCACCGGCGGTCATTGGATATGGATTCCTTGAAAAGATGAATATATTGAAATCATTACCAGACCAGCAAAAGGCATTGGAGGCTAAGAGGGATTACGAAAAGAAACTAAAGGACATTCAGGATCTGTGCCTAGAGATATATGCACTTTCTAGAGATTATGAGGATTATCTTATAAATACAAACGGAAATTTTAAGACTCCTTTTGAGATCAAGGAAGGTGTATACAGATGGGGGAATAATAATTTTCAATATGCTACAAGGGATGCAATAGCATATGTACAGGTGGAAAAATTGCCTAAACTTAGGGAAGATAAATATTGGGAAACATAATTCTCACAATCCTTTAGGTGGAGAGTTGAAGGATTCTGTAGCCGGATTTGATAGTGAAATAAGTGGATTGAAAGATGATTTTTATTCTGTTACAAGTTCTCTTTCATATGAAAGTACTATAGGAACATTAAGGGGGGATGCTTCTTTAGAATATAATAGATTTGATAAATATGTGAGATATTATCATGAATATGAAGATAATGTTTATAAATTTCATACAGTTAATGCAAGGTATGATTATTCATTTAAATTATATATCGAAAGAATAGTAAAAAAATTAATGAAGATTTAGCTAGTCTGAAAAATAATGATGGTGGAGAAAATGATAACTCAAATAAAAAACAAGAATTAGAAGCAGAAAAACAGGAATTAGAGGACGAATGGAAACGAGTAAAGAAATGGTATGATGAAAGTTTTATCGGTGATTGGGGTGAAAATGGTGTCAATGAAATAATCCCTGAACATTATGGTAGTACAGAAATATCTAATGTACCTTTTGGACCAAACTATAATATTAATAATCTCAGAGATAAATATATGCAAGATCTAAAAAAAGATATCGAACTTCTTGCTATACCTCAAATGAGAAATGCAAGAGATTATTATGTGTGGTTTGCTGAATTAAAGAGTAAGGCATCAGATGTAAGGGAAAAACTTTTAGAACTAAAAGAAGCCTCAGAGGTACTACAAAAAATAGCTGATAGATGGGATATTAATATCGGAAATATGGCTGAGTCAGGCGTAAAAAATGATATGCGTCAAGACTACAATGTCAAGACGAAAGCGGTTATAGAAGGATATGTTGATGAAATGACAAAAATATTTGACAACTCCATAGACTATTCAACTAAGGTCATGACGGATCTTGAAAAGTTCAAATATGCAGGTATAACACCGGCTACATCATTGGATTCTGATAAACAGTGGGTGGAAAATATAATATCTTATGTATCTGTATTGACAAATACTGATACCTTGGATACAAATTCACAGATTGAATCAAAGCAGAATGCATTAAATAATTTGGGTATTTATGAAAATACTGAGAGCAGCAGTTTATCATTTTTTGACTTTGAGAAGAATATACCCGGTAAGATACCGAAAGTAGTGGAGATGGATGGAGGCTATAAAGTAGTAGATTCTGAGTTTGAATATAAAGATCCAAAACTTAGAAACTTCCTTGGAGTAGAGTGTTACGATATTGATGCTACATATGATTGGAACGCAGATAATGATGGAAAATACTATGTGGATCCACTTTTTGCTTTTTTTGAGAGAAATAGTGTGGCAACTAAGCCGGATGGAGATTCAGAGGAGAAAAGTAAGAGAGATAAGATGATTAATGGCTCAAATGTGTATAATACTCCGGAACCGGTGCAAATAAACAACACGAATATAGCCAATGTAATGAATACAAGTGCAAAGGCAGCACAGATAATGGATGAAAACACATTGGAATCATTACAAAATGGAGAGGCAGATGAGCTGGTAGATCGTACTTTAAATACATCAAATGAAGCTATTTCAGGTTTTGATAGAATTGAAGATATACTTGTGGGTGGAAGAGATAAGCTATATCTTATGTCATATACTACTACGATGTTCAGCTGCTATACCACAAACAGAGAGGTGGGAGGTAATACAAATGAAAAGACTCTATCAGGTATACCTTTTAGTGAGAAAAATAATGCAGCCTATAGAGCGGAGCAAGAATATATACTCCTAGGGAATCCCAATCTACGGAAAAATGTAAATGGAGTATACAATAGAATTCTTGGGATAAGAATATTGTTGAATGCTATATATGCTTATACCAGTGACAGTGCTCTTAGAAATGAAACTTTTGTTATGGCTACTGCAATAGCAGGCTGGACAGGTTTTGGTATTCCAATAGTGCAAAATGTATTGTTACTCGCAGCGGCATTGACTGAGAGCGTTTTAGATACAAATGATCTGCTAGCGGGGAAAACAGTACCACTATATAAGAATCCAAATGTATGGAGATCAAGATTTAGTGGTATGGTTGAATTTGTTGCAGAGACAGCAGCAGGTGAACTCTATAAGAAAATGAATGAGTATACAGATGAAACTAAAGAGAGTTTTAATGATACATTAGATATATATGTTACAGATATGGTGGACACGTCTACAAATACTATTATAACTTCTATACAGACTCCTATACAGGAAAAGATAGTGTGGTGTTTGGCACAGGTAGGAGATGCCAGAGATGGACTGGAAGAGCGACTGAGAACATCTATAAAGGAGAGCTTTGATCAGATGCAGGCTGATATAGAAGCTGAGGTGACCAATGGTGGTCTGGTAGCTAGAGCAAAGCTTGAGGCATTTAAGGCGATAAATAATAGTGAAAGTCAGGATAGACTTGTTGAGGTGGTAATGCAGGCAATCGGTATTACAAAGGAAAAAGTTGATGAAGTAGCGAAGAATGTAAGTGAGACTATAGAAGATTTTTTTAGTGATAGAAGGGACAAGTTAGTAAATGCTATAAATTCTGTGATAAATAGAAGTCAGCTTAAAGAAAAGCTAAAGACAAGTATAGGATCTGCTATTGATGCTGCCAACAGTAATGCTCAGGAAGTTATTAATAATAAAATAAATGAGTTTAATAAGGAGTTTGAAGGTGCAGGTGGTGATGCTCTTACAATAGGAGAGGGCAGGGATAAGCTGGAATTAAACGGTTTTGATAAGACTAAGGCAAGTACATTTAATATGAGCTATAGAGACTATCTGATGGTGTTTTTGGCTATACAGTATTTGATAGATGAACAAGGTGTTATATGTAGGATGGGAAATCTTATACAGACAAATGCAAGCAAGGAAGGTTCACTCTACTATGCCGGAAAGGAATTTTCTATGCAAGAAGCTACAGTACTATTGCAGGTAGAAGCTAAAGCGGAGATAAAACCTATATTTATCAATCTGGAAACAATTAATAATAATAATGAGATATTTAAATTAGAGGATGCATTTGGATATCCGATAAATTATAAGGGTGTACTGGGATACTAAATATGGAGGTTGCCTTATAGGCAGTAAAGAAAATGGAAAATATAAAGAAAATATTACTTATAGGTGTATTAGTAACAGCAAGTTTAATTAGTATTGGATGTAGTAAGTCTGATAATGGTACAAGTAGTACTGTAAATAGTGATAGCACTGCAAATGAGAGCAAGGTAGAGGAAACTACTAAAGTACAGGCAAATAAGACTAGGACTAAAACATCTGATTTTAAACAAGGGGAAACGCTAGGTACTATAGGAATGATAGATTTGGAGGAATACAGTTCATTTCCAAAAGCCGGATTTATTGAGGCAGGTGGTAGTATTATTTTAGGATTTGATGAAAATAAAGGCGAACGTGCAACTTGCTTTTTTTCACAAGAATGTACTGATAAAGATCAGCAGAGGAAATTTGGCATGTAGAATATAGTGAAGATTTAGAGAGGATTCCTGACATACTTAAAGGGTTGACACTTATTTGGGATTTATTTTTAGAGGATAGAAGAATGTATTTTATGTATTCCTCACAGAAATACGAGGTAATAGTGGATAATACAGAAAAAGTAAATTATAGTGGTATTGATTTTATAAAAGAAGAGGGACATATAGATATTACAAGAAAAGATCCTTCTGATACAAATTATCCTGAGTTAATTCAAGGTAGATATATAGCATACTATTATTTTAGTCCGGAGGGAGCAGGCTCAAGTGCAGCTGATGATACAGCAGGATATGGAATGGGTATGGCTGTATGGGGAGTTAGACCGTCAGATATGTCAAATACTGAGGAGGCAAAAACTATGGAAGAGAATTATGAGAAGCTAAAAAAATCTTCAGAAGCATCGATGAATACACTTACAAGTTATAAAATATTACGTGGAAGTGGAAAGTAATGGATATGGCATAATTTGGTATCCAATATATGCTAGCCAAAAAGAATACTGGAGTTTAGGCAAGTAAACTGTAGCGAACAACCACACTACAAGGAGCAAAATTATGGATAGAGGTAGGCAACGAGGTTTTATAACAGTAGAGGCCAGTCTTATTTTGATGATATTTATTACAGCTTATATAGCACTTTTGAGTATGCTGAATGTGTATAGGGCATATACCGGCATACAGAATGCTATAAATCAGACTGCAAAGCAAGTATCTGAATATGCTTATATAGCAAAGAAACTTGGAGTACACAATATAGGGCAGACTGCATCAGATAATGCAGGAGAATTTGCTGAGAAAACAAAGAAAATGTTAAATACAATACAGGTGTTTTTCGAAGCCAGTGCAAATGGACTGGAAAATGCAACAGATGTAACTTCGAGTATATTGGATGAAGGCTCTGAACAATATCCGGAAGATATAATATCTCAAATGAGTAGTGTGGGCAAAAGTGCACAAGAGATATATGATGCAGGACAGGCAATGCATACTTCGGTTACAGACTATTTTTCAGATGAAAAGGCTATTTTTAATGGAATATTGGCAGTAATAAAAGATGGTGCATATGATGCAGTGAAGCTTGCAGTAGCGATGCCTATAAGTAGAACTGTAACCAATAAGTATTTGCAGGGATTTCCGGAGGGATATTTTGAAAATCTGGGAGTGCAAGGTGGAAAAAATGGAATAAATTATTGGGGTTCAAGTTTCTTTTTGGATATGCAAAGTATTGAGATAAGTGCAACATATAAGATGAGAATACCTTTGCCATTTGTAGATAAGGTGAATTTTACATTAAAAAACACTGCATCTACAAGGGCTTGGATTGGAGACGGAAGTTTCAATGAGCCAAATGAGGCAGGAGGAAATGTAGCAGGTGCAGCATTAGAAGATGGTGCAGATGAAAAGCCGGGAATTGAGGATAAGTTTGATGAAATAGTTCCGGTGGCTACACAGGGAAATAAGCTTAACATACCTTCATCAGTATGGGATATGAATACCAAAGAGCGTGGAGAAGCGATAAGTAATTATGATAATACTGTAGTAAAGAGAAATCTGGATTCAAATGAATTTAAAGATATAAGTATATTCAATGAGAGTGAAAAATATATAGCAAGAACTCATAGCATGGATACAGACTTGATACAGTACCAGGATGGAAGTAAGTTTTTAAAAGCTATAAAAAAGGATATGAAACAACTGGAAGACTTCAGTGGGCAGGGAGATGTTACTAGTGATAAGTATAATACAAAATATTATTATCTTGTTGTAAAAAATAAAGATCTTACTTTGGACCAACAAAAGGCAATAGTGGCTGCAACTGAGTATGCAAGTGAAAATGGAATAGTATTAAACTATATACTACAGAATAGGAGGTGAGTGATGGTAAATTTGATACTATGTATATTGTTTATGTTGATAGCATATGCTATGACAGAATATATATACAAAAAAAGATATAACATATCAAAGCAGAATATATATTTATTGGTCATATATCTATTGATAGGTGTAGCTATAGGGATTTTATATAAAGTGTATGAGTATGATATCTTAAAAATCACTTAAGGCTCTAACTATAATTTCTGTAGTATTGATCGTTGCAGGTATTGACTATAGAGAAAAAATAATACCAAATGAAGCTATTATATTTATTCTAAGTATTGCAAGTATACTTATATTAATAAATATATTTAAAAATAAAGTAGAAACATTGGCTATCTTTATAGATTCTACTGTGGCAATGATTCTAGGTGCTGGATTATTTGCAATAAGTAAGGCGGTGAGTAAGAATGGTGTAGGTATGGGTGATATAAAGATTATAGGAGCATTAGGATTTTATCTAAGAACCTATGCACTGATTGGCGTATTGATGGTGTCGTTGGTATCTATTGCTGTTTATGGAATGTTTAAGATATTGACTAAAAAGGCAACTACAAAGGATGAGATAGCTTTTGCTCCATTTATAGCTTTTGGAGTGACAACTTGTATGATCCTTGGATTTTAGGAGCGATATATGACAATAAAGAAAATACTTTCACCTACAATAATATTATTATTGGTACTTGGCTGGGGCAATATAATAGGCGGAAATGCCAGAAAATATAAGAATTATAAAGATTATATGGCAAAAGCAAGAGAACTGGATGAAAAGGAAATTTATATTGATGCAGTTGAACAGTATAAGAAGGCAAGAGAATTTACAGAGGATAAATTACCTATAGAAGAAGCAATACTTGATGATTATCTAAAATTAGAGAAGTACAAGGACTTTGAAAAGCATGGCAATATGATTTTAGAAAACTATAATTATCCAAGAAATGTAGCAAGAAAGATGACTGACTACTATATGGATAGGAAACAAACTGCTAATGCTCTCAAACTTGTAAATGCATATTTGGAGAAAGATACAAATGATGATGAATTTCTGGAGATGCAGGGTAAACTTAGAGGAACATACACTGAGATATACTTTGGTAAGGACTCTATAAGTGGATATTATAATGGCTTTTATGTATTTTCGCAGGATGGAAAAGAGGGGCTTATAAAGTCTGATGGAAGCGAAAAGATAAAAGCTATATATGAGAAAATATATCCCTATGGAAAAGAACCAAACTATGCCGCAGTTTGTGAAGATAACGCTTGGTACTATATTGATAAAAATGGATATAAAAAGCTAGCTACTGATTTTAAAGTAGAGACTCTTGGAGTATATGGAAATAATTTAGCTCCATATTGTAGTGAAGGAAAGTATTCTTATATTGACGAAAATGCTGTTAAGGCAACAGATAATACTTACGAATTTGCAGGCAGTTTTGCAAATAAGAGAGCAGCAGTAAAGCAAAATGGAAAATGGGCTATTATAAAAAATGATTTCTCACAAGTTACGGATTTTATATATGAGGATGTGATAATGGATGATTTCGGATTTGCAACATCACAAAATGTATATATTGCAAAATTTGAAGGTAAGTATCATATTTTCAATTTAGACGGAAAGATAAAAGGTAGTGCAGGTTTCGAGGATGCAAAGGCATTTATAGCAGATGAATCTACAGCAGTAAAAGTAGATGGTAAGTGGGGATTTGCAAATAAGAACGGTGAAATTGAATTTATTACTGAATACAAGGATGTGAAAGCTTTTTCAAATGGATTTGCTGCTGTATACAATGGAGAAAAATGGGGTTATATAAACAATAATTCCACAGTAGTAATTGATTTTGAGTTTAATGAAGCATATAGCTTTAATAATAGTGGAATAGCGGCTGTTAAAAAGCCGTCCTGGAAATTTATAAAACTTGCAAAATAGGAGGTTCTAATGAAGATCAGATTAGCTTTAATAGACAGTGATGAGGATTACAGAAAAAGATTATCGGATTTTTATATTAAAAATTACCATGACAGAATAGAAATATTGACTTTCTCTTCTTTGGATTCATTTGAAAATAATAGAGGAAATAAGACTATTGATGTAATGCTTGTAGCTGAAGACATAGAAGAGGATCTATCTCTATATAATGGAAAGATAAGTATTGCATATTTATCAGATAGAGATTTGATAGAAAGAAAAAACAATATAAAAACGATTAATAAATTTAAAAAGCCTGACAAGATATATAAAGAAATTTTGAATATTTTGGCAGATGGAGCAAATGGTGATATTGCATATAAATTCAATGATGGGAATCATACTACAGTAGAGGTGTTTATGTCAGTAAATGGAGGTGCAGGTGCTACTTCTTTGGCAATAGCATATGGAAAGAAACTGGCTATGAAAGGAATACCTACTTTGTACTTAAACTTTGAAACATTGAATTCATCAGGTATATTCTTGGAGGGAGAGAGTAATGTGGGATTTGATGAAATAATATATGCAATAAAGAGTAAAAAGCAGAGCGTTTCGCTAAAAATAGAAAGCAATGTTTTACAGACTGTAGAAGGATTAGATTTTTTTAATGAGGCAAGAATAGCACTTGATATGCTTGAGATGAATGATGATGATATAGCAACACTTATTCAGGAATTACAAAGTATGGGTAAGTATAAGCATATAATAATAGATAGCAGCCTAAATATAGGTAGTAGACTGAATGTTTTTTCAAAACTTGCACATAAGATTGTTTTAGTTTTTGAGGAAACCAAGTTTGGGATAAAGAAAATGTCGGATTTGAATGAAGCATTACAGTTGTTGGAAATGGTGGAAATATTGATATAACAAATAAACTTACTATTATATGTAATAAGGTAAGTGATGTGAATCATGTATCTATACCACCAAATCTTTATGTAAGAGAATTTATAAAAAACTATAGTGTTGAAAATAGTGACTTAACAAATATATTGGCACAAGTTCCTTTTTTGGAAAACTTGAGATAGGAGGAGCGAATGTTTATAAAAAATGAAGCGGATAAAGGTGTCGAGCTAATATATGATGTCGGAGGTACTGATAAAATAGATAATGTAAGTATAGGTATAATGCAAAAACAATGATATTCCGGGTTTATTTCCGATAGATATAATTACAAATGATAAGAATATAGAGTTTAAGTATAAGGTAGGATTTATAAAAAAATATTAATGAATATCTTTGTGAGGAACTTACAAAGGAAGATCTATTAGGTATTTTTTTGAGAATATCTGTAAAAGCTATAAGCTGTATTGAAGAATATATGCTTGGAGAATCACAGATTATTTTAGAAAATGAATATATATTTGTAGAGGATGAAGGAATACGAATGATTCTTTTTACCGATACAAAAACAGAAGAAATAGTATAAGTATATCAGCATTCTTTAAAAAAATCTATTGTTGGATATGATGGTAAAAAAATGATAAGGCAGCATATTTCGCAGCTGATATAACAAAGCAACTCTCAGACGAAGAAGACTTTTCTTATGATAAATTTTTTTGCATTTATTATCTGAATTAAAGTATAAAAAAATCATATTGAAAAACCAAGTGTAAAAAAAGTTGAACTCAAATCAGATCTAAAGGAAAGAAAAGTCAATAACATAGAAGGAATTGTAAAGCCTATGTCTTCAGCACCGGCATATCCCCAATATAATATCAAACAACAAGAAATAAAAAGTATGATTACTCCCGGTATTGACAATGCAATACGAAATATCAATGGAAATCAGGTAAAGGAGGAGAAAAGGAGTATTTTTGGATTTGCAAATTTGTCAAAGAAAAAAGAAATTGCAAATAGTAATCAGACGAGTAACAGCTTTTTGATTCCTGGTAGAGATGATCCCATAAATGTAGGTGCAAAAACTACGAAAGAGAAAAAGAAATTTTCTTTATTTGGTAAAAAGAAGGAAAATTCTGTAGTTGAGAATAATATTAAGGCAAATGATTTGAATAGCAGTGGCTTTGCAGAAACTACAGTATTACAAAATTTTTCTAATATGGGCGAAACGACATTGTTGGGATTACAAAAAAGTATAATAAATTCATTCTTGATATGGAAGAGAACCGGGGAGAGAATTGTAATAGATAAGTCTGATTTTAGAATTGGTAGAGAAAAAAATTATGTAGATTTCTGTATAAATGATAATACTTCTGTAGGAAGAAATCATGCAGAGATCATACGAAAAGATGGAGCTTTTTTTATCAGAGATTTGAAGTCGTTAAACTTTACCATGGTGAATGGCGAAAAGATATCACCAAGTCTGGAAGTGGAGCTTTGGGACAATGATATTATCAGTTTAGCAAATGAAGAATTCGAATTTCACATAGGATAATATATGAGTTATGTTTTTGCAGCACAAACTGAGGTTGGATTAAAAAAGAATTGTAATCAAGACAGTATTATTCTAAAAAGAGCAAGATTTAAGGGTGAAGAGGTTTGTATTGGAGTAATCTGTGATGGAATGGGTGGTCTATCTTGTGGAGAATTTGCAAGCAAGAGCATTGTAGAAGCATTTTCTGATTGGTTTACAAATCATTATAGTAATTATGAAAATATCTGGGATGAAAAAAAGATAGGTATTGATCTTGGAAATATTTTGAGTTCTGAAAATGAAGGATTACTATACTATGGGAAAGAGCATGGTATATATCTGGGTACTACTATAACAGCTATTCTCTTGGTAGGAGGAAAATATTTTGTTTGCCATGTAGGAGATACAAGATTATATAAGATATCATCATCTAAAATAAGTAGACTCACAAATGATCATACTGTTATTGCAAAGGAAATAGCAGAAGGAAGGCTAAATGATGTAGATGCAAGAAGAGATCCTAGAAGAAATGTACTTTTGCAATGTATAGGAGCTACAGAAGATGTAGAGCCAGATATGTTTTGCGGTGAAGTGGTCAAAGGTGATATTTTATTACTTTGTAGTGATGGATTTAGACATGAGATATCTGAAAAAGAGATTTTAAACACATTGTTAAAATGTGATAACACAGAGCTAAACAAGGGATTGCGTACATTGATAGATCTAAACCTCAAAAGAAAGGAACATGATAATATTTCAGCAGCTTTGATTAAGATACAGTAATAGGGGAAATATGTTGGAGATTGGCAGCCTTTTAGATGGGAAATATAAAATTTTAAATAAAATCGGTCAGGGCGGTATGAGCATTGTTTATTTGGCAATGAATGAAAAGGCAAATAAACAATGGGCCATAAAGGAGATGAGAAAAGAAAAAAATAAAAACTATGAGATTATGAGACAAAGTCTTATAACTGAAACGAATCTCCTAAAAGAGCTGAAACATCAATACTTACCAAGTATTGCGGATATAATTGAAAATGACGATACAATAATAATTGTAATGGATTATGTAGAGGGTAGACCACTATCTGATATTTTGGCAGAGCAGGGAACCATTGAAGAAGAGAGAGTAGTTGAATATGCTATACAGCTGTGTGATGTACTGGATTATCTGCATTCACAAAAACCACCAATAATATATAGGGATTTGAAGCCTGCAAATATAATGCTAAGACCTGACGGTAAGATAACATTAATAGATTTTGGAACGGCAAGAAGATATAATTATGACAGTGTATCAGATACCACCTGTCTTGGTACACTAGGTTATGCAGCACCGGAGCAGTTTGCCGGTGGAACTCTAAGACAAACTGATGCAAGGACTGATATATACAATCTTGGAGCTACTATGTATCACCTTTTGACCGGAGTAAATCCTTCAGAGCCTCCATATGAGTTATATCCTATTAGAAAATGGGATGAGAGATTATCAAACGGACTTGAAAAGATTATACTTAGAGCTACAAGAAAGGATCCTGAAAAACGATTTAATGATTGCAAGGAAATGTCTTATGCATTACAGCATTTTAGAGATTTAGACGATTCATATATAGTAAGACAAAAACAAAAAATATTACTTTTCGCTACAACTCTTGTTCTGTCAATATCCTGTTTTTCACTGTCTTTTATAGTCAATGGTATGGAGAAAAGAGAAATATCCAAGCTTTATAATAATTATCTGTCAGAAGCAGCTCTAAATATAGCATCTAATAGTGATGAAAACAGTATTGATGGAAATGTTTTGAGTTATTTTCAAGATGCTATAAATATAGCACCACAAAACACAGAAGCATATATAAGGATGTTAGATTATTACTGTTATATGGGACAAACAAGGAATGGGCTGATGGTACTTTCAGCTATGATTGCTTCAGGTGAAGGAGACTTGAATAAAAATGATGACATAATGATGAAATGGGACAGATATATTTTCTTGGAAATAACAAGGACACAGATTTTGATATTGATTATGGAACTGCTGCGAGATATTTCGATAAAGTGAATACAAAAAAATATCCTCAAGCAAAGTATTATTCCTCCCTTTCAAGATCGTTATCAGAGATAGGTACAGACTGGAAGGTTATAGTCGAGGATATGAATCATGTAGATGAGTATCTAAATACAGAAGTGAATGAGGAAGAAAAAGTAGAGATATATATTACACTTTCAAAGATATATAGAGCTAATGCTTTTGGTATACAAAAGGTAGGTGAACAGCCTTTTGATAAGGCTATGGAGCTTTTACTTAAAGCAGATGAAATATTGAAAAGTCCTTATATAGACAAAGATTTAAAAGAACAATATTTACCGGAAGTATACTTTGGAATGGCTGATGCACATTATAGAAGGGCCAATACCAACTTGGAGGATAATGAAGCCAGAAATGATTTGTATGAAGCTATCTCATACTATGAGCAATATCTAATATTTGAGACATCTTCACAGAATATTCTTTTTGAAAACAGAATAGGTGATATATATAGAACGTTGGGGGAATACGACAGAGCAAAGTCAGAATATGAGGAACTTATAGAAAAGTATCCTATGGATGCTACTGCATATATAAGTTTATCTACAATGTTACTTATGGACATAAAAGATGTAAGTGCTTCCGCTAAAGTCTATAAAGATGCAAGCAAATTACCGGGAATAGAATATAATTCAAATTTTGTTTCATTAAAGAATAAATTACAAAATATTGGAGGTATATAATGCACAAAATATTATATTTTGGTGGGATTTTTACTGGTGGGGGTATGCTGATAATAAGTGTAGTGATATGGTTTAGCTTTGGTATAAAGAAAGCATTTAGAGATATCTTAAACTATGGTTCAAAGAAAAAATGGTCAGTAGATCAAAGAATGCAAAATAAGACAATGCCACTTAGAAAAACAAATTCCGAAAAATTGATGAGTAGTAGATTAATAAAAAGGACGGCACATACAGACAGTAATATCGAAAATACTGAAGAAACTATTCTTTTAGAGAATTACCATGGTCAGACTCTGGAAAACTATAAGAAGAGCGTTGATTTTGAAATTATTGAAGAGATTAATTTGATTGCGGGAGGTAGATAGTTTTATGAATATTCAAAGTAGGGAAAAAAAGTTAATATCGATACTGATTTGTATATGTTTTTATGCTACAAATTATTTTTAGATCTTTTTGTTTTGATGCTATGGCTATTCAGTCAAATACTGTTATAGGATTGATATTTAGGGATAGTAGAGGCTATCATATAAGAAATGTTTCATCATTTCTTGATATAGACGGTACATTGACATTGCCTACACCGATGGATCTTGGAGATACAAATGATGAGAGTTATTCTAATTGGAGTCCAATATTGGTGGAAAATTCTTTTGATAATATCAAAAATGTTATAAGAAATGGTGGAAGTATTGAAATTGAGGATTATGATGTGTCAAATCCGCCTACTCTTGCCACATCATCAGTTGCCACTCCATCAACAGCAACAGCTACAAATTCAATCAGAGAGGACTTGGTAATAAGATCCGGATTTTTGCCAATTAGCAGTGATGAGAGTCAAAATACAAGTATCACATTGTATAGAAGTAATGTATATTTTGCTATTGGAAGTAGAGTACATATTGCAAGAGAGGATAGTTTGAATACTATAGCTGATAATATGCAGCAGTTTATGTCTAAGAACGGGAATAGAAATCAAATATTTTTCTTGGCTGTGCAACCACCTGTAGAAGATACACAGGATCCGGAAATAGTTACCGAAACAACTATGGGATTGAATACACAGATTGAGATAAATGAACAAGAAAGCTTACCGGTTAATTCAAATACAGTTGAAAGTGTGACGGATAATTCAAATATTGTTGAAAGTATGACCACAGATTCAGTTACAGCTGAAAGCATAACTGTTGATTCATATAATGAAGGAAATAGACCCAATAATGGGAATACAGGAACAACTGTAAATAATATCTCAGTTGTAGATGTAGGAATAACTAATACCCAAGATCGTATTACATCAAATACTAATGACATAAGTACTATATCAATCGTAAATGAAGGGGAAAACAGCGGTATAACAGGTCAAGTTTCAATAAACCGTGAAGTAGAACCTCAACGAAATACAAGAACTTATGTTCCCTCAGGCACTGGAAATAACAATAGAAGTGAGAGTACAAGTACTGTTAGCCCAAGAGTAAGTATAAATTCGGATACTTCAAATAATAGAGTAAATGGATTTATAAATACCAGAACTACATCTGTAAATGTAGAGGACAATAATTTTGATGCAAATAATTATTCTGTATTAGTGTATAAGAATATAGGTGGAAAAGAAGTATTATCAGATGTAAATTATTCGTGGAGCTCAAATGGTGAAAATCATAAGGCAAATATTTTATTTGATGATGATGGTGAATATAGAATTTCAGTAGTAAAAAATGGTAAAAATTCATTTGAAGAAAAAGTAAATGTTGACTCTGTAGCACCTTATATCACAATAACCGGAGTAGAAAATCTTACAGCAAATGCAAGAACGGTGTCACCGGTAGTAAGATATAGTGATGTAAACATAGATTTATCTAAGTCAAAAATAACCCTTGAATCTGTTACGGATGGAAAATTTAGAGAACTTATATATAAGGCAAAGAGACAGGATGGAGGCTATATTCTAAAGCTTGATCCTATATATATTGATGACAACTACATTCTGACCGTTACTATATATGATTTGGCAGGTAATGTTACCAGGAAGCAGGTGAATTTCTCCGTAAATAAGAATGGAGCAACGTTTAAATTTAAACCGGAAGAGCTTGTAGGAAAACATACAAATAAAGTATTTACTCCAATCATTGAGGTTTGGAATACTGATGAAATATCTATAGTATCAGCTACGATAAATGGAACTGATGAGCCTTATGATTTTGTAGATGGCGAGTTGAGATTTCTAAAAACTGTTGATAAAGACGGCAAATATATTTTTAATCTTGAAGTAATAGATACTGCAGGAAATAAGTCTACTATGAAGCCGGTAGAGGTCATTTATGATGCTACAAAGCCTGTAAATATAATTTTGGGAGTAGAAGATGGTAAGAGCTATGAAGGTAGTGTAAATATTATCTTAAGTACAGAGCTTCCTGGAGATTTTATAGATTCAGTTTGGCTTAATGACAGACTTTTAAGTAAAAGAGAGTATACTGTAAATCAAGATGGAAAGGCTACTCTCAATGTTGCTATTGAAGGTAAGCATAGCATAAAGGTGCAGGCAAAGGATCAGGCAGGTAATTTAAGTGATATTGTTGAGGTAAACTTTGATATAAAAGCTCCAAATAAGAAACTATTATCTACCGGATATATTCCGCTGGCAGTGATAACGCTTGGACTTGCACTTGGTCTGGGTATAGCTTTTATGTACAAAAAGCGTAGAGAAGAAGAATAGAATGAATATATTTTAAGCGGCCACAATATTGTGGTCGTCTTTGGGTTGACGATAATAAAATATATTTATTGAAAAAGATATATACTTATGCTAAAATAGTTTCGCATAAAGCTTGTTGTCGCAGTATCGACATAGAAGGAGAATGTATATGAAGCATGTTGTTACATTAAATGAGAAAACTCTTAAAGAGAGCCTAAAGCGTGGTGGTTGTGGCGAGTGCCAGACTTCTTGTCAGTCAGCTTGCAAGACATCTTGCACAGTTGGAAATCAGGGCTGTGAAAATCCTAACAGATAAGACGCTTGTATCAAAACCCCCTTTGCGGTCTTTGACTGTTGAGGGGGCTTTTCGTGTTGTAATAGAAAGAGGAATAATTTGTTACATCAATATAAGAATAATGGATATAATATAGTATTGGATGTGAATTCAGGTTCTGTTCATGTAGTGGATGAGCTGCTGTATGATGCAATGGAGATTGTAGAAAAGCTTATAGGAGAGCTTGATTCACCGATAAAGCTAGATAGCGAAACAAAGACCGGTTTGAAGTCGGCTTTGGAGGGCAAATACAGTGATGAGGAAATAGATGAAGCTATAGCTGACATACAGGAGCTTATAGATGCAGAGGAGCTTTATACAAAGGATACTTATGAACTGTATATAAATGACTTTAAAGAGAGAGAAACAGTAGTAAAAGCACTCTGCCTTCATATCGCCCATGATTGCAACCTAGCTTGTAAGTATTGTTTTGCTGAAGAGGGAGAATATCATGGAAGAAGGGCTTTAATGAGCTATGATGTCGGCAAGAGAGCATTGGATTTTCTTGTGGCCAATTCAGGAAACAGAAGAAACTTGGAAGTAGACTTCTTTGGTGGCGAGCCGCTTATGAATTGGCAGGTGGTAAAAGACCTGGTAAAGTATGGAAGAAGCTTGGAAGAAACTAATAATAAAAAGTTCAGATTTACTATCACAACAAATGGTATGCTTCTAAATGATGAAGTTATGGATTTTTGTAATAAAGAAATGTCAAATGTGGTACTCAGTCTGGATGGTAGAAAAGAAGTGAATGATGCTATGCGTCCTACAAGAGGAGGCAAGGGCAGCTATGATGTTATAGTACCGAAGTTCTTAAAATTTGCCGAGTCAAGAGGTACTAAGGACTACTATATCAGAGGTACTTTACAAGAAATAATTTAGAATTTTCTAATGATGTATTGCATTTTGCAGATCTTGGATTTAAACAGACAAGTATGGAGCCTGTTGTAGGTGAGGAAAGTGAAACCTATGCAATTAGAGAAGAGGATATTCCAAAGATTATGGAGGAATATGATAAACTTGCTGTTGAATATATTAAAAGAAAGAAAGAAGGAAGAGGATTTAACTTTTTCCATTTCAATATAGATTTAACTCAGGGACCTTGTGTTGCAAAGAGACTTTCGGGTTGTGGCTCAGGAACAGAATACCTTGCGGTAACACCTTGGGGAGATTTGTATCCATGTCATCAGTTTGTAGGTAAAGAGGAGTTTTTACTTGGAAATGTGTTTGATGGACTGGAGAGAAAAGACATTAGTAATGAGTTTAAGTTATGCAATGTTTATGCAAAACCAAAGTGCAAGGATTGCTATGCAAGATTTTATTGTAGTGGAGGCTGTGCGGCAAATTCCTATAGCTTTAATGGCTCTATTACAGATACTTATGATACCGGTTGCGAACTTCAAAAAAAGAGAATTGAGTGTGCAATAATGATAAAAGCAGCGTTAGCTGGGTAAAATAGGAGAAGATAATGGAGAACAATAAGCAAAAGGGCTTAGCCTCTCTATTTATCACATTTGTGGTTTTGGTATTTTTAGGTTTCTTTGCCTACAATGTGTTGACAGGAGGCAATAGTAAAAGTGCTGATAGTTTGGCACAATCTACTGAGACAGCTGTGACAAAACTAGGACTTGATTTGGCAGATGGTGTAAGTATTACTTATCAGACAGTGGATCCAAATCCATCAGATGAGGATATGGCAGATACTATCTATAAGTTACAACAGAGAGTTCAAAACTATTCAACAGAGGCAGAAGTTTACAGAGAGGGTGACAATAGAATAAATATTGATATCCCGGGTGTATTAGATGCCAATGCCATACTTGACGAACTTGGAAAACCGGGTTCATTGATATTTGTAGATCCACAGGGAAATACTGTACTTACAGGTGATCAGGTGGCAACAGCAAAGGCAGGTATTATAGATAACAATGGCAATAGTGAGTATGTAGTATCACTTACATTTACTGAAGAAGGATCAAAGGCATTTGCAGAGGCAACTGCAAGACTTATAGGTCAGAGGATTGCCATTATATATGACAATATAATTTATTCAAATCCTACTGTTCAGACAGCCATAACAGGTGGTACAGCACAGATTACAGGTATGACATCTTATGATGAGGCAGAAAAACTTGCATCCAATATTCGTATAGGTTCACTTTCACTGGAGCTTGAAGAACTTAGAAGTCAGAGGTGGAAAAGGAAGCTATGATGTAATAGTACCTAAGTTTTTAAAATTTGCTGAGTCAAGAGGCACTAAGGGATTACAATTTGTAGGTAAAGAGGAGTTTTTACTTGGAAATGTGTTTGATGGACTGAAGAGAAAAGACATTAGTAATGAGTTTAAGCTATGCAATGTTTATGCAAAACCAAAGTGCAAGGATTGCTATGCAAGATTTTATTGTAGTGGAGGCTGTGCGGCAAATTCCTATAGCTTTCATGGCTCTATTACAGATACTTATGATATCGGTTGCGAACTTCAAAAAAGAGAATTGAGTGTGCAATAATGATAAAAGCAGCATTAGCTGGGTAAAATAGGAGAAAATAATGAAGGACAATAAGCAAAAGGGCTTAGCCTCTCTATTTATCACATTTGTGGTTTTGGTATTTTTGGGCTTCCTTGCCTACAATGTGTTGACAGGAGGCAATAGTAAAAGTGCTGATAGTTTGGCACAATCTACTGAGACAAGTGTAGATGCTTCTGCATCAAGTGAGGCAACTGAGAGTTCATCAGTTGATGAAAGTAGTGGTGAAACATCAGTGGATGAGAGTACTATATCTGATGAGACAGCTGAAGAGAGTGGTAAAACTTCCAAAATAAGTACAGGAAAGATAAAACTAGGACTCGATTTGGCAGGTGGTGTAAGTATTACTTATCAGACAGTGAATCCAAATCCATCAGATGAGGATATGGCAGATACTATCTACAAGTTACAACAGAGAGTTCAAAACTATTCAACAGAGGCAGAAGTTTACAGAGAGGGTGACAATAGAATAAATATTGATATCCCGGGTGTATCAGATGCCAATGCCATACTTGACGAACTTGGAAAACCGGGTTCATTGATATTTGTAGATCCACAGGGAAATACTGTGCTTACAGGCGATCAGGTAGCAACTGCTAAGGCCGGTATTATAGATAATAATGGAAATAGTGAATATGTAGTATCTCTTACATTTACAGAAGAAGGTTCAAAAGCATTTGCTGATGCAACTTCAAGACTGATAGGTCAAAGGATTGCTATTATATATGACAATATAATTTATTCAAATCCTACAGTGCAAACTGCAATAACAGGTGGTACAGCACAGATTACAGGAATGACTTCATATGATGAGGCGAAGAATCTTGCATCTACTATTCGTATAGGTTCACTTTCACTTGAGTTGGAAGAGCTTAGGAGTAATGTGGTAGGAGCAAAGCTTGGACAGGAAGCTATATCTACAAGTATGAAGGCTGCTATAGCCGGATTTGTTGTATTGGCTATATTTATGATTGCAATATTCCTACTTCCAGGTGTTGCATCAGTGATTGCACTTGCGCTCTATGTAATACTTGAGATTTTACTCTTGTCAGCATTTGAGGTAACACTTACATTGCCAGGTATAGCAGGTATTATCTTGTCAATAGGTATGGCAGTGGATGCAAATGTTATTATCTTTACAAGAATAAAAGAAGAAATTGGTCTTGGAAAGAGTGTATATGAGTCCATAAATACCGGATTTAAGAAGGCATTATCGGCTATTATTGACGGAAATGTTACTACACTTATAGCGGCAGCAGTGCTGTATCTGCGTGGTTCAGGTACAGTAAAAGGCTTTGCACAGACCCTTGCACTCGGTATTATGCTGTCTATGTTTACAGCATTGTTTGTAACAAGATTTGTATTAAAGTCTTTCTATAATGTGGGACTTGATAATGAAAAGTTGTATGGAAAGAAGCTTGCTCGTAAACCTTATGATTTTGTAGGAATGAAAAAGTTTACTCTTGCTATAGCCGGAGTTGTAATAGCAATAGGTATTATATTTATTGGAGTTAACAAGGTTAAAACCGATAATTTCTTTAACTATGGCTTAGATTTTAAGGGTGGAACATCAACTAATGTTACATTTGATAAGGACTATAGTTTAGATGAGATTTCAAAGGAAATCGTACCGGTTGTAGAATCTATAACAGGTGAGGCAGGTACTCAGACTCAGAAAGTACAGGGTACAAATGAAGTAATTATAAAGACCAGATCTCTGAATTTGGAAGAGAGGGAGAAACTCAATGCCGCACTTGTGGAAAAATTCGGTGTAGATGCAGAGAAGATTACTGCAGAGTCTATATCAGGTGCAGTTAGTGCAGAGATGAAGTCAGATGCTGTGATTGCAACAGTGTTGGCTACCATACTGATGCTTATTTATATTTGGGTTAGATTTAGAGATTTCAGATTTGCAGCAGGTTCAGTGCTTGCACTTATACATGATGTGTTTGTAGTTATAACATTCTATGCTGTTTTGCGTTGGAGTGTGGGTTCAACATTTATCGCATGTATACTAACTATACTTGGTTATTCAATAAATGCTACAATAGTTATATTTGATAGAATAAGAGAGAATAATGTATTACTTCCAAGAGCTACTAAGGAAGAGATAATCAATACCAGCGTTACTGAGACTTTGACAAGAAGTATCTATTCATCACTTACTACATTTATAATGATTTTCATATTGTTCTTGATGGGAGTATCTTCTATCAGAGAATTTGCATTGCCTATTATGGTTGGAATAGTAGCAGGTACATACTCTTCAGTATTCCTCTCCAGTATCTTCTGGTATATGCTTAGCAATAAGTTTGATAAGAAAATAGAAGAGAAAAAAGCTGAAAATGCAAAGAAGAACAAGAAGACCAAAAAGGTTGAAACAAAAAAAGACAGCAATGGAGCTGTAGTTTAGGTATTTTATGAAATATGAAATAAAGGCTGTGGATAAAAGAGCAAAGAGTGCTACTATGGAAACTGTTCATGGCACTGTTGAGACACCGCTCTTTATGAATGTCGGTACTGTTGCTGCTATAAAGGGAGCAGTATCGACTGATGATCTGAAGGAAATAGGATGTCAAATTGAACTTTCAAACACGTATCACCTGCATGTAAGGACGGGCGATAAGCTTATAAAAGAGTTTGGTGGTTTGCATGAATTTATGCATTGGGATCGACCTATACTGACAGACTCCGGGGGTTTCCAGGTGTTTTCACTTGCAAAGCTTAGGAAAATCAAGGAAGAGGGGGTTGCTTTCAACTCTCACATTGATGGTAGAAAGATTTTTATGGGACCTGAGGAGAGTATGCAGATACAGTCAAATCTGGGTTCCACTATAGCTATGGCATTTGATGAATGCCCACCTGCACTTGCAGAAAGAAAGTACATAGAGGATTCGGTGGCACGTACTACCAGATGGCTCCTAAGATGTAAGACAGAGATGGACAGACTCAATTCATTGGAGGACACTATCAATAAGGAGCAGCTTCTCTTTGGAATAAATCAGGGTGGTGTTATTGATGATATAAGAATTTCACATGCCAAGGCTATAAGTGAAATAAATCTTGATGGATATGCTATAGGAGGTCTGGCAGTTGGTGAGAGTCATGAAGAGATGTATCATATCTTAGATGTGACAGTTGAGCATCTGCCAAAGGATAAGCCGACATATCTGATGGGTGTAGGAACTCCTATAAATATACTTGAAGCAGTGGATAGAGGTGTAGATTTCTTCGACTGTGTTTATCCAAGTAGAAATGGTAGACATGGCCATTTGTATACAAATTATGGTAAATTAAATCTTTTTAATAAGAAATATGAGTTGGATAAGAGACCTATAGAAGAGGGGTGTAAATGTCCGGCTTGTAGATCATATTCCAGGGGATATATAAGACATCTCTTAAAAGCTAATGAAATGCTTGGTATGCGACTTTGCGTATTGCACAATCTATATTTCTATAATACAATGATGAGTGAGATTCGCACAGCTATACGCGAAAACAGATATACAGAATATAAAAATAACAAAATAAGAACTATGCTTGAAGGTTCTAAATAGGAGGACTATGAATATTTTAGCAAATGCGAATGCAGGTGGTGGTATTGGAGTAGGTGCGATTGTAATGTATGTAGTGTTTATAGGAGCTATATTTTACTTTATGGCCTATAGACCTAATAAAAAAGAAAAGACTAAACAGGCTGAATTATTTGCCAGCTTAGAGGTTGGTGATACAGTAGAGACTGCATCAGGTTTTTACGGTGTATTGATTGATATTACAGATGATACTGTGATAGTCGAGTTTGGAAACAATAAAAACTGTCGTATTCCAATGAGAAAAGATGCCATTGTAAAAAACGAGAAAAATGAGTAAACTCTAAGCACATCTTCGGATGTGCTTTTTTTGGAAAGGTGGATATGGATAGTTATATAGTACTGGATTTGGAATGGAATCAAAGTCCAAATGGTAGAGAATATAGTAATAAAGATCTTCCCTTTGAAATAATAGAAATAGGAGCGATAAAGCTTGACTCAAATCTTCATGTTGTAGATGAGTTTCACAGAGTAATAAAGCCCACAGTATATAAGAAGATGCATTTTAAGGTTCATGAGGTAGTGCAAATAGGTATTGGGGAGCTGAAGAAAAAAGGAGTTCCTTTTGTAGAGGCAATACATGATTTTTTTGACTTTTGTGAGATGAATGATATTGAGAAAAAAAAGATATTGTGCACCTGGGGTAATCTTGACCTGGTAGAACTTCAAAGAAATATGAAATTTTATGAGGTGGAAAATGTTTTTGAATATCCATTGTTTTATTATGATGTTCAAAAACTTTTTAATATTAGATATCCAAATGGTGAACAGGATCGCATACCACTTGAGAGAGCTGTAAATATGCTAAAAATAGAAACAAAAAGGCCATTTCATCATGCCCTTGAAGATGCTCTTTATACAGCAAAGATAATGCAAAAGATGGATTTTGATTCAGTAAGAGAATATTATTCATTGGATTATTATCGTGTACCTAGAAATAGTGAAGAAGAGATATATTTGCATTTTTCCGGTTATTCAAAGTTTGTATCCACTCTGTTTCCTACAAAAGAGGATGCTATAGCGGATAAGCACAATTCTGATTTGATTTGTGATAGATGCAATAGAATGTTAAAGAAAAAGGTGAGATGGTTTTCTACAAATCAAAGAAATTATTATTGCATAGGGCTTTGTCCGGAACATGGATATGTAAGGGGTAAGATTAGAGTGAGAAAAAATGGTGAAGAGTACTATGTTATAAAGACCACAAAGGTAGTAGATACAGCGATATATGAGGAAGTTAAGGAAAAGTACGAGGAAAGCAAGAAAAAGAAACTTATTAGAAATAAAAAGAAGCATTTAAATGATTTGGGAGAAATGTAATTGAAGCAGGAGATAAAGGAAACTATTGTAAAAAAAATAGAAAAAAAAGATCTCAAAGAATTATATCAAGACAGTGATATCAAGCTGGCAGCAGATATAATAAAAAATGGAGGTCTTGTGGCTTTTCCTACAGAAACTGTATATGGTCTTGGAGCAAATGCCCTGATGGAGGAAGCTGCGAAAAGGATATATGCTGCAAAGGGTAGACCAAGTGATAATCCTTTGATTGTACATATTTCAAAGGTAGAAGATGTTTGGCATATTGCAAAGAGAATTCCACATATATTTTATGAATTGGCAAAAAAGTTTTGGCCAGGGCCTATGACCTTGGTTTTAAAAAAGAAGGAAATTGTACCGGATGCTACCAGTGGAGGCTTAGATACGGTGGCAATCAGACTACCTGAGAATAATATAGCAAGATCCTTGATAGAGGTAGCCGGAGTACCTGTAGCAGCACCAAGTGCAAATACTTCAGGTAGACCTTCGCCAACCAGAGCATCTCATGTATTTGAGGATATGAATGGAAGAATAGATATGATAATAGATGGTGGGGCTGTTGGAATAGGTGTAGAGTCTACTATAGTGGATCTGACAGGAGATATTCCAACATTGTTAAGACCGGGTGCGATAACTTTGGAGATGCTTATAGAGATTTGTGGTGAGGTAGAAGTAGACCCGGCTATAGAGAATTTGCTCTCAAATAGTGAGGCACCAAAGGCTCCGGGCATGAAATATAAGCATTATGCACCAAAGGCTGATATGAGACTGATTAAAGGCAATGAGAATGATGTTTTAGATTATTTAAGGTCAAGAATTAAAAAGGCGGATCATGGGATTGCAATACTTACCATAGATGAACATTTGAAGGTTTTGCATCCGGAAGGTAAGAATAATAATATAAAGATTTTGAGTCTTGGAAGTATAATGGATATGGAGAGCATTGCCCATAATCTTTTTGATGTGCTTAGACAATGTGATGAACTTGGAGTTAGTGAAATTATATCAGAGTCGTTTGATGAAAGTGGCATAGGCAGAGCGATAATGAACAGGCTAAAAAAGGCTGCCGGCTTTAATATAATAGATGTTTAGGTGAATTATGAGTGAGAAAAGAGAAGATTATATAAATTGGGATGAATATTTTATAGGTGTGGCAAAGCTTAGTGCAAGAAGATCAAAAGATCCAAACACTCAAGTGGGAGCCTGTATAGTAAGTGAAGATAATAAAATACTTTCTATGGGATATAATGGATTTCCAAGAGGATGTTCGGATGAAGATTTCCCATGGGGCAAGGAGCTGGAAGCTACTGATCCATATAATGCAAAGTATCTTTATTCCACACATGGTGAATTGAATGCCATATTAAATTATAGAGGCGGTTCTTTGGAAGGTAGCAAGATATATGTAACCCTATTCCCATGTAATGAGTGTGCCAAAGCAATAATACAGGCCGGAATAAAAACTATAATATATGAAGAAGACAAATACGCTGATAGCCCTTCGGTAAGAGCCAGTAAAAGAATGCTAAATGCTGCAGGAGTAAGATACTATGAATATCAGCCAAGTGGAAGGAAAATAGAGATAATGGTATGATGAATAAACGACTTGAGAGAATATTAGCTAAGCTAGATGCAACATATGGTACAGAAAAAATTATATATCTAGAGTATAATACTCCCTGGCAGCTTCTATTTGCCACCATACTTAGTGCACAATGTACAGATGCCAGAGTAAATATGGTGACAAGAGACTTGTATAAAAAGTATGATAGCTTAGAAAAGTTTGCGGATGCAAGCTTGTCTGAAATGGAGAAAGATATACATTCAATAGGATTTTATCACAATAAAGCGAAGAATTTGATCGCCTGTGCCAGAAAGCTTTTAACAGATTTTGGAGGTGAGGTCCCAAGTAGTCTTGATGATCTTTTGACCTTGCCCGGAGTAGGTAGAAAGACAGCGAATGTTATCAGAGGCAATATATTTAATATACCAAGTATAGTGGTAGATACTCATGTTAAGAGAATTACTAAAAAATTGGGCTTTACAGAGAGTGATGACCCTGTAAAGATAGAGTTTGAACTTATGGAGATACTTCCAAAGGATCATTGGATAGTTTGGAATACAGATTTGATAACTCTTGGAAGAACTATATGTATTGCAAGAAGAGAAAAATGTGATATATGCTTTTTAAGAGAGGATTGTCCAAGTGCCAAAGTATGAGTATTTCAAATTATATAACTATTGATCTTGAAACTACAGGTATAAAGCTTGGCAGGGATAAGATAATAGAGGTAGGACTCTTAAAAATAAAAGACGCTCATATAGTAGACACTTTTTCATGTCTAATAAATCCACAAATGCATATAGATGAAAAGATTTTGGAACTTACAGGTATAAAGAAAAGTGAACTTGAAAGAGCGAATGAAATACATGATGTGATAGGTAATATAGTGGATTTTTGTGAGGACTACGATTTATTAGGGCATAATACGATTTTTGACTACAGTTTTATAAAAAGAGATGCAAAAAGAGTGGGCATAGATTTTGAAAAAAGAGGTTTTGATACATATAAGCTGTGCAAGAAGATATTGCCTGCAGATATAAAAAAAAATCTAACTGATGCCTGTTGTTACTTTGGTATAGAAAGAAAAAATGCACATAGAGCTTTTAGTGATGCTTATTACACTCATAGACTATTTAGAGAGATTCTGGAAAGTCATAACAGTTTGGATATAGAACCTGAGGATATGAGAGTAAAACTTAAAAAATTCATTCCGATTAGAAAAAGAACTAAAGAGGACTTGCAGAAATTACTAAATTGTCATAGAATTGGTTGCAAGGTAAATATTGACCTGCTTTCAGAATCTGAGGCTAAGAGAATGATGGATAAAATCAAGTCCGGAAGCAGGGATTTTGCTCTATAAAGCGTAAATACTCCGGCTTATCAAGCTGAAAAGATTTCACTAAGGTTACGCAAAGTGTATTTATCTCAAAAAGAAAAGAGGTTTATATGGATAGTAAGAAGAAAAGAAAAATAGTTTCAATAGTTATAGTAACAATTCTAGTTCTGTCAATGGTAGTGCCACTAGTGGCGGCTATCAAAGGGTTTTAAAATAATATTGAGAGGATAAGGAGACAGTTGAAGAAAAACATAGTGAATATAACAGTTTCAATGGCTGTTTTTATGGCTATTTTGGGACTTAGTGTAAGCACAGGGGCAGGTAGATTTGATATTAGTGCAGCCAATGAGGAGACGCTTGCTGATGATGTGATTTTGGAAGGTGGGCAAATATCAACGGATAGTGATGCTACACCTGAGAGCCAAAATGAGGTTGCTGATGATGGTATAAAAGCTGAAAAAAGGCTTCCACAGGGATTTAGTGTAACGGGTTTTGATGATATTAAAACAATGTATGCACTTGAAGATGCATTGACAAATATTCAAAATAGAATTAATGAAAAGAATTTTATTTTGGAATTTAATGGAGAAAAAGTAGAAGCAAGCTATGCGGAGATTGGGACAAATATAGAAAATAAAGATGCCATATTAGAGGAGGCACAAAAATATACCTCCGGAAATATGATTGATAGATTTGCAAAGAGTTCGGTTCTCTTAGAAACTCCTGAAAGTATTACTCCAAATATCTCTTTTGATGAGGATGCATTGAATGCATTCTTGGAAAGAGCAAACAGTACCAATCCAAATGCACCGGCAAATGCTACTATAAAAAGAGTAAATGATGCATTTGAGATAACTCCGGAGCATGACGGATATGCTATAGATAATGAATCCACTGTAGCAAAACTTAAAGAAGCAGTTTTAAAGGATGGAGAAGAGACTATAGTTGCAGAGCTTACAAAGCATACAGCTACAGTAAAAGCGGAAGATCTAAAAGATATTAAGGATGTTTTGGGAACTTTTACTACAAATTATTCATCATCATCATCTGAGAGAGCTACAAATATTGCAGTTGGTACGGAAAAGATGGATGGTGTGCTTTTGATGCCGGGAGAAACTTTGTCAGGCTATGAAAAAATGCATCCTTTTACAATCAAATGGATATAAAATGGCAAAGGCATATGCAAACGGTTTAGTAGTGGACAGTGTAGGTGGTGGAGCTTGTCAAATTGCTACTACCTTGTATGAGGCGTCATTGAGAGCAGAGATAACGATTACAGAGAGAAAGAATCACTCTATGATAGTTGGTTATGTACAGCCAAGTGGTGATGCTGCGATAGCAGGAGACTATAAGGATATAAAGGTGACAAATAATAGAAGCACACCGATTTATGTGGAGGCTATTACATCAGGAAGAAATGTAACATTTACTATTTGGGGTAAAGAAGACAGACCTTCAAATAGAAGTATTGAATTTGAGTCTGAGGTAATCAGTGAGACTGCTAAGGGTAAAACATATATAGATGATCCTTCAAAGCCTAGCGGCTATTTAAGAAAACAGTCAGATGGACATAGAGGAAGAGTCTCAAAACTTTGGAAAGTTGTCAAGGAAGACGGTGTTGAAGTAAGTAGAGAGCTTGTATCAAGTGATACTTATATGATGGCAAATGATGTATATATAAGGGGAACAGGAGCAGCAGCACCACCACCTGCACCGGCTGAAACAAATCCTGAGGAACCAACAGAGAATACAGCTCCTACAGATTCTGTACCGGAAGAGACAACGCCTGCACCGGATGTAAGTTTGGGACCCGGTTTTAATCCGGATATAACTCAAGGTCAGTAATGAAAAAATATATAGTATTTTGTGGATATGCAGGATTAAAGGGTACTCTTAGATTAATAAGAGAATACTATGATGATTTAAGTAGGTATTTTAATAAGATATATTTAGAGAGTATATTAGAGCATATTGAAAATAGAGGTTATTATGGGAGATATTTATCTCCCATATCTAATGATAGATCAATTAAAGGGCCTGTAGATATAAATAGTATATTTGCAGGCTTTAGTGATGGAATATCGGATGTAAAAGAGGGCGGTATATTAAAGTCAATATATATGCTTGCCAAATCCTTAGGTTGCGGTTTCGAAATAGAGATAAAAAAAATAACTGCAATTCAGATTTGTATTGAAATTTGTGAGTATTTTGGACTTAATATATATAGACTTTTAAGTGAAGGAAAACTTATTATAACTGAAGATCCTATATCAGTTTGTAAATTTTTAGATGAAAATGGGGTCGCTGCACAGATAATAGGTCATCTAAGTGATACTCCGGATAAAATAATAGTTGATAAAGAGGCTATTGAGTATGTGAATAGGCCTACAGATGATGAAATTTTTAAGGTGATAAAAGATGAGAGAGAAAATACTGTCAATAATTGAGAAAAATTCTAGAATTGATATTGTAGAACTTGCTATTTTATTGGGTGAAGATGAAGTAGCTGTTGCAAATGAGATTGCAAATATGGAAAAGGAAGGTGTGATATGTGGTTATCATACTTTGATAAATTGGGAAAAAACAGCTAATGAAAAGGTTAATGCACTTATTGAGGTAAGAGTTACTCCACAAAGGGGAATGGGTTTTGATAATATTGCGGAAAGAATTTATCAGTTTTCAGAAGTCAGTGCAATATATTTGATGAGTGGAGCATTTGACTTTACAGTATTTATTGAGGGCAGAACCATGAGAGAGGTTGCACAATTTGTCTCAGATAAGTTGGCACCTATGGATTCCGTACTTTCAACTGCAACACATTTTGTATTGAAGAAATATAAAGACCATGGAACAATATTATCTGCAAAGAAAAAAGATGAGAGGCAGCTGATAACACCATGAGAGACCCGATATCAAAAACAATAAAATCAATAAAACCTTCAGGTATCAGAAAGTTTTTTGATATAGTAAATACTATGGAGGATGCTATATCATTAGGTGTGGGTGAGCCTGATTTTGATACGCCATATTTTATAAGGGATGCAGGTATATATTCTCTAGAAAAGGGAAAGACTTTCTACACATCAAACTCAGGTTTGATGGAGCTTAGAGAAGAAATTAGAAAATATCTCATTAGAAAACTTAATGTAGAGTATGACCCAAAAGATGAAATGATTATTACAGTGGGAGGATCTGAGGGTATTGATATAGCCCTTAGAGCAATGATTGATAGTGATGATGAAGTGCTGATACCACAGCCTTCATATGTATCCTATGAGCCTTGTACAATACTTGCAGGCGGAAATCCGATAATAATAGATTTAAAAGCAGAGGATGGCTTTAAATTAAAGGCAGATCAGATTCTTGAAAAGATTACTGATAAAACAAAAATACTTATTTTACCTTTTCCCAACAATCCTACCGGTTCTATATTAAATATAGATGAATTAAAAGACATAGCTAAAGTATGTATAGAGAAGGATTTATATGTGATTTCTGATGAGATATACTGTGAGCTTACATATGAGGGAGAGCATGCCTCAATAGTACAAATAGAGGGTATGAAGGAAAGAACTATTTTGATAAACGGTTTTTCAAAATCATATGCTATGACAGGTTGGAGACTTGGGTATGCCACAGGTCCAAAGGAAATAATTGCTCAGATGACAAAAATTCACCAGTACGCTATAATGTGTGCTCCTACTACAAGTCAATATGCAGCAGTGGAAGCACTGATACATGGTGATATAGAGGTAGCAAAAATGAGAGAATCTTACAACCAAAGAAGAAGATACTTGCTGCACCGATTCGAAGAGCTTGGTATGACCTGTTTCGAACCACAAGGTGCGTTTTATGTATTTCCAAGTATAAAAAAATTCAATATGACATCAGAAGAATTTGCAACAAAACTTTTGGAAGAACAAAAGATTGCCATAGTACCGGGAACAGCTTTTGGCGATAGCGGAGAGGGATATGTAAGAGTATCGTATGCTTACTCCATGGAGAGACTTAAGGAAGCACTTTCAAGAATTGAAAAATTTGTAAGGAGTCTTTCATGAATATAGTTTTACTTGAGCCTGAGATACCTGCAAATACCGGTAATATTGGTAGAAGCTGCGTTGCGACAAATACAAGACTACATCTTATCGAACCTCTAGGTTTTAGAATCAATGAAAAGCAGATAAAGCGTGCAGGTATGGACTACTGGGATAAGTTGGATATTAATATATATTCAGATCTTGAAGATTTTTATGAAAAAAATCTTGCGGCAAAGGAGCATATGTATTTTGCTACTACTAAGGCACATCATACCTATAAGGAAGCTAAGTATAATCCTGATGATTATATAATGTTTGGAAAGGAAAGTGCCGGTATACCTGAGGAGATTCTTTCAGATAATGAGGATAAATGTATCAGAATACCTATGTGGGGAGATATCAGAAGTTTGAATTTATCAAATTCGGTAGCTATTATTCTATATGAAGCATTATCGCAAAACGGATTTGAGAAGATGCAACTGACAGGAGAATTACATAGACTGACATATAAATAATAAAAAACTCCAGACCGTTTGGAATGGAGTTTTTATTATATTAATGTTTTTCATATAGATAGTCATCATTTTGCTTTGGTGGTTTCTCATTTAGATTTCCAACATCAAAAGTAGTTTCATCAGAAAGATCGTTCTGATTATTTTCCTGTTCTTCAACCGGAATATCATTTATTTCAGTACCTTCAGCAGAAACAAGTTTGGTTTGATTTACTTCACTATTGTTAAATTCAACCTCACCCTCATTTCCGGCAGTATCGGAAACATATGCTTTTATAGAATATGTATCAAATTCAAATGTTGCTCTACCGCCTTCCTCATCTATTTTTGAAGGCTTCAGCTTTTTATCATTACTGTCTATTGCATATATGCTATCATAGTCAATATCGGAGTGTCCGTCCTCAAAAGTTATATTTAGAATCCCCTTTTTTACCAGTTGAGCAAATATGGTTGGTGCTGTAGAGTCAATACTGTCTATTCTATCATATATGGTTTGAGACATAGTATTAAGATTTGTAGCTACAATCTCTAATGTACCGTTATGTGTTGCTGTAGCCACATAGGTATTACCATTTTTGGTATAGGAGAGAGGTGCCTCATCAAGAGTCATTGTAAAACTCTGCAAAGGAAAGAAACTCTTTTGAGTAACTCTGATTTCTACAGACCTTGAATCAGGATTCTCCACTATAGAAAGTTCAAACTTCGGCTGTGAGGTTACAACAAAAAATATGATTACATTTACGAATATAAATGCTATTATATACTTGAGTTTTGAAAACTTACTTTTTTTAGGTTTTTCATTTACATTAACTTCATCTGACATAGATTTTCCTCACTTTCACTTGTACAAGCAATCTTTGACTAGAATAACAGACTTAAAAAGAAACTTCAAGTTAAAATTGCACATAATATAAATATAATAGGGCAAAGGAGTTAATATGATAGAAAAAGCAGTAGAATTTGCAATAAAGGCACATGAAGGTCAAGTTAGAAAAGGTAGCACAGTACCATATATCAATCATCCTCTTGAGGTATGCACTATAGTATCTCTCATGACTGATGATGAAGAGGTAAGAGTAGCAGCCTTACTGCATGATACTGTAGAGGATACGTCTGTAACTATAGAGGAAATTAAGAGAAATTTTGGTGAGAGGGTTGCATCTATGGTAGCAAAAGAATCAGAGGATAAGTCAAAGTCATGGATTGAAAGGAAGATGAATACATTAGATACTTTGATAAATGAACCGATAGAGGTTAAGATGATAGCTTTAGGAGATAAATTGTCGAATATCAGAAATTCTGCAAGAGATTATCTAAGCTTGGGAGATGAGTTTTTATTAAGGTTCAATGAAAAAGACAAGGTAAAGCAAGGGAAGTACTACTATGGAATTTTGGAGGCATTGAAAGACTTGAAAGATAATGTGTTTTACAAGGAATATGAAGGACTTTGTAATTTTGTTTTTGGAGATGTGAAAGAGAAAATATGAAAGACGGTTTTATAAGAGTTTCAAGTGTGTCACCTGATATTAAGGTAGGTGATGTAGAGTTTAATAAGGAAAGTATAAAAAAAGCTATAGAAAAGGAATGGGAAAACAAGAGTGGTATAATAGTTTTTCCTGAGCTTTGTTTGACGGCATATACATGTAATGACTTGTTTTTTCAAGATATACTCATTAGAGAGGCTAAGAAGGCTCTAAAAGAGATAGTTGATTTTACAAAGGGACATAAATCACTTGTATTTATAGGTTTGCCTTGGGATTATAGTGGAAAATTGTATAATGTAGTGGCAGCAATATCAAATGGAGAACTTCTTGGACTTATAAATAAGATTAATTTGCCAAACTATGGAGAATTTTACGAGGAGAGATATTTTAACAGAGGATTTGAGAATCCTGTGTGGGTAGAATTATTTGACGATGTAATTCCTATGGGATCAAATATTATTCCATTGCTCAAATATTCCGGAACTTGTTATAGCAGGTGAAGTATGTGAAGATCTTTGGGTTGCGAATCCCCCAAGTATAGCACATGCACTTGCAGGTGCAAATGTTATTATCAATGCTTCCGCATCAAATGATATAGTTGGTAAAAAGTCATATAGAGACAGTTTGATAAGCAATCATTCAAAGAGGCTTATATGTAGTTATATCTATGCAAATGCCGGTGAAGGTGAGTCAACTCAAGATTTGGTATTCGGAGGACAAGGAATAATAGCAGAAAATGGTAAGATTTTGGCGGAAAGTACCAGATTTAAAAATGAGGCTGTAAGGATAGAGATAGATGTAAATCGACTCAATATGGAACGAAGAAAACAGACCACATTCAAAATAGATGATGACTCTGATTATTATAAAAAAGATTATTTTAAAATGGAGTTTGAGCTTGAGAATGAAGAATTTGAGCTGATAAGGACATTTGATCCAAAACCATTTGTACCGGATGATATATCAAAGAGAAAGGAAAGATGTGAGGAAATTCTTACAATACAGGCACTTGGATTGAAAAAGAGAATGCTGCATACAGGAGCAAAGAATGTCATTCTTGGAATCTCAGGAGGTCTTGATTCAACTTTGGCACTGCTTGTATGTGCAAAGACATATGAGATGTTAGGATTTGATAAAAGTGGTATAAAGGCTATTACAATGCCGGGCTTTGGAACTACAGACAGAACCTATAATAATGCTTGTGAACTTACAAAGAGTTTTGGTGCTACACTTGAAGAGATTTCTATAGTAGAGTCTATAAAGAGGCATTTTTGGATATCAAGCATGATATAACTGTAAAGAATATTACATATGAGAATGCACAGGCAAGAGAGAGGACACAGATCCTTATGGATATTGCCAACAGAGACAATGGTCTGGTGGTAGGTACCGGTGATTTATCAGAGCTGGTACTTGGATGGGCAACCTATAATGGTGATCATATGTCGATGTATGGTGTCAATGCATCTATTCCAAAAACATTGGTGAGACATCTGGTTAACTATTATGCAGATACTACTGAGGATAAGAGGATAGCGAATATATTGTATGATATTTTGGATACACCGGTTTCACCTGAACTTTTACCGCCGGAGAATGGTAAGATAGTACAAAAGACAGAGGACTTGGTAGGACCTTATGAGTTACATGATTTCTTTTTATACAATGCACTGCGTTTTGGCTTTATGCCTTCTAAGATATATATGATGGCAAAAAGGGCATTTAAAGATCAGTATGATGCTGAAACAATAGCTAAATGGTTAAATGTGTTCTATTCAAGATTTTTTGCACAGCAGTTTAAAAGATCTGCATTGCCTGATGGTCCGAAAGTTGGAAGTATAGCAATATCTCCAAGGGGAGATCTTAGAATGCCAAGTGATGCCAGCAGAGCATTGTGGCTAAAGGATTTGGAAAATATAAATATCTGAGTGGAAGTATATAGGAGAAGATAATGATTACTTCATCAGGAAATAAAAAGATAAAAGATTTGGCGGCATTGATAAAAAAAAGTAGTGCCAGAAAAAAGCAAAATGCCTATATTATTGAGGGTATTAGAATGTTTAGAGAGCTGCAAAGAGATGAGATATTGGATGTTTATGTAGGCGAAAACTTTGAAGCTGAAAATAAGGACTTACTATCTGAAATATACCCTCAATATGAAACAGTAAGTGATAGAATATTTGAATCAATATCTGATACCAAGACGCCACAAGGAGTAATGGCTGTTGCAAAGAGAAAAGAATATACACTGGATGATATTTTTAGAACGAAAGATGATCCACATAATCTACTTATATTGGACAGTTTGCAGGATCCGGGCAATTTGGGAACATTGGTCAGAGCCGGTGAGGGAGCCGGAATTACTGGAATTATAATGAATGAAACTACTGTTGATATATATAATCCCAAGGTTATTCGTTCTACTATGGGTTCTATTTTTAGAGTTCCATTCATATATGTGAAAGACTTAAAAGAAACTGTAGCAAAGCTTTATTCGAAAAAAATAGATATTTATGCAAGCAGTCTTGAAGGAGCCATAGAATATGATTGTATGGATTATACAAAAGATACTGCATTCATAATAGGAAACGAGGCAGCAGGAATATCAAAGGAAATATTGGATATTGTGGAAAAAAAGGTGAAAATTCCTATGCTTGGCAAGGTTGAGTCTTTGAATGCAGCAGTGGCAGGTAGTATACTTATGTATGAAGTTTTTAGACAGAGAAGAAAATGATTTGAATTTATGCAGACAAATTAATATTTATATGATATACTGTTGAAATATCAAGAAAGGGGTATATTTATGAATTTATTTGGAAGACATTTTCTAACTTTAAAGGATTTTTCAAGAGAAGAGATAGAGTATTTACTGGATTTATCAGCAAAACTTAAGGCGGATAAGAAAAAAGGTATTACCGGAGACAGATTAAAGGGTAAAAATATAGCTCTTTTATTTGAAAAGCCCTCAACAAGGACAAGATGTGCCTTTGTTGTAGGAGCAAGAGATGAGGGAGCATTCCCTGAGTATCTTGGTAAAGATGATATACAGCTTGGACATAAGGAGAGTGTTGCAGATACTGCAAGGGTACTTGGAAGGATGTTTGATGGAATAGAGTTTAGAGGCTTTAAACATTCCACATTGGAAGAATTGGCAAAGTATGCAGGTGTGCCGGTATGGAACGGACTTACAGATGAATATCATCCAACTCAGATTTTGGCAGATCTTCTTACAATGAAGGAGCATTTTGGAAAGGTAGAAGGACTTAATTTTGTGTATGTTGGAGATGGCAGAAACAATATGGCAAACTCTCTGATGATTGGAATGACAAAGCTTGGTGTAAATATGACAGTATTAGCACCAAAAACACTTTGGCCGCTTAAGGAACTGGTGGATTTATGTGAGGGCTATGCGAAAACTTCCGGTGCAAAACTCACTATAAGTGAAGATATAGATGCTGTTAAGGATGCTGATGTAATATATACAGATGTTTGGGTGTCAATGGGTGAAGAGGATAAGGCGAAAGAAAGGATTGAGCTTTTGAAACCTTATCAAGTCAATATTGATTTAATGAATAAAACAGGAAAGGAAAGTACGATATTTATGCACTGTCTGCCAGCTATAAAGGGATATGAGGTGACTGAGGATGTCTTTGAAAGTGCAAATCAGTAGTATTCGATGAGGCTGAAAACCGTATGCATACTATTAAGGCAGTGATGGTAGCTACATTAGGTAAGGGAGATGACAAGTAGAAGGAAGCAGGGTTTTCTTTTTATCAGGGATATACTGCATGTTATTTTGGCATTTGTTATCATTATAATGGTTGTATTTGCTTTTTTATCACCAAGTAAATATGCAATATTTTTTCCACTGATTTTTTTACTGTTTTCCATCAGTTGTTTATTGGATGCGGTAAAATACTTTAAGAATGAAGAACATCTAAAGTATAGTTTTTTAAAAGCAATGGGAATGTTTCTATTATTTTTATTTATGCTTTTGATGTCTACTGTAGGATTTTTGAATCTATAAAAGAAATGCACTTGAAGATAAGGTTTATTTTCAAGTGCATTTTAAATTTTAGCTGAAGTGTAAAATGTTAATTCAACTTAAAAAAAGTAAAATTATGTAAGTTGCATTTAGTGTTACAAAAAGCAAAGAAATATAGCATTTATACTACTATAAAGATGCAATAAGTGTTACAATATAAGTGTTATATGGAGCTATTTAGGTGAATATAAGTCATTTTTTGAATGACAAGTAAGCGGACTTTAGTCGAATTTTTTTGAGTGTAGGACTAATTTCCACTTGTAAGATACCATTATGAGACACCCTGACAGCTACCTATAATTAGAGTTATCTATTTTTCAGAAGATAGGGTTTTAAAATAATCCTATCTTTTTCAATTTCTCTGATACCAAATGTCATCAGCTTTTCATAGAGATCATGGTACATGAAGGATGCCACCTCTAAAGGACTCTTGCCACCAAATTTTTCAACAGGTGCAGAATTTATATGGCTTATAACAAGATTAAGAGAATGTTGATCCGTTAAACCAATAGATCTCAAATCTGTTTGTTTTGGAAGGATATAGCGTAGTTGAATGTGATTGTTTTCAAGAGAACCTTTCTGCCCTGATTGCATAGGATCACAATAGAACACCCTAGTGCGTGTGGAGCCATCCATATCTGTTTCCATATCCTTTGCTGCATAAAATTCAGAACCTCTATCAGTTAGTAAAACATTTACATATTTTCTAAATACATCTTTGCCAAGAATAGTCTCTAATGTATTTACTCCATCTTTCATAGCAGAGGATGTTTTTTCAGTTTGATAGAGTGCGAATAAGATGCCTGATGGAATAAATTTGAAAGTCTGAATAAATGGTCCAGTGGTTTCGTCGTTATAGACTGTATCCATTTGAGTTATAAGAGCATTCGGATTGTCATCAATGTATATCTTATAATCATTATATGTACGTCCAATCAGATATTTATTATCTGCTCTTTTTTTAAATTTCTTTGATTTCTTTTTTGAAGGTTTTCTTGAGACTTGTCGTCTAAGGTCAAGGACAGTTATACCGGCTATTCATGAAACACATCACCTTCTATGTAGTTGTACAGCGTTTTCTCAGATATACCAAGTTCAGGATGTGAAGCAAGTATCTGATATGGAGATAGCCCTTGTTTAAGTAGAGGAGCTATAGTATTGGCTAGATCTTTAGCCTGCATTGCGGTTAGATTCACACCCTGCCTAGAGTCTACTAGTGTATATCTATAATCTAACCAAGCATCTTGTGGGGAATAGTCATACTTATCGAAGCGACAATGCCTCCGATTACTACAGCCATTGCAGGCACCGGGAGAGCGGTCACGCCTCTTGCAGTAGAATGGAGAATAAAGTATACATTCAGTAATACATTTGCGTCCAAAAGGGCATTTCTTGTAGTTATTACATTCAAGAGGCATACTACATCTGTGAGTCAACTTACGATGCAACTTAATTTCCTTACAAACAGTAGACTTGTTTTTACCTATAGTTTTAGCGATAGCAGTTTTAGTGGAACCATTAGTTATGCCGGCGAGTATAATGTGTCTATCTTCGAGTGTTAAGTGATAAAAAGAATTTAAAGATTTTATATTAATACCTACCTTTCTGGTAGCTGTCTTACATAAAGTGTACTACTAAATGCAACTATTGTAAAAGTTGAAATATGTGTAAGACTAAATGCAACTTTAATATAGGGATAGTGGAAATAAACTTTTCACCCTAGGATTTTAAATTTTAAGAATATAAAAACTTGATTTTTTTAGCCGAGTAGTCTAATATTCTTATAGTGCCTGATTCATGTTTTTTACAGGTTCGGCATAAAATTAAAAGGATGAGGTTTAGTTATGGCTTTTAACCATAAATCAGTGCTTTTGGATGAAGTGATAGAATCTTTGAATATAAAAGCTGACGGATACTATGTAGACTGTACTTTAGGCGGTGGCGGACATGCCCTAGAGGTGGTTAAAAGACTGGATAATGGCAAGCTTATAGGTATTGACCAAGATGCAGATGCCATAAAAGCTGCTACACAAAGATTGATTGATTATAGTAAACATGTTATTATTATAAGAGATAATTATGTCAATATACAGTATATATTAGAGAGAGAAAACATAAGCCGGGTTGATGGTATATATATCGACCTTGGCGTATCATCATATCAGTTGGACACTGCTGAGAGAGGATTTACCTACAGATTTGATGCACCGCTTGATATGAGAATGGATGATAGAAATGAGCTTAAGGCTTCGGATATTGTAAATAACTATTCTGAGACTGAGCTTTTTCATATTATCAGAGATTATGGAGAGGACAGATTTGCAAAGAATATTGCAAAGCATATAGTAGAATATAGGGATAAAAAAAGAATTGAAACCACATTTGAATTGGTGGATATTATAAAATCTGCTATTCCTATGAAAATACAGATTACAGGTGGTCATCCGGCAAAAAGGACATTTCAGGCTATAAGAATTGAATTAAATAAAGAGCTTGAAGTGCTTACCGAATCTATAAATGTAATGATTGATTTGTTGAAACCGGGTGGTAGGCTGTCTATTATCACATTCCATTCACTTGAGGATAGAATAGTGAAGCAGGCATTCAAAAAAGCGGAATCACCATGTGTCTGTCCAAAGAAATTTCCTGTCTGTGTTTGTGGAAACAAATCAAAGGGAAGAGTGATTACGAGGAAGGCTATATTGCCCGGAGAGAATGAGTTGGAAGAAAATTCCAGATCAAAGAGTGCTAAACTTAGGGTATTTGAAAAGGGAGTCTAAATGAAAGAAGTTAATAAGAAAAAGCAAGGAATTAAGAGAAAGACCGGAGTAGGGACAGAATATTATATTGAAGGTAATGCTGTAAGAAAAGTGGAGACACAAATTCCACAAAGAGAAACGGATGGTAATGAATTTTCAAAGAAAAAGAAATCAATAAGGAAAAGGCAAGAAAATACTACTTCTATGAGCTTTTCTCATTTGATGACGATGTCAGTAGCTATGTTGGTAGTACTTGTATTATGTGTAAATTATATTTCAATACAATCCAAGTTGACTTCTACTATTAGGCAGACGCAGATAAAGGAGTCAGAGCTTGAGAATCTGAAAAATGAAAATGATGCTGCTGAGGCTGATATTGCATTATATGTTGATTTGGATCACATATATGATGTGGCTACAAATAGGTTGGGTATGATTTATGCAAAGAAGAGTCAAGTTATAACATACGAGAAAACGGAAAGTGAATATGTCAGACAATTTGAAGACATCCCCAAATAAAAAGGGGACCAATAAAAAAGGTGGGGACGGAAATATTTCAATACCTACGGATGTTTTGCAGGGGAGGCTTACAATTATCCTGGTGTTAATAGGGATAGCCTTCGCTGCATTGTTTTTTAAAATCCTTATGTTACAAAAAAACAATGCAGTTGAATATAATAAAAAGATACTTTCACAGTTTAAATATGAATCCAAAGAAATACCCTATAAAAGAGGGGATATTCTGGATAGAAATGGAACATATATTGCTACAAGTGAAAAAGTTTATGATTTGATTTTGGATGCAAAACAAATAAATTCAAATCAGGATAAGTATTTGGAAGCTACAGTTAATTTGCTTAGTGAATTTTTTGGATATAGTACAGATGAACTTAGAAATGTTATTGCAGAAAAATCTGATAATTATTATGTAGTATATGCAAAAAATATTTCATATGAGCAAAAGATTCAATTTGAAGAAAAAGTAGAAGAGTTTAGAAAAACACAAAAAGAGGCGAAAGAACCTAAAGAGATAAAAGGAGTATGGTTTGAAGCAAAGTACAAAAGAATGTATCCTTATGGTTCTACAGCATGCAATGTTATAGGGTTTTCCGGAGATGAAAGTTCGAAGGGATATGCAGGGATAGAGCAGTATTATAATGATACATTGACAGGAATATCAGGTAGAGAATATGGATACCTAAACGACAGGTCATCTCTTGAAAGAATCTTTAAAGATCCTATTGATGGCAATATGGTGGTTTCTACAATAGATTTAAATATTCAAAAGATTGTAGAGAAATATATCAATGAATGGCAAAACTCAACAGGCTCAAATATGACTGCTGCCATAGTTATGAATCCTAATAATGGAGAGATACTGGCAATGGCTACAAGCAGAACTTTTGACTTAAACAATCCAAGAGATTTAAATCCTTATTACTCTCAAGAACAACAGGATGCTATGGATGATAAGGCAAAAGGGGAGGCACTTAATAATATATGGAGAAATTACACAGTCAGTGATACATATGAACCTGGTTCACCGTCAAAGGTATTTACAGTGGCATCTGCTATGGAAGAGGGCGCAATAAATGGAAATGAAAGCTATAACTGTAGAGGATTCGAGGAAATAGGTGGCTGGAAGATAAGATGTGCAAACAGGAATGGACATGGTGATATTAATGTTACAGAGGCACTTATGGAGTCATGCAATGTGGCTATGATGGAAATTTCCAGAGCAGAGGGTGGTAAGAAATTTTATGAATATCAAAAAGTGTTTGGATTTGGACTAAAGACAGATATAGATTTACCGGGAGAAGCTGATACAAGTAGCTTGGTACATACAGCCGAAAATGCAGGTGCAACAGATTTGGCTACCAATTCATTTGGACAGAATTATAATACTACAATGATACAAGTTGCAGCGGCATATTCATCTGTTGTAAATGGAGGTTCATACTATAAACCTCATGTGGCTAAACAGATTTTGAACTCTAAGGGTGCAGTAATAAAAAATATAGACCCTGAGCTTGTAAGAGAGACTGTATCCGCACATACCACAATATTTATAAATGAAGCACTTAGAAGAACTGTAGCAGAGGGTACAGGTGGTGCTGCTGCAGTTGCAGGATATGATGTAGGTGGAAAGACCGGAACTGCAGAAAAATACCCAAGAGGTAATGGAAACTATCTTGTTTCATTTATAGGAAGTGTACCTGCACAGAGTCCCGAGGTGGTATGCTATGTGCTTGTGGATACTCCACATGTAGCAGACCAGGCAAGATCAGCATATGCAAGTTCTCTATTTTCAAAAATTATGACAGAGGTATTGCCATATATGAATATATATTCTAATGTGGATGAGGGTATAGATGTTAGCTCATTCCCTTCAGCAGAGGGTATTACCGACAGTTCTACTCAAACTGAAGCTGAAACGAAGGTATACTCCAGAGAGGAAGTAATACCAAATGATGGAGAAAACGACTTGCCGGGAGCACCTGCAGGGGAGACACAAGAATAAAATATTTGGAGATATTATGTTAAAAGATACATTGATAGCATTATTGATAGGATTTTTTGTTACAACCGTAGTTTGTCCTTTTTTTATACCGATTTTACATAGATTTAAGTTTGGACAGATGGTAAGAGATGATGGGCCGAAGGACCATTTGAAAAAAACAGGTACTCCTACTATGGGAGGTATAACCTTCATTATAGGTATACTGGCTGGAAGTGCTTTTCTAATACCAAGGTATAGAGATGTAGTAGTAGTATTTTTATTTACAGTATCATATGGTATAATAGGGCTTTTTAGATGATATGCTGAAGATAAAGAAAAAGCAGTCTGAAGGTCTGAAGTCATCACAAAAAAATTTATACTTCAACTTGTAGTAAGTGTTATTTTTTTATAATATATCTTTATAAAAATATACGGTTTTTGATTATGGTATTTTAATCCCGTTCACAGGTTCATTTGATAGCGGTATAATATTAAAGCTGGGTATAATATGGATACCTTTTGCATTATTTGTAATACTTGGTACAGATAATGGAGTTAATTTTACTGACGGACTGGATGGTTTATGCTCTTCAGTTACTATTATTGTAGCAATATTTTTTTATGCTTATAGGACTGAAGGGAGGATTTAGTGTAACTCCGATAACCGAGTGCAGTTATAGGCAGTCTTATGGGATTTTTGATATTTAATGCTTATCCTGCAAAGGTATTTATGGGAGATACGGGATCGTTGGCATTGGGAGGATTTGTGGCATCATATGCTCTTATGTGTCAAATACCTGTTTTTATTGCGATAGTTGGCTTTATATATATGATAGAGGTAATATCAGTTATAATACAGGTAGGATATTTTAAGGCAACCAAGGGTAAAAGGTTTTTCAAAATGGCACCTATACATCATCATTTTGAACTTTGTGGCTGGTCTGAAACAAAGACTGTAACAGTGTTTAGCATAATTACTGTAATACTTGGTATTTTAGTTTATCTGTTTATGTAGGAGGCAATATGATTGGAGTTGCAGGCTTAGGCAAGAGCGGAATATCCGCAGCCAACTTGCTTTTGAAAAATAATGAAGAGATAATGCTTTTTGACAGCAATAAAGAGCTTAGCAAAGAAGAAATATTGAATAAATTTGAAAAGAGCTGTCACAATAAGATAAAAATTGTTCTTGGTGATTTGAAAAGGGATGTTCTAGAAGATATATCATACTTTGTTATAAGTCCGGGAATTGATTTGGAAGTGGAATTTGTAAAGACTTTAAAATCTAATAACATACCGATATGGAGTGAGATAGAACTTGGATATAAATACTCTAAGGGGGATTTGATTGCAATTACCGGTACAAATGGTAAGACTACCACAACATCACTTGTAGGTGAGATAATGTCAAGCTTGCAAATAGCAGTTTCACAGTAGGAAATATAGGTATACCATATACGGATATAGCTGATAAAACAGATGATTCTTCGGTTACTGTACTTGAAACATCATCATTTCAGCTTGAAACAATTATTGATTTCAGACCGAAGATATCGGCAATACTTAATATAACTCCGGATCATTTAAACAGACATCATACAATGGAAAACTATATAAAAGTAAAAGAAGATATAAGTAGAAATCAGAATGAAAATGATTTTTGTGTATTGAATTATGAGGATACTGCTTTAAGAAAGTTTGCAAATGAAGTAAAGGCTAAGGTTGTATTCTTTTCAAGTAAGAGAAGGCTTGATAAAGGCTTTTATTTAGATAATGACTATATAAAGATGGCTGATAAAGGAATAGTTTTTGAAATATTAGATACAAAGAAGCTTAATATTCTAGGACGACATAATCATGAAAATGTAATGGCTGCTGTGGCTATAGCATATTCATATGGTGTTCCTATGGATATTATTGTAAAAACATGTTACGATTTTCAGGCTGTAGAACATAGAATAGAATTTGTGAAAGAAGTAAATGGAGTAAAATATTATAATGACTCCAAAGGTACAAATCCGGATGCAGCAATACAGGCTGTACGGGCAATGCCTGCAAATACATATGTTATAGCCGGAGGATATGACAAGGGTTCTGAATATGATGAATGGATAGAGAGCTTTGGTAATAAAGTAAAGAAACTTATTCTAATGGGAGCTACAGCAGAGAAGATAGCAGAATGTGCTAATAGGCATGGCTTTTATGATATAGAGATAGTTGACAGTATGGAAGAAGCAGTAAATCACTGTGCAATATTAGCAAAACCTGAAGAATATGTACTGCTTTCACCTGCCTGTGCCAGTTGGGGTATGTTCAAAAATTATGAGGAACGAGGAAGAGTATTTAAGGTCTGTGTTAGGGAATTAGGATAATATGTCTGATGATAAAAAAAACAAAAAATCTACAAATAGAGAGCTGATTAAAAAAGTAAAAAAGGAAAATATAAAAGTAGAAAGACCGAATAAAAAGAATAAATACAATAAGCCAAATAAGGAAAGTAAACAGAAGAAAAAAGTATATCATGATTATAGCCTTGTATTTGCTATTTTCTTTTTGATTGTTTTTGGTCTGATAATGATATATTCTGCAAGTTTCCACTATGCAGATAAGACTTTTAAAGATGCCGCCTATTTTGTAAGAAAACAGTTTATATACTCTATGATTGGTATAGTTCTTATGTTGATAATAGCATATATACCAAAGGGATATGTATACCTCATAAAGCTTTCATATGTTATTTATGGAGCTTCTGTATTTTTTGTTGGATTGGTGCTGGTACTTGGAAGGGTTACAAAGGGCTCAAAAAGATGGCTTAATTTTCGCGGTGTAAATGTTCAGCCATCAGAATTTGCTAAAATAGCGATAATTATTTTATTCTCCTACCTGATAGTAAAGTATAAGAAAGATCTCTACTCAAATGATAAAAAGGTTGCAAACTTTAAATTGTTTATACTATTTCTATATGCGTTTTTTCCTACAATATTAGTAGTGATAGAGAATCTAAGTACTGCTATAATTATTTTCATGATAGCTTTTTGCATGAGCTTTTTGGGAACATCAATGAAAAAATGGCACGCAATAGGTGTAGCAAGTATGTTAGGCTTGATGTTGTTTACAAAAAAGTTTATTAAATTAATATATGGAATTGGATTTAGAGGTTATCGTTTTCAGAGATTGCTTGTTTGGATTGAACCAGAAAAGTATAGTAGAGATGGCGGATATCAAGTAGTACAAGGCTTTTATTCTATCGGTTCAGGTGGACTATTTGGGAAGGGACTTGGTCAGGGCTTACAAAAATTTTTTTTACCTGAGTCACAAAATGATATGATTTTTGCTATTATAGTAGAAGAATTGGGACTTTTTGGAGCTTTAATTCTATTATCATTGTTTACTTTTATAATAATTAGGATGATGAAAATAGTTTCTGAAGTGAGAAGTTCCGAAGGACGCTATCTTGTTATAGGAGTAATCATACATATATCACTACAGGTAATAATGAATATAGCAGTTGTTACAGGAGTACTGCCAAATACCGGAGTATCATTTCCGTTTATAAGTTATGGAGGTAGTTCCATAGTTGCATTATTGATTGAAATGGGTATTGTACTTAATGTGGCAAGGACAATAAAAGTGGATTAATGATATGAAAAAAAGTTATATGTTGTTTTTTTCTCTATTGCTTTTTATAATGGTATTTATATATTCTGTTAGATTGACAAAAAAATAAATTTTGGGGGGTAATACCAGATACAGTGATGAAGAAATGGAAAAAACACTTTTTCCAAAATGATTTTACGAAGATCACGCTTTATAATTTTATTAGAAGTAAATTAAAAAAAGACTATAACATACCATTTATTCAGGATATAGATATTTATGTTACAGGTTTGAACAGTGCAGATATTATAGTATATGAAAAAAGTATTGTGGGCTGCGTAAGATATATGAGCTCATATATGTACTTTGATAAAGACGGTATTGTTGTAGAAAGCTCAAACAAACTTTTAGAAGGTATTCCGATAATAGATGGTTTGGACTTTGGGAGAATAGTTCTTTATGAGAAATTGCCAATATCAAATGAGAATGTATTTAATGAGATGCTTGATATAACACAAGTTTTGGTAGGCTATGGAATAACTGTTGACAGAATTACAATTTCTTCAGATAATAATATTACATTATATATGGACAATATTGAAGTTTATCTGGGAGATTCAAGTGAATTAAATGGGAAAAATAAATGAATTGAAAGATATATGGGGTAAAAATAAAAAGATCTATCTGGTATATTATATTTGGATAATTACAATCCTATAAGGGATGACACTACATATACTTTTAGAAAGCGATAAAAGTATTGCTTTTGTTTTTATACAATTATTACATTACACTTTAAGGAAAAATGAGTTGATATTTAAATAAAAAACCTTTATTATAAGATGAGAGTTTGCTTAAGCGTAGGGGTACAGGAGGAAAATATCTGTGTTAGAAATAAATAAACCGGTAAATGAGAATGCAGCGAAGATTATAGTAGTTGGAGTCGGAGGTGCAGGAAATAATGCCGTAAACAGAATGATTGATGAAAATGTAGAAGGGGTGGATTTTATCGGAGTTAATACCGATAAGCAAGCCTTGGTAAATTGTAAGGCCGGAACTATCATACAGATAGGAGAGAAGCTTACAAAGGGACTTGGTGCAGGAGCAAAGCCTGAGGTAGGTGAAAAAGCTGCAGAAGAGAATATAGAAGACATTACAAACAAGCTGAAGAATGCAGATATGGTTTTTGTTACCTGTGGAATGGGTGGTGGAACCGGAACAGGTGCATCACCTGTTATCGCAAGAGCTTCAAGAGAACTTGGAATACTTACGGTAGGAGTAGTGACAAAACCTTTCCCATTTGAGGGTAGACAGAGAATGAAGAATGCTCTTGCAGGTATAGAAAATTTAAAGCAGTATGTTGATACTCTGATTGTAATACCAAATGAGAAATTACTCCAGATAGTTGACAGAAAGACTACTATGCCTGATGCTCTTAAAAAAGCGGACGAAGTGTTACAGCAAAGCGTACAGGGTATTACAGATTTGATAAGCGAGACAGCTATCATCAACCTTGACTTTGCAGATGTTCAAACAGTAATGACAGGAAAGGGACTTGCACATATCGGTATAGGATATGGAACAGGAGATAATAAGGCACTTGATGCTGTTAAAGCTGCTGTATCATCACCACTTCTTGAGACAAGCATTAATAATGCAACTCATGTACTTATATCTGTATCAGGTGATGTCAGCCTTATAGAGGCTTATGAAGCGACAGATTATGTACGTGAGTTGGTAAGTGAAGAGGCTAATATCATATTCGGTGCATCATGTAATGATAATGAACCGGATGCTGTAAAGATTACAGTTATAGCTACAGGTGTTACTGCAGCAATGAGTGAGACTCCGGTGGGTGAACTTATAAGAGATGTGAATGCAAAACATCAAAACAATAATGTTCCGAGGAGAAAAGACCAATATATTTACAATTCAAACAATGATATTGAAAGAAACACACCTGCTCAAGTAGAATCGACACAGAACAATTTTACAAATAATGGTGGAATTTATAATACGGACTATACCGGAGGTATAGGCAACTATTCAAATGATTATAGTGTACCCAATTATTCTAATCCGATAAATAATAATGGAATGAGTAATCAGGGTATGAATGTTCCCAGAATTAATAATACAGGAATGGGCAACCAAAATCCGAGTGAGAATTCAATGTTTGGTCAGCGACAGCCTATTAGATCTGTTATTAGATCACAGGAAAAGATAAATGTGCCGGATTTTTTAAGAAATAATAATAAAGATAAGAAATAATTATAAAGCCTTGGGATTACCAAGGCTTTAGCTGTATTTATTGATTCTTTATATAGAGTTTTAATAGTCCTTTTAATAGTAGACTGTCATCTACTATAATATCATGCTTGCAAAGGGGAGTTACAAATGGTGCAAGACCACCGGTAGCTACTACATTAAGTTTTTCTCCAAGTTCTTCTTCCATGCGATATATAATGCCATCCATCATTCCTGCATGACCAAAGAGTATGCCACTTCTCATACTGTCAATAGTATTTTTAGCTATTACCTTCTTTGGAATATCTAGGTTTACTTGTGGGAGTTGAGCTGTTTTTGAACTTAGAGTATCTAGAGATATGCGAAGTCCCGGATGTATTATACCACCAATATAATTGCCTTTATTATCTACTACTGAGATTGTGGTAGCCGTACCCATGTCTATAATAGCTAGCGGTAGAGGATATTCATCCATAGCAGCTACAGCATCCACTATCATATCTGAACCTACAGTTTTAGGATTGTCCATAAGTATGTTCAACCCGGTCTTCATACCGGATTCCACCAACATACATTCAAGTCCGGTTATTTTGGTGATAGCATGTCTTATGGTTTCATTTAATGGTGGAACTACGCTTGAAAGTATGGCACCCTCTATATCCTTAGGATTTACACCATATATATCTAAAATACCTTTGATATACATAGAGTACTCCAGCTCAGTTCTGGTGGTATAGGTGGTTATTCTCTCTAGAAAATATATCTTTGTATTGTCTATTCCACCTATGACAATATTTGAGTTACCCATATCGATTGCCAATATCATAATATTATCCTTCTTCTCATTTTTAATAATACATAGTTTTAATTTTACAATACTTAAACTTTAGATTTATAAAATTAAAGCTTTATATTTTATATAAAGTATACTAATCTCTATCCTTGCTTGCAATAATAAAATATCGTATAATCTTGTAAGCATTAAATTATGATTATGGAGGCTTTATGCTGGAAAATAAAAATATACTACTTGGTGTAACAGGAGGAATTGCGGCATATAAAATTGCAAACCTTGCGAGTATGCTGAAAAAACAGGGAGCAAATGTAAAGGTGATTATGACAAAAAATGCTTGTCAGTTTATCACTCCTATGACTTTTGAAACTCTGACCTCAGAAAAAGTATATATAGATACATTTGACAGAAACTTTGAGTTTAAGGTGGATCATATAGAACTTGGTAAATGGGCTGATGTGTTTTTAATAGCACCTGCCAGTGCCAATGTAATAGGCAAACTGTCAAATGGTATTGCAGATGATATGTTGACAACTACGACTTTAGCTATGAGATGTCCGGTGGTGGTTTCTCCTGCTATGAATACTACAATGTTTGAAAACAAGGTAGTCAAGCACAATATTATGAAGCTGAGAACCTATGGCATGGAGATTATTCTGCCTGCAAGTGGACATTTGGCATGTGGTGATATTGGTGCCGGTAAGATGCCTGAGCCTGAGATGCTCTTAGAATATATAAAGAAGGCATTATATCAGAAGAAGGATCTCTCAGGTAAGAAGGTATGCGTAAGTGCAGGGCCAACAAGAGAGGCGATAGATCCTGTAAGGTATATATCCAATAATTCTACAGGCAAGATGGGCATAGAGATTGCTAAGATGGCTGCGTATCGAGGTGCTAAGGTCAGTTTGGTAATGGGACCATCAAATGTGCTTGTGCCTGATTTTATAAAGAGAATAGATATAAAATCAGCAGAAGATATGTATGAAGAGATAATGAATATATCAGATGCACAGGATATTATAATAAAGGCTGCTGCTGTAGCAGACTATACACCTGCAAACTATTGTGATGAGAAGATAAAGAAAAAAGATGGAGATCTTATTATAGAACTTTCAAGAACTAAAGATATCTTAAAGGAACTTGGTGAGAGAAAAGAAAACAACCCTAAAAAACAGTTTATCTGTGGATTTTCTATGGAAACAGAAAATATGGAAGAAAATTCCAAGAGCAAACTGGTAAAGAAAAATGTAGATATGATAGTTGCAAATAATGTAAAAATCGAGGGTGCAGGCTTTGGAACTGATACAAATGTGGTAACCATATTTACAAAGGATGATGAGATAAGACTTGATAAGCTGTCAAAACTGGAAGTGGCAGAAAAGATATTTGATGAGATAGTGAGGAATTTTTAGTGAACTTTGGAGAGATAAGTAAGAGAAGAACATTTGCCATAATATCACACCCGGATGCCGGAAAAACAACATTGACTGAGAAGTTTGCTCTATGGTGGTGCTATAAATTTAGCAGGAAGTGTAAAGGGCAAGAAGACAGCCAAATATGCGGTAAGTGACTGGATGGAGATAGAGAAGGAAAGAGGTATCTCTGTAACTTCATCAGTAATGCAGTTCAACTATGAGGGATTTTGTATTAATATTTTGGATACACCGGGACATCAGGACTTCTCTGAGGATACATACAGAACTCTTATGGCAGCAGATTCAGCAGTCATGGTAATAGATGCCGGTAAAGGTGTAGAGGCACAGACTATAAAGCTTTTTAAGGTATGTGTAATGAGAAAGATACCTATATTTACATTTATAAATAAGCTTGACAGAGAAGCGAGAGATCCTTTTGAGCTTTTGGATGAGATAGAAAATGTACTTGGCATAAGGACCTGCCCTGTGAACTGGCCGATTGGATCAGGAAAGAATTTTAAGGGGGTATATGACAGACAGACAAAGCTTATAAATAAGTTTACTGCAAATCATGCCGGAATGAAGGAGGTTGATACACAGGTTATTGATCTGGAGGATAGTAAGCTGGATGATTATATTGGATTTGACTATGCTGATATACTAAGAGGAGATATAGAACTTTTGGATGGTGCAAGTGATGATCTTGATATGGAGAGAGTATCTGTAGGAGAGCTAAGTCCTGTATTTTTTGGATCAGCTCTTACAAATTTCGGAGTACAAACATTCCTTGAACATTTCTTAAAAATGACCACGTCACCTATTAAGAGAAAGACACATGAAGGAATGGTAGATCCTATGAAGGATGACTTCTTCTCAGCCTTTGTATTTAAGATTCAAGCAAATATGAACAAAGCTCACAGAGACAGAATAGCTTTTATGAGAATCTGTTCAGGTGAGTATAATGCAGGTATGGATGTTTTCCATGTACAGGGAAATAAAAAGATAAAGCTTAATCAGTCTACTCAGATGATGGCTGATGAGAGAAAGATAGTTGATAAGGCGTATGCCGGAGATATTATTGGAGTATTTGATCCGGGTATATTTGGTATAGGTGATACACTTTCTACTGTAAACAATGTTGAATTTGAGGGTATTCCTACATTTGCACCTGAACATTTTGCCAGAGTACGTCAGGTAGACACAATGAAGAGAAAACAATTCCTAAAAGGTGTGTATCAGATAGCTCAGGAAGGTGCAATCCAGATTTTCCAGGAGTATAATACCGGAATGGAAGAGATAATAGTAGGAGTGGTTGGTGTGCTTCAGTTTGAAGTATTGCTTTATCGACTTAAGAATGAATATAATGTGGATGTGAAGCTTGATAAGCTGCCTTATGAGCATATCAGATGGATAGATGAAACATCTACTGTAGATATAGATAAAATACAGGGAACAAGTGATATGAAAAAGATCAAGGATCTTAAGGATCGCCCACTTCTTATTTTTACACATCCTTGGAGTGTGAGAATGGTTGAGGAAAGAAATGAGGGACTGGTTCTTAATGAATTTGGAAAGAACTAAGAAAGGAATAGTATGAGAAAATACAGAGAAGAAATAGAAAAATATATAGATGATCATAGAGACGAGATGGTAGAAGATATCATAAGATTATGCTCTATAAACAGCCAAAGAAGTGAGTATGTGGAGGGAGCTCCTTTTGGAGAAGGTCCAAAAAGAGCATTGACACTTGCACTTAATCTAGCAGAAAAATATGGCTTTGAAATCACAAATTATGACAATTATGTAGGTGCTGTAGATTTAAATGACAGGGAAAGGCTTAGATATATTGGCACATTTGGATGTAGTACCTGAGGGTGAGGGATGGAGCGTTACAGCTCCTTTTGAACCTAAGGAAATAGACGGAAAAATCTATGGAAGGGGAACGTCAGATGATAAGGGACCGGCAGTTGCCGCACTTTTTGCACTTCGTGCAGTAAGAGATTTAGGTATACCGGTAAAGAAGAATACAAGACTTGTTTTAGGCACAGATGAGGAATGTGGTAGTAGCTGTATACAGTATTATTATAAAAAGGAGCAGGAAGCTCCTATGACTTTCTCACCGGATGGAGAATTCCCGGTAGTGAATATCGAAAAAGGCCGTCTTCAGGGAGAGTTCTCAGCTGCACTTGAGGACGGTGGAGATAAAAGACTTGTAAGTATTGAAGCGGGTACAAAGGTAAATGTAGTACCGCCAAAAGCAAAAGCTGTTATAGAGGGATTTGATATAGATGAAGTAGAAGAAAAAGCTAAAGCGGTTGCTGAGGAAACCGGTATAAAATTCAGTTTTGATTTGGTGCCGGTATTTGAAATTACAGCTTTGGGTGCCAATGCACATGCATCTACACCTGATAGTGGAAACAATGCTATTACAGGGTTATTGGAATTGCTTTGCAGACTTGAATTCTCACCTTCAAAGAAAATAGAAACTATAAAGAAGCTGTATAAGCTTATGCCACATGGTGATACAAGTGGAGAAAATCTGGGTATTGCAGTAGAAGACGAGAGAAGTGGAGCACTTACGCTTGCATTCTCAATATTGAATCTAAAAAACAATATTATGCATGGTTTCTTTGACTGTAGAATACCGGTAAGTGGTGATGGAGAAAAGATATTAAAAACTGTAAGTGAAAAATTCAAAGGTATTGATATAGAATTTTTGGAAGATACAGTGGTAAAGCCACATGAAGTAGATGGAAATTCTCCTTTTGTAAAGACATTACTCTCAATTTATGAGGATTATACAGGACTTAAGGGGGAGTGCCTTGCAATGGGTGGAGGAACCTATGTACATGATATTGAAAATGGTGTAGCATTTGGAGCAGTTTTCCCGGGAACAGATACAAAGATGCATGGTGCAGATGAGTTCGTAGTAATAGATGAGCTTGTAGCTGCAGCAAAAATATTTGCACAGGCGATAGTGGAGCTGTGTGAGTAAGGGGGAAGTATGGATTCTATTGTAAGCTTAAAAGCTATGGGAAAGGTGTTTCATACCAAAAATGGAGATGTGAGAGCCTTAGATAATATCAATCTTGATATAAAAAGAGGTGAGATCTTTGGAATAATAGGTCTCTCAGGTGCCGGAAAGTCTACTTTGGTAAGATGTATCAACTATCTTGAGGTTCCTACAGAGGGAGATGTATTCTTTGAAGGAAAAGGACTAAAGGACATGAATTCTGTACAGATAAGGAATGTCAGAAGAGATATGGGAATGATTTTCCAACAGTTTAATCTACTGTCACAGAGAAATATATTGGATAATGTATGTTTTCCCTTAGAGATAAGTGAAACACAAAATGTAGGATCAGGGAAGTTGTTTAAACGAATGAGAGGAGTTTTAAAGGCAAATGCCAGAGCCAGGGCAAGGGAGCTGTTAAAACTTGTAGGACTCTCAGATAGAGAAAAGGCATATCCTTCACAGCTTTCAGGAGGGCAAAAGCAGAGAGTGGCTATTGCCAGAGCTATTGCTACAAATCCTAAGCTATTATTATGTGATGAGGCAACATCAGCACTCGATCCAAAGACTACAAAGCAGATTCTGGATCTAATAAAGGATATAAACAAAAAAATGGGAATTACTGTAATAGTAATAACTCATGAAATGAAGGTAATAGAGAGCATATGTGATAGAGTTGCTATAATTGAAAACAGCAAGATAGCTGAGATGGGAAAAGTGGAAGATATTTTTGCTAATCCACAGTCGGATATAGGCAAAAAGCTGATACTTGGTGATGTATTGCAAAGTAAGGAGATAGTATCAGGGGCAAAACTTAGAATAGAGTTTGATGGAAGAAGTTCATTTGAACCTGTACTCTCAAATATGATACTTTCATGCGGTATTCCGGTAAATATACTTTATGCACAGACCAAGGATATCGGAGGTTCAGCGGTCGGTCATATGATAGTACAGATATCAGGTGAAGAAGAGGCATTAAAGGCAAAGAGATATTTGGATAGCATAGGCATGGTTTATCATGATATATCATTTGATGAAGTAAAGGAGGATATAGAATAATATGGTTTCAATGATTATAAAAGGTTTGCAAGAGACTTTATTGATGACCATTGCATCCTCATTCTTCTCATATCTTATAGGTATACCGCTGGGGGTTATTTTGGTGGTTACAGATAATACAGGTATAAAGCCTATGCCAAAGATTAACGGTGTTTTGGGAATGATCATAAATCTTATAAGATCTGTACCTTTTATGATTTTGCTTATTATGGTTATACCTCTTACAAGACTTTTGGTGGGAACATCTATAGGACCTATAGCAGTTATACCTCCACTTGTAATTGCAGCAGCACCCTATATTGCAAGAATGGTGGAGTCTTCATTAAAAGAAGTGGATGCCGGAGTTATAGAGGCGGCAAAGTCAATGGGAGCCAGCAATTTCCAAATAATATTCAAAGTGCTTTTACCTGAGTCTAAGCCTTCACTTTTGGTGGGTGCAGCAATATCAGTTACTACAATACTTGGATATTCTGCAATGGCAGGATTTACAGGTGGTGGTGGACTTGGAACTATTGCGATAAATTATGGATACTACAGATATCAGACAGATATAATGTTTATAACAGTAGCTATATTGGTACTGTTGGTACAGATAATACAAGAGATATTTATGAGGGGATCAAAACGTTCTGATAAGAGAATCAGATAGTATATGGTTAACTAGTTATAAGAAAAGACTATAAACATAAGAAGTCTAAATGATTGACAGAATATATTTTATAGTCTATACATTGTATATGAAAATAAAGGAGGAAAAATAAATGAAAAAAAGAATTTTATTAACATTAGGTTTAGTATCACTTCTTGCATTGGCAGGATGTGGAAAAAAAGCGGCAGATACAAATACAAGTTCAAATGAGAGTGCAGCAGAGTCAAAGAGTGAGGGTGCAAGCAAGGATTTAAAGACAATTGTTGTTGGTGCAACACCTGCACCACATGCAGAGATTTTAGAGGCAGCAAGACCTGCATTGAATGAAGAAGGATATGATTTAAAGATAGTTGAGTATAATGACTATATTCAGCCAAATGTGGCACTGGATTCAAAAGAATTGGATGCAAACTACTTTCAACACTATCCATACCTTGAGAATTTTAATAAAGAGCATAATACAACACTTGTTTCAGCAGGAGCAATTCACTATGAGCCATTTGGTATCTATGCAGGTAAGACAGCTTCACTTGATGCATTAGCAGACGGTGCAAAGATTTCAGTACCAAATGATGCTACAAATGAGGCAAGAGCATTACTTTTACTTGAGGATAACGGACTTATTAAGTTAAAAGAAGGTGTCGGAATCAATGCTACAAAGCAGGATATCGTTGAGAACCCAAAGAACCTTGATATTCAAGAAATTGAAGCTGCACAGGTAGCAAGAACACTTCAGGATGTTGATGTGGCAGTTGTAAATGGAAACTATGCAATAGATGCAGGACTTAAGGTAAGTGATGCACTTGCAATAGAGGATTCAAAGTCGCTTGCAGCTACAACATATGCAAATATTATAGCTGTAAGAGAAGGTGATGAGAAATCAGATGCTACGCTTGCCCTTATAAAGGCACTTGAAAGTGATACTGTTAAGAAATTTATAGAAGATAAATACAATGGTGCAGTTGTACCGATGTTTTGATTATGAGTAAAAAGATAATATTGGCTTTGTTTGTTTTTGCATTCGTCATATTGATATTACCAAAGAACACTTATGCACTGGAAGCAAATGTAAAAACAGCTATTGACAACCTGGATTTTGATAGAAAATCAAAGAATGAGATAAATTTATATTTTTCAAATACTGGTGTAAATGAAGTGAGCAGATATAGTATTCTAAAAAGGGATAAATCTTCAAAAGACTTCAAAGAGATAAAAAGTATATCAGCTAGAGATGTAAAGACGAGTAATTTATCATATACAGATAAGATAAGTGTAAGCGGATATGTTAGATATGAGTATAGAGTAGATGCTTACCTAAAAAATGGTAAGGTATTGAAAGGAAAGTCAATATATGCAAGCAATGTACTGATATGTATTGATCCGGGACATTTTCAGACGAAGAATTCAGTAGATGGAGAGGATGGATATGGTTACTCAGAGTCTATGACAGTGCTGAAGTTGGGACTTTCTTTAAAAGATACTTTAAAGAAAAACTATGGCATCAGTTCAGTGTTGACAAGGACAACAGAGAGTATTACCATTGATGGATTTACAGATAAAAATCTAGACGGAGGTCATATTTCTCTAAGAGGAGACATGGCCGGAAGAATAGGAGCGGATTTGTTTATATCATTGCATACAAACTCAAATAATTCACATGCTAATGGTTATCCTACAGATTCACAACCACTTTCTATCAATAAACCTTTGATAATACTTAATTCCCTTGCAAAAGAGAATGAACTATGTATAAATATGGCAAATAATATTGGAGCAAATCTCTCAAATGTAAACTTCAATGAGGGCTTAGCAAAGAGTAAAGATTTTGACACTGTAAAAAAAGGATCTATTGGTGAGTGGACAGTTGCAAAAAATGACAGTACTACAATAAATGGCAGTGTTTACTATAGACTTGGAGAGAATGGTGACTACTATGGAGTACTAAGAGGTGCCAATGTAGCAGGAGTACCCGGAATGATAGTTGAACATGGATTCCACTCAGTACCGGAGGTCAGAAAAAAAGCTATGCAATCCGATTTGATAAATAAATGGTCAGATGCAGATGCAAAAGCAATATCATCCGGATTCGGATTTTAAAACGGAATAGTACTTACTTACTCCCTGATTAGATTTGTTTATCTATTCAGGGAGATTTTATATATAGAAATTAATAATTATTAGTGCAAAAATATAGGATTTATAGTAAAATAAATTCAAAGATGTTTTTACAAATTTTATAAAATGGGAGGACAAATTGTGAATTGTAAAAAATGTAATGCACCAATAGGGCCAAAGGAGATGTTTTGTGCAAATTGTGGTGAAAAAAATCCAGATTATAATCCTAATGGAGATAATGTTTTTTCATCTTATGATGAGGTACCTAAAAAGAAAAATATAGTACCTAAAGCAGTATTGGGTGTTGTAGCTGCAGTAGTTTTAGTTGGAGTAGCATTTGCCGGAGTTAATACAGTAAGAAATATGCTTATGTCTCCAAAAGACCAGTTTAGAAATGCATTGAAAAAGGAATCAGAGTCTGTAGTATCATTTGTGGGAAATAATATAGACACTGTAAAGAAGAGATATCAAAGCTTTGGAGACGGATATACTTCAGATGGAAATATCAGCTTGGAAGTTACTCAAGAAGGTAAGGACATGTTGGGGATGTTCCTTCCATACTATATGGATGATGATTTAGATTGGCTTGATAGTCTATCAATCAAATATAAGGGAAATATTAGTTCGGATGCCGCAAATATGGATCTTAATCTTATGCTGAATAAGAAGGATATTTTGGCTGCAAATTTATATATGGATAGTGAAGAAGTGCAGTTTAAGATTCCGGATATTTCAGATGATGTATTGACATTGGATACACAGTCACTGGAAAGTGAACTTGGATATTACTCCAGCTATAATTTGTTTGAGTCTATGGGAATGCAAAAAGTAATGGTTGAGGCTATACCGGACTCAAAGCAACTAAAGAAGGTAACAGATAAGTATATAGACATAGCTATAAAAAATATAAATGATGTAGATAAAAGCTCAGATACTGTAAGTGCTGAGGGAGTTAAGGTAAAAGCAACTAAGCTTACAGCATATATATCAGGCGATGATTTGGCAGAGATAAAGAGTGAAATTTTGAATCAAATGCTGGATGATAATGATTTAAAGAAAATTATAATAGACTGTGGAGATTCTATAAGTGACAACTTAGGATATTCAAGCTCAGGTGAAGATGCCTATGATACGTTTATAAGTAATGTTGAAGATGCTATTGAATATTCAGAGTATGATTCATTTAATGATATGGAATACAGCATATGGCTTGGCTCAGGAAATAAGGTAATAGGAAAAGAACTTGTTGTTGATGACGAGACAGTGATTAGTTACATGGCACCTGTAAAGGGATCGGATCTTGGAGTTGAATTTGAAGCAGGCTATGGAGGAGATAGTGTAAAGTTCAGCGGAGAAGGAAAAGTAAAAGGTTCATCTGTAAGTGGTAAATTTGTGCTGGAAGCCGATGGAGAATCTATAAATTTTGATGTTAAGAAGCTTGATTTTAAAAAGCTTTCAAAAGGTGAAATAGATATGGATGTAGACTTCTCAATGGGAGGATACTATGGTATTGGTGGATACAGCCTAGGTGTGAAAGCAAATGGAAATGAAAAGAAGGTCTCAGTTGTGTTTGATGTAAAGAGTGGCGGAAAGAGTCTTGTAAGGTTAACTGTGGATGAAACAGTGTCAAAAGGAAAAGCACCTAAGGAGCTAAGTGGAAAGAAATTAAGTGCAGATAATTACTCTGATATTTCAGACTATATTGATGATGCTGATATAGATAATTTAATAAAGAAATTAAAGAAGAGTGATCTACCTTCTGAATATGTAGAAATGATAGAGAGTTCATTTGGATATTAATAATAGCCGGTGCAGTATGAGCGTTGATTCTATCGAAAGAAAAATAGATATAGTCGGCATAAAAAAGAAATATGGAAGAAAAGAGATATTAAGAGGTATAGATCTTACAATTCCATTTTCAAGCTGTATAGGAATACTTGGAGGGAATGGTAGTGGAAAGACTACCCTTCTCTCTATATTGGCAGGTATAATAAGTGCTGATGAAGGCAGCTTTATTTGTGAAGGTTTTGATCTTTTAAGTGATGCAAAGAGGAGAAGATTTTTAGTAGGAATTATTCCTCAGAAAAATCCGCTTATAGAAGAGTTGTCTTGTTATGATAATCTAAAATTATGGCATGGCAGAAAATATCTTGATATGGATATGGTTAAAAAGCTTGGAGTTACAAATTTTTTAAATAAAAGAGTAAGTGAGCTTAGTGAAGGAATGAAAAAAAGACTTGCCATAGCCTGTGCGGTATCACGCCATTCAAAAATACTGCTTATGGATGAGCCAAGTGCAGCTCTTGATATAGTAGCAAAGGATGTTATCTATAGTTATATTAGAGAGTTTGTTTCAGATGGTGGTATAGTGATTCTGGTAACACATGATGAAGGGGAACTTAAATTATGTGACAGACAATATATCCTGAAAGACGGAATACTGTTAGAATATAATTTTGATGGTGATATAAAAAAACTTGCCAAGATGATGGGTGATTAAATGTTTAGAGCTTATCTGATAGTTCAAATAAAGAGATTATTGAGAGTACTTCCTATGGTAGTACTCTTTAATTTCATAATGATGATTGGTATCTGTGCCATTTTTGCATTGAGAGTCGGAATGCAAGAGCAGGATGAGAGAAAGATCGGTGTTGGAATAGTTGGAAATATAGACAATAAATATATGAAACTTGGAGTTGAAATGTTAAATAATATGGACAGCTCAAGAGTTTCTATTAAGTTTGAAAGCATGGATGATTCGGAGGCAAAAAAGGCATTAAGAGAGGGACAGATAATAGGATATTTTAAAATCGATCGAGATTTTATAGATGGATTGGAGAATGGTGAAAACCGCCCAATAGTGTATGTCAGTTCAAATGGAGGATTGATGAGTGAGCTGTCAAAGGAACTTGCATCTATTTTTTCTGTACTTATAATAGACTCTGAAAGAGTAATATATGCAGCTGATGAATATCTGGTAGATCATCCTGTATATGATAGAGTTAGTGCAAATACTGAGCTTAATATGTGGCTCATAAAGAATGTTTTGGCAAGAGGAAAAATCTATGATGTGGAAAATATAAGTGTAATGGGGAATATATCAGCAATAGACGGATATGTATGTGGAATAATAACACTTTTTATAATGCTCTCAGGTGTTGGTCTTAGCGGGCTTTATCAGGAGATAAGGTAAGCATGCTTAGAGTGTTGAAATCAAAAGGTCTTTCATATATGTCCTCTATAATTTGTGAACTTATAATATCTACTATATATGTTATGATATCAATGCTGATTTTAATAGGAGGCTTTATAATTGTAAAAAGTTTTCTTTTAGAGAAAAGCCTGTTATCTATAGATTCTTTTGAGTTCGTATCAGGAATACTTATAGTTTCAATTATGTTTGCTTCAATGCATATATTTATATATGAACTTATAGATCAAAGAGTTGTAGCGGTGTTGATAGAAATACTGCTTGGTATATCTCTTGGATATATAGGAGGATGCATATATCCACTGAGTGTTTTTCCTGATTTAATACAAAAAGTTGCAATATTCTTGCCTTCAGGTGCAGGAATGAAGCTGTTAATTAGTGGAATGGACTATAATATTAATATTATGGCAATTACAGTTTTAATTATATATACAATTATGTTTATTGGAGGTGGATATGTTTTACGAAATAAAAAATAATATCCATTTATTTTTAAGTTGGTATATAGCATTAAACAAGAGACTGATTAGAAGAATTGAATTTATTACAATGATCATATCACTTCCATTGTTGGTATTGGGATTAATGACAGTAGCTACTCAAAAAAAGGGGCTGCTGGATATAGGAATTGTGGTAAAAGATGGCAGTGAGGCAGAAATTGCGGTAGAGAATTTGCTAAGTCAAAAGAGTGTAGTTGATTTTACTGAGTATAAAGATGAAAAAGAAGCAAAGGCAGAGCTTATTAAAGGAGAGCTTGATGCTGTTTGGATACTTCCTGATTCTTTAGAAAATATAGATGCAGATAGTATAAGAATAATTCAGACAGAGAATAGTACAGTAAAGAATATTGCAAGAGAAAAATTGTATTCAGTACTATATTCATATATTGCACATTCAGAGTATATAAAATATATGGATACGATAAATATAGATGATACAGATGCACTGGATAAGTATCTGGAAGATGTGAGTACAGACGGAGAATTTATAAAGTTTGAAGGAATAGATGGAGAGAGTCCCTATGATAAGCTGGATTATATAACTTATCCTATAAGAGGATTTATGTGTATATGGCTATTTGTTGGAGTAGTGATAGCAAATATATATTTTTTATCAGATGAGAGAAGAGGGCTTTTCTCAATGATGGACTTAAAATTAAAAAGAGTTGTAGCTCCTGCATATAGTGCGGGTATTTCAATAAACCTAACTTTGATTATGTTGCTTACTTTATTTATTACAAATCAGGCAGGTGATATAGTTAACGAGATATCAGCGATTTTAATGCTTTTGGTATCTTTTATACTACTTGTAGATATATTAAAGAAATTTTTGCAGCATAGAAATTTTTGGAAGCAATGTTAGTACCTTTTTATTTTGTTTTTTTATGATTTTTTTCACCTATATTATTTGATGTGAGAATATTTGGAATTGAATTTATACCGAGATTGAATCCAATATACTATTATTTGAATTTGATTGCAGACAGTGGTTTTATAAGAGAATTTGGAGTATTTATTGTGACTTTGTCTGCATTAAATATTATAATATCACTGATTAATAAAAAAGGCTGATGCACTGAATATTCAGTACATCAGTCTTTAATATTAGTAAGCTATCATGGCGTCATATATTGAAATAGTAGCATTAGTGCCGGGATCCACAGAGTACTGTGAGAACCTCCAAACTCCATCACTGCCTTTCTTTAAAATGTATTCAGGTTTTTGATTTACTCTCTCCCATATACGAATCTGGCTGTCAGCACCTACATTCCAAGAATTTCTATACAATAAATTATTTACTTGATTTAGCTTATCTCCGGTAAATGAACTGTATTTTCTATCAAGTATAACATCATAGTCTTCATTTGTGGCAAGCTTTATCGTATTTTCATCAACCACAGTAATTGAGCTGACACTGTATGACATAAGGCTTTCACTTACTACATTGGCAAAGCCATTGGTTACCTGTAGGGACATTTGATATTTTATAGAGGTAGTATCTGAAGGATCAACGTTTTCATCTACTTTATCTGCCATTTGGCTGTAGTTATGATTGTTCATATCTACAATATAACTTCTTAGGAAACTACCCAAAAGATTGCTGAAATAATCATTTCCTGAGTTGGTTTCCATTGTGGAACTTCCACCTATATCTCCATTCTTTACATATACTTCAATATCTCTCATGTCTGTATAATTTGTTGAATCAGGCAATTCATATTCAACCTCATAGTATTGTTTCATACCCTTATAAATATTACTATAAAAATTACCCATGTCCATTCCAAATGATGAGAAGTATTTGAATTCTCCACCTGACGCATTAGTGATACTTATAAGATCGGAATCATTTGCACTATAAGAATCACCAATTCTAACTATATATACAGGTATCTTATATGCTGATACTACATTTATTACATCATACACACTATTATAGCTTCCTACATCATCACCGTCAGTAAATGCTAACACACATTTTGCTCCGGGTATACCGGATACATCCTGAACAGCATAAATTAATGTATCATAAAGCTTGGTCTGACCGGAAGCAAAATAAGAAAATATCTTTTGATTTAGTGCATTTTTATCTGATGTAAATACTCCGGTTTTATCAATATAAGAGTTGAACTCCGTAAGCTTCACCTTATCACCTACATTAAACTGTACGGTGTTAAGGAAAGTTGACATTACATTCTTTGCACTGCTTAATCTTTCACCTTCCATACTTGAACTGGTATCTGCCACCATATTTATATTTAGGGCTTCCTTTTCGTCAAGCATTGAGATATTTTTTATTGTTACAGACTGAAAATCACCACTTGAAACTTTCTTTTCAGATACAAAGAACATATTAGGAGACAGATTTGTGACAACATTGCCTGAATTATCTTTTACATCCACATACATTCTTACAGTAGGATAATTTGTATAATCAAATTGAACTATATTTACATTCAATCCTGTCAGCTGTGAACTTGTATTTTTAACAAGCTCATACCAACTCTCAGAAACTTCCTTTAAATTGCTGAAGTCATGATCACTGATCATTTCCTTGACTTCTTTACTGTACTCAAGTAGTTGATTTTTGTCTTCCTCAGAAGCATAGGGAACAGAGACATCGCTCAACTCTTCTAATAATTCATTTGCAGATTCTTCAAATCTTGAATCAATGTCCTCACTTAGTTTGATGAGCTTTTTTGCTAAATAAAGTTGATGTTTATAGTCATTATCTTTGACATCTTCTGAATCCTCATCAATCTTTTCTAATATTTTTCTTTCATCCTCATTCAAATCATAGGCTTGAAGTTGCTCAACCATGTCCATTTCCCATTCTGTGAAACTTTTTCCATCAGTGATTTTCTTAAGATCTGATTTTTCGGAAAGTCCACATGCTGCTATGGAAAAGGATAAAGCTATTATAGCTAAAATAATTCCTATTTTTTTCTATGTTTTATAAATGCTCCTTACTTTATTATTAATATTATACTACTTAAAATGTTAAGTGTAAATTATACTATAGTAAATTTTTTAAAATAGACGTTGAAATGATGACTAGATATTTAAGACAAAAATTATTTTTTTATAGTATTTTGAAATGAAATATGTTAATATTTACAGTATATGAATATTTTATAGAGCTAAAATGGGAGGATAAAAAAATGGCAAAGTTTTGTGCAAAATGTGGTGCACATATGGAAGATAGTGATTTAGTATGTGGACAATGTGGAACACCAAGTGGAGATGCAGGACCATCCAATAATAGCAAAAATAAAGGTTCTTTATTTGCAATTTTGGGAGGGGCTATCGCAGCAATAATTATATTAGTTGTTATTATAAATATTGTAGTTGCTTCTGCTGGATACAAGTCTACATTAAATAAGATGGTAAAAGCTATAAAGAACAACGATAGTATGCAACTTGAGGAAATTTCAAGCAGTATAAATTATGAGATATACGGATCATTTGATTATGAAGAAATGCTGGATAATTTTTTAGAGTATAGATTGGATGACTATGAAGATAGAGTTGATGGAGAGGTAAGAAATATTTCATATGAAATAAGGGATAAATCTGAAATTACGGGAAGAAAAACAGAAAAGTATAAGGACAAGCTTTCAGATGAGTATAGTATAGATACCGACAGTATTAAGAAGATGGTGAAGGTCAAACTTAAACTGACAGTTAAAGGCTCAAAGAAGTCAATATCGGATACAATAGAGGATCTTTACCTTATACAAGAAAATGGTAGATGGAAAATATTTTTTGACTATATTGGAGTATTTAATTGATATAGAGGGAGAGTGCAAATATGTTCTGTAGAAAATGTGGTAAAGAGGTAAAAGACGGGCTCAAGTTCTGCACAAACTGTGGTGCACCGTTAAACCAAACTTCTAATGGTATAAATGCCGGTAGTAATGCAGGAGTAAGTGAAAGTAGCGGAACCATTGATTTTAGAAAGAATGATAATAAAAAAAGTGTTGTTCCGGGATCAAATAGGAAGAAAAATAAAAACAAGAAGATTTTGATTGTGGTCAGCGTAATTGCTGGAGCAGTATTAGCTATTGCTTTGATCATTTTTGCTTTGATATATACAGGGGCTATCAGTATATCTATTGAAAGCAATGAAAGGCAGGAAAGCAGTATAGATAAGGATAAAAAGTCCGGTAAGTCATCTAAAAATAAGGATGATGAAGAGGAAGAAACTTCTAAAAAATCAAAGAAGGATAAAAAAAAGAAAGAAAAGTCAAAGAAACGTGAAGAATCTACTCAGGCTGCTACAGTACCAAGTACAATGCCAACAGTTGCAGCTACAGAAACAATGCCGACAATGCCTGTGGTAAATAATGAGTTTATATTACCGGATAGTAATATTAGAGTACTGAGTCGTTTGATTTACAGGGTCTGACTGCTGAACAATGTCGTCTGGCAAGAAATGAACTATATGCAAGGCATGGAAGAATATTTGACGATCCTAATTTACAAAGCTATTTCCAGTCAAAGAGCTGGTATTATGGAACCATTCCGGCAGCAAATTTCAGCGAGTCTATGCTAAATGATATTGAAATTCAAAACAGAAACTTGATAGTTGAGTATGAAAAAGAAATGGGATATACAAAATAGCAGGTTTGTAAAGCAAGCTGATGAAAATGGAAATATGAAATATCAAAAAGGAGTTAACTGAATATTTTATGAGAAAATATAGAATAAAGCATATAATATGTGCCGGTGTATTGTTAATATCAATAGTGGCAGGAATTTCAAATGTTAATGCGAGTACAGCCAAGAGAAAAGTAAGACCTGTAACCAGGAATAATCAGGCAGAAACAACTGCTGTAGCAAATAGTACATCTGAGACAAAGGCAACACAAAATCAAACATCAGCAAAAAGTATTCCTACAGATAATGGCGTATATCATTTGAGTAAAGATTCAAAATATATACCATATCTTTGGAAGAATGCGGATGGTAAGACACCGGATTATGTAGCATATGTGTTCGAACCGGAAGTGTTTAATGGACATACTGTGTTTGTAGATGCAGGACATGGAAATAATAGTGCACCGGAGGCTAGTCAAAAGAGAGAGAAGTATTATCCGGTGGAAGACTCCAAGCTTAGCGGTATGAATACTTCTATGGTGGGAAGCAAAGCATATGGCTATGGTGTGGAAGCTAGAAATACCAGGAGTGTATATGATAATACTGAGATAGAGCCGGAATTTCATTAAGGGTTTCACTCTTACTTAAAGATAAGCTTTTAAAAAAAGGGTATCGTGTAGTTATGAGTAGAACTGACTACAATCAAAACTTATCAAATGGTGCAAGAAGTGCATTGGCAGGTGAGACTTCAGATATTATGGTTTCAATTCACTCTAATACAGGAAGAAGTTCAGGCACATTGACTTTCTATCCTGGCGATAAAGATTATATATCCGAAGAGACTTATCCCGGATATACAAGTATAATGGGATTGACACAGGAAAATATAGATTTATCAAAGAAGCTGGCTGAAAGTATGGCAAACAACATAACTTCATCCACAGGACTTAAAAATAAGGGTGCACATACGGCGGTTCTTAGAATTTTTTCATATTCATCTATACCTACTTGCTTAGTTGAGGTAGGTTTTGCAGATAATATAACTGATGCTGCAATCCTTGGAACTAAAAAAGACCTTATTGCAAGTTCAATGGCACAGAGTATAGATCAATATTTCGGTAAATAAATTGGATGGAGAATATTGTTATGAAGAGAAAAGGTGTAATAGTAGCTTTATTTTGTTTACTTTTGATGCTTTGTATGAATGCATGTAGTGATGGTGTTACTATAGATGTCAGAGATAGACAGTCTACGAGAGAGAAAAAAAAAGAGCTGATAGGGATGAAGAAGAGGAAGAAGATGATGAAGAAGCTCCTCCAACAGAATCTCGCAAAAAGAAAAAGAAAAAAACTGCTAAGACTACGGAAATAGAAACTACAGAGGAGTCTATTATTATAGAGACTTATTCACGACCACAGGAAACATTGCCACAGGAAACATTGCCACCGACAACACAACCACAGCCAACATTGCCACCGGCAACGCAACCACAGCCAACACAGGCACAGGTTTTGACTACTCTTTATGTGGTGAACTGTAGGGAAAGTATTACATTAAGAACATCTCCATCTACAAGTGCTTCTGAGATAAGGCAGATTCCATTGGGGGCAGCAGTAAGTTTTATGGAAAATGCTTCAAACGGATTTTACAAAGTTGCCTACATGGGCAATACCGGATACGCACTTGCATCTTATTTGAGCGAAAGTCCATATGATCATTATACAGTACCGGCTACTACAGCTGCTGACGATTCATTTACCGGTATTGTGGTAAATTGCAAGCAATCTATTACTCTACGTAGAGTACCAAGTACATCAGGGGCGGAAATACTTCAAATACCTCTTGGTTCATTAGTGACTGTATATGGTAGAGCGGACAATGGATTTTATTATGTATATTATGGCGGTTATGATGGCTATGCCTTAGCAAGCTATATTGATCCATATTAATGAAATATAGTGAGGTGGTTTAGGCTACCTCACTATATTTATGAGTATTTTGGAGGAAATATGAGAAAAATATTTATAACTATATTTCTGCTATATTTAAGTACAGTATTTGTAGCATGTGGAACTGCAAATAAAAAGGAAGTAGATATTGTTGCTGCAAGTAATGATGGAAATCTTGCAGGCAATATAATTTCTGATGCAAAAATATTAAATGATGGTAGTACATACTTTTTTAAGAATCCCAAGGACGAAGAAAAAAACTCTATTATTTGGATAAAGATGGTTATATATATAAAATGTCTGATGATATAAATATGAAAGATATGCATATATCAGACTACTGTATTTACTATGTAAACTCGGATCCGGAGAATATCGATACTGACAAGAATCTATACAGATTTTCTATTGAGAGAGAAGAGTCAAAGAAGCTTACAGATTTAGAATTTTATCAGGGTAATGACAGCTGGCTTAATTTAAACAGCTTGGTAGATGGGAGCTGTTATTTCAGCTATTGCAGAGGAAAAGACGACAGTTATCATATTGCTAAAATAGATACAAATGGGAAGAATTTGAAAGAGTTGTATGAAATTCCATCAGATAATACTTTGGGAAATCCAATGGTGAATGTGGTAGGAGACAGATATTTGTTTTTCTTATCAAATGACGGACTTAATTGTTATGATATTAAGAAAGAAAAAAATACTGTTCAGATTCCATACTTTGAGTGTAAGAGTTATATGGTTTATGATGGGAATATATATTATGTAAGGGGAAGTAATCTAAAAAGTATTAGCTTGGATGCTAACAATGAAGAGAAAATATACGATGGTTCAGATTTGGATTTTAATGCAGATAGTATTTTTTTAATATATACAAAGATAAAATATATTTACTTGCAAAATCAGACGATCAAAAGGTAGGTTCACTAAAATCTATGAATTTAGATGGAAGCGATGTAGAGGATATAGATGATGAAGTTAGATGGTTTAATATAGTTAATGGAAATGTATTCCTTGAGTATTATGAGGGCGAAAACTCATCTACAGAAATGTATACATACAATATTGCACAGGATACTGAGATAGGGCAGCTGCCAAATATTGATACATTAGACGAAGATACAACATTAGAAGAGACTGCAGCAATAGAAATCACAGCACAGGAAAATAAGTCAGAATCTAAAGTAGTGGAGACTAAAGTGGTTGAGAATAAAAAAGACGATAATTACTATATGGATAAATATGCTCCGGTGATAAATGTATATAAAAAGGTAAAGGATTCAGGAAAGGACTATTTATCTGAAAAAGAGCAGAGTTATATTGGAAACAATGTAAGTCCACGAAATATTGAATATTTTATGTATGATTTTATTGATATTAATAATAATGGTAGTAAAGAAATGGTTGTAGTAGATACTGAAAGTAGTGAAAAACATATTGAAGCTATATATACCTTACATGGTGGCGATCCGGAGTTTTTGGAATATTTTATGCGTAATATGGCGGAATCTGAGGTATGTATTTTTAAATAATGGATATATTTTGCAATTACTGTGGTCGCAGTGGATCTTATTATACAGAAATATCAAAACTGGATTCAAATGATAATAAGATTATTATAAATAGATATGAGTATTATGAGGGAACTATTGATGAAGACTTTAAGAATGCACATTATAAGATAAATGATGTGGAAGTAACAGAAGATGAATATGTTGAAGCATTAAAAATACTTTAATAATGTGAAGTATATTTTGGTTAGTAAGTATTTTTTTAGAACGTAGAGATGTAAGACTATTTGGAGTGGTTATGAAAAAGATAAATTTATTTAAAAAGTCAATTATACATTTGATAAGCATAGTATCAGTTTGTATGCTATTTACAGGATGTACGGTAGGTAAAAGTAGTAATACTGATAAACGCGAGGAGAGAACTTCTAAATCTGAAAAAAATAAGAAAAAAGCAGATAATATAGGAGAGGACAATAAAGTAGAGGATAAGGAAGAAGTCAAAGAACTTAAGAATACTGCTGTAAATGATGGAAATCTCGTTGGTAATATAATTTGTTATGCTAGAATGGTAGACAATGGAGTTGACTATTATTTTAGAAACCCTGAAGATCAAGATAGAATTTATACTGTAGATATGGGAAGGAATGTAAGACGAATATCAGAAAATATTTTTATGAAGGATATGCATATATTCGATAGATATATATATTACGCAAATACCTATACGGGAGACCAAAAGAATATCGATTTTACAGATAGAAATATATACAGATACTCTATAGCTACAGGAGAAAATACTAGGCTTACAAATCTTAATTTTGTAAATGGGGATGATGCTTGGCTTAGTTTAAATAGTTTAGTGGATAATTATTGCTATTTTAGTTATTCAAATGGTCAGGACAGAATATATCATATTGCAAAAGTAAGAATAGATGGAGAGAATCTGACTGAACTATTTACAATTCCTGCCGGACAGAATGTAGGGAATCCTAATCTAAGTGTGGTAGATAGGAGATATTTATACTTCCTGACAAAGGAGGGGCTAAATTGCTATGATATGGAAACAAAGCAAAACTCTGTAGTAATACCGAGATTTGACTGTCAGAACTATATAATCTATGACGGTACACTATACTATACTGAGGAAGATCCATATCTTAGAAGTAGCGACCTTACAGGTGGAAATCAAAAAATAGTTTATGATGGTTCCGGACTTGGCTTTAAAGTTGACAGTGTACAGTTCAATATATATGAAAATACTTTGTATGTGCTTGAGAAATCTTATGAAGAAAAAAAGGGTTCACTTAAAAGAATGGATATTGACGGAAGTAATGTATTCGATATAGCAGAGAATATCAAATGGTTTAATATAGTGAACGGAAATGTATTCTTGAGATATTGGGATGGAAAGATCAGTACTGATACAGAGCTATTTACATATAATATTGCTGAAAATACTCCTATAGTAAATCTTGTAAATTTTGGTATAGCAAAGATGAAGGCTGAGGCAGCAGTACCAAGTGTACAGGAAACAAAGACTTATAAAGATGATGATTACTATATGGATAAATACTCCCCGGTGATAGCTGAGTGGAGAGAGGTTATGTCTACAGGAAGTCTATTAGATTCTCCTGTATACGTTGATTATATAAGTGATATACCTGATTACACTGTAAAATACAGTTTTGTCGATTTAAATAATAATGGAAGTAAGGAAATGATAGTATCCGAGGGAGAATATATATATGCCATATATACCTTACAAAATGGAACACCTATTACAGTAGAAACAGCATTTCCGAGATGTTCAGTTCACATTATAGTTGGCGGATCTATTTATACTGAAACGGATATTATGGGTGTACATACAAGAACTATTGAAGAACTTGATGAAAATGACAATATAGTTAAAACTGTTGATGCATCACATAGTGAGGATGGTGATACAATGAAATATTTTATATCAAACGAGGAGGTATCTGAAAACGATTATTATACTTTATGCATGAGATATGGAATAGATATGTATTACAAGGATAATTTAGATAAGAAATATCAAGGTAGTAGAAGTTTTTAGCAAGGCGAATATGAGAAGTGAATTATTTGGAGTGAGATAAACATGAAAATTAAAAAAAATCTGATAACAGCTATTGCTTGTGCAGTAATTTTACTTGGATGTAGGGCAGCAAGTATTGATGCGGAAGGCATTTTATCTGACAAAGTTGAAACATCAAAATTTCTCAAAGCTTATGAAAATGCTTCAAGAGTGGATATAAGTGTGGATGATGAAGGAGCAGCTTATTTTATAGAGATAGGCAGGAAAGGAATAAAAGCCTTTGGTATTGAAGTAGGAGATGAGCTGAATAAAAATGAAATCAAAAATAAATTGTCAGGTTATACATTTGATAAGTCATATGGAACAACTTCCGACAGTTGAGGAGACCACAGCTAGTGCAGATTTTATTATACCTGACAGCAGTACAAGAGTACTTACTGATGATGAGGTAAATACACTTGACCAAAATACTGCAAGATATGCTTTCAATGAGATATATGCCAGAAGAGGAAGAAAATTTAATGACCAGGAGTTGCAAAATTATTTCAATGGAAAATCCTGGTATGTTGGTACTATTGAACCTGATAATTTTGATGAAAGCAGTTTGACAGCTATCGAAAAAGAAAATACAAAAAAGCTGGATTTGAGAAGGAATGGGAAGACTGTAACAGCAGGTGCTACTCTTCCAAATGCAGGGTATATAAAATATTTTCAAGATGAATATATAAAGCTGGGGCATCAGGATGTACATACCGGAGGAGATCATATAAAAGCGATGTATGGAAAAAACTTAGGATATGGAGTAAATGTTTATGGAAGAATATATGACCGTGGAGATTATTATGAATTCGTAAATATAAATTTATATACACCATATCTATATGATAGTAAAACCCACAGATTATATGGTAGAAAAAAATTCTGAGGAAGATCAGGATGATTATCATGGATCATATCAATTAAGCAATGGTAAATGGGTTATATATGGTGACAGTGATTCCAAACATTCCTATGTTTTTTTATACAGGAAGTATATATATGAGAAAAAGATGCTGTGATATATAGTGGAAGATATTCAGAACCATATGAGTATAAAAGCATATAAATTAAAAAGATATTATAGACGATTTATCCTATGGCTGTTGGGAGATATCTGTATATATACTTGAACTGGATGAAAATGGATATATAAAAACAATGGCAAATCAGGAATGGGGTTAATAGTATATAGGAGTGAATATGAAAAGAATGAATTTATTTAAGAAGTCAATTATATTGGCGATAAGTATAGTATCAGTAGGTATGTTATTTACTGGATGCTCCATAGGCAAAGGTGAGTCTGATAAAAAGAATGAGAGAACTTCTGAAGATGAGGATTATACTAAGGCGGGCAAAAAAGATAAGAAGAGAGATAAAAAGAATAAGAAAGAGGCTAAGGAGCTGAAGAATACAGCTGTAAATGATGGAAATCTTGTAGGAAATATGGTCTGCTATGGAAGAATGGTAAACAATGGGGATTCATACTACTTTAGGAATCCAAAGGATCAAGAGAGGATCTATTCTGTAGATATGAGCGGTAATGTAAAGAGGATATACGGTAATATTTTCATGAAAGATATTCACATATTAAATGGAAATATTTATTATGCAAATACAAATATAGGAGATCAGAAAGATGTCAACTTTATAGACCACAATCTATATAGATATTCCATAAGTACCGGAGAAAACACAAGACTTACAAGTCTTGATTTTGGAGTTGGTGATGACAGTTGGCTAAGCTTTGAGAGTCTGGTAGATAATTATTGTTATTTTAGCTATTCAAATGGTCAGGACGGAATATATCATATTTGTAGAGTAAATACAGAAGGTCAGGATTTTGCAGAGCTGTTTACAATACCCACCGGACAAAATGTGGGAAATCCCAATGTCAGTGTAGTTGACAAAAGATATGTCTACTTTCTTACTAAGGATGGGCTCAACTGCTATGATATGGAAACAAAGCAAAACTCTGTGTCAATACCTGGATTTGACTGCCAGAACTATATAATATATGACGGTACACTATATTATACTGAGGAAGACCCATATCTTAGAAGTAGTGACCTTACAGGTGGAAATCAAAAAACTGTTTATGATGGATCAGGGATTGGATTTGCAGCAGACAGTGTGCAGTTCAATATATATGATGAGACCATATATGTACTTGAAAAGTCTAATGCACAAAAGATGGGTTCATTAAAGAAAATGACACTTGATGGAAATGATGTAGTAGATATAGCAGAGGATATAAACTGGTTCAATATAGTGAATGGAAATGTATTCCTGAGATACTGGGACGGCAAGAGCAAGCCAGATACAGAGCTATATACCTATAATATTGCAGCTAACACTCCTATAGGTCAGATGGTAAACTTTGATGCGGCGGTGGCAAATGCAAAACCTGAGGTAGAGATGCCACAAATCAATGAGTATATTTTTTCTGATAGCAGTACAAGAGCACTTACCGACGCTGAGGTAAACGCACTTGACCAAAATACTGCAAGATATGCTCTCAATGAGATCTATGCTAGAAGAGGAAGAAAATTTAAAGATCAGGAACTTCAAAATTATTTTAATGGAAAGTCATGGTATGTTGGTACTATTGAACCGGAAAACTTTGATGAGAACAGCCTATCAGCAATCGAAAAGGAAAATACAAAGAAGTTGGAGATAAGAAAGAGCGGTAGGATGGTAACATCCAATGCTTCACTTCCGGAAGCAAAGTATTTGCCTTATTTAAAAGATGAAAATATCAGTCTTGCAACTAAGGAAACAACATTCTGGGGAGAGGAAGAAATTGCGAATAAATATAAAAATAAAGTAGGATATGGAACATGGATAAATGGCAAGATTTATGATCGTGGAGATTATTATGAATTAACAAATGTTAGTTTATATACACCATTTTTATATAGTAGTAAGCCAACATATGATATTATACAGCAGGTTGGTGTGGTAGATAATTGGGATTATACAGGAACATATCAACTAGATAATGGTAAGTGGTATATTATTGGAGATAGTGATAAAACATACGATTATGAATTTTATAAAGGGAGCATATATGTAAGAAAAGATGCCATTATATATACCGGTTATTCTCATTTGGGAAGCGAATACAGTCCACATGAGCTAGAAGATGTACTTGGTGAATTAATGAGTCAGGGTGAAATTGATGGCTATATATTAGATGTTGACGAAATGGGTATATAAAGGCATTAGCACATAGAGAATGGGGCTAATATATTTAGGAGGAGCTATGAGAACAAAGAGATCTTTGATATTTACAGCTTGTGTATTATTGACAAGCTTAGTGTTTACAGGATGTGGAATAAGTGTAAACCAAAATTTTGATAAAAGAGCTGAAAAAACTTCTGAGGATGACGACTATACAAAAGCTAATAAAAAATCTAAGAAGGAAAAAAAGAAAGATAAAGAAGATAAGAAAGAAGTCAAAGAGCTAAAGAATACAGCTGTAAATGATGGAAATCTTGTAGGAAATATGGTCTGTTATGGACGAATGGTAAACAATGGTGATGTGTATTACTTCAGGAATCCAAAGGATCAGGAGAGAATCTATTCTGTAGATATGAGCGGTAATGTAAGTAGAATATCCGGTGATATATTTATGAAGGATATGCATATTTTAAATGGAAATATATATTATGCTAATACCACTACAGGTGATCAAAAGGATACTAATTTTACTGATAGAAATCTATATAGATATTCTATCAGTACCGGAGAAAATACAAGACTGACAGATCTTGGCTTTGGAACCGGTGATGATAGCTGGCTCAGCTTTGAGAGTTTGGTAGATAATTATTGCTATTTTAGCTATTCAAATGGTCAGGATGGAATATATCATATTTGTAGAGTAAATACAGACGGTCAGGATTTTACAGAGCTGTTTACTATACCGGCAGGACAAAATGTGGGGAATCCCAATGTCAGTGTAGTTGATAAAAGATATGTATATTTCCTTACTAAGGACGGATTCAATTACTATGATATGGAAACTAAGCAAAACACTGTGGCAATACCTGGATTTGACTGCCAGAACTATATAATATATGACGGTACACTATATTATACTGAGGAAGATCCATATCTTAGAAGTAGTGATCTTACAGGTGGCAATCAAAGAACTGTTTATGATGGTTCCGGACTTGGCTTTAAAGCAGACAGCGTACAGTTCAATATCTATGAAAACACTCTATATGTACTTGAGAAGTCATATGAGCAAAAGATGGGATCACTAAAGAAGATGAACATTGATGGAAGCAATGTAGTAGATATAGCGGAAGATATCAAATGGTTTAATATTGTGAATGGAAATGTATTCTTGAGATATTGGGATGGCAAGAGTAAACCTGATACAGAGCTATATACTTACAATATTGCAGCTAACACTCCTATAGGTCAGATGGTAAACTTTGATGCGGCTGTAGCAAATGCAAAGCCTGAGGTAGCTACACAAAATACACAGTCAAGCAGTTCACAAAAAGATGATGAGTATTATCTGGAGAAATATGCACCAGTAATAATGAATATAGAAGTGAAATATTAGCTAATGATGGTGGTAAAACTACAGCTAAGGTACCTGAAAGCTCTGATAAATATGGCTTTTATGATATAAATGGAAACGGAAGCAAAGAAATGATAATAACATCAGAAGATTTTTCATCTTACTTATATTTGTATACATTGCATAATGGTACGCCAGAATTGCTTGGAACATATGATACCTGGAGAATGGGTAGAGATATTATAGAGGGAGGATATATTTATGAATATATATATGAAAGAGGAGATGATAGCTATAATATATATAAGTTAGATGATAGCGATAATCTTGTGGCAATATCATTAGTATCAAAAAGAACATAAATTTCAAGAAAATGGAAATGAAACATACATATATACCATAAATAACACAGAAGTATCTAGAGCTGATTTTTGATAATTTTTTTGTCGAAAAATATGGTATTGATGAAGAGTCTGGGATGACAAGTAAATCTATAACGAGTAAATATCTAGGAACTAGAAGTTTTTTTAGATATTGGTAGATGATGGAAGTGTATTAGCTAATTTGGAGAACTTTTTACAATGAGTAGTTTTTTGATAGCCTTAGAGATGAACTTTATTTTTGCTAGTATTAATATAGGAAAGTTTATTTATGTCATAAACAAAAAATCAGTATATAAAGTAACTAAGATAGTAAATATGAATGCTAAAGACTTTGAAAAGCTTGTATAAGCACATAGAATCAATACTATAAATATTTTTATATATTGACTTGGTATATATTTTGATATATACTTATTGTTGAAGGGATGGTGATTTTATGTTGGCAGCAAAAATTTTTGAAAATGGTAGAAGCCAGGCAGTGAGATTGCCTAAAGAGTATAGATTTGATTGTGATGAAGTGATGGCAAATAAAATTGGTGATGTATTGATTCTGTTGCCTAAAAATAGTAAGTGGGATTCCTTTATTACAGCTATAGATATGTTTTCAGACGACTTTATGATTGATAGAGAAGATAATTTAGTTCAGAAGAGAGAAGAACTATGAGATATATGCTTGATACTAATATATGCATATATATAATAAAGAACAATCCGGATAGCGTAATAGAAGAATTGAAAAGACATGATCCTAAAGAAATATGCATTTCTTCTATAACATATGCAGAGTTGATACATGGTGTAGAGAAAAGTAAGGCGGTTGATAAAAATAGACTTGCACTAACATTGTTTTTATCTAATATAGAGGTGTTGGATTTTGATACCAATGCAGCAAATAATTATGGAAAGATTAGAGCTTATTTAGAAAAAAAGGGAACACTGATAGGTCAGTTTGATATGATGATAGCTGCTCATGCACAGTCGTTGGGATATTCTATAGTAACTAACAATATTAAAGAGTTCACAAGAGTGCCGGATTTGACAGTGTATAATTGGGTTAAATAAGCATGTAATCTTATTTCCCCCTTGCATTTAAACGAAAAATGTGCTATAGTGAATAAAATATGTTTGACAGGAAAGTGGGCCGGTGGGTCCACTTTTTTATGCATATGAAAGGATAGAAATGAGCAAAAGCGAAACTTATGTAAAAAGAACCGAAGAGTTCTTGGAAAAACTTAGCGGTGAGCTAAACTTTGAAGTAGTTGATGTAGAATTTGTCAAAGAGGCAGGAGAATACTATCTAAGAGCATACTGTGATATGGATGGCGGTATAGGAATAGAAGATTGTGCGGAAATTTCAAGACGCCTTAGTGATTGGCTGGATGAGAATGATTTTATTGATGAGGGATATATTTTAGAGGTATCTTCTCCTGGACTTGGGAGAACCCTAAAAAAGGACAAGGATTTTCTGAGAGAACTTGGAAAAGAAGTTGAGCTAAAGCTCTACAAGGCAAGAGAAGGTGTAAAGGATTTTGAGGGAATACTGAAATCATTTGATGGTGAAAATATCACTATTGAAATGGAAGATAAGGAAGAAGTCTTTACAAAAAAAGAAATTGCAAATATTAGATTAAAGATAGATTTTTAATGGAGGAAAATACAAAGGATGAATAAGGAATTACTAGAGGCACTTGATCTCTTGGAAAAAGAAAAAAATATAAGTAAGGCAGCAATTTTGGAAGCCATTGAGAACTCTTTGATTTCTGCATGTAAAAACAATTTTGGAACAGCTGATAATGTAAAGGTAAGTGTAAATCCAAATACATGCGATTATTCTATAATACAGGCAAAGGAAGTAGTAGAGACTTTGGGAAGTAAGCCTGCCATTGAAGATAAGGCAACAAAGATATCACTTGCAGAGGCTAGAATGCAAAATCCAAACTTAAGTATAGGAGATACAGTACTTGTACCTGTTATTTCAAAGGAATTTGGTAGGATAGCAGCCGGAGTTGCAAAGAATGTTATCTTACAAAAGATAAGAGAAGAGGAAAGAAAAGTAATCTTTAATGATTACTTTATGAAAGAAAGGGATATAGTAAGTGGTGTTGTTACCAGATTTATGGGCAAATATTGCAATAAATTTGGGAAGAATAGATGCGGTATTGGCTGAAAGCGAGCAGGTAAAGGGAGAAGAATTAAAGCTTGGAGACAGACTGAAAGTATTTGTCTTGGAGGTAAAGGACAATCCTAAGGGACCTAGAATATCTGTATCAAGAACCCATCCGGAGTTTGTAAAGAGACTCTTTGAGGCAGAGGTGCCTGAGATAAGAGAAGGTGTAGTGGAAATAAAGTCCATATCAAGAGAGGCGGGTTCCAGAACAAAGATTGCAGTATGTAGTCATGAAGCTGATATAGATCCTGTAGGTGCTTGCGTGGGCGTAGATGGAGTCAGAGTAAATGCTGTAGTAGAAGAACTTAGAGGAGAAAAGGTAGATATAGTAAACTGGGATGAGAATCCAGGATATTTAATAGAAAATGCCCTTTCACCGGCTAAGGTAATAGCAGTAGTGGCAGATGAAGAGACAAAGGAAGCAGATGTAATTGTTCCTGATTATCAGCTCTCACTTGCTATAGGTAAGGAAGGACAGAATGCAAGGCTTGCAGCCAGACTTACCGGATATAAGATAGATATAAAGAGCGAAAGTCAAGCCAGAGAACTTGGAGTATTTGATACATTAGACAATGATGATGAGTCATACAGTGAAGAGAATGATGTAATAGATTCTGAGGCAGAAACAGAAGATGGCAACTATAACGAAGAATAAGACACCTCAGAGAAAATGTATTGGATGTAATGAGTCAAAGCCTAAAAAAGAATTAATTAGAATAGTAAACGCCTGAGGGAGAGATGCTTTTAGATACAAGTGGAAGAGCAAATGGCAGAGGTGCATATATATGCAGAAATGCTGATTGCTTGCAAAAGGCTATAAAAACTAAGGGTTTGAACAGAGCTTTTAAAATGAATGTGGATACAGATATTTTGGTAAGGCTTAGTGAGGAGATGGCAGAGCTTGACAAGGGATAAAGTATTAAGTTTGATTGGACTTGCTATGAAAGCGGGACAGGTGGTTTCAGGAGAATTTTCAGTTGAGAAATGTATAAAGTCAGGCAAGGCAAGATTGGTTATAATAGCAAATGACGCATCTGAAAACACTAAAAAGAAGTTTGAAGATAAGTGTAAGTTTTATCATGTTCCGATAATAATATATTCTACAAAGGAAGAATTGGGAACAGCTTTGGGCAAAGGGCTTAGATCATCAATAACATTGACTGAGGACGGATTTAAAAATGCAATATTAAAAATCACGGAGGAATGATAATTGAGAGTAAAAGATCTGGCAAAAGAATTAGGCAAAAATAATAATGAGTTGATAGGATATTTGAAAGAGAAGGAGATATCAAAGACTGCTATGTCAAATATATCAGCTGATGAAGAAAAAATGCTTAGAGAAAAATTTAATAATAATATAGATGGAAATAAAAAATTGGATAATAAGGAAATAATGGATAATAATAGAACGGTAGAGACCACACAGGAAGTATCAGAAAATAAAAGTGGGGAGACTCCAAAGAAAAAGGTGGTAGTATTTAGACCGCAAAATGCACAGCAGATGTCCACAAAGAAGTCAGGATCAAAGTCCAATTCAGGGGCAAAGAAAAGCACAAAGAAAAATGATGAGTCAGATACACAAAAGCAGATTGTAAAGAAGAATACAGAAGAAAAGATTCAATCTGAGTTACCAAAAGATATGGAATTAAAGAAGGAAGAAAAAGCTGTAGAGCCAACAAAAACAGAGGAAGTGGCAGTAGTAAAAACTAATATTGAAGAGGCTGCTGTAAATGTTGAAGAAACTGTCAGTGAACCTGCTAAGCCAAGAAATGTATATGCAGAGATGGAAGCTGCAAAAAAAGCAAAGGAAAATGCTAAGCCTATCAGAAATATCTTCAAGGAAAGAGAAGAAAGGGATAAGGCAAGAGGAAAGGACTCTCGTCCACAAAGCAGAGATAAAAAGCCATTCAATAAGGATAAAGACCAAAAGGGCAATTTCAGAAATGATAGAAATGCCAGAGGTAAGGATGGCGAGAGAAATAACGACAGAAATAGAAACTTTGCGGGAAAAGATAATAAGAATTTCACCGGATCAAATGACAGAAATAATAGAAGTGACAGAAACGATAGAAACAAAGATTTTTCTAAGGATGAGAACAATAGCAGAAGCTTTGGAAATAATAAGCAGCAAGGATTCAAGAAAAATGATTCTGCAAGCGGAGTTCCGGTACTTGATGGCTTAGGTAAGAAGACTTCTAATAGAGTAAATAAGAATAATTTCAAAAATAATAAGAATGACAAGAAGCATAGAACAGAGGACGGACCGGCAAAGGGCAAGATAAGTAAGCATCCGTTTATAATGCCTACAAAGCAAAAGGTGGAAGAGGTTCAGGAAGATATCAAAGAGATTATCATTCCTGAGACAATTACATTAAAGGATTTTGCTTCAAAGCTTAAACTTCAGCCTTCAACTATTGTAAAGAAACTGTTCCTAAAGGGTCAGATAGTTACAATAAATACAGAGCTTACTTTTGAGCAGGCAGAGGAAATAGCACTTGAGTACGATGTTATCTGTACTATGGAGGAGAAGGTAGATGTTATCGGAGAACTTCTGGCAGAGGAGGAAGATCCAGAGAGCACACTAGTACCAAGACCACCTGTAGTAGTAGTAATGGGACATGTTGACCATGGTAAAACATCACTTCTTGATGCTATAAGAAAAACAAATGTAACAAGTAGAGAGGCAGGAGGTATTACACAGCATATCGGTGCCTATATGGTAAAGATCAATGGAGAGCCTATAACCTTCCTTGATACACCGGGTCATGAGGCGTTTACTGCAATGCGTATGCGTGGTGCACAGGCTACTGATATAGCTATACTTGTAGTAGCAGCAGATGATGGTGTAATGCCACAGACTGTGGAGGCTATAAACCATGCTAAGGCTGCCGGAGTTGAAATAATAGTTGCTATCAACAAGATAGATAGACCGGCTGCAAATATTGATAAGGTAAAGCAGGAACTTTCAGAGTATGAACTTATACCTGAGGATTGGGGTGGTTCAACCATATTTGTACCTGTTTCTGCAAAGAATGGTGAAAATATATCAACACTTCTTGAGATGGTAATACTTACAGCAGAGGTTAAGGAGCTTAAGGCAAATCCAAACAGAAGAGCTAGAGGACTTGTAATAGAAGCTGAGCTTGATAAGGGTAAAGGACCTGTAGCAAGAATACTTGTTCAAAAAGGAACACTTCATGTAGGAGATTTTATAGCTGCAGGAGCATGTTCAGGTAAGGTTCGTGCTATGATGAATGATAAGGGAGTTAAGGTTAAAGAGGCTACTCCTTCCACACCGGTTGAGATTCTGGGACTTGATAATGTACCAAATGCCGGAGAGGTATTTGTTGCTACAGAAAATGATAAGGAAGCTAAGGCATTTGCCGCAACCTTTATTTCTGAGAGCAAAAATAAGCTTATTGAAGACACCAAGGCTAAGCTCTCTCTGGATGATCTCTTTAGCCAGATCAAGGCAGGAAATGTTAAGGAACTTCCAATAGTTGTAAAAGCTGATGTACAGGGTTCTGTAGAGGCAGTAAAGCAATCTCTTACAAAGCTTTCAAATGAGGAAGTGGCAGTAAAGGTTATCCATGGCGGTGTAGGTGCAATAAATGAAAGTGATGTTGTGCTTGCAGCTGCAAGTAATGCAATTATTATTGGATTTAATGTAAAACCTGATCAGATGGCAAAGGCTACAGCTGAGAGAGAAATGTAGATTTGAGACTTTACAGAGTAATATATCAGGCAATTGAAGATATAGAGAGTGCTATGAAGGGTATGCTTGAGCCTATTTATGAGGAGAAGGTTATCGGACATGCTGAGATTAGACAGATATTTAAGGCTTCGGGAGTTGGAAGTATTGCAGGAAGCTATGTACTTGACGGTAAGTTTGTGAGAGGATGTAAGGTAAGAATCACGAGAGACGGAGAGCAGATATTTGATGGAAATCTGGCATCACTTAAGAGATTTAAAGATGATGTTAAGGAAGTTGCTACCGGCTATGAATGTGGTCTTGTATTTGAAAAATTCAATGATATAAAGGAATTTGACCAAGTAGAAGCATATACTATGGTAGAGGTTCCAAGATCATAAATAGAAAGGAATGTATGAGAAAGAATAGTTTAAAGTCTACTATGATAAACTCAGAAGTGATGAAAACTGTATCTGAAATCATAAGGGGAGAAGTCAAAGACCCAAGGGTTGCACCTATGACAAGTGTGACAGATGCTGAGGTTACCACAGATTTGAAATATGCAACAATTTATGTTAGTGTATTAGGTGATGAGGAACAATCAAAGAAGACATTATTAGGACTAAAATCTTCTTCAGGTTTATAAGAAAAGAGCTTGCAAGAAGATTGAACCTAAGAAATACGCCTGAACTGAAATTTGTTTTAGACGAGTCATTGGCTTATGGTATGAAGATGGATAAGCTGATAGATGAAGTTATTAAAAAAGATGAGGGGGGGCAATGAATAAACTAATAGAGCTTATTGAAAATGCAAAAAATATAGCTATTACAGGTCATGTGAGTCCGGATGGAGATTGCACAGGTTCTACACTGGGACTATATAACTATATAATTGAAAATTATAAAGATAAGCAGGTAAGAGTATGTCTTGAAAAGCCGTCAATGAAGTTTGCATTTATGAACGGGTTTGAACTGATAAGTGAAGACCCGTTTGTAGAAGCGGATCTGCTTGTGACTTTGGATGCATCGGACAGAGAGAGACTTGGTATTAGAGGGGGAATGCTTGACAGTGCAAAGGAAAGCATATGTATAGATCATCATGTCACAAATACAAATTTTGCAAAATTCAATATAGTAGAGGAGTTTAGAAGTTCAACATGTGAATTACTGTATACATTGTTGAGTGAAGATAAGATAAGTGTGACTACAGCAATGTGTATATACACCGGCATAGTACATGATTCAGGAGTTTTCAAATATCAATCTACTACAAAAGAAACTATGGAAATTGCAGGTAAATTGATGGCAAAAGGATTTGACTTTACAAAAATCATAGATGACACTTATTTCAAGAAGGACTTTAATGCTACAAAGCTTTTGGGCCTGGCACTGACAAATGTAAAACAGGAGTTTGACGGTAAGTGCTGTTATGGATTTTTAGATTATGATACTTGGAGTAAGTATGTTTCGGATAAGAAGAAAATGGATGGAATCATCGACAACCTTAGAAATATAGAGGGTGTGGAAATAGCATTATTTATGTATGAGACAGCCAAAAATGAATATAAGGTGAGTTTACGCTCTATAAATAAGAATGTGAGCAGTATTGCTTCTGCACTTGGAGGTGGTGGACATATCAGAGCTGCCGGAGCCACAGTATATGGCAATATTGATGAACTTTTGAAAGATACCATATTGCCTATGATTGAGAAAGAATTAAATGGCTAAATATTTACAATGGAATAATAAATATCTTCAAGGAAAAAGGATTTACTTCTCATGATGTTGTAACAAAGATGAGAGGGATATTAAAACAAAAGAAAATAGGTCATTCAGGTACATTGGATCCCGATGCTATCGGTGTACTTCCGGTATTACTGGGTAATGCAACTGTGCTATCTGATATGCTTACAGATAAATCAAAGGAATATGAGGCTGTACTGCTACTTGGGATTTCTACAGATACACAGGATTCATCAGGAGAAGTTTTAAAAGAAAGAGATATTTCAAATTTGAATGAAGATGAGGTCAAAGAGGTCATAAATTCTTTTTTAGGCGAATATATGCAGCTTCCTCCTATGTATTCAGCATTAAAAGTAGGTGGAAAAAAGCTTGTAGATTTAGCAAGAGAAGGCAAGGAAGTCAAAAGAGAACCAAGAAAAGTAAATATTTTTGATATTGATATTATTGATATCGATTTGCCAAGAGTAAGGTTTAAGGCAAAGGTATCAAAGGGCACCTATATCAGAACTTTATGCCATGATATAGGGGAAAAGCTTTCAGTAGGAGGATGCATGGAATCACTTATTAGAAAGCGAGTAGACAGATTTGATATAGACGGGGCAATAAGCCTGACACAATTGGAATCAGAGAGAGATAATATAGATAAAAGGATAATGAGCGTGGAGGAGTATTTTTCCTTCCTGCCAAAGATAAATACCTCCCCTGACTTTGATAAATATCTACATAATGGTAATAAATTAAAATTTGAGGATAAGTTCAGCAATAGCGAATTATATAGGGTTTATGATTCTGGAGATATATTTATTGCAATATATCAAAAGGATAATAAGGAACTAAAGCCATTTAAGATGTTTTTATAGATAGGTGATAATGTGATTACATTTATAGATACTACAGACATAAAAATAACAGATAAAACAGCTGTTGTTATAGGAAAATTTGATGGTGAACATAGAGGACATAGAAAATTATTTAGAACTTTAAAGGATGAGGCAAATAAAAAGGGATTGAAGACGGTAGTTTTCTCTTTTAGAACTTTACCATCAAATATTGTAAGAAATAAAAATACCACGCAAATTTTTACAAATGCAGAGAAAAGAAAAAAGCTTGAAGAACTGGGAATTGATTATTATATAGAGTACCCGTTTGATATGAATATTGCCAAGTTGACTGGAGAAGAGTTTTTGACTAATATTCTTATAGAAAAGCTTGGAATGGCAGAGATAGTGGCAGGAGATGATGCTGCTTTCGGATATAAAAAGAGTGGAAATATAGAACTTTTAAATAGATTGTCAAAGACCTTGGGATATGATGTAAAGATAATAACAAAGGAAAAAGATGATTTCCAAAATGATATCAGTTCGACTCTGATCAGACAAAAGCTTGATGAAGGTGATATGGAAGAAGCGAACAAGCTCTTAGGAGGTATATATTCTATTAGTGGTATCGTAGAAGAGGGAAACAAGCTTGGTGCAAAAATAGGTTTCCCTACATTGAATGTATTTCCTTCAAGTCAGAAGCATTTGCCAAAATCCGGAGTTTATGCTTCAAGAGTAAGAATTGGAGATGATGACACACTTTATCTGGGACTTACAAATGTAGGTTCAAATCCAAGTATTGAAAATGATAAGAGAGATCATATTGCAAGAGTTGAAACATATCTTTACAATTTTGATGCAACTCTTTATGGTAGAGAGATAGAGGTGTATCTTTATAAATATATAAGACCGGAGATGAAGTTTGACAGCTTGGATACACTTAAGAGTCAATTAAGCAAGGATAAGGTGGAAGTTTTGAACTTCCTTAACAGTCAAGTTAAATAAAGGAGAGCTATGGACGATAAGAATTTATTTGAAAACGGTATAGTAGAAGAAGGTAATGTATCAGTTTCTATAACACTTGAGGATGATACAGTCCTTGAGTGCGTTGTACTCAATATCTTCAGTGCCGGAGACAGAGAGTATATTGCTGTAATGCCTGAGGATGATAATGATGAAGGTACAGTATATCTTTACAGATATTCAGAGACCAAAGAAGGTCAGCCTGAACTTACAAATATAGAAACTGATGAGGAATATGAGATAGTAGCAGAGGCTTTTGACGAGCTTCTTGATGAGGAAGAGTTTGAAGAATTATTTGATGAGGATGATTTATAAATTCTAGAAGAATGGTTACAGTTTGGTTGATAACTTTAATATATTAAGGTTTTGCCAAACTGTAACTTTTTATATGTGTAAAGGTTTGAGAAAGAATATGAAGAGAGAGTTGGATTATTTTTACATTGATGGTAAATATGGTTGGAATCAGGAGGACTTTAAGAATCTTTGGATGAATAAGGGTGGATGTGCCTGTGTAACGGCATGTGATAGTTTTATCTATATGAGAAAGTATCTTGGTAAAGATAAGCTTTATCCTTATGAAATTGAAACTGTCAGAGCACTTGATTATGTGGATTTTTCAAATGATGTAAAGCCATATCTTAGACCTAGATGGACAGGTATAGATAGATTGGAGATCTATGTGGACGGTATTAGAGACTTTTTAAATGACATTGATGAGGAAAGTATAAGGCTGTCAGAGTTTTCGGGAGATAATTCCATAGAAGATGCCATCAGTATAGTGAAATCTCAGATAGATAAGGAATTTCCAATACCTATGCTTGTACTAATGCATAAAAATCATAGGTTCAAAGATTTTGTATGGCATTGGTTTCTGCTTACAGGCTATGAAGAAGATGGAGAAAAATTCATGGTAAAGGTGGTAAGTTATGGTAGCTATAGATGGTTTGATTTTAGAGAATTATGGAATACCGGACACAGAAGAAAAGGTGGACTAATATTATTTGATGAAAATAGGTGATTAATCTTAGTTTTAAATTAATTAACTTGACAATATATTAAATAAAGCATAGATTGATATAGAAAAGGCTTGGGTAGTTGCAAAAAAAGGATGGAATAAGAGAATGAATAAAAGAAATTTGACATTATTGACTGACTTGTATGAGCTTACAATGATGCAGGGCTACTATTTGGAAAACAATGCAAATGAAACAGTGATTTTTGATATGTTTTACAGATCAAATCCTAATAAAAATGGATATGCCATATGTGCAGGACTTGATCAAGTAATTGATTATGTAAAAAATCTGCATTTTGATGATGAAGATATAGAATATCTCAGAAAGACAAAATTGTTTAAAGATAATTTCTTGGAGTATTTGAGAGATTTAAATTTACAGGTGATATCTATGCTATACCTGAGGGCAGTGTTATATTCCCTAGAGAACCGCTGGTAAAAGTGATTGCTCCTATAATGCAGGCACAGCTTATAGAGACTGCTCTTTTGAATATAATAAATCATCAGTCACTTATAGCAACAAAGGCTGCCAGAGTAGTGTTAGCTGCTGACGGTGATGGAGTGATGGAGTTTGGTCTTAGAAGAGCACAGGGACCTGATGCGGGTATATATGGTGCCAGAGCAGCTATGATAGGTGGTTGTGTGGGAACAAGTAATGTACTCTGCGGAAGAATGTTTGATGTACCTATAATGGGAACACATGCTCACAGTTGGATTATGAGTTTTCCGGATGAACTGTCAGCATTTAGAACCTATGCAAAGACTTTCCCAACAGCGTGTACATTGTTGGTGGACACTTATGATACTTTAAAATCAGGTATACCTAATGCTATAGCTGTATTTAAGGAGATGAGAGCAGCAGGAATACCTTTGAAGAATTATGGTATTAGACTTGATAGTGGGGACCTTGCATATCTTTCAAAGAGGGCTAAGGAAATGCTTGATGAAGCCGGATTTAGTGATGCTGTTATATCCGCTTCAAATGATTTGGATGAGAATATAATATCTTCATTGAAATTACAAGGAGCTACTATTAATAGATGGGGTGTAGGTACGAATCTCATTACATCAAAAGATTGCCCGGCATTTGGCGGAGTATATAAGTTGGCAGCAGTAATGAATGATGGTACAGGTGAATTTATACCTAAGATAAAATTGTCCGAGAATGCAGAAAAGATCACAAATCCCGGAAATAAGAAAATATACAGGATTTATAATAAGAAAACCGGCAAAATAATAGCTGATTATATTTGTTTAGAAGATGAGAAACTGTCTACAGAAGAATCACTGATGCTATTTGATCCGGTGGAGACATGGAAGAGAACAAAGCTTAATGCAGGTTCATTTGAAACCAAGGAACTCCTAGTACCAATATTTTTAAAAGGTGAATGTGTATATGAGTCTCCTTCAGTAATGGAAATAAGAGAATTTTGTAAAAAAGAGCTTGATACTCTTTGGGATGAATCAAAGAGACTTGCATATCCTCATGAAACTTATGTGGATCTATCACAGAAACTTTGGAATATGAGATATGAGCTATTACAAAAGTATAATTATCAGGAGTTATAGTTTTTAAAGAGTAAAAAGAAAGAGTAATATGATACAGGAAATATATCCAAGAGTATTTTATCCTGAATATAGGAGAAAAAAAGCCAATAAGGAAAATAATAGTAAATCATTTGTACTACATTTTGAGTACAATAAAATAATGCTTATAAAGGATGCATTAACAGGAGAAGTAAGCATACCTAGATTCGAAGATCTGGAAGAAGAAGATGAAAACATATATGAAAAGTCCTATTATGCGAACTCTGTTGATGATGAAGAATTTTATATTGTAGATGATATTAGCATACCTGAGTTTGGTGGTTTTTTTATGGAAGGAATACAGGCCTTGAGAGAGTTTCAACCGGGATATCAGTCGTTTGCAAGTGTCAGTGCTTCTCAGGTCTATAGATGGATGCAGAGTAGGAAGTATTGTGGATACTGCGGAACAAAGACAGAAAAATCCCTTACAGAGAGGGCTTTGATCTGTCCGAAGTGTAAGAATATAGAATATCCTAAAATATCTCCTGCAGTCATAGTTGCGATAAGAAATGGAAATAAACTACTTCTTACTAAGAATGCGAAGGGTACATATAAGTACTATGCTTTAGTAGCAGGATTTGTAGAGGTGGGAGAGACTCTTGAAGAAGCCGTAGCAAGAGAAGTAAAAGAAGAGGTGGGACTAAAGGTAAAAAATATAAGACCTTATAAATCTCAACCTTGGTCATTTTCAGATACGATAATGCTTGCATTTATTGCAGATTTGGATGGAGATGACAAGATTACTTTACAAGAAGAAGAGCTTTCTGAAGCCAGATGGTTTGATAGAGAAGATGTACCTGTTCTGCCTTTTCATATAAGTGTGGGGCATGAACTTATTCAAAAATTCAGAGACGGGGAAATATAAAAAGTCGGGGAAACCCGACTTTTTTATGGCAGTTTATATGGATAAAAGGGCATATTTCTTATAATGCCATATAGTATCAATATAACTATTAAAATTATCATGATAATATTTTCTACAGCAGTTGTTTTTCTTTGACCTGTTAATATATATCTTATCTGATAAAAAAAGCATAGTAAAGAGCTATGATAGGAAAAAAGGAAAACAAGTATTTGATTATAGAAAAAAATGCCGACCTGATATCTCCATGTGAGAGCGATACACACATCCTGCTTACTCCGCAACTCGGACAGTCCAGATGAGTTATTGTTTTAAACATACAGGGGATTCGTATATGTATTGAATATAGTATATACAAAAAAAGATACCAAGGCAAATAATTGCAATGGTATCTTTTATTGTCCTTTTGATTCGATTCGGCATATTAATTAAAAATGTAGTTTTATTAATATTATTCTGAGAATCTGCAAGCTTATTTATGCTGTCCTGCATAAAAAAACATAATCTAGTAAATATTATAAATGTAATTGTAATATTTTATAAAGAATAATGTAATAATGCTATGAGAAGTTCGATTTATAGTCCACTTGTATTTAATAAATTGCCATATGTCCATATTCTATAGACAAAGTTTACTTATTTCACTATGCTTAATCTAAACAAATATATTTGTATTTTATTAAGGGAGGTGCTATATGAATGTAATCTATCAAAATGATGACAGTATTGACTCGGACAGTGCACTGATAAAAACGCATAGTAAATTTGAAGATTTAGAAAAACTTTTAGAATATGTAAGGGCTTATAATAATAAGCTGAATGTAAAAAAAGATGATCATCTTTATCAAATTGCCATCAATAAGTTTATAAGATTTTATTCAGGGGCAAAGCTTGTATATGCACAGACTGAGAATGAAGAGTATCAGATTTCAAAAAGGCTTTATGAGCTTGAAGAAATACTGCCTGTACAGTTTGTCAGAGTATCAAATTCTGAAATAATAAATCTTGATTATGTCTCACATTTTTCAATGAGTGTGGGAGGTATTATAAATATTGAGTTCAAAAACGGTACAATGACCAGCTCATCAAGAAGATATCTAAAAAAAATAAAGGAGATTTTATATCATGAAAAATAAAATCATAAATAGAGTAATAGTTGGAATATTTATAGGAATTGATATAGGCTTATTTATATCTATACTGTTTTCATACTTATCAGGCAGCGGAGCCTATCAGCCGGCGCCGAATAAATTTTTGGAAGCATTTCCAAATGAAATCACTGCAATGATTGTATCTGCTTTCATATGGGCGGCAATAGGTACAATGTTTTTCAGTTACAAGCCTTATATTTACCGATACTGAATTCAGTATAAGTAAAATGACTGTTTCGCATTGTATTATAAATTATATAATTTTTGTTCCGCTGGCAATACTTGCAGGATGGTACTCATTTAATCTCCTAAGTTTGATTTCATTTACCATAATATATATTTCAATATACTTTATAATCTGGCTTATATTTATGCTTATAAATAAAAAGCATGTGGAAGAAATCAATGAAAGACTTAAGAAGTCATAATTGCCGTAAAAATGTCTCTTATAAATAGATTTGCTATTGCTTTGTAATAGCTCATATGTTAAAATACTATAGTTGTGAATAAGGCGATGGTCCTCTGGAAGAGATTTTAAGAACATCAAAATAATAGGAGGTTTCACATGAATGAATTAATAAGAAGTATTGAGGCAGAGCAACTTAAGGCAAGCGTTGATGATTTTTGTGTAGGTGATACAGTAAAAGTACACAATAAGATTCGCGAGGGTAACAGAGAGAGAATCCAGATTTTTGAGGGTACTGTTATCAAGAGACAGAATGGTGGTGCAAGAGAGACTTTCACGGTAAGAAAGAACTCAAACGGAATCGGTGTTGAGAAGACATGGCCATTACACTCTCCATCTGTTGACAGAATAGAAGTTGTAAGAAAAGGTAAAGTTAGAAGAGCTAAATTATATTATCTTCGTGACAGAGTTGGTAAGGCTGCTAAGGTTAAAGAGGCAGGTGCAAGATAATCTGAACTTAATATTTTTAATGGCTGCTACAGATGTAGCAGCCATTTTTCACATAAATCTAAATAAACCAATAACCTTTCCAAGTATAGTGACTTCTTTTACCAAAATAGGCTCCATAAAATCATTTTCAGGCTGGAGACGATAATAATTTTTTTCTTTGTAGAATGTCTTTACAGTAGCAGAATCTTCTATCAAAGCTACTACGATATCCCCATTTTTTGCAGTGCTTTGCTTAGACACAATAATCTGGTCTCCATCATGTATACCTACATTTATCATAGATTCGCCCTTAACTTTAAGCATAAATATATCAGTATTTGGCAGGAGCTCACTTGGTATAGGAAAGTAGTCGGTAATATTTCAGAAGCCAGTATAGGCATACCTGCCGCCACAGTACCTATCATAGGAACATTGACAACTTCTCTACGGGTAAGATTGAAAGTATCATCAGTAATTTCGATAGTTCTTGGCTTGGTAGGATCCTTTCTGATATATCCCTTTTTTTCAAGACTGTTGAGGTGAGCATGCACAGAGGATGTAGACTTAAGTCCAACTAATTCACCTATTTCACGAACAGATGGAGGATACCCCTTATTTAGGATGGAATCCTTTATAACATTGTATATTTCTTCTTGTTTTGCAGATAGTGTTTCCATTGAGTCTCCTCTCATATATTTTTAGATAGAATACTATCTCTATCCTAACATATGTTCGATTGAAATGCAAACAAAAGTTCGAAAAAAGATCTTTGCAAAATAAAAAAGCCTTGAAAATCAAGACTTTTAAAGTGGAGATGACGAGAGTTGAACTCGTGTCCAAAAAACAATTCCCTGTTCTTCTACTATTATAGTTGCTTGTCAAAATTCCCCTCTAAGATAGTCAAACAACAAACTATAGAAAAGAGTAGCTTCATTATACATCTATATACTCAAAGCTTTGTATATAAGGTTTCTCACATAAGTCGATACAGATTCTGTAAGTGTGAGTGCTTACAGGTCTGCAACTGCCTTAGGCAGCGTATGCTAAATTATCTTCAGCGTTTATATTTAATTTTGCCATTTAACGCATTGCATACGAATAGCTTCACCAGCTGCATGTTCCCTGTCGAAACCGGTACATCCCCAAATCATATGTAAATATAGAATTTACATATGATATTCTAACATATATAAATAAAAATACCACTTAAAATTTTCTTACATCATTTACATAACCAGCTATAAGCTATATGTATAATGTAAAACTTTACTTTTTTCATAAATTATCTTACTATAGTAAAACAAAACAAGTCGATAGACTTTTAGTATATATATCAGGAAGAAGAGAAATGTTTAATATAGATGTAAAACTTACACCGGAGGATGAGTCGGAGGTACTTAGGTATCTTCAACACAATGGTAAAGATATAGATGAAAACCTACATGCACAGGTGCTTGAGTGCATGAATAAAATAAATGCTGTAGCAAAGCCGAACTTTGTTTTCAGAGAATGGGATCTTGAAAACAAGGGAGAATTTCCGGCAGAGCTTGACTTTTTTGTGGGAAACAGTATAAAAAAGCATATAAAAGATTGCCATAAGCTTATCTTGATGGCTGCTACAATAGGCGTTGGAGTTGATAATGCTATAAGAAAAGAAGAACTTAAAAATATGGCAAATGCACTCATTATGGATTCATGTGGTTCGACACTTATAGAAGCGGTGTGTGACAGCATAGAAGCAGGATTTAGAGAGCAGTATTTAAATGAAAATAATTATTTGACATTCAGATTTTCACCGGGTTATGGTGATCTGCCTATAACTATACAGAGACAGTTTGTAAATGTTGTAAATGCTACCAGAAGAATAGGATTAAATGTCAGTGACAGTGGAATAATGTTGCCGAGAAAATCGGTGACAGCTATAATAGGTGTCAGTGATCAAAAGTTAGAGACACTTAAAAAGAGTTGTGCAGGATGCAATCTTTTAAAATCTTGCAGATATAGAAAGATAGGAGTCAGATGTTATGCATAAATTATTGATACTTGACGGTGCAATGGGAACAATGCTTCAAGCTGCCGGCATGAAGGCCGGAGAGCATCCTGAGGTTTTTGGATTTGACAATCCGGATATAGTAAAAAACATACATTTAAAATATATAGAATCAGGCAGTAATGTAATATATACAAATACATTCGGAGCAAATGCACATAAGCTTGAAGGTTGTAAGATAGATGTGGAAACAGCCATAGCTACAGCTATAAAATCCGCAAAGGAGGCCATAGCAGAGAGTAAAAAGGATGTAAAGATAGCTCTTGATATCGGACCTATAGGTGAGCTTTTGGAGCCGCTTGGCGTACTTAGATTTGAGGACGCCTACGAAATCTATAAGGAAATGGTAACAGCCGGAGAGAAATACGGAGCTGATGCTATCATATTTGAGACATTTACAGATCTTTATGATGTAAGAGCGGGTGTACTTGCAGCAAAGGAAAATACAAAGCTTCCTGTATGGGTAACAATGACATATGAGACCACAGGAAGAACCTTTACCGGAACAAAGATAGAGTCTATGGCGGTAACACTTGAGGGACTTGGCGTGGATGCTGTAGGCTTTAACTGTTCTCTGGGACCAAAGGAAATATTGCCACTTGCAAAAAAGCTTAAAGAATGGACAAATCTGCCTATAATAATAAAGCCAAATGCCGGACTTCCAAATCCTTCCACAGGAGAATACGATTTGCTTGCAAGTGACTTTGCAGATCTGATGGCGGATTTTGGTGAAATAGGTATAGATTATGCAGGCGGATGCTGTGGCACATCTCCTGAATATATCAGTGAATTAAAATCAGCATTTGATAATAGAGAGTTTACCGAGTTAAAGCCTACAAAGGCAAAAACAGGTATATGTTCAGGCAATGAAATGGTGGAGCTAAATGGCGTAAGAGTTGTAGGTGAGAGATTAAACCCTACAGGAAAGAAAAGATTCCAGGAAGCACTCTTAAACCATGAGATGGAGTATATATGTAAGGTCGCAATAGAGGAAGAGGAATCAGGTGCAGACATACTTGATATAAATGTAGGTGTTCCTGGCGGTGATGAAGTTGCACTTATGATAGAGGCTGTGAAGGCGGTACAGTCTGTAGTCAATATTCCATTACAGATAGATTCATCAAATCCTGAGGCAATAGAAGCCGGACTTCGTGTATACAATGGTAGAGCGATAGTAAACTCAGTAAATGCTGAGGATGAAAGACTTGATATCATACTTCCTATTGTTAAAAAGTATGGTGCGGCAGTTATAGGACTGGCTCTAAATGAGAATGGTATACTACAACAGCACAGGAAAGATTTGATAATGCAAAGCATATACTTGATAAGGCACTTGAGTATGGCTTAAAGAAAGAGGATGTTATAATTGACTGCCTTACACTTACAGTTTCTGCACAGCAAGATCAGGCAAAAGAAACTCTTGAGGCTGTAAGAAGGGTAACAAGGGAGCTTGGACTTCACACAACTCTGGGTGTCAGCAATATTTCATTTGGGCTTCCTGCAAGAAGTCATATCACAGAAAATTTCCTTATACAGGCAATGTATGCAGGTCTTGATTTGCCTATAGTAAATCCAAATATTGAAGGAATTATGAATGCTATATATTCATTTAAGGTGCTTTCAGGAGAAGATAAAGACTCTGTAAAATATATTGAGAGATTTGCAACTGTAAAGGCTGAAACTAAGGTAGTAACGGTATCTGACAACGGAGAAGTTACAAAGGAAATTGTACAGGATGCAATATTAAAGGGGCTTAAGGAAGAGACTTATAATAATGCAAAGAAGCTTTTAGAAAATCACAGTGAGCTTGAAATAATAAATGAATATCTTATACCGGCACTTGATACAGTGGGAGATTTATATGAAAAACAGGTAATATTCCTCCCACAGCTTATCAATGCGGCAAATGCGGCCAGCTCTGCCTTTGAGCTTATAAAAGAGCAGATAGCCAAAAAGGGCGACAAGAATGTAAGTAAGGGTAAGATAGTGGTATGTACTGTAAAAGGTGATATACATGATATCGGAAAAAATATAGTTAAGGTAATATTGGAAAACTATGGTTATAGAATGATTGACCTTGGAAGAGATGTGGATATTCAAAAAGTGGTGGATACAGTTATAAGAGAGGATGTAAAGCTTGTCGGACTTTCAGCCCTTATGACTACCACCTTACCTGCAATGAAGAGTACTATTGAAGAAATAAGAAAGGTGTCAAATGATTGCAAGATATGGGTAGGTGGTGCAGTACTTACCAAGGAATATGCTGATGAGATGGGAGCAGATTTCTATGCACCTGATGCCAGAAGCTCAGTTGATATTGCAAAGACAGTTTTAGGATGATAAATCATGGAAAATATAAGAGACTATTTAAAGAACAATGTATTGCTCTTTGACGGAGCGATGGGAACATATTATGATGAACTTACAGATGACGGTATTGGCTGTGAACTTGCAAATATCAAAAACCCTGAGCTTATAAGAGGAATTCATAATGAATATATCAAAGCAGGTGCAAAGGCGATAATTACAAACACCTTTTCAACCGGCATAGATGCATTCTTTGGTGATAGAAAACTACAAAAAGAAGTGATCAATGCAGGAATAGATATAGCACTTGAGGTTGCAAAGGACAGTGCATATGTATTTGCTGATATGGGTGTATTAAGTGTTGACAGCAACAGAGAGGCATTTGAAGAATATAAGACCCTGGCGGATATATTCCTTGGAAAAGGAATAAATAATTTTCTGTTTGAAACAAGAAACAGCACGATAGGATTAAAAGAAATAGGCGAATATATCAAAGAAAGATCACCGGAGTCTTTTATAATAGCATCTTTTGCGGTAATGCCTGACGGGTATTCAAGTGAAGGGTATTACTATAAGTCAATGTTTAAAGAGATCTGCGAGTCAGGATTTTTTGATGCGGTAGGATTAAACTGTGTTTCAGGTGCAAATCATATGGCAAAGCTTTTAAAGGATGTGGATACTGACGGATTATACCTTATTGCTATGCCAAATGCCGGATACCCTATAGTCAGAGATAATAAAATACACTATGGTTCGTTGGCAAATTATTTTGCGGCTCAGATAGAAGATATTCTTGATATGGGTGTAAATGTAGTTGGAGGATGCTGCGGAACTACTCCAAAGCATATTGAGCTGCTAAAAAAGAGTATGAGCGGAATGCTTATAAAACCGAGAAAGTCTGTAAAGAAAGAAAAGAATGTCTTCCAGAATGTAAGATTAAACAGGTTTGAACAAAAGCTTTTATCAGGAGAAAAGCCTATAGCTGTAGAGCTTGACTCACCGATAGATACCAATGTTTCCAAGTTTATGGAAAATGCAGGTAAATTAAAAACAGCAGGAGCTGATATTGTAACTATAGCAGACAATCCTATAGCAAGAGCAAGAATGGACAGCTGTTTGCTTGCCTGCAAGGTTAGAAATGAACTGGACTTGGATGTACTGCCTCATATGACCTGTAGAGACAGAAATGTAAATGCAGCTAAGGGATTACTACTTGGTGCAAGTGCAATGGGAGTTGACAATGTGCTTGTAATAACCGGAGATCCGATACCGAATGCTCAAAGAGATGAGATAAGATCAGTATTTGAGTTCAATTCAGTGAAGTTTGCAAACTTTATCAAATCTTTGAATGATGAAGTATTTGAGAGTCCTATGAATATCTGTGGTGCATTAAATGTAAACGCCAAGAATTTCAGTGCAGAGCTTAGAAAGGCAAAAAGAAAGCAGGAAAACGGTGTAAAGGTACTCTTTACTCAGCCGGTTTTGACACAGAGAGCTATTGATAATCTAAAAGAAGCCAGAGAAAATCTGGATATTAAGATAATGGGCGGAATTATTCCTATAGTAAGTGAAAGGAATGCCAGATATATGCAAAGCGAAGTGAATGGCATATATATTACAGATGATATCGTAGAAAAGTATATCGGCAAGGAAAGAGAAGAGGCGGAAGAAATTGCCCTTTCTATGTCAAAAGAGATAGCAAATGAGATTTATGATCTGGTGGACGGATATTATCTTATAACTGTTTTAAACAGAGTAAGTTTGATGGAAAGACTTATAAAGACTGTGAAAGAGGTTTGTGAGAAACGATAATATTTTGATGTGACTTTGATATATTGAGTCAAGAATATTTTATAATATAATCCCTGTGAGTTGAGTACAAATCACAGGATTATATATTTAAAACTTAGACTCTAAGTTTCTCGATACATGACTTTAATATTTCAAAGGTTTTATTGACCTCATCTTCTGTATTGTACTTACTAAGTGTGAGTCTAAGGGAGGATGAGGCTCTTTTTTTATCATTTGAAATAGACATGATTACATGTGAGGGGTCTATACTTCCAGTGGTACAGGCAGATCCCAGAGATGCACAGATACCGTTTTGATTTAATAAAATCAAGAGCAGTTCACCACTTATATTTTCAAAGTAGATATTTATATTGTTAAAAAGTCTGCTATTTATATCACCGTTTATATGAGAGCCTTCGATATTTTCAAGTATTAGAGAAAGTAACTTATCTCTAAGAGATTTTACATATAAGCTGTCTTTATCCAAAGTTTCATAGGAGTTTTTCAAAGCATTTGCCATAGCGATTATACCGAAAGTGTTTTCTGTACCTGCTCTGCGATTTCGCTCCTGACTGCCGCCATGTATTAAAGATGTAAGCTTAATACCGCTTCTTATATATAAGAATCCGATACCCTTTGGTGAGTGGAATTTATGTCCGCTTGCACTGAGTAAATCAATACCCAGATCATTCACATCAATAGGAAGGTGGCCTACAGCCTGTACCGCATCAGTGTGGAATAAGATATGGTGCTCATGAGCAAGCTTTCCAATCTCTTTAATAGGTTGTATAGTACCTATTTCATTGTTTGCAAACATTATGCTTATAAGGACGGTATCTTCTCTTATAGTTGACTTAAGCTCATTGATATCAATAATCCCTTTTTCATCAGTACTTAGATAAGTGACTTCATAACCTTTTTTTTCAAGGTAAGAGAGTGTATGCAGTACAGAGTGATGCTCAATCTTTGAACTGATGATATGCTTTCCCTTATTTTCCATAAGTTCACAGGATTTTAATATTGCCCAGTTATTGGATTCACTGCCGCCTGAGGTAAAATAGATCTCATTATATCTTGCACCGATCAGATCAGCTATCATTTCTCTGGCATCTTCCATATCAGCCTTTACATCATTTGCCATAGAATAGCTTGATGAAGGATTGGCATAGTTTTCAAATAAATATTTTTTTGCTATATCAAAAGCCTCCTTATCCACCACAGTGGTAGAGGCATTGTCCATATATATCATAGTACTCCTGTTCTTTATAAAACTTTACATTGACATATTATAAATAAAATCATTATAAAATAAAATAGTAATGATAAGATTTGTGTTAAGGACATAAGTAAAAAAATATGATAAAATGATGTGGATTTTAAAAGTAAATGGATATTTATCGGAGAATATATGGAAAAGAAAAAGGTAGTGGTGGGTATGTCGGGAGGAGTGGACTCTTCAGTGGCTGCCTATCTTTTAAAAGAGGCCGGATATGATGTCACAGGTGTGACAATGCAGATATGGCAAAGTGAAGATGAAGAGGATATGTCAGGAAGTGGAGGATGCTGTGGTCTGTCTGCTGTGGATGATGCCAGAAGAGTGGCGAGAGATATCGGTATACCCTATTATGTAATGAATTTTAGAGATGAATTCAAAGATAAGGTGATAGATTATTTTGTGAATGAATATGTACAGGCAAGGACACCCAATCCATGTATTGCCTGCAACAGATATGTAAAATGGGAATCTCTTTTAGAGAGAAGTATGATGCTTGGAGCTGACTATATTGCCACAGGTCATTATGCCAGAATAGAAAAGCTTGAAAATGGAAGATATGCACTCAGAATGTCCAAAACAAGTGCCAAGGATCAGACCTATGCGCTTTATAATCTTACTCAGGATCAGCTCTCAAAGACATTGATGCCTGTAGGTGATTATGAAAAAGATGAGATAAGAGAGATTGCAAAAAAGTTTAATCTCAGAGTGGCAAATAAGCCTGACAGTCAGGAGATATGCTTTGTTTCAGATAATGACTACGCCTCATTTGTAGAAAATGAAATAGGCAAAAAAATGCCTGAGGGAAATTTTGTAACTGCGGACGGAGAGATACTTGGGAAGCATAAGGGAATACTGCATTATACCATCGGGCAGAGAAAAGGACTTGGTATAGCGCTGGGGCATCCCATATTTGTTACTGAGATAAGACCTGAAACAAATGAAGTTGTAATAGGTGAGAATGAAGATGTTTTCGGATACAGTCTGGAGGCAAATAATCTTAATGCAATGGCGGTAGAAAGCTTTTTTGACGGAATGAAAGCCATTGGGAAAATAAGATATTCACATAAGGGTGAACACTGCACCATTAAGGTACTTGGAGAAGACAGGATAAGAATAGACTTTGATGAGAAAGTAAGAGCCATTACACCGGGGCAGGCTGTTGTACTTTATGATGAAAGCGGACTTGTACTTGGTGGGGGAACAATTATAAAAAAATGTAATTAAACTGATTTGTACTGTATAAAGAGGCATAGAATATGAAAAAAAATATATTTAGAATTTCCATACTGAACAGTATTATTATAAGCTATGTAATAGGATTATTTTTAGTTATAGGATGGACTGTAATTTCTGCAATATCTTCGATTGGAGAATATGGACAAGTTAGGGATATAGCTGCCGGGATTGTAGCCATTCCTTTATGGGGAGGATTTGTAGCCGCCTTATTTGTATATCCTATAGTGTTGGCGGTATATCAACTGGTGATGCTTATCCTTGAAACAGATAGAATGATGTCAAAAACAGGAGTGGGCTTTGATCAGATTGTAATATGGTATGGATTTATTTTAGAAGGACTTTATATTGCAGTAGTAAAAGATGCAACAGGGTCTGACTGGAGTGAAGTGCTGACAAATTCAGAAACACATACACCTATCTTTACAGGAGCAGGACTCACAATTTGTGTACTATGCTTTATAGGTCTTATCGGGTATTATTATCTGAGGATTTGTTCACTAAAAAAAATACCGCCTTTACTTGCAGTGTTTTCAATATCGGCTATGTATATTTGGTTAGTTGTAATAGTTATTTTCACTGTACAGGTATTTGGTAGTGGTGGAATGGTAGGGAGATATTCTGATTTATACCTATTGATTTATCCTTTTTGCATTGCTTGCATTATAGTAAGGACAATTCTTTGTAAGGTCCGTGAGTGGAATGAACTTGAGATGGAAAGAGGAAAGATACAAAATAATGTGATTTTAAATTTTTTAGATAAAATACTGTCAAATTCAAGACTTTGGCCTATATATGCTCTAGTTCTTATGCTACCTTTGTTAGGAATTATTATAGCTATATTATTACTTTTCGGTCAGGCACCGGATTCTGTTATAAAGGCATGGACTGAAACTGCAGATTGGACATTGTCACTAAAGGAAGCACCTCAAAATATTTATTATGATGAGCATTATCTTTGTACGGTAGCAGCAGGCGGACATAAAAAGATTGTAAAACCTATACGAAAAGGGGTACGCCACGGCCATGAGGTAATTGTAAACAGACAGCTATGTATAGCAAATGCCTTTGAACAGATATTAGAGGAGAAAACTCCACGCTTCCACAAACTTGTAAGAGGAATATATGATCGCTACGGCTTCCCTGTTGCAAGGCTTATAAAGAGTAAATGGATTGCAGATATTATATATATTATGATGAAGCCTTTAGAATGGATATTCTTAATGGTGATATATATGAATGATGTTCAACCGGAAAATAGAATAGCGACCCAGTATATGAGTAAAATCAAAAAGCTCCCTTAATGTGGAGCTTTTTAAATTTTACGGAGGCGAAGAGATTCGAACTCTCGTGCCACAAAAAGTGACAACCTGATTTCGAGTCAGGCTCGTTATGACCACTTCGATACACCTCCGTGTTTCAGTATACAAAGTTACGAATTAAATCAACCTTAATAATGATTAAGAAATTCACAATAATTACATTTAATATAGAAGAAATTCGCATTTAGGTTATTATTTTATTGTTATATACTAATAATTTATATTGAAAAATTATACAATTTATGATAACGTGTTATTAATAATAAAATATTTCAGGAGGGTTCGACATGCGTTGTAAAAATTGTGGTTCTATGAATAGTGATGGGGCAAAGTTTTGTGAGAGCTGTGGTGCTACCATTGAGAGCGTGAATGTGCAGCAGAATCAAAGTGGTAGCGGATCGAATACATATAATCTTGGTAATATTCCTGATATTCTAAAAAAATTACCAAAGAATCTTATTTTTGGTGTAGTAGGTGCAATAGCTGCATTTCTTCTTATTTTGATAGTTGTACTGACCATAAATTCAAATAAAGTCATTGATTTGAACAAATATATCAGCTTTGAGTCGAGCGGGTATGACGGGTATGGAAAAGCGAGTATAAGTATTGATTGGGAAAGGCTAGATAAGGATTATGGCAAAAAGATAAAGTACAGTAGTAAGGGTAAGAAAGAGTATGGAGTTTTGACCTATGCTTTTGAGCCTGTTTATGTCCTTCATGATGCTGTATCCGGATTAGAGCCAGATAAATCTGAAAAACTGAGCAATGGTGATAAGGTAAAGTATACCTGGAGAGTGAATGATGATACTCTAAAAAATGTGAATTACAAGTTAAAATACAAGGATGGAGAGTATGAGATATCAAAACTGGATAAATTATCTAAATTTGATCCGTTTGAAAATATAAAGGTAGAGTTTTCCGGAATAGCACCGGAAGGCAAGGCAGAGTTTACTTACAATGCAAATGACATATTACATGATTATGATTTTGAACTTGATAAGCATGATAATCTAAAGAATGGAGATGTTGTAACAGTAAGTATTAAAAGTGATGAGTCAGAAATAAGCTTTATGGCAACAAACTATGGAAGAGTGCCTGAGAAGATGAGCCAAAGTTATACTGTATCAGGGCTGGAAGCTTATGTGACAAAGTATAGTGAGTTATCAGAAGATTTCATAAAAGAAGCAAATGATAAGGCAAAAGAGGTTATAAAAGAATATTCAGACAGTGCATATGGCGATACTACTACACTTTCAGATTTAGAATATGAAGGCTATGCTTTAAAAACAAATGTAGAAGGATATAATGCGTTATACATTATTTATAGCAGAGTGCTTACAAGTGTAGATCATAAATATGTAAATACTAAGATGTACTATCCTGTAGCATTTAGAACTTTGATGCTGGCAGATAAGATAAGCTATAAGAGTGATCCGGAACTTGTAGGAAAATCATATGGCATTGGGGAAAATAATAGCGATAGCAAGGGTCTAAAATTTCCAAGCGAGCTTTATAAAAGTAACTACTCCAATGTAGTGGTAGAAGCAGGAGATGGATTTGAAAAATATAAGGAACAGTCATATGTACATAAACTTGAAGATATGACTGACGAATACAAAAAAGCATTGCAGGATGAGGCGAGAATAACTCTTGATGAATATATTGCAAAAGATTATAAATCAAATATACAGGTATCAGATATAGAGTTTGCAGGTGAGTATTTACTGTATACATCAGATGACAAGCGTCAGTTTAACGGTACTAATATATACTATGTTGTTTTCTCTGCTAATATATCTGATGCTAATGGAAGGTTCCCTACTACCACCATTTATTATCCGGTAGAATATACCTATATAATGAAATTAAGTGATAATGATTTTACTGCAGCCAATAATACAAGTGTTTTCCTTAACTACACAACTCTTCCAAATACCTATGATACTACAAGAGGCTTTATAGACGGCAATGAGATGTACAATAAAATAATAAGCAACCGTACAAAGTCTTATGAGTATCAAGTCAGCGACAGCTTGAAGCAATTTGGAGAGTAATAATAAGTATATTATGCTTATACAAGCAAATATGTAGAATAGTAAAAAAGGGGGGCTGACAGTCAGCCCCTCTTTTATAACGTAATCGTTTGAATATTGTACAAATCTAAAGTAACAGTAGCTGTTTTAAAGTGTATTTCATATAATAACAATAAATTTCCTGCATGTTCTATCGTGTTTTTGTAATCAGGTATCTTGTTACAAAAGCGATCTGCCAAATCAAAAACAGTTTGCTTGCTTCTTACGGCAATTCCTCTTGCCTTTATATGTTCATTGCCATTTGTGGGGATTGTTGTAAAGGCTACGTTTCGATTTTGATCTATTTCTTGTACTTTTTTATTATCTTTAAAGGTCGCAAAGTATATGACATTATTTTTAGGATTAAAATAATAGTTGAATATTCTGACATTTGGATTGCCGTCTGTTCCGACGGTTGACAAAAGCAAGGTCAGTCTGTGTAGTCATGATTCTTTGGAATTCTTTTAGTGTATCCATGAAAACCTCCGTTTATTTATAATAAATGAATAATACAATACCGAAAAAGGTTTATCAAGCCGATATTGCGTGCAACTCAATACCAACTTGGAATAGACATAAAAGCTCATTTGATGTATACTTTTCTCTATATAAGATATCAAAAGGTATCGTCTAAATATTTAGATATATAGAAAAAGGGGAAGACATGATTGATATTAAATTTTTAAGAGAAAATCCGGATGTTGTAAAACAGAATATAAAAAACAAATTTCAGGATTTTAAACTTCCAATGGTTGACGAAGTTATAGAACTTGACGAAAAGCTTAGAAAGACAAAGGCTGAGGCTGATGAACTCAGATCAAAGAGAAACAAGATCTCAAAAGAGATTGGTTCTTTGATGGCGCAGGGCAAAAAGGAAGAAGCACAGCAGGTAAAGGCATCTGTAGCAAGTATCGGTGAGACATTGGCAGGTTTGGAGCCACTTGAGGCTGAACTTGAAGAAAAAGTAAAGAAGATCATGATGACCATTCCAAATATCATTGATTCTAGTGTACCTATAGGTAAGGATGACAGTGAGAATGTGGAAATTGAGAAATTCGGTGAGCCTTTCGTACCTGAGTTTGAAATACCTTATCATACAGATATCATGGAAAAACTTAACGGTATCGATCTTGACAGCGCAAGAAAGGTTGCAGGAAACGGATTCTACTATCTTATGGGAGATATTGCAAGACTTCATTCAGCAGTAATATCTTATGCAAGAGATTTTATGATCGAGAGAGGATTTACATACTGTATACCACCTTTTATGATCAGATCGGAAGTGGTTACAGGTGTAATGAGCTTTGCCGAGATGGATGCGATGATGTACAAGATTGAAGGGGAAGATCTATATCTAATAGGTACAAGTGAGCACTCTATGATTGGAAAGTTTATTGATACATTAAATGATGAGGCAAAGCTACCATATACACTTACGTCTTATTCACCATGCTTCAGAAAAGAAAAGGGAGCACATGGTATTGAGGAGAGAGGTGTTTATCGTATACACCAGTTTGAGAAGCAGGAAATGATAGTTGTTTGCAAGCCTGAAGAATCAATGATGTGGTATGAAAAATTGTGGCAGAATACTGTTGATCTTTTCAGATCTCTTGATGTACCTGTAAGAACACTTGAATGTTGTTCAGGAGATCTTGCAGATCTCAAGGTGAAATCATGTGATGTAGAGGCATGGTCACCAAGACAGAAGAAGTACTTTGAGGTAGGAAGCTGCTCAAATCTTGGAGATGCACAGAGCAGAAGACTTAGAATCAGAGTAAAGGATGATAATGGCAATAAATATTTTGCACATACACTCAATAATACAGTTGTTGCACCACCTCGTATGCTTATCGCATTTCTTGAGAACAATCTTAATGAAGACGGAAGCATTAGAATACCTGTAGCACTCAGACCATATATGGGTGGAAAAGAAGTTATAAAAGGTTAAAAATACGATACACCCTGTACTATTTGCAGGGTGTATGTTTTGATGAAAGGGATAAAAATGAATTTTTCTTTTGCACATTTTAATTTTAATGTTCTTGATTTAGAGAGAAGTTTGAAGTTTTATAAGGAAGCACTTGGTCTTGAGCCTGTAAGAACAAAGGAAGCAGCTGACGGATCATTCACTTTGGTTTATCTGGGAGATAAAGAAACAGGATTCCAGCTGGAACTTACTTATTTGAGAGACAGAAAAGAGCCATACAATTTAGGAGAACTTGAATATCATCTTGCACTTGAAACAGAGGATATGGAAGCAGCTCATGCATTACATAAAAAGCTTGGCGTAATATGCTATGAGAATCCGGGTATGGGAATATATTTTATAAGTGATCCGGACGGATATTGGATAGAGATAGTACCTAAAAAATAAAAGTTTATAGAATCAGAGGTAAACATGGCAAAGATACAGATGATTACTCCACTTGTTGAGATGGATGGAGATGAGATGACAAGGATTCTGTGGAAGATGATTAAGGATGAGTTAATTCTTCCATTTGTAGATTTGAAGAGCGAATATTATGACTTGGGATTAAAGCACAGAGATGAAACAGATGACAAAGTAACTGTGGAGTCGGCCAATGCTACAAAAAGACTTGGAGTTGCTGTAAAATGTGCTACCATCACTCCGAATGCCGCCAGGGTTAAGGAATATGACTTAAAGGAGATGTGGAAATCTCCAAATGGTACTATCAGAGCAATCTTAGACGGAACAGTATTCAGAAAGCCTATATTGGTAAAGGGTATAGAGCCTAATGTCAGAACATGGAAAAAGCCTATTACCATTGTACGTCATGCCTATGGTGATGTATACAAAAATACGGAGATGATTATTGACGGACCGGGCAAGGTGGAGCTGGTATATACAGATAGCAAAGGCAATGAAAAGAGAAGTCTTGTGCATGAATTTAAGGGTGCAGGTATTGCACAGGGAGTTCATAATCTGGATGCATCTATTGAAAGTTTTGCCAGAGCTTGCTTTGAATATGCTTTGAGTCAAAAAGAGGATCTTTGGTTTGCTACAAAGGACACTATCTCAAAGCAGTATGATCATACATTTAAGGATATCTTTGAGGAAATATACGAAAAGGAATATAAGGAGAAGTTTGAAGAGGCGAATATCACATACTTCTACACGCTTATAGATGATGCAGTTGCCAGAGTTATGAAATCTGAGGGTGGATTTATCTGGGCATGCAAGAACTATGATGGTGATGTAATGAGTGATATGCTCTCCTCAGCTTTTGGTTCTCTTGCAATGATGACCTCAGTGCTTGTTTCACCTGACGGATGCTATGAATATGAGGCGGCACATGGTACGGTTCAAAGACATTATTATAAATATCTGAATGGAGAGAGTACTTCTTCAAATTCAGTGGCTACTATTTTTGCTTGGAGCGGTGCTCTAAGAAAGAGAGGAGAGCTTGATAATCTGCCTGAACTAGTAGATTTTGCAAACAGACTTGAAAAGGCAACACTTGATACTATTGAGTCAGGCAAGATGACAGGAGATCTTGGAGCTATCTCAATTTTGGAAAATATACAAATACTTAACAGTGAAGAATTTATACATGAGATTGCAAAGAAATTGCAATAATATTGGTATTAACTTAGACTTAAGAATAAATGGCAGTTTCCTATGGAAGCTGCCATTTTTAGGAGAAATATGGGATACAGATTTTATTTTGGAGCATCGGGTACCGGAAAAACCTATAGAGCCTTTAACGATATTATAGATGAAGCTATAGAAAACAGAGACAAGAGATATTTTATTATTGTACCTGAACAGTTTACGATGCAGACACAAAAGGATATAGTGCAAATGCATACAAATCATGCCAGTAACAATATAGATGTACTCAGTTTTAACAGACTTGCATATAGAATATTTGAAGAATTGGATATTGAAAATCCTAAGCTTCTTGATGAGCTTGATAAGGCACTTATTCTTAGAAGAATAGCAAATCAGGTGGAGCTTAAGGCATGGAAGAAGCAGTTCCAAAAGGCAGGTTTTATAGACAATATAAAATCTCTTATTTCAGAGTTTATGCAATATGATATAAGTGATGAATTTATAAAAGAACAACAGGAAAACAAAGATGTAAACACCTTATTAAAAATAAAACTTGAAGATATATACAAGTTAAAAAAAGGATTTGGAGATTATATAAAAGGAAAAATATTTCACAAATGAACAGATATTGGATATATTAAATGAAAAATATAACAAATAGTGAATTGTTAAAGGGAGCTACCATATTATTTGATGGATATACCGGATTTACTCCTGTACAAAATCGTATAGTTGAAAACCTTATGAAAGTAGCAGATGAGGTGAGATTTTCTATAACTTTGGGTAAGGGAGTTAATCCGGATATAAAGCTATCTGAAAGCGATCTATTCTTTATCAGCACAAAGATGATTTCTCAAATCAATGACATGGCAAAAAAATATGATATCAAGAGACTGCCGGATATAAATTTAAATATAGGAGAGAATACAAGATTTAAAGACTCAAAGGAACTGGCTTTCTTTGAGGAGCATTTTTTAAGATATGACGGAAAAAAAGAAAAAGAAGTTTCTGATATTGAAATAAATTATTGCATGAATCCGCTTGATGAAATAGATTTTGTATCAAATAAGATATTAAAACTGGTAAAAGATGAGGGATATAGATATAGGGATATAGCTATAATATATGGAGATCTGGAGGGAGTAGCAGATTCTTTGGTAAATAGATTCCATCAGCTTGAGATTCCATACTATTTGGACGAGAAGATGGATATAAATAATAATGAGCTGGTGGAGTTCATTAATGCCTGTATTGCACTTATAAGTGAGAACTTTTCATATGATGCAGTTAATAGATATATAAGACTTGGACTTTTGGATTTTGATTATAGGAAGGTGTCATTACTGGATAATTATCTGCTCGAAACAGGAACAAGAGGTTATAAAAGATTACATAATGATTTTACATACTTACCAAAGAGCTTTACAGAGGCTGAACTTGAAGAAATAAACGAGTTTAGAAAGTTTGCATTGAAGAAAATTTCCCCTCTTTATATTGCTATAGGTAAGAGTAGGATAAATATAAAGGATGTATGTGATGCATTTAGAAAAATATTTGAAGATGAGTTAATAGAGGAAAAACTGGAGCTTGTAAGGGATGAGTTAGAATCAAGAAATGACATAAAAAGAGTAAGAGAATATGAGGGCGTTCTTGAGAAAGTTTTGAGTCTGTTTGAGAGGCTGGAGTTAATACTTGAGGGGGAAAGTATCAGCAAAAAGGAGCTGACAGATCTGCTTCGTACAGGATTTGAAGAGATAAAGCTTGGAATGATACCTGATAGAGTGGACAGAGTGGTAATAGGTGACTTAAAAAGAACCAGACTTGGCAGTATAAAGGCAATGTTTGTATGTGGTGCAAATGATGGCTGTTTGCCTACAGTTAAGGATGGAGGAGGTCTTATAAATGACAGAGAAAAAGAGACTTGAAGTCTATAGGATTTAATCTGTCGGATACTGTTAGAGAGGATTTGTATACAGGCAGATTTTATCTATATCAGGTGCTTACAAAGCCTTCAAATAAGCTATTTATAAGTCTTACCGGTATGGATTTTGAAGGAAAGACACGCAGACCATCAATACTTATAAATATGATAAAATCCATATTCCCAAATATTGAAATTAAAAACAAGAAAGATTCTGAAATTTATTCAAAATTTGAAGCCGAGGAATATTTGACAGAAAATCTTAGAAGACTTAGGGCAAAGGAAAATATTGATGAGGACTTTTTAAGATATGTTGCGACCTTCTTTGATAAGGACTTTATAAGAAAACTGACATCTTCTGCAATGTATATATATCATGATAGTGGTATAGGTGAGAGTGCAGCTAGAGAATTGTTTGGAGAGGAACTTCGTGTCAGTGTGACAAGGCTTGAAAATTATAATGCCTGTCCATTCGAGCATTTTATAAGTTACGGTCTTGGGGTGGAGGAAAGGCAAATCCATTCATTTAAAGCTTCAGATATAGGTACTCTGGTACATGAAATGCTTGAAAAATGTTTTAAATACGCAAAGTTTAAGGGTAGGACTATAGCTGATATGGAAGAAAAAGAGCTGTATGCTTTGGTAGATGATGCTATAAAAGAAAGCATGGCTTCAGATAAAAACAGTATCTTTGTGGAGAGCAAAAAGTCTATGTATCAGTTAGAAAAGATAGTTAGAATGACAAAGCTCACTATGATGGTACTTGCAAAGCAGCTGGCTGCCGGAAACTTTATTCCATTTGATTTTGAAAGGTACTTTGGAGAAAATGACAATCTGAAAGCGTTGAATATTGATTTAAAAAATGATGCGAAGATGTATCTAAGAGGAAAAATAGATAGGGTGGATACATGTGATGTAGATGGAAAAACTCTAGTAAAGATAATAGACTATAAGACAGGAAGTATGAAATGGGAAATAGATATGCCATACTATGGTAGAGCATTGCAGCTGGTGATATACCTTGATGCAGTGATTGAACAGCTTGCAAAAGATGGTAGGGAAGTATTACCTGCAGCATTTTTCTATTACCATATAGATTCTCCTTTCCTTACCAGAGATGAGGCAAAGAATGAAAATTCTATTCTAAATAAACTTAAACCGAGTGGAATCGTAAATACAGATTTGAGTATAATAAAAAATCTTGACAGAAGATTTGAAACTGAAAGTGATGTTATACCGGTTGCCTTAAAAAAAGATGGCAATTTTTCAAAGTATTCTACTGTGGCAAGTACAGATAGAATCAATTTATTGCGAAGCTATGTAAGACAAAAGGCAAAGGATACTGCTGAGAATATTTTAAATGGTGAAATAGGCATAAGACCTTCTCTTAGAAAAGGTATATCAAGATGTGATTATTGCCCATACAGTGCGATATGTGGATTTGATGAGGGTATAGAGGGATTTTCATATAATAGTTTAGCTAAGATAAAAGATATTGATGTCTGGGAAAAGATGGAGAGTGAAAGAAATGTGGACTGAAGCACAACAGGCGGCCATTGATATAAAAAAAGGTAGTATTTTGGTGTCTGCCGCTGCAGGAAGTGGAAAGACAGCGGTACTGGTAGAAAGAATTATAAAAAAGATAACTGATAGTAAAAATCCAATAGATGTGGATTCTCTTTTGGTAATGACCTTTACAAGGGCTGCTGCCGCATCTATGAAGGAGAAGATATATAATGCTATATTAAAGGAAATGGAAAAGCATAATACTAATACGAAAGAGTTTAATAGGCTTAAAGAACAGTCAATACTGCTTTCTTCAGCAAAGATAATGACTACAGACAGCTTTTGTCTTTCCATAATAAAGGAAAATATAGATAAGATAGATATTGATCCGGCTTTTAATGTAGCTGATGAGAGTGAAATCTCTCTGTTGAAAGCAGATACTATGGAGGAGCTTTTGGAAAGTGAGTACGAAGCGGGAAGCGAAGACTTTGTAGAACTTACAGATGCTTTTGCAAATACTAAGGGAGATAAGAGCATATCTGAATTTATAGAAAAGCTCTACAGATTTGCCATCAGTAAGCCATGGCCTATAGAATGGCTGGAATCCTTAAACAATGTGGATGACAGTTGGAAAAAATATATCTTTGATGAAATTATTAGAAGTATTGATTCGATTTTACTTGATATAAATAAAATTATCGATATTTGCAATGAGTATGAAGGACCTGCAAATTATCTGGACACAATTTTGGAGGAACAGTCAAGCATTGCCAATATAAAAAGGTCAAAAGATATATTTGAACTGTCAGAGAAGCTGAATAATATGAGCTTTGGAAGATTAAAAGCTGTAAGAGGTGGTAATGAATATCTGAAAGTAAGTGCAAAAGAGTTAAGAGATGCATATAAGGAGGCTATATCAAATCTCGCAGAGGAATACTGCTTTGATACAGCAAGGCTTATTGAAGAAGAAAACAAAGAAAAAGCCAAAGTCAGAGCTATAGTGGATTTGACAAAGAAATATATTGCTCTTTTTAATGAAAAAAAGAGAGAAAAGAATCTTGTGGATTTTTCTGATATAGAGCACTTGGCACTTGGTATACTTCTGGATGAAAATAAATGCCCTACAGAGATTGCATTACGATATAAAAAAGATTTTAGTGAAATATATATTGATGAGTATCAGGATTCCAATTATTTGCAGGAAGCCATAGTGTCAGCCATAGAAAAAAACAATATATTTATGGTTGGAGATGTAAAGCAGTCCATATATGGCTTTCGTCAGGCTTCACCGGGGCTTTTTATGGATAAGTATAAGCGATTCTCACATTATGAGAATGTGGATTCTGATGATGAAACTGCCAAAAAGGTTATACTTAGTAAGAATTTTAGAAGTCGTGGAAATGTGCTAAGTTCTGCAAATGTTATATTCAAGAAGATAATGAAAGAAGAGACAGGCGGTATTGAATACGATGATGATGCAGCCCTCTATCTTGGAGCAGCTTTTGAGGAAGCTAAGGGCGTAGAATATATTAGTGAAATAATGCTTACAGAAACTGCTGATATTGAGGATGATACTTCAGCCATAGAGCTTGAAGCAAGAGCCATTGCAAAGAGAATTAAGGAACTTAAGGCTGAACTTAAGGTGGATGGCGGTAGAGATTTAAAATATAGCGATATAGTTATTCTGATTCGTACAAATATAGGTGAGAGCATTGCAAAAGTCTTAAATGATGAGAACATACCTGCATATGCAGAAAATAATAAGGGATATTTTAAGACATTTGAGGTAAGAAAGATACTTGCTATTTTGGCAGCTATTGACAATCCTTATTCAGATGTGGACTTGACTGCATTTTTAAATTCAAATCTTGTAGGTATGACTGATTTGGAGCTGGCAAATATAGCTTCTTCTTATAGAAAATCAATGAATATGGAAAAGTCCACAAAGATAAGGATGATGGATGCCATTTTATATGAGGGCGTCGAAAGTAATATTGCATTTGAAACAAGAGAAAAAATAAAAAAAGCGTTGGAATTTTTGGAGGAATACAGAAAAAAAGCTGCATATATGAATATATCGGCACTCCTACAAGATATTTATAATAAAACTGATTTTTTAAATCTTATTTCTGCAATGCCGGGAGGTCAGGTAAGAAGAGCAAACCTTATTCTTCTTATAAATAAGGCAGTGACTTTTGGAAATTCAGGCTATAGCGGTCTTTATAATTTTATTAGATACATTGCCAGACTGAAGGATTTTGATAATGACTTCGGAGAGGCAAGTATTCTTTCAGAGAATGATGATATAGTAAGGATTATGACAATACATAAGTCAAAAGGGCTTGAATTTCCGGTCTGTTTCCTTGCCTGTACCAATAGAGGTTTTAATAAAACTGATTTAAAACAGGGTATGGTAATAGATACTGATTTTGGACTTGGGGTACAGTATATCGATAGCGATAGGAATATAAAGGACAGTTCTATAAAGCAGAATGTGATAAAGCATAAATTAAGTGTAGATCTTATGGGAGAAGAGCTTAGGGTATTATATGTTGCACTTACAAGAGCCATGGAGAAGATGATCATCTCAGGTGCTTGTAAGAGTATAGATAAGGCTTTAGAAAAAAATAGAGAAAATCCAAGCTTTTTGGATATTCGAACATGCAATTCCTATCTGGATATGGTGCTTTTGGGGCATGACAAAGTAAATTTTGATATCAGGACCTATGATTATAATACGCTTTTGAATGAGGAAGTGTGTACTCAAAGAGAAGTGAGAGATATTCATAAGATATTTGAAGATGTAAATGTAGAAGAATATGAAGTCCTAAAAAACAGGCTGAATTATAGATATCCATATATGGAGAATGTGGAATTAAAGACAAAGTTTTCAGTATCAGAAATAACTAAAATGCTTAAAAATAAAGATTCCAAACCTAAACCTGTAAAGAAAAAGAGAGTAAATACAAGTAATGCTGCTGAGCGTGGAAATGCATATCACAAGCTTATGCAAAAAACCCATTATGAGAACATAGATAAGTTTGATAATGTTGAAGAGTTTGTTAAAGCAGAGATTACACTGTTAAAGAATCAAAAATATAGGGAACTTATAGATCCTACAGATATAGTGAACTTTTTAGACAGTAAACTGGGTTTGGAATTTATAAAGTATAATAAGAATCTGAAAAGAGAGAACCAATTCATAATGGGAATATCTGCAAGAGAGGCAGATAGAGGAGATACGGATGAGACTATTCTTATACAGGGAATTATAGATGCCTATATAGAAAAAGGATGATGGAATAGTTTTAATAGATTATAAGACTGATAAAGTAAATGCTGAGGATAGACTGATAAATGATTATAAACCACAGCTTATGCTTTATAAAAAAAGTCTTTGGAGATGAGTACAGGAAAAAAATTGTCAAAGAAATATATATATATTCATTTTTCATTAGGTAGGGAGATAAGAATAGAATAATTAACATTTTAGTATAAAAATAATTTTTCTTTTATAGAATTAGCTTTACAATAGGGGAGCTAATTATAAGAATATGTATAGCAAAAATAGTATTGGGGTGGCTTGACAATCCAAAACACCCCAATATATAACAATGGAATATTAGTATGTAAAGTTACTATTTATCTTTATTTACAATGTTTTTGATGCCTTCAACTGTTCCTTCTATAGCATCCTTAACATCCTCAGCAACCTCTTTTACTTTTGAAGCAGCTTTTTCTGCAGCTCCTTCTTTTTCCACCTTTTTGTCACCAGCTATTTTACCTATTTCTTCTTTTATTGCACCTTTAGCTTGGTCAATTTTCTCTTCTAATGACATAATAACCTCCTAATATTTTAAACTATTTTATATAATATTCCGTATATTAAACTAATTTTATAGAAATACTACGGAACTATTATATATTATACCATACTATTATAATAGTAATCAATATACTTAAAAAACTATATACTATCTCTTACCAAATAAAAACGAAACAAAGGCAATAACAATTACTGCTCCTAAAAATAGATGGAACTAGAGCCATTCCTGCCAGAGTTGGCCCCCATTTACCAAACAGTGATTGACCTACAGATGATCCTAATAGACCTGCAACGACATTAGCAATTATACCCATTACTTTACCTTTATTAGTAATCTCTCCTGCAATAAAACCTATAAAACCTCCTACTATAATAGACCAAATCATAATTTACCAACCTTTCTAGAATTATTATATATTTATTGTTTTGATATCCAAATTAAAAAAAGAACCTAAAAAAAGATATATAAAAATAAATATTTACTAATATTATATACCATATAGTGCAAATTGTCAAAAAAACATATTAAAGTATAAAAAAATATAATAAATAATGGAGGTTGCGACTCAAAAGCTTTACTACAACCTCCAAATTTCCTAAACAGTATCGTAAAACTTATAATTAATATATTACTATGCTAATTTAGCCAATGTATCCTTAGCAAATACATAATTCTCGGCAACTTTGTTCCAATCAAGGACTTCAAATAATGCTTTTATATAATCCCCTCTTAAGTTCTTATATTTTAAATAATATGCATGCTCCCATACATCAATAGCAAGAATAGGGAAAAGCTTACCCTCGCTTTCAAGAATAGGGTTATCCTGATTAGGGCTTGAAGATACACTTAAATTTCCGTCTATATCAGTACTTAACCATGCCCAACCTGAACCGAATTGACCTATAGCCAGATTAGATAATTGTTCATTAAGATTCTCAAAGCTTCCAAAAGTGGCCTTAATCTTATCTGCAAGTTCACCTATAGGTTTATGAGCAGGATTATCAGAAAATTGCCCAAAAAATAAATTGTGGTTAAAATAACCTCCACCATTGTTTCTTATACCTTGAGCATCAGATTTACCCTCAGACTTACTCTTCCAATGAGCAAGAATAACTTCTACAGGTTTGTCATCAACACCGGCTGCCTGAGCTAGAGTATTAAAATTCTTGGTATAAGTAGCGTGATGCTTAAGATAATGGGTTTCCATAGTAAGAGTGTCAAAATGTGGTTCCAATGCATCAAATGCATAAGATAATTTGATTTGTTCAAACATATTTAATTCACCTTTCTTCATAAATTGTTAAATATTATAATATAGTTCAGACTTTAATAAGGATAATAAGTCTTTTACTAATTAAATTAATGTTTTAAAAGATATATTATCTAATAAAGTATCACAATAAATAATGTTTTACAAGCCATAAATTCATACAAAAATAACATGTATAAAATTTTTAAGTGCTAATAAATATTTGTTGTTATATAATATATTTGCGATATCACGATTAAATAAATATTTCTTTAGCAGTAAAGAGGAAATATTAATAGATGAGTATAGTAGGGAGATAAGAATGTAATGAAAGTAAAAAGAGTAATTCTTGCTTCAGCGTCACCAAGGAGAAAAGAACTTTTGGCACAGATAGGAGTTGGGTTTGAGATAATGGTATCTGACAAGGAGACAGAAATAGACAGTTCAGATCCAAAAGAGGCATGTAAAAAACAAGCATTTCAAAAGGCAGTGGATATAGTGGATAAGGCTTCAATAAAGTATGAAGATGATACTTGTATTGTAATAGCAGCAGATACTATTGTAGAATATGAAGGTAAAATAATTGGAAAACCTAAGTCAAAAGAAGATGCAAAGCAGATGATTGAGGCTATATCAGGTAGAAAGCACAGAGTTTATACAGCGGTATGTATTTACAATTCTATTGTAAAGAGTTATGAGAGTTTTGTAGAAGAAACATCAGTGGAAGTAGCAGAGCTTTCAGACGAAGAGATAGAAGATTATTTAGATAAAAAAGAACCCTATGATAAGGCAGGTGCCTACGCAATACAAGGATATTTTTCGAGATATATAGTTGGAATAGAGGGAGATTATTACAATGTAATGGGCTTACCAATTGGTAGACTGTATAGAGAATATCTAAGACATTACATTTAAAATAAATAACGGCTTTTAAATTTTACAATCCTAAACGAAACTCTTTTCTAATGCTTCACAGAGTTTTATACAGTTTACAAAACTTGCTTGTTTGCTTGGGAAGTGATAAGTCTTGTACTGTTTAATTCCGTTTCACCTTTTAAAGAGTTGAACGCTAAAAGGATTGTAAAATAAAAGCTATTTATAAGTTAAATATTTAATTCTAGTTTCCGTCAGGATTTAGACATTTACCGTCTTTATCAAACTGGTAGCTTATGCCCTTTATATCTATAGCACGATCTCTAGCCATTTTGCCATCCATGAGCATATAGTACCAAAGGCCTTCATCAGGATTTATCCATTCATCTACTGCCATTTTACCATTTCCATGAACATAATATGTATTTGTACCGTCCTTTATCCATTTGTGCGTAGCCATTTTGCCATTGTAATTGAAATAATACCAGGCTTTATCATCAGGATTTTGTACCCATTTACCTTGTGCCATAGGACCTGTTGAATGGAAATAATAGGTGTTATCTTTTATTTTTTGCCAACCGGTAAGCATAGAACCATTATTGCTAAGATAGTACCAAGAACCATCTATAGACTTCCAACCTGTAGTCTTCTTACCATTGGCATCATAATAATACCAAGAACCGTCTTTTTCTTCCCATTTTGTCTTTTCCACAACATTTACATGTACAGTTTTTGTTATATCACGATAGGATACTGTTATATTGGTTTCGCCTACTTTATAAGCGGTGATTTCACCCTGTGTCACACTGGCAATATCAGGATTTTCAGATGTCCATATAGCAATATTACTTACATTAGTGTAGACGCCTCCCTCTAAGAAGATGGATTCTACCGGCACCTTAAATTGTAGCTCTATATCCATATCAGCCGGAGTAACTATAAGATGACGTTCTAAATTTTCCTCAGAATCCACACCTGAGTTTGCCATTGCAAGCTCCGTCATCTTCTTTTCTATAGAGTTTACATCAAAACTGCTTGATAAATCGACATCACTGTTATATACATCTCCAATATCTGTGGAACTATATAATTCTGTTACAACTTCGGCTTTACCCTCGGCATTTGTAAAACTATTCTCTATGGGTGAGGAATTGTTTCCGCATCCTGCTATTAAAAAACTACTACCAATACAAATTGATAAGCATACAGATGGTATAAATCTTTTCATACGCCTCCTAAATCTAATCGAAACTTATAAATGATATTATATCTATTTAAAAATAGCATTTCAACCTATATTTTTATAATATTAATACAGTTCAATATAAAAAAATATTCCTGGTGCATTGTCTACAAGATTGAGTATACTGTCATGGCTTATTCTGTACCTTCCCGGGTCTTTGACAGTTTGCTCACCTAAATAATCATTAAAAAAGTCCTACAACCCGCATATAACCTACATTCTTCAGTTGAAATTTTTTTGTCAAAAATATTTGTTTCAATATATAGTATTTTCTAGTATTTTATGGTATAATAAGGTGTGGAGGTTATTTATGAAAGTTACTACATCAAAATCAAAAAAATGCAGAGTCCTTCTATATTTCCAAAAAGCTTTATAAATGACAAAGGGGTTAGTACCTCTGTAAATGTACGCAAACTTGGTACTCTCGCTGATTTATTAAAAGAGCATGGACCCACTAGAGATGACGTCTATGAAATGGGCTCAGTGCCGAGGCAAAACTTGAAACACAGAAGTACAAAGAAGATAAAAATAGTAAATATTTCTTTTTAACTCAAGCAAAAGACTACAGACACAGCAACAAGTCTTCTATCGTGGAGGTTACCTGTTTTTTTGCAGTACGTTTATTATCAACTTGGCTTAAATAAAGTTTGCAGAAAGATAAGGGATAAGTATAACTTCAAGTTTGATATCAACTCGATTTTATCGGATTTGATTTACTCCAGAATACTTGAACCTTCCAGTAAACGCTCAAGTTACTCTTGTTCTATGGACTTTTTAGAGCCACCATCTTACCAATTACATGATGTATATCGCTCTTTAAATGTACTGGGCAAGGAATGTGACCTTATACAATCTGAAACTTATAGAAATAGTCATTTAGTGGGTAAGCGCAATGATAAGCTTCTTTTTTATGATTGTACTAACTATTATTTTGAGATTGAGGATGAAGATGGCATTAAAAGATATGGCAAAAGCAAGGAACATAGACCAAACCCTATAATACAAATGGGTATGTTTATGGATGGTGACGGTATTCCACTTGCTTTTTCTCTTTTTCCCGGAAATGCAAATGAACAAACCTCTATTAAACCACTTGAAGAAAAAATTTTAAATGAGTTTGATTGTCAAAAGTTTATTTACTGTAGTGATGCCGGACTTGGTTCAGAAAAAATAAGAAAGTACAATCATATGGGTGAAAGAGCTTTTGTAGTCACTCAATCAATAAAAAAGCTTAATGCACAGGGTAAGCAATGGGCTTTAGATACTAAAGGATTTAAAAGTTTGTACGATAATAAAGTGGTAGACCTGGCTGAAATCTCAAAGGATGATGAGACTATATATTACAAAGATGCTCCATATACACCAAAAGATTTATCTCAAAGACTTATCATCACATATTCACCAAAATATGCCAAATACCAAAAAAACTATTAGAGAAAAAAACAAGTTGACAGAGCTAAGTTAATGCTTGAAAAAGGCAGTATCAAAAAAGAAAGAAGAAATCCTAATGATCCGGCCAGGTTTCTTGGCAGTATTGCAGTAACTGATGATGGTGAAAAAGCAAATGTACATAACTTTCTTAATACAGACAAAATAGATGAGGAGGCAAAGTATGATGGTATGTATGCCGTCTCAACAGACCTACTTGACGATAATGTAAGTGAAATACTAAATATAAGCGAAAAAGCGTTGGCAAATAGAAGAATGCTTTTAGAATTATGAAAACCGAGTTTGAAGCAAGACCCTAGTATTTTTTTACAAAGAGCTGATAGAATTACTTCTCACTTCTTAACCTGCTTTTTAGCCTTGATTATTTACAGATATATTGAAAAATTTTTAGACCACAAGTATACATGCGAAGAGATTCTAAATACCTTAAAAGATTTTAATTTTGCATATGTAAAAGAGCAAGGTTTCATACCCCTATATAAACGAACAGAGCTCACAGATAAACTACATAGAGATTTGTCATTTTTAATACAGATTTTGAATTTATAACAAAAAAAGTCAAATGCGGACAATACAAAAAAACAAAGCAAAGGAAAAATAAAATACTATTTTTTTAGTTTCAAAACGAAATAAAAAAATGCCCTGAAAGCCAGTAAAAACACTGGGTTTCAAGGGCATTTTAACTTTTGAAAACTGTCAAAGACGGGATTATATCTATTTAAAAAAATAGCATTTCAACCTATATTTTTTTATAATATTAATACAGTTCAATATAAAAAAATATTCCTGGTGCATTGTCTACAAGATTGAGTATACTGTCATGGCTTATTCTGTACCTTCCCTTTATTGTTAAAGTGGCGGCTCCACAGATATCTGCCAAGGCAGCATTTTTTGAAAGCTCCAAATCCACAATATCAAGATTGTTCTTCCTTATATAGTCAAAAAAATTACTAAGTGGAATTTTATTGTCATATTCTATGTAAAGTTCAACCATAGTAGAGCTTTTTCTCAAAAATCCTTCAAGTTTTTGCAATAGTGCCATTACGATAAATATTGCGATACCACCTGCTATGGCACATTCATAGTAACCAATACCTATTGTCAGACCACAGCAGGCAGCCGTCCATATGCCTGCAGCAGTTGTTATACCTTTTACTTGATTACGACCGGTAAGTATTATAGTACCTGCACCCAAAAATCCTACACCGCTTACAACCTGTGCTCCAAGTCGTACAGGATCACCACTGTTAAATACCTGAAATACATACTGATTTGTAATCATAACAAGGGTTGAACCCAGACAAACCAATATATATGTTCTAAAGCCGGCAGGTCGATTTTTCCTCTCACGGTCAAAGCCTAATATTCCACCTATGCATAGAGATAGTATAATACGAAATACCATAGAGTAAAAATTTAATTCTCTTAGCATATAAACTCCTTAAAATAATTATTGTATTGCATATTATATATGCAATATATGATAAGGTAAATAACTTATATTTTAAGAAGGATATATAGGCTTGTTCTTGCTTTTGATACCTCTATAGGATATAATTATATGATTAATGTAAACAATATGGAGGATCATATGACTAGGCATTTGCTAAGAGAACATTGTTTTAAAATATTATTCGTTTTGGATTTTTATCCGGAGGAAGAAACAAAAATTCAAATAGATAATTATTTTGAATCGCCGTCTTTAGAGGATGAAGAGGATGAACTTATTCATGATGCAAATTATAGTGATGTAGATATAGAATATATAAAATCAAAGACAATGTTGGTAAAGGACAAACGACCGGAAATTGATCAGATAATTAGTGAACTTTCACAGGGGTGGAAGCTCGAGAGAATAGGTAGAGTAGAGAGAAATATTCTTAGACTTGCAATAGGTGAGATGAAATATGACAATGATATACCTGTCAGTGTAGCTATAAATGAAGCTGTAGAACTTGCAAAGACATTTGGTAGGGATGAGTCATACTCATTTGTAAATGCTATTCTGTCAAAGGTAAGTATGGAAGAGTAGTTGCTTGGAGGCTATATGGTTTATACTGTATCGAAAGTGAATGAATATATAAAGAATATATTCTTAAGTGACTGTCTACTGAGTGATATATCAGTAGAGGGAGAAGTGGGCAATTGCACATATGCAAGCTCAAAGCATATATACTTTACTATAAAGGATGAAAGAGGGACCTTGTCAGCTGTGATGTTTTCCAGCCGTAGAGGGGGTCTCTCTTTTGATATGAAAACGGGACAAAAAGTTATAGTAACAGGTAATATATCCTGCTATGAAAGAGATGGCAAGTATCAGTTGTATGCCGAAAGAATAGAGGAAGTTGGTAGGGGAAAACTATATGAACAATATCTTTTACTCAAGGAAAAACTGGAAGATATGGGGATGTTTGATCCAATATATAAAAAAGAAATACCTAAATTTGTTAAAAGTATAGGAGTGGCAACAGCGAAAACAGGAGCTGTAATAAATGATATAATAAATGTGAGTTATAGAAGAAATCCATATATTAGAATAGTACTTGCACCATGTCTGGTACAAGGGGAGGGGGCAGCAAAAAGTATTATTTCAGCTATAAAAAAACTGGATAAGATGAATCTGGATGTTTTGATAGTTGGAAGAGGAGGAGGTTCCTTAGAAGATCTATATTGCTTCAATGACGAGGAGCTCGCAAAGACTATTTTTAATGCCAAAACTCCTATAATAAGTGCTGTTGGGCATGGTAGAGATCGTTCAATAGCCGATTATGTTGCTGATAAAATGGCTTCAACACCTACTGAAGCGGCAGAATTTGCAAATTTTATATATGATGATTATATGTACACATTGGATATATATATGAGAAATCTTAAGGCAGGTCTTGGGAGAAAAATAGAAGATAAAAAGAGGGACTTGAATACATTACTTTTGAGATTGAACAGAAAAAGTCCACAGTTTCGTCTACGTGAGCAAAAGCAAAGCTTGGAAAGTTCTTCTAAAATACTGCAAAATACATTTAAGAATATTCTGGAAAACAGAAAAATCAAACTTGAAAATTTAACTAAAAGACTGGATACAGCTTCGCCATTGAAGAAATTATCAGGTGGATATGCATATATAAGTGATGAAAATAATAAAAAAGTACTGAGTGCCGAGAGCTTAAAATCAGATGACGAATTAAATATATTTTTTTCTGATGGAAAGGTAAGGGCAAAGGTCTTATAATAAGGAGAGAAAATGCCGAAAAAAGAAGAAAAAAAACAGGGTATAGAAGAAACCTTGGTGAATATAGAAGATTTGATTGCAAAGCTTGAAGAGCCGGATACTACACTTGAGGAGGCATTTGAGCTATATGAAAAGGGCATAAAGCTGGTAAGACAGGCCAATGATAGTATTGCACATGTGGAAAGACAGATGGAGATACTCTCAGGGGATGCAGATGATGAATAAAGAGAATATAAAAAAGATAGAAGAACTGATAGAATCATTCTTCTATACTGAGGTTGATTTAAATAAAAAGGTAATAATTGCTTCGAATGAAGCTATAAAAAATGGTGGCAAAAGACTCAGACCACTTATAATGTATGAAATTTATAAGGCGGTGGCAGGCGATGAGTACAAAGAAGACATAATAGCACCTTATTTAGCTGCAATCGAGATGATACACACATTCTCATTGATACATGATGATTTACCGGCGATGGACAATGACAGATTAAGAAGAGGAAAACCTACCACATGGGTTAGCCATGGAGAAGATATGGCAATACTTGCAGGCGATATGCTATCTGTACAGGCATTTGAGATAATATCAAATAAAATGCAGGAAGTGGATGATATCATTGTATTAAAGCGAATGACAAGAGCATTATATACATTGGCAAGAGCTACCGGAGGATTTGGTATGATCGGCGGTCAATGTGTGGATGTGGAATACTGCGGTAGGAAAATGACAGAAGAAGTCATGAGATATACCTATGCTTTAAAGACAGGGGCATTATTACAGGCTTCATTTGTTATAGGTGGTATACTTGCAGGAGCAAATGAAGTCGAAATAGAATTGCTAAAAAAAGCTGGGGCCTATATAGGAGAGGCATTTCAGATAAGAGATGATTATCTGGATATAGTTGCAGATGAGAAGGAGCTTGGTAAGCCGACACATTCAGATGAAAAAAATGAAAAGATAACATATGTTAATATAGTTGGTATTGATGAAAGCTTAAGAAGAGTGGAGTCACTTAGTGCTGATGCAAAAAAATGCTTGAAAGAGGTAAGGGGAAATATGAACTCTATTGTTGAAATCATTGATATGATGGTAAATAGAACTTCATAAGATTTGATATGATACTTGAAAATATTGAAAAGCCGAGTGATATAAAGAAATTAAAGAGAAAAGAATTAGATATATTAGCAAGAGAGATAAGAGATTTCCTTATTGAAAAAATAAGTATAACAGGTGGACATTTGGCAAGTAATCTTGGGGTCGTGGAGCTCACCATGGTCATGCATATTTCTTTTGATTTGCCTAAGGACAAAATAATATGGGATGTAGGTCATCAATCATATACACATAAGATACTTAGTGGCAGGAAGAATGCATTTGACAATCTAAGAAAATTTGGAGGTATGGCAGGATTCCCAAAGACAAGTGAATCAAAGTTTGATGTATTTAATACAGGTCATTCCTCTACAAGTCTTTCAGCCGGGTTGGGAATGGCATTTGGAAGAGATATAAAGGGTGAAAACTATAGAGTTATTTCAGTTATTGGTGACGGTGCATTAACCGGTGGTATGGCTTATGAGGCTTTAAATAATGCTGCCGGAATAAAGAAAAATTTCATCATGGTACTAAATGACAATGAAATGTCTATTTCAAAAAATGTCGGAGGAATGAATGATTATTTGAATAATATAAGAACAGCAGCCGGATATAATAATTTAAAAAAGAGGGTAGTAAACTCTTTGGAGCGTTTGCCATATATAGGAAAGCCTGCAATAAATAGTATTAGGCAGACCAAAAATGGTATAAAACAGATATTGATTCCGGGAATGCTGTTTGAAAATATGGGAGTTACATATCTTGGACCGGTAGATGGACATAATATTTCGGCACTCTTAAAGGTATTCGATGAGGCAAAAAAGGTGGAAGGACCTGTGCTTGTACATGTTCTTACCAAAAAAGGAAGAGGCTATAGTCCGGCGGAAAAACAACCCGAAAATTTTCATGGTATAGGTTCTTTTGATATAGCCAGCGGCATACCGAAATCTGGAAGCACTAAGCCTACATATACGGATGTTTTCTCAAAGAAAATAGTTGAGCTTGCAAGCAAAAATAAGGACATTGTAGCCATAACAGCGGCTATGCCTGAGGGATGTGGGCTATTGGTTTTTAGAGATGTTTTTCCTAAAAGATTCTTTGATGTAGGTATTGCAGAACAGCATGCCATTACATCAGCAGCAGGGCTTGCAGCAACAGGACTTATTCCGGTGGTATGTGTGTATTCATCTTTTTTGCAAAGGGGATTTGATCAAATAGTACATGATGTATGTATTCAAAACTTACATGTTGTATTTGCAATAGATAGAGCAGGACTTGTGGGAGCGGATGGAGAGACTCATCAGGGAATATTTGATGTATCCTTTCTTACCTGTATTCCAAATATGACTTTACTTGCACCAAAGAATGCAAGGGAATTGGAAGACTGTCTTGAATTTGCAATAAATTTTGATGGACCTATTGCAATAAGATATCCGAGGGGCGTAGCCTATGACAGTTTAAATGAATTTAGAAATAAAATAGAGCTTGGCAAGGGTGAGATGCTCTTTGAAGGAGATGATATAGCTCTGCTGGCAATAGGAAGCATGGTTAGTACTGCTAAAAATCTTAGAGAAAAGTTAAAAATAAAGGGATTGAATGTATCCATTGCAAATGCCAGATTTTTTAAACCTATAGATTTTGAACTTGTGGATAGACTTTGCAAAAAACACAAATTTATAGTGACTATGGAAGAAAATGTAATAAATGGTTCTATGGGTGAAAAGGTAAAGGCGTATATCCATGAAAATCATGCTGATGTAGAAGTATTAAATATTGCATTACCTGACGGATATGTAGAGCATGGAGATGTGAGTCTTTTACGAGAGAAGCTTGAGATAGATTCAAATTCAATATTGAAAAAAGTTTTAGATAAATATGAGAAGATAAAAAATGAAAGATAGATTGGATATACTTTTGGTAAAGAAAGGGCTTGCTGAAAGTAGAGAAAAGGCTAAGGCTATAATAATGTCAGGCATAGTATATGTGGAAGGTCAAAAAGAAGACAAGGCCGGACAGACATTCCCGGAAAATGCAAATATAGAAGTTCGTGGTAATACATTAAAATATGTAAGCCGTGGAGGACTCAAACTTGAAAAAGCTATGGAATGTTTTGATGTAAATGTGGAGAACAAGGTCTGCATGGACATAGGGGCTTCAAGTGGCGGATTTACTGACTGCATGTTGCAAAACGGAGCAAAAAAGGTTTACGCAGTGGATGTAGGACATGGACAGCTTGCATGGAAACTTAGAAATGACGAAAGAGTAGTGGTCATGGAAAAGACAAATATAAGGTATGTAAAGCCTGAGGATATTGGAGATAAGATTGACTTTGCAAGCATAGATGTATCTTTTATATCGCTGTCAAAGGTATTACCGGCAGCATATAATCTTTTGGGGAAAAATTCTGAGATAGTGGCACTTATTAAGCCTCAGTTTGAAGCCGGAAGGGAAAAGGTAGGGAAAAAGGGAGTCGTCAGAGAAAAATCCACTCATATAGAGGTTATTCAAAATTGCTTTGAGTATGCAAAGTCAAATGGTTTCTTGGTAGAAGAACTTGAATTTTCACCTGTAAAGGGACCTGAAGGAAATATTGAATATCTATACCATCTTGTAAAGGACGGCGAGGGTGATATAAATATTGATATAGAGGCAGTAGTAAATAAAGCACATGAGCAGCTTTAACGGAGGATGAATGAAGACTTTTTTTCTTGTGGGAAATAGTGAAAAAGATAGAGTAAAACAAGTACTCATAGATCTGGAAAATGAAATAAATATTCGAGGCGGAATATGTTATAAATCTCATGGTTATATTGAAATCAGTGAGTTTCCAAAAGTGGATTGTGTTATTACGCTAGGTGGAGACGGTACGCTTATAAGAGCTGCAAGAGATATATCACATCTTGGCATTCCTATAATCGGTATAAATATGGGACATATGGGATATCTCACAAGTATCAGTAATGCAGATGATATCAAATGTATGGTAGAAACACTTATTAATGATGAATATTTTATAGAAGACAGAATGATGATATCTGCAACTGTTATAAGAGATGGGAAAGAGCTTTGTACTCTTAATGCACTTAATGAAGCTGTTATTGCAAGAAAGAAAATTCTAAAAACTATAAGATGTAAGGTCTATATTGATGGAGATTTCTTGAATGAATATTCATCTGATGGTATAATTGTTTCAACACCTACAGGCTCTACTGCCTATAATCTTAGTGCAGGAGGTCCAATTATAGAACCCAGCTCAAGAATGATGATTATTACACCTATATGTCCACATGCACTGAGTCAAAGAAGCGTGGTACTTTCACATTCAAAAGGAATAAGTATTTCATTTAATGATGATGTAAACGATAGCAGAGCGATGGTAGTGGACGGTGATGATAGTGTGAGTCTGGAAAGTAATGATGTGGTAGAATTAAGAGAGTCGGAAATATTTGCCAGATTGATTAAACTAAAGAAGGGAAGTTTTCTTGACAATATCAGAAATAAGATGAATAGGATTTGATATGAAAACAAAAAGACATTCAAAGATTGTGGAACTTATCAATACATATGATATCGAAACTCAGGAAGAGCTTGCACAAAGATTAGAAGAAAGTGGTTTTGCAGTAACTCAGGCTACAGTTTCGAGAGATATCAGAGATTTGAAGTTGTCAAAGGTTGTATTTGGAGACGGAAAACAAAAATATTCTTTAATGCCTAAGCAGGACGGAATCTCTGAAAAGTATGTAAGGATACTTAGAGAGGCCTTTGTATCTATGGATATGGCACAGAATATTTTAGTGGTAAAAACAGTATCCGGAATGGCTATGGCAGTGGCTGCTGCACTGGATTCTATGCAAATGAAAGAAATAGTAGGCTGTATTGCAGGTGATGATACCATAATGGCCGCAATAAGAAGTGTAGAAGATACAGTTAATGTTATGGAAAGAATAAGGAAGCTTGTTTTTTCTAAAAGTGAGTAAATATTAGAAATATCAGGGTAGTATCTAAAAGGAGAATTATGCTGATAGAGTTACATATAAAAAATCTTGCACTTATAAAAAAGGCGGATGTTTACTTTAAAGAAGGTTTGAGTGTGCTTAGCGGTGAAACAGGTGCAGGAAAATCTATTTTGATAGATTCTATAAATCTTGCTCTTGGTGCAAAAGCAAACAAGGAGATTATAAGGATTGGTGAAAATGAGGGATTTGTAGAGCTTATTTTTACTTTAGATGAAAAAAGAAAAGAGAAGCTAAGAGAACTGGATATTTCCTTTGAAGATAATCTTTTGATACTTACAAGAAAGATAAGTCAGACAAGGAGTGTATGCAGGATCAATGATGAAACTGTTACTTTGGCTAAGCTTAGGCAGATTACAGACACTTTGATAGACATACATGGTCAGCATGAACATCAATCACTTCTAAGTGCAGGGAACAATCTGGCACTTCTGGATTCTTTTTGTTCGGATGATATTATAGAGATAAAAAGGCAATTATCAAAGGACTATGGTGAATTAAAAAGAATAAATCAAAGAATTCAGGAAGGAATTGACGAAAGACTTAGAAAAAGAGAGATTGATATATTGGACTTTGAAATATCAGAGATAAAAAATGCCGATATAAAGATAAATGAAGAAGAAGAGCTGGAGCAAATATTTAAAAAGGGTAAGAATATATCAAAAATAAATGATGTACTTTCGGAATTGCTTGAAGAACTTGAAAATGAAAGCATAGGAAGTAATATTAGAGAAGTTTCAGATATTGCCGTATTGGATGATAAGCTGGATTTTATTGTGTCAAATCTAAATACAATAGAAGATTTGATATCAGATACAATACATTATACAAATAAATATCTAAGCGGTCTGGAATATGATGAAAAAAAGAGTATGATAGGGTTATAGAAAGACTTGATATTATAAGACATATAAAATCAAAGTATTCAAATGACTACAATAAAATCAAAGAACTTCTAAAAGAAAAAGAAAAAAGACTGGAGTTTTTAAAGGATTTTGAGGGAGAAGTAGTTATACTCAAGGAGAATGCGTCAAGACTTCAGGAAAGCATTTTAAATGAATGCTCAAAACTCAGCGATATACGAAAGAATATAGCTATTATTCTGACTAAGAGAATAAGGGAAGAACTTGAGGATTTGAATTTTCTGGGTGTTGAATTTGAAATAAAATTCACAAAAAAGGACAAAATTTCAAGAGACGGATATGATGCTGTAGAATTTTTGATAAGTACAAACCCAGGGCAGCCTCTAAAGCCATTGCAGATGGTAGCCAGTGGTGGTGAGTTGTCAAGAATAATGCTGGCACTAAAGACTGTTTTTGCAAATAGTGATGATATACAAACTTTGATATTTGATGAAATAGATACCGGAATAAGTGGAAAGACTGCGGTAAAGGTGGGAGAAAAGCTTAGGAATATATCAAAAGGACATCAAGTTCTATGTATTTCTCATTTGCCGCAGATAGCTGTAATGGCAGATCAGAATTTATTCATATCAAAATCAACAGACGGAAAGTCTACGCAAACAAATATTGATTTACTGGATAAGAATGGTAAAATAAAGGAGATAGCCAGATTAATTGGTGGAAGTAATTTAACAGAAGGTGTACTAAAAACCGCAAGGGAAATGATACAAGAAGCAGACTCAAGGAGGTAGTAAACAGCTATGAAAAAGGTATTATTTGTTGCATCAGAGGCAGTACCGTTTATTAAGACGGGTGGTTTGGCGGATGTAGTGGGTTCTTTGCCAAAATATTTAGACAAGAGATATTTTGATGCGAGAGTTATTTTGCCAAAATATATGTGTATGAAGGAGGAGTTGAGAAACTCTCTGGAGTATATAGGAGATTTCTATATTGACTATGCGGGTACAAGTAAGTATGTCGGAGTGTTAAAGAAAGAAATTGACGGAGTAATATTTTACTTTATCGACAATGAAGAGTATTTTGGAGGCCCAAGTCCATATGGAGATTGGCTGTATGATATAGAGAAGTTTATTTTCTTCTCACAGGCCGCTCTTTGTGCTTTGCCTTTTGTAGATTTTAGACCTGATTTAATTCATTGCCATGATTGGCAAACAGGTTTGGTACCGGTATATTTAAAGGATAAATTTGCCGGTGGGGAGTTCTTTAGAGGGATTAAGTCTGTATTTACTATACATAATTTAAAGTTCCAGGGTACTTGGGATATTAAAACAATTCAGTATTTCTCCGGATTAAGTGATTATTATTTTGCACCTGATAAGTTGGAAGCATTCAAGGACGGAAACCTCTTAAAAGGTGGTTTAGTATATGCAGATGCTATAACAACAGTATCAAAGACTTATGCAGAAGAAATACAGAATCCTTTCTATGGTGAGGGAATGGATGGACTTTTAAGAGCCAGAAAAAATGATCTTAGAGGTATTGTAAACGGTATAGATTATAATGAGTTCAATCCTGAAACAGATAAGTTTATTTACAGAAATTACAATAGTAAAAACTTTAGGAAAGAAAAGATTAAAAACAAGAGAGCATTACAAAAAGACTTAGGATTGCCGGTAGATGACAATAAGTTTATGCTGGCAGTAATTTCCAGACTTACTGATCAAAAAGGATTTGATCTGGTCGAGTATATGATGGATCAAATTTGTGAAGAGAATGTACAATTTGTGGTACTTGGAACCGGTGATAGCAAGTACGAAAATATGTTTAGACATTATGCATGGAAGTATCCGGACAGAGTGTCTGCAAATATTTATTACTCTGAGGAGATGTCACATAAGATATATGCAGCAGCAGATGCGTTCCTTATGCCATCCCTGTTTGAGCCATGCGGTCTTAGTCAGCTTATGTCACTCAGATATGGAACACTTCCAATAGTACGAGAGACCGGTGGACTTTGTGACACCGTTGAAAGCTATAATGAGTTTGAATCAAAGGGTACAGGATTCTCATTTGCAAACTATAATGCACATGAGATGATGGACAGAATAAATTTTGCAAAGCATATTTATTATGATAAAAAGAGAGAATGGAATAAGATGATTGACAGAGCTATGGCAGTTGATTTCTCGTGGAAACAGTCTGCCTTAGAGTATCAGGCTCTGTATGATTGGTTAATAGGATGAAAGAATATTTAAAAGATATAGAGTATATGGAATGTGTCAAGGACATAATGAGTTGTGACATATTTCAAAAACTAAACGGTTTTATACAACATGGAGCCACATCTACAATGGAACATAGTATTGATGTTTCATATACTACATACTTGGTATGTAAAAAACTAAAGTTAAATTATAGATCAGCTGCAAGAGCTGCACTATTACATGATTTTTACTTATATGACTGGCATAGGCCGATGAAGGAAACAGGTGCATTTATGCATGGGTTTACGCATCCGTTTAAAGCCGCAAAAAATGCAAAGAAGTATTTTAATGTAACAAATGCAGAGGCAAGCATGATAAACACATATGTTTCCATTAACACCTATCCCTCCTCTATCAAGAGAGGGATGGGTGCTAACTATGGCTGATAAGTCTATTTCTATAAGTGAAATTATAAAAAACATGAGAAATATTTCCAGAATTGGTGAGGGAACTGTATGAGTACCTGGAATGATATAGTCTCAAATCAGGTTTTGATAAGTGCTGCACTGGGATGGTTAGTGGCACAGGTTTTGAAAACACTTATAGACATATGGTATAATAAGTCATTTTCGGCTGACAGACTTTGGGGCAGTGGAGGTATGCCAAGCTCACATTCTGCTACAGTATGTGCACTAGCAACCTCTACAGCATTAAAATATGGTTTTGCAGGATATGAGTTTGCAGTCAGCTTTATTTTTTCACTGGTAGTTATGTATGATGCTATGGGTGTTAGACGAGAGACCGGAAAACAGGCTAAACTTCTCAATATGATATTGGAGAACAATATTTTTGAGGACAATTTTGAGCATTTTGAAGAAAGACTAAAAGAATTTGTGGGACATACACCCCTACAGGTATTTATGGGTGCGATTTTGGGTATATTGATTGCATTTATAATTGGAGGTATGTATTAATGATAAAACTTATTGCCTCAGATGTGGACGGAACTTTAGTTGGTGACGGCGAAGGTAAACTGAATAAAAAAATAGTGGATGCTATAAGGGCAATACATGACAAGGGAATACATTTTGTAGTTGCATCCGGAAGACAGTGGGTGAGTATAGAAAATGTGTTTGAAGAAGTGAAAGACAAGATTTTTTATATATCAGACAATGGAGCCTATATAGGAATCAATGGCAGAAGTCTGTTTGTAAATAAGATGGATGATGAGAATGCAAGGAATTTGATTTTGGATATTAGAAAAAATAAAGACTTGGTTGCAATAGCAGCGGATGAATCATCATACTATATTGAAGAGAAGAATGAATTTTTAATGGATTGGATAAGAGGGGGATACAGAGGAAGAATAGAATTTGTAGAAGACCTCACAAAAGTCCAAAATATAATAAAAATCTCAGCATATTCAGAGAGTATATATGGAAAAGCTGATGATATTATAGCTAAGTATTCAGATAAGCTTTTAGTAAATTATGCAGGGAAAATGTGGCTTGATTGTACTGATAAGGGGGTTAGCAAAGGCAATGCACTAAAAAAGCTTCAGGAAGCATTTGAAATCACAGAAAATGAAACTATGGTTTTTGGTGATCAAGCCAATGATGTTGAAATGTTTAATGCTGCATATTATTCTTTCGCAGTGAAGAATGCAGCTCCTATAGCAAAGGAGGCTGCAAGATTTATGGCGGACAGCAATAAAAACCTAGGTGTTTTAAAAATATTAGAATATCTTCTTTAGGAGACAAAATTGAAAAGAAAATTTTTGGTTGGCTTTATAATGGCGATTTGTATTTCGGGTTGTGGAATAAAGACAGAAAATATCAGCGAAAATATCAAGATAAATTTTACAGACAATAAGCTGGAATATAATTACGGTCAAATGCTTATTACAGCAGCTTCAGAAAATAAGATTATTACAAATACATATAGTGAAGCAATATGGGATTGCTATGTCGACAGAGATAATAATATAACATATAGAGATAATTTTTATAATGATCTGAAAAAAACTACTATAAAGAGTTGATAGTATTAAAGAAAATAGCGTCTAATAATAATATTACATTATCTGAGCAGGAAAAATCAAAGGCATTGAAACTATCTAAAATATTTTATGATGAAAATGTAGTGAATAGAGATGAATTTTCAGGACTCAGCCAGGAAGACTGTGACACTGTATTTTTAGATTATTTTCTGGTAAATAAAACAAAAAAAGATTTGATAGAAAAAAATGTAAAAGAAGTAAGTGACAGTGAAGCAAGAATAATGAAGTTTCATGTCATAGAAGTTTCAGATTATGACCTTGCAAATTCACTTTTAGAAAGACTTAATAATGGCGAAAACTGTGTCAAGCTTGCTACACAATTCTCAGAAAGTGATGATATATCAAGAAGTATAGAACTAAATACTGAGGCTGATGATATAAAAAAAGCTCTGGGTGTGATGGAGGATGGAGGCGTAAGCCCTATTCTTACAAGTAAGGGCAAGTATATACTGTATAAATGTATAAAAAGCTATGATGAGGAAGCTACAAAAAAGAATAAACAAAAAGATAAAAAGAAGAGAGAATCAGAATATCTTTTGAATTTATACAATGAATTTATACAGGAAAAATCCTATAGAGATAAATGATAGCGAATTTGAGAATGTTTGCAAAAATTCTTCTATTCAACTGTCAGGAAGAGATTTCTTTACACTGTGGTCGGAGGAAGAGAATGGAGGCATTTGAGGTTTTAGATGTTAAGGAATTTACTCAAAAACTTTTTATAACCGACATGTTTGACAAATTCAGTGTCGTAGAGGCGGAATTTCTTACCTTTGTGAAATTCGATATTAATGGAAAGTTGAATAAAACTTATTTTGATGAAGATATAAATAGAGATTTTTGTACCTGGAGTGAAATAAGACCTATTTGCTTTGAGATAATAAAAGGAAAAAGAACTCCAACTTCTTTTAAATTGGTATTGAAGTTTTCAAATGAATTTGCTAAAAAGTGGATTGTAGAAAATACTACAAAGGTCATAGATGCAGATATGTATTTGAATATCAGGTATTCTGATAAGATGCTGTATCTTATAAGCTCTTTTTCTCCAAAAACTTTTTTGCTGGAAAGGGATATCTTACATACTTTTGACACATATGTAAAAGAGATGTTTAAAAAAATAAATATTACATTGGTAGGTGCAGGAAGTGAAGGATAAAACGGTCCTTGAGATGTATCTTGAGGATATGAAAAATATAAAGCCACTGGATGAAGAAGAGACTAAGGTTTTGCTTGAGTCGCTACATCTTGGTGATAATAATGCAAAAAATAGGCTTATAGAAGGCCATATGATGTATGCTACAGAACTTATACAGCCATTTGTAGGATGTGGGCAGGAAATAACAGATTTGATAAGTGAGAGCCATCTGGCACTCACAATAGCTGTAGGAGAGTATAAATCCGGAGATTTGAAAACTTATATAAAATCATATATAGAAAAAAGATTGAATGAAATAATTGATGAAGAAAATAATGCTAAGAAGGCTTCAGATGAGCTGACAAATAGAGTGAATGATCTGATGGAGGCTTCTAGAGCTTTGGCAGAGGAGTATGGAAGAGAAGCTACTGTAGAAGAACTTGCAGACAGGCTTTTGATTTCACAAGATGAAGTTGATGAACTTTTGAAAATCAGTCTAAATGCTATTAGTTTAGATGAAAATATTTAATTATGGAGCAGCTTATGGAAGAGAGAAAAAATTTGATTGTAGGTCAGTCAGGTGGACCTACAGCAGCAATTAATTCGTCTTTGGCAGGTGTTTATTCAGGGGCAAAGCAGTATGGTATCAAGAAAGTATATGGAATGAGGCATGGTATTGAGGGATTGTTGGCAGAAAAGATAATAGATCTTGATGATACACTTGATTCCACATTCAATATCGAGCTTTTGAAGAGAACTCCAAGCTCATATCTTGGGTCTTGTAGATATAAATTACCAAAGCCTGAGGTTGGAAATGAGGTGTATCAGAAAATCTTTGAAATATTGGAAAAGTACAATATAGGAATGTTGGTATATATTGGTGGAAATGATTCAATGGACACAATACAAAAACTTTCAGAGTATGCCGGTATGATTAATAGCAGTATAAGATTTATTGGAGTTCCAAAGACTATAGACAATGATTTGCCGGTGACTGATCATACTCCCGGATTTGGAAGTGCTGCAAAGTATATAGCTACATGCGTTTCAGAGATAGTAAGAGACTCCAATGTATATGATTTAAAGAGTGTTACTTTTGTAGAAATCATGGGAAGAAATGCCGGATGGCTTACAGCCGCTTCAGCTTTGGCTCAAAATAAGTTCAATGACGGTCCGGATTTTATACTATTACCGGAGATAGGTTTGAATTTGAAGAGCTTTATTAAGGTACTGGAGAATAGATTGGCTGAAAAAAACAATATTATAGTGGCTGTATCTGAAGGTATAAAAGATCAGAACGGAAATTATATAAGTGAGGATGAAGGAAATGTGGATGCATTCGGACATAAGATGCTTTCAGGAACTTCAGGCTTCATGGCTAAAATAGTGAAAACTGAATTAGGTGTAAAGACAAGAGCTATTGAGATAAACACATTACAAAGAGCTGCAGCACATCTACAAAGTAAAACCGATATAGATGAAGCATTTAATATCGGATTCTTAGGAGTGAAGGCAGGTATCGAGGGTGAAACCGGTGTTATGATGTATTTCGATAGAATAAGTGAAGCCCCATATTTGTCTATTATAAGAAAATGTGATATAAATTTAGTTGCAAATATTGAAAAGGAAATTCCGAGAGGATGGATAAGCGAAGATGGGTTTGGTGTAAATGAAAAATTCATTGAGTACGCAAAGCCACTTATAATGGGTGAACTTTCAAATATTATTTGCGATGGAATACAAAGTCATATAAGTAGTCTAAAATAGTTTTAATAAGTAATTTTAGGATCGTAAAATTAAAAATCCTAAAAATATACTTGTTAATCATTTTCCTGGGAGGAAAAAAGATGGGCGTTAGAAGGATTTATGTAGAGAAAAAGCCTGATTTTGCAATTAGAGCAAAGGAACTTTTGGTTGAGCTTAGAAGTTATCTTGGTTTGAAAAAACTTGATAATGTGAGGGTACTTGTAAGATATGATATAGAAAATATATCTGATGAAGACTATAAAAAAAGTCTGGGTACCATATTTTCAGAGCCACCGCTGGATAATTGTTATGAGAGTGAATTTTCACATCTTGAAAGTGACTTTTTCTTCACCGTAGAGTATTTACCGGGACAGTTTGACCAAAGAGCGGATTCCGCCATTCAATGTGTGAAATTACTTGGAAGCGAAGATGATATAAATATTCGCTCGGCTACAACCTATATTTTCTCAGGTGAGTTGAGTGAAGCTGACAAAGAGAGTATAAGAAAGTACTGTATAAATCCTGTAGACTCAAGGGTTGCTTTTGAGTCTATCCCAAAAACTTTAAAGATTGAATTTGAAATGCCAAAGGATGTAGAGTATATAGATGGCTTTATAACAATGGATGAAAAATCTCTTAGAGAATGCTATGAGAGTCTTTCATTAGCAATGACATTTGATGACTTTAAATTTATACAAGATTATTTAAAAAATGACGAGAACAGAAATCCCTCTATCACTGAGATAAGAGTATTGGATACATACTGGTCAGACCACTGTAGACATACTACTTTTTCAACACAAATTACGGATGTGAGCTTTGAAGAGGGATTTTTTAGCATGCCAATAGAAGCATCATATAAAAGATATTTAGATGATAGAAAGATACTTTATAAGGACAAAAAAGACAAGAAGATCTGCCTGATGGATATTGCACTTTTGGCAATGAAAAAGCTTAAGGCTGAAAAGATCTTAACTGATGTAGAAGAAAGTGATGAGATAAATGCCTGTTCAATCGTTGTTCCTATAGCGGTAGACGGTAAAAAAGAAGAGTGGCTTATCAATTTCAAGAATGAAACTCACAATCACCCTACAGAGATAGAACCTTTTGGTGGAGCTGCTACCTGCCTTGGAGGAGCTATAAGGGATCCGCTTTCAGGAAGAACATATGTGTATCAGGCAATGAGAATCACAGGTGCAGCAGATCCTACATTGCCTATTGAAAAGACTATTGAAGGAAAGTTGCCGCAAAGAAAGATAGTAACCGGAGCAGCACATGGATATTCATCCTATGGCAATCAGATAGGACTTGCTACAGGGTATGTAAAAGAAATATATCATCCAAACTATGCTGCAAAGAGGATGGAAATAGGTGCGGTAATGGGTGCCGCAAAGAGGGCAAATGTTATAAGAAAGACATCTGATCCCGGTGATATTATTGTGCTTCTTGGAGGTAGAACCGGAAGAGATGGTATAGGTGGGGCGACAGGCTCAAGCAAGGTCCATAAGACAGACTCTATAATGACTGCAGGTGCGGAGGTACAAAAGGGTAATGCACCTACTGAGAGAAAGATACAAAGGCTTTTTAAAAGACCTGAGGTGACAATACTTATAAAGAAATGTAACGACTTTGGTGCAGGTGGAGTGTCTGTTGCAATAGGAGAACTTGCAGACGGACTGATTATTGATCTTGATAAAGTGCCTAAAAAATATGCAGGACTTGACGGTACAGAGCTTGCAATCTCTGAATCACAGGAGAGAATGGCTGTGGTACTCTCACCTGAATCAGTGGAGGAATTTTGCAAATATGCAGAGGAAGAAAATCTTGAAACCAGTATTGTAGCAAAAGTTTTGGAAGAAAAAAGGCTGCAAATGACATGGAGAGGTAAAACTATAGTAGATTTATCAAGAGCATTTCTTGATACAAACGGTGCTACCTCCACAACAGATGTTTATGTAAAAGCTCCAAATGAAGCAGAAAATCCTTTTGAATACAATAATACAGAAAAAAACATAGAAAAAAGATGGCTGGAAACAGTGTCTGATTTGAATGTAGCTTCACAAAAGGGACTTGTTGAGATGTTTGACTCAAGTATAGGAGCAAAGAGTGTACTCATGCCATATGGAGGAAAATATCAGCTTTCAGAGACTCAGAGTATGGTAGCCAAGCTGCCGCTTTTGGATGAAGAAAGTGATGCGGTTACCATTATGAGCTATGGTTTTGATCCGTATCTGTCAAGCTGGAGCCCATACCATGGAGCAATGTATGCTATAGTCAGTTCTTTAAGTAAAATTGTAGCAGCAGGTGGAGACTATAAAAAAGTACATTTTACTTTCCAAGAATACTTTAGAAGAATGTCTGAGATCTCTACCTGGGGAGAGCCGCTGTCAGCACTTCTTGGAGCTTATGAAGCACAGATGAAGCTTGGACTTGCGTCCATAGGTGGTAAAGATTCAATGTCGGGTTCATTTAATGATATAAATGTACCTCCTACCTTGGTTTCTTTTGCAGTGGCAGTAGGTGATAATAAAAATATTATATCTACAGAGCTAAAAAAAGCAGGAAATAAGCTCTACTTCGTAAAATTAAAGAGAGATAAATATGATCTTCCTGATTTTGAATATTTAAAGAGAATATACAGTGATATTCAAACAGACATAACAAATAAAAAAATAGTAAGTGCATTTGTTTTGGAGAGAAATGGAATAGCAGAGGCTGTTTCAAAGATGTGCTTTGGAAATATGTTAGGTGTAAGCCTTAAAGCAGACGAAGAGATTTTGTTTAGTCCGGAGTTTGGAGGCTTTGTGCTGGAATCCGAATCAGAACTTGATTTTGAAGGAGTAAGTTATCTTGGAGAGGTAATTAAAGAGCCAAAGATCATAGTAAATACAGAAGAGGTTTCGCTTGATAAGATATTGGAAAACTGGAAAAAACCTCTTGAGAGTGTATTCCCATCAGTAGAGGAGCCTTTAAATAAAGAGGTACTTGAAGATAAAATATATAGGGCTGAGAGTATTTATATTGCAAAAGAAAAAAATGCTCTACCAAGAGTATTCATTCCTGTTATGCCGGGAACTAACTGCGAGTATGATTCAATAAGAGCATTTAGAAGAGCCGGTGCAATTGCGGAGGCATTTGTATTTAGAAATATTTCACCTCTGGCTATAAAGGAATCTATTGAGAAATATAAAAATGAAATAAGAAATTCACAGATAATAATGTTCCCAGGCGGATTTTCTGCGGGTGATGAGCCTGATGGTTCTGCAAAGTTTTTTGCTACAGTTTTCAGAAATGAAGTTTTGAAAAAAGAAATTGAAGATTTGCTTTTGAGAGACGGTCTGATACTTGGTATTTGTAATGGTTTTCAGACACTTATAAAGCTTGGACTTTTGCCGGATGGAAAGATAAAGATACAAAAGGAATTTTCTGCAACTTTAGCTACGAACACTATTGGTAGACATATCTCTAAGATGGCTTATCTTAAGGTGGTAAGCAATAGATCTCCATGGCTTATGAATGCAAAACTAGGTGATGTGTATGCAAATCCGGTATCACATGGAGAAGGAAGATTTGTAGCTCCAAAAGAAAAAATAGACGAGTTGTTTAAAAATGGTCAGGTAGCTACAAGATATGTGGATATTAATGGAAATCCTACCATGTGCGGAGAGTACAATCCAAATGGTTCATATGCCGCAATAGAAGGAATTACCAGCCTTGACGGAAGAATTTATGGAAAGATGGCTCACTCTGAAAGAAGAGAAAATGGGGTAGCTATAAATGTTTTTGAAAAACAGGATTTGCAAATCTTTGAATCTGGTGTAAAATATTTCAGATAAATCAGATTAAAAAGTTTTGGAGAAGATAATGATAAAAGTAGTAAAATTTGGTGGCAGCTCACTTGCCAGTGCACATCAGTTCAAAAAAGTGGGAGATATTATAAGGGCTGATAAATCAAGAAGATTTGTAGTTCCGTCTGCACCGGGAAAGAGAAATCCTAAGGATGAGAAGGTAACAGACCTTTTATATGAAACATATGATGCAGCCGTAGAGGGTGGTTCATACAAAAAGAAATTTGAAAAAATCAAGGCAAGATATGAAGAGATCATAGATGGACTTGCACTTGATTTAAATCTAGATCATGAATTTGCAAAAATTGAGGAGCAATTTTTAAATAAAGCCGGAAGAGAGTATGCAGCTTCAAGAGGTGAGTACTTAAATGGTCTTATAATGGCAAAATATCTGGGTATGGAATTTGTAGATCCTGCGGAGATGATATTCTTTTTTGAAGATGGTACATTTGATGCTGAGGCTACAAATAAGGAAGTTGCTGAGAGACTTGAAAAAGTTCAAAAGGCTGTAATACCGGGATTTTACGGCAGCGACCATTCAGGAAAGATCAGAACATTTCAAGAGGCGGTTCAGATATAACAGGCTCTATAATTGCCAGAGGTATTAAGGCAGATATGTATGAGAACTGGACAGATGTATCGGGATTTTTAGTGGCAGATCCAAGAATTATACAAAATCCTGAGACTATAGAATCAATAACATATAAGGAGCTTAGAGAGCTCGCATATATGGGTGCTTCAGTACTTCATGAGGATGCAATCTTCCCTGTAAGAAAAGAGGGTATTCCTATCAATATCAGAAATACCAATAAGCCGGAAGATAAGGGTACAATGATTGTAGAGAGTACTTGCAAGAGTTCTAAATTTACTATAACAGGTATCGCCGGAAAGAAGGGATTTTGTGCCATAAATGTAGATAAGGCAATGATGAATGCAGAAGTAGGTTTTTGTGCAAGAGTTTTGGATGTTTTTGCACAGAATAATATATCTATAGAGCATATGCCTTCAGGTATTGATACTATGACCGTACTTGTACATCAGTCAGAATTTGAAGAGCATGAACAGCAGATAGTTTCAGGTATACACAGAGCTGTAGGCCCTGACACTGTAGAAATGGAATCGGGACTTGCGCTTATAGCTATAGTTGGTAGAGGTATGAAGGCAAACAGAGGTACTGCAGGAAGAATTTTTGCTGCACTTGCACATGCCAGAGTCAATGTAAAGATGATAGACCAGGGTTCATCAGAGCTTAATATCATTGTAGGTGTTAAAGAAAATGACTTTGAAACAACTATAAAGGCTATATATGATATGTTTGTAAAATCGGTATCTTAAAATGGCAAAAGTAATAATTATAGGCGGAGGTGCGGCAGGAATGATAGCAGCATACTCCGCTGCTTTAACATCAAAGCAAGTAATATTATTAGAGAAAAATGAAAAGCTTGGTAAAAAGATATTTATTACAGGTAAGGGTAGATGTAATCTAACAAATGCTTCAGACATGAATACAGTAATGGAAAATGTTGTGAGTAATAGAAGATTTTTATTTAGTGCTTTTAAAAATTTCACAAATAAAGACATTATGAATCTTGTGGAGAACAATGGTACAAAGCTTAAAATTGAAAGAGGAAATAGAGTATTTCCGGTCAGCGATCATTCATCAGATATAATAAGGTCACTTGAAAATGCCATAAGAGATTTGCATGTAGATATAAGATTGAATACAAAGGTGAATGAGCTGATAATAGAAAATGGCAGATGTATAGGTGTAGTAATCGGAAAAAATAAAATCATGGCGGATGCTGTAATAGTTGCTACAGGTGGAATGTCATATCAGGCTACAGGCTCCAATGGTGATGGATACAGATTTGCCAAAGAAGCCGGTTTAAGTGTAAGCAAGCTCTATCCTTCTTTAGTTCCTTTTAACATAGAGGGTGAGAGAATAAAAGCATTACAAGGCCTTTCATTAAAAAATATACATGCATATATCTACAATGATAAAAAATTACTGTATGATGAATTTGGCGAAATGCTTTTTACACATTTTGGGGTAAGTGGACCTGTAATAATATCCGCATCAGCAATTATAGGAAACAAGAATATAAAAGGATACCGACTAAGCATTGATTTAAAGCCGGCTCTGGATGAGGAAAAGCTTGATGAGAGGATACTTAGAGATTTTGCAGAGCAAAAGAACAAGCAATTAAAGAATTCTTTAAATAAGCTCTTTCCTGCAAAGCTGATTGATGAAGTAATATATCAGAGTAAGGTAGATCCGGAAAAGAAGGTTAACTTACTTACAAAAGAGGAAAGACATAGTTTGGTCCATGCTACAAAAAATTTAGAGTATATCATAAGCTCTACAAGAGGATTTAATGAGGCAATAATAACAAAAGGTGGAGTAGAAGTTTCACAAATTAATCCTAAGACTATGGAGTCAAAAAAAATAAAAGGTTTATTTTTTGCCGGAGAGGTACTGGATTTGGATGCTTTTACAGGTGGTTATAATCTTCAGATAGCATGGTCAACAGGATATGTGGCAGGAGAAGGAGCAGGAAATGAACAGTATAGCGATTGATGGACCGGCAGGTGCAGGCAAATCAAGTATAGCAAAGGCTCTGAGCAAAAGACTGGGATATATTTATATAGATACAGGAGCTATGTATAGGGCAGTAGCACTTTTCTTTTTAGATGAAGGTGTTAAAGATAGTGAAGATAGCAGAATAGAAAGTCTTTTAGAAAAGCTTGATATCAGTATAAAGTATGAAGATGGCACACAGAAAGTTTTTCTAAACGGAGTGGATGTTAGTGACAAGCTTAGGCTTGAACAGATAGGTAAGTTGGCAAGCAAATTCAGTGCAATAGGTAGTGTAAGAGAGAAGCTTGTGGCACTTCAAAGAAAGCTTGCCAAAAAAGAAAATGTGGTAATGGACGGTAGAGATATAGGTACTGTAGTACTTCCAAATGCCGATTTGAAGATATATTTAAGTGCAAGTTCAAAAGTCAGGGCCAAAAGAAGATATTTGGAGCTTTTGGAAAAGGGAAATACAGATTTGGATATTAACTTGATAGAGGATGAAATAATAAAAAGAGATGAGGCTGATATGAATAGAGAGATATCACCTCTAAAACAGGCAGAAGATGCCTATTATCTTGATTCATCAGATATGACACTTGAAGAGGTTGTATCAAAGATACTGTCAATGGTAAAAGAGGAAAAATGAAAGTAAAATTAGCAAAAAGTGCCGGATTTTGCTTTGGAGTGGAAAAAGCGGTAAATACCGTATATGAAGAAGCTAAAAAAGGTGATGAAATAGTATATACTCTTGGACCTATAATTCACAATGAAGAAGTAGTGAAGGATATGAGAAAAAGAGGAGTGGAATCAGTGAAGATAGAAGATCTGGATTCACTACCAAAGGGTACCGTAATCATTCGCTCACATGGTGTAAGTAGAGATATATACAATTTTGTAAAGCAGAGTGGACATAGGGTAGTGGATGCTACCTGTCCGTTTGTAAAGAAAATACATGCCATAGTATCAGTGCAAAGCGGTAAGGGCAATACTGTAGTAACAATTGGAAACCCGGAACATCCTGAGGTAATGGGAATAAAGGGTTGGGGTGATGAAAATACATATGCAGTAGAAAACATCGAACAATTTATAAATTTAAAATTAAAAAAAGATAAAGAAATAATAATCGTAGCTCAAACGACATTTAATCATAAAAAATTTAAAGAAATCATTGATAAAATATCACTTTTGGGTTATGATGTAAGATGTTTTAATACAATTTGCAATGCAACACAGGAAAGACAAGTTGAGGCGAAAAATATAGCATCAAATGTGGACGCCATGATAGTTATTGGAGACAAAAAAAGTTCCAATACAGGCAAGCTTGTGGAAATATGTCAGGAAGAATGTAGGAATACAGTATTTATTCAAACTCTTGAGGACCTGGATTATGATGCTTTACTTTCTGTGGATAGTGTAGGTATTACGGCAGGGGCGTCAACCCCAAAACATATCATTGAGGAGGTTCAAAATATTGTCAGATCTAAGTTTTGAACAAATGTTAGATGAGTCATTCAAGACTCTACGCACAGGAGAAATTGTCAACGGTAAGGTAATTGATGTTAAGGAAGATCAAATCATTCTTAATGTGGATTTTAAGTCAGACGGTATCATCACAAGAAGTGAATATAGTAATGATAACAGTTTAGATTTAAGAACAGTTGTAAACGTGGGTGACCACATGGAAGCAAAAGTCTTAAAGATAAATGACGGAGAAGGTCAAGTTCTTCTTTCATACAAGAGATTGGCTCAGGATAGAGGAAACAAGAAGCTTGAGGATGCTTTCAACAATCATGAAGTTCTTACAGGAAAAGTAGTACAGGTAGTTGATGGTGGTCTTAGTGTGGTTGTAGAGGATGCCAGAGTGTTTATACCGGCATCACTTGTATCAGATACATTTGAAAAGGATTTATCAAAGTATAAGGACGCAGATATTGAATTCGTTATTACAGAATTTAATCCAAGAAGAAGAAGAATCATCGGTGACAGAAAGCAACTCCTTTTAGCTAAGAAGGAAGAGCAAAAGAAAGCTTTATTTGAGAAGATAACACCTGGTGATGTAATTGAGGGTACAGTAAAGAATGTTACTGATTTTGGTGCATTTGTAGACCTTGGTGGTGCAGATGGACTTTTGCATATATCAGAGATGAGCTGGGGAAGAGTGGAGAATCCAAAGAAAGTGTTTAAGTCAGGTGAGACTGTTACAGCTTTCATTAAGGATATCTCAGGTGAGAAAATTGCACTTTCAATGAAGTTCCCTGATCAGAATCCATGGCTTGATGCTGAAGAGAAGTTTGCACGTGGAAATGTAGTAAAGGGAAGAGTTGCAAGAATGACTGACTTTGGTGCATTTGTTGAGATTTCAAATGGTGTTGATGCATTGTTGCATGTATCACAGATTTCACATGACCATGTTGAAAAGCCTTCAGATGTGCTTAAGGTAGGAGATGAGGTTGAGGCTGTTATTGTTGAGTTTAATGAGGCAGATAAGAAGATCTCACTTAGTATCAAAGCATTGACACAGGCAAATGAAGAGCTTGAGAAAGAGAATGTAAGAAATTCCGAGACTGAGTCAAGTGAAGAATAAGAATTACTTTGTTTAATATTAGGGTCGTAGGTGTTTTCATCTGCGGCCTTTTTATCTAAAAATAATGAGGAGATATATGAGGAGAAATTATAAAAAAATAATAATATGGTGCATTATCATTGCCCTTTTATATTTTAGCTATGAGTGGCTTAGCGATATAATATTTAGGGGGATAAATTATCTGGATGCAAAATATTGGGTAATACCTGATTTTCTGCTCCCAAGTATAAATGCATTTGTAGATACATTCATATCTTTAGTGCTTATTGTCATCTATCTTATAGTATCTATATTTATAGTTAAAAGAAATGATAATAAGGTCAAGCTGGGATTTGGGAAGGGCATTGTGTTTTGTATTGTAATGGGTTTTGCATTCTATGGAATAGCAGGACTTTGGTTTGAATTAGTGGACAGATTTTTGATAGCTATTCCATATGTGGCAGAAAATGTAAACTATTTTTCAGGAGTATATGATGATTTGGAGTCAGGTGCATATATTTGGTCATTACTTTCAATATCCATAGTAGGTCCTATAGTAGAAGAAATTTTGTTCAGATTTTTAATATTTAATTCACTGGAGAAAATAAGCAAAAGTCCTTGGTTTGCCATTATTGTTTCAGGAGTTTTATTTGGTATCTGGCATATGATATTTGTACAGAGTGTTTACACTGCAATAATGGGTTGTATAATGGGGCTTATCTATTATAAAACAAGAAATATTTTTATCACGATATTTATTCATATGTTCAATAATACTATTGGGAATTTGCCGCCTGTATTGGATACAGATTTAGTGAATAGTGCTATAACGGCTGTTTCATACATAATGGTAATACCAGCTATAATACTCCTGGTTGTTTTGTGGAATATGAAATCTGAAAACAGAGGATATAGTGCAAACTATTATAAGCTATGATGAATATAGCAATTTTCTCATTCACAAAAAATGGAAGTTACTTAAATGTCAGATTGATGGATATATTAAAGCAAAATAATATACTATCGTATACATTGCCCAAGTATATGATAGATGATAGAATGACTGCATTAATTAATTTAAAAGAAACTGTGGAAGCACATTTTACTGATGATGCAATTATATTTATAGGTGCAACAGGTATTGCGATAAGGAGTATTTCACCATATGTGAAAGATAAATTTAGTGATCCTGCGGTTCTGGTAATAGACGAACTTGGTAGATATGTGATACCACTGCTTTCAGGACATGTTGGCGGAGCCAACGAACTGGCAGAATATATCGGAGGGGCAATAAATGCAACTCCTGTTATTACTACAGCCACAGATATTAATGGTGTATTTGCAGTGGATGTATTCGCAAAAAAGTATAATTTAATAATTTCATCAAGAAAACTTGCAAAGGATGTGAGTGCTGCTCTGCTTGATAAGGAGCCGGTGGACATTGACAGTGATATAATAGAAATAGATGTGTCTGATATTAAAAAAAAGCTAAATCCCACAGATGTAAAATGCGAGCTTAGAGTAAGGATAACCGATAAGATATATGAAAGTAATGTACTGACACTTATACCTAAAAGTATTTATATAGGGGTTGGATGTAAAAAAGATACAGATGCGAAGGAAATGTTGGATTTTGTGAATGAAGTTTTTATCAGTTTTGGTATCGATATAAGAGCGATAAAATCTATTGGAAGCATTGATATAAAAAAGAATGAAAAGGCTATAAATGAGCTTGCAAAAAGCCTCTCAGTACCTTTTTTGACATTTAGCAAGGAAGAGTTAAATGCAGTAGAGGGAGAGTTTAATGAGTCTGAATTTGTAAGGAACACTGTTGGAGTTGGAAATGTCTGTGAAAGAGCAGTACTGATACAGTGCAAAAAGCTTATATTAGGAAAGATTGCAAGAGGTGGAATGACTATTGCAATAGGACGAGACTGAGATGATATATTTAATAGTAGATAAGAAACTTGAAGAGGAATTTGAAAAAATAAAATATTATAAAAGTTTTTTGCAAGATTTATATCATGATGGTGTGGAATGTATCATAGAGGACAATAGGGTTATAACTCCAATTGGAGAAGAGGGGGTAGCCTTAGAAGAAAAGGGTAGAATTATCATAAAAAAACTTCTTGATGCAAGAGCGGTTTATCTGTGGCGTGAAGAAGGACTTACTATATTAAAGGATAGCTATAAAAATTAATAGACTAAAAAATAATTTGTGGTAAATATAATAAAAATATTTTCCATATTAGTAATTTTATATTGCGAATATTTTTCTATTCATATATGATACAATGGTATCAGGATGAAATTAAAACTTACTTTCGAGGTGTGTTATGGTTACAGTTGCATTAGATGCAATGGGCGGAGATTATTCGCCTGAGGAGATAATAAAAGGGGCATTTGATGCCTTAAAAAAGGATAAAAACATTAAAGTGATTTTAGTGGGAAAGAAGGAGGTTTTAGAAGGAAAGATAATAAAGAGTTTGAGGATAGATGCAGTGTAGTCTATTCAACAGAGGTTATAACCAATGAAGAAGCACCTGTAGCAGCAATCAGAGCTAAGAAGGATTCTTCTATAGTAGTAGGTATGAATCTTGTAAAAGAAGGCAAGGCAGACGGCTTTGTGAGTGCAGGAAGTACAGGTGCAGTACTTGTAGGTGGTCAGCTTATAGTAGGTAGAATAAAGGGAATACTTAGACCGGCTTTGGCACCACTTTTGCCAACAGAAAAGGGAGTTTCCTTACTTATTGACTGCGGTGCAAATGTGGATGCAAGAGCGGAACATCTGGTACAGTTTGCAAGAATAGGCTCTTTGTATATGGAAAAAGTCATAGGTATAAAAAAACCTAGAGTTGGTATTGTAAATATAGGGGCAGAAGAAGAAAAGGGAAATGCTCTTGTAAAAGAGACTATGCCGCTTTTGAAAGAATGTGAAGATATCAATTTTATAGGCAGTGTGGAAGCCAGAGAGATACCAAAAGGCGGAGCTGATATTATAGTGTGTGAGGCATTTGTAGGTAATGTAATACTTAAACTATATGAGGGTGTAGGTTCTACATTACTTGGCAAAATAAAAGAAGCACTGACAAAGAATATTTTTACAAAGATTGGTGCAATGATAATAAAATCATCATTGAAGGAGACTTTAAAGTCATTTGATGCAAGTGAGTATGGCGGCGCACCACTACTTGGACTTAATGGCTTGGTTGTTAAAGCGCATGGGAATTCAAAAGCAAATGAAATTTGTAATTCAATTTTGCAATGCAAGAGCTTTAAAGAAGAAGCTTTGAGTGATATTATAAGAGAGAAAATGATAAAAAATTAGAATGGAGAAAAAAATGGAGTTTGAGAAATTAAGAAAGATTATCGCTGAGGTTTTGAATATTGATGAGAGTACAATAGAACTTAGTTCTTCTTTTGTAGATGATTTGGGAGCTGATTCTTTGGATCTGTTTGAGATCATTACAGGTATTGAAGAGGAGTTTGAACTTGAGATACCTCAGGAAGTTGCAGAGAATATACACACTGTAAATGATGCAGTAGAAGAAATAAATAAGGCAACTGACTCCTTTAGATAAGAGATAGTGAGGCTATTGTTAATTTGCCTACTGCTCTGTATAAATGTATAATCTTTTAATTTTACAATCCATATAGGATTGTAAAATAAAGGCTATTATATTACAGAACGGTAGCTCCAAGTTAAATAGCCTCTTTTATAAAATTAGAGATAGTAGAGGGTTTATATGAATAATAATTTAAATGAATTACAGAAATTATTAGGATATGAGTATAAGAATAATGAACTTTTGAAGCAGGCACTTACACATAGCTCTTATGCAAATGAGCATCAGCTTGGAAAAAACGGTTCCAATGAAAGATTAGAGTTTTTGGGAGATGCGGTATTAGAGCTTGTCAGCAGTGAATTTTTCTATGGAGTTTATCCGGAAAAGCCTGAGGGAGAACTTACAAAAATAAGAGCCAGCTTTGTATGTGAACCGGCTTTGGTGGACTGTGCAAAAAATATAAGACTTAGTGAGTTTTTAAAGCTTGGAAAAGGTGAGGAACATACTGGTGGAAGGATGAGGCCAAGTATTATAAGTGATACATTTGAGGCAGTCATAGGGAGTATCTATTTGGATGGTGGTTTTGCTAATGCAAAAGAGGTGATTTTAAAGTTCATTTTAAATGAATACGAAAATAAAGTCTTCTTTTATGATAGCAAGACTATCTTGCAGGAAGTGATTCAGTCGCAGGATTCTAAATCTGTAGAATATGTACTATTATCAGAAGAGGGACCTGATCATTTGAAAAAATTCGTAGTGGCAGTAAAAATTGACGGTGAAACAATAGGTGTTGGAGAAGGCGTAAGTAAAAAGTCGGCAGAACAGGCAGCAGCCTATGAAGCATTGAAAAAATTAGGGAAAATTGAAGGATGTATTTAAAGCGTATCGAAATTCAAGGATTCAAATCCTTTGCAAATAAAATTGTATTTGATTTTCACAATGGAATTACAGGTATTGTCGGGCCAAATGGCTCAGGAAAAAGTAATGTATCAGATGCAGTAAGATGGGTACTTGGAGAGCAGAGTGCAAAGCAGCTTAGAGGTGGAAATATGCAAGATGTCATATTTGCAGGTACAGAGCTCAGAAAACCTCTAGGCTTTGCATATGTTGCAATAACTATGGACAATTCTGACCATAAGTTGGATATAGACTTTGAAGAGATAACAGTATCAAGGAGACTGTTTCGTTCAGGAGAGAGCGAATATATGATAAATGGATCTGCTTGTAGACTAAAGGATATCAGTGAGCTTTTTTTTGATACCGGTATCGGTAAGGATGGATATTCTATAATAGGTCAGGGACAGGTAGATAAGATATTAAACGGAAAGCCGGAAGAAAGAAGAGAACTTTTTGACGAGGCTGCAGGTATCACCAAGTTTAAAAGAAGAAAAGGATTAGCATTGAAGAAGCTGGAATCTGAGAGAGAAAGCCTCATAAGAGTAAATGATATTATTACAGAGCTGGAAAAGCAGGTAGGTCCTCTTGAAAGGCAGGCAAAGGTTGCAAAAGAGTTTTTAAATCTACGTGAGGAGTTAAAGACTTATGATGTAAACAGCTATATAATGGAGTATGACAGTATATCACAAAATCTTAATGAGTATAAAAAAAGAGAAAAACTGCTTTCAGATGATTTAAATGATGCAAAAGAGGCACTTGAAAAATCAAAAGTGGATTATGAAAATATTACTGTTGATTTGAAGAAGATAGATGAAGAGCTTGATGAAGTTAAGAATATCAGAAGTAGTACAAGCATTAGATTACAGGAGGTTACTTCAAATATTCAGATCTTGAAAGAACAAATAAATTCTGAAAATAGAAATAATGAGGGTCTTTCATTAAGAAATGAGAATATAGATAGTGATATTGAAAAAAAGAAAAGAGAGCTTGAGTCTCTTGAGGAAGAAAAAGCTTTCCTACAAAAAAAGTTAAAAGAAGCTACTGAAACAGAATCTGCAATCCTTGTAGAACTTGAAGATATTGATAAAAATACAAATGAACTTATAGAGAAGTTTGAAAGTTTAAGGCAGACTTCAGAAGAGTTTACTTCTAAAAATGCTGATCTAAGAGCAAAAAAAGAAAGATATAAGGGTATTTTAGAACAGGTAAGGCTTAGAAAATCTCAAATGACTCAAAGACTTTTGGAAAGTAAAACCGGTCAGAATACTCTGGAGATAAAAATAGCTGAAGAAGATAAAAATCTTGTTGCAATAAATGATGCTATAAATAAGGCTAAAGCTGAAAGAGAGGAATTAAAAAATACAAATGAATCTATTCATGCCGAAATAACCAGATTTTCAAAGGTGGCATCAGATCTACAAATCAAATATCAAAGAGAGTCTGCAAGACTTACATCATTAAAAAATATTGCAGAAAGATATGATGGATATGGTAATTCCATAAAAAAAATCATGGAGACCAGAGACAGAATCGGTGGTATACATGGAGTTGTTGCAGATATTATTATAACTTCAAAAGATTATGAACTGGCTATAGAAACTGCGCTAGGTGGTAGAATCCAAAATATAGTTATAGATTCTGAAAACACTGCAAAAATATTGATAGAATATTTGAAGAAGAACAAATATGGTAGAGCTACATTTCTACCATTGACTTCCGTTAGAAACTCAACATTTTCAAACAAGGAATTTCTAAAAGAAAAGGGAGTAATAGGTATAGCTTCTGATCTTGTAGAATACGATAAGGTATATCAAAATCTGGTGGGAAGTTTACTTGGAAGAATTGTAGTAATCGACAATATAGATAATGCTATTGCCTTTGAAAAGAAATTCAGATACGAATACAGAGTGGTTACACTTGATGGTGAGTCCTTAAGTCCGGGAGGTTCTATCAGTGGTGGTGCATTTAAAGGTGCCGGAAATCTACTTGGTAGAAAGAGGGAAATAGATGAAGTAGAAGTCGAGATATCAGAGCTTTTGAAAAACTATACAGATGCAAATGACAAGGTGGAAGCTTTTGAGGAAAAGAGAACAGTTATAGATAAAAAGCTTGATGAAAACAGACGAAACAATCAGGATCTCATTATTGAAAAAAATAATATAGAACATAGAAAGAGTAGTTTGGTAGAGAAGCTTGAAGAATTTAGAGCTGCATCAATATCAGTGCAGAAGGACTTTGAAAATATAGATAATGAACTCTTGGAAATAGAAAATGAGACAAAGATACTTGACAATACTCTTATCAATGTAGGAGAAGATTTTGGAAAAGTTGGACAGGATATAGAATCTCTTGAAAAAGAGATTCAAAATCAAAGAACCAAAAGAGAGGATATAGTTAATAAGCTTAATTCTCTCAAGATTGAAAAAGCAGGTATATCACAAAGCCTTGAATTCAGTGATAAAAACGTAAGCAGAACTAAGGTTGATATGGAGACTCTCATATCCGAAAAATCCGGTCTAAAGGGTAGGGCTGAGGATATTATAAAAAATATAAATGAGAAGAATTTAAGGATTGAAGAAGAACAAAAAAATGTACAGGAATTGTCACAAAGGATAGAGGAACTGAAGAAAAAAGAAGAAGAGCTTACTTTGTTTAAGGATACAAAGAGTAAAACACAAATCAAGATATTTGAAAATAGAGATACTTACAGTGACAGGGTTTCACTTCTTGACAGAGATCTCTATAGATTGAAAGGTCAGATAGAGAAGTCTGAAGAGAGGATTTCAGAGCGTACCAATTATATGTGGAATGAATATGAGCTTACATATAATTCATCTTTAGAACTAAAAACAGATATGGGTATGAGTCTAAATGATATAAGATCACAGATACAGGGACTTAGAACAAAGATAAAGGCTTTGGGAAATGTAAATGTAAATGCTATTTCAGACTATAATGAAGTTTCAGGAAGATATGAACTTATGAAAAGACAGCATTCAGATATCTTGGAGGCGGAAGGTACTTTGATAAAGATTATTGAAGAACTGGATATGGCTATGAAGAGGCAGTTTGCTGAAAAGTTTGATGAGATAGCAAATGAATTTAATGAAGTATTTAAGGAACTCTTTGGAGGAGGTAGTGGTAAGTTGGCACTTGAAGAGCAGGGAGATATGCTTGAGGCGGGTATTGCCATTATTTCACAGCCGCCAGGAAAGAAACTTCAAAACATGATGCAACTTTCAGGTGGCGAGAAGGCACTTACAGCTATAGCACTTTTATTTGCAATACAAAATTTGAAGCCTTCACCATTTGCACTTTTGGATGAGATCGAGGCTGCCCTGGATGATTCAAATGTAGATAGATTTGCAAAATATTTACATAAACTTACAGACCATACACAGTTCATAGTAATAACACATAGGCGTGGTACAATGGTATCAGCTGACAGGCTTTATGGTATAACAATGCAGGAAAAAGGAGTTTCAACACTTGTTTCTGTAAATCTTATAGAGAATGAATTAGATAATTAGGAGTTAGAATGGAAGAGAAGAAAAAAGGCTTTTTTTCAAGGCTTGTTGAAGGCCTTACAAAGACAAGAAATGCCGTTGTAAGCGGTATAGAAAATGTTTTTTTAGGATATGAAGTAATTGACGAAGACTTTTATGAGGAACTTGAAGAAACTCTTATAATGGGAGATATCGGAATAAGAGCTTCTACAGATATCATAGAAGAGCTTAGAAAAAGAGTTAAGGAAGAGCATCTAAATTTACCTGCACAGTGTAAGGATGTACTTATTGATACAATAAAGCAGAGAATGAATTTGGGTGAAAATGCCTATGAGTTTGAAAACAGAAAATCTGTGGTATTTGTTATTGGTGTAAATGGTGTAGGAAAGACTACTTCTGTAGGTAAACTTGCAAGTCAGTTAAAAAAAGATGGTAAGAAGGTGTTGGTTGTGGCGGCAGATACCTTTAGAGCGGCAGCTATAGAGCAGCTTGAGGAATGGACAAAGAGAGCGGGAGTGGATATAATTGCACAAAATGAAGGTTCAGATCCCGGAGCTGTAGTATTTGATGCATGCAAGGCTGCAATGGCAAGAAATACAGATGTAATGATAGTGGACACTGCCGGAAGACTACATAATAAGAAAAATCTTATGGAAGAGCTGAAAAAGATAAATAAAATAATTGAAAGAGAATATCCGGATGCCTATAGGGAGACTTTGGTGGTACTTGACGGTACTACAGGTCAAAATGCTCTAGAGCAAGCAAGAGTATTTAATGAAGCTGCAAATATAACAGGTATTATACTGACAAAGTTGGATGGAAGTGCCAAGGGCGGTATAGCTGTAGCAATACAGGCCGAACTTTCAATTCCGGTAAAGTATATAGGTGTGGGGGAGAAGATAGATGATCTACAAAAATTCAATTCAAAAGAATTTGTAGATGCACTATTTAGTAATGAGTAAGCTGAGAAAGCTATTATATTATATGAAATAGAATCGAGGCAATAATGAAGGAATTTACATTAGAAAAATTTGAAGAGGCAAGTGAGCTTGTACAAAGGGTGACATCTGAGACAAAACTTGTATTTAGTGAATTCTTCTCAGAACAGTCAGGCAATAAGGTTTTCTTTAAGCCTGAAAATATGCAGTATACAGGTGCATATAAAGTAAGAGGAGCGTATTATAAGATATCAACTCTATCAGAGGAAGAAAAGCGAAAGGGAATAGTGACAGCATCAGCAGGTAATCATGCACAGGGTGTGGCATATGCAGCAAAGCTTTCAGGAATAAAGGCTACAGTATTTATGCCTACCACCACACCTCTTATAAAAATAAATAGAACTAAAAACTATGGTGCGAATGTTGAACTATATGGTGATGTATTTGACGAGGCTGCTACAAAGGCAATGGAATATGCAAAAGAAAGTGGTGCAACATTTGTACATCCTTTTAATGATTTGACAGTAGCTACAGGACAGGGCAGTATTGCAATGGAAATAATTAAGGAGTTGCCTACTGTAGATATAATTTGGTACCAATTGGCGGTGGAGGTCTTTGTGCCGGAGTGGCTACATTGGCTAAGATGTTAAATCCCAATATACATGTTATAGGTGTAGAGCCTGAGAATGCGGCATGTATGAAATCATCTATTAAAGAGGGACATATAGTAACTCTTGATTCAGCCAATACTATAGCTGATGGTACTGCAGTAAAGACACCTGGAGATAAGGTATTTAAATATGTCAAAGAAAATATAGATGATATCATAACCATCAATGACAATGAGCTTATAGTCTCTTTTCTTGATATGGTGGAAAATCATAAGATGATAGTTGAAAATTCGGGCCTTCTTACAGTAGCAGCTCTAAAGCATTTGAATGTACAGGGAAAGAAGATAGTTGCTATATTAAGTGGAGGAAATATGGATGTTATCACTATGGCATCTTTGATACAACATGGTCTTATTGAGAGAGATAGAATATTTACAGTTTCAGTTCTTTTGCCGGATAAGCCGGGTGAGCTTGCAAAGGTGGCAGATCTTTTGGCAAGTGAGAGAGGAAATGTTATTAAGCTTGAGCATAATCAGTTTATCAGTATAAATAGAAATGCGGCAGTGGAACTTAGAATTACTATAGAAGCTTATGGAACAGAACATAAGAACCAGATAGTGGAGAGATTAAATAAAGAGGGGTACAGACCAAAACTTGTAAGGAGCAAGGGGACATATAATGCTTGAAGTAGACTTCAAAGGATTTTTTAATAAGTTTCATTTTAAGACTAATATAATATATTGTGTAAAATGGGGTATAGTTTCAGTTATAATAGGTATAGTAGTTGGAATTGCAGGCTCAAGCTTTGGACATGCTATAGATTTTGCTACTAAAATATGGAAAACACATAGCTATACACTCTATCTTATGCCAGTGTTTGGACTTACGATTGCGGCACTGTATCATTTTATAAATGCAGACAATCCAAGAGGTACAAACTATGTAATTGATTCGATATCATCAGGGGAGAGATTGCCACTAAAGATGGCACCCGCTATTTATATTTCCTCCTTCCTGACTCATTTGGGTTCAGGAAGTGCAGGAAGAGAGGGAGCGGCACTACAGATAGGTGGAAGTATCGGAAGCTTTATAGGAAGAAGATTAAAGCTTGGACAGAGCAAATTTTCAGATAAGGCAGATATAAATATCGCAGTTATGTGTGGAATGGCTGCATGTTTTTCGGCACTTTTTGGTACTCCTATTACAGCATCCATATTCAGTATGGAGATGTTCAGTGTAGGTGTAATGTACCATGCGGCACTTATTCCATGCTTACTTTCATCATATGTCGCAGTATATGTAGCGGGACTTTTACATACACCTGAAGAGAAGTTTATACTGGAAGTTGCACCTGAGTGGAGCCTTAGAATGGTACTATTTATGATATTACTTGCGGCACTCACTGCAACAGTAGCAATATTATTCTCTGTAGCAATGCATGAGAGTGCAGACATTTATAAAAAATATTTTAAAAATCATTATATTAGGATTGTAGCTGCTGCAGTTTTATTTATAATATTAACTATAGTCTCAGGCAGTAGAGATTATAATGGTGGAGGATTTTGGCTGATAGAAAAAAGCATGGAAGGGGATGTGAGATATGAAGCATTTCTTATGAAAATCATTTTCACCGCAGTGGCACTAGGAGGCGGATTCAAAGGTGGAGAAATAGTACCAACATTTGTTATAGGTGGAACATTTGGTGGGGCATTTGCAAAGATCTTTGGCTTACCATTTGACCTATGTACTGCATGTGGAATGATTGCCTGCTTTGTGGGTGTTACTAACTGTCCAATAGCATCTATTTTTATGGGAATAGAATTTTGTGGTAGCCTAGGAATCAATTATTATGCTATAGTAGTAGGCGTAAGTTTTGTATTATCCGGCTATTATGGACTCTACAGTTCACAAAAGTTTGCATATTCAAAAACTGAAGCAAGATATGTCGGTTCAGATGCAGAGAATATTAGAAAGAAAAGACAAAGTAGTTAGGAGGCTTTTATGGCTATATTTGAAGGTGCAGGTGTTGCACTCATAACACCAATGAATGAAGATTTTAGTGTAAATTATGATAAATTAGAAGAAATATTAGAGGAGCAGATAGCAGGTGGTACAGATTGTATTATATCTTGTGGTACCACCGGTGAGGCTTCAACTCTTACAATTGAAGAACATTTAGATGTTATAAAGAGAACTGTTGAAATAGTAAATAAAAGAATTCCGGTAATTGCAGGTACAGGTTCAAATTCTACAGAAACAGCAGTGGAATTTTCAAAAGAGGCACAGGAGTATGGTGCTGATGGAGTACTTGTAGTTTCACCATATTATAATAAGGCTACACAAAAAGGATTGATACAGCATTTCGAAACAATAGCAAATGCTATTGATATACCTGTAATACTTTATAATATTCCGGGAAGAACCGGTGTTAATATTGAGCCGGAAACTATCGCATATCTGGTTAATAATGTGTCAAATATAGTGGGTGTAAAAGAGGCAAGCGGAAATTTTACAAATGCTATAAAGACTTTGAGACTTTGTCCTGATATAGATATGTACTCAGGTAATGATGATCAGGTAGTACCGCTTATGAGTATAGGTGCAAAGGGTGTTATCTCAGTTTTATCAAATGTAGCACCAAGACAGACTCATGATATGTGTAGAGCTGCACTTGACGGAGACTTTGTTAAGGCAAGAAAGATGCAAATAGAAGCACTTGATGTTATAGAGAATCTTTTTACAGAAGTTAATCCCATTCCTGTAAAGGCAGCTATGAATCTTCAGGGAAAGAATGTAGGCCCGCTCAGACTTCCACTTACACAGATGGAAAAGGCACATGAAGATGCTTTGGCTAAGGCTATGAAGGAGTATGGTATTTTATAATGACAAAAATAATATTAAACGGTGCCAATGGTGCTATGGGTAAAGTTGTAACTGAACTTATAGCCGCAGACTCCGATATGGATATAGTGGTAGGAGTTGATTTAAATACTGATGTAGATCTTGGATTTCCGATATTTGATGATATAAAAAAAATTGACATCGAGGCAGATGCCATAATTGATTTTGCTTCTGTAAAGGCTGTTGACAATCTTTTGGACTTTATAGAAGAAAAAAAAATACCGGCAGTGATTTGTACTACAGGTCTTAGTGAAGCTCAGATTGAGAGAATCAACAAACTCTCAGAAAGTACTGCAATACTTCGTTCAGCAAATATGTCCTTGGGCATAAATCTTTTATCAAAAGTTTTAGCTGACATAGCTCCGGCACTTAAGGCTGCAGGATTTGATATAGAGATAGTTGAAGCACATCATAGAAGAAAGTTGGATGCACCAAGCGGTACAGCAATCTTACTTGCAGATGCTGTAAATGAAAACATGAGTGAAAAATTGTCATATATTTATGACAGAAGTGACAGACATGAACCAAGAAGAAATGATGAAATAGGTATGTCATCTGTAAGAGGTGGTACTATAGTTGGAGATCATGATGTGATTTTTGCAGGTGAGGATGAGGTCATAACACTTAGTCACAGAGCATATTCCAGAAAGATTTTTGCAAATGGTGCGATATCTGCTGCAAAATTCTTGCAGGGAAAGACAGCAGGACTATATGATATGAGTGATGTTATCTAAAATATTTTGTTGGCAATCAGGAGACTGATTGCTTTTTTTGTAGAGGTGAATATGAAGATATTAGGGATTATTGCAGAATATAATCCTTTTCATAATGGACATAAATATCAAATAGAAAAAGCAAGGGAAATTTCCGGTGCTGACTATGTAGTGGCGATTATGAGTGGGAATTATGTACAAAGAGGCGCACCTGCTATATTTGATAAAGAATAAGAACTAAGATGGCATTAAATGGAGGAGTGGATGCGGTATTTGAAATACCGTCTATATTCAGTTGTGCAAGTGCCCCGGATTTTGCTGCATTTGGAATAAGCCTGTTAAATATATTAGGTGTAGATTATATATCTTTCGGTGCAGAAAATAATGACTATGATCTACTTAACACAGTAGCTAATGTACTTATTGAGGAAGGACTTGAACGAATTATAAAAGAATCTATGTCAAAAGGGTTAAACTATGCTAAAGCAAGACATAGGGCAATAGTTGAGATTTTTTATGAAGATTCCGGATATGATTTAAATCAAATTGAAAGTATACTGGCTTCCCCCAATAATATATTGGCGATAGAATATTTAAAGAATATAAAATTAAATGCGTCTAGGTTAAAGCCGATTATAATAAGTCGAAGTGGAAGTGGATATCATGAAAAGGAAATTGAAGAAAATAAATTTTCATCAGCCACTGCTATAAGGAGATTGTTAGGTGAGGCAAAAATATAGTGATAATAATGAAATAGTAAATACTGAGAGTATAAAAAGCTTCAATACCTGAGGAAAATATTAGACTTTTTAAAAAGTAGTAAGCCAATATTTGATGATGATTTTTTTTATTTACAATACAGAGAAATATATTAGAAAAAAACTCAGTCGTGAAGAAGCTTTATCGAATTACTGTGATGTGTCAGTTGAACTTGCAAAATACTATAGAAAAAAATATATTCGAACTTAAAAAAATAAGCACTATGGAGATTTTTATACTGAATTTAAAAAAAGTAAAAAAATTTTACATACACCAGAATAAGTAGAGCTATCTTTCATCTATTTTTAAATCATAAAAAAAGAAAGATTTACAAGAACTAAAGGCAGATAAATATTTTTTTCTTATCCTTTACTTTTTGGGATTTAAGAAAAAGTTCCGGAGAGTTACTAACAGAATTAAAAAAAGCGAAGTAAGGTTCCGATTATCAGTAAAAATGAGCAATACAAAGGATATTTTAAGCCCACAGAGTTTTAGTATATTTGAAAATAATATATATTCAGACTTTCTGTATAATTCAGTATATTTTGAGAAATATGGAGAGAAGCTTTGCAATCCATATAGAAGGAATTTAGTGATTTTATAATAAAAACTTGCCAAAACCATTTTCAAATGTTAAAGTATTTTCTAGTAAAACAGACGGTCGCACAAGTGTGAGGAAAGTCCGGGCTTTATAGGGCAGGATGCCGGATAACATCCGGTGGAGGCGACTCCAAGGAAAGTGCAACAGAAAATAACCGCCGAAAGGTAAGGGTGAAAAGGTGGTGTAAGAGACTACCGCTCATATGGTAACATATGGGGTCAGTGTAAACCCCATCCAAAGCAAGACCAAAGCGAACAGGGCTGCCCGTCCGACGTTCAGGTAGGTTGCTAGAGCCTTGTGGTAACATAAGGACCAGATAGATGACCGTTTAATACATAACCCGGCTTATGTTTTGCTTAGGCTCCCATAGGGAGTCTATTTTTGTTGTAAAAAAGTAATATAAGAATTATAATATTATTATATTCATTGGTTAGTAAGAGGAAATATATGAAAAATTATATAATAAAGATAGCTATATTATACTGTATTATCCTTGTACTATCATCTTGTAGTAAGCCGATATTATCAAATATATCAAATCCTAACATTGTTTCATACTGTATAGGAGATATAGATGCAGACGGAGTAGATGAGCTTCTAGCTGTGAGTAATGGCGGAGAGAGGAGAAAACTGCCTACAGGTGAAGACTGTGGTAAATTTGTTGATATATATAGAGATTTTAGTATAGATAATGATAAGGTAACAGTTGGGGAAAAGCCTGATTACAGTTTTGACTTTTCAGATATAAAGCCTTCTAAAATACAGTTGGGTGATGTAGACGGTGACGGCAGAATGGATATCAGTATTGTAATGTATAAAAAAGTAAAGTTTCATAATGCATTGGCAAAGAGACCTTTTTTCTACAATTTTGAATCCGAAAAACTTGTACCGCTTTGGTTGGGCTCAAGATTATCTAGACCATTTGATGATTTTATATTGTCAGATATGGATGGGGACGGCATATCAGAATTGGCAGCAATAGAGGTACTGGAGAATAAGAATCGTATTTTAGCCATATATAAATGGGAAGGATTTGGATTTAGTTTATTTACACAAAGCCATGATGAGTTTAAAAAAATGCAATTTGACAATAAAGGTGATGAATTGAAGATCATTGTAGATGGAAATGAAAGGAAGGTGAAGTTAGAAAACAAAACCATATTGATTGAATGATAAATAAGAAAGGGGAATATATGAAAAAAAGATTTATATCATTAATACTTGTTCTTGGACTTATCCTGACCTCAAGCGGATGTAATATCCAAATAGATGTGAATAACAAAAGAGTGAAAGTCGGGTATGATACTCCGAAAAATAAGAGTAAGCATAATACAGTAATCGCAAAGAACTTAGACTATGAATTACCAAAGGTTAAGGAATTTTATACCGGAAATGGAGAATATACTCCAATAAATATAAGTGCAAATATTCCGGACATTAAGATACAAAGCTCTTTGTCAAATATTGAAAATATAGCTCAGTTTGGAAATTTGAATGCAGAACAAAGAGCAATGATTGAGGAAAACGGATTTGTAGTAAATCCTACCGATGAGGAACAGCTTTTCTATATATATGAAAGTAATACCTATAATAAAATACCTAACTTTGTAACTACCGATTCAGTATTGCAGTTATATCATATATTTTATGATTTTACACTTAGAGAAACTGAGTCTGATAAGCTTTATATAGAGTTAAAACAGCTAAATGCAAATATGGTAGACGCTTTATATAAAAAATATCAGGAAACAAGTGATGAAAAGAGTAAAGAACTTGTGGGGAGAACATTGGCATATTTTGCACTATGTGAAAAGCTGTTAGGAGAGGGAATGAGTAGATCTTTGCCAAGGGAAATAAACTCAATGGTGGAAGAGGATTATTCAAATATAAAGTCTGAGATAGAAAGTGAATCTTCAATAACAGGTACTGATGTTGATTACAGTCTGTTTAAGGTTAGAGGTCATTACACAAGATCGGATGTACTTACAGATTATTTTAAAACAATGAGTATGTATGGTGTTGTACCTTTTATTATCTATGACAGCTTTAAAGAGAGAAATGAAGATGGTGCAGCTATGGCGGTTATTGCTACAACGGCATTGGAAGAATTGCCGGATGAAAGCGGTATGGATCTGTGGGAGGATATATATTCTATTACAGAGTTTTTTGTAGGAAGTACAAATGATCTAAATCCTTTGGAGTTTGCCACTATCGTAGAAGAAGTATATGGAGAAATGCCTGAGCCCGAGGATATAGCAGATGGAATGGATGATCTTTACAATGAATTTGATAAGTTGACAGAGGCTAAAATAAAGGATGACTCTATAGGACTCTGCTTTAGATTTATGGGACAGAGATATATACCTGATTCTGAAATTTTAAATAGACTATCAAATGAGCTTAGACCTTTTCCAAGCGGACTTGATGTTATGGCAGTACTTGGATCTGAAAGAGCTGAGGAAATACTGGATTCATTATATGAGCCTTCAAAAGATTGGCCGGAATATGATAAAGAATATAGTGCTGTAAAAAAAGAGTTTGATGAGAGAAGTATTTCTGATAAGACTGAGAATATCTATGGTTCATGGTTGTTTACATTGGAGAGTTTAAATCAAAGCTTCCCTGAAGGCTATCCAGGTTTTATGAGAAATGAAGCTTGGGAGACAAAATCACTTGTAACAGCACTTGGAAGCTGGGCAGAGCTTAGGCATGATACGATATTATATGGTGTCCAAAGCGGTGTAGAATGTGGTGGAGATGATATACCACCTGAACTTATAGGATATGTGGAACCTAATGTAGAATTTTATAATAGACTTATATGGCTTACAAAACAAACTATGGATGGACTTTCACAAAGAAATGGTATAGGTGAGGATACAAAGTATAAATGTGAAAATATACTTGAACTTTTGGAATTTCTAAAAAATTGCTCTATAAAAGAGTTGAATGGGGAAAAGCTTACATTTGAAGAGTATGACACATTGTTGACATATGGCGGTACACTGGAGTATCTAAGCAGCAGTATTGCAGGAACTTCCGATTGGTATAGGATAGAGTCCGACACAGATAAAAATATGGCACAGATAGCAGATATTCATTCTGTTAATGGTGCGGGATATCTTGAAGTAGGTGTTGGAAAAGCGGCTGAAATATATGTGGTTGTTCCTATAGATGGAAAACTTTACTTGACCAGAGGGGCTGTATTTGACTATTTTGAGTTTGTAAATGAAGAAAGAATGACTGATGAGGAGTGGCAGAATAGAATCTCAAATCCTCCTGATAGACCACCTTTTGTAGAAGATTATATGCAAGAAGAGAAGGGACAGGAGTTGATAACTCCTGCTGAACCATATAGCTCAGGATGTTAAAGATAAGAAAATATATTCTTTTGTCAGTTATTTTTATAATAATAGGTAGTGCTGTTATATATAGATTTACTTTAATACAATCAGATATAAGTATTGAATTGACTTTTGCAGGTGATATCATGCTTTCAAGAGGATTAGATAAATATTTAAATGAAAAAGGATATGATTATCCATATGAAAATGTAAAAGATATTTTTTTATCAGATGATCTTACAATAGTAAATTTAGAATGCCCTATTACATCCTATGGAAGAGGTGCAAATAAAGCAAAACGATTTGTATTTAAGGCAAACAGTGAAAATGCATTTGCTATGAAGAGAGCAGGTATTGATCTATGTGATTTAGCAAATAATCATACTATGGACTACAGATCTGAAGGACTTGGAGATACTATGGATGCACTTACTAAAGCCGGCATTGCATATGTGGGGGCCGGTGAGAATGCCTCTTCAAATATGAGTTATATATTTGAAAAGAATGGTTATAAAGTAGGTATTTTAGCATACAGCTTATTTCCACCTGAAGGCATGGTATATAATGAGAATAATCCAAATATAAATTATCTTTCAGAGTTTGAAGATTTAAAATCTGAAAGAGTCAAGACTGATCTTAAAAAGTTGAAGGCTGACTTTAAGATAGTATATTTTCATTGGGGAGTAGAGTATGAACCATTTGCAAGAGATATGCAAAAAAAATTGGCAAGAGATACAATAGACGGTGGTGCAGACTTTGTAGTGGGAACACATCCACATGTAATACAGGGGAGCGAGGTCTATAATGGCAAATATATATACTATAGCATAGGAAATTGTGTGTTTGACAAACAGATACAAAAAGGTACAGATGAAGGAATGCTACTAAGAGTCAATATTGGAAAAAATAAAAGTGTAAATATAAAAGAGCAGAGATTTAAAATCAAAAAAGGTAGACCTGAGTTGGTGGAATGATTATAAATAACTCTATTGGATAAAACTAAATCCTGTAGGGTTATTTTTATTGCGAACATTTACTCAATCTTAACCTTAAACATGATAATATATACAAAAGCTTAAATGTAGGAGAGTAAGATGAAGTATTTTGAGAATAAATACACGAGATTTCAAGAGAAAAAGAAGAATATAATACAGGCTGTAGCTACTCTGGCTACAAATGCAAATTTGAAGGGCTTTTTTTGAGGGCAGAATATATACCGGAAAGACAAAAGTAGCATGTGTTCCCGGATTAAACTGCTATTCTTGCCCGGGTGCAGTTGGCTCATGTCCTATAGGTTCATTGCAGGCGGTGATAGGAAGTAAGAAATTTAGTATTTCATATTATGTTTTTGGGATAATGATTCTTATAGGAGCACTTTTTGGGAGATTGGTATGTGGACTGCTTTGTCCATTTGGATTTATACAAGACTTATTATATAAGATACCAACACCAAAGTTTAAAGTGCCTGATAAGGTTGACAGAGGCCTTAGATATTTGAAGTTTGGAATACTTCTAGTATTTGTAATACTGCTCCCAATGTTTTTGACAAATGCTTTTGGACTTGGAGCACCATATTTTTGCAAGCTTATATGTCCTGCCGGAACACTTGGAGGAGCATTACCATTACTGGCAAAAAATGAAGGACTTAGAGCGACAATAGGATTTTTATTCTTTTGGAAGCTCAGCCTCTTGGTAGTTATATTGGGGTTATCAATATTCACATACAGACCATTTTGTAAATATATTTGTCCACTTGGAGCATTCTATTCATTCTTCAATAAAATAGGATTTTATAAGATGGAGTTTTTACCTGACAAATGTGTAAATTGTGGATTATGTGAAAGTCTTGTAAGATGGACATAGATGTCAGAGCCAATCCAAACTCTTTAGAATGTATTAGATGTGGTGCTTGTACTGCAGCATGCAGACATGATGCACTTATAATGTCATACGCAGGCCTTGGAAAGAAAAAAGAAGTAAAGTCATGTAGTGGGAATTGCAGAGGATGCGCTAATGTGGAATAAACTGTCTATACGTGCAAAGCTTACCTTGGTTACCGGAGCAGTACTTTGTGTAATATCTTTGGTATCATTTTTTATAAATATAGGAAATGCTTCTACGATTTTTATAATACCGGATAGTGTAGATGTTTCTAATAATGGTGGAGAAAACTTCTTTCAATTTGACATGGACTTGGCACAAGAGACATTTAGGATAAATTGTTTTTATATAACAGTTTTTTGTTCAATAGTAGGAACAGTTTTGATGTGGTATGTCAGTGGAAAGGTATTGAAGCCTTTGAATATATTCACCAATAAAATAAAGGATTTGGATATAAATAAAATAAATGAAGAGATATCAGTGGTAAGAAGCAAGGATGAGGTTGGACAGTTACAAATTGCATTTAACCATATGCTAAAAAATATAAAGGAATCTTATCAAAGACAGAAGAGCTTTTCTCAGAATGCAGCACATGAGTTAAAGACACCTGTATCAGCTATAAAGACAAATTTAGAAGTTCTAAAAATGGATGATGAGCCGAAAATAGATGATTACAAAGATTTTGTATCAGTAGTTGAGAGGCAAATAGAAATGATGAGCTCAATAGTACAGGGATTGAGAACCTTATGCAGTGGTGAGGAGATAAATATTGAGAAGATTTGTCTGAAAACAGTTATAGATGATATACTGACTGATTTAAAAAATGATATAGTAAATAAGAGACAGACAATAAATATAAGCATTAATAATGATTTTTTTATACAGGCGGATAAAGTTTTATTAAAGCAGGCTATTTTTTTAATTTGATACATAATGCTATAAGGTATTCAAAGGCGGATGCAAATATTGAAATAAAACTTGAAAAATAATATACTCAGTATAAAAAATTTCGGTATTAGTATACCTGAGGATGATCTTGAAAAGATTTTTGATGCATTCTATTGTGTGGATAAATCAAGATCAAAAAAATATGGTGGGAGTGGTCTTGGACTTGCGATAACCAGAGAAATTATAAATAAACACAAATTTCATATTGGAGTAAATAGTCAAAAAGGATAAATTTGTGGAGTTTAGAATAGATTTTTAATGGAGAATAATATATGAAAGATTTGATGAAGAATGCTGAAAAAAGTAAGATAATTCCATACATGGCATTAGGTATTGGAGTTGTAATGATTATTGCCGGAGTAATTAGAGATGAACATCTGGTAGTACTAAAAAAAGCTGTAAATATATGCCTTGAATGCATAGGTATTGGATAAATTAATAGAATACGAAGGAGAGATTTATGAAAAAGAATTTAAAAAAACTTATTGTTGCTGCAATGTCAGCCTCTTTACTGATGGCATGTGGAAGCAATGTAAAAAGTGAAGAAACAAAAGAAGATGTACAGGAAAGTGTTGTACAGGATAGCGTTGAAGCAGATAAGGCGGGAATGAGTGTGGATATGAATTCAAATATGCCTTTATTACCGGGTGCTGAAAATGGAAATGTAAAATCTATTACTGATGATACCATACGTATAGAGAGAATATCATATTTAACCAATGAAGTGGAGAGTAGTGAGGAGAGTAAAGAAGGGGATGAAGTTGCGGACGAAGTTGATTTGCTTTTAGATGCTTCAGCTATAAAGTTTGTAGATATAACTACTGGTCTTGTAAGTGATGCACCAAAAGAGGGTGATAATATATATGCATGGGTCGCACCTGAGTATATGACAAGTATGCCACCACAGGTAAACTCATATGTAGTATTGACTAATGTGACTGACGATTTACATATGCCTATGTATACAGATAGTATAGAAGGTATTGAGGAGTCAGATGGTAGAATAGAGTTAATGGACACTCTAAATAATGCTAAATGGAGTGTTGATAAGAATGTAAAACCGATATTGTCCTCAACAGGAGAAGAAGTAGAATTTTCAGATATTAAAAAAGGTGATAAAGTTCTGGTATGGTCAGAAAACTTTATGCTTACCGTTGGAAGTAAGGATACTCCTAAGATACAGACAAATAGAGTTGTAATATTAAAGTAAATATTACTTGTAAATGCAAAATAAATATGTTAACTTAAATGGTATAGTTTCGCTTGTTAAGTGAGGTATGGAATACAATACTGATTTTCTTAACCTTAACTTTACTAAATGAATGATATAATACAGATATAACACAGATAAGGAGTAAATATGAAGAAGAAAATATTAGTTTTGGGCTTGGCTTTGATGATGGCCGGAGTAAGTGCATGTAGTGCAGGTAATAAGGCTACAACAAATACAGAGTCAAAGCAGGAGGATACAAAAGCAGAAGAAACAAAAACTGAGGATACAAAGCAGAAAGAAACAAAAGCTGAGGATACAAAGCAGGAAGATACAAAAGCTGAGGATACAAAAGCAGAAGAAACAAAAACTGAGGATACAAAGCAGAAAGATACAAAGGCTGAAGATACAAAAACAGGTGAGTCAAAAAAAGAAGAGGATAAGAAGGCTGATTCAAAGAAGGATGAAGTGAAGTTTCCGGAGTTCACTGCAAAGACAGTTACAGGTGGAGATATCAGTAGTGATGTATTTAAAGACAGCAAACTTACAGTGGTAAATGTCTGGGGAAGCTGGTGTGGTCCATGTGTTAGAGAGATTCCGGAGCTACAAAAGCTATATGAGAACATGAAGGATAAGAATGTGAATGTAATCGGTTTAGCCCAAGATGCAGGAAGTGATATGGACGCTGTAAAGGAAGTTATTGAGAAGAATAATGTTACTTACCAGAATATAGTACCTGAGGGTGTTACAGAAGGGTTTGTGATGAGCCTTATGGCTTTTCCTACTACATTCTTTGTAGATTCTGAGGGAAATATTGTAGGTAGTATACAGGGAGCTAGAGACTTGGATGGATTTACTAAGATAGTTGAGGACTTATTAGCAAATCAGGCTTAGATCTGATTTGACTGATATTTATATATAGGATTATGAAGAATGGGATATACTAGTCATTTACAGTATATCCCATTCCTCTTGTATTTTTTATAACATCACTTCCAAGTTTTTTTCTTATAGCTGCTATATGGACTTTTATTACACTTGAAGTATCATTTGCATTCATATCAACATTATGTTCAAGTAGCTCATCTGTAGAAATTAAAGCATCTTTATTCAGGCATAGATATTCAAATATAGCATATTCCTTAGGAGTAAGTGGTATATTTTCACCATTCTTTTGTACCTGCTTTTTATTTAGATATATAGTTATATCCTGAGATTCAAGCCTTATGATATCATCACTCTTATTATATGAGGTACGCAAAAGGGCTCTTATTCTTGCCTCTAATTCTCTAAAATGAAAAGGCTTTACAAGGTAGTCATTTGCACCTAGATCCAGTCCAAGCACTTTATCATTTAAGGAATCTCTGGCAGATAGTATAATAATTTTAGTATCAGGGTTGTCTTCTCTTATAGCTTTTAAAACTTCAATACCATCTAGCCTAGGCATATTTAAATCAAGAACTATAAGGTCATATTCCGACTCAAAATAAAGAGAAAGTGCCTCTTCCCCATCCATAGCTGTGTCTACATAGTAGTTGAGCTTGCGAAGTCCTTTGGCAAGTCCGTTCAAAATATCTTCTTCATCTTCACATATCAAAAGTCTCATATAATCTCCTAAAATATTTGTAAGTATAAAGTACAATCAAAATATATTAATAGCAATAGCTAAAAAAGTTTAAAATAATATTTTGAAAACACAAAAATGCCGTACAAAAAAGTACGACATAATAATGTTATATTCTTATATCCTCCCTATCACTATGGCCTACAGGCAATGGTATCTTTGCATAGATAAGTTGATAAATTACATAGGAGAGTATTGTAGCACCTACCACATCAAGGAATGAGTGCTGCTTTAAAAATAATGTTGACAAACAGATTGAAATCATGATGATAAAGGAAACTACTTTTACTTTCATATTGTTGTAAAAGAATTTTGACCTCACTATAGCTACATGAGTTGCAATGGAGTTAAAAACGTGAATACTTGGAAATACATTGGTAGGAGTATCAGTTTTGTAGATAAAAGCTACCAGATGTGTAAATATATTCTTGTTAGGGTCCAAATTTGTGGGTCTTAGATTTGTGCCATTTGGGAAGATTTGGCATATAAAGAGTGATATACTCATTCCAAGGGCCAGATATAACCCAAATCTATAAAATTCATCTACATCCTTAAAAAATAGGAACATCAGCATAAATGCTACATATAAAAACCATATAAAATATGGAATAATGAAAAATTCATTGAATGGAATCCAATCATCAATTTTTGTATACATTATATGATACTCTGTTACAATGGTTCTTTCCAGATACATATACCATGATAAATATATAAAGCTGTATAGGAAGACCCAAGCATGCCTGTATTTTCTAAAAAGTTCAGTTAATTTTTTCATAATATCGCCCCAAATTTATTTTTGTAATAACTTTCGTCTATAGATTGTATAGCTAGATGAAGAATAATTCAAGTGAATTGAGAAAACATATATTACAATTTCTTAAAGAAAAAGGTTATGGTTTGTATGATAGTTATAAAATAAGACTTTCTGTATACAATAAAAAAATAGCATAGCTGTTATAAAGTAGCTATGCTTAAAAAGCTTTTGTTTTCATCTCATTATCAGTGCTTTTCTATTATATCTTTTGCTTCTTCTTCACTTATACCACAATCTGAGGCACTCCAGCCGGTTTTTAAAAGATTGTATATGCGAAGTTCACGATCGCTAGAATTATTTTTCTTCTTTGCTATATGTAATCTTATTAAAATGATAATTATTAATAGAAGAACAAAACCCCCTATGGAAGAGGCAATGATAATATTTCTTTTTGAAATACTAAACATTATATTTGTGAAGCTTTGTAGCGGCTTCTTTTCCTCTGCTCTAGTGACCTGTTCATTAGATTCAGTCTCATTTTGCACTACTTTTTCTTCATCAGGTACATAATTTACATTTTTGGTGGCAACAATATAGACTGAACCGATTGGATAATCATTATAGCTATAATCAACTCTGCAAAGTGCATTTTTAGGCTGATTGGGATCAGCTTCGAAGTCCATAGTTGAGCTTACATCATTTATATCTGCATCATTTGGCAATGTTATTGAAGCATTGTCATCAGGTTCTATAGTATATTCATTAAAGTTTGGTATCAGTGAAAGATTACTTGAAAAATTTGTAGTAATTCCTGACGAATTTAGCTTTATATTTTTAAAATTACTAAAACCAAAGTTCATTAATTCCTGAGTATCGGTATAATGGGTTTTATTTCCGTTTAAAACTACGGTAATAAGCCCTATTTGATCATTTCTTCCGTAAGTTACCAAAGTATTTCCTGCAAGAGTGGTATAACCTGTTTTTCCACAAATAGCATTTTGATAGTAATTACCGGAATTTTTTCTAAGCATACCATGATGATTGTATAATGTCTGACCGGTAGGCACTCTGCTGGTAGGTGGAAGATTATAATAAGTTGCTGAAGCTATTTCTGTAACAGTAGGATTTTGAAATGCTGCACGACTTATTAAAGCATAGTCATAGGCACTGGTATAATGCTCAGGATTATTCAAACCACTTGGATTCGCAAAATGTGAATCTGTACAGCCAAGGCTTTCTGCTTTAGCATTCATCATATCAGAAAAACCTTCAATACTGCCACCGGCATGCTCAGCCAAAGCGTTTGCAGCTTCATTTGCAGATTGTAAGAGCATAGCATATAAGCAATCCCTCACAGTAAGTGTATCACCTACATCCAGACCGGCACTTGAAGAGCCGGCTTCAACATTATATACTGCATTTTTTGAGAATGTTACCATATCATCAAGATTACAGTTTTCCACTACTACCAGGGCTGTCAAAATTTTTGTAATACTTGCCGGAAAGTAATGTTCATGGATGTTTTTACCATATAGCACAGCACCGGAGTCGGAGTCAATCAGTATGGCACCTTCTGAGAGAACATTTACATTTGTGGGCCAATCCACATATGCAAAAGTCTTTAGCGGAAAACTGATTATGGTAATAATTGTCAAAAAAAATATTAGAGTTGTTTTTTTAAAGTTTTTAATTTTCGCATTCATTCTTATATTATGCATCTATTGTTAAAAAAATAGTAAAGTAGAAGAATTATAATTATTTAAGAAGATTTAGGAGTATTTGTAGAAGAATAAAGAATGCTGAAACAAGATATGAAAAAGTGTATTGCTTGTATAGAAAATAAATATTATAATAGAAATACTGCATTGCGATATTTCAAACGAGATGTCGCCATTTTTATGTAAGATAGTATTGTCGCTTTTGTGAAAGGGAAAGATATGAAATATGATGTAATGATAATAGGAGCAGGCCCGGGAGGTATTTTCTCTGCTTATGAACTTATAAACCAAGATAGCTCACTAAAAATTGCGGTTTTTGAGTACGGTAACCCACTGGAGAAAAGACATTGCCCAATAGATGGAGTTAAAATAAAATCCTGTATAAATTGTAAGAGCTGTGGAATAATGAATGGATTTGGTGGTGCAGGTGCATTTTCTGATGGAAAGTATAATATCACAAATGAGTTTGGCGGCACATTACATGAATATATAGGAAAGAAAAAAGCCATTGAACTTATGAATTATGTTGATGGTATCAATGTAAAATATGGTGGTGGAAAAACTAAACTATATTCTACTGCAAATTCTGATATAAAGAGATTATGTCTACAAAATAATTTGCATTTATTAGATGCAAGTGTTCGCCATTTGGGTACTGATATAAATTATGAGGTGCTTGAGAATATATATGCTGATTTGAAGGACAAGGTGGAATTTTTCTTCAATACTCCTATAGTAAAAATAGAAAAGATGGAATCTGGATATAAGTTGGATTCAAAAACAGGAGAAGAATTTTTTGGAGATAAATGTATTGTATCTGTAGGTAGAAGCGGAAGCAAATGGATGGAGCAAATCTGTAGAGAATTGAACATTCCTACAAAGTCAAATCGTGTGGATATTGGTGTAAGAGTTGAGCTTCCAGCTGAGATATTCAGACATCTTACAGATGAATTGTATGAAAGCAAGATTGTTTATAGAACTGAGAAGTATCAGGATTTAGTGAGAACATTCTGTATGAACCCTAAGGGTGCTGTAGTAAATGAGAATACAAATGGTATTGTTACAGTAAATGGACATAGCTATGAGGATCCGGCACTTCAAACTGAGAATACAAACTTTGCACTATTGGTGTCTAAGCATTTTACAGAGCCTTTCAAAGACAGTAATGGTTATGGTGAGAGTATTGCAAGACTTTCAAACATGCTTGGTGGCGGTGTAATGGTTCAAAGATTTGGAGATCTTATAAGAGGGCAGAGAAGTAGTACAGGAAGAATCAATAAGTCATTTATGACACCTACTCTGTCAGCAACCCCGGGAGATCTTTCTTTGGTTATTCCAAAGAGAATTCTGGATGATATAATAGAGATGATATATGCTCTTGATAAGATAGCTCCGGGAACTGCAGGTGATGAAACCTTACTTTATGGTGTAGAGGTGAAATTCTATAATATGGAGGTAGAGATTGATAATAATCTTGAGACAATTCACAAAGATTTATATGTAATAGGTGACGGTAGTGGTGTAACACATTCCCTATCACATGCTTCAGCCAGTGGGGTATTTGTGGCAAGGCATATACTTGGAAAATAGACTATAAAAAACATATTTATTGATAGAACAAATAAAATAGTCTTCATCAATTAGAAAAAAACTATAAAAAAATAACGAGGTTTTTTTGGTATAGATTCACATAATCTATACTTTTTTTAGTATACAAAAATATTTTTTAGTGTTAAAATTGTATAAAAGAATTCAGGAGGAAATTATGAATATTAGAAGTGAGGTTAGTGTAGACAAGGTAAGACAGGATGCTGAGGACAATTACAGAAACGGATATTTTTGCTGCGAAGCGCTCATGGCAGCAATAGTAGACAATTTTGAACTTGATGTTCCAAGAGAAGTTATAGCTATGTCATCAGGTATGGCTGTAGGTGCAGGTAAAAGCGGCTGTATGTGTGGTGCTTTAAATGGTGGTGTTTTGGCTTTGGGAATGATATTTGGTAGAACTGAGCAAAACGGTCCTAAGGATCCTAAGGTTGTAAAATGTATGGAGCTCACCCATGAATTACATGACTACTTTAAAGAGGCTAATGGAAAGCATTCAAATTGCTGTAGAGTACTTACAAGAGAGTTTGATATGGGTGCCGGAGAGCACAAGGAGCAGTGCATCAGATTTACAGGTATAGCTGCTAAGAAGGTAGCAGAGATCATTGTAAGAGAAAAGGGACTGAAGAATATAGACTTATAAGAGGTAGCTATGAATTTTTTAAAACGAGTACCATTGCCATTAAGTGGTGTTGCCTTGGGATTTGCGGCTCTTGGAAATTTGTTGGCAATTTATAATCCTTATTTAAAAACAGTTTGTGGGATATTATCATTTGTAGGAATCTTATTTGTTACATGCAAGTATTTGACTATGCCTAATTCCTTTGCAACTGATATGAAAAATCCTGTACTGGCAAGTGTTTCAGGAACATATACTATGACTTTGATGCTTTTGGCAACTTATATAAAACCTATTATACCGGTAGTAGCTGTTATTTTGTGGTATGTAGCTATTATCTTTCATTTTGTATTAATGATTTATTTTACATTGAACTTTATATTAAAAATCAAGATACCTGATGATATGATGAAGATAGCCGCAAGCTATTTTATTGTTTATGTTGGAATAGTTGTTGCTTCAGTTACTGCACCGGCATTTAAGAATATTGCACTGGGACAGATTTGCTTTTGGATAGGATTTGTTCTTTATATTCCGCTTTTCTTCTATGTATCTTTTAGATATATAAAACTTGGCAATAAGAATATTGAGGCCAAAGCACTTGCATGTATCTATGCGGCACCGGCAAGTCTTTGTGTGGCAGGATATATAAACTCATTTGAGCAAAAGAATATCAATTTTTTAGGACCATTGTATATGGTGTCATTTGCGATATATTTACTGGGAATGGTGGTTGCAATTGATGTTTTAAAACATTATATAAGTGATAAAGAAAAACATAGATTTTATCCAAGCTATGCCGGATTTACATTCCCATTTGTTATAAGTGCAATAGCCGGAAAACAGTTTTATACAGTAAGTGAAAAAATAGGTCATTTCAGATGGGTTCCTTATCCCGGAACATGGATTGTGAATGTTCAAATTTTAATTGCTGTTATTTTGATGATTTTCACAGCAGTAAAGTTTGCAAGACATATTTTTGCAAAATAATAAGATGATTTTTAAAAGATTGTTTGTGTAGGCAGGCAGTCTTTTTTATATTCAAAGATGCAAAAATATATTTTATATGCTATAATTTTTGCGAAAACTTTGGGAAATGATAAGTTTTCAACTATAGTTTATTTTATACTAGGCTTTGCCTATAATTTTGAAAGGTGCATATGGAGAAAAAGGATACAATCACAGAGATTTTTGGGGCTAATGTATTTAATGATGAGGCTATGCAGGTATATTTGCCAAAAGCAGTATTTAAAAAGTTAAAAAAGACTATTGAAGATGGCTTGGAACTGGACAATGATATTGCGGATTCGGTGGCTCATGGTATGAAGGAGTGGGCAATAGATAGAGGAGCTACTCATTATACCCACTGGTTTCAGCCTTTGACAGGTGTAACTGCCGAAAAGCATGATTCTTTTATTTCGGCACCTAAAAATGGTAAAGTTATAATGGAATTTTCTGCTAAGGAGCTTACAAAGGGTGAACCGGATGCTTCCAGCTTTCCTTCAGGAGGTCTTAGAGCAACTTTTGAGGCAAGGGGTTATACTGCTTGGGACTGCACTTCACCGGCTTTTATAAAGAAGGATTCTTTGGGTGTTACACTCTATATTCCTACAGCTTTTTGCTCATATAAGGGGGAGGCACTTGATAAAAAGACTCCACTGCTTCGTTCTATGCAGGCTATAAATACTCAGGCCCTTAGAATACTTAGACTGTTTGGGAATACTACAGCCAAGAGAGTAATACCTTCTGTAGGTGCGGAACAGGAGTATTTTATTGTGGATAGGGAAAAATATCTACAAAGAAAGGATTTGATATATACAGGTAGGACTCTTTTTGGAGCTATGCCGCCAAAGGGACAGGAACTTGAGGACCACTATTTTGGATCTATCAGAGAGAGAATAGCATCATATATGAATGATTTAAACCATGAACTTTGGATGCTTGGGGTTCCGTCTAAAACTCAGCATAATGAGGTTGCACCGGCACAGCATGAACTTGCTCCGGTATATGAGCAGGTAAATATAGCAGTAGATCACAATCAGGTTACTATGGAGACTATGAAGAAGGTGGCAGGAAGACATGGACTTACATGTCTTTTGAACGAGAAACCTTTTGCAGGTGTCAACGGTTCAGGAAAACATAATAACTGGTCTTTAACTTCAGATGACGGAATAAATATGTTAAATCCCGGAGATACTCCACATGATAATATTCAGTTTTTATTGGTTCTTGCTTGTATACTAAAGGCTGTAGACAAGCATGCAGACTTACTCAGAGAATCTGCGGCATGTGTGGGAAATGAACATAGGCTTGGTGCCCATGAAGCACCTCCTGCTATTATTTCTGTTTTTCTTGGAGAACAGCTGGAGGATGTTATTGATCAGCTCTGCTCCACAGGTGAGGCTACACATTCTCTTCAGGGCGGCAAGTTAAAAACAGGTGTTGCTACACTTCCTGATTTTGAAAAAGATGCTACTGATAGAAATAGAACATCTCCGTTTGCCTTTACAAATAATAAGTTTGAGTTTAGAATGGTCGGTTCTTCTGATTCCATAGCTTCTCCAAATATTGTTTTAAACACAATAGTGGCAGAGAGCTTTAAGGAAGCTGCTAATGAACTTGAAAATGCAAGTGACTTTGACGAAGCAGTGCACGATATGATAAAGAGGCTTTTTAGTGAACACAGAAGAATTATTTTCAATGGAAATGGATATTCTAATGAGTGGGTGGAAGAGGCAAAAAGAAGAGGTTTATCAAATTTACCAAGTATGATAGATGCGATACCTGCTTTGGTTTCTGATAATGCTGTAAAGTTGTTTGAGGAGTTTGAGGTTTTTACAAGAAAAGAGCTTGAGTCAAGAGTTGAGATAGAGTATGAAGCATATTCCAAGGCTATAAATATAGAGGCAAAGACTATGATAGATATTGCAGGAAAATCAATAATACCTGCTGTAATAAGATATACTACAAGACTTGCAGATTCTATTATAAAGCTGAAAGCCGCAATAGATGGTATAGAGCCATATGCACAGAATGCTATCTTATTGGAAGTGAATGAACATTTGAAGGAAGCCAAGGTTGAGATTGAAAATCTGAAAGGCACATGGACAAAGTAGCTGAAATTTCTGATGTAACAGAACATGCAAGGTATATGCATGAAGTAGTAGTTCCTGCAATGGAAGCACTGAGAAAGCCTATTGATACTCTGGAGATGATAGTGGATAAGGATCTTTGGCCAATGCCAAGTTATGGTGATTTATTATTTGAGGTATAATGATGATTAGAGCGGTTGTTTTTGATTTGGACGGTACATTGTTATATACATTGGACGCATTATCATATTGTATGAGTAAAACTATGAGACATTTTGGACTTGGAGATATAGACAATGAGCATACAAGGTATTTTGTGGGAGAAGGTGCAAGGAAGTTTGTAGACAGATCTTTGATATATAATGGTGATAAAGATTTGAAACTTGCAAAGAAGGCCTACGAAGTATATGATGAGATCTTTGAAAAAGATTGCTTAAGGGGTGTGAAGCCCTATGACGGCATTATGGAACTCTTACAGGAACTAAAAAATCTAAATATAAAGACTGTAGTTTTATCAAACAAGTCACAGCTTGGTGTAGAGAAAAATATAAAAGATGTCATTGGAGAAGGAGTATTTGATCTGATATATGGTGAGAGAGAAGGAATTCCAAAGAAACCTGACCCTACTTCTCTCAATATGATAATAAAAGAACTGGGATTTTCTAAAGATGAGATACTGTATGTGGGAGATACTGCTACAGATATGCAGACTGCACTTGCAGCTAATGTTATAAGCATAGGTGTGCTATGGGGCTTTAGAGATGAAAAAGAGCTTAGAGAAAATAAAGCGGATTATATTATAGAAGAACCAAAAGAGATACTGGATATAATAATAGAAGCTCAAAGATAAATTAATGGGGCAAAACGCCCCATTAATTTTATGCTTTTAACATAGATATGAATTTGATAAGGGAGGGATTGATATTCTTTTTATCATAAAGAAATACAATCTCTCTTTTTGGTATTGAAAGCCCCTTTGGCATCTCTATTTCCACCAAAGTACCTTCTTCTAATTCTTTTTGTATAAATTCTTTTATAACGCAGGCAATACCTATTCCTGTTTTTGCAAACTCAATAAGCAGTTCCATATTACTTGTTTCTATGGATTGATTTAGCTGCAATTTTGAACCTTCTATACAGTTATCAATAAATTTTCTTGTGGCATTATCCTTATCAAGCAACATTATATTTCCATCTCTAAAAGGATCAAAATGATTATTGAAGATATGCTTTAAGTTGTTCAAATACCCCGGAGTAGCTACAAAAATATCTTGTATTTCCATTATATTTATATAGGACATATTTTGAGTTTTGGCCGGCTTTGCCACAAGGCCTATATCAATTTTGTTTTCTGAAAGCAGAAAAGATGTTTGATCTGAGGACTGTGTGAAAATGCTTATCATAGTATGTGGATTTTCTTTCACAAAATTATTTAAATAGGGAAGTAGAATATACTTACAAAGTGTATTACTGGTACCTATGGTTATTTTACCTATATTAAACTGTTTTATCTTTGTAAGATGATTTTCTCCGGCTTCTATAGCTGAAAATGCACTTTGCAAATATTCATAAAAAATTTGTCCTTCAGGAGTAAGACTTACACCTTTTGAAGTTCGTACAAAGAGTGCAATTTCCAGATTTTCTTCCAAGCGTATAATGGATTTTGATATTGCCGGCTGGCTTATATATAATAATTTGGCTGCCTTTGATATACTACCGGCTTTTGCCACTTCAAAAAATATTCTATATTGTGATAAATGCTGTTCCATATTCCTACCACCTTATTTATTTTATAAATGATTATTTACTATTGTAACCATTATAACTTTATGTAATACTTGATATATTGAATTTATATCGCTATTATATCATTTGATATGTTACAATCAACATTAATTAAAAGAAAAGAGGAAAAAAATATGGGAATGAATATGACACAGAAGATTTTGGCTGCCCATGCCGGTCTGGACTTTGTAGAACCGGGTCAGCTTATAGAGGCAGATTTGGATCTTGTGCTGGGAAATGATATCACATCGCCGGTGGCAATAAATGAAATCAAGAAATTTGAAAAAAAAGATGTATTCAATAATGAGAAAATAGCATTGGTCATGGACCATTTTGCACCTAATAAGGATATAAAGTCTGCTCAGAACTGCAAAACATGTAGAGACTTTGCAGATGAGAATGTAATAGTAAACTTTTTTGATGTTGGAAGAATGGGAATTGAACATGCACTTTTACCTGAGCAGGGACTTACTGTAGCAGGAGATTGTATAATAGGTGCAGACTCTCATACATGTACATATGGTGCTTTGGGTGCATTCTCAACAGGTGTTGGCTCTACAGATATGGCAGCCGGAATGATTACAGGAAAAGCATGGTTTAAAGTACCAAGTGCTATAAAGTTTAATTTAAAAGGAAAACTTGGAAATGATGTATGTGGTAAGGATGTTATACTACATATTATAGGAAAGATAGGTGTTGATGGAGCTCTTTATAGATCTATGGAATTTAGTGGAGATGGAGTAGCTTCACTCTCTATGGATGATAGATTTACTATCTGTAATATGGCAATAGAGGCAGGTGGGAAAAATGGTATATTTCCGGTAGATGATATAACTTTGGATTATATTAAAGAACATTCAAACAGAGATCCAAAGATTTATGTGGCAGATGAAGATGCAGTATATGATGAGGTTATTGATATAGATTTGTCTACATTAAGACCTACAGTAGCCTTCCCACATTTGCCGGAGAATACAAAGGTGGTAGGAGAGTTTGAAGATATAAAGATTGACCAAGCTGTAATAGGTTCATGTACAAATGGTCATATATCAGATCTTAGAAGTGCTGCTGCACAGATGAAGGATAAAAAAGTCGCTAAGAATGTAAGATGTATTGTAATACCGGCTACACAAAAGATATATAAGCAGGCTATTAAAGAAGGACTTGTAGATATTTTCATAGATGCAGGTGCGATAGTTTCTACTCCTACATGTGGTCCTTGTCTGGGAGGATATATGGGAGTTTTGGCAGCCGGTGAGAGATGTATATCTACAACTAATAGAAACTTTATCGGCAGAATGGGCCATGTGGAGTCAGAGGTTTATCTTGCTTCTCCGGCAGTTGCGGCAGCGAGTGCAATAGCAGGTAAGATAGTAGCACCAACAGTTTAAAGATAGAGAGGGTAATATGGAAGCAAGAGGACATGTATTTAAATATGGTGAAAATGTAGATACTGATGTTATAATTCCGGCAAGATATCTGAATGCGACTACAGGAGAAGAGTTGGCAAAGCATTGTATGGAAGACATTGATAAAGATTTTGTAAATAAGGTGCAAAAGGGAGATATCATCGTTGCAAGAAAGAATTTTGGATGTGGTTCATCCAGAGAGCATGCACCATTAGCTATAAAGGCCAGCGGAGTAAGTGTGGTAATTGCAGATACATTTGCAAGAATTTTCTATAGAAATGCAATAAATATAGGATTACCGATTATTGAAAGCCCTGAGGCGGCAGCAGAGATACAGGAAGGTGATGATGTAAAGGTAGATTTTGATACCGGTATGATTACTGACATCACAACAGGCAAGACATATAAGGGTCAGGCCTTTCCGGAATTTATGCAAAATATCATAAATGCAGGCGGATTAGTTAATTATGTAAATAATAAAAGCAAATAAAATTAAGGGGCTGATTAGCCCCTATTTTAATACTATTATTTATCTTTGTTTAATTCTGCCATCTTCATAGCCCTCACCTTTAGTGGAAGACCAAATAATGTAATAAATCCGTCTGCATCATGGTGGTCATATAAATCTCCGGTAGTGAATGATGCAAGAGATTCTGAATATAGTGAGTATGGAGATGTTGTACCTGCTTTTATAATATTACCCTTATAAAGCTTTAGCTTAACTTCACCGGTTACATATTGCTGTGTAGACTCTACAAAGCTTTGAATAGCTTCACGAAGCGGTGTAAACCACTTTCCTTCATAAACTATCTGTGCAAATTTATTTCCCATGTCTTTTTTTAACTTCAAAAGTAGCCCTATCAAGTACAAGCTCTTCAAGTGCATCATGGGCCTCCATAAGTATTGTACCGCCGGGAGTTTCATAAACGCCCCTTGATTTCATACCTACAACACGGTTTTCAACTATATCAATAATACCTATACCATTTGCACCACCAAGTTCATTTAATTTTGTTATAATCTCTGATACTTTCATTTTCTCACCATTTAGTGCAACAGGAACTCCGGCCTCAAAGTTTAGAGAAATCAAGGTTTCTTTATCAGGTGCTTTTTGTGGAGTTACACCAAGCATAAGCACATGCTCATAGTTTGGTTCCAGTGAAGGATCTTCAAGCTCCAAGCCTTCATGACTTATATGCCAAAGGTTCCTATCACGACTGTAACTTGAGTCGGCTGAAAATGGTAAATCTATACCATGCTCCTTACAATATGCAATCTCATCTTCACGAGAATTCATTGTCCATATATCAGTCATACGCCAAGGTGCAATAATCTTAAGATCCGGAGCCAAAGCCTTTATACCAAGCTCAAAACGGATTTGATCATTTCCTTTACCTGTAGCTCCGTGGCATATAGCAACTGCACCTTCCTTTCTTGCCACATCAACAAGTGCTTTTGCAATACCAGGTCTTGCCATTGAAGTACCGAGAAGATACTTATTCTCATATACAGCACCGGCCTTTACACATGGAACAATATAATCATCACAGAACTCATCAATCATATTTATGATATAAAGTTTTTCTGCACCTGATAGTTTAGCCCTCTCCTCAAGTCCGTCAAGCTCATTTCCTTGACCACAATCTATACAACAGCATATTACATCATAATCAAAATGTTCCTTTAACCATGGTATGATAGCGGTGGTATCAAGACCACCTGAATATGCTAATACAACTTTATCCTTTGCCATAAATCCTCCTATGTATAAATATACGAATAAAACGCTTGTAACTAATGTTATTTCTGTAATACATTTATAAATATACATCAAAAAAGAATATTATTCAAGCATGTTTTTATTTTTATACAAATAATTTCTTCGGTACTCACTTGGAGTCTGATTTGTTTCCGATTTGAATATTCTGCTAAAATGTGTAAGTGAAGCAAATCCGGTTTCATTTGAAATCTCTGTTAAAGATTTTCTTGTTTCCATAATTTTTCTTTGTGCATTCATGACTCTTGTTGTATTAAGATATTGAATAACTGTCTTATTGGTTCTTTGCTTAAAAAGCCTGGCAAGATGATATTTTGATATAAAAAAATTTCTTTGCAAGATCTTCCAGCTTCAAATCATCCATATAATTTGTATGTATATAGCGAATTACCTGGTTTATCCTATTTGTATCTTTGAATTTAACCTCAGCTCTTGAATATCTAAGTATAGTAACAAGTAGCAGATTCAATATTGCTTTTTTATTTTCCTTTGAAAAAACCTTATTAGTATCTTCTTCATATACCATCATTTCAAGCAAGCGATGGACAGCAAAGCTGTTTTTCCTATCACAATTATAAAAACCAAATTCATTCAAAAGTTCTAAGTGCATATCTTCAGATATTATCTCATTTGTAGAAAAGTAAAGAACTATTCTCTTAAAAGGAATGTTTTCTTTTCCAAAAGAACGGTGAAGAACATAAGGGGGAAAGATTATAAAATCTCCAGGTTTCATAACGACAAGTTCATCCTGAATCATATGATATCTTTCTCCACTTTCTAGATAATATAGTTCGAAAAACTCATGATAATGGTTCTCGGCCATATTGTCATTTACACCTGTTATTTGCTCACAGGATATATTTTCTCCTTGAGCTATCTTTATTCCGGCATTATCTAACATAAAAAACTCTCTAAAAGTAAAAATATTTTAATATAGTAATATTTTATTGTATCAAAATATAAATTTCAAGAAAAATAAAAATATTGCTTGACAAATATAAATAAATGAATTATTATAAACCCATAAAACAAGTAGGAATAAAGGAATACAGAATTGGAGGTTTGTATGTCTAGAGTTTATAAAAGCAGCAGTGAATTGATTGGTAATACACCATTAGTTGAGGTTTCAAATATTGAAAGGGAGCTTGGTCTTAAGGCTAAGGTTTTGGTAAAGCTTGAATATTTTAATCCGGCAGGCTCTGTAAAGGACAGAATTGCACTCGCAATGATAGAGGCAGCAGAGAAAGAGGGCAAATTAAAGCCAGGAGCTACTATAATAGAAGCGACATCGGGAAATACAGGGATAGGACTTGCTTCAGTAGGTAGTGCAAAGGGGTATAATGTTATTCTTACAATGCCTGAGACAATGAGTGTTGAAAGAAGAAATATACTTAAAGCATATGGTGCCAATATAGAGCTTACAGAGGGATCAAAAGGAATGAAGGGTGCTATAGCAAAGGCTGAAGAGTTGGCTGCAAGTATTGAGGATAGTTTCATACCTGCACAGTTTGAAAACAAGGCAAATCCGGCTGTACATAAGACTACCACAGGACCTGAGATTTGGAATGATACTGATGGAGAGGTAGATATATTTATTTCCGGTATTGGTACAGGCGGTACTATATCGGGAGTAGGTGAGTTCCTGAAAGAAAAGAAGCCGGGAGTAAAGATTATTGCCGTTGAGCCTACGGGCTCACCTGTACTTTCAGAGGGCAAGAGCGGTCCACATAAGATTCAGGGTATAGGTGCTGGATTTATTCCTGAGACATTAAATACAAAGATATATGATGAGATAGTAAAAGTTGAGAATGATGAGGCATTTGAGTATGGTAGACTCATAGCATCAAGAGAAGGTATTCTGGTTGGTATATCTTCAGGAGCTGCATTATTTGCTGCCATTAATGAGGCTAAGAAGCCTGAGAATGAGGGTAAGACAATAGTTGCACTTCTGCCGGATAGTGGAGACAGATATTTCTCTACACCATTATTTACTGAATAAATTTAAAATATAGATATTTATAGCGAGTGACAAAATTTTTGACACTCGCTATATTTTTAATTTGAAAGATATACATAGCCTGTTACAGATATAATGTAACCTAAGTATATTGCATTTAGTTGGCTATAATTTTTTATTAATTACAGTTTTTTTGTATTAAACATCTGTAGATATATGGATATTAAATTAATTCAATGATATAATACTATTTTAATAAGCAAAACAGATGGGAGAAACTTATGTCAGAAGAAATTAAAAATGGCAATACTGAGACAGTTTCAAAGAATTTTATTGAGATAGAGATAGATAAGGACTTGGAGTCCGGAAGGTTTGACCATGTGCAGACCAGATTTCCACCGGAGCCAAACGGCTATCTGCATATAGGCCATGCAAAGTCCATTATTTTAAACAATGATATAGCAAAAGAATATGGCGGAAAGTTCAACTTAAGATTTGATGATACAAATCCTACAAAAGAAAAAGAAGAATTTGTACATTCAATACTTGAAGATGTAAAGTGGCTTGGAGGAGAGTTTGAGGACAGACTGTTCTTTGCTTCAAACTATTTTGAGGAGATGTATGAGAAAGCAGTTCTTCTTATAAAGAAAGGAAAGGCATTTGTCTGTGATCTTAGTGCTGATGAGATTAGAGAGTATAGAGGAGATTTTAAAACTCCGGGGAATGAAAGCCCATATAGAAATAGAAGTGTTGAAGAGAACTTAAAGTTGTTTGAGGATATGAAGAACGGACTTTGTGAAGATGGAAGTCGTGTGCTTCGTGCAAAGATCGATATGGCATCACCTAATATTAATATGAGAGATCCGGTAATCTACAGAGTTGCAAGAATGACTCATCACAATACCGGTGATAAGTGGTGTATCTATCCTATGTATGATTTTGCACATCCGATAGAGGATGCTATAGAAAATATTACACATAGTCTTTGTACATTGGAGTTTGAGGATCACAGACCGCTATATGATTGGGTGGTAAAAGAGTGTGAGTATAAGAATCCACCAAGACAGATAGAGTTTGCAAAGCTTTACCTTACAAATGTGGTAACAGGTAAGAGATATATTAAAAAACTTGTAGAAGACGGAATAGTTGACGGCTGGGATGATCCAAGACTTGTTTCAATAGCTGCACTTAGAAGAAGAGGTTATACTCCTGATGCTATAAGAAACTTTGTAAAGTTGGCAGGAGTCTCTAAGGCTGATTCATCTATAGAGTCTGCAATGCTTGAGTATTGCATAAGAGAGGATCTAAAGCTTAAGAAAGCCAGAATAATGGCAATACTTGACCCAATCAAACTTATAATAGATAATTATCCGGAGGGTCAGTCTGAATTATGTACAATGCCGAACAATCTTGAAAATCCGGAGCTTGGAGAAAGAGAGATAGAATTCGGTAGAGAACTTTACATTGAGAGAGAGGACTTTATGGAAGTGCCTCCAAAGAAATACTTCAGACTATTCCCGGGAAATGAAGTAAGACTCATGGGTGCATATTTTGTAACCTGTACATCTGTAGAAAAGGATGAGAATGGTGAAATTATTGCAGTACATGCCACATATGATCCGGTGACAAAGTCAGGATCAGGTTTTAATGAGAGAAAAGTAAAGGGAACTATTCATTGGGTAAATGCAAATACAGCAATTAAAGCTGAAATGAGACTTTATGAGAATATAGTTGATGAGGAAAAGGGTAAGCTTGATGAGAACGGAAATTTAAACCTCAATCCTAATTCATTGACAATATTAAAGGATTGCTATGTGGAGCCATGTCTTAAAGATGCAAAGGCATATGATAGCTTCCAGTTTGTAAGAAATGGTTTCTTCTGTGTAGATGCTAAGGATTCTAAGCCTGATGCTTTGGTATTTAACAGAATAGTCTCATTAAAGAGTTCTTTTAAATTACCAAAAAATGACTGATGGAGCTTCTTATAGATTTAAATAGTGATTGTCCGATATATGAGCAAATCTATGAATTTATAAAAAATGAGATCAAAAATGCACATATCTTGCCGGATACTAAGCTGCCTTCTACAAGAAGTTTGGCACAGAGCCTTAAGGTATCCAGAACAACTGTGGTAAATGCCTATGAACAGCTTTTGGCAGAAGGATATTTAAAGTCAAGAGCAGGCAGTGGATATATTGTAAACCGGTTAGATGTGCTAAATATTGAAAGAAAAGAATATAAAAGAGAGCTAAAGAAGGAGAAAAATGTATATGAGAGTTTGGATATAGATTTTTCTCCGACAAAGATAGATTCAAAAAGCTTTCCATACGCATCTTGGAGAAGTATTGCAAGAAAAGTATTCTCAAGTGAAAAAGAGGATGTTTTTATTGCAGGAGATAAACAGGGTGAGTATGGACTTAGAATACAAATATCAGACTATCTTCGTACAGCAAGGAGAGTCATTTGTTCACCGAACAATATAATAGTCGGAGCCGGAAGTGAATACTTGATAATGCTCTTGGGACTTTTATTAGGGCATAGACATATAGCACTTGAAAATCCCGGATATATAAAAGCTAAAGCGATTTTTAAATCAATGTTTTGGAATATATGGAGTATTGACATGGATGATGAAGGTATGGATATAAACATACTTGACAGTACAAATGCAGATATATGCTATTTGATGCCGGCAAATCAATATCCTACCGGGGTGATAATGCCGATAAATAGAAGACGAGAGCTTATATCCTGGTGTTACAGAGGCAAGGATAGATATATTATAGAGGATGACTATGATTCAGAGTTTAGATTTGTTGGGAAACCAATCCCTGCAATGCAGGGATTGGACCCCGAGAAAATAATATATTTAGGAACATTTTCAAAATCTATTGCACCTGCAATAAGAGTGGGATATATGGTACTTCCTGAAAAACTGATGGAAGAGTATGAGAAAAAACTTAATTTTCTTTCTTGTACAGTTCCAAGGTCTGACCAGGATATCTTGGAAATCTTTATAAGAGAGGGATATTTTGAAAGACATTTAAACAGGATGAGAACAAATTACCGTATAAAGAGGGACATTCTTATAGCAGAAATTAAGGAGAAGATTTCAAAGGCTAAAGTTTTTGAGAATAATTCAGGACTTCATATTTTATTGACTTTGGAGGATTTAACTGAGGACGAGATAATAAACTATGGAGAGATGTCAGGGATAAGGCTGTATCCGATATCAATATTCTATAGCGGTAAAAATAAAAGAAAATCCACTGTTTTGCTTGGCTTTGCCAGTCTGACAGTTGATGAAATAAAAAAAGGAATATTAAGTTTTTCAAATAAGCTTAAGTAAAGGAGTTTTTATGACAATAAACAAGAATATGACTATAGGTGAACTTTTAATGACAAGTGATTTAATAGCACCAATACTTATGAGATCAGGTATGCATTGCCTTGGATGTCCTTCATCACAGATGGAGACGTTGGAAGAAGCTTGTATGGTACATGGTATGGATTGTGACATATTGGTATCACAGATAAATGAAATATTATCTACACAATAAAATTATTGATAAATAGTTTAAAAATGAGGGTGAGACTTAATACAAGTCGTCCCTCATTTTTTAATCTTTATATAAGGTTTGCAAAGAATGAAGCAAATATAACTGTGATAATACCGGCTACAGCTATGGATAGGGAACTCATAGCACCTTCGGTTTCTCCCATTTCAAGGGCTTTTGCCGTACCTATAGCATGGGCTGAGGAACCAAGTCCTACACCTTTTGCAATAGGATTTGTAATATTGAATATTTTATAAACAATATCAGCTATAACATTTCCAAAAACTCCTGTTACAATAATAACGGCAGTTGTAATGGTGGGTATACCGCCAAGCTCTTGTGAAACTCCAATGCCTATAGCTGTAGTAATGGATTTTGGTAACATAGTGACATAATGCTCATGACTAAGACCAAGAAGTATTGACATAGTAAGCACTGATATGAGTGATGTCAAAACTCCGGCAATCAGACCCGATATTATAGCTTTGAAGTTTGCCTTAAGCAAAGTAAGCTTTGAATAGAGCGGAATTGCTAAAGCTACAGTTGCAGGTGTAAGCAAATAGCTGATATATTTTGAACCATTATAAAAATCTTCAAACTTGATATTTAGCGTAACAAGTACAAAAATAACTATAATAATAGAAATAAGCAGTGGATTAAAGGCTGCTATTTTTGTTTTTTGTCTTAAAAATACTCCAAACTGGTAAGATAATAGGCATAGTAGAACACCAAAAAAAACAGAATTACTTAAAAAATCATTCATCTATCACTCTCTACTTTCTTTTTATCTTCACTAAGTTTGATAACAAATTCAGTTACCTTTCCTGAGACAACCATTACCAATATAGTAGATACTAATGTAATGATGACTATAGGTAAAAGTACAGGTTTTAGATTGGGCCAGATATCAATAAGCCCGGCTGAAGCTGGAATAAACATAAGAGGCATGATATCTATCAAGAACATAGAGGCACCCTCTACATGTTCAAGTTTGACTACCTTTGACACAAGTAATGCAAGCATAATGACAAGACCATAGATGCTTGCAGGAATAGGAAGTGGTAAAATAGCTTTTAACACTTCCCCTAAAAAACTTACTAATAATATAATTAGAAATTGTCTGATAAAACGCATAAACTCCCTACAATTCTATTAGATTAAACTCCTGCATAGTTGCTGTCATCAACTGAGCTTCTCTCATATGGCAGCTAAAAACAATGATTTGTTCCGGAACATTGTTTGCGATCCAAAGCAAGGCAGCTCTTAGACGAATTGAATCATAATTTACAAAGCTATCATCAAATATAAAAGGCAACTCCTTAGAGCGACCCTGCATAAGTCTTCCGGCTGCAATTCTAAGAGCAAGATATACTTGATCCATAGTTCCCGAGCTGGCCTGCTCTATAGGAACCAGACGATTAGGAGTATTAAGAAATACATTAAAATTCTCATCAATGGATATTGAATCATACACCCCACCTGTAATACCCTCAATAAGCTCAGATGCATCCTTATTAAGATACAGTCCAAAAGAGTTTTTGATGGTTTCTGAAAGATTTTTCAAAGTATCCATAGCAAGCTCTATAGCATCTATTTCAAAACGAATCTTATCATTCTCACTAATGATATTTTTCAATGAATCATTCTCTTCTTTTAACTGTGCCAGCTTTTCCATAAGCTTTTCAAGTTCCCATTCGTTTTGCTTTTTAGCATCAATACCATTAGCATAGGCTGCCTTTTTAGCACGCAGATTATCTATATCTACATTTAAAGCCTCAATTTTCGCAATATCTGAAGACATTTCATCAAAAATACTTATCTTAGAGCTCAATGTTTTATTGGCACGGTGAATATTCTCCTCAGTAATAGAATCAAAGGAACCAACTCTTGCCATGAGTGCAATCAAATTCACCTTAAGTTCAGTTAAATGTCTGTTGTCCTTATTGTGCATAGTATATATATAACTTGCAAAAACAAGTGATGCAAGACATATAACAATAAAAAGAATCATTGCAAACTGATAACTTATACCGGTTGTTGCTGTAAACATTGTTCTTTCCGGTTTTAAAAATATATAAAGATAAAATTACGCTTATAATTGACAATACCAAAAAGATTATAGAATAAACTTTATTGATAGATTTTTTCTCTGATTCATAAGCTGAGAGATAAGCATTATATCCCTTGTTAAGTTCACTTTGTAAATCTACTATTGTCTTTTTATCATTAAATCCAAGATCTGAAAGATGCTGACGTTTTGAAGCAATACTTTCTATCAAAGTCTCTTTTTGAGAATTTAAATCAATGATTCTTTTTTCAGTCAGTGCATCAGCCTCTTTTAAATTTTTTAAATGACTTGAAAATTCAGGCGATGAGATTTTCTTCTCAAGTACTTTTATTTCTGTCAAATTTTGATTGAAGGTTTTTGGAGCATCAGGATCGAGAGTTGACTCAAATGCTTTCTTTTTGTCCTTTAAAAAGTCTGAAGCCTTGTTGATATTTAAGGACATATTACCGGTTGTATTCATATTGGCAATATAGTTCTTTAATTCTACAACCATTTTTGCATCAGTGGCAGACTTTAGCTGAGATATACTTACGGTATTTGAGTAGGCTGTTTCAGAAAGACCACATAGAGCTTCCTTCAAGAATTCACTTGGGTTTTCCACATTCCTGCCATCTGTCTCATTTACAATGGCAAAGGGGGTTGCTGCGGTTTTTGTAAAATCTCTTTCTATGCGATAGTCATTGTCATGATATGAAAATCTTAGATTTCCGCCATATATATCACCATTGCCCCAAGGTTTGAACTTGGTCCAGGTATCACTTTTACTAGCTCTGCCCTTTGCTCTTTCAAGCCCATAAAACATTGCTTTAATAAACATAAATATTGTAGATTTTCCGGCTTCATTATAACCGTATATAATATTCATGTTATCGGCAAATTGTAGATCTTTATTTTTAAATTTGCCAAAGCCATCTATATGCAAGCTAAGCAGTTTCATGTTTTCCCCCTTTCATCAGTAGTTCTAAGTAATGCATTGATACCATAATAGAGGGCTTTTTTATCGAGCTTACTCATATTAGGTCTGTCAAGCTCACGAATGAAAAAACCAATCATATCAGATGGATGCTCCGCAAAAAGTTTGGCAAAATCATATTTTGGTTCAGAATCATCTATAATTTCTGCAATCCTAAGAGTGGATGAGAGTGAATCCAAATCAAATTCAATATCAGGGTCCCTAAGACCTTTAATTCTAAATCGATATATATTTTGCTTACCCTTTTTATTAATAGTCTCTATGAGAGACGTATGTAATTCTGAGTTTGTAGTTTCAGGAGTTACATTTATGGTTAATGAAATATATGAAGTATTTGAAATTTTAACAAATTCAAAATCTTTCATAACACGAGTTTCATTATCTATTTCACCATAATAAATTCCATGGTCACCTGTCTCTGTCATATCCAAAGGCTCAGGTGAACCACAGTACGCCATATGTCTATCAAAAAGTACCTCACGCTTATGCATATGTCCAAGGGCAATATATGATGAAGAAATCTTGTTTAATTCATTTTTGTCAAATGGCAAATGTGTAGCATCACCGCCATGTAATAGAAGAATTTTTACTCTGTCATTTTCACGAATAGAAAGTCCTGAAACTATATTGTCCTTTACCTCTCTGTCATGATATGAAAAACCGTAGATTTCTGTATTAATATCCGGGAAATATACACTGCTGATAGTGGGAGTGGACAAATAAACTACATTTTTAGCCCAAGGGAATGTAAGTATATTATTATTCTCTCTTAAACAGTCATGATTTCCGGCTATAACAACTACTTTTGTATCAGGAATAGTTGAGAAAAGAAAGTTTACTTCCTTTAAGTCACGACTAAATGGCTGTGAGTGGAAAAGGTCTCCGGCTATAAGAAGAAGATCAACTTCTTTTTTCTTAGCAACCTCAATGATTTCGAAGTGAAGATTTTACGGCATCGGCTCTTTCCTTACCCCAGGGTTTATTTGAATCAGGCTTCATACCATAATGAATATCACCTGTATGTATAAATTTCATATGGCTAAAGTTTACCTCCCTTTATAATTCGCAATTTCCTACTGTTCTTGGGAATGGAAGTACGTCTCTTATATTTGACATTCCTGTAAGATACATAACACATCTTTCAAATCCTAGACCATAGCCTGCATGTCTTGTTGAACCATACTTTCTAAGGTCAAGGTAGAAGTCATAATCCTTAGTATCCATACCAAGTTCTTCGATTCTTGCTAAAAGCTTGTTATAGTCATCCTCTCTTTGGCTTCCACCCATTATCTCACCTATTCCGGGAACAAGACAGTCCATAGCAGCTACAGTCTTCTTATCATCATTTTCTTTCATATAGAATGCTTTGATCGCCTTTGGGTAATCGGTAACAAATATAGGTTTTTTAAATACCTGTTCAGTGAGATAACGTTCATGCTCAGTTTGCAAATCACATCCCCATGAAACTTTGTATTCAAAGTTATTATTGTTTTTCTCAAGTATTTCAATAGCTTCTGTATATGTAATTCTACCAAAATCAGATTCAGCAACATTTTTAAGTCTGTCTAAAAGTCCCTTATCTACAAACTGATTGAAAAATTCAAGTTCAGGTGCAGCATTCTCAAGAACATAATTTATTATATATTTTAGCATACTTTCTGCTAAATCCATATTATCATTTAAATCACCAAAAGCAAATTCAGGCTCAATCATCCAAAACTCTGCAGCATGTCTGGTAGTATTGGAATTTTCAGCTCTAAATGTAGGACCAAAGGTGTAGATATTTCTAAATGCCATAGCAAAAGTTTCGCCATTTAACTGTCCTGAAACAGTAAGATTAGTTTCCTTACCAAAGAAATCCTTAGAAAAATCAGCACTGCCATCATCATTTAGTGGAGGATTTGACGGATCAAGAGTTGTCACTCTAAACATTTCACCTGCACCCTCTGCATCACTTCCTGTAATAATTGGAGTGTGAACATATACGAAGTCTCTTTCCTGGAAGAACTTATGTATAGCATAGGCAATAAGTGATCTCACTCTAAAAACCGCTTGGAATGTATTTGTTCTAGGACGTAAATGTGAAATTGTCCTCAAATATTCTAAAGTATGTCTTTTCTTTTGAAGTGGATAATCTGAACTTGATTCACCCTCTATATCTATATGTGCAGCCTGTATTTCAAAAGGCTGTTTTGCTCCCGGTGTTGCAACAAGGGTTCCCTTTATAATAAGAGCAGCACCTACATTAACTTTTGTCAATTTATTAAAATCAGACAATTTATCGCTATATACAACTTGAATTTGTTCAAAATAACTACCATCACTTATAACTAAAAATCCAAAAGCTTTTGAATCTCTGTTGCTTCTTACCCAGCCACCTATTGTAATTTCAGTATCAATATACTTTTCTTTGTTTTTTTGTATATTTCTCTTACTGTTGTTAGTTTCATTACATTTCCTCCTCAATACCACTTTTGGCATAAATTTAGTAACATCTAATTATAGCATAAAATCATTTGTTTGGACAACTTAAGAATAGGTAATATTTTAATACTGTAGAGCATTGATTTTATTGTGATAATATACAAAATTAAAGCTTGAAATTTGTATACTTTTAAGTGAGAATCTATAAAAATGATAATTGTAGCGTGATTATTAGGCGTAAATATTAAATTTCGTCAAAACATAGAAAAAAATGTGTAAAAATAAAATCTTTTATTCACATTCGAGTAAATTTGTGCTATAATTTAATTGAAAAAATACAAGGAAAAAGCATTTAGGCAACGAGGTGTGTACATGATTAAAAAGGAAATGATAGCTATGCTGTTGGCTGGCGGCCAAGGTAGTCGCCTTGGTGTGTTGACTCATAATGTGGCAAAACCAGCAGTTTCATTTGGCGGTAAGTACAGGATTATAGATTTTCCATTGAGCAACTGTATCAATTCAGGTGTTGATACGGTTGGAGTCTTGACTCAGTACCAGCCTCTTAGACTGAATACCCATATAGGAATTGGTATTCCGTGGGATTTGGATAGGAATATGGGGGGCGTCACTGTTTTACCGCCGTATGAAAATGCTGCAGGTAGTGACTGGTATTCAGGGACTGCTAATGCGATTTATCAGAATCTTGAATATATGGAGAGCTATAATCCGGACTATGTTTTAATACTTTCCGGTGATCACATATATAAGATGGATTACGAGGTAATGCTTGATTATCACAAAGCAAATAATGCGGACATTACCATTGCGGCTATGCCTGTTTCGATGGAAGAGGCATCAAGATTCGGAATATTGATAACTGATGAGAACAGCAGGGTGACTGAGTTTGAGGAGAAACCTAAGGTTCCAAGATCTAATCTTGCTTCTATGGGAATATACATATTCTCTTGGAAAGCACTTAGAGATTCCTTGATTGAATTGTCAAATGAACCTGGTTGTGATTTCGGTAAGCATATTATTCCTCATATATTTAACAATGGCGGTAGGATTTTCAGTTATGAGTTCAATGGCTATTGGAAAGATGTAGGTACTTTACAAACATATTGGGAAGCGAATATGGAGCTTGTTGATATTATACCTGAATTCAATTTATACGAGGAATATTGGAAGATATATACTAAGGGCGATATTATTACACCTCAATATATCTCAGGTGATGCTATTATTAATAAGAGCATTATTGGAGAAGGTGTAGAAGTATATGGAGAAGTAAACAATTCGGTAATAGGTGCCGGAGTGGTTATCGAAGAAGGTGCTGTAGTAAATGATTCTATAGTTATGAAAGGCAGCAAAATAGGTGCAAACTCTAGAGTAAATAAAGCTATTATTGCTGAGAATTCCGAAGTTGGAAAGAATTGTGAGATAGGAGCTTTTGAATTTAGTGAAAGCAAGTATGATGACAAGGTCTATAATTGTGATCTGGCAGTGATTGGGGAGAGAACAACTATCCCTGATGGAGTTGTTATAGGTAAGAATACAGCTATTGTTGGAAATACAACCAAAGAAGATTATGTAGATGGAATACTTCCAAGTGGAGACTTTATTGTAAAGGCAGGTGGCAGGATATGAGAGCAATAGGAATAGTGTTGGCAGGCGGAAACTCAAAGAGAATGAAGGAACTTTCCAACAAGAGGGCTATTGCAGCAATGCCCATAGCCGGAAGTTACAGAAGTATAGATTTTGCACTTAGCAATATGTCAAACTCACATGTACAGAAGGTGGCTGTATTTACACAGTACAACTCAAGATCATTGAATGAACATCTTAGTTCATCAAAATGGTGGGATTTTGGAAGAAAACAAGGCGGTTTATTTGTTTTCACACCAACCATTACAGCAGAGAGTTCAGATTGGTATAGAGGAACTGCTGATGCACTGTATCAAAATTTGGTGTTTTTAAAGAGGTCTCATGAGCCGTATGTTATTATATGTGCAGGTGATGGTATTTATAAACTTGACTATAATAAAGTATTGGAGTATCATATTGAAAAGAAAGCAGATATTACTGTAGTTTGCAAAAAAGCAAATGCTTCGGATGATTTGACAAGATTCGGTATGGTTTCAATAAATGACGATGGTAGAATAGTTGGTTTGAAGAGAAACCGATAGTTACAGATTCTTTGAATATATCTTGTGGTATATATATTATCAGAAGAAGGCAGCTTATTGAATTGATTGAGAGAAGTATTGCTGAGGATAGATACGACTTTGTAAAAGATATTTTGATTAGATACAAAAATCTAAAAAGGATTTATGCATACAAAATCAATTCATATTGGAGCAATATAGCTTCAGTAGAATCATATTATAAAACAAATATGGATTTCTTGAAGAAGGAAGTGAGAGATCATTTTTTTGTAGAATATCCGGGGGTGTACTCTAAAGTTGATGATTTGCCACCGGCAAAGTATAATCCGGGGGCCAAGGTGTCAAATTCGCTTGTTGCAAGTGGCTGTATCATAAATGGTACAGTTGAAAATTCGGTTATTTTTAACAAATCGTACATAGGTAACGGTTGTGTGATTAGGAATTCTGTTATTTTGAATGATGTATACATTGGTGATAATACAGTTATAGAAAATTGTGTTGTGGAAAGCCGTGATACAATACGTGCAAATTCGACTTATATTGGGACAGCAGAGAAGGTCAAAATAGTAATAGAAAAAAACGAAAGATATGCTCTTTAATGAGATTAAGGGGGGTTCAAAAATGCAGATTACTGATGTCAGAGTTAGAAGAATTGATAAAGAGGGTAAGATGAAAGCCGTTGTATCAATTACTTTAGATAATGAGTTTGTTATTCATGATATAAAGGTGATTGAAGGTGAAAAAGGTTTATTTATAGCTATGCCAAGTAGAATGGCAGCAGATGGTGAATACAGAGATATTGCACATCCTATAAATTCTCAAACGAGAGAACTTATTTCAGATACGGTCATAGGGAAGTATGAGGCAATGCTGCTTGAAGATGCGGCAGATGTAAATGTATAATTTGATGAGTGTGAAATTTACATCTTAAAATTAGGGGCTGTGAAGACAGCCCTTATTTTTTTGGAATTTCATTGATGAACTTACTTTGCTTGATAGATTAAGGTTTTCTTGGTATAATAAATTCATACTTTTTACAATAAAAGTAATGGCATTATGGATTTGCACAAATAGTGTAAATCAAGAAGTGTTTTAAAATAATGGAGATGCTAATGAAAAATACAAAAAATACAAAAGCACTATTAAGAAAAAATTTGGCGTATTCGCTGATAGTCTTGGTATTTTTCCTTGGAATATTACTTGTTGCACCAAGAAGAGGATGTGGTGCAATAATTTTTTTACTGGCACTTTCAGGGATAATATTTATTATACTATGGAATATTATATTATCTAATAATTTGTCAAATTACATGGTGGAGTATGCCATGGCAAGTGAAAGTACGCAGAATATATTTTCGCAGGATCTGGATATACCCTATGCCCTTATGGATAAGAATGGTATTATAGCTTGGAGAAACAGAGCTTTTAATGCATTGGTACAAAGGGATAGACAGGCGAAGAAGGATATTAATGCAATGTTTGAAAATATCAGTGAGGATGATATTGGAAATATTACAGATAAAGCTGATTTTCATGGAGAATATCAGGAAAAGAAGTATAGGATAAGAATAACAAGATTATATGTTGAAGAATCGTTTGTGTACACTGTTTGTCTCTTTGATGAAACTGATTTGACTGAACTTAAGATTCAAAAAGATAATTCAAAGCTTGTTATCGGACTTATGTATATGGATAATTATGATGAAGCTATGGAGAGTGTGGAAGAGGTAAGACGCTCGCTTTTAGAGGCATTAATAGATAGAAAGATAAACCAGTACATAAATAGTTTTAGCGGCATTGTAAAAAAATTGGAAAAAGATAAGTTTTTCTTTATCATAAAAAAGGAAAATCTTGATTCTGCAATAGAAGTAAGGTTTGATATTTTGGAGGATGTAAAGACTGTAAATATTGGTAATGAGATGAGAATTACTTTGAGTATAGGTATAGGATATGGCAGTGATAAACTTATAAGAAACTATGAGCTTGCCAGAATGGCAATGGATATGGCACTGGGAAGAGGTGGCGATCAAGCTGTTGTAAAAACTGAAAATGATATAAGATACTTTGGCGGTAAAGCTCAAACAGTGGAGAAACAAACAAGAGTAAAAGCAAGGGTTAAAGCACAGGCTTTTAGAGAGTTGCTTGAAAATAAGGATAAGGTCATTATAATGGGGCATAAGATGCTGGATATGGATGCCTTTGGTGCAGCAATAGGAATTTGGAGAATTGCTACAAGTTTAAATAAAAAGGCACATATACTTATGGGTGATGTGAATCCTTCTGCAAAACCGATGATAAAGAAATTTAAAGCGGGTGAATATCCTGAAGATTTATTTATTTCAGAAGAAAAAGCTTTTAACAGTATAAGCAATGATTCTTTGGTGGTTGTTGTAGATGTAAATAGACCAAGTATAACAGAGGGTCCATCTCTTCTAAAAAAAGCGAGAAATATTGTAGTTCTGGATCATCATAGGCAGAGTTCAGAAATAATAACTAATGCTACATTATCTTATGTAGAGACTTTTGCGTCATCTGCCTGTGAAATGGTATCTGAAATAGTGCAGTACATATCTGATGATATAAAACTAAAGACTTTAGAAGCTGATGCTATGTATGCCGGAATAGTCATTGATACACAAAATTTCAATGTACAAACCGGTGTCAGAACTTTTGAAGCCGCAGCATTTTTGAAGCGCTGTGGTGCAGATGTAACAAGGGTTAGAAAACTTTTCAGAGAGGATGCTGCAGATTATTTAGCAAAGGCTGAGGCTATACATAATGCAGAGATTTTTAGAGATTTTTATGCCATAAGTGAATGTGATTCAAAAAATACAGCGTCACCTACTTTGGTATGTGCTCAGGCTGCAAATGATCTTTTGAACATAAAGGGTATTAAAGCTAGCTTTGTTTTGACAATATATAATGATATGATATATATTAGTGCAAGGTCCATGGATGAAGTAAATGTACAAACAATTATGGAAAAACTTGGAGGTGGAGGTCACCGTTCGGTTGCCGGGGCACAGATAAAAGATGGCACGATTGATGAGGTTAAAAACCGAGTTAAGGATGTTCTTAAAGAAATGATTGAGAGAGGTGAAATATAATGAAAGTTGTTTTATTAGAGGATGTAAAATCACTTGGGAAAAAGGGAGATATTGTAGAGGTAAGTGAAGGATATGCAAGAAACTTTATTATACCGAAGAAAAAGGGCGTAGAGGCTAATCAGGAAAATTTAAATACTTTAAAACTGCAAAAAGCAAATGAAGAGAAGATTGCTAAGGAAAAACTTGAAGCAGCAAAAGAGTTAGCCTCAAAGTTGAACGAGGCAAGTGTATCTTTGACTATAAAGGGTGGAAAAGATGGAAGAACATTTGGATCAGTATCATCAAAAGAAATCGAGGAGGCTATAAAAACTCAGCTTGGACTTGAAATAGACAAGAAGAAGCTGGTTATTGCAGAACCTATAAAGACATTTGGAAGTCATGAGGTAAAAGTTAAGTTGCACAAGGATGTTACAGCTAATTTAAAGGTAAAAGTTGGAGAAGAATAATGGAAGAATCTCTGATTAAGAGAGTTATGCCAAACAGTATAGACGCCGAAAAAGCTGTTTTGGCGTCTATACTCATTGATAAGGAGACTGTTACAGGTGCTATAGAAATTCTTGAAAAACAGGATTTTTACAGCAAAGCATATGGCATTGTATTTGAATGTATGGTAGAACTCTTTAATGAGGGAAAGCCTATAGATTTGGTGTTAATTCAAAATAAATTGCTTGAAAAGCAAGTACCACCTGAAATAACAAGTTTGGACTTCTTTAGAGGTATAATGGATTCGGTTCCTACTTCTGCCAATATAAAGAATTATGCGAAAATTGTTAAAGATAAATCCAGTCTCAGAAAACTAATAAGGGTATCTGAGGAGATAGTGAATGATTGCTATATTGGAGAAAAAAATGTTGAGGAACTCTTTGCAAAAACAGAGAATGAGATATTTAAACTTCTTGAAACAAAGGAAACTAAGGATGTTGTACCAATTAATGAAGTGGTTTTGAATGTTCTTAATAAAATAGAGGCTGCATCAAAAAATAATGAGACAGTTACCGGTATACCTACGGGATTTGTAGATCTGGATTATAAAACTAGTGGTTTACAGCCTTCAGATTTGATTTTGGTAGCTGCTAGACCTTCAATGGGTAAGACAGCTTTCGTGTTAAATATAGTGCAAAATATTACAATGAAAAAGAAAATATCCTGTATGGTGTTTTCTTTGGAGATGAGTGCAGAGCAGCTGGTAAACAGACTTTTGAGTATGGAGAGTAATGTAGACTCACAAAAGCTTCGTACCGGAAATTTAAATGATAATGACTGGAACAGTCTGATAGAGGGAGCTGTGAGTGTGGGTTCATCTACTTTGGCTATTGACGATACTCCGGGTATATCTATAAATGAGCTTAGATCCAAATGTAGAAAGATGAAACTTGAAAAAGGATTGGATATCATAATCATTGATTATTTGCAGTTGATGACAGGAAGTGGTAAATCGAATATAAGTAGACAGCAGGAGATTTCAGATATTTCCAGAAGTTTAAAAGCTTTGGCTAGAGAGATGAGAGCACCGGTGATTGCATTATCACAGCTTTCAAGAGCTTGTGAAACAAGACCTGACCATAGACCTATGCTTTCGGATCTTAGGGAGTCAGGTGCTATAGAGCAGGATGCTGATGTGGTAATGTTTTTATACAGAGATGATTACTATCATAAGGATACTGAACATCCAAATGAGGCTGAGGTAATTATTGCAAAACAAAGAAATGGTGCAATAGGTACGATTAATCTTGTTTGGAAGCCGGATATAACAAAATTTGTGAATATGGCGAGATAGATTTATTCTATCTCTTTTTTATTTAGATAAAATAAAAAAGACCTGCAAAGCAGGTCTCGCATGATAAGCAATTATTACCTGAGCAAGTAATAATTAAGCTATGATAGCATCTGTAGGGCAAACTGAAGCACATGTTCCGCAATCGATGCAAGCATCAGCATCAATAACGTACTGTGTATCACCCTGAGAGATTGCACTTACCGGACACTCGCCTTCACAAGTTCCGCAACTAACGCACTTATCTGTAATTGTATATGCCATTGAAATATCCTCCTAAAATATATATGTTTCTCTTACTTGATGCTATTTTAATCTATTCAATGTAAAAAAACAAGAGTAAATTTTCATGTATTGAATAAAATACAAGTTAGTAAAGCCTTACTAACTATGCAATTTTAATAAAAGTTACCAATAGTCAGAATATTATACAAACCTACCGGCTTGCTTTTGAATAGAATTTAGTATATAATACTTAATCAAGTTTAAGAAAAAGGGGAAATAACAATGACCTTATTGGAAAATTGGAGAAATAAAGCATACGGTGACGCAACAGATAACAAGCAAAAAGAAGAAATTTGGAAAAATTACTTTATTGTTGAAAAGGGTATATATGAGAAGATTTTGAAGAACCCTAAGGATGTTATCTCATGTACTGTAGCTGAACTGGCAACAAAATTTGATACTGATATACAAACTATTACAGGCTTCTTAGATGGAATAAATGATTCATTAAATACACCAAATCCTATTGAGGAGATGAATGAAGATGCTACTATAAGCCTTGATATAGACCTTGAAAAGCTTTACTACAATATGGTAGAGGCTAAAGCTGATTGGCTTTATAACTTGCCTGAGTGGGATTCTCTTTTGGATGAAGAGAAGAGAAAAGATCTATACAAGACTCAGAAGAAGAGTGGAACTGTAGTAAAGGAAAAGAAGATTGGCAGAAATGATCCATGTCCTTGTGGAAGTGGAAAGAAGTATAAATTCTGCTGTGGCAAGAACTAAATAAAGGTATTGTTTTAGGTGGCGGTTTGAATCGTCACCTAAAATTTTAAGGTTATACAATGGAACAATATACGAACTTTGCAAAAGTATATGATTTATTCATGGATAATGTACCATATGATAAATGGATTGAACAGATAAAAGATATTTTACATAAGGAAAATATTTTTGATGGGTTGATATGCGATCTGGGCTGCGGTACCGGAACTATTACTGAGGGACTCTCAAATATAGGATATGATATGATAGGTATAGATAATTCGTATGATATGTTAGATATTGCAATGGAGAAAAAATACGCTTCAGGCAATGATATACTATATCTTTGTCAAGATATGAGAGAGTTTGAGTTGTATGGTACGGTGAGAGCTGTAATATCCAGATGCGACAGCCTAAATTATATACAAAGTTTATCGGAACTAAAAGAGGTGTTTTCCTTGGTGAATAATTATTTAGATCCTAAAGGTGTTTTTATTTTTGATATGAATACTATCCATAAATATCAGGATATTCTTGGGGAAAATACTTTTGCTGAGGTAAGGGAACAAGCAAGCTTTATATGGGAAAATACATATGATATTGAAGAAAGAATAAATGAATATGATTTAAATCTATTTATAAGGCTTGAAGATGATACATATAAAAGATTTGAAGAAAGACATGTGCAAAGAGCTTATACATTTGATGAAATAGTTTCTGCCATAGAATCAAGTAAAATGTCTCTTGAGAGATATATGGATGCAGATACTTATGGTGAAATAAGTGAAAACACAGAGAGAATACTTTTTATAGCTAGAGAGAAGGGTAAGTAGATGAAGGATTATATGGTAAAAGCTACAGCGGCAGGCGGTTATATTAGAGCCTTTGCTGCAAGTACTAAAGATTTGGTTGAAGAAGCTAAAAATGACCACAATACTTCTCCGGTGGCTACTGCAGCATTGGGAAGAATGCTTACTGCAGCGGCTATGATGGGAAGCATGATGAAGGGTGAAGAAGATCTTCTAACTTTGAAGATAGAAGGTGATGGACCTTTGAGAGGTGTTATTGCAACTGCAAATAATCAGGGTGAGGTAAAAGGTTACCCTTTTAATCCTACAGTTATCATTCCTCCAAATGCCAAGGGTAAGTTGGATGTTGCAGAAGCTATAGGTGTGGGTCTTATGAGTGTTATAGCAGATACCGGTATGAAGGAGCCATATGTTGGTCAGGTTGCACTTCTTTCAGGGGAGATAGCGGAGGATTTGACATATTATTATGCGACAAGTGAGCAAACACCTTCGAGTGTAGGACTTGGTGTACTTTTAAATAAAGACAATACAATAAAGGCAGCAGGTGGTTTTATAATACAGTTAATGCCCGGATGTCCTGATGAGATAATAGATAAATTAGAGTCAAAAATAAATAATTTGAGTTCTGTTACTACAATGCTAAGTGAGGGGATGTCACCGAATGATATTCTTAGAGATATTTTAGGTGATATGGATCCGGAATTTAATGAAAGTTTGGATCTTTGCTTTAAATGTAATTGCGATAAGAAGAGAATCGAGAAAGCTCTTATAAGTGTTGGAGAAAAGGAATTACAGGAAATGATTGATGATGGTAAGTCGATAGAAGTAAAATGTCATTTCTGTAATAAGGCATATGATTTTGATGTAAACGAGCTAAAGGAGATGCTTGAAAAGGTTACATCAAAATAGGATTTGATTCTTTGGATGTAAGTGGTATATAAAAAGAGCTCTTTTTAGAGCTCTTTAAAATATCCGATCATCTGACTACTGTAACATTTACAGCTTGTGGACCCTTGGCGCCCTCGGTTAGATCGTATTCAACTGAGATTCCTTCGTTGAGAGTCTTAAACCCTTCCATGTTCAAATCAGAAAAATGTACAAATACATCACTTCCACCTTCATCTGAGATGAAACCGTAACCTTTTTGGTTATTAAACCACTTAACTGTACCTCTGTTCATAAATAATGCCTCCAAATCAAAAAGTGTAACTACAGAAAAAAGTTAAATAGCTTGAAAGATTACTGGCTCAAAAATCCATTTAGGGGATTATTGTAAGTCTTTCTTTGTTTTGATGAAAGTAATACTTTCTATCAACAAGCATTCATGTTGTAATCTTTATCTGCAATTTAATATTATCATGGAATGTATGTATTGTCAAATATTTTAATTAGAGGAGTTAGATAATTATGCATAATAACAGTATGTTTAATCACTTGAAGACTATTAATAAACATAAGATTACTGTAATGGACCTATGCTTTAAAGTGGGTTTAATTAAGCAGGGTTTTTTACACGATCTAAGCAAATATTCCCCTGAAGAGTTCCTTGTAGGTGTGAAATATTATCAAGGGGACAGAAGCCCTAATGCTGTAGAAAAGCTGGAAAAGGGATATTCCAGTGCTTGGCTTCATCATAAGGGGAGAAATAAGCATCATTTTGAGTACTGGATTGACTACGGACCTGACGAGAAAGATGGGCTTATGGGTATGAAAATGCCTTTAAAATATGTGCTTGAGATGTGTTGTGACAGGATTGCGGCTTCAAAAGTATATTCGGGGGATGGGTATACCACAGATGTGCCATGGAATTATTACTGTAAAAGAAAGAACTATATTCACTTGCATGATGATACTAGGACTTTGCTTGAAAAAATACTCTTGATAAATAAGAATGAAGGTGAAAAGAAAGCGTTAGCATACATGAGATGGTTACTAAAACATCCATATCTATACTAAATTGTGCAAACTATTTGAAAAAAACGATATTTTTTTAAACAAAAAAACCCTTATAATCTGAAATTATAGGGTTTTACAAAAATAAAGGATTATTTTGATGATTTTTTTATACCTATATTCTGAACAATATAATTATTGTTTTAATAGTTTAAATTGTTTGAGCACTTTGACGGCATATTCGTTGAAAAAATCTTTGTTGCTAAAAATCGATTTTTTTGCCAAATTTATATTTTTTTCTTTTGATTTATAATCTTTTCTGAATATTTCGCCAATGTGCTGAGAATTATAACATTGTATGTACTCAGATATTTGTTTGATATAGGCGGTCTGTTTTGTCGCTTTTTTTCTTTACACTTTTATCTACAAATTCTCCTATGCTTTTTATGTATGGCATAATCTTCAATTATCAGATAGTAGTAGTCCTTATAGTTTTCAAAGAAATACTTTAGCTCATCTTTAAGTATAGGAACTGATATACGCATTCTATTATCTGAAATTTCTATGCATACTTCTTCATTTAATAACAAATTATAGTTGAGTGTTTCGTTGGAGATATAATCAAGGTGTAAAACATTTTTTTCTCTAAAAACTATTAATAAAAAGTAAAACTTGAATTAAAGAAATCTATAAATGAAAGCATTTCAACTACCTTTTAACATACCAAGAAGATCTTCTTCATTATGCAAAAAGCAGTACGTTCAATATGTTCTGATTTTTGCTCTCTACATATTCATAGTAGAATTTTATCAGAGTACCGCCATCGTACATATCATTTCTATAAAGTCCCAGATATTCCTCTAGAGATTTTTTTGATTCATTCTCGTAAGCAAAAAGTGGTTTCTTAAGATGTCTTATCTTTTTATAGATATCAATACTTTTATAGTTTTCTAAAGGGTTAAAAAGATAGTATTGCTTTTGCACACTCTTTTTATATAGGGCAAATCAAAATTATCACCGTTAAAATGTATTAAGGTATCAAAACTTCCGGCATACTCGTAAAATGCCTGTAATATAGCAGTCTCATCAGACAGACTCTCAGAAAACCATTGTTTAAAAATAATTTTATCTTCAACAATACTGATACAGCCTATAAGGTAGAGATTTGAGTTTTTAGGACTAAGCCCTGTGGTTTCGATATCAAAAAAAGAGTGTTTTCTTTGGTTCACAAATTTTTGATAAATTATATTTTATATTATTTGGAAAAATTCTTTATTATTTCTTTCATATATGTATTATAATGTTTGAGCGTATTTAAATCAAGAATTTACGAAAGTGTGTTCGATTTTATTTGATTTGTAATCTTGATATATGATATTATAGTGGAAAGATAGAAAAATATTTAGGAAGAAATATGATTGCATATATAAAAGGAATTGTAATAGAAAAAAGTATTGACAATGTGATAGTGGAATGTGGCGGATTGGGATATGAGGTGTTTGTCGGTGTTAGAGATATAGAGAAAATAACAAAAGGAAATGAAGTATTTCTACATACATATCTAAAGATTTCAGAAGATGCACATAGTCTTTACGGTTTTTTAAATAAGGATGATTTACTTATGTTTAAAAAACTTATCGGTATAAATGGAGTGGGACCAAAGGCCGCCCTTAGTATATTGTCAACACTTAGTACATTTGATTTGAAGATGGCGATAGTATCAGAGGATCATAAGGCTATAAGTGCTGCTCAGGGTATCGGTCCAAAGATTGCAAAGAGGATAATTCTTGATCTTAAGGAAAAGGTGGATTTGAATTATATCACTACAGTTGAGGTTGAAAATACAAGTGATTCAGGCGTTCTTGGAGAGGTGGTAGAAGCACTAATCTCTTTGGGATATTCAAGCGGTGAAGCGTATAAGGCTGTAAGAAGTATTGAAATAAATGATTCGGATACAACAGAAGATATACTCAAGATTGCTTTGAAAAAAATGGCAATATTTTAGAAATCAATAAAGTATAGTGAGCATAAAAATGGATAAGAGGATAATATCAACAGAAGTAACTAAGGAAGATAAGCAAATAGAGAAAACTTTAAGGCCGCAATTTTTGAATGAGTATATAGGTCAGGAGAAAATCAGAAAAAATCTTAAGGTTTATATAGATGCTGCAAAGCTGAGAAAAGAAAGTCTTGACCATGTGCTGTTTTATGGACCTCCGGGTCTTGGAAAGACTACACTTTGTAATATAATTGCAAATGAGATGGGTACAAATCTTAAAGTGACATCAGGTCCGGCTATTGAAAAGCCCGGAGATATGGCTGCTATTTTAAATAACTTAAATGAGGGTGATGTGCTTTTTGTGGACGAGATACATAGGCTAAATCGACAGGTGGAAGAAGTGCTTTATCCGGCTATGGAGGATTTGCCATAGATATAATAATAGGTAAGGATGCAGGTGCCAGAAGTATAAGGCTTGATTTGCCGAGGTTTACATTGGTGGGTGCGACTACCAGAGCCGGATTACTTACAGCACCACTTAGAGATAGATTTGGAGTGGTACAGAAACTTGAGTTTTATACTACTGAGGAGTTAAAGGAGATTGTAAAACGTTCTTCAATAGTTTTGGGAGTAGAAATAGATGAGAGTGGTGCTGTAGAAATAGCAAGAAGGAGTCGTGGTACTCCAAGGCTTGCAAACAGACTATTAAAGAGAGTAAGAGATTTTGCTCAGGTAAAATATAATGGGGTTATAGATAAGAAAGTAGCGGACTATGCACTTGATACTTTGGATGTAGATAAGTTGGGACTTGATAATAATGACAGGATGATACTTTTGACAATTATAGAGAAGTTTAGAGGAGGTCCTGTAGGTCTAAATACTTTGAGTGCGGCAATAGGTGAGGATGCCGGTACACTGGAAGAAGTGTATGAGCCATATCTTTTAATGAATGGACTTATAAACAGAACACCGGGTGGGAGAGTTGCAACTGAAAATGCATATATTCACCTTGGTATTGAAATGAAAGGTTAGAAATGAATAATATAGAGCTTTTGGCCCCTGCCGGATCATATGAGAGTCTTGTGGCGGCTGTCAATGCAGGGACGGATGCAGTGTATATCGGAGGGAAAAAGTTTTCTGCCAGAGCATATGCTGATAATCCGGATGAAGATGTTTTGATAAAAGGTATTGAATACGCTCATACCTTTGGAGTGAATGTCTATATGACAATAAATACTCTCTTAAAGGAAAATGATATGGGAGAGCTTTTTGACTATATAAAGACTTATTACCATGCCGGAGTTGATGCAGTTATAGTACAAGATTTGGGAGTGTTTGAGTTTATAAGGAAACATTTTCCGGATTTACCTATACATGCCAGTACTCAGATGACTATAACCGGAAGCTATGGTGCTATATTTTTGAAAAATCAAGGGGCAAGCAGAATAGTTCCGGCTAGAGAGATATCTTTAGAAGAGATAAGAGATATTGATAAAAAGAGCGATATTGAAATAGAATGTTTTGTACATGGAGCATTATGTTACTCTTATTCAGGTCAATGCCTTATGAGCTCTATGATTGGTGGCAGGAGCGGAAATAGAGGTAGGTGTGCACAAACATGCAGATTGCCATATGATGTATATGATGATGAGAAAAATTAAATAAATCCGATGAAAGAAATTTGCTCAGTTGTAAGGATCTTTGTAGTTTGGATATTTTGCCGGATATAATAGATGCCGGTATTGATTCTCTAAAGATAGAGGGAAGGATGAAAGCACCAAGATACACTGCAGGTGTTGTAAGTATTTGGAGGAAATATTTAGACCTTTATAAAGAAAGAGGGAGAGCCGGTTATAAGGTGGATAAGGCTGATAGGAAGCTTCTTTTAGATCTATTTGATAGAGGCGGACAAACAGATGGCTATTACAAGGAACATAATGGCAGGGATATGATAGCGATCAATGAAAAGCCTGATAACAAGCAGGCTAATGCTAAGTATTTTGAATATCTGGATAAGACTTTTGTAGAAGGTAAGAGACAGCTGCCGATTTTTGGCTCTATAAAAATCAAGGAAAATACTCCGATTGTCTTTGAGGTTAGTGCAAATGATTTAAAGGAAGTATATAGAAGAGACTGTAAAGACAATCATATAGCTGTTGAAGTTAACGGAGATTTGGTACAGCAGGCAAAGACGAAGGCAATCTGCTATGAAGATGTGGATAAGCAGCTTAAAAAGACGGGCAATACTTTTTTTTATTTTGAAAATTTGAATGTTGATATGGATGATAATATTTTTGTACCGTTAAAGCATTGAATGAAATAAGGAGAGAGGCTTTGGAGAAATTAAGCCTTGAAATCTTGAAAAGATATACAAGAGATGATTCTAATGTAAGAGAGTATGAGGGCTTTATATATCCATCTATAAACAGAAAAAAATAATGAGAAAAATAAAAATTTAATATACTTTGTGAGAGTATAGAGCAAATAGAGGCGACTATTGATTTCGCAAAGAATGAAAAATATAATATTTGATGAGTTGAGTATAGAAAGTGAACTTATTGGCACTCCTTCGTTTGGAAAAATTTTTTTAACAATATAAAGTTATATACCGGAGCATGTAATCTGTATATGCCACATATTTTTTTAGAGAAGAGGCAAAGAAATTTTTTTCGAGAAGAATTTGGACTTAATAATGAGTTATAAATTTAACAACTTTATAGTTAGAAGTTTAGAAGAGATCTTTTATATCAGAGAAAAATATAGATAAAGATGCCAATATTATACTTGACTATAATATATATGCCTATAATAAGAGTACTATGAATTTTTATAATGAAAAATTTGATGTAAAAAGGCTTACATATCCTCTGGAGTTGAATCTTAATGAGATGAGGCAGCTGAAAGATTACGGAAATGAAATGATAGCTTATGGCAAGATTCCAATGATGGTATCAGCACAATGCCTTAAAAAGACTACAAAGGGTTGTGACCATAAGAAAGAGATCCTTATATTAAAAGACAGGAAAAATATTGAGATGCAGGTTAAGACACATTGTGATTTTTGCTATAATACTATATTGAACTCCAAACCTCTTTCAATAATAGGTATGGAAAAGGAGATAAAGAAACTTGATCCCGCCATATTGAGAATTTGGTTTACTACTGAAGACTACAAAGAAACAAAAGTTATTTTGAAAAAATATATAGATGATTTTTGGAAGGGTATTGATGTAAGTAATATATCTGATTTTACGAGAGGGCATTTGAAGAGAGGTATAGAGTGATATGTTCTTTACTATAATGCTGCATTGGTTTATACTTCTTTTAGGTATCACTAAAGTGGAGGTGTGGAATGATAGAAGCAACCAGCTGCGGTGGTGTAGTTATATATCATGGTAAGATATTGACCTTGTTTAAGAATTATAAAAATAAATATGAGGGATGGGTTTTGCCTAAGGGAACTGTGGAAGAGGGCGAAACATTTGAACAGACTGCACTAAGAGAGGTTTATGAAGAAACCGGAGCAAAGGCAAGGATAGTACAATTTATAGGTACAAGCCATTATACATTTAATACAAGTACGGAGATAATTGATAAGAGAGTACATTGGTTCTTGATGAAGACTGACAGTTACTTTTCAAGGCCGCAAAGAGAAGAGTATTTTGTAGATTCAGGTTATTATAAATATCATGAGTCCTTTCATCTTTTGAAATTTTCAAATGAAAGGATGATGCTAGAAAGAGGCTATAATATTTATATGGAATTAAAGAGAAATGGGAGATGGGATGATAGATTTTGATAGATGCTATGTGATGAATTTTGAGAATGCCATAAGAGGAGCGAGAAATCCTATGAACTCTTGGGCGAGATCGGATAGCTATTATGATGAAAACGGACAATATATTTTGGGTGAAAATGATCTTTCGCTTGCGAAAAGACTTAGGAATGCCGGAACGAGTGACCATAGAAAGTTTATAAGACAGATAATGCTTTCAGTCGATATAACGGCACCACTATATTGGTGGAAAGAATACGATACATACAAAGTTGGTACAGTTGCGAATTCCACATCTACTATGCATAAGATTCATTCAAAACCTTTTGAAATAGATGATTTTTCACATGATCATCTTACAGACAATGGTATGAATGTTCTTAGAAATCTTGTTGATGAGTTGGAAAAGATAAGACTTGAGTATGTAGATAATAAGGATAAGGCGTTGTGGTATGATTTGATACAACTTTTGCCATCAAGCTATAATCAGATGAGAACATGTACATTGAATTATGAGACACTTGTGAATATATATAGATCCAGAAAGAATCATAAGCTTGATGAGTGGAGAAGCTTTTGTGATTGGATAAAGACATTGCCATATTCAGATGAAATTATTATAGCTGAGGAATAGAATGAATATAATTGTTTCAGTAGACAAAAAATGGGGTATAGGAAATAAAGGAAAACTTTTGGTTTCAATACCTAGAGATAAAAAGCTTTTTAGAGAGGAGACTATGGGAAAGGTGATAATAATGGGACATAATACATTATTATCTCTTCCCGGCTCTCAGCCGCTACCTGAAAGAAAAAATATAGTTTTATCAAATGATAAAAATTTAAAGATAAAGGGTGCCACTGTATTGAATAGTGTAGATTCATGTATTGAGTACCTGAAAGAAAATAATATAAATGATGGTGATGTTTTTATTATAGGGGGAGAAAGTATTTATAGGGATTTCTTGCCCTATTGTAATATTGCCCATGTTACATATATCGACTATGAGTATGAAGCAGACAGGTATTTTTGAATTTAGATGCAGATAATGAATGGATTATGGTCCTTGAAACTGAGGAAGAAACTTATTTTGATATACCATATACATTCAGGTTATATAAGAGAAAGTGATATGTGTCCGTAATTTTACGATCACTGCATAGGCTGGAAAGAATTGCTGTGTTGATTAAAAAATAAGGACTATAAAACTTATAATATATTTTTGAAAGGCAAAGAGATGGAGAAAACATTTGATTTATTGACTTTAGGTCAGGCACTTTTAAGACTTTCACCTGTCAGAGATGACAGACTTGTAAGGGGGGATACACTTATAAGGCAAGTGGGAGGAGCAGAGCTGAATGTAGCTGTGGGTGCATCTTTACTTGGACTTAAGACAGGGGTTATTACTAAACTACCATCACATGAAATAGGGGCATACATAAAGAATGGGGCTGTCGGGAAATGGCATCCATAAAAGAGGGAGGTGTGACTCAAAACGAGTCACACCTCCCTAAGTTTTTACATAAAAAAAGATGGCTAACGATAACCATCTTTCTCCGTTACATGTTATAATGTAACTATGCTCACAGTTAATTATTATAACGACTTTTTTGAAATAGGTCAACAGAAAATCAACTTTAGCTTCTATGAATTGAGTTTACCCGATGACGATCCAGTCTATACCCTAAAAAAAGTTATGGAGGATTTAGATTTTTCCGGACTATTAGCCAATTGTTCGGACAAGGGAAGAACAGGGTACAACCCGATCATGATGTATGCAGTTATTACTTATGCAAATATGCGTGGAATACGCTCTATTGATCGTATTGTGGATTTATGTGAAAGAGATATTGCTTTTATCTGGCTTACTCAAAGGAGGAAGCCTAAAAGAGATGCTTTTTATGAATTTAAAAGTAAAAAACTTACTTCAGATATTTTGGATGACTTAAACTATCAGTTTATGAGACGATTACAAAAGGAAGGATTTGTAACATTAAAAGAATTGTTTATTGATGGAACAAAAATAGAAGCTAATGCTAATCGTTATACTTTTGTATGGCGTGGAAGTATTAATTATCATCTTGCAGGTCTGCTGGATTCTATTGATAAGCTTTATTCAGACTATAATTCTTTTTTACAAGATAATGGATTTGGTGAAAAGTACGAGCTTGGAAATGCACAAATGTTTGTGATTGACGGGATTGATAGAGTTAGAGATATTATTGAAAAAAACAGAAAAAGAAAGATTACGAAACATAAAAAGCTATCTAATAACCGTATTATAGAGATTGATAACTGCTCGCCTATTGAAATACTTAAGCTTCAGAAAAACCTTATGACTATTGCTGACGGAGAAGGTATTGTATTTGTTAACGGAAAGGGTAAGAGAAAGCCAAAGCTTCAACAACTCTATGAAGAACTTGAACATTGTGGACAGCGATTAATGCACTATAAAGAATGTTTTGAGATTATGGGGAAAGATAGAAACAGCTATTCCAAAACTGATTTGGAAGCAACCTTTATGCGAATGAAGGAAGATCATATGCTTAATGGGCAGCTAAAGCCTGCATACAATGTACAGATAGCGGTAGAGAATTATTTTATTGTACATAGTTATGTAAGTAATGATCGTACAGATTATAATACATTAATTCCGATCCTTGAAAAAGCATAAGGAAGCATTCGGAGAAGTACTTGAAGAAGTGACGGCAGACAGCGGTTATTGTAGTGAGAAAAATCTCTTATATCTAAAAGAAAATAAGATAGATAGTTATATAAAACTACAGGATCATGAAAAACGAAAAACAAGAGCATACAGTAAAGATATAGGTAAATACTACAAATATGAAGACAATGGTATTTGAAGATGAGCAAGTCTATATCTGTCTATGACGGTCGTGAACTTAGACATATCAACACAGAAAAAGAAAAAAACAGAATGGTTATACACAAACATATGAAGTATATGGATGTTCAGACTGTAGTGGATGTGAACATAAGTCTAAATGCTTATACAAATATAATCCTGATAAAGATGTTGATAAGAACAAAGTGATGAAGATCAATGAAGTATGGGAAGAGCTTCGAGAGAAATCACATGCTAACATACAGAGTGAAAAAGGTATTCTGAAACGACAGACACGGTCTATTCAAACGGAAGGTCATTTTGGAGATATTAAAGAGAATGAAGATTTCCGACGCTTTAACTATCGTTCTTCAGATAAGGTATATAAAGAATTTATGCTTTTTGCGATAGGAAGAAATATAAACAAATATCATCGTTTTCTCTACGCAAAACTAAAGAAATTTGAAGGAAAACCACAGGAGAAAACCGCATAGTAAAAAATGCAAAAGCAAAATTTCAGCCAAGGGGGTTTTATGCCCAAAAATAGACAGTATTATAGAAAAGTAAAATATCCTGACAAAGTCGCAAAGCCAAAACGCCTTGTATTTGTCAGGATATTTCTATTTCGTTCTGTAGGGATTAAAATTCAGTATTTCCCGACAGCTCCATAAGTGATGATTATATAATCTATGATTCAAATAAAGATGCAAGGGTAGGAATATATTTTTATGAAAATGGTGCCTACCCAAGAAAGCCTAATGTAATATATGATAGAAAAAATTCTTGCTTTGAAAATATAAATATAAATGAATTTAAAGAAAATATGTACAAGTCTACTACCTGTTTTCATACAACCGGCATTACATTGGCACTTTGTGAAAAATCCAGAGAAACTGCTATAGAAATGATAAAGAGATTTAAGAAAAACGGATCAATAATATCTTTTGATGTAAATTTTAGAGCGAATTTGTGGTCAGGCGAGGAAGCAAGAGAGGTTATAGAGAAAGTATTGCCATATGTGGATATTTTCTTTTGTTCTGAGGATACTGCCAGACTTACCTTTGGAAAGAGTGGAGATGTACGGGAAATTATGAAGTCATTTACGGATGAATACCCTATATCTATTGTAGCTTCAACACAAAGAACAGTGCATTCTCCTAAGGTACATGATTTCGGATCAGTGATATATAATGCTTATCAGGATGAATATTATACTGAAAAACCATATAAATCTATTGATGTAGTGGATAGGATAGGTAGTGGTGATGCTTATATAGCAGGGGCATTGTATGGTCTGCTTCACTATAGACTGGACTGTGCAAAAGCTATTGCATATGGTAATGCATATTCGGCAGTAAAAAATACTATACCTGGAGATGTTCCATCATCAAATAGAAATGATATAGACAGTATTATAGCAGACCATAACATGACTGAGGGGTATAAGTTTGAAATGAATAGATAGCAATAATAATATTTATTATCAAAATAGCTAAAAAAATAACGATTTATCTGATAAAGTGCTTTATTTAGCTTGGTTTTTTTAAATTTTTATGATAGTATAGATATGAGATTTTATCTAATTTTGGAGGGATAAGCAATATGTTTCCTATTGTGAAGAAAAGACAATTAGCTGAGAACATTTTTTTGTTTGATGTTTTGGCTAAAAGAGTAGCAGCAAAATGTCTCCCCGGAGAGTTTGTTATTGTAAAACAGGATAAGCAGGGTGAGAGAATTCCTTTGACTATCTGTGATTATGATCGCGAAGCAGGAACTGTTACTATTGTTATTCAGGTTATTGGTGGCTCAACCAGACTGATTGCAGATGAACTTAAAGAAGGCGATGAGTTTATGGACTTTGTAGGACCTCTTGGAAATGCAAGCGATCTTATTTCAGAGGATATAGAGGAGTTGAAGAAGAAGAAAATTCTTTTTGTGGCCGGAGGACTTGGAACAGCACCTGTATATCCACAGGTTAAATGGCTCTTTGAGAGAGGTATAAAGGCTGATGTTGTTCAGGGTGCAAAGAGTAAGGATTTTGTTATTCTTGAGGATGAACTTAAGTCGGTTTCTGATAATTTATATGTATGTACAGATGACGGTTCTTATGGATTCAAGGGACTTGTAACGGATAAGGTGAAAGATCTTGTTGAAAATGAAGGCAAGAAATATGATCATTGCGTAGTTATCGGTCCTATGATCATGATGAAATTTGTTTCACTTCTTACAAAAGAACTTGGCATACCTACAATCGCAAGTATGAATACTATCATGGTAGACGGTACAGGTATGTGTGGTGCTTGCAGACTGTCTGTAGGTGATGAAATTAAATTTGCATGTGTTGATGGTCCTGAGTTTGATGCTCATAAGATCAATTTTAACGAAGCACTTCAAAGATTACAGATTTATAAGACAGAAGAAGGCAAAGAACTTTTGAAGATCATAGAAGGCGAAACACATCATGGAGGATGTGGCGTATGTGGAGGTGACAAATAATGGCACAGGATATGTGGAAGAAAGTTGCTGTTGCTGAACAGGAGCCTGAGGTAAGAGCTAGAAACTTTGAAGAGGTATGCCTTGGATACTCTAAAGAAGAGGCTATGGCAGAGGCTACAAGATGCTTTAATTGTAAGAATGCAAAATGTATACAGGGTTGCCCGGTATCAATAGATATACCTGCATTTATTCAGGAGATTTTAAAGGACAATATTGAAGGTGCGTCAGATGTTATTGCACAGTCAAGCTCATTGCCGGCAGTATGTGGAAGAGTTTGTCCACAGGAAACACAGTGTGAAGGTGTGTGTATTAGAGGAAACAGAGGTGAGGCTGTTTCTATCGGTAAGCTTGAAAGATATGTGGCTGATACTGCAAGAAAAATGGGTATTAAGCCTAAGGCAAATCCTAATAAGAATGGAAAAAAAGTAGCTGTAATAGGTTCAGGTCCTGCAGGACTTAGCTGTGCAGGTGATTTGGCAAAGCTTGGATATGAAGTGACCATATTTGAAGCACTGCATGAGCCGGGTGGAGTTTTGATATATGGTATACCTGAGTTCAGATTACCAAAAGATGATGTGGTTCTACCGGAGATACAAAATGTTGTAGATCTTGGAGTGAAAATTGAGACAGATGTTATTATTGGAAAAACTGTTACTATAGATGAACTCTTGGAAGAAGAGGGATTTGATGCTGTATTTATCGGTTCAGGTGCAGGTCTTCCAATGTTTATGGGTATTCCGGGTGAGAATGCAAACGGTGTATTCTCTGCTAATGAGTATCTTACAAGAAACAACCTTATGAAGGCCTTCAGAGATGACTATCATACACCTATCATAAAGAGCAAAAAGGTATGTGTTGTAGGTGGTGGAAATGTGGCTATGGATGCTGCAAGAACTGCTTTAAGACTTGGTGCAGAGGTGCATGTAGTCTATAGAAGAAGTGAAGCTGAATTGCCTGCAAGAGTTGAAGAAGTTCACCATGCAAAGCAGGAAGGTATTATATTTGATATTTTGACAAACCCTGTTGAGATCCTTGAGGATGAAAAAGGATGGGTAAAGGGAATGAAGGTTGTCAGAATGGAACTTGGAGAGCCGGATGCCAGTGGAAGAAGAAGACCTGTAGAGATAAAGGATAGTGAATTCGTTATTGATTGTGACACTGTTATTATGTCACTTGGTACTTCACCAAATCCGCTTATTGCAAGAACTACCGATGGTCTTGATATTAACAAGTGGAAATGTATTGAAGCTGACGAGAAAACCGGACAAACCTCAAGAAAAGGAGTTTTCGCGGGTGGTGATGCTGTAACAGGCGCAGCTACTGTTATTTTGGCTATGGAGGCCGGAAGAGCAGGTGCAAGAGGAATAGACGAGTATCTGTCAGAAAAATAAAATTTAGACTTTAAATTTAACCCTTATTGATATGTATCATTAAAAATACTATCGATAAGGGTTTTGATATACCTATTTGTTATACCTACCATAAAAAAAATATATATGTATTTGAGATGTGTTTATTGACAGAATTATTTGAAATAAATATAATGAGATGAGTTTTACAAAATTTAAGTTAATTTTTGGAGGTATTATGAAGAAAAGAGTATTAATGTCAGCATTGGCATTGACTTTCGGGTTGGCACTTACAGCCTGTGGCAATGCAAATAATGCAGGTTCAGATAAGGCGGCAGATTCAGGTTCAAAAGCTGAGACTGCGGCAGCTTCTGCTGATGGAGATGTATTTACAATAGGAACTACAGGACCAATTACAGGAAGTGCTGCATCTTACGGTAATTCAGTAAAGAATGGTGCTACTATAGCTATTGATGAAATCAATGCTGCAGGTGGTGTGAAGGTGGGAGATAAGACCTATAAGTTGGCACTTAACTTCCAGGATGATGAAGCCAAGGAAGATAAGGCTGTAAACGCATATAACAGTTTGATGGATAGTGGCATCAATGTGTTTATGGGAGCTGTAACAAGTGGTTCTTCACTTGCACTTACTGATTTAACTGCAAAGGACAATATATTGCAGATTACACCTTCAGGTTCAGCAAAGGCAATTACTGAGAATCCTAATGTTTTCAGACTTTGCTTTACAGATCCTCTTCAGGGAAAGATGATTGCAGATTTTATAGTAGATCAGGGATATGAGAGTGTTGCTGTTCTTTATAATAACTCTGATGAGTATTCAACCGGAGTTTACGAGTCTTTCAAAGAGGAACTAAGTAAGGGTGGTAAGGGTGAATTGCTTGTAGAGGAACAGTCATTTGCAGATGGTGATGTTGATTTCACAACTCAGTTGACAAAGATCAAGGCTTCAGGTGCTAAGGCTATATTTGTACCGGGATACTATGAGGCAGCAGCTTATATTGTTCAGCAGGCAAAGCAGCAGGGAATTGAAGCAGCTTTTGTAGGTTCTGATGGATGGGACGGTGTATTATCACAGGTTACAGATAAAAGTACAGTTGAGGGTGCAGTATTCTTAAGTCCGTTCTTAGCTACAGCACCAACAGCGGCTGATTTCACTTCAAAGTATGAGAGCGATTATAAGTCAACACCTGATCAGTTCGCAGCTGATGGATATGATACAGTATATGTAATCAAGGCTGCAATGGAGAAGGCAGGAAGCATTGAGAGTGACGACCTTATCAAGGCTATGACTGAGATAGAGGTTGACGGTATCACAGGAAAGGTATCATTTAATGCTGACGGTGAGCCAAATAAAGAGCCTATGTTTGTCACTATAAAAAATGGTGAGTATAAGCTTTTTGAGTAATTTATAAAATTTTTAGAGAGGACGGGATAATTGTCCCATCCTCTTTTTCTGACATAGACCTCGGAAAGCTTCTAGCATATGGTAGGAGTTTTCCGTAGTTTAGGTAAAGAGGGGTAAAGAAATGTTAATTAACTTTATTGAACAGTTAATAAACGGATTGAGGACCGGAAGCATTTATGCATTGATAGCTATCGGTTATACAATGGTATATGGTATAGCTAAAATGATAAATTTTGCTCATGGAGATATAATAATGGTGGGAGCGTATGCTCTTTATTTTAGTATATCGGTATTGGGTTTACCTGTTCCGGTATCACTTTTAATAACTGTTGTTGTGTGCTCTGTTTTGGGAGTTTTGATTGAAAAGATAGCATATAAGCCGCTTAGAAAAGCACCACCATTGGCAGTACTTATTACAGCTATAGGTATGAGTTTCTTTTTACAAAGTAGCTCTTTGTTATTCTTCGGTTCTACACCGATACCTTTTCAATCAGTAATTCCGAATGTAAATATAAAGATAGGACCGGTTGTAATTTCAAGTATTACTTTGGTTACTTTAGTGGTTACTGCTATTGCAATGATATTGCTTACATTGTTTATAAACAAAACCAAGCTTGGTTCGGCAATGAGAGCTGTTTCAGAAGATAAGGGTGCTGCAGAGCTTATGGGTATTAATGTTAACAGCACTATTTCTATGACCTTTGCCATTGGATCTGCATTGGCTGCAGTAGCAGGTATTTTATATATATGCCAGTATCAGTCTATGAAACCTACTTTAGGTGCCCTGCCGGGTATTAAGGCTTTCGTAGCTGCGGTTCTTGGAGGTATAGGAAGCATACCCGGGGCAATGCTTGGAGGAATACTGCTTGGACTTATAGAAAGTGTTTCAAAGGCATATATTTCAACTGAGCTTGCTGATGCTATTGTATTTGGAGTTTTGATAGTCGTTTTATTATTCAGACCTTCAGGACTTTTGGGTAAGAAGAAGATTGTAAAGGTGTAGGTGTGGTATGAAGATATTAAATAAAAAAACTATATTTAATATAGCGATAATGTTGCTGGCCTATGCATTGGTTTTTGTATTGATAAACTTAGGACTGCTCAGCAGACAATATAAATCATTGATAGTTCCAATATGTGTAAATATAATGTTGGCGGTATCACTGAACTTGGTAACCGGATTTTTGGGAGAACTCTCATTAGGTCATGCAGGATTTATGTCAATAGGTGCATATACAAGTGCACTGATATCAATAAATACAAGATTTTTGCCACCTGTGCTATCTTTCTTTATAGCATTGGTATGTGGTTGTATTTTGGCGGCTGTATTTGGATTTTTAATCGGTGTACCTGTACTTAGACTTAGGGGAGACTATTTGGCTATAGTAACACTTGCTTTTGGTGAGATAATAAAGTCTATTATAAATTATTTGAATTTTACCGGAGGATCAAAGGGACTCAGTAAAATTCCTTTATATTCAGATTACAATAATTTTACTATTGTATTTATTATCATGGCAATATGCATTGTATTGATTTCAAATCTTATCAATTCAAGAGACGGAAGAGCAATAAAGTCTATTCGTGATAATGATATTGCAGCTGAATCTATCGGCATAAAAATAAGTAAATATAAGGTTAGTGCATTTGTTATAGCTGCGGGTTTTGCCGGACTTGCAGGTTCACTATATGCACATAATGTAGGAATTATAAAGCCAAGTATATTTGACTATAATAAATCAATTGAGATACTGGTATTTGTAGTCCTTGGAGGTATGGGAAATATTCCGGGATCTATAATTTCAGCAATTATACTTACAGTATTGCCTGAGTTCCTTAGAGGCGCAGATAACCTTAGAATGTTATTGTATGCAATAGTGTTGATTTTAATTATGATATTTAATAATAGTAAATTTAAGACAAGTTTATCACTGAATAAAACATTTAGAAAGCTTGGAAAGGAGGATTAATGCTGGAGTGTAAAAATCTGGGAATACAATTTGGCGGATTAAAAGCGGTAGATAATTTTAATCTGAATATAGAAAAAGGAATGCTCTACGGACTTATTGGACCGAATGGAGCCGGAAAAACTACAGTTTTTAACCTTCTGACAGGAGTATATAAGCCTAGCAGCGGTACTATAAGGCTGAATGGAAATTTGATAAATGGGAAAACACCTACACAAATAAATAATATGGGAGTTGCCAGAACATTCCAAAATATAAGACTTTTTTCAAATATGTCAGTTTTGGACAATGTAAAGGTGGCATTGCATGAAAAAGTAAAATATCCACTTATAACATCTATGACTCATTTGTTCGGATTTGATAAAAAAGAAAAAGAGATGGATGATATGGCATTGGAGATACTGGATGTATTTTCTCTTGGAGATAAGAAAGATATACTTTCAGGAAACTTGCCATATGGTGAACAAAGAAAACTTGAGATTGCCAGAGCGTTGGCAACAGGACCATCTTTACTTTTATTGGATGAGCCGGCGGCAGGTATGAATCCTAATGAAACAGAAGAGTTGATGGATACTATAAGAAATCAGAGATATGTATGATATGACCATACTGTTGATAGAGCATGATATGAAGCTTGTAGCAGGAATTTGTGAAAAGCTTACAGTGCTAAACTTTGGTACGGAGCTTGCAAGCGGTACACCTGGTGAGGTACTTAATAACTCTGATGTTATTACAGCGTATTTGGGAGAATAGGAGGAACGATGGAAATATTAAAAGTAAAAGATCTTGTCGTGAACTATGGAATGATAAAAGCTGTAAAGGGTGCAAGTTTTACCGTAAATAAAGGTGAAATAGTTGCGCTTATCGGTGCAAACGGTGCAGGCAAGACATCTATACTACATACTGTTACAGGGCTGATCAGTGCAAAAGAAGGAAGTATAGAATTTGATGGTAAGAATATAACAAGGGCTAGAGCTCATGATATAGTTAAGCTTGGTATGGCACATGTACCGGAGGGCAGAAGAGTATTTGGAGATTTGACAGTACTTGAAAACTTGAAACTTGGTGCATATATCAGGAATGATAAGGCAGGTATCGAAGAGAGTCTTGATAAGATATATAAGAGATTTCCAAGACTGTTTGAGAGAAAGTTACAGGTGGCAGGTACTCTATCAGGCGGTGAGCAACAGATGCTTGCAATGGGAAGAGCTCTTATGAGTAATCCTAAGGTTATCGTTATGGATGAGCCTTCTATGGGACTTTCACCACTATACGTTAATGAGATATTTGATATCATTAGAGAGATTCATGAAAGTGGAACTACAGTGCTTTTGGTTGAGCAAAATGCAAAGAAGGCACTTAGTATTGCAGATAGAGCATATGTACTTGAAACCGGGAATATTGTATTGGATGGAGATGCAAAGACATTGCTTAATGATGACAGTGTAAAAAGGGCATATTTAGGCGAATAAAAAAGGACACAATGTGTCCTTTTTCTAGTCCATGCCACCAAGAAGTCTTTTCATAATATATTGATAGATATCCTGACTGCAAGAACGCCAATTATTTGTCATAATACTTGCCTGCTCTTCATCAGGTGAATTGATCTCAATATTTATAAGTGGAGTCTTACCTTCTAACACCTCACAATGTACAATGAGGTCGTTTCCCGGAAGTTTGTAATATTCTGCTGTAGTTGAGACTTCATTTCTCATTCTAAATTTATTAGTCTGTATAAATTCGTTTATATCAGTGATAATAGCAGGGGAAATCTGTTTTTCAAAAAAAGACAGTGCTTCCTCGCCTTCCTTTGTCATTTCATACCTGGAATTATTATTTATATTTTCCATACTAAGCAGGTTCGATTCTAAAAGCTCGGATAGAGCTTGTTGAACTATAAAATAGGTGGTATATTCTTTGCTGACAAAAAAGTCTGATATATTTGAGTTTGTAAGTGGAAATTTCACTTGCTTTAACATATATAGTATCATTAATTTATATAATGTCATAGGTTCTGAGAGCATCGTCGGACCTCCTGTGTCTTATAAAAGATTTTACAACAAATGTTATGGTCTGTAAAGCAGAATGAGTTCTGTATATAAAGTATTTAAGCAGTATAATTGAGATGTTTTATTTTGGGCTATGGTGACAACTACTTATTAGATATAGAAATTCGTTTTTATTTATGATAGAATGTAGGATACGGTTTATAAAAGAGGTGTATAAATGAGAGAGCGAATCAATCGTTTGGCTAAAGGAATAATAGAAGAGGAATTACCGATATTGGTCTGTGAGCCGGGAAATATAGACCTGCCTATAAAGGTGGATGAAGCTGTTCGCTTTGAGATAGAGATACGAAGTGAGAACAATGTACCTTTAAGAGGCGTGGCTTATTCTGACAATATTAGAGTAAGAATAGTTGATGCAACCTTTGGCGGTTTAGAAAGCAAGCTTGTACTGGAAATCAACTCCAGAAATCTTAATAGTGAAGAAAAGATAGAGGGTAATATCACTTTGGTTACAAATGCAGGTGAGAGAGATATACCCTATATTTTCTATACAAAAAATACAGATACAGTACTGGTACTGGACTCATTAAAGACAGTGGATGATTTTATGGTGATTGCTAAAGAAGACATAAATATTGCACTGGCTATTTTTATGTATAAAGATTTTTGTAAGTCAAGATTTATGAAAGACATAAGATTGCAAAAAATCTATGATGCATTAAGTAAAGGTGCAGATTCCAGATCGAATCTAGAGAATTTCTTACAGGCTGTAGGTAATAAAGAGGCTGTAAACTTTGAGCTTGAGTCAAATGAGTTGGATATTTCTACAATAGAAGAAGAGAAGAGCTTTACCATAAAGGTCTATAAGGAAAACTGGGGACTTCTTGACATTGATGTATCTACAAATGCTTCTTTTATTAAGTTAAATACCGGAAAGATAAAGAATGAAGATTTCATAGATAATGTATATGAACTGGAGTTTACTATTGATCCAAATTTGTTGGAAGATAGAAAAAATATTGCAAATATAAAGTTCAAAAATGGCCTGAATGAAAAGTATTTGGAAGTCATAATAAATAAGAATCTTGAAAAGGAATATCAAAGAGAAGCTAGGATTTTTGAAAGAAAGCAGTGGATAGATTATTTTAAGCTGAGAGTTGAAGCCGAACTTAGTAGTGAAAAAATACAAAAAAATGAGATTTTACTTAAAATGATGGCAGTACTTGATAGATTATTGGCAAGCACATATAAAAGTTTCTTAGTAAAGCTTTTAAAGGCAGAGATATATTTGATACTGGGAGATAAGGCAAGTGCAAAGTCTATCATCAACAGCTTAACTTCTAAGATCAAGGAAAACAGGCATGAACTAAGAGATGAGTATTTGATTTTGGAATATTTGGACACTTATATGTATCCGGATGCTGATAAGGCTAGAGATTTGACAAAGCTGATAAAGGATTTATATAAGAAATATCATTCCATTATTCAGCTTGTTCTTATTTTAAATATAGATGATAATTTGAAAGACAATCCTGTAGAAAAGCAGAAAGTCCTAAAGAGAGCATTTGAGCTTGGAGACAGATCAAAGCTTTTGATGATGGAGTATGCAAAACTGCTTTGTAAGAATCCACACTTATTGACTGTGTGTGGAAAATTTGAAGTTATGGCATTGAGCTTTGGAATAAGGAATAATCTTATATCAATTAATCTCTCTGAGAGAATTTTAGTCGTTGTAAGAGAGACAAAGAAGATAAATGGTGCAATACTTAATATATTATTTTCCATATACAATGCATTACCAAGTGATGAGTTACTTTTTGACATATGTGAAATACTTATAAATGGTAATGTAAGAAAAAAGCATGTAAACATGTGGTACGAAAGATGCATTCAAAAAGGATTGAATGTTGATAGGATATACGAGTATTTCTTATATTCGCTTCCTGAAAAATATGATTTACCTATGCCTGAGTCTGTATTGAAATATTTTGAAAGAATAAATTCAATGGCGGATGATTTTAAACTGAGGATTTTTGAAAATGTTGTAGAACATTATCCTCATAATAGTGAGATTTATAGAGCTTATATAAAGCGAATAAAGATATTTACTATTGACAATGCTATGAAGCTGAGGATGGATGAGCATTTAATAAATATCTATGCAGGAATACTGGAAGAGGATGATGTAGATGAAAGACTGGCAAAGATAATTCCGTTTTTAATGAATTCCTATGAGGTTTATGTTCCGGATAAAGCAGCAAGATCCATTGTTGTAGTATATCCGGAGTTAAATGGTGAAAAGATATATGATCTTGTAGATGGAAGGGCGTTTGTAGCATTGTATTCTGAAAATGCTATAATTTTGACTGGTGATGCATTTGGAAACAGATATTATTCTAAAGATATGGTTGTAGATAAGATATTCCATATGCAGAATTTGATAGACAGAGCCTATGATATAGATGAAAATCATGATATGAACAGGCTTGAAAAACTGGGAATAATATCTGAGAGTGATAGTATAGATCTGGAAGATGTTGAACTTGTTGAGGTTGCACTTGAAGAGATAGATATTGATGTCCGCTTTAAAAACCTGCTTTTGTCAAAGCTTATAGAATATTTTTGGAGATCCTCTAAGGATGAGGATATAATTAATCTTGAACTCTTAAATAGGACAGGTGAGTTGAATTTGGATGAAGACAATATTTTTATGTATTGTGATACATTAATGAATACCGGAAATATAAAAGAGGCAATAGATATAATAAAGCATTTGGTATAGAACATATTAAGGAGGAGGAACTCCTCAGCCTTATTTCAAAGGCAGTAGATTACGATACATTCAGGGCAAGCATTGCCTTTATGTTATATAAAGAAGGAAAATTTACAGATAAAACATTGGACTTGATTGCCAGAGTATACAATGGTAGAACAAAAGATATGTTTGAATGCCTGAAATTATGTGTGGAAAGAAATGTTGAAACATATGATTTTGAGGAAAGAATACTGATACAAATGCTTTTCTCTAATCAAACTAAAGATTTGGATGAGGCATTTAGTATTTATACAGATAGAAAAAGAGTTACAGATATCATTATTAGGGCATACTTTACAATAAAGAGTGATGCATTCTTTATGAATGACGAGTTTACTAAGGATGATGTCTTTGATTACTTGGAAGATGGACTCAGTGATTTTGATGATATGAAGGAATTTCCTAATATATACATGCTTGCATTGTCTAAGTATTACTCAAAAAAGGATACACTTAATTTTAAACAGACAAGACTTTGCGAATTAATTGTAAAAAAATCTTTGTGATTTGGGAGATGATATTTTCATATTTTTAAGTCATTGTCAAGATTTATATCTATAGACAGAGATATTTTAGAGTCTGCATTTGTAGAATATAAATCAAATAGTGAGTCCATCATATTTAAATCAAGGATTTTCCCAATTAGTGATAAATTTGAAGAAGAGGAATTTCCAAATATTTATAAAAATGTTTTTGTTAAGCATAAAAAGATCTTTGCGGATGAAATTTGGGAGTATCAGATTTTAGAAAATACAGAGGGTACAGCCAATGTACTTACAACCGATTGTGTTCAATTTAACAAAGAACCTGATGCCAAGGAAAGCAGATTTATTATGATAAATGACTTGGAAGATTTGCCGGATGGAAAAGATGATGAAATGAAGGAAAAGCTGACAGAATTTGTATACAAAGATGAGTTGGTGAATAATTTATTTACACTGATATAAAAAATATGAAAGGAATGTAAACATTTGTTTACATCTAAAATTTATCTAAAATGGGAGATACGATGAATCCAAGAGTGCTTGGAATTGCTTTATCTGATATAAGTACAGGCCTTATATTTTATCCTGATGATGAAGCGATAATATTCCCTACTATCATAAGTAAGAAAAAGAGTGAAGAAGCTTGGGTAGTGGGAGAAGAAGCCTATGCTCTTGCACTGGATGGAAAAGGAATAATTACTGATAAATTATTAAAATTAGCAAGAAAAAAACGGTACTGCAACTATTGATGGTACAAAAATATGAAGGGAAAAGAAATACTAAAGATTTTTTTCAAAGAAATAATAAATGTAGGAATGGAAAAACTATATAAGGAAAAACCTGATGAAGTAGTCATAGCTATAGCAGAGTTAGATAAATATATAGTGAGAGATATCAGAGAAGCTTTTGTTGGACTTGGATATCAGCCTAATCATATACATGTTATAAGTAAAGAAGAAAGTTTTATATATTTTGTGCTTTCCTTAAAAAAGGATATTTGGAGTAATAGAGTTGGAATGTTTGACTTATCAGATGTAAGTCTTACATATTATGAAATGATGGTAAATAGAAACACAAGAAAACTTTCTGTGAATGCTGAATCTGAAAATATGGATGAGGCATTTAACTTACAAATATTGAATAATCCGTCAGGTGCAAAACTTGCAGATAAAATATTGACCTCTGTGGCCGAGAAGGTAATGGATAGAAAGAAGTTCTCTTCTATTTTCCTTACAGGGCAGGTGTTTGCGGAGCATGAATGGGCAGAAGGTTTTATAGGTTTCCTGTGTTCCAGAGGCAGAGTGTATTTGGACACAAATATCTTTGCCAAAGGTGCGGCATTTAAGGGAGTTGATCTGGCAAGTGAGAATTCGATTTATAATATATTGGCTACTTGTGAAGGAAGACTGAAATCAGATGTATTTATAAATGTTTTCAGTAATGGTAAGAGCTGCAAGATGTATTTGGGAAAAGCCGGAGATATTTGGGATGAGCCTAATGAGGAACTATTTTTAATACCTGATGAAAGAGAATCAATAGATATAAATATAGTAAGTGTAGATGGAAAAAGTAAAAAGAATATTCCTATTACTCTGGATTTCTTGCCGAAGAGACCGGTGAAAACCAGAAGATTTTGTTTGAAAAGTCACTTTTTAAGTGATAAGGTAATGAACCTGGAAATATCAGATGCCGGATTTGGAGATATGTATCCTGCCACTGGTGTAAAAAGAAATATTGAGGTAAATATATGGGATTGATTTTATGTGAATCTCTGGAAGTGAAAAATCCTTTTCATATAGATGTCTTGCCTTTGGATATTTATAGCTTTGAGGAATTATGCTATGTAATATTTGAAAATCCGATATTAGTCACGGAGGGAATAGTAAGTGATGCTTTGGTGGATTTTATTGGAAAAGATTTAAAATTACCGGATTTAGCTGAAAATTTAAATAGGAAAATAGCTAATGGAGTATGTGATGAAGACATTCTCGTCTACATCATTGATTCATGTGATTTATATAATAATGCTGAATCTATAATTTTTAGAAATGTCATTGGAAAAATCAAGAAAATGGCAGTTTGGGAAGTTGGAAAGCAGAGAGCTGACTATATGTTTTATATAGGCAAGTATGATTTGGCTAAAAAATATTATCTTGAGATAATAGAGATGGATACAAATGTTGAAAACGGTTTTGTCGGAAGTATTTATCACAATCTTGGAGTAGTATATGCGAATCTTTTCTTATATGATGAGGCCTATGATGCTTTTTAAGAAAGCTTATGAACTTACAAATGATGAAGTGGTTTTGGTTGAATTATATTTCTTGAAAAGAATATTTGATCCTTATGACAAGTTAAAAAAGGATGAGGAAATAGAAGCAATACTTAAGTCGGAATTGATGGTAGAAGCAAGAAAAGCATTTGATATAGCCGTAAACGGTATAAGAGAGGGCGAAAGAATTAAAAATCTGGAAGCTATTTTTATGCTTGATGATAAGGAAGAGAAGAAAAAATTAATAAATGAGTATATTGCTAAGCTAAAATCTGATTATAGAAATATGAAATAAGGCAGGTAGATATGAAGGAATTGGAAAAGACATATAGTCCGGAAAAAATAGAGGGCAGAATATATAAAAAGTGGTTGGAAGAAAAGTACTTTCATGCAAAGGTAAATAAAGATAAAAAACCTTTTACTATTATAATGCCTCCACCTAATATTACAGGGCAGTTACATATGGGTCATGCCTTGGACAATACTATGCAGGATATTCTAATAAGATATAAAAGAATGTCAGGTTATGAGGCACTTTGGCAGCCGGGAACCGACCATGCAGCCATTGCTACAGAGGTAAAGGTTATTGAAAAGCTCAAATCAGAGGGCAAGGATAAACATGAACTTGGAAGAGAGGGATTCTTGAAGGAAGCATGGGCATGGAGAAATGACTATGGTACAAGAATAATTAACCAGTTACAAAGACTGGGATCATCAGCTGATTGGGATAGAGAAAGATTTACCATGGATGAACATGGACAAAAGGCTGTAAAAGAAGTCTTTATCAGATTGTATGAAAAGGGGTATATATATAAGGGAAACAGAATAATAAACTGGTGTCCGGTTTGTAAGACATCTATTTCAGATGCTGAGGTTGAGCATATTGAGATGGAAGGTAATTTCTGGCATATAAAATACCCTATTGCCGGAGAAGAAGGCAAGTTTGTTGAAATTGCAACTACAAGACCTGAGACTCTTTTAGGAGATACTGCAGTAGCAGTAAATCCATTAGATGAAAGATATAAGGACATTATAGGTAAAAAGCTTATTCTACCATTAGTAGGCAGAGAGATACCGGTTGTTGCAGATGAGTATGTTGACAAGGCTTTTGGAACAGGATGTGTGAAGATAACACCGGCACATGATCCTAATGATTTTGATGTAGGAAAGAGACATAATCTTGCTCAAATCAATATAATGAATGATGATGCAACTATCGACTGTAAGGGTACAGTATATGACGGTTTGGACAGATATGAGGCAAGAAAGCTTATAGTAAAGGATCTTGATGCAGCAGGACTTTTGGTAAAGGTTGAGCCACATAGTCACAATGTAGGAAGACATGATAGATGTAAGACTGTAGTTGAACCTCTTATAAAACCACAGTGGTTTGTTTCGATGTCTGAGATGGCGAAGCCGGCTATAAAAGCTATAGAAACGGGAGAACTTAAGTTTGTACCTGAAAGTTATGCAAAGACATATTTACATTGGCTTGAAAACATAAGGGATTGGTGTATTTCAAGACAGCTTTGGTGGGGACATCAGATACCCGCATATACTTGTTCTGAATGTGGTGAAATAACAGTTGCAAAGGATAAACCAAATGCTTGTCCAAAATGTGGTTGTCATGAACTTGTACAGGATGAAGATACTTTAGATACTTGGTTTTCTTCTGCACTCTGGCCTTTCTCAACGCTTGGCTGGCCGGATGATACTGAAGAGATGAAATATTTTTATCCTACAGATGTACTTGTAACAGGATATGATATTATATTCTTCTGGGTAGTAAGAATGGTATTCTCAGGCTATGAGCAGACCAAAAAATCACCTTTCCATACAGTACTTATTCACGGTCTTGTAAGAGATTCTGAGGGTAGAAAGATGAGTAAATCCCTTGGAAATGGTATAGATCCTCTTGAGGTAATAGATAAGTATGGTGCTGATGCTCTTAGAATGATGCTTATAACCGGAAATGCACCCGGTAATGATATGAGATTCTACTATGAAAGAGTGGAAAGTGCCAGAAACTTTGCAAATAAGATATGGAATGCAGCCAGACTCATTATGATGAATATTGGAGACACAAAGCCTAAGAATATAGACAGTTCAAAGCTTTACTTTCTGATAAGTGGATTCTTTCAAAGTCAAACCGACTTATAAAGGAAGTTACAACAAATCTTGATAAATTTGAACTTGGTATAGCACTTTCAAAGATCTATGACTTTGCATGGGAAGAGTTCTGTGACTGGTATATTGAGATGGTAAAGGTAAGACTTTGGAATAAGGAAGATGAGAGCAGAGATACAGCACTTGCAGTTCTTACTGAGGTTTTGAATATTATTTTAAAACTTTTACATCCTTTTATGCCATTTATCACAGAGGAAATTTATTGTACAATCAATGAAGATGCAAAGAGCATAATGGTTGAACCTTGGCCGGTAGAAAATCCTGAATGTAATTTTGAGGGTGATGAAAACAAGGCTGAACTTATAAAGGAAGCTGTAAGGGCAATAAGAAATGTAAGAGCATCTATGAATGTACCTCCTTCACATAAGGCAAAGGAATTGTAGTAAGTGAAAGTGAAAAGATTAGAGATACATTTGAAAGTGCCGGAGATTTCTTTAAGCAGCTGGCAGGACTTGATAAGCTGATAATAGAATCTGATGACAGCAATGTTGAGAAAGATTCTGTGAGAGTTGCAATACCCAATGCATCTATTTGTCTGCCTCTAAAGGAGCTTGTAGATATAGAAAAAGAAGTTGAAAGACTTAAAAAAGAAGAAAAGAAGCTTATCGGTGAGGTGGCAAGATCAACAGGTATGCTTTCAAATGAAAAATTTGTAAGCAAGGCTCCGCAGGCAAAAATAGATGAAGAGAAGAAAAAACTTGAAAACTATGAACAGATGCTTTCTCAAGTAAGAGAGCAGCTTGCAAGATTATCTGACTGATATGAGTGAAAAAGAATATATAGAGAATATTCCCATGTGGGCAAAGGAAAAAAATACACTTTCTGAAGTGAAAAAAAATATCAAAGCTCTTGGTATCAGGCTACCTAATTTAATACATGTAGCCGGTACCAATGGGAAGGGTTCTGTATGTGCATATTTGAGCAATATTTTGATAGCTAATAAAATGAGGGTGGGAACATTTATTTCACCTCATTTGATAGAAGTAAATGAAAGAATATTGCTTGATATGATACCTATAAGTGACGATGACCTGGAAAGTATATCAAAATATGTAAGAGAGAGGTTAAATAATAGCAAGATTTCTCCTACATATTTTGAATATCTTTTTTATATTGCAATGGTTCATTTTTCAAATTCCAATCTGGATTTTGTAATATTGGAAACCGGTATGGGCGGAAGACTTGATGTTACAAATGTTTTTGATGACAACCTTTCAATTATCACAAGTATTGGAATGGATCATATGCAGTATCTGGGGAATAATATAGGAGATATTGCTTTTGAAAAGGCAGGCATTATAAAGTGTAATTCCACGGTTATTTTTGATGATTCAAATAAAGAAGTAAATGAAATAATTACAAAAAAGGCGAAAGAACAGAATGCAAAACTAATAGCACTTTCAGATTTTGAATATGAAAGTTTGGATTTTACCTGTATAAAATATAAGAAGAAGGCGGCTGCACTTGCAATACTTGGAGCAAGGCAGCTGCTTAATAACATAGAGAATATTGATGCAGCCATACGAAATACAATATGGCATGGCAGGATGGAAGAAATAGAAAAAGATATTATCATAGATGGGGCACATAATGAGCCGGCTATACGTGAATTTATTGATAATGTCTTAAATATTGTGAAAAAAAAAAAAAAAAATTAAGCTTTTGATTTCTTTGGTGAAGGATAAGGAGATGGATAAGGTTTTTGATATTATTGTATCAAATTTGAAAGTTGAAAAAAATACTACCTGACATCCATAGATTCTTATAGAACAAATAGCATCAGTGAACTTTATAATAGCTTAAATATACTTTTAGAAAAAAATAAAAGAAGCACAGACATTGCCTGCTATAATACTAGTAAAGAAGCTTTTGATAGAGCCAGAGAAGAAAAAAAAGATGATGAAATTTTGTTCTGTGTTGGCTCACTGTATTTAATAGGAGAGATATTAGAGGAAAACAGATGATAGATTTTGAAGAAGAATTAAAAAAATTTAAACCTTCACTGGATGTTTCAGCTGTGGAGGATATCATATCAAAAAGTGATATTTCAGATATGAATGATATTTTGATGGAAATGTTAAAAGAGCAAGTAAAGGGCTGATATGAAGAAAAGAAGAAAACTGGAGCAGGCTTCAAACGGATATTATAATTTGGGCTTGTCTTTGGCAAAGGAAAGAAATTTATCTTCGGCATTGAATGCATTGAGCATAGCTATGGGATTGAATAAGAAAAATATAGATGCCAGAAATCTATACGGCCTTATTCAATTTGAGATGGGTGAGGAGGCAAAGGCACTTATTTCATGGGTAATCAGTATAAATATAAACCCTATAAATAATATGGCACAAAATTATTTGCAAAAATTAAGAAATAGATCTTCGTATTTAGAAAAATCACAGGATGCTATTTCAAAGTATAATAAGGCGATTTCTCAAATCAGAACTATGAATTATGATATGGCAAGAATCACCTTAAAGCAGGCTGTGGATATAAGACCTCATTATGTGAAGGCTATGCTTGCACTTTCAATCTTAGATATTAGAGAAGGCAGAGCAAGTGAAGCTAAAAAACTTTTGGAATCTGTCATATCAATAGACAGATTTAATGCAAAGGCTATTGCTTATTTAGATGAGCTAAAGCCATTAAAAGGGAAAAGTGTAAGGAAAGAAAAACTTGATGTTATAGGTAGTCCGGTAAAAAAAGCAAAAGCTGCAGAAAATATGAATACGAGTATGCCTGTGACAGATATTTACAGAAACTATTCAGGATTATTTACTGCAATCAATGTTGGTATAGGTCTTATAATAGGAGCATATGCCATGGTATTTTTGTATATGCCTACTATGAAAGTATCACTAAGTAATATCCACAATAAGGAAATAGTGGAAGTATCACAGAAACTTAGTGATACAAATCTTGCAATGGAGAGTTTAAAAACTCAGAATGAGGATTTAAATGAGCAGGTAAACAAACTGACTGAGGTCAATAATACTTCTACAGAGAATATGAACTATAAACTTTTACAGTATGTTTATTTTCTTGGACTTATAAAGGAGTATAATACCAAGAATTATACAAGAGCTGCAGAGATTTTTTCAAATCTGGATGTTGGTCAGCTTACAGATGTGGACAATGGATTAGAAATATCTGTAACCGGGATATTTGCAGAAATTGCACCTAAGATGAGAGAGGAAGGACCAAAACTTTTGATAAAAGTTGCAGATGAGTTGAACAGATCAGGAGATTTTGCAGGAGCTATAGGTTATTATGATGCCGCACTTAGAATTTCACCGGATTATGTGGAGGCGAAGTACAAGAAAGCTCTATCATATAAGGCAATGGGAGATATAGAAACTGCAAATAATTTATTTACTGAAATTATTACAAATTATCCGGATGACAGGTTTGTAAATGATTCAAAGAAAGAAAGGGGTTATTGATGAACGATATTTCCAGAACAAAATATTTCTCACTTATATCAGGAATAATCTTTTTGATAGTGGGAATATATATTATAACAAGGCCTTTATTTATAGCGTACACAATAAATATTATTTTCTGTGTAATGCTTTTTGATAGAGGGTATTTCACAAATAAGTGCATATTTATCTGAAAAAAAGAGAAGGCAGAAGTAATTGGAGATTGGTTGAAGGAATTATTTCAATAATTATAGGAATATATTTGGTCATAGGATATCCTTTGGGATTACCTATTACTATTATTGTGGCAATAGGTATCTGGTTGTTTTTTTATCGGCATAAGCAAATTGCTTATGGGAATGAGAGTTGTAAAGTTTGAAAAAAATATAGGGCAGCGACTTATTGTAATATCAGTAATACAAATTATATTTGGTATTATAGTTATATTGAATCCATTGCTAATTGCAAGCTATATATCTTTAATTATTGCTATATCTCTAATTGTACAGGCTATAGTTGCTATTTTCAGATTCTTTAGATTAAATAGAATGGAAAGAAAGTTGAAATAAATAATGCAATAAGGAGAATAGTATGATTATTAAAAAGAAATTATCGACATGTGTAGTATTGAGTTGTACCGCTTTTGTTTTAGTAGGATGTAGTATGACTGCTGTAAAAGCACAGAGAAATCAGGTGATTCAAAAAGTTTCAGCAGAAAAAAACTATTTTCCTTATGCAAATTTACATGAACTATCAATTGATAAAAATGCTGACAGTGATAGAATTAAGAGTGTGATAAATAAGCTGCCTATATTGGCAGCTTATCTTGAAATAAAGGATGCAAAAATAGAAAATACAGAAAGAGGTACCGGGCTCATTTTAGAATATGATGAAATATATGAGAAGGCTGAACAACTGAAATTATCTGAGAATCCTTTGTATCATTCTCCTTATTTTAATACATTTAAATTTAATAACAAAGATGTTATTGATGCTTGAAAATGAATACATTTCATATAAAAAAATAGTAGTTAATATTCCAAAAAGAGTATGTAGAAGGAATAGAGGAAAAAAAGTAGTCGATATAATAAGCAGAGAAAGCTTATTACAAAAAAACATAAACTTTGAGTAAGATGAAAGAAAAATCAAAGCTATTATCATGAATTATTGGAATTTAATAATGCTATATATGCCGATAGACTATTTTATAATCGTATTAGACTTGGATCTGATGAAGAAACCTTGATACTGAGGAATGGAGAGCCTGATAAAAAAAGAAGAAAAAAAGATGATTTAGAATATATTTATACTTATGGTGATGAAAATAGTTACACATCATTTAAACTAACACCTAAAAAAATAACGGATCGGGTGAACTTGAAGTATCAGCAATTTCTGTGCATCCAAATAAAGAAGATATTAACGGTGGTGAGTTGTTATATAATTTGGGTTTATTACCGAATGAGAATGAATACTTAAATAAGATGCAGATAAAAAGATTATTTGGGAGAGCCTGTTTTTGAGATTGATAATGCGGATTATTATAGAATAAGCTCAGATATATCTGATTATTTATATTTTATTTATTCAGAAAGTGATGAAACTATTGAATACGGAGTTTGCAAATGGATTGTTCCTATAAATTAAGTCTAATATCATATACAAAATGAATTGAAATAATATATAGAAGTGGTAAAATAGAATAAATAATATATGTGAGGTGAATTTATGAAGTTTTTTATTGATACTGCGAATGTGGATGAGATCAGAGAAATCGCATCTTGGGGCGTGTTAGCAGGAGTTACAACCAATCCTTCACTTGTTGCAAAGTCAGGAAGAAAGTTTGAAGATGTTATCAAAGAAATCACTGATATAGTGGACGGTGCTATAAGTGGCGAAGTAAAGGCAACTACTTCAAAGGCTGAGGATATGGTAGTAGAGGGTAGAGAGATTGCAAAGATCCATAAGAATATGGTTGTAAAAATTCCTATGACTGATGAGGGTTTAAAAGCAATAGCAGTACTCAGTAAAGAGGGAATCGCTACTAACTGTACTTTAATATTTACACCACTTCAAGCACTATTGGCAGCAAGAGCAGGTGCGACTTATGTTTCTCCGTTCCTTGGAAGACTTGATGATGTGGGAACTAATGGAGTGGATTTAATAGAAGATATTGTAGAGGTATTTGAGGTACATGGTATTGAGACAGAGATTATAGCAGCTTCTGTACGCAACAATATGCATGTAATAGAGTGTGCCAAGGCAGGGGCGGATATAGCTACAGTGCCATACTCTGTATTCAAGTCAATGCTAAGTCATCCACTTACAGATGCAGGTATCAAGAAGTTTATAGCGGACTATGAGAATTCAGTAAAATAATCTAAATAATAAAAAAGGGGCTGTCGGGAAATGATAGTCATAAGAAAGGGTGGTGTGGCTCAAAAATGAGTCACACCACCCTAAGTTTTTACATAAAAAAAGATGGCTAACGATAACCATCTTTCTCCGTTACATGTTATAATGTAACTATGCTTACAGTTAATTATTATAACGACTTTTTTGAAATAGGTCAACAGAAAATCAACTTTAGCTTCTATGAATATAAGCCATAAATGATAAAGTCCTAGTATACCACAAATAAAAATGTCCCACTTATGGTAGAATACTATTTTATATATTCTAACACTAGGAGGAACTGACTTATCAGAAAGGTTATTTTATCAATGGATGAACAAAGAAAGTATGATGTTATCAAAGGTCTGGTAGATCACCCAGATACAGCCAACAAGGATAGAGCCGCTCTTATCCTAGGATGCACCAAAAGGCATATAAACCGTATGATACAGGGTTATATTAAAGATGGTAAGGCATTCTTTATTCATGGTAACAGAGGCAAAAAGCCGGCTACCACTATCTGCCCTGATATCAGAAGTCAGGTTCTTGATCTATACAGAACTAAATACTACGAAGCTAACTTTGAACACTTTACAGAGCTTCTAAAAAAGCATGAAGGCATAAGTATCTCTTCTTCCTCTGTAATGAGTATTTTGGAGTCAGAGTACATTCTATCCCCAAAGGCTACAAAAGCTAAGCGTAGACGCATTAAGCAAGCTCTCAGAGCTAAGAAGGAAGCTGCAACATCAAAAAGGGAATTATCACAGATACAAGCTAACTTAGTAGCAGTTGAAGATGCTCACAGTCGTCGTCCAAGATGTGCTTATTTTGGTGAATTGCTTCAGATGGATGCTACCCCTTATGAATGGGTGCCGGGACAGATATGGCATCTACATTTGGCTATTGATGATGCCTCAGGTGTTGTCACAGGTGCATGGTTTGATACTCAAGAAACTCTTAATGGATACTACCATGTATTTGAGCAGATTCTTACTGATTATGGTATTCCCTATAAGTTTCTTACTGATAAACGAACTGTATTTACTTACAAGAAAAAAGGTGCCTTATCTGACGACAAAGACACCTATACACAGTTTGCATACGCCTGTAAGCAACTTGGCACACAGCTTGAATCAAGCAGCGTACCACAGGCTAAAGGACGTATAGAACGATTGAATCAAACCTTACAGTCACGCCTGCCTATTGAGCTAAGGCTCGCAGGCGTAACCGATATCAATAAAGCCAATGAATTCATTTACCACTACATAAAAGAATTCAATGAGAAGTTCTCACTTCCACTTTATGGTATCAAATCTGTCTTTGAAACGCAACCATCTAAAGAAAAAATAAATTTTACTTTGGCGGTTTTAACTGAGAGAACTGTTGATGCCGGACATGCGATTCAATTCGAGAAGAAATTTTATAAGATGATAGATAATAAAGGATTGCAGACCCATTATCGAAAAGGTACCAAGGTTATGCTTATCAAGGCATTTGATAGGTCTATGTTTGCGTGCGTAAATGACAAAGATATTTATGCACTGGAAGAAATACCGGCTCATGAGCATAAATCTAAGGACTTGGACGCTGACTACAAACAGCCAAAGCCTAGAAAGCCTTATATACCTCCAATGAACCATCCTTGGAGATTGGATGCCTTTAATAAATTCGCACACTCACAGCCACACAGAATTGAAGAAGACATAAAAAGTGCATAATAAAAGCCCCTTTGTGGGGGCTTATAAATTAATTATTTTGGGACATAATCATTTATGCTTGACACAGAAAATCAACTTTAGCTTCTATGAATTGAGTTTACCCGATGACGATCCAGTCTATACCCTAAAAAAAGTTATGGAGGATTTAGATTTTTCCGGACTGTTAGCCAATTGTTCGGACAAGGGAAGAACAGGGTATAACCCTATCATGATGTATGCAGTTATTACTTATGCAAATATGCGAGGAATTCGTTCTATTGATCGTATTGTAGATTTATGCGAAAGGGATATTGCTTTTATCTGGCTTACTCAAGGGAGGAAGCCTAAAAGAGATGCTTTTTATGATTTTAAAGGTAAGAAACTTACTTCAAATATCCTAGACGACTTAAATTATCAGTTTATGAGACGATTACAAAAAGAAGGGCTTGTAACATTAAAAGAATTGTTTATTGATGGAACAAAAATAGAAGCTAATGCTAATCGTTATACTTTTGTATGGCGTGGAAGTATTAATTATCATCTAGCAGGTCTTCTGGATTCTATCGATAAGCTTTATTCAGAATATAATTCTTTTTTACAAGATAATGGTTTTGGGGAGAAGTACGAGCTTGGAAATGCACAAATGTTTGTAATTGACGGAATTGATAAAGTTAGAGATGTTATTGAAAAGAATAGAAAAAGAAAGATTACAAAACATAAAAAGCTATCTAATAACCGTATTATAGAGATTGATAACTGCTCGCCTCTTGAAATGCTTAAGCTACAGAAAAACCTTATGGCTATTGCTGACGGAGAAGGTATTGTATTTGTTAACGGAAAGGGTAAGAGAAAGCCAAAACTTCAACAACTATATGAAGAACTTGAGCATTGTGGACAGCGATTAATGAGCTATAAAGAATGCTTTGAAATTATGGGAAAAGATAGAAACAGCTATTCCAAAACTGATTTGGAAGCAACTTTTATGCGAATGAAGGAAGATCATATGCTGAATGGGCAGCTAAAGCCTGCATACAATGTACAGATAGCAGTAGAGAATTATTTTATTGTACATAGTTATGTAAGTAATGATCGTACAGACTATAACACACTGATTCCTGTCCTTGAAAAGCATAAGAAAGCATTTGGAGAAGTGCTTGAAGAAGTTACGGCAGATAGCGGCTATTGTAGTGAGAAAAATCTCTTTATATCTAAAAAGAAAAATAAGATAGATAGTTATATAAAAACTACAGGACTCATGAAAAACGAAAAAACAAGAGCATACAGTAAAGATATAGGTAAATACTACAACATGAAGACAACAGTATTTGAGGATGAGCAAGTCTATATCTGATTATGACGGCCGTGAACTGAGACATATCAACACAGAAAAAGAAAGAACAGAATGGTTATACACAAACATATGAAGTATATGGATGTTCAGACTGTAGTGGATGTGAACATAAGTCTAAATGTTTATACAAGTATAATCCTGATAAAGATATTGATAAGAATAAAGTAATGAAGATCAATGAAGTATGGGAAGAGCTCCGAGAGAAGTCAGATGTTAACATACAGAGTGAAAAAGGTATTCTGAAACGACAGATACGCTCTATTCAAACAGAAGGTCATTTTGGAGATATTAAAGAGAATGAAGATTTCCGACGCTTTAACTATCGTACTTCAGATAAGGTTTATAAAGAATTTATGCTTTTTGCAATAGGAAGAAATATAAATAAATATCATCGTTTTCTCTATGCCAAACTAAAGAAATTTGAAGGAAAACTACAGGAGAAAACAGCATAGTAAAAAATGCAAAAGCAAAATTTCAGCCAAGGGGGTTTTATGCCCCAAAATAGCCAGTATTATAGAAAAGTAAAATATCCTGACAAAGTCGCAAAGCCAAAACGCCTTGTATTTGTCAGGATATTTCTATTTCGTTCTGTAGGGATTAAAATTCAGTATTTCCCGACAGCCCCTTTTTTGTTCTTTAAAAATACGTATTCTCTAATATAAACTAAGCACGCTCTACAAAACCTGAACGAAGACATGAAGTACATACATACATCTTCTTAGATCCACCTTCTGTTTTGACTTTAACGGACTTGACATTAGCCTTCCATATTTTGTTGGATCTTCTATGAGAATGGCTTACTGCATTACCAAAATGAGCAGCTTTTTCGCATATTGAACATTTTGCCACGGTTACACCTCCTTTGACTTTAATTATAAAAATTTATAATTATTTTGGATTGGACTTCATCACAATCGGGAAAAACCCTTGCAAAATCCATAACGAATACATTTTACCAAAGAAAAATACTATTTGCAAGACATTTTATAATTTATTATATTGTGGTACAATAGAATGCATTAGAGTTTAGAATTTATATCTTATGAACTATAAAATCATAATATTATGTGAAAAGGAGCATATAAATGAGTAATATTGACATCAAATCAGTAAATACCATAAGAACTTTAAGTGCGGATGGTATAGAGAAAGCAAAATCGGGTCATCCGGGATTGCCATTAGGTTCGGCACCTATTGCATATGAACTTTTTGCCCATCATATGAAGCACAATCCAAAGAATCCTTCCTGGAAGAATAGAGACAGATTTATTCTATCTGCAGGACATGGCTCTATGCTTTTATATTCTCTATTCCATTTGTTTGGATATGGTGATTTGAGTTTGGAAGATTTAAAGAGTTTTAGACAGTTGGACTCAAAAACTCCGGGACATCCTGAGTATGGTCATACAATAGGTGTGGAAGCTACTACAGGTCCACTTGGAGCAGGTATGGGTATGGCTGTAGGTATGGCTATGGCTGAAGCACATATGGAAAATGTATTCAATAAGGACGGTTTTGATATTGTAGATCACTATACCTATGTTCTTGGTGGTGATGGATGTATGATGGAGGGTATTTCATCAGAGGCATTTCACTTGCAGGAACACTTGGACTTTCAAAACTTATAGTATTTTATGATTCAAATGGTATATCTATAGAGGGAAGTACAGATATAGCGTTTACAGAGAATGTAGTAGATAGAATGAAAGCTTTTGGATTCCAAACTATAGAGGTAGAGGATGGCAATGATACTGCAGCTATAGGAAAGGCTATAGAAGAGGCTAAAGCGGATAAGAGCAGACCTTCATTTATTAAGATAAATACTATCATAGGTTATGGTGCAGGTAAGAAGCAAGGAACTGCAGGAGTACATGGTGAGCCTCTTGGAAGTGAAGCTTTGGCTGCATTAAAGACAGGATTTGGTTTTGACCCTGAGAAGAGTTTTGATGTTGATGTAGATGTATATGAAAACTTTAAAGCAATAAATGAAAAGAATGCAAAGTTGGAAGAAGAGTGGAATGAGCGTTTTAAAGAATACGCAAGCAAGTATCCACAGGAAGCAAAGGACTGGGATAACTATCATTCTGAAATAAATACAGCTCTAATAGATAATGAGGAATTCTGGAGTTGGGATGATGCACCGGCAGCTACAAGAAATATTTCAGGAAGTATTATAAACAGATTAAAGGATATATTCCCAAATCTTGTAGGCGGTTCTGCTGACCTTTCGCCTTCAAATAAGACTGAAATGAAGTCCGTAGGTTATATGTCAAAGGATGATTTCTCTGGTAGAAATATACATTTCGGTGTAAGAGAGTTTGCAATGACTGCTATAACCAACGGCATTGTGTTGCATGGCGGATTAAGAGCATATTGTGCAACTTTCTTTGTATTTAGCGATTATACAAAGCCTATGGCAAGATTGTCAGCGCTTATGAATATACCTACTATATTTGTATTCACACATGACTCTATAGGAGTAGGTGAAGACGGACCTACACATGAGCCTATTGAGCAGCTTGCTATGCTTAGATCATTACCAAACTTTAATACATTTAGACCGGCAGATGCTAGAGAAACTATTGCAGCATGGTATGCAGCAATGTCTTCAAAGAGCACACCTACAGCTATTGTTCTTACAAGACAAAATCTGCCACAGCTTAATGGCAGCGGAAAGAAAGCGCTTAATGGTGGATATATTATAAAAGAGGCTTCAAAGAACACTCCTGATATGATTTTAATAGCCTCAGGATCAGAGGTTTCTCTTGCTGTTGATGCAGCTGTAGAGCTTGAAAATGACGGTATTTCTACAAGAGTTGTAAGTATGCCATGTATGGATATTTTTGAGAATCAGAGTAAGGAATATAAGGAAGAAGTTCTGCCAAGAGCTGTTAGAAACAGAGTTGCAATAGAGGCATTGTCAGGTTTTGGATGGGACAAGTACACAGGTCTTGATGGAAGAGTACTTTCTATGAATTCTTTTGGAGCTTCGGCACCACAGGATCTGTTATTTAAGAAGTTTGGATTTACAAAGGAAAATGTTGTATCCCTTGCTAAGGAAGTATTCAATCAATAAATAAATTTTAAACAGATATAGAAATTCTATATCTGTTTTTGTGCTTATATCAGGAAGGAAAAACATGGGCGGTATTTTTGGTGTAGTAGGTAAAAATGATTGTGTTATGGATTTGTTTTTTGGAGTGGATTATCATTCGCATCTGGGAACAAGGCGTGGAGGAATGGCAGTATTTGATGGGGAGTATTTTAATAGAGTGATTCATAATATTCAAAACTCACCATTTAGAACAAAGTTTGAAAAAGACGTGGAAGATCTTAGAGGCCCTATGGGTATAGGATGTATTTCTGATGAAGATCCACAGCCACTTTTGATACAATCACATCTTGGAAGCTATGCTATAACTACAGTGGGTAAAGTAGACAATCGTGATGAAATAATTAAAAAACTTTATACAACGGCAGGGTGCATTTTCAAGAACAGAGTGGGGGGCGTATAAATGATAATGAGTTGATTGCAACTTTGATATCATCAAAGCCTTCATTTAAAGAGGGTATAGAATATGTGCAAGACATTATAAGAGGCTCTATGAGTATATTACTTTTGACAAAGGAGGGAATATACGCTGCTAGAGACAGATTTGGCAGAACGCCTCTTGTTATAGGCCACAAAGAAGATACTTTTTGTATAACTTTTGAAAATCATGCATATTTGAACCTGGGATATAGCTTTTATAAGGAACTTGGTCCTTCAGAGATAGTATTTATTACGCCAAATGAAGTTAGAGAAATATCGCCTGCTAAAAATGATATGAAGATATGTTCCTTCCTATGGGTATACTATGGTTATCCTACAGCTTCATATGAGGGTGTAAATGTAGAGAAAATGAGATATAAATGTGGCGAACTTTTAGCAAAAAGAGATGATGTAGATGCTAATATTGTAGCAGGAGTACCGGATTCCGGTACAGCTCATGCCATAGGTTATGCAAATAAATCAGGTATACCTTTTGCCAGGCCTTTTATAAAATATACCCCTACATGGCCTAGATCTTTTATGCCCACCAATCAAAGTCAGAGAAACTTGATAGCTAAGATGAAGCTTATACCTGTACAGGAATTGATATATGATAATGATATATTGCTGATAGATGATTCCATAGTCAGGGGTACACAGCTGAGAGAAACTACAGAGTTTTTATATAATTCCGGTGCAAAGAAAGTGCATGTCAGGCCTGCCTGTCCACCACTTTTGTTTGGATGTAAATATCTCAACTTTTCAAGATCCAAATCCGACTACGACCTCATTACCAGAAGAATAATAAGAGATAGGGAAGGAGAAAATGTAAATCAGGAGATACTTTTTGATTATGCTGATCCTGACAGTAAAAATTATAAAGATATGGTGGAAGAGATAAGAAAAATTCAAAATTTCTCAAGTTTAAGATTTCACAGACTGGATGATCTTATCGAATCCATAGGTATAAGCCCATGTAAGCTGTGTACATATTGTTGGAACGGTAAGGAAGCTTGATATTCTTTGATAAATCTAGTATAATACTTGCTTGATAAATTAGGTGACAGATTTTTAAATTTGTTGCAAAAAGGAAGAGTATTTTGAAAGGTTCACAGGAATTTAAAATAATCCTTGTAAAGTTATTTAATGATATACTTGAGTATCAGGAGAGTGCTCTCAGTACCACTGAATTTAAGGATTTGACCAATAATGATATACATGTTATAAGTGCGATAGGTATGAATACTAAAAAGAGTATGTCAATGATTGCCAAGGAATTGACAGTCACTTTCGGTACATTAACTATTTCAATGAATAGCCTGGTAAGAAAGGGATATGTTGTAAAGGAAAGATCTGAAAAGGATAAGAGGGTGGTTTTGGTAAACCTTTCACAAAAGGGTGAGAGGGCATTCCTAAAATATGAAGAGTTTAATGATGAAATGGTTAAGTCTATGCTTGAAAATATGGGCGATGTAGAGATGGACACTTTGATGAGTGCTCTTGTAAAAATAAATCGTTGGATCAAAAAAAGACTGCCTTAATACAAGGAGATATAAGTTAAGAAGAATAAAAAACTGCAGTTACAATGCTTGCTGCATGGGCGATGTTTTCAGCAGTTGAATGTAAAAATGATTAATATTATAGAGCATATATCTACAGGAATTGCAGCAGATAGATAGTAAGCTTAATAGAGAAACAATTTCTTCGGATTTTGAATATAATACAAACTATAAGAAGGTGGAATGATAAATGAGTAAGAAACCATATTATATAACAACTGCCATTGCATATGCTTCAGGAAAACCGCATATTGGTAATACATATGAGATAGTTTTAGCGGATGCTATAGCTAGATTTAGAAGAGAGGAAGGACTTGAAGTTTTTTTTTCAAACCGGTACAGATGAGCATGGTCAAAAGATAGAGAATAAAGCAAAGGATGCAGGTATCACTCCAAAGGAGTATGTAGACAATGCCGCAGGTCAGATAAGAAAAATTTGGGATATGATGAACACATCATATGATAAATTTATCAGAACTACGGATGAAGATCATAAAAAACAGGTTCAAAAGATATTTAAGAAATTTTATGATCAGGGAGATATTTATAAGGGATTTTATGAGGGTATGTACTGCACTGCTTGTGAATCATTCTTCACAGATTCTCAGCTTGTAGAAGGAAGATGTCCTGATTGTGGAGGTGAAGTTTATCCTGCAAAGGAAGATGCTTATTTCTTTAAAATGAGTAAATATGCAGATAGACTTATTAAGCACATAAATGAGCATCCTGAGTTTATTCAACCGGTTTCAAGAAAAAATGAAATGATGAATAATTTCCTTTTACCGGGACTACAGGACCTTTGTGTAAGCAGAACAAGTTTCACTTGGGGAATACCGGTTGATTTTGATTCAAAGCATGTCACTTATGTTTGGCTTGATGCACTTTCAAACTATATTACAGGTATTGGCTACGATGTAGATGGAAACAGCAGTGACAGATTTAAGAAATTCTGGCCGGCAGACCTTCATTTGATAGGTAAGGATATTATTAGATTCCATACTATTTATTGGCCTATATTCCTTATGGCACTTGATTTACCGCTTCCAAAGCAGGTGTTTGGTCATCCATGGCTTTTGCAGGGTGAAGGGAAGATGAGTAAGTCCAAGGGAAATGTGCTGTATGCAGATACTTTGGTAGATTTCTTTGGTGTAGATGCGGTGAGATATTTTGTATTGCATGAAATGCCATTTGATAATGATGGAGTTATCAGTTGGGATTTAATGGTAGAGAGGTTTAATTCTGATCTTGCAAATGTACTTGGAAATCTTGTTAGTAGAACCATATCTATGACAAATAAGTATTTTGGTGGTATATTGACTGATGCAAAGGATGAGAGCGTAGCGGGAGCTACTGAAATAGATACAGACTTGAAAGACGTAGTACTTATGTCTGTAGAAAAGGTTGTAAAGAAGATGTCTGAACTTCGTGTTGCAGATGCTATTACAGAGATATGGACATTGTTTAAGAGATGCAATAAATATATTGACGAGACTACACCATGGATACTTGCAAAGGAAGAGGACAAAAAGGAAAGACTTCAAACAGTACTTTACAATTTGTCAGAGTCTATTGCTATAGGTGCGTCATTACTATATAGTTTTATGCCTGAAACTTCTGAGAAAATTTTGGATATGTTCGGAACAAATAAGAGAAGTCTAGAGGATATGGACAAATTCGGACTTCTTATGAGTGGTACAAAGGTAGTGGAAGAACCTGAAATATTGTTTAAGAGACTGGATTTAGAAGAAGTATTAAAGCAAGTGGAGGCTTTAAACCTTAATACACAGAGTGTAGAGAAGGAAGAAGTAGTAGACGGTATAGATGTAGAATCTAAGGCTACCATAGAATATGATGACTTTGCAAAGCTTCAGATACAGGTTGGACAGGTGGTAAAATGCGAAGAAGTTCCGAAGTCAAAGAAACTATTATGTTCACAGGTACAGATTGGAAGTACAACAAGGCAGATACTAAGTGGTATCAAGCAGTGGTACTCTGCCAAGGATATGCTAGGAAAGCAGGTTTTGGTGGTGACAAATCTTGCACCTAGAAAGATTGCAGGGCTTGAAAGTCAAGGTATGATACTTATGGCAGAAGATGATGCCGGAAATGCAGTATTGGTATCACCTGAAAAAAATATTAAAACAGGTGCGGAGATAGCATAATATATTAGGGAAATGCTTTTCTTAGCATTTCCCTAATTTTAAAATAATAATAAAGGGAAAAGTATTGAAAAAAATTAATTTTAAAATTTTTTCTTCTGCAGCATTAAAGTATATTGCAATGCTGACAATGCTTATAGACCATATAGGAGCAAGTGGATTTATATTTATCTTGTTTAATAGTAGCATATCTGTAAGATTGTATCATATATCCATAATGGTAGGTCGCATATCATTTCCTATATATCTGTTTTTGCTGGTTGAAGGATTTGTTCACACAAAGGACATAAAAAAATATATAATTAGAATAGCAGCTTTTGCAGTATTATCTGAAATACCTTTTGATTTGGTATTTTGGGGGCATATACTGGAGTTTTATCATCAGAATGTGATGTGGTCACTACTCATTTGCGTGATAATGATGCATATGATGAGGAAGTATCCTGATTTCAGTATAATTTTTGTAGGTATAGGTTGCTTTATTGCTTGGATTTGTAGATGTGACTATGTCTATATCGGTCCATTAGCAGTTGCCTGTATGTACTTGTTTAGAGACTGGATAATATATAAAAATGTCGCTACTGCACTTGTGTTTTCATTTGAACCACCGGCTATTTTTAGTCTGATACCTATAAATATGTACAATGGTAAAAAGGGAAAGAGCTTTAAATATCTGTTTTATTTCTTTTATCCTGTACATTTACTTGTATTGGTTCTCTTGAAAAATTTGTTGAGATAAAAATATTACATAAATTTTAAGAAAATATTACATGGACAAAAAAGAAGAATTTTATATAATAGATACACATGCCCATTATGATGATGAGGCATTTGAAGATGATAGAGATGAGCTTTTAAAAAGCTTTGAGGCAAATGATATAAAGAGAGTTGTAAATATAGGTGCTTCAATGGAGAGTTCAAGATCAAGCCTTGAGCTGACAAGGAAATATCCATTTGTTTATGCAGCTGTAGGTATACATCCATCTTCAAGTGAAGAATTAGATGAGGAAAGTATTTCGACATTGAAAGATATGCTTTCAGATGAGAAAGTCGTGGCTGTAGGGGAAATAGGACTTGACTATTACTATGATGAGCCGTCAAGAGATATTCAAAGAAAGTGCTTTATTGCACAGCTTGATTTAGCAAAAAGACATGTTTTGCCTGTAGTTATTCATTCCAGAGATGCGGCAAAAGATACATTGGATATTTTAAGGGAATATAAAGGTGTTAAGGGAGTCATACATTGCTATTCCTATAGTCAGGAAATGGCAAAGGAGTTTATAAAACTTGGATATGTTTTGGGTATTGGTGGTGTTTCCACATTCAAGAATGCAAAAAAACTTGAAGATACAATAAAAGATATTTCATTCAGAGATTTTGTGCTAGAAACTGACTGTCCATATCTATCACCTGTACCAAATAGGGGAAAGAGAAATTCATCCTTAAACTTAACTTATATTATAGACAGAATAAGTGAGATAAAAGGAGTTTCAAGGGATTTTATTATAGAGCAGTCCTTTGAAAATGCCAGAAGATTGTATCCGAAGATGAAATAATGATTTTTCATTATTACCACTGTAAGAGTTGTGGAGATTGAAATGACAAATATTGCTAATCCGGCAAATACCATAGAGATGATTAAAAAAATATGATTTTAACTTTCAAAAGAAGTTTGGTCAAAATTTTTTGATAGATACTCATGTTTTAGATAAGATATGTTTAGCCTCAGGGCTTGGTGAAAATGATTTGGCGATTGAAATAGGTCCCGGAATAGGTGCATTGACACAATACCTTGCAAATACAGCCAAGGCGGTTGTAGCAGTTGAGATTGATAAAAATTTATTACCTATTTTAAATGAAACATTGGCAAATCACAAAAACATAAGTATAATAAATGCTGATTTTCTAAAAATAGATTTAGAGAATCTGATTGATGAATGTAAGAAAAAATTTGGAGAGTTTGAGAACATCAGAATAGTTGCAAACCTACCATACTACATTACAACACCGATTATCATGAATGTATTGGAATCACATACACATATAGACAGCATTACAGTTATGATTCAAAAGGAAGTTGCAGATAGGATGCAAGCATTACCGGGTGGTAAGGAATATGGTGCATTGTCTTTGGCAGTACAGTATTATTCGGATCCATACGTGGTAGCATTTGTTCCTCCGAATTGTTTTATTCCAAGACCTAAGGTCGGCTCAAGCGTAATAAGATTAGATATTTATAAAGATAAACCTGTAAAAGCAGAGGACGAAAAATTGATGTTTCAGATTATTCGTGCAGGGTTTAATCAAAGAAGAAAGACTTTGGTAAATTCACTGACTAATTTTGAGGGATTAAATTTTTCAAAGGAGAAGATAATTCACGCTTTGTCATTGCTTGGAAAGTCTGAAAAGATAAGAGGTGAAGCTCTTACTTTAGAAGAGTTTGCAAAGTTGGCAGGATGTTTAAAAGAGAGCATATAAATTTTGACAAGGAAGAAAAGATGAGCAAGAAAAAAAAGAATGAATTTTTAAGAAGTGTAAAAGATAAAGTAGAAGCCATACAGGATATGGATAGAAGTAAAAAATTAATGGCCGGAGGAGTGATAGGAGTAGTAGCTATAGCAGCTATTATTGGAGTGTCTTCTACAGGAAAGAGTGCAAGAAGTGTTGCTACAAATACAAGTATTTCATCTGAAGTTGAAACCACTACAGTAGAGCAAGTGGCGGCCGCACAGGTTATGCCTATGGAGAAGGCCGGAAATGAGTTCCCTTCACTTGATATTACAGTTGAAACTGAGGAACCAAGACCTGAACTTTTGGAAGAGGGCGTACAACATTCGTATATTGCCAAAGTCCAGGAAAGGCTTATGCAACTTGGATTCATGGATAATGATGAGCCAACAGATTACTTTGGACATGTTACAAAATCAGCAGTAATGATTTTCCAAAGACAGAATGGTCTTGCACAAGACGGTATTATTGGACCTTCTACATTGCCGCTTTTGATGGATGCCAATGCAAAGCATTATGCAGCAAAGCTTGGTGATGTTGGTGAGGATGTTAAAAGAATACAGCATCGTCTGTACGAGCTGGGATATCTGGCTTCAGCAGAAATGATAACTGGTAATTACGATGAAAAGACTCAGGAGGCTGCATTGAAGCTTCAAAAAGTCAACTCTTTAGGTGAGGATGGAAAAGTTGGAAGCGAGACTATGAACTTGCTGTATTCTGATGAAATAAAAGCAAATACCCTTTCTTTAGGTGAACACAGTGAGGTTGTACAGGCTATACAGAACAGACTTTTCGAGTTAGGATATCTTACTACAAGTCCTGACGGTACTTATGGAAATGATACAGAACTTGCTGTAAGATTATTTCAGTCAAAGAATGACCTTGTAGTGGACGGATACTTGGGACCATCTACAAGAGCGATTATACTTTCAAGTGAAGCAAAGGCAAATGGACTAAGCTTGGGTGATCAAAATGAGCAGGTTACCAGACTTCAAAATCTCCTGGCAAAGGCAGGATATTTGAATGAGGATAATGCCACAGGATATTTTGGGGAAATAACTGAGAATGCATTGAAGAGATTCCAAAGTAATAATGGGCTTTCAGCAGACGGTAGAGCCGGAGCACAGACATTTGCAAAATTGAATTCCGGTGGTATAAACGGACCTTCCAGAGGTGATTCCGGAGGAAGTTCGGGCGGTTCTTCTTCAGGTGGTTCATATTCAGGTAGTGTTGGAAACATGATAAGTATTGCATCTTCAAAAATTGGTAGTCCATATGTATGGGGGGCAAAGGGTTCAGATTCCTTTGACTGTTCAGGATTCGTGTACTGGGTTTAAAGCAGATGGGAGTAGGTCAATCATATCTTACATCATCGGGTTGGAGAAATCCGGGAAGATATACTAGAATAAGTTCATTCTCTGATATACAGGCAGGAGATATTGTAGTGGTTTCAGGTCATGTAGGTATTGCTGCCGGAGGTGGTGAAGTAATAGATGCTTCATCTTCAAGAGGTAGAGTAAAGAGAAGCAGTATGTCAGGCTGGTGGAGAAATAACTTCATTGTTGCATGGAGAATATTCTAAATATATATTAATTTTAACCTATATTCACAGGAATATAGGTTTTTTTACTATGTATTTATAATTTTGATTGTAAAATTTTGAATTGATATATATAATATTTTTATAAAATAGAAGGGGATAAAAATATGATAGATTATACTGAAGGAGCAGGAGTTCAATATCATATTGGCGTAGCTAAGGGCGATATCGGTAAGTATGTGATACTTCCGGGAGATCCTAAAAGATGTGAGAAGATTGCAGCGTATTTTGATGATGCAAAGCTTGTGGCAGACAGCAGAGAGTATGTAACTTACACAGGCTACTTGGAGGGAGAGAAGGTGTCGGTGACATCTACAGGTATAGGAGGTCCTTCATCTGCTATTGCACTTGAGGAGCTTGTAAGATGTGGTGCGGATACTTTCATAAGAGTAGGAACTTGTGGTGGAATGCAATTAGATGTATGCGGTGGAGATCTGGTAATAGCAAATGGTGCTATTAGAATGGAGGGAACCAGTAGGGAGTATGCACCTATAGAATTTCCGGCAGTAGCTAATTTTGAAGTAATCAGTGCGTTGAAAGAAGCTGCTGATAATTTAAACTTTAAGTCACATATAGGAGTTGTACAGTGTAAAGATGCATTTTACGGTCAGCATGAGCCTGAGAATAAGCCGGTAAGCTATGAACTTGTAAACAAATGGGAAGCTTGGTTAAGGCTTGGAACATTGGCTTCAGAAATGGAGTCAGCAGCACTTTTTACAGTGGCATCCTATCTGGGAGTTAAGATGGGATCAATATTCCTGGTTATTGCAAATCAGGAAAGAGCAAAAAAAGGTCTAAGTAATGAGCAGGTACATGATACCAGTGGTGCTATAAAGACTGCAGTTGAAGCTATCAGAACAATGATAAAAAAGAAAAAATAAATAATGATATTGAGTATAAAAGTTAGTTAAAAAATATTCAAAACATGTAGTAATTTAATGATAAAAAGTAATTAACATGTTATTTAAATATAACAACTTGATTACAAGTGCTTTATACGATATACTTAAATGGATATTTATATGTAATGTTTATGTTCGTTTTTAAGGAGGAAAAATGAAAAAAAGATTATTGGCTATCGCTATGGCAACACTTATGGGACTTTCACTTGTGGCATGTTCTTCAGCTAAGACAGATGGTGCTAAAACAGAGGGTTCAGCAGAAAAAGCTTCAACAGATTACAAAATCGGTATGGTAACTGATGTAGGTGGTGTTAATGATGGTTCTTTCAACCAGTCAGCTTGGGAAGGACTTCAGAGAGCACAGAAGGAACTTGGGGTACAGGCAAAGTATCTCGAATCTAAGACAGATGCAGATTATGTGCCAAATATTGAGCAGTTTGTAGATGATGATTATGATCTTATCATCTGTATAGGTTATCAGTTGGCAGATGCACTTAAAGAAGAGGCAGCAAAGAATCCTGATAAGAAGTTCGCTATAGTAGATGATCAATCAATAGAACTTGACAATGTGGCTTGCCTTATGTTTGAGCAGGCACAGGCTTCATACCTTGTAGGATATATTGCAGGAAAGACAACAAAGACAAATAATGTAGGTTTTGTACTTGGTATGGCTACCAGCACAATGAATGAGTTCGGTTATGGATATATTTCAGGTGTTAAAGATGCTAATACTGATGCAAATGTATTACAGGCAAATATCAACAGCTTTGCAGATGCAAGTGCAGGAAAGACAGCTACTAACAATATGATAGCCAATAATGCAGATGTTGTATTCCATGCAGCAGGCGGCAGTGGACATGGCGTTATTGAGGCAGCAAGAGAGGCGAAAATTTGGGCTATAGGTGTTGACTCAGATCAGTCAAAAGATGCACCTGAGACAATTCTTACATCAGCTATGAAGAGAGTTGACAATGCTGTATTTGATGAGACAAAGGCTGTACTTGATGGTACATATAAGTCAGGTGTAAAGACTTATAGTTTAAGTGATGGTGGTGTTGATATAGCACCTACAACAACAAATCTTCCGGAAGAACTCCTTAAGGAAGTAGAAGATGTTAAGGCTAAGATCATAGCAGGAGAAGTTAAAGTTCCAAACAATAAGGCAGACTTTGAGGCTAAGTACGGCGATATCTACGATTTAGATTAGTTCTACACTGTATATATTCTAAATGGGCAGCATTTTTGCTGCCCCCCTTTAAATAAGTCTATGAATTTCATAGATTTATTTAAGGGGATACCCTTATAGAATGGAGTAATATGAGAGATATTAGCCTTGAAAAGGTAAACGAGATAAGAGAGAAGATGCTTGAGACTGTAAAAAGTGTAAGCCTTACTCATGAACAAAAAGTAGCTAATATGGCAAACCATGCCGATTCATTAATTGAGGTGTTGGATAAGCCGGATGGACTTGAGGAGCTACTGGATGCTGATATAGATAGTCAATGTATATGTGATTTATTTGAAGGTCATGCACCTTTAAGACCGAGATACATTATACCTGACTATGAAAAATTCATGAAAGAAGGAAGTCAGTTCCTTCAATTAGAGCCACCAAAGGACTTGTATGAGGCTCTGAATTCGCTACTTATTTTCTATCGTCATGTACCAAGCGTGACAAATTTCCCAGTGTATGTAGGACAACTTGATGAGTTACTGGATCCTTTTGTTCAGGATATGGACAGAGGCCTTGCCAAGAAGATGATACGATTGTTTTTTATAAATATGGACAGAACTATTTTAGATTCATTTTCACATGCAAATATAGGGCCAAAAGACACTTAGCAGGCAGAATAATACTTGAAGTGGAGGCTGAACTTGAACAGGCTGTTCCAAATATCACATTAAAGTATGATCCTAATATCACAAGTGATGAATTTGCACTTATGGCTATAAATACAGCACTTCACAGTGCAAAACCAAGCTTTGCAAATCACAAAATGTTTTCATCTGAATTGAGTGAAAGATATGTTATAGCAAGTTGCTATAATGGGCTGCCTTTAGGTGGGGGTTCATATACTCTGGCAAGAATGATTTTAGGAAATATTGCAAAGCGTGCGAAGGGCGTGGAGGATTTTAAGAAGAATACATTGCCATATGTTATGGATATTATGGCAAGATATATGGATGAAAGAATTAGATTTGAAGTAGAAGAGAGTGGATTTTTTGAAAATAATTTTCTGTCAAAAGAGGGCTTCATAAGCCGAAACAGATTCTCCGCTATGTTCGGATTGGTAGGTTTAGCTGAGGCTGTAAATATTTTATTAGAAAAAGAAAATATTGAAGGTAGATATGGACATAGTGAAGTTGCAAATAAGTTGGCTGTGGAAATAATGGATATAATTGATGATTTTAATAAAAATCATTTCAATAAATACTGTGAAGTAAGTGATAATCATTTCCTATTGCATGCACAGGTTGGCATTGCAAGTGATGTAAATGTATCACCGGGAACAAGAATTCCTATAGGCGAGGAGCCGGAGAATCTTATTGATCATTTGAAACATTGCTCAAGATTTCATAAGTATTTTCCATCAGGAACAGGAGATATATTCCCAATAGACCTGACAGTACATAAAAACCATGAATATGTACTTGATATAATAAAGGGTGCTATGCAGGAGAATATCAGATATTTGTCATTTTATTCTTCAGATTCAGATGTGATAAGGATTACAGGTTATCTTGTAAAAAAATCAGAGATAAATAAGCTTGAAAAGGGACAAAGTGTACTTCAGGATACTACAGCACTTGGAATGGGTGCAAAGCACAACGGCAAGATACTTGAGAGGAAAGTTCGTTAGTGCACAGTGCCGATATCAATAAAATCATACCTTTCAGTAGTGTAGACGGACCCGGAAATCGTACAGCTATATTTCTACAAGGATGCAATTTTAACTGTAAATATTGTCATAATCCTGAAACTAGAAATAAATGTATTAACTGCTTGGATTGTGTAGAGCATTGTCCGGTGAGTGCATTGAAAAATGAAGAAAATAGGGTGAGATTCTACCCTGAAAAATGTATAGGTTGTGATACATGTATCAAAATTTGCAAATATGGTGCTACACCAAAGATAGTAAGATTAACTTCCCGGGAAACATTTGAAAAGATATGTGAAAATATACCTTTTATAAGGGGAGTCACATTTTCAGGTGGGGAGTGTATGTTATATCCGGACTTTATGAGAGAGGTATTTGAACTTTGTAAAGAGAAAAATCTGGGTACCTTGATAGATAGTAATGGAAGTATAGATTTTGAAAAGATGAAGGAACTTTTAGATGTTACAGATGGTGTTATGCTTGATGTGAAGGCATATGACCTTAAGGAACATATAAAGGTAACAGACTTTAGCAATGATATTGTATTAAAGAATGCACTATACTTGGCGTATATAGGTAAACTATTTGAAGTGAGGACTGTTATTGTACCGGAACTATTTGACTTTAGAAAGACCGTATATGATACATCAGCGGCTTTAGCACCTTTCCTTAAAAAGTCAAATATCAGATACAAGCTTATCTCCTATAGGGAAAACGGAGTTAGAAAAGAATTTAGAGATTATAGAATGCCGACAGAAAAAGAGATGAATGAAGCTAAAAATATATTGGTAAAAAACGGATTTAAGGATATTGTACTGATATAGTATCTAAAGGCTTTATATGATAAGGAGGGAAAATGGACGTAGCTGTCAAAATGCAAAACATAGTCAAGAAGTTTGGCGATTTTGTTGCAAATGATGGTATCAATCTTACTGTACATAAAGGAGAAGTACATGCCATTTTGGGAGAGAATGGTGCCGGAAAATCTACACTTATGAATATTTTGTATGGTTTATACAACCCTACATCAGGACAGATATTCATAGACGGTAAGGAGACCGTTATTGGTACACCACAGAGAGCAATTGATTTAGGTATTGGTATGGTGCATCAACATTTCATGCTTATACCGCCATTTACTGTAACAGAAAATATAGTACTTGGAATGGAAGATACCAATGGACTTGTACTTGATTTAAAAAAGTCAAGAGAAAAAATAGTTGAGCTTTCTGAGAAATATGGATTATCAGTAGATCCTGATGCAAAGATAGAAGATATTTCAGTAGGTATGCAACAAAGAGTAGAGATCATTAAAGTGTTGTATAGAGGTGCCAATACATTGATATTGGATGAGCCGACAGCTTCCCTAACACCACAGGAAATAGCAGAGCTTATTGAAATTATAAAAAGCCTTACTAATGACGGTAAATCCGTTATATTGATTACACATAAGTTAAAAGAGATAAAGGCTTGTGCAGATACCTGTACAATTATTAGGCATGGTAAGTATATAAATACTGTAGACGTAAAAAATACCACCGAAAGTGAATTAGCATCTATGATGGTTGGTAGAGATGTGTCATTTACAGTAGAAAAAGAAAAAAGAGAACCCGGAGAAGTAGTACTTGAAGTTAAAGATTTATGTGCTAAAGATTATAGAAATGTTGAGATACTTAAGTCTTTAAGCTTATCTGTTCGTAGAGGAGAGATAGTGGGTATAGCCGGAGTCGACGGTAACGGACAGTCTGAGCTTGTAGAGATATTGACAGGCTTGAAAAAGGCGGAGTCTGGAAGCGTGACAATTTTGGGTCAAAATGCTTTCAATGTTACACCTAAGCAGAGCTTTGAGATGGGTATTACAAGTATACCCGAGGATAGACAAAAGTACGGATTGGTACTTGATTTTAGTGTGGCGGAGAATCTTATATTACAAAATTTTGAAAAAGAGCCTTTCTCAAAAAACGGTATTTTAAATAAAGCTGACATTGAAAGTCATGCTAATGATATGATAAAGAAATTTGATATCAGACCAAATGATTGTTCAAAAAAGGCAGCAAAGACTCTTTCAGGAGGAAATCAACAAAGGTAATAATTGCCAGAGAAGTTACAAATGATTCTGACTTTTTGATTGCAGTAAATCCTACAAGAGGTTTGGACGTAGGTGCTATAGAGTTTGTCCATAAGTATCTTGTGGAACAGAGAAATAAGAATAAGGCAGTTTTATTGGTTTCATTTGAACTTGATGAGATAATGAATCTATCAGATAGAATAGAGGTTATTTTTGATGGACAGATTACCGGAGAAGTGGCAGGAGATGAGGCTGATGAAAATGAACTTGGACTTTTGATGGCAGGAGGAAAAAAGAATGAGTAAGAAGAATAATATACTCGCAAGTAGTGCTTTTTATACTCTTATATCAATAATAGTAGGCTTTATTGTGGGAGCTATATTGCTTGCAGTGGCAAGAATTAATCCTGTAGAGGCATATGGGCAGCTAATTAAAGGGATTTTTGGAAAGCCTAAGTTTATGATTTGGTGTCTCATATATGCAGCACCACTTATATTTACAGGACTTAGTGTGGCTTTTTCTTTTAAAACAGGTGTATTTAATATTGGTGCAGAGGGACAGTTTGTAGTAGGTTCACTTACAGCCTGTGTAATCGGCATACTAATAAAGGTACCCGCAATCATTCATATACCATTATGTTTTATAGGTGCTGCACTTGCAGGAGCTGCATGGGGAGCTATAGTTGGAGTACTAAAGATTAAAAAGGGAGTAAATGAAGTACTTTCTTACATTATGTTTAACTGGATTGCCTTCTATCTTTCAAACTTTGTAGTGAATCTTACTATAATCCACAAAGATGGTGGAGGTGAGGCCACAAAGGATGTTGCAGACAGTGCCAGAATACTTTTACCTGAGTCTATAAGGAATTCAACAGGTGCATCAGCTGCTAACTGGGGATTTGTTTTAGCAATTATATTTGCAATAATCGTTTGGTTTGTTATAAATAAAACAACATTAGGCTTTAAACTTAGAGCAGTAGGATTTAGTAATAGTGCCGCAGAGTATGCAGGTATAGATACCGGAAAATCATTCTTGACGGCAATGGCATTTTCAGGTGCACTTGCAGGTATCGGAGGTGCGGTACAGCTTCTAGGTATGAGTGGAAGAATATCACAGTTCTCAGGTCAGGAGGGTTATGGTTTCCAGGGAATTACAGTAGCACTTATAGGTGCATCAAATCCGCTTGGTTGTATATTTGCAGGCATATTCTATGGAGCAATGAAGTATGGTGGTGGAAAACTTTCACTTGTTAATGCACCGGCTGAGGTAGTAGATATTATCATGGGTATAATTATTGTATTCATAGCTATATCAGGTCTATTTAAAACCATAATCTTAAATCGTGTAAAGAAGGGAGCGGCATAATGGAAATTTTGATAAAGGATTTAGGTCTATTAATAAATGCTATAATGATTGCAACTCCACCACTACTTTTAGCAGCTCTTGGCTCCTGCTTTTCAGAGAGAAGTGGAGTAGTAAATATCGGTATTGAAGGAATGATGACCATAGGAGCTTTTACCGGTGCTTGTGTAGCATATTTTACCGGAAATGGTTGGGTAGGATTTTTCGCAGGTGGACTTGCCGGGGCATTACTTGGAGTAGTACATGCGATCGCTTGTATACACTGTGCTGCAGACCAGACTATATCAGGTACTGCAATCAACTTCATAGGACCGGGACTTGCGGTATTCCTATGTAAGGCTATTTTTGACAATTCCTCAGATTCGCCTGCACTTGATACAGCCGCAAAGCTTCCAAAGATGTTTAATGGTATGTTCAAATCAGGATCTTTTGGATACAATGTTTTTTCAACATATGCAGTTGCATATCTGAGCTTTTTGCTTGTTTTGGTTATATGGTTCGTATTTTATAAAACAAAATTCGGTATGCATTTAAGGGCAGTAGGAGAGCATCCTGAAGCCTGTGCTACATTGGGAGTAAATGTATATCGTACAAGATATATTTGTGTTATACTTTCAGGATTTTTGGCAGGTCTTGGTGGTGCATTCGTTACATTAGCAACAGTTAACCAGTTCAGACCATCTGTAATAGTGGGTCAAGGTTTTATTGCTATAGCCGCAGTTATTTTTGGAAAGTTTAAGCCACAGGGAGCGTTTAAGGCTTGCTTGCTTTTCGGACTTTGTAATGGTATCAAGGCACTTCTTGGAGCAGGAAATGTGGTATCACCAAACCTTATTTCTATGATTCCTTATGTAGTTACTATCTTAGCACTTGTACTTGTAGTAGGAAGTGCTAGAGTACCAGCTGCAAATGGAAAACCATTCCTGAAGTCTAGATAGGGGGAATATGTTATCAACAAAATTATTTGATCATACAATATTAAAGGCAGATGCTACAAAAGCAGATATAAAAAGAATATGTGATGAAGCTATGGCATACAGTTTTTGCTCAGTATGTGTGAATTCATATTATGTACCTTATGTAAGGGAACTTTTACATGGAAGTGATGTAAAGATATGCAGTGTGGTAGGATTTCCTTTGGGAGCAATGTCAACTAGGGCAAAGGCACTTGAGGCAAAGATTGCTGTGATGGATGGTGCAGACGAGATAGATATGGTTATAAATATCGGTGCTCTTAAGGATAAGGAATATACTGCAGTTTTAGAGGATATAAAGGCGGTTAAAGAGGCATGTGGGAATGCTCTATTAAAGGTGATTATTGAAACCTGTCTTTTGACTGACGAAGAAAAGGTAAAGGCTTGTGAGCTTTCAAAGGAGGCAAATGCTGATTTTGTAAAGACTTCCACAGGATTTAGTACCGCCGGTGCCAAGATAGAAGATGTGAAGCTTATGAGAGATACAGTAGGCGAAAGTATGGGAGTAAAGGCAAGTGGTGGAATTCACGACAAGGAGCTTGCTAAAGAATTGGTTGAAGCCGGTGCAAGCAGACTTGGAACAAGTGCTACCATTAAGATAGCAGAATCAGCATTTTATGATATTGGATAGTATATGAATAGAGAAAATATTATAAAGTTGCCAAAGCTTGATTTACATTGTCATCTGGACGGTTCTTTATCCAAAGTATTTAGAAAATACTTTAGGAAGAAATTTTACTATGGAAGAATTGTCTATAGATATGAACTGTAAGAGTTTAGTGGAATATCTTGAAAAATTTGACATTCCACTTGAGTCTATGAATAGTAGAGAGAATATAAAGGCTGCAACTATTGATGTGATGAAGTCAGCATCTATTGAGGGCGTAAGATATATTGAAATAAGATTTGCTCCACTTTTGTCTATATCAAACTCTATGAATACAAGAGATGTTATTGAGGCGGTAATAGAGGGACTTGAAGAGGGAAGAAAACTCTTTAATATTTATGGCAATGCAATATGCTGTGCTATGACTCACCATGATATAAAAGACAGTATGGCAATGTTTAAGGTTGCAAGAGAATATTATGGCAGTGGAGTGGCAGGTCTTGATTTGGCAGGAGATGAGGCAAATCATCCTATAGGTGAATTTGAGGAACTTTTTGGCTTTGCCAAAGGTTTAGGCATGAGTTTTACTATTCATGCAGGAGAGGCAGGACCAAAGTCCAATATTGAAGGTGCTATAGAATATGGAGCTAAAAGAATTGGACATGGTATTGCTATGAGAAATGATGAAAGGCTTTTGAAACTGGCTAAAGATAAATGTATTGGTATAGAAATGTGTCCTATAAGTAATTATCAGACTAAGGCAGTGAGTAGGGATGAAATTTATCCATATTCCGATTATTTAAAGAGGGGTATACTTGCTACTATCAATACAGATAATAGATTGGTTAGCAATACAAGCATTACAAATGAAATATTATTTTTGCAGAATAAATCTATGATAAATGATGAAGAGATACTAAAAGGTATTAAAAATGCTATAGAGGTATCTTTTGCAAGTGATGATATAAAGGACATGCTTTGGAAGGAATGCTAATCAAGGGGTAGATTATATGAAGAAATATAAGAGAATTTTTGTTGTAGTATTAGATTCTTTGGGTATTGGTGCAATGCCTGATGCCGAGAGATTTGGAGATACAAATACCGATACCTTTGGACATATAGTAAAAAGCTATGGTAAATTGAATATTCCGAACTTGAAAAAACTGGGAATGTACAATCTCCATCCTGTAGAGGGTGAAGATGGAGTAGGGAATCCACTTGGAAGATTTTGTAGAATGGAGGAGATGAGCAATGGTAAGGATACTATGACCGGTCATTGGGAGATGATGGGTCTTAGAATTGAAAAGCCTTTCCAGACATTTACCGACACCGGTTTCCCAAAGGAACTTATAGATGAGCTTGAAAAAAGATGTGGTAAAGAGTAATAGGTAATAAATCAGCTTCAGGCACTGAGATTCTTGAAGAACTTGCTGAAGAAGAGATAAATACAGGTGCAATGATAGTGTATACTTCTGCTGACTCTGTACTACAAATTTGTGGAAATGAAGAAACATTTGATTTGCAAAATCTTTATAGATGCTGTGAAATTGCCAGGGAACTGACAATGAAAGATGAGTGGAAGGTTGGTAGAGTTATTGCTAGACCATATCTAGGCAAGAAAAAAGGTGAGTTTAAGAGAACATCTAATAGACATGACTATGCACTAAAGCCTTTTGGTAAGACTGCACTCAATGTTTTAAAGGACAATGGACTTGACGTAATTTCTATAGGAAAGATAAATGACATCTTTGTTGGAGAGGGTATTACAAAGGCATACCATTCAGATTCAAGTGTACATGGCATGGAGCAGACTATTGACATGCTTGGTGAAGACTTCACCGGTCTTTGCTTTACAAATCTTGTAGACTTTGATGCACTATGGGGTCATAGAAGAGATCCGATAGGATATGCTAAAGAGATAGAAAAGTTTGATGTAAAGCTCGGTGAGTTTATGGAGAAGATGAACGAGGATGATTTAATCATACTTACTGCTGACCATGGAAATGATCCAACTCATACAGGAACAGATCACACTAGAGAGGCCGTATTCTTTATGTCATATTCTAAGAAATTTGATGGCGGAAAATTACTTGATACAACCAATACATTTGCAGTAATAGGTGCGAGTATAGTAGACAATTTTGATTTAGAGATGCCTGAAAATACTATTGGATATAGTATTTTAGACAGTATATAAGCATTTGAATGGAGGTTTTATGAACAAGATATTTGAAAAGGTAAAAAGAAGCTATGACTACATAAGAAGTGTTACAGATTTTACTCCTGAAGTTGCTTTGGTACTTGGCTCAGGACTTGGAGAGTTTGCAAAGCATATGGAAGTAGAGTGCGAGATACCATATTCAAGTATTGAGGGTTTTCCTGTATCTACAGTAGCAGGACATGACGGCAAGTTTATTTGGTACAGTTGAGGGAGTAAAGACTGTCATAATGAAGGGAAGAGTGCATTATTATGAGGGCTACCCTGTAACTGATGTCGTACTTCCAACAAGACTTATGATAATGCTTGGAGCAAAGAAACTTATCCTTACTAATGCTTCAGGTGCTGTAAATACTTCATATAAGCCTGGAGATTTGATGCTTATTACAGATCATATATCAACTATAGTACCTTCACCACTTATTGGTGAGAATATAAGTGAGTTCGGTACAAGGTTCCCTGATATGAGCAATGTATACTCCAAGAGACTACAGGATGTAGTGAGAGATTCTGCAAAGAAAGTTGGAGTAAGTCTTAGAGAGGGAGTATATATGCAGTTTAGTGGTCCTGCATATGAGACACCTGCAGAGGTAAAATTAGCAAGGCTGCTTGGTGCAGATGCAGTAGGTATGTCAACTGCTATAGAGGCTGTAGCTGCTAATCATATGGGTGCAGAAATCTGTGGTATATCCTGCTTTACAAATATGGCAGCAGGTATTTTAGATCAGCCACTTAGCCATGAGGAAGTATCGGAGGCTGCAAATAAGGTTGCACATGTTTTTGAGAGTTTGGTAAAGACTATTATAAAGAATATTTAGTAAAGGGAGGCTTTTGTCTCCTTTTTATTTTGAAGTAAAGTATATTACCAATTATTTGAAATAAAACGGATTATTATTAAAATGAATGTAATTTTCAGTTTTATCCACTTGTTTTTTTATTAGTTTCATTATAAAATAGACTAAGATTGTTTTGTATTTAACAATATCGGTGACACTATATTGTATTGTCACAAGGTTGAAAAAATTTTGACCAAAACAACTTATTAATTATACGGAGGTTTGTATATGGCTCAAATAGGAGTTTCTGCTATGAAACGAATTGAAGATTTGCTAGATATCGGAAGTTTTGTGGAAATTGGCTCATATATAAGTTCAAGGAACACAGATTTTAATCTATCTGACAAGGATACTCCAAAGGATGGTGTTTGGACAGGTTATGGTACGATTAATGACAGTCTGGTATATGTATATAGTCAAGACTCTTCAGTGCTTGGTGGCTCTATAGGAGAGATGCATGCTAAAAAAATAGTTGCATTATATGATATGGCAATGAAGATGGGGGCACCTGTAATTGGACTTATAGATTGTGCCGGTTTGAGACTGGAAGAGTCTTTTGATGCATTGGATGCCTTTGGAAAGATATATTTAGCACAGACAAAAGCAAGTGGTGTGATACCACAGATACAGGCAGTATTTGGTCTTAGTGGTGGCGGTATGGCAATCAGCAATGGGCTGAGTGATTTCGTGTTTATGGAACAAGATAAGGCAAAAGTTTTTGTTAATTCTCCAAATGCTATTGCAGGAAATTCACAGGACAAAAACGATTTCATCTGCAAAGTTTCAGTCAGAGTCAACAGCTCTTGTGGATTTTATAGGAACAGAGACAGAAATTATTTCCGGAATAAGAGAACTTATTTCAGTACTTCCTGCAAATAATGAAGATGATATGTCTTATATTGAGTGTAGTGACGATTTGAACAGAACTACACCTGAACTTATAGATAGAATAAGTGATCCGGCACTTGCAATGAATACAATTTCAGACAGCGGATATGTGCTTGAGGTAAAGAAAAATTACGCAAGAGAGATGTTTACCGGATTTATAAGATTAAATGGTAATACTGTAGGAGTTGTAGCAAATAGAAGAGTTCTATATGATGAAAAGGGTGAGATCGAACAGGAGTTTGAGAATGTTCTATCTCATCAGGGAAGTGATAAGGCAGCCGGGTTTGTAGACTTTTGTGATGCATTCAATATTCCAATGCTTACATTGGTAGATGTAAAGGGATATAGAGCTACAAAATGTAGTGAAAAGAGAATGCCTAAATCCGGTGCAGGACTTACATTTGCATATGCCAATGCAACAGTACCGAAAGTAAGTCTTATAGTCGGTGATGCTTATGGAAGTGCAGCACTTTCAATGAATTCAAAATCAATAGGTGCAGATATAGTATTTGCATGGGAAAGTGCAAAAATGGGTATGATGAATGCCGGTGAAGCTGTAAAGATAATATACTCTAAGGAAATAGATTCAAGCGAGGATATAAAGTCAACTCTTGATGAAAAGACCAAAGAATATGAGAACCTTCAAAATTCTGTAGTATATGCTGCAAGAAGAGGATATGTAGATGATATTATTACAGTAGCAGATACAAGAAAGAGATTGATAGCTGCATTTGAAATGCTTTTTACAAAGAAAGAAGATCGTCCATATAAGAAGCATGGAACAGTTTAGAGGTGAAACATGAAAAAGAGAATAAAGTATTTATATTTATGTCTGTTTGTGTTCATCATAATGGCACTTTGTGCATGTGGAAAAAAAGTTCCTGAAGATATTTCAAGTATGCTTACTTCAGATGCTGAGAGTATTTTACATGAACTCTATAAGATGGATGATGGCGAATTAATTCAGGAAAGTATGAATGCACAGCAGTATGGTCAGTCTTTAATTGCAGAAGGAATAAACAGTTTTATAATAACCAAAGAATCAGTAGTGATTTGGTAAGTATTGATAAAATTACTACAGCATATGAAGATGGAAATTATGTTGTTAAATTATATTATTCGGGAACATTAGGAAAAGCTGAGTTTGCAATAGGAAGAAGTGAAGAAACAAATAATTTAGTGGCTGTATCTTTTTCACCAAGATATTCATTAGCAGAGAAAATGGAGAAGGCTGCACTTAATACAATTTTGGGAATGGGAACAGTATTTATAATACTTATTTTTATATCATTCCTTATAAGCTTGTTTAAATATATAAGTGTGTTTGAAAACAAGTTAAAATCTAAGAAAAATGCAAAGCCGGTGGTTAATGATATTGTAGAGAATAGTGAGCCGCAAAATACTGAAAACCATGAAAGCCTTGTTGATGACTTAGAACTTATTGCAGTGATTACTGCGGCTATAGCAGAGTTTAGTAATACAGATGCGTCAAATCTTATTGTTCGTTCAATAAAGAGAGTTAAAAGATAGTGGAGGGAAAAATGAAAAATTATACTATTACAGTAAATGGTAAGTCATATGAGGTTTCTGTTGAAGAAAGAGGTGGATCAAGTACACCTGTGGTACCTGTAGCACAGACACCAGTGGTACCGGTTGCAAAGCCGGCGGCATCTGCTGCAAGTGGAAGCGAGGGCAGAGTAAAAATAGTAGCACCTATGAGCGGAAAGATCCTTGGAATAAAAGTTAGCCCTAATCAGGCGGTGAAAAAGGGTGAAGTTGTAGCTGTGTTAGAGGCTATGAAGATGGAAAATGATATAGTAGCACTTGAGGACGGTATAATTGCAAGTATAAATGTAAATGTTGGAGACAGTGTTGAAACTAATCAAACTCTTGTAACAATCAACTAATATCCGGAGGGAGAAAAAATGGATTATATATTAAATACATTATCCAATTTGATTGCTCAGACTGCATTCTTGAATCTTACCTTTGGTAATTTGATAATGATTTTTGTCGCCTTTGTATTCCTATATTTGGCAATAAAAAAAGGTTTTGAGCCACTTTTGCTGGTTCCAATTGCTTTTGGTATGTTACTCGTAAATATCTATCCTGATATAATGTTAAGGCCTGAGAATTCCGGAAATGGTGTGGGAGGTTTGCTTCACTATTTCTATGTATTGGACGAATGGAGTATATTGCCATCACTTATATTTATGGGTGTAGGTGCACAGACTGACTTCGGTCCGCTTATAGCAAATCCGAAATCTTTCTTACTTGGTGCAGCGGCACAGTTTGGAATTTATGCAGCTTATTTTATAGCAATACTTATGGGCTTTAACGATAAGGCAGCAGCTGCCATATCAATTATAGGTGGTGCTGACGGTCCTACTTCAATCTTCCTTGCCGGTAAGCTTGGACAGACTGAATATCTTGGACCTATAGCTGTAGCTGCATATTCATATATGGCTTTGGTTCCTATTATACAGCCACCTATTATGAAATTCTTTACAACAGATGAAGAGAAGAGAATCAAGATGGAACAGCTTCGTCCTGTATCACAGCTTGAGAAGATACTTTTCCCTATAATAGTTACAGTTGTAGTATGTCTTATACTTCCTACTACAGCACCTTTAGTAGGTATGTTGATGCTTGGAAATCTTTTCAAAGAGAGTGGGGTCGTAAAGCAGCTTACAGAAACAGCAGCAAATGCAATGATGTATATCGTTGTTATTTTACTTGGAACCAGTGTAGGTGCTACTACAAGTGCAGAGGCTTTCCTAAAAGTTACAACTTTAAAGATAGTAGCTCTTGGACTTATAGCTTTCGCTTTCGGTACCTGGGCAGGTGTAATATTTGGTAAGATAATGTGTAAGTTTACCGGTGGTAAGGTAAATCCGCTTATCGGATCAGCAGGTGTATCGGCAGTACCAATGGCAGCCAGAGTTTCACAAAAGGTTGGTGCGGAGTATGATCCTACAAACTTCCTTTTGATGCATGCTATGGGACCTAATGTGGCAGGTGTTATAGGTACAGCTGTAGCGGCGGGAACCTTTATGGCAATATTTGGAATAGTATAAGGAGGGATTATGGCAGATATTAAGAAAAAGCCTGTTCAGATAGTTGAGACTGTGCTCCGTGATGCACATCAGTCTTTGGTTGCTACAAGAATGACTACGGAACAGATGCTTCCTATAATAGATAAAATGGATAAAGTAGGCTACAGAGCTGTTGAATGTTGGGGTGGTGCCACATTTGATGCTTCACTTAGGTTCTTACACGAAGATCCATGGGAGAGACTTCGTAAGTTTAAAGATGGATTCAAAAATACTAAGCTTCAGATGCTCTTTAGAGGACAGAATATCCTAGGATACAATCATTATGCAGATGATGTTGTAGAGTACTTTGTTCAAAAGTCAGTTGCAAATGGTATTGATATAATTCGTATTTTTGATGCATTAAATGATATTAGAAACTTAAAGACAGCTGTTAATGCGGCTAATAAAGAGAAGAATGCGGAAGTTCAAATAGCTCTTTGCTATACATTGGGTGATGCGTATACACTTGATTATTGGAAAGATATTGCAAAGAGAATAGAGGATATGGGTGCTGATTCTCTTTGCGTAAAGGATATGGCAGGACTTTTGACACCATATGCTGCAGAGGAACTTATTGGAAGTCTTAGGAATCTACAAAGTTACCTATAGAGCTTCATACTCACTATACAGCAGGTGTTGCTTCTATGACTCTTTTAAAGGCGGTAGAGTCAGGATGTGATATAATTGATACAGCTATTTCACCGCTTGCACTTGGAACTTCACAGCCTGCAACAGAAGTAATGGTAGAGACTTTTAGAGGAACACCATATGATACAGGTCTTGATATCAATTTACTTTCTGAGATAGCAGACTACTTCCAGCCTATAAGAGAAGGATTTATAAAGAGTGGATTACTTAATCCTAAAGTACTTGGAGTAAATATCAATACTTTGAAATATCAGGTACCGGGAGGAATGCTTTCAAATCTTATTAATCAGCTTAAAGAGGCAGGTAAGGAAGATAAGTACAGAGAAGTTTTGGAGGAGATTCCAAGAGTTAGAAAGGATTTTGGTGAGCCGCCACTTGTTACACCTTCATCACAGATTGTAGGTACACAGGCGGTTATGAATGTACTCTCAGGTGAGAGATATAAGTTGGTTCCAAAGGAATCAAAGAAGATAATGCTTGGAGAATTCGGTCAGACTATAAAGCCTTTTAATGCAGAGGTACAAAAGAAGATAATAGGTGATGAGAAGCCTATTACATGTAGACCTGCAGATCTTATTCCACCACAGCTTCCTGAGTTCGAGAAGCAGGTTGCAAAGTGGAAAGAGCAGGATGAAGATGTGCTCACATATGCACTTTTCCCAAAGGTAGCTGAGGAGTTCTTTGAGTACAGAGCTGCACAAAAAGACAAAAGTGGATATGACTAAGGCAGATAAGGCTGCCGGAGCATATCCGGTATAATTTTATATAAGTATTCATTTGGGCTGTCGCTTAATAAATATAATATGAGAAAATATAGTATCTACTATATTGTGCGATATTTATTTTGTTGCGACAGCTCTTTTATATAAGAGAGTTATGAAAGAATTAAAGAGAAAGATATTAAAGCAGTTTAGTAGTGCTAGAATCATTCTGTTCGGATTTATAATTATGATTTTTTTTGGTGCTATTATTCTAAGTATGCCAATTTCATCAAGGAGTAGAGAGTTTACTCCATTTATAGATGCATTATTCACTGCTACAAGTGCAAGTTGTGTTACAGGTCTTATAGTATATGATACAGCTACACATTGGTCATTGTTTGGAAAGATAATAATAATAGCTATGATACAATGTGGAGGACTGGGTGTTGTAACTATGATAACTATTTTTATTCAGTTTGCAGGTAAAAAAATAGGACTTAGAGATAGGGCTACATTACAAAGTGCCTTGTCGGCACCTCAAATAGGAGGTATTGTAAGATTTACAAGTTTCATATTTAAAGCTACAATTATTATAGAGATAATTGGTGCAGTTCTGATGTTTCCTACCTTTTTTAAAGATTTTGGATTGTCAAAGGGTATATATTATTCCATATTTCATTCTATATCGGCATTTTGCAATGCTGGATTTGATTTGATGGGAGATATCAGCAAGTTTTCTTCACTTACAAAATATCAGTCAAATATAATGATAAATATAACTATAATGTTTTTGATACTGGTGGGAGGACTTGGATTTTTAATCTGGCAGGATTTGTTGAAATATAAAATTGACATAGTCAGATACTCTACTCAAACTAAGATTGTATTAACTATGAGTGCAATTTTAGTGGTATTTCCAACAATACTGTTTTTCTTTACAGAGTTTAGAAGCTTAGATTTTAAGACAGGATTGTTGTCAAGTGCATTTCAAGCAGTTACTCCAAGAACGGCAGGATTTAATACTATTGACTACACAAAGTTTAGTGACAATGGTATAGCATTGACTATTATTTTAATGTTAATAGGTGGAGGCTCAGGCTCTACTGCCGGTGGTATAAAAATGAGTACAATTTTTATTTTGTTTGCTACAATGTGTTCTGTATTAAAACAAGACAAAGAAGTGGCTGTATTTAAGAAAAGAATAGAGCCGGATATAATAAAAAATGCAGCTGCGGTGTTTGTTCTGGATATGGCTTTATTTATAGTAGGTTCAATGCTTATAAGCTACATAGAGGGATTTTCATTGAAAGAAACAATGTTTGAATGTGCATCTGCAGTGGCAACTGTAGGCTTGACTTTGGGTATTACTCCACATCTTAAAATTGTGTCAAAGCTTTTGCTGATATGTATGATGTATATTGGAAGAGTTGGTGGTATAACACTTATATTTGCAGCAGTTGCTCCTAAGAATAATGGAAATGCAAGATATCCTAAGGATCAGGTGGCAGTTGGATAGATTTTAGAAAAGGTGAATTATGAAAAGTTTTTTGGTAATAGGAGTGGGACGATTTGGTCGTCATTTGTGCAAGAAATTATTTGAACTCGGATATGATGTAATGGCTGTGGATAGAAATGAAGACTGTATAGAGCAGGTATTACCATATACTTTAAATTCAATGATAGGAGACAGTACGAAGACTGACTTTATAAAATCAATTGGAGTAAGCAATTTTGATGTATGCTTTGTAGCTATAGGCGATGATTTTCAAACTTCACTTGAAACAACCTCCCTACTTAGTGAGTGTGGTGCAAAATATGTTGTATCCAGAGCATCCAGAGATACACAAGCAAAATTTCTTTTAAGAAATGGGGCAAATGAGGTGGTTTACCCGGAGAGACAGTTAGCTGAATGGACTGCAATAAGATATAGTTCAAATAATATTTCAAATTATATAGAATTACCGGGTGAAAATTCTATATTTGAATGTAAGGTACCTAAAAATTGGGAAGGCAAAACTATATTGGATCTGGATATAAGAAAGAAATACAAAGTAAATATAATGGCAATAAAAAAAGGTGATAATTGGTATATGACTATTACTCCTAAAATAAAATTTGAAAAAGACCAGGATATATTGGTATATGGAGCAAATAAGTATTTAGAAAAATTCTTGGATTTTGATTCCATAAATTTTACGACAGAAGAAGAGGAAGATGAAGACTAGGGAGATTTCTGTTAGGTTTGCAAATACGCATGATGCAAAGAGGCTACTTGATATATATGCATATTATGTAAAGGAAACTGCGATATCCTTTGAGACAGAGGTGCCAAGTGTGGAAGAGTTCAAATCAAGAATAGAAGAGATAATAAAAAATTATCCATACATTATTGCATATGACAATGATGAGATACTTGGGTATGCATACTTGCATAAGTTTGTAGGAAGAAAGCTTATGATCTTAGTGCGGAAACTACAATATATTTGAATCCGAATAAGAAAAATATGGGTATAGGTAAGAGACTATATACTGTACTTGAAGATATTGCAAGAGTTCAAAATATTACCAATCTTTACTCATGTATAGGGTATGTGGATGAAGATGATGAGTATTTGAACAATAACAGTGCAAAATTTCATGAACATATGGGATATAGAATGGTGGGGAAGTTTATAAATTGTGGACATAAATTCGGTAGATGGTATCATATGGTTTGGATGGAGAAGATAATATGTGAGCATAAGGAGATTAGAGAGTTTCTAAGATTTGTGGATATAGAGTATACATTTAATTAAGAGCTGATATGTGTAAAATTTTTATGAAGTTATGTTTGTACGTAAATGATATACTTTGTGGACTATTTTATACTGAAGATACAAGGCATAAATACTTATTACTCATATTGATATAAGTTATCATTAAAAGTAAATTATATTTATGCCTGTTATTTTTTTAAATTTAAATTGCCTATTAAATTATTATATATTGTATATATAATAAATTATTGAAATGAATTTTTAAAAAGGTGATGAGGGATGCTTGCTTGGTGTAGGATCAGCTAATATACTGTCCTCAGTACCGGTAATATCGAGTACACCTGATCTGGATTTAAATTTCCAATTATAAGTACCGGGTTCTATACCATCAAACTGAAATTTACCAGAATTGTCAGTTCTTATAGTAAACTGATAAATGTCATCCATATATATATCAATATTTTTTATAGAGAGTGATTGTCCAAAGTCTATACTTACAGGTACTAAATTAGTAATATCTATTTGTTCAATAGAATCAATAATAGCATCACTTACCTCCGAAGCATCATCTATACTTAAAAAGTTTCCTCCAGTATCTTCTGAAATCTCTCTAAAGAAATCAGATGCCTCATCACTGGCATTTGTACCTATTGAATACACATTTATAAGATCTTTATCTATAAAATCTGTAACTCTTGTATCAGATTCATCATAGTCAAGTGCAATATCAGATGCATATAATGCAGCTGAAACATCTTGATAGGTATAACCTGTCTCAGGTTCAGGATCAAGTGGAGCAGCATCACCCAAAATTATAATAACTTTCTTAGCATCTTCTCTCCAATCTAATTTTGAGGATTCTATTAGTGCAGAATAAACAGTTTCTTCATTATCACCACCATTGCCCAAATCAAGGCTATATATTGAATTTTTTATTTGCTCATTATTATTAGTAAAAGATAGCTGGACCTTATAGGGGTAATCATAAGAGTACCCTGTTCTACTTGAGTAATCACGATAATCTATTAGTGCCACTCGATAGTCTGAAGTTTTCTGTGATAAAACATCCAGAATATTTGACATATTTTCCTTAGCATTATCAATATCATCATCCATAGATCCTGTAGTATCAACGACAAAGCATACATCTAATCCTTTTTTAGAAGAAGAAGTAGTTCCTGTAGGAGCTTTTTTTATAATTTTATCCGGAATGGCTTTATTTGTGCCTGCCAGTGCATTTACAACAGCCATCTTTGCATTGAGCAATCCACTATGTCCTCCATTATAATAATATGTTCCGTTTGTAGATTGAATAAGGATATTTTTAACATCTGGACCACTAATACCAGGATTACAAGCAAAAACTAGTCCGGCTACACCTGAAACATGTGGAGTTGCCATAGATGTTCCGCTCAGAGACTTGTATCCATTGTTTATACAGCTATATATCCTTTCTCCGGGTGCTACTATATCTACTCTATCACCAACATTTGAAAAATCAGAGTATTTATAAATAGTATTTGTAGTGGTTGATTTTTCATTGTTAATGCCTATTGAGCCAACAACAATAATGCGTTCTTTTACAGCAGTAGAATTCATCATATTTAAAAAATTATTATATAGGGCAAGAGAATTGCTAATCTCACCATGCCACCCCCCAAAACTTCTAAGAGCTTCCCCAAATGTCTTTTTTTCACGATATCCATAAGTTTTAGAATCGTCTTTATAATAATATGTATTATTACTATTACCTGCTGCAACGCAAATAACAAAATCACTTTTACCCTCAGTCTCTCTTTTAGAGATCAACCTTGATAGAGCTTATCTGTAAAGTTAGCCTGTTCAGTTAAGTAATTGATTGCATTTTGATTCCCACGACTGGCTGCAAATCCTATTAATCTAGATGTGTTTTGGCTAATATTTATAACTTGAACATCTTCGTCAATAAGTAATTTGAGGGATTGAAGATAGGTATAATTAGTATTAAAGTCAAAGGATACTTTTCCATTATTAACATAATATGCATGGCTATAATATAATCTACCATTGTTGCTCATAACACCGGAAACTCCGGTATTTTTACGCTTATCAGCAGTATCAGTCCATTCAGTTTCGGCATTCATAATTCCGGAAACATGGCTTCCATGGTCATCTGGCTGAATATCAAAAGAATTAATACTCGTAGAGTTAGTCTTTTTATCTATAAAAATATTGCTTGAATTATCAAACATATTTTGCAGATCAGGATGTGAAGTATTTGGGAAAGCATCTATTAGACCAATATTAATGGTACTTGCCTCATCCAAATATGCCCATGCACCTGGAGCATCAATAGCTTCCATTCCCCAATTCGCACCTCTAGGTATAGAAGTATTCCAAGAATCTCTATTCCATGTATCTTTGGGATATACCGGTTCTCTAAATTCAGAAGAGGTGTCCTCTCCAGTATCAGATTCATCTAAAGATACAATATTATAATAAGCATCATCAACTAATGCATTTTGCTTAAGTGCTTCTATTTTTGTATTTATATCTTCATATGACATAGGTTCACTATAAATAAACCTATAAATACCAATATCTGCCATATCTTCATCAATAGTGGCACCTTGCTCTATTGCAAGATTTCTTATATCATCTATTTGTGCGTCTTCTTTAGAAACAACTATTATCTCATCATTTACATATATTATACCATTTTCTTCATTAAATTCTATGTACTCATTTTTTTCTTGGTTATATATGCGATTTTTTTCATCAAATGTAAGTTGATTTGAATCTTTACCTGCTTGAGTAATTAAGAAAAATACCTAAAAAGGAAAAATAATAAGGAATATAAAAAGACACAGCAATTCCAACAGCAATTCCAAAAATTATTTTTTTAACGGATTTATCTCATGTTCTCCCTCACTTTAACTAGTTTAGTAGTGTTAAATATAGAATAGTTAAAAGAAATATACTCTATATATTACACTTAATAAAAAAAGCAATATTAAATAGAAAAAGCAATTTCTGTTATCCTCCCTCCTATAAATACTTCTTAATATAACTTGTATAGATTCTATTTAATGTGCTTATGTAAATACTGTAAAATATTATGCTTATATTGTAAAATTGAACTGTCTATTTTTTTAAATAAAGATTCAAATTAACTTAAAAAAACATAATATTTTAATGTGTTTTCAATATATACTTTTACATTGTATTTGTCAATATAATGTAAAAAGTATATTGGAGTTGGAATGTTATGAAAAAAATAGGTAGAAGCATAGTACTTGATATTGATGTTGCAATATTATGAAGGAAGTAGAAGTATTAAAAATATTATCAAGGAATATAGTATCAATAATATAGTAAAGTAGATTTTGGCAGAGAAAAATAGCATGACTTGCTATAGTATCTTCTAAATGCTTATAGACTAGTAAAAGAACGATAAATCTATTTAAAAATGCTCTAGAAGAAATAAGATTACAACGGAGTTTCTATCAAATATAAAAGGTTGTGGACCGCTAATGGCTGCAAACATCATTGCATATCTTGATCCGTATAAGGCAAGACATACATCTGCATTTTTTAAATATGCAGGTTTAGATGTTGTAATATCAACTAATAAAGACGGTGAACCTTTAACCGATGATGAAGGAAATTTGCTCACTCATGGCAGATCAAGAAGCGATACAGAAGAATATGAATACATCAATAAAGCAGGTGAAACAGCAACAAAGAAAGGACTTACCTACAACCCTATTCTAAAATCAAAGTTGATAGGCGTATTAGCATCATGTATAATAAAAGCAAAAGACCCAAAGTATAGCAAAATATACTATGACTACAAACTACGCATACAAAATACACCAAAACATGCAAATAAATCAAAGGGACATCAAAATAGTATGGCACTCAGATACATGATAAAATCATTACTGGGTGACTTATGGACATACTGGAGAACAAAAGAAAATCTACCTGTAACGCCACCATACGCTGTTTCTAAGTTAGACATGAATCCTCACGGATTCAATTATTAAACTCGAAAAAAGTCCGCAAAAATTATAATTTTTACGGACTTTTTTTTAGAAAAGAAAAAAAGAAAGGATACAAATAAAAATGAAAAAATTTATAATAACAGCACTTACTATAAGTGCTATTTTAACAGGTTGTAGGTATGTAAATACAACACCAACTACAGCAACTGAAGTGGTTACACAAACAACTAAAGCGGCTGATGTAAAAAGAGCACCATCAGACAATGATATAATAAAAAATGCAACAACAGAAGTTAAACCAAACTCATGGTTTAGAAGCGGTAACTACACTTACTATATGAGGGAAAACGGACAACTGGCAAAAAATACACAAGTAACATCTGATAAAAACATTGCTACAAGAAAGTTTGTTGATGATCACGGCAGACTTTTAACCATAGATGATTTTAAAGAACTCGAACAATACTACATCGAGTTAATGAAAAATCATCAAGTCTTTATACCAAATGAAACATTCCTATCACTTGGATTAAATGCAAAGAATGTAAGTGACTTATGTGCAAACTACATCAATGAAACTGTAGGCTCTTGGATAGACGCCTCATATGACATTACACCTGACGGTCTAAAATTTTATGCTAGTAATACAGACAACAGTGTAAATGACTATAATGCCTATACTGAAGCTATGAACAAATTAAATTCATTGAACCTAAACTCACTAGATGATATAATAGATTACGGCTTTAACAATATAAATATTGATAAAACAAGTGCTAAAGAAACCGATAAGGCAACATATCCTAATCTATATGGTGCATTAGTAGAAAACAAAACCAATTGTGACGGATTTACACATTTTATGTACTGGGCATGCAAGAAAAACAATATACCTGTAAGACTTGTTGGAATCAGCCTTAAGTATCCTGACGGTAAAATAGGAAACCATGCACTAAATCAAATCTATGTAGACGGTGAGTGGAAATACTTTGACTTAATGTGGGAAAGTGAAGCAAGAGCATACAGAGACCAACCTATGTTTTTTACAGATATTGAAAAGTATTATAGTTATGATTTCATAAACGAAGATACCGGTATTAGACTTGTACCTAACAAAGCAGGTAGCCTTATCGAATACATAGACTAATTATTAAAGTATAAAAGAAAGGATAATAATATAAAAATCGTAGGATACTTAGGTGTACAAAGATACCCAAAAGGAAAAAATATATATGATAAAAATGGAAATATAAATGAGAATTATATATTTGCATTTGACCCAACTAATGCACTTTGAAGTACAAGGAACATATCGTCTGTAAAAGTACGTAACCCAAACATGGCATTAGTTGTTTAAGTAAGAAGATTAAGAAAAAAGTTAGAAAATATCAGGGCAGATAGTGGTAGCCAGCTTCTTACCTCTGTTACCATGAATAAAGAATGCTTTACCATCTTTAATATAACCCTGTATCATACGGTTTATATGCCTTTTGGTGCATCCTAGGATAAGAGCGGCTCTATCCTTGTTGGCTGTATCTGGGTGATCTACCAGACCTTTGATAACATCATACTTTCTTTGTTCATCCATTGATAAAATAACCTTTCTGATAAGTCAGTTCCTCCTAGTGTTAGAATATATAAAATAGTATTCTACCATAAGTGGGACATTTTTATTTGTGGTATACTAGGACTTTATCATTTATGGCTTATAAATAACTTGAAAATAATTTAAAAAGTTGTTGACAAGAATTTAAGAAACTGATATTATGTCTGAGTTGCTCCAAAAGAGTGATGAAGTTCGAAAAAACTTTTGAAACAATTTTAGAAAAACTGTTGACAAAGAAAAATGAACTTGATATAATAGCTAAGCTGTTTCAAACAGCGAAGTAATGAACCTTGATAATTTAAGATTAAACAGTACACACAACCCTGAAAAATAACTTGATTATTTTAAAATAATCGATGAGATTTCAGTAAAAAAACAACGTTTAGATTCGAACAGAATTTAAAACCTTAAAAAACAGTAGATCTGTGAAAACAGATGATGCAAGCTAGCGAGAAGGCTAGATTAAACTTTTATATGAGAGTTTGATCCTGGCTCAGGATGAACGCTGGCGGCGTGCTTAACACATGCAAGTCGAACGAAGCTATTAAAAGGAAGTTTTCGGATGGAATTTTAATAGACTTAGTGGCGGACGGGTGAGTAACGCGTGGATAACCTGCCTTATACAGGGGGATAACGGAGAGAAATTTCCGCTAAGACCGCATAAGACCACAGCACCGCATGGTGCAGGGGTAAAATATTTATAGGTATAAGATGGATCCGCGTCCGATTAGCTAGTTGGTGAGGTAGAGGCTCACCAAGGCGACGATCGGTAGCTAAGCCTGAGAGGGTGAACGGCCACATTGGGACTGAGACACGGCCCAAACTCCTACAGGGAGGCAGCAGTGGGGAATATTGGACAATGGGGGGAACCCTGATCCAGCGACGCCGCGTGAGTGAAGAAGTATTTCGGTATGTAAAGCTCTATCAGCAGGGAAGAAAATGACAGTACCTGACTAAGAAGCCCCGGCTAACTACGTGCCAGCAGCCGCGGTAATACGTAGGGGGCAAGCGTTATCCGGATTTACTGGGTGTAAAGGGAGCGCAGACGGCGATGCAAGTCTGAAGTGAAAGGCGTGGGCTCAACCTATGAACTGCTTTGGAAACTGTATAGCTTGAGTGTCGGAGGGGGTAAGCGGAATTCCTAGTGTAGCGGTGAAATGCGTAGATATTAGGAGGAACACCGGAGGCGAAGGCGGCTTACTGGACGACAACTGACGTTGAGGCTCGAAGGCGTGGGGAGCAAACAGGATTAGATACCCTGGTAGTCCACGCAGTAAACGATGAATACTTGGTGTCGGGGAGGAAAACCCTTCGGTGCCGCAAGCTAACGCATTAAGTATTCCACCTGGGGAGTACGTTCGCAAGAATGAAACTCAAAGGAATTGACGGGGACCCGCACAAGCGGTGGAGCATGTGGTTTAATTCGAAGCAACGCGAAGAACCTTACCAAATCTTGACATACTCTTGAATAGCTTTGTAATGAAGCTAGTCTTTCGGGACAGGGGATACAGGTGGTGCATGGTTGTCGTCAGCTCGTGTCGTGAGATGTTGGGTTAAGTCCCGCAACGAGCGCAACCCTTGTCGTCAGTAGCCAGCAGTAAGATGGGCACTCTGACGAGACAGCCGGAGATAATCCGGAGGAAGGTGGGGATGACGTCAAATCATCATGCCCCTTATGATTTGGGCTACACACGTGCTACAATGGCGTAAACAAAGTGAGGCAAAGCTGCGAAGCCAAGCAAATCACAAATAACGTCTCAGTTCGGATTGTAGTCTGCAACTCGACTATATGAAGCTGGAATCGCTAGTAATCGCAGATCAGAATGCTGCGGTGAATACGTTCCCGGGTCTTGTACACACCGCCCGTCACACCATGGGAGTCATCAATGCCCGAAGTCAGTGACCCAACCCACACTGGTAAACATAAAGCTGTGATAATGATACGAAGTAATAAATCGCTAGGTTTATGGATGAGTATCATTATATGATATAAAGAATAGCAGTAAGTTATGTTTAGCAGTGTGGGAGGGAGCTGCCGAAGGCAGGGAGGATAACTGGGGTGAAGTCGTAACAAGGTAGCCGTATCGGAAGGTGCGGCTGGATCACCTCCTTTCTAAGGAAAAAGTAGGGGTTGTGAGTACTGTTTAGTTTTACATTATCAATGTTAAGGCTAAAAACTTAGCGGTGTCGATGCGTCTGGGGGACACACCCGTTCCCATTCCGAACACGATGGTTAAGACCTAGTCGGCCGATGGTACTATACTGGAGACGGTATGGGAGAGTAGGTGGATGCCGCTTTATTAAAAACATTTAGGAGGAGAACAAATGGGTGTACAATTTGGGGATTTGGTTAGACAATACCCATGGCATATAGTATGCGTTGTTTCTCTATTGTTTATTGTTGGTCAAGGGTTGATTATTTACTTAGCTAATAAGAATAATTGGTCACTAAGAATAAAACCAATTCAAATTCTTGTATTTATAATATTGTTTTTTTATTCATTGTACATGATATTTACAGGACAGAGTACGATGTAAAACATGGGCTTATAGCTCAGCCGGTTAGAGCGCACGCCTGATAAGCGTGAGGTCGGTGGTTCGAGTCCACTTAAGCCCATATACTTTCACTTGATGAGAACAAGAAAAGTTTGATTGATATCAGTATTAATAGAATTATCGTATATAACAGAGATTACATCAGATATTCCTTTGGAGAGGATGAAAGGTGTTGAAGTTCAAATCTTCATATCTCACTGTTAAAGCGACAAGCTTTAACTAAATGTACCTTGAAAACTGCATACCAAACGAGAAATTATATAAATATTTTATAATTAGACATCCGAGGTATTAATTGCTTTAAGTAATTAATATTTTAATGCATTATTTACTTAATGAAAACGAGCGTAAGCTTGTTTCAGATTTTAGTAAATAAGCAGTTCTTCATACGAACGAAGTGAGTATGAAGAACACAAAAGTAATAAATTTTTAAACATAGTGTATGATACACGCTAGTGTCATACATGAACACTAAATCTAAATGATTTAAGAGGTTAAACATAAAGAGCGTAGGGTGGATGCCTAGGCACTGACAGCCGAAGAAAGACGTGACAAGCTGCGAAAAGCTGCGGGGAGAAGCACATATTCAGTGATCCGCAGATGTCTGAATGGGGAAACCCACTTGGAAGAACTCCAAGTATCTGTACGCCAATACATAACATACAGAGGGGAACCCGGTGAACTGAAACATCTAAGTAGCCGGAGGAAAAGAAAACAAAAGTGATTGCGAAAGTAGCGGCGAGCGAAATCGTAAGAGCCCAAACCGTGGTGCGTGCACTGCGGGGTTGAGGACTGCGACATGAGTAAGATACATTATCTGAACCGTTTTGGAAAAGCGGGCCAAAGAGCGTGAGAGCCGTGTAAGGGAAAGTGTATTTAATCTAGCAGTATCCAGAGTACCACGAGACACGAGAAACCTTGTGGGAAGCAGGGGGGACCACCCCCCAAGGCTAAATACTAGTCAGTGACCGATAGCGTATAGTACTGTGAAGGAAAGGTGAAAAGAACCCCGGGAGGGGAGTGAAAAAGAACCTGAAACCCTATGTTTACAAACTGTGGAACACCGAAAGGTGAACCGCGTACTTTTTGTAGAACGGTCCGGCGAGTTACATGTACAGGCGAGGTTAAGTATTAAAGATACGGAGCCGAAGGGAAACCAAGTCTTAATAGGGCGAATGTAGTCAGTATGTGTAGACCCGAAACCGGGTGATCTATCCATGTCCAGGTTGAAGTTCGCGTAAAAGTGAATGGAGGACCGAACGCACATCCGTTGAAAAGGGTGGCGATGAGGTGTGGATAGGGGAGAAATTCCAATCGAACCCGGAGATAGCTGGTTCTCCTCGAAATAGTTTTAGGACTAGCCTCGTTATTAGTCTACCGGAGGTAGAGCACTGAATTTTTGCGGGGGCGTCAAAGCCTACCAAGAGATATCAAACTCCGAATGCCGGATAGATGATTAACGGGAGTCAGACTACACGAGATAAGTTGGGTAGTCAAAAGGGAAAGAGCCCAGACCTACGGCTAAGGTCCCAAAGTGTGTGTTAAGTGGAAAAGGATGTGGGATTTCGAAGACAGCTAGGATGTTGGCTTAGAAGCAGCCATACATTAAAAGAGTGCGTAACAGCTCACTAGTCGAGAGGTCCTGCGCCGAAAATGTCCGGGGCTAAACACACCACCGAAGCCTAGGAATGTAATATATACATTGGTAGAGGAGCATTCTTAGAGGCGTAGAAGCCATACCGAAAGGAGTGGTGGAGTAATAAGAAGGGAGAATGCCGGAATGAGTAGCGAGAAAGAGGTGAGAATCCTCTTGGCCGAATATCTAAGGTTTCCTGAGTAAAGCTGATCTACTCAGGGTAAGTCGGGGCCTAAGGCAAGGTCGAAAGACGTAGTCGATGGATAACAGGTACAGATTCCTGTACTACATATAATCAGAACTGTGGGGACACGGAGACTAAAACCGAACCCGGGAGGACAAAAACCGGGGCAAGCGAAGTACCTGTATGGGAGGAAAAGCCACCATGCAAAGGGAAGACGTGATGCGTACCGAAAAAAATAGTAGGGAAGTCGGTTAGGGGAGCCGTCAAGAAAAAGCCGCTATTGTATTATATGTACCCGTACCGCAAACCGACACAGGTAGATGAGGAGAGAATCCTAAAGGCTGAGCGGGAGAAGCATTGTTAAGGAACTCGGCAAAATGACCCCGTAACTTCGGGAGAAGGGGTGCCACTAGAAATAGTGGTCGCAGAAAAAAAGGCTCAAGCAACTGTTTAGCAAAAAAACACAGGTCTATGCGAAACCGCAAGGTGAAGTATATGGGCTGACGCCTGCCCAGTGCTGGAAGGTTAAGAGGAGAAGTCAGGAAACGAAGCTTTGAATTGAAGCCCCAGTAAACGGCGGCCGTAACTATAACGGTCCTAAGGTAGCGAAATTCCTTGTCGGGTAAGTTCCGACCCGCACGAAAGGCGTAATGATTTGAGCGCTGTCTCAACAATGCACCCGGTGAAATTGAAGTACCAGTGAAGATGCTGGTTACCTGCGCCAGGACGGAAAGACCCCATGGAGCTTTACTCCAGTTTGGTACTGGGATTCGGTAATACTCGTACAGGATAGGTGGGAGACGTAGAAGCATGGACGCCAGTTTATGCAGAGTCGCCGTTGGGATACCACCCCTGTATTGCTGGATTTCTAACCTGCACCCGTTATCCGGGTGGGAGACAATGCCAGACGGGGGAGTTTGACTGAGGGCGGTCGCCTCCGAAAGAGTATCGGAGGCGCTCGAAGGTTCCCTCAGAATGGTCGGAAACCATTCAAAGAGTGCAAAGGCAGAAGGGAGCTTGACTGCGACACCGACGGGTGGAGCAGGTACGAAAAGTAGGGACTTAGTGATCCGGTGGCATAAAGTGGGATTGCCATCGCTCAACGGATAAAAAGCTACCCTGGGGATAACAGGCTTATCACTCCCAAGAGTTCACATCGACGGAGTGGTTTGGCACCTCGATGTCGGCTCATCGCATCCTGGGGCTGTAGCAGGTCCCAAGGGTTGGGCTGTTCGCCCATTAAAGCGGTACGCGAGCTGGGTTCAGAACGTCGTGAGACAGTTCGGTCCCTATCCGGCGTGGGCGTAAGATATTTGAGAGGAGCCGTCCTTAGTACGAGAGGACCGGGACGGACTGACCGCTGGTGTACCTGTTGGAGAGTAACTCCATGGCAGGGTAGCTATGTCGGGACGGGATAAACGCTGAAGGCATCTAAGCGTGAAGCCCCCCTTAAGATGGGATATCTCATGTGAAAACAGTAAGACCCCTTGAAGACTACGAGGTAGATAGGGCCAAGATGTAAGTACAGCAATGTATTAAGTTGATGGTTACTAATAGGTCGAGGGTTTAACCAAAAGGATAGAAAATTTATAACATATAATCGGATACATAATCAAATGCGCAAGCGAATTTGATATGTACTTTCTTACTAAAGCTCAAACGAAGTTTTTGCTAAGTAAGAAATGCAGTTTGGTAGGCAGTTTTGAAGGTATGTTTTCTTCAAAAAATACTTGCATATTCATTAGAAATTTGTTATAATACGAAAGTATTTTGCCCTGATAGCTCAGTAGGTAGAGCATGCGGCTGTTAACCGCAGTGTCACAGGTTCGAGCCCTGTTCGGGGCGCTGTTTAGGAAACTAGACGACGGCGACATAGCCAAGCGGTAAGGCGTGGGTCTGCAACACCCTGATCACCAGTTCAAATCTGGTTGTCGCCTTGATTAGAAAATCTAATCCAAGCGGGAATGCTGGAATTGGCAGACAGGCAAGACTAAGGATCTTGTGTCTGTATAGACGTGAGGGTTCAAGTCCCTTTTCCCGCACTCAAAGAACAACTTAGGTTGTTCTTTTTTTGTAGATATATTAGATAGTTATATTAATATTTGAATGTAAAACTTAATAAAAAAAACGTGATAATTATAAAAAATGAAATATATTTACTGCAACATTTACAATATATACTTATAAACGTGAAAGTAATTAAAAGTTCAGTATATTGTAATAATTGTACTAGTGTAAATTAATTGTTCATTCAAAGAAAATTTGATATAATCTAAATACTCTAAAAAGAAAACAAGGAGTGCTCATGAAAAAGAAAATTTTAACATTAGCATCCACTCTAACCTTTGTTTCATTATATAGTTTTAGTGCTTATGCAGATATGGATTTGGAGACAAATAACGCAGTGTCAGGAATAGCAGTGGCTTTGAATAATTATAAAGCAAGCTCCATATCTCCACAGACAGCTCTAGGCGAGTCGCTAAAGACAGCAACAACTAATACAATAGAGATAACAGGAATTGATGATGCAAGAACTAGGCTTGTAAATGATACGGTGAAATATGAAGCACCATCAGTACAGGATAAGCTAAAAGAAGAGATACTAAAAGAAGATATTGTAGTAGCAAACAATAAAAAAGATACTGTAGTTCATGCCAGTGCAAAAGAAACGGGAGCAGTTGTGGGAAGTATATCCTACAGTTCAGTTGCAACTGTTGTTGACTCTGAAGTAAATGAAACCGGTGAATGGCTTAAGATCAACTCAGGAAGTGTTGAAGGTTATGTAAAAGCTTCAGAAGTTGCCACCGGAGAAAAAGCAAAGAAGCTGGCAAAAGATGCTATTGTTACATACGCTACTGTTGTAGATATTGACAATGTTAGATTAAGAACATCTCCTGAGATAACAACAGAAACTCTTACTATGCTTGAAGGTGGAGGTAAATATGTTGTTATAGGTCAGGATAACGATTTTGTAAAAGTCCAGGTAGATGATGATCTGACAGGATATATATACAAAGATTTTGTTAAAGCTGATTTATCATATAAGACTGCTAAGACAACAGAAGAGAGTACTATTGAGGCCTTAGAGAAGAAGAAGCTGGAAACAGAAGCTGAGGAAGCAATGGCTATCTATAAAAATATGGTAGTTGCAGATGATAAAAAGGATATGCAAAAATCTAAGGTTGTGGAAGAATCTACAAGTACCAAGAATACTCAAAAACCTACATCAGGTAGTGAAGAGCCGAAAACAATTAAATCTCCTGCTGCTGAAACAAGAGAGACTCCGGCAAGCAAGGAAGTAGATATTAAGGTTCCTGATACAACAACCGGAACATCAAAGGCTAAAGAGGAGAAAAAAGAAACTCCTAAGGAGACTAAGACAAAAGAAACAAGTAAGCCAACAGAGGCTACAGACAAGATTGATGTGAATTCAGAAACTGTTGAGCCGATAAAGGATACACAGGCGAAAAAAGAACCTGAGACTATTAAGGCAATAGAGGATACTGAAACAGCTAAAGTTACAGTAGAAACGGTAAAAGCCCCTGAGTCCACAAAGGCAGCTGAAACGGTAAAAGCCCCTGAGTCTACAAAGGCAGCTGAAACGGTAAAAGCCCCTGAGTCCACAAAGGCAGCTGAAACGGTAAAAGCCCCTGAGTCTACAAAGGCAGCCGAAACGGTAAAAGCTCCTGAGTCTACAAAGGCAGCTGAAACGGTAAAAGCCCCTGAGTCTACAAAGGCAGCCGAAACAGTAAAAGAGCCTGAGTCTACAAAGGCAGCTGAAACGGTAAAAGCTCCTGAGTCTACAAAGGCAGCTGAAACGGTAAAAGCCCCTGAGTCTACAAAGGCAGCTGAAACAGTAAAAGAGCCAACAGAAGGAAGTACTCAGGATAAGCCGGTTGAAATAAGCATTGGAGATGCACCAACAGCTCCTTATGGACCGGGTGGTAGCAGTGAAAAGCCAAAGGAGACAGAGGCACCGACTAAGCAAGCTCAAAAAGAGTCTTCTTCTGTAACCGGTGAGAATGGTGGACCCGGTGTTACTATGAAAGCTGAGACTACAGTGGCTACAACAGCAGCAACAAAAGCAGCTAAAGAAAAAGTATCCAGAACTGCATTAGTAGCTTATGCAAAACAGTTTGTTGGTAATCCATATGTTTTTGGTGGTACATCATTAACAAATGGTGCTGACTGTTCAGGTTTTGTAATGAGAGTATATGAGAAATTTGATATCAGTACAGGAAGAAATACAAAACAGCAGGCTAATAATGGTAGAGAGATAAGTATTGATGATGTTCAACCTGGAGATTTGATATTCTATGGTAGCGGCGGTGAGATAAGCCATGTAGCTATATATATGGGCGATGGACGAGTTGTACATGCTGCAAATTCCAAATCTGGAATCATAACAAGCAGCATGACCTATCGTACTCCTATAAAGGCAGTAACATTTATAAAATAAACTTAATATAAGTGATCAAAATCAAAAAGAGTCGGGTTAAAATATGCCTGACTTTTTTTATAAAAAATATTTGGCATTAGGTATAAAAAGTATTATAATGTTACATAGTAAGAAGAATTGGGAGAAGAATATGAAGAAAAAATTTTTATTGATTGGTGCATTATTGGCATTGACATTGAGTGCTTGTGGCTCAAAAACTGCTGAAACAGCAAATATCGAAACAGAAAAAGCAAGCACAAATATTGACACTACGGGATTTCTTGTAACATCTATTAATTCTGATATACAGACTGCGGATCCACATAAGACATCGAAAGATTATATGGTTCCACTGAATATCTTTGACAGATTGTTGGAGGCAGAGATAAAGGATGATGGTTCAAGCGAGTTGGTGCCTTCATTAGCTAAAAGCTGGGATATATCAGATGATGGTAAGGTTTATACATTGCATTTGCAAGAAGGCGTAAAATATTCAAACGGTGCAGATTTCAAATCAGATGATGTAGTATATTCCCTTACCAGAATCCTTGGAGTGACAGGTGCTGTAAATGGTGACTTTGTAAGCCAGATTGAGGGTGCAGACAAGGTTATGGATGGTAGCAGTTCCGAGCTTACTGGTGTTAAAGCTATAGATGATTACACTGTTGAGATCACATTATCAGAGCCTTATTCAGGATTCCTTGCTTGTTTGTCATCATCTCCGGTATGTATGCTTGATAAGGATTCTACAGAAGCGGCAGGAGATAAGTTTGGAATAGATCCTTTAGTAACTGTTGGAACAGGTGCATTTAAGATGGCGGAATGGACAGTAAATGATTCTATAGTGCTTACAAAGAATGATACATACTGGAATGGAGATGTATCACTTCCCGGAGTACTTATAAGAGTAATACCTGATTCAGAGACAAGAAATATGATGTTTAAGAATGGTGAACTTGATATACTGGATTTTGACTATATGATTGAGTATATTGACACATATAAACAGGAAATGCCTGATGTTCTTCATCACAATCCAAGAGTTGGAGTTACATATTTTACATTTAATGAGAATATAGAACCTTTAAATAATGTGAAAGTTAGAGAAGCTATTTCAATGGCAATAAATCGTCAGGAGATTATTGATTCATTATATGCAGGAGTGGCAAAAATAGAAAATGGAATATTCCCAAGAGGTCTTATAGGATACAACGCTTCATTAGAGGAGTTAAAATATGATCCTGAAGCAGCAAAGGCTTTATTGGCTGAAGCAGGATATCCTAATGGTTTTGATATGGAAATTTCAGTGGATTCATCATCTTCAGATACTATAAAAACAGTTTTAGAGGTTATTTCAGCACAGTTGTCTGAGGTAGGTATCAATGCTACTATAAAAAATTATGATGAGTCTACATGGCTTGCAACAAGAAAAGACGGTACATTGGGTTCATTCATTTCAACATGGACAGCAGATTACAATGATCCTGACAACTTTATTTATACTTTCTTTGGAAATGAGAACAATACAAAACAAAGATCACTGAACTATTCTGATAATGCTATTATGGATAGAGTAAGTGCTGCAAGAACTATAGTAAATAATGACGAGAGAATGGCAGAGTATAATGAACTTGAAAAGAAAATTGTAAAAGAGGACTTTGCGTGGTTACCTATGTTCTCAAAGGAGCATTACTATGGTGTAAGCAAAAATATAGAAGGATTCAAGCCGAATTGGGCTGGAATTTCAGATATGAGATTTGTTGGATTTTCAAAAAAATAGATATAGCACTAAAAAAAGATAATTGGTATAATGGAGCGAGGAATCGCTCCGTTTTTTATAGTAGTTGGAGCTTTTGGAGGCTGAATTGTTAAAAAATATATTAAAAAGAATCTTGATTTCCATACCGGTTATAATAGGTGTGGTTTTGATAATATTTATAATGCTTAGAGTTGTACCGGGAGATCCTGTTACCACTATGTTGGGAGAGCATGTAAATCAGACAGTTATAGATAAGATAAGCAGAGAAATGGGACTTGACCAACCACTGTATGTGCAGTTCTTTAAATACATTTCACATGCCATAAGAGGAGACTTTGGAACCAGCTATAGATTAAACAGAAATGTTACAGGCATAATATTAGATGCCTTTCCAAATACAGTAAAGCTGGCCGTATGTGCTGCTATAGTATCATGGATAGTAGGGATTTTTACAGGAATATTGGCAGCAGTAAATAAAAATAATATTTTAGATAGATTGTTCATGGGTGGGGCATTGCTTGGAGTATCTATGCCTGTATTTATGATTGCCTTAGTACTACAGTATTTTTTTGCGTATAAGTTGAAGATCTTTCCGGTATCAGGCTATGAGAGTGCGGCTTCTATGGTATTACCATCTATAGTACTGGGATGGAATTCAGCCGGAAGTATTGCAAGAATGACAAGATCAAATATCTTAGAGGTAATGCAGGAGGACTATATCAGAACGGCAAGAGCTAAGGGATTGCTTGAATTTGCAGTAATGAAATCACATGCACTAAAGAATGCCATGCTTCCGGTAGTTACTATGATGGCATTACAGATATCATCTATGCTTTCAGGTGCAGTTATTACTGAAAATATATTTGGAATACCGGGAATAGGTAGACTTGCAGTAAATGCAATAGAAACAAGAGATATGCCACTTTTACAAGGAACAGTTATATTTACTACAATATTGGTTATATTTGGTAACTTGATAGCAGATTCATTGTATTCTATTCTGGATCCTAGAATTAGAAAGGAGATATAGGTAGTTCAATGAATATAAAAGATAATATGGAAATTAATATAAATTCAAAAATAGAGTCGGAAATCGAAATAGAGGAAAGCCTAAAAGAAAAGTTAAAGAATGTAATAAAACAAAATAAACTGGCATTTTTCTCATTGATTATTATTCTATTGATCATACTATGTGCGATATTTGCAAATGTAATATGTCGTTACAGTCCGTATGCTCAGAATTTGAGGGATAGGCTGTTGGCACCCTCATTTGCACATCCTTTGGGTACAGATGAGCTGGGAAGAGATACGCTTACAAGAGTTATATTTGGAGCCAGAGTGTCACTGACTATTGGACTTGTTCCTACATTTATATCAATGACGATTGGTACAATACTTGGACTTATTGCGGGATATTTTGGAGGAAAGATAGACTTTGCCATAATGAGACTTGCAGATATAATGTTGGCATTCCCCTCACTTTTATTGGCTATGGTTGTAATGTATACAATGGGCGGAGGGCTTATAAATATATTTATTGCACTGTCTTTGGTAAACTGGGCTTCAACATCAAGGGTAATACGCTCTGAAACATTGGCATTGTCAAAAAAAGAATATGTAGAGGCTGCAAGGAGTATGGGGGTAAATAATGCAACCATTATTTTTAGACATATACTACCTAATTGTATACCTACATTAGTTGTATTATTTACTCTAAGTATACCCTCAGCAATACTTTCTGAAAGTTCACTGAGTTTCTTGGGTGTAGGAGCACAGCCTCCTACTGCAAGTTGGGGACTGATGGTTGTAAGTGCTAAGAAATATCTGTTTACTCAGCCTATACTTGTTTTAGCACCTGCTATAGCTATAATGATAGTGGTTTTAGCATTCAATTTTTTAGGTGATGGATTAAGAGATGTATTGGATCCATACCTTAAGGAGCAATGATATGGACAATATTCTGACAATAAGAGATTTGAAGGTGGCATTTCAGGTAAGGGGAAAATTAGCCTATGCACTTGACGGAATAAATATAGATATACCAAGAGGAAAAATAGTTGGAATAGTAGGAGAGAGCGGATGTGGAAAGTCTATGACAGCTATGAGTATCATGGGACTTATAAAAAAGCCCGGTAAGATAGTTGGCGGAAGTATAGATTTTTGTGGTACAGATCTTACTAAATTATCTGTAAAAGATTATGCAAAAATCAGGGGTAAGGATATCTCTATGATATTTCAAGAACCTATGACCTCGTTAAATCCTGTAGTAAAAGTTGGAAAGCAGGTAATGGAAGCAATTATTCTGCATGAAAAGATCTCGAAAGAAGAGGCAAAAAAGCGTGTTATTGAAATATTTAATGAGGTGGGCATACCTGAGGCTGAAAAAAGATTTAATGTCTATCCACATGAGCTTTCAGGAGGTCTAAGACAAAGAGTGATGATAGGTATGGCAATGATATGTAAGCCTAAACTTTTGATTGCTGATGAACCTACAACAGCTTTGGATGTTACTATAGAAGCACAAATTTTAAAGCTTATGAAAAACTTTGTGAGGACAGCGGTACATCTATAATAATGATTACCCATAATATGGGGGTGGTTGCTGAAATATGCGATTATGTATATGTAATGTATGCAGGAAGAGTTGTTGAATCAGCGGTGACAAAGACAATTTTCAATGAAACAGCACATCCATATACAAACGGACTTTTAAAATCCATTCCTACCATAGGTAAGAAACAGCATAGATTGTATACTATAAAAGGAAATGTACCAAATATTTTGAATTTACCAAAAGGATGCAGATTTGTTGATAGATGTGACTTTGCTGAGGATATGTGCTATGGAGAAAGACCGGCAGACGAAAATATAAATCAAAGCCATATGGTATCATGCTTTCTGCATAAAAGGATAGAAGATGAGAAATGTAGTATTAAGATTGAAAAACATAGTTAAAGAATTTCCTACATCAAAGAAAAATAAAAAGGTACATGCTATAAGTAATGTTAGCCTTGATATATATGAGAATGAAACTTTAGCACTTGTAGGAGAGAGTGGTTGTGGTAAGTCAACTTTGGGGAAATGTGCTATAGGACTTATAAGTCCAAATAGTGGAGAAAGCATTTTTTTGGATGAGAATATATATAATAAAAAAGGCAATGATTTAAAGAATATCAAGAAAAACTTGCAAATTATTTTTCAAGATCCATATGCATCATTAAATCCAAGAATGACAGTGGGAGAGATTATAGCTGAACCTATTATTACACATAATAGAGGTATGAAAAAAGAAGATATAAAGTCAAAAGTACTAGATCTTATGGAGGATGTGGGCATAAGAAAAGAGTATTATAACAGATATCCTCACCAATTTTCAGGTGGACAAAGGCAGAGAATAGGAATTGCCAGAGCTATAGCACTAAATCCTAAGTTGATAGTATGTGATGAACCGGTATCGGCATTGGATGTTTCGATACAGTCACAGGTTTTAAACTTGCTTAAGGATCTCCAGGAGAAGAGAAAAGCTTCATACCTATTTATTTCACATGACTTATCAGTGGTAAATTTTATTGCTGATAGAGTATGTGTTATGTTTTTAGGCAAAATTTGTGAGATAGGAAATACAGATGATATTTTTGAAAATCCACTGCATCCATATACAAGATTATTACTGGATGCTATTCCAAGTATTGAAAATGCAGGTAAACAAAGGGAAATGCTTAAAGGAGAGATACCAAGTCCTATAGATGTTCCAAGCGGATGCAGATTTCATACCAGATGCCCAAATTGTATGGACATTTGTAAAACAGAGGAACCTGTGTTGAGTGAAAATAATGGTAGAAGTGTAGCCTGCCACAGAGTAAAATGAATTTTGTGAGATATTTTGATGGAAAAGAATGAAAAATACAATATAAAAACAGATATAAAAAGATTTGTTGTTATTACACTGGCTGCAATTTTGATGGCTGTCAATATCAAGACTTTTGTAAAAACTGGAGATTTATTTCCAGGAGGTGCTACAGGTATTACACTTCTTATTACAAGGTCTGCGGATATGTTTTTTAATATAAAATTACCTTACACTGTTGTAAATATTGCTTTGAATGCAATACCTGTATATATTGGATTTAGGTATATAGGAAAGAAATTTACTTTATTTTCTTGTTGGGTTATTTTGCTTGCCGGTTTCATGGTGGATATTATTCCGGGATATGTTGTTACAGAGGATATATTGCTCATAACAATTTTTGGTGGAATGATAAATGGTTTGGTTATAAGTATTTGCCTTTTGATGAATGCTACCACAGGTGGTACTGACTTTATTTCTATTTTCTTATCAGAGAAAAAAGGAATGGATTCATTTAATATAATTTTGGCAGGAAATGCAGTTGTACTTTTGATAGCAGGACTTTTATTTGGTTGGGACAGGGCATTATATTCAATTATATTCCAGTATGTCACAACAACAGTTATACATATATTGTATAGAAAGTACCAACAAGTCACACTTTTTATTGTTACAGACCATCCAAACGAGGTATGCAATATGATTTCCGATATAAGTAATCATGGTGCTACCACTTGGAAAGCGGAGGGACATTACAATCACTGTGAGAGAACCTTGGTATATTCTATAGTTTCAAGTGCCGAAGCTGATAAGGTGGTCAGAGCTATTAAGGAGATAGATAAAGCAGCATTTATAAATTTGATAAAAACACAGCAGCTTCTTGGAAGATTTTACAGGAGAAGAGCGGATTAGAAATTCTTCTTGCATTTTGATGGTTTTTATGCTATTCTAAGATGTACTTTGTAACGAGTCTACTTTATGTAACCGTTAAATTTTAAAAAGAGGTGAAATATGAAACAGGGAATACATCCAAATTATTATCAGGCAACAGTAACTTGCAACTGTGGTAACACATTTGTAACAGGTTCAACAAAGGAAGATATCCACGTAGAAATTTGTTCTAAGTGCCATTCTTTCTATACAGGACAGCAGAAATCAGCTCAGGCACGTGGTCGTATCGAGCAGTTTAACCGTAGATATGGTGTTCAGGCTGAATAATAAAATAAAGAAATACTATTTATTAGGGGGAGTCAGGCAGGTGTCTGACTCTTTTTAAATAGATTATGGAGCAAATATGAAATATTCAGGAATAGGCGGACAGGCTGTAATAGAGGGTATCATGATGAAAAATGGTGATAGATACTCTACAGCAGTTAGAAAGTCGGATAAAACAATAGCAGTAATGGAAGATAAATATGAGAGTCTTACTACAAAGTTTCCAATTTTGGGCCTTCCATTTCTTAGAGGCATATTTTCATTCATAGACTCTCTAGTACTTGGAATGAAGACATTGGCATACTCATCCAGTTTTTTTGAGGATGATGAAAACTCAAAGCCATCAAAGTTTGAAGAAAAGCTTATACAAATTTTTGGTGATAAGTTAGATAAGGTTATAATGGGTGTAACTATGTTTATTTCAGTAGTGGCATCAATAGCAATATTTATGGTATTACCAATGCTTTAAGTAATATTATTAAGTTGAAATTTGACAATTATTATGTGATTGCAATTTTTGAGGGAATAATAAGGATAGCAATATTTATTCTATATATAAAATTAATTTCAAGAATGGAAGACATAAATAGGACCTTTATGTACCATGGTGCAGAGCATAAATGTATTAATTGTATAGAACATGGACTTGAGCTGAATGTAGAAAATGTAATGAAAAGTTCAAAAGAGCATAAGAGATGTGGTACCAGTTTTATTATTATTGTAATGATGATCAGTATACTTTTCTTTATGGTTATCAGAGTGGACACCATATGGCTTAGAGCAGTATCAAGAATTGTTCTTGTACCGGTAATAGCAGGGGTAAGCTACGAGTTTTTAAGAATAGCAGGAAGAAGTGATTTCTGGCTTGTAAATCTTATAAGTAAACCGGGACTTTGGATGCAGGGACTTACAACAAAGGAGCCTACACCTGATATGGTGGAGGTAGCTATAGTAGCAGTTGAAAGGGTATTTGACTGGAGAGCATACTTAGAGGAAAATTTCTGATATGAAATATATTGAGGCTTTTGATAAATATGTAAAGCTGTTGGAAGGAAAAAACTTTAAAGATGCAAAAAGTGATATACTCATGCTTATATATGAGATATTTGATTTTGATTTTTCAAAATGGACGATGCATAAGTATGATGAGATAGAGGATATATCAAAGCTTAATACATTGGATGAATATGTGGAAAAAAGACTTGGTCATATGCCGATACAGTATATTTTAAATAAGGCATATTTTTGCGGACTTTTGCTGTATGTAAATAAAGATGTACTTATTCCAAGATTTGATACGGAAGTACTGGTTGAAGAAGTTTTAAAGTTTTCAAAAAAAGATACAAGTAAAAGAATACTTGATATGTGTACAGGTTCAGGTGCTATAGCCATTGCGCTAAAAAGATTAGGAAACTTTGAGAGAGTGGATGCACTGGATATATCAAATAAGGCACTAGATGTTGCAAAAAAGAATGCAAAGGATTTGAATCTGGATATTAATTTTTTTGAGAGTGATATGTTTTCAAGCTTAACATACGAAAATAAATATGATATCATAGTATGCAATCCACCGTATATACAGAGTGATGTTGTGGATACACTTGAAAGTGAAGTAAAGGATTTTGAGCCTAGACTTGCACTTGATGGAGATATTGACGGCATGAAATTTTATAGGATAATTGCTGAAAATTTCACTCGTTTTTTAACTCCAAAAGGAGTATTGGTACTGGAAATAGGATATGACGAGGCTGAAGATATTCGCAATCTGTTTAAGGATAAAACTGTAGTTATAAAGAAAGATTTAGCAAATTTAGATAGAGTAGCAATCATATATTAATAGAAGGATAAAACATAAGAGGAAAAGATGTTTGATAATTTAGAAGATATAGTAGTACATTATGATGAAGTCATGGCAGAACTTGCCAGTGGTGATGTGGCTAATGATCAGAATAGATTTAGAAAGCTTATGAAAGAGCAGTCTGATCTTGCACCACTAGTGGAAACTTATGGGGAATATAAGAAAGCCAAGCAATTACAGGAAGATGCACTTGAAATGCTTGAGATGAATGATGATGAAATGAGAGAGATGGCAAAAGAAGAACTTGCAGAGGGTAAAAGACTTGAAGAGGAGCTTTCTGAAAAGTTAAAGATTTTACTTTTGCCAAAGGATCCCAATGATGATAAGAATATAATGCTGGAGGTCAGAGCCGGAGCAGGTGGCGATGAGGCGGCATTGTTCGCTATGCAGCTGTATCGTATGTACACTCATTATGCGGAGTCTCAAAACTGGAAGGTGGAGATGATTGATGTGAATGAGAACGGTATAGGTGGATACAAGGAAGTTGTAGCAATGGTAAGCGGTAAGGGTGCTTATTCAAACTTAAGTATGAGTCTGGAGTTCATAGAGTACAAAGAGTACCTGAGACTGAATCAGGTGGAAGAATACACACCTCTACAGCATCTGTTGCGGTAATGCCTGAAGCGGAAGAGGTTGATGTACAGATTGATATGAATGATGTCAGAATAGACGTTATGAGAGCCAGCGGAAATGGTGGACAGTGTGTCAATACTACAGACTCTGCAGTTCGCCTTACTCACTATCCTACAGGTATTGTTATTTACTCTCAGACAGAAAAGAGTCAGTTACAAAACAAGGAAAAGGCATTTACACTTCTTAGATCAAAGCTTTATGAAATAGAGCTGGAGAAAAAGCAAAGTGCAGAGGCAGCAGATAGAAGAAGTCAGATCGGTACAGGTGACAGATCTGAAAAGATCAGAACTTACAATTTCCCACAGGGAAGAGTAACGGATCACAGAATAAATCTTACTTTATATAAACTTGATAAGATAATGAATGGTGATATTCAGGAGCTTATAGATGGATGTATTGCAGCAGATCAGGCTGCAAAACTTGCCAAACTTAACGAACAATAGGAGGCTATCATGGAAATAAAGGATTTAGATTGGGGAAATATAGGTTTCAACTACAGAATTACTGATTACAGATATGTCAGCAATTTTAAAGATGGAAAATGGGATGATGGAGAACTTTCAAAAGAATCAAATATTACAATAAATGAGTCGGCAGGTATTTTACAGTATTGCCAGGAGGTATTTGAAGGTTTAAAAGCTTACAGAACCAAGGACGGACATATCGTCACATTCAGACCTGATCTAAATGCAAAGAGAATGCATGATTCAGCTAAAAGACTTGAAATGCCGCCATTTGATGAGGAGAGATTTCTTGAGGCAGTAGATAAGGTAGTAATTGCAAATGAAGCATGGGTGCCGCCATTTGGTTCGGGAGCTACACTTTATATAAGACCGTATATGTTTGCTTCATCACCTGTAATAGGAGTAAAGCCTGCAGAAGAATATCAGTTTAGAATGTTTGTAACACCTGTAGGACCTTATTTTAAAGGCGGTGCAAAGCCTATTACAATTACTGTAAGTGAATTTGACAGAGCAGCACCAAGAGGTACAGGGCATATAAAGGCAGGACTTAATTATGCTATGAGTATTCATCCTCTTATGGAAGCACATAGAAACGGATTTGATGAAAATATGTATCTGGATGCAGCTACAAGGACTTATGTTGAGGAGACAGGCGGTGCTAACTTTATTTTTATTACTAAAGATAATACAGTAGTTACACCAAAATCAAATTCTATATTACCATCTATTACAAGAAGATCACTTCTTTATGTTGCAGAGCATTATCTTGGACTTAAGACAGAGGAAAGACCGGTTGCATTTGATGAAATAAAGGAATTCAAAGAGGCAGGTCTTTGCGGTACTGCAGCAGTTATTTCTCCGGTAGGAAGAATCTACAGAGGGGAAGAGGTTATAAGTTTACCTGCAGGTATGGAAGGTATGGGAGAGATTACAAAGAAGCTTTATGATACTCTTACCGGAATACAGATGGGTGAAATTAAAGCACCACAGGGATGGATCAGAAAAATAAAATAAAAGTTATGGGGAAGGCTGATTATTCAGTCTTTTCTTTAAATAGGTAGGTGAAGATAATGAAAAAGTTTAAAGTAAATATAGATAATAAGTCTTATGAATATGTGGAAGGTACCAGATATTTTGATATTGCAAAGGAGCATAATGAAAAAGCACTATTAGTAAAGGTCAATGGAAAACTTCAAGAACTCTATAAGAATCTTAAGTCGGATATAGATCTTGAATTTATTACATTAAAAGATTCCATAGGTCGTATGACTTATGAGAGAAGTGCTATACTCATACTGCTTAAGTCTATTAAGGATATATATGGTAATACAATAAAGCCTGTTGTAGAATTTTCTACAGGTAATGGGCTTTACATAAGATTAAACGGTAAAGACGATTTTGATATAGACATAATCGATGGTAGGATGCGTGAAATAGTAGATGAAAATCTTAGAATTGAGAAGATGAATGTTCACACAGAAACAGCTATAAAGATGTTCCATGAAGCCGGACTTTATGATAAGGAGAAACTTTTTAAATTCAGAAGAGTGTCAAGAGTAAATATATATAAGCTTGAAGATTTTATTGATTATAACTACGGATATATGGTTTACTCAACAGGATATATTGACAAATACATTATTACAAAATATAAGGATGGATTGGTTCTTATTATTCCAAAGAAGGAAAGTCCAAATGTAGTGGAGGAGTTTGCACCGGAAGAGAAGATATTTAATGAACTTAATAATGCAAGCAGGAATGCAGAAGATATGGGTGTTGCTAATGTAGGATCATTGAATGAGATGATTGCAAATGGCATGACAAACGAGATGATACTTATATCTGAGGCATATATGGAGAAGAAGATCGGAGATATAGCTGATGATATTGTAAAGAGGGATGATGTAAAGTTGGTAATGATTGCAGGACCTTCATCATCAGGTAAGACAACTTTTTCGCACAGGCTTAGTATACAGTTAAGAGCACATGGATTAAAGCCACACCCTATGGAAGTAGACAATTACTTTAAGAATAGAGAAGATACTCCAAGAGATGAAAAGGGCGAGTTAGATTTTGAAAGTTTGGATGCAATGGATATCGAAAAGTTCAATGAAGATATGCTTGCACTGTTAAATGGAGAAGAAGTTGAGATTCCTAGCTTTAATTTTAAAACAGGACAAAGAGAGTATAATGGCAATTTCTTAAAACTTGGTAAGGACGATATTCTTGTTATAGAGGGTATACATTGCCTTAATGATAAGCTATCATATAAGCTGCCAAATGATAGTAGATACAAGATATATATAAGTGCCTTGACCCAATTAAATATTGATGAGCACAATCGTATACCTACAACAGATGGAAGACTATTAAGAAGAATGATAAGAGATGTTAGAAAAAGAGGCATTTCTCCTACCAAAACATTGTCAATGTGGGAATCTGTAAGAAGGGGGAGAGGAAAGAAATATTTTTCCATATCAAAGCAGTGCAGATGCTACTTTTAATTCTGCACTGAATTATGAAATTGCTGTTTTAAAACAGTATGTAGAGCCAATTTTATTCAGTGTGAAAAAAGACTGTAATGAGTATCAGGAGGCAAAGAGACTATTGAAGTTCTTTGATTATTTCCTAGGAATACCAAGTGATAATGTACCTTCAAATTCTATTTTAAGAGAATTTATAGGTGGAAGTACATTTAAAGTGTAAAAAAGTCGCTTTTACGAAGATATTTTCGTAAAAGCGATTTTTTATTATTTGAATTTTGCGACAAAATTTTGTATTTTTGTTGTTGATGAAAGGCTCTTACCTATAGAAACATCATGGTTGTATGAGTTTATAATAGCTGCAAGGTACTTTGTCATATCAGCTTCCAGATACCATGGCTTTGTAAGCAATTCAGGATTCCTGTAATGTACATTAGTTGTACAAACATAGTCAATAAGACCAAGATTATGAAATTCATCAAACTTTGCAAGTCCATTTGTAAATAATCCAAATGTAGCACAGATAATAATTCTTTTTGCATTTCTCTTCTTTAACTCTTTAGCTGTATCAAGCATACTTTCACCTGAAGAGATCATGTCATCCATAATTATTACATCTTTGCCGGCTACACTGCTACCTAAAAATTCATGGGCAACTATAGGATTTCTACCATCAATTACTCTGGAATAATCACGTCTTTTATAGAACATACCCATATCTACCCCAAGGTTATTTGCCAGGTATACAGCCCTGTTCATAGCACCTTCATCAGGGCTTATGATCATCATATCATCTTTGCTTACCTTCAAATCAGATATATTTCCAAATAAAGCCTTAACAAATTGGTATGTGGGCATGAAGTTATCAAATCCTGTAAGTGGAATAGAGTTTTGTACTCGTGGATCATGTGCATCAAATGTAATAATATTGCTTACTCCCATATCCACAAGTTCTGAAAGTGCTAAAGCACAGTCTAAAGATTCTCTCTTTGTTTTCTTATGCTGTCTGCTTTCATATAAAAAAGGCATGATGACATTAACTCTTTTTGCATTTGCAATACTTGCACTGATGATTCTCTTCAAATCCTGATAATGATCATCAGGTGACATATAATTGGTGAAACCATTCAGTTTATAGCTGAGTGAGTGGTTCAATACATCCACCATTACAAATACATCTGCACCACGAACTGATTCATTTATGATTCCCTTAGCCTCACCTGATCCAAATCTTGGGCAGGAAATATCAAGAAGATAATTATCACAGTCATAGCCTCTGTAATGTAAATCCATTTTACTTTTCATAAGCTCAGTAGTGTCATTTCTTCTAAATTCAAGTATATAGTCATTGACTTTCTTCGCAAAATCATAACAACTTTCAAGAGCAGCAATTTTTAGGGGTGCTACAGGCAACTGATCTCTAAAAACAAAATCGTTTGGCATTTCTTTCTCCTAGGTAATTAAGACTTGTAAGAGTTATAAAATAAACTATCACAAATATTATTATTGATTTACGAAGATACTATACACTATTAAAAATGTGAAGTCAACAATGTGGTTTTGAAACTCTTTAATATAAAAAAATTAAATCAGATACAAAAACTTGTTTAAAAATTAACAATAATATGAATTCATTTTATTATTGAAATAGACTATTTCTGTATTGTGCAGGAGAAATTTTATGCTGTTTTTTAAATATTCTACAAAAATAATTGCTGTCATTGTAACCACAGAGAGTAGCAATATTATGAATAGGAAGCTTTGTAGAGTTAAGCAGAAATATGGCCTTATCCATCCTGACATTATGAATAAATTCTGTTACAGTTTTGCCAAGTTGCTTCCTAAATATTGCACTGAGATAGTTTTTGCTTATATGAAAATGTTTGGAAAGATCTGAGAGACTTAAGTCCTCTTTATAGTTTAATTCTATATAGGAAATAGTTTTATTGACTATATCAGTATACTGATGAAGTGAATGATTTCTGGCTAAAAGACAGTATTTTTTAATGTACTTTATAGAGATATTCTTTATATCAAGTACAGTTTTTGTATTATTTAGTTCTAATGCCATTTCAGTAGATATGGCATTAAGGTAATAAGGATGAACCTTGTTTCTGTATTGCAGGGTCTTTCTACATAATGTACCAAGTACAATGGCAAGATATTTGGCATCTTGATAAGAATCTCCACTTCTCTCCTCAAGTTTAAGGCCACTAAAAACTTTATAAACACTCAAAGCCCTTGAAAAATCTCCTGATGATAGCTCTTGTAAAAATTCCTCTTCAATTTCATATCTTTTTTCAATACGAGTAATTGTCATAAGAGTATCATCTTCATATTTGTGATAATTCATATTCTATCTCCAACAATTTAGCCTAAAATTCATCTACAAAAGAAGAATACCATAATATTGTACTATTTTAAAGATATTGATTCACTTTTATAATTTATAAAATTAATATAATATTTATATAATTAATAAAAACGGAGGTAATTTATGAATCAGAACGGAGTTCACAGGGCTAAGTTATGGCAGATAGGTGGATTTGCCTTAAATAACACAGCTACAAATTTGTACCTATTTTTTATGAATTTTATCAGTTACTATCTGGTAGGATTTGTAGGTGTAGGAGTTGTATTGGCTTCCACTATCATCATGAACATGAGAATTTGGGACGGTGTTACAGATCCTTTTATAGGATATGTCGTAGACAAGACAGATTCAAAATTCGGAAAAAACAGACCTTTTATGCTGATAGGAAATATCATTTTGGCTGTTTTCTCATTTTTGATAGTTCATGTAACACATATCGCACCTGAAAAGAGCAGGTTATTGGTATTTATTGTTTTATATATGATCTATATCATAGGATATACTTTCCAATGTGTTGTTACAAAGTCAGCACAGACTTGTCTTACAAATGATCCTAAGCAAAGACCGATGTTTACGATCTTTGACGGCATTTATAACACAATTTTATTTGCAGCAATACCGGTTTTAGTATTCCAAAAGCTTATACCTAAGTATGGAAAATTTACAGAAGAATTTTTCCATGAGTTTTGGCTTATAACCGCAGTTGTATCAGGAATATTTACAGTTATTGCAATATTTGCAATATCAGCAAAGGATAGAACTGAGTTCTTCGGACTTGGAAAGCCTACCAAGATAAGACTTAGAGATTATTGGGAGGTATTATCAAAGAACAGAGCAATACAGATGCTTGTTGTTTCTGCATCTACAGATAAGCTTGCACTTACTACACAGTCAAATGCAGTAGTTGTAATTATGGTTTATTCTATAGTTTGCGGCAATACAGCGGCAGGTGGTCAGGTAGCAGCTTATACTGCAATACCTACAGCACTTATGTTATTCTTTGGTGTGGGTTATATCGCAAGATATCTTGGACAGAGAAAGGCAATGCTATTCGGTTCTATAGGTGGACTTGTAACATGTATACTTTCAATAGCATCATTCTATATTTTTGATCCTACAACTTTGAGATTCCCTGGAGAGGGATTTACAGGTTGGAACACATTTACAATAGTATTCCTTGTATTATTCCTACTTATGAAGGGATTTACAGGAGTATCAGGAAATATAGTAATACCTATGACAGCAGACTGTGCAGACTATGAGGTATACCGCTCAGGTAAATATGTACCTGGACTTATGGGAACACTTTCTCATTTGTAGATAAGCTTATTTCATCACTTGGAGCTACAATAGTTGGACTTTGCTGTGCATATATAGGATTTAAGGATGAACTTCCAACAGTGGATACACCGATGTCTCCGGCAATTAAGGCAGTTGCAATGTTCTGTATGTATGGACTTCTTATAATAGGACTTGTTTGTAATCTTATTGCTATGAAGTTCTATCCTTTAACAAAGGAGAAGATGGAAAGTATTCAGGCTGAAATAGCTGAAATAAAGAAAAGAGCAGAGAGTCAAGGAGTATCTTTAACAAAGTAGAATATTTAAATCATTTAGGTTGGAATATATAATATTAAAAGTAAGAAGATGTATATTATACATAGAGCAGATATCATAGAATATGTTCTGGGAGGGAAATATATGAGAGTAATAGATGATTTGAACAATGGCTGGATTTTTAAAAAGAAAATCGATGTTACTGAAAAGCTTATTATAGATGAGAGCTGGGATATGATAGATGTTCCTCATACATATAACGGATTTGATGGTCAAGATGGTGGAAATGACTATTACAAGGGGAAAGCAGTATATGTAAAGAAGATTATTAGACCACTTGTACACCCGGACAGTGATTTTCTTTTAAATTTTGAAGGTGTAAATTCGATAGCAAGAATATATATTGACGGTGAGTTTGTACAGGAGCATAGAGGTGGGTATTCAAGATTTAGAGTTAATATCACAAGATTCTTCGAGAAAAAGGATGCCATTATATTGGCAGTAGAAGTTGATAATGCCAACCATTCTGATGTATATCCTCAAATGGCGGATTTTACATTCTATGGAGGTATATACAGAAATGTAAGCTTGATATCGGTACCTAAGACAAGATTTGATATAGAGTATTATGCCGGTAGCGGAGTGGCAGTTATATCAAAAATAGACGGTGAGGATGCAATAATAGATATTACTGCTTATGTAAAAGATCCGGACGAATCAGACATGGTAATGGTTGATGTAAAAGATGGTGACAGCTATGAGGATGTAGGTTTTGTTGTTGCACCTGCAAAGAAGATAACAAAGCTAAGTCTTAAGATAGACAATGCACATCTTTGGAACGGTATAAAAGATCCATTCCTTTATAAATTGAGTGTAAGCTTGTAAGACATAATGAAGTACTTGATAATGTAGAGGTAAATCATGGTATCAGAGAGTACTATGTAGACTCTGATAAGGGATTTTTCCTAAACGGAAAGAGTGTACCTCTTAGAGGTGTGAGTAGGCATCAGGACAGACTGGGTAAGGGTAATGCACTTATTGAGTTGGATCACTTTGATGATCTTGATTTGATAACGGATGTAGGTGCCAATAGTGTAAGACTTGCTCATTATCAGCAGGATGATTATTTCTATGAGCTCTGTGACAGATATGGACTTATAGTATGGGCTGAGATTCCTTTTATATCCAGAATGAACAAGGATCCAAAGGCACATGAGAATGCTATGGATCAGATGAAAGAGCTTATTTATCAAAATTATAACCATAGTAGTATACTTTTTTGGGGAATTTCAAATGAGATAACTATTGCAGGAGATATTCCGGGACTTACAGATAATTTAAGAGAGCTTGATGAACTTGTAAAGAGTATAGATAAAACAAGACTTACAACAATGGCACAGGTATCAATGCTCCCTATGGACTCGGAACACAATCAGATTACTGATATACTGGCATACAATCTATACTTTGGATGGTATGGCGGAAAGTATACAGACAATGAAGTATGGTTTGACAAGTTCAGAGCTATGCATCCAAACAGAGCTGTAGGACTTTCAGAGTACGGTTGTGAAGGTATTATAAGTTGGCACTCAAATACTCCTGAATGCAAGGATTATACAGAGGAGTATCAGGCGGAGTATCATGAGCATATGGCAAAACTTCTTGATGAGAGACCTGAAATCTGGGGCTCGTATGTTTGGAATATGTTTGACTTTGGCTGTGATATGAGAGATGAAGGCGGTGTTCAGGGTAGAAACAACAAAGGACTTGTAACCATAGACAGAAAAATTAAGAAGGATTCATTCTATGTATACAAGGCATACTGGTCAGACGAGCAATTTGTTCATATCGCAAGCAAGAGATTTGCGATCAGAAGTGATGAAAAAATAAATATAAAGATTTATTCAAATATGGAAAAGGTAAAGTTGTTTGTAAACGGCGAATATCTTGGAGAAAAGGAAGGAAGAAAGGTTTTTGTATTTGAGAATGTATGCCTTGATATGGGTGCAAATTATATAAAAGCGGTAGGTATAAGTGAAGATGAGGAAATAGCTGACAGAACCACATTTATCAGAGAAGAGAAGCCTTTTGTCGGATATGTAAGACCTGTTGATGAAGAGGAAGAGGATGGAGTTAAGAACTGGTTTGATGATTTGGATACGGAAAGTCTTGATATCAAAAAGCTAGAGTTTAATCCGGAATATTTCAGTATAAAAGACACAGTGGAAGATGTAGTCAGAAATGATGAAGCCGGAGATATGTTAGTATCAATTGTAAATCAGTTTGGTGCAATGAAGATTAAAAAGAGTATGCTTGGAATAATGGGTGGCATGCTTGTAGAAGAAATGTCTTCATTCTTTAACCCTGATAAGGCGGCTCCTGAAAAGGTACTTGCACTTATAAATAAGAATTTGCAAAGAATAAAGAAATAAATACTTGTCTAAGAAGGCTATTACTATAAAAAGTAGTAGCTTTCTTTACTTTACAAAAATATGTGAGATTGTTATTATAAGAGAACAAGAGTAATGACTATAGTCATTTGCTATTTACAAATGAATGGAGTAAAATGAGTTTTCATATAATAAAGAGCATTGCCAAAGGGTCTATAGCCGAGGAGCTTGAAATAGAGCCGGGAGATAAGCTTATATCTATTGATGGTAATGAAATAAAAGATGTATTAGATTATAGATATTATATAAATGCTGAGGAGTTCACCATGGTGATTGAAAAGGCAAATGGTGAAGAGTGGGAGTTGGATATTGAAAATGACTATGAAGATATAGGACTTGAGTTTGAAGAGGGACTTATGAGTGATTATAGATCCTGTACAAACAACTGTATATTCTGCTTTATAGACCAGATGCCACAGGGAATGAGAGAGACACTTTATTTTAAAGATGATGATTCCAGACTTTCATTTTTGCAGGGCAATTATGTAACACTCACAAATATGAAGGATGCAGATATAGACAGAATAATCAGATTCAATCTGGCACCTATCAATATATCCGTACATACTACAAATCCTGAACTTAGAAAAAAGATGCTTCACAATCGCTTTGCAGGAGAGTCACTTAGGTATATAGATAAGCTCTATGAGAAAAATGTACCTATGAATGGTCAGGTGGTTATGTGTCCTGGGTATAATGATGGTGAAGAGTTAAAGCGTACATTAAATGATTTATTAAAATATGCACCTATAATGGAGAGTGTATCGGTAGTACCTGTAGGTGTTACAAAGTATAGGGATGATTTGCCAAGGCTGTCACTTGTGGATAAGGCTAAGGCAATAGAGACTATAGGAATCATAGAGGATATTCAAAGAAAGGCTATGGAAAAGTGCAATATGCATTTTGCCCAGGCAAGTGATGAGTTTTATCTGATTGCTGAGAGAGATATGCCAAAGGAAGATACATATGACGGATATATTCAGCTGGAAAACGGTGTGGGAATGCTCAGACTTCTCAGTGAAGAAGTGGCAGATGCAATAGAAACTTTGCAAATCGATAAAGGGGATATTGAAAAAGAAGAGACTATAAGTATTGCAACAGCTGTTTTACCTGCTCATTCAATGAAGGAACTTGCAAAAAAAGTTGAGGAAAAAAATTTCCTGCAAAAAAAGGTAAATTTCTATACTATAAGAAATGATTTTTTTGGAGAAAAGAATAACTGTGGCAGGACTTTTGACAGGAGTTGATATAATAAATCAGTTAAAGGGTAAGGAACTTGGTGACAGATTATTGTTGTCTGTCAATATGTTTAGAAGCGGAGAAGAGGTATTACTGGATGATTTAACCAGAACTGATATTGAAAGAGAGTTAAATATCAAAAACGGTTATTGTAGGTCAGTCAGGATATGATCTTGTAAATGCTATCGTTTCTGATAACTATATAGAAGAAAAATGCCTATAAGGCATATGAAAAAAAGGAGTTAATAATGAGTAAACCCGTAGTTGCCATTATAGGCAGGCCAAATGTGGGAAAGTCTACATTGTTTAATGCCATAGCAGGGGAGCCGATTTCCATAGTTAAGGATACCCCGGGAGTAACAAGAGACAGAATATATGCTGATTGTACTTGGCTAAATATGAATTTTACACTTATAGATACAGGTGGAATAGAGCCGGACAGCAGTGATATCATACTTTCACAGATGAGAGAACAGGCTGAGATAGCTATAGAGACAGCAGATGTAATAGTGTTTATTACAGATGTGCGTCAAGGTCTTGTGGATTCTGACTCTAAGGTTTGTGATATGTTAAGAAAGTCAAGAAAACCGGTTGTACTTGCCGTAAATAAGGTTGACTCAATGGCTAAATTTGGAAATGATGTATATGAGTTTTACAATCTGGGAATAGGAGATCCTGTACCGGTATCAGCAGCATCCAGACTTGGTATAGGTGATTTGCTTGAGGCTGTAGCGGCACATTTTAAGAGTAGGGACACTGAAGATGATGAGGATGATGACAGACCGAGAATTGCCATAGTCGGAAAGCCAAATGTAGGTAAATCATCTATTATCAACAGACTTACAGGTCAAAACAGAGTAATCGTATCGGATATTGCAGGAACTACCAGAGATGCTATAGATACCGTAGTTGTAAACAATAAGCAGGAATATGTTTTTATAGATACAGCAGGCCTTAGAAGAAAATCAAAGGTAAAAGAAGATATTGAAAGATATTCAATAATCAGAACTGTAACTGCTGTAGACAGAGCTGATGTGGTAATACTTGTTATTGATGCAAATGAGGGTGTTACAGAGCAGGATGCAAAGATTGCCGGAATAGCACATGATAAGGGTAAGGGTATTATTGTTGCTGTAAATAAATGGGATCTTATTGAAAAGGATAATAAAACTATCTATGAGTACACCAATAATATAAAGAGAATACTTTCATTTATGCCATATGCGGAGTTTGTCTTTATATCTGCACTAAGCGGTCAGAGACTTCAAAAGCTTTGAGATGATAGATATTGTCAGAGAGAATCAGACACTCAGAATACAGACAGGTGTTTTAAATGAGATTATCTCAGAAGCTACAGTAATGCAGCAGCCACCATCAGATAAGGGTAAGAGATTAAAGATATTCTATACTACACAGGTAGCAGTAAAGCCGCCTACATTTGTTATTTTTGTAAATATAAAGCAACTTATGCATTTCTCCTATCAAAGATATTTGGAGAACAAGATTAGAGAGGCCTTTGGATTTAAGGGTACATCTATAAGATTTATTATCAGAGAAAGAGGAGAGGACAATAAATAATGATTAGAATTCTTCTTTTAATAATAGGATATATTATCGGAAATATAGAGACCGGATACATATTCGGAAAACTCAATAAGATGGATATAAGAAATTATGGTTCAGGAAATGCCGGTGCAACAAATACTCTTAGGGTACTTGGCCCAAAGGCAGGACTTATAGTTTTTTTAGGAGATTTTTGTAAATCCTTGATTCCCTGTTTGGTTGTAAGATATATTTTTAGAGATAATGTAAGTTTAAGCTATATGTATATGCTCTATATTGGACTTGGTGTGGTACTTGGTCACAACTTCCCATTCTATCTTGGGTTTAAAGGTGGAAAGGGAGTTGCTTCCACAGCAGGTATTATAATGGCTTTGGATATAAGGATTGCAGCAGTCTGTCTAGCTGCATTTATAGTTATAGTTGCTGTTACAAGATATGTGTCATTGGCATCAATAGTTGTAATGATTATCTTCATAGGTATGTCACATCTGTTGGTAAAGACAAACTACGGATTTGCCAATGGAAGTTCACCGATGGAATTTAGACTTTTAGTTGTTGTTATCGGATTTTTATCAATATTTATGCATAGAGCAAATATAAAAAGACTACTTAGCGGTACGGAAAATAAAATAGGGAAAAAGGTGTGAAAATGAATATTTCAGTTATTGGTTCAGGTACTTGGGGTATGGCACTTGCAAGACTCCTATTTGATAATGGACATAGTATAAAAGTGTGGTCTGCAATTGAAAGCGAGATAAAAGAGCTTAGAGAAAGCCGTACACATAAAAATCTTCCGGGTGTTGTATTTGATGAAGCTATCATATTTGAAAGCGATTTGGAAGTTGCTATGGAGGGCTCAAAGATTTGTGTGCTTTCAGTACCTTCTATTTTTACTAGAAGCACTGCAAAAAGGATGGCACCATTCTATAAAGATGGCCAAATAATTGTAAATGTTGCAAAGGGTGTTGAAGAAAATACTCTTAAAATACTTACAGAGCAGATTTTAGATGAAATAAAGAATGCAAATGTAGCAGTACTTTCAGGACCAAGCCATGCAGAAGAAGTGGTAAGACTTCTTCCTACAACCTGTGTAGCAGGAGCAAATGATTTAAAAACTGCAGAGCTTATTCAGTCAGTGTTTATGAGTCCGGTATTTAGAGTATATACTTCTACAGATATGCTTGGAATTGAGCTTGGCGGTTCACTGAAAAATGTTATAGCTTTGGCAGCAGGTATCTCAGATGGACTTGGTTATGGCGACAATGCAAAAGCAGCGCTCATTACCAGAGGAATTGTCGAAATAAGCAGACTTGGTACAGCTATGGGAGCAAATCTGGAGACTTTCTATGGACTTTCAGGTATTGGTGATTTGATAGTTACTTGTGCAAGTAAGCATAGTAGAAACAGAAAAGCAGGTATGCTTATGGGACAGGGAAAGACTATGGATGAGGCTATGAAAGAAGTGTCAATGGTTGTAGAAGGTGTATATTCTGCAAAGGCTGCCAAATCTTTGGCTGAAAAGTACAATATCTGTATGCCTATTGTTGATGAAGTGAATGCTGTTCTTTTTGAAAATAAGGATCCAAAGCAGGCAGTGGATGCACTTATGCTTAGAGACAGGATTTCAGAGAGTATTGGAATGTAAAGATAAAAGGGCTGTTATTGAAGATAATACTTTTTTGTGTTGTATTTCAATAACAGCCTTATAAAATTATTTTACAAGTTGTAAATCAGCCTTTGGTGTAGCTATCATTGACCAGTTGGAATGATAGATTACAAAGCCGGGAGCTGCACCTGCAACTTTTTTTATATTTTTCTTTTGTATATAGTCCACTTCGACCTTCTCGGAATCTTTTGCCTTTGAATAGAAGGCAGCGAGTGCGGCAGCTTCTTCATATACTCTGTCAGGAAGTTCCTCTTCATTGTTTGATTTTAAAATTACATGTGAACCCGGTATACCCTTTGCGTGAAACCACCAGTCATTTCCGGTAGCGACTTTAAAGGTAAGCTCCTCATTCTGATAATTATTTTTACCCACATATATATCATAACCGTCCGTTGAAATATAGTGATATGGATGAGAGGTACTCTTTTTTTGTTTTACTGAAGAATGTTTTTTGATATAACCGAAATCTACAAGCTCCTGACGGATCTGTGAAAGACTCTCATCATCACTTGAAACCTCAAGTGCAGTTTGAATAGAGAGCAAATGCTCAATATCATTTTTTGTATTTAAAATTTCTTCACTGAGTGCCTTTGTGGTTCTGCTAAGTTTTGCATACTTATCATAGTATTTTTTTGCATTTTCTTTGGCAGTCTTGTTTTTATCCAATGGAATTGTTATCTCTTTATTTTCATCATAGAAATTTTCAGTTGTAAAGGAACTTTCTCCTCCTTTAAGGCTGTATCCGTAAGTATTTAAAAGGTCTCCGTATATTCTGTAAATATCTTTTTTATCAGCATCTTGAAGCTGCTTTTCCTGCAGGTCATACTTTTTACTTGCTCTTTCCAATGCAGTATTTACAATACGACGTAGATCTGAGCTCTTTTGCCTGTTAAGCACAAATGTCTCTCTGGAAGAGTAGAAATCATATAACATCTTACTGATAGAGTCATAGTACGTATTTTTATATTCATCACTTTCATATGAATAAAGCTTGACAGAAGAAAACTCAATAGCTTCTTCTTTTCTGTATACTATATTTGGTGAGAAGTTGTAAGAGCTTATATCATCAAGTAAATTCTTTATTGTATGAAAAAGATGAGTATATTCAAGTTCACTTAGTGATGAGGAAGGAGCTTGTGAGGAAAGAGAAGCCCTTAAAACTATTTCCTCAGCAATAAGCGGACTGATACCTGCAAAGTTCATATAAATGGACTTTGACAGAGGATATTCCTTTGATTTTAAAATCTCTATAAACTCCTCAAGTTCCGTATTTAACAAATCTTTTTTCTTTAATTCATCAGGCAGGAAGTATTCCCTTCCCGGAAGTACTTCCCTTAAAGAACTCATATTTGCGGAGATCCTCTTGATAGAATCGATTATTTTATTATTTTCATCTGTAAAGATTATATTGGAATGCTTACCCATTATTTCCACATACATGCATTTATGACTCAGATCTCCTAGTTCATTTAGGTGTTCAAGCTTAAAGCAGAGTATTCTTTCAAGTCCCATTTGAAATACATCAGTTATTTTTGCTGTTCCGATATATTTTCTAAGCAACATCAAAAAAGCAGGAGCAACCTTTGGAGCAGGTTTATTTACATCGGTAAGATAAACCAGTGGAAGAGAAGCACTTGCAGAAATTAAAAGTCTATAGGTCTTTGCATTGTTTTTTATTGTAAAAATAAGCTCATTTTCTTCAGGCATTGATATCTTTGATATTCTTCCGCCCACAAGATTTGTATTAAGCTCGTATGATAAATTTGATATGACTATACCGTCAAAAGCCATGTTGTACCCCTATTCTAAAACATATATTGATAGTAATTTTTTAAACTACATTATACCACAGAATATCAACATATACTGCAATATTAAATAAGGCTTTTATAGTATAGAGTTAATACAAATTTACAATAAAGAAGAAACTACCTAAAAAAATATTGACTACAGTAAGCAAATTAACCATATCAACATGTACATTGAGTTTTAGCCATTATTGTGATATTATAAAAACAGTTTTGTCCATAAAATAAAGGGCATTGCCTAAGAATAAGTGAGGTGTATTATGGCTATTTTGTTGTCATCATTTATAGGAAGTTTAGTTAAGGCTGTTGTATTTGGAATATTGGCTTTTGTGGGTATAAAACTAGGCAAAAAAGTAAGAGATATGAGAAAAGGAAAGTAATAGATCTATGAGTAACACAAGTTTTAACAGTGAAAAAGGGGTAAACCAGATAAGGAAGAAGTTTCTGGACTTTTTTGAGAGCAAGGGGCATTTGGCAATGAAGAGCTTCTCTTTGGTTCCTCATAATGATAATTCACTATTATTGATAAATTCAGGTATGGCACCACTTAAGCCATACTTCACAGGTCAGGAGATACCGCCTAGAAGAAGAGTATGTACATGTCAGAAATGTATTCGTACAGGAGATATTGAGAATGTAGGAAAGACAGCAAGACATGGTACATTCTTTGAGATGCTTGGAAACTTCTCATTTGGAGATTATTTTAAGCATGAGGCTATAGCTTGGACATGGGAGTTCTTGACAGAAGTAGCAGGTCTTGATGCTAATAGACTTTATCCTTCAGTATATTTAGAGGATGATGAGGCATTTGAGATTTGGAATAAAGAGATAGGGATTCCGGCTGATAGAATATTTAAGTTCGGAAAAGAAGATAACTTCTGGGAGCATGGAGAGGGACCTTGTGGACCTTGTTCAGAAGTATACTATGACAGAGGTGAGAAGTATGGCTGTGGTAAGGAAAGCTGTACAGTAGGCTGTGACTGTGACAGATATATGGAAGTATGGAATAATGTATTTTCGCAGTTCAATTCAGACGGCAAGGGTAATTACACAGAGCTTATTCAAAAGAATATAGATACAGGTATGGGACTTGAAAGACTTGCAGTAGCACTTCAGGATGTAGAGTCCATATTTGAAGTTGATACTATAAAGAATCTGCTTGACAGGGTTGCAGATTTGGCAAAGACATCATATAAAGAGGATGCAAAAAAGGATATATCACTCCGTCTTATTACAGACCATATTAGATCATGCACATTTATGATCTCAGACGGTATTATGCCAAGTAATGAGGGTAGAGGTTATGTTCTCAGAAGACTTTTAAGAAGAGCCGCAAGACATGGAAGGATGCTTGGAATAAAGGATACTTTTTTAGCTTCTCTTGCAAATACCGCAATAGAGCTTTCAAAGGACGGCTATCCTGAGCTTGAGGAGAAGAAGGAGATGATCCTTAAGGTTCTTACTGAGGAAGAGAATAAATTTGATAAGACTATAGACCAGGGACTTTCAATCCTCGCAGAGATAGAAGAAAACCTTGCTAAGAGTGGTGAAAAGGTAATTTCAGGTGAGGATGCTTTCAGACTCTATGATACATACGGTTTCCCTCTTGATCTTACAAAAGAGATAATAGAGGAAAAAGGTTTCAGTGTAGATGAGGCAGGATTTAATAAGGCTATGGAGGCCCAGAGAAATCAGGCAAGAGCAGCCAGAAAAGCTACAAACTATATGGGAGCTGATGTTACAATATATCAATCGCTTGACCCTAAGCTTACTACAGTATTTGAGGGATATGACAGCCTTATTGATACAGGAAATATAACAGCGCTTACCACAGAAGATGAAATAGTGGAAGCTATTGCAGAAGGAGATCATGGAACTATTATTCTTGATAAGACTTCATTCTATGCTACTATGGGTGGTCAGAATGCAGATATAGGTTTAATAAAGAAAGATGATGCAGTATTTAATGTAGTGGATGTTATCAAGCTTGCAGGTGATAAATAGGTCATGTAGGATTTGTAAGTCAGGGTATGTTCAGGCTTGGAGATACAGTGGAAACTGTTGTAGATCCAGATAATAGAAAGAAGACAGCAGCTAATCACTCTGCAACTCACCTTTTACATAAAGCACTTAGAGAGGTGCTTGGAAACCATGTAGAGCAGGCAGGAAGCTATGTAGCAGCGGACAGACTCAGATTTGACTTTACACATTTTAAGAGTCTTTCAAGAGAAGAGATTGCAGCGGTAGGGGCACTTGTAAATACAGAGGTAAATAAAGCTCTTCCGGTAGTTACAGATGTGATGAATGTGGAAGAGGCTAAAAAGAGTGGTGCTATGGCACTCTTTGGTGAGAAATATCAGGGTGATGTAAGAGTCGTAAGCATGGGAGATTTCTCAAAGGAACTTTGCGGTGGTACTCATGTACATAATACATCAGATATCAAGCTTTTTAAGGTGCTGTCTGAGAATGGTATTGCAGCAGGTGTAAGAAGAATAGAAGCTCTTACAGGTGATGGGGTTATCGAATTCTATCAGGAAATCGAAAGCAGAATGCAAAGAATAGCTGAGCTATTAAAAACAGGTGAATCTGATCTTATTACAAAGACTGAGAGCTTGCTTGATGAGATGAAAGCTCTCAAATCTGAGAATGAGAAGCTTAAGGCAAAGCTTGCAAGTGAGGCACTTGGAGATAGTGCTGAAATATTGAAACAATAAATGGTATCAAGTTTATTGCAATGCAGGTAAGCGGTGTTGAGATGAATGAGCTTAGAAATCTTGGAGATAAATTAAGAAATGATGTGGATGACGGTATGGTCGTACTTGCATCAGATGTTGACGGTAAGGTAAATCTTTTATGTATGGCAGGTGACAATGCTCTTAAGGCAGGAGCACATGCCGGAAATATCATCAAAGCTATTGCTACACTTGTAGGTGGAGGTGGAGGCGGTAGACCAAATATCGCTCAAGCAGGGGGAAAGAATCCGGCAGGTATCAAAGACGCTCTTGAGAAAGCAAAAGAAGAATTTAAATCACAGTTAGCATAGGGGGGAAAATATTATGCGAATTTTATGTGCAAAAGATTATAAAGAAATGAGTGAAATGGCAGCAGACATAATAGGTGCAGAGATACTTTTAAAGCCTGATGCTGTACTTGGACTTGCTACGGGTTCAACACCAATAGGAACTTATGAGGAACTTGTAAGAAGATATGAGGCAGGCAGACTTGATTTTAGCGAAATAAAGACTGTAAACCTGGACGAGTACAGAGGACTTACAAAGGAAAATGATCAGAGTTATTATTATTTTATGCACTCACATCTTTTTGATCATGTTAATATAGATAAAAATAATACGAATGTACCTGATGGTATGGAGCCGGATGCAGTAAAAGCCGGACAGGACTATGAGAATATTATAAAAAATTATGGTGGAATAGATTTACAGCTTTTGGGCCTTGGAAATAATGGACATATAGGTTTCAATGAGCCATGTGATGAGTTCATTGATGAAACTCATGTAGTAGATTTGACACAGAGTACAATAGAGGCTAACAAGAGATTCTTTGCAAGTATAGATGATGTACCAAAACAGGCATATACTATGGGCATTGGAAGTATTATGAGAGCAAAACGTGTACTTATGGTAGTAAATGGTAAGGGAAGGCTGAAATAGTAAAAGAAGCATTCTTTGGACCTATTACACCGAAAGTGCCTGCATCAATACTTCAATTACATAATGACTTTATCCTCATCGTTGATGTGGAGGCTTTATCATGCTTATAAAAAATGCTATTGTATTTGATGCTGATAGGGTATTTAGAAATAGAGAGATAAATATTTCAGGAGAAAAGTTTGTAGAATCATCATTTATGAATATAGGATTTACATCTGAAGAAGACAAAAAGCATGTGGATGCCACGGGGCTTTATGCTATACCCGGACTTGTAGATATACATTTCCATGGTTGTATGGGTGATGATTTTTGTGATGCAAAGGAAGATACAATAAAGAATATAGCTGAGTATGAGGCTAAAGTAGGTGTAACAAGTATTTGTCCGGCTACAATGACTATTTCTAAAGATGATCTAAAAGAAATTATGAAAAAAGCTGCTGAGTATACCGGTGATACAGGTTCCAAGCTTGTGGGTATAAATATGGAAGGACCTTTTATAAGTGAAGCTAAAAAAGGTGCTCAGTCATCAAAATATATTTTAAACTCTGATGTAGATTTCTTTAATGAATTAAATGAGCTGTCAGGAAATCTTATTAAGCTTGTAGATATCGCTCCCGAGGGAGATGGCGCTATGGATTTCATAGCAGGTGTTAAAGATAAAGTTGTAGTGTCTATTGCACATACTATGGCTAACTATGATATAGCATCCAAGGCCTTTGAAGAGGGGGCATCTCATGTTACTCATTTATATAATGCTATGCCACCTTTTACACATAGAGAACCCGGAGTAATAGGTGCAGCTATTGACAATGATAGAGTGTGTGTAGAACTTATTTGCGACGGTATTCACATTCACCCGGCAGTTGTGAGGGCTACATTCAAGATGTTTGGAAATGAGAGAGTCATACTGATAAGCGACAGTATGAGAGCCTGTGGACTTAGTGACGGAGAGTATACACTTGGTGGTCAGAAAGTATTTGTTACAGGAAGAAAGGCTGTTCTTGATGATGGAACTATTGCCGGTTCTGTTACAAACCTTTTTGAATGTATGAAGAGAGCGGTACAAGATATGCATATTAGACTTGAGGATGCTGTAGCGGCAGCTACTATAAATCCGGCAAAACAGATTGGAATATATGATAAAGTTGGAAGCATTGAAGACGGAAAGTATGCAGATTTGGTTCTAATGGACAAGTCATTAAATATAAAAGCTGTATATGTACATGGTAAAGAAATATTTAGTGAATTATAAATTGTGCAAGGCGAAGTAAAAACTTCGCCTTTTTAAATTATGTTATCAGAATATATACAATTTATCTAATATTATTCAGATATTTTAAAGAAAGTACTAAAGTGAAATAATGTATCATTTGGTTTTTGATAGGATTAGATAAGCAAATAATATTAATTATTACATAAAAAAAGTTGTACATTTGTTTGAATTGTGCTAAAAATTTAAGTGTGAGCTTTATTGAAAAATACATTGTTTTTCTAAGGGGAGGTTTTCTTGAATGAGTGTACAATTATTGGATAAGACTAGAAAGATTAACAAGTTATTACACAATAATAATTCACAAAAAGTTGTATTTAATGATATATGTGATGTATTATCAGAAATACTCGAAGCAAATAGTCTTGTTATTAGTAAAAAGGGAAAGGTATTAGGAGTTGGAACACATAAGGGTACATCTGAGATTACAGAATTGATTGCTGATAAAGTCGGAGGACTGATAGATGAAATGCTCAATGAAAGACTACTCTCAATATTGTCCACAAAAGAAAATGTTAATCTTGCAACACTTGGATTTGACGAAGAATATGTCAATAGGTTTCAAGCTATTATAAGCCCTATTGATATTGCCGGTTCAAGACTTGGCACTGTATTCATCTACAAAGAGGAAAATGGCTTTGATATCGATGACATAATATTGAGTGAATATGGTACGACAGTGGTAGGACTGGAAATGATGAGAAGTGTAAATGAGGAGAATGCAGAGGAAAATAGAAAGATAGCTATTGTAAAGTCTGCAATATCTACATTAAGCTTTTCAGAACTAGAAGCTATAATACATATCTTTGAAGAGCTGAAAGGTAGTGAAGGTGTGCTTGTAGCAAGTAAGATAGCTGACAGAGTTGGAATCACCAGATCGGTGATAGTAAATGCACTAAGAAAATTTGAAAGTGCAGGTGTAATAGAAAGCAGGTCATCCGGTATGAAAGGTACTTACATCAAGGTAATAAATGATGTAGTATTTGCAGAACTGGAAGAGATTAAAAAGGATCAAGGTATTAATTAAAGTAAGCATATAAGGGACCGGCAAAGCCGGTTCTTTTTTGGAGGTATAAAATGCTGAAGATAGGTGAAAAGTACCGTTTTGAAGATGATTTAAGTGACAGACAGAGTTGCCTTATATTTGATAAAGATAACGGTGCATGGTCTGTAGATATAGGGTTTAAAGATGGGAACTTTCGTGGTGAATTAACAGCTCCGTCTATTTGTATAAACAGTATAGATTCAAACAAAAGCAGTGTAAAAGATCTTGTAGGAGAAACTTTTAGTGTAAATACATTGGAAGAATGTGATGAAAGAGAAGATACATTTTATATTTATGAGTCGGAACCTATGGTCTCATATAGGCTTGAAATTATAGAGATAAAAGATGATAATGCTCATATAAGATGCACCGGAGTATTGATTGTTGACGGTTATGCCGACCCTATTGAAAAAGAATATTTTGAAATTGACAGTCTGATACCGATAATAGAATCAGTGGATGATTGGAAAAAGTTCGAGCTATAAAATATGAGGTAATACCATGGATAATATAAATTTTAAACTTCCAAAAAAATATGAAAAGTTTTTAAAGGAAATAAGAGGGAGTGAAGGATTTGCAATAGAAGATACAGGTGTGATACTTTATGAAGAGGAAGATTTGCCGGAAAGAAATCTGACATATGAGGTTTTTGAATATGAGCCTGATTTTTTCATGATCGGTCAGGACGGAGATTTGGCTTTCTTTATAAAACAGAACTCGGATGATACTATATAAAAAAATGATTTGGGAGCACTAGGATCTATGTGAAATGGAAGAGGTATCTAAAGATATATATAAATTTATAGAGTTTGTAAAAAGAACACTATGACACTCTTTGATTATATAAGGATGAAATATGAACGAATTTTCAAAAAGAATATATCAGATTAAAAAGAAAAACTTCATAAAACAAAATGAGAGTAGTGAAAGTGTATTGGCACTGTATGAATTTGCAGATAGATTGTCAAAGCATACTGAAAAAGAAGCTATAGAAGTACTGGTTGATGTCTATCAACTGCTTTATAAGATGGAAAGTGCATATAAACTGTATGAAAATATATATGATAAATCTGACAGAAAAAAGATTAAAAAGTTTTTAAGTTTAAAAGATTTAAATGAGAGTCATGGTGACAGATTTGCAACACCAAGGCCGCTAAATAAAGAGGAAAGGCTAAAAAGGGAAGAACGTAAAAAATTATTGCCGAAATTCAGATATCATCCTGATCCTTTGGAGACAGGTTCATTTATAGAAGGTGAAGCAAAGATATGTCCTTGTTGCGGTAAAGAAAGTAACACTTACTATGTAAAAAGGCCATATGCTGTAGATGATTTGGATTATCTTTGTCCTGTATGTATTTCAAACGGAGAAGCCGCAAAGAAATATGATGCCGATTTTATTCAGGATGTTGATGATGACTTTGTACCGGATAAGGAAAAGAGAGACGAACTCTTTTATAGAACACCGGGGTATTTGAGCTGGCAGGGTGAGTATTGGCTTTATTGTTGTAATGATTACTGTGCATATCTTGGCAGCGTAGGAACAAAAGAATTAAAAGAAATGGGAATTGCAGAAGAAGTATTTGAAGAGTACAATAAACGAAACGAGTTTAATGATATAGAAGAATATCTTGAGAAAGACGGATCAATTTGCGGATATTTATTTAGATGTTTACACTGTGGAAAATATCATTTGTGGGTGGATGTCGACTGATATTTTTGATCGTGAGATTAGAGCAGATTTAATATCATAAAAGGAATAATCAAAATGGAAAATTTAGAGATTTTTGAAAATGCCTGTAATTACTTTTCGGATAATATCGTCAAATTTAAGGATATATTGACAGAAAAGGTAGATGCACTGAAGGATAAGGAATGGGTATTTGATAAGGGCAGTACAAAAGTATTTAAGGCTGATGAAACCGGAAGAAAGAAAAGGTGCAAGGTCAGTATCGGATATTGTCTAAAGGTGGAAATTACAAAAGCTGATGCACTAACCGTTTGGGATGAATTTAATATGTTTTTCAAGGAAACATATGTAGCAGATATTGAAAGAATTTCAAATAATGAAGAACTGGGAAGATATGAGTTTATTGCAAAAAATACTTTAGGTGATGAAGTCAGATGCAGCATCTATCTTGCAAATGAATGGAATATAGCTCAGATTTGTATTTTAGGATATGTTTCCGGAAGATATAAAAAAACTGATTATAAATAGGAGTAAAAGAAAAATATGGATTGGGGTAATATGCGAACCGGACTTGAGGCATTATATTTTCTTGACAATGCCTTGACTGACCCATCTGAGGAATACCTTAGAATAATTGATAAAGATGAAAATGAAACTTATTTAAAGTATATTGTTGATAACGGCTCCGGCGATACTCTCAATGTCATTTTTACAGAAGATATAATCCTAATAAAGGGATTTTCACATGAAAGCAGTTTGAGTCAGTTTGCTAAGAAAGAATTTGACAGAAGTATTATACAAAAGATATATGACGGTGTTGATGAAAAATATATTTCGCTCTTTGATGAATGGGAAATAGATGAAACAACATTTTTCATTTGGTATGACGGGAAAATTCATCAAAATAAATTGTCTGATGATGACGGAAGCAAATGGATGATGGGATATATATGTGAAACATATGATGACTTCAAGGAGTTTGTAACAGACTATTATGAAATAGATTTTGATGAAAATTTGCTTGAAAAGTTATATACTGACGGTAAGCTTGATGAGAATGAATTATCACAGCTTATAGGGGGTTGACCTTAATGGAACTCATTGATTATATGAGAAAAAGAAATCAAATGACTAAGAACGAATGGGAAAACTCTTTTGAAGAAGAAGAGCAGGAAATACTTGTACTTAGACATGAAGGTGATGTTACAAGTAAGAGAAACGGATTTTGGGAAGTAGCAATTTGCTGCCTGGGCTATATAGATTGTGAAACAGGAGGGCTACATAAAGAAGAATGTAGATTTGTATTTGCAGCAAGTGAAAAAGAGTATGAAAATCATTTGATACCGGAATTTGATAAAGAAACAGTTTATCATTTAAAGGTGCGTGAGAAATTACCTGAGGAATTGCCGGAGATTATGATAAAAAGAATTGATTTTCTTTTAGTGGATGTAATAGAAAAAAATTTACAAAGTCCGGAACTTGAAGAAATTCTTGCAGAGTACAAAAAGCCTATAATCATAGAGGATGATATATTGGGTGAGCTTTTGTATGATAAAACTATAAACAGCTTTGAGGGGCATATTCCTTGGCTTGATAAAAAAATTGATATTTCTTTGGATGTTGATAAAGACAACAAATCGGGAATCACAAAGGCAAGAAAAGCTATGAAAGAATTGTACTTAAGTGATGAAAAATGGGATGCTAATATGAGAAAATTTGCAGCAGAAAATCTTATAGATCTTGCAAGAGATTGGTGTGAATCCGAGGAGGAAGCCGCAAAAATTACAGAAGAGAGCTTTGCCGAGAGAATAGGCATTGAGACAATTTCTATTACATCCGGCGGTTTATTTAGTGCATATTTTAGAGATGATGATATTTTTGCAGGACATTGTATTATTGTGAACGGAAGCTTGAAAAAGGGTATTCAGTATGCAAGAATGGGCGGTTGAGAGGATAGTTTAACATATATGATAAGAGAAATTAATATATCAGATGCACAAGAAATACAAAAAATATGCAAAGTTGCCTTAGGTTATGATGTTGATATAAGCACAGTAAGGAATCAAATAAATAAATTATCTTGCGATAACAAACATCATATTATTGCGGTATATGAAGATGATAATATACATAAAGTTATCGGATTTGTTCATGCCCAAGTGTATGAAAGCGTGTATAGCGATCCCGGACTTAATATATTAGGATTGGCTGTTGATCCACAATTTCAGGGCAATGGAGTCGGCAAAAAGTTAATGTGCTGTATTGAAAAATATGCTATGGATAACAATATGGCTTTTATCAGATTGAATTCAGCAAATTATCGTTTGGAAGCACATAAATTTTATGAGAATATAGGATATACATCGGATAAACTACAAAAAAGATTTATAAAAATATTTTAATTTTTAAGGAGAGTAAAATGGGACTTAGAGCAAATTATCAGTATTTAAGTGATAAGGATTTGGTAGCACTTAAAAAATTTGACAATGAGGATGATATTTTTGAAACAGTGGAAGATTGGAATGATGAGGCCGAAATACTTCTTGATATAGATAAGAACTGGGATCTTCTTCACTATATGCTGACAGGAGTAAGTGCGTCAGACCCTATATGGGAAGATCCACTTAGTGAAGCTGTAGTAGGTGTGACTTCTATAGAAAAAATAGAAGATTTTATAGCCTATATAAATAAGGATAGAGTTTCCGATATATTAAAAGCACTTGAAGACTTTGATATGGAAAGTGCCTTAGAAAGCTTTAGCTTGGAAGAAGGTAAAGAAGCGGAACTTTATCCGGATATTTGGGATTATGACGATGAGGAAGAAGAAATAAAAGAAGATCTTCTTGATTGTTTTGAAAGAATGAAGGAGTTCTATAAGGAAATTTTGGAGGCGGACGGAAATGTCTTGGTTACAATCTATTAAGGATTTGAGATATTTATTGTTTTTTCTTGTACCTGTGGGAATATATCTGATGGTTATCAGCATTAGAAAGATAACTGCATTTGCCAAGGCTAAGATGATATATGAAATTCCTGTCAGTTCTATAGACGGAAGCTTTACACTTGAGGATGGCGGTAAATATGATATATGGCTTTCAGGAAAAAAATATTCAATATCACCTATATATAATTTAGATATTAAACTTAAAAATAATGCTACAGGAAAGTTTGTAATATTATATCCAGATTTTTTTAGAACTACAGCAAACAGTGTCAAGGATGCCAGAGTTAAACTGTATACATTTGATGCGGATAGAGGAAGCTATAATATCTCATTAACGGACAGTGTAGAAGAAAGGGAGAATATTATAAATAATAGGGTTATTGATTATAAGAAGTTCTCCATACAGATTCGTGAGAATGTTAAGACCGCAACTATATTCGTGGGTGTTTGGGGTATTATACTTGGATTTATGGCTATTCATGTCGGATTGGCATTTTCTATTTTATATAAATTTTAAGGAGAATAGTATGCAAATAAAAGTCTATATGGGCAGGAGCAGTGTTTGTATGGGAGATGATGTTAATGCACCTAATCCTGATACATTTATTTTGCCGGATACCTTGGCAGAGTTTGTAAATATTGTGTATGATAAGTTGCCTTTTGGAAGGTGGGATTGCTATTTGGGAAAATATATAAAGACCGATTCACCTGATTCAGGGCTTGAGGACGGAATATTGGTTTGGAAAATAAAATCCGGAGAGAGTGCACCGATAGTTGCAAGGTGTTATGATGAAAATGGAAATGTTATAATAAAGCATGATGATAACTGGCATGAAGAGATTGTAAACTACCCATATTTATATTTTTATAAGAGGGACTAGTAATGAAAACAGGCAATACGTATATTGTCAGAAAGAGTATTTTTAACTTTAAGGTTGGTCAGATATTGACTCTAATAAGATACGGCTACCAAGCTTACTTTGGTGAGTATAATTTTGTGTTTGCAGATATGGAAAATAAAAATATTTGTGTGGTTCTAAGAGGCGATGATGAAGAGGATATGAAAATATATCATAATTTAAATGAATATTTTGAGGAGCTTTATGATAACACGAATTTATAGTTTGGAGGGAATATGTCAAGTTGGAGCGGTATTAGAAAAAGAATGGAAAGCGAATATCTGGCGGAAAGTTTAAAGGGAGATATCAGCTATTTTGCGACATCTTATAGCAGATCCTCGGATCATGAGGGCAGGGCAGCTATAAGATATAAAGGTAAAGAGATTATAAAGGGTTGTTATTATCATAATTGGACAAAAGCGGAGTCATTTCCCAAAGATGAAAAATATGAAAGACGTATGAGCGAAGAGTTTGCATTTATGGACGATACCGCCATAAAGCTTGGAGTGTTCGATCAAACATGTTTTTATAAGGCATTTGATGAGTTTGATAATCAGAGCATTGAAAAGAGTTTGTATAGCGATAATTTACTCGTGAGGATATTTGCTGTTTTGGATAGAAGAGTCGGAAAAAGGAAACTTATATCCATGAAAGAAAGTGTAGAAAATGAACCTGATTCAATTAAAGAGTTCTTTGCCATTCGAATGAATGCGGAGGGGATAGTATAGACTTTGAAAGGAAATATATGGATTTTATAATAGCCGAAGAAGGTGTACCTGTAAGTGTAGGTTGTTACGGGGCAACAATTGCTTATTTTGGAAGTGAGATTGAATTAAACTATGAAACGGAGCCACCGATGGGGGATTTTATTTTTTCGGCTAAGCTTCCACTGTTAGACAGAGAACTTCCATTTTGGATGTATGGAAGAAATCTTGTATTCTTAGACGCATATTATGTGATTACAGAGAGTGTTAAAAAGAAAACCTGGGATCCTATAACTACCGTAATCGTTGATATTCACAGAGGAAAATATGCAAGTCTTAATCATTGGTATACCGATATATCTGTGGAAGATGAAGTTGTACTTAAAAACAGGTATGACAAAAGTGTACTTACATTAAAGAGCGTAGACAGATTGGAATGGATACAATTATATTTATAAGGGGCGATTATCGCCACTTATTTTAAAAATTTCTCGTAATATTTTTCAGCCATTTATAGCTCTTATAATGCTTATATACAGAAGGAATCTTTACAAACTCATCAGTACAAATAAGGAAATATACCCACATTGGCGGAAGCTTAAGAACAAAAGCCGATATAAAGCCAAGCGGAACAGCATATCCCCACATATCTATTATGTCGCAGAAAAATCCCCATTTGGAATCACCACCTGATCTGAACACTCCGCAAATCATTGAGGTATTGAATGCCTGACCTACTATATAATACATATTTATAAAAAGCATTATACTAAGGTATGCTTGTGCGGTAGTGGTTAAAGTAGCCATAGAAAAAAATACCGGTCTTAAAAGAAAAATAACTATACCTCCAATGATTGCAGACATACAAGTTATTTTCACAAAATGTGAAGAATCTGATTTTATAGTATCGGTGTTTCCTGAACCTATTAATTTACCAAGAATTATAGCACCTGCATCAGCTATACCAAAACAGGCAACAGTTCCAAGGTTTCTTGCAACTATAACAACAGCATTTGCAGCCACTATATCACCACCAAGATGTCCCATAATTACTGAGTACATAGAAAAGGCTATTCCCCAAACTATTTCATTGCCGAAAGCAGGTAGTGAATATTTTAAGAAGTCAAAAAACAATATTTTATTTACCTCTAAAATATTTTTCATATGAAAATGAATGGATTTAGGTATAAGGTTATCAATAACACATATTGTAAATTCTATGCCTCTTGCAATTACAGTTGCCAGTGCAACACCAACTATTCCAAGTTTTGGAGCTCCCATAAGTCCAAAAATAAAAACAGCATTTAAAATAATATTTAAAATAAGTGCAATCGCATTTGCAACAGTGGAGAAATGAACTCTTTCTATACTTCGCATTGCACACAGGTATACTTGTGAAAAACTCATAAAAAGATAAGAGAAGCTTACCATTCTAAGATATGGTATACCGGCAAGAATTAAACTGCTATCATTTGTAAAAATTTGCATTAAAATATTTGGAAAAAAGAAAGCTAATATAAAGAAGACAACGGATATCGATACCGATAGCTGCATACCTATGCCCATTATATGTTCAATAGTTTTAGTATCTTTTTTACCCCAGTATTGTGCGGCAAGCATGATAACACCGGATGAAATACCGGTATATACCAGATTTAATATAAACATGATCTGATTTGCTAGAGATCCTGCTGCCAGTGCATTTTGTCCAACAAATCCAAGCATTATAACATCTGCTGAATTGACTGCAGTAGTAACAATATTTTGTAAAACTATAGGAATGGCAAGTCTTAGTATATCTTTATTAAAAGACTGGCTGCCCTTGGTAGCGGTATACATATAAATCCTCCATTATTCTAAATATATGATAGCAGGTATTTAGAGTGATTGTACTATTATATGGGTAGTAGAAATACAAGTCAAATGATTATAAAGAATAAGTTAAAATTTATTTTACTATGATATAGTAGCAGTTAAACAATGTGAAATTTAATTTAAGTATAAATAAGTGACAGTGTGAAATTTACTTTATGTTCTAGTTATACTGTAAAATGCTTTTTAGACTTACACTAAAATTACACATGGGAAATGTAATAGAATGGTATTCTATTTTAGTATTAGAAAGGTTAAAATAATGACAAGATATTTTGCTCTGAGCAAGAGAAGGAAGGTGTATATTATGAGTGTAAGAAAAGAAAAAAACTCAATGAGGCTTTTGAAAAGAGTGGCAGCATTATCATTTGCATTTTTGCTAAGTTCAGGAAGTTTATTTACATCATTAGCTGATACAGATCCCGGAGTGGAACAAATTAGCTTGGGAACAAATACAACAGTAATTAATGAGGAATCAAAATCTACGGATGCAAAACAGGCTGCCTATGATACAAATATTGATTACAGAGTAGAAATGAATAGTTCTGAAAGATATCCTAAGAGTATATGTATCAAGGGAAAGATGCTTATTGTAGAAAAAATACCTGTGATACCAATATACAATTATATTTGGCTTATACTAAAAGATAGTAACGGTAAAGAGGTATATAGTAGTACAAGTAGTAATACTAACGGAAATATAAGCTTTTATTTAGATAAAATATCTGAGGGAAAGTACTCTGTGAATTTATACTCATCTTCTGATAAATATGGTACATATAAATCATTGGTATATGGAAATGATATTGAAATCTTATTTAAAGATGGAAAGTTAAGTCTTGTACCATATCCATATTTTGATCATAATATGGCTGTAGTAAATAATAAAAGAACAGATGAAAAGGCTTTGACATATTATAGACAGCCATCTTACAATATTCAAAGTGACAATCAGGAAATAATAGATTTGGCAAATAGTATTACAAGTGGAATTACTAATGACTATGATAAGGCAGTAGCAATACATGACTGGGTATGCAATAATATTTATTATGATTGGGATAGATATTCAAGTAAAAATTATACTGGAATGGATACTTCAGCACTTGGAACATTGCATTCAAAAAGAAGTGTTTGTGACGGATATGCAAACCTGACAGCGGCACTATTAAGGGCAGCCGGAGTTCCGGTAAAAAAAATTTCTGGATTTGCTTTGGGTGTATCAAATGATTATTGGCCTGAAAACTATGATCCGAATAAGGATACCAATCATGCCTGGAATGAGTTTTGGGCAAATGGAAGATGGGTAATACTTGATACAACCTGGGATAGTGATAATGCATGGAGAAACGGAGGTATTGAAAAAAATACCGGATTAAGAGGATATCACTATTTTGATATAAATGTGGGATTACTCTCAGCAGACCATGTAATAAAAGATTATAATGAGACGGATGTTCCACAGCCATAGACAGGGAGTAATGAGTTACAATACAATTATATAATTTCTTTGATAAATTATTATAAGGGGAGAATATGATAAAAAAATAATTGATGATATAAAAATTTATGCCTGATATGAAAAAAAGTATCCATTATATTTTCATGGACTCCATACCATATTATGAGTATTTCGGATTATGCATCATTATCATTTGTTTATGCAATAGTATATACTAATTTGCCTGATTTAAATACTGATGAACTTTTTTTAGAAAAAGTTGATATATCAGGCGAAGTGTGTACCCTATATCCTAGGGCTAATATTACAATTATACCTACATATAGAGCAGAATATTCGGATGAAGAGATATACAGATATTTTCATGATGCCATGAAAGCACAGTATATGTATATAAATGCCGATAATATCATATTTGATATGAGATATTATAGCTATTTTTAATCCACATACACATAGTTACGATAATTTAGAATATCTTAATATGTTAGATTATAATCTTAAACTATATAAAAATGTGTATGTGATTTACACAGGAAATGAGAAAGAGCTTTTTGATTTAGCAAGCAAAGAAGAAATAGATGCATTAAGATTACATGAAAAATAGAGGATTAATCACTCCGACATAAAAACTCTATTGACAAATATACACCATTGCTGTAGAATACATACTTGCAATGTGTGTGTAGCTCAGCTGGATAGAGCACTTGGCTACGGACCAAGGTGTCGGGAGTTCGAATCTTCTCACGCACGTTATTAGAGCCTCAGCAACCTTGCTGAGGTTTTTGTTTTATTAAGAGCAAGTAAAAGGAAAATATGGGAATAGTAAAAGCAACAAAGCTTATATTTGAGTATATAACAAGAGATGAAGAAGATAATGTAGAGGATGTAAAAAGAGCTATCAATGATTTGAATATTGATATTACTCAGGGAGATTTTGTAGCTGTTTTGGGGCATAATGGCTCAGGTAAATCTACATTTGCAAAACATTTAAATGGTATACTTTTGCCAACTGAAGGAACTGTATTTATTTCAGATTTGAATACAGCAAATGATGAAACTCTTCTTGATTTGCGAAAGATGGTAGGAATGGTATTCCAAAATCCTGACAATCAAATCATTGGCAATGTAGTAGAGGAAGATGTAGCGTTTGGTCCGGAAAATATCGGTATTCCGACAGACGATATGTGGAAGAGAGTAGATAATGCTCTGGAAGCAGTAGGAATGACCGCTTATAGATATAAATCTCCAAACAAACTTTCAGGCGGACAAAAGCAAAGAGTAGCAATAGCCGGCATTATGGCAATGAAGCCAAAATGTATAGTCCTGGATGAGCCGACAGCAATGCTTGATCCAAATGGTAGAAAAGAAGTTATAAAGACAGTACTTGAATTAAATAAAAAAGAAAATATCACAGTGATACTTATTACTCACTATATGGAGGAAGTAGTTGAAGCTGACAGAGTTATAGTTATGGATGAGGGTAAAATTGTGATGGACGGTGCACCTAAAGATGTATTTTCACATGTAGAGGAACTTAAAAAACTTAGATTGGATGTACCAAGCACAACAGAACTGGCGTATGAGCTTAAACAATCAGGAATTGATCTGCCTGATGGCATACTGACATTGGATGAGCTGGTAGACAATCTTTTGCCGATATTAAAATAGAAAACTATTTGGAGATAATAATGCAAGAAAATATGCAAATAGAAGCAAAAAAATTGAATTTTATATATGGAGAGGGAACGGCATTTGAACAATATGCCCTAAAGGATGTATCATTTACAATAAAACAGGGAGAGTTCATAGGTATTATAGGACATACAGGTTCTGGAAAATCTACATTGATACAGCATTTGAATGGTCTAATAAAGGCTACATCAGGTGATTTATTGTTTAAAGGTGAAAATATATATGCTCCAAAGTACGATATGAAGCTTTTGAGGCAAAAAGTAGGCTTGGTATTTCAATATCCTGAACACCAGCTTTTTGAGGTGGATGTACTCTCAGATGTTATGTTTGGACCAAGAAATCAAAAACTTTCTGAGGAAATAGTAGAAGCTCGTGCCAAAGAGAGTCTGGCATTGGTTGGACTGGACGAAACTTATTATAAAAAATCACCTTTTGAACTTTCAGGAGGACAAAAAAGAAGAGTTGCCATAGCAGGAGTTTTGGCGATGAATCCGGAAGTTCTTATATTGGATGAGCCTACAGCCGGACTTGATCCAAAAGGAAGAGATGAACTTTTTGAAGAAATCATTGAGCTGAAAAAATCAAGAGATATGACCATTATTTTGGTTTCACATAGTATGGAAGATGTAGCAAAATATGTGGATAGACTCCTTGTTATGAATAATGGAGAACTAGTGCTTGATGGAACTCCTAAGGAAGTTTTCAAGCAGTATAAATTCCTTGAAAGTATTGGACTTAGTGCACCGGGAATAACCTATATAGTTGAAAGATTAAAAAAAGAAGGTATAGACTTGGGTGACGATATTACCACAATACGAGAGGCAAAAGATGCAATATTAGAATATATCAGGAGAAAGGATAAAAATGCTTAGAGATATTACATTGGGACAGTATTATCCCATAAATTCTGTAATACATAGACTTGACCCAAGGACCAAGCTTTTTGGTACAATGATTTTTATCATTTCTCTATTTATAGCAAACTCTTGGTTGGGGTATGCACTTGCGACAATGTTTTTGGTACTTGCTATAAGTTTATCAAAAGTTCCGGTAAAATTTATGTTAAAGGGACTTAAGGCAGTACTGATACTGCTTATTATAAGTGTAAGTTTTAATCTGTTTTTAACTGATGGTGAGGTTATACTTAAGCTTTGGATATTTAAGATAACCAAAGAGGGAGTTAGAGTTTCAATATTTATGGGTCTAAGATTAATTTTTCTCATAGTGGGTTCATCCATAATGACTTTGACTACAACTCCAAATGCATTGACAGATGGACTTGAAAAAAGTATGGGTTTTTTGAAGGTTATAAAGATACCGGTACATGAGATATCTATGATGATGTCAATTGCTCTTAGATTCATACCTATCTTAATAGAGGAGACTGATAAGATAATGAAAGCACAGATGGCAAGGGGTGCTGATTTTGAGTCAGGAAATATTGTACAAAAGGCAAGGGCGATGGTGCCTCTGCTTGTACCTCTGTTTATTTCTGCAATGAGAAGGGCTACAGATTTGGCAATGGCAATGGAAGCCAGATGTTATCATGGTGGTGAGGGCAGAACCAAGCTTAAACCTTTAAAATATAAGAAAATTGATATACTTGCATATTTATATTATTTAATATATATGATTATATGTATTGCTATAGTTTTTGTTTTTAGAAAGTAGGGTAATGAGAAGAATAAGACTTATAGTATCCTATGACGGTACAAATTATTGTGGATGGCAAAAACAGCCAAATGGTGTTACAATAGAAGAAGTACTTAATAATGCTATTTCAAAGCTTACCGGAGAAGAGATAGAGATAATAGGTGCTTCAAGGACAGATTCCGGAGTTCATGCCTATGGAAATATAGCTGTATTTGATACAAATGCCAGAATGGCGGCAGATAAGTTTGCATTTGCTATAAATCAAAGACTTCCGGATGATATTAGAATACAACATTCTGATGAGGTTGAAGCAGGTTGGCATCCAAGAAAGAATAACTGTATAAAGACTTATACATATAGAATTTTAAATCGTAAGATTGATATACCTACAGAGAGACTTTATGCACATTTTTGTTACTTCAATCTGGATGTTGATAAAATGAGAGAGGCAAGCGGATACTTTATAGGAACACATGATTTTACAAGCTTTTGTTCACAAAAATCCCAGGCCTCATCACCTGTAAGAACTATATTCTCTTTAGAAGTATTACAGGATGAAGATATGATTACAATAGTAATACGAGGTGATGGATTTCTCTACAATATGATTCGTATCATAGCAGGTACTTTGATAAAGGTGGGTATGGGAGTTTATCCGCCAAGCCATATAGTGGATATAATGAAAGCAAAGAATAGAAACTTGCAGGGCAGACCATGCCTGCAAAGGGACTGACTTTGGTAGAAATTGAATATATTTAAGAGAGATGCGAGATTATCGCATCTCTTTTTTTGAAAAAAATTATAAATAGCAAGATATGTAGAAAAAAGGCTATAAACAGCAATAAATGTGTAGTCAAAATATTAAGATAAATAGTACAATAATTAAAAATTAAAGGAGGAATATGTTGTATTCGGCAGGAATTAAACATGATAAGAATAGTATTATCAGTTTATTTATAACAGAGTTTAGACTTTACGAGAAAAAGAACTGTATTATTCAGACTATTATTAGGAGCAATATTTATAATAGCTGCAATATTTCTTAATCTTGCTACTCCGATAAAGGGAATAATGATTGCTATAGGAGCATGGTTTATATCAAGTACAGATTTTCCGGCAAGACTTAGAGCTGATGAAAATATAAGAAAGTTTGGAAATGAATTTCCTATATTCAAGTATGAGTTTAAAGGTTCATATTTTATAGTTAAAGAAAAGAAATCAATGAATATAGATTATTCAAAAAGTAGAACATTTAGTCTTAGATGGGGAATATATTTATATTTTTATGGGTAGATCAAATGCCATAATACTTGATAAGAAAGAAGTTAAGGGATTTTTGAAAAAAATACTGATAGAGATACTATTGAATCATTCAAGATTTTTTTGGAAGAAAAAAACGAAAAAAGAAATTTGAAGTGTCAAAAAAGTCTTATTTTTTTCTCAATATATTTGATATAGTGGATATTTTCAGAAAAGGAAAATAATGACAGATATATGGTGGGTTCATATATTTGTATTATATAGGAATAATGTTCCGAATAAAATTTAGGAGGTTATTATGGTAATAAAGAAAATTATTACTAGCGTGCTGGCAGGAGTAACGGCATTGTCACTTGCAGCTTGTGGTGCACCAAGATTTACAGTAAATGATGCAGGTGAAAAAGTATTCAACTTAAAACTTGGTCATAATATGGCTGAGGATCATACTGTACATATTGTTTTATCAGAGTTCGTGGAGAGTGTGAGAGAGAAGTCGCATGGTACTATCAATATCACAATATTTCCGAATGGAACTCTGGGTTCTGAAACTGATATGATCGCTCAGATTCAAGGCCAGGCACTTGATATGGCAAAGGTTTCAGCATCAACATTGGGAAATTTTTCGAAACTGTATAATGCGTATGCGGTACCATATGTTTTTAATGATAAGGAACATTATTTTGGTGTAATGGATAGCGATATAGCAAAGAAGTGTATGAGTCGACAGAAGCTGACGGTTTTAGAGGACTTACTTGGTTAGATTCAGGTGCCAGATCATTCTATACAGTTAAGCGACCAATAAGGAAGCCGGAGGATCTAAGGGGACTTAAGATAAGAACTATGGATTCAAAGATGGCTATTGATATGATGAAGGCACTTGGAGGTTCTGCAACTGTTATGGGATATTCTGATATTTATACAGGATTGCAGCAAGGTGTAATTGATGGTGCAGAGAATAATGTTACAGCTATGAGAGACCATGGAGAAGTGGCACATTATTATTCATATGATGAGCATACCAGAATCCCTGATATTATAGTTATGTCAGAAAAGATCTGGGATGAAATGAGTGATGAACAAAGAGCCGTAATGACTGAGTGTGCAAGAGAGGCATCACAGGAATATATAGGCAAATGGGCAGAATTCGAGAATAAGGTCGTAGATAAGGCAAAAAATGAGTTTGGTGTAGAATTTGTTACAGATGTTGATAAAGCTGCATTCCAAGAGGCTTGTAAACCAATATATGATGCTTTAAAGACTGAACAGCCTGAAGTTTATAATATAGTTGAAAAGATACAAAATTTCAAAGTACAGAAATAGGTGGAAATATGAAAGCACTTGATAAATTTTTGGATAATGCCATGAGGTTTTTGATGGCTATAGCTATGGGTTCACTGGTAGTTGGTGGAACATGGCAGATTTTTACAAGATGGATTTTAAAAAATCCTTCTACATTTACTGAAGAGTTTATGAGATATATGCTTATATGGGCAAGCATGATTGGATCTGCATATTGCTTTTATAAGGATAAGCATTTAGCACTTGATCTTGTAAAGGATAAGCTTAAAGGTATCCCTGCAATGTGTTTATCAGTTTTTATTGAAGTATGTATACTGGCATTTTTATTTGTAGTATTTGTTTATGGTGGTGGGCGTATGGCAATCAGCTCTACTAACTATTCACCTGTAATGCATATACCTTTTAAGGTTTTGTATATAGTGCTTCCATTGTCAGGCATATTGGCAATACTGGGAAGAGTTTTAAAATATATTCAGTATTTTAGCGAAAGAAAGGCAGGTAAATAAGTGGTTATACAATCGGTTTTAATGCTCTTTGGCGTATTTTTTGTAATGTTATTTGCCGGAGTTCCTATTTCAGTTGGTATTGGTATAGCTTCCATTGCAACTGCTTTGGCAAGTTTTGATCCAAATCCGGGTATCGGGGTTTTATCATTTATAGCAGCACAGAGAAGTTTCTCAGGTATTGACTCATTTTCATTATTGGCATTGCCATTCTTTACATTGGCAGGAAATATAATGAATAAAGGTGGAATTGCAAACAGACTTGTACGACTTGCAAGACTCTTTGTGGGCTGGATTCCGGGATATCTGGCGGCTACAAATGTACTGGCAAATATGTTTTTCGGTGCTATTTCAGGTTCATCGGTTGCGGCTACATCTGCCATGGGAAGTATTATGAGTCCGCTTGAACTTGAAGAAGGTTATGATCCGAACTATTCCGCAGCTGTAAATATTTGTTCGGCACCGACAGGAATTATTATTCCACCATCAGGTCCGCTGATTCTTTATTCAATTACAGCAGGTGGTGTTTCAGTTGCTGCACTTTTTATGGGCGGATATCTTCCGGGTGCATTACTTGGAATTTGCGTTTTGGTGGTAGCAATGTTTATTGCATATAAAAAGGGATATAAATCATCAACCGTAAAAGAAGATGTACCTGCAATTAAGATAATAATTGATGCAATACCTTCATTACTTGCAGTTATTTGGTTATGGCAGGAATCCTACTTGGATGGTTTACAGCTACAGAGGCAGGAGTGGTTGCGGTACTTTATTGTGGAGCACTTGGATTTATATACAGAGAGCTTACATTAAAGAATGTATATGAGCTTTTGGCAGATACTATGATGAGTTCAGCAACAATACTTTTCCTTATATCAACATCTACCATTATGTCATATGTAATGACAGTTTCGGGTATACCGGGAGCTATCAGCTCTATGATAATGGGAGTTTCAGACAATAAATTTGTAATTTTACTTATTATGAATGTATTTTTGCTGGTTATGGGAATGTTCCTTGATCTTACACCTGCAGTACTTATATTTACACCTATATTCCTTCCGATAGTAAAGAGCATTGGTATGAGTCCTGTGCATTTTGGTATAATGTTTATTATGAATCTTGGTATCGGATCTGTAACACCACCTGTAGGTTCTTGCTTATTTGTAGGTTGTGGTGTTGGTAATGTTAAGATTGAGGGTGTAACAAAATATATTATTCCAATGTTTGTAGCCATGGTTGTGGCACTGTTACTTATCACATATATACCGTTTATATCACTGGGAATACCTTATCTGGCAGGACTTGTGTCATCAATTTAATAGGAGCGTTTATGCAAATTGTAAAAAAATTTGAGTCCTTATCTAAGGCCGGTAAATTTTATATAGTACATACTAATAATGCAGATATAAAGATTTATTTTCTTACAGATGAAATCATAAGAATAAGAGCATCTTTTGATAAGAATTTTAAGGAAGAATCATATGTTCTATCAACTCTAGGTTGGGATGACAGACTTGATATTGTATCAGGAGAATATAGAAAGAAAATAGATCCTATTGAGCCTGATATAAAAGAAGACGAAGACCAAATATTATTCGAAACTGAAAAACTAAAGCTGATTCTTGATAAAAAAAGCATAGGATTTTGTCTGTATGATATAGAGGGAGATTTACTATACTCGGATTTAAATGGCAATCCTTTTATACTTGATTCAAACAATAGAGTAAATCATTATTCAAGGATGGAAGAAGACGAATGCTTCTATGGCTTTGGTGAAAAGGCGGGAATCTTAAATAAGAATAAGACTTTCCTACGAGAAAGAGCCACAGATGCCATGGGCTATGATGCTGATAAGATGGATACATTATATAAGCATATACCATTCTATATAAGAATGAGGAGAGCAAGTAAAAAGGCTGTAGGACTTTTCTATCACAATTTCTATGAATCTGTCTTTAATATGGGCTGTGAAAAGAGTAATTACTGGCCCAGATACACATATTTTCAGGCAGACGGAGGTGATATAGATCTCTATCTTATTGGTGGTAACAGTATCAAAAGAGTAGTGGATAATTATACTTTATTGTCAGGAAGACCTGCACTTTTGCCAAAGAGAGCACTTGGATATCAGGGCTCATCAATGTATTATCCTGAACTTGAAAAGGACTCTGATGACGCAGTGTTAGAATTTATTGATACCATTAAAGAAGAGGGATTTCCCGATAGATGGATTTCATCTCTCAAGTGGTTATACAAGCTATAATAATAAAAGATGTGTATTCACCTGGAATTTAGACAGATTCAAAGATCCTAGAGATTATTTCAAAAAAATGAATGATAAAGGAGCACAGAATGTTCCTAATGTAAAGCCCGGAATACTTTTAATGCATCCCAAATTTGATGAGTTTGTAGAAAAAGATGTATTTGTAAAAGACTCTGAAAAAGATACATACGCCATAGGAAGTTGGTGGGGAGGAGATGGAGCCTTTTGGGACTTTACAAAGGCTGATGCCAGAAAAGCTTGGAAAGAGTACCTTACAGAGAATGTAATAGATATCGGTACAGACTCTATTTGGAATGACAACTGCGAGTACGACTCACTCTTAGATAAGGATACAAAAGTAGATTTTGACGGAGAAGGTGGAACGATAGGAGAATTAAAGCCTCTTATGAGTACTATAATGTGTCAAATAGCAAATGAAGCGGTAGTTGAACATAATAAAAATGCCAGACCTTATGTGGTTTGCAGGAGTGGAAGTGCCGGCATACAAAAGTATGCACAAACATGGTGTGGTGATAATCTCACCAACTGGAATTCTCTAAAATATAATATTCCTATTATCACAGGCATGGGGCTTTCGGGTCAACCAAATGAAGGTGCAGATATAGGAGGATTTGCAGGTCCTGCACCGAGTGAAGAACTCTTTGTGCGTTGGGTACAAAATGGTATATTCCAGCCTAGATTTTCGATCCATTCTGCAAGCAGTGATAATACTGTAACTGAACCATGGATGTTTAAAAATTCTACTGATATCATCAGAGATGCTATAAACTTTAGGTATAAGCTAACACCCTATTTCTATTCTTTGGAGTATGAAGCAAGCAGGCATGGCAGTCCAATAATGAGACCATTGGTATATGAATTCCAAAATGATGAAAATACTTTTGATGAAAGTTTTGAATTCACATTGGGAAGAGATATTTTAGTGGCGAATGTACTTGAAGAAAATGCAAAGAGCATTGAAGTATATCTTCCTAAGGGTAGTACATGGTACGATTACAATGATAATTTTAAGAAATATGAGGGTGGACAGACTATAGTAATACCGGTTGATATTTCCACTATACCTATGTTTATCAGAAGTGGTGCTATTATACCTATGTCTGGAAATAAGCTTACAAGTATGGCGATGGATAAGGTTGAAGCTTTGGAGCTTTTGGTGGCTACAGGTGAAAATAGAAGCTTTGTACTATATGATGATGACGGTGTAAGTAATGACTTCAAAAAAGGTGTATTCAAAAAGACTACTATAGAAATGTCGGGAGATGAGATTATAAAGCTTAACTTTAAGTCTGAGGGGGGCTATAAGGACAGCATAAAAACAGTAAGGACAAATATCATTAAGAAAGAAAAGAGTCCTTTCCATGTTAGTCTTGCAGGCAGAAAGCTGCCACATTTCTTAAACAGAAGAAAATTTGATGCATCAAGTGAAGGTTGGTATTATTCACAGACAAATAGAAGCGTTGAGATAAAATATGATAATCCGGAAAGTGATTATGAGCTTATTGTATCTTTTGAAATGTTTGATTTGATAGGTATGTAAATGATAGTAAAAGGCTTTGAAAAATTAATTGAAATCGAAAACGGTTATATGATAGAGGCAAAGAATGCCTCTATCAAGGTTATTGCACTTACTGATGAAATAATTAGAGTAAGAGTAAGCTTTGATAAAAAATTTATAGAAACTTCTTATGCTCTGGTAACCACCGCTTGGGAAGATAATCTGGATGAACTTTTTGCAGATGAAAGGACAAGGATTGAAGCAGCCAAATTGGACTACAAAGAGGATGATAAGAAGATAGTATTTAGAACAAAGAAATATATACTTACACTTAGAAAAGATCCTCTTTCTTTCAGTTTGGAAGATGTCTTTGGAAATGTTATATACAGAGATTTGAAGGAGAGGGCTTTTGATAAGGACTATCTTGGAAGAGTCTCACATTACTCACTTTTGGATTTGGAAAAAGATCATTTCTACGGTTTTGGTGAAAAAACGGGTCATCTTGATAAAAAGGGCAGAAGGCTTAGGATGAATCCAAAGGATGCTATAGGTCATAACCCCGAAAACGGAGAGCCTTTATATAAGCATATACCTTTTTATATAAGAATAAATGAGGATATTAAAAAGCCTCTGGGATTATTCTATAACAACTCATATGATGCTGTTTTTGATATGTGCAATGAAATAAGCGGATACTGGGACAGATATACATATTATCAGGCTGAGGGCGGTGATATAGATCTTTTCTTTATATGTGGAGAGAACATAAAGGATGTTATAGATAATTATACATATCTTACCGGAAGATCTGCAATGCCTACAAAGCAGGAAATGGGATTTACCGCATCTACAATGTACTATGCAGAATTGGAAGAAAATTGTGATGAGGAAATATATAAGGTAATCAAAAAGCATTTTGATGAAAATATATATATTGATAATTTCTGGTTGGCATCAGGGTATTCATCAGGCGAAAAAGATAATCTAAGATATACATTTAACTGGAATAAAAAGAGATTTCCGGATCCTGAAGGATTTTTTGAAAAGATGAATGCCATGGGAATAAATGTTATTCCAAATATGAAGCCCGGAATATTGCCAAATCATCCATATATGAAGGAATTTGTAGAAGCTGATGCATTTGTAAAAGATTCTGAGGGAAAAGAAGACTATATAGGTCGCTGGTGGGGTGGTTATGGAAAATTTATCGACTTTACTAAGGAAAGCGGCAGAAAAGTCTGGGGTGAACTTTTAAAGAGAACCTTACTTTTAAAGGGTTCAAAAACTGTATGGAATGATAATTGTGAGTATGACGGTGTAGAAGACAGACTTGCAAGAGTGGACAATAACGGCCAGGGTGGAAATATGGCTGAACTAAAAATAATCCACTCAAATATGATGGCATATGTGGCTAAAAAGCTCTTGCAGAGGTTTATCCGAATGAAAGACCATATATTATAAACAGGGCAGGATTTGCAGGTATACAAAGATATGCCCAAGTTTGGGGCGGTGATAATCTTACATCCTGGGATACACTAAAATACAATATTGCAACAATAATAGGAATGGGACTTTCAGGAGTTGCAAATATGGGATGTGATATCGGCGGTTTTGCCGGAGGAGCACCGGAGGGAGAACTTTTACTTAGGTGGATACAAAGCGGTATATTCCAGCCCAGATTTTGTATGAATTCAGCAAATAATGATAATACAGTTACTCAAGCCTTTATGTATGATGAATATATGCCTGAGGTGATAGAAGCCTATGCTCTGAGATATAGAATGATTCCTTATATGTATTCACTTATGAGAGAGGCCAATTTAAAGGGCACACCTGTAATGAGACCTTTATTTATGGAATTTCCCAATGATATAAATACATATAATGATAAGAATCTTACATTTATGTTTGGCAGCAGTTTACTTGTGGCAAATGTATTTGAAAAGGGAGCCAAGATTAGAAAAATATATTTGCCTGAGGGTTCAAGCTGGTATGATATAAATGATAGCTTTAGAGAATATCAAGGTGGTCAGACTATTTATATTGATGTAAACAGTTACAGTATACCTATGTTTTTAAGAGACAGCGGTATTTTCTTTACAACAAATGATATACATCAGGCGTCAAGAGATATTGCAAAACAGCTTGATTTTACTATATCTGCCAAGTCAGATGTTGAATTTTTTATATATGATGATGACGGACACTCCAAAGACTATGAAAAAGGAAAATATCTAAATACTTTGATCAAGGTAAAAGCCGGAGATATTACTACTATTTCCTTTGAAAAGAGCGGTGATTATAAGGAAAGCATAGAAAATATTACTTTAAAACTTGTAAGTAAGAAAAAAGGTGCCTTCTATGTAAGTGCAGATGATAAGCTTTTAAAGAGATTTCTGGTAAAAGATAACTTTGATGAGGCAAATGAAGGGTGGTATTATAATCTTTCAGACAGAACCATAATGGTAAAAACTAAAAATCCAAAGAATAAAAGCTTTGATATAAAGATAAGTACAGAGAAATTTGATCTTATAGGAATGGTATTGGAAAATGAATAAAAAAGGCTGTTGTCCGGAGACAAAAAAATATAGTAGTTAAGCTATATTAATTAATGTAAGTCCTCGGTACAACAGCTTTTTTTGGTTCTTTGTCAAATGTTGGGGTGGGTTGATTTTTCAACTCACTTTTTATATTTGTAACTAAGTCGACAATATATTCAAATTTAATTTTTTTATATTTACTTATAAAAAAATTAGTGTATATAATTAGTAATAATAGGAATTATTATTAGTTAAAACGACGAAATTACAAAAAAATACTATTGTGTATACAATTATTTTATGTTAAATATAATAGTAACAGGTTAGGGAAACCTATTATTTACCTTTTGGGTATAGTTATTTTCCTATACTGATTAGAACAAAAATATTTTATTTATATAAGGAGGCAATTATGTCATTGATTAACAAAGAGGTTGGAGAGTTTAGTGTACAGGGATTCCATAAGGGAGATTTTGTTGAAGTATCTAAGAAGGATATCTTAGGAAAGTGGAGCGTATTTTTCTTCTATCCAGCAGATTTCACATTTGTATGTCCTACAGAGTTAGAGGATTTACAGAAGAACTATAAGGAGTTTGCTGAGGCAGGATGTGAGATTTATTCAGTTTCAACAGATACACATTTCACACATAAGGCATGGCATGATCATTCAGAACGTATCTCAAAGATTGAGTATCCAATGCTTGCAGATCCTACACATGTACTATCAAGAGATTTTGAAGTGTATATAGAGGAGAACGGTTTAGCAGAGAGAGGTTCTTTTATAATAAATCCTGATGGAAAGATCGTTTCTTATGAAGTAAATGCAGGTGGAGTTGGAAGAAACGCAGAAGAGCTTTTAAGAAAGCTTCGTGCTTGTCAGTTCGTTCATGAGCATGGTGATCAGGTTTGTCCTGCAAAATGGCAGCCGGGAGCAGAAACATTAAAGCCAAGTCTTGATCTTGTAGGTCAGTTATAATAATAGGGGATATTATGAGTAAGAACATGTATGATGCAGTCATTGTGGGTGGAGGTCCCGCAGGTCTGACGGCTGCTATTTATTTAGCTAGAGCATATTATCGTGTACTTGTTATAGAAAAAGAAAAATTTGGCGGTCAGATTACTCTGACTGCCGAAGTTGTAAATTATCCGGGTATTGAGCATATTTCAGGTGCAAAGCTTGGCGAGCAAATGAGAAAACAGGCTGAAAACTTTGGTGCTGAGTTCTTGCTTGCTACAGTAAATTCAATTGATATGGATGGTGATATCAAAAAAGTTCATACATCAAAGGGAGATATTGAGTGCTTTGGAGTAATACTTGCAACAGGTGCATCTCCAAGAATGATAGGATTTGAGGGAGAAGCTAAGTTCAAGGGACATGGAGTTGCATATTGTGCAACATGTGATGGTGAGTTCTTTAAAGGAAAGGAAGTTTTTGTTGTAGGCGGAGGTTTTGCTGCAGCAGAGGAAAGTGTATTCTTAACAAAGTATGCAAGCCATGTGACTATTCTTATAAGAGAACCCGACTTTACCTGTGCAAAGACTACAGCTCAACATGCCTATGATAATGAAAAAAATCACAGTACTTACACATACTGAAGTAGTAAAAGTTGAAGGTAATGATGTTCTAGAGAGAATTGTTTATAAGAACAATCAAACAGGTAAGGAAGAGGTCTTTGAAGATAAAAATGGATTTGGAGTGTTTGTATTTGCCGGATATGAACCTGCGACTGCTATTGTAAAGGACTTTGGAGTATTGGATGAAAGAGGATATGTGATTACAGATGCATCAAAGAAAACTTCAGTTGAAGGATTATATGCAGCAGGAGATGTCTGTATAAAGCCTCTTAGACAGGTAGTAACTACTGTTGGAGATGCAGGTATTGCAGCAACAGAACTTGAAAAGTATATTTCTTCAATGCACAAAAAGACAGGTATTAAGCCTATAGTTCCTGTTCGCCAGTCAGGTGCAGGAAAAGGAAGTTTACCTAAGGAAGAAGTTAAAGAAGAAGGACTATTTTCATCTGATATGCTTGCACAGTTAAATACTGTGTTTGGTAAGATGGAAAAAGATATTTTACTTAAGGTGTATGTGAAAGATGATGACACCTCAAAGGAACTGCTTTCATATATGTCAGAGCTGAGTAAGCTTACAGAAAAAATATCTCTAGAAGAAATTCATGATGATTCCAAGGCACCGCTTGTAGAAGTATGCAAGGATGGAGAATACAGCGGTTTAGCTTTCCATGGTGTACCCGGAGGCCATGAGTTTACTTCATTTATTCTTGGTATATACAATGTATCAGGACCGGGACAGGGATTAAGTGATGATATCAAAGAGAAAATTCTTGCGATAAAAGAAAAGGTTTCATTTAAACTTCTGGTATCATTAAGCTGTACTATGTGTCCGGATTTGGTTGTAGCGGTGCAAAGAATAGCTTCATTGAACCCATTGGTAGATGCTCAGGTTTATGATATAAATCATTTTGGAGACTTGAGAGAAAAATATCATGTGATGAGTGTGCCATGTATGGTAATGAACGAAGAGAAAGTTTTCTTTGGCAAAAAGAGTATAGAAGAAGTCCTTGATTATATAAACAACTAAATACTGAAAGTCATTGAATTTAAAAGGCTGAACTATGTTATAAAAGTCAAGTTTTGTAACGGTTCAGCCTTGCTTTTTATATAGAAAAAATGATAAAATATTGAATATCTGACAGCGTGAATTGTAGCATATTCCGAAGTTGGAGTTGTAGCTTTTAAGTATTGTTTATTAAAGCCTTTCAAGGTTAAAACAAGGGGAATAATAATGAAACTCAATCAAAAAAGTATTTTAGAAAATACAGCAAAATGGAAAGAGCTTGGCTATGCACTACCGAAGTATGATAGAGAAGACGTAAAAAAGAATACACTGGCAAATCCAAACTGGATACATTTTGGTGCCGGAAATATTTTTAGAGCTTTTCAGGCAAATGTACTGAATAATCTTTTAAATGAAGCTAAAACGGATATTGGACTTGTAGTGGCTGAGGGCTTTGACTATGAGATAATAGACAAGGCATTTAAAAAATTTGATGATTTGACAATATATATGAAACTCTGTTGTGACGGAAGAGTTGAGAAAAATATTGTAGGATCAGTTGTAGAGTCTTTAAGAGTTGACCCTGATAATGTAGATTATGAAGCGTTGAAAGAGCTTTTTAGAAAACCTTCACTTCAAATGGTAAGCTTTACCATTACCGAAAAAGGATATGCTGTAGTGGATGGAAATGGAAATACTCCATCCGGAATTGAAACGGACTTTAAAATAGGTCCTGACAAAGCTACAAGTTATATGGGCAAAGTATGTGCCATGCTGTATGAGAGATTTAAGGCAGGTGCTATGCCTGTAGCTATGGTAAGTATGGATAACTGTTCACATAATGGTGATAAGTTAAAGGCTGCAGTAGTGGCGTTTGCAAAAAACTGGTGTAATAATGGTGTTTGTGATAAAGGTTTTTTAGAATATGTAGAGGATGAGCATAAGGTAAGCTTCCCATGGTCTATGATTGATAAGATAACACCAAGGCCGGCAGATTCTGTAATGGATATGCTCATTAAAGATGGCATAGAGGATGTAGACTTTGTAAAGACAAGTAAGAATACATTTGTAGCTCCTTTTGTAAATGCAGAAGAGACAGAATATCTTGTAATAGAGGATAGCTTCCCAAATGGCAGACCAAAACTTGAAGAAGGCGGTGTAATGTTTACAAGGCGTGAAGTCGTAGATATGGTAGAGAGAATGAAGGTATGTACCTGCCTTAATCCACTACATACAGCCCTTGCAATATATGGATGTCTCTTAGGATATGAAAAAATTAGCGATGAGATGAAAGATGAGGAACTTACAAAGCTTATTAAGACTATAGGATATAAAGAAGGTCTTCCTGTAGTTACTGATCCGGAAATTATAAATCCGAAAGACTTTATAGACACAGTTGTAAAAGTAAGACTTCCAAATCCTTTTATGCCTGACACACCACAAAGGATTGCCTGTGATACTTCACAAAAGCTTGCAATAAGATTCGGTGAGACGATCAAAGCTTATGTAAAGTCAGATGTTTTGAATGTAGCTGATTTGAAGCTTATTCCTTTGGTATTTGCAGGTTGGGCAAGATATCTTATGGGAATAGATGATAATTTAAATAAATTTGAACTTAGTCCGGATCCGTTACTTGAAAAGGTGGTTACTATTTTAGCAGATATCAAGATTGGTGATAGAGATGTACATTCAAAGATTGAAAAGCTCTTTAGTGATGCTTCCATATTTGGAGTAAATCTTTATGAAGTAGGATTGGGCGAAACTGTTGAGAATTATTTTGTGGAACTTATAGCAAGAAAGGGTGCAGTAAGAGATACATTAAAGAAGTATGTATAAGGGCCAAAAGGTTCTTTTGATAAAATATAAGCATTAAGTAAGGAGAAATGTATGCAAATGACTTGGCGTTGGTACGGAGAAGGGAATGACTCCGTTACCTTAAAGCAGATCAAGCAGATTCCGGGTGTTGAAGGCATTGTATGGGCATTACATAATAAGGCTGCCGGAGAAGTTTGGGAAGTAGCTGAAATAGAAGAGGTAAGAAAACAAATTGAGCCATATGGCTTTAATATGGATGTTGTAGAATCTGTAAATGTCCATGATGATATAAAAATAGGCTTGCCCAGCAGAGATGCTCTTATCGAAAATTACAAGATAACTCTTAGAAATCTTGCAAAATTCGGTGTAAAAGTAGTGTGTTATAATTTTATGCCGGTATTTGACTGGACCAGGACTGATCTACACCATGAGCTTCCGGATGGATCGAATGCCCTTTTTTATGAGAAGAAAATTATTAAAGAAGATCCTATGGAGATGGCAAAATATATTATCGAAGGTTCAAAAGGATATACTATGCCGGGATGGGAACCTGAGAGACTTGAGCATTTGCAAGAACTTTTTGATGCATATAAGCCGGTGACAAAAGAGAAACTTTGGGAAAATCTGAAGTATTTCTTAGAGGCTATTTTGCCAACATGTGAGGAATGTAATATTAAGATGGCCATTCATCAGGATGATCCGCCATGGGATATTTTCGGACTCCCAAGGCTTTTGGTAGATGAGGCTGCTATTGATAAATTTTTGAAATTGGTAGACAACCCATATTCAGGACTTACACTTTGTTCAGGTTCACTTGGAGCAAATGAAAATAATAGAGTTGCAAATATAGTAAGAAAGCATTGTGACAGAATATATTTTGCACATGTACGAAATGTAAAGCATTATGAAGGTGGAGATTTCTCAGAAGTTTCACATAGAGATTGCGATGGAGATGTAGGAATACTTGATATTGTTAAAGCATATCATGACTGTGGCTATACTGGATATATTCGTCCTGACCATGGAAGACATATCTGGGATGAAAAAAGTAGACCGGGATATGGACTTTATGACAGAGCACTTGGTGTTATGTATATCCTTGGTATATGGGATACACTTGAGAAGTTTGATAAGAAATAAAGTATCTTTTTGGGAGGGCTTGTCCCTCCTTTTTTGGTAGAAAAAATTTACATGTGTTAAGTATTAGTGTATTTATTTAGAATATGTTTCTTCGATTGGAATTTGATTGTAAGAAAATTGTAATTTTTTAGAAAGATAAATTACATTGCATTATTAGAGGGATAGTGATATTATCCTTTATGTTTGGTTAAGAAAATATTAATTTACGAATATGGAGGGATATATGAAGAAATTTTTAGCAACAATAACATTAGGAGTAGCATTAACAGTTGGTGCAGCATTTGCAGCTGTAGCAGCTCCATCAGTGATAGTAATACCATCAAAGCACAGCTACAGTAACAACAGCAACACCATCAACAGCAACATCATCTGTTGCAACACCATCAACAGCAACAGGTTCTAACTCAGGAAGATCACGTGGTTCTTCAGGTGGATCATCAGGTGGTTCAGGATCTAAGAGCTCAGCTCAAAGTGTTTCAAATTCAGCAGGAACATGGGTTAAGGATGCTAATGGCTGGTGGTTAAACTATGGTGCAGGAAATTATGCAAAGAATACTTGGGTATTTAAGGATTCTAACTGGTATTATTTCAATGCAGATGGTTATATGTATACTTCATGGTTATATATCAATAACAACTGGTACTACTTACATGATGACGGTCATATGAACATAGGTTGGTTGCGTACAGAGGATACAAAGTTATGGTATTACTTTGATGCCAATGGTGCTATGTGGTACAATGCAACAACTCCTGACGGATACTATGTAAATAGTGACGGAGTTTATGTAGAAAGATAATTATATAAAATTGTAAGGTGGATAGATCTTTGGTCTGTCCACCTTTTTGCTTTTAAGTTCTATATCATTTAAAACACAATTTTTACATTTTAAGTACATATTCTGAACATAAATTTAAGGGATAATACAGAGCATAGATATCAACCCCATTTTAGAAACGATGTACAATGTGAAAAAGAACAAAAAGAAAATGTGTGCTTGGCTTATGACTATAGCACTTGGTTTAGCAATAGTAGGATGTTAAAATACAAAACAACAACTAATACAACAACTATAGTAGCAACAGATGACGGCCTAAATGCAAGAGGTCTTATAGATGACAGTGCGTCAGATGCAGAGAAAGAGGTATATGGTGAGGAAAACCAGGCTGATACATATCTGAAAATTACAGGAGGTGTTGTAAATGTAGATGCCAAAACTTTATAACCGCATATTATTCAAGTACACTTGAATCAGGTACAGAGATTAAGGTAACTGATAAGGATGGAAATTTAAATATATTGATAAAAATATATAAAATGATAAACTTACATGGAAGGGTTGTACTCTTCCAAGTTTTTTATTGAGGAGATTTATGGATATATATATGGCACCGATGGAGGGTGTAACAAATTATGTTTTTAGAAAAGCATATATAAAGCATTTTAAAGGTGTAGACAAATTTTTTACACCTTTTATAACACCACATATGAAAAAGGGCTTTTCAAAATCTGAACTTATGGAATTGAATGCGAATTATAACAAAACACAGTATCTTATACCACAAATATTGACAAACAATTCTGATGATTTTTTGAAGCTTGCATATGAGATAAAAGAGATGGGATATAATGAATTCAATATAAATCTGGGATGCCCGTCAGGTACGGTAACATCAAAAAAAAGAGGATCGGGATTTTTGCAGGATGTGGTGGCTTTGGATAGATTCTTTTATGATATTTTTGAGAAAAAGGATGATATAAAAATATCTGTTAAGACAAGAATTGGATTTTCAGATTATGATGAATGGGAGGATTTGCTAAAAGTATATGAAAAGTATGAATTTTGTGAAATAATAATCCATCCAAGACTTAGAAGTGATTTTTATAAGAACAATATTCATATGGAGGCTTTTTTATCTGCATGCAAAGAGTTAAAACAAAAAAACTTATATACAATGGAGATATAAATACATTAGAAGATAATGTAATTTTTAAATAAAAAAATCTGCCATCAAACAGAGTCTTTGGAATTATGATTGGTAGAGGTCTTGTAAGAAATCCATTTTTAGCAGAGTCAATAAAGAAAAAAAGATAATATTTATGACATTGATAAAGCTGTAGAATTTCTTGATGATATAGTAAATGAGTACCTATCACTGGATTTTGGTGAGAGAAATACATTGTTCAAGCTTAAGGAAATCTGGGGAATGATGTTAGGTGATAATGAAAAAAATATACTAAGATATTAAAAAAAGATAAGAAAAGTCAAACACTGTTAAAGAATATAATCTGGTTGTAAATGAATTTAAAAAAATATGGAATAATATATATTAAAAATATTCCCTTCTAAGTACCAAGCATTTTTTTATACGTAGAAGGGAACATATTGGTAATTGTTTTAGATATAGGGAGATTGGTTATTTTATGTCCATCCACCATCTATGGTTATAATTTGACCTGTAATATATTCAGATATTGATATTCTATAAACCAATTTTGCAACTTCTTCGGTTTTTCCGGCTCTTCCCATTGGTATTTCATCAAATATAGCATTTAATTCTGCCGGATCAAATGAATTATTCATTTCAGTATCTATAAACCCCGGGGAAATAGCATTTACATTTATATGACTTGGTGCTAATTCTTTTGCAAGAGCTTTTGTGAATGAGTTCAGTCCGCCTTTTGAAGCAGAATACGCTGCCTCCATAGATGCTCCGACATTTCCCCATACTGAAGATATATTTATAATATGACCTGCTTGACTTTTTAGCATATGTGGAATAACATATTTTGATGTCAAAAAAGCTGAAGTTAAATTGGTATTGATTACATTATTCCACTCGTACAAAGACATATCTTGCAGCAATCCGATGTAGGATATACCTGCATTATTTATTAAAATATCTATAGGACCTATTATATTTGTTGATGAAAGTATAAACTTTTGAATCTCATCCTCTTTTGCGACATCGCATAGATCTATATAGCAATCTACACCTAAATCTTTACACTGCTTCTGTGTATTAGTTAATCCATCAAAGTCGGATCTTGCACATCCTATAATATTACATTTATTTTTTGCAAACTCCAGTGCTATTGCTTTTCCAATACCTTTGGAAGCCCCGGTTATAAGTACATTCATATGATTCTCCTTTAAAAAGATAAATATAGTAGTTTATACCTAAAAAACAGTAGTTTGTACCTTTTTAAGTAGATTTTATAGAATAGCCGGTATAATTGCAACTGTTAGAGAAATCAGATGATAGAGTGATATAAAAACCAATCAGGTTGAGAGTGTATAGGATATCATAGTGTAGGGGCCGTCAGAGATGATGGCTCTTTTGCTTTAAAAAGATATTTATGAGTGTAAGATAGACATATAAATGTATGAAAAAAATAGTATATTTTAAATAACTGCAGTTTATACCATAAAAAAACCGCAGTTCATACTTTTTTTATAAAAACTTTATTAAAAAAGTGCTATAATCATAATTGTCAAAGACAAGAAATGTTTGGGATACAAACCTTTCATAATATCAATGAGTTAGAGTTTTTAGAGAGCTAGGGTGATATTAAGGAGTGTGCTATATAAAGAGTGATGTAGAAAGAGTTAGAGTGATATTTTAACACAAAGGTTAGAAACTTTAGAGTGATGTAAAAATTAGAGTGGTATACAAACGCAAGAATTTTTAGAGTGATAAAAATGTTAGAGTTATATAAAAGGTATGGCAATTGAGCCATACCTTTTATATTGGATTAATTGATTCGAGTTCTTTCTCTCTTCTTCTTATATCTAGTTCATCTTCAACCAGATCTTGAAGTGAAATATTGTCGACTACATTGTTAATGGCATCCTCAACTTTTTTGAAAAGATTTTGGGTGACACAAAAATCGGAGTGCACACAAAAACCATGACCGTCAAGGCAGTCTACAGGAGATAGAGATCCCTCAGTAAGTCTAAGAATCTCACCGACTGTATATTCCTCCACAGGCTTGATAAGGAGATATCCGCCTTGAGCACCACGAATACTTTTTACAAGCTTCGCCTTAGAAAGTATGGAAACTATCTGCTCTAAATATTTTTCGGAAATACCATAAGATTTGGAAACCTGATTTATCTTTGTAGGAGAGTCTGAATTTATGGCAAACTCCACCATCATTTAATGCGTATCTACCCCTAGTAGAAATTTTCATTTCAATCCTCTTTTCTATTTAAACTGAAGACATTTAAGAGTTTGAGCCATATCATCAGTCTTGTCTTAGTTAATGCCTAGTACACAACTAGGAATTAATACTATAATATCAAATATAGAAATAAATGTAAACCAAGTATGGTGATATTATTAAAAATATATGGTATAATAGAGACTTTAAGAGAGTTTATAAATTTATACATATTATGTTTGAAATAGAAAGGGCAGATATGGAGAAGAAAAGTCAATTTTTTGATAATGCCGAAGCTATATTTAATGGGATGAACACCTTTCTCACCACAAAGACTGTAGTAGGAGAGCCGATTGTTGTGGGAGAGACCACTATAATACCATTGGTAGACGTAAGTTGCGGAATGGCAGCAGGTACATTTGAAGAAAGTTCAAAGTCAAAAGGTGGCGGTGGAATGAGTGCAAAGATATCACCTACTGCAATGTTAATAATTCAAGATGGTAGAACTAAAGTTGTCAACATAAAAAATCAGGACGCCATCAGCAAGATACTTGATATGGTTCCTGACCTTATAAATAAGATAACAAATAAGGCGGATGTCGATAAGGAAGCTACAAAACAAGCTGAAACAATATTAAATGAAAGCGAAAGTAAATATATTGATTGACATTTGCTATGTATTCAGTGTATAATAAATAAGTATGCCGCTCAATGTTGGTTTCAAGCCTGTTCCAGGCACCAATTTTGTCGAGTAATGATAAGAGGAGGTATCCTTATGTACGCAATTATTGCTACAGGTGGTAAGCAGTATAAGGTTTCAGAAGGAGATATCATTAGAGTAGAGAAACTTGGAAAAGCAGACGGTGAGGCTGTTACATTTGATCAGGTTCTTGCACTAAACGATGGAGAACTTAAAGTTGGAACACCTACTGTAACAGGAGCAAGTGTTAGTGCATCTGTTCTTAAAGAGGGCAAGGCTAAGAAGGTTATTGTATACAAGTACAAGCCTAAAAAAGGTCACCACAAGAAGAACGGTCACAGACAGCAGTTTACAGAAGTTAAGATTGAAAAGATTAATGCATAATCTTTATGATTAACGTCATTGCATTTGCTAAAGATGGCAAATATACCGGTTTGAAAGTTTCAGGTCATGCAAGTTTTGGTGAAGAAGGTAAGGATATAGTATGTGCTGCGGTTTCAGTACTTACGCTGAACTTGGCAAATTCTATTGAACATTTTTGTGATGATGACTTTATAGTCGATTCAAATGATGGTTTTTTTCATCTTACTTTGCAGGATAGAAGTGAGAAATCGGGAGTATTACTGGATTCATGTATTCTTGGTCTTATGGATATAGGGGAAGATTACAGAGATTTTATCAAGATTAATTTACAGGAGGTCAAGTAAATGTTAAAAATGAACCTTCAGCTTTTCGCTCATAAAAAGGGAGTTGGATCTACAAAGAACGGTCGTGACTCTGAGTCAAAAAGACTTGGTGCTAAGAGAGCAGACGGACAGTTTGTTTTAGCTGGAAATATACTATACAGACAGAGAGGTACAAAGATTCATCCGGGACTTAATGTAGGTCGTGGTGGTGATGATACTTTGTTCGCTACAGTTGATGGTGTAGTTCGTTTTGAAAGAAAGGGCAGAGACAAAAAGCAGGTTTCTGTTTACCCAAGAGCTATTGCTGAATAAGAGTTGAGATGGGAGGCTTCATACAGATGTATGAGGCCTTCTTTAATACAAAGAGGTATTTATGTTTGCTGATAGTGCAAAAATTTTTATAAAATCAGGTAAGGGCGGAGATGGCCATGTAAGCTTTAGAAGAGAGCTTTTTGTGGCTGCCGGTGGTCCTGACGGTGGAGATGGTGGAAAAGGTGGCGATATCATCTTTGAAGTGGATGAAGGCCTGAATACACTCACCGACTTTAGAATGAAGAGAAAATATGTGGCAGGAGATGGTGAGCCGGGTGGTAAGCGAAAATGCCATGGTGCAGATGCCAAGAGCCTTACACTTAAGGTACCTGAGGGTACTGTAATAAAAGACTTTGAAACCGGCAAGGTAATTGCCGATATGTCAGGTGAAAATAAAAGAGAGGTAATCCTTAGAGGCGGTAAAGGCGGATTTGGAAATATGAATTTTGCCACAGCTACTATGCAGGTGCCAAAGTTTGCCAAGCCGGGTCAGCCGGGAAAAGAGATGTTCGTTCTCTTGGAGCTAAAGGTTATAGCGGATGTAGGTCTTGTAGGATTCCCTAATGTAGGTAAGTCAACACTACTCTCCAGAGTAAGTAATGCAAAGCCTAAGATTGCAAATTATCATTTCACTACACTTGATCCTCATCTAGGAGTAGTAGATGTAAAGGGTGCAGGCGGTTTTGTTATGGCAGATATCCCCGGACTTATAGAGGGTGCCAGTGAAGGTGTAGGTCTTGGGCATGATTTTCTAAGACATATAGAAAGAACTAAAGTACTTGTACATGTAGTAGATGCAGCTTCTACTGAGGGCAGAGATCCGGTAGAGGATATAAAAACCATCATGAATGAGCTTAAGAGTTATGATGAGAGTCTTCTTGAAAGACCACAGCTTATTGCCGCAAATAAAATAGATGCAATCTATGACGAAGAGAACAATGAAATAGAGAGAATAAAGGCGGCTTTCCGGATATTAAAGTATTCCCTATATCAGGTGTAAGCGGCAAGGGTATACAGGAACTTCTCTATGAGCTGGTAAATGTTCTCAGTACAATAGATAGAACCGTAAAGGTTTTTGAGAAAGAATTTGAAATAGACTATTCAAGCGATAAGAATCTTCCGTTTACAGTTGAGATTGACGAGGACGGAGTATTTGTGGTAGAAGGTCCAAGAATAGAGAAGATGCTTGGATATACAAATCTGGATTCTGAAAAGGGATTTGATTTCTTTCAGAAATTCTTAAAGACATCAGGTGTTTTGGAAAAGTTGGAAGAGGCCGGAATAGTTGATGGAAATACTGTTCGTATGTATGGCCATGAGTTTGACTATTATAAGTAAATAGGAGAAAAATGAATAGTAGACAAAGAGCATATTTAAAGGGATTGGCAATGAACCTTGACCCTATAATGCAAATAGGTAAAGCTTCCCTTACAGAGGAGAGTGTTGCAGCTGTTGCAGAGGCCATGGAGCCTAGAGAACTGATAAAAATTTCAGTGTTAAAAAATTGTGCAGATGATCCTAAGATAATTGCAAATGAAATTGCAAATTTGACCAGAAGTGAAGTGGTACAGGTTATAGGAAAGAAGATTATTTTGTACAAGCAGGCTGATGAGCCTAAAAACAGAAAGATAAAACTTCCCAAATAATATGAGAAGGATCGGTATTCTGGGAGGTACATTTGACCCGATACATTTGGGTCATCTAATACTTGCAGAGAAAGCAAAAGATAAATGTGGTCTTGATGAAGTGTGGTTCATGCCTGCAAAAACACCACCACATAAACTTGGTAAAAGAGTGAGCGAGTTTTCAGATCGAAAGGCTATGATTGATTTGGCTATAAAAGAGTATAAATATTTTTATTGTTCTGACTTTGAGAATACCTTAGAGGGGAATTCATACACTTATAATACACTTGAAAGGCTTCAATCAGAGTATATTGATGATGAATTTTATTTATTATGGGTGCTGATTCTTTTTACGAGATAGAAAGTTGGAGAAATCCTGATATTATATTGAGGATTGTAAAACTTATAGTGGCATCAAGAGATTATAGTAATGAGAATCTTACATTAAAAAAACATTTTGAATATCTAAAGAGTAAATACGAAATTAAGGGTATTTACTTTTTGGATACCATGGATATTGATATATCGTCAACCAAGATAAGAGAATTGCTGAAGTTGGGAGATGATATTAAAAACTATGTTCCGGAGAGTGTTTGTAGGTATATAAAAGAGAAGAAAGTATATGTTTGATTTTAGTCGAGAAAGAATAGATATCATAAAGGCTGATTTAAAAGAGAAATTACCAAAAAAGAGATATGAGCATACCTTGGGAGTAGCTTATACATCAGCAGCTTTGGCTATGCGTTACGGAGAGGATATCATAAAGGCTGAGCTTTCAGGTATTTTGCATGACATTGCCAAAGCCAAAAAGTTGCCAAAGCTAAAAGAACTTATGATAGGATTTGATGATCCATATACTGATGCAGGTTATGTGGAAATGGTATCAGATAAAGCACCTCAGATCCTGCATGCGATATATGCACCATATCTGGCAAAGAAAAACTATAACATAGAAGATAAAGATATTTTATCTGCAATAAGATGGCATACTACCGGGAAAAAGGATATGTCTACCTTAGAAAAAATTGTATTTGTGGCAGATTATATTGAGCCAAATAGAAAACAACTGCCAAGTCTTGATGAGATAAGAACATTAGCATTTCAAGATATAACAAAGGCAGTAGAAAGAATCGCAATGTCAACCATTGAATTTTTAAATGATCAGGATGTATACATAGATAGATATATATATGAATTGATAAGTGATGAGGTGTAGATGGAACTGAAAGAAATTGTAAAGAAGATTTATAATATAATTGAAGAGAAAAAAGGTGAAGATATCAAGGTTATTGATATTGCTAAGGTGAGTGCTATTGCAGATTATTTTATAATAGCCAGCGCGAACAATATAAATCAGGTGCAGGCTATATCGGATGAAATAGACTTTATTCTTGGTAAGGAGGGTATTATGCCAAAGGCTATAGAGGGCAATAAAAATGCAAGCTGGATGCTTTTGGACTATAATGATATAGTAGTTCATATCTTCTTGAGAGAGGATAGAGCATTCTATGATCTGGATAGAATCTGGAGAGACGGAAAAGAAATAGAAATGTAAAAAAGGGGCTGTCGGGAAATGGCATCCATAAAAGAGGGAGGTGTGACTCAAAACGAGTCACACCTCCCTAAGTTTTTACATAAAAAAAGATGGCTAACGATAACCATCTTTCTCCGTTACATGTTATAATGTAACTATGCTCACAGTTAATTATTATAACGACTTTTTTTGAAATAGGTCAACAGAAAAATCAACTTTAGCTTCTATGAATTGAGTTTACCCGATGACGATCCAGTCTATACCCTAAAAAAAGTTATGGAGGATTTAGATTTTTTTCCGGACTATTAGCCAATTGTTCGGACAAGGGAAGAACAGGGTACAACCCTGACTCATGATGTATGCAGTTATTACTTATGCAAATATGCGTGGAATACGCTCTATTGATCGTATTGTGGATTTATGTGAAAGAGATATTGCTTTTTATCTGGCTTACTCAAGGGAGGAAGCCTAAAAGAGATGCTTTTTTTATGAATTTAAAAGTAAAAAAACTTACTTCAGATATTTTTGGATGACTTAAACTATCAGTTTATGAGACGATTACAAAAAGGAAGGATTTGTAACATTAAAAAGAATTGTTTATTGATGGAACAAAAAAATAGAAGCTAATGCTAATCGTTATACTTTTTGTATGGCGTGGAAGTATTAATTATCATCTTGCAGGTCTGCTGGATTCTATTGATAAGCTTTATTCAGACTATAATTCTTTTTTACAAGATAATGGATTTGGTGAAAAGTACGAGCTTGGAAATGCACAAATGTTTGTGATTGACGGGATTGATAGAGTTAGAGATATTATTGAAAAAAACAGAAAAAGAAAGATTACGAAACATAAAAAGCTATCTAATAACCGTATTATAGAGATTGATAACTGCTCGCCTATTGAAATACTTAAGCTTCAGAAAAACCTTATGACTATTGCTGACGGAGAAGGTATTGTATTTGTTAACGGAAAGGGTAAGAGAAAGCCAAAGCTTTCAACAACTCTATGAAGAACTTGAACATTGTGGACAGCGATTAATGCACTATAAAGAATGTTTTTGAGATTATGGGGAAAGATAGAAACAGCTATTCCAAAACTGATTTGGAAGCAACCTTTATGCGAATGAAGGAAGATCATATGCTTAATGGGCAGCTAAAGCCTGCATACAATGTACAGATAGCGGTAGAGAATTATTTTATTGTACATAGTTATGTAAGTAATGATCGTACAGATTATAATACATTAATTCCGATCCTTGAAAAGCATAAGGAAGCATTCGGAGAAGTACTTGAAGAAGTGACGGCAGACAGCGGTTATTGTAGTGAGAAAAATCTCTTATATCTAAAAGAAAATAAGATAGATAGTTATATAAAACTACAGGATCATGAAAAACGAAAAACAAGAGCATACAGTAAAGATATAGGTAAATACTACAACATGAAGACAATGGTATTTGAAGATGAGCAAGTCTATATCTGTCATGACGGTCGTGAACTTAGACATATCAACACAGAAAAGAAAAAACAGAATGGTTATACACAAACATATGAAGTATATGGATGTTCAGACTGTAGTGGATGTGAACATAAGTCTAAATGCTTATACAAATATAATCCTGATAAAGATGTTGATAAGAACAAAGTGATGAAGATCAATGAAGTATGGGAAGAGCTTCGAGAGAAATCACATGCTAACATACAGAGTGAAAAAGGTATTCTGAAACGACAGACACGGTCTATTCAAACGGAAGGTCATTTTGGAGATATTAAAGAGAATGAAGATTTCCGACGCTTTAACTATCGTTCTTCAGATAAGGTATATAAAGAATTTATGCTTTTTGCGATAGGAAGAAATATAAACAAATATCATCGTTTTCTCTACGCAAAACTAAAGAAATTTGAAGGAAAACCACAGGAGAAAACCGCATAGTAAAAAATGCAAAAGCAAAATTTCAGCCAAGGGGGTTTTATGCCCAAAAATAGACAGTATTATAGAAAAGTAAAATATCCTGACAAAGTCGCAAAGCCAAAACGCCTTGTATTTGTCAGGATATTTCTATTTCGTTCTGTAGGGATTAAAATTCAGTATTTCCCGACAGCTCCTTTTTGATTAGAGATCATAAGCTCGCGATCGGACTCGAACCGACGACCTACTCATTACGAATGAGTTGCACTACCAACTGTGCTACACAAGCATATCTTGATAATATAAACAAAGGAAGAGTAAAACTCTTCCTTCTGATGACCAATCCGGGAATCGAACCCGGGTTTGTGCCGTGAGAGGGCACCGTCTTAGCCGCTTGACCAATTGGCCAAAATAATCGGGTATTAACTTTTTGATGACCAATCCGGGAATCGAACCCGGGTTTGCGCCGTGAGAGGGCGCCGTCTTAGCCGCTTGACCAATTGGCCTTATAAAATCGAGGTGACAAGATTCGAACTTGCGACCTCAGCGTCCCGAACGCTGCACTCCACCAAACTGAGCCACACCTCGAGAAACAAAGCAGGGGAAGAGGGGCTCGAACCCCCATTTACGGTTTTGGAGACCGTTGCTCTACCATTGAACTATTCCCCTCTGCAAGGTACTTTGATACTATATCAGTAAAGTATGAATATGTCAACAAAAATTTTTGTATTTTTCTAAAAAATTTTGATTGAAAAAAAATTTATTAGTATTATAATCAAAGTAAATATGTAAGGGGTGCTTATACGGCTGAGAGAGGTGTTTACCTTAACCCATAACCTGATCTAGGTAATGCTAGCGTAGGTAAGAAAACAGACTGCCGTATAGCAGTCTGTTTTTTTGGAGGTAGAGATGAATGCAAGTGTAGCTATACAAACATTACCGGAAGTTTATGATAATGAGGAAATTGTAAGAATAGTTGATGAGGTAATAGCATATATAAAGAGCACAGGCTTAAAATATTATGTTGGACCATTTGAAACTACAATAGAGGGGGATTATGATGAGCTAATGGATATTATAAAGGAATGTCAGCATGTAGCGATAAGAGCAGGTGCTCCGGGAGTGATGGCATATATTAAAGTAAGCTTCAGACCGGATGGAGATTTACTTACTATAGATAGAAAGGTAACAAAACACCATTTAGATGAGAAATAAAAGAGATAATATATACCCAATAACCTTTGGTATTGTATTTTTATTACTTTGGCAGATATTTTGTACATTACAAATAATTCCGGTATATCTGATGCCATCGCCTCTTCAAATAGCAAAGGCAGTGATAGGAGATTTTCCTTTATTGATGTATCATCTTTTGTATACATTGTCAGAGAGTATAATAGGTTTATTTGCAGGAGTGGTATTGGGGCTTTTGTTTGCTTTAGTAATGGATAGATTTGCAAGAGTCTATAAAACATTTTATCCTATCATCATCATCAGCCAGACAATACCAACTATTGCTATTGCACCACTATTGGTATTATGGTTCGGATATGATCTTTTACCAAAGGTTATATTGATAGTGCTGGTAACATTTTTTCCTATTACGATAGGTGTACTGGAAAGTTTCAAAAGTACAGATAGAGATGAAATAAATCTGCTTAAGTCTATGGGGGCAAGTGAGTTTGATATATATAGATATATCAAATTGCCATCATCAATGGGTAAATTTTTTGCAGCATTAAAAATTTCAGCTTCATACTCAGTTGTAGGTGGAGTTATATCAGAGTGGCTTGGAGGTTTTAGAGGTCTGGGAGTATATATGACCAGAGTAAGAAAGGCATATGCCTTTGATAAGATGTTTGCAGTGATAATCATTATTTCAATACTAAGTTTATTATTATTAAGGGCAGTGGATCTATTACAAAAGGTATCCATGCCATGGGAGGAAAGACGTGAGAAAAACAATTAGAAAAATTTTGGCAGTAGTTGGTTTAGGTGCACTAGTTTTGGCAAGTACAGCATGTGGAGCTAAGAAAGCTGAAAATACAGATAGTAAGAAGCTTACATTGGTTCTGGATTGGACACCTAATACAAATCATACAGGATTTTATGTAGCATTAGAAAAAGGATATTATAAAGATGCAGGTATAGAACTCGAAATAGTACAGCCACCTGAGGATGGTGCAGAGGTATTGGTTGCAAGCGGCAAGGCAAATTTTGGTATATCCTTTCAAGATACTATGGCAGGAGCACTATCAGGTGACAATCCATTGCCTATAAAGGCTGTTGCTGCAATAACACAGCATAATACTTCAGGAATAATGTCTAGAAGAGGTGATGGTATTACATCTCCAAAGGGACTTGAAGGAAAAAATTATGCCACTTGGGATATGCCTATAGAAAAGGCTATATTAAAGAATGTAGTAGAAAAAGACGGAGGAGATTTCGGCAAGGTAAACCTGATACCGTCAACTGTTACAGATGAAGTTTCAGCCCTTAGCAGTAACCAGGTAGATGCAATATGGGTATACTATGGTTGGGCAGGTATTGCAGCCAATGTCAAGGGTTTTGGGTTTGATTATTTTGCATTCAAAGATATCAATCCTACATTTGATTACTATACTCCGGTTTTATTTACAAATGATGATATGATAAAGAATGACAAGGAAACTGTAAAGAGCTTTATTGAGGCAACAAAAAAAGGATATGAGTATGCCGCAGGTAATCCTAAGGAATCGGCTGAAATACTTTTAAAGTATGCACCTGAAATAGATAAGGAACTTGCAATGGCATCACAGGAGTATTTATCTACTTGCTATATAGATAATGATATACCATGGGGCTATATAGATGCGACAAGATGGGGAGATTTTTATAGATGGTTAAATGAGAATAATCTATTGGAAAGCCCTATAGATGAGGGAGCAGGACTTGATAATGAATTTATCACAAAATAGTGAAAATATATTGGAAGTGTCAAATGTAAGCTTTGGATATGATGAAAGAAATATCATCTCAAATATAAATTTGACACTGAGGGAGAATGAATTGATCTCACTCCTTGGAGTAAGTGGCAGTGGAAAGAGCACATTGTTTAATATAATATCAGGATTGCTAAAGCCAAATAATGGGCAGGTAATATACAGAGGTAAGGATATTACAGGAAAAACAGGGCTTATAAGTTATTCGTTTCAAAAAGACTTGCTTTTGCCATATATGACTATTGAAGAAAATGTGTCATTGCCTCTTTTGATAAAAAAAGAGAAGAAGACAGATGCTATAAAAAAGGCAAATGAGATGTTGAGAGAATTTAAACTGGATGCCTATGCCTCAAAATATCCAAAAGAGCTGTCCGGTGGTATGAGACAAAGGATTGCACTTATCAGAACATATCTTTTTTCAAAGGATGTATCTTTGTTAGATGAACCATTTTCCGCTTTGGATGCTATCACAAAGGATGAAATGCATGAGTGGTATATGAATATGAGAAATAAATACAATATTTCAACTATATTTATAACACATGATGTGGATGAGGCGGTGCTTTTATCAGATAGAATATATATACTTGGAGACTGTACCATAAAATCAGAGCTGAAAATAGAGGGAAAGAGCAGAGACAATTCATTTAAACTGAGCAAGGAATTTCTTGACTATAAAAAAGAGGTATTGAGTTGCCTTGAGAGCAGTAATGTGCCCATAAAAAGCTAAAACAGTAGCAAAAGAACTTGGTAGAGAATGCCAAGTTCTTTTTTGATATTTGTATAATAATAATATAATATTTATGTCTTAGCTTGAAATATTGGACTTTATATGGTAAAAATACAGTATACAAAAGGATAGGGTCATTTATATGAAGAGTGATTTTCTTGATTATGTTATATATAAAATAATTTTATCTATTCCAATAAGACAAGAAACTGAAGCTGAGGTTGATGAATATGTAATATGTGATAATGAGTATTTAAGGGTGACATTCTTATGTATAGGTGATTCATTTGGGTATATTACACTTGATGTAAAGCTTGAGAATAAGACAGATGGTGAGATTACAGTAATACCAATGGATTCATCAGTGGATGATGTTATGGTACAGTTTGTAAGTGGTTTACCGGCTACAATGCAAGGACATAAGTCTATGAACCAAGCGTGGCTAATAGGTAGTGAGCCACAAAATAATATAGAGTTTAAGTTATGGATAGTGGATGAAAATTGGAGTGATTTATACAAAACTGAAACAATAAGGCTAGTAAGGTAAAAAAAATGCGTTATCGCAAGGGATTAGTCCTGGCCGGTAGCACATTTTTTATTGTAGAAAGATAGTGATTATACATTCTTACCGGTTGCATAAATGTAGTGTAATGATAGTATGTAGCAGATTTTATATGTGATAATGTATATAGATTTTAATAATAAAAGCATTGATATTGAAATAATATTGAATTGCTTTATACTATTAGTAAGATAAAAATCAATACAAATGTATATAAATTATAAAATACAAGTTTAATCGGACTGTGGGTTTCATCTATCTATATGAGATAAAGTATGTTGAGAACAGGATTGGACAAAATATACAGGTGTATGGAAATCTTAGATGTTGAGATAAGGAGGAATGTATTATGTCTGCTATGATACTTATGGCGGTCGGTGCATTTAATGGAAGAAATAATCCCGGCATGGATAAAGGAGACTATTTTCGTGGCATTGGAAATGATGGAAAAGATGTCATTATTAATGATTGCAGATCTCAAGGAGAAAGTGTAGTTAGATATTTTTTGGAAATAATGCCTTCTGATGAAGAAGTAGATATTGTAATGCTTTGCAGTAGGAAAACTTTGGAGATGGATGAGAGAAACGGTACTTATAAAAAGGGAAATATTTATAGTGCTGTATCTTATTTGAAAGAAAGAATTGAGAGGTCACCGGAAAAGGGAAAACATAAGATAAATTATAAGATAATAAAATTGTATAAGAATAAACTTCCAAATGAACATAGATTGCAGGAAGCGGATGATATAGATCCTTCGATTCCTTTGATGCCTGCAAATAAGGAAGAAGAGAGTTTCTTCCCTGAAGATGAAATTGGAGCTATTTCAAGGGCGGTAGAGTACATTCGTTATAAGAAGTTACAAGAGAAAAAAACGTTTAAACTGTATATAGATACTCATGGTGGGCTAAGAGATATAGTATTTTCTATGAGTGCAGTTAATTCGCTGCTATATGTAGGAGAAGCTATCAGGCCAAAACTTATAAGTGGAATAAATATGGCATCAGCAAGAATAGAAAATCAGAGTGAAAAATTTAATGTGTTTAATTTCTTTTCAGGCATTAATGAATTTTTGCATTTTGGGAATGCAGATATATTGTCAGAATATGTTGATATAAAAAAGTGATTTTTTTCATACCTGACAGGAGCTGATCCAAGTGTACAAAAAAATTGCAAAAGCAAATTGTAAAAAGATATGCAAAAAGATTTCTTATGGAGTACAAATGTCAGATCCTAGGGCGTTTATGGAGGGTTTGAAGGAACTTGGAAATGAATTTGAGAAAAAGTAGTGAGAGCAATCTAAAAAAATACTCCATTTGGAATATTAGAACAAAAAGATAAAAAGATGAATATGGAAGTTTATTGACAAATCCAAATATTTTAGACCTTATCATTTGGTGTGTTGAACATGGATTGATTCAACAAGCATTAACATTTGTAGAATCAATGCTACCGTATTATTATTGGGATAAGAAACTTTTGTATTTTGATAAGGAACAACTAAAAAGATTTGATGAAGACGAAAATATGGCTTTTAACAGATATATAAGCAGGTTCCGTTTCAATCAGCAAAAGACAAATAAAGAGATGAACTTTTTTGCATACCATTTGTTAGAGAACACCGGAGAATATGAGGTGACTTGGGCAAGGCCAAGAAGTACTACTTTGAGATATTATCATCCTGAAAGTGCCGCAAAGGGAGAGGACCTGGAAGCAAAAAGTAGATGGATCTACAATGATAATTATGGAAATGTGAAATTAGAGGACTTCCGCAATAAAGTATTGCCTCTATTGCAAAGCCACCGTATTTTAAAAATAATCCGTAGTTCATTTAACCATGGAAATTTAGAGTATAGAGTAAGCCTCCCGAAATTAAAAAGATTTATACTAAATTATATTTCCGAGTTGAAAAAAGCTAAGAAATAGGCAAAGTAAGAGGTGTGGAGTTTACAAAAGAAAATAGAATATAGAAAACGAAAAAGGCAGTAGCATCAAAATGATGCTACTGTCTTTTTTAGTCCTTGTAGGTAAGGTACTTAATACAGATCAAACAAAGCCCACTAAGCCAGGCAATGATCCAGACCCGTTTCCATTCCTTATAGGTAAGGTACTCACTTCTTGAAAGTGATGACTTGCAACTCTTTAAGAAAGGAGTAGAGTTTCCATTCCTTATAGGTAAGGTACTCACTGTTTGATCCTGAGGAATCTGAAGATGATGAAGTCATCACTTTAGTTTCCATTCCTTATAGGTAAGGTACTCACTGCATTCGGTAGCTGGGGTTCTATGTAATTAAATTCCTTGAGTTTCCATTCCTTATAGGTAAGGTACTCACAGTGCTAGGACGACTCTGAAGTTTTCGATTTGAAGGTTTCCATTCCTTATAGGTAAGGTACTTACAATAGAATATGTTGTTAGGATTTTTGTTTTTCGTTGCTAAAGTTTCCATTCCTTATAGGTAAGGTACTTACCGCTAGATACAAGAATGGAAAGCTTCTCAGGCTGATGCAACAGTTTCCATTCCTTATAGGTAAGGTACTCACGTTGAAAAACGCAATCCTGACGGAACTGTAGTAAAAACCAACGTATTGTTTCCATTCCTTATAGGTAAGGTACTCACAGATGAAAAAAAGTGAAGAATATGGGTGGGGGGGGGGAGATCGTTTCCATTCCTTATAGGTAAGGTACTCACAATTCTATCAGATATTCTCTCCATATGTCTACAGTAAAGTGTTTCCATTCCTTATAGGTAAGGTACTCACGGATGGTGACAAGGTATATAAAAGAGTTGATAAAAGGGTGTTTCCATTCCTTATAGGTAAGGTACTCACCCTTGCGGAAAGAATGATGACGAGCATATATTGCTCATTACGTTTCCATTCCTTATAGGTAAGGTACTCACGCTTCAGACATTTTCCTTTCCAAGGCTTTACAATTGATCAATGGTTTCCATTCCTTATAGGTAAGGTACTCACTTTACGGTAAATGATTTCCACGAGTATAAAGGAAATATCCATTGGGAGTTTCCATTCCTTATAGGTAAGGTACTCACTATATATGTAGCCGTGAAGGTTGGTTGTTCAGGAATCCATAAAGTTTCCATTCCTTATAGGTAAGGTACTCACAATTTTTTAATTATCGGAGTAATTATCCTCATAGGAATTGTAGGTAGGTTTCCATTCCTTATAGGTAAGGTACTCACCAGGACGCAACGTGACAGGTGAAATCTTCGGAGCAATGAAGTTTCCATTCCTTATAGGTAAGGTACTCACATTAGTATTAATAAAAGCAATACTAATGGGGTTTAATCCCCCAGATTGTTCCCATTCCTTATAGGTAAGGTACTCACCTTTAATCAAAAAAGGAAAAAAATTAATTGAAGCTGTAGAAGAAGAGTTTCCATTCCTTATAGGTAAGGTACTCACGTAGGGAGATTTTTTATTCTATCCAATTATTTTTCTTTTATTATTAGTATTGTTTCCATTCCTTATAGGTAAGGTACTCACAATGAGTACTTTCTTTAGTATAGTAGTCTACGGAAAAGTTTCCATTCCTTATAGGTAAGGTACTCACAATTTTTAAAGAAATAGGAAAGAGGGTTGATTTTATAGCGTTTCCATTCCTTATAGGTAAGGTACTCACAGCAGTCGTAAGACTGTTCAACCACGTACGTCCAGCTCCACTTCCACGTTTCCATTTCTTATAGGTAAGGTACTCACACTTGAATTCCTAGATAAGGACGGTAAAGTTCTTTGGTTTCCATTCCTTATAGGTAAGGTACTCACAATTGTTACGCAACCCAGTTTATGGCGTTGCGGTAGCACGTTTCCATTCCTTATAGGTAAGGTACTCACGAAATCCATAACGGATACTTTGATGGTAGAAGGATTGAGGTTAAGTTTCCATTCCTTATAGGTAAGGTACTCACAATCTATAGAGGATTACCCAGCACACATTACATTCAGTAAGAACGGAGGTTTCCATTCCTTATAGGTAAGGTACTCACAATTATCCCTGTTTACTTATATGTATTGCATATCTGGTAGTTTCCATTCCTTATAGGTAAGGTACTCACAACTGCATTTAAGCCATTGTATTAGGTGAAAACGCTTGTTTTGACCTAAAATCATTGTATTACAGGTGAAAAAGTCTGTCAATCTATTTTTAAGAATGGCTTAAAATGGGGCTTCCTGAGGTGTTAGTATTGTATACAATCAGTGACAGACTTTTTTGTTTTGCTATATAAAAAGAATGATTGTAAGTATTGATATAAAAATAGCATATTAAAGCAAAAAAATATAGTACTATTTATGAAAAAAATCCATTTAAAAACAGCAAATTTATACCAAGTAAGACTCTAAAGAATTTATATATCAGAATACTATAAAAAAATCAAGCAAAAGAATATATTATGTAATTACAAACACATACTATAGTATGTAAATGTAATTACATATTTAAAAAAGTAAAAATTAGAGGTCGACAGACTTTTTATTTTACATAATAAATACTTAGTTAGTCTAATATAAAAAGCAAAAAAATCACTTAGAAATCTACTATACTATCACTTGCATAGAAATATCTTAGATGAAATAAATTTATATTGTAAAAAAATGCCCTATATACTGAAATTAAGAAGAAAAAAATATTGAATAGATGAATAAAAAAATATGAAAAATATATGGTAAATATAACAGTATTGAAACAATCTTAAAATGGTTTATACTATAAGAGTAATAAAAAATTAATAACTAAGACTTTCGGTATTTGTATTTATAAGTGTGGAAGTTTACAGATATAAAATGATAAGAGGAGGTAATATGATTAATTTTACCAACCATCCATATGAAATGTGGGATGATGCACAAAAGAGGGCGGCAAGTGAATTTGGAGATATTAAAGAGATTCCATTTCCTGCTGTTGATCCTTCGGCTACTGAAGAAGATCTTGATAATTTGGCAGAGGAGTATAGAGAAAAAGTCTTAGCTCTTAAAGATCCAATGATACTTTTACAAGGAGAGTTTACATTATCATTCAGACTCGTACAACTTTTAAAGAAAGATGGCTTAAAGGTAGTAGCCGCATGCAGTGAAAGAAGAGTACATGAATGGAGAGATGATGACGGTAAATACCATAAGGAAATGCTGTTTGAGTTTGTGCAGTTTAGAAGGTACTAAATAAGATATGAATAATATTATAATTAATTAAGCCATTTTAGCAAAGGAGGAATAATGGAGGGAAAAGGTTATGTCCTTTGTATGTATGACATACGAGGGAAACAGGAGTTCATTTACAGGAGCTCAAAGTTAAAGGAGATTGTGGGAGCATCTTTAATAATTAGAGATTTGTTTGAAGATTACTTATATGATGCAGCAAAGACATGTAGAGATAATATAAATAAAGAGTCTAAAGTTAAGGAAGAATATAAAGATAAGGATGCTATTTTTAGGTATGATCCAAATAAAGAAAAACTTGATAGATTCAGTTTCGAAGAATTTGAAAAAAGAATGAATGGAGATCAGTATATCGGTGAAATCGTCTATGACGGTGGTGGAAACTTTTTGTTGCTTTACAAGGATGAAAATGCGATGAAAAATACCACAGAGATTTTCACAAAGAAAATATTGAAAGAAATAGGAACTTTAAAAGTAGTTGCCACATATATTGGAGATATTTCAAAAGACAACTACCATAGTGATGATTTAAAGAATCCCGGAGATTATGAAAAATTATATCAGAAGCATAGACTTCGTGAAAGTACTGCACTTTATACACTTCCATATGGAAGTCTTCCTATAGTACAAACAGAACCGACATCATCATTGCCTCTGACTTATATGTATGACAATGCACCGGCAGACAGTAGTGCTTCCGGAAAGTCGTATGTAAAATACTCTACTGAAACTAATGCAAAACTGAAAAAATATTGGAAAGAAGCTAGTAACCCTGGTTATGAGATGGGAGAGACAGTATTAGACAATATTGTGGCTGAAACTAAGGGTGAAGACAGTATGTTGGCAATCTTCTATATAGATGGAAATGCTATGGGAGCAAAGGTACAGGCATGTTTAAAAGGAAAGAAAAATTATGATGATTGTGTAAACCTACTGAGAGAATTTTCTAAGAAAATCCAAAAAACTTTCATTGATGATAGAAAAGTAGATATGCTAAAGATAGATGAGACAAAATTTTCGGATAAAAAGAATTATAAAAGTAGAATATTAATCGGAGCCGGAGATGAAATGACCATTATATGTAAGGCTGACGAATCTTATGAAACCATCAAAGAATACCTTTCTAAGATACCGTCACCATATTCATCCTGTGCCGGAGCTGCCATTTTCCACAGCCATACTCCTTTTGCAGATGCATATCGTATTGCAGAACAGTGCTGTGAAGACACTTGTAAAAATTATATGAAAGAAAATGGATTGACATTAGCTAATCTTATGGACTTTGAGTACTGTCAGGGCGGAATAGGATTTAGTCTAAAGGATATTCGAGAAGAAAATGGAGATGATAATAATTCTAGACCTTGGCTTGTGGAAAGTAAAGTTGAGGAGAAGGTATCATATCATTATAAACCGGTAAAAAATAAAAATTTACCTTCATGGGAAAAAGGAAAAACTGAGGAAGAAAGAAGTAATAAGGAGAAGATAAATAAGTTAAAAGATCTATTATCCCTACAGAAGGTTGAGGATTTTCATACTAAACTTTCACTTCTGGGCAGAACCAATATTAAAGGTTTGGCAGTTCCGGTATCACTTTCAGAAACAGCTTTAAGAACAGAACTTAGAAGAATCATAGCTCATATGTCCAAAGATAAGAAGGAGAAAATTGGATTCAAATCAGACACAGATATAGTTGAATACTTCGTAGAGAATAAGAAGCTTCTAAAAGATCTGGTGCGTATGTATGATATGGGATATGGAAAAGCTAAAGAAGGGGAGGAAAAAAATGCAAAATAAAAAACAAGGCGAGATACATATTACACTTTACTCAGATCTATGTACAGGGAATGGGTATTCATACTATGGTACTATTGATTCTGAGGCAGAGCATGACGAATTTGGACTTCCTTTTATACCGGCAAGAAGATTAAAAGGCTGTTTGAGAGAATGTGCAGAGCTACTAAGTGACTCCGGATTATGGGGAAAATCTAATGATGAGAGTGGAGACACTGAAAAATATACAGATCCCTTAAATTACTTATTTGGAGTGAGTGCCGATGATGGAACTAAAGGAATTAGAATTGAAAATGCCTATATTTCAGAGTATGAACAGATAAAAAAGGATTTGAAACTTATAAAAGAAAATAAGCAAATTCAAAAGTACATATCTCCGGATGAAGTTTTGGATATTTTCTCTGATGTAAAAGCACAAACAAAGATGGAAAATGGTGTAGCAGATGATAATTCACTCAGATTTACAAGGATAATACATCAGTTTTCACCTTTTAATAAAGAAAATAGACTTGAGTTTATTGCAAAGGTAGAATACCCGGAAGGTCAAGAAGATAAATTAAAACAGATTTGTAAGGCACTGCGTCATATAGGTATGAATAGAAATCGTGGACTGGGATGTGTCAAATGTGAGTTTAAGGCAGAGGATGAAGCAGCTAATATAAAAGATGAAAATCTAATTGCTGAGAATGAAGCAGATAATGTAAAATGTAAGATTCAAATTGCTAAGGATATGGTAATAAATGAAAATTCAGATCAAAAACTTAATATTACTATATTTTTTGAAAATCTTGGTCCAATGATAATTAGTGGAGATGATAAAAATACTACATTAAATTACATTCCGGGAAAGGCTGTACTTGGAGCATTGGCAGGAACATATCTTAGTGAAGCCGGGCATAGTGCTGACGATGAAGAGTTTGTTCGTTTGTTTTTAAATGGAGATACTATATATTCAGACTTTAATATTTCTGATGGAGTACATATTTTTGCTCCGGCACCTTCATTTCTAAATAAGATGAAAAAAAGCAAAAAGTATGTAAACAGCTTAAGATATTCGGAGAAACAGGTCAGTGCTAATAAAGATTATGACACTGATAATAAAGATTATGATCCTGCGAATGGAAATCAACCAAAGAAGCTAAAAGGAAAATATATATATCTAGAAATTAATAAAGATAATCGAAAAGTTTTGGAATATGAGCCAAAGCAAAGGGTTATTTATCACCATAGAAGAGGTAATGATGCACTGCTATATTCACAGACAGCATTGAAAGAAGGACAGATCTTTGGTGGAAATATTATATGTAATAGTAAGGACTACAAACTACTTTTAAGACTTTTAAAAAACACCAATTTTAGCTTCGGAAAGTCAAAAACTGCACAGTATGGAAAATGCCGTATTATTAAAGGATTTGTGGACGAGCTTTTCAAAAAAGATACAAAATTTCAGGTGAAAAAAGATGAATTAATATATGTTTCATTGGCTTCAAAAGGTATTTTTTTAGATGAATATGGATATACACAGGAGTCAAAGAAAGTATATCAAATTATAGGAGAGCAGCTGGGACTATTAAATAAGGAAGCAGATATATCAGAAAAAAATGGAGAGATTCAGGGAGAAGAAAAAGAATATCCATTCTGCTCTATACAATCTGCAATGATATACGGATATTCAGGTGTATGGAATCTTAGAAAACCTACTATTGCAGGAATAGAGTCAGGATCCACATTTATATACAGGGCAGCAGAAGATAAAGATATTGATAAGTATTATGTTGGAGAACGCAACTTGGAGGGCTTTGGAAAGGTTAGTCTTTATAGAGAAGATTTACTTCCATACGAATTGAATATAGAGGTTAAAAACAGTAATACTGAAAATAATGATACCAAGACTGAAAACATTGATGATACTTTAAAAAGAGAAGGTGTAAAAGAGATATTAAAACAAAGTTTGTATAAAGTACTTTATCAAAATATGCTTGAAAGAATAATTACTGAAATGGCAAATGTTTCCTCCAAACTTCGTATGTCCCCATCTACCATAGGTCGTGTAAACCTGATGGTAAAAGAGACATTACCTAAAAATGAAAAGGAAGCAAATGATAAATACAAGGATTTTGTAAAAAGAGTAGCATCTATTAAGCGTGATACTGAAAGAGAAGAGGCTCTAAAAATTGTTGGAAGATTTTTGGGCAGTATACCGTCAAAAGAAAAAGAAAATGTCGATTTAGACATAAAAAAAATGATTGGAGAAAGTTTAGACCAAGATTCTAATTCAGAAAATGCTAGATTGTATAGCTTGCTATGCCAACTTACAGGTGAAGAAAAGGTGAATGAACATATCCGTAGTCTGTGGGGAGATTTGATGCTTGAGCTATTGGCAAATCAAAAGTATTTGAAAAAATTTAATTAGTAGGAGTAGTGAAATGGGAAAAATTATAAAAAAACATTATCTAAAAATAACCTTTCAGCTTGAGTCTCCTTTATGCATAGGTAGTGGAAGAAATGATATAACAGATCAAGATATTTTGCGTGATGCCAGGGGAATTCCTTATATTCCGGGAAGTGCTGTGGCAGGAGTGATTCGAGAAGCATGTGATGGAGCTATAGATGAAGATAGATTGAAGTACTACTTCGGATATGCTCATATTAACAAGGGGAAGAATGATGAAAGTGTAGAGAGCTCTATTATAGAAAGTAAGATTATATTCTATGATGCTACATTAGTAGACGATGAAAAAAATAAAAAAGGCGAGTTGTTATATCGTATTTCTCAAAGAGACGGTGTTGCCCTAAATGAATATAAAAGTGCAAAAAAACAGGCAAAATTTGACTGGGAAATACTTGAAGGAGATTGTAAGTTCCAAACTTTTATAGAGATATCTGAGGAAGAATCTGATAATGAGATAGCAGCAGAAGAAATGCTGATAAATATTGCAAAAGTATGGAAAGAAGCAGATATCAGATTTGGTGCAAAGACTACCAGGGGATTTGGCAAAATATGCAATGTAGATATCATTAGAAGAAGCTTTGAACTTGTAAAAAATTCTGATAATGGAAAAGGGAATATAGAGGATTGGTTGGAATTTGATGCTTTTGATAATAAGTCATGGGAAGATAATGATTCATATGAAAAGATTTCGAGTGATTTTAAAAAATATAATGAATGGAAACTAAAAGAGAAAAAGAAGCTTTACTTAAAACTGAAATTGGAAGGTGGGATTTCCATACGAAGATACAGCACACAGTGTAGTGAAGAAGAATCCTCTCCTGACCAGGAGCAGATGACAACTATAAAGTTCAATAATAAAAAATCTTCTGATCAAGATCAGGTGGAATCTCAAAAATCGATAGAAGAGATAGCGGTTATCCCGGGTACTACTTGGGCAGGAGCTATCGGACATAGAATGGAAGAATTGATAGAAGGCAGTAAAGTGGAAAAAGTTGAAAGAAAAGACAATGATATTCAAATTTATCATTACTTTGGTGCAGCAAAGGAAAATAATAAAGAGAAGTCCCTTATTTGCTTTGGTGAGAGTAGGCTTACAGGTGGGGAATTTAAGATAATGTCCAGAAATGCTATTGACAGATTCCTTGGAAGTACGGCAGAAGGTGCATTGTTTACTGAAAAAATATACATAGGTGGGGAGACTACACTAGATATAAGTTTTGGAGATCCATATAATACAGCTGTAGTATATTCAGATGATTTTATTAAGGCTTTGGCAGCCACATTGACTGACCTACATGAAGGATATTTGGCAGTAGGAGGTGCAACATCTGTGGGAAGAGGTGTTTTTTCTATAACACATATAAATGGAGATGAGTTTGACACAGTGAAACAGGAAGACAGGGAAAATCATCCTGTATTTGATAAGCTCTATAATACTTTAAAGACATTGCTGGAGAAAAAGGAGGCAAGGGATGGAAAACAAACATGTCAAAAAGAATGATGTTGAACAAGTATTGAATGAGGTAAACGGATATTTTCTTAATGTTACAGACAGTATTTTCTTTGTCGCACAGTATACAGACAAATTTGATATAGGTATTTGGAATAAGAATGTTATTGAAAATACGAATAAGTTGTTAGAACTTCGTATATTTAATAAGAACAAAGAATGGAAGCTCTTTAGAAGTGATATAGGAAAAGATTTCAGCTATAGATTACAAGGAGAAGATGATAATAAAGAAGAAGGCGTGGACTACTTTGATGAAGTACAGCTTCTAGACATTGATATAACCAAGTCGTCAAAGGGAAAAAAGATGATGTGTACCACAGCGGGAGGAAAATATAATCTTCCCAAAGATATATCAGACTTGGATAGGGCAGCTATAAGGGTACGCCATTATTTTGGAGTAGATAACGAATCAGGTCAGGCATTTATAATGGATTATCGCTTGGTTGACTTTGAAAGTGCCAAGAAAAGGGACTATAGCAATGATTTGAAAGGAGTGTAAGAATGCCAAAGCATGAAAATAAGCAGAATGGAAAAGATGAAAAAAATAGTAAAAATAAAAATATAAGTATGAAATTAGTAATAAAGAATTTTTTATAAATCCATATACTTTTTTAGAAAGAAACAAAAAAGTAAATAGAGAAGAAAAGGAACAAGTAGTAGGAAATCATACAGGAGTTTTTGTGTGTCGTATATATCCAAAAACACCATTATTGATTCCAGATGTATTTAAAAAGCAAGAGATAGTAGATAGGAAAGAAAAGAATACGAAAAACAAGGAGATAAAACATTTTTCTTATCCTTTTTTTCGATTGGGAGATAATCCGGTGATACCAGGAAGCTCAATAAGAGGCCCTCTTCGCAGCGTTTATGAGGCTTTGACAGATTCATGCTATTCAACTACTAGGAGTGGACAGTATATTACTGCAAGAACAAAGAGCCCTTTTTTGCCGGGATTGCTGATAAAAACAAATGGGAAATGGGAATTGTATTCAGCTACAAGATACCTGCTTCCTATAAAAGAATATGGTGCAAGACCGTTTGATAATGGGAAGATATTTAAATATAAAGAAGTTATTGATAATCATGGTGGGAGTGTTTACTTTGAAGGGGATGAGCACACTGAAAATATACGAGGAAGGAGTATACTTCAATATAGAGTACTTCATACTTCGATAGTTAAGAAACCTGGATATGAATTAGGTTACTACTATATCGGAGAATATATTAATGGAAAAAAAGTATGAAAGTATATTTAAAAAAAGTTGATTTAAAAATCAAATAATTCTAAACTTATTGAAAATTGCTTTGAACAATTAAAAAGAAATAAAGAAAAAAATATGGATGAGAAGATAAATCAAAAAAATTTTGTTTCTTCAAGAGAGCCTGGAAATAAAGATCATCATGGCGGATATAAACAAGTAGATTTAAAAAAGCTTGAAGAAGCAAATGATGCTGTATTGCCAATATGGTATAAGAAGAATACAAATAAAGACAAAAAGGTTGAGTACTATTTTTCCCTTGCAAATATTGGACGCTTTAGATATGAAACATCAATGGATAAGATTTTAGGTAAACAGGATGATGGTAGAATGCCATGCCATGATGTAAAAAAACTTTGTAAGACTTGTAGTTTATTCGGTATGGTAGGAGATGAGGAAGGCTTTGGCAGTCATATTCGTATCACTGATGCCATTTTTGATGGCAATATTGATGAAGCAATTAAGGAATATAAGCTTACTGAATTGCGTACACCACATCCTTCATATCTACCATTCTATGCAGATGTAAAAGATTATTCTTTGGGATATGATGCAGCTGAATGCAATATAAAGGGAAGAAAATTTTATAGGCATTTTATTCCTGATTATAAAGGCCTAGGCAAGTTGGATCCCCAAAAAATTGACTCGAAAATGGAAGGCATTGGTGAGGGAAGTTTTAGATTTAAAGTCTATTTTGAAAATCTGACACAAGAACAGTTGGATGAACTAGCTACTTTATTATGCCTGGGTGAAAATAATAAGGATGGAAATCTTTGCTTTAAACTTGGACATGGAAAGCCGCTTGGATTTGGAAGTGCAAAAATTGTAATAGAAAGTCTCGAAGAAAGAATTTTTAATCATTACATAATTGATAAAAATAAAGGAGACAAAAAAATAATTATGAATATAAGAAAAAAATCTACAGTGATTTGAATAAGTGGAATATTCATAAAAGAAAGTGGTAGTGAAGAAGAAATATCTAAGATACAAGAATCTATAAAAAGCTATGAGAAGTATTTTTAGATATAACAGTTTTTACTAATTTGGATGCAAATACAAAAAGTAGCTTATCCATATGTACTAGATAAACGAAAAGATAAGAGTCAGAAGCTAGCTATAAATGACTTGGCTTCTTCCAAATGGTTTTCAGAGAATTTAAAGTTGGGAGGGAATAGACCTAAGTGTATTTTAAAACAGAGCAGTGTATATATAAATGAACAAAAATTGCCTGTAATGGAACTTAAGGAAGATGAAAAGAAAAAGTAAACAAAATATTATAAGAAGAGGAATATATTATGTCTACTATAACACTTATGGTGGAAGGTACATTTAACGCTAGTAATCATTCGAGAATGAAAAATGGAGAAAGATTTTAGTGGAAGGAAATAATAAAGAATGTATCACTATGGAGGATTGCAAATCTCTTGAATAGAGTATAGTTCGTCTTTTTTGAAATTAATGTCTTAAGATGATGACATAAATGTAATATGCTCTGCAGCAGAAAACTCTGTAAATGGATGAAAAATGTATGTGATGGTAGTTGAGGGATTTATAGTGGAGTATCGTCTCTAGAGGAAAGAATTGATGAATAGTCTAAGAAAGAAAGTGTAAAATAAACTATCAGGTAATAAAGTTATATAAAAACCGACTTACACTTGGGTACAGAAAATATTTTGCTTTTTACAAAGATACTGTGTTTTAAAGATCATCTGTAATATGTTCAATAATGCGAATTCAGATTATAGAGTATGCTTGAAGAATCTAAAAAATATATAAAACTGTATTTTAGATTTGAAGGAGTTTAGTAAATAGAAAGAGAGGCGTTTTGAATAAAAATACTTTGATACAGTTTAGAATTGATCATGATTTAAAAATTGATGCTGAAAATATTTGCAATCAGTTGGGTATTGATCTAACAACAGTTCTTAAAATGTGTCTAAAACAAATAATTATACAAAAAGGTATACCCTTTTCAGTCCATTTGCCAGATGATGGAGAAAAGTATCATTCTGACTCTAATGTAAATGATTCTAAAAGACAGGGTATAGATAAGAAGTCAGATAAAGACTTTGAAATAGACATCAGAGGAATAAATGAAGAGGTAGAGAGTATAAGAAAAGAAAATAGAATATAGATAAAGTAAAAAGGCAGTAGCATTTGAAATAATGCTACTGTCTTTTTTATGCCTAAAAGGTAGGGAAAATCCCAAAGAAGATATCAAAGTATAAAGGGAAAGGTATTCCTTATAGGTAAGGTACTTACGAAGCAAAGCTTGAGCCGAAATTTGCTGATAGATTGTGTTTCCATTCCTTATAGGTAAGGTACTTACTATTTCAAAGTAAATAAAAACGATATAGATTATTCCGTATTGAATTATGGTTTCCATTCCTTACAGGTAAGGTACTTACTTTAAAGCTCCACAGAATTATGTATATTATGAAGACATCATTAATTGTTTCCATTCCTTATAGGTAAGGTACTTACAATAGCTGCTAAAATGGAAGCGTTGAAGAAGATGGGGTTCTTGTGTTTCCATTCCTTATAGGTAAGGTACTTACAAATACAATTGAATAAGGATCATTACAATACAAAACTGCAAGTCTTAAGTTTCCATTCCTTATAGGTAAGGTACTTACAGTCACAATTACCATTATTGGTGTCAGGCCTGGCAATGATGTTTCCATTCCTTATAGGTAAGGTACTTACAGTACTAGCAACACTGGCACTCGCTGTAACACTCGTAACCGTTTCCATTCCTTATAGGTAAGGTACTTACAGTTTTATTATGTCAAACAATAGATGAGCAAATCTATAATCGTTTCCATTCCTTATAGGTAAGGTACTTACCAAGGAGATTGATTAAAAGTGGTGATAAAGAAGTGTGTTTCCATTCCTTATAGGTAAGGTACTTACCTTGGCAGGACATTCACTTGATAAATGCTTTATTATGGCAGGTTTCCATTCCTTATAGGTAAGGTACTTACTATTCATCAATTTTTATCAGTGAGAAAATGTTGCATCTTCAGACCAACAAGGCGTTTCCATTCCTTATAGGTAAGGTACTTACAAGACGAAGACAACTTTGAAACGGCAGCTGATAGGTTTCCATTCCTTATAGGTAAGGTACTTACTATCCCAAGGAGGGAACATGAAGGTAATAATATTCATAGTTTACGTTTCCATTCCTTATAGGTAAGGTACTTACACCGGTTCTTTAAGAACTATTAGCTATATCTGTAAGGGTATGTTTCCATTCCTTATAGGTAAGGTACTTACGAGGCGGCAATTATGAGGAAGCGGTAGAGAAATAAATATATATATGATAATTTTATAAACTAAGTTTCCATTCCTTATAGGTAAGGTACTTACATTTGTGGTGGTCTTTTGGCTATTAGCTTTACTTGATTTGTATACGTTTCCATTCCTTATAGGTAAGGTACTTACATTTGATAGTACTCTTTACGAGTCTATTAAAGCTGGGGATTACGTTTCCATTCCTTATAGGTAAGGTACTTACAGAAGTCCACACGGTAAATGCACGTCGGAGGTTTAAGTTTCCATTCCTTATAGGTAAGGTACTTACGACGCTGGGAACCAAAAAATGGATACCGTTTAGACGGGTCCGAGATAATCCAGCAAAAAGAAGGTTTCCATTCCTTATAGGTAAGGTACTTACAGATACAGATGTCAGTGTGGAGCATTTAAATCAAGATTATTATGTTTCCATTCCTTATAGGTAAGGTACTTACTATGTTTGACTTACACGGAAAATATGAAACAGCTAAAGTGTTTGTTTCCATTCCTTATAGGTAAGGTACTTACAAGAATCCAGATGGTCTAAATATGGTTTGTTTTCACAGGCTGAATATGTTTCCATTCCTTATAGGTAAGGTACTTACAAAAGGATATAAACTCAGCTGTCAAAAAATAAGGCATATAGTTTCCATTCCTTATAGGTAAGGTACTTACAACGATAAAGAATTAAAGGTTAAAATATACATTGACCTTGAAAACGTAAAGGTTTCCATTCCTTATAGGTAAGGTACTTACAATAGAAACTTCATATTAAGGGGGTATACCACATTAAATGAGGTATATGTTTCCATTCCTTATAGGTAAGGTACTTACGGGTGAGGAAGTTTGCAGAGAGCTTCGTGAAGACACAGTTTCCATTCCTTATAGGTAAGGTACTTACAGTCTTATTCGGACGAAGCTATCAAGGGATGGTGGGTTTCCATTCCTTATAGGTAAGGTACTTACAGACAGGGTGATATCAATTATCAAACCAATAATGGATAGACTGTTTCCATTCCTTATAGGTAAGGTACTTACGGTTGAAGCTTACTACTCTGACGAAACTATAGAATGGTTTAGTTTCCATTCCTTATAGGTAAGGTACTTACAGAGACATTTAACTGTATCAACAGAATTTGGAAAGATCTTGATAAAGCGTTTCCATTCCTTATAGGTAAGGTACTTACAACTTGATATGACAGATGATAAATCCACAAACAAAACAGTTTCCATTCCTTATAGGTAAGGTACTTACATTTGGGTTTTTCAATAAATGCTTATGGGAAATGTACTCCAATTTGTTTCCATTCCTTATAGGTAAGGTACTTACAGTAAAACTATATGGATTACAGACTATGGTAATATTATCGTTTCCATTCCTTATAGGTAAGGTACTTACGACTTGAGAACTATCGTCGCACTGCTATTTTAAAATAAAGTTTCCATTCCTTATAGGTAAGGTACTTACAAGCAAACCTTATCCGAAGAGTATGCAGATGAAAAAATATGAATCGTTTCCATTCCTTATAGGTAAGGTACTTACAACTGCATTTAAGCCATTGTGATAAGCAAAAACTTTCATTTTCACCCAAAATCATTGTATTACAGTATAAAAAGTCTGTCAATCTATTTTTGAGAATGGCTTAAAATGGTGCTTTTAGGGATGTTGGAATTGTATACAATCAGTGACAGACTTTTTTATTCATAATTACTTATAAAAAAGTGTATATATTGTAGCAAAAAAATAGAGTGATAAAGCAAAAATAATACAGCTATTATCTGATAATAATATAAATATACTACTAAAAAAACAGAATAAAAAAATATTTTTATATTAGAAAAAAATAAAAAGGATAAAAATAATAGCACACATACAAAGCTCATACAAGTATCATACAAAAAGTATGGCATACACATATAAATGCATACGGTCAAAAAAATGAGGTCGACAGACTTTTTGGTTTTGAAGTTTATTGATAGAAGAATAGACAGGCACTCCTGTATGTGACACTCGGATAGCTGATATTTATTATTAATTATGTTATATAAGCTTTGATAATTATATACCCGAATATAGTATATATTAATATTGAAATAATATGGAGTTGCATTATACTATAAATATATAAGTTATAAAAATATAACTTTAAATGAATAATATAAGAAAAATTATGATATAATTCATATATTTTTTTGTGATGCCAGAAGAATATATGAAAAAGATGTTATAAAATATATAGCTCTATTGTAATTTGCTTTTAGATGTTGATATTAGAAAAGGAGGAATATATTATGTCTGCTACAATACTTATGGCAGTCAGCACATTTAATGGAAGAAATTATCCTGGAATGGAAAGAGGTGACAGCTTTCAGGGTGTAGGAAATGATGGAAAAGATATTACTATTGATGATTGCAAATCCCAAGGGGAAAGCGTAGTCAGATATTTTTTGAAATTAATGCCTTCTGATGATGAAGTCGATATTGTAATGCTTTGCAGTAGAAAAACATTGGAAAAGGATGAAAAGAATGGAATTGACAATAAGGGTAATATTTATAGTGCAGTATCTTATTTGATAGAAAGAATTGACAGGTCACCTGAAAAAGGGAAGCATAAGATAAATTACAAGGTGATAAAATTATATAAGAATGAACTTCCGGTTGAGCATAGATTGCAGGAGATGGATGATATAGATCCCTCTATTCCTTTGATGCCTGCGACTAAGGAAGAAGAAATACATTTTCCTGAAGATGAACTTGGAGCTATTTCAGAGGCGGCAGAGTTCATTCGATATAAGAAGTTGCAAGAAAAAAGATCATTTAGACTATATATTGATACGCATGGTGGTCTAAGGGATGTAGTATTGTCTTTGAGTGCTGTTATTTCTTTGCTATCTGTTGGAGAATCTATCAGACCAAAGCTTATAAGTGGTATAAATATGGCTTTAGCCAGAATAGAAGATCAAAATGCAACATTTAATATTTTTAATTTTTTCTCAGGTATTAATGATTTTTTGCACTTTGGAAATGCAGATATATTGTCAGAATATTTTGATATGAAAAAAGATGTTTCATATCTGGCAGGAGCTGATCCAATCGTACAGAAAACAGCAAAGCAAATTGTAAAGCATATGCAAAAGATTTCTTTGGGAGCACAGATGTCTGACCCTAAGGCATTTTTGGAGGGACTGAAGGAACTTGGAAATGAATTTGAAAAAAATGGTGGCAGCAGCTTGAAAGGGACCACGCTTGGAATATTTGAAAAAAAGATAAAAGATGAATATGGAAGTTTGTTGACAAATCCAAATATTTTAGACCTGATTATTTGGTGTATTGACCATGGATTGATTCAACAAGCACTTACATTTATAGAATCTATGTTGCCATATTATTATTGGGATAAAAAACTTTTGTATTTTGATAAGGAACAATTGAAAAAATTTGATGAAGACGCATATATTGCATTTAATAGATATATAGGTAGATTGCGTTTCAATCAGCAAAAGTCAAATAAAGAGTTAAACTTCTTTGCATACCATTTATTAGAGAATACGGGGGAATATGATGTAACTTGGGCTAGGCCAAGAAATACTACTTTGAGATATTATCATCCTGAAGATGCAGCAAAAGGAGAGGATTTGGAAGCAAAAAGTAAATGGATTAACTATGATAATTATGGAAATGTGAAAATGGAGGACTTTCGCAATAAAGTAGTACCTCTTTTACAAAGCCATCGTATTCTGAAAATAATTCGTAATTCATTTAACCATGGAAATTCGGAGTATAGAGTAAGCCTTCCAAAATTAAAAATGTTTATTATAAACTATATTTCTGATTTGAAAAAAGCTAAGAAGTAGACAATAAAGTATGTGGTAGATAAATTAATATAAGGTAGTAGTATCGAAATGATGCTACTGCCTTTTTATTTCATATTATAAGGACATAAAAATAGGAGCAAATAAATGCTCCTTTAGTTATACTTGAATGGTTTGTATTTCTCATCATAGCAGACAAACCTGAATATTTTATGTATTTCTTCTCTAATTCTGGTATCGTAGGTTCGTGGTTGATTTTCCTCAGTTTGCTTTTGATATACCTTATTTTCAAGTTCATTGATAAAAATTTGCTTTCCTTCTTTATTTAGATATATACCACCATCTTCAGTTTTTTCAAAATGCTCAGAGGCATGTATCATATGGCGATTTATTATAGTAAATATGGCTCGGTCTACGATCAATGGCTTAAATAGATCTGCAATGTCAAGGTTTAAGGACTGACTTCTTCGGTTGGTGGCATGAACAAATCCAATGCGAATATCCAAAGAGGTTTTTTGAATCTCTGTAGCTATACGATTATATAAAAACATATTCCCAAAACTTATAAGAGCATTAAGAGGATCCCTAGGGGGACGCCTAGTTCTTTTGGTAAACCGGAATGCCGGATCATCTATAATTTCATGAAAAAGGCTATAGTATAACTGCCTGGCTCTGGCTTCTATTGTTAAAAGCATTGGTACATCTGTGGCTTCATTCATTTCAGTTATCCACTCAGAAAAAGCTTTTATTCCGTTTTTTAGATTTTCATGTGAATGATGCCTCTCGTAATATTTGAGATTGGAACGCATATTGTGAAGTGAAGCTATTTCCAGTTTCCTTGCAATAAGCTTTCTCTTATCTTCATCCAGATAAATGGCAGCTTGCTTTAACATTGTAAGTCCACCATGAAGACTTTCAGGTGGTGAAAAGGTACCGGCAAGTTCTCCATATTTATCAAAAATATTCACACTGATTTTCTTACCGCCTATATATTTGAAGAAATCAGAGGAAAAGATAACGGAAGAGTATACATTCAGACTTTCAGTAGCCTCTACAGGAAGATACTTTTTCCCACGATCATTTTCAAATAGTATAGTAAAATCTTTTCTATTCAAGATTCCATTATTAATAATGTGATAGTTTCTGTCTATTCTTTGAATAGCAGTAGTACTCCAATGCTGATATATCTGTGGTGGTGCTTTTTTCTTCTTTATTGCAAGAATCTGATTTTGCTTTTTATTTTTAGTAAAGCTATATCCTAAGTAATTCTGCTTTATTCCCTCATATATTCCGCTTTTTTGACTATTTATATCCATTTCCAAATCATTTTTTTAGAATATCGATTACTTTTGTATAGCCTTCTTTTGCCTCCTCAAAACTTGAAAAGAACATAGAAATATCATCACAGTATCGACAAAATGGAATCTGCATTGACTCAAGCTGTGTGTCTAAAAGAGAAAGGTATAAATTCCCAAGAAAGGGACTGATTGGAGAACCTTGTAAAATCCCTTTATTTTTTGTTTTTATTATATTTTCCTCTGAAATCCTACAGTATAAAAATTTATGAAAAAGAGAGATGAGGATCTTATCATCAATAATTCTTTTTAAAATCATTTCAAGTCGGTCTATAGGTATTGAATCAAAGTAATGTTTTATATCAATTACGACAACTTTATCTAATCCTTTATTTAGATTGCTTACAAAGGATGCTACAGCTTTATCTACTCCAAGTCCCGGACGAAAGGCAAAGCTGCAAGCAGAAAATATGGAATCATAATACTTTTCTAAAGATGTTGCAAGGCAACGCAAAATAAGGCGATCAACACTGTTAAAAGAAGATATAGAACGCCTTTTACCTGTATAATTTATTATTTCATAGATTTGAACAATACCCGGTTTGTACTTTCCATCACGCAGTAGAGAAAGGTATCTAGCTCCATTAATATTCCAATCATCTCTTAATTCAGAAAGATAGAGTCCATCTATTCCACAAGTATCTTTTTTGGTAGACAGATGAGATAGGGCTTCTTCAATCTGTTCTGGGATAAAAATATCTGCCATTGTAAGCTTTTTCATAAGATATCTTATAGTATGTTCCCATGGTACACCTGTTTTCCAATGCTTTCTTTTTTGGAATATCTAAGAGTTTCCAAAGAATAAATATTAATACAGTCCTCAGAAACATCCACAATTCTTTTAAGTTCTTCTTTTAGATGCTTTAGTCGTCCTGGTGTGATAAGCCCCTCAAATACTGAACGCTGTTCATGTGTAAGGTATTTTCTGAGAGTTTTCATCACCTTAGGATCTCGTTTAGCATTCACATCATAGGTGACAATGACGAACATCTCTTGCTCCTTGTAGTAATTTTGTTATCCCAGCCTAGATAGTGGGAGTTTTCCTTGATAGGTGGGAGTGTTCCTTATAGGTAAGGTACTTACGATTACACCGTCAAATGTATTCACCATGATACTTATGTTTCCATTCCTTATAGGTAAGGTACTTACGAAGAGAAATTTCCAGCAGTTAAGGGAAAAGATGATTTTTGTTTCCATTCCTTATAGGTAATGTACTTACTAGGGATGAATGAAAGCCTCAGCAACATAGTGACTGTTTCCATTCCTTATAGGTAAGGTACTTACAATAAAAGTGCCGATAATGCAGATATTTGTTACTAGCTCTGTTTCCATTCCTTATAGGTAAGGTACTTACGGAAAGGGGCTTCAAAAGACCGATAAGGAAATGGCTAAAGTAAATCTGTTTCCATTCCTTATAGGTAAGGTACTCACGAGTTATTATGTCCGTGATAATAACTCCGACAATATCATATAGTTTCCATTCCTTATAGGTAAGGTACTCACGATCACTTGGGACGAGCTACTCGCAGGTTCTGGAATAGTTTCCATTCCTTATAGGTAAGGTACTTACAATCAAGAAGAAGCAAGGAAGTTGTTTCCGGTAGCTGAGTTTCCATTCCTTATAGGTAAGGTACTTACTTATAGCTAGTATTATTCAAAATATTTTAGCTATATGTTTCCATTCCTTATAGGTAAGGTACTTACGCCAATATGAATATAGACTTCAATGGTTGGACAAGCTTGTTTCCATTCCTTATAGGTAAGGTACTTACCCTGTTATTGCTGTGATCCTTAATAGGTGGTTTGGATTGTTTCCATTCCTTATAGGTAAGGTACTTACACCTGCATTTAAGCCATTGTAATAGGTGAAAACTCTTGTTTTGACCTAAAATCATTGTATTACAGGCGAAAAAGTCTGTCAATCTATTTTTAAGAATGGCTTAAAATGGTGCTTTCCGGGGTGTTAGGATTGTATACAATCAGCGACAGACTTTTTGATTTATAAATTAGATATTACTATAGAAGATATAGAATCATCACCTTATTTACATGTCAAAAAAATATGATAAAAAAGACGTCATCGATTTATAACTTCGATTGTTTTAAAACCTTGTATAGGACAATTAGCTATGATAGAATAGGTTATATACTTCTGTATATGACCTATTTTTTATAAAAGAGGACATATATTTTAGCTAAATCTTTCAATAAAATCAGATGATCGGGGTATTCTATATGAGTGAATTGACAGGAGAGTGGAAGGAAGTACTCAGTGCTGAGTTTAGAAAGCCGTATTATAGGAGCTTGTATGAGTTTGTAAAGGAGGAATATAGCAAATATATTATATATCCTCCGGCAGATAAGATATTTGAGGCTCTACATCTTACAGCATTATCAGATATAAAGGTAGTTATTTGGGTCAGGACCCTTATCATGGTGAGAATCAGGCCCATGGACTGTCTTTTTCAGTGCCAAAGTCGCAAAAGAAAATCCCACCTTCGCTGGCAAATATATATAAAGAACTTCAAGATGATGTGGGAACATATATACCTAACAATGGTAATCTACTAAAGTGGTCAAAACAGGGTGTACTTTTGTTGAACACTATATTGACTGTAAGAGCTCACAAAGCTTTCTCACATCAAGGCAAGGGATGGGAGAATTTCACAGATGCCATAATAAAAATTATTAATGATACTGACAGACCTATAGTTTTTATGTTATGGGGGAGTGCAGCTATATCAAAGTCAAAGATGTTAAATAACCCTAAGCATTTAGTATTGAAGACTGTACATCCCAGTCCACTATCAGCGTATAGAGGATTTTTTGGATGTAGGCATTTTTCAAAAGCGAATGAATTTCTTTTAGAAAATAATATACCTCCAATAGACTGGCAGATAGAAAATGTTTAAAGGATAAATATAGAAAGGACTTATATGAATATACTGGAAATACTCAAGGTTATAATTATTGGTATTGTAGAGGGTATAACTGAATGGTTACCGATAAGCTCCACAGGTCATATTGTTTGGTGGAGCAGCTGTTTCAGTTAAATGCAAGCAAAGAGTTCAAAGCAATGTTTGAGGTGGTGATACAGCTTGGAGCTATTTTGGCGGTGGTTGTAATGTATTTTAGAAAGTTGAATCCATTTAGTAAAAGTAAGAGTCCAAAGAAGAGACGTCTTGCTATGGAATTGTGGACGAAAATAATAATTGCATGTTTGCCGGCGGCTATGCTTGGACTTTTGATTGATGATTGGGTTGAGGAGCATTTGCTTAACGGTTTTGTTATAGCTATGGCACTTATTATCTATGGTGTTTTATTTATAATGATAGAAAACTCCAATAAAAAAAGAGAGTATAGCATTAGAAATGTGAATGCAATAGATTATCAAACTGCTTTGTCTATAGGATTTTTTCAGGTGCTTGCACTTGTACCGGGTACATCAAGATCTGGAGCGACTATCATAGGCGGTATGATTTTGGGAGCTACAAGGTCTGTATCCGCAGAGTTCTCTTTCTTTTTAAGTATTCCTATAATGTTTGGTGCAAGCTTTTTGAAGCTGGCTAAATTTGGATTGCATTATACTGCAGCAGAGGTGGTTTATCTACTACTTGGAATGTTTGTTTCATTTATTGTATCTATATTTTCAATCAATTTCTTGCTTAACTGGATAAAGAAGAATGATTTTAAGTTCTTTGGATACTATAGAATCGGTCTTGGAATTATAGTATTGGTATGGTATTTTGTATCGACTTTGATGAAAATGAAATAATATGAATTAGAGGCATATATTTGTTGAAAGTATATGCCTTTTACTTTGACAATCCACCTAAAAAGCATTATTATAAAGAAATTGTACAGATAGGAGGAGTATGCTGAGATTAATTCGCTATTTAAAGGAATACAAATTAGAGTCTGTTCTGGCACCTTTGTTTAAGCTTTTGGAAGCGGCATTTGAGCTGTTGGTTCCACTTGTTATAGCAAGAATAATAGATATAGGTATTGTAAATAAAGACTCAAAATATGTGATAAATATGGGTATATTGCTTGTAAGTTTAGCTATGATTGGACTTACCTCCGCTATCATTGCTCAGTACTTTAGTGCAAAGGCGGCAACAGGTTTTGGAACAAAACTGAGGGATGATTTATTTGCTCATATTTTGAGCTTTTCACATGCTGAGACTGATGTACTTGGAAGGGATACTTTAGTTACCAGAGTGACAAATGACAGTGATCAGGTTCAAAATGGAGTAAACAGATTTTTTAGATTGGTTCTAAGATCACCATTTATAGTGGCAGGTGCATTTATAATGTCCTTCCATATAGATGCAAAGATGTCACTTATTGCATTTACTGTGATCGTTATACTGGCAATAATAGTAGCATTCATTATGTCAAAAAGCATTGAACTTTACAGAAATGTACAAAGAAAGCTTGATAAAGTACTTGGAAAGACCGGAGAGAATCTTACAGGTATAAGGGTTATTCGTGCTTTTTCAAAGGAGTCAAGTGAGATTTCAGAGTATGATAAGGCAACCAAGGATTTATATAATGATCAGGTACTGGTTGGAAATATTTCAGCACTTCTAAATCCACTCACATATGTGGTGGTAAATCTGGGTATAGTGGCTATATTGCAAACAGGAGCTATACAGGTGAATATCGGAAATCTTACCACAGGACAGGTGGTGGCTCTTATAAACTACATGTCACAAATTTTGGTAGAGTTAGTAAAGTTTGCAAATCTTATAATACTTTTATCAAAGGCAAGTGCTTGTGCTAAGAGAATTAACGAGATATTTGATATTAAATCTTCTATAAGTGGTGGAAGTGATGAGCTGAATCTAAAGGATTTTGATGGTGAAATAATTGCTTTTGAAAATGTAGGATTTGTGTATCCGAAGTCAAAGGAAGAAGCTCTTTCAGATATCACATTCTCTGTAAAAAAAGGAGAAACTATAGGTATCATAGGTGGTACAGGTTCCGGTAAGAGTTCTTTGATTAATCTTATTCCAAGATTTTATGATATAAGCAGAGGAAGTATAAAGCTGGCAGGTAGGGATATCAAGGAATACAGTCTTGAGTCAATCAGAAAAAATGTGGCATTGGTTGAGCAAAAGTCCAGACTTTTTAGGGGCAATATCAGAAACAATTTGCTTTGGGGTGATGCTAAAGCTTCTGATAAAGCATTGTATGAGGCTGCAGACATTGCACAGGCTATGGATGTTATCAATTCAAAAGAGGGTAAGCTTGACTCTGAGGTAGCTATGTATGGCAATAATTTTTCAGGTGGACAAAAGCAGAGACTTTCTATTGCCAGAAGTTTGGTGAAAAAAGCAGGAATATTGATACTTGATGATTCATCATCAGCACTTGACTATGCTACTGATTCGAGACTTAGAAAGGCTATTAGAGAGATAGAAATATCACTACATTGATTGTAAGTCAAAGAATAGTTTCTATAAAGAATTCAGACAGAATAATAGTATTGGATGATGGAAGAATAGTCGGTATAGGTACTCATGATGAGCTTTTAGAGAACAGTCCAATATATAAGGAGATATATAATTCTCAGATTATGGCAAAGGAGGATTCAGATGAAGAATAATAAAAACACTTTGAAAAGAATTTTGAATCTTCTAAGTCCATATAAATTTAGAATGGCAGTCAGCCTGATACTGGCTGTAGTCATCGTGCTTACAACTCTCTATCTGCCGATACTTACAGGTAGAGCAGTGGACACTATTGTAGGCAAGGGTAATGTAGACTTTGAAAGACTTATAAAAATTATTTTTATTATGATTATTATGATGTGTGTTACTGCTGTTGCACAGTGGTGCATGACTGCTATAAACAATGGAGTGGCATATCATATGGTAAGGGATATAAGAAATCAGGCTTTTAATAAGATAATGAGACTGCCTATATCTTATGTTGATTCTACCAGTCATGGTGAGATTATAAATAGAATAATAAATGATGTGGATCAGTTCTCAGAGGGACTTTTGATGGGATTTGCCCAGTTTTTTACAGGCATACTTACTATTGTACTTACTATAATTATTTTATTTACAATAAATGTCTATGTAACTTTGGTTGTGCTGCTTGTTACTCCTCTTGCAATGCTTGTTGCAGGATTTATTGCCAAGAACACATATAAGCATTTTAAGTCTCAATCAGAAAAAAGGGCAAGAATGACCGGAATAGTGGATGAGATGATTGCCGGACTTAGTACGGTAAAAAACTTCACTATGGAAAATCAGATAGAGAATGAGTTTAAGGAATCTGATGAGGAGCTTAGGGTGGCAAGTCAAAATGCAATATTTATATCTGCTATAGCTTTTCCGGCCACCAGATTTGTAAATTCACTGGTTTATGCAGGTGTGGCCATTTCAGGTGCGTTACTTGTTATAACCGGAAATATGAGTGTGGGACAGCTTACTTCAGTACTTAGTTATGCTACACAGTATACTAAGCCTTTTAATGAGATATCCGGTGTTGTGACTGAATTGCAAAATTCATTTGCATGTGCAGCAAGAGTTTTTGCTCTTATAGATGAAGAGGAAATACTTCCTGACAAGGATGTAAATAATGTAATAAAGGATGTTGAGGGCAATGTAGAGGTATCACATGTATATTTCTCCTATGATAAATCAAAGAAGCTTATTGAAGATTTGAATCTGGATGTGAAAGCGGGACAGAGAATTGCAATAGTAGGCCCTACAGGAAGTGGAAAGTCAACTATTATAAATCTTTTAATGCGTTTTTATGATATAGACAGTGGTTCTATTAAGATAGAGGGCAAGAATATAGGTGATATCACAAGAAAATCTATCAGAGAAAACTTCGGTATGGTTTTGCAGGAAACATGGTTGAAGAATGCTTCTATAAGTGACAATATTGCCTTTGGAAAGCCGGATGCCACATTTGAAGAGATAGAGGCTGCTGCCAAGGAAGCTTATGCAGACAGCTTTATAAAGAGATTACCTGATGGATATGACACTATAGTAACAGAAGGAGGAGAAAATCTCTCAGCAGGTCAAAGGCAGCTTTTATGTATTGCCAGAATTATGCTGGTATTGCCTCCTATGCTTATACTTGATGAGGCGACTTCCAGTATTGATACAATGACGGAGGCTAGAATAAGTAAGGCATTTGACAAGATGATGATGGGAAGAACAAGCTTTGTTGTGGCACATAGACTTTCAACTATAAAAAATGCTGATATGATACTTGTACTTAAAGACGGTCATATAATTGAACAGGGAAATCATAAGGAGCTTATGGATATGAAGGGCTTTTATTATGAGCTTAATAATGCGGTATAAAGAAAGAGGAAGATATGAGAAAATTAGCACTAAGCGATGATATACTGCTTAGCGTTGACAAGCCGGCAAGATATATTGGTGGTGAGTTAAATTCAAGAGATAAAAGTTTAGATAATGTGGATATCAGATTTGTTATGTGTTTTCCTGATGTCTATGAAATAGGAATGAGTCATATTGGAATGCAAATCATATATGATATGTTAAATAGAAGAGAGGATACGTTTTGTGAAAGACTGTTTTCTCCATGGGTGGACCTTGACAAGGTACTTAGAGAAAAGAATATTCCGCTATTTAGCTTGGAGAGTCAGGAAAATGTAAAGGATGCGGATATTTTGGGCATTACCTTACAATATGAGATGTGTTACACCAATATTTTGCAGATTTTGGAACTTTCACAGATTCCGATGTATGCAAAGGACAGGGGAGAGGAATACCCTATAGTAATAGGTGGAGGTCCATGTTCTTATAATCCTGAGCCATTGGCACCCTTCTTTGACATATTCTATATTGGAGAGGGCGAGGTGGTATACGATGCCTTGCTTGATCTTTATAAGGAATGTAAGAAAAATAAGCTTTCTAAGCATGAGTTTTTAAGAAAGGCTGCAAAGCTTGATGGTATGTATGTGCCTGAGTTTTATGATGTAAGTTATAAGGAAGATGGTACTATAGAATCATTTACACCTAAACATGAGGATGTACCAAGTGTGGTTCACAGAGTTGTGGTACAAAATATGGATGAGGTTTCATATCTGTCAAAACCGGTAGTACCTTTTATCAAGGTTACTCAAGATAGAGTGGTACTTGAGATAATGAGAGGCTGTATCAGAGGATGCAGATTCTGTCAGGCTGGAAATGTGTACAGACCACAGAGAGAGCGTTCACTGGAGTATCTTATAAACTATGCAAAAACAATGTTGGATATCACAGGTGCAGAGGAAATATCATTAAGTTCTCTAAGTTCAAGTGATTATAGTCAGCTTGATAAACTGCTCAATTTCCTTTTGGAATATACTAAGGAGAGAGGTATAAATATTTCTCTGCCGTCATTAAGAATAGATGCATTTTCACTTGATGTTATGAGTAAGGTGCAAGATGTAAAGAAGAGCTCTCTGACATTTGCACCCGAGGCAGGTACACAGCGACTTAGAGATGTAATAAATAAGGGAATAACTGAGGAAGATATTTTAAATGGTTCTATGGAGGCATTTAAGGGTGGATGGAATAAGGTGAAACTTTATTTTATGCTTGGACTTCCTACAGAAACAGAAGAGGATATTAAAGGTATACCACAGCTTTGTGAAAGAATAGCCGAACATTATTATTCCATTCCAAAGGATCAAAGAATAGGTAAGGTATCTATTACAGCCAGTTCATCATTCTTTGTGCCAAAGCCTTTTACACCTTTCCAATGGGCAAAGATGGAGACAGAGGAGGAGTATCTTAGAAGAGCGCATCTTGTAAAGGATACTTTTAGAGAACAGCTCAATCAAAGAGTATGAAATATCAGTACCATGATGCAGAGGTTACTTTGCTTGAGGGATTGATGGCAAGAGGTGACAGAAAGATTGCAGATGTTATTGTAAATGCATACAAAAATGGTGCAATGTATGATTCTTGGTCGGATCAGTTCAATATGGAATACTGGCTTATGGCATATGAACAAACCGGTATAGATCCGACATTCTATACACTTAGAGAAAGGGATATAGATGAGATATTCCCTTGGGACTTTATAGATGCCGGAGTTACTAAGAACTTCCTTATCAGAGAGTGGAAAACTGCACATGAAGATAAGATATCACCAAACTGCAGACAGCAGTGCTTAGGCTGCGGTGCAAGAAAATATAATGGAGGTGTTTGTCTTGAAAGTGCGAATTAAGTTTGAAAAAACAGAGCAAATGCGTTTTATCGGTCATTTGGATTTGATGAGATATTTTCAAAAAGCTATGAGAAGAGCTGATATTCCAATAAAATATAGTGAGGGATTCTCACCGCATCAGATAATGTCATTTGGAGCACCTCTTAGCATGGGTGTATCGGGACTTGGTGAATATATGGATATTGAGCTTAAGGAAGGAAGCCACATTTCCTCAAGTGAAGCCATAAAAAGACTTAATGATATTATGTGTACCGGTATGAAGGTTACGAAGTTTTTACAAATACCTGATAATTCAAAGCCGGCTATGGCACTTATGGATACGGCGGATTTTAAAGCTGAGTTTAAAACTGAGGTTTTAGAAACCGATATCAGAGAGGCTATAGATAAGCTTATGTCAAAAGAATCTATTTTACTTACTAAGGTATCAAAAAAGAAAAAGAAAAATCAGTTTGGCAAGTTTGTTGAAGTGGAGACTACATCTGTTGTGGATATAAAGTCTTTTATATATAAGCTTGATGCTATAGAAAATGGGGTATTCATGCATTTGTCACAGGGAAGTACTAACAATATAAAGCCTGCAGCTGTAATGGACTTTTTGTATGAAGAGGGGCTTCCACAAGCAAAAAGAAATGAATATTATTTGTATAGACTGGATATGTATACAGAAGAAGGAAAGGCCCTTGATGAGTACGGATGTGAAATTATCTAAGCTTTTGATCACAAGGTATAGGAATAAGCTTTTTGCAATATCATACAATGATAATAAGCCAAATGAGATAGAATATATAGAAGATACATCTTTATTGGGAAGCATTCATATAGGTAAGGTGAAGAAGATAGCCAAAAATATAAATGCTGCTTTTGTAGAGATCGAGTTTAACTCTGAGCGTCAAATGGTGTATTTTGATATGGCTGAATTAAAGCATTTGATATTTGCAGATGAAAAGGAGCATAATTGTTTACATGAGGGAGATGATATTTTAATTAAAATTTCAAAGCTTCCTATAAAAAATAAATTACCCGGTGCCACTGCCAATCTCTTGGGCAGTGAAGTACCGGAGAAAATTTTGGCAAGGAAAAACTATATAAAAGCTCCAGGTATGCTATATGCAGGCTCAGAGGACTATATTGATGTTATAAAGGATAGATTAAAGTATGCCGAATTTGATATAGTTACAGATATCAGAGAAATCTATGAGGGTATAGTGAGTTTTTTTGAGGAAAATCATAAAGAGCTGCTTAATAGAGTCAGATTCTATGAAGACAGTATGATAAGTTTAAATAAGCTATATTCCATAGACACTCTATTTAGCGAATCTCTTAATAAAAAAGCCTGGTTAAAGGATGGCGGTTATCTTTATATAGAGTCCACTGAAGCCTTAACAGTGGTGGATGTGAATACAGGAAAGAATGTACAAAAAAAGGATGCCGGTATAATCAAGTTAAATACCAATTTGGAGGCTATAAAGGAGACAGCAAGGCAGCTGAGACTTAGAAATATTTCAGGTATTATTATAATTGATTTAATAAATACTACGGATAAATCAGAAATCGATTTGATATATCATACGATGAAGGAATACCTTAAAGAGGATAGATTAAATACAGTTGCCATAGATATTACAAAGCTATGCCTGTTTGAAATAACCAGAAGAAAAAGAAAACCAAGTCTTGAAGAGATAATGAAGAGGTAATCATTCCCCAGGCTGTGAATAATTACTGTTCAGGTAGCACTTTAGAGCTTTTGTTTTACAATCCTAATCGCAACTCTTTCTTAAAACTTCGCAGGATTTACGCAGTCTGTGGAACTCGTTTGTTCGCTTGGGGAGCAGCGAACTGCACTCAAACAAGTCACAGGCTGCTTAATCCTGTATCGTTTTTACGAAAGAGTTAAACGCTACAAGGATTGTAAAATTAAAAGTCTCAAGACATATAGTACCTGAACTGTAATTGTAAACATGTAGCCAGGGATGATTTTTGCATAATAATATAGATTATATTCCAATATTATCGTATAATAGTATTAGGAAATGCATTTATTTGCATAATAGAGTTAGGTTAGTATAACTTGTATTAAAGGGGAAAAATATGAAACTGGAATTTATAGGTGCGGACCACGAGGTTACAGGAAGTTGTCATTATGTTGAGGTTGGAGAGAAGAAGTTTTTGGTAGATTATGGTATGGAACAGGGGGTAAATGTGTATGAGAATGCTCCTTTACCGGTACCTCCGGCACAGATAGACTATCTATTTGTGACACATGCTCATATTGATCATACAGGAATGATACCTCAACTTGTTGCAAGAGGTTTTAAAGGTGAGATTTATGCTTCAACTGCCACAATGGAACTTTGTAAGATAATGCTTAGAGATTGTGCACATATACAGGCCGAGGAATTAAAGTGGAAAAATAGAAAGGCGGAAAGAGCCGGTAGACAAAAGGAAGTAGCTATTTATGAAATGGCTGATGTAGAAGCTGCTATAAAGTTGTTTAGAGGAGTGAATTACAGCGAAAAGATAGATATTGATGAGAATATAAGTATAAGATTCATAGATGCAGGTCATATACTTGGCTCAGCATCTATAGAAGTTTGGCTAAGAGAGGACAATGAAAGCAGAAAGATAGTATTTTCAGGTGATATCGGAAATTTTAACAAGCCTTTAATAAGAGATCCTGAGTATATCAAGGATGCGGATTATGTTTTGATGGAGTCCACTTATGGTGACAGATTCCACGAAGAGGGTGCAGACCATGTATCAAATCTTGCAAAGATTATTGAAGAAACACTGGATAGGGGAGGAAATGTGGTAATACCTGCCTTTGCAGTGGGTAGAACTCAGGAGTTGCTTTATTTTATGAGACAGATAAAGCAAAATAATCTTGTAAAGAATCGACCGGATTTTCCGGTATATGTGGACAGCCCTCTGGCAATAGAAGCCACAAATGTATTCAAGGATAATTTGCTAGATTGTTATGATGAAGAGACAAAGGCATTGGTAGAAAGTGGCATAAATCCTATTGCCTTTCCAAACTAAAGATGACTGTAAGCAGTGATGAATCTATGGCTATTAATCTGGATAAGATGCCGAAGGTCATTATATCTGCATCAGGTATGTGTGATGCCGGTAGAATTAGACATCATCTAAAGCATAATCTTTGGAGAAGTGAGTGCAGTGTTGTATTTGCCGGATATCAGGCCTTTGGAACTTTGGGAAGAACATTGCAGGACAATGTTTCTGAGGTAAGGCTTTTTGGAGAAAATATATCGGTACATGCTCATATTGAAACATTAAAGAGTATCAGCTCACATGCTGATAAAAATGGACTTATAAAGTGGATTAGTGCATTTGAAGAGAAGCCAAAGGAAGTATTTATAGTCCATGGGGATGACAGGGTATGTGAAAGTTTTTCAAATGAACTTAAGACTAAATATGGGATAAACTCATCAGCACCATTTTCTGGATCAGTTTTTGATTTGATAACCGGAGAGTGGATAAAGCAGACTAAGGGGGTTGCTGTAGTTGCAAGTAAGGATACAAGAGAGCAGGAAAGCAGTGTTTACTTGAGATTGCTTGGAGCCGGTGAGAGACTACTTAGAATTATAAAAGAAAATAAACATGGAGCAAATAAGGATTTGGCTAAATTTGCAGATCAGATAAATGATTTGTCGAAGAAATGGGAAATCCAGTAGGAGATTATTTTGAAAAAATCTAATAAAAAAACGGTGATTGTAGTGGCCGCAGTGATTATATGCTTGTTTGTACTTGCAATAGCAGGTAAGAATACAAGTATGAAATCTGTAGCCAATAACTTTGATCTTACATTGGATAAGAAAAATAGTGAAGAGCCTTTGACTGATACTACATTTGCACTTGACACATTTATTACAGTATCTATTTATGAGGGTGGAAATGAAGATATATTGAAAGGTTCTATGGAGTTTATAAGAAATTATGAGATGGTTTTTTCAGCCACTAATCCTTTGGCTGAACTTTATAAACTTAATCACAGAGAAAAGGGTACTATGAGTGTGGAGGTAAGTGATGATCTGGCATTTCTTATAGATAGAGCATTGTACTATTGTAAAATATCAGGCGGTGCATTTGATATTACAACAGAACCTTTAAAGGAACTATGGGATTTTAATGCTGAAGAACCTGAGCTTCCAAGTGATGAAAGTATAAAGGAGCAATTACCAAAGGTAGACTATATGAGAGTTGCTGTAGATGGCAATACAATCAAATTCACATCTGATGATACAAGGATTGACCTAGGAGCAATTGCAAAGGGATATATTGCCGATAAGACTAAGGAATATCTCATTGAGATGGGAGTTAATAGCGCAATCATAAACTTGGGTGGAAATGTACTATGTGTAGGCAAAAAGCCAAGTGGTGAGAATTTTACCATCGGACTTCAAAAGCCCTATGCGGATAGAAATGAAACCGTAGCATTGCTGACAGTAGATGATGAATCGGTGGTATCTTCAGGAGTATACGAAAGACATTTTGTAATAGATGGCAAAAATTATCACCATATTTTAAATCCTAAAACCGGATATCCATATGATAATGGATTGGTTGAAGTGAGTATATTGACAAAGTCATCTACAGATGCGGACGCATTATCCACCACCTGCTTCTCACTGGGAGTGGAAGAAGGTGTAAAACTTTTAGATAGTATACCGGATACCTATGGTTATTTTATTCTTTCAGACTATAGTATAATATATTCAGAAGGTGCTAAGGAACAGCTGGCAGAACCTTAGATTATTTTATATATTTGACTTTAATACTTAAAAAGTATATATTAGTTCTAAGAAAATAATTTTTTGGAGATAAAAATGGTAAGAAGAGAAGTACTTGCAAGCATTCCAAAGGCAGTGAATCTGTATATGATTCTTTCAGATTTTACAAGACTGCCATATGTGTATTGTGATGATGAAAGCTTTGATGATGTGGCTTTTTTCTTTGATGAAAAAGAAAAAGCCGATAAAAAATCAGAAGAACTTTTGGCAAATAAGCAGCAGAATAGTGTAGTGGAGTTAAATCAGGAAGGAATCTTAAGAACCTTTACCTGTCTGGTTGTTGCAGGTGTAAATGCAATTAAGTATAATTACCAAGGTGAGGACTTTATAGTACAGTTGGATGAGATAATAAAGGTTTCTGATTTTAGCGAGTTACCACCTGAAAAAAGACCTATAGAAAATAGATCATTGCAGCTTACAATGCTTTATTTTGGACAGGAGATAAGAGCAAATATAGGCAATCCAAATATTCCTGAATTACGTGAACTTGAAGAGGAAATGATGGTAAATATTTTGAAGGCAAGATTTATTGTACCGGTCAGGGAAGTTGAGGTAGATGGAGAAACTCAGATGCATATGCTTATGCTAAAGATCAACAATGAAGGTGGCAATGTTATACCTATCTTTACTGATAATATTGAGTTTGATAAGATGCCGGGTGATGAAAATGTGAAGAAAACAATTATTGATACAAAGAATCTTATCAATTTTCCACTTCCACCAGGATGTGACGGATACCTTATAAATCCTATGGGAGTAAGTATGCCTATAAATACAGGTGTTTTGAGAAATCTAAGAAATATGGAGATAGTATCTAAAGATAAAAAAAGAAGAGTAATATTTTTAATGGCGGGTTATAATAAACCCGCCAAATTTTATATTATAATCTATCTTTCATTTCAACATAGTTTTCATGTTCCTTTACTGCCATATATGCAGGTCTAATGATTTTGTCTGTATTTATAAGTTCTTCAATTCTATGAGCGCTCCAACCTACTATCCTTGAGCAGGCAAATATAGGAGTATATAATTCTGTTGGCAAATCAAGCATTCCATAAACAAAACCACTGTAGAAGTCGATATTTGCACTAACTCCCTTGTAGATATGTCTCTCATGGGCTATCACTTCGGGTGCAAGTCTTTCAACAGCACTGTATAGTTTGAAGTCATTATGCTTGTTCTTGGCATTTGCAAGTTGCTCAACATATTTTTTGAAGATATTTGCACGAGGATCTGAAAGAGAATATACCGCATGCCCCATTCCATATATAAGGCCGGCTTTATCAAATGCCTCTTTTCTTAACAGCTTTAAAAGATAAGCTTTGATTTCTTCCTCATCATTGATGTCACGAATGTTTTTCTTCATATCCTTAAACATTTCCACTACCTTTATATTGGCACCTCCATGCTTTGGACCTTTTAGTGAACCTAGAGCAGCAGCTATGGCAGAGTAGGTATCTGTACCTGATGATGTTACAACATGGGTTGTGAAGGTAGAGTTATTACCACCACCATGCTCCATATGCAAAACCATTGCCAAATCCAGTACCTTTGCCTCTAAATCTGAGTATTTCTTATCTTCTCTAAGCATTAGCAAATATTTTCAGCTGTAGAAAGATTATTTGAAGGACGATGTATATACATACTCTTATCTCTTATATAGTGATTGTAAGCATGATAGCCATAGACACACATCATAGGGAAGGTTGATATAAGGTTTATACACTGCCTTAATACATTTGCAAGTGATGTGTCATCCGCTTTTGTGTCATAGGCATATAATGTCAGTACAGATCTTGAAAGAGTATTCATCATATCCTTGCTGGGAGCTTTCATTATGATATCCCTTGTAAAATTCTTGGGTAATGATCTTTGCTCTCCAAGTAAGAGCATAAAATCCTTCAGCTGTGTGTCAGTTGGAAGATGTCCAAAAAGCATAAGATATGAGATCTCTTCAAATCCAAATCGATTTTCCTTTAAAAAACCGTCTGTAAGTTCATGTATATCTATACCTTGATATCTAAGTTCGCCATCACATGGAGTTTTTTCACCATTGATCTTTTTAAAGGCTGTAATTTCTGATATGCGGGTAAGTCCGGCTCTTACGCCTTCGCCTTGCAAATTTCTAAGTCCCCTTTGTACATCATATTCTTTATACAAAGACTGGTTGATTTTAAGGTTCTCAAGACATTTGGCTGTTAAGTCTTCTATTTCTTTTGTGATTTTCTGATTGTAGCTCATATTTTCCTCCTTCTGGATAAAGATTTCTAAAATGCACAAGGGTATGTCTTATATTATTGTTAATATAAGTATTATAATTATACATTATTATTGATAATAATTAAATCAAAAAAATATGTACAGGTGGTGAACAAATGATGACATTCTTGAAAAAAAATCAATAAAAAGAGTAAAAATATTCTCTGTAAAAAAAACGTAAGTAATATTAAAATATGCTTACAAAGTAAATGAACAGAACCAAGGGAGGAAAACAATGAGATTGTTCAAAAAAGTATTAGCGGTATCAGTAGCATCTATGTGTGCACTTTCATTAGCAGCATGTGGAGGCGGAAGTAAGACAGCAGAGACAACAGCGGCAGCAAGCAGCGAGTCAAAGGATGAAAGCAAGGCAGCTGAAAGTGTTTCAGAGGCTGTAGCAGCAACAGGTAAGGATGTAAAGGACATCAAAGTCGGCATTTCAATTTACAAGTTTGATGACAACTTCATGACATTGTATCGTAATGAGCTTGTTAGATATCTTACAGAGGACATTGGTATTCCAAAGGAGAATGTAATGGTTCAGGACGGTAAGAATGACCAGGCAGAGCAGACAAACCAGATCAACAACTTTATCGCAACTAAGGTTGACGTTATGATTCTTAACCTTGTACAGTCATCTTCAGCTCCAACAGTTACAGATCTTGCTAAAGAGGCTGGAATCCCTGTAGTTTACATCAACCGTGAGCCGGATGAGGCTGAGGAGTCAAGATGGGCTTCAGATGGTATCAATGCTACATATGTAGGTGCAGATGCTCGTCAGTCAGGTACATTCCAGGGTGAAGAGATTGCAGAACTTGACAACAAGGGTGACATCAATGGTGACGGAACAGTTAAGTATATCATGATTCAGGGTGACCCTGAGAATATTGATGCACAGTACAGAACAGAGTATTCAGTTAAGGCTCTTACAGAGAAGAGCGGATTAAAGGCTGAGCAGCTCTTAATTCAAAGAGGTGACTGGGATCAGGCTAAGGGACAGCAGATTGCACAGGACGCTCTTACACAGTATGGAAATGACATAGAAGTTATCTTCTGTAACAATGACGCTATGGCACTTGGTGCACTTCAGGCTATCAATGCAGCAGGAAGAAAAGTTGGTGAAGATATCTATATCGTAGGTGTTGATGCACTTGCAGAGGCAGTTCAGGATGTTTCAGAGGGTAAGATGACAGGTACAGTATTTAATGACTTCATCAGCCAGGCACAGGCAGCAGCAAAGGCAGCAGTTTCTTTCACAAATGGAGAGAAGGTAGATGCAAAGATTCCTGTAGACTATGTAAAGGTTACAAAAGATAACGCAGCAGAGATCTTGGAACTTGTTAAATAATTAAAATCAACTTAATGTAAACATCTTTCGGGTGTGCCGGTGCACACCCGATTTTTGAAAGGAGCAATGGATGTCAGAGTACAGATTGGAAATGAAAGGGGTATCAAAGAGTTTCCCCGGTGTAAAAGCACTAGACAACATCCATCTTAATGTAAGACCGGGCAGCGTACATGCTCTTATGGGTGAAAATGGAGCAGGTAAGTCTACACTTATGAAATGCCTGTTTGGAATATATACAATGGATACCGGTGAGGTCTATGTAGATGGAGAAAAAATGCATATATTAAATCCTGATGATGCACTTCATAAGGGATTGGCAATGGTTCACCAGGAGTTGCAGCCGGTACCGGCAAGGTCCATTGCGGAAAATATGTTTTTAGGTAGATATCCCACAATAGATATAGGACCTTTAAAAATAGTAGACCATAAAAAGATGGAAAATGAAGCCGGTAAATGGCTTAAAGAAGTAAAACTTAATGTAAATCCTAATGCATTGTTACAGACATTGTCTATTTCACAGATGCAATCTGTAGAAATAGCAAAGGCAGTGTCAATGGGAGCAAAAATCATTATATTAGATGAGCCGACATCATCACTTACAGAAAATGAAGTAAGTGGACTATTTAAAATAATAAGAGAACTTAGAGAAAAGGGTGTATCTCTCATATATATCTCACATAAGATGGCTGAGATAAGAGAGATTGCTGATGATATAACCATCATGAGAGACGGAACATATGTTGGAACTTGGGAAGTAAAAAATATCAGTGATGGTGAAATAATAAGACAAATGGTAGGTAGAGAACTTTCAAATATCTATCCGCCAAAAGATGATTTGGAAAAAGGTGATGTTATACTAAAGGTGGAAAACCTTACAAGTATACATGAAAATATATTTAGAAACTGCTCATTTGAACTTAGAAAGGGTGAGATACTTGGATTTGGTGGACTTGTAGGTGCAGGTAGAAGTGAACTTATGGAAGCCATATTTGGACTTAGAAGTATAAAATCCGGAAAAGTATACATGAAGGGCAAGGAGCAAAAGATAGCAAGACCTAAGGATGCTATAAAAGATGGACTGGGAATGATTACAGAGGATAGAAGAGGCACAGGAATACTTGGTTGTCTTTCAATAGCAGATAATGTGGCTATATCATCACTCAATAATTATCTTGTTGCAGGCATTGCGTTGGATGATGGTAAAATCAAGCAGGTGGTTGATGAGAATGTAAGCAAACTTAGTATAAAGACTCCAAGTAATAAGACTTTGATACAGTCTTTGTCAGGAGGTAATCAGCAAAAGGTAATAATTGCCAGATGGCTTGCAAACAATCCGGATGTGCTGATAATGGATGAGCCTACAAGAGGTATCGATGTAGGTGCAAAATATGAAATATATCAAATAATGATAAACCTGGCAAAGCAAGGAAAGGGTATCATAATGATTTCTTCAGAGATGCCTGAGCTTATTGGAATGTCTGATAGAATAATTGTTATGTGCAATGGTGAGATTACCGGTGAGGTGACAGATAGTGAAGCTACACAGGAAAATATCATGGCATTGGCAACAAAATTTTAGGAGGAATACTTATGAATACAAAATCTTTAGATATAAAGAAATTGTTACTTGACAATGGTATAATCATAGTTTTACTTTTACTTGTATTATTTACAGGTATAATGAAGGACAATTTCTTTTCGGCAAGTAACTTAAGAAACGTTTTGGTAAATGTGGCACCTAGAGTAATTATTGCCTTTGGTGTATCAGCCTGTCTTATTACAAAGGGTACTGACCTTTCAGCAGGTCGTCTTGTAGGTTTATCAGCTTGTATAGCAGGTACTCTTTTACAGAATAAGGACTATGCAGGTAAGATGTTTCCAAACCTTGGGGATATGAATATTTTTGTGGTTCTTTTGATATCCATAGCAATTTGTGCTGTATTTGGACTTATAAATGGTATAGTAGTGGCTCATTTGAATGTTCCTGCATTTATCGGAACACTTGGAATGCAGCTTATAGTATATGGTGTATGTCTTGTTTATACAAAGGCTGAGCCTATCGGTGGATATAGAACAGCATATACAACAGTAGCTACAGGTAACATCTTAAAGATTCCATTCCTTTTCATATATGCACTTATTATAGGAATCATTATGTGGTTTGTCTTTAATAAAACAAGGCATGGTAAGTATATGTATGCAATAGGTGGAAATGAAGCAGCAGCAGAGGTATCAGGTGTTAATGTTAAGAAAACAAAGATACTTATCTATACATCAGCAGCAGTTCTCTATGCAATCGCCGGTTTCCTCTTAGGAGCAAAGTCAGGTGGTTCATCTGTAAATATGGGTGCTTCATATGAGCTTGAGGCAATCGCGGCTTGTACCATCGGTGGAGTATCTGTAAACGGTGGTATCGGTAGAATATCAGGTTGTGTAGTCGGTGTTTTGGTATTCGAGCTTTTGAAATCCTCAATGCAATTCCTCGGAATCAAGCCGGATTTCCAGTTTATAGTACAGGGTATCATCATTGTAGTTGCTATTGCACTCGATATAAGAAAGTATATACAGAAGAAGTAATTGATTAAATATAAAACTCCATTTACACCCTTTATATGTATGATATGTTACAGTTCAGGTACTATATATCTTGAGACTTTTAATTTTACAATCCTTGTAGCGTTTAACTCTTTCGTGAAAGCGAGACAGGATTAAGCAGTCGAGGACTTGTTTGAGTGCAGTTCGCTGCTCCCCAAGCGAACAAACGAGTTCCGCAGACTGCGTAAAATCCTGCGAAGTTTTAAGAAAGAGTTGCGATTAGGATTGTAAAACAAAAGCTCTAAAGGGGCTACCTGAACTGTAACTATGATATTCATATAGGGGGGTATTTTTAAACAAGTATTGACACCTCCTACATGTACACTATAATGTACATATAGGAGGTAGCTTTGTGATCAATACAAATATAACAAATTGCTCCTTTCTTTTCGGAAAGATCCTTGATATACTTAAGGTTATTATAACACGAAAGATAATAAATTTCATTGTTCAAGTCCTTAAAATATTCATCTAAGGTATACAGACACTTTTCATCAGCGGGTATACAGACACTTTTCATCAGCACCTTGACATATCGGAAATAAGACTTCTTTCTGACTAAGCCTGTTCAGTTCCTTATGTGCATTATCAGCTTCATTTTTAATGACCTGCTTACAGCATCCGCTAAAGGCACAGCGTATCTCAAATTCGTTGTGGTTCTGTCTATCCATAGCATTATCTCCTCTTTCTTACTATGAATATTTCCTGTTTCCTCTTTCACTACCTACAAAAATGCCAAAGTTTTTTATAGAAATTTGAGAAATAAAAAAATTCTACATTTTGCATGGTAGAACTCTAAAAAATGTTAGTATTGCATAGATTTACTATATATTAGATTAATAAAATAGGGTAGAAAATATGCTACCCTATTTATATATAAAAACATTGATATACCATTGTACAAAAAAATAATGTTTCAAAAAAATCATCTTAAATGATCATTTGCTTCATATATATAAACAAATATATATAGAGCAAGTAGAAGAAAAAAACTTAATATTTCCAAAAAAATAAACTATCAACAATTATTCCTATTATACATACTGCCATTGAAGCAGCTATTCCAAAAAAAGTAGATAGATAGTAGTTTAGAAATCTTATTATAATTATAATATCCTGCTTTCATATTTGCCAAGGCTCTGGATATATTATTATCTTTGCAAAATAAAAAAATATAAGCCTAATACAAATGAAATTATTAAAAATTATTATACATCTAAACATTTATGACCAACCCACAACATCCCAAACACTATAAGAAAACATTTCATTGTGAAACCATACTGCCAGTGCTTGAGTTTTCCATTCTTTAGGGAGATAACCTTCATAATATGTTTTATTTTTTGCTTTCGATTTTTTATCTGTTATAAAATACTTAAATCCAGATACATTTTTTCTATGTGCCGAATTAGTTGTATCCACTAAATTCCATTTTAATCTGCTTGCATACCTATCAAAATCATTATCTTTCATCATACCTACCTCCACTTTCATATTCTGTTATCAGTTTCTTTAATGATTTTTTAGCCCTTAACAGCCTTTTCCTTGAATTGTCATAATTTATGTCAAGTATTTCCGCTATTTCCTTAGGGCTGTATCCGTCCGATTTCAATGCTAAAATATTAGCATAGTCAACAGGTAATCTTTTAAGTATATTATCCATATCCTGCTTTATTTCAATATCATAAAAATCATCTAAGGAACTTTCATTTTCAACATCTATCTCCGTAAAGTCAACTAAAGCCTCTCGTTTCCTTCGATTATAGATATTCTTTGAAATGTTCTCTACTATAATAACCATTAACTTGCGTGTTTTGGGACAGTCTAATTCATTAATTTTTTCAATTATTTATTACCCTTAAAAAAACTTCTGAAACTGCGTCTTCTGAAGTCGATATATCCTTTAATATATAATAGGCATGTTGTAGCATTAAATCAGAATATAGATTAAATAATTGCTCTATCTTTTCATTATTATTGTAAAACATAAGTCCTCCCTCTTGTAGTTTAATAATTACTTTTATCTTAACATAATATGGGTTAAAATAAAGTACATATATTCCCTGTTATTTTCCCAAGTGTAATAGGTTTTAATAAAGTCCGTGGCAAAGCTTCGTATGTCGGAGGTATCTACCACTTCCTCTTTTATTATCGCTTTTTCGTGTACGGTATGTATGTTTATGGCTGTAAAGTTTTTGTATACCGCAAATATAAAGCCTGCCATAAATATTATCCATAAAATAACGGTTCTCTTTTTATGTGTTCCCAGCTTTATAATAGGAAGCTTATTATCTTTTTTACTTGTTTTATGGTTACTCTTTGTAAACCTGTCTTCAATCCAATTTTTCATAAAAAGTTTATGAGGAAGATAAAATAATTAAAATTATCAGTTTGTGGAGTCATTATGATTTTTAATCAGTCAGCTCTTATAAAACAATTTTATATGAAATTAAATGAATGATATTATATTTATGTTAATTAGATTTTTACGAAAGCTGAGGTAAGTGCTTGAAATGTGTGCAATTAATTTATTTGCTTTGACCGGAATAATAGAAGAGTGTTAAACTAAATTACATCCCTTTATATATGAGTAAAGGGATGTAATTTATCAACATCATAATTTTTTTAAAAAAATACTTGAAAGTAATAAGTATGTGAAATAAAGTAATATTAAATGTACCGGATAGAACAAATACATCAGATATTTAAATGTTTTGCTTATATGAGTCTTCTTATTATTAAAGAAGAAAGTGAGGAATGCTCCGACATATACACCCACTGTATTTACTCTCATTGTAGGCAATGCTCTCATAATATCATTATTTATTTGTAACAAATGGAATAATAGCGGAAGTCTGCATATAACTATAATAAATATCCAAATAAATGCTTTTTTTAATATACTTACATCCCTTAATAAATAGAACATAAAAAAATATATACTATGTATATATAACCACCTTCTGTATTCAGTACATAGGAAATTAATGCCGCAGCTATTATTGGAGTGAGCCTTATTATTGTATTTTTATCTTTTATTTTTTCATAAAAATAAAGTGCAACAAGACCGAACCCCAATGTAAACATAATATTTAAGTCTATTTTATAAAAAGGAGTCACCTCAAGTTTACTAAATCCTGATGCATACTCTTCCGACTGAGTAAAAAGTATATATGGTATCTGGGAGATAAATGCAAATGTAAATACTCTAAAAATATACTTTTTTATATCCTTGGTATATCTGAAACCCACAGTGATACAGAACATAAAAATAGGTGCTGCCAGCCTTCCTATGTATCCCATAATACTGGGAACTCTGTCTATAATAATTTCACTTACAAGTTCTTCTTTTCCGGGAAATGAAAGTGATATACTCTCGGCAATGGCAATCCACATTTGCCGGGGTATAATTCTTGGGATATGGTCGATTAACATTGAAATGATTGCAATTGTTTTTAGTCTTTTAGTATTCATTATAATTCCTCCGATAAAAATAATTCCTCTAAACTTTCCTTATAATATTTTTCAAGTACCGACATAAATTTACTCTGTGATATATGATTTTGCACTGTCATATAGGGTTGGTCTGTTAGGGGGAGTTCTATTTTGTCCATATTCTTTCTATAGGATTGAATATCCATCCCCATTTTTTCCTTAAACAATCTGTTAAGATACCTGCTGTCTGAAAAGCCGGATTCACAGCATATATCACTGATTCTTAAGTTAGTTTTGGTAAGCAGCGAAAATGCATGATCAAATCTGATATTATTTAAGTATGTTGTAAAATTCATTCCTGTCATTTTCTTTATAAAATGAGAGATATAATAGGTTGACAATGATTCTAGTTGTGCAATATCGGATAAGGATATATTCTCTGAATGATGTTCTGAAATATAATCGGTGATTCTTTGTAAATGCTTTGCCTTTGAACGGCTTTGCTTAGTACTGAGTTCATCTATAATAGGATTTGCTATCTTGCTGAGCTGATATATCAAATCAAGGGCCTTGGCACCTGCGCCCATCTCAGTAAATGGCAAATCACTGGCATAGCACATGGCACATTCAAAAACTGTCTTATATAAATTATTATATTCTTTGTTAAATACAATATGATTTTTTTTATATATTATATCAGGTCCTATATTTTTATATAGTGCATGATTTATTAAAAATATTACTATCTTATTATGGCTTTTTATTGCTGTAAAATGAATGAGGCTGATATCTGTTTACAATATAGATATCATTTTTTTGAGCCTGAATACCTCATTGTCAATTACAAGGTCAATATTTCCGTCAAGGAGCATACCGATTTCAAGATCTGAGTGACAATGTACACTTCTTGAAAAGTATTTCTATCAATAGCATTGCAAGTGAGTTGGTCTTTGTATGTCTGATGATTTCATATTCTGTTTTAGCATTTTTATTGATTTCCAAATCCATAATACAAATTTCCCTAAGTAAAAATATAATAAAAATTATCAATTATATAGTTAATAAATAGACAAATAAATATTTTTTTCAGATATGTATTTGTCTGTTAAATTGAGTATATTCCATAATATATATTATTTCAACACATAAATAGCAATATTAACATTATATAATAACAAGATTATCTACATTTGCAGTAATAAATCAGTTATTATAAAAAGCACAAAGGGAATCGTTATAAAATATATACAATAAAATACCGGTAGTTTAGAAGTCAAATATTTTTGGCTTTAGTATCATACTTTTATTGTAACTTTGAAAGGAGACATATTTATGAAAGAATTTTTCCAGGGCATTTCGCCTATCAAGTTTGAGGGTAGAGATAGTAAGAATCCGCTCAGCTTCAAATATTATGATGCCACAAGGGTTATAATGGGTAAGACTATGGAGGAGCATTTGTCATTTGCTATGGCTTGGTGGCATAATCTTTGTGCAAGTGGAGTGGATATGTTCGGGCAGGGGACAGCAGACAAGAGCTTTGGTGCTGTTTTAGGAACTATGGAGCATGCAAAGGCTAAAGTTGATGCCGGTATCGAGTTTATGCAGAAACTGGGAATAAAATACTATTGCTTCCATGATACAGATGTTGTTCCGGAGGATATGGAAGATATCAATGTAACAAATGCACGTTTAGATGAGATTACAGACTATATATTGGAAAAGACAAAGGATACTGATATCAAGTGCCTTTGGACAACCTGCAATATGTTTGGAAACCCAAGATTTATGAATGGTGCCGGTAGCTCAAACAGTGCGGATGTGTTTTGTTTTGCAGCGGCACAGGCTAAGAAAGGCATTGAAAATGCTGTAAAGCTTGGTGCAAAGGGATTTGTGTTCTGGGGTGGTCGTGAAGGATATGAGACACTTCTAAATACAGATATGAAGCTTGAGGAAGAAAATATTGCTACATTATTTACAATATGTAGAGATTATGGACGAAGCATTGGATTTAGAGGAGATTTCTATATAGAGCCAAAGCCGAAGGAGCCAATGAAACATCAGTATGATTTTGATGCTGCAACTGCAATTGGATTTTTGAGAAAATATGGACTTGATAAAGATTTTAAATTAAATATAGAAGCAAATCACGCTACATTGGCAGGACATACTTTCCAACATGAGCTTAGAGTATCTGCAGTAAACGGTATGTTAGGTTCTGTAGATGCAAACCAGGGTGATACTTTACTTGGATGGGATACAGATCAGTTCCCTACAAATATTTATGATACTACTTTTGCAATGTATGAAATACTAAAGGCCGGAGGTCTAAGTGGCGGATTGAACTTTGACTCAAAGAATCGTAGACCAAGTAATACGGCTGAAGATATGTTCTATGGTTTCATAGCAGGTATGGATACATTTGCACTTGGTCTTATTAAGGCTGCACAAATCATTGAAGATGGTAGAATAGATGAGTTTGTTAAGGAAAGATATTCAAGCTATAGTACAGGCATAGGTGAGAAGATAAGGAATAGATCAGTGACTTTAGAAGAATGTGCAGAGTATGCTGCTAAGATGAAAAAGCCTGAGCAACCTGAATCCGGAAGACAGGAATATCTTGAGTCTATAGTGAATAATATATTGTTTAGTTAGAACATAAAATAAAAGCTTTTGGGAAAACAAGTTTTACATATATAAAAGTTTTCCCAAGATGCGAAAGTAAGTTTTTTGTCAGTTATAAAAATAATGTTTTGTAAAAACATGAAAATAGGAGGGAATTATGAAACTTAAAAAATTATGTGCGTTTTTAACGGCAGGCATGTTGGCATTGTCATTAGTAGCTTGTACAGATGGAAGCACAACGACAACAACAAGTGCTGAGTCACAGGCAGACAGCTCTAAGGCTGAGGGTGATACTGCACCTACAGAGTCAAAGGGAAGTAAAATAGGTATTTCAATGCCAACAAAGTCACTTGAGAGATGGAATCGTGACGGATCTTATTTGGAGAAGGAATTTACTAAGGCAGGATATGAAGTATCTCTTACTTACTCTGACAATAAGATAGATCAGCAGGTAAAGGATATTGAGGGACTTATCGCAGATAAGGTAAATCTTTTGGTAGTAGCTGCAATAGATGGTGAGTCATTAGCACAGGTTTTGGCAGAGGCAAAGAGCCAGAATATTCCGGTTATTGCATATGATAGACTTATCATGAATACTGACGCAATATCTTATTATGTGTCATTTGATAATTACACTGTAGGAAACTTCAGGGAGAATTTGTAGCTGAGAAGCTTGGACTTGCAAATGCAGGTGATAAGAAATTCAATATAGAGTTTACAGGTGGTGATCCTGCGGATAATAATGCAACATTCTTCTTTAATGGTGCTATGGATGTTATAAAGCCATACATTGAAAGTGGAACAGTAGTAGTACCTTCAGGTCAGACTACATTTGAACAGGTTGGTACAGCACAGTGGGATACTGCAAAGGCTTTGTCAAGATTCCAGAATATTTTAGGATCATACTATTCAGATGGTACACAACTTGATGCTGCTTTATGTTCAAATGACTCTACAGCTCTTGGTGTTACTCAGGCTATACAGTCAGACTATGCAGGTACAAACGAAGTTGTTATCACAGGACAGGATGGTGATGAGGCAAATCTTGCAAATATTATTGATGGAAAGCAGACAATGACAGTATATAAGGCCGTTGCCAATGAGGCTGTTGCAACACTTGACCTTGGTGCAGCTATATTAAATAATGAAAAGCCTGATGCATCACTTATAGAAAAAGCAGGATGGAGTTTTGATTGTACATATGATACATCTTCATATGACAATGGATCTGCTGTAATACCTTCATATCTATTGGTTCCTGTAACAGTTACAAAGGACAATATTCAGAAAGAATTGGTTGATACCGGTTATTATACAATGGGAAGTGACGGTTATCCACATCCGGTGCAGTAGATTATTTTTACTCTAGGGATTCTTAGTAGAATTTATTGTACAAATATATAATATTAAAATATTGCCATATTAGGCAGAAGGGCGGATATATTGAAAGATTATATTTTAGAAATGAAGAATATTACAAAGGAATACCCTGGAGTAAAAGCTTTAGATAATGTAAACCTCAAGATTGAAAGAGCCAGTGTACATGCATTGGTAGGAGAGAATGGGGCCGGAAAATCAACTTTGATGAATATTCTTTCCGGAACTATCGCACATAGTGAGTACACAGGACAAATTCTTTATAATAATGAGGAGTGCAAGTTTCAAAATATACATGACAGTGAGAAACTTGGTATAGTAATAATACATCAGGAGTTAGCTCTTATACCTGAACTTACTATTGCCGAAAATATGTTTCTTGGTAATGAAAGAAAGAATAAGTTTGGTATTATAAATTGGAATGAGACATTTCATCAAGCAGATGCAGCCATGAAAACAGTAGGCTTAAATGAAAGCACACAGTCTTTAATAAAGGATATAGGAACCGGAAAACAACAGCTTGTAGAGATTGCAAAGGCTATATCCAAGAATGTTAAGCTTCTTATCTTAGATGAACCTACATCATCACTTAATGATGAAGATTCAAGAATGCTTTTGGATATGCTTATCAGATTTAAAAAAGAAAAGGGTATAACATCTATTATCATTACACATAAATTGCAGGAAGTAGCGTATGTTGCTGATGAAATAACTGTGCTAAGAGACGGATCTACTATAGAAACTATGGATAATTCAGATCATTGTATAAATGAAGAAAGAATAATTAAAGGCATGGTAGGTCGTGAGCTTGAAGACAGATATCCTATGAGGGAACATGAAATAAGCGATGAGATTATGTTTGAGGCAAGGGATTGGACTGTATATCATCCTATATATACAGAGAAATGTGTTGTTGATAATGTAAGCTTTAATGTTAGAAAGGGCGAAGTAGTAGGATTTTCAGGCTTGCAGGGAGCCGGAAGAACAGAGCTTGCAAAGTCACTTTTTGGAAAGAGCTATGGCAGCCGTATTATGGGCAGAGAATTTATTGCAAATAAAGAGGTCGTTTTAAATAGCTCTCGTGATGCTATTTTGAATGGATTAGCATATGTTACAGAAGATAGAAAAACTGATGGATTGATACTTTCAGAAACAATAGCGAAGAATACAACATTAGCTAGAATGGAAAAGATAGCTGATAAAAGGGGTGTTGTAGATGTTTCAAAAGAAAATATGGTGGCAAAAGATTATGTCAAGGCAATGAAGACCAAAACACCGTCCGTTCAGCAAAAAGTAGGAAATCTTTCGGGTGGAAATCAGCAAAAAGTACTGCTGTCCAAGTGGATGTTTGCAGAGCCGCAGGTATTATTCCTTGATGAACCTACCAGAGGTATTGATGTAGGTGCAAAATATGAAATATATCTGATTGTCAATGATATGGTAAAACAGGGAAAGTCAGTTGTAATGATTTCGTCTGATCTTACAGAACTTTTAGGTATGTGCGATAGAATTTATGTTATGAATGAAGGGAAAATAACCGGAGAGTTTAGTGCCGAAGAAGCCACACAAGAAAAGATAATGAGTACAATTCTAAATCTGATTGTGCTGCTGTTAATTAGGAGGTGAAAAGTGAATGCAAATAAATTTGTAAAAAAATACACAATGGTACTTGCACTGCTTGTTGTTTTCGTATTCTTTACATATCTAACAGGTGGTAGACTTCTTCTGGCACAGAATATATCAAATCTATTACTGCAAAATGCTTATGTGCTGATTATGGCTTGTGGTATGCTTCTTTGTATACTTACAGGTGGTAATGTAGATTTGTCTGTAGGATCTACATTATGCCTGTCTGCTGCACTTTCAGCAAAATTGTTAAGTGTTGGAACTAATCCAATTATTGCAATATTGGCATCACTTGGAGTTGCCTGTATTATAGGTATATGGCAAGGCTGGCTTATTGGATATGTACATATACCTCCATTTATATGTACACTGGCAGGCATGTTCCTCTTTAGAGGTTTAGCAAGAGTAATTCTTGATTCAAAAACCATAGCAATAATGGATAAGAAGTTTTTGAGCCTATTTACATCATATATTCAAATACCGGGATTAGATGTAAATCAAAGAGTAATCTCATCAATGGTTGTAGGTATAGTAGTTGCTATAGCAATTACAGCTTATACATTTATTGCTGAACACAACAAGATTAAAAAAGGCTATGAAAGTGCAAGTCTAGGAATGACAGCACTTAGAGTATGTATTTTTGACTTGGTAATATTATTCTATGCATATAAGCTTATGAGCTATAAGGGTATTCCTATTATGCTCATATGGATACTTATAGTAGTGGCAATATTTGCATTTGTCACGAGTTCAACAGTATTTGGAAGATATTTCTATGCTGTAGGTGGTAACGAAAAAGCCACCAGACTTTCAGGAATAGATCCTAGAAAGGTTTATTTCCGGGCGTATTTTTTGATGAGCCTTTTGGCGGGACTTTCAGGACTTTTGGTTGGAGCTCGCATAGGTTCGGTTGATGGAAATATGGGTAACTCATATGAAATGGACGCTATTGCATCTTGCTTTATAGGTGGAGCATCAGCTTATGGAGGTTCAGGAACAGTACAAGGGATAATGATAGGTGCTATACTTTTGGGTGTAATTAATCAAGGCATGTCAATACTTGGGCTTCCGGATCAGTTCCAATATATTGTAAAAGGAGCAGTACTTCTGGGAGCAGTAGTATTTGATGTAGTATCTAACCATAAAACAGGAAATCATAATAGAGATTAAGAATATAGGAGTGTTATGCATTTAAAGGCTAACACTCCTGTATTGAATTAAAAGAGTATAATACAGACTTAATATCTATTCTCTTTTAATTTTATACAATATTTGATATAATCAATAATCATAGAATATAAGGAGGCTTTTATGGCTGATACAAAGAATATAAAAGATAATTTTGAAGTAGAGACAAGGGAAACAGGAAGTCTTGGAGAAGTAAAGATTGCTGATGAAGTGGTGGCGGTTATTGCAGGTATTGCCGCAACTGAGGTAGAGGGTGTTGACTCTATGGCAGGAAACTCAACAAAGGATATTGTTGGAAAGATTTCAGGAAGCAAGATTGCAAAGAGCATGAGGGGTGTAAAGGTAGAGGTAAATGAGGGTAAGGTTTGTGTAGATTTGTCTATAAATGTCAGCTACAACTACAATATACCTGAGGTGAGTGAAAAGGTACAGGATAGAGTAAAGAGTGCTATAGAGAATATGACAGGGCTAACAGTACTTGAGGTGAATATCAAGATAGCTTATGTTGTAGCAAACTGATGAGGTCATTTTCAAAGGAAATAGCCATTATCGGAATGTTAACAGCACTTGCAATGGTACTGGGGTATGTTGAAGCTTTGATACCGATAAATCTTGGAATTCCCGGTATGAAGCTTGGACTTGCAAATTTGATAGTAATTATTGCATTATATTTATTTGATATAAAAATGGGCGTAGTAGTATCATTGCTTAGAATTGTACTTATAGCAATGACATTTGGAAATATCTCAATGATGTTTTATTCGATTTCAGGTGCAACACTAAGCTTACTTTGTATGATATTGGCAAAGCAGATCAAGGGATTTTCAATGGTAGGTATAAGCATTATTGGTGGAATAATGCATAATGTAGGGCAAATAATATGTGCAGCCTTTGTAGTAAGAACAAATGGGGTCTTTACATATTTACCAGTGTTGATGATTGCAGGAGTGGTGAGCGGAATGCTTATAGGTATAGCAGCATCACTTGTAATAGTTAGGGTAAAACCATATATACGCAAATAGGTTGTATTTAGGGAGTTTGTAAGTTAAAATAGCAAAATGGATTGCAAGCTTGATTGTAAATCAGGCTTGCTTTTTAGAGATTATAGAATGGAGAAATATGGCAAATACAAAGATTGATGTGGTTTCAGGATTTTTAGGTGCGGGAAAGACTACATTTATAAAAAGACTTGTAGAAAGCAATAAAGATAAAGGAAAGACAATAATAATAGAAAATGAGTTTGGTGAGATAGGTATTGATGGAGGATTTTTAAAGAATTCGGGTATTGAAATAAGAGAGATGAATTCAGGTTGTATATGCTGTTCTTTGGCAGGAGATTTTGAAGCATCTCTGAGAGAACTTTTATCAACATATGAACCGAATAGAGTTATTATAGAGCCAAGTGGTGTAGGAAAGCTCTCCGATGTGTTAAAAGCAGTATCTGATGTGGAAAAGGATCTTCCTGTAGAGTCAAATTCTGCTGTAACAGTTGTAGATGTAAAAAAGTGCAAGATGTATATGAAGAATTTTGGAGAGTTCTTTAATAATCAGATTCAGTTTGCTAATACTATAATACTTTCAAGAACAGATTTGGCAGACAACGCTAAGATAGAAGAAGCACTAGAGCTTATCAAAAAAGTAAATCCTAAGGCAACTATTGTGACAACACCTTTGGATAAGTTAAGTAATGAGAAGATTGAGGAGCTTTTATCAAATCCTATAGATTTAAAGAGTGAGATGCTTGAGGAATTGGCAAAGGAGCATGAACATCATCATGAACATGATGGAGAACATGAACATTGTGGATGCCATCATGACCACGAACATCATAAAGGTCACAAAGAACATGAACATGAGCACAAACATGACGAAGAACATGACCACGAACATCACCATGATCACGAAGAACATGAACATAATCACGAACATGATGAAGCGCATGAGCATTGTGGATGCCATCATGACCACGAACATCACCATAGTCACGAGAACCACGACCATCATCATGATCACTGCGGATGTGGACATGATCACCACGACCACCATCATGCTGATGATGTATTTGATAGTTGGGGTATGGAGCAGGTACCTGCAATAAGTGAAGAAAAACTTAGAGGTATTTTGGACGGCTTTGCTAATGAGGAAAAGTATGGTGTTGTACTTAGAGCAAAAGGTATGCTAAAGGATGTAAATAGTGATGACTGGTTCTATTTTGACCTTGTTCCAGGTGAGAGTGATATCCGAAGAGGTGATGCTGAATATACCGGTAAGGTATGTGTGATTGGAGCAGGACTTAGGATGGATGAAATAGAGAAGTGTTTTAAGGCGTAAGCATATTTAATGGAGAAGTTATGGAAAAGTTACCGATTTTTGTCATAAATGGTTTTTTAGAAGCCGGAAAAACACAGTTTATGAAGTTTACAATGCAGCAGGAGTATTTTCAGACTGATGGAAATACTTTGCTGATAGTATGTGAAGAGGGTGAGGAAGAGTATGACAAGGCATTATTAGATGCTACTCACACAACTGTAAAATATATAGATGATATATCAGACTTCACAAAAGAAAAGATGGAAGAATTCACTAAAGAAGTGAATCCTGAAAGAGTACTTATAGAGTGGAACGGTTTATGGGAGCAGGACAAAATTTTAATACCTGAGAGTTGGTTCATAAATCAAATGATCACTATATATGATACTTCCACACTTGATCTTTATATAAAAAATAAAGATTTGAAGGCATATATGGGTAAGATGCTCAAAGACTCAGAACTTGTTATATGCAATAGAGCAGATAATATTTATGAGGATATTTTGAGTACATATCATCTTCAAATAAAAGCTATGGCACCGAATGCCGAGATTATATTTGAGGGCGAAGAGGGTGAGATAACAGGAGATTTCAGTATAAATCTTCCATATAACTTGGAGGATACAAAACTTATTATAAAGCCTGAAGACTATGGTATCTTCTATGTAGATGCCATGGACAGATCAGAAAAGTATGACGGAAAAGATGTGGAGTTTACTGCTCAAGTTGTCAGACCTAATGGCATAGGTGATGATATTCTTATTCCGGGAAGAAGAGCGATGACTTGCTGTGAGGCTGATATTCAATTCCTTGGATTTGTATGTCACTATAAGGGAGCAAAGAATTTTAAAAATAAAGATTGGGTCAAGGTAAAGGGCAAAATCAAATATGAGATGAGCCCACAATATCGTGCAAAGGGACCTGTAATATATGCCAATGAAGTTTTACTTACAGGACCTATAGACGGATTAGTACAATTTTAGGAGAGTTATGACTGATTTAGAGTTACTTGAAGAGGCCAAAAAAGCCAGAAAAATGGCATATGTTCCATATTCAAAATATAAAGTAGGTGCTGCACTTATGACGAAGTCAGGTAAAGTTATACATGGATGCAATATAGAAAATGCTGCATATACACCATGTAATTGTGCAGAGAGAACTGCTTTTTTTAAAGCAGTGTCAGAAGGAATATATGACTTTTGTAAGATAGCGGTTGTTGGCGGCTTTGAAGAAGCAGATATAGATGCATTATGTACTCCTTGTGGAGTTTGCAGACAGGTGATGCAGGAATTTTGTAATTCCAAAGAATTTGAAATCATAATGTATGATGGTGCAAAAGTAAAAACTATGAAATTAGAAGAACTACTACCATTTGGATTTGGACCTGATAATCTAAAATGACGGTTAAAGATATAGGAAGGTTTGATGAAGAAGACATTATTAAATAAATTTATTCTATTAACTACGATGAGTACAATACTTGTTACCGGTATTGGAAGAAATATTTTTATAAAAGATATCAATGCATTTACAAGTAAAAAGGGTACGGTAGATGTAAGTAGCTTGAATGTGAGGTCGGGTGCAGGAACAGGAAATAATACTATAGCTACATTGCCGAGGGATACAAGTGTTACTGTGCTTGATGAGTTGAACAGTGACGGTATGTATTGGTATAAGATAGCATTCAATGATGGTTCAGGTGATAAAGAAGGTTATGTAGCAAAGAACTATATAAAGACTGAAACTATTGCAACATATACTACGGATAAGAAATTCGAGTCAGATATAGCCGGATTTCCGGAGGGATATAAGGTCAGACTTAGAGCATTACATGCAGAATATCCAAACTGGAAGTTTGTAGTTCAGGATGTAGATATTCCTTGGGATGAGGTTATAAAAAACGAATCGGTGGTAGGTGTAAATCTGGTAAGTAAATCTTCAAAGTCTTCATGGAAGTCTACTGCAAAAGGGGCATATGACTGGAATAGCGGAACTTGGCCGGGATTTGATTCAAATGAGTGGGTAGCAGCCAGTGAGAGTATCGTAAGGTATTATATGGACCCCAGGAATTTTCTGGATTCAACAAATATATTCCAATTTATGAATCATGGTTATACTTCAAATGAGCAGACTGCAGAGGGTGTAGAAAAAATGCTCAAAGGCACTTTTATGGAGAGCAAATCAAGTTTTAAAACTACACAGACTGCTCCAAGTACTACACAGGCCAAAACAGTAAGTGTTTCAAGTGCAGCTTCACCTGATAATTCAAAAAACAGTACCGGTACAGATGATGTATATGTGAAGGTAGATGGACCAATAGCAGATCCGAATGAAAAGGTAGAACTGGCTGCACCAACATTGGAAAAACCTGAAATTACTGAAACAAGTACAGTGGTTTCAAGTGAGGCAGTAAATTTGGATTCTAAAGTAGGTCCACAGTCTGAGTCTACAACAGAATTTAATGATACAGAGCATGGCCCGGGAGTTGTAAATAATGATACTATAAAAGAAAGTATAAGTTCTTCAGATAGTGTTCAAACTACTGATTCTACAGAGGACTTCAGAGCACTTTCAAATGGTACTACCTATGTGGATATTATAATGGATGCAGCAAAAAGTTCCGGAGTAAATCCATATGTACTTGTTGCAATGCTTATTCAAGAGCAGGGAGTTAAGGGAACATCAGATCTTATAAGTGGTAAAAATGGTGTTTATAACTTCTTTAATATTGAGGCTTATCAGTCAGGAAACCAATCTGCAATAAGCAGAGGTCTTGCATGGGCAGGAAGTGGAAACACTTATCTTCGACCATGGAATACAAAGGCCAAGGCTATAATAGGTGGTGCTATGTATTATGGAAGTAATTATGCAAAGGCTAACCAAAATTCATTTTATTTGAAAAAGTTTAATGTACTTGGTGAAAATAGATACAAACATCAGTATATGACTAATATTGAAGCAGCAAAGAATGAAGGTTCTATGCTCTCAAGGGCGTATTCTGAGGAGGATAAAAAAGGCGTATTTACATTTTATATACCGGTTTATAGGGATATGCCCTCAGTACCTGAGGCAATGCCTAGTGGAGATGGCAGTCCAAATAATAGATTATCATCACTTAGCATTAGCGTATATAATATAACACCAAGTTTTAGTAGAGATAATTATTCATATACATTGGAATTACCTGCAAATGTATCGAAGATAAATATTAAAGCAAATGCTTTGGATGCTAACGCAAGTGTAGCAGGAAGTGGAGATATTGAATTAAAAGATTCAGATTCCACAATCGACATAATTGTTACAGCTCAAAACGGATCTAAAGGTAACTATAGGATAAATATTAAGAGAGGAAATTAGATACTGATCTATATGATTTTATGTAGAATTGATGTCAGAGGATTGAGATGAAATATTTTAAAAGGCATAATGTAAAAATAATAATACCTTCTTTTTTGCTTACACTGATATTCATGGTGGTATTAGCATTTAATGCTTTCGCTATGGGTATCAGCATAAGCTTTGCAGATGTAAATGCAACAGTGGGGGATGAAGTAAATTTGATAATGACACTTTCATCAACAGATGGAAATATTGACAGTGCAACGATAATGCTCAGCTATGATGACAGCAAGCTGGAGTTTGTCAGTGGAACAAATGCACAGGGTGGTGCAGGAAGTGTAAAAGTTGTTTCAAATGCAGGAAGTAACACTAACAATCAAAACTATTCACTTAAATTTAAGGCAAAGGCTACCGGAGATGCTACTGTAGTCGTAAGCACTTGGGAAGTATATGATGGTAACTCAAAGATGGCTACTATGCAATCTCAAGGAAGTGGAAGAATAAAGATAAAAGATACGGATCCAACTGAGGCTACTGAAGCAACTGTAGAAAAGAGTAAGGAAGTTGCAACCACTGTCGCCGTAGATAAAAAAGATGCTACATTGGCATCTCTGAAAGTCAGCCCCGGTAGTTTGAGTCCTGAATTTAGCACAGGTGTGAAGAATTATGATATGAATGTTGCAGGTAATATCTCCAATATTGCAGTTAATGCTAAAGCAAGACAGGATGGGGCAAAGGTTGTTATTACAGGAAATGACAATCTTTTAGTAGGAGTTAATGCTATAGCGGTTAAGGTAACATCACCTGATGGCTCAAATGTAGAAAGTTACATAATAAATGTAAATAAAAGTGAAATGAAAAAGGCAGCAGAATCAGAAGAAACTACTGCCAAGGAAACAAAGCCGAGGAGAGTGAAAGTAGCGTATCAGAAGAAGTTTTGGACCTTGTTTCAACTGATAACGGTTTGACTCTTGGTGGAATAGATTATCAGGTATCGGATTCATTTGATAAGAATATATTACCGGAAGGATTTGAGGAGGCTACATTTACATATAAAAATAGAGAAGTCAAAGCCGGAAAGATGAAGAATCAGGATGTATATATTTTGTACTTGGTAGGTAATGATGGATCAGGGGATTTTTATATTTATGATGATGATGCAGATAAATGGTCTGTTTATACTCAAATAACTACAAATCCTAAAAGTATTACTATAATGCCACTTGATAAGAGTGTAAAGAAGCCTAATGGATTTGTTGACAGTATAATAGTTATAAATGGAAAAAAGATCAAAGGATGGATTTGGGGCAGTGACAATGACAAGAGATATTGTGTTGTATATGCTATGAATTCAAATGGTAGAAAAGACTTCTACAGATACGATGTGGAAGAAGGAACTATACAAAGATACTTTGTAGATCCTAATGCTAATGTAGGAGTGTCAAGTGAAGAATACAGTGCTCTGGAAAAGAAATATGCTGTAATTAATGAATGGCTTAGAAATATAATTGCTTTGGCTATTATATTGGCAGTATTTATATGTATATTGCTTATATCAAGAAATTCAAATAAGAAAAAAGCTGAAAAGGTAGTTCAAAAGCCGGTTAAAAAGAAAAATAAGAGTAATATTACTTCTAAAGTAGATTTGATACCTGAGGAAGATTTGAATGATGAAACACCTCTGGAATATATGCCTCTTAATCAGAAGAAGGAAGATACTAAGAAAGAAGCAGCTGACTCAGATGATTTTGATGAAGTAGATCTATCAGATGGAGAGGAAGAATCCACCGAGGATTCTAAAGAAGAAAAAAAAGAAGATTCAGAAGATTTTGAAGATTTAGATCTCTAAAAAAATGCCACCCATTTAAAATGGGTGGTAATTTTTATATTTTATTATTTGCATATCTGGCTTCTGTGGTAAGCCCGATTCCAAGTTTATTTAAGGTTTTTACATCAATTTCAGAAAGCATAACGCTGGAGTGCATCTGAAGTCCCTTAAGTTTTGGAAGTGCATTCAAAGCTTTTCTTGCATTTTCATCTGTAGCAGCTGATATAGATAAGGCAATAAGTGCTTCATCTGTGTGAAGTCTGGGATTTGTACCGCCAAGATATGTAGTCTTCAATTCTTGAACAGGTGCAATAACTGTAGGTGAGATAAGTCTGATTTCATCATCCACACCACTTAATGCTTTTAGTGCATTTAATATAAGTGCGGCACTGGCACCAAGAAGCTCTGATGTTCGGCCGGTTATGAGCTCTCCATTATCAAGTTCTATAGCCGCTGCAGGAAGATTAGTTGTCTCAGCTTTTAAAAGTGCTGCAGAAACAGCTTTTCTATCATTGGTAGAAGTTTTTGCTTGTTGCATTATAAGTTCAAGCTTATAAATCTCATCTGCCTTACATTCACCCCTGACAAATCTACATAGAGAATTGTAATATCTTCTGATTATTTCCTGTTTACTGGCTTCCCTGCATATCTCATCATCAACAATACAATTACCTGCCATATTTACTCCCATATCTGTAGGAGATTTATATGGACACTCTCCAAATATTCCCTCAAATATAGCTGTAAGTACAGGATATACTTCGATATCTCGATTATAATTTACAGTAGTTTTACCATATGCCTCCAAGTGAAAGGATCAATCATATTCACATCATTAAGATCTGCTGTTGCAGCCTCATAAGCAAGATTTACAGGATGTTTCAGTGGTAGATTCCAAATAGGAAAGGTTTCAAATTTTGCATATCCTGCTTTGATACCTCTTTTATTTTCATGATAGAGCTGAGAAAGGCAGGTGGCCATTTTACCTGAACCTGGACCCGGAGCGGTAACTATTACCAAAGGTCTGGAAGTTATTATATAGTCATTTTTTCCATATCCTTTTTCGCTTACTATATGAGCAACATTACTTGGATATCCGTCAATCAGATATAATCTATATACTTTTATACCAAGGTTTTCAAGTCTTTCTTTGAAGCTGTCGGCACTCTTTTGACCGGAATACTGGGTAATGCATACACTTCCTACATAAAGTCCTTTTGCACGAAATGCATCTATAAGTCTAAGCACATCTGCATCATATGTGATACCATGATCTTCACGAATCTTATTTTTTTCTATATCAACAGCAGAGATAGATATGATGATTTCAGCTTGATCTTTCAGCTGAAGAAGCATTCTAAGCTTTGAATCAGGTTCAAAGCCGGGAAGCACTCTGGATGCGTGGTAGTCGTCAAAGAGCTTTCCACCAAACTCAAGGTAAAGCTTATCACCAAAGCTTGCAATCCTTTCTCTAATATGCTCTGACTGTGTTTTCAAATACATTTGATTATCAAAACCGATCTTCATAATATGCCTTTCTTCATTAAATGAACTATTATACAAAATCAAAGAATTATTATAACACTTTTTGAAAGCGTATTAAAGTGCTTTTATTATATAATCGATAATAAATAATTAGCTAATTTTTAAAGAATATATTTATAAACTTATCTATTATAAATAGAACTAAAGTGCTATACTTAAGCGACTAAAAAAGAAAGTAGGTTTTAATATATGAAAAAGCAAATATTGATGACTGTGATGGGAGCTGCTATTGTTTTAGCAGCATGTGGAAATAAAAAAGAAGACACTACAGTTGTAATGGAAAGCACTAAAAATATGGATGAAGAAAGTTCTGATATGGGTAATACAGTTGAAGAAACAAAAGTCGTCTTAAGTAAGGCAAATATTCATCTAAAATATTCAAATCTTGTAGATACTGAGACAAGAGATAGGGTTTCAAATGCATTAAAAAATGCAGGCTTGAGTGAGGAGAAGATAAAGAGCTTTTTTGAAGCGGTGGATGAGTATAATAATGCAGTTGGAAGTGAAAATCTTGCACAGAGTGTGATGAGCATAGAGGCAGCATTTCCTACATACGATCAGGATAAGCTTGTAGATGCATGGCTTGACAATGGAGGATATGTGGGTAGAAACTGTAGGATAACATCATATTCTTTGATGGGAGATTTTATCACAGTTGGAAATCCGACTCCGGGAGATACCACAATGTTATTTAGTGATTTTGCCTCAATAGAATCAAAGAAGATTTTTGATGGTGAGGACAAAGCAAAGTTTGATACTTTGTATTCCTACATTGATGTGACAAATACTCATGACACCAATGTTTTGTCTGATGAAATAGTAAAATCACTGGATGATAAGCAGATTTCATTTAATAATGATAAGATGCATATGATTTCAGTGTTTATGACTATGGATGATGGTATGAATCCGGTTCAGGAATTTATAGGTCATACAGGCATTTTAGTACAGGATGGAGATAAATATTTGTTTATTGAAAAGTTGGCATTTGAACTTCCATACCAGGTAGAGGAATTTGATAATTTACAGGATGTAAATGATTACCTTATGGGATATTATGACAATGAGACTGACGGCATTACTGCAAAGCCTATTATCTTTGAAGATGGTAAGGTTATGAATGAATATAGAGTATTAAAATAATACTTGCATTCTACAGATATATTTGGTTGAATAACATTAAAAAAATTAGGAAAGAAGTATTATGGCAGATAGGGTAAATATATTAAAAACAGAGTATGTGATGGATCGCACTGATTGGACAGAGGTAATATCAGCAGTGTTTGGAGGCATGCTTCGTGTACAAAATGCGATTGAAATGTATGTAGCAAAGGGACAGAGTTGGAATGTAGACTTTGCTACAAAGAAAATTAAGATTGGAAAAAGCACATATCCGATACAGTTTATCGGAAGTGAATCTTTTGAATCAAATGACTGGCTTTGGGGTTGGGAAAATATAAACGGTTTTTATGAAAGCTTACTGGAGTTGGCAAATGAAGCAAAGGAATTCGGAGAAAAGTTTGGTTTTGATGCCCTGACTCATCCCAAATTACCTTTAACTGACAAGGTAACAGGGTATATGCTTTCAATGCTTGCCTGTGGAATAAGTGATAAAAATTACGGATATTATCCATGTAAGCACTCAAAAGGTGTGGCATTTGTTGCATTATATGATTTACCTGAAAAATTCTTTGCACCGGTGGATGCAAGTGGATTTATCAGCAATATAATGAATGCTATAAGTCTATATGAACTTGACCATAAAATTTTGGTAGAGGGATTCCTTTCCTGGAATGGCACAGATTATCATTGGGAAGACAACAATATCTATGCTACATTTGCAGGTACTTTAGAGCAGATTATTATAAGATTTGAAGATATAGGAGATAAGAAGAGAATACAGGCCATTGACGGTTTAAAAGGATAGCATAATGGGACTTCCAAATAATGGAGGTCCTTTTTTTGAATGTATTTTAATAGTTTAAAATACTGATATGTGATATAATAATAGCCGAGATTTTTGAAGTAAGTGGTTATAAACAGATTAAAGCGGGTGATTGGTAATGGAGAAAACCATACAGGAAAAAAATAAAAAGATATAGAAAAAAATATCTGTGAAAAATTTTTGAAGAATTGGATATGGATGATCCTATAGAAGAAGGATATTTTTAAAGAATATGAGGATATCAAGGGTGCTGTTGAAGAAGATTTCTTGAATTTTTGAAAAATACATTTGATATTAAATTGCCAAAAAGATTTTAAAGAACTTTATAAATATAAAAAAATGGCAGTGGATATTTTTTTCCATCTTACAATGTAGTATTGATAAAAGGAATGTATCATTTTCTTTATTAAGTTTGGATGAAATGAAGAGAATAAAAGGATTTTTTCAAGATAGAGATGCATTACTTACAGATTATCCGGACTTTTTTACAAGTGAAGATATCAAAAATATGAGAGATAACAGGATAAAGCCCTATCTATTCCATAAAGCTTGGTTTCCTTTTGCCTCATACTGTGATTGCTGTTATTTGATGTTGGACTTCGATCCGGATAAGGAAGGACAGGAAGGACAAATAATATTTTATATACATGATCCGGATGAGATAGTATATGCGGCAGAAAGTATAGATGCATTGATAGAGGATGTATGGAAATTGTTAGAAGATATGTTCAAGGAGGCATAAATATGAGAGATAATCCAAAACCGGGAGAGTTTTATAAGCATTTTAAAAATAAAATTTATCAGATAGTTAATATAGCTACACATTCTGAAACCAAAGAAAAGTTAGTAATATATCAAGCTTTATATGGAGATTTTGGAGTATATGCCAGACCTCTGGATATGTTTTTGAGTGAAGTGGACAAGGAGAAATACCCTGATGTAGGTCAAAAGTATCGCTTTGAGAAAATAGACATATCAGAGCAGGTAGAGAAAACGGAGGCTTTGGATAAATCAGAGGATGAAGAATTGAAAAAAGATGTAATTGATTCTTCAGAGGTTGAAGATACAAAATTTGCAGAAGATTATTTTATAAAATTTTTGGAAGCGGAGGATTTTAGCACTAAGAAAAAGATACTTCTGGCAAATAAGAGTTTTATTACAGAAAAGCAATTAGATGCTATGTTTGATATTTATGGTTTAAAAAGAAAAAGAATTGATATAGAAATAGATATTGCGGATTTTATTGCGTATCTGAATATGCAACAACATTTTGAGGGGAAAAGATTAAGGTAATAGATGGCATTTGTAATAGAAGATGAATTAAAAAAACTGCCTCATCAACCCGGAGTATATATAATGCCATGACAAAAAGGATGATATTATATATGTGGGTAAGGCTATTTCTCTAAAAAACAGGGTTAGACAGTATTTTCAATCTAGTAAGGATAAAAGCACAAAGATAAAACAAATGGTCTCAAAGATAGAAAGATTTGAGTATATTGTTACTGATTCGGAGCTGGAAGCATTGGTACTTGAGAATAACCTGATAAAGGAACATAGACCAAGATATAATACCATGCTTAGGGATGACAAGACATATCCCTATATAAAGCTCACTATAAAAGAGGAATATCCAAGATTACAGATGGTAAGGCAGATAAAAAAGGATAAGAACAGATATTTCGGACCTTTTTCAAGCGGTAATGCTGTAAGAGATACTATAAATCTATTGAATAGAGTATACAAACTTAGAACTTGTAGCAGAAATTTGCCAAAGGATATAGGTGCAGAACGCCCATGCCTTGACTATTTCATACATCAATGTGATGCTCCATGTCAGAATTATATTTCCAAAGAGGACTATAATAAGAATGTTACAGAAACTCTTAGATTTTTGAGCGGAGATTTTGACCCTATTATAAACAAAATCAGGGAAGAGATGGAGAGACTTTCAGCTGAACTGAAATTTGAGGATGCAGCAAAGCAAAGAGATTTGCTAAATTCAGTAATTCATATTACTCAAAAACAAAAAATCACTTCTGATGATGCAAAAGATAGAGATATTATTGCAATGGCAAGAGATGAGAGAGATGCTGTTGTACAGGTGTTCTTCATACGTGAAGGCAAAATGGTAGGTAGAGAACATCATTATATACAGGTAGCTATGGATGATGAAAAGGTTGATATTTTAGAGAGCTTTATAAAGCAGTTCTATGCCGGAACACCGTTTGTACCCGGACAAATCATGTCACAGTATGAACTTAAGGACAGTGAACTCATATCGGAATGGCTTTCTGCCAAGAGGGGATCTAAGGTAAGTATTATTGTGCCAAAAAAAGGCTCTAAGGAAAAGTTGGTAGAACTTGCAAAGAAAAATGCAGAGATTGTTCTTACCAAAGATAGAGAAAAGCTTCAAAGGCAGGAAGCAAGAAGCGTGGGTGCAGTGAAAGAAATAGAGGAATTGCTTTCACTCTCCAATTTAAATAGGATGGAGGCTTATGATATATCAAATATTTCAGGTGTTCAATCTGTAGGTTCTATGGTAGTATATGAGAATGGAATGCCAAAGAAGAGTGATTATAGAAAATTCAAAATAAAAACAGTTATAGGTCCGAATGATTATGCTTCTATGAAAGAGGTTCTTACAAGAAGATTTGATCATGGTATAGATGAAAAAGATAACAGATTTAATAAGCTTCCTGATATAATACTTATGGATGGAGGAAGAGGTCAGGTAAATATCTGCCTGAAAGTTTTGGAAGAATTTGGACTAAATATTCCGGTTTGTGGAATGGTGAAAGATGACAATCATAGAACAAGAGGATTATATTACAATAATGTTGAAATACCTATAGATACACATTCACAGGGATTTTTGCTTATAACTAGAATACAGGATGAAGCACATAGATTTGCAATAGAGTATCATAGAAGTCTAAGGTCAAAGACACAGGTAAGGTCTGTATTGGATGATATAGAGGGAGTTGGTATAGTAAGAAGAAAAGCTCTTATGAAGCACTTTAAGGATATTGACAATATCAAAAATGCAAGTTTAGAAGAACTGATGTCAGTAGACGGAATGAATAAAAGGGCTGCCAGTGCAGTATATGAATTCTTTTCAAAAGCTAAACAAGAACAAAATGTCTGACTTGATGGTTTGGCATTAATATACTAAAGGAGGATTTATGTTAAGACATATCGTAATGTGGAAGTTCAATGAGGGGATAAATATTCCAAGACTTGGTGAGGAAATAAAGACCAGTCTTTTGGACTTGTGCGAAAAGATGAGCGAAGTAGAACATGCGGATGTGGTCTACAATATTTTGCCGACGAGTACACATGATATTATTTTGATATTGGATGTAAAGGACAAGGCTGCACTTGATAAATATGCATCATCCAGAGAGCATATAGCTATTGTTGACAGTCTGATAAAGCCAAATACAAATTCCAGAGTAGCGATTGACTATTTTATTTAATAAAATTTGAATGATTTATATAAACCGGATGGATGTTGTTTTGATCTATCCGGTTTTATATTTACAAATATTTATAATCTTATTAAGATATTATTGACTATATATATATATATATATATAATACTATAGAACGATTTCTTTATATAGAGTATATTTTGAACGATCCGTTATATGTCTATATAGAGTTATTTTATGTATTGGTAAGTCGCCAATCAGATATTAAAAGAGAGTGGAGTTTAGTGAAAATGATGAGGACTTCAGCAGACAAAGTATCTATATTTTGAGAGACGACCGATCATAAAATAAGGAGTGAAAGGACAAAAAGAAATGAAAAGAAATTTAAGAAAATTAGTAACTATGGGAGCAGTCGCACTCTCACTATCAACAGGTATTGTACCTGCATTCGGAACTGTAATTACAGCACATGCTGAAACGGACTATGAACGTCACAAGAAATGGGCGAGAGATTATGAAGATGCAAAATGGGATGGAGTCTATAACGCTAAAAATATTGCTATGAAAGTTATTGCAACTGAATGGGAAACCGATATCAGAGATATCGAAAAAGGCAGAACAATGAATTTTTCAGGCGAGGGAGCTTTCGGCGAATCAGCAGATGTTGATTACACCAGAACAGAAGACGGTAGAATTCAAATAATCCAAGTAACAAAAGTAGGTGAAGAACAATTAAATGAACTGATGACACAATTGGGCTGGACATATGAAGATTACATCAATAATGCAATCGGTGAAATTGAAAAATACGATAATATGTTCAGTCATACATATGTTCCGGTTACATCTAAGCTTATCAACGGTAAAGGAACATTGCTTACAGCACATTATGATAAAGTGCGAACAGGCAACGATCCGCTTCAGCAATATACAGAACATTCACAGTCTGATGGTGGCGTAGATAACTCAATCTCTGATACAGGTTCATCAAACTCATCAAGTTCATCAGGTAACCATTCATCAGGCGGAGGTTCAGGATCATCAAGCAGTGGTTCAGGTTCGCATAAGGCAAAGTCAAACGGTTCAGCAAGCTTAACAGGTTGGGTATCAACATCTGACGGTTGGCAGTATCAGATTGACGGAGTAGATGCTACAGGTTGGGTAAATGTAAACGGAGTATGGTACTTTATGAATAGCTCAGGTATTATGCAGACAGGTTGGGTGAGTTCAAATGGCAAGTGGTATTATATGAACTCTAACGGCTCTATGGCTACAGGTTGGATTAACACATCAGGTAATTGGTACTATCTTAACGCATCAGGTGATATGGCTACAGGCTGGGTAAATACTAACGGTAAGTGGTACTATCTTGACACTGACGGACATATGTTAGCAAACACCACAGTCGGCACATATAGGCTTGACGCATCAGGTGCTTGGGTACAGTAAACGCAATATTTTAATTAGACTCAAATTGTAAGATTTACTTCTTGTCAAATGTCAGGGTGGATTGATTATCATTTCGCCCTGTTATCTTTATATTGACATTTTATTCTAGAGTGATATACTTCTTGTAATTAAATATTTTAACTTGGGAGCTTATATATAGGCTGAGAGGAAAGTGTGACTTTCGACCGATTACCTGATTTGGATAATGCCAACGTAGGGAAATGTTTTTTTACTTTCTTTTCAGGAGATACAGGTTCTTGTATCTCATTTTTTATTGCAAAAATTCGATCTAAATATATGATCTATAAGTTTTATAGTTAAGAATACATTTTAGGAGGATTACTATGGAAGAAAGTAATATCAAAAAGTTAAGTATCTCAGGATTATTATGTGCACTTGCAGTTGTAGGAAACCTGTTTTCATTTCCGGTTTTGGGAAGTAAATGTGCCCCTATACAGCATATGATCAATATTCTTTGTGCGGTAATACTTGGACCTTTTTATGGAGTAGCTGTAGCATTTAGTGCAAGCTTTATACGAAATATACTTGGAATAGGAAGTCCAATGGCGTTTCCTGGAAGTATGTTTGGAGCATTATTTTGTGGAATCGTATACCATAAAAGTAAAAAGATTTTTCCTACGCTTTTGGCGGAGGTAGCAGGTACTGCAATACTTGGAGGACTCAGTGCATATCCGATAGCAATATTCATAATGGGGAAAAGTATGAAGGATATAGTATTTTACGCCTATATCATACCATTTTTTATTTCTACATTTGTAGGAAGTATTATAGCAGGGATTTTGCTTTATTCCATTATGAAAACAAATATTCTTACACAATTTAAAATAGAAAATAGTAAAGGTAAGGGGGAAAAATATGCTAAAAGAGATGCTTGAAAATGTGAGAAGTAAATCGCCGCTAATACATAATATAACAAATTATGTTACGGTAAATGATTGTGCCAATATACTGCTGGCATATGGGGCAAGTCCTATAATGGCAGATGATATAGAGGAAGTGGAAGAGATCACAGAGATATGTTCAGGACTAAATATAAATATTGGCACATTAAATAAGAGGACGATACCATCAATGCTTGTAGCAGGGAAAAAATCAAATGAATTAAACCATCCTATAGTGTTTGATCCGGTAGGTGCAGGGGCATCAAGGCTGAGAACAGACACAGCTAAAATGCTTTTGAATGATATTAAATTTAGTGTAATACGAGGGAATTTAGCTGAGATAAAAAGTTTAGCACTGGGAAATGAAAATATTGGCGGAGTTGATTCTGTTGAATCTATAAATAAAGAAAATTTGGACAGTATAGTTGCTTTTGCAAAAGACTTTGCTGCAAAAACCTCTTCTATAATAGCTATAACATCTGAAATAGACATAGTTGCAGATAGTAAAACAGCATATTGTATATACAATGGAGATAAGATGATGAGCAAAATAACAGGAAGTGGTTGTCAACTTTCAGCTATGATGGCAGCTTATATAAGTGCAAATCCGACTGATATATTAAAAGCTGCACTTGCCTGCATATGTGCTATGGGTCTTTGTGGTGAGATGGCAAAATCTCGTATGGAAAAACTTGATGGAAATAGTAGCTACAGAATTTATTTAATAGATGCTGTATATAATCTTACACCGGAGAAATTAGAAGATGGAGCCAAGTATGAGATTAGATAAAAAATTATATGAGGCTATATGCTGTAACTGATAGAAGCTGGATTGGAGAAAAAACTTTATATGAGCAGGTAAAGGATGCACTGGATAATGGGGTTACTTGTGTACAGCTAAGAGAAAAAGATTTGGTTGAGAGTAGTTTTATAGAAGAAGCCAAGGAAATTGCAGCATTATGCAAACAATATGATGTCCCATTTATTGTAAATGACAATGTAAATGTAGCCATCGCCTGCAGTGCTGATGGTATACATTTGGGACAAGATGATATGGATCCCTTATATGTTCGCTCACTTGTTGGAGAAGATATGATAATAGGGGTTTCAACTCATACAGTAAAGGAAGCTATACTGGCAAAAGAAAAAGGTGCAGATTATATAGGCATTGGTGCAGTATTTAAAACATCCACAAAGGATAATGTTATAGCTATTTCGTATGAAGCATTAAAGTCTATATGTGATGTGATAGATATACCCAAGGTAGCTATAGGAGGTGTAAATAAGGAAAATATATCAGTATTAAAAGGTAGCGGAATAGATGGAGTTGCAGTTATATCTTCAATATTCGGTGCAGATGATATAGCTAAAGCAACAAAAGAACTTGATATTATTACAAAAGAATTATTTATAAAGGGGGAGATTATTTATGAGAACAGCATTAACGATAGCCGGAAGTGATTGTAGTGGTGGAGCAGGTATACAGGCAGACATCAAAACGATGACAGCAAATAATGTCTATGCTATGAGTGCAATAACAGCACTTACAGCACAGAATACCACAGGCGTAACAGGCATTTTAAATATAGATCCTGATTTTGTAAAGAGTCAGCTTGAGATGATTTTTGATGATATTTACCCTGATGCAATAAAGATCGGTATGGTATCTTCGGGAGAAATAGTAGAAGCGATAGCATATGAGCTTATCAAATATAAGGCTAAAAATATTGTGTTGGATCCTGTAATGGTAGCTACTAGCGGATCAAATTTAGTTGAAAATAGTGCAATAAAAACAATGCAGAAAAAGCTTTTTCTATTGGCAAAGGTAATAACACCCAATATACCTGAGGCAGAGGTACTTTCAGGTATAAATATAAAAGATGAAAAGGACATGGAAAGGGCTGCAAAAATAATATATGAAAATCATGGTTGTGCAGTACTGTTAAAAGGGGGACATAGTATAAACGATGCCAATGATTTATTGTATGAGAATGGAAAAGAAAAGTGGTTTTTTGGAAAACATATAGATAATCAAAATACACATGGTACCGGATGTACACTTTCATCTGCTATAGCTGCAAATCTTGCAAAGGGATATACATTGGAAGATTCTGTAAGAAGAGCTAAAAACTACATTTCAGAAGCTTTGCTTGCAATGCTTGATCTTGGAAAGGGAAGTGGGCCTATGAACCATGCCTTTAATATAAAAGGCGAATATGCAAAGGAGAATAATAATGAATAAGCGTACCTCTATATTTGAAAATGGTTTGATTTGGTTTGGAGCGGCAGTCTCTATAGCGGAGATTTTGACAGGTACATATTTTGCATCCTTAGGTTTCCTTAATGGAATGCTTGCAATAGTTTTAGGGCATATTATAGGATGTATCTTACTGTTTAGCAGGAATAATAGGAGCTAAGACTGAAAAAAGTGCTATGGATACTGTTAAGCTGAGCTTTGGAGGGAAGGGAAGTATTTTCTTTGCCATACTAAATATTATACAGCTGGTAGGCTGGACAGGTATAATGATTTATGATGGTGCTTTGGCTACACAGGGAATACTGGCTGTGGGACATATCATATGGTGCCTTGTTATAGGTGGACTGATACTGGTTTGGATACTCATAGGTGTAAAAAACCTTGGCAAGGTAAATATAATAGCTATGTCAGCTCTGTTCATTATGACTATAATACTTAGCTTTATTATATTTAGGGGTGGAATAGCTTTTGGCAACAGTGATGGAAGTATGAGCTTTGGTGCAGCTCTGGAATTATCTGTAGCAATGCCACTTTCCTGGCTTCCACTTATAAGTGATTATACAAAAGAGGCGAAGGAACCCGTGAAGGCAACTGCTGCAAGTACTATAACATATGGCCTTGTCAGTGTTTGGATGTATGTTATAGGAATGAGTGCAGCATTATTTACAATGGAGTCTGATATAGCACAGATTTTATTAAAGGCCAGCCTTGGAATAATGGGACTTTTTATAGTTGTACTCTCCACTGTAACTACTACATTCTTGGATGTATATTCTGCAGGAGTATCTACAGAGTCTATATTTACCAATATATCATCAAAGTGGATTGCTGTAGCTGTTACAATAATAGGTACTTTGGGAGCAATAATATTACCTATGGACGATATAACAGGATTTTTATATCTTATAGGTTCATTATTTGCTCCAATGATATCAATACAAATATCAGATTTCTTTATATTAAAAAAATAAGACATGATGAAAAAAATGTTTTTTTCAGTAATAAATATTATCATATGGATAATAGGATTTATAATATATAGGATATTGATAAAGATGGATACCCCAATCGGAAGTACTGTACCTAGTATGATAATTACAATAGTTATTTCTATTATAGTAAATAAAAATATTTATAAAAAAAGAAAAGCGGTTTAATAAAGGCTTGTTTTGTGGACTGAAAAATCTCTGATCAAAGCATATATAATGTATAAACATTCAAACAATTCCTAGCAGAATACTAGGAATTGTTTTTTTATTAAGAACTATGGGAAAAATTTAACAAATAAGACTTGAATATTAAATTTACTGGTGATATTATCAGGGCATAGATAGGTTAGTAAAGCCTAACTATATTATTTGATATTAAAGGAGGTACTTATGTGCTGGGATGGTTTTAAAGGAAGAAAATGGCGTGATGATGTAGATGTGCGTGATTTTATACAAAATAATTATACAATATACAGTGGTGATGAAAGTTTCCTTGAAGGACCTACAGAAGCTACAAACAAGCTTTGGGGAGAACTTTCAAGACTTCAAAAGGAAGAGAGGTCAAAAGGCGGGGTTCTTGATATGGAGACCGAGGTTGTATCTACTATTACAGCTTATGGTCCGGGATATATCAACGAAGGAATGAAGGATTTGGAGAAGGTGGTTGGACTTCAGACTGATAAGCCTTTAAAGAGAGCATTCATGCCATTTGGTGGAATAAAACTGGCTGAGCAGGCTGCAAGTACTTATGGCTACAAGACAAATGAAAAATTCCATAAGATATTCACAGAATATCATAGAACTCACAATCAAGCTGTTTTTGATGCGTACACAGATGAAATGCACTCAGCAAGACATAATAAAATAATTACAGGACTTCCTGATACATATGGAAGAGGAAGAATTGTAGGAGATTATAGAAGGGTCGCACTATATGGAATAGATTTTCTTATAGAAAAAAAGAAAGATGATTTAAAAAACTGTGGCGATGGAACAATGTTTGATGAAGTGATTCGTCTAAGAGATGAACTTGGAATGCAGATAGAAGCACTTGAGCAAATAAAAGAAATGGCTGCAGCATACGGATTTGATATTTCAAAACCTGCAAAGGATGCAATGGAAGCTGTGCAGTGGCTATACTTTGGATATCTGGCAGCTATCAAGACACAAAATGGTGCAGCCATGAGTGTAGGAAGAATCTCTACATTCCTTGATATCTATATTGAAAGAGATTTGAAATTGGGTAAACTTACAGAGAGTGAAGCACAGGAGCTGATAGATCATATAGTAATGAAGTTTAGAATGGTAAAATTTGCAAGAACACCTTCATATAATCAGCTTTTTTCAGGAGATCCTGTTTGGGCTACACTTGAAGTAGCAGGTCTTGGTATGGATGGAAGATCAATGGTTACAAAGACAGATTTCAGATTTTTACATACACTTGAGAATATGGGACCATCACCTGAACCTAATCTTACAGTGCTTTATTCAAGCAGACTGCCTAAGACTTTTAAGGAGTATGCATCTGCTATTTCTATAAGAACAAGTTCAGTACAATATGAGAATGATGATGTAATGCGTCCGGTATGGGGAGATGATTATTCTATCTGTTGCTGTGTTTCAGCTACAGAAACAGGAAAGGAAATGCAATTCTTTGGAGCCAGAGCAAATCTTGCAAAATGTCTTTTGTACGCTATCAATGGTGGTGTAGATGCAAAAACCAAAGAGCAAGTTGGACCTGCATATAGACCAATAACCTCTGAATACCTTGATTATGATGAGGTAATGAAGAGATATGATGTGATGATGGATTGGTTGGCAGGACTTTATGTAAATACTTTAAATCTTATTCAATATATGCATGATAAGTATTATTATGAAGCTGCCGAAATGGCACTTATAGATACGGATGTACGAAGAACCTTTGCAACAGGTATTGCAGGATTTTCACATGTAGTAGATTCACTTTGCGCTATAAAATATGCAAAGGTGAAGACCATTCGTGATGAAAACGGAATCGTGGTTGACTATGAGACAACAGGTGATTTCCCAAGATACGGAAATGATGATGATAGAGCTGATGATATTGCGATATGGCTTTTAAAGACATTCCTTACAAAGGTAAAGAAGAGACATACCTATAGAAATTCTGAGGCTACTACCCTCCATCCTTACAATTACTTCAAATGTAGTATATGGTAAGGCGACAGGAAGTATGCCTGATGGAAGAAAGGCAGGAGAGCCACTGGCACCCGGAGCAAATCCAAGCTATGGTGCAGAGAAAAACGGTCTCTTGGCATCACTAAATTCACTTACAAAGTTGCCATATGAGTATGCACTTGACGGTATTTCAAATACTCAGACTATCAATCCTTCAGCACTTGGACATGGTGAAGATGAGCAAAAGAAAAATCTTACACAGGTAATGGACGGATATTTTGATCAGGGTGCACATCACCTCAATGTAAATGTATTCGGAACAGAAAGCTTATAGATGCAATGGAGCATCCGGAAAAGGAAGAGTATGCAAACTTTACAATAAGAGTTTCAGGTTATGCTGTTAAGTTTATTGACCTTACAAGAGAACAGCAGCTGGATGTTATCGCCAGAACATGCCATGATAGGCTATAATATAAACTGATTCTATATTTGGCTATGTAAAGTTTACTTTGCATAGCCTTTCGATTTCGGAGGAATTATGGAAGTAAGAGGAAATATACATTCATTTGAGACATTTGGACTGGTAGACGGACCGGGTGTAAGATTTGTTGTATTTGTACAAGGCTGTCCTATGAGGTGTCAGTTCTGTCACAATCCGGACACATGGTCTACAAGGGTAAATCAGGTATTTAATGCTCAGGAAGTATTTGATAAGGCAATAAGATATAGACCATATTGGAAGGATGATGGAGGCATTACTGTCAGTGGAGGTGAGCCACTATTACAGATAGATTTTGTAACAGAACTGTTTAAACTGTGCAAATCAAATGGAGTAAACACATGTCTTGACACTGCCGGAGGACCTTTTAGTAAAGATTTAAAGTTTTTTGAAAAGTTCAAAATTTTGATGCAATATACAGATCTGATAATGCTTGATATAAAGGAGATAAATAATAAAAGACATGAGATAATTACCGGTATGAAAAATGATCATATACTGGAGATGGCAAAAACTATGGATGAAATGGGGAAAAAGATCTGGATTCGTCATGTTTTAGTACCTGAGAGAAGTGATTATGATGAGGATCTAATTAAACTTAGAGAATTTATTTCCACTGTGAAAAATGTAGAAAAAATAGAGGTACTGCCATATCATACATTGGGTAGACATAAATGGGACAATCTGGGAATTGAGTACAAACTTGAGGGTATAGAGCCACCTACTGAGGAAAGGGTGAGGAATGCTGATAAGATATTGCAAGGTAGTATCCGGTATAAGATATAAACACAAAAAAGCAACTAACTGTAATATTACAGAGCGTTGCTTTTTTTTTTTTCAATATAAACATTGGAAGTGGACTTTCTTTCAATAAGTTTTGCATGCAGTAAAAATGTACTGATTGGTATATTATTCAGTAAACTTGAGAGTGCATAGAAGCCACTCTTACCAAGTTCTACTCTATCCTGTTTAATAGTGGTAAGAGGAGGCAATGTATATTCAGCTAGAGGTAAATCATCAAACCCTATAATACTTATGTCTTCAGGCACCTTATAACCAAGCTGTTGACACTGAATTATTGATGCATTTGCAATAGTATCATGGCTACATATAATAGCCGTCATTCCTGCTTTTAAGAACTTTGGAAGATGCTTTTCTATACATTCTGATAAACAATAAGAACATCCGGTGTTTTTAGCTGTGGTTTTATGCCCATGACGATGCATAGCACTTAAAAAAGCTGCATGTCTTCTCTGAAGTACATAGGAGCCAAGTGAACCGCTAAGGTAAGCTATTTTTCTATGTCCAAGATTTGTAAGATGTTTCAGCACTAACTCCATTCCCTCATCATTGTCAATACCTACATAGGCAGTGTATGGATTTCCGGTGACATAGTTGTCAAAAAGTACAGCAGGAGTATGGCTGTTCTTAAAATCATCAAGCCATGTATCATTGAGCGAAAATCCAAGTACAAAAGAACCTACGTAGTCATGCTCAAGCATAAAAACATCATAAGGTGTATTTTTTTGTAATTTTACATCAACAGGTACTATTTCAACATAAAATCCGGCAGGCTCTGCCAACTGACGGAATCCCATAACAATATCATAAGCAAAGTGATGTGGCTCTTCATACTCAATATTTTCTTTCTCTATTAAAATACAGAGTCTTTTCTTAGTCTTTTTATATCGTCTAAGCTTAGTGTAATCCAGTGCAACTGCAGTTTCCAGCACTTGTTTGCGTAAAGTTTCGCTAATATCAGGTGCATCATTTAATGCTTTTGACACAGTACTCTTGGAAATGCCCAATTTATCAGCAATATCCTGTATTGTAGTCATAGAGTAATATCCTTTTCATAACAAAAAGAAAATAATATTTTCTTTAATTATATAGAATAAAAATAATAAAAAAATCAACAAATAACACAAATATATAGTTTTACCATTTTTTTTTAGTGAAATCTAATAAGGGGTATTATATAAATTGTAAAGATGTATTATGCAGACTAAAAAAAACATAAAGAATACATGAAAATTGATTGACTAAGAATTGAAAAAGTTATATATTTAACTTAACGAAACAATACGAAAATTCTTATTAGGAGGTAGTAAGATTATGGTAAGAAGTCTTAAAAGATTTCTAACAGGAATCATGGCTTTGACTCTGTGCACCGGACTTACCGGATGTGGTAATAGCAAGAGTTTAGGTGGGGTCGAGAAGGTCAGGCTAATGGTTTGGTCACCATCAGAAGATCAGTCAAAAGACAGTGGTGAGTGGCTTCAGACAATGTGTAAAAATTTTGCGAATGAACACCCGGAGTGGGATATCACATTTGTCTATGGGGTTGCAGATGAGGCAACAGCTGCGGATCAGGTATCTCAGGATCCGGAGGCAAGTGCGGATGTATTTATGTATGCAAATGATCGTATAAATAATCTTATAGATGCAAAAGCAATAGCAAGATTTGGTGGTAAGTATAAAGAAGCAATCGAGTCAACCAACTCAAACGAGGTCTTGAATTCAGTTACAGTAAATAATGAACTCTATGGTGTGCCATTTACAACAAATACTTGGTATATGTTCTATGACAAGTCAGTATTTTCTGATGATGATGTGAAAAATCTTGATACAATGTTAAAGAAGGGAACGGTATCTTTCCCGCTTGTAAATTCTTGGTATCTTCCTTCATTTTATCTTGGAAATGGATGTACACTATTTGGAAATGAAAATGATGAGTCAAAGGGTGTTGACTTTGGAGGAGACAAGGCTGTAGATGTTACAAATTATGTTATAGACCTTGCAGCAAATCCTAATTTCAAAATTGATGCTGACGGTTCTGCACTTGCGGGGCTTCGTAACGGCAGCGTGAGTGCAATGTTTACAGGTTCTTGGGAGGCTAATCCTATTAAGAAAGCTCTTGGAGATAATATGGGAGTTGTTTCGCTACCTACCTATACTATTAACGGGGAGCAAAAGCAGATGCTTGCATATGCAGGTTCCAAGGCAATTGGAGTAAACTCACATAGTGAGCATATGGAACAGGCAGTTGCACTTGCAGTATACCTTGGTGGATTGGATGCACAGAAAGCACACTATGAGATGAGAAATGTTATACCATGTAATACTGAACTTTTGAAGGATCCTAAGATTTCATCGGATGCTCTTGTTTTGGCACAGAATAATACTTTCAATAGTACTTCAATTCTTCAGCCGTTTGTACCAGCTATGAGTAATTGCTGGAGTCCTGTTGAAAACATGGGTAAGGGAATCAGAAATAAGAGCGTGACACATGATAATGCTAAAGAACAGACAGAAGCAATGAATGACGCAATGAACAGTAATGGAATAAATTAAGGGGTAAATGGAATGGGTTTATTTAAAAAAAGAGTTAATGAATTTCCTACGCCATACACTTGCGCTAATGCAATAAAAGAAGGCGGATTATCAACAAAACTTTCCATGATTTTGATGGGATTTGGAAATATTGTCAACGGACAGATTGTTAAAGGACTTATATATCTTCTCATAGAGATTGCTTATATTGTCTTTATGGCAGTAAATGGAATAGGCTTTATAGCAGGTCTTCGCACACTTGGAAGTGTAGAGCAGCAGGAAGTGTGGGATGAAGTAAAGCAGATTTACACATATACAAAGGGTGATCAGTCTATACTTATATTGCTGTACGGTGTAGCCGCAATTTTAATTACCGTTCTTATGATAGTTATTTGGAGAGGTACATTAAAGAGCGCATACAAAGCTGAATGTCTTCGCAAAGAAGGTAAGCATGTAAATAACTTTGTAGAAGATTTGAAAACACTTTTAAATGAAAATTTATATCGTCTGTTTATGACACCGCCTACAGCATTTGTATTTATATTTACAATACTTCCATTGGTATTTATGATCTGTATGGCATTTACAAACTACAGCCGTATAGATAATCATCTAATGTTGTTTAATTGGGTTGGACTTGATAATTTCAAGACATTGTTTGATTCAAAAAGTATCCTTGGTAGTACATTCTGGTCAGTACTTGCATGGACAGTTATTTGGGCATTTTTTGCAACATTTAGTAACTATATTTTTGGTATGATTTTATCATTACTTATTAATAGAAAAGGAACAAAAGCTAAGGGATTTTGGAGATTTTGTTTTGTGCTTTCATGTGCAGTACCAATGTTCGTATCATTACTTATCATGCGTACAATGCTACAGCCTGAGGGTGCAGTAAATGTACTTCTTAGAAACCTTGGACTTATTGCAAATGATGCGAGCCTTCCATTTTTTGCTGATCCTACATGGGCAAGAGTTACAGTTATTATTATCAATGTTTGGGTTGGTGTACCATATACTTTGCTTCAGCTTACAGGTGTGCTACAGAATATACCTGAGGATCTTTATGAGGCTGCAAGAGTTGACGGAGCAAATGCAATACAGACTTTTACAAAGATTACATTGCCATATATGCTCTATGTTACAACACCTTATTTAATAGTTACATTTACAGGTAATATCAATAACTTTAATGTAATCTATCTTTTGTCAGGAGGAGATCCTGTTACAGACCTCTCTTCAACGGCAGGTAAGACAGACCTTTTGGTTACATGGCTTTATAAGCTAACAATTGATAAGCAGTATTACAATATCGGTGCTGTCATCGGCATTATGACATTTGTTATTTTGGCAATTGGTGCACTATTCACCTATAGAAATAGTAAATCATATAAGGAAGAGGGAGGATTCTAATCATGGCAAAACAATTTCAGTCTGCAAAAAAGAAAAAAATGATAAACAATACTATTGTACATATTATTCTTGCAGTTTTAGCTGCTATCTGGCTTTTCCCAATATTTTGGGTAATAATGACAAGCTTTCGTGCAGAAACGGGATCATATGTATCAACCTTCTTACCAAAGTCATTTACACTTTATAACTATGCAAAGTTATTTAATGATACAACTATTTTGAACTTTCCGCAGATGTTTATAAATACATTGTTTATAGCTATATGTTCATGTGTTTTGTCAGCATTCTATGTACTTGCAGTTTCATACTGTTTGTCCAGAATAAAGTTCAAATTAAGAAAGCCGTATATGAATATGGCAATGGTGCTTGGACTGTTTCCGGGATTTATGTCCATGATCGCTGTTTACTTTATCTTAAAGTCTATGGGACTTACAGAGGGTAATTTAATAAAGTTGGCACTTATACTATGTTATTCAGGTGGTGCAGGACTTGGTTTCCAAATCGCAAAGGGATTCTTTGATACTATACCGGTAGCAATAGATGAGGCGGCACTTTTAGATGGATGTACAAGATGGCAGATTTTTTATAAAGTTACTTTGCCGCTTAGTAAGCCAATAATTGTATATACAGTTTTGACAGCTTTTATGGGACCATGGCTTGACTTTATTTTTGCAAAGGTTATATGTAGAGCTAATTCAGATCAGTATACAATAGCTATTGGACTTTGGAAGATGCTTGAAAAAGAATATATTGACAACTGGTATACAAGTTTTGCTGCAGGTGCAGTGCTTATTTCTATTCCTATAGCACTCTTGTTCTTATTTATGCAAAAATACTATGTAGATGGTATTTCAGGTGCAGTTAAGGGATAGCAATGGAATATATAAATAAACTTAAGGAATATTATTCATCAAAGAAATTTCTTGAAAATTTTATTTATGATGGAAATGATTTGGGTGTAGAGTGCGATGAAAATGGTACTACATTTCGTCTATGGTCACCTGAAGCGGATAGTATATATTTAAACCTATATGAAGCTGGAGATGGTGTTAAGGCCCATAGGCATATTCATATGAAAAAAGAAGATAAGGGAGTGTGGAGCTTTTACTCTGATAAAGAACTTCATGGTGTTTACTATGATTATCTGATCACAAGAGATGGTAAAGAAGTTCTAACTGCAGACCCTTATGCAAAAGCCTGTGGAGTTAATGGACAAAAAAGCATGGCTGTCAACCTTAAAAGGACCAATCCTTCCGGTTGGGAAAATGATAAGGCACCGCAAAAAGGAGCAGAAAGAATTGTATATGAGCTTAATGTGAAAGAGTTTTCCTATGATAAATCAGGTGGTTTTCCTCTAGAGTATCGTGGAAAATATAAGGCTTTTACTTGCAAACATACAACTTTAAATAATGACGGTATTCATCCAACAGGACTTGATTATTTAAAGGAGCTTGGCGTAACACATATTCAAATAATGCCGATGTATGACTATGGTTCTGTAGACGAAACTAAAGATGATGAGTTTAACTGGGGTTATGATCCTGTCAACTACAATATACCGGAGGGTTCATATGCTACAGATGCCTTTCATGGTGAGGTTCGTATCAATGAAATGAAGGAAATGATACAGTCAATCCATGAAGCCGGATTTGGCGTAATTATGGATGTTGTATATAATCATACTTACTCACTTGATTCATGGTTTCAAAGAACTCTGCCTTGGTATTTTTACAGAGCATACAGTGACGGCAAGGTATCCGATGGTTCTGCCTGCGGCAATGATGTGGCAAGTGAAAGAGCCATGTGTTCAAAATATATTCTGGAGTCCATACTTTACTGGGCAAGGGAGTATCATATTGACGGATTTCGCTTTGACTTGATGGGACTTCTTGATACCGATTTGATGAACAATATCAGGAAGGAACTTGATATCATATACGGTAAGGGCGAAAAGATAATCTACGGTGAGCCTTGGTCTGCAACAGATACAGCCATAGAATATAATAAAAAGGTTGCAGGCAAAGACAATATAGCTCTTTTAGATGAAAATATAGGAGTATTTTGTGACAACACCAGAGATTCTATAAAGGGTTCCGCTCTCAGACCTAAGGAAGCCGGATTTGTAAACGGTGGCAAGGATAAAGAAGACGATATACTCTCAAGTGTAAGTGCATGGTGTGACCCGAAATATAATAAAGAGTTTGAAGGTGTGAAATCACCTTCGCAGATAGTTTCATATGTTTCGGCACATGACAATCAGACACTTTGGGATAAGCTAGGTGATACCGCCGGTAAAGATGAGGTAATGAGATTAAACAAGTTGGCTGCCGCAATTTATATGACTTGTCAGGGAACATTGTTTTTCTTATCAGGTGAGGAATTCGGCAGAACAAAGGGTGGACTTGATAACACCTACAATATGCCTATTGAGGTAAATAAACTTGACTGGGAATTGGCATGGAAAAATAAAGAGCTGGTTGATTACTATAAAGGTCTGATTTCACTAAGAAAAAAACTTTCAGGACTATGTGATAAATCTAAAGGAAGCTATAAGCATATCACTGATATGTGGAAGCAAAAGCAGATAGTTGGATTTACGATAAACAATGACAGTACATCTTTGTGGAGTCAGGTAAAAGTCATTTATAATGCTTCAAAAAAGATTTTTGAAGGAGAGTACTTGAAAGGAAACTGGGAAGTGCTTTGCGATGCCGATGACAGTAGTCTGTGGCAAAAGAATATAAGTGCAAATCCTCAGATAAAGGTGCAGCCACAGAGCGTACTGATACTTGGGAAAAGGTAATATAAAGGAGATATGATGGAATTTGCCGGTGTATACCATAGAACATCTGAACAGATGAGTTATCCTCTGGATGATGATAGACTTATTATAAATTTAAAAACAGGATATGATGTAAAACAAGTCTTTATCCACTATGGTGATCCGTTCGAAGCCGGAATATTAGGTGGAAATGAGAAATGGAGTGGCAAAAGAGATGAGATAGTCTATAAAAAACGTCTATCACATCAGATATGGTGGACTACAACTCTTACTCCAATGTATAAGAGATGTAAGTACTTTTTTGAGTTACATACAGAGGACAGTATCTGGTATTATTTTGAAGACGGATTTTTAACTGAGGAACAGTTTCATATGGAGGGTAGGATACTACAATGCTTTATTGTTCCATGGATGAATCCATCTGACATAAATATTACTCCAAAATGGGTAAATGATACTATATGGTATCAGATTTTCCCGGACAGATTTTGCAATGGTACTCCACAAAATAATACAGATGACATTACACCTTGGAGGGATCATGGCAGTGTAACCAATTATGAGAAATTTGGTGGTAATTTAGAAGGTATTAGAAGTAAACTTGAATATCTACAAAACCTTGGAATAACAGGTATTTATCTAAATCCGATAATGGAAGCTGAATCAAATCATAAGTATGATACAACTGATTACACAAAGATCGATCCGTCTTTTGGAGATACTGATACTATGAAATCACTTTGCATAGAGGCTCATAAAAAAGGCATCTATGTAATGGTGGATGCAGTATTTAACCACTGTGGAAGAAAGTTTATGCCATGGCTTGATGTGCTTAAAAATGGCAAATCTTCAAAGTATGCAGACTGGTTTATGGTGGAAAACTGGGATGATATTGCAAAAAGAGGAGATACTAGAGATAAGAGATATTACACTTTTGCTTTCACAGACGGAATGCCTAAACTAAACACTAACAATAATGAGGTTACAGAATATTTTTGTAAAATCTGTGAAGACTGGATTAGAGAGTTTGATATAGATGGTATACGCTTTGATGTTGGCAATGAAGTGTCACACAGATTCTTGAAAAAGATAAGAGAACATCTAAAAGCTATAAAACCTGATATTTATCTACTTGGAGAAATTTGGCATGATGCAACACAGTGGCTACAAGGAGATGAGTACGATTCAGTTATGAATTATCCACTACTTAGCGGAATCCACGATTTTTTCCTGGATAAGACTATGAAAAAGCATGAGTTTGAGTACATGGTAAATCGTTGTTATACAATGTATATGCAGCAGTCTAACAATGTTTTATTCAATCTACTTGATTCACATGATACGGAAAGGTTGATGAATAGATGCAATGATTTGGATAAATTCTATCAGCAACTTGCAATTCTTTTTACACTTCCCGGTAGTCCATGTATCTACTATGGTACAGAGATAGCAATGGAGGGTGCACATGACCCTGATTGTAGGAGATGTATGCCATGGAGTGAGATAGGCAGTAGCGAAAATGTAGAAAAGATTGCTACAATGAAAAGCCTTATAATGCTAAGGCGAAATGAAAAGATGTGCAGAAGTCCACATTTCCATTTTCCGGACAACTATGATAATGATAGATGTGTGGAATATATCAAGATTGATGAATATGGAAATAGTATGGAGGTTCTAATAAATGCTTCAGAAAATCCAATCAAAATAAATTCGGGGAAAGAGATTCTATTTTCACGAAATTTTGACAGGGAGATACTTGGAGCAAATGGAACTTTAATCCGCAGGATTTAAAATAAAAAGGAGAATAAAAGTATGTCATTAGAAGAGATGTTAAAGAACAAGCTTGGTAGGGAAATTGAAGTAGCTTCAGATGCTGAGATTTACACAGCACTCTTAAATATCACAAAAGAGAAGATGGAGGGTATGGAACATAATGCAGGAAATAGAAAGCTATATTATATTTCAGCGGAGTTCCTGATTGGAAAGCTTTTATCTAACAATATGATCAATCTTGGAATCTTTGATGAGGTAAGAGATATACTTGCAAAGAATGGTCATGATATAACAGCCGTTGAAGAGGTAGAGCCGGAACCATCACTTGGAAATGGTGGACTTGGTCGTCTGGCTGCTTGCTTCCTTGACTCTATTGCAACACTTGGATTAAATGGTGACGGAGTAGGATTAAACTATCATGATGGACTGTTCCTACAAAAATTTATAGATAAAAAGCAATATGAAGAGAAAAATCCTTGGATCACAGATAACAGCTGGCTTACAAGAACTGATGTGAGTTTTGAAGTTCCTTTCAAAGATTTACTTTGAGATCTACAATGTATGATATTGATATTCCGGGATATCAACAGAGTAAATGCAATAAATTGCATCTTTTTGATATTGACAGTGTGGATGAGTCTATTATAAGAGACGGAATAAATTTTGATAAACATGATATCGGTAAGAACTTAACACTGTTCCTATATCCGGATGACAGTGATGAGGCAGGTCATTTACTTAGAATTTATCAGCAGTATTTTATGGTAAGCAATGCGGCACAGTTAATTATAAGAGAGGCTGAAGGAAGAGGTGTAGATCTCTACAGACTTCATGAGCATGTATGTGTTCAGATCAATGATACTCACCCAACCATGGTTATTCCTGAACTTATCCGTATCTTGACACAGCAAAAGGGATTCAACATGGATACAGCTACTGATGTGGTAAGAAAGACATGTGCTTATACCAATCATACAATACTTGCCGAAGCACTTGAGAAGTGGCCAATCAGCTACTTGGAGAAGGTAGTGCCACAGTTATTGCCTATTATTTATGAGCTTGATGCAAGAATAAAAAGAGAGTTTAGTGATGAGAGAGTGTATATCATAGATAACCAAAGCCGTGTACATATGGCTCATATTGATATTCACTTCGGATATGCCGTAAATGGTGTTGCGGCTCTTCATACGGAGATTTTGAAAAACTCAGAGCTGAAGCCTTTCTATGATATATATCCTGAGAAGTTTAATAATAAGACAAACGGCATTACATTCCGTAGATGGCTGGTTCATTGTAATCATGAGCTTTCAGAGTATTTAAACGAGCTTATCGGCACAGATTACATGGAGGATGCTGCTAATCTTTCTAAACTTTTAGACTACAAAGATGATGAAAAGGTATTAAAAAAGCTTAGAGAAATCAAGAAGGATGCTAAATTAGAGCTTAAGAAGTATTTAAAGCATACTCAGAATATTGATATTGATGAGAACTCTGTATTTGATATTCAGATAAAGCGTTTGCGATGAGTATAAGAGACAGCAGATGAATGCACTCTATGCTATTTACAAATATAAAGAGATTAAGAAAGGACATTTACCAAAGCGTCCAATAACTATGATCTTCGGAGCAAAGGCTGCACCTGCCTATACTATTGCAAAGGATATAATTCATTTGATTTTTGTGTTTACAGCAATTAGTGGAGAATGATCCGGCTGTAAGTCCATATCTTAAGATAGTTATGGTGGAAAAACTACAATGTTACAAAGGCTGAAAAGCTTATCCCTGCTTGTGATATTTCCGAGCAGATTTCGCTTGCATCAAAGGAAGCTTCAGGAACAGGAAATATGAAGTTTATGCTAAATGGTGCTGTAACTCTTGGTACAGAGGATGGTGCCAATGTAGAGATTCATGAGCTTGTAGGTGATGACAATATCTATATCTTCGGTAAGAAGTCAGAGGATGTAATAAAGCTTTATGAAACATCTTCATATCGTTCTGCCGATATCTATGACAACGATCCTGAGGTAGAGGAGTTGGTAGACTTTATTATAAGCAAAGAACTTATCCGTATCGGAGATCCGATGAATCTGTGCAGACTTTATAAGGAAATTGTAAATAAAGACTGGTTTATGGCACTCCTTGATGTAAAGGATTATATAAAGACAAAAGAGCAGATGTTAAATGACTATGAGGATGAGATGGCTTGGTCAAAGAAAGCTCTTGTAAATATGGCAAAAGCAGGATTCTTCTCATCAGATAGAACTATTGCGGAATACAATAATGATATCTGGCATTTATAAGGAGAATTTAATGAAAAAAACAGGAATTTTAATGCCGGTTTCAGCCCTCCCTTCCACAACAGGAGTGGGAGAGCTTGGATGGGCTTCCTATCAGTGGATTGATATAATGAAGGAAAATGGAGTAAAGATCTGGCAAATTTTACCGCTAAACCCTGTAGGATTTGGAAACTCTCCTTATCAACCATACTCATCATGTGCCGGTGATGAGCTTTATATCAGTCTTGACTTACTTTTTGAAGCAGGATTACTGGATAAGAAACCTGATAAATTTAGAGAAAATGCTAAAAGAGTTGATTATACAGCTGTAAGAGCTTTTAAAGAGAGTTACTTAAGAGAAGCCTTTGAAAAGTTTGTATCTAAAGACGGACAAAAAGATCCTGCATATGTAGACTTTATGTCACAGGATTGGGTATATACATATGCTGTATTTCGTGCTTTAAAGCTTGACAACAATGGTGATTGCTGGAATGATTGGAAGGCTGATTACAAGAATTGGTCAGGAGATAAGAGTGTACTTTCTGAGAATGTAGAAAAAGAAGCAAGATACCAATGCTTTATTCAATATATTTTCTATACTCAGTGGATGGATGTAAAAAGATATGCCAATGAGGCAGGCATTGAAGTCATGGGTGATGTGCCTTTCTATGTCGGACTTGATTCTGTAGATGTATGGGCAGGTAAAGATAATTTCTTACTTGATACTGACGGAAGACCTATATTTATTGCGGGAGTTCCACCTGATTATTTCAGTGCTACAGGACAAAGATGGGGAAATCCTATATATGATTGGGACTATTTAAAGAAAAATAAATATAAGTTCTGGGTAGACAGAATAGGATATAGCAATAAGTTATTTGATATCATCCGTATTGATCACTTCCGTGCATTTGATACTTTTTGGAAGATACCGGCTTCATGTCTTACAGCTATTGACGGAGAGTGGATTGAGGCTCCGGGCTATGAAGTGATAGATACCCTAAATAAGGAACTACCCGGTGTAAATCTTGTAGCAGAAGATTTGGGTGAGTTGCGACCTGAGGTATTGGAGCTAAAGGATCATTATCACCTAAAGGGAATGAGAATTCTTCTATTCTCTATCGATACAAAAGGAAAGTACGCAAGAGACATATCAAATGATATAGAGAATGTTATTTTCTATACAGGAACTCATGACAATGATACTCTAATGCAGTGGTATGACGGATTAACAGTTGCTGCAAAGAGAAAGGTCAGAGAATTTTTAAAGAAGCAGAGTATAAAAGCAGGCAATATAAAGGACAGACTTTTGACCTATGTGTTAAAGAGTAGGGCTGAATATGCCATTATACCTTTGGCAGATATTATAGGACTTGGCAAAGAAGGTCATATCAATACACCGGGAACAGTCGGAAGTCCGAACTGGGAATGGCATATGGTAGACTTTAAAAAGGCCAAGGAAGAACTGGCAAGATATAAAAATTTGATAATGAACAGGTAATAGAAAGTGTCAAGACTCTTTAAAGTAAAAGGGTTTTGACACTTTTTTGATATAAGTATAGAATGGATGGAAAAGGAGATTAGAATATGACAGATTTTAAGTTTTTTTATTTTACAGAGTATGAGGATGGAAAACTTGCTCATCTTGAAACATGTGAGAGTGAAATTCCGGTAAATATATATGCAGATCCGGATTCTGATTTTTCGCTTAAGGAAAATGATATTTGCTCTGTAGATATTATAGGGGTAGGTAGTGAAATAAAATATTATGAAAATGAAGAAGAGTTTGTTAAGGCAGATACAGGGCTTGATGTAGTATCAATGATTCCAATAGGTACGTTTGCATTAGACGAAGATGAAAATTTTGAAGAGAGTCCACACATAATTTTTACAGGAAAAATTATCGCAGTGGATGCGGACTCTACAGCTAAGTCTGATGAACCGAACTGCTTTGTAATAGTTGAAACATTAGATATGACAGTTACAGTAGTATTTAATACTGATGAAAATATTTCAGTTGGTGGTATTCTTAAGGGAGTAGCATGGCTTTATGGAGATATTTTAAGGAAGATTTGAAAATAAAAACCGGATAGAGGTGAAGTATGTATATTACAAAATATTGGGGAGATTTTATCGGTGGTTCTGATGACAGTCTAAGCCTTGTTGATTTTTTGGATGACCTGAATAAAGAAGAAATCACTCTTAAAGAAATATTTACAGGTATAGGACTTGATAGGCAGAATATGGATTTTAGGCAAACAATCGAGAATCTCGGGTTTATCAATTCGAATGGACTGGAAATAGACTTTAATTATGCGATAGATATTGTTACAGACCTTGCCGCCATTTTATTGGAATGTAAAATTAGTGGATATGTAAATCTTAGAGAATTGTACGACAATGAAGATGCACAAAATAGATGTATACGAATTATAGCCACAGAAGAAGAATATACAGGTATAAAAGCTGCTTTGGAAGACTTTGTAAAAAATTCGAAGTCATATGATTTATATGAAATGATAGGTGATGATATCATAGAGATGGCAGAAATTGTAAAAGAGCTGAGGAAAGAGCTACTGCAATGTGAGGTATAATGTGTTTTGGAGATTGCTATGAGCATTAAATTTACAAAAGGTATTGAGAAAGACAATATTTTACTTTTATGCAAGTGGTCAAATGAAAGAGGAGTGACATTTCAAGAGCAATGGATGGGAACAGAAGTATCGTTTCCATTAACTTATGAAAAAATAGAAAAACTTGACAACAAATTTTCAATTTTTAATGAAGAAGAGTTTATCGGAATGATACAAGAGGTGAAAATCGAAAAAGATAATATTCATATAGGTAGATTTGTATTAAATCCTACAAAAACAGGAGTAGGTCTTGGAACAAAGGCATTGAAAGAATTTATAGATTTTATCTTTAAAGATGAGAATATCAGAAGTATCTCTTTGACGTTGTTTGACTTTAATAAAAGTGCAAAGAGAGTATATGATAAGCTTGGATTTAAGATTTATGAAGTGATTGAAAAACCAAAACTAAAGTATATTATGAAAAAAAGTTCATATAATTAAATAGACTTAGCAAAGATAAGATGGTGGCAGTAACGCAAATATCACGTGATCCCTTAGCTGAAAATGCTTTACAGAGAGAAAAGAGAATCTCTTTTTTAGCAGAAACAGTATTATTGAAATTTTAGTAATTAGGAGAGATATAAAAAAATGGCTTCAAGCAAAGAATACTTAGACTTTATTTTAGAACAAGTATCTGAATTAGATAATGTTAGTTATAAAGCTATGATGGGAGAATTTATTATCTATTATAAGGGGAAAATTATTGGCGGAATATATGATGATAGATTACTTGTCAAACCTGTGCAGTCTGCAATAAATTATATGCCAAATGCAGTATATGAGTTTCCGTATGATGGAGCAAAGGAAATGCTGTTGGTAGATGATGTTGATAATAAAGAGTTTCTAATTGGCTTGTTTGATGCTATGTATGATGATTTACCTGCACCAAAACCAAAGAAAAAGAAATAATAAAATCTCAGTTTGTAGAAACAGGAAATTTACGGAGATAAAATTGAAAGGTATAGATGTTATATACAATAAACAGATCTTAACGCTCACAAGATTTTGGGGTGATAACAGATTATGTTTGTTTGCGAAAAATCCAAGTCAAATTAATATTCCAAAAATGGAATTTGTAGGTGGATACCCTAATGAATGGTGTATTTTTATTGATAATCTTAATGAAGATGAAAAAGGCTGAGATTAAAGATATTAATGGAAGACATATAACCTTACAGGAAATAGGTATATAAATCCCGGATTTGCAAATATTGTAAAACTACATTCCTAAAGGTCGGAATGAGTAGTAATTTTAAATAATGATAAAGTCACAGAACAGGAATGCAGATTCCTATTTTGTGACTATTTTTTAACTTATATTTATTTTGATGTTTATATAATCTCAGCTATTTTGTCTGCAAAGAATAAGGCATATTTTATATTTTTTGCCGTTTTTTCTATGCTCCATGACCTTATACTATCTTTGTCTCTTGGTGCTGTAAAAAGACGCTTATTATTATAAGCTGCAATATAAATGTGAGATTCGTTGCTGTATAAGGAAAGCCCAAAGTCTGAAGTATTGTCGTTAAACCAATCAATAACAGTAGGGGTTAAGAACATTCTTGCTGATTGTTCGTCAGTACAGTAAGTGTTATAGTATTTGTTATACTGTACATCACCTATATCGATTTTCTTACCTCCTGACATGGCACCAAGATAGCCTCCTTGAGTCTTTATATTAAGGAAATGTTTTGTTGGAACAATTCGCAAATTTCCTTTTAAAGAATGTGTATTCTTTATAGAGTAAACTTGTCCTATAAAGCCCGTAATCTCATGAAGGTGCTTTATCTCATCCTTTCCGGTAGCTAATCCTTTTGAAACAGTGTATGCATATAAATCTACTATTTCAATATCTTTTTCATTGTTTAGTTTAATTATTCCGGATTGGATATAGTATTTTGCGGCGGGAACTACCTCTTTTACATTACTCGGAGAAATATCATTTTCTATGTCAATTTTGGCTGAAGGATAAATGGCTTGCAGTATCGGTTCAAGGATTTCACTCTCGTAAAGTACACGCAACTTGGCTCTTTGATTTGATTCCCAACCCGGACCAATAAAGGCAAAAATCAGCACACTTAGGATTTGAAGTATTAAAAGGAAGAGAATTAGCCTGGCAATTAGCATCATAAGTTTATCTATAAAAATACTGTCAGTAAGGAGTCCCAGATCTTTTGATAAGAATAAACTGCCACCGACAATAAAGCTAAAAAATAGCAGAATAATATTTCGAACAAAATAATTTTTAACTCTTTGACCACAATTGACAGTATTCTCGACGGCTCTCCAACTACGCTGAAATCGTGAGGTTTTCCATAGATTATTTATTTTCTGTATTTCTTCAGGGTTTAAATTCATTTCCATTATTGTTTTCCTTTTTTTATAAGCTAATTTCACTTTCTTGCTCATATTATAACAAATAGAAGCCCAATATATAATAGAATAATGTATAATAATTATAAGGCATTACAGATTCAAGATAAGTAGACAGTAGCATTAAAAAATTCTGCTGCTATAGATTCATTCAGGGGGTAAATTATGGACAAAAATTCAGATAAATTTATATATGACAGGCACAGCGAAATCATTTTCAGCCTTAGTGGTAGCAGAGTAAAGGGAATCAAATTCTACAATAAAACCCTCAACCTTAAGTTGGATTCATTATACCAATATGTAAACAATGAAGAAGTAGAACACGAGGGTGAAGTCTGTTTTAAAGATTGTGATTTAAGGCTTTGCAGTGTGTTGATTTTTAATAAAACCTTAGGTAAAGGACGTTTTACTGGAGATGCTATTTCTGTAGAGGAATTTATGGATAGTTATAAAAATTCTGAGTTTGAAATTATTACAGAAGGCTATTTTGGAAATTCAACTACTTATTCAGGATGGCTTTGGGAAGAAGGGAAAAACCCTGTATCCGCTATTGTGTATATTTGGAACAGTGGGGATATGGAGTATTCTATCATGAGTGAGTCTATGATAGATAAATTTTTTGAAAAGGAATTTGATTTTAGTAAAGCTATAAGAAATCCATACATTAAAGAGCTTAAGAAGTAGGTAACCATAAAGATATCGACGACAGTTATAGACTATTTTAAATGAAGAAACTTGATATCAGTTGAAAAATAGTTATTTTATATCATTATAAAAAAATCTGAAATTTTGACATCTGAATCGCTATAGTAGAACCTCTTTTAAAATGGTCAAAAATATTATCAGCATTTGCCTTTAAAAATTACTATTTATTTAAAAATAAATAATATATAATTGATTTCGGAAATTGTAGCAAAAACATTTAAAAAGCCTTATCATTACTCAGAGTGATTTATGTGGTATAGATAACAGTCAGTAATGCCTAGGTAGAAAGGAGTAAATGATGCCAAAACAAAAGAAAGATACCATAGAAGCACAGGGATTTTCTATACAAATTTATACAGAAGATTTTAAGAATGACTATATCAGTTTAACGGATATTGCGAGGTATAAGAATACGGACGATCCAAGATTTGTAATTCAGAACTGGATGAGAAACAGGAACACATTAGAATTTATAGGTTTATGGGAAGCTCTGAACAATGCTGATTTTAACCGTGTGCAATTCGACACGTTTAGAAATGAGGCAGGACTTAATCGGTTCACAATGACTCCTCAAAAATGGATTGATTCTACAAATGCTATTGGTTTCATATCAAAATCAGGGAGATATGGTGGAACTTATGCACATTATGATATAGCAATGGAGTTTGCTTCTTGGATTTCTCCGGAATTTAAGTTATATATTATTCAAGATTACAAAAGATTAAAAAATGATGAAAACTCAAAACTATCTATTTCGTGGAACTTACACAGAGAGATTTCAAAAATCAATTATAGAATTCATACCGATGCGATTAAAACTTATCTTTTGGTAGATCTTACTAGTGAACAATTATCATATAAGTACGCAAGTGAAGCAGATATACTCAATGTAGCACTTTTTGGTAAAAGGGCAAAACAGTGGAGAGAGGAGAATCCGAGCGTAAAAGGCAATATTAGAGATTATGCAAGCCTTAATGAACTCTTGGTACTTGCAAATATGGAAAGCTATAATGCTATTCTGATTGAAAAAGGTGTGAAGCAAAAAGAGAGAATGGTGGAGCTTAGAAAACTGGCAAGGACACAGCTTCTATCTTTAGAAAGATTAAATGATGATGGATTGCTTAGTATAGAAAATAAAGACCAGTAAAAGAAATAATATATAATATACTTTAGGACTTTTACTTAGTTAAAGTTATAGTGCATATGAAGGGATAATGGGGAAGTAAAATGAATAAATAATAATTACAGAGGCAAATGTTTTAACGAAATTAAGAGGTTTGAAGCTTCTGCTAAAGTTAAAAATCAATGAAACTGATAGCGCACGTGTTGCTTAGAACAGATATCTACCAAGATAATGTTTGTAAGCGGCACATAAGCTAAAGTGAAAAAAAGGTAGTGTATGTGATTTATATTGAAAGTTATCCTATTCCCTAGTAGTCTTATCTTATCAGTTGTGTCAGTTTTTCTGATATTCAAGCTTGGTATAGGAACGACATTGCTATATATCGTTATGGTATTCTGCATACTTGTAGAAGTAGCTTATTTCGTTTACGGAGAAATTGGAATAGATATATCCGGATTGTTATAAGCTTCTTGTTTAGCCATTATAGACTTCTTATGATAGGAGCAATAGTGATAGCATTTATTGAATCAACAAATGAAAAGATTAAAGCAAGTGTAAACAAATTCTGGTCTGGAGAAGAAAGTGAAATGTAGCTATGGATGATAATGGAATAAAAAATATTGAAGATTGGTGTAAGATTAAACCGTATGTTAAAGAAATATGTTCTTTTAACAAAAATATGGATAAAAAAGCAATAAATCAAGTTTATAAGGAAATAAAGGAATATAACTCAAATGTAAAAACAGAAAAAAAGGGTTGTGTGCTATTTTTTTGGTGGAAGAAAAAGGCGAGAAGTACAAGTGTTTGCAAGTTGGCAGTAGCTATAATATTAATAAAGAACTTAAAGACATACTTGATTTGATGCGACTAAAACCTAAAAAAATTTCAGTAGATACTACATTTACTGAAAAAAAGCTTTTTTTCTTATGAAATTGGAAGGGATAAGAATAGTGAAAAGTATAGAGCGATATAAAAAAACATGATAACTTTATATTTTTTTATGTATAAATGCTGATACATTTTCTAAAGAAAGGGGAGAATATGATTCTGTTAATTTTTCTGAGGTAAAGTTTGCATTTTTAACAAAGGCATTATTGTGGAATCCGGCCCCATCTACATCTTCCCGCGGAAAGAAAAAAATAAAGAAAAAAAGAAATATACAACAAAAATTAAAAAAATAAGGAAATTACAATTGATTGGTAGAATATCTGTTTGTATAGTTAAATAAAACTGGGTACTGAATATATAGGTCGATAGAAAGCAAACAGAGTGACAAACTAAAATTTTGACAACTGAGCCGCTATGGTAGAACATCTTTTAAACGGTCAAAATATTATCAGCATTTGCCTTAAAATGACTATCTATTTAAAAGAAATAATATATAATATATTTTAGGACTTTTACTTAGTTAAAGTTATAGTGCATATGAAGGGATAATGGGGAAGTAAAATGAATAAACAACAGCTTGCGGCAAAGATTTGGGAGTCTGCAAATCAAATGAGGTCAAAGATTGAAGCCAATGAATATAAGGATTATATATTGGGCTTTATTTTTTATAAGTATCTTTCAGACAAAGAAGAGCAGGGCCTGTATAATAGAGGATATGATGCGGACAATATCAAGGAATATGTTAATGAAGAGGCAGATGACAGTTATTCAAGTATGTCAAGTCTAAAGCAGGATTTGGGATATTTTATAGCATATAAGGACTTGTTTTCTACTTGGATAAATATGGGATCTGATTTCTCAGTTGACAATGTTCGAACAGGACTGTCATCATTTAACAGGAATATATCACCGTCACATAAAAAGCTCTTTGAGGGAGTATTTACAACACTTGAGGTAGGTATTTCAAAGCTTGGTGCAGATACAAAGTCACAGACAAAGGCGGTAAGTGATCTTATACAGCTTATCAATGAAATTCCAATGCCATGATAAACATGACTATGATGTTTTGGGATTTATCTATGAATACTTGATCTCCAACTTTGCAGCAAATGCAGGAAAGAAGGCAGGAGAGTTTTATACACCTCATGAGGTGTCTCTTTTGATGTCGGAAATTATAGCAGAACATTTAAAGGGACGTGATACAATTAAAATATATGATCCGACATCGGGAAGCGGCAGCTTGCTTATAAATATAGGAAAAACCGCTGCAAAATATATGGACGATGCCAATCGTATACAGTATTATGCACAGGAGTATAATTTAAATACATATAACTTAACAAGAATGAATCTTGTAATGCGTGGTATACTTCCTGCAAATATATTGACAAGAAATGGTGATACATTAAAAGAAGACTGGCCGTACTTGATGAGTCTGATCCACATAGTACATATGAACCGCTGTATGTGGATGCTGTAGTATCAAATCCTCCTTATTCTCAAAGATGGGATTCTACAGGCAAAGACAGCGATCCAAGATATGTGAGATATGGAATAGCTCCAAAGTCAAAGGCTGACTATGCCTTCCTTTTGCATGACCTTTATCATCTAAAGCCGGATGGAATAATGACAATAGTACTGCCACATGGTGTACTTTTTAGAGGTGGCGAAGAAGGAAATATCAGAAAAAACTTGATAGAACAGAACAATATAGATGCCATAATCGGATTACCGGCAAATATTTTCTTCGGAACAGGTATACCTACTATAGTGATGGTACTCAGACAAAAGAGAGAAAATACAGATGTACTTATAATAGATGCTTCAAAAGGATTTAAAAAAGAAGGAAAGAACAACCAGCTGCGTGCATGTGATATAAGAAAAATAGTTGATACGATAAAGTCAAGAAAGGATATAGAAAAATATTCAAAAGTAGTAAGTCTTGAAGATATTCGTGCCAATGACTACAACTTGAATATTCCTCGTTATGTGGATTCGTCTGAAGCAGCAGAAAGCTATGATATATATGCTTCAATGTTTGGTGGAATCCCTGAAACAGAGCTTGGAAAGTTTGATAAATACTGGGAGGTGTTTCCTTCACTTAAAGGTGAACTTTTTGCCGGAGAAGATTATTTATCATTAAAGTCTGAGAATATAAGAGAGACGATAAAAAACAATAAGGATGTATTGCAATTTATAAAAAATCATATGTTGAGATTTGGTGATTTGGGAGCATACTTGGATAGTATCCTAATAGCAAACGCAACAACTATAAATATACCAAAGACTCAGGAGATTATTGCCAATAATATCTTTATGAGATTTGTAGATAACACATTGATTGATCCGTATGGAGCATATGAGATATTTGAAGATAAATTTACTGAAATATCAGGAGATTTGGAGCTTATACAGACAGAGGGAATAAAAGCCATAACACAGGTAGACCCCAATATGGTCATAAAGAAAAAGAACGGCAAGGATGTAGAAGTACAAGAAGGGTGGAAGGGACATATACTGCCATTTGATTTGGTACAGGATATTTGTCTTTCTGAAAGAAAAAGAGATTTAAAAGAGAAACATGAAAAGCTGGCTGAAATACCGTCTTCATATGAGGAGATTCTGGAATCAATGAGTGAAGATGATAAGGAAATTATATCGGAAGCATTAAATGATACCAATGACGCTTTTGTATTCAAGAATATAAAGGCGGTTGTAAAATCTCTAAAGGCTGACGGTGAGTCAAAAGAGCTTATAGAATCCTTGGAAAAAGTTGAAAAACTTAATAACGAAGAGAAAAAGCTGAAGACTGAAATAAAGCAGGGAGAAGATGAACTTCATTTAGAGACAAAAGCTAAGATAGAGAGCTTATCAGAGGAAGAGGTAAATAATATATTACACGAAAAATGGTCAAGCCCTATTTATAACGAAATACTTGATTTATCAAATGATATGCTGAAAGCCTTCACAAAGGATGTAGAAGCACTTTCTACAAAGTATGCTGTAACTATGGATGACCTTGAAAAAGAAATCAAGGAAACAGAAAAGTCACTTGCAAGTATGCTCTCAGAGCTTACCGGATCGGAGAGAGATATGGAAGGCATCAATGAGCTGATAAAGCTCTTGGGAGGTATAGATGAGTAGAGTACCAAGGATAAGATTTAAAGGCTTTGAAGAAGATTGGGAACAGCGTAAGCTGGGGGAAATAGCAGAAAGGATTATAAGAAAAAATGAAAAACTAGAATCAACACTGCCACTGACAATTTCAGCACAATATGGATTGATTGATCAAAATGAGTTTTTCGATAAACGAATAGCAAGCAAAGATGTTAGAGGTTATTATCTTATAAAAAAAGGTGAATTTGCTTACAATAAGAGTACATCTGTCGATGCTCCATTAGGGGCAATTAAACGTTTAGATAAATATAAGAATGGTGTATTATCTACATTATACATACTTTTTAAGATTATAGATGATACTAGTACCAGTTCAGATTACTTAGTTACATATTATGCCACAGATTTATGGCATAGAGGGATACAATCAATAGCGGCAGAAGGTACAAGAAATCATGGTTTGTTAAATATTGCACCAAATGATTTCTTTGAGACAATGCTATCAATACCGTTTAATATATCTGAACAGAAAAAAGTTGGTGACTTTTTTATAACACTCGACCACCTTATCACCCTTCATCAACGAAAGCTTGAAAAATTAAAAATTATAAAAAAATCAATGCTTGAAAATCTTTTTCCACAAAATGGAGAAAAAACTCCAAAAATCAGGTTTTCAGGATTTACTAAAGATTGGGAACAGCGTAAGTTGGGGGAAATAGGTATGATTATAACTGGTAGTACTCCATCAACTTCACTTAAATATTATTATACAGATGATAGTGACGAAGGGATAGTTTGGGTTACTCCAACAGATATAATCAATAATATAACGGTAGAGAGTGAGAAAAGGTTAACTAGCTTAGGCCAAAAAGTGGCACATATTGTCCCCCCAAATACAATACTTGTCACATGCATTGCAAGCATTGGGAAAAACACAATGCTAATAGATAGAGGAAGCTTTAATCAACAGATTAATGGATTAATACCCTATAAAAATAAATATGAACCATATTTTTTGCTAACAGAAAGCTTTATATGGTCAAATAAGATGAAAAGTTTGGCACCTGCAGGAACAATGCAGATAGTAAATAGAAAAGAGTTTTCAGAAATAGATGCTGACATACCCAATAAAAGTGAGCAGAATAGTGTAGGGTCTTTTTTTAGAACTCTCGACCACCTTATCACCCTTCATCAAAGTAAGTTGGAAAAATTACAAAAAATCAAGAAATCCATGCTAGAAAGTATGTTTGTGTAGCTTGTAAAATAGAATTATTAAGCATATAAAGTATTTTGAAACGGAAAAACTATAACTTTACTCAACATTAAGTCATGATAAGTAATATTTCCTGTTATTTCTTTAAAATAACAAGAAATATTTTGCATAAAAAGACACGATATATTGGGAACAGCGTAAGCTGGAATATTATCTGAAGTATCAGAGGAAAGAAATTTAAGCAATGATTATACTAAAGAAAATGTTTTATCAGTTTCTGGAGATGTTGGTATTGTAAACCAGATAGAATTTCAGGGTAGATCATTTGCTGGGATGTTAGTAAATAACTATGGAGTTGTTAAAACAGGGTATGTTGTATACACAAAATCACCTCTAAAAAAATAATCCATATGGGATTATAAAGGCAAACAAAGGTAGAGATGGTATTGTATCAACGTTATATGCAATATATAAACCCAAATTAAATGTAAATTCTAACTTTATACAAATATATTTCGAGCAAAATGCGAGAATGAATAATTATATGCAACCTTTAGTTAATAAAGGCGCAAAAAATGATATGAAAATCTCATCAGGAAATGCGTTGAAAGGTAATGTAATTTTCCCAATAAGAAAAGAACAAGATATCATTGTAGACTTCTTTTTTAAAATTGACCACCTTATCACCCTTCATCAAAGTAAGTCTTTTGGGCATATTTTGAAGGTGATAATTAGTTGTACTTTATCTTGGGAACAGCGTAAGCTGGGGGAAGTATTTAAAGAATATTCTGAAAAGAACCATTCAGAATTACCACCACTTACAATAATTCAGGGTGGTGGAACAATAAGACGTGATGAATCTGACAGGGCTTTACAATATGATAAGGGTAGTTTGTCAAATTATAAAATGGTAAATAAAGGTGACTTTATTGTACATTTGCGTTCTTTTGAAGGTGGGTTAGAAAGGGCAAATTCTACAGGAATTGTAAGTCCTGCATATCATACTTTTAGCGGAGAAAATACTGACATAACTTTCTACTATACATATTTTAGATCTAAAAAATTTATTGAATCTGATTTAAAACCACATGTTTATGGAATTAGAGATGGTAGGAGTATTGATATAGAAGGTATGAAATCAATAAACATTCCATACACTATTTTTGATGAGCAGAGGCGTATAGGCAAGTTTATTGATTTAATTGACCACCTTATCACCCTTCATCAACTGGAGCCTTTTCAACTGATTTTTAAGGCAATAGCTTATAGAATTATAGATTACACTAAGAGTAAGCCTCCAAGTCATAGAAAAATAAACTAATTTAATTTAATATCAACTATAAAATGCTATGTATGAAAAATTGCGTATATTCGCAATATAATTACGTATATTTCTTGATAATATATTATATCAAGAATATAATAATATTGATGTAAATGGCGTATATATGCAAAAATTATAATATAAAAATAGGAGGCGGTATGGAGATTAAAAAGGGATCATTACTTGGAGCAACTGATTAGTAAGATGAACAACGGATTGGTCAAAGTAGTGACAGGTATGAGACGATGTGGAAAATCATACCTATTATTTAATATATTTAAAGAGTATCTTAGCTCTAAAGGAATAGACAAAAATCATATAATAGAAATATCATTTGATACTTTTGAAAGTAAAAAATTCTGTGATCCTAATGTTTTATATCCACATCTGAAAGAGTCTATAAAAGATGAAAAGATGTATTATATATTGTTGGATGAGGTGCAATTGCTGAGTGATTTTGAAGCTGTCTTAAACAGTCTTATCAGAATGAAAAATGTAGATGTTTATGTTACAGGAAGTAATGCACGTTTTCTCTCAAAGGATGTTATTACAGAATTTAGAGGTAGAGGTGATGAAATACATATGTATCCGTTAAGCTTTGCAGAGTTTATGTCTGTATATCAGGGTGAAAAGCTTGACGGTTGGAATGAATATATGTTATACGGAGGTATTCCTTTGGTATTGAATATTTCAAGCCCCGAACAAAAGGTCGCATTCCTAAAATCCTTATTTGAGGAGACTTATATATCGGATATTATCGGTAGACATAATGTAAGAAATAAAGCCGAACTTGAGGATTTATTAAATATAATTTCTTCAGCAATAGGTTCACTTACTAATCCGGAGAAATTGTCAAAAACTTTCAAGTCGGTAAAAAATAAAAATATAAGTAGCAATACTATTAAACGCTATATTGAATATCTCAGTGATTCTTTCCTGATTGATACTGCATTTCGTTATGATATAAAGGGAAGAAAGTATATAGGCAGTCCGGTAAAGTATTATTTTAATGATATGGGATTAAGAAATGCAAGACTTAATTTCAGGCAGATTGAAGAAACTCACAGTATGGAGAATATTATATATAATGAATTAAAAATCCGAGGTTTCAATGTGGATGTAGGGGTGATTGTACAAAACGGCAAAGATGAAAACGGAAGCAGCATTCGCAAGCAACTTGAAATTGATTTTGTATGTAATAAGGCTTCGAAGAGATATTATATACAATCGGCATATGCTATACCTGATGAGGCTAAACTGATGCAGGAACAAAGGCCGCTGATGCTTACGGGAGATTTCTTTAAACGAATTATAATAACAAGGGATACGCCTGTGCCACATTACAGTGAGTCGGGAATACTTAACATGAGCATATACGATTTTTTGCTGAATAAAAACAGCTTGGATATTTAGTTTTACAATAAATCTTATTGGAGTAAATATGGATTATTTTACAAAAGAAGCAGACTTTGAAAGTGCAGTCATTGCCTTGTTGCAAAACTACGGCTGGGAGAAGAATGTACTTAAAAATTATACTGAAAAAGACCTTATAAGAAATTGGGCTAATATACTGTTAGAGAATAATAGAGATATTGACAGGTTAAACAATATTCCTCTAATAGATGAGGAGATGGATGAACTGATAGAAAAAATCAGAGAGCTTAAGACTCCGTTGGCACTTAACAGCTTTATCAATGGAAAAACTGTATCTATCACAAGAAAGAATCCTGAAGATAAGCTTCATTTCAATAAAGAAGTCAGTTTAAAAATTTATGACAGAAATGAGATAGCAGCAGGACAGAGTAGATATCAGATAGTGCAGCAGCCTAAGTTTTTTAGAAAAGACAGCGTTCGTCAGGATAGGCGTGGAGATTTGATGCTTCTTATAAACGGTATGCCTGTTTTTCATATTGAGCTGAAAAGATCCGGTGTTCCTGTAGCGGAGGCGGCAAATCAAATCAAAAAGTATGCCCATGAGGGTGTATTCACAGGATTGTTTGCACTTGTTCAGGTATTTGTAGCTATGAATCCTGATGAAACACTCTATTTTGCAAATCCGGGACCGGATGGTGATTTTAAGCCTGATTTTTATTTCCATTGGGCTGATGCAAATAATGAACCGATTAACTATTGGAAAGATGTTGTGGAAAGGCTTTTGTCAATTCCTATGGCACATCAACTTATAGGATTTTACACTGTAGCTGACGGAGGTGACGGTGTACTTAAGGTAATGCGTAGTTATCAGTACTATGCATCAAATAAGATTTCCGACAGAGTAGCAAGGAATGATTGGAAGGATAATAATCAAAGAGGCGGATATATTTGGCATACTACAGGTTCAGGAAAAACTATGACATCTTTTAAGTCGGCACAGCTTATAGCTAATTCAAAGATGCCGATAAGGTTGTATTTTTAATGGATCGTAAGGAGCTTGGAACACAATCTTTGAAGGAGTATAAAGGATTTGCAGATAATGAAGATGATGTGCAAGATACTGAGGATACAAATATGCTTATCTCAAAGCTGAAGAGTACAGATCCTAAGAATACTTTGATAGTTTCATCTATTCAGAAGATGAGCAGAATCAAGGAAGATGAGATTGGAAGGATGCGTGCCAAGGATATTGAAGATATGCGAAATAAAAGGTTGGTATTTATTATTGATGAGTGCCACCGTTCCACATTTGGAGACATGCTTATAACGATAAAGAATACTTTCCCCAATGCTCTGTTCTTCGGTTTTACAGGAACGCCGGTATTTTCTGAGAATGAAAAGAGCTTGAGCACCACAACGGATATCTTCGGTGATGAACTTCACAGATACAGTATTGCAGACGGTATTCGTGATAAGAATGTACTCGGATTCGATCCTACTATGGTGTGTGTATATCCTGATATCGAACTTAGAAAAAAGGTGGCTATAGAAGAAGCCGGTGCAAGTTCCGAGGATGAGGCTATATCAGATCCGAAGATGCAAAAGATATATTATAGGTTTATGACAGCATCAGAAGTATCTATGGCAGGAACATTGCTGGAAGACGGTACATATCAAAAAGGTATTGAGGATTATATAAAGAAAGATGCTTGGGAAAATGACAAGTATCAGTACAGTATAGTTGATAATATAAAGAGAAATTGGCTTAGATTGAGTCGAAATAATAAGTTCCATGCCATATTTGCAACTTCAAGCATATCTGAAGCAATAAGTTATTACAGGAAGTTTCGTGAAAAATATCCTGATTTGAAGGTAACCGGTCTGTTTGATCCGACTATTGATAATGCAAGCGGTGATAGGGCTTTGGAAAGAAGACGGTATTGTAGAAATGCTTAATGATTATAATAATTGGTATTCTACAAACTGGGATATTGCAAGATATGCAAAATTTAAGTTGGAGGTATCAGAAAGACTTGCTCACAAGGGACAGTTTGTTCGCATGAAAGCGGAATCTCAGCTTGATTTACTGATAGTTGTAAATCAAATGCTTACAGGCTTTGATTCTAAGTGGGTAAATACATTATACCTTGATAAGATCTTGGAATATCAAAATCTTATACAGGCATTTTCAAGAACAAACAGACTTTTTAATATAAATGAAAAACCTTTCGGTTCTATAAAATACTATAGAATGCCGCATACAATGAAAAATAATATAGAGAATGCTATGAAGCTATATTCCGGAGACAGACCTCAAGGGCTTTTTGCGGATCATCTGCCTGATAATATTGAGCATATGAATATATCATTTAAGGATATGGAGGCTGTTTTCAAACAGGCAAATATTGCAGATATGCAAAAGCTTCCTGATGATACTGAGTCCAAGGCAAAGTTTGCAAAGCTTTTCAGAGAGTTTTCTACATATTTACAGGCTGCAAAAATACAGGGATTTAGCTGGAATATAAAAGAATATTCAATAAAGATTGATGATGAGGATAATCGTACAGGCAGTATTACAGTAATTCCAAGTGAAGAAGATTATAATATACTTTTGCAAAGATATAAGGAATTAAGTAAACCTACAGATACTACAAGTGAATATGATAATGAGGTTACGTTTACTGTCGATCCGTATTTAAGTGAGCAAAATACAGGTATTATAGATAATGATTATATGAATTCCAGATTTGAGAAGTGGCAAAAACAGCTTTACGATCCTAATGTAAGTAAGGAAGAGAGGGAGGCTACACTTGAGGAGCTTCATAAATCTTTTGCAATGCTTTCTCAGGAGGAACAAAAGTACGCAAATATTTTTCTTCATGATATACAATCCGGAGATGCCAAGCTTAGCAAAGATATGACTTTTAGAGATTATATAGTGATGTATGCAAAAAATAAGGAAATGTCACAAATAAAAAAGTTCGTAAAATATCTGGGAGTTGAAGAAGGTCTGCTTGTAGAAATCAAAAAGTCCAAGGTAACAGAGTCAAATCTTGATGAGTTCGGAAGATACGATGCATTGAAAAAATCTATAGCAAATGAGCCTGCAACGGAATATTATACGAAGCTTGAGGGAAAGAAGCTTCCTCCATTTGTAGTTAGAAATAATGCCGAAAAATTATTGAGAGACTATATTTTATATGATATAGATATTAAGGATCCGGATAATGAAGATGTAGAATAATTTAATATCAAAGATTTATAATATCCTTAGGCAGGTCCTTCATCGGTAGGAAGGAGAGATATGCCTAAGGATTTTCAATCAACAGATTTATTGAAAGATTTTTATAAGGAATGGATAACAATATATAAGGAAGGTGCTATCAGGGATGTAACGTTGTCAAAGTATAAGATGAGTCTTATATGGGTGGAAAAACTGGCACCAAAGCTTCGCTTATGTGATATTTCAAGGGTTGAATATCAACAGATTATTAATGATTATGCAAAGGAGCATGAGCGTCAGACAACTATGGATTTCCACCACCAGTTAAAGGGAGCTATACTGGATGCGGTAGATGAGGGACTTGTTCCAAGGGATCCTACCAGGAAGGTTATTATCAAAGGTAAGATTCCGTCAAATAAGAAAATCAAGTATTTGAACCAGTTTGAACTTCACAGTCTTTTAAAGAGCTTGACTCTTGAAGATGAGGTGAGTTGGGACTGGTTTATTTTACTTTTGGCAAAGACAGGAATGAGATTTTCAGAAGGTCTTGCAATTACACCAAATGACTTTGATTTTGCACATCAGACTGTATCAGTTAATAAGACATGGAATTATAAGGAAGGTGGTGGTTTTTCTCCTACAAAAAATAAATCATCGGTGCGAAAGATACAGATTGACTGGCAGGTGGTGATGCAATTTGCCACACTTGTAAAGGATCTTCCGGCAGATAAGCCTATATTTGTAAGAGATAATAAGGTTTATAACTCTACAGTTAATGATATTTTGGTGAGGTACTGTAAAAAAGTTAATATCCCTGTTATTTCTGTACATGGACTTCGCCATACACATGCTTCTATTTTGCTATATGCCGGAGTATCTATTGCCAGTGTAGCGAGAAGACTTGGACATGCAAGTATGACTACTACTCAGAAAACATACTTACATGTAATACAGGAGCTGGAAATCAGGATATTGACCTTGTAATGAGGTCACTTTCAAATCTTTTGTAAAGAAAGTATTGCATATAGGAGTGCCTGTAATATAGTTTTGTGACCGATGGAGGACTGTTATGGTATATTTAAATTCCGACAACCAATATATAATAGAATAATGTATAATAATTATAAGGCATTGCAGATTCAAGATGCGTAGACAGTAGCATAAAATTTCTATTGCTTTAGATTCAGGAGTAAATTGTGAATAAAAGTTTTAATAAATTTATATATGACAGACACAGTAATATTATTTTTCAGCCTTCAAAACAGCAGAGTAAAGGAATTTAAATTCCATAATAAAATGCTTACTCTAAGGTTGGATACATTATTTAGATATATCGATAATGAAGAAAGAGAATATACAGGTGAAGTTTGTTTTAAAGATTGCGATTTGAGCCTATGCAGTATGTTGATTTTTAATAAAACTTTAGGGAAAGGACGTTTTACGGGAAATAGTATTTCTTTAAAGGAATTTATGGAAGTTCATAAAAATTCCGAGTTTGAGATTATTACAGAAGGCTATTTTCAAAATTCAACTACTTATTCAGGATGGCTTTGGGAGGATGGGAAGAATACAGTATCAGCCATTATGTATATCTGGAACAGTGGGGATATGGAGTATTGTGTCTATAAAGGTGAAGAAGACATACTTGGAGTATAGACAATATAAATTAAATATAAGTATTTCAATTGTATAAAATCAGGTGTATAATAATATAAAATCAAATTGAAAGGAAGTAAAGCTTATGAAAGCTAATTATGATATAGTTGTTATCGGTTTCGGTAAGGCTGGAAAGACTCTTGCGGCTAAGTTTAGTAAGTCCGGTAAAAGTGTTGCTTTAGTTGAGAAAGATAAAAATATGTATGGAGGTACCTGCATTAATGTAGGCTGTATTCCTTCAAAGCGTCTTATAACAGATGCATCTAAATCTCAAAATATGGAGTTTGAGGAGAAAGTACAGTATTACAGGGAGTCAGTAGTAGAAAAGAAAAAGTTGACAGCTGCTCTTAATAAGGCAAATTATGATAAGATAGCAAGCGCAGGTGTGGAGATTATTGACGGAACGGCATCATTTAAAGATAATCACCATATAGTTGTTTCAACTAAAGACGGAAATGTGGAAATTGAAGCTGAGAAGTTTATTATCAACACAGGTTCAGTTACTGTAATACCGAAGATTGAAGGAGCTGACAGCAAAGGCGTATATACATCAGAGTCTATTATGAACCTTGAGGAGTTACCAAAAAGACTTACCATTGTAGGAGGTGGTTATATTGGACTCGAGTTTGCATCTATGTATGCAGATTTTGCTAGCAAAGTAACAATAGTTCAGGATGGTGATATATTCTTACCAAGAGAAGATGAAGATATTGCTAAAGCTATACAAGAAGTTTTGGAAGCAAAGGGTGTAGAGATAGTTACAGGTGCAAAGGTAACTAAGGCCGAAGAAGGCAAATTATATTACGAGATTGCAGGAGAGGCAAAGACTTTGGAATCTGATGCAATTTTACTTGCTGTAGGTCGTAGACCGAATACTGACGGTCTTGGATGTGAGAATGCAGGAGTTAAGCTTACTGAGAGAGGAGCTATTGTAACTGATGAGCATCTAAAGACAAGTGCAGATAATATCTGGGCAGCAGGTGATGTTTGCGGTAAGCTTCAGTTTACATATATTTCACTCGACGACAGTAGAATCATCTGGGATGAGATAATGGGAGAAGATAAGAGAACTACTGAGAACAGAGGTGCCTTCTCATATTCAGTATTTATAAATCCACCATTTTCAAGGGTTGGAATGAGTGAAAAGGATGCAAAGGCAGCAGGACTTAACTACAGAGTTTTAAGTCTTAGTGCTAATGCTATTCCAAAGGCTAAGGTTTTAAGGAAAACTGAGGGACTCTTAAAGGCTTTGGTTACATCAGATGGAACTATTCTGGGTGCAGAACTTTTCTGTGAGGAGTCCTATGAAATGATAAACTTTATAAAGCTTGCAATGGATAATGGTATCAAAGCAAAGGATATAGCAAACTTTATATTTACACATCCTACAATGTCAGAAAGTCTAAATGACTTATTTGCAATGTAATATATTATAATTTGAATAGAAATTAAGTCAAAGGCTTCCTATGATAAATAAAAATCATAAGGGGCCTTTTTTTAAAATAATCAGTTTGTATTAAAAAAATTGTACCAAAGTGACTTTGTGATGCAAAGCAAAAATTTTTTTAGCATAAGAATTTATATCAACATAATTATTAGTCTTGCTTGATTTTAACACAATATTATGGTAATCTTTTTACAAGATACATAGATTTTATGCTTTGCATAGGAAGTTGGGTGAGAATCCCGCACAGGGACGCTACTGTGATAATTAATAGACTCTTTTTTACCACTGTTTTATAAAATGGGAAGGTTGGGTCTTCTAATAAAAAAATTTATTAGAATTTAAGTCAGGATACATCTATGTATATGTGATTCATATTGTTTTACATGTAGAGAAGACTGAGTTTTACGATCCCTATAAACTTCAGCCATTTTACAACATATTTTAGATAAGTAGAGGTGCTTTTAGTACTCTTATTTTGCTGTTCTAATTGTGTAATATATTGACATTATTAACTGTCTTATTTGGGATCATTTTCATATGAAACTGAAGTAGGCAGTTATTTTTTTGAGGAAATTTATATGGCTCATCAACATGGTAGTTACTTTTCGATTGATTTATATGCTTTTCATTCAAAGCTTAAATATATAAATCCTGAATTTAAACTTATATCTTCCCTGTTAACACTGATTTTGACAATAGTGTTTAATAATATTTTTTTGTATCAACCTATGTATTTTTTTGATGTTTTTTTATAAGTGTAAACTTGGGTGGAATGGATTTTAGTGAGTATATCTCCATACTTATGGCACCTCTTAGTTTTATAATTCTTGCAAGTATAGGTATTGCTTTTAGGATTTTCATTTGAGAATAGTGGTGAGTTTTATATAAAAATTTTAGGGATTTACATTTATACCTCAAGAGGGCAGCTTATAGAAACAGCAAAACTTATAATAAAGGTACTTGCCTGTGTAAGTATTATGCAAAGCCTTATACTATCGACTATGCCATATGAGATAATTAATGCGTTAAGAAATATGCATATACCCAAACTTATAATCGAACTTATGAATCTTATATATAGATTTATATTTATTTTGATAGAAAGCTATATAAATATGCATAATTCTGCACTTTCAAGGATGGGATATCATAATCTTAGAGCTTCTTTTATAAGCTTTGGAAATATTGCAAGCAATATTTTGGTGGTATCTTTAAAAAAAGCCAATGCCTATTATACAGCTATGGAAGCAAGATGTTTTGAAGGAGATTTAAAATTTCTCCAGGAAGAAAAGAAGCTGGATAAAAAAAATATTGCTATAGCGATCTTAAATATTTTTGTTATGTTTGCTATATGGACTATGACTAAAAGGTTTAATATTCCTTTTACACAGTCTTGATTAAGGGATTTATTATATGAAAAAGATTATTTTAAAAGCAGAAAATTTGCATTATTCCTATACTAAAGAACATGAGGCCTTAAAAGGTGTTTCGTTGGATATATATGAGGGTGAACGCTTAGCTATTCTAGGTGCGAATGGTTCAGGTAAATCAACTTTCTTTTTAAATATAAATGGTGTACTTAAGCCTAATAGCGGTAATGTGTATTATATGGATAAGTTGATAGACAAGACTTCTATAAAGGAGCTTAGAAAAAATGTAGGTATAGTATTTCAGGATGCAGACAATCAAATAATAGCTTCTACTGTAAGAGCTGAGGTGAGTTTTGGACCTATAAATCTTGGTCTATCCAAGGAGGAGGTTGAGAAAAGAGTCTTAGATTCACTCAACTATATGAATATTTCTCATCTGATAGATAGACCACCACATTATTTAAGCGGTGGAGAAAAGAAAAGGGTAAGTATAGCTGATATTATTGCTATGGATTCACCGATTATTATATTTGACGAGCCTACAGCCTCACTTGATCCAAAAAATACAGCTATTTTTGAAGAGGTCATTGATAAATTAAATAGAGATAGAAAAACTCTGGTTATATCCACACATGACTTGGAGTTTGCTTTCCGCTGGGCAGACCGTATAGTGGTATTTTGTGATGGAAATATAATAGCTGATTCAGATCCTATAGATGTATTTTCTAATAAAGAGGTTTTACGAAGAGCAAATCTTAAGAAGCCTATACTTCTTGAGGTTTTTGAAATACTTGGACAAAATTCAGTTTTTAAGGCAAACGATATACCGGCAAGGAATATAGATGAATTTCGAGAGAAGTTTATTTCTCAGGTAAAAGACTTGAGTTAATATAAAATAATTTTTAGGAGGATTTCATGAAAAATCAAGAGAAACTTATTATTACTCCGGCAATTATATTTGCATTTTGCTTTGCACTGCCATTTACTGCAAATGCAATGCATATTATGGAGGGATTTTTGCCGGTTGGACATGTTATAGCCTGGAGTCTTATAGCATTGCCATTTTTAATAGCGGGATATCTTTCAATTAAAAAGACAATATCCAACGATAGAAAATCAATAACACTTTTGGCTATGTCAGGTGCATTTGTATTTGTACTTTCATCACTTAAGATTCCTTCAGTGACTGGATCTTGTTCACATATGACAGGTACAGGACTTGCAGCCATTCTTTTTGGTCCTAGTGCAGTAAGCATACTTGGTATAATAGTACTTATATTCCAGGCATTACTTTTAGCACATGGAGGATTTACTACACTTGGAGCCAATACCTTCTCAATGGCGATAGCAGGACCTTTTGTATCATTTATAGTATATAAGATTTGTAAAAAGTCTAAAGTAAATGACAATGTTTCAATATTCTTAGCAGCATTCCTCGGAGACTTGCTTACTTATGTTGTTACTGCTTTCCAGCTTGCTTTTGCATATCCTATGCAGGAGGGTGGAGTAATGGCTTCTGCGGGTAAGTTCTTACTTGTATTTGCACCTACTCAGCTTCCACTTGCTATAATAGAGGGATTGCTTACAGTAGTTATAATGGTTGGTCTTAAAACATATGCAGAATCTGAACTTAGAGAAATAGGATTTTTAAAAGGAGGTAGTAATTAATGTCAAAGAATAAAAAACTTGTGATAAGTCTGCTTGTAGTAGTGGTACTGATGGCTATTGTACCTTTGTTTATGCTAAGGAATGCTGAGTTTGGTGGATCTGATGATGCAGGAAGTGAAGTGGTTTCTGAAATACAGGGTGGAGAATATGAGCCATGGTTTAATCCTATAATAGAGACTGTTTTAGGAAAGGAACTGCCGGGAGAGGTTGAAAGTCTTTTGTTCTGTGTGCAAACCGGTATAGGAGTTGGAATCATAGCCTACTATATGGGAAGATTTGTTGAAAGAAAAAAACAGGAAGATAAAAACAAATAATTAACTTGCAATTTTTCAAAAAAGTATTATTATATATACAGCTGACAACTTAGTTCGTTATGAATTATACATATTTTAGGATAGAATGCTCAAAGATGAGTCTTAGAGTAATTCTATCTTTTTTAGTATAAGGGCTTTGTATGTGGCATTAACAAAGAAAGGATTTGTCCGGTTGATTTATTTGGCTGGCGGATGGTGAGAAAATGATAAGAATAGGAATTTTGGGATATGGAAACCTTGGGAGAGGAATAGAATGTGCTATCAAACATACAAAAGATATGAAGCTGGTAGCTGTATTTACAAGAAGAGATCCTTCAAGTGTAAAGATTCTTACATCAGATGCTAAAGTTGAGAATGTTGATAAAATATTGAATTATCAAGACGATATAGATGTTTTGATACTTTGTGGTGGAAGTGCAACTGATTTACCAAAGCAAACACCTGAGTATGCTAAATATTTTAATGTTGTAGACAGTTTTGATACTCATGCAAATATACCACAGCATTTTGAAAGAGTAGATGATGCTGCAAAGACAAGCCATCATTTTGGCCTCATTTCTTCAGGTTGGGATCCGGGTATGTTTTCATTAAATAGAGTTTACGGAAATGCTATACTTCCTACAGGTTGTGACTATACTTTTTGGGGAAAGGGTGTAAGTCAGGGACATTCAGATGCTATAAGGAGAATAGATGGGGTTGTTGATGCCAGACAGTATACAGTTCCTGTAGATAAGGCACTTGAGGAAGTAAGAGGTGGAAGTAATCCAAATCTTACCACAAGACAAAAGCATATAAGAGAGTGCTATGTAGTTGTAGAGGACGGTGCTGATAAGGCAAGAATAGAAAATGAAATAAAGACAATGCCAAATTATTTTGCAGATTATGATACTACAGTGCATTTTATTTCTATGGAAGAAATGAAGAAAAATCATTCAAAACTACCACATGGTGGATTTGTTATTAGAACAGGTAAGACAGGTTGGGAGAATGAGCATAATCATGTTATTGAATATAGCTTAAAACTCGATTCAAATCCTGAGTTTACAGCTTCTGTAATAGTTGCATATTCAAGAGCAGTATATCGTTTACATAAGGAAGGTAAGATAGGAGCTCATACAGTATTTGATATTGCACCTGCATATCTTCTTGATATGTCTGCTGAAGAAATGCGTGCACATTTATTATAAAATATGTAGAAAAAACGGGCTGTTTAATTGTACTGACCTCCAAAAATTAGACTAAAATCTAATGATTAGTAGGTCGGTATTTGTGGTAATATATAGTTTTGAATTCAAGAAGAAAGTTGTTTTAGAGTTGTATCTATCAAGTTATATTTCATATATACTTCTCCCGTATAGTGGCAATATTGTGGTTTACTGTCTTAAGAATAATATTTGACTTTATAAAAAAATAATGGAAATACTTTTGAATTTTCAGTCTGTTATAACAGTTTGCTTTTTGTGCTTATAAAGAAAAATATAAAAACATCAGCGAATAATTGTGTTATAATTACACTATAAGAAATAATATATTGAAAAAAAGTAGGTATACAATAGCTCTATTTAAAAAAATAAAGGATTTATTATGGAGATCGATTATGGAAGATTTTTTTGAAAAAAATGTCTGGTTCATAAATATAAATATACTATTTTAATAGCTGTAACATATTATGTACTGCCATTATTTACGTATGTGTTGCCTGTAAATCATCCATCAGACAGAATGATACTTGGAGTATATTTTTGGTTTATTATCACACCTTTAATAATACTTATTATGTCAATAATATTTGCAATATATAATGATCTTCAATGGTACTTTGCATTGAGGGTAGCCATTCTTTTGTTGCTTTATATGGTTATTTTTGGGGCCGGATCTCTTATGTTTGTTGGTGCGTATTTTGTGATAAGCTTAACCGGACAGCTGATTGGTGCATATTTAAAAAATAAAAAATAGTTTTATGATATTAAAAATGCCCTGTAATGTACATTATTTATCGTACTTTAATGATAAGGTTTGTATCTTCTTGAGCTTTTAACTCTTTAATATATACTGTGGCGGTTGATAATCAGGGGGTTTTTATTTGTGGTATACTAGGACTTTATCATTTATGGCTTATAAATATTGAGGGTATTATGATATTTTCCATTGACATTGCCACTTGATTTTGTTATTATTTTGGGGTAGTAACGCCTATACATGAGATATGGATACTCCAACCTTACCTTATGTATACGGTAAGATTTTTTAAAGGAGAAAGAAAATGATTACAAAAGAGAAAAAGACAGCTATCATGGAAGAGTATGCAAGAAAAGCAGGAGATACAGGTTCACCTGAGGTTCAGATAGCAGTTCTTACAGCAAGAATCACAGAATTAACAGAGCATTTAAAGGCAAATCCTAAGGATCATCACTCAAGAAGAGGTCTTTTGAAGATGGTAGGTAAGAGAAGAAATCTTTTACAGTACCTTAAGAATAAGGATCTTGAGGGTTATCGTGCACTTATAGAGAAACTTGGACTTAGAAAGTAATAAAGAGTCTTTAGTTTTCAGGATTTCGTTCAAGGAAAATTCTTTGAAAGCCTTGTATGATTATCGTATCATTGGTGGAGAGTTTTTCTCCACCTTTTTTAAGATATTGGAGCAACCAATTATTCTATGTGACCAAATATGTTCTAACATATTATTATAATTTATTAGTGGCTTGTAGCCGAAGCTAGTGATAAGCATTAAAGCATTGTTTTAGTTTTTATCACTAGTTCATATTTTTATGTTTCAAGAAGAGCCCTTCTCGAATATCGGCAAGCCAAAAGGAGATGAAATGAGTAAGGAATTTAAAAGTTATTCAATGGAACTCGCAGGTCGTACTCTCAGAGTTGATATCGGGAGAGTAGCTGCACAGGCAAATGGTGCTGCATTTATGCACTATGGTGATACAACAGTTTTATCTACAGCTACAGCATCAGATAAGCCAAGAGACGGTATTGATTTCTTCCCTCTTTCAGTAGAATATGAGGAGAAGATGTATGCGGTAGGTAAAATGCCGGGAGGATTTAATAAGAGAGAAGGAAAGGCAAGTGAGAATGCTATACTTACATCAAGAGTTATAGACAGACCGATGAGACCGCTTTTTCCTAAGGATTATAGAAATGATGTTACATTAAACAATCTTGTAATGTCTGTAGATCCTGATTGTTCACCTGAACTTACAGCTATGCTTGGTTCTGCAATTGCAACAGCGATATCAGATATTCCTTTTGATGGACCTTGTGCTACAACACAGATCGGTATGGTAGGTGGATTTTTTGTGGTAAACCCTAATGAGGAGCAGATGGCTGTATCAGATCTTAAGCTTACAGTAGCATCTACAAGAGATAAGGTAATAATGATTGAAGCAGGTGCAAATGAAATACCTGATGAAAAGATGATTGAGGCTATTTATAAAGCTGACTCAGTAAATAAGGAGATTATTGCATTTATCGATAAGATTGTAGCGGAAGTTGGTAAGGAAAAGCATTCTTACACAGCATTTGTTATTCCTGAAGAGCTTACAGCAGCTATTAAGGAAATCGTACCTCCACAGGAGATGGAAGTAGCAGTTTTCACAGATGAAAAGCAGGTTAGAGAAGAAAATATAAAGGAAATCACACAAAGACTTGAAGCAGCATTTGCAGACAAAGAAGAGTGGATACCTCTACTTGGTGAGGCTATTTATCAGTATCAGAAGAAGACTGTAAGAAAGATGATTTTAAAGGATCAGAAGAGGCCTGACGGCAGAGCTATGAATCAGATTCGTACACTTGCAGCTGAGACAGATATTATACCAAGAGTACATGGTTCAGCTATGTTTACCAGAGGACAGACTCAGATCTGTAATATAGTTACACTTGCACCTTTAGCAGAGGCACAAAAGATTGATGGACTTAATCTTTTAGAAACTACAAAGAGATATATTCATCAGTATAATTTCCCTTCTTATTCAGTAGGTGAGACCAGACCTTCAAGAGGTCCCGGAAGAAGAGAAATAGGACATGGTGCATTGGCCGAGCGTGCACTTATACCTGTACTTCCTACTCCTGAGGATTTTCCATATGCTATAAGATCTGTATCTGAGACTTTTGAGTCAAACGGTTCTACTTCTATGGCATCTACATGTTCTTCATGTATGGCACTTATGGCAGCCGGAGTTCCAATAAAGAAGATGGTAGCAGGAATCTCATGTGGACTTGTAACAGGTGATTCTGATGATGACTATGTATTGCTTACAGATATTCAGGGGCTGGAAGATTTCTTTGGAGATATGGACTTTAAGGTAACAGGAACTGATGCAGGTATTACAGCTATTCAGATGGATATTAAGATTCATGGACTTACAAAAGATATTGTAAAAGGTGCTATTGCAAGATGTCATGAAGCAAGAAATTTCATAATGGACACTTGTATGAAGCCATGTATATCTGAACCTAGAAAAGAACTGAGTCCATATGCACCGAAGATTTCACAGATCCAAATCAGTCCTTCAAAGATTGGTGATGTGGTAGGTAAGCAGGGTAAGACGATCAATAAGATCATTGAAGATACCGGAGTAAAGATTGATATCAGTGAAGAAGGATTGGTATCAGTTGCAGGCACAGATCAGACAATGATTGATAAGGCTATTGATATAATAAGAGGTATAACAATAGAGATTGAAGCCGGAATGATTATGAGAGGTAGCGTTGTTCGTATGCTTGAGTTCGGTGCCTTTGTAGAATTAGCTCCAGGTAAGGATGGTATGGTTCATATTTCAAAGCTTTCAGATAAGAGAGTGGAAAAAGTTGAAGATGTTGTAAAAATAGGAGATGAGGTTACAGTAAAGGTATTGAAGGTTGATCCTGTAAAGGGAAGAATAGATCTGTCTATGAAGCCTTCAGATCTTGAATAATAATAATTTTTGGCAGAGAAAGGTGGGACTATGGAAGAGAATGTAAAAGAAGTATTATTTAATCTTGTATCAAGAAAACAGTTCCGACAATTAAAAGATGAGCTCTGCGAGATGAATGAGTTTGATATTGCTTCCTTCTTAGAGGAGCTTGATTCTGAAAAACAGATCATTATTTTCAGAATGCTCCCTAAGGAGCTTGCAAGTGATGTGTTTGCTTGTTTAGAAGTAGAGACTCAGGAACATATAATAACAGTATTACAGATAAAGAGTTGGCATATATAATTGAAGAGTTATATGTAGATGATGCTGTAGATATGCTTGAGGAGCTTCCGGCAACAATTGTAAAGAGAGTCTTACAAAATGCTGCTCCAAGTACAAGATTACAGATAAATGAATTCCTAAAATATCCTGAAAACTCAGCAGGATCTATAATGACTGCGGAGTATATAGGATTAAAAAAGAACATAACGGTGCAGGAGGCATTTGCCTATATAAGAAAGCATGGTTATGACAAGGAAACTATATATACCTGTTATGTTATGGATGCCAAGCGAATGCTTGAAGGTGTAGTGACAGTCAAGGATCTTTTGATGAATGACTATGATGTCAAAATAGAAGATATTATGGATACTAATGTCATTAAGGCTGTAACCACGGATGATAAGGAGGATATCGCCGATTTATTTAATAAATATGATTTGTTATCTCTACCTGTAGTTGACCATGAAAACAGACTTGTAGGTATTGTTACCATTGATGATGCTGTGGATGTCATGGAAGAAGAGGCAACAGAGGACTTTGAGAAGATGGCAGCTATGCTCCCATCTGAGAAGCCTTACCTAAAGACAAGTGTATTGGAGCTTGCAAAGAACAGAATCACATGGCTTTTAGTGCTTATGATTAGTTCAATGCTTACGGGTGGTATACTTACTAAGTATGAGGATGCATTTCAGGTAATGCCACTTCTCTGGTTTCATTTGTTCCTATGCTGACAGACACAGGTGGTAATGCAGGTTCACAGTCATCTACAATGATTATTCGTGGTATGACAATAGGCGAGATTGCCAGTTCAGATATACTTAAAGTTATATGGAAAGAGGCTAGAGTATCTGTTATCGTAGGTTTGATACTGGGACTTGTGAACTTTATAAGATTGGTTATTCAGTATCCGGGACAGCCTGTTGTAGCTCTTACAGTTGTATTGGCGTTGTTTGCCACAGTATTTTTAGCTAAAGTTATTGGTGGAATGTTACCGATATTAGCAAAAAAACTTAAGTTGGATCCTGCTATTATGGCAGCACCGCTTATTACTACAATCGTTGATGCGGTCTCTTTGGTTATTTACTTCCAGATTGCTGTAGAACTATTACATATAAAATAAATTTAAATATTTTCGTTGGCTAAACTATAAAAAGTTTAGCCTTTTTTCATTCTTTATACACTTATTTATGTTAAACTATTTGTATAAAGATAAAAAGGAAGTTTACGTGATGAATATATATGGAAACTATGAAAAAAATATTTGGGAATTATACTGGAGATGTTTTCAAGAGATGTAAATATATTAAATGATGAATATAAAGAAAAAAACCGGATATAAACTTTTTGAGCATTTTATTACAAGAATAAAGACAAATGAAAGTATGATAGAAAAAAATGTAAGAGAAAAAGGTATAGAGCCCACTACATATAATGCATTAAAGGAAATCAAGGATGCTATAGGTGTAAGAATTGTATGTGGTTTTGTTGACGACATATACACTCTTGTAGGTATGTTTAAAAATATGAATAATATAAATGTAGTGGATGAAAAGGACTATATACTTAATGTAAAGCCTAATGGATATCGTTCCTACCATATGATACTTGAAATAGTAACAGAATATCCGGATTGTGAAGATAATGAGAATGGAAAGTATTACATTGAGATTCAACTAAGGACTATAGCTATGGATTCATGGGCATCTCTTGAGCATCAGATGAAATACAAGAAAAATATAGGCAATCATGAGAGGATTACAAAAGAGCTGAAAAGATGTGCTGATGAGTTGGCATCCTGTGACTTAAATATGCAAACTATAAAAAAATTAATAGAGGAGTCAGATAATGAAAATATTATTAGCTGAAGATGAATTTGCTTTGTCAAGGGCATATGCTACGGCATTGAAAATACAAGGATATGAGGTTGTACAGGCATTTGATGGAGAACAGGCACTTGAACATGCAAGTACAGGAATATTTGATTTGATGATTTTTGATATAATGATGCCAAAGATGACAGGGCTGGAAGTTTTGAAAAACATAAGAGAATCAGGTAATACAACATATGTTATTATGCTCACTGCAATGAGTGAGGTAGATGATAAAATTGCGGGACTTGATTTGGGTGCGGATGAATACCTTACGAAACCAATTGAGCTAAAGGAATTGATTGCAAGGATAAGATCACTTGAGCGAAGAATAGATACAAAGTTTAATGAAAAGATACTTACATTTGGAAGTGTGAAGCTAAATGTAGCAGAACAGGAATTGTCGGCAAAGAATTCTATTATTTTGGCAGGTAAGGAAACCAAGCTTATGGAAGTACTTATGCTAAATAAAAATAAGAAATTGTCAACAGATTACATTTATAATCATGTATGGTCTAAGGATGAAGACTCTGATGCCGGGTATGTTTGGATATATATATCTTATTTAAAGAAAAAACTTAAGGCAATCAATGCAAACATTGATATTATGGGAGAAGAAAATAGTGATTTTGAATTAGTTGAGGTGTAATTTGTTTAGAAGGCTTCGTATACAATTCATTTTAGTTGCTACTGTGGCAGTTATTATAATGCTTATTTCAGTAATAGGCGTTTTAAATGCTTCAAAGTATGCAGTAAGTGAAAAGAGAATAAATAAAATATTAGATTTATTATCTGATAACAACGGAGTTCTTCCCAAAGAAGAAACTATCGAAAAGATTCTTGGCAAAAAGACTAATTCAGATAATATCTATCAATACAGATATTTTAGTGTACAGGTAGACAGTAGCGATAAAGTAATAACTATGAATACTGAACATATTGCAAATCTATCAGATACAGATGTTGTATTTTATGTAAAGAAAATACTATCGGGAGGTAAAACCTATGGGAACTTTACAACTACTGATGGACAAAAGCTTGCGTATAAGCTTAATTTTGATGAGGTTGATGAGAGTAAGCTTATAGTTGTACTGGATATTACCAGATATTCTGAGGATAGGGATGATTTGATTGAGACATCGGTATTTATTTTCTTTTCAAATTTAATTTTTTTCATAGTAATATTTATTATTTTTTCAGGTAAGGTAATGATGCCATTTATGGAAAACTATAGGAATCAGAGAGCTTTTATTACTAATGCAAGTCATGAGCTAAAGACTCCTATTGCTATAATTTCTGCTAATAACGAATTGGCAGAGATGCTTACCGGAGAAAATGAATGGACGCAAAGTACAAAGGAACAGATACAGCGTTTGACTGAACTTATAAATAGGTTGGTCGTACTTGCAAGATTTGAGGAACAGACGAGTGTAGCGGCTGTAAATATCAATTTTTCAGATATAGTGGAAAAATCCTCAAAGTCCTTTAAATCATTGGCAATAAAGGGCGGTAAAAATTTTGAATCAGATGTCCAAAAGGATATATATATATCCGGAGATCAGAGTGCTATATATGAGCTGGTCAATATTCTAATCGATAATGCAAATAAATATTGTGATGAAGGTGGGATTATTGGTGTAAGAATGCTACAACAGGGGTTAACATTCAAAAAAGCCAAGCTTGTGGTGTATAATACATATAAAGAGGGTAGGAATACAGATTATTCAAAGTTTTTTGAAAGATTTTATAGAGAAGATAAATCACATAACAGCAGTATTTCGGGCTATGGAGTGGGACTTTCTATTGCGAGAAATATTATAAACAGACATAAGGGTAAGATCTCATGTATCATATAAGAATAATATTATATATTTTAATATATATTTTAATATGGTAGCTAATGCAAATAATGACGGTAATCGTACAACTGATAAAGAAAGTAAATAATTAAAGAAGATAATACAAACTGGATATACTATTTTTTTAGATAGCATAACTTTAAAATGTTTATAAAAAAAGTATTATCTAATGAATAATATTTTGATTTTAGTAAAAGAGTATTCGATGAATACTATATTTTTTTAATATTTAATGCTAACTTTAGTATATAAAAATTTATTATATGTTTAAAGGAGGTTTGTATGAAGAAATTATTTTTTGCACCATTACTTCTAGGTTTGACTGCTCTTGGTAGCACCTGTGTATATGCCGGCAGTTGGCAAAGGGCATGCTTGTGTACTAATGCAAGCTAGTTTAAGTAGAGCTGTTGTTAAAATTAATAATTTAACAGTAGCTCTGTTTTGTTTATAAATTACCTCCTGTCTGGTAGAATGTATAAATTATTATTCTACCATAAGTGGGACATTTTTATTTGTGGTATACTAGGACTTTATCATTTATGGCTTATAAAAATATTGAAAAAATATTTTTTTCTCTTGACAAGTAAATGAGTTTTTGGTATCCTAGGCAAGGTAAAACGACCGTAGACAGTAGGTGCCTTTGGCTTAAAGCAATGCCTACCGAGGAAGTGACTAAGTACGTTGATGTATTCTCACTCTCTGTCTACATGTCAGAGGGTTTTTTAGTATAAATTACACTTATTGCTTTTACGGGTTTTACTGAAACTATAAAGGAGGTTAAAAATGGCAAAAATCGAATTAAAACAGCCTATAGTTAAGGAAATTGCTGAGCTTTTAGACGGTGCACAGGCAGCTGTAGTCGTTGACTACCGTGGTCTTACTGCTGACCAGGATACAAAGCTTCGTAAAGAACTTAGAGAAGCAGGTATAACTTATAAGGTTTATAAGAACACAATGATTCGTTTAGCTGCTCAGGGTACTCCATTTGAGACATTAGATAGCTCACTTGAGGGACCTACAGCAATTGCAGTTTCAAAGGAAGATGCAACTGCTCCGGCTAGAATACTTTACAATTTCTCTAAGACTGCTCCAAAGCTTGAATTAAAGGCAGGAGTAGTAGACGGTGTAACATATGACCAGGATGGTATAAAAGTTATAGCTACAATACCATCAAGAGACGAGTTGATCGGAAGACTTCTTGGAAGTATCCAGTCACCTATTACAAACTTCGCTCGTGTGCTTAATCAGATCGCTGAAAGCAAAGAAGCGTAAATAAACAAATAATGGAGGATTATTAAATGGCAAAGTTAACAACTGCAGAGTTTATCGATGCAATAAAGGAATTATCAGTTCTTGAATTAAATGAGCTTGTAAAGGCTTGTGAGGAAGAGTTTGGCGTATCAGCAGCAGCTGGCGTTGTAGTAGCAGCAGCAGGTGCAGGTGCAGCAGCAGCTGAAGAGAAGACAGAGTTCGATGTAGAACTTACAGCAGCAGGTGATCAGAAAGTTAAGGTTATCAAGGTTGTTCGTGAGGTTACAGGACTTGGACTTAAGGAAGCAAAGGATCTTGTTGATGGAGCACCTAAGGTTCTTAAGGCAGAAGTTTCTAAGGATGAGGCTGAGGCTATCAAGAAGCAGCTTGAAGAAGTTGGAGCACAGGTTGCTCTTAAGTAATCTAAATGAAATTTTGGGTGGTTGCATGGCAACCACCTTTTTTAATACCTTTTTATATATAAAATTTCCAACAAAATCGTTTATATGATATAATATAGCCCGATATAAGTATTTAGAAAGGAATATATTTATATGATAATGTTAAAAAATGTTAGATTGTTAGATCCTTGTACAAGGACTGATGATATAAGGGATATACTGATATCAGAGGGAAAGATTATAAAAACAGGTAGAGAGTTATATTTAGATGCTACATTGATGGCAAGAGCAAATGGAGAAAGGTTGAAGGTATATGATTGCACCGGTCTTTGTGCGGCTCCTGGATTTGTAGATGTACATGTACATCTTAGAGAGCCGGGATTTGAGTATAAAGAAGATATAGCAAGTGGTGCAATGGCTGCGGCAAAGGGAGGTTTTACCACAATAGTTGCTATGGCAAATACAAAACCACCTATTGATACTCCCGAATTAATATTTGAAGTGTTAAAAAAAGGAAGAAATACTCCTATCAATGTTTTGACATGTGCCTGCATTACTAAAGGTATGAAAGGAGAGGAACTTGCTGAATTAAATGAGCTTAGAGAAGCCGGTGCTATAGGTTTTACAGATGATGGCAGACCACTCCTAGACGGAAACTTAGCAAGGGAAGCTATGAAATATGCAAGGAATATAAAAATGCCGCTTTCATTCCATGAAGAAGATCCACAATTTATTAAAGAAAATGGAATAAATCATGGTTATTCATCAGATAAGATGCATATTTTTGGTTCAGATAGACAGGCGGAGATATCAATGGTTGAGAGGGATTGTAAACTTGCGAGAGAGACAGGTGCAACCATAAGTATCCAGCATATAAGTGCAAAGGAAAGTGTTGAGCTTGTACGAAAGGCAAAAAAAGCCGGAGCCCGTGTATTTGCAGAGGCAACACCACATCATTTTTCACTCATTGATAAAGATGTTATAAAATATGGTACATTGGCAAAGATGAATCCTCCGCTTAGAGAAGAAGAGGATAGAATGGCAATTATAGAAGGACTGAAAGATGGTTCTATTGATATTATTGCTACAGATCATGCACCACACAGTGTTGAAGAAAAAAATAAGGATTTTGTAAATGCACCAAGTGGAATAATAGGACTTGAGACCAGCTTTTCATTAGGATTTATGAATCTGGTAAAACCAGGGTATCTTTCACTCCTTGATTTGGTAAATAAATGAGCTATCAGCCTGCAAGACTATACAATATGGATAGAGGAGTTCTAAGAGAGGATGAAATTGCAGATATTGTGGTGTTTGATATAAATAAAGAGTGGAAATATGATAAGAGCGAAAGCAAATCTTGCAACTCCCCATGGTTGGGTGAAACATTACAAGGAAAGATCGTTTATACTATTTGCAAGGGTAATGTTGTTTATGAAAATGTGGAGTAAAATAGCTCTACATAAGGAGAATATATGAAAGATAATAATTGTGCTTATTGTATGCAAGGAGATTTGCTTGATAAGTTTGGATATCCGGTAGGTAAAATGGACAGTGGATATTTATACATATTTAAGGAACAGACCAAGATGGGAAGAGTCATTCTGGCTTATGAGGATCATGTAAGTGAGATTGTCGATATTTCTGATGAAGAAAGAAACCGGTTCTTTTTTGATGCAAATAAGATAGCAAAGGCTATACATAAAATTTTTTCACCAAGTAAGGTTAATTATGGTATGTATGGAGATACAAGTTGTCATTTACATATGCATATAGTACCCAAGTATAAAGGTGGGGATGAATGGGGTTCCACTTTTACTATGAATCCTGACAAGAAGTATCTGTCAGAAAATGATTATGAGGAAATAGCAAAGATACTTAGAAGAGAATTGAATATTTCAAAATAATATGGTTTTTAGATAGACTTTTATTGCAAGATATAGTTTGTAATAGAAGTCTATTTTTATATTAACGAGAAACAGCAGCCGAACGGCTGCTGTTTCCCCTGTTAGAGTGATATAGGAGTGCATAATGCACATTTTGTAGTGAGAGGTCAACGCAAGAAAAACTCTCAACTACGTGTATTATGATAGCATAATAGACAAATATATGCAATAGTAAAAAAATTAATATTTTATGAATTTAAGTTATAATAGTTACATAAATAAGTGTATAATATAAATAATTTTTATGCGATTCAACTTAATAAAAAAATAAAAATGAAAAATTATATCCAACTTTTTAGTATAAAAAAATGTTGTTTAATATATATAAAAACAAGGATTAAGATAAGAATAACAGGTAAGCTAGAATTTTTAAAAATAAATGGCCAAAGTTATAAAAATATTGTTTTTTTAGAATCCTATTGTGTTATACTATCACTATAACATTTATAACTGACTTGAATAGTTATTTCATTTTTATTTATTAAATATGAGATATATAGAGCATAAAGCAGACAAATTTTATATTATTTTGGAGTGTAAGTATGGATGTAATCATAGATTTTCATAGTGAAGAGGCTATATATGTACAGCTTTGCAATCAAATTATAGTTGGAATTGCAACAAACAAATACCATGAGGGAGATTTATTGCCATCAGTAAGACATCTTGCAGAAGAAATAGGCATAAATATGCATACTGTGAATAAGGCCTATGCTACATTGAAGAGAGAAGGCTTTGTACAACTTGACAGAAGAAAAGGTGCAGTGATAAAAATAGATGCAGACAAACTTAGAGTACTAAATAGCATGCGAAAAGAATTTGGAGTGGTAGTAGCAAGAGGTATATGCAATGGTGTAACAAGAGATGAAGCACATGAATTGATAGATGAGTTGTATAATGAGTTTGAAGTACAAGAAATTGAGGAGATATAGTAGCAAAGATGTTATGTGAGAAATGTAAAATAAGAGAGGCAAATGTCTTTTACACTGAGATAATAGATGGCGACCAAAAGAATGAGCATCATCTATGTTCACAATGTGCCAAGGATATTGATCAATATTCAAGTATATTTGACAAAGACTTTAGCTTTCTAAGTTATTGTCAGGTTTACTTGGAGATGTCTTTGAGAAGGATGAGAATAAAGAATATAGGCAAATAGTATGTCCTACATGTAACACAAGTTATGATGATTTTATAAAAAATTCAATGTTTGGATGTAAGGACTGTTTTGAAATTTTTAATTTGTTGATAAACGATAATATCAAGCAAATTCATGGAAATGATACACATGTAGGTAAGAAGCCAAAGAATTACAATAAAAATCATAAGATACTTCCAAGGACAGTAGTTGCTGAGAGTATAGACAGTATTTTTAGTGATGAGGAGATAAAAATAGAAAACTTAAGACATAAATTGGAAGACGCTATCAAAAAAGAAGATTTTGCCCAAGCGGCTATACTTAGAGACAGGATAAAAACAATCAAAGAGGACAATGAAGATGTGGTATGATAATGTATCTTTGAAGACAGATTATAATTATATAAGTAGTAGAATAAGACTTGCAAGAAACTTTGATGATGCATTATTTCCGGATAAACTCTCAGATGCTCAAGCAGGGCAGCTAGTTGACAATACAATTTTTGAATTGTCAAATATGTCTACTGATTTGGGGATTCATACAAGTGCAAAAAAATACTGAATAGAGTTTCTGAAATAGATAGAATGTCAATGTATGATAGAAAAAAATTTTAAATATGACATTGGCAAAGAAAAAAACACCTACAGGTATTATATTAAGTGATGATGAAGATATTAGTGTAGTAATAAATGGAGATGATCATATTCGTTTGCAAACAATTTCAGTAGGAATTACATTGTATGATTTGCTTGAGAGGGCAAATAAGATTGATGATTATATAAATGAACATTTTGAGTATGCCTTTAATGAAAAGTATGGATATTTGACAACATATCCAACAAATATAGGAACAGGCTTGAGAGCCGCTATAGTACTTCATTTGCCTGCATCTACACATAGTAAAGGTTTTTCAAAGCTTGTTTCAAATGTTGGAAGATTTGGGGTATCCATAAGAGGATTGCATGGTGAAGGCAGAGAAAATTTTGGTTCATTGTTTGAAATCAGTAATCCAAAAACTCTGGGTATATCTGAAAAAGAAATAGTAGATACTGTGATAAAGGTTGCTAATCAACTTAATGCAAATGAAGGAAAACTTAGAGAATCTCTAATAAATGAAAAAAGATTGGAAAAACAGGATGAGGCATATAAATCATATGGAGTTTTAAAATATGCCAGAAAGTTATCACTAAAGGATGCACTCAGTTTTTTGAGTTCTCTTATGATGGGTACTGCAGACGGATTAATAGAGCTTACAAATGAAAGTAAAATATATGCACTGATGATTGGTGCACAGTCATCAAATCTTTTAAAAATGACAGGAAGACCATTAAATGAAGATGAAATTGATGAAATAAGGGCAGAATATATAAGAGAGAATATAGGAGATTTAAAATAGAAAGGAAAAGCAATGGCTGAAAGATATACATCTCAAGCAAAGGAGGCGATAAAGTATGCTGAAATGGCTGCTAAAGAATTATCGCAAAACTATGTCGGCACCGAACATCTCCTTCTTGGTCTTGTACAAGAAGGAAGTGGAGTAGCTGCAAAAATACTTGAGAATAATGGAATAACAGAAGAAAAGATATTAAACTTAATAGATCAACTGATAGTATCAAATTATAATGTGGCAGTAGAGGGTAAGCAGAACTATTCTCCACTTGCAATAGGTGTATTACAAAATGCATATAGAGAGGCCACAAGATATAAGTCTGCTCTTATAGGTACAGAGCATATACTTATAGCAATAATAAAGGACAGTGCATGTATAGCACATAAACTTCTTTTGACTATGAATATAAATATTCAAAGGATTTATATGGAAATACTCTCAGCAATGGGGGAAGAAATAGAGCGAAAAGAAAATTATGAGAGAAGTTATACAAAACAAAATAATTTTTCTACTCCTACTCTAGATAAGTATTCCAGAGATTTGACTGAGTTTGCAAGAATAGGTAAGCTTGATCCTGTTATTGGTAGAGATGATGAAACCAACAGAGTAATGCAGATACTATCCAGAAGAACCAAGAATAATCCGGTACTTATAGGTGAACCCGGAGTTGGTAAGACTGCAGTAGTTGAGGGACTTGCATCACGCATTATTTCAAAAGAGGTGCCTGATACATTGCTTGATAAAAGATTGGTAACTCTTGATTTACCGGCAATGATTGCAGGATCAAAGTACCGTGGTGAATTTGAGGAAAGAATTAAAAAGGTAATAAATGAAGTAGTAAATGCCGGTAATGTATTACTTTTCCTTGATGAGCTTCATACCATTATAGGTGCAGGAGGTGCAGAGGGTGCAGTAGATGCTTCAAATATTCTAAAGCCTTTGCTTGCTAGAGGTGAATTGCAGCTGATTGGTGCTACAACTATAGATGAATATAGAAAGCATATAGAGAAGGACTCAGCATTGGAGAGAAGATTTCAATCTATAATAGTTGAGGAACCGTCTTTGGAGGATGCTACTAAGATACTTCTTGGACTGAAGCATAAGTATGAGGAGCATCATGCTGTTTCTATAACTGACAGAGCAATAGAGAGTGCTGTAAAACTATCAAAGAGATATATTTCAGATAGATTTTTACCGGATAAGGCTATTGATTTAGTAGATGAAGCTGCTTCAAAGACCAGAATAAGCAATTATATGGAACCTGATAAGATCAAAGAAATAAAAGCTGAAATAGAAAAGATGGAAAAGGAAAAGGAAGAGGCTGTAGGTGCTGAAGAGTTTGAAAGAGCCGGGGAAATCAAAGAGAAGCAGGAAAAACTTAGAGAAAAGCAAAACAAACTTAGAGAAAGATGGATTGAGGATAAGAAAAATAAAAAGCTTGTAGTGGATGAGGATGAAATTGCTGATGTTGTTGCTCTTTGGACAAAGATTCCTGTAAAGAAAATAACAGAAAATGATTCTCAAAGACTTAATAATCTTGAAAAAGTATTACATGAGAGAGTTGTAGGACAAGAAGAGGCGGTAAATGCCGTCGCAAGAGCGATAAGAAGGGGTAGAGTTGGACTAAAGGATCCAAAAAGACCTATAGGTTCATTCCTCTTCTTAGGACCTACAGGTGTCGGAAAGACTGAGTTGTCAAAGGCCCTTGCCTATAGTATGTTCGGATCTGAAAGTGCCCTTATTCGCGTAGATATGAGTGAATATATGGAGAAGCATTCTGTTTCAAAGATGGTAGGTTCGCCTCCAGGATATGTAGGATATGATGAGGGTGGCCAACTATCTGAAAAAGTACGCAGAAATCCATATTCTGTGATACTCTTTGATGAGATTGAAAAGGCACATCCTGATGTATTTAATATACTGCTACAGGTGCTCGATGATGGGCATATTACTGATTCAAGCGGAAGAGTTGTAGATTTTAAGAATACTGTTATTATACTTACTTCAAATGCCGGAGCACAAAGAATTGTTGAGCCAAAACATCTTGGATTCGCTTCAAGTTCTGATGATGAAAAAGACTATTCTGCTATGAAGAATAATGTTATGGATGAAGTAAAGCAGATGTTCAAGCCTGAATTTCTCAATAGAATTGATGAAACTATAGTATTCCATCAGCTTACACGCGAAAATCTTAAAGAGATCCTTGATATTTTGCTCAAAGAAATCAATAATAGACTCTCTGAGCAGATGCAAATGAGTATAAGATTAACTGAAAAGGCAAAGGAATTTCTTATTGACAAGGGTTATGACAAAAAAAGTATGGTGCAAGACCGCTAAAGAGAGCCCTACAAAATGAGATTGAAGATAAGATGGCAGAGCAGATACTTATGGGTAATGTAAAGCTTGGAGACCATATAAAGGTGGATTGCAAGGGCGAGGATAAGGATAGAGAACTTATATTTAAACCAATGGTAAATAAAACTAAAGCAAAAGAGCTGGTATCACAATAATTATTAGAGCTGACTGATATTTGTAGTACATTTATTAGTCAGCTCTTTTATATTTAATAAAATTATAAAAAAATTAAAAAAATAAAAAAAGATAAATATATCAAATATATGATATGATAGAATACATGTAGAATATAGTCGTATTTATTAAAGGTGAGTATGATGGTTGAGATAATAATAGAAGTTAAGGAGCTTTATAAGTTCTATAAAGCGGGTGAGAATGTAGTGGCATGCACTGGATGGTTTGGACTTTACAATAAACAAGGGAGAGTTCGTGGCAATAGTAGGTCCATCAGGTTCAGGAAAATCAACACTTTTAAACATGCTTGCAGGACTTGAAAAGCCTACAAAAGGTGAGATAATAATAGGTGGAACTCATCTTGAAAAGTTGAAAGAAAATCAACTGGTAGCATTTAGAAGAAACAATGTAGGATTTATTTTTCAATCGTACAATCTTTTACCGACTATGAATGCACTTGACAATGTAGCACTCCCGTTGGTATTTAGAGGAATGGATAATAAAAAGCGTATTGAAATTGCGAAGAAGTATCTTACTTTGGTAGGTCTAGAAAAGCAGATATATCAAAATGGTAATGCAATGAGCGGTGGACAGCAACAAAGAGTGGGTATAGCCAGAGCACTTGCTATGCAACCAAAGATTATATTTGCAGATGAGCCTACAGGAAACCTTGATACAAAGACTACTGCTGAGGTACTTGAGCTTATGAAGCAAATAGTGAAGGAAGAGAATCAAACACTTATAATGGTAACACATGACAATGATATTGCAAATGTGGCTGATAGACAAATAAGAATCGTAGATGGAAAGGCGGTTTAAGGAGTATGAGAGGAATAAAAAGAATTTTTGGACTGTTAATTATTCTTTTAATGGTGATAGTTCTACCAATGCAATCCTTTGCAAAGCTAAAAAATATAGAAGGTAATGATATTTTTCACCAGGATAAGATACCGGTAGGTAAAACCGGAAAGATAATGAATGTTACTTTCTACGTTGAAACAGGTTCCGATTATGACAATGCTTGGGCCGGAATAGCTTATGATGATGACGATGATGAAGAACTTGAATTTCCTTTTGAGCTTACTTCAGAAACTACAGACAGGAAACATATAGGTAAGATAACAAAGGGAAAAAAAAAAAAAAAAAAAAGTGTAACTATTTCTGCCAGAGTTAGAAGAGATATTGCTGAAGGTTATTATGGAATACCTGTGTATTTAGCAGATGGTGAAAATGGCGGTAAGGGTGTGCAGGAATATATAAATGTATATATTCAAAAGTCTACCACTGCTGAGAGTAGTGAGTCAGAGGCTGTAAAGGATGTAGAGTTTACTCTGGGAGAGGGACAGTCTACTCCTAGAGGTACATATCCGGATGTACTTAACTTCAGTTTAAATCTTGCAAATGCCGGAAAGCTGACAGCATTTGATGTTACAGCACATATGGTGATGGATAAGGATAATACAGTTTTTCCTTTTGAAATAAATGATGCAAACTATGACAGACATTTTGACAAAATTGAAAGTGGAGGTGTAACAACCCTTGATTATAGCTTTGCTATACAAAAAAATACTTATACGGGGTATTATCCTATAAAGCTTGAAATAACCTATCGTGATAGTACAGAGGGAGAGCTTAAAAAGGCTGAAGAGCAGTTTTTTGTGCATATAAAGAATAAGGAAAAGGACGAGACAACAACTGCTGCAGGAGAGTTTAATCCAAATGACAGAACTAAGGCAAGAATAGTGGTAGACAGTTTTAGAACAGAACCAAAGAATGTATATGCCGGAGATGCCTTTGAACTTATTATAGTCATGAAAAATGCTTCTGCAAGTGTGCCTGCAAGCAATATATTGTTTACTTTAGAATCTGAAAAGGCAAATGACAGTGCAGTGTTCAGCATTGAAGAGGGATCAAGCTCACATGCGGTCAATTCACTGCCTGCAAATCAGACAACAGAACTTAGGCTTAAGATGATTGCAAGGGCAGGTGTAGACCAAAGATCATATTCTATAACAATAAATGAACAATATGACTCTCCAGAGTATAAGAATGCTACAGATAAGGTAACTGTAGATATACCTGTAAGCAAGTTGCAAGAATGAATATAGGAAGTTTTGAAATAAATCCTGAAAGTATAAGTGTAGGAGATGATGCAAATATTACATTCCAGATAAATAATACCGGTAAGGTAGTATTATACAATCTTATGGCTAAGTTTAAGGCAGATTCCATCAAGGAAAATGAAGCCTATGTTGGAAATATAAAACCCGGAGAGACAGGAAATGTGGATGTAAATTTGACCGGAAAGGCAGTAACTACAGATGATGGAAAGATAAGTCTTACAATAAGCTATGAGGATGAAAATGGCAATATAACAGAAGAGACTAGAGATTTTATTTTGAATGTGAATGAAGAAATGGAAACAGAGATAGATATGCTCTATCCTGATGTAACAGATGAAGAAACCAAGCAACCTAATGCTATACCTGTTGTAATAGGAGGAATTGGAGCCGCTGTTATTGCAGGTGTTATTGTATTGAAGAAGAGAAAATCAAAAAAGGAGCAAATGTAAATGAAACTACTTGATTTACTTAAATTAAGTATTTCAAATTTGAAGAGAAGGAAATTGAGGACTGTACTTACTGTATTGGGTGTACTTATAGGTACTGCTTCTGTAGTTACTATGCTCTCGCTTGGCATAGGTCTGGATGAACTTAATAAGGAGAGCATAGCACAGTCCGGATCATTAAAAGCTATAGATGTCTCTGTGCCATATAACAGACAAAATGATACATCAAAAAAGACTGAGCCGCTGCGTATAAAGGATGAAACTATTGCAAGCTTTTCAAAGCTTGAACATGTGGAGGGAGTATCGCCGGTACTTTCAACTTCAGTTATAGTGATGCAGGGACCTTATATGCAAAATGTTCAGGTAAGTGGTGTAGGAAATGATTTTATGGCTGAAATAGAGCTTGAAAGTGGTCATCTTCCTACAGATAAGAAAAATCTAGAATTTGTATATGGAAATTTTATTATAAGAGATTTTTATAATTCAAAAAAGCCAAGTGAATCTTTTTATGATACTAATAAGCTTCCAAATGTAGATTACTATAAGCCTATGTTTGTAATTTTTGATACTGATGCTTATGAAAAATCAAATATGGGAGGAGAAAATGCCCCAAAGCCTCCGAAGAAATATATTATAGAAACTGCAGGAGTAGTAAAGGGTGGAGCTTCTATGGATGACTTTGATAATTATAATAGCTACAGTTATGGGATATATTGCAATATAGATGCCCTTAAGTCTATGCTTAAGAAAATTTATAAGAATAAGCCTATTCCGGGTCAACCTACTACAAAAAAAGGAAAACCTTTAAAGTATTTGGTATATGATTCAGCAAAAATATATGTGGATGATATGAAAAATGTAATAGGTGTTCAAAAACAGATAACTGAGATGGGATTTCAAGCTGACTCACAGATGGAATGGATTGAACAAAGCAAGGCTTCCACAAATATGATACAGATGGTACTTGGAGGTATAGGTGCAGTATCACTATTTGTTGCTTCTATAGGTATTGCAAATACTATGATGATGAGTATATATGAGCGAACCAAGGAAATTGGAATTATGAAGGTTCTAGGTTGTGATATGAATCGTATTAGAGATATGTTTCTTATAGAATCAGGCGCAATAGGTCTTATAGGAGGCTTGACCGGAGTGATTTTTAGTTTTATTATTTCATTTATAATCAATGCTTTTGGAGTTGCAGCATCAGTTGCCGGTGTTGATGGAGATATTTCAAGAATACCTCTATGGCTTGTAATATCAGCAATCATATTTGCTATTATTATAGGTATGCTGGCAGGATTTTTCCCATCTTTAAGAGCAATGAAGCTCAGTCCACTTACAGCACTTAGAAACGATTAGGAGGTTTTTATGTTTGAGTATCTATCGGCAAATGAATATCCGGGTAGAGGTATTATTTTAGGCAGGTCAGATGATGGTAAAAATGCTGTTTTTGCATATTTTATAATGGGGAGAAGCAGTAATTCCAGAAACAGGATCTTTAAGGTTAGGGAAGATGATATAAGAACTAAGGCTTTCGATGAGAGTCTACTTACAGATCCATCTCTAATCATATATTCTCCGGTTAGAGTATATGAAAAAAGTGTAATTGTAACAAATGGAGATCAAACAGATACGGTGTACGAGTATTTAAAAAAGAATAAGACTTTTGAGGAGGCGCTCTATACAAGAACATTTGAACCTGATGCACCTAATTTTACCCCAAGAATATCAGGAATTATTGATATTAATGACGGACTCAAACTGAAGCTTTCAATATTAAAAAGTAATTATGGAGATGATAGTCAGACGCTGAGATTTTTCTATAATTATGATAATCCTAAACAGGGTGAGGGATTTTTCATTCATACATATAAAGAAAATGGTGATCCTTTAAAGAGCTTTGAAGGGGAACCTAAAAAAGTAATACTAAATGGTAGCATAGATGAATTTAGTGAAAAATTATGGAATGCACTAAATATTGACAATAAAATATCGCTGGCAGTCAGATATATTGATATAAAAACCGGAAAGTATGAACAGGTAATAAAGAACAAATTGGAGGGTATGTAATGAATGAATTAGTATTGAAATATGGCTGTAATCCCAATCAAAAGCCTGCTAAAGTTTTTATGGAAAATGGAGATGACTTGCCTATAAAAGTTCTTGTCGGCAATCCGGGATATATTAATCTTTTGGATGCACTTAATGGATGGCAGTTGGTTTCTGAATTGAAAAAAGTAAGCGGTCTACCCTCTGCTACAAGCTTTAAACATGTATCACCTGCAGGAGCCGCTATAGGACTTCCTCTTGATGATATTTTAAAGAAAATATATTGGGTAGAGGACTGTGAGTTAAGTCCTCTTGCTTGTGCTTATGCCGGAGCAAGAGGGGCAGACAGAATGTCGTCATTTGGAGATTTTATAGCATTAAGTGATATTTGTGATAAGGAAACGGCTTTACTAATAAAAAGAGAGGTATCGGATGGTGTTATAGCTCCGGGTTATACTGATGAGGCTTTTGAAATACTGAAATCAAAAAAGAACGGAAAATATAATATTATTCAAATATATGAAAACTATATTCCGGCGAAGTTGGAAAAGAAACAAGTTTTTGGAATTACATTTGAACAGGGGCACAATGATCTGGATATAAATGAGACATTACTTGAAAATATAGTTACAGAGAATAAAGATATACCACAGAATGCGAAACTTGACTTGCTTATATCTTTGATAGTATTAAAGTATACACAGTCAAACTCTGTTTGCTATGTTAAAGATGGTCGGGCTATAGGTATCGGAGCAGGACAGCAATCAAGGATTCATTGCACCAGACTTGCAGGAACTAAGGCAGACAATTGGTTTCTTAGACAATCAAAATGTGTTCTTGAATTACCTTTTAAAGAGGGTATAAAAAGAGCTGATAGAGATAATGCTATAGATGTATACATTGGGGATAATAGTATAGAAGAACTTTTGTCCGATGGTATGTGGGAACATATATTTACGGAAAAGCCAAAGAAATTTAGTACAACAGAAAAGAAAGAGTGGTTGAAAAATCTAAAAGGTGTAAGTTTGGGTTCAGATGCCTTCTTCCCTTTTAGTGACAATATAGAGAGAGCTAAAAGAAGTGGTGTAGAGTATATTGCACAACCGGGAGGTTCTCTAAGGGATGATGCAGTTATAGATTGCTGTAACAAATATGGTATATGTATGGCATTTACAGGTATAAGACTTTTCCATCATTAAGCAATATTATTGAAAAAATTCATTGATTTAATATATATTTTATTATAAAATTTATATAATCAATATGTTTATAACAGATTTTAGCTATTATTTTGGAGGGGCTATGGCAATATTAGTTACCGGTGGTGCCGGTTATATCGGAAGTCATACTTGTGTTGAACTATTGAATGCAGGATATGAGGTAGTTGTAGTAGACAATTTGGTTAATTCTTCCAGAGAATCTCTAAAGAGAGTGGAAGAACTTACAGGAAAGTCTTTACGTTTTTATGAAGTGGATTTATTAAATCAAAAGGCTCTTACAAAGGTCTTCAAGGAAAATGAAATAGATGCGGTTATACATTTTGCCGGATTGAAGGCTGTAGGAGAGTCTGTATACAAGCCTTTGGAATACTATCATAATAATATCACAGGTACTCTTATTCTATGCGAAGTAATGAGAGAATTTGGTGTACAAAAAATAGTATTTTCATCTAGTGCCACAGTATACGGAGATCCTAAGGTGGTACCGATAACTGAAGATTCACCTTTAGGAGTTATTACAAATCCATATGGTAGAACTAAGGGAATGCTTGAGCAGATTTTGACAGACCTTCATACTGCAAATGATAAGTTTTCTGTAATGCTTTTAAGATATTTTAATCCTATCGGAGCACATGAGTCAGGAAGAATAGGTGAAAATCCAAAGGGCATTCCAAACAATCTTTTGCCATATATCACACAGGTAGCCGTAGGTAAACTGGTATGTCTTGGTGTTTTTGGAAATGATTATGATACTAAGGATGGCACATGTGTAAGGGATTATATCCATGTTGTAGATTTGGCAAAGGGACATGTCAAAGCACTTGAGAAGATGATGAAGGATCCGGGCAAAGTTGATATATACAATCTAGGAACCGGTATAGGATATAGTGTATTGGATGTTATAAATGCTTTTGAGAAGGTAAATGATTTAAAAATCAACTATGTATTTAAGGACAGAAGAGCAGGAGATGTACCTGAGTGCTATGCTGATCCTTCTCTAGCACTTAAAGAACTTGGCTGGAAGGCTGAGAAGAACATAGAAGATATGTGTAGAGATTCATTCAGATGGCAAAGGAACAATCCGAATGGATTTGATGAAGAGAGTTCTGATATAGTAGTCAGAAAAGATGCCTCAGTTATCAAAAAATAAAATTATTTAGATCTATCGGTGCCTTTGCACCGATAGATCATAAAGGAGATTATGCTAAGTAAAATAAATACGGCAGGTCTTTAGGTATCAATGCATTTCATGTCTGTTGTGAAACTGATATTGGAGATGGTCTCCCGGGAATCATTCTAATAGGTTCCTTATCAGGAGAGGTCAAAGAAGCGGCAGACAGAGTCAAGACTGCCATAAAAAATTCTAAAATTTCTTTTTATCCCAGAAAAATAGTCATAAATCTTTCACCGGCAGAAATTAAAAAAGAAGGTTGCGGTTATGATTTGCCTATAGCCATATCAATACTTGAGGCACTGGGTGTAATAAAATCTGATATTCTAAGTAAGTCAATGTTTGTAGGAGAACTTTCATTAAGTGGTGCAATACTACCTATAAAGGGAATACTTCCCATTGTTATTTTTGCAAAAGAGATGGGATTTGAAAATATATTTCTTCCATATGATAATCTGGCGGAAGCAAATATCGTATCTGATATAAAGAATTTTGGAATAAAAAATCTAAAGGATCTAATAGAAATTCTAAATAACAAAAAAATATATTCAGAGAATATTTCCACACAAATTCCAATGAAAAAAGAATACAGTGATTTTTCTGATGTAAATGGTCAAATCCTACTAAAGAGAGCTGTACAGATTGCAGTAGCAGGTAGACATAATATATTGTTCATTGGTCCTGCAGGTACCGGAAAAAGTATGATTGCCAAAAGAATACCAGGCATAATGCCAAATATGACAGATGAAGAAGCATTAGAAGTTTCAAAGATATACAGTGTATGTGGACTATTAAACTCAAAAGAGCCTATATTAAAAATAAGACCATATAGGTCTCCACATCATACAGTATCACCACAGGCATTATCGGGAGGGGGTAGAGTACCTAAGCCGGGAGAAATATCATTGGCACATAAAGGTGTACTATTCTTAGATGAGCTTGCAGAGTTTAAGACGAATACTATAGAAGTACTTAGACAGCCTATGGAAAATAAAATAGTGAGCATTTCCAGAGTAAATGCCAGTATTGATTATCCGGCAGATTTCATGCTTGTAGCTGCAACAAATCCTTGTAAATGTGGATATTATCCGGATAGAAATAAATGTAATTGCAATGAAGTACAGGTGAGAAAGTATCTCTCAAGGATATCTAAACCCCTACTTGACAGAATTGATATCACTGTAGAAACCTCTATTATAAGATATGATGAACTAAAGGGAGATTTCAATAATACAAGCAGTAATGAAATAAAAAAATATATAGAGAAAGTAAGGCAGATACAACTAAGCAGATATAGTAATTATAATTTTTCATATAATTCCGAGATTCCACCAAGTCTGATAAATACATTTTGTAAATTAAAAAGAGCAAGATGATATTTTTCCTGTCTAATTTATATGAAATGAAGAAAATGAGTGTTCGTGGATTACATAAGATTTTGAAAGTAGCAAGAACAGTTGCAGATTTTTAATGAACATATTGATATTGAGCATGACGATATATGTGAGGCGATATCTTATAGATCTTTAGAAGACAAATATTGGTAAAGGGGGAACTATGCAAATTTATGAAATATCAGATAGAGAAGCTTTTATTTTTATCTTTCCACAATATCTGAACTTGGATATTCAGCAAAAAAAGGCAATCTATGAAAAATATCAAGCCTTTTATATAATATATTTAAAATGAGCTTTGATGAAGTACAAACCAAAGTAAAATTGAATGAAAAAAACAAATAAATGCAATTTTAAGACTAAAAACTAAATTTAGATAATTTACATGACACTTATCTTTCATTAGATGATAGAAAAATTAAATTTATACTGCCTTTTTGATGAGGATTATCCACAAAAACTAATACATATAAAAGATTATCCATTTGGAATATTTGTAAAAGGTGAAATTCCAAAGCAAAGAAAAAGTGTTTCAATAGTTGGTAGTAGAGGTGCCAGTCAATACGGATTGGAAATGGCAAGTTTTCTAGCACAGGAGCTTGCAATAAATGGGGTAGATATAATAAGCGGTATGGCACTGGGAGTTGATACAAAAGCACATGAAGGTGCTATACTTGGTGAAGGTAAAACCTATGCAGTACTAGGTACCGGAGTAAATGTATGTTATCCGGAGAGCAACTTTAATCTTTATAATAAACTATGTTCAGATGGTTTTGGTGGTGTAATATCTGAATTCCCACTTGGAACTAATCCTTTAAAGTTTAATTTTCCCATTAGAAATCGTATAATATCAGGTCTGGCAGATATAACTATAGTAATAGAAGCAAGACTGAAATCAGGTTCTCTTATAACAGCTTCACATGCTTTGGAACAGGGGAGAGAAGTATTTGCACTTCCGGGTAGAATAACTGATTGTATGAGTCTTGGATGCAATAAACTTATAGCTGATGGAGCCGGTATAATTTCATCGCCTACTGATGTTTTAGAAGCTCTAGATCTTAATATTGATAGAAAAATACAAGTATATAATGAAAAAAATCCTAATATACTTGCAAAGAACGATAAAAAGGTTTATAGTTGCCTTGATTTAAAACCTAAATACATTGATGACATAATCAAAGAAAGCACTCTAGATATATCACAGGTGCTGAGCTCACTTTTATTACTTGAATTGGAAGGTTTTATCGTACAGATTTCGTCAAATTATTATTGTAAGAGAATAAATTAGTAAGGGGTTAAAATGGCTGGAAGTTTAGTGATAGTGGAGTCTCCTGCAAAGGTTAAGACCATAAAAAAATATTTAGGTTCAGGATATGAGGTAACAGCGTCAAATGGACATGTAAGAGATTTGCCTAAATCAACTATGGGAATTGACGTTGAAAATGATTTTGAGCCTAAGTATATTACTATAAGGGGGAAGGGCGAGTTACTTGCTAAACTAAAAAAAGATGCAAAAAAAGCTGATAAAATATATCTTGCAACTGACCCTGATCGTGAGGGAGAAGCTATCAGTTGGCATTTGTCAAAGGCATTGAAGCTTGATGACAGTGATAAGAAGGTATTTCGTATCAGCTTTAATGAGATTACAAAAAATGCTATTAAAGAGGCTATTAAACATCCAAGAAAATTGGATATGAATTTGGTAGATGCACAGCAGGCAAGAAGAGTTTTAGATAGAATGGTGGGGTATTCTATAAGTCCGCTACTGTGGTCAAAGGTAAAGAGAGGCTTGTCTGCAGGTAGAGTACAATCTGTAGCCTTGAGGATGATTTGCGATAGAGAAGCACAGATAGATGAATTTATACCTGAAGAGTACTGGACTCTGGAAGCTGAGCTTTTGACGGCATTTTCTAAGAGAAGTGTTAATGCAAAGTTTTATGGCACAAAGACAAAGCTTGCGATAAATAATAGAACTCAAATGGCTGAAATTCTAAAGGCACTGGAGGGGGCAAAATATATTGTTTCCGAAATAAATGAAGGAGAGAGAATAAAAAAAGCTCCAATTCCATTTACAACTTCCACATTGCAACAGGAAGCAAGCAAAAAGCTGAATTACTCTACTCAAAAGACTATGAGACTTGCACAGCAGCTCTATGAGGGAGTGGATATTAAAGGCAAGGGAACTATTGCACTTATTACATATCTTCGTACGGATTCTACAAGAGTAGCTGCAGAAGCGGATGCAGCTGCAAGAGAATTTGTAGGGAAAAGTTATGGAGAAAACTATGTTTCACAAAATATAGTTACAAAAAATGCAAATACAAATGTACAGGACGCACATGAAGCTATCAGACCAACAGATGTAACATTAACCCCGGCTACATTGAAAGAAGCATTGCCAAGAGAGCTGTTTAGACTGTATCAGCTTATTTGGAAGAGATTTGTTGCAAGTAGAATGGAAAATGCAAAGTATAAGACAACATCGGTAAAAGTGGCTGCCGGAGATTATATATTTACTATGGCAGGATCAAAGGTTCTGTTTGACGGTTTTATGAGTGTTTATACAGATGATGAAGAAGAGAAAGTGAGTTCAGATATAATTATAGCCAAGCTTAAAGTAGGTGATGAGTTAAAGCTTGAAAAACTTATAGATGTACAGCATTTTACACAGCCTCCGGCTCATTATACTGAAGCAAGCCTGGTAAAAGCTTTGGAGGAGCAGGGAATAGGGCGTCCTTCTACATATGCTCCAACTATTACTACTATTATGGCGAGACATTATGTTGTTAAGGAACAAAAAAATTTGTATGTCACTGAACTTGGACAAATAGTAAATTCTATGATGGTAAACTATTTTGGAAGTATTGTAGACAAAGAGTTTACAGCTAATCTGGAACAACTATTGGATTCGGTGGGAGATGGAAGTATAAATTGGAAAACTGTGGTATCAAATTTTTATCCGGATTTGGAATCAGCTGTAGAACAGGCTTCTAAGGAACTTGAAAATGTTAAAATAGCAGATGAAGTAACTGATGTTATATGTGAGAATTGTGGTAGAAATATGGTTATAAAATACGGACCACATGGAAAATTCCTTGCCTGTCCGGGATTTCCTGATTGTAAGAATACTAAGCCCTATCTTGAAAAGATAGGTGTAAAATGTCCAAAATGTGACGGAGAAGTAGTTATAAAGAAGACTAAAAAGGGGAGAATATACTATGGATGCAGTAATGCACCTGATTGTGACTTTATGTCATGGAATAAACCATCTGCAACTTCTTGCCCTAAATGTGGCTCTTACATGGTAGAAAAAGGAAGTAAGCTGTTATGTATGAATGAAGAATGTGGATATAGTGAAAACAATATAAAAATAAAATTTTTAAAAGTATTCCGGTTAGATAGAGGATTCTAACCGGAATATTTTTTTTGTTCAATTTAAAGTATAAAAAAATTTATAGTATAAATCTAAATGATAATATTTGGAGATTGTATTCCTATACTCTTTATAAAAAAATATTTTTTTGAAGATTATTTTAAGTATAAAAAAACAATATAAAAAAACACAATAAAAATGAAAAAAATGATTCCATATTGCATTATAAAGTGTTTATAAAACATCATATTTGCCAATTATTTAACTTTTTATGAATATGAAAGTATCAAATATAGATGCAAACAATATTTACTTGACATAGGGATGACAAGGGTTTATATTAAGAAAAGTGAAATGTTGATTAAATAACTCTTAACATTCGTTATTGCTTGACTTTTACTTTGATAATCTACAAACAAAACCGTTTGTAAAAAATAATAAAGGAGAGATATATGAATCTAAAAAAATGTGATAATGGACATTTTTATGATGCGGACACATATCCAAGTTGTCCACATTGTGGAGTGTCAGGAGGACATGAGAACTTCACAGTTCCTTTTTCAGCTCCACCGGCAAATGTTGATGTAACTATTGGTGGTAGTTTGTTGAGAGAAGAAGAGCAAAAGACAGTTGATATGAGTCAGCTCTCAATGTCAGATCTGGATACTCCAAAGTCAGCACAGACATCACAAATGCCAAGCCATGATGATGAGGTAAAGACTATCTCTATTTGGGGAAGAGACTTTGACTCAAATGAAGTTTCATCTAATGGAGTTGAGGAGCATAATTCACCTGTAGTAGGATGGTTGGTTTGCGTAAGTGGTGCAAACGGTCTTAAGGGAAGAGATTTCAAACTTAAAGTAGGTAAAAACTTCATAGGTAGAGATAATGATATGGATGTTTGTCTTAAAAATGAAAGTAGTGTTTCAAGACAGCAACATGCAATTATAATTTATGAGCCAAAACAGAACATATTCCTTGCACAACCGGGTAATACAAAGGAATTGACTTATCTGAATGATGAAGTTGTTTTGGTTCCACAGATAATGAAGAAAAATGATGTTCTTCAGGTAGGTAATGTAGCACTTATGTTAGTGCCATTCTGTGATGATGCATTTAAATGGGAGTTGTAGAGAATAGGAGAAATATATGTATATAGATAATTTTGTGTATGGTGGTGGACCTTTAGAGATTTTTTTTTAAGCCTCTTGCAAACGCTTATATGAATAATCCGGATGATGTAATAACTGCGACAAAGTTTTCGGACTTTATGTACAGAGTTTTTTGTCCTATTGTTTTCTTTGGATTATTATACTTTGCATGTAGACATGTTTTATATACTTTAGGTAAAAAAACCGGTGATGAAGATGGTTGGATGGCATTTGTTCCTGTAGCAAGGGCAATATACCTATGCAAATTAGCAGGAATGCCTATCGCTTTATTTTTATTGTTAAGTAAAACAATAGTAGCATTATTTTGTATATTATTATGGTTTACATTATTAAATGTTTCTGCATTAATTACAGCTATATTGATAGCTATATATATTATTGCCTTTGTAGTTGTAAGAATTATGACACATATGAAGCTTTTGGCCAGATTCGGATTTAATCCATTTATAGCCTTCTTACCTTTTGGCATTGAACTTACAATAGAGGCTGTTATGGCATATTCAAATTATGAAGACAGAACACAAAGAGACGTAATGACATCTGTTGATGGCAAAGAGCTTAAGAATCAAATCATGAATGATGTTAAGCAGATTATGCAGTCAAATGGTGGAAGTTCAAGTGCACCTTCAGGTAGAGCAGTTCAAGGAGGAACTATCTCACGTAGTCCTGATGGTAGAATTATCGGTGTATCAGGAAAGTACGTAGGTGTTACATTTGATATTCAGAATGGTGAACAGTTTAAGTTTGGTAGATCTGCTGATAAGTCAAACATTGTATTTGATTCAACAGATGCTGACATTTCAAGAGAGCATTGTATAGTAAGATATGCTAATGGTATATATCAGGTTACTGATATATCTACAAATGGTACATACCTTGACGATGGTACACCTATTAGCAGAGGTAGTACAGTAAATGTTGCACCGGGAAGAATTATACTACTTGGAAAGCAAAAGAAGAATTCATTTAGATTAGGATAAGATATAGGAGGATGGTCGTGATAACCTATTATTTATACAGTAATGTGGGTAGACGCGACAACAATGAGGATTCAGTTGGCATGACAAAAGCAGGAGAAGACTTCTGCTTTGTCCTTGCTGACGGTCTTGGTGGTCACGGAAAAGGTGAAGAAGCGTCTAGAATTGCAGTAGAACGAGTGATAGAGGAGTTTGTTAGTGCAGGAGGGGCTTCACAAGAGTGCTTATCAACTTCATTACAGAATGCACAGGACATTATTATGCAGACACAGAGGTCAAATATTGAGTGTAGAGATATGAAGACAACTTGTGTGGTATTACATATTGGTGAAAACAGTATTCAGTGGGGACATGTTGGAGATTCAAGACTATATCATTTTTACAAGAATAAGCTTGTACAAAGGACAAGAGATCACAGTGTTCCACAGATGTTGGTGGACGCAGGAAGATTAAAAGAGAAACATGTAAGAAACCACCCTGACAGAAATAGACTTTTAAAGGTAATGGGTATCGAATGGGAAAGTCCCAAATTTGAACTCGGAGAACCTGTGGATAAAGTAGTTGGTCAGGCTTTTTTGTTGTGTAGCGATGGTTTTTGGGAGCTTATAGATGAAAAACAGATGATGAATTGTCTGAAAAAAGCATCCACTCCTAAAGAATGGATAGAAATGATGGAAGTTATTGTTCTAAAAAAGGGTAAAAATACAAATATGGACAATTATTCTGCTATTGCTGTTTGGATAGAATAGGAGCATTTAATGGCAGTTGTTAGATGTAATCAAGGGCATTATTATGATGATGAAAAATTCTCCAGATGTCCTCATTGTGGAATATTTGCAGGAGTTGAAGAGAAAAAGGGTAAAAATGTAGAGAAAAAAGGATTTTTCTCCGCTTTTACCAGATCAAAAGATGATTCAAAGACTGTAGCAAAACATGAAAGCAACTATACAGATAATAGACCTATGGAGGACACAGTAACTGTAAGCCTGGAAAGTGTGGAAAAAGCACCTGTAAAAAAGCCTTCAGATGATGGTAAGACTATAGGTATGTTTTCTGCTGCAAAGGGAAATGACTATGTTACAGGTTGGTTAGTGTGTATTGACGGTGTAGAAAAGGGAAGAGACTTCAGAATAAGACATGGCTTCAACTGGATTGGCCGTGATTATGATATGGATGTTATATTGCAATGTGATATATCAGTAAGCAGGCAAAAACATTGTGCTATTGTATATGATGATAGAGGCAATAGCTTTTCTATTGTACCAAATGCCGGAAATGAATTGTATAAAAATGGAGAACCTATACATGAGCCTGAAAAAATAAAAACAGGTGATGTAATACAGGTTGGAATGCAAAGATATGAATTCATTGCATTTTGTAGAGAGGGCAGAGAATGGGAAAAAGAATAATATCTATATTTATTTTTTTATGTATGATACTGGGAATGACATCAGTATTATTTGCAGATACTGAGAGTCCGGCTATTGAACAAGTGTATTTGAATATGCCAGATGTTACCATATATAGTTATGGTATAGATAAAAGCCAAACTGTTGAAGGCTTTATAGATGGTGAAAAACTTACTCTTAAAAATAATGAGGATTTTAGTAGTATTAAAGAAGGTGTTCAGTACTATGTTTTGCTTGATATATCAGCTTCAATAAATAAAGATTATTTTCTTCAAATGAAAGCATCTATTTTGGACTTTTATTCTACATTGTCTCCAAACGACGGATTTTCTCTTATAACATTCGGAGAGACTGTAGAAACTAAAGTGGACACAAGAGTGTCAAATGATGATTTAAGAAATATACTAAACTCTATAAGTAACAGAGATCAGGATACATTACTTTTTGAAGCCATAAAGGAGGCTGTAGAAAAGGATTCAAAAAATTCTGACACAAGTCTGCATAGAAGAGAAATAATAGTATTGTCAGATGGAGAGGATTTTGCAGTTGGAAAGGTTACTTCTTCAGAAGTACTAAGTCAATTACAAAAAGAATCTATTTCACTCTATGCCCTATGTATAAAAGACACGAAAAAGGAAAATATTGATGCATTTGGAGAGGTAGCTAGAAGCTCAGGTGGTCAGATTGAGGTAGTATCTCCTCAAGAGATCAAAACAGGTTTTCAAAATATAAAGACAAGAATAGACTCCGCAAGGGTATTAAAGTTTGTAGCTGATAATAATAAGGTTACAAATGCCTTGGTAAATGTAACTATTCAAGTTGATGGATCGAAGGCGTCTGATACTAGACAGGTGATGTCTATACTTTCACAGCCGGATAATGTTAATCCTAAGATTGTACAGGCTGAACAAGAAAAGGGGAGAAATATAAAAATAACTTTCTCTGAAAAGATGTCAGGTGCATCAGATCCGGCAAACTATTCTCTTGTTACAAAAAATAATAAGACTATAGCTTTTTCGGCTGTTAACAAAATAGAGGATGAAGAAAACACTTATTTACTAACAACTGCAGAAAAGTTTAATAGTGGGGAATATAGACTTATTTGTGGAGATGGTATCACTGACGATTCAAATGAGCAGAATAGAGTTTTAGAAGAGACTAAAATAAAGCTGAATCAAAGTGATGATGATTTTACACTACTTACACTTGCTCTTTCTTTATTTTCAATACTTTTGATTATTGTAGGAATTGTTGCTATGTCAATATCTAGAGGGAAAAAGAAGCCAGAAGCAAATACTGTAAAAGAAAATAGTGCTCATATTGCCCCACATTACTCAGTTGATATGCCTAATGAAGAAGTTCAAAACCAGAAATATCATATAAAACTAGAACATGTTGATGCTAAGGATTTTAGTCTACTGATATCAGTCAAGGGCATGAAAACTAAAAAGACGGATTTTAAGATTACAAAAAGCTTTATAGTTGGAAGATCCAGTATGAATGAACTTTATTTTGATGATGATGAGATGTCAAGACAGCATTTTGCATTGGAATGGGATGGAGAAAATATGTACATTTCAGATTTGAATTCCACAAATGGAACATCTGTAAACGGTGTAAGGATTTTAGGAAAGAGAAAGTTAGAATATGGAGATGAGATTTCTGCCGGTATGGAAAGAATGATTATTCATTTCTAATGGTGTATGAAATGAAAAAAGATATGTGTCCTAACTGTTTTTTAAATGAATATACTTTTAATGACAACTATATTACCGGGATATGTTCAAATTGTGGGTATACTATGGCTTCAGAAAATATTTCAGACAGAGCATTGCGTCCTAAAACTAAATTGAACAATGGAAAGTATATTTTAGGAAAAAAACTGGGAGAGGGTGGATTTGGAATCACCTACAAGGCTGTGGACCTGTTTAATGGCGGTATTTGCTGCATAAAAGAGTATTTTCCTTTTACAGACTCCAATAGAGCAAAAAACTCTAATTTTTTGGTGGCTAAAGAAGACAAAAGGCTCGAGTTTGAAGATGGAGAAGAGAAATTCAGAAGAGAAATGAGTGCTCTGAATGTGTTAAAGGGTGTAGACGGTGTAGTACAGTTTAGAGATCAATTTTCAGAAAATGGTACATTATATTATGTTATGGAGTACCTGGAAGGTTGGAATTTAAGTCGTTTTATAAAAATATTCAAACCTACATTTGCAGGTGTTACAGAAATCATTTTAAAGGTTGCAAAGATTCTTATGGTAATGCATGAGAAATCTCAGCCTATTTATCACAGAGATATAAGTCCTGAAAACATTTATATAGCTGATAATAAAGTCTATCTTATTGACTTTGGTAATGCAAAAGTTATTATTTTAGACAGTGACAGAAGAGACAAAAGGCTTATTTTTAAACCCGGTTTTGGAGCACCTGAACAAGCGGTTTATGATGCTCCACAAGGGGCATATACAGATGTGTACGGTCTTGCAAGTAGCTATTATTATGCATTGACCGGACTTAGAATACCTTCAGCTGTTGATAGACGAAATGGTGCAATATACACATCTTTGTGTTATATAGACAAGAACATTCCAAGAGAGATTTCTGATGCTGTAGACAGGGCACTTCAAATGGATATACATATGAGGACTGGAAGTGTTAGAGAGTTTATTGAAGAAATTTGTACTACAAAAAGATTAAATATTTTACCTAAATTTAAAATTATGTATGGTCCTAACGCCGGTCGAGAGGGCAGGCTTAATGCAGATAAAAATTATATTATCGGCAGAGAGACATGTGACATAATAATAAACTGGTGTGAAATAAGTAAAAGGCATGTAACAATACGCTATAATAGCCGTGAAAAGAATTTTGATGTTACAGATACATCTACCAATGGAACATTTGTGGATGGTATAAAACTTGAAAAAGGTCGTACCTATAAGATGTATCCAGCAACAACATTGGTACTGGGCGATAATGTCAGTCGTATTTGTTTAGATGCAAGCTATCTATTAAACTGATGAGAGAGGTCTTAAAAGTGAATTATGTAAGAAAGGAAAATGCTGAAAATAGATCAGTTGAGGTTGGTCTTACAGCAATTATCGGAGATAGAGAATATCAGCAGGATTATTTGTACTTTTCTCAAGATGCTACAGTGACACTGGCAGCTGTTTGTGACGGAATGGGTGGATTAGAAGGTGGTGAAAAAGCCAGCTATACTGCCGCAAATATATTGGGAAGTGCATTTGAAAACAGAACCGGAAATGTGGATTTTTTTGGTTTTCTAAAAGAAAATGCCTATAAGATGAATGAAAGTGTCAAAAATCTTCTAGGTACTGATGGTAGACCTATGCATGCGGGATCAACAGTTGTTACAGTTATTATTAATGACGGTTTTCTCTATCCTATGTCTATTGGAGACAGTCATATTTATATTTATAGAAATGACAGATTGGTACAGATAAACAAAGAGCATAATTACTACGAACAGCTAATGAGCCAGCTTAGAGCAGGAGAAATAACGCAAGATTTTGTGGAGAGGGAAAAGGCGACTACTAGAGTGGATGCTTTGACAAGTTTTATCGGAATACAGAATTTATATTTGATAGATATTCCTGCAAATCCTATAAAGCTTGAAAAAGACGATACTATTATTTTGTGTAGTGATGGATTGTACAAGAATCTAAGTGATGAGCAGATAAGACTTATAGTAGAAGATAATCATATAAATATGCAGATGACATCTGACAGATTAATTGAGAGATCCAGAGCTTTAAAAAAAGAGAGTAAACAGGATAACACATCAGTACTTGTTTTAAAGTATAAAGGAAACAATATTTAGGGAGGATAATTTATGCGTTGTCTAAATTGTATGCAGATATACGATGAGGAATACGGAGTATGTCCACATTGTGGATATGTACCATCCGGAAATGCTAAAGAATTATATCAGTTGACACCCGGCATTGTATTAAATAACAGATACTTAATAGGTACTGCATTGGGAGTTGGAGGATTTGGTATTACATATGTAGCTTGGGATCAAAAACTGGAACAAAAAGTAGCTATAAAAGAGTTCTATCCAAGTGCAGGTGGTATAGTAAACCGCAGTCCCGGAGTTGCTAATGTTATCATATATTCAGGTGAAAAGGCTATAGAGTTTGAAAAAGGAAAACAAAGATTCTTGACAGAGGCAAGAAGTATGGCAAGATTCAGTGGTCATCCAAATATTGTTCACGTTTATGAATATTTTGAGCAAAATAGTACTGCATATATTGCCATGGAGTTTTTGGAGGGTAAATCTTTTAAAGACTATTTGAAGGAAAACAATGGTCCTATTGACTGTAATATTGCCAAAAATGTAATTTTAGCTGTACTTGATGCACTAAAAGAAATACATAGAGCCGGTATTATACATAGAGATATAAGTCCGGACAATGTTTTTATAAGCCCGGAAGGTGTAATAAAAGTTATTGACTTTGGTGCGGCAAGATTTTCTACCGGTGAAGAAGAAAAAACTATGTCTATAATTCTAAAGCCGGGTTATGCACCACCGGAGCAGTATAGAACTAGAAGTAGCCAGGGACCTTGGACTGATGTATATGCAGTTGGAGCTATGTTCTATAGGGCTGTTACAGGAGTAATGCCTGATGAATCTGTAAATAGAATGGTAGAAGATAAGGTGGTCCCACCTGATCAAATAACAATGAGGTTAGCAGTGATTTGAGTAATATTATAATGACTGCAATGGCACTTGATAAATCATTAAGGTTTAAGAATGTAGACCAATTTGAAGATGCTCTTCTAAAGGGAGAATACTCAGATACTCCTGATAAAGTATTGAGTAGAAGAAAGAAATTCAGAATTATAACTGTGGTAGCGTCATTAATTATCTTTATTATAATGATTTCAGCTGTATTTAGTATTTACAATAAGAAGAGCCAAAAATTTGCACTTAAGGATGGCACTTCTATAGAAGTTTGGCTACCTCCATCTGATAATATAACTGATGAAAAAGTAGCTGATCAGAAATACTCTGATTTTGATGAACTTATATCAGGATTTAAAAAAGACTATGCCGGTGTAGATGTGAGTTTTAGGACATTTGAGTCAGACAAAGAATATCAAACTGCACTGGAAGATGCATTAGACTCCGGTGGCAAAGATGTACCTACAGTATTTGACAGTACATATTTGGATTTGGATGAGTTTGATGGTGATTTAGATAAGCTTGATACGACCTATGACTTTATAGATTTAGACAACAGTAGAAATATAATGGATTATTATAAAAAATTCAAGGATAGCGATCAAGTACCATTAAGTGTACAATATCCTCTTATCTATAGGAATGAAAAGTATTCTAATTCAAATACTACTGAAACATCAAATAGTGAAGAATCAGACGTTGTAATAGATTATGATTTAGATACAGTCATTGAATCAGGAGATTATGCTCTAAATCCGAATTTACTATTGGCTAAAGATTCAGATATTTCATCTGACAAAACTATAGAGGATTTTGTAAATGGAGAATGCCTATACTATATATCAGATACATCTGATTATAAGGAAATACAGGAAAATATGGCAGGTAAGTACTCTGTGTCTGTCGTAGGTGATAAGAGAATCAAGCTGAGATTTACCAATCTTGTAAGTGTAAATAATCATGTAAGTGACGAAGAAAAAAAGGCCGGAGAAATATTAGTGTATTTTCTTATGAAGGAAAAAGCACAACAGGTGCTGAATATAAAAAACAACAATGGTGTTCCTGTCAATTCAGAGATACTTAATGAATATTATTTGAATACCTATGTTGAGCTAAAAGATATTGGAGATCTAAAACAATGAAAATGTGTTTAAATTGTATGGAGGAGATTGGGGATTTTCAAGATATATGTCCATTTTGTAAGTATGATATACAAAAAGATGTTCCATCGGAGTCCAATGAAATAAAGCCCGGAGAGATTTTAAATAATAGATATGTCGTTGGTAAGGTACTTGATAGAAAGAAATCACAAATACGATATATTGGAAAAGATGCTCAGCTTCAAAGAATAGTACAAATAGTTGAATATTTTCCTGAAGATTATTTACAAAGAGATGGCTCTGCAAAACTGATATTTAAGAGTGGTGTGGATGGTAATACATACAAAAATAAGATGAAAAGCTTCTATGACTACTACAATCAAATAATGCTACTCTACAAAGAGAGAGAAGTGTCTGATATATACAGTTGCTTTTATCATAATAATACTTGTTATGCTATAGAACAATATATAAAGAGCAATACATATGAATCTTCTATAAATGAGAATAAACCGCTCGAAATTGTTGCAGCTTTAGACTTATTTGGTAAGGCTATGCGTTCTGTGGCAAAACTACACCATGAAGGAATATATCATGGAAATGTTAAAGCAAGCAGCTTCATATTTGGGGCAACAGCAGATGATGTTATAGTAAAAGATTTCTATCCAAGAATCAATTTGCAGGTCGGTGAGGCTCAGTTGGAGGATAGAAGATCATTAGTTAATCTTTTTGGATGCATGGCTTTAGGACAAACTGATGTAATGGAAATAGATGTTAAAAATCTCATAAATAGTGATAAGACCGTTTTATCTAACAAGGTAAAGCAAGAAATGCTTTCTATGTATGAGAGAGAGTCTTTAGATAAATCCTTGGATATGATCTTTAGAGATATTTTTGATGATTCCAGAACTATCAATCAAAAGCCTGATTCTAAAACAAAGAAAACTGCAGCAAAATCATCTAGGTTACTTAAGAGAAAAACAGATTCAAATGATTCAAAGAATACAGTGAAGAAGACCTTGGTAATAGCTTTGGCAGTACTTATAGCTTTACCGGTAATGGGTGCTACAGGATACTTTATTACTAGAAAGTCGAAATTATTTCCAAAGGAAAATGTAGTAGAAAGTAGTTCTCAGGAAAGTAATACTAAAGAGAGCAGCACTGAGAAAAGTACTACTAAAGATAGTATTACTCAGGAAAGTAGTAGTAATGCGACGGAACAGAGTACTACTAAAGCACAAGAGGCTTCAACTGTAACCAGGGAAAAAAATAAAGATAAGGAAAATTCAACTGATTCTACGCCAAAGAAAGAAGATTCTACAAAGAATAAAGATGAAAATAGTAATGACGGAAAAAAGAAATCAACTGTGTCTGACGATAATATTAATGAAACAACAAAGGCAAGCAAGTCTAAAAGTGTTGAAACAGCAAAGGCAACTGAGGCTATAAATACCGAAGCAGCAAAGGCAACTGAGGCTAAGAGTAGCGACACAGAGAAGGCAACTGAGACTAAGAGTACCGAAACACCAAAAACAACTGAGGCTATGATTACCGAAACAGAAAAGGCAACTGAGACACCTACTACTGTATCTAATGATGCAAAAAATAATACAGAAGAGGTGATTGGTGATGCTGCAGCTGCTACTGTAGAACCTTTTCCGGATAAAATAAGTGAGGGTCCAAAATAATGGAGGAAAAATTTTAATGAAAAGACTGTGTATGGGATGTATGCAGGAGTATGATGAACAATATGACATCTGTCCTTTTTGTGGATATGCTCATGGTACACCGCCTAAAGAAGCCTATCATATGACACCGGGTACTATTTTAAATGATAAATATATTATAGGAAAAGTACTTGGATTTGGTGGCTTTGGAATTACATATATTGCCTATGATAAAATACTTGAGCAGAGAGTGGCTATCAAAGAATATATGCCGGGTGAGTTCTCTACAAGAATGCCGGAGCAAAAAACGGTAACGGTGTTCTCAGGTGATAGAGAGGAACAGTTTAAAGAAGGTCTGATGAAAATAGAGCTTGAGGCCAAAAAGCTAAGTAAGTTCAGTTCAGTGCCGAATATAGTACATATATATGACTGCTTCCAAGCAAATAATACAGTGTATATTGTTATGGAGTATCTGGATGGTGAGACCCTTAAAGAAAAACTGAATAGAGAAGGCAATATGCCGGTTCAAGAAGCCTTTGATATTGTAATGAAGGTTATAGCTGCCATGAAAAAGGTACACAAAGAAGGTATTATTCATAGAGATATAGCACCTGACAATATCTTTGTACTAAAAAATGGTGATATTAAGGTTATTGACTTCGGTGCTGCAAGATATGCTACAACAAAGCATTCAAAGAGTCTATCAGTTATCATAAAGCCCGGATATGCACCAGAAGAACAGTATAGAAGTAGAGGTGATCAAGGTCCACATACAGATGTATACGCATTGGCTGCTACATTCTACAAAATGATTACCGGAATCACTCCGGAAGATGCTATGGAGAGAAGCGTCAAGGATATGCTGAAGCGTCCATCAAAACTTGGGATAGAGATTTCTAAGCCTATGGATACAGCTATAATGAATGCTCTTATGGTCAATATAGAGGACAGAACCCCTACTATGGATGAGTTTGAGGAGGAGCTAAATAATGCTGAAGTCAAGGAAAGAAAAAAGACTGCTGCTAAGGATAGGTCAGGAAAGATTCCACTTTCTGTAAAGATTGGAATACTTGTTGGTGTAGCTATAGTGGCTGTATCAACAATAACTGTATTTTCAATGAACTTCGCTCCTAAGTTGATATCAGAGGCTATTTTTGGTGAAAAGGAGATACCCGCACCCAATCTTATAAATCAGGACTTTGACAATGCAAGAGAGAATAATATTAAATATATTAATGTTGTTGATAATGGTAAAAAACCTAGTGATGATATATTGTTAGGTAAGATTATAACTCAGGATCCTGCTCCGGGAACTACTATAACTACAGGTTCAACAATATTTGTTACTATAAGTTCAGGTAAAGAGCCTATGATTATTCCAAATGCAGTTGGAATGCGTATAGATGAGGCACAAAATATATTTAAATCAATGTACAAATGTAGAAGTGGTGGCATCAACAGATGATATGTCAGCATACCCACCCGGAACAGTGGTATCACAATCTATAGAAGCATATAGTGGTACTGTTATTCCTGGAGATGGAGATAGTATTGTATTGACCTATAATGCAAATGGTTTTGACTTAGAAAATTATACTGTAGATAAAACTTCTACTACTGTACCGGATGAAGCTGATGTAAAAAATAAAGATTTTTGGGAAATACAAAAAAGCTATTATGATCAAAATGCTATCTTCCTATCACCTGTGTATGTATTAAAAGATGGAGATAAGTATGTACTTTCAAGTGATGAAAAAAAGGAAGTAGCAGGACTTAGTACAGATGCAGAAAAGGGTAAAATACTTGCAATAGATACAGTAGATGGTAAAAATATAGATAAAATACTTCAGGTATATGTATATGACGGTATTATACCGTTTAAAGTTGATGACTATAGAGGAAGTGCATTTGCTGATGTACAAAGTAAGTTTTTAACCTATGGTATAAATGTAAATGTTGAGTATAGCTATGATCCATCAGTGGCGAAGGATAGCATTATAGAGCAGAAGTATGCTAGTGGTGAAGCTTTAGTACAGGGTATGCTCTTACATGAGGGTGATAGTGTAACATTAATAGTAAATACAGGTGAAGCACCACAGGATGGTAGCGTACCAAATACTACTCAACCGCAAAATAACAGTTCCACAAAGCCTACTCAAAATGTAACCAGTACTTCAAAAGCAAGTCAGGAGACTGTAAAAGAATCAAATACTACAAGAGAAACTCAAGCTGCAACAAGTGCACCAACTACAGCAGCACCTACACAGCCACCAACTACAACAGCACCGCCACAGACAGCAAATCCAACACAAAGGGAAACTCAAGCTACAATAGCACCAGATGTTGTGGATGATCTTGTGGATCAATAATTAGTATGATAGATATAGGAGGTGAAAAATGAAAAGGCTGTGCATGGGTTGTATGCAGGAATATGATGCCAGATATGAAGTTTGTCCATTCTGTGGTTATGTCTATGGTACACCTCCAAAAGAAGCTTATCATCTGACGCCCGGTACCATACTGAATAATAAGTATATTATAGGAAAGGTACTTGGATTTGGAGGCTTTGGAATAACATATATTGCCTATGACAAGGTACTTGAACAAAGGGTTGCCATAAAGGAATACATGCCCGGAGAGTTCTCTACCAGAATGCCTGAACAAAAAACAGTAACAGTATTTTCAGGTGATAGAGAGGAACAGTTTAAAGAAGGCCTTATAAAAATTGAAGAGGAAGCTAAAAGACTGAGTAAGTTTAGTTCAGTTCCTAATATAGTTCATATTTTTGACTGTTTCCAAGCCAATAATACTGTGTACATAGTTATGGAGTATTTGGATGGCGAGTCTCTAAAAGATAAACTAAACAGGGAAGGAAAAATGCCTGTTCAAGATGCATATGGTATAGTTATAAAAGTTATATCTGCTATGAAGATAGTTCATAGAGAAGGTATTATTCATAGAGATATAGCACCTGACAATATATTTATATTGAAGAATGGTGATATCAAGGTTATTGACTTTGGTGCTGCAAGATATGCTACGACAAAGCATTCAAAGAGCTTGTCGGTTATCATAAAGCCCGGATATGCACCTGAAGAGCAGTATAGAAGTAGAGGCGATCAGGGACCACATACAGATGTATATGCTTTGGCTGCGACATTCTACAAAATGATCACAGGAATTACTCCTGAGGATGCCATGGAGAGAAGTGTCAAAGATATGCTAAAGCATCCTTCACAGTTGCTAGGTGTAAATATTTCTAAGTCCATGGATACAGCAATAATGAATGCTCTTATGGTCAATATAGAGGACAGAACTCCTACTATGGATGAGTTTGAAGAAGAGTTAAATGATGCTGAGGTCAAGGAAAGAAAGAAAACAGCAGCTAAAGATACTTCAGGAAGTATGCCGATGCCTTTAAAGGTATGTATAGGAGTGGGGGCCGGCGTAATATCTTTGGCATTGTTGGCTGTTCTTACAATAAATGTAGCACCAAGACTTGGAATAGATAAAATATTGGGTGCTACGGAGGTTACTGTACCAAATTTTGTCAATCAGGATTACGAAAGTATAAAGGATAATGATGATCTTAGTATTATAACTGATGAGGTTAAATATGATGATGAGTATATTGAAGGAAGGGTAATATCTCAAGATAAAAATGCAGGTACTACTGTACCTAGAGATACAGAAATTAATGTTATTGTAAGTGCGGGAAGCAGACCGATGCTTATTCCAAATTTGGTAGGAATGCGTTTGGATGAGGCTGAAAAGATTGCCGGAAAATTGTACAAAAATGTTATAGCAGAGCCGTATACCGGTGATACTTCTACAATACTGCCGGGTGCAGTATTAGGTCAGTCTCATGATCCTTACAGTGAAACTATTAAGAGTGGGTATGGAGATAGTATTACATTATACTATAATGCAGACGGATATGATAAAAGCGTATATCTTGCAGATAATACTGCTACCGATATTCCTGAAAGTATCTCCGTAAGCTTACAAGAACTTCCAGATGCTCAAAGATATTTTTACAGCAACTATTCTATCTATTTGTCACCGGTATTTGTACTTAAAGATGTTATAAATAATAAGTATATTCGAGTAGATGAATATAATGATAAAGAGCAGGATTATCAGGAAGTGAATATAGATGTTCCTGATAATATTTCAAGGGGGAGTATCATTAAAGAATATACTGATGAAAGTGCTAATAACAAAAGTAAACTCTTACATGTATATGTCTATGATGGTATAAAGCCTTTTGCAACTGACAATTATAGGGGTAGAGACTTAGCTGAAATTCAAAATATTTTAATGTCTGCCAGTGTTACGGTTTCAACTCAATATGAGTTTGATCCTTATGTCAAAGCTAATAGTATAATAAGAGTAATAGGGGGAGATGGTGCTGAATTACCTTTGGGTACTATTTTACACAGTGGGGATAATATTACATTAGTTGTAAATAATGGAATAGATCCGAATGTCCCCACTACAAGTTATGAAAGTGTAGGTGCTTCAACTACAACTGAGACAACTAAGGCAAAAGTAGAAACTAAAACTGCCCCACCTGAGACTACAAGAGCTAGGGAGACGCAGTCAACTCAAACACAGCCACCAACTCAAGCTGCAATACCGGCAGATCCACCGACACCTGAAAGTTCTCAATCAAAGGAGATTGGTTCGCAACCAAGTGAACCTGCAGATATGCCAACTGCTGTAAGGCCAAGGTACATAGAGCGTACTCAGGCAGAGGAAGAAGAGACCGCAGAGGGAGAGGAAAGTACAGAGGGCAAGAAGAAGAAAGATAAGAAGAAGAAAAAAGATAAGAAGAAAAAATCTTATGACGAAGATGTAGAAAGCAGCGAGGAGAAAGAAGTATATTATACCGCAGGATTCTATATAGATGAAAACGGTGACGAACAATATACAGAATTTTATTATACAGAAGATTAAAGATCTTTATATTAGAGTTATTAAAAATGTGGTGATTTAGTACCACTTATAGTAAATAAGGAGGATTTTTATGAAGGTAATTGGTATTTTGCTTATTATTTTGGGTATAATAGGTATTGTAATGGGTGGAATGATGTTTGGAGATATTGGAATTGCATGTATTGTTGGAGCAATGTCAGCATTACTGTCAGGTATTGGATTTTTTTAATAGCATCTAAGAGATCTTAGATGAATGCAAAAAATCAAACTACCACAATTATAGAACTTGATATATCTAATTCATTTTCTACCTTTGGACTTTAATTCAGATGATATAAAAATCTTATTTAGAATAAACATATGAAATTTTTCTATGTTTCATGGTATAATATGATAAGAAGAAAATATCAATGAACATGAGGGAGTATTAATACTCCTATAAATATGTAGGTAAAATAACCTATAGAAGAAAGGAAATAACGTATGAAAAGAAAAATTTTAGTTGCAATTACAACATTGGTGTTGGCATTGGCATGTAGTTTGACTACATATGCTGCAGGTTGGGTAAAAGATGATATTGGCTGGTACTATGCATATTCAGACAATTCATATGCAAAATCAGGAATCCGTAATATTGACGGTGTAGATTACTGCTTCAATGACGCAGGATATATGGTAACAGGATGGCAGTATACCAATTATAATAGCTATGGATGGTATTATTTCCAGCCGGATGGTTCAAAGAAAACAGGATGGCTGAATGAAAACAATAAATGGTATTATCTTGATCCTGCCAATGGAGGTAAGATGCACACACACATTGGTTAGATATAGGATCAAAAAGATATTATATGAGGGAAGACGGTTCTATGGTAACTGGAAAGTTTGAACTTGGTAGCGATTTCCTTGATAATAAGTTATCATATTATGCTGACCCTTCAACCGGAGAATTATACAAGAACAAAAAAACAACTGAGACAAAATCAAATGGTGAAGTTGTAGATATAAGATATGACGATACAGGAGTTATAAGATATAGAACAGCTAAAACTATTGCAAAAGCAAAAGAGACCGGTGATAAGGATGATGAGTGGGTAACAAGTCTTAGTAAATATGAACTTGATAGCAAAAAAGAAAGAGCAAAAGAAGACGAAGAAGCAAATACCAATGATGAATAAAAATTTTTGATTGTCTGATATATTGGAGTATAATAAAAGGCCCGGGCTTTGTCCAAACCCGGGTCTTTTTTACTTATCATCATCTCTTTTATTTAAATTTCTTATATGCTTAGTTATAATAAGGTATGCATATATCACTACAGGAATTACAATGTCTATAAATAAAAAGACAAATAAAAGCCTTATATTACTTGTAAAGATCGCCACATAAATTGTACCAATTAAGCTAATAACAAGTATGAGCAAGATTACTATAGCCAAAAATCTTTTCATTTTCATATCAATCCTCCTCCATGCGCAATGTCAGCTCTTCCCATTCCTGCATTAAAGCATCCAATTTCTTCAAGAGAAGTTTTCTCTTTTTGCAGTTCAATAAGTTTACCAACATTTGAAGAAATCTCAGGATTTAAAAATTCCTCATCAATAATCCCCAATCTCTCTTCCAGTTTTTCTATTTCTTTTTCACATTTATTCAAAGCATTTTTGATTTTTTTCTTTTGTGCCTGTGCTGTTTTATTATCTATCCACTCCTGTTTTGAATCCGATATTTCGACCGGCTTTTCTTCTACGGCACTAGATGTGAGATTTGCAGCGTCTTCAACAGCCTGTCTCTTTTCAATATAGTAATCATAATTACCTATATAATTGAGCAATCTGTTACCGGTAAGATCCAGTATTCTAGTAGCTGTTTTATTAATAAAATATCTGTCATGTGAAACATAACATACAGTGCCGGGAAAGCTGTTAAGTGCACTTTCAAGTACATCTTTACTGAGTATATCCAAGTGGTTTGTAGGCTCATCCAGAAGTAGAAAATTAGCTTTTGATAGCATAAGCTTTACTAAAGATACTCTACCTCTTTCGCCACCAGATAAATCACCTATTTTCTTATACACATCCTCACCGGTAAAAAGAAAAGCTGCCAATATATTACGTATTTGTGTATTGGTCATCTCAGGATAGGTATCCGATATTTCGTCAAATAATGTCTTATCCATATGTAGTACTTGATGCTCCTGATCATAGTATGCAATAGATACATTAGAGCCATAGATAACTTCACCGGTATCAGGAGAGAGAAGTCCATTTATTATTTTGAGCAGAGTAGTCTTACCTGTACCATTGTCACCTATAATGGCAACTCTTTCACCCTTTTTTACTTCAAAATCAATATTTGAGAATAAATTTTTATCATCAAAACTCTTTGAAAGATTATGTACGGCAAGTACATCCTTACCACTTTCTTTTGAAATATTTAATGATAATCTCATATTCTCAATATGTGTTTGTGGAGCTTCAACTTTTTCGATTTTTTCAAGCTGTTTCTGCCTGCTTTCAGCTCTCTTTATAGATTTTTCTCTATTGAACTGCTTCAACTTGCTTATAACAGCCTCTTGGTGCTTTATTTCCTGCTGCTGATTTAGATATTCTTTCATCTTTGCATCCATAAGCATCTGCTTCTTTGCAGAAAAATCAGAGTAATTGCCTAAATACATTTGAACCGTAGAATTTTCAATATCTATAACCTTACTTACTATTTTATCGAGAAATATCTGTCATGAGATACTATTATCACAGCACCTTTATAATTTAGAAGATATGACTCAAGCCACTCTATACTTCTTAAATCTAAATGGTTTGTAGGTTCATCAAGTAAAATAATATCAGGTTCTTCAAGTAGGAGTTTAGCAAGAAAAACTCTAGTCTTTTGCCCTCCTGACAGAGTATTTATTTTTCTTTCAAAATCATTTTCATCAAAACCCAAACCCTTTAATATACCTACGACTTTACTCTTTGCTGCATATCCGTCTAAAAGTTCATAAGTATGTGTAAGGGCGGTATAAGAAGAGTATAATTCCTCTAAAGCTTTACCGGTTAGGTGTTGCATTTGTTCTTGCATCTCCAACATTCTTTTTTCCATATTTAATATTGGCTCTATAACAGTGTATAATTCATTTATAATACTTAATGTAGAATCAACATTATTGATCTGTCGTAAATATCCGAGTTTTGCATCCTTTGCAAGTGTAACACTACCGCTATCTGAAGCTTCTTCTCCTGTAAGTATTTTTAAAAGTGTAGTTTTTCCAGCACCATTTACACCTACAATAGCAACTTTTTCATGTTCATTGACTAAAAAATTTGCTTCTTTTATTATCTCATTGCTTCCAAATGACTTTGAGATATTCGTGGCATTTAAAATCAAAAAACTTGCCTCCTTAGTCTTATAATCTACATAAGTATATCGTAAATATGTATTTGAATGCAAGGAAAACAGTATAAATCCTTGTCCTTCTTTTTGATTTAGAAGCTATAATACTGACTATTCTAAGCAGTTTTTTTATTGATATATTATATAATTATTACCATATATCTCTGTATTGACATTTATAATAATAAATAATATACTAATTGTAGAATTCTTAACAAAGAGAATTGCTGAGAATATTAGGAAGGATCATACAGATGCATAGAGATTTAGCATCTGTATCAAACATTGATAAGTATAAAGCTTAATGTTTGAATGGAACAATTATGGAAGAGAGAAAAATATCAAGAGCGGTTATATCTAGGCTGCCAAGATACTATAGATATCTAGGTGAGCTTTCAGAAGAGGGTGTTGAGAGAATATCCTCAAAGGAGCTTAGTGAAAGAATGAAGGTTACAGCTTCACAGATTAGGCAGGATTTAAATAATTTTGGTGGATTTGGACAGCAAGGTTATGGATATAATGTAAGATATCTATACAATGAGATTGCTAAAATACTTGGTATAGACCGTCAACATAATGTTATTATAATAGGTGCCGGTCATTTAGGACAGGCTATTGCAAACTATGCAAACTTTGAGAGAAGAGGATTTCTTATAAAGGCTATGTTTGACGTGGATCCGAATTTATTTGGTAAGACTATACGTGGTGCTAGAGTATATTCTTTGGATAATCTTGAGAAATTTATTTCTGAAAACGATATACAGATAGCAGCACTTACAATACCTAAGACCAGAGCACTGGAGATTGCAGAAAGGCTTACAAAATCAGGTATAAAGGCTATTTGGAATTTTGCACATACAGACCTTATAGTGCCTTATGATGTTGTAGTGGAGAATGTACATCTATCAGAATCTTTAATGAGACTCTCATATAGAGTTAGCAATATAGATGCACCACCTTTTGAAGGTAAGTATGATTAAGGGAATCGGTACTGATATAGTTGAAATAGATAGAATATCAAATGCAATAAAAAAAGATTTTTTCTTAAAAAAGGCCTTTAGTGACATTGAAATTAATATGGCTGAAGCCGGAAATAGAGATAGTTTTCTGGCGGGTAATTTCGCCACAAAGGAGGCTTTTGTAAAAGCACTTGGACTTGGCTTTAGAGGAATTGGATTAAAGGATCTTGAAGTACTTAGAGATGAATATGGAAAGCCCTTTATAAAAATATGTAATATATCTAATATTCATTTAAAGGACATTGATGAAGCAAAGGTCCATGTATCTATAAGCAATACTAAAACATTGGCTATTTCAACAGTAGTAATAGAATCAGACTAATATGTGGAGAAGGGGAAATGAGAATTCTTGATGAAACTGCATTAAAATATATACCTGACAGGATAAAGAATGCAAATAAGGGTAGCTATGGACATGTGTTGGTTATTGCCGGCAGCAATGGTATGAGCGGTGCAGCTTTTTTAAGTGCAATGGCAGCATATCGTTCAGGAGCAGGATTGGTCAGAATATTTACTGTAAGTAAGAACAGAACAATTTTGCAAACCCTTTTGCCTGAGGCTATAATTACAACATATGATGAAAGAGAGGCATATGAAAACAAGGAAGGCTTTATAAGTAAGATGAAGCAATGCCTTGACTGGTCCAGTGTAGTGGTACTAGGTCCGGGGCTTTCCACTGATTATTATGCAAAAATTATAGTCGAATATGTATTATCTGAGTGCTATGTTCCTATGATAATAGATGCTGATGCATTGAATATTATTGCGGCTGAACCTTTACTCACAAAGTATTATACTGACAATATTATTATTACACCTCATATTGGAGAAATGTCTAGACTTGTGAAATCTTCAATAGAAGAAATACTATCTGAGCCTATAAAATATGCTGAGGAATATGCCGGTAAATATGGTATTACAGTAGTTTTAAAATCTCATCAAAGTGTAATAGCTGCAAAGGAAGATACTTTTATTAACAAATCAGGAAGTGCAGCAATGGCAAAGCTGGAAGTGGAGATGTACTTTGTGGTATAATTGCAGGCATGTTCTGTCTTGGTATAGATGATGATATGGCTGTAGCATTAGGAGTATTTATACATGGAATGGCAGGTACTCTCGCCGGTAAAAAGCATGGGGAGCATAGTATTATAGCAAGAGAGATTATTGAGAATATAGGAGAAGTGCTAAGTAGAAGGAAGAGAGATGGACTCATATAGACGAGCTTATGCTAAGGTAGATTTAGATGCTATAAAGCATAATTTGATGGTGACAAAACAAGCTTTAAAGAAAGATATGAAGCTAGCTGCTATTGTTAAGGCTGACGGTTATGGGCATGGAAGTGTACCGGTTTCATTATATATAAAAGATATTGTAGATTTTTTTTGCGTTGCAACACTGGAAGAAGGTGTTAATCTAAGATATCATGGCATTACAAAGCCAATTCTGATATTAGCATGTATTCCAAGAAACAGTTATAAGGAATCAATAGTATTTGATATAAGAGAATCAGTTTTTACATTAGAACAGGCTAAGAAGATAAATGAAGAAGCAAGGCAAATGGATAAGAAAATGTCTATTCATATTGCGATAGATACAGGAATGAATAGAATAGGATTCAAGCCGACAAAGGAAAGTGCTGAAATTATAAAAGAAATAAATGAAATGGAGAATATAGATATAGAGGGTATATTCACTCATTTTCATAGTGCTGATGAGAAAGACCTCACCTCAGCACTAAAGCAGGAGGAGTTATTTTCAGACTTTTTGAATATGCTGCATGATATGGGAGTCGATCCCAAAATAACACATGCTTCAAATTCTGCTGCCGTTGTAAATGGTATTGGAACAGGATTTGATATGGTTCGTTGTGGCATTACTATGTACGGAATCGCACCTTCAAGTGATGTGAATCTTGAAAATTTTGATTATAGACCTGCTTTAAGTATTTACTCTATTATTACTTATATAAAGCAAATCAAAGCAGGTGAATGTGTAAGTTATGGTGCCACATTTACAGCAGAAAAAGATATGGATATTGCTACAATTTCATTTGGGTATGCAGATGGGTATCCAAGGGATTTGAGCAATAGGGGCTACGTATTGATTCATGGTAAAAAGTGTAAGATTTTGGGTAGGATTTGTATGGATCAGACAATAGTAGATATCAGTAATGTTACAGATGCAAAGATAGGAGATAGGGTTGTAATTCTTGGTGAAAGTGACAATGGTAGAATTACTGTTGATGAACTTACAAAGGATTCTAATACATTTTCCTATGAATTTGTTTGTGGCATAAATAAAAGAGTACCAAGGCTTTACTATTTAAATGGTGAATATGTTGGAAAAAAAGATTACACAAGGGATTTATACACTATGATATAATAGTATTACTTGTGATATATCAGATAATAGGAGATTTTCATGGACGATGCTCATTCGGCATTATTAATTATTATTTTTTTATAGTTGTATTATTTATTAATTTTTTTCGATTCAATCTTTCAATTCGGCTATCAATGAGCTGAACAGTTCAGATATTGGCGAGGACAAGAGTGGTGAAAGGCTAAAATATTATTTAGAAAACTCTGATAGAGTGCTGTATTGTATGTATACAATAAATGTCTTATCGGGAATTTTTTTATAGGATGGTTCTTTGTAAGATCTTTTACCTACGGTATAAGGGATTTATTATCAAACTTACTACCGGAGACAATATCAATAGCTATTTCTATTTTTTTATTGTTCTATTGTTGTTTTTGTATTTTCTTTGTTATTTTTGGAATATCTATACCAAACAAGTTAGCAAAAAAGTCGGCAAAAGAGAGTGCCTGTATTTTTATGAATATTTCAAGTGCATTGATTTTTTTGCTGATACCAATTATTTATATTGTAGATGGTATTTCATATATTATACTTAAGATTTTTGGAGTAGATATAAAAGCTCAATCCGATACTGTAAGTGAAGAAGATATAATGAGTATGGTAAATGAAGGACATGAACAGGGGATTTTTGAGGGTTCGGAAGCTGAGATGATTACCAATATCTTTGAACTTAATGATAAGCAGGCCAGAGATGTAATGACTCATAGAAAAAATGTTGTATTTATAAATGGAGAGGATAGCTTACAAACTGCCATTGACTTTATGCTGTCATCAGGTAAAAACTCCAGATATCCTGTTTATGATGAGAATATTGATAATATTATGGGTATTCTAAATATGAAGGATGCCCTGATATGTGAAAATACAACAAATTATCAAAATACTGCAATTAAGGACATTCCAAATATTCTTAGGCCAATTACATTTGTTCCTGAGAATAAAGGTCTTGATACATTATTCAAAGAAATGCAATCTCAGAAAAATCATATGGTAGTAGTAGTGGATGAATATGGTCAAACATCAGGTATTGTTACCATGGAAGATATACTTGAAGAGATTGTCGGAAATATAATGGATGAATATGACGAAGACGAAGAGCTTGTAAAAGAGCTTTCAAATGGTTCATTTATAATGAAAGGGATGACTCCATTATCAGATATAGAGGATATACTTGATATAAAATTTGATGAAGAGGAGTTGGAAAATTTTGATACCATAAATGGTCTTATGATATCCGAACTTGATAGAATACCTGAGGATAATGAGAAATTTGATATTATAATGCATGGATATGAATTTAAGGCATTGCATGTATCGAATAAAATGATCAATACCATTAAGGTAACAAAATTAAAAGAGGATGAATTGACAGCAAATTAATTTCAGTATAAAATATATTCTTGGATTAGTAGATAAAGGAGATATTATGTCAGGACATTCAAAATTTGCAAATATTAAACATAAAAAAGAGAAAAATGATGCTGCAAAGGGAAAAATCTTTACTGTAATAGGTAGAGAGATAGCAGTTGCCGTAAAAGAGGGTGGACCGGACCCAAACAATAATTCAAAACTTAGAGATGTTATTGCAAAGGCAAAAGCTAATAATGTACCAAATGATACAATTGAAAGAGGTATCAAAAAGGCAGCCGGAGATGTAAATTCTGTAAATTATGAGCAGAATACATATGAGGGGTATGGACCAAACGGAGTTGCAATTATTGTCGAAACTTTAACAGATAATAAGAACAGAACTGCAGCAAATGTTAGAGCTGCTTTTACTAAGGGTGGTGGAAATATCGGAACTCCCGGATGTGTATCATTCATGTTTGATAAAAGAGGTCAAATCCTTATAGATAAGGAAGAATGTGATATGGATGCTGATGAACTAATGATGACTGCACTTGATCTTGGTGCTGAAGATTTCAATGATGAAGAAGACAGTTATGAGATACTTACAGATTCGGATAACTTCTCAGATGTTAGAGAAGGACTTGAAAAGCTGAATATACCTATGGTAAATGCTGAGGTTACAATGATTCCACAGAACTGGGTAACACTTTCTGATGAAGAAGATATCAAGAAGATGAATCGTATTTTGGATCTTTTAGATGCCGAAGATGATGTACAGAATGTATATCATAGCTGGGATGAATAATATGACATTACCAAAGGATCCGATTATATTACTATCATTTATAAATACAAAGCTTAGAGATTATAATTCTTCATTAGATGATCTTTGTAAGGAAAATGGTTTGAGTATGGAAATAATAAAAGAAAGACTTTCAGTGATAGATTATCATTATGACGAAGTTAGAAATCAATTTGTATAAGTATAGTGCAGAGATTATTCTCTGCATTTTTTTATATTTAAAAAGCCTTATATAAGCGAAAAGAGTGCTATATATGAATTTCTAATAGTTTATTTATAAGCATACAACTATTCGCAAAACTCAAGTTTAACGAATAATTATTATAGTTAAATATAGGAGCTACCATCGTATGGTAACTCCTTATAACACATATATTATTGAATCCAAGCTCCGTTTTGGTCTACCCTATAACCGTCAGGTGTTGTTGTATTTACATATAATGCACAGTTGGAATCAAAACAATACCACTTTCCATTTAGAAGAATCCATTGATTTGCCGCAATATATCCTCCTGCTTGTGCGTAATACCATTTATTATTTGAGAATAACCACTCATTCTCAGCTATATAACCGCCTCCTTTAGCGTAGAACCAACTATTATTTACTTTTAGCCAGCTATTTTCAACCAACTTGGAATTATCATTTATATAAAACCAGTGTCCATTATCCTTTACCCAGTTATTATTAACTATCTCATTATTCAAATAATAGCCCCAGCCACCGCTGCTTAGCTCAAACCATCTACCATTTGTTGAACTATTATTTGTAGTATCTAAAAATCCCCATGTAAATCTAGCTTTTGCTGAGCCTCCACCGGAACCTCCTGAACCACCTGATTTGCCTGAACCTCCACCGGAACCACCTGAGCCACCACCACTTTTACCTTTTGATGATGTATGTACAACTATACTACCGTCTTTTTTAACCTCTAATCCAGGTCTACCGAATTGCTTACCACCATACAGACTAAAGAAATCAACAGTATACTCAATAGGGTTATATGTATTTCCTGATCTGTCTTTTAGTCCTTCTATACGTACTTTGTACTTATCTCCGGCATTGAATTTTAATTTTGCATCAAAAACAATATTGTAATTCAATGTGCCAATATTTTCATAACTTACATTAAAGAACTCACCTGTATAACTATTATCATTCTTATCAAAGAAATAAGACTTATTGGTATTTAAATTTGTTAATGTGACATTTACATTATTTTTTTATTTGCAATATAATAATCACTGTTAAGGTTGATTGACCATGGACCATACATATATTCTACCGAGCATTGTAGCTGCAGGCCATGTAAGGAAATCTACGCTAGGGCCCACTACCACTTGGTGTACCAAAGAATGAATTCCATAAATCAGTTCCTGTATATATACAGTACATAGAGGTATATTCTATTGTATCCGGAGCAATGGCGATTCCAAATGATGTCTTTTCAAGTCCTGGGGATAATGCCCATCTTCTGTGACCTACAGATGCAATATTATTGGGGCTACCATCATTCATCCAGCCATATATTATAGCTTCTGAAAGAGTGTCATACCCTGTAGCAAGATTTGAATGACTTGCTCCATGTGAACCTAAATTATATAATTCATCTGATACCCCTGATTTTCTTTCAGGATGATGTGTAATACCACCAATTCCAACCATTAGAGTTGATGAAGCCTGTGCATACTTTTCAGTATTAATGTCATAGCTGACTTCTTCCAGTCCTGCAATATATCTCATAACATTTAAAGTATTTAATGCATTCTGTCTTGAAGCATCTGAGAGCTCACCTGCTATATTATTTTTATAATCAGGTCTAATATTCCATGTATCAGCCTTAGTAACATCAAATGGATGTGCTGCCAGATAAGATCTAATATCGGATTCAGATCTAAACTCAGCCATTTTAGCATTTGATGAAGTAGCCCAAACAAAAGATGTTTGTGCTGATACCTCCACACTTGCAAAACCGGCCAATGCAAAACCAATTGCACATAAGGACATTATTTTTTTCACTGCTTATACCTCCTATATAAGTATCTTTAATATTTCGTTAAAATTATATTATGCAAAGCATATAAAAGTCAATAAATGTAAATTAATATCATATAATTTGTTCTATTATATAATTAATCATACAATATATGTAATATATGATAAAAATATTAAGCAAGCTGCAATAATGCAGCATTTATTATAGCTGCACATACATTGCTACCACCTTTATTTCCATCACATATTATTGAAGGAATATTGCTTTGCTTTATAAGATTTTTAGCTTCTATTACATTTACAAAACCAACAGGAGCTGCAATAATAAAATCAGGTTTATATTTATCCAAAAGCTCGTGAATTCTTATAAGTGCTGTTGGTGCATTGCCCACTGCAAATATTATTGGAAGTTTTTGTCCATCACTTAATCGTTTTTCTTCATGTATCTGATAAGCCAAATCAATAGCTGCACTGGCTCTGGTAGTAGAATTTCTTGGCCAAAGCAATTGTTCTTTCTTCGGCAATTAGACAAAGTGGCTCTATACCAAATTTAGATGTTAATATTCTTTTATTTATTCCACTTAATGCCATATTAGTGTCTGTAAAAATCATAGCACCTGATCTGATGCAATCTTTCAAATTATCTAATGCATTATTTTGAAAAATAACATTATTCTGATAATCAAAATCAGCAGTGGTATGGATGGTCCTTTTTACAACTAAAAGTTCATCCTCTGTATAAAATTCAAGTCTGCCTTTATCCATCTGTGATGTAATGATTTCAAAACTTTTTCTCTCTATGTCTTCAGGTCTTATCTGTAACATAAAACTCCTTTTCTATATATTTTGGGTATCTAAAATATTAAATAATTTATTTATATCCAAAGACTCTTCCACTAAGTCTGCCAGCTTATCGTATTGTAATTGTTTATATACATCAAAGTCATTTATATTTTCTTCCAATATGACTTTTTTTTATTACTCTTTTTTTACTAAACCGGATATAAGAGCATCAACAAAATCATCATTTTCAAATATACCATGTATATATGTTCCAAGTACATTCATATTTACAAAGCCGCAATTATCAGTAATATCAGATTGTGTAAAATATAGCTCAGAAGCATTTGTAGTGCTGCCCATATGTATTTCATAACCGCTTATAGGTGGAATATCAAAATTATCCATAAAATCAGGAAAATTTATTATTTTAGTCTGTATCTGTCTTGTGGTTTTTTCTTTTGCAAATATAGTATCGAAGTTTAAAAGACTAAGTCCGGTTTCAGATCCCCCCTCCTCTACTTCAAACTTATCAATCAGATTATTTCCAAGCATTTGAAAACCGCCACATATTCCGATAATATTCTTTTTAGAAAGATTATCATAGTTAAAACCCATGCTCTTAAGCCATCTAAGATCATATAGAGTATTCTTTGTACCGGGTAATATAACCAGATCAGCATTATCCATTTCTTTTGGAGATGAAATGTATTTTAAAATTACATCCCTTCTCCTACCAAGTGGATTGAAGTCTGTAAAATTCGAAATATGCGGAAATCTGATTACTGAAATATTTATTTTATCTGTACAAAAATCAACTTTAGATGTATCAAGCTTCTCTGATAAACTATCCTCATCATCTATATCTATTTGAGTCATAGGAATTACACCTAAAATAGGTATATCAACATTTATTTTATTAAAATGTTCTGCAAGCATCTCAAATCCCGGTGTTAGAAGATTCTTATCACCTCTAAACTTATTTATAACAATACCTTTGATTCTACTTTTGGCATCATTATCCATCAATGCTACCGTACCGTAGATAGATGCAAATACACCACCTCTGTCTATATCGGCAACTAAAATAACAGGTGCATTTACAAGCTTTGCCAAGCCCATATTTACAATATCATTTTCATTTAAGTTTATTTCTGCAGGGGATCCTGCACCCTCTATAACTATGATATCATATTGATCACAAAGCTTATTATATGCCTGAAGTATATATGGAATAAATGCTTTCTTATTTTTGTAGTACTCGGAGGCATTCATATTCGCATATACTTTGCCATTTAAAACAACTTGACTTCCGGTATTTGATGTAGGTTTTAGAAGAATTGGATTCATCTCTACAGATGGTTTTATGCCGGCAGCTTCAGCCTGCATCACTTGAGCTCTACCAATTTCCATACCATCTTCAGTAATAAAAGAATTGAGAGCCATGTTCTGAGATTTGAAAGGAGCCACTTTATAGCCCATTCTTTTAAACATTCTGCATAGTCCGGCCACTAAAAAACTCTTTCCTGAGTTTGACATAGTGCCTTGTACCATTACAACCTTTGTCATATATTTTGCTCCTTTACAAGCTTTTTGATTGCCTCAAACAGTATCAAGTTTTCAGCTTTTGTACGGACTCCAACTCTAAAATATGTATTATCAAGTCCAATAAAGTCTGAACAATCTCTTACTATAATTCCTTCCTTTAACAAATCATCTGATAAATTTTTATTATATTTACAAAGTATAAAATTAGCCAAAGATGGAAAAACTGTTATTCCTATAGACCTCAGATTTATCTCTAAAATACTCTTTTCTTCTTGAATTCCATCAATCACATTCACCATATTTTGAGAAAGTGAATATTTGGCAGCCACAAGTGCCAGAGTATTTATATCCCATGATGGCGTAAGTTTTTCTAATTTTCTTATAATATGTGAATTATTTGTAATCAAATATCCAAAACGCAGTCCCGGAAAAGCATATAGCTTAGTAAGGGATCTAAGCATTGCTATATTATTAAAAGCAAGTAAATTTTTTATTTGTGAGCTCTTTTCACCGTCCACAAGGAACTCTAAAAAACATTCATCCAGTAATACAAATATATTCCTTGATCTACAATGTCCGATTATTCTACATAAAAAGCGAATCATCCACCATAAAACCTGTTGGATTGTTTGGATTTGTAAGTACTAAAAACATCAATATCATCAGATAATATATTAAATATATCTTCTTTTATCTTAAAATTTGGCATATTATAGTATATAATATTGCCATCTACTGATTCAGCTGCTAACCTATAGGATTCAAAAACTTGGTACAGGTATACAGATATTAATCCCTTTACCGAAGGTTTGGAATAATCTAAAAAAATAATACTGTTGGCACCATTCCCAATATATATACTGTATTTATCTACACCATGTTTTTGACTTATTAATGCCTTTATCTCATCAAAATTTTCATTAGGATAATGAATTAGAAGTGAAATAGACTCTTTTAATATCTCTTTTAGATTATTATCAAGTCCATACGGATTTATACTTGCAGAAAAGTCAATAAGGTTTTTACCATCTTTAGAATATTCTAAAATTCTACCTCCATGCATTTTTTGCCTCTCTAAACTCATGGCTGAAGTTTTTATCATAAAGCTTACTTAATTCAAATTCGTCTGCCAGAAATCTGCCTACATATACAAGAGCAGTTTTATTGATATCTGCTTCTTTTACTTCTTTTGCAATATTTTTAAGTGTAGATATTATAATTTTTTGATCTTCCCAACTGGCCTTATATACTACAGCTGCCGGAGTGTCCTCAGAATATGAGGTCATCAACTTCTTAGTAAGTTCATCAATACTTGCAATACTTAAGAATATAGCCATACTTGCCTGTATTTTTGCAAGATTTTCAATACTTTCGGATTCCGGCACAGGAGTTCTTCCTGCCATTCTAGTTAGTATTAGAGTTTGTGTAATACCCGGCAAAGTAAATTCTCTCTTTAATGCAGCTGCACCGGCAAAGACAGAGCTTACTCCCGGTATCACCTCATATTCAATACCTGCCATATCAAGAGCCACCATCTGTTCTCTTATAGCTCCATACATAGACGGGTCACCGGTATGTACTCTGGCTATGCTTAGTCCCTTTTCATTTGATTCAAATATAATTTTTAATACTTCATCCAAATTTAGATAAGCAGAATTAATAAGTTCTGCACTTTTTTTTATATCATTGAATAAATCCTTGTTTACAAGAGAACCTGTATAAATGATAACATCAGAGCTGTCAATTATTCTTTTACCTTTAATAGTTAAAAGCTCCGGATCTCCTGCACCAGCACCTATAAAATAAAGCATGCTATGCCCCCAATTATTAAATTAATTATCAGTAATACTACATAGGCCAGATATGTAATATTGTTTATAACTATGATATCCTCGGTATTTACCTTTGTCTGACCATCTCCAATACTTCTCTTTTTTACCAGTTTACCAAAGTAAAAAGCATCACCAAGTAACTTTGTATCAAAAAAACCGGCAATAACACTCTCAGTTTGACCTGCATTTGGACTGGAGTGAATATATCTATATTTACAAAAAAAGCTTTTACAGATCTTGTAAATATTTTGAATTCAGATTTTACTATAGAAATAAAGAATATCACAAAAAGCAGTGTAAATGCTGAGAATCGTGCCGGTAAAAAATTCACAATATCATCAAGTCTGGCTGCCATCTTTCCTATATAAATATACTTTTCACTTTTGTAGCCTATCATAGAATCCATTGTATTTATAGTTTTATATATTACAGGTAATACTAAAATCAGCCATGAAAACTCCATATTATAAAAAAGAGATATAACACTTCCCAAAGTAGCGTAAAGCCAAGGTGCTACAATACCGTCAGACATATTTTCAGCTAAAGTTTCTATAACAGCTTTTGTAATTTGTTCAAAATCCAAATTTTCAGTATCTCTTCCGACAATCATAGAAAGAGCTTTTCTTGAGCTGTCTATATCACCGAACTTTAAGGCATTATATACTTTCATACTTTCATATTTTTAGAGAAGCCTTTGCAAATATTTGAAAGAATAGAAAAAGTTTCGATTATGAATCCCAAAAATATAATTTATTCTGTATATAAATATATCAATAAAATATGCCAAAAAAATCCCCAAATTAAAATATTGAAAAATTACAATAAGAAAAACCTGAGAATAATTGTCCTAGTCTTGATTTAAAAAGCTTTTCTAAAAAAATTCAAGACCTGAAATACTGCTTCCAATAAATCTTACAAGATGTGGAAGTTTATGAATATCTCTAAAAAAAGAAATCTAATATAAAAACCACAAACAAATGCAAAATAATGAATCATTTTCTTTAAGGTGCAAGTGCAAGTACTAAAACAACAACCAGCTCAGCCAGTTGCAAAAAGTACCCTGCCAAATCACCTGTAATACCCCCAAATTCTTCAAAAGATTTCACTCTATAATATAAAAAAACTAAATATGTGGCAATTACACATAATAAACCATAATTCACATTTACTATAATCATAGCTACACTACTGATTACAATAAAAATAAGTAATACTACTCTATTTGTATATATCAAGCTATTGTCAGAGAATGCGAAAGCCAGTCCGCTTCCTCTGGCATTTTTAAAAACTATCAGGGATAATGCACTGTAGGCTCTTATGAGAATGTATGAAATAGCAAGTATATATATTTTTGTGATGTTATTAAGGGAGAGCATTGCTGCAAAATACAATAATATATATACCAAACCACCGGTTATAGCAAATGCCCCGGAGTTTGAATCCTTTAGTATAGCGAGCTTTTTTTGTTTATCCTGATTTGATCCAAGAGCATCCATTGTGTCCAAAAATCCGTCCATATGTATGCCACCTGTATATAAAATAGGAAGCACAGTGAGGAATGCTGCAACTAATATATGATTGACTTTAAGTTTATAAAAAAATATAGAAAATATAATCAAAAAAATCCCTTCTACCAAACCTACCATTGGCAAGAATAAAAGGCAATATTTCATATTTTCTTTTTCCCAATTAAAACTTCTTACAGGAAGTTTTGAATACATGGCAAAGGTGATTGCCATTGACTTTAATATATCTATCATTTTAATTTTCTATTATATGGTAGACCATAAACTACCTCTACCACCCTATCTGATACCTCTATTATTTTTTTATGTAAGTAAAAAAAGACAATCTATAAAGATATCCAATTCCTTACTTTGATTTCTTTTTGGTAGAAAATATATCATTCCCTACTATAAAAAAACAGAGTTACATCTGTTTTGCAAGCTCAATTATATCAGAAAAAAATCTTTTCTGTAATCTCTTTGAAGTCACTTTTTCATACCGTATTTATCGAAAATATTATTTGATAAAAAGATTCGTCAAATCCTCCAATAAAAATATTATTATTTAAAGACACATTTAAATGTTGTAGATTTCTTGGTTCTTCAACAGTAGTAAAATTTTTGTCAGCCCTTTGTAAAAGATGTTTTTCTATCCTTTTGCTTGCAATATTTCCAATGTTTTCCATAGTAGCAAGATATATTTTATTGTTAAAACTTTTAGATATAATTTCCTCAGCATATTTGGATTTTCCACTGGCTACTCCACCATAAATATAAACTATCATACAAATCTTTTATACTCTTCTATCTTTATGTCAGAAAAAGAAGCATTCTTTGTATAAATGTTTGCTATAAGATCAAGAAGTGAAAATAACATAGCACATCCACTGCCTTCTCCAAGGGCCAATGAGGCCTCTATAACCGGATTTAGACCTAAAACATCAAATATTATACCGGCTACAGGTTCGCGACTTAGATGTGAGGCAATCATATATTCTTGACAAAGTGGATTTATAAAATAAGCTAAAAGGGCTGCAACTTCAGAAATCACACCATCTATAACCACAGGTAATTTATATATAGCACTTCCTAAAAAAACTCCGGTAAGAGCAGCAATATCCAATCCACCAAGTGATGATAGTAGATCGAGTATTGATACTATTCTAATATTTAAATCTTTTGATTTCATGGAATCTAAAAAGAGTTTATCTCTAAAGCCATATTTATTTATGCTTTTATCTATTATATCTATCTTCTTTTTTAATTTAATATTATTAAGGCCTGCACCTCTTCCGGTCACATCTCCTACGGATAAATCTAAAAGTGCTGCTGAAAGTGCTGAAGATGTTGTAGTATTCCCAATACCCATCTCACCTGTACCTATTATAGATACATGGCTTTCCTTTAAATTTTCTACTATCTCGATACCTGTAAGTAATGCTCTTAGTGTTATATCAAAGGGCATTGCCTTTTCTTTTGAAAAATTATTGGTGCCATGCATTAACTTGTGATTAATAACACCCATTGAGTAGATATCTGTACCAAAGCTATCAATACCCATATCGATTATCATCAAATCAGAACCGGTACTTTTACATAGAACAGAAATACTTGAAGTTCCAAGTGCCATACTTTTTGTAACAGCCAGAGTAACTTCTTTACCGGATTGTGATATACCCTCTTCCACTATTCCATTATCGGCACACATAACAGTTATACATTTTTTATCTATGTTAGGAATCTCATTTTCAGAGATTGCAGATATTTTTTGAAATATCTTCTCAAACTCTCCCAAACTGTCCAGTGGCTTTGCAATACTGTCCCAATGTTTTTTAGCCATACTTTTATATTCGATTGAAGTGCTTGTAATACCGGATAAAAGTTTTTTAAGCCTTTCCAATAACTCATTTTGTATATTTGTTAAAACCGGTGGATTATACATTAGTTTTCCTCTCTAAATATTTAACTAAATTCTCTATTAAAAATTCATAGCCACGTAGATATATATGTGGAAATCCTGCAAATATATTTTTATTTGCATTTATACATCTCCATTCTTTGCTTTTATTTGCCTTAATAGCATGAGCATACTCACCATTATTTGTAGAGTCATAGTAATGAAACTCATGGCTGCGAATTTTTTGGTTCTTTTTCATTAATATACTGTCAGACTTTGCTTCTATCTCTATATATCCAAATCTTACAAGTTTTGGTGTTTTAAAAACTCTTCCATCTATTGCCCCTACGCCTGTAAAAGCTTCTCCATTATTATTTTCAAAACTCTTATGTAAATATATAAAGCCACCACATTCGGCAATAATAGGTATATTCTCTGCCAAAGCTATACTATTTAACATTGATGTGTTTGAAGATAACTCTTTCGCATAAAGTTCAGGATAACCACCTGACAGCCAAATAGCAGATATATTATCCGGAAGTTTCTTATCATGTATGGGACTGAATTTTACTATTTCAAAGCCATATTCTTTTAGTACACATATATTTTCTGTATATGTGAATGAAAAGGCCTCATCATAGGCAAAAGCAAGTCTGTATTTAGGCTTGTCAAAATTTGTGTATTTGGTTGATATGGTAGCGTCTATATTTATTCTAAAATTTTCTAAAACATCAAAATCCAAATGTTTTGATAGCTCAATAGATACCTTATCTACTATTTTAAATATATCTTTTTGTGGCTCATAAAGTCCCAAGTGTCTGCTCTCTATATGGTAGCTTTCATCAAAATATAAGAATCCAAGTAATATAAGATTTAATTCATTTATCTTTTCTTTCAATAAATCTATATCATAGTCAAGAGGTACTTTATTTATTATTACAGCTTTTACAAGGTGAGAAAACTTTTTAAGATATTCACCTACAGTCTCAATTTCATCTATATCTAACACTAAAACCACATCAATACCTATCTCTTCTGATACTACACAGGCACTACATCTTTTCCCTTCACCATATACTCCGTCAAAAAGTCCCATTGCTCCCTCTATGATGGCTGTATCACCTGTAAAGTTCCTATAAAACAAGTTTTTAAGTTCATTTGGCCTAAAATCAGGCTCAAGGAAGAACGGATCCAGATTTGTTGAGTAACTACCTCCTATTTTTTCATGATACATAGTATCTATGTAGTCAGGACCTGTTTTGTATATAGAAATACTTTCACCCTTTTTTTTTAATGTATTGATAAGCCCTAAAGTAATAAGAGTTTTTCCACTACCTGATTTCATTGCCGAAACCATAAAGGCTTTTTTATTAGTAGAGTTCATTTGTAATGATGCTCCTTTTTATAATATGTACAGAAAAATTATATAATAAAAATACTATTAAATAAAGAGCCTACCATGATGTGGCAAGCTCTAATTATACTCATAAAAAATAGGATTTAAAAATTTATCCTGGGAATTTTATTGCTCTATATACCATTTTCCATCATATTTTACAACTATAACTGAAGTTTCACTTGGAATATCTCCACCTGCACCACTAATTGTTACATGTACTGTTGCTCTGTCATGACTATCATTTGTAAATGAAACTTCATCTGCTGTAAATTTACAATCTTTATATGCATTTTGATTGGCGTAAGACATAAGACCACCTAATAGATCACTTCCGTCCATGTCAAAAAAATATTCGCTCATTTGTCCACCTATTGCAACAAGTGCAGCATATTGCTCCTGAAAAGCAGGTGTAAAACATTTGATGGCTCCATCCACATCTCCTGACTTAACAGCATTAAAATATTTCTGTGTAACTGCCTTTGCTGCCTGCTCATCATTTTGCATACATCCGGAACAAAGAACTGAAAAAGTAAATAACATTGTGAAAACTAATAAAAACTTTTTAACCTTATGACTATTCATACTAAGATCCTCCATAAAAATATTACATATAAACTTTAAACTTCTTGATATAATAAAAATATTAAATTAAATTTAGAATTTTATATACTCCTTTTATACCACTCCCCTTTTCACTATTTATATATAAAACCTCTTCAATAAACTAGCATTAATTGCAATCTATCTTATCTAGAATAGATGATCAAGGTATACATTACTAATATTATAACATTTATAAAGCTTATTTTTTTCTATATATTTAAGTTGAATTCATTATTTTTTTACTAGTGAATCCATGAGTGTTAAATAATATCATGGGAGTGTTGAAATTTATTTTTACTTATACTATATTGACAAAAGAGTAACTAAAAACATATCATCTAAATACCTAGTACTCTAAAAAGAGTTATAGAGTGAAATTAGATTATTAATTATAGAGGAGGTTTAGCAATATGACTTGGACATGTCCAAAAATGTGGAAAAAAATTCACTTAAGTGAGTATGATATGAAACGATGCAGTTGCCAGTCATCTCAAGTATGTCCTGATTGTAGAGGCACAGGCAAAAAGATTGAATTTCTGGGACCTAATACAGATTGTCCACGCTGCAATGGTTCCGGAAAAATATTTTATTAAATTTTGAAAATCAAAGTGACATTATTACAATAAAAAGTAATACGCCACTTTGATTTTTTAAAATTATTCAATGACTATTTATTGAGATACTCAATATATTCCTTTATTTTTTCTTCAAGTTTATCACGATTCTCAACTAAATGTGGATAAAATCCTGTTACACCATATGAAATCATCCTACAAAGCCCCGAAAATCTATATGCTGCCTCAGATGTTTTGTTGCCACTTTCTATTGCTCTTTCAATTTCTGCTATATTGCATACAGATTCCAGTGTTTGTCTTCCGGCAATCTTAGTATAAAATTTCCAGGTAGATTCCTCTGTGTCTTCTGTAGTCCTAGGTACTGAATATACCTTTTTCATATTTGCAACAATCTCATCTTTTTTAGATATCTCACTTTCTGCTTCATAGATATACGCCTGTAAGCCCCATATAGCTAAGATCCATGTCCAGATATTAAAATCAATCTTTGTTGGTATATCTATGTTTACAAGATTATATATATTTAAGATCTCAACTTTGTAACCATAAATATACAACCAAAAAGCTAATTCATATAGATTGGTTAAATCTTTACTTCTTGTAATTGCAAAACTCTTTGCCAGCTTCTTAGAAAGTTTTACTATATTTTTCTCTTTATATTTTAAACTAAGCTCTTCAAAATTCATTTTCACTCTCCCAGTCAAAATCATCTTCGTTGAAGTCATCTTCAAGGAAGCCTTCAATAATTCTCTCACTATGACTTCCATCAGCTTTTGTTTCAAGTAGTACCCAGTTTAAATCATCATCATCTAACCTAGGGTTTCCTTCGTCAAGAAAACTATAAAACCTTGATATTACAGCCTTTGTATAAATTTGTAAAAATCTATTAGCTTCTTCATCACTAAAGCAGTTATTAAACTTTTTTAATAACTCATTATCTTCTTCATAAAAGTCATCTGCAAGATCTAGAGTGCCTTCAATATCTCTTACTATCTTTTGCATTTCTTTAAATACTGACATTCTGGCAAATTGTGGAATATTCTCTGTAACTTCACTGTACGCAGCAGGTATATTATTTCTAAAACCTGCATTTTCCATCTTTATTACAAGATCAAGTATTGACTGTTGCTTTTCATTATCCAGATTTGAAATATTGGACAAATAAAATTCCCTAGCTCTGTCATCTAAATTTTCAGATTTAATTCTTGTTTGTAGCTGTTCTAATACACTCATAGAAACCTCCGATAAGTTGTTTTTGCTATTGATAAAATCAATTAAAAAGCCATAATTATTACATCTAATAATATATTTTTAATTTCCACCTTTTCATATTTTCCTACCAAATTTTAGCAATAAACACCATATTCTGTGCCATCATCATATTGTAAGGGCCTACCTCTTTTGACTTTGACACATTAATAGCTGTAATTTCTGTATAATAGCCTTTTTCTTTTGCAATTTTTACAATATCCGTTATCTGAGCAATGGTTTCCATAGTTATAGCTGAAATTACAATTGTAGGATTCTTTTTCGATGTAAATATCATTTCCATCATACTGATAAGCTCTCCACCGCTACCACCTATAAATATTTTATCAGCATTAATTATATTATCAAGTCCGTCAGGTGCTTTTGCATGTATAAGTTCTATATTTTCAGCACTGAAATTATGAATATTCTTTTGTATAAGTTCAACTGCTAGAGGATTTTTCTCTATGGCATACACCTTTCCATCATAGGCAAGTCTTGACATTTCGATACTTACTGAACCACTACCTGCTCCGATATCATAGCAAATACTATCAGTTTGAATATCTAATTTACTCATTATTATTGCCCTGACCTCAGATTTTGTTATCGGAACTTTATCCCTGACAAATACTTCATCAGAAAGTCCAAAGCTAATAGATTTATCAGCATCAGGATTTGATATGATCATGCAGTTTAGATCAGATATTTCCATATCCAAAAACTTTGATGCATTTGCCTTTGTTATTCTTTCATTATCATAAGATAGATTTTCGCCTAAAATTATATCAAGTTCAAAGAATCCAAATTCGATAAGTTTTCTACAAATCTTCTTTACTCCATCAGCTTTAGAAGTGATTATAAAAGTATATTCATTTGAGTCGATATTGTGGTATAAAAGCTCTTCCTTACCATGGAATGATAGTATCTTCACCTTTGAAATATCAGTATTTGTTTTTGCACATAAATAGCTTAAGCTGGATATTCCCGGGAATGTATTAATCTTACAATCTTTGAAGACTTTCCTATCTTCTATTGCGGCATTCAGTCTTTCAAATAGCTTAATACTCCCGCTAAAAAGTGAAATATCACCACTAAATACTACGGCTATTTCATTGCCTATATTTTCTTTTATAATTTCAAGAATTTTTTCTGTATTATATTCTATATAGTATAGCTTGTCTGCAAAAATCTTCTTTAATAATTTCTACTATCCTTCTTGCACCTATTATAATATTTGAACTTTCTATTGCTTTATAGGCTGCCTTTGTAAGAAGATTAGGATTTCCAAGCCCTATTCCGACAAGATTTATATTTCTCATATTTATACCTATTTTAATGATTTTTATATAACTTTTCTAATTCCACTCTGCACTCTTCTACAGAAATACCTTTGATTTCAGTCTTTGGCATAATAATTATTGGAATACAATCTGTATTTTTTGCAGCTTCAATTTTTTCCTCAAAGCCTCCACTTCTACCGGATAATTTACTTACAAGATATTTGCAATCAAACTCTTTTATAATTGCTTCATTCAAATTTTTAGAAAAAGGGCCCTGCATTGCTATAATATTTTTTGAAGATATGCCGACAGATATACAGGCATTTATAGAGTCAACACTTGGAAGCACTCTGGGAAATATTCGATATGAAAGTTCACTGAATGCAGCTATTTCCTTACTACCTGTTGTCAGTAAAATATTTCCATCTGTATTTAAAAGATAAGAAACAGCCTCAGCATTGCTTGAAAATTCAAGTGCTCCATTCAAAGCAATGTCCATATCTTCACGTTTTATTTTTAGAAGTTTTACTTCTCTTTCCAACTGACTGATAGCTGCTGCTATATTTTTCGAAACTTCATAGGCATATGGATGTGTAGCATCAATGACATATAATATATCATTATTCTCTATAATTGATATTATCTCATCTATATTTAATCTTTTATCACTGACTTTAACAAATTTAAAAGTTGGTAGAACTTCTTTTCCATATTCTGTAGCTACACAAAGTATAGTAGGTATTCTAAGACTATCACAAAATATAGCAAGTTCTCTTCCCTCAGTTGTACCTCCAAATATAAGAACATCATTCATTAGAGTATCCTCTAGGTGTAACCATTTTATTATCAATTACTTTTGTCATAGAATTACCTATGAATACTGTTTCAAACATACCAACTTTTACATCCTTAAGCTCTAAAAGACTATAAATTGTATATCCTTCGCCATCTCTACCTATATTCTTTGCTATAGCACATGGAGTCTTCTCATTTTTATACTTTAGAAGAATTTCACATGCCTTTTGCAAATAATCTGCACGTTTTTTACTACCGGGGTTATATAGACAAATACAAAAATCTCCTATAGCTGCACATTCAAGTCTTCTTTCTATCTTCTCCCAAGGAGTCAAAAGATCACTTAGACTTATTACGGCAAAGTCATGTATAAGTGGTGCACCAATTATTGCAGCACCTGAAATAGCTGCTGTAACTCCTGCTATAGTACTTACTGCAACTTCTTTATAATTAGTGCTATACTAAGCATTAAACCGGTTAAACCATATACTCCGGCATCACCGGAACAGACCATAGCTACAGTCTTTCCCTTATTTGCCTCCTCAAATGCAAGGACACATCTTTCATATTCCTTAGTCATAGGTGTGGACATACATTCTTTATCAGGCCATATATCCTTTATAAGTTCAGTATAAACTGTATAACCTATTACAATGTCACTTTCTTTGATTTTTTTAATAGCTTCAACTGTCATCTGTTCGTACTTGCCAGGTCCCATACCTATTATATAAATTTGTTTCATTTTAATCCCCTTACAATAATAGTTGTGAAATATCCGCTACTTTTTGGAAGATTTTCTATACCTACAAAGACTCTCTCATCCTTCATACCACAGTTTTCAACCATATAAACCTCACAGTGAGGCTTTTTAAACCTGATATATTCAACTAGATTTTCATAGCTTTTTCCTGATTTCATAAATACCAAAGTACCACTAAGGTTAAAGGCCTCTTTAAATGAGTAGGAAGAAGGTATGACATGCAATTCCTCGTCTGCCAATGTTAAGGGTATACCAAGCTTGGCGGCAGCTGCACTAAATGATGTTATACCAGCGATAGTCACAACCTTTACATCTTCGTTTTTTAGCCTATCTGCAATATATGAATATGTTGCATATATTCCGGGATCACCAAGAGTGAGAAGAGCTACATCTCCATCTTTTAATAATGACTTTATCTGTTCAGCTATTTTTGTATGTGCTTCTTCCAAGACATACTGATCTTTAGTCATTGGAAAATCAATACAGACTTTCTTCTTTTTGGTAATCTCCGGCATCACTTTTTTTGCAATACTAAATGCAATGGAGCTATCTTCACTCTTACCTGCAAAACATATTATTTTTGTTTTTTTTATGGCATTTAACGCCTTTATGGTCATTAGCTCCGGATCACCCGGTCCTACACCTATACCATATAGTTTACTCATATAAGATCTCCTGTATCTATGATTGTCACATTGTCACTAAATGAGACAATTCTAATTTTAAAACTGTTTTTGAATTCATTAATATTTGCAAATCTGTTTTTATTAAAAAAAATTTCAGCTTTAAATGCACGATTATAGGCATAGTAAAGCATTTGATTTGCAATTATATCAAAACATTTTTCTAGTCTATTTTCTTTTATTACTGCTATAGCACCTGTAGTAGTTTTTTGTTCAAGTACCTTTGAAACAATAGACTCCAGTAATATAAAATTCATACCTTCTCTTAAAGCTAATTTGATTATAGCAGCTATCAATAGTTCAAGGCGTGAATCTGAATCATTTGAATGTGTATTCATTATTCCACCTGATAGTTTTATTAACTTGCCAATATCTCCACATAGAATAATCTCCTTTGCATCATTTGATATGGCATAGTCAATGCTTTCACCAATAAAATTACTAATTATTGCTACTTCACTACTGCTAATGGTAAAGTTATTCTCTAAGAATTTTGCACCTATATTCCCGGGGGAAAGGTATATCTTTTTATCTATTGAATTTTTTAGTCTAAACTTTATATCAGCCTCTATAGTTTCTAAAAGTGCAGTTTTACTCATAGGTAACACCAGACCTGAAGTACCAAGAATTGAAATACCGCCAACAATGCCAAGCCTTTCATTAAATGTCTTTTTGGCAATATCAGCTCCATCTTTTACACTGATGGTGATATTTATAATACCACAGAAATTAGTGTTTTCTAAAACTTTGGAAAGATTGTCAATTATCATCTGTCTTGGAACAGGGTTGATTGCGGGTTCACCCTTAGGTAACGCAAGGCCGTCTTTTGTAAATGTACCCACACCCTCTCCGGCAAAGAAACGAAAATCCAAAGTATTCTCATTTTTTATAAATTCCAGCCTAGCACTAATTAAAGCTCCGTCAGTAACATCAGGATCATCTCCGGCATACTTTATTACACCTGATATATACAAGTTATCCTCTGATTTTGAGTACTCTATTGGCACACTTAATGCTATACCTATAGGAAGCTCTACATCCACCATATCTTTTTTTTCATTTAGATAAAGATATGTTGAAGCTATTGCAGCAGCAGTTGCTGTAGTGCCTGTAGTGAAACCATATCTTTGCTTATTATTATTTTTTATATTAAATTCATCAATTGTCATATCATGCCTTTGGTATCTTAAAGCTAAACTCTACACCATCTGATATATTTTTTACAGCAACACTACCATTATGTGCTTCAACTATTGCCTTGACTATGGAAAGTCCAATACCGCTGCCTCCATACGCTCTGGAATGTGCCTTATCTACCTTAAAGAACTTTTCCCAAACATTGCTTATATCCTTTTCAGGGATAGACTTTCCTGTGTTAAAGACACTAAAAATTATACTATCACTATCATAGAATACATTAATTTTAATTTCTCCAAAGTCCTTTACATGGTATATTGCATTGCTGATATAATTTGTAATTACTTCTTCTATCTTGAATTCATCGGCAAACATGTATATATCCTTAGTGGAGTCAAATATAATATTTACATTTTTCTCACCTATAAGTATTGATATTGATCCCAAAACGCTAGTAATAAGTGATGTGACATTGAAGTTTTCCTTATGTAAGATACTGTTTCCTGACTCAAGTGAAGAAAGTGTAAGAAGCTGTTTTACCATCTTATTCATCTTTTCACTTTCATCCATGATTACCTCGGTATAGTACTTTCTGCTCTCCTCATCCTCACATAATCCTTCATTTAGTCCTTCTGCATATCCTTGAATAAGTGCAATTGGAGTTTAGCTCATGTGAGACATTAGCAATAAAATCCTTTCTCATCTCATCTATAGCTTCTTTTCTTTTAATATCTTCTTTTAGAAGCTCATTTGCTTCTTGAAGCTCCTCTATTGCATTTTTGAGCCTGTCTGACATAAAGTTCATATTTTGACCAAGTGTCTGTATTTCATCACTTCTGTTTCCGTTATACTTTGCAGTGAAATCAAGCTTTCCCATTTTATTTGATATTTCAGCCAGCTGTAAAATAGGCTGTGTAATCATCTTTGCAATGACAAAGGTCATGATTACAGTGATAATAAAACCGATAATTGCCATATATATAAGAAATCTGTTTGATATATTTACACTTTCTTTCAAACTGGCTACCGGAGTGGACATAATAACTATGGTCTGATTGTCGCTACAATATCCAAATCCTTCTATAAAGGAACTCTTTTGCATAGTCTGATGAAGTATAATGGCATAATTATCATTTTTATATAATATATTTTGATATTTATTACCTATGAAACCGTCTTGAATTCTGCTTATCAGACCGTCACCTTCTCTTGCTGATGAATATATGGCCTTATTTGTAAAAGAATCTACCAAAAGCAATGGTTATGTTATATTTATTTGAATAATCTATAATAATATTTTTTTAAGTCTTTCATTAATAACAGATTTATCACTACTTTCATCAATGATATGCTGGCCTGAGGATCCAATTTTCATCACCTCATCATCTATTTTAAGGTATGCCTCCTTTATCTCACTTACCTTTTCATTTTGATAAAACCATGGTAGTCCAAAATTATTTAAAATACCTATGGAAAGTAATAGTATCGAAATAAGAATCAATATTATTAATGTTATCTTCATCCGCAGAGAATGACTGAATTTCTTTATCATATATACCTCTCTATGACTTAACATTGGAAGAAAGTTCTATTATAAATTCTGACTTTCCAATGGATTTTCCAAAATTTTCCTTACAGTAACAAATAAAAAGCTTCTGTCTGGCTCTTGTCATTGCAACATAGAACATCCTTCGTTCTTCCTCAATCTCATCAACACCCTTTGCTTTTTTATAAGGTACACTGCCCTCATTTACATCTATAATATAAACAATATCAAATTCCAACCCCTTTGAGGAATGAAAGGTCATAAGTCTTACACCATTATCATTCTCATTCGATTTTTTTCTCGACTCAATTAATTCTTTCTTATACTCTTCCATGTGAACAAACCAGTCGTTAAATGTATTATACTCAGACGCACTGTTTTCCAAATCGCCTAAAATAGTATAGCAGTCATCACTTTCTATACCATTCATATCACAATACTCTTCTATATACTCATCATATCCTACTACAGTCCTTATATATCTAAGAGCAGTCGAAGGTTTCAAATTCTTTATGGTTCTTAAATGCTCTCTAAGTTCTATTATTCTCTTGATCATGTAGCTTTTATCCTCGTAATAGTCAAATAAAGTCTCAATATTTGCCTTTGATGAGGAAAGTGAATCCCTGCTTATATATCGGTTGGGTTTGTTTGAAATACGAAGTAAATCTGTCTTATTTCCCATATTTAGAGCAAGTTTTATATAGGATATAATATCCTTTGACACCCAATGTTCAAAAAGATTTGGTATAGCATCTCTAATAGTAAAAGGAATATTGTTTTTCATCATTCTTTCTATTAAAAGCCTTGGGGAAAGGTTGGTGCGATAAAGCACCGCAATATTATTTATATCCTGGTTTGCTTTTATATATTCCCTGATATCATTAACTATAGTATTTACCTCAGAAAATGGATTTTTAAATTCTATCACAGATACAGGTGCTCCAGATCCATTCTTTGCTGTAAAAGTTTTTGGAAATCTCTTACTATTAAATGATATAAGTTTAGTTGAAGCATCAACTATTTGAGTACTGGATCTGAAGTTAATATCAAGAAAAACTTTTGAAACATTTCTAAAGTCTCTTTCAAAACCGAACATTATCTCAGGTCTAGCCCCTCTAAATCTATATATGGACTGATCATCATCCCCTACAACTGTAATGTTTTGATCTTTTCCCGCCATAAGTTTTATGATATTATATTGCAAAAAATTTATATCCTGAAATTCATCTACTAAAATATATCTATATCTGTTTTGTATTGCCTCTAAAATATCCTTCCTTCCATTTAAAAGCTCATATGTCAAAGAAAGCATATCTTCAAAGTCCAGTTTATTTCTGACTTCCAGTTCAGCCTCATACTCTCTATATAATTTTTTAAAAACATCACTTGCAATACTGTTTGAATAATAATTTTTTATGTTAATATTGTCCTGTTTTATAAGTGCTATTTCGTTTAAAAGATTACCTGATAGATTGTTAATGTCCTCATTCATAATAGAGTTTTTCTTTATCAAGTCTTTTATAAGTGAATACCTTAGCTCATCTGAGGCAATCTGTTCAGATGTAAAACCATAGGCAGTCTTTAAGAGGCTAAAAAACACTGAATGGAATGTACCAAAAGTTACAAAGCTTTTGTTGTAGAGTCTTTCAAATCTGTCTTTCATTTCCTTGGCTGCAGCCCTTGAAAAGGTTACAACTAAAATATGGGCCGGGTTTATACCCAGCCCCTCTATAAGATATTTTATTCTATGTGTGATCACAAAGGTTTTTCCGGAGCCGGGACCTGCCAATACCATTAAGGGACCTGCCCCATGCTCTATGGCTTTCTTTTGATTACTGCTGTAATTTATCAATTCCAATCTTAATCCTTCTTATTGATTCATCTTTTCCGAGAACTTCCATAATCTCTGTAGCACCTGCCGGAGTCATTTGCTTTCCTGAAAGTGCTGTTCTTATTGGCCACATAATAAATCCTGTCTTATATTCATGCTCCTTACCAAATTCCTGTAAGATAGCAAAAAGATTGTCATTTGTATAATCTTCTGTACTTTCAAGAAGTGGCAATACCTCATTCAAAAGAGATAATGAATTCTCAGAATTTGTTTTCATCTTCTTATGAGTATACATTTCTATGTCATACTCAGGCAATTCCTCAAAGAAATCAATATGTGAAGAAATTTGTGGCAAAACTTCTATTCTAGTCTTTACCATATTTGAAATCTTCTTTAAATCAAGAGGCTTTTTAATCACTTCCTTAATATAAGGTTCTGCAAGTATAAAGAAATCCTCCTCGCTCATATTCTTTAAATACTCGCCATTCATCCAAGAAAGTTTAACCATGTCAAAGACTGCAGGTGATTTCGAAATATGCTTATAATCAAATGCCTTTATAAGCTCATCTAATGAGAATATTTCTTTATCATCTTCCGGTGACCATCCAAGTAAGGCTACAAAGTTTACTATAGCCTCAGATACATACCCCTGTTCAATAAGATCCTCAAATGATGAATGCCCACTTCTCTTTGAAAGTTTTTTATGCTCTTCATTTGTTATCAAAGGACAGTGAACATATGTAGGTACATCCCAGCCAAATGCCTCATATAATCGGTTGTACTTAGGTGATGATGAAAGATACTCATTTCCTCTTACAACATGTGTGATTCCCATAAGATGGTCATCTACAACATTAGCAAAATTATAAGTAGGATATCCATCAGACTTTATAAGTACCATATCATCAAGCTCTGAATTATCTACTGTAATATCACCATAAATATCATCATGGAATGATGTTGTACCGGTAGTTGGATTATTTTGGCGGATTACATATGGCATACCGCTTTCAAGATTTTTATTTATCTCTTCCTCAGACAGTGAAAGGCAATGCTTATCATATTTCATGATTTCCTCTCCATTCACATTTGATCTGAGTGAATTAAGTCTTTCGGGAGTACAGAAACAATAGTATGCCTGCTTCTTTTCTATAAGCTTTTTGGCATACTCAAGGTAAAGCCCCTGTTTTTGTCTTTCACTCTGTACATATGGACCACAACCTCCATCCTTATCAGGACCTTCATCATGAATAAGTCCTGTTTCTGCCAGGGTTCTGTAGATGATTTCTGTGGCACCTTCGACATATCTTTCTTGATCTGTATCTTCTATTCTAAGTAGAAAATCTCCACCCTCATGCTTTGCAATTAAATACGCATACAATGCGGTTCTAAGATTTCCAACATGCATTCTTCCTGTAGGACTTGGTGCATATCTTGTCCTTATCTTTGTCATAAATGCTCCTTATCTTTTTATTTAGTATGATTTTATATATTTATGGCGTTATCTCAAACTTATAGCCCATGCCCCATACAGTTTTTATATAGTCACCTCGCTCACCCATCTTGGCACGAAGTTTTTTTACATGGGTATCAATGGTTCTGGCATCTCCAAAATAGTCATAGTTCCATACTGAACTGAGAATCTTTTCACGGGACAGTGCAATTCCTTTATTTTCAATAAAATATGTCAAAAGCTCATATTCCTTTAGACTGAGTTCAACCGGCTTTTGATCTATATAAACACTGCGTGCAATCTTATCTATCTCAATCGCACCGGCTATAAGTTTTTCTTCGGACTCACCAAAAGTTCTTCTAAGTACTGCCTCAACTCTGGCTACAAGTATCTTAGGTGAAAAAGGCTTTGTAATATATTCATCCACTCCAAGCTTATATCCTTCAAGCTCATCTCTTTCTTCACTTCTTGCAGTCAACATCATAACCGGTACTTTGGAATACTGTCTTATAACTTCTAATGTCTCAAAGCCGTCAAGTTTTGGCATCATTACATCTAATAGAATAAGCTTTATATCCTTATTAGAATCAAAGACTTTCAAAGCTTCCTCACCATCTTCAGCTTCCAAAACTATAAATCCTTTAATAGAGAGAAAATCTTTTACAAGTTTCTCATTCTGGCTTCATCATCAACTACCAGTATCTTTACATCTTCCATATAATCCCCACAACAGCATAAATATTAAGTTTACTATTCGCTCTTTATTATAAGTCCAAGTTCCTTAAGCTGTGCATCATCCACTTTGTCAGGAGCATTCGTCATAAGATCTGACGCATCCTTTACTTTAGGGAATGCAATAACATCTCTTATAGAGTCAGCCTCAACCATAAGCATTACCACTCTGTCAAGACCATACGCAAGTCCTGCATGAGGTGGTACGCCATACTTGAACGCATCAAGAAGATAACCGAATCTTTCCTGTGCAACTTCTTTTGAAAGTCCAAGTACATCAAACATCTTTGCCTGAACATCACCTTGGTGGATTCTTACTGAACCTCCACCTATCTCAGTACCGTTAAGTACAATATCATAAGCCTTTGCCCTTACTCTACCCGGATCTGAATCAATATACTGCCAATCCTCATCCATAGGTGCGGTAAACGGATGGTGCATTGCCTTAAATCTATTTTCTTCCTCTGACCACTCAAGAAGTGGGAATTCTGTAACCCAAAGGAATCTGTAGTCATTCTTCTTTAAAAGTCCAAGCTGACTTGCAAGCTCAACTCTTAGAGCACCAAGAGTATCCCAAACAACCTTATTGCTGTCGGCAGCAAAGAAGAGCATATCTCCGGGTTTAGCATCCATAGCCTGCTTAAGACCTTCTATTTCAGATTCAGTCATAAATTTTGCAAATGAAGACTTGATATTTCCATCAGACTCGATAGCCATATATGCAAGTCCCTTAGCTCTGTAGCTCTTAACAAACTCTACAAGAGCATCTATCTTCTTTCTTGGCATGCCTGCCTGGCCTGTAGCATTGATACCTCTTACACTGCCACCGGCTGCCAAGCATTCTTAAATACTGCAAATTCAGAGTTTGCAACAACACTTGAAACATCCTTTAATTCCATACCAAATCTAAGGTCAGGCTTATCTGAACCAAATCTGTCCATAGCTTCCTGCCATGTCATTCTCTGTATTGGAAGTTTTACATCAACATTAAGTACATCCTTGAAAAGTCTCTGTAAGAGTCTCTCATTTACATCCAAAACATCATCCACATCAACAAATGAAAGCTCCATATCTATCTGAGTAAACTCAGGCTGTCTGTCTGCTCTAAGATCTTCGTCTCTATAGCATCTTGCAAGCTGGAAATATCTGTCATATCCGGATACCATTAAAAGCTGCTTAAAAAGCTGAGGTGACTGTGGAAGTGCATAGAAACTTCCCGGATATACACGGCTTGGCACAAGATAATCTCTTGCGCCCTCAGGTGAGCTCTTTATCAGTGTAGGTGTTTCAATCTCTAAAAATCCGTTTTCTGCAAGAAAGTTTCTTGTAGTTGTAGCCACCTTACTTCTTACCATTAGGTTTCTTTGAAGGTCAGGTCTTCTAAGGTCAAGGAATCTGTACTTTAATCTTAGCTCTTCCTTTGTTTTTGAATCTTCCTCTATATGGAATGGAGGTGTCTCAGACTCTGAAAGTATCCTTAGTCCCTTTGCTCTTACCTCAAGCTCCCCGGTCTCAAGTGATTCATTAAAAGCACCATCTCTCTTTTTCAATATTCCGGTAACGGCTATACAGAACTCCTGCTTAAGCTTCATGGCTTTGTTAAACACTTCGCTGCCACATTCATCTTCTTCAAAAATGATCTGTAAAATACCTGAACGGTCTCTTAAATCACAGAATATAATTCCACCTTTGTTACGGTTCTTTTGAACCCAGCCCATTACTGTAACTTCATTTTCAAGTGGTGCATTGACCACCTCTGCACATCTATGGCTTCTCTTTAAGCCAAGCATTGATTCTGCCATTTTTATCTCCTCACTATTTTAAAGCTTCTCTATAAAATTCTTTAAATTCTATATATCCTTGTTTTTCAAGCCCCTCTTTTTGGAACTTCTTATTCTTATTCATCTTTGAAACCAAGACGATATTTCCTGCTTCTCTAAGAGCTGATGCATCTTTTAATATAGATGTTAATACATTTGCATCAATGTTCTTTTCATAAAGGAATGCAATTTTTTTACTTTCATTAGGTATCTTAAATCCTGAGTCCATAAGTATTGTGATGATTCTTTCAAAACCGATAGAAAAACCGCATGCAGGTGTATCACTTCCTGTGAATTTTCCAATCATCTTGTCATATCTTCCGCCACCTGCTACTGAACCCGAGAATCCCTCCATACTTACTTCAAAGATCGTTCCTGTATAGTATCCCATACCACGAACCAAAGTAGGATCAAACTCCAGTGAAAAATCATTTTCTTTTACATCCAGTACTGTATTCATTATCTCAGATAGGCTATCCAGTACACCATCTTCAATAAATCCGTTCAAACTTTCCTTTAAAGATAAAAGAGCCTTTGTGTCATTAGACAATCCATCAAAAAGATTTAGATACTTCTCACATTTATCCGCTCCGTCAAGCTCTATCAATTCTTTTCTGACGCCATCAAGTCCTATTTTATCCATCTTATCAAGGATAATAAATACATTACTTATATTATCTTCTGAATAGCCCGCAAAAAGTGCCATTGCCAGAAGAATTCGTCTGTCATTGATTCTTACAGTGAACTTCTTTCCCTTTGCAATCTCACTAAGCGCCTTGGTTGTAGCAAGTATAAGCTCTATTTCTGCAAGATTTGAAGCCTCACCAAGTATATCTATATCACATTGCGTAAACTGTCTGAATCTACCTTTCTGAGGTCTGTCGGCCCTATATACATTACCTATCTGCAAAGCTTTAAATGGATTTGGAAGATTTGCCTGATTATTTGAATAGTATCTGGCCAGTGGTAATGTAAGGTCATATCTAAGTCCTGCATCTACCAAATCATTCTCATCCTTAACATCATCAAGCTTTAATTTTTCTCCCCTTTTTAGAACCTTGAAAATAAGCTTTTCATTGTCACCACCCTGCTTACTTAAAAGATTTTCAATATGCTCCATAGCCGGAGTCTCTATTGATGTAAAGCCAAAACTTCCATAAGTCTTTTTTATTATATTTATCAAATAATCCCTGATAATCATTTCCTCAGGGAGAATATCTTTCATTCCTGTGACACCTTTTTTAATCAATGCCATGCATACTTTCCTTTCTCATTATCATTTCATCAAGTCTTTCTATATAAAGTTTTGGATCCTTGACATTTTCGATTCTCTCAATTCTGCCGTCACCAAATACTATCTTACTTGATGTGCCTGCTCCACAAGCTATGATAGTCTGTTTTTCTTCCATAATCAATATATTATAGAGACATTCTTTACCCGGCTTTGAAAATCCTATATTTTCAAGATTACCAGCCATATTCTTTTGTCTATATAAATAATATGGTTGCAGTCCCAAATCTGCACAAGTATCGGTTGCTGTATTTATCATTGATAAAATAAGATCATTGTCCATAATCTCTCTTTTATTTTCTGTATTTAACCTGGCTGCTCTCTTTAATGCAAGAGAATGTATAGTAATAGATTCAGGATCAAATGACTTCACCTTGGTAAAACTGTCAATAACATCCTCCAAAGTCTCACCATTTAATCCGATTATAAAGTCCATATTTATATTTTCAAATCCGACATCTCTGGCAAGCCTATAACTTTCATATATATCTTTAATGGTATGCTGTCTTCCAATAAGATCTAGCGTTTTTTGCTGCATAGTTTGTGGATTTATAGAAATTCTATCCACTCCTGCCACTTTTAACGCTTCGAGTTTTTCTCTTGTTATACTGTCCGGCCTTCCTGCCTCTACAGTTAATTCTAAAATGTTTGAAAGATCAAAATTATTCTTTACAACATTTAAAATCTTTGATAATTGGTATCCTTCAAGTGAAGTCGGTGTTCCACCACCCATATAAATTGTTTGAAGTTTTTTATCCGCATACATCTTTGATACTGCTATAAGCTCTTTACAAAGCGCCTCAATATAAGTATCTGTATCTTTCTTCCACTGTGTAATGGAATAAGATGTAAAAGAACAGTATAAACATCTTGTCGGACAAAAGGGTATGCCTATATATAAGCTATACCCATTTTTTTATAATCTACCTTTTTTTAATATATTAAATTCATTTTTTGCCGTATCAATACAAAGCTTAATTCTTTTATCTCCTACCAGATAGATATCTTTTAAATGCTTTTTTATATCTTCCAAAGGCATATTGTTTTCAAGCATCTCCATTACTATCTTTGTAGGTCTTATACCGGTTAGCGTACCCCAAGGAAGATCTGTATTTCCAAAATTTAATAGATTTTTCATATATATTTCTTTTTTTAAATCATTTTTTTGGTATCAAACTTGGTTTCTCTAAGCGGAGAAATAAACTCCAATACATTATCTTCACTTTTTATTTTGATATTATAACTTTTGCTATCCTTTGATAAAAAAACAGTGAAAGTATTGAATCTTCATCTGTATAAATATATTTTTCACCGGGATAAAATGCCATCAAAAGTTCTCTGATATCCTGTTCAAAGGTCATATCCTCTAATACAAGTGAAATCATTTATCTATCCCATATCTCTTTATGTAATCTGCAACAGGATTATATATTTTTTCATGACCTACAGTAGTCATTTCCATATGTCCGGGCAATATATTTACATCCTCCGGCAATGTAAGAACCTTTTCATAAATAGATCTTACTATTGATGGATTGTCACCTCCATAAAGATCTGTTCTACCACAATCCTCCCTAAAAACTGTGTCACCTGAGAAGAGTATTTTTTCATCTTCCATATAGTAACAACCTGAACCTTTTGTATGCCCCGGAGTTGCTATAAATTTTATATCCTTACCAAGTAGATGGATTATGTCACCATCTTCCAATAAAACATCAGCTTTTGTAACATATCCGCTACCTATAAATGAACTTCCTCCGGATTTACGACTGTCTGAGAGCATTTCCTCATCGAACTTTGATATGTAAACTTTAATATCATATTTTGCCAATAAATCATTTACTGCCATTATATGGTCAAAATGCCCATGTGTAAGCAGTATTGCACTTGGTTTTAATTTATGTTCTTCTATTACATTGATAATTTTATCGCTCTCTGCAGACGGATCAACTATCAAACATTCTAAACTTTCTTTATTATATGCTATAAACACATTGGTCTGTACCGGACCAAGTGGCATTACATATACTCCTATTTTATCCATTAGCCTGTAGCCCTTTCAATATCTATTACACCTGCAATCTGTCTCATTTTTCCTATAAGAGAAGTCAGTTGTTCTCTTCCCTTTATATCAAAGACCAAATTGATGGTGGAAACATCTTGTTTATTTGTTCGTGCATTCATATTGTTGATAGTAATATTATTTTCACTGAAGATTTTAATGATATCAAAAATAAGTCCTGTACGATTATGAGCGTAAATCTGAAGCTCTGTCTGGTATTTTTCCTCCAGTTTAGAATCCTCAAATTCTTGCCATTCAGCGGGTATAAGTCTTGTTCTGTCATCCGAAGGAAGGTTCATTACATTTATACAGTCAGTTCTATGTATAGATACCCCTCTACCTCTTGTAATAAAACCTACTATTTCATCACCGGGAACAGGATTACAACATTTTGAGAATCTTACTGCTATATCTTCTATCCCCTTTACGGTGATACCATTTTTAGATTTTTTTCGAATATTGGTATTAGCCGCATTATCACTAAGGCTTTCCAAAAGAGCAGATTCTGAAATATCTTTTTTAGCAACCTTCTTTTGCTCTTCCTGCATCTTATTGATGACTTGGCCCTCTTTTAAACCACCATGCCCTAAGGACGCCAAAATAGAATCCCAGTCTTTGATGGCATATCGTTTCATTACCTTTTCCTGGAACTGAGGTTTATTGATCTCAGGCCAGTTTATTCCCTTGGCTTTACAATACTTTTCAAGCAATTCCTTACCACGAATTATATTATCTTCCTTTAATTCATTCTTGAACCACTGTTGTATCTTGTCCTTGCTTGATTTGACTTTATAATATTTAACCAATCCCTACTTGGTCCTTTAGAGTTTTGAGAGGTTATGATCTCCACTCTGTCACCGCTTTTTAGAGGGTAGTCAATATTTACAAGTTTTCCATTTACTCTGGCACCTACCATCTTATTACCTACAGCAGAGTGAATGGAGTATGCGAAATCTATGGGGTTTGAACCTGCAGGCAAGTTTTTAACATCACCATTTGGAGTAAAACAATATACGCTGTCTGAGAACAGATCCAAATCGCTCTTTATAACCTTAAGATATTCAGCATTGTCTGAGGTATCCTTTTGCCACTCAAGGATTTGTCTTAACCAGTTCATCTTAGCATCTTCTGAACCCTTTGCGACAGATCCGCTTCCACTCTCCTTATATTTCCAGTGTGCGGCAATACCGAACTCTGCAGTCTTATGCATTTCAAAGGTTCTTATTTGTACTTCAAAAGGCTGGCCGGTATCAGATATTAATGTGGTATGCAATGACTGATACATATTAGGCTTTGGCATTGCTATATAATCTTTGAATCTTCCGGGAATAGGTTTGTATATTTCATGTGCCGTACCCAATGCTAAATAACATGCAGCTACATCCTCTACAATTATTCTGATAGCAAATACATCATAAATCTGATCCAAAGTCTTATTTTGATTTACCATCTTTTTATAAATAGAAAATAAATGTTTTACCCTACCATTTATTTGAAACTTTATTTTTATTTCTGACAGATGTTCACTGAACTTCTGTATTATATAGTCTACAAATTGTTGCCTTTGTTCTTTTCTAAATGCCAACTTTTCAGATAGATCATAGTATACATCGGGATGTAGATACTTTAATGAAAGGTCATCCAGTTCTACTTTTATTTTGGAAATACCAAGTCTTTGAGCAATAGGGGAATATATATCCATAGTCTCCCTTGCTTTTTCCTTTTGCTTTTCAGGCTTCATATATTGAAGTGTACGCATATTATGGAGCCTATCGGCAAGTTTTATAAGAATAACTCTAATGTCCTTTGCCATAGCCAAAAACATTTTTCGAAGATTTTCAGCCTGCATTTCTATCTTATCATTTTTTAGAGAAAGCTGTGTCAGCTTTGTAACTCCATCCACAAGATTGGCAACATCCACTCCAAACATATCAGACAACTCTTTAAATGAAATAGCAGTATCTTCGATTACATCATGTAAAAGTCCGGCTGCTATAGTCTCTTTATCCAACTCAAGCTCAGCAAGAATAATGGCAACACAAATAGGGTGAATGATATACGGTTCACCTGATTTTCTCTTTTGATTATTATGTGCTTTTTTTGCCAACTCATAAGCTTTAGTTATCATAGAGATATCATCTGAAGGATGATAATGCAATATGATATTTATAAGTTTTTCATGTAAACTTTCCGGTGATGTGAAATCAGCCGGTTTATCAATTTGTGTTTCTATATTTTCATCTAGAAAGTTATACTTATCTTCTTTCATTAAACTCCTTACTCTTTGTAACAGCTGTTGCCCAGGTAGACTCATATAATCTTATATTATACGAATATAATGAAAAAAAAGCAATAATGCCAAAATAAAAAGAGACGTGTAAAAATGAATTTATATTTTTACACGCCCTACATTTTATTAAAGAATCGTTACATATCATGGATTGCTCTACGGCTCTTTTATACTAACATTTTATCTACATTTACCACAGGCTTCACAAGCACTTGGCGTAACTGCACATCCACCAAGTGCTGTTTCTCTTAGCTCAACCGGCATTCTCTTTCCAACTTTATACATAGTATCAAGCATTTCATCAAAAGGTATTAGCTGAGTTATACCTGCAAGTGACATCTCTGCTGCAACCAAGGCATTGGCAACTCCTGCAACATTTCTATTTTGACAAGGATATTCCACAAGTCCGCCTACCGGATCACATACAAGTCCCAACATGTTCATAAGTACAGTAGATGCCGCATCCAGACATTGCCTTGGAGTACCTCCCATAAGCTCAACAGCACCTGCAGCAGCCATAGCGGCAGCTACACCCATCTCTGCCTGACATCCTCCAACTGCTCCTGCAACTGTAGCATTTCGCATTGCAAGATAGCCTATAGCACCTGATGTGAACAAGGCATCAATTATCTTTTCATTAGTAATATCATACTCATCCTGCATTGCCAAAAGCAGTCCCGGTACTACGCCTGAAGATCCTGCTGTAGGTGCTGCCACTATAAGTCCCATTGAGGCATTACACTCAAGTACAGCCATAGCATACATCATAGCTCTGCTAAGCATAGATCCGCCTATATTTTTACCCTGCTCCATATGTTCATGTATATTTCTCGCCTCTCCACCTATAAGACCGCCCATAGATTTCATTGGAGTCTTTATAGGTGTTGTTGCAGAGTCTCTCATAATTTCAAGAACTCTATTCATTTTATTTATTATTTCTTCTTTTGAACTTGTGCTTTCATCACATTCTCTTATCTTCATTATTTCAGAAATTAATAAATTGTTTTTATCACAAAGTTCCAAAAGTTCTCTTGCATTACTAAAATCCATAAAATCTCCTATTGAACTATCATAACCTGTGATATATTTTTGTTTTTAAATAACCCTACCTTTATATCATCCGGAATTCTTTCATCAGACTCTATAATAGTATATGCCCTATTTCCCCTTCGACTCTCTATAGAGTTTCATAAATGCGATATTTATATTATTCTCACTAAGTGCCTTGGTAATATAAGCTATAACTCCGGGTCTATCCATATGTACTGCTATAATGGCACTGTACTCACCTGAGAAGTCTATATCTACCTGGTCAATCTTAACTATCCTAACCTTTCCACCACCTAGTGACTCACCTCTGACTGTAACCTTTCTGCCTTCTTCATCTTCCATACATACATCAACAGTATTTGGATGAATCTCTGTTAACTCACTATTTGGTGTGAATTTATACTCAATTCCTCTCTCACTTGCAATATGGAATGAATCTCTAATTCTTACATCATCTGTACCAAATCCCATAAGTCCACCAAGTAAAGCCCTGTCTGTTCCATGTCCTTTATATGTATTGGCAAAAGAGCCATATAATATAAACTCCACCTTCTTAGGGTTGCCACCAATCATTTTTCTTGCCAAAAAAGATATCACACAGGCACCTGCTGTATGTGAACTTGACGGCCCAATCATATTTGGACCAAGTACATCAAAAATACTGATAAATGCCATTTTTATCTCCTATTGCTTCTTCAAAATATCATTGAATTTCCTACTAAAAACAAAATTCCGTTTGCTTTATTACTACTATTTTAACATATAAAACACTTTTAGTTAAACAAATTATATAAAACTATGTATTTAATATAACTTAACTATCTTCTTATATTGTTGTGCAAAACCTAATTTATATTTAATGTTTATTTTCACTATTTTAATGTATAATATAATTGAATAAAACATTTATTTATGGAGGTAAAATGAAAAGATTATTTTTATATTTAGCAATTATTTCACTCCCTATAATTACTGTGGGTTGTAAAAATAAGGATAATTCTGATTTGAAAAGTATTATGACAACAGCTTCAGCTAATGGCTCTATGTCATCTACAACCATTGCCGCTGAAAGTTCCACAGATAATAAAACTTCTGAAACAAAGGCAGATACTAAAAAGACCACATCAAAAAATAGTATTACTGAAACTTCACAGAGCTTTACTAAGGATAAGTCAAAAGTCTCTTATCCTAAGCTTGGTGGGACTAATTCTAAATGAGAATTCTATCAATACAATGATTGAGGATAATGCTAAGACTGCTCTTAACTCACTATCTTCAACTCCTGACAGCAATACTGAGATAAATTATAGCATTAAAAATCAAAGTAGAAACAGAATGAGTATAGTTTATACCGGAACATCCAAAGACGGTAGTAACAGTAAAAAAGTCATTTTTACAAATAATATTAATCTTGAGAATGGTAAGAGTATAGGACTTTCAGATTTTGCAGATCCTCTTACTATTGCAAATTATGTACTATCAGATGATGTAGTACTTGAAAATGCAAGTAACTCACAAGCTGCCGGTTTTGAGGAGTATAAAAAGACTTTGAGTGTAGATATTTTAAAAACACTTTTTGAAGATGCTGATTTTCCTTTGGTAAAAGAAAACGATATAAACGAAGGATTCCCAAAAGTATTCTCCTATGAATCAGGTGGAGATATCTTTATTTCAATGCCGGTTTCACATGAACTTGGAGATTATGTACTTATAAAATATTCTCCTAATACTAAATAATACTATGTACTTATATATTTTTTTGAACTATAATAATAAAAGTTTAAAATTAGATTGAGGTGTAAAATGTCAAAAGTTTATATTAATAAGCATCCATTAGTTCAACATAAAATATCAATATTGCGTGATAAGACTACAGGAACCAATGAATTCAGATCACTTGTTGGTGAAATTGCAATGCTGATGGGATATGAAGCATTAAATGATCTACCTACTGAAGAGGTTGAGGTTGAAACTCCGCTCGAAACTTGTATGACTGAGATGATTTCAGGTAGGAAGATGGCAATAGTACCGATACTTAGAGCAGGTCTTGGTATGGTAGATGGTATTCTTAGTCTGGTTCCTGCTTCAAAGGTCGGACATATAGGACTTTATAGAGATGAAAACACTCATACACCGGTAGAATACTACTGTAAGCTTCCAAGTCCAATAGAGGAGAGAATCATAGTTGTAACAGATCCTATGTTAGCAACCGGAGGTTCTGCTATAGATGCCATTTCTCAGATCAAAAAGCATGGCGGTAAGAAAATAAAATTTATGTGTATCATTGCAGCTCCTGAAGGTCTTAAAGCTCTGGAAGAAGCTCATCCTGATATACAAATATATGTAGGTCATTTAGATAGACAATTAAACTCTGATGCTTATATATGTCCCGGTCTTGGAGATGCAGGCGATAGAATATTTGGAACAAAATAAAGTTTATAAAATAGGGGAGCCACACTTTTGTGTGACTCCCCATTACTATGCTTTGCTATAGATTATCTCCAAGCTCCGCTTTCATTTACATGATAACCGTCAGGTGTACTTTCATTCTGATACATTGAACCTAGAGGTCTAGATTTTATATCTCCAAATTCCATCTACCTGTAGCATTATCAAAGAACCATGTCTGTGCAGGTGCTGTTGGATTCAAGTAATAATACTCTCCACCAATCTTGCTCCAACCCGTATGCATTGCACCACTGTTTGGATCAAGATAGTACCATCTGCCATCCTGGCCATCATAATGCCATCCCTTTACCATCTCACCAAAGAATCCATCATGATCCATTGATAAATAATACCATGTATTATTATTTGTATCTAGGAACCATCCTGAATCCATGATGCTGTCATTTCCAAAGTGATACCACTCAGACTTTGTTCTTCCTTCATACGTGTAGGTCAAGTAAGCCCAACCTGTAACACTTCCACCATTTGTAAGGTTGAATTTCCATTTGCTACCATCAGGGTTAGCCTGAGCCTCAGCAGGATTTGTAAGCTCCCAATTACCGTCAAGACCAACTCTTATACCGGAGTTCTGTCCGGTTGACTTTTTGCCGGCACTGCCTGAGCCACCGCCTGAACCTCCACGGCCACGACCGCCGCCTGATGAACTACCGCCACCGGATGTACTTCCTTGTGAAGCTCTAATTGCAGCATTAAGTGCATCAAGTTCTGCTATTAATTCAGGTGTGGATGACTTTCTATTTGTTCTATCAACAACAGCTTGTGCAGCATCTATTGCTGTCTGAAGAGCGGCTCTCTTTGCAGGATCAGTAATTTTACTTAGCTGAGTTTTTGCATTCTGTATAGCAGCCTTTAGATCAGCCTCTGCCTGTCTACGTTCATTTCTATCATTAGAATAGAACAGATATAATGTCAAATCTTCTGTTAATCTTGTGGTTGGATCATATGCATTATAATTATCCCTATCTGTACTCAGACCCTCATAATGCCATGTAATACCATTATTATCTACAGTATCACCTTGAATATATGAATTATATGATGCAGCATAGTCCTCTACTACATCTGTCTCAGGTATTCTAAGAGTTGCTACAAGAGTATTAGCTCTTAAATCTACTACCTTTACTTTATAGTAAACCGGCTTTGTATATCCAAATACATATGTCAATCCTGCATACATATCCTGTCCAAACTCACCTGTATATAAAGGATCTGCTGTTGTACTGCTTACCCTTCCTATATTCTCTTTTTCAAGAGAAGCTGCGTTTGAAGATGTAGCTAACTCATGTAGCATATAATTCTTAGTAAAATCCAAAGCACCGGTATTTATCCTTACATCATCAAGGTGTATATCTCCTGAAGGATCAGTGTATTCAACCCAGCTGCCTGTAGGATCCATTTGTTCTACAACTATTCTAAACATATACTCAGGCTTATAAGTCTCTGACAATGTATCCGCTACTATTTGTTTAATATTTGCAGGAACTGAATCTTTCTTTATAGAAATTCTCATTCTACTACCTGCAGGAGGATTTATACTAGGTATAGTTACACCAATATTATGATCTGATGAATTATTTCCTGTCCAGTTTTCAGTGTCCCATATAGTTCCATTATTATAAAGTATTTGTAATTTTACGGGACCATTTGGCATTGTAAATACTATTTTATTACTTGCCGGAGAAGTCGGGCTTCCATTTGTTCCCTGTACCACAGTTACTCCTGATGCAGGTGATATAATCTTCCAAGTATAGAAGCTATTACCGAAAGCATCACCTATTGGTGCCACTATTTCAACCGTTTTACCCTTTTTTACACTATTAAGATCTGCTTCTGTAGCTGCAACTCCAGCTATTTTAACACTTTGAATAAGAGGTGTTGCAGGATTAATAGCAAAAACATCCACTTTAAACTCACTTATTCCAAGGCCTAAGTTCGATGTATCAACTGGCAAATCTGCACCAGCTGCTATTCTATCAGCTATAGTATCAGGTGATCCTGTTGCTCTTGTTACCACATGATATATGGTGTCAGGATCAAGATTATTAAATGTAATAGTTCCATTGTCTGCACTATCAGGTGTTGTAAATGGATATACTATATTTCCGGCACCATCTACAAGAGCATACTCTGTATTATCTGCTGTAGGATTTATTCTAATACTAGCCATTCCTGTATTTGTAGGATCTGCTGTTACTAATGGTGTTGGTGCTACCGGTATCTGCAACTCTAATGGATTTGCTGAAACATTCGCAGCAGGTATAGGTGAGCCTACAGTTGCACCTGAACCTCTAAGTGCTGTATATACTCTATAGTTATTTCCTGGAGTAAGGAAATTACTTGTAGTAGTATTCTTGATAACACCTCCACTACTAATCAAACTAGTACCAGATATTATCTTCACAACATTTCCTGCATCATCAGTCACAATATAATCCAGAGCCCCTATTATTGGTGATGGATTCATCTGATCAATTAATATCTGTGGTTCTCCTGTAATAGTATTCAAATACTCAGGTTGTCCACTTCCACCTACTACAGCCTGAGGATCATATGCTGCTGGAATTATATCTGATTCAACGTATACTCTAAATTCTTCACCATCAGTTATTACTCTTGTCGGATCACTACTAGGATCTGTATTTGGAAGTATTGTTCCTGTACTATCTATCCTTAACATCTCCCTATTTGAACTATCATACCATACTATATTGTAATTAGTTCCAAACGGGTGAGCATTTAATGCTACATTTGAGCCCACATCTGTATATGTTGCTAAATCGGAAAAATGCACAGCAGTTAAATTTAAAACTTCTAGATCGTTTACATTTATATTTGTATAATTATCTCCTGATATAATTTTATACTTATTATACTTACTGTTATCTTTTTCAAATACAGCCTTAATATCCATTTGTACATTAGAAGCTCCACTTGCACCTGCTATAGTAAATGTCTTAGGTAAATCTGTATTTGTGAACTCTTGTCCAGCTGCACTTCCATCTTCATATACCCAATTCTTAAAAATATAACCCGGATCTGCTACAGGTATTGGCAAATCATCTTCTGTAATCTCTACATCAACTGCTCCGGCTGTTGCACTTGCTTTTCGTTCCACATACTTTTCATCTGTTGGGTGTTGAGCAGTGTCATACTCGCGTTGGCTTCCACCATCCATCACTTTAATTGTTCCACCCATATCAGTTGTTGGCTTAATAGCTACAAGCTGCCCTAAGTCTCTTTGGTACATTACCTTAATAACTGCTGATTCACCTGCAGTACTTGTCTGTCCGATTTCAGATTTAGCATAGTCGGCACTTACAAATGTTACACTTGGTAAATTACCTGATAAATAGTTATCTCTCCAAAGCTGGGAATCTGTAGGATCTACGCTTATATCTGTAGTTCCAAACTTATATCCTGTGAGCTTTGGTATAGGTAGTTCTGCATTCGTATTTCCTAAAGCAGCATCCACCTTTAATACAATACTATTTCCATCCTTGTAAAATTTAGTAGGAATATGAGTAGTTGAATCATAACTATCTTCTATAGTGGCACCTGTATAACCTGTTTCCTTAGTTGCTGCTATAACCTTATCTGTAATATTTGTACCATTCTCATCCACATACTCTACAGAAACATTGGTATAGTACTCAGGATTTGGTAAGTATGCATAATATATAGACACACTCTGATTTATCATCTTACCATTAACATTATAGTTGGAATTTCTTCCTCTCAACTGACCACCGGCATCATTATAATTGGTAAGATCCAATTCTGAACTAACATTAAATGTCTTATCACTTTCTGTAGGACTTGTTGAATTTGTTGGATTTATGTTTGCATCCACCAGACCTTTATCACTAAAATCTCCCTCTGCAACTCCTGCTCCTGTATTCTTTGCTTTCGTGAATACAACTGTTACAGGATGTGCATCTGCTAAGCTTGTAAATGTCGGATTTATATTATTATAAATATACTTAATTGCACCATCTGCAGCTGTAGGGGTTCCTCCATAAGGTGTAACTGTAGTAGCTATCATATATCTTGGAGGATTGGAATTGCTTGATTTTATCTTAGTTGTATCAAAACCTATAGCATTTGTTCCTATAGGTAATTCTCCTAATACATTCTTTGTTACAGTAGTTCTTTTCTTTCTTGAAACTTCTTTACCGTCTTTATCAAGAAATACATCCCAAACATTCAGATTAAAATTTTTATTTTCATCTACGCCATATACAAAGTTTATTACCATATCCCTATTATGGGCATTTCCACTAACAAATTTTCTGTCAGGGTCAAACTTCATTGCCACATTATTCTCTTTAGCATAATGAGCACCAGTAGGTAATGTACTTGGATCAGTAGGACTAGGAGTCATACTATCAAAGACTTCTACTGTACGTCCATTATTACCATTAACTGCTTCAGACTGATTAAGAAGCTTATATCCTAAAGGTAGATCAGCTTTAGCAGTTATGAACTTTCCGGCTTTAAATGCTATAGCATTATCATCAGCTATTCCCGGTACATAAATGTCATCTTTTCCCTTACGTGTAATCCAATAGCTTGCTATATTACTACCATTATCTGTTAATAGAGCCTGATAAATAATATTATGTTCTTGGAAATATATAGAATCTACCCTATCTCTGTTGTTTCTACCATTAAGTGCAGTATCTCTCCAATCAGAAATCTTATATCCCTTGAGATCCATATCGCTTTCCCAATCTTTTGGTTTGTTTACATTTTTATTAAACCCATTAGACCAGTATGGCAATCCTATAGTTCCATCAGTATTTACCACCCAGCTTGCAAGCGTTGACTGAGCCTTTACACTTATTTTCTCACTCGTAGAACCACTAAGTTCTATATTATCAACTATACCACTTACTGCGGCATTTCGTGATTTAAAATCGAAAATAAGCTTTGAATTCGCCGCATGTGCCGGCATTGCCGGTGCCAGCATAGCAAATGCCATGCCGGCAGACAATACCATAGCTAATTTTGCTTTTATTGTCTTTCTTTTCATTTCTTCTCCTATGTCACTTAGTTCCAAATACCATTTGCATCTACGCTATAACCGTCCGGAGTCTTCTCTCCTGCATACATAGAACCATATGGTCTGGCACTATTGTTCAAATAGTTCCACTTGAAAGCATTGGCATCCCAGGTATAGGTATCTTGTGGAGTATTGGTATTGAAGTAATACCACTTTCCACCTATGTTTTGCCATCCGATAAGCATTTCACCATTTTGGTTGAGGTAGTACCATCTACCATCTTGCTTATCTAAATGCCATCCTGTATCAAGAATACCTGTATTATCATTCATGTAATACCATTTATTTGTATTTGTATCTTTTACCCAGCCCTTTACCATCTGTCCAAGCTCAGGACCTTCTGTAGTATTCATATAATACCAGTTACCATTCTTTGAGTCGTATACCCAACCTGTTGCCATAGTTGAGCGAGCATCAAAGTAATACCAACGGTATATTTTGTTTCCGGCTTCATCATTGAAAACTATCATACCCCACATATCATTGATAGGTGTTCCTCCGTTAAGTACGAATGACCATCCACCTGTAACACTGTTTCTTTCCCAGTTACCATCCATACCAAGTACGAATGATCTTGTGTTGCTGTTCTCATTGATAGCTGTACTCTGTGTTGACTTCTCTCCCGGTGTCAGAAGTTTACTTCCTCTACCACTTGAAGAATTACCACCACCACTGGCACCACCGGTTCTTCTATTTCTTTCACCTGCTCTACCTGTAGATGTATTTGAATACTTGTCAATAAGTCTTCTAAGTGCATCTATAGCCTGCTGAAGCTCTGCATAGTTTGCCTGTCTGAGATATGTAGTTCCATCAGGAGATACAAGATCTCTTGCCTGTCTAAGTGTCTCAAGTGCATGTGCTATAGCTTCATTGATTTCAGCTACCTCAGCCACCTTAAGATATGGGTCACCTGTAAGAAGCTTTGCCTCTTCTATAGTATCACCAAGATCTACTCTTGCCTGTACCACTTCTTTTCTGTTATCAGTATAGAACGCATAGACTACTGTCTTCTTTGTTACAGGGCTTGTTGTATCATATACTGAAAGCTTATCTTCCTTCTTTGACCAGTTAACATAGTCATACTGTACACCATAGATATCTTCAAATGGTGTTACAAGTCCATTTGCTACATCATTTTGTGCATATGCTGTAACTACATCATAGTCTGTTGAATAATAGCTGTCCTCAACATTTTCTTTTCTTCTTACCTTGAATTTCTTGTAGAAGTTTCTACTTGTATCATTCAAGTATAAGTGATCAAGTACAGGCTTATTATCTACAAATGTTACCTTAAATGTCTTTGAGTAAACAAGTACATATGAATGCTGTAAGTTACCTGTGAACTTTATAAGTCCGGCATTGTTTGCTACATCAGTTGTCATTGTTACTTCTATTGGTGTGATATTACCTAAGCTGTCAGGTGTCACATCAAATAACTGATAGTCAAGCTGGTCTACATCCTCTGCCGGTAACTGTGCTATCACATCTACCATTGCATTTGATGCTGTTGCTATTATGCCATTGTTTACAAGTCTTCCATTTACATATCTCTCAAGTTCGATATCAAGTCCATATGCAGCGGTATGTGCATCCGGATGATCTACACCTGAAACTGATACCGGTTTTACAGCTGTTTTCTCATTTGTCTTTGCGTCTCTCTTATTGAATACTACCTTATATTCTACTGTTGCACCATTTGTACCGATAAGTGATCTGTCAAGTGGTGTTGTCAGTTCATGTGCAAGTCCCGGAATCTGATCCGGAGTAAGTCCAAACTCTCCAACACCTCCACCTCTTATTGTCTCTGTAAGATCTGCATCATCTCCTGCCACCTTAGTTGGCTCGTATACAGCCTTTAAAACAATATTTGAATTTGAAAGAGTAAATGTATAGTCAGCCTGTGTTATCTTTCCGCTAATTCCTACTGCTCTTCCTGCAAGTATCTGCCAATATAGGAAGTTCTTGCCATTTGCATTTATAGGATCAGCATGAATTGCCACTACCTCTCCTGCTTTGCTTCATCATAAGTATCATTTCCTACACTTGTAGTTCCTACTGATACTATGCTTCCTTCCTTGGTTTCTACGACATACTTAGGTGCGTCTGCCATATCACCAGGATTTGCAATTATCTGATTTCCATCAGGAAGCTTTGTAAGTGGGTTTGGAATAGTGCTATCGCCCTTCTTTCTTGCCACCACTGTGTAAGTTTCATTTGGATTTAAGTTGTTGAAAGTAACTGTTGAAGGATTCCTTCCTACCGGAGTCATCCATCCATTGTCACTTCCCGGATACTGTACTACATTTCCATTCTCATCTATGAGTGCATAGTCTGCATCAGGATCTGCAGGATTGATAACGATCTGTGCCATACCGTCATTATCTGGATCGTATCCTATATTGTAGTTATTATCTACTGTTGGAATATATACATCCTGTGGTGTTGATACAGATGTACCTGTAACATTTGAAACGGGCTGTCCTACTGTAGCCTGAGTATCAGGACTTCCTTCCTGTACATTGTAATGTGCTCCGGGGATAAGATTTGGAACTACTGTTCTGTTTCCTACTGAATCCCCAGGTACTACTGCTACGATATTTCCATCCGGATCACTGATAACATATACATTACCGGGTGTTGTACCGTCTATTACTATCTCGCCACTTCCGTCATTTCCTATATGTCCTGTTGGAGTGATAGAACCTATACCTCCAAATACATTTGGATCCTGACTAAAGAATGCTGTATATGTTGCATGGTTTGTAAGTGTGCTTGTTCCCTGCATGAAAGCTCCGTTTGAATCCTTCCAGCCGTTAAACAAGTAGTTTGCTACAGGTGTGGCTGTTGGCAACTGTCCTGTTATCTGACTCCATGTATAATCATATGGAATATGAAGTGTTGCAGGAGCTGATATTGAACCATTGCTTCCTGCTACGAAGTTAATATCAATCCACTGATTTGGATCCTCTACAAACTTCGCATAAAGTGTAAGCGGTGCTGTATCTGTTGGGAATGTATCTGTTGCATTTACCGGCTGTGTTGCTGCCGCATCAAGATACCATCCATCAAACTTATAATATCTACTTGGTGTAACACTTGGGACATATCCATCATTCTTTAACTTATCAAATGTATATGCATTTGTATTTCCGGCAGTGCTTCCATCATTTGCTAAGAAGCTGGTAGGTGCTCCTGCAGGTAGGGCATCTACACTACCATTATTGTTTGGTGTATTTGCTACTGCAAAGTTGATATCTCTCCACTTAGAAGCATCATGATTTAGTAAATATTGTACTACAACACCATTTCCTGCTGTAGGCATATTTCCTGTTATATTTCCACTTCCATCTACAGCAACTGTTCCCGAACTTGCCGGATCAAGATTCTCTACTAGTGAAGTTCCATATATATATCCATAAATTTCATCTGTTATAGCAAATGGAAAGCTTACTGGATCTCCCGGTACCATAGGTCCATCTACTTTGCTATGAATGAAGCTATCATTCCTCTCATGATCTAAGTATCTTCTTACAACATTCATGCTTGCATCAACAGTATACTTAAATGTAATAGTAACATTCTGATTTGGCATAAATCCTGAAAATTTTCCAAGTGTACTATCATTGTCTCTAACCATTGCACCAGTAAGACCTACAAAGCGATCTGCCGGAGTTCCTAGGGCTAAATCACTTGGATCTGGAGTTACGTCTACTGTCATACTGTCATAAGTATAACCTACTATATCTTGTTTTTGAGCAGTTATAATTTGTTCTGCTCTCTTTTGTACAGGTGCCTGTGCTAAAGCTATGTCAGCTCCTGTTTGATCTACATATTTTACAGTGTATGTAAATGTCCTTGCAGGATCTACAACATATCTATAGTTTACCGTTACATTTTGCATCGGCATCCTATATATATGATAGTGACCTGGAGTAGGATCATCAAGTGTACCTACTGTTGAAGGTACTCTAAATCCTGATGAGTATATATATCCTGGTACAACTGCAGGATCATGGTCTACAGTATTTGTTATCTGATATGAATTCAAATCCGAACCAAAGTTTAATTGTAGTGTAGGATTTGAATTTGTATACTTTCTTGTAACATCATACAATGTAGGCCCCGGACTCCATTTTGCATATAATGTAATAGTCTCAGGATCTGTAGATGGTACCAGATATGCGTTGAAATCACCTAATGTAGCCCCTGCACTTGGTCTACCTGTTGCTATTGTTCCACTGTTAGGTTCTGCCGGTGTGGTATCATCATTATATGTTCCGTCTTCATTTAGATCGTCATATCTAACCCAACCATCAAACTGATATCCATTTTTTACAGGAGTTGGTAATGTACCAAGAGTTGATGCTGTTGCAGAAGAATTTAGAGCTTCATACTTATCTGATATAACATTACCACCCTTTGTATCAAACTTATATGATTTTCCTGCTTTTACATACTGTACTTGGATATCTACATCTTCTTCATATACTGTACCACTTATATATCCAAGTTTTACATTTCCATTGTCGGATGGTTCAGAAGTTGTAGATTCTTTATTTATTGTTCCAATTACTGTTCTAGCCGGTGGACCTGTAATATTTTTTATCTTCCCAGACTCAGCATACTCATCACTATATGTAACTTTATTTATCATATATCCACTAAGTTCAGGTGCTTTTACATACCAAGCGGATTTATTAACACTTGGTGATACTGAAGTATCATTATATGAATACTCTGTACCAATAACACTACCAACAGCTTTATTAATTATAACCGGGTTCTGAGTACCAACTGCAAACATTCCCGGATCAAAAGTACTACCTGCAAGATTTACTCCAATATTATTGCCATCTTTATCAACATAAGATATGGTAATCGTTTTAAAAGGTGCTGTTAAATAAAGACGTCCATCAATCTGATTTGTTGTTGGAGGAGCAGGTGTTATAGAAGTATCATAAGTCTCTACATTACTTGTAACTGCTTCTTCAATAATCTGACCTTTAATATCACTGGCAAAGTTATCTACCAAATAAGGTGTCAATGCCCCACTGGTTCTAGATTCAAAGTCCACAATAGGGGTACCTTGATTATCTGCATTTGGTGTATTAGATGTGGTTATACCAACCTTTCCTGTAAAAGTGTTGTTCTTCTCTACCCAAAGCATTTTTTTACCGATATCAATATTTGCATCCTTTAAAGCTGTACCTACGCCTACTTTATTGCCTTCTACTTTTATATTACCATTTAAAGTTACAGGATGATCAGCAGAAGAATTAATTACTATAGCAGCCCCATCTTTTGCTGTATTATTTCCGGTTATACTTACTTCTCCTACTTTTGCGTTCAAGTCAAGTACAGCTGTTCCTTTAAGATCAACTGCTGAAGCACCTTCTTTTACATTATTGTTTGATAATGTAACGCCCTGCCTCATTGTTATCTTTCCAATATTAGCTTCTATTAACGCCGCCTCAGCATTTGCAATATTTTCTCCACTTACATTTACATTCAGGAATGTAAGTCTTGAGTTTGCATTTGAAGCATATGTAGTATTATCTGTGCTTACTTTAAATAAAGGTCCAGTATAGTTAGCTGCACGTTTTATAGTAAAAGTTTCATTATTTATAGTTGGAACATTTAATGTCCAAGTTTCTGCATTACCACCTTGAGAAACTCCAAAATCTGCAGACTGTATGGTAATATCTAGTCCTGCTGGTATCTCTATAGCTTTATCAATAGTAACATCACTTTGTAAATATATATACGCTTTTGAAATATCAGCTCCATTACCTAATAAACTCTTAATTCTTTTTACTGCTTCCTCTATAGAATTTATAGGTGAGCCCATAAATCCTGCTGTATAATCTGTGTCTTTAAGTGTACTATCCTTATTCACATACATTACCATCGGCTTTATAGCTATAGCAAATGTTGCTGTCTTTTTTTCATGTGCTTTTAAATTAAAATATACTGAAAAAGCAGCTGCTGAATCTCCCGGATTTATATATCCAGGCACACTCTGTGAAAACATCCATTCTCGGTGATTTCCACCTGCTGGCTCATCTCTCCACATGCCTGCTCTGACCCTTGTCTCACTTTTATCATTACTATCTCTTTTTTCAAGTCCAGCAATAAGCTGACCCTTATCATCTTTTAATGTCGAATACACGTCAAATACTGCAAATGACTCATGGTTTTTTCCAGAAGGACTACCACTACCTTCGCCTGTCCAACCATTTGAATGGAAGTGTAATCCTTCTAAATTTGCATCAGCCTTACCATGTGTTGTTATAAATATAGGTACTGCGTCCAAATTTCCAAGCTTAGTATCAGTTGCATTTCCGACCATGAAATCCACTTCATTATTTGAAGTATTATACGCAGTATATTGTACAAGTATATATTGACCGTCATCAGACGGCTTTATTTCCTGACGCAATTCAATTTTATTTCCACTAGCAGTATCTGTAATTTCCTTTACACTACCATTTTTAACATTATTTGTAGTCCACAAGTTTTTAATATTACTATACGAAAAATTTCCATTTAGACTGTCAGGTTTTCCTGTAACATTATCATAAGAACCTGTTATATCTATAGTACTGTTAGCATCATATAATTCAAAATTTTTATCTCCAAGACCATGCTCATTTGCTATATATTTAGGTTTTCCAAATGCATAAAATCCTTGCCACCATGAATTACCAAAACCTGTTTTAAGCGTGGTATTATATCCTTTATGAGTAGTGCTTCTATCTGACTCCTTTACAACACCGGATAAATCAAAAGAAGACAGTGGGCCTGATGGATTTGTTCCTCCAAAAGGTGGATTATCAGTATAATATCCTGTTCTACCTGTGGAATCTCCAAAAGAATACGCCGTAGTATCTGATGAACCATATGTATATCCACCATCTACACCAACTGTATCAGATGCCGTTTGTAAACTGGCATTTTCTTGTAACACCGTTGCCCTTGCCACAAAGTTCCCGAACGGAGCCCCTGTCAGCACCATACCGGCTGTCAACAAACCGGCTGTTAATTGTTTAACCTTCCTTATTAAATTGTTTTTCTTCATATCTCTCCTCTAACTATCTGTCAAAGAGTACGAAATCACTATCTAAGTTGTATGCTCCATCTGTAGCATATGTGATTTCCGCTCCCCATCTCTCATTCCTTGCAGCTGTTGAATCATAGTGATAGAATCTTCCATTCTTCTTTCTTGGTCTATCACCATCACTTACTCTTGCTACGAACTTTGAGTTTGAAACTATTATCCAGTTGCCCTCTCCGTCCCTTAAAATCTTTGTACCTTTTACTACTTTTCCATCAGTTCCGACTACTACATATTCGCCATGACCTGTTCTTGTATCTTTCAGGATACCATATTTAAGGTCTGCATCTGCATCAAGTCTTAAACCGTTGAAGTAGAACTTGCCATCACTCTTTACAAGTGTGCACTTTGCTCCAATAGCCTTACCATTATCTCTAAATCCAAATACAGCGTTTGTATCTCTAAGTGATACTGTAACCTCTCCTGTAATCATTGAACCATCATTTAACTCATCTGTTCCAAAGAGATATAGGCTACCTCTATCTATAGCAGCTATAGGTGTAGTAGCAGCATCATCAAGGAAATCTTCCTTACTCCACTCATCTACATCATATCTAATACCGAAAGTACCATCTTCAAGCATGACTACAAAGCCTGTCTGCATACGACCTATTTCATCAAAAGCATACCTTCTTCCAAGTACTGTAGCTATTCTATCCTTTATTACACTGCCATCTTTTCTGGTTCTGAACCAGCTACGCTCCCCTGTATCGTAGTCCTCCTGACTCATCACCTCGTTTGGCACCGTAAATGTCCAATAATCATCTTTTAGCTCGCCATCTGTATCAAGTGAACCATATTTTACCTTAGCATTACTTGCTGTTGCTCTTATATTTGCATTTGTCAGTGAGAGTTGTGGTATCATTACACCATTCTCATCAAACAAATAAGCTTTTACCATTTATTTCTCTTTGCTTTGATTGATCTGTAGTCTTTGCAACATACTTTCTACCATTAGCTCCAAAGTATAGCCACATCTCGTCATATTCACTATAGTTTCTTTGTCCAAGCTCCGAATATCCCGGATTCTCTCCTACCTGTGAATATAAAAGCCAATGTTCTGTAAACATTGCTCCATCATCACCAAAGTAGTATACTGCCGCTTTGAATGGATTGTCATCTTCTACTGCATTACCTTCTGCATCAAAGAATCCTGTAAGCATTACTCCATTCTCATCAAAAAGATATCTCTTTCCATTGACCTCACGAGTATATACTCTTCCCTCTTTACCTTTGTAGGCTTTTCCGTCAGCTCCAAAGTAATACCATCCTTCTTCGTCATCTTCATCCTTTGTGAGTATCCAGCTATTAGCTGCCATAGCTCCATCAGCCTTAAGATAAAAAGTACTATCACCTATGGTAAGTAAAGTATCTCTTACCATATTCCCATCTTCACCCAAATAATACCATGCATCCCCTGACTTACGCCAAACATCGGACACTGCGTTGTCAGTATCATCTAGGTATCTCCACTCTCCTGTTGAGTTATTCCATCCCTCTGCAGCATGTGTAGTTGCCGGAAAAGCAAAAAAACACAGAGCGGAAACCGCAAGTAAGCCGGCATAGCCGACTATGCTCTTCTTCTTCATCAAATTACCTCCTTTATTGTAAACACACCAAATATAATTCCTATATATCTATTTAATGTATTACATCAAATTAGTACTTTATTTTTTACATTTGAATGTATTTTATATTGTATATATTTATTTCTTTACACAAACAAAACAGCCCGCAAAAAACTTCGCAAGCAACTTTATCTGCATAAAAATCTATACCATATTTGTAAACTGTAAAAGCCCACACCACCGTCTACTTTTATACGGATGATATGCTCATTTATAAACAGCTCTTACAGTTATTGTCAAAAATCTGTTTTTTCGTATCTTATAAATACACACGGACATCTAATATAATAATTTATATGCATTCCACAACTCCTTATATCACACTCTATTCTCTAACTTTATTGGAATTTCACGATTATATTGTATCAATATTATAATATTATTTTATAACAATTTTGTCAATCAAGTTGATAGCTCTTTTTGTTACATTTTTTTTATTATATTTATATAATTCTATAATTTGTGTAATAATTATATTATTGTTATAATATATTTTTTTTATTGTTTATAATTTTATTTATTGTTATTTTTTTAATATCATAATATATTTTTTTAATTATTTCAAATTTCTAATTATCATATTCATAAAAATATCCATATTTAAAAATTTTAATAATACTTAATAAATTACAAAAAAACTGGCTTATACTCCTTAAAAATCGGAGTATAAGCCAGTTAATTTAAAACTATTTTGCTGTATTAACTTCTCTAAATGTATTACTTTGTTTTAATATAGGTGAAAATTTCTTATATAAAACAATAGTAAGTGTAGATACCATTGCACCTTTTAAAAGATTCAATGGAACTACTATCATAAGGGCAAATGTTTGAACATTGGTTACAGCCGGGTTTATAGCACTACCCATCCCTACCAGTACACTAAGATCCATTCCATACATCTGTGCAAACTTAGGTAAAAGGTATACTGCATTAAATAGTGAACCAAAAATCGCCATTGTAATTGTACCGGCAACACTTCCTATCAAGGCACCCTTTCTTGTCTTGTTAAAAATATAAATAATACTTGAAGGGAGTATAAGTGCAGCTCCTACACAGAAGTTTGCAAGTTCACCTACAAATGCTGTAGATGTGGACCTGAACATTACCTTTAAAAGTATCTTTATGAACTCTGTGAGAATACCGGCAACAGGTCCAAAAGCGAAAGTCACTATCATTACAGGTAGCTCTGAAAAGTCAAGCTTGTAAAATGTAGGTGCAAACGGTACAGGAAACTCAAACATCATAAGAATTGTACTTATAGCACCAAATAAACCTATCATAGCAATCTTTTGGGTGGTAATAATAGGACCTGTGTAACCGGCCTTTTTATTAGCTACCTTTTCAAATAGATAAGCAACTACGAATGTGGCAAATACTATACCTAGAAATTCTGCCACGAAAACCAAATTTTCCAAAACTGTTTTTAACATAAGTACCTCCATAGCTTATGCTTCGGAGTGTGTTTTCTTCAATACAAAACCCCCTATATATCATAGGGGGCTGATAAACGAATCTGAAAACACTCTTCTCTCATCCAGACTATACTGTCGGTTTTGGAATTTCACCAAATCAACTGCAAATGCAGGTCGCAGACTATACTGCCGGTGGGGAATTACACCCCGCCCCGAAGAATTATTAATTTTATTAACTAAATATTAAAACTTTTTGGGCTAAATGTCAATAGGTAGTTTCTTAAAAATCCAATTTTAATGTGCATATTTATCATTTGTAAAGATATCCTAGATACTCTTTACCGGCATTCCATTGACTTCCACATCATCTTCTATCGGTACCAGCAGATATTTTCTACCATCTATTACTCTTGTTTCAAGTTTTTCTATAGAATCTGTGTCTGTTTTTACAGTAATACCCGGTGTTTTCACTTCAAATTTTCTGGTATCTATTACATTATCCGCTAATACTTCTATATCGGCATCTACACTTTTTCATAAGACTCTATAGCTTCATCAGATACTCCGCTCTTTGATATAAGCTTCACCATATCATTCTTCGTAAGTACCAAAGGCTCCGGATTATTAGAATTTTCCTCAATCATATCGATCATATTTGAACTTAAAGACGACATAACTGGCATTGTAAGTTCATCTCTTAAGATATCATATAAAATAGCTTCAAAAGTTTCCCTTTGCATAACTGAAGACATAGGAGGCTCAACACCTATTATTTCATTTATAAAATTCTCATTTAGTGCATCATTTTTCTTACTGAAATATAAAGCAGCATGTATATCAGTAGTTCTATCTGTAAATGCAGGAAACAAAAATCCATGCATAGGCATGCCTACAATCCAATCTCTAATTCTATTTGTAATCACACCTTCATTTGCAAAATAGCTGAGTGCAGGTTTTGAAAGACTTACAGGGCAAATACTGCAAAGTAGTGCATGATAAACTTCTGTTGAAGCATCATCCATTGCTATCTTATCGCTTGCCTTACCTGGAATATCATACATCAAGTCTATAAGTATAATGTAATAGTTTTCAGCATGCTCATATGATTCTATTACTTTTCTAAAAAACTCATCCAAAAGCAATTCATCATCAAGCCTACTCTCTCTAAGTTTCATCAAAAATGCATGTGGAGAATCTTCATTTTCATCGTCTAAAGAAAAATCCAAAGTAAGTAATGATTTTCCAATAGCCCCTGATAATGTCTTTCTAAATATTTCCTCATATTTGAAAGCATCTTCCTCAGGTAATGAGTAGAAGGCATCCTTATTCATAAATTTTATATTCTTTTCAGCATCAACATAGCAACCGGCATACTTTGTTATAACATTTGTGTCCTTGTTAAATTGCTTTTTGATCTCGTTTATTTCTTCTCTAATCATCTAATTCACTACTTTCCTGCTTTAACTGCTCAAGATAAATTAAATCTTTTTTTGAAAGATTGGCATTCTCAAGTAGATCCGGTCTGTTAAGATAAGTCCTCTTTATAGACTCTTTTCTACGCCACTCTTCTATATTTTTGTGATGTCCTGAAAGAAGCATATCAGGTACTCTAAGTCCCTCATATTCTACAGGTCTTGTATATTGCGGATACTCAAGCAAATTGTCTTCAAATGACTCAAAATCCGCACTTTCATTATTGGTAAGTACTCCATCTACCATCCTTGCTATTGCATCCATCATTACAAGTGCCGGAAGCTCACCCCCTGTAAGTACATAATCACCTATTGAGTAACATTCTGCGTTTGTCAATTCCAATGCTCTCTCATCAACACCCTCATAATGTCCACAGAGAAAAACTATTTCATCAAGCTTTGCAAGTTCTTTAGCATCATTTTGATCAAATGCCTTGCCCTGTGGTGAAAGATATATAAGCTTAGCTCTTTTATCAAGCCTTTCGCAAACACTCTCATAAGCTTTGTAAATAGGTTCAGCCTGCATTACCATACCGGCACCGCCACCATACGGATAGTCATCTACCCTTCTATGTTTATCAAGTGTATAATCACGGATATTTATGGCTTCCATTGATATCAGATCATTTTTTATGGCTCTGCCTACTATACTTGTGTTCATACACATTTCTATCATTTCAGGAAATAATGTTAAACAAAAAAACTTCATATCTATAAATCCAAAAGTCCGTCTAAAACATGGACTTTAATTTTCTTCTCTTCAAGATTCACATCCAGTATACATTGGCTGATATATGGGAATAATACTTTCTTTTCACCCATATCCACTTCCATTACATGATTCGCTCCGGTAGGGAATACATCTGTAACCTTGCCAAGTAAAATACATTCTTCATCAATTACATCAAGACCTATAAGATCTGCAATATAGTTTTCATTCTTCTTTAAAGGTGTGGCATTATTTCTATCTACAAATAGATCTGTATTTCTTATTACCTGTATCTCTTCAGGTGTGTTAAACTGCTTAAACTTTACAAGTGCCATATTTTTTTGAAATCTGACAGTTTCAATATCAAGTTCAGTCTCAACTCCCTTAATATTTGCATATACTTTCTTTATCTTTTTCAATCTGTTTTGGTCATCAGATGTAGGATATACCTTTGCCTCACCCTTTATTCCATGAGAGCTTGTGATGACTCCCACTCTAAATCTATCTATCATTTTGTTCACTTTCAAAAATTATTTAATACAGCCTTTAAATAACAATAAAGCCACTACAAATGTAGCAGCTTGTTTTGTTATTTTATTTCTAAAACCACTTTTTTTTCAGCTCTTATAGATGCTGATTTTATAATGGAACGAATAGCTTTTGCTATCTTTCCCGACTTACCAATAACCTTACCCATATCAGATTCAGCTACGGACAGTGTAAAAATAGTAGTATCACCGTCAACTGTTTCTTCAACTTTTACTTGAGCAGGGTCATCTACCAAAGCTTTTGCTATAACCTCAATGACTTCTTTCATAATCAGTCCTTATTATACTAATCCTGCGCTCTTTAAAAGTTTAGCAACTCTATCTGTTGGCTGTGCACCATTTGCAAGCCACTTCTTTGTGTTCTCCTCATCAAACTTAATTACGCTTGGCTCTGCTGTAGGATCATAGTAACCAACCTCGTCAATAAATCTACCATCTCTTGGTGAACGAGCATCAGCCACTACTACTCTATAGAAAGGTGCCTTCTTCTGTCCCATTCTCTTTAATCTCATCTTAACTGCCATTTTATTATCCTCCTAATAGCTATAAAAATTATGTATACTTTCTTTTTAAGATATATACTTATATATGATCAATTCTAATTATTTAGAATAAAATCCATTAAAATCCTAATTTTCCACCAAACAGACCACCAAAAGCACCACGCTTTTTATTGTTCTTCATCATTCCGGGGAATTGCTTCATCATCTTTTTCATCTGTTCAAATTGTTTTACAAGTCTATTGACTTCAGCAATATTGACACCTGAACCCTTTGCAATCCTATTTTTTCTTGAAGGGTTTAAAAGACTTGGATCAAGCCTTTCCTTTTCAGACATACTCTGAATGATAGCCTTTATCTTTACCATCTGTCTGTCATCAACATCAGGTAAGCCAACCTTTCCACCTATTCCAGGTAACATGGTAAGAATACTTGCCATTCCTCCCATTTTCTCAACCTGTTCAAGCTGCTCAAGGAAATCATTAAAATCAAAATCTGCCTTCGCAATTTTTTGAGAAAGTTTTTTAGCCTTCTCACTGTCCATATCCATTTCAGCCTTTTCAATAAGCGAAAGGATATCTCCCATACCAAGAATTCTGCTTGCCATTCTATCAGGATAAAACTGCTCCAAATCAGAAAGTTTCTCACCCATACCGACATAGAGTATTGGTTTACCTGTAACAGCACGAACTGAAAGAGCTGCACCACCTCTGGTATCACCATCAAGCTTCGTAAGTATTACTCCTGTAATATCCAGCTTTTCATTGAAAGTTTCGGCTACATTTACAGCATCCTGACCTGTCATAGCATCTACCACCAATATAATATCATCAACATTTACATTGTCTTTGATTTCTATCAGCTCATTCATCATATCTTCGTCAATATGCAGACGACCTGCAGTATCAAGGAATATGATATTATGATGATTTTCTTTAGCAAACTCAATCGCTCTTTTTGCAATTTCTGCCGGTTTATGGTTTGTACCCATATCAAAGACCGGCACATCCACTTTTTCACCATTTCTCTTCAACTGCTCTATAGCAGCAGGTCGATATATATCGCAACCCACAAGTAATGGAGAATTGCCTTTTTTCTTTAACTTTGCAGCAAGTTTTGCAGTAGTAGTTGTCTTACCGGCACCCTGAAGGCCTGCCATCATTATAATAGTCATTTCTCCTGATGGTTTTATCTTTAGTTCGGTAGTTGCACTACCCATCAAAGAAATCATCTCTTCGTTAACTATTTTAATAACCTGCTGAGCCGGTGTAAGAGAATTGAGTACATCAGAGCCTATAGCTTTTTCCTGAATACTCTTTATAAAATCCTTAACAACCTTAAAGCTTACATCAGCTTCCAGAAGTGCCAGTCTTACTTCTTTTAAACCGGCTCTTACATCATCCTCTGTCAGTCTCCCCTTACCACGAAGATTCTTGAAAACATTTTGAAGTTTTTCGGATAAGCTTTCAAAGCCATTCAAACCTCCTATACATCCAGTATCTTGAATGAAAGCTCTTCTATCTTTGATATAAGTTCTTCATTCTTTGTGTCCTGATATATCTTAACAATCTTTTGTATCTCTTTTACATAAGATTTTGTTTCATCAAACTTTTTTATCAAACCAAGCTTTTCCTCATAAGAAACCAGAGATTTATTGCATCTTTTTATAAGATCGCTCACACCCTGTCTGCTTATTCCCTCATTTTCAGCAATCTCACTTAGTGACAAATCATTGAAAACTACATCTTCATAAATTCTTTGCTGATGCCCTGTCAAAAGCTTACCATAGAAATCATAAAGAATCCCTTGATTGATATATTTTTCTATATCATTATTTTCCATACTGTGAGAGTATAACAGCATAAAAGTGAGCTGTCAAGTGTTTTTACTTGACAGCTTAAAAAAAGTTTAGTCATAATACTTATTTCCGGTTATTAATTTCTTTCCAAGATTCTTCTATATATTGACTATAATAAACTAATAAAAGGTGAGTTAAAAGTAAACTCACCAAATATTTTTACAAATAGTCTTATTTTTACTATATAAGTCCATTAAAATTCATTTGTTCCTAAATACATAGGATCTGTGCCTCTAGCTGAAACTCCATTTTCATCAATGGCATATTCTTGACAGAACATATCAAATTCACTCTCTGACACATCGGTATTATTAACTTTATATTCAAATATATCCACTCCGTTTTTATCATTACCATTATATTCCTTTATGGCGGAAGATACATTTACAAGCTTATCATTATTATCCAATTGATATATGTCATAGTAATATGATTTATATGAGTGTGAACCTTGGAATATATATCCGCCATCAAGGATTTCTATCCATATTCTTACTCCACTTACTGCAACGGTAGTAGGAGCCTCATTATCTAAAGTATATATCATATCAATAAATTCATCGGAAGACACTATCATCTCTTTACTGCCGTTACCGTTAATGTCAATGAAACCATATCTAGAATCTTTATTCGGTGGTATATTAGGATCTACATAACCGTAATCACCTGTTCCATTATATATCCAACTTTTATATTCCTCTATTACCGGTGCATACTTTTCCATATAATAGTTGTCATCTTTTGGGTCCACAGTTTCTGTTTCTTCAATCACAGTGGTTTCCTCTATTTGAGTAGTTTCCTCTGTCTCATTATCTACAACTGCGGTAGTTTCCTCTAGGGTTCTTTCGTCAATATATTTTTTGTAATCCACACATCCGGAAATCCCTATCAATGTAGCAAATACTCCCATTGTCAACAATATTTGTTTTTTTAACAAACCTAAATTTATCATAATACCTCTCCAACAAAATTATTTGGTTTAATTTTTGCGTGTTTTAATATTTTTTTACACGATAAAACCAGTATAATTTTAGCATATTGTTTATAAATAAGCAATTTTTATTAAGAGTAAATCTTATAGCTTTAAATATAAAAGTAGCTTCCTAAAAATCATGGATTTAACATTTTGTTTGAACAGATCCTTACCAATTATGGTATTCCTTATAAGTTTCTTACCGATAAACGAACTGTATTTACTTACAAGAAAAAAGGTGCCTTATCTGACGATAAAGACACCTATACACAGTTTGCATACGCCTGTAAGCAACTTGGCATACAGCTTGAATCAAGCAGCGTACCACAGGTTAAAGGACGTATAGAACGATTGAATCAAACCTTACAGTCACGCCTGCCTATTGAGCTAAGGCTCGCAGGCGTAACCGATATCCATAAAACCAATGAATTCATTTACCACTACATAAAAGAATTCAATGAGAAGTTCTCACTTCCACTTTATGGTATCAAATCTGTCTTTGAAACGCAACCATCTAAAGAAAAAATAAATCTTACTTTGGCGGTTTTGATTGAGAGAACTGTTGATGCCGGACATGCAATTCAATTTGAGAAAAAATTTTATAAGATGATAGATCACAAAGGAGTGCAGATACATTATCGAAAAGGTACCAAGGTTATGCTTATCAAGGCATTTGATAGGTCTATGTTTGCGTGCGTAAATGACAAAGATATTTATGCACTGGAAGAAATACCGGCTCATGAGCATAAATCTAAGGACTTGGACGCTGACTACAAACAGCCAAAGCCTAGAAAGCCTTATATATCGCCTATTAACCATCCTTGGAGATTGGATGCCTTTAATAAATTCGCACACTCACAGCCACACAGAATTGAAGAAGACATAAAAAGTGCATAATAAAAGCCCCTTTGTGGGGGCTTATAAATTAATTATTTTGGGACATAATCATTTATACTTGACAGTGTTTTTACTTGACAGCTTGAAAAAATTCGCTATACATAATTTTAAAATAAATAAATATCTTTTCTATGTCCAACATCAATAAGAATTAATACAAGTCTATTGTCTTGTATTTCAGCTAAAATTCGGTAATCACCAACACGATATCTCCATTGTCCGCTCCTGTTTGCGGACAGTGCCTTGCCATGTGCTCTGGGATTATCACAGTTCATTAGATTTTTATCAATCCAAGTTTTAAGTATTCTTTGAGCTTGTCTATCTAATTTTTTAAATGATTTGTCAAATTTATCTGTTGTACTTATCTCATAAATCATAAATCAAGTTCTTTCCATAGCTCACTGACTGGACGAGTTTTTAATGTACCTGATTGCTTCTCAGCCTCGTATTCTTCAAATGCCTTAAGGTCATATTCATCCTCAATACGCTCCAGCATAGTAATTCTGATTATTTCAGACAAGGACTTATCATTATGTTTTGCATATGATTTAAAAATATTCAATTCATTTTCAGGAACCCTCAAACTAATTACAGACATAATATCCTCCTTTCTTGTGTAATACGATTGTATTACTTTATTCATCTTTTGTCAAATATGTATTATTTAAAATATTTTTCCATTAAACTGATCCACTCTTCACTTCCGGGGCTGTAGCAAACAGAGCTTCCCAAAATAAATCCTTCTCCCGCAACTATTCCTAAGCAATATGGCGTAATCTGTAGTTCTATCTCGCTTCCGTCTTTTTTTGTAAGAATCAATAAATCCTCATAAGACGGTCTGCCCATATAAGATACTTCAGAGCTTTTTAAAACTTCAACTATTTCATTAACTGCATCAGGATCCTCTATGTTTATAATCTTGCTTTGCCCTTCTTGTGCATTTTTTCGAATCAATTTTACGGAAGAAATATCTGTAATCTCATCTAAAGAACGGATTTCATAAAAATATTTGATTTTATCATAAAGAGATTCATTAATATAGTCCATAAATGGCATAGCTTCACCATCATAGTCATATAAGCTTACACATTCACTGTTTATTTTTGAAGAATCAACTTTGCTCTTATCTTCTGTAATTGCAGTAAGTTCATCATATGAAATCGGTTTGTATGCATAAAAATCCTCCCCATGTTCCCATTTATACAACGATATATATGGTGTCTTAAAAGGCTTAAGGGCTCTTAATTGTTTTTCATGTAATTGACTGATATATTCCTTCCTGTTTTTATTCACTGCTTCATTAAATACCTCACCTAAGTTCATACCTGAGTATTTTGTATCATCTGATATATCCTCAAAATCTGAATATTGTTTAATACCCAAATATATATATTTCCCGTCTTTACTTTGATAAAAGGACAAAATCCCCGAAAAATCATATATTTTATCAAAACTATCCTCACTACCCATCTGATCATCAATCAATTTCCCCAGCTGAACATATCCGTTTTTTTCAACCATCAAATCTAAATCCATCAAAGGTGGTTTTTCAGCTTTAGATATCCCGATAATATATGCATATCCGTTATCAGAAAACCGCCCCAAAAACTTATAGTCATCTTTTATAGGTTTTGTATAAAACTCTAAAAGAGAATCATCCATATCATTATATTTGATTTCAGGAGTTTCCTCCTCCATTATGCTTATTAAATCCCTTATTTCATTCATTTCCGTATCGGTAAGCTTATTTTCTGCAGCACTCTCTGAAACAGAACTTGTTTGTTTATCAATATTCGTATTTTCAATAGTTTCCGTAGATTTTAATTCCTGCCAATATATCCATTAATCTGTTCTACTATACCCGAATTTGACTCAAGTTTTTCCTTGTATATGTAAATCAAGTCTTTCTTGTGCTTCAGGATGAATCTTTACATATTTTTTTAATAAATCAGTATTTGTATGTATTCCAACAGAAAAAAAAATCATTATATCCAAGCTCGGATGCACATTCCTTACAAATATACTTCAAACCCACTCTACGGTAACCTCATAAAAATTCCTTTTTTTATTATCTGTTATCTTTCCACATGTTAAACATTCCACTTTCTATTTCTTCTTAATTAAACTAACTTTAGAAATAACTCTAGAACAAATTATACTTTAAAGTAATTAGTTCTTCTATATCCTACCCCATCAAATCAAAAAACGATATCTGATTGCTCTCAGGCAAATCGCCAAGTAGATTCAAATTATCAAGCAATTCACATGTACTCTTTCCTACCTTGGCTCTTGACATAAAATCATCTTTTGAAATAAAAGGTCCTGCCTTTGTTGCATTGACTATAGATGTTGCAGCCGTTTCTCCCAGACCTTCAATGCTTGAAAGTGAAGGCATTATCTTACCGTCATCCATTATCCGAAATTTTGTGGGATGAACTTTAAAGAGATCAATTTTTGCAAATTCAAAGCCTCTGGCATACATCTCCTGAACTATTCTCATATCACGCAAAGTATCCGCATATTTAGCTGTAGTATCCGGATTTTTCTTGTACTGTGCAATATTAAACTCAAGTTTATCCTTACCCATGCACATCAAAGAATAGTTAAAACCTGTCGCTCTTATAGTAAAATACGCTGTATAATATGCCAAAGGATAAAATATCTTACAATAAGCAATTCTCCATGCCATCATAACATAGGCCGCAGCATGTGCTTTGGGGAACATATACTTAATCTTTTTACAAGACCATATATACCAATCCGGTACACCATTCTCCTCCATATGTTTTTCCCATTCGTCAGTAAGCCCTTTTCCTTTTCTAACACTCTCCATTATCTTAAATGATTCACCCTCATCAAGCCCCTTTTCTATAAGATAAATCATGATATCATCTCTTGTACAAATGGCTGTTCTGATGGTGGCTGTGCCTTCAAGTATCAATGTTTGAGCATTTCCAAGCCAAACATCAGTACCATGTGCCAGTCCTGCTATTCTCACTAAATCTGAGAGTCCTTGTGGTTTAGTATCAATTAACATTTGCATAGCAAAGTCAGTACCAAACTCCGGTACACCTAAAGCACCTAATGGACAGTCAAGTATATCTTTTGGTTCAACACCAAGTGCAGATGTATTTGGAATAAACTCATAGTTTCCTTAGAATCCAAAGGTATATCCTTTACCGGGTCAATGCCTGTAAGATCTTGAAGCATTCTAATCATAGTTGGATCCTGATGTCCCAGAATATCAAGCTTCAAAAGATTATGATCAATAGCGTGATAATCAAAATGTGTTGTAATAGTCTTTGTAGTCATATCATTTGCCGGTCTTTGCACAGGTGTAAAGGTATAGATCTCCTCACCATGTGGTAATACTATGATACCTCCGGGATGTTGTCCTGTGGTTCTTCTTACACCTTCACAACCTACAGCCAGTCTGTTTATCTCACATTTTCTCTTATCCTCATTTTTATCATCAAAATAATGCTTTACATAACCATAGGCGGTCTTATTAGCTAAAGTACCTACTGTACCTGCTCTATAAGTATATCCCTTACCAAATATGACCTCTGTATACTCATGTGCATTCGGCTGATATTCTCCAGAGAAATTCAAGTCAATATCAGGTTCCTTATCACCCTTAAAGCCCAGGAAGGTCTCAAATGGTATATCAAAACCGTCCTTTTTTAACTTCCTTCCACATTTTGGACAAATCTTATCCGGCATATCGCAGCCTGCCATTCCGGCAAAGCTTTGACCTCCGTTGAATCAAAGTCCACATATTTACAATCACAATAATAATGTGCAGGTAATGGATTTACCTCTGTTATACCAGATGTATATGCGGCAAATGAAGAACCTACAGAACCTCTTGAACCTACAAGGTAACCATCTTCATTGCTCTTTTCCACCAGCTTTTTCGCTATGATATACATAACCGCAAAACCATTTGAAATAATCGAGTTAAGTTCTTTTTTCAATCTGTCTTCGACTATTTTCGGCAACACTTCTCCATATTGCTCATGTGCTTTTTTATAGCAGGCATTTGTGAGGTCCTCATCTGAATTTTCTATCACAGGTGGGCATTTATCCGGTCTTACCGGTGATATTACCTCCACCATATCTGCAATCATTCTGGTATTTGTCACAACCACTTCATAAGCTTTTTCACTACCAAGATAATCAAACTCATCAAGCATTTCTCTTGTTGTACGAAGATATAGTGGTGGCTGTGTATCTGCATCTTTATATCCTTTTCCATAAAATATAATTCTTCTATATATCTCATCTTCAGGATTTAAAAAATGCACATCACAGGTAGCAACTACCGGCTTCTCATAGACATTTCCAAGCTCTACAATCCTTTTGTTGATGTCTTGAAGGTCCTCAATTGAATTGATATCGTTTTGCTCTTCTTCTAAAAGGAACATATTGTTACCTATAGGCTGAATTTCAAGATAATCATAAAATGATACAATTCTATCAATTTCATCATCTGTAGCATCATCTAAAATAGCCTTATAAACCTCTCCCTGTTCACAGGCACTTCCTATAATGAGTCCTTCTCTCATCTTAGCAAGAATAGACTTAGGTATTCTAGGTCTTTTATTAAAGAAATCTATATGAGAGAGAGAAATCAACTTATACAGATTTATTCTGCCTATATCATTTTTGGCAAGAATAATGACATGGTTGTACTTTGTCTTCTTCACAATATCAGCATTTGTCTCTCCAAGTCTTGCAACATCAGATAAATTACTTAATCCCCTATCCTTAAGTCTTTTTATGAATTCAATCCATATTTGTGCTGTCGCCTCAGCATCATTTACTGCTCTATGATGACCTTCCAGAGATATATTCAATGCCTTGCATACTGTATCAAGCTTAAACCTATTCAAATCAGGAAGAAGTAATCTAGCCATTGCTACAGTGTCTATTATGGACGGATTATATTCTCTATTTATCCTTCCGGCATTCTCTCGAATGAATCCTGTATCAAATCCGGCATTATGAGCAACTATAATATAGTCTTCACAAAAATCCAAAAACTTTGGCAGTATCTCTTCTATAACAGGAGCATTCATGACCATTGCATCACTTATATGTGTAAGTTCCTCTATCTTAAAAGGGATAGGTCTCTGTGGATTAACAAATGTAGAAAATCTGTCTACAATCTCTCCTTTTACCACTTTTACAGCACCAATTTCTGTAATTGCATCATTTTTTGCAGAGAAACCTGTGGTCTCTATATCAAATACTATAAAACCGTCATCTAAAGTCTTATCCATAGGATTTGTTACAAGTTCTTTTAAATCATCTACCAGGTAACCTTCAACACCATATATTATCTTCGGTGGATTTTTTACATGGCTTGCTTCAGTAAAGGCCTGTATATTTCCATGGTCTGTAATGGCAATCGCATCCATGCCCCAATTTTTAGCTTGATTTATTATATCTGAAGCTGAAGATACTCCATCAAAATCACTCATCTTAGTATGACAGTGCAGTTCAACTCTCTTTACCGGTTCATTGTCTGTTCTGATATTTTCTTCAAACTTCTCACATTTTTTAATACCCTTTATTGAAGATATAGTAAGCTCACTATCAAATTTATCAATCAATGCCATACCATTTATCTTAACATAATTGCCTTTTACAATATTTTCCTTAATTATATCCAGATTTTCATCACGCACAAACATCTTTACATAGATAGAATCGCTAAAGTCTGTGATTGCAAAAATATAAAGTGTTGATTTACTTTTTCAAGATATCTGCTGTCAACCTCTATTATCTTACCTCTTACAGATACCTCTCCTATCTCTCCAATTAAATCTGAAAGTTTTATAAAATTGTCATCAAAGTCTCTTCCATAAAAAACATCCGGATTAGTTGGTTTTTGCTTTGTATATTTTGGAGTATATACTTTTTTATCATAGCCTTTATTTCCAAATTTCTTCTTACCATCATCTTTTTTGGAGTCAGACTTAGTTAAATCCTCGGTTGATTTTACAACCTCATTATTTTCACCACTTTCCCAAGCTACATTAGAATTTCCCATAACAAAATCACTGTTATCCCTTTTCTTTGTAACCATTCTTTCGGCATATTCTATTTCTTGCACCTTCTCTTTTCTTGCAATAAACTTATGCCTTACTGTACAAAGTATTCCACATCTTTCATTAAAGATTTTTTCAAGCACTCTTACCAAATCATCTATAATGCTTTCATTTAAAATATTCTTTTCCACAGTCATATCCATATATGGTCCGTCAAAACTTATATTTGCATTATTCAATATGACATATTGTTGTATCTTATAATTTTTTTATCTCAAGAAATATGCTCTCCTTATAGACTTCAAAAAGATTCTTGGCAGTATACTGACTTGATAATTTAAATTTTTCAAAAATCTTTATCTTAACATTCTTCCTTGGAAACATCTTATCTTTTATAAGTGCTTCCAGTTCAAATATTGTTTTCTTCTCTATTATTCTTTCTGCAATAATATTTATTCTTATCAGGCTCATATCATTGCTGGCACTTACTTTTTCCACAAAAACAAAGTTTAAAAGTTCATCCATATGGCCCAAACATTCTAAACTTTGAAAAACATCTTTGAATTTTTTTAACATTCTATGCCTCTTTTGATAATATATCCAATTCCTCTTTCAAGGCAGACAAAAGTTCATTTTCCGGCAACTTTTTCACCACCTTACCTTTTTTTATCAAAAGTCCTTCACCTATTCCGCCGGCAATACCTATATCAGCTTCCTTAGCCTCTCCCGGCCCATTTACAACACAGCCCATAACTGCTACTTTAATATTTAAATCATAGTTTTCAACTAATTTTTCTACTTTTGTAGCAAGCCCTATAAGATCTATATTTGTTCTGCCACAGGTAGGACAGGACACTACTTCTATACCACCTTTCCTCAATCCCAAATTACTTAAAATAAGTTTTGCAGCAAATATTTCTTCTATAGGATCTCCTGTTAATGATACTCTTATAGTATCACCTATACCTTGATACAATATAATACCAAGTCCAAGAGATGATTTTATCATTCCTCTTTTTACTGTTCCTGACTCTGTTATACCTATATGAAGTGGATAATCACATTTTTGCGAAATCAGCTCATGTGCCTTTACACACATCATTACATCAGAGGATTTTATACTTATGACAAGATTGTTATAGTCCATATCCTCTATTATTTTTACTTTATCAAGTGCTGACTCTACAATACCCTCCGCAGTCACACCTCCATATTTTTCTATAAGATTTTTCTCCAAAGACCCTGAATTTACTCCAACTCTTATAGGAAGATTTCTCTCTTTGCAAGCATCTACTACAGCCTTTATTCTCTCACTGCTTCCTATATTTCCGGGATTAATCCTTATCTTATCACAACCTGATTTTATAGCCTCAAGCGCCAGTCTGTAGTCAAAATGTATATCAGCTACAAGCGGTATATGAATTTGCTTTTTTATCTGTGATATTGCCAATGCCGCCTCAAAATTTGGTACCGCTACCCTTATTATATCGCAACCTGCTTCTTCCAATCTAAGTATCTGATCAACTGTGGTATTCACGTCCTCAGTCTTTGTATTACACATAGACTGTATAAGTATAGGCATATCTCCACCTATTTGTTTATCTCCAATTTGTACTAATCTTGTTTTCTTTCTCATTTTTACTCCCATGAAACAAATCACAGTATTCTTCTTATATCATTAAACATTACAAAAATCATCAGAAGCATCAAAAGTGCAAAACCTGCAAAATGAATATAACCCTCTATCCTTCTATTTAGAGGTCTCCTAAAAATAGCTTCCAGGAATAAAAATATCAGTCTACCACCATCAAGAGCCGGTAATGGAAGCAAGTTCATTACTCCCAAGTTGGCACTTAAAAGAAGTACCATCTGTGATAATGACAGCAACACAACAAAGATTCCATATGGCTTTGACTCATTTACAGTATTCCCTATCATAGATACAATACCTACAGGTCCACTAATTTCACTTGCATGTGCTCTTCCACTTATTAGATATACAAGTGAATCTATAGTCATAGAAATCGTATATTTCACCTCTAAAACAGAGTACTTTAAGATCTCTAACGGATTCTTAAGCTTTTCATAACCTGAACTCTGTATACCTATCATATACTGTGAATATTCTTCATTATATACAGGTGATATGGTTATTTGTTCTTTTTCATTTCCATTTCTTTTTATAGTAAGTGTTATGTCCTTTCCCTGATTTAGATAAAGATATGTGGATACATTTCTATAAAAATCAATGCCTTTACCATTTATCTTTTCTATTTCATCACCTACCATAAGACCTGAGGTTTCAGCCGGAAGACCTGAAACAAATCCGGTTATTACCGGTTTATCTACTCCTACATTTGCAACTATAAATATGGCAACCAAAAAAGCCAAAATAAAGTTAAAGATGGGTCCTGCAGCAATAGTTGCAATTCTTCCTAAAGTGGTGCACTGTTAAAACTACCTGGAGCATCTTCATCCTCATCTTCTCCATACATGGCACAGGAACCACCAAGCGGTAGAAGTTTTAAAGAGTACTTAGTTTCCTTTCCCTTTATAGAGAATAGTCTGGGGCCCATGCCTATTGAAAACTCTACTACTTTCACTCCTGATAGCTTGGCAAATAAAAAATGTCCAAACTCATGTATTAATACTATTATTCCAAAAATAATAAGCGCAATAACTATATTCAAATCTTTATCCTTTCTAGATAATCTTCGGTCCATTGTTTCAGATATAGAATATCCTCAAGAGATGGATTTTCTGTGAACTTATGATTTTCTACCGCCAAACCGATAAGATATGGTATGTCCACAAATCTGATCTTTTTGTTTAAGAATTTATCAACGGCCCATTCATTGGCTGCATTCAAAACAGTAGGTGCACTCCCTCCTTTCTTTCCTGCCAGTATAGCCATTTTTAGTCCCTCAAATACATCCAAATCCGGTTTTGAAAAATTTAATGTAGAGAGTACGTTAAAGTCCACCCTATCATCTGAAATATATCTTCTTTCGGGGTAAAAAAGAGCATACGAAATAGGAAGTCTCATATCCGGAGTACCAAGCTGTGCAATAATACCATTGTCCTTGAATTCTACCATAGAATGAATTATAGACTCTTTTTGAATTACAACTTCTATATCATCAATATTCACATCAAATAAATGTGATGCCTCTATTATTTCTAACCCCTTGTTTATCATTGTAGCAGAGTCGATGGTGATTTTTTTGCCCATACTCCAGTTAGGATGTTTTAGTGCATCTTCCAAAGTAACCTTTTGTAACTCTTCCTTACTAAATCCTCTAAAAGGACCTCCGGAAGCAGTCAGCAAAATTTTCTTTATAGTATTATTCTTATCAAGGCACTGGAAAATAGCACTGTGCTCTGAATCTACAGGATATATATTTATTCCCATATCCTTTGCAAGTGGCATTATAATATGGCCGGCACATACAAGAGTTTCCTTATTTGCCAATGCAATATCCTTCTTTGCCTTTATTGCAGCAATAGTAGGCCCTATTCCTATCATACCAACAACAGCTGTTACAACTATATCTGCATCAGATATAGAAGCAACCTCTATCAGTCCTTCCATTCCAAAGCACACTTTCACATCCAAGTCTTTTACTCTATCTGAAAGACTATTTGCATCAGTTTCTTCCCATACGGCAGCTACTTGTGGCTTGAACTCTCGTATCTGTTTTTCCAATAGATCAATATTTTTATGTGCAGAAAGTGCTACCACATCCACATCATGATTTAACCTTGCTATATCAAGTGTCTGTGTTCCAATGGATCCTGTAGATCCCAAAATAGATATTTTTTTCATTCGTTTATCCTAAAAAATATATTGCAAAAAATATAGCAGGTGCTGTAAAGATCATACTATCAAATCTATCAAGTATGCCTCCATGCCCCGGAATCAATTTGCCATAGTCCTTTATATTATGATTTCTCTTAATAGCTGAAGCAAGTGCATCTCCTATCTGTGATATTACTGATCCGATAGCACAGGAAGCTGCACAGGTAAATACAGGTGAAAATGTACTTTTAAAATGTCCTGACAAAATATATCCCATTATTCCACCGATAATGGCCGCGCCCAACACTCCACCAATACTTCCTTCAACTGATTTCTTTGGACTTAATACAGGTGCAATCTTGTGCTTTCCAAAAAGAGAACCCACAGCATAAGCACAAGTATCAGAACCCCAACTTGAAATCAATATCAGCCATACTAGATACTTCCCATCTTCATATGTTCTTGTATTATAAACATATGAGAAAAGTATAGGAATATAAATAACTCCCATAAATATTGAAGAAATCTCTTCAGTCTTATATTTGGGGAATGTAAACACATATATTGCAAAAATAAGCATCAAGAAAGCTATTACAGAAAAGAATATATAATGGTTTAATTTGAAATAAATCAAACTATAATATATCAATGAATATACATATCCTAAGTATACAATAGTCTTCTTTTCCAAGTCCAACACTCTGTAAAATTCAAATAATCCTATGGCAGAGATCAGTGTAGATAATAATATAAGTGGTAAATCACCTATATAAAAAGCTAAAATAGCTATTATCAACAGTGCTATTCCACTTATTAGTCTTGTAAAAAACATTAACGACCTCCAAATCTCCTCTGTCTTTTGCTATAACTTTCAATCGCCTTTAAAAGTTCCTCTTTATCAAAATCCGGCCACAGAGTATCTGTAATATAAAACTCACTATAAGCTATCTGCCAAAGCAAAAAGTTTGAAACTCTAAGCTCTCCACTTGTGCGAATAAGTAGATCCGGATCAGGTAATCCTCTAGTATCCAAATATGAAGAAATAAGCTCCTCACTTATATCTTCTTTTGAAACAACTCCTGAAGCTACATCATCCACAATATGGTCTATAGCCCTTCTTATCTCATCTCTGCCACCATAGTTTATTGCAAAGGCAAATGTCATTCCTGTATTCTTTGAAGTCTCATCTACCAGCTTTTTTATTCCTTTTCTTATATCAGGTTCAAACCTGTCTTCATCACCAATCATTACAGCTCTTACATTATTTTTATTGGCGATGTCAATAAGCTTTACCATATAAAATCTCAGTAATTTCATTAAAGCCCCTACTTCAAGGGCTGATCTTTTCCAATTCTCAGTAGAAAAAGCATACACTGTTAGAGACTCCACACCCAAACGCACACAATCCTCTACCGTTCTTTCAAGTGCCTCACAGCCTGCCTTATGTCCCATTGCTCTTGGTAAGTTTCTTTTTTTCAGCCCATCTTCCATTGCCATCCAGTATTATGGCAATGCTCTTTGGTATAACTAAGTTTTCCAATTTGTACTCCATTCACTTTAAACTATAAAACAAAGAAGGTGGAGGCCCACCTTCTTAAACTCTAGAAACTATATTGTTTCTACTAATATGAAGTAGGCTAATTAAACTGTTAATATTTCCTTTGACTTGTCTTCAATAGCCTTATCTACTCTTTCAATAGCCTTATCTGTTATCTTTTGTATTTTATTTTCGCCATCTTTTAAATCATCTTCTGTAAATTCACCGGCCTTTTCAAGCTTTTTAACAGCATCTACAGCATCTCTTCTGATATTTCTGATAGCTACCTTACACGCCTCACCTTTTTTCTTTACATCCTTTACAAGCTCTTTTCTTCTCTCCTCTGTAAGCTCAGGGAATACAAGTCTAATACATGAACCGTCATTTGTAGGGTTAATACCTAGGTCAGACATATTGATTGCCTTTCTATTTCCTTTAATAGTGACTTCTCCCAAGGTGAAATCTGTATAATTCTTGGTTCAGGAACTGAAATATTTCCAACCTGCTGAATAGGTGTAGGTGTTCCATAGTATTCTACTTTGATTCTATCAAGTACATGAGGGTTTGCTCTACCTGCTCTAATAGAAGCATATTCTTCAAGCAAAACTTCGATAGATTTATTCATCTTCTCTTCAAACTTTTTGATACTCTCTTGCATAAAATCTCCTTAAAATTATGTTTATTAAATGTATTACAGCTTACACTGTCACAATAGTTCCATTGATTTTGCCATCCAGGGCATTCTTTATTGAATCTTCTTCGTTTAAGTCAAATACCGCAAGTGGCATCTTATGTTCGAGACACATTACAGAAGCTGTCAAATCCACTACTGCAAGTCTCTTATCAATTACCTCCTGCATAGTAAGTGTAGCGTATTTCTTTGCATCCGGATCAATCTTTGGATCTGCATTGTAGACACCGTCAATAGACTTTGCCAAAAGTATCATATCCGCATCCATCTCAATAGCTCTCAAAACAATACCTGTATCAGTAGAGAAATATGGATGTCCGGTACCTCCACCAAAGAATACAACCTTACCTTCAGCAAATCTTTCATTAACTCTATCTTTTGAAAAGAATTCCGCTATATCTCCACATGCAAATGCTGAGAATATTGCAGTATCTATTCCCTCAGAGCGAAATATCTCAGATACATATATACAATTCATGATAGTTGCAAGCATTCCAATCTGATCAGCCTTTGTTCTATCAATAGCCTCAGATGTTCTGCCTCTCCAGTAGTTACCTCCACCGATAACTATACCTATATTTGCTCCATTGGTAATGGCAGGTTTTATCTGATTTGCAATATCTCTTACCTTATCTTCATTGTAGCCACCCTTTGGACTTGCCAAAGCTTCACCACTTAGTTTTAACATTACTCTTTTATTTTGCATAGATTCTTCTATCCCTTTACTGAAATATCTTCGTTAAGTATACCATAGGGGAAATGCTTATACAATGTTAAAATTTGTGCTTCATTTTGTATTATTTCCACTCAAAGCTTTGCCATAAGCTTGGCAGTCTCATTTACTGATTCATCATTATCAAAGTTTGACATATATATCATAACAAACTTCTTATCTCTTAAAATATAATATTGACGATCTATCTCATTTGAATCATTGAATTTAATATCAAAGATATACATTATATCTCCGGCATCTGTTGTTCCTGATGACCCATATACAACTGCATCTATACCTGATTGCTTCAACTGCATATTTAGCTGCCAGGTAGTAGACTCTGCAAATTTTTCACTTTCATCCAGATTATAATTTTGATGTCCCTTATTTATAGATATATTATTTGGTCTCACATCATTCTCATGACCTTTTACTACATAAAAATACTTACCATGACCTGATTGCTCCTTTGCCTCTACCCATCCATCTGATAAGATGAAAGAACCAAATTTCTTTTCTATTCTCTCTCCACCTTCTTCTTTGGTGTCTTTTGATTTCTCATTTTTATGGCTTTCTACCTTTTTAGAATCTTCCATGGTGCCTGTTCGACTACCTCCACAAGCACTCAATGCTAATATTATGATTGGAATCAAAAATATTTTTTTCATTATAGTTCCTCCTTAAAATCTATGAATTTGATTCACCTATACATATGGTGAGGAAATAAATATCCTTTGCACCTGCCTTTTTCAAGGCAATAGCACATTTTTCAATTGTAATACCTGTAGTATATACATCATCTACAACTAATATATTTTTTATATTTTGAGGCAAAGATTTTGCTAAAAATGCATTATCCAGATTATGAAGTCTCTCATCTCTATTTAACCCTTTTTGGTCTCTTGTATTTTTTATTCTAAAAAGATAATCTGAAGTCTGTGGAATATCCAAATACTTTGATAAATGCTTTGCCAAAATCTCAGATTGATTAAATCCTCGCCTTCTCATCCTTACTTTATGAAGTGGTACAGGTATAATACAGTCAATATTAGCATTTTCAATTAGCTTTTTATATCTTATAGCTAAAAGTTTTGCAAATCCCTCTATATACTCTCTCTTATTGTTATACTTTATATTTAAAATGATATGCCTCATTTCATCAGTATAATTACAAAGTCCCCTACCTGCTATAAACTCCCTATCCAAGTTACAATCGTAACAATAAGCATCATCTTCAGATATTATCTCTTTACCACATTTAATACAGTATGGATTCTTGACAAAAGGAAGCTTCTTTATGCAAGACTTACAAATTAAATGCCCCTTTTCTCTTACAATTTCTTCGCATACCGGACATTTTCTGGGATATATAATATCAATTAATTTATCAAATATATTTTAGTCCTCCTTAGAAAGCATCACGAGTTCAAGTATTCTTGACTTTAATCCCGTATACCTTGCCATTTCACTTGTGTTTTGTACCATGTTAAAGAAAACCTCAGGTATGCCAACTAATACAACGCATCTCTTTGCTCTTGTAATAGCAGTATATATAAGGTTTCTATTCATAAGCATAGACGGTCCCTTATATATAGGTATAATAACAGCCGGATACTCACTTCCTTGTGACTTATGTACTGTAATAGCATATGCAAGTTCTATTTCATTGAACTCTGAAAATTCATAGTTGGATACTCTTCCATCATCAAAACAAATTGTAAAACTTTCTGAAAATGTATCAATTTCTTTTATTATACCTATATCCCCATTGTATACTCCAAGTCCTTTATCTATAGGAAGATGTTTTTCATTATATATAAACCACTCCTTTTGATAATTATTTTTTATCTGCATTACCTTATCACCTTCTCTAAAGATGGTGGAGTCATATTCTTTTTCTTTTTTTTGACTACTTTCAGGGTTTAATCTGCTTTGTAAAAATGAATTCAGACTCTCTACTCCCAGTGGACCCTTTCTCATAGGTGTCATTACTTGTAGCTCATTAGTGGTTGCATTTACATAATTTGGCAATTTATCTCTAATAAGAGATATCACTGAATTCAATACATCATCAGGGTTACTTTGTTTGATAAAAATAAAATCATTACTCTTTTGGGATAAATCAACCTCTTCATCGGTCATTATCTTATGTGCATTTACAACAATATCACTTCTAACAGACTGTCTATATATCTTATTTAATCGAACTATATTAAAGCATTCAGATTCTATTAAATCCTTTAATACTGTACCTGGACCTACACTAGGAAGCTGATTGATATCTCCTACCAAAATTAGTCTGGTTCCTATGGCTACAGCTTTTAAAAGTGCATTCATAAGAAAAATATCCACCATGCTGACCTCATCTATAATAAGTACATCAGCTTCTATAGGGTTGTCTTCATTTCTCTCAAAATGATTGCCTATATTATTTGAATTTTCACTGACATTTGGAGTGATTTCTAAAAGTCTGTGAATAGTCTTCGCCTCATAGGATGTCGCTTCTGACATTCTCTTTGCAGCTCTACCTGTAGGTGCTGCCAGTGCAATACTCTCACCTTCACTCTTAAAGTATTTTATAATAGTATTTATAGTTGTAGTCTTTCCGGTTCCCGGACCTCCGGTAATGATTATAAGACCGCTGCTAATAGATTCTATAACTGCCTGCCTTTGCAGATTGTCAAGAACTATTCCTTCTTTTTCTTCTATTTTGAGTATTTTTTCTTCTATTTTGCCTATATCATACTTAGCTTTTATATTAATATCTATAAGCATCTTTGCAACAGCAAGTTCTGTATAATAGGACTGTACAAGATATATATTCATATCTTCACTTTTCTTTACAACTATTCTTCTTTCCATCTGCATTTCAGACAATAGAGAATCAAAGTCAAATATGTTTTCTCCAAACAGTTCCAAAAACTCTGATTTTAGTACCTTATCAGGCAAATATAGATGTCCGGATAACATTGCATTTGAAAGAATATATTCAACACCGGCAATAGCACGAAATTTTGAATCAGCAGTAATTCCAACTTTTTTTGCGATATCATCTGCTATTTTAAAACCTATACCGTCAATATCATCTGCCAATTTATACGGATTAGTCTCTATAATACTATATATTTTACTTCCATACTCCATATATATCTTTGCAGACAATTTCATACTAATACCAAATTTTTGTAAAAAAATCATTGCATCTCGCATAGATTTTTTTTCTCGAATCTGTTCACTTATAGATTTAGCCAGTTTTGCACTAACTCCTTTGACCTCAGCAAGTCTTTCCGGCTCTTCTTCCATTACTCTAAGTGTATCCATCTTGAATTTTTTTATAATTCTTTTTGCCAGTGCTTCGCCTACACCTTTTATTGCGGAAGAAGCCAGATACTTTTGAATACTGTCAAGTTCTCTTGGTTCAATAATTTCATATTCATCAACAAAAAGCTGCTCTCCATAAGTTGGATGCAGCTTCATATTTCCATTTGCTTTTATAAATTCGCCTTCAGCAATATAGTTGAAGGTACCGACAAGAACATATTCATCATCATCGGCCTCTATGCTAAGTACAGTATAGCCATTACTTTCATTTCTATAAATGATTTTTTCTATATAGCCCGATACTGTTGACATACTATTTTTTTATTTCCCCTCTAACTCCTTCTATAAACCTACCTGTACCTATGGCAACAGCAGTCAAAGGATCATCTGCTATAACAGTGTTTATACCTGTTTTCTCTTCGATAAGTGCATCAAGTCCTGAAAGCAATGCACCACCTCCGGTAAGTACAATACCTCTATCATATACATCAGCTGCAAGCTCAGGTGGAGTTCTCTCCAAAACATTATGAACTGAATCTACAATCTGCATTGCCGGCTCTCTTAGAGCTTCTAGCGTTTCATCTGAGTTTACTTCTATTGTCTTTGGCAAACCTGTTACAAGGTTTCTACCCTTTACTTCCATAGTAAGTATCTCAGGTCTTCTATATGCAGCACCAATATTTATTTTGATTTCTTCAGCTGTTCTCTCACCAATCAAAAGATTATGCTTCTTTCTCATATATCTGACAATAGCCTCATCAAAATCATCGCCGGCTACCTTTATTGATGTACTTACTACAGTACCACCAAGTGAAATAACCGCAATATCTGCTGTACCTCCACCGATATCAACAATCATATTTCCTACAGCCTTCTCAATGGTGATTCCTGCACCTATTGCCGCAGCTACAGGCTCTTCAATAATCTTCACTTCTCTAGCACCGGCTGAATATGTTGCATCCTCTACTGCCTTTTTCTCTACCTCAGTAGCACCTGATGGAATACATACTGCAATTCTTGGCTTTCTAAAAGTTCTCTTGCCTACAGCCTTATCTATAAAATACTTCAGCATTTTTTCCGTTATTGTATAATCTGATATAACACCCTGGCGAAGTGGTCTTACCGCTACTATATTACCGGGTGTTCTTCCAATCATAAGTCTTGCTTCTTCACCGATTGCCTTTATTTCCATCTTCTCTATCTATAGCCACAACACTTGGCTCTTTTAAAACGACTCCTTTACCCTTTATATAAACCAAGATGCTTGCTGTTCCAAGATCTATTCCAATATCATTGGATTTAAACCCAAACATATTCTCCTCCAAACTACTTAATAAAAATTTTAATGTAACGCACTATTTTATATTCTACAACAAATAATCAATTTAGCCAATATCAATATTTAGAAATAATTTATAAAGAAAAAAATATATTTCTATGTAAAACTACCTTTTAATATAAAAATAGTCCAAACTTAGGAAGCTGAAACTTGAAAACCTATTGGCAATGTTCTATCTTTGTCATTACAATCCAAAACAGTTATATCAAGAAAGTCTTCCTTTTTGAGTATATATTCAATATTTTCATTTACTTCATCACAACCATAATTTCTAAGTGCAAAATTAAGAATAGCCTTTTCTATAATATTCCTACAAAATCTTCCATTACCATTGTCTATATTCCTTTTAGAGTACTCACACATTTCTCTAAGTTTGTCATTTGCTTTTGTATCTATTGAAAATTTCCTTTTACTTGCTTCAAGCTCACAAATATCCATCAACTCATCTACAGAAAAATCATCAAATTTTAATGTAAATGGTACTCGTGATCTTAGTCCTGGATTTCTAGAAAAGAATTTTTCCATTTCATTTGGATACCCGGCAAAAATCACTATAGTATCCTGTCTGTTATTTTCCATTTCTTGTACTATAACATTGATTGCTTCATCACCATACCCACCTCTTCCATATTCTAGGAGGGAGTATGCCTCATCAATAAATAGCACCCCGCCTTTGGCCTTATTAAATGCAGTTTTAACTTTTGGTCCTGTCTGCCCTACATATTGTGCTATAAGATCTGCTCTTCCAACTTCAATTAGATTTTCGTTTTTGATAATACCCATTTCACTCAATACGCCAGCCATAATTCTTGCTACTGTGGTTTTTGCAGTACCCGGGTTTCCAATAAATTCCATGTTTAATGTTATAGGATCTAATTGTTCTCCTTTTTCCTGCATTATTTTCCTCATTTTTGCAAATGCTAAAATTCTTCTTGCCTGCTCTTTAGCTGATTTTATACCTATCAAATTCTGTAGTTGCTCCATATAGTTGGGTTTTTGAATTTGTGGAATATCTTCTACAATATTTTCAGATTCAAGATATAACTCATATTCCTTCTTAAAATCATCATCTAGTTGTATACAGAACTTATCTGATAGCTTTTCTTTAATCTCTTCAAGCTGTTTCCTTCCCAAATTTTTAATACTAAGCAATTCTTCATCTCTCATTCCCATTAAGGTAGATATAGTATTTATTTTTTTGCCTTTTTTTCAATACATTATAGGAACGAACACCAAGATTCAGATTATCTATAGAGTCACTATCCTTGTTTTGTTCACTTTCAAGTACTTTTTAATAGAACAATAATGTAATCTCTCATCTCCTCTTTTCCGATACCACTTGTTATTGTATCTTCATCTATTTCCTTTAAAAATTGAATCTTGAAAAACCATAGTTATAACAGTTTTTTTAATTTCTTTGATATTTTTTTTGTGGAAAACTGAAAATAATAGATCCTACATTCTGATTATTTCCATCACATGCTTTCATCATTATTCTTATATTCCCTTGGGCATCTCTTATTTCCTCACACATTGTTTGAAAATATTCGTTCTTACAGATTTCATATATTGCTTGCTTTCTTCTCTCAGCATCATTTGAATACTTTAGAGTCTCCAGCTTATAATTAACTCTATTATCATATTGTGACTGATCTGATATAATATGTTTTTCAGGAACAACCTTTGCATAATCACTAAAGATCCAATCGAATTCTTCTATAGGCGTCTCTTTGTCTGAATCTAAATATATATAGTTCTTACAGGATTCTTCATCTTCCATTGTAACTTCCAGACCAAGAGTTTCGTCTGCTTTTAAATACATCGCATAAGACATAAATCTGTCACAAACATTATAAACCTCTCCATTAAATGCACCTGTATACACTATTGATGTTGCTGATAAATATTCCTTACGGATTTTATTTCTTTTACTCATTGCTATACCTCACTTTTATTATTTTAGTTTTATTAAAGTCGCAGTCTACATTAACTATTCCTTGGCATGCTCATTGTCATCGCATACTTCTCCGGTCGGCCATTAATGTATCTGCGGATTTTATTTTCAAGGTACAAGTAAAAGCATAGCAAAAAGCCATTGCTTTTATGAAAATTGACGCACTACCCCCTTAGTAGTGCTATTTACAATTCTCACAAGCAATGGCTCTATATAATCCATTGATTTAATTTAAATTTATTAAATTCATTAATTTATCAAACTACAGCTACATACTACCACATGTAGCTGTAGTTTTGCAATAATATTTTTTTACTAGGTTTGAGTAGCTTTGCTTATAGTTTAAATACACATATAAGTTTAATTTCTAAAAGCAAAAAGCTTATTAATTTACCCAGGGCTCCATCAGTACCCAAAATATATCCATCTATTTTTAGTGTTTGAAAGCATTTTACCACCATTTCCATCTGTTGCAGTGCTTAGATAATACCATTTACCTACTTTTTCTATATCATTTAATGTATTCGCACCCGTCTTCCGTCGAAGTACTATGAAAGTTCCGACGTTTTAAATTTCGAGTCAACTATTTAATTTTTATACAATTCTTTTTAACCCCTTTATTTTTAAAGGCTTTTCTTACATAAAAAAATAATTTAAAAAAATTGAAAAAAATTTTTTTACAACATGTTATAATCATAGTACTTCATAGTACTTTACTTTTAGAGGTGTTTATGGCTTATTTTTTGAGAAAAGAAAAGAAGAAAAAAGGTACTTATCTTCAGATGTATGAATCATTTTGGGATAAGGATAGAAAGCAACCAAGAACAAAAAATGTAAAATCTTTTGGTTATGTTGAGGATTTGACCTCAGGTGAGATTCCTGATCCGATTAAATTTTACAGCGACTATGTAAAAGAGCAAAACGAGAATAGAACAAAATCTCTTTCTGAAGAATCACGTCCTCGTGCATTTTCAAACCCTGTTGAACTTAATATAGGACACTTCTTGCTTTACTCGCTAATTGATGAACTTGAGGTTAAGGAAACTATTGATATACTTGCTTCTCAAATGCGTTTTCAGTTCTCTGTATTTGACTTAATTACACAACTTATTTATGCAAGGGTTATATCACCATGTTCTAAGTCAAAGACAGCATCTCATGTATTTCCATACCTTTACTGCAGCTCAACCATCTCTGAAGACCAAGTATATGACGGGTGTTCTTTCATAGGAGAGTCATATAAAAAATATATTGATTTATTTAATCACTCTTATGAAAGGTATTATAAAAGAGACTTAAGCAATGTATTTTTCGATTGCACTAATTATTACTTTGAAATTGATCTTCCTAGCGATGACAAGCAAAAGGGACCTTCAAAAGAGAATAGGCACTCTCCGATAATAGGGCAAGCTTTACTTTTAGATGCTGATCTAGTACCTGTCTCCATGCAAATGTATCCCGGAAATGAATCGGAAAAACCATATATTAGAAAAGTTATTGAAGAAATGAAGCAACGACATAACGTATCAGGCAAGACGATTCAGGTGGCTGATAAAGGCCTTAATTGTGCAAGAAATATTTATGCTGCCGTTAAAGAAGCTAATGATGGGTATATATTCTCAAAATCAATACATGGTAAGAATCTAAGTGAAAAGGAAAAGAAATGGGTTCTACTTGAGAATGATACAAATGTCTTTTTTAATTACACTGATGAAAGAGGCAATATATCATTTCGTCTTAAATCATGTATTGACAGCTTTGATTACAGTTTTAAAGAGATTGATCCGGAAACAGGAAAAGAAAGTGTTACAAGGTTCTCTGTAAAAAGAAAAAGCGTATCGTCTCTTATAATCCTAACCTTGCAAAGAAACAAAGGCTTGAAATAATGAAAATGGTTGATAAAGCTTCAAAGTTTTCTACATATAAAAATATAGCAAAAGATGAACTTGGAGATTGTGCTAAATATGTAGACATCATAACTAAAGATAATGTAGGCAAGACAATAAAGCCTATAATAAGCTTAAATAAATCTAAGATTGATGAAGATCTTAAATATGCCGGATATAATCTTTTAGTAACATCTGAGATAGATATGGAACCGTTACAGGTATATAAGACATACCATAGCCTATGGAAAATAGAAGAATCTTTTAGGCTTACAAAATCATACCTTGATGCAAGACCTGTTTATTTGCAGAGAAAAGAAACAATCTATGGGCATTTTTTAATATGCTACCTTAGCTTGTTTCTTTTAAGAGTATTAGAAATCAAGTGCTTCAAGAATAAAATAAACTCTTATGACTTGATTAACTTTATGCGTGATTTTAGGGTAGTAAGTAGAGGTGATGATACATATATCAATATATCAAGAAACCAATCTGTTAACGAAAAGGTTAAAAAACTGGTTGGTTTTAGTAACCTTGATGCCCTCTATTTAACAAGAACTGAAGTCGACAATTTCTTTCAAAACTGCATGCTCTTAGACACCTAGAGTACTAGGTTTTGAGAGAAACGACGGAAGTCAGGTAATAGGTTTGAGTAGCTTTGCTTATAGTTTAAATACACATATAAGTTTAATTTCTAAAAGCAAAAGCTTATTAATTTACCCGGGCTCCATCAGTACCCAAAATATATCCATCTATTTTAGTGTTTGAAAGCATTTTACCACCATTTCCATCTGTTGCAGTGCTTAGATAATACCATTTACCTACTTTTCTATATCATTTAATGTATTCGCACTTACAACAATATACGAATTTAAATTAAATAATACAAGAAAAAGAGAGCAACAAAGTGCAATATATTTTTTTAAATCGCATTTCAATATTCATATCTCAATCCTTTCATACCTAAATATTATTTCTATTTCTACAAAAAAACATTCTACCTTCTCAAAAACATACACAATCCCCCTTTTTAATGTTTTTATAAGTTTTATTCACTATATAATTAATAGTATTTTTTTCTTTGAATTATATATATTTTAGTATTTTTTTCTTAATAATACCATCCCTACAAATTACATTTAATGTGTAATTTAGGTGTAATTGTTATAATTATTGTTTTTTTATTAATATTTTTTTATATAATATATATGTAAAATGTCCTTGTTAAATTAGGTAATCAAAAAACCACCGGCAAAAGCCGGTGGCAAAATTATTTCTACAAAATCTTTATATTAGCTTATATTAAGTTGTAAAATAGATGACTATTCCATATAAGCACCCTTTATAGCACTTACAGCATGTTGTGCATATAGCTTTAGCAAACCTTTCTTGTACTTACTTTCAAAGCCCTTCCAGTTTGCTTTTCTCTCTTTTAAAACAGCATCTATTTCTTCCGGTGTTTTCTTTTCACCTTTTATACCAATAATAGCTATTTTCCTTGCCTCTACATCAATTTCTATCAAATCACCTTCTTCTACAAAGGCAATAGATCCTCCCATAGCAGCCTCAGGTGATACATGCCCTATAACAGGTCCTCTGGATGCTCCTGAAAATCTTCCATCTGTTATAAGTGCAACACTTGATGCGAGCTTTGGATCTGCACAAATAGCCTCTCCGGTATAAAACATTTCAGGCATACCACTTCCCCTTGGACCCTCATAACGAATGAATATAGCATCTCCGGGCTTTACATCACCATTAAGCACTGCCTTTATACACTCTTCTTCACTGTCGTAAGGCTTTGCATTTAGTACTGCTTTAAACATATTTTTTGGGCAAGCCGTATGTTTGATAACACAGCCTTCTGGAGCAAGGTTTCCTTTGAGTATGGCTATGCTTCCATCTGTTCCCTTTGCAGTATAAAATGAGTGGATTATATCCTCTCTATCTATTTCTCTTCCAAATATCTTTGACTTCTCACGAAGGATTTCATCACAGTGCTCATAGAAACCATTCTTTTTTAACTCTTCCAGGTTTTCTCCTAAAGTCTTACCTGTAACAGTCATTACATCTAGATGAAGCATGCTCTTTATCTCTTCCATAACTCTTGGTACACCACCGGCATAGTAGAAGTATTGAGCCGGCCAATCACTGATGGACGAATATTTAGCAAATAGTGAGCACCTCTATGTAGTCTATCAAAAGTATCCGCATCTATTTCAAATCCAAACTCATGTGCAATAGCAGGAACATGCATTGTAGCATTTGTTGAACCTGATATAGCGGCATGAACCATAATAGCATTTTCAAAGCTTTCCTTTGTAACTATATCTGATGCCTTAATGCCTTTTTTTACCAATTCCATCAGTTGTACTCCGGCTTTATAGGCAGCCTCTTTTAACTCAGGAGCTGTAGAAGGCATCACTGCTGTTCCGGGAAGCATAAGACCTAGTGCCTCTGCCATAACCTGCATAGTTGATGCTGTACCCATAAATGAGCAGGCACCACAGCTTGGACAGGCATGATGCTTATAATAATCCAGCTGTTCATCAGGTATAACACCTGTTTTTTCCCAAGCATCAAACTTCCCAATCTGTTCCAAAGTCAATAATTCATTTATCTTACAGGAAGGATCTTCAACTATATATTTTTTGGGCAGCTCAAAAGCTTCCATAACTCCACCGGCTACAACTATAGCACTCATATCCTTCAGTCTACCTATACTCATAAGCATTGCAGGCATTGATTTATCACAGCTGGCAATAAATACACCGCCGTCAAATACTGTAGCATTTGTTTGTGCTTCTATAAGATTTACCATAGCATCACGATGTGGAAGAGAATAATTGATTCCATCATGTCCTTGTGCAATTCCATCACACATATCTGTAGTAAAATATCTTGAAGCCTTGCCACCATTATCATTGACAGCCTTTAGTGCTTCCTCTACAAAAATATTTAGATGTGCTGATCCGGGGTGACTGTCACCATATGAGCTTTCTATTATTATCTGTGGCTTTGATAAATCATTTACCTTCCATCCCATTCCCATACGAAGTGGGTCCATCTCAGGTGCAAGTTTTCTTGCCTCTTCACTTCTAAGCATATCTATCTCCTCCTACAAACTAATCTATACAAATAATGAAATAATAAATGCTACAACAAATCCTGTAATACCGACCAAGGTCTCCATAATAGTCCATGTCTTTAAATTTGTCTTTTCATCCACACCAACCAATGATTTTACAAGCCAGAATCCTGAATCATTAAAGTGGGAACACACTGTTGAGCCTCCTGCAACTGCTGCAACTGTACAAGCTAGATAAAGAGGTGACAAATCAGCGATTCCAGGCATAGCTGATATAATACCTGCAGCCATGGTCATAGCCACTGTCGCAGATCCTACACATACTCTTACAAGTGCTGCAACTATAAATGCAACTACAACTATTGGCATATTTACTGATGACACTGTATTACCTATCAAATCTCCAAGTCCGGAATACTGCAACATATATCTAAGTACACCACCACATGCAGTTACCAATAAGATAAGTCCTGTTGGTTCAAGTGACTTTGTCATAAGCTTTTCAAGCTGCTCTAAACTATATCCATGTCTTGTACCAAGCACAAACATTGCAATCACAGTTGATATAAGTAGGGCTAAGAAAGGCTCTCCCAAGAATGTCAATACCGGAGCCATTGGCTTAAGTGCCGGAACAACACCTGCAAGAGATTTTAAAATAATAAGTACAAGTGGAATCATAATAATAAGTACTATTGTGCTAAACTTAGGGAGCTTTGATTCGTCAATATCTTCCTGATTTGCAATATGCTCAGGAACAGGAATCATATACTTCTTTCCACAAATCGAACCCCATATAGGACCTGCAACAACCATTGCCACGCTTCCACATATCAAGCCTACCAAAATAACCCATCCAAGATCTACTCCAAGCATATTTGCAACAAGTACAGGACCGGGGGTAGGTGGAATAAATGCATGTCCAACTGCAAGACCTGCTAAAAGTGGAATTGCATAAAATAAAGTTTATCTTTTAGTTCTCTTTGCAAGAGAAAAAGCAAGTGGTATCAAAATAATCAATCCTGCATCAAAAAACACAGGCATTGCCACAATAAGTCCTGTTATTCCAAGAGCCCAAGCAGCCTTTTTATCACCAAATTTCTTTACCATACTTATTGCCAAGGTCTGTGCACCACCGGATGCCTCAAGTATCTCACCAAACATTGAGCCAAGGCCAACCAATAAAGCTATACCTTTTAAAGTATTACCTATACCATCATTAACTGCTAAAACTATATCAGCAAATGGCATACCTGCCACAATACCTATGGTTATAGCTCCTATCAAAATAGATATCATTGCATGAATCTTAAACTTTATTATCAACACAAGTAATAAAGCCAATCCAACTAATGCAGCTATCACCAATCTGGTTGGATCTAATGTAATTGCTTCTTTCATTCCTAATTCTCCAATAACTTTAATTTTACAAATCTCTCATACATCTGACGTCTTATGTATATTGATTTAAGTATAATATTCTACTTTAGCTATATCAAGTTGTTTCAAATCTGCTACTTTTTTCTATATCTTATACAAAAAAATCAGCTTTACACATATAATGAGGCTGATTTTTTGTTAAACATATATAGTTTTAAAATTTACCTAAATAACATGTCTGACAAGTTATTCTGAGAGCTTTATCAAGGTCTGGCGATTGTATGTCAAGTGCATAATCATAGCACATTTTGCACCCATAGAATCACCACGAAGTATAGCATTTGTAATCTCTCTGTGAGTTTCTATAGTCTCTTTTTGTAATTTTCTGTATGTCAGATTTGCAAATGTAGTGATTGCAGTAAGTATTACCGGAATAAGCGTCTCAACTACCTTATTACCACTACATTTTGCTATAGTCTCATGAAACTCCATATCCTTTTGAATATGATTCTTTCCTTCCATATATAGTTCTTCTATCTCATCACATAATTCTTTGATTTTATCCTTCTGCTCTTTAGTAGCATTTTTACAGGCTGTGGCTGCTACCTCCGGTTCTAAAGTATTCTCACATCAAACAAATCCATTGCCAGTCTATATTTATCTTCAAATTTCGAGAGTCCAAGTGGATCTTGTTTATCCAGTTCCGTATTCTTAACAAATGTTCCCGAACCTCTTTTTACCTCCAATACTCCTCTTGTAACAAGACTTTTGATCGCTTCTCTTATTGTGCTTCTTCCTACTCCAAACTTTTCTGATAATTTATGTTCACTGGGCAGTCTGGAGCCTATATCAATCTGCTCTTGTTGTATATAAATCATCAGCTGGTCTTCTATCTGTGGCACTAATAACTTCTGATCTACCTTTTCATATTTATATGCCATAGAACCCTCCTAAACCTTATATTCTTGGACAAACTAATTTTAAAGCAGTACTTCTAAAGATCATTATACATTATTTTAGTATAATCTGACCATACAGAAGTAAATTAATATGATTTGCTCTTTCTTTATCTCTACTCTTATTGTATAATTTAGCAATTATACAAATTAGGAGATTTATTCATGGATTTTGAAAAGCTTATAATGTATCGCAATCAAAAAAATAGCTTTGCTAATTTACTGGGTATACGTATTACAAAGATTTCTGAAGGATATGCACAGGCAGAAATGAGCACAAGCCCTGAACTGCTCAATCCCATAGGTTCATTACATGGCGGATGCCTGTTTACTATAGCCGATATTGCAGGAGGTTCTGCAGCTTGCTCACATGGTGAATATGTTACCACTGTGGATGGTAGTATTCACTATCTTCGTGCAGGTATTAATACGAAAAAACTCTATGCAACAGCCACAGAACTTAAAAGAGGAAAAAAGATTCTGGTCTACAATCTGTCCATCACCGATCAGGATGGTGTAGAACTTGCAGTTGGAATCTTCTCTTTTATGTCACTAGGAAAATCTATAGAATTATAATAAAATACCTGACAAAGTGTTTTCGCTCTGTCGGGTATTTTATTAAACAAGAATATCTAATTTTAGTGTAATTCTTATAAGCCCTTTTATTCACATAATTTTAAGCTAAAATGATATTTATAAAAATAAAAAAAGATATCAGGCTAAAAATATCTTCTTAATTCAATATTTACCTTTTACCCCTTGCTCAAAAATCTTATGGCAGATTTTCTTGCCTTTTCTATTTTTTTAATATCGATATTTTCTACAGCAGATGCAGATATCCATTTCTTACCAAACAAAGTTTGAGCTGACTCTATCATAATACCACAAGTATATAAGTCTTTTTCTACATTTATAGCTTGAGCAAATACTGACTTTGTCTTTTCTCTAAGTATATCTTGATTCAACCCAAAAAATGACATTTGCATAAGGCTTGATGCAGCCCATGCCCTACAAAGTGAATCTTCATCTGTAAGTATTTTATTTGTTAAAATATCAATATCATTTACTGAACCTATCCAGCCAAAAGCTATTATAATCTTATGACGAAGAGTATTATCATTAATTTCAAGTAAAGAAGCTAAAATCGGATTAAGCTTTTTGCAAAACTCCAAATAAAAATCCATATGCCTTAGTTTGGAAAGGATACCTGCTATAAGATATACTGTAAATACCTTTAATCTTTCATCTTCAATTCCATTAAGTCGGTCAAACAAAAACTCAAGCCCATCTCTTCCATGCCTTTCAAAGCTTCTATCTAGATATAAATCCTTATCTTCTTCCCATTCCTTACAAATAAGCTCATAATGATATGCCAACTCATTAGAAGCACCTAGTTCATCAATAAATTTTATCCTTTCACCATCAGGAAACTCATGCTCTGCCAGTTCATTATATAGCACTTCCAAATTTTCTCTACTTAACATAATAATTCCCTTACATAATTTAAATACAATTTAATATAACAAAAAATAAGACTAAAAGTGTCGCATAAACAGAAAAATATATCTTATTATTTTTAATTATTAAATCCAATTGTCTGTCACCTCTGTAAAGTAAGCAAACAAGCCATACCATTACCGCTACTACATTTATACCAATACTAATTATATATGAAGCCGAAGTATAAAAACACATCATTGTATATAGTGATGTAACAGATGAAACAAATGGCACAAGCAGTAAAAAAGAACCTGCACATTGTGCATTAAATTCCACTGCATATGGTGATGTGGATGAAAACCACAAATATGAATACAACCCTATCAGTACAAGACCAAACATAGGAGACATACTAATCTTTTCATTATAGCCGGAAAACCCATATATAAATGCAAACAATATTCCCATAGATGAAAAGAATACATTTACTATAATATGAATATTATTTGCAATAACGCTTAGCCTACTCATTCTCAATGTATCCGGATTTTCTACTATATCATGAAACTCCTCCATTGGTTCTCTTGTAAATAATAGAAAACTGTTTACAAATACCAATATCAATACAAACAATAGAGCTATATTGGCCACTGTAGCAAAATGACTTGACCTCACAAAGCTATCAAAGTCATTTAATGTTTTTAGAAAAACTATATAATGCCAAGGCACATAATGCACCTGTAATATTACAAAATAATGAATATAATATATGACTCGTTCCCAGATCATATCTCCCACTGCCCTGTATTATTTTATCTATGTCACCATACTTGGCAATCATATATATCTCTTTATAATTTAATTTTTTTCACTATTTTTTTATTTTTTTTGATTGTAAATTAAAACTGCAATACTGCTGTCAACAATACCAAAAAAATAATAGTAGATATTGCAATAAATAATGCCAGACTGAAAAAAATACCGCCGGAGATAAATTATTCATCCACAGAAAAAAATATCTATTGCAGAAATATTATATATACTGAATATTATAGAAACAAAGGTTATACAAACAAAAACATAAAAAAATACATAAGTCCAATTCTCTCGTATATTCTTTATATATTTATACATATATAGATTATTTGCCGCCGGACTAATTTCATTTGAAGTCTCTACATTCTCTTCTACAACCATATCCTCTTTAATTTCTACTACAGGTTCTTCTATAGATACATAATCTTCTTCATCTAATACTGTATTCTTTGGATCAGAGGGTAAATTACAATTTGCCAGACCATACTTTTAACATACGTAAAGAATATGATTTATAATCATCGTCAATCAGTCCATTACAATTTGGGAAAAATTAAGTTTTCACGTTTGATAAAAATCCTTTTATACTTTGAAATCCAATATCCGGTTTTTTTAGTTGTAAAACATTCTTCGTAAAATTTAGATTCACTATTTTCAAGTTCTCTATATCCTTTTTCTCTTTCCACGTTTTACTTCACTAATTCTTGTTTCTGTAATATTTCCATGTCTAATACTATCTATCACTGTACACAATTTTGAATGTGGAATATGAAGTTCTTCGTTTATATATTTTTATTATATCACTCTGACAAATCTTTCGTTTTGACATATCCTACACCTCTTTAACTCACACCAATATACATATTCTATATTATATGATCATTTGTTTTATATTAATTATATCTAAATACTATCGTAAGGTTTAGTTAGGAAAAATGTCAATATATTTATCTTGCTATTTTTTTATATTAAATGACCCAATTATCAATGGTATTCAATGAATACCATGTAGGTTTCTCTAAAAGATTATCTATGTGATACTATACTTTTAAATTTATACATGATAAAAACAAATTATAAATTATAGGAGGTATGGAGATGTTAAAAAAATTAAAGCTTGTATCAATATTTTTATGTGTGCTGCTTCTTAGTACTGCATGTACTGATAAATCCAAGCAAAGTGATGCAGAAAAAAGTTCTTCTACAGTTCAAGAAAATACTACTGGAACTACTGTGGAATCAATAAAAAATACATACTGGTTGTGTAAGGATGATTCTGTAGGATGGGAAAGAACTGTTGAGTTATTTTTTAATGATGATGGAAGCTTCCATTGCAGATCAATAGTACCTGAAGCTGATGGTTATGAAGATTATTATGTACATATAGATGCTGAATCTTGTACATGGAATCAAAATGCAGATATGGTAGAACTGGAATTCCATAAAGTAAATCCCCATAAGAAAGAAGTATTTTATGCACAAATTTTGAATAAGGGTGATAAAATGAGATGTCCTGACATGTTCGAAGTCACTGATGACAATATTGTATTTGTAAAACAGGATAAAATGCCTAAGATTACCTCTATAGAAGAAGATTCACCTAAACTTGTAGGAGAATGGGAAGTAGTCTCTGTAGGAGGTCATATACCTAATACTATAAATGCAGACGATGGAAAAACTTTTGAATCTAGTATAAATATATATGAAATAAAGGATAAATTATATGCCGATTACCATATCATAAGACAGACTGATAATGGTAGAAATGATTTGGAACAAATAGGTCTTACATTAAACAATGAGGAATTATATACCGGAATTGCTAATGAGTTTTGGAGTGCAAATTTTGATGAACCGGTAATACCTGAGGGTGCAAGCACTAAGAAAAAGCTGAATATAAAACTTACTCTTGTGGATGATAATAAACTTATCCTTATAGAGGAGAATCCGGAAGATGAATATACAGATCCGACACCACTCGTATATTTAAGAAAAGGTTCAAAAGAATATGATGATAGGGAAAATTATTTTTATCACAACATTATTACAGTATCAAATATTGATGAGCTTGCAGAAAGCCTAAAAAGTAATACAAAGATTATACTTAAGGAAGGAACATACAATTTTTCTGATTTGAATGAAGATGAAACATCAGAATATGAAGATATCCAAAAGGAAAATATTTTAATGTATACTGATCACTTACGACTGGAAGCAGAACCCGGTGCAAATGTAAGTATTCTTATAAATTCTGCATCTGACAATGTACTTGAATTTTATGGTGGTAGCAATATAAGCCTAAAGGGACTGACTATAGGACATAATGTTGAAAAGGGAAGTTGTACAGGAAATGTACTTTATTTTTCAGCTGTTGATGGAGTTAATATAGAAGATTGTAATCTTTTTGGTTGTGGCACCTATGGCATAAGCTCCTATCTAACATCAAATATAAATGTAATCAATACACAAATATACGAATGTACCTATGGTCTACTTGAACTGGAAAGTACTGACAATATGTTATTCAAAAACTGTGTACTACGTGACAGTCAAGGATTTGAACAGTTTATTATGAACTATTGTAATAATATAAAATTTGAGGACTGTAAAATTACAGGAAATAAAGTGGATTATGGTGATATATTCATAAGCAATACCGATTCACATGGCATAGTATTTGAAAATTGCAGTTTCAAAGATAATACCTACAAGGAAAAAAATAGTGATGGTATAGAATTTACTGATTGTACATTTGATGACAATAAATAATAAAATGTCGGGTAAAAACTACCCGGCATTTTCTGGGGTTATACCGCCCTCCCGGTATACAACTGATAATATCTTCCCTTTTGTTCCAACAAGCTTTCATGCGAGCCACGCTCTATTATCCTACCTTGTTCAAGTACCATTATTACATCTGAGTTTTTAATGGTTGAGAGTCTGTGGGCAATAACAAATGTGGTTCTGCCAAGCATCAAAGAATCCATACCTGCTTGAACAAGCTGCTCTGTCCTTGTATCAATGGATGATGTAGCTTCATCTAGAATAAGTACAGGAGGATCTGCCAAAGCAGCTCTTGCAATAGAAAGAAGCTGTTTTTGACCTTGGGAAAGATTTGAACCTCCCTCATGTAAGAAGGTATCATATCCATTTGGAAGTCTCTCTATAAAGCCATCTGCATTTGCAAGCCTTGCAGCTGCCCTACACTCCTCATCAGTTGCATCCGGACGACCATATCTTATATTTTCCATAACTGTATCAGAAAAAAGGTTAGTTTCCTGTAATACCACACCAAGTGATCTTCTAAGATCATCTTTCTTTATCTTCTCTATATTGATGCCATCATATCTTATCTTTCCTTTTTGAATATCATAAAATCTATTTATAAGATTTGTTATAGTTGTCTTTCCTGCACCGGTAGATCCCACAAAGGCAATCTTTTGTCCTTTGTTAGCAAAAAGATTTATATCATGCAACACTATCTTTTCCGGATTGTATCCAAAGTCAACATTTTCAAATACAATGTCTCCCTCAAGCTTTGTATATGTAATGCTTCCATCTGAATGTTTATGCTTCCATGCCCATATACCGGTTCTCTTTTCAGATTCTAAAATATTGCCATTAGTATCTATCTTTACATTTACCAATGTTACATATCCTTCATCATCTTCTACTTGCTCATCCATAAGATCAAATACTCTTTGGCTTCCTGCCGCAGCCATAACTACTGCATTGAGCTGCTGTGAAACAGTCATAAACGGACGATTAAATGCCTTCACAAGTGAAAGGAATGCTGCAATTGTTCCTATTGACACTCCAAAATGTCCACCGATAGCAAGATAACCTCCTACTACAGCAATAACAACATAGCTTAAGTTTCCGATCTGAGCCACAATAGGCATAAGTATATTTGCATAACCATTTGCCTTTGAAGCAGCATCACATAGTTCGTTATTGATACCTACAAATCCGTCGATATTTTTATCTTCATAGTTAAAAACCTTAACTACCTTTTGGCCGCTTATCATCTCCTCTATATATCCGTTTACACGCCCCAAAGTGCTTTGTTGTATTCCAAATACTTACCGGAAAGACTGGCTGCCTTACCTGAAGCCTGTACTGAAATAAAGATCATAATAACTGAAACCACAGTCATTATAGGGCTTAAAAGAATCATTGTGACGAATACTGCAACTAAAGAAAATATCGCCTCTATTAGCTGTGGAAATGATATTCCTATAAACTGTCTCAGAGTATCTGTATCATTCGTATATACAGACATTATATCGCCATGGGCATGTGTATCAAAGTATTTTATGGGAAGTTTTTCCATATGTGCAAAAAGATTTCTTCTAATCTCACGCATAGTACCCTGTCCTACATTAACCATGATCCTATTGTATGCAAATGATGCCAGTACACCTATAATAAATATAGCTATAAGTTTTGTTATCTCCAATGCAAGTGGTGTAAAGTTTGGAACACTTTCTTTTGTAAGAGGAATAATATAATTATCTATAATATCCTGCATTACTGAAGCACTAATAGAATTAACTATTGCCGATATTAATATACATATAAATACAATGAATATACTTTTTCTTGTAGTTTTTAATAAAAAGTGCTATAACTCTTTTCATGCTATCACTTGCAACAACCTGTATAGTTTGATTTATTCCACCTTTTTCTCTATTTATATCTGCCATTATACACCTGCCTTATCAAAATCAGCATTACCCTCTGACTGTGCATTTGCTGTAGTTTTGTATATTTCATTGGTTTCTAACAATCTTTCATGTGTATCAAATCCTACTATTTTACCTTTATCGAGTACTATTATCTTGTCTGCATCTTTTATAGATGATATTCTTTGAGAAATAATAATCTTTGTAGTATTTGGTATTTCATCTCTAAAAGCTTTTCTAATCTTCGCATCTGTGGCAGTATCTACAGCTGATGTAGAATCATCAAGTATAAGAATCTTAGGATTTTTCAAAAGGGCTCTGGCAATACAAAGTCTTTGCTTTTGACCTCCTGAAACATTATTACCACCTCGCTCTATCCAAGTATCATATTTTTCCGGCATCCTCTCAATAAACTCATCTGCACATGCAAGCTCACAGGCCTTCTTTATTTCATCCAATGTGGCATTTTCATTACCCCAACGAAGATTGTCAATTATAGTACCTGAGAAAAGTACATTCTTTTGTAAAACCACACTTACTGAATCTCTCAAGACCTTTAAATCATAATCTTTTACATTCTTTCCACCTACATAGACACTTCCCTGAGTTGCATCATATAGTCTTGGTATCAAATTTACAAGTGAAGTCTTTGCACTACCTGTTCCACCTAGTATTCCTATTGTCTGACCTGATTCAATATGAATATCTATATTTGAAAGTACAGGTTTTCCTATACCGGCTTTGTATGAAAAGCTTACATTATCAAAGTCTACACTTCCATCTTTTACTTCATTACAAGCATTATCCTTTGACTTGATATCACTTTCTTCTACCAAAACCTCCGCTATTCTCTTGGCACTTGCCTCTGATATGGTGATCATTACAAATGCAAATGAAAGCATCATTAGAGCTATAAGTATGCTCATTATATATGAAAAAAGAGATGTAAGTTCTCCTGTAGTCAGTGTACCTGAAACTATTCTTTGTGCACCAAACCATGAAAGAGCTATTATACATCCGTATACTGTAAGCATCATCAAAGGATTGTTTATTACAACAAGTGATTCTGCCTTTACAAACAGCTTATATAAATTTGATATTGCTGTATCAAACTTGGATATTTCTCTTTCCTCCTGAACATATGATTTTACAACTCTGATACCGGATATATTTTCCTGAACATTTGCATTAAGAGCATCATACTTTTCAAAAACAAGGTTGAAGAGTTTAAAAGCTATTGCTATTATAATAGCAAGGGCTGTAGCTAAAAAGAAAATAGCTACAAAGAATACAACTGACATATCTCTTGAAATAGTTACCGTCATAACCAAAGCAAAAATAAGTGTAGCCGGAGCTCTCATCAACATTCTTAGTATCATTTGATATGAATTTTGAACATTTGTTATATCTGTTGTAAGTCTTGTGACTAAACTTGCACTGGAAAATTTATCAATATTTGAGAAAGAGAAATTTTGAATATTTCTAAACATTCCCTCTCGTAAATTTTTGGCAAAACCGGCTGAAGCATTTGCACCATAAATTCCTGCAGCTATTCCGCATATAAGCCCTAGAATGGCAAGAAGTATCATTATCGAACCGTATTTTATTACTGCATTAAAGTCATTAATTGCTACGCCTTTATCAATTATATAGGTCATCATATATGGAATCAGCAATTCAAATACCACTTCACCTATTATGAATACAATTGTGAGTAAGGAAGCAACTTTATATTCTTTTATATATTTTGCCAATACTTTTAACATATTTCTCTCCTCTCTTTAATAAAAAAAAATTGCACATAATGTACAATCTTTTAAAGTGAAATACCTTATAATATTTAGATAGATTGATGCAGAAAAAGGGACTTGAACCCTCATGATATTACTATCACACGGACCTGAACCGTGCGCGTCTGCCAATTCCGCCATTTCTGCCTATATTGCCACATAATAAATACTCATGTGGCATAGTATAATACAAAGTTTAATATTATGCAAGCTTAGATTTTGCAACTTCTGCTAATTTAGCAAATCCCTGTGCATCATTTACAGCTAAATCTGCAAGGATCTTTCTGTTCATATCAACACCTGCAACCTTAAGTCCATGCATAAGCTTTGAGTATGAAAGACCATTAATTCTTGCAGCTGCATTGATTCTTGCGATCCAAAGCTGTCTGAACTGTCTCTTTCTCTCTTTTCTACCTGCATAAGCACTTGCTAAAGCTCTCATTACAGACTGCTTTGCAATTCTGTACTGCTTTGAACGAGCTCCTCTATATCCCTTTGCAAGTTTTAAAACTCTATTATGTCTTTTCTTTGCATTTAAAGCACCTTTAACTCTTGCCATTTAAAAACCTCCTAACCCTTCGTCAACTTATAGATATGGTAAAATTTTCTTCATAACTTTTGCGTTTGTAGCATCTGTTACGATATCTTTTCTAAGATTTCTTTTTCTCTTTGTTGACTTCTTAGTTAAGATATGTGACTTATAAGCTTTGTTTCTTACAAGCTTACCTGTTCCTGTTTTCTTAAAACGCTTCGCTGCTGCTTTGTTTGTCTTTAGCTTTGGCATAATGAATCCTCCTTTTATAACAATATCTTTAAGCCTTCTTTGCTGATAAAAACATCACCAAACTTCTACCTTCCGCCTTAGAAGGTTTGTCAATTGTTGCCACTTCTGAAAGAGCTTCGGCAAAATCATCCAGTATATACTTGGACTTAAACATTCTTGCCATTTCCCTACCTCTAAATCTTAGTGTAACCTTAACCTTATTGCCCTTTTCTAAAAATTTTCTAGCAGAACTGACTTTAGTATTAAGATCATTAGTGTCAATATTTGGAGATAAACGAACCTCTTTTACTTCTATTGTCTTTTGTTTTTTCTTTGCTTCCTTATCTTTTCTGGCAAGTTCATATCTAAATTTACCATAATCAATAATTTTACAAACAGGGGGTTTTGCTGTTGGAGCAATAAGAACCAAATCCAAGCCTGCTTCCTCTGCTTTTTCCCTTGCCTCATTTATTGAAACTATACCTAACTGTTCACCCTCTGATGAAATAAGACGAACTTCTTTAACTTTAATCTGTTCGTTAATCAATTGTTCGCTAATACCTTTATACCTCCATTCTCTTTACCAATATAAAAAGGCAGATAGAAAACTATCCGCCAAATAATCATTCAAAAAATGCTTATATGAACCAAAGTCACTACTGTGCTAAGGTGAGGCGAACCTGCTTTCTTTCAACATTGCCTATACTATCAGTTTTATATATGTTTGTCAATTCTTTTTTTAAATTTATAATATTTTTTATTAATGCACTACTTCATATCCTTCTATATCATAATATCCTTCCGGATCTTCATCTCCTCCAAACCATACATGAGAATAGTTCTTATCCATAGCTACGCCCATAGTTGTTATAAATGACCAATCACCTGCTCCTATTATTACATCATTATGCCCACTTGAACCCTTCCACAAGTCAAGTGCCAACTGAGGATCTATGCCTATACTATGATATACAGATATTTCATAACCACTTCCCTGATAAGCAGTAAGCTCCCTTGGTTATCCCACATCAGTTCAGCATAAGCGTGATCAGGTGTATATGCACCACCACTCCACTTTCCATTCTTTGACCAGCTGTGTAAATTACCTTGAATACCTCTGTTATCAAGCTGTAACCTTGGAGTATAGTCATGTGAATCCTTAACATGTGCCCTTGCTACCTTAGTTAAAGATTTTGAGAATGACAATCTACTAAGTCCAAGGCTCTCTCTGTATTCATTTATTAAATAATACAGATTCGCTTCTTCCTCGCTCAAACCACAACATAAAAGTTCATCTACTATACTTGATCTATCATTATTGTCATCATTCTGAATAACTGTAGTAGGATGTTTAACAGAATTACTATTTGTATCAGCATCAGGACTCACACTGTTATTATTACTATCTGTATTGTGCCCTACTCCACTTTCATTACTATCTGTTTCTACTTTACCACTACCATAATCTGACTTCGATTCTGATTCACTATCGTTTTCTTCTGTTTCATTACCTTTATCAGCTCCGGGCCCTATCTCATCCTTTTCAGATTCAGTAGCAACCGGTCCTACATTTTTTTCTTTAATAGAATCATTGTTTGCATCTAAATCACCACTCAAGTTCTGCTCTTCGCTCTTATTAATATTAGAATCCTCTACTTCAGGTCCCGGTTCATTCTGATCTGAATTCTGACTTTGAATATTCTCCATAGTATTATTTTGAACTTCTGCTTGACTTTCTTCTACCCATTCGCCATTTTCAAGCACATTATATCCATCCGGTGTTACTGTACTTACAAGCATGGCTCCATCAGAACCAACGTAGTAGTTACTTACCCAGGAATCTTTCACCATATAGCCGTTATCGTCAAAATAATACCATTTATTATTTATATTTTTCCAAGATCCGATGGGGTATGTTCCATCCAATTTTCTATACCACCAACCAGTGTCATTTAGTTTCCACCCTTCCAAAGCAGGCGGTGACGCCAAAGCTACCATTGAAAAAAGGCAACTCATAATACATATAAAAACAAAGCTCAAGGCTTTCTTTTTCCAACCCATATTTATCTCCAAACATTTCATAACATTTAAAAAAATATTAACATAAACTTACATCTTAATACAATAGTAAGATTTTTATTTTTTTCAATTTATTATAGAAAGATTATACCCTTTCAAAGGCACATAATATATCATAATTTATTTCTTCATAAAAAGCTCTTCTCAAATCAGGATATGATGTATATCTTTTTAATAAAACCATCAGCTTTGTAATAGTTGCTTCCAATGTCATATCATATGCTTCTATAAGATTAAAGTCTTTCTTTATTTTTTGACCAACCTGATAAATTTCCATGTTAGAGCCTTCATTTACAACTTGTGTTGCCATAACAATAAATTTTCCCATCTCCTGCCATTTCTCCATCTCTTCATAGAACTTATCAAGCATATTGTCGGGAATACCTCCCACACCAAAACTCTCTATTATTATACAGTCATAGTTTTCAAATAAATATGCCAACATACCTTCTTTCATTCCCGGAATCATCTTCAAAACACATACAGAATCGCTAAGTTCTGTGAAGAATCTTACTCTTTCTCTCATAGGTATATATGGAATATATCTAATGATATGCTCCTCCTGTATTCTTGCCAATATAGGGAAGTTTACACTGTGGAATGCATTAAATGATCTTGCCATCATCTTTTTTGCTCTTGTACCTGCTATTACATTACCATCAAATACTAGAACTATATTTTGTGAATAGTCATCACATGCATAGAGTATACTATCTCTTAGATTAACTTTGGCATCTGTTCCGTCTATATTTATAGGTTTTTGTGCTCCTGTTATAACTATAGGCTTTCTGGAGTTTTGTATCATATAGCTGAGTGCCGCTGAAGTATATGCCATAGTGTCTGTACCATGTAATATGACAAATCCGTCATATCCATCATAATTTTTTTCAATAGCTCCGGCTATATCCTGCCAGATTGCCGGAGAGACATTAGTAGAATCAATATTGCAAATTTGAAGTACATCTATTTCACAATACTTTTTTACCTCAGGTACAAAAGTTAAAATTTCAGGTGCTGAAAGTGCCGGAGACAATCCCTCACCCATTTGTTTTGATGCAATAGTTCCACCTGTACCGATTACTAAAATCTTTTTCATTTTCACTCCTTACTACTAATATATAACACACCAAGAAATCGGGAAATGTTAGCAATTTTCATAAAATCTTATAGTTATACTTAGTAACGCCCTATATATTCTCAAATCTTAACTATTCTACTCTATTTTTTTATTTTGGGGAACTACCTAAAGTATCATTTGAATGTATTTTCATAAAATTCTATTAAACTTATCCTTGTATATTGTCTACAATATTTTTTTACGCAAAACACAGGAATGATAATAGAATTAGTGCCATTTTAATCTTTAAACTCTTATATCTATCAGCTTTTCCTCTCATCTTAACTCCAAGCTTTTTGCATTGTACCAATAAAAGCCATTTTCATTGCAGTAATTTTCAATCTGTTTTAATGTCTTGTTGTCGGCTCCATATTCTAAGATGAATATTTGTAGTCCATATGACTTCACTCTTTGCAAATATTCTGTAAAATATTCTCTTTCTTCCAAACTTTTTTTGTATTATATTTTTTTTATGTTCGAAATCTATATCCGTAAATACACACTCCTGATTTATTCCATCAAATAGTTCATTTGCAATCTTTTCATCAATGCATTTACTCACAAATGTATCACCACCATTGATTATAATATCAAGATTATACTTTCTAAGACCTTTTAATATGAAACAAAGTCCTTCAAATATCTTTTCATCTTGAAACTGATAATATACATCACAGTTATCTATAAAAAATCCGTCAAAACCTATATCAAAGATATTTTTTCCAAGTTCATCTACAACAAGATTTTGCCATTCCTTATCAGACACATCCATCCAGTATTCATCTTCCCAGTTCTCATAATTCCCCAAGACTTTGCCTTTAAACTTCTCATAATATGGACGATAGTTTTCCAAAGATCCTATATTAAGATAGGCATATATCTTTTTATTTTTCTCATGTAATTTCTTAATATCATCTTTATCATAGTCTGTTGGTTCAAGTACAAGAACTTTGTAATTATTAAGCTTTATTCCATCTTCTTTGCTGATTCCTATAAATACACCGTAATATTTATCTGCCATAAAATAAGCAAAAAGAACAAGACCGCAGACAACAGCCAAGACGATTACCCCGAATTTCTTCATAGGAAAACTCCTTTCTATAGTTGATACATCCTATTTATATCAATTATAAATGTTTTAATCAAGTATATAATCTTACATAAAGTAAAAATATACTTGACATAATGTAATTGTAGAGTTATATTGATGATGTAAAACATATATGACATTTTGTCTGAAAGGAGTTTTTATGGAATATATTATGATTGGTTTATTTTTTGTAGGTGTATTTGGAGTTTTGGCTTTTAATTCAAAAAAGTCGAAAGAAGAATATGATGAAAGACAGTTGGCTGTCAGAGGACGCGGTTATACTTATGCATACTTTACCGTAATGATACTTTCAATTTTACATGTATTCACAAAAGATACTGTATCATTACCTATTTCAAATGATCTCATAAGTGTTATAATACTTTTTATATCAGGTATTGTACTGAATACTTATATTATTTTTAATGACGCCTGCGGCAGTTATAAAAAGAATAATTATATAAAGCAATTTATCACCTATATCATTATATCTTTATTAAATGCCTACTACTTAATAAGGTCTGTATCAAATCACACATTGTTTAAAGATGGAGTATTACAGTTTAGAGAAGGCATAAATCTTATTGCAGCTGTTGCCATTATTATTTTAGCTTTAAACTTGGTAATAAAATTGATTATAGACAGGTGTAAAAAAGATGAGGAATAAGGGAGAACTATGAAAAACCTTAAATTAAAATCTGCCAGAGCTGCCAAAGACCTCTCCCAACAGCAGCTTGCGGATCTGGTAGGTGTCAGCCGCCAAACAATAAATGCTATAGAAAAGGGAGACTACAATCCCACAATTCGCCTATGTCTATCTATCTGCCGTGCACTTGATAAGACTTTGGATGAATTATTCTGGGAAGAAGAATAAGAGGGTGCTTGCCCTCTTATTTTTTAACCGACTTCCTCACCAAACTTAGATAATGTAATCTTTTTGTATGCATTAGATTTATCATCAGGGTGCGGTTCCAAGCCGATAACAGTAATATCATTTTTTTCCGGTCCGTACACCCAAAAAATCCTACCTGCTCTCGGAGTATTATTTTCTAAATATGACTCCCACACCTTTAATCCGTATCTCTTTGATAAAGAGTCTATCTCATGTGTTTGCAGTCCCGGATATCTTGGATTTTCCGACAATAATTTCAGTGCTTTACCTATTTTTTTATATTGCTTTTCTTCATCCTTATTTGCAGTTTTATTCTTTATCTTTAATGAAAGGGTATCCCAAAATTTTTTCATCTCAGGTACACCTAATTTAATTTTATACATATCTCACCCTAGAACTCAGACAGGTCAATTTCATCTGATGTAATCCCGGCTTTAATATTTTCAACTGCTGTATCCATCATATGTAATGTATTTTCAGAAATCCTGAAAGGCTCTCTAAGTTCACGAGGCTCAAGCAGTATCGTTCCGTCTTCTTTCTCTTTCACATGGTAGTACTCAAATATACATCCTCTTAAAGTGATCCTTTTCTTTGAATCTAACTTTGCATCATATTCTCTTACACTTGTATTCATAAGTTCCTCTAAAATAAACGCTTAAATTGTGGGAATTCCCACCTGTATCTATAGCATAACATTATAATAAATCCCTGTCAATCTTCCCTACTACCTATTTTATTTCCATCCTACAAACAAATCCTGCATTCTTGCCGTTAGTAAACCTCACCTTCCATCTATGAAACTCCACTACTTTCTTAACTATCTTAAGTCCAAGTCCATGTTTTCCGACGCTTTTGCTCTCGGCATATGAACTTTGATTCAGTCTTTGTAAAATTTCAGCCGACACTCCGCTTCCGCTGTCTCCTATCTCCAAAACAACCTTCTTATTTTCTTTATATAGATTTATATATACTTGGCATCCGTCAGGATTGTGGCGAAAAGCATTGTTTAAAAGATTTATAACGGCTCTTTCAAAAAGTTCTTCGTTTAATGAAATTTCATATTTTTGCAGCTCATTATCTATTTTCAGTTCAAAATCATACTTAGACTGTGCATCAATATCAAGTGAATTTATCATATTACTTACAATCTTTCTGATAAGTGTACTTAAACAAACCTTGCTTTTTTCAAATCTTTTTGTACCGAAATCCAGCTTACTTGTAATATTTAAATTCTCAACCAATGCTCTTATACGAAGTCCCTGACTTTCAATAATCTCAGATTTTCTTTTTATTTCATCCATATTGCTTTCTTTAGGAATCATTTGTGCATTGCCTAAAATAACAGCAAGCGGTGTCCTGATATCATGAGAAACTCCGGCAATCCACTCTACCCTTTCTTCCTCTATTCTTCTTTGCCTTGATTTATACATCCTTATCGAAACAAAAATAAATAAAATCATATTAAAAATAAATAATAAAGGAGTCATTTCTAATAAAGTCAAAACATTATTCGCATCATATTCCAGAGTATATTTCCATATATCCGAATTCAACTTTCCGACTATCAGCAATCGGTCTTCACTGACTGTATAAGTACGTACAGGATAGTCATCCAGATAATACCTTGTAAACTTCGCCACATCCTGTAAAGTATACTTTGATTTTTTCAAAGATTTGGGCATATTTTCATACCATATAATATTCCCATTATTATCAAGTAAAAAAGCAAATTCGTTATTCTTTTGTAACTGTGTACTTTCTTCATCACTTAAAACATACTCACCGGTATTATATGATAAGCTGTCCATTATTTCGCTTGCATCCGTATAGTTTATATCTGAGCTTTTGTACATCACAGCTATACAGATTATGAAATCCACAAACAATATGGCTATGGCAAAAACAAGTACCCACAGTATAAATTGCAATCTTCTCTCCAAGCTTTTTCTCATATCTTCTCCATCTTATATCCCAAACCTCTTACCGTCTTTAAAAAAATCGGTTTTGAAGGATCTTTTTCTATCTTTTCTCTTAAATGGCGCATATGTACAATCAAGGAATTTTCAAGTCCGAAACTGCCGTCCGGCCAAAGCTCTTCACAAAGCATATCTGTAGTTACTATCCTACCTCTATTTCTATAAAGAATTGAAATAATGTAAGTTCTTTGGCTGTCAAAGTTATGACATCTCCATTCTTTTTTACAATACCTCCCTCTATAGAAACTCTACTTTCACCTAAAACAATATCTGATGTATTTTCATCAAGCGAATAACATCTTCTAAGTACCGCACCGATACGGAGCAACAATTCTTTCGGTAGGAAGGGCTTTGTTATATAGTCATCCGCCCCCAGTCCAAGACCGTGAAGTTTGTCTTCATCCTCATCTCTTGCCGACAGAAATATAACAGGAAGTTTTGGAAATATTCCGACTCTTTTTAATTCCTCATAAAAATCAAATCCATTGCCGTCCCCAAGCATTACGTCAAGTAAAATAAGATGAATCTGAGTGCTGTCTATTTTCTCTCTTCCTTCCTTTAAATTATCGGCATATTCTATATCAGTATATCCGTCATTTTTTAATATATCTCCTAAAATCTTTGATAATTCTACTTCATCATCAATTATCAGGATTTTACAATCTTTCTTTTCCATATATACTCCTAAATTATTTTGTTTTCTTATTATATCGTATTTAAGTAAAGTCGCTATATAAAAGTACTTTTCTTAATGTAATCATAATGTAGAGATAATCTTCAGTTAATCTTCAGTTATTATCATACTCACATATCAAGCAAAAGGAGAAAAACAATGGCTGATACAATACTTGAAACAAAAAATTTATCTAAAAAAAATCGTGTACATGACTTATCAATGAGTGTACCTAAATCCTGTGTATACGGATTTCTCGGACCCAACGGAGCGGGAAAAAGTACAACATTAAAAATGATTTTAGGACTTATAAAAAAAGACTCGGGAGAGATTAAACTCTTTGGTAAAAAAGTTTCAAACAAGAATCTGTTAAATCTGCTTCATCAAACAGGTAGCCTTATAGAAAATCCCGGAGGATATCCTCATTTAACAGGACTTGAAAATATGCAAATCATAGCAAAGTTAAAAGGTGTTAAAGAAGCTGAAATAGAAAAAGCTCTGAAAACAGTAAGACTTTACGAACAAAGAGATAAAGCTTGCCGCTTATTCACTCGGTATGAAGCAAAGGCTCGGTATCGCTATGGCACTTCTCGGAGATCCGAAATTACTTATATTGGATGAGCCTACCAACGGCCTTGACCCTGCCGGAATAATGGAGATTAGAAAACTTATAACTTCCCTACCGAAAGAAAGAGATATAACTGTAATTATCTCAAGCCATCTACTAAATGAGATAGAACAAATGGCTGACTATGTAGGTATTATAAATCATGGTCAAATGCTTTACCAGGGAAAGCTATCAAATCTTGAATCATCAGGTCAGAGTTTGGAGCAGATTTTCCTTAAGCTTACAGGGGAAAGGGAGTCATTATGAAACAAATAAGTTTAAATAAATCAATATCCATTGAATTTACAAAAAATAAATTTCTGATTTCCATATCATTATTATTTATTGTAACAGGACTAAACTATTTCTACATCTCATATGGAGATTTACCTAAAGGACAGGAATGGCAAATGATTTTCAGTTCAATTCCGTTTTTGAATACAATGTTAATTTCCATTATGATGTCGGTACTTGCAAGCAGGTGTATAGATATAGAAAATAAAGGAAATATGTGGAATACTCTTCCCACACTTGAAAGCAGGAAAAAACTCTTTTCTTCCAAACTTTTATTCGGCTTTATACATATAGCTTTATTTTGTTTTATACAGACAATAATGATTTTGTATTTAGGTATTAAATTTATGATTGGGGGAGGATTCCCAATTTTTGCATTACTTCAGACTGAATTTGCAGAGATTATTTTCGGAATGATTATATTTCAGCTTCAATGTCTGCTGTCTTTGAAGTTCAGGAATCAATTTGCAGCGCTTTCAATTGCCTTTGGAGGCACACTTGCAGGTGTATTCATTGCTTTTGTAAGTAAAGCGGCACTTACTCCATGGTCCGTACTTTTTTCTTTAAGTACCGTTACTATGGATTATGACTCTGCTACAAGAGATATGCTGCTTTCATGGAATGCAATAGATATAAAAGCGATATTTATAAGCTTTTTATATTTCTTTGTTACATTTAAGCTTAGTCTGTCGGCATTTAATAATCCTGAAACAGGTAATTTTAAGATTGCCCATGTACATAGAATAAGCAAAAATTCTCATACCATATTGCCTGTAGAGCTTATCAAGATGAAGCGAAACCCAGTATGGATTCCATTTGCATTGATTCCGTTAATTTCTGCAGGTATCGGTATTATAAATTTCCTTTCAAATCAAGGAGTATTATCATTTGACTGGGCGGATCTTTGGACACAGGAGTCATTATTTTTAGGTATGTTTTTCCTGTCACCTTTAATTGCCATACTTTCAAGCCTTGATTTTCGTATGGAACATCTTGGAACCAACTGGAATATAATACTTACATCAAGCTCACGCTTCAAAGTATTAAAGGATAAATGGCTTACCGTAGCTGTCATTTCAACTATTTGTATGTTATGGATCGCATTTATCTATATTGTTTCAGGAAAGCTTATCGGGATTACAGGAAGCATACCGAAAGAATTCTATTTAAGAATCTTTGCAAGTATACTTTGTATAATTGCCGTTTCAAGCTTTCAGTGTTTACTTTCACTGATAATACCTTCATTTGCAATACCTGTCGGCCTTGCCTTCCTTGGAAATATTTTAGGACTTCTCCTCACAGTAAAAGGATTTTTCTATGCAACACCGTTTTCAATGCTTATATACTCTATGGGCAGCACAAATATAACCGGTGAAATAAATCTACCTGTTGTAATAATAACTTGTTTACTTTATATTTTTATTTCTTTTGCTATAGGATTACTTTATCTGAACAGAACCGATATAAAAACGGGGAGGTAGAGGGGATATTTAACAAAAATACAGTCTTGATACTTATTGAAATTAAGGCTGTATTTTATGTTTTTTATTCATTACCTCCTCTCTTTCTTTATTAAAATCAATTTCTTTTTTATTTTCTCTTCTTATTGCCTCTAATCTTTCAAATGCTTCTATTTTTCTTCTATTATTACTTTTTTCTCTCAAGTCCAGATACATCAAATCCGCATCTATATATTCACCGTTTATTTTTGAAAAAGCAGGCATCCGGCCGATTTTTACAAATCCGAACTTTTTATAGAGGCTGATTGCTCGAAAATTATCACTCCTTGTATCAAGGTTTATTATTTCTATTCCGTTGTCTTTTGCAAAAGAGATACATTTTTCTAAAAGTGCACTTCCAATTCCGCTTCCCCATTCCGATTTGGAAACACTGATAGCAAAGTTTGCTCTATGACTCATTCTTCGCTTCATACCGCTTATATTTGCACATCCGACTATATCATCATTTTTCCATGCAAAATACATCACAGACTTTGAATCTAAACTAATTCTTTTGATAAACTCTTCTACCTCAGGTGTATCTCCCGCTCCTTCTTTACCAAAGCTTAGATTATCGGTTTGCGCACCTACTATCTTTGTGTATTCAATCAGCTTAGCTGCATCTTCAGGTCTTGCTTCTTTTATTATAATATCCATCGATTTCTCCTTTATATACTAATGCATACAAAATCATTGTATTTTTTAAGTGTACCTTTATGTTCCCATATTAAAATATCAGATGCTGTTATGCATTCTTTTATGCTCATCACTGTTTATATAATCATCATGATTATGACAATGCTTTTCTTGTGAACCCGAATGAGAGTGAGTATGCTCATGTTTAATTATATGCTTATGTGTTGAGCCGTTATGTGTATGAACAATAGTATGTATATGATAATGAATATGATTTTTTAACATTGTATCACATACTACAATCACACTTCCGATTATCATAAAGATAAGTCCGATAAAATAAACTTCTGACAATCTGTCACCGTCTACCGCAAATGATAAAAAAGTACCTATAAAAGGAGCTATTGCATAGTATGCACTGGTTTTGGCGGCACCCAACTCTCTCTGTGCTCTTATATATAAAAATATACTGAGACCATATGCCACAAATCCAAGCAACATTGAAATAAAAATATATTTTATTCCGGGTATATTTTCTCCAAGTATAATTGCTATTATAAATGAACCTGTACCGGAAAAGATTCCTTTTAATATCACTATCTCATATGTACTCTTATCCGAAATCATTCTTGTACAGTTGTTTTCAAGTCCCCAACAACATGTTGCAAGTATTACAAAAAATGAACCTAAAGAGAATTTAAAACTTCCGCTTCCTTCAAATGAGAGAACTATACTTGAAAATGTAATAAATCCTATGGCAATCCACAATCTTGATGTTACAACCTCTTTGAATATTAAAATAGCAATGAGCGTAGTTGCTACAATTTCAAAGTTACCAAGTAGCGAAGCATTTGAAGCCGAGCCTATATTTATTCCAATCATTAAAAATATAGGTGCCAAAATATCAAGCACAATCATTCCGACAGTATATGGTAAATCTGTTTTTGACAGCTTTTCAATTTTCTTCTCTTTTTTTGAATTAAGCAGATACATTATACCTACACCTATTCCTGCTCCAAGATACAAAAAAGAAGCCATAAATGTAGGTGTAACTTTTTCCAACAGAATTTTTGAAAAGGGAGTATTTATTGCATAGAATGTTGCCGCAAGTAATGCCATAATGACCGCTATACTTTTTCCGCTCTTTTTCATATATTTACTCCTCCAAAAAGTTCATATTCGGCCAAAGTTTTCTTACCACTTCATTCGGATACTCATTGTCTATAAACTGCTCTATTACATTCCTTGCTTCAGGGTATTTTTTTCTGTCTGTAGTTCTTATCATCACCATTGATGTAACTATCCCGTTACAGATAAAAAACAGTGCTATAAACACTGCAAGGACTGAGCCTGTTACCGGTGGAATCTTTTCTATAAACTTTGAAAAAGGTGGATATATAAATTTAAACCATACCAAAGCCACTATGCCCCAAAAGAACATAAACAAAAGATTTGTTCTACCATCAATATTAAAAGGCATATATGAATAGTCCCAAAACTTCATACCGAAGAATACTTCAGTAAACACGGAGCATAGATATTCAAATACTCCTCCAAATAAGAAACCTGATATAAATATAGACAGATTATTCTGCCTTTTTACTTTTGAAAGTGCTAAGGTAAGTATTACCGCACCAAGTCCCCACACCAGACTGAAAGGACCTAGTACAAAGCTTGAACGTCTCATAAGTTCATGCCCTACAATAAGTACATATATTGTTTCTACAATATCTCCGATAAGTGAAGATATAAAAAGTACCCATATAAGCTTTGCCGCATTTATTCCCTTTGCAAATATAATTCCCTGTTCTTCAAGCAGCTTATCCGCATCTGAGATGCCTTTATTGCTGTCTTCAAAGTCGTCTGATAAAAGACTTGGGTAAATCTTATAAATCCTCTCCCAGATATTTTTTGAAATCCATTCTCCAAAAGTATTTTTTCTGTTAGCAATATTAGTATCCATATTTTTCATAGGATATTTTCTGACAAAAATATAAATGGTCACAATATCCGCTATTAAAAGTACGGCCAGCACAAGTGCAATTATATTTACTATAATACCCGGTATCAGCGATACAAAGGAAAATACTATCGGATGTAGAGTTTTAAAAAGTACAAAACATATACCTACCACTATAATTGCATTTATACAACTAAGCTTCAAACTCTTACCATAGTCATCTCTCAAAGAGTTTATTTCCTTTTTTAAAAGAAGCCTTTGTGAAAAAAACAATCCCATCCTATCCAGTATAAAATAATCTATAAAAGCCATCATAAGCATTCCGTAATAGCTGACATTTTTTCCTGATGATACTATAATCATCAAAATCATAATAAAAGCAGGACATCCAATTATTGGAATATTCAATACACCTGTGTTAATATACTTTTGTTCTCTTAAACTGTATATAACTGTATTCAGTACCCAAGCCAAAATCCCGTATATAAAGAAATATATAATTAGATCTGCACCACTAAATAACTTCATAAAACTCCTATTCTAAACCATACTTTGATAGATCTACTTTATTATCTTTAACTTCTATTCCCTCTGCCTCAAGAAGCTTTCGCTGTTCTCCCATTCCTCCAAAGGCAAATTCCGGTGCAAGCTCCCCTTTTGAATTTACTACACGAAAGCAAGGAATATTTTCAGGATCGGGGTTTTTATGAAGAGCATTTCCTACCGCTCTGGACATCTTTTTATTTCCTGCCATCTCCGCTACCTTGCCATAGGTTGCTACCTTACCTTTCGGTATTCTCTTAACCGCCTCGTAGATTCTTTTTGTAGGCGAGTCAGTTACCAAGTCATAGCTTTCGGCAATCATTCTCCTTATATCATCTTCCCTTATACTACCATCAAGTATGATAGTATTCCAGTGTTCCTTATTTTGATGATATCCCGGAATAACAGAAAGGTAGGTATTTCTCCAAAAGTCTCTCCAAGCAGGATCAACTTTCACATTTAAATTTACAAAACCGTCTCTTTCATATATACAAAGAAAAGCTTTCTTGGTATCCTTTATCCTTATGAGTTGCCAGTCAGCTTTTCTAAAAGGTTTGTCCAAATATGTATTTTCAAATTCTAAGCCGAAACTACAGGCCTCTTCTTTGTTCTCACTTAAACACCTCATACCTTCTTTATCTTTAATTCTCTCAGATAAGCTTTTTGCTCATCAGTGATGCGATAACTCTCAATTGACTTTTGTATTGCCTTATTATGAGTCCATATATCAAGACTATTGTTTTCAATAAATGGAATTACACTCTCATACTGCTTTGCTAAAGCTGTTGCAAAGTACCAGGCAATCATCATATTTATATAGTATTCACCTGGCCTTATCTTTGAAACCATCTCAGGATATAATATATCAAAATCCTCATCCAGGAAATGCTCCATAAGCATACCTATTCCAAATCTTAGAGTGTAGACCTTATCAGATTTCAGCCAATTTTTTATATATTCAAATAATTCATTATGATGTTTCTTAAATACCTTTGGTGAGAGCTGATCGCAGGTCGCCCAGTTGTCTATATATGGGAGAAATCTGTTTATCTCATCAATACAGTTTTTAAAGTCATTTATTTCAGAAATAATAAATGCATGCAACTGATTTTCATCAAAATATTTATGAGGCAAGGTTTGTAAAAATTCTATAACATCACTACTTTTACCGAGTTGTTTTGCATATTTTCTAAGATCAGGTGTCCTTATGCCTATCATACTTTCCTTATCAACTGTAGGTATCAACTTACTGTTAAAATCTCTGTAATCCGTATCCTGCATTTTAAACAATTCATTTTTTATCTCATCCAAAATCATATCAGACTCCTTTTGTATTTCACACTATCTTATTATAGTATCCCTCAAATACAAACTTCTCAGGATGAGATTTTATATATTTTATTTCAAATGCATAGTCATAGTCATACAAATCATATACTACATCATCAGCCTTATCCAAAAGTTCCTCAAAATCTTCACTCATTTTATCCATAGCTTCCCATCGCAGCTCTCTGTCAAATGGAATCTTTCCTCCAAACAGTTCTACAATCTTTTTGAAATTATCAGCCAGTTCTTCCATGCCGAACTCCTTAAGTCCGTTTAGTGCATCTTCCCATACTATGCCTGTGGAGTTGTCAAAAAACTGAAAATGCCCACCATTATTTACTTCCATAAAATACCAGGATATTGCATTTAAATATCTCTGCTCCAATGTAAAATCCTTGGCAGAATTTAAGTACTCCTCATATGAACTGTAAATATCTATAGTCCAGTATACAGGATCTAATATATCCCAAAATTCTTCTATATTTTCAATATCTTCTACTGTTATTTTTGCATAGGTTTTTCCGGCTCTACCTTTATCAAGTTCCTTCTCATTGTTATGCACATTTGTAACATTATCTTTATTATCATCAAAGTTGTTAAATGGGTTCATAATACTCCTCAAATAATCTTTTATTACCTAGTCATATTCTTAAACCAAAAGTACTTTTTGTCAATATTAAAAAGGAGCTGTCGGGAAATACTGAATTTTAATCCCTACAGGACAAAATAGAAATATCCTGACAAGTACAAGGCGTTTTGGCTTTGTGACTTTGTCAGGATATTTTGTTTTTCTATTATGCTGTCTATTTTTGGGCATAAAACCCCCTTGGCTGAAATTTTGCTTTTGCATTTTTTACTATGCGGTTTTCTCCTGTGGTTTTCCTTCAAATTTCTTTAGTTTTGCGTAGAGAAAACGATGATATTTGTTTATATTTCTTCCTATCGCAAAAAGCATAAATTCTTTATATACCTTATCTGAAGAACGATAGTTAAAGCGTCGGAAATCTTCATTCTCTTTAATATCTCCAAAATGACCTTCCGTTTGAATAGACCGTGTCTGTCGTTTCAGAATACCTTTTTCACTCTGTATGTTAGCATGTGATTTCTCTCGAAGCTCTTCCCATACTTCATTGATCTTCATCACTTTGTTCTTATCAACATCTTTATCAGGATTATATTTGTATAAGCATTTAGACTTATGTTCACATCCACTACAGTCTGAACATCCATATACTTCATATGTTTGTGTATAACCATTCTGTTTTTTCTTTTCTGTGTTGATATGTCTAAGTTCACGACCGTCATGACAGATATAGACTTGCTCATCTTCAAATACCATTGTCTTCATGTTGTAGTATTTACCTATATCTTTACTGTATGCTCTTGTTTTTCGTTTTTCATGATCCTGCAGTTTTATATAACTGTCTATCTTATTTTCTTTTAGATATAAGAGGTTTCTCACTACAATAACCGCTGTCTGCCGTCACTTCTTCAAGTACTTCTCCGAATGCTTCCTTATGCTTTTCAAGGACCGGAATTAATGTATTATAATCTGTACGATCATTACTTACATAACTATGTACAATAAAATAATTCTCTACCGCTATCTGTACATTGTATGCAGGCTTTAGCTGCCCATTAAGCATATGATCTTCCTTCATTCGCATAAAGGTTGCTTCCAAATCAGTTTTGGAATAGCTGTTTCTATCTTTCCCCATAATCTCAAAACATTCTTTATAGTGCATTAATCGCTGTCCACAATGTTCAAGTTCTTCATAGAGTTGTTGAAGCTTTGGCTTTCTCTTACCCTTTCCGTTAACAAATACAATACCTTCTCCGTCAGCAATAGTCATAAGGTTTTTCTGAAGCTTAAGTATTTCAAGAGGCGAGCAGTTATCAATCTCTATAATACGGTTATTAGATAGCTTTTTATGTTTCGTAATCTTTCTTTTTCTGTTCTTTTCAATAATATCTCTAACTCTATCAATTCCGTCAATCACAAACATTTGTGCATTTCCAAACTCGTACTTTTCGCCAAATCCATTATCTTGTAAAAAAGAATTATAGTCTGAATAAAGCTTATCAATAGAATCCAGAAGACCTGCAAGATGATAATTAATGCTTCCACGCCATACAAAAGTATAACGATTAGCATTAGCTTCTATTTTTGTTACATCAATAAACAATTCTTTTAATGTAACAAATCCTTCTTTTTGTAATCGTCTCATAAACTGATAGTTTAAGTCATCCAAAATATCTGAAGTAAGTTTCTTACTTTTAAATTCATAAAAAGCATCTCTTTTAGGCTTCCTTCCTTGAGTAAGCCAGATAAAAGCAATATCTCTTTCACATAAATCCACAATACGATCAATAGAGCGTATTCCACGCATATTTGCATAAGTAATAACTGCATACATCATGATCGGGTTGTACCCTGTTCTTCCCTTGTCCGAACAATTGGCTAACAGTCCGGAAAAATCTAAATCCTCCATAACTTTTTTTAGGGTATAGACTGGATCGTCATTGGGCAAACTCAATTCATATAAGCTAAAGTTGATTTTCTGTTGACCTATTTCAAAAAAGTCATTATAATAATTAACTGTGAGCATAGTTACATTATAACATGTAACGGAGAAAGATGGTTATCGTTAGCCATCTTTTTTTATGTAAAAACTTAGGGAGGTGTGACTCGTTTTGAGTCACACCTCCCTCTTTTATGGATGCCATTTCCCGACAGCCCCTGAATTTATTAAACTATTAAATTACTTTTTATTAAATGAAGCAACAAGTGCATCTACTAAAGCATCCATATCGCTTTCATTGTTTTCTCTGTATGAAGAAGTTACACTTACTTCATCATCCATAATATCTATATGCTTTAAGTTTTCAAGCTCTGCCTTCATCAAATTTCCTGAATTAGGTGCCCAAGAACCGTTCTCAACTATAGCACATGTTCTGTTTTGCAAGTTAAGAGCCTTCAGATCCATAAGGAAATTGTGCATTGGAGGGAATATTCCAAGGTTGTATGTAACTGAAGCAAGTACAAGATGGCTATATTTGAATAAATCTGAGATAAGATAGCTCACATGTGTGCTTGAAACATCATAGAGTCTTGTCTTTGTAATTCCCTTTTCACATAGCTTTCTTGCCAAAATTTCTGCTGCAGCCTCAGTATTACCATACATTGAAGCATACACTATCATTATACCCTTCTCCTCAGGCTCATAACTTGCCCAATGCATATATTTATCCAAGATATAAGGAATATCTTTTCTCCAAACCGGACCATGAAGTGGGCATATATACTTGATTGGCAGTGTTGAAGCCTTCTTTAATACCTGTAAAACCTGTGGGCCATACTTTCCAACTATGTTTGTATAGTATCTTCTGGCATCATCAAGCCACTCTTTATCAAATTCAACCTCATCAGCAAACAACTTACCATCCAATGCTCTGAATGAACCGAATGCATCTGCTGAGAAAAGTACGCCGTTTGTAGTATCAAATGTAACCATAGCCTCAGGCCAATGTACCATTGGAGCATTTACAAATGCAAGAGTATGTTTTCCAAAACATCTACTGTCACCCTCTGTAACCTCATCCACTTGATCCGGTCTGATATTAAATCCGAACTGTCGAAGTATCATAGCAGCCTTCTCTGTTGTAATAATCTTTACATTTGGCCAACGAAGCAAAATCTCCGGAATAGAAGCTGCATGATCAGGCTCTACATGGTTTATAAGTAGAAAATCTAAACTGCGATCTCCCAAAACTCCCTCAACATTGTCAAGGAACTGTCTACCAACTGACCAATCAGCTGTATCTACCAAAACTGTCTTTTCATCCATCAAAAGATATGCATTATAGGATACTCCATGATATATAGGATGAATATTCTCAAAAAGGCTTAATCTGTGGTCATCTCCACCTACCCAATACAAATCATCTGTAACTTTACGGTAATTATACATATTTTCCCCCTATTATACTTCAATCTCTATAAAATTATCTGCTGTTTCACCACAGTGTGGACATACCCATTCCTTTGGAATGTCCTTAAACTCTGTTCCGGGTCTTATATCGCCTTCTTCATCTCCAAGGAGTACATCATATTCATAGCCACAACCATTACATAGATAAAGTTTTCTGGATGGTGTATGCTTCTTAGGTACAGCTCTCTTAATCTTCTTCATTGGTGGTGCAGGTTTCTTCTCACCTGTATCAAGTGCCTTAGCAAGTGCAGGTAATACCTCATTTACGTCTCCTACTATACCATAGTCACAGTTTTTGAATATTCTGGCATTAGGATCCTTATTTATCGCAACTATTGTAGAAGCATTCTTGATACCCTTTAGATGTTGTATTGCACCTGAAATACCACAGGCAATGTAGAGATTTCCTTTAAACTTCTGACCTGACATACCTACATATCTATCAAGTGGTACATATCCCAAAGTCTCTGCTACAGGTCTTGAAGAACCTACTGCAGCTCCGGCAGCTCTAGCCAAGTCCTCAATAAGCTTCATATTTTCTTTTGAGCCAATACCCTGTCCTGCACTGACAACTCTCTCTGCAGATACTATCGGTGTATCCATTGGAATACCTACGCTAAAATCATATCCGTCTTTTTGAAGGCTTGATACAAGTACATCTATTTTTTCTTTTAGTGAGCCTTCTCCTATAATCATTTTCTTTCTCTCACCTGTCTCAGGCCCCTTTGTCTTCTTCACAGCTGCGGCCTCACCTCTTGAGATCTTACCTAAAATATGAGCTGCTATAACAACTCTCTGAATTTCGTTGGTTCCCTCATATATAGGTGTAATTCTTGCATCTCTGTACATTCTCTCTACAGGCATACCCTTTAGATATCCGTTTCCACCAAATATCTGAAGTGCTTCTGAAGTTATCTCAAGTGCTACATCAGATGCATACTGCTTGCCATAGCTGATTCCATACCATATGGAGCATGCTCTTCCTTAAGCTCCGCAGCAGAATATACAAGCATTCTTGCACATCTAAGCTTTGTTGCCATATCCGCAATCTTAAATGCTATTGCTTGCTGTGCAGCTATAGGCTTTCCAAACTGCTCTCTTTCCTTGCTGTATTCCACAGCTTCCTCAAAAGCTCCCTGTGCAATACCAAGTGCCTGTGCAGCAATACCGATTCTACCTCCATCAAGTGTAGCCATCGCAATCTTAAATCCCTGACCTTCTTTACCAAGCAAGTTCTCCTTTGGAACTTTTACATTGTTGAAAATAAGTTCACATGTTGCACTTGATCTGATTCCAAGCTTATCATAATGATCACCAAAGCTAAATCCTTCCCATCCCTTTTCCACGATCAGAGCTGAGATACCTCTTGTACCTATATTAGGAGTTGTAAGTGCAAATACTATATAAACATCCGCTTCTCCACCATTTGTTATGAATATCTTGTTTCCATTTAAAAGATAGTAATCTCCCATATCCTCAGCTGTAGTCTCTGTACCACCTGCATCAGATCCTGCGTTTGGCTCTGTAAGACCAAAAGCTCCAATAAGTTCACCACTGCAAAGTCCCGGCAAATACTTCTTCTTTTGCTCCTCATTACCAAAAGCAGCTATCGGATAAGTACCCAATGAAGTATGAGCTGAAAGGATAACACCCACACCACCGTCAACTCTTGAAAGCTCCTCAACAGCAATAGCATAACTGATTACATCAGCTCCGGCACCACCATACTTCTTCTCATATGGAAGTCCCATAATTCCAAGTTTACCCATGTTCTTTACAACCTGAGTTGGAAATTCACTCTTTACATCCAGGCTGAAAGCTATAGGCTTTACTTCCCTCTCTGCAAACTCGCGAACCTTCTCTCTAAGCAACTCATGTTCTTTTGTTGTTTGATAAGACATATATTCCCTCCACTTATATTATTCTTAGTGCAAATAATTTTGACACTAATAATATCAAATTGTCTATGACAATCCAAAATCATTATAGAATACTTACTATAATGTAATTAATACGGATAATATTATATAGCTTATTAAAAACTATACTTATAGAGTAAAGTATAGAACATTATTTAAAAATAGTCAATATATATTACTTAAAAAAAGTATAGATTCGTGACAATGCATAATAAAAAGCTATAAAAACTAGTAACAGTTACTAGTTCTATAGCTCTAAAAAAATTTTTCTTGTTAGTTTCTTATAAATATGTGATTTTTTTATAAAATCTGCAAAAATGTCCTTAAAGTATTGTATTATATGGTTTTTAGTATAAATAATAAAAAAATATACCCCTGTCATTTTATAAAAAAATCAATTGTTTTTTTATTGTACTCATCCATAAGTATTCTAAATATATTTATTGATTTTTCCACCTTTTGAGTATCTACACAAAATGATAGTCTGGCATATTCCTTCATTCCAAAGCCCTCTCCAGGTACAAGGAGCATATTGTAATTTTTTGCTCTCTCGCAAAAATCTCTCCCATCACTATTTGGTGATTTGATAAACATATAGAATGCTCCGCTTGGATTTGGTACAACATACCCCATCTCTATCAATGCACTATATAAAATATTTCTATTAGTTCTATATACATCAATATTTGGCTTAACGTCCACACACTCCTTTATAACCTTTTGAAATAGTGACGGTGCACATACATATCCAAGTACTCTTGCAGATCCGCTTATAGCTGCAAATATATCTGTATAATCTATCGCTTTTTTCGGCACGAGTATATATCCTATTCTCTCTCCCGGAAGTGAAAGTGATTTTGACCAAGAATATGCCACCAAAGTATTATTATATAAATTTGGCAAAAACTCCGGACTTTCTTCTTCAAAAACAACTTCTCTATACGGTTCATCACTTATAAGGAAAATCGGGTGAGCATACTCCTTCTGCTTTCTATTTAACATCTTTACCAAATCTTCTATATTCTCTTTAGGATATATTATCCCTGACGGGTTATTTGGAGAATTTATGAGTACAGCCTTTGTATTTACATTTATTCTTTTTTCAAGTTCAGCTATATCAAGAGTCAGATCATCACTGCATTTTGCTAATACAAACTTTGCTCCCTGCCCTTCTATAAACACCTTATAATCCGGAAAATATGGTGTGTTCACTATTATCTCATCTTCCTCTGACTCGATAATAGCTTTAAATATAATATTCAAAGAAGCTGCCGCACCACAAGTTAAGAAGATATTATTTTCGTCATAGTCTGTACCGAAACGAGCGTTTAAATTTTTTGCAACTGCAAGTCTGCTATTTTTATCTCCGGGTGCTGAAGTATAACTATTATAATCCTTTGGAGAAAGCTCTGTAACTATATGCCTTATAGTATTTTCAACTTCCCTCGGTGCCGGAGTACTAGGATTTCCAAGACTGAAATCAAGTACATTCTCCACACCTATTTTTTCTGCAAGTTTAGTTCCATACTCATATATATCCCTTATACCTGACCTTATATTCCCAAGGTCTAACATCTTTTTTGAAACCATATTTTCTCCTATTCACTGATAATTGTGACTGAAGCCTGTGCCGGAAGACATATTGCTGATTCCCCTATATTTTTTATATAACCGAATCTCTCACAAATATGATCCGGGCATTCACTATGAATAAAAGCAATAGCACCATCTTTTATATCCAAGTGTATCTCTATACCATTACTTTCCAAATCTATTCTTCTATCCTTTGACAATTCTATATCCATGCTTTGATTATTACCATATTTTAATACTGCCATACCACTTAGCTTCTTATTCATATAAATGTACAAGCTGGCAACAACACCTATAATAATAACGGTCATTATCAGATATATATCATTTCGTTTTAACTTCATTATCTTAGTGACTCCAAAATCCTCTTTGATGCCTCTATCTCTTCTGTGATTGCTTTAAGCCCTGGAGCTCCCTTTGTATTTCTCTTTTCTACGCAATTCTTTAAAGAAATAGCCTCATAAATATCTTGATCAAAATATTCTGAAATTTTTTTAAACTCCTCTATAGAAAAATCATCCAACGCTTTTTTATTCTCTATGCCATAAAGTACCAGTCTACCTACTATTTCATGGGCATCCCTAAAGGCTACATTCTTCTTTACAAGGTAATCCGCTGCATCTGTAGCATTTGTAAATCCACCTTTTGCACTGCCTGCCATTTTCTCATTGTTAAATTTCATACTTGATAGCATTCCACTCATCAATTTTATCAGACTCTTTACTGTATCTATAGTATCAAATGACATTTCCTTGTCCTCTTGCATATCCTTATTATAGGCAAGAGGCAATCCTTTCATCGTAGTAAGAAGTGATATAAGGCTTCCATATACTCTTCCACTTTTTCCTCTTATAAGTTCTGCAATATCAGGATTTTTCTTCTGTGGCATTATAGATGAACCTGTCGAATAAGTATCATCCATTTCTACAAATCTGTACTCATCAGTATTCCATATGATAATTTCCTCTGAAAGCCTACTAAGGTGCATTGAAAGTATGGAAAGATCAGCTAAAAGCTCAAGTAGATAATCTCTGTCACTTACCGAATCCATACTATTTCTGGTAGCCATATCAAAATCCAAAAGTCTGGCAACATAATCTCTGTCCAGATCATAAGTAGTACCGGCAAAAGCTCCTGAACCCAATGGTGAAAGATTCATCCTCTTTCTTGTTGAACAAAGCCTGTCATAATCTCTGATAAACATTTCAAATATGCACCGAAGTGATGTGCCAATGTAGTAGGCTGTGCCTTTTGTAGATGTGTAAATCCCGGCATATATGTAGACTTATTTTCTTCCATTATACGAAGTACCTCACCAAGTAATTCATATAATAAGTCTTTTAATACATCTATCTCATCTCTTACATACAGCTTCATATCGAGTGCAACTTGGTCATTTCTGCTTCTTCCGGTATGAAGCTTCTTTCCTGTATCACCTATTCTTTCAATCAGATGAGCTTCTATATATGAATGTATATCCTCAGAGCCGTCATCAAATTTTAATACACCATTGTCAATATCTTTCTCAATAGATAAAAGCCCATTAATAATTCTGTCTCTTTCCTCATCTGTAAGTATGCTTTGCTTTGCCAGCATTTTTACATGAGCAATACTGCCTCTTATATCCTGTTTGTAAAATCGATTGTCAAATGAAAGTGATTCATTAAAATTTTCAACCAGCTTATTTGTTTCCTTTGTAAATCTTCCACCCCAAAGTTTCATATTTCAACCATCTTTCTAATCTACATTTTTATTATCAACAGTTTCATTCTGTGAATTAGTATCATTTGCTTCTTCAGTAGTTTCAACATTGCTATTATCTATTTCTTTGGCTTCATCTCCATCATTTGTAGTATTAACACTGTCCAAATCTATTTCTTCGATTTCATCCTCTCTAAGTCCCTGCTCTTTCTTAAGTTTAAACAATTTAAAGTCATTATTTTTCACTTTTATGAATAAGTATATCAATAATAATATTGCCAATGAAAATACACTTATTAAAATACCTGAAAAAGTACCCGAACTCAAATATTTAAACTCTATCTCATGCTGTCCTTTTTCAAGTTCAACTCCTATAAATGCACCCAAAAGCTTTATCTTCTCTTCTTTTTGACCGTCAACATATACACTCCATCCTTCTTCATATGGAATTGTTGTAAATAATGTGGTGCCCTCCACTGTATGTACATTTCCTACAAGCTTTGTATCTGATATATATGTAAGATATAAAGGATTCTTATTTAATATATAGTAAAGCTTCTTTAATGAATCATAATTTATTCTATAAACTCTTGTATCTATTGAATCATCACCATCTGTATTTGCAATCCTACCACTCTTTTCACCTTCCAGGTATCCAAGCTCTAATATATAATGTCTCTTCACATTTTTGAATGATTTAGTATTATTCCCATCATCATAAGTGAATTCAACCTCGTCAACTTTTGGATTTCCCACATATGCATAGTACTCTCCATCAATATCAGTCTCAAAGTTTACAGCTGAATAGTCTTGTATTGTTTCAATCTGTTCAAATATATCAGGTAATCCATAAACTGCAGCCAAATCATTTTGAACATCTATAGGATCTCCAAGCTCTAAGTTCCACTGATCTGTAAATCTTTCATCAACCATATATCCAAGTGGTAATGTATAAGGATTTTCATATAAATAGCTGTTACCGGATACATCTATTAAGGAAATATTTTTATTATTGCTTTCTCCTGTATAAATGCCATATTTTACAGCAAATAACATATCTATAAGTGGTGTTTCTCCGGTAATAGAATATGCATTCATAGACGATTCATTTCCTATTTTTTCAAACAAGTCTGTAACTGAAGCATTTGCAGTAGATGAGAATACCGATACTGTTCTAAAGTTCATCCATGCTCCGTCATCCTTCGTTTTTCTATTTACCTTATCTATACGATAGAAATCATCCATGGGAAGTTTTGACAACAATGTTCTTACATCCTTATTGTCCTTTATATAATCACTTCTATTTATAGTTGTAACACTTGTTAATGAAGTATTTACACTTGACTCTACAACTACAAAAGCAAGTGCAATCAAAAACAGACTCACATTAGATAGTCTTTTTTTCATATGCAAATATAGAATCAATGAATATACACCAGTAAAGAACATTGCAACATAGAATACTGCAAAATGGAAATCTTCATTATTAACTATCTTTTGTGCCAGTAAAATATACATCATACTAATTCCAAAAGCTGTTCCTAAATCTTTTGTAGTATTTGATTTTATATTATCATAAGCTCTTGCACATATAAATAATACCAAGAATATATATATAAAAGCTCTGTCTTGCCGGCAATGAGTTTGGATAATGAAGCCCATGCCATATATAGTTCAATACATTAATTGAGAAACCTGCAAGGAAGAATACAAGTAATGATACATATGATGCCTTTTCCTTATTGGATATTTTTTTATTCAATAAATAAAGAATAAAAAAATACAAATACTCCTACTCCACAATATATGTTTGGCCAATGGTCAAGTCCTGTTTCTACCTGTACATTTGCCATATGTCTGGCAATCATATCATAAATAGAAAAATATGAATTAAATGTAGTAGGAAAATCAAAATCACTTGATGCTGTAAGTTTTAAGGCATATATTTCGGGTAGAAGCACTATTGCACTAAGTCCTCCTGCAAGCAATGAATATACTCCAAACTGCACTGATGATATCAAAAAATTTTTAAATGTATTATTTCTTTCAATAACATGTAATACAATAAAGTATATAACCATAAATAGGCAAATCATTATTGAAATGTAATAATTTGACAATATACAAACTCCAAGGCTAAAGGCATATAAAAGACCATTTCCCTTTTTTACAAGTTTCTCAATGCCCAAACATACTATAGGGAATATTGCAATACAGTCTAACCACATAATATTCCAGCTGTATGCTGCCATATATCCTGAAAGTGCATAAAATATTCCAAAAAACAGTATTCCTGATTTTTTATTGGTCACATGTTTTGATAAATAATATGTAAAGGCAAGTCCACAAAGCCCTATCTTTATAACAATCATATATGTCATAAACTCAATTATAAGTGACTGTGGGCATAAAATAATCAGCCAGTTCATTGGGCTTGATAAATAATATGCATATAATGCCGAGAAGTTTATTCCCATTCCCAAATTCCAGCTGTAAAGAATCGATCCTCCATGACTAAGTTTATACTTAAACTCTGAAAAAAACGGTGCATACTGATGATACATATCAGTTCTTAAAAAACTCTCATCTCCAAATGGAAATATTCCTCTTTGAACAAATATGAGGAGCATTATAAAAACCGGTATTGCAAAAGATAGTATTAGTACCATTCTTCTACTTAATATACTATCTTCATCTATTTCTAAATTAAAATCTTCCATCCTCTACCTATGTCCTCCTAGTGTCATTACTCTACTTATTATAGTAGAGGTTATTTTTTTTATCAATCTAATTCATAAGATTTATATACAACCACAAAAAAAAATGTTATACTTCTACCTAAAAGTTGTTAGGAGATATATGAATAAGAAAATTTTATTGCCAATTTTTGTTTTCGCAGTGCTTCTTATATTGATTTCTATGGGGCTTTCAAAAGTTGGAAAGAAATCATATAAACCTGAAAATCAGTATGGAAGTTACTACTACTACACAAGTAGAAACCACAACTCAGGCACCCACAAAAGCATATGAAGTAGATGAAAATTACAAAAGAAAAATAGATTTTGAATCCCTTAAGGCTATCAATTCGGACGTAATTGCCTGGTTATATATACCAGGTACTGTCATTGATTATCCTGTATTATGGAAAGAATATGATATAGACTATTATCTACATCGTGATATTAACCATAAAGAATCTTATTACTCTGTCTATATGGATGGATATAGTAATACAGATTTTTTTCAACACTTAATAATATTATCTATGGACATCATATGAAAGATGGTACTATGTTTACCGATATCACAAAATTTAAAGATGAAAATTTCTTTAAAGAACATAGAATGATATATATTTATACACCTCAAAAGACATACAGGTTGAAAACTTTTGCGGCACTTTACTCTGATGCTGCACCTGAAAGAAGGCAGACTTATTTTGATGATATGAATTATTTTCATGACTATGTTGATAGAATGACTAAGGAATGTAGCTATAGAGATATACCTACTACAGGTATAGATAAAATATGGTCATTTATTACCTGCTCTTACGAGGGAGATAACACAAGAACGATACTATATGCGTATGAATTAAATGATGATGACGAACCACAAAGATATGATATTTCTACTATTGATTTTGGTGAGGATCACAGATAAACTTATGGCTATAGTTTAATGGTATAACATTTAGTTATATCATATATATAATATAACAAATTGACATTTATTATAATGGTGCTATAGTAAATGGCGAACCAATATAATTTTATTGTTTTGTCTTTATTCAAAACTATATACTAATACTTTTTAATATTGGGAGGTAACATGAGACGAGTATTTTCACTTATTGTAGACAATTCTGTAGGTGTTTTAAGTCGTGTGTCAGGTCTTTTTTCAAGGAGAGGTTATAATATTGACTCTCTCACTGTTGGACAAACTGCTGACCCACGTTTTTCAAGAATGACTGTTGTTTCTATTGGTGATGAAGACACACTTGATCAGATAGTAAAACAGCTTAGAAAACTTGAAGATGTAAGAGATATCAAGGTTTTAGAGGAAGGCAAGAGTGTTTTCCGTGAAATTGTAATGATAAAAGTAAAGGCTAATGCCTCACAAAGACAGGATATAGCTGCCCTTTGTGATATTTTTAGAGCCACTATCGTTGATGTAGCAAAAGATTGTTTGACTGTTATGCTTACAGGTGATAATTCAAAACTTCAGGCACTTTCAAATCTTCTCTCTGATTATGAGATATTGGAATTAGCCAGAACCGGACTTACTGCTCTTTCAAGAGGTAGTGAGGATGTCGTTGTTTTCAACGAAGATTTAATTTAACGATTCAACCTAACATGGTTAATCATAAAAGTTTTTAGGAGGTATTTATATGTCTAAAATTTATTATCAAGAAGACTGTAATCTTTCAATGCTTGAGGGTAAGACTATCGCTATCATAGGTTATGGTAGCCAGGGTCATGCACATGCATTGAATTTAAAGGAAAGTGGATGTAATGTAATCGTTGGTCTGTATGAAGGCAGCAAGTCATGGGCTAAGGCTGAGTCTCAGGGACTTACAGTTTATACAGCTGCAGAAGCAACAAAGAAAGCTGATATTATTATGATTCTTATCAATGATGAGCTCCAGGCTGATTTATATAAGAATGATATCGAACCAAACCTTGAGGCAGGAAATATGCTTATGTTTGCTCATGGTTTCAATGTGCATTTTGGCTGTATCAAAGCACCTAAGGATGTTGATGTTGCAATGATAGCTCCAAAAGCTCCAGGACATACAGTTCGTTCAGAGTATCTTGAGGGTAAGGGAACACCTTGTCTTGTTGCTATAGAGCAGGATGCTACAGGTAAAGCTCTTGAGATTGCACTTGCTTATGGTGCAGGTATCGGTGGTGCCAGAGCCGGGCTTCTTGAGACTACATTCCGTACAGAGACTGAGACTGACCTTTTCGGTGAGCAAGCAGTACTTTGCGGTGGTGTTTGTGCACTTATGCAGGCAGGTTTTGAGACTCTTTGTGAAGCAGGATATGACCCAAGAAATGCATACTTTGAGTGTATTCATGAGATGAAGCTTATTGTAGATCTTATCTATCAGTCAGGATTTGAAGGAATGAGATATTCTATTTCAAATACAGCTGAGTATGGTGACTATATAACAGGACCAAAGATCATTACTGAGGATACAAAGAAGGCCATGAAGAAGATCCTTACAGACATCCAGGATGGTACTTTTGCTAAGGACTTCTTACTTGATATGTCTAATGCAGGTCGTCAGGTTCATTTTAAAGCTATGAGAAAACTTGCAGCTGAGCATCCATCTGAGAAGGTTGGTGCAGAGATCAGAAAGCTCTATAGCTGGAACAATGATGCCGAGAAGCTTATCAACAACTAATATTAAATTTTTTGGGGCTGTCGGGAAATACTGAATTTTAATCCCTACAGAACGAAATAGAAATATCCTGACAAATACAAGGCGTTTTGGCTTTGCGACTTTGTCAGGATATTTTACTTTTCTATAATACTGGCTATTTTGGGGCATAAAACCCCCTTGGCTGAAATTTTGCTTTTGCATTTTTTACTATGCTGTTTTCTCCTGTAGTTTTCCTTCAAATTTCTTTAGTTTGGCATAGAGAAAACGATGATATTTATTTATATTTCTTCCTATTGCAAAAAGCATAAATTCTTTATAAACCTTATCTGAAGTACGATAGTTAAAGCGTCGGAAATCTTCATTCTCTTTAATATCTCCAAAATGACCTTCTGTTTGAATAGAGCGTATCTGTCGTTTCAGAATACCTTTTTCACTCTGTATGTTAGCATGTGACTTCTCTCGGAGCTCTTCCCATACTTCATTGATCTTCATTACTTTATTCTTATCAATATCTTTATCAGGATTATACTTGTATAAACATTTAGACTTATGTTCACATCCACTACAGTCTGAACATCCATATACTTCATATGTTTGTGTATAACCATTCTGTTCTTTCTTTTTCTGTGTTGATATGTCTCAGTTCACGGCCGTCATAGACAGATATAGACTTGCTCATCCTCAAATACTGTTGTCTTCATGTTGTAGTATTTACCTATATCTTTACTGTATGCTCTTGTTTTTTTCGTTTTTTTCATAGATCCTGTAGTTTTTATATAACTATCTATCTTATTTTCTTTTAGATATAAGAGATTTTTCTCACTACAATAGCCGCTATCTGCCGTAACTTCTTCAAGCACTTCTCCAAATGCTTTCTTATGCTTTTCAAGGACAGGAATCAGTGTGTTATAGTCTGTACGATCATTACTTACATAACTATGTACAATAAAATAATTCTCTACTGCTATCTGTACATTGTATGCAGGCTTTAGCTGCCCATTCAGCATATGATCTTCCTTCATTCGCATAAAAAGTTGCTTCCAAATCAGTTTTGGAATAGCTGTTTCTATCTTTTTCCCATAATTTCAAAGCATTCTTTATAGCTCATTAATCGCTGTCCACAATGCTCAAGTTCTTCATATAGTTGTTGAAGTTTTGGCTTTCTCTTACCCTTTCCGTTAACAAATACAATACCTTCTCCGTCAGCAATAGCCATAAGGTTTTTCTGTAGCTTAAGCATTTCAAGAGGCGAGCAGTTATCAATCTCTATAATACGGTTATTAGATAGCTTTTTTTATGTTTTGTAATCTTTTCTTTTTCTATTCTTTTTCAATAACATCTCTAACTTTATCAATTCCGTCAATTACAAACATTTGTGCATTTCCAAGCTCGTACTTCTCCCCAAAACCATTATCTTGTAAAAAAGAATTATATTCTGAATAAAGCTTATCGATAGAATCCAGAAGACCTGCTAGATGATAATTAATACTTCCACGCCATACAAAAGTATAACGATTAGCATTAGCTTCTATTTTTGTTCCATCAATAAACAATTCTTTTAATGTTACAAGCCCTTCTTTTTGTAATCGTCTCATAAACTGATAATTTAAGTCGTCTAGGATATTTGAAGTAAGTTTCTTACCTTTAAAAATCATAAAAAGCATCTCTTTTTAGGCTTCCTCCCTTGAGTAAGCCAGATAAAAGCAATATCCCTTTCGCATAAATCTACAATACGATCAATAGAACGAATTCCTCGCATATTTGCATAAGTAATAACTGCATACATCATGATAGGGTTATACCCTGTTCTTCCCTTGTCCGAACAATTGGCTAACAGTCCGGAAAAATCTAAATCCTCCATAACTTTTTTTAGGGTATAGACTGGATCGTCATCGGGTAAACTCAATTCATAGAAGCTAAAGTTGATTTTCTGTTGACCTATTTCAAAAAAAGTCGTTATAATAATTAACTGTAAGCATAGTTACATTATAACATGTAACGGAGAAAGATGGTTATCGTTAGCCATCTTTTTTTATGTAAAAACTTAGGGTGGTGTGACTCATTTTGAGCCACACCACCCTTTCTTATGACTATCATTTCCCGACAGCCCCATTTTAAGTTCTATATACTATTTTCTTACACCATTGTAATCTACTTGATATCCATCTACATAAGTATTTACTGACAGATCTCCATCAATACCAAAATGATAGAATTTCTCTCCTATATTTTCCCATGCAGACTGAACTATAGCTCCACCAGATTTAGCATAATACCATTTGTTATTGTATGATATCCACTCATTTTCTGCGATATACCCACCTGCTTTTGCATAATACCACTTTCCTTCAATGTATAGCCATTGATTTTCCACCAGTTCACTATTATCATCCATATAGAACCAATAATTTCCATCATTTACCCAAGATGACTTTATATTTTCCCCAAGTATTGTCCACTTACCATATGATTAACTATAAATTATTTATTAATTTATCTCTATTCCCCTTGTAATGGTACAAAGGTCCTATGATCTTCTATTTTATTTACTTTTATAGCGGCATCATATATCTGATTTGCCTCTTTAATAAAGATTGCTTGCGAGTTTTTCTTTGCATTTCCGGCTCTCTTTATTTTCTCATAACTATTGTCAGGTAAGAGTATAGACGCCTTTACATTATCTTCAAGCTCAACATCCAGATAATGCTTTATGCTCTTTATTATATCCTCATCCACTACCGGGAAAACTATCTCCACTCTCTTTTCAAGATTTCTGTTCATCCAATCAGCACTGCCAAGGAAGATCTCCTCATCATTATCTATACGAAAATCAAATATTCTGGCATGCTCTAAGAATGTTCCAACTATAGATCTAACTGTAATATTCTCAGATACTCCCTTTATTCCAACTTTCAAACAACAGATGCCTCTAACTATCAAGTCTATCTTTACACCTGCACAACTTGCAGCATATAGGGCACATATAATATCCTTATCCGAAAGTGAATTCATTTTTGCAATTATTCTAACATCTGATCCGGCCTTTGCTGCCTCCTCACATTTGCTTATCTTTCTTAAGAATATATCCTTCATCCAAAGAGGTGCTACTACAAATCTCTTCCAAAATGGAGGTTCAGAATATCCACTTAACATATTAAAGACTGCTGTAGCATCTTCACCATAGCTTTCTCTGGCTGTGAACATACCCAAATCGGTATAAAGTTTTGCTGTAGAATCATTATAGTTTCCTGTACCAAGATGTACATATCTTCTAATACCGTCCTCTTCTCTCCTTACTACCAAAGTTATTTTTGAGTGAGTCTTTAATCCAACCAATCCATAGATTACATGACAACCTGCCTTTTCAAGCATTCTAGCCCAGTTAATATTATTCTCCTCATCAAATCTTGCCTTAAGTTCCACTAAAACTGTAACTTGCTTACCATTATCGGCAGCATTTGCAAGTGCTCTTATTATCGGAGAATTTCCACTTACTCTATACAAAGTCTGCTTAATAGCTAGTACATTTTTGTCAGCAGCTGCTTTTGACACAAATTCTATTACCGGATCAAAACTTTCATATGGATGTGAAAGTAATATATCCTTCTTTTTTATTTCATCAAAAATATCCTCACAATCTACAAGTCTTGAATTCATTACAGGAATATGCTTTTTATCCTTTAATCTGTCAAAACCATCCAGAGAATATATTTTCATCATCGCTGTAAGATCAAGGGGACCATTTATTCTAAAAATATCCTCTTCTTCAATATTAAGCTCACTTTTTAAGAATTGTAAAAGGCTGGTGTCCATTCTCTCCTCAACCTCAAGTCTGATGGCCTCACCCCACTGCCTTTTCTTAAGTTTTTTCTTTATTTCCTCTAAAAGATCCAGTGCTTCATCTTCGTCTAGCTTAAATTCAGCATTTCTCATTACTCTAAAGGTTGCAGCAGAAATCACTTCATAGTTTAAGAATAGCTTATCAATATTTTTTTCTATAATATCTTCGAGATATATTATCTTTCTTTCATCTGACTCACTTGGAATCTCTACTATTCTTGGAAGTACTGACGGCACCTGTACCATTGCAAAATCCATATCTCCATCAACATTTCCAAGATATACATCTTTTTTCTTTTTCTTTGAACTCTCGTCTTTCCTTTTCCTTATAAGTGCTGCTATATTTAATGTCTTGTTTCGTACTAATGGAAAAGGTCTGGATGCATCCACTGCCATCGGAGTAAGTACCGGATATACAAACTCATCAAAGTATTCACTTATAAATTTCTTTTCATGTGCTTCCAATAAATCATCATGGCTTATTATATATAAATTTTCCTTTTTTAACAAAGGAAGCAGAGATTTATTATAAATTTCATACTGTTTTTTTACAAAATTGTGTGTCTCTTTTTGCTAATAAATTTAACTGCTTATCGGCACTCATTCCGGAAATATCTTTTTTTCTTATAGTCTGCCTCCACCATATCCTTTAGAGAAGCAATTCTTACCATAAAAAATTCATCCAAATTTGATGATGTAATACTAAGAAATTTCAATCTCTCAAAAAGTTTTACATCATCATCCTCCGCCTCATTCAATACTCTTATATTGAATTTTAGCCAGGAAAGTTCCCTGTTGGTAAAGTATTCTACATTGTCAAACTTTTCCATAAAAACTACTCCTTCCTATCAAAAAGTTCTAATTTGTTTCAAGATAAATTCTATTCCAAAAATCTCTCTAAAAAAATTTCTGTGGGAATTGAAGCTAAGTATTTCAAGGCTTAAGTCACCCATGCATTTTATTTCAAGTATAAGTTGATTGTCTACTAATTCCAATGAAAAGTCCTTTATCTTTTGCTTGTGAGACCTATCTAATGCATTTGCTATCTGAAGTATGGCACTTAGCTTAGCCAATCTTATATCTCTTTTATTATAAATATTTTCCTCGGTATCTATATTTGACATCTCTGCTACAAGCATTCTCTCATCATGTGATATACCTATAATTTCTCCTGTTGATATAATATTATAAGTAGCTATATCACTGTTTTTCATATTTATAAACTTGCCTATATTATGTAAAATTGCAGCTATTTGGACCAGCAGCCTATCCCTATCTTTTAAGCCACTTACCTCTCTTATTGCATCGAATATACATAGTGCATTTTTTTCTACCATAGTGGTATGCTTACTGTTTCCTCTATATCTTTTTGCAAGACTCTTTGATGAAGCTATTATATCTTCTTCGAAATTATGCCCTGTATTTATTATTCCGGTTTTCTTTGCAAACTCTGCTGCAATACCATCTATCAATAATGTCCCCGGCATCCATACCTCATTAGCATTGAAGAGATCAAAGATTCTTTGGAAAATCAATACACTTGGCAAAATCATCTTTGCATGATTTTTACTTACTCCAAGTATATTTTCTATTTCCTCCACACTCTTTCCCCTTATCTTATCAAATAAAGCTATAAATCTATCATAGTCTATTATCATATCACCTGAGGTATTATCCATATATTTGAATACATACATCAGAGGCTCTCCAATTCCTATAATTGTCCTTACTTTTTTTATTTTTTTTAAATATATTTTTTTGAATGTATTAAGTTCATTATCTATAAGTTCTGTTAAAACATTGTGCTTTTTTTCAGTTACATTATCTATTTCATCTACCATCTCTCTCAATCTGAGTACCCCAAGAGAAAGGTTCTGTGTACTTTGTATTCCTCCATTATCATATAGTGTAAGCTGCATACTTCCAAAGCCCACATCTGCAATAGCTGTACCATTTTTTATATATTTTTCAAAAAGTTCCCCTTTAGAATCAATGGACATATAACTAATAAATCTTTGCTCAGAATTTGATATAATACTTATATCTATTCCGGACCTTACCTTTATCTGATCCAAAACCTGCATATTGTTGGAAGCTTCTCTCATTGCACTTGTCGCATATGCTCTATATGCCTCCACCTTATAGGATTCCATTATGTTTCTAAAATCAGACAACACATCACATAGCTCATCAATCATTTCATAACTTATCTTACCATATTTATAAGTATCACTACCAAGTGCAATAGTATGCTTTACATAATCAATTCTTTTTATGCCTGATTTAGTAGATATTTCATAAATACCAAGTTCCAGTTCAAATGAACCCACATCAATAGCTGCAAAATATTTTATGTCACTCTTTCCCATACGCTCTCCAAGTCTATTCCTGACTCTGTAAATATGTTACAAATTGTGTTGCACTTCTTCCTGACATTCCGCCATGTGATAATTCCCACATATTCGCCTTTACCAGTATCTCCTTCTCATCCATATTTATGTTATGCTTTTTTGCCAAAGCAAGCACTATATTGTTAAACTCTTTCTTATCAGGTGAACCGTAGTAAATTTTCTCTCCAAATCTTGCTGATAGTGAAAGTTTCCTCAACAGTATCTCTTGTATGCAGTTCTTCATCCGTTTCAGTCTTATCTCTAAAACTTTCTCTGATAAGATGTCTTCTATTGCTTGTAGCATATATAAGGACATTTTCCGGTCTTCTTCCAAATCCTCCCTCAAGAATTGCCTTCAAATATTTATACTCCAGTTCCGACTCTTCAAAACTTAAGTCGTCCATATATATTATAAATTTATAATTTCTATCTTTAAGCTGCTCCAATATGTCTGATAAATATCTGAATTGATGCTTGTAAATCTCTATTATTCTAAGTCCCTTTTCATAATATTCATTTACAATTGCCTTTACACTTGATGATTTCCCGGTTCCCGCATCTCCATATAAAAGGCAGTTATTAGCAGGCTTTCCATTTATAAAGCTTTCTGTATTATCGATAAGCTTCTTCTTTTGAATATCATAACCTATTATATCATTTAAATACACATGTTCCACTCTTGTAATAGGTATAATATTTGCAGACTTTAAATCACTACCCTCCTCTATACGAAAGGCCTTATTAAGTCCAAACTTTCCTACTCCATATTCTTTGTAAAATTCAGTAATGATATCTTTGAATTCCTCATCAGTTTTCGTGATTGAAAGTTGCTTTGATAATCTTAAAATTCTATCTCTTACTCTGGTATTTACAAGCTTTGAATCTCTGCCGTTTCCCTTATAATTGTATATTTCTTTTAACAGGGCATCATCTATATTGGGGACAAAATGAAACATATCTCTAAAAATTTTAAAATCATGAATTGCAAAGGTATTTATACTTCCTAAAGTTTCTCCTATGATCTCTGTAGCTTTTGAATACACATTTTCATGATATGCTAAACTAAGTGCCAATATATTCTCCCATAGATTGCCGTTCAGCCCATATTCACCTGCCACCTCTAATAAATCAGAGATGGTCTTACCCCTATTACTGCTATTCTTTTCCAAAGAACAAAACGCTCTTATTGTATCTTCAAACTTCAAACCTCTATATAAGATTAAGTCATCAATCTTAGAACCTTTATATGATTTCATACTGTACATATTCTCTCCTTAAAATTATCTGTTTGAACAATAGTTTCCCAAGATTTTTAAAAATGTAACCTTCTTTTTTAGTATCTCCAAAACATTTGAAACATTCGCTGAATTTAAATTTCCTTCAATATCAATAAAAAATCTATATTCAAAAGTCTTTTCGGGAATCGGTCTTGACTCAATTTTTACAAGGTTCAATCCATTAAGTACAAAGATACCAAGTATATTATAAAGCATACCCTTTTCATGTGGTAATTCTAATATTAGACTTAATTTATTTGAATCCTTAGAAAAAATCTTTTCCTTACTAAGTACTACAAATCTTGTTGTATTATTTGAATTTCTGTTTATACCCCTGTCAAGAATATTCAAGTCATAAAGATTTGCCGACAGCTCTGAAGCAATGGCAGCTTGCTCTTTTTTTTCTTCATCTTTTACTTTTTTTGCGGAAATGGCAGTGTTTAAAAAACTTATCTGACTCCAATCCGGATGTTCTTTCAGATAAGAAGCACATTGCATAAGGGCCTGGGGATGTGAATATACAGTCTTTATATCTGTAAGTTTTGCTCCTCTAATACCTAGAAGACAGTGACTTATATGCAAATCATACTCAGATACGATTACAACATCTTTTTTTAAGAGCAGGTCAAAAACGTCTGTTACTATACCTGCCGATGAATTTTCAATTGGTATCACACAATATGAGGCCTTTTCATTATATACCTCATTTATTGCATCTTCAAAGGTGTTCACATTCTCCATTTTAACATCCGGAAAAAGCTTTTTTGTCACTATATGTGAGTATGCTCCCTCTACCCCCTGATACACCACCTTTTTGATATCAACTCCCATATATTCCTTACAAATGAAACCGCTTGGTATTTCATCATATTCTGATTTTGAAATAAGATTTGAGAGTTCTCTCTTTCTGTCAATAATTCCTATTATATCCTCATCCAATTTATCAAGCTGTGCTTTGATTTCCTCAAGTCTTTCCATACTTGTTATCCTATTTCTTTTACCATGTTTTCAAGCATATTTACAATTTTTCCTCTTGTATATGCACCAAGCTTTTTCTTATCTGCATCAGAAAGCTCATCTATTATAATAGGCTCTCCATATTCTATTATTACTTTGTTCTTTTTCATATATGGTAAATGCTGCTCCCATATCTCATAAGTTCCGTAAATTGCAACAGGTATAATAGGTACTTTGCCCTTTTCTGCTATCTTTAATGAGCCTTCTTTAAAGTCCTTTACATCTGTTACATCATCATTTAAGTTTCTAGTACCCTCAGGACATATCCAGATTGAAATGCCTGATTTTACTTTTTCAATACCCAATAAGATAGTCTTTAGTCCTTGTTTTATATCTTTTCTGTTTAGAAAAAGACAGTTTAATATCTTCATCCATTGTCTAAGTAGTGGTATACGAATCATTTCATATTTTGCTACAAATCCAAGCGGTTTATAGGTATATCCATATCCTGCAAGAATATCAAAATAGCTTCTGTGATTACTTACAAAAAGTACTCCTCCATCCTTTGGTATGTTATTTTGTCCTCTAACTTCCACCTTTGCTCCTGCCAAAAACAAAAGTATTCTGAATGTGTTTCTAACCATTGCCTGTGCAATAGTAGATGCCATTTCAGGTTTAAATCTTTTTACTATTAATAAAAAAAACATTGTAGGTATAAAAAGTATCAAATATAGAAGTAGGCATAATGCTACTAAAATAAACCTTATCATTTAAAATTTCCTCTCATTTTATAATAATGGACTTAGAAGTCTACTTATCTGCTCTTTTATTCTTTGAATAAGCGATCGATTTTTATACATTGCCAATGTATACTCCTTTGAATCATAAATATCTCTCATAAAATTATCTTCAAGCTCACCTGCAATTTCCTCATCATAAATCATAGCATTTACTTCAAAATTGAGTTCAAAGCTCCTGATATCCATATTAGCTGTTCCAACGCAGGCCACCTTTCCATCCGCCATAACAGATTTTGCATGTAAAAAGCCTTTCTCATATGTATATACTTTACCACCTGCCTCAAGGAGTGTGCCTGCCCAACTAAGTGTTGCAGAATATACAAATGGATGATCAGGCATACATGGTATCATAAGTCGTACATCTACACCCGATCTTGCCGCTATATTGAGTGCACTCATAAATGCCTCATCCGGTATAAAATAAGGCGTATGAATGTAGATATGATTTCTTGCATGATTTATGATTTCTATGTAATTATCTCGTATAAGCTTAGTCTCTGAATCCGGTCCACTGGATATTATCTGCATTCTGAGAATATTATCACCTTCACTTGGTACATAATCCATCTCAATTAGTTGCTTAAAGTATCTGTTATTTACAAACAAGTCTTCCTTAGTCGCATACTTCCAGTCAAGTCCAAATCTTAATTCAAGTCCATTTACAGCCTCTCCGACAATTCTTAAATGTGTATCTCTCCAATGTCCAAATTTTCTTGAACCATCTACATATTCTTTCCCTATATTGAAGCCACCTACATAACCTATTTTACCATCAATCACAGCTATTTTTCTATGATTTCTATAATTAATACGGAAGTTTATCTTTCCCAAGGCTGCCGGAAAAAATATTCCAAGCTTAATGCCATGTTCTTTCATTCTTTGTAAAATCTTCTTTGACATGAATCTTCCACCCATTCCGTCAAAGAGAACTCTTACTTCGACTCCCTCGTCAGCCTTCTTAATCAGCTCCTTTGAGATACTTAAAAAAAGATAATCCTGCTTTATGATATAGTACTGCAAATGAATATATTCCTTAGCATTTTTTATATCTTCAATTAATGTATCAAATTTAGCATTACCGTCAGTAAATATATCCAATGAGTTTTTCATAGTCATTAGAGAACCGCCTGACATTAGATTATACTGCATCAGTTTTTGATATTCCTTTGCATAGAAATCATTCAACGCCTCTACATTATTACTAAAAAACTGTTCCTGTTTTAATGCAGCCTTTCTTATACTGTCATCAACAGTTTTTAATTTAAACATCTTAGATTTTCTATAGTCCTGCCCTATCAAAAGATATAGTATAACTCCTACTACCGGTAAAAAATTCAATGCCAATAGCCATGTCCAAACAGTTCTGGGTTCTCTTCTTTGAAAAAACACAATAACTATAGATAATATTAAATTTAAATAAAATAAATGAACAAATCCTATATGTCCTGTCTTTAAAAATTCAAACATACAACTCCTGATACATTAATTATATTGTATTGCAACTCTTAAAATACTCGTAATCTTACCTATTATACCACTAATAATTTTTTTCCATTAAATAAAAAAAGAGTCGGAAAAATCCGACTCCTATATAAATATTTATTTTTTTGAACAACAGCAGTAAGCTCATTATACGGATCCAAATCAATATATATAATATCCTTTGCTTTCAGTTCATTATCTGAAAGAATAAGCTTTGCTACCATAGTCTCTACATTCTTTTGTAGATATCTCTTTAGAGGTCTGGCTCCATATGCAGGATCATAACCATTATCAATGATATAGTTCTTTGCTGAATCACTTAGTTCCACCTTAAGTTCCCTGCCTTCAAGTCTTTCATTAAGTTCATCCATTAATATATTAATAATATTTCCTATATTATCCTTTGTAAGCGGCTTGAACATAATGATTTCATCAAGTCTGTTTAAAAACTCAGGTCTAAAGTTGTTTCTAAGCTCATCATTTACTTTTTTTCTGGCTTCTTCACTGATATCACCATACATATTGATACCGTCAAGCAAATATCCTGAACCTAGGTTTGATGTCATTATAATAATAGTATTTTTAAAGTCTACGGTCTTTCCAAGTGAGTCTGTAACTCTACCATCATCAAGTACCTGCAATAATACATTAAATACATCCGGATGTGCCTTCTCCACTTCATCAAAAAGTACTACAGAATAAGGTTTTCTTCTTACCGCTTCAGTAAGCTGTCCACCCTCATCATAGCCTACATATCCCGGAGGAGCTCCTATAAGTCTACTCACAGAGAACTTCTCCATGTATTCACTCATATCGATTCTTATCATATTATTTTCATCATCAAATAGTGCCTTTGCGAGTGACTTTGCAAGCTCAGTCTTACCTACACCTGTAGGTCCAAGGAACAGGAATGAACCAATAGGTTTTGAAGGATCTTTGATACCTGCTCTAGAACGAATAATGGCATCTGTTACTTTTTCAACAGCTTCATCCTGTCCTATTACTCTTTCATGTAGAGTATCTCCAAGATGCAATGTCTTTTCTCTTTCGCTCTCACTTAATTTAGATACCGGTATATTTGTCCATCTGGAAATAATCCTTGCAATCTCTTCATCTGTAACAGATTCTCTAAGAAGCCTAAGATTTTCTTTTTTTACCTTCTCCTCTTCAATTTGAAGCTGTTTTTGCAGCTCCGGCAACTTACCATATTGAAGTTCAGCAGCCCTATTAAGATCATAGCTTTGCTTTGCAGAGTTTATCTGCCTATTTACTTCATCTATCTCGCCTCTAAGCTTAGCAAGACCTTCAACGCTCTTTTTCTCATTTTCCCATTTTGATTTGGCCTCATTTAGCTCATCATTGACCTCAGCCAATTCTTTTTGTAAAGCCTCAAGCCTTTCCTTTGAAAGATTATCATTTTCTTTCTTTAATGCAGTTTCCTCTATCTGTAGCTGCATCTGACGTCTTGATAGTTCATCTATTTCAGTAGGTACAGAATTCAGCTCAGTTTTTATAAGAGCACAAGCCTCATCTACAAGATCTATAGCTTTATCCGGCAAAAATCTGTCACTGATATATCTGTCTGATAGCATAGCAGCACTTACCAATGCACCATCCGTTATCTTGACTCCATGATATGCCTCATATCTGTCCTTCAAACCACGAAGTATTGATATTGTATCTTCGATTGAAGGCTCTTCTACAAGCACAGGCTGGAATCTTCTCTCAAGTGCAGGATCTTTTTCAATATACTTTCTATACTCATCAAGTGTGGTAGCACCGATACAGTGTAACTCACCTCTTGCAAGCATAGGTTTTAGCATATTTCCGGCATCCATACTACCTTCTGTTTTGCCTGCACCTACTATTGTGTGAAGCTCATCTATGAAAAGAATAATCTCTCCATTAGATTTCCTTACCTCATCTAAGACTGCCTTAAGTCTTTCTTCAAACTCACCCCTATACTTTGCTCCTGCTATAAGTGCTCCCATATCCAAGGCAAAAAGTTTCTTGTTCTTTAGATTATTAGGTACATCTCCTGCCACTATTCTACCTGCAAGGCCCTCAACTACAGCAGTCTTACCAACTCCAGGTTCTCCTATAAGTACAGGGTTATTCTTTGTCTTACGGCTAAGAATCCTTATGACATTCCTTATCTCACTATCTCTTCCGATAACGGGATCCAGCTTTTGAGCTCTGGCACGCTCCACTAAGTCATAACCATATTTATTCAATGTATCATAAGTAGCTTCAGGATTGTCTGATACTACTCTTTGATTTCCTCGGACTTCTGAGAGCACTTGTAAAAATTTGTTTTTATCAATACCATATATTCTAAAAATCTGTGCCACATCAGATGAAGGATTCTCCAAGATATTTAGGAAAAGATGCTCTACAGAAACATACTCATCTCCCATACTTCTTGACACATCCTCAGCTGTAATAAGCACTTTATTCAGATCATTACTGATATATGTCTTTCCACCACTGACCTTTGGAAGTCTTTCTATAGCTGATTCTACTTCATTTCTAAATTCATTCTCATTAATACCCATCTTTTTTATAAGATTTGCTATCAGCGAGCCATCTATATCTAATAGTGATGCCAATAGATGTATCTGCTCAATTTGCTGATTGCCATAAGTAGCTGCAATCTTTTCCATATTTTGAACAGCCTCTATGGACTTTGCGTAAATTTGCTAATGTTCATTATATCACCACCTTTGTTATCTTTGTTATATACGTACTATAACAAACTTGTTTTATTGTGTCAAGCATAATTTAAAAAATTATTTTAAATTAGCTTTATATAAAAATATTTATTGCATCAATTACAGTAATTTCAAAACTTGAAATAGCTTCTCCGAATTTGACTTCATTTTAGTATCATTAAGTACATCTTGCTGTTTTTTTATAAAAAAATACCTATTTCTTTCATTGTATATCTAAATGCTAACAGACACATTATTAATATTTTCTTTGCAATATTTATATGCTACTGTCAATTAATTTCTTTTTACATTTTAGGACTTGTAAAAGTGTAAAATTTGAACTATAATACGAAAAATGATTTTTGTAAAGGAGACGTATGAGACATCTTTTAAACCCATTGGACTTTTCTGTTGAAGAAACTAATGAACTTTTAGAGCTTGCTATTGATATTGAAAACAATAGGGGAAAGTATTCTAAAATTTGTGAAGGAAAAAAATTAGCAACTTTATTTTATGAGCCAAGCACACGAACCAGACTCTCATTTGAAGCAGCAATGCTTAATTTGGGAGGTAGCGTACTTGGCTTTCATTCTGCCGACTCATCATCTGCAACAAAGGGCGAAAGCGTTGCAGATACTATCAGAGTAATTTCTTCATATGCAGATATAGCAGCAATGCGTCATCCAAAAGAGGGTGCACCACTTGTTGCAAGCAAGTTCTCTTCTATTCCGGTAATTAATGCCGGTGATGGTGGACATCAGCACCCAACACAGACTCTTACAGATCTTTTGACAATAAAGAGAATGAAGGGAAACATTTCAGATCTTACAGTTGGACTTTGTGGTGATTTGAAGTTTGGTAGAACAGTTCACTCACTTATCAATGCTCTCATCAGATATCCAAATATCAAATTTGTTCTTATATCCCCTGAAGAGCTTAAGGTCCCTGACTATATTAGAGATGATGTCCTTAAGGCAAACAATATTGAGTTTAGTGAGGTTACAAGTCTTGACGAGGCTATGCCTGATCTTGATATACTTTATATGACAAGAGTTCAAAGAGAGCGTTTCTTTAATGAAGAGGATTATATACGTTTGAAGGATACATATATTTTGGATAAGGAGAAATTAAAGCATGCCAAGAAGGAGATGTATATACTCCATCCGCTTCCAAGAGTAAATGAAATCAGTGTTGAGGTGGATAATGATCCTAGAGCTGCATATTTCAAGCAGGCAGAGTTTGGTGTATATGTAAGAATGGCTTTAATTCTCACTCTTTTGGAGGTAAAATAATGTTAAATATCAGTGGATTAAATGAAGGTGTAGTACTTGACCATATACAGGCCGGAAAGAGCTTAGATATATATTTTCACTTAGGGCTTGATAAGCTGGATATACCTGTTGCTATTATAAAGAATGCTAAATCTAAAAAAATGGGTAAGAAAGACATTATCAAAATCGAAGGTGATGTACTTAATTTGATAGATTTTGATGTGATTGGATATATAGATCACAATATAACTATAAATGTTATAAAAGACAATGCAATAGTTGAGAAAAGAACTGTTTCATTGCCTGAGAAGATTACCAATATTATCAAATGTAAGAATCCAAGATGTATCACATCTATAGAGCAGGAGCTCCCACATATCTTCTATCTTTCAGATAAAGAAAAGGAAATATATCGCTGTATCTATTGTGAAGAGAAAAGGGAAAAGAAAAAATAATCTGCTATCAGGGTGGGGTACAATAACCCACCCTGATTTCTATTATACTACAGATATATTATCTTATTGGCTACATCTTCTACAAATCTTCTGTCATGTTCTACAAACACCAATGTAGGTTTTGACTCTTTTATAATTTCCTCAATTTGTATTCTTGAAATTACATCTATATAATTAAGCGGTTCATCCCATATAAATAAATGAGCAGGTTTTGACAGGCTTATAGATAACAAAACCTTCTTTTTTTGTCCATCGCTGTAATTTTGCATATCCATCTCAAATAATTCTCTTGAAAAATCCAATTTTCTCAGAATGGTTTTACATAATGTCTCATCAGCCTCCATATTTTTAATATATTTAACAAGACTGCTATGTAAATCAGAAGTATTTTGAGGAATATAGGATATCTTAAGATTACTTGCCGGTTTTATTTCCCCGCTGTAGTTATTATTTAAACCCGATAAAATTTTAATCAATGTGGATTTTCCACTACCGTTTTTACCATATATATCCAGTATATCTCCCTGATTTATTTCAAAGCTTAGATTGCTTAATATCTGCTTTTCTCCATAATATGCCGATAAGTTGCTGACTGAGATTAGAGTATCTTTATGATGCTCTAAGCAATTAATCAATAAGCTTTCCTTTGTATCAATATCTTTTAATAATTTTTTTGTTTTGCTTCTATTGCCTTATTTTTGCCTGTTTTTCCAGATTTTTAGATTTCTTCATCATCTTTGCCGACTGATGCCCGATATATCCCTTATCAGGCTTTACACCTGATATCTTTACACCCTTTTTTGTTTTTTCAATTTTGTCCGACCAACTCTTGCTCTGCCTTGACGCTTCCCTTAATCTCTTGATATCTTTTTTTAGCCTCTCATTTTTGGTGATTTCAAAACTGTCTTTCATCATTTTATTTTCATACCATGATGTAAAATTTCCGGCTTGAACATCAATAGAACTTCTATTGATAGAAATAACTATGATTGATACATCCATCCAAAAAAATCTCTATCATACGATATAAGTAAAAAAACCCTTTTTTACTCTTTAAATATTCACTGACAATTTTTCTGCCTTCAATGTCCAAATGATTTGTAGGCTCATCAATAAGCAAGAAATCTTTTTCATTTGTAAATAAAACAGCCAGTAGAATTTTTGTCTGCTCCCCTTTAGACAAGGTTTCAAACTCTCTGTATATAAGAGATTCATCTATATCTAATAAATTAAGCTCCCTTAATAATCTCCACTCTCCCACATCTTTTGTCAGCTCCTTAAACAATTCTATGACGGTTTTTGATGTATCTGATATATCCGGCGGAAATTTGATAAATTCCACACTTTTACTTATTTCCCCTTGATACTCCTCCTCTCCCAAAAGTAATCTAAACAGAGTTGATTTTCCAATCCCGTTCCTGCCTATTAAACCGGTTTTCCAGTTTGTATCAAAATAAAATGTGACTTCCTCAAATATCGGATTTACATATCCATAATACGAAAAAGTTAGATTTTCAATTTTAATTACCGACATACAATCACCCCCTTTAAAGATTTTACTTGCTTAATATTATACTATTGCCAGATTTTATTTTCTATACTCCTTACTACCTAAAAACAGTATAAAAAATACCGGATTGGCTTTCCAATCCGGCATCTTTATTTATACCAATATAGCTTTCTTTATCTCTACTTTTTCCGGCAGTCCTTTGATTTCTCTTAGAATCTTCATAAATTCTTTTCCGGTAATGGTTTCCTTTTCTATAAGGAATTCAGCAAGCTTATCCATCACCTCTCTGTTTTCTCTGAGTATTCTAAGTGCCTCTTCATAGCTGTTTTTGAGAATCCTCATGACCTCATTGTCTATCTCTGTGGCTGTATTATCACCACATTCCAATATAGCTCTACCTGTAAGATACTGATTCTCGACCTTTGCAAGTCCCATCAGTCCAAATCTCTCACTCATACCATATTGGGTAACCATTGCTCTGGCAATAGATGTAGCTTTTTCAATATCATTTGACGCTCCTGTTGTTACAGAGTCAAATACTATCTCTTCAGCCGCTCTACCACCCAGGGTGCTTACAAGCATATCCTCAAGCTCTTTTTTTGATTTTAGATATGTCTCTTCTTCAGGTACATACATTACATATCCCAAAGCACCCATGGTTCTTGGTACAATGGTGATTTTTTGTACCGGCTCAGAGTTCTTTTGTAGAGCTGAGATAAGAGCATGTCCTACCTCATGGTAAGATACAATTCTTCTCTCCTCCTGATTCATTACTCTATCCTTTTTCTCCTTGCCAACAAGTACCACTTCAACAGCTTCAAAAAGATCTTTTTGCTTTACAGCTTTTCTTCCCTTCTTTACAGCTAATATAGCAGCCTCATTTATCATGTTTGCAAGGTCTGAACCTACAGCACCTGATGTTGCAAGTCCTATTGCCTCAAGGTCAACGCTGTCATCCATCAGCACATCCTTTGAATGTACCCTCAGTATAGCAACTCTTCCCTTAAGATCAGGTCTTTCAACGATCACCCTTCTATCAAATCTACCCGGACGAAGTAATGCAGGGTCAAGTATCTCCGGCCTATTTGTGGCACCAAGTACTATAAGACCTTTTGATGAGTCAAATCCATCCATTTCAGAAAGAAGCTGATTTAGAGTCTGTTCTCTTTCATCATTTCCTCCTCCCATTCTAGAGTCTCTACTCTTACCTATTGCGTCTATCTCATCTATAAATATGATAGCTGGTGCTGCTTCCTGTGCCTGTTTGAATAAATCTCTTACCCTTGAAGCACCTACACCTACAAACATCTCTACAAAGTCAGAGCCTGAAAGAGAAAAGAACGGTACATCCGCTTCTCCGGCTACCGCCTTTGCCAGAAGTGTTTTTCCTGTTCCCGGAGGTCCTACCAAAAGAGCACCTTTGGGGAGCTTGGCACCAATCTTGGTATACTTTTCAGGATTATGCAAAAAATCAACTATCTCAGTCAATGACTCTTTTGCCTCATCCTCACCGGCTACATCTCTAAATGTAATACCGGTCTCTTTTTGAACATATACCTTGGCATTGCTCTTGCCAACTCCCATGAATCCACCGCCACCCATTCTCTTTAACAAGAAATTCATCATGAATATGAAGAAAATAAATGGCAATATAAAGCTAAGAAATGACAATATAGTGGATGTTGTCTCAAACCTTTCCATAGTTGCCGGCACATTGGCTGCATATAGTCTATCTACCAATGCATCATCCTCTATTCTTACAGTTTTATAAACTGTCATAGATGAGTAATCTGAAAGATTCGGCTTTACCTTTATTTCAATAGTAGCCGCCATAACCTTAACAGCCTCCACCTTACCGTCACTTACCATTTGCATAAACTCAGTATAGGGAACTTCCTTTGTTGTAGCATTTTTTAATCTGCTTGAAAGTACACTTACTGCAAAAAAAGCAATGGCTGCTGCAATAATAAGTATGAAAATAGTCCTATTATTTAGCCCACCGGATTCATTATTATTTTTTTTATCCATACACTTCCTTTCTACTTATATTTTATGTGTCAAAAAATGACACTTATGATATCAGACGCTTTGATCTGATATCATTTTACTCTTATTATAATTTATAAGAGAACCTGCCTCCACTATGGATTTTTCTGCGTCAGTCATCTCTGCAATGCTTAAGCTGATTTCTTTTATATTTTCACCTATAATATAGGCAGGAATTTTTGACATATCACCTCTTAGATGCTTCTTAATATTCGGTACGAAAATATAGTCTCCAACCTCAAAATCAGGTTCCGAGTCTAAGAGGAATGGCAGCATGCCCCAATTCATCACATTTGAGCGATATCTCTTTGTTGCATACTCATTAGCAATATTTGCAAGGCCACCGATAACTCTCTGGCAACTTGCAGCCTGCTCTCTGGCAGAACCGTCACCGGGTTTCTTAGCATAAATCATGCTACCTATTTCTGTGTCATTTGCAATAATATCTGCAAATCCCGGTATAGTCTTTATCTTATCAAATATTTTTGATAATTCTACATTTTCTTTTAGTATATCCTCACCATTTCTTCTTAACTTTTCAAGCACATCTACCGCCTTACTTCTACCTACATACTCAGGATCTCTCCTTGAAAGAGTAAACTCTGCAAGTCCAAGTGGATTTGATCTATATGATGAAGTTTCTCCTGAAGGTATCAGTTCATCTGTAGTGGTTACTTCATCAAGTATCTTTGAACATACTTTTAAAAGTATATTCTCGGTAAGAGCTGTCATCTCAGGCCAATCCTTAATATTCGGTCCATAAACCAAAGCACTGTCTTCCCTTGCCTCTCCAAAGCCTTGATATACTCTATTTCTATATATTGTGTCATCATAATTGTACTCAGGCACCACATAGTCATCTGCAAACTCTGTAGCCGGTGTTAAAAATCCTTTGTTTCTTGCGGTAGCAGCTACAGATCTTGCATCCATAAGTGCTACAGCAGACATCTGACCTGAACCGGGCTTTGATCCCTCTCTATTCGGGAAGTTTCTTGTGGTATGTCTTATAGATAGTCCATTATTCGAAGGTGTATCTCCTGCACCAAAACATGGACCGCAGAATGCAGTCTTTACTACTGCACCACTTGCCATAAGATCTGCCACAGCACCATTTCTTGTGGTTTCTATAAATACAGGCTGAGATGAAGGATATACATTCAAATTAAACTCATCAAATCCTGTACTATGTCCTTTAAGTATATGAGCTGCTTCCATTACATTTGAATAAGTTCCACCTGCACATCCTGCGATAATACCCTGCGATACCCTAAGCTTGCCGTTTTCTATCTTATCTAAAAGTCTTAGCCCCTTTCCTGCCTCTCCACCTATCTTTATTGCCTCAAGTTCTACTTCATGAAGCAAGTCTTCTAAATTTTCATTGAGTGTATCTATTTCATATACATTGCTTGGATGGAAAGGTAGTGCAATCATTGGCTTAATCGTAGATAAATCCACATGTACAACTCCATCATAATATGTAATATCAGCAGGCTTTTAACTCCTTATAATCCTCAGGTCTACCATGAGACAGTTAGGAATTTCTTTTGTATCCTCATCTGTCTCCCAAACAGATGAAAGGCAAGTAGTCTCAGTAGTCATAACATCTACGCCATTTCTATAATCTGTGGTCATAGATGTAATTCCAGGTCCTACAAACTCCATTATCTTATTCTTTACATATCCATTTTTTTGAATACTTTACCTACTATTGCAAGTGCAATATCCTGTGGTCCAACACCTGCCTTTGGCGTTCCCTCAAGATAGATTGCAATTATTTCAGGTCTGTTTACATCATAGGTGTCCTGTAAAAGCTGTTTTACAAGCTCTCCACCACCTTCACCTATAGCCATTGTTCCAAGTGCTCCATATCTAGTATGTGAGTCAGAACCGAGTATCATTTTACCACAACCTGCAAATGCCTCTCGCATATACTGATGTATTACTGCAATATGGGGTGGTACATATATTCCGCCATATTTTTTCGCAGCTGAAAGTCCGAACATATGGTCATCTTCATTTATAGTTCCACCAACTGCACAAAGTGAGTTGTGACAATTAGTCAAAACATATGGTATCGGAAATTTCTCCATACCACTTGCCTTTGCAGTCTGTATTATTCCTACAAATGTAATATCATGTGAAGCCATTGCGTCAAATTTCAATCTAAGCTTATTCATATTTCCTGAAATATTGTGACTTTCAAGTATATTATAGGCTATACTTCCCTTTCTAGCCTCTTCCTTATCTATATCTTTTCCAGTAATTGACCTTAATTTTTCTATATCATTTTCTTCTATAAGAGTGTTACCATTAATAAGGTACGCACCACTATTGTACAATTTAACCATATTCCCTCCTAGTTTTCTACAATAGTATATCCTATCAAAAAACTATTTTCAAGGATGATAATTTTATAATAAAAACCAAAATGAGGGCATTGCCCTCATTTATGATATGGTTCATTATTTCTAATTCTATATGCTCTATAAATTTGCTCTAATAAAATAACTCTCATCAACTGATGTGGAAACGTCATTTCAGAAAAGCTAAGCTTTTCATCTGCTCTATCCAGTACAGCCTTATGAAGCCCCAAAGATCCTCCTATGACAAAAGCTAAATTCCCCTTTGATAAAATATCATACTTTTCCATTCTCTTTGCAAAGTCCTCAGATGAATACCTCTTTCCGTCTATTGCAAGAGCTACAACATAGCTATTTGAAAGCTTCGTTAATATCCTCTCAGCCTCAACTTCCTTAATCTTTTCTTCCTCTAATTCACTTGCATTTGCTGGAGTTTTCTCATCCTTTAACTCTATTATATTTAGCTTTACATATCTGGAAAGTCTTTTCGTATATTCTACAATAGCATCTTTAAAGAAATTTTCTTTAATACTTCCTACAACCACAATATTTATATTCATATTACTATTCCTTAAAGTAATATCCAACACCCCATTTGGTATGAATATACTTTGGCTCGCTTGGATTTGGCTCTATTTTCTCTCTAAGCCTTCGCACATGCACATCTACTGTTCTAACATCACCTGCTTCATGCAATTTACTTCCCCAGACAATGCTTAAAAGCTGCTCTCTTGAATATACCTTGTTTGGATTTTGTGTAAGAAGCTCCAATATATCAAATTCTTTTGCAGTAAGATTTAGCTCCTTATCCTTTTCAAAAACCCTTCTACTGTCCAAATCAAGCTTCAAATCTGAGACTTCAATAATTCTATCATTCTTTTGTGCTGCCTTGGCCTTCTTCGAATTTCTCCTTATTATAGCCTTAATTCTTGCCTTTACTTCAAGTATATTAAAAGGCTTGGTTATGTAGTCATCTGCACCGTATTCAAGCCCAAGAATCTTGTCCATATCTGTACCCTTGGCAGTAAGCATAATAATTGGCATCTCAGAAAACTCTCTGATCGCCTGGCATACTTCCATACCATCCATTTCAGGCAACATCACATCTAAAAGCACTATATCATATTCCTTTTCCCTAGCCATTTTTAGAGCTTCACTACCATCATAGGCAACATCTACCTCATAACCGTCCTGCTCCAAACTGAACTTAATTCCTTTGACTATCAATTTTTCATCATCTACAACAAGTGCTTTATTCATTACAAACTCCTAATTTATACAAATCTTATCTCTGATTTTATTAAATGCTGCCTCTTTTATTCCTGATATATTCATTATATCTTCAATGGCTGAAAAAGACTTACTATTCCTATACTCTATTATAGAATCTGCTTTTCTCTCTCCTATACCCGGTAAACTCATAAGTTCTTCCTTTGTGGCAGTGTTGATATTTACAAGTGTACTCTTTTGACTCTCTTCCAATATATGTTGAACACTTAAACCTGACATCTGCTCCATAGTCGGAATCATAATATGCTCACCGCCTTCAAGTTTTTTTGCCAAATTTACATAATCTCTGCAAGCTTCTTCGCTAAATCCACCTGCCAAATCAACAGCATCCTTTATAATAGAACCCTTTTTCAATGTGTATACATCCGGATTATTTACAGCACCTGAAACAAACACATTGATATATTCTTCAATATCAGTACTTTGCTCTATAGAACTCACTATTGTATTTTCTATAGCAGTTTCAATATATGATTCACCAAACTCTATATCTTTTTTTTCATTACAGGATGTCAATAAAATCATTAAAAATGTTATTAAAAAAACCTTTTTCATAGCTTTCTCCTAAGAAGCCATGTAAGTATACTTATATTTTAACAAATAAAATGTTAAAAACAAGTATCTAAACTATTAAGTATTTAATACATTCTCCTTTGTAAAGCAGCTATTACAAGATGTCCTGCCAAAACTGATGTGGTCACGGCACCAACTCCCTTTGGAACCGGTGTGGCCATAGTAGCATTTTTTACATTTTCAAGGTCCACATCACCACAAAGCTTACCATCGGCAAAGTTGATACCAACATCAATTACTATGGCATCTTTTCCTATATACTCGTCATTTATCATCTTTGCCCTGCCTATCGCTACTATAAGAATATCGGCTCTTTTGCATACCTCCTTCAAATTTTCAGTTTTTGAATGACAAATAGTAACTGTCGCATTTTTTTGAATTGCAAGCATAGCTACAGGCCTACCTATTACCATGCTTCTTCCAAGCACAACTACATTTTTGCCTTCCAGATCAATATCATTACTTTCCAGTATCTTTATTACAGCCTTTGCAGTACATGGAGCAAATCCTGTTATATCTCCCGCAAAAACTTTAGCTATATTTTTATATGAAATACCGTCCAAATCCTTTTTTTCATTCAAAACATCAATGACTTTCTTCTCATCTATATGCTCAGGTAATGGCCTAAAAAGTAGTATTCCGTCAATATTATCATCTTCGTTTATCTTCTTAAATTCTGCCACAAAATCTTCCGATGTAATATTCTCTTCAAACTCAAACACCTTGGTCTTTAATGAAAGTGACTCAAACTTTTTAATAGCTCCTTTTTCATATGAAATATCAGCAGGATTTGATCCTATTCTAACTATTCCAAGAGTAGGTATATATCCATTAAGTTCTGAAAGCATTTCAGAAATCTCTTCTTTTAACTTTTGGGCCGTATCTGCACCATATAATAAAATCACAAAAGCACCTCCAATACTTCTCTATATATAATATCCGATTTCTTCATAGCATCTTCCAATATATCACCGGCTTCATCCATTAGATTTTGTGCTTTAGTTCTATCCTTCATATACTTGACATTGATTACTACATTCATCATAGCACCACAAACTGCACTTCTAAGTAAGCTTACTGCCACTCCTGCATCTGATACTGCAAGTTTTGATCCATTCTTTGCTAGGAAATCAATGTCCTTAAGCATCTCATATGCCTCTTTCATAATATCAAGAGGAACTATAGCTGCATTAAAAAGTAATTTTTCCATATTTGCTTCATGCATTGCCTTTTCTTCTTCATTTTGTGGTTTAAACCCATATGCCTGAGACAGGGGATAAAAAACTTCTGCATCCTTATCAGAAAGTTTTAAGAAGTTATCCATATGCTTATTCATATCAAATAATATATTATTAACATCATCTTCTACTGTTAAATAGCTTTTTTTACCCACTGTAAGATTGCAAACCATACTTGCAAGAGCTGCTGCAAGTGCACCTGAAATAGCACTTGCACCTCCACCTCCGGGTACAGGAGTTTTTGAAGCCAATTCCTTTATATATGCATCTATATTATATCCGGCTGTATTCACTATGACCATCCTTTCCATACTTCAGGAGCATATCCGATAGTTGCTTCCCTACCATTTCTTACTATCGGCATTCTTAAAACCTGCTGATTTTCCAAAATCTTTGGTATCTTATCCTCCGGTGAGAGGTACTTTATCAAAGTCAGAGTTTCACTATCTTTGCATTTTTCATCAAGCATATTTTCAAAGCCTCCAACTGCCTGCATAACAGAGGAAAACTCTCCCTTTGACAATCCCTTTTCCTTCATATCCACAAGTTGAAACTTTATATTTCTCTCTTTAAAAACCGTATAGCCTTCTTTGTGTCTGAAGACTTGTTGGTACCAAATATCTGTATATTCATACTATCTCCAAAACTTGTTATTCTAAAACAAAGCCCCTTATCGGGGCCTTGTTTTTATCTTTTTCTTATTTAACCACAAAATCAATGCTACATAAGCTGCATAGAAAACTCTTAGTTTGCCCTTAAAAGATATATCCACCTCTATTATTTCATCATAGAACATAGGTACTATCTTAAAATTATCCTTGTATAAGGGATAGAATATTGCCAACCCCTCTAATACCTGACCGGTAGTAGCCGGATCTTCAAAACCAAACTTGAAATAACCCACAATTTTCTTTGGCAGAATGTGGACTAAAAGCTTTCTAAGCTTTTCAAGCATCATCAATAATACTTTTTTATTTTCCTCATAAGTAAGTAAGTAGTGAATATCCTTTATTTTCTCAACAATTTTATTAATCTTACTCTGCTCATTAGGCATTTTCTTTTCTTTAGTCTTCTTTTGTTTTGACTTTCTCTTCTCCTGACTATCAAGTTCTTCTATTTGCTTATTATCTTCCGCCTTATTATGGTTATCAATAATAATTGTATTATTATCTGTTTTTTCTACAGTGATAGTCTCTTTACCTGCTATTGGCTCTTGGATGATCTCGGATACCAAATGTTCTTCTTTCTTTGTATCCTTATCTTCCTCATCTTTATTTGAATATACCTTAAAAAACCATCCAATCTTACCTATAATATCAAGCCTATCCTTATATATAATATTGACATTTAAAAAAATTTAAAAAAACCAACTTACATTTAAATTTATATCCGGAACTTTTTTTAAAAATATATCTTTCCTTTTATATCTTATCGGAATGAAAAGCACCATCAGTATAATCAGCAATGCCAGACCAATAATCACAAGTAAGACAATACCCAGGATTTTTATTGCTGAAAGCATTACTCCAATCATCTTTCCTCCAATGCCAAAAACTTGTGGTATTCAAAATCATTTCTTGATCTATAGGTATCTTCGACTATTTTTGCAATCAACTCTATTCCAGCCTTTTTCCCAAAAGCAAGTCCCACTACCAGTGCATCAGTCTTTCTATAATTATTAAGAAATATAGAATTATGCACAAGTGAAAGCTTATCTTCTCCTTCAAGAAATACCACAACATATAATAAAAAGCTCGATTTATTGAACTTAAGTGATCTTATATATTTTCTATAGTCGTTTTTTATATCTGATGAAAGATATAATTTTTTTGAAAATACCATAATCTACCTCTCTTAAGAGAAATGATCTAAAATACATTTTCTTAGTAATCCAAGGGCTGAAATCACAGTCTGTTCCCTAACATTTGCCCTGTCACCTGTAAATCTAAACTCCTCTACAACTACACTATCTCTTATACAAACACCTATATATACCAGTCCAACAGGTTTTTCATCAGTACCGCCATCTGGACCTGCAATACCTGTTACTGAGATGCTTACATCTGTATCTGCTTCAAGCACTGCACCAAATGCCATCTCCTTAGCAGTTTGTGTGCTTACTGCTCCATATTTTTTCAGTGTGGCCTTGCTTACTCCCAAAGTCTTTCTCTTTGCTTTATTTGTATATGTAATAAACCCCTCTTTATATACATCAGAAACTCCGGGAACATTTATTAATCTTCCGGCTAAAAGACCACCTGTACATGATTCAGCTGTAGAAATTGTGAGATCATATTTCTCTAAAAGATTTACCACACTCATTTCCAAAGATACTTTTTCCTTTGTAGAATAGATATAATTTCCAAATCTTTTCTTTATTTCCTTTGCTACCGGCTTTATTATATCCTTAGCCCTCTCTTCAGTATCAGCACTGGCTGTAAGTATTATATAATTTTTAGAATCAAAAGGCTTTTATATCAATATCTATATCAGAATCTTCTATTATATCCTGAAGAGATTTTTTTATCTCCACTTCACTTATTCCGATAAGTTTTATAGTCTTATTTCTTGTAATATTATCCATTTTTGCTCCTTTATATAATTCTATTTTTGATACTAGATATCAATCAATTATTTACTACTCATTATAACATTCTTATTTTTTATAATATACTCACCTAGTGAAAACAATGTAAGTAAAAGCATAATAGCAATAAAAATATTTGTCACCATGCTCAGCTGTGGTAAATTAACTATAAGCAAAATGACTGTAATCATCTGTACAACTGTCTTTAACTTACCTGACATAGCCGCAGCAATAACTACACCATTATCAGAGGCTACAAGCCTTATACCACTTATTATAAACTCTCTTGCTATAACCACAAGTACAACAATTGAACTAAGCTGCCTAAGTTCAACAAAACAAATAAGTCCGGAACATACCAAAACCTTATCCGCAAGTGGATCCATAAACTTTCCAAAATCTGTGATAAGATTATATTTTCTTGCAATCATTCCATCCAGGGTATCTGTTAGTGCAGCAATCGCAAATATTACAAGTGCAATTATTCTAAACTTATAATCTTCCCCACCTTTGTATAAAAGGCTTGCCACAAAAAAAGGTATCAACAGTACTCTCAAAACTGTCAATTTGTTTGGCAAATTCATAGTGCATCTCCTATCAAATCATACTCAGACGAACCTGTTATGATGACATCACAAAAATCTCCTGACATAAAATCTCTGTTAGTATTTACAAACACATATCCGTCCACGCCGGGAACATCCATATAGGTTCTTCCAATATATACATTTTCCTCAGGAAGCCTACCTTCTATAAGCACCTTGAATTTCTTTCCTACCATTTTCTCAAGATTCTGTTCTGATATCTCCTGCTGAACTCTCATTATCCTATCTCTTCTAGCCTCTTTTTCTTCTTCTTCGATTTGATTATCAAAGCCTGCTGCAACTGTACCCTCTTCTTCACTATATGTGAAACTCCCAGTCTCTCAAATTTCATATTCTTGATAAAATCAATAACTGTTTCAAGATCTTCTTCTGTCTCCCCGGGGAATCCCGAGATTATGGTAGTTCTAAGTGTAATACCCGGTATATTCTTTCTAAGCTTATCTATAATATTTACCAAATCATTATATGAAGTTCTTCTTGCCATTTTTCTAAGTATTTTGTCTGAAGCATGCTGTATAGGTATATCCAAATATTTACATACCTTATCCTCATTGGCTATCACTTCAATGAGCTCATCTGTGATTTCTTCCGGGTAGCAATAAAGTATTCTGATCCACTCTATGCCCTCAATCTTTGCAAGTTCCTTTAAAAGCTTGGGTAATCTCTTCTCTCCATATAAGTCTACACCATAGAGAGTAGTCTCCTGGGCTACCAAAATAAGTTCTTTGATTCCCTGAGCTGTCAAATCCTTTGCCTGATTTATTAAATCATCAAGTGGGTAACTTCTGTAATTGCCACGTAGCGATGGAATAATACAGTATGTACAATTTTTATTGCAACCTTCTGCAATCTTTAGATACGCATAATATCCACCTGTTGAATTCTTTCTCTTATTTGAAACAGATGGCAATCTATCAAGATCAAGAAATTCATTTTTCACTTCTCCACCAAGTACATCTTCTACAGTTTCAACTATTTTATCAAAGCTTGATGTACCAAGAAGAGCATCTACCTCCGGTATTTCCTTTATTATTTCATCTTTATATCTTTGAGCAAGACAACCTGTAACTATTAATGCTTTAAGGACACCTTCTTCTTTTAGTTTTGCTGCCTCCAAAATGGCATTAATACTTTCTTCTTTTGCAGACTGTATAAAGCCGCAGGTATTAATTATCATTACCTCAGCTTCTTCATCCACATCTGTGTATTCAAATCCTTTTTCATTCATTAGACCCAGCATCATCTCTGAATCTACTGTATTCTTGTCACATCCAAGTGACACCATTGACATCTTCATATAAACCTTTCAATATAAATCCTAATATTAACAAAAAGCCATCATATAAATGATGGCAAATCAAAATGATTCTTAAGCTTCGTTATTAGGATCATCATTTGTTATTCTAACCTTCTGCTCAAACAATTCCTCAACTGCAATAGAAAGCGGCTTTTTTTCCATCAGCCTTTACCTCAGGTATCTCACCATCAATAATCTGCCTTGCTCTCTTTGCACTTGCAATTACGATCGAATATCTACTCTGTACTACAGGTGCTTCTCCCGGATCTACATCCGCATTTGCAACATTGATAAGTTCGCTGTATGATGGGTGTAACATTTATTCTTCCTCCATAAAAATCCTGTTTAAATCTTCTTTTATCTTCTCAATAAAATCTCTGTTATCTGCTTTCATTTTTCCACGATTTGAAATAATTTGATTAAGCTCCTTTACAGCCCTTTCCAAATCATCATTTACAAGTACATAATCATACTTGCTCATGCAGCCTGCTTCCCATGCAGCCTGATGCAATCTTGCTTTTATATCCCTTTCACACTCAGTACCTCTACCAACAAGCCTCTCTCTAAGTATATGTGCATCCGGTGGTGTGATAAAGATAAGCATTGTATCCGGATATTTTTCCTTTACCTTTAAAGCACCCTGTACTTCTATTTCTAGAATTACATTCTTTCCGCTTTTTCTTTGCTCCAGTACATAATCTCTTGGTGTACCGTAGTAATTATTACAAAATGATGCATATTCTATTAATTCATCATTTTGTATCAGTTTTTCAAACTCTTCTTTACTTTTAAAAAAATATTCTCTTCCTTCTACCTCACCCATTCTCGGGGCTCTTGTTGTAGCAGAAACAGATAATGCATAATCATCATATTCTGACAGCAGCTTTTTCATCAGAGTGCCCTTACCCGAACCTGAAAAACCTGATACAACAACCAAAATTCCGTCAGCCATATTTCCTCTATTCTATATTTTGAATTTGTTCCCTTATTTTCTCTATTTCAGTTTTCAATATTATGGCATAATTTGATATATTTAAGTCTGTAGATTTTGAAAGAATTGTATTAGCCTCTCTATTCATCTCCTGTGCTATAAAGTCCAACTTTCTTCCTATACCTATATCAAGCTTCATCTCATCAGACATAGCATTTATATGACTTATAAGTCTTACAACCTCTTCATCTACACATATCTTATCTGCAAATAGAGTCACTTCTGTAGCGATCCTGTTCTCTTCAATACCTGCTCCATTCAAAAGTTCATTTACTTTTAAAAGCAGCTTATTCTTATACTCTTCCAAAACTATAGGATATCTTTCTCTTATATCATCTGTAGTAGATGTCAAAAGTTCAAGTTTTGAACTTACATCTTCTAAAAGCTTTTCTCCCTCAGTCTCTCTCGTATAATAGAAAGATTTACAAGCCTCATCCAGTACTTTGAATAAAAGTGCCTTAATCTCTTCTTCATCAAGTTTAGGTTCATCAATACTTATCACATCCGGAAGATTCAAAATATGTGATACCTTCAAATCATCCGTTATCTTATAATCTTTACAAAGTTCCAATCCTATATCCAAATATTTTTTAACTATATTTTTATTCAGATATACTCCACTTGCCTTATCTTTAAAGTCCAGATAATTTATAAATAAGTCCACCTTACCCCTTGAAACATATTTTTTTACAACATTTCTTATCTCAGCTTCAAATGGGAAAAATCTTCTGGGCATCTTTATATTCAAATCCAGATATCTGTGGTTTTACAGATTTAATCTCTATAGATAATTTGTAATCACCTGTTATTTCTTCGGCTCTACCAAAGCCTGTCATACTCTTTATCAATGTTTCATCTCCATTCAGGTTTATGACATATGCACTTAATTATACTTTTTTCTCTTTTACAAGTCAATAAAGCTATAGCAATAATTTAAGAAAAACAGCATTTTTGTAATATGATGGTGCGAGATATTTTTTATAGCAGGAGATATTTTTTAGCAACAAAAAACTACTGTACTTTCGATTTACAAGATGATAATCTTTGTAGTATATCCGACTGTACAGTAGCTTTCGTTCTATATCTCCACTATTTTTGTTCCATGGGCTGCAACCATATTGGGGAGTTTTTTTATTAATTTATCCAAGTTTTCAAAATTCACTCCACCACCCGGCATTATATCTACATGATTTTTAATTCCACATTCAATATAAGCCTTCAGAGTTTCTATATTTTCAAATATATCATTGCTTTCATGACTTCCATGTGTAAGTATTGTGTCAATTCCAAGTTTTGAAAGTGTCTTTATTGCCTCAATCCTTTTTTCAAGTGTCTCCTTAGGCTCAAGTCCAACACCAATATGATCAAATGCCATATGGAAAGTAAAATTCATTTCTTTTCTAAAAAACTTTGGTGCTGATACAAGTTCCTTTATAAAATCCTTGTCAATATCACCATCTTCTGTCAATGCACCTATAACCGCTCTTTTTATCCCCTGCCTTGCCATCTCCTTCAAGTCATTGTACATAACAGCTTTTTCTATATTATTGTATACGAAATTTCCTCCTCTTACTCTTATCATCACTGCAAGCTCTACATTATTTGAATCACAAAAATACTTGGCGTAGTCCCTTACGCCTAAGCTTACAGTAGTTCCACCCACTGCCAGATTATCACAGAGTTCAATCCTATTTGCTCCAGCATTAACTACTTCCTTTAAACAAGTAATATTTTCAATACAGGCCTCTAAAATCATAGTAACTCCTTAATTCAATTCTATTAAGGCTATTATATTCCTAAATACCATTTCCGTAAATACAAAAAAACCACCTTACAACAACAATTTGCTTACCGGTGGTTTTTCTTTCTTCTAAAGAACAACAAGATAAAAGTACATATTGAAATAAAGAACAATATTATATAAAATTCAAGTGTACTCTCATCACCTGTTCTTACTATTGCTTTCTTTATTTTCTTTGCAATATCTATCATTGTGCCCTTATCTTCCTCGTTTATAGACGATACATTTGAAGGATCATCAATCTCAATTACCGGCACAATATCTCCATTGCTCTCAGGTTCACTTTCACTATTTGTGTCCCCGTAATTTTTATCTATCTTTTTAGAATCCTTATTATCTTTTTTACTACTACTTTCTTTATTATCTTTTTTACTACTATCTTTTTTTTCACCTCTTGAATCAGAGCCGTCATTTTTATTGTTTTTACCATTAGGATATTTAATCTCTACAAGATATTTTACATTAAAATCCAGCGCTGCCGGCTTTGCAGCTTCAAGTGGATCCTCTAGATAAGTATTAGTATATATATCATATCCATTAGTCAAAGCCTGGATATGGACTATATAATTTCTTTTATCAAACTCAAATTTTTCATTGTCTGTATTTGAAAGACTTATATTATATTTATATTCGCCTACATCATCAAAAATCACCAAAATCATATATCAGCGTTCCATTCCGCTGTAAAAAAAGCGGAACTATCGTATTTGAAACAATATTATCATGCGAATCCAGTTTACTTACACTTAAGTCATATCTATAGTAAATAGGATTGCTTCCTGATACATTTATATTTATTGGCAGTTTAACATTTGCTGCCAGAGCATTCTCCGGCACAAATATAAAACATGACATCAAAAGGAAAAATATGATTTTTTTATAAATTTGTTTCATATCATCTCCTTATAAGTTCACCAAAAAGTACAATTCTTCCATTTGTATAGGACTCTGTACATGTAGACATTGTGATAACTTTATTATTCCTATTTACCTCCCTGATATTTACCGCATTTTCCTGTAGATAATTATAGAAATCATCTTTTTGAGTATTTGCAAAATATGGAAAATAAATTTTTTCATTATATGCATCTGTCTGAAGTACAGCAAATATTTTCACATCATATATTTCTGTTCTTGTATATAAAATGCCATTTTCATGACTGTCAAAAAAGCTCTTATCAAGGAATTTTTCCACATCACCAAACATAGCACCATTGTCCATATGATGTCCGTATACAAGTGAATAATGCTCACTTATATCACCATTACATAGGCTGCTTAAAAAGATCGATCCTGCCAAAGAAAACTCACCATCTATATCCTTATTGAGATACTCTGCATCATCCACCCCTTGAACTACCGGATAATTAATATTAGTATCAAAAATATTGAGCCATGCTCTCATATCAGGATATTTGTTAAATAATGCCTCTACATTTACAGTGTCATTCGCATTTCCGGCAGTACCGGGGGCACTCTTTAAGATTTCACTTGAAAGAGATGCCCCTTTGTATACATGAAAAATATCATATAGTGAATATGCTCCAAACAAAAACATTATCACCGCCATAAGAATAACGATTATATCTATAATCCTATTTCCTATGTATGCACATTTTCCTATAAAATTCATCTTTAGTTCTCAGCTTCTTCTTTTTTTCTTCTCTTGAAAAATACTAAGATGAGTAAGATACCAAATCCTGCCATGATTGCAAAAGGAGCTACGCTCATTGCAACACCTGTAGGTGTAGGTGTATCACGATAGTTCAAGAAGAATATTGTATCTGCAACTGTATCATCTGACTTCACTGTGGTAACTGCTGTTACAGCGGCTACATTTGTATACTGGTTTGTAGATGTAGGTGCTGTAATTCTAGCAACATTAATACCATGAGTTGTCTTATATCCTGCCGGTCCTACCGCAGTTACATCCTCAGTAACTTTATACTTAGCTGTAGATGGAAGACCTGATATCTTTATAGTCTGACCACTCTTTAGTTTAACGTTTGTCAAAGAATATGTATTTCCTGTAACGCCTGTAATAGAATTAGGGTTTGCAGTATTTGTGGAAGATACTACATAGTCCATACCTACACCGATATTGCTAAGATCAATAGTAAACTTAAACTCTTCAGTTGTAGAACCCATGTTACCTGCTACATCCTTTTGAAGGATAATATCTCTTGTCTTAAATGTACTTACATCATCCTTATTGTCCGTTGTAATTGCACCGTTTAAATCATCAATATAACCTGTAGTCTTTGAGTTATCTGTAACTGTAGCGTCTTTCTTCATCATGACGGCTGTCTTCAATTCAAGCTTTCCTGCCGCATTGTATCCTACATATACATCAAGATACCTCTTCTCCTTGCCACCTGTTAACTGGCTTACATCTCCTGTATAGTCATGCTGGCTTGTAGTAAGGTTAAAATTACCGGTCTCTGTAATCTCATATCTATAGATACCGGGAACTGTTATATCATCAATACCATCTTCATTAAACTGCTCTGTAAAGTCTACTGTAACTTCCTTTTTTACAAGGTGGCTTGTAATTGTATCATTATGGCTGAACTCTGCTGCTGAAATTGTAGGCAAAGCTGTACCTGCAATTACAGTGATTCCACCATCAGTACCACTGATAGGTGTCTTTCCGCCACCACCATTGCTTCCTGTTATAGTATATGTATACTTTACATCAGGTGCCTTTGCATTGCCACCGGTTGTATCATCTACATTATATATCTTCATTTCTTTAGTAAACTTAATCTTGTTTGGTGTACCTGTTGCCGGCTTTAACTGCTTTGTTGTTTCTACTGCAAAAACACTCCCCGCCATAGCAACTGTCATGGTAGCTGTCGCCACCAAAGTCATTATCTTTTTTAACATCATATATTATCCTTTCTTATAACAATAATTATTTTTCCTTCAATACTTTTTTTGTTTACTACTCCAAAGTACCTACTGTCTTTTGCAAGTGTTCTATTATCTGCAAGTATGAAATATTCATTTTCTCCAAGTACTATCGGATATGCAATATTAGTATCATATTTACCGGTACTTCCCTTGATATCATCCTCTACCAAAATAGCACCATTTAGTATAACATTGCCGTTATCATCAATATCGATGCTGTCTCCGGACGCTGCCATTATTCTTCCTACATATTTTTCACCGTCCACTTTATAACAAATGGCATCACCTGACTTTAACTTGTTCTCAAGTCTGTAAAAGAATAATAAATCACCTGCTCTAACTCTTGGCAACATCTCATTATTTGGCGAAATCCTAATTCCAAATACTATGAATACCAAAACATAAAGCATTGCAGCTAATGTCAATAATCTTATTATAAATGACTTGACTTCTGCTATACTCTTTTTTTTAATTTTCTCCTTTTCCTCTATAAATCCATCCTCCTATATATGTATTAACTATTGCTTTTTCATGCTCTCATATCACCATGTTTATGAATAGTTATAAAATATATTAACATCTTTTCCTCCTATTGAAGCCGAATATTCCAATCGAAAGAATCGACATTATTATAAATATTAAGGCATAAGATATATCAAATGCCACACCTGTAGGTACTGGTTTTATATATGGTTGGATAACAGGTTTTTTAAAATAATCTATTACATCATTACCCTTATACGAATAACTAACTTTTGCCGTATCATTTGAGTAAAAACCTTTCTGATTTGAGGATTTTGAACCTGTACCAGAATCTCCGACTACATTACTTCCATTGCTATGTTTTTGAAATTGCCCTGTACCTGCATATGTCGCATCTGCCAAAGGTGTAGTCTTTATCTTAGCTTTTATTCTGTACTTATATCCTTTTTCCAAGACATAATTTGCCGGGAATTTAAGACTTATAGTCTTTGTAGCCTCATTATAACTAGCCACCAAATCTGACTGAGGATTTTTTAATGTACCAAGTAATCTATATGTATTTGCTGAGATATGCTGTCCTGTAACTAAACCTGTACCACCTATAACCTCTATTTCCAGTGGATATGGTTGTCCGGAGCTATTCTTTGCAATCATTGCATACTGACTAAGCTTATCCTCAATAGATACATTACTTACTGTAATACTGTTCATAACTGAAATAATATATCTATATTGATCCATTAGATTTTCCAAACTATCAGCCGAGTACGGACTTGAACCTACCTCCACACCATTTGCAGGCAATGTAATACCTCTGTAGCCCTTTATAGGACTGTCATTATCATTTGAGTTTGTCAAAACCTTTAGATGCTTATAATCATTTGTATCCCCCAAACCTATGCTGAAAAAATAGTCCAGATCAATAGCATACAATGCAAACTGACCATGTAGCATAGCCATAGGACTGTATCTGTCAATTAAAAAGCCTTCATTATGCCCTGTATTATGATTTGTATAATATGTAGGGTCTCCATCAGTTAAAAATATAAGCATTTTCAAAGCATCACTTCTGCCGTTTCTAAACAGTTCATTTGCCTTTACAAATCCTTTCATAATTGATTCGACTCTGCCCGCTTGCAGCCCATGGATAATTACTTATAATTGAACTTTTATTATTAGTCCAGTTCTGATAAACAGTAGGATCTGCATCAATTCCCACTAAAGCATAATTCACATTATACATATTACTGTCCAAATAATTTTGATTTAGGAATCTTCTCAAGCTGTTATGAACTACATTCATCTTTGGATCATCACCAACTCTTATTCTTCTGTTCATTGAGCTTGAAGTATCTACTAAGAAGAGCACATCAAGATTTGCTTTATCTGTAGTACTTCCGGTAAGATTATTGATCTCAAGAGTCAAATCATATATACCGTCTTTATCCGGATCTTCTACAGTCTTACTTTTAGATATCCTTACCTTTCCTCGCCTTGTATTGGTGGCGTTTTCAGGTTCATATACCAATTCGAGGAACTGCATTTCATTAGGTCCGAAAACCACCCAGTTTGTACCGTCTACAGTATATCTCATACCCTTTATAAGGCTGGTTTCTCTCTCGATTTGAATTACATTGTCAACAACCGTTCCATTTGACATCCTTACTCTGGCATACTTATACTTCATTCCCGGTATGCCGGTATCCAGCTGCTTTGGAGTTATTTTATCATTGGAATTATTAAAATATCCGTTATGGTCTCTATATATACTTAGTTGATTCAAATCGGAAGCTATCTCATTACCGTTTGTATCCACGTACTTTATATTGACCTTAAAGTTTCCACCCCATATCAAAGTAAAGGTTGAAAAACCGTCTGTACTGAAGTTAGTAGTGATACTGTTATCATCCCTATCTTCTGTAAGAGCAATATCTTCTATCTTCGTTATGCTGTTATCATCCTTTATATGATAAACTTCTGTATCTTCAGGTTTTGCCCCCGGCGGCAACATATCATTATCAATCTTTATATTTACATATACAGTTGTCAAAGGTTCTATCTCTAACTGATTTTCATCCTCAAAATGAATATCTAAAGATATCGAATCTTCCGGATAAGTTTCGCTTTCAGATTCATCATTTCCTATTACTGCATCATCTAAATAATTTATATTCTCACTTATCTGTTCACTATCCGCTACGCTTTCTCCAATCTCTTCTATAACTTCTTTTGTTTCTTCGATACTCTCATCAAAAGCCGCTACAGTCTCAATCATATTAGAGCTTGCTGTATTTCCTATATAATCATCTCTATCTTCAGGAGTTATATTATTATCAATCTCATCTTTACTTAACCTTCTGGCCTTGAGTGTAACCTCTCTATCAAATGCATCTGCCGGAGCACTAACTATTACACTAATACCGTCCAGATTTACTTCATACCGCTTTGCATTTGAATCCGTAGCCACATCAGGAGAGATAACTATATCACTAAATTCAGCATTTGAAGGAGTCGCTATATCTGCAAGTGTATCTTTAAACAAATACACAATTAAGCATATAAAAAAAACAAACAATATTTTTCTAAAATGTTTGTATATAAAATTTAAAATTATTATGCACCTCCTCCATCAAAAATAATATGGACTTATCATAACATATGTTCATAAAATTTCAACCTAAAAATAAAAAAATACTGCCATATATAAATGACAGCATTTAAAAATTATTCACTTATAACAAAATATTATTTCTACATATAATTTTACTTCTGGCTCTTCTTTGACATTGCCAATATACTCTGCAATATTATAAAGAATGCCAATATTGTTGCTATTATTATCTTTGTCCACCAAGAAGATAATGTTCCCTGGAAGCTTACAAATGCCTCTATTGTTCCCTTTATAAGTACACCGAATAGACTTCCAAATACATTCCCAACTCCACCTGTCAGCAATGTACCTCCTATAACAGAACCGGCTATTGCTTCCATCTCAAATCCCTTTGCCTGTTCCACAAAACCTGCACAGGTATTTAGGCAGAATAAAAATCCACCTATAGAACAGAGCAAGCCATTAAGTATATATACCTGTAATTTTATCTTTTTTACATTTAGCCCCAGTAACAGTGCAGACTGCTCATTTCCACCTACTGCATATACACTTCTTCCAAACTTTGTGTATTTTAATAAAACAAACATAAGTACCAGTATAATTAATGCGATTATTACAGTTGGATAAATATATGGATATACTACTACACCTTTTTTATTCACTATTCCAAATAAAGGAATGGTAATCTTTTTATTTGCCCAGGAAAGAAATGTCTCATTAGTTATACTTATCATCTCTTGAGATATAATTGCAGTCATACCTCTTGCAAAAAACATACCTGCAAGAGTTACTATAAATGGCTGTATATTCAGATATGATATGAGCACTCCTTGGACAAATCCAAATACTAGTCCCATTATAATTACTACAAAAATAGAACTTATTGCACTCATCTTACCCTTTTCCATCATAAAGGCCAGTACCATACAGGTAAGTGCGACAAATGATCCGACAGAAATATCAATACCACCTGATATTATTACCATAGTCATACCTGTAGCTATAACTATAAGACCTGCATTTGATATAAAAAGATTGAGGAATACCTGTGGCTTTTGAAATCCCTTACTTCCAAACATTATAATTCCAATAGCATACATTATAATAAAAAGAACTATCGTCATATAAAGTAAAAATGTCTTGTTATCTATATTTTTTATCTTATCTTTCATATGCCATCTCCACTTTCTTTTTAAGCTTAAGTTCTCTTATAATCCTTTGAAATTCTTTAGACTGCAAAGAAACTATTATCACTACAACTATAGCCTTATATACCGGAAGCTGATCTGCAGAAACGCTCATAGCATACAATGTTGTCGTAAGTGCCTGAATAGTATAAGCTCCTATAACACTTCCGAGTAATGAAAATTTGCCTCCACCCAGGCTGTTTCCACCCAGTGCCACTGCAAGTATGGCATCAAGCTCTATATTAAGACCGGCATTATTCGCATCTGCCGAATAAACTCTAGATGATACAATAATTCCTGCAAGACCTGCTAAAAGCCCACAAAATGCATATGCTATAAATTGTATAAGAACCGGATTTAATCCCACAAGCTTTGCAGCTTTATTATTTATACCGACAGTTTCTATATAAAGTCCTAATGCAGTCTTTTTTAACACCATTAAAGTCAATATAACTACTGCTATTGCAACAAATACAGGAGTAGGAAGCGGAATGCCTTGAATTGAATTGCCCAGCATTTTAAATGATTCCACTCTGATATAGGTTATCTGACCATTTGTTACAAGCTGTGCCATTCCTCTTCCTGCTGTAAACAATATAAGGGTTGCAACCATAGGCTGTATATTCATCTTCGCCACAAGAAATGCATTAAATGAACCACAGGCCAGTCCAACTAATATTGCAGCAAAAAATGCTAATATATATGGTGCATGGTATATATCTGTAGAAACTTCTCCTCCTGATAAAACAAAGCAGGCAACCGCACCGGCCAATGCACAAACCGCACCTACCGATATATCTGTACCTCCTGATGAAGCTACAACTAAAGTCATACCAACTGCCAATATAACAAGCTCACTTGCACGATTGATAACATCTATTATATATCCGTAAAGAACCCCATTTTGTACTGTGATATTGAAAAAATTGGGAGTCTTTATCATATTTATAATTAAAACCAAAATCAAACTCAGTATGGGCAGAAATAATCTGGCAGATGATATTTTTTTTAAATTAAATTTACTCATTTATCTGCACCTCCTGCTATAGCACTCATTATATTATTTTGAGAAATCTCATCAGATTTCAACTCACCAACTTTTTCTTATCTCTCATTACCACCATTCTTGAACAAGTTCTAATCATCTCCTCTATCTCTGATGAAATAAATATTACACTCATACCATCATTTGCCAAGCTTAGTACTAGTTTTTGTATTTCTGTTTTTGTTCCTACATCAATACCTCTGGTTGGCTCATCTAATATTAGCAAATCCGGATTTGTAAGCAGCCATCTACCCAGTATTACCTTTTGCTGATTACCACCTGAAAGTTGTTTTATAGGTGTTTCTCTACTTGCAGTTTTAATCTGTAATATTTCAATATATTTATCTACAAATTCCTCCTGCTTTTTGTTTGGAATAAGCTTAAAAATACCCTGCTTTGCCTGCAATGCTATTATCAGATTCTCTCTAACTGACAAATCCGCTATAATTCCTTCATCCTTCCTATTTTCAGGAAGATATGCCATACCAAGCTTCATAGCATCTATAGGTGCATTTATTTTTACTTCATTATTTTTAAAAACAAGCTTTCCACTATCAACTCTATCCGCTCCATATATAGACCTTACCATCTCAGAACGCCCTGAGCCCAGTAGGCCTGTTATTCCTACTACCTCTCCCTTATTTAATTCCAAGTCAAAAGGCCTTATATTACCCTTTGAACCAATAGACTCAGCCTTTAAAAGAACTTCTTTATTATCAGACTCCTTGCCCTCTCCCTTAATGTTTTCAAGATCATTGAAATCCTTACCCATCATTTTTGCAACCAGCTGTACCCTTGGAAGATTTTCCACCTCAAATTCACCAACAAAGCATCCATTCCTTAGTACAGTGATCTTATCACATACAGCATATACCTGCTCCAAAAAATGTGTAACAAATATTATACCGATGCCATCTTTTTTTAGTTTCCTCATCAGTGTAAAGAGTTTTTCAACTTCTCCATCATCCAAGGATGATGTCGGCTCATCAAGTATAAGTACCTTAGCTGACATATCTACTGCTCTGGCTATAGCTATCATCTGCTGTATTGCAATGGAATAATTCTCAGTCGGCTTTGTCACATCTATATTAATATTCAGTTTATCTAAAAGTTCTTTGGACATTCTATTCATCTTTTGCCAGTCAATAAGTCCAAACTTTCTTGGTTCTCTGTCTAAAAAAAGATTTTCTGCTACAGATATATTAGGACAAAGATTCACTTCCTGATAAACTGTACTGATTCCATTTCTTTGTGCTTCCTTTGGGCTTTTATTTACAATGCTTTTATCCTCTAGAATAATCTTTCCGGTTTCGAACTCCTCAACTCCGGTAAGTACCTTTATAAGAGTGGATTTTCCTGCACCATTTTCTCCCATCAAAGCATGGATTTCACCCTTCTTTAAACTAAAATCTACATTTTCAAGTGCCTTTACTCCCGGAAAATTTTTACAAATACCTCTCATCTCCAATAGATTATCCATAATCACCTCAAAAGGAGTGAGGGGCAATCCACTCCTCACTCCCACTATTACCTTTATACAAAATAAATTAATAAGCTCTCTCAGACTTTATCTTCTCAAGATCCATACTTGTATCAAAATATGATTCATCCACATATTGAATCTTATCCACTGTTTCACCCTTCTCAAGTTTTTGAATAATCTCTGCTACTCTTGGCCCATGAAGTGGGCTACACTCAATACTTGCATTCAAATCACCTGCAATCATTGCATCAAAAGCTGCCTTTACAGCATCAAATGATATAACTGTTATATCGCCATCCGGTCCGCATGTCTTTCCTGCAGCCTTTATTGCATCTATAGCACCAAAAGCCATATTGTCGTTTTCTGCAACTACAACATCAATATCATCAAACTGCTTTAGGAATGACTCCATAACTTCCTGACCCTTTGACTGTGTAAACTCACCTGTCTGCTTTGCCAACATATTCCAGTTTGCATTATTTGCTAAAACATTTGCAAATCCGTCTGTTCTACCTACTTGAGCTGATGCTCCTATTGTACCTTGAAGTGTAACTATATTTATACTTTCATCATGATTTTTTCCTTTAAATTTAATGTAATCCTCAAGCCAATGTCCGGCAGTTTCACCCTCTTTTATGAAATCACCACATACAAGTGCAGTATAAAGTGAATCATCTGAGGTCTTTATCATACGATCTGAAAGTATTACAGGTATCCCTGCATCCTTTGCTTCTTGTAAAACAGTATCCCATCCGGTCTCTACAACAGGTGCAAGTACTATATAATCAACTTCCTGCTGTATAAAATCTCTGATAGCCTTTATTTGATTTTCCTGTTTTTGCTGTGCATCATTAAATATCAGCTCATATCCATTCTCAGGAACAAATGTAGTTTTGAATGACTCTGTATTTGCTGTTCTCCAATCAGACTCAGCACCCACCTGTGCATAACCTACTACTATGATTTTTCCGGCTTCTTTAGATTCTTCACTCTTTGCCTCTTCCTTTGTAGCCTCAGTTGCTTCAACTGCTTTGGTCTCTTCAGTTGCCTTGGTTCCTCCACCACAGCCTGTAAGTGCAAACATTGTCAACATAATTGCTGATACAAACAAACTTAAACCTCTTTTACTCATAAACTCCTCCTTTGAATTTATTTACGAAACTTTTGTTTTTCATATTATAATATAAAAAAACCTATGAAAACATAGATTTTTTTGCGTATTTTTTTATATTATCTTTTTAACTTTATATTTTTTTGTATGTTATTTTAAGATAGATGTTCAATATATTATGAATAATATGTACAGTATGTGGTATTAAAATGAAAAATTCTATTCTACAGGTAATTCTATCATAACATTTGTACCTAATCCCTCTTCACTTTCAATTATAATCCCATATTCATTGCCATAATAAAGTCTGATTCTCTCTGCTACATTATATATACCAAAACCCTCGCTTGAAGTTCTTAATTTGTCATTTTCCTCTATATTTTTTTCCTTCCGATAATACTTCTTAGAATTGCAAGTTTTATACTATCCATACCTATACCATTGTCCACTATACTTAAAAATTATTCTATCATTTTTAATATAGCCCTTTATACAGATTTTACCACCTGATCTCTTATATTTTTATACCATGGTATAGTGCATTTTTCTACTATTGGCTGTAATAAAAGCTTCAAAATTCTCATATCATATAAGCTATCTTCTATTTCTATACTGTACTCTAAAAATATCTTCATATCTAAATTTCTGTATCTTTAAATAGCTTTCAATATGCCTTATTTCCTCCCTTATCTGTATAAACCTTCTTCCATTATTAAGTCCTATTCTTAGAAAACTTGATAATGCTGTAATCATCTCTACAACCTTTTTCGAATCACCGGCTTCAGCCATCCAAACTACCGTATCCAAAGTATTATATAAAAAAATGTGGATTTATCTGTGACTGTAACAGCCACAGCTCTGTATTTTTCTTATTCTTTTGCTCTATCTTTATATTTTCTATGAGTTCTTTTATTCTAATAATTTTATCATTGAAATTTTCAGAAAAGCTCATCAATCTCCAAAAATATTACTTTCCAGATTATTTTTCTAATAAATCATTTTCACTCCTCTTTGTATAATTACAAAAGCTTTTCAATAGGTATTGCTATATGCCTAGATACCTTTTTGTACATAAAAAAACAGTAAAATATAAGATACAAAAATATACTTATAATACTGGCAACAAATATAGCTGTCATTTGATCTCTCAACCTGATACTTAATACATTAAGCTCCTTTGTTTCCTCATAAATGTAGTCATTTACAGTATCTTCTATAAGCTCGGTTGTTACTCTTATATCATACTCCAGACTATCCATATTTTTATTGTAGTCTTTGTAAGTATCACTTTTTGCAATATTGTCTATCTGTTTTTTTCAGTATATCTGTAAGAATTATAAGTCCTTTCGGCCTGTTCTTATCATCATTTGAATCACTGTATTCCAAAAGCTTTTCAAATATCTTCTTTGCATACTCCAGATCTTCGTATGGATTTTGATTTTCTATGTTATCAGCACCTATTACTACCCTATACATCTTATGGTCAATATTCTCTTTAAATTTAAAAATTAAATTCTGTAGCAATGCTAAGATTCTTGACTATATTTATGTACTTATCATTTTTGCCATTTTAGCACAGATAAAAGATAAATAATAATAAATACTATAGGAATAAAGGTTATAAGCAACCTCTTCATAACATAATTTTTGTATACTATTTTTTTCATTTTTATTTTCTCTGTATGCCTTGGGGGTATCACCTTGATATTTTTTAAATGACGAACTGAAATAATGCTGATCTCTGTATCCCACTTCCATTGCAATATCTGATATTCTCTTATCAGTACTTCTTAAAAAGTATTTTAGCTTCATTTATTCTGGTCTTTGTCAAATAATCTATAAAATTAATTCCCAACTCCTGCTTAAATATTGTACTAAAGTATGTAGGACTCAGTCCTATATATTCTGCTACAGTATTCAATGATATATCACAATTCATATAATTCTTCTCAACAAAGTCCTTTTGCCTTGTTTAATAAAAAAACTGTAATTCTTTCCTGCAAGCTGTTCCCTTTTTATCAACTGTATATAGTAAAATTTTTTTAATAAATAATCTTTCACTGTATAGATATCTGTCACTGCCAAATCGAGATGCTTCCATACTTCCAAATTTATTTCCAAAAAAATTTCTTTTTCAGTCACATTATTATCAAAAATACTGTTTAATTCTATGAATGCATCCATAATAATATACTGCCTAAATATCAGAGATTTTTAATTGACTACCCAATGTATTCATATATACATCTACAAAGCTCTCAATATCTAAACTGTTTCCACTTATTACAAACTCTTTTTAATTTACCTTTATTAAATCCTGATGTATCAAATTTCTTTATATCAATTTCAATATCTTCTATTTTTTTATATTTTTCAACAGTATTATTTGACTTTGAAATAATAACTGTCTTTATTTTCTTTAGCACAGATAAGAGTTTTTCCTTTGAAATAGGTTTTAAAAGATATTCAGATGCACCTATATGTATTGCTTTTTGTGCATAATCGAAATCATCATAGCCACTTAGAAATATAATTACTGTTTCCGGAAATTTCTCCTTTACTATCCTTCCAAGTTCCAAACCGTCCATAAAGGGCATTTTTATATCGGTAATCAGAATATCGGGCCTTGACATCTCAATTAGGGGAAGTGCCAATTCTCCATCCGCAGCTTCCCCTACAAAATCAAATCCATATGATTTCCAGTCTATTTCATTCTTTATACCTTCTCTAACAAACTTTTCATCCTCTACTAAAAAAATTTTTACCATCCCCTATACTATCTCCACAGGATTTGTACTTTTGAATTCAAAAACTTTTATTCCATCATATTTATTCAGATCATTTGCAATTTTTTCTATAAATACATGCTCCAGTCCATAATGAGTGGCATCTATAATACATATTCCGTCATTAATTGCATCCAGACCATCATGATGTGTAATATCTCCTGTAATCAATACATCTGCCTCTCCAAGAGCATACTTATACATCCCCTTGCCTGAACCCGGACTTATTGCAATTTTTGAGATACTTCCCCTTACATTTTCTCTACCAAATACTACAACACTCTTTAAACCAAAGCTTTTCTTAACAAGATCAATAAGTTCATCTATGCTTAACGGCTCTTTCAGATCTCCTATTTTCCCAATGCCTACTGCTTCTCCATCTATAATATCCGTTACCTCAAGAGGTTTTGTATTACTAAGATAAAGCTTCTCCATAGCTATATCAGCCATACCGCCCTTTGCAATATCAAAATTTGTATGCATTGCTATCACTGAAATATTGTTCTCAAGTATTTTTAAAATATAACTTCCCAAAAGATTTTCATCTGTAACTCTCTTTATAGATGAGAATATAATCGGATGGTGTGACACTATCAAATCAATTTTATTTTCTATTGCAAAGTCAAGAACATCATTTGTGATATCAAGTACCACTAAAACATTTTTTATATCTGCATCTCTTTTGCCAAGTAAAAATCCTGAGTTGTCCCAGTCCATAGCCAGCTCCAGTGGGTACAGATTATTTAAATATTCTAAAATATCATTGCATTTCATCTACGGTCTCCTCAATTATATTCAGTCTTTTTTTAAAAGTTCTTCTTTTTCTTTCAGTATTCAATCCCTCATTTGAAATAATATTCAAATACTTGTTCCTTTCTTTTTTTCAAGAAATTTTATCAATATAGTATTTTTTTATTCCCAATAAGATATCTGCCATATAAAAAGTTCTCTATCTGAATAGAAGCTCTCAATACCTATATACACAACTTCCATTACTGTATAGAACTTCCCCTCATCAATACACATAGCTTCTCTAAATATTTCAAATCCGTTTTTTAAAAGGTAGCTCCGTACTTCATCTATCTTAGTATGAGGTGAAAGAATAAATGTATTTTTCTTATCAAAAAATTTTCTACCTCTCTCCAAAATATCAATAATAAGTTCACCACCCATACCTGCTATAATTATAGTATCTACCTCATCATTTGATACTTTTTCAAGACCATTTGAAAGTCTTAGAACAATGTTTTCTTCCACACCGAAAAACTTAATGTTTTCCTTAGCTTTTTCTAATGGTCCAATATTTATATCACAAGCATATGCCTTGGCAATTATCTTATTTTCTATAAGATAGATCGGTATATGTGCATGGTCAGTTCCTATATCCGCTACTATTGCATCCTTCTTTATAAAATCTGCGATAGTTTGCAATCTTTTTGATAATCTCATCTTTTTCTCTATTCCAAAAAATCTTTAAGTCTTTTTGATTTTGACGGATTTCTAAGCTTCCTAAGCGATTTTGCTTCTATCTGCCTGATTCGCTCTCTTGTAATCCCAAAAACTTTTCCAACTTCCTCAAGTGTTCTTGGCTTACCGTCCTCTAATCCAAAACGCAGTAATATTACCTTTTGTTCCCTTTCAGTAAGTGACTTTATAACTTCCATAAGTTGATCATGTAATAGTACGTCCATAGCAAAGTTTAGAGGTACCTTGGCATTGGAATCCTGTAAGAAATCCCCAAGATGCGAATCTTCTTCATCACCTATGGGAGTTTCCATAGACACCGGTTCCATTGCAAAGTTCATTATCTCCCTGACTTTAGCTACCGGTAAATTCATAATCTTTGCCACCTCTTCAGCATTTGGCTCTCGTCCAAGTTCTTGAACAAGTTTTCTTTGCGTCTTTATAAGTCTATTGATGGTTTCGACCATGTGTACCGGAATTCTTATAGTTCTTGCTTGATCTGCAATAGACCTTGTAATAGCTTGTCTTATCCACCATGTAGCATATGTTGAGAACTTAAACCCTTTTTTATAGTCAAATTTTTCAACAGCACGTAACAGACCAAGATTTCCTTCTTGTATAAGATCCAAAAGCTGCATCCCCCTACCCATATATCTCTTAGCAATGCTAACCACCAGTCTTAAGTTAGACTCAGCCATCTTTTTTTCAGCTTCTTTTCTTATACTATAATCAATATCAGATAATTTCTTAGCCAGATCAAGTTCTTCATCTACGCTCAAAAGGGGTATCTTTCCTATTTCTTTTAGATACATCTTTATGGAATCCTCTATTGTTACATAGTCGTCTAAATCGTCCAAGATATTTAAGTTTATATCTTTCAAGTCCTTGATATCTTCCTCATTAAACTCATCTTCAAATTCTGTATCATTTAACAGGATATACTCCTCAGGATCTGTATCTGCATCAAACTCTGCCAACTCTTCATCTACAAAAATATCTTTCTTTTCAAGAAATTCTATAAAATCAGATAAGTACTCCTTTGGAATATCATTTTCATTGAAGATTTTTTTTATACTTAAGGCTGTAAACTTTCCATCCTTATCTTTTTTTAAATATTTTTTTCAAACTCATTTTTTTAAATTAGTCCCCCTCATACTACCTCCACTAACCTAAATCAATACAAAGCTTTCGTAAAATAGCCTGCTCCTCTATAACTTTTTGGAATTCTTCAATTCCTTTTGCATTTTTACTCTTCTCGTCTAAACTTGCCTGTCTAATTTTAAGTATACTTTCAGTGATGGCTTTTTTCTTTTCGTCATCACTAAGGTTAGTCCCCAAGGTTGTATTAAGTATTTTTGAAAGCAGTTTCTGCTTTTCCATATCTTCCGTATAGTCGTCACAAATATTTGAAAATGTTAAATCTCCCCTGTTTAACTTATCAAATATTTTTATTGCTACATCACGATAGAATCCTTCACTAAAATTCTGTGGTGAAATATACTCACTTATCTTTTTGAAGAGTTCTATTTCTTCTACCATCCATGTAAGTAAAAGCCCTTGTGCTTTAGTATATCCACTGTCAACTTTTGGTTTATCCTTACTCTGCACAATCTTAGTTGAATTTGTAAAATTTCCAAAAGAATTTACCATATCAAAAAGTGCCTTATATTCAATCATAAGTCTCTTTGCCACAGCATGAGTATAATTTTCTCTCTCCAGCTTTTCTCCAAACTGACTTAGCATTCTTGCAACTTCTCTATAAAAGTTTGTTCGCTCATCCGGTTCATTTAAATTATAATTTCTTTTTAGTGTCTCCACTTCCCAAAGAAAAGCATTATCAGCATTATCTATTCTCTTTTGAAATTCCTCACTGCCTAGATTTTTTATAAATTCATCCGGATCCTTGTATGGAGCCATAGATAAAACTTTTACATTTATATTTTCCTCTTTCAAAAGAGGAATAGCTCTCTTAGCAGCATTAATACCGGCATTATCAGAGTCATATGTCAATATTACCTTTTTAGTGTATCTTCCAATAAGCTTCACATGCAATGCTGTCAACGCCGTACCAAGACTTGCTACAGAGTTTTCAAAGCCTGCCTTATGTAGAGCGATTACATCCATATATCCCTCACATATCAAAAAGAAATCTCTTCTTGTCCGTTTTGCAAAATTAAGTCCATAAAGATTTCTACTCTTGTCAAATGCAAGTGTTTCAGGCGAATTAACATACTTAGGCAAACCGTCTCCCAATACTCTTCCACCAAATCCTATTACTCTGGCATTGGCATCTATTATCGGAAACATAACTCTATTCCAAAACCTGTCTCTGACACCCTTTTCGTCAATATTTATAAGTCCGCTTTTTTTCAATATATCATCATTATATCCTGATGATCTTAGATACTGATACAAATCATTTGGTGTCTTTCTTGCAAATCCCAATCCAAAATGTGTTATATCTCTTGCACTAAGCCCTCTCTCACTGAAGTACTTTAACCCAATTTCTCCATCTAATGAAAATAAATTGTCATAAAAGTACTTAGCTGCCATTTTATTTATTTCTAATATAATATTTTTTTCATCATTTTTTGCACGATCGTTTTCACTTACCTGTGGCAATTCTATATTTGCCCTCTTAGCCAACAAGTTTAACGCTTCTGTAAAAGAGTAATTCTCATATTGCCTTATAAATGTAATTACATCTCCTCCTACACCGCAACCGAAGCAATGAAATAACTGTTTACTTGGTGATACTGAAAACGAAGGAGACTTTTCTGAATGAAACGGGCAAAGCCCCATATAATTCGCACCTTTTTTTTGTATCTTCACATAGCTTGAAATAACATCTACTATATCATTGGCAGATCTTACCTCATCTATTAAATCATTTGAATAATACAATTATTTCTCCTTAATATACATCCCAGGATTTTGGAACAAATAAGTCTTTGAATTTTTCTATAGCGTACAAATCTGTCATACCGGCTATATAGTCACAAACTACCAGTTCACTATCCTGCTTCAATTCTTCAATAAAAAATATATATTCTTTAGGAAGTTTGTCATTATGGCACATATAATAGTCAAAAAGAGACTCAATCATTGCCTTAGCCTTGCCCTCCTGTGACTTGGGAACTTCATTGTGATAAACCTTTTTAAACATCCAAGTTCTAAGTCCCATCATTGCCTTGTATTTCTCTTTATTCATTGATATTTCCGGTTTATCAATACTTTCCTCTATAACACCATGTATGAGATTATTCAATCTTTCTCTTACCGAATGTCCAAGTATATCTGTATATTCTGTAGGTATATCATCCTCTACCAGAATATGTGCTCTGATAGAATCATCAATATCATGATTTATATAGGCAATTTTATCTGAAAGTCTAACCACATGTCCCTCAAGTGTAGCCGGATTTCCTGATGTTCTATGATTTAATATGCCGTCTCTTACTTCCTTTGTGAGATTAAGTCCTTTTCCAGACTTTTCTATAAACTCTACAATCCTAACACTCTGTTCATAATGAGCAAAGCCATATGAACATACTTCATTTAGCACATCCTCTCCGGAATGACCAAATGGAGTATGGCCAAGATCATGACCTAATGCTATAGCTTCTGCCAAATCTTCATTTAATCTCAGCGCCTTGGCTATAGTTCTTGCAATTTGTGCCACTTCAAGCGTATGAGTAAGTCTGGTGCGGTAATGGTCTCCTTCAGGTGCCAAAAATACCTGAGTCTTATGTTTCAGTCTTCTAAACGCTTTTGAATGAAGTATTCTGTCTCTATCTCTCTGATAGACTGTCCTTATATCACAAGCTTCCTCATATCTATCTCTTCCTAAAGAATTTTTACTTAAAGCAGCGTACTTACTAAGAGTCAATTCTTCTCTAAGTTCTATATCTTCTCGTATATTCATATTTACTTTAATTTAAACAATGTTGAAAGAATACCTCTACCGACACTTGCACCCAGATTGCCACCTAGACTTGATCCAAACTTTCCTCCTGTCTTTCCTATAGCCTTTCCAATCTGTCTGCCTATAGTACCTGCAGCAGTTCCTGCAACTGAAGCTACACCTTTCTTTATAGCATCCTTTTTCTTCTTTTCTTCTTTTTCAGCTTCCTTTGCCTGTCTTTCAGCCTCTTTTTGTGCCAATTTTTCTTGCTTTTGGGCCTCCTTTTGTTCTAATTCAGCCTGCCTTTCTTCTTCCTGCTTACGGACCATTTCTATTTGTAATCTTTGCAAAAACTCATATGCAGAATCTCTATCCACCATATCCTTGTATTTGCCTGCCAAATCTGACATAGAAATAACTGTAGCCCTCATCATATCATCTATAGTTCCAAGATATGACTGTGGCGGGAGCACTTTTGCCTTTCTTACCATAGCCGGTGCTCCATCATCACCAATAAAGGATACAACCGCCTCTCCTATACCAAGATTAGTTATTATTTCAGCTGTATCAAAATCAGGATTTACTCTATAACTCTGTGCTGCAGCCTTTATGCCCTTTTGCTCTGCAGGTGTATACGCCCTTAATGCATGCTGAACCTTATTTCCAAGCTGTGCCAATACTTCATCAGGAATATCATTTGGATTTTGTGTTATAAAATACACTCCGATACCTTTTGATCTTATAAGTTTTACTACCTGCTCTATTTTTTGAAGCAATGCCTTTGGAGTATCCTTAAACAAAAGATGTGCCTCATCAAAGAAAAATACCATCTTAGGTTTGTCAAGATCTCCTACTTCCGGCATTATTTCAAACAATTCTGCAAGCATCCAAAGCATGAATGTTGCATATATACTCGGATCATTTATTATGGTAGTGGCATCCAATACATTTATCATGCCCTTACCATCCTTAGTTACAAACCAGTCATTTATATCTATTGCCGGTTCTCCAAAAAATATATCTCCGCCCTTATCTCCAAGAGAAACCAGTCCTCTCATTATCGCATTAACACTTTGAGGTGCTATATTTCCATATTCAGATTTATATTCAGCTGCATTCTCACTGACATAGTTTAACATACTCTTTAGATCCTTTAGATCAATAAGTAATAATCCCTCATCATCTGCTATCTTAAATACAATATTTAAAATATCACTTTGAATTTGATTTAATTCCAGTAATTTTGCTAACAGCATTGGACCAAACTCTGATATTGTTGTTCTAAGTGGAAGCCCCTTTTTTCCAAATATATCCCAAAAAATAGTAGGATATGCTTTAAATGAAAAATCTTCTCCCATACCTAGCTCCAACACTCTTTTGCTTATACTCTCTTTTTCTTCACCAGGTCTACACATACCTGATAAATCACCCTTTATATCAGATAAAAATACCGGTATACCGCGGCATCTGAAAACGACTCCGCCATCACTTTAAGAGTGACTGTCTTACCTGTTCCTGTGGCTCCCGCAATAAGACCATGCCTGTTTGCATACTTTGACTTTATACATAATCTGGCATCTCCATCACTTGCCACCCATATTTCATTATCTTTATACATATTATCTCCTAAGTACTCAATTTATAATTCTATTTTATCCCAAGTTTCACATTATAACAAGCAGATAAACTATTTTTTAATACAAAAAGAGCCAGTACTTAAGTACTGACTCCCTTTGACCACAAAAGTGGCTTCCGTTTGTACACTAAATAAACTTTTGTCTATTAAATCTAAAATTATATTATTTTGAATATAATGTTACAAGCTTCTCAAGATATGAGAATCTTTCCTTAGCATCTTCCTCATTCTTAGCAAAGAGTTTAGCTGCTCTCTCAGGATCCTTGAGTGCAAGAGATGAGTAACGAACCTCACCCTTAAGGAACTCTTGGTAATCTCCTTTAGGAGTCTTAGAATCAAGTGTGAACTTATTCTCAGCATCAGGATTGAATCTGAAGTTATTCCAGTAACCTGCCTCAACAGCAAGCTTCTCCTCTGTCATAGCCTTACTCATACCAAGCTTGATACCATGGTTGATACATGGAGCATATGCGATGATAAGTGATGGACCCGGATAAGCCTCTGCCTCAGCTAATGCCTTAACAGTCTGGTTGTAATCAGCACCCATAGCTATCTGTGCTACATATACATAACCATAGCTCATAGCAATACTTGCAAGATCCTTCTTCTTTGTATCCTTACCACCTGCAGCAAACTGTGCTACAGCACCTGTCTTTGTTGCCTTTGAGCTCTGTCCACCTGTATTTGAATAAACCTCTGTATCAAATACCATAATATTTACATCCTTGCCACTTGCGATTACATGGTCAAGACCACCGAAACCGATATCGTAAGCCCAACCGTCACCACCGAAGATCCACTGACTCTTCTTTGACAAGAACTCCTTATTATCAAGGATTTCCTTAGCCTCAGCTGTATTTAACTTCTCAAGTTCAGCCACAAGTTTGTCTGTTGCTGTACCATTGAGTGCACCTACAGTAAATGTGTCAAGATATTCCTTAGCTGCTGCCTTAAGATCATCTGAACCGTTCTGTGCAATAGCCTCAACCTTTGACTTAAGTCCTTTTCTAAGAGCCTCATTTGCAAGGAACATACCATAACCGAACTCAGCATTATCCTCGAACAATGAGTTAGACCAAGCAGGACCCTGTCCCTTAGCGTTTACTGTATATGGTGTTGAAGGTGAAGAGTTACCCCAGATTGATGAACAACCTGTAGCGTTTGAAATATACATCCTCTCACCAAACAACTGTGTAATAAGTCTTGCATAAGGTGTCTCTCCACAACCTGCACATGCACCTGAGAACTCAAGTAATGGCTTCTTGTACTGTGATCCCTTAACTGTTGTCTCCTTAAACTTAGCAATAACCTCAGGCTTCTCAGGAGTAGCGTTTGCATAATCAAACCACTTCTGTCTCTCAACATTCTCCGGCATGCTCTGCATTGTAAGAGCCTTCTCACCCTTCTTTCCAGGACATACATTAGCACAAGAACCACAACCTGTACAGTCAAGAGCTGATACAGCTACTGTAAACTTGTAATTTGGCATACCTGTCATTGGGAGTACGCTCATTCCCTCAGGAGCGTTATTTGCCTCATCCTCTGTAAGAGCAATTGTTCTAATAACTGCATGAGGACATACATATGAACAGAAACCGCACTGAATACAGTTATCACTGTTCCAGATAGGCATATTTACAGCAATACCACGCTTCTCATATGCTGATGTACCAACAGGTGTTGTACCATCAACATAGTCAACGAATGCAGATACCGGAAGGTTATTACCCTCTTGTGCACTTACAGCTGTCTGGATAGTATTAGCAAACTTAATTGCATCCTCTCTACCCTCTGTATGTACCGCATAGTCAAGTCCCTCATCCTCAGCATTAGCCCAACTTGCAGGAACCTCAACCTTGTGAACATTCTTAGCACCTTCTTCAATAGCTGCCCAGTTCTTCTTAACTACATCCTCACCTTTTCTTCCGTAAGTCTTCTCAGCCGCCTTCTTCATAAGATCAATAGCCTGCTCCTCAGGAATAATTGCTGAAAGCTTAAAGAATGCTGACTGAAGAATTGTGTTAATTCTTGTTGGTCCCATACCTGTTGCAACACCAATCTTTACACCGTCAATTGTGTAGAAGTTAATATTGTGATCAGCTATGTACTTCTTAACCTGCCCTGGGATGTGCTCTTCAAGCTCTGCATCTGACCATGTACAGTTAAGTAGGAATGTACCGCCATCAACAAGCTCCTGTACCATGTTATACTTTCTGATATATGCAGGATTGTGACATGCTACAAAGTTAGCCTTACGAATAAGATATGTTGACTTAATTGGCTTCTTACCGAAACGCAAGTGGCTCATTGTAACACCACCTGACTTCTTTGAGTCATAGTCAAAGTATGCCTGTGCATACATGTCTGTGTTATCACCAATGATCTTGATAGAGTTCTTATTAGCACCTACAGTACCGTCAGCACCAAGACCCCAGAACTTACAGTTTGTAGTTCCTTCAGGTGTTGTAACGAGTGCCGGACCCGGATCAAGTGAAAGATGTGTAACATCATCATTGATACCGATAGTAAATCTAGCCTTCTCTGTATTGTGGAATGTTGCAACTATCTGAGCAGGTGTTGTGTCCTTTGAACCAAGACCATAACGACCACTAAATACAGGAACACCGTCAAACTTTGTTCCTCTAAGTGCTGCAACAACATCAAGCCAAAGTGGCTCACCAAGTGAACCCGGCTCTTTTGTTCTATCAAGAACCTGAATTCTCTTAACACTGTCAGGGATAGCATCAATAAGTGCCTGTGCACTGAATGGTCTGTAAAGTCTAACCTTAACAACACCAACCTTCTCTCCCTGCTTTAAAAGATAATCAATTGTCTCTTCTATTGTATCATTAACTGAACCCATAGCGATAATGATTGTCTCAGCATTAGCATCACCATAGTAGTTAAATAATTTGTAGTCTGTACCAATCTTAGCATTAACCTTGTCCATATATTCCTGAACAATTGCAGGTAATGCATCATAATAAGGATTGCTTGCTTCTCTTGCCTGGAAGAAGATATCAGGGTTCTGTGCTGAACCTCTCTCTACAGGACGGTTGGATTAAGTGCATTCTTTCTGAAAGCTGCTATAGCATCCATATCTGCCATATCCTTAAGATCCTCATAGTCCCAAGCTTCAATCTTCTGAATCTCATGTGATGTTCTAAATCCATCAAAGAAATTGATAAATGGAACTTTACCCTTTAATGCTGATAAATGTGAAACAGGTGTTAAGTCCATAACTTCCTGAACTGATGATGAACAAAGCATTGCAGCACCTGTCTGACGACAAGCATAAACATCTGAATGATCACCAAAGATACTAAGTGCATGTGTTGCAATAGCACGTGCTGAAACATTGATAACAGCCGGAAGCTGCTCACCTGCTATCTTATAGATATTGGGGATCATAAGAAGAAGGCCCTGTGAAGCTGTATATGTTGTTGTTAAAGCTCCAGCTGAAAGAGAACCATGAACTGCACCTGCAGCACCTGCCTCTGATTGCATTTCTGTTACTTGTACAGTCTGGCCGAAAATATTCTTTCTACCCTCTGTTGCCCACTCATCAGTGTGCTCTGCCATGACAGATGATGGTGTTATCGGATAAATTGCAGCAACATCAGTATACGCATATGATGCATGAGCAGCTGCCTGATTACCATCCATGGTCTTCATTTGTCTCTTAGCCATTTAATTCCTCCTACTAAGTAAATCTTTATAATATTTATAAAAATAAAAATATTAGTTTTCGTCTCTCATTATACCAATTTTAAAAAAATTTGCAAATAATTATACCTATGTTTTGTGTACTATTCTTAGTACAAAATGGCATGTATCTGCTTTAAAAACAAAAAACATCCTTGAAACCAAACTTTTATTTTTCATATTTTAAAAGCTTTTTAATATTTTTAATTTGTAAAAATATATCATTAGTAATTTATTTTATAATCATCACTATTATTATACTACCTAAATCTGCAAATCCTATCTGCTTTGCTATTGCCAAATATAAGACAAATAAAAAATGAAATTATAGTCATTATAACTAACATCTTTATGCCACCAAATTTCACTAAGTTTATATTATTAAGCACAAAATAAGTGAAGGCATCTCTCACAGGTCTGTGAAATACAAATATAGGTAAAGTGTATACTCCAATTTTTTTCAAGAGAGAATCTCCCAAAAAACTTCTCTTAGAGCATATCACAAACACAAAATAAGCAATACTCAAGGCATATGGAATAAATATTATACGAAGTGGATTTAATGCCCCCTTAAAAATAGGCAAAATATTATTTTCAGCTATACGATATCCCCATGGACCGTAAAAAGCTATAGTATAAAAATCTTGTATACTGAAATAAAAACAACAAGACTCCCAACACTCAGAATTCCAAGTGAAAAGAAAAGTATATTTGTTTTTCAAATATTGAAGTCTTAGTTATGGATGAATATTTCTTATACAATAATCCTATATATAAAAAGGTGCAAATGATATAACCCTGTCTAAAGAAAGAAAATCTTCTATTTTTTTGTTTGCCAACCACCATTTGTCATTGAAATAAAAAGAGTTACAAGCATCAATACGGAAATATATATTGTTATGCCATCTATAAATCTTCTCTCATTATTTTTCAATTTTTTTGAATTCTTTAAAAAAATATTTCTACTAAGCAATAGTGATAGTCTAAAAAAATTATCAGAGTAGAAACATACCAGGGAGTAGAGGACTCATGAAAAAAATCCGGAAATATATTTTTATCACCATAAAATAGCATATCACTTATATGCAACAATATTTTCATAAAAAAAGAAAAGCAATACCAATGATATTATAGACCTAACTCCGGTACCCTTTTCGTCTCCAGGAATCATAGTAAACATAACCTGAGACAAAAATAAAAGCCAGCATATGAAAGCTGTAAATGAAGAAAAAAACAATTTTTGTAATAAACATATATTCTCCATCCTTGATAGGCAAAAGAAAATGTCCAAGTACTACTAAAAAAATTAAAACACCTTTAAAAATATCCAGACTATCTATTCTATTTTCCTGATTTCCGATATCTGTATTCATACAATACTTCCTTTTATAAAAACATAATAACAAAGTGTGTAAGAACTATCCTACACACTTTGTTTAAACTCTTTTAACTATTATAATTGTTCATCATTTAGATCAAAAATATTTCTCTTCTTAAAATCATCATCCTTATATCCATTCATAAACCACCTTTTTCTTTGGTCAGCAGTACCATGGTCAGATAGCTCTGCACTATAATATGATCCCATAATTACATCATCACCAATACTATCGGCAGCCGCTATTATCTCTACTATATTATCTACAGATAAAATCTCTGTATCATTAGCATCTCCCAAATCTTCTAAGTAATCACAAAATCTTCCTGCATAATAATCAGCTTGCAGCTCCAAACGAATATTCAATCTGTTAGCTCCGACATTATCTCTTTTAGCTATCATCTTATATTGTCTTTTACTAACCATATCCATATCTCCCAATAGATTCTGTATATGATGTCCATATTCATGGGCCATTACATAGTCTATGGGTGCTACACTATCCATACTAACCTCTTCCATTTGAGCTGAATCTACAAAGAGAATACCGGAAGTATAAAAGCAGCCACTTCTTACAGCTTCTTCTCCTTCTAATAAAAGATTGATTTCATCCTTATATACTACTAAAATAGGTTTAAAATAGTCATATCCTCCTGTATTATCACGAGCATTATCATAATCTTCGCTCCAATATCGATCCAAAAGTGCCATTATCATTGAATAGTAGTCCATCTCGCTTTGGGTTATATCTTGTCCAACAATGTAATAAACATCATCAATATAATCATTATCATACTCATCATAATCATCAAGAATATCAATATCGTACTTAATATAACTATATTCATTTCCGGTTTGTGAGGTAGACTCTTGATACTCTTCTTCACTTTTCTCTGTATCATATCCATCTTCTGTCTGATTAGAATAACCTTTGCTCTCTTTGACTCATTATAATAATCACTCATAACCGAACTTGATATACAGCCGGTAAATAATGCACTTGTACACAATAGACTTAATGCTATTATTATTTTTTTACTTAAATTCATGCTTTTATGCTACCCTTCAATCTAATATTATTAAATATACACTCCTAAACAATATCACATACTAAATTAGTCTTTTTGTACTCAAATATCAGAAAAAAATTATATATAATTTTTTTCTATATAATCAATAAAATCTTATAAAAAAAGCAATGCTATTTCTTAACTATTATTAATATTTTATATCAATAATTATAAATCTTATAACTTGCGATAATTATCCAAAAGCTTCTTCAAATCAGCTATATCCTCCTGCAATTTTTTACCGATATCTGTATCTCTTACAAACATACGATATACATCTTTTTCTATTATCTCAGATTCAGATTCGATATCAGTATTATTCATCAAGGCATCTTCTACTGATGTAAAAGGTGTATGTGCTTTTAGCCTCAGTCCATGTGAGTTAAATATTAGAGTATAGCCTGCTATTCCTGTAGTTTTATTCATAGAACGACAAAATCCACCATCAATAACAAATAATTTCTCATTTGCCCTTACAGGATTCTCACCATCCACTGCATGAACAGGTGTATGTCCATTTATAATATGAGAGTGAACATCATATAGTCCAAACTCATGTAAAATCTGACTGCAGAAGCTCTCGTCATAATATTTACTATAGTATGGATTTGATTTTTCCTTCCAAAAATTTTTATTTTCAATATAGTCACGCTCAAAAGTTTTTACAACTCTTCCACATAGTGGAGATTTTTCTCCTCCCCACAAAAACCACATAAAATCAACATCATCCGTATTAGGGTTATCTATATAAGCAGCTCTAGCCTTTTCCTCACATATATCAAGCAAAGCCTTTCCATGGTAATATTTACCATTTATGAATAGCATATCAAATATACCATTGTCATCTACAGGAACACAGCCATGGAAAATCAGATTCCTGTTGTAAACATTATACATACTTCCCTTATCATATAGGAATTTTATATGTTTATTTAGTCTCTGACCGGAAACGAAACTTCTATGTAATTTTAAAACAATCTCATTTTCTTCATCGCTAAGTTCGTAAGGATTGTTTACATCCAGTGTCGGAAATACATTTGTCTTTAAAGGTATTTCTTTACCCTCAATAGTTACTGTACCATCCGTTGGATTAATATGCTCTAAAAGCAATCTATCATCCATACCATACTCCGGATGACTCTTAATCAACTGACCTTCTAATTTAAACAGTATAACCTTTATTGCAGCCAATGCAGCCTGTATCCCGTCCTTTATACCATACTTTGACATACCAAAAAGCATAAGAGGCCTTAAGCTAATACCATATGCATTTTCCAAAATCTCTACATTTCCATACTTTAAATTATTACGAATGACATTACAAATGCAGGCATCATTTCCACAGGCAGCTCCCATCCACAAAATATCATGATTTCCCCATTCAATATCTAGAGAATGGTAGTTCATCAACAAATCAATAATTTTATCTGCACTGCCACCTCTGTCAAAAATATCTCCAACTATATGCAAATGATCCACTGCCAATCTTTTTATCAGTGCAGAAAGTGCAATTATAAACTCATCTGCATCATCCAAATCAATGATTGTCTGCAAAATATGTCTATGATAACTTACTTTATTAGTATCCTCATTTTTCTGTGCATGTAAAAGCTCATCAATAATATATGCATAGTCTTCCGGCAATGCTTTTCTTACCTTTGATCTTGTATACTTTGATGACAGCAATTTTGCAAGCTGTATCAAATAATTCAATGTCATTGTATACCAGTCATCATCTATCCTACCTGTTTCACTCAATATTGTCATTTTTTCTCTTGGATAATATATAAGTGTACATAGCTCCTGTCTATCAAATTCTGACAATACATCCTTAAAAATTAAATCAACTTTTTCCTTTATTACACCTGAACAGTTATTCATTATATGTAAAAAAGCCTCATATTCACCATGTATGTCACTTAAAAAGAATTCTGTACCTTTTTGGTAAATTTATTATTGCTGACAGATTGATAATCTCTCTTATTACTGATTGACTTGTTGAATAATTTTTGTTTCAAAAGTTTTTAAATACTTTATATTCCCACTATCTTTATTCATAAATTTCTCCCCCAAAAAATTTATCATTTCTGTATAAATTTCTGCACTACTGTGATCTAATTCAAGTTTATCATTAAAATTTGTGTTAAGTCAATATAATTTAACTATATTTTTAAATATTTCAGTCTATATGCTTTTTTTATGATTTTTATACAAAAAAACCAAGCAGATATCCACTTGGCTCTCAAAAATATTATTTTGCTTTAATTTCCCAACTTTGATACTGTTTCTTCAGCTTTAGTTGTTGCTTCTGTTGTACTCAGCTTCTCAACAGTCTCCTCTATAGTAGTTTCTTTTGGCCTTACACTCTCTTTAGGCTTAGGCTTTGTTACCTCTGTACCTTCGCTAGACTTACTGTCTTTCTCTTCTGTAGGTAGTTTTTCTACAGTACTCTCTACAGTATTTGCAGTTTCCTTCTTTTTAGCAGAGGTTTCAATTACCTTACTGTGATTTGTTTCCACACTGTCTACTGTACTTGAATGTATATCAGTGCTTGTTTCAGTACTTACAGAGCTACTCTCTGTAGGATTTGTTGCAGCAGTAGTTTCAACACTTCCGGAATTCACCTTTATCTTTGCAGCCTTACCCTTGTAGCTGGAACTATGGAAAGGCTCTTCCTTTATAATAACTCCATCTTTTTTTACAATATAATTGGTAGACCATCTTGACCCGTTCTTTGCCTCACTGATAACAACTTGCTTTCCTTTATCCAGATTTTTATCTTCGATATATTCAGGAGCAGGTGGATTCAAATCTCCAGTCTTTTTTGATGACATTTCTATAGTTGTTCCATCCTCCAATATAGGAATACCTATAATAGAGCAGGTAAGAGTCTGTCCTGTAAGTACTGCACGAATAGCAATAGCTGTATCTGAAGTATTTACAAACTTCATATCAGGACCTGCATAACCGTCATAACTTACCATGGCGTCCTCTCCCGGTGTAACATAGCTCGGCTCAAATGAATGTGCATGTCTTTCTGTAGTTGTCAAACCTGCAAATATAACTGCATTATATAATGTAGATGAAACTTGGCACACTCCGCCACCCGGTTCCTCTGATAAAACACCATTTACATAAGCACCCGCAGGCTTATATCCCTTTTCTAGAGTTCTGTTTCCTGTAGTATTATTAAACGAAAACTCCTCTCCGGGCTTTACTATAAGACCGTCTAGAGCCTGTGCTGCAAGTGAAATATTGGTATTTCTATCCTTATTATCAGTAGTCTTTGTTGTAAATGTACCTATAACCTTATATTTTTCTTTGGCCTCAGCTGCTGTAATACTTGGCTTTACTTCATTCCTTACCACTGAAATATCTGCTTGAAAGTTCTTCCTACTCACAAAAGACTTTAAATCTTCTTTAAGTCTCTTATCATCTATCAGATATCCATTGCTTTCACCTTCATATGTAAAATTTTTTGTTTCTTTATTAAAACCTGATATGGACCCATTTTTAGGCTTAATATCCCATTTTTCTTTTGCCTTTTTTACCATAGCATCTATATCATTATCATCAAAACTGATATCATAATGTGTTGCTGCATTAGATACATCAGAATATATCTCATTTAAAAGCTTATCCAGCTTTTCATCCAATGCATTATCCAAAATAAGACTATCACTTTCATCCTCACCTATATGGAGCTTTAACTTCCAGGGGTATACTTTTTCTATAGCTGATTTTGCTTCTGACATTGTCATTCCTGTAATGTCTATTTCATCGATAGTTATCTGCTTTTTCAATTTTTCTATGGCAAGTTCAGTAGTCGGCTCTACACTCTCTGTACTTAAACTACCAACAAATTTGATTGCCTTATTTATTCCGAATACTATAAATATAAGTAGCACAATTAAAGCAGCTACCAATATAAATACATTTTTATAATTTATATCAGAGGCATATTGCCCTTTTTTTGCTCTTTTTCTGGCCGCTCTTACTCTTTCAGATCCGGATATCTTTTTATCTTTTTGATTTTTCAACATTTCCATTCCTTATGTAATATCTATTACCAGTATTTTTAAAAACAATACTTTAAAGGTAGATTATACCAATAATCTCACCTTAACACAATCCATATCAAGATTGCTTTGCTTAATTTATTATGCTAGACTTATTGTAGTTTGTCAGTAATATATGTTGCATATAAACAGACTATAATTTAAAAAAAGGTGATTTATGAACAAAAATATAAAATATATTGATTTACATACACATTCTACAGCTTCAGATGGAACTTGCTCCCCCACAGAAGTAGCAATATTAGCAAAAGAAGCAGGACTTAATATAATTGCCCTTACAGATCATGATACTATGGTAGGTGTAGAAGAATGTTTTAACAAGGGACTTGAACTTGATCTTCCTGTAATCGCAGGTGTTGAGATGAGCTGTGTTTACAGATCCAAGGAAATACATATTTTAGGATATTTACTTCCTGACTCATTTCCGCCAAAATACTTGGAAGTTTCTGATGAAATATTTGAAGATTTGAACTTTTTTGCACAAGAGAGATCAAATAGAAATGCTGAAATAATAGAGAGATTTAAAAATGACGGCATTTTTATATCTAAAAATGATTTGAACAATGGCAATCCTAATGCTCAAATAACAAGAGCTCATTTTTCTAATGCATTAATCAAACTTGGACTTGTTAAAGATAAAGCTGAAGCCTTTGATAAATATCTTGAATATGGAGGCAAATATATTCCTGTAAAGAAAATAACTACTGTTAGGTGCATGGAATTTTTAACAAAGCATAATTTCTTTATTTCTCTTGCACATCCTTTTCAGTATAAATTTTCTGATTATGAATTGGAAGAACTATTAACACATTTAATAGACCTTGGACTAAAGGGTGTCGAAGTATATCATTCCACTCATTCAAATACTGATATAAATAAATTATATTCATTGGCTGAAAAATATAATTTATTACCTACAGGTGGCAGTGATTTTCATGGTGGAAATAAACCCGGACTATATATTGGAAAAGGTTATGGCGATTTACAAATACCATTTGAACTTATTCAAAACATATTAAATAGAAGAGCGTATGGATAAATCCATACGCTTTATTTTACAATCTACTTATTGAAGGTTTCTTCTTTGACTTTGTTACTATATTATCCTCACTCTTATATATAGATGACTTGCTCACACAGCCTCTTACACTTGAAAGCGGATAAACTGTAGTATTCTTTCCTATAACTGTTCCGGGATTTAAAATAGAACCGCATCCTATTTCAGCTTCATCTCCTACCATTGCTCCAAACTTTCTAAGTCCTGTCTCAAGTTCTGCATCCTCTAAATGAAGTACAACATCTGATTTATCACTCTTAAGATTTGATGTGATAGCAGATGCACCAAGATGGGCCTTGTATCCAATAATAGAATCTCCAACATAACTAAAATGTGGCACCTGTGCTTTGTTAAATAGTATGGCATTCTTGAATTCGCAAGAATTTCCCGCCACTGCACCCTCACCTATGATTACATTGCCTCTAAAGAATGCACATGAGCGAACACTTGCATCCTTACAAATTATAAGTGGACCTGCAAGTGCAATAGTTGGCATTATCTTTACTGAACGATGTACCCAGATATTCTTTCCAATCTTTAAATACTCTGTATCAGGTAATGTAGCACCTAGCTCTTCTATGAAGCTTCCAAGATCTTTAAACACTTCCCAAGGATATGTATATCTTTCAAAGAGTTCTTTAGCTATAGTTTCCTCAAGTTCAAAAAGTTTTTTTGTTTTCACATCAATTTTTTTCATTCTTTATCCTTTCATGCCCTTATATTCTTTTGAAACTTTCTCAAATAAGGCATTTAAACTATATTGATTATTAAGTTGCTTCACATTGAGGCATCTAATACCTACAAACCTTTCCAGCTTTGTCATATACTCCTCAGATGTAATATCTCCATTAGATACCATTGTAAGCCCTTTTTCCCAGCTTGCTGTAAGCTCCGGATTCAAAAGCTGTGAAATAGAACAATTTACTACCTCATAGACAATTTCACCAAAGAGTGTGGGTGTAATTATCTGTGTTTTTTTGTTGAGTGCCAGGTATTTTATTGAAAACAACTTCTTTAAAATATCAGCTCTGGTGGCAGAAGTCCCTATACCGCTTCCTTTTATCTGGCTTCTAAGTTCTTCATCTTCTATCAGCTGCCCTGCATTTTCCATTGCAAGTATCATAGAACCTGAAGTATATCTCTTTGGAGGTACAGTCTCACCCTCTTTTATACTCAATGAATCCAGACTAAGTTTTGAACCCTTTCTCAGTGCTGAAACCATCTTTATATATTCAGGGCTTTGACTATCACTACTCTCCTCCTCATCACTCTCGTTCTTTATTGGATTTAATATATCCAGGAATCCTCTCTCAATACAAATCTTTGTATTTGCTACAAATATCTCATCTCCTATACCAAATCTTATAGTGAACTTTTGATATTGTGCAGGAGGGTAAAATATACTAAGAAATCTTCTACATATAAGTTCATATACTGCCAATGACAATTTATTCAAAGAATTCATATTTCCAAACCCGGTAGGTATTATAGCATAATGGTCAGTAATTTGACTATCATTAACATACTTAGTTTTAGAAATATTTTTATATGTACCCTTTTCCAATATATCATTTTGCAAAAATTGGAAAGTATACTAAACTTGCAGAGACCTCTTATATTCTTATCTATTTCCTTTGCTACAGCACTTGACAATACCCTGGCATCAGTTCTTGGATAAGTAACCAGCTTTTTTTCATACATCTCTTGTATGATTTTCAATGTCTCATCAGGACTTATCTTAAATCTCTTTGAGCATTCATTTTGTATTTCTGCTAAATTAAATAGTAAAGGTGGATTTTTTATTTCCTTCTTTTTTTCATTAGCTAAAACGATTACTTCTCTATCATTTTCATTTGCATATGATTCTATATGTTCTATCAACTCTTCTGCATATATTTTTTCTCTAAAGCCATTATCTTTATATAGCATTGTTGAATTGAAATATTTTGACTTTTCATTTACCTTCCACTCACCGTCTATAAACATACCCTGGTTTTCAAATTTGCCTAAAACCTTAAAGAAAGGAGTCTTTACAAAATTCCTTATCTCCCTTTCTCTGTTTACCACCATACCGACAACACAGGTCATCACTCTTCCCACACTAAGTACAGCTCTATCCAGCTTTAAAAAATTAGCTACATTTCTACTGTATTTCAGCGTAAGAATTCTCGAAAAATTTATTCCCATAAGATAGTCTTCTTTCGCCCTGAGGAATGCCGCATTAGAAAGATTGTTATAATATGACCAATCCTTTGCATCTCTAATGCCTCTAAGTATCTCATCTTCAGTTTGAGAATCTATCCAAACTCTTTTTCTTGTCTTACCTTGCACATTTGCCATCATATCCACAAGTCTGTATATATATTCTCCTTCTCTTCCTGAGTCGGTACAAATATATATGGTGTCCACATCTTCTCTGTTTAGAAGACCTGATACTATAGCAAACTGGTTTTTGACTCCATCTATTATTTCATATTTGAATTCCTTCGGCAAAAATGGCAATGTATCCAGTGACCAGCGTTTGAATTTTTCATCATATTTCTCCGGATAACTCATAGTTATCAAATGTCCAACACACCATGTAACTATAATATCATTTCCTTCAAGATATCCATTTTTTCTTCCTGTTGGTATCTTCAATGCCTTTGCAAACTCAGCTGCTACACTTGGCTTTTCTGCAATAAAAAGTTTTTTCATCAATCTTTTTCTACACTAAACTTATATACAGTCTCACTAATGAACTCTTCCAATTCATTAACCACCGGCTGTATAAACTCCGACATATTTATAGAATTTGGGAAAAACTGAGTTTCAAAGCAATATCCGCTTCTCTTTGGATAAGCAACACCATTTTTTCCGACAGCATCCCCTGCAAGGAAATTACCAGTATAGAACTGTATTCCCGGTAAATCCGTATAAACCTCCATCACCCTCTTACTCTTATTATCCCTTACTTTTGCTACAAGTCTTAGATTCCCATCATAACCATTTATTATCCAGTTGTGGTCATATCCACCCCCTTGTATTATAGCATCATAATCAGAATCTATATCAGCACCTATCTTTCTATACTTTCTAAAATCCATAGGTGTCCCATCAACTTTTCTTATCTCACCTGTAGGTATAGAATGCTCATCACATGGCAAAAAACTGTCCGCATCTATCATAACTTCCTGATCATATATATCGATATTATCGTATCCTGCAAGATTGAAATAATTGTGGTTTGTAAGATTAACCGCAGTCTTCTTATCACATACGAAGCTGTAACCTATTGTAAGAGCATTATCATCAGATAAAACATAGCTTACACTTACTCTCGCCTCACCGTCAAAACCTTGATCCTTATCAGGGCTGTGTAACATAAATGTAATCATATCTCTATCTTCATCTTCAAATACACCTACATCCCATATCCTGTTGTACCAATAATCAGGTCCTGAATGTAAAGAATTTGTATCATTATTTACGGCTAATTGAAAGTCCTTCCCGTCAAGACTGAACTTTCCTCCCTTTATACGATTGGCATATCTACCTATGATAGCCCCTAGATAATATGAATTGTTCTCATATCCTTCTACATTATCAAAACCAAGGCATACATCTTTGAAATTACCATCCTTATCCGGTACCATCATACTTACCCAAGTACCTCCAAGATTGGTAAAAGACGCACTTACACCATTTTTATTTGTAAGAGTATATAGTTTTACCGTCTTACCATCTTTTGTTTTTCCAAATTCAGTTGTATTAATACTCATATTTTTCCTCTCTCTACAAAGAAAAAGCCATCACAGCTTTACGTGATAGCCATTACTATACATTATACAAATTTTTCTATTCTCTTGCAATACTTAGTGTAAATATTGCTATTTTCATTTACAAACCTTTACAACATATATCTCTTTATTAAAAAAGCGGCAACCCCATGTTAATACAAGGATTCTAGCCGCTTTTATTACCTTAATACACTAATTTATTTTGCTGTTATAAAATTCTTTGCTGTCAGATACTCTGCACAAAGAAGTGCACCACCTGCTGCTCCTCTTAGAGTATTATGTGAAAGTCCGATAAACTTATAATCATAAACTGAGTCTTCTCTAATTCTGCCTACAGAAACTCCCATACCATTCTCATAGTCAACATCAAGTGCTACTTGAGGTCTATTATCCTCTGTAAGATACTGGATAAACTGCTTTGGTGCAGATGGAAGATTAAGTTCTTGTGGCTCACCCTTATACTCTACTATCTTCTTTATAAGTTCTTCCTTTGAAACCTTGTTCTTAAACTTTACAAATACTGCTGCTGTATGTCCATTTAGTACCGGTACTCTTACACACTGGCAAGTAATCTTTGGTGAAGTTGCAGGTACGATCTCATCACCTTCAATATGTCCCCAAATTCTAAGTGGCTCTTTCTCACTCTTTTCTTCCTCACCGCCGATAAAAGGAATAATATTTCCCTCCATCTCAGGCCAATCCTTAAAAGTCTTTCCGGCACCTGATATAGCCTGATAGGTTGTAACAACTACTTCATATGGTTCATACTCTTTCCATGCATTAAGCACAGGAGCATAGCTCTGTATAGAACAATTTGGCTTTACAGCTATAAAACCTCTTTTAGTTCCAAGTCTCTTCTTCTGTGATTCAATAATTGCAAAATGCTCAGGATTTATCTCAGGTACAACCATAGGTACATCCTTTGTCCAACGATGTGCTGAATTATTTGAGACTACAGGAGTTTCTGTCTTTGCATAAGCCTCCTCAATAGCCTTTATCTCATCCTTTGTCATATCTACAGCTGAGAATACAAAGTCAACCTTTGAAGCAACCTCTTCCACATCATTTACATTCATTACAATAAGATCTTTATAAGCCTGTGGCATAGGTGTTGTCATTTTCCAACGACTTCCTACGGCATCCTCATATCTTTTGCCTGCACTGCTTGGACTTGCTGCTACTACTACTACTTCATACCAAGGGTGATTTTCAAGTAATGAAAGGAATCTCTGTCCTACCATACCTGTTGCACCCAAAACGCCAACTTTTAATTTTCTATCCATAACATTTCTCCATATCCATTCTTTAGTATAATAGCAAATCCAAAATATATTTTGGATTGCATTTTTTAACTGGAAGCAATCATATTATATTATGAATAATTTTTCAAGTGTTTTTTCGCAATACACGCACATTTGTACGCCGCACAAGTACACTTAGTGCAAAATGTTTATTTTATTAAAAATTATAATCAGTAAATACCATTGTATATATGTATAAATATGAATATATAATTATATTATTTCATCTTCTGGCCCTTGTATCCTCTATGGCTTAATCTTACTTTACTAAGAGTAACTTCTTTTCCATTTACATTAGCAAGTCGGCTATCTGCTGTTAAATATAAGCTATCTACAAACTCATTATATCCTAAAGTTATTGCCTTTTCTCCCCTTGTACTTTTCTTAAATTCATTCACCTCTGAAACATTGAACTTTAGAATATATCCGGCATCACTTACAATACATATATCTGTATTAGCTCTCGGTAATAGTATCTTCACAGCTATAAGAATATCTTCGTCCATAAGCTTTGTAGAAGCTACTTGCTTATTATTGGTTTTATACTCCTCACTGGATACTTTCTTGATATATCCGTTTTTTGTAATCATAAGTATAAAGTTACCACGCATACTGTCTTCACTTACTGCCAGCATTATCTCTTCTACACTACTATCAAATTTAGTTAGATTATCAATTGGTGTTCCTTTATCTCTTAATTTTGACATCGGCAAATCCATTACCTTAATTTTATACAAAACACCGGTGTTTGAAAAAATGCATACTCTATCAGTATTCATTATCGGGAATACATAGGTATTTTCGCTTTCTACAGTTTCTGCATTTTTATCAAAGGTGCTTCTGTCTAGAAGCCTACAATAACCAAACTTATCCATGACAAAGATTACTTCCTCACTGGCTATAGGTTCCTCTACATACACCGCTTCCTTGGCATCCTCAATTAAAGTTTTTCTAGGAGTTGCAAAATCCTTTTTTATCTTTTCCAAGTCCTTTATAAAAAGCTTATCCATATTTTTATGGTTTTTTAGAATGTTTTCATATTCCTCTATATTTTTGAGAGTTGTCGCATTATCCTTTAAAAGTGCTTCTATCTCAAGACCTATAAGCTTATAAAGTCTCATGTCCAAAATTGCCTGTGCCTGTTTATCTGTAAACGAAAGTTTTTTTGCATCCTTTTCAAGTGATTTCACTTTAAAGTTAATTCCTGTGGTATCACCTGATGTAAGACATTTCTTAGCTTGAGCAAGATTTTTTGAACCACGAAGTATTGCAATAATAAGATCTATAACATCTACTGCCTTTATAAGACCTTCCTGTATTTCTTTCTTCTCAAGCTCTTTATTTAAAAGAATATTGTACTTTTTTGTAGTTATCTCATATTGAAACTCAATATAATTCTTTAAAATATCCTTTAATGAGAGTATCTCCGGTCTACCATCTACAATGGCAAGCATATTTACACCAAAAGTATCTTCAAGTTTAGTCTTTTTATAAAGAATATTTTTTATTTTTTCAATATCGGCATCTTTCCTAAGCTCCAGCACTATTCTGGTTCCATTCTTATCTGATTGATTACTGATATCTACAACATCAGAAAGCTTCTTAGTCTCAACAAGATTTGCTACATCTATAAGAAATTTATTTATACCTGCACCAACCATAGTATAAGGAATCTCAGAAATAATCAGTTTATCCTTGTCACTTTTTTTTCTTCCAAGCTCTACTTCTATCTTACCTCTAAGTTTTATCTTACCATTTCCTGTACTATAAATATCAAGCAAGTCTCTTTTATTGGCTATTATTCCACCGGTTGGAAAATCCGGACCATGTAATACTTCCAAAAGCCCCTTTGTATCAATATTTCTGTTCTTTATATAGGCAATACAGGTATTACATACCTCCAGTAAATTGTGCGTAGGTATTGATGTTGACATACCTACTGCAATACCTTCAGCACCATTTATCAATAGGTTTGGCACTCTTACCGGAAGTACTTCCGGTTCTTTCTCAGTTTCATCATAGTTTGAAATAAATTCAACTGTTCTTTCAAGATCCTTCAGATATACTTCCTCAGCAAATTTTGCAAGCTTTGCCTCTGTATATCTCATAGCAGCAGCTCCGTCACCCTCTATAGATCCGAAATTTCCATGTCCGTCTATCAGTGGCATTCCCTTTTTAAAGTCCTGACTCAAAACCACCAAAGTTTCATATATTGAGCTGTCACCATGTGGGTGATACTTACCCATAGTATCACCCACTATTCTTGCTGATTTACGATGAGGTCTGTCACTGAAAATCCTCAGCTCACTCATATCATACAAAACTCTTCTTTGTACAGGCTTTAAGCCATCTCTCGCATCAGGTATAGCCCTTGCGGTTATAACACTCATGGAATAATCCAAGTAGGATTTTTGCATTTCCTCTGAATATTCCGTTCGCAATATTTTCTCAGCCATATACCCTCCTATGCATCAATTACTGCTTCTCTTGCATGTTCATGTATGAAGTTTCTTCTTGGTGCCACATCTGAACCCATCAAAAGCTCTGTAACTTCACTTGCAAGCCTTGCATCTTCTATTTCAACTCTTTTTAATACTCTTCTTTCAGGGTCAAGGGTTGTTTCCCAAAGCTGTTCGGCATCCATCTCTCCAAGTCCCTTATATCTTTGTAGTGTAAAATTATCTTTATGTTTCTTTTTATAATCCTCCAGTGCTTTCTCATCATAAAGATAAACCCCCTCACCCCTTTTCGGTACTACCTTAAAAAGTGGTGGCATTGCAATATACACATGTCCGTCATATATAAGTTCCGGCATAAATCTGTATAAAAATGTCAAAAGTAAAGTATCTATGTGACTGCCGTCTACATCCGCATCAGTCATAAGTATTATCTTATCGTATCGAAGCTTTGATATATCAAAATCATTACCATAGCCCTCAGAAAATCCACATCCAAAGGTATTTATCATGGTTTTTATTTCTGCATTTGCAAGAACCTTGTCAATAGAAGCCTTTTCAACATTCAAAATCTTACCCCTAATAGGCAAAATAGCCTGAAAATTTCTATTTCTCGCAGTTTTAGCTGAACCTCCTGCAGAATCTCCCTCTACAATAAATATCTCACATTTACTTGGATCTTTTGACTCACAATTTGCCAATTTACCATTTGATTCAAATGAAAACTTTGACTTTGTAAGCATATTTGTCTTGGATCTCTCCTCAGCCTTTCTTATCTTGGCAGACTTTTCCGCACAAGAAATTATAGATTTTACCACATCTACATTTCTGTCAAAAATCTTGTAAGCTCATCTCCAGTAACTGTAAGTACAGCCCTTGTGGCATCTGCTGATGCCAGTTTTGTCTTAGTCTGACCTTCAAACATAGGATTAGGATGCTTTACACTGATAATGGCAGTCATTCCATTTCTGGTATCTGCACCGGTAAAATTACTGTCCTTATCCTTTAATATTCCCAAATCCCTAGCATATGTATTTATTAATCCGGTAAACTTTGTCTTGAATCCGGCTATATGAGTACCGCCCTCCTGTGTGAATATATTATTACAAAATCCTAATATATTCTCCTCAAAAGCATCTACAAATTGTATAGCTATTTCAACCTCTATATTGTCACATACTCCCTTATAAGATATCGGAGCATGCATTACATCTTTTCCTTTATTCAGTTCCTTCACATAGGCAACTATTCCTTCAGGCTCATGAAAAGTTTTCTCTTCTTTTTCATTTTCCCTCATGTTTATGAAATGCAATATAAGTCCGGGATTTAAGTATGCACTTTCATGCATTCTTGACTTTAACCAGTCTGCTCTAAACTTAGTAACTTCAAAGATAGTATCATCCGGTAAAAAAGTAATCTCTGTACCTGTTTCCCTTGTCTTTCCAATAGTAGGCAAAAGTCCTTTTTTTAATTCTATCTTTGGTACACCCTTTTCATATCTATCATGATGGATATATCCATCTCTTGATATCTTAATATCCAAAAAATTTGACAAAGCATTAACCACTGATGAACCCACTCCATGTAAGCCACCACTGGTTTTATATGATTCATTGTCAAATTTTCCACCTGCATGTAGAGTGGACAATACCACTCTTTCTGCAGAAATTCCCTTTTGATGCATTTCAACAGGTATTCCCCTACCATCATCCTTTACAGTGCAAGAACCATCTGCATTCAAAGTTACCCATATATTCTTGCAAAATCCTGCAAGATGTTCATCTATAGAGTTATCCATTATTTCATAGATAAGGTGATTTAACCCCTTAACACCTACTCCACCAATATACATACCGGGTCTTACTCTGACTGCTTCAAGCCCTTCAAGTACTGTAATACTGCCTGCATTATAGTCCTGCATTAAAACCTCTCTTTTACAAAAATGTAACAGTCCAGCAAAATGCTAAACTGTTACATTCAAACTTATAAATTAAATAAAACGTCCTCTTCCTAAAATAGATGCAACAAGCTCTTCATTATTATTTGTCAAATTAAATTCTTCAATAATTCTTTCAGCTACCTCTTCAGGCTTTGCCATATCAGTTGCTTTTCTCATCAAGCTAACTACTTCCGCCTCATCAGGGCTTAAAAGTAAATCATCTCTTCTTGTAGAACTCTTCAAAACATCTATTGCAGGGAATATTCTCTTTTCAGAAAGTTTTCTGTTAAGCACCAACTCCATATTTCCGGTACCCTTAAACTCCTCAAACACAACATCATCCATTCTGCTACCTGTATCCACTAAAGCTGTAGCAAGTATTGTAAGGCTTCCACCCTCTCTTATATTTCTTGCAGCTCCAAAGAAACGCTTTGGCATATGAAGTGCAGTAGGATCAAGACCTCCGGATAATGTTCTACCACTTGGTGCTACTGTAAGATTGTAAGCTCTGGCAAGTCTTGTGATAGAATCTAGTAATATAACTACATCTTTTCCATGCTCCACAAGTCTCTTTGCTCTCTCTATAACCATTTCAGATACTCTCTTATGTCTCTCAGGTACTTCATCAAATGTAGAATATATAACTTCCACATTATCCCCCACTATTGCTTCTTTAATATCTGTAACCTCTTCAGGTCTCTCATCTATAAGCAATATGATAAGATGCATATCCTCTTGATTTGCTGTAATGGACTTTGCAATCTCCTTCAAAAGAGTTGTCTTTCCTGCCTTTGGCTGTGAAACTATCATACCTCTTTGTCCTCTACCTATCGGTGAAAGCAGGTCCACTATTCTCATTGCCTTTGATGCTGAATCATCTTTGGCAAGGTGTATCCTACTATTAGGGAATATTGGTGTCAAGTCCTCAAAATTAGGTCTTGTCTCTAATGTATCCGGTGAGAATGAATTTACTGTATTTATATATAAGAGAGCTGCAAACTTTTCTGAAGCTGTCTTTATCTTCTTCATCCCCGATACAACATCACCGGTTTTTAACTTAAACTTCTTTATCTGTGCAGGCGAAACATATACATCATTATCTCCCGGCAAAAAGTTCTCACATCTAATAAATCCAAATCCGTCAGGCATTACCTCAAGAATGCCCTCTGCAACCTCTCCTGAATCCAAATCTCTTATATCTGTTCCATAATCCCTTGGAAATCTTGAAACAAACTGATTATCATAATATTCATTTCTATAGCCGGACTGATTTTGCTGGCTATATTGATTTTGATATTGATTTGAACCATTATACTGGTTTTGGTATTGATTTGTACCATTGTACTGATTTTGATTATTGTACTGGTTTTGGTTTGATAATGATTAGACATATTCCCCTGATTATTGTATCTTTGTCCATTCTGATATGAATTATTATATCCCATTGTTCTGTTCTGATTTACATTATTTCTCTGTGTACTACCATAATTATTTCTGTTTTTGGTTTGAATAATTATTTTTGATTTGAGTAATTATTTTTGATTTGAATAATTATCCCTTTGATATGAATTATCTCTTGTCGTCATTTCAGACGAACCTCCTTCATTTTTTTCTGCTCCTTTATTCTGATTTTTCAGAAAACTCTACTAATAATTCTATTATATTTGCTTTATTTAGGTTACTGACTCCCTTAAATCCCTGCTCTTTTTGCAATTTCTTTTAACTGTACTAATGATAAAGTTTGTAATTTATCTCTCATAATATGTTATCTATCTTTCTTTTTTTATTTTATTTAAATGTGTTTTGATTGATTTTTTTCAAATCCCATATCTGTTAGATTTAAAAAAATACCGTATCTTTCATCTCATCAGGTAAATACTGTTGTTCTACAAAATGATTTTCAAAGTCATGGGCATACTTATAACCCACTCCTATTCCTATATCTTTTTCCCCATCATAATTTGCATTTCTTATATGTTTTGGAATATCAAAATCACTATTTTCTTTTACAAATTTTAATGCCGCATTTATTGCCAGGTATGATGCATTTGACTTTGGTGCACAGGCTATATAATTTGCTGCCTCTGCCAAAATTATTCTTGCCTCAGGCATTCCCACCCTTTCTACTGCCAAAAAAGCATTTGTAGCAATGTTTAAAGCAATGGGATCTGCCAGACCCACATCTTCCGCTGCACATATCACTATTCGCCTTGCAATAAATTTTATATCTTCACCTGCATAAAGCATTTTAGCCAAATAGTACATAGTTGCATCAGGATCTGAGCCCCTCATACTCTTTATAAAGGCAGAAATAGTGTCATAGTGAGTTGTTCCGTCCTTATCATATTTTAAAATCTTTTTTTGAATACATTCGCTAATAATATTTATATCTATATGAATTTTACCATCTTCTGAAATATCTGTTGTTAGAATAGCTAATTCTAACGCATTCAATGCATTTCTTGCATCACCATCTACACTTTTAGAAATAAACTCTACTGCATCATTAGAAATATCTACATCATATCTTCCCATCCCTCTTTCTTTATCATTTATTGCCTTATATAAAATGGATTCTATATCTTTATGTGAAAGTGATTTTAATTCTAATACTCTGGATCTTGAAATCAAGGCCTTATTTACCTCAAAGAAAGGATTTTCTGTAGTTGCACCAATAAGTATTACTGTACCTTCTTCCACAAAGGGCAGCAAATAATCTTGCTGTGATTTATTAAATCTATGAATTTCATCAATAAATAAAATAGTTTTTCTCTTATACATTGAAAAGGCTATTTTTGCCTCAGATACCGCCTCTTCCATCTCTTTTTTTCCGGCCGTAGTGGCATTTATTTGTTTAAAATTTGATTTGGTGGTATTTGCAATGACTTTTGCTATAGTTGTCTTTCCGCATCCCGGAGGTCCAAAGAATATAATTGAACTCAGTTTGTCAGCCTTTATCGCTCTATATAAGAATTTATCTTTCCCCAAAATATGTTCCTGCCCTACTATTGAATCTAAAGAATCGGGCCTTAACCTTGAAGCTAACGGGGCATCACTCTTTTCATTAACTTCTTTCATATAATCAAATAAGTCCATTTTTACTCCATATAGGTTGTTATCATTACTTTACCACATTTTTTTTAAATGTCAAATATTGAATTATTAATTTATATAATATAGCATTTTTTATCAAGGTTTTATTGTACAAAAAAGCAGCCACCTTAGTGACTGCTCATTAAATTACATCAATCAAGCCTTATTTGCTGAACCGAAAAGTTCTATCTTCTCTCTTACAGTAGCCTTGATAGCCTCAGCACCCGGTGCTAAAAGCTTTCTCGGGTCAAATCCCTTACCTTCAAGGTCCTTTCCTGCTTCAATATACTTTCTTGTAGCCTCTGCAAATGAGAGCTGACATTCTGTATTAACATTTATCTTTGATACTCCAAGGTTTATAGCTTCCTGAATCATATCTGCAGGAATGCCTGTACCACCGTGAAGAACTAATGGAAGATTTCCTGTCTGCTCCTGTACCTTTGCCAAAACGTCAAAGTTAAGACCCGGCCAATTTGCAGGATACTTACCATGGATATTACCGATACCTGCTGCAAGGAAATCTACTCCAAGGTCTGCAATCATCTTGCACTCATTTGGATCTGCAAACTCACCTGCACCTACAACACCGTCTTCCTCGCCACCAATTGAGCCTACCTCAGCTTCAAGAGACATGCCATTTGCATGTGCCAAATCTACAAGCTCCTTTGTCTTTTCAATATTCTCTTCGATTGAGAAATGAGAACCATCAAACATTATTGAAGAAAATCCTGCTTCAATACATTTCTTACATCCCTCATATGAACCATGGTCAAGGTGGAGTGCTACAGGAACTGTAATTCCCATCTCCTCTATCATTGCCTTTACCATCGCTGCTACTGTCTTGTAACCTGTCATATACTTTCCTGCACCCTCAGAAACTCCAAGGATAACCGGAGAGTTCATCTCCTGAGCTACTGACAATATAGACTTTGTCCACTCTAAGTTGTTGATATTAAAATGTCCTACTGCGTAATGTCCGGCTTTTGCCTTATCAAGCATTTCTTTTGCTGATACTAACATATCTACCTCCTGTTGTTGAATAGAATATCTTCTACTTCTTTTTGCATATCTGCACTGTCACATTCTCTTGTATGTCGAATCTTTGCATCCTTTATCTCTAAGATAGCTCTAGGAATATCAGGTGCTCCAATCTCATGCAATTTGTCAATGACTTCAAAATCTCCCATATCCTGCTTCTGTCCAAATATTGCTTCAAGAACACTATCCGCAAACTTATATGGACTTGCTGTGGATGCTATGACTGTCTTTGTCATATCCTTTGTAGCATTTTTATAATCCTCATATACAGAAAATGCCACTCCGGTATGTGTATCTATAATATAACCTGTACTGTCATACAGAGATTTTATACCCTCAAAATTCTTCTTTCATCAGCAAATCCGCCTATGAAGTCTTTCATAAATTCCTTCATAGCTTCAGTAACTTCATACTTTCCACCTACTGATAAATCCTTCATAAGCTTTGAAACATACTCTCCGTCACTTCCACAACTTAAATAGATCAATCTTTCCAGATTGCTTGAAATAAGTATATCCATAGACGGTGATGATGTTAAAACAAACTTACGGTTTCTATCATAAACTCCATTTTCAAAGAAATCAAACAAAACTTTATTTTCATTTGATGCACATATAAGCTTATCTACAGGTAACCCCATCTGTTTTCCAATATATGCTGCAAGTATATTACCAAAATTTCCTGTAGGAACACATACATTTATCTTTTCACCTGTAGCTATATTGCCACTTTCTAATAACTTAACGTAAGCATATACATAATAAGCTATCTGTGGTACCAGACGTCCTATATTTATAGAGTTTGCACTGGAGAGTTGGATTCCATTTTCAGAAAGTTTATTTGCGAACTCTTTATCAGAAAATATTTTCTTTACTCCACTTTGTGCATCATCAAAATTCCCATGTATAGCAACCACATCTGTATTATCACCCTTTTGTGTCACCATCTGTAATCTCTGTACATTGCTGACACCGTCCTTAGGATAAAATACTATAATACCTGTACCCTCTACATCACAAAATCCTGACATTGCAGCCTTACCTGTATCTCCACTTGTAGCTGTAAGAATAACTATCTTATTTTTTATACCATTCTTCTTAGCAGCGGTTGTCAGTAGATGCGGCAAAATCGAAAGTGCCATATCCTTAAATGCTATAGTATCACCGTGGAAAAGTTCCAAGAAATATGCCCCCTCCGCCTTTACCAGTGGAGCTATTTCCTCTGTATCAAATTTCTCATCATATGCTTTCTCTATACAATCCATCAGTTCTTCTTTTGTATAATCACTTAAAAGAAGTTTCATTACCTCATAGGCAACTTCCTGATATCTTTTCCCCTTTAAATCCTCCAAAGAAAAATCAAACTTTGGAAATTTCTCAGGCATAAATAGACCACCATCATCTGCCAATCCTTTAAGAATAGCCTCTGACGCATTGACTCCGGTCTCTTTGCCTCTGGTACTTTTATACTTTATGAATTCCATTCTAAACTCCTATTTCTAGATTGTCTAAACTATAACATATATATTAAAAAAATAATAAAGTTTATATTTAAAATATAGTCTATCAAAGTGACTAAATACTGAATTTACTTTCTATTTATTCTTGTTCTGCTGATTGTTCTTGTGCCCAGGTCAATATCTTTACAATACTCTATCTTCTCAGCATAGTTATTATTAAAGTCTATCTGGTTTACACCTCTATTTACAACACTTGAATTTGTCATATTATACTCAGAAATAACTCTTGTTATATAAATTATATAAGCTACGATACTTCCTACCAAAGTAACAAGAAAACTGCTTGTTTGTAAATTCCCGGTGAAATTAAGTATTGCAATAATTATTGCAAATATAGGTACTATAGCTAAAAGACCTGATAAATACAATTTGTTTTTATCTATAGGCAGTTTACCCACCACCTTACCCGTTTGTCCATTTACACTAAAGAAAAAATTTTGATTACTTTCTTTATCATTATAAGAAATCGCCCAGACCGGCAACATAGCATAATCAAATTTTCCCGGTTTAATGCTGAAATCACTGTTTATTATATTTACACTTTCATTAGTCATAGAATCTCTGACAACTTTTTTAGAGTACTTGTATACATCTTCCTCTATTGAAGACATAAGTGCTTCCTTCTCTATATCCTTCTTTTCAGCTACAAATCCACTCAGATACGAGGAATCAAAATTTATAGCGTTATTAAAATCAAAAGGATATACAGATTCTACCAATACCTTATTTGACTTTGCAAGTGCCAACTTTGGAAGATTCTTTACCTCCACATCGCCCTTTCTTATAATTCTAAAGTGTTTCTCATAGGTTACCCTATAGTCACCCTCAGTTCTTGTGTAGGTTCTACTTCCCTCTCTATCTAAATCAACAAATACATTGGTATTATATAGCCAATATGGAAAATATACTCCATTGATCTCTTCAATCTCTTTCTTGTCATTATAAAAGCTCTTTGGAACAAACTTCTTTTTCTTCATCCAATTATCAAAAGATTCCAATGCCCTAGCTTTATCCACCTTAAATGGAATAACTCTTGTAGGCATCTGTGAGCTTTCCAGTTTTCCGGACATTACTATAGGATTATTACAGTAATAGCAAGTTGTAGCCACTGTAGTCTCATCTGTTACAATATTAGCACCGCAACTTGGACAGTGATATTCGAGATACTCTCCATCACCGTCTGCTATTACGTCTTCTCTCTGCGATAAGAGACTCAGCCTCTTTACTTCCTCTTCTGAATACACGGTATTACAATATTCACAATTAAACTTACCTAATGTAGCAGAATATTTTACCGGACCACCACAGTTTTCACATTTATAAATTACTGTTGCCATACTTCCTCCTAGTCTTACCATGTGGTTTTATTTTTAGTACAGATAATGCCATACAAATACCTGATAGAACTAAGTCCAGAAACATATTTATATAAACCAATTATCGTACCAAAAAAGGCTTACCAATATGTCTGAGCTGTCTTCACCCATAATCTTTGATAGTAAAAAATCCATACTAACCAAAGGATTAAATAATAAAATAAACTTGCTAAATTTAATAAAAATAATACCAAAAATATTTTTATCATCTGCTATGAATGAATTTGCTGCCAAAAAAATATAATACTAAAGTACCTATAAACAGTCCCAGCACCGCAGAATATAGTATTACCGTTGCCACACTTGTTTTTCTGGCTATACTTGAACAAAATATGCCCATTGAAATAATCAGAACAACAAATACAAAAAAATTTATCACAAGCTTTATAATATCCAAAAACAGTTATTCCACCGTATAGAAATAGAATAGCAATTATAGGTAATTGTGATACCAATATAAGCATTATTGAAGCAAAAAGACTCAAAAATTTCCCAAAAACAATACTCTTTGTAGTCATCTTAGTAGTGAGAAGTATTTCAAGTGTACCTCTTTGCCTCTCATCACTTATAACACCGGATATGAAACTTGGTGCTACAAATATAATTAAAATCACAGGTAAGAATATCACAATCTTAAATATTTGCAAAAAAGAAGCGTAATCAATGCTTGATGTTTTTCTAGCATAATCCACAACTTCATTCATTTCTATAAGTGTAACTGCAGCCACAATAAAGTTAAATACCAAAATAGCCATGGAGAGTTTTAGGCTTCTTGTACTTACCCTATGTTCCCTTTCATAAATCGGATTAATATTCATTACTAAAAATCACGCTTTCATTGGAATGATTTGTAACTTTAATAAAGAATGATTCTAAACTTCCCGGTTCTCTTATAAATTCACTAACAAGTATATTGTTTTTTTACAAGTTCTTCCAATAGTTTAGCTTCATCTATCTTCTTACCTTCAAAGTATACCATAAAATAGCCATTATCTACAGATAAAATTCTAACATTTTCATTATTTTTCAATATTTCAAGCGCTAGACTTTCATTGTTTAAAACTTTTACCTTGATCGGATTAGCTCCCTCGACCTTTTCTAATATATCTTCAACACTTCCTGATATAACCATCTTACCACCATCTATAATGCCTATATCAGTACATATTTCAGACACCTCTGATAAAATATGTGAACTAAGAATTACTGTCTTACCACCGGCATTAAGTTCCTGTAAGAGTTCTTTTAGTTCATACCTTGCTCTGGGGTCAAGTCCACTTGCAGGCTCATCCATAATAATAAGTTCGGGATCATGTATCAATGCTCTTGCAACGCAGAGTTTTTGTTGCATTCCCCTTGAAAGCTCATTTAGATAAAAGTCTTTCTTTTCAGTCATTCCTACCTGCTCTAAAAGTATTTCGGACTTTTTTCTTGCTACATATCCTGTAAATCCATATGCCGCAGCAAAGAAAAGCATATACTCAAAGACTGTCATATCATCATATATTCCCAATACATCCGGAACATATCCAACTATTTCTTTTAGTGCCTTTCTATCCTCAAAAATATTTATATTATTAAAAAATATATTTCCACTATCAGGGTATATAATACCTGAAATAATCTTCATTGCCGTTGTTTTTCCGGCACCGTTTGGACCTACCAGACCATAGAGTGCACCAGTCGGTATCTTCAAACAAAGATTGGACAAGGCTTTATGTCTTCCATATGATTTAACTATATTTTTTATTTCTAACATCTATTTTTTTCCACACCTAAAACACTTATCATTGGTAATGCTGTTTCCAAATCTCCATTTTCTATATTTGAATATCTTACTCTCATAGTATTATTATCTGACAAATATGTAAGAAGTTCCAATAGAGAAAAATTCATTTTTAGAAACATAGTCAAAGTTTCCTGTCTTAAAAATTATATAGAGCAATATTCCCATTAAATGTCTTCAATCTATCGCTGTATTGGGGATTAGAAAATACTTCTGATATTTGCTCAAATTTTACTTCTCCAATATTTATATCATCTCCCAAAAAATACTCCAGTACAGTTGCCTGATTGCTTTTAAGAGCATTATCTATATACGAATAATCTCCACTCAAAATCAAAGGCATCTTCAAAAGTGACTGTCTATATACTACACCATCGGCAATAGAGTTTACCGGAATTACTGATGTCAACAATGTCAATCCGCTTCCTTCCATAGTATCACTATAAAAGATTGGACTTGATAATGCTGTATCTGAAAAAGCAATAATTCTGGCATCGGCTGTATATCCATTTGAATTCTCCATCATATAAAATGATAGAAAGTTCGACACATTTAGCCTTTGCATATATTGTTCTGTGTCCATTCCATTTACACTTCCATTTTGATTTATAGTACTCACTTCTTCCATACCTGTAATCAACTTCGCAGTAATATCAAAATTTGTCAATGGAATATTCAAAAACTCACAACTCTCTATAGTTTTAGTTTCTCCTGCATCAAAATCTCCAAGCATTGCAATTTTACCATAAAGAAGCAATGTAGTATTTTTTACTTTATGCTTATAGTTATTTGTAATTTCTACACTCAAATTTCCATCAAAGAAATTTATATCCCCACTAAAAGCCTTCATTATTTAAATTTTCTATAGTTTTATCCATCTTCCAAATATTTGAAGAGAATGCACCAACATTTTTTTATAGAAATATCTTTTATTAATTCTGCATTATCAATATTTACAGATGTATTTTTTTCCAACGCTCTTCTTTCATCAATATTTGTCTTATTCCTTATAATAGGAACTATTGAATAGTTGGAATCTATTACTACATTATATGGCTTGTTATATGGATTTCTAAGATTCACATATGTAGTTTCTGATACATCAGAATCACCTGCTTCATATACTGTAACATAGTTATAAAATGTTGTAGAGAACCTTGTTCTACCATTATATATTATAATCATTGCCAATAATAATAATGATATAAGTACTACAATTTTTTTCTATAGTATATTGCCAAACCACAATCTCTTAAATATATAAATAAAATCGGTCCGATAAGCAATATATACGCAATAAAAACTAATGTATATATAGTCATAGGAGGCAATTTTTTTATCTCAGATGAATTTAATATTGGTTCTATATTCTGAAAGGTGTCATCTAGGGTTTCACTTTGATTTGAAAACGCTTCTATTCTCTCATTCCCCAAAATATTTGATATTATATACCTTGCAAATTGTGTGTTTTCTATAGCAAATTGGTTTAAATCACAAAAATCAAATCCGGCTACTGCTATAATTCCCTTTTGCTTGTTAACTGAGGTTATCAGTGGGAATTCATCGTCTGAAACTATTACATTTCCACCATGTAAATTTATATATGTACTGTCTAAATCAACAGACTTTATCTCATTATTAAGCAGGAAATTTACAGTTCTTATACTCGGTGTCTCATATATATCCTCCAACAGCTCAGGTGCATACCTTCCTATAGTGTCATCCGCCCTTGTACCGGTTCCTATCATAAGTACACCCCCCTGCTTTACCCAATCCATCAACGCTCTGGATTGTTCATTAGATAAATCACGAATTCTAAAATCACTTATAATAATTATATCCAACTGTTCAAGTCCTGAACTTGACTTTGGAAATGATCCTGCTGACAGATTTACAGTATTTAAGCTTAGCAGTCCAAAATTTATTGCTACATTATTAAAATAATTTAACCTACCTTGGCTGTCACTGAGCAATCCTAACATTATCTTCGATTGATTTGCAGCCATATTTAGGGATACAACCTTTTTTATAATTTCCCCTTGTTGTTCATCCTTTAATACTACAACAATATTGTCGACCTTATTACTGATTTTAATATAGTAATCAGACAATACACTATCTTTTCCTTCAATATTCACATCGTACTCATAAGCATATTTTCTGTTGTCAGCCTCATTGAATTCAATAGATACTTTTCCACTAAAGTTTTCATCTTCAAAATTCTTATAAAACACATGAATAGGGAGGTATCTCCCTCCCTTTGCAATGTTTCCATAGCCATAGCTTATATCTATAGTTATGTGCTTATCTTCTTTTGTTGCAGAAAAAGTATTGATAGGTATACTGCCGGACAATAATAAATATACTATCAGCGAAACTAAGAGTACTTTATTTAACCCCTTTAAAATTTTCTTTTTCAACGTCTAACTCCTTTGGCAATATTACATTGAATATAGTTCCACCTAAGTCGCTGGTTACTTCAATTGCTCCATGGTGCAGCTCAGTTATATTTTTGGCTATTGCCAATCCAAGTCCTGTTCCACCTGTATTTGAATTTCTAGCCTGATCCACTCTATAGAATTTATCAAAAATAAAAGGTAATTCACTCGGTGGAATAACCTTGCCATAGTTTATTACAGCAATTTTTACCAACTTCTTTTCAGCTGTAATTTTTATATCTATTCTCTTTCCGTCGGCACCATACTTTATCGCATTATTTACCAAATTATCAAACAATCTTGCCAATAAAGTACCATCTCCATCTATTATATATGAATCCATATTAGTGTTTACGCTACAAGTAATACCTTTATTCTCAAAATTAGGGTAAAACTCCTCCATAAGTTGACATAAAAGTTTTATTATATCTATTTTATCTACTTTTAATACAAGCTTTGATGAACTTGTCTTAGTAAAACTAAAAAGACTCTCAATAAGATCTTGAAGCTTCTTAGCCTTCTCATATACTATATTTAAATATTCCTTCTTAGTATCTTCTGATAATTCTCTTTTATTTATTAAATCAAGATATCCCAGTATTGATGTTAAAGGTGTCCTAAGGTCATGTGCGATATTTGTAATCATCTCATTTTTAGATTTCTCACTATGCCTTTCATTCTCCATTAATATTCTGATTTCCTCAGACATCTTATTGATACTTGCTGCTATCTCTGAAAATTCGTTATCGTCCTTTACTTCAATACTTGTATTCAAGTCACCTGATGAAATTTTCTTAATAGCGTATAGTATATCATCAATATAAACAAATGATTTTCTCTGAAGTAACCAGAATGACAACGTAAATATACCGATTCCAAATACCACCAAAATCAGTACTATTACCAGGCTACTACCATTTCCACTCACTAAAAGAGCATCGCTATTATTATTTACTATATGTAAACTTGAAAACATAGGAATATTACTTACTACTAATGTTTCTATCAAAATAGAAATAACCAGACTAAAGAGAATATTTATGATCACTTTAGTCTGAAATTTTTTTTCTAAATCATCTCTCAATTTTATATCCAACACCCCATACAGTAGTTATAATTTTGTTTTCTCTTTCATCCTCATTCATCTTGCCACGAAGCCTTCTTATATGCACCATTACTGTATTATTAGCTTCATAAACTTTTTCATTCCATACTTTTTCAAATATCTCATCTGTAGAAAATACTTTTCCGGCATTGCTTGCCAACAGATATAAAATATCAAACTCTATAGGTGTAAGTTTAACTTCTTTTCCCTCAATTACAACCTTATGATTGTCCTTATTTATAGACATACCTTTTAATCTAATCTCATTCGGATCGTCCTTATCCATAACTGAGCTGTTCGGATTTAGCTGAGTGTATCTACGAAGTTGTGACTTGACTCTTGCGGTAAGCTCTAAAGTATTAAAAGGTTTTGTCACATAATCATCTGCACCTGTTCCAAGTCCCAATATTTTATCCAAATCAGCACTTTTTGCACTTAGTAGAATTATAGGAAAATTATGTTCCTCCCTTATCTTCTTACACATTTCAAGGCCATCCATTCCCGGCATCATAATATCCAATATTGCAAGATGAATATCTTCATTTTCTATTATATTTAATCCATCTTCAGCACTGTTTGCCTTAAAAACTTTATAGCCATCACTTACAAGATAAATTTCTACAAGATCTGCAATTTCCTTCTCATCATCTACTACCAAAATATTTGTGTCTGACATTATATTCTCCTTTTTATTCACTACTTATCTCACTTTCAGCATCTATTTCTGCCTCAGTGGTGTTTTCATCAATAGTTTCTTCATTTATACCATCTTCCTGTACAGGATTTTCATGAGACTCTTCAACTTGATTGTCCTCAACATGTTCAGTTTCAACTTTTTCATGAGTCTCATCAGAATCTGACTTATGTGGCGTTATTCCTATTGCACTGTCCAAATCTGTATCTACATTTATATCTGTATCCTCTTTGTTAGCACCAAGTCCTGTATCCTTTATTATTTTATTACTTATCTTATTTAGCATTTCGCTTGGTGTATAAGTATAACCCGGTATATTACCAAAAAGCATTTGATGAAGTGCTATTACATTTGATTTTAATGTAATAGGTATTACATAATCTCTCTTATGCATCTTCTTTGTATCCTTATCAAATGGGAATCCGGCAGTCTCACTTAAATGATACTTTGATATATCCTTTGCAAATGGAATAAGATCCTCAATTTTCACATTTGTTGAAGTCTGTGGCAAAACTGCAACCAAGATACTGTATAAAGTGGAGAAATTTGCATTCCTAGCCTTATCAAAAGCTAAACTTACAACTTTCCTCTGTCTTTCAGTTCTGTTAAAATCAGTATCCATTAGTCTTAGTCTGGCATATGCTACCGCCTGTACTCCATCCAGATGATTCATTCCCGCATGTTCAAGTTCATGTGATCCGACTCCTGTAGCCTCAACTGTATATGAAATAAATGAATTCAAATATTTAAATTCAGCATCTGTTACCTCTAAGTCCACACCCCCCAAAATATTTATAGCATCTATAACCGCCTTCCAGTTTACAGTTATATAATTCTTTATATCCAAGTCCAGATTCCTATTAAGTGCTTCCAAAGCCTGTTCATGTCCACCTTCTATATAGGCTTGATTGAACTTGTGGAATTTACCATCTTCATCTATCATTGAATACATATCTCTATAAATAGATATAAGCTGTATATCTCCAGTTTCTCTATTTACATTAATAATCATATTCACATCACTTAAGGCACCTTCTTCAACATTTCCATCTCTTGAATCTACACCAAAAACTGCAACTGTATAGTAGCCTTTTTGATTTTTCACATAGTGGAATGCAAAATATGTTCCACCTCCCACTATTGTAAACAGCAAAATTAAAAGTATCAGTCTAGTCAAGAAGCTTCTTTTCTTTTTAGTTTTTTTAACCTTAACCTCTTTTTCTACCTTCTTTGCTACCTTTGGATCTACCTTCTTTAGATTTTTTTTTGTTTTTACCACCTTTTTATTTACAGGTTTTGATACTTTCTTTTTTACAACTTTTTTTACGGATTCCCTATTCTGTGTCTCTTGTACAATTAATGTATCATTTTTTCTAATGATTTTTTTTTGATGGCTGTTTGGTAAAGGAATTTTTATACCATTAGTTTCTACATCTTCCTTCACATCGCTCTTTACATTCCTACTACTCTTTGCTTTTGAAGACCTGTCTCCACCGATAATATTTATCTTATCAGCTTTTTTCTGTACCTTTCTTATATTCTGTCCCATCTCTTCCAGCTTCTTATTATTTTCATTTATGGTCTTGCGTAGTTTTTTATATTTTTCTTCTTTTAGTTTTTCTTCTTCTCTTATTTTGTTTAACCTAGCTAAATCTCTCAAATATCTTTCAATTTCTTCACTGTCAATATCGCTAAGGTTATTATAAAAAAATCCTCATCTCTCATTTGGGAGTAATGCTCCTTTCAAGAAGTACTATCCTATATTCTATCATAGATAAAAATAATATACACTAAGAAAAAAACAGAATTTAAACTGATATTTCTATAAAAAAAGTGGGCATTAGCCCACATAAAAATTTTAACATTTTATTTTAAAAGTGATACTCCATTTGAGTTTGTATCATCTTTGCCGTTTTCAATTGTAGATTCATTAGCTGTATTATCTGTTGCCATCTCTCTGGCAAGTTTTGCTGCCTCGTCTATACGGTTCCGTGCTTCTGCCTGAACTCTTCTTGCATCAGCAAGATTATTGCCACATTTAGTACAGAAAGTTGCACCTTCTGAACACACATTGCCACATTTCTCGCAAACCAATGTATTTGATGCTGTAGCCTTACTTTCAGACATCATCTTCTTTACATTATCAAGGCTGTTTCCACAGTTATTACAAAATGCTGATGTTTCAGGACATGCTGCACCACATTTATCACAATTTACAGTCTTACCTGCTGCTGCCTTACTTGCTGCAGCTGATACATTGTTTGCCACATTTGTAGCCATGTTACCTGCCTTATTCAATATACCCTTAGCATAGTCCACATTCAAATCCAGTGCTGTTGCATTCTCATCCACTGCTGTTCTACCAGTTTTAAGGATGGCATATATTGAAATCACCAAATTGGCAAGTAACATAAACCAGCATAAAAACGCAAAAAAATTTCCACTAAAACGAACTATAAAATGATATGTAGTGAAATGTAAAAATCCCAAAGAAATATTTAACATATAAATAATATGTACATATATATAGCTCTTGCTATCTGTAGACTTCTTATTTAACACCCACATCACTATATTTACAATAGGATATATAAGAAGAAACCATAACCAAGATGTTAATGCACTTACATCGGTTAACATATAACCATAATCTCTATAAGTTACCATACCAAATATTGACATTGACTCACCGTCATATATCTTTATTGTAGGAATAAAGAAAAATAGTACTGACAAAACTGATATCACACATAAGATATTCAATACACTAAGTCCCTTATCATTAATAACCAAATCATTGTTCTTTGTTCTTTTTATACCTTTTAACATATACTCTCCTTAACTTTATGAAATTTCTTTACCACATGATGAGCAGAATTTATCATCAGATTTATTCTTAGTTCCACAATGAGGACAAAATACTGCATCAGCTTGTGTATTATTATAAACACTATTGCCACTTTGTGCTACCTTTTTCTTTGATTTTTTTATTTGTATCACCAGCAACACAGCTATGATAAAAATAGCTGTCACAGCAACAATAGTAAGAATAATATATTTTATATAGTTAGTACGCACACTTACAATGCTAGGAGCTTTATAATGTGACATCACCACATTTTCTCCCTTTATTACAAAGTCATTACCACTAAACTTTGCCTCTGCACTGTCAAAACCTCCACTTATATAGCCACTCTTTCTAATTGGTTTCCCTGCATTCTTCACTCTATATTCATAAGATTCAACATCTCCTGCGGTAAATAGTTCATGGTGAAAATCATCTGTAAACTTTATATTCTGTTTTGAAACAAAATATCCCTTTTTATCAATGTCAAGATTTGTGCTGTCTCTGCTATATCCGGTTGCATCTTCCCACATTTTAGTATCGTTATCAACACTCAAATTAGAAGATATTTTAACCTCCAGATCACTGCCATTCAATTCTATTTTATCAAGCTTTATTTTAGTTTTTTCAAAAACTATTTTCAGTTTTTCTTCAAGCTTTTTTACATCGTTTTCATTGAAAGACTCCTTAAAAACAACAGTAATATTTCTCTTTATATTTCCTGTCGGAGTAATATCAACAATATGTTTATATTTGCTCACACTAGGCATAACATTGACTTCAACATTTAAATCAGCCGACTTACAATATCCGCTAAACAAAAGTACATTTGAATCTCCATCTGATCCATTTAACGAAATATCCGTGCTTTCACTAACATTATCGTCAAATGCCACAATACCTTCATAGCCATTTTGTGGATTAACAAAATAGTTGAATCTAACACAGTTATCTCTATTGCTGATATAATCCTCCAGATCAATATTTTTCAGACCAAAAATAATTCTTGTAAAATATATGCTGTTTAGCTAATGTATAATATTTTGAATCAGAATCTTCACTTTCATCATCGTCTGTAGAATTTTCTTCTGCATAAGAAGCTTTTAATTCAGAAGCCGTCATTAAAACTATATCTCCCACACTCTTACCTGTAAAGTTCTCTGTCATTTTCTTACATTCATCAATACCAAGGCCCTTTCCTTCAATAGTAAAAATGTGTATAGAAGCATCTTCCGTCCAAGTACCACTTCCAATATCGCCAACTCTTGAAGCCATAAACTGCTCTATTTCATCCTTAGCCTTTACAAAAGTTGAATCCGGAATATTTACATCAATAGTTCTATCAATAGTACCATCCTTATTTAGAACAGTATCAAATTCTACGCTGTCAATAGGTAAGTATTTTGCTGTATTTACATCAATTATGCTCATACTCGCATCTTTTTCATACTCTTCACCATTTATAATCAGACTTATATAGCTTGATGAAAATATATATGACTCATATGAGGATGTAACAAATCCATTGCCCATAATACCGTCTCTCATCCACTTTAGTAAATCATCGCTACTAAAGTTTTCCTGATATGCAAGCCCCTTTGCAAAGACCGCATCAGATTTTAAAAATGTAACATTTGGTACTATATCTATTCCTTCTGCACTAAGTATATTATTAACTTTAGTTTTATAATCTTCCTCAGAAATAAAACTTATAGTGAAGACAACAACTATATTTTCATCATCCTGATTAAATGATGTGATTTCTATATCCTGTGGACACAACCCTCTCAATGTACTTTCTACAGTGGTCAAATCCTTTTGTACATATGATGTGTAATCCGAATTTGATATAGTATACGTCATTACCCTGCTTCCGGAAAATGAATCATCAAAACTCATATCAGTGTTTACAACACCACCACAAGCTGTCAAAAATAAAAATGCGAAAAGACATATCAAATATTTCAATTTGCTTTTCATAATACTCCCTTATGAATTGATTATCTTTGATTTATCTCCCAAAATAACCGTCTATACCATCAGCAAGTCCTTTTGACAGCTTTCTTAAAGTATCCTTATCATAATCAGATTTCTTATCACCCAATTCAATATCTATAGATGGAATAGTTGAATAGGAAGTCTGTGTTAAATCCATATCCATTCTTCCATCACTAAATATTTTTGTACCATTGGCAGATAAACCATTTACAAGTGCTTTTCCCAAAGCTTCATGTTTTTTCCAGTTTGAAGCTACCGGCTCCATGCTCCTATATGAGCCTACATCCGGTACTCCCATATAGAATGCTCCCTTATCTGAGGTTGTGGAATCCCAATGCAGTGCAATATGTGCATTTGCATTATTATTTGCAATAACAGTTCTCGCAATATTGTCTAATTGAACATCTGTATCGTTTCGGATCATTAATACATTGTATCCTCTTGATAAAAGTTCATCTTTAAATATTTTTGCCATCTCGTAGGTTACCGTGCTTTCAGGTGTACCATCTAAAAATGTCATACCTTCTGAAACTGCAATAGCTGTGGTAGCTCCGGCATTAGTAGTACCTCCTGTTACCTTTGGCGTACCATCCGGATGACATTGAGTTTTTGTGATGATCCTCCCTTTGTACCATGTCCGGCATTAACTGCTATTGTAATGCCATTGCTATTTCCACTTGGCGTATACAACATACTCTTTCCTGAATTTATCTTTGAAAATGAAGCATATTTCCAATCAGGATTTAAACCTATTTCTCCGGCTTCTTTAACTTCAGATACAGCTTCCTTCTTTACCTCTGTCTCTTTAGCTGTAGTTGTCTCTTCCTGTGTTGTTGGTGCCGCTGTAGTCGTTGCTTCTGTTGCCTTTGTAGTTTCTTCACTACTTTGAACAGCACTGCTTTCTGCTTCCTTACTACTCTCTAAATCTTTTTTCTCCTCTTTAGTTTCAGCCTGTGTACTGCTTTCTGCAAATCTTCCTTGAACTTTAGTCACACTTTTTGCATTTGTAGTATTACTTGTGCATGCCATCAATATTCCTGAAATAAGTATAACCTGGTAAATAAATCTCTTTCTCATAATAGACCCTTTATTTTCGCAAATGTTTTTATAAGTTCCACACTGCCTTCAAGTCCAAGAGTTGTACTGTTGATAGTCAAATCATAGCTTCTTGAATCAGCCCATCTCTTACTTGAATAATAGTTATAGTAGCTTGATCTTTTCTTATCTGTTTTTATCATAATATCTTTTGCCTTATTAGCTTCAATATTGTTTGTTTCCATAATTCTTTTAATCTTATCCTCATCATCTCCTGTGATAAATACTGAGAAAGCATTAGGATCATCTGACAAGGCATAATCAGCACATCTACCTACAATAATGCATGACTCTTCTGACGCAAGCTTTTTTATTGTATCAAACTGTGCTAAAAATATCTTATGATTTATAGGCATATCCATATAAGATGAGGATGTATAACCCAAAGAATAAGTATCCATAACAAGAGAATATAAAAATGAACTTGTTGGCTTCTCATCATGAGTTTCAAACAACTCTGCAGCCAGTCCGCTCTCTTTTGCAGCTCTATTAAGTATTTCCTTATCATAGCACTTGATGCCCAGCTGTTCAGCCAGCATCTGTCCAATCCTTCTTCCACCGCTTCCGCACTGTCTACCAATGGTAATAACCAATCTTTTGTCCATACCGACCTCCTAAAAATAATTTCTTTTATGTATTTTCTTTTATAAAAATACAAATGCAGACAATTACATATATTATTATATAACAAAAAAAGCAAAATGTATATATTCGCCATTCGATTACAGCTTCTTAGTTAGTGTTTATGCTAATATAAATAGAATATAAGTTAATTTTTTTGAATTTTTTTTAATATTTCATTAAAAATATTCAGGTATGGGTGCTTTAAATTCCATATATTCATTTGTAGTAGGATGAATGAACCCCAGTACCATAGCATGTAAACATTGCCCTTGTAATTTCATACTTTCCTTTTTACCGGAATATATCTCATCACCAAGTAAAGGATGATTTATATAAGACATATGAACTCTTATTTGATGCGTTCTACCTGTCTCAAGTACACACTCTATATATGTATAATTTTTAAGCCTTTCTAAAACTTTATAATGAGTCACCGCAGTCTTTCCATCTTTATCTACCGCCATCTTTTTTCTGTCATTTTTGGCTCTGGCAATAGGTGCATCTACAACTCCTTCATCTTCCTTTAGATTGCCATTTACTATAGCAACATATCTTCTTGTAATACTATGTTCTGCCAGCTGTTTTGCAATGTTTTGATGAGCATTATCATTTTTGCAAGCAATAATAACACCGGTTGTATCCATATCTATTCTATGAACTATTCCAGGTCTTAATACTCCATTAATACCTGAAAGATTATCTTTGCAATGGTATAAAAGTGCATTTACCAAAGTACCGCTATAGTGCCCGGCTGCCGGATGCACCACCATTCCCTTTGGTTTATTTACAAGTATTACATCATTATCTTCATATAGAATATCCAAAGGTATATTTTCCGGAAGAATCTCAAGTGGCTCAGGCTTTGGTATGTTAAGTACTACATTATCTCCATTCCTCAATCTGTAATTTGCCTTTATAGACTTACCACCAATAGTAGCTTTCCCTTTTTTTATCAAGTCTTGAATGTAAGATCTAGAAAAGCTTTCTAAATTCTTTGCCAAAAAAACATCTATCCTCTTATTAATATCCGATTCTTCTACTATTATTTCAAAGCTGTTCATTTATCTCCAAACTAAAACTATTTTTTTATAAAAATTCTAATTCACTTTCTTTATATACAAATACCAAGCATATAAACAATAAAAAAAGTTCCTACTGTTACACAAATATCTGCAAAAATTAAATATAGGAAAAATTTATCGGCTTAAAAATAAATAAAATCTACAACATAATTTCTAATAACTCTATCAATAAAATTGCCAAGTGCACCTGCAAAAATCAGACCGCCACAACATAGTAGCAAAAAATAATGACTATCATTTGGCAACTTAAAAAGTAAGTATAATATACCTATCAAAACCACTAATGTAATTATATAGAAAAAAATATGCTTACCCTGAAGTATTCCAAATGCAGCACCTGCATTCTCTGAATACCAAAAATAAAGTATATTATTAATTAATGGGTAAGCAGCTCCATTTTTTAATTTCACTAGGGCTTCATACTTACTCCATTGGTCTACTCCCACAAGTGCCGCTACCATGATCAAGAACAAGCCAAATTTATATACTATATTCTTCTGCATATACTATCCAATGCCTCCATCATATCATTTTTTGATACTTCTCTATCAATATAGGCTTCTCCAATACTGTTCAACAAGATAAATTTTATTTTCCCTGATTCCATTTTCTTATCATTAAATGTAGCCCCAAATACTTTTTCCACATCCATATCTGTCTCTGTATCTAAAGAATATATTTTCATCAAATCTGTAAGAAAACTCCTGTCTTCTTTTCTCAGCTTACTCTTTTTTATACATATATAAAATGCTGCCAGCATACCAAGACCTACACAGTCACCATGTGACAGTGTGAAATTTTTTTCTTTTTCTATAGCATGTCCCAAAGTATGTCCAAAATTTAATATAGCCCTTTGTCCCTTTTCATAAGGATCATTTTCAACAACCTGCTTTTTGATTTTTTGACTTACAAGAACCATATTTGCCAAAGTTTTTAAATCTCCGGCCAATATATTCTTACTGTTTTCAAAAAGCCAATAGTAATATTCTCTGTCAAATATCAAGCCATGCTTTATAACTTCACCCATACCTGATGAAAACTCTACCATCGGAAGTGTACTTAATGTATCGATATTCACATACACAAGCCTTGGCATATAGAATGCTCCAACCATATTTTTATAATGTTTAAAATCAACTCCGGTTTTTCCGCCAATACTCGAATCAACTTGAGAAACTAAAGTTGTAGGAATCTGTACAAAATCAATACCCCTCAAATATGTTGCAGCAACAAAACCACATACATCTCCCACAACTCCGCCACCAAGTGCAAGTAAGATATCCTTCCTGTCAAACTTATTCAAAATAAGAGTATCATATATATCTGATACTGTACCAAGGTGCTTATTCTTCTCACCGGCTTCAAAAGTATGTACAAATACATTCAAGCCGCTAAGTTCTTCTTTTATATTATCCAAATATATCTCAGCCACATTAGAATCTGTAACAATACATATTCTTTTATTATCTATATCCAGTTTGTTTAATTCTTTTTTTCAAACCGGAAAAAAATCATCTGAAATTACTATATCATAGCATAAACTTATTTTTCAAAAATTTACTTCCAATCTATCTAAATACATTATTAATACCTATTTAAAAATCTCTGTTTCAGCAAACAATCTACCTTTTTTTGACAGGGAACTTATACCTAAAAATCTTGCTCTACCAAGTCCTCTTACTGTAATTATATCCCCTTGCTTTACCTTAGATGAATGTAAAAAAACACTGTTTAGAATTGATAAATACCTTACCTGAATCAATATATAAATTTACTTTGCTTCTGGAAATATTATATATAGATCCAATAATAGAGTCTAATCTTTCTGAAGGGATATTTATCTTTTTGTATTCTACTCTATTTACAGTTTTTAGATCATCAGCACTTTCTTTTTGCAAAACAACCTTTGTATGCTTTACCATATCCAATTCATTGATTATGGTTTCTGACATACTCTTGAATGTAATAAGATGTGCAATATTGTCTACAATACATATATCACCAATCATATGCCTTTCAATTCCAAGATTCATCAGTGCCCCAAGGAAATCTCTATGTGTGAGATCCTGTGCAAACTTTTTATTTGCCGGTGAAATATTTATGTATTCCAATATATCAAATTCAGGTGTCTTATCACAATAAAAGCAGACAACTTTTCTTTCTGCTTCAGAATACCCCCCAAACATAGTATAATTTACATTTGGCAATTCATTCCGAGTCATCTCGAATATTGTCTGCTCATATAAATTTAAGAACACAGAATACGCCACTATGTTCTTAAAATATGCATTTCTTGCTAAATCTAAAAGCTTATTTCTTAGAATTAGATCATCTTTTTCCAAAGCTATAACCTCATCCCCCAAATCCTGAAGCGTCCGAACTGTTATGCTCAATGCCAAGTAAATCTGTAAAATCTCCTGACAATACTACGTTTGCAGGTGTTACAATAAATATACTCTCAGATATACTTTGAAGGTTTCCTTGCATCTCATATGCTGCACCACATACAAAGTCCACTATTCTCTGTGCAATGGCTGTTCTAACATCTTCAAGATTAAGGACAACAGTCTTCCCCTTCTTCAGACTATCTACAACAAGTCTTGACTCTTCCACAGATGTAGGTCTATACATAGTAACCTCAACTTCTTTTTTGATAGGAACAATATTATCGTTATCAACCTTTGTAATTTTATGAGTAGTCTTTAATTTGGACTCCTCTTCCACCTCATCTTCTGTATCAACTTCTTCTGTATCATCGATGCCTTCTTCAAAATCATCTTCACCTTGATAATCATCCTCGCCGCCTCTAACACTTAAATACTCCCTGATTCTCTCAAACAAATCCTTAACCATAAGCTCTCCAATCCTTCCTTACCTTTTCCCAAATATTCCTGTACCAACTCTTACAAAATCCGCACCCTCTTCAAGTGCCACAACATAATCGCCAGTCATTCCCATTGATAAAAATCTCACTTCTATATTATCATAGTTTTTCTGATTTATGTCAACAGACATTTTTTTTAATTTCTTGAAAATTTCTCTATTTTCTTCTGCATCATCAACATTTGGTGCTATTGTCATAAATCCCTTTATATGTAAGTTTTTATATCTGGCAAATATTGGTAAAACTTCCTCCAATTCATCCTCTATAAAGCCATACTTTGAAGCTTCTTTTGCAACATTTATTTCAAGCAACCCATCAACATGTATATTCTTTTTTTTCGCCTCTGTATCTATTGTATCAGCTAACCTTATACTGTCAATAGAATGTATTAAAACAGTATTTCCAAGTAGTTGTCTAACCTTGTTAGTTTGCAAATGTCCAATCATATGCCATCTTATATCTTTTGGCAGTTCTTCACTTTTCTTGACCAAATCCTGCACCTTATTTTCACCAAAATCCCTTATACCACTCTCATAAACTTCCATAATCAAATCATTTGGCTTTGTCTTACTTACAGCAATAAGTGTAACATCCTTCATATCCCTACCACTGTTTTTGCAGGCAATTTCCATGTTGTGTATAACCTCTTGTAAGTTTTCTTTAACCATCTCTTCTCCTATTAATAAATAGAATCTCCTTCCATAAAACTATCCGGGTTTAACAAAATATGATCATATACTTTCAAACCATTTCTGGTTCCCTTATCTATAATATAAAATTCCTTATTCGAACCTATTATATCAATAATTTTAAATGCAGTATAGCCCTTGTCTATATTATATACTCCTAATAATTTTTCAGTATTTGAGACTTCATAAATTTCATTTGAATCAGGTTTTATAATTTTAGTTCCTGATTTTATGTCCTCATTATTCTTATCAATATAGCAGTTCTTATCAGTTACCTTTGTTATATCAGCCGGAACGAATACAGTCGAACTAACCCCGTCATTATCGACTTCTTTATAAAATCCATCTTCTACACCATCTCCACCTTTTGTCAAGAAATCAATAGGTATAGTATAAAAATCTTTTTCAAGAACAGATCTAACCGGTATCTTAAGACCATTTACATCAGATGATTGTATATCAAAATCTACATATCTGTTTGATATAAATTGAATCATATATTTATCAAATGTCAATTTACCCAGTCTGTATCCATCCTTTGTCTCAACAACCGAATAATTTCCTGTAAGCTCCAATCCATTTGATTTAAACTTTACAGTAAGTCTTTTTTTCTCAGCATATAATTCTTCTTCTCCTTTATCGAATTCAAAATATATGCTCCAAGTTTCACTATTAACCACCCTATATACAGCTGTATTTTCTTCTATTAACTGCTCGTTTTTTATATAGCTAATTGGATGCTTTGAAGTATCAAAATCACTCTTTGTCAAGTCTTCTTCTTTTTTCTCAACTATATCATCTATTGCATAGGATATCTCACCTGATGTTAGAGATGTTACTATATCAAGGCTCAACTCGTTCTCATTTGAAATATTATCAATATTTTTCTATATTTATGATATTTGAATATTCACTGGCAGCATTATCCAATAAATATTTTTGTATCATACACATATTCAAAATTTGAGTCTAAATAATTTGATACAAAAATTTGATAATTTCTTTTTTTATCTCAACAACATTTTGAATCCGATATACTATCCTCTTTTCCAGCTGATGCTTCCTTTAATTTTTTCAAATCTCCGGTTGCATCTAATGAATATACCCTACCTCCAACAGCAACCCTTTTCCCATCCTTCATATAGATATTTATATATCCACCGGATGGTGCTTTCTCAACGCTTTCATCTCTCAGTATAAGTCCTGTGTGAGTCTTATCTTCAGACATACTACCTTCTACTACTTCACTGTATCTTATCTGTTTTTCTTGTGAGAAATTTTTATAACATAGAAAGACAAATATAATGAAATAATCAGAAAGAGTATTATAGCTACATTTAAAGTTATTCTTTTTTTATAGGGAATAACCTTTTTGATTCAGCCAATTTTATTCTCCTTAAAAATAAAAAGCAGATCTTCTATCTTGCATAAATACAAGTTCATTAATTATACTTCAAGAATATATTTTTTTCAAATAATTTTTTTAAAAACGGCAGGCTCAATAAAATGAAACCTGCCATCATTTATTAAATCAAATAATCTCTGTAAGTACTAAGTCTGAAATCATATGTTATTTTCATTTTTTATAATGTTACAGTAACATTCTTTTTTGCATTCTCAGGCAAAGCATTAACATCCATTGAAACACTCAAAACAAATTCAATGCCATACTTTTCACCCAATGTTTCTATACGATCTATTGTTGAAGTAATATCTAAACCTTCAAGAACTGACAACTTCAAAAAGCTGTCTAAGAATATAGCCTCAATATCATGGTCAGATGAAATGAGACCTGATAAAAATCCTATAAATCCGTCTGCTGACATAATAGGAAATTCACTGACGTTAATAAGTCTTATCTTGTTATTAAGCTCATACATATGCTTTGAACTCTTATCAAGATAGATAACTGAACCGTTTGCCTTTGAAACAGCCTCATTAGCCTTCTCAAGTAAAATTTTTGTTTTTCCCTTACCCTTCTCTCCTGCAATGATAGAAACCATGGTAATGCCCTCCTTAAATTACTGTTATCAAATATAATAATATTATAAAATATTAATAGGAATAGTGCAATGCTATTTATCAATTTTCATAAGAAGTTTAGACATATTGTCATATAAATCTGCTCTGTTTTTTGATTTTAAAACAACAGAAATATATCTATTACCCTTATCGTTTGCACTGCTAATAACAAGGCAGCTTCCTGCAGCCAATGTAGTACCGGTTTTTCCGGCTTCCACAGCTACTCCATAAGGTGCCGCCACCTGACCTGTTATATATCTATTTCCATTTCTCCAATTTTTTGTAACCTGACTGCCATCTGCCGCTGTATATGTAACATTGTAAGAAGCACATCCAGCATAGTTTGCAAATCTTGGATCTTTTAGAGCTTCATTAAATATAAGATACAGGTCATATGCTGTTGTGTAATGATTTTCATCTGAAAGGCCATTTGAATTAACAAAGTTTGTATCTACCGCACCAATCCTTTAGCCTCTTCATTCATCATCTTTACAAAATTTTCTACACTTCCACCTACATGTATGGCTATAGCATTTGCTGCATCATTTCCGGATGGTAACATAAGCCCATATAAAAGCTGGTCTAGTGTAAGTACATCTCCCGGATGAATACCTGCTAAGCTTGCTCCTGCTTCATTTATTATGCTGTCCTCAGTAACGGTCACCTCATCTGTCAGATTCCCATACTTTAATGCAACCAGTGCTGTCATAACCTTAGTCGTACTTGCCGGATACATTCTCTTAGTAGCTACTTTTGACGCTATCAAACTTCCATCACCACCTACCAATATTATGCTTTCAGAAGATATATCATCCACATTTATATCATCCTCCGTAGGTAATGCCAGATTCTTTGCAATAGGTGTTATTCTTGTATCCACATCTAGGATAGACAGTCTATTGGAGAAGTCATACTCTGTAATCATAAACTGATAATAATATGCTCCTCCAAAAGCCAATGCTATCACTAACACAATAGGAATTATCAGGTATAACTTATTTACCTGTTTTTTTCCTCTCTTTATATAATTTGACATGAGGCCTATCTATAAGCCTCTCTAAACTCAAAGTCACCCCTGTCAAGTGCCATAATCAAAAGTTCTGCGGTAGCAAGATTTGTCGCTAATGGTATATTATGCATATCACACAGTCTCATAACTTTATCTGCATCCGGTTCATGACTTTTTTTAGTAAGCGGATCCCTTAAGAAGATAACCAAGTCTATATCATTATTTTCTATCTGTGCACCCAACTGTTGTTCACCACCCAGATGTCCTGCCAGATATCTATGTATATTTAAATTTGTAACCTCTTCCACCAATCTACCTGTTGTTCCCGTTGCTGATAAATTATGTTTTGATAAAATACCTCTGTATGCAATACAAAAATTCTGCATGAGCTTTTTCTTAGCATCATGTGCGATCAAACCTATATTCATCTTTACCTCCAAATTCTAGTTCTTACCCTGTCTTACAGCCACACTTGCAACCAGTCCTACTCCTAAATACAGACTTAAAAGAGAGCTCACTCCATAACTTATAAACGGAAGTGGCAGACCTGTATTAGGAAAAAGTCCTGTCGCAACTGATATATTAGTGAAACTTTGAAAGCCTACTAAAACTGCAAAGCCAACACAAACCAATTTCCCCTCTAAATCTTTAGCCTTAGAAGCAAGGCGAAACATTCAATAACTATAAGTGCAAAAAGCACAATCACAACCATACTGCCTATAAATCCAAGTTCCTCTCCAATAACGGCAAATATAAAGTCTGTCTGATCTTGAGACACGAAGTTGCCATTCTTAACTGAAGCAAAAGTATTATTGTTTAGTCCCTTACCCATCAGTTGTCCTGATGATATAGCCATAATAGAGTTGTCCTGCTGTACATTTATGTCCGCATACTTATCAGGATATATCCATCCAAGTATTCTGTTTGCCTGATAGCCTCTCAAAAATGGAACAACGTTGCTTCGCAATAAAAATATAAATATTGCTGCTGATGGTATTATAAATGCAAGACTGCCAAGTACCCATCTGTAACTGATACCTGATACAAATAACATACTAAGTATCATAATAAATACCACAATAGTAGTTGATAAATCAGGTTCTTTCAGTATTAAAAAACATGGTATAGCAGCAACTGCAGCAAATACAATCAAGAAAGAAATCCTGTCAACATCCTCCTGATGTTTTCCCAAAAATGAAGCAATAAACAATATCATTCCTATTTTTACAATTTCAGAAGGTTGTAGCTGTCCAATAATCGGTACTTTAATCCATCTTATTGCTCCGGCACCTTCAGGTGAATATCCAAAAACCAGCACCGCCAGCAACAAAATGATACATATTCCGTATACAACCCACATTAGCTCCATTATCTTTCTATAATGTATAAAGGAGATAAAGACTACAAGCACAAGCCCTAGTACAATACCAAATATCTGCTTGGCAACCATCCCTCTGTCACCGTCAGTGGCACTGGAAATCACCAATACTCCCATAACATTTAAGACTAAAATATAAAATAAAAGCCTAAATGGATAATATTTAACTTTATAACCGTCTAACATCCTCTACTCCCAAATTCTACACGAATTTAGCAAAAAAATCCAGTGTTTTTTGAAAATTAATATCTTAATTAATAAAATCAGTCTCCAATTCTGACATCACTTACATCAAGTGCACTATTATTCAATATATAATCTAAACTAATTTGATTATAATAGTATTTGTATATATTCTTAGCAATAACTGCAGCATTTGTAGATGAGTAACCATAAGGAATATTTACTGTAACTGCAATTTCAGGGTTTTCATATGGTGCAAATGATATGAAAAAAGCATGGTTTCCTCTGGTTTTTGATTCCTGTGCAGTACCTGTCTTACCAGCAATATTTATAGTTAGGTCTGTAAATATCTTTCTGGCAGAGCCATCTTTTATAACTCTATTCATACCTTCTTTAACATTGGCCCAAGTTTCAGGACTTATATCCACATGTGTATTTGATTCAGGAGTATAATCCTTCACAACATTTCCATATTGATCACACACTTTATCTAAAAGACTAAGCTCAAAAACTGTTCCCTGATTTGCAATAGTTGCCACATATCTTGAAAGCTGGATATTTGCAAATGAGTGATTGCCCTGTCCAATAGCTGATTGTTCAGGGTTTATATCTGAAATCTGTGGATCATTCTCCACTATCTCAACTCCCGACTTGTGATCAAGACCAAACATTGAAGCATATTTTCTAAGCCTGTCTATACCAAGTTCAGAAGAATATTCTCCATTTTGATCAGTAGCAAGCCTATGCCCTGTTTCAGCAAAATATACATTACATGAATCCTGTATAGCTTTTACTACTGTTTCAGCACCATGGCTTCCCGGGTAAATCCAACACTTTATTTGCCGGATTAATAGTGTCATATATACCTGTACATACTATTGCATCTGATGTATTGATAACATTCTCTTCCAATCCTGCAATAGCTGTAATAGGCTTAAATGTAGAACCTGGTGCCTTCTTTGTCTGGGTAGCATTATTGTATAATGGCAAGCTCTGGTCTTCCAATAATCTATTAAAATAAGCTACATCCATAGAATTTGCAAGTCTATTATTGTCATAGCCCGGATATGATACCAACGCCCTTACTTCGCCTGTATTTACATCTGTAACTACCGCTCCTGCAGAACAAGGGTCAAGTGCCAGCTGTGCCGGTGTTATTTCTATCTTTGATACTTTATCGATAAAAAATGGGAAAGCATATCCCTCATTTCCGGCAGCAAGTTGTGCATATGCTGCTTCATCCATCTCTAAAATACCTTGATCAAATAGCGCCAAACAAAGTTCTCTTCCTGTAACAACATTATTTCTTATCAAATATTTATAAATAAGCTTATCAAAATCAGGATCATCCCTTAACATATTCAATATGTATTCCACCAGTTTGCTATATATATCCTCTGCACTGGAATAGTTTGTATCATTAAAGAATATAGTTGTATCAATATATCCACTTGATATTCCAATAAATAGATAGTCTCTAAGAGAGAGGTAGTTTCATTCTTCCACGCCTGATATACCTCTGATTTTGTATCTATACTGTCCTTTTTTATTATATTCTTTTTTGTAAGTGCAGTATTAATATAATTCAGATATGCCTTGGTGTCCTCAGGCAAATCTACCATAACTGTAGGAGCACCTGATGTGAGTTCGTTATTTATCGATAAAAGTATACTTTCTTTTTGAGCATTAACCTTTGCATTCAATCCTTGCTCAGTAGCTGATGCACCTTCCTTACCAAAATGTGTTGTATCCAGTACATTATTTCCAATAAGCTGATAATAAGCATCTTTTACAGGTATAAGTCTATGAGTCGAATCCGTATTCTCTGTATTTGGATTGTCTTCATTTACAATCTTACTTGCAAGGACTCCTGCCAGCTGTTGCTCGATCAAATGGTATGTAGCTATTTGCAAGTTCTTATCTATAGTTAGATAAACATCATTACCGGCACCCGACTCCACTTCACTTATAGTCTGTATTATTCTTCCTACATTATCTACGATCATAGTCTTAGATCCCTTAGATCCTTGCAATGTAGTCTCCATACTTTCTTCAATACCGGTTCTTCCTACAATATCATTCAATGTATAATCAGGCCTTTCCTTTAAAGTTCCTCCAGCTTCTCATCCGGAACCTTACCGGTATATCCTATGATATCTGAGAAATAAACTGCATCATTATAAACTCTCAATGTGTCATTTTCTACATCCACACCAATAAGTGATGCTGAATTTTCCATTATATCAATCTTTGCCTCTTCAGATATATTGGTTGCTATTATAGTAGGTTCAAATCTTCTATACAATTTTTTACCCATCTCATATCTTACATTTATCAGATCTATCTTATCCTGACCTGATAAATCATAGGTATTTCCATCAATATCTGTCAGTTTATCCAGTCCATAGGTCTTAAGTTTTTTTTCAACCATCTCCTGTGCACTGATATTGGAAGGATACTTACCTGCCTTATCATCCAACTCATCTGTTGATTTTAAACCATACATATCGGCAATAAATCTGAGTCTAGATGTATCTGTTTTGGTAGTGTAATAAAAATCTCCATTATCATCTACTCCCACCAAAAAATCACCGTCTATTTTTTCATTATGTTTTCTTAGAATCTGTATAAGACGGTAGTACATATTGTTTTTATCATTTACTTTTTTATAGTATCCACCATCTGTGATAGTCACTGTATAAGAAAGCTTATTATAAGCCAATAAATTACCGTTTCTATCATAGATATTACCTCTGGCACCTGTAGTAGCTACTGTTTTCTTTATCTTTTGTACATACTTCTCCTGTGCTTCTTCACCATTTACTATTTGCATGTTGAATAGCTTTGATCCCAGGATAAATACCATAAAAAAATATATTACACCAAGTATAAATAGTCTGGAGGATTTTATCTTTTCAAAAAAGTCCCCTAGAAAATCTTTAAAATCCCTTATCACTAATCCATTCCTCTACTGTCTAATACTCTAAGTTTCTTATTATACCAAAGCAAAAAAACCTATATAATAATAATGTAAATATAAGAGTAATTATTACCTCAGGTATTACAATATTTTTTTAGATAAAATAAGAATTCATATTTTTCTCTAATAAAAAAATCTAAAAAAATATAAATAAACAAATTATACATAACTTCACTTATCGTACATACTATAAATGGTAGCACTATGTACTCCTCATAGAAGTATGCTGTCAACTTACCATTCAAATATCCTATCCATAAGAATAGCAGTGTAAAGAAGCCAAACGGACCTGCAAAATATAAATCCATCAGTACTCCACATATTATTCCATATAGCATACCCTCTTCTACCCCAAGACTAAAGCCATATGTGAATGTAAGTATTATAAGAAGATTTGGTGATGCATATAAAAAAGGTATGAATGGAAAAATGCATATTTGAAGTGCAAATGCAAATATAATAAAAGCTATATTCACTATTATTCTTCTCATTTAATCGCTCACTTCCTTTAGCTTGGTTATTACTAATACCTCTGATATAGTATCAAAATTCACTATAGGTATGATATATCCGCTCTTTGTAAGTCTTGAAGAATCATCCTTTAAATCTCTGGCATAGCCTATCAAGATATTCGGCAAATACTTTGTAGAAACATTTGATGTAACTATCATATCACCCTCTGAAATATCCGCATCAGACTTTACATCCTTTAAAATAAGTCTTCCATCATTATATAATTCAAGATTACCATCAACTCTACAAAGAGAACCTGTTCTAAGTGACATGGCACTTACTCTGGAAATATCATCTATAATAGAACGAACGTTTGCATAATTTTTGCCAACATCAGTCACTATTCCTATTAGTCCACCATATCCTATAACATTCATATCTACAGCTATACCATCTTCACTGCCTTTGTCTATTGTAAATGTCGAAAACCATTTCGTACTGTCCTTTGCCACTACTCTGGCTCCTACCTTCTCATAGTCTGAATAACTTTCATCAAGTTTATATAGTTCTCTAAGTCTTGCAAGTTCTCCATTGTCTGCCATAAGTTTTGTGTTTTCCTGTGTAAGCTCATCTATTTTTTTATTTAGCTCAATGTTCTCACTTATTGCACTATGTATTTTTCTTTGTTCTTCTATACCATTATATATTGCCCTGCCGGCCGTATTTACCCCTGATTGTACCGGTAATAAAACGATTCCCACTGCCTGCCGCAAAGGCGAGATAATAGAATCATTAAATGAAGTTATTCCAATAAGAATGATACTAATTATACTTAAATTATCAGTACAAGTCGGTTTCTAGATTCCATCAAATAATCCCCTGTTCCTTAAAGCTGTAATAGCAATTATCACCTATGACTATATGGTCAACAAGCATTATTCCTATACTATCTAACGCTTTATTAATATCCTTTGTTATATCTATATCTGCTTTACTTGGTGACGGATCACCACTTGGATGATTGTGCAGCAAAATAACGTTTACCGCTAAATGCTTTAAACTTTCTATTAAAATCTCTCTAACAGAAACCAAAGATGCATTAACTGTTCCAACAGAAATTACCATATCTGAAATAGGTCTCTGCCTTGTGTCAAGGAATATAATTCTAAGTTCCTCAACTTCCAAGTGTCTAATACTCTCCTTATAGTAATTTGCAACCACGTCAGGTGAAGAAAAAGAAATTCTGTTTCTTGTATTTTTTCTCTCCCAAGCTCTTTTGCAAAATTCTCCAAGTGCAAGTATCTGTACAGCTTTTACCCTACCCACTCCCTTGATTGCCATCAATTTGTCGATATTATGGTGAAAAATACTATGTATTCCAAAGCCTTCACCATTACCCTCCAGAATATTGTATGCAAGATTTACTACATTGACATCCTTTGTGCCGGTTCTAAGAAGCACTGCCAAAAGTTCCACATCTGTAAGCGATTCCACTCCATACTCCAGCGCTCTGTCATATGGTCTTTGTTCAATTGGTAATTCCTTTATTTTTCCCATAAATCCCTTTCCACTCTCCAAGCATGAAAGGCATTTTTATTTTATCACAAAATATAAAAGTAATTAATTAATATTTTGTAAAGCTTACAAAATATTGCACTTAAACTAATTTAGTATAGGCTTTTAATTTTACAATCCATGTAGCGTTTAGTGCAATAGTCCTACATCATATATCTTCTGTAGTGACAGCATTATTCCAAGTTTTGCGTGGTACCATGTAAGGCCTCCCTGGAAAAATACTGAATATGGCTCTTTCATTGGTCCATCTGCACTAAGCTCTATTGAAGAACCACCCACAAAAGCTCCGGCTGCCATTATCACATCACTGTCATAACCCGGCATTGCCCAAGGTTCAGGCTTTACATATGAATCTACAGGAGCTGCCGCCTGTATGCCTTCACAGAAAGCACATAAGGCCTTCGGATCTCTTAAAGTTATTTCCTGAATAATATCAAATCTTGGCTCAGTAGCATTTGGATGGCAATCAAATCCAAGACTCTCATAAAGATTTGCCGCAAATATAGCACCCTTTAATGCCCCCGCAACTACAGTAGGAGAAAGGAAAAAACCTTGAAACATGCTTGTATTCATTCCAAGACTTGCTCCTATTTCTTTGCCAAGTCCCGGTGCCGAAAGCCTGAACGAAGCATTGTCCACACATTCCTTAGTTCCAACAATATATCCACCTATAGGAGCCAGTCCGCCTCCCGGATTTTTTATAAGAGAACCTACTATCATATCAGCACCTACTTCAATGGGCTCTATTCTCTCTACAAACTCACCATAGCAGTTATCCACCATACATATGATATTAGAATCTATTGATTTTACAAACTTTATAAGTTCACCTATCTGCTCCACAGATAATGTTTTTCTTGTAGCATAACCCTTTGATCTTTGTATTGTAACAAGCTTTGTTTTTTTATTTATAGCTTTTCTTATTCCTTCAAAGTCAAAAGAACCGTCTGAAAGTAAGTCAACCTGTGAATACTTAACACCATACTCTTTTAAAGATCCTCTTGAATCTCTTATACCGATAACCTCTTCCAAAGTATCATAAGGCTTTCCTACAGGTGATAAAAGTTCATCACCTGGTCTTAAATTCCCTGAAAGTGCTATATGAAGTGCATGTGTACCGCTTACCAATTGCGGTCTTACAAGTGCGGCCTCAGCTTTAAACGCTGTAGCATATACATCTTCCAATACATCTCTTCCCAAATCATTGTACCCATATCCGGTAGTAGCAGCAAAATGTATATCGCTTACCTTATGTTTTTGCATTGCTGCAAGTACTTTCATCTGATTAAACTCAGCATTCTTATCTATCTCAAGAAATCTTTCCTCCAAAGAGTCTAATACTTTTTCAGACAATTCTATAACTTTTTTTGAAATACCAAATTCCTCATAAATATTATTTAAATCACTCATTATCTATTCTTTCCGTATTAATCTTCTCACTCATATAATCAACTATTTTTTCATTGCTCTCAAATGAGAAAGGATCCACATAAATTACATCCTTTTCTCTCTTAAACCAAGTCACCTGCCTTTTTGCCATATGCCTTGTATTTTGCTTGATATTCTCTATAGCAGTTTCCAGAGAAACCTCCCCGTCCAGATACTCAATTATCTCTTTATACCCTATGCCCTGCATGGAAATATTTGCCATTGACAGTCCCATTTCTCTAAGCTTTTTAACTTCATCAACAAGTCCGTTTTCCACCATAATATCTACTCTTTTATTTATTCTTTCATACAGAATATCTCTTGCAGGATTTAGTACAAAGAATCTGTAATCATATGGCGATTTTTTCTTTCTTTGAACTTCATTATGTGATGAGATAGGCTCATTATTTATCAAAAAGTACTCTATGGCACGAATTATTCTCTTCTTGTTATTTTTATGTATGGTTTGTGCTGAAACACTGTCAATTTTTTTTAGTTTCTCATACATAAAATCCGCACCGAATGTATCATATTCTTCTTCAAGCTTTTTTCTTACAGAACTGTTATCATCCTCATTATTAAAATCAATATCATAAATAATAGATTGTATATAGAAACCTGTTCCTCCAACCAATATAGGTATATGTCCATTCTTTACTATTTCCTCTATAGAACATTTTACCATGTTTTGAAACTTTACGATATTGAAATCTTCCTTTGGATCTAGCACATCTATTAAATGATGTTTTACACCCTGCATCTCTTCTACTGATATTTTTGCAGTTCCAACATCCATATTTTTATATACTTGCATGGAGTCCGCGCTTATTATCTCTCCCCCAAGCCTTTTAGCCAACTCAATAGATACTGAGGTTTTACCTGATGCAGTGGGTCCTGCAAGTATGATCAATTTATTCTTTGTCATACTATCCTTTTAAACTTCTTTTCAATTTCCTGCTTACTCATTTTTATTATAGTTGGTCTACCATGTGGGCAATTATAAGGATTATCCAGTGACAGCAATTCATCAAAAAGATCATTTGCCTCAACAAGAGAGATTCTCATATTTCCCTTTATAGCCGCCTTGCAAGCCATAGATGCCGTCTTTGCCAAAATAAGCTCTGACGGGGATATAATATCATAATCTGTGCTGTCTGCAAGCATTTCATTAAAAAGCTCAGCCTTTGGTATTGAAGGAAATATTAGGAATCGAATTTATCTTATATTCTTTTCCTCCAAACTCCTCTATATCAAATCCTGCAGCCTTAAACTCGTCCATATGCTTAATTAAAACATCCTGCTCCAAATCAGTCAAAGTAACTATAATAGGAGGATTTATCATCTGTGCAGATATCTTATTATCCTTACTTTCCTTTAAAAGTCTCTCATACATCACCTTTTCATGTGCCGCATGCTGGTCAATTATATACATCTCATTTTCCAGCTGAACTATCCAGTAAGTATCAAAAACTTGTCCGATTACCTTTATGTACTTTTTTGCTTCGGTATCAAAAAATGAAATCTGTGATGCCTTATTTTTTTGACCTACGAGATCTTCTTCAATATCTATATTATTAACAGCATTTGAATTATCCAAAAATTTCTGTTCCCGGTCCATTGCAGGAGTTTTTTCGCCATCTACCAAGCTTGCAATATTATTATTTAAACTGTACAAAGCATTAGAACACTTATAATATTTTGATTCATCAGATGAATCTCTTGAAATATCATCCTTTAAAAGTGCATAATCATTTTGTGGATTGTAATTACTCTCCTTTGGAATAGTCCACTGTATTTCATCACTTGAAGTATCTGTAGGCTTTTGTAACTCAATATCCCTTCTTCTGTTTTCAAAAGGCTCAGGTGTATTTGTAAACACCTTCTTTTCATTGGCAGAGGTTTTACCCACAGACACCTCTCTTATACTGCTCTGTAATTTAAAAATCTCCTCCACAGCCTCTTTTGTACAATTGTAGATATGATTTCCGTCAGAGAATCTTACTTCCATTTTTCTTGGATGGACATTTACATCCACACCCTCCAAATCAAAGCTTAGTGCGCAGAAAGGATACTGATGTTGCATAAGCCTGTCACCAAAACCGTCTTCAATAGCCTTTGATATAATATTATCCTTTATATATCTTCCGTTTACAAAAATATTTTCAAGGCTTCTGGTACTTCTTGTAACTTCAGGTCTTGCAATAACACCTTTTATTTTTACTCCATCTTTTTCGTAATCAACCGCACATAATGCCTTGGAAATCTCCTTTCCATAGAGCTGATATATAATATCCTTCAGATTTCCGTTTCCATTTGTCTGTAGTTTCACCTGATTATTTGATATAAACTTAAAGGCAATGTCTGTATTTGACATAGCCATCTTTTCTACAAGCTCACTTATATGTGCTCCTTCCGTAGATGAGGTTTTCAAGAATTTTCTTCTGGCAGGAGTATTATAAAAAATATCTCTGATAATTATACTGGTGCCATCCGGTGCTCCGATTTCCTCAAATTCAACCTCAACACCACCTTCCATATAGTAGCGAACACCTGTAAGCTCATCTCTTGTCTTTGTGATTATCTCACATCTTGAAACCGCAGCAATACTTGAAAGTGCTTCACCACGAAATCCCAGACTCTTTATAGAGATAAGATCTTTATCACTGACTATTTTTGAGGTGGCATGCCTTAAAAAGGCCGTTTTTACTTCTTTTGAATCAATTCCACAGCCATTATCCGTTATTCTTATCAGGTCAATTCCACCATTTTTTATCTCTACTGTAATGGAAGAACTTCCCGCATCTATTGAGTTTTCCAAAAGTTCCTTTACTATTGATGCAGGTCTCTCAACTACCTCACCTGCCGCAATCTTATCAATAGTCTCCTTATCCAGTATGTTAATCATATACTTATATCCTGTTCTTTATCTTATTCTGCAAAGCATACAATGTGTTCAAGGCATCCATAGGAGTCATTGAAGTAATATCAATTTCTGAAATTTCCTTAATAATCGTATCATTATTTATCGCATCAAATAGTGAAAGCTGTCCCGCCTCCACTTCACTCATCTTCTTTACAGGTTTTCTCTTTGAAACCGCCGGTGTGGCTTCTGCAATCTCTCTGGCTCTGGTCGCAATATCAGCGCTTGAAAGCTCCTCTATAAGCTCCTTTGCTCTGTTTGTTACACTGTCAGGCACTCCGGCAAGTTTTGCTACCTGTATACCATAGCTCTTATCAGCACCACCTGTGATTATCTTTCTAAGAAATACTATATTATCACCGTTTTCCTTTACTGAAATACAGTAATTATTTACACCCGGAAGTGTACCCTCAAGTTCTGAAAGCTCATGATAATGTGTTGCAAAAAGAGTTTTTGCACCTATCAGCTTTATATTTGAAATATGCTCTACCACTGCCCAGGCAATAGCAAGACCGTCAAAAGTAGATGTACCTCTTCCTATCTCATCTAAAATAACCAAAGAATTTCTTGTAGCATTTCTAAGAATATTTGCAACCTCAGTCATTTCCACCATAAAGGTTGACTGACCGCTTGCAAGGTCATCCGAAGCACCCACTCTGGTAAAAATTCTGTCACAAACGCAAAGGTTTGCCTGTTTTGCCGGTACAAAACTTCCTATTTGAGCCATCATACAAATAAGAGCTGTCTGTCTCATATAAGTTGATTTACCCGCCATATTCGGTCCGGTAATAATAGACATTCTTTCTTATTCTGATCAAGATATGTATCATTTGCAATAAACGAATCATCATTTAGCATTGTCTCAACTACCGGATGCCTGCCATCCCTTATGTCAATAATGCCTGTAGTATTTATTTCAGGTTTTACATAGTTATTGTTATAAGCCACTGTGGCCAATGAACATATGGCATCTATATAAGCAACCGCCTTGGCACTTGATTGTATTCTATTTACATTCTTTGCAATCTCATCTCTGATTTCAACAAAGACTTCATACTCCAAGCTATTTAGCTTATCCTCAGCCCCAAGTATTATATTTTCCAAATCTTTAAGCTTATCTGTGGTATATCTTTCTGCATTGGTAAGAGTCTGCTTTCTTATAAAATAATCCGGCACCATATCTTTGAACGAATTGGTCACCTCAAAATAATATCCGAATACCTTGTTAAACTTCACCTTCAAATTTTTTATTCCGGTTTTTTCTTTTTCTTCAGATTCCAAAGAAGCCAGCCAATTCTTACCCTCGGTTTTTGCCTGCCTAAGCTTATCTATCTCACTATTATATCCGGTATTTATAATATTGCCTTCTTTTAGTGAAAGTGGACTGTCCTCATTTATAGCCCTATCTATTATATCGATTATGTCTTCAAGCCTGTCGAGATTATCATTTGTCTTTTTGATCTCTTCAGACTCGAAAGTTTTTAAAACCTCTTTTATCGGACTTATCATCTTCATAGAAGCAGATAGTGATAGAAGATCTCTGGTATTGGCATTCTTTGTTACAACTCTTGACATCAGTCTTTCCAAATCATAAATCGGATTTAAATATTCTCTAAGCTCTTCCCTGTCAATATATCTGTCAAAGAGTTCCGCCACGGCTTCCTGCCTGTTTATTATTCTTTCTTTATTTACAAGCGGCTGCTCCAAAAAGCCTCTTAACATTCTGGCACCCATAGCTGTATTTGTCTTATCAAGTACACCCAAAAGTGAGCCGTTTTTCTTTTTCTCTCTCATAGTTTCCACCAACTCAAGATTTCTTCTTGAGCTTGTATCCACTATCATATAATCCCCATTTTTATATGCACTTATTCCAACTATCTGTGCACAGGAGCTCTTTTGCATCTCATAGAGATATCTGAGCATTGCTCCTGATGAGATGGTCGCATCCAAAAACTCTGAAAGTCCCAATGCTTCAATACTTGAAACCGCAAAATGCCTTTTTAATATATCTATACTGTTTTTCTCACTGAAATATGTATTATCAAGTGATGTTATTGTAATATTATATTTTTTCTTTAGTTCCTCAAGTGAAATACCGCTGATCTCAAATGCATGATTGCATATGATTTCTGTGGGTTGGTATTTTTGTATCTCATCAAAGAGTTCTCTTATAGAAACCAGCTCTGTAACAAAGAAATCACCGGTTGAAATATCACATATTGCCAGTCCAAATCTCTCATCAATGTAGAATATAGAAATAATATAATTATTTTTATCATCAGCTAATACTCCGGTACTTGTGATAGTACCAGGAGTAACAATTCTAACAACTTCCCTTTTTACAAGTCCCTTTGCAAGCTTAGGATCTTCCATCTGCTCCGCAATAGCAACCTTATGACCGTTTTGTACAAGTCTGTTTATATAAGTTTCAGCAGCATGATATGGCACACCACACATAGGTGCTCTCTCTTCAAGTCCACAATCCTTACCTGTAAGGGTAAGTTCAAGCTCCCTTGCCACCTCTGTAGCATCCTCAAAAAACATTTCATAAAAATCGCCCAGACGATAAAAAAGTATACAATCCGGATACTCTTTCTTAGTCTCCAGATATTTTGACATCATAGGAGATAGTGCCATTTATGCCTCACTTGTCTTTATATGTCCCATATAGTAGAATCCCTTTGCTTCATCCAAGATAACATCCACTATTTCACCTATAAGTCTTTCTTGACCTTTGAAATGTACTGTTAAGTTATTCTCAAGCTTTCCGCTAAGATAACCCTCCAGATGATCATTCTTGCCCTCTACCAAAACAGGCATACATTTTCCTTCATTTTTCTTTGTATTTTCCGCCGCAATATCCTGTACGGTTTTTAAAAGTCTGTCAAATCTGTCCTTGATAACCTTAGGATCTATCTGATCCTCCATCTTTGCAGCAGGTGTTCCTGAACGCTTTGAATAAATAAATGTAAATGCAGAGTCATATCTAACCTCTTTTACCACATCTAAAGTATCAAGGAAATCTTCCTCAGTTTCTCCAGGGAATCCCACTATAATATCTGTTGTAAGTGAAATATCCGGAATAGCCGCCTTTATTCTTCTTACCAAGTCAAGATAACCCTCTTTAGTATATACTCGATTCATTTTTTTAAGAATATCGGAGCTTCCCGACTGCAGCGGCAGATGTAAATGTTTGCAAATCTTTTTATTATTCTTCATCACCTCTATGACTTCATCTGAAAGATCCTTAGGATGAGGTGTCATAAATCTTAGTCGCTCCAAACCGTCTATCTGTGCAATTCTATCTAATAATGTCGCAAAGCTTATCTCTTCTTCCAGTCCTCTGCCATATGAGTTTACATTTTGTCCAAGAAGCATGATTTCCTTTACACCATCAGCTACAAGGCTCTTGATCTCATCTATTATCTCCTCAGGCTTTCTTGATCTTTCTCTGCCTCTTACATATGGCACTATGCAATAACTGCAAAAGTTATTACAACCAAATGTGATATTTACACCTGATTTAAAGGCAAACTCTCTCTTATTCGGAAGCTTCTCCACAATCATCTCAGCGCTTTCCATAACATTTACAACCTGCTTTTTAGTTGTAAGATGCTCAAAAAGTATCTCTGCAAGTTTATATATATTGTGTGTTCCAAAAACAAGATCTACATGTCTGTAAGATTTTTTGATCTTTTCAACCTCTTCCGCTTCCTGCATCATACATCCGCAAATACCGATTATCATATCAGGATTTTTTTCCTTGCTTTTTTTGAGCTGTCCCACTCTACCATAGAGTCTGTCATTTGCATTCTCTCTTACAGTACATGTATTAAAAAGTACAAGGTCTGCATCCTCCTCATTCTCAGCTTCCATATACCCGATTCCTGTAAGTATTCCTGAAAGCTTCTCCGAATCTCTCGCATTCATCTGACAACCGAAGGTCACCACCTTATAAGTTGGATATACTCCCCTATCCATTGCCTTTGCATGTATTATATCATTGACCTCAGACATGAAATATTCCTGTCTTAACGGTTCTTCATTAGGTATTAAATTCTCCATAATCCTCTTTCTAATATCTTTGAGTTAGAATAAGTCACACAATCTCCCGATAACTTATCCAACTTTTGCCATAAATATATGATCCATTGCAATATCATATTCATTTACTTCAAAATCAATATTCATCTGAAAATCATAAACCAAGCCATACAATGTATTATCTCTATGTTTTCCAAAATATTTATCATAAAATCCGCCGCCAAAGCCAAGCCTTCTCTTATCTTTATCAACTCCTATAAGAGGAACCATTACATGAGCATTTTTTGCAATGATCTCTTCACTACAAAGTCTTGGTTCCATTATACCGAACTTCGACTTTTCCAGATTATCAAGTGAGTCCACCTTGAAAAATCTCATTTCCTTACCGCATACTCTTGGAAGTCCCAATATAATATCAATATTAAACTCATTCTTATAATATCCGGCAAGTATCTTTTCATATAAAGGTCTTAGATCTATCTCATTTCCAAGCGGCATAAACCCTAAAAGTACAATACTTTTATTTTGTTTTATTAAAGCATCTATTTCTTTTATTATACTCTCACTTGCAGATAAAACCTCATCTCTTGAGAGTGAATTTCTCTTTTCCAATAAGTGCTTTCTAAGCTCAGCCTTATCCATTCTTCTTTCCAAACTTCTCCCCAAGGTCTGTTATACTACCGTCAGCCTCTTGTATTGAAATATTATTAAGGTTTGCTCTTAAGCTTTCTCTTATTGATTCAATATACTCTTTTCTAAGTGCCGCCTGCTCTATCTTTTCTTCCTCTGTAAGTCCTACACTCTTTTGCTTATTAGCCAATGTATTTATTCTATCTATTTTTGTACTATCCATTTTTCACCTACTCTTCCAAACAATTTAACCAGTCAAAATCCTTATTGCTCTTGGCCGGAAAATAGGTTCCTATCTCCTCACCATTTGCAATATTTTCTATTATACTCATATCCTCTGCACTTGCAATTATCAGATCACAGCCTGAATTAGTTGCAATCTGTGCCGCCAAAAGCTTTGTATACATTCCACCGGTACCAAGTCCGGACTTTGATGTAGCTTTTCCCATATCCATATATTTATCCACATCTTCTACAAAACTTATAAACTCTGCATTCTTATTTGTATTCGGATCATCAGTATAAAGTCCGTCAATATCCGATAAAAGTATAAGAAGATCCGCCTCCACAAGTGCACTTACAAGCGCCGACAATCTGTCATTATCACCAAATTGAATCTCATAGGTAGATATGGTATCATTTTCATTTACTATAGGCACTGCACCATATGCCAAAAGCTGTGTAAAAGTAGCCTTTGCATTTTCACGGTAAATCTCATTGGTTATAGTTGATTTTGTCATCAGAATCTGTGCTATTCTAAGATTATATTCAGAAAAAAGCTTTCTGTACTCCATAATAAGTCTGGCCTGTCCTACTGCTGCAAGAGCCTGCTTTTGTGACAGTGTAGAAGGTTTTTCATTTATTCCAAGAGAATGTCTTCCTGTTGCAATAGCACCTGATGAAACCAATACAACTTCCTTTCCTGCTCCTCTAAGATCTGCTATCTGTCTTATCAGTTTTTCTATTTTTGAAAGGTGAAGCTCACCCGTTTCAGCGTGAGTGATACTTGAAGAACCGATTTTTATTACAATTCTTTTGGCATCTTTTACCTTTTGTCTTATATCCATACTACTCCTTATACTTTTCAATAATCCTTTCGGCAACCTTTAATCCGTCCATCGCAGCACTCATTATACCGCCAGCATATCCTGCACCCTCACCACATGGATATATGCCGGAAATATTCGCTTGTAAAGACTCATCTCTGCTTATTCTTATAGGTGATGAAGTTCTGGACTCTATAGCCGCTACATAGGCATCTTCATTTATAAATCCTTTTATCTTACGATTAAAGTCTAAAAATGCCTCTTTCATACTCTCATATATTTCTTTTGGAAAGAGCTTGTCCACTCTGGCAAGAGTAGTACTTCCCTTTGTCTTCAGATTTGTATTGTCAAATCCGCTACTTTCTCTTCCTTCAAGGAAATCAACCAGTCTTTGTACAGGCACTCTTCCCTTACCCATGTTAAAGGTCTCTTCTTCGAGTCTTCTTTGAAACTCTATACCTTTTAGCGGATCTTTAGAATCGGAGTATTTATCAAAATCTTCTTCAGATACACTTACAATAATAGCGGAATTTGCCTCTCCCGAATCTCTTTTATGATAGCTCATACCGTTTATCGCAATTTTATCATCTTCTGTAGAAGCATTTACTATAAATCCACCCGGACACATACAAAATGAATACACACCCCTGTCAAAGCTTGACTTAAATGTAAGTTTATAAGGTGCAGGCGATAAAAACTTTGCTTCTTTATTGCCATACTGTGAGACATCTATCAAATGCTGTGAATGAGAAACTCTTATACCAAGTGCAAAGGACTTTGGCTCCATATAAACTCCCATTTCCTTTAAAGCTTTAAAGGTATCTCTGGCACTATGTCCAAGTGCGAGTATTATATTTTCACATTCTATTATTTCATGTACACAGTCTCTTTTGTTTACTACTTCTATCTTCTTTTTATTATCTTTTATATTTTCTATTTTTATAAACTTGGTATCAAATCTTACCTCACCGCCAAGCTCCTTTATTTCTTCTCTTATCTTTCTTACTATGCCTGTTAAAAGGTCTGTACCTATATGCGGCTTATTATCATACAAAATTTCCTTTGGTGCTCCATATTCCACCAAGGTCTTTAGTACAAATTTGTTTCTACCGAAAGTATCTTTTACCAAAGTATTTAACTTTCCGTCTGAGAATGTACCTGCTCCTCCTTCTCCAAAAGAAACATTGGACTCGGTGTCAAGCTTTCCTTCACTCCAGAATTTATTTACGCTCAAGGTTCTGTCTTCAACACAGCCACCTCTCTCTATTACTATAGGCTTTAAGCCATATCTTGCAAGTAAAAGTGCAGCAAATATACCGGCAGGACCAAATCCCACTACCACAGGTCTTTTACTCTCTTCCAAAATTTCAAGCTTTCCGGCATCTTCATAAGCATAAACTACCGACTTTGCAATGCTCAAAGCTTTATTTTTCTTTAAATATTTAGCCTCATTTAAAAGGCTGACATCTATGGAATAAGAATATGAGATCTCAGGCTTTTTTCTGGCATCTATTGATCTTTTCCTTATTTCATATTCTTCTATCTCATCTATATTACAGCCAATAGTCTTGGCAAGTTTTTTCTTTAAATCATTTTCATCATGATGTACATTCAGCTGCAAAGAATTTATATGTAACATTTTATCTTCCTTATCTTGTGACACCGGCTATATATCCGGATGTCCATGCCCACTGCAAATTGTAGCCCCCACAAATTCCGTCAACATCAAGTATTTCACCTGCAAAGTACAAGTTTTTGATATCCCTATACATCAGATTATCATCCACATCATCTAAGTCAATACCACCTGTACAAACTTGAGCCTTGTCAAAATCTCCGGTACCTTTAACATTAAAATTAATCTCTTTACAAATAGAAATTAATCTTTCAAAACTCTTATTATCACATTTTTTTATTTTCATATCAGCCCTGATATCTGCCAAACCAAGTATTCCAATCCAAAGCTTGGAGTTTATGAGCCCGTTTCCAATATCCTCCATAGTAATAAATGAAGGTATTTTCCTTCTCACATTTAATATATTTTCTATACTCCCAAGATGTGAAAACATATCAAGAGAAACTCCGGCTTCTTCTTTTTTATCAAGAGCAATACTTACATATCTGCTTACTTGAAATGTAGGTATCCCGGATATACCTGTATCACTAAACTGCAATTCTCCAAAGTCACTTGCAACTTCCTCATCCCTAACAGATACCGATATTTTCCCCTTTGCTCTGACGCCTGATGTTATTTTAAAGAAGTTTTTACCATCCAAACTGATACCGCAAAGTGCAGGTAAAACAGGCTTATATTTTATATTAAGCTTTTTTAAAATAGGGAAAAAGGATCCGTCACTTCCAAGCTTTGGTGCGGCTTTTAAACCTGTAGCTATAATAATCTTATCAAAATAAAGTTTTGATTTGCTTTTATCATTTGCATTGCAGATACAAAGCGTAAATACATCCCCATTCTTATATATATCTGTTACATAGGTATTTAAAAGTATATTCACATCATATCTTTCAAGCTCCATTAAAAGTGAATTTCTGATAGAAGCAGCCTGCTCCGAGTTTGGATAAGCATACCCATCTCTTATATACTCTATTACCCCTATACTGTTAAAAAACTTTATAGTATCAAATTGGTTAAATCTCTCTATAAACTTTATTGCCATTTCATTATAGTGATAATTTGAAGGCTCTAATTTTGTATTTGTAAAATTACATTTTCCATTTCCGGTAGAAAGTATCTTCTTTAGAAGCTTATCATTGTGCTCAATGACAGTAACTTCATCCTTTCCCTTACACGCAAATAGAGCAGACATAATACCTGCTGCTCCACCGCCTACAATCCCAACTTTCATTTCAAAAGCCTGACTTTCTGTAAAATATTTACTATTTCCGCCCTTTGGCATCTGCAATATCTCATTCTTTGATATAGTTCTTGTGCCGATCAAAAGTATTGCATAAACAGGTGCTCCAACAAAAATCGGTACCATTGTAAGAATAACATTGCTGCTACTGAATTTAGCAGTGATATCATATACAAAATACACCACTATACCCATTATACCTGCACATATAAAAGGCATAAGAAATGTTCTTATCATCTCTTGCCTGTAATACAAATTCCTTCTTATACTTCTTGCATTCAAAAGACACATAGACAATGCAAATACTATATTTCCAAATACAAGTCCAATCACATTTAACTTAAAAGTAAATAATAATATATACAGTATAATAAAGTGAATTATCAATGATATCAGTGCATTCTTAACCGGCTTATTTATAAGACTTGTTCCTTGTAATATAGCATTTGTAACTGTCGAAACAGAATATAATACTACTACACCTGAACCTATAATCATCAAAAATGATGCCATCATAGCATCCTCTGCTACGTCAAACAATATTCTCATTACAGGTACTGAAATAACTGCCAGTCCTATTGCACAAGGAAAGCTAACAATAGAGGCAAATCTGATTACCATCGAAATCTTTGAATTTACATCAGCTTTTTCACCCTTGCTAAAACTTCTTGAAATAGTTGGAATAAGAGATGAAGACATAGCATTCGCTATGGCTACAGGAACATTTACAAGTACTAAATATCCACCTGTATATATGCCGTAAAGTCTTGAGGTCTCTTCTTCAAGTCCCAGAGCTTTCATACTCTGCCCAAATACCATTCCGTCAAGAACTGAATTTATATTATAAATAGCTGTAGATGCTATCACTGGTATTACTGTAATTATAAGTATTCTGGTAATTGTAGAAAACCTCTCTTTTTTTGATGTTTTATCCTCTTTTATATTCTTTGCTCTTTTATTTGCAGTCATAAAAAAGAACACAATCATTATCAAGAGTGCTATAACTGTACCTGCACCTGTACCTATTGTGCCTCCAGCTGCTCCATATGCAGCCTTAATATTTCCATTTTTAGCCTGTCTTACTGCCATCTCACACAAATAGTAAGCTGCTCCTACAGATACAGCTGCATTTACTATCTGCTCAAAGATCTGAGAAAGTGCAGTCGGCACCATAGTTGAATGCCCTTGAAAATATCCTCGAAGCACTCCAAGATAAGCCATGATCCATATCGTCGGTGCCAAACTTTGAAGCGCATATTTTGCAAGTGGCATCTGATATAAACTACTTGCAAAAAAATCAGCCCCAAAAAACACCACAACAAAACCAATACCACCCACAATGGTAGCATAAATCAATGCAGCTCTCAGTATTTTATTTGCATTTCTATATTCATTTTTTGCAATTCTTACCGAAACCATTTTGCTTACAGCCAAAGGTAATGAATATGAGGACAAAAGAAGAATAATTGCATATAAATTATATGCAGTTGAATAATATCCCATACCTTTACTTCCTATTATTCTAAGAAGCGGTACCCTGTAGGCAAGACCTATAAGTCTAACCAAAATTCCTGCGACAGCCAATATGGCTCCCTGCACCAAAAAATTATTAGACTCTCTCTTTTTTGTTTTTACCGGCATTATCTGCTAATCCCCTCAAGCTCTAAAATTTTTCTTTGTTTTTCTTCCATAATAATTCTATCTTCTTCATTCATATGGTCATACCCCATAAGATGAAGCATTGAATGAACCACCAAAAAAGCCAGCTCTCTAGTTTCACTATGTCCATACTCCTTGGCCTGTTCCACGATGTGTTCTGTAGAAAGTATTATGTCTCCCAAAAGCAACTCTCCAGTTTCAGGGTTAAATGCATCAATATTTTCTTCAATATCATCAAAATGCCCCGAAATAGTAAATTCGTTAAAAGGAAATGACAATACATCTGTAGATTTGTCTATTCCTCTGTACTCACTATTTATACTTCTTATTTCCTCATCATCCACAACAGTCACAGAAACTTCCGCTTCATATGGACAATTCTCAAAATCAAGTGATGCCAATACCATTCTATTAATTATATCTTCATAGGGTATATCCAGCCTCATTTTAGACTCATAGCTTATCTCTATAGTCATATTCCCTCGCCATTATAAAACCAATCTATGTAAATGTTTTTATTTCCTGAATTTTTTCCTATCTTCTCTTGATATATTTTTCTTTTCATACATATCGTAAGCTTCCACTATCTTTTGAACCAATGGATGACGCACCACATCCTTATTTGTAAGCATGCATATTCCTATATCATCTATATTTTTCAAGATTTTAAGTGCACTGTCAAGTCCAGATGTCTGTCCCTGCGGTAAATCTTTTTGACTTTGATCTCCGGTCACTATCACCTTTGAACCAAAACCGATTCTAGTCAAAAACATCTTCATCTGTGCCGGTGTGGTATTCTGTGCCTCATCAAGAATTATATAGGCATTATCAAGAGTTCTACCTCTCATATATGCAAGAGGTGCAACCTCAATCAACCCTTTCTCCTGATTGTGTAAGAAACTGTCAGCTCCCATTATCTGATACAGTGCATCATATAGAGGTCTTAGATAAGGATCAATCTTACTTTGCAAGTCTCCCGGCAAAAATCCCAGCTTTTCTCCGGCTTCTATAGCAGGTCTAGTAAGTATAATTCTATTTACACTTCCTTCTTTAAAAGCCTGTATAGCCATTGCCATCGCAAGATAAGTCTTTCCGGTTCCGGCAGGGCCTACACCAAAAACTATCATTTTCTCTCTTATAAGATCCACATACTGCTTTTGCCCCAAAGTCTTTGGCTTTATCGGCCTACCCAGGATAGTTCTTGCTATCACATCCTGATCTATTTCAAGAATCTTGTCATCCTCTAAGGTAAAAGACAACGAAAGTGCATAGTCTATATTTTGCTCGGTAATTTGATTCCCTCTTTTAGAGAGTTCTATAAGATTATTGAAAACAGATTTAGCCTTGTCCACATACGCCTTAGGTCCAATTATTTTTATACTGCCATCTCTTGCAATCATACTCACCTTCAGCGTTCTCTCTATTTTCTTCAAATATACATCAAACTCACCACAGACATTCCTTTCGTGTTCCATAGGTATATCTATAATATTTTCAATTATACTCAAATTATTCTCCTTAAAATTTTTCTCTTAAAAAGAAAACCCCGGTCAAATGACCGAGGTTGTGAAAAACACGCAATTAATTAAACTTACGCTTTCTAGCTGCTTCAGACTTTTTCTTACGTCTTACGCTTGGCTTCTCGTAATGCTCTCTCTTACGAATTTCTTGTTGAATGCCTGCCTTAGCACAATTTCTTTTAAATCTTCTAAGTGCACTGTCAAGACTCTCGTTTTCTTTCACAATCACGTTTGACATCTAAGATCTAACCTCCCTCCGGTTGTGAAATTCAAAATCTATATCATTATACCATAAAGTACAGATTCGTCAACATCTTTTAAAAGTATTTTGAACGAATTTATAAGCTACTCATCTTTATCGAATTTTAAGCTCAAATTATTTTCGCCGTTTAAAGAATACTTTACAAAAACATACATATCATACCATTTGTCGTTTTCCCATAGTTCATCATCTTTTCCGGCCAGATAAATAGACTCAAAGTTTTCTGCCTCTTCTATTGGTACAAGCCAACCTCCAAGGTCACAAACCTTCAGATTATCTAAAGAACAGTCACGTCCCTCGAAAGTGTCACAAAAAAAGACACTACCAAGTTTCCTTGCCTCTTCTTCGACAATACCAAAAAACCTTTCAAAATCCTCACTTTCATTGCTTCTTAAGCCCTGCATGTGTAATCTCCTGTCTTACTTATTTACTTTCACTACAAAATACTTTTACTATAATAACATAGACAATGGAGAAATGGAATTACATTTGCGTATATTTATGAAGTTTTTTATTGATTTTTTATTCAAATTCTCAACCGGTATAGGACTTTTATAGAATTATCTATGGATAACTACCACACTTTTCTGCTACACAAAATCCGTTGTTTTATTTAAATCATAGTCGCCGTATATGTCTTCATCAGCAAAAACATAGTCGCATATTTTTTTACTTAATCGCCGCACATCTTTTCATTATTTTTATAGTCGTTTTTATTTTGCGACTATGATATTTTCCTGTATCTTTGATTTTTACTTCTTGGTTTACCCGGTACAGTCATCTCCACCATCCCCATTTCTATTGCCGGATTTAAATAATTCTTTCTAAATGTAGGTTTATGATTCATACCCAATCTAAGCATTATTTCATTGGTTGAAAGTATTTCATCACCAAGCACATCTACAAGTCTTTTTGCAAATATATTTTCATTTATACTGTGTTCCTTCTGTGTATTACTTATAGAAGCCTTTGGTTTCATAACGTTATTCAGTTTATCCTCTAATAATTTTTCATCAACTTTAATCTTCCTCAGTATATTCAGTATGATTTCAAGTACAAACTCTACAAATCCATTAATATCTTTCCTTCTGCTAAAACTATACATTAAACCTTTATATTCATGTATTCTTTTATAAATTTCCTCTTCCACTACAAGAAATGAAAAAGTATCTTTCCAATTACATAGTAATAGATCAAGCCAAATCCTTGAAATGAGTCCACTACCCTCAGCAAAAGGCTGAATAATTTCAAGTTCAGAATATACTATTATGCTCTTTATAAGCGGGTGTAATTCTGATGTCTTATACCAATCAAATACATCTCTCATTGCACCCGGCACAAATCTTGCAGGCACCATATCATTTTCAAAACTTCTGCTATTATCACTCTCTATTCTATCCTCTCTAAATTCTGCAGTTTCTGTACTAAATCCAACCAGCAATATCTTATGTACAAAAAGTAAATCACTTATAGAATAAGGATTTAATCTAAACAACATATCATACACATCATATAGATTCTTTACTATTCTCAAATCACTATGATCAAAGCATTCTCCGGTGATAATATCTCTTACCTGTTCAAGTGAAATCTTACTATCTTCTATAGCAAGTGTAAAATATATTCTTTTAATCATATTTTCCTTATAAAACTTCTCACTCACTTTTGGCGAAAAAAGTACTCCTACCCTCCCCACCTCTTCACTTATCTCTGTTAAAAGTTTTATCATTTTATCACTCAAATTAAAAATCGGTCTGTATTCTCTCATATCTCTACACCTCTAGCCTCTATTCTGTAAAGTACCTTACACATAGCTGCATACTCCTTTTCCAGTTAATTTACTCATTTTATCAATATATTATCACTATTATTATCTACAAACTACTTCCACTCTTTACCTTTTTTTATCATTATACAACATTTTGCACTTTTTCTACTAATACTGTCAAATTTCTAAATAATGACTCTGCAACAAATCCAAAAAAATAATCATAAGCAAAAATACTAACTTCGTATAAATTCGTTAGTGCAAACAATTTCCTAAGAAATATTCCGGTAAATATAAGTCCAAAAAAATATTTATAGCTATAATGGTATACTTTCTTTTATCAAGTGGATAACTTATTTTAATTAAAATCATAAACCCAATAACAGACATCACCATAGTTGCAATAGTTCCAATACTCTCCTCTGATATTGTAAACACATTTCCACATATCACTATAGCAAATACTGCAATTACATCTGTCAATCCTCCAGGTAACGCCTTAATTAATACATTTTTCATAAAATGTCCCTTTATTCTATTCTTATTTGGCTCAAGTGCTAAAAGAAACCCAGGAACACCTATGGTAAACATACTTACAAAAGAAATTTGTGCCGGTTCAAGTGGATACGTAAACATAAAAACAGCTGACAGCAATGCTAAAAGTAATGAAAAAATATTTTTAACTAAAAACAAACTGGCTGAACGCTCTATATTGTTAACCACTCTTCTACCCTCATATACCAAATCAGGCATATGTGCAAAGTCTGAATCCAAAAGCACAACTTGAGCAGCCTCACTTCCGGAAGCCATTGCTACACTACAGTCTGCATCCTTCATAGCTAAAATATCATTTACTCCATCACCTGTCATAGCAACTGTATGTCCCTTGGCTTGCAAGGCTTTGACAAGTTTTTGTTTTTGCTTTGGTGTTACACGTCCAAAAACTGTATAATTTGAAACAGCCTTACAAATCTTTTCGTCACTGTCAAGTATACTTGCATCAATATATTTTTCTGCATCTTCAATTCCTGCCCGAATAGCTATCTGTGAAACTGTTTTGGGATTGTCACCTGATATAACTTTTATATTTACGCCTTGAGCTTTAAAATAACTAAATGTTTCTATCGCATTGTCACGAATTGGATTTGCAAAAACAACAAAGCCTATTGGTATTACATTTCTATTAATACCATATTCAATGTCACTACCATCATATCTTGCAAAAAGTAAAACTCTGTTTCCTTTTTCTGTCTGTGATAAAATCTCATTTTCAAAAGTAATAAAATTATCTTTTAAAATAATCTCCGGAGCACCAAGCAAGTAACAGCCATCTTCAAATGTAATACTTCCATATTTGAGCGTGGAGGAAAAAGGTAATACTTTAATGGGGGACTTAAATTCCCCTGCTTTTCCATTCTCATTTACATACTCTTTTAGAGCCTGCATAGTTGTATTATTATCTTTAGAAGCATGGGCATACGAAAACAATATTTCTCTAAACTTCTCTTCACTAATAAGTTCTATTGCATTTTTACATAAGAATAAATCCTCCACCTTCATATCAGGCTTTGTAATAGTTCCCGTTTTGTCCACACAAAGCATATCCACTCTTGCCAGAGTCTCTATACTTTTCATATCATGAAGAAGCACTTTTTTACTTGCAAGCTTCATAGTGCTGATAGCCAATGCAACTGTAGTCAGTAGATATAGTCCCTCAGGTATCATACCAAGCACTGCCGCTACCATAGAAGTTACACTTTTTTTAAAGTATCACCATTTATATAATAACTTTGCCAAAATAAAATTACACCAATAGGAATAATAACAATACCAACAGCCTTTACAATCAAGTTAATATGTCTTATCATCTCAGACTGTTCCTTATTTTTCATTGTTTTTGCTTCAATACTTAGCTTTGAAATATAAGACTCATCTCCCACTCTCTCAAGCCTGGCATAACACTCTCCGGATACTACAAAACTTCCGGACATCAAATTGTTTCCAACATTCTTTTCTACTTCGTCGGATTCACCTGTAAGTAAGGATTCATTGACCTGTATACTTCCACTTATAACTATAGCATCCGCACAAATTTGCTTTCCGGCAGTCAAAATGATTATATCATCCTTTACCAGTTCTTCTGACAATATATTTTTCAATTTACCGTCTCTTAACACATCTGCATGTGGAGCATTAAGTAAATTCATCTTTTCCAGCGTGTTTTTTGCACGCAGCTCCTGCACTATTCCAATAACAGTATTTCCAATAATGATTGGAAGAAATGTAAGATTTCTAAATGATCCTACCAATATCAGTAAGATTGAAACAATCAAAAATATCAAATTAAAATATGTACATACATTTGATAAAACTATCTCCGTTACCATTCTATCCGTACCCGAATAAGATTTATTAACCAATCCTAAGGCTATTTTTTTATCTACCTCCATTTGTGTCAAGCCTGTTATCAGACTGTCGGTATTTTTTTATATTATCCATCTTTTTACCTTTTTAAACATATAAATAAAAAGACATCTAAATCAATGTCTTTTTATTATTGCAATATTATATGAGCCATATAAAAATATGTTCTATCTTCTATCCCCAGGCTCCCATCTGTAATGCCCGACTATTTCATCAGCCTTACCCTTTAAATAATTTTGCTCATATGCTCTTTGATATTTACTTCCATGATGAATAATATATGGGACTCCATTTTTATCTCTTCTATCTGATACTATTCCAATATGCTTTTTAAAAATAACAATATCTCCACCCTGCCACTCTTCTATTTCAGAAAGATCTGTAGTAAGACTTTTTGTATTATTTTTAAAATACACCTGCAGATTTCTTACTCTGCGATAGTCAATATTTTCATCGGGGGATTGTATATCATAATTATCCGGATGCTCGTTTATATCCTCAGACACAAGTCTTTGTAAATCATATCCTGCGCCGAAAAGTGCCGCAGCTACAACATCTGTACAAACACCATAACCGTCATTTGGTGTTCCGCCAATATAGTATCTGCTCTCATACTTCGGCTTTGTCTGTATATATTCCAATGCACTTTCCAATATGTCGCTCTGGTCATCAACACCATCGCCATCCTTGTCGATGCTGCTCTTAATCTGCTCTATCTTATTTTTATAAGCATACCTTGGACGCTTTGTAGATGTTTCTTTATAAGAAAATCTGTTATATATAAGTACTGCTATTGCCGCAAGCACTATACCAGCAGCAATTATTTTAAAAATTCTTTTTTGTTTCATTTTTCCCTATATTTATCATCAATATAAAAAATATATACCACCATCATAGCTATTGTTAAAATCAGTACTCCTATTATTGATAAAAAAATATAAATACTGAACTTTTATCAAATAATATAGGCAATCCCAAAGCAATCAAAAGCACTCCGAATAAAACAAACAGCTTCCCCGTAGCATGATTATATCCCTTTACATCCTTTACCGGAGGCAAATTAACATTTGCCCAAAATCCTGCCTGCTTTTTAGAAAAGAAACAACTGATTCCAATAGCGATTATTAAACATCCCGATATTGACCAAATTATAAAGTTTAATAAATTTTCACTCATATAAAACACCTGCCTAGCTGCCGCTAAATAATATGAACTCTTTCAGAAAATGCTTTTTTTTCTTTCTGTATTACCATACTCTTTGGCTTTCCGAATGGAATAATTGTCCTGGGTGTTTCTTCACAATTGATATTCAATAGTTTTCTGACCTTATCTATATTTCCCTCAAACTTCATCATTCCATCCATCCAAACCCCGGCATATCCCATTGCAGTAATTGCAAGCATAATATTTTCTGTTGAAGCCGCATAATCTTCTATTTCAAACTCCAGATTATAATCTCCCGCATGAATACATTTAGATGTAACAACAATAATAGCCGGTGCGGATTGCGTAGCTTCAGTAGGAAAAATTTCAGCAAGCTTCTTACGAGTCTCTCCATCTTTTACGACATAAAAAGTTGTCGTTTGCAAATTATAACCTGACGGTGCACATATTCCCGCATCTAAAATTATTTTCAAGTCTTCCGGCGAAATAGAAGAACTTTCAAATTCTCCACGATAACTTCCTCGTCTTTTTATCACATCAAAAAATTCCATAATTCCTCCATATTTTTTGTCTGCATATCTGTCTTAAATCCGAACAACTCCTCATTTCCTTTTTTCTTTCTTTTTAACAAATACAGTTCCATAGCAATCATTGTAATAAGGGAAATCAAGTTTAAAAACAACATAAAAATCCAAAACTTCATAATCGCTCCTTAGGTATGGCTAATTACATAATTACTTTATTTACCAAACCTAAAATAACTAATATACAAGCAAAAACTGCTGTAAGTATAGCAAGTACTTTTCCTCTCTTCCAGTATTTATTTGTAACATATACCAGATCGATAATGTCTATTACAGGTATCAATTGCAATAGCACATGTAATGCACATTTTCCAAGACTCATCTCCTTTTGTCTTTTTGTAATCATAGGCGTTTGCGAAACGCCAAAAGCCGTATAAATACGCTTTTTTGTTACTGAATATAAAAATCTCCTCTAGGTTTGTGATATAATTGAGTTGCAAAAAACATAAACCACATCCCTAAAGGAGACATTACTATGATATCACAAAAACAACTCTCTTTGGCAGATATTTTTGAAGATTGTAAAGATATTTTTGAATCTGACAAACCTCAGTTTCTTACTTTGCTCGAAAATCACATTGACCTTGATGAATTTATTTCGATTTCTTTTTACAATCATTATTATGCAGCTACAGGCAGAAATCGCAAATATCCTTTTACTGCTATGCTTTGGGCTTTGATTATTCAACTCCTGTTTTCTATTCCTACAGATTCTCTTTTACTGGTCTTCCTTCATTATTCCAAACATCTTAGAGAATTCTGCGGTTTTACCAAGGTTCCTGATGCCTCTAAAATCACTCGTTTTAAACAAGATTTTTTATTGGACTTACAATCTGTTTTTGATAAGCTTGTTGATATAACTGAACCGATATGTAGGGATATTGATAACAACCTTGCTTCTATGCTTTTATTTGACACTTCAGGTATTGAAGCTTATGTAACCGAAAATAATCCTAAATACGCAAACCGCATTATCAGGCAGCTCAAATTAAGGACAGTTTCTGCATTGCCAAACGGAAAACAACAAATGAAAAAACACTACATTCCGATTTACTGCTGGCCGGTATATCACAGTTATTAACTGCAGTTATTGCTGATAAAATCAACCAACGACAACATATCAGAAGTTTAAAATCTTTAATTGCTTAGGGCTTATCAACTTTATATAAGCACTATGCTTATTAAAGTGCGCCTAAATCTTCCAGTTATCAACTTTTTAGCTTAAAATTTGTGCTTTGCATAAATTTATCCTTGTATGCAATAAGTATTGTGAACGAGCTCAGCGAGTTTCGCAATTACCTATAATTTACTCATTTTATCAATATATTATCACTATTATTATCTACAAACTACTTCCACGTTTTTACCTTTTTATCATTATACAACATTTGCACTTTTTTTCTACTAATACTGTTAAATTTCTAAATAATGACTCTGCAGCAAATCCAAAAAAATAACCATAAGCAAAAATACTAACTTCGTATAAATTCGTTAGTGCAAACAATTTCCTAAGAAATATTCCGGTAAATACAAGTCCAAAAAAATATTTATAGCTATAATGATATACTTTCTTTTATCAAGTGGATAACTTATTTTAATTAAAATCATAAACCCAATAACAGACATCACCATAGTTGCAATAGTTCCAATACTCTCCTCTGATATTGTAAACACATTTCCACATATCACTATAGCAAATACTGCAATTACATCTGTCAATCCTCCAGGTAACGCCTTAATTAATACATTTTTCATAAAATGTCCCTTTATTCTATTCTTATTTGGCTCAAGTGCTAAAAGAAACCCAGGAACACCTATGGTAAACATACTTACAAAAGAAATTTGTGCCGGTTCAAGTGGATACGTAAACATAAAAATAGCTGACAGCAATGCTAAAAGTAATGAAAAAATATTTTTAACTAAAAACAAACTGGCTGAACGCTCTATATTGTTAACCACTCTTCTACCCTCATATACTAAATCAGGCATATGTGCAAAGTCTGAATCCAAAAGCACAACTTGAGCAGCCCAAGTTGCAGCCTCACTTCCGGAAGCCATTGCTACACTACAGTCTGCATCCTTCATAGCTAAAATATCATTTACTCCATCACCTGTCATAGCAACTGTATGTCCCTTGGCTTGCAAGGCTTTGACAAGCTTTTGTTTTTGCTTTGGAGTCACACGACCAAAAACTGTATAATTTGAAGTTGCTTCACAAATCTTTTTATCAGTGTCCAGTATACTTGCATCAATATAGTTTTGTGCATCTTCAATTCCTGCCCGAATAGCTATCTGTGAAACTGTTTTGGGATTGTCACCTGATATAACTTTTATATTTACGCCTTGAGCTTTAAAATAACTAAATGTTTCTATCGCATTGTCACGAATTGGATTTGCAAAAACAACAAAGCCTATTGGTATTACATTTCCATTAATACCATATTCAATGTCACTACCATCATATTTTGCAAAAAGTAAAACTCTGTTTCCTTTTTCTGTCTGTGATAAAATCTCATTCTCCAAAGTATAAAAATTATTTTTTAAAATAAACTCCGGAGCACCAAGCAAGTAACAGCCATCTTCAAATGTAACACTTCCATATTTGAGCGTGGATGAAAAAGGTAATACTTTAATAGGAGTTTTTTCTACTCCTCCAGTCTTATTTACATATTCTTTTAACGCCTGCATGGTTGCATTATTATCTTTAGAAGCATGGGCATACGAAAACAATATTTCTCTAAACTTCTCTTCACTAATAAGTTCTATTGCATTTTTACATAAGAATAAATCCTCCACCTTCATATCAGGCTTTGTAATAGTTCCCGTTTTGTCCACACAAAGCATATCCACTCTTGCCAGAGTCTCTATACTTTTCATATCATGAAGAAGCACTTTTTTACTTGCTAGCTTCATAGTGCTGATAGCCAATGCAACTGTAGTCAGTAGATATAGTCCCTCAGGTATCATACCAAGCACTGCCGCTACCATAGAAGTTACACTTTTTCTTAATGTATCACCATTTATATAATAACTTTGCCAAAATAAAATTACACCAATAGGAATAATAACAATACCAACAGTCTTTACAATCAAGTTAATATGTCTTATCATCTCAGACTGTTCCTTATTTTTCATTGTTTTAGCTTCAATACTTAGCTTTGAAATATAGGACTCATCTCCTACTTTCTCAAGACTGGCATAACACTCTCCGGATACTACAAAACTTCCGGACATCAAATTGCTTCCAACATTCTTTTCTACTTCGTCGGATTCACCTGTGAGTAAGGATTCATTGACCTGTACACTTCCACTTATAACTATAGCATCTGCACAAATTTGCTTTCCGGCAGTCAAAAGGATTATATCATCCTTTACCAGTTCTTCTGACAATATATTTTTCAATTTACCGTCTCTTAACACATCTGCATGTGGAGCATTAAGTAAATTCATCTTTTCCAGCGTGTTTTTTGCACGCAATTCTTGAACAATACCTATAACAGTATTTCCAATAATAACCGGTAAAAATGTAAGGTTTCTAAATGAACCTACTGCTATTAGCAATATGGAAATAATCAAAAATATCAAATTAAAGTAGGTAAATATATTTGACAATATTATTTCTCCGGTAGTTTTGTCTGTGCTTATATTCGATCTATTTACTTGACCCAGAGCCACCCTTTTTTCAACCTCACTCTGAGTCAATCCTGTTGCTGTATCATATTTATAATCCATAATATTACCTTTAAAATCCATATAAAATTAAAAGACATTGATAATCAATGCCTTTTAATAATACCATATTTTATTCTATAAAAGAATTTTATCTCTCACTCTTTAATGCTCTACAATCTCACTTCCCCTATCTTCTACCTATTCTTAGACAGCATTAGCCCATATTACTGTGGCTAATATAATCATACTGGCACATATACCTGTAACTATAGACGCTATCTTACCTCTCTTCCAATAATGTCCTAAAATATATAGTCCATCTATAATATCCACTATAATTATCATTTGGCATATAATGTGCCAGACCACTCCACCTATACTCATACCCTTTTGCTTCTTACTCATACTTATAATAAAAATAGCAAATACCAATCCCGGCAATGATACTACAAAAGATACCGTGAGTAAAACAATCGGCAGAATAAAAGCTAACACTAAAAAAGCCGGTACTGCAAAAAGCATTGGAGGAACTACAAATGCCGCTAATGAAATCCCAAGCCCACCAATAAATATTGTCAGTGATACCAAAACAAAAAACAGTGTAGATGGAAGCAATGTATACTTATAAAAAAGATATCCATTTATAAAATAATCTATATTACTCCTTTTAGCTTCCCTAAATGCCTCTACAATTTGTATTACTAGAAATATCATCAATATTACAAATAAAGCCATATTTACAAGTATATATATCAAAGTACCTTTCTCTGTTTTACTTATTCCCATAATAGTATAAGTTATACAGCCATATAGTACTAAGATATAAAATATACCCAAAGCCCATGAGAAGCTCTTCACATCAGTATTTTTATTCAAATCATATGAAATACCAATATCTTCTATATTGTTCTCATATAAATCATATCTTTCATCCATATCTACACTATTCCACCTTATTATTTTTTCAATATAAACTTTTCGCCCTCATATACTCTTACAGGATTGCCCCTAACAATCTCACTATGTTTACTCCATGCATTACTCCTTCCATTCCCCTTTTCAAGATTATTTCTATTTTTTAAAACAATGGCAAGCTTTCTAAGTGCGTCCTTCTTATTCATAAGCTGACTACGCTCTCTTGTTGAACTTATTCTTATACCTGTTGGAATATGTATAACTCTCACTCCGGTCTCAACCTTATTCACATTTTGACCTCCAGGTCCATTTGCATGAAATTTTTCTATTACTATATCACTATCTGCAAAATCCTCATCTATCAACTCCGTTTCAGGAATAATACTTACATCTATAAACCAGTTTTTTCTCTTATGCTCCGGTCTATACTTACTCTTACATATCCAAAGCATAGTTCCTTCCAGATATGATAAATCCTCCCTAGATTCAATCATTACAGAATAAAAAGTTTCTTTTTCCTCCCCTTTTACAGAACTTAAAATCTCTAAAGAAGGTATTTCCTTCATTAGTGCTTTACATATACCAAATGTAGCTCTTTGACATTCTACCGGTCCCATTCCTGCACTTAATTGTAAGATCATTTTCTGTCCCCTCCCTTATAGTTATATATTGGAGTAAGAACATTTTCCACCTCTACCGTATCTTTTATAGCCGCTTTTATATAGTCAATTCCTCTATATGCAAAGGGGGCTTCATCTAAAGTATCCCTACTTATACAGGTAGTGTATATACCCTTCATTTCTTTTTTAAATTCAGAAACTGTATGAGAAGAATTCACTGCTTCCCTTGAAAGCACTCTTCCACTTCCATGTGGTGCCGAACTATTCCATTCCTCATTTCCAAGACCTCTTCCAAGCAAGACACCCTCTTTCATATTTATAGGAATAATCACCTTTTCATCTATCTTAGCTGAAATAGCACCTTTCCTTAATATAAGCTGATTTCCTAAAAAATCTACATAATTGTGAGAACATGAAATTTCTTCTATGACTTTCCATTTCATTTTCTTTATTATCTCAGCTGCGATTATTTTTCTGTTTAAAATAGCATATTCTTCAACTATTTTCAAATCATGCAAATAGTCTTCCATCAAGCTGCCACAAAGATAGGTCATTTCAAAAGGTACATCACTTATTCCCTTTTCTTTCAGTGACTCCTGTCCCAATTTCATATAATACTCAGCCACTTCTTTCCCAAGATGTCTGCTACCTGTATGTACTATAATATAGACTTCTCCATTTTCTGCTATATCAAGCTCAATGAAATGATTCCCACCACCTAAAGTTCCAAGACTAAGTAATGCCTTTTCCAGTCTGATATGAGAAAAACATTTAAGATATTTTAATTCAACCCTATCTGCATGTGTATGTACATCTTTCCTTAGTCCAAATCCAACCGGAATATTATCTCTGATAACAGTATCCAGTTTTTTAAAATCATTTCTTATCTTTCCTAACTTAGTAGCTAGCATGCCACATCCGATATCAACGCCAACTAGAGCAGGCAGTATTTTATCTCCCACACTCATCGTAAGGCCTATAGGACCTACCTTACCCGGGTGAACATCCGGCATCACTCTTATCTTAGCACCATACGATACTTCATTATCACAAATCATTTTCACTTGAGACTTTGCCACTTCATCCACCTGGCAATTCTCCATAGCATCATCACACATAATATACGCCTGTGCGTATTTTCCATTTAATTTTATCAAAATAAAAACCTCTGTTTTTCTGTTATTCCAAAGGCTTTATCGTTCATTCTCTAATAATTAAAATTTTAGAATAATAGACAGCGAACAACTATGCCTCTGTAGTTTATAGTTCCACTTATTTTATTATTCATTGTATTCCTCATAATTGTTCTCCTTTCGACCGCTATTATTTATGTAACTATAGAATTATATCATAGTATCGCAATATTTACATCTTAACTTTCTAATACATATATCTTTCTTACAAATACTGCAATTAAAGCTGCCTCTATGCCCAAAATAAGTTCTATCAAAATAGCCGGCATATGGATACCCGCCATAATGATACTCATTGCATCCACTGCAAAATGAAGTAAAAAAGCTATAACAAATAAAGACTTTTTTCTTTTCACAGCAAACCATACCAAAACTGATAATGAAATTTGTATAATTACTGTAAACACTCTCTCAAATATACCAAGTAGAAATATATATGACGGTGACATTATCAATGTTTTTATACTTGCTTCAAACTGTACTAGATTATCTCCTGATAATCTACCTAAAACATCGGATATATTACCGCTGTTTATAGTAAATGAAAGAAGCAAATTGCTTATCATAGTAAAGCCCAAAATCACTGTCGCCTCAAGACCTCCATGTCCGGCACCATACATGCATGCATTTATATTTTTATCTCTGTATTTTTTTCTAAGGATAAACCCAAATGCAATAAGTCTTCCAATTTCTTCAAATGCTGCTGCCATCAGACCGCCATATAATGCATAAAGCATTATATTATTCTTTAAATTCACTCCAAAAGTTGATCCAAATACCGCTCTATGAATCGAGGCTTCCCATGTCATCACCATACCCATAAATATAGTAAAGCCAACAAAAAATGGTGATATATCCGCATGTTTTTTCTTCCTGAAATAAATAAAAAGTATAACTGGAATTGCAAACCCGACCACACAGGATATAGCCATAAATACCATACTTAAAAAAGTAACTCTATCCATTACTTATCTCCTCTCCGGATAATACCTATATTCTATCACCTTTCATCTTTTTTTTTCAATAAAATACATCATTTTTTCACAATTATAGTATATATTAATGTAGAAACAAATTCCCCGGTTAATATTATCATTCGGGTTAATATATAATAAAAAAAGAAAGAGATATAAAAATGAATTTATTGGAAAAAAATCAGACCAAAAGAAAAAAACTTAAGTATTTAAGATGGTTTGATATACTTATTGTTACCGCTATTTTATTCGGTATATTTATCATAACATCGACACAAATATTTATTGGATTACTTCAGTCAAATCCACAGGCTATACAAGATTCAGCAGAATCTATGGATATTGCCTCAGACGGTGCGGCCTATACCGGAAATTTTACATTACAGTCTATTCTTTTAATTATTGCGTTACTGTACTTACTTATCAGAAACTTTGATTTTAAACAATTAAAAATAAGATTACACTGGTCAATAATCATCTGGGTTCCGGTACTCTTTGCTATCATGGGACTCTTTGGTGACCTGGTTACTACAGTGAGTGGCGAGTACAATTACTTTGATCCTTCACTTATACAGTATATGAATCCTATAGAAATATTGAATAAGTTTTTAGCACTGTCACCACTTGCAATCGGATATGCCCTACTGAACGGATTTTATGAAGAATTTTTCTTTCTTGGTCTTATGACATCTGTAAAAGATGAACATAAATGGTACGCTCTGGCTTTTTCAACATTGATCAGAGTATCATTCCACACATATCAAGGTCTTCTCTGGTCATTGGTAATAGGTGTGGTATATGGGCTCTTCTATTATTTCATGTACAAGAAAGTAATAAAGAATTTGTTACCTTTCTTCCTTATGCATGCACTTGCTGATATGTTTGGTTCATCACTAATATATCTACTTATATCTTGGAACTATTAAAAAAATCCCTTTGGCAAATGCCAAAGGGATTTTTATTCTCCAAGAACATATTTTGCTATGTCAGGTAATACTCCTGCATTCTGTTGCCAAATTGTCTCTATCTGGGTTTCAGGTACAGGTGAAGTTCCTATTCCAACCTCAACTGTAACACTTGGAATACCCTTCTCCCAATCAAGCCAGTCTTTAAATCCTACACCAAACTTAGAGCCATCAGCCTCAGGTGCTACAAGCTTATATCCTGTATGAGCTGCCACAATATCAGCCATTGCCTTGTCTTTTGCCAAAACCTCTGCCGAAGCATGCTGATTTGACCAATAAATAATTTGTCCCTGTGTGTGATAATTTAGTACTGCATCAAATTTCTCATTATTTACTAAATTCATCAAATCCTGAGTTTCACTCTCAGAACCTCCACTAGGTCCCTTATAAAATTCATTGGATGGTTTCTTTCTACTGTCTCCTCTTTGCTCCCAGCCCTGTGTAGGGAAGTTGTGATTGAGATCTACACCATTTAAGTTATTTTTCCACTTGTTTAAAAACCAATTGTATTTGTCCTGATTTTCCTTAAGCCCCCAGTCAGACCAACTGTCTATGATTGCCTGAAGTTTCTGCTTAGATTCTTCCTTAATAAGTCCGTCTATTCCACTTTGAGATATTGCTACTCCATCCGGATTTATCATAGGAATATACTGTATACAAACTCTATCCAGAGTTGTATCACCATTTCTTCTGTAATCAAGCATCTCCTTAACTTGACGCATTACTACAGAAGCTGTAATATATTCTCTCGCATGAATAGCTCCAACCACCAATATCTTCTTTGAAGCCTCTCTATTGCCTACAGTTATTCTATAAATACTTCTTCCATCCGGTGTAGTTCCAATAGAATCTGAAGTAACACCCTCATATTGATTTTTTAAAAGGTTTATATCATTTTCCATATCCTGATATGTATACATATCTGTTCTTAAAAATTTAAACTCATTACTTTGTGGCTGCACTGCCTGTACCTCTTGTTGAGCACTATAATAGCTTGCTGAACTATGTCCTATTATTCCTGCAAAGGCAGGCATTACCTGTGTCAGTGTAATACATGCTGACAGTGTAATTACTCCCAAAATATATTTCTTTTGCATATCTTCCTCCATTGAAAAACTCTTTCACAACTATACGATACTTTGAAAAAAATTACTAGTTACAAAACATTAAACAGATATAGAAAATTTGTCGTACTTTTGAAGAATATCCATTAATAAGTACCATACTATAATTATTTTTATACAATGTCTTGTGAATAAAATTTATCAAACCACTATGTTTCTAAATAAAAAAACAAGACGAATAAATCTGTATTATAATAAATTTAGATGTAATAATTGCAAACCGAAACAATTAAAAACCTGTATTTTTATTGTTAAATTATCTACTTTTTAGAAAAATATAGTAATTTATTTTCTTTTATGCTAGAATCAATCTATAGTATTTTACTATAGATTAACAACTCGAAAGGAGTAATTAAAATATGGCAAAGAAACCGGACGAAAAGTATGGACTTTTTATAAATGGAGAGTTTAGAGATTCAAAAGACGGAAAGTTTTTTGATACATATTCTCCGGCAACTAAAGAAAAAATTGCAAGTGTAGCAGAAGCTACCAAAGAGGATGTTGATGATGCAGTAAACGCTGCTTGGGCAGCTTTTGATTCATGGAAAAACCTTGATAAGATAAAAAGAGCTGAAATTCTCTTAAAGATCGCTGATGTTATAGATGCAAACAAAGAAGATCTCGCTTATATTGAGAGCCTTGATAACGGTAAGCCTCTTCGTGAGACATTAAATGTAGATATTCCATTTGCGGCAGATCATTTCAGATATTTCGCATCCGCTATTCGTACTGAGGAAGACACTTCAAACTTCCTCGATCCAAATACACTCTCTCTTGTATTCAGAGAACCTATCGGTGTAGTCGGACAGATAGTTCCATGGAACTTCCCGTTCCTTATGGCAGCATGGAAGTTGGCACCTGTACTTGCTTCAGGATGTTGTACAGTATTAAAGAGCAGTTCTTCTACTCCTCTTTCAATACTTGAGCTTGCAAAACTTGTAAAGGATATTATTCCTAAGGGTGTATTCAATGTTATATCAGGTGCAGGTAGCAAATCAGGGCAATATATACTCGATCACAATGGTTTCAGAAAGCTTGCCTTCACAGGTTCTACAGAAGTTGGATATTCAGTAGCAAAGGCGGCAGCCGAAAAACTTATACCTGCTACTCTTGAGCTTGGTGGAAAATCAGCAAATATATTCTTTGATGACTGTGACCTTGACCTTGCTATTGACGGTGTTCAGCTTGGTATCCTCTTTAACCAAGGCCAGGTTTGCTGTGCAGGATCAAGAGTATTTGTACAGGAAGGCATATATGATGAATTTGTAAAGAGAGCTGTAGATCAGTTTAACAAAATTGTGGTAGGAAATCCTCTTGATATCAATACTCAGATGGGTTCACAGATAAATGAAGGTCAGATAGCAAAGATTCAAGCCTGTGTAGACAGGGCTGTGGCTGAAGGTGCTACTATAGCATGTGGTGGTTCACGCTATACAGAGGGTGAGCTTGCAAATGGATCATTCTATAAACCAACACTTATCACAAATGTAACCAATGATTCTTATGCCGCACAGGAAGAGATATTTGGACCTGTAGCTGTTATCATAAAGTTTAAGACTGAAGAAGAAGTAATCAAGTATGCAAATGAAAGCGTATATGGTCTTGGCGGTGGTGTTTGGACAAAGGATCTAAACCGTGCATTCCGTGTATCAAGAAGTATCGAAACAGGTAGAGTTTGGGTAAATACTTATAATGCAATCCCTGCAGGTGCTCCATTTGGAGGCTATAAGACTTCCGGTATCGGCAGAGAAACTCATAAGGTAATTCTCGATCACTATACACAGATGAAGAATATACTTATAAAACTTGATGAGAATCCAAGTGGATTCTACCCTAAAAAATAATATAAAGGTATTTCTTTATATATGGTAAATGATAATATGCAGTATCTACACACCATACTGTATATTGAATACCAAAAACTCTCATTCCGCCAATACCGGTTTGAGAGTTTTTTATATTTTTATACATGTATTACATTAGGATTTCTACCCTTACTCAAGTTTCCATGCCTTAAGTAATTTCCATATTTCATGTTTGTTATTTTTTTAATATCACGATAGGAAATATAATGGACTTTATACAGTACAATACTAAAAGAGTAAGAAACAACTCAGGTTTCACTCTAATAGTAAGTATTTTTGTAGTATACCCTATATACAATACACCTGCATTCAAGACTACATTAAATAATGTAGTAAGTACAGGAAATCCTATATCTACTTTTGTGCCAGGTGAAAAGCATTTAACTGCAAATAATGACAGTACTGAAATATTCCTAATACATATGGGCTTATAATCATGTCTATATATTACCATAGTCTTTACATTATAAAAATGAGCATTCATGTTGATAGAGGCTAAGTTCATTTATCCATGTATATGTAATATTTGATATATCCTCCCATGGGACCTCCAAATCTATCTTTTTTTAGATAAATTCCATCCTTTGATATAACACATTTTGTCACTACAAATGAAAAAAATAACAAACATAACAAAGCCATATAATATTAAGTATCGTACAAAAGTTTTTTTGAATTAAATAAATGCCCTTCAAAATACATATCTTTGCCTCCACCTATGAAATAAATTACCATAGTGGCAAAGATGAATATAAACAATATCCATCTATAATATATACTGTGAAATCTTATACCCTTTTTCATATGATCCGCCTTTTATTAATAAGTGTTTGTATTATCTCATAAATTTACAAAAATATCAAAAACCGGTCATTTGATCGGTTAAAATTGATTTATAGAGCATCCTTAGGGCAACTTTTGACACATTCCATACATAGAATACACTCTGTGCCATTTTTTCTTTTTCTTGAATTGTCCGTCATATCAACATCCATAGGACATACCTTTTTACATTTATTACAGGAAATGCATTTATCTGTATCACATTTTATTCTGACCAAAGAGAAATAACTCATAGGCTTTAGAAAAACAGTTATTGGACAGATATATTTACAAAATGCTCTATTATCTTCAAATATATAGGCAAACGCAATACCTACTACATAGTAAACTATATTACCTATTATAAATGATATGAACATAACTCTTTCAAGATGCTTTACCTTTGCAATAAACAGTGTTGCAACAAAGCATAATGAAAGCATAAATACTATATACCTTATCCATTCAATGTTTTTTCTTTCATGCCTGTGAATCTTAAATGGTAAAAAATCCAATACCATTGCGGTCCAACAGGCATATCCACACCATCCTCTTCCAAATATGATTGGCCCAAATATCTTTGCCACTACATAGTGAATAGTTGCAGCCTCAAACACTCCGGTAAAAAGATAGTACCAAAAGCCTTCTATTTGCATATTTTCATTCTTTATAATTCCCAGATATATAAGTATATAAAGTCCTACAAGTAATTGTACAACTCTTCTAGCATACTTATATTCTTTTATAAACAAAAATATACCAAATGATATTGATATTCCTATATAGCTAAAATTAAAAAGATAAAACAGATTATTCAATGCCAAACACAGTATAATAGCTACTGTTTCAAATACAAACAGTATCAACATAGGTAAGTAATACTTCTTCAAATTCTTATAACCTCGATTCATTTAGTGTTATTTCACATTATCTCTATCTTTTTCTATATTATATATACACATAAGAAATTGTAAACTACTGTGATAAAAAAATTCAAATAAAATTATGTATATAAACAAATTATTATTTATATACCCGTAAGCTATTTATTGTCTTTATCTATAAAATGTGTTAAAATCGTGACAAAAGGAGGGACATGATGAAAGTAATATTAAGCAGAAAGGGAATGGACAGTGAATCCGGAAGAATGGCAAGCCCTATACTACCGGATGGTACTTTACTATCTCTTCCTATACCTGACAGAAAAAGCAATAAAACATATGAAGATATACAATTTAGGGGACAAAATTATAGAGATATCATAACTCAGCTATATCCTGAATTTGATTTTGAAAAAAATCCTACCTGCCACTTAGACCCTGATATATATGAGGGTATCGACAACCGACCAAGTGACTGGAAACCTGCATTCGGACAATGGGGTGTTCCGGCCACACATCTTGATAAATCTAATGTTGATGTCGGCGACATCTTCCTTTTCTATGGTATGTTCAGACAAACAGAAGTTAAAAGTGGCAAGCTTTCTTATGTAAAAGGAGCTCCCATTCGTCATATCATTTATGGATATATGGAAATAGGTGAAGTTATAAAAGATGACCAAAAAATTGCTGAAAAATATAATTGGCATCCTCATAGTATAGCACCCTTCTATACAAATAACCGTATATATCTATCAAAGAAATGTGGTACTTTCAATTATGATGATTCACTTGTACTTACACAAGCCGGACAGAGCAGTCGAAGTATGTGGCAACTACCTTCATTTTTTGCTGAAAAAGGCATATCTATTTCCTGGCAAGGTCATAATCATCCCATAATAAAAGGCGAATATTCAATTCTAAAGACAGCATCTCGTGGGCAGGAGTTTGTTATAACTACTGATACACCCGAGCAAGAGAAAAACTTATCTGATTGGGTTGAAAATATCATAAACAACAGATAGAATTAAAATTCATATCATTATAAAATACTTTTCATATAAACAAGCTATGGAAGATTCCTAGCTTGTTTTTAAATAATTTACCAATGTCTATTCTGTTCCAATTTATTTATTATTTCGAAAATGAGCCGTTACAGTATTGAAAAATCAAATCAGTATTATTATTGAGAATTCAGCTTGTTTTATATATAACCTGACTTCCGTCGTTTCTCTCAAAACCTAGTACTCTAGGTATACAAGAGCATGCAGTTTTGAAAGAAATTGTCGACTTCAGCTTTGGTTAAATAGAGGGCATCAAGGTTACTAAAACCAACCAGTTTTTTAACCTTTTCGTTAACGGCCTGGTTTCTTGATATATTGATATATGTATCATCACCTTTATTTACCACCCTAAAATCACGCATAAAGTTGATCAAGTCATAAGAGTTTATTTTATTCTTGAAACACTTGATTTCTAATACTCTTAAAAGAAACAAGCTAAGGTAGCATATCAAAAAATGCCCATAGATTGTTTCTTTTTTCTGTAAATAAACAGGTCTTGCATCCAGGTATGATTTTGTAAGTCTAAAAGATTCTTCGATCTTCCATAGGCTATGGTATGTTTTATATACCTGTAATGGCTCCATATCTATTTCGGATGTCACTAAAAGATTATATCCTGCATATTTAAGATCTTCATCAATCTTAGATTTATTTAAATCTATTATAGGCTTTATTGTCTTGCCTGTACTATCTTTAGTTATAATGTCTACATATTTAGCACAATCTCCAAGTTCATCTTTAGCGATATTTTTGTATGTAGAAAACTTTGAAGCTTTATCAACCATTTTCATTATTTCAAGCCTTTGTTTCTTTGCAAGGTTAGGATTATAAGAGACGATACGCTTTTCTTTTACAGAAAACCTTGTAACACACTCTTTTCCTGTTTCCGGATCAATCTCTTTAAAACTGTAATCAAAGCTGTCAATACAGGATTTAAGACGAAAAGATATATTACCTCTTTCATCAGTGTAATTAGAAAAGACATTTGTATCATTCTCAAGTAGAACCCATTTCTTTTCCTTTTCACTTAGATTCTTACCATGTATTGATTTTGAAAATATATAGCCGTCACTAGCTTCTTTAACTGCAGCATAAATATTTCTTGCACAATTAAGGCCTTTATCAGCCACCTGAATTGTCTTGCCTGATACGCTGTGTCGTTGCTTCATTTCTTCAATAACTTTTCTAATATATGGCTTTTCCGATTCATTTCCGGGATACATTTGCATGGAGACAGGTACTAGATCAGCATCTAAAAGTAAAGCCTGCCCTATTATCGGAGAGTGCCTATTCTCTTTTGAAGGTCCCTTTTGCTTGTCATCGCTAGGAAGATCAATTTCAAAGTAATAATTAGTGCAATCGAAAAATACATTGCTTAAGTCTCTTTTATAATACCTTTCATAAGAGTGATTAAATAAATCAATATATTTTTTATATGACTCTCCTATGAAAGAACACCCGTCATATACTTGGTCTTCAGAGATGGTTGAGCTGCAGTAAAGGTATGGAAATACATGAGATGCTGTCTTTGACTTAGAACATGGTGATATAACCCTTGCATAAATAAGTTGTGTAATTAAGTCAAATACAGAGAACTGAAAACGCATTTGAGAAGCAAGTATATCAATAGTTTCCTTAACCTCAAGTTCATCAATTAGCGAGTAAAGCAAGAAGTGTCCTATATTAAGTTCAACAGGGTTTGAAAATGCACGAGGACGTGATTCTTCAGAAAGAGATTTTGTTCTATTCTCGTTTTGCTCTTTTACATAGTCGCTGTAAAATTTAATCGGATCAGGAATCTCATCTGAAGTCAGATCTTCAACGTAACCAAAAGATTTTACATTTCTTGTTCTTGGTTGCTTTTTATCCTTATCCCAAAATGATTCATACATCTGAAGATAAGTACCTTTTTTCTTCTTTTCTTTTCTCAAAAAATAAGCCATAAACACCTCTAAATTTAAAGTACTATGAAGTACTATGATTATAACTATCTTGTAAAAAAATTTTTTTTCAATTTTTTTCAAATTATTTTTTTATGTAAGAAAAAGCCTTTAAAAATAAAGGGTTTAAAAAGAATTGTATAAAAATTAAATAGTTTGCTAAAAAAATTTGAAACGTCGGAAATTTCATAGTACTTCGACGGAAGACAGGGAAAAAAATCAAATCAGTATTATTATTGAGAATTTGACTAATTTTATATATAATTTATCTAAGTATTATATTTATTGATGTACAGTGATGTTTTGAAGAAGTAAATTACACTTTTATATTCTATTATCATACAAAATCAATATATTTTTATAATTAGGAGGATTTCATTATGTTACGACTTCCGAAGAATTTCGAATCATTTCCAGAAGCAAGAAAAGCAGGTTTCCTGAAGATGAAGGAACACAAGGATAATGGCGGAAAGATTGTAGGAATTTATTGCTCATTTGTTCCTACAGAACTTATTATGGCAGCAGGTGCTGTGGCTGTATCACTTTGTGCCACCAGTGAAGAACCTATAAGTGCTGCAGAGAAACATCTGCCATCTAATCTTTGCCCTTTGATCAAGGCAAGTTATGGCTTTGGGCTTACCGATACCTGTCCATACTTTTATTTCTCAGACTTCATAGTAGGCGAGACTACATGTGACGGTAAGAAAAAAATGTTTGAGCTTATGAATGATTTAAAAGAGACTTATGTTATGCAGCTACCATCTTCCAGAGATGAAGTAGCTCTCAATATGTGGGAACAGGAAATGTACAAGTTCTGGAAAAAGCTTGAAGATTTCTATGGTGTCACTATAACTGAGGAAGATGTTAAAAAAGCAATAGTAGAAAAAAATGCTGAAAGAGATCTTATACTTGAATACCTTGAACTTAGTAAGCTCAATCCATCTCCTATCTCAGGATATGAACTTGGAACAAAACTTGATGCTCTAAGCTTTATTCCTAATATGGAAGAACGCTGCAGACAAATAAGACAAAGGATTGATGAAGTAAAGGCTGATTGGGAGCAAAACTATCAAGGAAAAGTGGCCAGAAGACCAAGGATTTTGATAACCGGATGTCCAAATGGCGGTGTAAGAGATAAGACTATTAAAGCATTTGAAGAACTTGGTGCAGATGTAGTTGCATTTGATACTTGCAACAGTAACAGAGAAAAAATTGAAAAGGTAGATACAACTTTACCTGTAGCACAGGCTCTTGCTAAGAAATACCTCAATATCAACTGTTCTGTTATGAGCCCTAATGAAAACAGACTTAAATTTATAACAGATATGGTAGACGAATATCAGGTAGATGGCGTTGTTGAAATAATTCTTCAGGCCTGCCACACCTTCTCTATAGAATCCTACAATGTTAAAAAAGCTGTAGTTGCCAAGGGCGTGCCTTATATAAAGATAGAAACAGATTATTCAAAGGCTGATGCCGGACAGATCAATACCAGACTTGAGGCATTCCTTGAAACTGTCGCTGTATAATGAGAGGAATAACTTAAGCAATGGATAAACAATATTATGTCGGCGTAGACATAGGTTCTACAGCATCAAAGGTTGTAGTACTTGATGATGAAAAACTTATAAGTTCTTTTTGTATACCTACAGGTTGGAACAGTAAGGAAACCTCAAAGAACATCATGCAAAAACTGACAGAAGCTGGTTTTTCTGAGAATATGAGCTGTGCCGCTACAGGTTATGGACGAATCTGTGTGGAGTATGCCGATAAAGTAATTACAGAAATAACCTGCCATGCCAAAGGAGCTTATGCATTGTTTGGTGTGGATGGAACTGTAATAGATATAGGTGGACAGGATACTAAAATTATCAGCTTAGAAGATGGCATGGTAAAGGACTTCCTTATGAACGATAAATGTGCCGCCGGTACAGGAAAGTTCATAGAAGTTATGGCAAACAGACTTGGTACCGACTTTGAAGAACTCTATGCTCTTGCATACAAAGGCGATGCACTTTCTATAAGCTCTATGTGTACTGTATTTGCAGAGTCTGAGGTTATAAGCTATATAGGTTCAGGAGAAAAGAGAGAAAATATCGCCGCCGGAGTTATTGATTCAGTAGCAAATAAAGTAGTCAATCTTGCCAAAAAGCATGGCCTTAGAGGAGAAGTCATGCTGACGGGTGGTTTAAGTTATACTCCATATTTTATAGAACTTATGTCGCAAAAGCTTGGCAAAAAAATCCATATACATCCTCTTGGTAGATATGCCGGAGCAATAGGAGCTGCAATTTCTTTAAGACCGAAAAACCACACTCCTATACAGTTCAAGTGAAAATATAAATGACTTTCTCATTTTCAAGACTAAACTTGAAGAATGTGAAAGTCATTTTAATTTACCATTCAAACAATAACCACTGATGAGTGGCTGCATCACCTTTATTTACACATTTTATTTCTTCCGCACCGCCTGTTACCAAAGCAGGTGCAAAGTAATATATCTCATTTAAAGGCAGAACTCCAAGCTTCTTTTTTGCCTCATCAAAAAGATTCCGCCTTAATATATCTTCTTCAACCTCACTGTCAACAAGATATTCTACAAACTCCTCCACGGTATATGCCACTACAAAAATCTTTCTGTAATGTATATCCAAAAAAGATATATCATATTCACCGTCACCAAGATTTCTAAAGTAAAACAAATCACCAAAGCCTGTCATCATAAAAGGAATTCTTGAATAGTCTTCTTTTCCAAGCCATCTATAAAAGCCGTCCATGTATTTTTCCGGATCTATAAGCTTTATAATACCGTCTCCATAATTACCGAAGCCATATTCCTTAATAAAATCAAGGATCTTCTCATTTACTCCGGCACTGCTGCAAGCACCTATTATATGATCTGACGGCTTTGTAAGATCCTTATCCGGCTTATATTTTTCTATAAACTTATCCCAAACTGATTTTTTGTTCTTTTTAAATGAATCGAATAATCCCATAATCCACCTTACATTTCTCCAACCACAACTGTCTCTTCAAGAGTTGTAAGTATAATCTCAAGTATTAATTCTACAAAGCATAACTGTCAGCTTCTTTGTCCGACTTTCCAAGTGAATCATAATAATCTTGTTGTCTGCTTCGCATCAACTCTTCAATTGGCCGCCAATAAAACAGTTCATTCCATTTACCAAGTAATAAGCTATGACACATCCTTCCAATACTCCCATTTCCATCCGCAAAAAGATGAATAAACTCAAATTCTGAATCCTTATTTCCTCAATTCAAGATAATGCTCAATATCTCCAAGTAGTGCATCCAGACTGAAATAACCGCTCTCTCGTGCAACAAGTTGACCGTCCATATATACCAGTACAGTCGGTGCGGAGAAAATGCCCATCTGTGAACTGATTTCCATGTTTTTTTCTATATCTACATATCGGGCTTCTACTTCTTTATGCTCACTCATCCACTGTTCCAGCTTATACCGAATGGCATGGCAGGGTCCACATGTATCCGAACCAAACTGAAGGATAAGCACCGGTATTTTCTTTATTAAATCATCAATATCTTCTCTAAGATCATTCATAGTTCAAATTCCTTTCTTATTAATCATATCCGTCAGAGAACATACTGTATTATACCGGACTTTTCCCATGACCGATTAAACTTCCTATCGCCTACTCAAACATTATCAGTTACATTCGTTTGGAAAATCCATTGTTTTGTTTAGACTTCCAAATCCCACTTTTTCTCTTTCATTTTTGAATAATTAAAATCTCTTTAATTTTTAAAAAACTATAAAATTGCCTTTATTCCCTTTGCACTGCGAAGAATTGTATCTGTGAAATGATTACCCGGATTTAATTCAAATATCACCTCACTCCCAAGGTTCTTAAAATACTCTGAAAGTTCTCTCGTATTATCCTCTACAGTTTTTAATATAGGATTGCGTGTATTTGCCTCTTTATCCCCCAGAGAAAAATAGATTTTATCTGGTAACTTCATACAATCATTACTTTTACAATATTCCATAAAGTCATGAACCAAAGTGAGCCTGACATACTTGCCACTCTGTCAAATGCATCAGTTTTATACATAGCATAAACAGCAAAAAGACCTGCAAGTGAATATCCTGTTATTCCTGTAAATTCAGGTTCTCCATCTATCATCTCCTTTGCCTTTGGCAAAATGTCATCTATAAGCAATCTAAGATACTCATCTGCACCGCCGCTAAAAGATTTTTCTTTAGAATAGATTGAAGGCATATACCATGGTGACATATCATGTTTCCAATCAATATTTCCAACTATAAGTAGATTTATGGAAGTGCAACCCATATTTTTCAATGCCTGATATACATCTTCGCCATCACCTTCAAAAGTATTAAAAACAATAAAAGGAGCATTTATGTCAGGTGACTTGTATAGGTTGATTTCTTTATCTTTCATATTAAACTTTACTTTATTATTATTTGTTATCATCTATACCTCCTACTGCAGGCCTTAAATTATATTTATCCTGCTAAAACAAAATGCTCCGCCTTCAAAACCCATTCTTTTTTTAACTCCCAAAATGTTGCTTGAGTAGATTTCGGTACATACCAACAGTCGGTTACTTCATCTATACAAAAAACATTTTCCCAGCTTTTCAATTTTTCATCTTCACTTGGATCTTCAATATCATCTTTTTCATATAACGGTAAATATCCGTCATTTAATATAACATGCCACATATCAAAGTCTGACAATAAAACCATATTATCAGGTATATCTATAGTTAGCAAAACTACAGGTGTTCCCTTCTTACCTCCATATCTATGAATCCTCATATCAGGACGTTTTCTTACACCTTCCCATTGGTACCATGCCCATACAGGATATATTACATCATCTGGCGGCATACCAATACGTTTTTTCATCTGCTCAGTAAGCCAGTCATACGAAGAACGAAATTCCCCATCAAACAATAAATATTTTTCATTTGCTATAAGTCTACCTGTTTCAAGTAAAATATTATAAGCAGCCTTATGTTGGATAGTCCATAAAAGCATCTTAACTCCATAAAATCAATTAATACTATTACTAATTATACATTATCTGTCTTCCAATTTATACTTTCACTTAACTGTACATAATAATAGCATTTTCTCACATATAATTAAATCTCTATTTAAAAATTCCATGCTTCATCCAAATGAACGGTATTATAGTATGTTATTTAATATTGACTTTTATATCATAAATACATAGAATCATATTTATACAGTTCATATAGACACTTTATATACTACTGTTTTTGTGATTTGAACCTTAATTTAAAAAAATTTTTTTATTGTAATATATAATATAAAATTTTTTTACATACAGTTCCAAATATTAATGTTTATAATCTGAACATAAATAATAAGTGTTTTATTGTATGAAATATAAGGAGAAACGGTAATGAAAACTATAACAGCAAAGCCTGAAGATATCAGAACAATATTTTCGAGGGAATATCAGATTCCAATGTTCCAAAGAGAATATTCATAGGGAACAGGAACAATGCGAAACTCTTTGGGATGATTTAATTGATTTTCATAATGAAAATGATAAAAAAAGATAAATATTTTTTTTAGGAAATATTGTAGTACATCCAATTGATGAAAATGAGAAGTTTTCAGTTATAGATGGGCAGCAAAGACTGACAACTCTTCTTTTACTTATCAGAGCACTTTTTGATAATGCGGGTACAGTAAAGGCATTGGAGGAATGTTTAAAGACAAAAAGACAAGCTAAGTTCAGAACTTACAAATAATATAAGATTAAATTCAAAATGTTATTGAAAATGATAAGAAGAATCTTGAACAAATTATCTTGCAAGGCCATTGCGATAATAAAAAAATTCAAGACTTTATATAAATTATGATATGTTCAAGATGAAAATTTCTGATTGGAAGCAAGGAAAAACTTCTGATGAATTAAATAAACTTATTTTGACTTTTTTAGATAATGTAGTATTATTACCGATATTATGTGAAACCGAAGATGATGCTTTAAATATTTTTGAGACTATAAATAACAGAGGCCTATCATTAAGCGATGCGGATATATTTAAGTCAAAGCTTTATGCCGGAATTGATAGTTCTAAACGTGGGGAGTTTATTGACGAATGGAATGACTTATATGATCAAGAAGACCTATTTCGTATTTTAATGTACATCTGTAGGGCTCAAGAAAATGATATTTCTAGGGAAAAGGGACTAAGGTCTTATTTTTCGTCTAAAACAGGTAGACTACAGAATACAGGCAATGTAATGGCTTCTCTAAAAAAATTAAATGCAATAATAGATACAAAAGTAGGTATCTATAATGATTCATTATGGAATATTTTGGAAAGTTACCCTAATCAATATTGGAGATATCCTTTATATGTATTCTTGCATAAATATCTAATATGGAAAGAAGACGGTGAGTTATTCTTACCTGAAGAATATTATGAAGAATATAAGAAGCTGGTAATGTTAACAACAGCATATTATTTTATAAAAGGTGTTGTGTATAATTCTGTTAATAATGTAAAAGATACAACATTTAAGGTATGTGCAAAAAAATAGAAAAATAATGATAATTACCTATCTGAATATATAGAGAATATGCGTAATGATTTAAAAATATTCTATAATAAAGCTTGAAAGTGCAGATTTGGGTAGATGTAAAAGAGGAATTATCTTACTAAGTGGATTTTTTTGAATAAATCACAAAGTGTTGAGGATTTTTTTATGACTTGATTTTTAAATTCTAATATAGAAATAGAGCATATCTTACCAAGAAAGTGGTCTGATAATAATGACTGGGATGAACAGAAAGCAAATGAAGTGATGGAAACTTTAGGTAACCTTGCACCATTTGAAAAAAACTAAATATAAGTGCAAGTAATGAATTTTTTTCAAAAAGAAAAAGAAAGCCTACGAAGAATCAAAGTTTGCAGATATCCAAGATTTACTAAAAACTTGATAAATGGGACTATGATGAAGTAAAGCTAAGAGAAAAAATATCATTAGTAGAATAGAATCTTTTATAAAAAGAAGTGTCTGAATTTATATAATTTTTTTCCTATACCCTAACTATTATTAGGGTATAGGTTTTTCATTGACTTCTGTTTTATACATAGCATAAACAGCAAAAAGACCCGCAAGTGAATATCCTGTTATTCCTGTAAATCCTGATTCTCCCTCTATCATCTCCTTTGCCTTTGGCAAAATGTCATCTATAAGTAATCTCAAATACTCATCCTTTTCATATAATTCCAAATAACCGTCATTTAATATATTATTCCACATATCAGAGTCTGACAGTAAAACCATATTATTCGGTACATATATGGATAACAAAACTATAGGTGTTCCTTTTTCACCCTCATATCTATGAGTCCTCATATCAAGATGTTTACTCATACCTTACCATTGATACTATGCCCATACAGGATATCTCACACCACTTTGAAGCATACAAATATATTTTTTCTTCTCAGCAAGCCAGTCATAAAAAGAACAAAGTGCCACTTCAAACAATAAATATTTTTTATTTTGTTGTTTTATTATTTCCTATCAGAGTCGTTGTTTATAAGTGCCGTTATAGCAAGGACAACAACTATTCCACCAACCTTTCCTACTGTATCACGACCTTCTAGCACACACCTACTGCAAAAAGGGAGTTTTTCATCAATAAGTAGTTTCCCACATGATTTACAACGTCGTTCTTTTTTTTCATTACTCATATTTATAACCATCCACATCTATATAAAATACATCTTTCTTATTCTGTGCCAACATTGTTTCATAGGAATCGATTATACCAAGCATCTGTTTGGGCTTTTCAAGCCAAAAATCAACATTTTTCTCATCATAACGATAATTTTTATGAATCAGTTCCAAAGCCGTGTATTTTCCATCAGAAAGTTTTCGCTCTGACAGTGTTTGAAGCTGATAGCGATATTCTCCAAGAATTCGGTTTGCATCATCAATTTTGTCACGATAATTAAACAAATATACCCGCAATCCAACATATCGTGGAATCATCTGCATGTCCTCATTGATATACGAAAGAATTGAATCTATAGTTTTTGTACTTACAAATGGTCCTTTGATATCAGCCAAAGTCTTAACCTGAGCATTCACATCAGAATATAGGTCCGTGAGACCTTCCATCAAATATGTGTCTGCTTCTTTCAAATAAAGTTCCCGCTCTACTTCAGATGCGGTGGTGGCAAGCATAATTTTATCCCGTGCATAAATAAACTTATTACTTAGAGCCTCACGGCGTATAAAATCAATCATTCCTTTAACATCTCTACCTATATCCTCAATCTGAGATGATATACATTTAAGTAAAGCTTGCATTGACAATGTCGAGATATCCGAAAAAACACTCGAAGGATTAACCACCTTCTTCAAGGTGAAGAATTTCACAATATGCTCATTCTCATCTAAGATAGCCGGGCGCAGATTACCTGCCACCTCTCTGGACTGTCCGACATGATAGATTCCTTTTTCAACCCATCGATAATATCCTGACTGAAATGTGAGTAATCCGCAACAAGCGTACCCATTTTGGATATATCAAAACCACATTTGATTGCTGTGGCTATCTCTCCAATTAGCCCTTCAATATTATGGAACACCTCCCAAGCTGTGCGTGAACCAATCTCAACCTCAATTTTGCCAATAAACACCTTAAAAAAATCAGACATAGCGAGAAGGTCTGTTCCTTTTTTGTCTTCTTCTTCTGTAAAAATGTTCAGCAACTCAGCCTTGCCAAGCTCTACTATTTTGTTATTTTCTGGCATATGTATTCTCCTTTAGGATTTTCTCTTTAGCCTCATTTAAAATACATCATCAAACACCAAATCCATAATCACCATATGTCTAAAGCTTTCTTCTCCTGTACTTTCATCTAAGACTACCAGATAATATTTCTTATCCTTAGCATATCTTTTGTCTTTAAATTGGAATTTCATACGGGATATTCTCTTTTGCGTATCTGTCTCTCTGCTATCTGCAAAGAAGCTGATCTCATTGGAAATCTTCTCATTATCTTCCGAGATGAAGAAAATCTTATATTTTGTTGTCTTTATTGTATCACTTACCGGTTCGGATTGTAGGAAATCAAGCATTGTAACCTTATTTGTAATCTTTTGTACCATACTGATAAGAGCGATAGATGCATTCTTTGTATCCATATGTCCACGCTCCATCTTCACATCCAGCACCGGTATCAACATTTCCTGTGGAGAAGAGCCACCATGCACAAAGTTTTGCCCACCACCTGGAACCTTAAATACATTGCTGCTAATAGGGAAGGAAACTACCTTTGTGTCCTGGTTTCTCAAAACCCTTCCGATAGAAATACTTGTGATACCATCTTCATTCACAGCATTATTTGCCACAATAAATCTGCGATTTACGAATGCATTCTTATCATTAACACCACTGATTTTATCACTTTCTGTGACCTTATCTCTTTTATAAATAAATCCATGATCAGCTGTAATTATAAAGTGATAAGTGTTTGCATTGGTAGAAATACGGCGAATCAGATCTATTATCTCATCCACTGCTTCCTTACAAGCTACAAATACCTCATCCTCTGTATTTGCCTTATCCCCTCTGGCATCAATCTGATTGTGATAGATGTATATTGTCTGCTTACCTGTGAAAATATCTCTAAGCTCAGCCTTTTTTAAACTCTTTATATCATCAAACTGTATACATGCACTATTTTGTGAATGCTTTTGTAATACAGTCTGCCTACCCAAAAGATTGTCACAAAGTACATCATCCACTAAGACCTGATAATTGTCTGTAATTGTAATATCATCATGTGGCAACAATGCCGCCATTCCAAGTCTGGTATAGGAAGGTAAAACGCTGAGTTGCTTATCAAGCTTTGCCCTACATTTGGGATCATCAGCTAAATTACTATATAGTTCCTGACCAACTTCATAACGCATTGCATCTGATATAATAACAACTGTACGCTCCTTTGCATTTTGTACATTGCTATCATAAAAATCTATCTGCAATGGTAGCTTTGTAAAAGCATCCTCTTCCTGTAATGCTGTATTCCACTTAGGTATAAGCTTGTTTAAATACTCATTGGTATATATATTTTCTACAAGCTCACGCAGCCCTTCAAAAATATATGTATCATCCAAATTATCAAATTCATAATAGAAATTTCTATATTCTTGATCAATCTTATAATCACAGCTTATATATTGTTCCAGAATGGATGAAAAATCATCATTACAACTATAATTTATTGTTGTCACAATATAGTATGCACTCTTTAGCATACGGTAAATGCATCCTGTTCTGACCCCAAAATGCATTTTCTCTCTTTTTTCTATAATCTCTACAATAGAAAAACCACCCAACTTTGCTCCTATGTCCTCTGCAAGTAAGCGTTCTACTATCCAATTAATCAAAAGCTGATCAATGCATTCGAAAGTATCACAGTTTAAGAATATCTCAGGTGAATATTTTGCAAAAGTTTTTTCAACACCCAATTTAATATCTACAAAATTAGAAAGCTGGTCATATTTATCACAGTACAATACACTGTTCATAATACTGTCCATAAAAGCAATGATATTACCGGATTTATACGAAATATATGGTTCCCAATTCTTTGGTATATCTGATGAAATATGCTTTGCCGTATATGTCACAAAAAGTGTGGTCACAAAGCTTTCCAAAGTCTGATCCATATCTGTATATCCAAAATACTTTTCACTTAACTTCCAAAAATCATCTAAAAGATCATATTTTTTGATTTCAGCAATAAATTTATTGTCTTCAAGTTCTCCATCTGTCAAAATCACACGAACCACCTCTTCAAAAGAGCAAGTTCTGGTACGACAAATACTGCTTAAAAGACCTATAAGAATATTTTCCTCATTGAAGTTCTCTATCTCCAGATCATAAAATCTTCTACTTCTCTCCTTATTGGCAAAGAACTTTATATGCTTCTCTATCACTGCCTTATACTTCTCATCAATCCCCAAATCCAGTGAGAGCAATGAAGCACGATCTGCAAAAAATCTCTTGGAATACAGCAATGTATCTTCAAGATGATTGTTCTTCACATCAGGTTTTGGAAATGGAGCATATACAAGATAATTGTTCTTTGTATCTTTTCTCTCAAAAAAGTATTTTGTATAGAACTGATTATCAGCTTCCAAAAAATACACTTTAGCATTTGCCAGCTCTATGCTCTGCACATCCTCAGCAAACTCTCCTTTATCGTCATACCAAAATACCAGTTTTCTGGTATCACCCATGAATTCTTCATTCAGACGATCTATTATTTGTTTTAGGTTTAATTCTGACATTTACTCTACTACCTTCCACTGTCCGGATCTATGACTTAACTCTTTTATAATTTACTTCTTAAATAATTCAGAGTGTGTACCCAAGCGATAAAGCATTAAAACAAGTATATCATCATATATTTCATAAATAAGCAACCAGTTTGGCTCTATATGGCACTCTCGAGTTCCCTTATAGTTTCCTGTCAAATCATGATCTCTGTATTTTGCATCCAAAGTACCACCATTAGCCAAAATATCAATTACCTCAAATAGTTTGTCTAAATTCTTTCTTTGCTTTTTTGCAAGTTTTAAATCCTTTTTAAATTGATTTGTAAATTGTACATCATATTTCATACTTCCAGTGCCGCCTTAAGATCATCCATGCTGGAATACCTCGGTGCTAAAGGATCCGACATCATTCTTTTTCCTTCTTCGATTGCAGCCACTGTTATTTCATTAGGCACATCAAGTTTTAACTCAAAAGGTATACCATGTTCACGAATAGCTGTTCGCAGGAATATATTAACAGCTGTTGTCATATTTATACCAAGTTCATTAAAAATACCTTCTGCCTGGTCTTTTATATCCTTATCTATCCTAATATTCAAATTTGTTGTCATCATATATACCTCCTTATAGCTAAATTATAATAATATATTCGTCATTTATCAACACATTGTCATTATTTCGACTGCAAATATTTTTAATTTTAAATCGAAGTACCTATTATAAAACCTATGTAACAAATTTAAAAAAACAATATCAAAATTCATCCACAAAAAACAAATTCATAATCACCCTATGTCTGAAGCTTTCTTCTCCAGTATTTTCATCTAATACCACAAGATAATATCTCTTGTCTTTATCCTATCTTCTGTCTTTAAATTGGAATTTCATGCGAAAGATCCTCTTATTAGCATCTGCTTCTCTACTGTCGGCAAAGTGGCTGACCTCATTTGATATTTTTCCACTGTTTTTCAAAACTTCAAACATACTACTCTATATTCTGAATAACTCCCGTAAAAAGAATTGAACCGTCAGGAGCCGCCACTGCATAGACAAAAGGTCTGTCAATAATAAAATCCACCTGATTCTGTATTATTCCTCCACACTCCGTTATAAGTGCTGTATATGCTGCACCTGTAACACCTTCCTCATCTATCTTTACCATGGCGGCATGCTCTGCTCTGCTCAAATAAATATTTTCAATTTCCTTTGTAAGTGGAGTGAAATCTGCCTGTTTGTCTGAAAGCACATCTGTAATTCCGATATCCTTTAGACACTCCAACAGATCTGTTTTAGCCGAATCATTGAATTTTGGAACTGTCAGATGCACCAGTGCTGAATTACTTTCCACACTTACAGGTTCCATACAGATTTTTATCATTTCAGAATTTGCTGCAATATCCTGTGCTTTATAACCTTCTTTCGGCATGAAAAAATACATTGTTCCACTGTCAACAAGACTCAATCCTACAGCCTGAAAATGCTCTGTTTGATACAAATTTGTTATAATATCATTGTGCATCATAGGAACCGACTGATCCCCTGAAACCCCATGAAATATTCCTTTATTTGTTTGTTCCTTTGGGAAATCTTTATCCCATGATGCCTTGTAATAAACGGTTGAAATAAGTGCCAACACTGATTCCTGTTTAAGTTTCAATTCTTTTGTATACTCTGTAAGCAATTCTCCTGTATGCTCATCAGTCCATTTTTGAAGTTTCTGATTCATAGACTCGGAACCCATCTCACCGCTGTAAGATGAAGCATGATACTCCTCTGACAGCCTTTTTAAAGTATCTTCATTATACCCTATATCATTTCTTAACCAGATAGAGTTTGCCAATATACTCTTTAGTGCAGGTGTATCCACATAATTGGCATCCCATATTGCTTCTATTCGCTTATTTAAGACATCCATATCCTTTACATTAAGCACATCAAGGATTTGCTTACGTGTATTTCCATCTGTCACTTCAGCCAGCATTGAAAGTGCTATATAAATATTCAATGGCGAACATACCGCATTATGATCTGTGGCATCTGATAAAAGTTCCTTCTGTATCAGTTCATAGTACTGTTCCATTCCTGCCTGAACATTTGTGATTTGTGAACTTTTTCTGTATAATCCTCTCTCCATTCACTGTGAGCATCTCCATTTGCAAACTTATTAACATCTGTTCCCTCAGAAATAGGACTTGGAATAACAGCTTCAACAGATTTTATGGATTTATCAGATTCATTAATGTTTTTAGTTCTTAACTGTGTACCGCTTTTTCCACAGGCAGTAAGCATAGTTATTGCTGCCAAAAATATTCCCACGATTCCTTTTAACCTCATACCAACCTTCCTTTCTAAAATAATTAATAGTTTCCTAAATTATACCATTGACTTTAATAAACTTATTACAATTTAATATCCTTAGGAAAAGCTTCCTTTCGCATAATTCCCCACATTTTATCTATATAGCTTAATGTATAAAAATTTTCATAATAATGATAATAGAAAGCCCCTTTAAGTGTCATCTTATATCCTTCTTCATCTCTTTTTAAAAATCCAAGCACTTGTAAAAGCCAAAATTCCAGACCGTACACCTTATTAAGAGGTATATCAAAAAACTCTTCAAATTCCTCCACTTTAAGTCTTGTACTGTATAATTTCCAAAAAAGATAATAAATCATCCTTTGCCTTTTAACAAATCTGTTTGTAAGTGCAGTGGGCATTATATTTGCATCAATTCTTTTACAATATTCCAATACAGAAAATGTGTTTATTTTAAACTGATCCTTAAAAAGGCTTGTGGCGGAACATCCGAATCCGAAAAAATTATCTCTAGTCATTGAAGAATATGATGCCGACTCTTCACTTGCAAAAGTCCAGATAGACTTCCTCACATATCCCTTACCTATACAATAGTTGGTAATATCATCCAAAAGTTTTCTCTTTTCTTTTTTTGGCATAACAGGAACTTTATTTTTGGTAAATGTAAAATCAATTAAAGGGTAGATTGCTATATGATTGGCTCCATTAGCAAATGCCATATCAATATCATTTTTTAAATCTTCAAAAGTCTGTGTGGGCAGTGCAAATATAAAATCCATAGAAACCGTCTCAAATTCAACTTCATTTAGTGCATTTGACATATCTTTAATATCAAACTTCCTTCTTTGCAAAACCTTTTGGTACTTATCCTGAAATGATTGTATACCTATACTTATCTTATCAACTCCCGCCCTCTTTAAAGTCTTTAAAACAGAGACATTAACATTATCCGGATGAAGTTCTATTCCTATACCGTCCGTTATGATAAAATGCTCTGTTAATGCCGCTATAATATCTATTATTCTATCTGCAAGAAGTGCGGGAGTACCGCCTCCGAAATAAAGGCTTGTAGCCTTTCTCCTGCCGTTCCACTGTTTCCCCACCAAATGAATTTCTTTTATCAAAGCATCTATATAGCCATTTGCTGTTCCTTCATCATATATAACCTTACAATAGGGACAAAAATTACATATACTTTTGCAGAATGGTATATGAACATATAAGCCGAACTCAGTCCCCTCATCATATGGCAATACTTTGTCGAAATCATTTGTAAAAATAAATGGTTTGGTTGAGTGCGTAAGATACATTCTTGTTAAATCTGTAATTAAGCTCATATCCGCCTCCTATGATGTTTTCTATAATATATAGTTTAATTCTTTATATTAAATTTACTGTTCTTATCCAAAATAACATCCACATCTTCTGCAATTTTAAAGCAATACTAAAAATAAACTCTGAAAGTTCATCATACTTTTCACTGTATAAAACACTGTTCATCTTGAATACAGTAATGTATCTTCAAGATGATTGTCCTTCACATCAGGTTTTGGAAATTGAGCATATACAAGATAATTGTTCTTTGTATCTTTTCTCTCAAAAAAGTATTTTGTATAAAACTGATTATACGGTTTTAAAAAATATACTTTTTGCATTTATGAATTCTATACCTTGCACATCCTCAGCAAACTCTCCTTTATCGTCATACCAAAATACCAGTTTTCTGGTATCACCCATGAATTCCTCATTCAGACGATCTATTATTTGTTTTAGGTTTAATTCTGACATTTACTCTACTACCTTCCACTATCCTGACCTATGACTTAACTCTTTTATAATTTACTTCTTAAATAATTCAGAGTGTGTGCCCAAGCGATAAAGTATTAAAACAAGTATATCATCATATATTTCATAAATAAGCAACCAGTTTGGCTCTATATGACACTCTCGAGTTCCCTTATAGTTTCCTGTCAAATCATGATCTCTGTATTTTGCATCCAAAGTACCACCATTAGCCAAAATATCAATTACCTCAAACAGTTTGTCTAGATTCTTTCTTTGCTTTTTTGCAAGTTTTAAATCCTTTTTAAATTGATTTGTAAATTGTACATCATATTTCATACTTCCAGTGCCGCCTTAAGATCATCCATGCTGGAATACCTCGGTGCTAAAGGATCCGACATCATTCTTTTTCCTTCTTCGATTGCAGCTACTGTTATTTCATTAGGCACATCAAGTTTTAACTCAAAAGGTATACCATGTTCACGAATAGCTGTTCGCAGGAATATATTAACCGCTGTTGTCATATTTATACCAAGTTCATTAAAAATACCTTCTGCCTGGTCTTTTATATCCTTATCTATCCTAATATTCAAATTTGTTGTCATCATACATACCTCCTTATAGCTAAATTATAATAATATATTCGTCATTTATCAACATATTGTCATTATTACAACTGCAAATATTTTTAATTATAAATCATGGTAACATTAATTATTATTTCTCTAACATAACATATAATATTCCGGTATCAATATATAATCTCACTTATTTTTTACTCATTATATTCTTTGAATCTGCCAGTACCTCATAGAACTTGCCATCCACTGCGGTCTAAAGTTTTCTATAGTTTACTTTTACACCATCATCCAGATTAATCTCTATACGACTATTCTCTGTAAAAAACCGCGATCTTGGATCTTAAAATACAGAATCCACTTATCTCCCAACCTCACCTATACCTAGCCTAGCAATATTTTTACCTTAAATCTTATATTTTGCCTTACCTATTCTCATACTCCTTTTCTTTTATACGTTTCCATATATATCTATTTAAAAAAGAAACTTCACAATTCATCTTTTTCTGTTCTCTTCCATTCATAGAAAAAACAACTTCGTATTTCTCAAATGAATTCTTATCCACTTTAAAAAGACTCTCATTATTTTCTACATCATTAGAAACTTCTAATTCAACTGTTTCAGTGTAATTAATTGCATCACCACAATTTTTACACATAAGCATAGGAAAATAATACTTCTGGTCATTTATTGTACATATAATATTTCTAATTGCTAAAGCACTCATTTCTGATAATAGAATCCCTTTGCACACAGGACAAATTCTGTTTGTATATTCTTTACTACCATATCCTCTGGCATGGAACCAATTCATTTTATTATTTCGCACATCAAATCTAGTAACTAAAACTCGCTTTAAATCTTCTTTACCTCCCTCTTTCCATTTTTTTATAAATTGGTCTACCTTTATGTTTATTGAATCGACAAAATCTGCTGATTCCTGTTCTTTAAATCCGCTCAATTCATCCAAATCAATGCATTGCATTTCATCATATATTTTATTTTCAGAAAAATCATAACATTGGAATACTTTTCTAAGCAGGGTTCCAAATGCATTCTCACCAAATAATAGATAGATTTCTCCTTGTTTATCAGGCTCATCTAAAATTTTACCTTTGCAATATAATGATTTATTTCCAGTTTTTGAGTGATAATACAAATATATCATTCATTACTATCTCTTGTAATTCTTTTGCCTAAGTTAAGTGAACCAATTTGTTTCTTTTTTTCTCTTGAATGCTTACCTTAGTTTCAAATATATCTTTTACTTCTTGTGATAATTTTTTTTCACCTTGTCTTTAGATAATTCAAAAAAATAACCTGACCACTTTTTCCACAATTCAGTAGCAGAAAAATCCTTTAATTAAATCATAAAAATTTATCATTCCATTCAATAGGCTTTTTCTCCCTTTTTCTATTATACAGCGAAAGATTGTTCCTCTTATTGTAGCAGCAGAAGATATCACAAATTTAATAGCTTGTTCTTTCCAAACCTCTAAATCATACTTTTCTAAAATTTGTCTGATAAATTTTTTTCATTTTCTTTGTTTTTCAAAAAAATCACCATCTTCTCCCAACGAATAATCAAGCTTATTAAAAAAACTCTCTCCATATTTTACAATCACATCGTTGTTTATTTCTTTTTCAGTATAATAAATCGATTCTGATGCTTGTATTATATGATTTTTTTGAATTTTTTTTACATATAATGCCACATTATTTTTTTCTTAAACCAACCTTGTTCATTACTCACTGTGCCAATATTTACCTCTTTATTTTTCCAGTAATTTTTTTCCGAGTGATAATAATATAAATTTTTAAGTTCATCATTAACTACTGTAGTAAGTTGAGGTAATACCGAATCATCACTAGTTCTCAATTCACTGGAAATATTCCAGTTATTATTCTTCTTTTTCATAAGTATATTTCAGATATGGAGATAAAAACCAAATCATCGAAACAATGTTTTATTGAATTAATCTCTTCTGGTTGAAGAATATGGCTCACACCATGTAAATCTCTTTTTAAATCTTGAACTATGTTTTCAATTGAAGAATACTGATCATATTCACCAGCGTAACAACAGTCTTCTCCGCTTTCGCAACAAGTTTTCAGCCAATGATATTTTCCTTCTTTATAATTCACCGCATTAGATTTAAAATACGCCTGATAAATAAAAAGTATTTTTTTATAAAAAAATCAAAGTCACTACTTTCTTGCAAGAGTTTTTTTAATCCAAGAATAGAATAATTCCTTATTTGGCAATTTTTCCTTATAATCATTCAGCAAATAATCTTTTTATTTCTAAAAAGGATTTTACCTACGCATCCTTCTTCTTCACATAAATAAGATTTAAAAATATTTAATATCAATATTTGTGCTTTTCACAATCTTATCCTTGACTTTATCCTCAATAGACAATTCCATAACATCATCTAATTTATCATCCTCATAATATATAAACGAAATTGATGGTCTTTTACCACTATAATCATCCAATTCCCTGCTTGTAAAAATATCACCTTCATTTTGATGCAACCACCAATACATATTACACGGTAAAAAAATAGATTTCTCTTCTTCTTGTATGTCACTTTCCTTTTGAACCAAATCAGAAATCGCTACCGCCTTTACATTTTCTCCTCCCTTTTTAGTACTAGTAGTAGTTCGTAAGAATCTTACATCTTGCAAATCTTCCCAACTATCGCTAAAAATCTTATTGCGTTGATTTAAATATTCATATGGAAAATACTTATACCAATTTGATAACCCTATTTCCTCTTTCTTAGATTCAGAAGATGTTTCACTTTCCACAACACTTTTGAAACCATTCATCAGCCCACTTTTTAGCACTTCTTTATTCCATGTTTCGAAACTAAATCCATCTATCTCGTGATCAGCAAGACTTTTTCTATCATCTTTTAACTCTAATAAAGGAATATTAACATAAAAATGTAGTTCTTAATTTAAAATCATTGATTGGCAAGGAACAATAAACCCTTGATTCGTCTTTTTCTCTTGGAAAAATCAAGCTTCTTAGGGAATAAAAAAACTCAATTTTTTTCTTTTTTTCAAATAACTCATTAGAACGATTTTTTTCCAACCTGGATTTTCACCTTTTTTTAAAAACTATTGTCATCAGAATTATCTATGACATATTCCATCTTGAAGTAATTATCCTGAATATACTTCTTGCGTTCAAATTCTATCAAAGTCTCTGAAGAACTCAAAAACGTTATCTTCTCAATATTATCTAAGAATAAATAATCCTTCTTAGCTTTAAAAATTTTTCTTCCCATTGTTCTCTTGTACTCTCACCAAATATGAGTTTTTTTATAGATTCAAGATTATCTTTACTATGAAAAACAATTTTAGTTGTCTTTCCTTGATTAGGATCGAGCATAGAGAATTCAGGAATCGGATAATAACTGTCACTTTGTTCTGCATTTTCAATGCTCTCAACTTTGATTTTCCCTCCAAAAATCGTTATATTTTTTTTTACATCTTCCAAGACACACTCAACCGGGCCACTAAAAATTGTGACCTTATCAAATAAATTATATACACTTTTAAATCCTGTCCCTTTACGTCCCTCTCTATTCTCATCTGATAAAACATTTCCTGAATTGCCTTCCGTACATATGGCAAGAAAATCCCGTACTGAAAATCCCTCATCTGGGTACTCTAAAGTAAAGGTTTTCTTAGAATCATCAAAGGTTATTTTTAATTCTTTTCTTTCAGAACTATTAGGAATATGGTCATTCGCATTCTGCAAAAGTTCATACCATATTTGATTATCAGCTCCACTCGACGATCTCTTACTAATCGAAAAATTAGCTGATAGAGCACATATATCTGTTAGGTTTTTTAATTTACCTTCAGAATCTGCATAATTATCATTAGTTATTGGTTTAGTTTGCTGTAGCAACTCAGATTTTATGAGATCAAAATCAGCAACAATGCCTAAATTTTCTATAATTGAAGACTCTATTTCACGCACAATATTATCAATCTCATCTTCATTTTTTATAATCACTGTATTATGAAATCTAACAAATTGTGCTGGTAATTTTGTATATATAAATACTTCTTTCACCGACTTATCTAATTTCTTTAGATTTGAAAATTTTTTTCTTTATAAATCCTGTCGGCCAATATCAAGTTATCATCCATACTTAGCTTATAATTTTTTTGAAAAAAATCAGTCTTATTTAACTCATTACATATTTCTTCTGTCCATTCACTAATTGGAATCAAAAATATACTCATTGCTTTCATTACTTTCATTAAAAACATCTAATACCCAAACATTCTGCATAAATCCTATCTTCTACATTATTCATCGATTATCACACTCCATTTTAATCTCCCTATATTCTTGATACTTCAGTTTCCAAATTGTTTTCAAATTTTCTGCCTGTACGGTACATTTCTTATTTTTCACTGTTATTATATTCCTCTTCGTTCTTATTTAAGCATTTATTTGAATATTCGTACCAGTCACAATCATCAGTTTTTGCTATAGTAACGCATCAATGCTTTATATAAATCAAATGAGCAATTTATAGATTCTGTATTTCCTTCTTTTTTTATATATATTTCCAAACAGAACCCCAGTCATCGCTTTCAATCTTATTTTTTTAAAAAGAGCTCCCATAAATTTTACTAAGCAATATATAGTTATCTTCATCATCTTTTACGCCAGTACTATCTCGTATAATTTTCAAATAGCCATTACTCGCTTGATTTTCTTCATGTAATATCCAAAGCTCACTATCTTCTGGCTTCATATATTTACCGTCGACTCGAATTGCTTTCATTCCTGTTCTATTATCAATTAACGGCAAATAATCACTGTGTTTTTCTTTATTAAGCTCCTTTATAGTCGCATCATATCTTTTTTCTAATAATAGATTGGTAAATTCTAATTTTCCTTCATCTTCTAATTCTATCTTCCCAGCTCCTAATGCCTCTATATTAGTGCAATCCGTAAGTGTTTTAATAATTTGTATAGGTTCCCTGCTACTATTCACATCGTTGACATTTTCACTGTTTAGCAATTTATCTATAAACTCTCCAAGCCATCCAGTCTCTTCATCATCAGTTTCTGACAAAAATATATTATCAATCACATCATCAAAATACCTAGGGTTATCATTACAACAAAAAAATTATCGTTATATAAGCATTTTAAAAAAATTTCAATGTTTTAAAGTGCTCAAATATAATATTTTTATTATCTTCCTCGCATAAAAGAATTTATTTTTTTATACATTCCTCATACTTTGCGTCTTGAGACAAAAAAACTGATGATTGTTATTTTTTTATATGCTTAGGTAAATAATCATATAAATTAGCATTATTTTTGCTTCATTTCATCTACTAACTTCTCAAATGCATATTTCACCAAACTAGTATTATTTTCCTGATCTTTAAACAATTCTAAAAACAACCTTCTATTCCATTTTGTAGTATAGAGTTCCTTTTTATTTTTAAAATATTCATCAAAATCATCAGTATCTGAATGTTCATCTCCTTTCAGCCCATTTATCCACATACAACTTCTGTCTTCATTTAGTTCGAATGGTGCCTGAATAGATATAGGAGCATTAATATTAGTAAATGTGGGAAGATATGTAAACAGATTGCCTTTCCATGCTTTTATACCATTTTCCCATTTTGGAGCTAACAACACAACGGGATATGTTTTTACCTCTTTTTCTGTTTCATTAAACTCTTTCTCGTTCTCAAATATTTCCTTATAGTGGCTTCTATATTCTTCATAAGAAAACACAACATCCTTTTCATACCAATAGCACTCGCACTCTAAAATAGGCGATTCCAGATTTCCTTCTGTTTTAATTTCATATCTTATTTTTGCTATACCCATTTTTTTGTCTTTATCAGTCTTGATATCCTTTTTTATAGCCATCATAAGGGTTTCATTTTTATATTGAATATCCAATTCTTCTATATTATTTGTGAAAATAATCGGACAGTTTTTCAATATGTTCTCTTTCTTATTTTCATTAAAGCCATAGCGCTCTTTAATTTTTCCAAATAGGTCTGCACCAGCACTAAATTTATTTTCGTTGTCATTTGCTTCTCCAGAATTGTTCTTAAAATGCAACATCATTTTGGTTCCATGATTTGACTGTTCAGAATCAATCCATTCCGGTGCAAATGAATTCTGCGAAAGTTTAAAATGGAATTTACCACTATGTATTTCCGCATAGTCGCAAACAGAAAAAATAGTTTTAAAACCTCTTCCCTTCTCTCCAATAATTCTTTTTCTCTTTTTTAGCCTTTTATTTGACTGTCCTATTGTTGTGATAGCAATAATATCAGAATATGTCATACCTTCTTCCGGGTATGTAATTATCAGACTATCATCCTTAATCTCAATCTTTACTTCTACTTGGGATTCATTGTCATCACAATTTTTTATGCTATTATATTCACAATCATCTGCATTTTGAATAAGTTCATAAATATATCTAAGAGGATCATTATTGATTTTTTTGCATAATCCATCAACTGCTCACTAAGGTTTCCATCTATTGTACCGATTTCTCTATATTCTTTTAATTTTTCAATAAAAACCTTAGCATTATTTTGCCATGATTTTCCAATAATATTCTCATCAGCTTCAACTGTTGAAAGAAATTCATAAAAATCTTTCTCAAGTTCTTTAGTCTCGTATTTCTGCTTTAAATAAAATACTCCATCACCATCTGTATCTTTTACCGAGTCATTTAAATACTTAGACAGAAATCTGTTCATAAGTCTATCTGCATTACTGTACATAGCAGATACATCACTCTGCAACATTGCTTCTGTTTCCAAAAGACAACGCAAGCGCAACCAATCAAGCTTTGTACAAAGTGCTGGATATTTGTCTCTTTTTTCTAACAGACTATTAATTTGAATTTCATTTCCCATTCTCATTCTGCTCCCATTCTTTCAGTGGTTCAAACTGTTCTTTATATTCTCCTATGGTGATGTCACTATCAATCATATCATGACAGAATTTAGTATATTTTCCTCCCAGAATTTCTCTACAACATTCCTTAAATATATATTTCGCAGACTCTGAACTTTCCCTAAAATCTGCCTCCAGGTAATCTTCGCAAAACTTCTTTAATTCATCATCATATTTTTGCTTATAATAATCTTGCAAGGTATTTCCATTTATCTCATTTCCATCTGTAAATAAATTAGTCAATGCCTCTGTAATATTGCCGGTAAAATTCTCATTTATTTGGTTATAAAGTTCCTCTGCTCTTTTATAATTCCAGTCTTTACTTACATTTCCATTTTCATCTCTAATTTTCTTTCCCTCGTCGTTGATTCTTATTTCTGAAAACTTTTTTTCTAATAACTCTTTTGCAGCTATGATTTTTTCTTTATTACTCTCATTTAATCTTTCTTCAATATATTGTTCTATACAAGCATTTACATAATCCCTTGCATCATTTGGTAAAATATTAATCCAGGAAAGTTTACCTTCCTCCTCCATATTTTTTATCACCTGACATTTTCCTAAAATTATTTCCCCAAACAGTCGCAAATCATACCCTTGGTTAAATAACATATAAAATGCCTTTGGAATTCCTTCTTGGCCTCTTCTATATATTCTACCATTACGCTGACCTATAGCTGCTGGAGTATATGGCAAATCATAATGAATCAAAAGCTGACAAAACTGCAAATTATGACCCTCTTTCGCTGCATCAGAGCATATTAATATTGATGGTTTTTCATCTTTTTCAAACATTGCTTTCATGTTTTCAACCTGCTCTGCACTTGTTCGTCCTGTAATCAAGTAGACATGATAATCAGTCCCTAAATGTTCTTCTAAATACTCACAGGTAGTAATAAAACAAGAAAAAATAATAGCCTTTTTATTTTCATTACTGTTATTATCAAACTCCGATTTAATCAACTCCCGCAATGCCTGAAGCTTCGTATCATCATTAGGCTGCCAATCTTTCAGAATATCTTTTAAATCATCAGCTTCAAAATCTTCCGTATCAAAATCTTTCTCAGTACTTTCATGGTATTCTAAAATTTCTGTAGAAAATTCATATCTATTCTCAATGAATTTCTTCAATGAATATATAGAGCTAGAGGCTATCCTCTTTAAAAATCCGGTTAAACGACCATATTTTGACTTCTCCCTAGTGTTTCCATCATCCTCATCTTTTGTAGCATATAATTCATCAATAATATCTTTTTCTATGTTATTCGGTGTTACTCCACTTTGTTTATTCTCTAAACCACTACCAGTGGTTGCTTTAGGATAATTCCACACCTCAATCTCCAATAATTTGTCATAACAATTTGCTTCAGATTGTAAAGTCTTTGTAATGCCAAATTCTTGAATATTTCCTTTTGGTAGATCCTTCGTTAATAGTTCAGTAATATTATTATAGTCTTCTTCATTATTGAAAACGGGGGTACCTGTCATAAATATCTTTGTTTTGGATTCATTTTCCTCACTTTCTTCTATGAGTCTATCAACATATCTCCACAATTTACCTTTATTTCGAATATAATGAGCTTCATCTAAAAATTAAAATATCATAAGGTAAAATACTCGATAATTCTTCAGTCAAATATAGTGTTTCCTGCTCTCTTTCACAGCCCCCATTTCTTAACTCATATTCATTCTTTATATCTTCTGATAATGATTTTGAACTTGCGGAAGAAAAATATGAATAAGGTACTATTGTTATTTGACCAAAAGTTTTTTTCCTTATAGTAATTGATTGCTCCTATATAAAAATTATCATATAATTCTTTCTTCCAATTCTCACATAGCTTTACAGGGCATAAGATCAAAGCAGTTAGCTCCGGATTCAAATGCAACAATTCTCTTAAAATTATTCCTATTTCAAATGTTTTACCAACCCCAACCTCATCGGTTACTAGTACATTTTTACCATTTTCTATGTATCTTTCATTCTCATTATCCCAACTCATCATCTTATTAAATGGCAAATATTGATAAGGATTAAATAAGGCTTTACTGTTAAACAATGCTTTAGGTATTTTCTTATACAACTCTTTGTCATTATGCAAATACATCATATAGCTCCCTTTCATAGAAATTCTTATATACTTTAAGTGGATACAATGAAATATAAGCGTCAATATCTTGCTTCTGTATGTTCTGCTTTTTTATGATATCTCTTATACGATCAGAAATTACATCTTCACTTTCATCTGATAATCTATCCACCTCACAAATAAAATCCAAGAATTGTAATACTTTAGCATTATCCTTTGTTACAGTTGTTTTAGGTTTTCTAAGACGTATTGTCTGATCTTTGATTTTTATATCCCTTACTCTAGCACTTGCCTCATTTGATACTATTTCAACTGTGACAGGAACCTGTGAAGTTACTCCCACTTGGTTAGCAAATGTATAACCGCTATAATATCCCTCAACTTTTCCTCGACGATTTATATATCTATATTTAGCCACTGTTCCGGCTACTATAGGTATCCCACCTTTTAATCTAGACTGTGATGGAATATAAAATACTCCCTTATCAAAGCGATTCAATAATCCCTGATCACAAAGTTGCTTTAGTAAAGGTCTAAGAGTATTTCCACTCAAGCCCAATTCAATATCTGATGTAAATATAGGCTCATTCGGTTTATAATTTTTTAGCAAATATTCATATAACATATAATCACCACCTTGTAACGATTTTTGACTATTGTTTTTACTTTATTTATTATAACGTATTTTAAATATATTATTTAATTTTCGCTTAATCATTCTTCGCTCCTGTCAGCAATAAACTTTACTTCACTTGAGATTTTATATTTGTACTTATTGAGATGCCTGTTATTTCTAACAAATACATTCTATTTTTTACTCATTATATTCTTTGAGTCTGCCAGTACCTCATAAAACTTGCCATCTGCTGCGGTCTGAAGCTTTCTATAGTTTACCTTTACACCGTCATCCAGATCAAGTTCTATACGACTTAGTGCCAAATGGGCTATCTTCTCATCATATTCTCTACATTCTTTCAGCTGCTTTTGAAGTTTTTCTCTGCGTTTAGTCGCAGTCGCTACCTCTCTGGCATTGGTACTATGGTCTATAGTATCCTGCATGCGGCTACTTTCACTTTCATAGATTCGCTGCATATGGTGTAAATAGTCGATACGAAGATTGCCAATAGTATCTGCATTATATCTATGTAGATAGATAAGTGCTTTAAATCCGTTTTGCTTTCCGCTGTCAAAAAGCCAGTAGATAGGTCTCTTACCTGAACCTGTAACTGAATATGTCTGACAATGATCCTTGAAGAAATCATTCAAAAAGTAATTTCTTATAATCTCACGAGAGGTATTTCCCTTATTTCCAAGTGCCTTTGCTATAAAATCAAGATTTTCTTCCAGAGTATCTTCACCATAAACCACCTTTAACCAAGTGCAAAGGCGGACAATTATATCATCTTCCAAATACTCCTCATCAGTAAGCGGAATAATATTGTCGGCATCAGGTTTGAATGTGTCATACTTAGACTCATCCCATTCTCCACCTGCATAGGCAAGACCTTCGCTGTCCAAAGAGTAGCGACCAAACATACAGCCGATGGCGTAGGAAAGAAGGGAAACTATCTCATCACACTTGGTTCTAATATAAGCCGAACCCTTCATAGACTCCGGCACATCTTCCTTACTGTCAAATATTCTATGAACAGTTATATCCTTATCTAATACTTCAGAAGTAAGTTCGTCCTTTAAACCGTAGATGTCTATAAAGATGCGGTTCAGTTCTTCTTCATTGGCTTTGAGTTCCAAGAATCGCTGTTCGCATTCAGATACCCATGAGTGATAGGTGTCAAAAATGGTTCTTGGCTCAGTGGCTATTGTAGTATCACAGATGAAATTTTTTATAAGTGGGTGATATTTAAAATCCCATGAGGTTTCGTAGGAATCCCAGTCGGATTTGGAAATATAAATAGATAAATTTATTAATCTATCCACTATTATAAGGGCTGAATCATCCATAATTAAAGGAAGATTGCAAATATCAGTGGTAAGTAAATTAATGGTTGGATTATATGCATTCAAATACTCAAATGCTATTTTAGTATTTAAGAAACCCAGTATATAATTAAAAAAATCTCTCATCCTTTAAATATATTGTGGGAGTTGCTGTACCACAAATAGAGTTTTCTATATATCTAAATGTTTTCTGTGCATTTCCTACTTGTGACCATCCAATAGCTTTTTTAAAATAAAAAGATGAATCTCCACGCCTGACAGAAGTATTAGTTTTTCTTTCATCCCATAAATCCTTTATTCTTATTACATACTCATAATTACCATAAAATCTACAAGCACTTCCACCTTTTGACATTATGTGATACTTTGAATATTCTAGATGTTTTGCTCCTGTAAATGATATGTCATAAAAAGCCGGTTCGTACCACACTTTTACAAAATAATTATCATTTCCTGTAACAACTCCAGCTTTCTTTTCAACAAATAGACGAATAAATGATTTTTTTTCAAGTGCTGAAAAATATGAATCTTGGAGCCAATATACTATTGGTTTACCTGGCAATAAATTAAAGTTATCTTGCTTTATTGTATATACATTTTTATTCTCTAAATATGCTTTTTCCTTCTCCTTTGCGTACAAATAATCTACAAGTCTATTTACAGTTACTTTAATATTATGAATAAATGTATTCCTACATATAGTCACTACTGTTTGAACTACTTCTCCACCTATCTCTTCAAATGCTCTAGTCCCTAAGTGTAGTATTGAAATATAGTTTTTCATCATAAGTTTTTCTCGAAACTTTTCAAAACTAGAAATAAACATCCATGTATGTTGTGTTATTATAGAAGTTATACCATTTCTAACAATAAAATCAGAACATCTCTTTATAAATACTGAATATAAGTCATATTTTTCATCTATATAATACTCTTTAATATATTCTGTTGTTTTAAATGGCATATTACCCATATACGGTGGATTCGTAACCGCTACCCAGTACTTCTCCCCCAGCACCTTACCCTGTGCTATCAGTTGCAATAGTCTTTCCTTTGTGTCCTCTATACCCACTGTTTCCATACTGATTTGGCCGGAGGAATCACTATCTTCTATGAACCTTTCCAAAAGCTCCCAGTCATATTCTTCCACTGTTAGTATAGAGCCATATTCCTTGGCATCTATAAATGTATCAAGTAGACCATTTATCTGAGTTATAGCTTTTTCTTTATCAACTTCACTTAGGCCCATACCAAAGTATTTTATATGAGCTCTATTGACTGCATTGCTCCCTTTTATAGAATATAGATTTGGCTTATACTCACCGGTTAGAATCCTACGGTTATACTGTCTTGACTTCATCATTACAGCAAAATATGCCAGCTGGAATGCTCTATCATCTATATCCAGACCATAGATATTGTTTTCTAATATACTTCTAGCCGCATCTCTCTGACCATATCCTGTACTTTCATATATCTGCATCAATACATCAAATGCATATACCAAAATATGACCGCTTCCCATACATGGATCAATTATCTTGATATCCTCTGGATTTAGTCCGGCATACTCTCTTCGGATTTCCGCCAGTTTTTCCTCTACCTCAGGCTCCTGCTTTGCCTCTTCCAGATAGTACTTCCAATTTGACTTCAGCTCATCATTTGGATGTCCTTCCACCCATAATCGACCAAGGCTGTTTTCTACCATATATCTTACGATCCAGTCGGGTGTAAAAAGCTGTGTTGCCGCAGGAACATCCTCTTTTCTTATCTTTGTGCCTGAAGGTCTGCCAAATACCTCTGCCTTTGGCTCTGTATTATAATACTGATACAGCCATCCTATGATCTCAACCTGTCCGCCTTTTTCTATATTGAAGTCATCCTCTGATATATCATGAACCAGCTTATATACCACTCCATCCTTATCAATAACAGAAATATTTAAAAGCAGCTCGGTATAATCATTCGTTTTTTCAAAAAGTTCAGGCAAATATTCATTTAATGCATTGCATTGCTTAATAAAGAGCATACAAAAAAGTTCATCCAGCAGATTTTCTGTCTTTAGCTGTATTACTTTTTCTCTTTCTTCAGCTGTAAGTTCCAACTCTGCATCACATATATTTGTCACTATATCAGGTTCAAGCTTTCCGGTATCAGAAGAAAGCACACGCATATGAGAAGGTAAATAATCATTTACCTCCATAAAGCGTATAGCAATCAAACGGTTAAACCAAGTATAAGCTACTTCTTCAATGATATATTTATAGGCTGTAGCATAATCACTTTCATTTTCTTTCCGGCGAATAACTTCTACCAGTCTTCTTCTCTGCTTTATAGCATCTCCACTTATAGAATAGGGATTTTCAGTTCCAATATTATAAAACTCCGTGCTCGGTGTAGACTGCGGCAGGGCATTTTCTATTCCATCCGATTTTATTCCCATAAGTCCTGCACGGTAGCTAATATCTGCAATAAGTTTATTTCTTGCCCAAATAGCAAAGTTTTTGATGGCTGCCTTATTCATACAACTCTCCTGTTATTTTTTATATGTTTTATATATGAATATTATTTACAACTCAATATTTACAATAATATCCTCATTTATCTCTTTTAAAAGATTCTCACGAAGTGAAGCCAGATATTTATCAACGTCTTCCCTACTTTCAAGTCTCCAAGAAGCAGTTTTAGCCACTGTTTTTATAGAAATATTCTTTGTAGTACGAACCTTAAACGCTGTCTTGTCATCTTCAATAAAAGTCTCAGCCTTTACTTCATCACCACGCTGTTTTGCTTCTTCCTTTCTCTTTTCTTGCTCCAATCTCAGTCTTTTCGCAACTTCCAGTGCTATTCTATTGTCCTCTGCTGTCATCTCATTTAGCAGACGAAGTTTCAACGCCTCTGCCTTGTCTGCAAAACTACGAAGAGTCGAAACATTATTGCACTCACTTACTCCATCCATAAGCTCATCAAAAGCTTTCGCATACCGTGAAGATTTCTCGTCTCTATATGATTTTGTATTCAAAACTTCAAATACACGATCTCTATCCTGACGTATAGAATCCTTTACAGGCTTTAGCTGGTCATCCAAAATATTTGTATAGCAACTTGTGAACTTCTCTCTAAGTTCCGGGAGTTTAGGTATATTCTTATACGGCTTATCCTGTTTTAGAATAGCTCTCATCTTCTCAACAACCTCTTCCAATTCGCTATCCACAATATAGGTCTTACTGTCTTCATATATTGCAAGCATATCCAATGATCGCATAAATATATTCTGCTGCTCGCCTCCAAAGAATGCTTTTACAGGTTCATAGTCCTCTGCCATATCAAAGAAAGTATCCCTATATTTTGAGATATGTGAGAAAAATTCCAATGCTCCGTTAATCTGTATTACTGACTGTAACAGGCGTTTGCCACTATCAAGTACATTCTTTCCCGGATAATTGTACTGTCTGTAATATACCTCCAGTTTATCCATCTCATTTAACATATTTGATGACAATCTCTTAAAATCCCTCATGATACTATCTTCATCTTCTGTGGATACGGTAGTATTAAATACTTCTTTCATTACATCACGAACTGCCTTTTTATCCTTTTCGCTAACACGCACTCTCTCTTCCATCAAAAGCTTTTCTACAAAGGCCTTTTTGGTAATATAGCTAATGATGTCATCTTCTGATTTGTTATTCAGATTTACAGATATACCATTTACATTAAATGCAAGATCTCCTCTCTTGAACAAGCATGCTACCAACCAGTTGATATCATCTTCTACAAATCCATATGGTGCTTTCATAAAGCGATCCTTTACAGATTTCATAGATGTCTTCATATGATTTCTGGAATTCATAGCAATATACCCCTGTACATCATCCAATGCATGTGTATTTGCTATAGTTCCACCTTCCGGCAAAATCTGTAATTGGTTTGTAGAATGTAATAACTTTCTGATATCAGCCTCTCCCATTGCAGTATCAATATAGGAAAGCTTATGGAAAACTGTCTGTACCAGACGACCTAGAGCCTCATTCACCTTTGAATTTACTTCTTTAGCTGATAAGCGAACTATATCACCATTTACATATACTGTTGCTTCTTTGAGTCCTTCAATAAGATAAAGCTTTGCATTTGCATTACGCTCTCTCATCTCCACATTCTTTGTTTCTTTTATACTTTCATATTTAGCAAGTTTTAATGAGGTGTTTTTTCTAATGAATCTTTCTATCTTTAGATATACTCTCATTTCTGTCAAAAACTCATCATCATTTGGCAGCACTACCAATACTTCCCTGCCCTGTCCTGACATCATACGAAGTGTCGCATCATCCATACCTCCATCATACCAAGGTGTAAGTATGCGAAGTCCAATATCACAAGTCTGATTTGATTTATATGGACGATCATCTACTATTTGATTGAATGAGAATGAATACCTTCCACCAAACTCCGGATAACGATATTTCTTTTCTGTAAAGATATCTTCAAATATCATTTCTGAGATCTTTGTAATGACTTCCGACATTTCAACATTTTCTTTTTCTATTTCATTGTTGATTTCCTGCTCTTCATCAGTCAAGAACACATAGATATTCCCGTTCTTTTGTACTAACATCTGACGCATTAGTATCTTAATCGCTTCTTCTACTTTGCCTTTTAGTTCAATGCGATCATCATCAATATTTTCAATCATCAAACTTGTAATATTGTCAATATTTGATTCTATTTCCATTACATATTTTATCATGAACAATGTTTTCAAAACATTGATAGCAAACACATCACTATCTTTTTGATCAGGATTTATATAGCTATTGCTATAGGCTTTACTGATAACCCCCTTATGGCTATGATCAAGAAAGTTTTCCAGAGCATCATAAAAACGGTGAAATGGTATTATAACTCCCATTTCTCTGTCTTTTAATGTAGATGCGGACTCCTTAAACAAGGCAAGCATAGAACGCTCACCCTCTGACAAATGCTTACCTGATGCACCATGTGTACGAATAGATGTCAATACATTTGCAAGTAAGTTAAACTGATATGGAACAAAAGGATAGCTTTCAGTAAAGTCATTTTCATTTGCATACAGCTTTTTCTCCACACTATCATTGAATACTATCAAGTTCTTTATGATAGTCGCTTTTTGTTCATATAATAGTCTAAGTGTCTGTGCCGCCGTATCAGTTTTATCCAGAATCCTTTTTTTGATTACAGCATCTACATTGGCACTGGATAATGACAGCCTTGTATCAAAGCGTCCTTGAATCTTTGAAAAATCATTTCCCTTTACCTTTGTTATAGAGTCTATATCCTGCTGTGATGTCACTATCACCCATGCTCTACCCAAGCACTCTTTTCCAAGTTCTTCTGTAACAGTCTGAAGGTTTAGCATAAGCTTTGAATCATCACCTATATACTGTCCTATCTCATCTACAAGAAATACTACATGGTGATTTTCTCCCTTACTGTCTATATATGCTTTTACACGCTTTGCAAAATCCTCTATACTTATAGTATAAGCTTCGATTGCCTTCTCACACCAGTTCCTTGCAGCTGCTTCACTCATATAGTCCATGCTTACAAGAGCATCTACTACACTGTCTTGAATGAAATCAAAGTCCTTTCTGGATTCCTCCCATGAGTCTCCATACTCATCTTCAAATGCCTCTTTGAACTCATCAAATCTTCCTACCTCAACCAGTCTTCTCTCAAGATCTGCAATATGTGGCATGGAGCTGCAAAATCCCTGCATTTCATTAAAAACTTTCAGGAATACATTTACAATAGCATCTTTATTTTGCTTGCCATTTGATTCGCTCTTGGAATCAATATTGAAAAGTACTACATCAGCAGGTACATTTGCTGCCAATTGCATATCTGAGAGTACTTTATTGTCTGTTATTTTTTTATCATCTAAAAAATAGTCTATGGCATGCTTATCTCCAACCAATTTGTTGTCTAAAATATATGATAGTATTTTTAAAAAATGTGATTTACCACTTCCAAAGAAACCTGAAATCCAGACTCCCATCTTTGGTGTTGTTCCATCAATGCTCTTTTTATATGCTGAAAAAAAGTCTGCAAAGTGCTTTTGCAATTCTCTGGTAACAACATATTCTTCAAGTTCCTGTGATACATTTGTTTCTTCCCCCTGTCCAACAATGATGACTCCCTGAATTTCACGGTCAATCTTCTTTGCAAACATATCTTTTATTTGCATTTTATGCCTCCTATTTTACAAGCTTGAATGCTCTGTAGTAATTATCATCTTTTATCTCATTAAAAAGTATCAATTCCTGCTCATTATATGTACCCGGAAAAAACATAACAACAGGTGATTTCACAAATGCCTGATGCAAATTGTTTAGTACTTTATGTGAGCGAAGTATTGGATAACATTTTCCTATTCCGGTCAAAAATACTACTGCATTATCAGGTGTATTTTCCCTTATATACTGAACTATAATACTGTCATCATCATTAAACTTCATAGAATTGCTTACTGCTTTTGTTATTCTTTCAAGACCTTTTTTCTTCTCAAAATCAAAACATTTTTCCATAAAATTTTTATCTTCAAGAAAGTCAATAATGATATCATATAAATCAAAAACAACCAGTTCAAAATCATCTGTGCCACTTTTGTTTTTATTTTTTAGATATTCTATACGATCACGAACTTCCATTTCTTTTTCAGGTGGATAATCAAATACCCAATAATTTACCTCATTTGCTCTTCCACTACTTTGACGAAATTTAGGTTTTTTGATTTCATTTTCCATTTCGTCAAGTCTAGCTGCTAAATCTGCCATTATCTAACTCCTGTCAATGCCATAATATATGCTTCCATACCATGATCTTTTAACCAATTTTCTATAGCCGGATCAAGTATCGGTCTTATTATCTTTCTTTGTTTTTTTCCTTTATCTGTAAGCCCGGCTTCAAAAAGCATTGTTTTATAGGACATTCCAAGTCTTCTAAGCGTCGCATCAGTCCATTTTGCCACTTTTTCACTCTGTAACTGTTTATCTTTAAAGAATATTCGAATATCGCTATCAGCAAATGTATTACTGCCAATAATCATCTTTTCTCTAATAACTTCATAAACAAAATCAAAGAATAGTGTATCAAGGCTGAGTGTTGCAATAAGTGCAAATAGTTTCTGTGTTGTAACATCACTGTTTTGAAATATCTCTATGAAACTTTTATCCATCGCTTTTATCCTTCCTAAAACAGTATTGAATATTTGTTCAGAACGAAGTATAGTTGGTGCACCAAATATATTTTCTTTTTTATTGATTTCTTTTATTTCTTCTAAAGTCTTCCCTGCTGCAAGTAAACTTACAACTTTACGAAATTCCATGAACCAGAAGGATAATTTAACAGCACTTGCACTGTACTCTTTTCTATCCATATATTCCACTCTCCATTTTATTATAATACTTATTCTGTCCCATTGTACGGACTCAGTTCTTATGTTATTTACTGTACAAAATTTTATATTTTTATCTATTTGCACAAAACACCACACTATTACAATAATAACATTTTTGATTAGAAAATCCTACATCCTACTACTCTATTTCTTTTTAATATTTTCTCACTCGTTACAGTTCAGGTAGCCACTTTATAACCTTTGTTTTACAATCCTAATCGCAACTCTCACTCTACTACAAAGAAAATAAAAAAGACATACCTGTTCAAAACGATATGTCTATAAATGTTCTATTAATTTAGTTCCGTCTATAATAAGTATTTCTACCTGATCCTTCTCTCTTAAGTTCATCCGATAATACCAATTTTCTAAGTGCACCTTCAACTGAACCTAGACTGAGTGAAATAATTAAAATCTCTCATTCCCTTAAATAATAGTGTTTTTTAAGGGAATGAGAGCCTTAGTTCTATAGCTGATATAGCCTTGTATACTTCTCTTCTATATAATCAAGGAAATAATTTACATTAAATTCTTCTCCTGTTACCATCTTCATAAGCTCAGGTGCCTCATAGCGAAAGCCATAGGTATGAATATTTTCTTTTAACCAATTCATCACTTCATCAAATTTATTGTTTTCAAGTAATTTATCTACATCCAGATCCTTTTTCATTGCATGTACATACTGTGCTGCAAATGCTGTTCCAAGTGCATATGTTGGGAAATATCCGAAGCTTCCATCTGACCAGTGCACATCCTGTAAGATACCAAGTTTATCATTAGGTACATCTATTCCCAAATATTCCTTATATTTGGCATTCCAGGTTTTATCAAGTCCTTCTGTAGAAATAGTACCATTAAACAATCCCTTTTCTATTTCATAGCGAATCATAACATGCAATGGATATGTGAGCTCATCTGCTTCAGTACGGACAAATGAAGGCTTAGAGACATTGATTGCCTTATAAAAATCTTCCAAACTTACTTCACCTAACTGCTTAGGGAAGTATGCCTGTAACTTCGGATAATTATATTTCCAAAAAGCCATAGTACGTCCAAGATAGTTCTCACATAAACGTGACTGTGATTCATGCATTCCTGAAGATATACCTTCTGATAGGATCATTCCATCATATTTGGGATTGGTATTATGCTCATAATATGCATGTCCTACTTCATGTACAGTGGATAAAATAGCTGATGCCACATTTGAATCCAGATACTTTGTAGTTGTACGGCAGTCATTTTGACATGTCCAGGAAGTGAATGGATGCTCAGACTCATTTTGATACCCCCATGAAGAATCAAATGTAAGTACTTGAGTAAACCATCCATAAATTTCTTTTGATCTTCTATAGGGAAGCTTTGATGTAGGAAATCCTCTTTAATCTGTTTTGCCTTTGTTACCTTCTTTATAAGCGGAACTAGCCTCTCCTTTAATGCATTAAAGAATGCATCATATTTTTCCTCATCCATACCCGGCTCAAAATCATCAAGCATCTGATTATATATGCTCTTATCACTGCTTCTATAACCGTATAACTTTTTTTGACTCTCTATTACTCTCTTTAAATATGGCTCAAATATAGAATAGTCAGCCTTTGATTTTGCTAGCATCCATGCATCGAATGACTCATCACAAAGCTTTTTAAAAGCCACAAACTCTTCCTTAGGTATGCAAACAGTATCCAAAGCTCTTTTATAATAAAGTTCTATAGCACGTCTTTCCTCATCATTTACCTCAGGATCATCTTTTAAATCTTTCAATAAATCAACTATTTCTTTATCTGTTTCTAAGCTAAAGAGTTCTCCTGCCAAATAGGCAGATCTCTCATCTCTATAAGCAGCTCCTGCACTTGGTGCAACCGTCTGCTTATCAATTCCAATAATATTTAACGCCATCTGGTATGCAGAACATTTAAATAACCAGTCCTGATACTTTTTAAATTTTTCTTTTGTATTCATATTTTCACTTTCTTTAAATTTACTTTTCCAATGCCTGTTCAATATCAGCTATTAAGTCACGAACATCTTCTATACCCACAGAAATTCTTATAAGATCAGGTGATACTCCTGCTGCCACAAGTTCTTCATCATTCATCTGTCTATGTGTAGTTGATGCAGGATGTAGTACACAGGTTCTTGCATCTGCCACATGAGTAACTATAGCTGCCAGTCTTAACGAATCCATGAATTTAACTGCTGCTTCTCTGCCACCTGCAATACCAAATGATACAACTCCACAAGTTCCTTTTGGAAGATATTTTTGTGCCAAAGCATACTGACTATCATTTTCAAGTCCCGGGAATGAAACCCAAGATATCTTAGGATGCTTTTCTAAATATTTAGCAATAGCTAAAGCATTTTCATAATGTCTTTCCATTCTCAAATGTAATGTTTCCATACCAAATCCAAGATAGAATGAATTCTGTGGTGAAGGTATTGCCCCCAAATCACGCATTAAATTAGTAGTCATCTTTGTAATATATGCAGCCTTACCAAAGCTTTTTGTATATACTACTCCATGATATGTTTCATCCGGAGTTGTAAGCCCGGGGAATTTTTCACTGTATTTTTCCCAGTCGAAATTTCCTGAGTCTACAACTGCTCCACCTACAGCATTTGCTGAACCATTCATATATTTTGAAGTTGAATGTGTAACTATATCAACTCCCCACTCAAAAGGTCTGCAAAAGATAGGAGTAGGGAATGTATTATCAACTATTAAAGGCACACCTGCCTTATGTGCTGCATTTGCAAACTTTTTCTATATCTAGAACTTTAAGTGAAGGATTAGATAAAAATTTCACCAAAAACCAGCTTTGTATTTGGTTTGAACTTACTTTCAAGCTCTTCTGGCAAAATATCCGGATCCACAAATGTAGCTTCTATACCCATATTCTTCATTGTATTAGCTATCAAATTGTAAGTTCCTCCATAGATAGCTGAAGATGCGATAACATGATCACCTGCACCTGCTATATTTAATATGGCATAGAAGTTGGCAGCTTGTCCGGATGATGTCAATATAGCAGCCGCACCGCCTTCAAGCTGACATATCTTATTTGCTACAGCATCATTTGTAGGATTTGCAAGTCTTGTATAGAAGTATCCTGCTTCCTTTAAATCGAATAGATTTCCCATCTGCTGTGATGACTCATATTTAAAAGTTGTAGACTGTACTATTGGAAGCACTCTTGGCTCTCCATTTTTAGGCTCATAACCGCCTTGTACACATATTGTATTTATATTGTAATTTGACATTAATATATCTCCTTTATTCTAGTTAGTATATAGTATATTTTTTATTTTCAAATTGTCAAGTTACGTACAAGATGGCTAAACTTATTTTTATATTATTCAATCATTATTATCATCATCTGTATCATAAAATAATTCATTAAACTTTGCCCTAAGTATTTCTTCCAAACTAGGTCTATTTTGACTGGTGTTATATTGTTTATTTACATTAATTTCACTTGTTTTCATTTTTTTACGAAGTTCATTTACAAATATTTCATGCTTCATTCTAATTTATCGACCTCTTATAATTTAGTTTATTTCTCTATTATTTCTGCCTGTCATTGTAATAAATTTATTATATTCCTTACTTTTCAAAATATCATATCTTGGAACTGTTACCGGTTTTTTTCCGGACTGCATTACTATAACTTTTCCTGTCGGAGCATACATTATATCTGTAACCGGTACATCCAATCTCTGAGAAACATTCCTACAGGTCGTGAGATCCATACCTCCGGGAAAATATACATAACACGAACAATTATTGAGTATATTTGTAGCTTCTGCGTCTGAATATAATTCTCTAAGCTGATCTTCACTCTGCAAAAGCATCATTGCACTTAAACCGGCCGCTCTAAATATTGCAATATGTTTTGAATAATCATTTATCTTTGCAGCACATGCAAAATCATCAAACATTAACCTTACCGGTATAGGAAGTCTTTGATTATAGCATTCTTCTGCATACTCTAAAAGTTGTTTAATTGCCGAACTAAACAAAAGATTTGCAAATAGATACAGTGACACATTAACCGGAGAAGTAATGATAATAAGAGATGTTTTTTCTGTTGCAATCTTCTCAAAGTCAATTTGTTCCCTCTTACGCATCAATTTCTTGATAGGTTCCGGAAACAATCTTCTTAGAGCTTTTGCTAATGTATCTCTAACACAACCGGCTGTATTATATGGTAGTTGCTGATAATCAGAAAACAATGTAACCGCCTGACAGTTACCTGCTTTCGCTCTTATTTTTTTGTAGTAGTCATCTAAAGAAGTAAGTATTCCTTTTCCACTCTCACTAAGTGTAAGGTTATCAAATAATTCTACTACATCTGCCATATTCGCATTATCTTTTGTCATCAATATAGCAAGTATCAAAGAGTTTAGAAGAGATACTGCACTGTCATTCCAGTAAATATCTCTTGCGTTCTTAGAATCCGGATCTGCCAGAACTATATTTTTTGATAAGTCTTCTACATCCAGATAACTTGTTACAAATCTCAACGGATCAAATCCTACGGTACTTTTTTCCGGAGCTGTTAAATCACAAATATATGACCTATATCCTCTTATTCTTTTGTATTCTGCAATTCTCCTTGCCTCTCCGGCTTTTGAGTAAGTTCCTATCATACTGCTTTCATTCATATCCAGTATCGTTGGAAGCATTACTGACATAGACTTGCCTGTTCCTGAACATCCTACTACTATTTGATTATTATTTGGTCTGAATGTACCAATAGCATCATCTACAAAGCATCCATCTCCAAGTATTACTCTATCCATATATCTCCTCCTCAAATTATCTTAGTAACTATACTGTCACAAATTCCAAAGTCTATAGCCTCTTGTGCATTCATATAGTTATCAAAAGAGATAGCTTTCTCAACCTCTTCAATACTTTTTCCTGTATCTTTGGCAAGTAATTCAACTGAAATACGCTTTGTTTCCAAGATTGATTCAGCTGTTCTTTGTATAGATGTTGCACTGCCACCAACACCTCCAGCAATTAAAGGTTCATGTATCATTACTTTTGAATGTGGCATAATATACCTTCTTCCCTTTTGCCCTCCTGCCAGAATAATTGCAGCCATTGAGGCAGCCATACCCATGCAGTAGATTTCAAAATCTATATCTAAGCCTTTTAAAGCATCATATATCATTAAACCGGCTGTGACCTCTCCACCTGGAGAATAAATATAAATCTTCAAATCTGATTCAGGTTTTTCTTTTTGTAAATACATAAGCTCCTGCACAAACTCACAGGCAAGCTCTGAATTTATTTCACCAATAATAAACATTCTTCCATCCGAAAGCAGATGTGAATCTACAGATATCCAGCTGTTTCCTGTAGCAGTTCTGTATGGTACATAAGTCATAAATCTTCCTCCTCAAAATTTAATAAACCATTGACAATGTCAATATAATCATCCTGCTTTACTCTCAGGTAATCTATACCACCTTATCCCTTCTTCACCTGTAATCTCATAAATAGATTGTAGTGTATCTTTAATATTCAAAAGATCCTCTGTGAAAAGAATTACATCCTCCGAATTCCATAGATTTTGACTTTTTAAATATTCAACTATTTTACGATTGTGTTCCAAAGACTCACCACAAATTATTAATTGTGGAAAAGTCAAATCGCCATGGTAATTACTTTCCAAGTACTTCTTACTTTGCAGTATTTTGTAATACCTTTGTACCTTTTCGGCAAGTTTTTGATACGCCTCCGAACAGTCTCTAACAACCTCATATGCCAAAACAGATGTGTTGTCAATTTTAACATTTGCCGCAGTGCGAATAATGCAATTATCAAGATTAATTCCATCATATCTGAATGTCTCCATTACTCCAAAGCGTTCCATCTTTGCCTTACTTTGTAGAAGACCTATTATGATCTGATTACCTACCAGAATTCGTTTCACATCCTGTGGTGTATCAACTATTCCCATTTCCATCTTCTTATTAAATGATAAGTATCTATTTCCATAATTGAATATAACTCCCCTACTCAATGCAATCCTATAGCCGTTGATATCAACTTCGTAATATTTAATACCATTAACCACACCCGGAAGAAGTATCTCACTCTCCTTAACCAGACGATATTTCATTAATTTAAGCATTCTCTTATGCAGATTGCGTCTAGATAAATTAACACCTCTAAGACTGACAAATTTATATATATGATTAGTTGTCAAATACTTAGATCTTGCAATTTCCTCTATAATAGCTCTATCTGTTGAATCTATCTTTTCCTGAATTTGCTCTATAGATTCTCTTTTATATATTACGAGCGTACGATGTATCTCTTCATTTTTCTTAAGAGCAAATATGGGATAAGACGGAATACTAACTTCTTGCTGCTCATCAATATCTGATCTATACATTTTAGAATCGTTAAAAACAGAATATGTGTTCATTTCTGATATCCTCCGTTCAAATCATTTTCAATCATTAGAGTTACTTTCTTTTCCAGTGAATCTCCTATTAAATTTGACACATAGTAATCGCAAAAATATTCCACTGATACTGCTTGCTCATCTGTAAGATAATTATCAACCAGTAAAAATCTATTTGGCACTATCTTATACTCTTGACCTATGTTCATATACTTGTCAAATTCTCTGAAATTCTTACCTGATTTAATCTCCAGTACATAGAAAGTTCCATTAAATTCAATCACTAGATCAAATTCATTCTTCATCTGCCCTTCTCTGGTGGCAACACGCACATTTTTATATACCTTGAATTTCTTGTTGTACTTATTTGATAATCTTTTTATGATCTCAAAAGTACGTCTATATACAGCTATCTCCAGGTATTGTCCTGTAATAAAAGCCTGTGCTTTTGGTGTGAAAGCAATCTTTCCATTAAGCATTTCATTTTCCTGAGTATAATGTAGAAAAGAAATTATTCCATACATATCCTGAAACAGATTTATTATTAAATCTTTATCTCTCTTTTGCCTGCCTGATAAATCAATGTGAAACTCATCTTTCTTTGATGTGTAAAGTACTCTGATATCATTTATGATATTCTTTATGAGTTCATCATGGTCAAGCAATCTCAATGCAAGATTGACAATGACTTCCGGAAGCTCCTCACATTCTTTTGCAGACTCAATAATCATATTTTGATTATTTCTAAGCAAACAAGATAAGCTTGGATACATACTGTTCTCAATATTAACATCTTTAACTACGCTTAATGCACTTGCCTTAATCATTCATACACCCCCTATTTCTTCAACTCTTTAACTCATTTTGTACACTCAGTATATCTATTTTTCTTATTTTTTTCTTCTTTGTATCCGTAAAAAAAGATAGCATATTTTATCGTATCCGAAAAAAAAGTAGCAGCTCCTTTCTTAAAAAAGAAAAGAACTGCTACTTTCTATCTACTTATTATTGATTTGTCATTTTTCTCACTTTCAAGTTTTCTTATCTGATTCAGCTTATATTGCTTTACTATTCTATTCCTGACTTCCGAAAGAACATAATTATCATCATCAGCCACTACTCTTATAAAAGGTCCATAGCTTAATAATCTCATCATTATTTCGCTTTCATCCATTTTAGAATAATATAAAGTCATCCTATAATATTTTGATACAGAATCAAAAAAACACATTTTTTTCTCCCATAAAGAGAATTCTGTCAGTATTCTATCTAAAAATATTTCTATCTCCCTGAAAAAATTCAACCTGTATTTCCTGCATTGATTCTTTATAAATACTCTCTAAGAGCATACTTTGTTCCTTTATATCATATTTCATATTGGTAAGCTCTATAACTTTTTCAATACGAGGAATATTAATAATACATATGCCGGATTTTCCATTACGCACATACCACAGTCTAAATAAATCGTCACGTATTGAATATTCAATCCAACAAGGGGCACAAGTTATCCATATTGGCTGTTTTCTCCAATTCCTATATTTGATCTTTAGTTTAAAGCCTTCAGATATTCCTTTTTTAATTATCTTCAACACTTTAAGATCTTTATTGCTAATTCTCCCATCTTGGTTAACAGTCTTTTTTTCCTTTAAGATCCTTGTGTTCAAAATTATATCTATCAAAATAATTAATACAATTAAAGTCTAGCGGTTTCACTTTATAAGGAGCTAATTTTATCTTCTCCTTTACTCTTTTTTTATATCACTTTCAGTCATAAAAAGTGATGCTAAAGGATTATTTAGAATTGTAAGTAACCATCTTGCTTCAATCTTTGTCAGTGGCAAAACATCAAAAAGATAATCAGACTCAGGAAATAAAAATCTAGATTCACCATTAAAAATTTATCAATTCTGAATCTTTTATAATATTGGATAATTCATCTACAATTTTTTTAATTTCACACTCGTTAAAAGTAGTTAAAAAGTCTGTATTACATTTTTTTCAAGTACATCCCCCAATAACTTATTGTCTTTTTTTAGAACACTCAAGTATTGAGTTAGCCAAAACAACTGTATAATTGCTAAAGAGTGTATTAAATAATGCAGCATGACCTACATACTCTTTAACTATTTTTACCCTTAACTATATATCCTTCTTCCTTATATTCTTTTTCTTTATTTTGTATATAGTCAGTATCCACTTCTCCATAAGGTGCTTTCTTAGAAAAAAATACACATCACAAATAGATTCAACATCATCATCAATATTGAAATCCAAATCTCCGGGAGATATGTACTTACCTATACGTTTATAATAGCTTCTAACCCATCTTCTCAATTCCTTTGTTGGAAATATTCTTATATTTGATAATTCCCTATTTCTATTTTCCTTTTTTATTCTATTGCTAATATATAATTCCTCTTCAGGATTATACTGAATCTCCATTTCATAAGAAGCAAGTAGATTTTCCCAATCATCACTAACTGCACAGTTTTCTACTCCTGTTCCCCATATATATGGCAGCATTTCTCTGGCGGTAATAATTTGATGCGCAATATCTTTTGCATCAATTGTTACATTCTCTAATATTTCCTCTTCTGCCCTTTTTTTATTTCCATCCCTCTTTATCAACCTACGTATTTTTTTAATACTTTTAACTTCAGAATACATTTTTATGCTGTTAATAAATTCAAGCCTCATAGCCTTTATTTTCTTTTCAATAATATGATAATACAATACATATTCCCTACCATCTACAGCACTTATTCGTATCTCTATCGGAATAGCTATATCCTCATATGTATTTAATTTAATGCCATGAGAATATTGTATTACACATAATACAGATAAATGTTCTATAGCATACAATAAATCAATCAAATTAAAATCATACAATGTCTGTTGTAAATAATTATGTTTAAATTTGAACATATCATAATATGTATCATTGCTTATATTTTTACATCTTGTGGACAATAGACTTCCTATTGTTCCCATAGGATAGTAATGAGAGAAAAAATTACATAATGATACAAAGCTGTTTACTAAATTATTATTCTCACTATCAGCACTATTGCAAAGTAAGTCTTTAAAAATTTCTTGCATTGTCAGCTTTGACTTAAACCAGTAATTATTCCCTGATTTCTTATTGTAGATATATTTTTTAAAGGTACTGTCAGCATTTTTGCATTGATCTATTATCCAGGTATTCCTCTTTTCAGTAAAATCTCTTAAATCGCCCAGAACCCCTAAACCATACAGATAATCTGTTCTTGTACTCAAATTGGCATATATGTCCTTATAGCTTTTTGGCGGCTCCATTGTACGATAGGACCAAATATTCATTTGCCTATTAATTCTGATTCGAAAATTCTCATTATCTATCTCCTTACCGCTATCAATAGTCGTATAATATTTGTATCCATTTACTACAAAAACCATATCAATTATATTGTCTTTCTTATTTACAGTAATTGATTTATTGTTTGTAGAATTGCCTTCTTGTATTTTTTCTTTATCAATCACAATTAAGTAACCTAGAGGTAATATTCCATTGCATATCTGCTTATATGTTTCTACAGCAAGTGAATGCTTCCAATTCTCAATAATTGAATACTCGACATTATTTACATCTTCTAGATTCTGTACTCCATTCTTACCTTCTACAAAATCCAATCTTTTCAAATCTACCGGAATATTTACCAGTCCTCCTCTCAATGAGGATCTTTCATCCAGATCTAGTAAGTAGTTGAGATAATCACCTATTATACTAATATTATGTAAGAAGTAAAAAATACTAAAAGGATTTTGAGTTCCGACAGGCTTTGCTTTCAAAATGATAAAATTTCTGCCACCACTTCCCTCTTCTAAAACCCATTCCGAACCCAGTATCTTTGAAAAAATCTTCCATCGTTCATTTATTATCCTTTGACCTTTCAAATACTGATCATATGACTTAAATCCATATGTGTAGTAATCTCTAAGACCATTCATAAAAAATTCTCCAAATGAATTGGTGCTTTTCAATTCATCAAATGCAGGCTTAGATTTATTCAAAATAATCCCCATGATTTGCTCTCCTATATTACCCTAATGTTAATCAAATTTGATTAAACATTAATACTTGCTATTTTATTCTTTAGTTTGATTGCACTTTTCTCCTTGCTATCCATTTTTAATACACGATCACATATTTCCTCGGCTTCATCATATCTTTTAGCGTAGAAATATGAATTTGCCAATGGTATCAAAATACTTTTTATGCTTTTATGATATAAGGCTTTAGAGCCTTTATGCTTTGAAATAGCATCATATGCCTTTTTAAATGTATCAATAGATTTATCCAAACTGTAATAGCTGTTCTTATATGTTTTATGTTGATAGAGCATAGCCTCTTCTGCATATATCCTATGAATATCAGGAAATGTATCAGGAACTTTTTCTAATAATTCCTTTGCTCCTTTATAATTCCCTTTATTTCTCTCAAATCTCGCATATCCGGCTATAAGAGATATATACTCTCTTTTGTATTGTTCTGTGATATCATCACCACTATTAAGGTACTTTTCCATAATATCACTCCATTTTTTATATATAGCCTCTTGCTGTAAGTTTAGTTCATGTACTTTTTCAAATGAAGCTGTTTTCGTCTCTTTGCTTTTTCTAATATTTGCAAGCATTTCTTTTGTTTCTTCTTCATAACAAGCAAGTATTGAAGTTACACCATTAAAAGGCTCATCCATCTCCATTACTCTTGTATACCATTTTCTTGCCTCTTCGTAGTTCTTTCTTTTCTGTGCCGCTTTTCCTAGTGCAAGGCATGAAGGAATATCATTAGAATTTATATTATTAAGAATGTAATGCCAGACATCCTCATTGAATTTCTCTATATTCTTTACTATTACTCTATCATTTTCCTTATGAATAGATTTTGTAAGATTATAGAGTCTATTTGTTAAAAAAATATAATTGTCCGCTGAAATATATTTTTATCAAATATTCATTTGTAGGATTTTTTTAGAGTGAATCATTACATTCACATATCTGATCCATCATAGGATTTTTTTCAAGTTCTTCATTTGTAAATCTTTCCTTTATATAATTAAAAGATTTCATCAGCTCTTTTTCAAAGTCAACATCAAAACTTTCCTGCCCATCCTCATTCATTTTATTTACAATATCCCACAGTGCATTGACTTCATCTTTTACTACATCCACTACACTCTGTTCCTGTATCAATTCCTTTTTCTTTGAAAATATTGGTAAAATTTTATTTAAAAAACACTTTTTAAATATAGCACCGATTTCCTTACTCATAAGATCCCCTTTCACTCAATTAGCTTATACTATGTTATATTAATTATAAGATGTTAGGCTTTTTATGTCTAGAATTATGTACTAGCCATCTAAGGCTTATTAATATTATCCAAAGCCGCCTCACCACCGGCTTGAATCATTCCAATAAATGCCGCAATCAATTCATCCCTTTTTGTTTTTTCCAGCTTAAATAATTCCATCATGATGATTCCGCCATTTTTCAATAAGCTACCTCCAAATTCTTTGAAGTTTTTCACATCCGTCTCTTCAATCATTGAAAATACTGTTGTGACTAGAGATTGCCTTGTTTTATCATCAGTTTTTTCAAGCCAGGATCCCAGTGCCACTTTTACAAAATTACTAAATGAGTCCAATTCTGATTCAACAAAATTATCATTCAATATTTCCCATGTCATGGCATCATGCTGAAATATGCCCTTTACATTACTCTGCACGACTTTTTGCTCACCTTCATTTGAAAGTAATTGTCCTATTATTGATGTTTGTGGAACAATACTGTATATTTTTTGATAAATTTGCTTATACTCTTTAGTATCTATAATTTCATCTCTAAACCCGGGACCATCATTGTTATATACTATAGAAATACGCTCTTTTATTGTCTCATTACAAAATGCAGATGCATACATTGCAAAATTTCCACCCTTTGAATGTCCTCCAAGTATCAATTTACCCTTAACACTATCTGATACCTTGTTTAAATAATTTACAGCTTCCTTTGCACCTTCAGTTTCAGACTTACAGCTCATAAGAAAGTCTTCTTTCCATCCTGTTATGGTGCTGTCTGTTCCACGAAATGCTATATAATTTGTTCCATCAGGAAGTATAAATGTGACAGCCGCAAATTGTTTTATCTCTTCTTTGTCGAAATCCTCTGTATAATATCCAACCCTAGTTCCTTTAAAACGTGTTCCTTTTACCATCTGCTCAAGTAATAGTGGTGCTCTTTTTGTAAATTCACCATTCTCTCTTATTTCTTCTAAGGAGTGCTTTTTACAAAAAAGTTCAAATGCCTCATCAATGCTATATGTTGAACTTTCGCAATCAAACAGTTCTCCAAAATCAATATATGACAGATAAGACATTGCAACATTGTCTATATCGTTAAATGCCGCTGCTGATAGGCTTACATCTTTTCTCTGTTTTAAATAATCCAATATAACCATATTTTTCACCTTTTGTATTAAATTCGTATGTATAATGATTACTTCTACTACCTCATTAGTTATATTCTATAATATAAAATTTACTTCCACAAAACAATACAGAATAATCAAAACCTTACAACATCTTAGCGAAGAAAGATGGTTATCGTTATTTGTTTTTTTATAAAAAAACTTGGGGTGATACAACTCATTTTGAGTCACATCACCCTTTCTTATTCCATCTTAATACCTCATTTATAATCCCCGCTTCATCCAATACAAATCTAAAAAGTTTCATATTTGTATGTTTAGATTAACATATATCTCTTTTATTTATAATTCCTATCCTTGTCTCATTTTTGTCTAGTATTTTTATAAAGGTAGTTTTTGATGTAAGTAAGCTATAAATAAAAAAATCTCCAAGTCCAGAGTTTTTTTAACCACTAGACTAGATCCACAGCTTGTTTATAATTGTATAACTTAGATTAACGAATACAACTTAACAGTTTGCAGTCATTATTCTATCTTGGACTTATAAATCCTCTTTTCCATGCATTCATAATTTTATATGCATTTTTAAGTCTATCTTCTACGTCCCAGTAATGCCTTATATTATCTTGAAATATTTGCTGATTATCTTCCTCTAAAAATGAAATATTTCCATCAATATAATCACAAGGATAGACAAATTGCTTAATATCGGTTCCCACAGTTACATCATGTAGCATACATTCACGTTCCAAATAATAAAGATCTGTAATTCTCCCTTGTAGCCCATTGTAAATAACTTTTTCCCCATAAGGCCATTCACTATACCAGCCATTGTCTTCCTGAAGGCTGGTTATAGGATGCGGTCCCCAATGAAATGCCCCTACTCCAATCTCCTTAACGCTATCAGGTATCACCAAATCAAATCTCCCGGCACGAAAGAACGCATTTCTTTCAATAATCTCTAACTTCTCCGGCAATATTATTTCCACATCAAACAAATCACAAAATGCAAAAATCCCTGTTTCAATACGTTTTAAATACCTTGGAAATACGAATCTTTTAATACCACTGCAATCACGAAATGCATGTGGACCTATCTCAATAATAGAATCCGGCAGTATTACCTCAGTCAATCCCTTACATAACGCAAATGTCTCTGCTTCTATTGATACTATTGTTTGAGGAAAGCTTATAGTTTTAATATTTTTACAACAAAAAAAACAATCCCCACCAATTATTGTAACCGGCTTTCCTTCAATTATGTCCGGAATTTCCACATTCTCTATATCACTTGATAAAAATCTCATCATTTTGATATGGTCATCATATTTATCTATTACAAACTCCTGCATCTGATGTAATGAGTTTTCTGTTAATATTCTTTTTCTCTCCATCTTCAATCTTACCACCCGGGAACGCCAAGATTCCCTTAAATTCACCATATCCCCTTGCTGTAGCAAAGACAAAACTCTTCTCTTGCAGTGAATAACATATAACTGCTGCCACAACATTAATTATTTTTATTTTTCCATTTTTACATTATCAATCTTTTGATCCAACAACCCAACGAAGGCCCCAGCCAAATGCGGCATCTAAATCCCTATGCCCGTCAAAAAATCTGACTACTTTTTCCATAGAAAGCGAATGTCCGTCTCTGTTTTCAAGAAGTGCTATTCCACACATAGCTAAATTAGAGCCATATTCATCCATCTTTACTATTATATCCTTGCTTCCCGGACATTTTACAGTAACGATTCCTTTAGCTTCTCTCCAGTTGACAGCCCCTTCATATATAAATGTATATACAAGTATTCTCTTTATTTGAGGTATCATAGCACTGTTGACTCTTAGGTTCTCACCATCAGTTGAAGTCCCCGTACGATCATCACCATCCAAAGAAATATAAGGTGGATTGATTAAACTTCCAAATGCATTTCCAAGGGCTTGTACTGTACCTTTTCGTCCGTCCCAAAGTTCATATAAACATCCCAAATCTAAATCTATTCCATTCTGCCTACCCCAACCACTTCTCTCAGGCTGGCTCCAATTTAAGTTTATAAGGATTTCACCATTTCCCTTTGAAAGATTAACCTTCTGTCCCTTTTGCAGAATAACAGCTCCACTGTTTCTATCCTTAATATCAAGATTCACTCCATAGTTCAAGCAAAGAGATTTAAGGCCTCCCTTAAACCCACTTCCTACAGCATTGAATTTCCACTCACCCTTATAACGATAAATCTCACCAACAACCATAGTGGTTTCATAAGAAAATTCCTCTTCTAGATCATATCTTAACAATTCAGTATTTGTTGTAGTGTCCCCTATATGTATATAAGCATTACTAACTTGACCGAAATTTTGATTTCTATTATCAGCATCATAAATGGTTACTGCAATAGCAATTCTTTCGATATCATCAGGTACACGACTCAAATCCACTTTAATCTGCTCATCATCCCCACCGGTACCACCAATCAGATTATCTCCCATATGTTCAACGCTACCGGAGAGGTGCTGAAGATTACCATAATATACAAAATCCTGATTTGAGCTGACCTTGTTGTCACCTTTCAAAAGGAAAGCTGTTACATCAAGATCAAAGTCATATCCTCCTCTATACTTATTAGTATCCCATCCCAAACCAATAAGAAGCTTACTCAACCCAGGGTTGCCTTTTGTTAAATCAATTTTTTGACCCTTCCTCAAATTTAATGCCATATTAATTATTCTCCTTTCAAATTGAATATTGTTATATAAAGTTTTAATGTAAAATTATATACTATGATCATTCTAAGTGAATACTTATTGCTTGGTATAACTCATCATCTTATATATTTAGCCATTACTGTCACATGATGTAATACAACACTTGTATTTTTAGCACTATTATATCATGCTATGTCTTCATCGTGACAGATTAGTTAGTGAATTTTTTTAATTTTTTTATAAGGTATATTAGACTCTGCCCACAAGTAAATATATCTAATATAATTCCTGATCTATTTCTTCATCATATAGTACTAACGAAATTATATTATTAAAATCTAAATTTCTTGTCACAAGAACATCAACATCATATTGATTTCCCAATTTATCAACAGCCTCTATTGAATCAAGTTCTATAAAAATATCGACTACAAGTTTTTTTCCTTCATTATCTTTCACATCTTTAAGAAAAAGCTTCTCTACAAGGCCTTTTCTTTTTCTGTAAATAAAAAAATGCTCTTTTCCCATCGCTATTACATCTATTTATAATAGATGCTCTTGTTATAATATATTCAGCCATCTCTTCTCTCCCTTAATAAATTTGTGTAAATTATTTTTTTCTCTAAATACATCTATAATACCAAGACCATATTTCAGCTCCTTCCTTATATATCAGCTTAATTAAGCCAATTTCATTATCTAGAAAAATACACTTCTACAATAACATCATAGTTAACTATAACATTAATGTCATGATTATATTTCTGTAAGCACCAAAATAAGTACATTTAGAGCAAAACGGTCACATCACTTTGAATTATACTATATATCAATGCAAATACAGTAGACCCATTAATTGTATTCGCAAATAGCCAGTTATGCCTACCTATATTAAAATGCTTCACACTTTTCTCAGCAAGACACAGTTTCTGCAACTATAAACATAATTCACATTCTCCATAACCTTAACCTCTGCAGGGACTACCACCATTTCTTTCTTATCTCTTTCTTCATAACAGTAATATGACTGTTACAGTTAGCACATACCCCTTCATAAGCATCTCCATATATTTTATATTAAACTATTTTATAGTGGAAGTATATTTATAAGTAGCCGTACTTAAATTAACACTTACAAAAATATGAACGGTATAAACAGGGAAAAAAAGCAAGAAAACTAAACCCATATGCCGGTAACAAAAAGATATTACAGATCTCAACCGATTCTCCAAATCAAGAATATATCTATACGATAACAAATTGCAAATCATTTCAGACATGAATATGATGATTGAAAAACTATCCAGGAATATGTAAAGGAATGGAAAAGCTGTAAAATATTTCAAAAACTACCATAGTAGTATTGACTTTCACAAAAGACTGTGGTAGTATATAGTCAAAACTACACCAGTCTTTTGTGAGGAGGATTATAAAAATGATTGTAAAACTATTTGATTCAGAGCTTAAAGTGATGAATGTTCTTTGGAATGAAGGAGATTGTACTGCCAAGCATATCTCAAATGTATTGAAAGAAGAAATCGGCTGGAATATGAATACAACCTATACTTTAATAAAGAGGTGTATCAACAAGGGTGCGATTGAACGCTCCGAACCAAACTTTATGTGTCATGCTCTTATTCCGAGAGAAAAAGTACAGATAGCAGAAACCAATGAGTTTATTGACAAAATGTTTGATGGTTCCATTGACAAAATGTTTGCCGCACTAATTGGAAATAAGCAGCTTTCAGAAAAGCAAATTGAAAAATTAAAAAATCTTATAAAAAACTTAGAGTGAGGTGAGTAGAATGACCCTGCTACAAATGAGTATCTCTGCCACAATCTTAATCATCATCATTACCGTACTGCGTACAGTATTTATACACAAATTACCCAAAAAGACTTTAATGTTTTTATGGGGACTTGCTTTATTTCGACTGCTTATTCCGATTTCCATTCCATCTGTTTTCAGTGTCTACTCCCTAATACCGCAAAACAATACATCATATGTTCCTGAGCCAATAAATGACTTGCCAAGATTTTTTGTTACTTCGGATATGGTTAGTGAGAACATTACAAACAATATGGACACTCAAGGAATTTACAATGTATCTATTTCATTGTGGACAGTCTTATGGATAATAGGTTTCTCGTTATGCGTTTTATATTTTCTAATTGCATATCACAGAGGAATCAAGAAATTCAAAAATGCTCTGCCATTGGAAACGACATTTATCCAGGAGTGGAAAGAAAAACACCATTTGAAAAGAACTCTTCTTATTCAGAGCTCCGATCAAGTTTTTTCTCCACTAAGTTATGGAATATTCAAACCCGTTATCCTACTTCCGAGCACTTTAGATTTTGAGAATACAGAAGTTTTGAATTATATTATGACTCATGAGTATGTTCATATTAAATATTTTGATATTTTAACCAAAATGCTAATGATACTCGCATTAAGTATTCATTGGTTCAATCCGATGGTTTGGGTTATGTATTTACTTATTAACAGAGATATTGAGTTAGTATGTGATGAAACAGTGGTTAAGCTATTGGGAGAAAAAAACAAAAAATCGTATGCACATATTTTGATAGATATGGAAATACAAAAGTCGGGGCTTATGCCTCTTTGTAATAGTTTTAGCAGAAATTCGATTGAAGAAAGGATATGTGCAATTATGAAAATGAAAAAGATGACCATTTTCTCGTTGGTACTTGCAATACTTCTTGTTGTAGGCGTAACTATGGCATTTGCCACATCAGGTGTATCCGAGAAAGAAAAAACTCAACTTATAATCTCCGACCTATCCGCAGAAGAATTTGAACAAATAATGGCTTTAAAATTTGATGGATATGAAAAAATGAGTATTTCAGATTATCAAGATATGGTTTGGAAGGTTACAGATACTGAGGAATACCGAAATTTGTTGGAGCGTATTTTCAATGACAATGCTTTGTATGAACAAAAAGACAGCGATGTTATTGCTTCTTACTTGTTCAATATACTGGAACCTCTTACTGCTGAAAGATGGCAAGAAAAAGAATTTGGAGGGTATGTACAAACAAATTATAAAGACGCCTCAGATAATGCTTTATTAGAGTATTCTTTTATTATGACAATTAAAAAAATCCTAAGTTGCTTACCGTTGGAAAATACAACAAAACTCGCTTGAATATTAAAAAGGAATTAGATGTTGTGATACAAGATAAAACTTTTGAACAACTTCAAGATAAAGTTTCTATGAATACCTATATCCGTTCAAAAAAATTGAAAGTATTAAAAAAATCAATATAATAGTGATATATTGAAGGTTGATTTGAACTACACTTATCATCCACTGTCCAGTATAAAAGCAGATAGTACGATAGAAACTCTGGTTAAAGAACAAGAAGAAAGACAATATCCAAACGCTACAAAAGCAGACTACCAATCTTTACTTGCTCTGAAAACATCGAATTATAAAGCAATGTCAGTTTCAGATTTTAATAGAAATCTGATGGAATGGTCTGATGAAGATTATGATCGTTCCGAACGGATTTCCATAGATTACACTCGTGAGAATTATATGATTTCTCTATCCGAAGAGGAAAAAAACTTTATTATGCTTACGGTATGGGCATCCGGTATAGAAAATGCTAATTTTGTAAGAAATTTGCACACATCTGAACCTGTGCAAAATCCAATACTGAATGTAGAACTTCCAAGAAAAGGAGATTACTCTGAAAATAGTGCATCCACATGGTGTAGCGGTTCCTATCAACTTTCTTACCACATTGAAAATAAAGATGTTCTCAGCATTGGTGAAAGAGATTATTACCTTGCTAGTGTTTTGTCTGAAATACAAAAGTTTTGGGATGATACTGAAATACATAGAATGATAAAAATGGATAAAAAAGAGCTTGAAAAGAAGTTTAGTGATATTGCCGTAAAAAACAGCAATGAAAAAATGACATTTTTGATTGTAGAAGGACAGGTTTACCTTGATTATAGTAATCCCTAAAAGTAATCGTCAAGCTAAGTACACATAGAGCAAAAAAGTCATAGAACTAGAATCTGTCCTCCTAATTCTGTGACTTTTTATTTTTACATCCCTCCGGAATCTTATCTGACCAAGGTACTAGAATTACTACCAAACAAATCAACAAAACTCCTCACCTTAATTATTGCCTACTCTGCTTTGATTAACATGTAGCTTCAAGTCCTTTCCAGGGCCATCCACAAATGTTGCCTGTGCCCAATTCTGCAGTAGCGTATCATCCAAAGATAAGTTTTGTGATAAGGGTATATGGATATTAATGGTTTTCTAATCAAGTTTGTCAAATAGTTCTTTATGCTCAATAAAATACTGCTGCACACATTGATAATACACATTGTTCTTATTCGTATCAACTACGAATAAAATAAAGGATATAGAAGTTCCAAGGGCATAATTTATCTCTGTAAATCGATGACAATTTGATGCTTATATTTTCCCTTTATGTAAGCATCAAATGAATCAGACTCTTTCTTTCTAATTGCTATACACAATTATATAGTACTCCTTTATTATACCAAATATATTTATGGGAATTTATGTTCTGATAAAACTTGTAACATCAACCTTTAGAATTTTATTTCACAAACTAACTTTACCTTTTATTTAGATAATATATCTTCTACCTCATACACATCAGGTGGAGGAACATATATTCCATCCACCTGTGCATACCCTATGAGAGAAAAATACCTGTGCACCGGCCGTGCATGATGTTTAGAAGTTCCTAGAAATTTAAGATTAGCCAGATTAGAAAGTGCACTTTCTATGGAAAAAACAGATATCAAATAAAACGTCATGCAAAAATATTTGATAGCCCTATTATACTAACTATAAAATCAGTGGCAAGGCCTGATACTACGATTCGTTGTATCTCGATCATTTTCAGCATATGTTCTAAATTTTATTTTAAAATATGTAAATTTCTTCTAATATCTTATCGTCATATTTTACAAATATAACACTAAGTTTTTGATATCAAAAGTATATTAATGAACATCAGTCCTATACTCTGTATTTCTATATAAACTTTATATCTATGATTCATAATAAAAAGACTGTATCTTAAATGACAAATCCTGCGATATAATAATCTATATCTATATTACAGTATTGTATCATTAAAGCTACAGTCACCTTAGATTAAGTTTATTATTTTATAATTCAAGTTCTTTTAGTAAATTATATTTTTTCAAAAGCTCAATTTGATATATTTCATCTGTGTTAGCTCTTATTATGTTGTCAAGATTCCCTTCCTTAGCCAAGATTGCATTTAACCTGCTTATAACATCCACACCTTTCTCTATCCCTCTAGCTTCAACAATATCCAGCACTTCACACATATTCCTAGCCTCCTTTCCATTAACATCATCCATTATTTCTTCAAATCTCTTATCTCCTGTCATCACAGACATCAGCATTAGTAGCTCATCTATATGAGATATCGTTTTTTTATCAGCAGTATAGCTCTTATTCACTCGCATCTGATACAAATAGTCTGCCAATATCCAAAAATCACTACTAAATCGGTCTATTACTTCCCTATCCAGGTATACTATCTCAAAAATGTTAATCTTATAGTCATTTATATATGGACTTAATCTCTTATCTATATTTAATACTTCAACTAGATTCTTGGGATATATCCACCTACTATCATATCCCAAATATAATACCAAGGTTATCACAGGATATTTCTCATTATGCCTATTCTCTTTTCTAGATTGTTTTACATACTCTGCCTCATCATAGCCAATAACTCTAAGTGGCATTAACTTATCTGGCTTCGTTTGATTTTCAAGACCAAACAAAGCTATGTTGATCTGATTGTTATTCCAATATTTTGCAACATCTCTATCTTGAAAGCGAACCCTTCCTTCCATATGCCTATGGCAAACATGAAGGTAGAGCATTTAACTTCCACTATCAAAGTAACTGATATCATCCACTTGTTTGTTATGATGGAATCACAGAAGATTTAATTAAAATTCAGCTTCGTGATGGAACGTAAAAGAGGTCTTATGGCAAACTTCATCAAGGAGAGCAAACAGGTTTTGATTTTGCTTCTATGAGCAGTCATACAAGAATTGTAAATGCCAACAGACTCCAAATACATTCACTTGCTTATAATATCTTTAATTGGTTTAGACGACCCGCATTATCTGCAAATATACGAAAACAATGCATTGATACTGTCCTTCTAAAACTGATTAAGATTGCTCAAAAGTAATTCGTTCAGCATGGTATATAACATTCAAGCTATGTAGCAGTTGCCCATATAAGGATAAGTTCTATGAAAATCTATCAAGTATAAGCAAGCTATGTGTACAACTTCAATAGCAACTAATAACGAACCTTGACAGCTTAATAAACACTCAGAAACCTACCTAGGGGAAGTCTACCCATTTTTAAATGTATCAAGTCAGTTATATCACAACAATAGATACTAACGGATAACATGGGTACTGTTATGAGCGAGGCAAGGACGGAAAATTCTGCCGGCAAAGTAAATACTAAATTTAAACAGTTTGCAGATGATTGTGGATTATACCAAAGCATATTATTCCAAACACTTTTGCTTCCTTGCAATAATTTAAAATGCCAATTATGTTTTCCTCCATATCATTGATAAATGGCAGTATCGGAGTTAACCAAACTACTGTTGGTATTCCCTCATCACGCAATATTTTTAATGCTTAACTCTTTCTTTTGTTCTTGAAACATTAGGCTCTATCTTTTTACAAAGTTCTTCATAATGAGTCGTTAGTGTCATTTGAATTACGCATTTTGCTTTTGAATTTATTTCTTTCAACAAGTATAAATCTCTTAAAACATTAGCTGACTTTGTTATAAGAGTTACACCAAAGCCAAATTTATTATCTCAAGTGCCTGTCTTGTATAATTTAGTCCAAGTTCCTCTTTAATGTATGGATCAGTCATAGAGCCTAAACCAATCATACATTTTTTCGCTTTCGTTTTAGGCTCTCTTCCAAAAGACTGATTCCATTTTCCTTTACTTATACATCTTCAAATTTATGGTTCATTTGATAACATTTACTTCTTGAGTCGCAATAAATGTAGCCATGAGTACAGCCTCTGAACAAATTCATTCAATTCTTTGAAGATAGTATTCCTTTTACTTTTGTAAAATACACTTTACTACCCCAATTATTTTGACTTACAGTTTTTCTGATGAGCCTTTAGCTTTTTCATAGCCCAATCATAATGGCTTGCAGTCGCACTCACAAAATAGGAACCCAGCGTACTCCCTCCAACCCATTTATATACACCTTTTGAAAAAAGTTCTTCATTTGTAAGGGTTTCAGCCAACTGTAAAACATCACTATGGGATTTATGAAACATTTTAGTTGCATTTTCAAGAGAAGTATTTTGATGTTTTTTCCAAAACTCCACATTCATATCACCATAAGTTTTCCAGTTATATGGTTCAAGCAAAAATGGTTTTTCTTCGCCCTTTTGATTGGAATGTACCCAATTCAAAATAAGCTGATGCCATTCATAGAGATGGATTAAAACATCTCTTAGATTTTTATCTCTTTTCCAATGGGCTTCTTTTTTCTTTTCCTCTTTTGAAAAATCAAATGGTGTATTTAACTCTTCCTCAGTCATCTTTGAAATAAGTAAATCTAACTTTTCATAGTTTTCCTTAGCAGCAATCATTAAATCATTTTTTGTCGTCGGTCTTGACATAACAAATTCCTCCTATTTCACTGAATATCTTAATATAGTTTTTTGTTTTTCTTCTGATGTCCTGTTTTTATTACTTAGGTATATTTCTTTATGAAAAATCACCTATTCTTGTAAGATCAAGTTTTTCTTGCAAATTCATCCATCTGCTCAAATGATTTTGGCTCCTCATCATAACTTCCAACATCTTAAAAATCTGAATAGATTTACCCTCTTCTATTTCTCTAAAAACTCATCTCATCATACAATGCGTTAGGCTTTTTTTCTTTTTTTATATTCTCAAGCGCCTTTGTGAATATCTCTTGTGTAATAAAAATCAGGTTGTTTAATCATCAATGTGTATTCCAGTTTATTTTTATCAAGCTCTTCTCCATTTACTTTTTTCCAAAATCCCTCTAGTGGATATACCATAAAATCTGCAATCTCGTTATCAGTTTTATTTTTTTCATTGCATTTTTTTAAACAACATTTTTAATGGCATAAGCAAGAGAATATAAAGCGGATATTCTATCTGAAAAATCTACTTCATTCAGATTTCCTTTGCCTTTTTACCAAAAATAAATTTTTTTGCTTTGGCACTTCTACAATGGCAGGTGTTTGCTTTGCACCATAAAGATTTTTTTCTTGTTTTCTCCACTCATATTTCATTATCCAGTCCTCCCTTTACATTTGGTTAATTTTATTATACAGGAGGATACTTGACACCATTTGTCATATTATATATTTCCCCACCATTTTATTTATCATTTCTTTAATCTGCATTCGTATCTCCTTTGGCTCTAATACTTCTGCTCCATCTCCGAAAGAAAAAATATAGTTGTATAAGTTGTAATCATTTGGGATTTCTATCTCGGTATATAAATTTCCTTCATCGTCTTCTGTGATTTCTCCGTTTATTTCATCATATACTCGAAAAGCAACTTTACGATCAAACTTAACTTTTATATGCACTGTGTTCTCGTGTGGCATTTCTTTCTTGAGTATTGCATCTTCAAAGTTGTCATCAAACTTTTCAGTATGGATTTCTAAATTCTTTATCCGAGACAATTTGAAATATCTAAAATCATTTCTAAGTAAACAGAAAGCATATAGATACCAGTCCTGACTCTTGAAAAGTAGTCTAACGGATTTAACTCTTCTACTTGTTTCTTTTTCATTGCTGCTAAAATATGTGAATGAAATAATGTTTTTACTTAAAATTGCAGATTTAATATCATTAAACTTTTTGTTCATACAGCTTATTGTTTTGCCAATTATTAAAATCAACCTCTATCCAACTGGTATTTTTCATTTTAAAGAGTGCGGAAAGTTTTGTTAGAAGCTCATTCTCATGCTGTACTCTTGTATTATCCAATCCTTGTAGAGCTGACATAATTTGTTGTTTCTCGTTTTCAGATAGTAGTGATTTTCTAAGAACAAAATCCTCAGCAATTTCTATCCCACCACACTTTCCTTGCAACGCATAAATGGGAATACCTGCACTACTGATAGAGTCAATATCTCTGTAAATTGTTCTGACTGATACCTCAAATTTATCTGCAAGTTCGCTTGCTGTAACTTTTCCCTTTTCTAAAATATAATATAGTATCCTAAATAACCTATTATCTTTCATTGTCTTAACATCTCCTATGTTTATTATACCATATTAACTTGACATATGTTGTCATATTAAAAGCATTTTTTCAATTCTGATGACATTACTTACCTCATTTGGTATAATATAAGATATACATTTATAACTTGCTTAATGCTTGCTACCATAATCATTCTTTTGTAGCAAGCACAGTAAGTGTACGGACACTTACGAAAAAATTGATGAAGCAGCCCTCTGGGATCTGCTTCTTTTTTTATCAATTTTTAACTTGTTAGGATGTACCCTAAGACCCCGAAATACATTCAAAGTAGGATTTACCTATGGCAAATTCTTCTCTAATCTTATTATATCCTGCTTATTTACCTCTTAAAACCTCTTTATCAAGCTCTTTACTTTTCTGAATGGTCGCATCAATGATATTTCCGCTAATATCTGATACGGTTTCACCAAGACTCATAAGAGATATATTATCAAGTCTTTCAAAATTTTCTCTTAAAAGTTCACTATCCATAGGATAATCAAGCTGAAACCTTGAAGATACCACATGGCTCACTGAATCTCTCACAAACTTTGTAAAAGATATTCTATTCTCATCGGCTCTTGTAACAGTTGTTTTCCCTAAACCAGACTGACCAGTAAGCAAAATAAATTCTCCTTCTTTAACTTTGAAATTTATATTTCTGAGACTCCCTTCTGTTTGTGTTCCATAACTGAAACTTACATTATCAAAATCAATAACTGCATCTCCCATTTCATCACCTATATTTGCCAACCAATAGATTTTTTTCTAATTTCGATGAAATGTTTATATACTCCATCTTGACTAATTAGTTCCTTATGATTCCCTTGTTGTACAATTTCCCCTTTATCAATAACAATAATTTGATCTGCTTCTCTTACCGTAGATAATCTATGTGCAATGCTAATGAGAGTTTTATTTTTTGTTAACTCATTAATTGCACTAATTAACATATGCTCGTTTTCAGGATCTACACTTGAAGTTGCTTCATCAAGAATAATAATTGGAGCATCTTTAAGAATTGCTCTTGCAATAGATATTCTTTGCTTTTCTCCTCCTGATAGCGTTGAACCGCCCTCACCAACAACAGTGTCATACCCATCACTAAGACTTGTAATAAAATCGTGACAACAAGCTTTCTTACACGCCTCAACCACCTCATCATGTGTTGCGTTTGGATTTCCAAATTTTTATATTATTTTCAATCGTGTCATTGAATAAATAAACTTTCTGAAATACCATACTGATATTTTGTAATAGGCTTTCAGATGTAAAGTCCTTAACATTATGTCCTCCAATAAAGACTTCACCTTTATTAACATCCCAAAATCTTGCTATAATATTACAAAGAGTTGTCTTCCCAGAACCTGAAGCACCGACAATAGCCAAACTGCTATTCGACTTTATACGCAGATTTATATTCTTCAAAATCTCTTTTTTGCCATATCCAAAACAAACATCTTTCAATTCAATGTCATAGGAGTTCAAAGAAATTTCTTTTCCGCCCTCATCAAGTGAAGTTATATCCGAAATATATTCCAGTCTATTAAGTTGTGTTGCAAGCATCCTACTTAAAAAAGCTCCATCGCTGACCAACTCCAATTCCAAAAAAATTAGAAATGCAGATACTATAAACATCAGTGCATATGAAAGTGGAATTTGTGAATTCATATATAAAACCGTAGCAACAAACACTAAGGCACAACTTGCTACCTTGAAAATCATTTCATATAATTTCATTAAATAAGCTGAACCCTCAGTAACCTCAATATCAACTTTACATTTCCTCATAAACGCTTTTTCAACTTTATTTTTTCCATCCGTTCCTTTTTCAAAAGAACGAAGTACTGAAATTCCTCTGATATATTCAATTGCTTCTGTAACTAATATTTCCTGCGAATCTTGCATAATAGGAGAATATTTTTCAGTTTTCTTTGTGATTAATTTAAGAACAACTATTCCAAGGATTATCGCAATTAAAGACACCATCCCTACCGGGAAACAAAAGATTAATAACATGATTGTCATAGTTAGAGCTTGGAAAAATCCACCAACAATAAAGTTCATCGCAAGCATTGCCATAGCTTCTAAGTCGGAAATAGTTGTCGTTAAAACAGCTTGAATTGTCCCTAAGTTTTTTTCTGAAAAAAATATCCCATCGGAGCTTTCTTTTAATTTTTTTCGCCTATTTCAATTCTTTTTATCCTTAAAAATCTCGTAGCCTGAAGCACTAAGTTTTCTATCGCAAAGATACTGAAATATGAATCTGCCGAATATACTCACAACTATAATCGCTGTTGCCTGCATAATAATAGTCATGTTCAATTGTTCAAGATTAATCATAATCAATAAAAACCGCCAACAACATCAAAAGAAACGAAAAAAATGATTTTAATCCACTAAATATAAGACCAAGGATTACATTTTTTCGATATTTCCCTGATATTTTTAATATTCGTTTTACAATCGCAATCACTTAAATCGCCTCCTTTCCGTCATCTAGTCTGCCCACATAATTTTTCCACAAGGAAGTATATACTCCATCTTTTTTCACAAGATTTTCATGAGTTCCATTCTCTACAATTTCTCCATCTTTCATAACAAGGATTGTATCAGCATTTGTAATAGTAGAAAGTCTGTGAGCAACCACTATAAGCGTCTTTCCTTTAATAAGATTGTTAATTGCACTTTGAATGAGATATTCATTTTCTGGATCCGCAAATGCAGTTGCCTCATCTAAAATTATTACCTTAGATTGTTTTAACATTGCTCTTGCAATGGTAATTCTTTGCCTTTCTCCACCCGACAAAGAACCTCCTGCATCACCAACCTTTGTGTTATATCCATCTTCAAGTTCCATAATAAAGTCATGGCAAGATGCAGCTTTAGCCACCTCAATAACCTCCTCATCACTTGCAGTTGGGTTTCCCATTTTTATATTTTCTTTTATACTTGTATTAAATAAAAAATTATCTTGAGCAACATAGCTTATCTCACTTGTTAGCTGTTCAAATGGAATTTCAGAAATTTTTTTACCTCCATAAATTATGTTACCTGCTGTTGGATCCCAAAAGCCAGCCATTAACTTTGCTATAGTTGATTTTCCAGATCCTGAGTTGCCAACCAGTGCCGTTACTGTATTTGGTTTTAATTCAAACCTGATATTCTTTAAAACAAGTTCTTTATCATAAGCAAACGAAACATTTACAAAACGATACAGAGTATTATCAAGAACTGCTCTCTCTTTTGGTCTTTTAAGTTCCTCTGTCGATAAAAATTCATCTATTACATCTAAACTCGCCTTAACCATACTGAATTGCTCCGAATACTTTCCGATTTTCATTAAATGTGCAATAAAGCCGATAGGTAAGATAATACACACAATAAAATTTGATAGAGATATTTGAGAATTCATATATAGATATGCACCAACTGGCAAAGTCCCCAAAAGTGTTGACGGCATAACTGCTTGAACAAATGCTGACCATAACCAGCTTTGTTTCCACCAAGCAAGGGTACTATCATGGAAAAATTGAATTGCACTCGTAAATTTTTCATATGAAGATGTACTATGATTAAAAGCTTTTATGACCTCAATACCATTAACATATTCAACCAAAGTACTATTCATATTATTTTGAGCAGTCGTATAAGTTTTGCTTCTAAACTCATAATCTTTCATCATCCCTATATATCCAAGCATTCCCAAAGGAATTGTAAGTAGCGAAGCCAAACCCATTCTATAATCTAAAGCAAAAATCAGAATTAAAAATAAAACAGGAGATATCAAACTTGATGTTATTTCTGGCATAAAGTGAGCCATAGAATCTTCAAGTTTCGATATTGTATCTACAATCAAATTTTTAAATTTACCTATAGGTGTATCTATCATTACCCCCATAGGTACTCTTAACATTTTTTCTGCAACTAAGCTTCTTATATTTTTCAAAATGTGAAATGTTGCTTTATGTGAAGTCATTGTTGAATACAAAGTGAAAATGCCTTTTAAAATTTGTCCACCTAAAGCTGCAAGAGTTATAGAAAGCACTGTTTGAAATGACAGTTCTGACTGATAAATTTTTTCTATCAATTTAGCTATGGCTAAAAAGGGAATCATTCCAAATACTTCCCCTATGATCGCTAACAAAATTGATTTGTATAATTGTGTTTTCTCGCTACCAGCGTATTTAAATAACTCTGAAATAGCACTTTTATTTTTATTTTCCAAGAATAAAGCCTCCTTTCATTTAACAATTAAGTTAGTTTTAGCTAACTTACTGAAAAAAATTATTTTTCTTTTTTATTCATCAATCCTTGCCAACCATAATGCTGAAAAGTAACTATGCTTCTGATATATTCGCTAACATCTTGGTATGGAATGCTATGAAGAACACACTCGCACAAAGATGTTATATAGCCTTTTGTAATAATGTGAACCTCAAACTCTTTAATTTCTGTGTTGATTTGCTCTTTTTTAGCATTAAAATGAATGAGCTTCATGTTTTTAGCTGTATATCTTTCAGTAATATCCTCAATAAAGTTTTCCACTTTAGACCCTTTGCTACATGCAAAGATCAGCTTAAAGTTATCAAAATGTGCATACATATAATCAACAAATAGCATTGTTTCCAGAAATAAATTTTCTATGATCGCTTCATCATCGACTGAATGAGAATCTATTTGAATAGTTTTATGTTCACTCCTTTTTTCAACATCAGCAACAACATTTAGAGTGTAATTATATTCCTCTTCGATTAGAGCAAAAAATAAGGCTTCCTTATTTTTAAAGTGACGATAAATTGCTCCTGTAGTTACATTTGCAAATTTAGCAATTCCAGCCACCTGTGCTTTCTCAAAGCCCTTATCTAAAAACTCCTCTTTCGCGCATTCTAAAATTCTATTTTTCGTTATATTTGAGCAATAAGACATCCCACTTTCCCCTCTCAGTTTCTTTTTTGATAATCATATTATCTTTAATAATTACATTATCACTTTTTTATATTTTAGTCAATATAGCACTTTAAATAGCACTTTATTTTCGGTATAATATAGATATAGATTAAAAACTCGCTTAATGCTTGCTACCCTAATCATTCTTTTGTAGCAAGCACAGTAAGTGTACGGACACTTACGAAAAAATTGATGAAGCAGCCCTCTGGGATCTGCTTCTTTTTTTATCAATTTTTAACTTGTTAGGGTGTACCCTAAGACCCCGAAATACATTCAAAGGAGGATTTACCTATGGCAAATAGAATACGAAATGAAAGACTTGAAATTAAATTAACCGAAGAAGAAAAAGCTCTTTTTGAGGAGAAAAGAAAACTTGCGAAATGTAGAAACATGAGTCATTTCATCCGCAAGTGCGTTTTAGAAAAGGAAATATATCAAGTGGATTTAGAACCCTTTAGAGATTTACAGGGCTTGCTTTCCAACGCTACAAACAACATAAATCAGATTGCAAAGCGTGTAAATTTTACCGGCATAATTTACAAAGATTATATAAACGATATGAAAAAGCAGATTGAATATTTCTCAAAAGAGTTGTGGCAAATACATTCTCTGCTTCTTAACTGAACTTCCGGAGGTGATTAAATCTTATGGCTATTACAAAAATACATCCTATAAAATCAACCCTTAATCTTGCCATTTCATATATTGTTAATGGAGAAAAAACAGACAAGCAAATTTTAGTAAGCACTCATAAATGCCATCAGGAAACTGCTCATACCCAGTTTTTAAGAACACGAAATGATGCCTGCACAAACGGAACTGTTCTTGCAAGACACCTCATTCAATCCTTTTTACCAGGTATAAAGTGTCAAGTACTTATGTACAAAAAATCTTATATAAAAATGTACAATTATTCTGACTTAGTGATATAGTCCTTTACCCTATATGAGCGACCATTAATACTAATTACATGTGAATGGTGAAGGACTCTATCCAGTATGGCATTAGCTACCACAGCATCATAAAATACGCTATCCCAATTAGAAAAGTTTATATTTGTAGTCAATATAGTGCTCTTCTTTTCGTATCTCATATCAATTAGTTGAAAGAATAGATTAGAATCCTCTTTATCTATTGGTAAATACCCCAGTTCATCAATAATAAGTAGTTTGTATCTATTAAGATATTTCAACCTACTATCTAATCTATTTTCTACTTTTGCACGTTTTAGTTGTTGTAGTAAATCGTGGCACTTAATAAAATATGTACTATACCTCTTTTTTGCAGCCACTATCCCTAATGATGTAGCGAGGTGTGTTTTCCCCACACCACTGCTACCTAAAAACACTATGTTTTTTAATTCTTCTATGAACTTCAATGATGTTAATTCTAATATCTCTTGCTTATTTAGCTTTGGTTGAAAGTCAAAATCATAGTCCTCTATTGTTTTTATAAACGGAAATGCCGCCGCCTTAATCATTGATTTTGACGCTACTTCCACTTTATGATCAAGTTCATAATTACACAACTTTAATAGACCATCAGAAAATGATAGTTTATTGCTTGAAACAAAATCTGTTACTTCACTCAGGTATTTTTTCATTTGTAATAGCTTTAGTTTCTCCAGACTGTTGTTAAGCTGTTCAAAGGTACTACTCATCGTTTATAGATCCTCCTAACAATCTTAGATTTTCTTTTGCTCGCTCCCGTATATTTTCCTCTTTGAATGATTTCGATACCCTTGCTATCTCTTCATAATGTTCCATATGATAGTTTAGTTTATTAGCTGAAGTGTAAAGTTTAATTAAACTTAAAAAAGTGCGATTATATAAGTTGCATTTAGTACTACAGAAGCAAGGAAATTTAACATTTATAGTACTAAAATGGTGCAATAAGTGTTACAATATAAGTGTTATGGAAGGCAGTTTGGATGTATAGATGCCATTTTTTTGCATCACAAATAAGTGGACTTTAATCGAAATTTTTTAAGTGTAGGACTAATTTCCACTTGTAAAATACCATTATGAGACACCCTGACAGCTACCCATAATTAGAGTTATCTATTTTTTAGAAGGGGCTGTCGGGAAATGGCATCCATAAAAGAGGGAGGTGTGACTCAAAACGAGTCACACCTCCCTAAGTTTTTACATAAAAAAAGATGGCTAACGATAACCATCTTTCTCCGTTACATGTTATAATGTAACTATGCTCACAGTTAATTATTATAACGACTTTTTTGAAATAGGTCAACAGAAAATCAACTTTAGCTTCTATGAATTGAGTTTACCCGATGACGATCCAGTCTATACCCTAAAAAAAGTTATGGAGGATTTAGATTTTTCCGGACTATTAGCCAATTGTTCGGACAAGGGAAGAACAGGGTACAACCCGATCATGATGTATGCAGTTATTACTTATGCAAATATGCGTGGAATACGCTCTATTGATCGTATTGTGGATTTATGTGAAAGAGATATTGCTTTTATCTGGCTTACTCAAAGGAGGAAGCCTAAAAGAGATGCTTTTTATGAATTTAAAAAGTAAAAAAACTTACTTCAGATATTTTGGATGACTTAAACTATCAGTTTATGAGACGATTACAAAAAGGAAGGATTTGTAACATTAAAAAGAATTGTTTATTGATGGAACAAAAAAATAGAAGCTAATGCTAATCGTTATACTTTTTGTATGGCGTGGAAGTATTAATTATCATCTTGCAGGTCTGCTGGATTCTATTGATAAGCTTTTATTCAGACTATAATTCTTTTTTTACAAGATAATGGATTTGGTGAAAAGTACGAGCTTGGAAATGCACAAATGTTTGTGATTGACGGGATTGATAGAGTTAGAGATATTATTGAAAAAAACAGAAAAAGAAAGATTACGAAACATAAAAAAAGCTATCTAATAACCGTATTATAGAGATTGATAACTGCTCGCCTATTGAAATACTTAAGCTTCAGAAAAAAACCTTATGACTATTGCTGACGGAGAAGGTATTGTATTTGTTAACGGAAAGGGTAAGAGAAAGCCAAAGCTTCAACAACTCTATGAAGAACTTGAACATTGTGGACAGCGATTAATGCACTATAAAGAATGTTTTTGAGATTATGGGGAAAGATAGAAACAGCTATTCCAAAAACTGATTTGGAAGCAACCTTTATGCGAATGAAGGAAGATCATATGCTTAATGGGCAGCTAAAAGCCTGCATACAATGTACAGATAGCGGTAGAGAATTATTTTTATTGTACATAGTTATGTAAGTAATGATCGTACAGATTATAATACATTAATTCCGATCCTTGAAAAGCATAAGGAAGCATTCGGAGAAGTACTTGAAGAAGTGACGGCAGACAGCGGTTATTGTAGTGAGAAAAAAATCTCTTATATCTAAAAAGAAAAATAAGATAGATAGTTATATAAAACTACAGGATCATGAAAAAACGAAAAAAACAAGAGCATACAGTAAAGATATAGGTAAATACTACAACATAGAAGACAATGGTATTTGAAGATGAGCAAGTCTATATCTGTCATGACGGTCGTGAACTTAGACATATCAACACAGAAAAGAAAAAACAGAATGGTTATACACAAACATATGAAGTATATGGATGTTCAGACTGTAGTGGATGTGAACATAAGTCTAAATGCTTATACAAATATAATCCTGATAAAGATGTTGATAAGAACAAAGTGATGAAGATCAATGAAGTATGGGAAGAGCTTCGAGAGAAATCACATGCTAACATACAGAGTGAAAAAGGTATTCTGAAACGACAGACACGGTCTATTCAAACGGAAGGTCATTTTGGAGATATTAAAGAGAATGAAGATTTCCGACGCTTTAACTATCGTTCTTCAGATAAGGTATATAAAGAATTTATGCTTTTTGCGATAGGAAGAAATATAAACAAATATCATCGTTTTCTCTACGCAAAACTAAAGAAATTTGAAGGAAAACCACAGGAGAAAACCGCATAGTAAAAAATGCAAAAGCAAAATTTCAGCCAAGGGGGTTTTATGCCCAAAAATAGACAGTATTATAGAAAAGTAAAATATCCTGACAAAGTCGCAAAGCCAAAACGCCTTGTATTTGTCAGGATATTTCTATTTCGTTCTGTAGGGATTAAAATTCAGTATTTCCCGACAGCTCCTTTTTCTATTTCCTTGATACCATATGCTATAAGTTTTTCATAGAGGTCAGGATACATAAAGGAAGCAACCTCTAAAGGACTCTTGCCACCAAATTTTTCAACAGGTGCAGAATTTATATGGCTTATAACAAGGTTAAGGGAGTTTTGATTGATTAAGCCAATAGACGTCAAGTCTGTTTGTTTTGGGAGTATGTAACGTAGTTGTATGTGATTGTTTTCAAGAGAACCTTTCTGCCCTGATTGCATCGGGTCACAGTAGAATACCCTGGTGCGTGTGGAGCCATCTATATCTGTTTCCATATCCTTTGCTGCATAAAATTCAGAACCTCTATCAGTTAGTAAAACATTTACATATTTTCTAAATATATCTTTGCCAAGGATGGTCTCTAATATATCGACGCCATCCTTCATAGCAGAGGATGTTTTTTCGGTTTGATAGAGTGCGAATAAGATGCCTGATGGAATAAATTTGAAAGTTTGAATAAATGGTCCTGTGGTTTCATCGTTATAGACTGTATCCATTTGAGTTATAAGAGCATTCGGATTGTCATCAATGTATATCTTATAATCATTATATGTGCGTCCAACCAGATGTTTATTATCTGCTCTTTTTTTAAATTTCTTGGATTTCTTTTTTTGAAAGTTTTCTTGAAACTTGTCGTCTAAGGTCAAGGACAGTTATACCGGCTATCTCATGAAACACATCACCTTCTATATAGTTGTATAAGGTCTTCTCAGATATACCAAGTTCAGGGTGAGAAGCAAGTATCTGATATGGAGATAGCCCCTGTTTAAGTAGAGGAGCTATTGTAGTAGCCAGATCCTTAGCCTGCTTAATAGTTAGATTAACACCCTGCCTGGAGTCTACTAGTGTGTATCTATAATCTAACCAAGCATCTTGTGGTGAATAGTCATACTTGTCGAAGCGACAATGTTTCCAATTACTACAGCCATTACAGGCACCCGGAGAGCGGTCACGCCTCTTACAGTAGAATGGAGAAGTAAAGTACACATTCAGTAGTACATTTACGTCCAAAAGGACATTTCTTGTAGTTATTACATTCAAGTGGCATACTACATCTGTGAGTTAACTTACGATGCAATTTAATTTCTTTACAAACAGTGGACTTATTTTTGCCTATAGTTTTAGCAATAGCAGTTTTAGTGGAACCATTAGTTATGCCGGAGAGTATAATATGTCTATCTTCAAGTGTTAAGTGATAAAAAGAATTTAAAGATTTTATATTAGTACCTACCTTCCTGGTAGCTGTCTTACATAAGTGTACTACTAAATGCAACTATTGTAAAAGTGGAATTATGTGTAAGACTAAATACAACTTTAATATATGGATAGTGGAAATAAACTTTTCACCCTAGGGTTTAGTTTATTATTAGAAATTTGGTGTACAGTTACAAGGGTTGTGTTATAATAGGCGTGTATATAGCCATCATACGCCTGTACTATGAGGGATTTTCCAATATAATCCATTGGTACAGAATACTGATTGCCACCATAGTTAATCATACTTGATGCATTAACTTTCAATGGCTTTGTGGCTATTTGATAGGGCTTTCTTATTGATTTCATTGGTAGTGGCAGTAAGGAAGCTTTTTCTTTATTAAAATACATTACCGGAATAATACCTGTATCCTTTATTACATTAGTATTTACTCTATTATTTATTTTAACTACAAGTTTGTGTAAACCATCGTAGTCTAATGTTCCACTATATGCTCGTATTTCATCAAGAATTTTCATAGGTGCCTCTACCTTTGCTTTTGTCCTTGGTCTTCCTGCAATACATGGCTTAACTATAAATCCATAATCATCTGCAAACTGTTTAAATTTAGTATTTACTTTGCCGGCAGAATTTTCCGTCCTTGCCTCGCTCATAACAGTACTCATGTTATCCGTTAGTATCTCTTTTGGTACACCACCAAATACTTCAAAAGCATCATCTAGAAAGTTAAATAGTACATCCTGGCTTTTAGAAATTGATAGTCTATATACTCGAAATCTTGAGTATGAAAGTAAGAGTACAAAAACATTAACAACTATAGTTTCCCCATTTGTAAGCACAAATTTAATGGATTCTTTCCAGTCTAGTTGTGCCTGCTGTCCTCCATCAGTTTCATATCTTAATGTAACTTGATTTACATTTGATGGCCTTCTTCGCTTAAAGTAATTCTCAAATTCACTGTATTTTTTAATATAAGCACAAAAATTCACATAGCTGCCTGTGTAGGAATAGTTATCTACAAGGTACTGCCATAAAATAGATTTATAATAAAAATACGAGAGTTAGACAGCTCCAATAGTTCATTTATTATTTCATAGTATGGTGTAATACAATTATCCCGATCCTTAGATTTAGACTTACTAAACCCCTTTATATATTTGTCAACAGTACGCCTATCTACACCTAGTTCCCTACCAATTTGACTTTTTATTTATTTTCAACATACCTCCTTCTAGTAGTGGTCTTAGTTTATATAGATCTTTTAGTGAATCTATCTTCAAGTCAGTAATGTTATCTGATTTTATAATCATATGAGCTCCTCCTATTTAGCTCATCTATAATAACATTTGTACATTTTTTTATTTAATACTATTTGTACATAAATAATTATAACTTTATACCTCCTTCTTTTTTCAAACAAAAAAGGCGGTTAGATTTTACTCTAATCACCTTTGTACTACATATTGATATTATCCTTTTATTTCAACTTTTTAATTGATTCACTCTCGGATAATATTTTCATCTGTTCAATTGCTATTGAATTTAGTTTTTCCAGTCTTTCAGATTGGCTCATGCCTTCATTTATAAATACCGCATTAAGATTCTCAAGATTAGAAAGGCAGACAAGCTGTGATATATCCGCATAATCTCTAATATTGCCTTTTAAATCCGGATTTTCATCACGCCACTCCTTAGCTGTTATTCCAAATAGAGAAACATTAAGAATATCCGCTTCACTTGCATAAATAAAATTGATTTTTTCTTTTGAAAGTTTATCCGGTACAAGTTTGTTTTTAATGGCATCTGTGTGAATTCTATAATTGATTTTTGCCAAATTTCTCTTAATATCCCATCCTAACTTCTTTTGTTCTTCTTCCTTTAGGCGTTCAAATTCCTTGATTAAATATAATTTAAAGTATGGCGATACCCAAGACGCAAACTCAAACGCTATATCTTTATGAGCATAAGTTCCACCATATCTTCCTGCTCTCGCAACGATACCGATAGAATTAGTTTTTTCCACCCATTGCTTGACCGATAATATAAAACGGTTAAATCCTGCTTCATTTTTAATTCCCTCGAATTCGGGGGAATTAAAATTCGTGTTATACATTTCTTCCCAAATACCTAAAAACTCTATTGTATTCTTGTTTCTGAGCCACTTTTCAATCAAAGCAGAACCGTTCTCAATATTTCTAACCATATCCGTTAAAGAAATATAATCTCTATTGTCTATGGCAATAATGCTGATTTCTGAACCTTCAACATTTATTTTAGACATATAATCACCTCTCAATCATTAAATTGATTACTTTACATTTTAGCATTTTTAGAGCATTTTTTCCACGCTGAAATTAGTGCCATCTTACTTGATATAAGTTAAAACCACTTCTTTTATCTCAGTTTCAATTGCCTCTAAAAAATTTTTCTTTGAAGATTTTCCCTGAGCAATATCAGATAATTCCATTTCCCACTTTGCTGTCGTTTCTGCCGACTTAAAGGTATCTGCTACAATCGTTACAAGGCTGATTCCCTTATGTGTAGCAATAAGGTTCTTTTTATCTCTTTCTACAAATCCCTTGAAAATCAGATTTTCAATAATCCCCGCTCTTGTTGCGGGCGTACCAAGTCCTTTTCTTTCCACCTCTACGCCTTTTTCTAAGTCATCATTTCCCGCAAGCTCCATCGCCTTTAGGAGAAGATCTTCCGTAAAATGCTTAGCTGGTTGAGTGTACTTTTCTTTTATTTCCTTGTTTTCAATGCTTAATACATCACCAATGTTCACATCAGGAAGTGTCATATCTTCATTTTTCTTAGACTTGTATTCTTTAAGATATTTTGTAAAGCCTTCATCCTTAATTACCTTGCCGGAGCTTGTAAATTCAAAGCCGTCAAATTCAGCTACAATCTTCGTTGTGCTTTCCACTAAAGGATAGCCCACACTTGCGTGGAATTTATCGGATATAAGGAAGTAAACTTTAGCTTCACTTAAAGGAAGTTCTGAAACATCTTCTTTTAAGGAACTGATTGTCGGGATAATAGCATGATGATCTGTAACCTTTTCAGAGTTAAATACCGTCTTGATACACCCTGTGTCAAAATCATTCTTTCCTAAAATGTTATTAACCGTACTTACAATCATATCTTCCGTTAAGCATCTGCTGTCTGTTCTTGGATAGGTAATCAATTTTTTCTCATACAGACTTTGAGCATAATCAAGTGTTTGCTTGGCACTATATCCAAAATACTTATTGCACTCTCTTTGAAGTGTTGTAAGGTCAAAAGGTAAATCAGGTTTTGTTATCTTTTCCTTTTGAATAACATCGGTAATTCCTATCTTATCGCCAACTAAATTGATTAGCTGTTCAGCAGCAACCTCATCATCAATTCTATCTGTTGATAGTGTAAAACCATTCATAGAAAGTTCGACTGTAAAATATTTTTCTTTCTTGAAATTTGCTATCTCATCATCTCTTTTTACAATCATTGCAAGGGTAGGTGTCTGCACTCTGCCCACACTGTAATTTTGCTTGTATAGACACGAATACAGTCTGCTTAAATTCATTCCAACAATCCAGTCAGCGATTGCTCTTGCCTGTGCTGATTCAAAGAGATTACCATAGGCGTTTCCGTCTTTCAGGTTAGCAAATCCATCTTTAATTGCACTATCTTCCATTGATGAAATCCAAAGGCGTTTCATCTTCTTTTTACAATTTGCCTGATTATATACAAGCCTAAAGATTGCTTCTCCTTCACGCCCTGCGTCGCAAGCATTTATCACGATGTCTATGTCCTTATCGTTCATGAGCTTTTTAAGAATCGTAAATTGTTTCTTTGTAGACTTTGCAATCTCATACTTATATTCTTTTGGGATAATTGGTAAATCCGCCATATTCCACTTAGCATACTTTTCATCATAGCTTTCCGGATTTGCCATTTGAATTAGATGTCCTACGCACCAAGAAACCCTATATCCGTTTCCTTCATAATATCCGTCTTTCTTCTTTGTTGCTCCAATTACTTTTGCAATAGAAATTGCAACACTTGGCTTTTCAGCAATTACAAGTTTCATATATATTTGTCCTCCTGTTTTTCAATATAAAAGGGCGAAAGATGTTACTCTCCCGCCCTAACTTTGCACCCAAAATAATATGTTTTCAAGTGCATTTATTCTTCATCTTCTACTTCATCTGCATCATTTATTTCTTCCTCGCTTTCAGATTCAGAAAAGAAATCATCATCTTCCTCCTCTAAGGCTTCAAGTTCTTTATCTTCTTTCTTTTTCACAACCTTAAAATAGTAGCCTGCTCCTAATGCACCACCTACTACAAGAAGCAAAATAATATAGGTTCCTAAATTACTCTTTTCGTCCTTCTTCTCAGGCTTTACTTCTTCCTTAACAGGTTCTTCTTTTACTACTTCCTGCTTTGGTGCTTCTTTTTTCTCCACCATGTTAAGCAAATCATCTTCAGATACTTCCGTAAGAAGCATTACATTCTCACTATCTTCATCATGATTGATGATTAAATGAAAAGTCTTACCGTTTTTCGTTTGAAAGATAATAAACTGCCTTGCATCTGCCGAATACTGATCCGTTTCTTTGTTATCGCTGCTATCTCCATGATGAATCGGATACTCCTTATTTGCATTATCTTTATTCTCCGTAACGGATGCTCTCGCTTTTGACGGAGATGAAGCTACTCCCTTGTTTGTGTTTACACTCTTACTTGCAGACTCCATTGATGAATCCTGACTGTTATTCGCAGGAGCTTTTTGCCGTCAACTTATTGGGATAGCGAACTTCCTTTTCTTTCTCCTTTACTTCCGTTTTGCCTTTACCGGTATCCTTTGTAGTATTACCTGAGCTTACCGAATCCGATGAGCCTTTACCTGTACTACTTACAGAAGTCTGTGGTGTTTGAGGAGAAATACCTGAACTTGTCTTAATTCCAGAAATAGGACTAATCGGTGTAACTGATTGTGATGTTACAGGATCTTTATTTGTTTCAGTTGCCTTTTTCTCAAGATCTTTCACCTTTTCCGTCAGCTTATCTATTTCCTTTTTCATATCTTCTGATAAGTCCTTATTTCCCTTATCTTTCTTCATTTTTTCTTTCAGGCTATCAATTTCATCTTCAAGGTCTTTAATTTTATTCTTTTGCTTATCACTTAATTTGTCTTTGTCCTTAAGTTCACAATTTAACTTATCAAGTTTATCCTGAAGCTCTTTTGCCTCTTTTTCTATTTTTGAAATATCGTCTTTAGAAAGCTCTGTCTGCGTTCCCTTATCTTCTGTCTGAGTGCATTCATCCTGCTTTGGCTTTTCTTCTTCCGTCTGCGTTTCCTTATCCTTAACCTCCATCTTTGCTACCTTACGGATAATCTCATCTTTTCCATCTCCCTTTACCTCATAAAGAAGGAGCTGTCGGGAAATACTGAATTTTAATCCCTACAGAACGAAATAGAAATATCCTGACAAATACAAGGCGTTTTGGCTTTGCGACTTTGTCAGGATATTTTACTTTTCTATAATACTGTCTATTTTTGGGCATAAAACCCCCTTGGCTGAAATTTTGCTTTTGCATTTTTTACTATGCGGTTTTCTCCTGTGGTTTTCCTTCAAATTTCTTTAGTTTTGCGTAGAGAAAACGATGATATTTGTTTATATTTCTTCCTATCGCAAAAAGCATAAATTCTTTATATACCTTATCTGAAGAACGATAGTTAAAGCGTCGGAAATCTTCATTCTCTTTAATATCTCCAAAATGACCTTCCGTTTGAATAGACCGTGTCTGTCGTTTCAGAATACCTTTTTTTCACTCTGTATGTTAGCATCGTGATTTCTCTCGAAGCTCTTCCCATACTTCATTGATCTTCATCACTTTGTTCTTATCAACATCTTTATCAGGATTATATTTGTATAAGCATTTAGACTTATGTTCACATCCACTACAGTCTGAACATCCATATACTTCATATGTTTGTGTATAACCATTCTGTTTTTTTCTTTTTCTGTGTTGATATGTCTAAGTTCACGACCGTCATGACAGATATAGACTTGCTCATCTTCAAATACCATTGTCTTCTATGTTGTAGTATTTACCTATATCTTTACTGTATGCTCTTGTTTTTTTCGTTTTTCATGAGTCCTGTAGTTTTATATAACTATCTATCTTATTTTCTTTTAGATATAAGAGATTTTTCTCACTACAATAACCGCTGTCTGCCGTCACTTCTTCAAGTACTTCTCCGAATGCTTCCTTATGCTTTTCAAGGATCGGAATTAATGTATTATAATCTGTACGATCATTACTTACATAACTATGTACAATAAAATAATTCTCTACCGCTATCTGTACATTGTATGCAGGCTTTAGCTGCCCATTAAGCATATGATCTTCCTTCATTCGCATAAAGGTTGCTTCCAAATCAGTTTTGGAATAGCTGTTTCTATCTTTCCCCATAATCTCAAAAACATTCTTTATAGTGCATTAATCGCTGTCCACAATGTTCAAGTTCTTCATAGAGTTGTTGGAGCTTTGGCTTTCTCTTACCCTTTCCGTTAACAAATACAATACCTTCTCCGTCAGCAATAGTCATAAGGTTTTTTTCTGAAGCTTAAGTATTTCAATAGGCGAGCAGTTATCAATCTCTATAATACGGTTATTAGATAGCTTTTTTTATGTTTCGTAATCTTTCTTTTTCTGTTTTTTTCAATAATATCTCTAACTCTATCAATCCCGTCAATCACAAACATTTGTGCATTTCCAAGCTCGTACTTTTCACCAAATCCATTATCTTGTAAAAAAAGAATTATAGTCTGAATAAAAGCTTATCAATAGAATCCAGCAGACCTGCAAGATGATAATTAATACTTCCACGCCATACAAAAAGTATAACGATTAGCATTAGCTTCTATTTTTTTGTTCCATCAATAAACAATTCTTTTAATGTTACAAATCCTTCCTTTTTGTAATCGTCTCATAAACTGATAGTTTAAGTCATCCAAAAATATCTGAAGTAAGTTTTTTTACTTTTAAAATTCATAAAAAGCATCTCTTTTAGGCTTCCTCCTTTGAGTAAGCCAGATAAAAAGCAATATCTCTTTCACATAAATCCACAATACGATCAATAGAGCGTATTCCACGCATATTTGCATAAGTAATAACTGCATACATCATGAGTCGGGTTGTACCCTGTTCTTCCCTTGTCCGAACAATTGGCTAATAGTCCGGAAAAAAATCTAAATCCTCCATAACTTTTTTTAGGGGTATAGACTGGATCGTCATCAGGGTAAACTCAATTCATAGAAGCTAAAGTTGATTTTTCTGTTGACCTATTTCAAAAAAAGTCGTTATAATAATTAACTGTGAGCATAGTTACATTATAACTATGTAACGGAGAAAGATGGTTATCGTTAGCCATCTTTTTTTATGTAAAAACTTAGGGAGGTGTGACTCGTTTTGAGTCACACCTCCCTCTTTTATGGATGCCATTTCCCGACAGCCCCATATCATCTGGGAGCATTGGAAAATCTCCGCTATCAATAAGTTGTCCTTTCTCAGCCTTTATCTTTTCTTCCTTAAAGACCTTTTCATCTTCAAAGATATACCTTAAATTTACTTCAACTTCCGTTTGAACAGCTTCGTTTTTTGTTGGAGCTTCAGATTTTTGCTCCTGTGCATAAACAACCGTCCAAAGACCTAAAATACAACTAATACTTACAATTACCACAAGTGCTACTGTACAAAACTTATTATTCTTTTTCAAACTGGTTTTCATTTGTTTTCTCCCTTTTCATTTCTGCTTTTTGTCTGTTTACCTTTGCTATCAAAGTAAGCGTCAATATAAACACGCCTATCTATAAAAATACTTCCACTGTAAAATAGCTTCATACTAAATATATGGAGGTGCCTATGGCTAAATATCCTAAAGAAGAAAAAGAGCGATGGATTGAGGAATTTAAAAATAGTGGATTAAGTATCGCAAGCTGGGCTAGGAAGAATGGATTACCTATTTCAACATTCACAGGGTGGGTGAGTAAACATGATAAGAAATCAAAGCACTCTAAGGATGTTAAATTTATTGAGATCAAAACACCACAACCTAGCAATACACTAAAGATAGAGATAGGTGCTGTCAACATCTTAATTGATGGTTCTACAGATATTGAATTATTAGCAAGACTAATTAAGGTGGTGAATGCAATAAATGTTTAACTATGATAATTATCGTGTAATTCTTTCTTGTGGTGCTACAGATATGAGGAAAAGCATAAATGGATTGGCTAAAATTGTTTATAGCAATTTTAAGCTTGATCCAAGAGATAAGATTATATTTGCTTTTTGTAATAATTCAAGAGATAGGATAAAGCTTCTTGTATGAGAAGATAATGGATTTTGGATTCATTTTAAAAGAATAGAAAAAGGACATGTAGTTTAGCCGTCACAAAGTGATACAGAAATCACTATGAATTTATTAATAGATGACTTGAAAAGTATAATAATGGCACCGGGAATAAAACAAAAAATAAAGCGTAGTGAAGTCTTTAAAAAGTGTTGATTTAGCTGGATTCATCATAGATTTTATAGTATAACCTCTACATAAATATTTGAGATTTGGAGGTCCGGTAAAATGAAAACTATAGATGAATTGCAAGCAGAAATTGCCGGACTTAAGGCTATCTTACAGAAAAAAGACCAAGAGATTGAGACTTTAGAAAAAGTAAAAAAAGAAAAGAGTGAACAGATTGCTAAGCTAAAGAAATTAAATGATTGGTATATGGAGCAACTGAAATTAAAAGCAAGAGAGAAATTTGGCAAATCAAGCGAAAAAGCTATTGATGGACAACTTTCTCTTTTTGATGTCTTTAATGAGGCGGAAACATTTAGAGAGCCAATTCAAAGTGAGCCACCACAGGAAAGTATTATACCTGAGCATAAAAGAAGAAAAGCTAAAAAGGGAAGCAAGTTTAATGACATTCCTGTTGAGGTAGTTGAATATAAATTAGATGACAGTGAACAGGTATGTGATAACTACCACAGCCCTCTTACAGTTATGAAGAAAGAGATAAGAAAAGAACTGGTGGTAGTCCCTGCAGAGGTTAGGGTTATAGAGCATGTGACTTATGTTTATAGTTGCAAAAACTGTGATAAGAATGGAGAGAGTGGCTTTATAAAGATAGCACCTCATCCTAAAGCTCTTATTAAAAAGAGTGTAGTATCACCAAGCTTATGTCTTATATAATGAATCAAAAGTACACCCTTGCACTACCACTATACAGAATGGAGCAAGAGTTTAAAAGGTTGGGATTTAAGATCTCAAGACAAAACCTTTCCAACCGGATCATAAAGGGAGCTAATCTTCTAAAGTCTATATATGATAAAGCTTAGTCTACTAAATTAGCCACTACTACATGCAGATGAAACGGTATTGGAGGTACTACACGAGCCGGGGAAAGAGGCGGGCAGTAAATCTTATGTGTGGGTATATAGGACAAGTCACTATAACACACATCCTGCAGTAGTATATGAATATACACTTGGACGAAGTGGGGATTATGCCAAGGAATTTCTTGCTGATTGAAACGGAACATACCTTCATTGTGATGGTTATGTGGGATATAAAAAGTTGGTAGGAAAGACGATATGTGGCTGCCTTGTACATGCGAAGAGAAAGTTCCATGAGGCATATGAGATTAATAAGAGTAATGAATATGCAAAACAAGGAGAGCCTTATCTTAGAAAGTTATTTCAACTGGAAACTAAAGCTGATGAAGCTGAGCTTTCATTGAGAGAACGCTTAGAGATGCGACAAACCAAATCTAAGCAAGTATTAGATGAGTTTTATAGCTGGATTTCACAAATAGAATCAAAAATCCTTCCTAAAAGTTTAATAGGGAAGGCTATTACTTATGCCATAAACCAAAAAGAGTACTTGGAGAACTTTTTAAAGGATGGAAGAATACAATTAAGTAATAATCTTGTCACGCAAAGTGTGAAGCCATTTGTTATAAGTATGTATAATTGACTATTTGCGAATACACCTAACGGAGCTAATGCCTCAACAATGATATATAGTATAATTCAAAGTGCAATACTTAATAACCTGATACCACAAAAATATCTTACATTTGTTTTTGATACCATACAGTCAGGTAGAGACGCTTCAAGCCTAGTACCTTGGTCAGATGAGATTCCTGAGAGTTGTAAAAATAAAAAGTCATAGGATTAGAATGATAAGTTCTAGTTCTATGACTTTTTTGCTCTATGTGTACTTAGCTTGACGCTTACCAATAAATACGAATCCAGGGATAGCACTGATCACTTTTGTCATAGTGGTAATCGCCCTCTTTGACATCGATCTCCAGCTGCATATCGACCTCAAAGGCGACACGCATTTCCGGAAGGTCCCGGACATACACTCTTTCGATGGTGGCATCGATCATCTCCGCATGTCCAACACGATGAACGTTCAGGGTATAAAGATCCATCGACTCCCAGTTTTCGTTGACGTAGTCTTCAACCGTCTTGTACAAGCCGTTATAGCATTTATCTTTACAAACTCAGCGAACGAACGGCCTGTTGCCATACGCATTCCCTCCTATAACTCAAGCATACTGATTTCCATCTTCCTGCCAGACAGGTAATGCTCATATACAGTTTCAGCAGGGAGGAGCCGCACCTTGATGTTCTGCAATCCCAGAGCAGAAAGCATCTGCATAGATGCCTCGCCCTTATTTATAATAGTTTTTTCTTCTGTCGGCATCAGAAAACAATTCTCAACTCCGACAAAGCCGTGGTCATCAATAAACTTCTGATACGCCAACTGGTACAAGTACTGCTTTGTAACTGACTCGATACCCGGCTGTGCTTTTGGTGGCTGCCCAGGCTCAAGCACTGCATTATAATATTTCGCATCAAATATAATGAACTTGTTATCTGATATACTAACCAGGTCAGGAATCAGTGTGTCCGACGCTATTTTCCCGGTCACCGACCACAGAGGCTTTTCTATCAGATCAATCAGTTTTTGCTTTCGGTCATATTCCGGCTTAAGCGGTGTCGGTAACTGCAAAGCACCCAGTCTGACATCAAGCTGATTGTCCATGATATCAGCACATATGCCCTCCCATACAAGATTGAAGCTGTTTGTACCGAAGAGTGACAGGCAATCGGTATCATAGAGGCTGCCGCTGTGTGCAATATAGGAATAGATGGTTTTCAGCAGAAGCTGTTTCCTGGTATTGAACTGAGTATTCAGTTCTTTCTCTATACAATAGAGGATGTACTCCTCTTCACCGAAATCATCGAGGACTTCATCGGTCAGATCCACTCCCGTGATTTCAAAGATATCGAGCAGTTCTGCCTCTTTCAGTTCTTCTGACGCCTTTGTCAGGATGCATTCATGCAGTCTCTTAAAATAATCACAATCGTCCGTCACACGCTTCTTTGTTTGGAGGTCTATATAGTACGGTCTGTTATTCGATAGGAGAGTGAAGGTCTCGTTAATTGTCTTATCCCAAAGAATCTCGCCAGAACCATTGCTCTCGATGATGTCTTCCGTGTTGCTATACACACCGTTTTCATAATAATCCTGCATGAGGAACAGAAGCACAGCAAGCAGATTAAAGGTGCTGCTCTCGCTGCTGTCGTTGAACATCCGAACGATCTGTTCCTTAGTATTGTATTTCTCCAGAACTTTTAGCACCTGCCGCAGTTCATTCTTTGGCTGATCAGCAGTAAGAATATACTTCGGATAGCACTTCAGAACGCGGCCGGCAACGACAATAACACCCACAAAGGTAAAAACATACAGATATTCATCTTCGCCGATCTCAACATCTGCGACTTCGATGTCCTCATCCATAAGGTCAGACATATCCCGTTGGAGATCAGATGATTTGACAGCTTTTAGAACCCCGAACTCTTTAAATTTCCGTATCAGCGGGATTACTTTTTCTTCAGAGCATCTGAGTATTTTACACAAATCTTTCTGTGTATATCTATTTTGCTCTCTTACGAACTCAGAGATCATAAGCTACGACCTCCTTAGTTTTCGTCTTCAGTCGGTGCCCTCTGTGGCTCCTTCGGCTCGGTTTCAAGCTGGATTTCGTGATTAAAGATACCAATGCCCTTGGCATCAAATTCCCTGCAGATTTCTGAGTAACGAGTGCTGTCCTGGAAACAGCCCTCAAACAGTTTAGCCCTTTTCTGCTTAGCGGCATCCTCGAACAGATACATGATAACCTTGTTCTTAAAGACACGGATAAATCTATATCTGTCGATTTCATCACCCTCTGTAGGAACCACGATGCTTCTCGAAATAAAATACGGTCCCAGCTGTTTATCCTCGTTGATTTTCTCTTTAGCAAGGAAATGGTTTATAGCCTTACGCAGCTTGTTCCATTCCACCTTCTGAGACTTATCATCCGCAAGATATACATATTTGCCGCGAATCAGCTCATCACTGTCATCAATTCCAAGGTATGTGAAATCCCACCTTCTCTTAAAGGCAGTATCCATCTGGAAGACGCCCTGATCAGCACTATTCATCGTAGCCCAAATGAACATATTGTCTGGGATGCGGATCTTCGCATAATCTTCCGGCTTCCCACCCAGTTCTTTAACCAGATACGCCCTAATGTCCTCAGATGCTTGAATAGGATATTCACTTGTTTCATCGTTCCCGCGATCAAGTAGTTGGAAAATATCACCAAAAACTGCGGCAACATTAGCGCGGTTGATTTCTTCAATGATAAGAAGAAATGGTCTGATATCATCAGTGCGACTGTTTTTCAGTGCCTGAACATATACTCGCATAAACGGTCCCGGTACATACGCATACGTTATTGCATCATTGCCGTGACTGTCCTTAATGGGCACAGGCTTATAAGTTCCCACAAAATTTGCATAGGAGTAATCGGGATGGAAGGTGACACGCTCATAATCTGTTTCATTATCCGCCCCAAGCAAAAGCTTTGCTTCTTGATTTATAGCGTAGCTTTTACCAGTTCCAGGAGCACCAAACAGGATCCGATTTCTTTCAAAGTCAGAATAATACCCTGTGTGGAATACAACAGGCTGAAGTTCCTTCGTCGGATCTTCAACAGCTGCCGGATCTACTGTTAGATTATTTCCAAGATCCTCACCATAGTAATATCTGTCGTACAGAAAAAGAAGATTGTCCTCATTGCTAAGCTGATAGCAAGATGTCAGTTTTCCCTCTGACTGTTTCGGCATTTTTGAATCCGTCTCAAAGACAAATTTCCATGTAGCCGTTCGCTGATGTGCCATAGGAGAAGATTTATCGAAGAAATAATCTCCTACATTATCCGCAACAGCAATAAGCCGTTGTCCGTCCATAACGACAAAAACGGTATTCTTATCGCACTTATAAAACAGTACAATTTCCCCGGCTTTTCTGGAAGCCGATCGTTCATCAGAAGGATAGTATAATTCACTCAGCTTATCCTGAACTTCCTTCCGCTCAATACTTTCGCCCTTAACATATTCGGATAACTCTCCGAGTTTTGCCCAACCTATGCCAACAACGCCGCATTTCGCCCATTCAGCAGCATAGTTTCTATCACTATCAGAGGAACCCAATCTTATAAATTGTTTTGGCTCGCCGAAGCGTTCTGCAAATACGTCAAAAAACTGTCTATAATACCATCCGGCATAGTTCTGAACCATAGCAATCTGACCGCTTTGAGCATAGTACTTCTCACTCGGTCTGATTCTTAGTGCACGGAGAACATGAACCTGCCAGTCAGTTGAATGGAACCCACAAAGCTTATCGTTACAGACAATTGAATAATACTTGTGAAACCAGTCCCAATTATAATACTGGCTGCCGACTTCTTCCTTGAGGGTATCGTCCAGCTTTTCATACGCTTCCAATGAATCAAGCGTTGCTTCCCTTATGATTTTTGCGCCCTTAACTAAGGCGTCTCTGATATTCTTACCAAGAACAAGAGCCTCTTCTTCGGTTAGTTCCTGCGGTTTCTGTTGACTTCCCGTTGTCCAGACCCCTGTCTCTTTTCTCTGGAAAAGCCCGAACTTATATGCTGATCCACCTGCAATACTGCCGAAATATGTGCAGCATTCCTTATTCATCTCCAACCAACAGCATAGTGCATTTGTATTATCTCCAGCCGTATAAAAAATGGCAGGAAGAATTGAATCATCGTCCAATGCCTCCAATACTTCCGGTGCGTACGCTTGCTTGAATTCTGACAAAGTCGCCTCTATTTCCTCTGGTGTTGTTGGAATATCAAAGCCCTCTTCAAGAACGTAATCTTTTAACGACTCCGCGGCTAATTCATACTCATCGAAGTTCTCAGCAGAAGAGCCATCAGGCATTTCATCAGGATCAAGCAATGGATTGCACGAATCGGCTGATGCCATCAGTTCCTGATAATGTTTTTCTTTCTCTTCCTCCATATGTTTGAGAGTTCCGTATTCATGCGTTTCTTCACCAACATACGCAACACACTTTTTGCTGTTCACATATAACCATTCAACATACGCCATGCTTGCATAGATGGTCTCAACTTGATTACGGCTTGATCCTGAGCCACCGAAAACAATCTCTACATTTGCAGCGGGACGATAGTACATCTCATTCCAGACTTCTTCTAACCGTTTAAAGGTCCAGGTTTTACGCTTTCCCTGTACAGTCAACACCAAATTTGAATTAGTATAATCTACCTCGGAGATTGAGAATAATGCGGCATTCCTTGAAATGCTTCTCAGTTCCTTACCCATTAAATTTTCTTCTATGTCCCTTAGAACATCCTGGAATGTCTTTTTCATTCGTCAACCTCCAAAAAATCGTATATCGTTTTGGCTATTCCGCTTGAAAGGATAAACGGCACACCGTTTCCTATGGTTTTGAACTTATCCGTGAGTGTCATTTCCGGTGGTAGCACGAATTCTTTCGGTAGCGTCTGCAATGAAAGTGCCTCCGCTGCCGACAATCGTCTTGTTTTATATGGATGCAGATGCACTTCATTATTTCCATAGGCTACTGTAGGAGAATATCTCCAGCGGTGTAATCTCTTATAGGATTTTTTGCTATCGTCACCCTCATCGATAACTTCCATCTTAGCTTTTCCGGCTTTCGGAGTGAAATAGTCATCTGAATTTGGATGATGTTCAACATCATTTTTTCGGAACCAATATTCAACCGTCGTATTCTCCGGGATGCCGTCCGGACATTTAGTCTTGCTACCCTCTTTATAGGGAGTAGTTTTAGGCCAGGACAATTCCTTTATTTCCGACAATTTATGCGTTTGGTATTTCCCCCAAGGAAAAGTATCTATGGTTTTTCCAGGGTAGTTATTGGCCAAAACATCTTTATGAATTCCAAACATCAGAATGCGGTCTCGATCCTGAGGTGCGCCGTACTCTAATGCGTTTGTAAGTCTTTCTGTTGTTATATATCCTGCATTGTTGAGCTTTGCCTTCAATTCATCAAAAAACTCACGATGCTTTTTTGTTCTCCACAGCCCTTTGACATTCTCAAACAAGAAAAAATCCGGCTTCATAGAAAGAATCAAATTAATGTAGCTTAAGGATAGTTTGCCGTTCTCACCGTCTTTTCCCTTTTGCTTTCCTGCAATAGAAAAATCCGGGCAGGGAGGGCCGCCAATAAATCCGACTAAACTTCCGTCTCTACGAGCGTCCACAATCCAACTATTTAATTCATCTTTCCTATCCGTCAGAAAATCGTTTATATCCCCGTTGAAATAACCATAAGTGGGCTTTCGAAGGTTCATCTTTTCTCTTGAATACTTATAGGCGTTCATAAAAGCAAGATGAAACTCATTGACGAACTCTATCTCAAACCCATTCATTTCAAAGCCTAAGTCTAAAAAACCTGTGCCGGAAAAGAAAGAAAATATTTTCAGTTTACGTTTCATCATCATGATTACCTGCTTTCCTGTATCTTCCGCTTTTAATTCGAGCATCATCAGGCTTTTCCAAGTCTGCCGGAATTGCCCACTGTCTTCCAAACTTTACAGCACCTTCAAGTCTGCCTTCAGCACATAAGACTTGAATACGACGAGGTGTTATTCCCCATTTGGACGATGCTTTCTGTATAGTGATATATTCCACAATCGATACCTCTCAAAGAATCCAATTATAGCTTACCCTATATTTTATACCTTTGAGCGAATAAAGTCAATGGTTTTATTCGTTCAAAAGTATAATGCTTTTAAACCCTAGGGTGAAAAGTTTATTTCCACTATCCCTATATTAAAGTTGCATTTAGTCTTACACATATTTCAACTTTTACAATAGTTGCATTTAGTAGTACACTTTATGTAAGACAGCTACCAGAAAGGTAGGTATTAATATAAAATCTTTAAATTCTTTTTATCACTTAACACTCGAAGATAGACACATTATACTCGCCGGCATAACTAATGGTTCCACTAAAACTGCTATCGCTAAAACTATAGGTAAAAACAAGTCTACTGTTTGTAAGGAAATTAAGTTGCATCGTAAGTTGACTCACAGATGTAGTATGCCTCTTGAATGTAATAACTACAAGAAATGCCCTTTTGGACGCAAATGTATTACTGAATGTATACTTTATTCTCCATTCTACTGCAAGAGGCGTGACCGCTCTCCCGGTGCCTGCAATGGCTGTAGTAATCGGAGGCATTGTCGCTTCGATAAGTATGACTATTCCCCACAAGATGCTTGGTTAGATTATAGATATACACTAGTAGACTCTAGGCAGGGTGTGAATCTAACCGCAATGCAGGCTAAAGATCTAGCCAATACTATAGCTCCTCTACTTAAACAAGGGCTATCTCCATATCAGATACTTGCTTCACATCCTGAACTTGGTATATCTAAGAAAACACTGTACAACTACATAGAAGGTGATGTGTTTCATGAGATAGCCGGTATAACTGTCCTTGACCTTAGACGACAAGTCTCAAGAAAACCTTCAAAAAAGAAATCAAAGAAATTTAAAAAAAGAGCAGATAATAAACATCTGATTGGACGTACATATAATGATTATAAGATATACATTGATGACAATCCGAATGCTCTTATAACTCAAATGGATACAGTCTATAACGACGAAACCACTGGACCATTTATTCAGACTTTCAAATTTATTCCATCAGGCATCTTATTTGCACTCTATCAAACTGAAAAAACATCCTCTGCTATGAAAGATGGAGTAAATACATTAGAGACTATTCTTGGCAAAGATGTATTTAGAAAATATGTAAATGTTTTACTAACTGATAGAGGTTGTGAATTTTATGCAGCAAAGGATATGGAAACAGATATGGATGGCTCCACACACACTAGGGTATTCTATTGTGATCCTATGCAATCAGGGCAGAAATGTTCTCTTGAAAACAATCACATTCAACTACGCTATATCCTTCCAAACAAACAGATTTGAGATCTATTGTTTTAACGGATCAACATTCTCTTAATCTTGTTACAAGCCATATAAATTCTGCACCTGTTGAAAAATTTGGTGGCAAGAGTCCTTTAGAGGTGGCATCCTTCATGTACCATGATTTCTATGAAAAGCTGATGACATTTGGTATCAGAGAAATTGAAAAGATAGGATTATTTTAAAACCCTATCTTCTGAAAAATAGATAACTCTAATTATAGGTAGCTGTCAGGGTGTCTCATAATGGTATCTTACAAGTGGAATTTAGTCCTACACTCAAAAAAAATCGACTAAAGTCCGCTTACTTGTCATTCAAAAAATGACTTATATGCACCTAAATAGCTCCATATAACACTTATATTGTAACACTTATTGCATCTTTATAGTAGTATAAATGCTATATTTCTTTGCTTTTGTAACACTAAATGCAACTTACATAATTTTACTTTTTTAAGTTGAATTAACATTTACACTTCAGCCTTTTTTAAAGACTTCACTACGCTTGATTTTTTGTTTTATTCCCGGTGCCATTATTATATTTTTCAAGTCATCTATTACTAAATCCATAGTGATTTCTGTATCACTTTGTGACGGCCAAACTACATGTCCTTTTTCTATTCTTTTAAAATGAATCCAAAATCCATTATCTTCCCATACAAGAAGCTTTATCCTATCTCTTGAATTGTTACAAAAAGCAAATATAATCTTATCCCTTGGATCAAGCTTGAAATTGCTATAAACTATTTCAGCCAATCCATTTATGCTTTTCCTCATATCTGTAGCACCGCAAGAAAGAATTACACGATAGTTGTCATAGTTAAACATTTGCCGTATTTACCAACTTAATTAGTCTTGCTAATAATTCAAGATCTGTAGAACCATCAATTAATATGTTGACAGCACCTATCTCCACCTTTAGGTTATGGCTAGGTGGCGATGTCTTGAGCTCTATAAATTTAACATATTTAGAATTTTTCGTTTTTTTATCATGTCTACTCACCCATCCTGTGACTGTTGAAATAGGTAACCCATTCTTCCTAGACCAACTTGTAATACTTAATCCACTATTTTTAAACTCCTCAATAAATTGCTCTTTTTCTTCTTTAGAATATTTAGCCATAGGCACCTCCATATATTTAGTATGAAGCTATTTTACATTGGAAGTATTTTTATAGATAGGCGTGTTTATATTGACGCTTACGAATATCCTATACTTTCTTCAAAGCGATTAATTATTTCAAGCGTTATACGTTTATCCGTATTGGACAATCTATCGTTATTATAATTATGTATCACAAGAGTTACTTCATTTATTTTATCACCTGCTTTAAGCACTCTTTGGAATTCTCCCATTCAATTACAGTCAAGTTCTTCCGAAAGGTGGCAGTGACTACGCAACAAGGCAAATCTTTCATTTCCATAGCCACCAATCAATCCACGGAAATCCCTATATGTATTCATCATAAAAATCTCCATTCCGCAGGCAAGCCGCGGCACAAATAGTAATGAAAGTGTTTTACATCTCAACTTTGTGATTTAAAATAGATAACAAGAAGCTATACTACAAAGTACGTGAGGAGAAGTTGTAAAAACTTTCTCTGTTTTAGACAGCATAAAAATCAGTGTAAGTTCTGCCTTTTCAAGCACAAATAAGTGTTATCATGAATCCGTACACTAAGAATTGTTAAAGCTCTTCGTTTTATTGTGTGGCAGTTCAGTCAATGGCTTCTTATCTTTTACGAAAGGAGTTACACTATGAAAGTTACTTATCCAACCTGTTGTGGTATCGATGTTCACAAATCTTTTCTCGTTGCCACAATCATCAAAACTACCGGTGGTATTGAACCTTCTTATCAAAAGAAGAGATTCTCTACATTCAACAATTCTATTTTAGACTTTAAATCATGGCTTCTTGAAAATGAATGCCATGATGTCTGTATGGAATCTACAGGTAAATACTGGGTTCCTGTCTTTAATCTTCTCGAAGACCAAATCAATGTTACCATTGCTAATCCCAAATGGGTTAAAGCTGTTAAGGGTAACAAGGATGATACCAAAGATTCTAAATGGATTGGAAACTTATTTCGACTTGGACTTGTAAAAGGCAGTTTTATTCCTTGTAAGTCGATTCGTATTCTTAGAGAATACACAAGATATCGCTATAAGCTTGTTTCTTGCCGTTCAAGTGAAAAGAATAGATATCAGAATGCTCTTACTGTTTGTAATGTCGCATTAGATTCTGTTGTATCCGATATCTTTGGGAAGTCATCCTCATTCATTATTGATTATCTGCTTGAACAATCAGGTACTACGATTAACCATGAAGAAATCGCTTCCAAACTTCTTAAGAGACTCAAATCCAAAGAAGACGCTGTGATTGAATCTATCGAAGGATATCAGATGACTGATGCCCAGAAATATCGTATGCGCCTAGTACGCGCACATATAGATTATATCACAGCTGAAATCAATGATGTGGATAAACAGATTGAATCTTTGATTTCTTCTGTTCCTGATTATGTTAAAGCTATCCAGTTCCTAACTACCATTCCGGGTGTCAAACATGATAGTGCAATTACTATCATCTCCGAAATTGGTATTGATATGTCTCAGTTTTGTAATTCTAAACGCTTATGTTGTTGGGCAGGTCTTACCCCCGGCAACAATGAATCCGCCGGTTAAGAAGAAATCTGTCCGTATTACACGTGCCGGTATCTACCTCAAACCTGCATTAGTACAGTGTGCTCATGCAGCCGTGAAATCTGACAAGTCTCCTTACTACAAAAAGAAATATGAATCCCTTTTTAAACGCCGTGGCAAGAAAAGAGCTGTTATTGCCATCGCCCGTATGATTCTTACAGCCATCTACCGGATGCTGTCTACCGGAGAGGTATGGAATCCAAGCGTTCTTTACAAAATCGATATGCCTGCACCTTTAGTTGAAAAACAGAAGGCTAAGGCTATCAAGCAAGCCAAAAAACTTTTACAAAAGGAAGGCTTACTTCCTCCTGATGAACCTTTAGCTTCTTGATCAATCTACTAAATCTATATCCTCAAATAAGTTGCCTACTTAAGACAGCTTATTTAAGTGCGCCGGTTTATGGCTTACCTCTACTTTCTTTCACACTATACTGCATGTCATTTTGACCGCCAGTCATAACAACATCACCTGAAACGTCAACTAAATAATCTTTCAAGACATCCCGAATATCCAAAGCCATAAGTTCTATGTTTGATATATAATTCTGAAAACAATCAACATTTTCTGGTGTTTCATATTTATTAATTATGTCTATTTTGTATATATCTTGTCCTTTTCCCTCGTAAGCATAAAAGAATTGCTTCTTTTCTACAATTATCACTCCATCATAAGCAAGGAATTCTTCTAAAACGCAAAATGCACTTAAAAACCAAGACGTAAACACCTTTTCACAATATATTGTTCTTACCTCTGAAATTTCAACCCACTTAGTTTCTTCTACTTCATCGGGATTCAACCGAATCTTTGAAGCATCTTTCTTGCGTATTCGGCAAACATACACATGGTCATATTCATTTTCTTTCATTTCTCCATAATTAGAATAGTAAGAAAATGATCCAATTTCTTTTAAATCAAAGTAATCATCTTGCGAGATTCCTAATTCATCTTTCAAGCATCTATCTGCTGATTCGAGAACAGTCTCGCCTCTATATTGATGTGTACAGCATGAATTACTCCATAATCCTCTGGAGTGATATTTTGATTCATTTCTCTTTTGTAGCAGAACGCTTTCTCCATTTTCATCAAGAACAAATATAGATAACGCGCGATGCTTCTTTCCATTATTGTGCGCACGCAATTTCGAATCGTAACCAACAATCGAATCTGAATCATCAACAAGAATTACATCTCTATTCATTAACATTTCCCTCTTTGATTTTTATTAAGCCATTTTTCAAAAAATACATAAGTATTCTTCTTACCATAGCCCTATTACCGTTATCACAAGAAAGCAATATATTATTCACGGATAAAACATCTCTTTCCGATAACATTTCTTTTATTTCATTTATTTTCGTTTCACTGATATCAATCGTTGGTTTAATCCTATCTTTCCAAGTGTGATAGTACTCTGATACAACAAATATAGTATCATCATTAAGCATTCTTGACGGATACCCTTCAAAATCGTGACAATAATCTGTCAAATGCAGTTTTTTATATGTATGCGTTGTATCATTTCTCGCATCAGATACCAGTTCATACCATAATGATTCTATTTGCTTTATCACATGAGAGATTTCATAAACCTCCAACGCACGTTCCCGAGACATTATCCTAAAAGATTGCAGAAGGGCCGGTGAATCAATTAATCGCTGAAGCCTATCTTGATAAACAGTTATATCAACAGCTACACTTTCTGTTTCAAGAGAAGAAAAAAATTCGCTTCTGTGCATATCATTTAACGGAAGAAAATCTCTGTTTACCATATCTTCCAGACAATTGTGCATCCAATAAGTCGGAATTAGGTACCCTGTAAGACCATCTTGAACAGTATCTCGATACCCATCCCAATCGCTTACAACCTGTGCTGTTCCTGCAGACATTGCTTCAATTGGTGTAATACCAAATGTCTCCTGTATATTATCTATAGGAGAGGTAAACACATCACAAACATTATAAAGTTCATTGCGGTTATGGACTTCATTTGCACTTATCAATCTAACAAAATCTAAAATTCCCAATAATTCTGCTACTTCCAGTATCTCCCTTTCATATGAACCGTCACTACTTGAACCCGCAATAATCAAGAGAAGGTCTTTACTTTTGTTTCCAACAACTAAATTTGAAAAAACTTTTAATAGCGGGAACAAATCTGCTTTATGATTCTTAGACAGACGTCCAAACCATAAAATAATAAAAGCATCCGCATCTACATTCCAGCGTTTACGTAGCATGGTTCTGTCAATTGGTTTAAAATAATCCGTATCAACTCCTAATGGGATTTTTTTCAGAAAAATCTTCGGTACATTTTTTATATAATTCGGGAACTGATTCTTTAATCTATCAAAAATACGAGTAATAACATCCCTAACCGATTCAGATGTACATATAATCGCATCATAGGATCTAAAAGAACCTATCAATAGTGGGATATAAAGATACATATATAATCGTTGCTCAGACAGCCCATGCATTGTAAGAACAATCGGCACATTTTTGTTTAATTCATTTCTTAAATACATGGCTTTTAACGCATCTGCCTGCAGACTATGAATCACATCTATCTCATTGAGTTTTCCAGTTCCGTGTAGAAATAAATCATATTCATCTACTATATGGATTCGTTTTTGTTTATCAGATGGCAGATTGTTTTTAAACTCTGCCACTCGTTGATAATGATATGTATCTTTCTCACACAATAAATACAATTGAGCAAAATCAGAGGATTTAATAATATTTGACGCAATCAAATCAACTGCCATTCCATACCCAGTAACCTTTTTTTCAGTTGAAACTAATGCATCACCCAATAAACATACATTCATCTTTCATCACCTTGAAGAACTAATCATATTAATCTCAAATTTCGAGAATACTATATGCCAACTCCGTATCCGTAAGAATTAATTCAATGATTTTGGGGTATAACACGCAATTAACTGCACATTCGATTTCATCGACTTCCGGTGTATTTTCCCAGCTATTCATCATTCTCACTGTACATCCACCTCTACAATAATAGTACCAGGGGCATTCCTTACACTCCGATTTATGCTTTTTCTCAAAAAATCCTCCATCATCACTTTTGTGTTTAAGAAGCGAAATTAAATCCTGATCTTCATATATTGTCCCAAGGCTCATCTCTTTATAGTCCGTCAATTCGCAGGGGTAGATTCTTCCATTCTTATCAAACACAATCATTTTTCTCCCACCACAACACCCTCTAGACAGGCAAACATCAGAATACTCACGGCATAGTACATTTCGAATTTTTGTTTTAATATTCAGATCGAATATTTGATAACCTCTAGAAACCAGATCAATTAACTTGTCAAATAGACGCCCTTCAGTTTCTTTTATTTCTTCTGTCGAAAGACATAACTCGTCATTATCAACAAACTCACTTTTATGAACGAAATTAAATTTCAAATTTTTTAAACGCAATTCTTCTGCATAGTAATCCAATATATGTTCAATATTATTATAGTTGTTGCGAGTAATGGTTGTAATGGTTCCCACGGTATTTCCATACTTTTCAACAGCTCTCATAACCCCTTTGTTAACATCACAAAAAGATCCCTCTCCGTTGAGATATACTCTCTGCACATCGTGTTCTGTCTTTCGGCCGTCAATACTAATCCCTATACCTATTCGATTATTATATAGATCATCTACCATTACTTTTGATAGCAAGGTACCATTTGTTTCTATAGAATAGTGGACTTTTGTTTTTTCAGGATGAATGTGTTCTCTGATACGAAATAGAAGATTTTTGTCCAGTAAAGGTTCTCCTCCCCATGCCTGGATACTTACATCTTTTAATTTATAACGATTGCAGTACTTAGTAATATATTCACAAATATCATCAAGAACATCTTCAGATACTGATGAAGTGCTTGTTTCAACATTTCTAAAACAATATCTGCATCTCATATTGCATTTATTAGTCAAATCGATCATGAAAAACTCTGGACGCAATTCTACATCTTCCATCTCTCTATTTTCGTTCAGAAAACCTCTATTTTCCAGTTTTCGGCGAACACCATCCGATATTTTTCCATCAGATAATTGCTTAAAAGCTTCCTCATCCAGCATAATCATGTATCCAAGGGAATTCATTATCAAATACCTCTCACCAATGCTAAATACATATATGAGCGAAAAAGAATTGTAAGAATTAATGATTTCATATTTCAGTCCGAAACTCATTCTATTATTCCCCCATCCAACAATTGTGATATTAATGAATCTGCGTCTTTGATTCCAATTGTATTCATCATTTCGACCAAATTTAAATAATCTATACCTTGCGTTAACAAACACACAAATGAATCTAGAGTTTTCATATCAACATTCAGTTGTATGTAAAAATGTAAATCCTCACGAAACAAAATATGTTTTCTTTCCCCTGCAGAAAAAAATTTGCTATACGGAGATAAAAACATCAACCGACTGTTATCATCGTCAAATATTTCTGTTCAATTCTTTTCACTTAATTAGACTCTCCTTTTATACGGTTTTACTATAGGTGCCCCATAGTTAACGAACGCAGTTTTATATGTTCCATTACATATAGATTTCACAGCACAATCACCGCAATACCTTTCATCTATTGCAACATTATCTTCAACATTAACAACAGCACTTCTTGTAGGATCAGAATAAGCATCATACATCTTTGATTTGCGAATCGGAATATATTTCCAGTAATATGGATCGCTAGAACATAACGGAATATTGATACAATATAACTTTCTATTACTCATTGAAGCGATATCACAATCAAAAACTGCCTCCAAATACGGTCTTAATTCAGGAAATGTAACTCGCTCATCTTTCAATCGTTCCGAAGGAATACCCACATAATCAATTGAACATAATTGAATATCAGTTTCTTCAGAGAACTCATCACAAATAAATTTATAGAATGGAACAAGATCTCTAAAGTTTTCCCTTGTGATACAATGTTTAATAATGACTTTTATACCCAACCCTTCTATTCTCTTGAGTCCGGCTATTGTCCTGTCGAAGCTACCTCTCTTTCTGTTTGCTTCCTCATGTCCTTTACTATTTTGACTATGAATAGTTGTGATAACTCGCACTTTTTTATGGTCCCATTCATCTGTTATCTTTTGATATAGATCATCATCGGCGAAATTTTCGCCGTTTGAAAGAACCGTAACATTTATTCCCGCTGAACAAATATATTTTACGATATCTGTAAAATTGGGATGTATTGTAGGTTCACCACCCGAAATAGTAATATGATTCACTCCATCCTGCTTCATAAAATCTATCTTCTCTTTAAGAACATTAAACGGGGTAATCGAATCTTTGTTCTGTTTATCTTTGCCACATGGGCAGTATGTACAGAATTCATTACAAATATAACAAATAGCCAAATATGCGTTCTTCACTTTTTTACTCCTTCCAATAGCTCCCGCCGTCCACCAAAAAAGCTCCTATCGGAGTTTCTTTTATATCCGGATATGTCCAATAATGATTTTTATATTTATTGACATCTATATTGGAATCCCATCGTTTTCCAAGAATTCCAAACCAAAGTTGATAACATCCACCCCATTGTATTGCCTTTTTACCTGCCAGTTTTAAATCTATTGAAAGCGGAAGTCCGTAACTACCAGCACTGATCAAAACAATGTCAAAATCAAATGCCAATATATCTGAGAGCAATTCTTCATAATGGGACTTCCAGTTTCTTATTGTGCAAATACCATTCGTAACAGGTGCCTGATATGTGCTAAGGAAAAAATCTGGTAAGATTTTCCGATCATCCCACAAATGCTCTCTTCTCGAGTATTGCTTTTCTATTGTTGAGGCAAATGAAGTGACAATAAGCACTTTTTTTTGACTCAAACATTGCTGCCAATACGGAATACGACCATCTAAATGAAAAAATGGAAACGGATATAAATCATTAACATCAAAATAATATGGATCGTTCAAGTAATCTGAAAAGACAAGCCTTTCAGGGTAATTTCTCCAGCATCCAACTGCATCCACATTTTTCAGTTCAAGAATAATCTTCTCGGCATACCAGTCCATATTACTGTCATCATCATCCATCCCAGCATCAATTGAAATATGCTCTTTAATATATTTCGAATAATTCTTTCTTATACCTGCTTTTTTTTCAAGAAACTGATAGCAAAGCTGATATTCATATAGTCCGAATCGTATACTAGAGAATGGTCTATTGCTTTCCATCTTCTCGATAAAATATTTTTGCGTTCTTTCCAAAGATGGTAGCGATTGCATAAAAAATCTGTTCCGCAATGAATTACCACCTGATAAATGATTGTAAATGAAACGATCAGCTCTATTAATTGCGTTATTAAATATAATTCGTTTTCTATAAACCAGATAATCTCCTTGCATCGGATAACCACCACCAAATTTGTTCTTTTATGAATTCATGCATAGTGACATTCGATTGCAGTTTAAATAAATCGACCTTTTCCTTTAGCTGAATAATAATAAAATCGATATGTTCTACAGCATATACCAATCTGTCATCAATATGATCTGCATTGTTGTTATAGTATAATAATGAATTAATCCTACCGTTCTTATAATCATCTAACAAATCACAAATATCATCAATCAGCCAGAATATTTCTCCCATTGAATGTGCCTGCGAATCGGAATGTGTATCAAAGGGCAACAGACTCATCTTAAGGGCAGACGATTCAAAGCATACTGATTTGTCTATAAGAAAATGAACATCATTTTTCGAAATGTCATATTTCAAATCGTGAGTACTCATAAAACATTCTGAAGCCAACGCCTTTTCAATTTCACACATCAAGTCGTTTTTCTTACCTCCTGAGTACTGATTCAAAAAGTGTCTAATGTCCGTAACAAGGTTAAAAACACATTCGAGTTCTTTCTCATCATTTGTCAACGGTATGTCAGATATAAAGCTGTCAATAATAATGTATTTTAGTAAGCTTATTTTAAAATCATACGAAAAGCGTCTTGAATCCAATATTTTATCAACAACGCAACAAAAAACTATATACTCTGAAGCAATTAATGCAGACTCAACATCCGTATATCCGATTACAGATTTTTGCCATTCCGATATAAACTCCATGTTAATCAGATACTTTTTTTTCATATCGTAATCATATTTATCAGCAATTTCTGATAAAGTTTTTCTGATGTGTTCTGGCAATACACATTCATTATCACTTTGCTGCCTGACCTGATAATTGTCATTAAAGTTGAAGATCAAGCCTGTGATAGTATTATAAATATGTTTATTATAGTTTCTTTCACTGATCATTTTTTAGACATTGCGATAAAACTGTTCTGCAGTTATATCACACACTTTCCTTTCTTTCATCATTTCCAGGCTAGTCGTTGAAGAAACAACTGCCTGAAATACAAATTTTTCGAACCATGATTGACTCATGATTCCATACCCCTTACTACCAAATTCAGGACCACGAGTATTCTTTATTATAAAGAAATCATCAAACTGCCCAACAATAAGCATAGCGTGACACATACTGGCAATTGCTGCATCTTTTACTTCAAATCTATTCAATCCTCTTCTACTTAACATCACTCTAGGTAGATGACTAATATCAAATATTCTATCATCGTATACTCCTTTGTCCCAAAGTAGAAATTTACCAGCATCGCAGGTAATCCATACCGTTTTGTTACGACCAATTTGTTCTTTAATAACATAATAAAAATCTGAGTCTGGTAAATTATAATGGATACTTGGCAATCCGCCCATCATATTATTCTCAGAAACGACTCTATATGCATATTCTTCACTAAAAAAAGCCAAATCAGATGAAATAACACTGATGTAAGGATCTAGCAACAAATCATTAATTCTTTGGTCATCACAAAAAGCATTCGGAAAATACTGCTTTAATATATCATTGACACCCTCCAGAAAATAATGTACATTTTCATCTAATTCCCTCGGTGTCATCTTATTGTTTCGGCACATATCTAACCATTCTATTGCTGTTCCTTTGATAACATAGTTTAATACAGCATTTATTTCCTTAGTATTAAGATTAATTATTCGAAAATAATCTTGTCCGATAAAGATGCCATGCTTGTCAACTATATTGACAGCCATTGACCATTGCCCTTCATCTGAAAGCTTAAAATTTCGAATAATCTCTCTTGCTTCGGAATACTGCCCAAACATCAAGCAAGAAGAAACTTCCCTTAATAATTTATGACATCTTTCATATTTATCCCAATATATTAATCTCTGAAAATTTACATTGAATATAACGTTTCCTTTTCCACAGTCATTCAAAATCTTATCCACAGCAGAAATCAACCAACAGTAACCAGTTTTTCCCTGATCGATAGTTTCTAAACGATACTTTGTAGTATCGCACAATGCTTCATACATCATGTTTGCACGTTGATAATCTATAATTGAACTAATCATACATCACTTGCCCCACACATAGAAAATGCCATGTCAGCGCAATAAACACTGACATGGCATCTAATGGTATCATGTTAAACTTACAAAAGCCTTCACGAATAGGCGACAACACAAACTGACATTTGTTATTCATTCAGCCAAATCAAAACGCCAAAACAAGGCCCTTCAGTTCGAAAATGTCAGTTATTAAATATCCCAAAACAAAAACCGACACAACCGAAAAAATAATTTTTACCAGCTGCTTCCTCCACCATTGTCATTGTTCCATCCGCCATGCGACCACCCAACCAAAGATGAATCACAATCTTCCATAATAATCTTTGCCTCTTCCTCTGAAAGAACCGATGAAACGCTAACATCTTTCTCTAACTTTTCAGAAAAACTTTGATATCCTCCATGTCCATCCTCCTTAATACATATGTAGTATAATTATAAGCCCACACCCAAGCACATAACACGACATTAGAATCATACCACTAACGGTAAAGATCAAGTTATAGATGCATGGCTATATCTAAATATACTTCTTAACAATATCATAACCCATTTTGAATGTCAAGAACTTTTTGGATCGGGCAGCGTATAATTATAAGCCATAAATGATAAAGTCCTAGTATACCACAAATAAAAATGTCCCACTTATGGTAGAATACTATTTTGTATATTCTAACACTAGGAGGAACTGACTTATCAGAAAGGTTATTTTATCAATGGATGAACAAAGAAAGTATGAAGTTATCAAAGGTCTGGTAGATCACCCCGATACAGCTAATAAGGATAGAGCTGCTCTTATCCTAGGATGCACCAAAAGGCATATAAACCGTATGATACAGGGTTATATTAAAGATGGTAAGGCATTCTTTATTCATGGTAACAGAGGCAAAAAGCCGGCTACCACTATTCGCACTGATATCAGAAGTCAAGTTCTTGATCTATATAGAACTAAATACTACGAAGCTAACTTTGAACACTTTACAGAGCTTCTAAAAAAGCATGAAGGCATAAGCATATCCTCTTCCTCTGTAATGAGTATTTTAGAGTCAGAGTACATTCTATCTCCAAAGGCTACAAAAGCTAAGCGTAGACGCATTAAGCAAGCTCTCAGAGCTAAGAAGGAAGCTACAACATCAAAAAAGGAATTATCACAGATACAAGCTAACTTAGTAGCAGTTGAAGATGCTCACAGTCGTCGTCCAAGATGTGCTTATTTTGGTGAATTGCTTCAGATGGATGCTACCCCTTATGAATGGGTGCCGGGACAGATATGGCATCTACATTTGGCTATTGATGATGCCTCAGGTGTTGTCACAGGTGCCTGGTTTGATACTCAGGAGACTCTTAATGGATACTACCATGTATTTGAGCAGATTCTTACTGATTATGGTATTCCTTATAAGTTTCTTACTGATAAACGAACTGTATTTACTTACAAGAAAAAAGGTGCCTTATCTGACGACAAAGACACCTATACACAGTTTGCATACGCCTGTAAGCAACTTGGCACACAGCTTGAATCAAGCAGCGTACCACAGGCTAAAGGACGTATAGAACGATTGAATCAGACTTTACAGTCACGCCTGCCTATTGAGTTTAGACTCGCAGGCGTAACCGATATCCATAAAGCCAATGAATTCATTTACCACTACATAAAAGAATTCAATGAGAAGTTCGCACTTCCACTTTATGGTATCAAATCTGTCTTTGAAACGCAACCATCTAAAGAAAAAATAAATCTTACTTTGGCGGTTTTAACTGAGAGAACTGTTGATGCCGGACATGCGATTCAATTCGAGAAGAAATTTTATAAGATGATAGATCACAAAGGATTGCAGACCCATTATCGAAAAGGTACCAAGGTTATGCTTATCAAGGCATTTGATAGGTCTATGTTTGCGTGCGTAAATGACAAAGATATTTATGCACTGGAAGAAATACCGGCTCATGAGCATAAATCTAAGGACTTGGACGCTGACTACAAACAGCCAAAGCCTAGAAAGCCTTATATACCTCCAATGAACCATCCTTGGAGATTGGATGCCTTTAATAAATTCGAACAGCCACAGCCACACAGAATTGAAGAAGACTTAAAAAGTGCATGATAAAAGCCCTTTTGTTGGGACTTATAAATTAATTATTTTGGGACATAATCATTTATGCTTGACTCATCTATATGCTTATCAACATCGAGTTTGGACAAAAGCGCTACCCCCTCCACATGCCCCGTATGGCAAAAGCAATCAAACAACTTCCCCCTTTTCAAATCTATACCTCTGTTTCTTAAAGATTTCCAGATCTCTTGCAAGTGTCTCCGGATTGCAGGAAACATACACTACCTTCTTTGGCTTTAGTCTGCCTATCGCAGATATAAACTCCTCTGTAGAGCCTGTTCTAGGGGGATCCAGTATAACTACATCTATTTTTTCCTTGGCTGCTGCCAAATCATTTATAAATGCGGTTGCATCTGCATTATAAAATTTCACATTCTTTATATCATTTATCTTGGCATTAGTGATGGCATCTTTGTGGGCATCCTTATTTAATTCTACAGATATAACTTCCTTTACCGACTTTGAAGCAATCAGTCCTATTGTTCCTATTCCGGAGTAAGCATCCAATAGCACTTCATCATCTTTTAAGTCTGCATACTCTATTGCCTGAGAATAAAGTTTTTCTGTCTGCTCTCTATTTACCTGATAGAATGACTTTGGTGAAATCTTAAAATTAAGGCCACATAGCTCATCTATGATATAACCCTTACCATACATCACTATTTCCCTGTCGCCAAGTACTATACTTGTGTTTTTATTATTTATATTTTGCACTATGGTAGTTATTTCCGGATGTTCTCCTCTAAGTACCTTGATAAAAGCATTCTTATTTGGAAAGATTACATTTGAGGTCACCAAAACAACCATGATCTGACCGCTTTTCTTGCCTACACGAATTAGAACATGGCGCAAGAATCCAAAACCACTGTCTTCATCATATGCCTTGATTTTAAATGATACACACATTTCTTGATGGTCTGTATAATACTGCTTGCTTTCTCATCTTCAATAAGACAGTTTTTTGTATCAACCACTCTATGGGAGTTCTTCTGATAAGTACCGGCAATAATTTTCTTATTTTCAAAGCCAAAAACTGCACTTACCTTATTCCTATAATGATAGGGATTGCTCATTGAGACAATCCCATCAAATTTACCATATTTTTTTATCAAAGAATTTGCAATATCAAGTTTCTCCTTGACATGCTTATTATATGAACTGTTTATATAATCACATCCGCCACATTTTTTGGCAACTGCACATTTTTGCTCCTTAGAAACTTTTATATTTCTTTTGTTAATTCTTTCATCCATAATTTCTCTTCTTCACTAAGTCCATAGGATATAGCCTCATAGACCTGTTTTTGATATTTATTATAAAGCTCTATATCTCTCTTTGTCATTACTTCCACTAAGAGCGGCTCATTGTCGATAGGTGCCATGGTAAGACTTTCAAATCCAAGGAAGCCATCCTGTTTTTCTACTACGGTCATCAAAATTTCCATTCTTATACCATGTTTACCACTTATATATACTCCCGGCTCGTCACTCATTATCATACCGGGCTCAAACTCAAGATTTCTATATAAATCTTTGTTAATCTTATTCCTTATAGATGTAGGTGCCTCATGTACTGTATTTACGAATCCTACTCCATGACCTGTACCATGGTTGTAGTCAAGTCCATACTCCCAAAGTGCCTCTCTTGCCTTTATATCAAGGCAGGCACCTATAGCTCCTCTCTTAAATGTAGTGTTTAAAAGTCGCAGCATTCCAATAGTTACTAAAGTATAGTGGAGTCTCTCTTCATAGGTGTTTTCTCCAAGAGAAATAGTCCTTGTAACATCAGTAGTACCATCCATATATGTAGCACCTGAGTCAAAAAGATATAGACCCTTTGCTTCAAGTTCTTTTGCTGTATCATACTCTGCTTCATAATGTACTATTGCACCATTTTCTGCATACCCTGATATGGTAGGGAAGCTTAAGTCAAGAAATAGTTCATCACCTCTTCTTAAATCGTCAAGATAATCTGAAGCTGTCTTTTCTGTAAGCTTAGCACCATTTTTAATCTGCTGCTTTAACCAATACATATACTTAGCCATATAAACACCATCTCTGATATGAGATTTTTTCATATTTGAAACTTCTATATCGTTTTTGATGTTTTTTAAATATGTTACCGGACTAAGTACATTATAAAGCTTGTTTGCATTATCTTTTTTACTTATGGAAATAAATGTCTTATAGCTGACATCCGCCTCATCAAACATTATTTGCCTACTCTTAATAGCTGCAACACTTTTATCAAAATCATCATAAGGCTTTATCCCTATACCGTTATTACTCAGATATTCTCTAACATCATCACTTAGAGACTCTTCTTGAATAAATAATATTGCCTTATCCATTTCAAGTATAAAATAAGACAGAAATAAAGGATTACACTGTATATCAAAAGCTCTCAAGTTTGTCAGCCAAGCAATATCTGACAATGATGATACTATTAATAAATCCTTACCATTCATTCTCTCTCTTACTTCACTTATCTTTTTACTTGCTGACTTTCCGGCATATTTGTCTTCTAAAATAAATACCTTTGTATGCGGCCTTTTAGGTCTATCAGTCCATACCTCATTAGTAATTTCTTTTCCAATTGCCAGTTTCACACCTTTTTTTACAACCCTGTTTGCAATAACCTTTCCTTCTGAAAAACTTAGGAGTGATCCGTTAAATCCAAGTACCTCATCCTTTTTCATCTTTTCTTCCAAAAGCTCATCCAGACTTGGTACTCCGGGCTCTCCCATTTTCATAAGTGTAATACCGGAATCTTTAAGCTCACTCTCTGCCTGCAAAAAATATCTTCCATCAGTCCAAAGATAGGCCTCTTCCATCATTACCAAAAGTGTACCTGCACTACCTGTAAAACCGCTAAGAAACCTCCTACATTTATCATATTCTGTAGGATATTCACTTTGATGTGCATCAGAAGAAGGGGATATCCATGGCGTCTATCCCCTCTCTTTGCATTACTCTTCTTAAATCAACAATCGTCTGTTTCATAATAATGCTCCTTTTGTAAAAGCTCTGTAAAAGCTAAGTTTATCCGGTAAGTATCATACCAACCTATAACCTTATTTACAGAGCTATTACCTATATTTATTAAGTATATATAAAGCCAAATTTTTCTAATGCATTAAAAACTCCATCATCAGCTATATCATCAGTAACAAAGTCTGCATATTGTTTTAGTTCCTCTATTGAATTACCCATGGCTATGCCAAATCCGGACTCATATAAGATTTCTTTATCATTCATAGAATCTCCAAAGGCAACAGTATCCTTAATATCAATACTAAAGTATTTGCATAATAACTTTAAGCCTTCAGCCTTGCTTGCAACTTTTTCTATAACATCAGCACCAAACATACCGGCAAAAAGAGGAAGCTTCAAAGTAGGAAACCTTTCTTCTATATCTTTAACCCATTCCTTTGGACCTACATAGGTCAATGTTCTTATCGGAAGATTAAATAATTCCTCAGGAGGACAGAAATTTCTAAAGTGTTGTCCCCATCTTTTAAAATCATATGCATCTATTATATGTGGATTAAAAAAATAATCTTTGTCTTCCAATGTCAAACCAATAGAACATTCTTTTCCTTCCACATACTTGCTAAGCCTCTTAGAACTTCTTTGTCAAAGAAATGTTCGAATATCTTTTCTTCTCCTACTTTTACCAAAGTTCCGTTTAATCCAATCACTGCATCAGGATTTACTATATCTACAAATTGCTTACTATCATTGTTTTCAGGATTTCTACCTGTAGCAATTACTATGATATGCCCCTGTTCTCTTAAGCTTTCTATAGCCAAAAGAGCAGAAGGTGTAATTTTGTAATCCTTGTGGTCAAGCAATGTCATATCTATATCAAAACTAAAAATTTTTTTATTTTGCATTATCCAACCTTAATTTACTTAAATGCCAAATATCTTTTACATATTCTTCAATGGTTCTGTCTGATGAGAACTTACCCACATTTGCTGTCTGTGTAAGAGCCATCTTTGCCCATCTCTTCTTATCTCTATAAGCTTTATCTACATCTTCATGTGCCTGTGCATAGCTTCTAAAGTCCTTTAAGATAAAGTATGTATCTGCTCTGTCATGTCCATGGCTCTTTAATAGTGAATCATAAATCTCTCTAAATTCCTCTGTGTTTTCAGGAGAATAGAATCCGTTTACAAGCTGCATAAGTACTGTCCTGATTTCACTGTCATTGTTGAAGATAGATACAGGATCATAGTTGTGATTCTTCTCAAAAGCTATTACCTCATCAGAAGACAGTCCAAAGATAAATGCATTATCTTTTCCAACTTCCTCTACTATCTCTACATTTGCACCATCCATAGTACCTATAGTAGGTGCACCATTTAACATAAACTTCATATTTCCTGTACCTGAAGCCTCTTTACTTGCAGTAGATATCTGCTCACTTACATCTGCTGCCGCAAAGATAATTTCTGCACTTGAAACCTTATAATCCTCTATGAAAACTACTTTTATCTTACCATCAATGCTCTTGTCATTGTTGATAACATCTGCCACAGAGTTGATAAGCTTTATGGTCTGCTTTGCTCTTCTATATCCGGCTGCTGCCTTAGCTCCAAATATAAAGGTTCTTGGATACATATCAAAGTTCTCATCATTTTTAAGCTTATTGTAAAGATACATTACATGTAAAATGTTCAAAAGCTGACGCTTGTACTCATGTAATCTCTTTACCTGTACATCAAAGATAGAATCGGGGTCTACATCTATACCGTTATGTTCCTTGATATACTTTACAAGCCTTAATTTATTTTGACACTTTATCTCCATGAACTCAGCCAGAGCTGTCTCATCATCCAAATAATCCTTAAGACCTGCCAAAAGCGGTAAATCAGTAATAAACTTATCTGTTCCAAGCTTCTTAGTAATCCAATCGGTTAAGAGAGGATTTGCATGAACAAGGAATCTTCTTTGAGTAATACCGTTTGTCTTGTTGTTGAACTTATCAGGCATCATCTCATAGAAATCTTTCAACTCCTGATTTTTTAAAATCTCGGTATGAAGTCTTGCAACACCGTTTACGGAAAATCCTGCTACAATAGCCATATAAGCCATTCTTACCTGGCCGTTGTAAAGTATTGCCATGTTCTTTTCTTTTTCTGCAAAATTATGTGGGTATCTTGCTCTTATCTGCTCAACAAATCTTCTGTTTATCTCATCTACGATTTGATAAACTCTTGGAAGAAGTGATTTAAACAGATCGATAGGCCACTTCTCAAGTGCCTCCGCCATTATAGTATGATTGGTATATGCCACACACTCTGTAGTTATCTTCCAGGCATCATCCCAGCTTAACCCTTCCTCATCTAAGAGGAGTCTCATAAGCTCAGGTATTGCTACTGTAGGATGAGTATCGTTTAACTGGAATACCACCTTCTTCGGTAAATCATGTATATCGCTGTGATTTTCTTTAAACTTGTCAAGCGCTCTTTGAAGGCTGGCTGAAATAAAGAAATACTGCTGCTTTAATCTAAGTTCTTTACCTGCATAGTGATTATCGTTTGGATAAGTACCTCTACCAATGTCTTTGCAAGATTCTCCTGCTCAAGAGCCTTTTGATAATCTCCCTTGTCAAACTGCTCAAGACTGAAGTTTGTAATAGCCTCGGCATCCCAGATACGAAGTGTGTTTACCATTCCATTCTCATATCCGAGTACAGGCATATCATAAGGAATTGCTCTTACAGAACCGTAGTTTTCATGTATAAACTTTTCTTTACCATTTACATTTTCTACTCTGACATTTCCGCCAAATTTTACTATATAGGAATATTCACTTCTCTTAATTTCAAATGGATATCCGTTTTTGATCCAGTTATCCGGCACTTCCTTTTGATATCCGTTCTCTATTTTTTGCTTAAACATACCGTAGCGGTATCTAATGCCGCAACCATATGCAGGATAATTTAATGTAGCAAGTGAATCAAGGAAACATGCTGCAAGCCTACCAAGACCTCCGTTTCCAAGTGCCGGATCACTCTCATGATCCTCTATATCTGTAAGATCAAATCCAAGCTCCTCCATAACCTCTGCCACTTCTTTTCTTGCACCAAGGTTTATGATATTGTTGCCAAGTGCTCTACCTATCAAAAACTCCATTGATAAATAATACAAGATCTTTGCATCCTGAGCATCATATGCCTTATGTGTTGCAATCCACTCATCTATGATGGTGTCTTTGATGGCATAGGAAAGAGCATAAAAAACCTGCTCTTTACTAGCCTCATCTATAGTCTTTCTGTATAATACCTTTACATTATCTTCTATAGCTTTTTTTAATTCCTTAGCGTTCATCATTGTAAGTACATCTAACCTTTCTTACTAACTCCAAGGGATGTGTTCTCTCCGTTCAAGTTCCAATCTTTTGTGTATCCCTCTACATTGTTATATACTATCTCATCTGCCAATGTGTCGTTCTTGATTACTGCTTCATTTTTCTTGATTATTTCAGCAATTCTCTCATTTCCTGTTTGTGAAAGCAAAATATGATCAACTACCTCAAATCCTGCTTCCTTTCTCATAGTCTGTACTTTAGAAATCAGTTCTCTCACAAAACCCTCTTCAATAAGTGCTTCATCAAGTCTTATATCAAGTACAACTGTAGTCTTATTATCAGTTTCTGTTACAAAGTCTTCATTCTTTGCAGTTTCTATAAGCAAGTCTTCTCTTCCCAGACTTACTTTCTCACCATCAAAATCAAATTCGAGACTTCCTGTTTCATTCAATGAATTCATAGCTGTATGGCCATCAAGTGAAGCAAGTGCCTCTCTTATCTTACCTAAAAGTTTGCCATACTTCGGTCCAACTGTTTTTAGCTGTGGCTTGAATGAGTAGCTTACAAACTCTTCCACATCATCCTTAAACTCTACAGCCTTGACATTTAGCTCATCCTCTATGATCTCCACATAGAATGGATCAAGTACAGTCTCAGCCTTAACATACATATTTCCTATCGGCTGACGGTTCTTTATATTAGCTGAATTTCTTGCTGCTCTACCAAGTACTACTATGTCAAGTACCTCGTCCATACTTACCTCAAGGTCCTTATCTATAAACTCTTCATTAACAGCCGGGAAGTCTGTTAAGTGGATACTTTCAGGAGCATTCTTATCTACACTTCTTACAAGATTTTGATAAATTTCTTCTGTCATAAAAGGTATCATAGGTGCAGCTATCTTTGAAAGAGTAATAAGAGCTGTATACAAAGTCATGTAAGCATTTATCTTATCCTGTTCCATTCCCTTGCCCAGAATCTCTCTCTGCATCTTCTTACATACCAGTTACTCATATCATCTGTGAAGCTCTGAAGTGCTCTTGCAGTCTCTGTTATCTTATAATTGTTCAAATAGTCGTCAACTGTCTTTACCAATGTATTAAGCTTTGATAAAAGCCACTTATCCATTACACTAAGTTTATCGTACTCTAAGCTATACTTTGTAGGATCGAAACTGTCTATATCAGCGTAAAGTACGTAGAATGCATATGTATTCCAAAGTGTACCTAGGAACTTTCTCTGTCCTTCCTCAACAGCCTTATCATGGAATCTGTTTGGAAGCCATGGCGCTGAGTTTACATAGAAATACCATCTGATAGCATCTGCACCGAACTTGTTGAGTGCATCCATAGGATCTACGGCATTTCCCTTTGACTTACTCATCTTTTGACCATCTTCATCTTGCACATGTCCCATTACAATAACATTCTTGTATGGTGCTTTATTAAATATCAGAGTAGATATAGCAAGAAGTGAATAGAACCAGCCTCTTGTCTGATCTACCGCCTCTGAAATAAAGTCAGCCGGAAACTGTGCTTCAAACTTCTCCTGATTTTCAAATGGATAGTGGTGCTGTGCAAATGGCATAGAACCTGAATCAAACCATGCATCAAGTACTTCAGGAGTCCTTCTCATCTCCTTACCACACTCAGGACATGGAATAGTAACTTCATCAATGTATGGTCTGTGAAGTTCTATATTGTCAGGACAGTTATTTGACATAGACTTTAACTCTTCAACACTTCCTATGCTATGCATATGTCCGCAGTCACATACCCATACATTAAGAGGTGTTCCCCAATATCTATTTCTTGATACTGCCCAGTCCTGAATATTCTCAAGCCAGTCACCAAATCTGCCTTTTCCGATACTCTCAGGAATCCAGTTTATAGTATTATTATTTCTTATTATATCTTCTTTAACCGCAGTCATCTTAATATACCAAGATTCTCTTGCATAGTAGATAAGCGGTGTATTACATCTCCAGCAATGTGGGTAACTATGCTCAAATACGGGTGCATCAAATAGCTTTCCGTTTTCATCAAGATCTCTTAGTACAAGCTTGTCAGCATCCTTTACAAATACACCTTCCCACTTTGTTTCCTTTGTGAGATTACCCTGTGCATCTACAAACTGTAGAAATGGAAGATCGTAGTTTCTACCTATCCTAGAGTCATCCTCACCAAATGCCGGTGCGATATGTACTATACCTGTACCATCTGTCAAGGTAACATAGTTGTCACATACTACAAACCATGCTTTACTTTTTATATTCAGCCCACCCCAAAGTGGCTCATATTCAATACCTTCAAGATCCTTACCCTTATAGGTTTCTAGTACAGTATAGTCCTCTTTTAAAACAGTTTCAACCAATGCACTTGCAAGAATATATATATAATCTCCCTGCTTTACCTTAACATAATCTTCGTCAGGATTTACACAAAGAGCCACATTACTTGGTAAAGTCCAAGGTGTTGTTGTCCAAGCCAGGAAGTAAACATCCTCATCCTTTTTCTTAAATCTTACAATAGCTGATCTTTCTTTTACATCCTTATATCCCTGAGCTACCTCATGGCTTGAAAGAGGTGTCCCACATCTAGGACAATATGGTACTACCTTAAATCCCTTATAAAGAAGTCCTTTATCCCAGATCTGCTTTAGAGCCCACCACTCTGACTCTATATATGAATCATGATATGTAACATACGGATCATTCATATCAGCCCAGAAACCTATAACATCTGAAAACTCCTCCCACATGCCCTTATATTTCCATACTGATTCTTTACATTTCTCAATAAATGGTGCCAATCCATACTTTTCTATCTGCTCTTTTCCGTTGATTCCAAGCTCTTTTTCCACTTCTATCTCTACCGGAAGTCCATGTGTATCCCATCCGGCTTTTCTTGGAACTTTGTATCCCTTCATGGTTCTGTATCTTGGAATCATATCCTTGATAACTCTGGTCAAGGCATGTCCGATATGTGGCTTTCCATTGGCTGTAGGCGGTCCATCATAGAACATATATGTTGGAGCATCTTTTCTCTCCTCAATACTCTTCTCAAAAATATGGTTTTCACGCCAAAACTTTTCAACTTCTCTTTCTCTCTCTACAAATTTCAGATCTGTAGGCACTTTCTTATACATAAAAATCCTTTCTTTGTAAGATGGCTATAAAAAAAGCCTGCCCTGTAACAGGACAAGCCAAAACTTATATACCACCTTTACAACATACCATCATATGTGCTCCTGTAACGGGGAAACCGGCAAATCCTACTATTATTTCAGATTGCGACTCAGGAGTGATCTTCATCCATAGCTCCATACCGGTCTCACACCACCACCGACTCGCTAAAACTTCTGTCAAGGACTACTCTCTCCATCTCTGTCTTTATTTTATGACTAATGGATATTATAAACACTAGTATATATTATGTCAATGCTATGGAAACAATAATTCAGTTTTTATATAAGCCATAAATGGTATAACAGTATTTATCATTTTAAAATCTAAAGAATTATATTCTATGATGTTAATGTAAATTAATAAATATGTCTAATGCAACTGTTTATATTATCCTATGCATTTTTGTTATAGACTTCATTCCATTTTTTTCTGAATTTTTAAACAGAAATTTTTTTGTATAAAATCCGTGTTTTTGTAACCTAAATTTTTTTATAAACATATATATTTTTCTTTTTTTATTTTTTTATTTTCTTTCTTTATATTTTTTTTTATATTTTTTTCCATATTATAGACATAATTATTTTTTTATATTATAAGAGCATTAGCAATAGCTAGTGCAGGTTTCAGAATTACTGGAACTACAAAGCTTTTTCATACTCATACCGGACAGTTTAACTGTCCGGCCCCCCTAAAAATATTAAACCACCTTTTCCCGGGTGGTTTTTTTGTACTTGAAACACTAAAGATAGCTGTTTTATCATAAGATATAACCATAAATATTGAAATTGTTTTCAGAATTCTCAAGAGTATAATAAAAAAGAGGAGCTTACACTCGTAAGCTCCCCTTTTAAAGATATATTATGCTGTCATTGCCATCTTTCCATCAACAACTTTAATAACCTTAGTTGGGCACTTTGCAGCACACTTTCCACAATTTATACATTTAGAATAGTCAATAAGTGCTACATTCCCATTCATATGTATTGCATCGCTCTCACATGCCTTTACACACATAGTACATGCAATGCAGCCTACCTCACATACTTCTTTAACAGCCTTACCCTTATCCTGAGAATTACATTGTACAAAAGTATAAGTCTCATAAGGTACCAGATCAATAAGTTTCTTAGGGCAAGCTTCCACACATTTACCACAAGCCACACATTTATCACTATCTACCAGTGCTATACCGTCTACTATATGAATAGCATCAAACTCACATGCCTTCACACATGAACCAAATCCCATACAACCATAGCCGCAGGCTTTACCGCCCTGACCCGGAACATTCATAGCAGAATTACAATCTGTAATTCCAAAATATGTAAAGTTCTGCTTTGCCTTATCACAAGTTCCCTTACACTTCACAAATGCAACCTGCTTAACAGACTCACCTGCACTCACACCCATAATCTCACCGATTATAGCTGCTACCGGAGGTCCACCTACAGGACATTTATTTACAGGAGCTTCTCCTGCTGCAATAGCCTTTGCTAGACCGTCACAACCGGGATATCCACAACCACCACAGTTATTTCCGGGCAACGCTTCTCTAACTGCTATTTCTTTTTCATCTACTTCTACTTTAAACTTCTCACTGGCAACTCCAAGTAGGAGACCAATAAGAATACCGACTATACCAACTACTGCTGCTGCAATAATTACTCCACTCATATTCTATCCTCCTAAATAAGTCCTGAGAAACCTGTAAATGCTATTGCCATAAGACCTGCTGTAATCAAAACAATAGGCATACCTTCTACAGTATGAGGTATATCATTATTTTCGATCTTCTCTCTCACACCTGAAAGCAATACTATTGCCAAAGCAAAACCGCTGGCAGTACCAACACCATATACCAAACTCTGTGCAAAGTTATATTCTTTTGCAACATTATCAAGTGCTACACCAAGAACTGCACAGTTAGTTGTAATAAGAGGAAGGTATACACCAAGTGCCTCATAGAGTGATGGCATGTTCTTCTTTAAAACCATCTCAACGAACTGTACCAAAGCTGCTATAACCAATATAAATACTATTGTCTGTAAATATTCCAACTTTAGTGGTATCAAAATATTTGTATAAATAAGACTGGCTGCCATACTCGACAGAGTGATAACGAATATAACCGCTGCACCCATACCTACAGAGGTTTCAGTCTTTTTTGATACACCGAGGAAAGGACATAGTCCCAAAAATCTACTTAGCACTACATTGTTTACCAGTGCTGCACTAATTAAAAGTAAAATCAGTTGAGTCATTATTTACCCTCCCCTGCATTAGCTGCATTCTCTTTTGCGGCCTTTGCCTTTGCAACAGCCTCTTCTTTCTTTCTCTTTGCTTCAAGTTCTTTTTCTGCTATATCCTTATCTATAGCATTATGATTTTCCACTTTACTTTCTCCAAAGCATGCCGCACAGTTGCCACCACATGCTATTTCAGAGGTTTTACCCGTATTTGTAGCACTTGGTGCCTTAAAATAATTCTGTAATGCTGACAGAAATGCAAGCACAAAGAACGCACCGGGTGCAAGTACAAAAATAGATATTCTAAATCCCTCAGGGATAGCTACTATACCATTTGGGAAAGATGCTGCGGGCAATACACCTTTTAAGATAGTACCGCTACCAAGAAGCTCTCTTACAAAACCTATACATGATAGAGCAATAGTAAATCCAAGTCCCATTCCTATACCATCAAAGAATGAAAGGATTGCTGAATTCTTTGATGCATAGCTCTCAGCTCTACCAAGAATAATACAGTTAACAACTATCAAAGGAATATAGATACCCAGTGACTTATAAAGTGCAGGTGTATAACCCTCCATCAAAAGCTGTACCACTGTAACCAGTGAAGCAACTATTACTATAAATGCCGGAATTCTTACTCTGTCCGGTATTATATTTCTCATTGCAGAAATAATTAAATTTGAAAACATCAAAACGGCTGTTGTAGAAAGTCCCATACCTATAGCATTCACTACAGATGTTGTAACAGCAAGTGTAGGACACATACCAAGCATCAGAACAAAGGTAGGATTTTCTTTGATTATACCGTTATATAAACGCTCAAAATTCTTGTTCATATTTCCTCCTTATTCCAATATTGAATTAAAGTAAAGTGCTGCATTTACAGCATTTGTAACAGCATTACTTGTGATAGTAGAACCGCTTATTGCAGCTATCTCATCATCAGCACCTGCTGCACCCTTTACAAGCTTAAATTCTTTTGTGTTTTTGTTTGCATATTGACCATAGAAGCTTTCTTCTCCTGCTCTCATACCAAGACCCGGTGTCTCTTCAAGAGTAAGGAAAGTTATTCCTACTACTGTACCATCTGATTTGATACCTACTGAAATCTGTACAGTACCATTGTATCCATCCTTAGATGTAGATGTTATAACTCTTCCAACATCATTTCCGGTTTCATCCTTTGCATCTACAACCTCATTAATACTTACATGCCCAAAGCCTTTGCCTGCAATTTCTTCTGCAGTCTCTACTATCTTTGCAGTTTCCGACTCGTTTTCTGCAAAATCCTTAGCCTCCGGGAAAACCACTGCATATGCTTCATTCTTTGCCGCTTTTGCTGCAGCCTCTATAGGTGCCTTAGTTACATCATATACAAAGCCCAGTACAAGACCTGAAATAAGGGTTATAGCAAATAAAATAATCGCATCTTTTACAAATCCTGATTGTTTTTTCATGCCTTCTTTGCCTCCCTTCCAAATGCCTTTGGTAGTGTTGCCTTCTCTAATAGAGGAGCTACTATATTACCAATAATAATAGCATATGAAACTCCCTCTGCATTACCACCAAACAATCTAAACAAACCTGTGAGTATACCTATAAATATTGCAAAATATACTTGTCCCATCTTTGTTACCGGACTACTAACATAATCTGTCGCCATAAAAAATGCACCAAAAATAAGGCCACCACCAAAAATATGGTATAAAACAGTCGTAGGGTTGTGATCGCCAAATACAAATACAAATATAGCTACTGTTGCAATATATATGAGAGGTATTCTAAGTGATATAACCTTTCTTACAACTAGATAAACAGCACCTATAAGTAACGCAATAGTTGAAACCTCACCTATTGTTCCCGGTATTCTACCAAGGAACATATTCATAAGATCATACTGTCCAAGTGCATCTGTTATACCCTTTGCCTTTAAAAAAGCAAGTGGTGTAGGTGTTGATGATGAATCATACTTCATTGCTACCGAACTAAATCTTGTCATACTTCCTGCAAATGAGATAAGCAAGAAACATCTTGCAGCAAGTGCCGGGTTCATAAAGTTTTGTCCCAGACCACCATAAAGCTGCTTTACAACAATTATTGCAAAAACTCCACCAAGTATAGGCATCCATACCGGAATTTCCGGTGGCATATTCAAGGCTAATATAAGTCCTGTAACTACTGCAGAGAAATCTCCTATAGTTATAGGCTTTTTCATAATCTTTTCGTATAAATATTCAGCAAGTACACATGCAAGAACTGTACCTATAACAACTATAAGTGCAGATAGACCAAATTGAAAACATCCAAAAGCCAATGTTGGAATCATTGCAATACAAACATCCTTCATTATATCCGATGTGGATGAGTTATCCCTTACATGAGGAGATGATGAAACATTAAATTTGCCTGCCATTATTTCCCCTCCTTCTTTGCTGCTTCAGCTCTTCTCTTTGCCGCTACAGCCTGTCGCATATATTTAAATCCTTGAGTAAGCGGTCTCTTTGCCGGACATACAAAGGCACAAGAACCACATTCTACGCATTCCATACCGTTAAGTTTTTCAAATCCTTCTGTATCATCATTCAATGCCTTATCCATCATAAGCACCGGCACGAGATAACTTGGACATACATCAACACATCTTCCGCATTTGATACATGGTGTTTCAGGATTATTCTCAACTTCATCATCTGTAAATGTTGTTATTGAAGATGAAGCCTTGGTTACAGGAATGTCTAATGTAAACAATGCCTGTCCCATCATAGGACCACCTGAAAGTACTTTCTTAGGTTCCTTTTTAAAACCACCGGCAGCTTCAATAAGTTCCTGGTAATTAGCTCCGGTTCTAATCTTAAAGTTCTGTGGATTGGTGATTGCATCACCTGTAATGGTTACGATCCTTCTTATAAGAGGTGTAGACTCTACTACTGCATTATAAATAGAAATAACGGTATCTGTGTTGTCAACGATACAACCAACATCTGCAGGCAAAAGACTTGAGTTTAACTTTCTTCCTGTACATGCAAAAATGAGTGAGCGCTCACCACCTTGTGGATATTTGGTATACAATTCCACAACATCTATCTTTGGCTCATTTTTTACAAGTTCTTTTAATTTTTCTATTGCCTTTGGCTTATTGTTCTCAATACCAATGATACCTTTAGCATTTGGGAAAAGTTGTAAAATAACCTTCAGCCCTCCGACTATCTTCTCAGGCTCTTCCAACATAAGTCTATAGTCGCTTGTAAGGTATGGCTCACACTCCGCACCGTTTACAATAATGTAGTCAATCTCATTTTCATTCTTTGGCGAAAGTTTTACATGTGTAGGGAATCCGGCTCCACCAAGTCCTACTATACCTGCAGCTTTTACAATACTTCTAATCTCATCTTTTGAAAGCTTAGTATAGTCTCTTTTTTCTCCGAACCCCTCTATGGCACGATATTCCTTATCATCATCAATAATAATAGAATTCACCATTGAACCATTTGCAACTCTTCGTGGTTCGATTTTTTTTACTTTTCCGGACACTGAGCTTACTACATTGGCTGATATAAATCCACCTGCCTCTGCAATGATTTGTCCGACTAGCACTTCATCTCCAACAGCTACCAAAGGCTTTGCAGGTGCTCCAATATGCTGGCTTAGTGGAAATACCATTTCAACACCCTTTGGTTGTAGCACTGTTATAGGGTGTTCCATTGAAAGCTCTTTGCCCTCAAAAGGATGTACACCACCAATAAATGTAGCTAATCCCATATTTTTCTCCTCTTCTGTCTAGGCAAATAAACGTAAAAATAGTGCAGCTATTGTGTTTAATAATGTCAATAATATTGTCAAATGTCGGACTATTCTTTAAGCACTACATAATCCGGAAAAACACAAATAAACCAAGAAACAAGAAAAATTCTTAGTCATTTGGTATACTGCTATTTAAAGCATCTTTTCACCTACATTTCTTTCTATTATACCATATTTGTACAAACTTAAAGAAGATTTTTCAAAAATTTATATTGCATTTTTTTGAATACATTCTCTTACGACCAGGATAAAAATGTATCTTTTACAGAATAATATGTAATATAAATCTTTATATCTGCTTTAATATGCTATATTAAGTCTATAATCTTTTATACATAATTTCAATCTAAATAAAAAAATAATATCTTAAAAATTATTTTTTTATAAAAAAACTCCTACTAAATACATGATTTAGTAGGAGCAAATTTTACATTTTATCCGGTGCTTCTATTCCAAGTAAAGCTTATCGCAGATTCCAATATATTTTTTTGTGAGAAGTATGGTTTGCCAAGTAACCTCTTCTTTTTTTGTTTCATCACTTTCTGATAGAATTTTTTTATCTCATGATAGAATGAATTAAATGTATTTGAAACCGAATAAATGAACTGACATATTTTTATGTGGTGCCAACTCACTCCAGGCAGATTTCATAACTTCATTATATTGAGATAATTCCATATAAAGTTTTTTATGTATATCTTCTTTTGGTACTGTCAAATCATCAAAGTCAAGCTTTTGTGAGCTGCTCTCATAATACTTTTCCAAAATAGACTTTATTCTTACTATTGTATAAAGAATATATGGTCCTGTATTTCCTTCAAATGAGGTGAATCTATCTATATCAAATATATAGTCCTTAGCTGCCTGATTGCTTAGATCTGCATATTTAATAGCGGCAATTCCTACAATCTTTGCAGTACTTCTTGCTTCTTCATCAGATACATCTCTAGATTCCTTTATCTTTGAAAATACCGCATCCTCAATATCTTTAATTACAGTCTCCAGACGAACAACACCACCGTCTCTAGTCTTTAACGGCTTACCATCTTTCCCGTTTATTGTGCCAAAACCTATATACTTAAGTTCATGTGAAGCCGGAACAATATCAGCTATTCTTGCAACCCTAAAGAACTGTGTATAGTGAAGTTCCTGTCTCTTATCTGCAATATAAATATATTCATCAGGTGAATATAGTTTCTCTCTTTCTACCAAAGTACCAAGATCTGAGGTTGCATAGAGTGCAGCACCATCTGATTTTCTTATAATGCATGGAGGTAATTCCTTTTTATCACCCTCCATAGCTATATCTACCACTAATGCACCCTCTGATACTCTCGCAATTTTCCTCTCCTCCAGATCCTTTATTAAATCCGGTATATAAGGATCTGCATCAGATTCTCCCTTCCAGAGGTCAAAGTCTACAAGTAATTTAGAGTAGTTCTTCTTTAGATCCTCTACAGATACATCTATTATATGTTTCCATATCTCTCTATATGGTCTATATCCTCTTTGAAGTTCCAAAGTAGCTTCCTGTGCTCTCTGTTTAAAAGTTTCATCTGTCTTTGATTTTTGAGAAGCCGCAGGATATATTTCTTCAAGATCATTTAAGCTAAATGGAGCCTCATTTGGAAACTCTCCGTCATAGTCTTTCTTAAAATATGCCAGCTCAGGCTTTCTCTCTCTAAGTTCTTCTATTATAAGTCCCATCTGTAAGCCCCAGTCTCCCAGGTGTACATCCGATATTACTTCATTTCCAAAGAATCTTCCCATTCTTTTCAGGCTCTCACCTATGATTGCTGAACGCAAATGTCCTATATGAAGCGGCTTTGCAACATTCGCACCACCATAATCAATTATTATTTTCTTAGTCGGATTATCAAGCTCTATACCATACTTCTGTGAATTTGACATATCTCTGATATATTTTTCAATAAAAGCATTGCTTATATTTATATTTATAAATCCCGGCATAATAGCTTCTATTTTTTCAAAGCTCTCACTCGCCTTTAGAAGATCTACAACTTCATTTGCAATATCGATAGGTTTTTTCTTATATTCCTTTGCTGCTGCCATTGCTCCATTGCATTGATATTCACATAAATCCGGTCTATTAGACAAATTGGCTTTGCCATATTTTTCATCATATGACAATTTTACAAAAGCGAATTTTAATTCATCAGAAATCAATTCTATAATTGTTTTCATATATCTCCATTCTATATTTTATCGAATAAATTTAAAGTCTGTTACAAAAAATGACGGTCAGGATGACCGCCAAACATTCGAATTTTTAAACTCTAGATAAATACTCTCCTGATCTTGTATCAATCTTGATCTTATCACCAAGATTTACAAATAGTGGAACATATACAACTGCCCCTGTTTCCACTGTTGCCGGCTTTGTAGCACCCTGTGCTGTATTTCCTGCAAATCCCGGCTCTGTATCTGTGATTTCCAACTCTACAAATAAAGGTGGCTCTACAGAGAATACATTGCCATTAAATGAACATATCTTAACCATCTCATTCTCTTTTACAAACTTCAATGCATCTCCAACCTTTTCTGCATTGAGTGCGATCTGATCATATGTCTCAACATTCATAAAGTTGAACATATCTCCGTCTGAATATAAATACTGCATATCTGCTCTATCTATTCTTGCCTGTGGGAATTTCTCAGTAGGTCGGAAAGTTCTTTCAACAACGCTACCTGTAATTACATTCTTGATTTTTGTACGAACGAATGCAGCTCCCTTTCCTGGCTTAACATGCTGGAACTCAAGAATCTGAAAAACCTGACCTTCCTCAATCTCTAATGTCAAACCATTTTTAAAATCACCTGCTGAAATCATTAATATTTCCTCCTAAAACTTTCATGCGATACTTGAACTATTTTATAACAATTTTGATATCAAATCAAGACTTTGTTTGTTCTATTATATACTCCATTGCCAAAGTATATCCATGTAATCCAAGTCCTGCAATTTGACCTGTGCATACCGGCTGTGTAAGTGATTTGTGTCTAAACTCTTCTCTATCTGAAATATTTGATATATGCACCTCTACCTTTATACATTCAAGGCTCTCCAGAGCATCTCTTATAGCCACACTTGTATGAGTAAAAGCTGCCGGATTTATCACTATTCCAACCGGCTTTTCAAAGTATGCTTCCTGCAACTTATCAACTATATATCCTTCATGATTACTTTGAAAGCATTCCACCTCTACTCCAAGCTCTTTTGCTTTATTCTCAATCATTTCCAAAAGATAATTATAGCCCTTGTTTCCATAGACTTCCTTATTTCTTATTCCAAGGAAATTCATATTCACACCATTTATTACTAAAATTTTCATTGCATTCTCTCTCTTAGCTCTTCTACCAATAACAATTTCACTTTATCAATTATATCTTTATCAACCTTTACTCCATTCCATATTTCAAAACTTGCTACCCCCTGTAATATAAGCATATCCAGTCCATTGATACAGTCTTTATTATTTTTCTTCATATTCTTTATAAACTCTGTTTCAAAAAGGAGTATATATAAGATCAATACCTGCTTCACATTTTTTTATAGAAATTCTCATTATCTATTATACAATCCTCTATATTTGGATGCATTCCGACATTTGTAGTTTGAAATACAAAATAATTATCATACTCCAACAAATTTATATCAGCCTTTAGCTCCTCCAAAGAAATGGTAGATATATTACTAAAGTCAACTTCTGCTCTCAATTCATCTGCTTTTTTCTTATTTCTATTGATAATAGTGATAGACTTGGCACTCTTTTCTATTGCAAGATATAGAGCTGCTTTTGCAGCACCTCCTGCTCCTAAAAGAATTATATTCTTATCTTTTATATTAAATCTATTATTTTCAAGGCTCATTCCAAGTCCCAGAATATCGGTATTATAACCCTTATACCCATTTGCAACTCTTATTAGTGTATTTATTGCACCAATGTTTTTGGCTCTGTCATCAATCTCACTCACAATCTCCAACATATCCTTTTTAAAAGGGATAGTCACATTAAAGCCCTGTATACCTAGGAAAAATGCTCCTTTTATTGCCTCTTTAATATTTTCATTTACATGAAATGCTACATACTTCATGTCTATGTTCATTTCCTTTGCTAGAGCATTTTGTAATAGTGGAGAAAGACTGTGAGATATAGGATTTCCTACAATACCATATACCTTTGTGTTTGCACTTATCATCTTTTCTTCCTTTTTTCTTCTTTAATTTTATAAAAGAACAGTACAATTCTTTCAAGGTATCTCTTCAAAACAATCTGAATTTCTTCTTTCGGACTTATCGGATCCACCAATATCGAATAAATACCTGCATTGTTTGCTCCCCATATATCTGTAAAAATCTGATCACCTACAAACAATGTTTGTTCCTTTGTTACATTCAAAATATTAATGGCTTTCAGATAGCCTTTTTTTGATGGCTTATTTGCCTTATATATATATGGTGATGATACCATTTTTGCAAATGGTGATACTCTCTTCTCTTTATTATTTGAGATCAAACAAGTTTTAAATCCTATATCTCTCAGTGATTTAAAAAAATTTATATTTGAACGATCCGCCTTACTTCCATGTGTGGTCAGAGTATTATCTATATCAAAAAGTATTGCTCTAAAACCTCTACTATATAGATCCTTATAGTCTATATCATAAATATCTTTCTTGTATAATTTCGGAAAAAGTTTATTCATAAAATCATTTCTTTAATAACTTTGCAATTTCATCCATAAAGGTATTCACATCCTTGAATTCTCTATATACAGATGCAAATCTGACATAGGCAACCTCATCTAAATCCTTCAGTTTTTCCATAACAAGTTCACCTATCTTTCTGGTAGGTATCTCACTTATTTCCATGGCATAGATCTGATTCTCTATATCGTCTACAGTCTTTCTTATAACTACAGTAGAAACCGGCCTCTTATGACAACTCTGAATGATACCAGCCTCTATCTTTGATCTATCATAATTTTCTCTAGTATCATCCTTTTTTATCACCATAAGAGGTATAGTCTCAAGTTTTTCATATGTGGTAAATCTTTTATTACAACTCTCACATTGTCTTCTTCGTCTTATAGAAGAATTATCCTCTGCAGGACGAGAGTCTATAACTTTTGTATCCTGTGCTTGGCAAAACGGGCATTTCATAAGTTCATCCTTTTTTAAAGTTCGTCAATATCTTTATTTTCAAAATAATATGGCAAATTATAATGCTCTTGCTTATCATCATTATATTCATGTGAATTATAATCAAAATAAGGCCTATAAAAAATCGAATTGTTTACATTGCCAATAAATATTATAAAAAGTATTATGGATATGATGGAAAGTATAAATCCGACTATCGAAAGTGCCAATCCTAAAGCTGCCGTTGAGTTTACACCATTTCCACCTCCGGTTGAAAGAATAAACAGCACTACACCAACTATTCCAAGTGGAAGTCCAAGGCATATACAGCACAGTACACAGCTCATTATTCCTACAATCAAACAAGCTAATGAGAATTGTTCCTCTTTCATCTATCCCCCTTATATTAAATCATTCAGGCATATAGATCCATATGGTCTTATTTTCATCTTATAGCATGAGCCCTTACCTAGGAACTTATCCATATATGTAATATATTCATCACTATAACTTTCAGGAATCATTGCCATAATAACCCCTGCAAATCCTCCACCATGGACTCTGGTAGCACCCACCTGCTTTTCTTTAAGAAATCTCTCTGACAATGCCAGTGCTACTGTAATTCCCTGTTCGTTTGGTGCAGCATTTGTATATACATTTTGAAGATATTTCCATGATGAGTTACCGCTATCTGTTATATTTTTTAAGAATGTGTCAAAGTCATTGCTTGCCAATGCACTTACTTCATTCTCAACTCTCCTGTTTTCATCAAAAAAATGTATACTCCTAAGTATTGCCCTGTCACCGGCAAACTTTCTTATTTTAGATAAATTTTTATAAAACTCTTCCTCATCTACCTCAGACAATGTAGCCTTATCAAAGTATTTTGCTACTTTTTTCATTTCATTGGGTATTGATGAATAATCTGCCGAAAGATCTGCATGCCCTCTTCCAGTCTGCACTATAATCAGATCATGTGCAGCAGCTGCAAAATCAAAATCTATCCCCTCCACTTTTGGTACATCGGGATTCTTAAAATCTATACTAATAAGTCCGCCATAGGCACAGCACATCTGGTCAAGCAATCCACTTGCCTTATCCCAATAATTGTTCTCTGCATACTTTCCTATATATGCATAATCAGTTTTTGATAGCTTACCCTCATTAAATAAAGTATTTATAATCTGACATATCAAAGTTTCAAATGCAGCTGATGAACTTACACCGGCACTCGATATTACATTGCTGGTAATATATGCATCAAAACCTCCTATATTTGCTCCTCTTTCTCTAAATCCTGCCAATATACCTTTTAAAAGTTCAACAGTGCCTATCTTATCAACTCCGGGTTCAATATCATTTATATTAACCTTGAATTTTTGTGAAAATGACTCACTTACAATATTTACTTGATCCGAATCATTCACAGCTGCTACAGCTATACAATCCAGATTTATACTTCCTCCAAGTACCTTGCCATTGTTATGGTCTGTATGGTTTCCGGAAATTTCTGTTCTTCCCGGAGATGAAAACAGGCTAACATCCCTTTGTCCAAACTGTTTTTCAAAACCATCCAGAATACCTTTATATCTTTTTAGATTATCACTTATTCCAGCTTTGCCATAAAGCTCTTCCAATAATTTTTGTCCATTATTTTCCAATAGATTCTTTGTCTCAAGTAAATTCATATAACCCTCGCTTATATTTAATAAAACAGACATAAATCTTATAAAACCAATCTATGCTTTCTAAAATTAGTTTATCATAAATCCAAAAAAAGTACACAATTTATTATTGTGTACTCTGATATATTTATTATCCTATTGCCAATACGATACCGCCATCTCCGGCATACATTGTAGCAACTCCTGCACCATTTACAAGTTTTACATCTTTGAATCTATTGCTTTTACGGAAAAGTTTAGCAACAGACTCCCCTCGTTCTTCATTATTTATATGAGTTATACAAACAATTTTATCTTTTGAGTTCTCTCCGGCTTCATTGATAGCCAGCTCCACCATCCTTGACAATGCTTTTTGAATACCTCTTTGTTGATCCTTTTTCACTATCACGCCATTTATTGCACCCATTATAGGCTTAATATTCAAAGCAGATGCTATAAGTGCCTTAACTGCTGAAAGTCTTCCGTTTTTCCTTAAGGTATCTAATGATTCCAAAACGAAATATGTCTTCATATTATCTCTTAACTCAATTATTCGCTTTGATATCTCTTCAAACTTAAGTCCCTGCTTGCATAAGGCATCAAGTTCTAACATCAATCTGTATTGACCTGCAGAAGCAGATTTTGAAGAAAGTACCAAAATATTTTTACTATCATGCTCTTCTTCATAAAGCTTTTTGCCAATCTCAGCACTCTGATAGCTTCCACTCAAATGTTCAGAAAGAGTTACCACAAATACCATATCCACATCACATTCCATAGCTTCCTTAAAAGCCTCAGGTGACGGACATGCACTCTTTGCACCTATTTTTGATTCTGCCATTCTCTTTATAAAATCTTTTTGATTAAATTTATTATCATCTATTACCTGATAATCTCCAATTTCAAGGGTAAGTGGGACAATGCGAACATTATCATCTCTCTTTAGATTCTCATCTAAATCTGTACAACTGTCTCCAATCAATCTATATGTCATATTTTCTAACTCCGTTTAATGTAGTTTTTAAAACTACATTCATTATAAGTATATACACAATATAAGTCAAGTATACACGTGAGTTTAACAAACACTTATTCTCCTAATGCAACTTATCCATTACTCCATCCAGTACTTCCACTGTTTTTTAAATCTTCTTTTTTTCAATAAATACCGCTTGCTATATTTTTATTTTATGATAGAATCTGTAGTATTGCTTAAGTTTTTAGGCAAAATATTTTTGACCAGGGGTTTTTACACAATGAAATTAAGTGCAAGAAATCAATTCAAAGGAATTGTAAAGAATGTTAATGAAGGTACTGTAAACGGCATTGTTACCATTGAAGTAAATGGTGAAGCTGTTTCAGCAACTATTTCACTCAACGCAATCAAAGAATTGGGATTAAAGGACGGAGCTTCTGCAATCGCCATTATCAAGGCTACGGAAGTTATGGTTGCTACAGAGCTTCCAAAGATTTCTGCAAGAAACAAGTTCCAAGGTGTTATAAAGAGCATTGATGAAGGTGCTGTTAACGATATTGTAGCTATTGAGACAAAGCTTGGTGTAGTTTCCGCTACAATTTCAAAGAATGCTGTAAAAGAGCTTGAACTCTCTGTGGGAAAAGAGGCTTATGCTATTATCAAGGCTACTTCAGTAATGGTAGGCATCGAATAATATACTTTAATCAAAAAGACTGCCCTTAAGATTTTTTAATCTTTAAGTGGCAGTTCTTTTTTACTTTATTATTTTAATTTCAACATAAGCTCATTGCTTCTCTTTATAAACGCACTCATTCTCTCAGGTGAAAGTGGGCTATGTGATATTGAAGCCATATCATATAGATGTTCACAGATCATATCAAAGCATTCTTCATGACTGTTTTCCAAAAGCTCCTTTACAAGTGGATGATTTGCATTGAGAACCAAAGTCTCACCCTCACCTCCAAACATTGAAGGATCCATTCCCATCATTCCATACTGCTTCATCATCTCCTGCATTCTTCTGCTCTCTTCAGATATTGTGATCACTGATGAAATCTCATCACTCTTTAAAGGCTGTACAGAAACTTTTAATCTATCATTGTGAAGTGCGGTCTTTACTTTTTCAGATAATGCATCATATGAAGCCTTGCTGTCTTCAGCTACCTCCTCACTTCTCATATCATCTGTCATATCAGAATCTATTCTAAGGAATTTTACATTGTCTCTTTTCATCTCAAGAGTTGAGATAAAAGGTACGTCAATACTATGAGGAAGAACTACAGCATCCTTACCCGCAGATTTGAATATATTTACATATTGGCTCTGCTCTTTTACATCATTTACATAGAATATCTGAGTTTTTTCAACCTCTTTTTTCTCTCCGGAGTTTTCCTGGGTTTCATCAGAAGAATTTTCTAACTTATCCTCGGAATTTTTACTTTCATCGACAAGCTCGTTTAATGTAAGGTACTTATCATTTATATTTTTAAATAATATATAATCTTCCACCTTCTTACCAAACTTCTCGTCTTTAAGATAACCGTATTTTATAAATGGTGCAATATCATCCCAATATTTCTCATACTTATCTCTCTCTGTCTTACACATACCTGAAAGCTTATCTGCAACCTTCTTAGCAATATACTCTGAGATTTTTCTTACAGAACCGTCATTTTGCAATGCAGATCTTGAAACATTAAGAGGAATATCTGCACTGTCTATTACACCCTTTAAAAGTAATAAAAACTCCGGAATAACCTCTTTTATATTATCTGCAATAAATACTTGATTGTTATAAAGCTTTATCGTTCCCTCTATAGAATCATATTCTGTATTTATCTTTGGGAAGTATAAAATTCCTTTTAGATTAAAAGGATAATCCATGTTTAAATGAATCCAGAAGAGCGGCTCCTTATAATCCATAAATACTTTTCTATAAAACTCTATATATTCCTCATCACTGCACTCATTTGGATGCTTAGTCCAAAGAGGATGTATATCATTTAAAGCTACAGGACGCTTTTTGATCTTTATCTTTTCCTTTGCAGGCTCTACCTCAACCTCTTCCTTAGTCCCGTCTTCTTTTTCTTTTTCCTCTGTCTTTGCAGGCTCTATTATAGTCTCTATTACTGTATCACTTTCTAAAAGCTCATCTTTTTCTATGATTTCAGTCGCTTCCTCCGCATCTATATCCTTTAAAAAGATTTCTACCGGCATAAATGAACAGTATTTATTAAGTATCTCTCTCACTCTGAATTCATTTGCGAACTCATGACAGTTGTCATTAAGATATAATGTAATAGCAGTTCCTCTTGAAGCTCTATTGCCTTCTCCCATCTCAAACTCAAGACCACCGTCACTTACCCAGTGTATAGGCTTTGCACCTTCTTTATATGATAGAGTATCAATACTTACTTTATCAGCTACCATAAATGCAGAGTAAAATCCAAGACCGAAATGGCCTATTATCTGCTCATCATTAGTCTTATCCTTATATTTTTCTATAAAATCTACAGCACCTGAGAATGCTATTTGATTTATATACTTTTCTACCTCTTCTTCAGTCATACCGATACCATTGTCTATAAAACGTATAAGTTTTTGCTTAGGACTGACTTCGACATTTATCTTATATTCTTCTCCCTCCGGCTTTGTAAACTCTCCGGCAAGACTAAGCTTCTTTAATTTGGTTATAGCATCAGTTGCATTTGAAATCAACTCTCTCACAAATATATCATGGTCTGAATACAGCCATTTTTTTATTATTGGAAATATATTTTCACTATTTATTGATAAATTCCCCTTTTTCATTTCATCACCTCTTAAATAAATTTACAAATGTTTCTTATTTGCATTGATATAACTATTATAACCATCAAAAAATAAATGTCAACAAAAATTGGCACTCAAGTAACTTGAGTGCCAATAATATAGTTACAGTTCAGGTAGCCCCTTTAGAGCTTTTGTTTTACAATCCTAATCGCAACTCTTTCTTAAAACTTCGCAGGATTTTACGCAGTCTGCAAAAACTCGTTTGTTCGCTTGGGGAGCAGCGAACTGCACTCAAACAAGTCACAGGCTGCTTAATCCTGTCTTGTTTTCACGAAAGAGTTAAACGCTACAAGGATTGTAAAATTAAAAATCTCAAGATATATGGTACCTGAACTGTAACATAATATATAAATTAATCCATAAATTTATTACAAATATCCTTATTCAACTAACTTATCCAACTCTTTTACAGACTCTGTATCAATAGCAATGCTATGTGTTGCCTTAGCTGCATACTGATTTACAGCACCTTGAGATTTTTTGATATTTTGCATTGTTCCCGGTCCTGCTACACAACCTCCCGGACATGCCATACCCTCAAGCAGATAACCCGGATACTTTCCTGCCTTTGCCATAGTCATCATCTTTCTACACTCTGAAAGGCCTTCCGCATTCATTATCTTTACTTCCTTATCAGGATATTGATTTTTAATAACTCCTACAACTGCCTTTGCAACTCCTCCTGATACTGCAAAATTTCTTCCGTCTGTCGATGCATCATTGACACCATTTGGATCTTCTTGAATATTTTCAATATCAATATGCTTTGCATCAAATATTCCTGCCATCTCTTCAAATGTCAATACAAAGTCTACCTCACTTCTTACATCGGTCCACATAGCCTCAAGCTTCTTTTGCAGAACATGGCCCTATAAATACCACCTTTCCTTCCGGATGCTGTTTCTTTATAAGTCTTGCAGTAAGTGTCATAGGTGTAAGTGCCATTGATATACATTCTGCCTGATCAGGGAATAGCTTCTTTGCCATCAACGACCATGACGGACAACATAGATGTACCCATGAAAGGCAATTTCTCAGGTACCTCATCAAGGAAGTCAAAAGCCTCTTGAGTAGCACATAAATCTGCACCTATAGCTACCTCAAATACGTCGGCAAATCCAAGGGCTTTCATAGCGGCACGAAGTTTTCCAGGTGTAACCTTAGGTCCAAACTGTCCTACAAACGCAGGTGCAATAGCAGCATAAACTCTATCACCTGACTGAATTGCTCTGATAGTCTGAAATATCTGTGACTTATCTGAAATAGCACCAAATGGACAATTTACAAGGCATTGTCCACAGGATACACATTTATCGTAGTCTATGTCAGCCTTACCATTTTCATCTGAAGATATTGCATCCATACCACATGAAGCAGCACAAGGTCTTGTCTGTACTATAATGGCATTGTACTCACAAACATTTGCACATCTTCCACATTTAATACATTTTTCCTGATTTATACTTGAAAATCCGCTCTCTTTATCAATACTTACAGCGCCTGTAGGACAAACCTCCGCACATGGATGAGCCAAACATCCTTGGCAACCATTAGTTACAAATACTCTTTTTTCAACACAACCATGACAGGCAAACTTTATTATATTAATCAATGGTGGTGTATAATATGTTTCAGCCTTATCAGCCATTTCTATGCCCTCTGACAAAGGTGCATGATTTGCAGCACTTCTATAAGGCAATCCCATAGCAAGTCTTAATCTTTCTCCTACTATAGCTCTTTCAAGGAACACATTATTTCTAAAGTTTCCTACCTCTCCCGGAATAATCTTATAAGGTAACTCCTCTATTCTCTTATCCACAGGCCACTCTGTGTGGTATGCCATTCTGGCAACTTCTCTAAAAATTCTGTGTCTTATTTCCTGAATTCTTGTTTCAACACCTCTCACAATATTCCTCCACTAAAAAACAAACCTTTATAGAATAATTCTATACTGAGCAATAATATTCTACTATATTTAAAAAATAAAATAAAGATGAGTATGTTATTTTTTTGGCAATTTGTTGTTTTTTATAAGGAACAGTCAAAAATGTCTGCAAATAAGTACAAAAAAAGGCAGACTGTACAGTCTGCCTCAATATCATTTTAAGATTTACCAATCAATTAGTTCTCTTTTTTCTTTGTAGCTACTACAAATGCACCACCTATAGTTGAAAGTCCAAGTAATGCTGTATAAAGTCCCATTGCTGAAGCATCAGCTGTCTTTGGAACATTTAACTTACCACGGTTAGCACCTGTTACATCCGCCTTTGTTGCACCATTGTTGTTTGTATTTGCCGGTGCTACATTGTTAGTATTAGAAGGATTTGCATTTGTTACATTGCTTCCAGGTCCCTGTGGTGTAGTATTTGTGTTAGATGTTGTAACCGGTCTTGCACTTCCACTTCTGTATGATGAACCTGATCCGCTTGAACTTTTTGATGCAGTTGAACGAGTTGCAATAGATGGTGTTGCAGCAGATGGTGTTGCAGTAGAAGCTGTAGCCTTTTTAACAGGCTCTACAATAACAGTCTTTCCCGGTATTACTACCTGTGATGGAGTTTTTAAAATATGTATTATTCTCCACAGCATCAGTCTTTTTCCTCTACTACTATCTTTGATGGGGTTTCAATATTTATATCATTTTTTTAACAGATTCTACAGCAGCAGCCTTTCCCAGTATTACTATCTGTGATGGAGCGCCAAAAAGCAACGATGCTTCCTGAAACTACCCCTAGAGTTAAACCTAATGTTAATATTGCTTTTTTTGAGTGATGATAAATGCATGATATGATATCTCCTTTTCATATAAGTTTTTTTAAGTTGTCCCTAATATATCCCTACATGAAATTTTTTTCAAGTACTTTTTTATTCAATATGTAACATTATAGTAAGATTCCTTACAATAATACTACATATTTATTTAATACTTTTGTTAATCAATATCACCATCCAATTTGCTTGCTCTGGCTTCAACTTCCTTCTTCTGAATATCACCCGAGTCTGCTCATATCTGGCAAATTCATAGCTGAATACTCCCATACCTCCTGTCATAGAACGAAGCTCTGTATTATATCCGAAAAGTTCCAACATAGGCACATCTGCCTTTATGATTTGCTTACCATGATTGATAGACTCCATTCCCAGAACTCTACCGCGTCTCTTATTAAGATCTCCCATAACATCACCTGTAAACTTATCAGGTACTATAACACTTACTGTGTAAATAGGCTCTAATAGTACAGGAGCAGCCTTCATAAATCCGTCTTTGAATGCAATAGTAGCTGCCATCTTAAATGCCATCTCAGATGAGTCAACCGGGTGGTATGAACCGTCAAGAAGCACAGCCTTAACACCTACTACAGGATATGCAGCTAAAGGCCCCTTAATACAGCACTCTGCCACTCCCTTTTCTACTGCCGGGAAATAGTTCTTCGGTACTGAACCACCAAATACAGTCTCCTCAAATACATATGCTTTCTCAAGATCTCCTGAAGGCTCAAAGCTCATCTTAACATCACCAAATTGACCATGTCCACCTGATTGCTTCTTATATCTTCCTGCAGCCTCTACTTTCTGTCTGATAGTCTCTTTGAAAGCTACTTTAGGTCTTGAAAGTTCTATCTTTACTTTATATCTATCTAAAAGCTTGCTTACTACAACTTCAAGCTGTTGATCGCCTATTCCGTATAGAAGAGTCTGTCTGTTTGATGTATCATTCACATGTTTTAGAGTTAGATCCTCTTCCATAAGTCTTGATAAACCTGATGAGAGTTTATCCTCCTCGCCCTTGTTTACTATCTTATATCTCATACATGTATATGGTGATGAGATCTTAGGTCCATGATAGAGTATAGGTGCATTCTTAAGCGCAATAGTATCTCCTGTAGTTGTTACACTAAGTTTTGCCATAGCACCTATATCACCTGCTACAAGCTCCGGCACTTCTATAGCACTCTTTCCTCTAAGTACATATATTTTCCCGGACTTTTCGTCTGTTTCCTTACCAACATTATAGATTGCACTATCAGGCTTTAAAGTACCTGTACAAACCTTAACAAGTGAATACTTGCCTATAAACGGATCTACGATTGTCTTAAATACTCTTGCAGAAAGTGATACTTCTTTATTATATTTTGCTGTAAAATGCTCTCCGTTGCTTACATCAACACCAACACACTCTTTGTAATCCGGAGATGGGAAATACTTTTCAATAGCCATCATAAGTGCCTTAAATCCCTGTGCATCTACACCTGAACCCATCATTACCGGCACAATATCTCCATTACAAATATTCTCCTTGAGTGCTGTTGCTACCTCTTCATCAGTGAACTCTTCTCCTGAGAGATATCTCTCCATATACTCTTCACTTGTCTCGGCTACTGCTTCCATAAGAGCTTCCCTTGCAATTTTAAGGTTAGCTTCAACATAGTCAGGTATTTCACACTCTACATAGTCTGAAAGATTTGTAAATCTTCTACCCTTCATCTTTACAACATTTACAAATCCTACGAATTTTTCATTCTCTCTTATTGGAAGATGGAATGGAGCCACTTTTCTTCCAAAGCGTGTTTCAAGCTTCAAAAGCAGTTCACGATAGCTCGCCTTATCATCATCCATATTTGTTACAAAGAACAGTCTAGGCAATCCATACTCTTCACACAACTCCCATGCCTTGACTGTACCTACTTCGATTCCCGCCTTGCAGTTGACTACTATAATGGCAGCATCTGCTGCAGATATAGCTTCCTCTACCTCACCAACAAAATCGAAATATCCCGGAGTATCCAAAAGATTTATCTTTACACTTCCGGTTTCACCTTCATATTCTACCGGAACTAAAGAAGTACTTATGGAAAGCCTCTTTTTATCTCTTCCTTGTCATAGTCGCTGATGGTATTTCCGCTTGAAATGCTTCCCATCTTGGAAATATTTCCTGCAACAAAGCTCATAGCCTCTGCCACCGTAGTCTTACCCGAGCCTCCATGGCCAAGTAATGCAACATTACGAATCTGTTTAGTTTCATAAACTTTCATAAGAGAATCCCTCCTTTTTAGTCAATAGACTTTCTAATAAAGATATTTTACTAAACATAAGCTAAAATTTCAAGTTTTATATTCAATTTATACAATGTAATTTACATCTTTTTTTATGATTAAATCGTTAGTATTTTTTTTATAATATTTTTTTGTATAAATAGACAGTTTTAGTAAAGATAAATAGTATGTTTCAATATTGCTTTCTATGCCGCTTTTAAACCATTAAAAGCAAAAAGTATTTGACTAATACAAATAAATGTACTAGACTTTTTATATTTAATCAGGGCTTATGTCGGAATGGAGGAGCATGCATTATAATAATATAGCTTTTATAGGTTTTGGACTAATAGGTGGTTCTATTGCCAGAGCAATCAGAAAATATAAACCGGAATCAAAAATATATGCATATGCAAATAATACTTCTCAGCTGCTAAAAGGGAAAAGTGATGGAGTTATTGATATTATCTTAAAAGAAATTGATGATAGTCTTACCGAATGTGATATCATATTTTTATGTGCACCTGTGGAATTTAACGAGGAATATCTTGCAAAAATAAAGCCTTTTATAAGAAAAGACTCCATAATCACCGATGTAGGCTCTACCAAATCATCCATACATAATTTAGCAAAAGAGCTTGATCTTGATGATATATTTATAGGCGGGCATCCTATGGCAGGCTCAGAAAAAACCGGCTATGAGGCTTCTGATGCTCTACTTTTAGAAAATGCCTATTATATGATTACTCCATCATCTAAAACTTGTAATAAGAAGCTGGAAGCATTAAAGAGTATTATTGAAATGATAAAATCCATTCCATTTATAATAGATTATCAAAAACATGATAAGGTTGTAGCAACAGTAAGTCATCTGCCACATATACTTGCAGCCACTTTGGTAAACCTTGTAAAGGACAATGACTATGAAGATGAGGTAATGAAAAGAGTTGCTGCCAGCGGCTTTAAGGATATAACAAGAATCGCCTCAGCTTCTCCAATTATGTGGGAGCAGATTTGCATAGTTAATGCCGAACCTATAGATGCAATGCTTCTCAAATATATAGATATGCTAAAAGAGGTGCATTCACAACTTACAAGCAGATCAGGTATTTATATAAATAATATGTTTGAAAAATCAGGAGAATACAGAAATTCTTTTGATTCAAACAGTAGAGGAGTTCTTATTTCAAAGCATGATATAAGTGTACATATACAGGATAAACCCGGAGCAATATCTATAATCTCTGCAATACTGGCTGCAAACTCTATCAGTATCAAGAATATAGGTATCAATCATAATAGAGAAAAGGGTGAGGGTGCACTTAATATATCATTCTATGATGCCGACTCATGTGAAATGGCATCCAAATTGTTGAAAGAATATAATTATAGAGTAATCTAATATTGGAGGAAAAATGATAAAGGGTAGATTAAGAGTTCCCGGAGATAAATCCATCTCCCATAGAGCTGTGATGTTTGGATCTATATCAAAGGGAATTACAAGAATAACAGGATTTTTAAACGGTGCCGACTGTATTTCCACTGTTTCAATTTTTAAAAAAATGGGAATAGATATAGAAATGAATGGAACTTCAGTTATAGTAAAAGGTAACGGACTACATGGATTGAAAAGACCTGACAGTATACTGGATTGTGGTAATAGTGGTACTACAACCAGGCTTGTAAGTGGTATATTGTCTGCACAAAACTTTACATCTATACTTACAGGTGATAAGTCTATACAAAAAAGACCTATGAACAGAATAATAAATCCGCTTTCATTGATGGGTGCCAATATAGAGAGCAATGTGGGTTTTGCACCACTTACTATTACAGGCAGCTCTTGCATGGCATAGAGTACAATTCTCCTGTAGCAAGTGCTCAAGTCAAATCAGCAATACTTCTTGCAGGGCTTTATGCAGACTCTAATACAACTGTAATAGAACCTGCCAAATCAAGAGATCACACAGAACTAATGCTTAGAAAATTTGGGGCAAATTTAATTACAGATAAAAATACTGTAACCATAAGTCCTACCACTGAGCTTTTTGCAAGTGATATAGAGGTGCCTTCTGATATATCTTCTGCTGCATTTTTTATGGTTGCCGCTCTACTTGTACCCGGTTCAGAGCTAATACTTGAAAATGTCGGTATCAATCCTACTAGAGATGGCATAATAAAGGTATTAAAATCTATGGGTGCTGATATTGAGATTATAAGTTCCTCAAATACATTTGAACCTGTAGCTGACATAAAAGTATGTTATTCAAAACTACACTCAACTACTATTGAAGGAGAGCTGATTCCCACTCTAATAGATGAACTACCACTAATTGCAGCTGTGGCTACTATGGCTGAAGGTAAAACTATTATAAAAGATGCACAAGAGCTTAAGGTAAAGGAGTCCAATCGAATCAAAGTAATGTGTGAAGAACTAAGTAAACTTGGTGTAAAGGTATTGGAAACTGATGATGGTATGGAAATTATTGGTACTGACAGGCTATCCGGAAATGTCACTATAGATACACATGATGACCATAGGATTGCCATGACTTTTGCTATACTTAATTTAATATCTGATGGAGAGATAAAGCTTAATAATAGTAAATGTGTGGAAATCTCCTATCCGGGATTTTTCTGTGATTTAAAAAATATAAATATATAATTAAAACAGGCTGTTACAATAAACAAATATATTCGTTTGTTGTAACAGCCTTAGTATATCACCTATTTTTGATGTCCAAACAACATTGCCACATAATAATATCCATTGCTGTAATAATATCCTACTCCTGCATATATTGTAGAAGCCGGAAGATTTTCGATAAAGTTTTCACTCTGTAGCATAAGTTCATTGTGTTTAGGTGAATTCTTGAATGATGTAATCTTCATCTCAGTAGAAGATGTATTATCCATTGTCAATATCTCTGAAACACCTACATAATGATCTGTAATGTTGGATACTGTATAAAAATCCTGTCCATCCGGTCTGGTATGTGAAAATGATACTGCTGTTTCTTTTGCTCTTAGTTGTGCTGCTGCCATAAGCTCATTGCTTACTACCATCTCCGGCAATCCCTTACTTCTCCTGTACTCATTCAATCTAAGAAATAAGTCTGCTCTTTCACCCGGATTCTCTCCACCAATAACTTGAGCAACCGCAAGACCTGCCTGACCTGACTTTGTCATCACAACTCCATTCTGTGTCCAGGCACCCTCACCATTTAGATCATATCCGTCAGGTGACTTGGTATTCTTTAACATTGCAGCATATGGAAAACTTTTATTGCTTCCATCATTAAAAAAATATGCCTTACCATCCAGCCACTGCCATCCTATCAATGTATAACCTCTAGAATTAAATAATACCAATTATCCTTAATATTTCTCCACTGTGAAACAGGGTACTTGTAATTATCTGTCAAATACCACCAGCCCTTTGAGTCATGCTCCCAGCTTCCTGCGTATGAAGCCATAGATAATCCCATACTCATTGATAGAACTGTAGCTAAAACAAATATTCCCTTTTTCATTTTTCCTCCTATAACTCATTTAAAAACGTTAAAACAGATACAGTCTTAGTCATAAAAATATTTTACAGTTGTCATTTTCTTATGTATAATACAAACAACAAATACTTATATGTCTTTTGTACAATATAATTATACTAGATATTTTACACTTTTTAAAGCATCTGTTTATTAAGTTTAAACCAAGCAAATTGTTAGAAATACACAATGGAAAGGAAAATATGAGTCAAGAAAAATTTGATTTAGAGGAGGCTCTAAAAAAACTGAATGATAATCCTACAGTGCAAAAAAGAAATGGTACTATAAAGAAGAAAAATCCTGTAAAAATAGAACCTGACTACCGATATGAAGCATGTAATGATTCTTTTCCATGTGCTAACTGTGGAAAAATGATCTTACCTGAGGGAGCCGGTACTCATCATAGGAATCATTGTCCCCACTGTCTCTCCTCTATCCATGTTGATATTGAGCCCGGCGATAGAAAGAGTGATTGCAAAGGCATTATGGAAGCTATATCTATTTGGGTAAAGGATAAAGGAGAATGGGCCATTATTCACAGATGCAAAAAATGCGGAAAGCTTGGTACGAACAGAATTGCTGCCGATGACAATCCTCTACTTTTGATGTCAATGGCTGTAAGACCTTTAGCTTCACCACCATTTCCTCTACATCTATTAGAAAGTTTTATAAAAAAATAAAAAATTACTGTCGCATAAATATCACTTTATGCGACAGTTTAAACTCCATATCTAACAAAGTTTTTCACCTAATATTTGGGCAATATCACTCTTTTTTCAATAGCTTCAGTCACAAGCTGTAATGTCTTACTTGTGTTTGTCTTATCACACATATGGCTTATATGTCCCTTTATCACACTTCTTGACAAACAGAGTTTCTTTGCAACCTCCTCCTGTGAAAGTCCCATTGCCAGCTCCCTAAGTACTCTAAGCTGTGCCGGTGTGAATTTACTTATTGGCACCCCATAAATATCTACATCTGGAGTCTTATCAGGGTATACATTCTCTCCGGCCATAGTTTTTTCTATGACATCCCTCAAACTTACATTCCCATAATCCTTATACCAAAAGCTTTCACAACCTGCTTGCTTTGCTTTCTCTATAAATGTATATTCAGGCATTGATGTTGTAATAATAATCTTTATTTGTGGAAATCTTTTTTTAATCTCGTCCGCTGCCACTAAACCCGATGAGTCTCCGGCAGTACATACGTCCATCAATATCAGATCCACCTGACACTTCATACATATAGGCATAGCATTTTGAGCATCTTCTATAAATGTTAATATATTATACCCACTCATACCTTCAAGCTCGTATTCCATCATTTTTCTAGCAATTCTTGAATCATCCACAATAAGTACATTTATCATAAACTCCCCCTATTTATATGGAAATGTAATTACCATTTTAAATACTTCTTCCGTTATAATCTCCATTATAGCATCTTCTTTTTTCATAAGTTTTCTAAGAGATGTAAGTCCATTACCTTCTCCTTTAAATTTTATCTCTTCAGTACCATTATCCCATATAGTTACTTTTTGTTGACTCCACTCTTCTTCTATTTCAACATATAGTTCATTAGCTTTACCATGTCTTACAGCATTTGTCATGGCTTCTCTTACTGCACTGTAATACAATTTCCCGTATTTTTTATATGGTTTTCTTTTAGGGAAGAAAATCTTACATCCTATCAGCTCTCCTACCTTCAAAAGCTCCTTTTCAATATCGGTATTCTCAGAAAATGTACCTATACCCTTGACCATATCAAAAGCTCTATTCCATCTCTCTTCCAAACCTTTTATGTTAGATTCACTGATTCCATTGTCAAAGTCTTCTCTCAAAAATTGTTTTAGCCAAAGTATATATTCTCCAAATTCACCATGTACAGCTACTTTTGCAGAATACCTTTCCTTTTCTATATTTACATTTTCAAGTTCAATGCTAGCTTGCTGTATTCTTTTATTTTGATTTTTTAGTTCCTCATTATCCCAACTTATTTCATTTGCAATACCGGCAAGATCACTTACATCCACTGCTTCTATCTGGACAAAGCTATCACTTTCATCTTTCAATATACTCTTTCTGAAACACCATATACTTTCATCTTTTAGCTTATAATATATCCCATTCGTGCTGTCTACAACACCAAAAAACCTCGGTCTATAACTATCTTTTTTAGCTTTTTCAGTCAATAAATCCCATATATGATTTACATCAATGCATGGAATATTCAAAATTTCATAAATAAGTTCATGCATTTTTTTATTGATCAATATGGGTACACCATTATTATCTGCAAAACCAAGACCACCGGGAAATTCATCTACTGCTTCAACAATACTTGCATAACTAAGATCTCTCTTATTTTTATTATTGCTTTGAACATAATATACGCAGGCTAAAATTAATACTACAAATATCATTTGCTTTGAAATCAAATCATAGCTATCTCCATATATGTTTTTCAATCTAAAAAAGCATCCATATACATACATATCTACTATACAAAGTATTGAAAGCACAAAATATGACCGGTATTTACTCAATGATTCATTATATGACTTTAATATTGAAATATTATAGCTTCCCCATACCAAAAATAAATGTTGGTACTATAAAAAGCACTATTTCATATGCATATATTAAATTCTCATGCATTTCTCACCACATTCTAATAAGCTTTCTAACTGCTACGAATAAATATACTCCAGTTCAATCACCAGACCTTCACTCGTTTCATAAACCAAATAATTATTTCTTCCAATTTTGTTATTTATATACTCTACAAAGCTTTTGCCACACATGTCCATACCCTTTATAATACTTATAATAAAATATAGACCTCTATTATTTCCCATTCTGTTCGGATTTATCAAAAACAAAACCTCAGACATTTTAAAATCCAGATACTCGATTGCATGCTGCCAAATATTACAACATTCCAAACAAAAACTACTGAGGATATTTTCATTTTCAGGAATATTAAAGACTAAATCAGTTGTTATATTAAGCTCATCCAAAGCCTGTTTTATCTCTGCAAAACACAGCTTAAGTTCTGCAACATATATATACTCACTATTTTCTGTTAACAAGTACAAATTACCATATCTTTTTATATATGTTACTGCCAATATAATTTTACCCAGATTATCCTTTAAGTCTGATTGCTTTTTCCCATAAAGTTCCTTAAGTTTTTCTCTTACAAATTCGCTTTGGCTAGAAAGTCTCATTCTCAAAACATTATAGATTCTTTCTCTTTCCTTGATCTTAGCCTGCTCTATGGTTACATCGTTTTCAAGCCTTTTTATTTCATACTCATTGTGCAATTTCTTTTGAATTTCCTCAAGTTCATGAATGTAGTAATTGAGTTCTCTTACATCCTTTTGCCATATCAGATAACCTTTACTCAATTTGCTTATATGTTTTTCAATTACATTGTTCTCGTATATAACATCATACTTTTTCAGATCAACAAAATCTTCCTTTGAAATAGGCTTGGCACCTCTTGATACTCTAAATAAATCACCATTATCATCTGTTATCTGCATCGATACTGTTGAAATATCAAACACTTCTTTGTGATAGCTGTTCACCTGCACCATTCCCATTGCAATACAACTTTCCCAAACCAGTATTTCCATAAGAAAAAAGCTACACATTCCCTCTATAACTTCATATTGTACCACCAATGAGTTTATATACATGGGAAGTATGTATAATCCATCCATCAATACAATGAAAAAAGGGAGCATTCTAAAAAATTTTAGTCTCTTTGCACCTCCACTGATTTTGTATATATGCCATGATTTCATTGTTTCCATAATGAATATCCAAACAAATACAAATCCTGTCAAAATCGTGGTATGGAACTGCAAATTAGGCTGCTTTTCGCCGGGTATTTTTATAAATAACAACTCATGAGCCTCACTACTTAGAAACAGTATTGTAAATATTATTGCAGGAATAAGTAGTATATACTCTTTCCAAGTGAATTTTACACTATCTTTACCTAAATAAAGTGAAGCATAGTATCCAAAAATAGGAATAAAGAAAAATGGTATACTCACGAAATAACCACTTATTCTAAGCAATAATATATTTGTATCATATATACTTATTATTAGAAAAAAATGAATTATATAAAAAAGCATTGTCGCATGTATCATAAATAGATACATGCGAACTCCTATTTGTATAACCCTAATCCTTATAGAGTTCCACCATATACTTAAGCAAAACAAATATAGTACGAAAACAATTATAGCCATTGCCATATCCTTCATTACTCCGGCTCTACCACCTAAGAATTCAGGATAAATCTTGAATCTGGCACTCTGATTCTCTATTTGAAAGAGAAAAAAAGATGCAATCACTAATGTTATAAAGGCTATACCGATATAAAACAGTTGTTTATAATACGGCTTCATAATATCACTCCACTTATCAAAATTTATAGTTTTATTAATCACCATATTACATAGAATAGTCGATTTTGTAAACTTATTTTTAAGAAATCTTTAAATTAGTTGTCAAATCACTTATTTTTATAATTACAGTATATAAATCAGTACTTTTTATATTATTTTTCGATCCAACCTCTATAAATAGCTCTGCCTGCCATACGTGTCATATACATATCTTCTTCGATAAATGCAAAGTCAGGATCTTCTTCCTCAAATTCTTCAAAACTGCCCTTTACAAAATCCCAGCTCTTTGTAAATACGAAATAGCTGTCTTCATACTCTGCACTATACTCTACTCCCTTTATCTGTGGCAATTCTGCTATTGTATTTTCTATTCCTTCTTTTGCCTCTTCTTTAGAAGAATATTCTGTATCTGAATATGCAATTTCAACGCTGAGAGTAATCTTTGTAATTCTATTATCATCATATGAAAAACTGAAGAATTTACCACCTTCTTTATCCATATAAGTCTTTTCTCCTTTTCCTTTAAAATCACTCTCGCTTATTTTAGTATAGCCATTTTCCAGTAAGGCCTTAGCTTCTATATCCATTTGAAGTGATTTTTCTTTATCATCAACCGGTTCCATACCAAGTTCTTTTCTTATTTTATCATATTCATCAAAATCAAGCACTGTATAATCATATATTGTAGTCTGTTCATATCTTTCATCTCCTAAATATGTTTCAATATCAATACCGTTAACTTGCTTTATTACATCTGCACGTTCATCAATATATACCTCCTGAGCAATCTCCCTATTTTCTGGTGTTACTTCAGTTCCTTCCGGCTGAAGCCTTATAGATGCCTTATCTTCCAAAGATATGATTTTATTATCTTTATATTTATATATCTTTACCCTCCTTATTGGTCTGTCATCATCATCTTTTTGTGGCTTAGTAAATATTACCTCTCCCTCACCTTTAAACTCAGAATCATCCTTCTTTTTATCTGATGTCTTATCCTTTTTGTCTTTCTTGCCTACCTTCTTTTCTTTCTTTTTGTCTGATGTCTTATCATCTCTATCTTTCTTGTCCGCCTTCTTTTCTATCTTTTTATCCGGTGCCTTATCCTCACTGTCTTTCTTTCCTGAACATGCAGCCAAACCGAATATCATTGTAAATACTACCAAACCTGCTACTATTCTTTGAATTTTTTTCATTTCATTCCTCCTTTAATTTTTTTAATCATTGCTGTTATACCTTACAAAACAACAATTTATATAAAATATGATATCACTTTTCAAGTTCTTTTTTGTGCAATACTTAATTTAGTTTAATATTTTTTAATACAAAAACAGTGCCCAAAAGTACTGTTTTATTATTTACTTACTAGAACAAGAGCTGATATTCAGTTATCAGCTCTTGCAATTTTACTTACTTTCTATTTTATAGCCAAGGCTTTTATCTCATTATTTTGGTATTTATCAAAACATACAATATTTATAAAGATCCGTCTGCCTTTACCATATAGCCGTCAGGTGTCCTGGTATTTACAAGCATTGCACCGTCTGCACCCATATAGTACCATTTACCACCACTCTGTACCCAAGAGTTTGCCATCATTATTCCGCTGCCGTTCATAAAATACCATCTACCACCATGATTTACCCAGTTTGTAAGCATTGCTCCATTTGATCCAAGATAGTACCACGCACCATTTGAATGTTGCCATCCTGTAGTCATATAACCTGATGCATTAAACAAATACCATGCACCGCCGATTTGACTCCAAGCATTTCTTGGATATGAACCGTTAGCATTCTGATACCACCAGCCATGTGCATCCTGCTTCCATCCTGATGCTGAACTTGACTTACCATTGTTATTCTGTGACTTTGAGCCACCTCCGCCGCCGGAACCGCCACTCTTTGAGCCGCCTCCGCCGCCGGAGCCACCACTCTTTGAGCCGCCTCCGCCGCCGGAACCGCCACTCTTTGAGCCGCCTCCACCACCGGAACCGCCACTCTTTGAGTTATTCTGGTTTTGCTTTCTTCTTTCTTCTTCCTGTTTCTTTCTTTCTTCCTCTTCCTGTCTCTTCTTTTCTTCTTCTTGTCTCTTCTTTTCTGCTTCCTGTCTCTTCTTTTCTGCTTCCTGCCTCTTCTTTTCTGCTGCTTCCTGCCTCCTTCTTTCTGCTTCCTCTTCCTGTCTCCTTCTTTCTGCTTCCTCTTCCTGTATTCTTCTTGCCTCTTCCTCGTCAGCTCTTCTTTCATCTTCAGTTATCTCAGGCTCCGGATCAGGCTTGGTACCATGCATATATGCAGGATACTCAAGTGGAGATTCAACATATCTTCCGTTAACCTCTTTTAGTTCATTAAGGCCCTTTGCAGTATATGTTAAGTCATGTGAACTGCCATTACTTAGGCATTCAATGTTAACTATATATGCATCAACACCGGTTGTTCTCATAGATAAACTAACATTAGTTCTTCTATACACCTCATCACACACATAATTCATATTTATTGATGACAGCTCCCATTCACATCTGTAATATAATGGTACATAGCCTCTACGAATATATTCACACAAATCGTCAATAAACTCACTTGACCTAGTTGCAGAATGACCTGAATATTTCATATAGTCAAAATCAAAACTCATAAAAGATTGATATATATTTGAGAAATCTCCTCTTGTTGAAATTTAGCATTATTACTTACTCTGTTTCTTCTACTTGCAACCTTTGGAATCATAAGGTAAGTATTTCTTGGTTGACCGAATTCATTTTCATCATCATTCCATGTTGGATCTACCAACAGCCAATTACGATAAACATTATTATTCACTTCTGTACATACTAAATTCCAAGCATGCCTTCCTTCCTCTCTGTTGGAATCAACAACAATGCCACCATCAACTACGCATATAAAACCTGCCATTCTAGATACCAACTGGAATGCTCTTGCATACGATGTACAAACACCACTTTCTTCCACCAAAATACCATAAGCCTTTCTTTGCATAGTATTTTCAATTTTCCTGGACGCTACTTCAGTAGCATAACTTCCATTGTCAATTAAATAATCATTTATAGCATAAAGTTCTTGTATATATTGGCCATTTGTATATAAACCTATATGATCTATTATTGACTCTGCCTTATCCAGCATCTCTATCTGCAAATTCTTTCTTTCCTCAGGATTAGGAAATTCATAATTGACATTTATTCTATATATTTTTTCTCCCCAATTATTAGTATTCCAATAAGTATAGTTATATTCCGGAAAATCTTCTTCTAAGATCATCTGATTTTGCCAATTTGCTTCACTAAATGCCGATTTCAATTCCTCTTCACTATAATTTCCCGTAACATATATAGGAGTAATACCAAAAGTCATTTGATCTGCCAAATATCTTACCAGTGGACTGCCTCCCATAATAAGCTTTCTCAGTCTTCTCTTAGTCTTATGATCATATACCGAAGAAATTCTCTTCTCACCTTTGACTACAACTGCCTCATATGCTTCATTGATAATATCTTCAACACTAGTTGTGTTTACTGCCTGTGTTCTTATAAGATCCGGATCTATCTCTGGATACTCCATTCCATCTATATGGTTTTCAAAAAGATAATCCAAATATGACATGTCATCATCAAAGCTTAATTCTTCACCTTTTTCTACTACAACGTCACCCTCTAGTAATTTATTAAGTAATTCTTCACCATTTGAAGGCATATCTACACCATTTTCAATTTCATCTTCTGTAAGTACCATATCTGTATCATAGATAGATGTCAGTTTCTTACTTTGATAACGATTTCCCTGATAACCCGGAGTACTGATAGCATCTGACAAGGTTGCTATTTCAAAATCATCTTCATTAAAATCTTCACTTACATATCCACTGGGTATGATGTCCCCATCCATTTCATACCCTCTTGCACCGATATCTCCATATGCAAGTATTGTCGCATTAGGCAAAGGCAACATGCAAACTGTAAGCATAACTGCCAACGCCTTTGTCATCATCTTTCTCATAAAACACCATTCCTTTAATATAATTTTCAATCATTTTTTATAGCCATACAAACTATAAATCTCCAAACTGTCTTCTTTCTTATATTTGCTTATAAAATTAGTGCTTACCCCCCTTAAACCTTATTTTTTATTACAACCATAGTAAATAATTAAGATTAGTTTAACATTTTCCAAATAAAAAAACAGTACCCAAAAGTACTGTTTTTATCTCAATCCCGGAAGAAGCTGATAACTATATCAGCCATCAGCCCCTGTTAATATTTATTCTACAACCTCTTCTTTTCTTATTTCCTTAGTTCTTATCTCTTTACAAATCATATCTACAAAGTCTGAAAGCTTTTTGCTGCCCTCATCTCCGGCAAATCTACTTCTTACTGATACAGTTCCTTCTGCCTCTTCCTTCTCACCTACCACAAGCATATATGGAAGTCTTGAAAGTCTTGCATCTCTTATCTTAAATCCAATCTTCTCTGTTCTTGTATCAAGTGTAGCATCCACACCGTTTTTCTTAAGTTCTTTCAAAACAGAGTTTGCATAGTCTGCATACTTATCTGATATAGGAAGAATTCTTACCTGCTCGGCACATAACCATGTAGGGAACTTACCTGCATACTTTTCAATAAGCCATGCAAGAGTTCTCTCATAGCAACCGAGAGATGTTCTATGAACTATATAAGGTCTTACCTTAGCTCCGTTTTGATCGATATAGTAAAGATCAAAGTTCTCTGCAATAGCGGCATCAAGCTGGATTGTGATCATTGTATCTTCTTTGCCATATACATTCTTTGCCTGGATATCTATCTTTGGACCATAGAATGCAGCCTCACCATCAGCCTCTGTAAATGGAAGCCCCTTCTCTATGAGGATATTTCTGAGTGCACCCTGTGTACCTTCCCAATATGCCTCATCTCCAAGGTATTTCTCCTTATTATTCTTATCCCATTTTGAAAGTCTGAATGTAACATCATCTCTAAGACCTAAAGTATCAAGTACATATATTGCAAGATTTAAGCAGTTTTGCAACTCTTCTTCAGCCTGATCAGGTCTAATTACATTGTGACCCTCTGAAATAGTAAACTGTCTCACTCTTGTAAGTCCATGCATCTCTCCTGAATCTTCATTTCTAAAAAGTGTAGAAGTCTCACCCATACGATATGGCAGATCTCTATATGACTTTTGTGTATTCTTATATACATAGTACTGGAATGGACATGTCATAGGCCTGAGTGCAAGAATTTCTCCATCATTTTGTGGATCCCCGAGTATAAACATACCGTCCTGATAGTGATCCCAGTGACCTGAAATCTTATAAAGATCAGACTTTGCCATAAGAGGTGTCTTTGTTCTTACATAGCCCCACTCATTGTCCTCTAAGTCCTCGATCCACCTTTGAAGCTTCTGTATCATCTTTGTACCCTTTGGTAACATAAGAGGAAGTCCCTGACCTATTACATCTACTGTTGTAAATAGCTCCATCTCTCTTCCAAGCTTATTGTGGTCTCTAAGCTTTATCTCTTCAAGATGCTTTAAATGTGCCTCCAGCTCTTCTTTTGAATTATAGGCTGTACCATATATTCTTTGAAGCTTTGCCTTGTTTGAATCACCTCTCCAATATGCCATTGATGATGATATAAGCTTAAAAGCTTTGATATCCTTTGTTCTTTGAAGATGAGGTCCCGCACAAAGGTCTGTAAAATCACCTTGCTTATAGAATGATATTATCTCTCCATCAGGTAAATCCTGTATAAGTTCTACCTTATAAGGCTCATTTCTTTCTTCCATAAACTTAATGGCTTCTTCTCTTGGAAGCTCAAATTTTTCAATATGTGCACCTTCTTTTATGATTTTTTTCATCTCAGCTTCAAGCTTGTCAAGGTCCTCTCTTGAGAATGGCTCATGATCAAAATCATAGTAAAAACCTTCTGCAATGCTTGGTCCAATAGCAAGCTTAGCCTCCGGAAAAACTCTCTTTACAGCTTCTGCAAGTACATGTGATGCCGAATGTCTTATAACAGAGAGTGCCTCCTTATCTTTAACTGTAATAAGGTTGAGTTCACAGTCAGCATCAATTTCATCTCTAAGGTCATGCATAACTCCATTTACTTCACCTGCTACTACATTTCTTGCCAATCCCTCACTGATATCTTTAGCAATATCAATAATACTTTTTTTACTTTCATACTCTTTTACTGAGCCATCTTTTAATGTTATCTTCATATTTCCTCCATTTTATATTAAAATAAAAATCGCCCATAAACTTTCGTTTAAGGGCGATTGACGCGGTTCCACCTTAATTCAGATATATAAAATATCCCTCATTTGATTATAACGTAATCAACGTGCTCTATTAAAGCCACTCTGAGATGGTCTTCACATATACTTCCATAAATTGTTCTCAGCCATACAACTCTCTCTGTGATTTCTATATATGCTACTTTTCTCTTCTTCGTTTATGCACAATATAATATTACTTGATTTTAGCTTTGTCAAGTCTCATTAAATATTTTTTGATTCTAAATATCTAAGCATGCCTTCTACAGCGATCTTAGCCTGTGCTACAGCATCAACTACAGTTTTTGATCCATGCACCACATCACCTGCTGCAAACACGCCTTCAACAGTTGTCATATTGTTTTCATCAACTATAAGAAGTCCCTTGTCTGATGCTTTCAAACCTTCTGTAGTAAGTACCAGTTTATTCTTTGGTCCATTACTTACAGAAATGATTGTAGAATCTGCATCCACATAATCAAGTTCATCCTCATAACCTACTACATTATCTTCCTCATCAAATATAGCTGTCTTAAAAACCGGACCATCATAGGTAATGGCCTCAATAGCCTTCCCAAATATAAACTCTGCACCTTCATATTTAGCAGCCTCCACCTCTACTGAATTTGCAGCTACTCTCTTGCTTCTAGCATATAGCTTTACTGTTCTTGATCCCCTCCTAAGAGCTGTTCTTGCCACATCCATTGCGGCATTTCCCATACCAATTATTGCAACACTGTCACCAAGCTTATGTCCATCAGGATTTGCCAGATAATCCACACTGAAATGTACATTAGGCATACTCTCTCCGGCAATACCTAAAGTTTTGGCTCTCCACACTCCTGTACCTACAAATACAGCCTTATAACCGTCTCTAAAAAGATCCTTTATCTCTAAGGCACCACCTACTGCGGTATTATTTCTTATCTTTATACCGATCTCTTCCATCTTGTCATAGTATCTTTTCATCAATGACTTTGGCAATCTGAAGTCCGGAATACCATACTGAAGCACTCCACCTATAGTATTTCTTTCATCAAATATAGTTACATCATAACCTTCTTTTATCATCTTAAACGCTACCGTCATGCCTGCCGGCCCACCGCCTATGATAGCGACCATCACATTCTTTCTTGGCTTTTTTACAAACTCCATTCTATCCAGATAAAAATCTGATATAAACTTTTCTATATCACAAAATCTTACAGGATTGTTCTTTCTGTTCATTATGCAATTTCCAAGGCATTGTGCCTCATGATCACAAACTATTGAGCAAACAAGTGATAGCGGATTGTTCTCAAAAAGAATCTCTCCTGCTTCCATTATCTTGCCCTCTTTAAAAAGTGCTATCACCTGTGGTATTGATGTTGTTATAGGACAGTGACTACTACACAGCGGCTTCTTACACTGCAAACATTTATTTGCTTCATTTACTATATGTAATCCCATTTTTCACCTCTTATTTCATAAATCTATTATAAGACGTGATAAGTTTACAGCGTAAAATTAAATTTTTCAACAAAGTATTTGATAAAATACATCCGGATATTTTTTTATCAATTATTATAGAATCTATTTATCTCTAAAATAGTCCTTCAAACATTGGAATGTCTCTTCGCTTATATAATGCTCTATTCTACATGCATCCTCTATAGCTGTATCCCTACTTACTCCGATCTTTTGTAATATAACTCCCAAAACATTATGTCTCTCAAGTGTAGATTCTGCAATCTCCATTCCCTTTAAAGTCAATGATATATGCCCTTCATTGTTTACTTCAACATATCCGTTCTCTCTGAATTTTTTCATCTGCTCACTGATAGTAGGCTTTGAATATCCCATTTCTCTTGCTATATCTACAGCTCTTACTACGCCTGTCTTATTCTTCAGTCTAAGAATTGTCTCCAAATACATTTCTGCAGCTTCTTGTATAACCATATATCCTCCTTCTTAAATTGTACTATGTAGTCATACTATGTTAGTAAATATTATAACCAACATCAAAGTAAAAATCAATTTTTTACAATCTTTTCTCACAGTTTTACAAAAGTCGGACACCCAAGGATGTCCGACCACTTATATTAGTTTTCCGGCAACAGATTGGTCATACTTGTAAGCGATATTCCAACTGTTGATAAATTATGTAAAAGTGATGAAGTACCGGGTGAGAGTATTCCCAAAATACCAAGTACAATCAAAGAACCATTAAATCCCATAATACGTCTGAAGTTAGCATCCACACGCTTTGTAAGCTTATTTGAGAGTTCTTTTAGCTTAACCAGTTCATGCAAATCATCAGCTGATATACATACATCAGCTATCTCTCTGGCAATAGCAGCACCCTCACTTATAGCTATACCACAGTCAGCAGCTGATAATGCCGGTGAATCATTTATACCGTCACCTATCATTATTACAGTTCTTCCTTTTGCCTTTTCCTTCTCCACATAGCTTGCCTTATCCTCAGGCAAAACCTCTGCATAGAACTTGTCCACTCCTACCTCTTTAGCAATAGCTTCTGCAGTATAATGATTATCTCCTGTCATCATAACTGTCTTCTTTATTCCAAGAGCCTTAAGCTTCTTTAAAACATCCTTAGCTTCAGCCCTTAGAGGATCTGAAATTTCAATAATAGCAGATAGTTTTCCACCAATAGCCATATACAGATGAGAATATCTGTGGTCAATATTATCTACTATCTCTCTTGCCTCTTCACTTACTTCAACCTTCTCATCATCAAATACAAAATGTGAGCTTCCTATTACAACTTTTTCACCCTCAATTGTACTTGCTATACCATGTGCAACTATGTACTGCACCTCAGAGTGCATCTCTTTATGGCGAATCTTTCTCTTTTTAGCTTCCTTAACCACTGCATTTGCTATTGAATGAGGATAATGCTCCTCAAGACAAGCAGCTATCTTAAGCATCTGATTCTCATCATCGCCATCAAATGTAATTATATTATTTACTCTTGGGCAGGCATAGGTCAATGTACCTGTCTTATCAAATACTATAGTATCTGCCTTAGCTATAGCCTCCATAAACTTTCCACCCTTTACAGTGATCTTATCATTTCCGGCTTCTCTCATAGCTGACAATACTGCAAGCGGCATAGACAATTTCAATGCACATGAAAAATCTACCATCAACACAGAAAGTGCTCTAGTAATATTTCTTGTAAATAAATATGTCAGACCGGTTGTGAGTAATGAATATGGTACCAATCTGTCTGCAAGTCTATTTGCCATATTTTCTGTATTTGATTTCAGCTTTTCACTGTCTTCTATCATAGATACAATCTTATCGTATCTGCTTTGACCATTGCTTACAGTTGCCCTTAAAAGACATTCTCCCTCTTCTACAACTGTTCCCGCATATACTCTTGATCCTGCTCTCTTTTCTACAGGAACTGACTCTCCGGTAAGAGAAGCCTGATTTAGCATAGCCTCTCCGCTTACCATTTCTCCGTCAAGCGGTACTATATTTCCTGTATGTACTCTGATAATATCTCCTGACTGAATCTGTGAAATAGGTACTGAAACCTCACCGTCATCTGTTACAAGCCATACCTTATCTACATTTAATGACATACTTCTTGCAAGGTCGTCAACAGACTTCTTATGTGTCCAATCTTCAAGCTCATTACCTACACCAAGTAAAAGCATAAGTGAACCGGCTGTTGAGAAATTACCCTGTGCAATAGATATACCTATTGACAATGCATCAAGCAAATCAACCTCAAATTTTAACTTGAACAGACATTTAAGGCCTTTATAAATATATGGAGCGGCCTTGACAATAGTATAAATATTCTTGATCAAATTTGGAAAGAACATATTTCTCACGCCTGTAAACATGAGCATTCCCACCATTTTCTCTTGGAAATCTCTTGTAATCTGTCTTCCTGAAGTATTTGGCATACTTTCAATCAATGCAGTATTATTGTAGTCAAACTTTTTTAATTTATTTATAACTGCGTTCCTATTATCATTCTTATAATATATAGCAACATCACAGGTTCTTTCATATACGACAGCTTTTCTTATAAATTCAAAGCCTTCCAAATAGTATTGAAGCATATCAGCTTCTTTTATAGACATTCTCTTTTGAGCCATGCGTACACGCATTCTGTTCTTTGACTCATGCAAAATTTTACAATTCACTTTAACCCTCTAATCTTTCTATAAAATTTAAGGAAGAGATAAACTCTTCCTTATTACAAAAAAACTATATTACTGAAAAGAGAAATTACTCTTCAATATTTCCTTCAGCTTCCCTTGCTGCACGCTCTTCATTGATGTCCTTAGCTTCTGCTAAAATATCGCTAGCATTCTCCTGAACACATGAAACTGTATCCATTACGCACTCCTTCATACGAAGTACAGCTGCTGTTCCCTGTGCATAAGCTTTCTTTGCATCCTTGCTTGAAAGTAACTTAATACCTGCTGTTCCAAAAAGTGTACCTGCTGCAAATAAACCAAACTTCTTCCATCCAAAACCATTAAGTAAAAACATATTAACCTCCTAAAGTTAGTGTAAACTAATAATGACAATTATATTTTGTAAAATTTATTACAGTAAGAATATATCATAAAGTCAAACCATTGTAAATAGAAAATTTACGGATTTCACATCTTTTAACGGCAAATATTGTTTTTTTTTTAGTACTTTTTAGTTAGTTTTCGCTAATATACAACAAATTCAGTAAGCTAAATCTAACTTTTTTTAAAAATATATTGCTTTTAACGTTAGTGTATGCTAACCTATAGAATGTATTTGATATGTTTAAAGAAAAGGAGGGATTATGATACCTTTACTTATGGCTAATTTAGGAGAAGAATACACCATAAAGCAAATTGGTGGTCGTGAGAAGGATAAAACTTTTTTGGCGACCCTAGGCTTTGTTGTAGACGGCAAGATTTCAGTTGTAAATGCTATGTCCGGAAATTTGATCGTTAATGTCAAGGATTCCAGAGTGGCAGTAAGCAAGGAGTTAGCCGCAAAAATCATGGTCTAAATCATCCGCAAATTTTATTGATTAAAGAGGATATTTAGTATTTACATTTGTCAATGGGAAATCCATTGTATATGTTCAGTTTTACTCAAAATACAGAAAGGAGCACAGAATGGATACTTTAAGAGATGTAAAAATCGGTGAGACTGTCACTGTTGCTAAAGTTCATGGCGAAGGCCCTGTAAAAAGAAGGATCATGGATATGGGTGTTACAAAGGGTACATCTATCCATGTACGCAAGGTAGCACCTCTTGGCGACCCTATTGAGGTTACTGTAAGAGGATATGAGCTTTCTATTAGAAAAGAAGATGCAGAAAAAATTGAAATTACCAGATAAGGAGCTAATATGGCAATTAGAATTGCACTTACCGGAAACCCAAATACCGGTAAAACTACTTTATTTAATGCCTTGACAGGTTCAAACCAAACTGTAGGAAACTGGCCCGGTGTTACTGTTGAGAAAAAGGAAGGAAAGCTTAAAGGACATACTGATGTTATTATTACAGACCTTCCCGGTGTTTATTCTCTATCTCCATATACATTGGAGGAAGTTGTAGCAAGAAACTATGTTCTCAATGAAAAGCCTGATGCGATACTTAATATCATCGACGGTACAAACCTTGAGAGAAACTTATATCTTACTTCACAGGTTACAGAGTTAGGTGTACCTGTTGTAATCGCAGTAAACATGCTTGATGTACTTGAGAAGAGCGGAAACAAACTTGATTTGGATAAGATGAGCGAAAAGCTTGGATGTCCTGTTGTAGAAATTTCTGCACTTAAGGGTACAGGTGTTATGGATGCAGCCGAAAAGGCAATCGAAATTGCAAAAAATCATGCTCTTCCAAAGGTACAGCACCAGTTTGATAAGCATGTAGAGGATGCTGTAAAGGAAATCATACAGCTTCTTCCAAGCAGTGTACCTGATAATCAAAAGAGATGGTACGGAGTTAAGTTATTCCAAAGAGATGACAAAGCTATTGAGCAGTTGAATATCTCCGACAGTACTCTCTCCAATATAGAGGCAATCATTACAAGATGTGAAGATGCTATGGATGATGAAGCTGAAAGTATTATCACATCAGAGCGATACAACTATATATCTGATGTAATTGCAAGTTTTTATAAAGTTAAAAATAAAGACTATGTAAGCCTTTCAGATAAGATCGATAAAATCGTTACAAACAGAATTTTGGGACTTCCAATATTTGCAGCTATTATGTTTGTGGTTTACTATATTTCAATCACTACTGTGGGTACAGCAATGACTGACTGGGTAAATGATGTACTTGTTGCGAAAATTATTCAGCCGGGTGTTCAGGGCTACCTTGAGTCTGTAGGTGCAGCTGAGTGGCTTGTAGGTCTTATTGTAAACGGTATTATCGCAGGTGTAGGTGCTGTGCTCGGATTCCTTCCACAGATGCTGACACTCTTCTTCTTCCTGGCTTTCTTAGAGGGCTGCGGATATATGGCAAGAATTGCATTCGTTATGGATAGAGTTTTCAGAAAATTCGGTCTTTCAGGAAAGAGCTTTATTCCTATTCTTATAGGTACAGGTTGTGGTGTTCCCGGAGTTATGGCTTCTAGAACTATCGAAAGTGAGCATGACAGAAGAATGACTGTTATGACAACAACTTTCATTCCATGTTCTGCAAAACTTCCTATTATAGCACTTATATCAGGTGCACTATTTGGTAATGCAGCATGGGTTGCTTCATCTGCTTACTTTGTAGGTATTGCAGCTATTATAGTTTCAGGTATCATGCTCAAGAAGACAAGACTCTTCTCAGGTGATCCTTCACCATTCGTTATTGAGCTTCCTGCATATCACCTTCCTACTGCCGGTTCTATTTTGAGATCTATGGCAGAAAGAGGTTGGAGTTTTGTAAAGAAGGCAGGTACTGTTATCACTCTTGCTACTATACTTATATGGTTCCTTAGCTATTTCGGATTTGTAGAAGGTTCATTTACATATCTTGCTGAAGATCAGATGGATATTTCTCTTCTTGCAAATATCGGAAACAGCTTTGCTTGGATATTCGCTCCTCTGGGATGGGGAACATGGAAACCTGCAGTTGCAGCTATTACAGGTCTTATAGCAAAAGAGAATGTAGTAGGTACATTCGGTATTCTATATAAGGTTGCAGAGTTTAATGAAGATACAGGAGAGGGTATCTGGGATCTTTTAAGAGCTGATTACACCCCTATTTCAGCATACTCATTCCTTGTATTCAACCTTCTTTGTGCTCCTTGCGTTGCAGCTATGGGTGCTATCAAAAGAGAGATGAGCAGTACAAAATGGTTCTGGACTGCTATAGGATATCAGTGTGCATTTGCTTATATTGTAGCAATGATCGTATATCAGATAGGTAGACTTGTTACTGAAGGAAAGTTCGGTATCGGTACAGTCTTTGGATTTATCGGAATCGCAGCTATTATTTACGGTCTTATACGCAAGCCTTATGAAGAAAAAGCTTCTACTGTAAAAGCTAAAGTATAAGTGGTTTTATTAAAGAAAGGAGATCTTTATGGCAGCAACAGTTATTATTTCAGCTGCATTGGTCGGTGTAGTAGGTCTTATTGTAAGATCGATTTATAAAGATAAGAAAAAAACGGGAAGTCCTCATGTGGTGGAGGATGTGGCGGTTGCTCAGGCAGCTGTCATACCTGATTCTTTATTCAAATATTAGAATCCAATAAAAAGAAAGAGCCCCGGCATTTGCTAGGGCTCTTCTTTTTACCAAGTCTGATATTTTCTATTTTTTTCTTTTAACTCTCCATTTAAAGAATCAAAAAAAGCCTGTTTGTGACTGTTGTCTTTTCTATATGTTCTTTTCTAAAAAGCCTCTTTAGTGTCTTCCAAGTCTTTTTAAAAATTCTCTCGCTGAAATCAGTATAGCTCCCTTTACCTCTTATAATAATTTGCTCTATACCATCTGATGTAGCCACAGTGACATCATACCTCTTTATCATTTCATGTGTAGTCTTTTTCTATATATTGATCGGCTGTTTCAGCAGTTTTTTTGTATATACAACATATAATCCGGAGAAATTTTGTACCTCTGTAGGATGATTTACAAGTCTATAAGCATCAAATACCAAGATTATTTCATAGTCCTTATATGCCTTATAATCTATCAGAAGTTCTATTAGTCTATCTCTGGCAGCGTCTATATTTATCTGTGCGAGTTCATTCAAAGACTTTGATGCAAATATAATATTGTAGCCGTCCACAAGTAAGTAATGCTTCTTTTTTTCTCTCTCCTTATATACATACTCTTTTTCAGGAGTTCTCTTTATAGGTGCATCCCAATCTCCTATCCTTGGTATAATCTTTCCATAAGTCCTTTCAAATATCGCCATAAGCTCTTCGCTATCAGCCTTTGTGGCATCATAGGTGGAACGAATAGTTTCTATCTTTTCCTCTTCCTTTATCAGTTCAAACTTCTTTAGCGGTAAATGCATGTAGTTAAATACTTCACTCCAAGGTACTATAAAACTCTCACCATGAGAACAAAATACTGAATCCGGAGTATTCTTTGTATCAAACTCTGCCAAATATGAACTATTTTCTATAACTTCATCTGAGTTATGACATGGTAAAAAACCCCTGAGACTAAAACTTATCTGACCAAGTCCTTTGGTATATGACAAAAGCGTGCTTCCATAGTTTTGTATATTTATAGTAGGTGCAAAACCTCTAACTCTTATAGTTTCTCCTCCATCATAACTTATATCCTCAGCATTCATATTACCTAGATCATTTAGAAGTCTGCCCAAGGAATTCATAGGTATATTTATTTTGAAATCATAATAAGGCTCTAAAAGTATGGATTTGGCATACATAAGTCCATGTCTAACAGCCCTATGTACAGCCTCAAGAAAATCTCCACCCTCTGTATGCTTCTCATGTGCCCTACCTGCCACTAAAGTAAGAACAACATCAGTAAGTTCACTTCCTGTAAGTACACCTCTAAATTTTGCATTTTCTACAATATTTCTTACCTGACTCTGGAAGTTCTTTGGAAATTCGTCATCAGATACCTCATTTGCAAATACTATACCACTTCCTCGCTTCCCCTCTGAGATAAGTATATGTACCTCTGCATAATGCTTCAAAGGTTCAAAATGTCCCACTCCTTCTACATATCCAACTATACTCTCCTTATAGATAATACCACCATCTATCAAATCACATTCCAATCCAATTCTTTCACTTATAAGATTTTTAATAAGATCTATCTGCACTTCACCCATCAGATTGACTTTTATTTTAGCAAGCTCCTCATCATACTCCATTCTGATTTCCGGTATCTCATCAAATATCTGAACCAGTTTAGGATATATTTGATTTATACTTATACCATCCTGAAAAATCATATTGTAGCTGAGTACGGGTAGAAGTTTTTGACTTGGTCTTTTTATATTGCCAAATGTATCACCTGCATGAGATTTTGACAATCCGGTAACTGCTATAATATCTCCGGCATTTGCTATATCTATAGCAGTATATTTCTCACCATCATAGCTTCTAATTTGATTTATTTTTTCATCACAGAGAGTATCTTTTACACGCAAGCTTCCACCAAGGAGCTTTATAAATGAAAGTCTATTTCCATTCTCATCATATTTTATCTTATAAATTATCCCCTCCAAGCTATCCGGATAAATTTTCTCATGTATATATTCTTTTATAAGTTCAAGTATTCCCTCGATGTTTATCAGCTTCAGCCCGGATCCAAAGATAACAGGAAATACTTTTGATGACTCTATACAAAAGCTTACATCTGATTTTGATATTTCTTCTTCTCCTATAAACTTTTCTATAAGTTTCTCATCACAAGCTGCCACCTCTTCCAAGAGTACTCTATTTTCACTCGAAATCAACTATATTGTTTGAAAGAGAATTTCTCAAACCTGATAATATCTTTTCCTTATCGAACTTATCACTGTCAATCTTATTTACAAATATTATGGTAGGTATATTTGCCTCTCTGAGCAGTCTAAAAAGTGTATGTGAATGTGATTGTACACCTTCACTTCCACTTATTACCAATATTGCAATATCCATTATAGATATAGTTCTTTCCATCTCTGCACTGAAATCGACATGTCCCGGAGTATCAATGATGTTTATATCCATATCTTCTATCTTGGTTCTGGCAATTTTAGAAAATATAGTAATACCCCTTTTTCTCTCATATTCATCATTGTCTAAAAAGCTGTCTCCAAAATCCACTCTTCCTGTTTTTCTAAGCTTTCCGGTTTTATAAAGAATTGCCTCTATCAATGTAGTTTTTCCGGCATCTACATGTGCCAGTACCCCAATATTTATCATAGTTTTGTCCTATGTCAAAGCTTCAAAGCTTACAGGTATCAGCTTTTTAAGATCATCCGGCGACATCTCTACCTGATATCCAATCTTTCCCGCACTGAATATAATATTTTCATAGTCCAATGCTGTACTATCAATTACAGTAGTAAATCTCTTTTTCATCCCTATAGGAGAACATCCTCCATGTATATATCCTGTAAGTGGCAATAAATCCTTAGATTTTAACATTTCTATTGACTTTTCACCTACTGCCTTTGCTGCCGACTTTAAATTGAGTTCCTCTGCTACAGGTATTACAAATACATAGTTTGCCTTACTCTTACCGACTGTTACCAAGGTTTTAAAAACTTTTTTCTCGTCCTGACCCAGGAGTTTTGCCACTTCCACTCCATTTGTAGCCGGAGTATCTATATATGAATAATGATTATACTTTATCTTCTTTTGATCTAAAAGTCTCATTACATTTGTTTTCTCGTCCATTTTTCTCTCTTTCTATGAAACCGCTTTGCATATAAATATTTTAGATATGTATTTTATTAAATAATACACTCTTATAATAAATTATACTTTTAACTCAATAATGAAACAGCTTCATTTATATTTCTTACACCTATTAACTTTATATTGCTCTTAAATGAAAGCTTCTCAAAACATACCATCGGAAGTATACATACCTCAAATCCAAGCTTCATAGCCTCTCTAATTCTGATTTCCGGCATACTTACAGCTCTGACCTCTCCTGAAAGTCCTACCTCTCCAAATATTACAGTCTTTTCATCTATAGCCCTATTCTTCATACTTGAAATAAGCGACATTATTATAGAAAGATCTAATGCCGGCTCATTTATCCTAAGTCCACCTGCAATATTTATATAGGCATCATATCTACTCATAGCCAAAGTACATCTTTTTTCTATAACAGCCATCAAAAGATTGATTCTATTTACATCTGTTCCTGTAGAAGTCCTTCTTGGAAGTCCAAAGGCAGTAGGTACTACCAAAGCCTGTACTTCTACCAAAATAGGTCGACTCCCCTCCATAAGGCAGGCTACAGCTGCACCTGTAGCATTTTGTGGTCTACCTGATAGCATAAACTCAGAAGGGTTTTTGACTTCTATAAGACCTACCTCCTGCATCTCAAACACACCTATTTCATTTGTAGAACCGAATCTATTCTTAACTGCACGAACTACTCTGTATGAAGCAAATCTATCTCCCTCAAAATACAGCACTGTATCTACCATATGTTCAAGTACTCTAGGTCCTGCTACCTGTCCCTCTTTAGTTACATGTCCCACTATAAATATTGCAATATTATTTTCTTTTGCTGTCTGCATAAGAAGATTTGTAGACTCCCTTACTTGGCTTACACTTCCGGGTGCTGAAGCCACTTCCTCATTAAACATAGTCTGTATAGAGTCTATCACCACAACATCCGGTTTCACTAAGTACTGTTTCTTTTATTATATTCAGATTGGTTTCACATAGAAAGCTCAAATCTCCCTTGATTTCTCCAACTCTTTTTGCTCTCATCTTTATCTGTTTTAAGCTTTCCTCACCGGATATATATAGCACGGATCTTTCATCATTTGATATATTCTTACATACTTGAAGCAATAATGTAGATTTTCCTATACCGGGATCTCCACCTACCAATACAAGTGAACCTCTTACTACACCACCTCCTAGTACTCTATCCAGCTCTTCAAAGCCTGTCTTAAATCTGTCTTCATCTTCCAGCTGTATTTCTGATAATCTGGACGGTTTTTTATATGTATTTGATGATATCCCTCTACTGACAGTCTTTGTTTTCACTACCGGCTCTTCTATTAGACTGTTCCATGCTTTACACATAGGACATTGTCCAAGCCACTTAGGTGACTCATATCCACATTCTTTACAAAAGAATGCACTGGATTTTGCTTTTGCCATATAAACCTTTCTATTTAAAAAGGGCATATCCGGTTTACCGGTATGCCCATACAATTATCTTTTTTTGATTAAAACCTTTGAACCATTCTCGCTTAGCTCAGCACTAAATATAAGCTTACCTGATAGATTAGTCTTCATGCCACCGATACTAATATCATCGACATAAACCTCATATTCTGTATCTTCCTCCAGCCCAATAGTTATTTGGGTATCCCCAAAACCATATATGTCAAAGGTAGTTAAATCCGGGGTGGTCTCAAATTCCATTACTGTACTACCCGGAACGGATTCATACACAAATGCTGAATTTCTTTCAAGCTTTGTTATCTCTTTAAAAGTCTTTACTTTGTATACATCTCCCTCATGTCCAAAGTCCTCCACTTTAGATTTTGTGCTAAGAATATAATTCCCAAAACTAAGTTTACCATCTGCCTCTTTACAAATAAGACTCTCTACTACAGGCATATAAACCTCCTACCAAGCTATGTTTTTGTATAAATAGTATACAACATTTGCAATCTTCAAACAAGTATATTATTAAGAGTTGATACGGTGGATATGAGTTATTAGTTACAGTTATTATATTAAACTTAATATCCATCCATCCGTGTTTTAATAGAATACAATATCCGGTTTTTTATATCTCTCATTTATTTCATATTTTGAATGATATTCATCTTCTAAAAAATATATTTCGCCCAAAAAATATTCACTCTCAAGTTTTTTCGGTACTCTTATCTCTTCAAGCATATCACATTCCATAATAGCATAGGGATGTATATATTCTATGCTTTCAGGTGCCGTCAGACTTTTAAAAGCACAATTTACAAAGACATTATCTTGTATTTTCTTTAAGCCCTCAGGCAATTCTATTTCTTCCAAAGATATACATTCTCCGAATGTCATCCGCTTTAATTCGCTAAGTCTACTATCTTCCTGAAAATACACCTCTTTTAAGGCGAAACAATTATAAAATACATACTCTCCCATTATCTCAACACTGTTAGGTATATATACCCCTTCTATAAACTCCCTGTCTTCAAAAGCCCCTTCCGCTATCAGTCTTGTTCCGTCTCTAATTTTTATTCTTTTAGCACCTTTACCTGTGTATCCAAGAAGTATATCCCCAACATATTTACAGCCATACTCATCAGATTCCATATCCAGCAGATAATCTGTATTCTTAAAACACCTATAACCGATATTTTCTATATTCTTTGGCAAATTTATTTCAGATAAATGTATACATTCCATAAACGCATAATCACCTATATTCACCACAGTCTCAGGTAAATCCACCTTTTTTAATCCTGCATATGCAAAGGCAAATCCACCTATGCTCTTTACTCCCTCAGGGATACTTATTTCTTCCAAAGATTTACAAGATCTAAAGCTGTTATTTCCTATTCTCTCCAAGCCGTCAGGAAATTCAACATGCTTTAAATTTTCATAATTGTCAAATACGCCGTCTGCAATTACTTTGGTAGAATCTTTAATCTTAATATACTCTTTTTCTTCCTTACTGTATATCAATACCTTTCCCATATATGCACAACCATATTCATCAATATCTGTTTTTTTAAGAATATAAGTTCCCGAAAAAGCATCTTCCCCCACAGCTTTTATCCCATCCGGTATATTTATATCTGATAAACTGCTGCAATTATTAAAGGCACGTTCATCTATTCTTTCAAGACTCTCCGGCAGTTTTATTGTTTTAAGTTTCTCACAACCCTCAAAAGCACTATTATTTATTTCAATTATATTTCCTAAAAAGGAAACCTCCTCTAAAGAATTACAATCTAAAAATACGTCGGGATAAATGGCATCCACAGCCTTGGGAATTTCTACACTCCTTAATGAACTGCAATTATAAAAAGCCCCTGTCTGTATTATTTCCAAATTATCAGGTAATTTTATATACTCTATTTTTACACAATTATCAAAAGCATTAATATCTATTTTTTTAACAGTTTCCGGTATAATAATATTTTCCAGATTGATACAATTATAAAATGCGCTTTCACCTATGGCTGTGACTCCTTCCGGTATAACAATACTTTCCAGACCGGTACAATTATAAAATGCCCTATCACCTATAACTGTAACTCCTTTTGGTATTTCCACTTTTGTAATGCTGTCTCTTTTTTCTAAAAGGCCACTTTTTATACCCAGAAAAACATCATCTTCTATAATCTGCTTACATTTTTAATTTACTTAGAAAGAAACATAAAAAAATATGATGATTACTATACCTGTTATAGTAATTGCATATATTTTAGTGTTTTTATTTTTTCGATCCACATTTATCCTCCCCTCCGATTCGTCTTTATCTAAAAAATCCTAATAATATATAACTTCAGGGTATACCTTCTCAAAATTAAGCTTTTTTTCAACTATTCTAAAAATCACTTTTTATACTTAAAAGGTACTTCTATTCTCTTTAGATTCTTACATATAAAAAGGGATGAGCTGTCTATATACTTTGTACTTTCAGGAAATCTTATTTCTTCCAGGCTTTCACAATATGAAAAAGCCATATAATTTATCTCTTCCAACTTTGACGGTAAACTTATCTCTCTTAAATTAGAACAACCTGAAAATGCTTCCATATTTAATGCTTTAATATTACATCCTTCTCTAAATACAATCTTTTCCAAAGAGCTACAGTCTTTAAAGGCTTGAGCCCCCAAATATTTTGTACTTTCAGGAATCTCTATTTCTTTAAGACTTGTACATTCTTTAAAAGCTCCTATATAAATTATCTTGATATTGCTTTCTTCTTCAAATATACATTTCTTTAAATTTTTGCATCCGCTAAAAGCTTCCATACCTATCATTTCCACGCTTTTTGGGATATCTATCTTTTCCAATCTATCAGAATTTAAAAACGCCTCACCGCTTATGCTTTTTGTTCCTTCCATGACTTTAACATAGCTTTCTCCACCTACATATTCAAAGAGTATATTTTGAAAATATTTACAGCCATATTCATCTTTTTCTAAATGTTCAAGCCAATATGTGTTTTCAAAGGCTCGCACACCTACTATATTCGGCGTTTCCGTCATCTCTACCTCTGATAAATTTCTACAATTAGCAAATGCTTCTCTTCCTATACTCTTTACATTTGCAGGTATATTCAAACTTTCTATATTACATTCAAAAAAAGCTCTGCCATCAATATCTTTCAGATTCACAGGTATATTTATATTTTTAAGGTTTTTACAATTTGCAAAAGCTTCATTCCCTATAGCTATAAGGCTTTCAGGCAATTCAACTGTATGTAAATCAGGCAAATCGACACAGGCTTTACTTGCAATTACTCTTGTGCCCTCTCTTACCCTTATCTCACTGCCTTTATTCTCATATTTTATCAGAGCCTCGCCTATATATATGCCCTCCTCATCTTCCCACAGACCTCTCTCATAATACTTTGTACCTTCAAATGCACCTTCTCCAATATACTCTATTCCCTTAGACATCTCTATATCAGAAAGTTTTTTGCTGTCTTTAAAGGCAGCACTTCCTATCTTCTCAACAGAATCAGGGATTTTTATACTTCTGATTTTCTCACAACCCAAAAAAGCCTCACTGCCTATATTTTTTAGACCCTCATTCAGTTCTACTGACTCCAAATTTTTACAGTTTAAAAAGGTGGATTCACCAATCTCCTCTACGCCGGCAGGAATATTTATTTTTTCCAAAGCCGTACAATCACTAAATGCTCCCATCCCCAGTTTTTCCAAACTATCCGGTAATTCTACATTTTTTAATTGTGAACATCCCAAAAATACTGACGATTCGATAACTTTCACATTTCCCGGTATTTTAATATGTTCCAGTTTTCTGCAGCTTAAAAATGAAAGCTCACCAATACTTTCAAGTGTATCCGGCAATTCCACGACTTCCAAATTCTCACAACCTACAAAGGCATATTTATCTATTTCTTTAACTCCTGTAGGAACAGTCAACTCTTTCATACTGTACTTGCTCTCAAATATGCCCTCTTTAATACCATATAATATATTATCCCTTATAATCAGTTTTCTTTTTGCATGAGTTAATACATATTGTGCAATAAGTACAATAAATACTATTAAAAATAATCAGCCTAATTTTTTTCTTCCTTTGCTCACAATTATATCTCCTGTATTTTTATGAAAAATTACTTAATACTATTATCTTTTAAATACTTTATTTATATTTTTCAAATTCACCTAGATAAGCTCTATCGTTAAACAAATCTATTAATCTCATAGTTCTATTCTCGAATACAGTATTTTTCTTCCCCATCTCTTCCTACATATATTATTTTTTTCCATCAAATTCTAAGCCATCATATCCTATATGCTTCTTTATTTCTATCATCCTTGTATCATAAGTCATAATCATACCCCCATAAGACAATATAAAACACATACGAAATAAGTTAATACATCTGATAACTTGGCACAGTCAGTATAAATAGCATATATGGTACTATTTACTAATAAATACAACTATAATGTAACTTTTTTTATTTTACTCTTTCATGTACATTCTAATACATATAAATACTCTTTTCAAGTTTTATCATCAAATTATCTATATATATTAACTTTGTTCTGAACTATTCAAATAAATTAAATAAAAGCATAAAATATATTTTAATATGACAAAAAGCTGCCACATACTCTTTATAAGTATGTGGCAGCCTATGCGTCTTTATTATATTAGCTATTAGCCTGTAATCTTAGCAACATTAAGTCTTACACCAGGTCCCATTGTTGAAGTTAAAACAATGCTCTTGAGGTAAGCACCCTTAACTGTGCTTGGCTTAGCCTTATTGATAGCATCCATAATGCTCTGGAAGTTCTCTAAAAGCTGTTGCTCACTAAATGAAGCCTTTCCTACAGGTACGTGAACGAGATTTGTCTTATCAAGACGATACTCTACCTTACCTGCTTTGATGTCTGCAATAGCCTTTGTAACATCCATTGTAACTGTACCTGCCTTCGGATTTGGCATAAGTCCCTTAGGTCCAAGTACCTTACCAAGGCGTCCTACAACACCCATCATATCAGGTGTTGCAACGATAACATCAAAATCTAACCAACCTTCGTTCTGGATTCTTGGAATAAGCTCCTCTGCTCCAACATAGTCAGCTCCGGCAGCCAAAGCCTCATCAGCCTTTGGTCCCTTTGCGAATACTAAGATTTTTACAGTCTTACCTGTTCCGTGTGGCAGAACTACCGCACCACGAATCTGCTGGTCCGCATGACGTCCGTCAAGACCTGTTCTTATATGTAATTCTATTGTTTCATCGAACTTAGCTACTGCTGTTTTCTTAACTAAAGCTACTGCCTCGCTTGCATCATATTGTACGCTACGATCAACTAATTTAGCAGCTTCAACATATCTTTTTCCGTGTTTCATGTATATTCCCTCCTAAATTAGTCTTCTACTGTGATACCCATTGAACGGGCTGTACCTGCTATCATAGAGATAGCTGCGTCAATACTTGCTGCATTAAGATCAGGCATCTTAAGAGTAGCGATTTCCTCAAGCTGTGCTCTTGTGATCTTTGCTACCTTTGTCTTGTTTGGTACACCTGATCCTGAAGCTATCTTACAAGCCTTCTTAAGTAAAACTGCAGCCGGTGGAGTCTTAGTTATGAAACTAAAGCTTCTATCTGCATAAACTGTGATAACAACAGGGATGATCAAATCTCCCTGATCTGCTGTTCTTGCATTAAACTGCTTTGTAAACTCAACTATATTTACACCATGCTGTCCAAGTGCTGGACCAACAGGTGGAGCCGGTGTTGCTTTACCTGCAGGTATCTGCAATTTAATATATCCTGTAACTTTCTTTGCCATGTGGCACCTCCTTGTGGTAATTTCGGGAATCTCCCTCCCACGCATTTAAATAAATGCAACTATGTAATAATATTACATCTTCTTAACTTCTGTGAACTCAAGCTCTACTTTTGTCTCTCGTCCAAACATTTCTACATTAATAGAAACAGTCTTTCTTTTTTCGTTGACAGCGGTAATCACTCCCACGGTATCCTTCCATGCTCCACTGATGACTGTGACCATGTCTCCCTCTTTGAGGTCAACAAGTACTCTAGCCTCCGGTTTTGTAGCATCGCCACTATACCCAAGTGCTGCAAGTTCATCATTGGTGAGTGGTACCGGCTTGCTTCCCGGACCTACAAAACCTGTAACACCTCTAGTATTTCTAACGACATACCAGGTTTCATCATTCATATACATATGTATAAGAACATATCCGGGGAAAAGTTTTTTATCTGACGATTTTTCGACACCATTTTTTACTTCAAGTATAGTTTCCATAGGAACCGTAACCTCGAGTATCTGATCCTGAAGCCCACGATTCTCAATTGTCTTTTCAATATCTACTTTTACTTTATTCTCATAGCCTGAATAAGTATGGGCTACGAACCATTGTGCCTCTGCCATATTATCACCTATTTGATCACAAAGTTTAGTAATACTTTGAATATAAAGTCAAGTATTGATATTATAATGCCAAGCACTACAGATGATGTAATAACTGCAATAGTTTGCTTTGCTATATCATCCTTTGTTGGCCATACTATCTTTTTAAACTCTGCCTTTACACCTTTCAAAAAGTCAGATATCTTTCCGCTTTTTCTTTCAGCCATAATTACTCCTATTTTGTTTCCTTATGCACTGTATGAGTTCTACAGAACCTACAATACTTTTTAATTTCCATACGGTCAGGATGATTTTTCTTATCCTTGGTCGTATTATAGTTTCTCTGCTTGCACTCTGTACAAGCAAGTGTTATCTTTGTACGCACAATCTCCACCTCCATTGTTCGAATTAGACTTGAAAATCCAAAAAAAAAGGACTTTGCATCCTTTAATCTTTAGTATTCTACCACATACAACTATAGTCGTCAAGTTTATATTTTACCTTGACAAATTTCCTAGGGTGAAAAGTTTATTTCCACTATCCCTATATTAAAGTTGCATTTAGTCTTACACATATTTCAACTTTTACAATAGTTGCATTTAGTAGTACACTTTATGTAAGACAGCTACCAGAAAGGTAGGTATTAATATAAAAATCTTTAAATTCTTTTTATCACTTAACACTCGAAGATAGACACATTATACTCGCCGGCATAACTAATGGTTCCACTAAAACTGCTATCGCTAAAACTATAGGTAAAAACAAGTCTACTGTTTGTAAGGAAATTAAGTTGCATCGTAAGTTGACTCACAGATGTAGTATGCCTCTTGAATGTAATAACTACAAGAAATGCCCTTTTGGACGTAAATGTACTACTGAATGTATACTTTTTTCTCCATTCTACTGCAAGAGGCGTGACCGCTCTCCCGGTGCCTGCAATGGCTGTAGTAATCGGAGGCATTGTCGCTTCGATAAGTATGACTATTCCCCACAAGATGCTTGGTTAGATTATAGATATACACTAGTAGACTCTAGGCAGGGTGTGAATCTAACCGCAAAGCAGGCTAAAGATCTAGCCAATACTATAGCTCCTCTACTTAAACAAGGGCTATCTCCATATCAGATACTTGCTTCACATCCTGAACTTGGTATATCTGAGAAAACACTGTACAACTACATAGAAGGTGAGGTGTTTCATGAGATAGCCGGTATAACTGTCCTTGACCTTAGACGACAAGTCTCAAGAAAACCTTCAAAAAAGAAATCAAAGAAATTTAAAAAAAGAGCAGATAATAAACATCTGATTGGACGTACATATAATGATTATAAGATATACATTGATGACAATCCGAATGCTCTTATAACTCAAATGGATACAGTCTATAACGACGAAACCACTGGACCATTTATTCAGACTTTCAAATTTATTCCATCAGGCATCTTATTTGCACTCTATCAAACTGAAAAAACATCCTCTGCTATGAAAGATGGAGTAAATACATTAGAGACTATTCTTGGCAAAGATGTATTTAGAAAATATGTAAATGTTTTACTAACTGATAGAGGTTGTGAATTTTATGCAGCAAAGGATATGGAAACAGATATTGATGGCTCCACACGCACTAGGGTATTCTATTGTGATCCTATGCAATCAGGGCAGAAAGGTTCTCTTGAAAACAATCACATTCAACTACGCTATATCCTTCCAAAACAAACAGATTTGAGATCTATTGGTTTAACGGATCAACATTCTCTTAATCTTGTTATAAGCCATATAAATTCTGCACCTGTTGAAAAATTTGGTGGCAAGAGTCCTTTAGAGGTGGCATCCTTCATGTACCATGATCTCTATGAAAAAAACTGATGACATTTGGTATCAGAGAAATTGAAAAAAAGATAGGATTATTTTAAAAACCCTATCTTCTGAAAAATAGATAACTCTAATTATAGGTAGCTGTCAGGGTGTCTCATAATGGTATCTTACAAGTGGAATTTAGTCCTACACTCAAAAAAAATCGACTAAAGTCCGCTTACTTGTCATTCAAAAAATGACTTATATGCACCTAAATAGCTCCATATAACACTTATATTGTAACACTTATTGCATCTTTATAGTAGTATAAATGCTATATTTCTTTGCTTTTTGTAACACTAAATGCAACTTACATAATTTTACTTTTTTAAGTTGAATTAACATTTACACTTCAGCCCTTGACAAATTTTATATTTTACCTTGACAAATTTTATTTTAATTCTAAAATTGTATTCAAATTAAAAATAAGTTCTATGGAGGACTTTATGGAAAGAATAGAATCATTCTTTAAAAGGAAGAATATTGTTATTTCTGCTAAGCGTTATGGTATTGATGCATTAGGTGCTATGGCACAGGGACTTTTTTGTTCCTTATTGATTGGCACTATTATCAATACTATAGGTAAGCAGTTTAATATTGCATTCCTTACAAGTACAGTTGCTACTATTGCAGGAGTTGAATACACAGTTGGCTCTCTTGCAAGTGCTATGAGTGGACCGGCAATGGCTGTTGCTATAGGATATGCACTTGAGACACCGCCACTTGTACTGTTTTCACTCATTACAGTGGGCTTTGCATCAAATGCCCTAGGAGGAGCAGGCGGACCACTCGCAGTGCTTTTTGTAGCTATTATAGCTTCTGAAGCGGGCAAAATGGTATCCAAAGAAACTAAGATAGATATACTTATTACTCCTCTGGTTACTATATCAGTAGGTATATTCCTATCTGCAATACTTGCTCCAAGCCTTGGAAAAGCTGCTATGAAACTTGGTACTGTTATCATGTGGGCTACAAGTCTACAGCCATTCCTTATGGGTATACTGGTTTCACTCTTAGTTGGTGTAGCTCTTACACTTCCTATTTCATCTGCTGCTATATGTGCTGCCCTTGGACTTACAGGACTTGCCGGTGGTGCTGCCCTTGCAGGTTGCTGTGCTCAGATGGTCGGATTTGCCATTATATCATTTCCTGAAAACAAATGGTCAGGGCTTATATCACAAGGTATAGGAACATCTATGCTTCAAATGGGAAATATTGTAAGAAATCCAAGAATCTGGATAGCTCCATGTATAGCATCTATGATTACAGGACCTATTGCTACATGTGTGTTCAAACTCCAGATGAATGGTGCTGCTGTTTCATCCGGTATGGGAACTTGTGGTCTTGTTGGACAGATAGGGGTATATACCGGTTGGGTAAGTGATATTGCAAATGGAAGCAAATCATCTATTACACCGTTTGACTGGATAGGACTTATTATGATATCCTTTATCCTTCCTGCCATAATCACACCTGTTATTCATATATTTGTAAAGAAAATGGGACTGGTAAAGACCGGTGATTTAAAATTATAAAATGTAAGGCTCAGACTTAACGACATTCGCCAAATCTGAGCCTTTTATTATAACAATCTAAATACCTGCTCTGTAGTATCCATCAAATTCCGCTTTGCAATATCACTTTTCATTGCCTCTTCCAATGTAACTATTCTTCTAAGGATTGGGAAAAACGCATCTATTCCATGCTCATTACATACAAATGCATCCTCTGTTACACTTCCTGAGAATGCTATAACTTTTTTATTATACTTCTTTGCAATATTTGCTACACCTATAGGTGCTTTGCCCATTGCAGTCTGACGATCAAGCCTACCTTCTCCTGTAACCACTACATCAGCATCCTTTACATATTCTTCAAGTCTTGTCTCATCCAATACTATTTGTATTCCTGACTCCATCTTTGATTTTGTAAAGTTTTGGAAGGCATATCCAAGACCACCGGCCGCCCCTGTCCCCGGATTCTCACTGTCTGCATTCGGATATTTTTCTTTTACAAGCTTTGAATATCTTAAAAGCCAAGCATCCATATCTGCAACCATTTCCTTTGTAGCTCCCTTTTGAGGTCCATAGATTGCTGAACAACCTAAATCACCACATAGAGGATTGTTTACATCACATGCTACTCTAAAATTGCATTCTGCAAGTTCTTTTATTACATTCTCATCTTTTATGCTTACGATATCCCTTACACCGCTTGCACCGAATCCTACCTGCTTTCCATCCTTGTCAAGAAATTCATAACCCAGTGCCTGTAGCATACCTATGCCACAATCATTGGTTGCAGATCCTCCAATCCCTACTATAAAATGTCTACATCCTTTTCTTATGGCATCCTTTATCATTTCACCTACACCAAATGTTGTAGTATACAAAGGATTTTTTTCATCGCCACTTACCAGCGTGATTCCTGCTGCCTGTGACATTTCAATAATTGCAGTTTTACTTGACTCCACTATTCCATAAACAGCATTTACGCTTTTTCCTGCCGGACCTGTAACTTCTACATTTACAAGTTTGCCTCCCATTCCAATGGAAAGTGCCTCAACAGTTCCTTCTCCTCCATCTGCAAGAGGTCTTATTTCAACAATTGCATCCTTATGGGCTTTTTTCACACCTTTTGCTATAGATTCTCCAGCCTCCAAAGATGACATACTTCCTTTAAATGAATCAATGGCAACAACAACTTTCATATCTCTTGCTGCTCTCCTCTCATCTATATTTAGGATAGTTTAACACATAAATCAGCTTAAATACACTTAAAAAATCTACTAATATATAAAAGATTTTCTTTCAATACAAATTCCATTTATATTCTGTTTTCACATTCTTCTATAGCTCCTACCCCTGTCTTCTGTTTGTGTTATTATAAAATAAATCTGACTGCTCTTTTGTAAGTAAGTCATCTTCCACAAGTCTATTTATAAAGTTTTCTTCATATCTATCAAAATCCTCTGCACAGCCTACATTTTGGGCAAGAAGTATCAGTGCTTTAGATATTATTTCTGCTTTTTGTATTTAACCTGGCTTCCGTCTCTATATACTTACATAAGCTATCTAAGATCTCATAATTTTCTTTGTCCGCCTTTTCAAAGTCCCCATTCCAATCTATTAAATCAAGTCTTTCTTTGAAATATTTCAAATCTTTATTGACCATATTTCTCCTTGCAAATATTTTTCTGTTGTTAAAATCTTATATACAATTATCCTTATTTTCATTCTTTTTAAAAAAATGTAAGAGCTTACATTTTGTTATATATAATACTTGAAATTCTTTGTCAATCCCATCTATGCATATTTTTCCAAGTAAACAAGCACTTACCGCTATTTTTCATTCTAATAACCTACACTTTTTTTATAAATATTTTCAATAATTTCCGATTTGAATTCCATATACTTATCTATATCATCCGGATAAAGTATTGCAGCCTGTTCCTTCACCTTTGAGTACTCAGCTGCTAAATCAGGATTATTTTTCAAGAAATTTCTAAATGTAATATGTTTGAAGAGTTCTTTGGAATCTTGAGGACATACATATAAATGATGAGTCATTAATTCTTTTTTCCCGGAATATGAAAAGGCTTCTCTACCTTCAATACCCAAATCTCCCTCGTGTTCATATCCTTTTTTATTAAGTAATTCCTTAATAATTGCAAATTTGTTCTTTTCAATAACAATATCAAGATCAATGACGGGTTTTGCTGATAGTCCTTCAACTGATGTACTTCCAACATGTTCAATTTTGATTGAATTGTAAATGATATCTTCACCCAATGAAGCTACTATCTTTTCAAATTCATCCTTCCATTTTGAATTCCATTTTTCTACTACGACACTTTTTGTTCTCATTTACCAATCATCTCCACAACTTCTAATTATGATTTTTCTATCTCAGATCCAGATACATTATATCAAAATCTATATATGAATCTCCTATTTTAAAATATGCGAAAGATGTACCGATTTTTCTGAATCCGAACTTTTCATAGACATGAATTGCCCTAAAATTATCGCTTCTTACTTCAAGATTTATTATCTCAATGCCATGTGACTTGGCATATTCTATCGCCATTTCAAGCAGCCTGCTTCCAAGACCTTTATTCCATTCCGATTTCAAAACTGTAATACCAAGTTCAGCTCTGTGATTCATTCGTCTTGTCAATCCACTTAAGCTTACATCTCCAATAATTTCACCATCTCTCCATGCAAAAAATGAGCAAGACCTCTCATCTTTCAAAAGAGATTCAATATATTCCGCCTCTCCTTCAACAGAAATCGGAAAACCTTCCGCTCCAAATGATAAATTATCTGTTTCCGATCCTATCTTTTTTGAATATTCTATTCTTGCTAAAGCATCCTCAGGAGATGCCTCTTTTATAATTATATTGTCCATTTATCTTCCCTCTCAAGGATCTCTGCTATCTTTTCAAATGTATTTCCATTCCTTATTGTTACCTGCTTGTAAAAATCCTGTTTTATAAGCTTTTTGTGGTAGGTAGTTTTCATATATTCCGATTCATCATATTTTCCCCAAAAAACAGCATTTATTCCAATATGCACTATTTCATTATGAAACGTAGATTTGTCTATAAAGTCAATTACTTTACTGCTATTTAAATCACAGGAAAAGAATAAAACGTCTCTTCTTGCTATGTCTTGATACCACCATTCTGGAAGATTTTCCTTTTCTTTTAAATAATCATCTTTATTTATTAAAGTAAAAGGGATTGAAAAGTCAAAGTTCGTTTCCAATAAATGTTTTATCTTAGAGATACAACTTTCATAGTTTTCCCCACTGCTAAAGAATAAATTCCCGCTATTAATATAAGAATCAACATCCTCAAATCCCAATTCTATTAACAAAGCTTTCAAGTCACTCATAGAGACTTTATTCTTTCCACCAACATTTATACCACGCAATAAAAGTATATATCTCAACTGACTTACCTCTATACACTAAAAATCATTTCTATTTTGACGGCTTTGAGAAAATCATCAATTATCAAAAACAATCACCTGCTTATCTACATTTACCATGGCTTCAACTCCAAAAGGAATAATACATCTTGGTGTTGCATGTCCCACATTTATATTATAAACAATGGATAAGTCTTTACCGGCGGTTTCCTCAAGTAAAATTTGCTTATACTCTTCATAATATATCTCATCTTGAGGCTTTCCCACCAAAACACCTGAGAGTACATCAAATATTCCAAAGTTCTTTAAGGCTCCTATCATTTTTTTATAGAGTTTCGGTTCAGGTTTATTCTCACTTGTCTCTAATAATAAAATTTTATTATTCCAATCATCAAGACTAGGGAATAGATCGTATTTTTCACAAAGAGATACTGTATCTTCAAATCTTGAATTATCAAATATATCATAGATCGAATCAATACAACCTCCTAAAATCTCACCTTTAAATATCGGCTTACCACTAAGTAACTCAAATCCGGTATTCTCATACTTTTCCATATCGACTCCTACGGCGTTCTCACTGAAATCCTCTCTTTCCTTATACCAAAACTCACTTGGGCGTATTTCTTTAATTTTCCCCATTGTGATAAGCTCCTCAAAGTATTTTTTGGTATATGGTAACATTTCATTTGAGAGCTCACATATATCCGGTAAAAATGCTTGACCATAGAATGTTTTGATTCCCACTTTATTCAGCATAAAATGATTTTTGGTGGTATCTGAAAAGCCTAAGAATATTTTTTGTTTAACGGACTTTTCCAGCTCATTATTTTCAAACAGATATGGCAAAAGCTTATAGGTATCTACTCCTCCTATTGCACATAAAATCATATCAATAGAATCATCCTTAAAAGCTTCTATCAAATCTTTAGCTCTACTCTCAGGATGTTCCTTTATAAAGTCCATACCTTTCAGTGAATTAGGCAAAAATCCAACCTCTATACCGTATTTATTTAATCTTTCCACACCTATTTTAAGTTCATGCTTAATAAAATTTTCTCCTAAAACACCACTTGATAAACTTACTATTCCTATTTTCTTTACCATAAATACCTCTCTATTCTTCTATCTATTTCAACATCTTTATTATACTATCTATTTTTATAAATTCACCATATTATTCATCTTTAAAATAAAAACCGGTACAAGTATCGAATCTTCAATACCTGTACCGGTCTAATCAATTTTAGTTTATTTAATAGTCTGATCTCCGTCTTTTATAACAAAGTTTTGTTTAATACCGATTTCATCCATCCATGCTCTTACCTCAAGAGTCTTAAAGTTTCCGGTATTGTAACCTGAGCCTCCGTCATTGTCCCAAAGCCACTCAGGAGCATTCCACATAGCTACCTTTGGTGCAATAAGCTCATAAACATCTTTGTTTACACCATACTGACCATGGTGAGCCATCTGTACGATATCAGCCTTTAGCTCTGAAGCAGGTACTTCAGCCTTCAGTCTCTCACCTGCTGCAGGTCCCATATCTCCTAAGAATAATACTCTGGTACCATTGTCAAAGTCTAATCTGAACACTACGGATGAATTGTTGATAGAATTTGATTCTATCCAATAAGGATCATTAAGTACATGTATAGCAACTCCGTCTACATAATAAACTTCACCCTTACTTGTCATATGAGATACACCCGCCGGTAATTTTGCTATTGAGTTTCTAATAGTATTTACCATCTCTGCTCTATAGCTTTCATACTTGTCATACCAAGCCTGTTCTCTTATATTGTAGTAGAATGCATCTATCTGTAGTCCTTCAAAACCATTCTCTGCAAGCTTTGTAAAGGCACCGCCATGATCACTATGAGGGTGAGACAAAATCCATGCACTTACTTCATTTCCGAAGCTTTTTATAGTTTCTACCAAATGTGGCTCATCTTCTGGAAGACCACCGTCTACTACTATGATCTTGCCGTTCTTTGTCTTTATAACAAAGCTCATCATCTGACTTTTTGTAGCTGAAGTCAGCATATGTATTTCTGCTCCATTCAGATATGTATTGGCATCTGTAGTAGATCCCATAACTACCTTTGGATATGCTGATGAGCTTTTACCTATAACACCTGCATGTACTGTCATACTTGTGCCTATTATCATCATTGCACATAGAGACGACATTAGAATTTTCTTTAGAAGTTTCATTATTCCCCCTCTTTATTTTTGTAATTCTAAGTTAGCATTTGTCCCGGCCTTGATAATCTGATTTACAATGTATTTTGATGGTTCCATTATATCATCAGCTCTAAACAACTGTATCTCTAAATCGTACTTATCAAAAAATCCACCATAAGAATCCTCGCTTGACTTCTTTATAGAAAAATCCTGAGTAGCCGCATAGTCATTTATTCCTCTGATATATTCATTACCATATGCTAGAGCCTCATCATCACTTATATCATTTGAAAGTGACCATATAAGCAATACCTTATTCTCATCAGTCTTAAAAGCCATATCGATATAATCACTCATAGGATAAAGTGTCTTATCATTGAACTGTTCCTCAGCATCATCTCTTATCTGCGTCCAATCCAATGTTATATTCTTCTGAGTTTCAAATACGGGTTCGTTGGCTTCTTTTTTTAAATCTGTGTCTTTACCAACTATATCCGAATTTGCGCAGGCTCCTGTAGATAAGGCAAATACTATAGAAATAAGTCCTACAATATGTCTCTTTATTTTAATCATATACGATACCTTCCCTTAGACATTTACTAACTTCCTTATTATATCAAAGGGATTTTTTTGTGTAGCCCTTTTTTCGATTATTCCATATTTTTTTAAGATTTTTTTATATCTTGAAAAATATAAATAAAAAAATGCTATTATGTTCAATATTAATATTTTTTTTATAATTTTTGAACATACGGAGGATGTTATGAAAAAAACTAGGTATTGATTATTTTTGTTACCATAGTTCCTTTTTTTACTGGTAATGTTACTGGTAATTCTGTTTTTTATATTTCCGGCTCAGGCAGGACATATATTAACTGAAATTAGAGGTTTATTAAACAATAGTCTTGGAATATTCTATCTTATATTTGGACTATTTATATTCTTACTATCCATTTATATTGCATTTTCAAAATATGGCAATATAAAACTTGGAAGTGGTAAAAAAGAACATTCCAATTTTGCCTGGGGTACTATGATGTTCACTGCAGGACTTGCAGCAGATATATTATTTTATTCACTATGTGAATGGATGCTTTATGCAAATGAAGACAGAATAAGTTCACTTGGAGATACAACTCTTTGGTCTGCCACTTATCCTCTATTCCATTGGGGTCCTATACCTTGGGCTTTCTATGTAGTTCTCGCATCCTGCTTTGGCTTTATGCTACATGTAAGAAAAAGAAGCAGAGCAAAATATTCAGAAGGCCTTAGAGTTCTATTAGGATCACATGTAGACGGTGCATTAGGTAAGACAGTGGATTTAGTCGCAGTATTTGCACTTATAGCCGGTACAGCTACTACATTCTCACTGGCTACTCCTCTTTTGTCACAGACTGTTGCCAAACTTTTTGGCGTAACAAATAATAATATATTGACCATAGCTATTTTACTTGTAGTATGCATTGTATACTCTGTATGTGCCTATCTTGGTATTGACGGAGTATCAAAGCTTGCATCATGTTGCACATACCTGTTTTTTGCACTTTTAATATATGTTTTATTTGGTGGAGGACATGGTAAGTTTATACTCGAACTAGGCTTTAGTTCAGTAGGAAATCTTGTGAACAATTTCTTTTCACTCTCCACTTATATCGATTCTACCGGTCAGTCAAGTTTTGCACAGGATTGGACAGTCTTTTACTGGGCATATTGGATGGTATGGTGTGTTGCCACTCCGTTTTTTATAGGAAGCATATCAAAGGGAAGAACTATCAAAGAAGTAATACTTGGTGGTTATATATTCGGACTTTCAGGAACATTTATGTCTTTTATAATACTTGGAAACTACGGTATTGCACTTAATGTATTCGGGCAAGTGGACTTACTTAAACTATATACAGAAAATCAAAATCTTTACCAAACCATAGGTGAAGTCATATCTTCTCTACCACTTCCTTTCATAGCAATGATACTACTTATACTCACAATGATTACTTTTTACGCTACAACCTTTGACTCCATCACTCTTGTAGCTGCAGCTTATTCATATAAGGACCTTGAAAATCGCGAGCCGTCTAAAAAGATAAAACTATACTGGTCAATTCTTTTGATACTGTTGCCAATAGGGCTTATCTTTTCAGATAACTCTATGTCAAATCTCCAAACAGTATCAATAATTGCAGCCTTTCCAATAGGTATTATAATGCTCCTTCTTATCATATCCTTTATCAAGGACGCTAACTTGTACCTCAGTGGAAAGTAAATATTTCATGATTCCAAAACTCGCTTACGGATATAGAAAATCCCGTGGCGAGTTTTTCTATGCTCAAAACTCCCGGATTTTTACTTCGACCCGATATTATATCTTTTATAGTTGTTCTTGGAATTCCTGACTTTTTAGATAACTCATAAACGGTCATACCTTTTTCATAACATAATAAAATAACTCTTTTAGAAATTGCTTGTGATATATTCATATTTGCTCCATATTTAGAAATGTGCTATATATTTAGAAATTTACTATTATTTTATCAAAAAGAGCCGTATTTACAGCTCTTTTTTTTGCTTTATCAAAGTTTATTTTTTTCTTCAACTATATATATCGGATGATCTCTAAGCTCTGACAAAATCATTCCCAGATATTCTCCTATAATTCCAACTATAAAGAAAAGTACTGAGAACATAAAGCATATAAGGCAAATAGTAGTAGCATATCCACTTGGGGTGCCTACTTTTATAAAGGACCATACGGTATATATAGCTAGTATAATTGCAAGCACTATCGCCATTATACCTGCATAAATTCCCAGCTTAAGTGGTAAATTTGAAAATGTCATTATAGTATTCATAGAAAATTTAAACAAATTTCTGATAGAATACTTACTCTCTCCGGCAAACCTTCGCTTTGCCTCATACTCAATATTTATAGTATTGAATCCAACATTCTGTACATAACCTCGCAAAAATCTGATTTTATCCCTATAATTATTCCTCAAAATATCTGCCACTCGTTTTGATATTCCAAAAAAATCCGAAGCATTATTTACAAGCTTATTATCACTTAGTCGGTTTATAACCTTATAAAATGCTGACGAAGTTATATTTTTTACAATACCGGCTGATTTATTTACTGTTCTAACCATATTTATTATATCATAACCGGCTTCAAATTTTTTCATAATCTCAGGTAATAATGTTGGAGGATGTTGCAAATCTGCATCCATACACACAAGATAGTCTCCACTTGCATGATCTATGCCTGCAATCATAGCCGCTTCATGTCCAAAGTTCTTTGAAAAATGCACTACTTTTACATTCGGATCATCTTTGGCTATCTTAAATAGCAAACCTCTTGAACCATCCATACTTCCATCATTTACAAATACGATTTCATATGAATGGTCTATCAAGAGCAAAACCTTAATTGTCTCTCTATAAAACTCAAATAAAACTTCTTCCTCATTGTATACCGATACAATAATCGAAATCTTCTTATTCATATACTTCTATCTCCGTACTACCATGCTTAGGTACTCGTTCTGACTTTGGCGGCAATGTCATATAGTCCCCATAAACCAGCTGTAATACACTTTCATATTCATCTATGATAGATAATGTAATATCCTCAAATTGAATCCTTATATATTTCTCGTACCACTTGCTACTAACTTCTATATCAATATAATCAGGTTGATAATTACTATAATACCAAGCGTTGTTTTTCTTACCCCTATAAAACAATTTTGAGAGCCTGTCTTGAACTCCAAATAAAAAAATTTCATTGATATTAGATTTCCAAATATAGAAAAGAAGAATATGACAATTTTCATTATTCCCTTATATTTTTTTAAATCTAACTTCTTTCTATGACCCATTGATAGCAGATACACAAGCTTTTGACTAAACAATGTGAACTTTTTCAGTGGTTTTATATTCGGTAGCTTATCTATAATAAATATATCTACCCAAAGATGGTTCAGCTTTCCCTCATACGGGTCCTTTTTATCTTCTTTTTTATATCTGGCACTAGGCTTATATATTACTCTTGGAGTAAAATCATAAAATACTTTTCCATTCTGAAACTCATTTGGCATTATAAATTCAAGTTTATCAGACAATTCTCTTTTTGCAATCTTTCTAAATGCTTCAAAGTTTGATCTGGTCATCGCAATGTCAGCATCATCATCCCAAGGTATAAATCCACCATGTCTTATAGCACCCAGAAGAGTACCTGAGTCTAATGTGTAATTTATTTTATATTTAGTACATATTCTATCTATCTCCTGTAAAATATAGAGATTTCCCTTTTGTAAAGCAAACATTCCATAAGAATTATCCATTGATAAGCCTCTTTCAAAAATATTATTAACTACACCATTCTACACTCTTTGTACTATATAAATCAACATAATTATTATCTACTCAGAAAAAATATTCAATTTCTTAGATTTTAAAATACTAAGAGCTTCTGCGATTTTCTTAGGATTATGGTATTGTAAAACTTTTTTCAATGTTTCATCACTCTCATTTTCAAAGTTTTTTGCAACTTCCATCTTTACCTCAAAGCTCTCCATGCGATACTTTGCCATCCTTAGTTCATTATTTGCTGTTGTAATATTTCCAACAAAAAACATTAAAATAAAAACCGGTATAAATACTTTTGAAAAGGCTGTAATCTCCCTATCCCCCTGTTTCACCATAGCAAATGTCAATATGATGCCAATAAGCCCTGCTCCAAACTGAAGTGCATATCTTGAGCTCATAGCATACATAGGATCTAAGAATATCCATCGTGTCAAGATAACCATACTGTGGCTAAAAAATCCTGATACCAATAATAGCAATGGAAATACAGTATTCTCATATATCTTCAACCTGAAATTTAGATATATGGCATATAAATACACAATTATAACTATGATACCGATAATACTTGTTATAAATATACTTATACTAAATTTATTTACTATTTCTATACTTATAATATCAGAGGCAAAGGTATTAAGTCCAAATAGAATAAAATATATAGGATCTCTACTAAATACCTTGATAATACTCTCTGTAGTAGCACCTGCATGCTCTGTATATGAATTTGCGTATGAGTACATAAATGCCAACAATGAAAGTATAACCGGTATGGTCAATGCTATTTCCTTTGTATTTTTTTTATAGAATGTATAAAAAGTAATGATAAATATCAAGGTAAACGCATAGGCAAGTGAATATGAACCTGCTACAAATATTATTGTAAATACAGGCAATAAAATATTTATAAATTTTTTTTCCTTTGTTTTCCTTTGCATATATGAGTCAAGTATATAAAAATGTAAAGCAAAAAGAAAAAAGGCAAAAAAATGTACCCATCCAGTTCCATTTGTAAGCATCTCCCACTGTGAAAGTGAAAATACTACCATCATAACCAAAATGAAATATCCAAGTTTTAAATTTTTTTTTGCCATGAATATTCCTATGACAATACCCATCATTGCAAGAAATATAATACCCAAACTCATATCAAACATAGTGGAGTATTTAAAGAACGCTACATTGATCATTCTTTCAAAGTATGTTATAGGCAGTCTGGTAAGTACATCCTTTCCAAAATATGGTACAGGCGAAAAAGGCTGCTTCAAATAAGTATTTATTATCCTTATATAGTCTGTATAAACTACATCAAGTACAGCATTTCTTAGGTATGCACTAAGGTATAATGCTCCTAAAACCGGCAAAAATAACGCCAAAAATTTCTTCATTTACTCTCCCATTACTCTGTTTTTATATTTAGAATAAAGCTCATTCTCGTTTCACCTCTTTGTTCTTGTGCATCCTTTAAATAGAAATCACTTTTCATATATATCTGAGCTACTGAATTCGGTGTGGTTTCTATATCATAATATGTTATATTTGAAATCAGATTCAGCATTTGCTTTTTTCCGTTAACATCTATCTCTATATGTTCATTTCCGTCAAGTTCTCCCGGATACATTATCTCAAAATGTATCTGTCCCTTTTCACCTGACATCACATTAAACCTTGCCTCTTCATCAGTCCAACCGTCAGCATAATGTCCATATATATTTTCAAGCTTTATGCTTCTTAAAAAATCAGTAACATTCACATACTCATTATTATTTAGATCCTCTGATAAAATTATCATATCATCATTTACTTGTCCTATATCTTTATAGTTATCAATAAATGTAACTATATCTTCTCTAATATCCTGATTATATGCTCTAAAAAAATTCCAGTGCATCAAATTTACTCAATTTGAAATAATTTTTTTATTATATATTTTTTTGCCACTCAAATCTTTATTATATTTATAATAAGTTTCATTTTGCTAATGAGTTAGCTCTGTGCTGGCCAAAGAATATATGAATTTTTTTCCATAATATCCTCTGTAATATATATCTGCCGCTATCATACAAAAATGCCCATAGTTTGCCAAAAACAACACTGAAGGTATTGATACATGAAATATTCTGCTAAGTGAAGTACCGATTTTTTTTATTTTTTTAAATCTCTTTACAGTTAACTTATTATCAATACCATAAATATATGCTATCAATAAGAGTACAAATAGATATGGAGCATATATCCATCTCATCTCCACTCTTATAGTAACTGCTGAACATACTATGCTCCCTATAATAAATCCTAAAAAAATAATAAAGTATTTTTTTATCCAAATAAGGTTCAATTTTTTTCACTATTCATAATCAATGAATATGTAAATTTAGCTAAAAAAATCCTATAAGTGCAATTATGCTGATTACAATAATAACTCTTACAATAATATTAGCATCTAAAAATTTTATACCACATAAGTACTCCGGACCTGTATTTATTCCTAAAATATATAATATCTCAGTTTTTAACGAAAAAATCAAATTAGATATTTTGAAGGTCTCACTTACCTTTGAACCGCCTGTACCTTCCGGAACAAATGATTTTAAAGCCATAAATCTTATATAGATTATTAAAATAAATGTAGCTATTGATATAGCCGCATTCAAAATTCTTCTTCCTTCTTTTACTATTACTGCAAACAATAGCATTGGAAACAATACTATAAATCTTTCATGCGTAAAACAGTTTATAAAATATACTATACAGGCATAATAGAAATTCATATCATTTTTGCCATTGATATATCCATACAAAAAATATAGCATTGCCAATGCAAATATTAATGCCATAGCCTCCATTACACCAAGAAATTGTCCGATATTATAGTACGAAAATCTTGATACTGCAAACATTGCTGCCAAAACAAAGGCTATTTCCTTTGATTTGGCAAGGCGTTTTGCAAAAAAATACACAGCTATTGCAATACCGGCACCTATAAGTATATTTATAGGTACAATCAAAATAAGATTATTATTTAAAATCCCCTGATATATCCAGGCTACAATCCAGTATACAGGTCTGAACTTTCTCATTTCATCAGGAAAGACATATTTAATAAATCCAACACCTCTTCTTGTAGACCACATAAGAATATCGTCCTGATACAATCCTTTGATACTTATTCCTGCATTCACAACTATTGAAATGCATAATATAAGTATTGAGAACAGCACATCTTTCAGATATTCATACTTTTCTTCAATTTTAATCAGTGCCATATTTCCCCCTAAAAATAAGCCTTGTATGAATTTTGATAAAGCTTCTTATAAATGCTTGCAATCGGTTTTGGCAATAGCTTATCAAACATTATACTTTCCTCTCTCTGCCTTGAATTATCCATTATACTTTTTTTAGTTGTTGCCTCATCATGTATTCTATAGCAAATACCCGGCGTTTCTGACATAACAAATCTCCCCTCCATTTGTGCCAGTCTAAGAATACATTCCCAATCCAGTGCAAACTGAAACTTTGAGAGGAAAAGATCCTTTGGACATAATCTCTTATCATATGCACAACTTGGTGCTATTATAGGATTCCCAAATGTAATTGCCAGCCTTTTTACGATGCTTAAACTATTCAGTTCATTGCATCTAATTGGTAGTCTAAGTATTTTCTTTATAATTTCAACCTTACCAAGCATCTTTATCTTACCATTTTTTAATGTAATTGAAGATGTTGTGAACAATATCATATCAGGATACTTTTTTTCTTATACTTTAATAAATCTCTTGTATAATTTTTCAAATAAATATCATCCTGGTGAGCAATAGTCACCAGTTCCGTTTCTGCAATATTATAGGCAAACTGCCAGTCATTTCCAATATTTGATATTTCTTCCGATTTCTCAAGATTATTTACAAAAAAACCTCAATATTATACTTTTTTTGCAATATTATATATATACTCATTTGGTGTAGAGGTTTGCAATTTTTTTATATCAGATTTTACAATCTGTGCTCTCAAAGATCTTATACAGTCCTCTAAGAATTGTGATTCCTTATATGCACAAATAACAAATGTATGTTTCATAGTGGCTCCATATTTGATATTTTATTTTATTCTATAACAATGCCTTTTATTATAACACGAAACCAGCATTATTGCATTAACACCGAAATATTAAAAAATCTATGAAAAAGATTTCTCTTTTTCATAGATTTAATTAAAAACTATCTTCTGTTCTCCTGTGCAGTCCATCTAAAGTTAGGTATCAGCTCCTGCCACTTGCTTATGCCTAAGATGCTCTTTGCAAAGTCGGTATTGTCAAGAGTATGCTTAGATTTATCAATATATCTAAATACTGTCCATAGCTTTCTCTTTGATATAGCCTGAATATGATCACCCACATTCATACTGCAAGTCCAAAGGCCAAAAGATAATCCCTGTCTTACTTCAAGTGGTGCATCCACCTGACGGCTGAGTATATATGCCTCTATATAAGGATTTGAATCTACAAGATAATATGAATATGCAAATGCTGCTGCCTGCTCATTCTCCAGATTTCCTCTGGTAGGATTCGTAGCAGTAAAACCTTCCTCAGTAAGCATTATATGTCTTACCGAACCGTCATGCTTTTTGAGTGCATCCTGTGCAAAATAGTCTGTAAGCTTATTCAAATTTGCAAAGTTAATTACAGGTGATTCAAGCTGTCATTTATCCATCCTGTCTTAGCTGCATCATCCCAGAACTCAGGATCTGTCATAGGTGCCGGATATGGATGATATGCAAGCCCCCAGTCAATATCACCATGCTCAAGTACTAAAGAATTGAAATGATCCACAATCTGCTTTCCACCATACTTGTTCTTATTATTTATCTCATTATTCCAGTTATAATCAAGTGAATAGAACACTCTATCTGTAGAAGATGTTGATTTGATTGCATTGTAGAAAATTCTAAATGCTTTCTCATATCTTCTGGTATAACTTCTTACATCCATATCACCAACATAATTCCACTGCTGGTTATTAATCTCATTTCCAATTATCCAGTTAGATACCTTACCATAGCTTGTATTTTTTCCATTGTATCGTTCTGCAAGGAAAGAAGCTATGGCTTCTGTAGTCTCCGCACCCTCTTTTGAAGATGCATTGAACATATAGTAAAAAATACTATCTCTTCTTGGCATATTGTGGTACATAAGTTCAGGATGTGCCTCATTATAGCCATTTAAAATAATAGCTGTAACAGTCATATCCTTTCCTGAAAATGCACTTATTGTCTTATCATACCCTTCAATAACAGCTTTATTGAAATGATATGTTTTTCCATTATAGTTGTAGTCAATACCCTCACCCAGGATTTGATTAAAAGCAATATTGGTAGATGCATGCTTACTCCCAGATTGAATGCATCATCAAGCATATTTAGCTCTATTTGTAAACCCTTCTTTGATGCCTGTGTCTTATATGCATCTTTATTAGCAGCTACAGCCTCCGGATTTGTAATGTACTTTAAAGAACTTACTTCAACATACTTACTTCCATCAAACACTGCTACAACATAGCTATTGTATAGTCTGCTGTTTTCACTACCCTTATTCAACTGATAAGACTTAGTTACATTTCCTGAACTTACCTTTTCAAGATAATCTGTTCTATTTCCTATTCCATCCTCATATGGCTGTAATTCAAACAGATAGAAATTTCCGTCAGTACCTGACATATCACCTGAATTATTCATAGTAATATCAACTGTTGATTTATTCTCACTGATTACAACTGAATCAATGCTTGATGTTGCACCAAGGGCATATGCCTTTCCATGTATGCCAAAGCCAAGCATCGTCACTATAGCAAATGCAGATGCAAGTTTTATTAAATTTTTTCTCTTCATGTCGCCTCCTTCTTTTGATATTATAACCTATCTGACAAAAACTTTTGTTAATTTTTTTTTACAGTTTTTTTATTTACTGAGTAAATACAAATTTAGAGTCTTATACATACGGTACTAAATATTTTTAATAATGATATTCCACTTATAAATATGAACAAAAATATTATATTTCTCTTTGTACCTTCCCTTATTATTATATGATTATTTTTTTCAATATCAAAAGTATTGGCAACAATATCGGTATAAAATATCTTCCATTTACTCCCTCAATAAATTCTGAACTTATAGGTGTCCATGCTATCAGCATTGATAAAAGCACAAGAAAGACTACAAATGCAATACTTACAGCTGATAGTATCTTTTCTTTTTTAGTAAGCATTGTTTCTTTACCATTCCCAAAAATAGCAAAAACCATTGCAATATTTAGCATCAAAAATCCGATATAAGGTATTCCTACTACTATATCTGCATGTCCTAAGTAAAGTCCAAACATCGTCTGATGATAATACTCAAGCTGCAAAATCATTGTATTATAAAATATTTTTATTGCCTTAAATTTATTTTGTAATAAATAACTTATTGTATAACTTTCCTCTCCTGCCCACTCAAGACTTGCGGTATTACTTGTAGAATATCCTACTACTGCAGTACGATTTACAAGATACATTGCAAATACCCATGACAAGAGTACCACTACTGCACTAATAAGGAAAAATATTATATTCTCTTTTTCTATTTTTGTATTGCTTCTTCCCTTAAATTTAAACTTATATATTGGTATTGCAAAAAGTAATAATAGCAATGGAAAATACACTATCTTGCATGGCAAAATCAATCCTGAAATAAGAGATACTATAATTAGATCCTTTATATCAAAGGTACTTTTTTTATGTGCGAGGTAAAATACATATGCTACAAAAAAAATCAGGCTTGAAATCATAATTGCATCATATGAATATGATGCCGCCAATTCCAATGTCGTAGGTAGAAGGCTGATAAGAAATATAAACTCTTTACATTTTGGTAAAAAATACATTCCCAATGTACAAAACACAATAAATAAAATCAGATTTGCCATTCTACCAAAAAGTACCAATCCTGTACTGCCAAGATTCAATGTCCTTGCCAATGTTATACCTATTGCAGGCACGAGATATACAGTCGGTATTGTATTTACAGGTGAATGTAACGACTGGGCTTTTTCGTAATCTTTTCCATTAAAACTAATATAATTATTACTGCTGCGAATATTCCCCTCTCCGTAAAAAACTTTATAAGATGTTTCTTCAAGTTTACTTGAAATAATTTTACCATAACTTCCTTCCTCCGGTATTAAAACTCCCTCTTCCATACTTTTAATTTCATCAAAAGTATAATCACCATTTACATCCTCAAGCCATAAATCTCTTGCTCTTATTATCACATGTCCATCTTTAACAGTTGCCTGCTCTCCCAAAAGATTATTTGATATTTTATAAGCTGAAATAAAATGTGCTATCTCATCATAGGCTGACATAGCAGGAAATACATACATATATGCACATCCCAAAATGATCATCACTATAGGATATATCTTTATTATGCTAAATCCTGTCATACTCAAATATATTCCTGAAATAATGATTATTCCAAGAACAAATGTAACCAAAACAAAATATGACTTATTCAAAAAAAAGTCCTTTGTATTTACCACCCCAAGATTTACATATAGTCCCTGAATATATGCAATTATAATAAATCCTATTATATAGCACCATAAATATATTATTTTTTTCATAAACACTCCAAATAATGCTTGTACTTTTTATAAATAGATATTACACTGTAATTACTATAATTGTAAAGGAGGTTATTATGGCAGGATTAAAAAAATTAATGTTTTTAGCAACTGTTGCAGGTGCCGCAGTAGCAGGAGTGTCATATATACTCAAGTATAAAGAATATCAAAGAGAATTGGAGGGAGATTTTGGTGAATTTGATGCTGAACTTGGTGAAACAGCTTCAGACAGAAAATATACCGAATTAAGATCTACCACTGATGAGTTTGTTACAGCTGCCAAGGATACAGCTAACAGTGCCAAGGGTATGGCCAGTGCAGCTAAGGAAATGATAAAGGATGTTGCAAGTATTATAACTGATAATGTATCTGCGGCAGGTGATGTGGCAAAGGATAATGCCAAACCTTTATTTGATAAGGCTAAGTCAAGTGTTGACCCTGTAGTGGACAAGGCTAAGAAAGCTGCCGGTCCTATTATAGAAAAAGCTAAAGAAAAGTTTGATAAAAAATCCAAAAAAGAAGCTGATGAAGGTTCAGATATAGAAGTAGAATTCTATGAGATGGACTCAGATGAGGATAAAAAAGATTTGGCACAAAAAATAGAGGATATCTTAGAGAGTAATACAGATAAGAAATAACTAAATAGGCGTGAAAAATGATGAATCATTTTTCACGCCTATTATATTGTCAGGTCATTTATAGTGCTAAAGTCCTCTATTCCAGGTATATTCTCCTCAATTTGCTCCTCGAATGCTATGTCCTCGCCATCATTTAAATCTGTAAAAAGCATTGGTTTCTTTTTCTTTAGCCAGTCTCTCGCTGTATTGGCTACGATTTGTTTTATCCATATATTTTTATTTAATTATTGAATTAGTAATAAACCTTTTACCTGTCTTTAAATGGTGTGTAATCTCTTAATTCACCTACATACTTTGTTGCAGGTCTCATTATTCTACCGTCATAAAGCTTGTTCTCCACATTATGTGCAACCCAGCCTATATTTCTTGCAATAACAAATAGCGGTGTATATAGATCCTCAGGTATACCAAGCATATTGTAGGCAAAACCAGAATACAAATCTACATTTGAAGAAATAGTAGTTCCCTTCCTTTCAAAAACCACTTTCTTTACAGTCTTTTCAAACTCTTCATAGAAATGGTATTCATCCATTCTATCCTTATCCTTTGCAACTGTCTCACAATACTCTCTTAAAAGCTCTGCTCTAGGATCAGTTATAGTATAAACCGCATGTCCAAATCCATATATGAGTCCGCTACAATCAAAGAAATCTTTATCCAACAATCTGTTTACAACATTTCTTATCTTCTTCTCATCAGTAGTTATGCCGATTTCATCCTTTATTGCCTTCATCATCTGTACAACTGATATATTTGCACCTCCATGCTTAGGTCCCTTTAGTGAACCTATTGAAGCTGCTATTGTAGAATAGATATCCGTACCTGTAGATGAAACTACTACATTTGTAAATGTTGAGTTATTACCGCCACCATGGTCTGCATGCAAGACAAGTATTGTATCTAGCAGTGCAGCCTCATTTTTTGAAAACTTTTTGTCTACTCTAAGCATCTGTAATATATTTTCCGCCATAGAAAGCTTCTCATCCGGATAATGTATTATAAGGCTGTCATTATAGAAATAATGTCTCTTTGCCTGATATGCATAGCACATAATTACCGGCAAAAATGCTGATATTCTAAGCCCCTTTACCAAAGTTGAGTAAACATCCACATTGTCAGGTTCATCATCATAATTGTATAAAGTTAATACAGCATTTTGAAGTACATTCATCAGATTCTTTCCCGGATTTCTAAGAAGTACGCTTTCAAAGAAATTATTTGGCAAAACATACATACTTCTAAATACCTTTGAGAAGCTGTCAAGCTCCATCTTATTTGGCAAAAATCCAAATAAGAGTAAGAACATAGCCTCCTCGTATCCTCTGGTAGATTTCGCACTACCATTTACCAAATCGTTCAAGCTGTAGCCTCTATAGTAAAGCTTACCGTCAACATTGGTTTTTACACCGTCTATTATATCATAGCCTACTACATCAGATACCTTTGTAAGTCCTACCCTTACTCCTGTACCATCTTCATTTCTAAGTCCCTTTTTAACATTAAATTCACTAAAGAGTCCATTCTTTATTTCATTATAATTTTGACTCTTACCAAATTCCTGTGCCAAAAAGTTATCACTATGACTATCTCTCATGTTATAAATTACCTCTAATTCTTAAATATTCCATTATCAAATCTACACCCTGTTCAAGTGAAAGCTTTGATGTATTGAGTGGCAAATCATAATGTGTCATATCATCCCACTCCTCACCGGTATAATATTTATAATACTCTTTCCTAATTCTGTTATTTCTCTGTACTCGTCTAAGTGCCTCTTTGGCATCCACACCGTCCACTTCCATAACTCTGTCAACTTTCTTTGAAAGGTCAGCATACACAAAAAGTGATATAAAATCCTCTTCTCCTGCTGAACTTAATACAAATCAGAGCATCTTCCAATCAATATACAGGATTCAGTTGCTGCTAATTCTCTGATAACTTCGCTTTCAAATCTAAAAAGATTGTCCGGTGAAACTATATCATCTCCTATAGATGGCTTATTAGTTGCATTTTTCAACCCACCAATTATTCTTTGTAATATATTATTCCCGGGTCTCTCATCATTCATTCTGAAATATTGCTCTCCTACAGCTGAATGTTCAGATGCCATTTTTATTATTTCATCATCATAATATGGTATATCAAGTCTCTCAGACAATTTCTGTCCTATTATTCTTCCACCGCTTCCATATTCCCTGTTTATGGTAATAATAAGTTTCTTATCCATAGTCCCCTCCTTTATATCCTAGTTAGCCAGCATCATTCTGTCATTGGCAAATTCTCCACCACTTGCCTCTTCAAATTTTCTTAAAAGATCTTCCACATTAAGTTTTTTCTTTTCTTCTCCGCTTACATCATATATCACTCTACCTGAATGCATCATTATAAGTCTGTTACCTATATTTAGTGCATCCTTCATATTATGAGTAACCATCATTGCAGTAAGCTTTTGCTCATCAACTATTTGTTTTGTAAGATCCAAAACTGTTTTTGCAGTTTGTGGATCAAGTGCTGCTGTATGCTCATCTAAGAGTAAGAGCTTCGGCTTTTTAAGTGTTGCCATCAAAAGAGTAAGTGCCTGTCTTTGTCCTCCTGATAAAAGTCCTACCTTAGAAGTCATTCTGGTCTGAAGTCCAAGTCCGAGCTTTGCAAGTATTTCTTTATAAAGCTCTTTCTCAGATCTTTTTATTCCCCAGGACAATCCTCTTTTGTCTCCTCTTCTAAAAGCAAGTGCCAAATTCTCATCTATTTGCATTCCTGCACTGGTTCCCATCATAGGATCTTGGAAAACCCTTCCGATATACTTTGCCCTCTTATGCTCAGGCATTCCGGATATATCTATTCCGTCTATTAGAATTCTCCCTCCGTCAATAGGATATACACCGGCAATCATATTTAGCATTGTAGACTTACCTGCACCATTTCCTCCGATTATTGTTACAAATCTCCCGAATTTAAGTTAAGTGACAGCTTGTTCAAAGCTTTTTTTTCATTTATTGTACCTGCATTGAAGGTTTTACTGACATTTATAATCTCTAACATCTTATTCTCCCTTCGGTGAATAGGCTCTTCTTGCCCTTATTTTTGCACTCATTACAGGTACTGCCAATGCCAGAGCCACTATTATAGCTGAAAGCATCTTCATATCATTTGCATCCATACCAAGCTGCAATACAATACCTCTTATAACAAAATATACTACCGATCCTACTACTGCGGCAAGTAACTTCATCCAAAATGATATTACTCTGCCAAGTATCACCTCACCTATAACTATTGCAGCAAGCCCTATTACTATAGCACCGGTTCCGGCATTGATATCTGCATACTTTTGGCTCTGTACTATAAGACCTCCTGAAAGTCCGATAAGACCATTGCTTATTACCAAAGCCAAAAGCTTAGCATGTCCGGTATTTACGCCTAATGCTCTTATCATAGCTTCATTATTTCCTGTAGCTCTAAGTGCTGATCCAAGCTCTGTACCAAAGAACCAATATAAAATAAGAATGATTAATACTATAATGATTCCACCCAGAATAACTCCGGCTATTGCATTACTGATACCTGTGGCAGATGTAAGCCATGAAAAAATAGTACCTGTCTTTAAAAGCGGTATATTACTCTTTCCCATTACTCTAAGATTGATAGACCAAAGAGAAATCTGTGTCAATATACCTGCAAGTATTGCAGGTATTTCAAATATAGTATGTAATGCTCCTGTAACAAAACCGGCAAGCATTCCTGCAAAAGTTGCAAAAACAAGTGCAAGTAAAGGATTCATACCAAAATTTACAATCATTACTGCACATACACAACCACCAAAAGCAAAGCTTCCGTCTGCTGTCAAATCTGCTATATCCAGTAATTTATAGGTAATATATACCCCAAGAACCATTACTCCCCAAAGTATACCTTGAGAGATGGCACCTAATAGTGCTGTAAACATTCATACCTCCATATGTATTCTATTATTTTATCTATTAAGTTGTCACTATTTTATAATATATCTAAAATATCTGCAATGTGAAATATATTACCTATAAATAGAAACAGACTAATAAAACCGGCATATACCGGCCTTATTAATCTTTATTTAAAAAGGTTTATGACAAAACTAATCCATTGAAATATTTGATGTATCTATTCCAAGTTCACTTGCTACCTCTTCGTTTATTGTAAGCTTGCATCTGTCCTTTGGTAAATAAGCTATCGGAATATCTGCCGGAGACTTACCATTTAATATCTCAACCGCCTGCTCTCCTGCAAGTTTTCCAACCTCAAAGTAGTCAATACCATAAGTTGCTAAAGCACCATTCTCTACATGGGCTGCCTCAGCTCCTATTATAGGAATCTTATGTTCAGTAGTTGCAATCATTGCAACAGTTGTCATACCGGCTGCAATAACATTGTCGGTAGGTACATATATAGCATCTACTTTTCCAACCATTGACTCTACCACTGTTTGTATCTCATTTGAACTTGACACTGTGTACTCTACACCATTTAAGCCCTTTTCCTTAAGTGCTGCCGTAGCCATATCTGCCTGCAACTTTGAATTAGCCTCAGCTGTACAATATAGAATACCTACAGTCTTTGCTTTGGGTAAAAGTTTTGTCAAAAGTTCAATCTGGTCTGCTACCGGAGTAAGATCTGAACTTCCTGTAACATTTCCACCCGGTGCATCATTGCTCTCAACAAGACCGGAAGCTGCCGGATCTGTAACTGCGGTTATAACTACAGGAATATCTGATGTAACACCTGCCACAGCCTGTGCAGCCGGTGTAGCTATTGCCAAAATCAAATCTTTCTTGTCATTTACAAGCTTATTTGCTATCGTTTGTGCAGCTGACTGCTCTCCTCCTGCATTCTGCTGCTCTATAGCTACATCAACGCCTGCCCCATTGAGTGCTGCTACAAATCCCTCGTTTGCCTTGTCAAGTGCCGGATGCTGTACATACTGTAGTATACCTACCTTCTTTGCATTTGCACTTGCCTCTGATGAAGCCTCTGTTTTACTTTCACTACTATTCGCATTATCAGCCTTTGAACCACATGCCATAAGACTTGTACCAAGCAACATAGCCATTACTATTCCCAAAATTCTTCTTTTCATAATATTTTCCTTCCCAAACAAATTATTATGCAATGGATTATACTATAAGTGAATTATCACGTCAAGACTTTAAACCTTAAAACTTTAAAGCAATAAAGTCTTTTATCTTTTCAATATTTTTCACTCCCTCTTCATAACCCTCATTATATAGACTTTCCAACTTTGCAATGCTTTTTTCAAGTCTTTGTACAGTAACCTTCTTTTGCGGTCTGATTATTAAGAGCCTTCCCTCTTTTTCTAATTCATCCATCTCTTCTTGCATCATATTATATCTTTGAGGCACAGTCATCAGCTTTTCTATAAGATTTGGCAATGGCTCAAAGTACCTTTTGTAGAGTCTTTCATTTATCTTACTTACAGTTTTTTTTCTATAGCCGTCCTCTCTTGTCAGTACTACTATCGCCCTATCATAGCCAAGTTCAAACGCTCTTTTATATGCAATAGATGTTGAAATACCGCCATCCAAATACTTTCTTCCTTCAACATCTATCATTTTTGACATTATCGGTATAGATGCTGAAGCTTTTACAGCTGATATAATATCACTACAAGTATCCCTATCAAAATATTTGCTCTCTCCACTCTTTACATCAGTTGCGACAACCTCATATTTTTGATTTACTTCTTTGAAAGTATCCCAGTCAAAGGGATCAAGATTATTGGATATTTCTTCAAATAAAAAATCAAAATTGAATATCTGTCTGGACTTAAACATAGTTTTATAGCTGATATATCTTTTGTCATGCAAGTATTTAATATTTATCCTTTTTGACCTGCCTGACTGTCTTGAAATATAGTTCATTCCATTCATAGATCCTGCGGAGACTCCGTTTACATACTCTATATACAAATCATTATCCAAAAACGCATCTAAAACTCCGGCAGTAAAAAGTCCTCTAAGAGAACCGCCTTCCAAACATAATGCCCCTTTTAATGTTTCCATAATATACCTCCATATCCTAATATATTATCACCTTGATTGTAATTCCTCAATCTGTTACAATCTAAATTACTATAAAATTAGTAAATTTTAATATTTGATTATAAACATATTGTTTAAATAATGAAAGGTATTTTATGGCTGAAAAATTAGCAAAATCACTTATTAACATGATGGGGGGACTTCTCTCATTAAGTTTTGGAAAGCAACTGATCGTATTTATAATATCAATGCTTCCTATTTTGGAACTTAGAGGCGGACTTATAGCAGCATCTCTACTTGGTCTTACACCTATTGAAAGCTATCTCATAGCGATCATAGGAAATATTATACCGGTTCCATTTATATTGCTTTTGATGAACAAGATATTAAAAGCTATGGAAAAATCAAGATTCAAAATTTTTAACAAAATTCATTCATTTTTGCATAAGAAAATAATGAAAAACAAAGACTCTATAGAAAAGTACGGCTTTTGGGGTCTTGTCCTGTTTGTAGGCATACCTCTTCCCGGCACCGGTGCATGGACCGGTTCTATCATAGCTGCATTTCTTGAGATGGATAGAAAGAAGGCATTCTTTGCTATATTACTTGGAATGTTAATGGCAAGTATTATAATGATGATTATTTCATTCGGTTTGATAAAAAGTATTGTATAAAACAAAGCGACTATAACCCTTGTGGATTATAGTCGTTTTTTTATATCGGTCCGTTGTTTAAAACCAAAGTATCTCCCTCAAGCAATTCTGTTTCACCATTTGGTATAATAAATTCATCACCTCTTATTATAAGCATTACCAATGCATCCAGCTCCCCTGAAAGCTTTGATAGAGTCGAACCCTTTGAGAGCATCTTCTTAGTTAGGACCAACTCAGTCATATGATAATACTCTTCAAAGTCTATAGATTTTGCAGCAAGTACTATAGTATCACCACATTCCAAAACAGTTTGTCCATTTGGAACTATATCTTCACCTTCTCTTTTTACCAATACGATCAATGTATTTGGTGGTAGATTCAAATCACTAATACTCTTGCCACACCAATCCTGATTTTCACTTACAATTAATTGTATAAACTCTATCGGTATCTCATCTCCACTATAATCTGAGAAGGTCTTCATAACATCATAGCTTGCGTCAATCATATCTATTTTTTTAGCTATAAAAGGAAGCAAACTCCCCTGTAATAGTATTGAGAACAAAACTATGAAAAATACATTATTGAATATATCATAATTCGCATTTGTATTTAATAATGCAGTTATAGCAAAAACTATTGATGAAGCTCCTCTAAATCCTGCCCAGGAAACCAGAAATATCTGATTCCAAGTCGCCTTAAACGGCTTCATAATCAATATTATAGCCAAAGGTCTTACAATAAAAGTAATAAAACATGCTAAGACAAAACCGGTTCCTACTACAAATAAAAGACTTGACGGATTTGATAAAAGTCCAAGCAAAAAGAAAATCAAAATCTGCATTATTCCTGTTATTCCATCAAAAAAAGGTACCAGTTCCTTTTTCCCCTGATATCGGAATTTCCAAGTATAATACCGGTTATATATACACTCAAATATCCGTTACCTCCAAGTACATTCGGTAACGAATACGACAGCAATGCAACTGCTATCACCAGTACCATAGTAAATCCCGGAGTATGTATAATAAAATGATTTATTATATATCTAAAAAATATTGCAATTATTATACCCAGTGTTACTCCCAAAAAAAGCTGTAAAAAAAGCATTTTTATAATACTTAATGCTGTTACACTTCCAGTAATCATACTTACAGCTATCATAGTTAGCATATATGCAAATGGATCATTACTTCCACTCTCCACTTCAAGGATGGAAGCAGTATTATATTTTAAATTCAAATGTCTATCTCTAAGTATTGAGAATACACTTGCAGCATCTGTAGATGAGATAACTGCACCGATAAGTACACTGTTGATCCAAGAAAATTTCATTACAAAATATGCAAATACAGCCACAAACATAGAAGTAAGTACAACTCCCACACTTGATAGTAGACCTGCCTTTAACAGTACCGGTCTGGCTTCCTTTATATTCGTTCCGAATCCACCATAAAACATTATAAAAATAAGTGCAAACGAACATAATGTTTCTGCCAGTCTAAAATCATCAAATCTAATTTTAAATATTCCATCTGAGCCAAATACCATACCAAGAAGAATAAAAGCCAGAAGCATTGGTACTCCTATTTTGCTTGATATGAAGTTTAATGCTATACAAAGTAAAATAATACTTGAAACAATCAGTAATGCATAATTCATCATTATACTTCCTCTATTGCATTGTGAAAGCAGCTCTTTAAATCATTATCACACACTCTACCAATCTGATAGACCTTTGCTAAAAGTGCATTTCTATCAAAATTTAAAAATAATTCTCTGATATATTGAAAATTTCCGGCCTTTTTCCCTTTTACAAGTGACCTGTTATGAGACTTTGAAAAATAGGTCAAAAGCCCTGTAGATAAGGTTTTCTCCCATGCATCCTTATTCATATAACCATACATCAAAACTGTATGATCAATAAAATCCTGCACTATGATAGGTAGCAATCCATCGCTGTTCAAATTCAAATCGCTCCATCCAAAATTTGTCTTTCCACTGTAAATTCTTGCATCAGTATGTTTCATTTATGTCTCCTTTCATATCAATTTATAATCACGAATCCTTACTAAGATATAAGCTAAGGCTCTCTAAATAATGTACTATGATATCTCCCTTTTTGGGTATTATATATTCTTCATTAAGCTCATCAAATTTAAAACTTTTTTTACCACCACTATTCATTCTGTCAAAGAACAACTTCAGATCCTTTAGCGGTACATATATTATCTTATCTAAAGATTTAAAAAATATAATCAGAAAAGCAATTCCACCCTGATTTTCAAATTCTTGCATGAATGTAAACTGATGTTCATGCACATTTGCCAAAGAAAAACTTGTACTCGCACATTCCTTAGCGTCAAAGCATACAGGTATACCCTGTATGACACCAATATAGTCAACTGTTGACTTCTTATCAAAATATGCCAATGTAATATGTCTTGTACTCTTATCAATCTCAATAGGAGTTATAGGTGTCGGTATCTTTTGAATAAGTGCAAGTCCAGCTTCTCTGTACTTTTCATTGGAATAGTTTATGTACTCTTCCAATGTGGAACCTCTAAGACCTCTTGTTTTCCAAGTACCCATCACCTATCACCCTTCTAAAATCGTTATTATATTCCGCCTCAAAACATTTTCCCCTTAACGCCTTAAATGTATCTGTTTCTGAGGAATTATTATCCGGATATACCAGTCTGTATGAATGTAAAAGTTGAGATTTTATACCATATTTTCTTTTAAATTTTTCATTTATTTTTGTATCTCCATATTTGAAGTCTCCTATTATAGGATGGTCTATAGAAGATAAATGTGCCCTTATCTGATGTGTCTTTCCTGTAATCAGCTTGACCAATAACAATGTACAATCCTCAAAATACTCCAAAACTTCATATTCAGTCTGTATAAAATCAGCACCATCAAAGTCCTTATCTTTTATAGTAACTTGATTACTATTTTCATCCTTATAAAGCCAACCCGATATACTTCCTGCTGTCTTTACTCTTCCACTTACCAAAGCCAAATAAAACTTACTGACAGCCTTTGTTTTTATAAGTTCATTATTTACTCTTAACCCCTCTAAAGTTTTTCCACATACCATCAAGCCTGAAGTATTTCTATCCAGTCTGTTACAAATTGACGGCTTGAATGTATTTAATTTCCCTTCATCAAAGTCCAAATACTCCAGTAAAAGATCATTTATAGATACATCTTTAAAACTTGATTTTTGAGACAAAACCCCTGACGGCTTATTCAAGATAATAGTATTTTCATCCTCATATACTATATAGGACTTAAAAAGTATCTATGTCTTTTTTATTTTTTTCAGATTTATCTTTTTTAGAATCATATATTATCTTCCCCGAGAGCTTCTTAAAACTCTCATCAGAAAACCAAAGCTTGATACTTGAGTCGATTACTAGTCTTTCCTTACCGTCAGCCTTTTTATCATTCAGTGTTATATTCTTTTTTCTAAGCATTTTGAATATAAATCCGGTATTTGCATTTACAAATATCTTCTCCAAAACTCTATCAAGTCTTTGACCTGCTTCATTTTTACCAACAATTATTTCAATCATTATACTGAAAGGCTTTTTAAGATTGCCCTAATCTCTTCCAAATTTTTATCATCCTGTTTGGTAGCTTGAATAAATTTACTCAACTCATTGAAATTATCACAGACCTTTGCTGTAACATTTATGCCACCTATTTTCATTCTCTCTTTAATAAAATCTTCTGTCTTCTTTTTATTTGCCTTATTTGAAAGCAGTGCAAATATTTTTTCATCTTCGATATATATAATATCTAAGGGCATTACCTGCTCCTTCATAGTAAGAATTATATCAAACAGAAAATGTTTATCTCCCAAAAAGTCTTTTACTCTGTCGTACTCAATAGAGTTATACTTAAATACTACCAAAAATGGTGCTAAAAGATTTGCCATGGGCAGTACCATAAGTATTGAAGACACCAATAGAATCCTTGAAACCTCTACCTTAGTGTTCTTTGAAGCTATAAAGAGTAAAAGAATAATAAAAATAAAGAATCCTATCATTATTCCATTCTTTATTTTAAAATATTTTCTATACCCATACTCCCCTTTTCTCTTTATCATAGCAATTCCCTATAGTCGTCTATATAATAGTCTGACAACTCCTTTTTCTTTTGCCTAACTTCTCTTGAAAAATCATCTTCAATGGCACATACCTTCATTCCTGCCGACTTTCCGGCTTTTATACCTGCCACTACATCCTCAAATACAAGACATTTATGTGGCATAACTCCAAGTTCTTTTGCAGCTTGTAGATAAATATCCGGTGCCGGCTTACCTTTTTTTACTTCATCAGATGTAATAATAGCATCAAAATAATGTCTCATATTTAAAGATCCGAGAACTGCTTCCACCATAGTTCTATTATTACTTGTGGCAATACCCATTGTAATACCTTTTGACTTTAGATGTTCTAAAAATCTTACACAACCGGGCTTTTCCTTCACTTCATACTTATACTTATCAAGTGCCATATTCTCCCAATCCTTACAGATTTCTTCTATACTGTCATCTATATCAAATTTATTTTTGAAATAGACCGCAGTTTCATGAAAACTTATTCCATCTATTTCATTTTTTAAATTGTCATCATATTCTATTCCAAATCTTCCTAAATATTCTCTGTCAATTTCAGGCCACATCCACATAGAGTCTACTAATGTGCCATCCAGATCGAATATACATGCCTCTATATTTTTTATCATATCCTACCTATATCTTTTTATTACTTTAATATTTCCAATTCGTTTTCTGTTAATTTTCTACTCTGTCCCTTTTCAAGCTTTAAATCATCCAATCTCAATCCACCAAAAGCAATTCTTTTTAGATATGTCACCTCAGCTCCCAATGCTTTTACCATTCTCTTTACCTGGTGAAATTTACCCTCATGTATTGTAAGTATTAACTCATTTTCTGATATAATCTCAAGCTTTGCAGGTTTAGATACTTCGCCCTCACCTATATCCAGGCCAATATTTGTCTTTTCTATAGCATTGTCTACAATTTTTCCATCAAAGATTGCATAATAAGTTTTATCCACATGTGAAGCTGGTGAAACCAATCTATGGTTTAGATTTCCATCATTTGTCAGTATTAATATGCCCTCTGTATCCAAATCAAGCCTTCCAACCGGTACTATATTCTTTCTTTTTGAGTCTATAAGTTCCATAACAGTTCTGTGTACATTGTCATTTGTAGCACAAACAAAGCCTGAAGGTTTATATAAAACATATGTCTCAAATTCTTCAATCTCCACAACTTTTTTATCAAAATACAGTATATCTTTTTCACTATTAAGCTTTTCTTCTGATTTTTTTACTATACTTTCATTTATCATTATTCTTCCGGCCTTGACATATTTTTTTATATCCTGACGGCTTCCAAACCCCAATTCTGAGAGAATTTTATCAACTCTAACAATCATTACATCCATCTCCAGCCTTGATAATATTTATTTTTGCAACTTCTTTTATTTTGTTTTACAAAGCCAAGCGAAAAGCCATCCACACATACAAGTCTGATACCATTGTACTCATCATCAGCCTCTATAGTTTCACCTTTTAGATATCTGATTACTCTTTCATCTGTGGCAGTCAGATTAAGTGGATTGTCCCATTCTTCAAACTTTATATTCATTGCAAGTGCCTGAAATGGCTCAAATCTATTCTTTTTGATTTCTCCTAGAAGTAGTCCTGTTCTTATATAGTGCAGACTTTTATCAATCAATGCATCTTTTGGAAGATAATATGCGTAGTTCTTATTTATAAAGATTCTTTCATAATCCCAATCTCGTTTTATTTTACTTAGAAACTCTACCAATTCCTCTGCCGGTTTTGGTGATTTTTTTTTCTTTTTTGGTTTTTCTTTATTTTCCTCTACAACCCTGTTTTCTTTTTTCAGTCTTGCAACAAAATGCCCCTCACCTTTTATCTTATGTGGAAAAAGTCTTATTGTGCCGGGCAGATCTCTTGACTCTTCAAATCCATAATCAGCTTTTATTTTATCTATATAAAATTCTTTATGGATTTCTAAAAATTCCAATAAACTTCCTTCATCCTCTATCTTAGAATAAGTGCATGTAGAATAAACAAGTGTACCACCGGGTTTTAACATTTTTGCAGCCTCATTTAGTATACTGACCTGTAATCCGGTAAAAAATTCTGGTCCTCTGCTAAGATACGCCTTAAAAACTGCACTATCTCTTCTAAACATTCCTTCACCTGAGCATGGGGCATCTACTATTATTTTATCAAAATACTCAATATATATCTTGGATAAATTCTTAGGGTCTTCATTGGTTATAAGAACATTGTCAATTCCACTTACCTCAATATTTTTTTGTAATGCCTTTACTCTGGATGCAGAAAAATCATTTGAAACTAATAGACCTTCACCCTTTAGGTATGATGCCGCCTGTGTGGATTTTCCTCCCGGTGCAGCACAAAGATCTAAAACCTTATCTCCAGGTTTTATTCCTGCCATCATTGCAGGTGTCATAGCCGAAGGTTCCTGTATATAATAAAGTCCTGCAAAATAGTATGGATTCTTAGAAATACTTTTTATCTTATCATCTTCGCTTAATGTTGATGTTGTCAGTACACCCTTTTCTTCTTCAAAATAAAAACCTTCCTCCACCCATGGTATACTTATAAAATCTCTATCCAAAATTTCTTTAAGTCTCTCCGGAGTCAATTTCAGCAAATTTGTTCTTATACCCACATATGGCTTTTCATCTAAAGACCGGATATATGCATCATAATCTTCCTTTAGAAGATCTTTCATAGCAGTTTTATAGACTATTGGTAAATCCTTTTCCTGTATCATATATACCTCAATATTAAATTAGTTATTACGCAAAAAAGGGCTTGTTGCAAGCAACAGCCCCGAAATTATTCCCCTGTGTTTGGATTTACCGGAACAATACTAACTTCAAGTTCCCTTCTGTTTTTATCTATTTCATCTGTATATGATTGCAATGAATTCACATACTGGTTGAATTTATTTTGGCTGTCACGCATAGTACCTGAAATTATTTCCCTAATACTTTGAAGCAGATCATCCGCATAAGCAATAGACGACTTTCTTATGTTGTTCGCCTCATTTACTGCCTCATATACAATTCTATTAGCTTCCATACTTGCATACTGTTTTATCTTATCAGATTCTTCATATGCTGTTTGCATGATTTGATTCTCATTTACAAGTTGAGATTTCAGCTTATTTGCCTCCGCCATTATGACATCAGACTCTTTTTTTGCACTTAGTATAATAGCATCAGCTCTTCTTTTTGCTTCTTCATTTATCCTGTCAGCCTCAAGCTTAGCATCCATTAAATTCTTTTCTGCCTTGTTTTTAGCTGCCATCATTATATCTTCTTGATTGCTGATTATCTTTTGTGATGCCGCAACTTCTTCAGGTATTTCCTGCCTCAATTCGTCCAATAACGCCTTAAGTTCTTCTTTATTTACTTTTATTATAGAATTGGATAGTGTAGCAGTTTTACAATTATCTACAAACTCCTCTATCTCTGTTATTACCTGTTCAATTCTACTCATGGTCTCTCCTCAAACCTTTTTCAGTCAGTCTTTCCATAATCTTTTCTCTTATCTCTTCTCTTACAAAATGACTGATATCACCATTATATACCGCTATTTCTTTTACAATACTTGAACTTAGATATGAATACTTCAAGTTTGTACTAAGAAAAACAGTCTCTAAATTAGGTGCAATTATTTTATTTGTCTGAGCTAACTGTAATTCATATTCAAAATCAGTTATAACTCTAAGCCCTCTGACCAAAATATTACAATTTTGTTCTTTAGCAAAATCCACCAATAGTCCGTCAAATTCTAAAACCTCAACATTTGGTAAATGTCCTATTACCCCTCTTATCATATCTACTCTCTCAGATGGTGTAAAAAGCGGATCTTTAGTATAGTTGATCAAAACTCCCACAATGACCTTGTCAAACATTTTTGCAGATCTCTCAATAATATCAATGTGTCCGTTAGTAATAGGATCAAAACTCCCCGGATAAATAGCTTTAGCCATAGTCACCCTCGCTTATGTATAAAAATGTGTTTATTAGACTTATACTCTTTGACCTTATCTATATACCAATCCTTTGATAAATGTGTTGTATCAGTCTTAAAATCTTCTTCAATTATAACTAATGTATGCTCATCAATCAATGTGGAATTTATCAAAATCTCCAGACATTTATCCTCAAAGCCCTTTTGATATGGTGGATCAATAAAAACAATATCGAATCTTTTGTCAAGATTCTTCAGCTTTTCCAAATTTGCTTCATAGCTTCCCTTTAGAATCGTAGCTCTATCTATCAACTTAGTATGTATAAGATTTTGTCTTATGCATTCTATAGCTTCTCTATCAATATCACAAAAGTAAGCTTCTTTTGCACCCCTACTTAAAGCCTCTATACCTATTCCGCCACTTCCTGCAAATAAATCCAGGAAAGTGGCATCATACAATTCATTTGAAATTATATTGAATAAAGTTTCTTTAATCTTGTCTGTAGTTGGTCTTGTAGAGTCTCCCTTTGGTGTCTTCAATATTAAACTTCCGGCAGTTCCTGAAATAACTCTCATTGCTCACCTATTACTGCCCTATTTCAACAGTAGGTTTATTATCATCTCCTACAACTGTAATAGGTTCTACAGTTTCCTCTACAGTACTTTCGGTACCGGCACTGGTGCTTTCACCTGCAGCTGTTGTCTCTTCCGGAGCCGGTGTAGCAGGTGCTGCTTCTAAATTATAACATAATACCGGGAAGCCTATATCCACATATTCATATAATTGTTTTGCTATGGCAGGAGGTAAATTTATACAACCATGTGAACCTGAGGTCCTATATATTTGTCCACCAAATGCACTTCTCCATGGAGCATCATGGAAACCTATACCTCCGTTAAAAGGCATCCAATAGCTTACAGGTGTTGAATATCCCTCACCCTTTAAAGTTGCGTTTCTTGTTTTATATGTAAGTGGAAATGCACCCGGAGGTGTAGTCCAGTTTCTTGAAACATTTCCGGATACGAAATCACTTTCAAGAACTTTAGTTCCATTTTTTATTACAAACAAGTGCTGGGCTGTCAAGTTTAACTCCACATATGAATTACCATAGTCATTACTTCCATGTGATGCCGCTTTCCTTGAAAACTCAGGTTCCCTTGTTGTAGTTTCTCCGGCTTCTATAAGAGATCTGATAGTAGCCTTTTCTTTTTCTTCATCTACCTTCCAGCCATATGTGCCTCCGGTAATAGTAACTGTAGGACCATATGAAGTCTTTAAAGTTTTTGACTTTCCTGAAGTATTATAGGCACTTGCTATAGTCTTTACAAATGATGATATTCCCTCATCTGATATACTAACAGAGCCATCATTATTCACAGTCAACCACTTATGTATAGTGTCACCATTTAATACATTAAGCTTCTCATATGAAATCCTTGCAGATATATACTTATTCAAATTATTGAGTGTAAGATTAAGAGTCGGATCATCTGACCTTTTTGCCGGTCTGATATATATATCATTATCCTCAAAGTCAAGATTTATATCGTTGTTCAAAACCAAGAGCTGACTCTTTATATATTCCTTAGCCTTATCAATATCAAGTGCATTACCCTCTACCTCAGGAATTATAGAATATCCTGAGCCTTGAACAAACTCTGAAATCTTTGCATCTTCAGGTTGAATAAACTTAGTTTCATCCAATGCTCTAAGTTTGATACCGTGGTTTCAAACTTTTCAGGATCCACTTTAAATGAAGAATTTATCTTCAGATCCTTTTTATCATTCATATTGGTAATCCATGCCATGCTATTTTGTTCTTTTAGCAATTCCTCCAGTGAGGAATCCTCTACAAAGGCCAGACCTACATCACTACCCTTTATTATTTCAGCATTGTTATCCCTTGACTTTATTGTACTTTCAAAATTGTCTATTTGATCTGACATAACCTGTCTTACTTCTTCTACAGTTTTCTCAGAAGCATCTATACCGTTAATTACTGTATTTGGAAAAAACTTTGTTCTATATGTATTAGCCTTAACTGTATATGCGCCTACAATTACTACAATACCGACCAATACAAAACCAAGGGCAAACTTATTTCCTTTTTTCTCTTTCTTACCTCTTTTTTTAGGTTGTTGTTTATTCTCAGACATACTACTCCTATCAAAGTGCTAACTTTTTATAATGCAAATCCATGTAGTTATTTATTTTTATCTCGAGCTTTTCCATTTCCTCATCTCCCATGTTCCCACACTGTATCATATCTACAGCTTTTTTTGCCATATCAAATATATCATTATCATTGTATATATCTGCAATGCCAAAATCCAGTTCACCGCTTTGTGCCAAACCGAAAAGCTCTCCCGGACCTCGTAAAACCAAATCTCTGGATGCAATATAGAATCCATCATTTGAATTTCCTATTATTTCCAATCTCTTTTTTGCAATATTGGAATTAGAAGTCCTAACAAAGATAGCATATGATTGTAATTCACTTCTGCCGACTCTACCTCGAAGCTGGTGTAAAGTTGCAAGTCCAAACCGTTCAGCATTTTCAATCATAATAACCGTAGCATTTGGTACATCCACACCTACTTCAATAACTGTTGTAGATACTAAGATATCTATCTCCTTATTTAAATACCGAGACATTATATCATCTTTTTCTCTTTTTTTGATGCATTCGCCCATGCAACACTTCAACCTTACAATTTTGTGAAAATTTATCTGCAATTTTCTTACCATAGTCTAAGACATTTTCTGCTTCTATATTTTCACTTTCCTCAACCATTGGACATATTATATATGACTGATGTCCTTTTTTTATCTCTAATAATATATGTTTGTAGGCTTTTTTTCCCTGTCTTCTTCTGTAATTACAGCATTTTTTTATAGGAAGTCTTCCCACCGTAGCTTTAGTTTCAATTGTAGAGATATCCAAATCACCGTAAAGTATGATTGCAAGTGTTCTGGGTATTGGAGTCGCAGACATTACAAGTACATGCACATCCTCTCCCTTATCTGAAAGAGTGCTTCTTTGCCTTACTCCAAATCTATGCTGTTCATCTGTCACAACTAATCCAAGTTTTTTAAACTTTACATTTTCCACTAACAGAGCATGTGTACCTATAACAATATCTATTTCTCCTCTTTCTATTTTTTCATAGACAATCAGATGTTCTTTCTTTGTCATAGAACCTGTTAATACTCCTATTTGGGGTGGATTTTCAAGTTTATTTAAAATCTCAGACATTGATTTAAAGTGCTGTTTTGCCAAAACTTCAGTAGGCACCATTACAACACCTTGAAATCCTGATTTTACAGCCAGATATAAGCAAATCAGTGCAACTATTGTTTTTCCCGAGCCTACATCTCCTTGTACTAATCTATTGGTAACTATCCCACTTGACATATCATTTAAAATTTCCTCTATCACATTTTCCTGTGATTTTGTCAAATTAAATGGCAGGACAGCTTTTATTTCTTCCACATATCTGACTTCATTAGATATTATATTTTTTTGATTTTTATTCTTAGTCTTTTTATTTTTTTAAGAAGATTCATACCATATAAAAAAATCTAAAAAAATCATCAAAAGCCAATCTCTTTTTTGCCTCAAAAAGTTTTGACTTGTTCTTTGGACTGTGAATATTTCTTATAGCCAATATTCTACTCTCAAGCAGAAACTTTTCCAAAATACTCTGTGGTAAGTATTCTTCAAAATCCTTATCATCAATATAATCAAAGCTTAGTTTTATAAGCTTTTCCATTGCGTTGTTATTTATACCGGCTGTTAGAGCATATACCGGCTTAAAGCCGCCTATTTTCTTTTCATATTCCTCTATTGTATATACAATCGGATGCTCTAATGTGTTTTTACTCCTTTTTGAAAATCTTCCTACAAAGACATAGCTTTCGCCCTGCTTTAAGGTAGCCCTCAAATAAGGTGAATTGTACCATATCACATCTATTACATCTATATAGTCGGTTAACTTCGTTGTTGCTATTTTCTTATTGCTTCCGGTAAGAGATATATTCTTGCTTATTGTAGCCTTTATGACTATCTCTTCGTCCCTATTTACCTCTGCAATTTTTGTGGGTGGCTTGTACTCTAAGTATCTTATCGGATAGTGTTTTAGAAGTTGCCTGATAGTACCTATACCTAATTTATCCAAATATTCTGCTGTTTTTGCTCCCACACCCTTCATATTTTTTACAGATATATCTATCAAGTGACCTCCTTACAAAGTTTTAACTAGCTAATCAAATCTACGATTTGACAAGCTAGTTACACTCACTTACTCTACAGATATGAAATAATAGTAAACCGGCTGTCCACCATTATGTAGTTCAAACTCTACATTCTGATACTTACTAACCAATTCATCACATAACTTGTTTGCATCTTCTTCGCTTACATCAGCACCATAATAAAGACTTACCAATTCGCTTGTTTCATCAACCATATTTGATAATGCCTTATCTACTGCTCCATCTATGCTCTTATCTACTCCTATTATTCCATCATCCCCCAATGCCATGACATCATTTTCATGTATTTCAACATCATCTATAGTAGTATTTCTTACAGCATATGTAATCTGTGCTGATTTTACATTTGCAATCTCTTCCTTAGCACTTTCTGTGTTTTCATCAACACTTCTTTCCTCAGACAGACTTATCATTGCAGTAATACCCTGCGGTATAGTCTTTGTAGGTATTACTACCACCTTTTTGTTTTCTACTATCTTTGACGCCTGTTCAGCCGCCAATATAATATTCTTATTATTTGGCAATATATATATAGTTTCTGCATTCAAATTGTCAATAGCATTTAAGATATCCTCTGTACTTGGATTCATGGTCTGACCGCCTTCTACCACTACATCCACACCTATATCCTTAAAAATAGATGTGAGTCCACTTCCTGCACTTACGCTTATAACTCCCATCTTCTTTTTCTCGTTCTGAGTCTCAAGTATTTTATCAACTCCCTTGATAACTCTTTCTCTATGCTCTTCACGCATATTGTCAATCTTTAGATTTGTCAGCTCACCAAAGGTCAAACCTTTTTGTATAGCAAGACCCGGATCATTTGTATGAACATGCACCTTCACAACTTCATCATCAGATACACATACCAAAGAATCCCCTATTGATGTCAAAAATCCCTTGAACTCTTCTTCATCCTTATTTGTAAATTCCTTGTTTAAATTTATTATGAATTCTGTGCAATATCCAAACTTAATATCTGCAGTGTCAATATCCTCTCTTGCAGCAGTGCTTACACTTTCAGACTTACTTGAGAGCACCACATCACCAAGTTCTATAACATTTCCCTTAAGTCCTTCAAGTATACCATGAAGTATAACCATAAGCCCCTGACCACCTGAGTCGACTACTCCGGCTTTCTTTAGTACCGGTAGCATTTCAGGGGTTTTTTGCAAAGTATCATCACCATATGCCAATACTGCTTCCAAAAAACTTATAACATCATCATGTTGATCATGTATCTCAAGTGCTTTTTCTCCCATAGCCCTTGCTACTGTAAGTATTGTACCTTCTTTAGGCTTCATTACTGCCTTATATGCAGTCTCACTTGCTTTATCAAAAGCGAGTGCCAACTCAAATACATCTATAGCCGGAGCTTCTTTTAAAATTTTTGCAGCACCTCTAAAAAGCTGTGACAATATAACACCTGAGTTTCCCCTCGCACCACGTAATGAACCTTGTGCTATAGCCTTACACATAGTAGCAATATCATTGCTCTCTTCCGCTGCCAAACTCTTTGCCGCTGACATTATGGTCATTGTCATATTTGTACCGGTATCACCATCAGGAACCGGGAATACATTCAGTTCGTTTATCCACTCCTTTTTAGCCTCTAAGCTTTTTGCTCCGGTTATAAAAGCACTTCTTAGTGATTGTGCATCAATCTGCTCTAGATTCACAAAAAATCCTCCTTAGTCTATGATTCGTACACCTTCTACGAATATATTTATTTTCTTTACTTCCATTCCAGTGAATTTTTCTGCCTTATATTCAATAGTTTCTATCAGATTTTGAGTTATCGCACTGATACTTAGACCATATGCAACTATGATATGAAAATCTAAGATCAACTTATTATCCTCTATCTTTACATTTATACCCTTTGTTAGACTGTCTCTCTTTAAAAGTCTTGCGATACCATCTGTAACAGAAACTGCTGCCATACCCACTATACCAAAGCATTCAACTGCCTGCATTCCTACATAGAATGCAATAACATCCGGATTTATGCTTATCTGACCAAGATTTGTATTGATTTGACCTTTGTTCATATAACCCTCCAATCATTTATCGTCCAAAGACTTTATACTTAACTATGAAATAATAAATACTTTTCGTAGTTTATAAATATATTTTACTATGTCCTAAATCTGTCATTTTTTGTTCACAACATATCTAAGATACTTAATCATACCATTTTTTTATAATAAAGACAATTCTATTGTAGACATCTGGTTGAATTTTAACTTTTGTAGTACAATAATACCATTATCTTTTTCTTGAAAGGACATTTATGGAATATAGATTTAACAAAAATAAAGATATTTTCTTTCTTGGTGTTAGAGATGGTATACCCATAGCTTTAGGATACTTTGCAGTATCCTTTTCACTTGGTATTATGGCTACCAAATCAGGATTATCTCCATTCCAGGGACTTATCGCAAGTTTTCTAAATAATGCCTCAGCTGGAGAATATGCAGGATTTTCAATGATAGCCATTTCTTCATCATATATGGAAATAGCCATCATTACTCTTATAGCTAATGCTAGATATCTTTTGATGAGCATTGCAATGAGTCAAAGAATACGAAAGGATACCCCACTTCACCACATCTTTATAATGGCACATATGCTTACAGATGAAGTTTTTGCTGTGTCTATTGCAAGACCGGGAGATATAAATCCGTACTATACCTTCGGTGTAATGCTTTCTGCCTCACCTGCCTGGACTTTTGGTACATTCTTTGGCGCTATAGCCGGAAATATATTACCTCTACGTTTAGTTTCTGCTTTCAGTGTTGCACTTTATGGAATGTTTATTGCAATAATCATACCCGCTGCCAAAACCGATAGGATAATACTTTCGCTTGTTATTACAAGCTTTACTCTCAGTTATATTTTTTCTTTTGAATTTTTCCATATATCTGAGGGGATAAAGACCATCATTTTAACAATTATAATATCTGCCTTTGGAGCAATATTCTTCCCCTTAAAGAACGGAGCCACCAATGAATAAATGGACCTATATTTTTATTATGTTTACAGTTACCTATATGATAAGGCTTTTACCCCTTACACTTATACGAAAAAAGAAAAAAATTAAAAAACACATTCATAAGATCATTTTTATACTATGTCCCATATGTGACTCTCTCTGTAATGACATTTCCTGCCATATTGAATGCTACTATGTCCAAAACATCAGCAATGATTAGCTTTATTATTGGAATTATAGCAGCATGGTTTGGAGCAAATCTCTTCAAAGTGGCACTGCTATGCTGTACCTTGGTATTTTTTATAGAATATTTTATAGTATAAAATAGGGACTGACATTTGTGCCGGCCCCTTTATTCTTATCCTTTAAATCTATATCCCACTCCCCAGATAGTTTCTATAAATTGAGGTTTGGAGCTATTCAGTTCTATTTTTTCTCTGATATTTGATATGAACGGTAACTGTCGATATATCTCCCATTGACTCAAGTCCCCAGACTTCCTTAAAAAGATCTTCTTTTGAATACACCTTGTTTGGGTGTTTAGCAAGAAAATATAATATATCAAATTCTTTGGCAGTCAATGTCTTTTCATTGCCATATCCCCAAACCCTTCTGGAGCTTGCATCAATCCTCAAATCTCTAATTTCAATAATATCCTTATCTGAAGATGACACTCCAACAAGCCTGTCATATCTTCCAATATGTGCTTTTACTCTTGCCACAAGCTCACTTGGAGAAAATGGCTTTGTCATATAATCATCTGCTCCCAGTCCAAGGCCTCTTATCTTGTCAATATCATTCTTTTTTGCACTGACTATAATAATAGGTATCTCTCTCATCGCCCTTATCTGCTTACATATTTCATATCCGTCCACTCCGGGCAACATCAAATCCAGCAATACCAGCTCATAATCTTCACTCAATGCTTTTTCAAGTCCTTCTTTTCCATCAGTTGAAATATCAACCTCAAAGCCGGATATTTCTAAATAATCCCTTTCCAGCTCAGCTATGCTGACTTCATCTTCTATTATAAGAACTTTGCCCATTTTATATCTCCTACTTCTTTAGCTCTATGCTTATCTGTGTTCCAATGCCAGACTTTGACTTAGCTACAACCCTACCATCATGATTTTCTATTACCTTTTTTACAATAGACAGACCTATTCCACTACCTCCAAGCTTTGTATTCCTTGATACATCGCTTCTATAGAATCTATCAAATATATGTGGTAGATCTTTTTCATCTATACCTCTGCCATTATCAGAGATTTCAATATATATAGCATCAATGCTTTCTCTTACTCTAAAATGAATTTTAGGGTTTTCCTTATCCATATATTTCACAGCATTGGATACTATATTGTTCAAAGCCCGCTTTATTTGCTCCTTATTCATATATATATAAGTTTCGGAACCTATATTTTCTATATATACAAACTTTATTTTTTTATTGTTTCTAATTCCAGGTACAAATCCTTTACATATTCTTGAAAAAAATTCTTTTTACATTTATTTTTGCAAAGTTGTAAGATACATGTGTTTCTGCAACCTGTGAATAGTAAAGTAATTCATCAATCAATAATGTCATATCGTTTGTCTTATTATATATTGTATTCAGATAATCTTTTGTCTTTTGAGGTGATGAAGCAACACCATCAAGTATTCCCTCCACATAACCTCTTATAGCAGTAAGTGGTGTCTTTAAATCATGGGATATATTACTTACCAACTCTCTTGCAGTATCTTCAGAAAGCTTTTTTTCTTCTTCATCTTCCTTTAGCTTGATTCTCATTCTTTCAAAATCATGGTATAAAAAAGGAATTTTAGAAAAATCTTTTTCGTCTAATTTATATTCCAGGTCTCCGTCTGCTATCTTCTTAGTAGCAATCTGTAATTTATCAAGTGGAATAAGTATTCTTTTATAAATCCAAATCCACATCACAACCGCTACTATATCTATTACAGTTACAAGGATTATAAACCAAATGCCTATATTACCTGTAGTATCATAATTCATACTGTATATAAGAAGTATAGACGGTATAATTATTATAAGGCAAAATACAGAAAATAAACCGGAGCTGACTTTCATTAAATTGCCTTCTTCAGCTCTTCCACCTTATCAAGTCTCTCCCATGGTAGATCCAAATCATCTCTTCCAAAATGTCCATATGCTGCTGTTTGCTTGAATATAGGTTTTTTAAGATCCAGCATCTTTATAATTGCAGTAGGTCTAAGGTCAAAATGCTTTCTTATAAGTTCAACTATATCATTGTCGCTTATTACACCTGTTCCAAATGTATCTACTGCAATAGATGTTGGATGTGCCACACCTATAGCATAAGATAATTGTATCTCACATTTTTTTGCAAGTCCTGCTGCTACAATATTCTTTGCCACATATCTTGCCGCATAAGCTGCAGATCTGTCTACCTTTGTACTGTCCTTACCTGAGAAAGCACCGCCGCCATGTCTTGCATAACCGCCATATGTATCTACTATTATCTTTCTACCTGTAAGTCCGGAATCTCCATGTGGTCCACCTATAACAAATCTTCCGGTAGGATTTATAAAATACTTTGTATGCTCATCCACCATATCATGTGGTATTATTTCATCAAATACATATTTCTTTATATCTTTATGTATTTGTTCCTGTGTAACATCATCATCATGCTGTGTTGAAAGTACTACAGTGTCTATTCTTACAGGCTTTCCATCCTCGTCATACTCTACTGTAACCTGTGTCTTTCCATCAGGTCTTAAATAGCCTAAAGTCCCGTCCTTTCTTATCTGTGTAAGTCTTTTTGCAAGATTATGTGCAAGATATATTGGATATGGCATAAACTCTTTTGTTTCATCTGTTGCATATCCAAACATAAGTCCCTGGTCACCTGCACCATTGTCCTCATCCTCTTTATCAATATGCTCTCTTGACTCAAGTGCCTTATCAACTCCCATTGCTATATCACTTGACTGCTCATCAAGTGCTACAAGCACACTACAGGTATCACAGTCAAATCCAAACTTTGCTCTGTCATAACCTATCTCTCTTACAGTTTCTCTAACTATCTTTTGAATATCCACTGTCGCCTTAGATGAAATCTCTCCCATAACAAGTACCATTCCGGTAGTTGTAGCTGTCTCACAAGCCACTCTTGAATCCGGGTCTACACTTAAATATGCATCCAATATTGCATCTGAAATTTGATCACACATCTTATCAGGATGTCCTTCAGTAACTGATTCTGAAGTAAAAAGTCTTCTTTCTTTCATTTTTCTCCTATTCTTTTACACTTATATATGAACCTTAGAATATAAACCATATTGTAAAAGCTAATATCTAAAAAAGCCCACCAAATGGTGGACTAAGGTTTCCACTCATTGCTCGATTTCTCGCTCAGGTTGGCACCTTCCTAAAAGGGGTTGCCGTGACATCACAGATCCTTAACTCTCCGTCACTCTTAATAAGTGTATATAATACCCATAAGGGTAAATTTATTTTGTTGCAAACATAGTATAGCATTTTCGTATAGTTATGTAAATATTTAATTTTGATACTACAATTTATGTATTATATTTCACACCTTCTTCAGCAACCATTGGCAGAGCTTCTTCTGTATTAGCATTATATCTATAGATATTTTGTTTTTCTTCAAAGCTGTTATTGTCGGTCCAAAGCTCACACTGTGTCATAACGGTTTGAACAGCATCTTCCATTCCCTCAGGTGGATATTTGTGTTTTTTCAAAAGCTTTTTGATAAGCATACGCATTTTTGCTCTTGCAGATTCTCGCTTCTGCCAGTCAATCGTCTTATTTTTTCTAAGCGTTTCCGTCAACTCTTTTGTTATTGCAATCAACTCTTCATTTTCATAAAAATCTTTAATTGCCTGTGGCTTTGTCAATGCATCGTAAAATGCAAGTTCGTCAGAATTAAGACCAAGTTTATTACCTTCTTTTTGTTCAGACGCTATTTGCTTTGCAAGTTTGAGCATCTCCTCTATGACCTCTTCATTTGTCAGCATGCCGTTAAGATAAGAATTGATAGCCCTTTGCATAATATCGCTGAATTTCTCCGACTTAACCACATTCGTTCTACGATAAACAGAGACCTGCTCTGCAATCAACTTCTTCAGCAGCTCTACCGCAAGATTTTTCTCTTTCATATTAGCTACTTCCTGAAGAAACTTCGGATCAAACAAAGAAAACTCCTCTTTAATATCTGAGAACAGATTTATCACACCATCACTTTTAATACTTTGCTTAAGAAGTTCATTTATTCTCGCATTCATTTCAGGCAATGAAATCTTTTTTCCTACACCTGTAACAGTAAGCCTGATAACAAGCACTCTGACCGCCTCAAAGAAAGCCGCTTCAAATCTACTTTCTTCATCAACCAAGGATGAACAAAGTGACAGTGCTTGATGAAGCATAAGAGCTTCCTTCACAAAGGAGTCCTTATCGTCAACCTTTTCTCTACCGATAATAAAATTTACAGCTCCGCTGATAGCCTTTGCTCTTTCAAGATCTGTACCGTTTCGAAATTTAGAATAATCATATCCATGAAATTTATCGCGGCACACTGCTAGCTTCTCCATAAACTTAGGATATGCTACCTTTGCTACATCCGTATCTCCGTAATTCTTTTTATCTCTGGATGTATAGTCATTCATCGCCCGTTTCAATGCGGTAGCAATACCTACATAGTCAACAACCAATCCGCCTTCTTTATCACGGAAAACACGGTTTACACGTGCAATCGCCTGCATCAAATTGTGTCCTGCCATAGGCTTATATACATACATAGTAGCAAGAGAAGGTACATCAAATCCTGTCAGCCACATATCAACAACAATGGCAATCTTCATAGGGCTGTTGTTATCTTTGAACTTCTTTGCAAGTTCATCCCTATGATGCTTGTTTCCGATAATCTGTCTCCATTCCTCCGGATCATTATTTCCGGAAGTCATAACAACTCCTACCTTCTCAGTCCAGTCAGGGTATAGTTCCAGAATCCGCTTATAAATCTTCATAGCAATAGGACGTGAATATGCTACAATCATAGCCTTTCCTGTAAGCAGATTCTCTCGATTATTTCCATAATGTTCAAGGATATCACAGACAAGTGAATTTATTGTATTGTCATTTCCAAGCACCGCTTCCATCTGACCAAGTTCTCGCTTGCTTTTTTCAATAACTTCATTGTCGGCATTAAGCGCCATCAAATCATATTCAGCGTCAATCTTATCCAATATCTCTTGATCCAGATTTAACTTTATAACACGGCTCTCATAATACACCGGTCTTGTTGCACCGTCTTCAACAGCCTGTGTCATATCATATATATCTATATAATCACCAAAAACCTCACGAGTACTTCTGTCTTTAGAAGAAATAGGTGTACCTGTAAATCCTATATACGTAGCATTAGGCAGCGAATTACGAATAATTCTTGCTGTACCGATAACTCGCTTTGCCTCTTCCTTACCGGCATCGTTCTTTACAATCTTAATTTTCTCTGCAAGTCCATACTGACCCCTATGTGCCTCATCTGCCATAACTATAATATTATTACGTTCAGAAAGTGGCTCATCAGACTCCTCAAATTTCTGCATGGTAGTAAAGATAATACCATTTGCCTGTCTTCCGGCAAGCAAAGTTTTTAAATTTTCCCTACTTTCTGCCTGCATAGGATCTTGTCTCAAAAAGTCTTTACACTTTGCAAACTGTCCATAGAGTTGATCATCTAAGTCATTTCTGTCTGTAAGCACAACAATAGTAGGACTATCCAATGCTTCCTGCAACAAATGAGCATAGAATACCATTGAGAGAGATTTACCACTTCCTTGCGTATGCCAAAAAACACCACCTTTTCCGTCAGTTATAGTAGCCTTCTTTGTTGACTCAACAGCTTTTCTTACCGCAAAATATTGATGGTATCCTGCCAGAATTTTAAAACTATTTATACCCTCATTCGAAAAACATATAAAGTTCTTTATAATATCAAGTAATCTTTCTTTTTGAAATATCCCCTCAAGGAAAGTATCAAATTGTGCATACTGTGTGTTTTCATAGTCTCCATCTTTGGTTTTCCATTCCATAAAACGGTCTTCACCTGAGGTGATTGTACCCGCTTTGGAAGTCAGCTGATCACTCATAACACATATAGCGTTATAAACAAACATGGAAGGAATCTCTTTCATGTAGTTGCGTAGCTGTCTATACGCTTCGGAAGCATCAGTTTCTTCACGTGACGGAGACTTAAGTTCAACTAATACGACCGGCAGACCATTCAAACAGAATGATATCCGGGCGTTTATTGCTGTTTTCAATAAAAGTCCACTGATTAGCGATTATAAATGAGTTGTTTTCTACATTTTTATAATCAACAAGGTATACAATTGCAGAGCGATCTTCCCCATCTAAAAAATATCTTACCGGTATACCGTTTTGCAGGTAATCCATAAAAGTAGCATTTTTTTGAACCAACTCACCGTTTTCGATATTTTTTAGTTTATATATTGCTTCCAAAATAGCATCTTCAGGTAAATCACTGTTCAAATGGCGCAGTGAATCCATCAAAACATCCTCATATAACGGACTGTAGAAATCTCTTTCAATATCCGGACCATATATATACTCATATTCCAGATTGTTTTGAAATAATTCAATTATTGAGTTTTCATAGTCAGCTTCGGTGTATACTCCGGACATAAAACTCTCCTTTATTTCATAATATTTAAAACAATAATTGAGCAAGTCACAGACTTGCGATGCTTATTGACCGCAGGTCAATAAGATGGTTTGAATTTTATAGGCAAAACAATAATTTAGAGCAACAAGCCAAGGTAATATTCAAAAAATGCTTTATAGACAATCTTGAAAACAGTAAATGGTCAACAGGAACATTCTCTGAACTCATCAAGTCAACCTTAAATGGTGACTGGGGAAAAGAAGCACCAACAGGTAAAAACACTGAAAAAGTGTACTGCATTAGAGGTGCTGATATTCCCGAAGTCAAATCAGGCAATAATGGCAAAATGCCTACGAGATATATTCTGCCGAAAAACTTTGCCACAAAACAGCTTACAGCAGGTGACATTGTTGTTGAAATCTCAGGAGGTAGTCCTACTCAATCAACTGGAAGATGTACTGCTATAACTCAATCATTACTTGACCGTTATGATAGCGGCATGGTTTGTACAAATTTCTGTAAGGCAATGAAGCCCAAAGATGGATACAGTCTGTTCATTTACTATTATTGGCAATACCTTTATGATAGAGGTGTCTTTTTCTCTTACGAAAATGGCACAACAGGAATTAAAAATCTTGATTTTTCAGGCTTTATTGAAACAGAACCTATTTTAATTCCGCCCTTAGATAAGATTGTTGCATTTGATTGTTATTGTAAATCAATTTTCAGTCAAATTTTCACAAATGGTAAGCAGAATGAATATCTGGATATGCTTAGAGACACGCTTCTACCAAAATTAATGTCTGGTGAACTTGATGTATCAGACATTGACCTTTAAGCCACTAAATTATTGTTTATTTCAGTATTTATCTTGATTTTTTTATCTATATCAAAAAAAGTAAATATGCTATTGCCATCTGTTTTTGCTTATTTACTGGGTATCTAACAATAATTTCATCTTGTAATCTTTTACGATTAATCTCAGTTTGTCCCGTTGAACCTTCAGCAATACCTTCTATTTGACTCTGACATGCCTTTATCGCATAACCATAATAAATTACATCTATCTCATCTGTAGGTCTCAATAAAATCATGTGTCCATCAATTGTCGTTGGCTTTTGAATGTTTTGTATCTGTGCCACACGACCTGCCGTTCCTATTCCTGTCGAATTTATAAGGACATCTCCATTCACAAGCAGTTTATTTTCCGGCACTTTCTTTAACTTATAGTCATGTAGTCTTGCATACACGTATGATATTTCAAAGTTACGATTACATTTTTGATTTAGTACCCAGATAGTACTTTCACTTTCATAGTCTGAGTATTTTGGTGGTATTCCTTTTGTTATAAAAGATGTTACTTCTCCTAAAGTTTTTTCTTTCCATCCTACCATCCAATTCACCTCCCTAACTAATATATTTCTTATGAGCAATTTTCACATTACTCTGCTTTACCATTGCATATTGCAAGGTTGTATCTATTTTACTATGTCCCAAAAGTTGTTGTAACTGCTCAATTGGCATTCCCTTATCTATAGCCATAGTAGCAAGTGTACGTCTAAACTTATGTGGATGTACCTTTTGTACTCCTAACCGTTTTCCAAATTCTCTTAGACGCACTTCAACTCCACCAATTTTCAATCTTTCGTATGGTACTTTTAATGATACAAATAGTGCCGGATTATCATCTACCCTACTTTCCAAGTAATTTTTTAAATGTATCTTTGTACGAGCATCAAAATAGACAACTCTTTCCTTACTACCTTTACCAAATACTATACATTCTCTCTCATTAAAATCAATATCACTCCTGTTAAGTAACACCATTTCACCAACACGCATACCTGTTGAAGCAAGCATATCTATAATCGCTAAATCTCTGATTTCCTTACAATTATCCCTCATAAGCTCCAATGATTCATCTGAATAAGTCTCTTTAATATTTGTCCCTGCTTTTACTTTATGTATTCGTCTTACAGGACTCTTCAGTATATAATCCTCATCTTCAAGCCAAGAAAAGAAACTTGAAAGAATACGTCGGATATTGTCTATTGTAACCTTACTTGTATTTTTATTTTTCTGATAATCAGTTAAGTACTCCCTTATATCATCTGTAACTATGTGTTTGACTTCTTTTTCTACTTTTTCAAGCATAGCTTCAATAGTAGCCCTGTAATATTTCAGAGATTTCTCGGAGCAACCCTCTATACGTTTTGCTGATAAAAACAATTCTACAAAGTCCTTTTCAGAAGTTTGTACTTTTTGTTGCCTTTCTATTACATCATAGTTTGCCAAGGTATATTGTAAAACTTCTCTCAACTTTTCATTTTGTGCATTGTTCAAATATGGCAACATTTCTTGAACAACATTTTTGATTAAATCTTGTTTCACAGTCTATCCTCCTTTGTTTTTCTTAGAGAACGACTGCGGGGCGGAAGTCCCCTTATATTAGCTCTTTCCACCCACAAGAGTTATAGATTTTATATTACAAACAATAATTTAGCGGCTTAGATATCAAGGTTTGAAACATCAAGTTCTCCAGACATAAGTTTAGGTAAAATAGTATCTCGCAAGGCTTCAAGTTTTACAATTTCCTCAATGTTAGCAGAAATCTGCTGATATAAAGCCGTTATAAGTTCGTCCAAAGGCTTTAATTCAGAAAGGTCATCAGGCAGATATAGCTGATATTCGGGCAATGCTTTTTTACTTAAATGTAATACAGTTGTTCCATTAACATAACTAAGGCAATGTGCCTTAAACTTTTTATCTTGTAGAATAGCTGCAATGAAGAATTTAGATATATGATTGTTCTTTGGAACAACTTTAACTAAATCCATAGAAAAAACAATATCGCTATAACTCGATTTACTCATTACGGGTTCGGCATTACCGATAACCTCTGCATTCTGTGTCAAGTCAGTATGTGCAACAAGTGTATCAAACAATTCAACGTGCTGAGTATCTTTTAGCTTATTTGATGGTACTATCTCCTTATAACCATCAAGTTTGAAACTGCCTTTGCGGTCAAAGTTTTTATCGTTGCCATAGCAATATTTGATTTTGTAAGTTCAGTTCCTTTATAGGAATAGCCACTAACAAAGTCTGCAATGGAAGATAAGGGCGTTTTCGACCAATCATCAGGTAAAATGCTATCAAATTGAGCATAATCAGAAAGCCAAGCAGTACATATTGTTTTGATTTGCTCAGTCAAATTATTGTTTATTGTATCGTTCAATTCTATTTTTTCGTCTATTGACTTCAAAATGCTTGCTATTTTTTGTTGCGTTTCAATATTATAACAAGGCACTTCGTATTGCATAATTGATTTTTTATCACCTCTTGGCATCTTTGTTCCTTTTGATGTAGCCATTGCATATTCGAAGAATGTATTGTTTGCAAGAGCATAGTAAAGAAAATCACTGTCTATATTTTCCTTTGCTGTAAGCACTAATACATCATTAGAACATCCACCACTAAACTTTGCTTTCCATATTTTTTTGAAATACGGACGAATATTTGATACAAGAACATCTCCCACTTCATATGCTTGTGTTAAATCGGCTAATGGAAGTGATGGAGCATCTACAATCCCTCCTTTATTGGGCAACATATTTTCAGTTGAAATATATGTTTCTGTCGTTAAATCAGCTACATGTATTTTCTTTTTTCGAAACATGCAGATTTTTTCAAGCTTACACTTCATACCCAATCGCCCCCAATTTCTTTCTTATCTCTTTTTCCAATTCATGGGACTTTTTAAACATATCAGAAAGTTCTGATGTTAATCTTGCCATTTTTTCCTCAAAGGGCTCTCCATCATCTTCCTGTTCTTCAATTCCTACATAGCGACCCGGTGTTAATATATAATCTTGCTTTGCTATATCTTCTATTGAAGCTATTGCACAAAATCCTTTCTTTTCCTCCAATACTCCATTTTGAAAATCCTCAAATGTTTTTGCTAATAAATCAATATCTCCCAGACTTCCGTCTTCCTGTATTCCTTCTGTGAAATCTCTATGTTTTCTATCAACCATATAACCCATTTTTCTGGCATCAATAAATAGAGTCTTTCCTTTTTGCTTTTTATTCTTAGTAATAAACCACAATGTTACAGGAATAGTTACGCTATAAAAAAGCTGTGTAGGTAAAGCTACAATACCTTCAACTAAATCATCTTCTATGATTCTCTTTCTTATTTCTCCCTCTCCTGAAGTTTGAGATGATAATGCACCATTGGCAAGTACTAATCCTATTTTGCCATTAGGTGCTAAATGATGAATCATATGCTGTATCCAAGCATAGTTTGCATTTCCTGCCGGTGGCATTCCATATTTCCATCTGACATCATCTTTTAATTTTTCTGCACCCCAATTTGAAAGATTAAACGGTGGATTTGCCATAATAAAATCCGACTTTAAAGTCTTATGAAGATCGTTGAAAAATGTATCTGCGTGGTAAGCACCGAAGTTTGCATCAATTCCTCTTATCGCCATGTTCATTTTTGCCATCTTCCATGTATCTGCATTTGATTCCTGACCATAAACAGAAATATTTCCCCTGTTATCACTGTGAGCCTGTACAAACTTTTCACTCTGCACAAACATGCCACCACTTCCCATACAGGGATCATATACTCGGCAATTATCAAATGGCTTCAGTATAGCTACAATTGTTTTTACAATACTTGAAGGTGTATAAAACTCTCCTCCCTTTGTTCCCTCATATGCTGCAAACTGAGCAATACAATATTCATATGTCCTACCCAATAAATCTTTACCTGCTTCTGTACCGTCCATTTTCACTTCATTCGTAAATAAATCTACAACTTCTCCAAGTACTCTTTTATCTAAATCAGGATTAGCATAGTTTTTAGGTAAAACATTCTTAAGTGTCGTATTCTCTTTTTCAATGGCTCTCATAGCATCATCAATTACTGTACCAATTTCAGGTGTATGAGCTTCAGATGCAATTTTACTCCAACGAGCTTCCTCAGGCACAAAGAAAATATTTTCTTCTGCATATGCATCTCTATCATTTTCAAAGCCGTCACCTTCTTTTACCAATTCATCATAACGTCTTTCAAACGCACTTGATATATAGCGAAGAAAAATAAGACCTACAATAACCTTCCTATATTCTGCTGCAGGGATATGTCCCCACAGAACACAAGCAGCATCCCAAATTTGCTTTTCAAAACCTATATTTGTATTATTTTCCAGCCATTATTTATTCTCCATCCTATTTAAATTCTATAATATTATTTAAACATTCAATTAATCTATCTTATCATATTCTTAAGTATTAAAATAGAGTATATTACACTTGTATACAAACTCTTATATATTCAAAAAGGCCGATATAGTCTATGGACTACTTCGACCTTTTTAAATTTGCTATTTGAAAATACTTATTTCACATTGAAATAGACATATACTATATAATTAGTATGTAATGCTTTTACCCTCACTTAATGCTAATCTAAATAATCAAGCCTTTTTAAACTCCCCTCATCAAATGTGTAATTCTGTGTTCTGAAGGGATATTTTACCTCACTTTCATAATACCATGGGTCATCACTATGAGCCGGGTTTTTTATTATATGAAAGCTTTGAGCAGGCATAAATCCCTGTGCCAGCAAAAATGCCTTTTTTCCGGATTCATTTTTACATATATCTGCCACCATCACCACATGTCCTGGGCTTCCGCCCTTTATAAAAATATCCCCTACCTTAAGTTCTGATATATCTATAGGTCTTGCCTCATTTTCCATAGACAGAGTAGATGAATATGCAAATACAATTCGTAGATATTTTTTGAAAGTTTCTTCACTGTCATCAGCTGAAGCAACCTGATCCCAATAAGGCTTATCATCCGCAAACTTTACTCTATATCCTTGTTTCCAGTGGTTAAAGTCGCATACAAAGCCGTCTACAAAATGAAAACTGATCTTATCATATTTACCACTTTTATAGAGATATTCGGCATATATTCGCATGATACTGTCTGCACACTGCTGCAAATCTTCTTCTGCCACTTCCATAGAAATACTGCGGCGTGACCGTCTCCGCCTTTTTCTCTTTTATCAAAGTAATGTACATGAGTACCGTTAGGCTCAAGCAAATAATTTCCTATAAACTCCGCAAAGCTTCCCTCGGCTGCTCCCATTCTTTTATATCCCTTTGGAGTAATAAAACGGGTAAAAAGTGTATTTCCTTCCGGATTTATAAAATCTGAAAGTTTCACAACACTTTCCTCAGTGCTTTCTTCCTTGCTCTCATTATTATTAGCTTCTACAACAATATTATCTCCAGTAATTGTACTTTCTACTTCCTCACTTGTGATGGAATTCATATTTTTACTCTTACAACCCCAGCATATGCAAATCATCATAGTAAGAAGTAAATAAAATTTATTTCTCATAAAATTCATCAATATCTGCAATCCTTTCAAACTCTAAAATCAGATTTATTTACTTTTGAAGTACTTATCTATTTTGTTTTCTATATTTTAAAAAGTTCACTTGAATAAACTTTTTTCATTTTGAGTCTCTAACTTTTCCAAAGTGGCAGTTGCAGCTTTTAACTTATCAGAATAATTATTGCTACATTCATCTAAACAAAAATCTTTTAGGAACTGATTCCATTGACAAGCTGAATTTATCATACTTAGCGTAATCTGATTCACCACAATATATCAGCATATCTTGTATCGTAAAGCTTAAATCATTTTCGGCTTTTTACTTTCCCCAAGCTGTTGCCATATCAGTACTAGATTTAAACGGATTAACTCCGTTAGCAGAAAAATAATTCTAAATTTTTGTTAGTGTCATATCTGCCAATGGCGTATTTAAATTATCGATCTGTTTGGATTTTTGTTTTCTACTTTTCTTACAGATTTTCCACTCTATTTCCTCAAAAATTGTTCTATAATTAAGTTCAGTTCTTTGCTTTGTGCATCTATATTCCAGCCTAAGAGATTTGGCAAATTCAGAAAGTTCTTCTTGAGTACCAATAGTATCTGTTAAATTCCTTTTTCAATGATTTTATATCTTTAAAATCCGGTCTAATATCTTCATCATCCTCCTATAAATACTGATTTATCTATAATATTTATCATAGTAAATAATCCAATTCAAAACTACATTTCAAATCACAACTTTTTTGTATAATAGTACCTCTCACCTGTATAAGGGTATTTTTCCAATGCAAACACTTCTTTATAACCATGCTTTTCATAAAATTTCGGTGCTTGAAAATTAAAAGTATCCACAAATGAATACTTACATCCTCTTTCTTTTGACTCTCTTTCCGCCATTTTCAAAATTTTTGAACCGATCCCTTGTCCCCGTAAATCATCACTGACATATAAATATTCAATCTCAAGCCAATTTCCAAAAGTTTCCGCTACCATTCCTGCCTTTAAATTGCTCTGTTCATCTTCCAAATAAATATTAAGTGGTTCGCTTTTAGATGGTTCTCTATTGGATCTATTGTATGCTCTGATTAAATTTGCCAGTTCTTGAGTTCTTTTCGATTCAATATTTTCTAATTTCAATTTCATACTGTATAAGTCCTTCACTATTTTGTACTTCAATTTTTTAAATTCTAATTACCGAGCTTAGCAAACTGAGATTTATTTCTCCATACGAACAAGAAACTCTGTTGTGCCTTCTTCATATTTCTTTTCATTTGTCGTGTCAAAACCATGTCTTTTATAAAATGCTATTGCTTTTATATTTTTTTCTAATGCCCATAAATGATTTGCATCCCTTTCTGCTATTCCATATTCTAACAATTCAGTTCCGATTGCTTTCCCTTGAAGAACAGGTTCAACAAATAATCTCTTCACTTCTAGTTTTTCGATTTGAATAAATCCTTTTACTACACCATCATCATATACCCATATGCTATCTAATTCTTTTGCAAAACTTTCTACCATATTAAAAACTGTTAACTCTTCAAAATAGAAAGTATCTTCTTGAAATATCGGATAAAAATTCAGCCTATAGTTAAATACAAATATTTCAGCTATTCTCACTAAATCATTAATCGTTGCTTGTCTTATATAATTCATGCTTCAAACCACCAAATTCAAATTTACCAAGACTAGTAAACCGGATTTTCCTAATTACTTTTTTTAATAAGCTTACTAAAAGGTGTCCTGTTATTTACATACTAAATTTTCAAATCTTTATTGTTTAACATTACACCAAGCATCCTTAAAACTCTCTTCTGTGCTCTCATTATCATTAGCTTCAGCAGAAGTATTATCTTCAGTAATTGTACTTTCTGCCTCCTCATTTAAGATGATGTTTTCATCTTTTCTCATACAACCTGAGAATAAAAAAATATCATAATCAGTAGTAAATATAATTTATTTCTTTTCATATTACACTTTACTTGTCTAACTTAATATGTGGAATCTGCATCATTATTTTCTCTTTTTATGTCCGGCTGTATGTAGTATAAAGGTAATTTTACTTTACTATATTTCTTATAAGAATCCTTTTCACTTAATTTCATCAATAAATCTGTAAAATACTGTTCCCAACTCTCATATTTTTTACTGTCAGCATAAATATAGGTCTCTGTCATTCCTGTGCTATTTCCAAATATACCGGATTTTAAAATCAGCCATTCAAAGGACTCCGGCAAAAATAATGCCAACTTACCATAACTGAGTTCTTGTTCTTTTACAAGGCTCTCCATCTCACACCCAATAGTAGCACCATCTGCTACAATAATGATATTAAAATTCTTATATTTTTTTCAAAAGTCCTTTAATTTTAGACTTTCCTCCTGCTGCTTCACATATTATATTTGTATTTTTTATAGTTTCTAAGAAAAACTCATATCCGGACTTGCTGTCTTCTGTAATAATAATATCCGGCCTGAATGGAAATCTATTTGGATCAGGATTATCATAAAATTTATCAATATCAGTATAAACTCTCTCAAATTCTTTGTTCTTTCCGGTACCCTTAATACGATATATTTCATCAACACTGTATGGCAACTGTGAAAGATAACTTCTTGTTATTATTAGGAAGTAATTATCGCAACCCTTTACCTTGCTTGCAAATTCCTTCGAAAAAACAAACTTACTTCCTTCATCAATCACTATAACGGCGTTATTCAACTTATCAAGCTCGTCTTCCCAATTTTTCCCTTCCAGCGTTACTATATTACCACCGCTAATCTTTACTCCGCTTTCTCTTCCCAGATTATTGTAGTCTCTAATCATATCATACAATGTGGTCTTTCCTGTGCCGCTATCTCCACGAAGAATAGTAATATTCCTATTTAGTGTGAATTTATAAGAGTTTCTTTGATTGCTTATCTTAATACTTACCCTACCAATCATTACTGCATATTCTCCTTAAGATATTTATCCGCTGCATCTAAAAACTCTCTCATATTATGCACTATTAGTTTTCTATCATTTAAAATACGGATTTCAAAATCTTCCTTTCCAAAATCCATTATATGATATAGGGCTATCGTGAAATCCTGTTCTTTAGCAAGCTTCAGTATCCATTTTGAGCAATTATCTCCACAGTTGGATGCATTAAACGTCTTACCCGGTTCATTTTTCATAAGAATCAAAGCCTTTACACCACCTGATAGCTTATCCGGCGGAATTTGTCCCAAAACAGGGCTTTGAATAGTATTTGCATCCAATACTTCAGATCTGTCAATATCTTTAATAGCAGCTTTTGCAAATTCATCTGTAATCCAACTGTCTTTATATCTGTTTCTAAAATATACCGATGTATTATATATTACATTATCTCTATCACCAAACCACACTCTAAGCATAATATTCCTCCATATCTATAGTTTTTTATTCTCTCTTATTGAACCACACTAAATTCTAATTACCCTGCTTATCAAACAGGGATTTCTTAATTACTCATTTTTTTAATTAAGCTTCCCAAAAGATTTCCTGTTGTTGCAATTATACCATATATCAATACATAAACAGCTGCACTTTCATTATAAAAATATAAATATGGTCGGAATAAAGAGGGCCATAATTAGCAATAAAAAAATATCAAGTTAAAAGAATGTCTAATTCCATAAATTAGAGAAGTTAAAAAAACAAATAATCGGAATTAAAAATTAGTAAGAAGAATATACCGCTTCCTGTATCATTAATTAAAAACAGGTAACACATAGAAAGCTAGAATTATCACTATTAAGTAAACAGACATTTCTCTTATTTTTTTCATTTTCTTTACCTCTGTAGATTCACATACTTTATTTCTACAAACCCGAATTATCCCTTAATAAATAATTTCATAGAATTCATAGGTATTACTTCCAGCACAAAATGCTCATCACTAATTCCGGTATCGGGGTGTGAATCTGCAATCTTTATGTTAAAATCTCCAACATAATATGAATTATCATTTTTAAAATTACCAAAAACAATATACTGTACTCCAATATAATCAAGCATCCCGTTATCATCAGGTTCAAGACTCATAACCTCAAAAGGTTTTTCGATATCGACACCATATTTATCCAGCCATAATGCCAATTCGGGAAATTCTTTTCTTGACTTAACATAGTACAGCTTACAATAATCACAGTCACATAGCATATCTGAGGACAATGAATTGTAGTACTCTTTCGTTTTACCAATATCTATATTCACAGTTATCTCCTTAAAACTTTGTAAAACAGTAAGTTTTCTTCCCCCTGTAATTTTGTCGGCAAAACCGACAGAATTCTCATTCAGTTATCTTGAAGCAAGAATACATTACCATATGTAAATAATACAATTTTATTTTTCATCCTTTAGTTCCCCCACTCGAATATTTCTAATATAGATTTTATAATCTTAAAGTTATGTGCTTTGTTTTTACACTATTCGATTATTTAGACAAACCGAGCTTTATCTACTAGATTTCATAATATCTATAGCAAACTTTCCACTTGCTGCAGCAATAGGAAGTCCTCCACTAGTTTGAATCCATTGACTTGCAAGGTATAAATTATTTAAACCTTTAATAGTGCTCTTAACATACTTGTTTTTATATCCTTTCTGTGGATTAAAACTCATGTAACCCCCTTTATATGCATTACACCAAGTTGTAAATGTAACTGGAGAATATGTTCCAAGTACGATGAGTTTCCCTTCAAGCTGTGGATACTTTTTTTCAATTCTTAATCTCAAGTCATCTGCAAGACGCTGTTTTTCTTGATTGTATAAGCTAATCTTATTTTTTAGTCTAAACCAATAGGCATAATTTTCATCATTTTGTAAAATATTACATTGAATGACTCTCTTTTCCATTGGAAATAGTGTCTCATCATAATCAAAAACTCGCATTCCACAAAAATTGTGTGTTTCCCCTGCAACATCATATTCATCACAAGGGAAAATAATGCTTCCTTTAGGTAATTTCAAATCTTCCTCAGTAGCTATTCCAAATGCAACCTGATAACATGTATTAGAAACATAGCCCTGTGGATTATCATACATGTACCTAAGATTTTTATCTAAATATTTTTCATCAATTAAGTTATAGAAAAGATAATGTGGGTCTGCACACCAAATATAGTTATCTGATTTGATTACCTCTCCATTATTACCCAGAATACTAACAACTTGACTATCTACAATATTTATTTTTACAATATTAATACCTAGATGCAACTTCCCACCTAAGGATTCAAATTTAGCAAGCATTCTACCAACCAATCCAACAGAACCTCCTTCTGGTATAGCTGCTGTGTTGCTTGTAAAAAAAGCATATGATGCAACAAGGGAAAGAGCGTTAAAATTGCTATTAAAGTAATTTTTAAACATTGCTCTAATGTAATGATTCTTAAAGCGATTGACAAACTCCTCAATCGACTGCTTTCCATATTCCTTAATTGCTTTACTTGCATCTTTCATGCTCATTCCTAGTTTTATAAATTGCAAAGGATTCATATGAGCAATCGAATAATCGCACAGTGGCTTTACACACTCTAAGGTTTTGGCACAGTCAAAAAACAAATTTAATTCTTTGTAATCTTCTGGAGCAAGCTCTAAAAACTCTTTTCTTGCCTTCTCTAAATCGCTCCACAAATGTAGTGTTATTCCATCCATATTCATACAATAAAAATATGGCTCACGATAGATCTTCAAACTATCAGAAATAACTCCTAGATTTTTCCACATTTTATATAGTTGTTCATCCTTATTGCATCCAACAAGAAAATTTATACAATTATCTATATGATATCCTTGCCTGTTCCACCCTGTACACTCACCTCCAGGCATTTTGTTTTTTTCATATATTTCTACTGAATATCCCGCCTGCAATGCATATATTCCAGCACTCACACCCGAAACACCTGCTCCAATAATTACTACTTTTTTACCCATACTGTCTCAACTTCTCCTTCTTCTACAAAAAATAAAATTTCTACACTGCTTAAATTAATGATTTTTACTATTTCGCTTTTTGTCTATGTTCTATGCTTTCAGTAGACTATTTCACCCCACTCTCTGACTTTAGGAAATCTTTACAAGAGAGGTTACATCTACTACGCTACTTCGTTGCTCGTACAAGCAATGTTACGCATTCCATATGAAACGAGTGAACACTAAGTATGTCAAGTAGTTGTGTTCGTATGTGGGAACATATCCATGAACTTTTAACGATAGCTTAAGGTTATCGTTAAAAGGTATTAGCTCGACAAAACGGAATTTGCCAGAAACTAAAGTTTACAAATCATGACATAGTCCTCTTTATTTTCACGAACAATTTCAAAACCTACTTTTTTATACATATTCACTGCATAGTTTATCTTTTGAACCGATAATGAAACTTGCTTATATTTTTTCTCTTTCAAGGTCAAAAGAATTTGTTTCATAAGTTCGGTTCCAATTCCCAAATTCCTATATTCCTTAAGAAGAGAAATGGAAAGAGAGGGTGTGGTATCATCAACATGACCATAATCATTGATGATACGAGTCCATACAGCTCCTACTACCTTTCCATCAAAATCCGCCACATAACATACATCATCTTTCTTGCCAAAATCAGCAACATATATTTCTAAATCGGGATGTTCTATAATATCTTTAGACGGAGCTTGTACTCCTTCAGGAATAAAAATAGCCTCATATAGAAAAGTATCCAATAAATTTATTTCATTCTGCTTTAATCCTCTAATTACATAATCCATTGTTGCCTCCTATCTATATTCTGTAAATTTATTATTATATAAATCGGTAGAAATTCCACACATACTATACCTACATACTTTTTGAGTTGATTCTACTACTTCTAATTCTCCATTAGACCAATCATCTCGTCAACTGCAAATTTACCCGGACCGGCAAACTGTAATTTTATCTAATTCGGTTATCAGCATTGCATATATGCATCACTTATACTATAATTATACTACAAATAATTACTTAAGTATTGGAGGTGCAATATGTCGACACTACAAATTCGTATAGATGATCAGCTAAAGAAAGATGCCGACTCACTATTTTCAAGTCTAGGTTTGGATACATCAACAGCAATAAGGATTTTCTTAAATGCTTCACTTGAACACAATGGATTACCATTTCCTGTTGTACATAAAAAGCAATATGATGAAAGCCTTAGTGCAATTCAAGATGCAAGATTACATAGAAACTTAAATGGACCATATAATTCTGCTAAAGAAGCTGTTTTAGCTATGTTGGAGGATTAAATGTATCAAATTCTATTTACAAATAAAATGAAGCGTGATGTAAAGCGAATCAAGAAGCGTGGTAAAAATATCGCAAAATTAGTAGATGTACTTGATTCACTTAGTACAGGAAAACCGCTTGAGTCCAAATACAGAGACCACTAACTATCCGGTAATATGTAAGACTTTAGAGAATGTCATATAGAACCGGATTGGTTACTAATATATCGTGTTGAAAATGATAGGCTTATTATCATTGCAACAGAAACCGGTACTCATGCTGACCTTTTCGGTATGTAGTTTTAAAAATATTGTAAGTCATTCTAAATTCTCAAATTCTTATTGTTTAACATTTCACCAAACAATGTATGATACAAATCCTTTGCTGATTCTTCTATCTTGGTAATACTTGATATTTTATTTCCTGCATCCTTCGATGATGCTCCACAAAGATAAAAGGCTTCATTTTCTGTTCCATAGTCTATTGAAATATACCTATCGTGATACTTTTTACCTGCAATCTTCATTTTTAAGTTAATGTTAGGGTAATCTCTTACAAAATCATTTAAAATACTTTTTGTAAGCATATCTTTATTTCTGACATTATCGCTAAATATGATGACTTCCACATTATCTTTTGCAGTTCTTAGCAGCTCTAACGTTTTTAAGCCTATGTAGTTATCTATAACAAAAATACTTTTCTTTGCAGACTTATATATTTTTGTGTAGGCAACATCCGCTTAAATCTTATCTCCATTCATCAAAAGAAAATGCTTATAGGTGTCCGGATCTATGAAATTTTCCATCACTTTTTTTAAATCTTCTTTAGTAGCCATTTGAGATTTTATTTCTGCAATATCTTTTGTATTTTGGTTTGTCTGTACTGCAATTTGCACCAAATCTTTTGGACTGATAAAATCTTGATTTTCAATTATAAAATCTTTCATCTGCTTAAACATTCGTATTAAAGCCTTGCTTTGCTTAACAGCAAGTTCTCCTCTTAATACAGTCATAAGCATATAAATACCCTGCTCTGTAAAAGCATAAGGTGGTTTTCTACGACCGCCCCAACTTGATGTCGATTTTTTCGATATCAAGTTTTCAAACTCCGACTTCGTCAACTGAAACATAAAATCATCATCAAATTTCTCAGCATTATTTTTTACTTGTTCGTTAAATCTTGTCGTTGTATACCCATAAATTTCAGCAAGTTCAAAATCAAGCATAACCTTTTGATTTCTTAAATAATAAATCTTACTTTTTAATTGTAGTTTCATCTATTACCACTATTTCTTTATTTTTTTCTATCATAAAATGAACCTCACTAAATTTATACTGACTGATAAACAGGGATTTCTTAATTACTCATTTTTTTAATTAAGCTTACCAAAAACATTTCTAATATAGATTTTACTGTACTTTTCATATTCAGTCCATATTTTAGTCCCGACCTGTAGAAGAACTTTTCTGTATCTACTCCACTACTATGGTACTCGCAGATTCTTCAAGCTTTACTACAACTTTTCCAACAAAATTACTGAATACAGAAAAAGCACATATCTGAAAGATTCTATAATCTCAAAGTTATGTGCTTTGTTTTTACACTATTCGATGGTTTATACATACCGTTTTTTAAGCTTTAGTTATTGGAATCCATAACTCCATTTTGTAATCAGGACTATGCATATCACCTTCATAGTAATATTCAAAGTCAGACTTTCCTGAGTGAACATAGCCATGCTCGGGGAAAAATACTTCCATCGCATATTTCCATCCGGTATGAATGCAATCCGGAACACTTCCTGTTAACTCTACAACGGCATACTCTGCTTCATCAACTTCTAAAACATCTAAGCCCATGCTTCTTGCTTTGTCTACATCATTAACAATATAGCCTGCCATATAGTTTATTGTGCTTGGGTTTTCCACATCATGGCAAACACCAACACTTTGACCGTTTCCCAAACTTGCAAGTTCATCGTGGCTATATTTTTCATACAGCTTATCCCAGACACTTGGACATAATGATGAATTGATGCTTTGTTCATTTACTCCTGCGACTGCAAAGGCTTGTTTCTTTTGAATTGTAATATTCATGCTTCTTCCTCCTCTTACACTGAGTGCTAATTGCACTCGTGATACTAATTTGAACGGTTTCCCATTTCTTACCTCAGAGGGAGTAAATCCATGAAAATTCTTAAATGCTGTTCCAAATGAATCTGATGACTCGTATCCGAATTTGAAAGCAACATCAATAATCTTATCATCCGTATCTCTTAATATAACGGCTGCTTCCGTTAATCTTCTGCTTCTTAAATATTCTGAGAGCGTTGTTTCGGTCAGAATAGAAAACAAGCGACTGAACATTGAATAAGAGTATCCTGATAACCGGGTTACTTTCTTTTCGTCAATTTCATCATCGAGAACTGTTTCAAGATAATCAATCGTATTGTTAAACGACTTGATAATATTCATTTCAAATCCCCCTTTTTTCGGTTTATTTTAGTATAGAGGAAGATTTCTTTTCCTACCCTACAACATCCGTACAAGTTTTATAGGTTTTATCTCATAGAAACTTATAGCTTGCCACGTTCAGCAAATTCAAATTTATTGTCCTTGTCAAACCGGAGGATATCAATTTAATTCCAATCTCATTGAAACAAGTTCTTGCCAACCATTGTACCGTGAAATAAAGCCTCTGGGATTGCGTCCGAATTCAACAAATCCTATACTTTCATATAGGGCAATAGCTTTACTATTCTCACTTGCAACTTCTAATTCCAGTTGAGAATATCCTGCATTTTTTGCACATTCTATGCAAGACATCGCCAGAGCCCTACCTATTCCAATCCCCCAAAAGTTTTCTTCAATTGCCATTCCAAATTCTGCACGATGTCTGATTTTGTTCTGACCTTTCTGATTTAAGCCGGCAATTCCAATAATACATCCATCAACAACAGCACAGAGATACACTTCCTTATCTGAGTTTTCTTTTTCAGTCAAAAATTGCTCTTCAAGCGTTACATCAAATGTTATTTCATCTTTGTACGATGATAAAAAATCTGTTTGCCCGTGAGTTGAAAGAAAAATATTTAGAACTTCCTGTGCATCGTCTCTGAAAGCATTACGAATTAAACATATTTTATCATTCTTTAATATGATATTTTTTTTAAATTTCATCTTCTATCATCTCCTAATATAGCGAATTTACCTATACTTGCAAACCGGAATTTATCAGTTTGTAAATCTTAATAAATATCCATTGGGATCTTGTATTAAGAACTCAATTTGTGTTTCTTCTGTCCCATTAACTTGATATTTATTTCTTGTTAGTTCTTTATATATTTCAAAAATTTAGAGTTTTTCACTAATTTATAAAGTTCTTCAACATCTTCGACTGCTATTGAAAAAAATTTATACCTCTTCCCAATGGATAACTTAATTCTCCCGTGTTCCACCCATCATCATAGATTTGTTCAAACATAAACTGACTATCTTGAAAAAGACATAAAAATAAATTTCTCTTTCTGTCGTTCGTACTCTATTTTAAACCCTAGTTCTTTGTAAAAATTTTTTTAGTTTGAAGAATATCAAAAAAACTGATAATTCAGGAATCAAATTATTAAAATTCATATCAACTTCTCCTAAAAATTCTAATTTATCTACTTCTTACAATTCATTCCGATTACTATGCCTAAAAGCATCCCAATAGACATTCCGATAGCTAAATTTTCTTTGCCCAGTGATATTCCAATCGCAGTACCTAAACACATGCCAATAGACATACCTTCGGACATATAGTTATCTTCTTTATGATCCTCTTTTTGTTCATTTCTTTTTGATTTTTTCTTTGTAATGATAATTGCAAAAATTGCAACTAAACTTACTAATATCACAGGTAACACTATTTTTATTATTTGCATTTAAATAACCTCCTAGATTCAAATTCTCAAACACGCTTTTAATCCCATCTTCATAACACCTACTATCAAAATCCAACTTATACTTCGTCGTTTTCGTCTTAATGATATCCGAAAGCTCCATAAGATAGTCCTTATACATTTTAAGAAACTTACTTACACTTTCTGTCTTATTGGAATTCCACTCATTAGAGCTGAAATGAACATATACCATAAATTTCCCCGCTTTAGAATAATATCTTGCCTGATAAATTCCCGTTTTAGGATAATACTTTGATACATTTCCGCTAAAACAAACACAAAGATCCATCTTCTGCAATGCCTCTATCTCAACGCTTTCAAAAATATTTTTCATTTCTTTTCTTACCGTTCTTGCGGCAGATAATATATTATCCAATATATCATCCGTTCCGCCAACAATAATATTCATATTGACTTTCATATTTTCCTCGAATTTCAGCTGTGAAGTTGCAAAAAGCCAACGCAACCACAGGCTGCATCGGCTTTTCTATCAGCAATTCCCGGCGTCCAAAAACGCCTTAGCTATCACTATATCTTCAGGTGTTGTTACCTTAATATTTTTATAATCACCCTCTATCAGCCTTACTTTGGTATCGGTAAACTTTTCCACCACCATTGCATCATCTGTGATGCCAAGAGTTTTATAATCTGTTTTATACAGCTTTCAAAGGCAGACTTTATCAAAGCTACATCAAAGCACTGTGGAGTCTGGATGATACAAAGTGTATTTCGATCAATTGTCTCACCACCAAATCCTCCGTCTCTGACTCTTATAGTGTCCTTTGGAGCTACCACAGGTACAACAGCCCCATATTTAAAGGTCTCTTCTATACATCTGTTTATAAGCTCCACACTTATCATGGCTCTGGCAGAATCATGTATCATACAGATATCGCCTGTAGCTTTTTCTAACCCATTATATACGGAGTCATACCTTTCAGCACCGCCGGCTACGATACTGATCACCTTACTAAATCCATATTTTTTTACAATATCTTCTCTTACAAAATCAATATCATCTTTGGAAGTGACTACAATGATTTCATCCGCCTTACTTTCACTGAAGGCTTTTAGTGAATAGTATAATAATGGCTTGTCAAAAAGCTCTACAAACTGTTTCTTTTTATCACTACTAAATCTCTTGCCGCTGCCTGCCGCAAGTATTATTGCTATACTCTTCATATTATAATTCCAGATTAGGCACTGCATTAAGTGTCAAATCTTTAAAGTTTTCATCTAAATACTCAAAGTATGCGGCTACACCTATCATTGCTGCATTATCAGTGCAATATATCGGTGAAGGGAAGTGAAGCTTTAATCCCTCTTCACTGCATTTTTCTTCCATCAGACTTCTAAGTGCGGTATTTGAAGCCACACCTCCTGCCATAGCAACATTTTTTATATTGTAATCCTTTGCAACTTCAACGGTATGCTCCACCAAAACCTCTACAACTGCTCTTTGAAATGAAGCTACCAAATCATTTACATTTATCTTTTCACCGGTCATATTTGCCTTGTTTTGATAATTTAAAACGGCAGACTTTACACCTGAAAAGCTGAAATCATATTTGGAATCATTTACTCTTGCCTTTGGAAACTCTATCGCATGAGAATCTCCAAGCTTTGCCGCCTTATCAATTTTTGGACCTCCGGGATATCCAAGTCCCACACTTCTTGCCACCTTGTCAAATGCCTCACCTGCCGCATCATCTCTGGTAGTCGCAACTATCTCAAAATCATTATAATCTTTTACAATTGCTATTTCAGTATGACCGCCTGAAACGATAAGACATACAAAAGGAGGTTTAAGCTCCTCATGTTCTATAAGGTTTGCCAGCACATGCCCCTTTATATGATGTACACCTATAAGAGGTTTATTAAGTCCGTAGGCCAGTGCCTTTGCTTCGCCTACGCCTACAAGCAGTGCACCTACAAGCCCCGGCCCGTATGTAACTGCTATTGCATCTATATCATCAAAGGTAACATTCGCCTCTTTCAGTGCGTCTTTTATGACAAAATTTATATTTTCTATATGCTTTCTGGAGGCAATCTCAGGGACTACGCCTCCGTATATTGTATGCAAGTCTATCTGTGATGAGATAACATTTGAAAGCACCTTTCTTCCGTCTTCCACAACTGCTGCCGCAGTCTCATCACATGAACTTTCTATTGCAAGTATTTTTACATTACTCTTCTTCATAACCAAGCTCTACACTCCATCCATCTCTTGCGGTTTCTATAACCGGACAGATTTTTTTAAGCTTATCGATATACTCATCCGGTTTATTCATTGACGGTGAATAATGTGTCAGCCACATTCTCTTAGGATTAGCAACCTTTCCGAGATTTGCCGCCTCCATCATAGTCATATGCTTATGTTCTTTGGCATTTTCTTCTTTTTCATCTTCACCATACATACCCTCACATATAAAGAGATCACAATCTGTGGCATAATCTGCAATAATCGGAACAGGTCTTGTATCTGTACAATAATTTACCTTTATACCTCTTCTTGCCTCTCCCATTACCATATCAGGAGTATATGTGATATCTCCGTCAGTGATAGTTTCACCATGCTGCAATTTATTCCAGTATTTTAACGGTATATCAAGCTCCTTCGCTCTTGCAGCATCAAACCTGCCCTTTCTGTCAATAGAAATTCTGTAACCGTAGCATGTTACTCTATGGCTTACCTTATATGCTTCTATCTTATAAGGTGCAAAATCTATCACTTCCTCATTCTCTCTAAGTTCATGGAATTGAATTTCAAAAGGAAGCTCCGGTGCTATAACTCTCATAGCATTTACAACTCTTTCAAGTCCCTTAGGACCTATGATAAGAAGTGGGGTGGTCTTTTCACAATTTCCGATTGTAAGTAAAAGCCCCGGTAAACCGCTTATATGATCCGCATGAAAATGTGTAAAACAGATCACATCTATAGGCTTCGGACTCCATCCCTTCTCTTTTATGGCAACCTGAGTACCCTCGCCGCAATCTATCAAAAGATTTACGCCCTCACATCTGGCCATCATTGAAGTCAGCCATCTGTAAGGTAGCGGCATCATACCTCCGGTACCTAATAAACAAATATCTAACATTTTATATATCCTTCCATTAACAGAGCATCATCTGTGGGATCAGAGTAATATTCTTTTCTGATACCTATCTTCTTAAAGCCATAATGCTCATATAGACTTATGGCATCTTTATTTTGGCATCTGACCTCAAGAAAAACCTTTTTTACTTTCATATCTCTAAGATTTGAAATCATAAAGTTCATTAGCTTATGTCCACAGCCCAATCCTCTGTACTGCATATCGGTAGCTATTCTAAACAACTCCGCTTCATCTTCATTTACTCTGAAAATAATATATGCCAAGACTCTATAGTCTTCTTCAATCACTATGCAGTAATCGAATTTAGATTCTATAGAGTCTTTTATGTTATTTTCGCTCCAGGCATCACTGAAAATATCACTTTCTAAGCTTCTTATTACTTCCACATCAGAAAGAAGCATGGGTCTAATCCACATTTCTCTCCCTTTCAGCCTGGCTCTTTCTAAGATATTCCGGTCTCATATCATCAGAAACCATGGATTTCCCTTCTTTAAACATCTCCATACCAAGCATTGCAATATTTGACGCCCTCTGTCTGTTCAAATTTGCCGGAGCAAAATCATGTGTGATTTCAAAGTTTTCATCAATATATTCCCTAAATACCGGAACTCCGTCACCCAAGAAAACTATTTTTTCTTCTTTATCTATTTCTCTTAGTATATCAAGTAATTCATCTATAGACACTGCCATAGACTCTCTTACTACTTCCAATTGATGGTCATTTTTATATATACCTGTATATACCTGATTTCTTCTGGCATCCATTATAGGTACAATCAGAGCATCACTTGAATATATATTTAATGCCATAGCATCAAGTGTAGGCACATGAATAAGTGGCAAATCAAGTGCAAGCCCAAGTCCCTTTGCACTCGCAGCACCTATTCTAAGTCCGGTAAATGATCCCGGACCTCCTGAAATTGCAATAGCTGAAAGCTCTTTTATATCCACTCCGGTCATTTTTACTATTTCATCCAACATAGGCAATAATGTCTCTGAATGAGTCTTTTTAAAATTTGTGGTATATTCCGCTATTGTCACATTTTCATCTATTATTGCAACTGAAGCCACTAATGCAGCACTTTCAATTCCCAAAATCTTCATCATCTATGCCTTCCACTGCTATTTTTCTGTAATCAAATCCCTTTTCAAGATCCTTTGATATAAAAACCCTTATAATATTTGTCGGCAATGCTTCTTCTATAAGCTTTGACCACTCTATAAGGACTATAGCATCATCATATATAAATTCATCAAATCCTATTTCATCAAGCTCAGAGATATCGGAAATTCTGTACACGTCAAAATGATGCAGCCTTTTATCACCTTCATAGCTTTTTACTATATTGAAGGTAGGACTTACAATATCTCTCTTTATTCCAAGTCCCGCACCGAATCCCTTTGCAAAAACGGTTTTACCGACTCCAAGATCCCCGTCAAGGCATACCACCACAGAACCGGTTTTTGCCTTCAGATTATTTGCAATCCTAAAGGCAATATCAAATGTTTCCTTATCGGAAAAACTCTCAAATACCCTTGTATTCATAACTATAAAAAACTTACCCTTGTCTTTTCTTTTAAAACAGCAACTATTTTTTCTTTCTTTTCCTTTGTATATCTGTCAGGTAGCAAATAACCTCTGACAGCATCTACGTATATTATTATAATACCCGGTACTATCCTTGAACGAAATCCGCTCTCCCATTTAAAATCAATACTCTCTCCCTTTGATGAAACAACAATTCCCTCATCATTCATCTCAAGTGAAAGCCCTGCTCTTATAGCCTCGCTTCTTGCCTGTTTTGCAGATTTTAGATAGAGCATTGCCGGCTGTATTATCAAAAACATATTTGCCAATAAAACAAACATAATTTTCCTTGGAACATCAAGCGTATTCCAAGAAGTGATCATATAATAATACATTACTATTGTAAAAAGCACATTAAATATCAGTAGGAAACCTCTATTACTGTGATACATGGAAAAAAGCCATATATCCTTTGCATTAAGCTGCATATCTATCTTTATTTTATTCATATCAATCCAATACCATAGACAGTGCTATTCTCTTCTTTTTCAGATCTACGCTGTCTACCCTTACTTCAACAATATCTCCTACACTCACTGCTTCAAGAGGATGCTTTATAAACTTCTTGCTAAGCTTTGATATATGTACAAGTCCGTCCTGATGTACTCCGATATCCACAAATGCGCCGAAGTCAATAACATTTCTGACTGTGCCCTTTAATACCATGCCCTCTTTTAAATCTTCCATCTCCATAACATCAGTGCGTAGTATAGGCTTTTGCATCTCATCTCTTGGGTCTCTTCCCGGCTTTTCCAGCTCTTTTACTATGTCCTTTAAAGTTATCTCACCTATTCCTATTTCATCGGATACCTTTTTAAAATCAGTGATTTTCTTTGAAATACCGTTAAGTCCGGCAACAGTGATATCCTTGGAACTGTAACCTATACTCTCTAGAAGCTTTTTTGTAGCTTCATAGCTTTCAGGATGCACACTTGTCATATCAAGTGGCTCTTTACCGTCATTTATTCGAAGGAAACCTGCACATTGCTCAAATGCCTTAGGTCCAAGCTTAGAAACCTTTAAAAGCTCTTTTCTCGTTTTAAAGCTTCCGTTTTCCTCTCTGTATACAACTATATTTTTGGCAACAGCCTTTGAAATACCTGAGATATACTCTAAAAGAGGTGCTGAAGCGGTATTGAGATCCACACCCACCTTGTTTACACAGTCCTCTACAACTCCTGAAAGTGCTTCTGAGAGTTTTTTCTGATTCATATCATGCTGATACTGACCGACACCTATAGACTTAGGGTCTATTTTTACAAGCTCTGCCAGCGGATCTTCAAGTCTTCTGGCAATAGAAGCCGCAGATCTTTGACCTACATCAAAGTTTGGGAACTCCTCTGTCGCCAGCTTACTTGCAGAATATACACTGGCTCCCGCCTCGTTTACAATAATATACTCAAGTTTTGTATCAACTTCTTTTATAAGCTCTACAATAACAGCCTCAGATTCTCTGGAAGCAGTACCGTTTCCAAGTGAAATAAGACTTATATTATATTTCTTTATAAGATCTTTTAATATTTTCTTTGACTCTGCAACTTTATTTTGCGGTGCTGTAGGGAAGATAACTTTTGTATCAAGCACCTTTCCGGTCTCATCAACTACTGCAAGCTTACATCCTGTTCTGAAAGCAGGATCCCAACCAAGTACCACTCTACCGGCTACAGGAGGCTGCATCAAAGCTGAGTAAGATTCTTTCCAAATACCTTTATGGCCTCATCCTCTGCCTTTTCTGTAAGACTTGATCTGATATCTCTTTCTATTGAAGGTGCAATAAGCCTCTTATATGCATCATCAATAGTATCCTTAAGTATCTGCTCAGTATGTACATTATGCTTTTTTATAATGCATTTTTCCAGATATCTGATAATCTCCTCAACCGGAGGGTCAAGTTTTACTGTAAGTATTTTTTCTTCTTCTCCTCTGTTGATGGCAAGTATCTTATATCCTGCTGTTTTTGAAACACTCTCTGCAAAATTGTAATAGTTTTCATATACAGATTCTACAGTTTCATCCTTTGCCACAGAAGTCAGTATACCCTGCTTAAACGATAAATCTCTTATCTTATTTCTAAAAGCCGCATCATCCGAAATCTTTTCGGCAATAATATCCATAGCACCTGCTATAGCATCTTCAGGTGTTTCCACCTCAAGACCTTCTTTATCTGAAAGATATTTTTTTGCTTCCTCTAGTGCAGGTGTTCCAAGCTTTTCCTCATAAATATCATTCGCGAAATTTTCAAGGCCTTTTTCAATGGCAATCATAGCTCTTGTACGTCTCTTTGGTCTAAAAGGTCTATATAGATCATCCACTGCCACCAGAGTAAGTGCAGCTTCAATATCTTTTCTTAATTCCTCTGTAAGCTTACCCTGCTCCTCAATTGCCGATAATACCTGTTCCTTCTTCTCCTCAAGATTTCTGAGGTACTTTAATCTCTCATCAAATTGTCTGAGTATTTCATCATTTAGAGAGCCTGTTACCTCTTTTCTATATCTTGAAATAAAGGGGATTGTGTTGCCCTCATCTATAAGCTTTATAGTAGCTTCTACCTGTGTGGTCTTTATTCCAAGTTCTTCTGCAAGTATTTTTATTATATCAGTCAATTTTTTATCCTCCATTACCTACAATCAATGTGCTATATACAGTTGAATATAATCTTGTAAAAGTTTAATCTGCTCAGGTTTGAACTGACTTGAAAACCTTGGGTCCTTTAAACTGGCCACAAGAAAAAGTATCATAAAATATATGGCCAAACCCATCATCACCCCAAATATTCCTGTGATCATTCCGGCAACAGCTTTTCCCCTCATTCCATCCTTTGCAGAAATGAAAGCAAAGGCAATCGCAAATATTCCAATTGGAACACCCATAGGAACTCCTGATATAGGAAAAGAGCATAAGTTTGACAGTATTGACGCTATTCCTAATACCAAGGCCCTATTTTCCCATCTTTTCTTTTTAATATCTTCAGTACCCTTCATTTATAATCCTCGTCTATTTAAGTAAGTCTATGCCTCTAAAAATCAATAACCAGTCCTTTATTATCCAGTTTAAAAGCAATATAATGACTCCGATGTATAACATTGGCAATCCAATCTTTTCTTTGTTAAGATTCTTGCCACTAATTTTATACTTTACTACAAAAATGAAAAAAATAAAAGTTGCAATAACAGTATAAGGTACTATAGGATTATAAATAAAACTTCTACCCAAATCACCTCTTATCAAAAACCTCGCAGATCTGGTGCTTCCACACCCCGGACAATAAAAGCCTGTCATCTCATGAAATACACATGGAAACCCAAATCTTATAAGACTATTAAATATATTTACCATATTTTCCTCAAATATAATTTTGGCACCACCAATGGTAGTGCCAATAAAAATTAAACTATCTTTGTTCTTATATATTTTATCACACCGCTTAGATTATTCAAAGTAGCAAGGAAATCTTTTTCCTTCATTACTCCTGTTATCAAAGCGAACTCATCTTTTCCATCCAAATACACTTCTTTTGCATCACAGAATGATGTCTTACATTTCTCTATAAAATCTCCATCTCTGCCCATAAATCTTACAAAGTATCTGTGGCTTGTTTCCTTCATGTCTACAACTTCCTGCTTTTTATCACCCCAGCCAAAAGAAACATTTCCATCCTTGTTCTTAGCAATAGCAACAATATCAGCTACTACAGCACTTGCGGTAGGCAATTTTCCTGCACCGCTTCCATATAACATGCTCTTTCCAAGCATATTTCCTTCCACCATAATACCATTGAATACATCATTTACCATAAACAATGGATGATCACTCTCAACCATAACCGGTGCTACAAAAGCAAATACCTTGTCATTTTCAAACTTTGCATCTCCAAAAAGTTTTATTGATGTATTCAGATGCTTTGCATATTCAAAGTCAACGGTATCTATTTTGGTAATACCCTCTGTGTGAATCTCCTCAAAGTTTACTTTCTTACCTGTTGCAAGAGATGAAAGTATTGCTATCTTTCTACAAGTATCATGTCCTTCCACATCTGCCTCAGGATTTCTCTCTGCATATCCCAGATCCTGTGCTGTAGCAAGTGCCTTTTCAAAGCTTTCACCCTCAGCGTCCATCTTTGTAAGTATATAATTTGTAGTACCATTTAATATACCTGTGATCTCTTTGAAATGCTCTCCGGCATAGCTCTCAGTTAAAGTTCTAATAATAGGAATACCTCCACCTACACTTGCTTCAAAAAAGAAGTTTACATTTCTTTCTCTTGCAATCTTTAAAAGCTCTGTACCATGTGCCGCTACCAAAGCCTTGTTTGAAGTAGTTACATGCTTACCTGCAAGCAAAGCATCTCTTACAAACTCAAATGCCGGAGATGTTCCACCCATTGTCTCTACTACTACATCTATATCCTTATCCTCTATGATTTCTTTAATATCATGTACTAATAAGCTTTCCCACTCAGTTCCCGGAAACTCACGCAAGTCTAGGATTCTTTTTACTATGATATCCTCACCTGTCTTTTCCTTTAAAAGTGCATTGTTTTCTTTTATAACTTCATATACGCCTGAGCCTACAGTTCCAAGCCCTAATATTGCAATATTAAACATAATTTACTCCCTAGCTAATATTTTTATATCAAAGATACCTTCTAAATTTCTGATTTCATCTACCATCTTAGATAAATCTCCGGTATCCTTTAAAATCTCTATAGACAAAGAAATGGTTGCCACACCGCTTACAGGTATCGTTTGATGTATTGTCAAGATATTGGCATGGTACTTTGCAACTACTGCCAAAAGTTCTGATAACAGTCCTAATTCGTCCGATATTTGAATAGAAAGGGTGATATTCCTTCCCCTTGAAGAATCATCAAATGGAAATATATCATCTTTGTATTTGTAAAATGAACTTCTGCTTATGCCACACTTATCTGTGGCTTCCTTTACAGTCATCATTTTGTCTGCGGTCAATAGCCTTTTTGCCTCAACCACCTTAATGAGCACCTCCGGTACTGCCTTATCTTTTACCACATAATATTTGATATTCCGCTCCATGTTCGCCCCTAAAATACATCTGTTCGTCTACCGCATAATGATAACACAGTAGATTTTAAATTGCAAGCAAAAATATTGTATATTAGGCTCAAAAAAGAGGCTGTAAAAACAGCCTCTAAAAATTAAGCTAAGCTTTTCTTAATATCATTTGCGATTTTACTCTCAAGTTCTCTTGCACTTGCTTCATTCTCACTGCTTATAGCAAGGTAGAGTTTAACTTCGGCTCCGTTCCTGAAGGTCTAAGTACTGCACAGGAGTTGCCATCCAGCATATACTTGATAACATTTGACTTTGGCAAGTCAATTTCCTTTTTCTCACCTGTACCAAGTATGGTCTGTGTAGAAGTCTCATAGTCTCTTACTTCTAAGATCTTAATACCTGCTATATCCTTAGGAGTATTATTTCTGAACTTATTCATTATCTCGTCCATCTTCTTCATTCCACTCTCACCTTCAAACTCAAATGAATAAAGTGTATTCAGATAATATCCGTATTTCTCATATAATCCGTTAAGTACATCAAGTAATGACTTATTCTCGGATTTATAGTATGCAAACATCTGTGCAATCAAATATGCTCCATTTACAGCATCCTTATCTCTTACATAGCTTCCTGAAAGATATCCGTAACTCTCCTCAAAGCCCAGGAGATATCTGTCTACTTCGCCATCTTTTTCAAGATTTGCTATCTGATCACCGATATACTTAAATCCTGTAAGTACATCTCTGGTCTCAATACCATAGTCATCTGCAACTCTATTTACAAGATCTGTAGTAACTATTGTCTTTACAACTACGGGTTTCCGGCATTACACCCATAGCAACTTTTCTCTTTGCGATAAAGTCTGTAAGTAAAACACCTACTTCATTACCTGAGAACAGTCTGAAATCATCACCCTGCTTTATGGCAATACCTACTCTGTCACAGTCCGGATCGGTAGCGATAAGAATATCCGCACCCACTTCCTTAGCTACATTAAGACCAACTTCAAGTGCTTCTCTTATCTCCGGATTTGGGTATGGACAGGTTGGGAAATCTCCATTTGGAGTAGCCTGCTCTTTTACGATCTCAATATTTGTAAATCCATTTTTCTTAAGACATGTTGTAACAGATCTGAGCCCTGTTCCGTAAAGCGGTGTATAAGCAATCTTTACATTCTTATCAATATCATCACCTATAAAAGTCTGTGTTGAAACAGCATCCATAAATGCGTTAAATGTATCTTCACTTATATATTCAATAATACCTGACTTAAGTCCTTCCTCAAAATCGATAAGCTCATAGTCTGAGAATGTATCTACACTGTTGATCTCATCAAGTATTCTGTCTGCAGCCTCATTGGCTATCTGACATCCGTCAGCACCATATACCTTATATCCATTATACTTTGCCGGATTATGGCTGGCTGTTACCATAATACCGCCGTCACATCCTAACTCTCTTACTGCGAAAGAAAGTGCCGGTGTAGGCATAAGCTCTTTCCAGATATATACCTTGATTCCTGCTCCTGCAAATATACTTGCCGCTCTCCTTGCAAATACATCAGAGTTATTTCTACTGTCATAAGATATCGCAAGTTTTGGATTTTCTGCAGTTGAATTTATATAGTTTGCAAGACCTCTACTCGCCTTTCCAACAGTGTAAATATTCATTCTGTTGCTTCCCACACCAAGTACGCCTCTAAGACCTCCAGTACCAAATGCTAATTCCTTGTAGAATCTGTCATTAATAGCCTCATCATCATTTGCAATGGATGCCATCTCTTTTACCAGTGCCTCATCCGCTAAATCAGCATTTTTCCAAGTCTCATAAGCCTTTTTTGTAAGTTCGTTCATAATGCTCCTTTCATAGGAAATATATATCTTTTCACCGTTTTGGTATGGTAATATAATACCAAATTCTCTAACTAATTACTACTGTGTTTCACACTTTCTCTACCATAATAGAAAATATATTGTTGAATAACACCTGCATAACCTTCGTACAACTCCAGTGGAAATTTCCGTCATAGTGTTCATCAATCATTCTCTTTATCCAGACATCTATAGGGAAGGCGGCGATTCTATGATAACCGAATAATGCCACACAGTTTGCCACCTTTATACCGACCCCCTTAAGGCTCATTAAAGCGGCTAAAAGTTCGGTATCGTTTAGCTTTGATAGTGCTTCCAGGTCTATATCTTTTCTAAATACCGCCTTTGCAGTAGCCTCTATATATGGGCTTCTGTATCCAAGTGAGCAGGCATTTAACTCATCAACACTTGCATTTGCTAAAGCCTCCGGAGTGGGGAAACTATAAAACTCTGTATCCGGATTGATATTTTTTATAAATCTAGGAACTTTCATATCTATTTTTTTTCCGTACACCCTTGAAAGTTTTTCAACCGATGATTTAATAGCAGGTATGCTCTTTCTTTGTGAAATTATAAATGATATAAGCATTTCCCATTTATCCTGATTTAATATACGAATTCCATATGAATATTCGGCCGCATTTATTAAAAACAGATCGCTTTTTGGAATATTCTTCTCATACTCTTTATAATCAAGTCTAAGGTCAAAATAATCCAGCCAAAAATCATTAAATTCCTCTTCACTGCAAGAGAGTATATATCCGTCTCCGTCCTCTTTTATAAAGAGTAGCCTTTCACCTGCCACAATACTAAATTCATCCTCATAGATATTAAATCTGAATATCTGTCCGCTGTCTGCAATCTTTCTCATATCAAGATGTGGGTATTCTATTCTAAACATAATTCTTTCCTATCTTTTCTTTAAAATCTACCGGCAAATCACATTCCAAATACATTCTCTCACCTTTTATAGGATGTATAAATTCAAGACTTTTTGAATGTAAGAGCGGTCTTACCGAAATTTTACCGTAATCATCTTCATTATACAAATAATCTCCTACAAGAGGTGCACCTATATGACTCATATGTACACGTATCTGATGTGTTCTGCCTGTTTCCAGTCTAAGCTCTATTAAAGAATATTTTTCAAATCTTTGCAATACTTTAAAATGTGTCACCGCCTTTTGACCGTCAGGGCTTACCTTTCTTTTTATCAAGGTATCATCTTCTCTGGCTATCGGCAAGTCAATTGTATCTGCATCAGGCAATCTGCCGTCATCTTTTACTATAGCATTATATACTCTTTTTATCTGCCTGTTTTGCATAGCTATATTTAAAATACCTGCACTTAAGAAATGCTTTGCCACTATTGTAAGACCCGTAGTATCCTTATCAAGTCTGTTAATGCATCTGAAAACAAAGTTTTCACCATTATAATAATGCATCAGAGCATTTGCAAGTGAGTTCTCATAATTGTTAAGACTTGGATGAATCGGCATATCACTGCCCTTATTTATTACTATAATATCCTCATCCTCATATCTTATATCCAGCTTGATATCAACAGGTACTATATTTTCACTCTTTTTATTTTCACATACACGCACAAGAAGCCGGTCATTTACCGCCGGCTTCTGATTCATATAAGCCCAAACTCCATTGAGCATTATACCGTTTTCATATTTTTTCAAGGCTGTAATATTTGAGGCTGAATATCCCTTCGCTTTTAAATAGTCTTGAATATCCTTATACTCCCCGTCTATTATATAAAGAATTTCTCTTTCCATTATTTCATCATCTTCTTTATCATATTTGACAGCTCAAATATCTTCTCTTTTCTCTCTTCCTCACTCCCTGTAGCTGCCGCATCCAAAATACAGCCCTCTATATGTGCTTCCAAGATAATACGATTTGTCCTTTCAAGAAGAGCTCTGGTGGCAAGAATCTGATTTGATATATCAATACAGTATCTGTTTTCTTCCACCATCTTTATGATGCCCTCAAGCTGTCCTTTGGCTGTCTTTAACTGCCTTAAAACAGTCTTGGAATCGGCTCTCATTATACTACCTCATAGCCTGCATCTGTGATAGCTTTTTTCACCTTCTCCAAATCTGTATCGGCACTGTGCTCTATTGTAACATTTTTTGCATCCAAATTCACCAGTGAATTGCTCACGCCTTCTACACCTCTTGTAACCTTCTCCACAGTTGCCTTGCAGTGCTCACACATCATTCCGTTTACATTAATTACTGTTGTCATATTTTTATCCTCTTTTCTTTTATTTTCAATGAGCTCTATCTCATCATTTTCTATATTGTTTTTCTTTATTTCCTTAGGCTTAAAGGCTCTTAGTCTAAGTGCATTGCTTACCACACATACACTGCTCATTCCCATTGCCGCAGCACCAAACATAGGACTGAGCTTCCATCCCAGGCTTAGATAAAATACACCTGCAGCGAGTGGAATTCCTATTGAATTATAAAAGAACGCCCAGAAAAGATTCTGCTTTATATTTCTGATTACCGCCTTACTTAAATCAATCGCTGTGGCAACATCCTTTAATGAGCTGTGCATCAATACTATATCCGCACTCTCTATAGCGATATCCGTACCTGCACCTATTGCAATACCCACATCCGCTCTTGCAAGTGCAGGCGAATCATTGATACCGTCACCTACCATTGCCACCTTATGTCCTGCTTCAATAAGCTCTCTGATATGCTCTTCCTTGTCGGTAGGCAAAACCTCGGCAATAACCTTTTTAATGCCTGCTTCCTTTGCAATAGCCATTGCAGTGTTTTTATGATCACCTGTAAGCAATACAACATCAATATTTCTGTTTTTAAGAGCCTGTATAGCTTCCTTACTGTCTTTTTTTATTGTATCCGCAACTGCAATAATTCCAAGCAGTTTGCCGTCTTTACCAAAGTACATCGGTGTCTTACCCTGAGCGGCAAGTTCATTTCCCTTTTTAAATGCTTCCGTAAAGTTTTCACTGTTTCCATACTGATCTTTTATGGCCTGCTCATTTCCGGCAATAATTTTTGAATCATCTACACTTGCAACAATACCTCTTCCGGATATTGCTTGAAACTCTGTAGGTGAAACAATCTCTAAATTCTTTTCCTTAGCCTTTTCTACAATAGCCTCAGCTAAAGGATGCTCCGAAGCACTCTCAACTCCGGCAGCCAGTTTTAAAAATTCATTCTCATCTATATCAAATGCTAAAATATCTGTAACTACAGGCTTACCCTCTGTTACAGTACCTGTCTTATCAAGTACTACAGTATCAATACTGTGAGTTGTCTCCAGTGCATCGGCAGATTTAATAAGTATTCCGTTTTCAGCACCCTTACCTGTACCTACCATTATAGCTACAGGAGTTGCAAGTCCAAGAGAACATGGACAGGATATAACAAGTACCGCTATGGCACAATTTAGAGCAAATGAGAAATCATATCCAATTGCCAGCCATACTATAAATGTTAGAAGAGCAATTCCCATTACCACAGGTACAAATACTCCCGCGACTTTATCAGCCATCTTGGCAATAGGTGCTTTTGATGATGAAGCCTCTTCCACCAAAGCAATGATTCTTGAAATGGCGGTGTCCTCACCTACCTCTGTGGCCTTTATCCTTACACTACCGTTTTTATTTATAGTGGCAGCTATAAGCTTATCGCCTTTCTCCTTTTGTACAGGTATACTCTCACCTGTAATGGCACTCTCATCCACACTCGTACTTCCCTCAATTATCATTCCGTCTACCGGAATACTCTCACCCGGACGTACTATTACAATATCTCCCACTACCACATCTTCTGTAAGTATGTTCTCCTCTACACCGTCACGAAGTACATTTGCCCTCTTCGGTGATAAATCTATAAGCTTTGATATTGCATCCGTTGTTCTTGCTTTTGAACCTGTTTCAAAAAATTTTCCTAAAGTTATAAGAGTCAAAATCATGGACACAGATTCAAAATAGAGATTCATTCTGTATTCCATCACTATATGCATATCGGCATTATTAAGTGCATAACCCATTACATAGATTGCAATTACTCCATATGTAAATGCAGCACCTGAACCCACCGCAATAAGTGTATCCATATTCGGTGAAAGATTGAAAAGAGATTTAAATCCGCTTATATAATACTTTCTGTTTACATACATTACAGGCAGTACCAGTAAAAGCTGTGTCAGAGCAAAGCCTACCGGATTGCCCTCACCTGATAAGAATTTCGGAAGCGGCAAACCTATCATACTTCCCATACTGAAATACATTAAAATAACCAAAAATACTATGGACACCTTCAGCCTGAACTTCATAGAAGCTATTGCATCATCATTGGTCTTTTTTATACTCTTCTCTTCTTTTTTCTGTTTTGTAGCTGTAGCCAAAGATGCTCCATATCCGGCATCAGCTATATTTTTTATTATATCATTTGAACTCAGCTTATCTTCCTTATATTCCACCTGCATGGAATTAGTCAAAAGATTTACAGATACTTTTTCCACACCTTCAATCTTACCTACCACTCTCTCTACTTTGGCAGAACAGGCGGCACAGCTCATTCCGGTAATATTATATTTTTCTTTTAACATATATTCCTTTCTAAAAATACTCAATAGTTCGTATACATCAAATTATATTTAGGCATACAATACATACTACAAATTTAATTACAATCTTACTCTATATACCCCTACCGGGTATAAGTATAATACACCTTCCACTCTCACTTTGTCAAATAAATATATATATTTTCTTAAGTAAAATAACTTTATATAGAAAAAACCCTTACAAAACGGCTTTTTTACTTGATTCTTCTTGACAAATCAGCTTAAACAGACTATAAAAAATATGTTATGAGTGGTATCACGTCTCATAATAATTCTATATTGTCGCTAAATTCGACAGTAATATTTTAGTATAATGTTTTTAACATTATTTTTAGGAGGAACAAAATGAATAGAACAGAGTTGATCGATGCTATGGCTAATAAGATGGATAACTCCATCACAAAGAAAGATGCTGAGGCAGTTCTTAAGGCATTTGTAGATGTTGTTACAGAGGAGCTTACAAACAAAGGAAAGATTCAGCTTGTAGGATTTGGAACATTTGAAACATCTGTAAGACCTGAGAGAGAGGGTAGAAACCCAAGAACCGGTGAGACAATGAAGATTGCTGAGAGTGTAGTTCCAAAGTTCAAGCCAGGTAAGGCACTAAAGGATGCTGTTAATAACTAATGCGTATTGACAAATTTTTAAAGGTTTCAAGAATAATAAAAAGACGCACAATAGCCAATGAAGCATGTGATGCAGGCAGAGTTCTTATAAATGATAAAGTAATCAAAGCTTCTGCTGAAGTAAAAGTTGGAGATATTGTAGAAGTATTATTCGGTGGCAAATCTGTAAAAGTAGAGGTTCTTTCTTTAAAAGAAACGACCAAAAAGGACGAGGCACAGGAATTATTTAAATATCTTTAGTAAAAAGGTCGGTATTTTCCGACATGAGCAATGCCGTATTAGGTTGTAAATACAACCAAGCGGCATTTTTTATGGTATAATGATAATAAGACAGTTTGTCTTAATATGAATAGAGAAAGAAAAATATGTGGATTGCAAATAATTGGAAGGACTATGAAATATTAGATACCTCAAATGGCGAAAAACTTGAAAGATGGGGAGAGTATATTCTTGTCAGACCCGATCCTCAGGTGCTCTGGAATACAGGACATTCCCATCCGGCATGGAAGAAAAAGAATGGGCACTATCACAGAAGCAAAGCCGGTGGTGGGCATTGGGAGTTTTTTAATCTTCCAAATACCTGGAGTATTGACTATGAATTGCCCTCATCAAAAATAACATTTAATCTAAAACCTTTTACATTCAAACATACCGGAGTATTCCCTGAACAGGCTACCAACTGGGATTTTAGCTATACTAAAATCAAAGAAGCCACAGATAGGAATCGTGAGATCAAAGTATTGAATCTGTTTGCATACACAGGTGGTGCCACCTTAGCTGCGGCTGCTGCCGGTGCAAATGTCACTCATGTAGATGCAAGTAAGGGTATGGTTGGCTGGGCAAAAGAAAATATGATAAGCTCGGGACTTTCTTCGGCTCATATCAGATGGCTAGTGGATGACTGTATCAAATTTGTACAAAGGGAAATAAGGCGTGGTAATACCTATGATGCCATAATAATGGATCCTCCTTCATATGGTAGAGGTCCAAAGGGTGAAATATGGAAAATTGAAGACTCTATCTATGAATTTATAAATTTGACCACAAAGCTACTTAGTACAGAGCCTCTCTTCTTCCTTATAAACTCATATACTACAGGTTTGGCTCCCGGAGTGCTAACCTATATGATCAAGAAATCTCTGGAAGAAAACAGACTTCCTGCTGCAAGCATAGAAGCTATGGAAATAGGCTTGCCTGTAAACAAGTCAGATTTTATACTGCCTTGTGGTGCCAGTGCAAGATGTATATGGTAAGCTAATACTTAGAGGCTATATTTTAGGATTGTAAAATTAATAGCCTCTAATTTTTATCTAATTTCACTCTGTAAAATCTTTTATTATCTTTTCTACTGCATCTAGAAGATCTTCCGCCTCTATATCGCAGCTTCTATCGTATTTTCCATCATTTCCGGCAAAACCGGTATTTACTAAAACAGATTTTATTCCGGCATTTCTTGCCATCTCAAGATCCATAGTAGAATCTCCTACCATATATGATTTTGAAAGGTCTATATTATACTTTTCTACAGCCTCCTCTATCATACCTGTCTTTGGTTTTCTACATTCACAGTCAAATTTTAACTCAGGCACTTCACCTTCAAATCCCTATCAGGATGATGTGGACAATAGAAAATATCATCTACAAAAGCCCCCTTCTCACCTAGGAGGGTCTTTAATTTGTTGTGGATATTGTGAAGCTCCTCAAAAGAACATTCACCTCTTGCAATAACAGGCTGATTTGTAATAACTATAGCAAGTGCCCCACTCTTATTTATATCCTTTATAGCTTCGATAGTACCTGGAATCAGTTCCAGATCATCAGCCTTGGATATAAATCCCTTTGAAACATTCATAGTGCCGTCTCTATCCAGGAATATAGCTCTTTGCTTATTCTTCAAATTCTTTGATTGAATAAGTCCACTCTTTAACTCCTCTACTGTAGCATTTATTCTATCCACAGTACCCACATCCTTCACATACTCAGGTGAAGGATATGCATATATATTTGCTCCAAGCTTTACCTGATTTGCAAGTATATCCTTTTCAAAATCAGTTTTTATTGGTTCCTTTACCAGATCCATTAATTCTCTATTTATTACATACATACCGGCATTAACCATATTGTCATACCAATAATCTCTCACATTATGCTTTGAGTCAAATCCAACAACTTTTCCGTTATCATCCATTTGAATAAGATCTGAATCATATGGATGTCCGTTTGGATGTGCCAGAAGTGTTGTTAATGCAGAATTTTTGAAGTGAAAAGCTTCCATTCTATCAAAATCCAAATCAAAGAAAACATCTCCAAAGATAAGCAAAAAGTCCTTAGTATCTATTTTATCTTTCAGATAGTAAAAAGCTCCGGCTGTACCAAGTGGTTCCTTTTCAAAAATGTAGTCAATATCCACTCCAAAGTCTTTCCCATCTTTAAAATGATCCTCTATTTTCTCTCCCAAATGTCCTACAATCATTACTATCTTTTTTATGCCGTAGGCTTTTAACTTATCCACTTGATATTCAAGTAATGGCTTACCGTTAACAGGTACCATAGGCTTTGGTATCTCATCATTTGTTATGCTGCGAAGTCTGCTTCCCTTACCTCCTGCCATAATAACAGCTACATCTATATTTTTCATTGCTTTAACCTCTCTAATGTTTCATCAAGTGTAGGAATACTCACTATACCACCTCTTTTTTCTACACAAAGGCTTGCAACTGCATTCCCAAATCTTGCAATATCATACATTTGCTTTGTACTGATATTATCCAGATCAACATTCTCATTAATGAATCTTGCCAAAAGTCCTCCCCAAAAAGAATCTCCGGCACCCGTAGTATCAACAACATTACTCTTAAATCCAGGTATTTCTACATAGCCTGTTTTTGATACAGCCAAAGCTCCCTTTTCTCCAAGAGTAACCACCACAAGCTTTCTACCATTTTCTATCAAGTACTTCCCTGCTTCAAGCGGTTCCTTATATGGTGTAAGAAGTGATGTCTCCTCATCAGATATCTTCATAATATCTGCAAACTGAGCCATCAATCTCATCATTTCCATTGCCTTATCCACATTATCCCAAAGTGGTTCACGGTAGTTTGGATCATAGGATATAATAGCACCTGCTTCCTTTGCAATCCTTACCGCCTCAAAAGTCGTACCCCTTGACGGTTCATCTGTAAGAGATAGAGATCCTACATGAAATATCTTAGTTTCCGTTAATATATCTTTATTTATCTCATCCATACTAAGTTTTGTATCAGCTCCAGGCTTTCTTGCAAATGAAAAATCTCTATCTCCTGTTATAGACAGGCTAACAAATGCCAGAGTAGTAAAAACTGAAGGATCTGAAATCAATCCGCTTGTATCTATAGGCACACTTTCTAGTACACTTCTTAAAAAATCACCATGCATATCCGAGCCTATTTTTCCTATAAATGCGGTTTTTAGTCCGGATCTTGACACAGCTGTCAACATATTTGCAGGTGCTCCTCCCGGATTTTGTTCAAAAAGTCTCATTCCTGTTGGTGAAAGTCCTGCAGGTGTAAAGTCAATCAATAATTCACCTAACGCAACTACATCAAATCTTTTCATTAATTACTCCATTCTTAGTATAATCAACTATGAGTATAAATAAATTAAAAGCTGATAACTCCTAGAGTGTTCAATATAGCACTCACCAATATAATAATCAAAAATATCGGTGCAAACACTCTCATAACTATATTATAAAGCTTTTTTCTCTTAAATGAAGATGAATATGAAATTTCATCATCAATTTTCTTTAATGTTATAACCTTTACTACAAGATAGCAAGTAGCCAAAGCCGCTATTGGCATCATTATAGAATTTGTAAGAAAATCTAAGAAATCCAAAATAGGCATCTTAAATATTAATACAAAATCAAGTATACCATAGCCTGCTGCAGATGAACCTCCTACAAATATCATAATAAAAGCCATCAAGATAATGGACTTATTTCTGCTCAAATTAAGCTCATCACAGAAAGTTGATATACTGGTTTCAACAAGTGATATTGCACTTGTAAGTGCTGCTAACAGCACAAGTAAGAAAAATCCTATACCTGCAATTCTACCTGCTCCCATGCTCTCAAAAACCTTCGGCAATGTAATGAACATAAGTGAAGGTCCTGCCTTTAACTTTTCAGGATCTCCACCTGAAAATGCAAATACAGCCGGTATAACCATAAGGCCTGCCAAAATTGCTACACCTGTGTCCACCATTTCAACTCTTGAAGTAGATATCTCTACATCCACATCTCTTGTAAGGTATGAACCATAGGTATATAAAATTCCCATAGCAATGGACAGCGAATAAAACATTTGCCCAAGAGCAGCCACCACAGTCATCAGTGAAAAATTCTTAAGATTTGGAATAAAGAGATATTTTACTCCTTCCATAGCTCCCGGTCTTGTAACAGAATAAGTTGCTACAATGATTGCCAGTATGATAAGTAAAGGCATCATTATCTTTGACACTCTCTCTATGCCCTGTTCTACTCCACCAAGTATTACTACAAAGGTGGCAATCGCAAATATTACAAACCAAAAGAAAACTACCTTTGTATCAATTATAAAACTTTCAAAATACTTGTCCCCTGCCAATTCAACTACATTGCCCTTAATATATTCTACAAGGTATTTACTACCCAACCACCTATTACGCTATAGTATGGTACGATAAGAACAGGAACTATGGCATTTATAAATCCGCCGATCTTAAGTATCTTACCATTTCCAAAATTATTGAATGCTCCTATTGCACTTCGCTTCGTCATTCTACCTATAGTAGTCTCCGACATTATCATGGCATATCCAAATGTAAGCGTCAGTATAAGATATGTTAATAAAAACATTCCTCCGCCATACTTTGCAGCCAAATATGGAAATCTCCAAATATTACCAAGTCCTACTGCAGAACCTGCTACCGCCAATATGTATCCCAGTCCTCCTGAGAAATTCGCCCTCTTTTCAGACGACTTATCAAGTTTAGTGTCTTCACCGTATTTAAAATTGTCAGACATATCTCACCCCTTTATTTTTCTTTGTTAAGCCTAACATTTTAAACACTTTTTTACAAGGATAATTTAAGGAAAAACCATATAAATATACAATACAAATTGTAATGTATTCATATTATTTTATATTCATTAGATTTATCCAATTTTATCATCCTTAAACACTGTATTTTACATTAAAATTTATGGTAAATATTTTATCAAGTATCCATATCCTTCCTCTTCCATCTTATGGAAAGGAATAAATCTAAGTGCAGCCGAGTTGATACAGTATCTAAGGCCTCCAAGCTCCATTGGTCCGTCATTAAACACATGTCCTAAATGAATATCGGCACTATTACTTCTTACCTCTATCCTTCTTCTGCCAAAGCTTAAATCTTCTTCATATTTTACAAGATCCTTTTGTATAGGCTTTGAAAAGCTTGGCCAACCACATCCCGACTCAAACTTATCTGTAGAAAAGAAAAGCGGTTCACCTGAGGTTATATCCACATATATACCTTTTTCAAAATTTGAGTTGAATTCATTGTCAAAAGGTCTCTCTGTAGATGCATTAATAGTGACATCATATTGTAGAGCTGTAAGTCTATTTTTTAGAACCTCATCATCATCTTTTTTGTAATCTTCCGACCTTACTATCGGCTCATCCGCCAGGTTCAAGTTTATATGGCAATATCCGTTTGGATTTTTATCTAAATAATCTTGATGGTATTCTTCTGCATTATAGAAATTTTTTAGTGGCAAAACTTCCACTGCTATTTTCTCAGTATGCTTACTCTGCTCTCTTATAATTGCTGATTCTATTACAGATATCTGTGCCTCATTTGTATAATATATTCCTGTTCTATACTGAGTACCAACATCATTTCCCTGTTTATTTACACTGATAGGATCAATGATTCTAAAATAATATATAAGTAAATCCTCTAGACTAATTATATCATCATCAAAATCAATTTTTACAGTTTCTGCATGACCGGTATTACGTAAGCATACATCTTCATAACTTGGATTTTCACTATTACCATTTGCATAACCACAAGCTGTATCTACTACTCCTTCTATTTTTTTAAAGTAACCTTCTACTCCCCAAAAGCAGCCACCTGCCAAATATATTCTATCTATCATAGTCTTACTCCTTATACAAAAATCTAATAGCTAATATTGTTCTTAAATTATTTTAATAATATTATAACAGTTTAAGTATCTTTAGCAATTCACTTTTATCAATGACTTATTGCAAATAAAAAGGTGGGGAAAGACTCCCCACCTAAGAATAAATTCAAATCTTGATAATCATAATAATCTACTGTTTGTATAAATCTACTACATAAATTTTTAAATCTTTATTTTAAAGACTCAATATTCTCAGGTGTAACCGGGATATTAGCACCTTCCCAAGTTTCCATTAAAACTTTGCTCATCAAATCATTAAAATATCTTGAATCCTCAGGATTATATTCTTCAGACTCCGTATTTATTGCTTCACCATCTCTATATTTTTCAAACTTACTGTTCTGTTGATTGTATATATAATGTACAAACCCAGTTCCTGAATTAGTAGGACCTGTATGTGGTGCAGTATTATGTATTCTATATGTAACAACTATGCTATTGTTATCCAATATGTAGCAACCATCATCAATATAAGTATTAAGTAATACAGAAATCTTTCCATTCTTAATTCCATATATGCCAGTCATTCCCATTCCGACATATATTATAAGTTCTTCTTTTCCATCTCCAGTTATATCCATTAAAGTATATTTAGCTTCATGAAATTCACTTACTCCCTTTACAGCATCTGCTTCATAACCATATACTCCTTCTAACTCATGTTTTGTATATAATTTTGTCAGCACATCTCTATATAATTTCTTATAGTCAGTATTTTCACTAGACTCTATAGTGGTATTAGTACCTTCAGTAGTCATCACCCCATCAGCCCCTATATAGTAACCATCTATATACTTATCAGTCTTCATCTCTCCGTTATCAGCAAAGTAATACCATTTACCATCTATATCCTGCCAGCCTATAGATAGTTCTCCGGTATTTAAAAGATAATACCACTTATCTCCTATTTGCTTCCATCCTGTTTCCATAGCACCATCTTCACCAAAGTGGTACCACTTACTATTTATATCTTGCCAGCTTGTAAGCATAGCTCCATCTTCTCCAAAGCAGTACCACTTACTATTTATATCTTGCCAGCTTGTAAGCATAGCTCCATCTTCTCCAAAGTAGTACCATTTACCGTCTATATCCTGCCAGCCTCTTACTATCTTTCCATTCTTACCACGGTATCTGTAGGTATCTCCAACTTTTTCCCAAATATCTTTTCCTACACCTCCTTTAGGAAGTTTTATAATATAATTCACTACTACTTCATCATGAGTTTCGCCATACTTATCAATAGTATATGCTTTTAATATATATTTGCCATCTTCATCCAATAGTATGGGTTCTGTATATTTTAAATCTTTGGCTATTAGCCTATTATCCTTGCTTTCTATTGTATAGTAGATATCATAGCCATATTTATTGCCAAGTTCTACCTCCATAATCTCATCATACTCTCCGGGGATTTCAGAGACCATAACAAGAAACTCCAGATTTTTTAATCTCATATTTAGTTCATTTTCATTCTTAGTCGATAATCCGGCTATATCCAAAGCACTTTCCAAAGTATCCCTTGCTTCATCTACTCTTCCTGACTTCCCATATATCTCAGCCAGCTTTTTGTATGCTCCTATATTTTGAGGATCAATCTTTATAGCCTTATTGAGACTCTCTATAGTACTTTCATAGTCAAACTCATTAGTATACTTAGATTCCAAATCAAACTGTTCCTGTAATTTTGTGATATTACTATTGCAAGCTGACAATAACATTCCCACCATAGCAAGTATAGCAACTATTTTTATTTCCTTCATATCTACTCCATCAATTTAATAATATATTTTATATCAACTATTCCTTCAGCTTTTTAAGCAATACTGCATGTCTTTTTTTCTTTAAAAACAGTTTAAATTTATATTAATATATTGTCAAGCATTTAGCAATTTTATCATCATTTTTCTGTATTATAAGTAATACAATTATACTTCAAATGTATTTCACTAAAAAGGATAAACCTATAAAAGTTTATCCAAAAGTTGTTTTTGTAATTCTCTATTCAATGAACTTTGTATTCTACTAAATTCCTTATTTAAAATACATTCTCCACATCTATTGTTTATACAGTCGTAACCATCTCTGACACATTCCGTAATGCTCATATCTTCACCCAAGGCTGAACATATATCATATAATGTAGTCTTTGAAAGGTCACATTTTAAATAATAACCTCCATTAACACCTCTCATGCTTCCAATAAGTTTAGATTTTAACAGACTGTTTAAAACCTTATATGTAATAGCTTGTGGCAAATGTTCCTTTCTTGCCACTTCGGTTGCCGAAACTTTTGTACCATCCTTTAATGCTCTAACAATTCTTACAGCATAATCCATTTCTCTAGTTATTAGCAATCTTGTCCCCCTAAATATTTACTCTCTCATATTGAATAGGCTATACCTATTTCAACATTTAGATATTAGCATAAAGCACTGTATTTTTCTATCTAAAAATATAAATTTTTTGAATACTTATAGAAAAATCTATTTTAGCTTACTATTTAGATATTAATTGTAATAAAAAACCAATATCACAATGATATTGGCTTTTATTTCAAACATTATTGCAATGTTGCATTATTTATAGCATCACTAACTGCCTTAGATGTAATAGAAGCTCCGGCTACACTGTCAACCTTAAACTCTCCGGTTGACTGTATATTTCTTTTAATCTTTGTTATAGCCTTTCCACCTATCTCAGCAGTTTCCTTGCCGCCATTTATAGATAAATCATTTACGATGCCATTCTTTACGGTGAATGAAACATCCACATCGCCACCAAATCCCTTGCAATGCCCTTATATGAGCCATCTGTCAAGTCAGTCTTTATATCCTGTGGAACAAAGTTTGCATCTTCATCATTTGCTGTAATAGTTCTCTCAGTGTTTCCTCCATTTGCAAGTACATACTCATTTGCATTATCACCTGAAATGCGACCGAATACTACTATATCTGCTACAGCATTTCCACCAAGTCTATTTCCTCCATGCACTCCACCTACTACCTCTCCGGCAGCAAAAAGTCCGGGAATTGCACTACCATCTTCTTTCAAAACTTGAGTTTGTGTATTTATCTTTACACCACCCATTGTATGGTGAATAGCCGGTTTTGCAAGTCCTGCAAAATAAGGTGCTTTAGTAAGAGGCACCTCCATACTTTTTCTACCGAAATCACTATCCTCACCTGCTGATTGCATTGTAGCATACTTGTTCATAGTAGCTACCAGATTTTCCTTATTGATACCGGTCTTTTGTGCTAACTCCTCAATAGTATTTGCTTCTACAATAATACCTTCATTGATATACTTCTCTATTGCACTTAATGATTCTCTAACTGCTGTATCAAATACAAGCCAACTTTCTTCATTCGGTTGTTCAAGTATTGCTGCAGAAACCACATCTCTGGTCTCGAGTTCATTTACAAAACGATTTCCGTCATTATTTACCAATATAGCACCATTACCACGAACACCCTCTGTATACATAGTAGCAGTATCAGGATTTACAGTCGGATGAGTCTGGATTTGTTCTATATCCGTAAGTCCTGCACCAAGCTCAAGTGCCATCTCTATTCCATCACCTGTAGCACCAATATGATTGGTTGTTATAAATCCGGAAAGCTGTGGGGCATACTTTACCACCATATCAGGATTTGAACCAAAGCCTCCGGTAGCCAGTATAACTGCCTTAGTATTTATAATAAAGCTTCCATCTTCATCCTCAGCTTCTACTCCTGTTATCTTACCTTCTGCATCTGCTATAATCTTTGTAGCCTTGGTTTCCAGTAAAACCGGAATTCCAAGCTCATCAAGTTTAGCATTCAAAGTTTTTACAAGCATTGGCCCCACAGCAGATGTATCACTTGGTCTATGTATTCTCTTTACACTGGCACCACCAAATTGTCCTACTACTGAAAGGTCTCCACCTATATCATTTACCCAATCTACAGCTGCTGCAGAATTCTCTACCAAAGTTCTTACAAGCTCAGGGTCATTTAAATTCTTTCCACCCTTCATAGTGTCTTCATAGAATAAATCATTACTGTCTTCTATACCATCTCTTTTTGATAAGGTGTTTGTGATGCATTCAAACCACCTGTTGCCCTTACTGTATTACCACCTGTGATAGGCATCTTCTCAAGGATCACAACATTTGTAGCACCGTCCTGTGCAGCCTGTATTGCAGCACTCATTCCGGCACCACCTGCACCTATTACCACAATATCTGCAGATTTTACTTCTATATCCTCTTCTACCTCTTTGCCTCGTGCCTTAAGCAAAGCCTTCTTTAATGCACCCTTTAATCCACCGGATGTAACTGTCGCACCGCTGACAGCATCAAACTCGGTATCAGGTGCAGCTTTCATCTGCTCATTAATTTTTAAAATAGCAGCCCCGCCTATATCCGGAGTCTCCTTTGGACCGTCAAATAAAACACTTTCTATTCCATTGTCACCTACAACTACTGTGGCTTTTACCTTACCACCAAAACCCTGTTCTGTAGCAGAATATGTACCGGCAATATATTTTATATTGTCTTTTATCATCTTTCTAATGCTATCAGTAACCGGAAAAGCTATTACAATAGTAATAATAGCAGCCAAAACCATCAACAAGAGTCCTGTCATATTGCCCTTATTTTGCTTTGTTGGTTGCTTACTCATTCAAAACCTCCTTGAACCTCTTAAAATTTTACCAACACATTATATACTATAACTTTATAAAGTTAAAGATTTGTCATAAAACTTTATACTATTTGAAACATTCCAAAGCCTTGAGAATTCCTTGCCCCTAATCCTGTATCATATAAAAACTTTAAATTATTTGGACTACCTTTCAGCTTATATTGACCTTTCCATCCTGTAACATAAATACCGTCCACAAAACGTGTAACATATTTATTTTTTGATGGTTCAAAGTTTTCCGGTGGAAGTAGGAATATTCCGCTGTCTGTATCCTCACCTGTCACAGCCTCAAATTTTCTCTGGAAATTTTTGGTTAAGTAATAATTAAATCTAGGATCCATAGGATCCAAATTCTTCGTCTTGCTTTTTCCGTCTTCCCAAATACTCAAATCTACACATACAGGAGAAAGCATTCTTATATCTATCTCATCTTCTACTACTTCAGTATTTAATACCTCATATCTAAGTAAGAATATTTTCTGACCTGCCAGATCAAAAACCTCTTCTTTTTCCAATGCCTTAAATAATGTTTGACAAAACAGCATTATAGGACTTCTAATCTCCCATTCTATGACATTATCAAAAACAATATTTGAACCAACTATTTTAAAATGACCTTTTAATAAGCTGAAAACAAATAGTCTAAAGCTCTGTCCTTCTCTTTTATATCCCTCATTATGCAAAAAATCAGAAAACTCCGGATCTTCCGACAATCTCTTATAGATAAATCCCTGTAAAATATGATGGTATGCCAGTGGCAGCACAAGTGGTCCATTACTCTGAAAGTAAAGCTTAAACTCCATAATTCTCCTTTTCAATACAAATATGACTATAGTTTTATATAATGACGATTACCACATCCTACCGATCTATATACTGCATTAAGTATTTGTTGCTAATAAAAGGTGGGTTGAAATCAACCCACCCCAATAATTTGACAAACAACTTTTTATTATCTCTTTACATTGAATGCTGCCATTCCCGGATAGCAAGCACTCTCACCAAGCTCTTCTTCGATTCTAAGTAACTGATTGTACTTAGCAACTCTCTCTGATCTTGAAGGTGCACCTGTCTTGATCTGACATGTGTTAAGAGCTACAGCAAGGTCAGCTATAGTTGTATCCTCTGTCTCTCCTGATCTGTGTGAAGATATTGATGTATATCCTGCCTTATGAGCCATCTTGATAGCCTCAAGTGTCTCAGAAACTGAACCAATCTGATTGAGCTTTATAAGGATTGAGTTTGCACAATCACTGTCAATACCCTTCTTAAGTCTCTCTGTATTTGTAACGAACAAATCATCTCCTACAAGCTGAACTTTTCCGCCAAGTTCATTTGTAAGAAGTTTCCATCCTTCCCAATCTTCCTCATCAAGACCATCCTCAATAGAAATGATTGGATACTTCTCAACAAGCTTCTTCCAATGCTCAACAAGCTCAGCAGATGTAAACTCTGTTCCTGCCTTTGGAAGCTTATACTTTCCAACTGTACCTGTCTTCCACTCACTTGCAGCTGCATCCATAGCGATCATAAAATCAACACCAGGCTTATATCCAGCCTTCTCAACAGCCTTAAGAATAAACTCGATAGCTTCCTCATCACCACCTGTAAGGTTAGGAGCAAAACCACCCTCATCACCTACACTTGTAGCAAGCCCTTCTGCCTTCAAAAGTGCTGCTAAGTTGTGGAATACTTCTGCACACCATCTAAGAGCTTCCTTAAAGCTTGGAGCTCCTACAGGCATAACCATAAATTCCTGAACGTCTACGTTATTTGATGCATGAGCACCACCATTTAAGATATTCATCATTGGTACAGGAAGTCTGTTTGCATTTACACCACCAAGGAATCTGTAAAGTGGGATATCAAGTGAAATAGCTGCTGCTCTTGCACAAGCTATTGATACTGCAAGGATTGCATTAGCACCAAGATTTGACTTATCCTTTGTACCGTCAGCCTCGATCATTGCCTTATCTACAGCATAGATATCTGATGCATCCATACCCTCAAGTACATCATTAATAGTTGTATTTATATTCTCAACAGCCTTTGAAACACCCTTTCCAAGGTAACGTGACTTGTCACCATCTCTAAGCTCAAGTGCCTCAAACTCACCTGTAGATGCACCTGATGGAGCTGTTCCTCTTCCGATTGTTCCATCTACAAGATAAACCTCAGCCTCAACTGTTGGATTTCCTCTTGAGTCAAGTATTTCTCTTCCGATTACCTTCTCAATTTCTAAATAGTTCATTGGTAAAACCTCCTTTTGGTCTCATATATCGCTTAACCTATATGATAAAATTATAACTCACTGCGACGATAGTATAATAACATAAAACTCAACATAACTCTATATAAAATTACATATTTTTGTTATACTATTTAATATTTAAAACATTTTACAATAATACGAACTCATATACACAATTTAAACAAGGGAGAATATATGCCTGATTATAAATATAGTGAACAAGTTGATATAGAAAATATACAAAAACTCAGAGAAATGCTCTCTGGGCTACCTCCATTTTTCAAAGACTTTTTTCGTGGTATAGAACCTCGCACACAGTCAAGAACTCAAATAGCCTATGCCTATGATATAAAGATCTTTCTACAGTTTTTGTTAAGTGAAAATCCAAATCTAAAAAAGAAATATTCCAAAATATCTGACATTCCTATTTCTGTACTTGAGAGTCTAAGTGTAACTGATATTGAAGAGTATATGGAATACTTAAAATATCGTGACACTGATGGTAGGAAGATATCTAATAAGGAAAATGCAATAAAGAGGAAGATATCTACTTTGAAAAGTGTTTTCAAATACTTTTATAGAGTGGAAAAAATCAGTGAAAATATAATGGAAAGAGTGCAACTACCAAAATTACATTCAAAAGAAATCATCAGATTAGATATTGATGAAGTTTCAATGATTATTGATGAAGCTGAAAAAGGTGAGGGGTTAAGCGAAAGACAAAAAGCATATCATGAAAAGACAAAGATTAGAGATGTGGCAATACTATCACTGCTACTCGGTACCGGTATAAGAGTTTCTGAATGTGTAGGACTTAATATATCCGATGTGGATTTTAAAAACAATGGTATATTGATTCACAGAAAAGGTGGCAAAGAAGTTACTATATATTTTTCTGATGAGGTAAAAGAGGCAATGCAAAATTATTTTGATGAAAGAGTTTTAATTTTGGAAGAAAGCGGACATGAGGGTGCTCTATTTCTTTCAATGCAAAACAAAAGACTCTCTGTAAGAAGTGTAGAAAATCTTGTCAGAAAATATGCACGAATAATTACTCCTTTAAAGAAAATCACTCCGCATAAGCTTCGTTCTACTTATGGCACCAATCTATACAAGGAAACCGGTGATATCTACCTGGTTGCAGATGTACTTGGACATAGTGATGTAAATACTACTAAGAAACACTATGCAGCTATAGAAGATGATAGGCGAAGAAGTGCAAGAAATATGGTAAAGCTTAGGGAGAAATAATTTTCTCCCTATCTTTCCACCTTATAGCTTACAAGTATAAAGCAACCCGGATGAACCTTATTACTGTCCATTCTATTCATCTCCATTATACTATCTATATATTCCTCATGTGACATACCTGTATTATTATATTCTTTTGATATACTGTCCAAGCTGTCTCCGTATTTTACTTTCACAGAGGTATACCTTATATTTTCTCTATCCATACTTGCTCTGGTGGTATCTACCTTACCCAATAAAAAACTTACTAAAAACAAAGCAAAAATAAAAGTTAAAAATAATTTTCTCATATTCCCTCCAAACATTTGTTCTATATAGTAAGTCTACAACAAGAACATATGTTTGTCAAGAAAAATCGAACATACGTTTATATTTGGAATTTTCTACCTCATACTTCTCTTCATTGCCTTTTCTATCTCTCTCTGCTGTGTTTTCTTAGCAAGGGTTTCTCTCTTATCATAGTTTTTCTTTCCCTTTGCCAATCCTATTTCCATCTTTACCAGACTGCCCTTTAAATATACCTTTAGAGGTACTATAGTCAGACCTTTTTCATTAAGCTTAGCATCCAGCTTCAAGATCTCTTTCTTATGCATCAACAGTTTTCTTACTCTCAAAGGATCTTTATTAAATATATTACCTTTCTCATATGGATTGATATGCATTCCCATAATGAAAAGCTCACCCTTATCAATTCTTATCCAAGATTCTTTTATTGAAACATGTCCCATTCTTACTGACTTTACCTCAGTTCCAAAAAGTTCAATACCGGTTTCATAGTTTTCCAATATAAAATAATCAAAATATGCTTTTTTGTTATTTGCTATAATTTTAATCCCTTCTGCCATCTTTCTCCTTTACAAGTTTAAAGTCAATTCTTTTTGCAAGTCTATCTATATCATATACCTTTACTCTGACTTTTTGACCCAAAACAAATTTCTTTTTTGTAATCTCTCCTACAAGCTCATATCCTGCTTCATTATAAACAAAGTAATCACCTTCCAAATCAGCGATTCTTATAAAGCCTTCAACTGTATTTTCAAGCTCTACAAATATACCAAAACCTGTAACTCCGCTGATAATACCATCAAATTCTTCTCCAAGATGACTTAGCATATACTCACATTTTTTATACTTTACAGTCTCTCTTTCAGCTTCCTCCGCTCTTCTTTCCATCTGTGATGATTGTAATGCCACACTGTCCAAAATTGCTCTATAATGTTCTGTACGCTTATCAGAAATCCCATTCCTTATGTTTTCTTTTATTATCCTATGTATTTGCAGGTCGGGATACCTTCTGATTGGTGATGTGAAATGTGTGTAGTATCTGGCTGCCAATCCAAAATGACCTATACATGAGGTATCATATCTTGCCTGCTTCATGCTTCGAAGTGCAATCCTTGATATAACTCCCTCGGCGTCACTTCCCTCAATACTTGCCAAGAGTTTTTGGAGTTCCTTTGGTGATACCTCATCATTTTTTCTTCTGAGTGTATATCCAAAGTTATTTATAAATATTGCCAGACTCTTTATCTTTTCAGGATCCGGATTTTCATGTACTCTATAAAGGAATGGTAAATCTTGCCAGAAAAAGTCCTCTGCCACAGTTTCATTTGCAGCAAGCATAAAATCCTCTATAAGCTTTGTCGCTGCATTTCTGTCATATGGTTTTATATCTATAGCCTTTCCATTTTTATCAAGTATTACCTTGCTCTCAGGTAAATCAAAATCTATGGATCCTCTCTTTGTTCTTGCACCTCTAAGAAGCTCCGATACCAACTTGAAATTATTAAAAAGCTCTATATAATCGCTATATCTTTGCTTAGTCACCTCATTTGAATCTGTTATAATTTCATTTACTGCAGTATAAGTCATTCTCTCATTTACATTTATGATACTCTCACAGATATTATGACCTATTATATTGCCCTTTTCATCTATCTCCATCATACATGAAAGTGCTAGTCTGTCTTCGCCCTGATTTAATGAACATATACCATTGCTTAGTTTCTTGGCAACATAGGTATAACCCTATCTACAAGATATATGCTTGTAGCTCTGTGTAATGCCTCCTTATCAAGCGCTGTATTCTCTCTCACATAATGTGTAACATCAGCAATATGTACTCCCAAATGCCATATATTCCCATTTCTTTCCAATGTTATAGCATCATCCAGATCCTTTGCATCCTCACCATCTATGGTTACAGTCACTAAGTCTCTAAAATCCAGCCTACCCTTTTTATCTTTTTCAAGCACAGTACTTGGAATCTTTCTAAGCTCATTTTCCACTTCATCATTAAAGTTTTCAGGTAGCCCAAATGCTCTTATTATAGAAAGTATATCCACACCGGCATCTGTATTCTTACCTAGAACTTCTATCACCTTGCCCTCAGGCTTTTTCTTATGATCACCAAAGTCTGTAATTTCCACCACTACTTTATCTCCGGTCTTCGCACCTTTGTCTCTGCCTGCAGGAATGTATATATCTTTTAAAAGCTTAGCATCGTCAGGTAGTACAAACCCAAATGTATTATTCTTTTTATAATATCCCACTATCTGAACATTGGCATGCTTCTCTATGCCTATTATATGACCTTCAGCTCTTTTTTCACCACTTTCAATATCTATTACCACTTTTACAGTATCACCATTCATAGCATTGGCGGTACACTCTGATGGAATAAATATATCCGAATCTCTATCATCCACTCTTACAAAACCAAAGCCTTTCGGATTTGCCATAAACTCTCCCAATAAGTATCTATGCTCAGGTTTCTTGTACTTACCCCTTTTGCTTATCTCCAACCTTCCCTCTAATACCAATTCTTTCAATACCTCATCAAGCTCAATTCTTCTCTCTTTTTCAACATTGAAAAATATAGCTAACTCCTTTGCTTTCATAGGTACATACATAGGACTTTCTACAAAGTCCATCACTATTTTTTTTCTTTTTTCTAAACCCTTATCCATATATTCCTTTTTTAAATAAAATATTAATTACAACAAAAAGCACTCCTTTGAGTGCTTTTTTATTATTTAACAATATTTAAAACTAATGCTAAAATTAAGAACAGCGCTGCAGCAACCTTGGTCAGCTTCTCAAGCAAACCTTCTACTGAACGGCCTCTATTCTTACCCCAATATGTATCAGCAATACCACCGATTGAGCCAAGCCCCTGCTCATTTCCTTCCTGGAATAATACTACTGCAGTTAGGAAAACACATACTAAAACAAATATTATTGAAATAATCCTATTTAAAATAACCATATTTACACTCCATTAAAATACAAAACTTCTTTTATGATATCACTAAACAACCTATTTTGCAAGCAGGATTTATTCTATCCTTACATTGCTTCCACCTTTGCTCTCACTCTGAGTCTGAGATACTTCATTTTTTTCGACTACTTTTACCCTGGCAGTATTACTGATCCATAGATTTGGCAATAACTCATATGAATACTTCACATTATATTCACCCTTTTGCTTTGTATCCACACTTCCTTCTACCTTTATTTTGCTTCTGTCGATTTCTGTAATTTCATCACCGTTTTGAATCTTTGCAGATAATAGATTGTCAAATTTTTTCCACTCACTACCCTGCACTATTTCGATATCTTTGCAATCAAGTACCTTTTGAAATTCTACATATACTTTAGACAACGAATGATTATATTTATCTTTTTTACCCAAGTGTAGCTCAAGTCCATCCTCATATATATGCTTTTTTTCGCCTACTATAAAACTATATTTATTCTGTAATGTACCATTTCTTATAAGCAGTGAATATCCTCTATCCTTTACCAAGTCCTGTAATTCCTTTGTATAAATACTCACAAAACTATAATCATTTACAAAAGCATCTTTTTTATCATCAACAGTAAACATTGAGAAAAATGCAGTATTAGCACCTGGGAATCTCTCTATAATATCATTTGGCAATATATCATAGCTTTCCTCATCTCTTCTTGCTATACCTACAATTTTACCATTTGAGAAATCTTCCATTCTATCACTTCCATGGCATGTCGCAATACTGAGATTTAACTCTTTTTAATAGGAAATCTATAGTTGAGCTTAAAATCAAAGATATTATTGGTATTTACTTCCACAATAGTCTTCAAATCATCTACAAAATCATCCTTTTTTTCTATAACCAGCTTATGTTCTACAATTTCCATAGGTAAAAGTCCTTCAAACTTCTGACCGGCTGCGATTTTGCCCTCTATCTTAATAGACTTTACCTTATTAAAATCTAATTGCTTTCCGGATTTCCTTTCACCTTCTGTAATGAACTTTCCATCCAACTCATACTTTATATCTACTCCACTCAAATCGCCTTTAAATATATCAAGTCCTGAGTTTATCGATCTAAGCTCTGATACACTGCCATCTGTTTTAGGCGGCAATATAATATCAAAGCTTATATCTCTTTCTACATCTGAACTGTTTTCTACATTTGCATTCAAACACAGATTGCTGTATATATCCATATCCAGTACATCAGCAAAATTCTTTATTGTACTTCTTCTATTGTCTTCCTCACTTACGGATATCAAAGACATTGCATTTGAACCATATTCAGTTTCTCCACTCAGATTATTAAGTGCTCTCAATCTGAATGATGTCTTTACTCCATTATCATTGCTTTCATAATCCGGATTGATAGGATTTTTAAAGATAGCATTTCTTCCTTCTCCATATGCTCTGGTGTCATCTCCAATCAGTAAAGAAGTAAGCAATATAACAGACAGCACAAAAAGACAAAAGTACCTAATAAAAGACTTGTTTTTATTTTTCCTTCCTCTACTTCTAACCATATCTATATTTCTCACTTTTCTAAAACAAAACACATATAAATAAGAGATTCACCATAGCTTTATTTAGACTAGGATCTGATTCTAATATTTTTATCCTCAAGCTTCTTTAATATCTTATCCATCACTTCATTCACATCTGCATCAAAAAGAGTTCTCTCCTTGTTTCTAAATGTAAGAGAATAAGCTACAGACTTAAATCCTACCTCTATTTGATCCCCCCTCATAGATATCAAACAAGTTGAATGACTCCAGATTAATTCCGCCATTTTCTAAAATTATATCCTCAATCTCACCTACCAACACGCTTCTTGGTACTACCAAGGAAATATCTCTTGAAATTGCAGGATACTTTGCTATACCTGTATATTTGATATCAAAGCTTACAAATGGAATTACATTCGGTAAATCAATTACTGCAATATAGGTCTTCTCACCCAATTTATAGTTTTCACATACAATTGGATGTACCTCTCCCAAATATCCAATGCGAACGCCATCAAATACTATATCAGCCTTTCTTCCCGGATGTAAAAATTCTTCCGTACAACTTGGATCATAGTAAAGCTTTCCTGTAATTCCTACAGTGTATAAGAACTCCTCTACAACTCCCTTCATATCAAAGAAGTTTTCCTTACCATAGAAGCCAAGAACAAACTGCATTCTCTCATCAGGCAATTCCTTTAAAGGAAGCTCCTTTGGAATATAGATATTTGCAAGTTCAAATAAATGTACATCCTTATTTCTTCTATTGTAATTTGTTGAAAGTGAGTTCAATATGCCATTTACAGCCTGTGTTCTCATCATTCTAAAATCTTCACCAAGAGGATTTGATATTTCAATAGCATTTCTATAGTGGCTATTTTTGACAATCCAAGCTTGTCAAACACCTTCGCACTCTCAAATGAATAGTTCATAGCCTCTGAGAATCCTAAGAATTTCGCTACTTCTCTTGCAAGCTCTTCTATTTCAAGTTTATGGCTAATACCACCTATAGTGGCACTTGATTTTGGCAATGTCGTAGGTATCTTATCATATCCAAAGAATCTTGCTACTTCCTCGGCCAAATCTGCCATAAAATGAATATCCTGCCTAAATGTAGGAGCTACTATCTCGTTAGTCTCTTTATCATATTGTAACTCAATTCTATCAAAGATTTCAAGCATATCTTCCTTTGATATAGAAGTTCCAAGTAATTTATTGATTCTTTCAGGCTCAAAAGCTACTCTTGACTCTACCGCCTTTACCGGATAAACATCTATAGTTCCGCCTACTACCTCACCTGCGCCAAGTTCTTCCACCAAAGAACAGGCTCTCATCATGGCAGCATAAGCATTGTTTGGATCAAGACCCTTTTCAAACTTTCCTGATGAATCTGTACGAAGTCCTATTCTCTTTGATGAAAGTCTAATATTTGTCCCATCAAATGTAGCACATTCAAATATCATTGTACTTACATCATCTGTTATCTTTGAGTTTTCTCCACCCATTATTCCGGCAATAGCTACAGCTTTTTTAGCATCATTTATCATCAAAATATCACTATCAAGCTTTCTTACTACTCCATCAAGAGTCTCAAACTCATCTCCATCCTTTGCCCTGTCTACAATTATTTTTTGTCCTTCGATAAGATTGTAGTCAAAGGCATGCATAGGCTGACCATACTCTGCCATAACATAATTTGTAATATCGACTATATTATTTATCGGTCTGATTCCCACTGCACGAAGTCTCTCCTGCATCCAAGTCGGTGAAGGTGCAAGCTTTATATTTTTAACAACTCTTGCAACATACCTCTTACAAAGAGTCTCAGCCTTTACTTCCACACTTAAGTAATCATTTACATTCTCAGCATTTCCTGTAGTATTTACCTGCGGTAAAACGAACTTTTTCTTAAATGTGGCTGCGGCCTCTCTTGCAATTCCTATTACTCCGTAGCAGTCCACCCTGTTTGATGTAATTTCGTACTCAAATACAGTATCTCTAAGTCCAAGAAGCTCTATAACATCAATTCCAACCTTAGTATCTTTTGGCAAGATATAGATGCCATTTTCAGGTGCGTCAGGAAAATAGTTATTGTCCTGACCAAGCTCATCAATAGAGCACATCATTCCAAATGACTCCACTCCACGAAGCTTACCCTTCTTTATCTTTATACCGTTTTCAGGCAATGGACTTCCATCATGTCCACCTGCAACCTTTCCACCGTCCAAAACCACAGGCACCTTATCACCTACCAAAACATTAGGTGCTCCTGTAACTATCTGTATTTTCTCATTTCCTACATCTACCTGACAAATAATGAGCTTATCCGCATCAGGATGTTTCTCTATTGAAAGTATCTCACCTACTACTATTTTCTCAAGATTTTTATCTAATTCTTTATAGCCCTCTACCTTGGTTCCGGTAAGAGTCATTGCATCTGTATATTCACTTGGAGTCACTTCCAAATCAGGCACATAGGCCTTTATCCATGATAATGCTGTATCCATTCTTCACCTCTGTTATCTAATATTTTCTGTTAAAACTTCTTAGAATTGCTTTAAGAATCTGATATCATTCTCATATAGAAGTCTCATATCGTCAATTTCATACTTTAATAGAGCAATTCTCTCAAGTCCGATACCGAATGCAAAACCATTGTATTCATTCTTATCAACTCCACACATATCAAATACATGAGGATGTACCATTCCACATCCAAGTATCTCTATCCAACCGCTTCCCTTACAGAATCTGCATCCACTTCCATGACATTTAAAACAGGTCACATCCATCTCTGCACTTGGCTCTGTAAATGGGAAATGGTGAGGTCTGAACTTAACCTTAGTATCTTCACCAAATAATTTTTTAGCGAATACCTCAAGTGTTCCCTTAAGGTCTGCAAATGTGATATCCTTATCTACAATAAGTCCCTCTATCTGATTGAAAGTAGGTGAATGAGTAGCATCTACTTCATCAGAACGGTACACTCTTCCGGGGCTTAACATCTTTATAGGAAGCTTTCCTGTCTCCATAACTCTTGCCTGTACCGGTGATGTCTGAGTACGAAGTACTATATCCTTCGTTATGTAGAAGGTATCCTGTTCATCCTTAGCCGGATGATCCTCAGGAATATTAAGCTTTGTAAAGTTGTATTCATCAAACTCTATCTCCGGTCCTTCCACCACTTCATAGCCCATATTTGTAAATATCTTTTCAACTTCATGCAATGCTATTACATTTGGATGACTATGTCCAAATTCTCTCTTATTCGCCGGCAGTGTAACATCTATAGTCTCTGCCTTTAATCTTTCTTCAAGTGCAAGCTTTGCAAGCTCACTTCCAACATTATTTAATGTATTTTCAATAGCTTCTCTTGCTTCATTTACTACTTTACCGAATTCAGCTCTCTCCTCCGGAGCTATATTTTTCATGTTCTTAAGAAGTGCGGTAAGTTCGCCCTTCTTTCCAAGATATGCTACTTTTAGTTCGTTTAATTTCTCCTTAGTTTCTGCACTATTTATCTTTTCTAAAGCTTCTTTTTGAAGTTTCTCTATTATGTCCAGCATATTTTCTCCTTATTTAATGAATAGTCAAGCCCCATATCAGTCTTCACCAATATGGGGCAAGGCAAAATCCTATCTATAGATAATATCATCTCTACCCGGTCCATTGCTTACCAATTTTACAGGCACTTCAAGTTCTTTTTCTATAAACTCAATATACTTCCTACAATTCTCCGGTAAATCCTCATATTTCTTTATACCTCTAATATCACAATTCCATCCGGGAAGATATTCATATACAGGCTTTGCAATTTTTAATTTATTTGTTGTAGGGAAGTCCTTGGTTATCTCACCATTTACATCATAACCTACACATACCGGAATCTCTTCAAGATATCCCAGTACATCAAGCACTGTAAGTGCAACCTCTGTAGTACCCTGAATCCTTACACCATATCTGGATGCTACAGCATCAAACCATCCCATTCTTCTAGGTCTTCCGGTGGTAGCACCAAACTCTCCACCATCTCCGCCTCTTCTTCTAAGCTCATCTGCCTTAGCCTCATCTTCTATCTCACTAACAAATTCTCCGGCACCTACTGCAGATGAATATGCCTTAACCACTGTCGTAATCTCCTTAATCTCATATGGAGCAATACCTGCACCTATAGCTCCATATGCAGCCAATGTAGAAGAAGATGTAACCATTGGGTATATTCCATGATCAGGATCCTTTAATGAACCAAGCTGACCCTCAAGTAGAATACTCTTTCCTTCTTTTATAGCCTTATAAAGATACGCACTCACATCACATACAAAGGGTTCTACCATATCTCTATACTCATGAAGTGTATTCATAAGTTCAGCCTTATCAAGCTCAGGCATATTGTAAAGATGCTTGAACATAACATTTTTTAATGTACAAATCTTTTCAACCTTTTCTTCCAATATCTCATCATCAAAAAGTTCGCTTACCTGTATTCCGATTTTTGCAAACTTATCTGAATAAAAAGGAGCTATTCCTGACTTGGTAGAGCCATACGCCTTGCCGGCAAGCCTTGCTTCCTCATAGGTATCCTGTAAAATATGATATGGCATCAAAAGCTGTGCTCTGTCAGAAACCAAAACCTTAGGTCTTTGTACACCCTTTTCAACCAACTCATTTATCTCTTTAACAAGATATGGAATATTAAGTGCAACACCATTTCCTATAATGCTTGTTGTATGATCATAAAATACTCCTGACGGCAATAGATGCAAAGCAAATTTACCGTAATTGTTTATAATTGTATGACCTGCGTTGCTACCACCCTGAAACGGATAATAATATCTGCTTTCGCTGCAAGCATATCTGTGATTTTGCCCTTACCTTCATCGCCCCAGTTAGCGCCTACAATAGCTCTTACCATTTAATTCTCCTTACACATTTATATCAGCCTTTAATCCCAGAATATCTTTATTTTCATCCAAGATAGGCTTGATAATTCTTTTTATAAAATCTTCCACCTGAATAGCACTTCTTCCAATATATTTTTCAGGCTTCATAGACTCTTTCAATTCTTCTTTTGAAAGTTTGAACATAGGATCTTTTGCAATCAAATCCAATAGATTGTTTTCTTCACCAAGTTCCTTTACATTTCTTCCGGCAATCATTGAAAGCTCTCTTATTCTTTCATGCAGCTCCTGTCTGTCTCCACCGGCTTTCACTGCATCCATCATTATATTCTCTGTAGCCATAAAAGGCAATTCTGACATCAAATGTTTTTCTATAACTTTTGGATATACCACCAATCCATCCACTACATTCAAATATAAATCAAGTATACCGTCTATGCTTAAAAAGCCTTCCGGTATTGAAAGTCTCTTATTTGCAGAATCATCCAATGTTCTTTCAAACCACTGAGTAGATGCTACCATCATAGGGTTCATAACATCACTCATTACATAGTTTGCCAAAGATGCAATCCTCTCACTTCGCATTGGATTTCTCTTATATGCCATAGCTGATGAACCTATCTGTGACTTTTCAAAAGGCTCTTCAATCTCTTTTAAATGCTGTAAAAGTCTGATATCATTTGAGAACTTATGTGCTGAGGCGGCAATACCTGCAAGCACATTTAATACCTTTATATCCACTTTTCTTGAGTATGTCTGCCCTGAAACAGGATAACATTCCTTAAATCCCATCTTATTTGCAATGATAGGATCTATTTTATCTATCTTCTCATTATCTCCATCAAAAAGCTCTACAAAAGAGGCTTGAGTACCTGTAGTACCCTTGCAGCCCAAAAGCTTCAAATTTTCAAGAGTATAATTTACATCCTCATAATCAAGCAAAAGCTCATTTATCCAAAGTGTAGCCCTCTTTCCTACTGTGGTAGGCTGTGCCGGTTGAAAATGAGTAAATGCCAAAGTCGGCAGATCCTTATATTTAATAGCAAACTTTGAAAGCTCATTGATTACATTTACAAGCTTTTCTTTTACCAGCTCCAGAGCTTCCTTCATTATGATAATATCAGTATTATCACCTACATAACAGCTAGTTGCTCCAAGATGAATAATACCTTTTGCTTTTGGACATTGTACTCCGTAAGCGTATACATGACTCATTACATCATGTCTTACTTCTTTTTCTCTTTCCTTTGCCACATCAAAATTTATATCATCTTGAAATTTCTTTAATTCCTCTATTTGTTCCTCGGTAATGTTTAGACCAAGCTCTTTTTCAGTCTCTGCTAAGGCGATCCACAGTTTTCTCCATGTCTTGAACTTTTTATCCTGCGAAAAAATATACTGCATCTTCGCACTTGCGTATCTTTCTGAAAGCGGACTAATATATCTATCTTTCAAGATTTCCTCCTATTGAATACCAAGTCTTTTAAATACTTCTGCGTAAGCGTCTTCTACTCCGCCCAAATCTCTTCTAAATCTGTCCTTATCAAGTTTTTCATGGGTTTCCTTATCCCATAATCTACATGTATCAGGAGAAATCTCATCCGCCAGTATTACATCTCCCTTATATCTACCAAATTCAATTTTAAAATCTATCAGATCTATTCCAAGACCATCAAAATAATTGATCAGTGTTTCATTAACCTTGAAAGCATATGAAGCAATCTTATCTATCTCTTCTTGAGTTGCAAGATCAAGTGCCAGTGCATAATAGCCGTTTATAAAAGGATCTCCAAGAGCATCATCCTTATAGGAAAATTCCAAAGTAGGAGTTTAGCTTTATTCCCTCTTCCATACCAAGCTTCTTAGCAAAGCTTCCTGCAGAGTAATTTCTCACTATTACCTCAAGTGGTACTATCTTTACAGCTTTTACAGCAGTCTCTCTGTCATTAAGCTCTTTGATATAATGAGTAGGAACCCCCTTCTTTTCCAAGAGTTTAAACAGATGATTTGTCATACGATTATTAATCGCACCCTTTCCCACTATTGTTCCTTTTTTTTCGCCATTAAATGCTGTGGCATCATCCTTATAGGAAACTATCAGTACATCCGGGTCGGCAGTTTTGAATACCTTTTTTGCTTTTCCTTCATATAACTGCTCTAATTTCTCCATTGTATACCTCCATTTGCTTTCAAAATCTACAATATACCTCTGTCCACTAATAAAACAAAGCGGGCAGATACCACGGTTGTATTATATACCACTCTAAAGAATGTGGCAATATATTAAGAAAAATACTTGCATGTCGTTATCTAAAAAAGGATATCTCCACTCACCATAGGGCGAATAAAGATATCCTCTAAAATGAAGTATGTTATTTGATTTTTAAAAATAATCCCGACTTGATAAGTACCGGTCTAAGTGCAGCATAAAGTATTACTATTAAAATTGTACTTACTATTGCATTTATAAGAGTTGTGCCTGCTGCCCAAGTAGCCATTATCTTTGCCGCATCTGCTTGAACTCCCAGAATATATACCTTATACAAATATCCCACTATAGGATCAAATATAACATTGAATCCCAGCCCGCAGATTGAAGATATTGCTGTCCACTTCATAATATATTTAGCATCATGATTTTCTGTAATATGTGCAATTTTATGAGCTATAAAACCTGCTATCAATCCGATGCAAAGCTTTAATATAAATGTCTTAGGTGCAGATGTTATATACACCGGATCTAAAACATCCGCTATAGTCATTCCAAGACTTCCTGCAACTCCACCATAAACTCCTCCAAGCAGCAAAGCTGCCAAAACACAAAAAGCATTTCCTATATGTAGAGCTGTCATATCACCCGATATAGTCGGAATTGGAATTTTTAAATATGTGAAGCTCACATAACATAGTGCTGCCATAAGTGCTGTTGCTACAAGCTTAAAAATTGTACTGTCCTTCGATCTTTCCATGATCTTTCCTCCATCATTTCAACTGATACCAGTATATAAAAATAGTGGTATGATTAAAATATCCAATTTACACAGATTTAATCATACCACTTATATTATTTGAATATATATTTTAACATATTCTTTTGATTATTATTCTAAATTAAGTTTTCTCATACAATGTAGCTAGACTTCGCTCTCTTCCAGTTTCTTTATCTCTGCCAGTATATCAGCTTTGAGAACCCCATAGTAATCATATTTGAAAAAAATTCCATTGTATAATCTCTTGCCAACTCTTCCTTACTCTGATTTATTATATCTAAGTCACTTGTGACAATACTTCCTACACTTTGCTTAATGTATACGAGTCCGCTTCTTTCAAGTTCTATATATGCTCTCTGAACAGTACTCGGGTTCACATTCAGAGTATTAGCCATCTCTCTGACACTTGGAAGTTTATCCCCACTTCCTATCTTCCCTGATATTATCTGCATTCTAATATAGTCCATGATTTGTAAATATAAAGATCTGTCGGACCTTAATTTCCACTCCATACTCTTCCTTCCTGCTTTTGTATTATCTAATCTCGACTTTCTACGACTAGCAAATCTCCATTAAACTTTGCTTCCAATCTCTCATCTGTCAGTTCATTACTGATATAAAGACTTGGTGCTTTGATACTATCAAGCATTCTTTTTTCTACCGGATAAGCGACTCCCTTTATTGATTCGACAAATACCTCACCCTTTAATGAGAAGAGGCTAATATATTTACCCCAAAGATCCCCTTTATTTAATGTAAAGGAATTTGACTTTATATATATCTTATTGTACTTATCATATATAGTAATATTCACGCCATACTTTTTATACTTTTGAAGAATCAATATATTGGCAAATGCATGGTCAAATCTTCTGCCTAAAGCACCAACTATTACAATATCTTTTATATTGTCCTGTACTGCTTTATCTATTGCAAGTTCCGTATCTGAAAAGTCCTTAATAGGATCATGTCTTATAATCTCAACACCCAGACTTTCATATCTTTTCAACCTAATCTCATCAGATAATGTGTCAAAATCTCCAACCATTATATTCGGAACTATATTTATACTTTCAAGTTTTGTAATAGCAGCATCAACACTTATAATAACAGTATCTTCTCTTTCTATTATATAGGACTTTAGAAATGATAGATCTATATCTCCACCGGTAACAATTATTGCATTCAAATCTATTCCTCTCCTAATGAAGTATTTAAAGCCTTTATATTCTTTAAAATATCTCCTTTAAATACAGAAGAGCCTGCTACAAACTCATCTACTCCTGCTTCTGAGAGTTCTTTGATATTGCAAGCATCAACTCCTCCATCTACCTGTATCAAAAGTTTAGGATTCTTTTTCTCTCTCATCTTTGATAACTCTTTTATCTTATCCAGACTGTAAGGAATAAACTTTTGACCTCCAAATCCCGGATTCACACTCATTATAAGTACCATATCCACTTCAGTTATAATATTTTCTAAAAATGAAACCGGGGTAGCAGGATTTAAAGATATACCGCTTCTAAGTCCAAGAGCCTTTATCTGAGCTATACATCTATCAATATGATTACATGCCTCAAAATGTATGGTTATACCGTTGGCACCACTTTTATAAAAATCTTCAATATATCTTTCCGGATTTTCTACCATCATATGTATATCAAAGAAAAAATCAACCGACTTTCTAAGTGAACTTATAACGGGCATGCCAAAAGAAATACTTGGTACAAACATTCCATCCATTACATCTAAATGCAATACCTCTATATTTCCTTCTTTTAAAAGTTTCATCTGTGATGACAAATCATAAAAATCTGCTGCAAGTAGTGATGGTGCAATATTCTTTTTCAATATTTCCTCCTTTCAGATAATTCCTCATACATTTTTTTATAGCTTTGATATCTGGAATCACTTATATTATTTTCTTCCAATGCCGATTTCACTGCACAATCAGGTTCATTTATATGCATGCAACCTGAAAATCTGCACTCTCCCTCATATATATCAAATTCATGAAAATGAAATCTCAGTTCTTCCTTATCAAAGTCAGGTGATTCTACACTGGTAAAGCCTGGAGTATCAAAGACAAATGTATCACTGTCAACCATAAAAAGTTCTGAATGCCTGGTAGTATGTCTACCTCTTTCTATCTTTCTGCTTACTGTATTTGTATCCATATTGGCCTTTGGTGCCAAAATATTTGTTATTGAAGACTTTCCGACTCCTGAAGCTCCTGCAAGCACACTCACCTCACCCTTTAAGGCTTCTTTTAAATCTTCCAATCCGCCTTCTTCTAATGTGGAAGCTATTATATTTTTAAAACCTGCAGCCGTATAAATCTTAGCATATTCCAAGGCCTTATCCATATTTAGATCAGTCTTATTCCAACATATCTCCACCTTTATTCCGGCATTTGACATATTTATCAAATACTTATCCAGGTAGTAAAACGCCGGAGCCGGTGATTCAACTGCCAAGACAAGTACTACTTTATCTATATTCGCCACAGCCGGTCTTATTAGGGCATTTTTTCTTTTATGTATCTTTACAATATTTCCTTCAAAATCCTTTGTATCTGTTATTTCAAAATCAACATTGTCACCTACTAAAGGCTTTACACCTAATTTTCTAAAAATACCCTTTGCCTTGCATGAAAAAATCTGGTTCTTTCTCTCACCTTTGTCAAGGATTATACAATAATAAAACCCGGCAATACCCTTTATTATCTTTGCAAAATAAAATTTGCCTGTCTCTTCTTTACTCAACTTTAAAGAACTCCACTGTATATGATTTCAACACTTCACCGGTATCTACATTTACAATTTCAACCTGTCCCTGGTCTACACCATTGGTACCTACGATAGTTCTAAATCTTACCGGAAGTATTGTGTCACCGGTCACCGTTCTTGCCTCCATCAATGTAGAATAAACTTCACTTCCGTTCACGGTCTGCTTAAGCCTGATCATAACTTTTATATTAGTCATGCTTGCACCCGGACCTATCATACCTTCCAATGAATAATTAGTATCTATGGAAGCAATATATCTATATCCTGCAGCTGTAGTTGCCGGTGCAACTGTTGCCTTAGTACCTTGTGTGCTCTGTGTGGTTTGGGACTGCTCTGTAGAAGAGCCGACTTGGCTTGATTGTTGTTCACTTTCTGCCTCACTGCTTTCTGCCAATCCGGTGCTCACTACGTAATCTATACTTGTTCCACTGTCAACTTTTGAACCGGAAGACACTGACTGCCCCATTATAAATCCAGCTGCCACACTTTGACTATTTTGTTCAGACTTCTTTCCAAGTACAAGTCCACTATGTTCTAGCAAGGCTTTTGCATCCGACTCACTCATATTAGTAATATTGGGTACATCAACCTTGGTTATTTTTTTACCGGCACTTACGATCAATGTCACTCTATCACCTTTTTTAGGTTTTGTAGGACTATATGATATAACTGTACCCTTTGCAAAAGTATCGGAGTTTTCTTCTTTAGTATCTACTGAAAAACCGTTTTCCTTTAAAAGCGACTCTGCAGCCTCCTTTGTCTTTCCAACCAGATTCATCTTAGCCATATCTAAAGAATCCGAACCAAGACTTATAACTACACTTACCTTGGAATACTTTGATACTACCTCATCTGCCTCAGGGTCCTGTGAGATAACACTTCCCTTTTCTACAGTATCTGAATACTCACTTGACTTTACTTGCATCTGAAGATTGTTATCAGATAACTTCTTATCTGCCATCTTCTCTGAAAGTCCTACTACATCCGGCATTACAGTCTGAGTCGAATCTATCTTACTATGTGAAGTATCTGACTTCTTACCACCAAATACCCCTGTAAATCTACCCACAAAGAATACCAGTACTATAACTATGATAGCAGCCAATATAACTCCCACAATAGACATGATCTTGTCCATCTTTTCATCTTCTTCGTCGTAGTCGTCATCATCATAATCGCTATTTTCTTGTTTGTTTTCATAGTCGTTATCTTGTTCTTCATCTGTCATGTCGTTTATCGGTTCCACCTTGTTAAGTACAGCAGTATCTTTTGCCTTTATTACCTTTGTAGATCCCGAAACCTCGTATGGAGGTTCATCAGGATTTAGAAGTGCATTCTCCAAATCATCAATTAATGATGATATATCCTGATATCTATTTACCGGATCCTTCTTTGTACACTTTAAAATAATTCTCTCCAAACTTGCAGTAATTTTATTATTGTATACATTTGGAGGTATTATCGCCTGTTCCAAATGTGCCAATGCGACCGCAACTGTAGATTCTCCTACAAAAGGCACTCTCCCGGTAAACATCTCATACATAGTGATGCCAAGCGAATATATATCGCTCCTTTCATCACATCTTCCACCTCTTGCCTGTTCAGGTGAAATATAGTGAACAGAGCCTATTGCATTTGCATTGGCAGTCTGTTCTGATACTGCTCTTGCTATGCCAAAGTCTGCTACCTTTATTTTCCCATCATTTGTTATAAGTATGTTTTGAGGCTTTATATCTCTATGAACTATATGCTGATCATGTGATATCTTAAGCGCCTTAGCCACCTGTATAGCTATGCTTACACCTTCAGTTATATCCAGCCTTCCTTTCATTTTTATATATTCTTTTAATGTTATACCATTTACAAGCTCCATTACTATAAAATGATATCTACCCTCATCTACAACATCATATATATTTACTATATTCTCACCCAAGAGTCCGGCTGCTGCCTGTGCCTCTTTTTTGAATTTTTCCACAAAATTTATATCATAGCAAAATTCTTCTCTTAAAACTTTTATGGCAACCAACCTGCCAAGCTTTAAATCTTTGGCTCTAAATACATTAGACATACCTCCTGAGCCAATTTTTTCTATGATTACATATCTTCCCTGCAAGACAACTGATTCAAGATTCATAATATTACCTCTCATTCATATCTATAAGTAGAATTGATATATTATCACTTCCTCCTGATAGATTTGCCTCCTCTATTAGTCTTTTTGCACTCGCTCTTACACCGGCACCTGAAGACACTATATTATATATCTTCTCATCCTCCACCATATTTGTAAGTCCGTCTGAACATAATAAAACATACTCATTCCCTAAAAGTTCTACCTCAAAGCTGTCTATCAGTACACTCTCTTCTGCCCCCACAGCTCTTGTTATCTTACTTTTGTTTGCTTTATATTCAATGCTTTCTCTTGTAATCTCTCCTTTAGAAACAAGCATTTCTACAAGAGAATGGTCCTTTGTTATCTGAGAAATACCACTCTCATCCAGAATATAGCATCTGGAATCCCCCACATTAAACACATGTAATGTATTATCTATAATACATGCTGCCACTACGGTAGTTCCCATGCCCTCCAAGTTGGGGTTCTTACTTCCCTCAGCAAAGAGATTTTCATTTGCATATTCTATAGCTTCTCTTATAGCCCTTATTGGCATCTTCATTGTATTTTCAATATATGTAAGCATATATCCTATTAAGGACTTTGAAGCATAGTCTCCTGCTTTCTCTCCTCCCATACCATCTGCTACAATATATAAATTCGGTAATACTCCTATCGGGGCATCGCTTAAATACACTGTATCCTGATTTGTAAGTCTTTTTCTACCTATATCGGTCAATGCAACCGAATGCATATTACACCTCCAAGTTTTACGAATTCCCTTCAGATTGAATAAATCTCCTTCTTAACTGTCCACAGGCACCCTCTATATCTCTACCCATCTCTCTTCTAACCGTAGCATTTATTTTGTTTTTCTCCAAAAACTCCTTAAAAGCTTTTATCTTAAGCTTATCCGATTGTTTAAAATCTCTTTCCTTTATTGGATTTACAGGTATCAAGTTGATATGGACATTTCTTCCACCTATCAGCTTTACCAGATTCATTGCCTCTTTTATATTATCATTCACTCCAGCCACAAGTGAATATTCATATGATACTCTCCTTCCGGTCTTTTTAAAATAATAATCACAGGCTGAAATCACATCTTTTAATGCATACTTATTAGCAACGGGCATTATTGTTTTTCTTATATCGTCATTAGGTGCATGTAGTGAAAGTGCCAAGGTAATACTTAGCCCCTCATCTGCCAATGCCCTTATCCTTGGAACAATACCACAAGTAGATACTGTAATATTCCTTTGGCTGATATTAAGTCCCTTATCACTGCTTATAATTTTTACAAATTTAACTATATTATCATAATTATCCATAGGTTCACCCGAACCCATCACTACAATATTTGATATTCTCTCTCCCAAAAACTTTTGAATGCTATATACCTGATCAAGCATCTCGGCAGCAGTGAGATTTCTCACCAAACCGTCAAGTGTAGAGGCACAGAACTTACACCCCATTCTGCATCCTACCTGTGATGATATACATACAGAATTGCCATGTTCATACTTCATCCTTACACTTTCTATTACATTTCCATCTTCAAGTGCAAACAGATATTTCTGTGTTTCATCAAGTTTTGACTTGAAAATCTCTACAGGTTTAAGTATAGTCAAGTTTGCACTACTCTTTAGTCTTTCTCTAAAAGCCTTGGAAATATTTGTACATTCATCAAAAGATTCTATTAATGATTTATGTATCCATTCAAATAATTGACCGGCTCTAAACTCCGGCTCCCCTGCTTCCTTTACAAAAGTCTTCAGCTCTTCCAAATCCATTGACTTTATATCAGTCATTGTCTCTCCTAAATACTGCAATGAAAAATCCGTCACAGTCATCTCTTCCGGGTATCAACTTCAAATACCCTCTTTCCAATTCAGTTTTATCAAGTTTTTCAGCCATTTTACCATCCAGCCTACTTGTCAAATCAACTGATTTAAAATCTCTATGTTTTTCCAAAAAATAGCACATATTTTCTTCATTCTCAGCATTATTTAAAGTACAAGTCGAAAATATTAATTCACCATTTTTCTTCACATATTTTGATACATTATCAAGTATCTCTTTTTGTAAGGCTGAAAGAGAAATCATACTATCTTCTTCCAGTCTGTATTTTATATCAGGTTTCTTACCAATTATACCTATGCCACTGCATGGCAAATCCGCTAAAACCAAATCCGAACCCATAAATCTTTCATCAAAGTATCTGGCATCTGCAACCAATGGAATAATATTTGAAAACCCCTGCACTTTAGCATTTTCTCTTATCATATCAACCTTATTCTCGCTGACATCACATGAGAAAATATTGGCATCTTTGTCTACTTTATCTGCTAGTAAAAATGACTTTCCTCCGGGAGCCGCACATACATCAACACATTTCTTTATATTATCTACTTCTATGAGTTTCGATATCATAGATGATGATGTATCTGTAATATAGGATCTTCCGGAATTTATCACAGATATCTCATCCACCTTATCAAACCCGGTAATATATAATACCTCTTCATTGAGATTTGAAACCTCTACCTTTATATTTTCTGATTCAAGCTCTTTTATTATATCTTCCACACTTGATTTTGATGTGTTCACTCTTATTGAAACCGGCTTTGTAGACAAAAAATACTCCAGAGTTTTCTCAAAATATTTATCAGTATTATGTTTTATTATATTTAATATAGGCTCCGGCATGGAATATTTTATACTCAAATCATCAAATCTCAGCTTGTCTTTCTCACCGGCAATTTTTCTTAAAATACCATTTACGAAGCCTGTTAATCCCATTAGTTTTCTTGATTTTACTAAATTTACAGCCTCATTTATTATTGCCCTGTCAGGTACTCTATCCATATATAGCATTTGGTAGATTGACATTCTAAGTATCTCTCTTATTACCGGCTTTATTCTTTTGGCATTATTATATTCTTTTATAATATAATCCAGCTGCAATCTGTACTCTACTACACCATGAACTACCTTAGAAAAAAAACCTCTATCTGACTTTGACAGATATGAATATTTTTCAAGGGCCATATCTATGACTTTGTGGCTATATTCTTTTTCTATATCTATAAGAATCAAAGCCTCCAAAGCTAAAGCCCTTATATTTGTCTTTTCCATTATATTTAACCTCTTCTTCTACCACCTCTGCCATTAAATAAAAGAAAAAGTCTTATCATTTGCAATACTCCTGCAGCTGCTGCAGCTACATATGTCATAGCCGCGGCAAAAAGTACCTTTCTTGCACTACTGTCCTCACCGCTCGGTAAATATTATTGCTCTTTAACTCAACCATTGCTCTTCTTGAAGCATCAAATTCAACGGGCAATGTTATTATCTGAAATGCAACTGCCATCATATACATTACTATACCTATTTGAATTAAAAGATTTGACATATTACCATATCCCAAGATAAGCCCAATAACTATCATTGGCCAAGCCAGTTTGCTGCCCCAGTTTGCTACCGGAACAAATGCACTCCTTAAATTCAGAGGTACATATCCGACATTATCCTGAATAGCATGCCCACATTCATGTGCTGCTACCGCAATAGCAGCTACAGATGTTGAACCATAGATTGCCTCACTAAGACTTACTGTCTTATCTCTAGGATCATAGTGGTCAGTAAGTCTACCTGCTATAGGTCTTATAGACACATCATATATACCATTTGCCCTGAGTATTCTCTCTGCAACTTCTCTACCTGTAAGGTTGGATACAGATGGCACTCTTTCATATTTTTTAAAAGTTGCTTTCATTCTCCATGAAGCAATTAATGTTATCAACATTCCAATAATTACAAAAACATATGTTATATCAATACCATAACCGTAGTACATAAGTCCCTCCTTATTACTGTTATCCCAGCTTATACCCCTGCTCTATCTCTCTACCTAAAAGGAAATCTTTTGCACTCATTCTTTTCTTACCTTCCAATTGTAAAGATATAATCTCAAGGATACTTTGATTACATACTATAAAAATCTTACCATTAAAGCTATATATTTTGCCGAAATTTTCACTTAAGTTTATATTTGGTAATTCTGATATATCATCTGCTATATCCGCCTCCCAAATTTAGCACCTTACCTTGATACTTGGTATAAGCACTTGGCCAAGGATTCATTCCCCTGATAAGTCTTTCTATCTCTGTAGCAGACTTATTAAAATCAATTTCTCCCATACGTTTTGAAATCATTTTTGCGTAATCCGTGGTAGCCTCGCCCTGTCGAATAGGCGTAATTTCTTCAAATTTATCAATAGTATCCACTATCGCTTCTCCACCTAGTACTGCCAATCTGTCAAAAAGAGAACCACCCGTTTCTTTCTTTGCGATATTGATTTCATACTGTTTTAGAATATCTCCTGTATCAAGTCCCTCATCCATCAACATAGTGGTAATACCGGTCTTCTCTTTACCATCTAAAATACACCATTGTATAGGTGCAGCTCCCCTATATTCCGGCAAAAGTGAAGCATGAATATTGATACATCCAAGCCTTGGAATATCAAGTACTTCTTTCGGCAAAATCTTTCCATATGCCACTACTACAAAGAAATCCGCCTTTTCAGACTTTAGCCTTTCTAGGAGTGCTTCATCCCTCATCTTTGTTGGAGTAAGCACCGGTATATTAAGCTTTGTTGCCAATTCCTTTACAGGAGTAGGTGAAAGCTCGCCTCTATTTCTCTTCTTATCTTCTCTTGTCAACACCAAACTGACACTATGTCCGGCTTTTACAAGTGCATTAAGCGGCTCTACGGAAAAATCCGGAGTGCCCATAAAAACTATTTTCATCAATCGTTCCTTTCCTACTCCCAGTTTATAGGAGTTGGTCTACTGGTATCAAATACCTTTGTAACATCTATTATATCAGAGAGTCTATCCGCCTTTCCGCTATAGCCTTCATACAGACGATATCCATCCAAATTTCTTCTACCTTGACGGAAGAAATTATCACCATATTGTAGCCATGCTCTCTTTGAGTCTACATTACAAAAATATCTGAATCCTACACTCTCCAAATAATCAAACTTCCCCTCTTGATGACCGGCTTGATAAGGATGCCAGTCTCCAATATCTGCTCCAAAGGGATAAATCAATATTTCACATGGGTCCGGCAAAAGATGACCTACATTCCTGATCCATTTGTCTGTATCATTTTGTATTATCCCTAAAGAACGCCCCTTAAAGTTAATATGTCCCCAAGAGTGTGATGCAAATTCATAACCATCCTGTTTCAATGCTGATGTCAAAGTCCTTACTGTACTTCTGTCCTCTTCTATATTATGATTTGGTTTATTATTAGGATCAAATGCAGGAGAATTTGGATCAAATGTCTCATCTGTTCTATATCCTAACACTCCATTATATCCTGTTAAAGCAATAATAGCCTTATGACCATGATAGGCAAAGTCCGGATGTTCCTCTACAAAAGCATCCAAAATCGGTACGAGGTCATAATCTCCTACCGTGACATTTCCTTGTGCATCTGTATATTGGTTTTTTAATTTACCATTTTCATCAAGTACCATCTTATCAGGAAAACCATGATTCTCCATATAGATATAATAATTTACATCATCCTGTGACATTACAAAAGGTATTTTCCCCTCAGGAAGCATAATCTGATTTTTCACCATTTTCATAGTGCCATCACCCTGATCCTGCATCTGTGCTATATCATGTAAATGTACCATTACATAGCCTCTATCATACATCTGCTGTAGTATTTCTTTAAACTCAGGAATTGTAGTCATTACTGAATTCCACTGTCTTCCCTGATGTGTATCCCTCAATGCCCTGTCCACATCAACTACCATAGTATGAAAGAATACATGTGTAATATCATCCATATTGCAGGTACCAGATTTGCCTTGATTCCCTCATACTCACTTATAGCCGCTGTAACTTCGTCATTATCAGGCATGTTAAGCTCATTTAAAGTGGCTATTGCAGCATCATAATCATACTGCATAGCCTGTTTTTTTGCTGTATTCAATGCTACTTCCAGTGCTGATGATGTACTTTCTGCCTCTTCTACAGCAACGCTTGTATCCAGGCTATCAGTATTTATAGAACCATCTCCCTTATTTGTGGCAGCAACTGTATTATTTTTTTTCATATGTCGTATTAAAAAACGACTTCCCACAAAAATTGCTCCAATCAAAATTATTACAAGAATAATTAGACCATTAAAATTATTATTCTTTCTATTCCTGTTTCTACTCCTGTATTGACTTCTTGTCGAATTTACACTGTTATCTTCTCTATAGTCTTTCCCGGCCATTTCACACTTTCCTTGTAATTATTTTATAATATTATCTAAATATATTAATTATTCTTCTTCATCTTCTTCATACATTCTTTCCAGCTCCTCATTGTCCATAAGTTCACCCTCTACCAGATCCACATATAACTCGCCCTCCAGATGTGCACATTCGTGGCATATAGCTCTTGCCATCAAGCCCTCACCCTCTAAAGTATATTCATTCATATCCCTGTCAAATGCTTTTACCACAACATGGTTTGGTCTCTTAACTATACCGCTCTTTCCCGGCACACTCAAACAACCTTCATATCCCTCTTGCTCACCGTCCTGCTCCAATATCACAGGATTTATAAGAACATATATATTCTCAGGCTCTATCTCTATTACTACTATACGTTTTAAAACTCCTACTTGAGGTGCAGCAAGTCCTACGCCATTTGCCTCTCTCATAGTATCAATCATATCATCTATCAAAACCTGAGTTCTATCATTCACAGATTTTACTTCTTTGCACTTTTTATTAAGTACACCGTCACCCATCACTCTTATTGCTCTTATTGCCATATATCCAACTCCTTAATTAAAGTCATATACTGCCCCTACATTTTTGTAAAGGTTTAAATTTTCTTCTATTTTTTCCTGTATATCTAAAAGTATATCATACTTAACATTTTTTATGTATACCAGTTTTCTATAATAGTCCTTAACTCTGCTTATACTCGGTTCAGTAGGTCCTATTACTACAGTTTTTTTGAATTCACTAATTGCCTTGATTTTTTTTACTATCTCATTTGCACATTTGTTCAGCTCCATATCTCTTTTACTGCTGAACATCACTGTAAGCATATGGCATTCCGGAGGATATCCCACCATTTTCCTATATGCAATCTCATTCTCAAAATATTTTTTATAATCCTGTGCAGCTGCTGCAACTATTGCATAATTTTCAGGCTTATATGTTTGTATTACCGCCTCCCCATCCTTTGCTCTGCCTGCTCGTCCTGCTGCCTGAGTCAAAAGTTCAAATGTTCTTTGTGCACTATTATAATTACTTACATACAATGAAGTATCTGCAGCCATAATTCCCACCAAAGTTACATTAGAAAAGTCATGACCCTTTACAATCATCTGTGTTCCTATCAGAATATCTGCATCACCTTTTGCAAAACTTCTTATCATATCATTTACACTATTTTTTTTTGAAGTGCTGTCCGTATCCATTCGAATTACTCTGGCATCAGGAAACTCCTCCCTTGTCATAGCCTCCAACTTCTGTGTACCTGTACCAAAGTTAGCAATATATCTTGATCCACAGTTTGGACATATATGTGGCAATTCAATAGAATATCCACAGTAATGACATACAAGTCTATTTGTATTGTGCAATGTCATTGAAACATCACAGTGCTTACATTTTATTGCTTCGCCACAGGAACGACATGATACAAAGCTTGAATATCCCCTTCTATTCATAAAGAGCATCACTTGCTCATGTTTTTTTAATCTGTCTTCTATAAGAGTTCTAAGCTTTTCACTGAAAATGCTTCTATTTCCTCGCTTTAATTCATCTCTCATATCTACTATACTCACCTTTGGCAAAGCTGTATTTTTCGCTCTTGTTTTTAACTTCAGAAGCTTTATCTCTCCATTCACTGCTCTGTTATAGGTTTCAGGAGTAGGTGTAGCAGAAGCCAGAAGTAAAGATGCATTTGTAATCTCTGCAAGTTTCTCTGCAACATCCCTGACATTAAAAGTAGGAACATTCTCATTTTTGTAGGCTGAGTCATGTTCTTCATCTATTACTATAAGCCCTAACTTTTTTATCGGGGCAAATATTGCAGACCTTGGACCTATTATAACATCTGCATCATCATTTTTTATTCTATCAAATTGATAATATCTTTCATTTTTTGATAGTTTGGAGTTTATTATTGCCACCCTATCTCCAAAATGTTCCGCCATTCTAAATACTGTTTGATATGTCAATGATATCTCCGGTATAAGCACTATCGCCTTAAACCCCTTTTCTATTACATATTTTATCATATTTATGAATACAAGGGTTTTTCCGCTGCCTGTAATACCATGTAAAAGGTAAGAAAATCTTTTATTATTATCAAAGTCGGATTTAAAGGTATTTATAGCAATTTCCTGCTCTTCATTTAAAACATACTCTTTTGACTTTACTATTTCCGTAAATTTTTCTATTCCTAAAGAACGAAGTACAGGCTGTAAAGGATTATTCTTTTTTTATTTTTCATACCCACTGAAATATATCCTTCTTCAACCATTCTTCTTATTACAGTAGAAGTTATTTTCAATTCTTTATTTACATAGCTTTGAGGCAAGCTCTGTTTTGTTTTTAATTCCTCTAAAAGTCTTGCCCAGGCTGTTTTCCTCAATTTTATAAGTTCTTCTTTTAAGCTATCAATTCTATCTAATTCAATATTTAAAAAAATCTCATTATTCAGTTTTTCTTCAGCCTTTGATTTTACCGGCATAACCGTAGATATTGCTTTGGCAAAACTTACTCCATACCTATGTTTTAACCATATAGCAAGTTGCAAAAGGTTCTCATCTGTACTGAGTTCTCTTTCAGATACAGCTATTATTGGCTTTAGCTTTGAAATGTCTAAATCCGTATTTTCTCTTATATTTATTACATAACCTTTTTTTACTTTTCTTCTAAGTTCAATCAAAACAGGACAGCCAAGACTAACACTATCCCCCAGACTTTGGGGAATAATATATGTAAATGGTCTGTCCACATTTGTATTAGATATTATTATATCAGCAAATAAATTTTTCATATTTTTTTATTTTTTCTACAACATCAAAAAGTTTCATACTATTAGACCCTTTCAAAAGGCAAACATCACCATCTTTAAAATATTCTGATATGAATTTTTCTAAACTGTCATTATCATCAAAGCTTTTGGTAAATACATAAGGATCAATATTTAATAAAATTTCTTTTGCCAACTCGCCTACTGTAAATACTGCATCCGGCTTCACATTTTCATTGATAAAGTCTCCAATTTCTCTATGAAGTTTTCTCTCATCTGCTCCAAGTTCCTTCATATCAGCAAGAATAGCAATCTTTCTATTTGCCTTAAATCCCTCCAATATTGAAATCGATGCCTTCATAGAATCAGGTGAAGCATTATACGTGTCATCTATAATTGTTAAACCCTTAAGTTTTATAAGCTCCTGTCTATGAGCAAATCCTCTAAACTCTTCCAAATGCTTTGCAGCGGATTCTATTGAAAGTTTATAATGGTCTGCTACAGCAAGTGCCACCAACGCGTTTGATATCTGATGCTCACCAAAAACATGCAAATTTACCCTTACTGTGTTCTCCCCTATATGAGCAGTAAATTTAGGAATTGCATTCTCAAATACTATATCAGTAGCATAAAAATCACAATCAGTATTACCCTTTGCACTGAAATATTTATATATAATACCTTCTCTTTTTGGTGGATTTTCAAGCAAATCATTATCTGCATTTAAAAATACCACGCTGCCTTCTTTCATTCCATCCATTATATGGAACTTCTCAGATCTTATGTTCTCTCTTGTATGTAAGTTTTCAATATGTGCCGTACCTATATTGGTAACCAAGGCACAGTCAGATTTTACTATTTCTGCAATTTTTTCCATCTCACCAAATTGACTCATTCCAAGTTCTATGACACCTATCTCCTCATCATTTATTCTGCTTAGAGTAATAGGTACACCAACCTGTGAATTAAAATTATTTGGTGTTTTAAAAACTTTTAAATCAGAGAGTGCAAGTGCTACCATCTCCCTTGTAGTTGTTTTACCTACACTTCCGGTCACACCTACAAGTGGCAATGTAAGTTTATTTCTTATATATTTCCCAAGACTTTGTAAAGCTTTGGTAGTATCATCCACCAATACTATATTAAAATCCTCTCTTAAAAAAATATCTCTTTTGGAGCTTATAGCCACTCTACATCCCATTTCATAGACTGAATCTAAGAATTTATGTGCATCATTCTTTTCACCCACTATAGGAACAAAAAGGCTGTTTTTATCCACCTGCCTTGAATCAATTACTATATTGGAAAATATGGCTTTTTCATTTCCACTGATAATTTCTCCACCTGTGGCATCTGCAAGTTCTTTTAAACTAATTTTCTTCATCTATTCATCTTCTCCAAGCATTCATCTACCACTTCTCTATCTAAGAAATGAGTTCTAACCCCATTTATTTCCTGATAATCCTCATGTCCCTTTCCAATTATAGCAATGAGATCACCCTGCTTTGCATTCTCTATTGAATAGTAAATAGCTTCTCTTCTGTCTGGAATGGTAATATACTTTCCACCTGTAGGCTCAAGTTTTGATATTATATCTGCAATAATATCCTCTGTCTTTTCATATCTGGAATTGTCAGCTGTAACTATTGAAAAATCTGCCAATTTGCCACATATTTCTCCCATTGAATATCTTCTGTCCTTAGACCTGTTTCCACCTGAACCAAATACTATAACAAGTCTCTTAGGATTATAATGTCTCAAAGTATATATAAGACTCTCTGTGCTGATTGCATTATGAGCATAGTCAATTACTACATTAAAATCATGAGAAGTATATGCTACCTCCATTCTTCCATTTACCCTACTATCTTTGAGTGCCAACTTTAAATTATCTGCTTTACACCACAAATAATAGCTGCAGCAAGTGAAGATATTGCGTTAGAAACATTGAATTCTCCCGGAATTCCTACATATATATCTTTCACTTCCTTTGCTATAGAATACTTGTCTACTACATCATTGGAACAGTTTATATCTATCTTTGTACCCAAAAAATCCTTATTTGATATATATTCAACATTCTTGGCTTCAAAATCTCCGCCTTTTCCAAATGTATATTTTTCAACCGAGGTTGACTGCTTCAAAACAAAGTCAGAATGCTCATCTTCCATATTTACAATGGTTCTGTCACATTGTTTAAAGAAAAGTGACTTGTACATAAGATACTCATCAAAATCCTTATGTTCATCAGGGCCTATATGATCCGGAGAAATATTTGTAAAGATTCCGGTATCAAAACGAATACCATCTATCCTTTTCATCTTCACCGCCTGTGAAGATACTTCCATAACCACATACTTACAACCTGCGTCTAGGCATTCTTTGAAAGTCTTATGTAACTCATATGACTCCGGCGTTGTATTTAACGTTGCTCTGTGAGTATTGCCAATAGTTATTCCATTTGTACCAATAAGTCCCACCTTGGCATTCTGCTCTAAAAGCTTTTTTAACATATGGGATGATGTAGTCTTTCCCTTGGTACCGGTAATACCTATTATTTTCATCTTATTCGCCGGGTGCGAGAAAAATGCGGCAGAGAGTCTTGCCAATGCTACCCTGGTATCAGCTACCTTTATTACACAGATATCATCCCTTTTTATATTTTTTTCCACTATAACAGCTTTTGCACCTTGCTCTACTATCTCGTCAATAACATCATGTGTATCAAATCTTGCACCCTTTATACATACAAACAAGCAGTCTTTAACTATCTTCTTTGTATTGAATACCAAATCAGAAAAATCGTCAATCAATTCTCCTGATAATATCTCTATATCAAGTTCCTTAGCATTTCCAATAAGTTTCATTTCTTCTCCCTTTGAGAGCTGCTTGCCAAGTCTTAGAACAAACTAGAACAGTCCCACTATATTTCCATTCTCATCAACATCAACTGCTTCTGCTGCCGGAACCTTAGGCAATCCCGGCATTGTCATAATATTTCCTGTTATCGCAACTACAAATCCTGCACCTGCATTAACATATACTTCTCTCACATTTATATCAAAATCCTGTGGTCTTCCAAGCTTTTTAGGATCATCTGAAAGTGAGTATTGATTTTTTGCCACACATACCGGGAATTTGTCAAATCCAAGTGCCTTCGCTCTGTCAAGTGCTTTCTTTGCAGCAGGTGAATAAGTTACATTTTTTGCGCCATATATCTTTGTCGCTATAGTATAAAGCTTATCTTCAAGGCTCATATCATCCGGATAAAGAGGAGTGAAGTGGCTTTCCTTGTTTTCCAAAGTATATAGAATTTTCTCTGCAAGCTCTATACCTCCCTTGCCACCTTCTTCCCATACTTTAGAAATAGCAAATTCACAGTTTCTAGCTTCACAAAACTCTCTTATAAAATCAATCTCAGCCTCTGTATCACTAATAAAGTTATTGAGAGTAACAACTACCGGCACACCAAAAAGCTTTATATTTTCTATATGTTTTTCAAGGTTTACTATACCTTTCTTTAGTGCTTCAATGTTCTCATTTGAGAGTTCTTCCTTAGCCACTCCACCATTGTATTTAAGCGCTCTTACTGTAGCCACTATCACCACACAATCCGGAGCAAATCCTGCCTGTCTGCATTTTATATCAAAAAACTTTTCTGCACCAAGGTCAGCACCAAAACCTGCCTCTGTCAATGCTATATCAGCCATTCCTATAGCTATATTTGTAGCTCTGATAGAATTGCAACCATGTGCTATATTTGCAAAAGGTCCTCCATGTACCAATGCAAGAGAATGATTTAGTGTCTGTACAATATTTGGCTTTATAGCATCCTTTAATAGTGCAGCCATAGCACCTACTGCCTTCAAATCTTTGCAAAAACCGGCTCTCCCTTGAAATTATATGCTACTATGATATTGGAAAGTCTCTCCTTCAAATCATTCATATTCTTAGATAAGCATAGTATTGCCATTATCTCTGAAGCTACTGAAATCACAAAATGATCTTCTCTTACCACTCCATCCATCTTATTTCCAAGGCCTACTACTATATTTCTAAGCACCCTATCATTCATGTCTATACATCTTTTATGAATTATAGCATTTGTATCTATTCCAAGTACATTGCCTTGCTGAATATGATTGTCAAGCATTGCAGCCAAAAGATTATTTGCAGAGGTTATAGCATGAAAATCTCCTGTAAAATGCAGATTTAACTCGTCCATAGGCACTACCTGTGCATATCCTCCTCCTGCAGCACCTCCCTTTACGCCAAAGCATGGTCCCAGAGAAGGTTCTCTTAGTGCTATTACAGCATTCTTACCCATCTCCTTAAAAGCCTGCCCAAGACCTACAAGTGTAGTAGTCTTTCCTTCACCTGCTGGTGTAGGATTGATAGCTGTTACCAGCACAAGCTTACCCTTTTTCCCATTTTCATGTGCTTTCAGATATTCCTCACTAAGCTTTGCCTTGTACTTACCATACATCTCCAAATCATCTGCAGATATTCCATATTCACCTGCCACATCAGCAATATTCTTCATTTTTATGCTTCTTGCAATTTCAATATCTGTTAACATATAACCTCCATAGGACAATTTTTATAAAACATCTAAAAATTCATCCATATTCATAAGTATTTCTCTTCTCTTTGTCCCTGCTTCATCACCTACCACTCCTGCACTTGCAAGCTGGTCCATTATTCTTGCAGCCCTATTAAAGCCAATCTTAAAATTCCTTTGAAGATTACCTATAGATGCCCTATCTTTTTCTATTATATATCTGCCTGCCGCCTCAAACAGCTCATCTCGGTCTGAAACCTCATTGCCACCATTTGAGGTCTTTTCACTTTCTTCTATATGCTTGATAGTATCCTCATCATATCTTGCCTGCATCCCCTGATTTTTCAAAAAATCCACTACAGCCGATACTTCTTCATCAGATACAAATGCACCTTGTACTCTTATAGGATTTGATGCACCATATGGTGCAAACAACATGTCACCCTTTCCAAGCAGTTTTTCAGCCCCATTGCTGTCAAGTATAGTTCTTGAATCAATACCTGAGGATACTGCAAATGCAATTCTGGAAGGTATATTTGCCTTTATTATACCTGTAATGACATTTACGCTTGGTCTTTGTGTAGCAATAACCAGATGAATTCCACATGCTCTTGCCAGCTGTGCAAGTCTAACTATAGCATCTTCCACCTCATTATTAGCTACCATCATAAGATCTGCCAACTCATCTATGATTATGACGATCTTTGGCAATTTCTCAGGCAATCCTTCTATATCTCCTCTTTTTCTTGCCTCATCTATTCTCTTATTATATGCTGTAAGGTCTCTTACTCCTGTAGCTGCAAATTTCTTATATCTTTCACCCATCTCGGCAACTGCCCAATTAAGTGCTGATGCAGCCTTCTTCGGCTCTGTTACAACCGGTATCAAAAGATGCGGTATGCCATTATATACTGAAAGCTCTACCACTTTTGGATCTACCATTATAAGCTTTACATCCTCAGGAGAATATTTATATATAATACTCATTATCAAAGTATTTATACATACTGACTTTCCTGAGCCTGTAGCACCTGCAATAAGTACATGTGGCATCTTTGCAATATCTGAAACTATTACCTTACCTGAAATATCCTTACCCACAGCAAAGCCTATACTTTCAGTACCATTTCTAAAAGCTCTACTCTCAAAGAGTTCTCTTAAATATACCGTCTGTTTTTGCTTATTTGGTACTTCTATTCCTATAGCTGATTTTCCGGGTATTGGTGCTTCTATCCTTATATCGCTGGCAGCCAATGCAAGTTTGATATCATTTGCAAGGGATAGAACTTTAGATACCTTAACGCCCTGCTCAGGTTTTAACTCGTATAGTGTAACTGAAGGACCTACACTGATATCCTCTACAGTCACATTTACATCAAAACTTGCCAAAGTCTCTTGCAATGTAATCGCTGTGTTTCTGTACTCACTATCTGATAGAGACTCATTGTCATTATTATTTCTTTAAAAGATATGTACTTGGATATGTATAAGGCCTTTGTACATTTTTGGCGATTTCATTTCTTATCTTACCCTGTGAAGAGTTTGCTCTTTGCTCTTCCATCTTCTTTTGTAGTGCAGATGTATCTGAAACAATAACCTTGCCTCCGGCAGTAACCAAGGTTCTTTCCCCATCATTACTTACCAGAGTGTTTGAAACTGCTTGGGTTTCTTGTATATCCTCATTTTTACTTTGTATAGCTGCACCATATGTAGGTTCTTCAATATAAGGTTCTGATTTGTCGTATCTATTATAGTCATTTTCAAGCTCATCATCATCATAGTCCTTTATAAACTCAATAGAATCTCTTGAATAATCAGATTTTTCTTCAGCTTTTATAAAGTCATCATGTGAGTCATCATCAGTTATTCTTATAGTCGAGATAGGCTGTTCATAGATGTCTATTTCATCTTTCCTTGCCAATATTTCATTAGCTCTTCTAAGCATATCCTCATCAATGTCATTTTCAAATCCGGATTCATCATTTCCTCTTTTGATATTACCATAGAATGTGTCTGAACGCTTATTTATAATCACCGATTCCTGTGGAACAGCAACCTCTTCTTCTACACTCTGATAATTCGTATCCACAACACTTTTATCAGTAACTGTCTTTCCAAAATCTTTATTATTCTTTCCCTCAAACAGTCCACCTATTGGATCATTTTTTTTATTTTCAGGAAGATCTACAACATGCTTTAATTTTCTCTTTGAAAAATCTATTGCTCCAAGATCTATTCTTCCTCTATTTGATCTTTTATCATATTCTAAAAGTTCTTCTATATATCCTTCACTATTTTTATCAATATCAATCTCTTCAAATACATCATCATCATCTTCTTCTTCATAAACTATCTGTTGTTTTTTTTGCTTTCTTTGTTCTATGGCCCTTGCCATATCACTTTTTGCCCTTGATATAGTCTTTTGTCCACCTACTTTTACCACTGATACAAAAGATTTTCCAGTCAATATAACAATGGATATTATAAATAATGCAATAAAGAATATAATGGCTCCAATTTTACCAAGTATTGATGATATAATAAGACCTAGTATTCCTCCGATAAATCCTCCATACCATCCTTCAGTATAAAATCTTATAATGCCAAACTGTTTTAAACTTGGTATTCCAATAAGAGATATAAGAGTATCGATAGTTAATATCGCCAACACTACACCTATAAATTTTATTTTTGCTACGCTTGAGCCTGCATTAGATAAAAGGAAGGCTCCTCCTATAAATACAAACATCGGAACTGCATACCCAAGTACACCAAAAAGTCCCAACTGAAATATTTTTAGATACTTTCCTAAAATTCCCATAAGTCCAAAATGGCTCAAAAAAAGTACCAATGATACGCAAAATAATGCAATCATCAGGATTTCTGAGTTAAGGAAATCCATCTGTCCATTATTCTCTATTTTCTTATTCGCCTTACTCCGGCTATTACTCTTTCTTGTTTGTTTTCGACTTGCCACATCAATTCTCCACTTCCATAAAGTCTACTCTTAAGTATACATAATATAAATATTATTTGCAATAAGATAGACCTCACACTTTAAAATATAGATATATTAAATAGAATCAACTAAACCTGAATGATATAAGGTTGATGTATCAAATAACACAAAATCAGGTAGAGCTTTCACTCTGCCTGATTTTTATCCATTTCAATTATAATACCAATATCCATATTTAAAAGCTCTCCTATATGTTTTGATGCTTCGCTTGTTAGTAGTCCCTTTTTCAAAAATCCTATACTTACTGTAAGATCAGAATCCACACATATATTTGATTCTCCGGTGTCTCCATTCATACCAGAGTTTATATCTGCACTTACTACACTTGCCTGTGAATCATTTATCGCCTTGATAAGAGAATATACCGGTTCTTTTACCTCTCCAATAAATCCGGTACCATAAATACAATCCAGAATATAATCATACGAATTAAATTTATCTAAAAGTATCTTGTAATCCATATGCTCATCTAATATGGAATACTTTATCCCCTTTTGTCTACATATATCAAAATAATATTTTCCATCTTCTGAAAATTTATCCTTTATAAGCAAAATTTCTACATCTATTTCTTCAATATTCAATAAATCTGCTACTACATATCCATCTCCTGCATTGTTACCACTACCGGCAACTATAAGTACCTTATCTCCTATGTTCCAATCACCCACATAGAAAATTGCCTCACCTGCCCTATACATTAACTCCTTACTGTCTATAAAATTCTCAATAGTATAGCGGTCTGCATCTCTCATTTCTTTTACTGATAGTACTTTCTTTTGACTAAAAGAATCGAAAAACTTCTTTACAAGTTTTTTATAGTCACTTTCCTTTATCTCCATTCCCTTAGCACCCATCAGCTCAAATTCAACACCCATTTCTACAACCTTTGTATCCAGTATCTCAAAGCCATTATTTTTATAAAACTCCAATCTTCTCTTCCTTTGTCTTATATTATCACTCTCTTCTATCGGCTCTATTGCCAGAGAAAGTCTTGGATGCATTTTCTTATACTCTTTTAATATCCTACTTCCATATCCGCTCTGTCTTAAAGAGTTTTCTATGGCAAAATAGAATATATATGAAAGTTCATCTCCTACTAATGTATGTATAAATCCAAGCCAAATATCATCATCATAAATTGATAAAAACTCTACTCCTCTGTCATTACCCACTAAAACCATAATATAAAAAGGAACCCTCTCTTCAAATGGAAAAGCATCCTGATACAGTTGTTTTATTTCCTCAAGGTTTTTTGTATTCTCATCTATCTTTTCAAATCTAATCATCTCTCTCCATCCTTATCTATGACCGTTTTATGTATTTCTTTATTCAAAACTTTGTGTAATAATCTCAAAAGCCTTTAAGTTTTTTAGATATAAAATATGATTTCATTTGACATTTGTGATAATTTGTTATAAAAATCTCTTTTTTTGTTAATCGACATATCATTATGTCATATTTATGGGAGGTATTATAATGTTAAAATTAAAGTTGTTTTCAATCGCTGCTGTAGCTATGCTTGCTTTCACCGCTTGTGGCTCAAGTGCACCAAAAGCTGATGCTTCTTCTGCTGTAGAGTCTGCTTCTTCAGCTATGGAGTCTGCTGCTTCAGAGGCTTCTTCAGGTGTAGAAGCAGGTAAGGACGAAGCTTCTTCTGCTGTAGAGTCTGCTGCTTCAGAGGCTTCTTCTGCTCTTGAATCAGGTATGTCAGAAGCTGCTTCTGTTATGGAGTCTGCAGGTGTTGATGCTTCAAGCCTTGCTAATGATGCTGCAAATATGGCTTCATCTGCTGCAGAAGCTGCTACAAAGGGTAATTAATTATAAGAATAAACATAAGTCAGCTACGAAAAGTAGCTGACATTTTTTATTTCTTTGATTTTAATGTAGCTGCACTTACGGCTTCAATAACCCCTGCTCGAAAACTATAATCCTCAAGCGCCTTTACACCTTCTATAGTTGTACCTGCAGGTGAACATACCATATCCTTTAATACTGCCGGATGTATTCCGGTTTCAAGTATCTGTGCCGCACTTCCAAGTACAGTCTTCGTAGCCATCTTTATTGCCACATCTCTCTTCAATCCGTGGAGAACTCCCGCATCTGCCAAAGCTTCTATAAACATTGCTACATATGCCGGTCCTCCTCCGGAAAGACCTGTTACTACTGGAAAGAGCCTTTCCTCCACCCATTCTACCAAACCTATAGCTGAAAACATACTTTCTAAAGTTTTCTTCTCATCATCTCTTGCATTGCTATCACTGTCCAAAGCAAACACTCCCTCGCCTACTATTGCCGGAGTATTTGGCATAATTCTAAGCACTCTTTTGTCACATCCAATCCATGACTTTATAGTAGTGCTCTCAAGTCCTGCTACAATGGATATAATCAGTTTATTATCTATATATTGTGAAATCTTTTCAAACAAATCTCTGGCATGCACAGGTTTTACTGCAACCAAAACTAAATCCGCATATCTTACTAACTCTATTTCATCCTCAAAACATGTGGCAAATCCACCAGACTTTGCTTTTTCCCTTGTTTTATAGTAACTATCATATATAGCTATATTCTCTATATCCATTACATTTTTCGATACAAATCCCTTTGCAATGGCAGAACCCATATTTCCAAAACCTATTACTCCTAATCTCATCTTTTCTCCTATTCCAATACCTTATCTTGAAACTTTGACATCTCTTCCAAATACTTTTTACCAAGCTCACTCATAGTAATGTCCTTTCTAATGATATAACCTATAGTCATCTTTTCATCAGAATCAAGCTTGACAGCCATATACTCATCTCCGTTTAATTCCTCGCATATTATACCTGAACAAAGTGTATATCCATTCAACCCCACCATTAGATTGAGCAATGTAGCCCTGTCATTTGCTTTGATAAGCTTATGGTATTCATATGTAGACAATACTTCTTCTGCAAAATAAAAAGAATTATATTCTCCTTGATCAAATGAAAGGCAGGGATAATCCATAAGCTCCTCCATTTTTATTTTGCTCTTGTTTGCCAAAGGATGTTTCTTATATAAATATACATAAATGCTACACTTCATCAGAGGAGTAAATATAACATTTGAGTCTTTAAAAAGTTTTGTCAAAATATTTTTATTGAAATCATTTAAATATAGTATACCAATTTCGCTTTTAAAGGTCTTTACATCATTTATAACATCATATGTCTTGGTCTCATGTACAGCAAACTCATATTCATCCATACCAAACTGCTTTACAAGGTTTACAAAAGCACTGACTGCAAATGTGTAATGCTGCATTGATACACTAAACTTCTTTTTAAGCTTTTGATTTGATATATACTTTGCTTCTATCAAATCAAATTGCTCTACCACCTGTCTGGCATATCCTACAAATTCATTTCCTGCCGGAGTTAAGAATATTCCTCTATTATTTCTTGAAAAAAGTTTTATACCTATTTCTGATTCAAGTTCTGCAATAGCTGAAGAAAGGCTTGGCTGTGTAATAAAAAGATTCCCTGCCGCCTTATTTATAGATCCGGCATTTGCAACCTCTATAGCATATTTTAGCTGAGTCAAAGTCATGCCTTCAACTCCTTATTTTCTAAAGTATTTTTTATAATTACACTAACTTCTTTTGCCAGTGCTATATGTGAATCAGCTGTCAAATGCATAAAATCAATATCGTTCATTTCAACGCATTTACTTGAATCAAAAAATCCTACTCCAAGTTCCTTGGCTATAAGCTCATACTCCTTTGCAATCTCATAGGATTTATCAGAACATACTCCCATGTTTTTACCTACTTCTGAAAGCTCACATTCCTTTAGTATCGGTCCCGGTGCAATTACAAGTATATTAGGATTATATCTCCAAACCTCAGCTTCCATTGCCTTTTTCACAAGTCTTCTCATTCCGAGTGCAATATTTGCAGCTGTAAGAGAAAATCTCTGTTTGCAATCATTTGTACCAAGCATTACTACAAGCATATCTAAAGGGGAATGCGTCTGTAAACATGGTAAAATATATGTCAGTCCTGACAATCCCTCATTAAAAGGATCCTCTAAACAAGTAGTTCTGCCACAAAGTCCCTCTTCGAGTATTCTATATTCATTTCCAAGAATCTTGGCTGCCACCATTGGCCATCTGATTTCCTCATTGAATCTACCTCCTGTTACAGCATCATATCCCCAAGTATTTGAATCTCCAAAAATAACAACTCTCTTTTTCATATATTTTCCTATCTGTTATGATATTATAGTTTCTTCTATTATACTAAAATATGAGCATTATTTTCAATATCAGTAATTTCTACAGACTAAGTGGATTTTTATATAATTTACCATAGGCTTTTTATTACAATCCTGATCTCAGCTCTTTATTAAAACTTTTCAGGATTGTAAATTTAAAAGCCTATAAAATATATCTCTCTTAAATAGCCTATGTCAGATTCGTTTTTTCTTATAGTAAGTATATCCCAAACCTATAACTGTGGCTGCTGCAATAAAAGCAAGAACTATTATATACTTATTTACAGTATGTATTTTTATAAGTACAAACTCTCCTTGAGGCTTATCAACTCTAAAGCTGAGATAAGATCCCACTTTAGTTGTAGCTATTTTTTCAATACCCTTATCAGTTTTTATAGCCACTATATTAGCCTTTTTGCCTTCATTTAAAACTCTAAGTTCAATGCCCTCATCAGCATATCTCCCTTCAGGAATAATACTGTATTTATATCCTTTTACAGCATCTTTCCCCAGTCCTGTAACATCAATTTCTTCTACTTGAACACTTGTTCCGTCATAGAATAATGCACTTGCAAGTAAAATTGCCTTTCCGTCTACATTTGCATTGGCAGATATATTTTTATTCCATCTTTCTTCCACCAAATGTATATTTATATTTCTCTTTATATTATTTAAATCTTTATTTTCCCAAAATGTATTATATCCTTCTATTTCCGGAACCTTAGGAATATCTGCACCGCTCACATATGAATTGTAGGTAACATTCACAGTTTTTATAACATCATCTCCTACATAGTAATTTACTCTCATAGTTTTAAATCCTTAAGGTGTATTTCCATCCTGTAGGAGATCCTCATATGAAACTATGCTTGCTTCACCATTAAGAGTAATGTCATTTACCGCACCTACACCATCATCCACATATCTATTATCCTTTATATAGGAGTCTTCCAAAACATCTCCGGCAATACTTCCAAATCTTGCCAAATTGTTGCTAACTACAGTGCTCATAGCAGTATTACCTGTAATATCACAAGCAATACCTGCAATTCCTCCTATATAGTCCATTCCTATTACATCTCCAAGCATATAAGAATCTTTTATAAGATTTTCACTATAACCTGCAATTCCTCCTATATATGATCCGTTTTGTGAATTAACATCAGCATAATTTTTATTTGCAATGATTGCACCATAATCAGCTTTTGCCACTATACCTCCGGCATAGTCATTTTTTACATTCACTTCACCTTCATTTATATTTGACTGTATTAGAGCATATACATTATTGGAAAAATTCAAAGATGTACTACCTCTACTGTTCACCGTATCCTTAAGATTTGTATCTGTTGTAATACTGTCTTCCGGATCTATACCTACTCTTCCTACAATACCTGCAGTATTTATATCACCATTTATTATTGCTCTGTTTACAGAATTTTCCAGTTTTCCATAGGTATATTCCTTAGGTGGATTAACTGATACATCAAAATAAATTTTTCCATCATCAATCTTATCTCTTAATCTGTTTCCTCCATCCTGTATTGTAACTCTTATATTATCAATTTCATTCCTTACACCATCAATACTGCTCTTTACATCCTGTCTGCTGCTTCTTAGATCCTGTCTGGCTTTATTTATTTCAGCTTCAAGTTCATCCTTCTTGCCGCTTACAGTATCATAAGATTCATTAAGATTTTGCCTCAAGTCTCCCTTTTCTTCATCTAGATAATCCAGCAGGTCAGATGACTTTAAATATAATTCATCTATTTGATAACTGAGTTCTTCAAAATCACTTGCAATATTGTCGGCACTTTCCTTCTTGTCTTTAATATCATTCTTCATTCTTTTTGAAATTTCATTGATATTTTTTATACCTGCAACAATATTTTGAAGTTTGGTATTCCTGTCATTAATAATATCCCTATAGTTTGATCCATGTCTCATATCGCCTACATTCTCTCCTATATCTAGTACATTGGAATTTATCTCATCAGTTACCTTTTTTACATCATCATTTTTTTCTTTTAAACCACTGTCAAAATTATCTGCCTCTTTACTATAAAAATCTCTCTGTTCATTTATACTGTCTGTAAGTTCATTCTTTTTAGCATCAATACTGTCTGCATTATTTTCAAGGATAGTGGCATTCTTATCTATCTCAGCCTCAAAAGCATCTAAAAGCTTTGAGAGAGTTTCTGTTTGTCTTTCAAGGCTATCCAAAGTATCTCCTTCATAGGCTACCTCAATGTAAGGCTTAAGTACACCTACAATACCTCCTACATCCTTTCTTCCAAAAATAGAGGCTTCATTTATACAGTTATTTATACTTCCTGACTGTAAACCTGTTATACCTCCAACCTTATATCCTACATGTAGGTATCCAACCTTCTCACTATTTGTACAATCTCTTATGATTCCACTTGAAACGCCGGCTATTCCACCTATCATTTCCTGTTTTACATCATCTGTAACAGCGTTTACAATATCTATGCTTGGTACACTTTTCATCTTATCATCATCAGGTATTACACTCTCATTGTTTCCTGCAATCCTTCCAAGATTTTGTGAACCTATAATACTGCCCTTATTAAATCCACAGATTCCACCTACAATCTTTGTTCCATTTACTACAGCATAGTTTTTTGAATTTATTATAAAACCACTTTCCTCATTTAGTCCTACTATACCTCCCACTCTTTTATAAGCTGCTACATACCCTGCAAAATTGACATTTTCTATAATACCTTTATTTGTCCCTACAATTCCACCTACAAGAGTTTTTCCACCTTCAGGATTTATATTTCCTTCAACATTAAGATTCTTAATACTGCCCTTTGGTCCCAAAACACTTATGAGTCCGGCACCGGTACTTTTTTCACTTATATTAAGCCCCTTTACTGTATAGCCCCCACCATCAAGAGTACCGGAGAATATTGAAATAGGCTTAAAATCCTTATCGGATAAATTAATATCATTTGTCAAAACATAGGTCTTATTTAATGTGTAGTTTTCAACTGTTGAACCTTTTACAAGGTCTAGAAGTTCATCAGCACTACCAATATTAATAATATCTGATGTGCTTTGTACTGTATTTACAGTTGCATATACAGGCAAATATTTCCAATTATTAAGCTAAGACTCAGTAATAATGCTATTTTCTTCTTCATCTTCTCTCTTATTCTCCTCCTCATTTATTTTTCTTGAAAATGATGTTTTATCAATAATAAAATCAAAAGTATAGAGCAATACCGGTAAAACAACCATTACCATCAGCATTGATATAACAACACCCTTTCCCAATGTCTTTCCAAGAGATGAAATTGTCGGGTTTGATGTTATATTCCCTATTACAAATCCTGAAGCCGCCATAATACTTCCTGATGTAATTATTGTAGGAAATGCTTCATTTAAAGTTCTTGATATAACTGTCTCTCTATCTGAAATTTCTTCTCTCAAAGCCAGATACCTACTTGTTATTACAATAGCATAGTCAATTGTCGCTCCCATCTGTATCGAACTTACTATCAAATAACTTAGGAAGAACATATTCTCACCTGTAAGATATGGCAAACTGAAGTTTATCCATATACTTCCCTGTATAGTGAGAACCAATATAAAAGGCAATGCGGCATTTTGGAATGTAAATAACAATATAACACCTACTAAAAGTGCAGTTATTATACTTATTCTTAAATTATCACCACCAAATGACTTACTTATATCATAATCGCTTGAACTGTCTCCCACCACATATGCTTCATCATAGTACTTTACTGCAATATTTCTTACTGTATCTATACTTTCAAAAGTATCTTTTCCCTCAAGAGGCTTATCCCATATAAGTAAGATTCTAGAGTATTTCTCACTTTCCAGCTGCTTTCTTGCATCAGTTATACTCTTATGTATATCCTCTATATCACTTATAGTATCTTCATCTATATCCAAACCTCCATCTTCAATCTGTTCATATAAGAAGTCCACCATATTTATTATAGGTATTTTATAGCTGTCAATACTGTTCATGAATGCACCGTATTGCTCATTTCAATGCATAGAAACGATATGCCGCCTTTACAAGGTCCACATCCACATCTGCAACCTCTGCAAGCTCTCTTGGATTTAAACTATCAGTAAGCACATATTCACCATTATTGCCTACCTCAATATTGGCAAGACCTGTAACACTCTTCACTCCCTGAATAGTTGATACTTCATTTAAAAGTGCAGCCTCACGCAAGTAATCCTCCTTTGGAATTACTATTGCCATTATATTGCTTTTCCCAAACTGCTCCTCTATTCTTTCTTTTGCATCCAAATATTCAGTCTTTTTATCAGACTCTATAGAGTTTACATCAAATATATATCCTGTTTTATTTGAAAGTATAATTCCACCTGCGATAAGAACCACAAATAGAGGAAGTATTATTCTTTTGAGTTTTATTATTCCCATACCTATCGATTCTATATTGGGGACAAAGTTTTGATGCATAGATTTTTCAATCTGTTTTTCAAACATCATTATAAGGGCGGGCATAAATGCAAATACTGCCAACATACTGAATATGATAGATTTAAGTAATACCTGTCCCAAATCCATACCTATCTGAAACTGCATAGTCATCAGTGCCACCATACCTGCCATTGTTGTAAGTGAACTTGAAGATATTTCAGGTATAGCCTTTGCAAGTGCTTTTATAAGAGCATGCTTTGGTTTATGTTCCTTCCTTTCCTCCATAAATCTATGAAAGAGTATTATTGCATAATCAATAGCAAGTGCAAGCTGCAATACTACTCCTACAGCCTTTGTTACAAAGGAAATCCTTCCAAATATAAAATTGGTACCAATATTTAAAACGATTGCCACTCCAAAAGTCAGCATGAAAATCATTATTTCCATATAAGTTTGTGAAGTAAACAATAATACAGCTATTATTATGATTATTACAAGGACAAATATGACCTTCATATCCTCGTTCAAATTTTTAGCGTCATCCTTATCAATGGTTGTATAAACCACATTGTCATAAGGTGAGACCAATTCTCTCACCTTAACTATAGCCTCCTGTACTAATTTTGAATCTTCAACATCATCAAAGCTTATAGTATATGATGCTGAAAAATCTTTATAATAATCTTCAATATCCTTATTTTCATTATCATCATCAGTCTTATCATAAAAATCAACTCTGGAAACCCCCTTGATCTCCTCCATTTCTTTTGAAACTTCCAAAGCTCTGTCATAATCCACATTGTAAACCATGACTTTTGCAGTTCCAAAAGTCGTAAAGCTTTCCTCCATTATATCAAGTCCTTGCTTTGTCTCGGAAGTCTGAGGTAAATAGTCAGATAATTTCTCACTTACCTTCACCCATGATGAACTAAATACTCCAAATACTGTAGCAAGAATAAAAAATACCAGAAAAGCTTTTCTTTTATTTACTATAAATGAAGCAATCTTCTCAAACATTCTCCTATCTCCTATCCTGTAAAGTAACTGCTACAACCAACTTAGTTGATATACAAATCATAATCTGCTTTTTAAAATTATGATTATCACAGTCTATATTATTTAACTTATGTTTGTTTATAGACATATGACTATTATTTCGCTATTATATCACATCTTTGATTTTTTTCAACAGCTGTTTATTATTTTTAAATTGGGCATAAAAAATCAGGAGAGGCATATGCCATCTCCCGATTTCAATACAACTTTATTTATTTTTTCTTCTTATTTGTATAATATGTATCATCCATAGGTAATTTCGGTCTTAATTTACCGTCTCTCTTGTAGTACGCATTCTGTACAGCAGGAGCTGTAGGAATTGTTGCAATCTCACCGATACCCTTTGAACCATATGCTACACCAAGAAGCTCTTCCTTCTCTACATATATTGCCTCAATCTCAGGTATATCTGTAGCTCTCATAAGCCCAAGTGTACCGTACTTTGACTTAGGTACACAATCCTGTAACTTAAAGTCCTCAGTAAGTGCATATCCAAGTGACATAAGCACTCCACCCTCTATCTGACCCTGAATAGAAATCGGGTTTACTACCTTTCCTGAGTCATGAGCCGCATAAACCTTCTTAACCTTACCATCCTCATCAAGTACAACAAGATGTGTAGCAAATCCGTATGCAACATGAGATTTAGGGAACGGTACGTCTGCTCCAAGCTTATCTGTAGGCTCAAAGTATTCTGCATAGTAGTCCTTGCCGTTAAGCTTATTTAAATCCCCGCCTGCAGCATCAAGGTCCTTTTTAAGTTCAAGTGAAACTCTTCTTATAGCCTCACCACTTATAAGAGTCTGTCTTGATCCTGATGTAGTACCTGAGTCAGGATCAAGTTCAGAGTTACATCCCATATTTTTAAACTTGGACTTAGGCAAGTTCAAAGTTTCCGCCGCCATCTGTATAAATATTGTTGCACAACCCTGACCGATATCTGAAGCACCGCAGTATATCTCTATAACACCGTCATTAACAACAAGTTTTGCACGTCCTGTATCAGGAAGTCCTACACCTACGCCGGCATTCTTCATAGCACATGCCAAACCTACATTTGGATAGTTAGCTTCATAAGCCTCTTTTACAGCTTCCAAAGTCTCTTTAAGAGCTGTTGAACAGTCTGCTATCTGTCCGTTAGGCAATACCTTACCCGGTTCGATAGCATTTCTGTATCGGATTTCCCAAGGTGATATTCCAACCTTTTCTGCAAGCAAATCTATAATGGACTCAAGTGCAAACTCACTCTGGCACACTCCGAATCCTCTAAACGCTCCTGCAGGAGGATTATTTGTATAGTATCCGAATCCTCTTATATCATGGTTCTGATAGCAATATGGTCCAACCGCATGAGTACATGCACGCTCAAGTACAGGTCCGCAAAGAGATGCATATGCTCCTGTATCGAAATAGATATCACAGTCAAGTCCTGTGAATATACCGTTTTCATCACAACCGAGAGTAAATGTTCCATGCATTGCATGACGCTTTGGATGGAAAGCAAGTGACTCGTCTCTGCTAAACTTAGCCTTTACTGTTCTACCAAGCTTATATGCACAAAGCGCAGCTATATGCTGAACCGAAACGTCCTCTTTACCACCGAATCCGCCACCTACAAGCTTATTCTCAACAACTACCTTGCTTGGATCCCAACCAAACATTATAGCCACTTCTTTTCTTGTATCGAATACACTCTGGTCTGTAGAGTAGATCTTTACACCGTCCTTATATGGAAGAGCTATTGCACACTCAGGCTCAAGGAATGCATGCTCTGTGAAAGGTGTATCAAAAGTCTCTGTAATTGTATACTTTGAATTTTGCAATCGCTTCCTTTGCATCACCTCTTTTAACATGTCTTGACTGACAAAAGGTTACCGTTTGGATGTACTTTTTCCCGCACCCTCGGCCATAGCCTCTGTTATATTTCTTACAGGCTCAAGCACCTCATATTCAACCTTAACAAGCGCCTTAGCCTTCTTTAGTATTTCTTCACTCTCAGCAACTACAAGACAAATAGCATCACCCATGCATCTTGTAACGTCGCCCTTTGCAATCATTACATCCCAGTCCTGCTGAATATGTCCTACCTTATTGTTAGGTACATCCTCTGCTGTATATACCGCAACTACACCTTCAAGTGCCAAAAGCCTCTGAGAAGTCGATATCAAGCACTCTTGCTCTAGGGTATTTTGTTCTTACTGCTGAAACATGAAGCATATCTTCAAGCTCCATATCATCAACATACTCACCGATACCAAGAACCTTATCTCTTACATCGATTCTGAATGCATTTGAGCCTACACCGAAGTCATCACCCTTTTCAAGCTCTTCGTCGATCTTCTTGTCGCCTCTGAGTATCTGAGCCGCAAGGTCGATACCCTCAATAATCTTCTTATATCCTGTACATCTGCAGACATTTCCCTTTATAGCCTCTTTGATATCATTTTCTGTAGGATTAGGATTTCTGTCGATAAGAGCTTTTCCTGACATAACCATACCCGGAATACAGAATCCACACTGTACAGCACCCTTTGAACCGAATGCATACACAAACGCTTCTTTTTCAAAATCGCTCAATCCCTCAACTGAAACGATATTCATGCCTTCAGCTCTTTTTGTAGTCATAACGCAGGCTCTTGTTGCCTTACCGTCAATTATAATGGTACAAGTACCGCATGCTCCCTGACTACAACCGTCCTTAATAGATTTGAGCTTCAAATCGTCACGCAAAAATCTAAGCAGTGACACTTCTTTTTCAGTTTCAACTAATTTACCATTTACTGTAAAACTGTACATTAAAATTTCCTCCACGATGTATTTATATGCCGTTTAAATACGTTGCTTATTTTATTTAATAAAATCTCGGCATATATAAATTGTTAGCAAATCCTGTTTGGAATCAACAGCATTTTTTTCTTTTGATTTTTAAAGTTGAGACTTAAATGCTATTTTTTTACCAAAAAAATTTAGATATATATTCTCTCAAGAAAATATACATTAAGCTTATTTATATTTTTTTAACAATGTTTTACATAGATTATAGCATAATTTTTTTAAATAAATAAACTTTTTTTATTTATGTATTCGATAATAAGCATTATCTTCTCTTATTTTTTCAATGTTTGACTTGGCGGTATACCAAAATATTTTTTATATAATCTACTGAAGTACAACGGATCACGATATCCTACATTTATAGCGGTTTCTGTTACAGACATGCCCGATAACAGTAGATTTACAGCCTTTCTGAGGCGTAATCTTATAAGATAATCTATAGGTCTTATATGGTAAATCTTATTAAATGTATACGAGAAATGAGCCTTGTTCATACCTGCAATATCGGCCAGATCTTCAAGCATCAAATTTTTATTATAGGATTTTTCCATAAATTCTACAGCATTTTCTATCTGTAATATTTCCCGATTTATCATAGAATAGCCGAACGAACTTAGAATAAGTTGTTGAGCTATCATATTATTGTGTACCTGATCGTCAAAGCTTGACCTCTCCACACTTGCTTTCAATTTTGATAGCAACTCAATAGAAACTTCCTGCCTGAAGTTTGAAATTTCATATACTGAGTTCATAATATCACTGTATCCGTGCCATGGCATCTCCGGATCATAATATATATTCAAATGTACAAATGGTTCATTCGACCTGATATCAAATGATATCTTTTGATTTTTTGCCCCATGAACTACTACATTCGGCGTAGCGGTAAAACTTTTATCATTAAAATAAATCTCCGCCTCACCTTCCAGAGTATATATAAATGCGCTATGAGTAGTATCATATGAAATATACTTACCCTTTTCCTTTTCCTGCAGTGAAATACCTGTAATCAAATATTTTCTGCTGCTGTACTCTCTTTGGCAATCCAATAAAAATTTTGTATCCTTCATGCCTCCTCCTTTTATGGACTATATTTTTAATAATAATCCATATCTTTATATTATTCTATATTCTAATTTTTAGAATTTCAATTATAATATCTTTGTTAGGTAAAACTAACCTTGTATTAAATGAAAGGTTTTATAAATCTATGTCGAAAACTAAAAAGGACTTTAAGTTTATAATCTTACTTACAGTCCTGTTTATAGCCTTACTGCTCTCCGTACTTATAGGTATTTCACTCGGAGCGGTAAGAATATCTTTAAAGGATACATTCAATATACTTTTAAATAGTGTATCAGGTACTCAAAATATAGATGATTTATCCAAATCCACTATTGCAATTGTATTGAATATGAGAGTACCAAGAGTAATAATGGGAATTTTTGTAGGAGCGGGTTTGGCTATTTGCGGAACGATAATGCAAACTACTGTTAACAATCCCATATCAGAGCCATACATATTAGGAATTTCAGCCGGTGCAACATTTGGAGCCACTTTTTTTATTATACTTGGTTTAAAATCTCTGACCGGAATAGGAGCATTTTCGGGTTCGATTATATCAACAGCTGTGGTTCTTTTTATTGCTTCGATAGGTAAGAAAATAACAACTACAAGTCTAATACTGTCCGGAGCTGTTGTAAACGCCTTATTCAGCGCTTTTTCAAACTTCATAATATCTATAGGTGCCAATTCAGACAGTATGATGACAATAAAATTCTGGACCATGGGATCTCTTGCAAGTGCTTCATGGGAAGATACCGAACTGCTTATCGCTGTTATTGTAATATCCTTTATTTTCTTTTTCTCACAATACAGAGTTTTAAATGCCATGCTTATGGGTGATGAGGTCGCTGTTACGCTTGGAATAAATTTACATAGGTACAGATTTATTTATATGATATTTATTTCTATGATTACAGGAATTTTGGTATCGAAATGTGGAATAATAGGTTTTGTAGGTTTAATTACACCTCATATATCAAGAATCCTTGTAGGTACAGACCATAAAAAGATACTCCCACTCTCAACCCTACTCGGTAGCTTATTTATACTCTGGTCTGATATTCTTGCCAGATGTCTTATTGACAAAGCGGAATTACCGATAGGAATATTTACTTCTTTAGTTGGTGGGCCTTTCTTTATTTATATAGTCGTAAAAAATCAAAGAGGGGGACAAAGATAAATGGACTTAAAATGCACTGATATATCATATTCTATAAAAGATAAGATCATATTAAACAATGTTTCCATAGGGATAAGCGGAAATAAATTTTATTCGATACTCGGACCAAACGGTTGCGGTAAAACCACATTATTAAAAAAACTATATATAGAATTTTAAAACCGTCCTCCGGCATCATCTTATTGAATAATAAAAATATAGAGCATATTCGTTTGAAAGATTCGGCAAAGGAAATGGCTGTAGTTGCACAGTTTAATTAAATAAATTTTGATTGTAATGTAAAAGATATGGTCATGCTTGGAAGAACACCTCATATAGGATTTATGCAAACGGAAAGACAAAAAGACTATGATATCGTGGAAGACGCTTTGAGAAAAGTGGGTATGCTCGATAAATCAGAGCGATCATATCTCTCACTTTCAGGAGGTGAAAAACAACGTGTGGCACTTGCCCGCGCTATAGCCCAAAACCCTTCTTTGCTTCTTCTTGATGAGCCTACAAATCATTTGGATATAAAATATAAAATTGAAATTCTTCAAATTATAAAGGATTTAAATATTAATGTGCTTGCAGTACTTCATGATATTCAATTGGCATGTAAGTATTCCGATCATATTTATCTTATGAAAGGGGGTGAGGTAAGGTACGAAGGCAGTCCAAAATCAACTATAACAAACAAATCCATGAAAGATGTATACGACATCGATTGCAAAATATCATGGGCAGATGATAATCAAGCCTTGATAGAATATATTTAATATGAAAGGAATTAAAATGAAAAAAATATTTAATATAGCCATAGGTACATTTATTTCACTTGCACTCATAGGATGTGCAAGCACCACAGATAACAGCTCTGCAAATTCTACTCTTGCACAAACAACTGTAGCGGAAACTTCTACTGCTGTTGAAAGTTCAACTGCAGTTTCAAAAGGCTCTTCCGAAACTGTTTACCCTATCAGCATCACAACCTATGATGCAGACGGAAAGGAGATTACACAGGTATTTGAAAAAGCGCCTGAGCGTATTATCACAAATAATCTCTCCTCAACTGAGCTTTTGATAGACCTCGGCTTACAGGATAAAATCGTAGGTATGTTAAACCCCGACAATGAAATCACAGATGATTATGCTGCCGCTATTGCCGCCATACCCCATATCGGTGATAAAAAGAGTGTATCAAAAGAGGTTGTTTTATCCAATAACCCTGACATCATAATAGGAAGAAATATGATGTTTTCAGATAAATCTTTGGGAACAATTGACTCCTGGAATGAGAACGGTATACCTGTATATACTCAAAAATCATCTGTTTCCAATATGAAGCAGAGCCTTGAAAATGTTATTGAAGATATAAGAAATATAGGAATAATCTTCAATGTGCAGGAAAAAGCAAATGCATATGCCGATGAACTTGAGAAAAAAGTCAGTGCTGTAGTAACTTCAGATAATAACAATTCCGGCGAATTAAAAAATGCTCTCATTATGTGTGCATACAATGATTCAACCTTTGGTGCTTACAAATCTGCACTACAGGAAAGTATACTGAATACATTGGGATACACAAATGTTGCAACAGGAACTTCAGATTTGACACTTGAAAATCTTGTTACAATGGCACCTGAAGTAATCATCTATGTTACAAGCGACAGAAATAAAGAGATGGATACAAATGCCGTGGAGCTTATGAAGAATAATTCTGTTTTAAGTGATGTACCTGCCATAGCAAATGACAAAATCATGACTATTTCATATGATGAGATTATGGACTACGGTGCATCTTCTATTAAAGCACTGGAAGATATAAATACCTTCCTGAATAAATAAAATGTTTAAGACTGAACTAAACTTGCCAAAAAATTATGATAAAACGAAGAGTTATCCGCTTATACTTTTAAATGACGGTGAAATATTTCGCTTAAATGCTTTAAAAGATAAGGCGATAATTATCGGACTGAAAGCTGTAAACAGATTGGACGCTTTTACACCTTATCCCGCCAAAAATATAAGACCCGGTATACCCTATTTCGGCGGAAGTGCAGATAAATATCACAGACTGGTTTTTGAAACTTTTTTGCCTGAAGTTTTGTCTGAATACAATATAGATCATGAAAGAATTGTCTATGGCGGATATTCTCTTGGTGGGCTGGCTGCTGTATATTCTCTTTCAACTATTGATATTCCGGGTATAGTGTTCTCACTTTGCGGTTCATTCTGGTATCCGAATTTTATAAAATACTGTAAAGATACAGATTTTAAAAATAAAAAAGCTTCCGTTTATTTGCTGAACGGAAAAAATGAGGGAGATAAACATAATAATATTTTAGAAAATGCTCCAAAGATTGCTACAGATTTACACAGTATAATTAAAGAAAAGATTATGGATGTTACCTCTGTATTTGACAATTACGGGCATCACGAAAATCTTGAAAGCAGATATAGTAATCTGTGCATATGGCTAAGTGAAAAACTTAAAGTTTAATACTAAAAAACAGTAAGCCGATTTTGCTTACTGTTTTTTTCATTACTAAACTCTTTTTATTTCAAATCTGAATGACTCGTACTCTTCTTTAATTCTTGGAATTAAAACTCCACCCTTCATCCAAACTTTTCCTCGCCTTTTTTCACCTGCTATCTCATAATAAGCTTCGCTCTCAAGACCTCTTGGATAAATATAAATATTTGACTCATTTGCCTCTACAGCTTGTACCACAGCACTTAAAAGACCGAATGACTTATCCTTTGATACTACCTGCCATGCGGTAACTCTCGATTTATCATAAGGACTTGTAATTCTGTAGTAATCGCCTTCATGTATAAGCTCGTCATATTTAAGATAGTCCTTAACCTGAGACTTTACCTGCTCCTGCTCTTTTTCTGATACCTTATTTAAATCAAGCTCATATCCGAAAGTACCGGCCATAGCTACAGTAGCTCTGGTTTCAAAAGGTGTTTTCCTTGTAGTTTGATGATTAGGTGATGCTGACACATGTGCACCTGCACTTCCTATTGGATATGCAAATGAACTTCCATACTGTATTTTCAATCTTTCAATAGCATCAGTATCATCACTTAACCAGATTTGAGGATGGTAGTAAAGCATACCAAGGTCATATCTTCCGCCACCACCTGAACAGCCCTCAAACATAATATTCGGATACTTCTTTGTAAGTTCACCAAGTAAATCATAAAGACCGAGAACATATCTGTAATGGAACTCTCCCATACTCTTTGCAGAAAGATTAGCAGAGTATACTGCAGACAAACTTCTGTTCATATCCCATTTGATGTACTCGATATTTGCATTATCCAGAATTTTTACCATCATATCTTTAATATAATCTCTAACATCTTTTCTGGTAAAGTCAAGAATAAACTGTTCTCTGCCCTTTACTCCCTTTCTGTTCGGTACTCTGATCATAAAATCAGGATGCTCTCTATAAAGTCTTGTATCCTCATTTATCATCTCAGGCTCAAACCATATACCAAATTTCATATCTATAGCATTGATACGATCAACCAACTCCTTTAATGATGAACCAAGTTTCTCTTCGTTTACATACCAGTCACCAAGCCCCCTTACATCATCATATCTTTCTCCAAACCAGCCATCATCCATAACCAGAAGTTCAATGCCCAGACTCTTTGCCTTTGATGCGATATCAAAGATCTTATCCGCATTAAAATCAAAATAAGTAGCTTCCCAGTTGTTTATAAGTATCGGTCTATGCTTATGTACAAACTTACCCTGTTGCAGGTTTTGTCTTACAGCATCATGGAATGAATGTGTCATCTTCTCAAATCCGGCATTTGAATATGTAAATGCCACCTCAGGAAGTACAAGTTCCTCACCTGCATTCAAAATGTATTCAAACTGCTCAGGGTGAAGCCCTACTACAAGTCTTGTCTGATTTACCTGATCTATCTCAGCTTCAATTATAAATGAACCACTATATACAAATGCAAAACCCACACATTCACCAAATGTTTCAGTAGCATCCTTTTTTGCAAGTATTGCAAACGGATTTTGCTGATGGCTTGATGTACCTCTTTTACTTTCAAGTACCACCTTCCCATGCAAAGTGGGCTTCTCTCAAACTCTCTTTCCATAGCATGCTTTCCATGGAAATGTATAAGATCAAAATCACCGTCCACCATATCTATACATGCTGAAAGTGCCTTTTCTATCTTCAACACATTATCTGATGTATTTACTATTTTTACAGCTCTTGTGATAATATCATATTTTTCAAGTACACCATACAAAAGCTCTACTCTTACTCCGCTTACCTTATCTATAAGGTTTACTTTAAGACTCTCACCCTCTTCTTCATTCCAGAAAAAAGCCGGAAGTCCGGGCAAGTCGTATTTTCCCTTTTTTATTTCATAGGAATCATATTTTAATTCCACTATATTTGTACCGTCAGGATTTATTACCTGAATGCAGTCTGCTCTGTAATCTCCGTTTCCAAAAGTCGGATACTCTTGAGGATACACATCAAGCGAATAGCTTCTATCCATTGTCTCATATGGATTGCCGCTAAATCCTCTGTCTATACTGCTAATGCGATAAGACATATCATCACTATCCTCTATTCTCTCACCGTACCAAGTATGGAATAAATAACCTAAATCATCAATTTTCATCTGATATGATGTATTCTTTGTTGAAAGAGTAATTAAATTACCGTTTAATTTAATAGACATAAACACCTCTTAATATTATAATTTTCCTCCCGATGTTGCTATACCTTCTACAAACTGCTTCTGGAATATTAGATATAGAATGATCATAGGAATACACGCAAGTAATGAAGCTGCCATCAGCTGTGGATAGTTATTTGTATACTGTCCCTGCATCTTAGCAAGTGCTGCTGATAGAGGCATAACATTCTTGTTTACAATCATTGGCCACATCAAATCTTTATATGCAAACACAGCTGTAAAAATTCCAAGTGCAATCATTCCTGAACGCACAAGTGGCATCATTATAAGTAAAAATGTCTGTCCTATATTACATCCGTCTATTCTTGCCGCCTCTTCCAAATCTCTAGGTAGAGACATAAATGTCTGTCTAAGTAGGAATGTTCCAAATGCTGATACAAGTCCCGGAAAAATTAAAGCAAAAATAGTATCCAGCATTCCAAGCTTACTTACCATAAGATACTGTGGTATTATAAATATCTGACCGGGAACCATCATCTGGAACAGTACAAGACCGAAGCATATAGTCTTGCCCGGAAATTCAAGCCTTGCCAAAGCATAACCCGCTATGGTTGAAGTCATTACAGCGAAAAATACTCTACCAACTATCAGCAATAATGTATTTAAATACAATTTAATAAAGTCCATATTATTGATGACTTCAGTGAAATTTGATGTGATACATTTTGATGGAAGTATTGTAAATGGATTCACGCTGGTAGACTCTGTTACTGTTTAAAAGCTGTGAGTGCCATCCATGCAAAGGGAACAATCATAGTTATGGATACAATGATCAGTATCACATGAATTAAAAGTTTATTTAATTTCATATTTCCTCCTAGTTATAATGAACCCATTTTTTCTGTGCCAACATTTGTAATACTGTAATAATAATTACAATAATCAAAAGTATTACCACCACTGCTGCTCCCATACCCTTATCCTGATTTCTAAAAGCATATTGATAGAATAAAAATACTAATGATTGAGTTTTTGGAAGTGCCGGATTGTTCCTATCCATTACCATATATATAAGGTCAAATACCATGAAGCCACCTATCACTCTAGTAATTGTTACAAAGAATATAGTAGGTGAAAGCAATGGTATCGTAATATTAAAAAATTGATGTATTCCACTAGCACCGTCAAGGCTTGATGCCTCATAATAATCAGCCGGTATTTCCTGTAAACCTGAAATAAACAAAATCATATTGTAGCCAATAATTGACCATATACCTATAACCGCAATAGAATATACAGCTATATTAGGATTTGAAATCCAGTTAACTTTTGAATGAAAAATGTTATTTATAAGTCCAAACTCAGAATTATAAAGCCATCTCCAAACCATTGCCACTGCTGCAGGTGCTGCAACCATAGGCAAGAAGAAAATAGTACGATAAATTCCTCTACCCTTTATTTTACCATTCAAAAATACTGCAAGTACCAAAGCGATTGCTATAGAAAATGGAACCTCCACTATTGCATATTTAAATGTATTTATAATTGCCTGCCATATTTCAGTGCCTTTAAATAGCTTTATATAATTTCCAAAACCTACGAACTTATTTCCTTTTCCGAAATCTCCGGTTTTGAAAAAGCTTTGATATATTGTTCTTATTGTAGGATATATATTAAGTACCAATAGTCCTAGAACTGTCGGAAACATAAATGCCCATCCCCATCTTAGTTCACTCTTTTGCCTCGGTGACATTCTCGGTTTGCTCATACACTCTCCTTTATAAAAAAGCTGCTACAAAATGTAGCAGCTTCGAATAAATTACAACAATTATTCCTGTGACAATAGCTCATTCATATCAGTTGCAGCCTTCTTACATGCTTCGTCTATGCTTACCTTATTACTCCAAGCCTCTACAAGATTAGCTGAATTTTGGTTTTCCCAAACTACTGTTGCTCTTGAGTGCGGTCTGATTACAAGATCACTGTCATTTAACATTGTTAAATATGCTTGAAGATTGAATTTATCTGTATTATTCTTCCACAAATCAGATACACCCTCATATGCCGCCATTGTTACACCAAGTTCTGCCTGTTTTTCCTGATTCTCCTTTGTTGAGAACCACTCAATAAGCTTCCAAGCACCTTCAGGATTCTTAGTATTTGCACTTGCAGCCCATCCGAGACCGTTATAAAGACTTACTCTCTTGCCTGTAGTAGCATCCTTTGGAAGTACAGCTACATCACAGTTTGCAACAAGATACTCATTCTCTTTAAATGGTGCTACCATCCATGAACCCTGTGGTAACATAGCAATCTTTCCTGATTGTAAAAGTACATCTGTACCAGTCTCAGACATCACGGTAGCATCAGGCATAGCATCTTTTCTAAGTTTATCTACAAATTCCATTGCCTTTAATGTATTAGGATCATCCATTCCCGATGTCTTCATATCATCTGAAATCACCTTGCCACCCATTGAATATACTATATTGTACCATCCATCCTGATTGTTTGTAGGATTCATAGCTGTACCGAACTGACTTCCATCAGGCTTTGTAAGCTTTACGGCTGCATCATAGTAATCATCCCATGTCCAGTTTTCATCCGGATATGCAATACCTGCCTCATCAAACATTGTCTTATTGTACCAAAGTGCTATTGTATCCACATCCTTTGGTATAGCATAAGTTTTTCCATCATTTTCATATAATTTCCTAACATCCTCAGGGAATTTATCCATCTCAAGTTTATCACTTGATTTGATTCTGTCAGTAAGATCCATAAGTATATCATTTTCCATATATTTTTGTGATTCATTGGAATGCATCCAGAATACATCCGGCATACTTCCACCCGAAGCACCTGCCTCAAGTAATGTCCAATATGCGTCCCATGAGATTACCTGAAGATCTACCTGATATCCTGTTTCTGCAGTAAAATCATTTATGATTTCCTGTAATCCCGGTTTTTGTCCGTTATCCCATATAGCAACTGTGATCTTTCCGCCGTCACTACTGCTCTGTGAGCCTTCTGCGGCAGCTTTTGTATCTGAGCCTCCTGATGATGTACTTTCTGATGATGAAGCTCCTCCACAAGCTACTAAAGACAATGCCATTAATGATGACAATGCTAAACCAAGTATTTTTTTCTTAAACATTTTAAGTCCTCCCTCAAATTTATGTTTTTATGATAGTATATTTTTTTTAGGTCTTCATTTCAAAATGTTATATAAATTTGTTAAAAATGTAATCAGTTTCAAATATTTTATATCTATATAACTATAAATCACTATATTACTACTTATCTTATTTATATACTGTTATTTCTATAATTGGTTCTTTTTGTAAACCAATGTTCTTTAAATACAAAAACTTTTTACTCCTAATTTTTATTAAATCTTAAGCTTTTTTTACATTGCATTTAAACTTATAAAAAAATAAAAATACATTTATGATATATTTTCAATTTAATAAATATACTGAAAGTGGAGCATTATGGATAATGTAAGATTCAAACTATTCAATGATCAGATGTTTTCTGATTGCTTTATAAATTTTGCCGGACAAGAAAAATGTAGTCCAGGACATAGATTTGGACCTGCCATAAGACCTTGCTATATTATTCACTATATATTGAGCGGTAAGGGTAAATTTTTCTGTGACAATGTTGAATATGATCTATGTGAAAACCAAGCTTTTCTTATAGAACCTAATGCTATGACTTTTTATCAAGCGGATTTTGATGATCCATGGCATTATCTTTGGGTTGCATTCAAGGGTAACAAGGTTTCAGAAATATTATCAAGAATGGGTATTAATTATAAAAATCCTATTCTACATGGTGAGAAAAGCCATATGATTTCAATAGCAGATGCCATACTTGATACAGATTCAAGTGGATTGAAGGAAGAGCTGAAGAGACAATCACTATTATTTGATTTCTTAAGTTCTCTCTGCCCGGATACTATGTACTCAGAATCTATAAGTCAATCCTCTGAACTAAGAAATAATAATTATTTGGTTAGAGCTATAGAATTTATACAGAACAATTTTTATCATCCAATAGGAGTTGCTGATGTCTCTTCTCATCTTGGTATAAGTAGAAACTATCTTTTTACAATTTTTAAAACCAGTATGGGACATTCACCCTCTGAATATTTAACTTACTGTAGATTGAACAGAGCTTGCCATTTACTTGATGACTCAGCATTATCTGTAGAAAATGTTGCCTACTCCTGCGGATACGACTCTTTATCAGTATTTTCAAAGGCATTTAAAAATCACTACAGTATTACACCTTCTACCTATAGAAAGTTAAAACATGAAAATGATACAATGTCAGATTTAGAATTTAACAGATTTATAAAAAGAATGGACAAGTAAAAGCTTAAGCCGGCTTCGTTCACAAAAAGTTTACTTGATTTATTTTTTATAAATTGTATACTATATGTATGATATCTCCGTATGAGAGCCATATGTGATCCACAAGGTTTGCATGTGGCTCTCATCTTTTTAGTAAAATTTTTCAAAATAAAATTGCCCAAGTCTTTCGACTTGAGCGATTTTTAAATCTATATATAAATTATCCTAGCTGATTTAATCTGCTGATAAGTTCATTTACCTCAATGCCATGTACCATTGCTGCCTCTGCAAGTGATTCCATCTGTGATGATGGGCATCCAAGACAGTGCATACCTATTTCCATAAGCACATTTGCAGCTGCAGGGTTCTCTGAGAGCACCTCTCCAATAAGCATATCAGGGCTGTACTTTCCATCAACCACTTCTTTCTCAACTTTTCCGAAGAAAAGCTCGATATCATCCTCAACTGTTCCAATACCTGCAATACCAAAGTTGTCAACTAAAACCTTAGCCACATTTGGTGAAAGGAATCCAGGAAGTGTTGGTCCAAGGTGAATATTCTTTACTCCTAAGTATAAAAGTGCAAGTAAAACAATAACTGCCTTCTGCTCATACCATGCAATATTGAACTCAAGTGGAAGATCATTGATATCATCCAGACCAAATACTTCCTTAAGCTTAAGTGCGATAACTGCCAATGAATAAGAGTCATTACACTGACCTGCATCAAGCACTCTTGGAATACCGCCTATATCTCCAAGGTCAAGCTTATTATATTTGTACTTAGCACATCCGGCTGTAAGAATAATGGCATCCTTTGGAAGAGCCTTTGCAAAATCTGTATAGTAGTTTCTTGCCTTTGAACGTCCATCACAACCTGCCATTACAACAAACTTTGAAATAGCACCTGATTTAACAGCATCTACTACCTTATCTGCAAGTGCAAGAACCTGTGCATGTGCAAAACCACCTACAATATTTCCACTCTCAATCTCTGTTGGAGGTGCACACTTCTTAGCCTGTTCAATTATCTCTGAGAAATCTTTCTCCTCACCAATATCACCTGCAATATGCTTACATCCCGGATATCCTGCTGAACCTGTTGTATAAAGTCTATCTATATAACTTGCCTTAGGTGGTACTATACAGTTAGTAGTCATAAGGATCGGTCCATTAAAACTCTCAAACTCCTCTTTCTGCTTCCACCATGCATTACCATAGTTACCCTTAAGGTTTGAATACTTCTTAAGCTCAGGATAATACTGACCTGCAAGCATCTCTGAGTGAGTATAAACATCTACTCCGCTTCCCTGTGTCTGCTTTAAGAGCATCTCAAGATCTCTTAAGTCATGACCTGAAACAAGGATACCCGGATTTTTACCTACACCGATATCAACTGTTGTGATCTCAGGATTACCATAAGCTGTTGTGTTTGCCTTATCAAGCAAAGCCATTCCATTTACACCATACTTACCTGTCTCAAGTGTAAGTGCTACAAGCTCATCCACTCCAAGCTTATCATCAAGTGTTGCTGCCAATGCTCTCTGTAAGAATGCATCCACCTCACCATCATCCTGTAAAAGTGCATTTGCATGCTTTGAATATGCAGAAAGTCCTTTAAGTCCATATATAATAAGCTCTCTAAGACTTCTGATATCCTCATTTTCTGTTGCAAGAACACCTACTGTAGCCGCCTTTGTAAGATACTCGCTCTCATCATATGACTCCCAAAGTGATGCCTCCGGTAAACCGTCTTTATTTGAAAGTTCATTTAAAAGTTCTTTCTTAACATCAAGTGTCTTCTTGATTCTAGCTATAATAGCATCATTATCAAAGTTTGCATTTGTGATTGTAATAAAAAGATTTAATGTAATAAGGTGATTTACTTCCTTACTTATTTCTTTTCCTTCTGCACGAAGTCTTGTTGTAATAGCTGATATACCCTTACTTACATATATAAGTAAGTCCTGCATATTTGCAACTTCCGGCTTCTTACCACATACACCTACCTGTGTACAACCTGTGTTACCTGCTGTCTCTTGACACTGATAACAAAACATTTTGTTTTCCATTTCTACCTCCTCTTACTATGACCGTTTTACAGTCTATGAGCAATCTGTTTTACAGATTTTATTTTATTCTTTGCATCTAGTGCATGACTGTATAATATCAGAAAGAAATTAGAAAAACTGTAATTTTCGTTACCGAACAATATTTTTTTAAAGACTTTTTAATCCTTCCAGATTTTTAACAATCAAATCCTTCCTTACTACTTTTATGTAGCCGTCTTCCTGCATTTTCATAAGCTCTCTTGAAAGTGATGGTCTTGCAGCATTTAAAAAGTCTGCAAACTCTTCTCTACTCATCTTTAATGTAACTCTATCCCTATCATTCATATTTTGCAGTATGAATCTTGCAATCTTTTGTTTTAATGTTGAACATGAGAGTACTTGTAATCTATTATTCAAATAGTAAGTTCTCTCTGCAAAAATTGTGAGTAGGTTTGACAGCATCTTATTTTGCATTGGTGAAGGCTCATCCCCAAATTTTGTAAGATAATCCTTCGGTATCTCCAAAACCTTACTTGGTGCACTCGCACATGCATAATTTGCATATTCATCATGATTTAGAAATAAAAAAACTTCTCCAAAAAGTTCTCCGGGATTTGAAAACATACCTAATATGCTTCTCTTTCCATTCACCGAGTCATTACCTACTGATACACTACCCTCAAGCAGCATGGTAATATATCTTGGTTTGTCTCCCCTGATTGAAAATCATTTCTCCCTTTCTAAATCCTACTATATCTGCCTTTGCTTCTTTTAAGCAAAGTTCTATCTCTTCTTCTGTCATTCCCCTAAAGAGTGGGGACTCTGTGTAACTTCCTGACATATATCTCCTTTAAGCGTCATACCCGCACGCAATTTCTTTCTAGCTTCTTGCATAATTCCGTCAATATCATTTAGTCGCACCAAAACTTCTTTCTCTTCTTGTGTAGTCTCTATTATCTTATCAATTCCACCATTTTTGATAACTATTCTTTTATCAGCCATCAATGCCAAAAGAGGATCATGAGTAGCCATCAGAACTATCTTATCCTGTGATACTAAAAGATCCAATGCCTTTTTTCTATCTATTCCGGCATTTTCTATTTCATCTATCAAAACTATTGGTGAAGAGCTTAGCACTGCTGTATCTGCAATCATAAGAGCTCTTGACTGTCCTCCGCTTAGAGCTGTAACTGCAGTATCAGGTGCAAAATTCTCTCCTGCAAGCTTATTAGCTTCATGTAATATCTTTTCTACCACTGTCTCGATATCTTCAACCATTCTGCTTTCAGCATGCATAGTTATAAACTCATGGGCTGTGAGTCCATAACAAAGTTCATATTTTGTGAGAGTTGTGCAACCAACTTATTATTTGTAGAATATCGCCATTTTGGATCCGGTTTCTTTCCATTTATATAAATGGTGCGACCGGTAGGGGTATCATTTTGTGCTGTCCATTCTATGTCAGCAAGCAATCTACTCTTACCGGATCCTGTAGGTCCTACTATAGACACAATTTGTGAAGAAAATATGTCGAATTTTTCAAATTTTTCCTTTTCACCACTTTTGTTATGGCCGGGATAAATGGTTAAACTCTCTATATTTTCCTTATTATCGCCCAAGAATTGTAGCATTTGTTGGACAAATATGTCAAGTTGTTTTTTGATTTCACTCTTGTCTATAGCTTTTTCTTCCAATTCCTCTTCTGAAAATTTGTCTAAATACTCTGTAAATGTAGAATCTAAATTTTCACTGATATCAAAGCCTGTACTCTCAAAAAAATCTGCAACAAAGGGATACTTTTCAAGCAATTCTTTTAACTGTATTTCACTCATTTATTCACCTCCCATTGCATTTTCTTTGTATTACCCAACTGATAATCCTCACCTATTCTTGTTTCTCCTAAACAATATGAACACATAGCTGAAGGCATGGCAAATCTAAGCTTCATTCCTTGTACTGATTCAGTATTTTTCTCACTATCATATATTAATGTAGAAAGTTCAAAAGCTCCCTGTCCACTAAGTCCATTTACATTCATTACCATGGCTCTAGGATTTACCGCACTTACCCTCCCGCTGAACACTTCTCTTTCAGCTTGACTTACTATATCTCCCTTTGTAATAACTACAATATCTGCCGCCTTTAACATAGGTCCTATTTTCTTAGGTGTATTTATTCCTGAAAGATTATCAATGACACATACGCCCTTAATATCTGTGATATATGGTGAACAGCGATTACAAAGTCCCGCTGATTCAGTAATAAGCAAATCTAAATTCATAGAATTTCCCCATTTAACCACATCTTCTATATTTGAGGCAAAGAAATGATCCGGACAAAGACCTCCTGAAAGTCCTTTTTTAACCGGAATATTTGCCTTTGCATATATAATGTCATCATCCGTATATAAACAGTCAAATTTTACAACTCCTGCCTTTATACCTCTATCTTTCATAGCTTCTATAGTTTTTAAAATAACTGATGTTTTTCCGGATGAAGGAGGCCCTGAAACTATAACTAAATTCATATATTCCTCCTTATTCTGTCTTCTCATAAAACCATTTTTCAGTGTCATTTAGTATTTTACCTATATCATTGGAATGTATGAAATCCCATCCTGCCCACAGAAAATTTTGATTATCTTCTAATTTATTATCATACTCCGGATTTGTCTGTGGGAACTTTCCATCTGCTCCCAAGATATTTGCCACTTCATTTGAAAAGAGAAAATCTATTAAAGCTTTACTGTTTTCATAGTTTTTCTTTTTTGTCAAAAGGAATACCGGACTTATAATAGCTCCATCCTTAGGCCAAACCACTGTCATATTTGAATTTTCTTTTATAGTCTTTGAAAAGAAATATGGCATTATACTTACAGCCGGTGTGTCTAAATCTTTTCTTCCTCCACTTTTTACCATTTGTGCAGGATGCATAGACTTTAAAAGACCTCGTCCAAGTGCCTCTACTCCTTCTCTACCATACTTTGAGTATATTCCAAGCATTATTGCATTAAACATATCCAAATCTGCAGTAGGAAGTGCTATAGAGTTTTCAAATTCAGGCTTAAATAAATCTTCCCAAGATGTAGGCATTTCTCTACCTTTTAACATATCTTTATTCACAATAAAGATAGCAGGAACGACACCTATTATAGAATATTCTCCCTTAGGATCCTTTAAGGAAATCATTCCATTGTCTAGAGATTTATTTAATTTTCCCTGTCTAAAATCTACGAAAATACCCTTATCTCTAAATCTTCCCATATATTTCTTATCAAAAAAAAGATTAAAACCTGCAGACATGTATATATCTGACAGATCTTCTTCGCTCTTTGCATCTAATATCTCTTTTTCAATAACTTCCATTCCCATACTTGCAGCATTTAAGTTGTAATTTATTTCATAGTCCTGACTTTCTACAAACTTTTCAAAACTCTCAATAAACTGCATTCTCACAGGACATGGCAAAATTCCCTTCACAGAAGTTCTGGCATTTTCATTCATGTTTCTTACAACACCATTATTATCAGACATTGTATTTTTTCTCTCGATAGCCTCTACTAACTGCATTTCGAAAACTTCGACATTGATACTTTTGCTCTTTAAAGCCATTTCAAGGCTTATAGCTCTCCCCATGGTCTTTCTCATCATATCGTTCTTTAGATTTTCAAATCCTGCGGCAGCCAATACCTCTATAAGCTCCGGATACTTCTCAGTAACATCATATACTTTATCTTTTATATCAAAATATTTATTCATAAAATCTCCTTTATTATCAAAATATAACCTAGTCCATAAGTTTAGGTTCTTACTATAAACCATTTCTATTCTAATTACCGGACACAAAAAAATCTGTAACCAATGTTAAATTAAGAAGTATTTTATATGTTTTAAGTATACAAATATAAAATAAAAGAGTGCCGGTCTGTAACATCCCGACACTCAGTCTGATTTTCATATGTTTTATCTTACAAGGCAAGGCTTCTTTGGATTAAATTTCCATCCCGGAATAAGATATTGCATTACAACAGAGTCATCTCTTCCACCAAGGCAATTTTCATTATAAAGCTTGTTTGCCTTTAATACTTGGTCCATATCTACATCTATACCAAGTCCCGGTTTCTTAGGAACAGCTACACAACCATCTATTATTTGAAGCGGCTCTTTCGTAAGCCTTTCAATACCTTCCTGCCATATCCAGTGAGTATCAAGTGCATTGTATTTTCCGGGAACTGCTGCACCTACCTGTGTAAACATAGCAAGGGAAATATCAAAATGATTATTTGAATGGCTTCCCCAAGTATATCCAAAGTCATTACACATCTGCGCTACTCTTACAGAACCTGCCATTGTCCAAAAATGAGGATCTGCCAATATAATATCTACAGCCTGAGACTCTAATGAATGTCCTACCTCTCTCCAGTCAGTAGCAATCATATTTGTTGCAGTAGGGAATCCCGTTCTTCTTCTAAATTCAGAAACTATTTCTCTTCCTGAATAAACTCCTTCAGCACCACAAGGGTCCTCACAGTATGTAAGTATTCCCTGCATTCCTTTGACATATTCAACTGCTTCCTCTAATAGCCAACCGCCATTTGGATCAAGATCTATTCTTGCGTCAGGAAATTCTTTCTTTAATGCACGAATAACATCCATTTCCTCATTTCCCGCTAGAACACCACCCTTTAACTTAAATCTTCAAATCCGTATTTTTCTTTGGTAGCCTTAGCCATTGCGACAATCTTCTCTGCTGTAAGTGCCTCCTCATGACGAAGTCTGTACCACTCACAATCAGAATCCGGCTCAGAATCATAAGGGAGATCTGTTTTATTTCTATCACCTACAAAGAACAAATATCCAAGCATTCGCACTTTATCTCTTTGCTGTCCGTCTCCTAAGAGCTCACATACAGGTACTCCAAGATACTTTCCTAAAAGATCAAGGCATGGTGCTTCAATTGCAGTAATTACATGAACTCCGGTACGAAGATCAAATGTCTGGTTTCCTCTTACATCCACCTCGCCCTTTGAATCCAAATAGGCCTTAACCTTTAAAAGCATGCTCTTATACTCACTTATTTTTGTACCCTCAACTATTGATTTTACTTCATTTAAGGCATCTGTTATTTTCTTACCTCCGGGTACTTCACCTACTCCAAGTTCTCCATTTGAATCTGTCAAAATCACAATATTTCTTGTGAAAAAAGGAGCATGTGCACCACTAAGGTTCATTTCCATACAATCTTTTCCTGCTACAGGATATACTTCCATCTTTGCAATTACAGGTACGCTCATTTTTTACCTCACTTTTATAAATAACTATGCAAAAAATCTCTGCTTATATTAAGAATCTTTATACCATTCTCAGGTAATAGGTGCCGGGTTAAATATTGCCATAAAATTATATAATTTGTAGTACTCAGCATAACTTTGCTTTTTACCACTTGCTACATCTATTATATAGTCAAAAAGCACTCTTCCTATATCCGCTATGCTTGCCTCACCCTTTGCTACAGATCCGGCATTTACATCTATCAGATCCATCCACTGATTTTTCATATCATCTCTTGAACAAACCTTGATCACTGGAGAAATAGCCAAATTATAAGGTGTTCCTCTTCCGGTCATAAAAACCTGCAAACCTATACCTGATGCTACTTGACAAGGACCACATACCAGATCTGATGCCGGTGTAGCTGCATAAATAAGGCCATGCTTACTGGGAGTTTCTGCCGGTGATAGAACCTCCACGATAGGTGAAGTTCCAGACTTTGCTATAGATCCCATAGCTTTTTCTACTATGTTAGCAAGTCCACCTTTTTTGTTTCCAGGAGTAGGATTAGCACTCCTATCCACATCTCCGTCCAAAAGGTAGTTATCATACCATCTCATCTCAGAAGCCAGTTTTTTGACAACTTCCTCACTGATACACCTCTCTCCTATCAGGTGTACACCGTCTCTAACCTCTGTTACTTCAGAAAACATTACGGTAGCACCACCTTTTACAAGCATATCTGCTGCATATCCGGCTGAGGGGTTGGCGCTCACTCCTGAAAAAGCATCAGAACCTCCACATTGCATACCTATAAGCAAGTCAGAAAGTGGCAATTCTTCTCTTTCCCTTTCATTTAAAATAGCAAGCTTTTTATCTGCCATATCCATTATGGCTGCCATCATGGCTTCAAATCCCTTACATTCCTGTAATACAATAACATTCTCAGGAGTATTGTCCTCAGGATCTAAAAGCATATCAGGTGTAAGTTTTTCACATCCAAGTGCTACTGCCATGACTACACCACCAAAGTTTGGATGGTGAACTATATTTCTTAAAGCACGAATAGGAATATGTGCCTCCCTTGCCTTTATTGCAACTCCACAACCATAGGCATGATTTATTGCCACTACATTGTCCACATTGGGATATTTGGGTAACAGCTCACGTTTTATTCTCTCCACTGCTACATCCAAAACTCCGGAAACACATTGTACTGTGGTTTGTATACCTAGAATATTTCTAGTTCCTGCATAACCACCATTAGGATTTCTATATCCAAACCAAGTTTTTACCGGAGGATCAGGCAATTTATCCATAGGAACTATATTCTTACCCCATGTCATATCATCAAGTGAAGGTGGGCTTGGAAGCCTCAACATAAACTCATTTATCCAATGACCTTTTCTGATATCTTCAAGGGCATATCCCAGTATTACACCGTATCTTATTACAGGCCGGTCTTTTTTTATATCTTCCAGTGCTATTTTATGAGCCTGTGGAATATCATCCATGGCAATAAGATCATCATATATCTTTGTACCTGCACTTATTTCTTCCACTGCAATAGCCACATTATCTTCATCTTTTATTTTTACAAGCAAATTAGCCATTTTCCCCTCAATATCTTAAATGAACCACCATGAATATACATGATGGCCCTAAGTTTTAAATAATCTCTACCTTATTATATAAGACCGGCTTCCTTCATAGTCTTCTTATATCCTTCCAAAGCCGCTCCATCAGGTGTAGGCAAACTTGGTTTGAAAGGCTTTCCTATATCTCTTCCTCTCAAATTTGCCATATCTTTTGATGCTACCGGAAAGCTTCCTGCATCCATTGAAAGTCTGACAGGATTAAGTTAAACTGTGCTTCAAGTGAGCCTTCAATATCTCCTGCAACATATTTATTATAAATATCTGTAATTAATTCAGGCATAAAGTTTGCAGCTGTGCATACACCACCTACTGCACCATGACACATTGATGCATAAAGAAGTGTGTCTTTTCCTCCAAATACCTTAAATCCAAGATGTCTTGTTCTCCTAATAAACTCTGCTGTCTGTGTTATATCGCCGCTGGTATCCTTCATACCAACTATATTTTTACAGTCTGTCGCTAATTTTTCCACCAAATTTGCTGACAATGTATATCCAACCCTACCCGGATTATTATATAGAAGCATTGGCAAATCGCTGATAGAATCTGCAATATCTTTAAAATGATTATAGAGTTCGATCTCATTAGGCTTTAAAAACATCGGCTGAAGAACTGATATACCTGCTGCACCGCTTGCTTTAGCCATCTGTGCAAGGCGTATACATTTCTTTGTACTGATAGCACCGATTCCAAAATACACCGGTACTCTACCTGCTGTCTGATCAAGCATAATCTTTAGACCACGTTCCATCTCATCTTCTTCAAGCATATAAAACTCGCCATTGCTTCCAAATGCCAGAATACCAAGCACTCCTCCATCAATAACATAGTCCACCTGAGCACGCATCTTTGCTTCATCAATCAACTCATTTGCATCTATTGGGGTAATGATCGGTACCACCACACCCTTTATAAAATCAGTATTCACTTTGTTCACCTTTGATTATTTTACTATGCTTGTATTTGAAACCTTTTCATAATATTTCACTATAGAGCTGTGATCATTCTTCTCTAAACCATCTGCTTTAAGTCCCTGCATAATCTCCATAAGCTGTGCTGTAAGAGGTGAAGGAGAATTGATTGCATGAGATGCATTAAGTGCATTTGTAAGATCTTTGATATGAAGTTCAATTCTAAATCCGGGCTTATAATTTCCTTCAAGCATCATAGGTGCCTTAGCATCCATAACTGTTGAACCTGCAAGACCTCCTCTGATTGCCTGATATACCAGCTCAGGATCTGTTCCTGCCTTCTTTGCAAATGTAAGTGCTTCAGCTACCGCAGCTATATTGATTGCAACTATCATCTGATTCGCAAGTTTTGCCACATTTCCTGAACCAAGCTCACCAACATAAACAACAGAACCTGCCATAACCATAAGCATATCATAGTATTTGTCAAAGAGTTCCTTCTTACCACCGCACATAACAGAAAGCGTTCCATCTATCGCCTTTGGCTCTCCACCTGAAACAGGACAATCCATCATCTCAATTCCTTTTTTAGCAAGCTCTGCACCTATAGCCTTTGACTCGGTAGGGTCAATCGAACTCATATCAATAACAACTGTGCCTTCCTTAGCACCCTCTGCTACACCACCTTCACCAAGAACTGCAGCTCTTACATGCGGTGAGTTAGGAACCATTGTAATAATCTGTTCACAAGCCTCTCCAACTTCCTTACCACTATTTGCTTCTTTAGCACCCAAAGCTACAAGCTCTGCCACTGCCTCTTTATTAAAATCAAAAACAACAAGCTCATGACCTGCCTTAACAAGGTTCTTTGCCATTGGCTTTCCCATAATTCCTAAACCGATAAATCCAATCTTCATTTTTGACCATCCTTTCAAAACATTGTCTAACTTTAATCGCATTATAGTTAACAAGAAAAGTTAATTCAATAGTAATATTACACCAAGGATCTTTTGACTTTTATGCATCTTCTATAAAACTCCATTTTTATTTCATCAGGGTTTCATTTTGCTTTCAAATCATTTCATTATGTATCAATATTGTATTTTTTCATCCATCTCCAAAGAGTTGCTTTACTTATTTTCAGTTCATTTGCTGTAAGCAATCTATTACCATTATTCTTCTTTAATACACTCTTTATCTCATCCACTCTTCCTACTAAGTTTTGAGAGCCTAAAGTTGAAACATATAATATTTCCAATAAATCTTTTACGCTTTTTGCCTCAATATTTCTCTTTGTAGCTGTCAGTATCAGTCTTTCTATAAAATTATCAAGTTGTAATATATTACCGCTCCACTCATATTCCATCATAATATCTTTTGCCTCTTTACTTAAATAATGGAATCTGGAATATTTCTCACTTATCTTTTTGATACTGTCGTCAATCATTATACTCAGATCTGCTTTTCTCTCTCTTAAAGGTGGTATCAAAAGATTTAATCCATCCAAAACATAATAAAGCTCTTCTAATATAGCTCCACTTATCATAAGTTCGGAAATATTTTCTCTGCTTGTACATATGGTTCTAACATCAATGTACTTAGACTTAAGTATCTTATATTTTATTATCTGAAATAGAGTGTACTGATTTGCTATACTCATCTTATCCACTTCCTCTATCAGCACCGTTCCGCCTCTTGCCTGAAGTATTACCCCCTTATCACCATAGATAAGCTCTCTTTGCAAAGCCTCTTCCATACCCTCACAACTTATCATCACAAATGCCTCTTTACTCCTTATTCCATAATTGTGAATACTTTGTGCCAAAAGCCTTCTCTCAGTACCCGTTTCTCCTGTGATCATAACCGGAAAGTCTGAATTGGCATATAGTTTTGCCAAATGCACGATTTCATGCATATTCTTTGACTCACATACAATATCCTTAAAATTACCTATAGCTACATACCCTGATTTGTATTTTTTTTCTTCGTTTTCAATATTTCTCTTTTGCTCTATAACCTTATAACAGGATAATATAGCTCCATCTATTACAAAGTCCACAAGTATAGGAGCAAGCATAGCATAGAGATTATTACCATTAACTTTAAGAAAATATGCCTTGTTTTCAAATTTTCCTGCTATTACCTGTTTAAAATCTTCAATAGTAATATCCGTAAGAATTTCAAATATCTCCTTACCAATAAAACTTTTTCCTTGTTCAAAAAAACTCTCCATTATTTTATTTATCACAAGAATTTTTCCATCAGCATCAAGTTTTATCACTCCTGTAAAGGAATAGTCCAGTATAGTTTCAAGCTGTGCATTGCTCTTTCTTTCCGTTTGCATTGCATACTTTACATTTCCGGCTATGTTTATGGCGTTTTTTAAAGATTCTTCTGTTGTAGATAAAAAAAGTGAAGGCATACCCAGCAAATTCGCCTTATTCACTGCCGTTTCACCACCTATTATTATATCTGTTCCATTTTCAAAGGCGGCAATAGTGGCTTCTTCCAATTCATTTTTTGATTCTTCATAGTATATCTTCAAATCTATTTCATATATACTTTCAAAATATGACATATCACATAGCATATTTTTAGGTGCAATAATTGCTATAGAAGGTCTATCCTTTCTTATTATTTTTTTTGCTCTGGTAATCAAAAGTGCCATTTCCTGGGCTGTGACCACTATATCTATAACTGTAGCATCTGTGTATTGCTTTATCAGCGTTGCATGTAAACCTCTTGCAATAAATATTGAAGTACCGTCTGCAATACACTCTCTTGCCTTTTTCACAACATCCTCAGATTTTACTTCATATAAATCATCAACATGATACTTCTCTTCCTGTAAAATATTATGGGCCTGAAAAAGCATCGACTCCCTAGGTACAAAAAGTGATATTTTACTCATATTTTATCTCAGTAAGCAACTCCCCATTCATAAAATTTAAATAATTTTGAGGATTATTTGCTATAGCTCCTTTTATTTTCATTTATTTTCTCACATGTAAGCAATCTAGTAAATATTGCATTTGACATATAGACTATTAATTTTTCTTATAAACAATATTATTTTTTCTTGATTTAGAAATTTGTTTGTATTAAAATGCGTACAACAATTGATAATACTTATATAAAATATTGAGTATTGTTGAAATAAGGAATGTAAAATGCGAGGTTTTTTATGAGCGAATCAACAAGAATGATGCTTGGACTACTAATCGGTATAGTCATAATGATATTCCTGGTACTAAAAACAAAGGTTCATACCTTTATCGCACTCCTTCTGGCGGCACTTATCACCGGTCTTATAGGTGGAATGCCTGTTTCAGATATCAAGGATGCTGCAGGAAAAGTCGCAACAACCGGTGTCATTACTGCCATCAAGGATGGTTTTGGTAGCACCCTAAAAAGTACCGGTATAATTATTGGTCTTGGAGTAATGATGGGTGGTGTATTGGAATCTTCCGGAGCTGCAGAGCAACTGGCAAAAGAAAAGAAGAGTGGGCACTTGCCCTCACAGGTTGGGTTGTTTCAATTCCGGTTTTTGCAGATTCTGCAATAGTTATTTTTGCTCCTTTAGTTAAGGCTATGTCCTCCGTTACAGGTATCTCTGTAGTAAGCCTTGCACTCTCTTTAGCTTGTGGCTTGCAAATGACTCATGCAATGGTTCCTCCTACTCCCGGACCCTTGACTGCTGCTGCAAACTTAAATGTTGATGTTGGTCAAATCATTCTTTTAGGTATGATAGTTTCAATACCTATGCTTATTGTAATAGTTCCATACTGTAAGTGGGTTGACAAAAAGATTTATCAGGTTCCAAATGAAAATCATGATGGATTTATTCGCAAGGACTACAAGAAAGAATACATTAAAACTATGGAAGAAGTCGAGGGTCTTATAAAGACAAAGAAACTCCCTTCATTCGGAGCTTCCATTGCTCCAATTATTGTTCCTATTATACTAATTTTTATAAAAACATTCTGGGACCTTTTAGGAAGCGGTTCAGGTATTGTAGATGATATAATCAGTTTATTTGGTGAGCCGATTATAGCACTAGGTATTGGTACAATCCTTGCTATCTACGGTTTAGCCGCTAAAGTTGAAAAAGATACAGTACTTAAGATAATACAGGCATTGTAACCCTTGGTGTATTATCCATATTTATACACTGATAAATATATTTTAAAAGAGGACTTCAATCTAGGAGTCCCCCTTTTTTATTCTATCATTATTGTATATCTAAAGCAGTCTTCTTTCTTGGAGGAAGAAAAGCACTGTCTATTGCATCAATGTCGTCCTTATCCAATAAAATATTATCAGCATTTGCATTTAAAATAGTATGTACTTTATTCCCTGTTCTTGGTATTGCTATGGTATTTCCATTTCTGATATTCCATGCCAACATTACTTGGCTGATATCACAATTGTACTTCTTAGCTATATTAATTAGAACTTCTGATGAAAACAGTCCTCTCTTTAAGCTACCTGCCTGAGCCAGTGGACAATATGACATAAGAGCCACATTGTTTTTTTTCATCCATGGAATTAGACTATATTCAATTCCTCTTGATCCAGTATGATAAAGTACCTGATTTACCATGCAATTTTCTCCACTTGGAATACTGAAAAGCTCTTCCATATCATCTATATCAAAATTTGATACGCCCCATGCCTTTATAAGACCTTCCTTAACCAAATTTTCCAGACAATCCACTGTCTCCTTTAGTGGAGTACCTCCTCTCCAATGATATAAATACAAGTCTAAATAATCTGTCTTCATTCTCTTTAAGCTGTTCTCACATGAATGACGCATACCCTCCCTATTTGCATTCCCCGGTAGAACCTTAGAAACAAGGAAAAGATTTTCCCTATCAAATCCGGATATAGCTTCACCGACCAATTCCTCACTTCTTCCACTACCATACATCTCTGCTGTATCTATCAGTGTCATACCCAAATCTATTCCGGTTTGTATAGCTTCTATTTCATCCATTCTTCTACTCTTACTATCACCTAGATACCAAGTGCCCTGACCAAGTGCCGGTACAACTACACCATTCTTCAGTTTAACTGTATTATTCACAAAATCCTCCTATTTACCTATAATATATTGCTTATTCTATAACTATTATATCTTGCATTTCAATAATTGATATCTTTTTATCATATTACTTAATTTTATTATTTTTTTATGTTATACTTTCTTGAAATACTTAAGTAATGGAGTAAATATGGATTTAAAACAATTAGAGTATGTTATTGCTATAGATATGGAAAGAAATATTTCAAAAGCTGCAAACAAGCTTTTTATCACACAATCAGCTCTAAACCAGCAATTACTAAAAATAGAGAATGAGTTAGGTACAAAACTCTTTGATAGAAAACACCCATTTATGGTTCCGACTTTAGCAGGGCAAATATATCTAAATACTGCAAGAAAAATGATTGAAATGAAAGAAGATACCTACAAAATAATTAAGGATATTGCAAATGAAGATATCGGTGAAATATCTCTTACGTATACTCCTGAGCAGGGAGCAAATTTATTTGCCCATATTTATCCCTATTTTCATGCAAAATATCCCAATATTAAATTTAAAATTACAGAAGCCAGAGTAAAAACTATGGAACAGCTGATATTAAACAGAGGCTAATATTGCACTAAGCATATACTCAAAGGATATTGGAATAAAAGACAGTATTGAATTTATTGATTTAAATACTGAGCAAATATTGATCGGTATACCTTTATCAAATCCAATTTTAAAAAATATTAATATTAGCTCTACCGAGAAATATCCTCCCATTAGTCTAAACTCACTAGCTAATGAAAACTTTGTACTTATGTCCACAAATACCCTAATAAGAGATATTATAGATTTATGCTTTAAGGATGCCGCATTTACACCTAATGTTTTGTTTGTAACATCAAGTACACCTACTGTACTGAATATGGTAAATCAGCAAATTTGCCTCGGTTTTATTCCGGAATCTTATGTTTCTCAAAATCAGAACATAAAATTTTTTTCATTATCACCAAAAAAATATTGGACAAGGTGTATATCCTATCAAAAGGGAGGTTATCTAACTAAATCTGAAAAATATTTTATAGAACTTTGTAAAGCTTACTACCAGGGCAACTTGTCTGAATATACAATTGTTAACAAAAAAACAGGATTAATATTTGTTTTATAATAATCCAAAGTAAAATTAAACTTTTTATTAGATTTCAAATGGTGGAAATAAAATGAAAAAAAGAAAAAGATTCAGGCCTTTTTAGCACTATTTGTTGCAACATTTTTTTGGGCTTCAGCATATTTTTTTGTAAAAGAAACTTTTTAGATGATGTATCACCCTATATGATACTATTTCTAAGATTTTGTTTTACTGCAATAATACTTATATTTATTTACAATAAAAGACTTTTAAATATCAATGTAGCTGTACTTAGAGCTGGTATTATAATGGGTATATTTTTATTTGGTGAATTTTTTACTTTTACAGTAGGTTTACAATATACCACTACCTCTCGATCCTCTTTGCTTATTGCCTCATATATTATACTTTTACCAATTGCCTATCTTATCATAATGCGAAAAAAGCCATCAATATCAGACATTATTGTTTCTGTTATTTGTATGATTGGAGTCTTTATCCTGCTTGGGAATGACTTGGGAAGCTTTCATATAGGTGATATATACTGCATACTCTGTGCTATAGTCTATGCCCTATATATTGTTATCTCATCAAAATATTCCAAAGTATATGATTCCGGTATTTTAAATGTGATCCAAGTATCAACCACTGCTCTACTATCACTCTTGTCATTATTTTTGCTAAAAGACAATAAGTTTACTCTCACACTGACTGACAGTTTACAATTGGTATATCTGACTATTTTTTGTACAACATTACCGTTCTTTTTGATACTATATGGTATGAAGCATGTTTCAACCACCACAAGTGGAATACTGCTTTCTTTAGAAAGTGTTATAGCAGCAATTATGGGCATAGCTCTGCTCCACGAAACATTTACACCAAGTCTAATTATCGGAGGAATAATTGTAATATTTTCATTTATTCTATCTGAAGTTTTACCTAAAATATGGGGGTGAAAGCTTACACACTTTCACCCCCATTATATCAGTAGCAATTATTTCTCAACAGTTTCTGCTATTGTCTTAAATGTTGTGTAATATGCTTCATCATTCTTTAATGAATCTTGTGCACTCAAGTAATATGGCATCATTTGTACATTTGATATAGCTTCCAAACACTCAGGATCCTTTTGCATTTCTTGAACTATATTCTCATACCATTTAATAACATCATCAGATGTATCAGCCGGGAAATAGAACGAAAAATCACAGTCAGGATATACTAAATCTATTCCTTGTTCCTTAAGAGTGGGAATATCCTTTATTAATTCATATCTTTCAGCTGTAGGTACACCTATACATAAGAACTGTCCTGCTTCAATATAATCCTTTGTATTAATGTATGCTCCAGGCATAAGATCCACTTGCCCTGAAAGCATTGCTGTTATTTTATCTGAGTTTGAACCTACATCAACTAAGTCCAAATCAATTCCGGCAAGTCTCTCAAACTCTAAAAGCTCATAATATGTATATGCTCCAACCTCAGTACAAGCTTTAAGCTGTCCGGGTGCAGCCTTTGCCGCTGCTATAAACTCATCTAAACTCTTATACTTTTCTGCATTGACATAAAGTCCTTGTGCAGGATCCTTCGCAAAAGTTGGTCCTAATTTAAAAGCTGAATAATTATAGTCTGTAATACCTGCAACATTTGCTACATTTACAAGATTATGTCCATACAATACTGTTAAGCCATCACCTTTTGCAGATTTTACCTGATTTGCTGCTACAGAACCTGCGGCTCCGTTTGCATTTACTACAACAAAATCTGTTCCTGACAACTTCTTTGCATACTGTGCAAAAACTCTTGCTGATAGATCAGTATTTCCACCTGCTCCTGCCGGAACGATTATGGAAACTGTAGACTTAGGTTCCCAAGTACCTTCACTTGCTGCACCACTATCACCGGCTTGAGTGCTTTCTGCACTCTTAGTATCTGCTGCTCCACCACCGCAAGCACTTAAAGCCAATACACATGCTGCTGCCATTAAAAAAATTCTCTTCTTCATATTTTTCCTCCAAAAAATATTTATATATCACGCTACAGCGCTTTTATTACCTCTTATAGCCTTAAATACTGACCATGCCAATACTCCTATAGCTACAAAGAAGAATATATCAAATAGGTCTTGTAAAGAATGCACTAAATGACTTATATGTCATTATTCCTCTTCTCAAATAAGTTTCAGTCATATTTCCCACTAAGAAACAAAGTACAAATGGTGTTGTCGGTAATTTAAATTTCTTATATAGATATCCAACTATTCCAAAAAGAACAATTGACTGTACATCAAAGATTCTATTATTCGCTGCATATGCACCTACTGCACAAAGTACTAAAATAAGTGGCAATAAGATATGCTTAGGTACCTTCAATACTTGAACAAATCCTTTTATACAAGTCCACTCTACAATTAACATTATCAATGCACATACTATACATGCTGCAAAAATACCATAAACTACATCTGCATTTTTAACGAATAATAGAGGTCCTGCTGCAAGTCCATGTATAAGGAATCCTCCAAGCATCATTGCAGTTACTCCATCTCCGGGAATGCCTAGTACTAGAAGTGGAATCAGTGCTCCACCAATCGTTGCATTATTTGCAGTCTCTGTTGCTACAATTCCTTCCGGAATTTCCCTTTCCAAATTCTTCAGAATTTTTGGACATATTTCTTGCTGTTACATAAGCAAGCATACCTGAAGTTGAACCTCCTATACCAGGCAAAATTCCTATTCCGGTACCTATAAGAGCAGATCTTATAGCATTTGGTATAAATGATATGAACTCTTTCATAGAGAATCCAAATCCTTTAACTTTATTTATAGGAATTATCCTTCCACCTTGCTTATTCATCTCTTCAGCTGAGCCAAGTATATCTGCTACAGCGAATATACCTATAAGGGTTGTAAGTGTATTAAATCCACCCATAAGTGATGCCGAACCAAAGGTGAATCTTGGAGTACCATCAATAGGGGCCATACCTACCAATGCAAATACTAGCCCAAAAAGTCCTGCTAACAGTCCTTTCACCATATTTCCTGATGATAAGACTGCAACCATTGTAAGTGCAAAGAAACAAATTCCAAAGTTTTCTGCAGGTGTAAACTTTAATGCTATATCAGCCAGTTTTGGTGCAAAGAAACTAAGTATTATAAATGAAAATTCTGAACCCAGGAATGAAAAGAATATTGCGATTCCCAGCGCTTTCATCGCCTCACCCTTCATAGCCATAGGATGACCATCAAATGTAGTCGCTATAGATGAAGCTGTTCCGGGCATATTAAGCAAAATAGCTGATATACATCCACCGGATATTCCACCAATATATACCGCAACCAACATATTCATTCCAAGTGTTGGTCCCATACTAAATGTAAGAGGTAACATAAGTGCAACTGCCATAGAAGCAGAAAGTCCCGGAATAGAACCAAATATTATTCCTATCGCTACTCCTGCCACCATGAGATGCTAACGAAATAGGTGAGGCAACATTTATTAATGCACCTCCCAGCTGTGACAATGCTTGCATTTTTTTCCTCCTTATAATGAAATCGTAAATATTCCTGCCGGTAATACTATTGTAAATCCATATCTAAATAACAAAAAAATACTACCAGAGTAAATATTACATCTATAACTATATATGTTATTACATCTTTTTTAGTTCTATTATTATCCGGTGCCAAAACATATATTTGGAATCCTAAGTATAAAAGAGTTGAAACTATAAATCCAAGTGGTGCCAGTAAAAAAACATATGCTATACATAGTAATAGTGAAAGTAATACTCTCTTATATTCACTGTCATCCTTAAAATCTTTACACTCCTCAGATACAGCTTTGAATTTTTTGATACTTTGTACAAATAAAATAATTGAAAGTATCAACATAAGTACACCTATAATTATTGGCATAAATTCAGGACCGATATCCATAACCTTTGATTTTGGCAGCATGTTTGCAAGTATTATCATTACTATCGAAAATAGTCCAAAGAAAATACTTACAAAAATATCTCCATACTTCTTAAAAAACATTTCTCCTCCTATCTTACCAAAGCCGGCTTTTTACTATTATATTTCCAATTTGGTATAAGATATTGCATTGCAATTGCATCATCTCTATCATGAGATGGTAATTTTTCGTACAACTTATTTGCCTCCATGACTCTGTCCATATCAATAGTTACACCAAGTCCTGCTTTGTTTGGAACCTCTAAATAACCATCTTTTATCTGTGGTGTATCCTTTAACAGGTTTTGTCCATCTTGCCAAATCCAATGAGTATCGAGAGCAGTTGGATTTCCCGGTGCTGCTGCTGCGACATGAGCAAATGCAGTTAATGTAATATCAAAATGATTGTTTGAATGTGATCCCCAAGTAAGTCCCCAGTCATTTAAAAGCATCGCCATTCTTACACTTCCCTCGAATCCCCAAAAATGTGGATCAGCAAGTACTATATCTACTGACTTCAATGCTGCAGAGTGATAAAACTGCCTCCAATCTGTAGCAATCATATTTGTAGCTACCGGCAAATTTACTGCATTTTTGAATTCTGCCATTATCTCTCTGCTCGAATATCCTGATTCCGGCCCACATGGATCTTCTATATATGTCAGTATACCTTCCATTGGCTTTGAGATTCTTACAGCCTCTTCAAGACTCCAAGCCCCATTAGGATCTATATTTATCCTTCCATCTGGAAAACATCTCTTTAATGCTCTTATTGTATCCATTTCATACTGACCTTCAAATACTCCCCCCTTTAATTTAAAATTTTTAAATCCATATTTCTCATGTAAAATTTCAGCTTCTGTCACAATCTCATCATGATTTAAAATCTCATTTCTTCTATATTTAAACCATGGATCTGTGTTGTCACTCTCATTTAAGTATTCCAAATATCCCTTAGCTTTCTCTTTATTACTTACATAAAATAAATAACCTAAGGTCTCAACCTTATCTCTTTGTTTTCCGTTTCCAAGCAATTCACACATAGGCAAATCCATATACTGCCCTAAAAGGTCCAATAATGCACATTCTATTGCCCACTCTGCTTTTATCACAAACTTTAATTTGCTTATATCCAAAGTCTGAATACCCTCACCGTCATCTTCAGATGCTCTGGTAGCACATTTATGTATACTATCAAGTATACCTTTATATCTACCTATTTCTTTACCCTCTACCAAAGGTATTACTGACATTAACGACTCACAAGTATAATCACCCCCATGAATCTCACCAATACCGGTATTTCCCAAGCTATCCTCTAAAATGACTAGATTTCTGGTAAAAAAAGGAGCATGTGCACCACTTAGTGTCATAAGCATACTATCATAGCCTGCTACAGGTATTACTTGCATCTTAGTAATTATCGGTGTCTTCTCCATAATAACCAATATCTCCTTTATATTAAATTAGTTGACAATTCAACCTTTAAGACCGCAAATTAAAAACTTTTCTTAATAATTTCATTATATTTTTTTCTGATAAATATGTAAAGTTCAAAAAAATAATACATCCTATAAGAAAAAAACTTATAGATGTATTATTTCTACATATATCAATTAATTTTTTTATATAATAATTCTGAGTTCTACTATACATATAGTTTTTCAAAAACCATACTATCGCGTAAATAATCAGTATTTAATTGTTATTTCCACAAACCCTTGTAAATCCTAGGTTTCTGCTAAAATTTGTTATCGTTTTGTTATCGTTAGAATTATTTTAATGTGTCACTATTCGACCTATTTCGACAATATTAACTTTTACTCGGCTACCTCATAAACATCTAAATTGGGATTATCAGTATCATATTCTGGTACATACTCACCATTAGAATCTATCCAATAATATTTACCATTAGAATTGATGTAACAATTTATTGCCATAATTCCTGTTTTTGATAAATAGTAATCTTTACCATCTAATCTTAACCATTGCCCAGATAACATTGCACCATCGTCTGGGTTCATATAGTACCATTCGTTACCCTGTTTGAACCAACCCACGATAGTATACCCAGCATTATCAAATACATACCAACGACCATCTATATACTGCCACTGTCCTTTGATATATTGCCCATTTTTGCGATATTTCCATTTACCTAATACTTTTATCCACCCTGTATCTAAAGCGTCTCTGTGGGCATTACAAGCGGTATATACGCACCAGCTGATAAACTGTTGACACCAATACACTCCATTACAACCGTACCAATCACCATACTTAGTAAAATTGGCAGAACCAGGATTAGCCACTTTACTATCCAACTTATCATTGGTTGCTTTTTCAATATATCCCACTTCTGATTTAAGAACATCTATGAATTCGTCTACTGTACAAGTATCGAATCCAAATACCGGATAACCAAATCCGTTTATCCTATTTTTACCACCCACCTGGGATAGCTTAAAGGTATATTCTTTGACAGCCACACATCCACCATTACGATTAAAGCTGTTATCAGCCGAAGTATTACCCTCTACCGTTTTTATAGTGTATGTATCACCATGTACTTTAACATCGATAACACCACCTACATGTGCTACTCTATCCAATGAATTACTATAAAAATATGGTATAGCACCTCTTTGTGGTACTTTTCCCCAGCGACCGGCTCTAACAAAGTTAGATTTGCCACTGAGCGTAAATTGAGTATAGCTACCACATAGTAACTTCTTACCGGCATTGAATGCATTATCCATACACCACTTACTCCTTTGGTTGCTCATATGTAAGAGCCTGTGCCGAATCACCAATACCAGCTGTTGTCGGGTCTGTGATAATACCCAGTATTGCTAATATCACAAATATCGCATTAACTACCTCCAATAGCTTACCACTAAGCTGACCTAAGTCAATGCTATAATCAAAAACTGCTGCAACCACTTGTATTAAAGTAATATAGCCGGTATCAAGCTAAACCAAAATTGTCTATTTCTAATTCTTACTTTCCAGTTAATCATATTTACTCCTATTCTGTAACATTAGTTACTGAAAGTAGTAGAAGTAGTAAAACTTTCGTTTTTGCGGTAAACCTTTCTTATATACTGTATACCTCTACAGTATACTAGTAAAATTATACGCAAAAACTGATTTTCCACTACTTTTACTACTTCGTGTAACAAATGTTACTTAAAAATATCGTTGATTTGTGTCATAAAGATAATGTTCGATAAGCTTATATGACATCACCCCTTCCCTTAAAACCATCGTTTTCGATACTTCTTTGAGAAATCATCCTCCTCGATATGGCTGATCCTATCGTGTGCAGCCTTGGTATCATGCTCAACAATGATTACTCTCTCAGATAGAGCATTAATTTTACCCCTAACATCTGACATTTCTTTTCTTATCTCTTGTGTATCCTGGCTAATTGAATCAAGTTTCTGTGATAGAATAGCCCCCTCTTGTGCTTTCCTACTAACATCATCATCATTAGCTCTACTGTTGCTCTTGAAAGCAAAGTAAACAGCTGTAGCAACGGATATTATAGTTAGAACTAGATTGAACTCTATATTCATTTCACGACCTTCCCTTACTCTACAATGAGATTATCCAACTCAAGGTCGTGTAACATTGCTCTCACTGTCTCCTTTAGAGCCTCAGGGATACTTGCGAAAGTACGCTTACCCTTAATAATCAATGCAACATAAATAACTGCCATGTCTTTTACCTCCTTTTTTATGAAAAACATCAGAATTCGCCATATCATAACCCTTGCTCCAGTAATTTTCTTACTTCGTCACGGAAACGATCGGGTACTTCTTCTAATGTCTTTATCCCTTTTCTTACTAATTCTGCATAAATTCTTATCATTCTTTACCTCCAGCAATCATCTCATACACCTCAGCAAGTGCCATCTGCATATCCGTGACACTACTGGCGTTTTTCTTTATTATTTCCGCTAACTTTTCATTTTGAGTCTTAGCACGAAAAGCCAAGTAGTATTTACCGTCTATCTCCATCTGTTGTACAAATATCATGTCAGTATAGGTATTTTCAGTTTCACCATCCGATACCCTCATAGTAGATAGATTATGCTCAAATATATGTTCGTCTACCTTAATCTCACTGACATAGTTAGTGCCATTCAATTCTAGGTTAGATATAGTCCTACCATCAGCAAGTGTAATAGTATACATATAATCACCCCCCCCACTTATGATATACAGAAGAATGGTCTAACTCCAAATTCAATGTTTGCACCATTGGAACTTGAGTTCCCATATTGAAATACAGAAGAATAGGCTGTATTTGATGTGATGGTACGCAACCACCATGTTGAACCGTTACCAATCAATGAATGATTATGATTAAACAATGGTAATTGTGACTTGTCTACGACGTAGTTATTCGGAATCAATGTGCCATTTGCCATTGGCATGAATACTGGACAGCCGTATACCATTTGCTCACTCATTAAATTAACATCCGAATCAAACCATGCACCTCCACTATTTACACTACTCGATACCGCATTTATCAAGTACATTCGGTGACTCATTACATGATTAGCAAATATAGACCTTATTTGGATTTAGCATTCACCAATCCTGTTCTATACATACTGGAACCAACATATCCACCTTGAGTAGTGTCTGTATCATTCATTTTAGCATCATACAAACACTGGTCGGGTACAACTACAACGTGATGAGTAGTGCAAAGAGTGTCACCAGTATTATAGAAATAGTCAAATGCTGCAATTCTATAATTGATATTGTTTATCGTCCAATAATCTCCTATAAACAGATTCTCAAATGTACCGTTTCTTATTGCTGAATATTGTGCCTGTGTCACAGTACTACCCAAATTCTTACCTCTATATATTGAGTTGTGTGAACCGGCATTTGGATATACCATCGCTTTCTTTACATCCTCAAATGCGATTCTCTTTAAACCTGTACCATCGTGTACCATAAATATAGATGAATCACCAATATCAGATGTAGCCGCCAATTCATTAGCTTTTCTTGTTTCAATGCTAATTACGCTCATTTATTCCTCCTCATATTTCCAATCTGCAATAATAGCTTTACCTGTTTCATCAACTAACAGCACTGTGTTGCCACTGTTATTTACAGCTATAGCAGCACTGAATTGATTGGTGAGTGCCATATGCTCTAATCTTGCCAATCTATCATCAACTTCATTTACTTGATTTTGCAGATTACCAACCGCATTACTGCTTAGTTGATTCTTTATACCATTAAACCAAGTAGTGAATGTAACCGACTGTTCTCTCTCATATGTATCCATATGCTCTCTATAAGTACGCTCTATCTCCCCTATAGATGCATCGCCTCTACTTTGAAACTGTGTCTTTTGCGTGTTAAAGTAGTTCTGAAATGCAGTATACAAGTCAGTATTACCTTCAACCATTGACATAATGGTGTTTATAGCCTCATTTACTCTATTAGCGTCTCTCGCTCCATAGAACGACCTATCCAGGTTGCTATATTGTGTTACATCTTGAAACGACACGGTGCCGTCATGATTAGAAATCTGATTATATTTCTTTAAGCCTGCCCAGCTTGCGTCCGTATAATCAACTCGTAATAATTCCCATGCCATTTATAACTCACCTCCTAACATTCCAAAATTCCATTTAAAACTTCGTCGCCCTATCATTTGATTATTTAGCCTGTTATATAAATCCAAGGTGGCACCCTCTAATCTGTTTAACTCATTGAAATCAAATGTACTACCGTTATCACTGAATACAGGTGTATTACCGTATGACCTGTTTAATGTGTTTTGATTGATAAATTTAAGATTATTTTCAATCTTATTTATCTCATCAGCATAAAAGTAATCACCTACATTTTTATCGTTACCGACATTCTCGATGCTGTAGCTTTTATATAATTTTTCAGATAAAGTGTATAAATATGCAATATTGTTTTTTATACGGTTATAATCACTTGCATTAAATCTATCACCCGTATATATTCCGTCAGTGACTTCACCGTGCCAATCTATTTTAGGTGTTATCCATGCCATGTTATCCTCCTACTCTTCTTGCTGTAATCTTACCCGCAAAGGCTTGATTGAATCTGAGTGTGTGTCTATATACATTAACGGTCATACCTGTTCTGAATTCGTTTTCTTGATATATGATGTCTGTTGCATCTAATTCAGGATTACCCCTGGTGTCATATTCATATTCAATACCTGCTGTGTAGTATTCAGATAACCATTTTGCAAGGTCATTTGCCATCTCATAATTGTTAATTAAAGGATTTTCCCACTTAATGGTTTTACCTCGTACATTGAGTGGTATTTTCACTTGCCTTTCTATTATTTTATATCTATGTCCTTGTATACTGAGTCTATATTGACCTGCCACATTAAATCTCACAGTTATAAAATAATTACTCCATGGCTACTATTTCTGTACCATCAGCATTCTCATTAAGTCTCACAATATATCCGTAAGACGGATCTTGTATATAATATGTCTGTACTTCGCCTGCACTTACATCAATATCCGTATATACTAAGTTTTCTTCCTTATCATTTGTTTGATAAGTATAGTATGGTACTATTACCTCTTTGATAAGTTCCTGCTTTATAGCTTTAGGTGAAGACATCATATCTTGTCTAGTCATTGTAAAATTAACAACATCACTCAAGCTTATCTCATTTATTGTGATACGATTGAAAGGTTTCTCTGTCTTAGTAAATTCGATTTCAATTTTATCGCAATCGTTAAAATCCCTTAATATAACCGACGATTGATGTATTTCATCTGTTCCAATAATATATCTATTTACTATCGCATCACCGTTATATGTTTTAATGATAAACTCAGCCGGTATAGCTGTACCGAAATCTATACGCAATCCGTAATACGACCTAATTGCGGACATCTTTAACCATATACAAGGATTATTCGCAAATGTCTTATCGGCTCTTGATATCCACTTTGAGATGTATCCTGTGTTTAATGAATTACCCGTTCTAGGCAAGAAGAACATACTACCGTCAACCTTCATATAGTCAGTCATTAGTGTGGCATATTCATCCTTTTTACTGCTTAGTATCACATTGCGTTGATTAGAATAGCTTTCTTCACCGTTACTGCCTACGTTACTTTCAGGCATGAAGTTTGACTTAATCTGTATTTTACCGTCCCTTGATTGAGTTAAAACACATCGACAAGCATTTGCTATAATCTGTAATGCTTCTTTGTATTTAACTCTAGGCATAGGATTGTTCGTATACAGGTTCTTAAGTCTAGGGTCAATATAGTATTCCGATACTTTAGCCTCTCTTAATATCTCCTGTGCTAAAACATAGTAATTCTTGCCTTCTGCACTATATAAACCCTTTATATATTCCCCGTCCATATTACGAAATACATCATTACAACGGATTGTAGCTGTACTATCATCACTTTCCCACTCAGCACATAATAAATGATTACCCTGTATCCATTCAATATCATCACTACCCGGTGTTGCATAACCATACATTATGTTCATTTCTTGACCTGTCTCAAGGTAGTTAATAGCCGACTTTGGATTATCAACATTGAAATAATGGTCATAATTCTTAAGGGTAACCGAAAAATCAAATTGCGGAACATCTGCTCCAATCGGTGATACATAACTGTCAAGCGTTGAACTCATTACCGAATCGTTATAATATATAAGACCATAACCAAACATTATTGAATAAATCCTTAGCCTAGTTCTTGGATTCTTCATTCGGTATACTATAAGCTTTATGGATGTTGTATTAGCAAGTACTTCTTCAGTATTCCATTTTGATTTACTGTTATCTCTAAATTCAATTACCTGTCCTGTGCTGCTTACAATATCAAAATCTACCGGATAATTCTCACCAAAATTTATAGTCAAACCTTTAAAATCAGTCATACCTGTATTCAAGTTTATTGTGAGTTCAAACCTTTCGTCCGATACCATCCTTTCGGAAATTATGCCTGTATCTGAGTACATTGCATTGGTATTTTCTCGTGGTAAGAAAAGCATTGTGCCATCCACTCTAGTGAAATTCTCTTCCAGTGTGGCATATGCCAACTCATTTGATTTTCTACCGAATATGTTTGATATATCGGAAAGTATGAATATCTCCCTTGACCTATAGTGGCTTTCGCTTGTGCTTCTTGATTAACAAGACCGAATGTAATCATTATGTAGCCTCGCTCACGAAGCGGAGACTTCATACTCTCCTTATATTCTCTTGAAACTCTTTGCATAATTATACACCTGTATCGATTAGATTTACTTTGCAGTTACGGTAATGAGTAGGTGTTCCGTTTTCAGTTACCCAATAAGGTTCAGCTGTTCGGTTACTACAATACATTCTTACAGTTCGCCTATTGTTTGTCACCGGATCATTGAATGTAACTCTGACATAAAAGTTATCTAATATAGACAATATCTTCTTCCACTCCTCAGCTGTCAACCACGCCCACTCAAGATTATCAATCTTATATTGGTCACGACCAACTCTTTGACCAACTACTGCCCCATTCGCATCTCTACCACTATCGACTACCGTAGATACAACTATAGTTACCCCTCTTTTACAAGGAGGTAGTTCGTATCCATTTATTGCCAAATATGCCATATCTACCTCCTTAATTTATAAAGCTGAATCCATTGGCTCTTCTCTGCGTGGTTACAGCATCGTCGATCACTCTGTTACCAACTTGAACCACTGTCTTTTCGTTCTTATCGGCTTGTCTCTTCGTATCCGCTGCAATCTCTCTAAGAGTAGGTTCTACATATTCATGATAGAACTCTCTCATGTTTCTAGACCATGTATCGTCTGAATTAGAATTTGAGTAGGCTTGCTTAGAATCTTCATATACATCTCGTGATAATGTATCATGCGATATGTAACCTGTATTCGATGCGAGTAACATGCTCTCGGTTATATCGCCTGTACATACTGCAATCGCATTGATAATACCATTTGTACAAGTGATAATATCTCTCGACATGTCTTTCCAGAATCCGGCAAATTGTGCCATACCGGATACTATTGAGTGTCTCATGACCTGTGCTAACTGGAATCTGTTAAGTACTTCTGTTGTACCATTAACATGTCCTACCAACTCTGCCCCGGCTTCACCCGCTATAAACATAGAGCCGTGTATATTATTAGTACCGTTTGCATACTTAGGTATTGACTGCCACATATTATGGGTGATTGCTCCACCACTAGCAAGCATCTGGATACCTCCTCCAGCTGTTACGATACCACCACTGGCAAGCCCAAAGAACTCTTTGATTTTACCTTTCCACTGGCTTATAAGGTTTATCCTTACATCAACGGTATCAGGTGTATTACCTTTAACAAAATTATGTAAGTTATCCCAACCCTGCTTTCGTAGTTTTATATCTTGAATAACATCTGGTATATTACCTATCCAATCTTTTATGGTACTCCAACTATGTTTACGTAGTTCAACATTTTGACTAATATATGGAATCTCACCAATCCAGTTTTTCACAGTATTCCAGTTATGTTTCTTCAACTCAACATTTTGATCAACATTAGGGATATCTCCAATCCAGCTTTTAATACTTTGCCAACCGTGCTTTTTCAACTCAACATTCTGATTGATTGTAGAAACATCTCCAACCCAGTTTTTTACAGTATCCCAGCCCCTTTTTCGTAAAGATATGTCTTGATTGACGGTTGGAATGTCACCTACCCAATTTCGTACGGAATGCCAACCTTGCTTTCTTAGCGATATATCTTGGTTTATGTTTGGAATATCACCTACCCAATTTCTAACAGTAGTCCAACCATTTTTTCTTAAACTAAGATCTTGTGATAATGTAGGAATATTACCCATCCAGTCTTTTACATTGTGCCAACCTTGTTTCCTTAGTTCAATATTTTGATTAATTGAAGGTGTCGGACCGATCCAGCCTTTTAATGTTTGCCAGCCTTGCTTCCTCAACTCTACATGTTGATCCAGTGTAGGTATTTCACCCACCCAGTTTAACAGTGGTCCAACCCTCTTTTATAAGCTTAATATTACCATCAATGTGCAAACCATCCTTCGTTTCTCTATCCCACCAACTACGAGTTTTACCCCATTGTTCAGGTACATTGTCTTTCATCTTAACATCTAAATTAAGCTTTTTATCCTTAACCGTATTCAGATGCTTATTTGTATTGGTAGACCATGATTGAATTCTTGACTCCACATTCGATAAGTCAGCATTCGTACTCTGTCTAAATGTATTAAATTGTTTATTAATTTTACCCAAACTGCGTCCAACTTGCTTGTTAGCTTCACCCCAGTTTAATGCTATACCAGTCGCAGCTACACCTAATCCGGTTACAATAAGCGATACACCTATAGGTATTAATCCCACGCAACATAACAATACACCTATTGCAACCATTGATACCCCTATTATTGTTCCTAGATCTTTTAGAAATTTAGTAATAACCGATTTAGCAGCTCCCCAGTTTAGTGATACACTATATGCTATAGCAGCTGCACCTGCAACTATCAATCCGATACCTAGTGGTAAATTACCAGCCATACATAGTATTACACCTAATTGTAGTAACGCTATCCCTATTACTGCTCCCAAATCTTGAAAAAACTGAGTAATAGCAGACTTAACTGCTCCCCAGTTTAATGCTATACTCGCACCAAGCATACTAGCTCCAATTACAATCAACCCTATACCTAAAGGTAATACACCAGCCATACATAGGAGAACACCTATCGCAAGTGTGGATATCCCTATTGCTGCCCCTAGATCTTTTAAAAATCTAGTAACCATATTCTTCGATGTACTGAAATTCATTGCAACTGAGGTCGCCAACCCTACTGCACCAACTGCTATCAACCCAATACCTAGTGGTAAATTACCAGCTACGACAAGTATCAAACCAATACCTAATAAAGCCCCACTAACCATAGAGATAATAGAATTTAACATTCCAGATATTGACTTAGTGATAGCACCCCAGTTAAGAGCCACTGCTGTTACTAAAGCAACTGCACCGACTACCAATAACGCTATACCCAATGGTATGTGACCAGCCATAATCATAATTACACCTAGTGCAAGGAATGCCCCAGCTACAATCATTACTATAGCAGCCAATATTGACTTAACTTTTTGGGATATAGCATCGCCCCAGTTTATAGCGGCAGCCGCCACTAACATAGTCACTCCAGCTACTATCGCAGCTATACCCAAAGGTATAAATCCAGCAAGTAGTAACATTACACCTATCACCAGTAATGCACCACCGACTACAGCAGCTAATATCGCTAAAGCATTTGTCAAATCACCTTGTAGCTTAGTCCAATTAATGGCAACAGCTGCGATAACCATCGATGCACCTACTATCATCAATGCTATACCTAATGGTACATTACCTGTAAACACAAGAATCACGCCCAATACAAAAAAGAATCCCCCTAACATTCCCAATAAAAATGTTAAAACTTTAGCTAAGGAATCCGACATTGCATGCCAATTTGTAACAATCGAGTGTACCAACCCTATCGCACCCGCCGCAATTAAAGCTATTCCCACTGGAATATTCACACCACTTACAACGAGGATAGTACCGAATACTAAGAAGAATACACTGATTGCGGCCTCAATTTCAGCTAATGCCGCTTTCAAGATATTAATAATAGCATCCACCTTAGAATTAATTGCACCTTTCAAGAAATCATATCCAGGTAAATCTATACCCAGATCATTACTCTTTGTATCATTCAGTTTCTTTAAGGCATCATCAGTATCATCATTTTTAGATAGAATATTTAACTCATCAATACCCAGCATAGCATTCTTTAGCTTTTTTGTAGCCTTCGTTGCCTTATCGGTGTTGTCTTTATACTTATCCATTTCATCGGCAGTATCGCTTAGTCCATGGGTTATGTCTGAGTAATCTACTTCCGGTAACTTAAATCCCGCTAAGTTTGCTAAAGAATCAGCAATTAATCTGATTACTTTAACTATAGCAATCGCATATGGCAATATCGCATTCAATGCCGGGATAAATATATTTCCTATCGCTCTAGCACATTGTGTAAGCTGTGCTTGCATTACTCTTATCTGATTTGACGGAGCATCAAGTGTTCTTGCCATATCACCTTGAGCAGTAGTTACCTGTGTCATAATGGCATAGTATCTCAGCTGTGACTTTTCAGCCTGTGTCATTTCCGATACTTTTTTCTTAATACCTAGTGCCAATGCCTCTTCTTGTAATCTAGCTACAGATAAGTCATAGCCTAATCTTCTCAATGGCTCTAACTCACCCGATATACCAGACTGTAACTTCTGCATAGCATTTTCAAAAGTTATATTATAATATGATGATATATCATAACCTAACTGAGTAAGATTTTTTGACATCAAATAGGCTTTATCACTTATTACACCAAACCCCTCTATAATTGTTTGGAAAGTACCCTGGTTACGCATAAATTGACCTGGATCGATTCCCATTATCTCACCAACCTGTTCTGCATACTTCTCAGCTTCATTTGCATACTTGCCCATAGACGCATTGAAAAGGTTGAAATCCTCAATAAACTGATTGGATTGCTGAATAAATTCCATTATGGTGTTACCCGCTTTTTTTATTGCATTCGTAACTAATGTAACCTTCGCCCACAAATCCATATAACTATTTGTTGTTCTATGATTTGAATTTGTAATTCTATCACTGATGTTTAGTAGCCTTTGCAGGTTGAGTGGTAATCTACTAAACACAGTAGATATTATTCCCAATTGTGTTGCTAGTGGAATTAATGCATCACTTAATTCTCGTATCCTACTAGTAAATGCAGCAATATCCATACTTTGTAGGGACTGTGCCACTCTAGGTAATTTACCAAGTGCATTCACTATTGAAGTCAACCCTGTAGGTCTAGCCAAACTTGTTAAGGGTTGCATTGCAGCACTAAATCTCTCTACCCCAGTGAAATCTGTAGTACTGAGTGAATTCATAGCAGAACTTATATTGCTTAATTGCCTGCTAATTGAAGATGATATACGGATACTACCAACATTTTTTAACTTCTCCAGACTTTCAGCTAATTTTGATATTTTATCAAAACCATTACTATCCATTTCCGTTAGAGTATTATTGATATTTTTTAATTGGTTTGAAACTGCCGATAATCCAATACCACCTTGTAATGCTGTTTTTAGCTTTGATAAGGAGGTAGAAAGTGCCTCAATGCCACTAACAGCTGAAGACGAATTGGAACTTATTTCAACTTCTAATTGTTCAATCGTAGTAGCCATATTATCACTTCCTTTCCTCTATCTGCTTATTAGCCTGTAGCATATAATCTTGCATATATCTCAAACCTTTATCCGCCATTGCTTTTTCTTTTTTCTCTTCATTTTCTTTTGCTGACTTCTTAGTAATAGGATAAGGATCTTCCACATATGGCATCGGTTTAGTACCGGCTTTCGCAAATGCTTTCAATATTGGCGATAGCCTAGACATCGCATCATAAAAGTACATTCCTTGTAACCATAATTCTTGATTCATACGCTCTTTTCGTAATTCATCAGCCTCACGATAATACTTTGCAAGCATGCAATCTTTATCCCAGTATTGCTCCTCAGTCATTCCAATTGATAAATAGTATGGAAATCTTGAACTAAAGTATCTGCATATGAAAAGTGGGGAATCGAATCCCCATTTTCTCTGTAATCTGACAGCGGCTTTACCAGCTCGCTGTCCACTTCAAGTTTCCCTCGGATTCCTCCGGCTCCTCAACAAGTGTAAGAATCGGTTCGTTATACATTTCAGCAAGCTTACCGATCAAATCTTCCTTGTTTGTCATCTGTGCGAATATCTTATCGATAGTGTCTTTCTTTACGCCTCTATGATGTGCTAGGAAAGCACCCTCGAACAAAGTGGGAAGGGTTGTCATTGGTTTACGCTCAACGTCTGAAACAACAAATCCTTTCCTTTCCATCTCAGTTACGGTTCTTCTTGTGAATTCTAGTGTGTAATCTCTACCATCAAATTCAAAATTTAACTGTTTAGCCATTTATAATTCCTCCTAATTGTCAATTGTAATTACTGTGGACGGTGCAATTGTGATTGTCATACCGACAACTTCATTTGTTCCACCACCCTTGGCATGTACTGAAAGTGAACCTTTGAACTTGAACTTGCCCTTATCACCTGTTGGTGTGAGTGTTCCACCTGTCTCGTTACCACCAAACCAAACCGCGAATTCCTTCTCAGTTCCTTCCATCTGCTTTAATCTCTTATACTCATCCAAATCATAATTTGTTGCGAACTCAAGCGAACTGATTGATTGAATACCGGGAATATATGTCTGCATTGCATCAGACAATGTTGTTGTCTCAAGCATTTCCGGTGCCCCACCTAAATCCGGGAAATCCTTTATGTCGATTAACTTCTCAAATGCTGTAGCACCTTTTATCATAAGGAAAATCTTATATGTACTAATAGCCATTATTAATTACCTCCTATAGATTGTTTTATCTTTAGAAATGACTGCTCTATATCTAGCAACCATTCTATATATTGTTGCATTTTCTTCATTGGGAATCGGGTTTAACATTGTTCGTGTGAACCCTAACTCACCCAACTTGCTATCAATGAGTGCTATTATTGATTTACACTCACTTTTTTTACCACTTGTCTTGTTTGAGTAAACATTTACCTCATATAACACCTGTACATGGTTTTCTATATTCCCGGAATCCCTAGTACTCCTATTTACCTGGTTATCTACCTCAATGATAGATACACAAGGAAATGAAGATGGTGCTTTGACATATTCACCTGTTATGAATACCTTAGGGTATTTGTTTCGTACAGTAGTAGCTAATATCTCAAATAACTCATGCTCTATATCAATCATCCAAATACCTCTCTTGCTATGGTTACTATATCATTACAGATGTTAGTTACAGCCTTAGCCATTGGCATACTAGCCGGTGTACCGTGTGTTACTTTCAACTCAGTACCATCGAAGTATCCCCAGGCTTTTTTCTTACCATAACCCTTACCATAGCTACCTATTGTCAAGCCTAACTCAGTACCCTTTGGATGTGGTGATGTACCCGGTGTACCATTGTGGTATACACCAGCACCAAACTCAATCCATACAGCATCTTCACCATTTGCGACTACAACCGTTATATCACCTCTAGTATCTACACTAACATCTACATTACCCATAAGCTGGCTACCATCTGTAAAAATCCTCCAGTATAGCACCATTGAACCCAGTTTCAGCCTCATGTGCTAATGCACTTGCGATTTTCTCTCGGAATATCTTTGTTTTTCTAATAAAATTGGATTTGTATTCTCTCAAATCGCTAAGTGCATTATCTATACTTGACTCAGATAAACCGATTGATATTTTTGTTTTACCCACTCACATTCACCCTACTTATAGCAATCGACACACTATTTATGCTCCTTGCTACCTTTTTTACAATATGGTCATAAGGTGTCACTACACTACCATCCTCATTTAATAGTAATAAACCATTGCTATCTAATTTAGGTATGGTGTCTATCCAAAGTACTGTATACTCATCAATCCTAGGTGTATCATTACTCATTACAATCACCCGATCATAATTTTCACTCTCTCCAAATTGCCTCGTACTGGTTTCACCCTTTGCGGCTGATATATTTGCAGAATACTCTAAAGGTTTACCCCATCGCACTTCGTATTCACCTGTGTTATTTCCATATTCATCAACCTTTGGTATTTTGCTCTCAAACAATGCGTAATAAAATTTACTTTTATTTCTAATCAATGTTTTCATTTGATTATTCCTACATGTGGTGTGACACTACGTAACATTGTCGATGGTATGTCCGCATTCTCGTATGAGCGAACTATGCCATTCTCAGAATGCGAAGTCTGCCCCTCCGCCCCTCGCTTGTTAATCAGATATGCAGCGATCTCACATTGCAAAACCTCATAGCGTTTAGGTACTTCTGTGACATCATTGTTATATGGATAGGCTTTATTTATTATTTTGTCACCGGCTATCTTCAAATAGGTAGATAACACTATGTTACTCTCTGTACTATCACCTATCATAGCTTTTAACATTTCAAGCTTTTCCTCATTTGTCATACTTAACCTATCTCATAGAACCCTTCAGTGCTTGGGTTAGTGGTAGGAGTACCAACAATGTATCCTGTACCATTAGGCTTGTAATAAACCTTACCGGCTGTAACTGTGGTATCGGTACTCTTCTTAGCCTTACCTGCAATAACCTTAACCGCCTTAGTGGCATCTGTGAGAGCTGCAAGATAATACTTCCTTGACCAGATAGTATTCTCACGTATATCTTTATTCCTATCCTGCTCGACCTCTACACCCTTTTTATTAAACAGTGTTACAGCCTTGTGTGTGGCAACAATTACCGTACCCTTATCAGCATCCTTCTTAGTGAAGATGTTCACACCTGCAACAGTACCGACATATCCTGTACGAACAAATGCCTCAACATACTTTAAATCCTCAGCCAAGTTCTTTCGAAGCTCAGCAACATCAGCCGGACTAACAAATGCAAACGCAAGACTTGCCACTTTCTCCGCCTCATTATCTGTATACTCAATGTTCAAACTTGCTACCGCATCAGCAAATGCCGCAAAATTCAACTTCTCAGCCGCTACCGCCATATTTGCCTTCTTAAACTCAGTGTAAATACTCTTATTTACATAATTAAAAAGGTCGGTACCCATATGTCTTACACCAACAGGGACTAACATCGGGTCTGTCATTTCTTGCTCATCAAAGTACTTAAATCTGTTCTGTGCTAACAAAATCTCATACTCTCTCTTAGCATACTTGACTTCAATACTCTTAGTATTACCGTTACCCATTGTAAGGGTCTCTGTACCGTCAGTAGCGGAATACACATTGATTTGTCTCTTCATACCTGCTGTACCGGTAAGGGAATTGTCTACCTTACAAAACTGCTGCAAATCAAGATGTGACTTGTACTGGTCTTCTACCTCATTGGATAGATAAAAATTTTCATAAATCGTATGAGCCATTACTCATTACCTCCTGTCTCTGTATACAATGATTTATATTCTTCGGGATTGGTCTTTGAAAACTCATACCTTTCTGTAGGAGACATCTTTTTCAATCCCTCAAGGGTCATGCTCTTAGCCTCGCCATCACCTGTCGGCTTCGGGGTATTCTTCAAAATATCAGCCTTTAGCTTCTTTTCAACACTGATTAGGTGCTTTGCTGATTGGCAAATACAACCTCTGAGTTACCGTCAATCATAGCTTCTGCTGTGGAATCTGCTAACTCTTCGTCATATCCAAGTCCCAGTAGCTTAGCTTTATACTTAGATATATTACTTTCTCTAAGTAAAGCACTATACTTGGCTTCAAGTTCTGCCCTTTCCTCCTGTTCCTTCTGTTTGTTAATTTCATCCTCTGTCATCTTCGCTTTTAACTGTCTTTTTGCTTCAGCCAATTCAGATGCGGTCTTATCAAACAACTTCTTCTTTATATATCCGTCATGATTATCTTCAGCATCATATGACTCCAGGGCTGCAATCTTCTCTTCAGGTGTCATATCAGCATATCCTTCAATCTTAGATACATCTATTTTCATTATTCATTACTCCTTTGTCTTTTTATATCTTCTGTGATATCATCTGTGATTTTCGTCTTCTCTGACATAATTTCTTTTTCTTTAATCATCTGCTCCTCATAGTATTTCATACTCATAGAGTAAGCAGACTCAGCATCACTAAACATTCCGCTGTGTTGGAAAGCCAACTGTGGATGTATTTTAGGTTCTTGTAACATTGATATAAGAACCTGTGATTTACTCTGTATAGCCTCGTAATTCCTACGGGTGAACTTCATATCAATGTCTCTAAGATGTAGCGTACTGTCCCTTAGGTCTTCGCAAATTCGCAAGACTAACTTCAACATTCGTTTTTCCGAACGCTTAAATATATTCTCACTGTCCTTTGCCCTCGCCTCAGCATCAGACCAACCGTCTCTAAGTACAACCGCCGCACCTGTATCACTTGTGGATTTACTACCGTTTCTGTTCGGCATTCCACATATTGTAAGCATCGCATTATAATAATCATCTTTGAGTGTCTGTGATTGTGTTTGATTAAGTTCTGTTGTAACTACACCGACATCTGCCACCTGTCCGTCCGCTGACTTAACCTTTATCGCACCCAACTCCAGAAACTCCTGGTAATCTTCTTTTGAGATATCACAATTTATAAACTTTATAAACGCCTGTACTAGCTGTTCCACTCCGTCCAATCTGTTACTTGCTACATTGTTCATAGCATCCAGTAAAGGTAGAACTATCTCAAACGCACCTAATCTTGCATTATTTGCCGGATATTCAATGATCGGGATATCATAAAGTGCATGTTGACTGATTTGAGTTATTATGTCACCTGTCACCTCATAATATTTGTTCCTTGTATATATCGAATAGTGTTGTACATTAGTATCATCTACATAATATTTAACAGCCATCATCGGTTCGCTACCAATCTCACTGGAATACACAACGAATGTGTTTCTCGGGTCAAGTGTATACATCTCAAATGGTGCATCATCCAAATCACCTACACCATCAGGTAGCACCATTCTAAAGGCTGTACCACATATCATTTGCCATTCGACTATTTCTTGGTCTTGGCTTGCTTTATCCTCTGCAAACATATACTCATTCAGTACATTTACTTGCCTTACAATATCTTCATTGCCACTTCTGCTAACATATTGGATAGGTTCACCGCAAAGGTATCCTACCTTAAATGACACTATCTCATTTGCTCTGTTTTCGACTATCTTATTACATATCTCAGGTCTAACTTCCTTTGTCCTATACAATATAGGTTGGTCACCTTTATAATATTTGTATAAGTAATCAATCTCACTTCGGTTCAATATATGTGTATTAAGAGATTTTCTGAGAACTTCTAACACATTATTATCGGATATCTCCGGTTCACTTGTTTTAATAATTAGCCTACCAGTCATTTTTTTTTCGTTTCATTCCCCATACTCCTCCTTTCACACAAAACAAAAAGGGTGCTAAATTACATGAGATTAATTAAAATCCCGTGCAATCTAGCACCCTTTCATTCATTAGAGATGTTACATTATTATATTAGCATATTTACTCATAATAATCAATATTTATACAGCATTTACCATGGGCGTGAAAATACTTCTACCCTGGCTGTAGACAAGCTTTGTGCGAACTCAGCAAGCATCGCCATCCCATCCGGGACATCATCGTATTTATTTTTACCCACTACCGTGTATGAACAAGCATATTTATCATTCGACCATAATCCGAATTCTTATGATATAAGGAACTGTCCTTAAACAGACAATGTTCCTTTACCCAGGCACTATTGACTATAATCTTAGTTTCTTTATTTGCAGTAGTAAACTTGGTTGTGATATTCGTAATACCACCTCTCTCCTTTACTTGCCCTTGTATTTTCTCTGCTACCCTCCTACCGGCTGAATTACTCTCAAAGCGACACATCTTTACTGAATTGGTCAACAATACCTCAACCAATCTGGCATCTACTACATTCGGTAAACCATTATCGCAAACGCAATCCTCTATGTAATAATCATTACCATATACATATGCAACCGGCAAGAATGCGTAATCACTACCCTTATCCTTAGTATCACACACTCCAATTACAGCATCAGCTTCACCCGGTAACTCAAAGTATCTTCGCAACTCATCCTCAGAATATACTAATCCCTCACGCTCTATAGGCTCATTCATATACAACGCTCTCCAGCTGGCATCATCCATAATATCTCTTTGTTCACGATAAAACGCTGTGGTAAATCCTACTCCATAATCGTAATCAAAATTAGATTCATCATCATTATTCATAGCCGGAATTACTATAAACTTTGCCCGATCCGAATTACCATACTGACTCTCAAGTCTACCTATAACATCGTGAACCGACCACCTTGTTGCTATATGTAATTCCTTACAATGGTTACCTATTTTTCTCTGTCTCAAGTCAGTTGTATATGTTTCCCAAAGCTTATCCAGTCTCTCCTTAGATAAGGCAACTTCTATACCAGACACTAAATCGTCACAGTAAAGTAGGTCGGATGCTCTATATAATCCGGCATTTCCTGTTCCTATAGATGTAAACTCTAATGTTTCAAATCTTTGCCTCTTATCGACATCTATTCGGCAGTCCTTAGCATTGGTACTTGTCAGTGATATCCCTGGGAACACATCTTGCCATAGATATTCACCATTTTTATCCAGTATCCTTAGACATTCGTCATACACTCCCCTTATAAATGCATTTGAGTGACTACCTGTAAGTTTAGGTTCGTTTGGTCTCTTCCCAGCTAACCATGTCAGAAAGAATATTGCAAGTGTACTTTTCCCCGCCCCCGGTGGTAGAGATACTGCAAGCAAATCTAATTTATCATCCGCTAACTCCTGTAAAGCATCCACTACTTGTGACAATATCTTTCGTCTAGGTGGGTAAAACTTCTTATCTGGCTCTCTATTCCACTCAATGTATAATATATAACTCTCAAAATGATAAGGTGCAGCCGCTAGTAATACCTTTTTATGTAATTCAAATATCTTCTGCAAGAACCCCATATCTTCTACTCTTGGTATCATATCTTCAATACATCCCGATAATAATATCAAATATTTTATAGCCAAATCCATTTCACTACCCATTGCCTCAAGACACATATAATATAAATCCTCATACCCTACTATATCACTCGGTGTCTTTTTTATTTTTTGGAAAATTTTTTCAAGTAATACTTTCATTTCTACCTTTCTGCAATTAAAAAATGCGTTACCACATAGGACTACTTCCTTTGCGATAACGCATCCTCTTATTTTTCAATTCTTATTACATCTGTTGTGAATAACTCACTCCAATTTTCATCCATTGCTGCCAATTTAAACTCCAAATTGTCTCTAGGCTCGTTAGAACCTATTATTATAGCCGCATTATATGATTTATGTGCCTGCATTGTAGATGGAACACCTGTACCAAACATTACCATTACATCATCGACGGATGAGTCCATAGGTACTATCGTTATCTCACTATCGGTCTTGTTTTCAAATTTAATATCCATATAATAAAATCCAAAACTCTCACTAATGCCTTGATATGTTGCTTTAAAATAATTATTATCAGCTATAACCATCCCTTCCGACTCCGTCTCACTCACACTTGTCTCAACTTGATTGTTTTTAGCTTGATTTACACGCTGTACCGGAACACCCGGTGTACTTGTAGCACTACCATAAATCAAAGCAACTATCATAAGTGCTGCAAATATTACAACAGTCCACCCTATTGTTTGTATAAATAATTTCATAACCAATCCCCCCATTACTTTAATATTTTATCTAATCCCAAATCCATACCGTGAAACCTCAATGGAGATGGGTAATTATCATCAGATACTACATACTCTTCTCTACTACCCTTTTTTCTAACAACTATATCATACCCTAAACTATCTAGGTACTTTTTCCAGGTGTCTACATAGATATGCTTGTTATCAAGTGTCTTATAGGTACTGGAACTTGACTTGTATCCCAGCTTTTCCGATAACTCGTCAAATCCTATACCCTCAGATATCATGATATGCTTTATTATCTCAAATTCATTCATCTCCTGTCTACCTCATACCAACTCTCAGACACTCCCTCATTGCTTGGTATAACAACCAGCTTGTATCCTAACACATCCACCATATCGGCTAATAATGATACAGGTATGTCTTTCCTTGCTTTACCCTTGCGTGGCTGTGTATCAAGTCTGTCCCACAATGCCGCACTTGTTATCGATAACTCCCTTGCGTATTCAATATTAGACATACCTTGCTTTGTCATTATATCTTTGATTATCTCTCTTCCGGTCATAGATACCTCCTATAGTGATTGTAGATTGTTGTATATTGTATGTCAAGTGTTTTCTTGATGTTTTAGACTTTTTAAAATTTGGGGATACTCAGAGTACTCCCCCGCCGACTGCCCATATACAACAATACCCCCCGGGTGGTGGCATCTACTGGAGGGATCTGGAACACCGGTAATAATGATATATCAATACTGGACTAATTCCAGTTGTTACCAACTCCAGGACTTCCCAAACCTCCAGCGATCTAGCAAATAAAAAAGCCACCTTTTACAGTGGCTTATAATTCGTTATTCAATTCTTATTTCTGATTTTTCGCTAATAGATAAATGACATAAAATGGAAAAAATATAATTAATGCTAATATTTTAAATATTAATATTGTCACCATATACCAATTTTGTTGCTGCCTCATAATATTACACCTCCAAAAAATCTATAAATTTAAACTATATTAAACCTTTTATATTCGCTTACAATGCTATATTGATTATATAAATCCGGGTAGGATTTTTTAAATTTAGTACTATCAAAGCGGCAGGACTGTACAGTTCTGTATGTCACCTTGTCCGCTCCATCGATTATAGTATCATTATCACCCATCAAGCTAATTATTTCAAGCTTTATAGTGTCATTCATAGCCTCCAACTCTTCTAACATCCTTTTATTTTCTCTATATTCCTTACATAATTGATTTAACTTACTACACATAATTAGCAACCTCCATTTATTCGCTTGTCCACATACTGTAAAAACTCTTTGATTGTGTCGAAACTTTCGACCGGTCTATCATTTAAATTTGAATATCCATTTAACACACTTACATATAAATGATATTTCTTACTACTTAGATCCGGACGGGTGTTATATGTATCTAAGTAATAGCCATATGTAAATTCACTTAACTTGTCCAGCTTTTCAATCGCTGTATTAACCTTAATATTGTTCACTCTCATTTTATAACCTCCGTTATTTCTCAATAAAATAATTTACACGTTTTCCCATTTCACGATCACAACAATAGTATGCGAATTCATTGACATAATTATCAAATGTATCAAATCTATCCGGGTCCGGTGGTAACTGTATTTCACGCCAGCCCACCCAACTACCGGGGTAAGCCTTGGAGGTGGTAAGATGTACCACCACCCCAGTATTAAATTGTTTACGTGCGATTCGTTTATCAACTCTTTTATATATCCTGTTACCGTCCAAATACTCCATATTTAACATATTAAAAACCTCCATTTATTTTACAAAATTCACGTAATAATTTATTTATTTGTTCGCGGCGTTCGCTCTCAGATATGCCGCAATTTTGAATTATGCTTTTTGCTTTACTCTCATACTCTGCCACGCCGTCAGCTTGTTTCCCTACCAAATTTCTATAGCCCGTAACAATTATTACACCGTATAAATTGTAAGCGTCCCAATTCCAGCCAAAAACCCCATCGTTGTACCCGAACGGTTGTTCGTATGATAGTAAATATTGCAAGCTGGCATAATTTACTTTTATAACATTAGTGAAAAAACTATTTATAAATTGTTTTGTTGTCTTCTTCATCTCAAACCTCCAAACCTGTATTACAAACTTTATCTATCGCATTATCCAGCAAGTAACATCTAATAGCCACATCCAGGGCATCCGGACCGCTGTATATTAGATCTAGAACGCTACCCAAATCATACCCACCACAATCCAGAGCCTCAGCCAATAATTCAAAATTATCTGATACATATTGCCTTGATAATTCGCTATTACATGTATATGACCGACTACCCGCCCCGGTTACGTCGTCGCAATCCCTTAATATTTGCTTTAAGTAGTCCGCCAAATCGTGGGAACTCTCAAATTGAGAGCGGTCGATTTCCTCATTTACATAATTTAAAACATCGTTATAAACTGCATTTTCATAATCGTAAGTGCCTATATACTTCTTATCCATTTCTATACCTCCCATTATTGCCATCTATAATTATATCTATTTGAGTACTTCACGCCGTCCACCTTGTAGCCTTTACGGTCATACGCGTATTTTGTTTTAGTGTGATCTAAATTTGTAGCCCTTACGATATAACCACCGCACACATTAAAATCACAATTTAATACTTTCGATTCGTGCCATACATTCTCTAAACCTTTTTTACTATCCATCTTAATACCTCCATTTTTAAAACTTTGTTTATTGCGTTATTGCTTTATTTGATTATGCCCATATTATAATATTAAAATTGCAATATGTCAATACTCAAATACTAAAATTTTAAAATTATTTTTTTTTCTTCTTATTATATGCGATTATTGACATATACTCATATCGGCATTGACACGCTTATAATATTGTAATATAGTAATAATCAAATAATTTTAAAAAAGGGGGTTATAAGATGTCACCTAATGATTTTATAAAAGAAGCAATGCAACAAACCGGCACAACACAAAGCGACCTTGCGGCGGCTCTAGGATACGCCACGCAATCAGCTATAAGCTCTAAGCTAAAAGCATCCAAGCTTGATACAATAGCATTTATACAGATGTTAAACGCTATGCACTATAAGATTATTGCTATAGATCCAACTGGGGTTAGCACTGATATAACAATTGATTAAAGTATTGAGAGTATCGCGGACGCCCTGGACTGTGATATAAAATTAGTAGACAAAAAAACAAATGCCATTTATTGAAAGCCCGCCCCGTGTGGGCTTCTTTTTTATGTGTCCAAACTCTATTAGATCCGGGTTAGTGTCTCTTTGTACAATTTTTCACAATATGTATATTTATGTATTTTATATGTATATTTATAAATTATCAGATAATTATCTAAATTGTCAGTTATACACCTCCAGATCCAAAGTCCAAAAATTTACCCGGGTAAATTCCAAAATTTTCCACTAGGTAGTGGAATTTATTTTTTGAATAGTCGCTGGAAAGTCGCTAGAAAGTCGCAAGATTTTTTCCAAAAGTCGGATCGGGAATAGTTGCAAAAGTCGCTGGATAGTCGAAAAGTCGAAAGTCGCAAAGATTTTCACAAGATAGTCGCAAATTAACAAACGCCTCAGAACGGCTCTAAAATCGTTTCTAAGGCGTTTTTATATTGTGGTGCTATATTTATACCCTAAGGCTATTAAAATGCGTTAGAACGCAAAATAACAGCCTTGTCGCAAGTCTTACGCATTTACATTCCACTCAGACAAAGTCGAAAGTCGAAAAGTCGCAAGAAAGTCGCAAAATAATAAAGCACCCTAGGTTGATTTAAAATCAATTCTAAGGTGCTTTTTTGCAGCAGTGCTATATTTCTACCCTAAAGTCGTTTCTATGCGTTCTAGAGCGTTTTATAAAGGCTCAGCCTTAGTATCTGTGGTTGATAGTCGTTTCTGCTCCTCACCACTCAAGTATCGTTTCTTGATATCTTCTGCCGAATAGTCGTTTGTATCACCTTGGTTCGGTGTTACGACATACTCAGTCTTATCTTGGTAGCCATAATTGTTCTTGCCCAGGAAGATCCCCGATACCGGATTTATCTTACCGGAGTTCATGTAGGATTCCCATAAATTCTCTAAAGTTGCGTAAGCTTTTTTGATCAAAACTGCTACTGGCTTAGCTATTGCGGGCTTATATCCGACACCTCCAGTCGCTCTATTAACCACTATACAACGCAACTGATTAGTCGACATCCCATTGAGTGCTATAGCCATCCCGGCAACTGTAGGTTTCAAATCAGCCTCAGCATAAAGCTTAAAGTATTCCCCAAGCCTTTCAGAGACCTGTCTGGGGTCGTTCATATCTATCTCTGGCATAGCAAACAGCTTTGCATTTATCTGTATCAAGGTCGTATTATCTCCCGGCTCTAAGTTCTGCAAGTAGTTTGCGGTGACAACCAACTGTTATTCTTCCTAGGCTTTTTAGGGGAGTGTCTTTTATCAATCGGTTTACCTGTTCTGGGACTGATAACAACATCCTCATCCACATCCTGTGACACATCCGTACTCTGCTTTATCTCATTTTCTTTTTTACTCATCATATTTCCTTTCTCTGTCAATTTGTAACAACCGTTACTTGAAGTAGTAAAAGTAGTGGAAAATCAAAAAATGCGGTAAACCTTACTTATATACTGTATACCTCTACAGTATACAGAAGAAATTATACGCAAAAACAAAAGTTTTACTACTTCTACTACTTCGTGTAACAAATGTTACATTTATAAAACAATGCATATTTATACATTTTTAATCTATAAATCTTCAATTAGCCTATCTATTAAAGCACTCATACTTAATCCGTTTTCCGATGATATAGTTTTTAATTTTTCGATATTGATGACAGACAAACTTAAAGATATGACTTTTCTACCATCAATTTCATCTATATTATCGAATATTTTTTCGTATTCCTCACCATCCAGATGAGACTCAACCCACTCTTTTGCAGCTTCTATTGTAAGTGGGATTATTTTTTCACCCCATCCGGATAAATTACCCACTCTCTCACTATACCCAGTCAAACCACCGCCCTCACCGTACAAGAAAAATTCACCTGTACGTTTTTTATACAGCATCTCAAATATAGCATGGTGGTCTGACCTACCTAATCCATTATCCCATTCTGCGACCTTTATCGCAGTATTAGTATCATATTTTTTACCTTTTATTATCTTCATCATAGTTTTAATTCTCCTTATACTCTATCGAATTTGTTAATTGATACTTTGGGAAAACTTAGTCTCGTGAGATTTTTATCTACCGGGAATATCCCATTGAAGTCACCGTTATCATAGTAAGCTCGCTTACCATATATTAAAGTTCCATCCTTTTTACAGCCAACTTCTCTACTCAATCTTTCTTTACCATTTACAATTACCATAGGGTCAGCTGCTAGCCATTCAAGAGCGGCTATATATCTATCCTTTGAGATACCCGTAAAACTATGCCAATTATTAAATGTCTCAGATGTACCATTTTCAACTCTGATGATAGCTCTTTCTAACCAACTTTTCATGTTTTAATCCTCCTAAATACCATATATCTTGCAAGTTCAATATCTCCCCTGTATGATATATAATACTATATTTTTATATAAAAGTCAATATTTATTTTACTTTTATATAAATTATTCTTTTAGGATTAAAATCATAATGTATAATTAACCTACCTCATTACCCCAACAATCCCAATTATCAACCTGTTGTCTTGCAAATAGTTCTATTTTCGGTAGGTCTCCCAGTAAATTTAATATTCGTTCTCGTACTTCACCGGGCTTCTTAGAGTGTTCTTCTACACTATGATGTACAATTTGATGGACACTATGACTTTTGACTATCTGAGTTGCCTTAGTCTTTTTACTAACAGCTATCAAACAAACCTCAGCATTCGCCCTTGTATAAGCACCCACTCTGTTTATACTCCCAGGGTGGGTCTGCATAGATGATATTGTACTTATTATCTGTATTAAATATATCTATTACAATATTGAACCTAATTATCCAGGCTCGCATAGGCTTTATATTTCATTTTAGTGCCATCCGGTGCCTGTAATTCAACATGGATCGGGAAACTAATGTCCCTATTGTAGATGGATTCATACTTAGCATCCAACAGTTTTAACCCTGTTTTATGCTTTTGTTCGCATTTAACAGCCTTATTCATATCAGAATAAATCGTTTTACATATACTACATTCATATCTTTTAACTTCGTTTGTAATCACGCCTCCTTGATATTTATTAAATCGTCATTCCCTGGAACATACGTTACCCTAATACCCTCTTTTGATTCAACCTCTATAGAAGTCGGAAAGTTGGGTGTAAAGCTGGGGAAATATGTAGTTTTTACAATTTTAAGGTCTACCATGTGGTTCATCTCACACATAGCAGCATCTTCGACATCTTTATATTCATGGCCACAGTGGTCGCAAATAAACCATACTTCTTTTCTCATTTATTTATCATCCTTTCTACAGTCCTTATCATAGGCACATCTCCTTACATTTTGTATACATCGGTAAAGTCCTAGTAGTACCGTTTTGTGTAACGGTTACAGTACTGTTAAATTCATCCATTGACATTACCCGTGTTCGATTATTGTTATCCAGGTATATTACAGCTTTATGATAATTATCAATCGTTAATATAATTATATATGCACCATAGAAACTCTTATACACATCACCATTGATTGGGTAATCCATTGTTTATTCATCTCTCCTTTTTAACATTCCGGCTTTTATTAAGTCGTATAAAATATCTATCGCTGTGCGGGTATCTCTATACTTACAATTTGGTGATGCATGTATCCTTGAATCATGTTTCCACCAATTTTCAATACTAAAGCTCTCTGGACTGATGAAAATAAAGTTATTACCTCTTGCGACACATAAGTAATAACATTGCAGTTTTCTTGGGATTCCCCGACACGGCTTAAATCCAAATTTTTTAAACTCTTTCATGTCTACGTTTGGTATTAGCATATCACCCTCATTTTATTTCAACAGCATATCCAACTGCTCATACATCTTTGCAATTACATCATTGTGACGCTCTATCATTTCTTTGAGTTTTTCTCTAAACATATCAACCGTGTTTCTTCTATCCTGTCCTGTTAATGGAATTCGGTACTCAATAGGCTCACCGTCAATGGTATGCTTTTTTAACCATATCTCATAAAAACATTGTGTGTTTAAAAACTCAATAATCTCAGATAATTTCTCTGTTTCCTCTTTACGAAATTGTATTTCCGACAAACAACTGCTTACATCCTCGGCTTTAGAAAGTAGATTATCGGTTAGCTGCTTGAATATCTCACTATACTTATCTATTATCATTATTCAACCTCCATTACTAGATTGTCTCTGGTGCAAGGTTCACCATTAAGACTAAACCTAGAAGATTATCCCCAGTGTCCTTGATATATACTACATCCTTCTCGAAGGTTGAGTTGTAGAATGTAATATCGTTACCAAAAGGTTTTAACAACTTTGAGTTTACCCAAATATTTAACGATTTATCTGTAACCAGCTGTCTTAGCTGTGTTTACAATGCTCCTTATATACACCTGTATCAAACATCTTAGATGCAGTATAAATGTCGGTAAGGAGAGGAAGCAATCGATTTGGGTCTCGTTGTGAATCATCCTTTATCAGCCATTTTTCAATTGGGATAAGATACACCACCCAGTTTTTATATACGACCGGTATATATTTATTATTATCTACACTAATATCTCCGTATATCTTGTAATCTTGTGCCGCCGGATTATCGATATATTTATATAAGTTCTTTACAATATCTGCCTGTAGCTTTCCAAAATCCATTATTATTCCTCCTCTGACTTCTCGAAACTCTTTTCCAGTGCTTTAATGATAGTCTCAACTCTCTTTTCACCCAGTCCCTTTACTTCAAGTAAAATCCCACGGATTTGGGATAGGTCTATGCCTGGTACAGCAGATGTACCATCCTTAAATCCATCTGAGTAAGCACTCTTATAAACTGTTTGTAAAAACTGGTTCATTTGGTTGTGGTCTTTTTTCTTTATATCCAGGTACTGTTTGCGATTTATTACAAAATCCTTTTGTATCGCCATTAAATTTCTCCCTCCAATCTACTTAGCTTCAGTTGTATTTTGCTCCAGTTCTGATAATTCTACAATCGATATACCTATTTCTTTTGCCAAACTTCGCTCAATTGTAGCACCTTTAGATTTTTCCCAACCCGGTAGCATCACCATCATATCCGACATACCAACCAGTGGTATGCACAATGCCATATACTCATTGTGCTTACCATTCGGTAATACATTATTTAACCACATAGGGTTGATAATATCGACTCCTTTAAACACGCTACAGATCTTATTCTCAGCCTTTGAAAAGTCCAAGCGAAAATTTTTATTGGTTGTAATAGGTCCTGATAAATATACTCTCATTTATATAATCTCCTTTAATTTTAATCCCCAGTAGATTGGGAAACCACAAGATGTAGACTTCTTATCAAACCACTCCTGGTGTCGCTCCATTTCTGAGTTAAACTTCCTGGCAGATAATATGAAACTACCCTCAGATTTTGACCACATCTTAAATGATTGATATAAGTCTTTAGCCTTGATATTTGAATTATCATCCCTCACACATCTCATTTCCAGGAATTGTAATACTATATCGTTATCCCTTTCATACTTTGAGATAATTTCCTTTAGGCTACCACTCATTTGTAAGCCTTGTTTCTTATAATGTAGATACCCTCTCACTAGCCACATAAATATACCACTCATATTACCTGGACTACACAATTCATCTTTTAAGTGTATATCTTGTTCATTTGGTGCAAAGTGTCTGTTAAACTCAACCACTTTAATTCTCTCAGATGCAAACAAGGACTTATCTGTAACCATTGGTAGGTCATTACTAGATAACCAAAGAGTGAACTGTGGCTTATAGGTGATAGCGGATTGATATAAGGCTCTAGCGGATATCTCCTCACCACCTGTCAGCTGTTTGATTTTCTCTTCATCCAACTTGCCATACTCATTACTCTCAGACATTGTGACAAATCGCTTGCCTTTTAACGCAGCAAGTGTTGGGGATGCTGCTTCAACATCCTTTTGCCTGTCACCTCTACAAATCATTCCTACCGGGGCAACTTTAGCATAGTCACCCAGTAATGTTTCTATTGTATTAAGCATTGTGGACTTACCATTCCTGGTGGTCTTACCATGTAGTATGAACATACATTCCTCATTACTCGTACCTAACATTGAGTACCCTAACGCTCTCTGTAGGAAGTCTGCTTTATCTGTGTCACCCTCTGTAACTTCGTATATGAATTTTTCCCACCTCTCACTCTTTACATCTCGTGACATAGTGTGGCTAAATGCTGTCTGCATTGTAATAAAATCATCCCACCTATGCTCACGAAATGAACAATCAGTTAAGTCATATGTACCGTTAAGGCAGTTTATCAAGTATGGGTTAGCATCAAAATGTACAGCCGATATATGTAACTCTCCTGTAGCATCTTTTAGAATTCTATCCCTCATTCGCCTATCACCCATCTTATTTACAAAGCTGGTATAAGACTTACGGACATCATCATTTATAATCTCACCACAATATATAATCATCAGCCTTACAAAATCCTTTATCTTCTCAGATATCAGAATTGCCCCCTCATCCTTTCGCCACGCTCCCTCGTGATAGGTGTACCAGCTTTTATGTTCAGGGCAGTACCTAGCCTCCTTTGCGTATAGCATCCCAAAAAGATTTGCCATACCCATTTCCGACCATTCGTACCCGGAACTATTCTCGTCTGTACTTTCGGGATGTGAATTGTAAATCTGATACATTTTATGTGATAAGTTCTCATCTACAATTACACGACCATATCGTGTTTTTGTACAATTCACTCATTATTTACACCAGCCACAGTTATGTATATCTAGTTTTTTTCCTGTAAGATATCTCCTATAACAAGAAATTCTTCTAAAGATATTCTATACTTATTTAAAAACATTTTTTTGGAGGATGTCTAAATGGCTCAAATGTATTAGAAATACAACCGTAGTATCCATCACTATGGCTATCTTGTTCCCCAAAATCATCTGTATCCGCCTGGATACCATTAATTACAAATATAGATGTTTCACATGGTAAACCTTCATATGTTTCTATTCGTAATTTCATCTTTTGTACCTCGCTATACTATTACATATTGATTTTATTTCACCGTCGCTTAGCGGTGGGGTGCACGCATTTGTATTTACATATAACAGTTCTTTATAAATCTGTAACTTAGAATACCCGATCGTATGCATTGCTCCAGCTACCGAAGTTAGACTCATATTTCTACCACCACACGTAATCTCGGGATATGTTGGTCGCAATCTTATTCGACCATTATTGTATGCATTCTCCCAAATTGGTATGTATAGTTTAAAATCTTTCCTTTTATTATTCTTTTCGTCTCTGTAACCACTGAAATATTTATCTACAATGTAATCAATAGCCTCTTGATTATCTATAATTTCATCATATATAAATACATTTCCAGTTGTTATAAAGTATCTAGCATCCTTATATATCTCCACACCCTGTAGGTTATTTCTACCTTTAAATGGTAAATTACCTTTTACCAAGATGTGGAAACCTCTACCACTTCGTGATTTTTCGGTATAGCTGTGACACGCACATATGATATCTGCCCCGATCTTACTTACAAAACCGTCATTATCAAATCCTATATCGATATCAATTCCGACTATGTTGTTATCTTTAAATACAAATCCAATATTGTCGGCATATCCTTGATTTATGCGACTAACAGCGGTATTAAAATCCGACCATGTGGTTGAGTTTGTGGAGGATGCTGCAAATCCTGTATAGGGATTTAAGGGTATTTTACTGCCCGCTTTGATACACACCCACTGATTTAATCTTTTAATCTCTTCCGGGATTTTCTCAAACATTTACCCCTCCACTATTTAGATTAGTCCTCGCTCCTTTGCGATGTGTCTCTCCAATTGTTTTATGAATTGCCACATTTCATCCTCAGCCATACCATTTTGTTTTGCTAACAGTTTGATATTCCCAATTGATGTATCTTTATATATGGCAATTGCTAATTCTCGTTTTTTACTTGTCAACTTAGCTAACGCTTTATCGCAAGTGTCCCAGTTTACTCGATCAACTTCCTTGCAAAATATAGGATTCCTATATCTAGCATAGAACTTCATGCAGTGTTCAACATAATCTGATATATATGATTTAGCCATTTATTGTACCCTCAAAATACCACTTATTATCTACACATATCGGATAACCCTCCATTTCGGATTCTGTAACTTCTCCAGCATTTGCTGTATTTTTTAGCATGCTCTAATGTCATACTATTTTTCACAAAATCATTACCTGTAGCCAACAAAAATTCAACATTTCCCTTATCATCTACCTCAAATCTATATGTCATATTCTCTTTTTGTCCTGTCAATTTTTGATTTTTCAATTGCCTGTACCTCCTCTTCACAATCCATCAGATATATCATCTGATTTAGGACTAATCTAACATCTGCTAACTCTTCAACTATATTAGATTTAATCCCTCTATTTCTCTTACACAATGCCTGGGTAAGTTCTGACATTTCCTCGATAAGCTGATTCGTCTGTGTCTTTATACCTAAAAACTCAGCAATTCTAACCGTGTCACTACTACTTTTTAGCATTGAATTCTTTAACTCATACCACTTTGCTTTTTCTAAATCCTGGTCACCATTTTTAAGAGTATGCCTATAGCGGTACTTATAGGCATTTAACTCACAGAATGCTTGTAGCTTTTCTGTACCGAACTTATCAAGCATCTCTTCTATACATTCTTTTCGACCAGGTATGTTATAATGTGCCGGATGATTAACCTCAGACATACCTACCTCCCGATCAACCTAACAATGCATCTATATCCAATCCACCATCGACTGATTTATTCTCAGCCTTTACAGCTTTGTTCTCCGATGTCAATTCAAGTGCCTTATCTGTTGGTTCTGTATCAAAACCATCTGCCGGTGACTTATCACCTAAGTTCACAAATGTAACAGTCTTGGTAGGGTCTTTGGTACTCGGTGCTTTCACATGAACTACCTCTGCTCGCACATAGTGATTTATTAATTCAGACGGGTCAACATCCTCAATATCAAAACTATTGAGTGCTGTCTTTGCAAAGTATGAAAATGCATTAAGTGCCTTTTCATTATACTCACCATTCTGATTGAGTATGCCGTATCTCTCCATGTGAGTAGAGCCATTTGCTGTAACCATCTTTATTTCTATCTTACCGAAATCCTCATCGTACTTAGCATCATAGATACGAAATATATGCTCCCCCTCCGGTATAATTACAAATCCATTTGTCATTGGTATTCTTGCCATAATTAAATCTCCTAATCTACACCTAATATTTCCCTAAATAGTTGTTTGATATGATTTTCACCCTCTATAAAACCATCATTATAGCCTTTTATATATGCCGAATTGTTTTCCATCATATCGTGTTTTATTTTTTCAATTTTCTCATTAACTTTGAGTTGAGATTCGCTTGCTGCTTGTCGTCTACCCTTCGAGATACCTCTATCTAATCCTTGTTTGTAAGCAATCATTTCGGCTTCAGTTGAAAACTTTGGTTTGTTTTCCATAAAATACCTCTTATTCCTTAATCGCACCTATAGTCAGTCTGTAACTAGGTTCCCCCATTTGTATTGTTACATACTTGTCGTACACGCCATCGGATTTCATGGCACCATCGTTATAGACAGCCTTTGGCTTTGGTTCTGTTTTTGAGATACAGAACTGATAAGTAGAACCTTTGATTTCAACCTTTTTATCACCATCACGGAACTGTTTAATAGCGTGTTCCTTGATGGATTTATTGAGAGTGTCCAATCTATCAGTTTTGATTTTGATTGATTTTTCAACCTCGTCCACCTCGGTTCTAAGTTTTTCCGCTTCCGCAATCATAGAACTAATGTCCTCAGATGTGGTATCTACAGAATTTGTTCTGAGAGCCTTCAGAATGTCAGAATCTTTGACCTCATCATATTGTGGTGAAATACCTGTATCCACATGGTCAACCCACCATTGCTCAACCTTTGCCACCATATCTGCAAAGTTTGGGTATCTCTCAGACACCTTGAACTCCACTGTTATAGTATTATTGATATTAGGTATAAAGTTTTCCGGGTTGTCATAATCACTGGGTTCAAGGAATGATGCCACCATTATTACCTGGTCTAATCTATCCAAATAAGCATATAGTGCAGCCTGTAATGCGTAATAATCCGGTATACCATTTGCCCAATCCTCAACCCTTTTGGTGGTTTTCATCTCCAGTACAGCCTCTACTTTACCGTCTTCACCATTCAGTAGATAATCCCACATACCACCAAGGTGTTTGTTCTCCGGGAAGAAATCACCATATGTCTTGCTGAAATAGTTTTCACCCCATACATCTGAAGGTCTAATAATATCCATACCATATGATTTCCATATACTCAGCCTGTTTAGGTTCAATCACCTTACCGGCTACGGTATATACAGTGTCCTCAAATGGTTTCTCATATGTCTTGGTGATTGCACACCACATTTCAAATGCAGTACTCCAGGGATTTAAACCCAGTATGGTTGCGAATCTCGTACCTGTTATCTTTTTACATTTCTTGGGTGGTGTAACTTTCACCCTATTACCATCAAGCCATTCCATTATAAATTCCTCACTTCATCTAAATATATAGTGACTGAATCAGCCACTTTACCTATACCACTGTACTCACATAAAGCATCCAGTATCTCATCACAATCACCTATAGGTAAACTTACTCTAAACAATAATTCATCATTCTCATCTAATTTAGCTAATATATCCCTCAATTCACCTACTGTCATGCCACATCCCCTATCAAGCCTGTAATCTTCTGTATTAACTTTTCGCAGTCGGACTTTGATATTTCAGTAAATCCCTTAGTCTGAATTGCAATTTTACCTATCATTTCTTCCTTGCTTGGATCGGCTTCTTTCAGCTTCTTGAGTACTGATTTCAAGCTTTTTATCTGCAATTCGGATGCTTGTTCTTTTGCACCTGTAAGACTCTCCTTTATCTCACCTCGTTGTACCGGTTTTGCCGGTGCAGTAGGTCTACTCGGTGCTGGTGCACTATCCGTTCCCGATCCAATGTTTGCATCTATACTATCAGCCTCACATATATCAAGTACCATCATATACAAGTATCGCCTCATATATGTGATTGAACTTCCTAAAGCTTGCATTGAGTTGGTAGCCATTTTACCCTCTTTATTCGCAATAGGGTCTATCTTATCAAATGGTGCTGTAAACGATACAACTTCTTCCGGTTTATCTGTATTTGCAATACTCATTACGGCATTACCATCAATGAAATTCACCATTGGTAGTAATCCTATCCTTGAGAATATCTTAGTAGCAACCGGTACAATATCATCTAATTCAAAATACTTAAACGATAAGTGCATATTCTTACCTGTTTTTTGAACATTCTCTGATAAAAACAACTCTCTTGCTAATATTAACTTCTGATATACATTCATATCCCCAAATCCTTTCACTTCGTCTGTAGATTTCTTTGCTGGCATTTCTTCTTCCTCCAATTCTTCACCTGTAAAATCACTCAATCTCTTCTTTGCAAGATTGATATAAAATTCCTTATCTATATCATCAATTTCAATTTGTTTTCATTATCAATAAGGCAATGATCGGGTAGACTGGCTATCTTTTCATTCGCACCATCGACCGCTTTTACTTTAATTAATGTGCCATACCTAGTATCTTTTGTTGAGTAAACTCGATTTACTTTTTGCACTGGGACTTCATCACCATCAATCAACTGGTATGCTCTACTATACTTACTACCGGCTTTTGCTACGATTTGGAAATCGAAAATATCAGTACAATTATTAACTGTATCCTCTATTGGCGTGCCTTTCACAAAGTATTCAATCAGTGCTTTTTTTACGATAATCATATTGTTATTGATACCCCATGCACCTTTTTCTGATATACCATAGTTAAGATACCCACCAACTGTTTTAATTTCACTACTTGTTTTAATCAGTAGTAAATTGTTCACATCTTTAATCCATACCTTAGATACTTCATCGGTTTCTAACTCGAACCTTGTTTCTGTTTCCCATGTTGTACATATTTCATCAACTAGTGGTAATTCTTCTTTATCTACCGAATACATAAGTCCGTCAGTGTTAAGGTTTAACAGCTTGATTGATTTACATGCATTCAGTAATCGCATTGTTAAAACTGTTAAAAATAACTGCCCGGATATTCTAAGTGACCTAGTAGGTAACGGGTCGTATAACTCATTAAACTTATTCTCCTGTGCCCCCGATACCGTATTAAGTGGTAGCTTTAAGTCCTTTGATAATTGCTTATCACCACTATGTTTTGCAGTTATCCTATCTTTACGCATTTGATAGTACAAATTAGCATCCGCAACATTCCTCGATAAGTAATGATATTCTTCGATAATTGTCGGATAAAGGCTCGATACATCTCTATTTTGTATTACCCTTGTATCCGTTGACCCCTCATAATACTTAGATTGACTACCATGCACTCCACCCCAAGCATAAGTACAAGGCATATCACCTAATGTTATGTCTAACGATGTCTTGAACAACTCCTCATCTGTAATACTCTTATCGTGAATAGTATCGAAAAATTCAAGTATCTCATTGGGAATAACTCCCTTATCAAGATTATCCGGATATACATATTCTCGCCCATCGTCTCTACTAACAAACTTCGCACTCAGCATTTGTGCTGTAAGCTTGGCATTAGTCATAGCCATTGCCTTTACTACGTCAATACCGGCTCTCTTACCTAAATTTGCTTTGGTCTTTAGATAATCTTCTCTAAGATTTACTATCTTCTCTGTACTATCCACATCGTACTTACAATACTCGATTACCTCGTCTAACTCGTCTTTTGTAAGTGGATGGTCAATATTAAAATCTACATTACTCTCTCGTATTGGTAATCCTAAATGCCCCTCAATTGATTTTAGAGATAAGGTATTTTGCATATCATCTCTTATATCTACATTGTTGAAAGTAAAGTAAAAATCCTGTAATGGTGGGTATTCCCATCCTTGACCACCGGCAATTATGTAGTCATTTAACTGCTTTAACTCTTCGGGAGTTAAATCTGCTGCAATTCCTTTGATAATGTACTGGTCATAATGCTTTGAGTTAAAGCCTATGTACAGATTCTCATTACTAATAGCCATTTTCAAAGCCTCATTATCGTTATGAATTACTGTATACGCCCCAGTTTTTCTATCTTTAAAGACTACAACCCAGTCATGTTTAAAAACTTCACAGTCATAGATTACTGTAGCCATCTCACCTCCTATTAAATTCTCTAAAATTCGTTCTAATACCTGTACTACTATCGAATTACCAGCTTGTTTGTATAACTGTGAATTGCTACAAACTTTGGATGCTTTGTCAAAATCACTGTCAGTAAATCCTGTCAACCTCCAGTATTCTCTAGGTGTTAGTTTTCCAATTAATGTATTATTCGACAAAACGAATGCTTGTAAATTAATACGAACATCATTTGGTATATTACATTTATCAATATGTATACACTTAGCACCTTTATAATCCCTAGCCATCAATGTATCGACATAATCTTTATATTGTATTCGTGTCGAATGTGAATTAAATGTATTAAACTTAATCTTATCTATTTGCTCTTGAGTTAGATAAAATTTAATATCCACATCATCTTCAAGCATATCCTTAAGTGTTAACTTCAACTCCTGTTTAGCTGGGAATTCATAAGGCTCATCACCCTGTATGCTTACACAAAATACCCTCTCTCTGCTTTGTGGGATTCCATAATCCTTAGCATTTAATACTTGCCAATAATTCGTATATCCCAGCGATTCTAAGAACAATAACCACTTTTCAAAATCACCTTTGAACTGTTTACCAACAAGATTTTTGACATTCTCCATTATCAGATACCTTGGCAATTCATTATCAGCTTTACTCTTAAGTAGTAATCGCTCTACTTCGTAAAGAAGTCCACTCCTCGTTTCACCTTTCACAATACCCCTTTTATGTCCGGCTAACGATATATCCTGACAAGGGAATCCATATGTCCAAAGGTCAGCATAATCAAGCTTTCGACTTTAGATATGTCACCATAGTTATGTGTATCACCATACATTGCTGTATATGATAGAATAGCGTACTTATCTATCTCAGATATACCTACTATCTCATGTTCGATACCTAGGTTAATCAATGCCTTACGGAAAGCACCTATGCCCGCAAATAATTCATTAACTTTCAACATCGATACCTTCCACGAAATAACATTTGTTCTTCTTATAAATTGAACATCTCTTCTTGTACTTCTTAACCAGGAATCCAATATCATCCACAAAGTCATATACTATTGGTTCAGATTTACCATTAAAAACCCTGGCTACTCTTCCGATACTTTGAGTAATTACTGCATAATCTGATTGTGGTGTTGTAAGATACAATCTCTCCAGCCTTGGGATATCCAATCCCTCTTTAGCTAATGAATATGTAGCAAATAGGTATTTCTTCTCACCACTTCGCATATCATCCAGTGCTTGGTCTCTCTCAGCTTTGCCTTTTTTAGTGGTCATTTTTCCACTAATCATTACAGCATCCAATTTCATATCAAATGGGAGTATGTCCATTAGTGTTGATAGATGCTCCAGTCTGTCCGATAGTATGAGTGATGATTTCCCATCCTCAATACAATCTACTATTAGATCATTTCGCTCAATATTTTCAGTCAAATATGATATAAGCTTTGCATAATTCAATGTACCATCCGTATTTAATGCCGACTTACCAATCTGTATACCCGTACCAACTGGATATATACCAACCTTTAATATCTTGTCGGCAACATCACTTTGGTTGACTTCGTACACAACTTCCCCAATCAATGAGAATGTAGCCTTTATAAGTCCATCCGATCTATGTACTGTGGCTGATAACCCATACTTGTGTCTCGCTGATAAATTATTGAGTACCTTTCGATACATAGTAACCGCTGTAGACTACCACTTACCCTGTGTACTTCATCAACGATAATACAATCCCAGTAGTCTTTATATTGAGTTAAGTCAAGCTTGCTCATTGTCTGTACAGTAGCAAATGTAATACCGTTGCTGATATTAACTTTCCCATTTGATATTGTGCCTATCAAGTCCGATTTAATGTACATCTCAGCTCTCTGCTTACTTTGTTTTATTAAGTCCAGTGTATGACATAACCACAATGTTCTCCTACCGGTTTTCATTGCTAAAGCGATACCGATTTGTGTCTTACCACTACCAGCTGGACTTTGTAATATTCCAAACTTGGCATCGTACATTTTGTTGAGTGCAACATCTTGATAGTTATATAATGGCACTACTCCACCATATCTAACATTTACAGCTGGGGCGAATTTGATACTACTGTTGCACCTCGTATCACCTCTCTCGGTATACTTCTTAATACTCCAAATGGTAATATTAAATCCTTACCTACCATTTCATAAAGTGGCAATGTCTTCGGTGTATCACCTAACCACAAATGCATTCTAGCTTTCTTAGCATATTCGGGATTAGTTATTGTAAGATTTAACTTGCACCAGTCTTTAATTTGCTGAGTTGGATTGATTACTCGTAATGTGTTCGATACTTCAATAATCATAATTTAACCAATCCTCCAGTAGTACACCACGTGTATATATCTCGCCTATATTCAATACGCTTTGTCTTTCTTTGGCATACATCATTTGATGGTACGTTATCATCAATACATCATCCTTTACATTTAGGGCAAACCACGCCTCCCGGTTCCGTGTATCTAACCAATGTTGCATAGCTAAGATTTGGTTTTCTTCTACCCTAGATAATTTGAATATATCTTTCTCACATACCTTACAATCGATGAGATATGGTGTATCGTTCTTTACAGCAATAACATCAGCCGGTTGTCCGTCTTTATTCTGTGCAAAGTTATGAACCCAAAATCCATACTCACTTAATATTTCACAGAACTCCCTCTCAAAATCATTACCTACCTTTTTATTACTCATACAGCACCTATTTGATTACATGCGTAATCATAAGTACTATTACAACATATGACCATATCAATCCTATTGTTAGTATTTTGATTTTCATTTCAACGGTATTCAATTTACTCTTCATTGCCATGCGTGTTTTAGTCAAATTACTATCCAATGCATCGATATGATGCTGCATAATACCATCACTTCTCACTAATTTCCTCACCGATTGTGCGATATCAATATCGTTATCCTTTCCCAATGTAGGTATATTCACCCTGTTGTTAGATATTTGCTTCATCCCTTTTATATTCTCCTTTATCAATTCTTCCTATCTCAGCATTTAACTTATCTCTGTATATTAGATAGCTGTAGTTACCATTTGCAGTAGAAGGCTCAACCACTCTACCTACATCTATCATATTTGTTCGCATTAGATATCTTAATCTCGCGGGTCTAACACCTAATATCTCACAGGCTTCTCTAACCGATATTACTGCTGATTCCATGTGATTGATTACCTCCTTTATCATTTATGCTTCTATTTTGACCCCATCTTCAATCTCTATGATTGGTAATATACCCTCGGATTTCAGTAGGTTATAGATGAAAAGTCTACCTTTCTGTGTCCAATATGTATGAACTTTGCTACCTTGAGTACCGTCTGGGCGATTATAATTCTGTGTTTTCGTTTGTGTGTATCCCTCATGTTGATACTTTGCATACAAGAACCACACTCCAGACTGATTGAATTGCACCCCTAAATTGTGTAGCATTGTGTTCATAGCCTTGGCACTCAGTCCGTAATCCTTTGCTATCTCAGTGACTGATAATAGATCTTTGCACTGAAGTATCAAGTCATAGTAAGTAGCTTTTGGTTGCAATTCTGCAATCTGTTGGCTTTTCACTTGATTATCAAGCTCCAACGCTTTCCTTGCGGCTCTCTCCTCCTTTAGCTTAGTAAGAGCTTGTATCGCGATATCGGGATTCTCTAAGATGTCATCTATTGCATACAGTCTGTGCTTGCGAATTGCCGGAAGTACTTCGGATGTTACCCAGCGTTTAAATGATTTGCGTTTGTGAGCTTACTGGATAATATCAAACTATATAATCCGGATTCGTTGATAATAGTTAAATCCTGACTTCCACCAAGGGTGTCACATTTCGTTACCCCCTTATCCTCATCATCTACGTGGTCGCCTATCGCTTTTCTTGGATTACTGTATCCAAGTACTGTCGCTACATCTCTCCCAACAAACCAAGGTTCATTATCAATCTCTAATGTCCTAATCTCACCAAACTCACGGTTCTCAAATATTTCCAATTTACTCATTTAATTTCCCTTATCCTTCATCATTAAAGTTCCACTTCTTCAACAATCCCACCTTATACATTGCGACATGTAAAGGATTGCTCCAGTAGAAACTTGACTTCCAAATATCGTCATTAGATACCTGGTCAACTTCAAGTTCTGCTATAACTGCGTCTTCTTTATATAATGTTTTGGTGAACCTACTTCCAAAATCCCCACACGATGTGCTGTTATATATAAACTTATATTGCTCACCTTCATATTCAAAGATTGTAACTTTACAAGGTTGCGAATATCCTCCACCATCATTGGACTTCGCTGAATCACAAAATTCATTTTGCTCTGTACTATTTTGACTTAATATTTTAATCTCACTCATTTCCCTTATCCTCATTTATCAAATCGTCAATCGCTACACCAAAATATTCGGCTACTTTCTTAACCTTTAATACACTTGGGATATTATCATTCCACTTGGATATACTACTTCTTGGGAATCCCAATTCGGATTCCAACTCCAATACCTTTTTCCCATGTGCTGCACATAAACGCTTTACATTGTCATAAATACCCAAATTTTAACTCCTTTCTTTAAATGTAAAATTTTTAAAATTAGAGCGTAAAATTTTATACTAACCTATTGACATTATGCGTAAAATATTCTACATTATAGTCCACGACAACTTTAATTTAATATTGTACGCCTGTATTGGTTTTGCGTATTATTTTACGCTGTATGATTCCATTATACATAAAATATTACGCTTGTCAATACTTTTTAGCGTGAAATTTTGATGAAATAACGGAGTATAAATATGGGACTATATGAAAACATAAAAACTATAGCCAAATCAAAAGGTTACACTATAGCTAAACTGGAACAGGAATTGGGATTCCCAAGAAGTAGTATCAGTAAATATAATACTAGTGACCCTAGTGTTGGTAAGATAAAGAAGATTGCTGATTTCTTGGATGTACCGTACTCGTCAGTCATATCAGATGGTGCAGACACCCTAACAGAACGCGATAAAAGAGATATTGCAAAGAGCCTGGACGAAATGATGGAACAGCTTGCAAATGGCACAGATAGCCCTCTCATGTACAATGGGCAAGAACTCAGCGAAACCTCTATGGAACTGCTTAGAAATGCTTTAGAGTACGCACTGATTGAAACCAAAAAGGAAAACAAAGTTAAATACAATCCTTACAAAAATAAAAAAGGTGAACAGAGTGAACACAAAAATACGCAAGAAAATTAAAACTATAATTGCATACTATGAGAAAATGACGGGTAGTAGAGATCCAATGAGGATTGCTAAATTTGCTAATATTGGTATACAGATTTGTTCATTAGGTGAATTTTCTGGATTTTATAGACTTATCAAGCACAAAAAATGGATATTTATAAACGAAGATTTACTGGATACGGATATGTTCAATGTAGTGTTATCACATGAACTTGGACACGCTTTTTTACATCGTACCAAAGATTGTGCGTTTATTAAAAATCATACACTCTTACTAACATCTAAGATAGAACAGGAGGCGAACCTTTTTGCAGCCGAATTACTTATCCCGGACGGTACGGAGTGTACTATGGTATATCCGGCTGAATTATTGAAACTAAAAACCGGTTGAAATCGACAAGTTTAAGGAGTGACACTATGAAAAGAAAGACCTATCCAAGACTGCCTAATGGGTTTGGTAGTATAAGGTACTTAGGTAAAGGACGAAGAAATCCATATGCGGTACTTGCACCGTCTACACATATGTACAGCAATGGCGAATCCGCCTATTCTAAACCTATTGCGTATGTTGATACCTGGAATAAGGGATTTTCAGTCCTAGTTATGTATCACGCCGGTACTTATAACCGTGGTGATGAAATCCCAGAGGTATTACCGGATAATGTCAATAAGTCAATGGTAGAAGATATAGTAAACAATATCGCTAGAATGATTGCACCTAGTTACCTAAAGGGTGACGGACTAACCTTTAGTGAAGTCTATGATAGATTTTATAATGACAAATATAATCAAACAAAAAGGGTTTATAGTGACCAGAGTAAACAAGCAACGAAAAGTGCATTTAAAAACTGTGCACCTCTACACGATAAAACCTTTAAGAATTTAAAACATATTGATTTACAACAAATAGTAGATGAGTTACCTTTAAAACATTCTAGTAAAGAACTTGTAGTACTGCTATTTCATCAGATTTGCAAGTATGCAGTAATTAATGAAATCATAGATAAAGACATCTCAACCAATGTTAGCATTAAGGAAAGATGATGATGAACACGGTATACCATTCTCTGAAGACGAAATACAAACACTTTGGGATAACAAAGATGATAGAATTGCAAGATTCCTACTTATTATGATTTATTCCGGGTTTAGAATTAGAGAATATGAGAATATGGAAGTAAACTTGGAAGAGATGTACTTTAAAGGTGGTAGTAAAACGAAAGCGGGAAAGGATAGGACTGTCCCAATACATACTTGTATATATGATCTCGTAGGATCAAGTATTAAAGAATATGGTAAAATACCCCCCTTTTCATATGCTAAATTCATATATCACCTTGATAAATTTTTAAAAGAACATAATATCATAAAACACACTGCTCACGATTGTAGACATACATTTTCTATGCTATGTGATAAGTATGATGTAAACGAAACTGAAAAGAAGAGAATGCTAGGACACGCATTCAGTGACGTTACAAATAGAGTATATGGGCATGCGGATTTGGAAAAACAAAAACAGGAGCTTGCTAAAATACAAGCTCCATAGTTTGTTATCGTTTGTTATCGTTAAATACATTTTTTACTAACTTTTTTAGTTTTAATTCAACCTAAGAATCCAGTATTTACAAGGGTTTTGGGCTATTTGCATAAATTTATTACTTAATCAGTATTTAATTGAGTAATAAAACATTATTTCACAATATTTATTTTATAAAATATCTATTATATAAAAAACTCCCCCAACCTTTTTGTTGAGGGAGTATATATATTTAAGCCACCTTTTCTGTGCCTTCTTTATATGTAACTTTCTTTATGATAAAGAGTACACCAACCATCAATGCTACCGCTATTACAAGTGATATAATTGCATTCTTTACAAAAGCTGCTATTATATAACTCACAAATGATACTGCTGCAACCAACATTGCATATGGTAACTGTGTATTTACATGGTTAATATGATTTGACTGTGCACCTGCACTCGCCATGATTGTCGTATCTGATATAGGTGAACAGTGATCACCACAAACAGCACCTGCCATACATGCTGAGATAGAAATTATCATCATCTGTGAATCTTTTCCTGCAAATACAGCAACAACTATAGGTATAAGTATACCGAATGTTCCCCAAGATGTTCCTGTTGAGAAAGCCAAACAAACTGCTACTACAAATATGATTGCCGGAAGCAGTAATTGCATACCTTTAGCTGAATGTTCCATCATTGTAGCAACAAACTCCTTTGCTCCCAATACATCTGTAATAGACTTTAATGACCAAGCAAATGTAAGAATAAGAATTGCAGGTACCATTGCCTTAAATCCTGCAGGTAAACAATCCATACATTCTGAAAACTTAAGTGATCTTCTTGCTATATAGAATGCTAATGTGATGATAAGTGCTACAAAGCTACCCATTGAAAGTCCAACGGAAGCATCACAATTTGAGAAAGCTTCAACAATGCCTGCACCACTGAATATTCCACCTGTATAAAGCATTCCAATAACACAACAAATAATAAGTGCAACTATCGGGAAGAGCATATCTATAAGCTTACCATTTTTATGCTCACATCTATCAAGATCTTCAAACTTCTCTTCTCCTGTTGTAAAGAGATCACCCTTCTTTGCATTATCCTCATGAAGCCTCATAGGACCAAAGTCAAATTTCCATACTGTAATAACAATCATCATTACGATTGTAAGAAGTGCATAGTAGTTGAAAGGAATTGCCTTTACAAAAAGTGCAAATCCGTCTTCTCCATCAACGAATCCTGTAACTGCAGCAGCCCAAGATGAAATAGGTGAAATAATACATACCGGAGCAGCTGTAGCATCTATCAAATATGCCAACTTGGCTCTTGAAACCTGATGCTTATCTGTAACAGGCCTCATAACACTACCAACTGTGAGGCAGTTAAAATAGTCATCTATAAATATAAGACAACCAAGAAGTATTGATGTAAGCTGTGCTCCCACTCTTGTCTTAATTCTCTTTGAAGCCCATTTTCCAAAAGCATCTGAACCGCCGGTCTTATTCATAAGAGCAACAACCATTCCCAAAATAACAAGGAAAATCAAAATACCTACATTGTAAGCACTGGATAAAACTGAAACAAATCCATTTTCAAATATGGCCTTCATTGTTCCTTCAAACTTGAATCCTGATGCCAACATACCACCGAAAATAAGTCCGATTGCAAGTGAACTATATACTTCCTTACTAATAAGAGCAAGTACAATAGCTATAAGTGGCGGTATCAGTGACCAAAATGTTGCATATAGAGCAGGCTTAGGTGCTTCAGCCTCTGCACCATAGACTATCATTGGACACAAAACTACAATTAAGATTGCTAAACATAGCAAGTATGATTTTTTATTTCTAAAAAACCCCGGATTATAAGTGTCATTACCACTATTCATACCTTTTCCTCTCTTTTACATTTCTATTCCGACACGGGCTCTTATGCCCTTGTCAAACGGATGCTTAACCTTTTGAAAATGTGTCAGATAATCCGCAAGCTCTACTATTTCCTCCTTAGGATTTCTTCCTGTCATAACAATTTCAAGATTTTTGGGGCGGGATTTCAAAAAATCTAGAAGTATATCATGCTCTACCATATTTAGGTTATAAGCATCTATTACCTCATCCATTACCAATAAGTCCACTTCCTTTTCCTTGGCAAGATGAATAATTTCCTTTAGATGATTTGTAAAAAAATCCTTTGCAAGAATTTTTTCCTCCTCAGTCATATTAAATGTAAATCCAAAATTACTCTTTTTTGTGTATACCTCAATATTTTCTATATTTCTTAGCACCTTCAATTCATTTGAAGTATCACTTTTTAAAAATTGCGAAAACAGGACTCTTCTTCCACTACCTGCACATCTTACTGCCAAACCTACGGCTGCAGTGGTCTTTCCTTTACCATCACCTTCATATACATGAATAAGTCCTGTCATACCATCTCCTTTACTTTCCTAAGCCTCTTCTTAACATTTCTGTGACTGCAAATGTAGCTACATCATCTGCAAACTTCCCTGTTCCAAATCCTGCATCATAGCCAAGCTCTTTAGCCAACTCATGTGTGATTCTTGCACCTCCACAGATAAGCACATACCTATCCCTCAGTTCCTCGGCTTCCAAAAGTTCCACAAGATTTGTTAGATTCTTTATATGAATATCTTTTTGTGTTACTGTCTGTGAAACCAAAAGTACATCTGCATTCAGCTCTCTTGCCTTCTCTATGAACTCCTCATTTGCGACCTGTGATCCCAGATTGTAAGCCTCTATCATTTCATATCTCTCAAGTCCATAATGTCCGGCAAAGCCTTTTCTGTTCATTATAGCATCTATTCCTACAGTATGAGCATCAGTACCTGTAGAAGCACCTACCACAACTATCTTTCGGTGGAAATTTTCCTTAATAAAATCATTCACTTCCTCCATACTCATAGTTTCTTCTTCTACAGTCTGTACATGAATATTTGTATAATCAACAGTATGTACCAGGCTACCATAAACTACATAAAATGTAAACTCTGCATCAAGTGACATTCTATGGGCGATATTTACATCTGAAAGCCCCATCTTCTTTGCAAGAATTCTGGCAGCCTCCTCACCCCTTTCATCATTCTTTATAGGAAGTGTAAAGCTGACCTGTACCTTTCCGTCATTCATAGTATCGCCATAGGCTTTAAGCTTTGTAAGATCCAGAGTCTTATCAAACTCGACTTTATTTAGATTATATAAGCCACTACTCATCTTTCACCTCCTTCTTCATAAGAGGAATGAACGGATTAAAATACACACTATCCTTAACAACAACTCCTTCTAATCCCTTACCTCCATTAAAAGGTCTCTTTATATCTGCGAAAGTTCCCTTTTCAAGTGTTGCAAAAAGTCCATTTGTCTCTATCTCTGAAAGAAGTGCTGCAGCTTTATTTAAAACTTCATTAGCCCTATTTCTAATGATACCGTCCTCTTTGAACTCAATTTCATCTCCCAGATCCTTCATTGTTCTAAATATATACTGTGCATTCTCTATTGCAAGTGCTCTATCAGACATGAAAGGAGTGTGTATAGCCTCTGTCATCATTCCAAGAAGATGTATTTTTTGATTCGTAAGAATAGTTACCATATTGAAAAGTGCATCTTGTACATGACCTCTAAAAATATTTCCTGTCATAAACTTTGTCGGTGGCATATATTTAAGGGGTGCCTTTGGAAAGATCTCTCTTGCCATCTGTGCCTGTGCCAGTTCAAATAAGAATCCATTCTCTGCATCAGGCGATATCTCAAAGGCATGCCCAAGTCCCTGTTGTGCCGGTAAAAGCCCTGCCTCTATTGCAAACTGCTCGTTCAAAAACTGTGATGCAAGTACTGTATGTGCTTCTTCTATAGCATCTGCTGTAGTAAGATAATTATCCTCTCCTGTATTTATGATAACCCCTGCAAATCCATTGATAACTCTTGAAAAATACTGGTCTACCAATGTCCTCTGCATATTTATATCTCTAAAGAGTATGCCATAGAGTGCATCATTTAGCATAACATCAAGTCTTTCCATTGCACCCATAGCTGCTATCTCAGGCATGCATAATCCGGAACAGTAGTTACAAAGTCTGATATACCTGTTCTCCTTCTCACCTACCTCATCCAATGCTTTTCGCATCAGTCTGAAGTTTTCCTGTGTAGCATATGTTCCACCAAATCCTTCTGTAGTAGCACCATATGGAACATAGTCAAGTAAACTTTGTCCTGTAGTTCTTATAACGGCAATTATATCTGCACCCTGCTTTGCAGCAGCTACTGCCTGGGTTATATCCTCATATATATTTCCTGTTGCAACTATAAGATATAGATAAGGTCCTTCTTTATCTCCAAATTTACCCAAATACTCATTTCTCTTGTCCACATTTTTCTGAATTCTTTCCACCATAGCTTTAGCAACCGGTGCTATTATATCCTCTATTTCCTTTGATGAGTGAATCTTCAATTTGGATAAGTCTATTTCACCCTTATCAATCCCCTGTGCTATCTCCATTGGTGAAATGGATAATTCAAGCATTGCGTTTCCAAGCATAAATGCTGCTCCCATTGGAAGAAGCTTATTTTTCTACCAAATGGTCTACTACAACATTAGGCAGTGGCACTTCTACACTATTTACTCCGTCAATCCCTAAAAAGTCTACATACTGTTCTTTCTACAGCTACTGTAGTATGATCGTCAATAAAAGGCTTGGACATCCAGTGCAACATTTTTTGCACTGTTTCTAGCTTTAGAGATTAAACTTTTATCAAGTCCAAGTTTACTCATTTATCTATCTCCTATTTCTTTTCATGTGATCTTCTATACCTTGCCAGATCAGCAGGTTCGATAGTCATATCAAATCCCTGCTCAAGAGCTGCCACTCCACCTAAATGTCTTTCTTTCTTACCTCTGCATATATCACAGTTACAATGATTTTCATAGTGCTCCGGCTCTGTATATGTGGTTATAACCCCTTCATAGTTTCTAAGAATTACCTTTCCGGGGCTCTGTGAAATAACATAGTTTGGCATTACCGGAGTCTTTCCTCCACCTCCCGGTGCATCCACTACGAATGTAGGAACACAGTATCCGGAAGTATGTCCTCTAAGTCCTTCTATAATCTCAATACCCTTTGAAACCGGAGTTCTAAAATGCTCAAGTCCCTGAGATAGATCACATTGATAAATATAATAAGGTCTAACTCTTATTTTTACAAGCTCATGCACAAGATCTGTCATTATATGCACACAATCATTAATGCCTGCCAAAAGTACTGTCTGATTTCCAAGCGGTATACCTGCATCAGCTAGTCTTGCACAAGCCTCAGCAGACTCCTTTGTAATCTCACTTGGATGATTGAAATGTGTATTTAGCCATATAGGATGATACTTTCTTAGCATATTTACAAGTTCAGGTGTTATTCTTTGAGGCATAACAACAGGTGTTCTTGAGCCAATTCTCACTATCTCTACATGCTCAATCTTTCTAAGTTCAGATATGATGTATTCAAGTTTTTCATCACTTATAAGAAGTGCATCACCTCCTGATAACAGTACATCTCTTACTTCAGGATGCCTTCTGATATAATCTATACAAGCATCTACCTGTGATGTAGGTACACTTGTATCATTTTGTCCTGCAAATCTTCTTCTTGTGCAATGCCTGCAATACATTGAGCATTGATCTGTTACAAGGAATAAAACTCTGTCAGGATATCTATGTGTAAGTCCATGTACCGGTGAATCTGTATCCTCATGTAATGGATCAGCCAAATCTGCATTCGCTATATGAAGCTCGGAGACTGTAGGTATTGCCTGCTTTCTTATCGGATCATTCTCATCATTTAAATCTATAAGTGAAAGATAGTAAGGTGTAATAGCCATTCTAAGATTCTCAAGGCATCTTTTTACACCCTCTTCTTCCTCTTCTGTCAGATTTATGTATTTTTTTAAACTTTCTACATTAGTTATTCTATTTCTAAGCTGCCATTTCCAGTCATTCCACTCATTATCAGGAATATCTGCAAACAAACCATTTTCTCTGCTATTTCTCATTTTTTCCCCTTACATCCTGTAATTTACACGTATTTTTTTTTCAAATACCTCTCTAATTGCAGGATTTTCACGAATCTCTTGTAATGTTATCTTATCATGTCCCTTTGTATAACCATTTCCTATGATCATATCAATATCCTTGCCCACACCCTCAGCACCAAGTGCAGCCTTCGTAAAGCTGGTAGCCATTGAGAAGAAGTAGACACAGCCACCATCTCGAACCGGTAGTATTGCACTCATCTCACAATTATTTACATTTACACAGCATATCGAAACATCATATTCTTTTCCATCATTAAGCTCAAGTGCTTTATCAAGTACTTCTACCGGAAGTGCTGCACTTGCCTGAAAAGCTTCATGGCAAAGTCCCATTCTCTTTAACTCTTCTACGCCATCTTTGCTATAATCCATTGCTACGACCTTACCTGTAGGTCCCACTCTCTTCATTGCTTCATAGCAAACCAGCATACCACTCTTTCCGGCACCTCCAAGTACCAGTACACTCTGTCCTGATTGTACGAGCTTTGCAGTCTGTGCAGGTGCTCCGGCTACATCAAGTGCTGCAAGTGCCAGTGGCTCAGGCAAATCCTCCGGAAGCTTTGCATATAATGCACTTTCAAACAAAACCGCCTGACCTTCTATGTCCACTCTATCTATCTCAGGATGAATTGCTTTTATTTTATCTATTCTTAGAGGTGTCATAGAAAGTGATACCAAAGAAGCTATCTTATCTCCCACCTGAATATCTGTATCCAAATCTTCTCCGATATAGCTTACTGTACCTATAAACATTCCACCTGAGCCTGTTACAGGATTTTGCATTTTTCCTCTTTCGTTTACTATATCCAGAATCATTTTTCCTATTTTCAATATCTTTATCACAGGCTTCTTCAATTTGAGTAAATGAAGCAGAATCTATATTTAATGAAATAACATCACAAATAATCTCATTTGAATACCTCTTTGTCATATCATTATCTATTTTCTTTGCAGCCTGTGTCAATACTCCCTGTGGTTCTATAACTCTATGAATACCGTACTTATTTCCCTTTAGCATAAGTCCTCCAATCTACTTTAAACCCAACATCTGCCTTGCTTCAGTAGGTGTTGCTATTTCTCTGCCAAGTTCCCTTGCTAATCTCACGACCTTTTCTACCAGCTCTCCATTTGACTTTGCCATCACACCTTTACTCAGGTATATATTATCTTCAAAGCCTACCCTTGCATGTCCTCCCATAAGAATCGCCATTGTTACCATGGGAAACTCTGTCTTTCCTACTCCGGAAGCTGTCCATGTTGAACCTGCAGGTATACTTTCAACCATAAAGTTCAAATCTCTTGCAGTACCTGAAATACCGCCATTTACTCCCATTACAAAATCAAAATGCATAGGTGATTTTATGATTCCCTTTTTATTAAGTCGAATGGCCATGTCCACCATTCCCTTATCAAAAACTTCTACTTCAGGCTTGATACCAAGTTCATTCATTCTGTTTGCAAATTCTATGATAGTATTTTCTGTATTTACAAAAATATCATCACCGCCAAAATTACAAGTACCACAGTCAAGTGTCGCCATCTCAGGGCGAAGTGTTGTAGGAGCAAGCCTTTCCTCATTGCTCATACCTACCGCTCCACCGGTAGAAGGCTGGATAATAACATCAGGTATTACTTTTCTTATAGCATCTATACATTCTCTAAATCTTTCTGCACTCTGTGTAGGTGTTCCGTCATCCTCTCTCACATGCAAATGTATAATAGCGGCTCCTGCATCATAAGCAGACTTTGCTTCTCTTACAATCTCTTCCACTGTATATGGTACATTAGGATTGTGTTCCTTTGTGACCTCTGCACCACATATACATGCTGTAATAATAAGTTTATCCATATTTATCTCTATTTATTTTTTCTCTGTCTGTCCTTAAGTACCACACATGTTCCACTTGCTCTGCAAACTACTATTGGCTCTTCTAAAACATCACAGGCTGAATCATTTATATCTGTTCTTGGTGTAATAACCTTTCTTGCCTCAAACACCATCTTTCTGGAAGTATTTCCTGATGAAACTATCTCACCTGTTGCCTCAATAAAATCTCCGGCATGAACAGGAGCTAAAAATTCCACACTGTCATAAGCCTTAAAAAGTCCCTCATCACCATCATTGATGATCAAAAGTTCAGTCGCCACATCTCCAAAAAGTCCCAACATCCTTGCTCCATCTACCAATTCTCCACCATAATGTGCATCATGAGCACTCATACGAAGTCTAATTGTTGATTTAACCATATTATATTTTCCTCCTCACGTAGATAAATCTTCTTATCCTTTTTTTATGTATCTATATATTACAATAAACTTAAGATTTTTATCACTGACTATTTGTATATTAAAAAAATACAAATTGGTGGACAAAATGTATAATTCTAATATTTATATTGTGAAAACATTGATATATCCCATCTTTAATATGTGATATATCTTATATTTAAAAATAAAAAAAGATACAGATTACAGTATCTTTTGCAATCTATATCTTATAAAATCAATCGAAAAAATCATTAAGTATCAAAGCCAGCGATAAATCCAGTCTTTCATAGTAATCATCAAAATTAAAACCTGTTAAATCCTTGATACTATCCATTCTATTTATTAGAGTATGTCTATGTATAAAAAGTCTTTTGGCAGCCCTTGTTACATTACCGTTTTCCTCAAGTAAAAATCTTACAGTCTTTATATAATCGCTGTCTGACTCCCTGTCCTTGTCAAGTAAAAGTCTTAATACCCTATTTTCCTTTGAATACAGAGTATTTGTTCTATATATTGAATACATCTTTTTTAGGAATGCCATATGCTCATAAATACAAATACCTCTGATAGCTCTAATACTGTGCAAGGTTTGTAAGGCTTCCATACAATGTTTTATAGCAATTTCAAGTCCACTATTATCTTTTAAAACATCTGCAGTGGCAAAAAGGTTTAACCCCACCTTATTTGACAATCTTATAAGTACCACCTGTATCTCATCCATCAGATCTTTAAGCTTTTCTCCGGTTTCTACTCCTATACAAAAAGTCATTTGAAGACCTTTTTCAAAATGACATATATATGTGTCACATCTAAATACAACCAGCGAATTTATACTTTCAAATGCCTCAGCTACATCAGATCCTACTTCATTATAAACATTCACTGCAGAAACAGCTAACACTGCCAATTCCTGTTTGTTTCCTATGCCTCTTTCAAGGCTTTCTTTCAGTTTCTTCTTAAGCTTTGGATAGAAATAATTGTAGTCAAGATAGCTCTGATTTCCCAATACCGATTCTCTATTTATCTCACTGATCAAAGTCTTTAAAACTTCTGAAAACGAAAAGCTTGCCGGCAATTCCAGAACCGGAAATTTGTATTTTCTAGCGGACTCCAAGATATATACAGGTATACTGTCCACATAATATCCGGTTTGAACCATAAGACCCACTACACCCTTTGCCTTAAGTCTCTTTATTAAGTTGAAATATCTTGTATGATCAGCCAAATCAAATCCGGTTGTTATAAGAAGTTCACCACTTCCGACCATATCAACAGAATCCAGTATTTCCTGTACATTGACCCAGCTGATTATATTTCCGGCATTTTCTCTTCCGGTCATAAGCTCTGTACCCGGAAAAAAATTGTTCTCAATGATGTCCCTAATAGTAAGCGGCATACTCCTGCCTTTCTAATTTATCTCTGTTAAAATATCTAAAAGTTCCTCTTGTAATCCTAAAAGTCTACAAATCATTAATGCCTCCTTGGGAGGTTTTACATCCTTGTTCACCTTAAAAATACCATAATTCATAAACTCTGCTATTGCAACGATTTTTGCATCATCATTTGATTTAGTCAGTAATGCTTTTGATATTCTATCCTCTAAAGTCCCTTGTAAGCCTTTCACTTGATAATGACTTCCTGAGAGTTCTGCCACATGGTCAAAATGAGTTACCAGCAAACTCATAGCCTTTTTTTTATTTAAAAGTGCCACCAAGCCTCTTACTATGCCCTCACCTTCCTTAGGATTTGTACCTCTAGCAAACTCATCCAGTATGGCAAAAACAAATTTCTTTTCAATCTCATTTAAAAGATTCTTCAACTCAACTATCTGTGCTCCAAAGCTTGAAAGCCCCTTAGTTACAGACTGTGATTCCTCAGATATCATTATTATTTCGTCAAAAAGAGGAATACTTGCTCTATCTGCATATGCAAAGAAACCACATAATGCCAGATATGTATTTAATGCTACAGTCTTTAATGTAACACTCTTACCTCCCATATTTGCACCTGTAATCACTGTTGTACCCTGTGACATCTCTATTGAGATAGGCGTAAAGCTTAGGCTTTTCTCTTCAAGTATATTGCATATATATGGATTTCTTGTCTCTTCTAATAAAAGTATGTCGTCTTTAATCTCAGGAAAACAGGACGGGTAAAGTTTCGCTACACGATATTTTTCTAAAAGCAGGTCAAATCTTGATATAACTTCTATATTCAATATTATTATATCAAAATATGGTCTTAGTTTAATGGATAACTCTTCCCTTATCCTTCTTTCTTCCTTTTCTTCTTCCACTGCCATCAAAAGTCTTCTATCCTTCCATTCTTCAAAAGCAATGGCATTTTCCTGCATTTTAATTTCTATTTCACGCTTTTTCTTTCTGATATCTCTCAGTTCATCTGAATATTCATCATATATAGCAAAGGTAGGTATTCTCCTTCCGTCAGGATCCAGTATATCTACCACGAAACTTACAGATTCTATCCTAAATCCTGTCAGAGAAAGTTCCATGGATACCCTTTCAATAAATGGTTTTAATTTTTCTATCTGCATCAAAAGAATTTTTATCTCGAAAAGCTCTATATCTGATAATACATTCTCTACACCAAATCTAATAGAACCTCTCACATCCTTCATCTGCATGAATATCCTTCTAATCGTATTGATATCTGATTTTACTAAATCATATTTTTTTGATATACTTTTATTTAAATTGTTCAGCTCTTCATTAAGTATATCTCTTTCATCTCTTCCAAAAGGTCTTATATTTTTTTTAAGTTCCATTCCAAAAGGAGTTGCAGGCAACATCTTACTTTTTATAAATTCAAAACCAATATTTTCCCTCTGCCAAAAATCCATACTACCCCCTATATTTGTTTACAATATTTATAACCGGCAATTCTGTCATTTCTTGCATCTTTTCTAAAAACTCTTCACTATCATAGTGATTTCCATAGGCAGAAAAAGGATTTATAGTTATTGCCAAAATATTTATTGTATCAATACATGAGAATATCAATCCTCTTCTTTTTAGTTTTTCAAAGTTATCATACTTTATCAAAATTCTTGAACCGTCCAAAAATACCAGTTGCTTTCCTTCAAGCTTGGCATTGGAAAGCAGCAGCGAATTTATCATAGCATCGCTTAAAGCTCCGTTTACAAAAATATTCTCCATATCGCTCTCTCTTGCCCATATCTCTCTTAAGTCTATTTTCTTATCACTTTGCTTTATTGTGTTTTCTTCTATAATATAATACTTATCTCTATAAGTATCTCTGCTAAAATCTTTCGGTAAATCAAGATGAAATTTAGGAAGTGAAAAAAGCATTGTGGTATATATTGTATCTCTTATAGTCTTTTCCATATCCAAACTGTATGAAGCACCACTTGAAAGTATTGCTACATTACTCACCTTCTCTGTAGCTATACTTTTTCTCTCAAGTGCACCATCTATCAAAATCCTACTCTTAGAGTATCTTTTGAAATTCTCACATAGTATTGACATCTGAGTAGCAATGGAAGGTCCTGCTATTTGTACAAATCCGTCACTAATAGCCTTGATGATTATAATCTCTCCAATAGGAGTATATATTCCTGTGCTCTCCACTATTTCCTTTGTAATATCACAATATTTTATCAAATCTCTTGCAGTTGCAATATAATCATCTTTGTAAATATATATTTCCGGTTTCTTTGTATTGGTTACCAGATCAAGCTCTTCTCCATCCCTACCTATTGAGGTCAGTATTACGCTTTCATTATTTTCATGCGATCTTTTTATTACTTCATTCAGTACTGTAGTCTTACCTGCATTCTTACACATACCTATAAAGGATATTCTTTCTTCATTTTTTATTAAATCATAGATATCCATCATTCTGTCCTTTTGATAGGTAACTGTGCCAATATAATAGCGGTAAACATAAGTATAGCTCCTATCATTTCACGATTTCCCAAAACTTCTCCCAGTATTATCCAGGCAAATATAGCACTAAAAACACTCTCAAGACTCATCAAAAGACTGGCAATACTTGGTCTAACATACTGCTGGCCAATATTTTGTAATGTATATCCACAAGCTCCACTTAGAAGTCCTACAAATAAAAGAGCCGGCATTGCCTTAATTATCATTTCTATAGATGGTCTTTCAAATATAATCATAATAATACTTGAAAAACAAGCTACAACCAAGAATTGGAATATAGATAAATCCAAGACATCCACTTTTTTTACAAAATGTGCTACTGTAAATATCTGCATGGCAAAAAGTAATGCACAAAATAACAGTATTGCATCACCATATTGAAGAGTGAAGTCACTATGTATACAAAGCAAAAAAAGTCCTATAACACTAAGTACAACACTTACCCAAAGCCTGATGCCTTCTTTTATCTTCAAAAATATAATAGAAATAAGCGGAACAAGAATCACATAGAGTGCTGTAATAAAGCCTGCTTTTGAAGCATTTGATTCCTGTATGCCTATCTGCTGCATTGCACTTGCAATAAATAGGAAAAAACCTGAACATAAGCTTGCAATAAATAAAATCTTTTTTTATATGATTTATTATTTGTATCTTTCTTTGAGCTTCTTTTCTTCTTAAAAAAATAAACGACCGGAATCATTGCAATAAATGATATCCAGCTTCTTATTGCCAGGAATGTATACGCATTTATGTATCTTGCTCCTATGCTTTGGGCTGAAAAAGCTGATCCCCAAATTAAGGCTGCGAGAAGTAGCATCAAAACTCCCAGTGTATTCTTATTTTTCAAAATAATTTCCTCCTATTATCAAAATAATAGTCTTCTATAATATATATTATTATAGAACAATACCGTTATAAAAAAAAGATAAGAAATGTAAGTATAATGTAATATTTGTAAATATTCTGCATTTCATACCTTAATTCACGCAATTTATACTTTTTTTGTTTTTAGTCTTAAAAACCATGTATAATAAACGCATATTAAAAATCATTCAAAAAACAGGAGATAAACCATGAAATTAAATTTATCAAAAAGAGCACTTAGTTTAGCTCTTTCATTAGCTTTAGCTACACCAATCATATCAACAACAGCATTACCTACATTAAATGTTATGGCCGGCAGCTTTGCTACACATCCAACCGTAGCTCAAGGACATGCTATTCCAAACACTGATGCTATTACTATATCAGGAAATACTGTTACTGTATCTCTTGAAGGTTCCGGAATCAGTGATGCTATTAAAGCAACTACAAGCATTGATATAGTAAATAATACAGGCAATACTGTAGTTTCTGCACCTACACTTACATGGAGCGGAACATCCGGTGCATGGAGAGGTTTTAGCTTCCAGCTTCCGGCAAATTGGCAGACACTTTTCCACAACTCAGAACAAATGGGTATTAAAGTAACCTCAACTGTTGGTACTTCTACATTCAGTGCGGTAGCAAATAAAATTATCAATAATGATACTCAAATCAGCATAGAAATCCCTACAGTAGGTGACACTGCACTTTCTACAAAGGTTATCGGTGGTTCACTTTATAATAATTCAGTTGCTGAGAGTTTAAATGACTACACATATGAATATACTATTGCACCAAAGACATCTGCCACTATAACTGCTGCAGTTGCAAACAATATCTTCAATGCAAGTGCTGATATCACACCTCTTTCAAATCGTGAGGCTACACCTGATGCATCAGGAAACTTTACACTTGAGCTCCCTTCAGGAAAGAGCATACAGAGCCTTTCTTCAAATGATGCAATTTATGTAAGGAGAACAGCAAAAAATTCAAATGCACAGTTTATATTCATAATAAATGATGTCAAGGCTGCTACACCAGCTCCAGCTGTTGCTACACCTTCTACACCAAATAAAGCAACTGAATCCAATGCAACTGTAAAGCCTGCTACTCCATCTGTGGCTACAAATTCTAACTCAAGAAAGAGTTCAGGTGGTGGTTCAAGTTACAGCTCAAACAAACGTTCTGCAAGCGTTAATACAACTACAAACCAAGGTCCTGCACAAAATCCGACTACTCCGGCTACAAATACCGGCAATCAGAACACTGCCGGAGATGCAAGCAAAGTTCCTTCAACTGCAGGTCCAGGGTCAAATACTAAAACAAGAGGAAAATTCTCTGTTCCAAAAACTGCTGATAATATTGATATGACTAGAAATATAATGATGTTACTCGGTTCATTTATCGCAATGGGACTAGTTGCAGGTGCAACTAAGAAAAAAGACGAGCAATAAACCCTCCAATTTATAAAAGCTTGTTTTCCATTTTTCCCTTTTGAGGCAATATATATCTAAAATGAAGGATATATATTGCCTTTTATTTTTTCTAATATTATAATGCATTTGTATTTTGCTATGGAGATGTATATGAGACGAAAAAATACTACACATGAGATGATGATGGGCTATATGTCCACCGCTCTTTTAGAGCTGATGATTGAAAAAGATTATACCAAAATTTCAATAGGAGAAATTGCCAAAAAAGCAGGAGTTGACCGTTCGTCATACTACAGGCATTTTAAATCTAAGGATGATATTATTTCATTCTTTTTTGATATGGTTTTAAAGGAGTCACTTGACGGATTTACTGATATGTCAAGTATTGATTTTACACTATATATACATTCAATATATATGGCTTTTTACAATTATAAAAATGAACTTTTAATCATTCACTCTGCAAATCTCTCTTCCTTACTTTTGGATGTACTTTCAAAGAGGTTTCACTTCAATGAATTTGCACATAATGCCCCTCTTTACAAACAATATGAGCTTTCTTATATTATTGGAGGCATTTACAATAATCTTGTATTTTGGATGAGTAGAGATATGAAAGAGACGCCGGATGAACTTACTGAAATCTCACTTCAATTTAGAGATGAAGACTCAATATCTTTGTTGAGCCTTAGATAAAAATGGATGAGCTGTTAACTCATCCATTTTTATTGTCTAAAATTTTCCTTCCAGAGGCTTCATTGCTCTTTCAAGTATACCATTCATATAAGCTATTGATATACCATAATTTGTCATAGGTATATCAGCGTCATTTGCATACTTCATCCTTGACTTCATCTGATTTTCATTTAACATACAGGCACCGCAATGAATTATTATCTTATATACTGAAAGATCTTTTGGAAACTCTCCTCCACTTGTAAGTTCAAATTTCAACGCATCTTCATCCTTCAAACCTGTGAATTTTCTGACCAGTTTCGGTATTTTAACACTTCCTATGTCTTCGCATTGACGATGGTGGGTACAGCCCTCACTTATAAGTATTTTATCTCCTTCTTTAAGTGTGTCTATCACTTTTGTAGCATTATAAAGATTGTAAAGAGCACCCTTATAGTTGGCAAATATTATTGAAAATGAGGTAAGAGGTATGCTTTGTGGTATCAATTCATCTACTTCCTTAAACACCTGTGAATCGCATACCACCAAGGCAATATCATTAAATTTTTTAAGTGTTGCTTCTATCTCATCTACCTGGACCACAACAGCAATACCATGCCTGTCAAGAATTTCTCTTATTACCTGCTGCTGCGGTAAAATAAGTCTACCCTTTGGTGCTGATGAATCTATAGGTGTTACAAGCATTATAATATCACCTTCCTTCATCATATCACCGAGTATGGTCTTTTCTTTCTTTTCTTTTCCAAGAACCTCAGACATCATATCTTTCAGCTTATCAATATTGATATTATTTAATGCGGAAACATATATATCAATTTTTTCATCTGTTCTTTCTTCTTCTGCTATAGAATCACATTTATTTCCTACAACAAGGCATCTTTTTTCTTTTATCTTTTCTAAAAATTCAAGCTCATCATCACTAAACTCGCTTCCTGCATCCACTACAAAGAGTATAAGATCGGCCCTGTCTATATATTCCAGACTCTTTTCCACTCTTAAATTTCCAAGACTGCTCTTATCGTCAAGTCCCGGAGTATCCACAAGTACCACCGGACCGAATGGTAAAAGCTCCATACTCTTTTTAACAGGATCTGTAGTAGTTCCGCTTATATCCGATACTATTGCAATATCCTGTGAAGTTATAGCATTTATCAAACTTGATTTTCCAACATTACAGCGACCGAAAAGGCAAATGGTCGCTCTCTCTCCCATCGGTGTACTATTCATATCAGAACCTGAAATCCCTTGCATTTGTAGTTTCAATTTCATTGATATACTGAATTGCTCTTTCTTTACCTTTGGATTGCTTACCTTTTCAATCTCCGATTTTATCATCTTCATTCCATGCTCTTTGGTCTGATCGGATGCATAATCAGTCATATATTCACTGAGAGTCATAAGAGCATTAGGATGACAGCAGTTTATGATCTGTCCGCTCTTGCAAAGGCTCATAAATCTGTCACCTGTTCTGCCTTCTCTGTAGCAGGCGGTACAAAATGAAGGTATATGTCCCATTCCCATAAGCCAGTCCACAACCTCATCCAAAGTTCTTTGATCCGATACGTCAAACTGCTCCGAATCTGTAGGTCTGATTTCCTCCGTATATCCTCCTACTGAGGTTCTTGAAGCACCGCTTATCTGTGAAATTCCCACCTTCAAAGCTCTTTCTCTTACTTCCTGACTCTCTCTTGTAGAGATAATCATTCCGGTATAAGGAACCGCTATTCTTATACATGCAATAATCTTTTCAAAAGTATCATCATCAAGCCCGTTGTCAAAAGCATCAGGATCTATATCATCGGCCCTTTTAATTCTGGGTACACTTATAGTATGAGGTCCTACTCCAAATGTAGCTTCCAAATGCTCCCCATGCATCAAAAGCCCTGCAAACTCATATCTATATGACTCCAGTCCGAATAGTACTCCAAGACCTACGTCATCAATACCGCCCTCCATAGCTCTGTCCATAGCCTCTGTATGGTATATATAGTTATGCTTCGGTCCTGTAGGGTGAAGTTTCTCATAGGACTCCTTATTGTATGTCTCTTGGAAAAGTATATAAGTTCCTATACCTGCATCATGAAGCTTTTTATAATTTTCCACTGTAGTAGCCGCAATATTTACATTTGCTCTTCTTATAGCACCGTTTTTATGCTTTATACTGTAGATTGTTTTTATAGATTCAAGTATATACTCAATAGGACTGTTTATAGGATCCTCACCTGATTCTATGGCAAGTCTCTTATGTCCCATATCCTGAAGTGCAATTACCTCATTCTTTATCTCTTCCTGAGTAAGTTTCTTTCTTGCTATATTCTTATTCTTTGCATGATATGGACAGTATACACATCCGTTTACACAGTAATTTGAAAGATAGAGAGGTGCAAACATTACTATTCTGTTTCCATAGAAAGTCTGCTTTATCTCTCCTGCAAGAGCATAAATCTTTTTTATGATTTCCTTGTCCTCACAGGCAAGAAGTACTGATGCCTCTCTGTGGGTAAGTCCTTTGGCTATAATACCTTTCTCCGTTTTTTTCGGTCTTGCTTTTTCAAGGTATTCTTCTATCAAAGGAATATTGTTTTTATTTTCCTCGGCAAACTTTAGTGTCTCCAATATTTCTTCATGGTTTATAAATTCTTCGGCGTTCCTTGATTTTACATCGTATTTAAACATTTATAATCTCCTCTTACTTTTGCAACTCCATAACCTATATTGTTGATTCTGTTGGTAATACATCCGATACAGTGAGCGGCTTCATCTCCTGTACATACCTTTCCGTCATATAGTTCATATTTTTTTCTTGTTTTTAGCGGTGAAAGATTCGGCATCACCACATTTGCACCTGCAAGTATTCCCTTCTCTCTCCCCAAATTGTCCAATGTACTTAAGGAAGTCGTTGCCGGTATTAGCATATTCGGTCTCATTATTCTAAGTATAGCTATTAAAAATAAAGTCATTTGAATACTGCCGCTTTTTTCATCCTTAAATGCTGTATCATGGTGTGGTATAAAAGGTCCGATACCACACATCTGTGGTCCAAATTCTTCTATAAACTTCAGATCCTTAGCCAATGTAAAAGAGCTTTGATATGGTGAGCCCACCATAAATCCGCATCCTACCTGAAAACCTATATCTTTTAAATCCTTTAAACAACTCATCCTATGTTCAAATGACATTGATTTCGGGTGAAGTTTCTCATAATGTTCTTTGTCCGCAGTCTCATGTCTCAAAAGATATCTGTCCGCACCTGCGTCAAACATTTTCTGATAGTCTTCTTTCTCATATTCTCCCAAAGAAAGTGTAACGGCAACGTCCTTATACTTTTCCTTGATTTTCTTTACAATACTACATATATAATCCGGTTCAAATTTTCCGTCTTCACCTCCCTGCATTACAAAGGTTCTGTAACCGAGCCTGTATCCTTCATCCGCACATTCAAGTATTTCTTCTTCTGTGAGCCTGTAGCGGTCACAATTTCTGTTTGAATGTCTTATTCCACAATAATAACAATCGTTTTTGCAAATATTGCTTATCTCTATCAAGCCTCTGAGATAAACATCTTTACCGTAATTTTCATCGCCTATAATTCTTGCCTTTTTACTGATATAATCAAATACCTCTTCGTTCAAATTCTCTACAAGATATCTATATTCTTCAAGACTTAGGCTTCTTTCTTTTTCTAATCTTTCTATCAGAGCAATACTTTTATCAATTTCTAAATGTCTGTCATATTCAGTATTTTTAAAGTCAGTCCTATACAGTGATATATCTTTAGCCATTAGCATTACCCACATTTGAATAGGCGGTTTTTATGCTTACTCCTGACAATTTCCCTATTTTACCGGACAGACTTGAAATCACATTATTTGGTGCGTCGAGAGCAACCGACAACACACTTATACCTCTTTTATGATAGGGTATACCCATTCTTCCGATAATATAATCTCCGTACTCATGCAATAAATCATTGAGCTCTTTTACAGAATCCCTGTCCTCCACAATTATTGCCATCAATGCTACTCTGTTATCCATATTTCCCCTTTATAAATAATAGATTTTTGTATTAAAAAAACCCAAAGCCTCGGTGGCTTTGGGTACTCAAATAAATGTGCTAAAGCACATATCAATACATTCACAAACCACCTTTCAAGTCAGACCATATCTTCCCTGTTAGGAGTATCTGATTACACTCTAAATCCTTTTTAGTTGTTTGTCAATATATATCCTATCGTTACTTTTATAACTTATTATTTTACTATTCTTTTAGTATTCAGGTTATATACTTAATCATCAACCTCTGAGCTACTTGAGATAATTGCACCGCTCGAAGCATCGATATCGTATTCGTATTCTACATTTCCAACCTTAAACTCAATCTCATAAACTCTTACGCCGTCATCTGTATCAAGTTTTACTTTTTTAAAACTTGCACCGCTAACACCGGCATGTGAAAGTGCTATCTGCTTTGCTTTGTCTACTGAGATAACTGAAGCTGTCTGTGTTGGTGCTGCTGTCTGAGGTTGTGTTGGTGCCGCACTCTGTGCCTGTGTAGGCGCTGCCGGCTGTGTAGGTATCGCATAGTTTTCAATATCCTGGTCAAATGACACTATTGCACCTGTTGCGGCGTTGATTTCATAATCATACTCAACATTACCGCTGTAGAATTCTATATCATAAACCTTTACACCATCCTCTGTGTCAATCTTTGCTTTTACAAATGATACGCTTCCGGCCGAAACTCCTGCATGAGACATAGCTATTTCTCTAGCCTTTTCTATGCTATATCTCCGGCAGTGTTATTTGACTGTGCGGCTGTTGTTGCTGCAGGTGCTGCCTGTGTTGCTGCAGGCTGTGCTGCTGTTTGAGCCGGAATAGTATAATTTTCAATATCCATATCACTTGATACTATTTCACCGCTTATGGCATCTATTTCATAATCATATTCTGTATTGCCACTATAGAATTCTATATCGTAAACCTGTCTTCCATCCTCTGTATCAAGTTTAGCTTTGATAAATGTAACGCCGCTTTGTGCAATCTTTGCATGTGCAAGTGCTATCTGCTTCGCATCCTCAATGCTGATGTTCTTTGCTGAATTTATTGCGGCACTTGTGCTAACTGCATTTTTTCTTGCATCTTCATCTATATCTTCAATAGCATCTGCAATATTTTCCCAGATACTGTCATCAGAATCATAATCCACGATATCTCTGATATCTATTCCCTTTTGTACAACCAGATTTGCAATATCACTTACCTTCATTTTTGCAAGCTCTTTTGCATCCAGAGAACTATCCTTGGCAGCAAGATTAAGTACAAATACCGCCTTTCCTATGGATATACTATTTTCTTTGGCAAACTTATCTACATCCATACTGTTCTTTGCAGTCTGATTCATAACTCTTGCCTTTATATCATTGGTGGACAGGGCAACATTTATATCATCCAACACCTCTGCTTTAACCTGATTAGCCTTATCCTCATTATCATTTCTTACAGTAACCAAAATTCCTGTATTATCACTTGTTATATACCCTTTTTGAACCATTGAACCAATAAGTGCATTAACCGCAACCTTAAGCTCTGTATTCTTTAGATCCATTCCGTCAATAACACTTGCTCCATCTTGATTTGTAGACTGTACTTCTAAAACCTTGTTCTTTTTATTTGTTACAATCTCAACGCCCGGGTTTACATCAATATCTACATGTGAATCCGGAACATAGTTATTTCCGTAATACGGAACACCTACAACTCCTACTGCTAATAGTACACAAGCTGCTGCTGCCACTCCTACAAATCCCTTACTGAATTTCTTCATTCCTTTTTTCATCCTTTCTGTATCCTCAGAAACGATATTTTCAGAAATTCTTTTAAACATATCCTCGGGAATCATTCCCGATACAGCAGTGTCGAGCTTCTTCTCAATATCTTCTCTTTTCATCAAAAGCCCTCCTCTTCCAAATATTTCTGCATCTTCTTGATTGTTCTATTATACTTTGAAAGTACTGTGTTTATTGACATATCAAGTAAATCTGCTATTTCACGATTTTTCAGACCTGCCACTGCGTGTAGCAAGAGTATTGTTCTTTCATTATCATCCAACTTATTTATAGTGGTTCTAAGAATAATACGTTCCCCAAGATCTTCTACAAATGAAAAATCCTGTTCCGGCAAATCATTATTATCTTCTAAACTACCCTCTTTTTTACCGTCACGAATCTTCATTAGTGCAAAATTTCTTGCTATTGTAAAAATCCATGCCATAGGTTTATCATATGAGGTGTAATCTGCTGCTTTTTGATAGATTTTCAAAAAAGTATCCTGCAAAATATCCTCTGCATCATGAGTATTTTTTGTTATTGAAAGGGCAAAGGCATATACACTTTTATGAGTTTTTTCATATAAAGTATGTAAAGCCTCCATACTTCCCTTTGCGGTATCTTTTATAAGTTTATCATCCACCGTTGACGAAGCTTTTGATCCCTCCTCTAAGATCGCCACAAAATTAAGCATTTTAAAATCATCCTTTCACTATATTAATGCATGAGAATATCGTTTTATTGCATGCTTTGCAAAATTTTTAAAAAGTTTTTCTCATCAGTATTAAGCATAATATTGCAGTAAACATTTCCGCTGCAAAAAATGAACTCCATACTCCTATTATTCCAAAGATTCCGGATAAAACTAATGCAAACACAATTATTGTAACTATACCCCTTGATATGGCTATCAGTGAGGATTCCTTTCCTCTACCTGTAGCACTATAAAAACCTGCTATAATAATATTAAATGCAGCAGGTAAGAATCCTATAAAATAAATTCTAATACCTATAGTAGCATACTCTGCCAACACATCAGAATTTTCATTGTTAAATGCAGCTATAATATTTGGTGCAAAAGCCATTACCACTACCACTAAAGCTCCTGCTATGATCATACCCACTGTGAGTGAATACAAAAATATTTTCTTTAAATCTTTTTTCTCACCTTTTCCATAAGTTTCACTTGCCACAGGCTGTAATCCTTGTGAAACACCATTTAGCATTGCTACACCTACCAATGCTGAATTTGCTATAACTCCATATGCTGCAACTGCTATATTACCTACAAGTGCCAATAATATATAGTTGAAAATCATAGTAATCACACCATTTGATATCTCACCTACAAATGCTACAACTCCCAGACTACAGGCTAAGAGTAGACGTTTAAGAGAAGGCAATATAGGGTCAAAACGTATGCTGTTCTTTTTTGATAAATAATGAGTCATACAAATACACATACTTACAATAGGTGAAAGGCCTGTTGCAAGTGCTGCGCCTGCCATTCCCATACCCAACGGAAACATAAGTACATAATCAAATATAATATTAAAAATACCGCTAATGAGGGTTGCCGCCATAGCTATCCTTGGTGAATTATCATTTCTTACAAATGATGTAAATGTAAAATTCAGCATAAAAAATGGTGATAAACAAAGAATAATACGTGCATATGTATGCGTAACAGCCTCAATAACTTCGTCAGCTCCAAAAACTCTTAAAACTAAATCAGGAACAAAAATACCAAGAATTAAAAAAGGTAAGCTAAACAATAAACTCCAAATAAATGAATTTGAAAAATATTTATCTGCTTCCTTTATCTCCAAGTGATTTCAGCAATGCATATTTTGTTGCAGAACCTATACCAATCATAGCTCCTATTGCAAAAGTTATTGCAAATATCGGCAGTGCTAAGTTCAAACCTGTGATGCCATTTGCGCCCTCTGCCATTGATATAAAAATTGTGTCTGCAAGTACATAGCATGATGTACCGGTAGTTGCCAAGATATTTGGCAGAATATATCCTCTAAGTTTTTTCTCAATCATAAAAGAATCTCCTGTCATAGTTATCGAATTATATCATAAATATTCTGTAAGCTCAAACTAAGGCTGTTAAATTTTTGCAAAAAAATAGCAGTCATAGACTGCTATTTATTGATATATTATACTAACTCAAGTAAAACTTCCATAGCTGCATCGCCCTTACGAAGACCGATCTTAACTATTCTTGTGTATCCACCCTTACGATCAGCATACTTTGGACCATACTCATCAAAGAGCTTCTTTGCCAAGTCAACAGACTTTGTATTTTTCTTCTTTCCGGCTACCTTTGAAGGTAACTCTGTTGGAACATATACTACAGCATTAATCTTGCTTCTCGCATGAAGTCTTGAAGGTCTATCTTTCTTAATTTCCTTCTCTACCTCATCATAAACAGTAACTTTCTTACCATCTACAACTTCTTTTACTCTCTTACCATCAGCATCTTTTCTTGCAACCTTTGCATTTACCTTCACAAGGTCGAAGTTATCCTTCTCCTTAACAGCTAATGCTATAAGTGGCTCAACGATCTTTCTGATCTCTTTTGCTCTAGCTTCTGTAGTTACAATCTTTCCATGCTGTAAAAGTGCTGTAACCTGGTTTCTTAATAATGCTTTTCTCTGACTGGATGTCTTTGAAAGTTTTCTATACTTTGCCATTTTTACTCCTCCATCGGAAACATATATATGCAAACATTGGTCTTATTATATATGTCTATTTATTCTTTTTTATGCTTCTTCGCTTTCACGAAGGTGAAGCCCTAAATCCTCAAGCTTTTGAAGGACTTCCTCTAATGATTTTCTACCCAGATTTCTGACTTTCATCATATCATCTGAGGTACGTGAACACAATTCTTCAACTGTATTGATTCCTGCTCTCTTCAAGCAATTATAAGATCTTACTGACAACTCAAGTTCATCTATATTCATCTCCAGAACTTTCCTTGTCATCCTCTGCTTTTTCTACCATTACATCAACAGTTTTGGCATTATCAGATAAGTCTATAAATAAATTGAGATGCTCGCTCAAAACTTTAGCAGCTAAACTCACCGCCTCGTCAGGTGCCAATGTACCATTTGTAGTAACATCAAGTGTTAACTTATCAAAGTCTGTCATCTGACCTACACGTGTGTTCTCTACAAGAAGATTTACTCTCTCTACAGGAGTATAGATAGAATCAATTGCTATAACACCTATAGGAGTATCCTCTCCCTTGTTTTTATCTGAACTTACATAACCTCTACCATTTGTTATTGTCAATTCCATATAGAACTTGCCTTCTGAAACAGTCGCAATAACCTGGTCCTTATTAATAATTTCAATACTTGGATCACATTGAATATCTTCTGCAGTGATAACTCCCTCACCGTCAAAATCTATATAAGCAACCTTCGGCTCATCATCATTTGATGTGTTTTTGATTGCCAAGCTTTTTACATTCATTATGATCTCTGTTACATCTTCTTTTACTCCAGGTATGGAAGAAAATTCATGCAACACACCATCAATCTTAACTTGACTGACAGCTGATCCTGGGAGGGATGAGAGCATGATTCTTCTTAGGGAATTACCTAAAGTTGTTCCATAACCTCTCTCCAGTGGTTCACATATGAATCTGCCGAACTTCTTGTCCTCGGAAATCTCTGCAATCTCAATATTGGGTTTTTCAAAATCAAACACGATTGTCCCTCCTTTTAGATAAACTATATCTATGTCTCTAACATTTGAGACTTGGTTAATACTTCAAGGCTAAATATTTCTATTATTAGCAAATCAGCTGATACGAAAATAAGTATCAGCTGTTAAGATTCCTATTACTTAGAGTACAACTCAACGATAAGAAGTTCGTCTACAGGAACATCAATTTCTTCTCTTGTAGGGAGGCTCTTTACAGTACCTTTTAAATTTTCAAGATCTGCATCAATCCAAGCCGGTACAATTCTTCCGGCTGTTGACTCTACAACTTCCTTATATCTTGCAGATGATTTTGCCTTCTCTTTAATCTCTATAACATCTCCTGCTTTTACAAGATAAGATGGAATATTTACACATTTACCATTTACCAAAACATGCTTATGATCAACGATCTGTCTTGTTTCTTTTCTTGTTCTACCGAATCCCATACGGAAAACAACATTATCAAGTCTTCTCTCTAAGAGAATCATAAGGTTCTCACCAACCTGACCCTTCATTCTCTCAGCCTTAGCATAATAGTTTCTAAATGGTTTCTCCAATACACCATAGATGAACTTTGCTTTTTGCTTTTCTCTAAGCTGCAAACCGTACTCACTAAGCTTACGATTAGCTCTTTTTGTATCTCTATTAGACTTTTTATCTATTCCCAGAAAACCCGGCTCAAGGCCAAGAGATCTGCATCTTTTAAGAACGGGAACTCTATTAATTGCCACTTTTAGTACCTCCTATTAGACTCTTCTGCGTTTTGGTGGACGACATCCATTGTGTGGTACCGGAGTTACATCCTTAATACTTGTTACTTCTATTCCACATGCAGCCAACGCACGAATAGCTGCTTCCCTTCCTGAACCAGGTCCTTTTACCATAACATCTACATACTTAAGTCCATGTACTAAAGCTGCCTTTGCAGCAGTTTCTGCAGCCATAGATGCCGCATATGGAGTAGATTTCTTTGAACCTCTAAATCCTAGACCACCGGCACTTGCCCATGATATTGCATTACCTTGGGTATCAGTTAATGTAACAATTGTATTGTTAAATGATGACTGAATATGTGCCTGTCCGCGTTCAACGTTTTTCTTTACGCGCTTTTTTGTCACCTTCTTGGTGGACGCATTCTTTGCCATTAAACTAACCTACCTTTTTAAACTTTACTACGCTCCTGTTTTTAAAACATACAGCGAAAATTACTTTTCGAAAAAATGAATAGACTATATTATCTATTATTTTTTCTTGTTTGCTACTGTCTTTCTTGGACCCTTACGTGTTCTTGCATTTGTCTTAGTTTTCTGTCCGCGAACCGGAAGATTCTTTCTATGACGAATACCACGATAACATCCTATTTCCTGTAATCTCTTGATGTTCATAGCGATCTCTCTTCTAAGATCACCCTCTACCATCTGAGTATCAGAAATAACCTGTGCCAACTCTTTTACTTCATCATCTGTAAGATCCTTTACTCTTGTATCAGGATTTACACCAGCTGCTTTCAAGATACGCTTTGAACTTGTAAGACCTATACCATAGATATATGTCAAACCAATCTCAACACGCTTTTCTCTTGGTAAATCAACGCCTGCTATACGAGCCATTTACCTACTTCCTCCTTATTCCTATGCAGATCAACCTTGTCTCTGCTTGTGCTTTGGGTTCTCACAAATTACTCTTATGGAACCTTTTCTCTTAATTATTTTGCATTTTTCGCAAATCGGTTTCACTGAAGATCTGACCTTCATTGTAACTCTCCTTTCATCGCTACTAATAAAGACGCCATGGTATTATAGCATTAACTACTATAATATGCAAGGTCTTATTTTATTTATCACGCCAAATGATTCGTCCTTTAGTCAAATCATATGGAGATAATTCGATAGTAACTTTATCACCCGGCAAAATTCTTATATAATTCATTCTAAGTTTGCCACTGATATGTGCCAATACCTGATGCCCATTCTCAAGTTCTACCTGAAACATAGCATTAGGTAACTTCTCAACAACTGTTCCTTCAATCTCTATAACGTCTGATTTAGACATTTATTCCTCCACTTTCAAGAGATATTTTAACTTAACATCGTTAAAGTTATCACCACTATTTTTTATATCAATAAATTCATCACTTTTTCCAAGTCTTCTAATATGCTTTATATTCTTTTTCTTTGGCTTATCAAGAGTCTTTAGTCTGCCATCTGCAACATATATATAATTATTGTCACATTCTATTACTAAATAATACTCTCCTCTATCATGACCCATTATTGATATTACAATATCACCTGTATTTATCATAATTTTCTCAGAGAAAGAATCTCAGGCTCACCCTCTGTTATCAAAATAGTATTTTCATAATGTGCTGCCAATGAATTATCATCTGTAACCACTGTCCAGTCATCATCAAGCCATACCACTTCATCTCTTCCTGCCGTAATCATAGGCTCTATTGCAAGGGTCATACCGGGCTGTAGTTTAATTCCACCTCTTTTCATATCAAAGTTTGGAACTTCAGGGTCTTCGTGAAGATGTGTACCAATACCATGTCCTACTAAATCCCTAACTACGCCATATCCTCTTTCCTTTGCATACGCTCCTATGGCTTTGCATATATCATTTAAATGATTTCCTGCAATAGCATACTTAATTCCCTCATAAAAGCACTCTCTTGTAACCTTTACAAGTTCTTTTGCCTTATCGCTTCCTTCGCCTATTATATGGGTTCTGGCAGCGTCTGAATGATATCCTTTCCAAATAACACCTGCATCCAAGCTCACGACATCTCCATCTTTTAAGATTCTTTTCTTAGATGGAATACCATGTACAACCTCTTCATTTACAGATACACATATTGAAGCGGGATATCCATTATAGTTAAGAAATGAAGGAACACATCCAAATGATCTTATTATTTCATCTCCAAGCTTATTTACCTGATATGTAGTCATACCTGCATGTAATGCTTTTTCCAATTCTTCATGAGTCTTTGCCAGTATTATTCCGGCCTCTCTCATTAATTGTATTTCCCTCTCAGACTTTATTGTTACTGCCATTTTCCCCTCACAATCTATTCCAAAACTGCAATAATATCCAGGAATACTTCTTCCATATCCTTTGTACCGTCTACTGATGCGAGTATTTTCTCATTATCATAGTAATCAATCAAAGGCTGTGTCTGATCATGATACACCTCAAGTCTTTTCTTAACAGTTTCAGGCTTATCATCATCTCTAATAACAAGTTCATTTCCACAATTATCACATACATTTTCCGTCTTTGGTGCAGAATACATTATATGATATGTGTTTCCACAATTTAGACAGGCTCTTCTACCGCTCATTCTACTGATAATTGATTCGTCAGGTACATCTACATTTATAGCATAATCTATTTTTTCACCAAGCTCTGATAAAGCATTAGTCAAAGATTTTGCCTGTGGAATTGTTCTAGGAAAACCGTCAAGTACAAATCCGTTCTTACAATCATCCTTATGTATTCTATCCAAAAGCATTCCGATAGTAATATCATCAGGAACCAGCTCACCTTTGTCCATATACTCTTTTGCTTTATTTCCAAGCTCAGTTTTTTCTTTTATATTAGCTCTAAATATATCACCTGTAGATATATGTGGTATATTATACTTGTTTGCAATTCTCTTTGCCTGTGTACCTTTTCCGGCACCCGGTGCACCTAACATAATAATCTTCATGGTTTTACCCCCTAAATTTCATTAGTAACCACGAAAAACCCCTGAAGAATTTCCCCAGTGGTTTTTCGTAAGATGATTAGTCTAATAAGAATCCTCTGTAATTTCTTACAAGCATTTGTGATTCAATTGCTTTATTGTCTCAAGTACAACACCAACAATGATGATCAAGGATGTTCCGGTAAATGAAAGTCTACTGATATTGAACAATCCTGAAATTATTATAGGTATAATACAAACGATTATAAGGCCTGTTGCACCTATAATTATGATGTGACTTAAAATCTTTGAGAAATAATCACTTGTTGGCTTACCCGGTCTGATACCCGGAACAAAACCACCTGATTTTTTCATATTATTAGCTACCTCAAGTGGGTTAAAAGTAATTGATGTATAAAAGTAAGCAAATAAGACAATCAATATGATATAAACTATCAGTCCAATAGAATACTTCGGTGCCTCAGGCTTAAACCACATTGATGAATTCATATATGTCAATATCTCACCTACTATTGAGCCATTATTTATTTGTAAGAATTGGCCAATAACTATAGGTGTAGAGAATATTGAAGAAGCAAATATTACCGGAATAACACCTGCAGTATTTACCTTTAAAGGAATATGAGATGATGTTCCGCCCACACTTCTTCTACCCTGCGTTTTGGATGAATATTGTACAGGAATTCTTCTTTCGGCATCCTGTAATATAATAGTAAATATTACCATTATAATTATAAATGCCAATATAATAACTGCAGCAACTACCATTCTAGCTACTGTCTGATCTTTTAAGAATCTCTCATACAGATTCTTGAAATCATTTGGTAATGATGAAAGTATATTTAACAAAAGAACTATGGAAATACCATTTCCTACTCCATTCTCTGTTATTCTTTCTCCAATCCACATCAAAAATGCACTACCTGCTGTCATTGTAAATATAGTTACAACTACACTCTTTATTGTATAATGAAGTAGAAGGTCCTGTTTGCCAAATCCTATTGCCATAGCTGAAGATTGTAAGAGGGCTAGTGCGATAGTCAAATATCTTGTATATTCGACTATCTTTTTTCTGCCATCTTCGCCATCCTGCTGCAATTCCTCAAGTGCCGGAATCGCTATTGTTAAAAGCTGAATTATAATAGAACTTGTAATATATGGAGTGATACTCAGTGCAAGTACACTCATATTTTCAAAAGAACCACCAGTTATTGCATTAAAAAATCCAAACGCATCGCCTGATTGCTTTGCAAAAAGATTCTTAAAAAAAGTCGTGTTTACACCCGGTATAGGTAAATTACTGCCAAAGCGAATAACTACCAGCATCATAAATGTGTACAGAAGTTTCTTTCTTACATCCTTCACCTTAAATGCATTACGGAGTGTTGTGAGCATTAGATCACCTCACAAGTTCCGCCTGCGGCTTCAATCTTAGCTTTTGCACTTTCACTAACAGCAATATACTTGATATTGAACTTCTTTGTTAATGAACCATTACCTAAGAGTTTAACTCCATCTCTTGTATTTTTGATAATTCCTGCTGCTACTAATGTATCAGGAGTAACTAAAGTACCATCCTCAAGACGATCAAGAACAGAAATGTTTACTGCAACGATATCCTTAGAGTTACGATTTGTAAATCCTCTCTTAGGAATACGTCTGTATAAAGGCATCTGACCACCCTCAAATCCAGGTCTTGTAGCACCTGAACGAGCTTTCTGACCCTTGTGACCTTTAACGGCTGTCTTACCATTACCTGAACCATGTCCACGGCCACGTCTGAAATTATCGCTATGCTTTGAGCCTAATGCAGGCTGTAAATTAGATAAATCCATAACTACACCTCCTTCTTTAGACTTCTTCAACTTTTACAAGATGTCTTACATGCCAAATCATACCTCTTATAGCATCATTATCCGGCATTTCCACTGTCTTGTTCAATTTTCTTAAACCAAGTGCCTCTACAGTTGCTTTCTGCTTTGGAATAGCACCGATAGGGGATTTAACCAATGTAATTTTTAACTTTGCCATATTTTCCTCCTATTATGCTAATATTTCTTCGACTGACTTACCACGAAGCTTTGCAATCTCTTCAGGTGTCTTAAGTGCTGCTAAACCTGCAAGTGTAGCAAGACATACATTTGTCTTGTTATTTGAACCTAAAGACTTTGAACGGATATTCTTATATCCGGCAAGCTCCAGTACCGCACGTGCCGGACCACCGGCGATAATACCTGTACCTTCAGGTGCTCTCTTTAAAAGAACACTTGCACTTCCAAATTTTCCAGTGTAATCATGTGGTACACTGAAATTCTCATCTATTCTAACCTCAACTAATGACTTAGTTGCAGCTTCTTTTCCCTTACGGATAGCCTCCGGCACCTCTCCTGCTTTTCCAAGACCGATACCAACATGACCATTACCGTCACCTACAACAACAAGAGCAGAAAACTTCATTGTACGTCCACCCTTTACGGTTTTGGATACACGCTTGATATTTACGACTCTGTCATTTAACTCCAATTTGCTTGGATCGATGATTTGTCTCTTCATGTATGTTTCTCCTCCTATTAGAATTGTAATCCTGCTTCACGGGCAGCTTCAGCCAATGCAGCAACCTTACCTTGATAGATAAATCCGCCTCTATCAAATACAACTTTGTCTATACCCTTCTCAAGTGCTCTCTTTGCAATAAGAGTTCCAACATATGCTGCAGCCTCTACATCATTTGTCTTTGAAAGTTCCTCTCTTGCACTCTTCTCAAGAGTTGATGCACTTACTACTGTATTTCCCACTGTGTCGTCAATAATCTGAGCGTACATATGGTTGTTGCTTCTAAATACAGCAAGGCGTGGTCTCTGAGCTGTTCCGCTGAGACGATTACGTAATCTATAATGCTTCTTAAGTCTAAGATCGCTTTTTGATTTTTTGCTAACCATTTACTTACCCTCCTATTATTTCTTACCGGTCTTACCGACTTTACGTCTGATAACTTCAGTAGAGTATTTGATACCCTTGCCCTTATATGGCTCAGGCTTTCTCTTGTCTCTTATCTCAGCAGCATACTGACCAACCTTTTCCTTGTCAATACCCTGAATCTTGATTATGTTCTGTCCGTCAAGAACAGATGTGATACCCTCTGGATCTTCCATCTCTACAGGATGTGAATATCCAAGTGAAAGCACAAGCTTGTTTCCTTGCTTTGCTGCTCTATAACCAACACCATTTACCTCAAGTACCTTCTCATAGCCTTCGGTTACACCTACTACCATGTTATGTATAAGAGTTCTTGTGAGACCGTGTAATGCCTTATTCTTCTTTAAGTCATTTGGTCTAGTTACTACAATATCATCACCTTCCTGCTTAATAGTCATTTCTACAGGTAGTGCTCTCTCAAGTGTACCCTTAGGACCTTTTACAGTCACATGATTATTTTCTGCAATTGTAACAGTTACTCCTGCCGGAATTGCGATAGGCATTCTTCCAATTCGTGACATGCCGTCTTCCTCCTTAAATTTGTCGTGAGTTTTCACTCATGTTTTCAGGTTTTATCTCTTCTAATAGGCAGCCAATAAAGAATATTCTTTATGACTACTGCTATTAGAGTTGAAACTTAATTTATATTTATTGTATCCCCTCGACATCGGCAAACATACATTTGCCGGGTGGGTTCTACTCCACTAGCACTCAAACTTCGTTTTCGCTGAGTGTCGTGAACGACTTTCACACTAAGTGTTCAATGTTTCGGGATGGGCTTTCGTACTAAATTCGCACTGCACTTCGCTTGTGCTCATTAAGTGCGTGGTGACTACCAAACGAAAGCTAATACTTCTCCACCTACATTAAGTTTTCTTGCTTCTTTGTCTGTGATAACACCATTATTTGTTGAAATGATAGCTGTTCCAAGACCACCAAGAACTCTTGGAAGCTCTTCTCTGCTTGCATATATACGCAAACCTGGCTTTGAAATTCTCTTCAATCCACTTATTATTCTCTCGCTCTTGTTAGCTGTATACTTTAAGAATATTCTGATATCCTTGAAGTTACCATTGTCAACAAGTTCGTACTTCTCTACATAACCTTCTTCTACAAGTATGTTAGCTATTGCTATTTTCATCTTTGAGGAAGGAATATCAACTGAGTCATGTTTTGCAGTATTTGCATTTCTGATTCTAGTAAGCATATCTGCAATTGGATCGCTCATTGTCATGGAATTTTTTCCTCCTGTTTATTTTAAATGTATCTGATTACTACTTTTTTTGCTTCAATTAAGCTTTTTGATAAATGCTTCCACTCGACATCTGCATACATATGTGTGCCGGGTGGCGTCCACTCGACTAAGTTCAAACTTCGCTTCGCTCGTTTTCACTAAGGCTCGGGACGGGCTTTCACACTAAACTCACGCTTCGCTTTGCTTGCGTTCGTTAAGTGTTCAATGCCTACCAGCTGGCTTTCTTAACTCCTGGAATTTGACCCTTATAAGCCAATTCACGGAAGCAAATTCTACAGATACCATACTTTTTAAGATAAGCATGTGGACGACCACAGATTTTACATCTGCTATATTCTCTTGTAGAGAATTTTGCCGGTCTAGCCTGCTTAATCTTCATTGAAGTCTTTGCCATGAAATCTTCCTCCTAAATTATTTGAAAAATGGCATATTGAATAATGTCAAAAGTTCTCTAGCTTCTTCATCGGTGTTTGCTGTAGTAACGAATATAACGTCCATACCACGCACCTTATCAATCTTATCATACTCTATCTCAGGGAAGATAAGCTGTTCCTTAACTCCAAGAGCATAGTTTCCTCTACCATCAAATGCATTAGGATTTACACCTCTAAAGTCACGCACTCTAGGAAGAGCAAGATTTATAAGTCTGTCAGCAAACTCATACATCTTTGAACCACGAAGAGTTACCTTACAACCGATAGGCATACCCTCTCTAAGCTTAAAGTTAGCAACTGATTTCTTTGCCTTAGTAACTACCGCCTTTTGTCCGGAGATAATTTCAAGATCTCTAACTGCAGCGTCTAATACTTTTGCATTGTCTTTTGCCTCACCAACAGCCATATTGATAACGATCTTATCAAGCTTTGGTACTTGCATAGGATTCTTATATCCAAACTTTTCGATCATCTTAGCAACGATCTCGTTCTCATATGTGTCCCTTAATCTTGTCATGTTTTCCTCCTTTCCAATTAGTCAATAGCCTTGCCGGTCTTCTTAGCTACACGAACTTTCTTGCCGTCTTTTACTTCAAACCCAACTCTTGTAGCCTGACCATCAACAACTAACATTACATTTGATATATCAATAGTTCCCTCTGTAGTTACAATACCACCATTCTGGTTAGCCATACTAGGTTTTGTATGCTTTGTAATTATATTACAGCCTTCAACTATTACTCTATTCTTCTTAGTATCAACCTTTAATACTTTACCTGTCTTGCCTCTATCTTTTCCAGATATGATCTTAACCATATCGTCTCTTTTGATTTTATGCACGCTAGACCTCCTTATAATACTTCAGGTGCGAGAGATACAATTTTCATGAAATGCTTCTCACGAAGTTCTCTTGCAACCGGTCCAAAGATACGAGTACCTCTTGGAGTCTTGTCATCCTTGATTATAACTGCTGCGTTTTCATCGAATCTGATGTATGAACCGTCTTTACGGCGTGTGCTATTAACTGTTCTTACTACAACAGCCTTAACAACATCACCTTTCTTTACAACACCGCCAGGTGTTGCATCTTTAACGGTAGCGACGATTATATCGCCGATATGAGCATATCTTCTAGTTGAACCACCCATAACACGAATTGTAAGCAATTCTTTTGCTCCAGTGTTATCGGCCACCTTCAATCTTGTTTCCTGCTGAATCATGCCGGATACTCCTTCCTACCTAATTATTTTGCCTTCTCAATTATCTGTACAAGTCTCCATCTCTTATCTTTTGAAAGAGGTCTTGTTTCCATAATTTTTACAGTATCGCCAATGTTACATTCATTCTTCTCATCATGTGCTTTGAATTTAACAGTCTTCTTTACAATCTTGCCATAAAGTGGATGCTTTACATGGTCCTCGATTGCAACAGTGATTGTCTTATCCATCTTATCGCTAACAACCTTGCCGATACGGGTTTTTCTAAGATTTCTCTCCACGGTTTATCTCCTTTATCTTATGCCAATTTTGCATTCTCAGTGATAACTGTCTGAATTCTGGCAATGTTTCTACGAACTTCCTTAATTCTTGAAGTGTTATCCAACTGGCTGGTTGCATTTTGGAATCTAAGGTTGAAAAGTTCCTTCTTTGCGGAAACCAATTCTTCATTCAACTGTTCTAAGCTTTTAGATTTTAATTCATTTACATATTTATTAGTTTTCACTTGTTTCACCGCCTTCCAAATCAGCCTTTGAAACTATCTTACATCTGCAAGGAAGCTTATGCATAGCAAGACGAAGAGCCTCTCTAGCAACTTCTTCAGATACGCCTGCAATCTCAAATAGTACACGACCCGGCTTTACAACAGCTACCCAATATTCTGTAGATCCCTTTCCTGAACCCATTCTTGTCTCAGCAGGTTTTGCTGTAACAGGCTTATCAGGGAAAATCTTTATCCAAACTTTACCACCACGCTTAATATAACGAGTCATAGCAACTCTGGCAGCCTCTATCTGGTTTGACTTTATCCAACAAGGATCAAGGGACACTAAACCATACTCACCATAAGTGATCTTATTGCCTCTTAGGGCCTTTCCAGCCATAGAACCTCTAAACTGTTTTCTACGCTTTACTCTCTTAGGCATTAACATATTATTTTACGCTCCCTTCCTGTGTTTTCTTCTGAGGAAGCACCTCACCGGTATATATCCAAACCTTAACACCAACTTTACCGTATGTTGTATTCGCCTCGGCAAAACCATACTGAATGTCAGCTCTTAATGTCTGAAGAGGAATTGTACCCTCTGAATAGAACTCTGTACGAGCCATATCAGCACCACCAAGACGTCCTGAACAGCTTGCCTTGATACCAAGTACTCCTGCCTTCATACTTCTTGACATTGTTGACTTCATTGCTCTACGGAATGATATACGATTCTCAAGCTGTGCTGCAATATTCTCTGCTACAAGCTGAGCATCTCTATCCGGTCTCTTGATTTCTTTGATATCAATGAATACCTTCTTATCTGTAAACTTTGATACTTCCTTCTTTAACTTTTCAACTTCAGCACCCTGCTTACCGATAACAACACCCGGTCTAGCTGTATGAAGTATTATTCTAACTCTGTCTGAAGCACGCTCGATTTCAATATCTGATACGCTAGCTGAATAAAGCTTGTTCTTTAAGAACTTTCTGATATTGTAGTCTTCTACTAAACAATCAGCAAAATCCTTATCAGCGTACCATCTGGAGCTCCAGTCTTTTATAACACCGACTCTAAGTCCATGTGGATTAACTTTCTGTCCCATTTTCGCGTCTCCTCCTATCTTTCATCTAAGACCACTGTGATATGGCTCATTCTCTTCTCGATACGATAAGCTCTACCCTGTGCTCTAGGCTTAATTCTCTTCATTATAGGGCCATCACTTGCATAACATTCTGCAATATACAATTTAGAAGGATCTAAATTATTATTGTTCTCAGCATTAGCAACTGCTGACTCTACTAATTTCTTGATAACACTTGACGCATATCTTGGGCTATACATAAGAATACCCAAAGCCTCACCAACATTCTTTCCTCTGATCGCATCAAGCACGAAACATGCTTTCTGAACAGGTACTCTGGCATATGAGAGCTTAGCTGATGGTCTGGTGTCCTTAACTGCATTTCTTTCTCTTTTAATCTGGGATCTATGTCCTTTTGCCATTTAAAAAACCTCCTTTCAACCCTCTCTTATCTTGAAGCTTTCTTATCGTCAGCTTTATGTCCTCTATAAGTTCTTGTAGCAACAAACTCACCAAGCTTATGTCCTACCATATCCTCAGTAATATATACCGGAACATGTTTTCTTCCATCATGAACAGCAATAGTATGACCTACCATCTGTGGGAAGATTGTAGAACGACGTGACCATGTTTTAATAACACTCTTATCGCCAGCCTTGTTCATTGCATCAACTTTCTTTAATAAACTTGCATCTGCAAATGGTCCTTTTTTTTAAGTGAACGTGACATTTATCTTTCCTCCTTTATTTAGTAGCGGCCTTACCATCTCTTCTTCTGATGATCAACTTATTAGACTGTTTCTTCTTGTTTCTAGTCTTAAGACCAAGAGCCGGCTTGCCCCAAGGAGTAGATGGACCCGGACGACCGATTCCGGTTTTACCTTCACCACCACCGTGTGGATGGTCATTAGGGTTCATAACAGAACCACGAACTGTAGGTCTTATACCCATATGGCGCTTTCTTCCCGCCTTACCAAGCTTAACAAGTGAATGCTCACCATTTCCAACTACACCGATAGTAGCTCTACAAATGATTGGAACCATTCTCATCTCACCTGATGGAAGACGAAGAGTTGCATACTTGCCTTCTTTCGCCATAAGCTGTGCTACATTTCCTGCTGAACGAACAAGCTGTCCGCCCTTTCCAGGATAAAGCTCAATGTTATGAATCTGTGCACCTACAGGAATCTCTGCAAGTGGTAAACAGTTTCCAACTCTAGCCTCTGCACCTGAACCACTCACAATTGTAGTTCCAACCTGAAGACCTTCAGGAGCAAGTATATAAGCCTTTGCACCATCTACATATGAAATAAGTGCAATATTTGCTGTTCTATTTGGATCATACTCTATAGCAACAACCTTTGCAGGAACTCCGTCTTTAGAGTTTCTCTTAAAGTCGATAATTCTGTATTTTCTCTTTGCACCGCCACCACGATGTCTAACTGTTATTTTACCCTGATTGTTTCTTCCTGAGTTCTTCTTAATTGGTGCCAATAATGACTTCTCAGGAGTACTCTTTGTAATTACACTAAAGTCCAAACCTGTCATATTTCTTCTAGACGGTGTATATGGACTATATTTCTTTATTCCCATTTATTTCTCCTTCTTGTGCTACGCACTTTATCACGGCAGGATGCCGTATAATATTTCCCGATTTTCATATCGGGAAAGCAAACTCTTGTTGCTTATAAGCCCTGGAATAACTCGATCTCTTTGCTATCCTCTGTAAGCCACACAATAGCCTTCTTAACTTTTGCAGTCTTACCTGTTGTTATTCCTCTTCTTCTTGTCTTTCCATCCTGGTTCATAGTATTTACTCTAGAAACCTTAACGCCGTCAAACATCTTCTCAACCGCTTCTTTGATCATTGTCTTGTTTGAGTCAGGATGTACAAGGAAAGTATATTTCTTATCTGTCATGCCAAGCATGCTCTTCTCTGTAATAACCGGCTTAAGTATTACATCATAATATTGAATATTTGCCATTACGCATATACCTCCTCTATAGTCTTAACAGCGTCCTTTGAAGCAACTACTGTATTGTACTTTAAGATATCATATACATTGATACTCTTAGTGAAGCAGCCTTAACACCATATATATTTCTTACAGAAAGTACAGTGTTCTTCTCATTCTCAGCACATACAACAAGTGCTTTCTTAACATTTAAGTTATTCAAAGTCTGCTGCATCTTCTTTGTCTTGATTTCTGACATTGCGAAATCATCAACAACGATGAACTTGTTCTCAAGAACTCTACTTGTAAGAGCACTCTTAAGAGCAATTCTCTTCTCTTTTTTATTTAAATTGATCGTATAATCTCTTGGAGTAGGTGCAAACACAACACCGCCACCCTTCCATTGAGGTGATCTTGTTGAACCCTGACGCGCATGTCCTGTACCTTTTTGCTTCCAAGGCTTTCTTCCACCACCACTAACTTCAGAGCGAGTCTTTGCCTTTTGTGTTCCCTGACGCTTGTTTGCCAACTGTGCAACAACTGCCATATGAACTAAATGCTCGTTAACATTAACTCCGAACACAGCATCATTTAATTCTATACTACCTACTTCTTTTCCTTCAATATTAAATACTGATATATTAGCCATTTGTGTTCCTCCTTTCTGTTAGTTATTTCTTCTTAACAGTCTCTTTTAATGTTATTAAAGCTTTCTTTGAACCCGGCATTGAACCCTTTACAAGGATAAGGTTCTTATCTGCATCAACTCTTACAATTTCAAGATTCTGTGTGGTTACCTTCTTTGCACCCATATGTCCAGGCATTCCTTTGCCCTTAAATACATGGCTTGGATCTGAAGATGAACCATTTGAACCCTGATGACGGTGGAACTTAGAACCGTGACTCATAGGTCCTCTAGACTGTCCATGACGCTTAATAGCACCTTGGAATCCTTTACCCTTTGAGATAGCCGTTGCATCAACCTTATCTCCTGCTGCAAATATATCAGCCTTGATTTCACTCTTTAATTCATATTCAGCAGCGTTCTCAAACTTGAACTCTCTGATAAATCTTCCTGCTGTGAAAACTTCTCTCTTCTTATCGCCCTTCTCAACTACAGTCTTCTCAACTCCTGCCTTTGCAAGGTGACCTGACTTAGCCTTGTTTACAAGCTTTGTACGGATCTGTCCATATGCAACCTGCACCGAATTATATCCATCATTTCTTCTGTCTTAACCTGTGTGACAACACATGGTCCTGCAAGAAGAACTGTTACAGGTATTAACACGCCATTCTCATCGAAAATCTGTGTCATACCAACTTTTCTAGCAAGTATTGCCTTCTTCATTAATATACCTCCTGGTTTATTCTACAGCGGAGCACTATGTGCTCATCCTAGAGCAGGATTAACGCCAATTAGCGGATTATCTACTCTTCATTTTGATGTCTATGTTCACACCTGCCGGCATTTCCAATCTGGAAAGTGCATCAACAGTCTTCTGTGATGGTGCAATGACATCAATCAGTCTCTTGTGTGTTCTCTGCTCGAACTGCTCACGAGAGTCTTTGTACTTATGTACAGCTCTAAGGATAGTAACCACTTCCTTCTTTGTTGGTAGTGGAACAGGTCCTGAAACAGCTGCTCCTGTCTTCTTTACAGTATCAACAATTCTTGCAGCACAGCTGTCAACTAATTGGTGATCATAAGCTTTTAATGTGATTCTCATTACCTGATTTGCCATAAAAAAAGCCGCCTCCTTTTCAATCTTATAAAAGAAATTGACAAGCGGTGACTGTACACTCTTCCGTGCGTATCATAAATATAAACCCACGAAATTACTCAATATGAGATGCTGTTTGTACAGTGACTTGTCGCCAGTTTTTGCAACATGACCTTCGCTCCACATAAAACCCGTTAAACGGCAACCTATGTTTCATAGCTATCAATGTCACAGCCATACTAGGATAGCACATATAAAAACCGATTGCAAGCACTTTTTTATATTATCTCATGTTTTTTCAAGTACTATTACAGTTCAGGTACCATATATCTTGAGACTTTTAATTTTACAATCCTTGTAGCGTTTAACTCTTTCGTGAAAACGAGACTCAGATTAAGCAGCTTGTGACTTGTTTGAGTGCAGTTCGCTGCTCCCCAAGCGAACAAACGAGTTTTTGCAGACTGCGTAAAATCCTGCGAAGTTTTAAGAAAGAGTTGCGATTAGGATTGTAAAACAAAAGCTCTAAAGGGGCTACCTGAACTGTAAACAAGTACTTAAAATCAGTTTTTATCTACTATATTTTATTTTACTAATCAAAGTTTTTTCTTAAATTATGCTGTTCCATAAACTTTAATATAACAAATGCCATAAAACTGTTTATAGGAAGTAAAATTATATTTTTAACAGCTCTCATCGGCAAAATAGCAAGGAAAGCTTTTCCATATAGTATATTTAGCCAAAGTGTACCAAGCAATATATTACATAATAAGCTTACCAAAATTTCAGCTGCTAAAATTCTCTTTATTGAGACAGGCTTCTTATATAAAATACTTCCATACATAATACCTGCGATAATAGCGTTAAATGTAAAACCGGGAAAAAAAGGCCCTGTAGGTTTCATCATATACTTTACAATATCAGTAATTGCACCAAATATGCTTCCAACTATAGGTCCAAATAAATATCCTATACTTACAGTCGTCAATGAAGAAAAACCAATCTTCAAAAAATTGCCTATAGGGACTGTAAAAGCTCCTAATATAATAGAAATTGCAACGAACATTGCAACTGTTGTAATTGTCCTTACCTTCTTTAACTCTCTATACGAGAACAAAAAAATATCTTTAATACTTACCATAATTTACTTCCTAACACTACCACTTTCTATAGCTGCTTTTTCCACCGCTTTGGCCACTGTTTCTGCTACCAACTTATCAAGTGCGGAAGGTATAATATTTTCGGCACTCAGATCCTCAGGTCTTATATAATCTGCAATAGCTTTTGCCGCAGCTTTTTTCATAGTATAATTTATATCTCTTGCACTTGCATTAAGGGCACCTCTAAATATTCCGGGAAAAGCAAGTACATTATTTATCTGATTCGGTCTATCACTTCTTCCCGTGCCCATTACAGCTACGCCTGCTTTTATAGCCTCATCATATGAAATCTCCGGATTTGGATTTGCCATAGCAAATACTATAGGATCCTTAGCCATTGTTTTTATCATATCCTTTGTAAGAACATTTGCCACAGAAACTCCTATAAATACATCCGCTTCTACCAGTGCATCTGCCAATTCGCCTCTCATATCCTCAAGGTTTGTAACTGTACATAGCCATTTTTTATGATCCTTGATACCTTCTACTCTATCCTTATATAAAACACCAAATTCATCACATGCTATTATATTCTTTACTCCAGACTCTAAAAGCATCTTTATAATAGCTGTACCGGCACTTCCCGGTCCATTTAAAACTACCTTTATATCAGCCATTTCCTTTTTACAAGTTTTAGAGCATTAATGAGAGCCGCCGTAACTACTATTGCAGTACCATGCTGATCATCATGAAATACAGGTATCTCAAGCTCTTTCTCAAGTCTTTCTTCTATTTCAAAGCATTTTGGTGATGCAATATCCTCTAAGTTTATTCCACCAAAGCATGGCGCAATATTCTTTACAGTTTTTATTATCCCCTCTGCATCCTTTGTATCAAGGCATATAGGAAATGCATCTACATCGCCAAACTCTTTAAACAGTATAGCCTTTCCCTCCATTACAGGCATAGCTGCCTTAGGTCCGATATCACCCAGACCAAGAACTGCTGTTCCGTCAGAAATCACTGCTACCAAATTCTTCTTGGCCGTGTATTTCCAAACATTTTTAGGATCTTTTGCAATCTCCCTACAAGGTTCAGCTACTCCGGGAGTGTATGCGGTACTCAAATCATCTCTAGTATTTATTTTTATCTTACTTACAACGGCAACCTTACCTCCATTTGCCTCATGCAATTTTAGTGCTTCTTTACTATAGTCCATATTACCACCTTTATAAAACCTTATAAAATTCTTTGATGTATTCTAGCACAAAAATATATACTTTTCCATAACAATGAAAAAGGTGGACTGATAATCAATCCACCCAAAATATATTTAATTAAATACAGTCTGTAAATTATCCAACTCAATGGCTGCAGGTGCCTCTCTAAAGTTTTGATATGCAAATATTCCATATCCGTCAACAGCTCCACTCTCTCTAGCAGACTTTACCTGTCTTAATAAAATATCATTGTATCTTAGCCATTCTGAGACTTCATTCCCATCCTTTATATTCTTTCCGGTTCTATACAGCCCAAGACCTATACATAACTTTACACTACTATTACTCTTTCTTTTAAGTTCAACCCAACTATTCAAACAATTCTCATACGCATGTGGAGCAGACTCACCTTTTTTATTTTTTGCCTCAAAACCATGGTAGAGCTGTGGCATTATATAGTCAATATATTCATTTGAAACCATCCATGTATCAATATCTACAAAGTATGAATCATTACTTCTAAGCGATGATAAAAGAGCTACCGGACTGACTCCAAATACAGCCTGAGGACGCACCTGATGAACTGTCTTGTATACATCTTTTACCAACATTGAAACATTATTTCTTCTCCACTGTGTAATACCAAGATTGCTACCTGATGCATCATATTCCGGCTTATCAAAGCTTTTTGCCGGATCATTGTTATTTAATGAAGGATAAAAATAATCATCAAACTGAATACCATCTACAGCATAATTTTCACATATCTCACGTATTGAATTTACTAAATAATTACGAACCTCTTCACTCGAAGGATTTAAATAATAACTTCCATTATGCAAGAGCACATTTCTTTGCTTGTCAGGATTTGACGCCCACTGCTTTACAATAGAACCTTCCGGCACCTCTCCCCACTGAACCATTGAATTTGTCACTCTGTAAGGATTTACCCATGCATGGAAGGCAAGTCCATTTTTATGGGCACTTTCTAACATATACTCTAGAGGATCAAATGTAGAAGACGAATTCTTTGTAACCATATACTTTGACAACGGAAATGCCTTTAATTTCAAACCATAACTATCTGAATGGCTGTGTACATGACAAAATATAGCATTCATACCACGATTTTTAATATCAGACATCACCTGATCTGTGCGCTGTTTGAAAGCTTCCACATCAGATGGCATTTCACTCCAGTCAATATACGAAAACCACACTCCCCTCAGCTCCTTTGGTTGTACAATGGGTACAGTAGCAGCTTGAACATTTTCCCTTCTCTTAATAGGGGTAACCGATGCATATACCTGTGTTGCTATCAAAGTACTCATCACCAAAATGATAGCAAATATTCTGCCAATACGACCAAAAAAGCTTATTGTTTTAATATTCATTCCTACACTCTCCTTTTTATTTGTCAAAGAATAAGTCTCTTCACCTTAATTCTCGTTTTTTAAAATTACTCACTATCATACTATAGCTTTCACAAAAAACCAATATTCTTTTCCTTAAAGTCATCTTACAAACAAAAAAGCTGCATGAAAACTTCACACAGCTTACTGCCGGTGGCGAGACTCGAACTCGCACACCCTTTCGAATAACAGATTTTGAGTCTGTCGCGTCTGCCATTCCGCCACACCGGCTCATTACTTGACAATATTAGCATAAGAGTAGGACATTTGCAAGTATTTTTTAATAAATATTGCAACAAAAAGGTGGGCTGAATAATCAACCCACCCAAAATAACTAACTAAAATTAATTATATACTATAAAAGATAATCTATATTAATTTTCCTTAGCTAATTCAGCTTTAATTTTCTCTGTAAGTGCAGGAACTATCTTGTTCAAATCACCTACGATACCATAGTCAGCAACACTGAAGATAGGTGCTGTCTCATCTTTATTGATAGCGATAATGATATCACTCTCTTCCATACCTGCCAAATGCTGTATTGCACCTGAAATACCTATTGCAAAATACAAATGTGGACGAACCGTCTTTCCTGTCTGTCCTACCTGTATATCCTTTGGCATCCAACCTGCATCTACTACCGCTCTTGAACAGCTTACAGTTGCATTGAGTGCATCAGCCAAGTCCTTAAGTATCTTAAAGTTCTCTGCTGAACCTACTCCTCTACCTCCTGATACTAAGATCTTTGCAGCCATGATATCTTCTGTTGTCTTTGCATTCTTTACTATCTCTAGGATCTCAACATATTTGCTGTTCTCTTCAAGCTTAGCATCAAAGTCTATTACCTCTGCCTTTGCTCCTGCCACTCTTTCCTTCTTTTGCATAACACCCGGACGAACTGTTGCCATCTGTGGTCTGTTCTCAGGGCATGCAATAGTAGCTATTGTGTTTCCACCAAATGCCGGTCTTGTCATAAGAAGCTGATTATGCTTCTGTTCTCTTCCTGCAACTGCTACCAATGGGTAATCTCCTATATCAAGCTGTGTACAGTCTGCTGTAAGTCCTGTTCCAACTCTTGCTGATACTCTAGGTCCCAAATCTCTTCCTATTGCTGTAGCTCCAATAATGAATATCTCAGGCTTAAACTCATTTATTACTGCTGATAATGCCTGAGTATATGGCTCTGTACGATACTCTTTTAATTTAGCATCATCCACTACTATTACTTTATCTGCACCATGCTCTGCAAGCTCATCTACCAGACCTTTTACATCAGATCCCAGTAGTACTGCTGTTACTTCTGTATTAAGGTCAGCAGCTAAATCCTTACCTTTTCCTATAAGCTCAAGAGAAATACTGCTCAATTTGCCGTCTACCTGCTGGGCAAATGTAAACACTCCCCTGTATTCTTCTGTATTTTGTCTCATAAACGACTCCTTTTTAGATGATATGTGTTTCTTTTAATTTGCCTATGATGTAATCAACAGATTCTGATGCACCAAGGTTTACCTGCTCTCCTGCACCCTTTCTTACCTTGTCAGATGCCTTTGCTATCTGAGTCGGTGATCCCTTAAGTCCTATATTGGAATCATCTACATCTATAAGGTCTGCTCTTGAAAGTACAGTAACTTCTTTGTCATATGCATCAAAAATACCGCCAGGAGTCATATATCTTGGCTCATTCAGCTCTGATAATGCTGTAACAAGTACCGGCATCTTTGCTTTCAATACATGATATCTGTCATCAAACTGACGCTCTACCACTACGCTGTCACCATCTATCTCTATCTTCTGTGCATAGCTTATAACAGGTATATCTAAATGTTCAGATATCTGTGGACCAACCTGTGCTGTATCTCCATCTATAGCCTGACGACCTGTTATAATAAGATCATACTCTAATTTTCTAAGTGCTCCTGCTATAGTCTGTGATGTAGCCCATGTATCTGCTCCACCAAGTACTCTGTCTGTTATAAGTACAGCATTGTCTGCTCCCATTGCCAACGCTTCTCTAAGTACTTCATCAGCCTTTGGAAGTCCCATAGTAACAACTGTAACTTCTGCACCATATTTATCTTTAAGTCTAAGAGCTGCCTCAAGACCCGCCTTATCATCCGGGTTCATAATTGTAAGCATAGCTCCTCTATTTAATGTGCCGTCAGGGTTGAAAACAACTCCGCCCTTTGTATCAGGCACTTGTTTAATACAAACAACTATCTTCATGACATCCTCCATTCGTAATAGCACAATTATTTAAGCAATCCGCCTGAAATTACCATTCTTTGTACTTCGCTTGTTCCCTCGTACACTTCTGTAATCTTAGCATCACGCATCATTCTTTCAATCTCATATTCTCTTGTATATCCATATCCACCGTGAAGCTGTACTGCCTTTGTAGTAACTTCCATAGCTACTTCTGCCGCAAACAACTTAGCCATAGCTGCTTCCTCTGAATAATTCTTCTGGGTTGCTTTAGCCATAGCTGCTCTATATACAAGCATCTGTGCTGCTTTTACTTTGGTTGCCATATTCGCTAACTCAAACTGTGTATTTTGGAATGCACCGATAGATCTTCCAAACTGCTTTCTCTCTTTTACATATGCAACTGTTCTCTCAAGTGCTCCCTCTGCTATACCTAGTGCCTGTGCAGCAATACCGATACGACCACCATCAAGAGTATGCATTGCTATACCAAACCCCTTACCTGCAGGTCCAAGCATGTTCTCCTTTGGAACTCTACAATCAGTAAATATAAGTTCATAGGTTGATGAACCTCTAATACCCATCTTCTTTTCTTTTGTTCCAAAGCTAAATCCCGGTGTATCCTTCTCAACTATAAATGCAGAGAAAATCTTCTTTTGTCTTCCCTTTGCATCTACCTTTATCTCTGTACATGCTTATTACAACATAGATATCTGCTTCTTTACCATTTGTGATAAAAAAATCTTTGAGCCATTAAGTACATACTCATCACCATCAAGTACAGCCTTTGTAACTGCACCCTGTGCATCTGTACCTGCGTTAGGCTCTGTAAGTGCAAAAAGCTCCAAGCTTCTCACCCTTTGCCAATGGTACAAGGTATTTTTTTCCTTCTGTTCAGGTGTTCCATACATGAAAAATAGGATCTGCACAAAGTGATGTATGCGCTGAAACGATAACACCTGTTGTAGCACAAACCTTTGACAGCTCTTCTACGCACATAATGTAAGCTAATGGATCAGCTCCCTGTCCTCCATACTCCTTTGCTACAGGAATACCAAGAAAACCGTACTTTGCAAGCTTAGTTACAGTTTCTCTTGGAAATACTTCTGTTTCATCTACCTCTACCGCAAGAGGTTTTACTTCCTTTTCGGCAAACTCCCTAAAGAGGGCTCTTGCCATCTCATGTTTCTTGTCTAAAGTAAAATCCATGAATCATACCCTACTTGAATAAATCCAAGTGCAAACATAAATAGTGAAAGTCTTTGTTTGCGTTATCCTTTCTTAGTTTTCTTTCACCTATATACAAACAAATGTAAAACGAACCTTTACATTTATTATCAATATTTGCATCTTCCATCCCTCATCTCAATTTGAAATGGAAGATGCTTTATTGTAATTGAACACTATTAACACAAACAGCATTCTATGAATTAGTAAAATTCTTTTCTTTTCTCTTCTCAAGGAAAGCACTCATACCTTCTACCTGGTCATGTGTTGCAAAACAACTACCAAACAGTTTCTCTTCGATAACTATAGCGTCATCCATCTTTGCGTCAAGTCCATCATTAATAGCCTTCTTACATGCACGAACTGCAATAGGTGCATTCTGTGCTATATTACCGGCCATCTTCTTAGCGACTCCCAAAAGCTCCTCTTGTGGATATACCGCATTAACAAGTCCGATTCTCAATGCTTCATCTGCCTTTATGTTTCTTGCTGTATAAATCAGCTGTTTTGCCATTCCGGCACCAACCAATCTTGCAAGTCTTTGTGTTCCACCAAATCCCGGTGTAATACCAAGTCCAACCTCCGGCTGACCAAACATTGCATTATCGGAACATATACGAATATCACAACTCATTGCAATCTCGCATCCACCCCCAAGTGCAAATCCGTTTACAGCAGCTATAACAGGTATTGGGAAAGTCTCAATCTTTCTGAATACATCATTTCCCTTCTTTCCGAAAGCTTCACCCTCTGCGGGACTAAGCTTACTCATCTCACCAATATCGGCACCTGCTACAAATGACTTATTTCCTGCACCTGTCAAAACAATAGCTCTCACAACATTTGTATCAATACCATCCAAGCAACCATTCAGTTCATCCAACACAGCTGAATTCAAAGCATTCAAAGCCTCAGGTCTGTTAATTGTAATGATACCTACCATTCCGTCCTGTTCATAATTTATAAAATTCACAAACGGCACCCCCTTTTCTTAGTACAATGTCTTACTTCAAGTTCCCTAAAATAATATATAAGAAATGCTATATAAAGCTCACTATAGCATTTTTAAACTATTCCAAAGCTTGCACAAATTATAATTACAGTTACAGCTATTAACGGAATGATTACTGTACACATACCGATATCTGCATATGAATCTTTATGTGTCATTCCTGTAATACCTAGCAATGTAATAACCGCACCATTATGTGGCAATGTATCCATACCACCACAAGCTATAGAAGCAACTCTATGAAGTACCTGTGGATTAATTCCTCTTGAAACTGCTATTTCAAGGAACTGTTTTCCCATAGTCTCAAGTGCTATAGACAATCCACCTGATGCTGATCCTGTAACACCTGCCAAAACAGAACTTGAAACCGCTGTTCCTACCAATGGATTAGAAGATATACTTACTATTCCGGAGCTTATTATTGCAAATGCTGAAAGACCTGCAATAACATTACCATAACCAGTCTCTGATGCTGTATTGAATATTGCAAGGAATGAACCATTAGTTCCAACTGTCATAGTCTTTACTACATCGTCAAATCTCTTAAAATTAAGTACAACTGTTATAATAATACCCACAAACAAAGCTATAATCAAAGACCAGTTTCCTGTTACAGCCTTTAAAGTTGTTTCATATGGTTTAGCCTCAAGATAGCTTCCATCAATGCTAGGATAAACAATTCTAGATAAAACATAGTTTATAACAAGAACTGCAAGGATTGGAGCAAGTGCTATTATAAATGGAGGTAAATCCTTCTTCTCTTCACCTGTCTTAAAATGCTCATTATGCTGTCCATATCCTTCACCCTTTTGTTTAGCTGTCTTTGCACGGAATGATAACCAAGCCATTCCAAGTCCAAACATTATAACTGTTGCAATAATACCAAGTACAGGAGCAGCAAATGCGTCTGTTCCAAAATACTTCATAGGTATAGCATTTTGAATCTGTGGTGAACCAGGGATTGCAGTCATTGTATATGTAAATGCACCTAATGCAATAGCACCCGGAAGAATTCTCTTTGGAATCTCAACTTCTTTGAAAAGCTTTGCTCCAATTGGGTAAATTGCAAAAGCAACAACGAACAAAGATACACCACCATATGTTAACAATGAACAAGACAATACAACTGATAATATAGCCATATGACTTCCAAGTTTTGATGTGATAAAACCTGAAATAGCATCTGCCGAGCCAGAATCCTCTAGCATTTTTCCAAAAATTGCACCTAGTAAAAAGATCGGGAAATAGTTACGAACATATTTTCCAAGACTCACCATAAATACTTCGGTGTAATGTGCCATTAAATGTGGGTCTTCTCCCATTGATAATGTACCAATAACTACTGCAAGTAAAGCCAATAGTGGTGCAACAGCAACAACTGAAAAGCCTTTAAATGCAAGGTACATAAGAAGCCCAAGAGATAGAATAATTCCTAAAATTCCAATAATCTGCATTTTTTATTCCTCTATTTTTTAAAACTATTTTTATGTATGATCATAAAAAACCATACTCTATCACAAATACTAACTATTTATGATTATTTATTTTTATAACTCCAAGCCCATTAAAGCATCCTTGAAAATTCTTTCATCCATAAGTTTTAAGTCATCAGCAATGATAGGCTTAAAATCCATATGTGCAAGAATATCTTTTTCAAGATCTACTCCCGGTGCAATTTCTATTAACAAAAGGCCATCCTTTGTTAGCTTGAAAACGCATCTTTCTGTGACATACAAACTTCTTGATTTGTATCATTAGCATACTTTGCAGAGAAGGTTATCTGCTCAACTTTCTTGATGAATTTCTTTTCTCTACCCTCTTCAAGGATAACAAGCTTTCCATCTTCAATCTTCTCCTTTAAGCCACCTGCTGTGAACGTACCACAGAATACAATTCTCTTTGTACTTTGAGAGATATTAATAAATCCTCCACAACCTGGAATCTTTGGTCCAAACTTAGAGACGTTTATATTACCCTCTTCATCGCACTGTGCCAGTCCAAGGAATGTAGCATCTAATCCTCCACCATTGTAAAGGTCAAACTGTACATCCTGATCTAATATAGACTGTGGATTGATTACTCCTCCGAATTTGATACCTCCAAGAGGAACTCCTCCGGTTATTCCTGACTCTACACTAAGAGTAATCTTATCTCCCTGACCTTCCTCATTGGCAACTGCACCTACAAGTTCAGGAATACCTATACCAAGGTTAACTAAAGAGTATGCATTCATCTCCATAGCACCTCTTCTGCCTATAACTTTTCTGTTATCAAGCTTTGGAGGTTCAACTCTACTGAGCAATGTCTTAGCATTTCCACAATATGCAGGATTATACTCTTCACCAAACACCTGCTCATGATATTTATATGCATCAGTACATTTAACAACCACATCTACAAGCACTCCTGGAATCTTTACAAGTCTTGGATCAAGAGTATTTGCACCTACTATATCCTTTACCTGTACAATGACCTTTCCGCCATTGTTCTTACAGGCAAGTGCCATATTTGTTGCGTCAAGTGTAGCAACCTCATCTTCCAAACTGATATTTCCAAGTTCATCAGCAAAAGTACCTCTTATAATCGTAAAATCAATCTTTGGCGCTAAATAATAAAGATATTCTTCACCTTCAAGCTCTATCTTTTTAACCAAATCTTCCTTTGTTACCTCATTCAGCTTTCCACCGCCTTGAGTAGGGTCTACAAAAGTTTCAAGACCTATCTTACTAATAGTAGCCTTTTCGCCTGATGCTGAAGAACGGAACATATGTGAAATCACGCCCTGTGGAAAATTGTATGCCTCAATTTTATTGTCGAGAACCAGTTTCTGTAACTTCGGAGCCAAATTCCAATGTCCACCAACAACTCTCTTTAAGAGTCCTTCTCCATCCAAAAGATTGAGCGCTCTCTCCTTTCCATCACCTTGACCGGCAGCATAATAAAGTGTCAAATCTCTAGGTGACTTTGTCTCCTCATATCTTTCCTTTAATTTTTCCTGTATCTCCTCTGCCGCACCTATTCCAACAAATCCATTTATAGCTATAGTCGAATTATCTGTAATTAAATCTGCTGCTTCTCTTGCAGTTAGGAATTGTACTCTCATTAATTAGCCTCCTTTTTAGGTGGAAGTACCATAGCCTCACCATCTAAAACAACTTCTCCGTTTTGATTTGTGCATGTTGTTTTTAACTTAAGGAATTTATCCTTTACCTTCTCGCATGCTTCCACAGTTGCTGTAATTGTATCTCCGAAATAGACAGGTTTTGTAAACTTAAGTTCCTGTCCCATATATATAGTACCTTCTCCAGGAAGTTTCATTCCAAGTACTGTGGATACAAGTCCGGCTGTAAGCATACCATGAGCAATTCTCTTTCCGAAAATCCCTTTCTTTGCTGCCTCCTCATCGATGTGTGCAGGATTTAAATCTCCTATAATACCTGCGTACAAATACACATCTCCTTCTGTGATGGTTTTGGAAAAAGATGCTTTTTCGCCAATAGCAATCTCTTCAATACTTTCCCGCCATAATATTACCTCCATAAAATTATATTTACTTTTCAAAGAAGCCCTTGAAAATATTTTCACATAACAATAAAACTTTTGAACATCTTATTCCATATGATCAAAGTGTAATTATTCATTTTTTCATATTTAATTGTGTAGAACCCAATATGCACTATCATTTTTTTGAATAATATTAATAATAATTTGTTGTATTACTATATAATATTACTATATTTCAGCTTTTTATGTCAATCTTTTTATATTGCAAATACAATACAGTCATTCCAAACAATATAGTTGATTCTATGAATAATTCGCATTTATAAATCATTTATATTTTATAAATATATATCAGTTTTATTGTGAATTATATACGATGTTTTTAGAATAAATTTTCATTTATTCTAAAAAAATAAAAATCAGTAAATAATATTTTTATGTTCGCAATTATCTTACAATATTCCCTCTCTATCACATTTTAATACTGCATTCAAAAGTACACTTGCACCCTTGGTACACTGCTCAATTGTTGTGAATTCTTCTTCACAATGTTGACCAAGCTCTCTCATACCCGACGATACAACCTTCAATCTCCTTTTTAAGGCTGATTCAAATGTCTTTGACTTATCTAAAACAGATGTAGAGTCCATAATGTCTCTATACTCAAATTTGTTTCTTATTTCCTCTGGTAAATAGTCATAACATAATATTACATAATTAATATATCTTTATAATAACAAAAAAGCCCCCATAAATGGAGGCTTCCTTTGTTTTAAATATATTTTATTTATCTTCAAGCTCGGCATAAGTTGCCCTAAGCTCGTCACATGATTTTGCAAATTTTGCCTTTTCTTCGTCAGTAAGTGAAAATTCCAATATTCTTTGAATACCTGCACTGTTTATCACGCATGGTACTCCAACGAAAACATCATTTTGTCCATACTCGCCACGCAAATTTGCTGATACTGTAAGCACTGAGTTCTCATCTCCAAGTATTGCCTTTGTAATTCTAGTAAGACTCATTCCAATTCCATAATATGTAGCTCTCTTCGCCTCTATTATCTTATATGCTGCTGTCCTTACATCTTCCTCAATACGATCAAGCTCTTCTATACTTAATTTACCATTTGATTCGGCAATAATATCAGTAATAGGCTTAGTTGCAAGCGTTGCATTGGACCATGGTACAAACTCTGAATCTCCATGTTCTCCTATAACATAGGCATGTACACTTCTTGGATCCGCCTGAATATATGATCCAAGAAGATATCTAAGTCTGGCAGAATCAAGTGCAGTACCTGAGCCTATTACTCTTCTAGGATTAAAACCTGAAAGTTTGTATGTGATTTCAGTCATTATATCCACCGGATTTGTAGCCACAAGGAATATACCATTAAATCCGCTCTCTGTAATAGGATCTATGATAGATTTAAAAACTACCATATTTCTCTTCAAAAGATCTCTTCTGTTTTCTCCCGGAGCCTGAGCCACACCTGCACATATAACAACTATATCAGCATTTGTACAGTCACTGTAATCACCTGCCCATATTCTCATATGTGAACCTGAAAAAGCCAAACCATGATTTAAATCCATAGCCTCACCCTCGGCCCTTAGTTTATTTACATCTATAAGAACCAGCTCATCAACTGCATTTTGATTTAGCATAGCATATGCATAACTCATTCCCACCATTCCACATCCTACAAGTACGACTTTTCTTTTATCATTTCTCATATTTTGCTCCTTTCGCAATTCTTTGTCTAACTATTTCATATGCCAATATACCACAGGCAACAGATGCATTCAATGAGTCTATATCACCCTTCATAGGTATAGAAGCTATAAAATCACAATTCTTCTTAACACTTTCACTTACTCCATCTCCCTCATTTCCGATAACAAGTCCAATACTTCCTGTTAGATCCAAATCATACATTCTGTCTCCACCCATATCGGCACATACAAACCACATTCCTGCATCCTTTAACTCAGACATGGTCTTATTTATATTTGTAACCTTTGCTATCGGAGTATAATTTATAGCACCGGCAGATGCTCTTGCTACTGCTGCAGTAAGCCCTACAGCTCTATGCTTAGGTATGATCACACCATGTGCACCACTAAGATTTGCCGTCCTTATAATAGCACCCAAATTGTGTGGATCCTCTATACCGTCCAAAATAAATACAAATGGAGGTTCATTATTTTGTCTTGCCTTCTCCAAAATATCCCCCACACTTGCATACTCATAAGCCGCAACAATAGCTATAACACCTTGATGCTTTCCGGTTTCACTCATACTGTCAAGCCTATCCTTACCTACAAAGTTCACATAGGTACCATGCTTTTTAGCTTCTCTGAGTATTGTGGAAATTGTATAATCCTTTAGTCCATCCTGCACATATAACTTGTCAATAGTCTTACCACCTCTAAAGGCTTCTATAATGACATTTCTACCTTCAATAGCATTTTCATTCATATATTTTTACCCCAATATCTTCATTTTCCAAGTATCTGTCAAGACCAAGTCTTACAAGCTCAAGTGCTCTTTCAAATTGATTGTCCAGATATAAAAAGCCAATAAGGCTCTCAAAACCCGTAGCATATTTATAGTCGGACATGCTGGCATTCTTTGCCATAGTATGAGGTGATGAATTTCTACCTCTTTTAAAGATAACAAACTCCTCCTCATTTAGTTCAGGCTTTAAAAGCTTTATAATATCAGCCTGTGCACCTGCCTTCACAAGAGAGGTTGCATCCTTATTTAGCTTATTTACAGGCCTATTACCTCTGGATACAAGTATACTTCTTATTATAAGCTCATATACAGCGTCTCCTACATATGCCAATACCAAAGGAGAAAATTCTCTCGCCTCTCTTTTCTCTATATCAAAAGACTTTAGAAGAAAATCTAAGATCTCTTCCATTTCACTCCCTCTCTGGTATCTTCCAGTACTATACCCTTTTCAAGAAGTTCATTTCTTATTTTATCTGCAAGTGCAAAATCCTTATTCTTTCTTGCCCGAGTTCTCTGCTCAATAAGATCCTCTATTTCACTGTCAAGAATCTCAGTCTTTCTCTCTGTAATTATTCCAAGTATATCACATAAAGGTAAAATAATATTCAAAAGCCCGTTGGCATACTCTACAGTGCTTTCCTCATTTAGAGATGTATTTGAAAGCTTTATTAACTCAAATATAGCACTTATAGCATCTGCAGTATTGAAATCATCATCCATTGAATTTACAAATTTGTCTTTAAGCACCTTTGCAATCTCAAGATTAGAAAGTTCTGCATCTGTTATTGCAGCATTATTATTCTTCGCCTGAATATCTCTTAAGTTTTCAACTCCGGTAAGTATTCTGTCAAGGCTGTTCTTTGAAGCCTCCATAAGCTCTGCCAGAGAAATTAAGAGGACTTCTATAATGTGCTGACAGCATAAAGAATCTAAGTACTTGAAGATCATATTTTTCACTTATATCTCTTACTGTAAAGAAATTGCCAAGCGATTTACTCATCTTCTTATTGTCAATATTTAAGAAAGCGTTGTGCATCCAATAATTGGCAAAACTCTTTCCACTTGCAGACTCTGATTGTGCTATTTCATTTTCATGGTGAGGGAATATTAAATCCTCGCCTCCTCCATGTATATCTATCTGCTCTCCCAGATATTTTTTACTCATAACTGAACATTCTATATGCCAGCCCGGTCTGCCCTTTGACCAAGGCGAATCCCAATAAGGCTCTCCATCCTTTTTGGGTTTCCAAAGCACAAAATCATTACTGTCTTCCTTATCTTCCTCACCGGTTACTTTGATTTCTCTAAAACCTGACTGAAGCTCATCTATATTCTTATGTGAAAGTTTTCCATACTCCTCAAAACTCTTCACTCTAAAATATACAGTACCATCCTTTGCCACATATGCATGTCCGGTTTCTATAAGCTTTCCTATCATCTCTTCCATGCCATCTATTTCTTCTGTGGCCAATGGATTCTTGGTAGCAGGAAGTACATTCATAGCTTCCATATCTTTCTTACATTCATTTATATATCTCGTAGAAATTACAGAGGCATCTACCCCCCTCTTCTATTGCCTTCTTGATTATTTTATCATCTACATCAGTAAAGTTTGAAACATAATTTACATCATAGCCTCTATACTCAAAATATCTTCTTACAGTATCAAAGAATATCATCGGTCTGGCATTTCCAATATGAATAAGGTTATAAACTGTAGGTCCACAGACATACATTCTAACCTTTCCCTCTTCAATAGGTACAAAATCTTCTTTTCTCTTAGAAAGTGTATTAAAAATTTTCATAAGCTTCCTTTTTATTTTTTATTTGGGCAGTCATTACAAAGTGTACATTCACTCATACCGGAAGATACATAAAGAGCATCTCTCACCGAGTTCAAAAGACAAACACTATGCGCTGCTATACCACTTTCATTTCCAGTAAACCCAAGTCCTTCCTCTGTTGTCGCCTTTATATTCAGCTGTGTTGATGATATATTTAGTGTGTTACATATTATGTCTTTCATCGCTCCTATATAAGGTGCAAGCTTAGGTTTCTGGGCAATAATAGTAGCATCTATATTTTCTATTATATATGCGTTCTCGTCAAGTATATTAGCAACATTTTTCAATAACTCCACACTACTTATACCCCTATATCTGTCATCACTGTCGGGAAAATGTTTTCCTATATCTCCAAGGCCTGCTGCACCCAACAGACTATCCATAACAGCATGTAAAAGTACATCTGCATCAGAATGACCCAAAAGCCCTAAACTGTGCTCTATCTCAACACCACCGATTATCAGCTTTCTACCCTCCACCAGTTTATGAACATCATATCCATGACCTATTCTCATTATTACCTCTCATAAATATCAAATAAACTTTTCATCATATATATTTTAAGGTGAAATAATTCTATTACAACACCTGATGTATTAAAAAACAGGCAAGTCAAGTACCTGCCTGTTTGTAAAACAACTACCGGTAAAGCCGGTTCCATATTCAAAATATATGTGATATATACCACATAATATACTTAAGCTATTTTCTCGATACCTTTCATATGTTCATCAAGAAAAGCCTCTAATTTTTCATTTTCTCCAATATATTTCACAGTCAAAACATGTCTAAGATCCATGCTTAACACCCCTATAATAGATTTTGCGTCAACTACTATGCTATTGTCATATAAATCCACATCAAAATCACACTCTGTAGTAAGTGTTACAAACTTCTTTGCATCTTCGACAGACTGAAGGCGGATTTTTCTTTCTTTCATATCATTACCTCTTCATAAACCTCATATTCAGGACCATCCCAAATATGTTCTCATAATTAAATCACTACTGAGATTATTTGTCAAGCATGATATGTTAAATTAAGAAATAATAATTATTTTTCACCAAGTCCGGACTCTATAGCCTCAACCAATGTCTTCATAGCTTCTTCTTCGTCTTCACCCTCAACTATAAGATTTACCTGTGTACCTGACTTAATTCCGGCTGCCATAACATTAAGCACACTCTTTGCAACTATCTTCTTTTCACCATACTCTATTAATATATCTGATTTGAATTTCATTGCAGTTTGTGACAAAACGCCTGCCGGACGCAAGTGTAAACCTGAAGGATTTTTAATAGTAATTTCTCTACTTAACATAAGACTCTTCCTTTCATATTCAAGATTTTAAATCTTGGAAATAATATCTTTGCTTCATTATAAAGCAAAGTATTTCAATCGTCAAATAGTATTCTCTCTTGCCATAGCCCTTTCTATTGACTCTCTCTTTGAGAATGAACATCCGCAGTAGTCCTGCCTATAGAGATCATGTTCTTTGGATAAATCCACTGATCTTTTATAACCGTTTTTTTTCTTAAAATCACTCGGCAAGTATTTTACATTATATTCTTTTGCTATTTCCTCACCTATTTCACAAAGCTTCATAGCATTTTTCATAGGTGATATTGTAAGAGATGTGGTGAAATAGTCAAATCCATAATCAGCTGCAGCCTTTGCAGCTTCATGTAATCTAAGTTCAAAACAAATATCACATCTTTTTCCGCCCTCTTTCTCATTCTCATAACCTTTTATTTTATTATGAAAAATATTTGGATCATAATCACCTTCGATAAATTTTACCTCTCCAATAAAATTCATCTCCTTTATAAGTCTCTTTGCCTCATCCACTCTATGTAAATATTCTCTTGTATCATCTATATTGGGATTATAGAAAAATATAGTAAGATCAAAATACTTATCTAAATATTCCATACAATATGATGAGCATGGAGCACAACATGCATGAAGAAGAAGCCTTGGACGATTTCCCAAAGCTTCCTCTCTCTTCATTATATCTTCTAATTCTTTTTGTAAGTTTCTCTTTATCATGCCAAAAAGTCCCTAATTCTCTTCGATCTGACAGGATTTCTAAGTTTTCTTAAAGCCTTAGCTTCTATCTGTCTAATTCTTTCTCTTGTAACTTTGAATTCTTTTCCTACTTCCTCCAAAGTTCTAGGATGTCCATCCTCAAGACCAAACCTAAGTACAATAACCTGTCTCTCTCTTTCTTTCAAATCACCCAACAATGTATCTATATGCTCTCTAAGCATTACAGATTCTACATTACCCTCAGGTGTTAAAACATTTGAATCAGCTACAAAATCTCCAAGATTTGAATCATCTTCTTCACCTATCGGAGTCTCTAAAGATGCAGGCTCTCTTGCTATTTGCATTATTTCCATTACTTTTTCTTCAGTCATATCAAGCGCATTTGCAAGTTCTGTAACACTTGGCTCATATCCAAGTTCAAGAGTAAGCTTTCTTTGCATCTTACTCATCTTATTAATAGTCTCCACCATATGTACAGGCACTCTTATAGTTCTTGCCTGATCAGCAAGAGCTCTTGTTACAGACTGTCTGATCCACCATGTTGCATATGTTGAAAGCTTGAATCCCTTGGTATAATCAAACTTCTCTACACCCTTTATAAGTCCAAGATTGCCTTCCTGTACCAGATCCAAAAAGCTCATACCTCTTCCTGTATATCTCTTGGCAATACTTACAACAAGACGAAGATTTGCTTCTATAAGACGCTGTTTTGCATACTCGTCTCCATCCTGCTTTCTCTTTGCCAATTCAAGCTCCTCACTCGCTGTCAAAAGAGGTACAGTACCTATCTCCTTCAGATACATTCTTACCGGATCCTCAGTACCTACACCTTCCAAAAGATCTATTGCACTAAGATCAATATCCTCCTCAGAATCCTTGTCAAACTCATCATCATCTAAGAGCAATGTATCCTCATCAGCAATATTATCTATATTGTCAATATTATCAATGTCAATATTCAAATCATCTGAGCTATTTTCATTGATCTCAATACCCTTATTCTCAAGATAAGAATAAATCTGTTCGATACTGTCAGTGTTCAACTCAGTACCGGCAAAAAAATCATTTATTTCACCAATATTAAGCTTCATATCCGAAGCTATACCCTTAGTCACAAGCTCTTCAAGTTTTTGCAAGAACTCTTGCGGTGACATCTTTTTCTTATTTGCATTTTCAGCACTTTTTGATGCCTTATTTCCTGTAGTATTTCGGTTTTCTTTAGCCACTAAGATCATCCCTTCATAAAAATAGTTGCCGATATTGACATAGCTATTTTAAAATTTATCCACAAATGATTATAGTAGAATTGCTATAGCAATTCCCAAATGAATATAATTATCCATTATATTTTATACTTATCATCTGCACAGACATTATAATGCTTTTAATTTATTTTTTCAAGATAATATTTAAACTGTATGCAATACATGTTTCTTGTATACAATGCATTATCAAACTTATTTTATTATTGCCATATTACCTTAATAAAATTAAAAAGACCTTGTGATTCACTTATAAAATAAACTGCAAGGTCTTATATCAAATATATTTATCTTGGTCTTGCCAAATAAAATCTTCTGTCATCTTCTTTCTTATTTAATGTAGTAACAGTATCTTCCAAAATTGCACTCTTATATACACTGTCAATATTTATATATTCACTATATATCAGATCAAGCACAAGAAGCATTGGGAACTGTGGAGAAATCAAATTGCCATTCTCCAAATATTCAAGTGACGCTACCAAAACTACTTCATCACAAAATTCATGTAAATGTGGGCTGTCTGCTGCCGTAAAGAATACCGTTCTCTTTCCTCTGTCATGTGCATGCTTCAAAAGGAATATAACATCCTCAGTCTTACCACTTATACTGAATGCAATAACTGTATCTCCATCTTTTAAAAATACCGACTGCATTCTTATTCTGTCTGAGTCTGTAAGCGAATCTATATCAAGTCCCACTCTTACAAAACGGCTCTCCATCTCACTTGCAGCATATCCTGAACTACCCTTACCTACTGCAATAACTTTCTTGGAATTTACAAGCATCTTTACAATTCTTTGCACCTGATCATTGTCAAGAAGTGAATATGCCTTATTCAATAAATCCTGATATGTATTGAATACATTCTGAGTTGTAGTATTTCCATTCGGCTTTTTCACTCTTGCACTGTCAAGATATGCAAATATAAACTCTCTGAATCCTACAAAGCCGCATTTCTTTGCAAACCTCGAAATAGATGCCTGTGATACATATAATTTCTCTGCAACACTTTGAATATTTATATCCATATTTGTGTCACATTGTAAGAAATAATCTGCTATCTTCTTTTCTGTGTTTGTAAAAAGTGTGTATTTTGATTCTATTATTGGAATCACTGATTTTTCGTATATCATTTTACCCCTTTTCCGTTGCAGCCTAACCTTTTACAGCTCCTAGAGTAATACCTTTTGTAAAGTATTTTTGTAATGTTATAAACACGATCAATATAGGTGCTGCCGCAAGTGTAGCTCCAGCCATTATAAGTCCAAAGTCTGTTGAGTTCTCTGCTTGAAGCTTAGCAATACCAAGTGAAATTGTCAAGTTAGAAGTGGAACTTAGCATAATAAGTTGCATAAAATAGTCATTCCAACTATTTATAAATGTGAATATTGCCAGTGCTCCCACTCCGGGTTTCACCATTTGAAACACAATGTCTGTAAATGTTTTAAATTCACTTGCACCATCAATCCTTGCTGCCTCAAGCATTTCAGTAGGTATACCCTCGGAGAATTGCTTCATAAGGAACACACCCCAAAAGGCCATCCAACTGTAGGTAAAATAACTGCCCATATAGTATTGTACAATTTAAGTGATGACATTTCCCTTATAAGAGGTATCAAAATAACCTGCTTCGGAAGTGCCATAGCACATACTATAAGTGTGAAAAGTAAGGCTCTTCCTTGAAACCTTTTCTTTGCCAGTGCATAACCTGCCATAGATGCTGTTATACAGGTCAAAATCATTGCTGCAAGTGCCATAAAAACTGTATTTAACATCCATCTTACAGCTGCAGGAGCCTGTGGCCCTTTTATAAATCCTATCTCAAAGATAGGTGCCATCTGTTTTGAAAAAAGCTTTTTGAAATTATCCAGTACCAGCTCCTTAGGTATCCAATCAGGAACAGGTGAGTTTATAGAAACAGGAGTCTTAAATGCACCTGTAACTATCCAATACAGCGGAAATACAAAGCAAAATGCTAAGGCTATCAGTACAATAAATGATACTATCGTATACAGTTTTTTTAGTGAATTTGAAGTTTTCATATTATCTCTCCTTTGCCACTCTAAACTGAACTGCAGACAATACTGCTATAAATATTGCTAATACTACGCCCATTGCATTTCCGTATCCATATCTGAACATCTTAAATGCCATATAATAAATATAATACATTACAGTATCTGTAGAATGATTTGGTCCGCCTGATGTCAAAAGCTGTATCAGTGCAAAACACTGAAAACTGTTGATAGTAGTTATAACAAGTATATACAATGTTGTCGGCATTATCTGCGGCCATTTAATCTTCCAGAACAGTTGAATTTCATTAGCACCATCCACCTGTGCCGCTTCCACCAAAGAATTATCCACATTTCCAAGTGCTGATACATACAAAACTATAGGCTGACCTACTGATGTTGTTAACAAAATAAGAATAATACACATAAGTGCAAATCTCTCATCACCCAGCCAGTTAATATTTGTCTTTAATAAGCCTGTGCTCTTTCCAACATAGTTGAAAATACCATAATAATTATTGTACATCCACTTCCAAACAACTGTAACAGCCACTGAACCTGTAACTACAGGAAGATAGAAAATACATCTGAAAACAGAAAGTACCTTGTCATTAATATTATATATTACAGAAGATACCCATAATGAAAAATATACAAACCACCGGAACCGAAATAATTACTATAACAAAAGTATTCTTTAACGCCTTTATAAAAATAACGTCTTTAAACAGTTCTATATAATTTCCAAGTCCGATAAAAACATCCTTTGCATCTTTACCCATTGTAGAATCAAAGAAACTGGTATAAATACATATAATCATTGGTATTATTACAAAACCGATAAAGAATATTAAACTTGGTAATAAGAACATGTATGCTGACATTGTTTCTCTTCTTACCAATTCCTTTGATCTGGTGGTATAAACCCCCTTTGCCATGTTTCCCCTTTCTAAAAAATGTTGCTAAAGAAAAATCTTTAGCAACATTTTTATAACATGTTAGATCATCTAACTTATTTTAAAAGAGCAGTCAATATAATAACTTTTTTATTGTGCTGCTGCCGCATTTGCATTAGCTGTAAATGTTGCCACTTCTGTTGCCACATCACCACCTGTGCCGATTCTCTGAAGCATGTTCCACCACTCTGTACGAGCTGTAGTCCATCCCTTTGTTACCTGATAGTAGTCACCCATTGAAGGCATAAACTTCTCTTCAAAGAGTTTCATTGTATCAGCTGTTTCTGTTCCTTCGTATACGCCTGTTACAGATGGTCTTACAGGGAAGACTCCTGAAGCCTTTACGCTTTCCTTAACCGCTGCCTCATCATTACATACGAAATCTATAAATGTCTTAGCAGCTGCAATCTTTCCTTCATCTCCATTGTCAAAGATTCCATATCCCCAGATACCGCCACAAAGCTCTGTAACACCATCATCACTTGGGAACAACATAGGTATTATCTCATCTCCGGTATTTGTCTTTCCTGCCTCACCATTGTCTGAATTTGTCTGCTGTGCAGCATTCCAGCAGAATGACATTGCTAAAGTACCGTTTCTAAACAATTTAATCTCATCTCCACCTGCGATAGATGGGTCGAAATTAAGACCTGACTGATCAACAATTGCCTGTAAAGCTTTTATATTCTCAGCTGAATCAGCTGTATACTTTGTATGATCTTTATCTGTAAATGTGCCTGAATAAAGGTTATTAACCAAAGCTCTTGTTCCCTGGTCGCCGCCCTGTGAAGCACAGTAAATAGCACCAACATTTTCCTGTCCTGAATCATATACAGCCTGAACCGCCTTTAAAAAGTTCTCAGTTGTCCAAGTATGTGTATCCAGATCCAGATACTGTAAAGCATCTGCCTTCTCAAACATGGTCTTGTTTATAGCCATACAATGTGCAACCCTAAATGCAGGATACTCATAGTATGCACCTGTAGGACTCTTGCAAGCTGCCTTTACAGGATCATAAATATCTGCTGCGGCATCCTTCTCAAACATGTCTGACAGATCTACCATAAGTCCCTTTGCACCCCAGTTTGCTACAAGTCTCTCCGGTCCCTCAAGTACGATATCAGGTGCCTGCTTTCCCTCTATAGCGGTATTTATCTGATCATCACCATTTTGATAATCAAGATACTCTACAGTCACCTTAATATCAGGATATTTCTCATTGAACTTCTTGATGATTCCATCAACTGTTGCCGCATCTCCCCATTTTCCAACAGGATATGTCCAAAGTGAAAGCTCAGCTGCATCACCTGATGCTTCCTTAGTTTCAGCAGCTTCCTTCTTTGTCTCTGCCTTTGAATCCTCTGCTGCCGCTTTTGTAGCTGCCGGCTCTGCCTTTCCTCCTCCACAAGCTGCAAGCATTCCTGCCGCAGTAACTGCTAAACCTGTTAACAATAATTTCTTCATATTTCCTCCTAATTGAGTCTTTGACTCTAATTTTATTTACTTTTGTGACACATATAGCTGTCACAAATAAAGTTCAAATATATTATTACACCTTTTCAAGTACTTTTGAAAATTCTCTGGTTATAAGCTGAGGTCTGGTAATTATAGAACCAACTACAACGCTAAATGCTCCAAGTTCTATTACTCTCTTACATTTCTCAGGTGTATTTATATTACCTTCCGCTATAACTTTATGTTTTACCTTAGCAAGGATATTTCTCAATATTTCAAAATCATTTTCCTCTATCCTCAGTCCCTCACTCTCCTTAGTGTAACCAACCATAGTTGTACCAATGAAATCAAAACCAAGTTCATCTGCAAATCGCTTCTTCTTCAGTAGAACAGTCTGCCATAAACAATACATCCGGATATTTTGCTCTAACATCACCAAAGAAATCCTTTAAACTCCTATTATTCGGTCTGGGTCTATTCGTTGCATCCAATGCTATTATATCCACGCCTGCATTCACCAATGCATCCACTTCATCCATAGTAGGTGTTATATAAACCTCACTATCAGGATAAACCCTCTTTATAATACCTATGATAGGCAAATCCACTTGTCTTTGTATCTCTTTTATGTCTACAATAGTATTTGCCCTGATGCCACACGCTCCACCCTCTTTTGCTGCAAGAGCCATTCTTCCCATAATGAAGTCTGAATGTAATGGTTCATTTTCCAGTGCCTGACATGAAACAATCAGTCTACCCTCTAGGCTTTTGATTTTGTCATTCATTTTTACTTCCTCCATCTGAAAGTATCTTACCATTTTTGAATAATAATTTCAATAGTTAAGTATAATTCTGTTTCTATTTTCTCAACTTCATGATGGCATTGTTAGAACTATACATTTTATAGATCTATTTTTTGTACATACTATATAAAGCATTACAATTTTATGTATATTCCATTAAAAAAGAGATATGAGTCTCCCCATATCTCTTTTTGAAAAATATTTTTAGGCAGTGAAAAATTTAGTCAAATCTATAATAAGAAATACTTTGCTATAAACATTATTGAAAGTATATACATAAGAGGTGTAACCTTCTTAGCCTTTCCTGTAACAGCATTTATAAACACATAAGATATGATTCCCATTGAAATACCCTCTGAAATACTGTAGAAGAGTGGCATTGCAAGTATACAGATATAGCAAGGAATAGCCTCTGTCATATCTGAGAAATCAATGTGTACTACATTTGAGAACATGTAGAATCCAACAACGATAAGAGCCGGTGCTGTCGCAAATGCAGGTATAGCAAGGAATATAGGTGATAATAACAATGAAGCTGCAAAGAGAACTGCCGTTGTCATTGCTGTAAGGCCTGTTCTTCCACCCTCAGAAACACCTGAAGCTGACTCAACGAATGTTGTAACTGTTGTTGTACCAAGCACTGCACCTGCTGTAGTAGCTACAGCGTCTGCAAGTAAAGCGCCCTTGATATGTGGAAGCTTGCCGTCTTTATCAAGCATTCCCGCCTTTGTAGATACACCAATCAATGTACCGATAGTATCAAACATATCTACGAATAAGAATGCGAACATTACCACTACAAACTCAAGTGTTGCAATCTTATGGAACTCAAGTTTGAATAAAACCGGTCCGATACTAGGTATACTAAGTCCATTTGAAAAATCAGGCAATACACTGTAAAAGCCTAGTGCAGGGTTTGGAACATACAAACCTGTAACCTGAGCGATTATGCCTAGAACCCATGTTGCCAATATACCAAGTAAGATATTTCCCTTTACTTCTTTTACAACCATGAATGCTGTAATAAGAATACCGATTATAGCGATAATAACTGTAATACCTACATCATTAGCTGTAGCTACCACACCTTCAGCTCCATGTACAGCATTATATCCCTTTAATGAGAACAACTCTACAAGTGTAGCACCACCAATAACAATCTTAGCATTTTGAAGTCCGATAAATGCAATAAAAAGTCCAATACCCACACTTACTGCTGATTTTAAGTTTCTTGGAACCGCATTAAAGATTGCCTCACGAACATTTGTAACTGAAAGTGCAATAAATATAATACCTTCTACAAATACTGCTGTAAGAGCTGTCTGCCAGCTATATCCCATACCAAGAACTACAGTATATGCAAAATATGCATTAAGTCCCATACCCGGTGCAAGTGCAAAAGGATAATTTGCCAATAACGCCATCAATGCTGTTCCAAGGAATGAAGCTATTGCGGTTGCGGTAAATACCGCACCTCTGTCCATACCTGCATCAGCAAGGATATTAGGGTTTACTGCCAGTATGTATGCCATAGTCATAAAAGTGGTAATACCGGCAATAATTTCAGTTTTCACATCGGTTCCGTTTTCTTTTAGCTTAAAAAACTTTTCCATATATAGTCTCCTTTTTTTTATTATACTCCGGTGATATTCGGCCCGGAGTCTTTTTTAGTTTAAATATTAAGTTGTAGATTTTTGCTATATCACTGCCATTTAATATATTCAAAAAATTTACTATGCCTCAATGTCTATGAACTTATTTTCAAATATCAAATAACCCCCTGGCAGTAAGCTTCAGCTCCGGAATAACCATAAGTGACATAAAAGTAAGCGACATAACAGGCTCAAGACTTTCATTTACTCCTAACTCATCTACAGCCTTTTTATGAAGACTAAGAAGCTTCTTTGAAACCTCTTCTCCACTCAAATCACTCATAAGACCTGCTACCGGCAAAGGCAAGCTCTCAATCACCTTACCATCTTTTACCAATGAAAATCCTCCGCCATTTTGCTTCACATTTTCTATAGCCACATACATTTCGCTATCATCTACACCTACACAGATTATATTATGTGAATCATGTGCTACTGATGCAGCTATTGCACCACATTGTATTCCATAGCCATTTATTATTCCAAGCCCAATCTTTCCGGTATTATGATGTCTTTCTATAACAGCACATTTACAAGCATCTATATTTTTATCAAAGATAAAGTATCCGTTTTCATCTCTTTTTATCTTGATTTTTGTCTTCTTAGATAATACTCCTCCCGCAATCATTTCTATTGCATAAACATCATCCGATTTAAGAGGCATCTGTAGCATATTCTCATGAAATTTATCTAAATGTACAGTATCAGATACCTTAGATATATCATATTTCTTTACTGCTTTTAAATAACTTCCATCCCTAGCTACCTCTTCCCCCAAAATATAAACTGAAGAAACTTTAAAATCTTTTAAATCATCAAAAATAACCAGGTCTGCCCTCTTTCCCGGTGCAATCATTCCCCTGTCTTTTAATCCATAACAATCACTTACATTTATAGTGGCCATTGCAATGGCAATAAATGGTGAAATACCGGCCTTTACCAAAGTTCTTAGATGATATTCCAAATGTCCGTCCTCAAAAATAGTCTTCGGTTGTCTATCATCGGAACAAAGCAAACATCTTCTAAAATTATACTCATTAATGCCCGGTATAAGTGCCTCAAGATTGTGACAGGCTGACCCCTGTCTAAGTTGCACATATACTCCACGACTGAGCCTATTCTCCATCTCTTCCAATGTGGAGCACTCATGGTCTGTATCTATTCCTGTACAAACATATGCATTCAAATCCTTACCAACAAGATTAGGACTGTGTCCGTCTACTATCTTGTCATGATTTCTTGCTAAAATCAGTTTATCAAGTGCAATATCGTCCTTTTGTATTATTGCATTATAATCCATGAATTCGCCAAGACCCGGTACTTCCCCTGATGTGATATCAGCCTTCATATCATCTGCTAAAATTACACATCCGGCATCTTCCATATTTGTCGCCGGTACACAGGACGGTATCATATACTTAATTGAGAGAGAAGTGTTTTTTGCAGCTTCCTGCATATAATGGAAGCCCTCTATACCACATACATTCACAATCTCATGAGGATCTGCAATGACAGTAGTTGTACCATGCGGCACCACCATTCTGCCAAATTCTTCCGGGGTACAATATGACGACTCAATATGAATATGTGCATCCATAAGTCCCGGAGAAATATACTTACCTTTAACATCTATTTCTCTTCCACCTTCATATTCTCCAAAACCTGCAATATATCCACCTACAATGGCCAAATCCGCTTTAAATACTTTGCCACTACAAACATCTACAATAAAACCATTTTTTATTACCAGATCTGCCTTTACATTTCCGTTTGCCACATCAATCAGTAGCTTTAAACTGTCTTTGTCCATACTCCCTCCAAAGGTTTCGCTGCTATTGATTAGTCAACCCCAAGTCTCTTCTTCATTGTCTTTTCAACAGCTACAAGTATGTTTCATATCCTGTACATCTGCAAAGATGTCCTGAAAGCAACTTTCTAAGTTCTGCCTTTGTATAAAGCTTTCCACTGTTAAGAATCTCAGTAGCTGACATTACAAATCCCGGAGTACAGAAACCACACTGTACTGCTGTTTCATCTATAAATGCCTGTTGCAAATCTGAAATCTCGCCATTTGGTCCCATAAGACCTTCCAATGTCAGGATATCCTTGCCCTCAGCCCACACTGCCAGATAAATACAAGAGTTGAATGCCTCGCCATCTATAAGTACATTACATGCTCCGCACTCTCCTACTTCGCAACCTTTTTTTACAGAAGTAAGTCTGTAGTCATTTCTAAGCATATCTGTAAGTGAGCTTCTTACATCTACCATTTTCTCACATTTCTTGCCATTGATAGTGCAAGTTACCAATTTATAACTCTGTCCTGTCATCGACATCACCTCCTGCCTGCTTTACTGCTTTTTCACAAGCTCTCTTTGCCATAACTACACCTATATGACATCTGAAAGCCTTACTTGCTCTCCATGAATCACGAGGATTTATATCTTCCAAAACTTTCTCTGCGAAAGCTTCCATATTCTCGTCATTTACTTCTTTTCCTCTAATAAAGTTCTCTGCAGTAGGTACTCTCATAGGAATAGGACCTGCTACACCATAAGCTATTCTTACATCCTCAAATGTTTTCTTATCTGCTGAGAGTTTTACATTCACTGAACATCCTGTAGTTGCGATATCCATAGCCTCTCTCATAGCATACTTTATATAATGACCTTTGTATCCTTCATAAGCTTTCTTTGGGATAATGATAGCTGTCTGTATCTCTCCCTCTTCTAAAGCTACTGTACCGGCCTTAATATAGAATTCATTTATAGGTACTACTCTTCTATAGCCCTCTCCTGCTATCTCTACCTGTGCATCCCATGCAAACAATGTAGAAGCTGAATCTGCAGATGTAACACCATTACATGTATTTCCACCGATAGTTCCTATATTTCTGATTTGTGGTCCACCTATCTGATCCACGGCCTCACCAAGTACATTTATGTATTTTTGTATAATAGGATTCTTTGTAATATGTGAGAAGCTTGTCAAAGAACCAATTCTTATATTATCTTCAGCATCAAGACAGATACCTCTAAGTTCGTCAAGCATATAAATACTTACAAGCTCCTTACCCGCTCTCTTCCCTTCTCTTATCTGTACCAAAACATCACTTCCACCGGCAATAACCTGTGAGCCCGGATGTTCTTTTAAAAGTCTGCAAGCATCATCTACGCTTGTCGCCTCATATAAAGCTTTTATATCGTACATTTCTTCCTCCTACTTAAGTAAACCTGCTTTATCAAAATATTCATACAGTTTTTCCGGACGCAACGGTAATTCATTAACACCTACACCTGTAGCATTCATAATAGCGTTTCTTATAGCCGGTGCCACAGGACAAACCGGTGGCTCACCCAATGATTTTGTACCGAATGGTGATGTAGGCTCAGGATTTTCAACGAACGCCGTCTCAAGGTGTGGATGATCCATACATGTAGATAATTTATAATCCAGTAAGTTATCATTAAGTACCTTTCCTGTCTTCTTATCTACAAGCTGTACCTCCGAGAGTGCATAGCCTATACCCATACTCATACCGCCCTCTACCTGTGCCTTAGCAAGTGCCGGGTTGATAAGCTTACCGCAATCATGTACATTAATGATCTTTGTAAGTTTTGCTTTACACATATCAATATCTACTTCTACCTCCGCAAAGCAGCATCCAAATGAATACGCATTTGACTTAATCTGTGCTGTAGACTCTGCTGTAATATGTCTACTGTCACTTAGAGAATAAAGAGCTTCTGTTGCCAGATCTCTTAATGAAATAAGCTCTCTGTTATCTGTAGTTCTTATTATCATAGAATTCTTGACATCTGTGATTGCAGGTGGCATATTTGTCAAAATATAGGCATAATCAAGAATCTTCTGCTTCAAAAGTCCTGCTGTCTTAGCAATGGAGAAACCACCCACATACGTCTGTCTTGAGGCATAAGCACCTGTACCAAATGGAGTAATATCAGTATCCTGATTTGACATGACATGTACTTCATCTGTACTGATTCCGAGAACTTCTGCGGCCATCTGTGAAAATGCTGTGTCTGCACCCTGACCAATTTCAGTCTCACCAAGCTGTAATGTTACTGAACCATCCTGATTTAGTACCATTCTTGATGATGATGACTCAAGTGATATAGGCCAAACCGCTGTATTATACCAGAATGTAGCCATTCCTATACCTGTTCTAATTCTGCCTGTTTGATTTGAAAGCTCTTTAAGTCTATTGTCATAGTCCATATAGGCTTTACCCTTTTCAATACACTGTCTAAATGTATCATAGTAGTTCTCATTCTTTGAAAAATTATCCTTATATCCCTGTGGCATAAGGTTCTTAAGTCTGAAGTCGATAGGTGCAATACCCATTACCTTAGCAACATCTTCTGTGTGAGACTCTACTGCAAACATAGCCTGTGGAATTCCGTATCCTCTCATAGCTCCGGCTACAGGTCTGTTTGTAAATACTGTATATGCATCGCCTTCAACATTATCACATGGATAAAGCTGTGGAAAAGCTCCAAGTCCCTTTGCCGCAATAGAATGTCCGTGTGAAGCATATGCACCTTGGTTTGAGAATGCCTCTATCTTTCTTGCAGCATATGTACCGTCTTTTCTTACATGTGAAATTATATGGAACTTTATACCATGTCTTGTTCTGTTTGCGAAGAAAGTTTCCTCTCTGCTGCAATCAAGCTTTACAAGATGTCCACCCACCTGTAGTGAAAGGAATGCACAAAGCGGCTCATATAGTATATCCTGCTTATTTCCGAAGCCACCACCGATATATGGCTTTATAACTTTTACATCTCCCCAAGGAATACCGAGAGCCTGACCTACAACTCTTCTTGCAATATGAGGAATCTGTGTAGAAGCTACTATCGTAATTCTTTTGCCTTCAGCATATGCGTAGCAGATAAAGTTCTCTATATGGCAATGCTGTACAGGTTCAGTATTATACCATCTGTCAACTACCGTAAGACCCTCTTCTTTGATTGCCTCAGCATAATTACCTCTGCTGATACTTGTGTGCTTTTAAAAATATTGTTAGGATAATCCTTGTGAAGCTGTGGCGCACCATCCTTCATAGCATCGAAAAACATCTGTAACTACAGGATACTCTTCGTATTCCACCTTTATAGCCCTGAGCGCCTGATTTGCAGCCACCTCATTTTCAGCTATAACCGCAGCAACATCATCACCGTAAAACTTAACTTCATTAGTGAGAAGTAATCTGTCTGCAACGTCCTGATGGCTTACATCTGTAGACCATGGATGTCCTGCTGTAGGGAAGTAATTTCTATACTGTCCAAGATCAAAGCAAGTGACGATCTTCACAACTCCTTCAATCTTCTCAGCTTCACTTGTATCCACTGAAAGCACCTTGCCATGAGCTATTGTAGAATGAACAATTTTTTTGCCACGTATGCTCCTGCATCACATAAATCGTCAGTATACTTTGTTCTACCTGTGACCTTGTCAAACGCATCCACTCTGGCAATACTTTTTCCAACCTCCATATTGTTTCCTCTCTAAATTCTAATATTTTTATATAATCTAATTATAATTTCTTCTACGAAATACTGCAAAAGAAAATTATAAAAATTAACTGATAATAATTTTTTCTCCTGCTACATACTTTGATATCAAAGAACATTCATCAGAAAGATATAAGAACCTTTCAAATCTCTTTCTTATATCATCAACACCATCATTCAATGCCTCATCATCTATGACCAAGATATCAGCTTCAAACCCTTCTTCAAAAGCACCTATATTTCCAAAATAAGACCCTGAATTCCTTGTTGCCATAGCAAATGCCTCTGCCAATTCCAAAGGCTTTGAATTACTGTCTATATATCTCCAATAGAGCTTTGAAAGTCCTATTGCTTCTACAGCCTGATTTAATATATTAAGCGAATATCCTGCAGCTATATCACTTCCAAGACCAACTTTTATTCCTCTGTCCAAAAACTTTCTTATAGGAGCTATACCTGATGACAAACAAATATTTGACTGTGGACAATGTGCGACATAAACATTTCTTTTCTTTAAAAGTTCCATTTCCTTTTCATCAGAGTAAACACAATGTGCCATCACTGTACCAATATCACTTTTATTCAAGCATCCTCTTTTATCATAAGCATCCAGGTAGCCGTCAGAATCAGGACAAAGATCTCTTACCCATTCCACTTCCTTCGGATTCTCAGATAAATGTGACTGTAAGCCATAGGTATCTCCTCTTATTTCTCCAAGCTCTTTCATAAGTTCATCACTACAGCTTGGAATAAATCTGGGAGTTATTATAGGTTTGGTATTTTTATATCTATTTTTGCAAGTATTAAGCCACTCCCTTGTAGCATCTATGGACTCACTTGTAGTTTCTATCAATTCACCACTTGAATTTCTATCCATATTCACCTTACCTACAAAGCATTTCAACCCTGTTTTCTCAAGCATATCCATTAGTAAAACAGTAGCTTCCTTATGCAATGTAGAAAAAATAACCGCTCTTGTAGTAAAACTATTTGTCAAAGCTTTCACAAATTTGGGGTAAGCCTTCTTTGCATAGTCCATATTTTTATACTTTGTTTCCTCCGGAAATGTATAAGTGTTCAACCAGTCAAGAAGCTCCATATCCATCCCCAAACCTCTAAAGGAAAATTGTGGAGCATGCAAATGCATATCTATAAGCCCCGGAATAATCAATGCATTCTTATAGTCTTCTATTTTTTTTCATTTTTTTAAGGAATTCGAATTTCATCTTCAGAATATATCTTTGATATAATACCGTTCTCAACTATTAAGTAAGTATTCTCTCTTATCCTTATTGTGCCATTCTTATCACAATCTATCAAATTGCCCTTAACTATCATATTTCCCCCTAAAACCAAAAAAGGTGAAGTATTTCTGCCATTGCATGGAAACACTTCACTCTCCCACAATGCCAGTGGGCCTATAGTCAATTATTACGGTAATTGGTAGAGACGCCCATCCAATTATGAGCTTATATAAGTCCTTATTAAATCAATATTTATATTATTTTCATATATAAAAGTATGTATTTAATTATTATTTGAATATATGTATAGAATAACATCTAAAATACTTTTAGTCAAACTAAAATCATATCATATTGCATAATTACAAGCTTTATTTATTGAGTCTGTCAATAAATAAAGCTTTAAGCACTATAACTTTATATTTACTGTATTTTTTTTAGAATATATGTATAAGCCTCCCTGGTGTCAATATCCAACAATTCATCTTCATCCTCTATATCTACGAACAGAACTTCTTGTAAATGCCTCTTTATAAGTTTTTTTCCTCCCTGATCCTCTCCAAGATCAAGTAATTCATCAAACCATTTGCTTGAAAATATACATGGATTGCCAAGTCGTCCATTACATCTTACACTGCCAATGCTTTTATTGAAATTTTGAAACTGACCTATAATTTTAGATATAGTCTCAGATTTTAAAAGTGGCTGATCACATACTCCAAACATGACAGCCTCAGAATGCTCCAAGCACTTTAATGCCTTTACCGCCAGTTTTATAGATCTGGACTTTCCAAGATCAGGTCTGTCATTGTATACAGAGATAAATCCTCTTTCTTTAAAGTAGTCAAGTATTTCTATATCTTTTCCTACAATTATCTTATTTTCAAAATCGTATGCCTTTTTATATGTATTTTCCATATATTGGTACAACTTGACTCCATTTATGTCGGACATCAACTTGTCACCGCCAAATCTTTTACCCTCTCCGGCTGCCAAAATGATCAGATCCATCAGATTTTCCTACTACTCATAAGTCCAAGTACAGCTTCCAGTACACCTCCTCCAATAGCACGAGCCTTATCAGACACGCTAAAACAATAATCCTTTTGCGCTCTAGGATCCACATCTCCTGATTTCATACCGGTCTTTACCTTTACACCATCTTGTAAAAGACCTCTTACTATTCCATCTATACCGGCATATACCGGAGTTTTATCACAATACGCTACTAAATCCCCTGCTTTTACACTGTCACCAATACTTACATTAGCCTTAAAAATTCCGTCAGCAGTTGCCCTTATTATTCTTTCTACAGTATATCCGCCAATATTCCCCGGCACTCCGGTATTTGGATAAGCACTGCCACTCCAGATCACCCTACCAAGATTATGACCTCTTTTTGTCTCAACTACAGCATGACAATCAACTCCGGCCTCAAATCCCGGACCCACACCGATCACTATCTTTGCATCATCTATTCCGGTACCAATATTGGTTTTTGCAATAATTGCATCCACTATAACTTCAGGCTTATATTCTCTCATAATATCACCGCTTGGATCCACTATAATTGGAATAGCACCTGACTCAATTATACTGTCTATCTCTGATATATTATCACAGAATTTACCTGATATACCTTCAACTATTGCCTCGCCCTCATATATCGCAGGTGAGAATGCTACCGTTCTTCTAACTGTTGTCGGTACGGCGATATCAGACATTATCACATCAAAACCTGACCTAAAAAATCTCAAAGCAATTCCCGTTGCCAGATCTCCGGCACCTCTTATCCAAATTTTTTTATTCATAACACACCTCTTTATAAAAAATCAAATCACAAAACGCCCTATTCTCTCTATATGAAGTTATTGAAACCCTGAAATTATCAAATCCGTTCTCTTTACAAAAAAACTTTATATAATTCTCTACTTCTAAAGCTTTTTTCATATCCTCTTCACTGTCCACCTTATTTATAACAAACACGCATTTATTATTATTTATGCCTTTAAATCCTGCTCTTTTGTCTGTCAAAATTCTTGCAGCATCCTCTGTGCTGAGTACATGATCTTTATTCCACCCAAAGAGTTCTTTAGCTATTTCATACCTAAAGCATTTTTCACTTATTTTTTCCCCTACCGCATCAATACCCATACATACTATACATATATCAGTTTTTTCAGGTAGCACCGGTTCTCCATCTCTTGGCAATTTTATAGGTAACCTCTTGGCACCGTCAGCCTCAACCAGTACAATATCAGCGTATTTATCAAAGGCTTCCACCTCTTTTATATCCGGTGATGATAACTTTTCACCTATATCTTTGCCTATAACAACAGGTTCCTCTCCAAAAGTAATATTTTTTAGTTCTTTTGCAGAATATATATCCATATAATTTTCCGGTTTTACTATATGAGTAGTAGTTGTGACTATTACATTCTTGCCCTCTTTGGCAAAATATCTCCCTATATAAAACATGGTGGTGGTCTTTCCACCACCACCAACTAATGAAATTATCATATTATTACATTCCTGTCAGTTTCTTTATATCCATATCCTTTGGTAATAAGAAATTTAAAAGCATTGAAAGTACAAATACACCTGCAACTGAATTACCTGCAAAAACATCTCCTATTACATTTGGTAAATATTGGAAAATCTCAGGCGTCTGGGTAAAGCCTATTCCGATACCTATAGATAAAGCTGCAATTATTGTATTTCTTTGATTAAATCCACATTTTCCGATCATATCCATTCCGCTTACCACTATAGTACCGAACATAACTATTGTACATCCACCAAGTACAGGTTCCGGTAATGTTGAGAAAAATGCACCTATTGGTGGAAATATTCCCGCCAATATAAGTATCAATGCACCAAACATTATAGTAAATCTGTTTACTACCTTCGTCATTGCAATAAGCCCAACATTTTGTGAAAATGATGTTATAGGCATACATCCAAACACACCTGATACAGCACTTAGAAATCCGTCACAGGCAAGCGATCCGGATACTTCCTTTTCTGTAATATCCCTGTCAAGTCCACCTGCCACTACAGCAGTTGTATCACCGATCGTCTCTGCAGCAGATACCAAGAAAATTAGTACAACTGATAAAATTGCACCGGGATTAAATATTGGCTTATATGGCAGTACTCTCGGCAATGCGATAAATCCCACTGTATTTATTGTTCCTGTAAAATGCGAAAAATCTACAATACCAAACATAAGAGAAGTTATATATCCAACTATAAGACCAAACATTACATTAAGCTGCTTCCAAAACCCCTTCGCAAGCGAACTGAATGCTATACATGATACAAGTGTTATAAGACCTACAATCATATACTTTGGAGCACCAAAACCCTTCACATAGCCTCCTCCGAAGCTTCTTGCACCTACTGCAAGTAGAGAAAAACCTATGGTAGTAACTACACAAGCCGAAACTATTGGTGAAACTATCTTTTTCCAATACTTATAAGTTAATCCAAGACAGCCTTCTACACATCCGCCGACTATTATCGCACCAATCGCTGTTTGATAATTAAAATTAGTACCTATATAGACTAGTGCCTGTACAAAGGTAAAGCTTACTCCCATTACAACCGGCAATCTTGAACCAATTTTCCATACAGGATATAACTGTACCAAAGTTCCAAGGCCTGCTATAAACATGGCACTTTGCATGATTCTTGCAAGCTCCACTCCACCGATCGCATCAGCATCACTTCCAAGTAACTTTGACGCACCACATACTATAAGTATAGGTGCCAGATTGGCAACAAACATAGCCATAACATGCTGTAGTCCGAATGGTATTGCCTTTGCCACCGGAACTCTTCCGTCCAGCTTGTAAATATTCTCAATACTTACATCTGAACTTTTTGATTTTACATCCATCGGTAATCCTCCTTAAAAAGATATTTATTTATCTTGCATCTCTTAAAAGATGAAATGTACAAGGAACTTTCTAAAAATAAAAGTTCTAATGAAATAAAGAAAGTATATATAAGATATATCAAACAATATATATAACATATCTTTTTAGTCAGATATGTCATTGTTTGTCTAATATAATACTTTCTTTACATAATTTCTTATAAAAAAATCTGCTCGTTCAAACTTGATTTTTTTATATATTATCATTTTTTTGTCATAAAATCAATCTAAATATTATTCTTTTTAAGTTATACAAACTCTTTTTTAGATATTTATACTAATGCCAAACTTTGTCGGCTTTGTCATATAGCGGTTTCTTCTTTTCAATCAAATCATCCACAAGATTTGCAGATTCATATGCTACACACCATGCCAGACCACATCCTGATGAGATCTCCTTTGGCACCGGTATCAATCTTCCCGGAACATTTTCCTTTTCACATAAGCTCTCAAAGGCCATTGCAGCTGTAGTTGTTTGAAAAGTAACTATATATTTCCAACTTTTTTCTCTCATTTATCTTCCACTATTTCTTTTATTGCTTTGATTGTTGCATCAATTTCTTCCTCAGTGTTAAAATATGAAAAAGAAAATCTGGCTATGCCATCTTCCACTGTCCCAAATGCTCTGTGTACAAGTGGTGCACAATGTGCTCCTGCCCTTATAGCTATATCATAGTCATAACCCAGTATATCTGCCAACTCACCGGAGGGAATACAATCTAAATTTATAGAAAGAATACCTCCATGCCTTATATTTTCAGGTTCATTTTCAATAGAATTACAGTCCATATAAAAACTTATACCTTTGACACTCTTTATACCATCATACAGTCTTTTCAAAAGATACATTTCTTTTTTATGTATATTCCTTATACCAACTTCATTTATAAAATCAATACCGGCACCCAGTCCGGCTATACCCATTATATTGAGTGTCCCGGCTTCCAGCCTTGTAGGATATTCCTTGGGCTGTTCTTTATTAAATGACTGTACTCCGCTGCCTCCAACTTTAAAGCTGTCTATGTAAATATCCCTATTTATTACAATGCCACCTGTACCTCCCGGTCCGAAAAGAGATTTATGCCCTGTAAAACAAAGTATATCTATGCTCATTTTTGACATATCTATATCTATATTACCGGCACTCTGTGAGGCATCTACAATCAGATATATATTATTGGCTTTTGCAAATTTACTGATATATTCTAAATCTGCTATTTCACCTGTCACATTTGATATATGATTTACCACTATTGCCTTAGTATTAGGTCTTATATACTTCTTAAATTCATCATATTTTAGCCTGCCACAAGCATCTATGCCTACAAAATCCAAATCTATTCCAAGTCCACTTTCCAACTTATACAGTGGTCTTAGCACACTATTATGCTCAGTAACCGTACTTATAACATGGTCCCCTGCTTTAAATATACCAAATAACACTATATTTAGACTTTCTGTAGCATTTGAAGTGAAAATAACTCTTGAAGGATCCTTGCTACCAAAGAACTTAGCTATCTTAACCCTAGTTTCGTATACCATTCTACCTGAGTCAAGTGCAGCTCTATAAGCTCCTCTTCCACTATTGCTATACGAAGCCAAAGCATAGTTTATAGCATCTATTACATTCTGTGGTTTTTTAAATGTTGTAGCAGCATTGTCCAAATAAATCATTATGGTCTTATCACAAGGTCTGCATCCATGAGATGTCCAACAATATCATACATATTCGTCACCTCACCTACCTGAAGCTTCTCGCTAAGACCATAGTTATTTAAACAGGCACCACATGAATAGATCTTCGCTCCTGCATTTAATAAAACTTTCAAATCTTCAATACTTGCAGAACCCTCTGTAGTCATCCTTACACCTGTATTGTAGAAAATTATCTTAGCAGGAGGTATATCCTGTGAACTTAAGGCATATATAAATCCCTTTAAAAGAGTCTTACTAAACTCCTCTTCTCCGTCTCCCATTTTATCAGAGTCTATCACAACTACAGTCTGTTTTAACTTTATTTCATCCGAACTGTCATTAGTCACCTTAGTATCGGAAATCACCTCCGAGTTAACATTTATCGTCACAATATACTCTGTGTTTGATTTCTTATCAAATTTTGCTTCATATTCTTTTTGCTTTGCCATCTTAAGAAGATTTTGGACAGCTATCTCATTGTCTACACTCACTTCTACCACTCCGCTACCGCCAAGATCTCTTATGGCATTCTTAGTTTTAACTACCGGTATTGGACAAGCATCCCCTATTGCATTAACCTTAATCATATTTACCTCTTTTCTATCTATTAACTACTTTTATAGCTACTTTTTCTCTTTCTTTTATTTCTCCGACTATAGCTGCCGGAAGACCTGCACATCTTAGTTCTTCTAAAAGTGACTCTGCCTCATCAAAAGACACTGCAAGCAAAAGACCTCCTGATGTCTGAGGGTCAAACAAAATCTCCTCCATAGCAAAAGAAATATCATTAAACTCTACATTATCGCCAACATGATTTCTATTTCTTTGTCCACCTGCAGTAATCAAAAACTCATCTGCAAGTGATTTTGCCTCTTCAAATACAGGTATTTGATTTGCAAAAATCTCACATGATTTATTATCATCCATCATTTCAAGTAAATGTCCCAAAAATCCGAATCCTGTAATATCTGTACAGGCATGTATATCATATTTTTTTGATATCTCACATGCATATTTATTCAGAGTTTTCATAGAATCTATAGCTTCATTCAAAGTTTTTTCATCTGTCTCGCCTATTCTGGCAGCAGTACAAATGATTCCTACACCAAGCTTCTTAGTCAGTATTAGTTTATCCTTAGTTCTACCTGTATTATTAGAATAAATCTTACCGGGATTTACAATACCTGTAACACTCAAACCATATTTCACATCCACATCATCTATGGAATGCCCACCTGCAAGTACTCCACCTGCTTCTTTAACCTTTTCCAAACCTCCACGCATTATTTCTCCAAGCAGATTCAAATCACTGCTTTGTGGAAAACATACTATATTAAGTGCCGTCTTTACCTCACCTCCCATAGCATATATATCACTCAAAGCATTGGCAGCAGCTATCTGTCCAAAAATATATGGATCCTCAACCATTGGTGGGAAGAAGTCCAAGGTTTGAACAAATGCCAAATCTTCACTCAGCTTATATACTGCAGCATCATCCTTTGCATCAAAGCCTACAATCAAATTTTCGTCAAAATTTTGCTTTGGCAATCTCTCTAGTATATGGCTGAGTATTCCGGCTCCTAACTTTGCCGTACAACCTCCGCCTTTACAATAAAGTTTGTCCATATCGCCTCCTAAAATACATAGTATATATCTATACAATCAATATTTAAATTATTTTGATATTATAACCCTTTTTTGATAGTTACTGCAATCAATTCATTATATATTTTTAATACAAGTAATATTCATTTTATCTATAATTACACAAACAAATCTTTTTATGTAATTTAAACTACTATTATTTTTGTATATTTTTGTTAATCACTCACTACTCAACAATATCCGGAACACTAAAATTCATTGAACAAAATTAATTTATATGTTATAATTTTTATCTGTAGTGAATTTAGTTTACTAAAGTAATCTTTTTTAGGAGGAAATATGCATTTAAAAAGATTTTCAATCGTAATTGCATCCGCACTGATAATTTCTTCAGTATTTGCATCAAGTGCATCTGCAGGAGTTGTAAAGCGAAATGTTTCAAGTGAAAGTCAACAGCCAGCAGCTGTCGAGACTACTGCGTCCACTGAAAACACTGATACAACTTCCGGTGGTGATACAAGTAATGTAGTTACTACAAATAACTATATACCATCCACTGTAAATGACGTTGCTTTTCCGGAGAACCTTGACCTTGACAGCGTTGTAGCTAATGCAGGGTTTGGCAATGTAGGCGGTGGTAATACAAATCCTGAGCCTATACTTGGTGAAACACAGATGGTTCACTTTGGTCTTTGGAATGCAGCTGCTCAAGAAATTTCGGGAGCAGAGTCAAACAATGGCAATTATGCTTATTCAAGGGATGGTTTTGTAAGATTGTACCTTAACCATTCAGGTATCGGAAGGTACTACTATAGAACCTATAATATAAAATCAGGATGGTCTACTTGGATGAACTCTAAAGAGACTGCACCTATTACAGATCCTGAGAACAGAGTTCAAGCAGTTCAAATAAGAGTAAAGGGATATACCGGAGTTAGAAGTGACTTATACTATAAGGCCGTTTTAAATGACGGAACTGTACTTGACTGGGCTAAGAACGGTCAAACTCTTGGTACTATCGGTACTGACAGATATATAGTTGCACTTAAGCTCACATTGTGGGATAAGCAGACAGAGTTTACAGAGCCTACAAAGGTTCTTATGGAAGCTCCTGTATATGAGGGTACTTATTTAGATGCAGATGGACAAGTTCAGTATTCATCAGCAAACGCATACACCGGATGGGCATTTTATAATAATGACCAGTACTACTTTGTAGACGGTGCTAAGCAAAAGGGATGGCAGTATATCAATGGCTACAAATATTACCTTGATGAGAATACAGGTGCCGTGGTAAGAGATCTTGAGCCTATTATGGGCTTACAGGGTTCATATCAGATAAAGTACAACAAGGCTACTATGACAATGTATATCATGGCTAAGGACGGAGATAATGGTTATATCATTCCTTTCAAAACATTTATGTCAACAGATGGACCGGGTACTCCTGTAGGTACATTTAAAACATATGTGAAGTACAGATGGAAATAATGCATGATAATATCTACTGCCAGTTCTTATCAAGATTTAAAGACGGCTATATCATACATTCACTTATTTACCGTGATAAAGCTGATTCAAATAGACTTGAGGCAGCTACATACAATTATATGGATGATGCAAGATCTGACGGATGTCTAAGACTTCGTGCAGGTGATGCAGCTTGGGTATACTATAATACACCTATGAATACACCTGTTATCGTATACAATGATCCAACAGATAAGGGTCCTGTAGAAAAGGACGCTATTGATCAACCAATTCCTGCAAACCAAACCTATGATCCTACAGATCCTATAATGCAGGGAAGGTAATAAATTCATACCACTATAAAGTGGCTGACATATGGAGCTGTCGGGAAATACTGAATTTTAATCCCTACAGAACAAAATAGAAATATCCTGACAAGTACAAGGCGTTTTGGCTTTGTGACTTTGTCAGGATATTTTGTTTTTCTATTATGCTGTCTATTTTTGGGCATAAAACCCCCTTGGCTGAAATTTTGCTTTTGCATTTTTTACTATGCGGTTTTCTCCTGTGGTTTTCCTTCAAATTTCTTTAGTTTTGCGTAGAGAAAACGATGATATTTGTTTATATTTCTTCCTATCGCAAAAAGCATAAATTCTTTATATACCTTATCTGAAGAACGATAGTTAAAGCGTCGGAAATCTTCATTCTCTTTAATATCTCCAAAATGACCTTCCGTTTGAATAGACCGTGTCTGTCGTTTCAGAATACCTTTTTCACTCTGTATGTTAGCATGTGATTTCTCTCGAAGCTCTTCCCATACTTCATTGATCTTCATCACTTTGTTCTTATCAACATCTTTATCAGGATTATATTTGTATAAGCATTTAGACTTATGTTCACATCCACTACAGTCTGAACATCCATATACTTCATATGTTTGTGTATAACCATTCTGTTTTTTCTTTTCTGTGTTGATATGTCTAAGTTCACGACCGTCATGACAGATATAGACTTGCTCATCTTCAAATACCATTGTCTTCATGTTGTAGTATTTACCTATATCTTTACTGTATGCTCTTGTTTTTCGTTTTTCATGATCCTGTAGTTTTATATAACTGTCTATCTTATTTTTCTTTTTAGATATAAGAGGTTTTTTTCTCACTACAATAACCGCTGTCTGCCGTCACTTCTTCAAGTACTTCTCCGAATGCTTCCTTATGCTTTTCAAGGACCGGAATTAATGTATTATAATCTGTACGATCATTACTTACATAACTATGTACAATAAAAATAATTCTCTACCGCTATCTGTACATTGTATGCAGGCTTTAGCTGCCCATTAAGCATATGATCTTCCTTCATTCGCATAAAGGTTGCTTCCAAATCAGTTTTGGAATAGCTGTTTCTATCTTTCCCCATAATCTCAAAAACATTCTTTATAGTGCATTAATCGCTGTCCACAATGTTCAAGTTCTTCATAGAGTTGTTGAAGCTTTGGCTTTCTCTTACCCTTTCCGTTAACAAATACAATACCTTCTCCGTCAGCAATAGTCATAAGGTTTTTCTGAAGCTTAAGTATTTCAATAGGCGAGCAGTTATCAATCTCTATAATACGGTTATTAGATAGCTTTTTTTATGTTTCGTAATCTTTCTTTTTCTGTTCTTTTTCAATAATATCTCTAACTCTATCAATTCCGTCAATCACAAACATTTGTGCATTTCCAAACTCGTACTTTTCGCCAAATCCATTATCTTGTAAAAAAGAATTATAGTCTGAATAAAGCTTATCAATAGAATCCAGAAGACCTGCAAGATGATAATTAATGCTTCCACGCCATACAAAAGTATAACGATTAGCATTAGCTTCTATTTTTGTTCCATCAATAAACAATTCTTTTAATGTAACAAATCCTTCTTTTTGTAATCGTCTCATAAACTGATAGTTTAAGTCATCCAAAATATCTGAAGTAAGTTTCTTACTTTTAAATTCATAAAAAGCATCTCTTTTAGGCTTCCTCCCTTGAGTAAGCCAGATAAAAGCAATATCTCTTTCACATAAATCCACAATACGATCAATAGAGCGTATTCCACGCATATTTGCATAAGTAATAACTGCATACATCATGATCGGGTTGTACCCTGTTCTTCCCTTGTCCGAACAATTGGCTAATAGTCCGGAAAAATCTAAATCCTCCATAACTTTTTTTAGGGTATAGACTGGATCGTCATCGGGTAAACTCAATTCATATAAGCTAAAGTTGATTTTTCTGTTGACCTATTTCAAAAAAAGTCGTTATAATAATTAACTGTGAGCATAGTTACATTATAACATGTAACGGAGAAAGATGGTTATCGTTAGCCATCTTTTTTTATGTAAAAACTTAGGGAGGTGTGACTCGTTTTGAGTCACACCTCCCTCTTTTATGGATGCCATTTCCCGACAGCCCCATTTTTTTAATTTATTATTACAAGTTGCTACTTACCAATCCAAACTTTTTATAAAGAGTCAAAAAAAGACATAGTCCTTATTAAAAGACTATGCCATATATTCTAATATTAATTTGTTTCCTGTCTAAACTCTTCCCAAAGTTTATTGTGCAGTTCATTTGCCTCATCACTGATATTTTCAATCAATTCACCGTTTTCAATAAGTGAAACCTTATCCTCAGGGAATACTATCAAATCCTTCCATTCATCTGAAACATAGCTTTCTGCTGCCTTATTTGTAACGAAATATCCTATATATTCAAAACATTTTGCAGCCACTTCAGGTTCATTGATATAATCAAGAAATGCATATGCTGCCTCAGAGTTTGGTGCCTTTGATGGAATAAGCTTGCCATTATACCAAATCCCAATCCTTCCTTTGGATAAACCACTTTCAAATCCGGATTTGCTTTGAGGGCTTGACTTATCTGTGAAGTGTACATAAACGCAGCTCCAACCTCACCACTTAACAAATAGTCCTGCAAATTGTTATCATTTATAAGGCGAATATTTGGTGCAAGTGATTTTAACTTATCTCCTGCCTGCTGAATCTGAGCTAAATCATTGGTATTAAATGAATACCCAAATGTCTTTAATGTTATACCATCTATAACACGATAATTTCCCACAATACCCACATTTCCTGCAAGTTCAGGATTCCAAAGGTCTTCATAACCTGTAATATCCAGATTCACAGTCTCAGGATTATACGCAATCAAAGGAATACCGGCTCCATAAGGGAGGGTATACTTATTCTCCGGGTCATAGAACTTGCTTTGATACAGAGGATTTATATTGCCATAAGTTGAAATCTTTGATTTATCCAACTCAGTAACAAGTCCCTCCTGTATAGCAAGCTGCACAATGTAATCATCTGCCACAACTATATCATAATCACCACCCTTAGTCTCTTCAAGCTTTGCAAGCATTGTCTCATCAAGATCAAAGTTTGAATAATTTACCTTTACTCCGGTCTTTTCTGTAAATCCGTCCAATACCTCCTGTGGGAACATTCCATCCCATGTATAAAGATTTAGTGTAGTACCCTTAAGACTGCTATTTGCAGCATCTGTACCTTGTTGTGTTGTCTCTTTATTGCTCCCTCCACATGCTGTAAGTGCAATAGCTGCTCCCAAACCAAGCAAACCTAATACTTTAGATTTCATTAAATCTACCTCCAAATAAATAATATAGAAAGATTGAATATCAATCCTTCCTTGTTTTTTCTGAAATAAATATTATAAGTACAGTAATCACCAGAATAACTGTAGCAAGAGCATTTATTTCAGGAGTTATACCTGTCTTCATCTTTGTATATATCTTGATAGCAAGAGTATTTACTGAAGGACCGGTCGTAAATATAGATATTACCACATCATCAAAGGACATTGCAAATGATAATAACATTCCGGATGCAATTCCCGGCAATATATATGGCAATGTCACATCTCTAAACGTTTCAAATTCACTTGCACCAAGGTCTCTTGCAGCCTCTTCCAAGGACAAGTCCATTCCCATAAGTCTTGCTCTTACAATTAAGAATATATATGGTATACAGAATGAACTATGTGCAATCGTCATGGTTACAAAACCAAAAGGCAAGTTCATATATGAAAATATTGCCATAAAAACCATTCCCAAAATAATTTCAGGAATCATTATAGGCAGAGATGCAAAGTTACTGATGAAGTCATCAAAAATAAGTTTTTTCCCTCTCATGGCAAGTGCCGCACTTACACCTATTATAAGAGAAAGCATACAAGCTAAAAGGGCCAATATAATACTGTTTAAAAGTGCTTTCTTTATATCTCCATCATTTAAAAGCATTTTATACCAGTCCAGAGAAAAGCCCTCCCATACACTTGTCAACTTGGATTTATTAAAGGAATAAACTACTGTAAGTATAATTGGAAGATAATTTAAAATCGTTACCAGACCCAAAAATATAATGGCTGCTTTTGATACTTTTTTCAAAATAGTCCCTCCAATTCTCCTGTACCTGAAATCTTCTTATATAGTTTCAAGAATAATGTTGTGAGCAACATAAGTATCACACTTAGTGCTGCCGCAAAAGGTATATTTCTAAGTTTTGTAAGCTGCTCCACTATTACACTTCCTATCAAAACTATCTTATTTCCTCCAAGTATATCTGAGATATAGAAAAGCCCCATACTTGGTACAAAGGTAAGTACTACTCCACTCAGCAGTCCCGGCATTGTAAGTCTAAGTGTTATTGTAAGAAAAGCTTCAAGCTTACTTGCACCCAAATCTCTGGAAGCTTCTATCAAACTCCAGTCCATCTTTTCCACACTTGAATACACTGACAGTATCATAAAAGGTAATAGAAAATATACCATACCTACCAAAACTGCCGGATATGTATAAAGTAATTTCAATGGTGACTTTGTAATACCAAGAAACATCAAAAACTTATCCAATACTCCATTACTTCTGAATATTATTATCCAACCATTCAGTCTTATAAGTCCACTTGTCCAAAATGGTATCATAAGAAGAATCATCATTCTTCTCTTCCATTTTGTGCTAAGTCTACCCATAAAATATCCGAAAGGATAGCCTATAATTGTAACCAATATCGTTGAAGCTATGGCAAGCTTTATGGACTCCAAAAATATATTTAAATAAAATGGCTCAAATACTTTTTTGTAATTATCCAATGTAAAAGTAAAATCAAATCCCCAAGTTTTTGCCTTTGTCAAAAAACTGATAATTACCATATATGCCAGTGGCAAGACCACAAACAGTAATGTAAAAAGGTATATAGGTATTCTAAGTAAATATTTATTTTTCACCTTGAACCTCCACCATATCATTCTTATTCCAGCCTATACTTATCTCATCTCCCGGATTCAGGTTTATATTCATACCCATATGTGATGATGTTATTTCCTGGCCGTCCTTTAATCTAACTTTTACTTTTGACAATCCTGCCGTAAAGCTGTTTTCTACAACTATACCTTCATAGTCTCCTGCTCCAAGTCTTACATGCTCTGATCTAATAGCATATATCTTTTCTCCATCTCTATATAGATTTGCACCGCCTACAAACTCTGCTACGAATGCTGTATTAGGTGTATCATATATCTCTTCCGGAGTACCTATCTGTTCTATCCTGCCATCTCTCATAACAACTATTCTTGATGACATGTTTAGAGCTTCTTCCTGGTCATGTGTTATATATATAAATGTAATTCCCAGTGCTTTTTGAAGCTTCTTTAACTCCATTTGCATCTGCCTTCTGAGCATCAGATCCAATGCACCAAGCGGCTCATCCAAAAGTAGTACGCTAGGTTTGTTTACAATTGCTCTCGCTATTGCTACCCTTTGTCTCTGTCCTCCTGAAAGCTGTGTTGGGTTTCTTTTTTCGTAGCCCTCCAGTTGCACCAAAGAAAGTGCTTTTTCCACCTCTTTTTTTATCTCGTTATTTGGCATTTTCTTCAATCTAAGTCCATAACCTATATTCTTCTCTACATTCATATGTGGAAACAGGGCATAATTTTGAAATACAGTATTTACATCTCTTTTTTCAGGTGCAAGCTCTGTAATATCCTTTCCATTCAGTATAACTTTTCCACTATCCGGAGTCTCGAGTCCTGCTATAATTCTTATTGTAGTTGTCTTTCCACAACCACTTGAACCCAAAAGAGTGATGAACTCCCCTCTTCCTATGTCCAGAGAGATATTCTTTAAAATATTTTCTCCATCAAAGCTTTTTTCAATATTTTCTAAACTTAATATAGTATCTGTCATTTTTAAAAAAATTCCCTCCCAGGGTTATTTGGCTTTATACAATAAGATATAATACCATCTTTTTCTAATTTAAATCATCAAAAAAATATTATTTTCTCTAAACTTTACTTTTTACAAGTTAAAATGCTAAAATATATATATCATTTGATTGGAGCATTAGTTATGAATAACAAGATTAGGACAGACGCAGTAGACCATCTATTTGACGCCATCCTTACATTAAAAAATAAAGAAGAATTTTATACTTTCTTTGAGGATGTTTGCACTGTGAACGAGTTGCTTTCCCTCTCTCAAAGATATGAAGTAGCTAAGATGTTGCGTGAAAAGAAGACTTATCTGGAGATTGCGGAGGAGACCGGAGCATCCACTGCTACCATTTCCAGAGTGAATCGTTCACTTAACTATGGCAATGATGGTTATGATTTGGTTTTTAAAAGACTCGGTATATTTGATACCGACAAATAAAGGGAGTGTCATCTGACACTCCTCTTTATTTATATTAAGCCCAGGGCCTTTTTTGCCAGCTCATCTGCCATATCATTATATTTGTCTCCCGAATGTCCCTTTACCTTTATAAAGTCTACATCCACTTGCCTTGAGGCATTTTTATAAAACTCAACATATCTCATAGTGCCGTCTTTTCTTGCTTTCCAATCGCCATTACACCATTTTTCTATTCCCTCATAATCATAAAAAATGCTAATACTCTTTATACCTTTATCCAGACAATACTGCATTGCAGCCATAGATCCCTGTATCTCTCCGGCAACATTTCTCATATCGCTCATATCATCTTTTTCAAATTTCTTGTAAAAATATAATTCATCATCATTATGCATTATCACCATGCCATAAGAGTATGCCTTTGTAGTGTCATCATAACTTCCATCCACATATGCAAATGCCTCTGACTGCTTCTCTTCTTTATCATCTATATTATTTTCTGTATCTCCATTTACAAAAGCTATAGCATCTTCTCTATTTGTAAAACTTTTGTATGCTGCACCTGAAAAGCCGCTTACTGAGTTTTTACACTCATCCCAAGTCTCAAAAACTCCGGTTTTTCTTCCTTTTCTAACTGCATAATATTTCTTTGCCATATTTTCACCCATTCCAAAATGTATTTTTCTCATCTTCACTTAAATTTGCAGCAAATTCTCTTTTAATTTCCAAGAACTGTTCAAAGTTTATTACCACAGAGTGCAATGTTGCCCTGTCTTCAAATTCTTCTCTACTCTTTGGAAGCTCATAATTTTTCATCTTATCTTTAACTAAATATAAATCCAGCAAAGCATTCATAGCATTATTTGATTCACGCAACTTGGGAATCAAATTGTGGATAAGCTCTGCAATATCTCTCGCCTGATCAGGTCTGGTTTTTATACCTTTACCCTGATCATAAATATACCTGAGTGTCATGATTTGGGATTTTCTCATCTCCATATAGTTTATAAAATACTTCAAATCATAACTCAATATATTATCCTTATCAATGTATGATTTTGAAATTGCACTATCTATAATCTTTTCCAATTCATCAAAATCATATTCTAATTTTGTTCTACCACTTTCATCATTTAAAAATCTAACTAATATATCCAGGATATTCTTTATTTCTTTTTCTATATTAGCCTGATACTCTCTTATATGCTTTAGATTTCTTGGCATATACATATTCAAAATTATTCCTACTGATGTACCTACAAGCATTAATGCCGCTTCATTTTTTACCACATCATAGTTCATATATTTTTCAGCCATAATATGAGTAACCAAAACTGTACATGGTGACAAACCTTCATTCAAATCAAAGACCATGCAGGCTGCTACAAACACCAACAGGTAGCATACCAATGCAAATGTATCAAATCCAAATATATTAAATACTGCATATGCAATTACCATAGCCAAAACGAATGCCTCTATCCTTTTTAAGGCTATTTTTATTGTGGACTTTTTTGTATCCTGTATACTTAGCAATGTTATAATACCTGCTGAAGCTCCATAGTTTAACCCAAGTATATTGGCTATAAATATTGCCAAACCTGTACCTACAGCTATTTTCACCACTTTTATAAGATTTATATTTTTAAATTCCATAGACCCCCATTATCTTTTAAAGTATAGTGCTGCTTTTCTAACCAGTTTATATACCATCGGCAGTAAGTATTCAAATTTTATAAAGAATCTCTCTCTAAAGTCCAGCTCCTTGTACTCTTTTTTAAATTCCCTTGATAATATTTTTCTAAAATCTCTTATATTAACATATGTCAAAAAGCGTAACCTCTTCATTGCACTTTCCACTTCTGTATGAAATCTATATTTTGAATCCTCATCATATACCTTATACATGACTTCCATATTTTGATAATATTCTTCTTGTTTTCTTTTATAATCACCACTAAACTGTGAGGCTGTCCAAGATGTAGGTACTCCCATTCTGTACACACTCATCACTTTGTCTATATAATAGGCATCACCATATTTTGCTGATATTATCTGCATAGGTATATCACCTACTTTACATTCAAAATAATATTTCGGTAAATCCTTCATATACTCTGTTCTTAACAGCAATGATGCAGTAGGATAATGTGTTCTTTTATTTATCACTTCTTTTGCACTTATTACTCCGCTGCTTTCATACGGTCTAATAAGATTAGGAGAAAATGTAGCATCCAAATTTTCCACTTTTGCCGCATGAAAACAAAAACTTATCTCACTATGGTCCTCCATATAGTCCACCTGAATTTGAAGCTTATTATCATCACACCAGTAATCATCTCCCTCACACATAGCTATATATTTGCCTGTAGCTCTTGGAAAGTTGTAGGTTCCACTTGGATTTGTCACACCCTGTGAGTACATATTTTCCTCATGAAAGAGCGGTTTTATAATATCAGGATATTTCTCCTGATACTCTCTTATAATGTTAGCCGTATCATCTGTAGAGGCATCATCATTTATCAAAATCTCTATGTCAAAGTTTCTTTTTTGTGCCAAAAAGGAGTCTATCGCCTTTCTAATATATTTACCATGGTTGTAGGTAATGCAGCATATACTTACTTTCATATTCTTACTTTCTTTTTTGTTTTAATAGTAAATTTCTATAATATCTGTTTGGATCAAAATAATTTTGCCCTGATACCTTACTATAACATAAAAAAATGATTTATAGTTAGATTTAATTGCTTTTATATGCTAAGCAACTTGTTAATACTATTCCTCTATGGTATTATTGTTCTCATTGGAGGGATTTATGGACAAGTATGCTTTAATACAATGGATTGCATTTTTTTATATATATTGCTTTTTGGGTTGGTGTTTTGAATCCGGATACGCCACTATAAAGGAACGAAAACCTACAAACAGAGGCTTCCTTAGAGGCCCCTATATACCTATATATGCATTTGGTGCTATTTTTGTACTTATTATCACGCATAATTTTCAAGATAATATCTTAGGTGTATATTTCCGGAATGATAGCTGCCACTATCTTGGAGTATGTAACCGGTTATGTGATGGAAAAACTTTTCAAGGTAAAATACTGGGACTATAGTGATCATAAACTGAATTTGAATGGATATATATCATTTTCATCTTCAATAGCTTGGGGCTTCTTATCTATACTGCTTACATATTTTTTGCAGGTGAATGTATCTAGATTTGTCTCCAAGATAAGTGAACAGAATTTAAAGACTGCTATAATGGTAGTAAATATTATATTTTTCTCAGATCTTATCCTCTCCATAAAGGCTGCCTTTAGTATTGCAAAGGCTTATGCTGCACTTGAAAAAGCAAAGTCAGAGTTTTCAGAGGTCAAAGAAAAACTTTCTATTATAGCAGGCGGACTCCTCACCGGAACACAGAATAAACTCATTGGTATTAAGGACAGTGTAGCTGAGCGTATGAGCCAGGCGAATGACATGTTGAGTCTCTCATCATTAAAGTCTGAAATCGAAAATATAATTTCTTCTCTGTCAAATACAGTTGCTTCAAAAACTCCTACCTTTCTTGAACAGAAAATAAAATATGAAGTTGCAAGAGAAAAGTTATCTCTAAGCTTTCCAAAGATAGGTAAGGTAATGGCATTCTTTATCAGAAATATGATAAAGGGTAATCCAGGACTTAATAAGAAATATATAAATCAGGTTAAGGAACTTAGTGAAATAAAGAAAAGAAATAGAAAATAATAAAATCAGCTTTTACTTTCAGTCCATATAGGATTGTAAAATAAAAGCTGTTTGTATTAAGAAATTATATTCTTATCTATTTTTTCGATAAGTTTTTCTTTTTTGTTTGAATCAGGGTCTTTTATTGCTATTTTCAATAAGTATTCAAGAGTGTCTCCGATACGCGGACCCTTTGGTATTCCAAGTTCAATTAAATCCCTGCCTGTGATATCCAACATGTTTATCTCAAATGGATGGTTCTCCTTTTTTATTTTCTCATAACTTTTTTCTATAGCGTATATCTTTGGCAAATCTGCTTCTTTTCTCTTATCACTTTTACATATTTTCAGATAATCCTCAAACAACTTATAACCCAATCTGTTTAATGACCACCTGATGTCCTCATCACTCTCAGGCAATGGAAGGCGAAGTTCTTCTACAAGCAAACAGGTATTATTTCTTGTAGCATTATCAGACTTCAGCTCAAAAAATATTTTCTTTAACGAACCTGTATCCTTTATATCCTGCAAAAAAGCAGTCCAATACATATGCTTTTCATCACCTAATTTTCTTGGATAAAAATCATAGAACTCTTCTTTTAACTTAGCAAATTCTTTTCCAATATATCTGTTAAGACCACTCTTATATATTGATTTTATATTTCCTGCAAAATCACCACAAAGAGTCTTGTTGAGTTCTACAAACACTCTCTCCTTACTCACCTTTGATAAAATAGCAGACTTCTCTTTTATTGCATCAAATGTAGACTCCTCTATTTCAAAGCCAAGCTGTGATGAAAATCTGATTGCTCGAAGCATTCTCAGTGCATCTTCATCAAATCTTTTTTTTGCATCTCCAACTGCCCTTATAATGCCTTTATCAAGATCCTCTCTCCCATTATATAAGTCTACTATCCCTCTTTTATGTGAATATGCCATTGCATTTATTGTAAAATCTCTTCTACATAGATCTTCTGACAAATTTCTACTAAATGAAACTGTATCCGGATGTCTTCCATCAGAATAGTTTCCATCTATTCTATATGTAGTCAGTTCATAGCCTATACCATCCATAAGCACTGTAATCGTACCATGTGCAATACCTGTATCAAATGTTTTTTTGAATATCTTTTTCATTTCATTTGGTAGAGCATTTGTCGTTATATCCCAGTCTGTTGGAGTCTTTTGCAGTAGTGAATCTCTTACGCATCCTCCTACAGCAAATCCCTCAAAACCATTTTCTTCTAAACGCTCTATGATTTTTTCAACATTCTTAGGTAAATCAATTATCATTATTTTCTCCACCACATTAAAACCGCAGCCCTTTGACTGCGGTCTCCTTTAAAATTTAATATGCTTTTCCCCAGTAGACCATCTTTGTGGCCTTCTTACCGCAGCAAACGCATACATCACTCAGCTGCTCCTGTGCTTCAGGCATACATCTTGATGTAGCTCCTGCTTCTTCCTTTATCTTGTCCTCACAAGCTCTATCACCACACCACATAGCCTTGATAAATCCGGGCTTATTATCTGCAATGTCCTTAAACTCTTCCATAGTTCTTGCCTCATAAGTATGAGCTTCTCTATGTGCAAGTGCAGTTTCATACATATTTGTTTGAATATTCTCCAGACATTCCTTGGCTTCACTCTCTACATTTTCAAGTGAAACAAATATCTTTTCACCATTATCTCTTCTAACAAATACACATTGATTATTTTCAATATCCTTAGGTCCAATCTCTATTCTTAGAGGTATACCTCTCATCTCTGACTCTGCAAACTTAAATCCCGGACTCTTCTCACTATCATCAAGTTTTACCCTTACTCCTGCCGCAACCAATCTGTTCTTAAGTGCATTCGCAGCATCCAGTACACCCTCTTTATGTGCTGCTACCGGTATAATATTTACTTGAATTGGTGCTATATGTGGTGGCAGTTTAAGACCTGAATTGTCACCATGTACCATTATAACAGCACCTATTATTCTTGTAGTCATACCAAATGAGGTCTCAAAAACCGGCTTGATTTGATTGTCCTTATCTGTAAATGTTACATCAAATGCCTTTGCAAAGCCATCTCCAAAGTAATGACTGGTACCTGACTGCAGTGCCTTTCCGTCATGCATAAGTGCCTCTATTGTATATGTAGCCTCAGCACCTGCAAACTTTTCTTTATCAGTCTTTATACCCCTGATAACCGGTATTGCCAAGTCTTTCTCAAAGAAGTCTGCATATACTTCAAGCATCTGTACAGTTCTATCATGTGCTTCCTTGGCACTAGCATGAACTGTATGTCCTTCCTGCCACAAAAACTCTCTTGAACGAAGGAAAGGTCTTGTAGTCTTCTCCCATCTTACTACTGAACACCACTGATTTAAAAGCTGTGGCAAATCTCTATAGCTCTTTACAACCTTTGAGTAGTAGTCGCAAAACAATGTTTCAGATGTAGGTCTGACACATAGTCTTTCATCCAATTCTTCAAGCCCTCCATGAGTTACCCATGCCACTTCCGGTGCAAAACCTTCTACATGGTCTGCCTCTTTTTGTAATAGACTCTCAGGTATGAACATCGGTAAGTAGCAGTTTTGAATGCCGGTTTCTTTAAATCTTCTGTCTATTTCATTTTTCATATTTTCCCATATTGCATAACCGGCAGGTCTTATTACAAGGCAACCTTTTACACTTGTATAGTCTACAAGCTCTGCCTTAAGCACGATGTCTGTATACCACCTCGCAAAGTCTGTTTCCATGGAAGTAATTTCTTCTACAAGCTTCTTTTCCTTAGACATTTTTATTTAACCCTCAATATCTTCCTTTATTTCTTTTTTCTTTCTGATCACAAGATCAGATTCGGCATCATCAATTTTTCTTTTTAAATAGAAATACAATATAATGCCTACAATGAATAATATAATAACTAATACAATCTCAATTATATTTCTTATTAACATTGCTCCTCGATTTTTCTCTTCTCTTTTTATTTATCCATTTCAAAGCATTTATCATTGGCAACAAAACAATGGCTACCCACCAAGTATATGCACCTGCAGCTAAGATTGTAGCTCCATCATATCTATTAAAACTCTTATCCTTTGATACGACTGCATCTACATTTATAGCTCCCTCAGATTCTTGTTCTACATGTATAGAATCTTCAATATCTATAGTCTGCTCTGTAATATCTGTCTGCACTTCACTCTTCTCATCTATTTCAGTAGACATTTCTGCCGGCTCTGACACGGAACTTTCTATATTGTTGTCTGTACCGGAGGTAATATTGTTTACATCACTTCTTGATTCAGTAGTTTCTCTACTTGAGTCATTTTTTTTATCTGATTTTTCAACTCTTTTGCTTGCATCTGATTTTATATTTTCAGTAGTAGCTTCCGTACTTTTTTCTCTATTTGTACTATCAGTACTTTCCTTATATGGCTTAGTTACATCATTTGCATTACTTGCCTTGTCAACACCCTTTTGTTTCCCTGAAATTCTATGTCTTGAATGCTTCCTTACATTTGACTTTGTTGCAGAATCATCCTTTGTAGAGCCATCTCTACTACTTTCGGTAGTTTCTACCGGTTTTGTAACTGGAGGTGTCGTAATTGAAGGCAATGGCATAGGATATGGTAAGAGTCTTGGAATAACCTCATACTCCTCATACCTTGTACCATCAGTTGAAATATACTCTCTTTTCTTCAAACCATCCTCATACATTGTAGGTTCTCTTAAAATTATCCACTCTCCATAGTTATCAACAGTACCGCTACCACCGGCATTACTATCTGTATGCAAGCCAAACTCACCAATTGAATATCCTGTTACTTCCAGGGGCGACGCAATAATAGCGTCCACCCCTTGTATCGATATAAAGGCCGTTGCCAATACTAATGACACAGCCACCATTGCGTTATATTTTTTCATCTTATCACCCTATTGCATTTTCTTTCATTGCCTCTTTTAATCCACTATAGTATTTTCTACCTACTGAAATCACAGTTCGATCTATTAAGGTAACTTCCTCATAAGTGAATGTTTTTATATACTGCAATGATACCAAAAATGATCTATGCACTCTCAAAAAACCCTTTGTAAACAGAAGATTTTCAAGCTTTCCAATAGTTGAAATAAACTCAAAACTCTTGCTTCCATAATATACGGTTATTATTTTTCCTCTAACTTCAAAATACTTTATATCATTTATCGCTATATTGCGATATTCTCCAATACCTGTAAAGAGCATATACTCTTTTGACTTTTCAGATGCTATTCCAAGTACACCCTTTATTATCCTTACAGTTTTGGCACTATCAGTCTCACCTTTTACAATATAGTTAAAAGCTCTAACATCAAACGCTCCCAACATATGACTTTTTGAAACTGTTGTAAATACTATTTCACCGATATATCCATTTGAACGAAGTTTTAATGCCGCTTCCATACCATCAATTCCCGGCATATTTATATCTAAAAGTATCACATCTATAAGTTCTAATTTATCCTCAAGTTCAAATAACATCTGTTTGGCATTTTCAAACACCTCAAACTCGGCATCATAGCCTTCAGATTTTGATATATGTGTGGTAACTTCTAATAAGTTTTCTCGTTCTATTGGATTATCATCACATATTACTACTATCATAACCCAAAACCTTATATACTATTTTTTGTTCTTAACCCTTTCCAGGAAATTATTGATTCTGTTTGTAGGTGTCAAAAGACCACTTATAGTAGAATCATGATTTAAATTGTCTATGATAAGTGCTACATACTTACTCATCTCAACATTATAATAATAAGGTTTGCTCAACAGATTTGGTGACTGGTAGACCAGATTAGTAGTAAAGATGCCATCTATAATGCCATTTTCATAGTACTTATCAAACTTAGCAAATCCATTTGTAAACAGTCCAAAAGTTGCACAGACAAAAACTCTCTTTGCCTTCCTCTTTTTCAATTCCTTGCAACTTCCTGAACGCTTTCTCCTGATGATATCATATCGTCTATGATCACTAAATCCTTGCCCTCCACATCAGAGCCTAGGAACTCATGTGCTATAATAGGATTTCTACCATCTACAACCTTTGTATAATCTCTTCTCTTATAGAACATGCCTACATCAAGTTTTAACATATTTGCAAAGTATATAGCTCTTCTCATACCACCTTCATCAGGTGATATTATCATCATATGTTCAGAATCCACCTTCAAATCAGGAAAATTCTTTAAGAGCCCTTTTGTATATTGATATATTGGCTGTACAGTTTCAAATCCCTTTAGTGGAATTGCATTTTGCACCCTAGGATCATGTGCATCAAATGTAATGATATTGTCCACACCCATATTTGTAAGTTCCTGCAATGCCAATGCACAGTCTAATGACTCTCTTCCTGTTTTCTTATGTTGACGACTCTCATACAAGAAAGGCATTATAACAGTTATCCTTCTTGCCTTTCCGGCTATAGCGGCAATGATTCTCTTCAAATCCTGAAAATGATCATCCGGAGACATATGGTTTATCTTACCTGACAGTGAATATGTCATAGAGTAATTACATACATCCACAAGCAAATACAAATCATCACCTCTTACAGATTCTTCTATAGTGCCCTTTGCCTCACCTGAACCGAATCTGGAAATTGTAGCCTTTATAATGTAGTTGTCCTTCTCATATTCGGAGAATAAAAGCGTATCTTTATGCTCACTCTCTCTCTCCTTACGCCACTCAACTAAGTAAGCATTCACCTTCTTTGTGAATTCTTCCATACCCTTAAGGGGTATCAGCCCAAGTGGACCTACAGGAATAGAATCTATCTTCTTATCTTCGTATAACATTTTCCCTCCATCATAGTCTGGATCTAATATCATTTCCAAACAACCTAATATAAATAAAACTTTTTCTTATACGAGAAGTAACCCTCTCACTATATGTATCCCTCATCTTATCCAAACTAAGATTAGTTGATATTATAGTGGATTTTTCGGTATTAATTCTACGGTTTATTATATGGAAAAATTCACTTGTTGTAAAGTGATTGAAAAGTTCTGATCCTAGATCATCAATTATTAACATATCACAGTCATAAACCTCTTTAGCTAAAAGTGAATATCTTTGCTCCTCATTCTTTTCAATATTAACCTTTACCATAGTCTCAAAAAGCTCTTTGGCACTGAGATATATTACAGAGTAGTATCTGTCCAGCAAAACTTTTGCAATACAGTTACTTAGATAGGTCTTTCCCACTCCTGTATTTCCACTGAACACAATACTTCTTCTATAATTACCTTCAACTGAATCCGTTGCATTTTTGCTTTTATCTACATTAAAGTATTTATCTATATATTTCTCACAAAATTTCTTTACACCATCCATATATGCAGCATTTGTCATATTCTGCCCTGAAAGAATGGTTTTATCGTCATAGTAATCAAATGAAAAGTTTTCAAAATTTTCTTTATCCAATATATTTTCCAAGTTTGACTGTGAATATAAGAGTTTTCTTATCTTAGACTGCAAACAATGGCATTTTCCTCCTTCAATGTATCCGGTATCCTTGCAATCCACACAGTCATATCTCATTTCCATATAATCCTTTGGAAAACCGGCTTCAAGCAAAAGCCTCTCTTTGTCATTCTTTATACCTTCAATATCTTTTTTCAAGTTTGACATTGAAATATTTCCGGACTTAAGACTCTCCTTATATCTTAAAACAGCCATGCTTCCCGTAGAATTGTTCAAGTCCTGCATCTGTGGTATTTTTTCATATACTTCTTCGATTCTTCTAACCTGTGCAGCCCTGTTGTTTGCTCTTATATTTTCATATTCTCTCATTATTGCATTATATGAGGAATTATCTATAGCCATATATCTCCTTCAAGCCACATTATAACTTATTCAACTCATTTAAAAATTTGTCCTGCATATCAGAATCAATATTGTCATTTCTTTGTTCAAAATTATTGAACTTTGATGTATTTCCTCCATTACCTCCATTTGAAGGTTTCGGTGCATTCTTAACCTTTTCACCATGCTTCTCATCCTGTGCCTTTACATCTGCAAGTGTACGAACATTTTCTTTATGCCAACTTGTAAGTATACCGTCTGCATAAGAAAAGCTTTGTGATGATGTATTTAGCACTGTTCTATTAATAGCCTCAACCACAATTTCAGGGCTGAAGCAGTATTCATCAAACCACTTCTTCACATATCTGGACTCAACCGGTGCCAAAACCCTGTCGTATATTCCAAATGCTTTCAGCACAGCTCTATTTTCATTATAGAATTTTACATTGTCCTCTTTGGCTTCCTCCACAGTCGTAATGCCTTTTTCATGGAATGAAAGTGCCACTTTTTCAATATAACTTATACTCTTCTTCCCCTTTTGCACCGACACCTCTGCAATATATTCAAGCAGATCCTTTGACATACCTATTACATCATACAAATATGCAAGTTTTTCAGTGTCTATAGGTGAGAATATCTTTTCAGTATATGTTTGTACACAGAACACTAATTCCTGAAAGTCTTCATCACTCTTTAGTTTCGTCAAATCTACCAGACTTCTATCAGGAAGCTTAGGTGGCTCTTCTTTTTTTACTTCCACCTCAGGTATCACATCCGGTGTTTCCACTACAGGAGTATCTGTATTTACTTCCGGCTCTACATTTGTATTTTCAACATCTGTATTATCTTTATTCTCTATACTCTCAGCATTTTCAACATCCGTTTTTTCTACTGCTTCACTCCTTTTATATACTTCATTCGCAGCCATAAGAATACGCTTCGCCTCTTCGTATTCTTCTATAGTTGGTAGGTTCTTTGTAAGGAGTATTTCTTGAAAATCGTCATCACTTCCAATCTTGGCAATATTTTCTTCTTTTTTAATCAATATTCCACTCTTACACCAATATGCTATAGCTCTTTCTACATCTTTTATAGTAAGTTCAAGGGCATCTGCTATGATTTCAGGATTTATCAGTCTACCGGCATTTCTCAGCATAAAAAGGTATACCTTTATATAATCACCATTTGCCTTTAGCATATATTCATCTATAAATTCTGACGGCAAACTTACAATGTTTGTTATATCTGCCTTTAAAAATTCGTACTTCATAGCTCTCCCTTTGTCTTTAATTTCATAATACTTATGTATTATATGCTTGGTATCTTCTATTTACCAAGCAAAACCTCACCTACTCTTACTATATCACCCGCGCCCATGGTTATGAACAGATCTCCGTCATGTAAATTCTCCAAAAGATAATTCTCAATTTCATCAAAGGTATCAAAATCCTTTGAATTTCCGCCAAGAGCATTTATTCTGTCTGACAAAAGCTTGGCACTCATACCCAGGTTATCAGTTTCTCTAGCCGGATAGATCTTGGCTATAATACAACAATCTATATCTTTTAATGCATTAGCAAACTCTTCAAAAAATGCCTTTGTTCTTGTAAATGTATGTGGCTGAAAAGCAACCACCAATCTGTCATGCGGATATCTTTTTGCAATATTCAAAGTAGCAGCAATCTCACTTGGATGATGTGCATAATCATCCACTACAGTTATATTTCCAAGATTTCCCTTTATTTCAAATCTTCTATCTGCTCCTTCAAACTCTAAAAGTCCCTTTTTTATATATTCTATACTTACGCCAAGTTCAAACGCAACGCAAATAGATGCCAAAGCATTGTCTATATTGTGCTTTCCACCCACACAAAGCTTCACATCATTATATGTACTTCCCTTATGGCAAAGATCAAATGTAGGATATCCAAAATCATCATATCTTATATTGGTAACAAAACAATCCGATTTTTCACTTCCATATCTTATTACATGACCCTTGAAATCATCTATAATTTCTCCATTATTTTCAATCTGATCATTTATTATTATACAACCCTCAGAGCTTGTGTTTTTTACAAATTCCTTAAAAGAATTTCTAATATCATCAATATCTTTAAAGAAATCCATATGATCCTCTTCAACATTTAATATAACACTTATTGTAGGCTTCAACTCTAAAAAACTGTTGGTATATTCACAGGCTTCTGTAACAAATATATCACCGGCTCCTATATGAATATTACCTTCTATTTTCTTTAATACTCCGCCAACTGATATCGTAGGATCCACACCTGAATCCAATAAAATATATGACAACATAGAGGTAGTAGTAGTCTTTCCATGTGTCCCACTTATGGCAATGCCTTCTTTAAATTTTGACATAACATATCCCAACAACTCCGCTCTGGACATCATAGGTATGTTCATTTTTTCTACCATAGCAAACTCAGGATTATCCATATGTATAGCCGCTGTATATACAAATAAATCTATATCTTCTGTTATATTACCGGCATTTTGACCTATAAATATATTTACTCCTCTATCTTCAAGATCTTTTGTTATATTACTTGCCTTTGCATCTGAACCACTTATCTTAAAGCCTTTTTCTAAAAGTACTCTTGCAAGTCCGCTCATACTTATGCCACCTATACCGCAAAAGTATATGTGCTTCAGCTCATTAAAATTCATCTCTTTCAAAAAGATGCCTCCCAGATTACTTTCTTTTCTTCTTTTTTACACTATAACCAAAAGTACCAAGTACTTCTGATAGTCCTATATACTCTCCATGATTATATACTACCATGTCAGCTTTTGTTAGGTCAAATTTGTTTTTGTCATCCATATATTTAGCATCAACATTTACAGCCACTACCTTTGCTATAAACATGTGATGTGAACCAAGTTCCAAGATATCTTCCACCTTACACTCTATGCAAACCGGGCTTTCCTTAATAGATGAAGCAGCTACCATCTTTGATGGCAACTGCTCTATCTTTAGTAATTTCCATTTATCAACATCTCTGCCTGATTTTACACCACACTCATCTGCTATCTTTGTCAATTTTTTATTTGTAAGATTTATAACAAATTCTCCAGACTTTTTTATTATATCATATGAATATCTACTTGGTCTAAGTGAAATATATACCATTGGAGGATTTGTACATATTGTGCCTGTCCATGCCACAGTTACTATATCGCTTCTACCTTCACTGTCTGCACAGCTTACCATTACCACCGGCACCGGATATAACATATTTCCAGGTTTAAAATCAATTCTCATTTTTCTTAAAATACTTCTTCAAATTTTTTCTTTGAACATTGTTCTTTTGTGGATTTATTTCTCCACCAAACCTTGTTCTGCTGCTCTTTTCCTTAACTGACTTTGTATTGTCAAGTCTTTTTTTATCAGCTCTTTCTTTGTTTGACTTTGTACTATCAGTTTTTTCTCTACTTTGCTTACCCTTAGAGTTACTTATCTTTTGAAATCTGTTCTCTTTAAAACTTCTTTTCTTTCTTGGCTTTTCACCCAATTTTTCACAAATCTCATCAATAGTCTTTGCTAGGGTCTTCTTCATCTCATTGATTGTTATATCTGCATACTTCTCATATAAAGGTGTTCTTTCCAGATATAAGTCTTTTAAGCTCTGTCCATCTTTTAAGGTAATACCTCTTTCCCTAAGATCCCCAAGTCTTGACTTTATTGCGGTATATGAAAGTTGCAAATATATTATAACACTGATTTCTTTTAGATGCTTCATAGCCTTTTGTCCATATACCACACTTCCACCCGGAGATATGATACTGTTGCTGACATCCAGCGAGGCATTTACCTCATCTTCTATTTCTCTAAAGCCATCATCACCATTCTCTTCTATAAGTTCCTTTAGAAGTTTACCATGCTTTTCTTGAATTACTATATCAGTATCTACAAATTTCTTCCCAAGCCTCTTGGCTAAAACAACTCCCACCGAGGACTTGCCGGATGCAGGCATACCAATCAATGTAATATTAGTCTTTTTTCCCATATCTCTCCTACATCTGTATTCCTATTACAAGACTAGGTACTAGCTGCTTCTTTCTGGATACTACAGAATCAAGCTGAATGACACCGGCATCACTGATCTCATATAGGCCTTCTTCAATTCTAAATGATTTCATTACAAGTGCCATAGCTCCAAAACCTACACATATCAGTTTTGTTGATTGCTCTAATATATTAGTCAACATAAAGAACATCATATCTTCTTCACTATTTTCATGAAGTTTTACTAAGAATGGCAATAGTCTACTTTCAATCTCATCAAGCTCCTCTTCATTTAAAGAACTGATTTGTCCAATTCCTATACTTGTTTTTCCAAGTAGGAACTTCTTATAATCCTGATGGAAAATCTGTTCATCTGTCTTTCCCTTCAGATTACTTGCTGAAGCAAACATCTGATTTGCATATTTCTCTATATCAATACCTGCGATTCTGGCAAGATCAAGTCCCGCAGCCTTATCTACAGCCGTACATGTAGGTGATCTAAAAAGCAGCGTATCTGAGATAATAGCTGAACATAGAAGTCCTGCAATATGCTTTGGAATCTCAACACCCTTCTCATGGTACATCTGATATATTATGGTTGATGTACAACCTAGAGGTTGATTCCTAAAATATACAGGCCCTATAGTCTCCACTGTACCTAATCTATGATGATCTATAATCTCCAAAACATTCGCATGTTCTATGCCGTCAACAGCCTGACTCTTTTCATTGTGGTCAACCATTATGACTCTCTTACCTTTGGCACCAAGTAAGTTTCTTCTTGAAAACATTCCCAGATACTTTCCATTTATCAAGGATAGGGAAGTCTCTATGTCTTACATTTGCCATTACTTCCTTTATCTCATCCAGATAATCTTCATTTTCAAATGTGATAAGGTTCTCAGTCTTCATAAAGTAATTAATAGGCATGGACTGATTTATAAGTCTGGCAACAGTAAATGTATCATAAGCGGTTGTAATAATAGTAGTTCCATGTTCCTTTGCCAGTTTTTTTATAGTCATTGATGCACCTGCACCCTCGCATATTATGATACAGGCCGCACCCATCTCAATCGCACAAAGTTGCATCTCATACCTATTTCCAAGTATCACAAGATCATTCTTTTCTATGTAAAACTCCATCATATCCGGATTTGCAGCAGCCACTACAACCTTACCTTCGTTAAAATAAGCTGTATTATCTCCTACTACCAAAGTTCCTTCAAGGGTTTCTAATATGTTTTCATATCTGGTATTTGCCTTTGCAAGGATTCTACTGTCATATATATTCATATATGAGTTTGCGATATCACTTACAGATATTATTCCCTCCAGGTCACCGTCACTACTTACTGTTGGCAGAGTTACTACATCCAGTTCCTGCATCAGCGCCCATGCCTTTTTAAATGATATATTCTTATCCACACCCTTTGTATGTTTTATTTCAATATCCTTTACCTGGGTGTTAACACTTTCAGTAAGCTTAGGTGGTTTAACCTTAAAGTAATTCAATACAAATTTGGTTTCCTCATTGATCTCACCGGCACGCCTTGGTGAAAATTCTCCTTCTTCAGTTTTTGACTTTAGATCGGCATAACTTATTGCCGCACAGATTGAATCTGTATCAGGGTTCTTATGACCCATTATCAATGTTCTAAGCTTTGACATAATCTCCTCTTAATCAAATATTTTGTCAGGATACACTCCTCTATCTACCAAGGCTCTTATTGAATTTACAACAAATTCCTTGTCTTCTTTATATGTTACTCCAAACCATTTGTCATGGCTTTTTAATACTTCTACACTTATTCTTCCATCTTTAATAGCTTCATCTATAACTGAAGGCAGCAGATACTCATTTTTCAACTCATTAGTCATACTTTTAAGGAACTTTGGGAATCCTTCTTCTAAAATATCCAGAAATTCCGGAGTCAGTCCCCACATATTCATAGATACAATATCATCAATATCTATATCTCTTTTATTTCCATTCTCGTCCACAGCATTTAGCACACCATTTTTTAGCTCTATTTCAAAGGTCTCTGTAACATCCGCTAATTTGTTATTTTCATCAGCCTTACAAACGCCTCTGGTAACTCCACCATTGTCTGAAAGTGTATTTTTTAGTACAAATCCCGCCATACAAAGATCAAGTTTTTCGCTGTTCTTGTCCATTTTATTTAACATGTAGTCGTATATTACCTTAAAGCCTTCTTTTCCGTAGTAATCATCTGCATTTATTACTACAAAAGGCTCGTTTACGATACCTTTTACGGTAAGTAGTGCCTGTCCTGTACCCCATGGCTTTGTTCTATCCTTAGGACATTCAAATCCTTTTGGAAGATCATTGATATCCTGATAAGCATAGTCTACATCTATATATTTTTTTACTCTATCTCCAATTATTTCTTTGAAGTCTTTCTCTAAATCACGACGAATTATAAAAACGACTTTGTTAAATCCGGCTTCTTTTGCATCATATATGGAGTAATCCATTATAATCTCACCATTTGGTCCTACAGGTGCAAGCTGCTTTATCCCTCCTCCAAATCTGGAGCCAATTCCTGCCGCCATAACTACTAAAGTTGCATTCATGTTAATATATCCCCCCCTTATGTTTATTTATATTGTATTATTGGTGTATTACCTAATATTAAGGTATTTATTAATTATCTTCTGATGAATAGTTTGGTGCTTCTTTTGTTATATGAATATCATGTGGATGACTCTCTTTTAGTGAAGCAGCACTTATTTTAATAAATTCTGAAGTCTCTTGTAGCGTCTTAATATCTTTAGCACCACAATATCCCATACCTGATCTAAGTCCGCCTAAAAGTTGGAATACTGTATCTTCTACCAATCCCTTATATGCCACTCTACCTTCTACACCCTCAGGTACAAGCTTCTTTGCGTCACTCTGGAAATATCTGTCCTTGCTGCCTTTTTCCATAGCTGCAAGAGAACCCATACCACGATAAACCTTATATTTCCTACCTTGATATAATTCAAAATCACCAGGCGACTCATCACATCCTGCAAATAGTGATCCCATCATACATACATTGCCACCTGCTGCCAATGCCTTTGTAATATCTCCTGAGAATTTGATTCCACCGTCTGCTATTATAGGTACATTATACTCCTTTGCCACTGCATAACAATTCATAATAGCACTTATCTGTGGCACACCTATACCTGCTACAACTCTGGTAGTACAGATAGATCCCGGTCCTATACCCACTTTGACACAATCTGCACCGGCTTCTATAAGAGCTTTTGTCGCCTCACCTGTTGCTACATTGCCGGCTATTACAGGTAGGTTTGGGAACTTCTCCTTTATAACCTTTATACAATCCATTACATTTTTTGAATGTCCATGTGCTGAATCCAGTACCACAACATCTACTTTTGCCTTTACCAAAGCTTCGCATCTTTCAAGTACATTACCTGTAATTCCAAGTGCAGCTCCACAAAGTAATCTTCCCTGCGAATCTTTTGCAGAGTTTGGATATTTTATTTGTTTTTCTATATCCTTTATAGTAATAAGTCCCTTAAGATTACCGTCTTTATCCACTATAGGCAATTTCTCAACTCTGGCATGAGCCAAAATTTTCTTAGCCTCATCCAAAGTAGTTCCCTCCAGTGCCGTAACAAGCTTATCTTTGGTCATACACTCTGCTATTTTCTTTGTATAGTCCTCTTCAAACTTTAAATCTCTATTAGTAATAATACCTACCAGTTTTTTCCCTTCAGTTATTGGAACTCCTGATATTCTATATTTTGCCATAAGCTCATTGGCGTCTGACAGTGTATGATTAGGTGATAAAAAGAAAGGGTCTGTAATAACTCCATTTTCAGAACGCTTTACTTTATCTACCTCAACAGCCTGCTCTTCTATACTCATGTTTTTATGAATAATTCCGATTCCTCCCTGCCTTGCCATAGCTATAGCCATTCTATGTTCTGTAACTGTATCCATTCCTGCACTCATCAAAGGAATATTTAATTTAATATTCTTTGTTAAATATGTAGAAATATCTATCTGATTTCCAATAACTTCTGAATATGCCGGTTGCAATAGTACATCATCAAATGTGATGCCTTCACCTATGATTCTTGCCACTGTTTTTCTCCTTATTTGCTTGGATACACATTGACCAAATTGAATGGTTCAATGCAGTTTATAGTACTTTTTCTCATTAGTCTAACAAATACCAACTACTGTGTCAATCATTCACAATTATACTTCTGCCAATATCATTTCTCATATATTTGTTGTCAAAATATACAAGTTTTGTGGCTTCATAAGCTCTTTGTCTTGCTTCATTTAATGTAGCAGCCTTTGCGGTAATACCAAGAACTCTACCTCCATTTGTTACTATATCATCTCCAACCTTTTTTGTACCGGCATGGAAACAGTACAGATCATCCTTACTTTCAAAATTTTCAAGGCCGGATATTTTCTTCCCCTTTTCGTACTCCAAAGGGTAGCCCTCACTTGCCAAAACCACACAGACTGCGGCATTGTCTTCAAATTTCAAATCGATTTTATCCAAAGTGCCATCAATACATGCCTCAAACACGTCTACTATGTCATTCTCCATCCTTGGAAGTACTACCTGAGTTTCCGGATCACCAAATCTTGCATTGTACTCAAGTACCTTTACCCCGGTATTTGTAAGCATCAATCCGTAAAAAATAATACCCTTAAACTCTCTGCCCTCAGCTTTCATAGCATCCACTGTTTTTGATAAATATGCTCCTTACAATATTTATCTATTTCTTCAGTATAGAAAGGACTTGGACTGAATGTTCCCATGCCGCCGGTGTTTAGTCCCTCATCTCCATCCTTTGCTCTTTTATGATCCTGTGCAGAAGTCATTAGGGCATAGTGGCTTCCATCTACAAATGATAATACGCTGACCTCTCTACCCTCTAAGAATTCTTCTATAACTATGGTATTTCCGGCATCTCCAAACGATTTTTTGGTCATCAATTCTTCTATTCCAGATACTGCCTCAAGCCTATCCTTACAAATCAGTACTCCTTTTCCAAGTGCTAGACCGTCAGCTTTAAGTACTATAGGATATTTTGCATTTTCCAAATACTTTAGTGCCTTCTTTGCATCATTGAAATTCTCATATCCTGCTGTAGGTATATCATATTTCTTCATCAAATCCTTTGAGAAAGCCTTTGAGCCTTCTAAAATTGCCGCATTCTTTCTGGGTCCGAATACTCTAAGTCCCTCAGCTTCAAATCTATCAACTATTCCTCCAACAAGTGGATCATCCATTCCTATTATGGTCAAATCTATTTTTTCTTTTTTTGCAAAATCTATCAGAGCTTCAAAATCCATTACAGGTATTGCTACATTTGTTGCAATCTGCTGTGTACCTGCATTACCCGGTGCTACATAAATTTCAGGTTTTCTTTTACTTTCAGACAGTTTTCTAACTATGGCATGCTCTCTGCCACCACCACCTACTACTAGAATTTTCATAAGCTCTCTCCATTTGCAATTTTATCAATGGCCTTTGGCAAAATAATCCATTCAGCCTCTTCCATTACTCTCTTTTGTAATGTTTTTGCATCGTCACCATCAAGCACTTTTACAGGCTTTTGAATTATTATTCTGCCGGTATCTATTCCGCTATCTACATAATGTACTGTTGCACCTGTAATTTTTACCCCTCTTTCCAATGCCGCCTCATGGACTTTTAAACCATAGTATCCCTTTCCACAAAAACTTGGTATCAAAGAGGGATGGATATTTATTATTTTATTTTCAAATGCTTCTACTATATCCTTTGATATATTTACTAAAAAACCTGCCAACACTATCAAATCAGGATTAAGTATTTTAAGCTCATCAAGCAAGGCTTTATCAAACTCAGTTCTGGATACAAAATTCTTCGGCGAAATAATTTTTACATCTATACCGGCGTTTCTCGCTCTTTCTAGGCATAGGCATCGCTATTATTTGATATAACAGCTTTTATTCTTACATTTTTTATTTTCTTATCTTCTATTGCCTTTATTATGGCAGCCAAATTTGTGCCACCTCCTGAAACCAAACATACGATATCAAACATGGCTGCTCCTTTATATAAGCTCTATTCCTTTTTCCCCTTCAGCAATATATCCGATTTCATATGCGGCTTCTCCGGATGATTTTAGTGCTTCAAGTGTTTCACTGATATCTGACTTATCAACTGCTATCACCATTCCTATTCCCATGTTAAAGGTGTTGTACATCATCTCTTCTTTGATATCACCTGTCTCTGCCATAAGTTTAAATATAGCAGGAATTTCATATGAGTCTTTTCTTATCACGGCTTTGGTATTTTCTCTAAGCATTCTTGGAATATTTTCATAGAAACCTCCTCCGGTGATGTGTGAACATGCTTTTATTTTTATATTTTTCTCTCTTATAGATTTCAATGCCTTTACATAGATTTTTGTAGGAGCCAAAAGTGCCTCTCCTAAAGTTTTTCCAAGCTCATCATAGTAGGTCTTTAAAGATTCCTCTGTCATATCGAAGACTTTTCTTACCAAAGAAAAACCGTTTGAATGTACTCCACTTGAGGCAATACCTATCAATTTATCCCCTGCCTTTAAGGATTTTCCGTCTATCAGATCACATTTGTCAGCTACTCCAACACAGAATCCTGCCAGATCATACTCCTCTATAGGATAAAATCCCGGCATTTCTGCAGTTTCACCACCTATAAGTGCAGCTCCGGACTGTATACACCCGTCAGCTACACCCTTTACAATAGTTGCAATTCTTTCAGGATCATTCTTACCACAAGCTATATAGTCCAGGAAAAATAATGGCTCACCACCTGCACAGGCAACATCATTAACGCACATAGCAACGCAATCTATGCCTATACTGTCATGCTTATCCATCAAAAAAGCAAGTTTCAGCTTAGTACCAACTCCATCTGTTCCGGATAAGAGAACAGGCTCTTCCATTTCTTTTATTTTACCTAATGAAAATGCACCTGAGAAGCCCCCAAGTCCTCCAAGGACTTCAGGTCTCATAGTAGCCTTTACATGTTTTTTCATCAACTCTACTGCCTTATAGCCTGCTTCTATATCCACACCCGCACTCTTGTAATCCATATTACCTCCAATATACAAAACAAAAACAACTATACAAAGAAGAAAGGATCTAGCCTTTCAAAAAAGTATCAACTCCGATATCTTTTAATTTTTTGTCCTTAGACTCTACCTCTTTTGCCATACTCTCACTGAATTTTTCCAGTTTATCAAAAAGCTCTTCATTGCTTAGTGCAAGTATCTTTGTAGCAAGTATTCCTGCATTCTTTGCACCATTTATTGCCACAGTTGCGACCGGAATACCACCCGGCATTTGTACTATGGAATACAAAGAATCTACTCCGCCAAGATCTGAGGTCTTTATCGGCACTCCTATAACCGGTAGCGGTGTAAGTGCAGCACACATTCCGGGAAGATGTGCTGCCTTGCCTGCTCCTGCAATAACTGTTTTAATACCTCTCTTTTTCAAATCTCTTGCCCAAGCAAAGAATAGATCCGGCTCACGATGTGCTGAGATTATATTGTACTCGTATTCCACTCCCATCTCGTTAAGAAAATCTCCGGCAGCCCTCATTACATTCAAATCTGAATCACTTCCCATTACTATAGCAACTTCTACCATATTTGCCTCCATTATTCATTTAGAACTTCACTTCCCTCAAGTACAAACTTTCCATCTTTTATTATATAGGTATGTGTACCGTCAGGCTCATTTGTATATATGTCTCCAAGCTCCGCCAAAGGTATTGTAATATCTGTATGACAATTAAAATATGCATTTTTGATATCTGTCTTTCTCTTTATAGAGCATTCATTGTCTCTTGCAATGATAGCCTTACCATCAGGATTATAGCTGATGTTTTCCTCATCATGTGAATAGCATGTATCTCCAAAAGCAAAATGTGGTCCCATCTTTTCCGCAATCAAAATAGGCATCTTTTCAAAAATATCATATTTCTTCGCCACATTATAGGCAATAACATTTGTACCTATGGCAAACTCTCCCATAGGCAAATACTTATGACCCTTTAGTATAGAATCCTCAACCAGTCTTCGATTGTCTTCTTCAGTGTCAAAGTTCTCGCAAGTATAATCCTCTATCATACCATCCTTTACGGATATGCATAATTTCTTTAAATGATATCCTGCAAGGAACACATCCTTAACAAAGAGTATACCATTAGTTCCCGCAAGTATCGGAGATGTGAATACCTCACCTACAGGTATATTTACATCTGCTACACAGTTTTCAAAATTTGTTTCCTTCGAAGGATCCTTTAACTCATGAAGCTTTATAGTCAGATTTGTTTTATTACCCTCACCTCCAAGTATACTTACAGTATCTGCCTTATCAAGTGCATCTATGATTTTTTGCTGTGCATTTCTATATTTTTCTGCTTCTAAAGTGTTTATTCTGATAATATCATCAAATATATTTGAATAAACTTTCATATCCTCTGCAATACTTGGAAGTGGCCAAGCTATAATACAGAATGCAGTACCTGAAGTATCCATATATTCATCCTGCAAAAGCATCATTTCATTTCTGTAATTGTTCATCAAATTATTTTGCTTTTCAGCAAAGACATTTGATGAAGCCTTCTTTATTGGCGTAAATTCCAGGTCTCCAAATGAATCCATCCAAGCCGGACCGCCATATCTTACCATATTTTCCTTTATCTCTTCAAAAGTTTGCTTACTGATTTCAAATTTTCTATCAAGATATGCTTTCTTTGTAAAGACATTCATATCATACTTGTGGTCATACTCAAACTGTCTATTGACTCCACCACTACAGATACCTCTATTTCTGATATGTGACATATCCGCAAGTCTGTAAGGTTTTCTGTCAAGTACAACCTCAAAGCCCATATCTTCAAACAATATAATGGCTTCTTTTACAATTCTTTCAAATCCTATACGATATATCAATGAAACAATACTTCTCTTTGAGATATCCTTTTGCATTGCAAAAAAACCATCTCTATATCCATCTACAAAAGTTTTTGCACATAGTCTGATAGTTTCATTATCAAGTGAATTCAAGTATTCTGCAGTTTTTATCTCATTTGAAGCGATATATTCTCCGAATTTGAACAGATATCTTAGATCAAACAGATCGTCATTCATTATAATATTATAAAAGAATCTGTTAGAAGTGGTGAAACTTTCTATAATCTTTTTTCTTGCTGTAATATCCAAGTAATCTGAAGCATACCAATATATTGTATCTGAAACTTCCTTGGCATCTCCTCCTTCAAGGCATATGCCATATACCTGCAAAAACAGTTCAAGAATATTGACAAATCCCTCAAGATCTCCCTCAAAAACTGTTATAATTGCAGCTCTCACCTCAAAAGACAGACTTAAAAAAGGTGATATGAATTCCTTATCACATATCTTATCTAAAACATCAGGATTATATACAGATTCACCATAGTTTTCCTCTTTCAAGTCATAATACAGCTCATTTTGAGCAATATTAAGCTCATCAAAACTTTGGTTGTCAAATTCACCACTGTCTCTTTTTATTCTCAAATAATTTACTTGCTCCAAGAAGCCTGCCAGTTTCAAGAAGAACTCACTGTATCTAATATCCTTTTCTAATTTTATCTGAGATATTCTGTCCATCGCCAGATCTATTCTCTCTAATATCAGCCTCTTATCCCAAGAATAAATATCATAAACCATAGTAAAAATAAAACTCCTCCAAATATCATTGTAACCACTGAAAGTGATTTTCTAGCCACACCCTGTCTAAAAGACTTTAGTGAGTAATATAATCCTGATGCAGCAAACAGAAATGAACAAAGTGCAAAAGCTGATACCTGAGTACTTGGTGCACCTTGGTTTTCTATTACCTTTATCACAGCAAAGACAAGTAGGACCACCGCAACTACATCCATAAAAAGTGCAAACTTTGCATCCTTTGCAAAAGGTCTCCTCATATAATCGACCATGTCTTTTCTTCCGGTGGCAAGCCTTACCTTGTCCTCTTCTGATAAGAATCTGTCAGAATCCAAAATATTCTCTTCTCTTCTATAAGGGATTCCTATTCTCTTTTTCTTAAAAAAACTCATTTTCGTCTCCATATGATAAATTTCCACAGAATAAAAACAATGTAGCCCAGAAAAACTCCAAATGTATTTAATATGATATCATCTACATCAAAACTTCCCACATTTGTCAAAAGCTGTATTATCTCTACCACACAAGAAAACACACAACCTTGAATTAATGTTCTAAAAAAACTGTTTTTTCTCCTGCCAATTATCGGTCTGAAAAATCCAAAGGGCATGAATGCAAGTACATTGCCCCCCAGATTTATTACCGTTATCATACCAAGTTTATCAAAATTATTGATATATCTTTTGATTTCAAGAAATGGAGTAGTATTACAACCATGTGCCTCCACTGCCATTCCCCTACCAAATGCCTCAGCAAAAAATAGGAAATACAATAGCATCAAAAGATATATTATAAATAAAATCATTCCTATGAATCTAAACTTATTTTCAAGTTTATTCATGTCAAAACTCTATATAATTCTTTCCGGCAAGCAGCCTCGCACCATTTACAATGGACATAACACCTGTAGCAACTCCTACAACAATCATTACTATGCCTATGGCAATGCCTGCTCCGCCACAAAACTTCATAAGTTTATAAGTCTTTTCCATCTTTCCTCCACTTGGTATTATTATTTTACACCATAAATCTTGTAATACTCATCAATGGCAGCCTTTAATTTATCATCAATAATTACTCTGCCTCCAACTTCTTTATTATAGAGATATTCTACCACCTCATTCATTGTAACAATGGCTGTAGTCTTAATACCATACTTTTCACTTATCTCTACAAGTGCGGACTTCTCACCTTGACCTCTTCACATCTGTCTACACTCACTACAAGGCCAAGTACATCCACATTTCCCTGTGCCTTAATAACAGGCAAAGTCTCCTCTATAGATGTTCCTGCTGTAGTCACATCCTCAATTATAACTATTTTATCCCCGTCCTTAATAGGTGAACCAAGCAAAATTCCTGTATCTCCATGGTCCTTTACTTCTTTTCTATTTGAACAGTATTTTACATCCACACCTTCTTCACTAAGTGCCATTGATGTTGCAACACTAAGTGGAATACCCTTATAAGCAGGTCCAAAAAGAATATCAAAATTATCTCCAAAAGCTCCTCTTATAGCCTCTGCATAATATTTTCCAAGTTTACTAAGCTGTGCGCCACTTCTGTAAAATCCGGTATTGACAAAGAATGGAGTATTTCTTCCACTCTTTGTAACAAAGTCGCCAAACTTCAACACTTCACAATCTATCATAAAGTCAATAAATTCTTTTTTATAATTTTCCATAAATTCTCCAATCAAAGTTTTACTTTACCAAACCTATAATCTCATTTATATCATTAAATCCATTATTTTCAAGATATTTCTCAATTCCCTCTGCTACCTCTATGCTTGCATTAGGATTTATGAAACTTGCAGTTCCCACACTGACCATAGTAGCACCTGCAAGTATAAATTCTATGGCATCTTCAGTACCGGATATACCACCCATACCTATTATCGGTATATTTACCGCATTTGCCACCTGATACACCATTCTAAGAGCAATAGGCTTTATAGCAGGACCTGACATTCCACCTGTCCTATTTGCTATTGCAAAGCATCTCTTATTGATATCTATCTTCATACCGGTGATGGTATTTATAAGAGAAAGGGCATCACTTCCTGCTGCTTCAGCTGCTCTTGCGATCTCAGTTATATCTGTAACATTCGGTGAAAGCTTCATAATAATAGGTTTCTTTGAATGAGTCTTTATCTGTTTTGTAATCTCACTTACACTGTCAACATTTGTACCGAAAGCAATACCTCCATGTGATACATTTGGACAAGATATATTGATTTCAAACATATCCACATCCTCAGTAGAAAGTCTTTCAACAGTTTCAATATAGTCTTCAATACTTCTTCCACAGACATTTACAATTATCTTTGTATCCTTTTCTTTAAGGAATTTCAAATCTCTTTCAATAAATGTATCAACTCCCGGATTTTGAAGTCCAATAGCATTAAGCATACCACCATAGACTTCCGCAATTCTAGGTGTGGGATTTCCCTCCCATGGAATATTGGCAACCCCCTTTGTAGTAACCGCACCAAGTCTGTTGATATCTACAAGGTCTGCAAACTCCTCACCATGTCCGAAAGTTCCACTCGCAACTGTCACAGGATTTTTAAACTCCACACCGGCTATTTTTACTTTTATGTTTGTCATAGTTCAACCTCCGAAGCAATAAATACCGGACCTTCAGTACAAACTCTTTTATTTTTTACTTTCGAGTGGCTGTCAATATCACTTGATTTACAAGTACAAGCAAGACATGCACCTATTCCACATGCCATCTTCTCTTCCAATGACAGGAAACATTCGATATTACTTTCTGATGCATATTTTTTTATAGCTCTAAGCATTGGAGTAGGTCCGCAGGCAAGTATCCTTTTTGCACTCAAATTATTCTCTCTTATCACATCCAAAACATTGCCCTTTGTACCTATACTTCCATCTTCAGTAGCAATATATACTCTTCCATAGCTTTCCAACTCTTCTGTAAGGAAAGTATCACTGTCTCTAAATCCCAGTACTATTATTTTCTCTCCATCTATTTGCTTTGCAGTTTCAAGCATTGGAGGTATTCCTATACCTCCTCCTATAAGGATAGTAGACTTGGAATCTATAGGAAAACCGTTGCCAAGAGGTCCTAAAACCTTTATGGTATCTCCTGATTTTAAACTTGAAAATTCCTTTGTTCCGGCACTTTCTCCTGTAACTCTATATACAAGCCTTATAGAATCTTTGCCTACTTCACATATACTTATCGGCCTTGGCAAAATCTTTGAAGGATCTTTTGTATATACATTTACAAACTGTCCAGGCCTTGTAGTCTTTGCTATATTTGTCTTTATCCAAATAGAATAAATATCTTTACTCAGCTCATCCTGGGAAAGTACCTTCCCATTATCCATTATCTTAGTCATTTTTCTCTCTTTATAAAACTCTGTTTATATCTACTATCATATCCTTTACAGCTGCTCTGGCTGCATCTCCAAACTCCATCGCAGAATATTTTTCCTGCTTATATGCAGCAATGATTCCTCTTGAAGAGTTTACTACAGCACCAAGACCGTCTTTATTAAAGCATGGCTTAAATCCTCAGCTGTTCCACCCTGTGCACCATATCCCGGTACCAGGAAGAAAGTGTTTGGCATCTTCTCTCTAAGTATTGCACTCATCTTAGGATATGTAGCACCAACTACTGCACCTACATTTGAATAATTTCCATTCATACTCATAGCACCCCACTCACAAGTTTTCTTAGCTACAAGCTCATACAGAGGTGTTCCATCTATAAGCTGATCCTGAAATTCACCACTTGAAGGATTGGAAGTCTTTACAAGTACGAATATACCCTTATCCTCGCTATTGCATACATCTATAAAAGGCTTTACACCGTCTGTACCAAGATATGGATTTACAGTTACAAAATCTGTATTAAAGCCTACTATTTTTTCACCCAAAATATCACTTACTCCAATATGTGCCTTTGCATAAGCAAGTGAAGTAGATCCTATATCTCCTCTTTTTGCATCACCAATTACAAGTAAACCTTTTTCCTTAGCATACTCTACACTTTTTTGGTAAGCGATCATTCCTTCTATGCCGAACTCTTCATACATAGCTATCTGCGGCTTTACAGAAGGAATCAAATCATAAGTCTTATCAATTATCTCTTTGTTAAACTCAAAAAATGCCTCTCCTATTGCCTTTGTGCTCTTTCCATATTTCTTTATTTTCTCTTCTAGTATATAATCCGGTATATGTGAAATAAGTGGGTCTAAACCTACACATATAGGGGCATTTGTTTGCTTGATTTTCTCAATAAGTTTTGCAATCATATCTTCTCCTACAGGCCCTTTGGGCATAATTTTGTTTTTAAAAGTATAACACATATGCCGACATTATTTCAATAAATGCAAGGTTGGAGATTGCCATGAATATTATAAAAAGAAGAGTTTTATCTGAAGATATGATAAATCAAATAAATTCCATAGTTGAAGCCCAAGATAAAGAGCAACACCTTCCACTTTATTTTGATTTCAGTGATGAGAGATGTGCATATTATTTATGCTATGAGAACGAAAATTTGATGTCAGTTTTGGCACTATTTGAAATAGATACAAATGTATATGAAGTAATAGCTTTTACAGATATAAATAATCGAAAAAAGGGATATTTTAAATCACTTTTAGACCATCTTTCTAATGATTTAAAATCAGGTGCAAAGGTATCATTTCTTTGTGAAAGAAACTATACACCTGCAATTGCGACAGCAGACCGTCTCTCTCTAATATATGATTGTACAGAAACTATGATGGAGCTTGACTTATCCACATATGTTATTGAAAAAAATTAGATATTGACATTTTTGAGGATGATGATGACATTTACTATATTTATTATAGAGATGAGGAGATTGGTTCATTTAACTTTTATACCTTCAGCTTTGATATAAATGATATATATTTCCACAGCTTCAATATTTATGATGAGTACAGAAATAAGGGACTTGGAAAGCTTTCAATGATGGCAATAATTTCATTTATAAAAACATCTTGGAAAGACCAAGATACATTTGCAGCTACTTTTTAGAAAATAAGCCTGCATATAAAATTTATACGGATCTAGGATTTTTGTATTTCAAGTGAGATAAGCTATTACAAAAAAATTTATACAGTAATACATTCTTTAGGTTTATATATTGCCATTTGTATTTATAAATGTTATCATATGTATATATTGATAGTACGCAATCAAATTTATATAAATCTAATATACTCTCTCTTGGTATCGCTATTCAAAACTTCCCTGAGGGTGCCATTATATCAATGCCTCTTCATGCAGAAGGAGAAAGTAAAATGAAGGCATTATTCTACGGTATACTCTCCGGTGCAGTAGAACCTGTTGCAGCCCTGATAATGCTTGGAGCATCAAAGATATTTATTCCTGTGATGCCTTATCTTCTAAGCTTTGCAGCAGGTGCTATGATGTATGTGGTAGTAGAAGAGCTAATACCTGAAATGAGTGAGGGAGAACATTCAAATATAGGAGTTATCTTATTTGCCTTCGGATTTACAGTGATGATGGCACTGGATGTGGCTCTGAGATAAAAACAATAAAACACCGGACATGCCGGTGTTTTATTGTATAAACACTAACTCAACTTCAACTACATTTAACTTCTTCCAATAATAGTATCCACTATTACGGCTATAGCAAAAGCTACGCTGATTAAAATAGTCATGGCCGAGTATTTATCATGAATATATCCACTGTTAGTTATAACTATATTGGCTGTAAATATAACTGCCAAAATACCTCTGTATAAAGTATGTCTTTTTGTCATCTTTATTCTTAATACTCTGCGTATCATTCACAAAAAAATATGAAAAAAACAATAAAAAAACTAAAAAAATGAAAAAAATGCTACATTATCAAATACAAATCCTAAAAAAATCCTAAAAAAACCTAACAATCCCAAGAATCCTAAAAAAATTTTTTTAAATCTGTATACTTTTTTTATTCTCCAAATTTTTCCATAAAAATTCTCCCTCATTAAATTACATGTTTTTCTAATATAAAGCTTTATATGTTCAGATAAATGAACTTTAAATTTTTGTATGTTGTTTTTTTCTTCTGCTAATCCATCTATTTTATCAAAAAGTGATAATTGCATAATATTAATTCTTTTGCACTAACTTTATAAATGCTTTTCAAATTTTCCAATCTGCTTCACTTCTTATCTTAACTTCAACACCGGATTTTTCAATAGGTTATTGATAAGGTCTGTATAAATCATCTGATCGACCACTTCCGTTATGCTTGTGATTCTTTGCCCTGCATCTTTGGAAGATGCTCCACAATGATAGATTCTCTGATGTTCGGTATTCCAGTCGATAATAATGTATCTGTCATGAAACTCTCCACCGGATTTTTGGAATGTTATCTTTCTAAACGGATATTCCTCACAAAAATCCTGATATTCAAGGGTATGAAGTCCTTTTCCGATGTTATCACTGAATATAATGACCTCTACCGATGAGGGGACATCTTTTAACAAGACCAAAGTTTTCACTCCGATGTAGTTATCGACGATATAAATACTCTTTTTTGCTATGCTGTAAATGTCCTTATAAGCAAGATTGGCTTCGATGGGCTGTCCGTTCAAAAGTAAAAATCCGTATTTGAGCTGTGGATTGCTAAGGTCGAGAATCCTGCATTTCCACGACATTACTTGTAATCTGCATCGAAAGCTGCAAAAACTCTCTTTTCCCAATCAATCCTTGGTTTTCTACGATATAGTCTTTCATTTGCTTGAAAGTACGAATCAGAGCTTTACTCTGCTTGACCGCAAGTTCTCCTTTGAGAACTGTCATTAGCATATAGATTCCCTGCTCGGTAAAAGCATGAGGATTGTACTTAATATTACTACCTCTTCCTGCACTCTTGTTCAAGGTCGCATTTTGCGACCTTGAAAGTTCAGATACTTCCTCATCAGTTAATTGAAACATAAAGTCTTCATCAAATTTCTCAATATTTCTTTTAACCTGCTCATTAAATCGCTTTGTTTCATATCCATAGATTTCGGCTAATTCAAAGTCAAGCATAACCTTTTGTCCCCTAATAATATAAATCTTTTTTACAAGGGATTCATGACTTACAAACATCATTTCATCTTTTTATCCATTTCTTTATCCTATTTATTCAAATTTCCAGTACATTTCATATACTCTATTGTATCATGATTTTACAAAATCAATCTCGATATCTTAAAAAAATTAAAACTATACCAGTATCCCTATCAGAACACAAGCACATTCTAACGAAGTATAAATAATTAACTAACCTAGATAATCTGATATCTTAACTAATTTTTTTCACTCTAAATCTATTTCATCAAATTTAACTACATCCCCAGCTTATTCTGCATCAAAGTAATATTAAATTACAACATCATCAATAGTCCATTATCTCTACAATTCTCTGTATAAAATTTTTTTATCTTCTCCATTTTCTTTTTCAATTTGTTTTACTATAGCCCCATCTTTCATTAATAACACTTTTTTTACTATAACTTGCTATTGTCGGATCATATGTTACCATTAAAAATAGTACGATTTTTCTTCTAAGTTTAATCTTTCAAAAATATTTTATTACTATTTCGGAATTAATGCTATCTAAATTCCCGGTAGGTTCATCTGCTAATATTATCTTAGGTTCGTTTATAATTGCTCTACATATTGCAGTTCTTTGTTTTTCACCACCTGATACTTCTGTTGGATATTTGTCTAAAAATTTTCTCAATCTCAAACCTTCTTGCATTTTCTAATATTAATGATTCAATCTCTCATATGGCTTATTACTTATGTATAAAGGTAATAGAATATTCTCTTTTAGAGTCAGACTATCTACCAGATAAAATTCTTGAAACACAAATCCAACTATTTTTTGTCTAACATCCGATAATATTTCATCAGAACAACTACTTAAATTAATATCTCCAACAATTGCTCTTCCGGTAGTTGCCTCTTCAATCCCTCCAAGTATTTTTAATAAAGTAGTTTTTCCACAACCTGATTTTCCCATAATGCTAATAAAGTCCCCTTGATATACCTCTAAACTGACACCATTTAAGACTTGATTTAAATTAACAGATATTTTTTCCTTTTTCTTCTTATCTCTCTTATTATATATTTTGGTTAAATCAACAGCCTTTATAACTTCGTTCATATATCCCACCTATCCTAATCGCCTTAAAAATATAAGAAATAAATTGTTTTTTTTAAGTATTTTTATAGTAAATATATTCCAATGTTAAATATCCAACTATAAATATTGCAAAAAAAGTGCAAATCTGAATTCTCTCCTCTACCCTATTGACACCAACACCAGATAGTATATAAAGATACATCATGGATAATATACCTGCTAATATCACAGGAATCATAAAAGGCAATTGAAGTTCTCTTGTGGCAGTATTAGCAATAGTCTTCTTGTTCATGCCTCATAATATAATACGCCTTGTATTTTTTTCCGACAAATAATCTATCTGACTAAATGTATTTATATAGATTGCACTATTCTTAAAGATAGTGATTACAATGGCTACCAATACGAAGACAATAAGCATACAAAGTATTACATTTCTATTTATTTCTACATATTTATCCTTTTCATATATTCTTACTTTCATTTCATCTTGTTGTTCGTAATCATTCAGTACTTGTTTAATACGATTTTGATCTCCATGCTCTTTTGCATTTACAAATATAATATGTTTATTCTGTCCATATCTGCTGATATCCTCATAGTCTCTGTGATTCATCAAAAACATATATTCATTTCCATAGTTTTCAAATACTCCAAATATATTTTCCCAATATCTGCTTTTAATACTATAGTCAAATTGTTGTCCGTTTATAGTGTAAATCGATATAAAACTCTCTCCATTTAACGCCTCAAAATCTTCCTCCAATTTCAAATCAATCCCTATTATCTCTCCACTCTTTAGAGTCCAATTTTTATTGCGAAAGGTATTATAGCGTTCAATATCTACACATCTTATATCCCCTATATTTTGGTTATTTTTTATTTCCGAAACCTCCAGTGCAGATATATCCATAGGAATTTTTGAATTTTTCAGGCTTTCAATCAAGGTATTTGGCACAGAATAGCTCTCTATAACAAAGTCATTTGGGTACATCATTTGATAGCTTTCTACTGTATTTGCATATATGGCATTATAAATATTTACTCCTATGAAAACAAGTAGGATTATTCCACTTAATAATGAAAAAAATATAATCTTATTAAATTTATTGAATCTAAAGACAAAATTATTTATAAATAAAAAAATTTTTTTATAATATAACTTTGTTTCTCCTCTTAATAATTGTAGTATAGGAAATGCCATAGATACAAAAAAATAAAAATATAGCCCTATAGAAATTAACAATATGGAAGAAAAATGTTCGTAAAATTACACTTCCTTGTTGAATTAAAAATAACATACAAAGAAAGTATCGACAAAAATAATTCCAAATACAAATCTATACCAGCCTTTTTTTAGCTAATGTATCTGCTCTTTGTTCCTCTATAAAGCAAATCATTTAATTTCATTTTTCTTATCTTAATATAAATACAAAGAGCAGATATAAAAATATAAAAGCAAAAATATATCATATAAATGAAAAATATAGCTTTTTATTGGATATATAACCATCGGAAATTCATATAAAAAAACACTTTTTTTAAAAAGGTATATACTTCCATGGTAAAAAGACGCCCCAATCATGCTCCCCAAAAATCATGGATACAATATATGTGGCAAGAAGTTCAATTATTATACATTTGAATAAATTTGATTTTTTTCTGTCCTAAAAATAATAAAAAAATAGCATAATCTCTGCTTTTTCTTTTTTTGTGTAGTTTAAAAAAATGTATAAATAATAAAGCATAACGAAATAAACAGGAACACATAAGAAATCCATTTGAGTGTGCTAATCTCATTGTTCATAATTTTAATATTTTCTATTTTTACAACTTCTCTCATAGCATTCAAATAACTTGATATAATGATATATCCTGCTACTGCTATCACCGAACTTACCAAATAGAACATATAATCTTTATACTTTGATTTCATATTTTTTAATATTAATGTATATAGCATATTTCCCTTCTTCTACAAAAACTTATTGTATTATATAAAACACTTTACATTCCATTTTGGTCATATTCTAATTATAAAGGTGATAAGAGTGAATAATAACACACACAAACTTTACATTCCATTCTGGTCATATTCTAATCCGTATTCGCCACCCCTGGCACTAAAACAGTCCTTGGCACAAAATTTGTCAGGGAAGAATTAGAGTACATTCCTGCAAAACTTCGAATTGTTCGCTATGTTCAAACTGTATATGAGTGTCCCAAATGTAAGCATACAGCTTATCCTTATATAATGAAGGCACCCACACCTTCATCACTGATGAACCATTCGTTGGCTTCCCCAAGCTCAGTGGCCAATGTCATGTATCAAAAGTATGTAAACGGTATGCCTCTTTATAGGCAGGAGAAAGACTGGGAACAACTGGGAATCGCCCTCAGCCGTTCCACTATGGCAAACTGTATAATCCGTTGCAGTGAGGATTATCTAAAGCCCCTAGTATCTCATCTGCACAAAAAGCTCCTTGAGCGTGATATAGTGCATTGCGATGAGACAGTTGTTCAGGTGCTTAAAGAAAAAGACAAGGCACCACAGACAAAGTCTTATATGTGGCTATATAGAACCGGAAATGACGACAAGCCATCCATAATTCTTTATGATTATCAGCCTTCAAGAAATGGTGATCATGCAGTGGAATTCCTGAAAGGTTTCAAAGAATACTTTCACTCTGATGGACACTCCGGTTATAATAAACTTTCTGATATGATCAGATGTGGGTGCTGGGCCCACCTTAGAATAAAGTTTATAGAAGCGATTCCATCTAAGAGTTCACAGGATGCATCACTCACCCTTGCAATATCTTCTCATGTATATGCCGGATACACAGTGGCAGTCCGAACCTGAACTTTTAGAAGGTTTAATGCCCTGGTCACCGGATGTAAAGGAAGAATGTAAGCAATAAACAAATAAACTATGGTGCTCTTTATTGGAGCACTTTTTTATTTGATTTATTATCTCATTTAGTTTAATGAAATATAAGGCATCATGTTATTGGGTGCTTACCCCTCTTTTATCGTAACTATATTTTCTATTAGGATATACTCCACTTTCTTCTACAAGCTGAGCTAAAATATAATTCTCACACCTTCAAAAAATAAGAACTCTAAAAATCTCCATATTTTAACAAGCCATAGGTTTTGGGGTTTTCAAATTCACTTGGCTTTATAGGGATATGTTCCAATAGTATATCAATTCCTGATATCCACATTCCATCATCACTTTTATATGCTTTCCACAATGCATCTTCTATAAATGGAATCAAATCACTTTTATTATAAGAAAATAATAAAGAAACTGCATATTCAAATGCAGGCCAGTTGGCATCTTGTAACAATCTTATCAAAAACGGTATATATCTAATCTTCATAGAATATTTCATTTTTTTCTATAATATGTAGAATATTAAACCAACAAAACTTAGATTTGTAGTTACCTAAATAAAGATAATCTTCTAAATTATTACCTTCCATTTGAAATAATACAGCTAATTCTTCCAAATTTTCATCTGATATATTTCTATTTTCATAAATATTATATTCTTCTTTACTAATTAAATTATCAATCACTGCTGACATTACATGGTCCTCCATTATCTCTTATAGATATTGATGCTAATATTTTTGTTAAGTAGTATGGATTCTCTTTTGCTGTTGGCCTGCTATTAATCCATTCCATCATCTCCAAAGGATTTACAGGTCTTACAGAAACATGATTTGGTCTATCTATAACTGCCTCTAGTACCCCTGTTGCGTTGACTGCTTCCATAGTTGTCATAGTGTACTTATCTGCAATATCACCCTTACTAATCTTAATTAAATACTTGTTATCTAAAAAATAAATTCAATAAAATACTAAATCTATTTTTGGTCTATAATCAGGATAATAATATTTCCCCTTTAAACTCTTAGGAAGTTCTATTCTCTTTAATGAAAGACATTGTGCAATAGCCCATAAATCCATATCCTCCACTTTCTCCGGTATTCTTAAAGTTTCAATACCACAAGCAAAAAAGGCATATTCTGATATTGTTTTAATATTTTTTGGTAATTTTATTTCCTTCAAATTGCTGCATAAATCAAATGAATGTCCTTTTACAGTTGTTAATTTACCATCTTCTTCAAACTCAACTTTTTCTAAATTATGACATTTAGTAAATGTATATCTTCCTATATGATCTACACTCTTAGGTATATATACCTCTTTTATACTCTCTGCATTATTAAATGCACTTCCTGCTATTAATCTTGTTCCGGCTTTTATCTCTATTTTCTCAGCACTTTTTACCTGTATATTCAAGTAAAAATATTTTCTTTGTACTTACAGCCATATTCATCCTCTTTTTATACTATCTAAATACTTAGTTCCATAAAAACTCCCTCCTTTAATATCTATAATACTAGAGGGTAAATTAATTTCTACTAAATTATAACAATCTTTAAATGCTCCATAAGATATTTCTTCCAATCCGGCTGGTAATACTACTCTTTTTTTAGCCCTGAATTTAGGGAAAGCATATTCTCCTAAATATTTAACACCTTGTGGTATAATTACTGACTCCAAAGTTCTACAACCTTCAAAGGTACTATCTTCTATTTCTATAAGTCCAAGTGGTAAATCAACATTTTTTATTCTTATATTATTAATAAATGCCTTTGCTGCAATAGCTTTTGTAGAATCTTTTATCTTGACATATTCTTTAGTATCATTTGCTTTTAAGAGTAAGTTCCCTAAATAAATGCAACCATACTCATCTGGTTTAAGACTATTTATAAATTCTGTCCCCTCAAATATATTTTCACCAACCTTACTTACACTATCTGACATCTTAACTTCTCTCAAATTAGTACAGTTTTCAAATGCAAACTCGCCAATACTTTCAAGACTGTCTGGCAGAATTATTTTTTTTAAATTTTTACACTCGGCAAAACTTGAACTTCCTATTTCATTTAAGGTATTAGGCAGTTCTATATATTTTATTGTTTCACAGTTATAGAATGACATATCCCCTATACTTTCTAAATTTGAAGATAATTTAATTTCTTGTAATTTTTTTACATTCAAAGAATGCATAATTATCTACACTATTAACTGTTTCTGGCAGATTAACCGATTGCAAATTATCACAACTAGAAAAAGGCAAATGCTCCTATACTAACTACACCATAAGGAATATCAAAATCTACAATATCAGATTTCTTTTTAAAAAAATACCATCTTTTATTCCAATAAATGTATTATCCCTTACAACTATCTTATATTCTAAGTTTGTAATAATTAAATATAAAACTATCAAACTACAAATCAATAATGTTAGAATCACATATTTCGTTAATATTTTTATTTTTTTTACCATTACTATTCACCTTATTATCCAAGTACTTTTCTATCTCATTGAATATTTTTTTTATATTATCTCTTATTTGTTCATCAATACTTTTATTACTATTAGGATTTGGTTTAATCTTGCTAATCATTCCAAACTCTCCTATCCAATATTTTTTTCTCCATATATATCCATAACTTTGTTCTCATAATCTGAAATCTTTTCAATTTTAAAATCATCTATATTATAACCTCCAACAATTTCTTCTGTACTTGGATTTACATCAAACAATGTAATTTTTATAAATGAATACTGATTTTTATCTAGTTCAAATCGCAATCTTTCTAAAAAAAGGTTTAGGTAAAGTTGCTAAAAATAATGATATTACCGATAGTGCTAAGCTACTTGGTCCTGCCAATTTTCCTATAATAGCTGACAAATCAGCTATTATTTTCTCATTGCTTCCAAGTCCAACTGACAATGCACTTAAAGCATTAGATACATCCCCCCATATATTTTTTTATTAGCTATCCTATTATCAATAAACAAATTAAATGCATTATCGTATTCTGGAGGTAAATACATTATTACAGTTGGCATTCCCTTTTTCCCTGCTTTTTGCCTTTTAGACCTTTCATGTGCATATAAATATGGTTCCTTTTTTTCATAGTATCATTAAAAAACCAAACTCCAATCAAGGAAAATTTGATTCTTCATACAATAAATGCATAATTTGATTGCAACATCAATTTAATCTTTTAATGGACTCACCTCTTTCTATAGTTATTTGCAACAATTGCAAAAGGCAATGTGTACAGAGCAGAAATTACTGCTGAAAAAGTAGTAAACAAAGGTGCAAGTTCATGTTTAGGATTGACTTTAATACTCTCATAAATGTACAAGAGAGAAAGAAACTGCAAGGCACATAAAAAAACCCAATAAAAAAATACACAAATAAAAAAATATCTATACTCTGCTTCTTCTTATAAAATATTCTATGATATAAAAGAATCAAACATACACCCTCTGCAATAGCAAATACAATTAGCAAAAAATACCATCAAATCAAACACTAGCAATGCAACCTCCTTCTTAAAAGCATATATCTATTACTTCATTATTGTACATAATATCCCATCAAATATTTTTATTCCACTCATATCAACTATTATTAGTTTAGTAGCTTATTTATTTTATAATAAATCCAATCGTAAAAATAATTTTTACAAACTCCATATTACCTCCCTATCCTACTATAGTCATTTTTTTACCTGTATATTTTACCTATATTATACATCAAATCACTTCAGATATAAATATCTCCCACTTTATCAATAATCTCCATTACTTTTTTTAAATTAATGTATACAGGTGAACTTGCCCTCTACATCTCAATCCATTAAACTTGTACAAACTAACATACCAATTAACTCAATTTTTATAAAACCAATCACCTTACTACAGCACTCTAAATTTACCGGACATTTATACCGATTAACCCCATTTTTATAATACAAACCCTAAAAAAATATCATAGTCAAAAATCCCGTTTTATGATACAATCATCTGCAATTTATTATAAAATAAAAGGTGAAAGTAATAAGAAAAATAGAAATAAAAAGTTTAGTAAGTGTATTCAAGGTATCAAATATAGAGCAATCCGTTGCCTGGTATAAAAGTTGGCTTGGAGAGCCTGATGTTATTCCGATGAATGGAGTGGCGGAATATCAATTGTCCTCAAATTCATGGCTGCAATTATCCTGCGAGGAAAAAGATAGCATAGAAAAAAGCTCTATTGTAGTAGGAGTCGAAGATATAAATCAGACAAAGAAAACCTTAGATGAGTGCGGCATTAAAACAAGTGAAATTATAGATTATGAAGTTGTTTTGGTATTTGATGTATTTGATATTGACGGCAATAAGATAACATTTGCCAAGGAAGTATAGAATATAAAAACCGTGGGGCATAGCTAGGCTATAGCCCACGGTTTTTACTTATTTGCTTAAAGTTCTCACAGAAATAAGATGTATTTAGCCTTAAAAATTCAATATCTCAGCTGCTAAAAACACAAATAATACGATTATTTCCCCTTTACTTCTTTCCAAAGGTCATTATAAAGGCTGTCGCCCTCATCACCGAGATATTTGAACACTTCGCTGTTTTTTAACATATCATCTGTAGGGAAGAGTGCTGTATTTTCCTGAAGCTCCTTATCCAAAAGCTCGAAAGCGGCTTTATTTGGAGTAGGATATGTAATATATTCAAAGTTCTTCTTTGCAATCTCAGGTCTGTTTAAGAAGTCTATCCACTTCTCCGCATTCTCCTTGTTCTTCGCATTCTTTGGAATTACCCATGCATCAATCCAAAGGTTTGTACCCTCTTTCGGTATTACATACTTAAGTTCGAAATCTTCTCCTGAATTTGCAACTTCATTTTGAACATAAAGCATCTCGCCTGAGTAAATAACACCTATAGCGGCCTCTCCACCTATCATCTTATCTCTTACCTGATCTATTACATAGGCCTGCACGAGCGGCTTTTGTTCTATAAGTTTTTCTTTTACCTTCTCAAGCTCAGCCTTATCTGTTGTATTCATAGAATATCCAAGCAGCTTCTCACCAACCATAAAGGCATCTCTTACAGAATCCTGCATAAGGATATTTCCCTGATACTTAGGATTCCAAAGATCGCTCCAGCTTGTGATTTCATCATCCACCATTGAAGTATTGTAAAGTATTCCTACTGTACCCCATGTATATGGCACGGCATATTTATTCTCAGGATCAAATGATTTTGCCATATCCATATACTTTGTATCAATATTCTTGATATTAGGGACATTATTAAAGTTGATTTCTGCAAGCATATCATTTTGTATCATCTTCTCAATCATATAATCTGAAGGGCATACTACATCATATACCACACCACCGGCCTCAAGTACCGGATACATTTCCTCATTGGTCTCAAACATATCATAAACGACCTTGATACCGGTTTCTTTTTCAAACTCCTCCACAACACTCTCATCAATATACTCACCCCAGTTATATACATAAAGCTCGCCTGCACTGCCTGCCTTGGCACCTGCATCACTTTTTCCGCATCCTGATAATACAGCCACGGAAAGCATGCTCATCAATGTAATTATACTTACAAATTTCTTTTTCACGCTTATTTCCTCTTATCTTCTATTTATTTTTTCTTTATTTTATTCTGTGCAATATTTGATACTATAAGTAGTATCAAAACGGTAGCAAAAATAATTGTAGAAAGGGCGTATAGACTCGGCTTTATACCTCTTCTGACCTCTGAATATACCAGAGTTGATATAGTGTTTATACCTGCACCCTTTGTAAAATGTGTTATTATAAAATCATCCAGTGACATTGTAAAGGCAAGTAAAAATCCCGATATTACTCCCGGGAATATATCCGGAAATACCACCTTAAAAATGCCACGATCGGTGTAGCACCAAGGTCCAGTGCCGCCTCATATGTAACTCTCTCAGTCTGCTTAAGCTTTGGCATTACCGACAGTATTACATATGGAATATTAAAAGTTATATGGCTTATAAGAATAGTCTTAAACCCAAGACTTATTCCAAAAGCTATAAATCCAAGCATCAAAGATATACCTGTTACAATATCCGCATTCAACATAGGTATATTGTTGACAGCCATTACCACAGTTTTAGGTACCTTTCTCATATTGTTGATACCTATTGCTGCTACAGTTCCTATAATGGTTGCAATAAGTGCCGATAAAAATGCGATAACCAATGTGTTTCTAAATGCAGACATTATTGTGGCACTTTTAAAAAGCTCACCATACCAGTCAAAAGTAAATCCACCCCACCTGTTCCTTGACTTTGAGGCATTAAAGCTTAGTATCATAAGAGTTGCTATCGGGGCATATAAAAAAATTAATATAAATACCAGGTAAAAATCCCCCAGTACTTTTCTTATCTTTGAATAGATCAAACGCTCATGCCCTCCCCGTCTTTATCATACTTGGCAATAAATGCCATACTGATAAGTATAAAGATCATCATTACCAGTGAAAGTCCGGAACCGAGATTCCAATTGCTTCCCTTTGTAAACTCCTGCTCTATTACATTTCCTATCAACAGCACCTTGCTTCCACCAAGGATATTACTTATAACAAATGTTGTCAGTGCCGGCACAAATACCATAGTTATGCCGCTGACAATACCAGGAATGCTCAAGGGAATTATTACCTTTGTAAGTGTCTGCATTGTATTGCACCAAGATCTCTTGCGGCATTTATTGTATTGTCATCTATCTTTTCAAGTACATTGTATATAGGCAGTACCATAAAAGGCAGATAGTTGTAAACCATACCGAGTATAATAGCTGCCGGTGTATTGATGATATTTAAATTCGGCAGATGCAAGAAATTTAAAATCGTATTTATAATTCCATTTTTCTCTAAGAGTGAAAGCCATGCAAGAGTTCTAAGCAAGAAGTTCATCCACATAGGTAAAATAAATATAAATACTATAAGACTTCCTTTATTAAGCTTTTTACTCTTTAATGTCAGTGCCAGTGGGAATGCCATTATAAGACATATAATAGTACTCACAACTGATAATAATATAGATAATATTAGTGCCTTAAAATGATCTTTAGCAAATATTGAAATTACATTTGTAAGTGTGAAGCTTCCACTCTTATCAGTCAGTCCGTATATAAAAATAAGTGAGAGTGGTATTATTGTAAAACCTATCATCCAAAGAATATATGGAAAAGCCAATACTTTTCTTAAACGCTTATTCATTTACACCCACAGCCTCCTCATCCTCAGACTCAGGCTTGTTCATTATCTGTATATCAAAAGGATCCACACTGATGCCGACTTCCTTGCCTACCGGGAACATATCTGTAGAATGTACCAGCCACTCATATCCGTTTGGAGTTGTGACTTCCATCTCATAATGCACACCCTTAAATATCAAATGAGTAACTCTACCTACCAAAGTTCCCTTCTCAGGCTCTACAAGATCTATATCCTCAGGTCTTATTACAACGTCAACAGGCTTATTGGTGCCAAATCCCACATCCACACAGGCAAATTTTGCTCCGAATATATCTACGAGCTTATCCTGTACCATGGTTCCGCCGATTATATTTGATTCTCCTATAAAATCAGCTACAAAGGCATTTTCAGGCTCATTATATATCTGCTCCGGAGTACCCATCTGCTGTATATATCCCTGATTCATAACCACAATGGTATCGGACATTGTAAGCGCCTCTTCCTGATCATGTGTAACATAGACGAAGGTGATACCCAGCTCATTTTTAAGTCTGATAAGCTCATATTGCATATCCTGACGGAGTTTTAAATCAAGTGCTCCAAGCGGCTCATCAAGTAAAAGTACCTTCGGCTCATTTACTATAGCTCTTGCAATTGCAATTCTTTGCTGCTGTCCACCTGAGAGCAGATTTATATTTCTGTTTTCATATCCGGATAGGTTTACCAGCTTAAGTGCATATTTTATCTTGTCATCAATATATGCCTTTGATTTATTCTTTATCTTCAAACCGAAGGCTATATTTTCCGCAATATTCATATGAGGAAATAATGCATACTTTTGAAATACTGTATTTAAATTTCTTTTATTTGGCGGCAGATTTGATATATCCTTACCGTCAAAAATCACTCTTCCGGTATCTGCCTGTACAAATCCACCTATTATTCTAAGGGTGGTGGTCTTACCACAACCTGACGGACCGAGTAAAGTTACAAATGAGTTTTCTTTAATTGATAAATTTAAATCATCCAGAACAATCTCTCCGTCAAAACTCTTTGAGATATGCTCCAAATCAATAAGGGATGTACTCATACTTCCTCCATTTTATCTTAATTCTTTAAAAATTCGGCGGAGTACTTACCCAAATAAGTTTCGCACCCCGCTTTGAGCTGATATAATGCTTTTTATCTGATGTAAAATAAAAAGACTCTCCTTTTTTTGCCAAATACACATCACTTCCCCTATGTATCTCTACACTCCCCGAAAGAATATATCCAAACTCCTCACCATCATGAGGGTTGTCAGGATATGTCAGACCTCCCGGTTCTATAGTTTGCAGTATAGGTTCCATCATATTTTTTTGTGCATTAGGTATTATCCACTTAATAGTATTATTTAGTTCTTTATCCTCTTTTATAAAGTAATCTTCTTCAGTAAAAACCACCTGAGTTTCAGCTTCCTCATCAAAGAAGTCCTTTATTTCTACTCCAAGGCATTGCAAATATCAAGAAGAGTTGCTATAGACGGTGAAGTAATATCATTCTCCAGCTGCGAAATAAATCCCTTTGACAATTCCGCTCTATCAGCAAGCTCTTCTTGTGTAAGCCCTGCAAGCACTCTGAGTCTTTTTAGTTTTGAACCGATCTCCATAAAAAGCCTTTCTTTGTGTTGCACACTATTTCTAAGTAAAAAGTTTAGTGTTATTAAACAAAGAACATTATACATCATCTGAAACTGCTGTCAAGGACTTTATTTTTATTTATTATTTCAGCTTTTACTATCATAATATTTTTTAAATTGTATTTTGATACTTGCTATGATATATTGAAGTCAGTAATGCATAATTTATTTTATATCATTGTAAAGAGGGATTTATATCATATGAATAAAACTGATAATTTTAACCTTAATTTAAGCCTGTCTGTAAAAGTCGTTATACTGATATTACTGGTTATATGTATACTTAACGGAAGTAAAATCTCCGATTTTATTTATTCCCTAAATACCGAAGGCTTTAGTGAATTCGAGGGAATGAGAACATATATATCGGTACAAATCATCCTAAGTATTTTATCAATCCTTGATGCATTGTTGATAGCTGTGGATTATTACAAAATTTCAAAAACTTCATAGACTATGTATTTATAAATATAGCGGGTGTAGATAGACTGTATGGGGTGAAAATTTTTTGGAATGGAACTAATAATGTACAACCTATTAAATCTTCTATGACAGAGATTTTTGGATTAATACAGGAGAACTTTATGGACCAATACATTTGTAATTACCGTACTATCAGAGATATATCTACTACAGATAGCAGTTTTTTGCCGTCGGTTTATAACTTTTATAAAAATGATATCATTATGCCAAAAAAAACACAGGATGATATATTTTTACTGCTTGGCAAAGAATATGGACTGAATAAAGTATTATATAGTGAACTTGACAGTATGACAGCAGACTCAGCTATCTCATTGATTAATTATAACAAACCTGAAAATACCCGGAATATTCATACTCATGATATTTGGCAACTTCCACAAAATTTAGCGACTTCCCGCTTTTATAAGGATTTTTATGAGAGATTTGTAAAAATCGGAGATTCTCCTAAGATTATATTAGTTTATATACCGGATAAAGATTATATTATATCTAATTCATCCTTTTTTGAAACTGCAATTTATGTTTATAGAGGAATAAACGAAGATGACTTTAATAAAAAAGGGCCGGAGTATAAACATTATCTCAACAATATGTTTTTTTATTAAGTGAAGCTCTAAAAAAACTAAAAATAAAATTGTGAGTCTAAAAAGTTTTGTTCAAACTACGAATAAGATGAAGAAGAAAATTTGTTGCCGTTTTTTTCTCCCTATTTATTAAAGATGAAATATTCATCGAACACTATGCCAAGGAAAAATTATGTTTATAAAAAAAGAAAAAGTTTGATTTAGCTGTGGATATCTTGAATCGTCATAACGTAGAATTCCACTAATTTGGTATCGTAAGAAGGATATGTTTATATATCCTGACAAGCCACAAAGCTAATGCCTTGTACTTGTCAGGATATTTTTTAATCTCAAAAATCTTTATTTAAAGTCTATGTTATTCAAAAAGTCACTTATTATGCCTCTGTACTCAGCTTCACCCAAAACTTCTCTGGATCTTGCATGTGCGGCATCAGGTACCAAGTGTAACTCTGAATAACCTGCTGTAGCAGCTTTGTTTACTTCAGAATTTTCAGGCAAAATAAAGGTATCCGCCTCGCCATGTATGAAACAAATAGGAATTTCATTACCAACAAGTGCATCCTTTGGCGAGGTCTTTTTCATATCATAGCCATATCTTAATTTCATTGCAGTATTTACACTTGGAAGTACAAATCCTACCTTAGCAACTGCATACCCAGTATAAAGCAAATCATACAGATTTGAAAATCCGCAGTCTGCAACCACAAAATCCACCCTAGGCTTTTTTGCAAGCACCATCAATGAAGTAGCTGCACCCATAGACTCTCCGTGAAGCCCAAGCTTAATATTGCCATATCTGTTATAGCTGTCTTCGATAAGCTTTTCAAGATCTTCAGACTCAAACTGTCCGAGGCTTAAGGCTGTTTTTGCATTCTCACCATGATCCCTTAAATCATAAATAATACAGTTAAATCCAAGGTCCATATATGTATCCACATATTTTACAGCACCATATCTGTTTGACTTAAAACCGTGGCTTATAATCACATATTTATCGGTCTCTACAGGATTTTTACCAAAGTCACATGGAGCTCATAGTCTTTATAGCCCTTTACTATATACTCTTCCTTTTCATAGGAATCATAATTTCCCCAAAGTCCATGTTCCTTTTCCCAAGATATCTCTTTATCAAGTGTGGATACCTCAGGTGCGGCTATTTGAGACGCAAGTCCAAGAATAAATCTGCAATACCATCCAATTACAATCAATACAAGTATTATTACAATTGCAATTATTATTTTCTTCATAGATTATTTATATCGCCTTTCTATAAATACTGAACACTAAATTTTACAGCTTAGAGTGTATCTATCAATATTTTTTATCCAATCCATACCTGTCCGGAATTTCCGTGGATATTTATATGCATATTCCCGTTGAAATTCCTTTTTTCTCCTAAAAATATTTCTGTAAATTCACCGCTAATATTTAAATGAATATCTGCATTATTGTCATCATTATTCACTATGGCAATAAGCCTCCTATCTCCATATTCTCTTAAAAATGCATACTGTCTGTTTGTAAGTAAAAGTTCTCTGTAGCTTGCCTCTCCTACCCATGGATTTGATAGCCTCATATTTCCAAGAGCAGAAATCAGCTTGGTATTTTCATTTGTTTCTATTGCATCTTTATAATCTTCAAAATTTAACTCAGGCCTCAATATTTCATCTGCATAAGGTTTCTTCTCACCCTCAATGGCAAATTCAGAACCGTAGTATATGGATGGTTTACCCGGTAATGTATATAAAAGTACATGTACAGGTACAAAATGGTTTTTATTGTTTAACTTTGTATAGATTCTTGCCACATCATGATTGTCAACAAAGTTATAAAAAGCATTGGCGATATGCATCCCCATATCTGTACATCGCTTTACAGTATGTGCTATCTCAAAGTAGTTGTGATCATTATGTCCTGAATAAAGAGCCTTGTGCAGCCAATAATTAGTTACTGACTGGAGCATATTTTCATTTACCCATCTGGTATAGTCGCCGTGTATTACTTCTCCCATCAGCCAAAAATCGGGCTTCAAGGTATTTGTCAGCCCTCTAAGCTCACTCATAAAAGTAAAATCCAGTACATCTGCAGCATCCAGTCTTATACCATCTATATCGAATTCATTTATCCAAAATCTTACTACATCAAGCATGTACTCTCTGACTTCCGGGTTTTGATGATTTAAATTTGCCAATGTACCATGTCCATCCCAGCTGTCATAATACAATCCGTCATTATAATCATTATTCCAATCAAAATGTAGATTTTTAAACCAGCCCTTGTATGCACTGTTCTCTCTTTTTTCTTTTACATCTTTAAAGGCAAAGAACTCTCTACCTACATGGTTAAAAACTCCATCCACTATAACTTTTATATCGTTTTCATGGCATGTGTTTATAAAGCCTTTTAAATCCTCATTGTCTCCCAACCTGGAATCCAGCTTTTTATAATCTATGGTTTCATATCCATGTGCCACAGATTCAAAAAGCGGCCCTATATAGATCGCATTACATCCCAGTTTTTTTATATGAGCAATCCAAGGCAAAAGTTTATTTAATCTATGTTCATCTATCTCAAATGTATTTGTTCTCGGTGCTCCTGTCATTCCTATAGGATAAATATGATAAAACACCGCACCATCATACCATTTCATAATCTCTCCTTTAAAATACAATATTAAAGGCTTTTAATTCACCTATTCTGCATACCGAAGCTGTGAAATAAAAGCCACTTAATTACAAATTATCTTTATAAACTTTCAGTATATTATCCATTTTGGATTTCATATTCTCTAAAACCATGTCAAATAAAGTAATAGCAACCATACTCTCCACCACAACCACCGCTCTGGGTACTATAACAGGGTCATGTCTACCCTTTATTTCAAGCTTTACCTCTTCATTAAGAGCATTCACAGTATCCTGCTCCTTTGCAATAGATGGTGTAGGTTTTACAGCTGCATTTATAATTATAGTGAACCGTCACTAATTCCTCCTAAGATACCGCCTGACATATTTGTTTTTTTCCTTATATGCAGTCCGTTATCATCCTCATCTATAAAGAAAGGATCATTATTTCTTGAGCCTGTCAATGTACTCACATGAAATCCGGCTCCAAACTCCACTCCCTTTATTGCTCCAATGCTCATAATAGCAGCTGAGAGCCTCGCATCCAACTTGTCAAATACAGGTTCACCAAGTCCGGGCATTACTCCTGTAGCTATACAACCTATAATACCACCTAGAGAATCCTTGTCTTCCTTTGCTTTCTTTATAAGCTCTATGGCTTGCATTGCCGCTTTATTATCAGGCATATATACATCATTCTCACTGCATTCCTCAAGGTTTAGTTCATTGGCATATATATTACCAATACTTTGAGTAAATGCCCTGATCTTGATACCCAGCATCTCTAGTGCCTTTATAGCTATAGCACCTCCTATTACCCTACCTATAGTCTCCCTGCCTGAACTTCTTCCACCTCCACGGTAGTCTCTGAAACCATATTTAGAGTCAAAAGAAAAATCCGCATGCCCCGGCCTATATGTAATAGCAAGTTCATCATAGTCCTGCGATCTTTGAGACTGATTCTCAAGCATCACCATAATGGGGCTACCTGTAGTCTTGCCTCCAAACACCCCGGAATAAATGCAACATTTGTCGCTTTCACTCCTTGATGTAGTAACGCTACTCTGCCCCGGTTTTCTTCGGTCTAAAAACTTTTGAATATCTTCTTCACTTAAGTCTATTCCTGCCGGCACTCCATCCACTACTGCACCCAAAGCTACTCCATGTGACTCTCCAAAAGTTGTAACTACAAAGCTTCTTCCAAAACTTGAACCTGCCATTATACCTCCACTATAACGCAGCAATTTGGTTGATTTACTCTTATTATGTTTGAACACATTACGATCAACCCTGTTGAATAGTCTATCTTAAAGAATGTGATACTTCCACTCTCATGATTTATAGAAGCGATATGCTGATTGTCGGGAAAAATAGCTACATCCTTTGGATAATCTCCACTTATAGGCAGGCACATTTTCTCCTTCAAAAGTCCTGTCTCGGCATCTCTCTCATATAAACATACTGAATTATCCCCTGCATTTGTTGTAAATAGAAATTTCTCATCTGCATTTAGTGTAAGTGTGGTCGCAGCCGTAAGCTCTGAAAGCTTATTATGTCCTGTTGTAGGTACTGTCTGAATTTTTTCAATACTAGGCATCCTACATCCCGGCTTAGCCTCATAAGTGAAAACATCCACCACATTCTTCATCTCATACATCAGATATAAAAACTTCCCATCCTTAGAAAATTCGAAAAATCTTGGTGCAGAGTTTATATCACATGGAATCATATCAACAAGTGCAAGTCTCTCATCCTTATTGTCAAAATGATATATTTTCACCTGGTCTATTCCAAGATCGGCCGCCATAACAAAATGTCCGTCAGGAGTTGTTCTTGTACAACTTACATGAGGTCTGAAATTTCTCTCAGCAATAGAACCAAGCCCCTTGTGATAAACTTCATCAACAATCTTTCCCACACTGCCGTCTTTATTCAATCTCAATACGGTAATCTTTCCATCATGATATCCGGATACAAAGATAAATTTATCATTTACATCCGTAGAAAGATGACAGCCTCTCATTCCATTTATCTTTACAGAGTTCAATCTTTCCAGCCCACCATCAGGTAATATTCTAAAAGAAACTATCCCCTCATCAGCAATCGAATACAATGTCTTCTGGTTTCTTGACTTGATAACATAGGAAGAGTTATCTACATCCACTTCATCTTTTTTTACAAAACATCCCTTTTGGGTATCCACGTCATATATAGTTATTCCCTTTGCTTTTCCGGTATAAGAATAAGAACCTACATAAGCAACAAACTTTCCACTCATAAGTACACTCCTTTAAACTGATATATACACCAATTCTATCATAAAATCAGTTAATTTTGAACTTATTTATCCAAAATGATGTATTTTCCCTAAAATATAACTAAATCACCCAATCAAAATTATCGGACAGAACATATGGTGTATTCTGGTATACATAGAAGTTCAACCAATTTCCATATAATGTATTTGAGAAATTCCTCCAATTCAATATAGGTCTTGAGAACGGATCATTATCAATAAAATAATTCTTTGGCAAAGCAGGATGTAATCCCTTTGCCACATCTCTGTGATACTCATTGCTAAGAGTCATTCTGTCATATTCCGGATGACCCTGTATAAATATCTGTGAACCATTTCCATATTCATTTAAAACCAGTAGAACACCTGCATCTTCAGACTTAGCTAAGACCTGAAGCTCACGATGCTTTAATACATCCTCCAATTTAATCTCAGTATTTCTTGAATGTGGACAGTTTACAAAATCATCCATGCTTCTGACTAATGGCACTTTTTTCTTTAAAATCTCGTGTACGAACACTCCTGCCAGCTTTTCTTTTCTCTCATATTTTTGTATTCCGAAATGATAATAAAGCCCTGCCTGTGCAGCCCAACAGATATGTAAAGTAGATGTTACATGGGTCTTTGACCATTCCATTATTTCACAAAGCTCACTCCAATAATTCACCTCTTCATAATCCATAAGTTCTACAGGGGCACCTGTTATTATCATACCATCATATTTATCATTTTTTATATCTTCAAAAAAGGTATAAAATTTATTTAGATGACTTTGGCTTGTATTCTTTGACTGATGACTTTTCATCATCAAAAATGAACAGTCTACCTGCAATGGGCTATTTGATAATGCCCTAAGAATCTGAGTCTCTGTATCTTCTTTTATAGGCATCAAGTTTAATATCAAAATCTGCAATGGTCTGATATCCTGGGAAATAGCCCTATCCTCATCCATCACAAATATATTCTCAGATTCAAGTATTGCTTTTGCAGGTAGTCCTTTTTGTATTTTTATCGGCATAATACCTCTTTTCCTGTAGACAAATACGTCTACAAATAAACATATTATTTATTCTTCTAAAAGTTTTAAAAAATCCTCCTCCGAGATTATCTCAACTCCAAGTTCCTTAGCCTTTTTATTTTTAGAAGAATTTGATGTGGTATCATTATTTATCAAGAAATTTGTCTTGCTTGATACACTTCCTGATACCTTTCCTCCATTCTTTTCTATAAGTTCTTTCAACTCATTTCTATTTGTAAAATGTTCCAGCGAGCCTGTGATAACAAATACTTTTCCGGCAAATGAATCACTTCCCGCAGACTCTTCCACTTCAAATATAAGGACTTCTCTAAGGCTCTTTACATTTTCTATATTCTTAGAATCCTTAAAAAAATCAACAATCAAATTTGCCAGTACTTCACCTATACCCTCTATTTCCAGCAGCTCATCCTTGCTTGCATTGATAATTCTATCAATATCATTGTCAAAATACTTTGCAATCATCTTGGCATTGGCACTTCCTATTCCGTTTATTCCAAGTGAATATAAAAATCTTGCCACATTTGTATGTTTTGCTTCTTCAAGTGCCGCCATAAGCTTCTCATAGCTTCTCTTTCCAAAGCCCTCCATATTTACAATCTCATCTTTATATCTATCAAGCTTAAAAATATCACTGTCATTTTTTATAAAGCCCTTTGAGAGGAATTTCTCCAATGTGGATTCTGAAAGTCCGTCGATATTTAATGCATCTCTGGATGCCATAAGAGCATACTGTTTTATATGCTTTATCTGACAGTCAGGGTTTGTACATAAAAGTACCTTGGACTCATTGTCCTGTTTTATACTTGCATGGCTTCCACATGCCGGACAGGTATCCGGAACTTTTTCAGTATTTGATTTTGTGAGATTCTCATATACTTGCGGAATTATCATATTTGCCTTGTATACAGATATCTCATCACCCACACCAAGCATCAAATCTTCAAAAATACTTACATTGTGAAGGCTGGCTCTTGAAACGGTAGTTCCCTCAAGTTCTACAGGCTCAAATACAGCCACCGGATTTATAAGTCCTGTTCTTGACGGACTCCACTCTATATATTTAAGTTTGTTACCTGTCTTTCATCACTCCATTTAAATGCCATAGCATTTCTTGGGAATTTTGAAGTACTTCCAAGTCTTTCTCCAAGTGCGATATCATCAAGTAAAAGTACCAATCCGTCTGAAGGAATATCATTGCTCTCTATCTTTGACTCAAACTCGGCTATATCATCTGCAATGCTTTTGCTGTCTGTAAATTTATATTCCACCACATCAAAGCCTTCATTTTTTACCCATTCAAACTGCTTTGCCTTTGAGTTTTCAAAATCTACACCGTCGGCCTTTACCACATTGAAAATATTGCAATATACCATCCTTGACTTTGTAATGGCAGGATTAAGCTGTCTTACAGAACCTGAGCAAAGATTTCTCGGATTCTTGTACTTGGCAGTTGCATCCTCTATAGCATCATTAATTCTCTTAAAGTCGGAATATTTTATAATTGCCTCACCTCTAAGTATCAACTCACCCTTAAACTCTATCTTTAGAGGTATATTTTGGAAATTTTTGGCATTATTTGTAATAACCTCTCCTATAGTTCCGTTACCTCTTGTGACGGCTTCTGCCAGTTCACCATCTCTGTAGGTCAATACTATAGTAAGTCCGTCCATCTTCCATGAGAGTAATGCCTTGTTTTCACCAAGCCATTCTCTAAGATCTTCCACACTTTTAGTCTTATCCAGTGAAAGCATAGGGCTTTCATGAGCTTTCTTTGGAAGTTCACCTGCTATTTCATATCCTACATTCTGAGTGGGCGAATTAGATAAAACCACATTTGTTTCTTTTTCTAATTCTAAAAGCTCATCATAGAGTTTGTCATATTCTATATTGGGCATTATCTCAACCGCATCCACATAGTAGCTTTTTGCGGCCTTATTAAGTATTTCAACCAGTTCCTTAATTCTCTTTTTCTTATCCATTTTCCCTTATCCCAAGTTCCTTGTATAATTTCTTTACTTCCTCATCACTTAGGTTTCTGTAATCACCTAGGGCAAGTCCGTCAAGCTTTATATTTACTATTCTTACTCTGTTCAGCTTTTGGACCTTCATACCGCAGGCAAGACACATTCGTCTTATCTGTCTGTTTAACCCTTGAGTCAAAACGATACTGAAAGTATTTTTATTCAGCTTTTTTACCTTGCATTTTCTTGTCTTAGTCTTTAACTCATACAGATATATACCGTTTGCCATTTTATTGATAAAGGCATCATCTATATCCTTATTTACTTTTTACTATATATTCTTTTTTTCGTGATAATTTGCGGCTCTAAGAAGAGAGTTTGTAAGACTTCCCTGATTTGTCAAAAGCAATAATCCGCTTGAATCCTTATCAAGTCTTCCTACCGGATATATTCTCTCCTTCATTCCTATATAGTCAACTACATTCATTGCACCGTCATTATCGGAGGTAGTACATACTAATCCCTCCGGCTTGTTAAATGCTATTATTATAGGCTTTATCTTCTCTACATCCTTGCCCATACCTATATATCTGCCGTCAAAGCTTACAAGGTCCTCATCACCCACTGTGGCTCCAAGCTCTACCACCTGTCCGTTTATCATAACTCTGCCGAGCTTCTATAGCTTTGTCCGCTTCTCTTCTGGAGCAGACACCTATACTTGCCAGAAACTTATTTAGTCGCATTCCTTACTCTCTTTCTTCCAACTATTATACACACTATAGAAACCACAAAACAAAGTCCTGCCAATAATTGTGATACTGCGATATTTGTGTTTGGCAAAAGCAGGCTGTCTGTTCTAAGGCTTTCTATTATCATTCTTCCAAGACCGTATCCGCCAAGATAGATAAAAAAGACCTCTCCGTCAAATTTCTTTCTCTTTCTGTACCACAGCATGAAAGCAAGTACAATCAAATTCCAACAGCTCTCATAAAGGAATGTAGGATGAACCTGGATATACTTTACTCCGTCAATCTCCATAGCATGGCTTAATACATCGTCATTTAACATTCCGGCACCTACTATATCCAGTTTATATCTTAGTGCAAAGAGTGAATCCGTATATCCTCCAAAAGCCTCGGCATTGAAAAAATTACCCCATCTTCCTATAGCCTGTCCGAGTATAAGTCCCAATACCCCGGTATCAGCCATTGAAAAAAACGACTGTTTTTTTACTTTACAGTATACTGTAAGTGTAATTACTGCGGCTATTACACCACCGTATATTGCAAGTCCGCCACCACGCAGATTGAATATTTGAAGCAGGTCGTCTTTATACATATCCCATTCAAATACTACATAGTAGATTCTCGCACCTATTATCGAAAGCACTATTGCATACATGGCAAAGTCCAGATAAAGATCGGGATTTTGTCCTCTTCTTTTTGCATCTGCACAGGCAATATTTATTCCTGCAAGCATTCCAAGCCCTATTATTATTCCATAAAATGCAATTCTAAATCCGAATACATCAATATGATTTACCAAATGTTTTATATAAATCCCTAAATGTGGAAAAGCAACGTCCATCATAACCTCCTAAGTATTTTTATATCTTCATAGTATAGCATATCGGAGAAGATATAGCACTGCGAAAATTAGTATAAAAATATGTTAATTAAATAGTTTCGATTTAAGGCTTTACAAAAAACACCCTATGTTTTTTTACATAGAGTGTTTGCTTTTTATATGATGTGATTTTAATAGCTATTATACTTTCTTATCCTTCTTATTTTTTTACCATATTTTATTCTTATTATATGAACAAATATCCTGCATACCACATAAGCTCTCCAAAAATATTATAAAGGCATCACTAGATACAAGTTCTTTTAGAGTCCATCCCTGCTTTGTAAAATACATAAAAAACAACATTTGTACAACCAAAATTACAAATACATACAATAACTCTTTTATAATTATCTTCATAGAATGATTTCCTTCTCTGATATTAAGATTTTTGCAGCACCTTAATACTACCCCGAAATATTATTTTTAGGAATAAATTGTATCCTAAGTTCCATTCCCATTCCTTTAGCCAATCTTTTCAAAAGGCTTACAGTTGGATTCCTTGTACCGTTTTCCAATTTACTTATACCCGCCTGATTTATTCCTGTTATTTTTGAAAGTTCTTTTTGTGTGAGGTTTTGTGCCGTTCTGGCATCAACGATAGCCCTTATAACATCCATTTCCGGTTGTATATCTTCGTATTCTTTTCTGAAATTTATATCTTCAAGCTGTTCATTCAACATATCATCAAACGTTCTCATTTTCCACTTATCCTTTCTATGTAATCTTTTCTTCTATCTTTTCACAATCCTTATAACTCTTCTAAAAAAGTCATAGCCCCCATTTATATACTCGCCTATCTCTTCATCTTTTTCTTCAAAGTATGGTGAAACCGGAAAATACCCCCAAACAGTCCCCAGTCCTCCGCATATATTGCGGCCTCCATCGCCACCCTTATATGAAAATATACCATCATCATATACAATCTCTCTGCAATACGGATCATCCGCTATATAAAGTCCAAAGAAGTTTTCTTTCTCTAAGGCATACTCTTCGTCATCATCCATAAACTCTATATGTCTAAGCTTCATAGAAAAATCCATATTATTGCCCCAAGGAAATATGCTTCTACAGCCCTTGCCGGCTAAATATTCCCACTCTCTTTTAGTGGGAATGGAGAAGCCGGTATCTGTTATACCCTGTAAAAGCTCCTTAAATTTAGTTTCTCTATAAACTTTACCATGCCAACTTCCATTTTCTTTATATAGACAAATACTCTTATGAACTGTTATTTCAGATATGCCCTTCTTTTCGGCATCTTCAATCATTTTTTGCCATTCTTTATTTTCTTTAAGTTCATCATCCAAAATATCCTTCCAACAGGTCTCACTATAGTCTTTTTGTACTAACATAGGATGTATTAAATAGTCTCTTCCTTACTGAAATTGTTATTAATATAGTCTTCTATTGTTGATATAAATTCATCATCTTCAAGCTTTTCTTTTATCTTCTCTGTAATAGAATCTTGGTTGTCAGTTTCATCTTCATACTCGTCTATAAATGAGTATGCAAGATCATATAAATTTTCTTCATCAAAAATTTCAGAAGGCTTTCTACCTTTAAAGTCAATTCCAAGCTTAACACTCTCCCCGGGAACAAAAACAAATTCGATACCTTCTTTTGAGCGAAAATCTGCTGTATATGTGGACTTATTAAAAACAGAAAATTCTTTAAAGCCTATTACTTCCAAATCATATGTATTCGCAATCTTATTTAATAATTCTTTTTTATCGTAAACGGAAAGTAGATCATACTCAGGGTTATATAATTTTTCTATTGATATATTATTCATTGATTTGGGCCTCCAATTACTTTAACTCGACTCTATCTAAGCGAGCAAACATTTCCCTTTTAGAAAGCAAAAAGTTTCTCATCTTCACAAAGCTATCCATAATTTTAACACTGACTTCGACTGCCACATCACTTTTAAGCACAGCAGAAAGCATGGCGATACCTTGTTCTATAAAGGCATAAGGGTTTGACGATGAATGTTTCAAAGTTTTGAACCGGTTAGATCTTGCCTATTTGTATGTCGTGTTATGCAGGCGGTTCATTTATTTTAAGTTTTCAATCTACAATCTTCAAGTATGCCTTTTAACTCTGAATTTTTTCATCTATAAAATTATAGACTATGGAGTTGTCTTATCTATTATAACATTTTCATAATTGATTTATAGACCTTTTAATTCTAAATATTGACCTACAATCACAAAATTTCGAAGTTCATCCACGCTCAACCCTCTTGTGATAAACAAATCATCAAAAATCGGAATAGACTTGAGTACATCATCGCTTTCAATATGAAAAAATCCTGTCTTTAAGTCAATACCAACAAAAATATCACCATTAAGTGTATAGGATACAATATCATTTATATTACCTGCATTCTCATGAAAAATATTCCATTGAATTTAAATGCACAACTTCTTTGAACTTTACATTATCATAATTTTTGTGCAGAATATTTTTTTCTGAAAGTATATATTTAATTCTCTCCCACTTATTCTATTTGGTTTAAGAGAATTAGCATTCTTTTCATACAACTCTTTCCAAAACCTTAATCTCTTTTCATCAACTTCGTATGTAATCATAGTATAAAACACTTTCACAAATTCTAATTTATCTTCTTAAAAAACCAATAAACAAAGCCTGAATTGCCGATACAACCGGAATAAATAAGAAAGGAATCACTAGAAAATGTTCAACAACTGCCAAATGTTTCATCCAGTTATTAAATTCATAATCCTTGTGCCCTTCTGTTCCCGGGATGACAATTTTGTTTTTATACTTTCCCTGAAACAACAGAAAGTCTAACAAGAAAAAATCACCTAAGTTTAATATGCTCCAATGAATATATCCAGTCCAAAACACATTCCAAAAACCGGTAATCCCTTTGTGTAAAACGCTTGCTGTCGAATAGGCAAAACAAATTCCAACAATGAAAACAGTTAATATCCTGTTTTGTCATTTGTTCGGGTGCAGCCTTTTGTATGGCCTTTGGATAAGAGTTAAAAAAGAATCTTGGATTAATGAGTACCAAGGTAGCTACCGCCCCGTTAAAAATAGCGGCTATAGCAACACCATCAAGAAACGCTTGTATTACATCCATAAAATTCCTCCTTGTAAAGTTCCAATTTAACCATATCTTGCTAAACTGAAGCTTGTTTGTCTCATTTAGCTTTCTTGGGTTTCTTTTCTGGCAGTTCCGCATACATACCTTTCAGTAGTTCAGTAATCAAATCCATATCCTCAAATCTGTCGAATGCATACATCAATGTCTTTGAACCCTCATACGGATAATGCAATTCTGAGTCTGCAAGAAGTTTGTCCGATGTCGGCGTTCTCTTTAAAAATAGTTCATTATCGCAAATGTCACCTATCAGCTTACCGTTAAAATATATAAGGTATCCGCCCATCATGGATCTTATGACAATATCACCTGCTGCGGAAAAAATCTCACGAACAAATTCATTAAATTCATTCACTATGATTACCTCCTTCAAAATCAAATATTCCTTACTTTATGGCATACTCTTTCCCTATTTATCCTCAAAAATTTCAGCAATCCATTTTCATCAAATTGAAAATTCGGTCCCCTATGAAACTTCCCAATAGTATCCATCTAAATCAGAAAAAAATATGCGTGATATCCACCCCAAAAAACTTCCTGTGGCTCTTTCACAATTTTTCCACCTGCTTTTCTTACTAATGCAATTACAGTCTCTACATCTTCTTTATGTTCAACATTGTAGGCTAATGTAATTCCTGAAAATCCATTCCCTTTTGGTGGATTATTTTCATCAATATCTTTTGCTAATTGTTCCAAAGGAAATAGTTCAAACTTTGTTCCCGGAGTATCAAAAAAAGCATACTGACGGATTATTTTCTCTGCAATCAGTCTTATATCCTAAACCATCTCTATAAAACTTTATTGACCTTTCCATATCTTTCACACCTAAACAAATACAAGTAATCTTGTTCATCGTTACCTCCTATGAATTCTTATTTGTACTATTCATTTCAAAATAAGCTTTTACATAAGCAATTAATGTTTCATCCGAATAATCGCCCCCGGTAGAATATGCTATATTCATTATTTCTAATGTAGATTCATCTAAATTCTTGTCATTATTTGTAAATTCTGAAACTATTTTTTTTATATTTTCAAAATCATCTTCATTTGCTCCATACGGCAATTTCATCCGGTCATCCTTTCCACAAAAGCTCCTTGCTTTACTCTTTTAAATTATATACCTATATGTTAAAATATAACAGGTTAACCCTGATATTTATTCAGGTTTTATTGCGAATATAATTATTCAATACAAAAATATTTTAAAGAAGGTTTTTATATGAAACTAGGAATCGTTGGCTTACCGAATGTAGGCAAGAGTACATTATTTAACTCATTGACAAAGGCAGGTGCTACTGCTGCAAACTATCCTTTTGCTACTATTGACCCTAATGTAGGTGTTGTAGCAGTACCGGATGACAGATTAAAAGAACTTGGCAAATTATATAATACAAAGAAGGTTACACCTGCACTTATAGACTTTGTAGATATCGCAGGTCTTGTAAAGGGTGCCAGCAAGGGTGAAGGACTTGGAAACCAGTTTTTATCAAATATTCGTGAATGTGATGCCATCATACATGTTGTAAGATGCTTTGATGACTCAAATATCATCCATGTAGAGGGAAGTGTTGATCCGATAAGAGATATCGAAACTATAAACTTAGAGCTTATATTCTCCGATATTGAGATTTTGGAGCGAAGAATTGCAAAGACTAAGAAAGCTGCAATGAATGACAAAGCTCTAAAGCATGAGCTTGATATCCTTTTGGAACTCAAGGATATACTTGAAAATGACAATATGGCAAGCAGCTACACATCTTCTGATGAAGAGGATGTCGCATTTGTAAAATCACTTGGACTTATCACATATATGCCTGTTATCTTCGCTGCAAATGTGGCTGAGGATGACCTTGCTGATGACGGTGCTTCAAATGAGTATGTAGCTAAGGTAAAAGAATATGCCGCAAAGTCAAATGCGAAGGTATTTGTTGTATGTGCAGCCATTGAAGAAGAAATTTCACAGCTGGATGATGAGGAAAGAAACGAATATCTTGATGCTCTCGGTATCTCAGTGTCAGGTCTTGATAAGCTTATTGCAGCCAGCTATGATCTACTTGGACTTTTAAGCTATCTTACAGCCGGTGAGGATGAGTGTAGAGCCTGGACTATAAAGAAAGGCACAAAGGCTCCGGGAGCGGCCGGAAAGATCCACTCAGACTTTGAGCGTGGATTTATCAAAGCTGAGGTTATCAACTATCAGGATCTTCTCGACTGTGGTTCTACAGCTGCTGCCAAGGAAAAAGGCTTGGTACGTATAGAAGGTAAAGAATATGTAGTACAGGATGGAGATGTAATACTCTTTAGATTTAATGTATAAATTTATATAAAGGGGGCTTATATGAAAAAGAATACATTGCCTGTTTTTGGTGTCGGTCCTATTTATGCTGTCAGTTGCATTATATTAACTGTCCTTGGACTTTACTTAAAAAAGAAAGGATTCTTGGATAGTGGTGAGCTTCCGGCTTTAAAGCAATCAGCAATGGTTATAGGAGGTTTGCTTATTTTTATCGGAGTCGCGGTATGGATATATGCTGTACTCATTCAAAGAATCAGTAAAGAGATAAGCAGCGGGCATTTGGTAACAATCGGAATATATTCCATTGTCAGAAACCCTATATACCTTGCATTTTTATGTGTGTGTACAGGTATTCTGATAACTGCACATAATGTGTACTTGCTTATATTTCCGGTAGTTTTATATATATTCTTAACTGTACTGATGAAGCAAACAGAAGAAAAATGGTTACTTGAAAAATTCGGCACAGAGTATGTTGAGTATTGTAAACATGTCAACAGGGTAATACCTTGGTTTAGACATTAATATATTTATGCCATCAACTAAGATGACAGAATGGAGATTATTATGGCGTTAATGGATTTATTTAAAAAGGCTTTTATGGGAGCAACCGACGAGGAAAATCGAAAAAACAAAGCCAGAATGAGAGAAATATTTAACAACAGTGTTGCAAACGGTGATGATTACAAGCTTATTTATTGCCATATGGAAAACTGTACCAATGCTGTTATTGTTAAGGTAACAAAGCACAGTAACTTTATTGTAGGATACAAGGAAGGCGAAGTTATAGTTATTCCTGTAAATGCCGAACTTACAGAATATGGAGATGCAATGGTATTTAATAAAGCAAATGAGAGCTTCACAAAAACATCTCTAGGTTTTTGTTTTGTAGGAAATCCTGAAGTTTCTTTACAATTTGTCCCTATGACATACGAACCCGGTATAACCGCCGGTGCAAGACACTCAGTTTCGATCACTCAATCATCTGCAGAAGTGTCCGAGTTCAAGAATTTCTTTAAAAAGGGATTACAATAATTTATAAATATGAGAATTATGAATAAAGAAGATATAATTACTGCACTAAAAGAAGCTGTGGTACCTGATGAAGAGTATTATATTGATAGTGAAATAATAAATGCAATGCTTGAATATTCTGATCCATTCGAATTTGTGGAACCCATCCTGGATATTATATCAGAAAACCCAAGTGTTGACTTCGGGTCACCCGGAGAATTGGTCCACTTTGTAGAAAAGTTTTACAAAAAAGGCTATGAAGAAGCCCTGATTGCTTCTGTAAGGAAAAGTCCTACATTTCATAATATATGGATGATTCATCGTTGCTACAATGATGCAAACAGCCCATTCCATAATGACTTTTTAACACTGATAAATGAGATTAAAGAAAACCCTTCTACATCTGCTGATATAAATAAGGCAATTGAAATGTTTAATTGGTAATTATTTTAAAAAACTTATATAAAAATCTTGGAATTGGTTTTTGCCAATTCCGGGATTTTTTGTTTTTATAATTGATTTTACTCATTTTAAAAATGTCGGTTTGAATGTCGGTTTGAATGTCGGTTTGAATGTCGGTTTGAATGTCGGTTTGAATGTCGGTTTGAACGTCGGTTTAAATATAACTGAAAAAGAAAGTTATACAATTTTTTTAATGGAAAGCTCAAACTTAACATCAGCTGAACTTGCAGAAAAAATTAGTGTAACAAAGAGAACCATAGAAATGGCATTAAAATCCTTACAGGAAAAAAATATAATCGAAAGAATTGGATCAAAGCGTGATGGAAACTGGATTGTAATTAGATAAGTAGAAAGGGTGGGGTAAAAATCAACCCACCCCAACATTTGACAAGGAAACAGAAAAACTAGGATGGCTAAGTCCGGTGCAATACAGGCTTAGACTCTTGGCTGCACAAAAATAGCGTAGCAGCCACATAAACTGCTACGCTAAAAAAGTCTAAAAACAGCTTCTTTTGATTTATCCAACCACTATATTTATAATCTTCTTCGGAACATAAATTTCTTTTCTTATTGTTCCTTCAAGCTTTCCGGCTTCTGATAAAGCTTTCTTACCTGCCTCTATAGCATCTTCCTTGCTTACATTGGCATCAAGCTCAATAACAAGCTTGGTCTTTCCGTTTATCTGAACAGGAACCTCTATTGTATCCACTTCCTTATGGCTCTCATCAAATGTAGGCCACTCAGCATGGAATACCGAGCCTTCTCCACCAAGCTCCTCCCAAAGCTCCTCACCTATATGAGGTGCAAAAGGGGCAAGCAATATAGTAAATGCCTTTAAGGTTTCCTTATCCACACCGTTCTTTTTGCTAAGCTCATTAAGCTTATTATTGTACTCCATAAATCCTGCAATAACAGTGTTTAAGCTGAATGCATTAAATCTTTGCTCTATATCAGAGATAAGATTTGCACGAACTCTTAAGAGTTCTCTGTCAGCCTCTACATTCTTATCCTTATTGTCCATTACAAGCTTATAGAACTTATTTAAAAATCTTGATACACCCTCAATACCTCTATCATCCCAGTCGGCATCAAGCTCAGGCGGTCCTACAAAAAGCTCATACATTCTAAGAGCATCACAACCGTAGTCACGAACCAAGTCGTCAGGTGAAACTACATTTCCCTTACTCTTACTCATCTTCTGTCCGTCACTACCGTTTATCATACCCTGATTGAAAAGCTTTGTGAAAGGCTCATCAAAGTCAACCACACCTATATCATTTAGGAACTTGGTGTAGAATCTTGAATAAAGAAGGTGGAGTACCGCATGCTCAACGCCACCGATATACATATCTACAGGAAGGTATTTATCTGCCATCTCCTTGCTTACAAGCTCATTATCATTGTGAGGATCCACATATCTTAAGAAATACCAGCTGAACCTGCCCACTGCGGCATAGTATTTGTCTCACGCTTTGCAGGTGCACCACATACAGGGCATGTCGTATTTACCCACTCATCAATAGCTGCAAGCGGTGACTCACCGGTTCCGGTAGGCTGATAGCTCTCTACCTCAGGCAGTCTTAAAGGAAGCTCTTTTTCAGGCACAGGAACATTTCCACAATGTGGACAATGAATTATCGGAATAGGCTCACCCCAGTAACGCTGCCTTGAGAACACCCAGTCACGAAGCTTATAGTTGGTAGTTTTCTTACCATAACCCTTTTCTTCAATCATCTGTGGTGCTTCAAGCTTTAACTTAGCACTCTCCATACCGTTCCAGTCACCTGAATTTATCATAGTTCCTACAGCATCTGTGTAGGCTTCTGTCATATTTTCAATTTCTTTACCGTCCTTTGCTATAACCTGAACTATCGGGAGATCAAACTTCTTTGCAAACTCAAAGTCTCTGTCATCATGTGCAGGTACACACATAATAGCACCTGTACCATAGTCAGCCAAAACATAGTCTGAAAGCCAGATAGGTGTCTTTGCTCCGTTTAAAGGATTGATTGCATAAGAACCTGTAAATACACCTGTCTTCTCTTTTGACTGCATTCTGTCTACATTTGACTTCATAGAACTGTCAAAGATATATTTCTCTACCACATCTCTTGTCTCATCTGTAGCCAGAGATTTTGCAAGCTCATGCTCAGGCGAAAGTACCATAAAGGTAGCACCGTAAAGAGTATCAGGTCTTGTAGTATAAACAACTATATTCTCATCTCTTCCGTCTACTTTGAAGTTTACCTCTGCACCATAACTCTTTCCGATCCAGTCCGACTGCATCTTTTTAACCTTCTCAGGCCAGTCCAGCTTGTCAAGATCATTAAGAAGTCTGTCTGCATATGCTGTTATCTTTAACATCCACTGACGAAGGTTCTTTTTTGTAACAGGTGTTCCACATCTCTCACATTTTCCGTCTACTACCTCTTCGTTTGCAAGTCCTGTCTTGCACGAAGGACACCAATTTATTGGAAATTCCTTCTCATATGCCAAACCTTTTTTGAACATCTGAACAAATATCCACTGTGTCCACTTATAAAAGTTAGGATCTGTAGTATTTACTTCTCTGTCCCAATCATAAAGTGCTGCGATTTCATTTATCTGTCTTTTAATATTGGCTACATTTTCCGCTGTGGATTTTGCAGGATGAACCCCCATCTTTATTGCATAGTTCTCTGCAGGAAGACCGAATGCATCCCAACCCATAGGATGGATCACATAATTACCCTTTAGCACCTGATATCTGCTCCATACATCAGATATTACATATCCTCTCCAGTGTCCTACATGAAGTCCTGAACCTGAAGGATATGGGAACATATCCAAGCAATAGTACTTTGGCTTTTTTCCATCATCAACATTTACAGGGTTTGCTTCCCAGTTTTTCTTCCATTTCTTCTCTATTGCACTATGATTATAATGTGCCATAATCTCTTCCTTTCGCTACCGGTTTAAAGTTGATTAGAGCTTCCCTCCACTAATGCGAAGTTAAAGCTCTACCAAAAAATAAGTTAAATTTTAAAATCTAAATTTGTCCTCAAATAAGCCTTAAGCTCCGCTATCGGAATTCTTACCTGCTCCATACTGTCTCTGTCTCTTACAGTTACAGCATTGTCATTCTCAGAGTCAAAGTCATATGTAATGCAGAACGGTGTACCTATTTCATCCTGTCTACGATATCTCTTACCGATATTTCCTCTGTCATCAAACTCTACATTGTAATACTTTGATAATTCCTCAGATATCTTAAGAGCACCCTCATTAAGCTTCTTTGAAAGCGGTAAAATACCGATCTTAACAGGAGCAAGTGCAGGATGGAAGTGAAGAACTGTTCTTGTATCACCACCCTCAAGAGTCTCTTCATCATATGCCGCACAAAGGAATGCTAAAGTAACTCTATCTGCACCAAGTGAAGGCTCTACTACATATGGAATGTATCTCTCACTTGTCTCATCATCAAAATATGTAAGATCCTGTCCTGAAACTTCCTGATGACGACCAAGATCATAATCTGTTCTGTCTGCGATTCCCCAAAGCTCACCCCAACCAAATGGGAAGAGGAATTCTATATCTGTTGTAGCATTTGAATAGAAACTAAGCTCCTCTTTGTCATGGTCTCTAAGTCTCATCTGCTCCTCTTTGATACCAAGAGCTATAAGCCAATCTCTACAGAAACCTCTCCAATACTCAAACCACTCAAGGTCTGTACCCGGCTTACAGAAGAACTCAAGCTCCATCTGCTCAAACTCTCTTGTTCTAAATGTGAAGTTACCCGGAGTGATCTCATTTCTGAATGACTTACCAATCTGTCCTATACCAAAAGGTACTTTCTTTCTTGAAGTTCTTTGTACATTCTTAAAGTTTACAAAAATACCCTGTGCTGTTTCGGGTCTTAGATAAACCACATTTTTAGCATCCTCTGTTACACCCTGGAAAGTCTTAAACATAAGATTGAACTGACGGATATCTGTAAAATTGTGCTTACCACAGGTTGGACAAGCTATCTCATGCTCATCAATGTACTTTTTCATCTCATCATTTGACCATGCATCCACGCTACCTTCTATAGTAACATTATTTTCCTGCATATAGTCCTCAATGATCTTGTCCGCTCTAAACCTCTCATGGCATTCCTTGCAGTCCATAAGAGGATCTGAAAAGCTTCCCAAATGTCCTGATGCTATCCATGTCTGAGGATTCATCAAAATGGCACAGTCAACACCTACATTGTATGGTGACTCCTTTATAAACTTCTGCCACCAGGCAGCTTTAACATTATTCTTTAATTCAACACCCAAGTTACCATAGTCCCAGGTATTTGCAAGACCACCGTATATCTCTGAACCCGGATATACAAATCCTCTTGATTTTGCCAGTGCTATGATTTTTTCCATGCTATATTCCATGAATTTCTCCTTTATTATTTAAATATAATATAATTAAAGCCATCTACCTTGGCAGTATTACCGCTAAATTCCATATTGTTGGATACATAGGTGATTTTACCATCTACATATACTTTAGCCTTACCATCTATTATAGCAATATATTTACCATTAACTCCTTCAGGTATGTTTACAGAATCCATACTTGATACATCAATATCACTGAGTTTATATACTGCTGCTGACTTCAAATCGAAGCTGTTATCCTGTGTAAACTTTCCAAATTCTTTCATACACTCAAAAGAACTGTATGAAAACATAAGTTTTGTGGTATTTCTTCTTATTCCTGCAAATTCCAGTTTTACCTGATTTTGGGCATTCAAGCTATTGAAATCCTCAATCTCTGTGTTTGCAAAATTCTCCAGATCCTCACTCTTTGCCTTTGTGTCTATTTCTTGTACCAAAGCCGACATTATTGTTCCGTCTTTAGACAGGAATATAGAACTTTCATCAGGATTATATGAATGTGATTTTATACCACAACCGGACAAAAGCAATAGCATCATTATTATCGCTATCAGATATCCCCTCTTCATGAGCACTCCTCTTCTGTATAAATTCATATGTCTCTTTTAAGACATAGTAACAACTGTACATGTGCCAAAACATATAAAATATCCACTTATTATTTATACTACGACACTGAAAACAAGTATGCCACAAATAAGTCTCATTTTCAAGGTAAGAGAGATTTTTTATTAACTATTATAGTAAAAAAATACATCAAATTTCAATATACTAGTAATTTAATACTTTATTTTTTTATTTATAAAAAAATAGCATAAAAAAATCTAGTTATCCGCATAAAAAAACTGGACTTATCACACTTTATCAAGGTCAAAAACCACTCAATTTACTACTAATTTACTACTTATGAATGAGCTTTGATACGACGATTTATCCTTGAAAAGTGAAGATATAAAGATACTTCCAATAAAATTTGAATATTTAATAGGTAGACACTTCAAAAAAATGAGGTGTCTATTTTTTTACCCGATTTTTGAAAGGAAGTGAACTTATGAAAAACAAAAAAATCAAGAATCAAAAGGTCGTTCCCCACTCTTTAAGACCATCAAACATTCATTCAGCCAATAAAAAAAGAAAGGATAGGTAAAAAAATATGGAACTTAAATTTGTGATTCCCAACATGGAAAAAACATTCGGCAATTTAGAATTTGCTGGCGAGGATAAAGTCGTTCAGCGAAGAATCAACGGACGGCTAACTGTCTTATCAAGAAGCTATAATCTCTATTCTGATGTTCAAAGAGCAGATGATATTGTGGTGGTGCTTCCTGCTGAAGCTGGCGAAAAAAACATTTCGGCTTTGAGGAACGTGTGAAGTTAGTCAATCCACGTATTACCGCAGAGGGCTACAAAATCGGCACTCGTGGTTTTACAAATTACCTTTTACATGCTGACGACATGATAAAAGAATAAAGAAAGAGAGGAAAAATGATGAGATTAGCAAATGGCATTGTATTAGATAAAGACACGACTTTTGGAGAATTGAAATTCTCTGCTCTACGTCGTGAAGTGAGAATCCAAAATGAAGACGGGTCGGTTTCAGATGAAATCAAGGAACGTACCTATGACTTAAAATCCAAAGGACAAGGACGCATGATTCAAGTAAGTATTCCTGCCAGCGTGCCTTTGAAAGAGTTTGATTATAACGCACGGGTGGAACTTATCAATCCCATTGCGGACACCGTTGCTACTGCCACCTATCAAGGAGCAGATGTTGACTGGTATATCAAGGCAGACGATATTGTGCTGACAAAGGATTCTAGTTCATTCAAAGCTCAACCACAAGCAAAGAAAGAACCGACACAAGACAAATAGTCGCTAGGTAGAAAGGAGACTTTTTTTCGCATGAAACAGCGTGGTAAAAGGATTCGCCCATCTGGTAAAGATTTAGTCTTTCATTTTACGATAGCGTCACTCCTGCCTGTTTTCCTGCTGGTTGTCGGACTGTTTCATGTGAAGACAATCCAGCAGATCAACTGGCAGGGATTTTTAACCTATCACAAGCAGATAAGATTGACATTCCCTATTTAATTATCAGTTTCAGTGTCGCAATTCTTATCTGCTTGCTGGTAGCGTTTGTATTCAAACGGGTTCGCTATGATACGGTTAAACAACTTTACCACCGTCAAAAAAACTGGCAAAAGATGATACTTGAAAACAAGTGGTATGAATCTGAACAGGTCAAAACAGAGGGTTTCTTTAAAGATAGTGCTGGTCGTACAAAGGAAAAAGATAACCTACTTCCCTAAAAATGTATTATCGACTTAAAAAATGGCTTGATACAGATACGGGTGGAAATCACGCTGGGAAAAATATCAAGACCAACTCTTACACTTGGAAAAGAAATTAGAGAGTGGCTTGTACTGTGAGCTGACGGATAAAGAGTTAAAGGATTCCTATGTGGAATATACTTTTGCTCTATGACACCATAGCCAGTCGTATTTCTATTGATGAAGTAGAAGCTAAAGATGGTAAACTTCGCTTAATGAAAAAAACGTATGGTGGGAATATGATAAGCTCCCTCATATGTTGATTGCTGGTGGTACAGGTGGCGGTAAAACTTACTTTATACTGACACTGATTGAAGCCTTGCTTCATACAGATTCAAAACTGTATATTCTTGACCCGAAAAAAATGCTGACCTTGCGGACTTAGGGTTCTGTGATGGCAAATGTCTACTATAGAAAAGAAGACTTGCTTTCTTGCATTGAAACATTCTATGAAGAAATGATGAAACGTAGTGAGGAAATGAAGCAGATGAAGAACTATAAGACTGGCAAAAAAATTATGCTTACTTAGGTCTCCCGGCACACTTCTTAATCTTTGATGAATACGTCGCTTTCATGGAAATGCTGGGAACAAAAAGAAAACACCGCAGTTATGAATAAGCTGAAACAGATTGTCATGTTAGGGTCGTCAAGCTGGCTTCTTTCTAATACTGGCTTGTCAACGTCCAGACGCAAAATATTTAGGCGACGGAATCCGTGATCAGTTTAATTTCAGAGTGGCTTTAGGTCGTATGTCTGAAATGGGCTATAGTATGATGTTTGGCAGTGACGTACAAAAAGGATTTCTTCTTAAAAGCGAATCAAAGGTCGTGGCTATGTTGATGTAGGAACAAGTGTCATATCAGAGTTTTATACTCCCCTTGTACCAAAAGGATATGATTTCTTGGAGGAAATTAAAAAGTTATCCAACAGCAGACAGTCCACGCAGGCGACGTGCGAAGCGGAAGTCGCAGGTGTGGACTGATCTTGCTGGCTGGTGTGGCAATAGCCACGCTAGCACTTAACCCCCGTATCTAACAGGGGGTACAAATCGACAGGAAACAGTCAAAAAAACATTAGAAAAATCCTTTTGGTTACAAAGGGATTTACAAAAATTTCAGCGTATGTCAAATGGGCTTTAAAAAGTTGACATACGCCTTTTTGATTGGAGGGATTTTTTTACTGAATGAACAAACTTGGTTACAGCATTTAAAAAGAAAAAAACGCTTGGCTTATGGACTATCTCAAAACCGTTTAGCTGTTGCGACTGGTATTACAAGGCAGTATCTAAGCGATATTGAAACAGGAAAAGTCAAGCCATCAGAGGATTTACAGCAGTCCCTTTGGGAAGCTCTGGAACGCTTCAATCCCGACGCTCCCCTTTGAAATGCTGTTTGATTATGTAAGGATTCGCTTTCCGACAACAGACGTACAGCAGGTGGTCGAAAAACATCTTACAACTGAAACTGTCCTATTTTTCTTCATGAGGGACTATGGTTTCTATTCTTATTCAGAGCATTATGCTTTAGGCGACATATTCGTCCTTTGCTCCCATGAACTGGACAAAGGAGTTCTGGTGGAATTGAAAGGTCGTGGGTGCAGACAATTTGAAAGCTATCTTCTGGCACAACAAAGAAGCTGGTATGAGTTCTTTATGGACGTTTTGGTGGCTGGCGGTGTGATGAAACGCCTTGACCTTGCCATTAACGATAAGACAGGGATTTTGAATATCCCTGTACTCACTGAAAAGTGCCAACAGGAAGAATGTATCTCCGTCTTCCGCAGTTTTAAAAGCTATCGCAGTGGCGAACTGGTACGCAAAGAGGAAAAGGAATGTATGGGAAACACCCTCTATATCGGTTCATTACAAAGTGAAGTTTATTTCTGTATCTATGAAAAGGACTACGAGCAGTACAAGAAAAATGATATTCCCATTGAAGACGCAGAAGTAAAAAACCGTTTTGAGATTCGATTGAAAAATGAGCGTGCCTATTATGCAGTCCGTGATTTACTCGTCTATGACAATCCAGAGCATACCGCCTTTAAAATTATCAATCGGTATATCCGTTTTGTAGATAAAGACGATTCCAAACCTCGTTCTGATTGGAAACTGAATGAAGAATGGGCTTGGTTTATTGGGAACAATCGTGAACGATTAAAACTAACCACAAAACCAGAGCCTTACTCCTTCCAAAGGACGCTGAACTGGCTATCTCATCAAGTTGCCCCGACCTTAAAGGTTGCGATTAAACTTGATGAAATCAACCAGACGCAGGTTGTAAAAGACATTCTCGACCATGCGAAACTGACAGACCGACACAAGCAGATTTTGAAGCAACAGTCAGTAAAAGAACAGGACGTGATAACAACAAAAAAAGGATATCTGTCAACCATACCAGTTGACAGATATCCAAAAAAAGATATAATGGGAGATAAGACGGTTCGTGTTCGTGCTGACTTGCACCATATCATAAAAATCGAAACAGCAAAGAATGGCGGAAACGTAAAAGAAGTTATGGAAATAAGACTTAGAAGCAAACTTAAGAGTGTGTTGATAGTGCATTATCTTAAAATTTTGTATAATAGGAATTGAAGTTAAATTAGATGCTAAAAATTTGTAATTAAGAAGGAGGGATTCGTCATGTTGGTATTCCAAATGCATAATGTAGATAAAACATCTACTGTTTTGAAACAGACTAAAAAAACAGTGATTACGCAGATAAATAAATACGTTAGATTAATTCCTACCAGTGACTAATCTTATGACTTTTTAAACAGATAACTAAAATTACAAACAAATCGTTTTAACTTCTGTATTTGTTTATAGATGTAATCACTTCAGGAGAGATTACATGAACAAAAAAATATAAAAATATTCTCAAAACTTTTTAACGAGTGAAAAAAAGTACTCAACCAAATAATAAAACAATTGAATTTAAAAAGAAACCGATACCGTTTACGAAATTGGAACAGGTAAAGGGCATTTAACGACGAAACTGGCTAAAAATAAGTAAACAGGTAACGTCTATTGAATTAGACAGTCATCTATTCAACTTATCGTCAGAAAAAAATTAAAAACTGAATACTCGTGTCACTTTAATTCACCAAGATATTCTACAGTTTCAATTCCCTAACAAACAGAGGTATAAAAATTGTTGGGAATATTCCTTACCATTTAAGCACACAAATTATTAAAAAAGTGGTTTTTGAAAGCCGTGCGTCTGACATCTATCTGATTGTTGAAGAAGGATTCTACAAGCGTACCTTGGATATTCACCGAACACTAGGGTTGCTCTTGCACACTCAAGTCTCGATTCAGCAATTGCTTAAGCTGCCAGCGGAATGCTTTTTATCCTAAACCAAAAAGTAAACAGTGTCTTAATAAAACTTACCCGCCATACCACAGATGTTCCAGATAAATATTGGAAGCTATATACGTACTTTGTTTCAAAATGGGTCAATCGAGAATATCGTCAACTGTTTACTAAAAATCAGTTTCATCAAGCAATGAAACACGCCAAAGTAAACAATTTAAGTACCATTACTTATGAGCAAGTATTGTCTATTTTTTTAATAGTTATCTATTATTTAACGGGAGGAAATAATTCTATGAGTCGCTTTTTTAAATTTGGAAAGTTACACGTTACTAAAGGGAATGGAGATAAATTATTAGATATACTACTGACAGCTTCCAAGAAGCTAAAGAGGTCCCTAGCGCCTACGGGGAATTTGTATCGATAAGGGGTACAAATTCCCACTAAGCGCTCGGGACCCCTTGTAGGAAAATGTCCTAAGTGGGATATCTGTCAACTGGTATGGTTGACTAAAAATACTTCCTACGAAAATGTAGGGGGTATTTTTTTACGAAAAAATACAATCGATTCTTAAAAAGAAAAATTTTTGATTGGCAAAACCATAACAAGTTCGTTTTAGGGTTTTGATTTTGCGATTGATGCCTTCTAAAGGACCATTAGAGTATTCAAATTTAGCGCTATTTAAGACATATTTTCTGTTTTGACGAAGGGTTTGAATAGCAGTATCCATTTCTGTATTGGTTTTTTGGTAGTCTAAGATGGTTGACTCTAGTAATTCACTATTGCGCTCGTTTAGGGCTTTCGTGATATCTTGGTAAGTTTGGTATACTTCAGCGAACTTGGAAAATTTACTAGTAATGAGATCAACAGCATTTTGGCGAGTCATATATTGTTTAACGCCGCGAAGAAAAACTACTTCTTCAGGGTGAAGATCTTCAGCTTTTTTATGGAATAGCTTCCAATGTGACTTCATAATTTTATATTCTTGGCTCTGTTTATCAAGTTGCTTTAGGATAGAGATACGACAATTGTCCAAAGCGCGACCAGCTAATTGTACAAGGTGGAAGCGATCAATAATGATATTGGCATTAGGGAAAAGGCGATAGATAAAACTTTGATATTGAGCATTTAAATCAATTACAACTGATTGAACGCATTCGCGTTCGGCTTTTGAATAACGACTTTCAAAATAATCAACAATGGTAGGTGATAGACGATCCTGTAACTTTGTGACAATTTGGTGGGTTTCAGCGTCACAACAGATAAAGGACATCACAGACTTAATTGAACGAAACTCGTCAAAACATAGATGCTTAGGCAACTTAGCCACACGATAGTGTGGTTCCATGCGCTCTAAGATTGTTCGACGAACACTGCTAGGAGAGCAGTGACACATTTCAGCAATAAGCTGACCAGATAAGCCTTTACGAGCTAAAAGCATGATTTGATTTTTGAGATCACTGGATAAGGTTTGATTTTCTTTGGTTAAATTAGTAATAGCACCAAAAGTAGTATGGCATGATTTACATTTATAGCGTTGTTTACGAAGCTCTAGTTCATATCTTCTCCCATTTAAACTTGCCAGTCGTACATGAGTTTTGCGAAAGCCATCCTTATTAACTGTGGGAAAGCCACAGTTACGACAACGATTAATCGGATAAGAAAGAGTAGCTGTTATTAGCGTTATATACTCTTTAACAGAATCGTTGTTGTGTTCAGCTTCTTCAACAGAAATAATTTTAATATTTTTATCTTTAATTCCAAGAATATTTAGGATAGAATCATTATGGGACATTTGTTTAACCTTCTTTCATGATTTTTGTGGTGAATTGATTGTATAACGAGGGGACAGCAAATGTCCTCTTTTTTGTATAAAAAAATCTGGCATGGAATCTCTATCCATACCAGAAAGTGTATACCCCAAAAAAATAACTCAAATACAAATTCATTGAATATAGAGAGGAGAACATTTTTATGAATTTTGGACAAAACCTTTATAACTGGTTTCTATCAAACGCTCAATCACTGGTGCTTTTAGCAATCGTTGTGATTGGCTTGTATCTTGGCTTCAAGCGTGAGTTTAGCAAACTGATTGGCTTTTTAATTATTGCGATTATTGCGGTTGGCTTAGTCTTCAACGCTGCTGGAGTAAAAGACATTTTACTAGAGCTATTCAATCGCATTATTGGTGCTTAAATAAAACCGTTCTTTTGTGGAATATAAGTGGTTTTCTTATGTTCCGCAAAGGAATGGTACACCAAACGAAGTGCGGTAGGGATTTTTGAATCTCTACAAAGAAAGGACGTGAATATATGGACGATATGCAAGTCTATATTGCGAATTTAGGCAAATACAATGAGGGCGAATTGGTCGGTGCGTGGTTTACCTTTCCCATTGACTTTGAGGAAGTCAAAGAGAAAATCGGCTTGAATGATGAATATGAGGAATACGCCATTCATGACTACGAGTTACCCTTTACGGTTGACGAATACACTTCCATTGGCGAACTCAATCGACTATGGGAAATGGTATCGGAATTACCCGAAGAATTACAATCGGAGCTATCTGCTCTGCTCACTCATTTTTCAAGCATTGAAGAACTAAGCGAACATCAAGAGGATATTATCATTCATTCCGATTGTGATGATATGTATGACGTGGCACGCTACTACATTGAAGAAACGGGTGCTTTTAGGGCGAAGTACCAGCTAGTCTTCAAAAACTATATTGATTATCAAGCCTATGGTCGGGATTTAGACCTTTCAGGAACGTTTATCTCAACCAATCATAGGGATTTTTTTGAAATCGTCTATTAAATCTGTCGGTACATTACTACTGGCAGATTTTTCTATTTTACAGGGGTGGCTCAATCAGCTACCCCTATTTTTTTATGAAAGGATTGATTACATGAAGAAAAATACGAAGCTATACCAGTATCTGGTCTGTGGAAAAGGTACTGTATTCTATCAATGATTTTAGACTTCCGTTTCCCATAACCTTTACGCAAATGACATGGTTTGTCGTGTCACTCTTTGCAGTGATGATACTTGGCAACTTGCCCCCTCTTTCCATGATAGAGGGAGCATTTCTCAAATACTTTGGGATTCCTGTGGCTTTCACGATGGTTTTATGTCTACAAAAAAACTTTTGATGGTAAAAAAAGCCTTATGGATTTTTGAAGTCTGTCATTGCTTATGCACTGCGACCAAAGCTGACCTATGCAGGAAAAAAAGTAACGCTTGGCAGAAACCAGCCACAAGAAGCCATTACAGCAGTTAGGAGTGAATTTTATGGCATATCCAATTAAATACATTGAAAACAATCTCGTCTGGAATAAAGACGGGGAATGTTATGCTTACTATGAGCTTGTTCCTTACAATTACTCATTTCTAAGTCCAGAACAGAAAATACAAGTGCATGATTCTTTCAGACAGCTTATCGCACAAAATCGTGATGGCAAAATTCATGCTTTACAAATCAGTACAGAATCCAGCATACGTTCTGCACAAGAGCGTTCCAAAAATGAAGTCACTGGCAAGCTCAAAGCGGTTGCCTATGACAAAAATCGACCAACAGACAGACGCTTTAATATCCATGATTGGCGAAAAATCAAGTGAACTACCGTTTCTTTATCGGCTTTTAAGTTGCTTCTCAACGATCAGGAGTTTTCTATGAAAAGTCTTACCGTTGAAGCAAAAAATGCTTTGTCTGATTTTGTCTATGATGTGAACCATAAGCTGATGGGCGATTTTGTTAGTATGAGTAATGATGAAATCCTGCGTTTTCAGAAGATGGAAAAGCTCTTAGAAAAATAAAAATCTCTCGTCGTTTCAAAAATCCGCAGGTTAGATAAGGACGACTTCGGCTATCTGATTGAACACCTTTACGGACAGACAGGCACTGCCTATGAAGAGTATGAGTATCATCTATCAAAAGAAAAAAAGCTGGATAATGAAACGCTGATTAAATACTATGACTTGATTAAGCCTACTCGCTGTTTGGTGGAAGAAAAACAGCGATATTTGAAAATCCAGCAGGAAGATGAAACCGTCTATGTAGCTTACTTTACCATTAACAGCATTGTCGGAGAACTGGACTTCCCGTCCTCTGAAATCTTCTACTACCAGCAACAGCAATTTACATTCCCGATTGATACGTCAATGAATGTGGAAATTGTAGCGAATCGTAAAGCCCTATCTACTGTCCGCAATAAAAAAAGAAAGAACTGAAAGACTTGGATAACCACGCTTGGCAAAGTGATAATGAAACCAGCTCCAATGTGGCGGAAGCTCTGGAAAGTGTGAATGAGCTGGAAACCAATTTAGACCAAAGCAAGGAATCTATGTACAAGCTGTCTTATGTGGTAAGGGTATCAGCAAATGATCTTGACGAACTCAAACGTCGTTGTAATGAAGTGAAAGATTTTTATGACGATTTAAGCGTAAAACTGGTACGACCATTTGGGGATATGCTCGGCTTACATGAAGAATTTTTTTACCTGCCAGCAAGCGTTATATGAATGATTATATTCAATACGTGACCTCTGATTTCCTCGTTGGTTTAGGGTTTTGGTGCTACTCAAATGCTGGGGGAAAAATGAGGGGATTTATGTTGGCTACAGCTTAGATACTGGACGCAATGTCTATCTGAAACCTGCTCTTGCCAGTCAAGGGGTTAAGGGTTCAGTAACCAATGCGTTAGCGTCGGCTTTTGTTGGTTCGCTGGGTGGTGGTAAATCCTTTGCGAATAACCTTATTGTCTATTATGCGGTGCTTTATGGGGCACAAGCAGTGATTGTAGACCCAAAAGCAGAACGTGGCAGATGGAAAGAAACCTTGCCAGAGATTTCCCGATGAAATCAATATCGTCACTCTGACTTCTGATGAGAAAAAAACAAAAGGCTTACTTGACCCTTATGTGATTATGAAAAAAATCCCAAAGATTCTGAATCACTGGCTATTGATATTCTGACATTCCTTACGGGGATTTCCTCTCGTGATGGGGAACGCTTCCCAATCCTTAGAAAAGCCATTCGTGCAGTAACCAATAGTGAAGTACGAGGGTTGATGAAAGTGATTGAGGAATTACGGGTTGAGAATACGCCACTAAGTACCAGTATAGCCGACCATATCGAAAGTTTTACAGACTATGACTTTGCACATTTATTATTCAGTAATGGTTATGTGGAGCAGTCTATCAGCTTAGAAAAACAACTGAACATTATACAGGTTGCGGACTTGGTACTTCCCGACAAGGAAACTTCCTTTGAGGAATATACCACTATGGAGCTTTTATCCGTTGCTATGCTGATTGTCATTAGTACCTTTGCTTTAGACTTTATCCATACAGACCGAAGCATTTTCAAGATTGTAGATTTAGACGAAAGCATGGAGCTTTTTACAGGTAGCACAAGGAAAAAAACACTATCTATGAAGCTGGTTCGGGCTGGTCGTGCTATGAACGCTGGGGTATATTTCGTGACCCAAAAATACAGACGACCTCTTAGATGAAAAAAACTGAAAAAAATAACCTCGGCTTAAAAATTTGCATTTCGTTCCACTGACCTTAACGAGATTAAAAAAAGACCTTAGCCTTTTTTTGGTGTAGACCCAGAGGACGAAAAACAATCAGAAGCGATTGCGTGATTTGGAAAAACGGGCAATGCCTTATCAGTGATTTATATGGTCGTGTCGGTGTGATACAGTTCCACCCTGTATTTGAAGAACTGCTCCATGCCTTTGATACCAGACCACCTGTGCGAAAAGAGGTGTAAATGTGAAACCATCAATAGTAAACAGAATAAAATCAAACTGGACGCTGAAACGTCTAGGTAAAGTGGCAATGACAGTGGCTTTCACACTTGTGATTGCCATTTTTCTTTTAACCATGCTGGGAACGGTGGTTCAAAGCTGCGGGCTTGGTAGATGATACGGTCAATGTGGCAAATGAATACAGCCGATACCCACTTGAAAAACTATCAACTGGATTTTTATGTGGATAATAGCTGGGGCTGGCTTCCGTGGAACTGGTCGGACGGGATTGGAAAACAGGTCATGTATGGACTATATGCCATTACCAATTTTATTTGGACAATCAGTTTGTATGTTTCCAATGCGACAGGTTACTTAGTACAGGAAGCCTATTCCTTAGACTTCATTTCCGCTACAGCAGATTCCATTGGTAAGAATATGCAGACCTTAGCTGGTGTGAGTGCAAACGGATTTTTCAACAGAGGGTTTCTATGTTGGATTCCTCTTACTCTTGATTTTGGTTCTTGGGGTTTTATGTTGCCTATACGGGACTGATAAAGAGAGAAACCACAAAGGCAATTCATGCCATTATGAATTTTTGTGCTGGTGTTTATCCTATCGGCTTCCTTTTATTGCCTACGCTCCCGACTACATTAAAAAAATCAATGACTTTTCATCAGACATCAGTAATGCCAGTTTATCACTTGGCACGAAGATTGTCATCTCCCCATTCCGATAGTCAAGGCAAGGACAGCGTGGACTTAATCAGAGATAGCCTGTTTTTCCATACAGGTTCAGCAACCGTGGCTACTGCTTCAATACAACAGTTCAGACATTGAAAGTATCGGTATTGACCGTGTGGAAAGCCTGCTCTCCACCAGCCCAGATTCCAACAATGGCGAAGACAGAGAAAAAAATTGTTGCGGAAGAAATTGAAGACAGAAGCAATACCAATCTAACCATTACAAAGACCATTAACCGTTTAGGTACAGTCTTCTTCCTATTTGTCTTCAATATTGGGATTTCCATATTTGTATTCCTATTAACAGGAATCATGAGTTTTTCTCGCAGGTACTTTTTTTATCATCTATGCTATGTTTCTGCCTGTGAGCTTTATTTTTAAGCATGATTCCATCATTTGATGGTATGTCAAAAACGAGCCATAACAAAGCTCTTTAATACCATTTTGACACGAGCTGGAATCACATTGATTATTACGACAGCATTTAGTATTTCAACCATGTCTCTATACCTTATCGGCTGGTTATCCGTTCTTTTTGATTGCTTTTCTACAGATTGTGACCTTTGCAGGAATCTACTTCAAGCTGGGCGATTTAATGAGTATGTTTTCTCTACAGAGTAACGATTCTCAAAGTGTGGGAAGTCGTGTGATGAGAAAACCTCGTATGCTTATGCACGCTCACATGCACCGTCTACAGCGGAAACTTGGACGTTCCATGACTACTCTAGGGGCTGGGTCTGCCATTGTTACAGGTAAAAAAGGACAGTCGGGTTCGGGGAGTTCTGCAAGGACACAAGCAGATCACTCCCGACCAGACGGAAAGGAAAAATCAACACTTGGAAAACGTATCGGTCAAACCATCGGTACAGTAGCTGATACCAAAGACAGAATGGTAGACACTGCTAGTGGTTTGAAAGAACAGGTTAAAGATTTGCCGACCAATGCAAGATATGCAGTATATCAAGGAAAATCCAAAGTAAAAGAGAATGTCCGTGATTTAACCAGTAGTATTTCTCAAACCAAAGCGGACAGAGCCAGTGGACGCAAGGAACAGCAGGAACAAAGGCGAAAAACCATTGCGAAGCGTCGCTCTGAAATGGAACAGGTCAAACAGAAAAAACAGCCTGCTTCTTCTGTTCATGAAAGACCGACTACAAGACAAGAACAATATCATGATGAACAGACCTCAAAACAGTCTAATATTCAGACTTCATATAAGGAATCTCAACAAGCCAAACAAGAGCGTCCAGCAGTTAAGTCCGATTTTTCAAGTCCAAAAGTGGAACGCCAAGGCAATACCGTTCAAGAAAAACCGTTCAAAAAGCCAGCAACTTCAACCACTACAGCAGATAGAACTTCACAACGTCCAATCACAAAAGAACGTCCGTCTACTGTTCAAAGAGTACCACTACAAAATACAAGAAGTAGACCACCAATCAAAACCGCCACCATTAAGAAAGTCGGTAAGAAACCATGAAGTTGAAAAACTTTAGTGATTGGTGGTTCTGGATTATTCTTGATGGTCTTCTCACTGCTTCTGTTTGTTGCCATTTTATTTTCAGATGAACAGGACAGCGGAATTTCCAATATTCATTATGGAGGTGTGAATGTTTCCGCAGAAGTGCTGGCTCATAAGCCTATGGTAGAAAAATATGCCAAAGAATATGGCGTTGAAGAATATGTCAACATACTTCTTGCGATTATACAGGTGGAATCGGGCGGTACTGCGGAAGATGTTATGCAGTCCTCGGAATCCCTCGGTCTTCCACCCTAATTCATTGAGTACAGAAGAATCCATTAAGCAAGGTGTGAAGTATTTCAGTGAATTATTAGCCAGTAGCGAAAGGCTCAGTGTAGATTTAGAATCGGTTATCCAGTCCTACAATTATGGTGGTGGTTTCTTAGGGTATGTGGCTAATCGTGGAAATAAATATACCTTTGAACTGGCTCAAAGTTTCTCAAAAAGAGTATTCAGGTGGCGAAAAAAAGTGTCTTACCCCAATCCCATAGCCATACCTATCAATGGGGGCTGGCGATACAACTATGGCAATATGTTTTTATGTGCAACTGGTAACGCAGTATCTTGTCACAACAGAGTTTGATGATGATACGGTACAAGCCATCATGGACGAAGCACTGAAATATGAGGGGCTGGCGATACGTTTACGGTGGAGCTTCCCCGACTACTTCTTTTTGATTGTAGCGGACTGACACAATGGACGTATGGAAAAGCTGGAATTAACTTACCACGAACCGCACAACAGCAATATGATGTGACCCAGCATATCCCACTATCGGAAGCACAAGCTGGCGATTTGGTTTTTCTTTCATTCTACCTATAACGCTGGCTCTTATATTACTCATGTTGGGATATACCTTGGCAATAACCGTATGTTTCATGCAGGCGACCCAATCGGTTATGCCGACTTAACAAGCCCCTACTGGCAACAGCATTTAGTGGGAGCAGGACGAATCAAACAATGAGAAAGGAAGATTTAATGATGAAATTTAGAAAAAATCAGAATAAAGAAAAAAACAGATACCAAAGGAAAAGAAACCTCGTGTCTACTATAAGGTCAATCCTCATAAAAAGGTTGTGATTGCCTTGTGGGTACTTTTAGGGCTTAGTTTCAGCTTTGCGATATTCAAGCACTTTACAGCTATAGATACTCATACTATTCACGAAACAACTATCATAGAAAAGGAATACGTTGATACTCATCATGTAGAAAAATTTTTGTAGAGAACTTTGCGAAAGTCTACTATTCATGGGAGCAATCCGATAAGTCCATTGATAATCGAATGGAAAGTCTAAAAGGCTATCTGACAGATGAACTTCAAGCTCTCAATGTTGATACAGTACGCAAAGATATTCCTGTATCGTCTTCTGTAAGAGGATTTCAGATATGGACGGTAGAGCCAACTGGCGACAATGAGTTTAATGTAACCTACAGTGTAGACCAGCTCATTACAGAGGAGAAAAATACAAAGACCGTCCACTCTGCTTATATAGTGAGTGTCTATGTAGATGGTTCTGGAAATATGGTACTGGTTAAGAATCCGACCATTACCAACATACCTAAGAAATCAAGTTATAAACCAAAAAGCCATTGAAAGTGAGGGGACGGTTGATTCCATTACAACCAATGAAATCAATGAGTTTTTTTAACGACGTTCTTCAAGCTCTATCCTACAGCGACAGCCAGTGAACTTTCCTACTATGTGAATGACGGGATATTAAAAACCAATCGGAAAAAGAGTACATCTTTCAAGAACTGGTAAATCCTATTCACAATCGTAAGGATAATCAAGTCACGGTATCGCTGACAGTGGAGTATATCGACCAGCAGACCAAAAGCAACGCAGGTATCTCAATTTGATTTGGTACTTGAAAAGAACAGGGAGTAATTGGAAGATTATAGAATAACAAATATTGGTACATTATTACAGCTATTTTGTAATCACGTACTCTCTTTGATAAAAAATTGGAGATTCCTTTACAAATATGCTCTTACGTGCTATTATTTAAGCATCTATTTAAAAGGAGTTAATAAATATGCGGCAAGGTATTCTTAAATAAACTGTCAATTTGATAGTGGGAACAAATAATTGGATGTCCTTTTTTAGGAGGGCTTAGTTTTTTGTACCCAGTTTAAGAATACCTTTATCATGTGATTCTAAAGTATCCGGAGAATATCTGTATGCTTTGTATGCCTATGGTTATGCATAAAAATCCCAGTGATAAGAGTATTTATCACTGGGATTTTTTTATGCCCTTTTGAGCTTTTGAATGGAGGAAAATCACATGAAAAATTATTAATATTGGAGTTTTTAGCTCATGTTGATGCGGGAAAAAAACTACCTTAACAGAAAGCTTTATTATATAACAGTGGAGCGATTACAGAATTAGGAAGCGTGGACAGAGGTACAACGAAAACGGATAATACGCTTTTAGAACGTCAGAGAGGAATTACAATTCAGACGGCGATAACCTCTTTTCAGTGGAAAAATACTAAGATAAACATCATAGACACGCCAGGACATATGGATTTTTTAGCAGAAGTATATCGTTCATTATCAGTATTAGATGGGGCAATTCTACTGATTTCTGCAAAAGATGGCGTACAAGCACAAACTCGTATATTGTTTCATGCACTTAGGAAAATAGGTATTCCCACAATCTTTTTTATCAATAAGATTGACCAAAATGGAATTGATTTATCAACGGTTTATCAGGATATTAAAGAGAAACTTTCTGCGGAAATTGTAATCAAACAGAAGGTAGAACTGCATCCTAATATGCGTGTAATGAACTTTACCGAATCTGAACAATGGGATATGGTAATAGAAGGAAATGATTACCTTTTGGAGAAATATACGTCTGGGAAATTATTGGAAGCATTAGAACTCGAACAAGAGGAAAGCATAAGATTTCATAATTGTTCCCTGTTCCCTGTTTATCACGGAAGTGCAAAAAACAATATAGGGATTGATAACCTTATAGAAGTGATTACGAATAAATTTTATTCATCAACACATCGAGGTCAGTCTGAACTTTGCGGAAAAGTTTTCAAAATTGAGTATTCGGAAAAAAGACAGCGTCTTGCATATATACGTCTTTATAGTGGCGTACTGCATTTGCGAGATTCGGTTAGAATATCGGAAAAGGAAAAAATAAAAATTACAGAAATGTATACTTCAATAAATGGTGAATTATGTAAAATCGATAAGGCTTATTCCGGGGAAATTGTTATTTTGCAGAATGAGTTTTTGAAGTTAAATAGTGTTCTTGGAGATACAAAGCTATTGCCACAGAGAGAGAGAATTGAAAATCCCCTCCCTCTGCTGCAAACGACTGTTGAACCGAGCAAACCTCAACAAAGGGAAATGTTACTTGATGCACTTTTAGAAATCTCCGACAGTGACCCGCTTCTGCGATATTATGTGGATTCTGCGACACATGAAATCATACTTTCTTTCTTAGGGAAAGTACAAATGGAAGTGACTTGTGCTCTGCTGCAAGAAAAGTATCATGTGGAGATAGAAATAAAAGAGCCTACAGTCATTTATATGGAAAGACCGTTAAAAAAAGCAGAGTATACCATTCACATCGAAGTTCCACCGAATCCTTTCTGGGCTTCCATTGGTCTATCTGTAGCACAGCTTCCATTAGGGAGCGGAGTACAGTATGAGAGCTCGGTTTCTCTTGGATACTTAAATCAATCGTTTCAAAATGCAGTTATGGAGGGGGATACGCTATGGCTGTGAACAAGGATTGTATGGTTGGAATGTGACGGACTGTAAAATCTGTTTTAAGTATGGCTTATACTATAGCCCTGTTAGTACCCCAGCAGATTTTCGGATGCTTGCTCCTATTGTATTGGAACAAGTCTTAAAAAAAGCTGGAACAGAATTGTTAGAGCCATATCTTAGTTTTAAAATTTATGCGCCACAGGAATATCTTTCACGAGCATACAACGATGCTCCTAAATATTGTGCGAACATCGTAGACACTCAATTGAAAAATAATGAGGTCATTCTTAGTGGAGAAATCCCTGCTCGGTGTATTCAAGAATATCGTAGTGATTTAACTTTCTTTACAAATGGACGTAGTGTTTGTTTAACAGAGTTAAAAGGGTACCATGTTACTACTAGTGAACCTGTTTGCCAGCCCCGTCGTCCAAATAGTCGGATAGATAAAGTACGATATATGTTCAATAAAAATAACTTAGTGTATTTTATGTTGTTATATAAATATGGTTTCTTGTTAAATAAGATGAAATATTTTTTTAATAAAGATTTGAATTAAAGTGTAAAGGAGGAGATAGTTATTATAAACTACAAGTGGATATTGTGTCCTGTATGTGGAAATAAAACACGATTAAAGATAAGGGAAGATACTGAATTAAAAAAATTCCCCCTCTATTGTCCGAAATGCAGACAAGAAAATTTAATTGAAATAAAGCAGTTCAAAGTAACTGTGATTACAGAGCCAGACGCAAAGACGCAGAGCCGATAAAATGAGATTAATACAATCTCATTTTATCGGCTCTTTCCGTTATGTATGGATTCTTTTAATTAGTCTTCGATGTTTCTTGCTTCGTTGATACCGCTGGCTAAAAGATTCCATTAAGGATAGTTCTTTGTCTGTAAAGCTATCCATGTATTTCTCTATCTGTAATCGTCGGGTGCTTTTTACCAAGTTATTAGCAGGTAAGAAAAATTCATCAACGGAAACATGAAGTAACGATACAAGGTCATAAAGAACTTGTATGCTGGGGTGTTGCCCTTTATTTTCAATATTAGTTAAGTACCGTGGGTCAATTTCAATCAATGCTCCCACTTGTTCACGAGTTAAACCTCGTTTCAATCGAGCTTCTTTAATGGCTAAACCAAAGGCTCTAAAATCATATTTATCTTCTTTTTTACGCATAGTAGACCACCTCTATACATTTTATTGTTCCTACTGAATTAAAAACAGGTATAGAAAAAAACGTGTTATATGGTTTATAGGTTTATATTTAATAAAAAAAGCACTACTAAACGCCAATAAAAAAAACCGTTATATGGTAGTGCTATTTACGCTGTTAAAATATTGTATATTACTTCCAAATGGCGGTTTGTTGGAGGTCAACGTCGCCATGAAGTACATCATATACAATAAATTTCCTTACATTGGGTTCTTGTCAAAAAGTCGTCTATCTGCAATAGATAAGTACGTCCACCAATGTGGTTTTTATAAATCATATAGATAGAATAACAGAAGCATGTAAACAGAGAAATAAATCTGTTTATATGCTTTTTTGGCTATTCAGAACTTTTTTACAAAGTTTATTTATCAGTAATGCAACAAATCCCCCTTTCACATTGGGACTAAGAGTGAAAGGAGATAAACGAGCAAGGCTCACTTCCTTTCCTAGACAGAAAGGGGGTGAGAAACATGAAACCATCTTCTTTTCAGACCACAATAGAAAATCAGTTTGACTATATCTGTAAACGTGCTATGGAAGACGAGCGAAAGAATTATATGCTTTATCTTTCAAGGATTGCAAAGCGTGAGGTGTCCTTTTCGGATGTTGGCGATTATCTTGTTAGCCAGTTTGCGACAACAGATAACTATTCAACTGACTTTCAGATTTTTACACTCAATGGGTTATCAGTAGGCGTTGAAAATGATTTGTTGAGTGAAGCATTACGTGAGTTGCCAGACAAGAAACGTGAAATTCTACTGCTGTTTTTACTTTATGGACATGAGGCGATTCAGAAATTGCAGACCTGTTGAAATTGAACCGTTCTACTGTCTATCGGCATAGAACCAGTGGACTAGCCTTAATTAAAAAGTTTATGGAGGAATTTGAAGAATGAAAACACAATATCCTATGATTCCCTTTCCTCTCATTGTAAAGGCAACAGATGGCGATACCGAAGCGATTAACCAGATTCTACATCATTACAGAGGGTACATAACGAAGCGTTCCCTACGACTTATGAAAGATGAATATGGCAATCAAAGTATGGTCGTTGATGAAGTCTTACGTGGAAGAATGGAAACCAGACTGATTACAAAGATTTTGTCATTTGAAATTAAGTAATATCCTCTCTCCTTTCGTGGAAGCGTGCTAAACCATTCCACGCTTCCCGAACAGGGAGGTTTGTTATTCCACCAAAAGCATATTGAGCTTTCAATGTGTTTTGATAGGCTAACGAGCCATTGTTCTTTGAAAAACTGAATAAAAGTAATCGAATACGTTTCGATAAGAAAAGAGCCAACGGAACTAACCGCCATGACCTATCTTATAAAGATAGCGAGCGATTCATGTTAGTGATCCGAGAAGCAATCTTTAGCAGGATTGCCTGCAACGACATTCTTATCGTGATAATGATACTCCCATACAGTCAATAGTCCGAGCGTGATAAAACCGTCGCAGGCAATGAGTATGGCTACATGAGAACCATGCAGGGGTGGAACTCCCGTGAGCTTTGCTAAAGCTGTTCGATTGCTGGTAAAACAACTTTTATGAAATCCAAATAAGTGATTTGGAAAGGAGGATTTTATGAAGCAGACTGACATTCCTATTTGGGAACGTTATACCCTAACCATTGAAGAAGCGTCAAAATATTTTCGTATTGGCGAAAACAAGCTACGACGCTTGGCAGAGGAAAAATAAAAAAATGCAAATTGGCTGATTATGAATGGCAATCGTATTCAGATTAAACGAAAAACAATTTGAAAAAAATTATAGATACATTGGACGCAATCTAGCGTCGCCAAAGGGTCTTGTATATGATAAAAATAGTATTAAGTCGTATCAAGGCTCTTTCCATAAAGGAAAGGAGCAAATGCCATGTCAGAAAAAAGACGTGACAATAAAGGTCGAATCTTAAAGACTGGAGAGAGCCAACGAAAAGACGGAAGATACTTATACAAATATATAGATTCATTTGGAGAACCGCAATTTGTTTACTCGTGGAAACTTGTGGCTACAGACCGAGTACCAGCAGGAAAGCGTGATTGTATCTCACTTAGAGAAAAATCGCAGAGTTACAGAAAGACATTCATGATGGTATTGATGTTGTAGGAAAGAAAATGACACTCTGCCAGCTTTACGCAAAACAGAACGCTCAAAGACCAAAGGTTAGAAAAAAACACTGAAACTGGACGCAAATATCTTATGGATATTTTTGAAGAAAGACAAGTTAGGTGTAAGAAGTATTGACAGTATTAAGCCATCAGACGCTAAAGAATGGGCTATTAGAATGAGTGAAAAATGGTTATGCTTATCAAACCATCAATAACTACAAACGTTCTTTAAAAGGCTTCATTCTATATTGCTATACAAGATGATTGTGTTCGGAAGAATCCATTTGACTTTCAACTGAAAGCAGTTCTTGATGATGATACTGTCCCTAAGACCGTACTAACAGAAGAACAGGAAGAAAAAAACTGTTAGCCTTTGCAAAAAGCTGATAAAACCTACAGCAAAAAAATTATGATGAAATTCTGATACTCTTAAAAAAACAGGTCTTCGTATTTCAGAGTTTGGTGGTTTGACACTTCCAGATTTAGATTTTGAGAATCGTCTTGTCAATATAGACCATCAGCTATTGAGAGATACTGAAATTGGGTACTACATTGAAACACCAAAAGACCAAAAAGTGGCGAACGTCAAGTTCCTATGGTTGAAGAAGCCTATCAAGCATTTAAGCGAGTGTTAGCGAATCGAAAGAATGATAAGCGTGTTGAGATTGATGGATATAGTGATTTCCTCTTTCTTAATAGAAAGAACTATCCAAAAAGTGGCAAGTGATTACAACGGCATGATGAAAGGTCTTGTTAAGAAATACAATAAGTATAACGAGGATAAATTGCCACACATCACTCCACATAGTTTGCGACATACATTCTGTACCAACTATGCAAATGCAGGAATGAATCCAAAGGCATTACAGTACATTATGGGACATGCTAATATAGCTATGACGCTGAACTATTACGCACATGTAACATTCGATTCTGCAATGGCAGAAATGAAACGCTTGAATAAAGAGAAGCAACAGGAGCGTCTTGTTGCTTAGTAGTACAAATGAATTTACTACTTATTTACCACTTCTGACAGCTAAGACATGAGGAAATATGCAAAAGAAACGTGAAGTATCTTCCTACAGTAAAAAAATACTCGAAAGCACATAGAATAAGGCTTTACGAGCATTTAAGAAAATATAAAAAGATAATTAGAAATTTATACTTTGTTTATAATAGAAAAAGATAGGATTATTTTAAAACCCTATCTTCTTAAAAATAGATAACTCTAATTATAGGTAACTGTCAGAGTGTCTCATAACGGTAGTTTAAAAGTGGATTTAGTTTTTGATTGTAAAACAAAAGCTCTAAAGTAGCTACCTAAACTGTAACGTATTTTATATTTTATTTCAACAACTCTTCCATTGTATGCCAGCCAAGTACTGCACATTTTACTCTTGCAGGCATATGTGAAATATCTCTGAGGGCTCCGGCCTCATCAAGTTCCTCTATCTCTTCTTCAGTTGCCTCTCCCTTTATCATACGAAAGAACATATCTGAAAGTCTGATAGCTTCATCCTTTTCAAGACCTATTACCATATCAAGCATTATATCTGCTGAAGCCTGTGATATAGCACATCCGTCTCCCACGAAAGCTCCGTCTTCTATGATGCCTTCATCGTTCACCTTAAGCTTTAAAGTGATATGATCACCACAGCTTGGATTTACACCGTCCAGTATAAGATTGGCACCTTCAAGATCATGTTTATGATATGGTCTTAAATTATGCTCTGTAAGAATTTCATTATAAAAGGCTCTGTTCTCACTCATCGTATCCCATCTCCTTTCTTATATCTGATAGAGCGGCTGCCAGTACATCTATCTCTTCCTTTGTGTTATAGAAAGAAAGGCTTGCTCTTGTGGTTGAATTTATCTTAAGATGCTGCAACAGCGGCTGTGCACAGTGATGTCCTGCTCTTACCGCAATACCTTTTGAATCAAGTATTGTCGATACATCATGCGGATGCACTCCCTCCAGTATAAAGTTAATTATACCGCTGTGCTTAGAGGGATCCTTTGAACCAAGTATCCTTACATACTTGTTCTTTGAAAGAACCTCCATAGCATACTCGCTAAGTTCTTTCTCGATACTCTCGATCTTCTCATAGCCTATGCTCTCGATATAGTCGATAGCTGCCGCAAGCCCTACCGCACCTTCTGTATTTACAGTACCTGCCTCAAACTTATGTGGTAATGGCGCAAATGTGGCTTTTTCTCTGGTAACATACTCTATCATTTCTCCACCGCTGAGGAATGGAGGCATGGCATCAAGTAATGCCTTCTTACCATAGAGCACACCGATACCCATAGGTCCGCAAAGCTTATGGCCTGAGAATGCAAAGAAGTCCGCATCCAGTTCTCTTACATCTATTTTCTTATGAGGTATGCTCTGTGCACCGTCAACCACTACTACGGCTCCCACACTATGAGCTTTTTCAATGATATACTCTATAGGTGTAGGTATTCCAAGTACATTTGATATCTGTGTACAAGCTACCAACTTTGTATTTTCATTTATTTTAGAATCTATCTCAGCCTTTGTGATCTCACCGTCTTTTTCACAATCAAGGAATACAAGTTTCGCCCCTGTAGCTCTTGCCACCATCTGCCATGGAAGCATATTTGAATGATGTTCAAGTATACTTACAACTATCTCATCACCGGCCTTTATATTGTTTAATCCGTAGCTGTATGCCACAAGATTTAAGCTCTCTGATGCATTTCTGGTAAAGATTATCTCTTCACTTCCTGCTGCACCTATAAACTTTGCCACTTTTGCTCTGGCATTCTCATAGTCCTGCGTAGCTTCAACACTAAGCTTATATACTCCTCTTAAAGGGTTGGCATTGTGATGCTTATAAAAATCATTCATCGCATCCAGTACTGCCTGTGGTCTCTGTGATGTAGCCGCATTGTCCATATATATAACATCATCTGATGCTAAAAGCGGAAAATCATTTCTGTATATACTCTTACTCATCTTCACTGCCTCCAAGATAAAGATTTACCTTTTCTTCAAGTTTAGCATTTTCAAGCTTCTTGCTTATCGCATCTATTCTGGCTCTGGCCACCATCTTTGTAACACTTTCCTTGTCCATACCTCTTGAAGTAAGGTAGAAAAGCATTCCCTCATCAAGGTTTCCTATAGAAGCACCATGGGTACCAACTACATCTTCCTCAGCACAGAGTATTACAGGTATACTCTGGTTGTGGATATTCTGACCTAAAAGAAGTACATCCTCAGACTCTTCTCCTGTAGCGTCTTTCGCGCCTCTCTTAAAGTCAATAGTTCCTCTTAGAAGCTTCTTTGAATTGTCATTAAGAACTCCTGAAGTTATCATCTTGCAATTACTTGACTTTCCTATATGGTCTGCCACATAGTTAAGATCTATCTGACCTTCGGCCTTGCCATAGTAGCCAAGGTCTGATATAAATTCACTTCTTTTACCTACAAGGCTTGCCCTTGCACCTGCAAATATCTTCTCTCCACCAAGTAAGAGCTGTACAAGCTCAAATGAAGCATCTTTCAATATTTGCACCAATATCATTGAGTGAAATATCACTGTCTGACTGAAGTCCTACCTGATACAATTTTACCTTTGCATCTTTCTCTGCAAAAACAAATGTCTGCACCGCCAAAGCACCGCTATTTTCCTCATTCGAAGAGTAATCCATCCATACATTGACTTCACTTCCTTCAGCCGCATAGATATATACTCTTACCTTTGCAAGGCTTTCCTTATCTCTGCATATATTTATATGACTGTTTGACTTTACACCTGCAAGAGTATTTATAATAATATCTTCACTTTCAGAGTCACAAAGCTCTGTCATATTTGCTCCCATTCCTGTAGGAAGAGCCTTCATAGCTTCAATGGTCTCTTTAGAAAGTTCATTATTTGCATTCTCATTTAAAACTTTTATATTTGCACTGCCTGTTTCACTTGGTATAGAAACAGCAGTCTCATTCATCTTTAGCCATCTCCAGGTAAGAACCGGTATTCTGTTTAAAGTAATATCTCTCATTAACCAATACTTCCTTTCATTTCTAATTGAATGAGATTGTTCATCTCTACCGCATACTCAAGAGGCAACTCTTTAGATACATTATCGGCAAATCCGCTTACAATCATTGCCTTTGCATCCTCTTCACTGATACCTCTGTTCATAAGATAGAATACGGCATCATCACTGATTCTACCAATCCTTGCCTCATGACCTACATCGGCATCCGCACATCTGATATCCATAGCAGGAACTGTATCCGAGCGTGATATATCATCAAGCATCAAAGACTCACAGGATACTGCAGCCTTTGCATTCTTTGCTTTTTCAGATACTACCACAGCATTTCTAAATGTAGATATACCGCCACCCTTTGAAATCGACTTTGTATTTATAAATGAAGATGTATCAGGTGCCGCATGTACTACCTTTGAACCTGTATCAAGGTTTTGTCCTGCACCTGCGAATGTAATTCCTGTGAACTCCATTCTTGCACCTCTACCCTTTAATATACTCATAGGATAAAGATATGATACATGTGAACCGAAAGAGCCTGAAACCCATTCAATTCTTCCACCCTCTTCCACAACAGCTCTCTTTGTGTTGAGGTTATACATATTCTTTGACCAGTTCTCTATAGTTGAATATCTGAGTCTTGCATTCTTTCCTACATAGAGCTCCACACATCCTGCGTGAAGGTTTGCCACATTATACTTTGGTGCCGAACATCCTTCGATAAAGTGAAGATCAGCACCCTCATCTACGATAATAAGTGTATGCTCAAACTGTCCTGCACCCTTTGCATTAAGTCTGAAATATGACTGCAAAGGAATATCAAGATGAACACCCTTCGGTACATATACAAATGAACCGCCTGACCATACCGCACCATGTAATGCCGCGAACTTGTGGTCATTTGGCTTTACAAGCTTCATGAAATGCTTTTGAATCATCTCGGCATACTCACCGTGCATTGCACTCTCAAGATCTGTATATACAACACCCATCTGTGAAACTTCATCTCTTACATTGTGGTATACAAGCTCAGAGTCATACTGTGCACCTACACCTGCCAAAGATTTTCTTTCAGCCTGTGGAATACCGAGTTTTTCAAATGTATCCTTGATATCCTCAGGAACCTCTGACCACTTTGTCTTCATATGTGTATTAGGTCTTACATAAGTAACAATATTGTCGATATCAAGACCGTCTATAGACGGACCCCATGGCGGAACTTCCATCTGATTATATATTTGTAATGCCTGCAATCTGAAATTTTGCATCCATGCAGGATCGTTCTTTTCTTTTGAAATCTGAGACACTAACTCAGGTGTAAGACCTGCAGCTATCTTGAAGTTGTCCTTATCTTCATTTCTGAAGTCATACATGCTTCTGTTAATGTCTTCTACATATGTCTTTTCCTTCATTATTTGCTCTCCTGAATATACTTTTCAAATCCATGCTCATTAATTTCATCAACCAAAGAAGCATCTCCTGTCTTTATGATCTTTCCATCTACCATAATATGTGTATAGTCAACCTTTAATGACTCAAGTATTCTTGTACTGTGAGTAATTATAAGAAGAGCACCGTCTTTTTTCTTCTGATATTCCTTAATACCGGCTGAAACTGTTCTTACAGCATCTACATCAAGTCCTGAATCTGTCTCATCAAGTATTGCAAGTTTCGGTGAAAGCATAAGAAGCTGTAAAATCTCAGCCTTTTTCTTCTCACCGCCTGAAAAACCTACATTCAAAGCTCTGTTGGCATACTCGCTGTCCATATTTAAGACTTCCATATTCTTTGCAAGGTCTTTTTTAAACTGCATCATCTTTACTCTCTTGCCGCTTACAGACTCTACCGCATTTCTGATAAAGCTGCTGAGTGGAAGTCCCGGTACCTCAAGAGGATTCTGGAATGATAAGAACATTCCCGCCTTTGCACGCTTGTCTGCCGACTCATCAATTATATTCTTACCATCAAATATAATTTCGCCGCTGTTTGCAACATATCTGGGATTACCCATAAGAGCATAGCCTAAAGTAGACTTGCCTGCTCCGTTCGGTCCCATAAGTACATGTGTTTCACCTTTTTTAATTTCTATATTTACTCCATGAAGAATTTCCTTTAAATTTTCATCATCTTCTATGGACACTGTTAAATTATTTACATTTAATAATGACATTGATTTTTCCTTTCACCTCTCCCTTGAGCTTAGGGGTAATCTATAATAGAAAACCAGTATTCTATTAGTATATTGGAATTTTAAGGCTTAATTCCCAGTAAGTCAATAGGAATTAAAAAAAAGCCCTTAAAAAAGGGCTTTTAAATGCTTATGTATTTAATTTTGTACAATTTTTTATACAATTCCCTGTGAGATCATTGCGTTTGCAACCTTCTCAAATCCGGCAATATTGGCACCTGCCACATAGTTGCCTTCCTGACCATATCTCTTAGCCGCATCGTCAACCTTTGTAAAGATATCCTTCATAATACCTTTAAGCTTCTCATCAACTTCCTCAAATGTCCATGAAAGTCTCATAGCGTTCTGGCTCTGCTCAAGACCTGAAACAGATACACCTCCTGCATTTGAAGCCTTACCCGGCATAAAGAGTACTCCGTTATCCTGAAGATACTTTGTTGCCTCAAGAGTTGTAGGCATGTTTGCACCCTCTGCCACTGCAAAGCAGCCGTTAGCTACAAGGGCCTTCGCTCCGTCAAGATCAAGCTCGTTTTGAGTAGCACATGGAAGGTAGATATCACATTTGATATTCCAAATTCCCTTCCCTTCTGTATACTTGGCAGAAGATACTCTGTTTGCATACTCTGATATTCTCTGTCTCTTAACTTCCTTGATATCCTTGACAATATCTACCTGTATACCGTTCTCATCATATAAATAACCGTTTGAATCACAGAGTGCAACAACCTTTGCTCCAAGCTGCTGTGCCTTTTGTATTGCATAGATTGCAACATTTCCTGAACCTGTAACTACAACTGTCTTTCCCTTAAGTTCCTTGTTGTTTGCCTTAAGCATCTCATCAAGAATGTATACAAGACCGTAGCCTGTAGCCTCTGTTCTTGCTAAAGAACCTCCGAAAGGAATTCCCTTTCCTGTAAAAACACCTTCAAACAATGTTGTAAGTCTCTTGTACTGACCGAAAAGATATCCAACCTCTCTTGCTCCTACACCGATATCACCTGCCGGTACATCTGTGTCTTTTCCGATATGCTTATAAAGCTCGTTCATAAAGCTTTGGCAAAATGCCATTACTTCTCTGTCTGATTTTCCCTTAGGATCAAAGTTTGAACCGCCTTTTCCTCCACCCATAGGAAGACCTGTAAGTGAGTTTTTAAGTACCTGCTCAAATCCGAGGAATTTAAGTATTGACTGGTTTACTGTAGGATGGAAACGAAGTCCTCCTTTGTAAGCACCTATTGCATTGTTGAACTGTACACGATATCCCTTGTTTACCTGTACATTTCCTTTGTCATCCACCCATGGAACTCTGAATGAAATAATTCTCTCAGGCTCTACAAGTCTCTCTAAGATACCGTTCTTTCTGTAAAGCTCCTCATTTGCATCAACAACAAGCTTTAATGACTCCAAAACTTCCTTAACAGCCTGATGAAACTCCGGCTCATTCGGGTTTGCAGCTACAACCTTCTCTAAAATCTCTTCTACGTATGACATAATTCTTACCTCCTAGGCTTTGTAGGTACTTTGAATACTCAAAATACTCTTGACGTTCAACTCTTAAATAAACGGTTGAATCATAAATATATAAAAGGCAAAGACTCCCTATATAGGCGTCTTTGCCGAACACAACTGATTTTATCAGAAATTTTTCATATGTCAATAGCTATTATAAAATATCCTCTAATATTTCCAGTGAGTTAAAATGTTTATCTATATATTTTTTCATCATAATATCCAGAGTTTTTTCGATCTCTTCCAAGGCCTCCTCTGTTATTACAAAGGTAAAGAGCTTCTCAGGCTTTGAATATATTATATATTCCCAGGTATATATAGCAGTCTTATCTTTAAGTCCAGGCTTTTCATCATAATCGCTGTTTAATGACATTAGTTTTAGCTCATATATCCTTCTCACCAAACGATTTGGTATAGACTTCTTTGTCAAAGCAAGCAAAGTATAGTAGATAAGCTTTAAGCTCTCTATATCCACTAATGCCTCTCTGGTATAATAATCCAGCATCTCCAGAAAATAAGTACCATAACATGTGCTTTCTATATCCGCACTTACCTCTTCAAAATAATTGGCAATGTCCGCATTTACTATATTGTAGGAATCTCTGCCCTCATAAAGCTTAAACTTTCCATATGCAAATATTCTGGCAAATCCCATCATCTGATTATTGATACGCCTTGCACCTTTTGCAAAAGCATATATTTTTCCTCTCTCTTTTGTAAAGATAGTCACACGCCTGTCAAAATCACCGATGGGCATTGATTTGATTACAATGCCCGTCAATTCAACAAAATCTCTCACATTATAAATCCTTTGGATTGTAACCGAAGTTTTTCATCTGTACATCTGAATCTCTCCACTTAGGTCTAACCTTTACCCAAATTTTCAGATTCACTCTGCTCTCAAGCAGACCTTCTATATCTTTTCTGGCTGCAGTACCGATTCTCTTCAGCATACTGCCTCCCTTTCCTATAATGATACCCTTATGCGAATCCTTCTCACAAACAATAGCTGCCTCAATATCTACCATGTCACCACTGTCTCTATAGTTGAAGCTATCTATCTCCACAGCTATGCCATGTGGTATCTCCTCCTGCAAAAACCTAAGTGCCTTTTCTCTTATAAGTTCTGCCGCAATCTGCTTTATCGGCTGATCTGTGACTGTATCCTCATCATAATACAGTGGACCTTCCGAAAGGTACTTAAAGATAATCTCAAGAAGCTTATCTGTATTTGTACCTTTAAGTGCAGATACAGGCACCACTTCGGCAAACTGCATTCTTGATGAGTACTTGGCTATTACCTCAAGCATATCCTCCTTTTGCTTCAGAGAATCCATCTTATTGATGGCAAGTATTACAGGTATATTCACACTTGATAAAATCTCAAAGATATGCTCATCTCCCTCACCTATAAAGGTGCTAGGCTCTACCAGCCAGAGTACCATATCCACATCTCTAAGGGTTCTTGTAGATACCTTGACCATATACTCTCCAAGCTTATTCTTAGCCTTATGTATACCCGGAGTATCAAGAAATACTATCTGACCTCTTTCATCTGTAAATACAGTCTGTATTCTGTTTCTCGTAGTCTGCGGCTTGTTTGATGTAATAGCTATCTTCTGTCCTATAAGTGTATTCATCAATGTTGATTTTCCTACATTCGGTCTCCCTATAAGGGCAACAAATCCTGATTTCATATATTCTCCTATCAATCCTTATAAAGATGCTTTACTTCTTTGAATAGATCCTTATCCTTTTCTATCAAGTCCTCATTTCCAATAGCACAGATAAGCTTATCTGAAAGTATGGATTCAATCAGTGGTACCAAAGCTCTAATATCTTCATCACTTGTGTTTAAAACCTCTTCTCTTTCCTTTTCCAGATCTTCAAGCCTTACCTTTGAGTAGTATGCAATTAAGCCCTTTAATCCTTCTCTTGAAGGTGTCAAAGGTGTGTCCATCTCACTGATCGCACCTATCACAGACTTGGTCATCTCTCTGTCATTTGCCGTAAAGTTCTTCACATAGTCCACTACGCCCTCATATACCTTATTTGTATTTGAAACATTAGGGTCTCTGAATGAAATAAAACCTGAGTTTCCGCTTCTTCCAAAGATTGCACTGCATCCGTATGCGCCGCCCTTTACTCTGATATTGTTCCACAGATAGTCATAACTTAAAAGCACCTTCAGTACTCTTAAAACTCCTGTATATTTAAATCCGTGATTTACAAAATTTCCGAATCTTGCAACATAGTTTACCATTGAAGGTGTTACAAATCCCTCATTTTTGATTTCCGTTTTTAATACGGCCTTTTTAAGCTTCTTGCCTTCTTTGAAAAGACTGTCTGTAAGACTTTCTATTCCGTTAAATGCATTCTTATATCCCTTTTCATCACATATGGTATGTATCAAAAGATTATCAGCACTAAAAGTAATTCTTGAAAGTCTTGAGAGATTTTCATAAACTCTTTCAAAATCTTTTTCAATATCTATATTCTCAAGGAAGTTAAGATAAGCAATACCTTTTGTCAAATCGTTAAATAAAAGTTCCTTTGATATATAAGAGCCTGCTCTGGTAAGTGCAGTCATATGACCTGATGCAACAAGTCTATCTTTACCTGCCTTCACCTCAGCTATTATATCTTTTACTCTCTTCTTATCCTCAAGCTTTGACATTGTGAGTACTTCTGCTACATTAGAATAGAGCCAAGATTCTTTTCCATACAAAATTTTAGCATTTACACTAAATACAAAAGTAAAGTCTATCGGGTTGGCATTAGTAGCAAATGCCTCTATAACATATCCAACTCCTCCTGAATTTAAATTTACATTCGTAGACAGTGCCGCATAGCTTTGCTTATTTGTGTCAATATATCCCAATATTTCCTTTAAAAGTGCCAAATACATAAGCTCTTCTTCATTTGCAAAATCAATATTGAAGATGAACTTCAGATAATTGATTCCTGATGTAAATACTTTGGAATGAATTACAGGTATATCTTTTCCCGAAGCCTTTACACTTTTTTCTTCATACTCAGGCATCTTTACTTCTCTGCTTATATCATCTCTGCTTAGTAGCGGAATCTTTAATAATGCTTCTTCACTTGAAGGCTCTGACTGATACTTCTTAAGTTCCAAAGTATCCTCATATATCTTCTTTATTTCTTCTTTTGACAATGTATCTTTAAATGCTTTCAGCTTTGCCTTAAGATCCGCATCCTTCTTTGTAGTAAGTCCCTTCTTAGGTGTCATAGTAACTATCGCAGTATTCTTATTGTCAAGAAGATACTTCTGTATTAGATTTTCAAAATAATTATTATCAACTTCTTCTCTCAAAGTCTTAAAAATATTTTCAAATCTTAAATGTATTGTAGGGTCTGCATCATAAAGCCAAGAATCGAAACTTGAAAGTCCATACATAAGTCCCTTTGGATATGAACCATAGTCAGCTTCTCTTGCCTTGAACTCAAACACATTGATGGCAGCCTTTATAGTTTCCTTATCAAGTCCTTCATCTGCATGTTTCCTCAGAGTTCCTTCTATAATGGCCAAAAACTCAGGCTTTCTATCAAGATTTGTATTCTTTGCAGTTACAGTGAAATAAGGTACCGATATTCCATTTGCATACCCTCCAAATACATCCTCACCGATACCCGCATCTATCAGTGCATCTGTAATATATGCTCCCGGTGCATCTATCATTATGTACTCAAGTACATGAAATCCCATAGAAACAACCGGATCCAGCTCTCCGCCTACCAGAGTATTCCATGAAAGATACGTCGCATTTTCCTCACCCTGAGCCTCTGTAATAGGATATTCAAAGTTTGCTTCTTTTACACTGTCAAATGTCTTTACTTCCTCTATCTTTGAGTCTACTTCTCTATATTCAAACTTATCAAGATACTCTCTGTCTATCCACTCGAGTTTCTTTGCCATATCCATATCTCCATAGAGATAAATATATGAGTTTGACGGGTGGTAGTACTTTGAGTGCATATCAAGGAAATTCTCATATGTCAAAGTAGGAATAAAGTCAGGATCTCCACCTGATTCCTCACCATAGGAGTGGCCCTCAAATAATACCTTTGTTATAGATCTTTCCAGCACACTGTCCGCAGATGAAAAAGCACCCTTCATCTCATTGTATACTACACCATTGAGTATAATATCACCGTTTTCATCAGGATTTCCCTTCTCATCCACTACTTCATAATGCCAGCCCTCCTGCTTAAATATCTTCTCCTCATTGTATACATTAGGATAAAATACCGCATCCAGGTAAACTTCCATCAAATTATCAAAATCCTTGTCATTACATGATGCAATCGGGTAAACAGTCTTATCAGGATATGTAATTGCATTTAAAAATGTGTTGAGAGAACCCTTTACAAGCTCTACAAAAGGATCCTTTGCAGGGAACTTCTTAGAACCACAAAGTACCGAATGCTCCAAAATATGTGCAACTCCTGTTGAATCCTTTGAAGGTGTTCTAAATCCGATAGTAAATACCTTATTATTATCCTCTGCAAGCAATGTAAATATTCTTGCCTTAGTCTTTTTATGTTCAAGAACAACAGCTTTTACACTGAGTTCTTCTATATCTGATATATCTTTTATCTCATATGTGGATAAGTCTTTTATACGATTTAATTGTTCCTCAATATTATAATTTTTCAATATCCTGCCTCCTTAATAAAAATATTAAATATATCCTAAACTTGTACTTCAAAATTGCAAATGTCTCCCTCATCATCATATGTAAATATAAAACTTTGTTAGATCTTGCACTGATCGGAAAAACTTGTGTATATCCTATCTTTTTTGCAGCTTGCATTGATCTGAATATATGAAAATCATTTGTCAAAACACCTATAGTTTGAGGTCTGTCCTCCACCTCCAGGACCGGTCCTATATCATTTATAATTATAAGATTTGTATTTCTTTTCATATCTTCGTTGTATTTATCAATCAGTGCTTTGGAATATATCAAATTCTCTCTAGTATTATGCGACTCTATCTCTACTAAAATATTATCTCTATCTATACCGTTTTCTATCAGATAATCCGCCATTTCAATTGCTTCTATTTTTCCGTCTCTTGTAATGCCACCACTTATTATCAGCATTGTGTAGGGATTTTCTTCAATGTACTCTATAGCCTTATCAAGTCTGTACTTCGCTTCACTTCCATTTTTTTCCATATCAGGCTTTGATCCCAGCACTATCAAAAAATCAAGTCCGGGCTCATCATTCTTTGGCAGTGACAATCTTATTATTACTACCGTTATAATAAAAATAAGAATTCCAAGAGTCGCCAAAGTATAGACAGATACCACAGACCACAATGGAATTCTCTTATTTAGATAAAGTTTAAAAAGTTTACCAAGGGCAAAAAATACAAATGCAAATACATACCATATGTAATTTTGCAATTCCAAAAAGCCTGTCATAAAAATAACTACAGTTCCATATATCCCACATAGTATACCAAGTATAAATACAATCATTATACCTCCATTATCCTCTTTCGGGATTATAAATTCGTAATATATCTCCTTCTTCAACTGCCTGTTTATCAAATGTCACTTTCAAAAGTTGCAAAGGATGTGGAGCACTATCCATCTTCTCATCTTTTCCATCCTCAATTGACTCAACACGTAGAGCAATATTTTCACCACTCTTTTTCATAACCTCTATGCTGTCCCCAACGAAAAACCTGTTCTTTTGATTGAATATTGTTCTTCCTTTTTCATCCACCTCATTCACTGTTCCTATATAAATATAATTCTTTACATAGGTATTGCTATCATAAATCTGTGTATCACTGTCAGGCTTTCCAAAGAAAAATCCGGTAGTGAACTCTCTGTAGGTACATTTTCCTATCTCAGATTTGTACCACTCCAAATTCTCTTTAAAAATTTCAGGTGATTTTAGATAATCATCTATAGCCTTCCTATAGGTTCTTGCCACCGTTGCCACATAGAGTGCAGTTTTCATTCTACCTTCTATCTTAAAACTGTCTATACCTGCCTTTATAAGATCCGGAATATATTCAATCATACAGAGATCTTTGGAATTAAAAATATATGTACCTCTCTCATTTTCATAAACCGGCATATATTCTCCGGGTCTTTTTTCTTCAACCACTGAATACTTCCATCTACAGGAATGAGTGCATTCACCACGATTAGCATCCTTACCGGTAAAGAAATTACTCAACAAACATCTGCCTGAATATGACATACACATTGCTCCATGTACAAATGTCTCTATCTCCATTTGCTCAGGAATGCTGTCTCTAATCTTTTTTATCTCCTCTAGTGAAAGCTCCCTAGCTGTAACAACTCTTGTTGCTCCAAGCTTCCACCAGAAGAGATATGTAGCATAATTTGTATTATTTGCCTGTGTGGATATATGAATCTCCACCTCAGGCCAGACTTCCTTTGCAATGGTAAATATTCCCGGATCTGATATTATCAGAGCATCCGGACCTATTTCTTTTAACTCCTCAAAGTAACCCCTTGCATCTTCAAGATCATCATTATGTCCAAGGATATTTGCTGTTACATAAATCTTTTTGCCTCTTTTATGGGCATATTCTATTCCTGCCTTCATATCCTCCTTAGTGAAATTCTTTGCCTTTGCTCTAAGGCTAAAAAACTCACCACCTATATATACTGCATCAGCACCGTAATCTATTGCAACCTTTAGATTTTCAAGATTGCCTGCAGGTATTAAAAGTTCTAAACTTCTCAAATTACCTCCTATTTTTGCTAAGTAAAACTCCATCTCCTATTGAAAATATCCATGACTCCAAATCCTTATCATGCAAAAGAAGATATATGTATTCTCTCATTCTTTTATGTATGGTCTTATCTCTTTTTCTTATCGCAAAGGAAGACTCTAACAAGTCTCCCTCTTGCAAACAATTATCAGAAAAAATCATTCCATTATCTTTTAAAAGAGCCTTTACCATTGGCAACCAGGTGATATACTGTGCTTTAGCTGCATCCATAAAAATAAAATCAAACTTTTCATTTGCTTTTATTAGTTTCTCCAGCACTTCCCCGGCATCGCCTTCCACTACATTCGCTCTTTTTTCCATATTAGCATATTTTATATTATTTTTAGCTTCTTTTACTCTCTCCGGCATTTTTTCTATAGTAATTATATCAGCATTAGAGTTTTCCAACATAATTATAGCTGAATACCCGACTGCACAACCAATCTCCAGAATCTTTTGTGGGTTTTGCATTCGCAAAACAAATTTTAAAAGATTTTCTGTGTCTCTTTTAATAATTGGAATATAATTTGTCTTTGCTACAGACCTTATTTTTTCTACTGTAGGTGAATTTAGTGGAGAGATAATATCCAAATATTCCAAAATTCTAGGATTTGTTATCATTGTAATTGCTCTCCGAAGCCCCTTCATCAATCATTTCCAATATCTCTCTTGAAGTCTGTGATGAGTTAAAAATATAATCACCTGTATGCATTCTGATATCAAAAAACTTAGCTTGTATCTCAAATGAAAACTTGTTCTCTATAATACCGTCACCATATAGAATATCTGCCAGCTGTCCAAAACTTGTATTTTCATCTATGCTTACCCCCACATTTCTGCCCGGAGGGATATCTACACTTGAACCGTAAAATATACTATGCCCAAATTGATAGGCAAAGGGTATACCCGCTATCAGTATAAGAATCAAGATATAGATAACTATTTTCCCAAAGAATGAAGCCAATCTTCTTTTTGTCTTCTTCTTTGATGTAGTTTCTTTGCTCATTTACTAATGTATCTCCATTATTATCGGCAATATTACAGGATTTCTCTTCATCCTCTTCCATAAGAATTCGCTTAAAGAATCTCTTACAACATTTTTTATCTTTGACCAATCTGTGATTCTGGCATGAAGACAATCAGCCACAGCCTCTCTCACCACAGCACTTGCCTCATTCATCAAATCAGTAGACTCTCTCACATACACAAATCCTCTTGAAACTATATCCGGACCTGAAAGCAATCTATTTGTTCCATGCTCCAGACTCATTGCCACTATTATTATACCATTTTGTGACAAGCTTTGCCTATCACGAAGCACGATATTTCCGACATCACCCACACCCAGTCCATCTACAAAGACACCACCGGCTTCAACATGACCTGCTATCTTACAAGAATCTTCACTAAGCTCTACCACATCTCCACTTGACATAATAAGCACATTTTCGCTTGGTATACCTACAGCCTCAGCGAGACCTTTTCCTGCCATAAGATGCCTATATTCACCATGCACAGGCAGTGCAAACTTAGGCTTTAACAGAGAATACATAAGTTTTATCTCCTCCTGACAGGCATGCCCTGATACATGAGTATCCTGGAAAATCACCTCTGCACCCTTCATAGAAAGCTCATTTATAACCTTTGAAACTGCTTTCTCATTTCCGGGAATAGGTGTCGAACTCATTATTACTACATCCTCCGGCACTATTTCAACCTTTCTATGTATGGATGAAGCCATTCTTGAAAGAGCTGCCATAGACTCTCCCTGACTTCCCGTTGTAATGATAACTGTCTTCTCCTGTGGATAATCCTTTAGATGGTCGATATCTATTAAGGTTCCCTCAGGAATATCAATATATCCAAGCTCGGCAGCAGTTCCTATAACATTTACCATGCTTCGACCTTCTACCACTACCTTTCTGTCATACTTGTATGCAGTATTTATTATCTGTTGTACTCTATCCACATTTGAAGCAAATGTAGCCACTATAATTCTACTGTCTCTATGCTCTGCAAATATAAGATCAAAGGTCTTTCCGACTGTTCTCTCTGACATGGTAAAACCGGCTCTTGTTGCATTGGTAGAATCTGAGAGCATAGCAAGACAACCTGCCTTACCAATCTCAGCCATTCTTCCAAGATCTGCCGGATCTCCAAATACAGGAGTATAGTCAACCTTAAAGTCTCCTGTATGGAAGATAGTTCCTGCCGGAGTAAATATAGCAAGTGAAGCAGCATCTGCAATAGAGTGATTTGTTTTTACAAACTCCACTTTAAAATCTCCAAGGCTTACGGTATCTCCATATTTTACTATATTAAGTTTTGCAGTATCATCAATTTGATGCTCTTTTAACTTCTTTTCTATCAAAGCACAGGTAAGTCTTGTACCATACACAGGCACATTCAGCTGCTTTAATATATATGGCAACGCTCCAATATGATCCTCATGTCCATGTGTTATACAAAAGCCTTTTACCTTCAGATAATTGTCTTTCAAATATGTTATATCAGGTATTACCAAATCTATGCCCAACATATCATCACTTGGGAATGCCAGACCGCAGTCCACTACCATGATACTGTCATCATATTCAAAAGCAGTGATATTCATACCTATTTGTTCAAGTCCACCAAGTGGTATGATTTTAACTTTTTTTCCTGCTTTTTTTGTTCTGCCTTTTTTCTTCTTATTTGTGTTCTCCATCAAAATGCTTGATACCTGCTCTGCTAAAGACGGTACATTCTTATCTGTAGGTCCTACATACCTTGCTCTGCTCTTCTTTGTCTCATCAACTGTGCCTTCCGCTTCTTTTGCATTTGCAGCCTTTGTCTTTTTTGTAGCAGTTTTCCTCACCGGCTTGATCTCATCTGTAGTCTCTAAAGTTTTGGTTTTCTTTTGTACTGTAGATTTCTTATTATTCTGTTCATGCTTTAATCTTGCATTTACAGTTTTCTCTTTTTTTACTTTCTTCTCCTGCACAGTATCACCCATATCACTTGCACTGGCTTCACTCAGCTCCTTGCTTTCTTGCATTATTCTTTGCATATTCAGCAATGGATTTTTCTCATTCTCGTTCAAATTTCATTCCTTTCTAAATTAAATATATTCACATCAAAAATCATTTTATGATTTCTATATCCTCATCCATCATTTTTTCAAATATTTCAAATACTGCATTCAGCTCATTCTCATCTTCTACAAAGATATAATTTGCTTCCTCTTCATCCTCTGATGAAATATCCTTCATAATATAACAATCTCCACTTTCATCTTGTGGGCTGTCTGTAACCAATATATAGCTGATACCATTTAACTTAGTTTCATCTATAATATTAAATTCAATATTTTCTCCATCTTCAGTTACAAAAAATACACTATTATTGTCCATTTTCCTTCTCCATATATTCTCTTAAAATGATACCGGCAGCAATCTGATCTATAAACTGCTTTCGATCTTTCTTTAACTCCGGATTCATCCAGTATTTCATCTGCTTCCATTGTAGTAAGTCTTTCATCCTGCATTATTATCGGTACATCCACTCTTGATTTAAGCTTCTCTACAAATGCTAAAGTAAGAGCGACTCTTTCTCCATTTTCACCACTCATATTTACCGGAAGCCCCACTACTATTTTCCTTATATTCTTTTCTTTTACTATCTCAGAAATCCTTGCTAAAGATCTTCTAAGTTTGTTTTCTCCACTTCTCTCAATGGTCTCAAAGGGTTGTGCTGTAAGCCCAAGTTCATCACTTATAGCAACACCTATTGTCTTTGAACCATAGTCAAGTCCCATGATTCTTTCTTTCAATTTTACCTCTGCTCAAATCCCTACCTACATTGTATAATTTAGGAAGTCATGCATAATATAGGCATGATATATGACCTTAAAATATAAAAGAAGTCTACTTACAAGCAAACTTCCTCATACATCTTTTCTCATACTGTTTCATAATATGTTTTGTTGTATGACCCAGCCCCAAAAGGTCCATCACGCGGCTTGTTAAGTTATCATCTTAAAAAAGTTCAACTAAGATTTTTATCAATATAGCTTTTTAATAATTCTTCTACTATCTCATCACGCTCTACTTTCATGATAAGACTTCTTGCACTATTATGACTTGTGATATATGTTGGATCCCCTGACATCACATAGCCGACTATCTGATTTAATGGATTATAGCCCTTTTCTGTTAAAGCTTCATACACCAGCTTCAAGACTTCATTTACATCCATTTTATTTTCTTGCACTGCTCTAAAAAATTGTGTATCTTGAACATCCATATCATCACGCTTCCTTTTCTAATAAGCTCTATTCTATCACGATACTAGGATATATTGCAATATTATTTTTTAACAAAGATAGTATGCTACAATTTCAAAAGTGTATAAATATTCTCGGCAAAATATCTTATTTCATCAAGAGTATATCATCTGTAAGAAAATCTACTATCTTTCCCTTTATGATATCATTGGTCTTAAAAGCCTCTGTTTAAAAAAGCAACTTTTATATATTCTTTTTGTATATCCTGTGAAATATTCTATGCCATCCTTTATCAGTAATTCTTCACAAAGCATTTCATCTTCTTTACCAAGTCTCAAATCTCTAAACTCTTTTTGATTATTTATATTTATTTCATTTAAGATATTAGCTCTCTTTACCTTTTCATTACCATCTATTTGTGACATTTTTGCAGCCTTTGTTCCCTCTCTAATAGAATATGGAAATATATGCGTTTCATAGAACTTCACCTTTTCTATAAACTTCCTGCTCTCTTCAAAATCACTTTCAGATTCCCCCGGAAAACCTACAATAATATCGGTGGTAATAGCCGGTGAATTAAAATACTTTCTTATAAGCTCTACTCCCTCATAAAACTCATAAGCAGTATACTTTCTATTCATATTTTTCAAGGTCTTATCACATCCGCTCTGTAAGCTCAAATGAAAATGTGGACAAAACTTATCTATTACACTTAATCTTTTTATGAAGTTCTCTTTTATAATTCTTGGCTCAAGTGAACCTATACGAATCCTCTCTATTCCGGCTATATCCGCAATATTTTCTATTAAACAAAGTAGCTCGTTTTTATTGACAAATTCCTCATCACTCTCCTCAGTCTGTGTAAGTTTTTCCATTCTCTTATTATATGACTCATCCAAAAAATCAACTCCATATGAAGAGAGATGTATGCCTGTAAGTACTATCTCCTTATATCCGTAAGAAGCAAGATTCTTTACCTCATCCAGTATATTTTCCATCTTTCTGCTTCTTACCCTTCCTCTGGTAAATGGAATGATACAATATGAACAAAATTGATTGCATCCATCCTGAACTTTTATAAATGCTCTTGTATGGTCATTTATTTTGCTTATACTGAACTCCTCGTATTCAATCTCTTTATTTATATCAATAATGAATTTATTCTCTTTTTTGTTTTGCAGATATTCATTTATTATATTCACTATCTCATTTTTATTATTATTACCTACAATTATATCTATACTGAGATCTTCATCAATCTTATCCTTTGCAGACTCCACATAACATCCTACAGCCACCACTATAGCATCTTCATTCATTTTTCTTGCCCTATGAAGCATCTGTCTGGACTTTCTGTCCGCGATATTTGTGACCGAACAGGTATTTATTATATATACATCCGCTCTTTCTCCAAACTCCACGCAACTATAGCCTGCAGCCTCCATAAGCTGCTGCATAGCCTCTGTTTCATATGTATTGACCTTACAACCTAAAGTATGAAAAGCAACCGTTTTCATAAAAATCCTTTCTAACTTATCAAATATTATTGACTTTACCAAAAAATTTATATAGGATATACATAGAACTAAATGCACAGATACTCTAAAGTATTTGTACCATTTGTCATAATATTTTTAACCATGGAGGATTATATGAAAACAGTTCAAATTTCCCTTAATTCCATTGACAAAGTAAAGTCATTTGTAAATGAATTAGCTAAGTACGATGTAGACTTTGACTTGGTTTCAGGAAGATATGTTATAGATGCAAAATCAATAATGGGTATCTTCAGCTTGGACTTATCAAAGCCTATCGATCTTAATATTCATGCTGAGGATAATGTAGAGCAGATACTTGAAGCGCTCTCTCCATATATCATCAAATAGTTTATTTTTTAAGTCTGACAGATTTTCCTGCCAGACTTTTTTATTTTATGCTTTTACTAAAATTCTTTCTTTTGTTTCCACGGCCTTTTCTAAAAGTTCTTCTATAATTCCTTCAAGATTTTCTTCAGACCTTTCAATATTTTCCAAAATCGGCTTAGTTACAGGATGCTTTGCCACAAATATAGTACAGCAATCTTCATAAGGCTGTATAGATGTCTCATAAGTACCTATTTTCTCTGAAATCTCCACTATTTCCTGCTTATCAAAGCCTATAAGAGGCCTAAATACAGGCAAAGAGGCTGCAGCATCTGTGGTAAGCAAAGACTGTATCGTCTGAGAAGCCACCTGCCCTATACTCTCACCTGTAATAAGTGCCTGATCACCATTTTCTATTGCAATTCTTTCAGCTATCTTCATCATATATCTTCTCATGATAATTGTAAGCTCATCATGTGGACATTTCTCATATATTGCAAGCTGTATATCTGTAAAGTTGATTATATGTAAATTTACAGGACCGGTATATTTTGAAACCAACTCTGCAAGCTCTATAACTTTTCTCTTAGCTCTTTCAGATGTATAAGGTGGTGCGTGGAAATATACAGCCTCCACTCTTACTCCTCTTTTGGCAATCATATATCCCGCAACAGGTGAATCTATACCGCCTGAAAGAAGGAGCATAGCACTTCCGTTTGTACCTATAGGCATTCCGCCCGGTCCCGGTATTTCTACTGAATATATATTTATATATGTTCTTATCTCTACTTTTATAAGTACATCAGGCTTTCTTACATTTACCTTCATCTTGGGAAATGCATTTAAAATCACCTCTCCAAGCTCTGCATTGATGCTCTCTGATGTTCCCGGAAAGTTCTTGTCAGCTCTTCTTGTATCTACCTTGAAAGTGAAATTCTTGTCAGAATATACTGCATCCACATATTCTACTACCTTTAATTTAAGGTTTTCATAATCCTTTGATTCTATTCTTACCATTGGGCAAATACCGACTATCCCAAAGACCTTACTAAGTCTGTCTATGGTCTCATCATAGTCATATTCTCCATCCATATCCACATAGATTCTTCCAAGTTCCTTAGATACACTAAACTTTCCGTATACCTCCTTTAGAGCAGTTCTTATCTGCTTCATCAAGGCATCTTCAAACATATATCTGTTTTTGCCCTTTACACCAATCTCACCATATTTAATTAAAAATGATTTATACTTCATTATTTCCTCACAAACTTTCTAAGAAGCGGCAAAAGTTCCTTTAAATTTTTCAAGAAATAATCAGCCTCTTCCATACTGTTAAGCTCCGATAGCGACACTCTTATAGTTGCATCAAGTAAATCCTCTCTCACGCCTATAGCTTTCAACGTACCTGATATTCCCGGATGATTTGAAGAACAGGCTGAACCACTTGATACATAAACTCCCCTGTCTTCCAATGCATGTAATAGGACTTCAGCACGAATATCTTCAAAAGATACACTGATTATTTGAGGTGCAAAATTTTCACCTCTGCCGGTATTTAAAACAGTACCTTCTATTTTTTCAAGTTCATCCATCAGATAATATTTCAAATCTCTTATTTTATTTATTCTTTCATCAAAATTTTCATAAGCTTCTTTAGCGGCAACTCCCATTCCAGCTATGCCGGTAGTATTTATAGTGCCACTTCTCATTCCTCTTTGATGTCCTCCTCCAAAGATAATAGGATTGATTTTTACACTACTGTCAATGTATAAAAATCCTACTCCCTTAGGTCCATGAAACTTATGTCCTGAGGCTGAAAGCATATCTATACCTTGAGATTTTGGAGTGATTCTAAGCTTGGTATAAGCCTGTATCGCATCTACATGGAACAATATATCCTTATTCTTAGACTTTATAATCCTTGATATTTCTTCAACAGGTTCTATAGCCCCCATCTCATTGTTTACATACATCACTGAAACCAAAATGGTATCATCTCTCAGAGTGGATTTCAATATCTCAAGATCTACTTGTCCTTCTCTATTTACCGAGAGTACTGAAACATCAAAGCCTTGTTCCATTAAAAATTCAGCCGGTCTATATACAGCAGGATGTTCAATTCCTGATATTATTATATGTTTTCCAAATCTTTTCTTGCTCATAGCTCCACCAATAAGAGCCATATTATTGGATTCCGTACCACCTGAAGTAAATATTATCTCACCCTTTTTTACCTTTAGAGTCTTGGCTATAATATCTGTTGCATCCTTTACATAACTCTCTGCATCCACACCTTTTATATGCTTTGCACTTGTGTTTGCGTAGTCATCTCTCATAGTCTTTAGCATAATATCTATAGCTTTTTCACTTACTTTTGTAGAGGCAGAATTGTCAAATATACTTCCATCTATTCTTCTTCCAATCTGATCATTATATTGCTGAGTAATGCAAGTCCTGCAGTCTCCGTCCTTAAGATTCTCTTTCCCAAAGTGATCACTTCAAAACCTAAGTCTATTGCTTTTTTTACTTCATCTTCTTCAAAGCCTCCCTCAGGACCTATAAAAACCGATATATTTCCTGTTTTATCCATATTGTCAAGTATTCTTCTTGTCTTCTCTATACTGTCTGCATTCTCATAGGGTATTAATTTTACATCAAAATCCTTTACAATTTCAAGTGCATTATCTATTGACTGTGGTTCTAATATTTTCGGTATAATACTTCTCTTTGATTGCTTTGCTGCACTCTCCGCAATAGCATTCCATCTATTTAACTTGGCAGATAATTTCTTTTCTTCTATCTTAACTACAACTCTCTTTGTCTTTACAGGTATTATCTCACTTACACCAAGCTCAACAGCCTTTTGTATTATCATTTCCAGCTTGTCAGATTTTGGAATCCCCTGAAGCAAAGTAATATTTACAGGCAATTCTCTTTGTTCCATGCTCTCAAGCACTTTAAGGTTTACCCTGTCAGTTTCTATATCAACTATTTTACAAAGATAATCCCAATCTCCTTTGACACTTATAAGCAGTTTTTCACCTGTCTTCATTCTCAGGACATTTACTATATGTTTGACATCACTACCTTCTATATATGCATTTTCACCGCTTATCTGTTCTTCACCCACAAAAAAATGATACATTTATTCCCTCTTTTTTGCCACTATACTTACCCATTCTCCAAGGTGATTTATTTCAAGTATTTCAAAATCCTCACTCTTTTTAAAGGCAAGTACTACATCTGCTTCTTTTGTATCTATGATGCCGGATGTAATAAATATACCACCTTTTCTCATATGGACAGCTACGGTCTTTATAAGCTCTATAATAACCGGTGCAAGAATATTTGCAGTAACTATATCAAACTTCTCATAGCCTGCCAGGTCCATTACATCCTTATCACCTATAATATTTCCACATACCGCTACAAACTCAGTCATTCCTATTTCATTACTGATCATATTTTCCATAACCGCATCAAGCGCCATCTCATCCAGATCCGTTCCAAAAACACATTCAGCTCCAAGCTTAAGTGCCGCAATTCCCAAGATTCCGCTTCCCGTACCTACATCAAGTACTTTAGCTTCAGGCTTTGTCCTAAGATACTTTTCCAATGCCAATATACATAGCTTGGTGGTCTCATGTGCTCCTGTACCGAATGCTGTCCCTGGATCTATCTGTATCAAGGTCTTATATTTTACATCTTCAGGTATCTCTTCCCAAGTGGGTTTTATAAGGATATCACCCACAAAGAAAGGCTTAAAATACTGTTTCCAGTTGTTTATCCAGTCTTTGTCCTCTGTCTCTGACTTTATAAGCACACCGTCACCGATATCGCAAAACTCCTTAAGTTCCTCCAATGTAGCCTTGATATCTTCCATAAGCTTTGTATTGTCAGCCTCGGAATCCAGGTAAAAGCTTACTTTTGCAATACCCTCATCCTCCGGTAACTCCGGCAAAAAGTCTATAAACATTCCTTTTGTTTCTTCAGGACTCAAAGGTACATTATCTTCTATCTCAATACCCTCTACACCTATATCGCCTAATGATGCACTTATAATATCTACTACATCAGTTTTTGTAATAAGAGTATACTTCTCCCACTTCATATAATTACTCCCTAATATAAGTAGAATTTTGATTTTCCAATCCTAAACGCAGCTATGCTTAAAAGCTTCGCAGGATTTTACGCAGCCTGCGGAACTCGTTTGTTCGCTTGAAAAACAGCGAACTGCACTCAAACAAGTCCTCGGCAGCTGAATCCTGTCTCGCTTTTGCGCACAGCTAAACGCTACAAGGATTGTAAAATCAAAGCATCTACTAAATTTAATTTCTATTATATATATTTTTGTAATATATATAATATATATATAATAGAACAACAGGGTCACCACCAAGTGGCAACCCTGTTATTCTAATCAGTAAAGCTATTAGTCTACTGTTACTATTTCACGCTTGTTATATGAACCACATGCCTTACAAACTCTATGAGGAAGCATTAACTCTCCACACTTTGGACATTTTACAAGACTTGTAGCTGACATCTTCCAGTTAGCTCTTCTCTTATCTCTTCTACCACGAGATGTTTTATTCTTTGGACAAATTGACATTCTTTCACCTCCTTATCTCGAGTCACAAAACTTTAATAATTATAATAGCAAAGGTTTTACTTGTCAATATTATTTTTTAGTCAGTCTATAAGTATCTCTTGCTATAGCCAACTCCTCATTTGTAGGCATCAACATAATCTTTACCTTTGAATCAGGAGTTGAAATCATAGTTCTCTTACCACGAACATTGTTTACTTCATCATCAACCTTTGCACCAAGGAATCCCAATGCATTTCCAACTATCTGTCTTGTAATCTTATCATTCTCTCCAACACCTGCAGTAAAGCAGAGAGCATCAACTCCACCCATAACAGCTACATACGCACCTACATACTTTATAATTCTGTATCTAAATGCCTCAAGTGCAACTTTGCAAGATTGTTGCCGTCAGCCTCAGCATTCTCGATATCTCTAAAATCTGATGATACACCGCCACTCATTCCAAGAACACCTGACTTCTTATTAAGTATATCAAGTACCTCATCCACACTCCTATTCTCTTTGTTACAGATATACTGTACTATAGCCGGATCGATATCTCCTGATCTTGTACCCATGATAAGACCCTCAAGTGGTGTAAGACCCATTGATGAATCTACGCACTTACCACCTATAGATGCTGAAATTGATGCACCGTTTCCAAGGTGACATACGATAACTCTTGCTGTATCCTTGTCAAGACCTGCAAATTTAATCGCCTCCTGTGCTACATACATATGGCTTGTACCGTGGAATCCGTATCTTCTTATATGATAATTCTCATAATACTCATTTGGAATAGCATACTTATATGCCTTCTCCGGCATGCTAATACCAAATGATGTATCAAATGCAGCTACATTAGGAACACCGGGCATTGCCTTCTCTACAGCTTCAATACCCATAAGGTTTGCCGGATTGTGAAGCGGAGCAAGGTCTGAGAATTTCTCGATTTCTTTCTTTACCTCATCTGTAATAACTACAGACTCAGGGTACTTTACTCCACCCTGCACTACTCTGTGTCCAATAGCGTAGATCTCGCTTGCATCCTTTATTACACCATGATCCTTATCTGTAAGAGCCTCCAGCACCAAAGCAATAGCTTCTGTATGATTCTTTACATCCTTTTCAATCTTGAACTTCTCTCTTCCGATAGGCTCATGTGTAAGCTTTGATCCGGGAATTGCTATTCTCTCAAATAATCCCTTTGCCAAGGCCTCTTCATTCTCCATATTAATAAGCTGATACTTTAATGATGAACTGCCACAATTTATAACCAATACGTTTTTCATAAAGAAACTCCTCTCAAAATGTTTAAATTAATTGTCTTCTCCCGCAGCCTGAATTGCTGTAATTGCCACTACACCTACTATATCTTTATAAGAACATCCTCTTGAAAGATCATTTACCGGTTTTGCAATACCTTGACACATTGGTCCATATGCATTTGCCTTTGCAAGTCTTTGAACAAGCTTGTAACCAATATTTGCCGCATCCAGATCAGGGAATACAAGCACATTTGCCTGTCCTGCTACATCTGAACCCGGAGCCTTACTTGCTCCTATCTCAGGCACTAAAGCTGCATCCAACTGAAGCTCTCCGTCTATATAAAGATTCGGTGCTAATTGCTGTGCTATTTTTGTAGCTTCTACTACCTTTGTTACATCAGGGTGCTTTGCACTTCCTTTTGATGAGTGGCTGAGCATTGCAACCCTTGGTACTCCTCCTACAATAAACTTAAAGCTTTCTGCTGATGAAATAGCAATATGTGCAAGCTTTTCAGGATCCGGATTTTGCTCAATTGAACAGTCTGCAAATACAAATACACCATTCTCTCCAAACTCACTTCCCGGTACTTCTACTACAAAGAATCCTGAAACAAGCCTTGTACCCGGCTTTGTTCTAATTATCTGTAGTGCAGGTCTAAGTGTGTCTGCTGTAGAATGACAAGCACCACTAACTAGTCCGTCTGCGTCACCGGCTTTTAACATAAGACATCCAAAAGTAGTATAATCACTTAATAATTGTTTTCTTGCTTCTTCATGAGTAAGTCCCTTTGACTTTCTAATTTCTACAAAGAGGTCCTCGTATTCTTTAGTCTTCTCATAAGTATTCGGATCGATTATAGTTGCTCCTGTGATATCACAGCCCTTAGAATTCTCCTCCACTTCCTGTGGTGTACCTATAATTATTAGGTCTGCCAAACCATCTTTTAGAATAATCTCTGCGGCCTGAAATATTCTCTTATCCATTGACTCAGGCAAAATTATGGTTTTCTTATTCTTCCTTGCTCTTTCTTTTAATTGATCGATCATTAACATATGATATATCCCTTTCCATTATACAGCATATCGCTAAAATTTATATTTTGTGCTTCTTTACACATAAAAAGCTCTTAGAAGCTCATATATGTAATAGTATAGTAAAAAAAAAGCAACAATACAAGCATTAAGAAAAGTTAAAAAAATAACATAATGTCTAAAAATTCGTACAATATATTTTTCTATTCATTATCATTACTAATATATGTATCAAATATCATATTAAATTGGCTGGCTTGAAATAATGATATACCTGACCCAAGTATAAGTACCAACATTGACATCACTCCCGGCATCCTGATTATTAAAAAATATACCGCTACCAGTATCATTATACTGCCTGCCAACATAATTACGGTTCTTACAAGATGCTTTACAGACATAAAAAGAGCCAGCTTAAATGTCTGTTTTATAGGATTTATAAACTTTGCCTGTATTGGAAATACATATAAAAAAATAAACATCCACAACATTATCAAAAAGCATGTAATGGTAAATACTATCATTTTTATAACAGTATTGTTAATAGGAGCATAGACGCTAAAAAATCTTATATCAAAAAACAATATTCCACCTATAATCGCCATTATCACCCATATAATAGTTGACTGTAGTATATTGTCCTTAAAGCTATGAAAGAACATTGAAAATATTCCTCCACTGTCACGATCTCTTGCTATTTTCAATGTACAATAATACATTGCCGTAGTTGACGCTCCAAAAGTCACTATCGGTATAGAACATACTATCCAAAGTATATTTAAAATAAACAAATCCCATATTCTACCTACAAACCTCCATATCGGATTGTCGTAGTTAAATAATCCACCCATATTTTTCTCCAATCAAATACTTTTAAATCTATCTTCTCAAAGTATAACAAATTTCATTCCAAATTCCATAACTGTTTTTTTGTTAAAACATATGATTTTAGCTCAGAGCAAAAGCTCTGAGCTAAAAATCTATTTCTATATATTAGGTATATTCCCTTTTTTTAAATGTATATGTATTATATTGGCTGTAATCTGAGAACACCGGATCTTTGGTGTTAATCGTTACCGTATATCTCCAGTCTTCATTCAGACTATCCTTATATGGGCTATCACAAATGACAAGCTTGTCTAAAATTTCTTCTATATCCTTAACATCATAGTATGTCTTTTGGATAATTTCACTTGAGTATGTTACAACCTCTTCTTCCACATTCTCTAAATCAACATAGGATATATCTATGCTTTCCACATAATATGACGGAAATCTCTCAATAACTTCAACGCCCATTTCTTTTAATACCGCCAAGGTTTCTTTGAATTCCGGATATATTGGATAATAGCCTACTGACTCCAATGAATCTGCATACACATTATCCCACTTAGAGTTTGTCGCACTTGTACTGTCATTTGTATAATTAAATCCGGCATATTTTTTCAAAGCGTCTTCCATAAAATCATCATTAAATCTTATAGATGCAAATGGATAACTTTTTAATTTTGTTTCATAATCAAACTCAAGCAATTCTTTCTTATATGTTTCTACAAGCTTTTCCTTCATTTTGTCATCATGAAATACCATATGAGAGTCATTGTTCATCATACCGTTAAAATCCACACTGACTATGTTCTTACTTTCGTTAGAAAGTATTGGATAACAACTTTTTTTATAACTCTCATCTGCATATAAATTTGAAAGTTCTGAAATCATATCTTCATAGTCTATATAATACATTCGTTTGACGATTCTTCCTGACTTTAGCTTATATGAAATCAATACCTCTACCGGATTCCCATATGAAATATAATTAGGGACTGTTTCAGATACACCTTTCTTTGCCAGCTCTAGAACTGCTTCCTTATTAGTAATATCCATTTTTTTTGACAGCAATTCTTCTATTCTTCTATCACTTGCGTAATCTACATCCACAAAACTACCATCATAATAGCTTTCAGAAATTATTATCTCATTAAAATACTGCGATTCATTACTCTCCAAAGCTTCAGATATTACGGCTGCACTCTTTATATCTCCTACCCTCGGTATATAAGAGTCATATCCAAATATATCCATTTGAAAAATTGCCACAAGGATAAGAGAAATAATTATACAAATAAGCATTTGAATCTTACCGGCAAAAATCTTTTTAAAGTCCTGATTATATATTATTTCTATTATACAATGTGTGATCACTCCACCTACAGCCAAGCCGAATATGCCCCAAGCAATACTGTCATTCATTACACCATAAGCCAACAAATACATAAGCATACTTATAAAGATTACCATCATAAATTTCACCGGCAATTTTATTATACAAAAACTTATGCTCTTACCCGCTGTTTCAGAAGCTCTTTTCTTATATAGGAAAAGATTTATAAACATCAATACCATGCTTGCCATTATTGAGATAATCATCTTAATAATAATATCAAGCTTGGCTATATTGAATATAATCATAAAGCTTGAAAAATTGATTAAAAACTTATCTATTATAGGACCTGAACTATAATAGGTTAAAAAGAATGTACTCTGATATCCCTTTATCATAAGTGCGAGTGCCGGAAAATAGAAGCTTAAAAATCCACATAGTAAAAAGCCTATTAGCATATTTCCGGTCAGCATAATTGCAAGTACTACAACACTGTAGCTGAGTATATATAATACAATCCACTCTAAAATTGCAAAAATAACACCTGAAATTATATTTGCACTTGCAGTATTTACTAAAATCATCAATCCTGCAATAATTGCACATATGATAAAAGGTACAATAGCTATAAGTATTCCATTTATTATCTTCACAAAAAAGAGTATCTCTCTTTTTATAGGTAGACTGTGATACAAATCAACCTTTTTCTTTGAATATAGATATGAAAATCCTGACAAAGCCATAACCAGTGCTAATACTACAAAAACAAATGAAAAAAGCGGATTTGTGATGCCTATATAAAGTAAAAAGGTTGCTGCCAACTCCTTCGCTCTCATTGAAGGAACATCATATAATACACTATTATACAGATTAAAGCTTACCATCATAGCAGTCGCTACAATTAATGAAAAGAAAAATATAAGAACACTAATTGCTAGAGTCCATATTCTTATCTTGAGATCCTCTTTCATCAATTTAAAAAATGAGCTTTTTGATGTCATAACCATGCACCTCCGTTTCACTTATAAATATCTCTTCCAAGCTTAGGCCCATCAATTCATAAAATACAGGATTAAAGGACTCCATTTGCTCTCTTATTTCGTCCTCGCTACCCTTTATAGTAATATTATATACTCGACCATTGTTTTTCATCTGCATAATATCAAGTGCTCTCAATTTCTCCATATCAAAATCATTGTCAAATACACATTGAACTTTATGAATATTCAACTTCATATCTGATACATCTTTTGAAAGTAGTATTCCACCCTTATGTAAAAGCCCCACATGATCACATATATCCTCAAGCTCTCTAAGATTATGTGATGCGATAATGGGTGTAAGACCTCTCTCATCCATTTCCTTTGCAAAGAGGCTTTTTACTGCCTGTCTCATAACAGGATCTAAACCGTCAAATGTTTCATCACAGAGCAGATATCTCGTGTTTGACGCCACTCCAATTGCAATGCAAAGTTGCTTTTTCATACCCTTTGAAAAAGTATTTACTTTTCTATTTATATCCAGGTCAAGTGCTTTTAAAAGTTCCTCACATTTTTTTACATCAAAGTTTTTATAACCGGCTGAATAAAACTTTATCATCTCCCGTCCAGTAGTATTTGCAAAAAAATACTGATCATCGGATATATAGAAAAACTTTTCTTTTGCATTAATGTTCTCAAAAACTTTCTCTCCATCAATAAGTATCTCGCCACTATCAGGTTTTAGTATTCCTGCAAGTGTTTTTAAGAAGGTACTTTTTCCTGCTCCATTTGTTCCAATAAGTCCAAAAACATCTCCATCTCTTATACTTGCATTGATATTATCAAGTGCCCTGATATTTTCAAAGCTTTTGCTCAAACTCTTAGCCTCTATCATACCTTTGCCTCCTGCTTTAGATAAAACTCTTCAACTTTTTTACAAAACTCTTCTTTGCTTATCAGTTTCTTAGATTTAGATACAAGTTCTTCCAATTCTTTATATAAAATATCCTTTTTATTTTTCCTTATAATATCCAACTCCGCTACAAAACTGCCGACACCCTTAACACTATATACATAGCCCTGTCGCTCAAGCTCTATATATGCTTTCTGTATTGTATTAGGATTTATTGAGAGGTCCACAGCCAGGCTCCTTACTGATGGAAGCTTATCTCCCGGTGCCAGTACCCCGATAAGCATAAGATCTGAAAGCCTGTCCACCACCTGTTCATAGATTGCTCTCTTATCCCTACTGTCAATCACAATCATTGGCTTCTCCTTTAACTGTATTATCTATCATAGTACAGTTAATATAGCATAATTATAAAATTATTTCAAGTATTAACACGAATTTTATCTATGGAAAATCAAATTAAATGGTGTTATAATAAGTATTCGTAATTTTTTATGAGGAAGAATATATGATAACAAAAAGAGAAAATATAAGAAATATTGCCATTATCGCCCATGTAGACCATGGTAAGACTACATTGGTTGACCAGCTACTAAAACAAAGCGGTGTTTTTAGAGCAAATCAGGAAGTGGCAGAAAGAGTAATGGACTCTAATGATATAGAAAGAGAAAGAGGAATCACCATTTTATCAAAAAATACTGCTGTACATTATGGTGATACAAAGATTAATATCATAGATACACCGGGTCATGCCGACTTCGGTGGTGAAGTAGAGCGTGTTCTAAAGATGGTAAACGGTGTCGTTTGGTAGTAGACGCCTATGAGGGAGCCATGCCTCAGACTAAGTTTGTACTTAGAAAAGCACTTGAACTTGATCTGGAAGTACTCTGTCTGGTCAACAAATGCGATAGAGATGAGGCTAGACCTGAGGAAGTAGTAGACGAGATTCTTGAACTTTTACTCGATCTGGATGCTAATGAGCGTCAGCTTGATTGTCCATTCCTGTTTGCAAGTGCAAGAAGCGGTTGGGCAAGATACAGTGTTAATGATACAAATGAAGATATGAAACCTCTATTTGAAACCATTATTAAGCATATACCGGCACCTGAAGGTGATGAGGAAGCCGATCCTCAAGTACTTATAAGTACTATTGACTACAATGAATATGTTGGAAGAATCGGAGTAGGTAAAGTGGACAATGGTGTAATCAAGGTAAACCAGGAAGTTGCCTTAGTTAATCACCACGACCCTGATAAAATGAAAAAAGTGAAAATAGGAAAGCTTTACGAATATGAAGGCCTCAACAGAGTAGAAGTTAATGAAGCAAGAATAGGTTCTATAGTAGCTATCTCCGGTATTCCGGATATCCACATCGGAGATACTTTGACATCTGTTGAAAACCCTGAGGCAATTCCATTCCAAAAGATTTCAGAACCTACCATATCTATGAACTTTATGGTAAATGACTCTCCTCTTGCAGGAAGAGAAGGAAAGTACATTACTTCAAGACATTTGCGTGAAAGACTCTTTAGAGAGCTTAATACAGATGTAAGTATTAGGATAGAAGAAACCGATTCACCTGACTGTTTTAAAGTATCCGGTAGAGGTGAATTACATCTTTCAGTTCTTATAGAAAATATGAGAAGAGAAGGATTTGAATTTGCTGTAAGTAAGGCAGAAGTTATCTATCGCTATGATGAAAGAAATCAAAGCAGGAGCCAATGGAGCTTGCATTTGTAGATGTTCCTGATGAATTTTCCGGAGCAGTTATCCAAAAGCTTACTTCAAGAAAAGGTGAACTTCAAGGAATGAGCCCTACACATGGCGGATACACAAGACTTCAGTTCCTTATTCCATCTCGTGGTCTTATAGGCTATAGAGGAGAATTTATGACTGATACCAAAGGAAATGGCATACTAAATACAGAGTTTGACGGTTATGCACCATATAAGGGTGATATGTTCTATAGAAAGACAGGCTCTCTTATTGCATTTGAAAGTGGTGAATCCATTACTTATGGACTTTTCAATGCACAGGAGCGTGGCACTCTCTTTATAGGAGCAGGTGAAAAGGTTTATGCCGGTATGGTTATCGGTAAGAACGGTAAGGCAGAAGATGTAGAAATCAATGTCTGCAAGACGAAGAAACTTACAAACACCAGATCATCAAGTGCTGATGAGGCACTGAGACTGGTTACACCAAAAGTAATGAGTCTTGAAGAGTCTTTGGAATTTATTGATACAGATGAGCTTTTAGAAGTTACTCCTGAAAATCTTCGTATCAGAAAGAAAATACTTGATCCTACACTTAGAAAGCGTTCTATGATAAAGTCAAAACAATAAAATACATAAAGGGTATCCACATACCGGGTACCTTTTTTTCTCTTATTAATAAAAATTTATAAAAAATAAGGATTGATTATTAAAGCTGATAGTCTATATTATATTAGTGATGTATAATCAATTTTGAGGGCTTAAGCTCTTAAGTTTATTTTGAAAAGGAAAAATCATGAATAAAGAGAATGAAAATAGAATTCCTGAAAAGAGTGCTAAATCTTCCGGTTCAAAGAAAAAGAAATATATTAATAAAGCCATTTTCAAGGCTGTAAAGACATTTTTCTTTCACTCTTTGTTATAGCAATCCTTGGAACTGCTATGGGTATTGGCATGATAAAGGGTATTATTGACAATGCTCCTGATGTGGATGTAGACAGTATTATTCCACTTGGATATGCCACAACTGTTTACAACGCTTCCGGCCAGGTTACCGATACTCTGGTAATGGCAGGCTCAAATCGTGAAGAAGCTACTTATGATGAATTACCCCAGGTACTTATTGATGCATTTGTAGCAATAGAGGATTCAAGATTTTGGAAGCATAATGGTATAGATACCAGAGCGATACTTAGGGCTGTTACCGGCGTAGTAACAGGAAACAGCTCATCAGGTGGTGGTTCTACAATTACACAGCAGCTTATAAAAAACAATGTATTTAACGGTGGTAGAGAAAGAAGTTTTGGTGAAAAAGTAGAAAGAAAGATACAGGAGATGTATCTGGCAGTAAAACTTGAAAAACAAATGGATAAAAAGCTTATCCTTACTAATTATTTGAATACTATCAATCTTGGAAGTAATTCACTAGGTGTAAAGGTAGCTGCAAGAAGATATTTTGGTAAAGATGTTTCAGACCTTACCCTATCTGAAGCTACTGTAATAGCAGGTATAACAAAGGGACCTACCAAATATAATCCTATTACCGGACAAGAAGCCAATGCTGAAAGAAGAAAAATAATCCTTCAGTATATGTATGAACAAGGTTATATAACAAAAGCTCAACAGGAAGAGGCTCTTGCCGATGATGTGTATTCAAGAATTCAAAATGTAAATACACTCACAAAAGAAAAAAACAGTCCATACAGTTATTTTACAGATGCTTTAATCTCACAGGTTACTTCCACCTTTATAAATGAGCTTGGCTATACAGAAACACAGGCCCATAATCTATTATATAGTGGTGGACTGTCCATATATACCACTCAAGATCCATCCTTGCAACAAATAGTTGACAGTGAGGTAAACAACCCTGAAAACTATCCTGATACAAAGTATTCTCTAGAGTATCGACTCACAGTAACCGATAGTGAAAAGAACACACATAATTACTCTGAGAAAGATATAAACAAATACCATACTGAAGTACTAAGAGACGGATTCAACGGACTGTATCAAAGTGAAGAGGCTGCAAGAGCTGATGCTGAAAGCTATAAAGCTAGTGTCGTAAAGGACGGTGACACTATAGTTGGTGAAACCGTAAAAACTATTTTAGAGCCTCAGGTGTCCTTTGTACTTATGGATCAAAAAACAGGGGCTGTAAAGGCAATAAGTGGTGGTAGAGGTGAGAAAACATCTTCTCTTTCACTAAATAGAGCCACCGATACCACAAGACAGCCCGGTTCCACATTTAAGGTAATATCAGCCTTTGCACCTGCACTTGATACAAGTGGAGATACCTTAGCAACAACATATTATGATGCTGAGTATTCGATAGGAGACAAGACTTTCCAAAACTGGTATGAAAAACAAGGTTATTTGGGATGGTCAAGTATTCGTGATGGTATTATATACTCTATGAATATAGTTGCACTTAAAACTCTTATGGAGACTGTAACGCCAAGAGTTGGAGTACAATATGCTACTGACTTTGGTATAACCACGCTTACAGATCAAGATTACAATGCTTCGCTTGCACTTGGAGGTCTAACAAAGGGAGTTACAAACCTCGAACTTACAGGTGCCTTTGCTACAATTGCAAATCAGGGTGTATATACAAAGCCGGTTTTCTTCACAAAGATAGTAGACCACAATGGTAAAACACTACTTGACAATACCTCTTTGCAAATCATAGAGTTATAAAGGATTCTACAGCATTCCTTCTTACAGATGCTATGGCGGCATCTACAGAGAATAATAGAAAGTTTGCAAGTAGTGGTATAAGTGTAAACTCTACATCTACCCGAGCACATCTTGACAATATGAGTGTTGCCGGAAAGTCAGGTACTACCTCAAAAAGTATAGATGTCTGGTTTGTAGGATTTACACCATATTATACTGCCGGTGTCTGGGCAGGCTGTGATGAAAATCAACCACTGACTGATAATGGAGGCACAAGTTTCCACAAGGATATTTGGCGAAAGATAATGACCAAAGTTTCCGAAGGTTCTGAAGATATAGGCTTCCCTGTTCCTGATTCTGTAGAAACTGCAGTAGTATGTAGAAAATCCGGAAAGCTTCCTATCGCCGGAGTATGTGACCATGATCCTCGTGGTGATGCTACATATACCGAGTACTTTGCAAAGGGAACGGTACCTACAGAAGTCTGTGATCACCATACCACAGTTACCGTTTGTAGAGACAGCGGACTATTACCTACACCAAACTGTCCTACGACAACAAAGGTTGCACTTATAGTCCCAAGTGGGCAATCCGATACTGATGATTCACAATATGCCGCTCCAAGTGCTACCTGTACAATACATGGTGGAGGTACATTTAATTCTGACGCTCCTACATTAGATGAAAATAATGATGCCGGTGTTGGATTAGCACCTAAGTCAAACACTAACCATCCGGTTGTCTTCCCTAATCAAAACAATAATGTTTCTGTAGGGGTAGCACCTGGAGATAGTGTCGGTGTTCCACCAACTAAACCCAATCAAAAAAACGGTAAAACTAAGAAGCAAACTTCAGAGACATCTCAAGCTGAAACCACTGCTCCCGCTATCAAAACATCCCCACCTACATCAGCTGATGAAGACTCGGATATTTTACACGGACCCGGAGTAAATATGCAAAAGAATAATTCATCTCCGGCAGGTCCTGGAGCATCAATATCCACTGAGGGTCCTGATGGTCCGGTTGCGCCTATACTTGTAGGACCTGGGGAATAAAAATAAGGGGCTGTCGGGAAATACTGAATTTTAATCCCTACAGAACGAAATAGAAATATCCTGACAAATACAAGGCGTTTTGGCTTTGCGACTTTGTCAGGATATTTTACTTTTCTATAATACTGGCTATTTTGGGGCATAAAACCCCCTTGGCTGAAATTTTGCTTTTGCATTTTTTACTATGCTGTTTTCTCCTGTAGTTTTCCTTCAAATTTCTTTAGTTTGGCATAGAGAAAACGATGATATTTATTTATATTTCTTCCTATTGCAAAAAGCATAAATTCTTTATAAACCTTATCTGAAGTACGATAGTTAAGCGTCGGAAATCTTCATTCTCTTTAATATCTCCAAAATGACCTTCTGTTTGAATAGAGCGTATCTGTCGTTTCAGAATACCTTTTTCACTCTGTATGTTAGCATGTGACTTCTCTCGGAGCTCTTCCCATACTTCATTGATCTTCATTACTTTATTCTTATCAATATCTTTATCAGGATTATACTTGTATAAACATTTAGACTTATGTTCACATCCACTACAGTCTGAACATCCATATACTTCATATGTTTGTGTATAACCATTCTGTTCTTTCTTTTCTGTGTTGATATGTCTCAGTTCACGGCCGTCATGACAGATATAGACTTGCTCATCCTCAAATACTGTTGTCTTCATGTTGTAGTATTTACCTATATCTTTACTGTATGCTCTTGTTTTTTTCGTTTTTTTCATGATCCTGTAGTTTTATATAACTATCTATCTTATTTTCTTTTAGATATAAGAGATTTTTCTCACTACAATAGCCGCTATCTGCCGTAACTTCTTCAAGCACTTCTCCAAATGCTTTCTTATGCTTTTCAAGGACAGGAATCAGTGTGTTATAGTCTGTACGATCATTACTTACATAACTATGTACAATAAAATAATTCTCTACTGCTATCTGTACATTGTATGCAGGCTTTAGCTGCCCATTCAGCATATGATCTTCCTTCATTCGCATAAAAGTTGCTTCCAAATCAGTTTTGGAATAGCTGTTTCTATCTTTTCCCATAATTTCAAAGCATTCTTTATAGCTCATTAATCGCTGTCCACAATGCTCAAGTTCTTCATATAGTTGTTGAAGTTTTGGCTTTCTCTTACCCTTTCCGTTAACAAATACAATACCTTCTCCGTCAGCAATAGCCATAAGGTTTTTCTGTAGCTTAAGCATTTCAAGAGGCGAGCAGTTATCAATCTCTATAATACGGTTATTAGATAGCTTTTTATGTTTTGTAATCTTTCTTTTTCTATTCTTTTCAATAACATCTCTAACTTTATCAATTCCGTCAATTACAAACATTTGTGCATTTCCAAGCTCGTACTTCTCCCCAAAACCATTATCTTGTAAAAAAGAATTATATTCTGAATAAAGCTTATCGATAGAATCCAGAAGACCTGCTAGATGATAATTAATACTTCCACGCCATACAAAAAGTATAACGATTAGCATTAGCTTCTATTTTTTTGTTCCATCAATAAACAATTCTTTTTAATGTTACAAGCCCTTCTTTTTGTAATCGTCTCATAAACTGATAATTTAAGTCGTCTAGGATATTTTGAAGTAAGTTTCTTACCTTTAAAATCATAAAAAGCATCTCTTTTAGGCTTCCTCCCTTGAGTAAGCCAGATAAAAGCAATATCCCTTTCGCATAAATCTACAATACGATCAATAGAACGAATTCCTCGCATATTTGCATAAGTAATAACTGCATACATCATGATAGGGTTATACCCTGTTCTTCCCTTGTCCGAACAATTGGCTAACAGTCCGGAAAAATCTAAATCCTCCATAACTTTTTTTAGGGTATAGACTGGATCGTCATCGGGTAAACTCAATTCATAGAAGCTAAAGTTGATTTTCTGTTGACCTATTTCAAAAAAGTCGTTATAATAATTAACTGTAAGCATAGTTACATTATAACATGTAACGGAGAAAGATGGTTATCGTTAGCCATCTTTTTTTATGTAAAAACTTAGGGTGGTGTGACTCATTTTGAGCCACACCACCCTTTCTTATGACTATCATTTCCCGACAGCCCCCTTTTTTATTTTTCTATCCTTTTAAAGAAATTAAATATCAATGGTATTACTATTACAAATGATATTACATCAGCTAGGGGCTGTGCCAACTGTATTCCATAAATACCAAGAAATTTAGGTAAAATCATAACTATTGGAACAAATGTAATACCACTTCTCAAAAAAGATGCTATGGATGCGTACAGATTCTCTCCTGCCCCCTGAAACATCATACTCGCCGCCAAAGTAATAGGTGATATAAATAAAACTGCACATTGTGCTCTCAAAGCAAAAGTTCCAATTCTTATAACATCTGCATCATCTCTAAATTGTCCTATTATATGACCTGAAAATACTAATGAAAGTATACTAAGTACTCCTATTATAAACATACTGATACTACAGCAAAATACAAATGCCCTCTTTACCCTCTTAAATTTTTTTGCACCATAGTTAAAAGCTGAAACCGGCTGAAATCCTTGTGATATACCAAGGGCTATGGCAAAAATAAAATTTGTAACTCTACTTACTATACTCATTGCAGCAATAGCTGCATCACCATATGGCATTGACATATAGTTTAATACCATTGTTGACACACTCATCATGCCCTGTCTAATGAGGCTTGGTACACCGGTTTCCAGTATATTTATAATATCCTTAATATCCTTTGAAACTGCAGAAATTCTAAGTTTAGATACAGTTCTATCTCCTCCAAACATAAACAATAAGACAAAAAAACTGATAATCTGAGAAATTGCAGTTGATATGCCTGCACCCAAAGTTCCAAAATTAAATACAAATATAAAAATAGGATCCCCTATAATATTGAGTACTCCTCCCAGAGTAAGTCCCACCATTGCAAGAGCAGCCCTGCCCTCATATCTGAGCACATTATTCAGTACACAACTTCCGGTCATAAAAGGTGCTGATAACAGTATGCATATTGCGTAGTCTCTGGCATATGGCATTATAGTATCTGTACTACCCATTATTCTAAGAAAAGGTTCCATAAATATAATACCAAAAATCATTATAACAACACCTAAAAATAATGACATGAAAAACCCAGTCGAAGCGAATTTTATCGCTTCATTAGGCTGCTTATTGCCAAGTTTTCTTGATATGTTAGAGCCGCTTCCATGTCCACACATAAATCCTACCGCCTGGTTTATAGTCATTATAGAGAAAACTATACCTATAGCTGCAGAAGCACTGGTTCCAAGCTTTCCTACAAAAAAGGTATCTGCCATATTGTAGATATTTGTAACCAGCATACTTATAATGGTGGGAATACTCAACTTTAAAATAAGCTTCTCAATCGAAGTCTCAGTCATCTCCTTATATTGTTTATCTAAAGTAGCTCTCATATTCTAAAATTCTCCATAAAACTACTTATTCCTCTGTTCACAAACAATAAATATTATTAAAGTCACTATAAAATAAAACCATGTTGTGGGATTCGAAAACCATGTTGTAAAGAATGAAAGGGCCAGGTATACAAACCCCTGTGCATAGATCATATAAAAGGCCGCATGCCTTGTGCTCCTTATCCATCTTTCAAATAAATAGCTGACACCACCCAAAATTGCCGAAAAAACTCCAACACCTACTATTCCAAAATCATAAAATGCATCATAGAATAATGTAACTGTTGTAAGCTCCGTCTTATTTACAAAAATAGGAAAATCCACTATCTTCGGATAAACAAACTTAAGTCCTGTAAGTGCCCAAACCGGAAATAATCCCTTTATTCCTAAGCTATGTTTTGGCAATTCCTTAATCAGTATATCCAGATTATCATAATTGTTTGCAATATAAATATATGGTTGACTTACAAAAATTGGAAAGTTGTATTTCATCTCAAATATACTGTTCAAATACTCAACATCATGGCTTCTTGCCACTGACAATAGCAAATATACCGGCACTATTACTACAATTACTATTATAAAATATATAGGTTTTATCCTCTCCCTCTTTAAAATCAGCAATGTCACAAATGCCATAAGTACAGCAAACATAAACTGAAACCTTGATACACAGAGTATTGGTATCAGCATAGCAATAATATTTGCAACACATAAAAAAATACCAATTTTATAATATTTATTTTTTTCCCTCCTCATTTAGATATATCATACTGAGCGAAGGTACTAAAATACAACTTACTGTAAAATAATGTACTCCTGAAATGTGAAAATATGAATATGCATGAGGTACACCCTTCTCAAATAATGGAATAAAACCAAGTACAATAGCCTCAATATTAAATGCTATAACAGATACCATAGCAAGTATTATTATACAAGCATACAATCTGTTCTCATTACTTTTTTCAAGAATTCTTTCTCTTTTATCATAAGGATTACCCTTATATCTTTTTAAAGTCTCAAATACTATATAAAAACTTCCAAAAGCCAAAAAAAGAGCAATCCAAGTAATATTACTCCAGGGTTTTGCAAGATATGACAACTTCATCGCAGCCAAACCCTCACCTCCCACAAATGCCAGTGAGAATATTCCACGAAGGTTCACAAGTGACTTTGAGTATCTGTATTCCTTGATATACAGATATATTGCCACTACAATTAGCACAAACCCGGACAGGGCATATTGCTCTATCCGGGAAAATAAATACGCTAATAGACTACAAACCAGATATATTAACATCCAATCTCCTCTATTATTTTCTTTAAATAATCTTTTATCTCACTCTCTGTTGCCATCTCAAGCACCTTATCGACCTTAGATAAAAGTGCCTTGCTGTCACATAGAGATATTATCTGCCTTGACTTTAATATGCTTGATGCAGACATAGAAAATTCATCTAATCCCCAAGCAAGAAGTACAGGAATAAGTAAAGGATCTGCAGCGGCCTCACCACACATACCAACCATAATTCCGGCTTTCTTACCCTCTGTAATTATCCTATTAATACTTCTAAGTACTGCCGGTGAAAATGGTGAGTAAAGACCGGCAATCTTTACATTGCCTCTATCCACAGACATAGTATACTGTATCAAATCATTTGTACCTATACTAAAGAAATCCACCTCTTTTGCAAAAATATCAGCAAGCAATGATGCAGCAGCAGTCTCCACCATTATACCTACTTCTATATCCTTATTGTATGCAATTCCATTTAAATCAAACTCCGATTTTATATCATTTATCAAAGCCTTAGCTTCCTTTATCTCATCCATAGAAGTTATAAGTGGCAACATGATCTTTATATTTCCAAAAGCACTTGCACGAAGCAATGCACGCAACTGAGGTATATAGATATCATTCTTTCTATCAAGGCAAAGTCTTATAGCACGATAACCTAGGAAAGGATTCTCATCCTGCTCTATTCCCATATAGGGAATCTCTTTATCACCACCTATATCTAATGTTCTGATAATTACAGGCTTACCTTCCATGGCTATAGCTACTTCTTTATAGCTTTCAAACTGCTCATCCTCACTAGGCATTCCATCTCTATCCATAAAGAGGAACTCTGTTCTAAACAAACCTATACCTTCTCCACCGCTTAAAATAACCTTCTTGGCATCCTCAGGACTACCAATATTTCCGGCTATCTCCACCTTCTTGCCATCTTTAGAAATACTTGGTAACTCCTTGTATTTCTTTAAAAGTTCCTTCTTGGCATCATACTCTTTCTTTTTATTATCATAATCAGATTTTTCATCTTCGGTAGGCATTATGATAACCTCTCCATTTTCACCATCTAAAAGTATTTCTGTGCCTTCAGTTATATCTTGTGGTAAATCAGAAAGGCCTACTACAGCCGGTATCTCAAGTGCTCTAGCCAGTATTGCAGAGTGTGATGTCTTTCCTCCAAGTTCTGTAACAATGCCAAGCACATTCTCCGGATTAAGGCCGGCAGTCATAGAAGGTGTAAGATCTTTAGCCACCAAAACACTACCATACGGAAGTTTTGAGAGATCGGTATTTTCCATTCCCAAAATCTTCTTTATAAGTCTGGTTTTAATATCCAACATATCAGTAGCCCTTTGCTGCATCAGTTCATCATCCATTGAAGCAAATACCGCTGCATACTGATTGCATACTTCCTCAATCGTGTACTCTGCACAAATACTCTCAGATTTTATACGATTTACTATCTCATCCACAAGCATCGGATCTGACATAAGCATAATATGTCCAAATAAAATCTCTGCTTCCTTTGCTGAGGCATTTTTTCTAGAGCCTGTGACATCTCTTCTGTCTCCGCCTTAGTCAGTTCCAAAACTTCCATAAAGTTTGACACTTCAGCTTCAATATCTGAAACAGTTTTCCTTATAACTTCTACACTCTGTTCCTTGACTACTCTTGCAACACCGATACCAATACCATCGGCTGCTCCCACACCATAAATCTTCATGATAAACCTCTACTTACTTTACTTCACCAAAACCTGAATTTATCAAATTCTTTAAAGCATCCATAGCCTCATTCTCATCTTTCCCCTCACATGTGATTGTGATCGTATCCCCACATTTAACACATGTAGCAAGTACACTAAGTACACTTTTTGCATTTGCAGTACTGTCTCCAAATATAATCTTTATTTTGGAATCAAACTTCAATGCTTCCTTACATAAGCTACCTGCAGGTCGTAGATGTAATCCACTTGGATTTATAACCTTTAAATCTTCTGAAACCATTCAAAAACCTCCCTTAGTTTTCTGTAGCTGAGCTACTTTGTGTAGTAGTTTGTTCTACTGTAGTACTTTGCTCTGTAGCAGTAGTTGTTTCTGCTACATTTGTTTCACTCCTATCATTTGTGTGATTTCCTATTATTACTTCAAAAGGAGTATATGAATCTACACTTAATCCTGTCGGCAATTCAAATGTAAGGCTTCCCACATTACTGCCTAGGTTCATGCCACTGACATCCAGTGTAGCTTTCAAATCCGAGCCGGTCACAGACTCAAGATTTGCAGTCAAACCTGAAACAACCACAGTTATCCTCTCAGGTACAATACTTGTAGCAACACCCGACCTGGCTCCATCTATATCCAAATCACTTACTGTCAAATTAAAAGACTTCTTATCAAGCGCCTCTACCTTCAATGTAACCGTAATATTTGTATCTCCTATTGCAGTCACATCTTCCGGAAGAAAATCCTTGACATCTACATTTACAATAATATCACTTGTAGCTCCCTCAACATTAAGTGCATTTGCAGGTATAGTGATAGCATTCAATCCCTCCAAGACCTCCGGTTGCCCTCTAACCTGTATAGACTTTGTGCTACTTTCAGCTCCGGTAAATCTGTATCCATCTGCAACATTTCCCCCAACATCAAAATTGACTGACAAGGCCCTACCATTGAGCATAACCAAACTGTATCCCACTGTATCAAAACTTTTACTTACTCTGTCATCTGATATGATAAATGAATTTCCATTAGCATCAAAATACTTCAACTCAGCCTTACCTACTACATTACTGTCAAATCCGCTAACATCTATCTCCACTCCTACCTGACTTATCTGTCCTATTACCGAAACCGGACCTGTAAGTGTCACATTCTGCTTATCAAGTTTGACCTCTCCAACAGAATATCCGTCTGAAGGAGTACCTTTAAGCTTTGTTGTCAGTGTAAACTCTTTCTTTGCAAGTCCTCAATACCAACTCTTACAATACCGGGCTTTGTTGTCACCGCTCCAACTATAAGATTCTTATTGTTCACCACTTCCACTGAGATAGGTACAGCACCGGTTATATCATACATATTTCCAAGGTCTATAGATGCCTTAAAATCTGATGACGATATTCTTCCTTCATCTCTTGTCCTTACCTCATAGCTGACAGTTACTGTATTAGCCCCCATCAATGAGTATGTCTTGCCTGCATCTGTAATAATATTTGCATTAACCACACTCAAAGCAACATTCTGAGTCCTTGTAACTATAGGATTTGAGATATTTATTACCACGATCCATACAAAAAACGCTATAGCCAAAGAGCTAATTTTCAAAACAAGATTATTTGTCTTTATCATTACCTCTTCCTTTCAACAACTTTGATAGTAAAGAGCTGCTCTTCTCTTCCGGCTTATCTTCAAGTAGAATAGAAAGTTCTTTTCGTAATTCTTCACTATCATTTACTTTTATAAGGTTACCTCCAATCGCTACTGAAACCCTTCCTGTCTCCTCAGACACTACAATTGTAATAGAATCTGACACCTCACTGATACCAATAGCTGCTCTATGTCTAGTTCCCAAATCCTTGCTGATTCTCATATTCTCAGAAAGAGGCAAGTAACATGTTGCAGACACAATAGTATTTCCCCTTATAAGTACAGCACCATCATGAATGGTGTATTATGCTCAAATATATTGATAAGAAGCTGACTGGATACTATACCGTTTATCAAAATACCGGTACTTTCTATATTCGACAGATTTTCATTTCTCTCTATCACCATTAAAGCTCCAGTCCTAGGCTTTGACATAGTGAAGGCAGCATTTATAAGCTCTTCTATGGTACTTCTGTTTATGCTGTCATCACTTATTTTGTTATCAAAGGCAAATATCTTCATTATATTCTTATTTCCAAGCTGCTCAAGGGCCTTTCTTAGCTCCGGAGCAAATATTATAACAAGTGCAGTTACTGCAATGGTTGCAATCCTACCAAGTATCCATAGTATAACATCAAAATGTAATATATATGATATTATTGTAAAGGCCAAAATAAGAATCAACCCCTTCAGTAGAGTCCATGCTCTGGTCTTTGTAATCCATGTCATTATCTCATATACGATATATGCTATGATCAGGATTTCTATTACATTCAGTATATCTATACGTGGAAAATATGAAAGACCATCACGCAGCATCTTCGTGATTATATTCATTCACTACCCCCATTATTCTTGTTCTTCTTTTTTCCCTTTGTGCTGAACGACTGTACTTTTTTATCTGCAGCTGAAACTGTAATCTTTGGCACAGCCTTAACAAAATAATAATAATCATCATCCTCAAACTGTGCATATTCAGACCTTGTATAATCCACTGAAAAAACGAAGAAATTATACACATACGCAATGATCACAGATATCGCAAGTCCAATTATAAAGTCAAAAAGAGGAGTAGATATATCAAAAATAAAATCTCCTGCAAATATGCTTACTAAAATAGTAATAGTACCTGCTGCAATGGCTATTTGCCAAGCATAATCCATATTTTGCTTATGCACCATATATACTATAAAAGTAGTCAAAGCAAATGCAATCAGAAATAAAATCATAGTTTTATTTGAAAAAACACCATTTATAGCCTGTGAATATCTCTGGGCAATATCTACAGATTGAGTATTTGTCAATACTCCTATATTCTGCTTTGCAAAAGTACATGTAAAATATATAAGTATTCCTGCCATAATAGGTATTATACTCACTGTACTTCCCATAAGTCCAACCACCAGTGGAATAACATATGGTATCTTTATAGAAAAAAGTATGGGAACAATAAGCAAAAGCACACTGTCCTTCTTTCCAAAACTGTAATACATGAAAAATGTCAGTATAAATATAATGCCTACAAGCAATGCCAACTCAAATGAAGCTGCAAACAAATGCACCATCAAAAAAACTGCCACTATAACAACTCCTGCCATATATGGCAAGAAAGCACCTACTATAGCCAAAACAATAGGTATATGTATTATAGACAGCTTAGTTTGATAACCCAAATTAAGATTTATAAGCATCATAGCTGTAAACAATATTATATATTTTATTCCCTTATCTATTATCGAGTAGTATTTTGCATAGAAACTCTTCAAGCTGTTTCTAAACACATATAGCTGTAGCATTCTAACCTCCGTTATTTTGCGATTTGCTGTCAAATTTCTTTTCAAAATAATTCAATCTATCGTTGTACACCTTTAAATTTCTCTGTGCCTCGTCATATTTTTTTGAAAAAAATCTATATGTAATTAATTCAAATGCAATGAGTCCAAGTATATATATAACAATATAAACAATTGAAAATAATCCTATCGGATTTACACTTGACATCAGATCTTCCAAATTATAAAGAATTGCCAAAATAACTATAAGAATAAAGCAAAAGGTATAAACAAAAAAAGACCTAAGCATTTGTTTACCAACATAGTCTTCTTTGAAATAATTATCAATTTCAAACATTTGCTCGCCCTTTCTCTTTTTCAATAATGCTAATTCAGTCATCTGCTTTATCTTTTCTTCATTTAGCATATATTCACCCATCAAAAACTTTCTGCAACTTTTTTATCATTATATCATATCTATGGTTGCATAGCAAATATAGGCAAAACCATAGTTTTTACAACAAAAGAGGCTGTGTACAATGTACCTCAGCCCCGGTATTTTTAATCCCTTACTCCCTCTATTATATTCTTAGCTATATAGTCAAGCTTATCATCTGACATTCCAGGATATACCCCCACCCAGAATGTATCATTCATGATTCGATCAGTATTTTTAAGTTCACCTACTACTCTATATCCTTCATTAGTCGCTCTCATCTGATCAAAGCAAGGATGCTTAATCAAATTACCGGCAAACAGCATTCTGGTTTGAATACCGTTTGACTCTAACTTATTAACAAGTTTTGCTCTGTCAACTCCCTCCTTACATGTAATGAGAAAGCCAAACCAGCTTGGATCTGCATTATTTGCAGGAACAGGTAATATAATCTTATCCTCCACAATTCTTAATGCATCATAGAGTCTCTTATAGTTTTCTCTTCTCTTTTTTACAAACTCCGGGAACTTTTTAATTGTGCCAACCCTACTGCTGCCTGAAGATCCGTAGGCTTAAGATTATACCCAAAGTGTGAATATACATACTTGTGATCATATCCAAATGGAAGTTCTCCATACTGACGATCAAATCTATGTCCACACATATTATCCTGTCCTGAGTGACATACACAGTCTCTTCCCCAGTCCCTCATAGACTTTATTATCCTATTCAAAAGAGGATTAGATGTATATACTGCACCACCTTCACCCATAGTCATATGATGTGGTGGATAGAAGCTTGAGGTACCTATATCTCCGATAGTACCGGTAAACTTCTTTTCGCCATCTATGACATACATACTTCCAAGTGCATCACAATTGTCCTCAATAAGCCATAAATTATGCTTTTTACAAAAAGCCAAAACTGCTTCCAGGTCAAATGGATTTCCTAGAGTATGCGCCACCATAACAGCCTTTGTCTTTGGTGATAAAGCCTCCTCAAGTTTAGTTACATCAATATTGTACTGTGGTATTGTTACATCTACAAATACCGGTACTGCACCATATTGAATCATAGGTGTTACTGTTGTAGGAAAACCACATGCCACAGTGATGACCTCATCTCCTCTCTTTACCTGCCTTTCTCCCAGCAGTGGAGAAGTTAAAGTCATAAATGCAAGCAAATTCGCACTTGATCCCGAGTTTACAAGTGATACATACTTCACACCAAATTGTTTTGCAAATTTATCTTCAAACTCATAAAAATATCTTCCGGCAGTCAGCCAAAAATCCAATGAAGCATCTACAAGGTTAACCATTTCTTCAGAATCATAAACCCTTGAAGCATACGTTATCCTGTCGCCTTCTTTAAATTCCTTTTTTATATTATGAAACTTGTCATGGTAGCCCTTTACCAACTCCAAGATCTCTTTGCGAGCTTCTTCTTGTGTTTTAAACATCTCTCCTCCAAGCTAATATTTATCATTGTTTTTTACAAATATACACTTCCTAGAAAAATCTCTCTTCTAGCATAAGACATAGCGAATGATATATAGGTAAATGAAACTCCTGAATTTTAAATGTCTCTTTTTCAGGAACTATTATTATTTCATCACAAAACTCTCTCATTTTACCACCATCTCTACCTGAAAGTCCAATGGTTATCAGACCTTTTGCTTTAGCCGTCACTAAAGCATATAATATATTTTCAGAATTTCCGGAAGTTGAAATTCCAAGGAATACATCTCCCTCTTTACCAAAGCCATTTACTTGTTGTGCAAATGAAAGCAATGGATTACAATCATTTAAATATGCCGTCGAAAGTCCTACATGACCTGTGACCGAAATAGCAGGTAATGCCCCTTGCAAACTTTCTGCTAAGACATCCCCCATATTTTTGTCGATATTCTTTAGCTTCTCTTGTAAGTCTTCCTTTAGACTTCTAGGTTTAATAAATCCCTTCATCAGCTCACCAACTATATGCTCTGAATCTGCTGCACTTCCACCATTTCCAGCTATTAATAGTTTACCACCATTTAAATAGGATTTTTCTAAAATCTTATAGGACATCCAAATATTATTCTTCACTATATTGAGTTTGTGATATCTACTAATCAAGTCATCTAATATTTTTATAATATTTTCTTCCATAAAACCTCAATCATACATCAAATCTGAATTCTCCCTCCGGTAGCCTAATGTCAATACTTTGATAATCCCATCTATCATTATCAACAATCCAACTTTGTACTCCCCGAAGTTCGAAGTTCCAATCCAAAATTTGTCCACCCATATCTTCAAGTCCCGCAGCTACTTTATGCCTAGCATTAAAAGGACAATATATGAGTAAAAACCCTCCACCACCGGCACCAAGTAGTTTTCCACCTATAGCACCATCTTGCTTTGCTCTATTATATAGTGCATCTATAGCCGGATTTGAAATTTTATTACTCATTCTTTTTTTACTGTTCCAACTATAATCCAACAATTTCCCAAATGCATTCAAATTTCCTTTTAATAATTCATCCTTCATAGCATATGCTAAAGCCTTTACTTCACACATAGCCATAAATGAATCCTGATTTTCATAATTTTTTACTTGGTCATCAATAATATTGGCAGAAACATGTACACCTCCAGTATAACACATAATAAGATTGTACTCTAATTCATGTATTATCTCTTTGTGTATTCTAAGAGGATTTACCACTACATTATTTCTGCCATGAAACTCCATAAAATTAAAACCACCAAATGTAGTTGCATACTGATCTTGATATCCTCCTGATATTCCAAGATCTATTCTCTCCACTCCAAATGCCAAATCAGCCATTCGATAATTATCTAAATCTATCCTCTTCCACTTTGCCATAGCACTAAGCAGTGCAACAGTTACAGTCGAACTGGTACCTAATCCAGAACCAGGAGGTGCATCACAATGCAAGTAAACTTCACAGCCTTCTTTTATATCCATAGCCTTTAGTGCTGCTTTTACCAAATCCAACTTACCATCATATACAAAATTTTCTTTTGTATTATATTTTACCGTCATATCAAAATCCAAAGAATGTACTATTATCTCTTCATCATTTCTTGGTAAGATAGAACAATATGCATATTTATTTATAGTACTTCCTATAATAACTCCACCTTGATTTTCACAAAATGGAGCTACATCAGTACCACCACCACCAAAACTTACACGCAATGGTGCCTTTGAACGAATAATCATTTAATATCTCCTAATTATGTATATGCACCATACTAACATAAACTAACTCACTGTGCAAACTTTGATTATATACATAAAAAGCAGGGTGCAAACACATCCTGCTAAACAATATTATTTCTTTCTCATGAAACTTACAATATGTAACAAAAGTGAAACTGCTAATAATGAATATATGAAGCCATTTATAGGTGTAAACGCACCTTTAAAAGAACCGGTATATTCCTTATCATTTATAAAGAGCTTCCCTTTTATGTATATTGCACCATATCTATCCACAGTAAGCACAGGATTCTTATTTTCATCCTGAATAATAATTCCTCTTCCACTCTCCCCAGGATTTACTATAATCCAATCACTACCATCTTCTATTGTCTGATTTGTTATGCTTCCAACATTACCAAATTCTTCAGCAAAGGCTGTCATTGTACTAAAAGACAGTATAGCCATCAAAATAATTATTAATTTTTTTATATTTTTCATTATATTAAGCCCTCCCTCTAATAATACTTCTCCAATATATTATTGTAGATTTTTATCAATGGATACAGCCTATACTTTGTGAGATATCCTTGAGGCCATGTAGTATCTCTCAAAAAATCCTTAAACTCCTGTCTCTTTTTCTTACTAAAAACTGCAAGAAACATCAAAACCGGTCTAAATACAGTTCTCTTATCTACATAAGCACCTACTCCAAACTCCTCATTGTGTGTTAGGCTAAAATAAGAATTTACTGTTTCTCTATCCGGATAATATATAAAACTTCTAAGTGCTTCATAAGCATCATTTCTAATATCTTCTGATGTAATAAAATTATCACAACAATATTTTCCAAGTTCTATACACTCACTCAATACTTTTTCCTGTAATTTTTTTGTGTATTTAAAGAAAATATCATCCTCACTCTTTTCATTGTTTCTAATAGCTAATGTAATTCCTTTTTCATTCTTTTCATACCCTACGGTACTTCCATTTGGAGAATTGCAAATCATCTCAAATGGAGTAGAAATTGTTAAAAGTGCTCTTGCAAAACTACATTTATCCAGATATCCACACTTTCTTGAATTATCCGGCTGTTTATTAAGGAATTGTATAAGTCCAACATAATAACCATGTATCATAGCATTCTTGAATATATAACATAAATTGTCCTGAATAGTACCTCTCCAGCCTATATCTACAATTGCTATTTCTTCATTCATTTCTTCTGTTAAACTCTTGCCTTTACAATAGTCTAATAGCTGCTGCTTTTTATTTTCTATATGCTTCTCCATAAAGTCCTTAAACTCTATATCCGCAAACAACTTTTGTACGGGCTCCAATGTCCAAGGATATGTAAGTATTTCATCAGGATTTATTGAATATCTATTTAAAAATCCCTTAACATTTTCTATTTCCATTGCTAAAGACTTGAACATTGCACGCATAGACTGTATAGAATACTGATTCCATAGTCGCATCATTTCATCCAATGTAAATTCTCTCAATGAAGCCACAAATGTAGAGAGTCTACTTACTTCAAGAATATATGATTTAGGTACAATGCTTTCATCATAAAACTCTGAAAGGGAATCAAATATTTCTTTATAAAACTCTCCCTCTCTTGTAAAAAAATATATTTTTCTTATATTTTTTTCAATACAGTTTTCCATTATATCTGATATAAATCCATAGAAGAAAAGACTTATATCCCTATCCGAAGATAATGGAAATCCTTTATATCTCAAAGAGTTCTTTACATCTAACACAAAAGCTGCTTCTCTATCTTTCCGCATCTTATGTTCTTCATCCGGCAAATAGTGTATTGCATCTATTCCAAGTCTTTTTGGAACTTCAACATCACTATAACCATTATCTCCTATATGAATATGTTCAGGTGGAATTACATTACACTCTTTCTCTACCAATTCAAAAAGTCGTCCTGATCTCTTATTTACCTTATAGTCGCATGAACAATAAATCTCATCAATTTTATTTTTCATTCCTACACTATCAATCAGTCTTTGTAAAAAGAATTTATCCGTATAAAAATCGGAGATGCAAACCAATTTTTCATGCTTAATCGACTCGATAGTACTATCAATAGTTGGATCCAAATAAATGTTTCTTAATTCACAATTTAACTCAACATCATATAATTCTTCAACTAAAGCATCACAATCCGGATAATCTCTATCACAAGAATACTTTATCCATCTCCTGAATACATCTTTTATATTATATTCGTCATCAAATCCGGAATCTTTACTTTCTGTGCCAATCTCTCTTTCTACATCTACCCTAAGTTTTGTCAACTCTCTTAGATTTCTTTTATCTGATTTTATATAATCTTTTGCCTTGAGATAAAACTCCCTTGAGGTATATACCTTTATTGCATCTGGATGACATTTTCTTCTAAGTATGGTGTCCCAAATATCCAAAGACAATAATTTATAATTCTTGTTTTCCATACTTCTAAATCCCTTTAAATTTATACCATATTTTACGAATCAATTTACTCTTTCTAATAAATCTTACCCTCTTAAGCTTGCCTAGGAGTGAATTATCCACCATAACAGGAGCTTCATATCTATCCTCGAGTTTTTGATTCATCATCACATCAGCTACCACCGGCTTACCATTATAAAGCTTTTCAAAAGTATCATTTGATGGAACTGTGTTAGTAACCATTCTTTTTACAGCCTCATAGAACTGTTTATAGCCATGTACCAAATCCTTATCTTTCATATATTCTTGTCCATACTCTGACATCTGTTTTGCCTTATCTTTGTCGTCAAGAATGTCTATAAGTGCCTTTGCGATAGATTCTGGAGTATAGTGTGCCAATGATACTCCCACCTCCGGCATATCATATAAGTTATTTTCCATAAATAAGTCAACCACAGGCAATCCTGCTGCCATCATCTCAAATGGAATTCTTGATGGATTTGAAGAACTTATACATAGCCCAACACTACACTTATTATAAAGCTCATTACAATTCTCAATTGGTATAATTCCAAGATTTTCATGTTCAAACCATACATTACCCTTTATAGTAGACCCATACAAATAAATTTTTATATCCGGACGTAAAAATTTTACAATTCCAAGTGCCTCTATACCAACCATACTGCATCTTCTAGGTTTATCAGGTTGATATATAAAACATATAGCATTTTCCTTCTCTACATTATTAAGTTTTTTATATACTTTTTGATCTGCACAGAAATCAAAAAATTGAGAATCTGTATTATACTCAGTTTTCATCTTATGAGATAACCATCTTCCTATCGTCACAGGTTTTAATCCATAACAATAAGAATTACATGCAAGTAAATAACCGTCACCCATAGGGTTGAACAACGCCTCAAAATCTTGAATAAAATAAGCTTTCACAGCATTTAGACCACAATCTCTTACAACTTTAGCTGTATACCAGGCTGTAGCAAATATAATATCATATTCACCTTTAATATCATACCCAAGAAAGAACCTTGCATCACAGTTTCCAAAGAATTTTTTTACCATTTTCTCAAGCTCTGCAACATCTTTTACATCATTCTTGTCCTCTACATATACATCACACTCATCACCTTGGTTAATCATATATTGAATGTTCTGTAATATTGTTCTATGACCTCCAGATCCCTCTATAAATGACGGTAATACCCACGCTGCTCTCATATATCTCCTCCAAATTTTTTTCTATATTCCCATCTAGACATTATATGATTGTCTATTATCTTCTTAAGCTCAGCTTTTCTATCTTCAACCTCCTTCATCTTAGTCTCTATTTTAGCTATATGCTCATCCTTTTCCTTAATAATATTCAATCTTTCGTTTGCAATGTCTTCTAAAGCATTTATTTTTTCGTCTCGTTCTCGTATCATAGCAGATTGATTATCGATAGCTTGTAATCTTTCTACCGCCAATCTCTCTGCAACCTCTATTCGCTCATCTCGCTCCTTTATCATTTCTGACTGAGTTTCGATTGCTTCAAGTCTTTCAATCGCAAGCTTCTCTGTTGCCTCTATTCGATTATCTCGTTCCTTTATCATTTCTGACTGAGTTTCGATTGCTTCAAGTCTTTCCTCCGCAAGCTTCTCTGTTGCCTCTATTCGCTCATCTCGCTCCTTTATCATTTCTGACTGAGTTTCGATTGCTTCAAGTCTTTCAATCGCAAGCTTCTCTGTTGCCTCTATTCGATTATCTCGTTCCTTTATCATTTCTGACTGAGTTTCGATTGCTTCAAGTCTTTCCTCCGCAAGCTTCTCTGTTGCCTCTATTCGATTATCTCGTTCCTTTATCATTTCTGACTGGGTTTCGATTGCTTCAAGTCTTTCCTCCGCAAGCTTCTCTGTTGCCTCTATTCGATTATCTCGTTCCTTTATCATTTCAGACTGAGTTTCGATTGCTTCAAGTCTTTCCTCCGCAAGCTTCTCTGTTGCCTCTATTCGATTATCTCGTTCCTTTATCATTTCAGATTGATGCTCAATAGCTCTATATCTCTCTTCATATAAACCACTAAGTTCATCAAATCTATTCAAAACATATTTAAACTTTGACCTATAAAAATATACATCCTTGTAAAGTTCAAAAAAACCCGAATCTTTTATACGATTATACCACTTATCTGACTTCGGGAAAAGTACTCCAAGTCCACAGCTATGCTCAAAATCAAAGAAATTACTATATTTCTTTTTTGTTTCTCTCCAATGTACACATGAACCATCATCTATATCACTATATACATCATGGAAAAGTATTATTCCATCTTCTGACAATTTAGGTAACCATGTCTTTAAATCATGATCCACATCTTCAAATGTATGTCCTCCGTCAATATGTAAAATGTCTATAGAACCATCTTGAAAATCTGGTAATGCATCATCAAATCTCATCTGATATAATTTTATATCTAGGTTTGAAAAAAATTTATCTTTTATCTTATTTACAAGAGCAAATACTTCCTCACCTGTATCAGGAGCACCTATATCTCCACTCCACATATCTACTGCTCTAATCTTTGCATCTAATCCATTATCCTTTACAGATTGACAGAAAGTAAATAGTGAACAACCATACTGGCTTCCAAGCTCTGTAATCATTCCCGGCTTTACAAAATTTATCAGATCGTATACAAAATCCCTATGACCTTCCCAATAAGCAAATTTAAGCTGTGGATTTATCAAATCACTCTCAAACTTTGGTTCAGTCATTATCCATTTATTATTACTCATTTTTTATCCTCTTTATTTCAAATTTATCAATATTATGGTTTATAATTCCATGCATTGGCTTAAGAGAAATAGCTTGTAAGTGAATAATATTATGAACCCAGCACTGAACCGTATGTACCATTTGATCATATCCTTCACCTATACCCAGTGTCAAAAAATAATCCCCCTCTTTAACTTCAGGCCAATCAAATTCAATTCTTGCATATTGTCTCTCACCATTTTTCACTCCCTCTATCATTATATTCTCACCAAGAGTACTCTGTGCAAAAATACTATTTCCATACTTGTCTTTAAATGTATATCCTATAATAATATTGTCTGCATCCTTCTTTGGATCAATTAATAACTCTATCCTAACCCTGTCACCTGGCTTGACTACATCTACTACCTCTTTATTTATCAAAACTCTTTGACTGTCTATCAAAATATCTTGAGCCCCACCTATGCTCTCTTTAGGCGACTTTACCCATCCATCTTCAGATGAACCTATATTTAAAGAGGTATCCTGATTTTCAACCTCAGCTTTTTCAAGTTCCTCAGCTGCGCTATCTTCTCCCTTATAGATTGTTGTATGTAGAAGTTTAAGATAATCCTCTATAACCTCAAGTGGTTTTCCCTCCTTGATTATCTTTCCTCTCTCTATAAGTATAACTCTGTCGGCCATATTGGCAATACTGTTCATGTCATGAGTTACCAAGAGTTTTGTAACCCCCTTCATCTCATCCTTCATAAAAGTATTACATTTTTGTTGGAAGAAAACATCTCCTACAGACAGTGCTTCGTCTACTATAAGTATTTCCGGCTTGAAACTTATCATAACTGCAAACGCTAATCTTGCAAACATACCGCTTGAATATGTTTTAACCGGCTGACCCATATATTCTCCAATATCTGCAAAATCTATGATTTCTTTTAACTTTCCTTGCATTTCTTCATCTGAAAAACCTCTCATAGAACCGTTTAGAAAGATGTTTTCATATCCCGTATACTCCGGATTAAATCCTGTTCCTAGCTCCAAAAGAGCAGAAATCTCACCATCTGTATGTATTTCTCCCGTTGTTGGAGTAATTACACCGGTTATAAGTTTTAATAATGTAGACTTACCGGCACCATTTCTACCTATGATACCCAGTGTCTCACCTTTTTTTACACTAAAAGAAATATTATCAAGAGCCTTGTACTCTCTATGATAATTTTTCCTTGTTAATGAGAAAATTTCTTTTATTCTATCCTGTGGTTTGTCATAAAGATTATAACTTTTTCCAACACCGATTAATTCAATTGCATTCTCCATCTATATCAATCCTCTATAATACATCTGCAAAATATGGTTTAAGTTTTCTAAATGTATACATTCCTGCAAAAAGGAATAGACCTGTTAATATCCAAAAGTATATTGTATAAATAGGCTTTTCTATGAAAAGCTTATGTGTCATAAATGAATCTCTATACCCCTCAACAATATAAAACACAGGATTTAACTGGAATATAAGCTTAAACTTACCTGTCAATACCTCAGGACCCCAAACAATAGGTATTGCCCAGAATCCGATTTGGATTACAATTGCCACCAATTGGCTGACATCTCTCATATATACCGTGAGAGACGATGTAAATAAAACAATCCCCAATACCAGACATACATTGCAAAACATATAATATAGTAATTGTAAATAAAACCAATCTGCCTGATATCCAAAAAAATTGAATATCATAGTTGTTACAGTCAAAAATATAATATGAATAATCAGTGAGGCCCCTATTTTTACAACCGGAATCAAGCCTATATTAAAGTTCAACTTCTTTACCAGATATCCATATTCCATAAATGCTCCGGTTCCTGCACCAAGTGCATCTGAAAAGAAGAACCATGGAATCATCCCTGATACCATCCAAATAATATATGGTGAACCGTCCGGTCTTTGTCCACTTCTAAGTCCTACTGTGAACACAAACCAATAAATCAAAATAGTGATTATAGGCTGAATAACTCCCCATGCAATTCCTAAATAAGAACCGGTATATCTTGCCTTAAAATCATTCTTTGTTAGTTTAATGAACATCTTTCTTTCATTTTTAAGGAAAAAAAGCAATCTTTTCATATATCCTCCTCAATTATTTGACTCCAAAACTCTCTACTCTCTCTTGGATTAAATTTATCAAGCCATCTCAATCTGGCTCCTTTTGCCAGTGTCTCCCATAGTTTTAAGTCTTTTGAAACCAAAATGATTTTTTCTTTCCAATCACTATAGTTTTTACAAAAAATACCTGATTCACCCTCTATAGCAACCTTAACATTATACCCCACATCTGAAAGTATTGGTACTACTCCGGCGGACATATATTGTATCGCCTTAAACCCACCTTTTCCTCTGGTATACTCATCATCAATAAGTGGCATAAGACCTATATGTGAATTTTCAATAACCGTTATGGCTTTTTGTCTTGTCCATTCAATATTCTCTATATACAAGTATTTCAAATTAAAATCAACTTTTTTATTAGCCACTACTTTTAGTCTGACCTTCTTTTGTAATCTATCTTTGCAATATCTTGCCACCTCATCTAATGCAGGTAATATATCTACCAAGTATTGTAGGTTATTCATAGTTCCTACCCAGCAAATTACAATCTCTTTCTCAAACTGAGACTTTCTTTTTGCTATGCTTATTTCTATATCTATATTTTCAAACTCACAATCAGTAGTAGCCAAAATTTTTACTTTATTCGCATGCTTCGTTGAAATTGTATTTGCCAAGTATTCATTTGTAACTATAATACCATCTGATTTTTTCTCCAATAGCAAGGCCTCTCTTTGGCTAATTTCACCATCAAAAATTATGTTGTCATCAAAATCCCAATACAATCTTCTTTTGTTTAAATATCTTTCAAGTAATAATTCCAATATTTTGGGACAACTTCTAGGAAAAAACCTTCTATTGATTATAACTGTTCTTGACTTCCATATCAAGTTATCTAATATAATAGCACTTAATACATTTAGTACTGTAACAACTCCCATCACAAGTTTTTCTAATTTTTATTATTTGCTTTTTTTTGATCCATAATAAAAACCAATATATATTGCTTGGCGTCATATTTATTATCCTACAGTTTTTTTCATATATTGAAAAAAAGTCTATAATATGACGAACCATCATTTTCATTTTTCAAAAAAACAATACATGACTTTTTTCTATTTTTCATAAAACTCATATATTCTTCTCATTTCTTTTTCAACATTGCTTCGATCATATTCCTTAATCCTCACCATGTTGTACTCTCCGAATGATTTTAGCTTATTATTATCCATAAGTAAACTATAAATTAAATCTGACCATACACAGACATCAAACCTGTCTACTACATAGCCTCCTTTTTCATGATCTATTAAGTCCGCATTTCCTCTTACTTTAGAGCATATCACAGGTAATCCCACAGCCATAGCTTCCATCACTGCTACCGGAAGCCCCTCTTGAAAAGAAGAAAACAAAAACACTTCTGCTAATCCAAGAATCTTATATATATCTGATCTATACCCTGCAAATATAACATTATCTTCTATACCAAGAGATTTTGCACTGTTTTTCAACTTGGATTCCAGTCTACCATGTCCACATAGTATAAACTTTATATTTAAATTCGTTTTGTCTTTTATTCTATTTATTATTTCTAGTAAAAATTGCTGATTCTTTCTTTCAATCATCTCTCCAGCTGTTATAAGGACTCTATCTGTATCTTTTATTCCAAGCTCTTTTCTTAACTCATTTTTTTCTTCATCTGTTATATTAGACTGTTCTTTTATATCACTTGTATCTATCCCTACCCCGGCTATATATTCAACATTTGCAGCTTTAAACTTCTTTGCATTATTAAAATCTTCAATATTTATGCAAATTTGTGTACCGGTATATCTTGATAGAAATCTTTCAACGGGATAGTATATAAGCCAGTTTTTTATAGAAGCACCTTTGAAAAAATGAAAACCATGTGCTGTATAAATCACATCTTTTATACCACATTTTTTTGCAGCCAATCTCGCAAGTACCGCTCCCATCGGGGTATGACAATGTACTAAATCTATTTTTTCCTCTTTCATTATATTTACAAGCTGTTTATAAGCATACCAATTTTTCTTATCGAATGGACTTCTCTCAAAATCCACCTGATGACATATTATACCAGTACCCTCAAGTCTCTTATTATCTGTTCCATATGATGGATTATGAAAGTTTGATGCATAATGTATTTCATATCCAAGCTCCTTAAGTATAGCCACATTTGACATTTCAAATTGTGGAACAAATCCACTTACAGTGGTAACCAATAACGCTTTTTTACTGCCCATATACAATCTCCCTAAATTTTCTGCTAATACTATAACAGATAATGTCCATCTACGCATAACAATATTCTCATATTTATATAAAACTTTTATTAAAAAGAAAACTGTGCCAATCCTAGTTAACTCAGTTTTCTCTTCACTATATTTGTAATTATTTGTTATTCATGTACAACTTTACTTTGAAATATATCTATTCCAAAAATTATCTACTCTAGGTGCCAAATATTGTAAAGCAAATATTTTATCAACACCTTCTTCTCCACTGTCTATATATCCAAAAGTATCTATAACATGCCATGTGTACTCTTCCTCTGACATAGTAAGGGTGCCTACTATATTTCTCTGTAGCTCTACCGTCGAAGTCATATAACCTAAAAATAATACCGTTAATATAGCATATTTCTTTATCTTTATATCTTCTATATAATATCTTCTTACCACAATTATCATTAATAAAAATAACAATGGTAAAGGCACCTTTAATGACCAATCATTATACCTCCCTATTTTTATAAAAGGAGTCAAAATAAGCCCTATTAATGTTACCCAATAAAACCGTTCTTCATGAGCCTTAAATCCAATCACTATAAAATACAATCCTACTTCTACCATCAAGAAAAACAAATATACTGTAAACAATTTTTGTTCCGGATAAACATCAAAAATCCACCCGTCAACCGAAGTTCCTTCGATATTTACCTGAAGATAATAACTTCCTAATACTATTAGCATAAACAATGATGTTACAATGTTTACAGCAGAAAACATCTCCTTTACTTTGTTAGACAACTTTTCAGATTTTGTATTAAACATTGCGGCTAATACAATAAATACCATAGAAACTGTTGCAAAGGGGCTGTATGCAAATGACAATGCTCCCCAGGCTGCCTTATATTTATTTTTCGGTAAAATTATAAGTATACAAGTAATAAGCCATATAGGTAATGATGAATTAAAAACCCAATAAAGCTGTGTAGTATTAGATGAATATTGAAAGTACTTCGCCCACCATTCCACATGTCCCATCACCGGAAATGAGAAATTTTCAATAAAATAAATCCAGAAATCGTATCCTCCAAAAAGTATGAATGCTGAAAGTGCTATATACGAATATCTCTTTAGTACATTTAGCAAGCAGTAAAATATTAAAAACACTTCTACAGTTGCATATACCTGCAATAGTATATTTGCACCCATAACATTTAAATTTAGTACTTTGACAATAGCCGCTGCCGGTAGCCACCATGCGTAATAATATACAAGATTGGCTGATTTAACATTTGATAATAGATTACGAACAAACTCAGGTTGCTTATCGATATCAAAGCTAACGGGCCAACTGCAATAGCACAAATCATGAAAAAAAGTGTTTCTCGCCTTAAAATCCGGGGTTTGATATGAAAATTTTCCTATTCCTGAAAATAAACACCACAGTACTATTATCGCTATTGAAATAACCCAGAAACTTATATTTTTCTTTATAGAAATAGTAAACTCTTTAACAACAGCCTTATATACATAAACACCTGTAATAGTTAATATAGCCGTTCCAATTAAAGACACAATCAGATTAGTCCATCCCCATAGAAAAAAATAATTATAGGAAATATTATAAATGCTATAGACATCATTATTAATATATTGTCTAAATCAAAGCATTTTACCATACTTTCCATTTTAAAATCTTTAGATAAATTTGCCTTCACAAACATTCTCCTTCATACACATATTTTACCAACATTAAAGCCCATATCAAATTGATATAGGCTCTATTATAAAACTCATAATTAATATACTATTTTATCTTTCTATTGCCTCTCTCTTTATTTTAAGGTGTTTTCCTGCCTCTTTAAAAAAGATTATAGCATAACCAAGCATTGCCGAATTTGATACTGTATGTAAAACAGAATTTATCTGAGTGCCTGTTTGTGTTCCCGCATACATTTGTTCAATTTCTACAAAGTATGCTTTTCCACCAAAAAAAACTGATGTAGCTGAGATATCTCCTATAGATGAAAACAGTACATACACTACCATAAATAATCCGCCAAATCCAAATATAAATCTTTGTAAATTATCTTCCATTCTTGCATATATAAATGCAAATGCCGGTAGAGTTATGATAAATATTCCGGGAGTACTAAGTACAGAAAAGCTGAAACCATATATAATAGCAGCTACTATCAATAAACTGTTCTGAATTAAATCTACTACACTAACCTTCAGATTAAACTTAACATAATTCAATAAACAAATTATCTCTATAACCATCACAGTTACAAACAAGTATACAACCGGAGCGTACTGCACAGTTGTCCACCACATTCTTTGGGCAGCTCTCATTCCACTATAGGCAACACCTAATGGTGAATGTAATATTCTTGGAGTAAGGAATATTACAAGTAACATAACAAAGAAGAATAAAAAATATAAAGCAAGTTTCTTTAGTTTATCACCTCTTGATTTTAATAGGAAATACAATCCCATCATACCAATTACAGGCATAACCATCATCATTGGAATCTTACAGGAAATGCCAAATACTATAAGTAAAAATGGTAGTATTTTATTATCTTCAATATTATCCAATAGGAGTACTCCCAATGTAAACAAATATAGCGGCAAGGCATCAAATTGTATAAATACCACAGCCACATAGAAAGTAACAGGATTTAATACCGTCCATAGATATATATTCTTACTTTTCTCTCTTGGTATAATATTGTGTGCAAGCATGAAACTTACCAAGCTAATAGCTGTTAAATTAAGTAGTATGATATTTACGAATTTATACAGTATTGTATATCCCCAATGATATGAATTCACATCAAACTTGAATGGCAAATAACTTATACAGCTCACTAACTTATAAAATGCCAACATCATACCATCATACTGCCACAAAAATAGTTCTATATCTTTATATTTGTTTAAGCATGCAAAAAGCTGGTATATATCAGTACCTGAACTTGATAGCTTCATCGTTTCAACCAAAGGTACCAAGTCACACCCATGATAAATTATTATACTAATAGTTGTAATAACAAATGATATAATTATTGGTTTTTTTACCTATATTTTCAATCCCTAATTTTGAATATACCACTTTAAAAAAATCTATCTTTACTTGTAAGTATAACTCTATTTAATACAAATTCAAATGAAGCCAAAAAAATATCGCTGTAAATAAGAATAATATAGGGAAAAAAAGCAAATCCCAAATAATTTGTTTTTAAAAACATATGTATTTGAATATGCCGGAACAACTGTATAATCACTTATCTTATCTACATTAATGAACTCTTTATCATTGATTTTTACATTAATAGGTGCACCGTCAACTACAGAAAAAGAAACATTTACAGGCTCATCATATACAGTATACCCAGTAGAGTATATTCCATCGTTATCTGCTGTGAGTGATCTATATTCAGTATCATATTTAAAAATCTCAACAGTACCTGTACTCTCATAATTTGCTAGATCCAAGAAAAGTTGGACTCTTGGTACAGCAATATTTGTAAAAATATATCCTAAATAAACTGACAACAGCACTATTAACAAATGTGCAAACTTTTTCATTCTAAATCCTCTCACAGTAAATCTACACTATTTATCTAGATAAGATAAAATTTGCCTTTCAGTAATAGCATCCATATCTTCACCATTGTTCCAAGCCTTATACCATTCTACACTTAAGTTAATAGCTCCGTGCACATTAAGTCCCGGTTTCCAACCATATACTGCTTTTAATTTATCACAGTTAAGCTTCAAAAATCCTGCCTCATGAGGACCACCGTCTGATTGAACTTTAAAATCAAACCCTTCTCCCCATGCTCTTTTAAAGCTTTCTACCAAAGTCTGTGCATTTACGCAGTCGCTGTCATCAGGTCCTACATTATAGTATCCTTCATACTTTTCTCTATCTGTTGCCTGTCTCATAACTATATCAAGATATATAAATAGAGGCTCAAGTACATGTTGAAACGGTCTTATAGAGTTTGGATTTCTAATTATAACAGGTGTATTTGATATTGCAGCTCTAACACAGTCAGGAACTATTCTATCCTTTGCAAAATCTCCTCCACCTATTACATTTCCGGCTCTGGCTGTAGATACCGGCAAACTATTTAAAAAACTCTTCTTATAACTATGGGTTACAAGTTCTGAACAAGACTTTGAATTGGAATATGGATCGTACCCGTCAAGGAAATCTGTTTCAACATATCCCTTATCCTGTTCCTTGTTATCATATACCTTATCTGTTGTAACATTTAAGAAACTCTTCACACTTTTAGATAGTCTTACACATTCCATGATATTTACAGTACCCATAACATTGGTCTCATACGTATATACCGGTCTGTCATAAGAGTCTCTTACTATAGGCTGTGCCGCCATATGAATCACATACTCAGGCTGTACTTCATCAAAAACCTTTTTTAAATGCTCTAAGTCTCTTATATCTCCTATAACAGAGTTCATTTTATCTTCAAGTCCCAATATATCAAAGATATTTGTGTCTGTGGGTGGAGTCAATGCATAACCTGTCAATTTTGCACCACACATTATAAGTATCTTTGACAACCACGAACCTTTAAAACCTGTATGTCCTGTAAGAAGTACCTTCTTACCACCATAAAACTTTTTTAACTCTTCAAAATTCATCTATTCAGTCCACCTCATCCAAGGAGCCTTTCCACTTGCCCAAAGGCTCTCCAATTTCTCTTTTTCTCTTTGAGTATCCATACATTGCCAGAATCCGTCATGTTCAAATCCCATAAGTTCTCCGTCTCCTGCAAGCTTTAACATAGGCTTTTGCTCAAATATAGTAGCATCACCTTCTGTAATATAATCAAATATATTTGGATTCAAAACCATAAATCCACCATTTATAATAGCTGAATCATCTTCGCTCTTTTCTCTAAACGATGTAATAAGACCCGATTCTTCTTTTTGAAGTACACCTTTTTGCTGCGCTAAGCTTACAGTAGTTATTGTGGCAGTCTTTCCATGGTTTTGATGGAATTTAAGCAATGCATCTATATCCACATCCGCTACTCCATCACCATACGTGAGCATAAAAGGCTCATCAACTAAATGTTCTTTTGCCCTAAGAATTCTTCCACCTGTCATAGTATTAAGTCCCGTATCAAGTACTGTAACTTTCCAATCTTCAGCATTTCTCTGATGAACTTCCATATTATTATTTTTCATATCAAAAGTTACATCAGAATTATATACAAAATAATTTGCAAAATACTCTTTTATTTTATTCTGTTTATATCCTGCCAAAATTACAAACTCATGTATTCCAAATGTTGAATAATACTTCATTATGTGCCATAAAATAGGTTGACTACCAATTTCAATCATTGGCTTTGGCTTTAAATGGCTCTCCTCTGAAATTCTGGTTCCAAGTCCACCAGCTAATAATACTGCTTTCACTTATTATCTCCCTTCAAATGCTTTTAGATTTTTCTTTATCTTTGCAAAATTACTGATAGACTCCCTGCCTATCTTAAAGATTCTTTTTACATTCATGTAGTTCTTTCCACCCTGCCTAGGCTGGAAAGTTACTACTCTATATGTTACCCTTTCTTTATATCTTGAAAAACATGCTGCAAGTATGGCATTTGGTAAGTTAAAATTACTTGGCATCAAGTCTATGTATTTATTTACAACTTCTGATTTCATAAGTCTAAATGGTGCGTTTGCATCAGGTACCATTACTCCAAAAAACAGTTTTAAATATACTCTTAAAACATTTTCAACAAGCTTTCTACCTGCACCATCTCCACGTTTTTTTCTGTTTCCCATTACAATGTCATATTTTTTTCTAAGCTTCCAGAACTCTGCAAACTCTGAAGGTAATGTCTGACCATCTGAATCTGTTTGGAATATCCAGTTTGCCCCCTTCTCAATAGCATATTTATATAGCAGTATAACCTTTGTACCATGATCTGTTCCCGGCTTTGGAATTACCACCAACTTTGGATATTCTTTTTTCATTTCATGTAATATTTCCAGTGTATTATCCTTAGATCCACCGTCTGAAACTACTAATCTTGAATTTTCGTCTCCTTTTTCTAATATTGGATACCATTCTTCAACAACATTTCTTATATTTGCCTCTTCATTATATGTAGGCATAACTATATATAAAGTGTCTCCCATACCTTTCTCCTACTTTTAATTCTTTTTAATTTCATCAGCCACTTCAAGAGCTCTATTAATTGCCAAATCCATATTATAATACTTAAAGTCAGCCAGTCTACCGCAGCAAATCAATCCCTTTACACTTTTTGCAAGATCTGCATATTGCTCAAATAGTACTTTACTTTCATCTGTTAGAACCGGATAGTATGGCTCATTACTCTCGCCCTGTACATAAGGAAGTGGATACTCAACTGCATAGGTCGTACCTCTTACATCCTGCACAGGTAACTTCTTATATTCGGTTATTCTTGTATAACCTTCAGCTTGTGGATATGCTACTACCGGCATGTCCTGGAAGCTTTCAATATCTTCATACTTCCACTCAAATCTAAGTGATCTATATGGCAATTTACCAAACTTACATTTGAACAACTCATCAATAGGACCTGTATATATTACTGTTCCATCTATTTTTTCATTATCTATGTAAATTTCATTGTCTTTAATATTCATGTGTTCAAGTGCTTCAACACCTGTTTTTACTTCAATATTTTTATGATCAAGTAAGTTATCAATCAATTCCATGTATCCCTTTACAGGCATTGCTTGATAAGGATCGTCAAAGTATTTACTTCCATATGAGAATAAAACAGGAACTCTTTTAAAAATCTGTCTATCCACTTTATCAGGTGAAATCCCCCATTGCTTTGCAGTATATGGGGCATAGTCTTTATCATATAAATACTGTGCAAACATTCTGACATACTCATCTTCACATTCTAACATATCTAGAACTGATGCACTTTTTTGGTCACCAAACACCATCTTTATATGTTCTTTAATTGTATCAGCCTCTTTCGGAAAAAAAACATCTACCGACTCAAATCAAATGAAGTTGGTACACATTTCCCATCCATTACAGAACCACATACAAGATTATAGTCTTTAAACTCACAGTATTTTGTTACATACTCCCATACTCTATTTATTTTGGTATGGAAAATATGAGGTCCATATAAATGCACCTGGATTCCATGCTCATCTTTATAGTCATACACATTTCCTCCGGTGTGATTTCTTCTCTCAAATACAATCACATGTGCTCCCGCGTCTGCAAGCTCTCTAGCTAATACACAACCTACTATACCACTTCCAACCACATAATACTTCTTATCCATTTGTTTCTACCAAATCTTCCTTAATTTTATTTATAACCTTTTGAATACCTTCCCTAAAGTCTACCTTAGGTTTAAATCCTGTATCCCTTTCAATATCTGACAAATCTATACATGAACAAGGTAATACATCACTATTATATGGAATCTCTCCTATTCCAAGTGGTAGACTTGGGTCAATCATTTCATGTATAATCTTTATATAATTACTTAAAGCCCAATTGTCTCCATGTCCGATTCCATATACTGCACCTGATTTACCTCTTTCCCCTATCGCAACCATTGCATCTATCACATCATCTATATATACATAGTCCCAAAGTTGCTCCAGTTTTGTAAGCTTTGGTTTCTCTTTGTGTAGTAATTTATCTATTGTATAAAATATAACATTATTATCTCTTCTATCTGCTGCATATATTCCGGCTACTATTGCATATACAAAGTCAATATTATTTCTCTGTGCATAGTCACTACATATATATCTAAGAGCAATCTTTGTAGCACCATAAGCATTATTTGGTGATGGAACCGCATCTTTATTGAGTGGCTTACCATAGTACAAATACTCATTTGTCGAACCTGGGAAAACTATTTTTTTTATTCCAATAGCTATAGCAAGCTTCATGCAATCTATAGTCATATTTAAGTTTATCATCTGTACATCTAAATCATTTCTAACCTCAGGTCTTACTCCCATCCAAGCCAAATGATACATTACATCTATATCCTCTGGAAATTCTCTAACATGATTCATAACTTGATTCAAATCCATGCACTTAACATGTAATTTATCATTGCTAATTCCCTCATAAATATTATTTCCCGGGTATACTACGGCATAGACTTCTTTACCTAGCTCTAATAGATTATACACCAAGTTTTTCCCTATAAAACCATCAGCTCCCGTTACCAGTACCTTGTTCATGTTCATAATCTCTCCATTCACCTATATACTCCCTTTAAAGCTCTACACATATATCACGATATTAATAGCACAACAAACCCATCATATCAAACGTAAATACTTATTTATAAAAACCTATTATATTATCTCTTATATCCTTGACTATTTCAAGTATTAAAATATTTTTATTGTATTACTAAAATATAACAAAACCTTATTATCGTAATGTCGGGTCTTCAACAGTTTGTAACATACAAACAGCCTCTAAAGCCTTGTAAATAAACAATGTCATTAACTTAAGAGTAGTGAGAAAAAAATATTACAAAAAAATAGTTTAAATTAAAAAAAGATAATTATGCTATACTTGTAGTGAGAAAAATCATGAGGTGTAGCATGTTTATAAAAAAATACTTACAAAAGAATATAAAGGTGAAAAGTATTATTATGCCAGCCTTGTTGAAAACAAACGTATTGATTGGCAAGGTTGTGCAGACAGTGAAAGCGAATCTGGGTGCAGTTACTGGGGATCAGATTCCATATTTGAAGGCAGCCTATGCTAAGAAGAAACCTCGTCTTGTTTATGATGAGGATTAAATAATTGGAGGGCTGTAGTGAGAAAAATCACAGAATAGACTATTAAAAGATCAGAATAATATTCTTTCAGATGTATTTCTTGAGGTATGTCGTGGTGGCAAAACAAACACTCTTGTCAGACTTAGAAAGATGCCACTAGAAGATTTAGTGTATTCTATGATTAATCGCAAAGGCCTTACTCTCAAAAATGGAGCTGCGAAATTATATGAAAAACAACACATCCGGGAACAGAAATATCTAAACCAGGTTATCTAAAAGCAAAGGATGAAATTAAATCCAGATACATTTAAGTTTCTTTATCAGGAACATAATAAAAAAATTTTTTTACCAGGATGAAGAGGTAGAACCATATACCTATAAAAGGATTCCTTATTTTAGCTGCAGATGGATCTGATATAAATATTCCTACAACTGATGAAACCATCGAGAAATACGGAAGTGCCTCAGTGAGAGGAGGAAAACCATGTGCTCAGATTGGGCTGGGATGTATTTACGACGTTCTTAATCGCTTTATTCTGGAAATCAGTATTAATACCGTAAAGTTTGATGAGATGCGAGTAGCCCAGGAACAGTTAAAAGGAATAAAGGATACAATTGGAAACAGATATCCCTATCTTGTTGTTATGGATAGAGGTTATCCTTCGACACTAAGCATTTTTTTGAATTTTATAGATGATGGAGTGTATTTTTGTAGCAAGACTAAAAAAACAAGTGACTATAAGGCTGAACAGAAAGAATTAAAATCAAATGATGAGGATGTCGACATAACATTAACAAAGGCTAGAAGGAGAAATTATATTGGCAAAAAAGAAGAAACTATCATGATGAGCAGAGAATCCTTTTCAATGAGATTTGTAAAGGTGTGTTTAGATGATGGAAAGTCAGAAATTTTCGCTACTAATCTTCCACGGGATAAATTTCCAGAGGAATGCTTTGCAGAACTGTATCATATGCGCTGGGGTATAGAGACGGCCTATGAAGTTTTGAAAGACAGATTAAAAATCGAAAATTTCACAGGGATAAAATCAGTGCTTATTGAGCAGGACATTAACAGCACTATTTATGTTAGCAATCTTGCAGAAGATATAATCTGTGATATAGAAGAAAGTAGCCAGGAGCACCTAAAGAATGATTATAAACATACAATGCAGTTAAACCGAAACCTAAGTATCGGACTTCTGAAAAATGACCTAATATACATTCTTATAGAAAAAGATAGAAATAAAAAAGTAGCACTACTACAGGCATTGTATGATGAAATAAGCAAAAATGTAGTACCGATAAGGCATGATAGACATTATCACAGAACTAAAGGACAGCTTGCAGCAAATTTCTCGAATACACATAAGCGAAGTTTCTAAACTGAATAAGTATTTCGATTTAAACTGGTGAACTATGCTCTTTTTAAGCTAATAATAGTAAAAGTGAAAGAAAAAGGAGCTGTCGGGAAATACTGAATTTTAATCCCTACAGAACAAAATAGAAATATCCTGACAAGTACAAGGCGTTTTGGCTTTGTGACTTTGTCAGGATATTTTGTTTTTCTATTATGCTGCCTATTTTTGGGCATAAAACCCCCTTGGCTGAAATTTTGCTTTTGCATTTTTTACTATGCGGTTTTCTCCTGTGGTTTTCCTTCAAATTTCTTTAGTTTTGCGTAGAGAAAACGATGATATTTGTTTATATTTCTTCCTATCGCAAAAAGCATAAATTCTTTATATACCTTATCTGAAGAACGATAGTTAAAGCGTCGGAAATCTTCATTCTCTTTAATATCTCCAAAATGACCTTCCGTTTGAATAGACCGTGTCTGTCGTTTCAGAATACCTTTTTCACTCTGTATGTTAGCATGTGATTTCTCTCGGAGCTCTTCCCATACTTCATTGATCTTCATTACTTTATTCTTATCAATATCTTTATCAGGATTATACTTGTATAAACATTTAGACTTATGTTCACATCCACTACAGTCTGAACATCCATATACTTCATATGTTTGTGTATAACCATTCTGTTTTTTCTTTTCTGTGTTGATATGTCTAAGTTCACGACCGTCATGACAGATATAGACTTGCTCATCTTCAAATACCATTGTCTTCATGTTGTAGTATTTACCTATATCTTTACTGTATGCTCTTGTTTTTTTCGTTTTTCATGAGTCCTGCAGTTTTATATAACTGTCTATCTTATTTTCTTTTAGATATAAGAGGTTTTTCTCACTACAATAACCGCTGTCTGCCGTCACTTCTTCAAGTACTTCTCCGAATGCTTCCTTATGCTTTTCAAGAACCGGAATTAATGTATTATAATCTGTACGATCATTACTTACATAACTATGTACAATAAAATAATTCTCTACTGCTATCTGTACATTGTATGCCGCTTTTAGCTGTCCGTTCAACATATGATCTTCCTTCATTCGCATAAAGGTTGCTTCCAAATCAGTTTTGGAATAGCTGTTTCTATCTTTCCCCATAATCTCAAAACATTCTTTATAGTGCATTAATCGCTGTCCACAATGTTCAAGTTCTTCATAGAGTTGTTGAAGCTTTGGCTTTCTCTTACCCTTTCCGTTAACAAATACAATACCTTCTCCGTCAGCAATAGTCATAAGGTTTTTCTGAAGCTTAAGTATTTCAATAGGCGAGCAGTTATCAATCTCTATAATACGGTTATTAGATAGCTTTTTATGTTTCGTAATCTTTCTTTTTCTGTTCTTTTCAATAATATCTCTAACTCTATCAATCCCGTCAATCACAAACATTTGTGCATTTCCAAGCTCGTACTTTTCACCAAATCCATTATCTTGTAAAAAAGAATTATAGTCTGAATAAAGCTTATCAATAGAATCCAGCAGACCTGCAAGATGATAATTAATGCTTCCACGCCATACAAAAAGTATAACGATTAGCATTAGCTTCTATTTTTTTGTTCCATCAATAAACAATTCTTTTTAATGTTACAAATCCTTCCTTTTTGTAATCGTCTCATAAACTGATAGTTTAAGTCATCCAAAATATCTGAAGTAAGTTTCTTACTTTTAAATTCATAAAAAGCATCTCTTTTAGGCTTCCTCCCTTGAGTAAGCCAGATAAAAGCAATATCTATTTCACATAAATCCACAATACGATCAATAGAGCGTATTCCACGCATATTTGCATAAGTAATAACTGCATACATCATGATCGGGTTGTACCCTGTTCTTCCCTTGTCCGAACAATTGGCTAATAGTCCGGAAAAATCTAAATCCTCCATAACTTTTTTTAGGGTATAGACTGGATCGTCATCGGGTAAACTCAATTCATAGAAGCTAAAGTTGATTTTCTGTTGACCTATTTCAAAAAAGTCGTTATAATAATTAACTGTGAGCATAGTTACATTATAACATGTAACGGAGAAAGATGGTTATCGTTAGCCATCTTTTTTTATGTAAAAACTTAGGGAGGTGTGACTCGTTTTTAGTCACACCTCCCTCTTTTATGGATGCCATTTCCCGACAGCCCCCAAACGTTAAGTTAATGACATTGTGTAAATACAAGGTTTCAAGCCACTTTTCCATTCCCAAACTGTTGAAGATGGGATAATATAATATAACTTTTCCTCTTAACAGTAAACCAGCAACTTATTTCTTTATATTATTAATATCTATATCAGTAAAGTATAATATCACTAAATATATATTCAGTATATAAACCACCTGCATCATCGATATACCCACCGTTAAAATAAATTGTTATTTCACCATTTTGTTGAGATATATCTACAATATACTGCTCCCAATCATTTCCTATATCATTACAACTTGCAGAAACTTCATTTATTTTTTGTTTTTTATCATCTAACACTATTACTGTCGGCTGTCCCAAACCTTCAACTTTCTTACCATAAAACACAATATATTTGTGTTTACCAATATTATTCAATGTAATTTTTGCACCTATATAGTTATCTCCAACTATTACGTCCTCTGGAGTAATTATACTATCATATGACCTTGGTAGGTTGCCTATACACTTTATAATCTTTTTACCATCTTTTTGATCACTTACTATTTCGGCATTTTTTAATTCAATACCATTATTGTTTTCAATCAAGTCTATTGGCTCGACTCCCCATATCTTTCTATTATACAGAGCCGCCATATAATAATCATTCTTGTAATTCTCTTGATTATATAAACTGTGAAAATCAAACTCTAAAATATCACTAAGCTGTTTGGCAAAAACATCTTTATAATTTTCTTCCGTTAGTCTATACTCATCCTTATACATACACTGTAAAATATAACTATTTATCCATTCTCCATAGTGTGACGTATCCCAAAAATTCATCACTGACTTTAGGATTATCAGGATTCGGAATATTTAGCATTTCTTCTCTATAGTTATTAATATCCGTAATAATACTCATATCTCCACATAATGAATAAAAGCTTTTATATTTTTTTATGTTCCAAAATCAGTTCTGTAGCATACTCCATTTTTTCAATATTTTTATATATGCTACCATCTGATATATACCCTAAGTATGTCAATATACTATATGGCGTGTAAAAAAATAATAAAATGAAACTTCTGAATATTCATCTGCTATATCTGTAACATTTTTTTAGTAATATTATCTTTAATCACCTCTTTTTTTCCTCTTCTGTTAAGAATATTGGCGTTCCAATTTTATCAAAATCGAGTTTTGACAGGTGTTCTGAATTCAGCCCATAACTGTATCCATAATTATTTTTTTGTCCAATTTGAATAATCATCAAAAGATACTATACCCGGTTTAAAAATCTTTTTCCACTCCTACCTTTAATCATTTTATACACTCTTTTCAAAAAAATTATATCTTTATTAAAGATATAGTTTACATCGTTAAATGGATTATTATCATACAAATATGTAGGATATTCACCAAGGTCAATTCTCAGTTTATTTGCATCCTCATCAATCATAGAAACATCTAATCCTCTAATCACTAATTTTAACTTAGTGTTATATTTAAGTGCTGTTCTAATATTATTATTTATTTCATAATATGTTGCACCAGCGAATGGCACCTTAATAGAATTAACATTGAACAATTCATCTACTTCTGATGTTTTAAAATTTTCAGTCATAGATGTTCCTGTAATCATTGCATCATAATCAAAATGCTTTATTATACCATCATTTAATTCTCTTTGGTGAGTGCCCTCTAATGAGTAGAAAAACTTATCTTCACGTGGCTTATGATAATGAAATAGTGGGTCAACATAATATACCATTCCAATTATTGACCCCAATCCTACTATAATGATTAAAAACCAAACTATTAAGTATCTTTGTATTCTCATCTATAAATACCTCTAAAAATTAAAATAAACAAATGAAGACTCACTACTCAAACAAATTATACTCCAAATAAATATAAGAGCAGCAAATATGGTCACAGCAAACGAATTTACTCTTAACTTTCTGTAATTATTCTCAAACAATAGACATATAGCAAAAGATAATAATGTCCATAGTAAAACCCAAAACCCTTTTACATTATCTACAAACCATCTAAGTTTTAATAAATCATTAAAGAATATCATTTCAGGAAATGCTAACAGCCAAATTGGACCATTTGTAATATTTAAATCTTGGAACATAAAGATCTTCATCATTATCTCAGACCACTGTTTTATTGACTCCGCTCTAAACAATGACCATAGTATTGTAACAATAATAAACGTACCTATCCATCTTACAGCTTCAAACATCTTTTTTTCATATTTATCCAGTATTTTATCTATTATACTTAAAGCACCGTTTAATACACCCCACAAAATAAATGTCCAGTTAGCTCCATGCCAAATGCCACTTATAATAAACACAAACATAATATTTATATAAGTTCTTACAATTCCTCTCTTATTTCCGCCTAAAAGGAATATAAATATACTTTGTCAAAAAAGATGTGAGTGAAATATGCCATCTTTTCCAAAAATCTTTTATTGATAAGGCCTTATATGGTGAATCAAAATTGATTGGTAATTTTATATTTAACATAAGAGATGCTCCTGTTGCCATATCACTATAGCCACTAAAATCAAAAATAAATCTCAAAGCTATAGAAAAGTATCACTAGTATCAAATCCATCGATGATGCATCACCTATATTTGAATAACCCCAGTTAACTACTTTAGCAAAAAAACGTCTGCAAACATAACTTTTTTTTAAATAATCCTAATGAAAAATATTTTTAATACCAAGTGCTATATTTTCAATATCTATTTTCTTTAAATCATCATCATTTAACTGTTCTATAAAATCCACCGGATCCATCAATGGTCCCATTAAGATCTTTGGAAAATAAAGAATAAATATGATATAATCTATGATATTATTATCTTTAATATCTCCTTTGGATACCGCCACCACATATGCTATTTGTTGAAATGTAAAAAAAGCTTATTCCTAATGGTAATATAATATTATTTAATGCTATATTCCGAGAAAAAGATAAAATTTATATTTGATATCGTAAAAATTCAAATACTTAAAGTATAGTAATAACATAATATTAGCTATTATAGGTATAGCAACTAAAAGCATATTTTTTTCTATCTCTATACCTCTCAATCAAAAATAGTGCCTATGTAATTCACAAATATACTTAATACCAATATAAAAAAAGTAGCTTATAATCTGTATAACTATAAAAAAATAACACTAGATACCAATAACACTAATTTACCAAGTCTACTACACACTCTATTAGCTATAAAAATATAGTGCAACCGTCACTGGTAAAAAAACAATAATATAAAAAAATAAAAAGAATTAAACTGCATAACCAATCCCCTATAATATTTCCCATACTTTTAATCTTCCATACCATTCTACTACATATATAATACAATTGTCTCTATATTTATAGTTTCTTTAAAATTATAAAGCCGAGTATTACACCTGCTTGTGTTACACCCGACTTTCACTTACACATATTTATTCTTTTTCTTACTCCTAAGCAGTTTTATAGAGCATACTGCTATACCAAGTCCAATTATTGTAATCAAAATATTGACTGCCAGCATTGATCTCATACCAATGTGGTCCAAAATCTCTCCACCAAGCAAAGAGCCAAGCACTGTACCTGCTGCTGTCATTCCTGACATAAATGCCAATCCTGTAGTTTGATCCTCTACATCCACTACCATTCCTGTGAAATATACTGACGCTGCTGTGACTATAGCAAAACTAAATATTTGAGAAAGCTGTATAGTATAGATCATCATTATACTTCCTGAAATAAAATACAATATTCCTCTCACTACATATCCTATTCCTGCCAAAATCATTAAGTTTCCAATCTTAACTTTTTTCATTATATAAGAAAATGTAAATAAAACCGGTATTTCTGCTAATGCCTGTATAAACATTGCTATTCCTAAATTTCCACTATTGCCGCCTAGCGACTGTACTATTTGCAAGAGATATGTACCTATAATATTATGAGAAAAATATATAAACAGTACTGCCAAAAGCATTATTGAAAAATAGGGATATTTTTTGATGAACCCTACAATATTAGTTCGTTTAGTTTCATTTCTATCTGACTTGATTTTATCTGCTACGGACATAGAAAATACTACGCCTAGAAATAAAGCTATAATGATAAGTCCTGACATCGGAATTATTCTAGTTCCAACTCTCACCGCTATATTTCCAATAAATAATGCCATAAGTGCATACATTGCAGATCCCATTCCTCTGGCAACACCAAAATTTATCTCTATTCCTTCTCTTTTATAGGAAAATAATGCGGTATTTATAAGTGGTAAATAAATATTTGTTATTATATACATCATTCCAAACAATATGGCTATGATCCATCTTTCTTTTATAATAAGCATAGCTATACATATAACAATATATGGTAATCCCAAAATAATAATCAGCTTTTTCCATGTCAATCTGTCTATTCTATCACATATATTTCCCACTATCGGCTGAAATATTACTGCAAACAGACAAAATACAGCTGTTATAATTCCAATTCCACTATTAGCAAAGCCATTGCCTTGCAAATAAAATGAAATAAATCCACAACTCACACAGTACAATGTCATATATAGTCCCTGTAATACTATATATTGAAGATTTATTCTTTTCTCTTCCATATTTTACCTATATTTTCTTATTTACTTCTTTTATCCAATTTGCGACTTCATCCAGATCTTTTTTCACAGCATCTACTCTTTTTCTTATCTCATCTGTAGGCTCTATAGTGTCAGGCACCATTATCACCCTTGCACCTGCTGCCAAACCTCCATTTATTCCATTTATAGAATCCTCAAGTACTAAACTTTCACCTATATCCACTCCAAGTTTGCTTGCAGCCTTTAAGAAGATATCCGGTGCCGGCTTACCATTTTCTATTTCATCACCACAGGTGAAGTCATCAAAGTACTCGTATACCTCTGCCATCTTAAGATATCTAAGTGCAGTTTCTGACTTAGTAGATGTAGCAAGACAGGCTTTTATGTTATTGCTTTTTAAAAATTTCAACAAATTATCCAGGCCTTTTTTCTTTGTTAATCCGTTCTTTTTTATATGATTAGCAATATACTCTTCTCTTACAACTCTACCCTCATCTATATCAAAATCTTTCCCTGCATCTTCTCTAAGTATTTCATATACTAATGTTCTATTAGCCCCCTTTATTTTCAATATGGCTTCATCACTAATCTCACAACCTTGTAATCTTGCTGCATTCTGCCATGCTTTACCATACACTCTCTCTGTATCAAACATCAATCCATCCATATCAAAAAGTACCGCTTTTATCATGATTATATCCGCCTTCTTTATTTTATATTAAGATAACACTTTTTTATTATAAAAGCCATTAGAAATAATACATACATATTCCCACCTAAATGTGTTAGCGGCTTATCCTCCCGTTTTGCTTTCCAAAAAGAGTCTCTTGCATCATATAGTCTTGCATTACACATCAAATATTTATAAACTGATTTTTCACTCAGTACCGGCCTCATTCTTTCAGATCTTTTAATTCCATTCCTTCATCTTAGTTTTAAAAAAATCTGAAGCCATACTACAAGCGAACTTGTTTCAAACTTGCTGCCATGCTTGGGTGCATAATTACTCGCTTACTATATATAATCTTAAAGATAAATTAAAATGTATGCATAATAGAAAACTGAAATAATTTATTCGGCCTATAGCCAAGCGGTAGGAAAAACTCCTATCCGCTTAGCTATAACCTATATGAGAGAAAAACAAACCGGTGCACCGGTTCATACATGATGTTTAGAATTTTTAGATGAACTGGAATAGTCAGAGTAGAAAGTGCACTTTCCAAACAGATTTTAGATATCAAATCAAACATCATGCAAAAATATTTGATGGCTCTATTATACTAACTATAAAAATTCTTGTAAGTGACGATACTACGATTCGTAGTATCTCATGTATTTTCGGCATATTAGATAAATTTATTTTTTTAATTTTTTTATGTATTCTATCCAACTCTTTATCGGCATATTATATAAATATAAGACTTCATTTTTGACATCAACAGTATAATAATAAACGTCTGTTGCATTGTATATGTAAAAATATATTTTTTATTATAAAAAATAAAAAAGCTGTTATACTAAAGAAAAAATTCCAATATAGCATTATCTTTTGCTACATACTCATGTTTTATCTTTAGGTAACAGCTGTATTTATTAATCAAAATCCTTTAACAAGTCATATTTTTTCAAAAGTTCATTTTGATATACCTTATCTGTATTAGCCCTTATTATATTTTCCAAATTCCCTTCTTTTGCCAATATTGTATTCAACCTGCTTATAACTTTTGCTCCTTTTTCTATTCCACGAGCCTCAACTATATCAAGTACCTCACACATATTGTTAGCCTCCTTTTCATTAACCTCATCTATTATCTCTTCAAATCTCTTATCACCGGTCATTACCGACATTAGCATTAAAAGCTCCTCTATATGATCTATACTCTTGTTATCAGCAAAATACTTTCCATTTACCCTCATCTGATATATTTTATACACTTGTTTTTTATGTTTTTTATACTATTAAACGGTGTTTAATACCACTATATTTTATTTTTAAACCCTATTTTTTATTATTTGATTATCATTTTATTATCATTTTTTTCTGCCCCTCTTTGGCGGTCGATCTGTAAGTTCTGTATAAGTATATAGCATATTGGCCACATCTTGCCCGGTTATCTTAAGGGCTGTGGCTATATCCCTTTCCGTCTTACACTCTATGTATTTAAGCCTTAGTACTTCTTGCAATAAAGGCACATTACAGTTTTTCCATGTTTCGCAATCGCTAAACACACGTACAAGCCACGGCACTTCAGTATCTATATACTTTTCTGTAAGCTCTTTTTCAGAATCTATACAACGCTTACGGTAATCAAGCCAAAATTCGCAATGCTTATCTGTTTGTTCTCGCCATTCTTCGTATCGTGCTATCTTATCGGCTATATCGGTATGTTGTCCGCCGTCAACCTTTACACCATCATAGCGTACAGCTTTAAGGCTATATAAATATTCTTCTTCTGCTGCCTTTAATTCTCTATCATAATATTTTTTTAGGTCGTCATAATCTTTTTTGGCTTTCAAGTAAAGTGATAGCCTCTCAATACTTAATTTCCGCATAAAACCCCTTTAATGTTAACAAATGTCAACATACTATTATCCATTACATTAATAAAAAAGCCCCTTTTTACGGGGGCTAAATGCTATTTATTCTGCAGATAGTATATTGCTTTTGCTTTGTTGTCTAATACAAAGGCGTCATATGCAATACGCCCCTCTACTAAATTGCCACTAATTCCCGGAGGGTTATCATGGATTTTGTAATCAGTTAATTTTACCGGTGCAACAGTCGCCACACTATGGGCGATCATAAACCCGAACTTATCCGGTAAACGATTAGCAGGAATTTTTTGCACTCCTAAACCGTCCATAACTCCAACAACGCCCTTAACTCTCAACTCTTGCCCTACATCCTGATTGATTGTAACGTCCTTGTTCTTCTTAAGTAAAACATATATAGCCGGTGTCATAATAAGCACCCTGCCAAACTCCGGAACTCCCACATCGTCAAGTTGTGAGTTTGCTTCTATGATCTTATCGTATATGTTTTCTTTGGTAAGTGTTACATTGGTCTCTTTAATACCGGCATTGTCACACATTACTTTATAAACATATCCATCTATTTCAGGTATAACTACCTGCCTGATCTGCCTTGCAAGTGCTGCTTGTGCTGCAAGTTGTCCCGCTGTTTCGTTAATATCCAGCCTATCAATTGCAAAGGTAAAGGAACGATCCTTTTTAGTGTCATTTCTTCGGTTGTTGCATCTAATCCCTTAACAACTCCGTATCTGCTCCATATCTGCCCGGCTTCCACCTTCTCGCCTGATCTGTCATAATCATTCATAAGACTTGTAGTAACCTTATAAACTTTCACTGTATGGGCACCGTCCCAAGTAAAATCATTATTAGTTACAAGTTCCCTTTTGCTCTCATTAGTAAAAAGCTCATCAACATAAGGCAGGTATTTAGTTGCCAAATTAATTGTATTTGCCATTTAATAAAATTCCTTTCGTTAGAATATTCTTTCTCCGCCACCAATTCCCCAAATAGGGTCTTTTTGTGAAAATCCTGTAGGCATTCCACCATTACCAGGATTATATCCGGCTACACCTGACTTATTAGTATCAGTACCAAATAAATATGGATCGCTTTCCTTAAGTGCGTTCAATTGCTCGGATAATCCCTCAAGCTCTCCCGCATCATTAAGCTTTACATTCTCCAACTCCAACGCTTTTTTTACAATGTTAACATTCTTAACTTTAGACGCTGCAAGCTCTGTATTTATAGCGTGATCAAGCTTTAATTCGTCCATAGCTTTGTCATGTTCCGCTTCAAACTCTGAAATAAAGCCGTTACAGCTGTCAACTGCTCCTGTGTCAATCCTAACTCTGCAAGTCTATCTTTTACCTGCATTTTTATATCTCCTTTCGTAATTTGTTGTAAAGGAATGGTTACAAATTAGCAAACAAAAAGGAAGCACCAAAGCGAACGCCAATCATTCGCCCTAATACTTCCCACATCTTTTCAGACTTCCGACAACAGGTAAAGGAATTAAGCCTTGCCGGGGTACTTCAAATATTTTGTTTGCTATGTTATATTATACCACATAAGAGGATGTATATGTATAAATCTTTATAACCTTTTTAAACATTTTAGCGAACGCTTTTGGAGGAAAGAACAAAGGGATTTTGCAATTTCTCTCTGTTCGTCCTCTGTTAAAATTTAAAAGTGACGCATGGGAGAAAAGGACGACATGTATAATTATAAAATGATTTTCTCGTTGTTCGTCCGTTGTTCATTTGCGATTTTCTCTCGCTTCGTCCTTGCTTCGATGGAAAAAAAAGGTAACAAAATAGGGAGCATACCCTTATAGTGGATATACCCCCGTATTCTGGTCTAGGTCATATATTGTTGTTTAACAGCTTTTAATGGTATGTTAGCCACCCGGGTATAAACAGGCATTTACAGCTTGATTTTTGGGATTTTCTCGCTGTCTATGCATATATACACCCTCTTATATTTTCCATCTTCAGACTTGGCAACTTTAGGCCTTTATCTGTCATGTATGGCATTAAAAGCTTAATAATCTTGCTTACTTCGTGCCTATCACTGCAACTTGCCTTTATCTTTATCATTTTGTAACTCCTTTATATATTCCCTCGCTTCTGCTAAGAACCTGCCTAAAATACTTATTTCATTACCTAAAATATCATAATGGAATCTTGCATCTTCCATATAGGGCTTTGGATAATCCTTGTACAGTCGGCCATCAAAATATTCCCTTGTAAAACCGTTTATGTACAGGCTATCAATACGCCCGTATGCCTCTTCAAGGTTTATAAGGTATCCGTCAATTTCTCTAATAACTTCCTGTTCTATGTCTGAATAAATCTCTTCCCCATCATGTCCATATTTACCCATACAGTATTTTGTTCTTCCTGATAAACTCATTATTACCACTCCTCTCTGTACTTTGCATTCACATACTCAACGATCATAGTATTTATAGCCTTTAAGAAAATATAATCATCATTTTGTAACGGCTCTAAGTTTATGCTTATTAGTTCCTTTATGTTATCCAGTTTTTTAATATCGCTTTTCATATTGTTATTTACTCCTCCTATCCTCTTTGAATACATCCGCCATCTTCAATCCTAAATCAAACCCCGCCAAGAACTGTTCACGCTCTGCAGTCACTAACTGGTCTTTCATCAAATGCACCAGTCTATTATTATCTGCAAGGCATATTGGTAATCTGGCTAGTAAGCCGCTTAACTTTTTAGCAATTTTTAATGTCTCTTCGCCATGTGTTATAACTACTTGGCCGCTCATTTTCTCGAACTCCTCAAAAATATCAGTTATTTTATTCATTCCTTTGCTCCTTTTCTTTATCTAATATCAAGGCTGCTATAAAATACAGCCAGTAATCACTTAGTTTATATAATCTTTCATGTATCAGATCATAGGCCTGTTCCCTTGTCATTGCTTATACTCCTTTTCTCTTATTCTGCCGTTACAAGGAAAAATATGGCTTGTTTCCCTCTGTCCCAAAAGTCCCAAGATTTTTGCACTTCTTTTTTATATATGTTTTTATACCCTATTTTTTAAATTTATTTTTATAACTTAAATAAATATGGGACAATAGGGACAATATTTAATAAATGGCTTAAATGCGTGCTTTTTCTGTCCCAAAAAGCTAAAAATTTTAGGGACGTTTTAGGGACAATGTACCTTGTTTTTGGGACAGCATGCAAAAACATAAATTTTTTATAAAGCTATTTTTCTTTGTAACGGCTATTTGTCCCAGTTTTACGTTTTGCATTTTGGGACACTTAACCGTTGCTAAATATTTCATTCTCTGCATCTGTCGCCGCTATAAATTCATTGTTTTCTTCTTTAATTCCTTGAACATAATAATCTCTGTATTTGTCTACTCGAACCCTCGTTATTTCTAACCCTGTGAGCTTTTTAAGTCTTTCGCTAAACTGTCTTACCCCTACCACCTGCCGTCCATTATCAAGACAATAGGCATTATATGCAGTTAATAATTCTTTTTTGCTCACCTTATCCGCTGGATTCTTGGTAATTATATAGCCCTCATCCATCAGGAAACTATAAACGGTATCGCTGTTCTTACGGTAATTTGCAATTACTTCTTGGCCTGCTGCAACTTCGGAAAAATTATAGTTATTCTCCCTGAGCCTATGCAGTCCCTCGATTGCCCAATTTACTATTGCCGGGAGTTCTTCAAGCATTTTATTTAATATACTTGCGTCCCTCTCCTTTTCTGGTACTTCATGAGTACAAGGCACTATATACATACGCCTATATACATGGTCGCCCTTATCGTCTGCAAAATACGGTAAATCGTTACAAGCAATAATTATAAAGCCTTTAAATACAAGGGCTTTTATATCTTTTCCCTTGCCCTCGGTTTTGATATAATCGCCTCCGGTTACTTGCTTAAATATGGAGCTGTCTTTTATTGTGGCTTTGCCTTGATCTCCGTTCATAATAAGACGGATTAACCCAGCATTTGCAAAAGCAAAACGCCCCTTGTCCTCATTCATATTTTGTAATGGTATAGTGGTTATATGCTCCGGACCTACCAAATTAGAAATAAGGCTTAAAAACTGGCTTTTACCCGTATTACCTATAGGACTGTATAAAATCGCCGCTTTTTCGTCCTGTGGCCGTGTACGTTAGATATAGCAAGGCCTATTATTTCTTGTAACGCCTTGTACTTCTGCCAATCAATAGCACCATCTACGCCCTTACATAAATCACCTATAAACCGTGTGAAAGTGCTTGTTATATCTGCCATGCTTGCACCCTCTATATAGTCGGTGTTTATCTGCCTTGTATATAGAATATGCTCATTGTGTGGCTCTAGCTTCCTTGTTGTAAGGTTATATAAACCATTCTTAAAGTTTATATAGTTTTCTTCATTGTTAAAGTCCTCCTCTCTTGCCATATGGTCAACATCCGCAAGCATTAAATTATAAACATTGTTCAGTAGATTATCGTTTGCTATTCCATCCGGTATATAAGCCGATATTTTAGCCTTAACGGTGTTTTTGTCCGTTCGCTTATAATATCCGTTCTCATACCAGTAATAACTACCGTCCACCGTCTTATAACTTAAATGTTCGCTTATGCAGGCCTTTAATAATCCCGGATTAACACTCTGTTTTTGGCTTCCGTCTTTCCTTTCGGTTATCTGAATCCAAGGGGCAGCAACTGGCTTAACTTCCTCTATAAGCTTTTTTAAGTCCTCTTTAGAGTGTCCCTCTTTGGTTAAATAGTCCGTTACATCTCCATGCTCTGCCTTTGATGTAACAACCCATTTTATAGAGTGTGCAAACGGCTTTAGATCTGCTATTATTTTGTCCTTAAGGTCAAGCCCCGGAGTATCATTATCCGGCAATATAACAACCCTTGCACCTGTGAAATAGTGGGCAAATTCTGAACGCCAATCACTTACACCGCCAGCCGTTACAGCTGTAAAATGTATTTTTTTAAGTGTATCAACGTCTTTTTCTCCCTCTGTGATATATACCGGAAAACCTTTTTTAATTGCTTTTAAGGCAGCAGGCAAATTATACATAGTTGATTTAATGCCTTCAGGTTTCCTCATTGTGAAGCTGTTGGCCTTACGGTCTACAACTGCATACTTTATATGCTTACCAACAAAACGGATTTTGCTGTATAAGTATTTGCCTGTAGCGTCCTTATAGTCGTATACAGCTTCTATAGGCATCTTTATACAACCCTCTATTTTTTCCCGCCAACTCTCTTCCTGCTTTGTCTTGCCGTCATTAAATAGATCTGCTTCAGTTAGTCCAACCTCTGCTAATATATCTTTGTAATGGCAACCTGCAAGGCAATTTATTAGTATCTTGTCGCCTTCGGCTGATATTCCTAAACTTGCTTGCCTGTCGTTATGGCAGGGGCATAGGGCTTTATAAGTATTCCCGGTACTAATGCGTTTTACACCGTTAAAGCGTCTTAAAAATTCGTCTAATTGCAAATTGTCACCCTCTTAACTTACGCTTTCGTATGGTATCCCGAATTTATCACAAAAGTACTTTTTTGGTACTCTGCCCTTTACGATATAAAAGCCCTTACACTTTAGATCTGCGTTTAGGTCATTTAATATCTTATAGGCCACGCTACTACTTCGACTTAGTAAAAACGCTATATCTTCGGCGGTTAAGTGCGTACGCTCTCTTATGCTGTCAATATTGGCCTGGCTTCTCACCCTGTCACCTTGCTTTTGCTTTTCTTCCATTCTGTAAGCTCCTTTCTTTTTATTTTTCCTTAACAACTCTATAGCCGGGAATGCTGTTAATTATTTTTCTCTAATGTCTTTAACTTCTACGCCTAGCACTTCCGCTATCTTTTCGGCTGTCTCATATAGGCAACTTTTACCGCACTTAATGCCGCTTATAGTCCCCCTTGATAAGCCTGTAAGCTCTGCCAATACAGATACACTCATATCTTTGTCAACCATAGCATGAGCAAACTTAATCCTGTCAATTCTCATCTGTTTAACTCCTTTCTTTTTTGTTTATATATTCACTATAGTATATATTTTATGAGGTGTCAATCGTTTTTGTTAATTTATTGTATTTTTTTGTTTATTAATTCGATTTCGTTGCTCTTTTTCTGTAAAAAGTGTTAATATACATATATAAAAGGAGGCATTACATGGAAAACATCACTTTTGGCGAAAGATTAAAAAAAATAAGAGTTGATAATAACGTATCTCAAAACGAATTAGCTAAATACTTAGAGATAACTCCCTCGTCCTTGTCATACTATGAGAACGGAGTAAGAACTCCACCGATTACTATAATAAATAAGCTAGTTAATTGCTTTAATGTATCCGCTAATTGGTTGTTAGGGATTGAAAACCCCGAAAATAAAAAGATAAAAACATATGCTGATATGTTAGCGGCATTAGTGCCAATATTAGAACTTGAAAATATATGGAATATGAGTATTAATAAAGCTACTTTTAAAGAATATGTAGATTGTGTTAATGATCCTGAAGAAAGAGAAATGATATATACAATGGCAAATAGTGCCGGTACTCCATATAATAAAAATGATACATACAGCATAGGAGTTTTAAAAACCGTTAACTCTGCGATAATTGGTTTTTTTGAAGATTTTCAAAAAGTATATTCACTGTATGAAAATGGTTCAATGCCTGAAAGTCTATATAAGTTATGGATAGAGGATAGGATATTAAAATTCAAAGATATATCGTTACCGGGAACAGATCCGGACGAACAATAAAAGGATGTGCCTAAAAAGCACGTCCATATTTAGAGTATGGTCATGGTGTGGTTGCCCTTTCAAACGACCCCCTCAAAAATGTTGGAAAATGTTGGTTTTATTTTGCCGTTACAGAATAAAAGGGTACTCACAAAGTTAGTAGGCTGCCCCTGTGGTTACTATCTTTAAGGGCAGATTCTACTTTTATGTGGTGTCCGCTTAAAGTACCACGCCGCACAACCCCCTTATTTTCGTTTGTAACGGCTTTTGGTTTCTGCCCTATTTTTATACCTTTGTTCTGTTAAAACTCAAAATAGACACCATAGAATAAAAAATAGCCTATATATTTAATAGTGCCGTTACTCTTTTTCTTTGTAACGGTTCTATTAAGTGTATAGACCTTATACGCTTATATACGGCATTTCCTTAACAGCTCTATAGCCGGGAAACTTTGGAGGATTAAGAAAATGCCTGTTTATAAAGATAATAACAAAAAGGGATCTTGGTTTGTGTCCTGCTACTATAAGGATTACTTAGGTCATAAGAAACAAAAGGTTAAAAGAGGCTTTACAACAAAAAAAGAAGCCCAAAGCTGGGAGCGTGATTTCTTGGAGCATTACAGTAACCAGCCAACAATATTGTTTAAGACTCTATTAGATGTATATCTAGAGGATTACAAGGCTAAATACAAGCTATCAAGCTATTATATAAAAGAAAAGATATTTTTAACACTGGAGCAGTACAAAGCCTTTAAATCTAACATTACAGACATAAGGGATAAGGTTATATTTGATTTATTATTCTTTGCCGGTTTGAGGCGTGGCGAACTGATGGCCCTTACATTTGGAGATGTGGACATTGATAATAAACTGCTGCATATTAGTAAAACAAAAGGATATGCAGCAGGTAGCTATGTAACAACAACACCAAAGACAAAATCAAGTAATAGAGTTGTAACGCTTCCCAGCTTCCTAATAGATGAAATAAAAGAGTATAAAGAACATTGCCTTGATACAGATGCCACAGCCTCACTTCTTAACATCAGGAAGGAAAGCATAGAGTATAAAAAAGATAAGTATTTAAAGCTGGCAGGCTTGCCACACATGAGAATACACGACTTTAGGCATTCACATGTTGCTTTATTGGTTGAGATTGGAGAAAACCCGTTACTAATCGCTAACAGGTTAGGCCATTCAGACATTAAAATGACACTGAACACTTATGCACACCTTTACCCAAACAAGCAAAAAGAACTTGCCCAAAAGTTGGAAAATTTATAAAACATTATCATTTTATTATCAAAAACAAAAATAAGCACCTCGAAACCCTTTATTTATGGGCTTCTTGGTGCTGTTTGTTCTCATCTGATATAAATAGTCCGCCAATATCCAAAAATCACTACGGAAAGCATCTATAGTCTCTCTATCCAGATATGCTATTTCAAATACATTGATCTTATAGTCACTTACATAAGGCTTTAACTTCTCGTCTATTTCCAATAGTCCAAGCAGATTCTTCGGACATGTCCATTTTCCATCATAACCTAAGTATAATACCAGTGTAACTACAGGATATTTCTTAATATATCTATATTTATGTCTAGACTGTTTAGCATACTCTGCTCCATCATAGCTAATAATCCTAAGAGGCATCAGTCTATCTGGACTTGTCTGATTTTCAAGTCCAAACAAGGCTATGTTAATTCGACTGTTCTTCCAATACTTGGCTACATCTCTATCCTGAAAACGAACCTTACCATCAATCTTTAATACAGAGTCAGTCTTTATATCCTTTAGTGTATATTCTGACACCAGCCGTTCACCTTTAAATAATAGCACATTTAATATATCAGAAAATACATCATTATATCTTTCAAGCATCTTCTGGGTTATATCCTTTTCCTGCATATCTACTCCTTTATTATATCAAATAAATTTATGGGAATCTATGTTCTGATCAAAATTATAACAATCGATTTCTTTGTCCTATAGCCAAGTGGTAGGAAAGTTCCTATCCACTTGGCTATAACCTATATGAGAGAAAAACAAACCAGTGCACCGGTTCATACATGATGTTTAGAATTTTTAGATGAACTGGAATAGTCAGAGTAGAAAGTGCACTTTCCAAACAGATTTTAGATATCAAATCAAACATCATGCAAAAATATTTGATGGCTCTATTATACTAACTATAAAATTCTTGGCAAGTGACGATACTACGATTCGTAGTATCTCATGTATTTTCGGCATATTAGATAAATTTATTTTTAATTTTTATGCACTCTATCAGACTCTTTATCGGCATATTATATAAATATAAGACTTTATTTTTGACATCAACAGTATAATAATAAACATCTGTTGCATTGTATGTGTGAAGATATATTTTCATTATAAAAAAATAAAAAAAGGCTGTTACACTAAAGAAAAAAATCCCAATATAGCATTATCTTTTTGCTACATACTCATGTTTTGTCTTTAGGTAACAGCTGTATTTATTAATCATAATCAAAATCCTTTAACAAGTCATATTTTTTTCAAAAAGTTCATTTTGATATACCTTATCTGTATTAGCCCTTATTATATTTTCCAAATTCCCTTCTTTTGCCAATATTGTATTCAACCTACTTATAACTTTTGCTCCTTTTTCTATTCCCTTTTCTATTCCACGAGCCTCAACTATATCAAGTACCTCACACATAATTAACCTCCTTTTCATTAACCTCATCTATTATCTCTTATCATCAGGTCATTAGCATCAGAGAGTCTTATATTATTATATCAAACAAAAGTATGGGAATCTATGTTCTGATAATGGTTTTTATCACATATTACAAAAAAATATACACACAAATAAGATCCTACATAAATATAATTATGTTTTTACCGCATTAATAGAGTACTTTACTAATTTTGCCGTATGAAATAAACATACAAAAATATTATAGATATATTTTGATATTTAATTTATAGATTAATTTAAATAATATAGAAAAGGCACCTTTCAGAAATCTAAGCTCCAACATCCAACTAAGATAAAAATTTTATTAATTTTTTTAATTCTTTACCATTAAGTTTTCTAACTCGATTTATTATATCCTTTTCGATTTCAAGACTGATATTTCTTCTATTCCCCGATTGAATATATCTTTCCAAATTGTCTTCTATCATTTCTTCAACTTTTACACCAAATGCATCACTGATCTTTTGTAACACTTCCAAACTAACATTTGTATTAACACGCTCATATTTGCATACAGTTTGCTGCTTTACCCCAATAATTTCTCCGAATTCCTTCTGTGTCATCCCCATATGTAGTCTAAGTTTACGTATACTAATCATCGCATGTCCTCCTGTTCTTGTTTATACCTTAGAAACCTTGATTTGAATAACATGTATAAATTATACTACATTGTATAAAAATATCACAACATAAAATTACTATATAAATAATAACTTTTCTTTTAATTTATTCAATGCATTGTAATATATGTATATAATTTTGTAAATATTTTTTTAATTTTTATCTTACATTTAAGTTGTTATTTATCTAAACTTGATTTTAACATATAATGCTTACACTCTATTCAATCTCTGTCTCATGATAGTACATAAAATCATAGGTTTTTAATACATGTTTCCCCTGTTATAAATCAGGCTACAACTAAATATGTTTTTACACAAAAAGCCCAAGTTTTCACTCAGGCTTAAACTAAATCTATTCTTCTTTTGCACTCTCAAGTGCTTTTCCTACTGCACGAATTATTCCTTTTGAACTATGTGTAGCACCACTTATAGTATCTACTTCTGTAGATTGCTTTTCAATAATCTCAGGAATAACATCCCTTGCATCTATCAAATACTCCTCATCATCTCCGGTATCCAATATCTTTATTTCAGTAATTTCTCCATCGGATATAGTCACCGACACAGTCATCTTTCCGCTGTATCCGGTAGCACTGCCCTCATATATTCCATCTTTGTATGTTATTTCTGATGACAAGCTTGTCTCCGATGAAACAGTAGTCTCTTCTTCTTTATCTTCTGCTTCATAATTTCTTGCCGTCTTAAATCCAAATACGGCAAGAGATGTATAAATGGTACAAACTGCTATAGCAAAGACTATGCTTAAAACTCTTTGTTTTTTATGCTTCTTAGCCCTTAAAATAAGATAAATTATATATATAAATGCATACACAGTTAAATCAATCAGTGTATCCAGATGTCCATTCAATATAGATACACTAAATATCAATGCTATATGCACAAACAACAGTCCATAGAAAACATAAGAAAGTTTTTGTAGCGATTTCCATTTCTTTGGATTCATTTTTCTTCTGATAACCATAAAAGATGTGATAGTTAATGGAATCAAAAGTATTATCATTATTAGTGACAGTACTGCCGCAAATATTCTTACCGTATCCAGCTCAGATATATTTGTAAAGAGTTTTACAAAATAGTACTGCCCATAGGCTATATTGTGAGTAAGAGTAAATAATGCCGCTATGATCGCCATCTCACCTCTTGTACGTAGCAATAAGCCTCTCATTTTTACCTGTGGACACACCGATGCCACCATAACCAGAATAAAGAGAGCACCTGCTAAGGTGCCTCTTGTTAATACATTCTTTACAAGATAATCAACTACAAATGGCAACCCTTTCTTAGGTGCCATAACAGAAAGAATGCTAATTATAATAGTTGCAATGTAAAAAAATGTTGCATGTTTTTTTATAGGCTTTTCTAAAGCGGCAAAGAAAGCCAATGCCACAATCAGACATGCGACTAATCTCATTATTTTGTTACCTCAATTGTTAAATCAGGATATCCATCAGCACTAAGAACTATTGTATATGTTCCTGCTTCTGCAAATACCGGCTCATCCTTACCGTCTGAACTGTATTTTGCATCCAAATTTATACTTCCATCTTCATTGAATGCAACTTTTCCAAACTTTCTACCCTTACCACCCTTGTACTCTGTATCATTTACCTTAGCACCTGTAATAGCATTCAAATACTCCTTGATAGTAAGACCTGACTCATTCTCATCTAATGTCAGAGTATTGTTCTCAAAGTGGAATTGATCTGCACTCAGATTTGAATTGATAACAGCTGTAAAGCTTAAATCTGCATATTTGTCATTTGTAAATATGAACTGATATTTACCAGGTACAAACTCCTTTGGCAGACTCAATACACCATTCTCTTCTTTCACATTTGTGATATCTACATCCTTCTTTTTTGATACTGCTCTTCCTATAGCATACTTACTATCATCTGATGCGATTTCAAAATTAATCTGTGAACCGTCCTTAGTATAATTTGTGCTTTCATCACCCTTTATACTGTAATTTTCAGGTACTAAAAGTTTACAGAAAAGATCTGTACCTATCTCAATATCATCAGCATCCTTAAGTAAATATGTTATCTTAGAAATTGTCTGTCCCGGAAGATCCTGGTAACGTAAATATGCCTGTGCATTTCCATGATTCTCCTTAAATGGTGCTGCAGCAAGTGCAAGTTCTGACGGTGTAATCCAGATATTCTCAAGATGCTCAAGACCATATTTCTTGCCTTCCTTTGTTTCTAAAACAACACCTTGAACATTGTCTACTTCAAGTTCCAAGTCCTTTATATCAATTTCATAGTTTCCATAATTTGATGTAGTTGTAATGCTTGACTCCAAATCATTTTTAACAGTATTTCCAACTGTCTTTGAGAATGTACCATCTGAATTTAACACCTTATACTCTGCCGGTGTTGTATCTGTAGTCTCTGTAATCTCAGCTACAAATTTAAGAAGAGGATTGGTCGACTCCTTTTTTTCTTCTATAGCCTTTTTAGCATCCTCATAAAGTGCCTTTGAAATAGCAATATTTACCTCTTTTACACCTGAAATAGTTGATCCGTCACCAACTACCTCTGACACTGCTGATCCAATTTTTTCAGCTTTTTTGTTTGTAACTGAACTTACAGCATCATAATTACCGTCGCTTCTGATATCTGCCGCTGCATCCGGTGCATCAAGCTTTGCTGTAAGCTTCTCCGGGTCAGCTTCAGGCTTCACATCATTGATCTCACCATAGTAATAATCAGCATATGGAATATTTATCTTTGCATAAACATAATTTTCATTGCCAATCTCAGACTTGATCTCTTTGCTAACCTCTGTCTGGCTTTCACTCTGCATAGTACTGCTCTCTGCTACTGTAGTAGTTGTGTCAGCTGCCTTCCCACAACCTGTTATCATTAATGCAAATGCTGCAGGTGCCAATATAGATAGATATCTTTTCTTCATAAGTCCTCCATGAATATAAAATAAATTTGATTTCCTACAATACTCATTTTGTTAGTGTCTCCTAACTCAATTACAGAGTATTACACAAAACAATTCTGTTGTCAATTAATTTTTTATAAAAAAAATGACTCGGATAAATCCATGAATGTTACAGTTCAGGTATCCCTTTAGAGTTTTTGTTTTACAATCTAAAATTAAAAGTCTCAAGATATATAGTACCTGAACTGTATTCAATGAATCAGTTTCCACTATCCCAATAGTTCGCCCTTATATTTTCCGTTCTTAATTTTAAAAAAGAATTCACTATATCTATCAGAGTCAAATATCTCCAGTAACTCTTTCATATTCCAAATCAAATTTATACTGTCTAAGTCTGACCTGTCTATCCAAAATACTCTTCCTTCCTCAGATGACTTTAACTTACCACTGAATTCATCAGCCTTATATAAGAGTACTAAGTATCTTGTCCCATCCTCCTGTATCCAGTCTTTGAATCCGCATACTATCGGATTTTCAATAATAAGACCTGTCTCTTCTCTCATCTCTCTGATAACAGATTCAAGTAAAGACTCATCATCTTCCACATGTCCTCCTGGAAACACCACACCCTTAGTCCCCTTCTTTTCCTGAACCAATACCTTATTCCCATCACAAATCAGGCACATATTGGTCAATTCTATCTCTGTTTTTCTGCTCAATTTTCCTCCAATATTTATATTAAAAACACATGCTTTCTATAGCTTTATTTCAATGCATTTTTTAATAAGTTCTTCCATCTCATGATAGTTGCACATAAACGATTTTATACTTGCTGATATCATCTCTTTTGGAGTTATTCTATCATAATGTATTACATAGCCGTTTCTTAATGCAAGCGCACGAATAAACTCCCTTTGACTTCTCCCATTCCCCTCTCTAAAAGGGTGCAAAGCATTGATCTCACCCAAATAATATGCCAGCCTTTTTATGAAACCGTCATTATCAAGTTTTCCTAAATAACTTTCCTTTTTAAGCTTTAAATATTTCATCAGCCTGAGGTCTAATAAATTTCGCATTGCAAAACATATGCTCTTTAGCAATATCTATAGTTCTTATTTCTCCGGACCACTCATATATATCTTGAAAAATATATCTATGTATATTTTGTAAGTGTGCTAAATCAAATCTTCCCTCAATAGGATCATCAAATAATTCCAACAGTCTGAGCATAGTAAGCTTTCTTTCAGCAAGCTTCAATTTTTTAACATCTCTTATGTCAAACTTATTTATCAAAATATCAGAATCTTTATAACAGTATTTTTTTTATCTGGCATACTAAATTTCTTTCATTATCTCTGTTCTTGCTTCATCAAAGCTTATCTTACCACTCTTGATTGCTTTTAGCATTTCTATATCATTGTTATCCAATTCCATGTTTTCAATGTTAAGAGTTACAATCACTTCACTAATTTTTTCATCATCTGTATAAGGAACATTTCCAAACGTTTCTAAAATACAGTTTGTTTTTTCTGAAACTATAACTTTTTCTATTCCCATATATACCTCTTTTTTAAACTATTCTAATACTCTAAATATGTACCGTCAATTCAAATCGATATATACCTGGTTTCAGGCACTTATTTTTTTATTTGCTTCCAATATTATGATCTCATCTAGTGAAACTTTAAATACCGCTGATAATACTATCAAATTATCTATAGTTGGCATGGCGCTGCCATGTTGCCATTTGTAAATCGCCTGTGGAGTAGCAAAACCGAATATGTCCTGCAATTCTCTCACACTAAGTCCTGACTCTTCTCTAAGTCTCACAATATTTTTTCCTGTAGCTACCAAGTCTATGGTAGGAAAAATAAACATAACTCTTCCTTTCCGCTTCCGGATAGAAAAGAGTTATTCTTTCCTATTCAGAAGCCTTAAAATTATAAATCGGTTTCATTACCTCAATGATATCAACAGAATCTTTTATAACATCTATGATATCCTCAAGTCTTTTATATGCCATTGGAGCCTCGTCCAATGTATTTTCATTTATAGAAGTGGAATAGATTCCCTTCATAGTTTCTCTATACTCATCTAAACTTAAATTGTTTTTTGCAGCAGTTCTTGACATAAGTCTTCCGGCTCCATGAGGTGCTGAATAATTCCAGTCAGGATTACCCTTACCAATTGCCAAAACGCTTCCATCCCTCATATTTATAGGGATCAATACCTTTTCACCGGTATGTGCGGCAATAGCACCTTTTCGTAAGATCATTTCACTCACATCAATATAATTGTGAATAGTATGGAATGACTCAAGATTTTTCATTCCTGTTCTCTCAAGTATAATTTCTGCCATCAATTCACGATTTCTTTTCGCAAAGTTTTGACAAATCTCAACATCATTTAAATACTCCTCCAAATATTTTCCCGAAACATAGCATAAATCATCAGGCATGCTTGTTTCCGACTCATACACATGCCAATGAAGTGCTTTTAGTGCAGTCTGAATCTCATTTTTTCTACCCTGCTCCTTATAAGTTCTTATTATCTCATCTCTTTTTTCAAAATAAGCATCATACCCTCTATCTAAGTTTGCCGCCAATCTCTGATAATACTGTGCAACTTGCTTTCCAAGATTTCTTGATCCTGAATGTACTATCAAGTATTTGCATCCGTCACTTGCCTCATCAACCTCTATAAAGTGATTTCCACCTCCCAATGTACCAAGTGAACGCTCAAGTCTTCTTGAATCTCTCAAATATCTGAAGCATTTTAACTTTGTTAAATCAAAGTGCTCCTGTCTTCCCTCCCATACATTCATTCCTGATGGAATATAATGAGCAGCCTCATCTACTTTTTCAAAATCTATTTCCACTTTTCCAAGTTTTACCGTGTACATTCCGCATCCGATATCCACTCCGACTATATTTGGAACCGCCTTTTCCTGTATAGTCATTGTAGTACCTATAGTACATCCCTTTCCGGCATGAACATCAGGCATTATACGAATTTTTGATCCTTCAGTTATTACATAATCGCACATTCTTCTGATTTGCTCTATCGCCTCATCCTCTACAACCTTTGCATAGCATACAGCTGTATTTACTCTACCCTTTATTTCAATTCTATCCATATCTTCTCCTTTACATCAAAAAAACCGCCTACCCATTTAGAGTAAGCGGCCTTAAAAACATTTATCTATTATGAGCATAGTATCTACCTATGCCTATAATTATACAAACAATTTTCTCGTACTTGACCTATCTCTAATGAGTGCATTAAAACAAAGCCCTTCCTAGACGGCATACTAAGGAGTGCGTTATCAAAGCGTTCAATATTTAAATAGTCAAAACGATTCATTGTTCTCATGTCTTTATGTCTTTTCCTTTCCGGGCATAATCTGCCCATATTTCTTTATCGATAGAATAACATAGTAAAGTGCTTTTGTCATTATACCGGAGGTATAAAAAATCACTCTAAATCTTACAATTTAATTACCGGTTTATAGTCTTTATGTATGAAAACACTTCAGGTTCTACACCAATATTTTCTCTGACTAATTTTATATCTTTTCATTTATTTTTCTGTTTTGTTTTAATAAAACTATCCATATTATTTCTTATATTCTTTGCTATTGATATACAAGCTTTTAATGAGAACATACCCTCATCTCCAAATGAAAAAATAAATTCATCAGAAATAAGTTTAGCTATTTTATCTGTTGTAGAATTCCAATCCATGTCTGACGCAATCCTTGTGCTCTCACCATTAAATTCATCCTTCGGAAACTCCGGTAAAAGACCATATGGATTCCATTTATCAATTTCGTTTTTAACAATTTTAAAAATCGGTCCCCTATCTCCCCATTCTTGATTACTTTGTTCTACCATTTTCTTATATTTATCTTTTTTGAACTCAAAGTCTATCATAGACGGTGAGCACCAAATATCTACCACCTTATTCCAGTCCCTGTTTAGGCATATACCATCTATAAGTTCTGCTTCAAATAATTCATCCAATGTCTTATATTCTATTTCGCCACTTCCATCATAATAACCACATCTTTGAAATGATACATGATCTTTATATCCAATAATCATATACTCTGATTTGTTTCCTCTAAAACATATTGTTACTTCAGGTTCCATACCTAATTTAACAAATGTGCTGATTGCTTCCTTGACATAATCTATATAATAAATATTTCCCTTTCCCTGATTTTGAAAAGCACCATAAAATTCATATGTATCCATTTGCTGTAATCCTGATACCTGACCATCTCCCATTTCCATTATTATAAGATTGCCGTCAGTTTTTCTTGCCAAATCAATGGTTATAAAGCTGCTTTCTATCTTACTTATTATAGATTCAATCAGGGTATATTCATCTTCGGTTATATTTACTTCTCCACAATCATTCCAATAATTATCGGCAATCAATATTTCACCCTTGAAAACAAATATTCTGTATTCCTCTGAAATAGGCATACCGCTATCTTTATGATTTCCTATAGATTTCAGACTTTCAAACTTTCGAAGTACAACTCCACCTTCAAGATTACTGCCTTGTCGGTTAATAAAATTATTGATTATTTTCTCAGTATTTTCCTTGTCCCAGATATCTTTTATAAAACAGGCATCATACCACTCATGTTTTCTACTTTTTACATAGTCTTTGATAATAAATGCTCCCCCTAATCCATCTGTTAGTTTTAAAGCATCTTCTATATTCTTTGACTCACTCCAACTACTAAAAGGAGTAAACCTTTCAAAATCTTTGTACCAACCGGGTAAAAGATGATATTTTGCATACTCCTTTGGAGTATTTATAAGCTGTATTCCTCTTTCAAGCAGCAGATTATAAAAGTTTTCATACATATTTGGTGACATCATCCATCCCCTATATATTGTCAAACCTTTAATATCTTCACCATAAAGCGACAGTTTCCCAACTTCCAAGTCTTCATAGCTAAATAATGCACAGGAATGACTCAAGCCTGCTGCTTGATATTCTTCCATATAATCCTCATCCACGCTCTTTTTATTTAACGGATGACTGCAAAAAATAAAGTTTAAATTTTTAGCTGTTTCCAAATTTTCTTTTCTCATAAATACCCCCTAAAGAATTCCTGTTTTTATCTTCTTTAGTATAAACAAAAAGCTGTACATTAAAAATGCCAGCTTTCTTGTACCTGTATTATATTTCTAATATCTACTTATCAATTTAACAAACTGTCAATCCACTCTCTTTTTTGTAGTTTAGATTTCCATTTCTCAGGTATATTACCATAGCCATAATAAAGCCCGGCAAGCCCACCTGTTATGGCTGCTACAGTATCAGTATCATCACCCAGATTTACAGCTTTTAAAATAACTTCCTCATAAGATGACGTATTTATCAAACACCATATCGCAGCCTCCAGTGTGTACACTACATATCCTGTGCTTCTTATCTGATCCTCAAATATATCTTTAAATTCTGAAAGTGAAATAAGTCTGTTATAATTGTCAAGCTCACTCTTAGTACTTTCACTATAATACTTAAATGCATTGTCTACTCCTTGCTGTAGCCTTTCTGTTAATTCTCCATCTTTATCTAAAATAGCTTTTACTAAAAAATAATATATCCCACAGGCTATTTTACTTCTTAGATGTGCATGTGTCAGAGCTGAACAATTATGTATAATATCTATCGCTTCATCATCGGGTAATTTCAAGTTTTTTTGCTGTTCAAATATGTACAGACATATAGGTAGAATTCTCATAAGTGAGCCGTTACCGTTATCCCTCTCCGTCTCACCTCCGGATTGCAGAGGATCGGCTCTGTTACTGTATTTCATAATGGCTCTTGAAGTTGTAATACCAATATCAAACACATTATCAAATGGCGTATAAGCTCCATACATACACCAATCGTGGAATCTCTCCATTATATCTTTATAATCAATTTTGCCCTTATCTCTGATACTTGCAAGGGTTGCAAGTGCCATGGCTGCTGTCATCCGACCATGTTCCCTCAGGCTGGTTGTATGTTCCATACCCTCTCATATCTGTTACAGGATCAATCTTTCTATCTTCTCTTGAAGTAAATTCGACCGGAACTCCTATTGCATCTGCAACCACCAATCCATATATTCCCGATTTCCAAATATTATCCATTAATTCACCTCCTACTCCTGATAACAACAATATATTACATATCCATCTTAAAAACGGTAATCATCCTTTACACCTAAAAGTTCGCTCCATCTTGCTGAAATAAGCTTAGCATAGAAAACGCTTGCAAGCCCGTAGCAGCCAAGTGAATAGGCATCATTTATCTCTACCAACAATGTTTGCCCATCTTTTGTAACACATATGTCCAAACTACAGGCCATCGGTCTTTCATCCCATTTGACAAATGCCTCCATCATAGAATCCAAACTTTAAAGTCATAATGATATCTATAACTTTTTCTACCTATATCCAGTAATAAACCATATGGTCTGACATCAACTATCTCATCATAGAGTATAAAGCATCTCCACTCTGCACATATATCTAAAGGCTCACTTACAAGCACCTCATAATCTTCAGAATAGTTCCCACAGCCAACAAGATCGGAAATACTGCTTATTATTTTTCCTGTAAAGACTTTATTTCTTACCGGCTTAACAAAATAACCGGCTGACCACTTTTCTTCACTTCTTGAAATACTGTTTATAGTATCCTTCCAAATCTTCCTTCCAAGAAATGGCTTCAAAGCATCAGGATAATCCGGTATCCTCGGTGTAATTCCAAATTTAGCAAATATACTATTACATTGACCAATATAATCCAGCACAATATCTTCTCTTGTTACTTTATCATAAATCTCATCAATCTTGTGATATGGAATAATCTCCGCTCCAAGTTCTCTAAATCCGTACATGGCATTTGCAATGTTTGCACTGTGAGGAATTTCCATTTTCATTTCATTTTCAAATTTTGTTTTTAAAAAAACTTTTCCCATATCTCCCCTATTTCCTATATTTGATTAAACAATCTCAATGTAGTATCAGGACCTCTATTCCCCTTTTGTACTTTCGTATCACTTCCTACAAATGAGTTTTTTGAAATACGAATAGTGTATAACCTGTCTTTAAACTTTTCCACTGCATTCTCATTGATTACACCACAAACCACGCTCATTGTAGAATCCAGTATTCGTTCTATAGTTCTACCCTTATTTATCACAGAATCCACCAATATTACATTCTTTGTTTTTGGACGGATGAACTCCCCGGCTTTTGGATCATATAGTTCAAATTGGCAGTCTAGAGCATAGTATAGGCCTATTGCCATAAACATACCTCCTCTAAGTATTCCTACAACTGTGGTATCATCAGTAAACTGATCCTTTATTTGTTCTCCCATTGCCATACCCAAATCCATATGTGCCTTAGCCAATATAGGTCCACTAATGCCTGAATCAGATTTTGTAATAGATATAAGTTCTTCTATTTTCTTATCTTTTTTGATCTCAAACAATATATATTCCCTCCAAATCTCTATTTTTAAGAGAGCTACTCAAAGTTCCGTCCGGTTTAGATATAAGAAATGCTTCATCAGCTCTTTTTAACATAAAATAATCATTCAAGCTATCTCCAAAAGCCCTTACTCTTCTATGCATTTGTAGATATTTGGTAATAAAAAATTTGGTGTCTGCAGACATTTGATGCCCACCAAATACCGGCCTTCCTATTTCCTTAGAAATATTTTCCCATATATCCATCTGCCCTGATGTCAATATAAAATCAGCAGACTCAAGTACCATATTATTATATCTAATATCAACCTTCGGAATATGTCCAAGATCTTTTATATATTTTATCATATTTTCATGGTGGTTAAAACTCTGAAAACCGGTATAAAAATTCCCATCAAATATATTTGTTTTATATCCAATCAGAGTACTTGAGTCCTCCCTTATCAATGTCCTATCTCCATCTGTAAGAACAATATTGTAAAAATCACAACTTGATAAAATATCATTTGCTACTTTTTTTGCAAAGTCAACACAGCTAAAACCCTTTAAGACAGCCTTTACAAAAGAGAATATTGTATCTATATTTTCAAAAATATCCCTTATCCTGATTGTCGATAACATAAAAAAATCTTTATCATGCTCATGACAATATTCCCTCAATTTTTTTCTATTTCATACTTCTGCCATTTTTTTCAACATCAAATTTTAAATACTTACTATTTTTAAAAGATTTTTCCATTCTTGACTTCAGTACTATAGGATCAATATATAAATATAAAAAGACATCATAGAGTTCTCCATCTTCCTTTGTAAATACTATCTTATCTCCAAACGAATAATGCCCATCCATGATAAAATCATCTTTTTTTATTAAACTCTTTGCCAATTCAGTTCTTACAGCCTTTTTATACATTTCATCCATTTGATAAAATTTCGGAGCAATATCTAAAAGTAAATCACTTCCATTAAGGGCTTTTATACCCTCTATCCTATCCAGTATATAAGTCTTACCTGCACCGGGCAGTCCATATAAACCTAATCGCATATCATCTCCTTATAGCATTTTGTTCTATCAAAATCCAAATATATTTTTTCAAGCTCAATTATTTTAATATTACTATCTGATATAGCCTTCAAATCCACACAGTTTCCACATAAAAATACCTTTCCATTAGCAAAAAAGAAATTGTTAATGCCTGCCCCACACAGTCCCCCATACATAGTGCAATCATAGCCTCCCATACGAATATTCAATCTCTTCTTTGCATTACCCAAGAAACTGTTGAACTCATCTAGGGAAATACCATATTCTCCAATCATCCTTGAAAAAGTGATTCTATTATCAAATCTTTCAAAAAATTTAATCGTAGCTTCTTCCTCCTTTATCACTTCTTTGCCTACAGTGCAGTTCATACTTGGATACCTGCCTGTAACCTGCTTATAGAGTTCTATTTTATCCATTACCATTCTATGTGTATTACAGCGATACATATCATGTATTTTCTCAATTCCATCTATTGAAAATCCTAGATTAATTCTGTTTTCTTCAAAGAACTTTATCATGTCCGCATTCAGTAAAAGTCCATTTGTAATCGAATATGCCATAATTTCCCCATTTTTTATATAATCAGAAATGTATAATATATATCTTTTTAAATCATCGTATTCAAGCAATGGTTCTCCATTCCTACAAATCCTATCTTGAAAAAGCTTAATATCCTTACTTTCAATATATGAAATAATATTATCCAAAAATCTTTATCACATCCATTGAAGATTTCTTAATAGCATCTTTTTTTCTCATGAAAATGACAGTATTTACAGTTCAAATTGCATCTATTATTTATTGAAATACATACCCTATCTATTTCCATTATCTTTTCTACTCTTTCTATAGTCTTTTATCATAGTTCCTTTTTTCTTGTATTCATCTATCCAGTCAATATAGGACTTACCATTCATATCCACAATCTTTGTATCAGCACCCGCCTCAATCAAAATATTTCTTATATCTTTGGTTTTATTTTCAAAATGACCATTCATACATGCTTTCATAAGTGCAGTAAAACCATTGGCATCCTGTTGATTTATGCTGGTTCTTTCATCTTCACATAATACCTTTACAAACTTCTCCATTCCATGCCATGCAGCAATCATCAGTGGCATATTGCCTTCATTCTTTTGCCTTAGCTTTTCACAACCATAAGGATTTCTACTGCCTACATTTGGATTTGCTCTACATTCAACCAACAAAAACCGGAACATATCATAATCTTTTACCTGTATTGCATGTGAGAGTGGTGGGAAATATCTCCTTGCATTATCTCTTTTATTTATATCCGCTCCCAATGATATCAGCCATTTTATTTTGGCTTTTCTTTGACTTATAGGCTTTGACTTGCTCTTATGGTAGAAATAATCAATGTATATCCATCTCTCATATATGCATTTACTTCATCTACACTTAGATGACCCATACTTTCATAAGAATCAGCAAAAAAATCATTTATCATATCCAGCCTTCCGGTATTTATAATCAGCTGTTTTGTAGCCATATATTTTTCTAAATGTAATGCTGATATGTTCTTATCATTCTTTAGATACACCGAATAGTCTATATCATTCGTTATAATATCCACTTTGGCATGGTATTTTTTTGAAGCCTCATTTGCAATAAATATAATCTTCTCATCATTTTTTATATTTTTATTTGCACCTGTATATTCCATTGATACAATCTTATCACCATAACTTATCCCTCTAAGTATCTCCCAAGCCTTTTTTCCATATGCTGATGTTTTATTATCCTTAATTCTATTTAACTCATTTACTACGACTTTAGGAATAATTACCTTATTGTATTCCTCATTCAGCTCATCTATAAGCTGAACATTCTTAAGTAGTGCTGAAGTATCTATTACAACTATCTTTTCTCCTCTTAAAAACTGTTCTATTTGCTCATCCGACATATCAAAAGCTTTACAATACCTGATAGCATACTCTTTTAAAGTTTTTTCAGTTCTTTCACCATTTTCAGCACGAGATAAAGAAGACTTTTCAAATATTATTCCCTCACATTTTTTTATCTTTTTTACCATATCCTCTAAACTGCATTTATGTTTTTCTCTAAGTTCTTTCATCTTTAAGCATAAAAAAGGAATCTCTTTTTGCTTTTCTACCATTTGCCACTCCTTTCTTTTATATAGCTATTATATAATCTGTTATTTTATCTTCAATATTATCAAGGAATAATGCAACGAATACGCCTATATTGCAACGGTAGTTAAGCTTTTTCAATACAAAAAAGGCATTCATCTAAGAATGCCTCCCAAGATATATTTATCTTTTTAAAAATCCCATTACCATAAGTAATATAGAAAATACTGATCTTGAAGTAAGTATAAGTATCACTGTAGCTATATTTGACAAATGAAATAACAAGTTATTTATCATACCATTAGACGAACACATTCTCAAAGCGAACCCTTTGCCTATAGGCCAAAACAGCTTCTCACGCTTTCCATTAAATGCATCAATAACCATATGTGATGCAAAGCCTATACTAAAATATGGTGCCACATCCGAAAAAATCATGTATACAAAAAAGCTAAGACCAAGTAATGCCAGTATTGAGTGCATAAATGATCTATGTGGCTGTTTCATCCCAAAAATACATATTCCTAAAAAAGCTAATGTTCCTATAATGATTCTAGCAATATTGCTGTCTGCCATCAGTCTATTATATATACCTACATGAAAAACTGCATCTGCTATCACCACTCCCACAATAGCACCCATAGCCAAACCTATAATATGATCCACTTTATTATGAGCATCAGATGTTCCAACATCTATATCGCTGATAATACCTCCAAATCCTGCTACTGCTGTGCCTGCAACCAATATTGCGAGGCTCTGTGGTCTACATACTGCAAGTCCTGCCGCCATTCCTACTGAAAAATGTGTCTTACCTAGCATCATTTACCTTTCTAATAGTACATTTTATTTCTCACCAGCTCCAAGAATTTTATTTACAAGTAATCCTATCTCACCATTTTCATCTTCAAGATTTTCTTTTTTCCAATCCGAAATATTGCTTATCACTTTACAATCTTCGGTACTTAATCAAACAGTTCCCTAATCTTATCTTCTAATTCACCATTTTTTACATATTCCAATGTATCACAAAGCCTAATATTATCTTTTTCAATCTTTATTCTATCGCTAAATCCAAGTATATATCTTCGACAAATTTGATAGATAATCTCTGTTGGTGCACATCCATAAACCTGATTTGAAAATATATGGTTCAATCGTATAGTTTCATCCGGAAAGAGTTCCTTCATTTTATTGCTTTGAAAAAGTCTTTTTACTATTTCTGTTATATACATACCTGATTTCATATAGAGGTCTGCAAATGTAGAATCAGGATTATCAAAGCATCCCGGATTTTCTTTTTCAAGCATATTTACCATATCTTTTACTACCGGTTTCGGTGTAAATCTGATTTGTCCTTTGAGGTGGTATATAATCAAATATATCACCGTCACTTGATTCACTAAAATAATCTGCCAGTTCAGCTCTTTTCTTCATAAATTCTGCAACTGCATCATTAAAAACCACCTCATCAAAAAGATGTCCTTCAAAATACTTTTTATGTGCTTCATCCCTTATATCATTACCTGATTCATCCTTTTCATAGTAGAATCCTCCGTCACGTAACATGCGAAACTGCGCTAATGTAACGCCCTCATCACTTTGTGTACTTCTTGTAACCTCAAAAAATACATCTTCAGGAACCAATGAATCAAAGTTTTCCAGAGTTGTGTTCTCATCACCATATGCCATAAGAAATGCCGGAATAGTTCTTGAAAAGCCTCTTAAATGATCCCTTATACTGCCTTCAATAGACTCCTTCTCTTTATTCAGCTTTTCAGTCTCTACAGTTTCTACTGTACTGTACACAACACTTTTAACTACCTCTTTACTATTAAGTTTGTTTTGAATATTCTGCATTAGATTCTTGTAGCTTTCTTCTTTCCTATTGTCATACTCTTTATCAAGCTTGCTTATATCTACCATTGAAGCACCACTATTTTGTGCTTCAATTATTTTGCCTTCTCTCTCTTTCTCAAGTTTATTTGCATTTATTGTATACTCACCATATTCATGATTTATAACAACAGCAGTCTTATTTAGAATATCTCTTTCAAGCTTATTTTGTGTGGATTTCTTTAAATCACTACCATATACCTGTTTCGCAGTTTCCATAATAGTTTCTGCTAAAGGCTTGCTAAATTTCTTTTTCAACTCATCAAGTTCATTCTTCTTTGTATCAGGATTAGCTTCTCGCTCTTTTATAAAATCTTCCACTACATTTGTTAAATTAGTACTTACTGTTGAGTACACTTTTTCACCGAACAAATCCTTTGCAGTTCCTATCACTTGTTCTTTAGATATTTCCACATTGCCTTTATCATTGATACATAGCTCAACACTTGTATTTTCATCTATATTCACTCTGTTCAATGTCTTCGGTTCTTCTATTGCCTGCATATTGTTTATAATATCAATAATTTCTCTTGGTGCTGCAAATATACCTGAAACATTCGCAAATAAGAAATTTGACATAAAACCACGCTCTACAACCTCTTTTGCATATATATGTCTTGGAATAGAAAGTACAGATTCTGCATCCAAAAGCATCATCTCACCACTGTCGTCCTCACCATATACCGGAAAGAAGTTTAACAATGCCTTTATATTGTGTTTTCTTATATCAACATCCATATTATTACCGGAATATTGTGGAATTAAATCATTTGCAAACTTTTCAAAAATATTAAGTGTACGAGCCGGGTCAAAGTCAAATACATATGCATTCTTTTTTCTGTAAAATCCACCATTGCTACCTTTGAATAAACATGGGTTTTGTGCGCGAAATGCAGCCTGCATATATAGTGAAGGTGATGACATATTTGACAGCATCAATACTGCACTCCACTCCTTTATAGTAACACCTGTAGTAAGCTGTCCCACTGAGAGTGTAATAGTCTTCTCATATTCTTTTATTGCTTCTGTAACACGATCAAAAGACTTACTACTCTCACTCTCGTCATCCAGCTTTCCATTACCTGCTGCTATAATCACCTTATATTCTCTAAATATCGGATGTAATTCGAGTTTCTTAGCTAAAGCCTTAACACTTGCCACTCTATTTAAGAGCCAAAAGGTATGCTTCAGTTCATTTCTCAATTCCTCTGTTGAAAATGGAAATTTCTCTTGTTTTGTCAATGCATCTAAGAATTTATCCACATCGGTATCATGTACAAACTTACCTGATTCATTTGTCGCAAAGAACTCGTTTAAATCAAAAGCGTACTCTTCCATATTATTATCAAGCTCTATACCTTTAGTCAGCTTATCTTTTATAATATCTGACATTTGATAGGTATACAGATTCAAACATGGCAAGTTTTCATATGGATTCTCCAACTCATCCTTCTGATCCCAATCCCTCTTCTTTGCCTGTTCATCAGCATAAGTCCAGTTGTATATAGCATCTTGCGGAAATTTATCATTTGCCAATGCCTTAAACGGTGTTCCTGAAAGATGTAGGGTATGGCTTCTTCTAATATGATCAAAAGCTATATCTGTCTTATACGTGTCCACACCCTCATGTGCTTCATCTATTATAAGTATATCCCAAAGTATTCCCTTATAGTTTCCTTTTTCATCCCTTGTATCACTAACTTCCATAAGCTTGTCATACTGACCGCCAAATATATAGAACCTTTGAGATCTTGTAAACTGACAAACTGTATGCATCCTCTGTCATCATTATCTTCTTTACTTACTTTATATACATATTCACTGCGACTATATACATACTTCTTATCCTTGATTCCATCTACATTGCTGACAAAATAAAGTCCTGACTCAGTACCAAGAAATGTCTCATAATCTGAATACCATGAGTTAACTATAGCCGGACGATTCGTCACTATCAAAATATTTTTAGCTTTCATTCTCTTACATAAATCATATGCTGCGAGAGTCTTACCAAAACGTGGCTTTGCATTCCAAAGAAATTCACCATCTTTATGAGAATTAAAATATTTCAAAGTCATCTCAACTGCATCATTTTGCTCATCTCTAAGTGTGTATGGACATGCTGTGTCTGTGGCATTATTTACTGCTCCATGATTTTCTGTAAAATCATTATAATTTAACTTTGCAATATTAGGATCTATTTTAAACCATTCTGTACTGCTTTCTCTTTCAAATCCCAGCTTCTTTAAATATAGATGAAAGTCTTTATCTGTAAAATTTCCAAATGGCTCAGTCCTATAAGTTGCCAGTAAATGCCAGCATATATTAGGCTTTAATCCTGCAGTATGTAGTTGTTCTGATATACGAACATTTACATCTCTTTCAGTGAATCCAATCTTTGTCCAGCCATTCTTTGATGGCACTTCAGGCAAGGTATATGCATAACACTGTGGGTTTACTCTTATAGCTGTCTTTATACTTATTGCTGCCATTAGGACATCTCCTTTACATGCGTTTCAATAAATTCAATTTCTTCTTCATCAAGGTCATATTTCTTATATAGTTGTAAATCTATTTCATGGATAGATTTACCCCAGTCAATATCTGAATCCGGTGTAAAATCTTGTAGTGGAACATATGCCCACTTAGGTCCAGGGCAGTCTTGTGTTATTTTTAATATACCTAACATTGCTCTCGTAAATTTGGTATATATATATTTTTTAGTATTATGTGCTTCTATCTCATTATCATATTGTCCAATTCCAATAAATGTCTGTAAATATCCTACTCCTGGCTCAGCTATAATCGTGGATGAAAGTATTTCTCCAAAAACTCCTGAGCCATTAGCTTTTGCTTCCAAACAAGTATATTTATCTAATGTTCCACTCAAATCAATAATATAGTCTCGTCTTATATATTTAGATGTTCTCTTCCCATTTTCAAGACCTATCATTTTTAATATATTCTTTTCCATCATTTGGAATATTATTAGTAAAAAAATATCTGAAAAGAGCTACAAATGAGCTACTCCTTAATCTTGGTATTAGTCTGGGATTTTTCTCTAATCATTACATCAGATACTTTAAAACTAAGTGGTGATGAAATAATTTCATCTAAGTACTTTACTGCTTTTTTTCCTTTACTTTTTTTAATATCAATTTCATTTCATTAAATTGTGTAAATGTACCAATAGCTCCAAAATCAGATTGAATATCTCTATATGAGATTACAATTCCTCCTTTTATAAGTGTATTTTTTTAAAAAAATTTAGTACAGTCTGATTCATATTTTAATATTTTTAAAAATGTTTGTCATTTAACATCTTTTCATTCCATTTTTGAGGAGTATAACCTGCATTAAATAAAAATCGTGCTGGATGAATTAGCTCTACCTTATCGGCAATTTTATATGTGGCATCCATAAAATTATTATACACAGGTGGCATACGTGTACTATCCGAATCCGTAGGTTCTTGATACGGTGGATTTCCAATTATATAATCAAATACTTTCTTTCCCATTCTCATATCCTCCAGCTTTTTAAATAGTCTTGAACAGCCTCTTCTCCAGTCATATATTTTGCAGGGAATTGTTTTTTTTTCTTCCACTTTTGTATCTTCAGTATTATCAAAAAAAGATATTTGATAGAACTCTTTATATGGCTTTCCAAGTGGTAATGTGGCTTTTAGACCATCCATCTGCCATATATTCCACACTATCCTTTTTGCTACATCATTAAGCAATTTATCATCGGGTTCTTTTTTCCAACGCTCCTCATAGTAATCTGTGAATGTCAATAGCATATTGATTCTTGCTATTAAAAGATTATCGCCCTGATATTCGTAACCATATACCGATTCAAACGCTCTTAATACCCATTTAAACCAAGTATCATGTTTATCTGAATTTTCATTTACTACTCTAAGCTTTCTATCAAGTATACCTATCCTTCTTTTTGTAGGCTCTATAAATTCTCCGCTTACTACATCATACCTTGAAACTAAATATGGTGCCTCTCCACAAGTTATCTCAAGTCTTTTTGAATCCACATATTCTTGCCAGGTATTATTCTCAAACTCTACTTTTTCTTCTATAACCGTCCAAGTATTGTCATCATTTTCAATATTAAAAATATTCTTTCTACCAAACCATTCTTCATCACAGTAATTATTCATCTTATTGCAAAGCCAAGCAGGAGTAAAAACCTCAGCTTTCTTTTTCGTTCTGTCTGCCTGTGCTTCCAAAGTCTTCTTTATTCTTGGCTTTATAATATCAGCATGATAGACAAGAAATCCTGCACTTATTTGCTCATAATCCAAGAATCCTTCACCATACTCTTCATATGTATCAGTTGCCCATATTATATTTTTTTTTGATGTTTTATCCTGTAACAATACTTTCAAAAGAGAACTTATAGGATTAGCCTTTATATCTATTATCTTTTTCACAACTATTTTTCCATCTCAGCCTTAAAAACCAAAATAACATCTGCATCTGAGCAACAAAACTCTGCACATCCCTCAGGTTGTCCCGGTAAACTGCCACCATATCTTAAAATATCAATATATGGAAAGGCACAGTGCATTGCCATAGGACAAATCTTCCCCCTGTCCTCATCATAATCAAACACCTCTCCAACATGATGCCCTCTATGACATCCCATCTTCCCCCTACGATCTGTAATAGTTATTTTTATTTTTGGACGCTTTCCTCTGTTCATAGTAACCTCTCAGATCTTACCTATTCCAATAAAAAAGATTATCAATCACATCTACTATGCCATCATCATCATTAGACCTTGTAATATAGTCTGCTGCCTGACGCACTTTCTCCTGAGCATTTGCCATTGCCACTCCTATGCCGGCAGCCTGAATCATTGACAAATCATTGAATCCGTCACCACAGCAAACAAGATTCTTTGTATCCTTGCCGATCTTATTTGTCATATTTAAAAGAGTATTCGCTTTATCTATACCTACCTCTGTAATCTCTAAGAAATATGGCTCTGAACGAACTATATTCAACTTCCCTTCCCATAATTTTTTCATCTCCTTTTCCACTTTGGCAAGGTGATCTCCGGGTGCAGTCATTAGGCATTTTATAATTGGAAATGTAATCTGTGGTGCAAGTGGATCAACTTTCACTCTTATAAAGTTATTTATCTTGATCTCCAGCATATAATATTGCTCCTCTATATCCAGTGCATATGCCTTATCATAATTGTAAGTCATAAGATTTACACCAAAATGCTTTGCCTGTTCTTCCAGTATAGGAAGATATTCATGTGTAAGTTCCCTCATAAACAACTCTTTGTCATTTTTACAATCATAGAAGTAGCCTCCATTGTATGCAAGTATATAGCCGCCCTTCTTTTCAAGTCCAAGTGTCTTTGCCACCGGACTAACTCCAAATGTTGGCCTGCCTGAAGCAAGTACTACTGTACCTCCTCCCTTTATAAATTTATCTATGGCAGCTTTAGTATTCTCAGTTATCTCCTTTTTTGAATTTGTCAATGTACCGTCCAGATCCAGTGCCAAAACAGCTTCACTTACCTTTATCTTCTTCTCTTCAAATATATTCATCATCCTCTCCCTATAAATGTCTGAATCCCTCTCCTGCTACCTCATTTGAATCCAGTATGATTACAAAAGAATTTGGATCCAGTTTTTTTGCCGCCTGTCTTACTGTATGTACTTCCTTTGTTGCACAAGCACACATTACTACATCCCTTTCTGTTTCAGTATAACTTCCCTCTGCCTTAAGATATGTTGATCCTCTGTCAATAAGCTTTGATATCTCTTTTGCCATATCCTTTGGTTTATCACAAATAATCATAATAAGCTTACCTGCTGTAAGTCCATCCATTGCCTTATCAAGTACTGCTGCAACCAGATACGCTATAATAAGTCCATAAATCAAACTGTTAATACTCTTTGAAACCAAAACTACACCAAGTACAATTATAATTGAATCTATAACTAATGCTATCTTTCCCAATGAAAAATGTGGAAAGAAATGGTGTATCAAAACCATTATAAAATCAGCTCCTCCTGTAGAGGAATCTCTCATAAATATCATTGCATATCCTGATGCAGATATGATTCCTGTACAGATTGCCGCCAGCATATACTCACCTTGATAAATTGGAAAGACTTTCGCCACAATATCTATCATTATAGAAGTTATAAATATTGACTTAATAGATTTAAGCAAAAATTTCTTTCCCAGTTCCTTATATGACAATATTGCAAATGGTATATTGAGTATTATTGTTCCTATTCCAACAGGTACCCCTGCTAATTGATATATGATAAGTGCCAATCCGGTAAATCCGACCATTGGGAATTTAAATGCTGCTGCAAAGCAATATGTTCCTATTCCCATAAAAATTCCTGCTATGATATCAACTATGATATCTTTTGACCACTCTTTTATTATTTCCTTATTCATCTTTTCCTCAACTATATTTTAGTATAATTCGCTCTTATATTTTATAGAGTCTTCTTCTGTTATCTCCCTGATCACTCTACAAGGATTTCCTGCTGCAAGTGAATTTGCGGGAATATCCTTTGTAACAACACTGCCGGCAGCTATTACACTGCCCTTTCCTATTGTTACCCCTCCTGTTATCACAACATTCGCCGCAATCCAGCAGTTTGACCCTATAGTAATAGGCTTTCCATATTCATCATCATATGCACTGGAGTCTGCTTTGTACTTTATATTTCTCTCCTGCCATCTGATAGGATGGAGCGGTGTCATAAGACTACAATTTGGCCCAAAAAATACATTATCACCTATAGTGACAGGGCATACATCAAGTACTGTAAAATTAAAATTCGCATAACAGTTCGCACCAAAACTTGTAAAGACTCCATAGTCAAAGTAAATCGGACCCTGTAAATATAAACCTTTTCCTTTATTAGGTATCAGTTCATCTATAATAGTATCTCGCAAACCGTCATCTTCGAATAAAGTATTGTACTGTTGCGAAAGTCTATGAGCTTTCATTCTCAATCTGACAAGCTCTTCATCAGTGGGATCGTATATCTTTCCTGCTAGCATCTTTTCCTTTTCGCTCATCTTTTCTCCTCTATATTATTTTTCTTATTACTTTTAACACCAAGTAGATATTATATACTATATCAGCAAAAAAAGGCAGTCCCCAAAGAGGATTGCCTTAATAATCTTATAAAAGACATCATTAAAAATTTTCAAAGTGTCATTAAGCATATTCATATACAGTGGGCAGAGCCGGACTCGAACCGGCGTTGTTTCTTTCGTAACGGATTTACAGTCCGCCCCCTTCGCCACTCGGGACACCTGCCCTTATATAAATTGATACCTCTTCAACCGTAATGCTATGAAATATCTATTCTCCCATCCGGATTTGAACCGGAATCAACCGGTTCGTAGCCGATCATTCTATCCATTGAACTATAAGAGACATATTTGCTTTGATGGGTTAAGTATATTACATTGAATCTTACTTGTCATTCAACCTGCGGTATAAAATAAATTGCTATACTATGATAATAAAAAGGCAGTCCTATCATCAATACGAGCTGCCTTTTAAACACAATTTTATAGTAAAATCTATCCCAATTTATTTCTTATATTCCAGCTCTTCTTTCACTACATTAACAAAATTATAACCAAATCTTATGCCTGCAACTAAAAGCGAAGCCCCAAGTCCGGTGTAGAAGAATGCTATAAATTGCTTCGGTGCAAGCCCCCCGGTACGTAAGACTATACCAAGTGTCATCATAAAAGCCATGATAATAAAAGACCTGAAATCAAAGAATTTAAGACTTAAATGTTTTCCATCCACATAGAACCTTATTCTTTTAGTATGCTTTTTAAGTATAGTTATTACCATTATACAAAAAGAGAGCGGTATTTCACGCTCTTTTAAAATATGGACTTAGATTTATGAATAACTCTTCCAAATCCTCTTTACCTTTATTATTTTTAATCAAATATGTAAGCAGTTCTTCCTGTCTTGCCTGACCTAGAGTCAAACGATATAGTGATAAAATCTTAATCAATCTTTTGTATGCCTCTTGATCTCTACTGAATGGATACATTGGTACAATTCTTTCTATACGAATCATATCTTCTGTTTCTTTTAATCCCCAGTAAGGTATCAAATCAGAGCTTTTATCAGACCTTTCCATAAGCTTTGCTTCTTCAAATAACTCAGCCCAGACATTTGACTTAAAAGAAATATTTCCATACCTCTTTGCCACATTTTGCCTGATTGCAAGACATTCAAATCTATTTATTCTACCCTCTCTTTGTTCCAAATCAATTGGATTTGACGGAAGGTTCCAATGTACTATCCTTCTACAATAATTATGAAAATCAAGCCCTTCCTGCCCAATGGATGTGGAAGTCAATACAAATGGTCTAAATGGTGAATTGAATGCCGCTCTAACCGACTTCTTTCTATTTGCATCCTTATCATTGCCATCTCCCTTTGTAAAGGCTACTGCAAAATGTGTTCTGATTCTTGTCGGTGTTATTTTCTGATCCTTTACTGCCTTATTAAAATTTTTCCATGTATCAATCTCATATGGTGTAGTTCTTATATTCATATTTGAAGTAATATCATTATGCAATTTAAGCACAATATCTTCCCCGTCATATCCATTTACCAAAAGATGTGCATACTCATCAAACATTGCCTGAATATTACCATGCTTACAATAATTCAAAACATTCTTCCAATGTACATCCTCATTGTTTTTTCCGCAAGCAAGCTCAACGATTGCTGTAGAATCAGGCTTGTTCATCATATCAATAAATCGCTTTGATACTTGAGTAGGTAGCGTACTTGAATAATTTATTCCTTTGGCATATATATTATATAATCTACTAATACAAATAGCCGGTGATGCAATAGCCATATTTGCCAATACTGAATATAGGTCTTTAGGTTTCCTTCCAAGCTCCAATACCTTTATATTATTGTAGTATAGTATTCTAAGCTGTTCTAAATGTTTAAAAAATGTAGTGCTGTCATCATCTTCATATCTTTCATCCTCTAACCACCCTGTTACATATCCCGGCGGATCTAATAACAATGCAGCCATATAATACCATCTTTGATCTATCAAACCGGACTCCGGTGTTTTATATTTATCAAGTCTTTTGGCAATTTTATTTTCGATTTCCTTTTCTATATCTCTCAGTGACATGGAATTATTCATGCAAACTATAGGATTATAGCAACTTTCAAGAAACTTGGATGGATATAAAAGACAAAATAAGCTCATACTATTCAATCTGTTTTCAGAAGCCGAAAATCTCATCCTAGGTACCGGATATTGTTTTCTTTCAGAGCTGAAGTAATTTACGCTAATCTCTTCATTTCTTTTTGCCAGAGTTCCTATTGTTTTGCGTTCTTCCTCATAGGAAAGCATACTAGAAACCATTCTCGGCACCATTTCCCATGATGAAAATATCAAAGTCTTAGTAAAATTCTCTACATCTTTGAACACCCCTTCCGGAACATAATAGGGTTTTGAAGGAGGTACCCACAAAAGGAGCTCCGACTTTTGTGAAAAAACATGCTTCTTTACAGCTTCCAATCTGGCATTATTGCATTTTAAAGGTCTGAAATTATTTATATCATTTCTTTTTAACCACAGGATATCCCTACTCTCTCTATCTATATTCTCCAGCATCTCCGGATAGTTGTAAAAGTATTTAATAATATCCTTTTTCAACTTATAATCCTTCATAAATGACATAATATACGGACAGGATTTTATATAATCAACAGGAACATGATATGGAGCTTCTATAAGATCAATTAATTCACTTACCTTTATATAGGATTTTATATCGCACTCCTCAACTTCCAGCCATTTGTCACTATTAGTAATATCTACTATATCGGCACTTTCCTTTGCTGAAATTCTCTCAGTTCTACATACTGAGTTATACATTGCCTCCTCTGCCCTATTTTTCGCCTGAATAATTGATGTATCTCCTATGGAAAATTCTTTAAGCTGTTTAGAATAATCCTCCCATATACTTTTAAACTCCTCATGTCGTTTTTCTGTACTGTTGAGAAATTTCATTACATTAAAAAACTCTGAAAAATGTTCATCTACCAGTGATTCATCAATCTCTTCCAATGTAGAATACATCTTGTATGGTGTAGCTGAAAGCAAGAGCATATTTACAGATTTACTGTTGAAAAACTTATTTGCAAGCATTCCCATTTCTGTGTCAGATTCTGTTTGTAACAAATACTTAAACCTCTGAAATTCATCTAAAATCACCAGGTCAGGTTCAAGCTTCTCCAGACTTATTCCTGCAAACAAATATCTCAGCCTTCCAATTATTTCATATATATTTTCTGCTTTCCCGCTTTTTTTAACCTCTTTACATTTTTCTATCAAATCATAAAGTAATATTTTCCCTTCAGGATTCTTAACTTTCAATCCTCTGGAAACCTTTTTTACCATATAGTTGAGATATTTGCCTTTTGTAATTCTATCACACTCAGAAACTCTATCCTCGCCTCTATCTTTTGCCCAAGCATTCCAACCTGAAGTTCCTCCGGCCTGCATAATCATTTCTAATGGTTTATTATATTTTTCAAGCTCCGGTATTTTATTCAATATTGCAAATATCACAGCTCTTTCCCACAACATCCCACATCCGGTAGTCATATGAAATGATGTATCCGGCGTAAGCGGTATCAGTTGTATCAGAGCTTTTCCACTTAATTTAGCTTCTTGTGAAAATATATTCAGATGTTGAACCGACAACCTCGAATCAGCTACACTTTCTCTTAGTACATCTTCTGTAATACAAAGTTTTTCTAAATTCTGATCAGCAATGGCAGTATTGGAGCATATATAAACTACTTTTATTCTCTTCTTACCCTGCTCCCTTGCAAAATCAGCAAATTTTGCAATAGTGCCTCCGGCAACCATAGTTTTACCAAGTCCTACCTCATCTGAGATAAGAACTCTTTTTTTACCGTTTTTGTATAATTGTATAACCCTATTTACCGTCTCTCTTTGAAAGTCTTTCAGTCCTTCCATTATCTTCTGTGATGTATTCTCTTTTTCCATACTATTTCACCACTTTTCTAAATGTATCATATAGATTTCTAAACGCTTCCGGAACTATATCATCACCTGACAACACCTGAATAAGCTTTTCTATCTCTACAAAACGCTCAGGTGCAGTCACTGCAGTCTTTAGCATCTTCTCATAAAGAACAGGCATATTCTCTGCAAAACTATTTGCCCCGGCTACATTATTTTGACCACTTAACACATCACTTTCAATAGCACTTATTATATAGTCATCTCCCAGAAGTAATCCCAAATATCTATAAAAGTTTTGCTCATTATCCCCTATAATTGATGAAATAATCTTTCCATCTCTTTCCCTTGGTATTCCTTCAGTATCTATCTTTATTACTCTATTTACTGTATTTCCACAATTATCGCTAATGGACAATACATAAAATTCTGATAAAAAGCTCATTGCCATTTTTTCAAATAACATTATTTCAGAAAAATCAACTGCCTTAGGTTTTAAAAGTATAGGACTTAATTTTATATTAGCATCCACCTTTTCATAATTTTCTACAACCGCCTTAATATCATAATAATCGCCGTTTTCAATCACTATTGCATGAATTTTATAGCGATTTATTTGCTTTATTAAAATGTCAATTCAGTCTGAATTTTCTTCTTCTTCTGCCTCTCCATCTGAAAGAAAAACCTCTTTAAACGGGTTATTTGGGCCATCTTCATCTCCGCCAAATATATCTTTCTTTAATTTTTCTAAATTAATATACCTGTTTTTTGATTTTAGCAAAATCATAAATTCTATATTCCCATAAACCGCATTATGTGAAGCATTCAAAGAACCCAAATAAACTTCCGTATCTGCATTCTTTTCGTATCATATATTTTTTTGCATGAATATCATGTTTACAGTAATCGCTTTCACCATCTGATATAGCCATCTCACCGTCAACAATCTCATCTTTTAGAACATAAATTCTAAAATTATCACAGTCCTCATCTCTTAATTTATCAAGTGAAACTTCTCTTGTAATAAGCATATACTCTGTATGCTCAACCCATCTGCTTCTATCATTGAATTGTTTTATAATATCCTTACTTATAAAAGGCGATACTACAAGTAACTCATGAAAAGATTTTTCATCTACATCATCTTTTTTCTTTATCACAGAAGTGTCAAGCATTGAATATATACCACCTTGTGAACATGGTATGCCACTTGGAATAAATTCAAAATCATAGAATTCCTTCATATCTGTTTCAAAATTTACATACGCAAGTTCCTTAATAAATTGCCTTATTTTCTTTGCCTTATCATTTGCAATCTCTGATTTTGGAAGTTGTTTGTTTAGATATTTTAAGAAGTCTGCTATTGGAATATTCTTATCATTTTCTTCATCTATCGTACCATCCATATAGAATGATATATCCCAACTTCTGTCAAATGTAAGATTTCGGCTCAATACTACAACTCTATATAAAACATCATCCTCATCATTTATATATCTTAGCAACCAAAACTTTGGATGAAATGAAGGATATTTAATGCCATTTGTTTCCTTTGTCGCCACCTGAAAAATCATTTTTTCAAGCAAAGAATATAGCAGCGTCACCTTCCCCGACAAATATATCTGTCCGGCCTCACAAAACAGAACTACTTTATCCCCGGTCCTTCTAATTGCTTCCAAAAGGCATATTGGATCATTCATTATATCACTTTCAGTATCTTCCAAAAGCCCCAGAGAAATACATATTCCGACCAGTGCATCCAAGTCAAGAGAATACGTAGTGCCCACAGCAAAATCCAGTCTATAACACTCCGATGGCAATAGAATATTTCCATAATCAAGTCTGTCATCACTTGGATTTAACATTTTCCTTCCCCCTACATATATCTTTTATTATTTTTATCGCATTATCAAATCTATAATATAGCTTGCCTCCACCAAACCATTCTGTACTGTCAAACTCTCCCGGATGAGCACATCTTGCCCTTCCACTACCTTTTAAAAATATTTCTCTACTACTAATGGTTTTCTTTAGTTCTGAAATATTATCTTCAATCATCGCTCTCTTTGAGTCCCGTAAGAACTTACACATCATTGGGTTTCTATATGCATATGTGCGTGCAAAAATCTCCTCCAAATCAATATTTGCAATATTATTTATCTCATCATATAAATCATCAAAAATCTCATTAGCTTCTTCATTCTTTCCATCAGAAAGAACTATATTATAGACAACACGAAGTAAATAATTAAACTCTGAAAAGTCTTTAGCCAAACTATAATCTTTTTGCATCTTCTCAGGGAATAATTTAATTATATTACCAAGCTCTGTGAAGTTTTTACAATCCATTATTTGGGCTAAATTATTTTTTAGAACATAAGCAAACAGACTTTCCTCGCATGAGTTTATGATTCTATAATTTAAAAACTCCGCCTCATCCCTCGTTAAGTCCATTTGAAGCTTATCAAACCATTCATCATCATAAGTTGGTATATCCCAAAAATGTATACTTCTAATATCTCCGGCATACATATCATCTGACTCATTTTCGATTCCCTTATCATTATTGTTTCCAAGATTTATAAGATTTGTCTTTTTATTATTTATAGCACATACAGCTCTTGCATATTCCTGTATGGATAAATTCCCTCCCTTAAATATCTTATACTGTCTTAGACCCGACCAATATATATCTGCAGGTGAACGTTTAACCCATTTATCATTTGCAATTGAACGTTTACCTATTATTCCGGTATCCCCTAAGTTATTTTCTATAAATACTTTTGCACAAGCTTCTTCTATATCATTCAAGTATTTAAGAAATTTATCTACATTTGTTTCACCACTTCTTTCCAAATCTCTTAAAGCATAGGGTACTATAAAGAAATATTTTGCTCTTGTCTGAATTGTAGATGTTCCGGGAAAGAACAAATCAGAGAACCCGTCTCTGATTGTTGAAATTCCAAGTTCATCAAGTGTTGAGTTCTCTGAGAGTAGATCCAGTACTTTAAGTGCTTTATTCCTTTCATTTTTTGAAAAATCAATCCATCCGATTGGCATATCTCACCTTTCCTGCTTCAAGCTCTGCAAATAGATTCCAAACTCTTCTGATACTGTTTCTTTTTTCCCTATTTTCAGCTTGACGATAATACTTTTTTTGTTGTTTTGTTACTTTCGGTAATTTTTTATAACTAATCTGCATTAATTTTTTTGCTTCATCATGCTTTACAATATACTCCAAATGATTATAAGGTGATTGATTCTTTGCCACATCCCTTTGCACATGGTAATGTGCAGTCTTTGCTTCTTCCATAGTGAGAGGCTTTCCGTCAAATGGACAATGCAATAACTTATACCTGTCAAAGTATTGTACATACGATATTTTCCAAACCGCCATATCTGTAAGAATATAAAGATCGGTATCGTCAAACTCTATTTGCACTCCCCTTTTCTTAGCTAAGTACTCTATTCCTATTGCATACTTTCTATACTTACAAGGATAAAAGGCTACCCTCTCTTCTTTTGCAATATATCTCATAGCTGTTTTCAGGTTCTTACTTTTTCCAACTTGGTCCACTCTGACTAATAAATCTTTTTGCAGTTCTTCATTCCACTCTTCAAGATAAAGTCTTATTTCCTGACTCGATTCACTTAGACCTATTCTCCAATTATACCAGTCAGTATGCACTCCTACATAGTCTTCCTTAAGCTCTGTCCAAATAGGTAAATCTCTAAATACATCCTTTAAATTTTCTCTATATTCATTATATAAAAACTTGATATTACAGCAGCACTTACATGGCTTTAAATATTTAATCCTACCGTCATCCAAGTTAAAACTTACCAATGACTTTTCTTCTATTCTATTTATAAATCTACATCCCTGTCTATGATAAATCTTTGATTTACTACTCATTTGTGCTATCATCTTCTTCCTCCAATCTACAAAGTACTTCTTTGTTATAATTGGAGTTTATCAGAGCATCTGTCCGTTAAAAATGACAGCTACTACATTCAAGAAACCGGTATTATCCATCAGAGTATTTCTTTGACATATTGGCAATACTTTCCTTAATTTGATTTCTAAGACTTTCCGGTTCCAAAATCTCTACATAAGGTCCATATTGCAATGCCCAAAATTTCATTGCCTTTTCATTGCAGTTTACTCTTACTATAATACGATCTTCATCTTTTTAATAATACTAAAGTCCGTCCCAAACCAATCTACCAAATCAGACATCATATCTTTGGTTGTTAGCAGCTTAACAGGAATGCCCGGTCCGCTAAACATATAAATATGTTCAGCCATATGTCTTGGAAGATTTAGCCCACATGCTAACTCCGGTACATCTTTCATTGGCTTAACTCTTTCTTCCAGTTCACATACCTCCGTCATTTTGTCTATACGAAAGTGTACTACATTATCATATTTGTCATAATTTCCTATCAGATAAAATTTCCCGTTATTTGCAACTATCCTGTATGGATTTACAATATAACACTCTTCTCTTCTGGGATGAAGCTTAAAATCCGTTCCTATATCATTATATATAAAACTGATCTTATGTCCCTCTGAAATAGCATCATTTATCTTATCTATTGAGTAGATGTTTTGTCTGTTTATGTTCTTGTTAAGCTCAGGTATATTACATATATTTGACACTTTTGCATTAAAGTATTTACTTGAAAGTCCTTTTATCTTTTTAATAAGTTCCTTGGCCTGATTTGAAGAAAAAGCTTTTGAAAATAAAACACTGTCTATAAGTATTCTAAGTTCTGTATCATCAAACTCTCTAAAAATCATTCTGTATCCGTCTTCCATTGATATTTCAAATCCATGGCTCTCACCGAATTCTTTCAATAACAAGACATTATTCTTTACAGAGCGTCTGTCACATACCGTTCCATAATCCTTTTCCAAAAGCTTTATAATCTCTTGTTGTGTTAAAGAATGATCTTCATCGGTATAATTGCGAAGTATCTCAAGTATGAACATATTCAACATCTTTTTATTTCCTATACCGTACAACTAAGCTTCCCTCCCAGATATAAAAATCCTATTTTCCGTCCATAAAGCTCTCTATCTTTTCCTTTCTTCTTTTCTCCTTTTTACAACACATTCTATATCCCATTTATCTTTGTGCTTGTCCAAAATTTCCTGTCTGACTGCTTTGACTGCTGCATATTTTGATTCCTCGTACCTTTTGATCTTACATCCTACAGGCTTATCTTTGATGCTTCTATTAATACTACGCTCAAGTACCATCAAGTTACCTATTCCGTTAAACTCATCCACATTGTCCTTATCATCTTTAAAATTATTTCTTGCTTCAATATGTTCAATATCATATGGATCCTTGATCATTTCATAGTTAAAAAACTTCTCATAAATATCACGTTCTTTTACCCCTTTATTCTTCACCTCATCAATAAGTGCAGTCAGTGTACAAACAAGGTGAACCCTACTCCCATTGTCAAATAAACCGTATTGAATAGTTTTATAAAAATCATCACACGGATTATAATCATTACTGCGTACAGATGACCACAAAAGACTTTTAATATTTTCTATAATCTCGTCAGTGTTGAATTCCTTAAACCACTTAAAGCATTCATCACAAACCTTATTTTGAACAGGATTTATTACTCTGTCATTGACAACGGTATAGATTAAGAAGAATCTAAACATATACATATTTACTTTCAATGAATCTATATAGTAATCGCTCCAGCCTTTTCCTTCAGCTTTAGCCCTAAAGTATGCAACCACAAAAGGTATGGTCCAATACCTTTTATATCTGGTTTTTTCTACCAAATAAATTGAAAAGATTTCTTTGCTATTTCAGGATGTTCGCCATTGTACCTTACATTTTCAATCCAGCGCCAATAATCTATAAATCCATCTACTATATGCTTGAATGTGTCAAACTCCAACACGCTTAGGTCACTTTGTTCTGTAAGTCTTGTCCCTTTAAAAAGTTCATCAAAGAACTTTTGATTGCTTTTGGATACTTCAGAAAATCCCCAGCCAAATTCAGCACAAATTATATGTTTGTAGATATCTAAAACCCAGCCCATATCAAATTTTGTCTGATCTGTTCTTCCGTCTTTTCCAAGTTTCTCATTGCTGTCATCTATCGATTGATAACAGGAATTTATTTCTTTTAACCAGTCTTTTGTATTATCAATTCCTCTAAGATAATTATAGTATCTTACTTTAAAAATATCTGTTGCATTTAAGTCAAGTCCGGTAGTGTTTATAGTATTAAAAACCGAAACCACTTCAGATAAATCCATTTCTTCAGTAGTCAGTTGTACGAAGTATACATTATCCAAAAACAAAGTTTTTTTCAATTCCGTATAGAATTCATTTTTATCTTTAAACTCCTTTTCAAAATGCTCAACTTCTTTCTTTAGCAGTTTCCTGTTTTCATAATATTTTAAAGAAGTATTTTTAATATTATCATCATTTAATACTTCTTTAAGCTTCTCCGATTTTATAACCTTACTGCAATCTATATACTCTTTAGGATGTATTTCATTTCTTTGAAGCAAGTCCAAAAATAGCAGAAATGTTGTAAGTCTTTGTTGACCGTCAACAATATCAAGTGTATTGTCATCTTTATTACGATCAAGCTGTATTGTACCGAAAAACACAGGTTTTACATTTGCTTTGCACTTTTCTTCATTGACTTCTTTAAATGCATCAAATATAGATTCCAAAAAATCTTTTATGTTTTTTTCTTCCCATGAATATGGACGCTGGTAAATAGGTATGCTATATCTTTCCCCTTCATTTACCTTTATTACCTCTCTAAGTCCAAGCACTTTAGAATCAATCGGAAATCCCATAAATCCTCCCCATAATAACTTATTCTATTAAAATTACAATAATAATTCATTTTTATTCTACATCATTACAAGTCTTTTTCAAGCTCTAATCATTACACTGTCTCGTATACTCCTAATTTGCTTTTTCGTAAGTGTTTTTCTCTTCCAAAAGTTCTTGAACATTTTTACTTAAAAAAATTATCAATTATCTTTTGACATCATCTCCCGCTATGGCATGTTATCAAAATGTCCGGATATCATCTATGAATTCAGCAAGAAAAATAATTTAATTCATATATTAAAGACTCTTTTGAAAAAAATCATGTCCTTCACCTTTGATTATTTTATATTTACAGGCAGTATTTTTTATGCTGTTTAAGATTTCAATATAGCGAAATGACGGATCGTCTTCACCATACAAAAAGTACATATTATTTCCTCTAAACTTTTTGGCACCTTCTTTTATTTTGTGAAAATTGATCATCAATGGAGCATTAATCAAAATAGCATTCTTTATTTTTTCAATTTTTTTCTACACTGAGCTGCACCTATCGAAGCTCCGTTTGAAATTCCTACAAAAAATATTTCTTTATAATCCCCTATATACTTACTAATACATTTTATTTCTTCCTCCAAATCACATGCCGAATCTTTAGGATTGGCGGAAACAACAAATGTATAACCATATTTTTCAAATAAAAAGCTGCATATATTCAAATATTTATTTTCAAAACCTTCTATACTTCCACCTCTACCAGGTTTTTAATAAAAACAAGATATTTTTCGCCTTTTATGATCCCAAACTGTTTTTCAATTACTTTATCATACTGTTTCAATGCCTCTCCTCCTCTTCAGTCCTTAGTGGAATCTCTTAACCCAATTTATTTTCTATATTTAAAAATATCACAAAAGAATGTACAATATTTTTGCACATCAGATAAAAGGTACTGTAGTACTAAGGTAAATTCAGTTTTCAAAAACTATCAAAAAAACTATTATAATTAATTTAATATATTGAGTAGGGTGCTGATACTACAAGTATTTAAATATCATAGTATCAGGCTAATAATCATCTGTTGACTAAGGGGGACTACCTATGGAAGATCAAAAAAGATCCAGTATGTTATTGTTTTTTTGAGTAAATATACTATAAAAAAAGAGGATTCTGAAAATCTAAAAAAAGATGAGAATCATATTATAATTGAAAATAATGAGGACTACGATTCTTATATAATTGACAATGATAACAATAAATTAGCTTTTTTTGGATGCCATACTAACGATGCTCCTGCCAGATTTCTTCTGAAGTTGGCAAAAAATAATAAAGAACCTATAGATAAAATTTTTTGTATCGTATCAAAAGATGTTTACAATATTAAACTTCCACAATTAGAAAATGAGAGTAGTAAATTGGAACTGGAAAAGGGTAAAACAGCTTTTGATCGTTTTTCAGCTTTAATAAGGAATGAGGTAGGACCTTCAATAGAAATCATTCCTATTTATTATGACTTTGATCCGAATAATGAAGATTTTGACCCAAAAGATAAGCCTGCCTACATATATAACCAAATTAAAACCAGTGATATTGGAAAACTCATTTATATTGACTATACAGGTGGACTTAGAGACAGCAGTTTGTTTATGATAGCACTTATACGATATTTGGAATTTAAAGGAATCGTATGTAAAGATATCATATATAGTGATTTTTTCTCTAAACCAAAAGCAATTCGTAACATTAGATATATTTACGATATGTTTAACATGATTAATGGAGTAAGTGAGTTTGTCGGTACAGGAAATGCAAGACAGTTGGTAGATTTACAAAAGAAATTGGAGAACACTACAAATAATGATAATGTGAACAACTTTGTTAGCAGCTTGCAAAGTTTCTCTGATGCTATTGCTCTATGTAATGTAGGTGACATAGTAACTGCCATAGAAAATATAAGTAAATCTATTAATGAATTGGAGCAAGATACAAGTGATGATATATTTGTTCAAATGTTTAAGACTCTAATACCTACAGTAAAGGAAAAGCTGTATATTGGCAAAGAACCACCATCTATTTTGGATCTGTCTCAGTGGTGTTTGGATAATAATATGTTACAGCAGGCAGTAACTATATATAATGAGAAAAATACTAAGCTATTATATTTTAAATAACTATGATGATTTTTAAGAATGAACTCAAAAAAACCGATTCCAAAAATATAGAAGTTATAGAGATATACACGAGAAGTATAAAAAAATCTCAGCAAAAATTTGGGACGAATTTAATGATTCTGATGGAAAAAGAAATAAATATAAAAAGAAAAATATCAGACTATATAGATTGTGAAATATCTAATGTACAGAACAAATGTAAAGGCTTTGAGGTTGACGAAATAGAAGATTGTTCAATAATTGTTTATAAAGCTTTTTAAAAACAATAAAAAAATCAATATACACATGAAAAAAAAGATGAGTTATCAAAAGATATATTACATAAAGCCACAAATTTTCAGGACTTTATGACTTCTTTTATGAATAACGAAGATATTTTTGTGAAATGTGTCAAGGACAAGATTACTAAGGATATAAAGCCAATCTTTTCTTTACAGGAACTTGAAACATCAAACCCAAAGTTGTGGCAAGCTATGAAATATTACCATGCTGTTAAAATACTCAGAAATAATATTAACCATGTGAGTGGTGATGTTGGAGGTATGAATGCAAAAATGCAAGAATACCTGGAAGAAAAAGGCTTGGGTGATATTGCAATCGCTGCCAGTGAAACATTTAAGTTTAAATTAGAAAGTAAATTCATTTCAGATACTCTAGAGGCTGCTATAGAATTCTCGAAAGAGATCTGCAAAAATTAATACAATCTAAAAAGCAGCAGCCTGTATATTACAGGCTGTCGCTTTTTTATAAAAATCTAAACCAATTTCTTCTATATACTTTTATATTTTCTTTATATTCCTAATATTTTTGCCAAATTCTTCGCCTTCTTCACCGCAGCAGACTTAGCACTACTGTTTGCAATTTCTAAAAGTCCATACCATTTGGCATCTTCATCCAAAATATATCCTCTCTTCATCGCTTCCCTTAAATAATCAGCATAATAAGTACAGATATCCAAAACTCTGTTTATCCATACAGGTGGCTTATTATTCTTTACAACAACCCCTCCGGCGTATTTGATACACTCAACAAGCATTACATAGCATATGCTTAAAAGCTTGCTTTCTTTCTCAACTATTCTTACCAGCTTTGCAGGGCTTATCTCCTCATGTAATAAAAGTTCTCTCATTATTTCTCTTAAATTCTCTACAGATAAATCTCCTGAGTCCACCAGTTGTCTGAAAAGACTTTTTGCTCCATAAATACTCTCTCCATCCTGTGCCAAAGTACTCACTGCTATAGTCAAAAATATCTTTGAGTAAGGTGTTGAGCTGCCCTCAAGAGGTCCTTCTTTTTCACCTCTCCAGTTTCTATATTTGCTTACTACAACATTTTTCTTTACCGGATCATAATGAAGCCATACGCTTTTTGCTTTCTCATCTATAATTTTTCCGTCACTGTCGGCCACAGCTCCCGACATTTGAGCCTCTTTTTGAATTCCGTAAAACCATCCATAAATATATACTTGAAACAGCCTGTCGGGTATATCCGGTAATTTCAAATCAAAGCTAAAAGCTTTTTCACCTTTTCTTACTTCAAATACATTTATATCAAACTCAACATTATCATAGATAAGCTTTTTAGCCTTTGGTAATGTCATCCATACTTCATCAAAATCATTCGGCGTATTTTGATTCTGTACTTCTTCATACTTTTCTTCTTTTATATCCATGCCAAGAGAATTTAGCTTATTCACTATTTCCTTGGCATATTCTACAGCCTTTGAAGATCCGGATTTTTTGGCAAGATTCTTTACAGCCCTCAATTCTAATGCATTTTTTGTGGCAAGCTTATTTTCTACCGCAAAAATAACTTCATCAATATAATCTCTTATAAACTTTACTATCTGTGCAGTACCTGAGAGCATTCTTGGCGACATTAAAGATACTTCCACAATATCACATGCGGCTTTCCAAACAAGACTTAGCATACCTTCTTTAGCCATATTGTCCATTGCAAAGCCAGGCTTGCCAGGTTTGACGGTGTACCGCCACTCCAATCCAGGTATGAAACATCTGCAATTCCCGGTAATAGAAGTCCTCTTTCCCATGCTTCATGAGTTGCCGAAATAACATCTGCAGCATTCTCATCATTTAAGTTACTCCACGCTGCGATCCAGTTCATCATTGCACCTTTTGTAAGAGGCTTTCTCCTTTTTGCTATCTGCCTTAAATTTATGCCCTGACTATGATAGGCTTCACTATCTCTTCGTATGGCGGTAAGTGAATAATCTCCCCAGGTCGGGAAAATAGAATACATATCTTCATAGCACCATGAAAGCCTAAAAGGAAATGCTTTTAAACTTTCCGGCACATCAACGTCCACTCTCCAATATGTATTTTTTTCGAATAAAAATTCCGGTTCAATATATGGATCGTCTAAATATTCTTTTATTATTTCCTCAACAAAAATATCTTCTCCCTTTACATCCTTTAAAAAATCTCCCAAAGGAAGTAAAATTTTTAATTTTAATCCATCTGTTTTTTCCCAAAAAAACCTTTTTTTTATCTTCTTTTGTAATACGTTCAATATCCAACCTGGTAATTGCAAACTGTAAATCCGGTTCAGCGACATATAAAAAATTCTCATTCTTATACTTGATAAGTCTATCTGTCAAATCAGGTAAAGATATGCTTAGGTCCTCATAACTTGGTGTACTTAATATACATGGCCATTTATCTATCGACTCAAATAATACTACCCTTCTTGTATAAACTAATCCGCTATACCTGATTTTTAAAACTTCCTTCTCACCATTCCATTCATTCGTCTTACTATCCGGACATATATTATTCTCAATATTTTTTGCCCATCTTCCAAGTGCCCATATACCACTTGAATCATTTATTGTAATTCCTGCCAGGCTTATTTTTGCTTCATCAGGATTTTTATGTGCAATATGATTTGCCATTGCAATAAATCTCTCGAAAGCCACATCGTCAATATATTCTTTTCTGTCAGAAATCACTGCCAATAGATCTGTAAGATTTTCCGGCGAAATTTCTCCTATTTCAAACTTTGGCAATTCCCAAAGTTTAGGTGTTTCTCTCCAAAGCCCTTGCACCTCTTCTTTTATATCTTCCTGTTCTATCTTAAGTCCCCAAACCTTTTCAATGCTTACCGCAAGCTTTGCTATACTTTTATCCTCATCCTGCTTATAAAGTAAGAGCCAATCTTCATACTCATTTGCAGACTTTGGTATTTCCCTTTTTAAAACAGAATTTAAAATCAATTTTTTTATTCTTTTCACCTTGGCAGAACTGCAGGAAATAAGTATTGTATATAACCAATCTTCAGTAGCACTCTCTATAAGTACAGGTGCAAATCGCTCAAGTATTGCCGTTTCTCCAAGACCAAGCAGTGGAATAATTGTTTCCATTCTTTCTATAATATCACTGTCACTAAGTCCGATTTGCTCTAAAACATTTACAAGCTCTTTTCTGTCTCCCGGCCTTTGTGCAATATTAAGTCCATAAAATACCTGCTCCATAGCCATATCTTTGTCCAGAATATTATTGTGTACACCCCAGATAAGTAAATCTGAAAAAGGTCCGGTTGCAGGCACATTTAAAGACACTCCGGCTTCTATATGCTCTTTGAACCTTCTTAAAATCTCTTCTTTTTCAATTACAAATTCCTCATCATAATTGTAGTCTTTTCTTTTTGATGTCAGAAGTATTGCCGCTGCAGCTGCCCAGTCTTTCATATACTCCACAGACTCAGGAATTTCAAGATTCATTTGATGAACAAGTTTTAATGCCAACATTCCAAGCACTGACAATGAATGCTCCCATATTCTTCTGTTTGAAGCGCAGGCGGCTTGTATAAAGTTCATTGCGAAAGTCTCACCTCTCTCCTTTATAGCCTTTAGAGCGACTTTGCTGCTTCTTCTAAGAATATTTGCAGCTCTCTTGGCATCCACACCCACTCTTATAGCAAAGATTGCAAGCTTTTCAAGATCTACATCCACCACAGAAACAAATCCATATGTATTATCTGATAATTGTTTTATCTCCGTCCAGTCTCCGGATTTTAATCCTTCCCTTGCCTCTTTTTGCTCTTCTTTGCTTCCTATTCCAAGATTTAAAATATCATCAAAATCTGTCTCTTCATAGCCAAGAGAACGATATATTTCTGCTGCTTTTTCCAGTTTGCTTGCCATACTATACTCCTTTTTTTAGTTTTACCGCCAAGATATGTTTACATGGGCCTCTACCGTTTTGATGTTTCAGATACCATGTACAGGTGCATTTTGCATTCTCAAGGTTTTCATCTATAGGAAAAATAACTCTGTAAGTTGTATCCCCTGATTTTACATGCCATATATTATCATCAATATATTCAGTATCTTCAACCAGCTTCTTTGCACCCACAAGCCTTGGATTATCCTTTAAAACTCTATCCGGATCATCCGGCAATTCCCTATGGAAAAATGCTCTATCTCTGACATCAAACCCAAGCTTCCCTGAAACGGCAAGCAACTCCATTGCATCATTCATATCATTTTTTACTATTCCGATTGATTTGATATTTTATCAATATCAAGTCTTGATTCAAAGTTTAATATATTATCAATTTTGTCCGCACACTCAAGTATTTTAGGAGTTGAAAGCGAATCAAGTAATGCTCCCTCGCCTGAATACCCTTCATAACTTTTCGCTGTTAAACTGAGGGTAATATTTGCTCCGGTCATACATACTTCAATCATCATCTGCCCCGGCTCACCATCATTCGGTGCATAAAAATAAACAGCATTTACATTACTCATTATCCTCTTAAGTGCACTGAGTCTATGGAGTCCGCTGATATATACGCTATTTTTTTCTTCTCTTGATTTTAACATTACACCTGTCTTTGTAGGTGTAAGCCATCCCGATCTCTCCTTACCTGTAGCAGGTGGCAGCATTGCAATAAATGATTTTGCCTGCATTCCCTCAATATTGAATTTATATTCCATATTTTGGTGCAGCATGGCACAATTTCCAAGTGCTCTTATCCATCTGTCAGGCATCTTTACAGGCCTTTGAGTAACTATATCTGTAAGCACACTTCCATTATCAAGATTTTTACTGTGCAAGGTCTTAAGTCCTTCATCTCCTATTCTAAGCTTTAATCTGTCTCCCTGTCTTATATTAAGAAGAGACTTTCGTAAATTGTTACCTATATCCACATTTGTAGTACCATAAAGTATGTCACCATCCAAAGCACTTTGGAACACATCCATTCTTGCATAAACACCATTGCAAGCTGAGAAGCACTCTGCCCTCAGTCTGTCACCCTGGGCACAGAGAATAGGGTCTCTCAAGTCCACCGGTACGTATTTAAAGTATCTTGTACTGACTATATCTGCAAGTACCAAAAGCCCACCTGAAACTATTGTCGGATTGATGATTTCTCCATTGAAATAAAGGATCATTCTCTATACCGTTTGGGGTAAGTGCAGGTGCTATAGATAAAGTTAAGTTGCCATCAAAAAGGGTTGATGCTGTTTTAAATTCTCTCATTATATCCCCCTGAAATTTTATATTGTGATTTTCAATAAAATTCTATTTGTATTTTTAAATGGCAATTCCCCAAGGAATTGCCATTTTATTTTAGCATATATTTTTCTATTTTACTTGTTTTGATATAATTTTAATCCTACTCCGTATAATCATTTGAAACATATACACCGGGAATATTCTTCATGTATTCTTCTGCAGCCGAACCTGAAGGAGTGTATACATATAATTCTGTTATTTTATTAAACATAGAGCCTTGTCCAAATATTGATCTTCCGATTTTTTCCACAGTACCGGGAATATACATTTTTTTTAAGTTACAAGATAAAAATAATTCTGCAGGTAGAGATTTTACTCCTTTGGGTATCCTTATTTCTGTAATATTTGTCCATGCAAATGCCTCTTTTCCAAGCTTTCTTACACTGTCCGGAATATTAATTTTCTCTAAAAGTATTCCCTTAAATGCCGCCTCACCTATCTCAAGAAGTCCATCAGGCAAAACTATTTCTTTCAAACTACAAGTATAATATGAAAAATAATGTGATAATCCACATTTAGCTATTTTTGTAATTCCTTCCGGAATCACCAATATTTTTTCTCCCTGCTTAAGTCCCTTCCATCCATACAATACATCATCAAGTATAATAAGTCCATCTTCATTACATAGTGAAAGACAACCGGAAAAAATCCCCTTTTCTGTTTTTACTTTTTGTGGCAATACGATTTCTTTTAAATTCGAACATCCTTCAAAAGCATATTCATCTATTTTTTTAACCGTTTTGGGAACTTTAATAGTTTCTATTGATTCACATCCTCTAAAAGCTGACTCCCCAACTTCTTTTACCCCTTCCGGAATAATAATCGACTTAATCTTTCTCCTGTTATCTGCATTTTTTATTCTACTCGCCCTAGCAGAAAATGCTTCTCTTCCAATAGATGTGACTTTTACTCTTCCAATCATTGATGGAATTTCTACATGCTCTTCATCTCCCTTATAACTTGTAATCTGCAATGTATTATTCTCTTGTTTTTTATATCTCCACTTTTTCTTCATAGCTGATACAGAATTAGGATTTTCCATAAGTTCCTTAAGCATCTTTGCTTCTACCCTTAATTTCTCTAATGCAAGATCCACAGTTCTGTTCTTAAAATCTATAAGCCATGAAAGTGCCTCTTCATATCCATTCTCACGTGCAAAATCTATTAATCCTTCACGCTTCTCTGCAATTCTTAGCCATCCACCCTCAGCCATTATTTCAAGCTTTTCAATATCATTATTTGATACAGCATTTTCCAAAGTCTTTTTTTTATTAATTTTTGATATATCTGCATTTTTAAAAACATATGACAATGACTCTCTATTCCATTTAGCGTAATCAAATATCCTCTGACTTATAAAAAGTTTTTTACCTACATTTTTTGCAAGTTTATCAAATCTTTCTAATACAGGAAGAAGTTTCTCCTCTTTTAATCCTATTATACTTTCCACATAAGTACTTCGATATTTTGATTTAATTGCAGATGTTATTATATCAAGGTATGTGATCCCGGAATGCCTTTCACAATAGTTAGCTTCCATATCATTCAAATTTACACCCATATCTATCAGTGCATCTGCAAATACCAGTTCATCATTTGTCAATGCCCAGTAGAGCATACCATCCATTGAAGCCTCTAAATCTTTATTTTCAATAAAATATTTTGCAATCTCAATTCGTTTTTCTAAACTTAGTGGTACCAGCCCCTTTACAATATTCATCTTGTGAACTCCGCATAAACCGGAATTTTTATATGAGCTGTTTCCCCACTTATCAAGAGTCAAGTTCAACTTCTCCGGTACGATCATAAAGCAATAATCTGTCCAATAATATCCATAACCGGCTTTTTGCGTCATTTTATATTTTCTTTGAAAAGCCCCATTTCTATTGTAGTTAAAGGTTGCATTGTTATTTGCTAAAACTTTTACAAACTCCATTCCTCTGTATCTTGCTGCTAATCCCAATGCACGTGCTGTCATTTCAAAGTTTTTATACTTATCAATAACAACTTGCAGATACTCAAGTGTTCCTTTTTGAACAGCTTCTTCTAATACTTTTACTTTGGCAAATTCACTCGGTCCTTTGGGTGAAAGGTTTGTCTCATATTTTATCCCCATAATATAGCCTCTATTTCAATTTTAAAAACATTAATTGCTAGGACATCTACTTTGTCCATTATAAACCACCTACACTTGATATCTTCGTAGATCAATCCCCATACTCTGAGCCATCTCAACAATTTCCTCATCCGTTACAACATCCAAATCAAATGATTCTGTTAATGCTGCCCCAAAACCTCCACCAAAGCATGCTCCCAAAAATTCTTCTCGTATATCATCTCTTAATCTGTCAATATCTATTGTAATTTTCTCATCTTCTGACATAACACCCTCCATAATGCAATTATATACAATATGTTGTCCCTTAAAAAGGATACATTACATATAATACACATTGCTTTAATATTATGTACTACAATACAGTATACATGTCAACTATATCAATATTGGTATATAAATATTATAATAAGAATACGATATATTTTAAAACCCACACTCCTCAGTCCATATATTAGAATAAGTAATGATATAAATAGGCTCTGATATATAATATATTTAGAAAATAAAAATATTGTATTACTTTTTATTAAATAGTCCAAAGTTACATTCCATACAAGCATTATTGTGGTTACAGAGCTTACTACCCCAATGATGGTAACAGACATTCCTATAGTCTTATACAAACTATTACTACTTATTATTTCATTATGGCTAACAAATCCACAACGGAATAAGATATCTTCAGGTATATGGATTACAAATCTAATACCTAATATAAAACAGGAAAAAGGATTAAATATAGCTTTTCTTTCTCGTTTTAACCTACGCTCAAGATTACCTATATGTCTATTTAATGAATCACAACAAATTCCTACAAGATGCGAAATCTGCTTTATCTTAATTCTATTATCTCCTATTCCATCTACAGCCCTAAGTTCCGGAATTACGTTTGAAAATACCGGGTAGTTTAAATAATGCACACCTTGATCTATATAATTTGAGAGAATTCCATCACTACCTAATTCCTCTTGTATGGCATCCACTTCACGAATATATTTTTTATATAAACTATCTTTTATTATGTAATCTTCGTAAAATAGATTTACCATTTCTATAAATAAATTTCTAAATGATACTGTGAAACTACGTCTTTTTTTAAAAGTGAGTTTATGCAATATAGCCTAAAAAGAAAAATCCTATAAAAAAATAATTCCAAATGTAATAAATATAGCTATTTGTCTGTAATCCATCTAATATATCCTCCTTTCTATAAATTTAAAGATATTATCATAATTCCAACAAACTCTCTTTTTAAAAAAATTTTTATATATTATGATTCATCGTGGTGTTTTTGTCTTTCTTCTCAATTTCTGCTCTATTATGTTCTATAATTTCTATTTTTCCCTTTACGCTCTAAATCTGATGGTGATTTCACCCTCTCATATATTCAAGCTCTTTTATTCATTCTAGCAATCTCATATTTAATTCTATTGATACTAGCTTCATCAGTGTCTTCAATTTCGATGTAATCAATCGAAAAATTACCATTATTATAATCATCTGTTCCTTCAATGAAATCATATATGCCCTCAGTTAAATACTCTATATAATTTATCAATCTATTATCAATAGAGATAAGTTTATATGGATCTATGCTTATACTATCCAGAATATATTCCAACATCATATGTGTTTCCACCTCATTAAGTTGCTCATCCTCAATTTTCATAATACTGCCCATTGTTTCCACATAACATTCTGTCTTAGTGATATCTTTGTCATAACAATACCGCTCAATTTCTGATATTCTTTTTACAATTAACTCCATATTAAAAGGATCTGGTATTCGCTCAAATAAAGTAGCAAATCTAATTCTATCTCCAAGTTTATAGCTAAACTTCATAGATTCAAAATTATATAGTGCAAACAATAATCCTTTCCAAAGCATTTCATTACTCAATCTATCGACCTTAAGACTCTTAACAATATTGTTATACTTTTTTTTATTGTTACTCTTCCAAAATACATCTTCGCCATCTGTAGATATGCAGGTGAATCCCCCAGAAATATTATCAACCACTACTATCACTTTGCCATTTGGCATTAAACGAATGAGTCTATTGTCTTCCATCACTAAAAGGCTTTCATCTTTTAGTTGATCAATAATTTTACCTTTTATTTTTGAATGCACACATCTTCTATCAAATCCCACTTTAATTTTTTTTATATAGCCTTTATCTGTCTGTACGAATACTATTGGTTCATTACCTTGATGAAAAATTCGTCCATTACTCAATTCCTCTTCTGCAATCTTACCATAGTCTTTCTTATAATCATTATTATCAACAGTTTCCAGACCAATGTGTATAAATCTGGGCTCTTGCTTTAAATATAGATAAATATCTTCCCCATCTATCTTTGTAAAAAAAACTTTATCATTACAAAAGTAAAAATCCACCCAATCTTCTTCCTCAATACAACTACTCTTTTTCAGTACAGTCATTGAAAAGTTCAATGATTTCATTAAATTTTTTTCTCTACTATAAACCCTATTTTTTTTACAAATGGATCATTATATAGTTCCTCTAAAAATCAATATTATAAGATCCTTGAGATTAAATCTATCTTTTTTTCTTTAGTGAATAAGTCAATCGCTTTTTACATCGAATGTATTTCTTGATTCAACACATAATCCATTTAGGTTAATTGCTTTTATTAGAAAGGCTTTTAATTTTCTTCTTGTAATATTAGTTAGCATTCCTGCCTTAGAGAGAATATAGAATATATCTACAAGTCTGGATATATGCATTCCCACCATAACATCTCCACCGGTATAAATCTTTTTATATATATCCCTCATTTCATCACCTAGATGATCTCTCCTACTAAAATTCATAGCTTACACCTCCTATTTACCCCACACATATGAAATAACCTCTTCAATTGTATCTACAGGAATCATTTTTATGCTTAATCTCTCATCTTTTTTTTCAGATACAAGACCCTTGTAAGATTCTGAAGGCAAAATTATTGTATTTACTCCACATCTTTCGGCTGCAATGCACTTCTCAAATACACTCCCAACCGGTCTAATATGTCCATATATATCGATACTGCCTGTAAATGAAATGTTTGCTATTGGCTTTTCTAATAAACATGAAAGTATCGACATTGCAATAGTCACACCGGCTGAAGGACCATCTTTTTTCATTCCTTCAGTTATATGAATATGCAATTTTGGTAACTCTTTTTTTAAATACTTACTAATGAAGCAACAAGCAACGGATACCGACTCAAGGCAGGAACCTTCTAATAAACCTGTTATCACAATATTTTTATCCTGATAAGGGTTAACCACTGTTTCGACTGCCATAAGTACTCCAATACCTGATGTTGTGACTGCCAGTGCCTGAGCCATACCACATTTACCTATAGAAAGTTGTGGGATACCATCTAATCCAACCGTTCTATTTTTTCCCAATGTATATTTAATATCGTTCTGATCAATATGTACATCTACACTTTCAAATGTACAATTATTTTGTCGTGCTATTCTCATAAGAATATATTCAAAATCACGTTCAGCATTACGTATACCCGGAGATATATCATAATTTTTAAGATATAGATCCAAGGCTTCACTATCTATAGAAATATCCTTAATATTAAAATTCGTCTTAAGTTTAGGCAAGACATAGTCTGTTATGATTGACTTTTTATCTGAATTTGAGTAGCTACTATACTCTATAATTTCCATACGATCTCTTATAGGAATTGGAATACTGGATATATCATTAAATGTCAGCATTACAAGGAAATTATTTTTAGGAATAAAACATTCCAAATAATTGTCATAAAAATATTCCTCATTTGGATCTAGAAACTCGTATAATGTGTTCATGAAATCAGGTGTAGATTTATCTATCTCATCCAGTATAATCACATCTGAATAACATCCATGTCCACTTTTTGAAAGCTCTTTTATTATGAGTGACGGAGCTGAATTATAATTTTTTTTATTACAACCATTAATTACTTCAGCTCCGCCGCCTCCTCCTACATTTATTTTTATAAAGTTCCTATTTAAAGCCTTTGCAACACTGATTGCCGCACTGCTTTTACCTGTACCTGCCTTTCCTTTCAGCCCAATCACTGTCATTCTATTTACATTATTTCCAAGCTCTTTCGAAAGAATGGCTGCTTCTATTCTCTCCGCAAAATCATTCTGAATATACTGTGACTTGCTCAATTCTTCAATCACAGAGCCCATAACCAAAGATTTATCATTAGGCTTAAATATATTTGATATATAGTGAATAACATCTATCGCATGCTCTCTTAGGCCATCATTCTTCTCAAAATTAAGAATGTTAAACAATTTAACAGCCTTCTTTTGAATACATTCCGGGTACTCAAAGTAACAATTAAAGAACTTATGCTCCGTTTCCGTTATCTCTCTAACATATTTATTTCTTATTTTTTCATAATCTTCCTCCTTATAATCACTAATAGGTTTAATAGAATAGTCTGGAAATGACTTATCACCTTTTGCAACTGTCTTAACAACTATTGAGCGTATCATGCTATCCAGCTTGTCCATGTTCATATTCGCATGTTTATAAATCAATGTTTTACAAGATTCAACCGGAATATTTTGTGGAAAATCAAGCCCATATTCCTTACAATATTTAGGAACAATTACTTTGTTAATAATTTCTATAATTTCCCGCTCTTCTAAATCTTGAAAATAAATTGTTGTCATATTTGCCCTTACATGCTGAGGGATTTTTTTGATATCACTACAAGTTACGATAACTAACATATTTGAAAGGTCAATTTTAACTTCAGCAAACATATCCATATATGTTGTCTTATTGAGCAAAGGTGTCATTAAATTTCTTATGTTTGATTCATAAAGATTAAAATCTTCAATAACCAACACCCCCCTAAGTCCGGCTTCTTTTATACAGTCATAAATAAGGCCGGCTTTTGCATTTATATATATTTTAGATGAGCCGATAAGAGGTTCGTTTTCACCAAAATCAGCACCTGCTAAGTTTATTATCGAATAACCTGTTCCAATAGAAGAAGCTATTGTCCTTGCAAGCTTATTTATTCCGGTATCAGGATTACCAATAAAACACAATGTTTTGGGAACCACTTTTGAAATATTACTTGCTCTAAGTTCTGTATAGATTTCATTTAACTGCTGATTATATCCAATATGCTTTTTTCCAATCTTTTCTTGTAATGCCTCTACATCAATATATTTATATTCTGCATTATTTATCCAATCAAATTCTAAAATATCCGACATTACCCTTATATAGTTCGTCTTCTCTTCAGATGAACTGATTTTTTTAGATTTTAATCTTGAGGATTCATATACAGATCTAAACTCTTTTGGCATAACCTTTTTTACAATATCATAGTATGCTTCCATCTCATCCCGACTACTATATAATGCTATTTGACAGCCATCACTTTCATTAACAGCCTTTTTATCAGCCAGAGCTATCTTCTTATCACATAGATCTCTCCTAATTTGTGGACTGAATTTTTCTATGCTCTTCTGGAACTTATGTTTCTCATCTTCTGTTAATTTATTTGTTGTAACAAGACTTTCTTCTCTACCTGTCACATCAACAATTGTTCTAATATACCACTTCTCCATCATCTTCTCATAATCATAGGTCTTAATACCGGAGAAATATACTTTCTTATTTTTCAATGAATCAAAGTATTTTAGATGTTTATTTGTTAAAGAAACCTTAACCTCACCTTCGTCATCATATCTTATTACTGCCATACCACTTGAATCTGTGTCAATATCCAAAAAAGTTACTGTCTTATCCAATAATTCACATTCTCCGGCAGATATTTTTTTCTTTTCCTCATTAAAAGAGTCCTCTTCTATCTTTTTGTTAACTTCATATATAATATCATCAAATGTCGTCATATTATTTCTCCTATCTATTAATTTATACCTATCTTTTATAGATTATTTCACTTTTATTCTAACATGGCTTGTTTTTTATATTGTTCCATGCACTGTCCAAAAATGTCCAAATTCAAATACACACAATTATATTTTTAGATATGAAAAATTTGGACAAATTTGGACAAAAAAATACCAGCTCTCCGGATATCTTTTTATAAATCAGAAATTATATACTAAAAACCATCAAAAATAAGGAGGTGATAATTTGAAACTGAATATTTGATGATGTTATAAACTTCATCAGCAACTAATAATGGAGGTAGCATATGAATAATATTATTAAAGACAGTCCATATAATGTGTATGTTCTTCATAGTAATAGGGATGAACAAATCATATATGATTCAAAGACGAGGTTTAAAGTGATAAGAAATTTAAATACTTCTTTAGAATGTAAAAGACCATTTAAACCGATATTCTGGGAGAGTCATGGGGAATAATAAAAGCTTAATATGCAAAAACAACAATTTTAAATGATTATCATAGTCATTATGGTAAGAAAGAAGTGTGCATTAAAGTCTGGTTTTATAATTATATTGACCGGAGTATGCAGCAAATAATAAAGAATATGAAAAAGGCTTTTTTTAATATATATTGTATAAAAAAACATCTATAATTAATTTAAAAATAACAACTCATCTTATAAGAACCATAGGCTTTGATTTACCTATGGTTCTTTTCATTTATTTTTTTATATTTTTTTCCTTCTCTTTTATACTTCTCATATATCTCTTTATAATCTTCATATGTAGGTATATTTATTGAGAATGATTTGAAAATTTTTTTTTCCTCTTCGAATGTTCCCTTTGTCATTTCTTCAAACAGTTTTTCATTTCCCCCTTCCTTTTCAAAAAGATCTATTGGTGAAAACCTAAGTTGTCGAATGGCTTTGTTTTCTAAACCTATACTATGATAAAATGTATATAGTACTGAACGTATAGCGATACAATCTGAATATTTTTTCTCATAAAAATATCTTGTAGCAAGAGCATGGTAATTTTTTGCCAAAAGTAATAATGCGTCTTTGTATTTATCAGAGTCTGTTCCATAGAATTTCTTTGTAATACGAACAATAAGATATCTTATGTATCTTGAATAGATATAATATTCTTCACAAATTTCAATATTTTTTTATATTCTGTATCATTTAAGGCTTTATATTTTATGTATTGTAATTCATATGCGGCAATATTTGAATAAATAAGACTTAGAACCTCTAAATCATTTATTTCACTGATTTTTAACAGTTCTATTTTTTTCTTTATTCGATTTTCAAATAAAGCTTATATACACCTCATCCCTTATCTTATCATTTAATGCCTTTAAATTTTTTTATTATTGAGGAGATTTTTTTAATGCCAAAACACATATCTCAACCTTTTTCTTATATGATATAGGCTTAAAGCCTGATTCAATACGAATCAGGTTATTATTATCTGTAAGCTTAATATTACCTTGTTTAGATTTATCTGTTGTTTCTATGGCAATTGCATATATGCATCCCTGAATTTTTCTTATATCATCAATACTGATGTTTTTCAAAATTGTCTGCATGTATTCTATTAAAAAAATCCAGAATCTCAAGATTTATTTGATAGGAATCCTCATGGTGGATTGTATCTAACATATCAGAAATAGCATATAAAGTATTTATAAAAACGCGAGTTTCATCCTCTGATAAGGAATAAAATGACTCCTTTTCAATTACATTCTTAAAAAGCCACATATATTCTGTTTTAATGTCGCCATACATATCATTTGGATCTTTAACCTGCAGAGATTTTTCTATATCCGGCAATCGATCACGATAAAAATCCAAAATAGCAGGCAGTCTAAACTCTATGAACTTCTCAACTATGCTATCAACAGTCTCTTTTTGTATTTTATATGCCTTTATTTTTGAATCCTTCACCCCCAAAAAATATTGGTTACAATAGTGATTCCAAATATCTAAAATTAATTTATTGAAAATACTTATTGTATTACTATCACATTTTGAGACTATATCTGTACCATTTGGGTTATAAATATATTCTTCTTGTTGTAGTTTTTCCTATTAAATTTTTTTAGTTTTTTTGAAAAAAATATTTATCTTCACCTTTGCTAAAAAAATTCATCGTAGTGCACCGATATATCTTTCGGGTTCATCTATTTTTTCCTTATTTGTACCATATTTCCTCTTTTTTTTCCCTGTAATTATATCTATATCTCGACCCAACTGATTTGTAGGAAAATAATCCGTATATTTACCTGTACGTTCATTGTGTTCTAGTCGTATACCAAGAGTTTCCTTAAAGATAATTTCAACAATTCTTTTAAAATGCGCGTTTTCTATCTGATTCTTATCGCTCATTATACCCCCTTAAAACTATAGTTTGTCTATCAATATCTTAATTGTAATACCTTCTTTTATCTTCCGGTAAGCTGGACCATTTAAATTACTCAACCTGTTCTATGTTCATTGCACCACGCTATATCCTAAAAATATCTTGTAAGCTTTTTTAATTTGTGTTGATACCTTCAATCCATAAATTATATCCTTTCTTCATAAGTTGCTTAAACACATTCATAACAATCTGAGAATCAATCTCATCATGTGAATAACTGATAAATGCGAAAGGTTTATTCATATTGCACTTCATATTTTGTAGATTTAACATGCTCACTCCATATTGGTCAGTATATTTATACTATACAGACTTTTTTTATAATCCATTTCTACCCTTTCCTATAATGTCCCAAATAAAAAAATCTTATAGCTCAATTTTAATTATAAAAAAATAATAATACATTAACATTATACTATCTTATTATTTACGTTTCAATTAAAACAATATGTTATATTATATATATATTGAAAGCTATAACAATATTTCAATAAATATTTTATGTTATTTCTAATAAAATTAGCTTATTTTTGTATTTAAAAAAGACCTATCAAATGGTATTTCTACCAAAATGATATGTCTTTTTATAAGTCTACTATATGCCGAATATTTTCACTTATTAGTACAGCTTCGCTCCTGCCGGTATATGATTGTCTACCATTATAAGATGAAGCTCTTCTCCTTCTCCCTCTTTGAACTCATTTACAGCACTTAAGAGCATACCACATGATTCAATTCCCATCATTGCTCTTGGTGGAAGGTTTGTAATAGCTATGAGTGTCTTTCCGACAAGCTCCTCCGGCTCATAGAAATCATGGATACCTGAAAGAATTGTTCTATCCACTCCTGTTCCGTCATCAAGTGTAAATTGTAAAAGCTTCTTACTCTTTGGAACTGCGACACAGTTCTTTACCTTTACTGCTCTAAAGTCTGATTTTGAGAATGTCTCAAAATCAACACTCTCTTCAAAGAGTGGCTCAATCTTTACATTTGAGAAATCTATCTTCTCATTTGGTGTAAAGAAACCTGTATTTGAATCTAACGATTCTTCATTTCCTGCATTAGCAGGCTTGTCAAGACTCTTCATTGTAGGGAAGAGTAATACATCTCTGATAGCAGGTGAGTTTGTAAGCAACATTACAAGTCTGTCGATACCATATCCAATACCTCCCGTAGGTGGCATACCTATCTCTAGAGCATTTAAGAAGTCTTCATCAGTATGATTTGCTTCCTCGTCTCCTGCTGCAAATGCTTCTTCCTGTGCAAGGAATCTCTCTCTTTGATCTATTGGATCATTAAGCTCTGAATATGCATTTGCCATCTCTCTACCATAGATAAAGAGCTCAAATCTTTCTACATATCTTGAATCGCTTGGCTTTTTCTTTGTAAGAGGTGATACCTCTATAGGATGATCCATCACAAATGTAGGCTGTATAAGTTTATCCTCTACAAATTCCTCAAAGAAGAGGTTAATGATATCACCTCTCAAGTGACGCTCCTCAAACTCAATGCCTTTTTCCTTTGCAATTACTTTTGCCTCTTCAGTTGTCTCTATCTGGTCAAAATCAATGCCTGAGTACTTCTTTATAGCCTCAACCATAGTAATTCTCTCAAAGGCTTTCCAAGATCAATCATTGCCTCAGCATAAGGTATTGTAGTAGTACCGCAAACTGTCTCTGCCAGGTATCTGAACATATTTTCAGTAAGGTCCATCATACCGTGGTAGTCTGTATATGCCTGATAAAGCTCCATAAGTGTAAACTCAGGGTTATGTCTTGTATCTACACCCTCATTTCTAAACACTCTACCTATCTCATATACTCTCTCCAATCCACCTACAATAAGTCTCTTAAGATAAAGCTCAAGTGAAATACGAAGCTTTACATCCTCATTTAAAGCATTGAAATGTGTGTTAAATGGTCTGGCAGCCGCACCACCCGCATTGCTTACAAGCATTGGTGTTTCAACTTCCATAAAGCCCTGACCATCTAAGAACTTTCTAATCTCTGTTATAATTTTTGATCTCTTTATGAATGTATCCTTTACATCCTCATTCATTATAAGATCCACATACCTTTGACGATATCTTGTATCTGTATCTGTAAGCCCGTGGAATTTCTCAGGAAGTGGCTTTAAGCTCTTTGAAAGTAACTCTACCTTTGTAGCATGTAAGCTTATCTCACCCGTCTGTGTCTTGAAAACTTCACCTGTAACACCTACTATATCACCGATATCAAGCTTCTTGAATGCCTTGTACTCGTCCTCACCTACAGAATCTCTTGCTACATATGCCTGTATTCTTCCCTTTAAATCCTGTACATGACAAAATGACGCCTTACCCATGACACGCTTTGACATAAGTCGACCTGCAATCTTGACACTTTTTCCGTCTAATTCCTCAAAATTATCCTTTATATCTGTACTATGCTTTTCTACATCATACTTTGTGATAAAGAAAGGATCATTGTTTGCTGCCTGTAACTCTGCAAGCTTATCTCTTCTTGCCTTTAAAATATGATTCAGGTCCTCTGTTGTCATTGGTTCATTGCTATTTGCCATATTTCCTCCTTAAGATACTCTTTGTATTTCCAATACCATATATTCTGAAACGCCTGTTTGTGTCTCTACAAATGCTGTCTCTCCAATTTTCTTTCCAAGTAAAGACTTACCAAGTGGTGACTCATTGCTTATCTTTCCTGCAAGTGAATCTGCCTCTGTTGAACCTACGATTTTAAAATCAAGCTCCTCATCAAAGTCCTTATCAAGAATCTTCACCATACATCCGATACCTATAGTATCTAAGTCAACCTCATCCTCTACAACTACCTCTGCATTTTTCAGCAAATTCTCAAGTTGCTCTATTCTGGCTTCAATATCTCTCTGCTCATCCTTGGCAGCATCATATTCTGCATTCTCTGAGAGATCTCCCTGTTCTCTAGCCTCTTTTATCTTTTCAGCAATCTCTTTTCTTTTGTTTACCTTAAGATCTTGTAACTCTTCCTCTAAGTTTCTAAGTCCCTCATAAGTTAATATATGCTTTTTCTCTGCCATATTTCCTCCATTTTGACTTCTATTTCACTACTACAAAGTAAAACTGTCCTTTATTTTTATTTTGAAGTCAAAACTTTAACTTCAATCTAACTTTAAGATTAGAAAAAAACCACTATACCGGCGTATGTGGCGAATTCAATACTTAATCTAACTAGTTCCGTGAGATTATACTATGACAACCCATTTATGTCAAGTAAAAAACACTTTTAATGAAGACAAGATGAAGTATATCCTTCTAATAATTATTTACATAATAATATACTAAAGAAAAAGACAGGCTTGCTCAAGGCCTGTCTTTTAAGTAAGAGGAAATTTCAATATGTGTAACACTGTATATTATCAAATAAGGTTGCTCAAGTCTTACTTGATAGTATATGATAGTTTGAACCACCATATTGTGTATGTGTGATAGTTTTGCTACCCCACTATATATCTATGATAGCTTTCGCCACCATATCTTAAACTAGGTTTCCCTAATATAAGATCAAAAAAATATTAAAATGCAGCTAACTGCTTTCCTGCTGCTTCCAATGCAGCTTTTGCATCATCATCAGGCTCAAGGTTTGCTATAATGCCTTCTCCGCCAATTATATTTGCTCCGGCATTTTGCATACGCTCTACCCATAATCTCATCCATTCACCATCGCCCCAGTCATATGAACCGAATAGAAGAACATTCTTGCCTGATACTTTGCCTTCAATCTCTGATACAAAGCTATCAACGGACTCATCAAGCTCCTCAGCTCCCATTGCAGGACATCCAATAGCGAATGCAGGCTGTGCCAATAATTCATCTACATTAACACTGTCTACGAATAATAACTCAGGTGTTCCACCTGCTGCCTTTACTCCGTCTGCTATAACATTTGCCATAGCCTCTGTGTTTCCTGTTGAACTCCAATAAACAATAAATGCCTTTTCCATATTTTTTACTCCTTCAAAAGAATAATTTTTATAGGCTTGTAAACCATTATCAACAAGCTATATTTTCCAGTCTATTACCAGCTAAAAACTCGTCAATAGCAATCTCTCTAGCCTCATCATAGCTTAAAAACTTTTGCTTGGTTTCCTCCAAGTTGCCATATATTTTCCAGTATCCACTATGCAAGTATCTCTCTCCCTTGTTTTCAAGGAAGCCCTTTATATCACATATTGGATATCCAAGAAATATACCAACCTCGTGTGGAAACTCCTTAACCTTATTATAGAAACTATTCATCCTCTGATGTAGTCTAATAAGATTTGATATAAAATCATCTCTCCTATATCCAAACTCTCTCAAATACTCACTGACTTCTGTGTTTTTAGATATTCTTTCAACTCAGTTGCTCTATATACCATTACTAAATGTCTCTTTTTGCAGGTACACAGGATAATCAGACTTATATTTGTATTATGTAACTTTCTACTTATAAGGGCGAGCTCCTTGTCATTTAAAAAGAGCATTCCGGAAATTCTTCTTCCCTTCAATACCGCTGCATTTTGAATGATAAGCCTAAGCTCTACATTATTCTCATCATTAGTTGCAAGCCTTTTTATTATATCAACGGGCATATCTCCCTCCTGTTGTTTTATAAAAAGTTTTCTTAACCCTCTTGGTTAGTACTCCCTAACTTTATCACTTAATCTTATCTTTGTCAACACCTTTTTTTAAAAATCCGCATCAATTTTATAATTTAATCTTTTATTTGTTTTTGGATGAATAAAGCTTAAGTTTATCGCTGCCAATGCCAACACTTTATCATACTCAAATTTTTTATTTGACAGTCTCTTATTATATTTATGATCTCCTAATAGTGGAAAACCATGTGCGGCACATTGCAATCTTATTTGATGATGCCTTCCGGTCACTAAATTTATCCTTAGTCTGGTGATGCACATATCTTCTATCTGAAAGGAATCCATCACCTCATAATTTAAAACAGCTTCTTTTGCTCCAATAGTATTTTTATCTACTACTTTGCTTGTATTATTATCATACTTTTTTATATAATCCCTCAGCTCCCCATGATTTTTTAAAGGCAACCCCTCTACCAAAGCCGCATAGCTTTTTTCTATATTCTTTTGTCTAAGTTCATTGCTTAATATTTCTGTGGATTTTTTATTCTTGCCATATACCATTATTCCATATACAGGCTTATCAAGTCTATGTATAACTCCTATATAAGCATCTTTACCTAAATGTTTTTTCAACAAGCTTACCATGTCCTCTTCAAATCCACTGCTTGACTGGCTTGATACACCTCTAGGTTTTACCACGACTATAATGTCCTTATCTTCAAATAATATTTGCGGTACCATTTATCAACCTTTCCTTTTCTGGTTTTGTCAATTTTTTTATTTCACATTCTCTTTGCATTGCCACTATTTTATCTTCATATACTTCAAAGTATGCTAACTCCACAGGAAGCCTAGCTCTAGTATACTTTGCACCCTTTCCGGCATTATGTGTCCTCACTCTCTTGTTTATATCACAAGTCCATCCACAGTACAAACTTTTATCATTGCAACGCAATAGATATACGAAGGCATTTTCTTCCAAAAAAGCAGACAGATCGGAAATCGAATGTCCGACTCCCAATCGTCTGCTTACTAATCTTTTTTTCACTTCCATCAAATTACCCAATCAGTAAATTCTGTGGTATATATATCATCTTCCAAACTACTTGTATCCATACCATTCTTATTTAATAGTTCCTCCATTTGATTTATTCTCTCATGAAGTATATCTATGGTCTCAGCCAATTTTGAAATATCGGCATTCACCTGTGCAAGCTTATGTTTTTTTTCTACAGCCTGTCCATTTAGTCTTACAGGCTTTGCAGGTATACCTACTGCTGTAGAATCACTTTCAAGAGGCTTTAACAAAACAGAGTTTGCTCCTATAGATGCATTGTCACCAACCTCAAAAGAACCCAAAATTTTTGCACCGGCACCTACCATTACATTTTTCCCAAGTGTAGGATGTCTCTTTCCTTTTGCTGTTCCTACACCACCCAGAGTAACTCCCTGATATAATGTACAATTATCGCCAACAACTGCAGTTTCTCCTATTACAACACCAACACCATGGTCAATAAGCACTCCAGTACCTATCTCAGCTCCGGGATGAATCTCTATCAATGTAAAAAATCTTGATATCTGTGATATCCATCTTGCTATAAAGAACATATGCTTTTTATAAAACCAATGTGCAATCCTATGCATAATCAAAGCATGAATGCCTTGATATAAAAATAAAACCTCAAATGCATTTCTAGCTGCCGGATCTCTCTCCTTTACAGCTTTTACATCATTCCAAACATCTCTAAAAAACATAATCTCTCCAAATACTAAGGTCAATGAAATTCCCTATATAAGCCCCAGCTCCTTCATTGACAAATATATTCCATCTTCTGATACTTTTTTTGCAAAGTATGTAGCATATTCTTCCAATGCCGTATCATGCTCACCAAGTAATATCCTGTTTTGGGCACCACAAGTAAACATCGGCAAATCATTCATACTATCCCCAAACACATAAGCATCTTCCAATGCTATATCATAGTAGTCAAGAACCTTAAGTACACCATTTCCCTTTGAACAAGGATATGGAACACATTCATAAAAACCTGCACCACGATCAATAATATCAAAATCATCACATTCAGCAAAAAATGACTTTAAATCACTCCTTGAAAATCTAGGATCATCTATAACGCAAAATTTATCAAAGTCATAATAATCTTTATCGAATTCTCCTAATGATGCATCTATTACAGAACATATTGAATCATAGATTCTCTCTGTTCTTTCAGGATATACAAAAGGTTTGGCAGGAAAATAGATTCCCTGCCTTGCCTCAAGCATACCTTCAACATTAAATTTCTTTAATAATTTTTTTACTTCAATGCCTCTGTTATGATCCACTCTCTTCTCAAAGATAGTCTTATCTCCAGTAACTATCTGTGTTCCACAACCACATATATAACCATCCATATTGAATCTGTTCTTAATATTTCCGATCATACATTCTACTCTTCCAGTATTGATAAATGTCAAATGTCCTGCTGCTTTCGCTTCTTCTATTGCCTTAAGCGCTGATTTTGGTACTTGATTGGTATTATTATCTATCAAAGTCCCATCTATATCAAAGAATAGTGCTTTCATAGTATCTTACCTCCAAAGTAATATTCGTGTTTTATTACAAACCTATTTTATAATACTGTCTACTGATTTGCCATTCTTCATATTATCCAGTATAAAGTTGCTCACTTTATATAAGATAGCAGACTCTTCAAACTCCTGTTGCCCATATTGCTCTATAAGCTCTTCCTTTGTCCAATCTGTATCCAAATAGTCCATCAACATACTATAATCTCTGTCTGTAAGTGACATACCTTCTTTTTCAAAGATTGCTCTTGATACAAAGTTTTTTTTCACTTCCTCTTTTGCACTATCCATAAGCGTACTTTTAAAAGTATCTTCATCCATACCTATGTAATCCAGATACTCAGAAATGGTTATATAGTTTAATGCTACTGAGTCTTCTATAGTCTTATATGAAGCTTCATACTTTGCATTAACAGCCTCGTCGTTTAACTCAAATGTTGAATTCGCTACAACCTCTTCCATTGCCTTATTAAGGTTCTCATATTTTGCAGTAGATTCTTTTTCCTTTTTTAGACTCTCCTCTACTACTTTCTTGTATTCATCTACTGTATTATACGTACCGCCTGTATATTCTTTTACCCAAGCATCATTCAGTACCGCGTCCTTCGTCTCTGAAATAGAATTTATCTTAACATCAAATTCAACATACTCTCCGGATAAATCACTATTTGAATAGTTGTCCGGAAATTTAAGACTTAGCTTTACATTTTCACCAGCACTATGTCCTATAAGACCACTTTCAAATCCGTCGATAAAATTTCCGCTTCCTATTTTCAAATCATAACCGTAAGCCGTTCCACCTTCAAAAGCAATACCGTCTTTTGTTCCTACATAATCAATATTTACAATGTCTCCATCTTTTACAGGTCTGTTGCTAACTTCCTCTTTTATTGGATTATTACTCAACTCAACTTCTATAAAAGACATCACCTCTTCATCAGATACCTTTGTGTCCTCCAAAGGTATTTGTAAACCTTTGTATTTTCCTAAAAATAACAGTTCCATATTGATCTGACTTATACTCATAAGGCTGTTCTGCTTCCGTTGTTTCAACTGTTTCTTCAGATTTCTTTTTTTATGCTTTGACTTATCCGACTTTCTTGACCTACTTGTTTTTGGTAGGACTTTCTGCATTCTCATTAGAGCAGGCATTTACTGTTATCATTGACAACACCAACATGCCTGCTAAAAAAATAATCTTTTTAATTTCATAAAATATATTTATTGAGCAGTTGTCTCACTCTCTTCACTTACCGGCTCACTTTCTGCTACAGTAGTTTCCTCGCTCTGTGCTGTGCTCTCCTCAGCAGCACCCTCCGTTTCACCGTTGATATTTAATGTAACATCACTTCTTTTTGCATTATCTAATATAAAATTAATAACCTTATATGTCTTTACATCATCATCTACGATTTCCTGACCATACTGCTCTATAAGATCTTCTTTTTTTTACATTTGCACCACTTATATCAATCATTGCCTGATAATCTTCATCCTTAAGAGACATTTTCTCTTTCTTGAAAATTTCATTTACAACAAGTTTCAGCTTGACTTTATTTTCAGCCTGCTCTTTGATTTGATTCTTCATCTCTTCTTCACTGATCCCATAAGCTGATGCATATTGTTCAAGAGTCATACTATACTGTTCTATTATACTTTGAATAGGCTCAAAAATATTGTTATATTCATAATCAATAGCCTCATCATTAAGCTTAAATGTTGAAGCCTCAATTACTGCATGAAGTGCATTGTACTGGTCCTGTTGCTTTGCACTCTTCTTCATTTGCTCTTCAATGAACTCCTTTATGGATGCTTTATATTCATCTACAGTAGTCTGTCCACCATTAGTATGTCTGCTTACCCATTCATCAGTCAATGATGCCGGGGTTGATACTGATATTGAATTTATCTTGACATCAAATACTACAGCTGCACCCGCCAAATCTTCCTTGCCATAATCCTCAGGGAATGTAAGATCAAGTTTTACATCTTCTCCAATGCTATGACCTATAAGTCCACTTTCAAATCCGTCAATAAAACTATTACTACCTATAACCAAATCATAGCCTGTATCAGTACCGCCTTCAAAAGCAACTCCATCTTTTGTTCCAACATAATCAATATTTACTGTATCACCTTCCTGAATCGGTCTATCTGTTACTTCAACTTTATCAGGGTCTTGTAATAGCTCATTATTTATCTGTGCTTCTACTATCTCATCACTTGCTGTTGTATCTATATTTGGTATTTCTATACCCTTATAGTCTCCTAGCTCAACACTTCCGTATTCACTTGGCTTTTTTAATTCTGCAGTGGTTTCTCCCTCTACAGTTGTTTTTGTATCGGTACCATTACCGGTACCTTTATTTCCACAGGCACTCATTGTAGCCATAACTACCATGCCTATTAAAGCTAACTTCTTTAATTTCATAAATAAAAACCTCTAATCTTGCCCTATACAAGCATAATAATTACATATAAAATGCTTTAAATGCAAGATATGTATTATATAAATCTAATTTTGATATTACCTCATATGGTGAGTGCATAGAGATTACAGGTACACCTAAATCTACTACATCTATATTCATCATTGCCACATACTGTGCAATAGTTCCACCACCGCCTACATCAAGTGCACCAAGTTCACCAACCTGCCAATGTACATTATTGGCTTCCATTATTGATATAACCTTGTTCATAAACTCAGCACTTGCATCTGATGAGCTATACTTTCCTCTTGAACCTGTATACTTTGTAAGCACACAGCCTTTATTCAAATATGAAGAATTCTTAGGTTCAAATACATCTGGGAAAGTAGGATCAAATGCTGCATTTACATCTGATGAAAGACAGGATGATTTTTCACATACCTCTTTAACATCTGCACCAAAACTCTCTGACAAATACTCTATAAAATCATATACAAAGTGTGAGTGCAGTCCTGTATTACCTGTAGAACCTATCTCCTCCTTATCTGCGAGTATTGTAAGTGTTGTATACTTTGGATTCTTAGTTTCTACCTCTGCTACTATTGCCGGATAGGCACAAACTCTGTCGTCATGACCATAACCTCCTACAAGAGAACGATCAAGTCCTATATCTCTTGCCTTTGTCGCAGGAACAAATTCTATTTCCGCTCTGGCAAAATCTCTTTCTGTAACCCCATACATATTGTTCAAAATTTCAAGTGTCTTTAACTTAACAGATTCCTTCACATCATCACTATCATCAAATGGTAATGTGCCAAGGAATATATTCAGTTCTTCTCCCTTGATACCTTCTGAAAGTTTTCTCTGATCCTGTTTGCTTGAAAGATGAGGAAGTAGATCGCTTATATAAAATACCGGATCATCCTCATTCTCTCCAAGATTTATTTCTACATAGCTGCCATCCTTCTTAAAGATTACACCATGCATTGAAAGTGGGATTGTAGCCCACTGATATTTTCTTATTCCTCCATAATAATGAGTCTTGAAATATGATATTTCACTTTTCTCATATAATGGATTAGGTCTAAGATCAAGTCGTGGAGAATCTATATGTGCTCCATTGATTCTTATACCCTCTGTAATAGGCTCGCTACCAATAGTAGATGCGAGTATAGCTTTTTTCCTATTTATCTTATATATTTTATCCCCAGCCTTATAACTCTTTTTAGGGTCAAAGACTGTATATCCGTTTGCTTCAAGCAAACCGGTAACTTCCTTTACTACTTCTCTCTCAGTCTTAGACTTGTCCAAAAATTTCTTGTAGCCATTTGCAAACTCCTGAGCCTTTGAAATTTGCTCAGGAGATGCTTTTGCTATATGAGGATATTCAAATGAAAGTTCTTTTTGCAAATCTTTTGCTTTACTTTCTGACATATGAAGCCTCCTTTAGTCTATCTTTATATCCTTTAATAATCCTGCTAATGATGTAGATGCAACTCCCTTTTCTACATACTTGAAGCCCTTTGATGGATCCTTAGACTCTACATTCTCCTCAAGCACCTTCTTAGAAAGTGAAATCTTACCATCCTTTATACCTGTTACCTTTACCTTTACAGTCTCACCCTCTTTGAGCACAGCTGCAGGGTTCTTTACTCTCTGATTTGAAATCTGTGATACATGTAATAGTCCTGAAATTCCATCGCCAAGATCAATAAATGCACCATAGTCCTTTATTGAATCCACCTTGCCTTCAAGAACATCACCAACTTTAACATTATCAAACTTAGCCTGTCTCTCCTTCTTTGCCTCTGCCTTCTCGATTTCTCTGTGGCTAAGAACCAGCTTCTTCTTTGCCGGCTCAGCTGTGATAACTACAACTTCAAGGCTCTTTCCAAGGAACTCATCAAGGTTCTCTACGTACTGTGTAGAAAGCTGACTTGCAGGTATGAATGCTCTTACTTCTTCTAAGAATGCTATACAGCCACCTTTAACAACCTCTGTGATCTTAACTTTTGAAACAGTCTTCTCAGTTAACATCTTCTCAAATACTTCCCACTTTCCTGCCCCAGGATCTTCTTTTGTATCCATATTTTTATATGATTCTTCTAACTCCACTTCAAAATCCTTCATTGTCTCTTCTGCCATACTGACCTCCAAAATATTTTATTTCGTTTTAATAATAGCAAATCAACTTTGCCTGCTCTCTATCATAAAACAATAGATTTTATTATATCACATATATACTGCATTTGACTATAGCTGTGTTAAATATTAAAAGCCCCTCTGTTGAGGAGCTTTTAAATCTATACATATTTTAAATTATTTCACAATATTGTGAGAAACTATAACACAAATCTTATTATTATGAGATTAATAGTTTACAGTCATTCTCTCAAAGTATGCCTGTGGATGAGCACAACATGGACATACTGTAGGAGCATCAGCACCCTCGTGGATATATCCACAGTTACGGCACTTCCATCCAAGAGGAGCGTCTCCCTTGAAAGTTCCATCATTCTTTAAATGCTCAAGAAGCTGAAGATATCTCTTCTCATGGCTAGCCTCAACCTTTGCTACAAGCTCAAACTTCTTTGCAAGAGCCTCAAATCCTTCTTCTCTTGCTTCTCTTGCCATACGAGCATACATATCTGTCCACTCAAAGTTCTCACCTGCTGCCGCATCTACAAGGTTCTCCTCAGGTGTTCCGATACCGTGGAACTCCTTAAACCACATTTTTGCATGCTCTTTCTCCTGCTCTGCTGTCTCAAGGTAAAGAGCTGCCATCTGCTCATATCCAGCCTTCTTAGCTACTGAAGCATAATATGTGTATTTATTTCTAGCCTGTGACTCACCTGCAAATGCATCCATTAAGTTCTTCTCTGTTTTTGTTCCTGCGTACTTTGACATAAAAATTTCCTCCTTATAAATATCAAATTATTACTATATTTGTATGAAATACCATCACAACAGATTCAATGGCTAAACAGCCTTTTTTGAATCTATATAGAGCATTTTCTGATAGCATTCCTTACAATAGCCATAAAAAATAAGTGAATGATTTTCTACCACACCAATATCTTCATGCATAGCCTTACTATCTAAATCTTTAGCAATATCAGCCGGCAAGTCAATGAGCTTTGAACAAGCCTTGCATGAAAAATGATAATGTTCCTCGGTATTATAATCATATCTTTCGATTCCGTTTTGAGCGGAAATCTTGTTTATACGACCAAGCTCAGCCAACAAGCCAAGATTGCGATAAACAGTGCCTAAGCTAATCTTAGGATCATCTTTTCGTAGTGACTGAAAGAGCATATCAGCTGTAGGATGATCGACTCTAGACTTCAAGTTGTCTAAGATAGCCTCCCTTTGTCTACTATATTTTAGATCCTTCATGTATATCCCTTTCTAAAAATAAGAATCATTACTATTTAAGTATAGCACCTAATTATATAATGTCAAGGGAAATATCTTGCTTAAACATTATGTATGTTTTTTTATACATATACTGGTATTTAATACTTTTTAAATACAAAAGAAGTCTTAAAACTAAGACTTCTTACAGAGCGCGAGACGGGACTCGAACCCGCGACCCCGACCTTGGCAAGGTCGTACTCCACCAACTGAGCCACTCGCGCATATATATGTATAGGAAGCACTATGATTCTACTTCGTAAAATCAAGTACGCTATTTTTCTAAGTTCGTACTTCGCTTGTACTTACTAAGAAAAATATGTACCTTCAAAACTGCCTACCAAACTGCATTTCTTACTTAGCAAAAACTTCGTTTAAGCTTTAGTAAGAAAGTACATATCAAATTCGCTTTCGGATTTGATGATGTATCCGATTATATGTTATAAATTTTCTATCCTTTTGGTTAAACCCTCGACCTATTAGTAACCATCAACTTAATACATTGCTGTACTTACATCTTGGCCCTATCTACCTCGTAGTCTTCAAGGGGTCTTACTGTTTTCACATGAGATATCCCATCTTAAGGGGGGCTTCACGCTTAGATGCCTTCAGCGTTTATCCCGTCCCGACATAGCTACCTGCCATGGAGTTACTCTCCAACAGGTACACCAGCGGTCAGTCCGTCCCGGTCCTCTCGTACTAAGGACGGCTCCTCTCAAATATCTTACGCCCACGCCGGATAGGGACCGAACTGTCTCACGACGTTTCTGAACCCAGCTCGCGTACCGCTTTAATGGGCGAACAGCCCAACCCTTGGGACCTGCTACAGCCCCAGGATGCGATGAGCCGACATCGAGGTGCCAAACCACTCCGTCGATGTGAACTCTTGGGAGTGATAAGCCTGTTATCCCCAGGGTAGCTTTTATCCGTTGAGCGATGGCAATCCCACTTTATGCCACCGGATCACTAAGTCCTACTTTCGTACCTGCTCCACCCGTCGGTGTCGCAGTCAAGCTCCCTTCTGCCTTTGCACTCTTTGAATGGTTTCCGACCATTCTGAGGGAACCTTCGAGCGCCTCCGATACTCTTTCGGAGGCGACCGCCCCAGTCAAACTCCCCGTCTGGCATTGTCCCCCACCCGGATAACGGGTGCAGGTTAGAAATCCAGCAATACAGGGGTGGTATCCCAACGGCGACTCTGCATAAACTTGCGTCCATGCTTCTTCGTCTCCCACCTATCCTGTACGAGTATTACCGAATCCCAGTACCAAACTGGAGTAAAGCTCCATGGGGTCTTTCCGTCCTGGCGCAGGTAACCAGCATCTTCACTGGTACTTCAATTTCACCGGGTGCATTGTTGAGACAGCGCTCAAATCATTACGCCTTTCGTGCGGGTCGGAACTTACCCGACAAGGAATTTCGCTACCTTAGGACCGTTATAGTTACGGCCGCCGTTTACTGGGGCTTCAATTCAAAGCTTCGTTTCCTGACTTCTCCTCTTAACCTTCCAGCACCGGGCAGGCGTCAGCCCATATACTTCACCTTGCGGTTTCGCATAGACCTGTGTTTTTGCTAAACAGTTGCTTGAGCCTTTTTTCTGCGACCACTATTTCTAGTGGCACCCCTTCTCCCGAAGTTACGGGGTCATTTTGCCGAGTTCCTTAACAATGCTTCTCCCGCCGGCCTTAGGATTCTCTCCTCATCTACCTGTGTCGGTTTGCGGTACGGGTACATATAATACAATAGCGGCTTTTCTTGACGGCTCCCTACCCGACTTCCCTACTATTTTTCGGTACGCATCACGTCTTCCCTTTGCATGGTGGATTTTCCTCCCATACAGGTACTTCGCTTGCCCCGGTTTTTGTCCTCCCGGGTTCGGTTTTTAGTCTCCGTGTCCCCACAGTTCTGATTATATGTAGTACAGGAATCTGTACCTGTTATCCATCGACTACGTCTTTCGACCTTGCCTTAGGCCCCGACTTACCCTGAGTAGATCAGCTTTACTCAGGAAACCTTAGATATTCGGCCAAGAGGATTCTCACCTCTTTCTCGCTACTCATTCCGGCATTCTCTCTTCTTATTACTCCACCACTCCTTTCGGTATGGCTTCTACGCCTCTAAGAATGCTCCTCTACCAATGTATATATTACATTCCTAGGCTTCGGTGGTGTGTTTAGCCCCGGACATTTTCGGCGCAGGACCTCTCGACTAGTGAGCTGTTACGCACTCTTTTAATGTATGGCTGCTTCTAAGCCAACATCCTAGCTGTCTTCGAAATCCCACATCCTTTTCCACTTAACACACACTTTGGGACCTTAGCCGTAGGTCTGGGCTCTTTCCCTTTTGACTACCCAACTTATCTCGTGTAGTCTGACTCCCGTTAATCATCTATCCGGCATTCGGAGTTTGATATCTCTTGGTAGGCTTTGACGCCCCCGCAAAAATTCAGTGCTCTACCTCCGGTAGACTAATAACGAGGCTAGTCCTAAAACTATTTCGAGGAGAACCAGCTATCTCCGGGTTCGATTGGAATTTCTCCCCTATCCACACCTCATCGCCACCCTTTTCAACGGATGTGCGTTCGGTCCTCCATTCACTTTTACGCGAACTTCAACCTGGACATGGATAGATCACCCGGTTTCGGGTCTACACATACTGACTACATTCGCCCTATTAAGACTTGGTTTCCCTTCGGCTCCGTATCTTTAATACTTAACCTCGCCTGTACATGTAACTCGCCGGACCGTTCTACAAAAAGTACGCGGTTCACCTTTCGGTGTTCCACAGTTTGTAAACATAGGGGTTTCAGGTTCTTTTTCACTCCCTCCCGGGGTTCTTTTTCACCTTTCCTTCACAGTACTATACGCTATCGGTCACTGACTAGTATTTAGCCTTGGGGGGTGGTCCCCCCTGCTTCCCACAAGGTTTCTCGTGTCTCGTGGTACTCTGGATACTGCTAGATTAAATACATTTTCCCTTACACGGCTCTCACGCTCTTTGGCCCGCTTTTCCAAAACGGTTCAGGTAATGTATCTTACTCATGTCGCAGTCCTCAACCCCGCAGTGCACGCACCACGGTTTGGGCTCTTACGATTTCGCTCGCCGCTACTTTCGCAATCACTTTTGTTTTCTTTTCCTCCGGCTACTTAGATGTTTCAGTTCACCGGGTTCCCCTCTGTACGTTATGTATTGGCGTACAGATACTTGGAGTTCTTCCAAGTGGGTTTCCCCATTCAGACATCTGCGGATCACTGAATATGTGCTTCTCCCCGCAGCTTTTCGCAGCTTGTCACGTCTTTCTTCGGCTGTCAGTGCCTAGGCATCCACCCTACGCTCTTTATGTTTAACCTCTTAAATCATTTAGATTTAGTGTTCATGTATGACACTAGCGTGTATCATACACTATGTTTAAAAATTTATTACTTTTGTGTTTTTCATACTCACTTCGTTCGTATGAAAAACTACTTATTTACTAAAATCTGAAACAAGCTTACGCTCGTTTTCATTAAGTAAATAATGCATTAAAATATTAATTACTTAAAGCAATTAATACCTCGGATGTCTAATTATAAAATATTTATATAATTTCTCGTTTGGTATGCAGTTTTCAAGGTACATTTAGTTAAAGCTTGTCGCTTCAACAGTGAGATATGAAGATTCGAACTTCAACACCTTTCATCCTCTCCAAAGGAATATCTGATGTAATCTCCACTTGTGGTAACACCATTGCTTCGCTACGCTACGCAAGGTGTACTTTTTCACTAAGATTCAAGCTTCGCTTCGCTCGCTTTCATCAAGTGAAAAATGCAGCGGCATCCACCTACTCTCCCATACCGTCTCCAGTATAGTACCATCGGCCGACTAGGTCTTAACCATCGTGTTCGGAATGGGAACGGGTGTTTCCCCCAGACGCATCGACACCGCTAAGTTTTTAGCCTCGAGCCTAACAATGTAACACCATTGTCTCATTACATTCGACAAGGTGTACTTATTTTCTAACCTCAAACTTCGCTTTCGCTCGTTTTCGCTAAGAAAATAATGCAAGACTAAACAGTACTCACAACCCCTACTTTTTCCTTAGAAAGGAGGTGATCCAGCCGCACCTTCCGATACGGCTACCTTGTTACGACTTCACCCCAGTTATCCTCCCTGCCTTCGGCAGCTCCCTCCCACACTGCTAAACATAACTTACTGCTATTCTTTATATCATATAATGATACTCATCCATAAACCTAGCGGTTTATTACTTCGTATCATTATCACAGCTTTATGTTTACCAGTGTGGGTTGGGTCACTGACTTCGGGCATTGATGACTCCCATGGTGTGACGGGCGGTGTGTACAAGACCCGGGAACGTATTCACCGCAGCATTCTGATCTGCGATTACTAGCGATTCCAGCTTCATATAGTCGAGTTGCAGACTACAATCCGAACTGAGACGTTATTTTTGTGATTTGCTTGGCTTCGCAGCTTTGCCTCACTTTGTTTACGCCATTGTAGCACGTGTGTAGCCCAAATCATAAGGGGCATGATGATTTGACGTCATCCCCACCTTCCTCCGGATTATCTCCGGCTGTCTCGTCAGAGTGCCCATCTTACTGCTGGCTACTGACGACAAGGGTTGCGCTCGTTGCGGGACTTAACCCAACATCTCACGACACGAGCTGACGACAACCATGCACCACCTGTATCCCTTGCCCCGAAGGGCTAGCTTCATTACAAAGCTATTCAAGAGTATGTCAAGATTTGGTAAGGTTCTTCGCGTTGCTTCGAATTAAACCACATGCTCCACCGCTTGTGCGGGTCCCCGTCAATTCCTTTGAGTTTCATTCTTGCGAACGTACTCCCCAGGTGGAATACTTAATGCGTTAGCTTGCGGCACCGAAGAGTTTTCCTCCCCGACACCAAGTATTCATCGTTTACTGCGTGGACTACCAGGGTATCTAATCCTGTTTGCTCCCCACGCCTTCGAGCCTCAACGTCAGTTGTCGTCCAGTAAGCCGCCTTCGCCTCCGGTGTTCCTCCCTAATATCTACGCATTTCACCGCTACACTAGGAATTCCGCTTACCCTCCGACACTCAAGCTATACAGTTTCCAAAGCAGTTCATGGGTTGAGCCCACGCCTTTCACTTCAGACTTGCATCGCCGTCTGCGCTCCCTTTACACCCAGTAAATCCGGATAACGCTTGCCCCCTACGTATTACCGCGGCTGCTGGCACGTAGTTAGCCGGGGCTTCTTAGTCAGGTACCGTCATTTTCTTCCCTGCTGATAGAGCTTTACATACCGAAATACTTCTTCACTCACGCGGCGTCGCTGGATCAGGGTTCCCCCCATTGTCCAATATTCCCCACTGCTGCCTCCCGTAGGAGTTTGGGCCGTGTCTCAGTCCCAATGTGGCCGTTCACCCTCTCAGGCCGGCTACCGATCGTCGCCTTGGTGAGCCTCTACCTCACCAACTAGCTAATCGGACGCGGATCCATCTTATACCTATAAATATTTTACCCCTGCACCATGCGGTGCTGTGGTCTTATGCGGTCTTAGCGGAAATTTCTCTCCGTTATCCCCCTGTATAAGGCAGGTTATCCACGCGTTACTCACCCGTCCGCCACTAAGTCTATTAAAATTCCATCCGAAAACTTCCTTTTAATAGCTTCGTTCGACTTGCATGTGTTAAGCACGCCGCCAGCGTTCATCCTGAGCCAGGATCAAACTCTCATATAAAAGTTTAATCTAGCCTTATCGCTAGCTTGCATCATCTGTTTTCACAGATCTACTGTTTTTTTAAGGTTGTTCTATCGCACTCGTTTCACTCATACGAAGAACTGTTTTTTCACTAAGGTATGAAACTTCGCTTTCGCTCGTTTTCATCAAGTGAAAAAATGCATCTGAAATCTCATTACATATTTAAATGTAACACCATCGTCTCGCTTCTCTCGACGAGGTGCGCTATTTTTCTAAATCAAACTTCGCTTCGCTCATTTCCATTAAGAAAAATATGTGAAATTTTCAGGGTTGTGTGTACTGTTTAATCTTAAATTATCAAGGTTCATTGTTTTGCTGTTTGAAACAGCTTGACTATTATATCAAGTTCATTTATCTTTGTCAACAGTTTTTTAATTGTTTTAAAAGTTTTTTTGAACTTCATCACTCTTTTGGAGCAACCCAGATATAATATCAAATTTTTAATTCCTTGTCAACAACTTTTCAAATTTGTTTTTAAGAATTTTTTAAACTGCCCTCAAATGACAGTGCTGCTATTCTACTCTTTATTTTTACTCTTGTCAAGCTTATTTTATTTTTTCACTCAGCCGGATATACTACGTTTTAACCGGCTGAATTATTTTACATTCTTAATGACCACTCTCTACAATCTATTGTTCTTGTAACAAAGTCTTCATAGAAATCGGGTTCATGACAAATCAAAAGTATACTACCCTTATATGCTTTTAATGCTCTTTGCAACTCTTCCTTAGCATCCACATCCAAATGGTTTGTAGGTTCATCCAGAAAAAGAATATTTGTAGGTCTGTTTATAAGCTTGCAAAGCCTTACCTTAGCCTGTTCTCCACCTGATAGTACTCTAAAAAGACTCTCTATATGTTTTGTTGTAAGTCCACATTTTGCCAGTGCAGATCTTACCTCATACTGACTGTATCCCGGGAACTCACTCCAGATTTCCTCTATACAGGTATTCTTTGACTTATTATCACTCTCTTGTTCAAAATATCCTATTTCAAGATAATCTCCTAAAACAGTTTTTCCTGAAAGTGCCGGTGTAAGACCAAGTATACTCTTTAAAAGAGTAGATTTTCCTATACCATTTGCACCAAACATTGCAATCTTTTCGCCTCTTTCCATCCTCACATTTATAGGTTTTGAAAGCGGTGAATCGTAGCCTATAACAAGATCCGTAGTTTCAAAAATACTCTTACCGGGTGTCCTAGCCTCATTAAAGTTAAACTCAGGCTTCGGCTTTTCTGCTGCAAGTTCTATAATATCCATCTTATCAAGCTTTTTTTGTCTACTCATTGCCATATTTCTAGTGGCAACTCTAGCCTTATTTCTAGCGACAAAATCCGCAAGCTCTTCTCTTTCCTTCTGTTGACGATTGTATGCCGCTTCCAACTGCTTTTTCTTTACCTCATAAACTTCAAGGAATTTATTATAATCACCAACATATCTATTTAACTCTTGATTTTCCATATGATATATGATATTTACCACAGAATTAAGAAATGGTATATCATGTGAAATCAATACAAATGCATTCTCATAATCTTGTAAATATCTTTTCAGCCAATCAATATGTTCTACATCCAGATAGTTTGTAGGCTCGTCTAAAAGTAAAATATCAGGTTTTTGTAAAAGCAACTTTGCCAAAAGAATCTTTGTTCTTTGTCCACCACTTAGCTCTGTTACATCTCTATCAAGTCCTATATCACTAAGCCCCAAAGCATTTGCAACATCTTCTACCTTAGCATCTATTGTATAGAAATCATGTGCCATCAAAAGTTCTTGAATAGTTCCAAGTTCTTCCATAAGCTCATCCATCCTGCTTTCTTCAGCTGTAGTGAGCAGTTCACATATTTCATTCATCCTTTTTTCCATATCAAAGAGCTGATCAAATGCTCCTCTTAGTGCATCTCTTATACTTATCCCCTCTTCAAGTATGGAATGCTGATCCAAATATCCTATTTGAACATTCTTTGCCCATTCTATCTTACCCTCATCTGGCATAAGCTTACCGGTAACCACACTCATAAATGTAGACTTACCTTCTCCGTTGGCACCTACCAGCCCTATATGCTCACCCTTTAGCATTCTGAAGGAAACATTATCAAAAATAGCTCTATCACCAAAACCATGGCTCAAATTTTCCACATTCAAAATACTCATTTTATATCTTTTCCTTTTTCTTTTGCTTTAATATTCTTTTCTATATTTTTTCTTGCAATCATCATCTGATGCCCACAGCCTACACATTTTAGCCTCAAATCTTGTCCAATCCTAAGCACTTCCCACTCATGCGAACCACATGGATGTGGCTTTTTTAATGTAAGTATATCTCCTGCATCTATTTTTATCATCTATTCATCTCTCTTACCAATATCGGCAATGCCTTTTCAAATTTTACTCCATACCAATGATTTTCATCATCTATTGTCTTTACTATAGCTTCAGAAACAAATTCTGCAGCGACTTTTGCAGCCTCAATAAATCTCTTTCCATGCATCAAGCCTCCGGTAAATGCTGCTGCATAGCAATCTCCTGTACCATGTGCATCTTTTTTTATTCTTTCTATATAGAATATCTCTGTGCTCTCAGTAGCACCTTCAAACACAGCTATACCAAGCTTGCCTTCAACATTTCTGATACCCTTTAATATAATATTCTTGCACCCAATCCTCTGAGTTTATATATAATGTCCTTTATATACTCATCACTTTGATTCTCAAGTATCGCCTCACTACCAGTCAGCAGGGCTGCCTCAGTCATATTCGGTAGTACTATATCGGCAACACCAACAAGGCTTCTCATTTCTTTCACAAATTCATCGTCAAATCCAGTATATAGTTTACCATTATCTGCCATTGCCGGATCTACTATTCTTATTCCATCTTCTTTCAAGAGATTATAAAATAAATCTATTACAATCTCTATCTGTCTCTTACTTCCAAGATAACCCGTATATATAGCATCAAAGTTTATATCTTCTTTTTTCCAATGCTCCATAATTTTAGGCAAATCCTCAGTAAGATCTCTGAATGTAAATCCACTAAAACCACCTGTATGTGTTGAAAGTATAGCAGACGGCATTATAGCTGTCTCCACTCCACATGCTGAAAGTATAGGTAATGCCACTGTAGTTGAGCACTGTCCAAAACATGAAATATCCTGTACTGTTAATACTTTTTTGTCCATAAAACTCCCAATCATTTAAATTTTTTCATTTCCTCAAGTGCAATATCTGCTAACATCTGCTTTTCTTCAGGTTTTAGCTTATAAACTGTTTCCTTTTTTATCCAGTTTTGTATTACATCCTCCACACTTGGTCGTTCTTCATCCTCATCATAAATATCAGGATCAGATAAATTTGCAATACTTTCTCGCAAAATCAAAAGTTCAAAATGATAGCTCTTTGTCCTTTTATTGTTGACAAAAGCCTTATCCAACCTCTCCTGTTCCCAGTTCTTTTGTTCTTCACCGAAAGGATAAAGCTTTTTGTAATACCTATCCATCTTTTTCTTTTTTTGTTTTGCAGTCTCAAAATTAAACCAATTTTCTATTCCCATGACTTTACCTAGAGTATTTTTCTTCTATTTCACTTATAATATCAATTCTGTTCTGATGTCTTCCGCCTTCAAACTCAGTCTCAAGAAAGCTGTCAACAATCATCTTAGCCATTTCAGAGCCTACTACTCTAGCACCGAAGGCAATGATTTGGGCATTGTTATGAAGTGCAGCCATCTTTGCAGAATAAGGCTCTGAGCAAACTGCCGCTCTAATTCCTGGTACCTTATTAGCTGCCAAGATATGCCAATGCCTGTACCACAAATAAGTATTCCCTTATCAACTTTTCCTGCAACTATAGCTTCTGCCACCTCTCTTCCAGGCACAGGATAATCACATCTCTCTCCTGCCTTGGCTCCATAATCTACAACTTCAAAGCCTGCTGCATTTAAATGCTCTGTCACGATATCCTTTAACTCAACTGCTGTATGATCGTTTCCTATTCCAATTCTCATATTTCCTCCTTATATTTACAAGAGTTCCTTATAAACATCTCTTTTTTGTATTCCTCTATCTTTGGCCACTGCCTTCATTGCCTCTTTTTTGTCCATGCCATCATATATATATTTCTCATAATGTTCTCTGATACTGATTTCCTCAAAAGACTTTTGCCTTTCACATCTTTTCTCCAAAAGGCTTTTCCCCTCTATTACCAGTACGTATTCACCTCTGATAGCAACCTTCTCAGATTCGTAATCAGCTATTATATTAGTCAATCTGCCTCTTAAAACCTCTTCATGCAACTTTGTAAGCTCTCTTACTATGGCAATATTCCTATCACCTATATACTCTAATATTTCCTTTAAGGTCTTTAACAATCTATGCGGTGCCTCATAAAGAATAATAGTCCTGCTCTCATTAACTAATTCGGCAAGTATTTCTTTTTTTTCATTCTTATCAACAGGCAAAAACCCTTCAAAAGAAAATCTCCTTGAGCTGATACCGCTTATTGCAAGGGCTGATACCACTGCACTTGCACCCGGTATAATAGTCACCTCTAAGCCCTCTTTATATGCGATATCTACCAGTTCATAACCCGGATCTGATATTGCAGGCATTCCGGCATCTGAAACGAAGGCGATACTCTTTCCCTCTTTTACCTTTTCACATAGCTCATATGCCTTATCTATTTTATTATACTCATGGTATGATGTTAAATGACCTTTTATTTCAAAATAATTCAATAGTCTTATAGTATTTCTTGTGTCTTCACAAGCAATAATATCCGCATTTTTCAAAGTATCTATTGCTCTTATACTCATATCCGAAAGATTTCCTATAGGTGTAGCCACCAAATATATCTTACCTGTCATATATTCTCAGCACCTCATCTGTATAAACATTTTTTTCCTTATATACTGCCAAAGGTGGTTCTACATCCAGCCATACTCCTGATCCCTTAACACCCTCTATCAATACCAAATTTGCCTTGTTTTCTATATATGGATGTACAAATCTTATCCTCTTTGGCTCAATTCTATTTTTCTTTAATGAAGCAAATATTTCAGAAAGTCTATTTGGTCTATGTATCATAAAAAATCTGCCATTCTCTTTTAAAAGCTTACCCGAAACCTCCACAACGGTATCCAGATCTGTAAGTAACTCATGCCTTGCAATAGCAAGTGGCAACTCAGGATTTTTTATAGCTGTGGTATCTTTCATATACGGAGGATTGACGCTTACCGCATCAACACTACAATGTTTTATATGCTTTAATGCATTTGAAATATCATCATTTATGATATCAACTTTTTCTTCCAATCCATTATATTTCACACTTCTATTTGCCATATCTGCAATATCTTTTTGTATTTCAATACCGGTTATTCTTTTTGCCATAGTTTTTGCACTAAGAAGTATAGGTACTATTCCACTTCCTGTACATAGATCTACTGCATGACCATTCTTCTTTACTTTAATAAAGTTTGATAAAAGTACAGCATCTATACCAAAACAAAACTTATCCGGATTTTGTATAATAAAAAGATTATTGCACTGTAAATCATCCAATCTTTCTCCGGCTTCTTCCTTTAACAATTCATTTTTCATGATTTTAAGATTTTATCCTTATTTCACTTAAAGAATATTCTTCTATTTCTTTTGAATCCTCGGATTTTGTAACCAATACCTTTACAGTCTGTCTTAGTACACTTGTAGATACTATAACTCCACTTTCTCCGGCAGGCGTACTTACAGCTACTCCCTCTTTCGGCATTTTTTTATTCAAATACTCATATGTATCAGCTTCATTTTTCAGACAACACATCAGCCTTCCGCACACACCGCTTATTTTAGCAGGATTCAAAGACAGACTTTGTTCTTTTGCCATCTTTATAGACACAGGTACAAAATCAGAGAGATAACTGTGGCAGCAAAGTGCTCTTCCACATGAGCCAATACCTCCCACCATCTTTGTTTCATCTCTTACACCAACCTGCCTCAGCTCGATCCTAACTCTAAAAATTGAAGCCAGTATCTTTACAAGTTCTCTAAAGTCAACTCTACTTTCTGCTGTGAAATAAAATAATACTTTTGCATTATCAAAAGTATATTCGGCGGATATAAGCTTCATAGGCAGATTCAATTCTATTATCTTTGCCTTACATATATCAAAAGCTTCTTTTTCTTTTTTTATATTTTCCTCATATCTTACAATATCTTCAAGGTCCGCCTTTTTTATTATTTTCTTTATTGGATTATCGTAAGCTTCACTAAGTTCTCTAGTCCCCAGTATGACCCTACCACATTCAACACCTCTCTCAGTTTCAACTATCACTCTATCATTTATATCTATATCAATATCATCAGGATCATAGTAGCAGATATTTCCCACTTCCCTAAACCTAACGCCTATTACTCTCATCATTCTCTCCTATTTTCTAAGGCCAATAAAAAGCAATTCCATAACTGTTTCACTACTTACATTGGAGTTTAGCCTAATCTCCGTCTCATCTATCAAATCAATTATACTATTTATCTTTTTAAGTGTATATTCCCTTGAAAGCCTTAAAATAATGCTTTCTTCTCTTATAAATACCAGATTATCTATTTTCTTTGTGAGCTTTAATATACAAATATCTCTATACCAAAGTCTAAGAAAATTTATGAACTCCTTAAAGCCGGCAGTTCTTTTTTTTAACTCTTCGATGAAATCCAGTATGTCATTTATAGAAGCTTCTGAAATCTTTTTCAAAAACTCAACATTCTTCTCATATATTATTGCAAAGTCTTCCGACTCCGCCATAACTTTTGCTATTCCCGGTGCTCCATTTGAATATGACGCCAAGACTGTAGCTATATCCTCTCCCGTACCATTCTCTATAAGCCAGTTTTTTATTCTATCCTTGCTTACAGCACTAAGCAAAAGCTTAATACATCTACTCCTTATAGTTTCAAGAAGCAAACTTATATTTCTCACCAACAGCAATATTACAACATACTCCGGCGGTTCTTCTATAGTCTTTAGTAAGCATTCTGTGCCACAGTTGTCATTTTATCGGCCTCATCTATCACATATATCTTTACTCTACCATGATATGGTCTTATGCCCACATCTGCAACTATATCTTCTCTAATTCTTTCGATTCCAATGCTGTCCTTGCCCTCTGCATCCATATAGAAAAAATCCGGATATGCATTTGCCAAAAATTGCCTACATGTCGGGCATTGCCCACATCCGGAATGATCTCTCTCACATATAAGTTCCATAGCAAATTCTTTTGCTATTTTCGATTTTCCTACTCCTTTATCTCCAGCCAAAATATATGCATGTGAAATGGTATTCTTTATTATGGATTCTTTTAAATGATGTCTTACCTTTTCATTTCCAAGAATAAAATCACTCATCTTATACCTTTATTCCCATATCTTTTTTTATTTCCATTATACATTTGTTTAAATCTTCATTTACATATTTCTTTGTAATTCCGGCAGCCTCCAGTCTCATTGGTGAAAAGTCCTCTTCATCTGCCAAAAATCTTCTACACATTTCCGCATACTGTGGTATAGGTTCCATCATCTCTCTATTCAAAGCCCTTTGAAGTCTGATACCGTCACTTAACTCTATAAAAATAGGAACCACATTTTCATTTCCATAGTACTCTCTAATTTTTTTATAAGAATCCAATGTTCCTATTACCAGATAGTTTCTGCTTTCCAAATGTAGAGAACCATCATCAATTGTAGCATATATCCATGGTCCGTTAACTGTATTATAAGTCCTCATTTCTATCAGTTTACCCTGTTTCCTATAATCTTCTATAACAGATTCATCTACAAAATGATAGCTCTTACCATTTTCTTCTCCATTCCTCATAGGTCTTGTAGTATATGTTATAAGTTTCTTTGTCTTAGGACATTCCTCATACAGCCTTTTAAAGATAGTATCTTTTCCGGAAGCACTCTTGCCCATTACATAATAAATTTTTCCCATTTTATATTACGGCTCTAAGCCATAGACCCTCTTCCCTTTTTTTATATATTCCTCAAGTAATTTAAAACTGTCTATATCTATAATATCTCCCTTCTTTATCACCGGTACTCCGGGAGGATATATATAGATATTTTTTTCTGCCACCTTATTTAGATATTTTATATCAAGATTTATCAAAGACTCATTTTCTATATAAAAGAAATTCTTATCAATATCATTTAAAGCTTCGTAAAGTCTCTTAAAATCATTTTTATCATCACAAACAGTGCTATAAGCAAGTACAAATCCCAGCTTACTCATCTCAGTCTCGATATTATATGATTCTCTTAGTATATTTGCCAAAGTAATGCCGTCCAAAATATCACTGTATATCACAAGCTTAGTAAAATCATAACCAAGATTTGAATCGCATCTCCATAAATGAATATGCTCAAAATGCTTTATACTCTTAATGAATTCCCACAAGTCATTCAAATATGTCCTCATCTTAGCATCATTTTCATTCATATATCTGATACAAGCATCTATACTTGACATAAAAATATAGGATGGAGAACTGGTTTCAAACATATGAAGCGACTCCTCCAAATGTTTTTCATCAACAAGATTTGAATTAATATGACAAAGTGCAGTTTGAGTAAGCGAAGGCAAAGTTTTATGAAGACTTTGTATTACTATATCTGCACCAAGATTTAATGCCGATATAGGAAAATTCATATCAATATTTGAACTCACATATTTTTTTGTTGTTTTTTCTATATACATAAGGTGGGCACCATGTGCTTCATCCACTATCAATGGAATCTTTGCGTCATGTAAAATATTTGCAATTTCTTGTATATCTGATACTACTCCTTCATAAGTTGGTGAAGTCAACATTGCAGCCACTATATTTTTTTTCTTATTTATTTCTAGGAGCTTTTTAAGTCTCTCTACATCGCATCCATCAGCGATACCTAAACTATTATAACCTATATTTAGGTAAATAGGTATCAAATCTAATAATTCTATAGCATTGTATACACTAAAGTGTGCATTCTCAGCTACAATTATATATGATTTTTGTTTTTTATAATTTCCTGTGCAAGCACAAGCTCTTATACCGGCAAGTATACCACAGCTTGAGCCATTAATTAAGTAGTATGTTTTTTTTTGTTCTATATATATTACTTGCAAACTCCATAGAGTCCTTTATAATGCCTGTGGCATCATGCAAATTGTCAGTGCCTTCTACCTCTGTCAAGTCCATAGCGAAAATATCTACCATAGATTCTTTAATTTCTTTTGGCACTTTTCTTTTATGCCCCGGCATATGCATAGGCAATATACCGGAGCTAACATATTCTTTTAATTTATATGCTAAATATTCTTTATTCATTATCTATATTTTTATTTTCTTCTATTACATCAACATCTGCTACGGAAGTATCAGTACCTACTGTATCAATAGGTGCTTCGCTTCTTTCAAGAGCCTTTCTTTTGCCATAGTTTTTCCATGCTTTCATGGCCAATATTGCAGCAGCTATTATACATATGATGTCTATTACTATAGTGGCAACCTGCCATCTCATCATACCCAAATCTAAGTTTTCCGGTGCATAAGCTCTGGAGTTAACTGTAGTATACAGTATATTATGTGACGCTTTTCTAAGAGCCATCATTGATGTAGCACTCTTATCCTTTACATAATTATATCCCGCATCAATAGCTGTAAGACAGAAATCATTACCATTTCTTATGCCTCTATCAGCATTCATATAACCATATCCACCGGCACCGAAGTAGTCTGTGAGTACCATTCCTCTAAAGCCCCACTCATCTCTAAGAATCTTGTTTAGCACTTCATTGGAAGCACTTGCCGGTGTGATTCCATAGTGATTGAATGCACTCATCACAGCTTTTGCTTTACCCTTTTTTACACAGATTTCAAAAGGACGCAAATATATTTCTCTTACAGTCTGCTCATCTGCCCAAGTCATCAGCTGATAATTCCTATTTGTCTCCTGATCATTTAGTGCAAAATGCTTTATATACGCATATACTCCATAATCTGCCGCACCCTTTACCGCTTCTGAGGCAATCTTTCCTGAAAGTATAGGATCTTCAGAAAAATATTCAAAGTTCCTTCCTGCAAATGCACTTCTATGTGTATTCATAGCAGGGGCATACCAGCCTGAAACCTCCATTTGACTCGCCATATTTCCGATATTCTCTCCAAATGAATGTGCCAAATCAGTATTAAAAGTATTTGCAAGCATTATAGTAGCCGGTAAACCTATTGAACCCTTCTTTGTAAAGTTATTGTTTATAGAAGAAGGTCCGTCACAGTCCACAGTCTGTACTTTTCCTATTTTACCTATAGTGGTAGTCTGATATCCTCCCAAAGCTACAAGTTTTGACATATCCTCAAAACTCAAATTGTCAAGCAAGCTATTCCATGCCTCATCATCATAGTCAAGCCCACGAAGATCTACCAGCTTTATCTTATTTCCTGCATTTGTCTTTGGCATCTCATCTGACTCTATATCAAAATTCTTGCCATCATAATTGCTATTATTTAAAAATGCTGCCTTTTTATCTGCCGGAAGTTCAAAATCAGTAGGTGGCTTAAGTGCTTCATCAAGATTGGCAAACTGATCTTTTCTGGAAAGAACAGTAAAATTGCCTCTCATATCATCAAGTTTGTTTGTAGCCACTTCCATATCACTACTTCTCTTATTTGTTTCGCCATATAATATATCTTCCTCTACCGGGAATGTTCTGGTATCAAGTATATTATGTGAATCCTCCTGAAGACTTATTTCATATACTCCCGCCTCAAGCACATATGCCTTTTTGATTTTTTCATCAAATGATGCCATGTCCTCTACTGCAAAGGTAATCTTCACAGTCTGACTATCTCCTGGTTGTAATAACTTAGTCTTAGCAAAGCCTACAAGGTTTGTACTTGCCTTTTCAATACCTCCATTTGTATATGGAGGATTATAATAAAGCTGTACTACATCCTTTCCTGCAGTATTGCCCGTATTCGTAACTAAAACATCAATACTTATATTGCCGTCATTTGCTACTATCTCTCCCATCTCCTTAGTAAATACAGTATAGGATAATCCATAACCAAATGGATATTGCACATAACCGGCATAATTTATAGCGTTTCTTTTGCTGCAGTCTCATAGAATCTGTATCCTACATAAATTCCTTCAACATAATTTACAAAGCTTGGATTGTAGGATGTACCTCTATCTTCTACTGCAAATTCATCCATATTTGTATAGTTGAAATTTCCAAAGTTATTATAGCTTGGTGTATTCTTTAAATCATATACAAATATATCACTGGTCTTACCTGAAGGATTCACCTCACCATCAAGTATTTTACCAAGTGCATTAAATCCTGTCTGTCCGGCTCCGGGACACCATATTACACCGGATATATTTTCATATTCATTGACAAATCCCAGTTCCATAGGATTTGATGCATTAATAATAACCACAATATTTTTGAACTTCTTATTTACTGCATCAAGCATTGCTATTTCTCTATTTGACAATTCCAAATAGCTCTTATCGGCATCCAAATCATCTTTTTGATCGCTATATCTTATACCCTTTGAGCCAAAAGTTCCTCCATCTACAAATGTATCTTCTACATTTGGATCAAGGCTTCTTGGCAGATCTGCACCCTCTCCACCTGATCTGGCAATAACTACTATTGCTTTATCAGAATAATTTCTAGCATTTTCAAGAATATTCGCCTCATTATATTGCTCTATTGTAGGCTCAGGTATAGTCCAGTCCTGTCCCCACATACCAACTGTAGGTCTTGTCTGTCTAAATCTGTATAGAACTTTATAAGTTCCTCATTAACTTCAAATCCGGCATTCTTTAAACCTTCAATAAGTGAAACTGTAGGGAATGAATCATTCAATCCTCCTGAACCTGTGCCACCATACAGTGGATTGGTAGATGACCATCCAAATAAATTTAGCTTTGATCCCTTTTGAATAGGCAATGCCGAATCATTTTTTAGTAGTACAATTCCCTCACTTGAAATCTCTTCTCCAAGAGTCTTTGCCTCATTTAAAGAACTCTCTGTAATTACGCCTCTTCCGGTAGCAAGTGTTATCATAGTCTTTAGTGGGCCGTTCAGCATCAAATTGATACTCAGAAGCGTTCCAAGACCAAAGACCAACCAAGAAACCGATCTTGCAATCTTTCTAAATGCAGGCTTTTCTTTTCTTGTGATAAACATAACCACAAGTGCCGCCACAAAAAGTGTCACTATAGCTACAAGCTGTGGTGCTATAGATTTTATTACACTTATCACATCTGCCATATTAATAGCTAACATAATACTCCTCCTTTTTTACTTCTTCTCCGGCATTACAATGTACTTCATTGTAGGATAGCTGATAACCACCTGTACAATAATATTCAGTGCATTAGCCAGTGTAGGTACAAGACTTGCACTTACCCCGATATCCATGAAACTTCTGTGAATATGCAGGTAGTGCCGCAGAAATAATGACCAGAACAATGGCAAGAATTATATATTTAGGTATAGCATCCTTAAATGCTGCATTTGATTTAAAAACAAACTGTTTTTGTACAAAAAAATTCACAGTCTGTGCAAGTGCAGTCGCTATGAGGAAACTCAAAAAACCTGCTCTACCCAAGTTTTGCTCAATATTATCTACATAATTAAATATTAAAAACTTAAATGGCATAAGATGCCAACCAAGTTTTGTAAATGTAGCCGTTCCAATCCACATCACAATAAAATTTACTATTGTTGCTACATTTGAGAGTATATTAAACATAATAAACTCCCATAAATTTGGATGGTTATCTATCCATTTTTTCATAACACTCATAATTATTCTCTATCTTCTCTTAACAGGAATCTTTTCCTATACATCTTATTTGCTTTTCTATTTTTGAAATATCCCAGTATGATTCCAAAAAGGCCCTTAAAGAAATGTCCATTTACCAGAAGTACAATTGAGTCCACCATTTCCATACTTACCTGACCATTGCTCATTCTTGCAATAGCCCTAAACGGCATGTTGAACTGGAACAGTGTATTTAAATCAGGTGCTCCGACTTCAAGAGATTTTTTCAGTCTATTATCAAGTACCTTATATACATGCCTTGCAATAAAACTCTTTGCATAATACATCTGGCATAATGCATCATTGATACCAAGCTTTCCACTCCAACTACCATCAGGTATATCTCTACCAAGTAATCTCCTGTACTCTTCATCACTTATATTTGTCACCTTTCCCTCAAAATATGAAGGAAGTTCATTCTTACTATAAGGAAATACCTTGGCATTACCTTCAATATACAGTGTAGATTGCAGACAGATATCCAAACAATTCCTGCCAATGTATATATCATAATCTCCAGTCTCTATTTCAAAATCATTTGTAACCACATTGTAAAATCTAAAGGACTTATCATCAAAATGAATAGTAACTTTTTTCTTCTCATCCGGTTTTAAATAAACCTTTTCAAAACCTTTTAATTCAATTTTTGCTCTAAAAATATTTGATGTCTTAAGTCCGATATAAAGCTGTGCTATCTCCTCGCCTGCTACCTTTCCAATATTTTTTATATAAAAGCTTACTTTCTCTTTGTCCACCTCTATATCACTGTATTTAAACTCAGTATAAGACAGACCATAGCCAAAAGGATACAATACCGGTACATTTGCAGTGGTAAAGTATCTATAACCTACAAAGATACTCTCTCTATATTCTGAAGTCCTCTCTCTTGATGGATAATACCCTATATTTGGCACATCCTCATACTTTTTGACAATACTCTCTGAGAGCTTAGCACTTGGATTGTACTTACCGGTAATCAACTCAAATACAGCCCCCATACCGGCCTGTCCAAATAAATATCCATGAAGTATACCCTTCAGATTTTTCTCCCAAGGCATTTCAATACAAGATCCGGCGCTTATAATACCGACTATATTTTCATTAACCTTTGCAAGACTTTCAAGTAAAGCTATCTGATTGCTCGGAATCCTTAAATGAGTCCTATCAAGTCCCTCGGATTCACTCGCTTCATTCAACCCAAAGAAATACAATACTATATCAGCTTTCTTTGCAAGCTCTATAGCCTCGCTTACTAAAGTTTCGTCTTCTTTATCTATTCTAGAATATCCATGGGACATACCTATAATATTTAAGTCAAACTGTGAAATGACCTTTTGTACATCTTCTACATATGTAGCATTAACTTTTGTAATGCCTGCACCTCCATATATAGGATCAATGTCTAAATCTTCTATTTTAGCTTCAATTTTTTTTATTTTAGATTCTATCTTTACTTCTTTTTCATAAGGTAAGTCAAGCTTTTTTATAAGCTTGTCTACATTTTCCACTATCGTAGCATTCACCATAGAAGATCCGGCACCCTGATATCTTGGATTGAATGCAAAATCTCCTATAACAGCAATTTTTTTATTCTTATCCAGTGGCAAAATATCCTCTTTATTCTTTAAAAGTACGATACTCTTTCTGGCAGCCTCCCTTGCAAGATTATTATTATCTTCAAACATCTTAGCCTTATCTCTTGGCTTTTTCTTGTTTTTTGTGGTTAAAGTAATTTCTATAATCTCATCTACTCTGGCATCAATATCGCTTTCTTTTATCTTACCCTTTTTTAAAGCTTCCAAAAGCTCTCTGGCACTGCCAAGACCCGGAGCCGGCATCTCAAGACTTGAACCGTTTTTAACTCCCATAGCATGGTCATTTGAAGCTCCCCAGTCCGTAACAACCATACCGTCAAATCCCAAATCTTTTCTAAGTATCTCCATCAAAAGATGTTTATTCTCATTGGCATATACTCCGTTGACCATATTATAGCTGGTCATTATGGACTTCGGATTACCCTCTTTTATAGCAATTTCAAAAGCTGTAATATAGATTTCTCTAAGAGTCCTCTCATCCAGCACAGCGTCCATTGACATTCTACGAAGTTCTTGAGAATTTACCGCAAAATGCTTTACACAAGCGGCTATTCCATTGCTTTGTATACCCTTTATCATAGCTGCTGCCAGTTTTCCACTCAGGTAAGGGTCCTCTGAATAATATTCAAAGTTTCTTCCACATAATGGATTCCTTTTTATATTTATTCCAGGACCTAAGAGTACATTTACATCCTCTGCAGCTGCCTCGCTTCCAAGCCCTTCTCCAACTCTTTCAATAAGATTTACATCCCAGCTATTTGCCAAAGTAGCTGCAGTAGGAAAGCAGGTCGCAGGTACTGAAGCATTAAGTCCCAGATGATCTCCTTTCCCTGCCTGTTTTCTAACTCCTGTAGGTCCATCCGCATGATGAAGAGCCTCAATTCCTATAGCAGAAAATGATCTCGTATCCCAGGCATTCTTTCCTGACAAATAGGCACATTTTTCTTCCAATGTCATTTTTTCAATAATATCTCTATGTTTCATTCTCCTCCTTATCTAAAACATATTTGCCCTTCCTTCGTCATGGCAATTTCATGCATGAAATCACCTATACACCCATCTATATTATAATATATATTCAATTTTTCGGATAGTTTTTCATAAAAATAAATATATAGAAAAAAACTATATATTAAAAGCGATATAAATTTAGTTCTCCGACATCATCTATTTATCCATCAAAAAAGGAGTCCTAAGACTCCTCTTTTAGTGTTTATAGGAAAGCTTCAAAATGGAAAAAGCTTGATCCCTCAAAAATTATACTTTCGGCTCTATAATACCATATTTGCCATCTTTTCTCTTATAAACTACACATATATCATCTGTTATTGCATTTCTAAAAACATAGAAGTCATGCCCCAAGAGTTCCATCTGTAAGCATGCCTCCTCAGGATCCATAGGCTTAACGCTAAATCTCTTTGTTTTTACTATTTTTATCTCATCTTCATCATCTGCATCAGCAGCTTCATCATTTATAAAGAAATCTGAGAATGACATTGCCGCCTGCTTCTTATCTATAAGCTTATTTTTAAACTTCTTGATTTGCTTTTCTATAATATCCTGAACCTTGTCAATGCTAACATACATATCTTGGCTAACTTCCTCTGCTCTGATAAGTCCCTGCTTGGTTGGAATAGTAGCCTCGATTTTATGTGCATCCTTTTGTACACTTAATGTAATTCTAGCCTCTGTGTCAGCTGTAAAATATTTCTCTAATTTATGAAGCTTCTCCTCTACTGCCTTCTTCAAACCATCAGTTATTTCAATATTTCTTCCAGTAATTGTATAACGCATATGTATAAGCTCCTTTGCTTTTTATTTAGCTGTAGTATACCACATTTTCAGCAAAAATTCAATTTAATTTTGTAATTGTATTGTCAATTTGATCATATTTTTATAACTAATGTGATTTTTAACTAAGTTCTTATTTAATTGTATTTTTTTACCTCATTTCTGCACTTTTATATACTTTCGCTTATAAATTTCACTATTTATCCACTAAATCATATCTGTAATATTGAGGATAAAATGTGGATAATGTGGATAAGTCCGTTTATAACTTAGAAACAGCCTATTTATTAGCTTTTCAGCCACCTAAAAACCCACCTTTTTTGTGGATAAAAATGTGGATAATGTGGATAAGTCTTTTAAAACATAATTTTTATGCACTTTGCTATTTCTTGTAGTTTTCAAAAATTCAGACTTGACATGGATATAATATGGTGCTTCGTATAAAAACTATTCCAATAACTCTATTGCCCTTAAAGACTCCTGCTCCACCTTACAATTATTCAAAAGCATAAAATCCAATACCTCTGAATACTCTTTAAGATTTTCTCTGTTCTTCTCAATCATTCTGATATCTGATATATTAAGTTCTTTGTATATTCCTGCCTCATAAAATCTTTTCAATGTATTTACATCCATAAGGAGAGGCTTAAACGGTATACCTGTTCTCTCTTTTAAGTTTTCAAGTATCAAAAATCCGTAGATATCTATATCCCCTTCATGTAGATATTCACAAAACCTATTGTCTTTATATATTTTTTCAAGTAATTCTTTCTTTGATTTATTGTGATATCCTCCAAGGTAGATATATACTGCTTCTTTCTTATTTTCATCATGGTATGTAGTCAGATTTTCCACTGTAATAATAGCTTTTGCCAGTACTTTTATATTTTTTATCCTTTTAAGTGAAGCATTTGAGAGAGCTATTCCATCCGGTAACTCATTAGCATATATTGTAGAATTATCAAAACTTATTACCATATCTCCCTTTATATATACATATGTAGGATTCTCATATAAATTATAATATTCAAGTATCTTATCCTTCTCTATAGGATCATCCGTATAGTCAAATAGTATACTCTCTATACATAACTTAAATTCCTTTTGAAATCTCTTTGAATCTTTAAATACAGCAGTTGAGAAATTTCTGATGTAACTTTCCTGCTCTATCTTAAATACAGCTTCCAATATTGTAAGTACATCTTTTAGCCTTTTACCGTCATACTTTAAATCGTATGGCAGCTTCCTATAGTTTACAGCTAGATTCATCCAATCGGATATTATATTATTTAGCAGCATATAATTATCATTCTCAAATAATGACAAGATTTGCTTTATATATTCGCATTGCTCCGGAATACTTTTTCTATTTAATCTCTTATAGCAATCCGATATTCTGTCAATATTTAATCTGACATTACTATACACCCCGGTAGATTCAAGTTTTGATATTATCACGCCTTCACTTATCAACTTTTCTATAGCCGCATTTATATCCTTATACGCATTGTGATTGTATCTGTCTACATATGCCGGATAATTCTTTTTTATATCTATTTGTATTGCACGTAAAGAAGAAGGCTCTTTTATATAGCCCTCTCTTCTTTCATACATATCAACTAAAGTATTTAAAATATCCTTTCTATAATCCATCTTCCAACCTCTCGAAAGATCTTATTGCATTTCTATTTCCGGATTTTACTATTGAATATGTGATATCACAATATGGCAAAATCGCTGTAGCCTTTTCAGCTGTCGCTATAAGTACCAGTTGTAGTCTCAGTTTCTTGAACATATTCATCATAGGCTCGATTCTATCACTGGTCATATTGTTGAATGCTTCATCCAATAATATAAGCCTGATAGATTCCTCCTTGCTCTGCTCATAAATTTGTAAAAGTGAGGCACATATTGCCACATAAAATGGAGCTTGATTTTCTCCTCCACTGCCCTCACCACTTACCTTTGACAGTGCAACTTCTTTCTCTGTCACTACATTTTTTATAATAATATCATAGTCCAGATAGGTTCTGTAATCCACATACATTCCCATATTCTTTGCCTTGGATTTTTGCCCTGTGAGATTTTGCTTTGCATGCTCTTCCACATCTATCATTATTCTACTCATAAAGTCCTCAATCTGACTTTCAAATATTTCAGACTTATTTACCTCGGCCATATATGCAAGTATATCATTATCTCTATCGATTTGCTGATTGTCCTTATCCATAATAATATCATAGAAAAGTCCCAGTTCCTTATCTTTACTCTTGTCAATGCCAAATCTATAACTTTCCTCACCATATTCCAGATTTTCCATAACACGATTTACTTGTTTGAACTGTTGTCTTGCCCTTAGTATATCGTCCTTCATCCTAAAAAGCACTTCCTTACGGAATCTGTCCTTACAACGAATCTGTGCCTGTGCAAGTTCACTCCTATGCCTCTCCAGTTCAATATTTTGCAAACTAAGGAATTCTTGCATATATCTGTTCGCACCTTCCAAACCTATAGCATAGTCGCAAGTATATGTGGCAGTATACTTTTGTTGAAGTGGTATCAGTTCCTGATTCAAATAGCTGTTTAGTGCAATATTATCCTGTGTCATACGATTTGAAAAATTATATGCAATAGTGGAAGCCTTCTTAGACTTTCTTTCATTCAAATATTTCTTTTCTACATCAAGTGAAAGTTCTGAATAGCCATTTACACTGTTTTCATATACAATTTGTAGCCCAGTCAAATTCTTTTCAAGGTCTTCTATAATAAGCTTTGATTTTATTATATTGTCACTGATATTTTGTTTTTTTGCCTTGGCATCTGTTATCTCATCTCTGATATCATTTACATTCTTTTGACATTCCTTAACTCTATCATACATTGCCAGCAATATTGGATTTTTTTCTTAAACTCTTCTATCTTCTTATTTATATCAGCTATCTTTATTCCAAGTTCCTTAGCTTTTTTCTTAGATTCACAATACTTTTCAAGTTTACTAAAGCTCTCTCCTGCCCTAAATTTTGTATATCCTTTATAGATAACATCAAAATTTTTCTTGGAAATATCAAGTTCATTTAAGTTTTTTTGTATCTCAATAAGTTCTTTTTTCGCAGTTTTTAATTGCTTTTCAATAGCGTCTACACCGATAAAATGCTCTCTTTTTGCCATTCTTTGCAAGCAGAAACTTTGAAATCTAAGTCTATCCTTGGTAACACTCTTTGAAAATTTCTCCAAATCGCCTGAAGACTCACAGCAGATAACATCTTTCATAACAAATCTTGCATATGCTCCGGCATAAGTATTTTCTGAATCTATCTTATCACTCAAATAAGACTCTTTCTCACTCTCATATTCTACATCTTTTATCTTCCTTGTATCTACAAGTCCGATACCCTTGACCTTATCCCCCAAAGAGATGAATACTTTCTTTGCCAAAAGATAATTATCAGGCTCTACAATTATATTAAATCTCTGTGTATTTAAATAGCTTTCCACTGCGTCCTGCCAGCTATTATCTGTCATATATAAAAGCTCACACAAAAGTCTGGCATCACCCTTCTTACTCTGCTCGCTCAAAACTTCATTTATCTTATCCCTTACAAATATAGCTTCCTTTGGATAACACATTATACCTGATTCAAGTGATTTAATTTTATTTGAAAGTATTGTACTTTCCTCATTGAATTTAACTATATCAGTCCTTATTTTTGCATCTTGGTTTTTTATCTGTTCTTCCATATCTGCAAAAATTTTTGTAACTCTTTTTATCTCTGCAATCCTCTCTTGAGTAATGCAATTTTCATCCCTTATACAATTATCTATATCAAAAAAACAAAGCCTAACTTATTTAATTTATCCTTTAGTTCAAATAACTCTTTAGCTGAATTATCAAAAATTCCGGATTCTAATATAAGTTTGTTTTCTTCAATTACATTATTTTTTTATTTTCACTCTCAAGTGAAAGCAATTCCTTATTTTCTGCATTGTTTTCAGCAGCCCTTTGTGCTTCATATAGAAGTTCCAAAGTCTTGGATTCTACAGCAGCCAAATCTACAAGTTTTTCTTCAAGTACAGATAAACTTGATTCCCACTCTTCAATAAGATATTTCTTTTCATTTGTTTCTTCTATATTTCCTTGAAGATTTGCGTAGGCAACCAAAATCTCATTTATTTTCACCTTAATAAAAAGCTCTTTTGCATTCTTTATTTTTTCATTTATCTCTTTTAATAAAGCCTCCCTGTCAGATGCCTCCTGCAATATCTCCTGCAATCTTTCAAGTTCAATCATATCCTTTTGTAAAAAATCAATATTCACTTCAGGCTCAGGAAGAATGTACGTATAAATGAACTCCCTTATATCCTTTATATCCTCCAGACTTGTACCCATATGGAAAACTTCATTGAACTTCTTTCCAATAGGAGAATCAGCATCACCTATGCCAAGCATACGACAGATCCTTCTTCTAGCATCAGCCTGATTTGAAGCCCTGTCCATTCCCTTATTATCAAGCTTAAAGCTTTCTCTTGAAGCAGGAGTCTTACCCTCTTTTCTTTTTATAAAAAAAGGAATATCATCAAGGGTATATCCGGGCTTTGTAATATACCAGTCCTGATATACTCCCCTAAGATCCTGCTTTGGAGTTTCCGATTCCACACGAGCTATTATTACAAAAGTCTTTTTAATAACCTCATCCAAAAATTCAATACCTATATATGAAACTGTATGACCGGGACGAAGATAGCTGTCCTCTGCTCTCTGTTTTTGGTGAACTGAACCTAAAAGAGTTCTACTACTCTTTTTATTTCCGGCAGTATTAAAGTCCTTATTAGTGGTGAGACAATACCTGATTGCATCCATTATAGTTGTCTTTCCTACTGCATTTACGCCTAAAAGATATGTGATATTTTTGAAATCTATAATATCATCTTGGAAATTATGCCAATTTATCAGATGAAGTCTTGTCATCCTTATCATTCTTCATCCTCCTCTTCAGAATTTTCGTATTGAGAAAGCAACTTAACAGTTTCATCATATGCTTTTGAAATATTGGTATCAGGCATTGCAAGCATAACAGAAGGGTATATCTGTATCTTAGCATCCATATTCGCTAAACCATTTTCTACTTTTACCAGATTGTATCTTTTTATATTTCTAATAGAATCCTCCAAAAAAGCTCTGTCAAATTTTCTTGGCAAATTCAGCTTCTCATATTCATTTTTGATTTCCTCTACTGTAGCATAGATCCTGTCTTCATTTGTGGACAAACTTTCTCTCTTTTCCACATATAAAAGCCTGAAGATGAGCAAAATAATGCTCTCATATTTCTTTAATGAAATTCTACCACTTCCATGATTGTTGATAAGTTGAACAACCCTCAAATTTCTATGGATTACCAAAGTATATCCAATAGGTAAAAAAATCTGTCTAAAGCTTTCCTCATGATTTATAACATAGTAATACTTCTCTCTTGTGGAATCTACAGTTCCCATAAGAAAGCAATTATTCAATAAATAATTGGCTATCTCTTCTTTTATATCTATTGCCATTATCTTCTTTCCTCAACAATAAAATCTTTGAATCTCACACCTCTTGATTCCACCACATTATCCCTAAGCTTTATATCGTATTCTCTTTCAGTCGTCTTTGAATAAGTATACAGCCCTATAATTTTTATCAAAGTATCAGGATCCTTTTCAAATACCGAACTTATTTGCACCGCATGATTTTCTCTTAATATATCCCTTGCAAAACTATTCACATTCTCAGATGTCAATGCATTTTTTATATACTCCATCATCTTTTTATTCTTCTCATCTATAAGCTCTTGATCCAGTTCTTCAATAATATCCATAAACTCAATTGGTGTAGGTTTTCGTTTTTTAACAGGTGCAAAAAGTGAATTGCTGTCAAAGAAGTTTTGACCGAATATCTGAAAAATATCAGCTGCAATACTGTCATCTTCTTTATATACATCTTCTTTACTAACTATCTGACTTGCATAAAATCTCAGTATATTATTAATCTTGCTCTTGCTGCTTCCATCAGATAGGAGTAAAAATTGTGCTCTTTGCACTGCCCTGGTTCTATATAAAATATGTCTGTCATCAATGGTTCGCATTATCGCTTCCATCTCTTCAATATCCATACGAAGCTTTTGTATAAGTTCTTTTATCTTTGTAGCAGCCTCATCTCTTTCTACACGCTCAGTATCAATATAGTCAAGCACAAGAGCATCAAACAAAATATCTTCACATCTATCCAGACTCTCATAAAGGCTGCTTCTATAATAAAATAGATTATCATTCGTCTTAAATCTGTGATAAGATCCCACAACTATCTTTTCTTCATATCTCTCAAAAAATTCAAGTATCTCTTGCGGACTCTTACCTAAGGTCAGGTCATTGATATGATCCTCAATAGAGGCTGCCAATGTTCTAAGTGCTTGATTCAGATTGTCAAAATCTCCGGAAGCCTCTTTCAATACCCCCTCATAAGGACTACCCTGTTCAGATATATGCTCAAACATAGAGTATATTTTAAAAAGCTTACCCTTATAAGTGATAATTGTTGGACTGATGATATCCTGAAAAGATTGCAGTATCGGCACTACCTTATAATGTATTGCAAGCTTATCCTCATCTTCATATTCGCCCGACTTTTCCAAAATCCAACCGGTATCCCTAAGCCTTCTTATAAAGGTTCCCGCAACAATTCTCATATCTGCTATATTTCCACTTGCCTCTCCCTGCTCTTCGATATCCAGTTCCACATTCTCATCAAGCCCTAAAAGATACTCCTCTGCCATATCAAAGATCGTGCTTTTTTCTATAGCATACATCGGCATTCGCTTGCACTTTTCCCAAATAATGGCAAGAATATCTACATATTTTCTTTTATTTGTTCCTGTCAGTGGCCTAAACAGATTTTCATCCACCTCATCAAAAATATTCATATGCTATAAAACTCCATATCTAATATATTTATATACTGTATAACTGTTTATGCTTTTTTAATTTTCCTTCATCAACTAATCTTTTCAGCCATATTGTCATTTGCCCTTTTTGTACATTACATTTTAATGCTATTTCTTTTGCATCCATTTCATCTACAATGCTTCTTAAAATAGAATCTTTCACCACATCATATAAGTCTATTGTATCAATACTCACTGAATCTTCAGCTTTTTTTTCTTCAACTATAGTAGTAAACATATCCATTTGACTACAATCAGATTCCACATTTACTGTATCAATTACTTCTAATATAGTTTGATTTGAAATATTGTATGGTATTCCACCTTTATTTATCAGCTCCTTATTTCCCTGCTTTTTACATCCACTCCATACAAATAATTTTGTCCATTTATTTTTTATATTTTCAATAGCACCATTCCATGTTCCGCCTTTCTCTATATCAGAGCTTATCACAAATGCTCCATATGCTGACGCATATATGAACTTATTTCTATTCATAGCCCTTCCAACAGAGAAACCTGTATCCGGATTTACATCTGAAAATAAAAGTACTCTTTTATTTATAATATTTTGTATTACATCTTTATTTTTAATCTTTTTACTTAATGAATCACCTATGAATGAAACTACATATCCTCCCCCATCTATTGCTGTCTTTTCTGATATACTGTCTACACCTTTAGCACCACCCGAATAGATAATAAGTTTTTCTTTGGTAGCCTTTTTTGCAAGTTCACTTGTAAATATCATTCCACTGTCATCCACATCTCTTGAACCTACAATAGCAATTCCCACCTTACTCGCTAATGTAATATCACCTGCATAAAAGAGTACCGGAGGCATTTTTTCTCTCAATTTTTTCCTTAAATACTTAGGATAATCACCGTCAAATTGAGTTACTATATATATACCTTTATTCTCCAAGTCCTGAAGCTTGAGTGCAATACTCAAGCCTCTTTGAATCAGTGCTTTTACCTGTTCTTTGCTATTCTCTGACAATGGCAAATTATCAATAAATCCTTTTTTCAGTAAGTCTGCAATTCTATAACCCATATCATTTACAGTCTTACCCAACCCGTTCCACTCTTTTAATGTCAAAGGTTTATATCCGTCTGTAATTCCCAGATTTGTACATAGCAATATTGCTACCATTGCACTATCTGAATAAATCATAAATTTAACTATCACTCCTTCCGGCTGTATTTGCTAATGCAAATGGGTAAATATCCCCGCTACCATTTTCTCTCATCTTCTTTCCACATAAAGCAAGTGTCCATCCGGAATCTACCATATCATCAACAAGTAAAATATTATCCTCTTTCACTTCAAAAACAACAAATGATTTATCAGCATTTTCTTTCTGACGCTCACTATTTTCAAACATCTTTTGTTCCTCTGCTTCCAGCTTCCTTATACCTACAAAATAGCCTATTCCAAGTTTTGCAGCCAATCTTTTTGCAAAATCCGGTACCAAATCCGGATGTCTTAATGATGTAACAGGTGTTACCCACTTTATATCATGTTCCCTAACAAAATCATGTAATATATCAGCACTTGCATCCACCAGCTCATCTGAAAAATAATTGTGTAAATATTTACCCTCTTTTACCATCTTCCCATAAACTGCATCCGCATAATTGCTCAAAACCTTACCTTCTTTACACTGTAAATCAACCGGAACTGTCTTTCTGGGCTTTATTATTCCGACTTCTTTTTTCATAAATTCCCTTGCTTGATTAACCTTTTCATCACTTACTTTCTCGTCAAAGAACTTTCCACAACAATTCGCACATTTTCCACATTTTTTAGCGTTTACATCATCTAATTTCTCAGCAATATAATCCATATAACAACCATCATAGTGTATATAGTCGTTCAAATCCTGCAGCTCTTTTTCTCTGATTGCCGTAATCGCTTCACTTCTTTCCATATCCGGCTTCCATATCTTTGCAGTTTTATAATATTTTCTATCATCTTTATAAATATCGCCACTAACTTCCAAATATTTCAAACAGCTCATTAACCTGTTTCTTCTAATATTTAATTCTCTTAATAAGCCTGACAAGTTAAGTCCCGGATTTTCTTCAATGCATTTTACTACTTCATTCATATTTTTCTCTGTAGGAAAAGCTGAATCTATAAAATATTGAAGTATATGTTTATCTTCTTCCCCACATAGCATTATGGCATATGCAAGATCTATTCCTCTACCGGCTCTTCCAATTTGCTGATAGTAGGAAACGATATTTGCCGGACGTTGAAAATGTATTACAAAACCAATATCAGGCTTATCATATCCCATTCCGAAGGCTATTGTTGCAACCAAAACTTTAATCTCATTTTTTTGAAACTGCTCCAATATTATAGGCTTCTTATCTTTATCTGTTGCTGAATAATAACATTCGCATGAGATATTATTCTTTTTTAACCATGCAGTTACCAAATCACAATCCGCTAAAGTTAAGCAATATATTACTCCGGTACCGGGTATTTTTTCAATATTTTCAGCTAACCATGCCAGTCTATCTTCCTTTTTCTCCAGTTTAATAATCTGTATAGCCAAGCTCTCCCTTATAAGCTCTCCCCTGCTTATTACCAGATCCTCTCCCAACTGTAGGGCAATATCTTTTACTACTCTATCATTAGCCGTCGCAGTAGTTGCAAGTATTGGAACATTATTGGGGATCTTGTGAACTATATCTACAATCCTTCTATAATCAGGTCTAAAATCATGACCCCAATCTGATATGCAATGTGCTTCGTCTACAACAAATAATGAGATTCTATGTGCTATCTTTTGTAAACATTTTTCCAGAAAATCCTGATTTGACAATCTTTCAGGTGATATAATTAGTGCATCCACAGTATTTCCATTACATAATTCATTCATTATCAGATTTTCATTATCCGCATTTTCAGAATTAATTGTTACAACATTTAGTCCAAACCTTTGTGCTGAATCAATCTGATTACTCATTAATGCTAATAGTGGACTGATAATCAGTGTGATACCATCTTCCTTTTCCTCCCTTAAGATCTTTGTTGCCATAAAATAAACCAAACTTTTTCCCCAGCCTGTCTTTTGTACAACGAGTGTCCTCTTACCATCAATTACTGCTTCTATGGCTTCTCTTTGTCCTTCTCTAAATGTTGCATCTTCTCCATAATATTCTCTTAACAATTCATCAACTCTACCCATATCTATCTCCTTTTATAAAATATATTTTTAGTCCATACAGACTAAGTTTTTCCTTAAAAAAATATATTAATTTTCAAATACTGCTCCACTACTATTCCACAATACTTATATAAACTTTTTTTATATTATACCAAATTTATGTCCTATGGATTACATATTTTGCAAGGTTCATAACCTCTTTTTATAAGTTCCTCTCTTGTAGTTAAAATTTCCTCTTTGTTTTTATCTTTTATCTTAGGTACTGACTTACAATCCGGATAATGAAATTTTAAAGAGTTATTATTCAATATATATTTTGTCAAATTAGAATCATTATTTATTAAAACTTCACTCTCCCCGGTTTCCTCTATCACACCCCTAACAACTGTACTATCTAAGATTATATCGTTTCCCTCCTGACCTGCTCTCCAAGTATTTGACGAATCAATATTCCACATAAGATTCTCTCCATCAGAAGTTACCACAATACTCCCCTGTTCATCAGTTCTATAGACGTCTGCACCAATTTCTTTAAATGCATCCAAAGATTCCCTATGTGGATGGCCATAGACATTTTCACTACCACAACTTATAACCACAGACTTTGGTGATATTTTATTTAACCAATCATGTCCTGATGAAGTTTTACTTCCATGATGCCCTGCATGGTATACATCCGCCTTTAAGTCAACTCCTGAATCTACTATATCCTGTTCCTCTTCAATCTCAGCATCTCCAGACAGTAAAAATGAAGTATCCTTATACTTAACTTTCAAAACTATGGAATTGTTATTATTACTCTCACTTAAAGCTATGGGCCCCAGTACTATACAGCTTGCACTTCCCAGAGAAAAAGTATTTCCCACTTGTGGTACTGTAATGTTATAGTTCCTATATTTTATGGCATCCAAAAGCTCTTTATATTCCTTACTATCACTTGCCTTATCAGGCATAAATATATTTTCACAGTCAAACTTTGTAATAATAACATCCAGTCCGCCTATGTGATCTGCATCTGGATGAGTTCCAATAACATATTTAGTTTAGAAACATTTTGCTTCTTCAGATATAGTTGAACAGTGGTACCCTTAGTATTATCTCCGGCATCTATAAGCATCCACTCACCATCACAACCGATTAATGTGGCATCTCCTTGACCCACGTCTATAAAATGCATGGTAAAACTATTATTTTCCGATATCTTTGTACCAAAAGTGGTTTCAATACTTGGATATAAACCTTTTTGGTTACTCTTAGTCTGTTTTGTAAAGATAAAACCAAATCCAAGAATCAATAGTATAAAAAAAGGAATAAGCCGAATCTTTCTATGCTCTTTCATTTAACAAAATCCCTCCATATATAAATAGGTCTTCCGAATTAACGGAAGACCTGTCTCATATTATGATGATATTAAAATTTAATTTCAACTATGGATGAACAACATCATAGTTTGCTACATCATAGTATCCTGCAGGATCTACATCACTGCCAAACCATATATGTGCATATTTTCCGTCTATAGATACACCCATGGTCTTTAACATTCCCCAGCCATCATTACCGGTAATTACAGCATTATGTGCTGAAGAATTTTTCCAAAGTTCCAGTGCTCCCTCAGGGGTTATCACACCACTTGATGATGAGGAAATCTCATATCCATTTCCAGTATATGAAGTTAATTCTCTTGGCTTACTCCACATTTTATTTGCGTATTGATGATCTGAGGTATAAACCACCGGTGTCCAGCTTCCATTACCTGACCAGCTGTGAAGGTTACCACGCACACCTCTAGAATCTACCTGATTTTCAGGTGCATATGCATTTGAATCTGCCACATGGATTCTTGCTACTGTTGTCAACGATTTTGAGAATGACAATTTTGGCAATCCCTGACTTTCTCTGTAAGCATTGATCAAACAGTAAAGTTTTGCTTCTTTCTCACTCACTCCCATTGCCATTAATGCATTGATCACCGGAGTATCCTGAGAAGATGCTGTGCTATTGTTTGGCACATTGTTATTTCCGGCTGTATTATTTCCTGTGCTACTATTATTTAAACTTGAAGAACTTCCTCCTGATGATCCTCCACTTGAAGAGCTTCCTGCACCTGAACCTACATGCCTGCTACTTCTGCCTGATGAACTCTTGCTACTTCCGCCTGATGAGCTGCTACCACCTGATGATCCTCTACTACGTTTGCTGATATTCATGCTTTTCTTTATACCTTCTACCCACTTACCGGTAGCATCCACATAATATCCGTCAGGTGTACTTGTACTTACAAGCATGGCACCGTCTGCACCTAGATAATAATTATCCACCCAACGATTTCTACCATATAGCCTATGTTATCAAAGTAATACCACTTATCCTTTATAAGCTTCCACTGATTTGTAGGATAAGTACCATTGACTTCCTCATACCACCAACCCTTATCATTTCTCTTCCACTGTGCCTCATTTTCTGCCATAGCAGGTACAGTCAAAGCCACCAAAACCACCATGGCTGATACAGTACACATTACTTTCTTGAACAAATTCATAAACACCTCCAACATTGTAAAATAGCTCAATACTATCATTTTCTATTGTAACATTTTTGTGAGTATATATTCAAGTGTGCTAGCTACTTTACTATTTTAACAATCCCTCTACCAATTTAATTATGCTTTCATTGTCCTCTTCCTTTGGATTCCACAACAGACGAACTTCTTCATCTATCACATCAAATCCGGCATTCTTTAATTGTTCTTTTAATATTTTTACAGATTCTCCTGACCAACCGTAACAGCCAAAAGCTGCTGCCTTCTTATTTTTGAACTTCAACTGTCTCAAAAATTCCAGCCATCCCGCTACACTACTTAATACTCCATTTCCAACTGTTGGGGAGCCTACGGCTATAGCCTTTGACTTAAAGATTTCAGTCATCACTTCATTTTTATCTGCTTTTGAGATGTTAAATACCCTTACTACAGTATCAGGGCTTTGAGAATGAATTTCATACGCTATTTTGTATGCGATCTTTGCAGTACCTTCCCACATTGTATCAAATACAATACTTATCTGATCTTCCTGATATGCATCAGCCCACTGACCATATTTCTCTACGATCTGTAAAGGATTTTCTCTCCATATAGCTCCATGAGATGGTGCAATCATATCAAACTGTAAATTAAAGCCGGCAATCTCCTCCAATTTCTTTTTAAGTATAGGTGCAAAAGGATTCAATATATTAGCAAAATATTTCATTGACTCTTTCCAAAGCAGACATTGGTCCGCTTTATCATTAAAAAGCTCTTCCACTGCATAATGCTGTCCAAATGCATCATTTGAGAAAAGTATATTATCCCCTGTTAAATATGTAGCCATACTGTCAGGCCAATGTAACATACGCATTTCTACAAATATAAGCTTTTTCCCATTACCTATATCTATAGTATCTCCTGTTTTTACTACATTAAAATTCCACCCACGCTTACCATACTGGCCCTCAATGCTCTTGACAGAAGCAGCAGTACAATAAATAGGTGTATTTGGAATCTCATCCATCAAAGCTGTCAAAGAGCCTGAGTGATCACATTCACCATGATTTGCTACAATAAAATCAATCTTATTAAGATCTATTTCCTGCTTTAAATTCTCCACAAAGTCAAAACGATGTGGTGTCCATATAGTGTCAATTAAGACCGTTTTCTCCTCTTCAATCAAGTATGCATTCTGACTCGATCCATTTATTATAGAGTAATCATCACCATGAAAACTTTCAAGTTCCCAATCCAAATATCCTACCCAACTTACATTCCCTTTTACATGCTTTCTCATATTGATCCTTTCTAAACATATACAGTTTACATCAATTTCATTTTAGCATTTACATGTACCGTTTCACAATCCATATTATAAACAATTATATACTATAATTATTCATAAATATAAAATATGCATATAGGAATTGCTCCCATATGCATATAAAAGTATACTTTTAGAATCCAAGATTATCATTCACCAAAATCACGTGTATTCTTCCTCCATGTCTTGAATATCTGGTAATCAGAAACTGACAACAGATAGTATCCGATGATTTACAGTCTGAGCATTTTCCTGTAATCTTGCAAGGAGTCTTTATATCAAATCTCTGTGTATTTGCGGTAGCTGCTACATTTCTGGCACGCTTCATAGCACTATCTATATCCGAACATATCTTATTGATTCCTACTATAAATATAACCTTTTTAGGTCCCTGTGCTATACAGGATACACGGTTAGCATTACCGTCAATATTTACAAGGACTCCATCATCTGTCATAGCATTCGCACTTGAAAGAAATATATCCGCATCATAAGCTGCAAGCAGTGCCTCTCTAGGTTCCATCTTAGCCCTGTCCATATAATTATAATTACCCTGCTCAAGTGCAGAAATTAAACCAATCTCATTTGCACTCATACAACCGCCCATAGCAATATTGCTATTTTCCGGTATAAGTTCAAGAGCAATCTTAAGTGCCTCTTCCTTATCCTTTGCATAGTACCCTGTCATATTTCTGGATTTCAAACCTTTGATCACAGTATCTGTCAACATTTCATTTCTCTTTTTTAAGTTCTCGTTCATATTGTCCTCCACTTACTTTACTACTATCATTATTTTTGAGCATTGAGATAGTATCTGGATTATAACTCTTTTTATATAAATCTTAAACACTTGCTGTGCACAATTATTCTGTTTTTACTATATTTAAAATAAAAACTCTTTAGTCAGATCTGTAAATATCCAACTAAAGAGTTTCTTTACTTATCCAGAGTTTTAGCTCGTTCAAGTGCTCTATCTATATTCTCACAAAAATTATCTTTACCTAACTTTTCGATAAACCCTGCCTTTCCCATAACCTTTATAGGTTGTTCATTTACATGAGATAATATCAAAGTCATATTTCTTTTTTTACAGATTCCAAGCAACTCTTCCAAAGCTTCAAGTCCTGAAATATCCATTGCCGGTACATTTCTCATACGAAGAACCAGTACATTTTTTTCATCTTCATGTGCTATATTAAGTAAATCTTTTGTAGCACCAAAAAATAATGCTCCAAAAATCTCATAAACTATTGTATTTTTAGGTACAGCCTTAAAGTCGGAATTTAGTGCATACTCATCTAAGTCTGATTTATCCACCCATTGCCTTACATTTGCAATATCTGACATACGCTTTAGGAAAAGAAATGCCGCAAGAATCATACCAAATTTTATAGCCATTACCAGGTCAAAAAGTACCGTTAAAAATAAAGTAATCAATAAAACCGCAATATCACTTTTAGGTGCTATTTTTATTATGTGTACCACATTTTTCCATCCGCTCATATTGTAGCCGACTATAATAAGAATGGCCGCCAGACAACTCATAGGAATAAGTGATGCATATGGCATCAAGAATAACAATATAAGCATAAGTGTAATTGCATGAATCATACCTGCAATAGGTGTTCTTCCGCCATTTAACATTTGCGGCAGTTCTTGCAATAGCACCGGTAGCAGGTATTCCACCAAAGAGTGCCGACATTATATTGCCAACTCCCTGTCCTATAAGCTCTGCATTCGGACTGTGATGACTCCCTGTCATTGTATCTGAAACCACGCATGATAAGAGAGATTCTATAGCAGCCAATATCGCTATGGTAAATGCCGGTGAAACCATCAAAGATATAAGCTCAGGTGATATATCCGGTATACCAAACTTTGGGAGTCCTGCCCTTATAGTATATAAGTCCCCTATAGTTTTTACAGGAAGGTTTCCAAACTTTACAATTAGAGTTGTAACTATAATTGCAATCAAAGATCCCGGAATCTTCTTAGATACCTTCGGCCAAAATATCTGAATAAGCAATGCCAAAAGACCTACTAAAAAAGTTGCGATATTTAATGTGTGAAAATTCTTAAAAAGAACAATCATCTTCTCCACAAATTCCGCCGGCACCGCTCCCATATCAAGTCCGAAAAAATCTTTTATCTGTCCTGCCACTATGCTTACAGCAATTCCGAATGTGAATCCTACCGTAATAGTCTTTGGTATAAACTTTATTAAATCTCCAAGTCTAAAGATTCCCATAAGTATCAGCATAAATCCTGCCATTATGGTGGCAACTGTAAGCCCTGCTATTCCATACTGAGCCACTATACCATAGATTATTATAACGAAGGCAGCGGTCGGTCCACCTATCTGCACTATACTTCCACCCAGAAATGAAATAAAAAATCCTGCAACCACCGCTGTATACAGCCCCTGTTCCGGATTTACACCTGATGCAATAGCAAGCGCTATTGAAAGCGGCATTGCAATAATTGCAACTATGATACCTGAAATCAAATCCTTTACAAACTGCTCTCCGGTGTAACCTTTTAATGCTTCAAAAAGCTTAGGTCTTATATAACTGAAGTCCACATTTCCTCCCCATATGTTCTAAAATTTTAATCTTTACCATAAGAACAATATGACTTTATGATAGCATAGACAAAATATATTCTACAATACTTATGCATACAAAAATCAAACATATTATAAGCTTGAAATTCTTATGTCAAAAAAATACATATATGTTTTAAATTATATATCTAATGTTCCATATTATTCCTTAGGATTGTACTTATATAATCCCCCTTATTCCTGCTTATGCATGCTGTCGCATATGTCAAGGGCGATTTGGATGTAACTCCCTTATATTCAGGACTTTTTAAAACAGGCATACTATAGAATACATTCTTTTTATTCTCCAAATCTATAAACCACTTACCACCTATATATTTTCTGAAAGTCTCTCCAATATATACTGTCAAGTAATCAAGCGTTTTCTTATCTTTTATCAGCCCTTCGGCATCTTTATAATTAGCTAAGATCCATTTTTCCAGTTCATCCAATGACCCCATACTGTAGTCAAGTTTCAAGTTATTTTCTTTAGCAAATGTGTCTGTAAAATATTCCATTTTAAAAGGTATAAGAATTATCCACTCTTCAAAGTTTTCCCTAGTATAGCCCATATTTTTACTCTCCTCATTTCTATTTATCTACGTATTCTCCAATTTTATAAATATTATACAAAGGAATATTTGTCATCCATTTCTGATCACGATTCTTTCCGCACTCTTCCCAAAGAAATGATAACCTGAGCCTCCCTCGCTTATAACATCAAGAAGCTCATCAGGTTTAGTCACCAAGATACCACCCATTATCGTTACGCCTCTTTTAAAGAATGCATCCGGTATCATGCCGGCTGTAGGACCTGTAACCAAAATATCTGCACCGGGCTTACACATAGCCAGTAAATCGGGTAATGTATCATTAAGGATAGTAACACCTGTAATAACATCAAGATCTGAATCCGGAAGATACACATTGGCATCCTTTGAAGGTGCAAAATGCTCCAGCTCCTTGCCCTTTAGAGTACGTGAATCCATCTCCAGAACTTTAAAATCTGCATCTGCTGCAAGCAGCTTTTTAAGCATCGGTACCAAAGCACCTATTACAACACTTTTTTTACCCTTTGGAACCTCCATCACATCAAAAGAATCTACATCTATCTCTATTTTATACTCCAAGTTCTTATTTCCCTCCCAGTAACAAGCTGAAAGTGCATTAAGTGTTGCAATAGCCAGTGTCTTTCTTAGAATATTCTCATGTGAAAGATCATCCAAATAGCTCTTTACACTCCTACCGCTTAGTTTACCTGATAAAGGCATAGCCTTTGCGGAACTTGGACAGCATACAGCCTCCGGAATCTCCTTAACCGGAGTAAAACAAAGACCGCCATGACCTGTACTTAATTTTACTCCTGAAAAGAACAGTCCGAACACCGCCCTTTCAACTACCATTTTATCCAGTCTCTCTCCAAAATACTCTTTTAAAATATCGGCACTTTCCTGTAATAATATATTCATTCTTTATTTCCTTTCCATTTAAATTCTGTTGGCAAATAACCATGTGATTAGCCATAGATTACGCTGCTTTCCACAATTACTATCTATTTCCGCCCTATTCCATATACTATTCCTTTACATCTACAATATCAATATATAAAGTGATATAATGATACTTGATTTTTATAATACTTTTACATACTCAAAGGAGATGAATGTAATGGGATTTTTTTATATCTACATTAGCCTTTGGTATATTTTTCACTGCTATGCTTTATTTTAGCTGTTTTTATATACTTTAGGCTGCTGATAGCTGTTTATACTTTTAGAAGCTCCCTAAATGGATATATACTTTAGGTCATATACAGATTACAAGGAGGGCTGTTCAATATGACGACATTACAGATAGGCCCGCACTTATAGAGGCGAGCGTTTTTTTATGGTGTGTATTATTTTTAGTTAATATAATAGTTACCGGTGTGAATTATTTCAAATTACACAATATTGGAAAAAGCAATTTTTTTCCTGTTTACAAATGCAGTTTGCTATAATTATAGCTGCGATAATACTTTCCGGAATTACCAGACCAATTATACGTTTTTTGATACCCACATACCGTACGAAATATTCTTACTCCACTACCAATGCACTGGATGTACTTATGTTTTTCGCCTCATTTGCATTTACTTTTTTTATATCTATAGCAGGTATTCCGGCAAAGCCTGTAAATGTACAGATAGCAGGAACTAATGTGATTATCGGTTCAACAAAAGCATCCGTGCTTCTTGATAACGGCTTTACCTTTAAAGACAAAAATGCAGACAGTGAGATTATAAATACACGAAGTGACCACTTTTACTATGGAGAATATTTGGAATTGTATCTTGGTGATAAATCTTTTGGTCATGTGTGTGTTACACCGACATGGAAGGACTTGGATGAGCTTAAAAATTGTACTATAACATCATTTAAGGCTACACCCAATGATACAGATTTATCTGCTGTGAAGTTTAACAATATAACTCTGTCGGATCTGGAGCTAAGTGACTTTGAAAATAAAGATTTGATAGATATTTTTTCACTGCATCCGATAGTTTATGATGAGATGAAAGGCCCTTATTACTTTGTACTTACATTGCAAACTCATGACTATTCTCTTTGGAAACGCTATCGTATAGAAGCTGATTTTAACTCTGATAACAGTATCTCAAACTACACTGTAATGGCACAGCATACTATATGGGAATAAAACGGGAAAGCTTAAAAAGCTTTCCTTGTTATAGTTCTGATTTCTTATGATTCATATTTTCCATACAGTTTTTTAGTATAGTGCTGATATAATCTCCCCTTTTCCTATTTATACATGCAGTCGCATATGTCATTGGAGCTTTGTATAGTTCTCCTATGTAATCAGGACTTGTCAAAACAGGCATGGAATAGTATGCATTCTTTTTATTTTTTAAATCTATAAACCATTCTCCACCTATATGCTTCCTGAAAGTCTCACCTATATATACAGTCAAGTAGTCTAAGTTTTCAGCATCATTTGTCAAGTCCTTTATCTCACTGTAATTAGTGAGAATCCATTTTTCAACCTCGTCAAGTGACCCTATGCTGTAGTCCAGTTTTAAATTATTTTCTTTTGCAAATTTATCTGTAAAATATTCCATCTTAAAATCTATAAGAATAATCCATTCTTCAAAGTTTTCTTTCGTATAAGCCATTTTTTCTCCATTCTTTTTACAACATACTTTTATTATATAGATACATTATATCAAGGCAAGTATACTTTCTGAACTTAAAATCTTCAAATGATTTTGTCAAAATTGTGAATCGATTTTTATACAAATATATAGTAAAATTATATCAAAATTCACGGAGGTATAATTTATGTCAAAAAAACTTTCATCAAAACTTGTAGGTATTTTATGTTTTTTAGCTATATGTCTTTTTGCTATATTTACATCAGCCTGTTCATCTGCTAAAAAGCCTACTGAAGTATCAGGGGAGAATACTGATTCTAATAGTAGCGAGGAGCAGGATGTATCTAATTCTGATACTAGTGATAATACAACTGTATCCGATTCCAATAATTTTTCTCTTTACATAAAGGGAGACAATCTATATATGGCTCGCTATGATAACTCTGAAATTATAGATCTTGGACCTTGTACAACTAATGGTAGTGTTATGGAGGAATTTTCTATAAAAGGATCTAACAAAAACTTAGATCAATTTTGTTCCTTTTCAGATTATAATGGTGAAACCTATACTCTATATATATCAGCATCTAAAACACCTACAGAGCGAACCAAAGTAGCTGACAATGTTACAGTACATTCAGCCTTAAAAAATGGTGATATACTCTATATTTCAAATAAAGAGCTATTTTTATATAAGGGTGGTAAAGTAGTTAGTCTCTTTAAAGAAGAGGGCGAAGAGGAAATAAAATACATTATTTCTAAGGCTCAGGATAAGCTTTTAATTGTTCCGGGTAAGCGCAATTATGACAAAGAAAAATTGATGAATGTATATTTAATCGATATATATACAGGTAATAACACAGTATATTCAGATTTTAATATAAATTCTTTCAATTATTCTTTTTGAACTTGATTCAATATGCTATTTTAAGGATAATACAGTATATAAGTTGGAAGATGGAAACTCAAAAGAAATAGTAAAAGGTATTGACGAACCATATAATAAAGTTACTTATTCTTCTGATAAAGTCATCTATGCGTCAAAAGCTGATGAACCAACATCCCTCTATAGATTTGACTTTAACGGCAATGAGGAATTAGTCAGTGATTCATTTGTAAAATTTGTAAGATTTAATATAAAAGAAAATTTTCTGGCATATACAGAAAAAAACTCTGAGGACAAAATTATTCTAAAAGTAGTACAGAATGGTGAAACACTGGGAGAGTATGAAGATATAGAGGATAGTGATGACATATACAGACTAAAAGAAGCGCACCCTTCTAAATCAAAATATTGGTATTTTTTCTCTGAAGAAAATAAGAAGCTTTGGAAAGTCTCTTTAGAAGGTAGTACAAAAGGTGAAATTGAGCTTGTAAATGAAAATATAAATTATTTTGTAGATTTTGCTTATTCACAAGACTCTAAAGCGGAAAATGATGATTTGTTGTATTTAGCAGAAATCAAAGGGAATGACTATTGTTCTTTATTCCTGGATAAAAACATTATCAATGAAAATGTAGGCAAATATTATTCTCCGGCACATTTGGAAAATAATGGTACTGAGGCTTATATCATATACACTGATACTCTTTCACAAACTTCATATGAAGATGATAATGATACTTATCATATTTGGGAAAACGGTAAGGATACTGTAATTGCAAAAAATGTAAAAGATTATAATGGATATCATTCATATCGTAATAAATTAGAAAAAATTTATTTTTTTAACTGATTATGACGAAACTAAAGGAACAGGTACTTTAAAACAATATTTAAATGGAGAACTTAAAGATATAGATAGTGATGTAAAGAGCTTTGTGAAAAATAATACAAGTTCATTTAGCACTATATTCAGATAATAAAGATATAAGTACTGCCGGAGTCTGACGCAATCCATGTGGATCACGTAAAACTCCGGCAGTAATATATCTTCTAAAGAATTATACCCTACTTTCCCATATCTTCCAAACAGTTTTTCAGTATAGTGCTTATATAATTGCCCTTTTTTCTGTTGATACATGCAGTTGCAAATGTCATCGGTGCTATATAGCTCTCTCCTATGTAATCGGGGCTTGTCAAAACAGGCATAGAATAATATGCATTCTTTTTATTTTTCAAATCTATAAACCACTCTCCACCGATATGCTTTCTGAAAGTCTCACCTATGTATACTGTCAAATAGTCTAAGGTCTTCGTATCATTTATCAAATCCTTTATCTCACTGTAATTACCTAGAATCCAATTTTCAATCTCGTCCAGTGACTCTATGCTGTAGTCAAGTTTTAAATTGTTTTCTTTTGCAAATGAATCTGTAAAACACTCCATTTTAGAGTCTATAAGAATTATCCATTCTTCAAAGTTTTCCTTGGTATAAGCCATATTTTATCTCCGGTTTTATAATTTTTTCAATCACTAAATGATTCTAATATTTTCTTCAATATTCTAAATTTAGTTGGTTAAATGGTGCATACCTGATGGGTAAATCAATCATTGTTTTACTCCAAACAATACTCTTTTTATGGCTGAATGTATCGAATCCGAACTTCCCATGATACGAACCCACTCCACTACTTCCTACTCCTCCAAATGGCATATAATGATTTGATACTTGCAGTATAACATCATTTATGCATCCACCACCGTATGAAATACTATTTATAATATGCTTTGCTGTATCTTCATCCCTTGTAAATACATAGCATGCCAAAGGCTTCTCATGTTCTTTTATTATCCGTATTACATTATTGATATCGTCATATTCTATGATTGGAAGCAGTGGCCCGAATATCTCCTCTTTCATAATCTCATGGTCAAAATCCACATCAGGTAAAATAGTAGGCTCTAATCTACGAACTACATCATCACCTCTGCCACCTATTATATTCTCCTCTGATTTTATTAGATTCATCAGTCTTTTATAATGATGCTCATTTATTATTCTTGGATAAGTATCACTATTTAATGCATTAGGATATCTTTTCTTTATTTCTTTTTGCAAATACTTTATAAATCTGTCCTTAACACTGCTATGTATTAACACATAATCAACAGACACACAGGTCTGTCCGGCATTAAGCAGTTTCCCCCACAGTACTCGCCTTGCAGCAAGTTTTATATCTGCAGTCTCATCTATAATACAAGGGCTCTTTCCACCAAGCTCCAAAGAAATCGGTATAAGCTTATTGCTCGCTATATTCATTACAATCTTTCCTACTCTTTGACTTCCTGTAAAGAATATATAATCATATCTTTGATTCAGAAGCTCATCATAATCTATATCTTCATCCACACAGAAAATATAGTTTGAACTAAACGCTTTATTTATAATATATTTGATGACTTTTGAAGTATAAACACTCTCTTTTGAGCATTTGATTATTGCGGTATTTCCTGCCGCTATTGCCGCTATCAACGGTGCTATCGCCAAATTGAATGGGTAATTCCAAGGTGATATAATAAGCACCACTCCATAAGGCTCAGAGTGTATATAATTCTTTGCCGGAAATGTAGATATAGTTCCTTTTACCTTCTCCGGTCTGCTCCACTTTCTTACATTTTTTAAAGCCTCATTTATCTCCGCATAAACTATTGCCAGTTCACTCATATATGCCTCAGCCTTAGACTTTAAAAGATCCTTATATAGAGCGGAAAGGATTGCTACCTCATTGTTCCTAATTGCCTCTTTCAACCTTTGCAATATCTTAATTCTATATTTGACTGATTTAGTTGCATTTGTGTTAAAGAAATCTCTTTGTTTATTTATAATTTCTTTTAATTCTACTTTTTTCTCCATAATGTACCCCCTCTCTCCGTCCTTCCACATTATAAAATAGATTTAATCGAGTTGAATACTTGCTTGGAGAATTTTGACTTGTCAATTTCTTCAGGAAGCACCAAAGTAACTCTATTTTCCTTTAATAAACATCCACTGTTAAAAATCAATAAAAACGGCCCTTCCCCAGACAGCTCATCCACATAAAAGCCCTTTTCGTCCATCAACTGAAACATCTCTTCATCTCGAGAAACAAAAATATCCGTTGTTTCATCTTCATTATCAATGACAATATATGGATTTTTCCAAAATGTAATACTTTCTTTTATTTTTTCTATAAAAGCATCTCTATTTTTATTAGTATATAAGATGTAGTCGATACCTGTAATCATGTTTTTCACCTGCTTATTCTAAACTTGTGACTGTTTTATTATCTTAATACACTAACTTATTACTCTAAACATCAACATCTCATCAATGTCTACTGTTTCTATATCGCAAATGTCACCACCACGTACAGCCACTTGCAAATTATAAAATGTTAAACAATGTTTTATATACTGAATGATCAATGATGATCTACGTTTATAGCCATATCTTTCTAATAAAGTTCTAAGCTTTATTTTTTTACATAATTTCTACTGCAATATAATATTTTTTTATACGACAACTTTTTAAAGAAAAATATCAAAAATCAGAAAAAAATAACCGCTTAACTGATCTAATTGCAATGTTCTATCCGAATGCTTCAAATCTCTCTGTATAGCAACAAGTTCTTCATCAATTGCATCCTTATCCAATATATAATGACTCCATTGGTATATATCTAACAGAAATTTTCTCTTATTATCTCTGTACTGTTCGGAAAGTAAGCTATTTTCATTTTCCCATATTGAATCAAGAATTTTACTTTCCTCTCTACAACCAAGTTTTAAATCCTGTAAGATAAATGCAATATCAATTGCCGAATAAAACAATCCATACATTATTTATCACCCTTCTCCCCATTACATCTATGGCAAAGAATCTGTAAATTCTCCACAACAGATTTACCGCCATTATTCATAGCAATAATATGGTCTACATGGAAAGGAACTCTGGATCTGTCTGTAAATCCACAGCAGGCACAGTGATAATTGCCTTCGCTATCTGTATACTTTTCAAAAGTACTATCTCTCAACATCTTCTCCAAATCCGGTCTGATTTTTCCAATTTCATGAAGTGGTAAGCTTTCTAAATATTTTTTCTCATAATCCACATTTTCTTTTTCGTATATATTAGGATCTGATATTTTTATCAACTCAATATCAAGCTGCTTTCTGAAATATATCTTTCTTCCAAAGAACAAACGAAGCATATTATCATCACCTGACTCCCATAGTCCATCAATATATGCAGACTTTTTACGTTCACCCATATCTTCATCCCAAATATGCTGTGCAATCTTTGATATATCCAGCTTATTTCTATCAACCTCTTCAAATGTATAGAATCTTGGTGCTTCCTCATACTGTGCATAGTATTTTATAATATTTATAACATCTCTGCTCTCATATGGCGGTATCATTTCACCACAGAAGAATGAATCCCTGCACTGTTCCTCCATTTCATCAAGCTGTTCTTTTGTCAGATACTCCTCTGTTACATCAAATGACTTGAACAATGAAGGAAGTGAATCCATAAGATTCTTATAAGCTTCCTGTGTACTGTCATATACCATTACCTGATATGAATGGTCCATTCCGTTTTCTTCCAGATAATTAAATGCGTACATTCCTATAGGAATTCTTTTTTCAAAAGGAACTCTTTCCAAATCTATTGTATCAACCGAATTATCAAGTATTCTTGCAAACTCCTCAATCTTTGAAATTGCAATCATTTGAATATCTCTTTTGATGCGCTCGGAATCATCACTATCTTTAAAATCATTCTCTCCTGCAAACAAGCTTTCCGGATTTACCCATGCAATATGCTCATTCCAATGGTCTATAAAAGAAACTATATATGCACTTGATGTGCCTCCCGCTGCAGTTCCTCTTAATGCTCTACCCACCATTTGTGTCATCAAAATAGATGAAACTGTGGGCCTTGCCAAAAACACTGTTTTTGTCTTTGGTAAATCCACACCCTCAGTCAAGATATTTACATTAACAAGTACCTGTAATTCTCCGTTTCTGTAGGCTTCAAGTTTTCTCTCATTGTCCTCTCTGCTTACTGTCACTCCTGTAACACCGTCTCTGATATCAGATACAACAAAATCAGACTTAATTCCTGCTTTATTAAATAGTGCACTAAGCTGAATAGCATGTATAACATTGACCGCAAATACAATTGTCTGACCATATTCATCCTGTTTTTCTTTATATGTTTCCACAATAAGTTTATTACGTGCGGCACTCTCCGCCATCTGACTCGCAATATCATCCGGCAAATTATCAAGATATTGAATCCTTTCCCATGACTCAAGCCCCAGAGAATCTCCATAGTTTTCTTCAGTAAAGTAGCTTTCAAAAATAGGCTTTGAAAGAATCTGTCTGTTTATAAGTTCTTTTAATCCTATTTGATATGTTATTCCTATATCTCCACGTACAACCTGACCGTCACTGACACCGTCAGAGTAGATTTTACCTAAAAGTCCCTGCTCCTCCTCAGCTGTTCGAAATGGTGTTGCTGTCAGACCTATTAACTTCAAATTTGGCACCTTATCTTTTACATAGTTGATAACTTTTCTATAGGTTTTTGCAGTTGAATGATGTGCTTCATCTACAACCAAGTACAGCTCTTTCTCACCTTCCAACCACTTATCAAGTCTTTCAATATTTCTGCCTATGCTGTCCTTACTTATAATCAATAAATTATCATCCGCCTTGATATCTATTGTTCTGTCATGGCTTGATGCACCTGACACAATTCTGAATCTGAAAGAAGAAATATGTGGTACAACTTCTGCATAAGCAAAATTTTGAAAGGACTCTGCAGCCTGGTCAAGCAGCATCTGACGATGTGCTATCCAAAGAATTTTCTTTTTCTTATCAATAGCATTTTTTAATAACCACATAGAAGCTGTATAAGTCTTTCCGCCTCCTGTCGGCAGAACTACCAAAGTGCTATAATATTCTTCTTTATTTATCTTATCAAGTGCTTCCATAGCCTTTTTCTGATGCTCATAAGGACTTCTGATGTTTGTTCCCTTTTTTGGTAAAATATTACCACAAGATTTCATTCCACATAAGTTTTCAAATCGTTTACAGAGCCTGTTTCCATTCCCATAACCTCCATTATAAAATTATTAATTTAATCTTATTTATATATTAATCGACATCCCTATCATACTTTATATATATGAATTTCTCAACTACAAACCTATATGTAACATTCCATATATCCGGTATGTTTTAACAATAATCCCCCCTACTCCAGTATCTCCAAAATATCCTCTATCTCTACTCCCTCACTTAGTACAAGGGTTTTATTATATCCCTCATCACATAATAAAACTTCCTTTTCATAAGGGAAGTAGCTTCTGAGCCATTTTATAAACTCTGCATAATCATAGAGCCTGTTCTTTGAGTTGAAATAATTTATCATGAATACACTTCTATCCTTAAGCATCCAAAGTTCAAACTCATACTCATCCTCGTAGTCTTCCCAACAAATATTGTACCGACAGTCCTCATCATCCTTTACTAAAATACCGACTTTAGGAAATCTTTGTTTAATGTCATTATTAAACTTCTCTAAATTAAAATCAGTATTTTCTTTATCCGTCACATAGATAAAATATGAAACAGCCATATTCCTCCCCATAAAAGTATTAAATATCGTAAATTTTACAACAAAATGATATAATATAAGTATACAACTTTTAATTTGAAAAGGGGAGCTACAATGGCCTTTTTTATAATTTCAATGGCACTCGGTATTCTTATATTGATGCTTCTTATGTTTACAGTTTATATGTATGTAAAACTTGTAATAGCTGTGAAAACAAATACTGAAGTACCAAATTGGATGTACAAGATTGGGCAAGGATTTAAAAGTAAAATCAATATCAATTACGAAGATTTTACAGAGCCTGCAGCATTATGGGATGTCAATTTTTTTATCCTTTGTTTTATTTTAGCCAATATTTTTTTCTATTTTGTGATGTATTATCAAACACAAAATTCCAATAAAGCATTTTATATATGTGTAGGCTTGCAGGTAGTGGTTGTTTTGATAGCAATGTTATTCTACTTTATAGTGAAACTGATTTTATTTTTTATATCACTGATGTTAGGAAGACATAGACCACTCTACTCACCGACAAACGCTGTAATGGCCGGGATATTTGTTACTGCACTTGTATATACTCTATGGATGCTTAGAGTAGGACTCCCTGAAAAACCTGTAAATATACAAATAGATAACAGCACTGTGGTAATAGGCGAAACAAGGGCCTCTTCTCTTTTAGCAGACGGCTTTACCTTTTACAGTAAAGATGCAGGCAGTGAAATTGTAAATAAACGAAACAGCCAACTTCACTATGGCGAGCTTGTAGAGTTGCTTCGTGACGGAAAATCTTATGGATTTATGAGTATTACTCCTACATTTAAAAATTCCGATACGCTCGAAAACTGTACCATAACATATTATGAAATACCGGGTGACAGCGAGGTTTTATCTCAGGTGAAATTTAATGACACAGCTCTATCAGAATTGAGTATTCAAGATTTTGAAGACAGAGATTTGGCTGACATTTTTTCATTGAAGCCATATAATTATCATCAGTATAAACGCAGTCCATTATATACTTTACAGATGCAAACCGTAGGATACTCACTATGGAAACGTTATAGTATTGAGGCGGATTTTTTTGAAAATAACTCAGTACACCATTATGGTATCAGGGCACAACATACAATTTGGGAATAATGGAGAAATAAAATGGGATTTACTATATTTGCATTAATTTTTGGACTATTGGTCTTACTATGCTTTCTATTAACTATTTATATGTTTTTAAGACTGGTAATTGCAGTATCTACCGGCACTGAAGTTCCAAAGTGGATATATAATTTCGGACAGGGCTTTCAGGGTAGGATTCATATAGAATATGATGATATTACTGAACCTGCGGCACTAAAAGCGGTATTGTCATTTATCTTATTATATACTTTAGCTAATATTGCCTGCATAGGTATTATATTTTACAACACAAATAATTTTATGTTGTCACTTTATAACTGCTTAAAATATCAGCTAGGCATTGCAGTACTGAGTTTGATATTTTATCACCTTATACAACTTATATCTGCACTTATAAGTAATCATAAAAATAAAATTTTTCGACTCTACTCTGCTTCCAACGCTGTTATAGCCGGACTGTTTATTTCACTTTTTACACTTACTCTATTTGTATCTATGATAGGTTTTCCCGAAAAGCCCGTTGTAGTACAAATTGATAAAAGCGATATAATCATCGGTGAAACAAAGGCAGCCCAACTTCTATCAGACGGCTTTTACTTCCCTGAAAAAACTGCAGACAGTGAGATCGTAAATAAACGTGACGACCATTTTTATTATGGTGAGCTTTTAGAAATATTTCGTGATGATAAATCCTATGGTTTTGTAAGTGTTACACCTACATTAAAAGATAGCGATATGCTAAAAAACTGTACTGTGACATATTATAGAATACCGGCAGACAGTGAGGTTTTATCGGAAGTCAAATTCAATAATACAGATCTTTCAAATCTGAGTATAGATGACTTTAGAGAAAGAGATTTGACTGATATTTTTTCATTACATCCGATTAAATACGAAGAAGTAAGGAATGATATTTCATTTAAACTTAAAATTCAGCCATCCGACTATGTCATATGGAAAAGATACAGTGTAGAAGCTAATTTCGATTCATACTATATGCCCTCAGAATATGGCGTAAGAGCACAGCATACAATATGGGAATAAACACAAAAAACTGTAGTAGAAGCTACCCTTCCGCTACAGTTTTTATTTATAATTCTTCTTTACCATTGTATGTGATTACAGGCTTTCCGTCTTTATCAAGTAAAGCTGTCAGTCCTCCTGCAGATCCTTGTGCTTTAAATAAATAGTTTACACCTGTCTCTGTATCAACCCAGACTTCAAGTATATCAATTACTCCCTGTCTATAAACTTTCTTAAAGCGATCCATAAAGTATCCTCCAATGTTTTCTTTGATTATATCATATATTAAACTACAGTTTTTAAATTTTTGTTTAATAATAAGTTTCTAATTATTTGATTTTTGGATACTTAAGCCTTAAATTCCTCAAGGCAAAGTATGCTGTCTGCGGTTTCATTCAAAAATTCATTGTCGTGGGAAACAATAAATATAATATTATCTTTAGTACTCATCTCCTTTATCAGCTTTGAAATTCTTATCATATTTTTATAATCCATACCGCTTGTGGGCTCATCAAAAAATATAAATCTTGAGTTTTTACATAGAACTGAAGCAATGGCCACTCTTTGTTTTTGTCCACCTGAAAGACTCATAGGATGTCTATCCTTTAATTCTGTAAGTTCAAGACCATATAGCACCCGATCTAATCTATCCTGTGACAAATCCTTAACTCCAAGTTTTATTTCTTCCTCTACAGAATCTGTGAAAAGCTGATGATTTACATCCTGCATAACCAATGATGAATTTTTCAGTCTGTCTTTTTTGTTTAGAATTTTCCCATCAAATGTTATCTCACTCTTTCCCTTATCATCAAGGCCTGTCATTACCCTTAGAAATGTGGATTTACCGCAGCCGTTTTTTCCGGTAATACCGTAAATATTTCCAAGACCAAATGAAATATCTTCTATCTTTAACCCCGAACCGTCTTTAAAGTTGTACTCGAGCTTTTTAATATTTAAATCATTTCCAACCGACTTATTTTGAGCTTTCAATACTGTTTTTATCGCAGAGCGAAGTCCAAGTTGTCTTTCAGAGTTTAAAAGTTCATCTTTTGTAAGCTCCTTAAAAAGCTCTCCCTTTCTGACAAGAATAATTCGATCTGCCAAATCCGTCAAATAATAGATTCTATGCTCTGCAATGATAAGTGTTATTCCCTTATTCTTTAGTATCTGCAGCATTTCTTTTAATATATCAATATATTTATCATCCAGATTTGATGAAGGTTCATCAAGTACTATTATCTTACAACCTGAAATATAGCAGGCCGCCACACAAAGTATCTGTTTTTCACCCCCTGAAAGATCAAATATGCTACGTCCGAGCAAATGCTTTATAGGAAAGAGCTTTAGCATATCTTCCATACGACTTTCCATTTCTTTTCTATCAAGACCTATGTTTTCAAGATAAAATAACAGTTCAAGTGTTGTATCCACATTGAAAAAATGTGTCTTTGGGTTTTGGAAAACGCTGGATATCATCAGAGATATTTCATAAAGCTCCATTCCCTTTAAATCTTTATTGTCAACCTTTATGTTGCCGCTAAATTTGGCATTTTCATATTCAAAGGCAAGACCGTTTATAGAATTTATAATAGAAGATTTTCCGCTTCCGCTCTCTCCGGTAATAAGTACACATTCACCGTCCGCTACGATTAAGTTGATATCATCAAGTACTTTTTTATCCTGTTCGTAAAACAGTGACAGATTCTCTAACGTAAGCATATAAGACCTCCCACCACTATAATTGTCATTGTGAAAGCATAAATAAAATCGATCAAATGAATTTTTACTTTTATGTACCTTGTTTTCTTTACAGGATTTGCAATACATTTTGTTTCCGCAGCCTTTGCAATATCATCTGCAATATTTGATGAAATAATAAGCAGGGGTACAGCAATATATTCAAGATATTTAACAGGATTTTTTGTTTCTATTCCCCTTATTCTCATTGCCATCATAATGTTATTTTTCTCCTCGGCAAATGAAGGGAAGAACCTGAACATTACGGCTATAGGTACAGAAACTTCCTTCGGTATTTTTAAAGCATCCATTGATGATATAATACTTCCCACATCAGAAGTCTTAATCATAAATTCACCTGCTGCAAATGGAAGATAGAACATATGAAATATAGCCGGTAATGAAAGCATCATCATTATAAATATGGGAAGTTTTGCCAAAGCACTAAAACTCGGTACAAAGAACAATACACCAAATACCAGTATATTTTTTATTGCCTCTCTTCTAAATCCATTAATAAGGTACATAATAGATATCACTAATACAGCAGCTATTTCCAAATAGTGATTTATAGAATGTACTACAGTAAACCCAAGTAACACTACAACAAAAACTTGGTTATAGGATTTGGATTTAGTCTTTTGTCATTGATGTAATACATCAAATTATACCTGCCTTTATAAAATGTTTTTTTAGTAATATTCTTCCTATATTCGCTCCTATAAGTCCGCCTAATATAGCACCCAGATAAACCAATGCCATATGTGGATATGTGACCAGCTTTATCAAAGCATTCACATACTCCTCACCCATAACCATTGCTATTTCAATATATTTTTCTCTTGCCCATAACATTTGCATAAGTGAACCGCAGATCCAGGTATTAAATATTGCAAATGAAAGCATATTGTATTTAAATGAATTGTAATTACCTACTCTTCTTATTAACTCGGCTATAAGCATCACCACGAATGAATGTATAATAAGTAAATAGGTATTTCCTTCTACCATCATAAAAACAGATGTAAGCATTCCAAGTATCAGCACCGCCCAAGGTTTTTGTACCTTTGCCATAAACAACATAATAACAGTTCCGCTTACAATACCGAGTAGTGCAGGATATACCAGATATAAAACAGGTAAAAATCCTATCATTCCCAAAGCAAATATAATCACCACATATATAACTGCAAATACACCGATAGTGACAAGATCCTTTATTTTCAGCTTTTTCTCTTTCATATTTCCCTCCTAATAATACATCAAACTATACCTGCCTTTATAAAATGCTTTTTTAGTAATATTCTTCCAATATTTGCTCCTACAAGTCCTCCGATTATAGCACCAAGATAAACCAAAGCCATATGCTGATAAGTAATAAGTTTTATCAAAATATCTACATACTCCTTGCCCATCATCATAGATAACTCAATGTATTTCTCCCTTGCCCATAACATTTGCATAAGTGAACCGCAAATCCAAGTATTAAATATTGCAAATGAAAGCATATTGTATTTAAATGAATTATAATGACCGATTCTTCTTATCAACTCGGCTATAATCATTACTGCAAATGCATGAAGTACAATTACATAGGTATGGCCTCCCACAAGCATAATAAGAGGTGACAGCATTCCGAAAATAAACAATGCCCAAGGTTTTTGTACTTTAGCCATAAATAACATAACAACAGTTCCGCTAACAATTCCCAGTATTGTAGGATATATCAGGAACAAAATCGGAATAACTCCAATCATTCCAACGGCAAAAGTAACTACAAAATATATAACTGCAAATACACCTATAGTCACCAGATCCTTTATTTTCAGCTTTTTCTCTTTCATATCTTCCCCCTAATAATTAAATGCTTCCGCTAATTTTGTCTTTTCAATCAAGTTTTTATATACCTTTGAATCTTTTATAAGCTCATCATGATTTCCTGATGTCTCAACAACTCCCTCATCTATTACCACAATCTTATTCACATTTTCTATTGATTTTAATCTGTGAGAGATAATAATAACCGTTTTGTCCTTGATAAGCTTATTTAAACTGTCCTGTATCTTCTTTTCATTGTCCACATCAAGGCTTGCCGATATCTCATCCAATATCAAAACAGGTGCATCCTTTAGAAATGCTCTTGCAATAGAAATTCTCTGTCTTTCTCCACCTGATAATTCAGCACCGTTTTCTCCAATCAGAGTATTAAATCCATCCGGCAATTTTTCGATAAAATCCATACAGTTTGCAAGCCTAGCCGCTTCCTTTACTTCCTCATCTGTTGCACTCTCCCTGCCCAAACGAATATTTTCCATAATGCTTGTATTAAACAAGGTCACATCCTGAAATACTATTGAGACATTCTTAAACAATGATTCTGTAGATATATTTTTGATATCCTTTCCGTCTATTAAGATACTTCCGGTATCATAGTCGTACAGCCTTGATATAAGTCTTAGTACGGAAGTTTTACCGGAACCCGATATACCTACCAAAGCTGTAACCTCACCCTGCTTTGCCGTAAAACTCACATCTTTTAATACCTTTGCATCTTTATTATAAGCAAATGAAACATTTTTAAATTCTATATCGTAGCTTGAAAGGTCTGTATCTTCACCCTCTTGAAGCGCTGCATTTTTATCTCCTTTATTCTTACAATTGCAGGTTCAATATAGGACATTTCGGTCATTCCTTCCCTTGAAACATCAAAAAGTTCTTTAACCTTTATTGCTCCTATCAGGTATCCTATCAGATATAAAAGGCTGATCTCATTGTGAATAAGTAACTGTATTCCGACAGCCAATACTACTGCAAGGCTTATATATGAAAGTGATGAAGAAATTCCCACAGCCAACATCGGAAGAACCTCTACTTTAAGATGAATCCTCTCGCTCTCTTCCATCTTTTTATACAGGTTTTTCTTCACCTTGTCAGCTTGATTAAAGCTGCTTATCTCCTGTTGTAACTCTATTGTTTCTTGAAAAAGCTCTGAATTATCTCTTAGCACATTAAAGTACCTGCTGTACTCTGAAACTTCCTTCTGTTTTGCCAAAGGATTGATCATAAAGCTTAAAAGAGTTGGAATAATTGCTGCAAGTCCAAGCTTCCAGTTTCCAATAAGCATAATAAGTCCCATCAGAGGAAAGAATAACCACATAGCCACAACCTTTGGTATAGAATGGCTCATAGAATGCTCTACCCTTTCCACATCAGACATTATCGTTTGTGAAAGGTCGGAGAGATCGTGCTTTGAAAAATAAGCCAGCGGAAGCTGTGCCAGATTCTCTGCGATTCCCTTTCTCAAATTTGCCGATTCTTTATAGGTGGAATTATAAAGGCTTACATATTCTTCTGATAATAAAATATACATAAAAACAAGAGTAAGTATTGCCATAACAATATACTGCAAGGTGCTTGATACATTTCCCAAGACCAACTGATTAATTAGTCCCATTAAAATAAACATCGGACCAAGGTTTATACAATATGTCAAAAAACAATATATTGTTGCTTTTGTAAGATTTTTTGCACCCTGTTCTGAGAGAGCATATCTTTTCTTATAGTAGTTTTTTTCATTTGACACCCTCCAATCATTTGCAGTTTCGTAAAGACTGAGGAGTCTGCTGTATAACCCTCCGGTTTTTACTAATGAATCATTATCTCCTCGCTCTACTACATTTCCCTTTTCCAAAACTATTATTTCATCTACATTTCTAATACTTGTCATCCTATGGGCAATCATTATAACAGTCTTATCCTGCATTAAATTTTTAAACGCTTTTTGTAATTCATATTCATTATCTGCATCAATTGCCGCACTCGCTTCATCCATAATTACAATAGGTGAATTTTTCAAAATAGCCCTTGCAATAGCGATCCTTTGCTTTTCACCTCCTGAAAGATACACACCCTTTGAACCTATAATTGTATTTTCCCTGTCTTTAAACTTTTCAATAATTTCATCACAACCTGCAAGACTGAGAGCCTTCATTACTTTATCTCTGTCTGCACTTTCATCAGCCAATGCAACATTATCATATATTGATTTTTTAAACAGTTTGCTGTCTTGAAATACAAACGAGATATTCCTTATGATTGCCTCCTTTGTATATTCCGAAAGAGGATATCCACCTATTTTTATTGCACCCTTATCCACCTTATAAAATCCTGACAAAAGCTTTGCAATAGTTGACTTTCCTGAACCTGAATGCCCTACTAAGGCATATGTTTTTTTCTCTTCTAATGAAAATGATAAATTTTCCAGAACCTTTTTATCCCCATATGAAAAGCTTACATTTTCAAATTCAATATTGAAATTGTCAAAATGCTCTCTATTTCCATATGTAAGTTTATCCTCCTGCATCTTTTCATATAATTCTTCCAAACTATCAATGGCAAAATTTGCATTATAAATATTCATACTTGCCCACATTATTTTCATAAAAGAGACCATTATTACACCGCTTAAGAAAAAAATCATAATAAGCTCTACAGCCATAAATTTAGGATCTTTTATATCAGTCAAAAAGAAGCTGAGCGGAATGCTGATAATGGCAATCAATCCCAAAAATATCAGCTGATATATGACATAGGGTGTTTTACAAGACAGAGAATAATCATAAGCATATTTTGAATACTCCATAATAGAATCATGCAATGCCTTAAAGGATTTAAGTTTTGAACCGAATATCTTTATTACCTGTATGCCTCTGATATACTCCACAGTTTCAGAGCTCAGTTTGTCAAGTGAAGTCTGATAAAGCTTCATAAAATCTTTATTACCCATCATTCCCATCAATATAAGTCCGCTTACAAGAGATAAAACTATAATAACGATTCCTACTCTAAGACTTATGGCAAATGCCAGTATAAAGGCAAAAATCGGTACCAAAAATGCCTGTGAATTATCCGGCAACATATGAGCTACCGCCATATGAGTTTTTGCCGCATTGTCATCTATAGTTTTTCTTATATATCCTGAGGAATGCAGATCAAAAAATCGAAAGCTTGCATCTGTAAGTCCTTCAATTCCTCTTTTTCGTAAATTTGTTTCAAGTCTAAATGCCAGCTTATGTGAAACAATGCCGGATACCAAATACATTACTGCACTTATAGTCAAACAGATAACTATCCTTGTAGAATAATATCCTGCATTTTCATAATTTCCCTTTACTACCGCTTCTTTTAGAAGTAAACATGTAATAATATCCATAAACCACCAGGAATGCCGAAATACTTGATACTATGATTGTCATATATCCGATATATTTTTCATTCGGCACATATCTGAATAATTTCTTATAAACTCCCATCCATTTTCTCCTTTACTTGTTCAAATAAGTAAGTAAATATTGCTTCCAAATGCTGTCTGTTCTTTTTGAAATTTTCTCTTGCATCCAGTACATCCGAAGCCAGTATCAGAGCATTCATAAAATCGGTAACAAACTGAAAAATTTGAGGATCAAACAACCATCCTGAGTCATCATTCCATATTGCTTTAAATCTTTCCTTTGTCTGTTCTTGAAGCTCTTCCATAATATTATTCAGTTCGGGATTTCTTTTTTTCTCTATCAAAAACTCAACATAAAGAGGCGTTAAAGGATTGTTGTCTATGACTTTATCAACCAACTGTTTTGCCATAAACTTACTCTCACCACCCTTTTCACATTCAACCAAATGCTCTTTAATGATATTGTTTCTGTAATCAATCCCCGATATCATAATGTCTTTAAAGATTTCTGTTACGTTCCCATAGTAGTGATACACTCCTCCTTTTGATAAAGTTGTTCCCGCGATGATTTCTTCCATAGTTGCCTTTCCTAAGCCCTTTGCGGCAATTACCTTTGTGGCTGAATCCATAATTTCTTTTTTTCTTTCAGCCTCACTAAGCCTCTTCGCAGCAGCCATATAGTACCTCCTCTTTTACCGACGTTATCGTCGGTAAAGTTATTATACCATAGTTAGGTTTTGATAACAAGTGGTTATTTGAACTACTTCACTGTTACTTCAAAGTCAACTTCAATATCACTTCAAACAAACTTCAATTTACTTTGAAGTGATTTAAACTTAGCCCGACTTACTGTTATGCATAAAAAATCAGCCCGAGGAATTCACCCCGGACTGACTGTAAGTATATATCTCTATTAATCATCTACCTCTACACTGCTGGATATTACAGCTCCGTTTGAAACATTGATATCATATTCATATTCCAAGTTTCCGACTTTGAACTCGATCTCATAAACTTTAACACCATTTTCATAATCAAGTTTAGCCTTTTTAAATCTTGCCGATCCAACTCCTGCATGTGAAAGTGCTATCTGCTTTGCTCTTTCTACTGAAATCTCTGAAGTTTGAGTATTAGCAGCTGCTGTACTTGGCTGTGTAGGAATAACATAGTTCTCAAGTTCAAGCTCCACTTTAACAAAAGTTACGTCCTTTTCCGCCAATTTTGCGTGTGCAAGTGCAATTCTCTTAGCCTCATCAGCTGTTATTTTCTTTGTTGCTTTATATGATTTGGATACTTTTGACTTGGCAACAAAGCTGCTTCCATAATATGGAACTCCTGTCATTCCTGCTGCAAATAACATGCAAGTTAATGTTACCGCACCTATAAAACCTTTACTTAATTTATTAAACTTTTTCATATTTTTCCATCCTTTTCGTGTACAGTGAAAATAATTTTACCAATTTACCCTTTCACTATATTAATGCACGAGGACTTCATTTTATTGCATTGTTTTTAAATTTTTTATTTTTTCAATATTATAGCTTTTATTCCCCCTCATAAGATATTACATAATGCATATTTTCAGGTGTTGTAATTTTAATATCTTTTATTTCAAATTTCCCGGTTAATCCGTCTGCCATAGCTGTTTGATGGAAATGTGATAAAGCTATACCAAGATCCAAATGTTTTATCTTTCTCATATCTTCATTTATATTGCTCTTATAATCGCAAAAGAAGTGGAATTTGTTTCCTTCCTTAACTACAGCCCAAGGTTGAGCATTGGTGGAACTTGGTGCCAATCTTAGCATTTCAAGTGACTGTTCATATGCTCCTGCATCATCCTTTGATAAAGAATGTTCAAAATTATTTGAGAAAAATATTTTATCCCAAGACTTTCTGTTTTTTGAGCCAAGTCCCACTCTCGTAAGTTTTTCTATAAATGATTTCTTTTCGGAAGGATATCCTATCGGACTGATGCATGGAAACAGATCATCTGAAGAAATTTCCATTGCCTTTTCAAAGTCTTTTCTACTAAATGTAGCGGCAAGCCAGACTGTTCCAAGCCCCATCTGTGTAGCATTCAGTACCAAATTTTCAAATTGATATCCTACCGCCTCCATTGCAAAAGGTTCATCTTTTACCGTTATAGCAAGGTAATCTTTGGCGCCTTTAATAGTTCCATAAGTACCAAGCCAAACACCGTCAGCACCTGAATCCTTGCTGATATACTGTACTCTTACATTGACATCAAAAGGATTTGTCAACCCATTATTTATCTCCAAAAGTCTGTTCTTGTCGTCTTCACTCAATGACTTATCTTCAAAACTTCTTGTACTTACACGCTTTTTCACAGCTTCCTTTACATCTATATTTAATTTATCCACTTCTTTAAATTGCATCTTATCTCCTTACATAGTAATAACTGTTTTACCCTTGGAACGACCATTTGCCACCTTATCTAATGCCGAGTTCGCCTCTTCCAAAGTATATACTGTATCTATAGACGGTTTTATCTTTAACTTTTCAAATAAGTCAGCTACTTCCTGTAACTGTTTTCCGTTTGATTCAACAAAAATGAAGTCATAGGAAATCCCGTATTTTCCTGCCAATTTATCAAACTTACTTCCGGCAAAGCCAAGAATTATCTGCTTCCACATTGGGAGTCTCATTCTCTTAGCGAAAGCTCCGTTTGGCATTGCTCTAAGAGAAACCAACTTTCCGCCTTTTTAAGAATCTGCATCTGTTTCTCGGTTTCATTTCCACCAAGAGTATCCAGTACATAATCAATATTTGATAAAGACTTACTGTAATCTTCTGTTTTATAATCTATAAACCTGCTTGCACCAAGTTCTAAAACTCTGTCTTTATTTTCTGCACTTCCGTTTGTAATCACCTCAAGTCCCTTTGCCTTAGCGATAGGAATGGCCATCGCTCCCACACTTCCTGTACCTCCTGAAATAAAGATAGTTTTTCCTTTTTCCGCCTTCATAAGCTCCAATGCTTGCATTATAGTAAGTGCTGTTAGAGGTACTGCCGCCGCCTCTACATCTGAAAGATACTCCGGTACTTTTGCAATTGCATTCTCATTTACAGCTACATATTCTGCAAATGCTCCAATTTTATCAAGTGGCAGTCTTGCAAAAACACGATCATTAACTTTGAATTTAGATACCTTTGCTCCCACTTTTTCAACCACTCCCACAAATTCATTACCTGCCACTGTAGGTAGTTTATATGGAACTATCATTTTTACTTCTCCACGAGAAATCATATTATCAAGTGGATTTACACCTGCTGCCGATACTCTTACAAGTACATCTCTATCTCCTATAACCGGTATTTCTAAACTAACCATTTTTACTGAAATATTATTTTTATTATATTGTTCTACCTGTGCCGCTCTCATTTTTCACCTCTACTTATTTTTCTTATTATAATTCTCATACATATCTTCAATTAATGCCTTAAGTGTTTTGTTCTTTAAATTTAAAAGTAACTGTTTCTCTGAATCTTCAAATATCGGAAGTAAAGCTTCCTTGATATTTGCTCCAACAGGACATTCTTTATTTGCTGTATCATGAATATGCAACAGATCTTTCTGTGGATAAACTGCTAAATATATCATGTCTAATGTAAGCTTATCTGATTTTACTTTTAAGCTCATTCCCTTTTTTCCCTGCTGACTCTCTATAATGTTCGCATCCTTTAGTAATGTAATTATTTTCCTAATGTGACTGGGATTTGTTCCCACACTCTTTGCCAAAAGCTCTGAGGTAACAACATTTTCAGTCTCCTCTATATATACCAATATATGTAACGCTATTGAAAATTTAGTATCCATATTCAATCCCTTTCACTACTGTCTTTATTCCAAAAATTCTCTTATCTTTTCTGAGAAATCCTTATAATTTTGGAAAAGAGAACCATGTCCTGATCTTGGATAAATTACAAGTTCACTATTACTGATTTCCTTATTCATAATATATGAATTTTCTGTCGGCACCATATCATCTTGCTCACCATTTACAATTAACGTGTTCTGCTTTATAAATTTTAAATCATCCTTTTGTGCAACTCCCCATTTTTTAATAGCCCTCAACTGTCTAATAAATGATTTAACAGACACAGGTTTATCAGCAAATCTTTTTTCTCTGCTTTTAAGGCGAGTAAAAACTTTTTCAGACTCAATATCTCCAATATTATTGTTAGTGTAAAATATGTAGCGTTTCATATCTTTGTGCTTGAAAAAGGCGTGTAACATATGTGCAAATGTTACAGAAGTCTCTTTATCAACTCCTACCCCACCTCTTGGGCCGGTTCCCACAAGTATAAGTTTTTCAATAAGATCCGGTGCATTACGAACAATCTCCTGAGCAATCATACCTCCCATAGATAATCCCAACAAATTGATTTTACTATATCCAAACGCCTTGATTATTTCAATGGCACTCTTTGCAGTACCAATAAGTGTACCTTCAACTTTTCCTTCGCTTGATCCTATTCCGGGTAAATCAAGTAATATTAAGTGCTGATGTTTACTTAAATCATTAACAAGTGCAGGATCCCAGTTATCCATGTTGGCTGCAAGGTGAACCAACATAACTAAAGGTAGTTCTGATTTCCCTTTAGATAATTCACGGTATGCAATACTCATTCCATTTATATTTATATATGAATTTTCTGTTTGTAAATATGGCATTAATTAGCCCTCCATAATTTTAATTTTGCAAAACTTGTATTTGCTATAGATACAAGTATACTATATTAATCTATTTTATTTGTCAATATCTTTTTAATAATATTTAAATCAGCTTATAAGCCATAAATGATAAAGTCCTAGTATACAACAAATAAAAATGTCCCACTTATGGTAGAATAATATTTTGTATATTCTAACACTAGGAGGAACTGACTTATCAGAAAGGTTATTTTATCAATGGATGAAAAAAGCATGAAGGCATAAGCATCTCCTCTTCCTCTGTAATGAGTATTTTGGAGTCAGAGTACATTCTATCTCCAAAGGCTACAAAAGCTAAGCGTAGACGCATTAAGCAAACTCTAAAAGCCAAGAAGGAAGCTGCAACATCAAAAAGGGAATTATCACAGATACAAGCTAACTTAGTAGCACAGGCTCATGAGCATAAATCTAAGGACTTGGACGCTGACTACAAACAGCCAAAGCCTAGAAAGCCTTATATTCCTCCAATGAACCATCCTTGGAGATTGGATGCCTTTAATAAATTCGCACACTCACAGCCACACAGAATTGAAGAAGACATAAAAAGTGCATAATAAAAGCCCCTTTGTGGGGGCTTATAAATTAATTATTTTGGGGCATAATCATTTATGCTTGACATCATCTTCCAGCTTAATTGTGGCTGAAATACAAATTATTTTCAATTGCCTCTATCAGTCTGAAGATTTCTGTTTGATTTTTGGGTATAATTCAACATATTTAATTTCTCTTTTACCATCTAATTTATAACTACTAATCTCAAATGTATCATACCCGATCTTATAAAATTGTTTATCATCAAAATCATAATGTATCTCTACAATATCACCATTTTCGTCACATAAGTTTGCTTTAACCCTAAGGTAATATTCATCATCCCATTTTCCTGTGCAAATAATTGATCCATCTATATATATTCTATCTTCTACATCATCTCTATATGCGGCACATCTATCAACTTCTAAATCTACTTTTTTTAAATAAACTATCCTTTATAACAACATCTACTCTATTCATATTTATTACTCCTTATTTTTTTATTAAATTTAAATATCTACTCTAATTATTTATAGACTTCTTCCATGTCAGTTCTACAATCTTTTCATATAATTACATCAATCCAATACCATATTATTATCCATATTACGCACCAAATACCACAGAACCGTTTGTCCTCTCCATACATTCTCATCTCTATGAAGATGCCCTATATACCAATGTAAATATGTTGTTCTTTCTCTTAAATACTCCAAAAAATTATTTAATGGCTTTTCATTAGTATTTCCCAACTTAAAAATAGATATTGTATCTTCAGGTGCGGTGTGCGTAATTATATAATCCACACTCCAATTTGCTGCTTCAAGATTCTCTATTGCCTCATTTTTTTCTATTTCGTTTGGCATCTCCTGCTTCCACCAGCTTTTCCCTTCAGTTCTCATTGCCTTATCAATACTATAGCCACCACCAAATACAAATATCTTTCTACCCTCTATCTCATATACTTGGCCTCTCATTAAATGTATTATCTTGGGCAGCCCTGAATTGTCGCTTTTAATTATATGTACTTTACCACCATTCCATATTGAAATATCATATGAGTTTAATATTTCAAAATTTTCATGGTTCCCATCACAAAAGCATATAGTATATGGTATTTCATTGGCAAGAAATTCTAGAAACTCTCTCTCTTTACAGGTATTATTAAATATGTATCCAAAATCTCCACAAATAAACAAATAGTCACCTTTTTTTAGATGCTTGTTCGCCGGTTCTTTAGGATTGAGGAATCTGTTTTTTTCACCATGTGTATCACCAGTTACAGCTAAAATAGCATCTCTCACTTACACCCCCTCAAACAAATATATAATTTTTCTGTCAATTCACCAGTATAATACTATTCATCTTTTCTTTTTATTAACCGGAAGCTAATCCAATTCGGATTTTGAAAAGTATAAGAAATATGTTCTATTAGACATTCTAATACGATTATTGAAGAGTATTCTCTCATTTTCATAATCACACTCTTTCCCACTGATAAATCTTAAACCATAAAGCTTATTGAATAAAAAAACACATCATTATAGTAGAAACTCATCTTAAATAAGAAATTTTAGAAGTTTTATAAAGAATATATAAAGGCTACACTTATTATATCATCTATTAATCAGAAAGTATATAAGTCTATAAGTTTTTTTTAACAATCTTTATTCTTCCTAGGGTGAAAAGTTTATTTCCACTATCCCTATATTAAAGTTGCATTTAGTCTTACACATATTTCAACTTTTACAATAGTTGCATTTAGTAGTACACTTTATGTAAGACAGCTACCAGAAAGGTAGGTATTAATATAAAATCTTTAAATTCTTTTTATCACTTAACACTCGAAGATAGACACATTATACTCGCCGGCATAACTAATGGTTCCACTAAAACTGCTATCGCTAAAACTATAGGTAAAAACAAGTCTACTGTTTGTAAGGAAATTAAGTTGCATCGTAAGTTGACTCACAGATGTAGTATGCCTCTTGAATGTAATAACTACAAGAAATGCCCTTTTGGACGCAAATGTATTACTGAATGTATACTTTATTCTCCATTCTACTGCAAGAGGCGTGACCGCTCTCCCGGTGCCTGCAATGGCTGTAGTAATCGGAGGCATTGTCGCTTCGATAAGTATGACTATTCCCCACAAGATGCTTGGTTAGATTATAGATATACACTAGTAGACTCTAGGCAGGGGTGTGAATCTAACCGCAAAAGCAGGCTAAAAGATCTAGCCAATACTATAGCTCCTCTACTTAAACAAGGGCTATCTCCATATCAGATACTTGCTTCACATCCTGAACTTGGTATATCTGAGAAAACGCTGTACAACTACATAGAAGGTGATGTGTTTCATGAGATAGCCGGTATAACTGTCCTTGACCTTAGACGACAAGTCTCAAGAAAACCTTCAAAAAAGAAATCAAAGAAATTTAAAAAAAGAGCAGATAATAAATATCTGATTGGACGTACATATAATGATTATAAGATATACATTGATGACAATCCGAATGCTCTTATAACTCAAATGGATACAGTCTATAACGACGAAACCACTGGACCATTTATTCAGACTTTCAAATTTATTCCATCAGGCATCTTATTCGCACTCTATCAAACTGAAAAAACATCCTCTGCTATGAAAGATGGAGTAAATACATTAGAGACTATTCTTGGCAAAGATGTATTTAGAAAATATGTAAATGTTTTACTAACTGATAGAGGTTCTGAATTTTATGCAGCAAAGGATATGGAAACAGATATGGATGGCTCCACACGCACTAGGGTGTTCTATTGTGATCCTATGCAATCAGGGCAGAAAGGTTCTCTTGAAAAACAATCACATTCAACTACGCTATATCCTTCCAAAACAAACAGATTTGAGATCTATTGGTTTAACGGATCAACATTCTCTTAATCTTGTTATAAGCCATATAAATTCTGCACCTGTTGAAAAATTTGGTGGCAAGAGTCCTTTAGAGGTGGCATCCTTCATGTACCATGATCTCTATGAAAAGCTGATGACATTTGGTATCAGAGAAATTGAAAAAGATAGGATTATTTTAAAACCCTATCTTCTGAAAAATAGATAACTCTAATTATAGGTAGCTGTCAGGGTGTCTCATAATGGTATCTTACAAGTGGAAATTAGTCCTACACTCAAAAAAATTCGACTAAAGTCCGCTTACTTGTCATTCAAAAAATGACTTATATTCACCTAAATAGCTCCATATAACACTTATATTGTAACACTTATTGCATCTTTATAGTAGTATAAATGCTATATTTCTTTGCTTTTGTAACACTAAATGCAACTTACATAATTTTACTTTTTTAAGTTGAATTAACATTTACACTTCAGCAATCTTTATTCTTGAAGTTTGAAATTAATTTCTTTTTTCGCAAAGAAAACTTCAAGTAATTTCCTACAGGAAATTATTTTCCATATATTCTATTGTAATATAAATTGTAGTGAAATATAATGTATGAAATAAAAACAAGAGGGGTTTTAATTTATGAGTATGACTAATATTAATCATTCAGATTTAACATCTGATACCAAAAAGCAACCAGGGGCAACCGGTATTGAAGATTCTGCCTCGACTGTTGTTGCAAATCTTAACAAGCTATTGGAAATTCAAAACATCAGTGCAAAGGAGCTATCTGAGCAAACTAATTATAGTGAATCTGCTATTTCCAAGTATCGTACCGGAAAGCAATTTCCACCATTGGATTTTCTCTATAAGCTAAAGATTTTATTTAGAATTTCACTTGATGATTTTATTTTCAAGGAGATAAATCGAGTTGATATTCATGCACAGATACCTTTAAGTGCTGCCGAAAAAGACGAAAAAAGATCTTATGACAAATTCTGTGGTACATATCTGGTTTACTATCTTAATACAAGTTCCTATAAAGGGAGGGACAAGAATACTCCTGAAGAATCTTTGCTTTACGGTATTCTTACTATTTCAGAGGATAAAACCAATATTTATGAACACACCTATAATAGTATAGCCGTTCTTGGAATCAAATGCCGTGATATGGCAACTCAGCTAAAAAAAACAATTGATTCTATGAAAAGTTACTATGATATAGAGAAGTACATTTCTAATGATGAAAGTTTAGTAAAAAAGGCATATTTTGGAGATTTTGAGTTTTCTGCTGAACATGCCTTCTTAACTCTTACACATGACAGAAAGGATAAAGCACTTATTATTCTGCATCGTGTCAACAGTAACAAGAAAGAATACATAGGCGGTATGGGTACAATCAACTCTGTTTCAAAAGGTCGCGAACCTACACCCACTGCTCAATATATAGCTCTTTCAAGATATCCTATAAGTCTGTCTGCAGAAGAAATCCACCATCAACTTCTTCTAAGTCATCCTACATATAAGGCTGATGCAAATGCAAAAGAACTTATTTCTTTATTCAAAAAAACATATCAAACTCCGGACAGCTATGAAGAAACCATTAAATACTCTGAGATTCTTACAGACCTTCAAAAAGAGATCATTATCAAGGTAAATCTTGAGCGTTATGTAAAAACCAGTCTTACAAATAACATGTTTCGTTATGCAAAAATCAGTGAGCGAGATGATGGAGCTTGGTATGATCTTCTAAAAGATGTATCTATCAAAAGCCAAGATAATGTTGATATATCTTAGCTAGGGGGGGATTATGGATATATTAGAGAAATATTTTGAAGATATTATAACTGAAATCAATAGACACCATAAAGTAACGAATCGAAAATTTGTTTATAAGGCATATATGTATGCTAAAAGAAAGCATGAAACAGAAACCGCGTAAAACCGGAGAACCATATATTATGCATCCTCTTAGGGTTGCATACCTTGTAGCTTCATGGGGATTGGATACAGAAACTATTTCTGCTGCATTGCTACACGACACTTTAGAAGACACAGACGCCACCTATTCTGATCTGATGGATACTTTTAATAATAAGAACCTCATAAATATGGTGGACGCTGTCACTGCAATTGATATAGAACTGGATAGTAAGAGTGAATTGACTAAGGAAGAAATTGATAGATTATCTGATGAACGGCTTAAAGAAAAAATGAGTGAAAAGGCTCTCTTTATTAAAGTTGCTGACAGAATCGATAACTTACAGACAATTGGTCCATTTAAAGAAGAGAAAAAAATTCTAAAGGCAAAGCATACTCGTGCAATCATTATACCTATGATGATGAAAGAGAGAGCATATCAACTTATTGATATCCTAGAGAACTTATGCCTTGAGATTGAGCATCCACAACGATATACTGAGATTGTGACTGCCCGCTCAGCCATTTGCACTCACAATAATTATACAATATCAAAAACCCTTAAGTTGTTTTCTGAAGTTTTTTCACAAAAAACCTATGCTTCTGAAAATACAAACAGTATAGAGATTAACGTTATTGCCAGATTTGATTATAATACACGCTCTGCTATCAGCATCTACAGACAGATAAATGCTCAGGCAAACAATATTTCCACTGATTTGCCAAAACTTTTGTGTAAAAAAAACATCGCTATGTACGACCTTTCACTTATCATAAGTGATACTTACTGCTCAAGTACAGGCAATACACCTGCTGATGCCTTCTTTGGCATTTATTCTTATTTACTTGCAGATAAAGATATCACTATAATAGACCTTGGGCAAACCACTTATAAAGACTCAATATATTACCTGCTCTCTGACAATATGGGGAATCTTTACCGACTTTTCGTAAAATCAGAGACTGAATATATGAGATATAAGTTGGGGCGTCTATTTGATGAAGAAACTGTAACTGATTTTGGTGCAGCAGTTGATGGAAAGAAAATTAAGGTATATAGAAGAGATGAATCAGCTATGTATATTGAAGATGGAGCAACCTTCTTAGATTTTGCTTTTGCTATTCATAGTGAGGTAGGTCTTCATTTCCACTATGCAATTGTGGATGACAATAAATTTAAGCATCAAGCCTATGAGTCAATAAATGAAGGAGATGTTATATCTATAGAGACAAATCCAAATGTCTTACCTGAGCTTCGCTGGTTCAAGTATGTAAAAACAAACCGAGCAATTGATCAGCTCATTAAATACTTTTCCACTAATAAAGATAGTAACTCAAAGCTCTCAGAAAACCAAAAGGAGTAAGGCTCTTATAAGAAAAATATATTTTATCCACAAAAATGCGTATAAAAAATGAATCCACATTTTTTATACGCATTACTTGAATAGAACTCTTTTTTCATATTCTTAGATATCCACATTTTAAAGATAATACTTGTACCGGAGATTTTTCTCAACTAACATTGCTCCAGTAAACATACACTCTCAACTTGCTCACCATTGTCCAAACCTATATTCTCAACTCTTCTGCGTTCTTCTCAACTCTTCTGCGTTCTTCTCAACTCTTCTACGTTCTTCTCAACTCTTCTGCGTTCTTCTCAACTCTTCTGCGTTCTTCTCAACTCTTCTGCGTTCTTCTCAACTCTTCTGCGTTCTTCTCAACTCTTCTGCGTTCTTCTCAACTCTTCTGCGTTCTTCTCAACTCTTCTGCGTTCTTCTCAACTCTTCTGCGTTCTTCTCAACTCTTCTGCATTCTTCTCAACTCTTCTGCGTTCTTCTCAACTCTTCTGCGTTCTTCTCAACTCTTCTGCGTTCTTCTCAACTCTTCTGCGTTCTTCTCAACTCTTCTGCGTTCTTCTTAAATTAGAATTTTAGAGTATAGTATTGTGTACGATCGTTTTGCGAAGTACCATGCCACTCTAATAAATCTTTATCAGCAAGATTTTTAAGTAACTTCCTACAAAATGTTGAACCTTTTTCAATAAGTTCTGTTGCCATTTTTGTAGTTATTTTTTGTCCACTATTATACATAAAAATGTATAATAGTTTTTTTCATCTTGACTTAGTTTATCAAACACCTCCTCAGAAATTTTTGCCTTTAATTCTATCTATTGTTCTGATACTTCTATTTAAAAATATTATTTTTCTAAAAACTAGTAAAACACTACTGTTGGGTTCTGCATATTTAGGCTTCTTTAGAAACAACTTTTCCATTTCAGAATATATTCTCTTAACGCCCTCATTCATTTCTTTTACCCATCCAAATTCACATAGAGTTCTTGCAATTCTTGGATTCCTTGAATATCTTTGATTTAGAATATTTTCTAAGGTTACAATATTAGGTAGTAACCCGGGACTAAGTATTTCTAGCCTATCATCAAATATTAACACCTTAATATGCTCCCCTCGGATTGCATAATTTCGGTGAGTCAAAGCATTTACTATTCCCTCAAACCATGCAAATTCTGGATACTCTGGCATTATTTTAAATTTTCCATCTTTGTCTAAATATTGAAAATCTCTTAGCTGCGTATTAATAAATTCTCTTGCTTCTCTAATAATGTTAGGTATCGCTTTATCAAATGTTTTTTCCTTAATTATATTTATTTCTGTACCAACCTTTTGATACATTCCACTATATTTAATAACTCTTAGTCTTGCCTGTGGTAAAAATTTAGAAGGGTTTTTTTCCCGAATAGCAAAAAGCCCCGCATTAGTCAGTTTTCCATTAATCATTAAATTTCTAGCTTTCAACACTTCTTCGCTAGAAAGTTCATCTATATTCAAAATTTTCTTATAATCATCTATTAGTCCATCATCTATATCATCTATGCTTGATAATTGAACAACTTCATCCTCAAAATACCTTTGTCCTCTATCATACTGTAATTGAAGAATCTGCTCAAAATTTAATTCTATAGATCTATCATTTTGTCGAAGAAAAAAACTTTTCCATTATAAGATTTTATAACTCTATCTGTAGAAACATCTACAGATATGACCAATATCTTATCATCAATACCTTTATTATTTTTTTACATCTAAAATATTAAATTGGGGATTTATTGGTGTTTCTTTTAATTCTGTTAGAAATATATTTCTATACTCATCAATCGAATGAGCACCTTCATAATTAAATCCCGTAATCATACCATCGTCTTCAATCCCTATAACTAATTGTCCACCCTCTGCATTGGAAAATGCAACCAGATGCTTTAAAATGTCTAAAGGTTTAATTCTAGCGCTTTTTCTGTCAAAAAATTGATTCTCATTTTCAGAACAGTAAAAGGATAATTCATTCAATACATTAGTATTCATTATTTTCTCCTCAACTTAAACATATATTTAGTATAATACTACAACATCTTAAAATACTTCAAAGCATCCAAAATGGCTTCTTCCTTTTCAATTGGACACTGTGGTATTTTCTGTTTCTCATTTTTAGATATATTATAGTGTTCCCTAACATCTAAACCATATTTTCTCTTAACCTGTGCGATATACAGTGTAGATACCTTAAATCCATACTTTTCCAAAACATAATTTTTGATTTGTTCATAGGTAGCCTTACTCTCCGCACAGGTAATATCCATCTCATCAATTGGAAGTTCCACATTAATGTGTCTTTTTGACTCCAGTTTGGAAAGCAGAGTGATTACTTCCGTATGATAGCTCCTCGCAAACTGATCCACCACGGTCAGTTTCTTTAGCTCATATTTCTTCTCACATAGTAGTTTTAAATCTCTTGCCAGTGTTGATGAATCACAACTTACATATACGATTCTCTTTGGTAGAAGCTTTAGCATGGTATCTATTGCCAGCTTATCAAGTCCTTTTCTTGGCGGATCCACCACTATTACATCTATATCTCTTATATTACCGCTTTCATATTCTCCTGTAATTATCTCCTCAGCCTTTCCTACAAAGAATTTTACATTATCTATATTATTTATCTTTGCATTCTCTATCGCATTTTGTATGGCAGCATCTACTATCTCCACACCGTAGACAAACTTTGCGGACTTTGCAAGAAACAGTGAAATCGTACCTATACCACAGTACATATCCCAAACTGTTTCTTCACCGGTCAATTTGGCATACTCCAGTGCTTTAGCGTACAACTTCTTGGTCTGAACAGGATTTACCTGATAAAAGGACTGTGGCGATATTCTAAACTTCACATCGCCTATGTAATCCTCTATATAACCATTCCCATAAAGAGTTACCGTAGTATCTCCTAATATAACATTGGTATTCTTTTTATTAATGTTGATAGAAATAGATTTTAAATCACTTCCAAGTGATGCACATAAGCTCTCTACAAGCTTATCACTATGTGCCAGATTGTTTTCGTTTATAACTATGCACACCATCAGCTCACCTGTAGCAAATCCCTTTCTTATAAGTACATGTCTTACTATGCCGTTTATGTCTTCCTCATTGTAGGCATCCAAACTATACTTCTCCATAAAGTCAAGAACAGTCTTTAATACAGTCTTATTTTCCTCTATACCGATAATACAATCATCAAACTCTACAATGCTGTGAGTTCTGCCTGCAAAAATAACCTGTAATATTTTTTCCGTTCTTTCTTCCAAACGGAAATTGAGATTTATTTCTGTATCTGTTTGGATCTTCCATACCGATAATTTCTTCTATTTCTACATTTGACAGGTCAAAGCCTCCTATTCTCTTTAGATGATTTTCCACTTTATTTTGCTTAAGTTTAAGCTCCGCTTTATAATCAAGGCTTTGTAATGTACATCCTCCACAGCTTCTTGCCACCGGACATTTGGCCTCTATTCTGTCTGGGCTTTCCTTAACTATGTTGTCAAGTCTTGCATATCCATAGCTTTTCTTTGTTTTCATCACCTTTGCTGTGACTTTATCCCCGATAACAGTATCTTTTATAAACCATGTGAAGGCATCGGTCTTTCCGATGCCTTCACCATTCTCTCCAAAGTCTATTATATCAACTGTTATCATTTCACCTTTTTTGTAATTCAATGTATTTCTTGTTTTCATATATCCTCATTACTAAATTTAGCAGACTGTTTTGATAATCAGTCTATATCAATCGACTTTATATTATACACTTGTTTTTCTGTAATTGCTCTCAAGTAATTTATTATAACCAAGCCAACCTGTAGCACCATCCTGTCCCTGAGCCAGAAGCTCAATAAATGTCTCCATCTTTGCATCCGCATTATCTGCCAAATTAAGTGCCAAAGCTTCTATAAGTGCAGGTTTTTTTGGAGAACCGTACTCAAGCTCGCCATGATGTGATAATATGCAATGTATCAACTCATTTGAAAGCTTCTTTGGAAATCCTGGAATCTTGTCAATCTGAGTCTTTAAAATCCCCACTCCTATTACTATATGGCCCACAAGCTGACCTTCATCAGTGTAATCATTTGCAGGAAATGCGGAAAGCTCCCTTGTCTTTCCTATGTCATGACAAAGAGCAGATGTGATAAGCAAATCATGGTTTAATGAACTATAATTCGCACAAAAATACTCACAAAGCTTCACCACTCCCAAAGTGTGTTCCAAAAGTCCTCCAAGAAATCCATGGTGCACTGTCTTTGCTGCTGAAGATGCTTTAAAGGTAGTTTGAAATTCAAAATCATCTATAAAAATAGCTGTCAAAAGCTTATTTAAGAAAGGATTTTTTACAGATTTTATCTTTTCTTTTAATTCAGCAAACATTTTTTCAATGTCATTTTTTGATACAGGCACATAGTCTGATGCCGTATATTCTTTTGCATCAGCTTCTCTTATTCTAGCCACCTTTAGCTGCAATGTATTATTAAATGATGTAACCTCAGCATCTACCACCACAAAGCTCATAGCATCTACATCAGATATACCCGGAGAATGTAAATCCCATATTTTTGCATCAATGCTTCCTGTCTTATCTTGCAAACTTAGGCTGGCATATTCTTTACCGGTCTTAGATATGGCTATCATCTTAGATTTACAAAGATAAACCTCTGAAATATGCATTCCTTCTTTTAAGCTTTCAATAAATTTCATTTTCTACCCTTCTAGCTCCTAGCACCAATTGTTGTCTCAAAATTCAGTTCCGTAAATCCATCTTTACCTGAACGATTCACTTTGATATTTATAATTTGGTTCGGTTTCAGCTTCTCCATTATATTTTTAAACCCTGTTATAGAGTTTACTTCCTCATCTCCAATCATAGAAATTATATCCCCGGATTGTATACCTATATTATATGCGGGTGAGTCAGCTCTTACCTCAGCAACATATATACCACTTGGTATACCTTCAGGTGCTTTATCATTGTCAATATCAAGTGCACGCACTCCAAGGTAGGCAGAACCCACACCATTTGTCATATTTTCTATAATTACCTTCAAATCTGATATACCATATGCTTTTGTTGTAGATGTACCATCACCCAGATTTGAAACAACACCTACCAAATCTCCTGATGTATCCATCAGGAAAGTTCCTCTATTTTCTAAATGCTTATCACAATAGATTATCCTACCATATCCGTCAAAAAAGCTTGCACTCTTTTCAATGGCAGTTATATTTCCGATATCCAAACTCCTAGATACTCCCACCGGACTTCCTACTGCCAATATAAAAGCTCCTCTTTTCAACTGATATGAATTCCCAAGTACAATAGGCTCTATATCTTTGATCTTTTCTCCCATAGAAGAAATATCCACTGCAAGTATCATCAAATTTGTGAGTTGATCTGTACCCAGTACTGTGGCTTCTGCCGTACTGTTGTCAAAAAACTCCACCCTTATACCACCTGCCAAATTTTCAGTCAAAATAATAAGACTGTCACCTGACTTGGCTATTATGATTCCTGAACAACTGCTTTCATTTTGCAATGTATTATTGAACCAATCAATATCTGTGGTGACGGTGCTTATTCTTACTATTGTACTATCCCTTTTTTCTGCAACTTCGCTCAGACCCTCATACATCTGCTCTAAATTCTTCTCATTCAAATCAATGCTCTCGATAGCCGATGCCACTATATCCTCCACCTGATCTGAAGACTCAGTTTCTTCAATCACCTCAGTACTTGTTTCATCTTCCTTTGGAATCTGAATAGTGGTTTTTGTCTTTTTGCTTAGTATGTTTTTGTTTACAATATATGATGTCAATGCCATACTCGGTCCTGCAACCATTCCAAAAACAATGGCAAGGCAAGCTGCTGAGACTAACCTTTTTTTATGGTCCTTGTTCTCCTCTATAATAGTTTGCTTTATAAAAGGATTTTTCTCATCAGACTCATGTTCTTTTTTTGTATTTGGCATAAAAACCCTCTGCTTTCAGGATATATTACATAATACCTCGCTCTCCCTAAAAAAGATTATAATGGTTTAGTGTTGATTTATCAAGCAAATGTAATATAGATTTAACACAAAATACATATAAATGCTACAGCTACTATAGGCGTTTTTCTGTTTCCCTCTTTAATATGAAATATAATCCGGCTGCTACAGGCACAGATATCATCACTCCAAATACTCCTCCCAAACTGCCACCAAGAGCTACTGCTACTATTACCCACATACCTGGAAGTCCAACTGAACTTCCAACAACTCTTGGATATATAATATTGTTTTCAAATTGTTGAACCAATGTATGTACTATTATAAATATTATCATGCTTTGAACAGACTTTGTAAGAATCATAAGTGCACCTATAAAAAGTCCGGCATATGCACCTATTACCGGTATCAGTGCAGTCACCCCCACCAAAATTGAAATAGAAGATGCATAGGGCAATCTTGCTATAAACATCACAATATAAAGCAATACACCAAGTATTATCGCTTCTTTTACCTGACTTATGAAGTAATTCCTAAAGCTTGTATTAAATATTTTAAGTGTATCAATTATCCATTCTCTTTTAGATGGTAAAAATGCCCTCAAAAGCTTATCACCCTGTAAAGATAACTTTTCCTTATCGCAAAGTATATATATTGCAAATACTACTGCCATAAAAAGTGAAATTATGGTATTAAAAACGCCTGATATTCCACTTATTACCCCTGTCAATACATTACCTACACTTAACATTACACTTTTTATAAGCTTAGTGATATAGTCTGCAACATCTATCTTGTTAATATCTATATTTATCATTGATAATGCTTTATCTATCCATTCATTATTACTTATATCCACTATTACCTTTTTGATATTGTCAGGATTTGTATACATTATTGAAAACAGTATTTTTTTACAAGCTGTGGTATAATGATGCCTAAAAAGTAATACTATTACCAACAAGAATGTAAATATTGCCAATATGATTGCTATCATTCTTATAATTTTTTTATTATTAAACTTTTTTAAAAGCAAATCTTCGTAAGCATCCATAAGAATGTTTATAATATATGCCATCATAGCACCTGCTACAAATGGCATTAATGCTTTTGTTATACTCCTGATATAACCTTCCACAATATTAAAAATATCTCACTATCGCATAAATTATAATAGTAAAAAAATCATAATATACACAATATATTTTTTTCTTTATACCGTTCACAATATTACCCTTCTGTCATTTTACAAAGTATAATCTTATCTATCTCATCACTTATAAATACATGTTCATCAAAAATATCCATAACTCTAAACTTAGAGTAGCCTCTTGGCATTGTAATATCCAAAAGTTCCAAATCTGAGAGCCGTAGTAATTTTTGTTTACCCTTCCATTCATCTGTCTTAAAAATAGGAGATAAGATCAGATATTTTTTATCTGCACTGAATTTTCCTCTAACTCCATGTTTACCTGATAGTTTTTCTAATTTTTCTGCTCCCCAGATTTTCTTTTTATAAACTCCATCTTTATTAATTTCCACATACCAATAATACTTAAAAGTACTAAGTCCAGCTGGATTTACAATGTCTGCCTCTAAGAATACATATATCGCATCATCCTTTATCATCATGCTTCCAATTTGAGGATAGTTATATTTAAAATCCATCTTATAATAAAGCCCGTCAGCCTCAGACAGTGAAGTGAAAAATCTTTTCATTGTCTTTTCGGTTGTAAACACAGGCTGTAGTATATCCTCAAATTTTATTGTGTTTTCGTACTTATTATATTCAAAAAATGTAAAGCTGTTGGCAGCCATCATATCCACACTTACACGACAAATAACAGGGTGATTATTATTCTCTCCCAATGTTGAAATCTCTGTTATATTTTCAGCAATACAAGATTTTTCTATATTTATTGGCGTAAATGATTCATCATCTGCATCCATTTTCCAAGCCCTATTTTCACTGATTAAAATAATACAGTCATCTGTATTAAGCAACAGTTTATTACTTCTTCTGTTCTCTGTATTTATGGGCATAAACTTATATTCATTATTCCTTAACCACAAAACCCCACTATTATTCTCACTGTCAATACAGTAAGTAACAAATTCATCCTTAGCTCTGGCAAAGTGATTCTTTGCATATATTGGTGCAAACTTATATGAGACCTCAGAAAGCGTTATACCGTCTATATGCCACTCCGAAGAAAGCTTTTCCAATTTTATTTTCATAAATATTTAAATCTCCACTATTCTATCTGCAAACTCTTTTGCTTCATTTATATCATGCGTTACAAATATTACACTTCTTCCACAAGTATACTCTCTAATAACTGACATTGCCACAGCTTTTGTCTTTTCATCTAAGCCCTTTAGAGCCTCATCAAATATATAGAGTTTTGCATCTCTTGTAAGGCATCTGGCAAGTGCTACTCTTCTTTTTTGTCCTCCACTCATAGTATTTACACACTTTTTAATATCAATGCCAAGCTTTTCAAGTATTTCTTTTGCAAGTAATACATCGCTCTTCATAAGACATACATTCGAAATAGCACTAAAATCCTCACTGAGCCTATCTTCTTGAAAGACTACAGATATCTCATTCGGTATTTTCATTTCTCCATTATCAGGCTCTTCAAAGCCCATTATAATATTTAGAATAGTCGTCTTTCCCTTACCTGACTTACCCATAATTACAATATGTTCACCCTCAGCTATATCTAAATGGAAATCTTTTAATACCTCTGTCTCTCCAAAGTTTTTACATATATTTTTTAAAACATCAATAAATCCTCTTTATAAAATCGAACAGACTTTTTACAATAAATACTACCAGTCTTTCAAATATAGCACTACATAATATAACTATCAAAGTAATTGCAAAGACTTTTGAAGTTTCCAGATACATCTTTGCATCAAATAAGAAAAATCCTAAAGTATTTTTGGGTCTGCCTATAACCTCTGCTGCAATACCTGATTTAAATGCAATACCTATAGATGCTACACTTGCCGACAATAAAAAAGACTCCAGAGTCGGCATATAGATATATATAATTCTTGCCTTTTTAGTAATTTTAAATATACTTGCCATCTGTAACATCTTCACATCTACAGATTTTAGACCTTCTAATGTATTAGCATAAAATATTGGCATTACCATAAAAAAGCACACAAGTACCGAAAGCCATTCACTACCTAACCATATCAGTATAATGATGACAAAAGATGCCACCGGTACTGAGCGAACAACCATAATATATGGCGAAATATATATTTCAAATACAGCAAATCTATAAGACAAACTTGCCAGAAAAATTCCAATACCACAACCTAGGATAAATCCTAAAAGTATTTTTACTATACTTATCCACATTCCAAGCCAAAATATATTGCTCCGACAAAATCCAAATAATGTCTCTAATACCTCTATAGGTGAAGATAATATGAATGCCCTGTTTAAAAGTATTGCTACTATTTGCCAAAACAGCAGTGCGAAAAGCACTGCTGTAATTTTGTGTATTTTATTCTTATTCATATACTATTTTCCAAGATAATAAAACTCTTCTCCCGGTAGTGCTTCTCCTACAGACTTCGGATTCAAGTCAAACAAAGTCTTGAGATAGTCCTCTGCAGCAGTCTTCATTTCATCACCTGTAATAGAAACAAGATTACAATATGGTATTGCCTTGGCTGCAATAGGGGCTTTTATGATGTCATATTCCTCTACTAGCTTAGATGCATCTTCTACATTCTCATTGATCCACTTCACCGAGTCGGTATAATTAGCTATAAATTCATTAACAAGTTCTTTATTTTCCTCAAGAAAATCATTTCTTACAAAAAGTCCTGAAGTAATAAGCTTTCCACCTGTTCCTATAGCATCCCACTCCTTTGTAAGGTCAAGTACTGTATTTAAGTTCTGCACTTTTGTCTGTGCTACAGTTACAAATGGCTGTGGTAGCATCACCACTGCATTATCCATATTTTCAATAGTTGAAAGAACCTCATCTGCTGATGATTTCCAATCAATAGTCACATCAGAGTTTATATCCATTCCATTTGCTGATAAGAGGTAGCTAAGCGTATATTCTGGTGTAGCCCCCTGTCCATTTGCTACTATTGTCCTACCCTTCAAATCTGCTACAGTTTTTATACTTTGGTCACCTTTTTCAAGTATATAAAGAATACCAAGAGTACCTATATCAAGCATTGTTACCTTGCCGTCAGATTTATTGAAAAGCACAGAACCCATATTTACAGGCAATGCCGCAATATCTACTTCTCCATTTAGAAGCTTCGGTGCCATAACATCAGGAGCTGATTCCATATCAAATTCCACACTATATGGAAGACTGCCTTTTTTTGCATCATCAACGAGCTTTACCAAGCCTATACTTGTAGGTCCTTTTAAACCTCCAAGCTTTATTGTACCAAGGCTCTCTTCATTTTCTGATACTGTATTGCTCTCTGTTACTGTACTCTCAGCACTTGCTGAACTACTCTCATTTACATTTGCCTTTCCACATGCAGACAATGCCATTATTGCACATGCCATTATTGCCAATATTCTTTTTTTCATACAAACCTCCAAATATATTTCTCTGAGCTAAAACATATTTTCCTCTCACAAAAAAGAGTAAAACCATAAAGGCTTCACTCTTTCATTTTAAATAATTTCTATAAAAATATCAATAATTTAATTCTAAATATTGTCGATACCTTCCTTGATATCATCCTTCACTTCTTCAAGCTTATCCTTGGTATCTTCTGCCTTTTCTTCTAAGGTATCTTTGATCTCATCTAAGGTATCCTCTAACTTTTCTTTTACTTCTTCTGCCTTTTTTTCAGCAGCGGCTTTGGCTTCTTCAGCTCTTTTTTCTGCTGCTTCTTTAGCTTCCTTAGCCCTTTGTTCCGCTGCAGCCTTGATTTCCTCAGCCCTTTTTTCTGCCGCTTCCTTTATTTTTTCGATTTCTTCGTTGAAATTGTCAATATTTGAGAAGTGTGCCTTTATATTCTCACAAAATTCTTTTACTTCTTCGGGTACTTCCTCACCCTTTGCAAACTTATCAAAAAGAGCATCACTGATTTTTTTCTTTTCTTTTTCTATCTCAACCTTCTCAGCAGAAATTTTTGAATTGACTTTGCTAATCTCTAAAGCATCACCGGTCTTGTCCACAACCTGCTTTATCAAATCACCTGCAGCTGCTCCTATATTTTTCGCAGTATCACCTAATTGATCTAAAATTTCCATCCTAGTAACCTCCTTTTAATTTCCATAATATTTAAAAAGTTATTTGAAATTAGTTTATGCAATTATATCAAATAAAGTTAAAATAATAATTAATTTTTTTAATTAAATGATATTATATTTTTTTCTTATTCTATTGATGTATTATCATACATCAATTATTATTTTTCCACAATCTCTGCAAAGATAAGCTGTGCAATACTTACCTGTAACGATAGAGGCCAATATTACATCCTTTTTATCCAAATTCAAAAAGTATTTTAAGCCTCCTCTATCTCCCTCCATACTCTTCCACCTAAGCGAATATCTGTCTACAGGTATTCCTCCCTCTTCCATTTCCTTGCCACAATACGGGCATTTTATTGCCTCTTTTTCCATAAATCCTCCATATAATCTTCTATTCTATATCTCCACTGAATACTTCTATCAGCTATAAATTCACTTTCATTATATATTACATTTTACTATATATAATGAAAATATAATACCTCAATAATAATGGCACAAAAGGCGTATGGACAACCTTTCGATTGCACATACGCCTTTGGTATAAAAATATAGAAGTTAGCAATTTACATTAAGCTTAAGAATAATTCTTTAATCTCCTCAAACTTTGGATCTCTTGGATTGCCCGGTCTACAAGCATCATCCATTGCTGACTGTGATAAGAAGTCTACATCCTCCGGTTTTACTATTTCCTTCAAATCCTTTGGAATGCCTACATCCTCTGAAAGCTTCTTCACTGCATCTACAGCTGCTTTTTGTACTCAGCTTCACTCATATTCTCTGTGCCTTCTACTCCCATAGCCTTAGCCACATCTCTGAGTTTCTCACCAACTGCATCTGCATTATATTCCATAACTGTTGGAAGTATAATAGCATTTGCTACACCATGAGGTGTATCATACAATGCACCAAGACCATGTGCCATTGAATGAACTATTCCAAGTCCACAGTTAGAAAATCCCATTCCTGTAAGATACTGTCCAATAGCCATGCCTTCCCTTCCTTCCGCAGTATTTTCTACTGCACCACGAAGTGATTTTGCAATAAGCTCAATAGCCTTTAAGTTGAACATATCTGTAATAATATTAGCACCCTTTGTGGTATATCCTTCGATAGCATGTGTAAGTGCATCCATACCTGTTGAAGCTGTAAGTCCCTTTGGCATGCTTGACATCATGTCAGGATCTACAAATGCTATCACAGGAATATCATGTGGATCTACACAGACAAACTTTCTCTTCTTCTCAACATCTGTGATAACATAGTTGATAGTAACCTCTGCTGCTGTACCCGCTGTTGTAGGTACTGCAAAAATAGGAACACATGGGTTCTTTGTAGGTGAAAGTCCCTCAAGGCTTCTCACATCCTCAAACTCAGGGTTTGCAATGATTATTCCAACAGCTTTAGAGGTATCCATAGATGAACCGCCGCCTATAGCTATTATATAATCTGCACCTGATTTTTTGAAAGCTGCTACTCCACTTTGAACATTTTCAATTGTAGGGTTTGCCTTAATATCAGAATAAATCTCATACTCAAGTCCCTCTTTTTCAAGCAAATCAGTAACCTTTTTTGTTACATTGAACTTAATCAAATCAGGATCAGAACAAACAAAAGCTTTTTTAAAACCTCTAAGCTTTGCCTCTTCTGTAATGCTTAAAATAGCACCTTGTCCATGATATGATGTCTCATTTAATATAATTCTGTTAGCCATAATGAATCCCCCTAATTATACGCCACTTACTGACGAACTATTATACAACACCCTTTTGTAGCATTATATTGCCATAGAGTGCCTTTTCTGATGTCGCAATGATTAAATATGCTTTTCTTGCTTCTTCGTAAAACTTAAATCTCTCGATGCTGCCTATAACATCATCTCTGGTATCATACTTTGATACTATTTTCTTAAATTCATCCCATATTGGAGTTTCTACTGTATCTCCGGGTACTTTTTCCATTATACTTACAGGATGTGGATCATAGGTGTCAAGTGGGAAGAGCCTTAATATAGCATCCAATATCTCACATACACCATGGCCATCCATCCTTATGATATGGGCATTTTTCCCCACACTATGTGTGGGGAAATTGCCATCTGCAATGACCAATCTGTCAGAATGACCCATTTCACAAAGGTATTTTAAAAGTTCCGGTGAAATTATCTCAGGTATACCTTTTAACATATTTGCCTCTTATTATTTATTCATATAAACATGGAGCAATCTTTGGATCTTCCATATTGTCCTTTGTGTACCATAAAGCACCTGTATCAACATCTGATACGCTCTCGCCATTAGCTGCCTTTACTGCAAGCTCAACTGCCTTATATCCGATTTGTACCGGATCCTGTGTTACGCTACCTGCAAATAAACCGTCTTTGATTGCCTGAAGCTGCTTCTTACCTGCGTCAAATCCAACTGCAACAACTTTTCCTTCGCCGATCTTATCAAGACCTTCGTTTGCTGTGATAATAGCGTTTGCTGCAAACTCATTTGAACCATAGATTGCAATGAGGTCTGACTTCTCTAAGATAGCTGATGCAACTGCTGCACCGTCTGCATCCTTAACTTCTGCAGGAATACCTACATCAATAACTACAGGAGCACCACTCTTCTCTTTCTTTAAGCTGTCATGTCCTTCAACTGAAACCTTATCTTCTCCTATAAGCTTTGTCATCTCTTCAACGAAGCCCTTTGTTCTCTCAACGATTGACTGTGAGTTTGACTCCTGAGCAACTACACCAATTCTAACTGTACCTGAAGCACCGTCGATCTTATCTTTGATAAGCTCATATGTTTCTTTTGCTGCAAGCTTTCCTGCTTCCAAGTTGTTTGTAGATGCATTAGCCTTGATAGCTCCTTCCGGTGCATCCGGAACACCCGAGTCAAAACCGATCATAGGAATTCCTTTTTCCATTGCACTCTGGATTGAACCTAAACTTGCCTGTGTATCAAGTGCTGCAAAGCAGATAGCTGTAGGCTTTTGTGCTATAGCTGCATCTAAGTACTCGATCTGCTGTGCAATAGCTGACTCATTATCAGGACCCTGGAATGATACTTCAACGCCTAAATCTGTTCCTGCCTGCATTGCACCCTTCTCAACTGCTTTCCAGAACTGATGCTGGAATCCCTTAGCGATAACGTTGATTTTCTTTCCGTCAGCGCTTGCCTCCGCCTTTGTCTCCTCAGACTTTGATCCGTCTGCCTGTGCTGCTGTTGTCTTGTCAGCCTCACCTGAACTACTTGTTGAACCACCTCCACATGCTGCAAGTGACATTGCCATCAAACCTGCTACTGCAATTGCTAAAAATCTCTTCTTCATAATTTCCTCCTTATTAACCCTTTCTTTCTATTTAAGATATCCATATACACAGCGAATACTAATATGATTCCTGTGATGAAGAGCTGATAATGTGACTGTACTCCGATGTATGGGAAACCGATCTTAAGTACTGTCATAATAAACACACCTATAATTGTTCCAACTATTGAACCTACACCACCTGAAAGTGATGTACCACCTATAACTACTCCTGCTATAGCATCAAGCTCAAATCCATTACCTGTATTTGGCTGTGCTGTTGAGAATACTGCTACATATGCAAGTCCTGCAAGTGCTGCAAATACACCTGAGAATACATAAGCAAGTGTCTCATATTTCTTTACATCAATACCTGAAAGTCTAGTTGCTTCCTTGTTTGAACCTATTGAAAGTATATATCTTCCAAGTCTTGTCTTATTAAGTACTACCGCCATTATTATTGCACATACTGCAAGTAGTATGAAGCCTGTAGGGAAATTCTTTGGAATGATACCGCCATCCTTTGTTACCATGAATATCTCCCTAAACCAAGCACCTGCACTGTTTCCCTGTGGGAATGAAATTGTCTTTGTCTTTGATACAATTGAGCCGAGACCTCTTGATACCATCATAGTTCCCAATGTGGCAATAAATGCCGGCAGTTCAAAATGTGATACCAAAATACCGTTTATAAGTCCAAAAATCGCTCCGACCAATAGCATTATCAAAATAACGATAAACATTGGAGTTCCTTTTTCCATAAATGTTCCACCTATAAGTGCGGCACATATAGCAACCGTACCTATTGATAAGTCAATACCACCTGTAGAAATAACGAAAGTTACTCCTATTGCCATAAAAGCTACATAATATGCTGACTTTGAAATATTTGTAAATGTTGTAGCCTGTAAGAACTTATCTGTTAAAAGCGAAAATACTATACATATTACAACCAGTGCAGCAATAACTACTGCCTGTTGGTTTGAAAAAATCTTTTTAAGTTCATCTTGCCCCCTGTCTATTAGTCGCACATGTCATAATTCCCTCCTGACTAGCCTCAGATATGTCCAGGCAACCTGTTATTCTACCTTCACACATTACTACGACTCTGTCGCTCATTCTGAGTACTTCCGGCAACTCCGAAGAAATCATTATTATGGATTTGCCTTCCTTGACTAATCTTTCCATCAAATCATATATTTCACTTTTTGCACCTACATCAATACCTCTTGTAGGTTCATCAAATATCAATATTTCAGAATCCTTAACCAGCCATTTTGCTATAACCACCTTTTGCTGATTTCCACCTGAAAGTTTCTTTATAATCTGTGAAACGCTTGGGGTTTTGGTCTTCAATTCTTTAACATATTTTTCACTGACAGTTTTTGACTTTGCACCGTCTATAAACAGTCCTTTTGTGAATTTTTCAAGTGAAGACAGGCAGGTGTTCTCTTCTACAGACTTATCTACCAAAAGTCCAAATCTCTTTCTGTCTTCAGAAAGATAACCTATACCTGCATTCACAGCATCCTTTGTAGATTTTATACTCACTTCCTTGCCGTGAATAAATATCTTACCGGAATCCATAGGATCAGCACCAAATATAAGTCTTGCCACCTCTGTTCTTCCTGCACCCATCAGTCCTGAGAATCCAAGTATCTCACCTTTTCTCAGTTCAAATGAAACATCCTTTACATGCTTTCCCCTATTTAGATTTTCACATTTTAGAACAACTTCTGCATCTGCACCAACATCTGACTTGGTTTTTGGTTCCATAAATACAGTTCTTCCAACCATCATCTTTATAATGTCATCCTTGGTACATTCCTTTGTTACCAAAGTACCTACATACTCTCCGTCTCTCATTACAATAACTCTATCTGAGATGACATTGATCTCGTCCATTCTATGTGAGATATAAATTATTCCTGTACCCTTAGCTCTCAAGTCATTTATAACTTTGAACAACTCCTCTATTTCAGAGTCTGTAAGAGCTGCTGTAGGCTCATCAAATACGATAACTTTTGCATTTGTTGATATAGCCTTTGCAATCTCAACCATCTGCTGCTTTCCTACAGTAAGACTTCCTATCTTTACATTCGGATTTATATCTACATTCAGTTTTTTGAACAGTTCCTTTGCATCCCCAGCCATCTTTGCATCGTCTATAAAGATTCCTTTTTTTCTCTCTTTTCCGATGAAAAGATTCTGTGCTACTGTCAAATCATTCATCATATTTAATTCCTGATGAACGATTGCTATGCCCGCCTCTTCAGATTCAGATACCGACTTATACTCTACTTCTTTTCCTTCGAAAGTTACAGTACCTTCGTCTTTAGAATATATTCCTGTCAAAATCTTCATAAGAGTGGATTTTCCGGCACCATTTTCACCCATCAGTGCAACCACTTCACCCTTATTAAGTTCAAGTTCTGCATTTTTTAATGCTGCAACTCCGGAGAAAGATTTCTTTATATTTTTCATTGTGAGTAATGCTGACATAAAATCTCCCCCTTACTTATTTTCTTTACTAACCCTCTGACCATATGTCTTGAACTTCTCAGCCATCAAAACCATCTCTTCATGAGGTAATATTACAGGCTCACCAATAGCCTTTGCCTTTGTATAAACCTCAGAGCAATACTCTATCTCTTCTACAATATTGAAAGCGTTAAGAAGATCATTTGCACCTGCAAGGATTCCATGGTTTGCCAAAATAACGGCTTTTCTGTCCTTCATTGCCTCAAAAGCATTCTTTGCAAGCTCAGGACTTCCGTATGTAGCATACTCTGCCACTCTTACATTCTCCCCGGCTACAGCAATCATATAGTGAGTTGCAGGAAGTTCCTGTCTAAGACAAGCCATAACAGTTGCATACATTGTATGAGCATGAATAACCGCATCGATATCATCTCTGTACTTGTATGGCATTACATGCATTGCCCACTCTGATGAAGGAGTTCTGTTACCTTCTATCACATTTCCGTCAACATCAATGATGACGATATCCTCAGGCTGTATCTCAAAGAAATCTATTCCTGAAGGAGTGATTGCCACATGTCCGTTCTTTCTGTCAAATATACTCAGGTTACCACCTGTACCCTTGGTAAGTCCTGCTTTTACAAGTTTCTTTCCGTACTCTATTAAAAGCAGTCTTTCCTTCTCCATCAACATAATATTTTCCCCTTTACTATCAGGAGGGACAAAGCCCCCCTGTATTTAATTTTTATTTATAAAGCGGACCATAGTAAGCACATGCTCTGTAGTCCTGTCCCTCTAAATCAGCTGTACCAAATCCGTTGAATGAATGTGGTCTGAATATTCTGTCTTCCTCAACATTGTGGAATGCTACAGGGATTCTGAGCATTGAAGCTAATGTAAGAAGCCTATCTCCTACATGTCCTTCTACTGTTGCACCGTGGTTTGCACCCCACTTAGCCATAACATTGTATACTGAATCTGCAGCACCTACGCCAATCTTTGGGGCAAACCATGTTGTTGGCCAGGTTTTACTTGTTCTCTCATCAAGTATTCTATGTACATCATCATCAAGTACACAAGTATGTCCCTCTATTACCTGAAGTGTAGGTCCTACACCTTCAACCATATTTACTCTTATCATGGTCACAGGCATTTCTGCAGCTGTCTTAAGTGTGATGAGAAACCGCCACCTCTGAAATACTCATAGTCAGCTCTACACCAGTCAGTAGCCTCACAGCAAGCCTTAACATCTGCATCTGTAAGATTCCACCACTCCTTCATTGTTCCATTACCATTCTCATCCTTAGCTGCAGCACTTGCATCCAAACAGCTTGCACCTGAGTTGATAAGATGTATGATACCGTTCTTAGCATATCCGGTGAGTTCTTTTCCGCTGACTCTCTTTACTGCATCAGGTGACCAGTATGTTCTAACATCTGAGAATATTGGAGCCTTACATGTAGAAAGCCATCCAAACATCATAGCGATACCATTTAATGTATCATTCTCAGTTGCAAATGGTGTTGGCATCTTCTTACCGTTCCAGTTGAAGCCTGAAGCCATAATAGCCTCTGTAAAGTCTGCGTTTGGAAGCCAGTCTGTCCACATTCTCTGTCCCTGGAATCCACCTGCAATACCGTTTCTTCCAAGTGACTCCTCATGCCATCCCATTTCGGCAAGCTTTGGATTTCCTTCCAATATATCTCTTACTACCATTGCATGCTTTACACAGAATTCCCACTGCTTGTCATCTTCAATATGTCTTGATTTCTTGATTATCTCAGGGAAATCCTTACCTGCATTGATATCCATACCCTCTTTGCAGTATTCCTTAACCCATGCAAAAGCTCTTTCAAACTCTTCATGGTCATAGATCCCAAGAGTAATCCTTCTAAGAACCTCTGTCATATCAACCCACTCAGTTCTCATTCCAAGATACTTCTGTAAGAAGTCTACGTTTACCACACTACCTGCGATACCCATAGATACTGAGCCGATATTTACATACGACTTATTCTTCATTATACCAACCGCTACAGCACCTCTTGCAAAGTCCAAAATTTTCTTTGCAACATCTGCTGTAATTGTTGTCTCATCCTTATCCTGAACCTCTGTTCCATAGATTGAGAACGCCGGAAGTCCTCTCTGTGCATACGCTGCCATAACAGCTGCAAGATAAACTGCACCCGGTCTCTCTGTTCCGTTGAATCCCCATACTGCCTTGATTGTGTTTGGGTTAAGATCCATTGTCTCTGTTCCGTAGCACCAACAAGGTGTAACTGTAAGTGTTCCAACTACGTTCTGATTTGCAAAGAACTCTTCACAAATAGCAGCCTCAGCACCGCCACCAATAGTTGTAGGTGATATTACTACCTCTACCTTCTCTCCATCAGGGTATCTTAAGTTGTCTTCTATAAGCTTAGCCGCTCTTTTTGCCATATTCATTGTCTGCTCTTCAAGTGACTCTCTAACGCCACCCCATCTGCCGTCAATTGTAGGTCTAATTCCTATCTTTGGATGATTCATATTTACCTCCTCATTATTTTGAATCAATTCTTTTTATCTCGCATGATCCTAAGATCAATTCAATACCTGTTTTTAAATCTCTTACTTCTTTTAGATGCAATAGTGAAAGAAGTATATTACCAAGAGCTGAACTTTCATAAGGTCCTGCCTTTACATCCACACTCATCTTATTTGCTATCATAGATGTAAGTACACTTGACTTTGCTCCGCCCCCAATCATATGTATCTTCTTAAAGTTCTTATTTAAGATCTTTTCAATATCTGTTTTTACTTCCATATACTTTGCTACCATGCTCTCATAGATAACCGCAAAGTAGTCAAAATCATCTTCTGGAGTACTGCCACCCTGATTTTTTATAAAATTATCAATCTCACTCTTTACATCAATACTTTCTCTTGCAAATATTTCTGCATCCATATCTATAAGTGAAAGCTTCTTATCCAGCTTGTTTACATAATCACTAATTTCATCAAATGGAATCTTTCTTTCAAGCCTATTTTCAAGCTGCGCTTTGTACTTTTCCAAAAGGTAAAGTCCTGTAATATTCTTAAAAAACATTGGCTTTGAGTCAAATCCCAACTCATTTGTAAGATCATTCTCATATGCTTCTTCATTTATAATGCATTTATCTACTACACTACCTATAAGTGACCAAGTACCACAGCTTAAAAACATACTGTCTTCATCTAGGAAGCTGTCTGTCATAAGAAGTGCACTTGCGGTATCATGAGTACATACCGGTATCACATCTATGTTCAGATCTCTTAATGCCTCTATCTTTGCATCCTTTGTATTTCCTACAGCCTCTGTAGCCTTAACTATTTCAGGTACAAGATTCTTATTCAGTTCAAGCTTTTCAAATATAGTATCTGAAACCTTTCTCTGACCCATATCATATAATCCTGTAGTAGACCAAATAGTCTCTTCACCTATTTTCTTACCTGTAAGCATATAGAAAATAAGATCAGGCATCATCAGCATCTTATCGGCTTTTTCATATATATCCGGATTTAGCTTCTTTAATGTAAGAAGTTGAAATATTGTGTTTATGGTCATTATCTGATTTCCACTATTTTTAAATATTTCAAGCTCACTTATCTTCGCCCTTGCCTCTTCTCTTCCTATCGCATACTTCTCATCTCTATATGAGAATGGAGTATCTATTAGTTTTCCATCCTTATCAATTACTCCAAAGTCTACTCCCCAAGTGTCAATGCCTATACAAGAAACATCTTTGTTTTCAATAATTGTACTTACTATTTTTTCTAAAATAGAATCAAAGTCCCAGTACAGTCTGCCATTCTTCTCTTTTATGCTGTGGGCCATCCTCATAACTTCCTCAGTTACAAGCTTACCTCCATCTACATATCCAACTATACCTCTAATGGAAGTCGCTCCCATATCGAAAGCCAATACTTTTCTCATGCTTCACCAACTTTCAATAATAAATTTGATAATATTTTAGACATATCTTATGTATACCTGCAAAAATAAAAAAACATAAAGCTTTTTCTAATCCCCGTTATGAAAAACTTATTTATAAGATAGATAAAAACCACCAATTTTTCTTATAAATAATCCTATCATAATCGTAATTATTTTCATTGATTCTGTTTTTTTAATTTCATATCTCCGAAATATTACCGAAAAATGTTTTTCACTAAATACAATATAACATATTTAATAATAAAAAAATATATATGGACATATTCTTGAATATTTTTTTTTATTTTATGATATAATGTTCATGTATGAATTTTTTTGTTCAACCCAATAGCTGCTTACCTTTTGGTATTGCTGCAAAATACAAGTAAGAGGATATTTATGGATTCGAATGGAAGAAAACAACAGATATTAGATGTTTTAAATAAGTGCAACGGTATCTCCAGTATAGATAGCTTGTGCCAGAGAATTTTCGCTTCACGCTCCACTGTCAGAAGAGATTTGATCGCACTTGAGGAAGAGGGTATTGTAAAGAGATCACATGGCTATGTCTCTATTATTGTGAAGTCCGCCAATGAAAGCCCTATTGGCATGAGGAGGATAGAAAACCTTGATAAAAAGCAACTTATTGCCAGTAAGACTGCTCCAATTTTAAAAGACGGTATGGTCTTATTCTTAGACTCATCATCCACTGTTTGCCAATTGGCTCCACTACTTAAGCTGAGGCAAAATATTACCATAATAACCAATGGTATAAATATTGCAAATGAACTTTCAAATGCTCAGGATTTGAAATGTTTCCTCTGTCCCGGAGTCTTAAAACATAAGAGTCTTTCCATAGTTGGGGAATTTGCTTCAAGTTTTATAAAAAATTTCAATGCTGAACTTGCAATAATTTCCTGTAAGGCAATAAGTACAAAGGGAATATTTGAAGGAGACGACTCTCAAGGTTTGGTTAAAAAGAGTATGATAGAAAATGCAAGCAAAACCATACTTCTCTGTGACAATACAAAGGAAGAGGCTGTAGGCTTTTTTAAGTTGTCCGATTTTTCTGATATTGACGCTTTAGTTTCAAATGGAAAGTTCTCACCAAAACTTGATGATATACTTGCAAAAAATATAGCAAAGATAATATAAAAGAGGCTGTCGCTTGCGACAGCCTTAGCTTTATTTAAAATAATTTTCCCACTGTGTGGTTCCTAAGTATAGTATATGAAGATATCCTATAGCTGAACCTGACGACTTATTCGTTTGATTTGTGGAAAGTTTTGCCACTCCTCCTACATTCCTAACCTCATAGCGTTTCATGCCCAGATCTCTTTCATCTTCTGTTTCATTTTGATCATCTGAATCACTAATATATACCGCTATAAGCTTTCCATTCAAATCATATTCAGCACCCCATAGAGTTACTATATGATTACTGTTTTTTAAAGCCTTATGAGATATACCTATCAAACCGGCTTCTCCCAGTACTTCTTTTAATTTATCACCTAAAGCTTCATAACTTCCACCATAAGTACGGTCTGTCAGCTTCTCTCCTTTAAACACATCATAGAAAAATCCACCTCTACTATCAGGTGTTAAATCATCTCTTTCTATATTTGTACCTCCACCTGTCTTTGGAGTATATCCGTTTATAAACAGGTCCATCAAAAGGTCTGTATAAAATCCCTTATCATTATTTCCAAATAACACCTTAAAGAGTTCGAATATAGCACTATTTTGCTGACTCTTAAAAGAATATTTCAGATCTGAGATCTTCCTATTTGCATGAATTATATCTCCATTCTTTACTATATATCTGTCAATATATTCAATATTTTGTTCAAACCACCAATGTAGCATATTGGATGAAACTGCCCCAAAGCAAAGATTTTTATCTACGTCTACATTGCCACCGGCTCTTGTCTTATTGACATCATACCATCCATCACCTGTAGTGAACGAAGTTTTATAATCTATATATGTATCTGAACCCGCATTTGTTATTTCTTTGTGAAAATCTCCACCCTCTCCCATAGTAGGTCCATTGATGCCCTTTGCCCAAATAATTGTTCTAATTTCTCCATCTTCATTTGTGTACTGTACCACATTATCATTTTTAACGGTAGTCAAAGAGGATTTTATTCTATTGGCCTTATCCCGATCACTCTCTGCTATATTCTCTTCAGATTTGTTCTGCTGTTCAGTATTTTTATTCTTCTCAGAACTATTCGTAGTTTCTGTATTTTTATGTTCTTCTTCCTTTTGGATTTCGGCATTTGAAGCAGTAGCCGACTTTATATCACTATCATTTGTATTTGTCTGTGTATCTTTTGTTTTACTCAAATCATTTGAAGTGCTATCCGATACTTTGTTATCCTGTGTTGTATTAGTTTTTCATCTTCATTTTCTTTATTCTCAGTAGGTTTATTATATGGATACTCACTTGTATTATTATTAATCGTTCCGGATTTGTTCTGACCACCTTCAGTAGTATTTACTTCATTTGAATTATTTTGTTCAGATTTTTGATTACCCTTTGTTTTTTCTACACTCTTAGTCTGATCTGCATTATTCACAGTCGAATTTTCTTCTACTATCAGGCTTTGATTTGAAGTATCATTATTATCGCCTTGATTTATGCCGGTTTTTCCACCAATACCTCCTATACTTGATCCACCTTTACCGGATTCGCCGCTTTTGCCCAAACCACCTTTACCGGAGCTTCTACCTCCACTTGATTTTTTACCTGTATTTAAAGAGCCTTGTAAAGTATTAACTGTAATTATTCCCTTGCCTGCTTCATAATATTCAACACCTTTTTCATTTGTCCATCTACCTGTAGCATCAATTCTATATCCATTCACTACAGTATTTACATACATTCTGCCAAGAGTAGATTTATCAATGTTTTCAAAATAATAGCAGTATCCGTCTATCCACTGCCATCCTGACAAAAGCATACCTTCATTAGAATTTTTAGAGCTGTCTAAAAAGTACCAATTATTTGTAGCATCCAAATGCCATCCTGTTTTTAGACTTCCATCCTCATTAAAAAAATACCATTTATTATTTAATTGCTGCCAGGCCTTTAAAGCTTTATCTTCTTTATAATATTTCCAATTATTACCCTCAAATTTCCATCCTTCAATACCTGCATAGGCATTAGATGAGATTATAGTTGCTGCTGCAAGTCCTAAAAAAATAGACTTACCGTTAAACTTTTTCATTGCATTACCCTTTCATTACTCAACATTACACAAAAAATCAGCCAATATAAATATGACTGAATTTTTGTAAACATATAATACTGCTTATTTTTATAAATATCTATTATTTATATGATATAACATTCCATATTTCTTTAGGTTCAAGTCCCAACTTCCATACTGCTACACCTGCAAGATCTTCTTCCTTTATTGCATCCATCTTAAGTTTCATAGAGCGTTCATCTTCTAGCCATATGTATTTTCTAGCACTTCCTATAGTTGTTTGACCTGTGTACTGTCCTACTTCATCATCCCAAGTAAGTTCAATATTGTTTTCTTTAACCCAATTTGCAGCCGCACTCATTCCAAGTGCACTTGATGATACTTTACTATTCTCCTTTGTCCAAACTCTTGTATATACAGGTACTGCATTTATAAGTTTCTCCTTTGGTACCTCTACTAAGCTATCTGTTATAGAGTTCTTTACAAAATTTATAGATGCACTGCTGCCCTCATCAGACCCACTATAATGCTCATCATATCCCATATTTATAACATAATCCACCACTTCTGCCAATTCATCTCTTTCATAGTACATATTATAAGAAGCCGGTATTGGTACGTCTACGCTTAATACTACTCCACTATTTCTACATGAAACTGAAAGTTCTCTCATAAACTGAATAAAATGAGGTGCATTGTCTTGAGTCAGTGATTCAAAGTCTATATTTATTCCGTCAAAATCATACTTCTCTACATCACTCATCAAATTGGCGATAAGGTTTTTCCTGTTTTCTGAGGAAGATAAAATCTTTAAAGTACTTATCTCTGTGCTGAAATTGTCAATAAGAGGCCATACCTTCAAGCCTTTTTTATGTGCTGCATCTACATAGTCCTTACTTGCTATAGAAGTATAATTTCCCTTATTATCTGATAGCTTAAACCAGGTAGGGGATATAACATTCAATCCGCTTGTATTTGCTACAACCTTATCCATTCCGCTATTTGCTGCACTTGTTGTAACCTGATGCCAGCCCAGCACTACCTTCTCATCCATAGAAATGGAAGTGTAATCCGGCTTTATAAAATTGCTTACTCTCTCGGCTTCCAATATGTTCTTCAAATGATTTTTTTTTACATATCCAAGCACACCATTCTGTGTCAGCACTCTGCACCACTTATCCTTTTGCTCAACTACAACTACATTCTCATCATTATCAAGTTCCACATTTTCTATACTTGCCGACCAATTACTTGCATCTACTCTAAGTCCTGTCTTTGACTTTATACTTGCCTGCTCATATTTTCCGAATTTATCATTAATGTATATTTTTTTAATATCTCCATCAGTATAGGTTTCCACCCAAATATCTGTATATACCTTTATAGTTTCTATAGACAAATACGCCTTATCTTCGTTTTCTATTAAAAGAGGCTTCCCATTATTATCTACATTTTCAAAATTTGCATATACTATCTCTGTAGGTAGAGCATATGATAAAAGCTTTTCATTATCACTGTAATAAAACTTATCATTAAGTATTGCTCTAGTCCAATTCAAAGGAATATATACAACTCCATCTTTATATATTGCTTTAGCTTTTTGCAAAGAATAATTATATACAAGTGCTACTTCATCATCCTTCACCTGGTATATATCATACTCTGAAATTTTTTTCTGTCGATCCGATAATATCTTTTTATTTCTCTTGGTATAAATATAGCTCCAAATATTATACATATTACTATTAAGATTCCTATTATAACTTTCCTTTTTCACTTTTCCTCCACATCAAAAATAATTTATTGTAAAGTCTTTATCATTATAAATTATAAATATGTATAAACATTTAAGACTCTATTTTTTTATACTCATAATTTTATTACTCTACAAATCATTCTATACGCATCTTAAAAAAACTGTCAAAAATATTTTTTTCTATTCTGACAGTTTAACTTACACGACTTTCTATTTATCAATATGTTTTAGTATCAATGGACGGCTACCTAGTAAGCCTTAACTGTGACACTTCTTCATTGACACTTTTTTTATAAAAATTTAGATTTTATACATATACACAGACGGTTTTATAAAATATATTAAAAACCGAACTATATACAACTTATCTATTCACTACAACCTGTGGGGCTTTGCATTATAACAGTATTCTAATATATTTTTATATGTGTAAAATCATTTTGGGGTTTTTCTAGTGTGATATAACTTAGAATACTATGATTTACTGTTCTATAGATTGACAGATAGATATCATAGTCTTGTACATTAGATATTTTTGAATCTTAACTTTTATATTGGGGACTTTTAATAAAAGTAGTTTGTAGCTTTCTCCTTTCTCCGTCTTAAATTCAATTATAAATGCCACATATAAAGTCTGCAAGATAGAATTGGCGTTCGGTCGGTATATGGCAAGATGGATTGTGTGAAATCAAAATAAAAAAGAGCCGAATATCGACTCTCTTTTATTACATTTAAACTCCCTGATATGAACCAAATATAAATGCTTTTTTAGGCTCAAGTGCTAACATCAATAAATTACCCAGCAAACCTACTGCAAGCACTTCTCCAACTCCTACTGTAAGCATCATATATGGTATCAAATCTGTTAAACCATAAGCGAACTTTAATACAAATGGAATTATGATTGCATTTGCAAGTATCGGTGGTACACATACCAACCACTTTGAAACATTTCTAATTCTATAACTTAGTATTGCACCTATAAGTGTAGCCAATGTTCCAAATATTATATCAGGAAGAGCTGCTCCACCAAGTATATTTGCCAAAAGACAACCTATACTTACTCCCGGTACTGCTGCCACTGTAAAAAATGGCAAAATACAAAGTGCCTCAGAAATTCTGAACTGAATGGCACCAAAACTTATAGGGGCAAATGCAAGTGTAAGCACTACATATACTGCTGCTATAACTGCACCCTGTGCCATCATCTTAGTCGTAATATTTTTCATATTTTCTCCTTTAGTTTTGTTTTAGGTGAGGAAGGTTTCGAACTCACCAAGTACGCTAGATACTTTACGTTATTTTAGGAAATAAATCAAGTGTTTTCTTAGTATAATTATGTTTTATACTATAAACATGCCTTATAGATTTCAACTATATCCTCATTGGTAAGTGCTACAAATGCATCTTTTAAGTATCCGTCTGCATTTGCATGTGCTGCCATGGCTTCGAAATGTTTATCATCAATGCCAAGCTCAGTCAATGTCATCGGAATACCTGTTTCTTTAAAATAATTCTCAAGTGCATCTATTCCGGCAAATGCAAGTTTTCTCTCATCATCTCCACTAAGTCCCATTACATTCTTTGCAAATTTTACAAATCTCTCCATGGCACTTGCATCTTTACCTAGGATATGGCGCATCCATCTAATAGTCAAAATAGCAAGTCCTACACCATGAGTGATGTCATAATAAGCTGAAAGCTCATGTTCCATAGCATGACATGGCCATCCTGTACCCTGCTTTCCATATTCAGGTATACCTGAGCAAGCCACTGAAGAATCTGCCATAAGATTTGCTCTTGCCGCATAATTTGTAGGATCTTTAAGTGCAATCTTACAGTTTTTCATAACCGATTTTAATATAGTCTCTGCTATACCGTCTGATAAATCACTATCCATAGTTCTTGAAATATCCTTCAAATATATGGCTCATAATATCAGCACTGCCTGCCGCTGTTTGATAAGGAGATACACTGAATGTATAAGTCGGATCACATATGCTTACTGAAGGATAGGTATATACTGCACCTAATTTTTCATTTGTATCAAGGTTTGATATTACACCACCGGCATCAAATTCTGAACCTGTTGCACTGAGTGTAAGTATATCTACAAGTGGAAGTGCTTTCGATCTTCTAAAGCTGGTTTTTACCATCTCCCAAAGATCATCTCCCGCATAGTAGCGGCCTACTGCTATTGCTTTTGCACAGTCAATAGTACTTCCACCACCTACTGCCAAAATCACATCAATATTATGCTCTTTACAAAGTTCTACACCACGTTTTACTGAAGTTATTCTAGGATTTGGCTCTATACCGTCACATTCAGTAATATTGAAGTCGTTTTCTTTTAAAATCTTTATCACTTCATCATAAAGACCTATTTTCTTGATTGAACCGCCACCATAGACTAACAAAACATTTTTGCCAAAAGGCTCCAATGATTTTGCCAGTCTTTTGATCTGCCCCTCACCGAAGTATAATTTGGTAGGAATGTCATGTTTGAAACTTAACATATTGCACCTCCACTTTTTCGCCATATTTTACTATGGATTTTATTTTCACATTTATTATCGTGCCGTCCTTATTTTAATACAATACCCAATACATCTTCAACCTTTTTCACAGGAATTATTTCAAGTTCATTCAAAACTTCCTCTGCCACTTCCTTCAGATCGTCCTTATTATCTTCCGGTATAAATACTTTCTTTATTCCTGCTCTGGCAGCTGCCATAAGCTTTTCCGGCAAACCACCTATAGGCATTACATTTCCACGAAGTGAAACTTCTCCTGTCATAGCATACTTCGGAGAAACAGGAATATTATTTACAAGAGAAGACAATGCTGTAGTCATAGTAATACCTGCACTTGGTCCATCCTTCGGCACTGCTCCTGCCGGCACATGGATATGAATATCATTATTTTCAAACACTTCATAGCTTTCCGGATACATAGACTTTACAAGACTGAGTGCAATATCTACACTCTCTTTCATTACATCTCCAAGCTGACCTGTGATTTTTTTATCTTACCCTTACCCTTTGTCAGCATTGTCTCTATAAATAATATCTCTCCGCCTACAGCAGTCCATGCAAGACCCGTAACCACTCCTGCCTGTTTTTTTCTCTAATATGCTCTCATGTTTTTATAGGTCTTTGATCCAAATATTCCGACAAATCATCCGGCTTTACATCTATCAGTTCTTTATGATTTTTTACAAGTTCTACCGCTGCATATCTGCAAAGTGAGCTTATTTGTTTCTTCAGTCCACGCACTCCGGCTTCCATTGTATAACTGTTTATAATTGCTTTTATAGTTTCATCTTCTATTATGAGATTATCTTCACCAATTCCCGCCTTTTTCTTTGCTTTGGGTATCAAATGATCCTTTGCAATAGAGAACTTTTCAAGTGCAGTATATCCTGTAAATCTTATAACTTCCATTCTATCAAGAAGTGGCCCCGGTATAGTATCAAGTGAATTTGCTGTACATACAAAGAGTACATCAGACAAATCATATGGTACATTCATATAGTGATCTGTGAAAGTACTGTTTTGCTCAGGATCAAGTACCTCAAGTAAAGCACTTGCAGGATCACCATTATATGATGAGGCAAGCTTATCTATCTCATCCAAAACCATTACAGGATTTGAGGTACCTGCCTTTTTCATGCCGTCCATTATTCTTCCCGGCATAGCACCTATATAAGTTCTTCTATGACCTCTGATATCGGCTTCATCTCTGATGCCTCCCAGTGATATACGCACATATTCTCTACCAAGTGCTTCCGCAATACTCTTTCCTATACTCGTCTTACCTGTACCGGGAGCACCTATAAAAAGAAGTATTGAACCACTTTGCTTTTTATTTAAAGACATTACTGCAAGTTGCTCAATTATTCTCTTTTTTACTTTTTTGAGTCCATAATGCTCTCTATCGAGGACCTCCATTGCATTATCAAGCTCTATATCCTTGGGTTCTTCTTTTTTCCACTGTAGTGAAGTTACAAAATCCAGATAATTGTAAAGTAGTCCATACTCATGGCTGTCCTTACCCTCTTGTTTCATTCGGTTAAGTACATTATCTGCTTCCTTTCTGGCAATCTCATTCATCCCTGAATTTTCTATTTTTTCTTCAAACTTTCTTACTTCAGAGATATTTTCAGGATGCATCTCATCCAAAGATTTTTGTAGAAAACTTATCTGTTTTTTTATTGCATCTTCCCTATATGCCTTCTCATGAAGCTCCTTTGTGCCTTCTTTGCTTCCTCACTTACCTCATTTATAGCCATAAACTCTCTGGCATACTGTTCTATAAGTTCTGCCCTTGCCTTTGTAGAATCCTCTGCAAGTACTGAATATTTCTCCTCCGGAGTGATATTCATAAATGGTGACAGACCTACCATTACCTCATTCATATTCTTCCAAGCAAGTACATATCCCCTTGCCATAAGTCCCCATTGAAACTTAGTAACATAGTTTAGCAATTCGTCTCTAAGTCCTACAAGCATTTCACTTGCACTTTGTGGATCAAGATCATCTATCTCAGGTCTCTGCACTCCCACAACATTTTGAGTTTCAAAATCTATATATTCAATATTTATTCTATTGAATGCCTCCAGATTTGCACCGCCCTCATCATCCACAGACAGTACCTGCCCTGCAACTGCTATTGGGTAGATATCTTCCATTGTAATATCTGTATCTTTCGGTTCTCTTAAATAAAGAAATGTTACTTTTTCACCTATAGAGATCTTACTTACCCCTGCCTCCTGTAAATACTCTTTTCTAAAATATATTTTTGACCCCGGTAAAACTACCGTATTATATGTAGGTATTAAAATCATACGCCCTCCTTTGTTAGCACTTATTGTAAAAGAGTGCTAAAGACTATTTTGTAAAAGAGAGGTTGAAACAATGGCTTGCTTTCAACCTCCCCATCTACATGGATTACAGTATATCACTGGCACTCTTACCCGTCAAGTGATAATTAAATTTTATAAAATTAAATAAGTATAATAGTTTTATTTTTGCTTTACCTTGATTATCTTCCGGTATGTAGTGTATACTTCTACACTACATACTTTTAATCGCCTTTGTCAAACTATCAAGTGCCATCTTCAAATATTCTCTTGGACATGCTATATTAAATCTCTCAAATCCCTCTCCGTCTACTCCAAACATAGCACCTGAATCTATCCAAAGCTTTGCCTTATTTACTATGAGATCCTCTCTCTCTTCTTCAGTCAGACCAAGCTCTCTAAGGTCTACCCATACAAGGTATGTGCCTTCCGGCTCTATAAGTTTTACCTGTGGAATATTCTCTTTCAAATAATCTCTAAGAAATCAAGGTTTCCCTTTATATATCCTCTTACAGCATCCAACCATTCCTGTCCTGACTCATAAGCTGCTCTTGCAGCTACAAGCCCCATCGTATTCATCTGTGAATATCCTGATTTTACTATCTCATTTTTAAAAGCATCTCTAAGCTTCTTATTTTCTATAAAAATATTTGAAACTTGAAGCCCGGCTATATTAAAGCTCTTACTTGGTGCTGTAGCAATTACAGCATTTGCAGCATATTCATCTCCCAATGAAGCGAATACTGTATGCTTATTTCCGGGATGTACAAAATCGGCATGTATTTCATCACTGAAGATAACCACATTATGCTTGATGCATATATCACCTATTCTTTTTAGCTCATCCTTACTCCAAACCCTACCTACAGGATTATGTGGAGAGCAAAGTATAAAAAGTTTTACCTGATTTTCTACTATCTTCTTTTCAAACTCTTCAAAGTTCATCTCATATCTACCGTCTTTTATTACAAGCGGCGAGTTGATAAGCTTTCTGTTATTGCTAAGTATCATCTCACTGAAAGGATAGTATACAGGCTGCTGTATAATAACACCTTCACCCTCTTTTGAGAATGCCTTTACAGCCATTGCTATAGCATATACTACTCCCGGTGTCTTAACTAAAGTACCTTTTTTCGGTTCCCAAGAGAAATTTTTTACAAACCAGTTTTTTACTACTTCAAAATAATCTGACTGCACTTCAGTATACCCATAGATTCCATGGTCTACTCTTTTTTGCAAGGCATCTGTAATAGGCTGTGCAACCGGAAAATCCATATCCGCAACCCAGAGTGAAAGCTCATCACCATTTTTACCTCTTAGCTTTGCACAGTCAAACTTCAAACTATCAGTACCTTTTCTATCTATAATCTTATCAAAATCGTACATATATCTCCTTATTATGCCAATGCTCTCTCCAAATCCTTTATTAGATCATCCACATTTTCTATTCCAACTGAAAGTCTTAGAAATGTATCTGTTATTCCAAGTCTTTCTCTTACCTCCACAGCTACATCCGCATGTGTCTGTATCATAGGAAAGGTAATCAAGGACTCTACACCACCAAGGCTCTCTGCATACTTTATTATTTCCAGCTTTTCAAATGCATCTCTTGCAGTTTTGGCAGTATCAGTTGTAAAGGCTATCATACCTCCAAATCCTCTTGACTGGGCTTTGTTTATATCATATCCTGGATGTTCCGGCAGTCCTACATAGTACACATTTGTAATCTTTTTATTTGTCTTTAGAAAATTTGCAATCTTTAATGCATTTTCCTGTATTCTGTCCATTCTTATTGCCAATGTCTTCAGTCCTCTAAGAGTTAAGAAGCTGTCAAATGGTGAAAGACTTGGACCAATAGTCTTATACATAAATCTGATTTTTTCGGATAATTCCTCATTTGCAGTACATACAAATCCTGCCAAAGTATCATTGTGACCTGCAATATATTTTGTACCGCTGTGAATAACAATATCTGCACCAAGCTTTATCGGATTTTGAAAATACGGACTTAAAAATGTATTGTCAACGATCAATAAGAGATTATTCTCCCTTGCAATCTTTGCGATTTCTCTTATATCTGTAACAAGCATTGTAGGATTGCTTGGTGTTTCAATAAATATAGCCTTTGTATTTTCATTTATCGCATTCAAAACATTCTCAGGCTTTGTTGTATTCACATAGCTAAATTTTCTGCCTCTTTCCACTCCCAAAGTATTAAAGAGTCTTGTACTTCCACCATATATATCTTCCTGAGATATGATATGATCACCTGCATTAAAAAGCTCAAGCACCAAAGAGCAGGCAGCCATACCTGTAGAAGTTGCCACTGTATCATAAGCCCCTTCCAATGCACTGATGCAATCCTCCAGCTCTGTTCTTGTAGGATTTGATTGACGAGAGTAATCATATCCTGTACTTTCACCTACTCCCGGGTGAGAGAAGGTAGCCGTCTGGAATATCGGCACTGTCATTGCACCATATGCATGGGCCATCTTATCTTCATTCAAACTATGTACACATAATGTTTCAATATTCATAAATTCACCTGACTTTTCTTAAAAACTGTTACTAACAATAGAAAACATTTTACAAGCTCATATTTTCTTGGTCAATAAGATGTTTTCTTGCTCTGGTTATAAGAAAAGCCTATATCAATGAATTTATAAATTGTACTTGTTCTTATAGGCAATAATTGCAGCCACTGTTTTTGAATCTTTCAATTCTCCCTTATAAATCAAATCTACAAGTTCCTCTAGCTCCCACTCTTCTATGTCAATGCTCTCATCCTCATCCAAATGCTGCTCACTCTTAATAAGATTTCTTGCAACAAAGATATCTATCTCTTCATCACCGAAAGCTACCATAGTATCAATTCTTATCAAGAACTCCAAATCATCCGGAGAAGCTACCTTGTAACCTGTTTCTTCTTCGAGTTCTCTAAAAGCACATATTCTTCTTGGCTCATCCTTAGAGTCTACCTTACCTGCCGGAAGCTCCAGAGTATATCTGTCCAATGCATTTCTGTACTGACGCACCAGGAGTATCTTACCATTATTAAGTATCGGTACTACTGCCGCTGCACCATTATGCTGTATATAATCCCATATAGATCTTTTGTCATTAATCAGTACATGGTCTTTATACACCTTTACTATTGTACCTTCATATGCCAGTTCTCTTTTTTCTCTAATTATTTTTTCCATATTTTCTCCTTGCCTGACTTTACTATTGAAGCCACATTATTTAAAAACTCAATTATTTTATCCAAACCATCATTTGAATAATCAAAATAATGGTCCTTCTTCTTATCATCCTCTGTACGGTCAAAACTAAAGGGCTCAGGCCATACTGTAAGTTTTAGCTTTGCCTCGCCCCTCTTATCCTTCGGTGTAAAATTTACCTTTTCCAGAGGATCTCTCCCCAGCCTAAATCTTAAACCGTCTAGACTCCCTGTAAAATATTGACCATAATCATAATATCCTATATTTAACAAGTCACCTTTTTTTAACATATAAACATTTCTCTTAAATCATCTACATTCTTTATAATGTAATTCGCTCCTTCAAGCTCTTCTATTCCACCATAGCCATAGAGGACTCCGATACTCTTTAGCCCTATATTCGTAGCACCCACTATATCATGGCTCTTATCACCTATCATTATAGCATAATCTCTGTCCATTATTTTGTTTGTTTCCAATACATATTCAATCACAGCAGTCTTTGTGGCCCTCTTGGTATTAAAATCTCCATCTGCACCACCTACATATGTAAAATACTTATCAAGTCCAAATGTTCTATTACTCTTCTTGCCTCCTTTTCAGGCTTTGAAGTAGCTACATAGAGATTATATTTTTTTGATAAGCCCTCTAACATCTCTTCTATTCCGCTATAAAGTTCACACTCAAATATACCTACTGACTTGTAGTACTTATGGAATACAGCTAATGCTTCCTCATACTGTTCCAGACTGAGACCATAAAATTTTGTATAACTTTCAACCATTGGAGGGCCTACAAACTTTTTCAATTCCTCAAGGTCCTCATATATTCCAAAATGCTCTAATGACTTTTGCACTCCCTTTGTAATCCCAAGGTCCGACCTTACTATAGTACCATCCAAATCAAATAAAATATGCTTTTGCTTCATTCCTACTGCTCCTTGGCTACAGCCTGTTTTAATTTTAATCCGACCTTTTCTATTCTTGCATGGTCCATTTTCTTTACTGTCAATATTATATTGTCAAATGTAATGACCTCACCTTCTATTGGAAGTCGTCCTAACTTTTCCATAATGATTCCGCCAATAGACTCATACTCCTCAGAGCTTAATTCAAGCCCAATTCTCTCATTTACATCATCCAAATTTGTAGAACCGTCTATGATATACTCACTTTCAGAAATCTTTGTAATACCCTCGTCATCATCTGCATCAAATTCATCCCTTATCTCTCCGACTATTTCCTCAAGCATATCCTCCAATGTTATAAGCCCTGCTGTTATACCATACTCATCTAACACTATAACTATATTTGCACCGGTCTTTCTCATATCCATCATAAGTGAAGATGTCTTTTTATACTCAAATGTATAAAGTGGCTCTCTGAGATGTTCCTTTACAGAAAAATTTTCTTTATCTTCTATCAAAAGGAAATCTTTTACATTCAATATACCTATAACATTGTCAGGACTATCTTCATACACCGGTATTCTGGTATATCTTTCTTCTCTAAAAATATTCAAATTTCATCATAGCATGAGTCTACAGAAACCATTACCATATCTACTCTCGGCACCATAATATCACCTGCAACAGTATCTCCAAAGTCCACCACATTTACTATCATCTTTTTCTCTTCGTTTTCAATGACTCCGTCCTCATGACTGACTTCTACCATTGCCCTAAGTTCATCCTCAGTTACCATATTATTGTCATCACTATTTTTACTAAAAATAGAAATAACAAGTCCTGACACCTTATTCACTATATAAATAAAAGGCGTCAAAACAATTACAAGAATTGAGATGATTCCAATATATTTTAATGCCATGTCTTCGGCATTTTTTGATGCTACATTTTTGGGAGTAATTTCACCAAAAACCAATATAAGAAATGTCAGAATACCTGTCGCAACGCTCACCAGGCTACTGCCAAAAAGCTTTAATGTAAGTGTTGTAGAAATTGATGATGCTGACAGATTAACTATATTATTTCCTATTAATATTGCGGAAAGCATCTTATCTGTATTTGCCGTTATATCCAGTACCTTTGTTGCTCTCTTATCTCCGGCTTCAGCCATATTTCTTATCTTCAATTTATTTGAAGTCATCAGTGCCGTTTCTGCAGACGAGAAAAAAGCTGACGCAGATAATAGCACTAGTAATATGACCAGCTGTAATATGTCACTTGTTTCCAAAATAACTCCTATATTCTATTCCTCAGTGGGTATATTATCCACTGCTATATTATTTATTTTTTTCTTTGACCCAAAAGGCATCATAAGACTTCCAAGTACTATAAAAATATCACCCAGGTTAAAAATCACCTTATCAAGCCCCTTTACTTTGATACGAATATAATCCACTACATATCCCCTTGTAAATCTGTCAAAGATATTGCTAAGTGAACCTGCTATAATTAGGCTGAGTGATAGCTTCTTTATCTTCTTTCCTTTTTGTGGAAGTAAGAAAGAAAGTCCTCCAATTAGTACTGAAGTAATAAATACCGGAATATATTTTACTACTTTCTGATTTTCTTTTAGCTTACCAAACGGAAATCCCTTATTATGAAATTTATCTATTTCTATTTTACCGGCAATATTTCTTGGCAAATCCTTTTTATCCATAGAATTTATTGCATATTTTATAACTAAATCAAGACAAGTTAATACAGGTATTAATACAACAAACATATCCCCCTCCTATATATTTCTAAATATTATATTGGGACTACCTTTGTGTTCCAGATAGTCTCTGGTGATTATAACTTTACCGATATTTTTATCCTTTGGAGTTTCATACATGATATCAAGCATAAACTCTTCTATAATTGAACGAAGTGCTCTGGCTCCTGTGTCCTTGTCCATAGCCAGTTCTGCAATATAATCCATTGCATCATCATCAAATATAAGTTCCACTTCATCAAGCTCCAAAAGCTTTTTATATTGTTTTAATATCGCATTCTTCGGCTCGATCAATATCTTTTTGAATGCCTCTTTATCAAGCTTTGACAGTGTACATATTACAGGTAATCTTCCTATAAACTCCGGGATCATACCGAACTTTTTGATATCCTCATTTGTTACCTTTGCGTATAAATTACTGTCATTATCAAATTTATCCTTAAGATCTGAGTTAAATCCCATGCTGGTATTTTTTCTCAATCTCTCTTTTATGATATCATCAAGTGCAGGAAATGCACCTCCACATATAAATAATATATTGTCTGTATTTACAGTTTCCATTGGTGCCAGCACATTTTTTTGATTGGTACCTACCGGAACCTCAACCTTGCTGCCTTCCAAAAGCTTTAAAAGTTCCTGTTGTACACTTTCTCCACTTACATCCCTTGAATTAGTATTTTTCTTTTTTGCAATCTTATCTATTTCATCAATAAATACAATGCCGCACTCTGCCCTCTCCACATCATTACCCGCAGAAAGTAGTAACTTTGAGATAACACTTTCTATGTCATCTCCTATATACCCTGCCTCTGTAAGTGAGGTTGCGTCCGCTATGGCAAGTGGTACATTAAGTAATTTCGCCAATGTCTTTACAAGATAGGTCTTTCCACTTCCTGTCGGTCCTATCATAAGAATATTTGACTTTTCAATCTTGGTGCCATCTTTACCCTTATCTAAAAAGATTCTTTTATAATGATTGTACACTGCAACAGAGATAATTTTCTTTGCCTGATCCTGCCCTATCACATATTCATCAAGCATTGACTTTATCACATGTGGTGCCGGAACATCTTTCATTGTGAAAAGTGGCTCCGTTCTTTTTTCATCTCTTTTTTTAACCCTGGCTCTTTCAGGTATTGGATTCACATTCATGTTCGGAATATTGAAACTATTAAGATCTATATTTTTTATATCATCTATATTCATCTTTGACATTCCTGACAATTTGCTGATATCCATACTTTGCATGGAGTTAAAAGTTTTTTGTATACAATCAGGACATATATCTATCCCGCCGGGCATAGATATCATTGTACCGGTTTTTGATTCCGGTCTCCTGCACATATAGCATATTTTCTCATATTTATTATTATCATCTTTATCGTTTTTATTATCTTCCATTTTTCCATTCCCAATATTTTACAATAGTTTTATGCTAATCATTCTAACATAAAAAAAAGAAATGTGCCATATTCGTGGAAATACGGTACATTTCTTATACTTATCTTTTATTTAAATAATAGTCTTTATTAATCTTCCTTTGATAGGAAGTTGTAACAAACTGCTGCCAGAGCACCACCTACAAGTGGAGCAAGTATAAATAACCATACCTGTGCAAATGCAACTGAAGTAAGACCACTTACAATTGCAGGTCCAAAGCTTCTTGCAGGATTTACAGATGTTCCTGTAAAAGGAATACCAAATATATGAATCAAAGTAAGTGAAAGACCTATTACAAGTCCTGCAATTCTTCCATTCTCAGCCTTTGATGTAACACCCAAAATTGCCAAAACAAATACAAATGTAAGTATAACTTCTACAAGGAAAGCAACTCCCACTGATATACCCATAGCACTTGCTTCACCGAATCCATTTGTCCCTAGTGATGCATTTGAACCAAGTATAATGAAAAGCAAGATTGCACCTAAAATGCCTCCCAAAAACTGTGATATTACATATCCTGTAAAATCTTTCACATTCATTCTACCTGATACCAACATGCCAAGTGATACGGCAGGATTGATATGGCATCCCGAAATATTTCCGATAGAGTATGCCATAGCCACTATAGAAAGTCCAAAAGCAAATGCTATAAGCAAGGTGGAAAAACCAAGTGGAACAAGTACATTACTCTGAGCCAACAGTGTATTTACCGCTACAGCACTACCACATCCGAAAAGTGTCAGTACGCAAGTACCTATAAACTCTGCTAAATATTTCTTCATTATTACCTCCAATATTCTCTAAATTGTAGTTAAACATTAAAAAGGATTTTAAACCTCCTTAAAACAACGTTGCTCATTATACAACTTAATTTCATAAAAGTCCATAGCATTATATTAATACTTTCTATCATTTACTTTAGAAAACTTTATATTATTCAAATATAAAAAGGACCGACTACTCGATCCTCTCTATCTTATAAACCTTACTTAAGAAGGTCCTTAATCTATCATTCTTTGGATTTGTAAAGAACTCATACGGAACATTCTCCTCTACAAACTCTCCTGAGTCCAGGAAAACCACTCTGTTTGCAACCTCTCTTGCAAAGCCCATCTCATGTGTTACAACTACCATGGTCATCTTCTGCTTGGCCAGATCCTTCATAACTGACAGTACTTCTCCTACCATCTCAGGATCAAGTGCTGAGGTCGGCTCATCAAAAAGCATAACATCCGGCTTCATACAAAGTGCTCTGACTATAGCAACTCTCTGCTGCTGGCCTCCAGAAAGCTTTGATGGGTACTCATTTGCCCTATCATCAAGTCCTACCTTCTCCAATAGACTCATTGCATATTTCTCTGCCTCATCTGCACTTATTTTTTGGAGTTTCATAGGGGCTAAAACAAGGTTTTGTAGCACTGTCATATGTGGAAATAGGTTAAACTGTTGAAAAACCATACCCATCTTTCTACGATGTACATCAATGTCTACATCCTTTTTGCATATATCAGTGCCTTCAAATAATATTTCTCCGCTATTTGCCTCCTCCATTCTGTTAAGGCATCTAAGAAAGGTTGACTTACCTGAACCTGAAGGTCCTATAAGGCATACCACATCTCCTTTGTTAATATCCAGAGATATATTCTTTAGTACCTGCTTGCCATGAAATTCCTTACATAAATTCTTTACTTCTATAAGTCTATCACCTGCCACTTCTAGCCAAACTCCTCTCAAGTAATTTTACCAAATAGCTAAAGAGCATTACCATGATAAGGTAAGCAGTGCAACTGCAAGGAAAGGCATCATTGAAGAGTATGTCCTACTCCTTATAACCTCTCCTGCCCTTGTCAAATCCTCTAAAGCAATATAGCCTGCAACTGAAGTCTCCTTCATCAAAACAATAAACTCATTTGCAAGAGTAGGCAATATATTCTTTATAGCTTGAGGCATAATAATATATATCATTGTCTGAGGATAATTAAATCCTAAACTTCTTCCGGCTTCCATCTGACCTCTTGGTACAGAATTAATACCCGAACGAAAAATCTCTGCCTGATATGCTCCTGAATTGATTCCAAAAGCCAGTATAGCCACAATACTCTTATCCACTTTTATTGAACTGAATATAACAAAATATATTATAAGCAGCTGTACAACTACCGGAGTTCCTCTTATTACTGTAAGATAAATATTGCATAAGAAATTTAAAAATCTCAATTTCTTTGTATTGTCGTACACATTTCTTACAATAGCTACGCCAAATCCCAGTAGAAATCCAAGTATTACAGCAAAGAATGTAATCTCCAAAGTGACTAACAGACCATTTAACAGGGATAGCCATCTGTTATCTGTTATGAAATTTAAGATAAACTGCGATTTCAACTCTTCAAACATGTTATTCTGCCTTGATATACTTTGCAATAATGCTGTCTATTGTTCCATCAGCCTTCAACTCTGAAAGTGCCTTGTTTACTGCATCTAAAAGCTCTTTATTACCTTTTTGAACTGCTATAGCATAGTTCTCCTCTGCATATGCCTCATCCAAAACTTTAAGACCGCTAGTCTCTTCTACAAACTTCTTTGCAACTTCACTGTCTATAACAACAGCATCTATCTTACCCTGACTAAGTGCCTGAACAGCATCCATACCCTTTGCATATCTCTCAGGCTTAGCATCCTTTATATCGCCTACCATAAGATCACCTGTAGTACCTGTCTGTACTCCAATTGTTTTACCCTCAAGGTCTGCACCTGAAGCTATGCTTGAATCATCCTTTACTATAATAAGCTGTTTTGATGAAGTATATGAATCAGAAAAGTCCACACTCTTCTTTCTTTCTTCTGTAGCTGTAATACCTGCCAAACCTAAATCAGCCTTACCTGATGTTACCTCTAAAATAACTGAGTCAAATGCTATATCTTCTATCTCTATCTGAACTCCAAGCTTACTTGCTATGGCATCTGCTATCTCCATATCAATACCTACAATCTTGTCTCCTTCATGATACTCATATGGTGGAAATTCTGCATTTGTAGCAACTATGAGCTTTCCTGACTCTATAGTTTTTGCTTCTCCTTCACTACTCTCAGCTGCCTTCGAACCGCCACATGCTACCAAACTTGTTACCATTAAACCTGTCATAACCAGTGCTAATATTATTTTCTTCATAAAACCCTCCATTTGTACATAAAAAATCTTATTGCATAATAATACACTCTTTATTATAAGAATGCAATAGTTTTTTATAAATTACACAGGAAAAGACCCTAATCTTGTATTTATACTAAGTTAGAAAAACCAACTGTCATATTGTATACAAAATTAGAGTCCTCGATTCAGCGTAATCATACCCAATAAATGCAATATATTCCATCAGCTATACCGCTGCTGAAGTCAAATATTTCTCCATCTCATTTACGGCATGTATTTCATCATTACCGTCTGCTGATATGTATACCTCTTTGCCATCACCAAACTTTAATGTCATCATGCCCATGATACTCTTTGCATTTACCTTCTTAGTACCACTTTCAACATAAATCCTGCTTTCAAACTGGCTGGCCACCTGTACTAGCATAGCTACCGGTTTAGTTTCAGTCTTTGCATCCATCGCAATCTTAACTGACTTCCTAACCATTTTCTCTCCTTACTTTTTCCCTTAATTGGTCTGCGATGATAGAGAGTTTACGCAACCTATGATTAACCCCACTTTTCCCAAGCTGTGGACTAATCATTTTTCCAAGTTCCACCAAAGAAGCATCAGGATTTTCCAGTCTGGCATTGGCTACCGCCTCCAGATTTGATGTCAATTTTTCAAGTCCCATAATCTCTTTAATAAGTTGTATATCCTCAAGTTGAGAAAGTGCTGCTGACACTGTTTTGTTTATATTTGCTGTCTCACAATTCACTTTTCTGTTTACATCATTTCGCATCCCTTTTAAGATTCGAATATTTTCGAAGTTCATAAGCGATGTAGGTGCTTCCATCAGACCAAGTGCTAATGATATCTGATCACTGTCCTTTATATATACTACATTAGCTTTTTTCCTTGTAGTAATTTTGGGCTTGAGCGATAAATCTTCCATCAATTCCTTTAAAGATAATGCATCATCTATAGTGGAACATACAATTTCAAGATGATAGCCCTTTTCAGGATCTGTGATCGAACCTGAAGATAGAAATGCTCCTCTAAAGAAAGCTTTTTACAGCAGGAATTTAATAAAACTGTATTACTCCTAAGTGACAAACAATCTAATAACTCTTGGTTTTTAAGAAGCTTTATAGCTTTAAGCACCTCTCTGGCGCCAGCATCATCCATAATACTGACCGAATATAGACGCTTACGCCTGACCAATGCACTATTGCTTACTACTACATCTGTATTTATATTAAATGTTTTTTTAATTAAAGTAAAGTACTTTCTGGCAAGTCCCGAATATTCTGTGTTTATTTGTAAAGATATTTCGTTATTTTTTGATGTAGAAACAGTACCGATAAAGTAAACAATCGCCAAAATTTCTGCAAGTATGCAATGCCTAACCGTAGGATTTACCCTTATAAGTTCATTTTTTACCTCTGAAGAAAATGTCATCTTTTGTCCTATCTTTGCGAAATTCGTGAAATATTCTTGCCCATATCTCTATGTTCCAGTCTGACACCTATTCCATCTATCTTATCAAGTTTTTCCTTAAGTGCAGCTGCAATCGCCACTGAACGATGTTGACCTCCTGTACAGCCTATACCTATCACCAATGCACTCTTTCCCTCATCTATATATCTTGGTATCAAAAAATCAATCATATCGTCCAGCTTATCCAGGAAAATTTCAGCATCATTATTTGAGAACACATAGTCTGCAACTTCCTTTTCTTCTCCGGTCTTTAATCTAAGATTATGATCATAGAAAGGATTTGGCAAAAATCTCACATCAAATAATAGATCTGGATCTTCAGGTATACCATACATATATCCAAATGAGAGAACTGTAACAAAAAGATTATTGAATGACTTACCGTCCACATAGATTTTTTTTAGTTCCTGCTTCAATTCCTTAGTCAAAAATCTTCCGGTATCCAATATTCTATCCGCTCTGCTTCTTAAAAAAGCCAGCTTTTCTCTTTCAAGATTTATACCATCTATCAATCTACCTCCTGCCGCCAGCGGATGATTTCGTCTAGTTTCCTTATATCTTTTTATCAAGGTATCATCATCTGCCTCAAGGAAGAGTATCTCCATATTTATCTTCTTGTGATCAAGTTCATCAAATACTTCCTGTAGACCGTTCAGTCCGCTCCTAATATCAATGCCAAGTGCTACTCCATTCATTCCTCTTTCAGATTCAATGGTCAGATCCACAAAATTTAAAAGTAGTTCAAGCGGCAGATTGTCAACGCAGTAATACCCAAAGTCTTCAAACATCTTTAATGCAACAGTCTTACCTGAACCGGACATTCCTGTTACAATAATTATCTTCATATCAAATCATCCTTACTTCACATTCTAATTGAACACCAAATTTTTCATAAACTTTAGCACGTACATGCTCTATCAATTTTTTTATATCATCTGATGAAGCATTGTCATAATTTATTACAAAGCCACAATGCTTTTGTGATACTGCCGCACCGCCAAGTCTAAAACCTCTAAGACCTGCATCGTCTATAAGCTTTCCCGCAAAATATCCCTCAGGTCTTTTGAATGTCGAACCTGCACTCGGATATTCCAAAGGCTGCTTTTCTCTTCTTCTACTGTTGAGGTCTTCTATTTGTAGCCTTATTTTTTCTTTATCTCCAGGCTTCAATTTCAGTTTGGCAGCTAAAACTATCTCATTATTTGCTAAGATGTTACTTTTTCTATAGCTCAGTTCCAAGTCTGAAGCTAATTTCCATTTTATACTTCCATCAGGACAAAGAACCTTTACTTCATAAAGTACCTCTGACATCTCCCCGCCATAGGCACCTGCATTCATAACTATTGAACCTCCAAGGCTTCCAGGTATTCCACATGCAAATTCAAAACCGCTAAGACTTTGCTCCATAGCATAATCACTTATCTTATCCAGCCCCACTCCGGCTCCGGCTTCAATATATTCACCTTCATGCGTAATACTATCATTTAGAAGGCAGGTAGAAATGATTACTCCATCGTAGCCTCTATCATCTGCCAATATATTACTGCCTTTTCCCAGTATATAATACTTGTAATTTTCTTTTCTTATAATATCCATACAAAGGCCAAGTTGTTCCTCAGTGACAGGAGTTAAGAAAAATCTACATTCTCCACCAACATGAAATGTTGTATGGTCTTTTAATAACTCTCCGTTCTTACAATTTTCACCCAGGATGCTTTTAAAATCCATTTGCATTTATCCCCACTAATCTATTTTAATATCAATCTTTTCCGGCTATATTTGCCTGTACTCTGTTATACAGTTCCTTTGCCGCATTATATCCCATCTGCTTTTGTCTATGATTTACAGCAGCAGTTTCTACAATGATTGCAAGATTTCTACCCGGTCTTACAGGCAATACATGACATACAACCTTATTGCCTAGGTATTCTATATAATTGTCCTCCAGTCCCAGTCTGTCATAATCCTTATTTTGAACCCAATCTTCAAGTTGTATCACCAAATCAATAGACTGAGTATCCTTAACACTAAGTACACCATATAAAGCCTTTACATCTATAATACCTATTCCCCTAAGCTCAATAAAATGTTTAGTTATATCAGGTGCTGTTCCTACTAAAGTCTGTTGTGACACCCTTCTGATCTCCACAACATCATCTGATACAAGTCTGTGACCTCTTTTTACAAGTTCCAGAGCAGCCTCACTCTTTCCAATACCACTATCTCCAGTTATAAGTACACCTTCACCATATACATCCACCAAAACTCCATGTATAGAAATAACCGGTGCAAGCTGTACATTCAGCCATCTTACAAGCTCACCCGTAATATATGTGGTAGACTGCTCAATGCCAAGGCAGGGTACTCCATAATGTATACAATATGAAAGCATATCTTCATCAGGCTTTATACCTCTGGCATACAGTACACATGGTACATGATATGAAAGCAACTTATCATAAGTTACTTTTTTCCTCTCTTCATCCAATGTCTGAATATATGCATTCTCGACATTACCTATTATCTGTACTCTTTCATTGTCAAAATGATCAAAAAAACCTGCCAACTGAAGTGCCGGTCTATTGATTTCCGGATGCTTTAGAATAATAGACTCCGTATCTATGCCCGGTGTAAAATTCTCCAAATTTAATTCCTTAATAAGTTCCTTAACTGTTACGTCTCCTCCCATAGTACCTCCTATCATGATTCCCCCTTTAAAAAATTATCCTAAAAGCTCTAATAGCTCCTCTTTTGAAATATTTGCCAAGGATACTCCCGCTTCAAAGTTTAGTACTTTATCCGCCAAGTCTTTCTTTGACTCTTGAAGTTTAACTATCCTTTCTTCTATAGTTCCCTTTGCAATAAGCCTATAAACAGTAACATTATTTTTTTGTCCGATTCTATGTGCTCTATCTGTAGCCTGATTTTGCGCTGCAAAATTCCACCATGGATCATAATGAATTACTATATCTGCTCCTACAAGATTAAGCCCTGTACCTCCTGCCTTCAAAGAAATCAAGAAAACGTCTGTATTGTCTTCATTAAACTCATTCACAAGCCTGATTCTATCTTCTTTACTTGTAGAACCTGTTATAGTATAGCTACTTATCTTTTCTTCTTTAAATCTCTTTTCGATAATATCAAACATCGAAGTGAATTGTGAAAACAAGAGTATCTTATGTCCTGCTTCTATACCGCTCTTTACCAGATCAATACAGGTTTCAAGCTTAGCTGACTCTCCATTGTAATTATCAAAAATCAAACTCGGATCACAGCATATCTGTCTAAGCCTTGTAATCTCTGACAATATTATCATCTTGGAACTGTTATAATCACTATCACCTTCCAGCACCTTTTTTAGATTTGCCAGTTCCTTATCATATGCCAACTGCTGCTCTTTTTCAAACTTTGATATCCTGATCTCTTCAATCTTTTCAGGTAAGTCCATTGCAACTTCAGATTTTAGTCTTCTAAGCACAAATGGACTGATCATCTTTGATAAAAGCTTCGCACTGATCTCATTGCCTTCCTTTACTATAGCGTTTTCATACTTTGTTCTAAATGAATTATAGCTATATAAAAAGCCCGGCATTATATAATCAAATATACTCCAAAGTTCACTTAACCTGTTTTCTATAGGCGTTCCTGTAAGAGCAAACTTTACATCCGCCTTTACTGTCTTTACAGCCTTGGCAACGCCTGTATTTTGATTTTTTATAAACTGTGCCTCATCTATTATCTGATGAGAAAATCTCATATCATGATACAGACTTATATCTCTTCTCAGAGTATCATAGGAGCTTATATAAATGTCTGAGTTTTCATTATCCTCCAGAACATTTTGTCTATCTTCCTTACTGCCGACCAGTACAGACACTCTAAGTATGCCTTCTGTATCAAATTTTGATATCTCCTCACTCCAATTATATACCAAAGATGCCGGACATACTATAAGTGCTTTAGCTAATCTATTACTTTTTTTCGCATCTATCAGAAGTGCTATTATCTGCAATGTCTTTCCAAGACCCATATCATCTGCCAGTATACCACCAAAACCCAGTTCTTCAACAGAACGTAGCCATTTAAATCCCTCTTTTTGATAGCCTCTTAAAATATTTTCAACTGTCTTAGGAGGTTCTATGGTCATAGACTTTATATTGTCAAACTTTTCTATCAGTTTTACAAAGCTCTGATCCCTCTTTTCTATAAGTTCCTCATGTGCTACCATCATTTCGTCAATATATAGCGAACGATATAGAGGTACTGTCAATGCTCCTTTTCTCAAATCCTTTGAAGATATCTCCAAAACATCAAGTAATTCATTAAAACTGTTCATGTATTCAGAATCAATATTTACAAATGCACCACTCTTTAGGCGATAGTATTTTTTCTTTTTCCTATAACTTGTCACTATATCAGCCAGTTCCTCAGCACTCATGTCCTCTGAAAGCACATCCAACTGCAAAAGATTAGACTTTACAGACACTCCTATACTTGCTGAAGGTTTCCTGTATATTCTCACATCATTGAATGCATCACTGCCCAGTACTTTACCATATTTATTTAATGCGTCAATACCCAAAACCTTTAAATCATACAACTCATCTTCTGTAGCGGTGGACGGCAGCTTATTCTCAGACTCATGTGAAAGATATTTTTTTAAAATATCTATAGCTTTTTCTTCTTGTTCTTTATTTCTGATGAGCTCATTTTCATTTCTATCAAGTATTTTCCCGGAAATTACATCTACCCTTCCACCGGTATAAGCTGCTTCCACTCTGCCTATAGCATTATTGTCCTCCATATCCAGATAATATGTAATATCTGCATTTTCAGGTATAAATTCTATTGCTTCAGGTGCATTATCTATTATATTAACATTATCTTTTATAGCCGGCAGTACATCAGAATAAAATTTTCCGATATTTTTTCTTCCAATCCTTATTTCATAGTTTCCAAGATCTGAATGTTTTAAAGCCTTAAATATTTTCAAAATACTCTCATCACATCTATTGAAATAATCGTCTGCAATAAAATATACATACTTGTTTGAATCAAGGCACAAAGGAGTTTCTACATCCAAGCTTACACCTGCAAACTGGTTTTTATCATATATGGGATCAATCTTTATATTTATTTTCATGTTATAATCCCTAAACTCAACCTCTGAAGTGATCTTTTTATAATAGATTTCCTTTGTAAGTTCTACTCTTTTGCCTACCAGCAACTCAAATATATCATCTATATTTGAGGCATCTACTGCAATTTTCGAAGTGTTCAATCCACTTTTAACATAGTCCAAAAGCCTATAGCTTATGGCACTCTCCGTTTCAACCAGATCTTCTATAAACCTTATATACCTTACACTTTCTGCATCAAATGCACTATAATTTAGCTTAACGCTGTCATTTTTACCAAGTGGATACACTTCATTGGATTTTAAAGCCTCAACAAAGTTTCTATAGTTCTTTATCTGTACAAGCTTCTTTCTACCAATTTTAAATTGAATAAACAGACTATAATTGTATTCTCCAGCAGATGAGAGTATAAGTTTTGGTATAATCCTTACCGGATCTTTGTCGTAGTTATCACCCTCATCAAAACAGGATATAAACTTGTCTCCAAAATAATTTGTTTCATCTCCAAGCTCATGAGTGTCCAAATATGCATTCAAAAGAAAAACTGCTGCAACGACATGTTCGCAATTTTTTTTATCATTAAGATAGCTACTCATCCTATTTTTATCAAAGCATCTCATGCAACTGCATGATGCTAAGCTAAGCTCATTCTTGCTAAACTCAATATTCACCACACAATCATCCTTTGAATCTACCTTTGCAACAGCTCTTCCATAAACATCTACCTCAGGTTCATAATAAAAATAATTTCTATTATATGTCCTGATATCATCCGTCACACTATCTAAGCGAATCTGACCACTTTTTATCAGTTCCTTTGCTTTTTTTGCAGTGTCAGTAGACATAGAAAGGCTATCTATAATAGCCTCTCCGTTGAAGTATTTATAAATAGCCTTTTTCTCTTCCGTATCTGATGCAGATATTATATCTGCCTTTATCTTTTTTTATATTTTCATTTTCTTTTTTCATATCACTGGCTCTCATTACACCTTCAGGAAAATTAAAATCCATTTTTATTTCTCACTCTTTAATATCTCAATAGCTGTACTGAGCTGATTGTCAGATTCACTTCCAATGACTGCTCCCTCATTCAAATCAACCTCTACATCCGGCTTTATTCCCACTTTATGAAGATCATAGCCTGATGGTGGATAGTAATGCTGTGTTGTTATCTTCACAGCTGTACCGTCACCTAATGGCAGTACATTTTGTACTATACCCTTTCCAAAAGTAGTTTTTCCTACTATAGTTCCCCAATTAAAATCTCTAAATGTTGCTGTAAAAACCTCTGATGCAGATGCTGAATTTTCATTTACCAGTAAAACCATAGGAATCTTAAGTTCATTAATACCATCAGACTCATACACATCTCCATTTCCGTATTTATCCTCTGTATACAAAACCACTCCTTCAGGCAAGATGTAATCAAGCATACTCACCACCTGATCCAAAAGACCACCGGGATTTCCACGAAGATCCACTATCAACTTTGTCATTCCCTGTGACTTAAGTTCCTCTATACTATTCTCAAACTGATCTGATGTAACTGCATCAAACTGACTCACAGCTATATAACCTATATTGTCATCCAGCATTTTCCCGACCACTGTCTGTACTTCTATAGACCTTCTGGTAAGTTCCAGCTCAACTTCTTTCCTCTCATCACCTCTAAGTACTGTCATTTGAAGCTAGTACCCTCTTCTCCTCTTATCTTTGTCTTTACGAGTATATCCATATCCGTTCCGGCAACCTCTTCTCCATCTATCTTGTAGATGATATCACCTACCTGAAGACCCGATTCCTTCGCCGGACTGTTATCAAATACATTTACAATGGTAATAATCTTTGTATTAGGATTTTGTGAAACAACAGCACCTATACCTGAGTATTTTCCCTCAGTATCCTCGTTTAATGCCTTATACTCTTCCTTTGTATAATATACGGTATACGGATCTCCCAAGCCATTCATCATACCTGCATAGATACCATCCTCAACCTTTGTCATATCTTCATCAAATAGGAAATACTCATCTATAATACTCTGCAAATATGAGGTTTTTTCTTCTATTTTTTCATAATCAAGCTTATCAGATCTTCTACTTGTAAATCCCGAAAGCAATATTCCGTTCCCAAGTGCAAATGAGAATCCTATATATCCCAAAATAAAGGCGGTCATCATACCAAGTATAAAACCTATAACTCCACTCAGTCGCCCTTTTCTTTTTTGGTTTCTTTCTTCTCTTACGCGTGGGCCATCTATATTTGCTCTTCCTTGTTGTCTTTCCCTAATATAATTTTCAAAGTCGTCATTTTCACGATGTTCAAACATACTTACCTCCAAATTCTCTGCCTATTACTATATCATACATTAAAAATAAAGGGGAGATAAAAATCTCCCCATATTTCAGTCATAGTAACTTTATTTTATTTTACCTAGTATCCCAGCTTATCCATATAGGACATATATTTGACAACCATTAAAGCAATCTTGAAGGTAATTGCATCTTCAAACATTCTAAGATCAAGTCCTGTACTCTTTTGAAGCTTATCCAAACGATATACCAAGGTATTTCTGTGAATAAATAGCTGTCTGGAAGTCTCTGATACATTTAGGCTGTTCTCAAAGAACTTGTTGATAGTTGTAAGAGTCTCCTCATCTAAGTCCTCCGGGTTCTTTCCATCAAAGATTTCCTTAATAAACATTTTGCAAAGTGGTATAGGCAACTGATATATAAGTCTTCCTATTCCAAGTCTTGAATATGCCACAATATTCTCAGCAGCATAGAATATCTTACCTACATCCAGTGCCATCTTAGCCTCTTTATAAGACTTTGATACCTCCTTGATCTCATTTACAATAGTACCATAGGCAACTGTCACATTCAAAATACCTATAGAGTTCAACTCATCTATAACAGATCTTGCAACTCTATCTAAATCCTCATATGCAGAGCCTTCCTTCATTTCTTTTACAAGAATAATATCTCTCTCATCAACCGCTGTAACAAAATCCTTATTTCTTGATGAAAAAAGTGACTTAACAGCCTCAAGGCTTGAAACATCTCTTTCATTCTTAGTTTCAATAATGTAAACTACTCTTCTTACACTGGTCTCGATATGTAACTTCTTTGCCCTATTGTAAATATCTACAAGCAATAAATTATCCAGCAGGAGATTCTTTATAAAATTATCCTTATCAAATCTCTCTTTATATGCTATAAGGAGGTTCTCTATCTGGAATGATGCTAATCTTCCTACCATATAGGTATCATCTGTAGTTCCCTGAACCATAAGAACATATTCCAGCTGATGCTCATCAAAAATCTTGAAGAATTGGAATCCACCTATAGCTTGTGAGTCTGCCAATGAATTTGCAAAAGTATTCACCTGTAAATCATAAGTCTCCGCTTCTGCAAAAGTAGTTGCTAAAACCTTGCCTTCAATATCACAAATGCAAAGTTCTGTTCTTGTAATACCCTTTAAACCGTCTATGGTATTTTGAAGAATTTGGTTTGAGATCATATACTTATCTCCTTTACTTATACTTTATCCTACCATCTCATACAAATTAGAATGAGATAGTCATTAATACACTCTCAATTTTGACAGCTATTAATATATAAACCGATCTGCTCTAAATATCTGATAGCAGATATTAACAACTTTCACATAAATAATAATGCATTATCACGAGTAAATCAATACTTAAAAAGATATATTTTTTTATTTTTTTGTTTATATAATTTTTGCCTATACAAAAAGTTGGTGTGGGTGCAATCTATTGAAAATTTACCATAGCAATAAAGAAGATAAAATGTCTCGATCAATTATTGTAAGTATTATATAAATTTTTTAAAACTTTATTTCACCTGTGAATACATACTCAGCCTTACCCCTCATATAGACCTCATCATTTACCAGGCTTATATCCAAATCTCCACCAAGCAGATGTACTCGTACATTTGTATCACAATGTCCTTTTTTCATTGTAGCAAATGCACTGGCACATGCTCCTGTTCCACAGGCAAGAGTTTCACCTGAACCTCTCTCCCATACTCTCATATGTATATTTTTTCTATTTTCAATATATATAAACTCAGAATTGACCTTATCCGGAAATCTCTTATGTTTTTCGTAATATTCCCCCACTTTTTCAAGGTTCATACTCTTTAGTTCTTCCAAAGAGTCTACATAGTACACTGCATGTGGATTTCCCACATCTATTCCTATAAACTCTTTTTCTTCTCCATTTATCAATATCTTCTCCGGAAATTCTGATGTAATCAAAGCCTTACCCATGTTTACATTTATATACTCTGCAACACCATCCTTTGCATCTACTTCTATGTATTTTATACCTGCTCCGGTTTCCATAGTGAATTTTTCAGACTTCACATAGCCATGGTCATATGCATATTTGGCCACACATCTTGAACCATTGCCACACATAAGTCCTCTACTGCCGTCCGCATTATACATATCCATTTTTACATCCGCTATATCTGACGGACATATAAGTATCAATCCGTCACTGCCTACTCCAAAATGTCTATCGCTTACCTTTATTGCAAATTCACTTGGATTTTTTACTTCCTCTTTGAAGCAGTCCACATATACATAATCATTTCCTGCTCCCTGCATTTTTACAAATTTAATAATATTCTCCATCTATATCTATTCCTTCCCGCCATATAACAAGCAAATCTTCTTTGCCATATTTATAATAGTGTCTCCGTTTTCCATACTACTGCTTTGCAAATACTTATGTGCTTGTGGCTCTGTCATATTCCTATGTTCTATCAGAAGCGCCTTTGCTCTTTGTATTGTTAGAAAATTTTTACTTCCTCTATCTTCCTGCTTTTTCTTTCTTTTTCTTTCATAATAAAGTTTATCAGATATCTCGCCCACCTTCTTTGCCAACTCTATTACCTTAAAAGGCATTGGCAAAAAATTTATACTTTCATCCAAAGCTCCATTAAATTTATTTGGTGAACAAATGAGCAAAAGCTCACAGGTTTCATTGACATTATCTCTCAGCTCCATGTACTGCATATCATTAAGCTGATAAGCACATATTACAATGCCATAATCAATATCATCTGAAAGGTTTATAGCTTGAGCACCTGAGGTAACCACGCCCACGATAGAATATCCGTTTTTGATCAAAATAGATCTTAAAACCTTGCTGTCACCGGGATTTGGAAATGCAATGATTATATCTGACATTACTGTCCTTTCTCCTTGACTAAAACCCTTAAAATCAACTAGTATCTCTCCAAATACTTCTTTATTTCCCAATCTGTAACAGCATTATTAAATTCATTCCATTCCACCTTCTTAGCACTTAGATACTCATCAAATATATGCTTACCCAATTTCTCTCTTACAAAATCCGATTTTTCAAATTCGTCTATTGCCTCACTTAGCGTATCCGGAAGTTTTTTAATATTATCCACTTTATCTGCATACATGTTTTGATTGATTGCGTCATCACATTCGATTTGTTCTCTATACCATCTAGAATAGAATATATAAGCATTGCAATACAAAGATAAGGATTTGCAGCAGAATCAGGACTTCTAAATTCCAGTCTGATTTGATTATCTCTTTCTGTAGGTATTCTAATAAGTGCACTTCTATTGGAGTTTGAACTCCAAGATACATATGCCGGTGCATCAAATCCAGGCTTTAATCTCTTATATGAGTTCACCAAAGGATTATTTATCAAAGACAATTCACTTGCATGTGCCAATATTCCTGCAATAGCTGCGCTTGCCTCTGTACTAAGTTTTGAATCTTCTAAAAACACATTATTACCATCATTATCAAAAACTGAGACCTTAAAATGCATACCACTTCCATTTTCCGTATCAAAAGGTTTTGGCATAAATGAAGCACTTAGTCCATGTCTTTTTGCCAATGTCTTTACAGCCATTCTAAATGTCTGTATAGTATCTGCACATACTACTGCACTTTGATTTGTGAAGTCTATTTCATGCTGAGCCTTTGCAATTTCATGGTGTGAAGACTTTATTTGTATTCCCATCTCCTCCAAATTTAACACAATATCTCTTCGTATATTCTCAGACATGTCAAGAGGACCTACATCAAAATAACTCGCCTTTTCCTTTACAGTACGACTTACCTCTCCCGTATCATCTGTATTTAACAAAAAGAACTCACATTCAGCTTCAATAAATATATTCAAGCCTGCTTCTTTTGCTGCTTTATATGCATTCAAAAGTGCCGCTCTGGGATCTGCTGTGAATATACTCCCATCAGATCTATATATGTCACAAATAAATCTTGCAACCTTTCCCTGCTGTGGTCTCCATGGAAAAATACAAAATGTTGAAAGATCCGGATGTAAATACAGATCCGAATCTTCTATTGGTGCAAACCCCTTTACACTTGAACCGTCAAAAAGAATTTTATTGTCCAATGCATCCTCAAGCTGACTTACAGTTATTGCTATATTTTTTAATGTTCCGAAAATATCGGTAAACTGCAATCTTATAAATCCTACATCTTCCTCTTCAACTATGGCAAAAATCTCTTCCTTTGTCATTTTTCACCTTTTCTTTAAATTTTTTCTAACACTCTTTTCAATCTGCAAAGAGCATCATCAACATCTGATTTTGAAATAATGAGTGGTGGAATAAATCTAAGTACATTGCTGCCGGCATTTATCAGTACCAGTCTCTCATCTGTCAATGCACTCTTTATAATATCAGCTACCGGTTTATCAAACTCTACTCCCAAAAGCAGACCCTTACCTCTGACTTCTTTGATTGACGGATATGACCTCGCCAGTTCATCAAGCTTTTCTCTAAGATACTTCCCCACTACCCTAACATTCTCAATTATTGAATCTTCTTTGAAAATATCAAGTACCTTAGATGCTACTGCACAAACCAAAGGATTACCTCCATATGTGGATCCATGATCTCCCGGTTTTAATACATCACTTGCCTTGCCGGCTGTCAAAAATGCACCTATAGGTACACCATTACCCAGTGCCTTTGCCACTGTCATAACATCCGGCTTTATCCCATATTCCTGCCAAGCAAAAAAGTTTCCGCTCCTGCCCATTCCACATTGAATCTCATCTAGTATAAGTATCAAGTCTTTTTCATCTGTCAACTTTTTTATGCCCTCTAAGAACTCTTTTGTAGCCGGATGTATTCCACCCTCTCCTTGTATTGTCTCAAGTATTATAGCACAGGTTTTATCTGTAACAAGATTTTTTACAGATTCTAAATCATTATATTTTGCAAATTTTATTCCGGGAATCAATGGATAAAAATCCTCTCTATAATGTTCATTTCCTGTAACCGAAAGTGCTCCAAGACTTCTTCCATGAAAGCTGCCTTCCATAGCAATTATTTCATATCTTCCCCCGATTTTAGTTCCGTATTTTTTCGCAATCTTTACAGCTCCCTCAATAGCCTCCGTACCTGAATTTGTAAAAAAGACTTTTTCCATATCACTTATTTCAAGTAATTTTTGTCCTGCAACTATCACAGGTTCGTTATAAAAATAGTTTGATATATGCCATAGCTTATCTGCCTGTTCTTTTAATGCCTTATTCAATCCCTTATAATTATAGCCAAGTCCTTGTACAGCAATACCGGCAAAAAAATCCAGATATTCATTACCTTCAGTGTCATAAAGCTTTATTCCATCTCCATGGTCAAATACCACCTGATATCTGTTATATGTCTTTAATAATAAATGTTCTGCAAAGTCTACCTGATCCTTCATCATATTATTCATCTCCCACTATCATAGTACCGATACCCTTGTTTGTGAACATTTCAAGCAAAAGACAATGTGGCACTCTACCGTCAGCTATTGTCACTCTGTTTACCCCGTTTTCTATAGCATCCACACAATTTGAAAGCTTCGGCAGCATACCTCCACCCATCTGCCCATTTTCAATCATTTCCTGTATTTCTTTTGTACTTATTTTTTCTATAAGGCTGCTTTTGTCATCAAAATCCCTGTATACTCCCTCTACATCCGTAAGAAATGCCAACTTTTCAGCTTTCAGTGCCTTTGCAATAGCACATGCTGCATCATCTGCATTTACATTATAACTTTTATATTTCCTATCAAAGCCTACCGGACATATAACAGGTACAAACTCTCTATCTAAAAGGTCAAAAATAATATCCGGATTTACTTCACTTACTTCACCTACCAGACCTATATCCTCTCCCTCCACTTCCTTTTTATGGCAATGTAATAGTGAGCCGTCCTTTCCACTGATACCTACCGCCTTCATTCCAAGCTCACCCATCATTTGTACAAGTTCTTTATTTACTTTATTGAGTACCATTTCTACAACTTCCATGGTAGCATCATCCGTGAATCTTAGGCCGTTTACAAAATGTGGCTCTATATTTACTTTTTCCAGCCATTTGGAAATCTCCTTACCACCTCCATGTACTATAACAGGCTGCAAACCTACAAGCTTTAAAAGCACTATGTCCTGTATTACCTTTTTCTTCAGTTCATCATCAAGCATGGCTGAACCTCCATACTTTACCACTACTATTTTTTTATTAAAGGCTTGTATATATGGCAGAGCCTCAATAAGAGTACCTGCCTTTTCAAGTAATTTATCCATTAAAAACCTCTTTATATTTCTGTCGTTTTGCAAATCTTATAATTTATAAATAAAGCTTAAATGCTTCTAGCTTCTGTAATCTGCATTTATCTTTACATAGTCAAATGTCAGATCACATCCCCATGCGGTTGCACTAAACTCACCCATATGTAGCTTTACCAAAGCTCTCACCTCTTTTGCTGAAAGGATTTTTGTAGCTACATCTTCATCAAAACCTACAGATACTCCATCCTTATATATCAAGATCTTTCCGTTTTCACTTTCAAAATGAAGCTCCATATTATCAGGATCAAATTTTTCTCCACTATATCCCAGTGCACAAAGTATTCTACCCCAGTTCGCATCATGTCCGAATATAGCAGCCTTTGTAAGTGATGAAGTAACCACTGATTTTGCTAAAGTTCTTGCAGCTTCCTTGGTCTTGGCACCATCTACCGCTACCTCAAAAAGTGCAGTAGCACCCTCCCCATCTCCTGCAATCATCTTTGAAAGAGTAGTTGTGACAAAGTTCAAATTAATTTTAAATACCTTGTACTCATCACTATTTTCATCAACTATTTTTACATTTTCAGCCAATCCATTTGCAAGAATAATAAGTGAATCATTTGTAGAAGTATCACCGTCAACACTCACCATATTGAAGGTATCTACAACATCTTCTCTAAGGGCTTTTAATAGAAGTTCCTTAGAAATATTTACATCTGTTGTGATAAATCCAAGCATTGTACACATATTCGGATGTATCATTCCTGAACCCTTACACATTCCACCCATCTTTACAGTTTTTCCTGAAATTTCAAACTCTATTGCGACTTCCTTTGAAACAGTGTCTGTAGTCATTATAGCCTTAGCCGCTTCATTTGCAGCCTTTTCACTCTGCTCTAAAGACTTTGAAAGTGACTCTATACCATTACAGATTCTATCTATCGGCAGCTGCATACCTATCACTCCTGTGGAAGCCAAAAGCACAGAATTTTCATCTACTAAAAGCTCCATAGCAGCCTTATTTGCACTCTGCTTACAATAATCCATGCCCTCATCCTTTGTGCATGCATTAGCAATGCCTGAATTTATGACTATTGCATTTACTTCCACTTCACTATCTGTAATATTCCTATCCCAAAGTACCGGTGCGGCTTTCACAAGATTTGTAGTATATGTTCCGGCAGATATGGCAGGCACTTTTGAAAAAATCATAGCCATATCCGTTCTGTTTTTATATTTTATATTCGCTGCTGTTGCACTTGCCAAAAATCCCTTTGGTGCACATATTCCGCCATTTATTATATTCATACCTTCTCCTTATACTGCTATTATGTTTACATATGCCGGCTATGCTTTACACAAAGCTCCAAGCCCTGGGTATACATAAGTCATTATGCTACTACACTTGATATATTTCCCTCATTTAGTGTAAGTTCATAGCTGTTTATATCAGTATTTAACTTCCAATTCTGATTTTTCCAAAAAATATTTCCGGCAAAATTTTTCTTGAATGCAATCAATGTTATCTTGCTGATTCCTTCTTCTTTGAGCCTTTCTATAGCTTCCTCCACCATCCGACTTGCTATATTTAATCCTCTGCACTTTGCATCTACACATACATGGTAGAACGAAGCCTGTCTACCATCATGTCCTGAAAGTATGCTTCCAACTATATGATCGTCCTTTATGGCAACAACACTAAGTCCTGTATTCCTATCAAGGAATTTCTTTATATGCTCAAAGTCATCATCAATAGCTCTTATTTTTAAAAACCCTTTATACTTTTCCATAGAGTCATTACCTCATTGTAATCCTCAATAGTCATTGTCCTTATTTCTATATCTTTCTTCATCATATTGATATCGGTAAATTTTTTTAATCCACATTCTTCTTCAATTCCAAACATTAAATTCATATTCTGCATAGCCTGACCCGCAGCACCCTTTATAAGATTGTCAATAGCACCAGGTCACTACTATCCTGTTTGTCCTCTTATCTATTACATAGCCTATATCCACAAAATTGCTTCCCTTTACAAATCTAGTCTCCGCATTTTCATTTTTTCTAAGAAGCCTTATAAACTTCTCATTTGAATACTCAGACTCATAAGCTTTTTTTACATCTTCCTTACTTACATAAGGCTTTAGTGAGGCATATGCAGTTACCAAAATCCCTCTCATCATAGGAACCAGATGTGGTGTAAAACTGAGTACTATCGGCACATTCGCAACTTTACTCAGTTGTTCTTCTATCTCCGGAGTATGTCTGTGACTTGCTATACCATATGCTTTCATATTCTCATTAACTTCGCAAAAAAGATTATCAATCTTTGCACTTCTTCCTGCACCTGAAGTTCCTGACTTGGCATCTATTATGATGCTGTTTTCATCTATCAATTTATGCTTTAGCAGTGGATTTAATGAAAGTATTGAGCAGGTAGGATAACATCCCGGATTTGCAATCAGCCTTGCATTCTTTATATCTTCACGGTAAAGCTCAGGCAATCCGTATACTGCCCTTTCTATCAGATTTTTTGACTTGTGCTCAAGCTTATACCACTTTTCATATACATCCACATCCTTTATTCTGAAGTCCGCTGAAAGGTCTATTACTTTTGAATTAGCAAGTACCTCATCATTTATATTTTCAGCCAGGAAACCCTGAGGTGTAGCTGTAAATATAACATCTGCTTTTTTTGACAGTTCTACTATATTGTCGTTTACACAAGATATGTCTGCATATTTATACATGTTTCTAAATACACCTGAATAAGTCTCACCCACAAAGCTCTTTGATCCGTAGCCCACTATTTCACAGTCATTTCTTTGTAACAACAGTCTAGCCAGCTCTGCTCCTGCATATCCTGTAGCTCCTACAATACCTGCTTTTATCATAAAACACCTCATTTCCTTTCTTGCGATTAATAATACTACTTTTATAGTTTTATAATTATACACTTTTTATGAATAAAATCAAGAGTTTGTGCATAGAAAATTTTGGACAAATAAAATGAGGCTGTCAGTTCTTGACAGCCCCAGATATATTAGTTAGTATAAATTTTTACATTGTCACCCACAAACCCTACTGATTCAAGTGGTTCGCCACCTACTGCACTATAAAGTTCAGGTTGACCTCCTATAAACACAACTGTTACATTCCTATTCTCATACGCTCTCCATGAAGCTTGACTTCCATCACGCATATTCTCTGAAAATCTACTAAAATGTATGCTGAACACCTTTTCAGTATATGTTGCCTCTCCTGTAATACCATCTGTTACTACCATCCTCCTTGGATAATCTAAAGTCAGTACCGCAAACTTTACATTGTCAGGATACATACTAAGTATTATTCTTCCTGATTGTTGATTATAATATCGTGCCAAACCTGTTCTTTTATCATAATATCCAAGATTACCTTTAACACTTATACATCTTTGTACCGCTCCGTTTATTGTCCAAGCACCATTTTGGTCAATGCTATAACCGTCAGGGCTGGTTGTATTTATATAACAATTTCCATTACCATCAAAGTAGTAGCACTCCGCATACCCATCCACATCTCCATCAATCCACATCCACTCATTTGCAGGATAAGAACCGTCTTCTCTTATATATCTCCAGGAACCATTCTCCTGTCTCCAAGAACCCGCAAATGATGTAAAACAAAACCCAAACATAAATAAACCCATAGCAATCAAGCCAAATATCATATTTTTAAATGATTTCATATTCTTTTCCCACTTCCTTAATAATATATTACTGAATCAAAAGCTCATCAAACATCACAATAAATATAACTAAATCCCCTTACAAAAAAATATTATTATCCAACTCAAACATTCATACGATATCACCCCTTTTTTTCATATAAATATTTTTAAAAACTTACTTACGCTTATATTACTCTTTTTTTCAGCATCTTATATGGAAATTATTCCATCTTTTACACGTAGTAAGTAATTTATTTATCACAACTTCTTTTCCACCCTCTTTTATCCACTTATTTTAGATTTTTCTAATACTTCCTGATCAATGGATTTTCTTTTATAATCCCATCTATACTTGACCCTATATTACTACTGATTCTACCTTTTATATAATCTTCATAGCTTCCTTCTTTATGAAGTAACAAAAATAATTCAAAATTAGGATTAGAAACTGCCGCTATATCCCTCTTTTCAATATCTTCTATCAGTTTATCATGACCTTCTACTTTTTCTTCAAAAATATCCCCGTCAAAAACTATAATCATCCTGTCATGCTCTACATCTTTTATAAACTCCGATGATTTAACCAAGTTTGATTTTCCTGAAGCATTCGCACCATATATTACTGCATTCTTCAATAAATTTACTTGATGAAATCATAGACAATTATTCTTTTTTATCAAAAGACTTAAAATTCTCTACTGTAATATTAACCAACATATTATCTACCCCATAACCATTTAAAAAGCACTTTTTACTTATTATATATCTGTATATTACGCTTTTTTTCTCTATATGGTCAACTCAGATCTATAATACTGTATTCACAGCAATTCTAAAATAGGTATAGCAAAAATATATATATTATACAAGTGCATTGCAATAAAAAAGGGCTGTCGGGAAATAAGTAATTTTACTTCCCTCAGAACAAAATAGAAATATCCTGACAAGTACAAAGCATTTTGGCTTTGTGACTTTGTCAGGATATTTTGGTTTTCTATAATACACAGCCCCAATCTGCAATCAAATGTTTACATAAGATTACATCTGTGTTATGCTAGATTTATAGAAATATTTTGTATTTGGAGGTATTAAATATGGCAAGTACACTTATCCAATTTAGAACAGAAGACACTGAAAAAATTAAATCTATACAAATTCTTGATAAGCTTGGGCTCACACTTCCGTCATACCTTAAAATGTGTATGTCAAGACTAAATCAGGAACAGGGTATTCCATTTAGTATGAAGCTTGACAACACCGATACACCAGGAATAAGAGCTTTAGATAAAGCCGGCAAGATTGCAGAGGAATATAATATTTCCAATATGTCATTGGATGAGATAAATGCAGAAATATCAGAGGCAAGAAAGTAATTATGAAGTATTTTGTAGTCATCGATACTAATGTTCTTGTTTCTGCAGTATTAAAGCATAATTCTATTCCTGGAACTATTATCGAGTTTGCATTTAATGGTAAAATTATACCTGTATTGAATAAAGAAATCGAATCAGAATATAGAAATGTTTTATTGCGTCCAAAATTTCATTTACCTAATGATATCGTAGATGATATTATAAACGAATTTAATCAAAAAGGACTGTATATTAATGAAACTCATATTGATATAGATTTACCTGATCCTAAAGATGTAGTTTTTTACGAGGTTGTTATGGAACAGAGAGAATCAACTCAGGCTTGGATGGTGACAGGAAATATAAAACATTTTCCAGCTGAGACATTTATTGTAACTCCAAGGCAAATGCTTGATATTATTTTAAATGAAGATGATTATTAAAAATCAGTGGGGCTGTCATTTCCTGACAGCCTCCTCATATTCTTTTCCCACTTCCTTAATAATATATTACTGAATCAAAAGCTCATCAAACATCACAATAAATATAACTAAATCCCCTTACAAAAAAATATTATTATCCACCTCAAACATTCATACGATATCACCCCTTTTTATTAAATATAAGCTCTTATTTTCTTTGAATATATCAAAATTGCAAATATATATCATACAAACTTCCGGAACATTATAATAGCTTTATATAAGTATTTTTCCAATAACCTTTTCTATTTGAACCTATACGCTCTATATATCCTTTTTCTTTTTAAATTGGAAATTCCACGATCTATTGCAGTCTTTCCTTTACATATTTTTTTCTTGGATCTCTCTCTTGGTAATATTAGGGTTGCTTTTTTTATTTCTTTAAGTATAATCTTTTTCCGTCTCATTTAAATCCGAATAACCTGCCTCTTTATTACCCTCTTTATTACCCTCTTTATCATACATGATATTAATCCAATTAAACGGAATTTTTACAATAATAGAATTTTCTCTGAATTCAAATGCTTCTTTTCCATATTTTTCTGTAATTTTAGGAACTCCTCTACCGGTCTTCTCACTGATATGCAACTGCAAAAAAATCTCTGATAATTTTTTATTAACAGGAATGGACTCATCTAAAAAGAATCCTTCAACAGTCTGTCCTTGAGGTATTGTTCCCCTTGATAGAATCTCTATCCTATCAGAGTAAATAGTTACCATGGGCTCATTCATTTCTACCCACTTATTATGTAAGAATGCATTAATTATAGCTTCTCTAAAGGCATCTTTATCAAACAGAGGTACATCTTTCCTTTCTACAACTCTATCTTTCTCATCTGCCTGTATAATATTTAATACATCCCCATATCTTAATATTTCATCTAAAGATAAATACCATATTAAAGTTCAACCAATATATAAAGCTGTATTTGATTCATATTTCTTACGAAAGAGGACACCTTTCAGTATCCTAGGTGTTTTCAATATCACGCAATAATATTGTCTGTACCTTTACATTTTTTATTTAAGTACTTCTCAAACTTGCTTACGCTTATATTTGCTCTTTTTGCAGCATCTTCTACAGATATTATCCCATCTTTTACCAGTATAAGTAATGTATTTATCGCACCTTCTTTTCTGCCCTCTTTTATTCCTTCTTTTATCCACTTCTTTTTAGATTTTTCCAATAACTCCTGATCCATATCCTCTTTAAATATGTCGTATAGTTCCTTCATTGCATCTGTCATCTTATTACCCTCCTTAACATACTTAAAATCATATTTCATCTTGGATGTTACAGGAAAATTTTCACTGTAACAATCATCTTTTGTAAAAACTTCCATTAGCTCAGATAGTGTAGTACCATCATTTATATTCGCACTGATATATATTTCCTTAAGTCCATTGTCAACTTCTGTGTAGCTACCATCTATCACTCTTTTTATTAGATATAAACTCTTATTTTCTTTAAAGATATCAAAGTTGCAGATATATATCATACACACTTCCGGCACATTATCAAAGTTCTCTCCTTTTTTCATCAGGCTTGTAGTCAGTACGCTGCTGTAATATCTCACTCTTTTTTGGTGATTTACATTATCAGCATTTTGAACCTCAATATTTATCCTTCTTCCATCTCTTAGTTCACAATAAGCATCCAGTATAACCGATCGTCTGTCTATATTAGTTATAGCATATTGCGACTTATTATTTAATACTTTTAGATGATAATCTTGCAAAAACTCCCTTAATATTTCTTCGCAAAACTCCTTATTCTCTGCCATCTTTCTAAATATAATATCATCAATGGGATTTAACTTTTGTATATATTCTTTGAACTTTTGTATAGACCTCTCAGACATAAACCTCCTTTATAAATAGAACTTTTATTTTATGAATTAGAAAATATAAGAAATATAATTATAGAATCACTAGATATAATGATCTATATTTTCAACTATTATAATAAATATTGTTGATTAATGCAATATACTTTAGTACAATACCTCATTAACCTGGTATAAAAGATTAATTCCACTATCCTTCTACTTAAGAAGTGGGTTGAAAAATCAACCCACCCCAACCCTTGACATAGAACCGAAATTTAGGGTTGTATGACTCAAAATAAGTCACACAACCCCTTTCTTATTGCTATCACTTCCGAACAGTCTCTTTATATATTTTCCACCGTACTCTTATTTATTACCGTAGTGAGAGCCACACTGTATTATTTCAATACTGTTCTCACATAGTCTAAATACGATTCGATTTTTCTCATCAATACGAACACTCCAATATCCCGAAAGATTTCCACTAAGCGGCTCAGGCTTTCCGGTACATTCATATCCATTTCTATCAATATCTACTAATAACCTATGGATTTTCTTTAAAATCTTCTTATCATGTGTTTGCCAATACAGATATTCTTCCCATGCATTATCATCCCATAGTTTTCGCATCATTCAACTCCTATTAAGTCATGTTCTTTTAACACACTTTTTCCTGTGCGAATATTGGCAACTCTCCTCTCCAATTCATCCATATTCTCTTTACTGTAAAAAGGATCCGCCGACACTTCAAATGGTATTCGTCTCTCTGACCCCAGCCTTTTCAAATAGATATTTACTGCTGTAGACATTGACATTCCAATATCTTTGCATACTTTCTCTGCATTTACCTTTACATCATCATCAATTCTCAAACTAATTTGTGCCATAATCATCCTCCTTTCTTTAACTTTATTGTATTCTATTTACACCTGTTTGTAAAGCATTTCACTTACATTGTCACCGATAATAAGTCTTTAGTAACTAAAATTATTTATTACCCTCCCTTAACATACTTAAATTGATAACCTGCTTATCTAAAACTAAAAACAGAGGTATCACCCTCATCAGTGATACCCCTTTATTTACTATAATAATATTCTATTCTCTTCTATCCCTATCTTCTTTCTCCTTAAGTGACATCTCCTGAGCAAGATTTACCATCTTATTTTCCAAAAGTGACATCTGTATACTCATAAAAAAGAGTTTTACTAAAAGCATCCCTATTATTATAAGGTAAACTATATTTGCCGGAGACTTTGCTCCCAGCAAATCTGATATAAAATAAATAATCCTAGGAAATATTGCAAAGACTATCAATATGATGGAAAAGCTCACCCAGAAGAGTCCATCTTCTATCCTTATCTTTGACTTTCTTATTTTTCTTATAATTACAATAAATGATATTATTGATATTAAAATCAAACCTATTCTTAGTATTATCGTCATAGTATTTTTTTCTTCTCTCTAAAACTTTGAATAAATATAATGGAGCATAACATTCTAAACATATACTTTGCTGCATTTATAGGGGTAAGGTAGCTGATTCCTGCCACTCTTTCATCCATCTCACCCTGTATCTCACATACCCTTACACCCTGCTTTATAAGATATGATATAGTATCCGGCTCAGGGGCATAGTTTAATCTAAGGGCAAATTCTGCAATAAGCTTTTTATTATACATTCTCATACCTGATGTAGGGTCTTTTATAGTGACACCGGTACTAAGTTTTATAGCAAAACTGATCAGTCTGGAACCGATCATTCTTGGACTAAATGGCTTCTTCTTAGTGACAAATCTTGACACAATGACTATATCACATTCTTCACATTTTTTTCTCATTGTAGGTATGTATTCAGGTCTATGCTGTCCGTCTCCGTCGAACTGTACTGCATACTTATAGCCATGCCTGTGGGCATATTTCATACCGGTTTGAAAGGCACCTGCAAGTCCAAGATTAACCGGTAGTTCAATAATATTAAAATTATTTTCTCTGCAAATCTTGGAAGTATTATCGGCAGAACCATCATTTACTATTACATAGTCAACATCATCAAGCGTACTTGTGAGCCTCTCTATCACATTTACAATATTCTTTTCTTCATTGAACGCCGGTATTATCACTAATGTATCAGCCATATCTATCTCCAAAAATCTCTGTTCATGCTGCATTTCTTTATTAGGCTCTTTGGCAATTTTTTAAAGTTCTTTCCCATCAAAAAACCTGCATATTTGCAACCACTTATGTATATAAGCCTGATTGCACTGATATACGAGTGTGTAGACAGTAGATATTTCAAGGTCTGCAATACCATCTTCTTACCTTCACTCTCGCTTTTTATATTATTAAAAATATCAGGATTGCTGCTCTGTGAAACTCCTATATCAAAGTTTCTCATAAACTGCTTCTTCCCACTGTAGTTATGAGAATGTATTACCTTTGCCCATGCTTCATATTTTATAAAATAACCATGCTCTATAAGCTTATATGCGAAAAGCATATCCTCGTTCAATATTTCTCCCGTATCAAATCTGCCCAAAGCATCAAAAGTCTCTCTTTCATAGGCTGCACATACATTTGAAGCAAAATATGTCTTTATTCCCAAAGTTTCTTTTTCATTAAATGATTTTATCATAGACTCTACAGGGTAGTTAAACTCTCTTGTGAATTTTTCTATCTTATTTGCACTTTTATCCGGCACCTGTCTCGCATATGTCATTTTGATAGATTTATCCATACCTCTGAGCAAATATTCAACAGTTTTCTTATCAAAACATACCGCATCCTGAGTCATGCATATAAAATACTCAGACTTTGATTTTGACACTCCAAGATTTCTGGTGGCTCCATGGTCAAACTCCTCTTTCTCTATATGCTCCAAACAAAACTCTGTAGTGCTGTTTTCAAAAAGTCTATTAAGCTTATCTTCAACACCGCTTTTATCCCACAGATCTTTACCGGTATTTATAATAATAATTTTACCAATCTTCACAGTCTGAGCCAGAAGTCTTTTTACCGATATCAAAAATCTTTTATCCGGCTTGTATGTAGGTATTATAACATCTACTAAATTCATTTTTTAACCTTTCTAAGTCCAAAAATCACTGCTACAAGGAAAAATACAGTTAATAATGACATTGTTATCATATACGCAAGAGCTGCTCCATTCATTGCAAAGTTTCTTACCATAAAATCGCTGATAAAATATGCAAATATAGCTCCTACAACATATATTAAAAATATAATTCCGGTCATTTCAAAAATCACAAGGCAATAGTATCCCAAATTCACTATGGCATAAAGTCCTCCGCCAAGTATTACCAAAACCAATGCCTTTTTATATGGCTCCAATACATTTCCAACATCGCCAAGTGCAAACTTAAGTACCGGAATACCTAAAGTATATGCCATAAACATTCCAAATAAAGTGGCTACAAATATAAATACTGTGATTTTTGATATGGTGGATAGAAAGTTCTTTTTATTACCCATCTTATAGAGTAATGAGAGCTTTGTAAGTATAGGTCTTATTATAAACCCTGCCATAAGATTTATTATAGAGGTAGGTATAAATATAATACTAAAATAGCTGTTAAACTCTCCGCCAAGTCTAAAATTTACAGCATACTTTGCTGCTGCAAAAATATATAGGTCTATAAAAGCTCCTAAAAAGAGCCATTTACTCTTATGTATCAGTGATATATAGGAGGCCTTTTTTATAACTATATCCGGTTTTAATTTCATCAATGGCAGTATATCAAAAATTACTGCTGCAATCACTATACTTGGCAATAATACCAAAGAGCTAAGCTTCAAATCCCTTGAAACTACCAAAGCGACCAGAAATATGCCTACACAAAATATTGTCCTAAAAAGTGTTGCTTTTCCTGTTATATCCAGTCTGTCCTGTCTTTGCATCTCTGACTCAAATACATCACAGAACCCGTCAAGAATCTTATAAAGTGACAATATCATATATACTTCAAATACATATCTGTCCTTTGCAATAAAAAGTACATATATAAATCCTGCCAAAATTGCAATAAATGAAGTTATAGCCCTTAATCTTAAATAATCTCCAAATGTATATTCATTTGCAATATCTGTAACCTGTATAGGTCGCATTCCAAAGTATGAAACTATATAAAGCTGTTGACCCAAAGTGGAAAATCCGAAGAAAAATATTCCTCCCGCATATGCTCCTGCAAGTTTTGTTACCGCCACACCCAGCAACATGCTTGTAATAGCATATACCAAACTGCCAAGCATATTCCAAAAATACGCACTTCTTTCTTTTTTATCCATAATATATCCAAATCTACTTTAATTCTACTAAGGTTATTTCCTTTGCAAAAAGACCATATTTTTTTACTGATAAATCATTTAGCTTTTCATTATTACAAAGTCTTATAATAGCTTCCAGCTCATTTACACCGGCACTATGAGTAAAAGGATAGCCTCCCCCAAATCTGGCATTCATATCTATTATATAGGCTTTTTCTCCCGATATAAGTATGTCCATATCCAGGTTTCCTATATGTTTCAGATCTTCACCTATTTTTCTACCAATATCATTCAAAGCATTGTTTTCAACCACTTTTGCAATATCAGTTTCACCTGATCTCATTGCAAGCTTTTTCTTTACAGTGGTGGTTATATACTTTCCATCCAGATTATTAAATATATCCAGTCCGAATTCCTCACCCTTGATTTTTTCCTGTATAAGTATTGCCCTATTGATATCAGCCTTTGATTCAAATTTTAAATATGACTTTTGAATACTTCTTTTTGCTTTTTCATAGAGAACTTCCAATTCTCTTTTATTTTCAGCTTCAAAGATACTTAAAGATCCCATACCCCATCTAGGCTTTAATATATATGTATTGTTCTCAAAATCAGCTTCAGCTAATGCTTCAGCTAAATCTATACAAGTCTTTGGTACCGGCATATTTATCTTCTCAAGATATTTTAACATTTCAAATTTATCATTACAAATATTTATAATATTTTCCTTTGAAACAATTACCTTTACACCCAAAGCTTCAAATCCCCCTTTATTCTTTGCAAGTATCATAAGGTCTATGTCAAAAAGAGAAATCAATATATCTATCTTTTCTTTTTTGCATATATCCATCAAAAAAGGTATGTATTCTTCATCATATATAAGCGGCGACTCAAATGCCTTATCTGCCATACTCATAGCTGTAGTATTCATATCTGAATTTGTCGCTATGATACTTCCTTTTAATCCGAGAGCTTTATATACATCTCTCAGATAATCAATTATATATGCTCTCCTACCCACACTGGTCAAAAGTATATTCATAATTTTCCCCTAATTGTTTTGATAATAAACTATCCGAACCTACTTATTATCATTCTCATATTTTCATTTTTAGAAACTACAGCCAAGGCTATATAAATAATTACTCCTAGTACTATCTGTATAAGCAAACTTATAGCTCCTATGCCAATATACTTGCCGGCTATATAAATAATAACTCCCATACATATGGCAGGTGCAAAGTTTGCCAGGGCATCCATACTCTGTTCTCTAAGTTTATAATCCAACAGTCCTACATTTGGATAAGCATTTATAAATGCACATATCAAATCTGAAAAAGCTTTTAATCCTATAAATATAAATACATTGTATCTTATGCCTATAATCAAAACAGCCACACCAAGGAGTTTCTTTACTATCTCAAGTTTTAAAAAAATATCACTTCTACCCATTGCATTTAGGGCCTGTAGATTGGATATATGTATAGGCCAGAACACATATGAAAAACACATCATCTGCAAAAAAGGAATAGCAAATGACCACTTCTCACCTAATAAAGCAGTATAAGATTGTCACTGACTGCTGCCAATCCGCACATCATAGGTGCTACTACAAATGTAGACAGTTTTATGGAAGACTGCAAAAGCTTTTTAATATCCTCCTTACTGTCTTGCTTCTTTGACATTACCGGTAAAAGCACTGACTGTATAGCAGAGGACAGATTTGTCACCACAAGCTTTGGAAACTGTTCACCTCTGTTGAAAGCACCCAGCATTTCCTCACTGTACGCCTTTCCAATAATCAATCCATGTATATTTGTAAAAATGGTATCCAGCAAAGAAGCTATCAGAAGCTTTGAACCAAATGCAAACATAGTTCTAAGTCTTTCCATGCTGAAACTCAGTTTTGGAAAATATTTGATTCCTATACCTAGTATTATAAGCAAAGCAAAATAATATACTATTTGTTGAAATGCCAATGCCCACACCTTCATTCCACTGATTGCCATAAACACACTTATACCACCTGAAATGATAGATGCTAGAAATGTTGCTATAAACAGTATTTTAAATTTCATGTTTCTGGCAACATAGGAATTCTGTACCGAAATAATACTTCCCGGTATTATGATAATACCCATTACTCTAAGTATCATCACAAGTTCAGATCTATTATATATACCGGCTATTACCGGTGATATAAAAAACAATAAAAAATATATTAAGATAGACAAAAACGCATTAAAAATAAGTACAGATGAAAAGTCCAAATCATCTGCATTCTGCTTTTGAATAAGTGCTGATGAGAAGCCGTTCTGAACCAACACATTGGCTATTGTCGTAAAAATCAAAACTATTGCAACTATTCCATACTCTGAAGGACTAAGAAGTCTTGCAAGTAGTATAGATACTATAAATTGAACTCCCTGTGAACCGCCATTTTCAAGTATTTTCCAAAAAAGAGATGTTGTAATCTCACTTCTATTTTTTTTATTCATTAGATATTCAGCATCTCTCCTATTGTAAGTATTTTTGAACTTTTAAAAAATGAATATTTCAAGATATCTCTTATCTTTGATATCCTGTTTTTAGATTTCATATTTGCAAAGGCATTTAAGTATTTGTGTGCATAATATGTATCAGCCAACCTGCTTTTCCCAAGTTCATTCTTATATAATAATAAAAACTCCTCTACTTGTGCAAACATACAGTCGTAATTTTCTCTTACCTTTTGTTTGTTTCTCTTTTTTATGTTGCAAAGTTCAAGAGGATTCTTTGCACCAAGTTCATTGCTCTCATGTTGACGGTACTTTACAAGGCACTCATCCAGAAAAGCCACCTTACCGAATGTAAAAGCGACTAGCCCAAGCCACCAGTCATGCATAAAAGAAACTTTAGGTCTTTTATATATATCAAGCAATGCTTTATTTATAATCACCGTATTTCCTGTGATATTGTTTTCAACCAAATACCTTGAAAAACTTTCTTTAGTACTTATTGTATAAAGATATTTCGACTCTTTTTTTGCATACTTTATGGCTTCTCTCATACCTGTAAGCTCGGACATTTTTTTATTTTTTGAATTCAGGTTTTCATCCACTATCTCCAAATCCGAATGCACAAGTATCGGTGTTTCTTTGCCATACCTTCTTTCAAGCCTTTGTACAGCCTTCAAGCTTTTTTTGAGTCTGTCTCTTTGCCAAAAGTCATCCTGATCGCAGAGTGCAATATATTCGGCATCAGCCATATCAAGCAGATTGTAAAAATTTTCCTTTGCACTGTGAGTATTACTTTGAATAACATTTATCTTTTCGCCTAATACACTCTCATAACTTCTTAATATTTCAAAAGTACAATCGCTGGAATTATCGTCACTTGCAAGTATACTGTAGTCCGTAAAGCTTTGACTTATTATGCTTTCTATCTGCTCAGGCAAAAATCTTTCACCGTTAAAGGTCGCAAGTAAAATTTCTATCATACGCATTCCTACATTAACCCGAAAATAATCACTTCTAGCCTTACAAATGCAAAGAAAACTTTTGCAAATATCTGTTGAAGCAAATTTATCTTCAAATAATTTTTATAAAAATACATAGTTGACTCTTCTCTAATCTTCTGGCGTGAATACAGGCTCTTCAAACTCTTTTTGATACTGGCAGAATGTATGTGCTTATACTTATATCCCGTAACTACTACTGTTTTTTTGCCTATATCAGCCATCTTTTTTGAAAGAAGATCCTCTTCACCATAGAGAAACATATTTTCATCATAGCCACCGACCCTTAAAAAGTCTTCTACTCTCACCATCAAAAGTGCTCCAAGTACTGCACCTACTTTTCTTATCTTAGCATTATAAAAATTTCTGTCATAATGAAGTGCTTTTGTAAATAGTCTTCTGCAAATTGGACCATTCTCAACCAAAGAATGCATAAAATCTCTCATAGGCCAGCATGATGCTCCTTTTAGCACATTTTCTCTGCTACCATAGACATCATTAGTTTCTACAAGTGGTGCACATATCGAAATATTGTAATTCTTTACCATTACAGATTTTACAACTTTAATAACTCTTTCTTCAAAATCAGTATCAGGATTTGCTATCAAAGCTAGATCCATACCCAGCTTCTTCGCTACAAATATGCCAACATTATTGCCCGCTCCATAGCCCTTGTTTTCTTGATTCTCAACAAAAAAGATCTTATCCCTTTTCTCACAAAAGCTTTTTAGTCTTATCTTTGAATCATCATTTGATGCATTGTCCACTACTATCACTTTATCGAATACAGAATAATCCGCAACATTTCCAAGAATCTTTAATGTATTGTCTGCATCATTATAATTTAATACTACTAAGGCTAACTTCATCTTTTCTCCTTATTTTCTTTCAGAATGCTTCTTATATGCTTTATCTATATAGTACTCAGATATTTTTTTTCTGATCTTCGGACAAATAACTGTAATTATATTCATCACATGATATACAAGCATATATAATCTCTTTCCTGTTTCATTTGGAACATCTCTAAAAGGAGTCTTTTCCTTAAAGTAATCATATGCTCTTTTATATGGATTAAAGCTGCCTATGATCCAAGGTCTCTCATCTCCTGCAAAATGCAGTACTACCGGTCGTCTCTTTGCCTCTTTCAAATCTTCCTTTGTATATGAAAGACTTGCTCCATATACTCTAACAAATGTATTGTATGAGAAATATTTATAATTAGAAAAGAAATTGTATTTTGGAGGTAGTTTCTTTGTTTTCCATCTTAGTACACCATTTATAGCATCCTGCTCACCAAATAGACTCTTATCCCAGATACTTTTACTATAGCTTATAATTCTTTCACCTAAATTATTGTCTCTCCACTTTTTCAAATCTATCAACAAAAGTCCCGCATTCACATAAGAAGCCTCATAATCAAGCCTGATTTCATATCTGACTCTTTCAAGTACTGTAGGTTCCTCTACAGCAGCAATTATATTTTCTTCAAGCTCTGTATTATATAAGCCTTTTATTGAATGTAATATGACAATATCACAATCCAAATAAAGAACTCTATCTACATCTTTTGGCAAAAGCTCTCCTACAAGTAATCTTCCCATCTTACTTATATCAAATGTAGAGTCCTGTATACCGGTATCAAAATACTTTGATGTATCCTTTAACTCTATTATTTCTATACTTCTGTCAAATTTTTTTGCTATACTTTTGAACTTGCCTAAAGAGTCTTCACCAATTCCTGTGGAAATGATGAAGACTCTAATATCTTTCTCATATCTATTTCTCTCATATAGCGAATATAAGCTGACACCCAGGTGTACTGCAAATTTTTCATTTGCTATATAAACTATATTCATACTTACCTCATTATTATTAGCACAAAGGAATACCCACTAAAATACGTGAGTATTCCATTATATTTCTTTAATAGAACAATCTATTTATTGCAGAAAATAAAGCTCTAATAGATGATCTTGTGATATTTCCCGAAATGCCCACTCCATAAGTGGTCTTTCCACTTTCTACATCAAGCATATGGATGTATGAAGCAGCCTTCGCATTTGAACCTGATGTAAGGGCATGCTCATTGTAATCAAGAACTTTAATACCCTTACCAACCACATTTTCAAGACCTCTCTTAACTGCATCAATAGGACCATTTCCGGTGCTTTCAAATACTCTCTCTTCTCCTTCAAGAGTGTATGTAACCTTAACATATGTAGAGAAATCTCCATCTTCATCAGCATCTGTAATGACACATTTTTTGAAGTGTAGAGGCTCTTTCTTCTCAATATAATTCTTTTCAAATTCCTTGTAGATTTCTTCAGGTGAAACTTCTCCCTGTGATTCCGAAATCTTTTGGATAATATCTGCAAATTCCTTATGCATACCCTTTGGCAATTTAAAGCCGTAGAATGTATCCATAACAAATGCAACACCGCCCTTTCCGGACTGTGAATTTATTCTTACTACAGGCTCATACTCACGACCGATATCAGCCGGATCTATAGGCAGATATGGAACTTCCCAGTATGGGTTGTTTCTCTGTCTCATAGCTTGAACGCCCTTATTTATGGCATCTTGATGAGAACCTGAAAAAGCGGTAAATACAAGCTTACCTGCATATGGATGTCTCGGGTCGATGCTCATCTTTGTAGTTCTCTCATATACATCTATGATTTCTTTAATATTGCTGATATTAAGATTCGGATCAATACCCTGTGAAAACATATTGTAGGCAATATTAAGTATATCCACATTTCCTGTTCTCTCACCGTTTCCAAAAAGTGTACCCTCCATTCTGTCAGCTCCTGCCAAAAGCGCAAGCTCCGCAACAGCTGTACCTGTACCTCTGTCATTATGAGGATGTGTGGAAAGTATAATCGCCTCTCTGTTTTTTAGGTGTGTACTCATCCACTCTATTCTGTCTGCAAATACATTAGGTGTTGTCATCTCAACAGTGTTCGGAAGATTGATTATTATCTTCTTATCTTTTGTAGCGCCCCATGCATCTACAACGGCGTCACATACATCAAGTGCAAAATCAAGTTCTGTTCCCATAAAGCTCTCCGGTGAATATTCCAATATAATTTCACCTTCATGGTCTTTCATATACTTCTTTACAAGATCCACACCTTCAAGTGCAATATTTTTTATTCCTTCTCTATCAAGAGCGTATACTACATCTCTTTGTAATGTATCAGTGGAATTATATATATGCATTATACATTTTTTAATTCCCTTTATAGCTTCAAAACTTCTTTTTATAAGATGCTCTCTACACTGGCAAAGTATCTGTACTACAACATCATCCGGTATAAGTTTTCTGTCCACAAGCTGACGAAGGAAGTCAAATTCTATCTGGGATGCTGCCGGAAAACCTATCTCTATTTCCTTAAAGCCCAACTTTACAAGCAGATTAAACATCTCTATCTTTTCTTCTACCACCATTGGCTCGACCAATGCCTGATTGCCGTCTCTTAGGTCTGATGAACACCATATAGGTGCTTTCTCTATTTGCTTATTCGGCCATGTTCTCTCTTTAAAATCCACTACAGGATTTCTCTTATATCTTTCAATATGATACATTTAATCTCTCCTCTTTCCTAATCTAAGTTTAAGCTTTGTCCCATTCTCTGATTTTTGTCCCCCTATATTAAAAGTCCTTCTTTTTCCATAACTTTTATTACTTCATCTGTATATTTTTCGCATTCTTCCATGCTCTTTGCTTCTACCATTACTCTGATAAGAGGCTCGGTACCGCTTGGACGAAGAAGTATTCTTCCATCATCACCCAAAGCTTTGCTCACAGCCTCTACCGCCTCTAGTACCGCCTTGTTTTCTCCTGCAATTTGCTTGTCTACCACTTTTACATTTTTTAGAACCTGTGGGAAAATCTCTACTTCACTTGCAAGTTTTGATAGAGTCTGCTTGGTCTCAAGCATTACCTCCATAACCTTAAGTGATGTAAGTATTCCGTCACCTGTAGTTGCATGCTTTGCAAATATAATATGTCCTGACTGCTCACCACCTAGGCAATAACCGTTATTTTGCATATTTTCATATACATATTTATCACCTACAGCAGTCTTCTCATATTTGATATTCTCTCTATCAAACGCCTTGTATAGTCCGAAATTTGACATTATAGTGGTAACTACAGTGTCATTAAAAAGCTTGCTGTTTTCCTTCATATACTTTCCGCAAATATAAAGTATAAGATCACCGTCTACTACATTTCCGTTCTCATCAACACATAGACATCTATCAGCATCTCCATCATAGGCAAAACCTATATCACAGCCATTGTCAAGCACACATTTTTGTAGACTCTCTATATGTGTTGAACCGCATTCGGTATTGATATTTATGCCATCCGGATTGTTATGGATCACATATGTGTCTGCTCCCAAAGCATCAAATACATTCTTTGCGATGCTTGACGCAGATCCATTTGCCAGGTCAAGTGCAACTTTCTTCCCCTTAAATGATCTTGTAGCTATGGAAATAAGGTATCCTATATATCTATTTCTACCTGCGGCATAGTCTATAGTTCTTCCAATATCTTCTTTGTAGCAAAAGGAATAGCATCAGATGGTCCATCTATATACTCTTCAATCTTTTCTATAACCTCTTCTTCCAGCTTTTCACCTCTGCCATTAATAACCTTTATACCATTGTCATAATACGGATTGTGGCTGGCTGAAATCATTATGCCACAGTCGAAATCATCACTTCTTACTACATAGGATACACTTGGTGTTGTAGTAACATGAAGTAAATATGTATCTGCACCTGATGCTGTAAGTCCTGCAACCAATGAATATTCAAACATATAGCTTGATCTTCTTGTATCCTTACCTATAACTATTCTACATTTTTTTCCATCTTTAGAGTAGAAGCTACCCAAAAATCTACCTACCTTATACGCATGCTCAACTGTCAGGTCTATATTTGCTTCTCCTCTAAATCCATCTGTACCAAAATATTTTCCCATTAACTATTCTCCAGTTCTGACAAATATCTCTTTAAAGCATCCTGCCACGCAGGTAAAAGTTCAAATCCATTCTTTGTCAGCTTTGATTTGTCCATTCTTGAATTGTGCGGTCTCTTAGCTTTGACAGGAAAAGCGTCTGAGTCTACAGGTGTAACTGATACATCCAGCTTTGCTTGCTTAAATATTTCACATGCAAAATCATACCAGGAACAAAGTCCCTCATTTGTAGCATGGTATCTGCCATATTTATCTGTCAAAATCATATCTACAAAAAGTCTTGAAAGATCAGGTGTGTATGTAGGTGAACCTATCTGATCATTTACTACACTTACGGCACCTCTCTCCTTGCCAAGTCTTAACATTGTTTTAATGAAGTTATTTCCATGAAGACCAAATACCCAAGAAATTCTTACTATAAAATATTTTTCCAGTAATTCCTCTACATAGAGCTCTCCCTTGTATTTTGCCATACCATATACATTGAGAGGTGCTCTCTTATCATCCGGCTCCCATGGTCTTTCTCCCTCTCCGTCAAAGACATAGTCGGTAGAAATATACATCATAGAAATGTCCAGTGACTTAGCTACCTTGGCTATATTCTTTGTACCCTCTGCATTTATCTTTGTAACAAGATCCTCATTGTCTTCTGCCGCATCTACTGCGGTATATGCTGCACAGTGGATAATAGCATCAAGTTTTTCTTTACTGTTGATATTTTCTATTACTTCCTTTGTTGCCTTAGAATCTGTAATATTCAAATCATCAATATCTATACCTATTGCATCTATATTTCTATTTGTAAGCTCGGCAATAAGATCACTTCCCAGCTGACCCTTTGCACCTGTTACTAATACTCTCATTAAAGTCTTTCTCCATACATATTCTCAAAATACTTGTGTATTCGCCGCTGATGATATGCTCCCACCAGTCTTTATTGTTAAGATACCATTCAATAGTCTTTACTATACCTGTATCAAAGGTATACTCCGGCTTCCATCCCAGCTCCGTTTCCATCTTTGTAGGATCTATAGCATATCTTCTGTCATGTCCCGGTCTATCTGTTACAAACTTAATAAGACTCTCAGGCTTACCAAGTGCCTTAAGTATTGTTTTTACAACTTCAAGATTTGTTCTCTCGTTGTGACCGCCGATATTGTATACTTCACCAACTCTACCCTTTCTTACCACAAGATCAATAGCCTTACAGTGGTCTGTAACATATAGCCAGTCTCTTACATTATCACCCTTGCCATATACCGGAAGCTCTTCATCATTTAGTGCTCTGCTTATAATAAGTGGAATAAGCTTCTCAGGGAAATGGTATGGTCCGTAGTTATTTGAACATCTTGACACAGTAACAGGGAGTCCATATGTTCTATGATATGCAAGTACAAAAAGATCCGCACTTGCTTTTGATGATGAATACGGACTTGAAGTGTGAAGTGGTGTCTCCTCTGTAAAGAAGAGATCAGGTCTATCCAGAGGAAGATCTCCATACACCTCATCTGTTGATACCTGATGATATCTTTTAATTCCATACTTTCTACAAGCATCTAAAAGAGTTGTAGTTCCCATAACATTTGTCCTTACAAAGCTCTCAGGGTCTGTTATTGATCTGTCTACATGACTTTCTGCTGCAAAGTTGATTACTATATCCGGCTTCTCCTCTTCAAACAGCTTGAAAATAAAATCTCTGTCCGCTATATCACCCTTTACAAATTTGTAATTAGGTGCATTTTCTACCGGCTTTAGAGTTTCCAGATTTCCTGCATATGTAAGCAAGTCAAGATTTATAATCATATCCTCCGGATACTGATTTACCATATAGTGAACAAAATTTCCGCCTATAAAGCCGGCACCGCCTGTAACAATAATTTTCATAATAACCTCATTTATTTTTATTTAAAATCCCGTTTTAGCTTATGATCTCACAGGATTTTCCTTTAATGCAAATTATCTATATACTTTCCATCATATACATCTTTCAAATATTTACCATACTGATTTTTCTTAAATATTTCATAAGCTTCAAGAGTTCTTCGTCACTTATCCAGCCATTTAAGTATGCAATTTCTTCCAAACATGCTATCTTTCTATGCTGATGTGTTTCAATGGTATATACAAAATTTGTAGCCTCTACAAGACTCTCATGTGTTCCGGTATCCAGCCATGTAAATCCTTTTCCGAGAAGCTTTACATCAAGCTCTCCCTTTTCAAGATAGATTCTATTAAGATCTGTGATTTCAAGCTCTCCTCTGGCAGAAGGCTTTAGATTCTTGGCATATTCTACTACATCATTATCATAGAAATAGAGTCCTGTAACACAGTAATTACTCTTTGGCTTTTGTGGTTTTTCTTCTATTGAAATCGCCTTACCATTTTTGTCAAATTCTACGATTCCAAATCTTTCCGGATCATCCACATAGTAGCCGAATACTGTGGCACCCTTTGCCTTTGAAGCTGCTGATTTCAAATGATTTTTAAGTCCATGTCCATGGAAAATATTATCGCCAAGTATCATTGCCACCGGATCGTTTCCTATAAACTTTTCGCCAATTATAAGGCTTGTGCCAATCCGTCCGGACTTGGTTGAACGGCATACTCTAAGTTAAGCCCAAATTGTGTACCGTCTCCAAGCAATTCTTTAAACCTAGGGGTATCCTCCGGTGTGGAAATTATAAGTATTTCTCTGATACCGGCCTCCATCAATACAGAAATCGGATAATAAATCATCGGCTTGTCATAAATAGGTAACAACTGTTTTGATGTGACTTTAGTAAGCGGATATAATCTTGTGCCGCTACCACCTGCTAATATAATACCCTTCATCATTTTTCCTCACTTTCGATAGGGCTTTTTCAATCTCAAACCCTCTACTTTCAATAACTTTAATAATACCATAATTTGACAAAACTGTGAAGAAATAAAAAAGGACTGTATATATTATCTTCCTTTTTAAGAAAATATACATACAATCCTCGTAATTTATTTATTTCCTGCTACATCCAGACGAACCAATGCTCTTCTAAGTGCAAGCTCTGCTCTAGCTATATCTATGTCATCTTTTTGCTCAAGTCTTCTCTTGGCTCTTTCCGCAGCTTCTTTGGCTCTGACAACATCTATCTCATCACCGTACTCACATGAATCTGCAAGTATGATAACCTTATCCTGTAATATTTCAGAAAAGCCTGAGTGAAGAGCACAGATTTTTTCACTGCCATCCTCACAATGTATAGTCAGCTTACCCGGTGCTATTACATTCACCATAGGGATATGCTTGGCATATATACCGACATTTCCCTGTGTTGTTGTGAACTCGACCATAGTAGCATCCCCCTCAAAAAAAACATGATCAGGACACATTATTTTTAATGCAAACTTGTCCATAATACCTCCTATTTAGAGGCACGCTCTACAACCTCGTCGATAGTTCCTGCATTTAGGAAATATTGCTCAGGTATATCGTCATGCTTTCCTTCAAGAATTTCTCTAAATCCTCTGATAGTCTCTGATAGAGGTACATATTTTCCGTCAATTCCTGTAAACTGTGTTGCCACGAAGAATGGCTGTGAAAGGAATCTCTGAATCTTTCTTGCTCTTGCTACAGTAAGCTTATCGTCTTCTGAAAGCTCATCCATACCAAGCATGGCAATAATGTCTTGTAACTCTTTATACTTTTGCAATACCTCTTGTACTCTTTGTGCCACCTGATAATGCTCTTCTCCCACTATATGAGGTGAAAGTATTCTTGAAGTAGAACCTAGAGGATCTACTGCAGGATAAATACCCATCTCCACTATAGAACGGTCAAGAACTGTAGTAGCATCTAGGTGAGCAAATGTATTTGCAGGAGCCGGGTCAGTAAGGTCATCCGCAGGCACATATACAGCCTGAACAGATGTGATAGAACCGTTCTTTGTAGAAGTGATTCTCTCCTGCAGCGCACCCATCTCTGTTTGAAGTGTAGGCTGATAACCTACCGCAGAAGGCATACGTCCAAGAAGTGCTGAAACCTCTGAACCTGCCTGTGTAAATCTAAAGATATTATCAATGAAAAGAAGAACATCCTTTCCACCCTGATCTCTAAAATACTCTGCCATTGTAAGACCTGTAAGTCCTACTCTCATTCTCGCACCTGGTGGTTCATTCATCTGACCGAATACCATGGTTGTCTTATTAATAACTCCTGAATCAGTCATTTCATGGTATAAGTCATTTCCCTCTCTGGTTCTCTCACCTACACCTGTAAATACTGAATATCCACCATGCTCTGTTGCGATATTTCTAATAAGCTCCTGAATAAGTACAGTCTTTCCTACTCCAGCACCACCAAAGAGTCCTATCTTTCCACCCTTTTGGTATGGACACAGAAGATCTACTACCTTTATTCCGGTCTCAAGAATCTCAGTCTGAGTAGACTGCTCCTCAAAACTTGGAGCTTTTCTATGTATAGGAAGATACTCATCCACCTTTGGGGGTTCCTTCTTATCAATCGCTTCTCCAAGTACGTTGAAAATTCTACCTAAAGTGTTTTCGCCAACAGGAACAGAAATAGGTGCTCCTGTAGCTCTTGCTTCCATTCCACGAACAAGTCCATCTGTACTTCCCATGGCAATGGTTCTTACTATATCATCTCCCAGATGCTGTGCAACTTCTACAGTAAGCACTCCGTCCGCTGTATCTATCTTTATTGCCTCATTGATCTGTGGCAAGTGACCTCTGGAAAACTTAATATCCAAAACGGCACCGATAATCTGGGTTATTTTGCCAATATTTGGCTCTGCCATCAACTTTCTCCTTCCTTTTCTTCATCCGTTTCCGGTCGTTATTCTATGGCGTTAGCTCCGGCCACAATCTCTGTAAGCTCTTGAGTAATTGCACCCTGGCGAGCTCTATTGTACTGTAAGCCAAGCTTATCTATAAGTTCTTCTGCATTTGATGTTGCAGAATCCATAGCGGTCATTCTGGCACCGTTTTCTGAAGCAACAGACTGCATCAGACCACCATAAATAACAGAAGAAATGTATTTTGGAATTATAGCATCCAATACTTCATCTTCATTGGGAGAATAATTCATAAGGGCTCTTGGTCCCTCACTTACCTCTGTCTCAGGCTGTAATAAATCTTCCTTACTTAGTGGAAGTAATTTTAAAAGTACAGGATCATGTACCACTGTATTCTTAAAATTAGTATATATCACATAAATCTCTGAGAGTTTTCCACTTTCATAATCATCAAGCATTACTTTGGTAATATCTGCCGCATCATTATATAATGGCTCTTCCACAATCTCTGAAAAGTCTCCCTCTACTTCAAAGCCTTTATGTAAAAGTGCATCTCTACCCTTTTTACCCACTGAATATATGAGTGTATTTTTACTTTCAAATTCGTTTATTACCTGTCTGCTTACAGCATTGTTATAGCCTCCTGCAAGACCTCTATTTCCTGTAACGACTAATACACCTGTCTTTCCACCCTCGTTCTTTTTAAGATACTTATGAGTGATATTTTCACTTTTTTCAAGCATGGATGCTATAGTCTGATACATCATAGTAAAATATGGTTTCGAAGCTTCTGCTTTTGCTCTTGCTTTTTGAAGCTTAACTGTTGCTACAAGTTTCATGGCTTTGGTAATCTGAGCAGTGTTTTGTATCGCTGCACGCCTACGCTTAATTTCCTTCATTGAAGCCATAACACACCTGCACTATGCTTTCTTACATTCATTGATAACATCTGTAAGTTTTTTTGCTAAATCATCAGAAATTTCTTTTTATCTCTTATCTCTGCAGCTATCTCAGGATGTTTGCTCTCTACAAACTTAAAGAGCTTCTCTTCAAATTCAAGTATCTTATCAGTAGGGACATCCAGTAAGAGCTTTCTTGTAGCAGCGAAGATAATAATTATCTGATACTCTACAGGCATTGGCTTGTAGTTTGGCTGCTTTAAGATCTCTCTGATTCTCTCGCCCTGTGCCAACTGATTCTTTGTAGCTTCATCAAGCTCTGAACCAAACTGTGCAAATGATGCAAGTTCTCTATACTGTGCAAGCTCCAATCTTATTGGTCCTGCAATCTTCTTCATAGCCTTAATCTGAGCAGAACCACCTACTCTTGATACTGAAAGTCCGGCATTTATGGCAGGTCTGAATCCCGCATTGAACATCTCTGTCTCAAGATAGATCTGACCGTCTGTAATAGAAATAACATTTGTAGGAATATACGCTGAAACGTCTCCCGCCTGAGTTTCTATTATAGGCAATGCGGTAAGTGAACCGCCACCAAGGTCTTCTGACAATCTTGAAGCTCTCTCAAGAAGTCTTGAGTGAAGATAGAATACATCACCCGGATAAGCCTCACGTCCCGGTGGTCTCTTAAGAAGAAGTGAAAGTGTACGATATGCGGCAGCATGTTTTGTAAGATCATCATATACTACCAATACATCCTCTCCTCTTTCCATCCATTCCTCACCTATAGCACAACCTGAGTAAGGTGCTATATATTGAAGCGGTGCAAGATCACTTGCAGTAGAAACTACTACTGTAGTATAGTCCATAGCACCATAATCCTCAAAAGTCTTTACAATTGATGCAACAGTAGAGGCCTTCTGCCCTATAGCAACATAGATACAATGAACATTCTGTCCTTTTTGATTGATTATAGTATCTACAGCAATAGAAGTCTTTCCTGTCTGTCTGTCACCGATTATAAGCTCTCTTTGTCCTCTTCCTATAGGAATCATAGCATCAATGGCCTTTATTCCTGTTTGAAGTGGTGTATCTACTGATTTTCTTTCGATAACACCATGTGCAACTCTCTCTATTCTTCTAAAGGTATCTGAAGTTATAGGTCCCTTTCCGTCGATTGGCTGTCCAAGCGCGTTTACAACTCTGCCTGTAAGTGCATCTCCTACAGAAACCTCTACAACTCTACCTGTGGTCTTTACTGTATCTCCCTCGCTGATATTCTTCTTATCACCAAGTAAAACAGCACCAACATTGTCCTCTTCCAAGTTAAGAACCATGCCGTAAACATCTCCCGGAAATTCCAAAAGCTCACCCTGCATAGCCTTAGCAAGACCATGTATTCTTGCAATACCGTCTGCTACCTGGATAACAGTACCCACATCTGATACCTCGAGTTTAGTTGAATACTTATTTATCTGCTCTTTTATAACTGAGCTGATTTCTTCAGGTCTTAGATTCACTAGACTCGTACCTCTTTTCTTTAAACTTTTTGCCGGTAATACGGCTTATGATAACATTCTCATCTTATCAATTCTTGTTTTTACACTTGAATCCACAACTCTATCACCAATTCTGATGACAATACCACCTATGATACTCTCATCTACCACATATTCCGCTTCGAGAGATTTATAATGTGATGACTTCAAAAGCTCATCCACTATTTTATCTTTCTTTGCATCATCTAGCGGCAATGCGGTGGTAATAGTTGCCTTTCCGATAAGAAGAAGCTCCTTTATACAATCTATAACATACTCAAGTATAGATAAAAGTTCAGCCTGTCTCTTCTTTTCGATTATAGTTAATAAAAATCCCAATGAATCAGCACTGATATGATTCTCAAATATTCCCTTTACAAAATCAATTTTTTCTTCATCATCCATCTTAGGTGAATCAAGAAGTCCCATGATTTCATTGTTTTCAGTAAAAATATTCTTTACAGATTTTATTTCTTCAAGTGCATCAATCAGATTGTTCTTTTCAGATACTACCGACACATAAGCATCTCCATATACTTTGGACACTAATTTTGCCATGTACCATCTCCGATTTCTTTTAAAGTCTCTTCCACAAGTCTATCCTGCACTTCAACATTCATTGCAGAATTTACTGCCTTGCTTGCAATAATCGAAGCCACATCCACTATATTTGATTTTACTTCTTCCATAGCTTTTTTCTTTGCCAACTCTATCTCGTTGTTAGCCCTGTCAGTAATTCTTCTAGCTTCTGCCTTTGCTTCTTCTATGATTTCGTTTTCTCTATCCTTTGCCCTTTTTCTGGCATCCTCTAAGATTGCATCAGCCTGCTTTTGAAAAGAGGCCAATTTTTCTTCGTATTCAGCCTTGAGAGCATCAGCTTTTGCCTTTGCATCTTTCGCACTTTCCAGGTCTCCGGCAACTCGCTCTCTTCTTTTCTTGAGCATCTCCTTAGCCGGATCAAAAAGCAAATAGGAAAGAATAAAGAACAAGAAAAGGACCGCAAAGCCGGTAATGGCTGAATCAGCCAAAAGCTGAGGGTCAAATCCTATCAGTCTTTCCATAAAACCTCCAAATTAAGCACCGAAAGGCTTAACGAACATAAGAATCATAGCAACTACAAGTCCGTAAAGACCTGTTGTCTCTGCAACCGCCTGTCCAAGAAGCATTGTCGATGTGATATCTGCTCTTGCTCCCGGGTTTCTACCTACTGCTGCCGCACCATGTCCTGCCGCAATACCCTGTCCAACACCAGGTCCGATACCTGCTATCATTGCAAGTCCTGCACCTATAGCAGAGCAACCAAATATAAAATCCTGTCCTGTCATATTCATAAATAACCTCCAAAATATATGATATCAAGTGATACTCCTGCTCACTTAAATCCATGAAAATATTTTACTATTCAATGAACTATTCTAATTTATCATTGATATAGACCATGCTAAGCATACAGAAAACATATGTCTGTAGTGCTCCTGAAAATACATCTGTATATAGATGTAAGAATGATGGCACACCTATCTTTAAAAAGATCGGCATCATACCATACCAAAGCCCCATGATCAAAACACCTGAAAGCACGTTTGCAAAAAGACGCAATGATATAGATATCGGGTTTGCTATTTCACCAATAACATTTATTGGGAACAGCAATGGTATCGGCTCAAAGAGCGATGTGAAATGTTTTAATTTCCTGTTCTTTATACCCTGGAAATTTACTATTAAGAATGTAAAAAGTCCAAGTAAGAATGTCACACCATAATCCGCTGTAGGATTTCTAAGTCCAAGCAAACCACTGAAGTTTGAAACAAAAATAAAGATAAATATCGTTCCTATATAGTTTAAGAATCTATCCTTGTTTGCACCAAGTATAGTTTCAGTCATTCCCTCCAAAGCTTCGATACCGCATTCCAAGAAATTTACAAAGCCACTTGGGGCATTGTATGGATCTACTGCTTTTATTGCTCTATTTGCAAAAATGGCAAATACAGTAATCAATAAGACAACGATCAACAAGGAAACTGTAGTCGTAGTCAAATAAAGTTTCTGTCCAAAAAGCTTATACTCATATAGGCCATGTATCATGAAATCCAAATTTTTACTTCCGGCTGCACTTTCAGCTAAAATACTTAAGCTCATGTCTCCTCCTTTCTTTCTTTTTCAAATATTTTTTTAAACAGTGGATACATATATGCGCCCGATTTTAAACCAAAAACAGATATTACAATCGCAAGTGCATTTATGTATCTACTGTTCCAAAATATTGCAATGACAACAAATAGTACTACCTTCCTAAGCAAAGAATGTATCATAATCTTTCTCTGTGCAAAAGAAGGACTACCACCATATAGACTATCTTCAGTGGATATACCCATATCAATAACCATGCCTATTACTAAAATAGTTCCTACCAGTATCCCCAGTTCCATTGAGTAGATTGAATATTTCATAAGCTTAGCAAAGGGGATAGCTACCAAACTTAAAATAATCTCATAAAGTAAAACTCCCATGCCCATATATAGACAGGTTCTTTTTGTTTCCTTACTCATCCTTATTCTTAAAAATCCTACTTTCTCTTTTTGGCGATGCAAAACTATTTTCTTGTTCTTGTAGGTCGGCTTCTATTTTCTTTTTATCCATTTTTTTGATGGTATTCATAATCAATTTAAATCCGGACATGCATCCACTTATTACCCCAAGTATTATAAATATCAAAGTGAATGGAAATTCGAATCTTTGCTCCAACTTAATACCAATAAACGTACAGAGTAAAATCGGTGTAACCATAGTAAAACCCACCTGTGAAATTAATGACAAGTATCTTAGTGCTTCCATCTATTTCACCTCCTACTATACCCCAAAACAGTAAAAACTTTCAATATCACATTTTATATTTTTCGATTTTATTATTATACCTATATAATCTTCTCTTGTCTATATTAGTGTTTTTAACTATATACATTATCTGAGAAAAAAATATTTAAAAATAATATTTTAACAATATTCTTTGATATTATTATAATCCAGGCTCGAAAAGGCAATCCCATTTTAAAATAATATAAAATGGTGTTCTTTAAATTGTAAATATTTGTTATAATATATGTGCTATTTTATTACCGATTAAAATGCTATAATAAATCACAATAGAGTTTTAGGGTATTTCCTTGCAACTCAAATAAAGTAAAAGGAGGATATATGAAACATACTATCAGAAAAATGTTGCTTACAGGTGCACTGAGTGGATTACTTTCACTTTCTACCGTTTCAGCCATATATGCAGCCGGTTGGAAATCTGACAATGGAACCTGGACCTATATAGATGAAGATGGACAAACTCACAAAAGCTGGTTGCAGTCTTCCAGTGGATATTACTATATGGATCTATCCAATGGCGTTATGACTACAGGTTGGAAAAAAATTGATTCAAAGTGGTACTACTTCAAGTCTAATGGTATTATGGCTACCGGATGGTTTAAGGTTGGTAACGAATGGTTCTACACTCTTAGTAATGGAAGCCTTGTGCAAGGAAGTTGGCTAAAGAGTGATTCAAACTATTACTACCTAAGAGGCTCTGGTGCTATGGCTACAGGCTGGAGACAAATGGATGGAGCATGGTATTATTTTAAACCTGATGGAAGAGCTGCTTTTGGTTGGACAAAAGTAGGGGACAAGACTTATTATTTCTCAGGCTCCGCTAAAATGTACACTTCATGGAATGAAATTGACGGTATTTACTACTATTTCAATGCTGACGGTTCTATGAAAACAGGCTGGATAAATGACGGCACCCACAAGTACTACATGGAAGAAGCTGAGGGTGAAAATCATGGTAAGATGAGCTTCGGTTTCAAAAAGATAGCAGGTACATCCTACTATTTTAATGAAAAAGGGCATATGATTACCGGTTGGGTAAAATTGAATGACAAGTATTATTACTTTGAATCAGACGGTAAGATGGTTGCAGGCAAATCTATAACTATAGAAGGCAAAGAATACACATTTGATGCAAATGGTGTATGTACAAATATTAGTGGCACTCCTAGCAGTGTCACTAATGCTATATCCGAAACAAAAAAAGCTGAGGGTAAAGAAGGCTCAAATGCTAAAGCTACTACAGAAACTTCCAAGGCTTCTACAGAAACTTCAGGCTCCGCAACTTTAGTTCCGGCACCCGGCGAAGACAAAAAAGAATCTACTCAGCCGACAGTTCCGGCTTCAACTGCAGGTGAACCTAAGAAAACAGATACTACTGAAGATCCTAAGACTAAGAATCCATCAGAAACAGTAAAAGCTAAGAGTCCTGCTGATGAAACTCAGAAAAATCCATCAAATGGTTCTTCAAGTAAGGACGAGGTGGGATTAAAACCCGGTGAAACATCCGGACCAAAATAGAGGTAAGAAATGTATTTAAACAAATTTGCAAAAACTGTTATGTCCTTGTCACTTGCTATATCTTTGCTCTCTCCCATGACTGCCTTTGCAGCAAATGAGTGGACTATGCAAAGCCCGGGTGTATATCAGATGCTTGACGGCTCATCACTTTCCGGAGTAGTTGCAAGAGGTATTGACCTGTCGCATTATCAGGGTGATGTAAACTGGGATAAAGTTGCTGCTGATGATGTGCAATTTATCATACATGGAACCAGATACAAAGGTAAAATAGATCCTGTTATAAGAAGAAATCTGACCGAAGCAAATAAAAGGGGTATAAAGCTTGGAATATATATATACTCCTATGCAATGAATGTCGAACAAGCTGATGCCGAAGCTGATTTTGTTTTAGATATAATAAAAGATTATCCGATTTCATATCCTGTAGCATTTGATGTTGAGGATATGAATACTCAAGGTAAGCTCTCAAAAGACGAACTTACTGCTATTATAAAGACTTTCTGCAATAAGGTTGAAGCTGCAGGATATTATCCGATACTTTATGCTAATGATTATTGGATTGCAAACAAGCTTGATATGAACGCACTTAAAAAATATGATATTTGGGTTGCCAGATATAATGTAAAGCATTCATATCCAAATCCTGTTATGTGGCAGGCTACCAGTACAGGAAGGGTAAATGGTATAAATGGCAATGTAGATATCGACTTCCAATACAAATCTTTTTCAGATAAAATTCCGGCTAATACATGGAGAACTATTGCCGGAAAGACATATTATTACAAAGACTACAATATGGTAAAAGATGCATGGATTCACGATGGTAACAATTCATACTACATGGATTCAAACGGTACTGCCAAGACTGGCTGGTTTACTGATAATAATGCCAGCTATTATCTGGATCCTTCAAAAAAAGGTGCGGCAAAAAAAGGCTGGTACAAAGAAAGTGATGCTTGGTACTATTTGGATAATACCGACGGTAAAATGCTTACAGGCTGGTTTACTGACAGCAGTAAAAAATACTACGCTGACAAAGACGGTAAAATGCAAACCGGTTGGCTTATAGAAGGAAAAGATAATTACTTCCTATATCCTTCAGGTATTATGGCTACCGGTTGGGTAAAGGATAACAATGTCTGGTATTTTATGGATAATGCCGGTAAAATGCAGACCGGATGGGTAGACTCCGGTAGTCAAAGATATTATATGGACAATACCGGTAAGATGCAGACCGGATGGACTGATATCGGCAATGCAAGATATTTCCTTTCACAATCAGGTGCCATGGCAAAGGGATGGCTCAGTGATAGTGGCAACTGGTATTATATGGACAATAACGGTAAGATGTTGACCGGTTGGGTAAATGACCGTGGTCTATTGTACTATATGGACAATACCGGTAAAATGCAAACCGGTTGGATCAATGATGGAAACAGCAAATATTTTATGACCGACTCAGGTGCTATGCAAACAGGTTGGTTAAAGAATGATAATGCATGGTATTATATCAATAAGTCCGGTTCTGTATCTACCGGATGGATCAATGATGGTGGTACTTGGTACTATATGGATAATTCCGGTAAAATGCAAACCGGATGGCTTGATCAAAACAATCAGAGATATTTCCTTTCTCCAAGTGGTGCTATGAAAACCGGTTGGGTAAATACCGACAACTCTTGGTACTATTTCAACACTTCCGGTTCTATGGCAAAAGGAATGGTAAATGTCGACAATATCTCCTACTATCTTGATGACAGCGGAAAAATGTTGGCAAATAAAACAGTAAACGTAAATGGCACAGACTACAATATAGATTCCTCAGGTGCTATGACGCCTGTTGTTGCAGAAAACACTTCAACAACTGTGGAATCTACCTCAGCTACAGTCTCTACAAGAGCAAGTGTAGGTCCGGTTGCAAATTAAAATATCAAACTAAAAGCCACCCCAAACAGGAGTGGCTTTTTTGAAGCTATTATTTTTTAATTGATGCCTATTCATTATCCTTATCTTTTATATAGTTCTTATATGATTTTAGATTTTCCATTGATTTTTCTAAAGGCTCTCTTGTCTTTCTGCCATCTTCTCGCAATTTCTCATATGGAATGGTATAGAATATTCCATCTTCCTCATTCCAAAGTTCACTTCCATCAAAATATTCCTCCGGATAAATTTTTTTCAACATTCCATGGATGTAAATAGTATTCTTTATTTTCTAAATCATACTTTAATTTCCTCCAATCAAATTCTCCACATACTGCCTCAAAAATCCCCTCTATCATCAGTTTCATAGCATGTTTTTCTAACTCTTCCTCTGAATATATAAATATTTCTTCAGATTCATTATCATATACATCATCATACTCAGCATTTTCTTGTATTATTTTCGCACGTTCATATATTTTTTCCTCTCTTTCTAACACTTCTTTATCATATTCGTTTTTACCATTTTTAAGATAATCTGACCATTGTGGAAAGCAATGTTTATTAAAATCCGAAACGCTTATTTTTCTTGGTCCACCATCATCCGGTGTGCAAATATCATAAAGCGATTTACCATTTACTTTGGTATTTTTTAGAATTCTCTCTATTTGCTTTCTATACCCTCTTAATCCATCACCGGTATATTCATCCAGACTGGCTTTGTCTTTAGTTGGCAGTTTATACATTTTCACTAAATACTTTGTTAATTCAGTTAGTTTGAAAGCTCTGCTTTCAGTTGGCTCATGATTTTCACTTTTTTTCGACATATTTGTACCTCTTTTTATTTATGTATATATCTTTTTATTTATATACATCTAAATATATACTATATACCTTTATTTTACAAGTATAATTTTTAGTTTGTACATATTTTTGTTTCACTAGTTTATGTACATATATGTATATAAATGATATAATCCAAGCATACTTAAATCCGGATCAACAAGTATTAATAATTTCAAATATAAAGGAGTTAGTATGAGTTTTACTACATTACTAAAAACAAACTGTGGAATATCTCAGGTTTCACTGGAAACAAGATTTTTTGATAAAAGGTGTATCAATATCAATGGTGATATAACAGATATTTTAGCTCTTGATTTTACAGATAAAATATTGGAATTAAATCTGGAATCAGATCAACCTATTACAATACTTATAAACAGTCTTGGTGGAGAAATAAATAGTGGATTATTAATGTATGATGCTATAGTTGGTTCAAAAGCGCCTATACGAATGATATGTAGAGGAAGAGCTTATAGCATGGGAGCCATACTCTTTGCTTGTGCAAATGAGCGATACATGCTTCCGAACAGTGAGCTAATGTTACATCAACCTATACTTGGTGGAAATGTAGCAGGTAATGCTTCCAGTATAAAGAGTATTTCTGACAGTATGCTTGAAACCAAGAGAAAATTAAATGGACTATTATCAAAACATACCGGTAAAACTGAAGAGGAAATAGATATAGCAACAAGTTTTGATCATTACTTTTTACCTGATGAAGCGATAGGCTTTAACTTATGTGATAAAGTAATTGATTTTGCAAAAATAATTGATTTAATAAAAGAGGAGGAATGGTAATGTATAGGAAAACAGACAGAGTTGTATTAGGTGATAGTAAGGACTGTATATTCAGTTCTGATACTAATGTAACCGGCATAAATAACAATGTAATGGTCGTAGGAGGCTCCGGCTCAGGTAAGACAGTCTCTATAGCAGAACCTTTCCTATTAGAATCAAATAATAGAAATATAATTACAAGTGTAACCAAAAGAAGAATTGTAAAGAAGTATACACCATTATTAGAGGAGAGGGGGTACAAGGTATGGGATCTTGACTTTGTGCATCCGGAAAAATGGTAATGTATCTTATGATCCATTAAATTATATTAAAAGCTATCAAGATATAATATTTATTGCTAGAGCCATAGTTCAAGCAAATGTTGATACTAATAATAAGAATCTTGATCTCTACTGGTATGAATCCGCTACATCTTTATTTGTAGCTATCATATCCTATATATTAATAGAGTATGATGATCCGGACTTTTCTGATGTATTGGAAATGGTTGACAAACTTAGTTATAGTGAAAAAGATGGAACTATAGTGACTAATTATGACTCTGACTTTGAGCTTTTACAAAAGTATAATCCATTAAATATGGCAAGTGTTAACTGGATGTCTTTTAAAAGATTACCTGTCAGAACAGCTGGTTGTGTATTTTCATTTTTAAATACTGCTCTTGCAACTGTATTTACACCTGAGCTTAGAAAAATGTTTAAGATGAAAAATAGAGTAAATTTCAATGATTTTACAAAGGAAAAGTCGGCATTATTTATTACAAGCAGCCCTGTAAACCCCTCTTTAAACAGCTTTATAAACATGTTTTATGCCCATACTTTTAAAGAACTTTTTGAAATAGGAGAAATGCAAGACAGTGGTGTACTTCCTATTCCTATACACTTCCTGGCAGATGATTTTGCTACAGGATGTCCTGTACCTTTATTTGATCAATATATTTCCATTTTTAGAGAAAAAGGAATATCTGTAACTCTCCTAATACAATCAGAGTCTCAGCTATCTTCCCTATATGGATATCAAAGCTCTACTACTATTATCAATAATTGTGATACCTATGTGTACATGGGATCAAATGATTTAGCTACTGCAAAAAACATTTCTGACAGAGCCGGTATAATGCCTGAAGATTGTTTAAGCATGAAATTGGGTAAACAGATCATATTTAGGCGTGGTTTAAAACCTATATTCTGCAAAAGATATAATGTTTTTTTAAAAAAATAAAAAAATATCAAGAAATTACTAATAAATTTAAAAGATTCACATGTTGATAAAATAGTTATTAAAGACAGGCATTCATTTATTAAAGAACTTAAACGTACTGCTAAAAAATCAGAAGACAGCTGCATTGTTGATGTTTGACAAATACTATTTATCCTAAAAACTTTCGAACTTATGCTTGGTTTGGAAGTTTTTCTCTATATTTACAAGCCATGCATTTAATGATAATATTTAAAGAAATCAACTTTAAACATATTTTAAGGAGAATGTAGAATGAAAAAGAAGCTATTTACCTTATTCTTGTTATCATTTTTAATATCTTCACTTTCAGGATGCCAATCATCCAAAGATAGTAATACCTCCTCTGTTGCACAGGAAAGTGAATCTCTCTCAAAACAAGAGCCTTCCAAAGAAGAAAAAACTACCGCTTCATCAGAGAGTGATCTGACTCAAGCTTCAGTAGATGATAAACTTTCCATATCAGAAAGTATCTATTTTCCGTATGAAAATTTAAATGAGTTAACTATTAATGAAAAGACTGATAAGGACAGCTTAAAAAATATCATCAGCAAACTCCCTGAGATAGCTGAATATATACAACTTAGTGATGTGGAGTTAAGTAATGACTCTTCGACAATCACAATCAAATATGATGAATTTTATGAAGGTGCAATCGCATCCAGGCTTTATGATATTGATTTAACACCACCCGGCATAGATGAAAATCCTTTGTATTCTTCACCATATATATTTCCAAGGCTTGACAATAATGCTTTACTTTTAATAATAGCCAATGATTCCATATCATATGTAAATTATGAGATTTCTGTACCTGAGGAATTTTTTGATTCAAAACCTCTTACTCTAGAACTTGCAAGAGAAAACTTTACAAAGCACTTAGGTGATATATCTGATGCTAGAGAAGATAAAAGCCTTTATGATATTTTATTAGATCATGATAACGCCATATTTGCCAATAGAATACACCTTAATGGTGTAGTCCTTGGTTCTGAAGAAGAAGTGCTCATTAAAAGATATAAAGAACCTAATGAAAAAAATGGAAATAATTATATATATCTTTCCGAAGATAGCACTATAACATTTAGGCTCGAAAAAGGAAAAACTGAAGATAATCTATTAACTGTTACAAAGATTTCAGTTCGCCCACTTAAAAAAATCATATATGAACAGTTTTTCCCACTCAGTATAGGATTATTACCTGAGCAAAATGGAGATTTAAGTAAATCTCGTGTTGTGGGCTACCTTGGAGAACCTAGAATAAAAACCTCAGATACTTATTATTATAGACTAACCTCCGGTTTATCTGATTATCTATACTTTACATATGATGATAATGAAAATGTAATAGAATATGGAATGGTAAGAGAAGAACTGGCATCTAAGAATCATTAAATTAAAATATGGCTGTTGGAAAATTCCCCCACAGCCATATTTTTGTTCTTAAAAAAGCTCCCTTAGGTCAGATTGGCTTGCAACTCTTTTAGAGCATCTTCCAAACAATTATACCCTGTATAATATACCCTTCCATCAGAAGCATAGCCTATAGTGGTATTACCAAAACTTCTACCCTCACATATATTTACAAATTCTTCTCCACACACTCAAGTGCCGCTTCAACTACCTTGTCCATATCATAGTACTTATATGCACCAAGTCTGCCACCGAAGATTATCTCGGGTCTTGTTTTTGAAAGCTTGACATAGCTTTCATATAGAGCATTGTTCTTTTCATTATTAATAGGATAATATGGTTCCTCACCCTTTTGCCACTCCGAGGGATATTCTTTTGAAATAATGGTAAAGTCTTGATTGCCGTATTCAAAATGCTTATGCTCTATAATTCTTGTAAACTTTACATCTCTTTCTGTATAATTTACCACTGCATTTCCCTGATAGTTGTCGGTATCAAGTCTTTCATCCTCAAAGTATACTCTTCTGTACTCCAGCACTCCAAGTTTATAATCAAAGAACTCATCAATCATTCCGGTATATACAGTTTTATCAGCTATATCAGGATTTTCCTTTATGAAATCTCTGTACTCGGTATTTGTCCTTACCTCAATACCTTCAAGAAGCTTTTCAACTATTCCGGTATATCCTCCAATCGGAATACCCTGGTATCTGTCATTGAAATAATTATTGTCAAATGTAAATCTCAGTGGCAGTCTCTTTATAATAAATGCAGGAAGTTCCTTTGCATCTCTGCCCCACTGCTTTTCCGTATATCCCTTTATAAGCTTTTCGTATACATCTTTTCCTACCAAAGATATAGCCTGCTCTTCCAGATTCTTAGGATCTGTAATTCCTGATTCCTGTCTTTGCTTTTCTATAATTGCCTTTGCCTCATCAGGTGTTTTTATATTCCAGAGCTTGCTGAAAGTATTCATATTAAATGGCAGATTGTAAAGTTCATCCTTATATATGGCAACAGGTGCATTGATATAATTATTAAACTCCGCAAAATCATTTACATACTCCCAAACTTTTTTATTTGAAGTATGAAAAATATGAGCACCATATTTATGAACATTTATTCCGTCTACATTCTCTGTATAGATATTTCCGGCTATATGATTTCTCTTATCAATTACCAAAACACTCTTACCACGCTTCTTTGCCTCATATGCAAATATTGCTCCGAAAAGCCCTGCTCCAACTACTAAAAATCGTATTTCATATACTACTCCTTATCTATATCTTTCCAACTATCAAATAAATTACAATAGTTGCAATCATCATACTTTCCTGTATATATGTATATCTTTCCACCTTACTTACAATCCTGTACTTTGTAGGATTCTTCTTATACTCAATAAATTTCATAGAGCACCATACTGTATTTGCAAGTAGTGCCACTACAGAGATCTTATTCAAATTCCATACCAAAACTACATTTGTAAGTATATCAAGCCAAGTAAGAACAAATACAAAATCAACACATTTCTTATATCCAAACAGCTTTGAATATGTGACATATTCTGTTTCCTCTTTAGGTGCACGAATCTTTCTTGAAATCTCCCAAATAAGTGCAGGAAAATAAAGTGTCATAATCGCCATCAAATTTGTAATATCAAATATCGGAAGTTTATACTTCATTATCGCATAAGAAATAACATATATATTTAATATTATCTGTACCGGATTATGTGTAACCAAGGCAAGTGGCAATGACTTTGCTATCTTATGCTTTTGGAAGAACCATACCGCCATCAAACTTCCATAACTGTAAAGTATCAGACAGAATATAAAATTCCTCATAAAAAGTATATTTATAAAAATAGTTATTCCGATAAGTATAATAGCAAAAATTCTCAAATCATCCTTATGTACTCTACCTGATGGAAGCGGTCTGCTTGCAAAAAGTCTGCAATCCAGCTCATAATCCTTAAAATCATCCGCAATACGCAGCCAAAGTAAAAAGCTGAATATTGTAAACCCTCCAATTATTACACCTATTACATCATGCTGTATAAAATAAGATATTAAATCAGACTGACCTTTAACCTTATCAAATAAAAGTAGTTTTTTTCCTGTTACTCCATGATTTAGAAGTACTATAAAGTAAATCTCCAAAAACACAATGTAGCCAAGACATAGTCTTGGAATGAGCGGAAACATTTCATTAAAATAAACTCTAAGCCTTTTTAACCTTTCCATATCCTATCCTCTCCCCGATTCGGATTTTAGTTTCAAGATTTCTTTTGCTGTTTTCTAAGATATCTCTGTCTACCTCTATTTCCCTGCCAACTATCTCAACTATACTTGATCCGCCATATGAGAAAAAACCCTTTTCCTCACCTTTGTGAAAGCAGATTTTTTTATGGTTATGAATATGTCCTACAAGCATTGCCCCTATCTCCATATGGAGCATCTTGCCATATTCAGTCATCCAGTATTCCAACACCCTTTATTCTCAGTGAATGCTCTCCAGTAGGCGGCATCTCTTCTGACACTTTCAAGTCTCCCGGAAATTTCTTTTCTTTTCTCACATCTTCCTGTTAGCGGATAAATATATCTGTGATAATCACAAAGACTTAGTCTGTATAATAAAAGATATCCACCTCTTGTCCAATCAGGCAGTGGAGCTTTCAACAATTTATCTGTATTGTAAACATTGCCCTTTATCATTATACTAAGTTTTTTATTTCCAAGATAGAGTTTTCCATCATAACCTATTTTAAATACTCGAAGTTTTCCACTTGCAGTTGCAGGAAAGCCCTCATTATCCACATTTATCTTTTCTTTTCTTGAAAAAAATTGGCAAAAGCTTTTTAAAAATTTCTCTGTAAAAGCCCTCTATCCAAGTTGTATTTTTTTATAAAGCTTTTTATCTTATTTTTTTAGACAAGGGACTTTTTATAATATATCGACAGCAATTTTTGAAAAAAATATGGCCTTGCAAAAAAAGTTTTAAAAAATAACCTGCCAAAAAAACTGTGATATAAAAAAATCCTATAATTTTTTTGCCGAGTCTTCCTCTTCTTTTTATTATTTTACCACTTCTTCTATCAATTATTTTCAAAGTATCACCTATATCAGCAATAAAAGCTATAAACACAATAGCAAGAATCAAAAAAAGCTATTCTGATATACAGATTCGGCTTTCTTATTTTCTTATTCCACAAAAAAATGCCAATATTAAAAATATATACAGACACTCAATCGGTAAAGCCAAAAAGCTCTCTATATACTTTGCAATAACCACATACAAAGATATAAAAAATGCAGAGTATGTTACAGCAAGTCCTGTAAAATAAAGCTTATCCTCACTTCCCTTGCAGTTAAAATACGACAGTCTTATAATTATCGCCAAAATATAAAAACTCACAAGTACAAATGAAATATATATATTTTTAGAAAAAAAGCTTATATATATCTTTGCAGGAAACAATCCAAATGAAATCAGATCGGCAAACGAGTCTATCTGAACTCCAAAGTTTTCTTCAAGCTCAGTCCTTTTATACATCCTTGCAAATATTCCATCAAATGTATCACAAAGTCCTGCAAGCATCAGTAAAATAGTAGCAAGGTACAAGCTCTCTGCAAATAAAATCCCGAATATCGAAATCAATACACCTATATAGGTAAGTATAACACTTGGATGATATACTCCCAAAAATATCCTTTTCATATCATAAATACTTTCTTACTTTAAACAAAATCAAAATCATATTTACAGCCACATGTGTGATCCCACCAAGTAAAACCGCCAAAATATATTGAGGAAATCTAAGACCTGCAAATATTGCAAGCACCAGCATTACTCCTATCATTGAATCTATCTGATCATATACGAATGTAACCATATTTGCCGGAAATCTACCTCTTGTAGTCGCATCTATATCAAATCTTCTTTTTATAAAGCTGTTTGGCAGCTCAAAGATCATATATGCAAACCCAAATAATGCTCCGGATAAAAGATTAAAATAAACTGTATTGGGATAATTTTTATAAATCAGATTGTAGTGCTCCAATCTCATATACTTTAAAAATGCTCCCCAAATTATAGCTGCTATTGAAGTGCCAAGCACCATTCCTATAAATCCAAGCAAACTCTTACTGTCACCAAAAACCCTCTTTCCATTTAAGCTTTTACCGCCATCTATAGGTATTCGTAAAAAAGCAAGTACCTTTATCTTTACAAAAAGCATATTGAAAACTCCGCCAAGGATTACAGGAAGCATACTTATATACAGTGATATGATCATAATACCACTCCTAAATAATTTATACATTCTATAATCTGTACAGCAAAGAATGCTATGCCAAAACAGAGCACTCCGGCAGCTCCCATATCCTTAATCACCTTTATCTCCGAATGAACCTCTTCTGAAATAAAATCCGAAATATGTTCTATAGAAGTATTTATACATTCCATGCCGTAAACAGCTGCAGAGGTAAGAATATATGCAAACCAGCCGGCCTTATCCGGCTTAAATACAAAGAAGTCCAAAAGAAAAAATATAATATCTATAACAATGTAATACTTATAGTTTTTTTCTGTCTTTAGAGCAAAAATAAGTCCTTCTATGGCACAATATATACTTTTTAAAAATGTCTTATTCTTCATCTATATCTCCGGATACTAAAGCATTTTTTCAAGCATCACATACTTTCTTTGCTCTTTTATCTTGTCCTTAAAATACCCTCCACTTGCCTTACCGGCGTGAATAAGTGCAGATATTCCGCTTGCCTTTTTTACTTTAAGCATATCTACAACCTGTTGTGAAAGTGCCGAGCCAAGTCCAAGACAGTCTCTTTTAACTCCCATATATAAGAGTACATATCTTTTTGCATGTGCCTTTATATTCATCACCTTGAGTAAGAGTGCAGGTGTTCTTGCTTTACAAAGCAAATTTCCATAATCAGGCAGGCATATTAAAAATCCCTTTAATATGTCGTCCTTATATGCAAGAAAAACCATCTCCGGATCTATTACCATTTTTAGAGGCGAATAAAGCTTTACAAAGTCCTCTTCAGATATCATCTTAAATCCGCAAAAGTCTTTATAGCCTTCCATCAAAACCGGATATATATCCCTTAGATATTTTTCAAAATTGTCTACATTCGGATGGGTAAATATATATCCTTCATCTTTGGCATCCCACAATCTCTTCCTTGCCTTTTCGCTGTCAAAGCTTTCATCTGCAACATCAAAGAAGTTTGAAAAATACTCTTCGGATACTTGAAATCCGTTCTCCTCCCAAAGTTCTTTATAATATCCCTTATTTGCAGGCTCTCCGATATATGGCAAATCTTCAGAAGTGCAAAAGCGATACCTTGCCCAGAAAGAAAGGTCTATAGGCCCCAAAATTTTATTTTTTCCTTCCTCCCTTGCAATACTCTCTGCAGTTTTTAGCAGTTCTTTTACCACTTCACTGTTGTTGACAGACTCAAAAAATCCTATATATGCAATATCATCTTCATAAAGTGAAAGTAGGCATCTGGCTACTACTTCATCCTTTTTATTCTTTGCTATAAGCGGTATTATCTTTACACCTTTACATAATATATTGGTGTTTTCTAAAACTTCTCTTTCAAAAACCTTATCCTGCATTATATATTTATCATCATAGATTTTTGAAGGAAATCTGAGGAATAATTCCTTATCCTTGTTCTTTTTTACTATGATTACAGTTATCTCACTCAATTTTGCTCTCCCTTTTTATCTTGCAGTATCCCTTGTCGCCATCAAGCTCCACTATATCACCACTTTTTATCTGACTCATCAAATCTGTGATTCCAACCACTGCGGGCTTCTTTAACTCTCTTGCAACTATTGCGGTATGCGAAAGTAAAGAACCTCTCTCTGCTAAAATTCCTTTTGCTACATCAAGAAGAAGAAACCATCCCGGATCTGTGGAATAAGCGGCTATTATCTTATCCTTCACATCCTTTAATGACACAGTTCTCATATCTGTGATTTTTATAACTTCACCTGTAAGTTTTCCGCTTGAAACTCCTCTTCCTGTAAGAAAATTTCTCCCGGATTCTTCATCACAAACACTTCTGTCCATAAGTGAAAAATCAATAACAGGATTCCCCAAAAGCTCAACTTTTTTAATAGTCGGAAGCTCGTTGTATACAAGCATCAGCCTTTTTTCTTCTTTTATATCCTCCGTAAAGTCTACTTCTGAAAACATCATATCCCTTATTTGTGGAAGGGATAAATGATAGATATCTTCGCCAACAGTCTTTGAGCCTATTTTATCTATAAGTTTTCTCATGAGCCCAAACAATCTGCTTCTGTTCATCCTTGAAATCTCTCGATAATTGGTTGAGCTCCTTGCCAAAGACTTCTTTATCTTCATAGTACTTTTATTAATATCCTGTACGGGAAGCATCGCCCTTTCTTCCACCATTTTATCAATAAGTTCCGGATTTGTTGCAAATGTCCTTGTCTCCAGCTTCAGCTCCCCTATAGTTCTGTCACCATAGTATTTGATATAATCTGTTTTCTTTTCTTTGTATTCATCTGATCCCGCACCGAACTTTGAATATGTGTACACCAATTCATTTAACGCTTCTACCGGTTTTTTACTTTCAAGTGCCAAGGTATTTTTCAACTTTTTTCCGGCAAAATGTGTGGACAAAAATGATACCATATCATTTATCAATGTCCAGTCCCACTCTTTAAAGAATACCTCTTCCATTTCCAAAAAAAGATTGTACAGCTTTTTTGGATCCTCTTCATTTTCAACTTTTACATTATAGTATTGGAATTCTTTTTTTGAAAAAAATAGTGAAAGATCCGCCATCTTTTTTTGTGAGATTAAAAACAGATAAATAGTTGAAAAGAAAAGCTTTGTTTTTATAAATAAACTTGGTCTTTTTTTAGAAAAGTGTATTTTTTCATCCTCTACACCAAGCATCTTTTGCCAAATAGGGATAATCTTTGAAGAGAAAGGTAATAATCTTAAAATATCGTACCAGCTGTTGATTTCATAATACATCCTTCCCCCAAAATCACTGACCATATGCGTAAACAAGTCTTCATACCTGTTTGCTGATTTTCCAAGTACTCTTCCTATAAGTCTTGTAAATATCCTTGTGTATACCTCCCCGGCAAAGCTTCTAGTCAGTTTAGAACTCACTCCGGGGTAACTTTCCGCAATGTTGCTGTTATCTAAGATGCGAATATTTTTTGTAAAATCAAGACTCGTAATTTCTCTTGCCTGTAAAATATATATTTTTTCATCCTTGACGGCAAACTCTATATCCATCGGCTTTCCAAAAAGCTTTTCAATTCTTTCTCCGTTTTTTTCAAGTTCTTTTACAAGGTTCTCAGGAAGTTTCAAGGCATTTCCCTCTTTATATGTAGCTCCGTCTCTGTAGTGATGATAGGTAATTGTTTCGGCTTTATCCTCTACTATACTACTTCCAAGTCCTTTTCCTACCACTATCACCGTCTCATTTAAGATGCCCTTAGGATTGGCTGTAAATAAAACACCTGAATATTCGGAAGCCACCATTTCTTGAATTATTACGCTTGATATTTTGTTTTCTGCCTGTATACCAAGCTTTTCTTCATAGTATCTGTTTTTATAACTGTCTACCACTGATTTTATAGCCTTATCCACTTCTGATTTTGGAACATTTAAAACAGTTAAAAATTGTCCTGCATAGGAAAACTTTTTACCATCCTCATGTGCATCATTTGAGCGAATGGCAAAAAGTTCTGAATCAAAATATGAAAAGTCGATCTCATCTCCCGGATAAACTATTTTAAACTTTGGAACTTGAAAGCCGTTTTCTTCCAAAACCTTTAAGTTTCTTGCTTTCATAGTTCTCTCCGTATGACACTGCATATCCTCTCTACCTCAGCCTCTTCCAAATCAGGATATATTGGCAATGTCAAAACCTTTTTTGAAATATCAAGTGCAATAGGTGTTTCATTGGCATCAAAGCTTTCACTATAACATTCATAGGCATTTGTACATGGGTAAAAATACTTTCTTGCAAAAATATTTTCCTTTGCCAAACTGTCATATAACTCGTCTCTATCACCCTTATCAACAACTATCGGAAAGTATGCATAATTGTATGTAACATCATCATTGTATTTATTAAGTCTAATAGACTTTATATCTGAGAGTCTCTCTGTATAGAGCTCACAGACCCTCTTTCTTTTTTCTATGTACTCGGAAAGATGCTTCATATTGCAAAGTCCCATAGCGGCCGCAAACTCATTCATCTTTGCATTGCTACCCACATACGGAACATTTTCCTTATCCGCAATACCGAAGTTTTTCAAAAAATCCAAAGACTTTCTTCTATCTTTATCTCTGAGAGCTATAGCACCACCTTCTATAGTGTTAAATACCTTTGTTGCGTGAAAGCTGAATATACTCATATCTCCAAAATCCGCTACGCTCTTTCCTTTATATCTCTCACCAAATGTATGTGCAGCATCATATACTACATATAATCCATGCTTTTTTGCTATTCTCTCAATAGCTTCCACATCACATATATTACCATACACATGTACAGGCATTATAGCTTTGGTATCTTTTGTTATAAGCTTTTCTATTTTTTGTGGATCTATTGTAAAATCATCTCCCTTAATATCGCAAAAAACCGGCTTAAGTCCATTTCTTACTATGGCATGTGTGGTAGAGGCAAATGTAAATGGCGTCGTTATAACTTCACCTTCTATCTTTAGAGACTGTAATGCAAGCTCCAATGCCAGGTGTCCGTTTACTGTAAGAACTATATCCATATCGTCCATAAATTTACTTAAAGTATCTTCAAGCTCATTATGTACATCACCCATATTGGTGAGCCAGGCACTCTCCCATATCTTATCTACATACTCAAAAAATTCCTCTTTAGGAGGCAATGTAGCCTTCGTGACAAATATTTTCTTTTCTTCCTTCATACGCCTCCTTATATATCAGTAAATATTATATGCTTTATTTTACAATATGGAAATCAGCCTCTCCACATCCTCATTCTCTGTTGCCCAGCTTGTACAAAATCTTATAACATGCTTTCCGTTTTTAAGAGTCTCCATAAATCCGAAGCCTATATTCTTTGATAATCTATCTCTTGTAGTATCGTCAACTACAATAAACTGTTGATTAGTAGGAGAGTCTATATAAAGCTCATACTCATTCTCAATCAAAGCCTTCTTTATCTTCATAGCGGCATCTACGCCTTTTTTCCCAAGTTTTTTGTACAAATCATTACTGAACAATGTATCAAACTGTATTCCAAGTAGCCTTCCCTTTGCCAATACAGCTCCAAAGAGCTTCATATTGGTAAAGAAATATTTACTGAGCTCTTTATTTGTAAATACTATTGCCTCACCTATCAGAGCACCACATTTTGTACCACCAATATAAAATACATCACATAATCTTGCAATATCTTCCAAACCTGTATCACATTCGTTGCTTCCAATTGCGTATGCAAGTCGTGCTCCATCTAAAAAAAGAGGAATACTGTATTCATTACAAATAGATCTTATCTCTTCTATTTCCTTCTTTGAGTACAAAGTTCCATACTCTGTAGGCTGTGATATATAGACCATACCCGGATATACCATATGCTCATGATTTACATCTGCATAAAAGTCAACACAAAATTTCTTTATATCATCTGCCTCCAGCTTACCATTCTTTGACATTAGACCAAAAACCTTATGTCCTGTGTTTTCTATGGCTCCCGCTTCATGTACTGATATATGTCCGGTATCTGCTGCAATTACACCCTCATAGTTTTTTAAAATACTTCCGATAACTATTTTATTTGCCTGAGTACCACCACTAACAAAGAAAATTTCGGCATCAGTATTTATAGCTTCCTTTATCTTTTCTTTTGCAGACAGACAAAACTCATCACTTCCATATCCCGTCTGCTTGGATAGATTACTTTCCTGTATTTTGTCTAAAATCTCAGGTGTTGCACCCTCGCTATAATCATTTATAAAATATAACATATTTCCTCTTAGTATTTTAATCCAACAAAAAGTCTGACATTACCATGTTGCTGAGATCAAGTCCCTTTTCGGTAAGCCTTAGATATGGAGAATTATATTCCATAAGCTTTAACATACTATTTTTCTTTATCTGTCTGTCAAATACCTCAAACATATCCATACCAAATTTCTCGTTAAACTCATGTACGGATACACCTCTTGTAAGTCTGAGACCTAGGAACATAAATTCCTCCATATTTGCATTAATGTCAAGTTCTTCCAGATCACAATAAAGAGGGGTAATATCTTTCTTCATATTTATGCTCATATATTTTTTATAATTTGATTCTACATGGAAGCGTCTGTTCATCAAATAACTTGAAGCACCTACTCCAAGTCCAAGATAAGAAACTCCTGTCCAATATCCTATATTATGTCTACACTCTCTTCCGGGCTTTGCATAATTGCTTATTTCATATCGCTCATATCCATGCTCTCTTAAAATATTTTTTGTAAGAGCATACATTTCTCTGTCGATATTTTCATCCGGCAGTAGTAAACTTCCTTCCTCACCTCCATACTTGTCAAAGAAAGGAGTATCCGGCTCTATTATAAGTGAATACGCACTTATATGCTCAGGCTTTAGGGAACATACTCTTTTTAATGTAGTCTTATAGCTGTCAATAGTCTGCTTTGGCAAACCACTTATCAAATCTATATTGATATTTGTAAAACCATACTCTCTTGCAAGCTGATAACTCTGTAAAAAATCCTTATATGTATGTATTCTTCCAAGCTCATTTAGTTCTTCCTCAATACTGCTTTGTAAGCCGAAGCTTATTCTATTAATTCCCGCCTTCTTTATATGCATTATCTTGCTTTTTGACAATGTACCCGGATTACATTCTATGGAAATTTCCGCATCTGTTGCCACTGTAAAGCTTTCACGAATAGCATTCATTATTTCCAATATCCAAATTCCACTAAGTGTAGTTGGAGTACCACCTCCTATAAAAATTGTACTCACCAAATAATCACTGTAGTTTGGTCCCTGTGCTCTTATCTCTTCTATAATTTGAGCAGTATATGCTCTCTTTTCGCTGTCATCAGCTTTAAATGATAAAAAATCACAGTAATTACATTTTTCTTCACAAAACGGTATATGCACATATAATTCTAACTTTTTCTTAGACATATTTTATCAATCCTCATCTAACTTAAGTACACTCATAAATGCCTTCTGAGGGATTTCAACATTACCTATCTGTCTCATTCTCTTCTTTCCCTCTTTTTGCTTTTCCAAAAGTTTTCTCTTTCTTGAGATATCTCCTCCATAGCACTTTGCCAATACATCTTTTCTCATCGCCTTTACTGTCTCTCTTGCAATGACCTTTGAACCCACTGCTGCCTGTATAGGAATTTCAAATAGATGTCTTGGTATCTCCTCTTTAAGTTTCTCACACATCTTTCTGCCTCTTTCATAAGCAGAGTCGGCATGTACTATAAAAGATAGTGCATCCACTTCTTCTTTATTTATCAAAATATCCAGCTTTACAAGTTTTGACGGTACATATCCCTTTAAGTCATAATCCAGTGATGCATATCCTCTTGATCTTGACTTTAGTGCATCAAAGAAATCATATATTATTTCATTAAGTGGCAAGTCATATCTCAAGATAGCACGGTTCTCTTCGATATATTCCATGCCAAGATAGATACCTCTTCTCTCCTGACAAAGGTTCATAATAGATCCTACAAATTCCTTTGTAAGCATTATCTCCGCTGAAACTATAGGTTCCTCCATGTGCTCTATTTCTGAAGGATCTGGCAGATTTGATGGATTTGTCAGTTGTATTTCTTCACCATTAGTCTTAAATACTTTATATACAACTCCAGGTGCAGTAGTAACCAAATCAAGATTATATTCTCTCTCAAGTCTTTCCTGTATTACTTCCAAATGCAATAGTCCAAGAAAACCACATCTAAATCCAAATCCAAGTGCAAGTGAAGTCTCCGGCTCAAAGAAAAGTGAAGCATCATTTAACTGTAGCTTTTCAAGTGCTTCTCTTAGGTCATTGTACTTTGCACCATCTGCCGGATAAAGTCCGCAATAAACCATGGAGGTTACCTTCTTATATCCCGGCAATGCCTCCTTACATGGATTGTTATTTAATGTAATTGTATCACCAACTCTGGTATCCTTTACATTCTTTATACTTGCTGTGATATAGCCTACCATACCGACTGAAAGCTCATCACATGGAATGAACTGGCCTGCACCAAAATATCCTACTTCAACAACTTCTGCCACAGCTCCTGTTGCCATCATTCTTATAGGGTCACCTTTTTTTACACTGCCCTCTTTAATTCTTACAAAAACTATTACGCCCTTGTATGAATCATATATTGAATCAAAAATAAGTGCCTGTAAAGGAGCACTAGAATCTCCCACCGGTGCCGGAATTTTTGCAACTATAGCTTCCAGTACATCCTCAATATTTAGTCCCATTTTTGCGGAGATCCTAGGTGCATCATGTGCTTCTATTCCTATAATATCTTCTATTTCAGTGGCAACCAGATCCGGATCTGCACTTGGTAAATCCACTTTATTTATGACAGGAAAAACCTCCAAATCATGGTCAAGTGCCATGTAAACATTTGCCAAAGTCTGTGCCTCTATGCCCTGTGCTGCATCTACTACAAGTATTGCACCGTCACATGCAGCCAGAGATCTTGAAACCTCATAGTTGAAATCCACATGTCCCGGAGTATCAATCAGATTGAATATATATTCATTTCCATCATTTGCCTTATATACAGTTCTCACTGCCTGGCTCTTTATGGTAATACCTCTTTCTCTCTCAAGCTCCATATTGTCAAGAACCTGAGACTGCATTTCCCTACTTGTCAAGAGTCCTGTCTTTTCTATAATTCTGTCCGCAAGTGTAGACTTGCCATGATCTATATGTGCTATAATACAAAAATTTCTAATTTTACTTTGATCAACAATCATCTTTTCATCCTATCATAAAACCTTGAATAATAATGCTTATAATACCATTTTTTCCGTATTCTTACAATAATAGGGAAAATGAACTCATTACATACTCTTCATTATATTCATATATAACTTACATGATTCAAACAGCTGTGAAAGTTTCACATATTCATTTTCTCTATGTACTACTGATAAATCTCCCGGACCTATTATCACCGGTATAAGTTCATTTTTTATAAGCATACTTGCATCTGTAGAGCCTGTAAAAGTATCAAATTCCGGATTTATTTCTATCTTTTTTAGAGATGATACTATGTTTTTTATCAATTCATCTTCCTTTATTGTATGCCATGATGTCCTCATATCTGCTATCTCATACGTAGCATCAAAATGTGTATTTTCAGCTTTTATTTCATCTATAAGCTCATCCAACTTTTCCCATATATGTTCAGGCTTATGTCCTACCTGTAGTCTGGCATCCACTGTAAACACACATCTGTCAGGTACTACCTGTGGCTCCACACCTGCATTTATAGCCAATGTTCTCCAGAAGGTATCAGGATACTCTTTAAATTCAGTGTTCTTTATCTTTTCTATAAGCTTTATCGCAAGGTATATGGCATTTTCGCCTACACCCTTTTGTGAACCGTGAGCAGTCATTCCATGCACACAGACATCAGCCCATGTTCTACCCTTTTGACGATTACATATCTTCATATCGGTAGGCTCGCATACAATAAGGTACTTTGCATTATCAAACACCTTATTTTGATATAATGCCTTTGATCCCTTCATAAAGTTTTCTTCATCTATGGTAGCCACAATTACTATATCTCTTTCGGGAATAATATTGTTTCTCTTCAAAAGTATCATAGAATATATAGCACTTATTAGTCCACTTTTCATATCGGCACTTCCTCTGCCATATAATTTTCCGTCCTTTATAGTGGATTTAAATGGCGGTGTATTCCATCTTTTTATCTCATCGTCTGAAACCGGAACAACATCCATATGGCCGGTAAACACAATTGCATCCTTATTTATTTTTCCGTTAAGCTTTGCAATAATATCATATCTTCCGTCCTCCACCGGTACTGTAAAATAATCTATAGCATTTTCCTTTAATAAGTTTTCCACATACTCACACATAGGCTTTTCATTACCTTTTGGATTTGTACTCGGTATGTCCACCGCTTTTGAAAATATGTCTACCAGTTCTTCTTCATCTATCAAATCAAAAATACTTTCCATAGTCTTAATTTATTCCTTTAATTCATCAATATTCTTATTATACAGATTAAAATATATTCCCTCTTTATTCATCAGCTCTTCATGTGTACCTGACTCTTCTATACCATTTTCTGTAAGCACTAAGATTTTGCTTGCATTTCTTATAGTTGAAAGTCTATGTGCTATTGTGATTGTAGTTCTGCCCTTACTTAGTATTTCAAGTGACTGCTGTACTATGGCCTCAGAATTATTATCAAGTGCTGAAGTTGCCTCATCAAGTATAAGTATCGGTGGATTTTTTAAGAATACTCTTGCTATACTTATTCTCTGCTTTTGTCCACCTGAAAGCTTTGTACCACGCTCTCCTATATATGTATCAAACTTATCCGGAAGCTCCATAATAAAATCATAGGCACCTGCCATCTTGGTGGCTCTCTCTACATCCTCAAAGCTTGCATCCTTCTTTCCGTAAACTATATTTTCATATATAGTTCCTGAGAACAGATACACTTCCTGTTGCACAATACCTATATTATCTCTCAATGACTTTTGCTTGAAATCCCTTATATCAGTGCTGTCTATAAGTATTGCACCTTCACTAACCTCATAAAATCTCGGTATAAGATTAGATATGGTTGTTTTACCTACACCTGAAGAACCTACAATAGCGATATTCTCACCTTTATTTATGCTAAAGCTAATGTCATCAAGTACCTTTGCATCACTGTCAGGATATGCAAAGCTTACATTTCTAAACTCTATATCACCGTGTACATTGGTTAAAGCCCTCGCATTTTCCTTATCAACTATATCGTTCTTTACATCCATTATCTCAATGAATCTTTCAATACCTGTCATTCCCCTTTGGAACTGCTCCATATAGTCAACCATTTTCTTTACTGTATTTAAAAGCATATTTATATAAAGTGTGTAAAGAAACATATCACCTGCATTTATTTTCCTGACCTTCATATAGTAACTTCCGAGTACTATAACTGTCAGATACATAATTCCGTCAAATATTCTGTATACCACCTGAAAATTTGAAATATGCTTATAGAACTCTTTTTTTATATCCAAAAATCTCAAGTTCTCTTTATGGAACTTCTTTACTTCAAGTTCTTCATTCGCAAATGATTTTACAACCTTTGCACCCAGAATATTGTTTTCAATACCTGAATTGATCTCGCCGACATGATTTCTTTGTGCCTTTTGTGCCTTTCTCATATGGTTATTTGTGGAAGACATAAAGAACACCATTATCGGTATCATAATAAATATGGTAAGTGTAAGAGTTATATTTATATTTATCAGTATTACAAATGAAACTACAAGTTTTACGAGTGCTATAAAAAACTCTTCCGGACAGTGATGTGCAAACTCTGTAACATCAAACAAGTCGGTAGTAATTCTTGATAATATCTGACCTGATTTATTTGTATTATAGTAGGAATAAGGGAGTTGCTGTATATGAGAAAAAATATCATATCTCATATCCGTTTCTATCTGCGCCCCCATTACATGACCTATATTTTGCATATAGTAGTTTGCTATAGTATCCACTATTCTAAGTAGTACAAATATTACTCCCAGTGTCAGTATAAGTTTTACCGTCAGTAGACTCAAATCCTGCCTTGCAGTATTTGTCAAATATCTGAGTATTATCGGCAGCACAAGATCACACATAGTTGAAAACCCTGCACATATCAAATCCAATATAAGTATAGGATAGTACTTACTATAGTATGGTAAAAATCTTTTAAACAAATATGAATTTGTATAGGTTTTTTTGTCATAAAAAATCTCCTTCTTTTATTTGTATTTATATAAGAGAAATACACTCTAATGTTTTCACAACATTTTTAGTATAACACCTTTTAGAATAAGAAAGTACAATAATTTTTATAGTGAAATATTTTTATACAATATAAAAATAATCTAAACTTTGATATCGAAAATGTATTTTTATATAATTCATATACAACTTGACAAATATATATATATATATAATGGTATTATGATTTTTTCTTAATTTTTGTTTAACTAAGGAGGAGATATGAGTAATAACAAAATGACAACATGTAGGACCTGCGGTAAGGAAATGGCAAAAGCTGCAAAAGTTTGCCCAAATTGTGGTGCAAAAAACAAAAAACCGTTTTTTACAAAGCCTTGGTTTATTGCAATTGTAGTAGTATTTATTATAGGTGCCATTGCATCAGGTGGCAAATCCGGATCAACCAATACAAATAAAGTAGCTAATAAAGCAAATTCTGATGCTTCAGAAGTTAAAGATACTGTTGCTGAAAGCACTGATGCTTCAGAAGTTAAAGATACTGTTGCTGAAAGCACTGATGCTTCAGAAGTTAAAGATACTGTTGCTGAAAGCACTGCTCCAACAGTAGAATATACATCATATACTGTAGATGATTTAATGGCTCAATTGGAAGGCAATGCTTTAAAAGCAAGCAATGACCATAAGGGTGAGAATGTTCGTATAACCGGTAAATTAGGCGTTATTGACAGTTCAGGAAAGTATATAACACTTTATCCAGATACAGACTTTGCTATTATAGGCGTTCAATGCTACATAAAAAATGACGATACAAAAGCTAAGGCAGCAGAATTATCAAAAGATTCACTAGTTACACTTACAGGAAAGATTACAGATGTAGGTGAAATACTTGGTTATAGTTTGAATATTGACAATATAGAATAATTATCATATAAAAAGAGACCTATGTGGTCTCTTTTTATATATCAGATCATTTTTCACTATACTGAGATCCGCACTGTATTATTTCAATACTATTTTCGAATATTCTAAATACAATTCTATTTTTCTCATCAATACGAACACTCCAGTATCCGGCAAGGTTTCTACTAAGTGGTTCCGGATTTCCGGTACATTCATATCCATTTATATCAATATATACTAACAATATATGAAAATTCCTTATTACTTAGGATCTCCATTCTTATTCCCAACTATCCAGTAATCACATATTTCACCACCTGATGCCAAGGTGCTTTCTCTATGTAGAACTCCTTTTCCTTTCTCAAACATAAGATGGTCAATATCACAGCATAGAGGCAGTAGATCAAGATAACCCTTATCTCTTGCAAATTTTTCCATAGGGCATCTTGTAAAGTGATAATAAAAACCGTCTCTGTGAAGCTCTTCATCGAAATTAAAATCCCATGTTTTATCTCTATACTCAGGATGTGCATCCGCCCATTCAGCCATTTTATGCATTCTATCGTCAAATTTTTTCATATCCTTAGGATCATTTAGATCAAATCTGCTTATTGCTTTGCTAATTAATTTATTGTTTAAAAATTCAACAATTACTTCCTTAAACTCATCCACACTGAAACCACCGGCTCTACACACAGCCATAAATACATAACCCGAATAAATATTTCCTGCCATTGGATTGTTTGAGCCGATATCTTCAGTACTCTCAATCATCTGCTTGTATAACTCTCGTCCCTTTTTTAGACTTTCTTCAGTCTTATTCTTTCCGAACTTTTCAATCATCGGCTTTTTTAAGAATAAACTCATTAAACTAAAATACATACCCTTATATTTCATTAAAATCACCCCCTGAAATTTTTATGAGTTGAGTCTTGTCTTTTAAGTAAAGTCATAATCTAAAACTTAACGCTTGTAAGTTAGCACTCACTAACTTCTATTATTCTATCATTTTTATCCATTTTTTTCTATAATTAGATTATTTATATATTCTCTCAAACTCTATTATTTGATTGTTCTTCTGCATGCCAAATATTAATACTATCATTAAAGGGGCTGCCACACAAACAGCCCCCAATCATACTTATTCATTTTTATCAATTTTTATTTATATATTTTTTAAAATCTTCAACACTCATATCTGCCCTAGACGCAGCTTCATAAACACTTAATATTCCATCATTTACCAGCGATATAAGAATATTTATAATACCTTCCTGCCTTCCTTCCATTCTTCCCTTTTCTATTCCTTGCTCTATACCCTTTTCTATTCCTCTAGCCTCTACTCTATCCAATACTTCACACATATTGACATTCTCCTTTCCCTTCAATTCGTTTATAGTTTCTTCAAATCTATTATCTCCTGTCATTGCCGACATTAGTGTTAAAAGTTCTTCCACATGCTCAATAGTAGTTTCATCAGCTATATAGTCTCTGTTTACCCGCATCTGATAGAGGTAATCAGCCAGTATCCTAAAATCACTTTTAAATAAGTCTATCTTTTCTCTGTCCATATATGCTATTTCAAATAAGTTTATCTTAAAGTCATTCACATATGGCTTGATATCTTCATCTATATCCAAAACTTCGAAAAGTGTTTTGGGATAGTTCCATCTCTTTTCATATCCCAGATACAGCACCAATGTAATCACAGGATACTTTGCCTTATCACTGTTTTCTTTCCTGCTTTGCTTTACATACTCCGCACCGTCATATCCAAATACTCTAAGTGGCATCAGTTTATTTGCTACTGTCTGATTTTCAAGTCCGAACAATGCTACATTGATTTTGCTTTTACGCCAGTACTTTGCTATATCTCTTTCCTGAGATCTGACTCTGCCGTCAATCTTTAACATACTCATCGGCAATGCATCTATAAGTGCAGATTCTTCTACCACATTTCTTCCATCAAATAAAAGTACATTTAAAATATCCGCAAATACATCATTATACTTTTTCAAGCACTTTTTTTGAGTTATATCCTTATCTTGCATATCTCCTCCTTATTATACCAAAAAGAATTTAATATTGGATTATTATTTGAACTTTTTGAAACTTAGAATTTTTAGAATTTCGAACTAAATCTAACATTTTAATCTTACGATATATATGTCTAAAAATACAATAAGAAACTTTTTAAGATTCACTAAATATAGCCTAAAAAAATCTTCCACACTTTTTCACCTTAGGAATAAAATATATTTTGATTATGGAATGGATAAACATACCAAGTAGATTTACTATATGCAAAGGGGCTGCCACACAAACAGCCCCAATCATACTTATTCATTTTTATCAATTTTTATTTATATACTTTTTAAAATCTTCAACACTCATATCTGCCCTAGACGCAGCTTCATAAACACTTAATATTCCATCATTTACCAATGATATAAGAATATTTATAATACCTTCTTGCCTTCCTTCTATTCTTCCTTTTTCTATTCCTCTAGCCTCTACTCTATCCAGTACTTCACACATATTGACATTCTCCTTTCCCTTCAATTCGTTTATAGTTTCTTCAAATCTATTATCTCCTGTCATTGCCGACATTAGTGTTAAAAGTTCTTCCACATGCTCAATAGTAGTTTCATCAGCTATATAGTCTCTGTTTGCCCGCATCTGATATAGGTAGTCAGCCAGTATCCTAAAATCACTTTTAAATAAGTCTATCTTTTCTCTATCCAGATATGCTATCTCAAATAAGTTTATCTTAAAGTCATTCACATATGGCTTGATTTCTTCATCTATATCCAAAACTTCGAAAAGTGTTTTGGGATAGTTCCATCTCTTTTCATATCCCAGATACAACACCAATGTAATCACAGGATACTTTGATTTGCCACTATTTTCTTTCCTGCTTTGCTTTACATACTCTGTGCCGTCATATCCAAATACTCTAAGCGGCATCAGTTTATTTGCTACTGTCTGATTTTCAAGTCCGAACAATGCTACATTGATTTTGCTTTTACGCCAGTACTTTGCAATATCCCTTTCCTGAGATCTGACTCTGCCGTCAATCTTTAGCATACTCATTGGCAATGCATCTGTAAGTGCATATTCATCAACCACATCTCTACCGGCAAACAAAAGTACATTTAAGATATCAGCAAAAACATCATTGTACTTTTCAAGCATCTTCTGCGTTATGTCTTTATCTTGCATATCTCCTCCTTATTATACCAAAAAAATTCACTGTTGGATTATTTTTTGAACTTTTGAAACTTAGAATTTTTAGAATTTCGAACTAAATCTAATGTTTTAATCTTACGATATATATGTCTAAAAATACAATAAGAAACTTTTTAAGATTCACTAAATATAACTTGACAGATACTCCACACTTTTCGACCTAGGAATAAAATATATTTTATTATGGAATAGATAAACATACCAAGTAGATTTACTATATGCAAAGGGGCTGTCACACAAACAGCCCCTATCATACTTATTCATTTTTATCAATTTTTATTTATATACTTTTTAAAATCTTCAACACTCATATCTGCCCTAGACGCAGCTTCATAAACACTTAATATTCCATCATTTACCAGCGATATAAGAATATTTATAATACCTTCCTGCCTTCCTTTTTCTATTCCTTGTTCAATACCTTTTTTTATTCCTCTAGCCTCTACTCTATCCAATACTTCACACATATTGACATTCTCCTTTCCCTTCAATTCGTTTATAGTTTCTTCAAATCTATTATCTCCTGTCATTGCCGACATTAGTGTTAAAAGTTCTTCCACATGCTCAATAGTAGTTTCATCAGCTATATAGTCTCTGTTTACCCGCATCTGATAGAGGTAATCAGCCAGTATCCTAAAATCACTTTTAAATAAGTCTATCTTTTCTCTGTCCATATATGCTATTTCAAATAAGTTTATCTTAAAGTCATTCACATATGGCTTGATATCTTCATCTATATCCAAAACTTCGAAAAGAGTTTTGGGATAGTTCCATCTCTTTTCATATCCCAGATACAGCACCAATGTAATCACAGGATACTTTGCCTTATCACTGTTTTCTTTCCTGCTTTGCTTTACATACTCCGCACCGTCATATCCAAATACTCTAAGTGGCATCAGTTTATTTGCTACTGTCTGATTTTCAAGTCCGAACAATGCTACATTGATTTTGCTTTTACGCCAGTACTTTGCTATATCTCTTTCCTGAGATCTGACTCTGCCGTCAATCTTTAACATACTCATCGGCAATGCATCTATAAGTGCAGATTCTTCTACCACATTTCTTCCATCAAATAAAAGTACATTTAAAATATCCGCAAATACATCATTATACTTTTCAAGCACTTTTTGAGTTATATCCTTATCTTGCATATCTCCTCCTTATTATACCAAAAGAATTTAATATTGGATTATTATTTGAACTTTTTGAAACTTAGAATTTTTTTAGAATTTCGAACTAAATCTAATATTTTTAATCTTACGATATATATGTCTAAAAATACAATAAGAAACTTTTTAAGATTCACTAAATATAGCCTAAAAATCTTCCACACTTTTCACCTTAGGAATAAAATATATTTGATTATGGAATGGATAAACATACCAAGTAGATTTACTATATGCAAAGGGGCTGCCACACAAACAGCCCCAATCATACTTATTCATTTTTATCAATTTTTTTATTTATATACTTTTTTTAAAAATCTTCAACACTCATATCTGCCCTAGACGCAGCTTCATAAACACTTAATATTCCATCATTTTACCAACGATATAAGAATATTTATAATACCTTCCTGCCTTCCTTTTTCTATTCCTTGTTCAATACCTTTTTTTATTCCTCTAGCCTCTACTCTATCCAATACTTCACACATATTGACATTCTCCTTTCCCTTCAATTCGTTTATAGTTTCTTCAAATCTATTATCTCCTGTCATTGCCGACATTAGTGTTAAAAGTTCTTCCACATGCTCAATAGTAGTTTCATCAGCTATATAGTCTCTGTTTACCCGCATCTGATAGAGGTAATCAGCCAGTATCCTAAAATCACTTTTAAATAAGTCTATCTTTTCTCTGTCCATATATGCTATTTCAAATAAGTTTATCTTAAAGTCATTCACATATGGCTTGATATCTTCATCTATATCCAAAACTTCGAAAAGAGTTTTGGGATAGTTCCATCTCTTTTCATATCCCAGATACAGCACCAATGTAATCACAGGATACTTTGCCTTATCACTGTTTTCTTTCCTGCTTTGCTTTACATACTCCGCACCGTCATATCCAAATACTCTAAGTGGCATCAGTTTATTTGCTACTGTCTGATTTTCAAGTCCGAACAATGCTACATTGATTTTGCTTTTACGCCAGTACTTTGCTATATCCCTTTCCTGAGATCTGACTCTGCCGTCAATCTTTAACATACTCATCGGCAATGCATCTATAAGTGCAGATTCATCAACCACATCTCTACCGGCAAATAAAAGTACATTTAAAATATCCGCAAAAACATCATTGTACTTTTCAAGCATCTTCTGCGTTATGTCTTTATCTTGCATATCTCCTCCTTATTATACCAAAAAAATTCACTGTTGGATTATTTTTTGAACTTTTGAAACTTAGAATTTTTAGAATTTCGAACTAAATCTAATGCTTCGATTTTACGATATATATGTCTAAAAATACAATAAGAAACTTTTTAAGATTCACTAAATATAGCTTAAAAAAACTTAATACTTTTCGTCTTAGGAATAAAAATACATTTGATTATGGAATGGATAAACATACCAAGTAGATTTACTATATGCAAAGGGGCTGCCACACAAACAGCCCCCAATCATACTTATTCATTTTTATCAATTTTTATTTATATACTTTTTAAAATCTTCAACACTCATATCTGCCCTAGACGCAGCTTCATAAACACTTAATATTCCATCATTTACCAGCGATATAAGAATATTTATAATACCTTCCTGCCTTCCTTTTTCTATTCCTTGTTCAATACCTTTTTTTATTCCTCTAGCCTCTACTCTATCCAATACTTCACACATATTGATGTTCTCCTTTCCCTTCAAATCGTTTATAGTTTCTTCAAATCTATTATCTCCTGTCATTGCCGACATTAGTGTTAAAAGTTCTTCCACATGCTCAATAGTAGTTTCATCAGCTATATAATCTCTATTTACCCTCATCTGATAGAGGTAGTCAGCCAATATCCTAAAATCACTTTTAAATAAGTCTATCTTTTCTCTATCCAGATATGCTATCTCAAATAAGTTTATCTTAAAGTCATTCACATATGGCTTGATATCTTCATCTATATCCAAAACTTCGAAAAGTGTTTTGGGATAGTTCCATCTCTTTTCATATCCCAGATACAGCACCAATGTAATCACAGGATACTTTGCTTTATCACTGTTTTCTTTCCTGCTTTGCTTTACATACTCTGCACCGTCATATCCAAAAACTCTAAGCGGCATCAGTCTATCCGCTACTGTCTGATTTTCAAGTCCGAACAATGCTACTTTAATTTTGCTTTTACGCCAATACTTTGCTATATCCCTTTCCTGAGATCTGACTCTACCATCAATCTTTAACATACTCATTGGCAGTGCATCTGTAAGTGTAGATTCTTCTACTACATTTCTTCCATCAAATAAAAGTACATTTAAAATATCCGCAAATACATCATTGTACTTTTCAAGCACTTTTTGAGTTATATCCTTATCTTGCATATCTCCTCCTTATTATACCAAAAAAATTCACTGTTGGATTATTTTTTGAAACTTAGAATTTTAGAACTTTAGAAATAAACCATATAAGATACTTTAATTCTAATCTATATATCTTCAAAATACAATATCAATCTTATTATTGTGCTTACTAAACTTTTTTTCAGTATTCTTACAATATTGAAATATAACTTTTTGTAAAGGTAACTTGACATAAATTATAAAATCATTTATACTTAATGTAAAGGTAGCTTGACATTAAAGAGGTAGTGTATTTGAAGAATAACTTAGATAAATTAAGAAAGCTCAAAGGTTTAACCCAAGAAGAATTCGCAAAAGAATTAAAAGTATCAAGGCAGACTGTCAGTGCAATAGAAAACGGCAAATATAATCCGTCTTTGGATTTAGCTTTTGAAATAGCTCTATATTTCAACAAGACAATAGAAGAAATATTCATATATGAAAAGGAGGAAAACCATAGAAAAAAAGTAATATAATTTATGGACTGACTTGTATTATATTATCCGGAATATCGTTATATATAGCTATTAATTTTGATGCTACTAAAATCTCTGGAGTATTTTACGGACTCACAGGTGCTTTAGTAGCCAGCGGCATTGTCAATATAGCTCAGTATTTTTATTGGAAAAGGCATAATGAAAAATATGAGAAAAAATTAGAAATTGAAAGAATAGAACAACAAGATGAATTAAAACAAAAGCTTAGGGATAAATCAGGAAGATATACATATTTGATTGGTATGTCTATCACTGCTATATCTATCATAGCATATTCTTTACTTGGAGTTTTTAAACATCATAGAATACAGAGTATATCGTGATATATTTATCAATATACTTGATTAGCCAATTATTTATCGGAATAATAGTATTTAATCACTTATTGAGAAAGTATAATTGATAAAATATTAATCATAAAAAAGACAGCGAGAGCTGTCTTTTTTATATCCCCTTGTCATTTAGGATCTTTATTCTTATCTCCTACAACCCAATAATCACATATTTTCCCGCCTGATGCCAATGTGCTTTCTCTATGTAATACTCATTTTCCTTTCTCAAACATAAGATGGTCAATATCACAGCATAGAGGTAGTAGATCAAGATAACACTTATCTCTTGCAAACTTTTCCATAGGGCATCTTGTAAAGTGATAATAAAAACCGTCTCTGTGAAGCTCTTCATCGAAATTAAAATCCCATGTTTTATCTCTATACTCAGGATGTGCATCCGCCCATTCAGCCATTTTATGCATTCTATCGTCAAATTTTTTCATATCCTTAGGATTGTTTAGATCAAATCTGCTTATTGCTTTGCTAATTAATCTATTGTTTAAAAATTCAACAATTACTTCCTTAAACTCATCCACACTGAAACCACCGGCTCTACATACAGCCATAAATACATAACCGGAATATATATTCCCTGCCATAGGATTGTTTGAGCCAATATCTTCAGTACTCTCAATCATCTGCTTGTATAACTCTCATCCCTTTTTTAGACTTTCTTCAGTCTTATTCTTTCCAAACTTTTCAATCATCGGCTTTTTTAAGAATAAACTCATTAAACTAAAATACATACCCTTATATTTCATTAAAATCACCCCCTGAAATTTCTTATCCGTTACAGTTCAGTTACCATATATCTTGAGACTTTTAATTTTACAATCCTTGTAGTGATTAACTCTTTCGTAAAAACGAGACTCAGATTAAGCAGCCCGGGACTTGTTTAAGTGCAGTTCGCTGCTCCCCAAGCGAACAAACGAGTTTTTACAGACTGCGTAAAATACTGCGAAGTTTTAAGAAAGAGTTGCGATTAGAATTGTAAAACAAAAGTTCTAAAGTGGCTACCTGAACTGTAACATTCTCTATGATGACCTTGATATTTTCTCATATAAAAAAGTTGCAATTTTCTTGCCCATATTAAACCCATCAAGAAATCTCTTCTGTATTTAAAAAATCAATCTCCATTTCACCTTATACGGATATTCCTTCACTATACTAAAATCATCTTAGCTTCACCTCTATAGCCCCAAGTTTTGAAGTTTCATATATAATACATCCATTCTCTTTCAAAGTATCTATTGTCTCCGGACTTGGATGACCATAGTGATTATTTTTACCACAGGATATAATTGCATAATCGGGACTTATATTTTCTATAAATGCTTTCAGTGAAGAGTTTTTTGAACCATGATGAGCCACTTTTAATATATCAATCTTACCTATATCAAAGTATTTTAGTATACTTTCTTCGCTAACTTTTCCGATATCACCTGTAAATAATAGCCTCTTTCCTCCAACCTCTATTACAAAGGTCTGACTTTGTTCATTCACATCTTCCTTATCAGACTTATCCGGCCAAAGACAATCTATCTTTAGATGACCTTTTTTAAGACAATCTCCCATACTCAGATATCTGATATTGCTACCTGCTACTACTGCCTTTTGCTTTAGCTCATCATAAGAGTCATCTCTCATTGCCTGATATGGAAGATATATATTTTCGATTCTGATATCACTCTCAAGTAAATAAAGTATTCCACTTATGTGGTCAATGTCGGAATGTGTGACAAATGCCATCTCAATATCATCCACTCCCTTATATAAGAGAAAAGGCTCCATAGTATATTCACCTAAAGACTGCCTGGATGTACTGCCACCATCTATTAATATGTCCATATCATCAATATGCATATAGATACCGTCTCCTTGACCGACATCCAAATAAACTACGCTTTCGGTTCTAAAAAATGGAAAAAGTATAAGTACCGCAGGCAGAGTAAATAATAGAATAATTCTTCTTCTCTTTATAATTGTCAGAGCAATAACAGCTACTAGAACCATATAATAAATAAGAATTTGTAAAAATTTCGGTCTGCCAAATACAATGCTGTGACAAGCTAGATACCTTGTAATACTGCAAAGATAATCATAAAATCTTAGAATAATTATCGCAGGCAAACTGATATATTTATATAAAAAAATATTTATAATATTTAGAAAAAAATAGAAAAACAGGGCAGAATACAAAACAAAACTCATAAGAGGTATAACTATTATATTCAGTAGAAAGGCATATATTGGAAATGTATAAAAATAATATAGGGTTATAGGTAATGTCAAAAGCTGAACTCCAATACTGACCACAAAAATCTTAAATAACTTCTCTCCATAATTATTATTCTTATCCTTTTCTTTAGGCTTAAATTTTTTTATAATAAATGCTACCGGTCCACCCAGGCTTAGCACTGCACCAAAAGATAGTTGAAAACTTAACCCAAAAAGTTCAAATGGTGAGATCAAACAAATAATTACCGCACTGATGCTAAGTGCTGATAAAAGGCAATAGCTTCTACCTACTACCTCTGCAATAAAATAAAGTATCAGCATAGTACCTGCTCTCACAATGCTTACACTATCTCCCACTATAAGTCCATAAAATATTAAAAAACCTCCTGCAATACAGGCAGAACATAGAAAGCTTCTTTGTAATATCTTCCTTAAAAGCTTATACAAACCTATACCGATTAAAGATACATGCAAACCGGAAATAGCCAGCAGATGTGCTATACCATTTTTTTGATATGTTTTATATACATTTTTATCAAGTTCTCCCCTCATACCTATTACAATAGCCTTTACAATTCCTGCCGTACTGCCCACAAAGATCTCATCTATTTTATGGCTGATATAATATCTGACTTCAAAGAAAAACTGACCTATAATATCATAGCTTTTATCCGCAATCATATAATCCTTTACTGTCATTCTACAATAGATACCCTTAGTCATATAATAGCTTTTTGCATCAAATTCACCCGGATTTGTAGCGGAGTCTATTGCTTCTATCTTTCCTTTAAATATAACCTTATTTCCGATAAAAAAATATCATTATGAAATTCTTCTTTATTCAAATAATATATCATTCCTTCAGATATGATAATCACCTTATCATCTTTAAAAATCTATATTTTTTTATTCTTCTACAAATATAGGTATTCTCACCATTTGCAGTATTCTCTATGAATATATTCATATTTTTGGATTTCATACTTGATTCTAAAAAGCAAAGATACTAAAGAATACAAAGAATATAAGAACGTATATTTTTTTAATTTTTAAATCGAATGATTTTTTTTGAATACTAATATAAAACAGACCACAGCCGGAGTGATAATCACCACCGGCTGATATATACCACAATAATACCCCAAAAGCTCTCCAAGCACACAGGCAATTACTATAAGTATACATGGTCTTTTCATTTAATTTTCCTCTTTAAGATAATCCAGATTTCTTTCTACAGAAATCCCCAAAGAAATGGTGTTGTATTTTTTATCTGATTTTCCATTTATAAGTATTTGTACTCTACTGATACTTGGCAGTTCTGAAAGTGAATCTACAATTGAATATATAGTAATACTATCTTGAACATCAGGCAATGTGTTCAAAAATCCTTCATCAAAGTTCACATAGCAAATACCTTCATTCATAGTGACACTTACCACCTTGGTATCACTTGGTATGGTAGCCTTAAGACCTGTACTACTCGGTCCCTTCATAAGCTCATCCACTATAAGCCTCTCCATAGATGTATTCAAATCATAAAACACATCTCTTGATTCTGTTACCAGCTTAGTACCGGATTCATCTGCAAAATAAAGTAAGAGTGTAGCCTTTTCAAAACTGTTTATATTAGAGACACTGTTTATAAAATTGTTGGAACTTATAAGACCGACATTTTCACCCAATGCATTTACTAGAGGTTGATCACCTGAACGAATACTTATATATTCTATACTCTCTATCTGAGTCAGAGTCTTTGCCAAAGCTGCCCTTGCAAGTACCTCCCTACTTACATCCATATTCTGGTAATTTGTATCAAAATTTAAATAGAGTATATTCCCATCTATATTAAATCCCTGATAAGTCACCTTATCAGGTAATGCTCCTAAGGCCTCCAAATCATCGGGCACTTTCAAAAACTGTGCTATAAGATCTCCAACAAGTGCTGCAACATCATCTTTTTGATATGTTGATGTATATCTACTTTCAACAAGAGTGTCCATAGCAGTATTTATATAATAAATAAAGTACTCATTTTCAGCAAGAGGCTTTACCTCTTTTTTCTTACAAGCCATAAGTGTTATAGAAAAGAATATCATCAAGAACAACAATAATCGTTTTTTCACTTTTTATCCCTCCTTTTAACATGATTTAGAGGAATTCTGACTGTAAACATAGTTCCCTCGCCCTCTTTGCTGGAAACCTTTATAATACCGTCATGCATATGTATCACATTTCTTGTAATAGCCAATCCAAGGCCTGTACCACCTGTCTGTCTGGATCTTGCTTTATCAATTCTATAAAATCTCTCAAAAATAAGATCCTGATATTCAGGGGCTATACCGTCTCCTGAGTCTTTTACCTTTATATAAAAGAACTTGTGGTCAGCATCAATACTTACTTTTACATAGCCGCCATCCTTATTATATTTAATAGCATTTTCTATAAGATTGTTTATAGCAAGAGATAACTTAGTCTCATCCACATCAGCATTCACTTCTCTTATTGTTTCAAAGGTCATCTCAATATCTCTCTTTTGTGCAATAGGTCTTAACCTTTTCAAAATTTGCTTTATAAGCTGATTTATATCAACCTGCTCAGTTACAAGCTTTGTAGCCGACTTATCAAGCTTTACCAAAGATAATAAATCATCTATTATCTTGGCTTCTCTATCTATCTCATCAGAGATATCCTGCATAAACTCAGCATACATTTCATTTGGCACATTCTCCATACTCATGAGGGAATCTGCCAATACTCTTATTGATGTGATAGGAGTCTTTAGCTCATCGTGATACATTTGCCACAAATTCATCTCTGGACTTATCTGCTGCCTGAAGTTTTGCCAATGTAGCATTGATATTTTCCGATATAGACTTTGTAAGCTGATATTCATTATGCTCTATCTTTTGATCAAGCTTTCCATATCCTATACTTGCAATGTCATCTCTTAGATTTGTCAAAGGCTTCAACAGTCGATTTGCTATTATTACAGACAGTACTACAACTATTGCAGTCAAAGTTATATACAGAAACTTCTCTGTATTTCCCACACTCTCAGCTACAGATACAAGATTCTCTGTAGAAGCAATAAACATCAAAACACCATCAATATTTTGATTATCTATGCTTTCATATATAGGAATAGTTTGTAATATATATGATTTTGACTTATTATAAATATTTGTATTACTACCACCAAATGTATCCACTATCTCCGGAGAAATGTTTATCTTTCCTAAAGACAGATTAAAAGTATCTTCAATAGTCTTATATGACTTGTCAATGATAACTATTCTACCATTGTAAATTTCTGCAACAGTGTCTATCTCTGACCTAAGCACTTCCCTATCTTCAGTATTTTTTAAAAAGTTACCTCTTGTCAACTTATTGCTGAGCATAAGTCCCTTTGTCTGAATTTCTATTTTTCTGGCATCTATTCTGGAAGAAAAATTTGTACGGCTGACTATTCTTCCATATATAAAGATTGGTAAAATTCCAAACAATAAAAAAACTATTGTTAAGAATATTCTCAAATTTATGGGAGGTAACTTAAATTTAAGCCTTTTCTTTTCCTCATCCATTAGTTGACTTCCTTGCAGCAGCTATAGCCACTGTTCCAGGTCCGATATGTGTTGCTACAGATAATGACAAATTGACAATATCTACCTTACCATAAATAGGCTCTAACTCTGCTGCAAATTCTTTGGCAAAATCCATTGCATCATATTGTGCAATCATCATTCTTGAATCCTTACACATAGGATCATCCATTCTTTCAATCAAATCTTTCTTCAATGCATCAACCATTATTTGCTTAGCCTGTTTAAAGGTCCTCGCCTTACCATATGCATCTATTTTTGACTCATGAATCTGAAGTATAGGCTTTATCTTTAAAAAAGACCCCAGTGCCGCTGCCATTGGTGTTATTCTTCCACCCTTTTTCAAATACTTCAAATCACTTACCATTACATAAATACCTGACTTGCCTGCATCCTCTTCAAGTATTTCTTTATTCTTTGTGGTTGTACTCCATCTTCTAATAAAGCTATTGCATCAAGTCCCGCACTTATTTGTGTAATAGATATCCTCTTATTATCTACTACAAATACCTTTCCATCAAACTCATCCTCATTTGAGAGCATTATTGCAGTATCGCAAGAACCCGAAAGTCCTGATGTCATAGGTATATGTATTATGGAATCATATTCCTGTAAAAGTTCAGTCCACATATTCATTACATCTTCAGGGGAAGGCTGTGAAGTCACTATATCCGCTCCCTCCTTTTGTAATCTCAAAAACTCTTCATAAGTTATGTCTTTACCATCCAGATATTCCTTGCCGTCAATCATAAATGGCATTGGCAAAATATACATGCCATATTTTCTTGCCTCTTCTTTTGTTAAACCACTATTACTGTCCAATACAACCGCTGTTCTCATTAGCCTCTATCCTTACCCTTCGCTATTTCATCTATTACATTATTTTTTATCATATCATCTATGATCTTTTCGCCACTCTCTGACTCATTTTCTTCCATCTTTGCATGAAGAACATAAACCGCACATACAAAGGCAAGAATCAAAATAAGTATAAATAATCTAATCATCCAACTACTTCCTTTATTACTCTAAGTGCATTTTTATATGTTATATTCTCAATAAGACTATGTCCAAATCCGGCCTTATCCATTGCTTCAATCAAACTCTTAGTTCCGCTTGCGTCCTTCCATTCCAAAATATCATCAAAACCATCATAGTCTGAACCTAAAGCTACAAACTCACTTCCACCCAAATTTACCATATATTTTAGCATCTCTATAGCATCATCTATATATGCCATTCTTTCTCTGTTTGAAAAATTATTTGACAAAAAATCCGGATAAAAGTTAAGTCCGGATATACAACCCTTATTTGCCATCTTCTTTATAAGATCATCTGTCAAATTTCTTGGGTGATCACAAACCACTCTTGCATTTGAATGACTAGCAACAAATGGCTTTCTTGCCATATCAATTATATCATAAATTCCTGCATCTGAAAGATGTGAAACATCAACTATCATGCCCATTTCTTCCATCTTTTCTACAACTTCAAATCCAAACGGCTTTAGTCCATTCTCTGTATCAGGAATATATCCTACAAGCTTACCGTCCTTTATTACTCTCTTATTTCCAAGCCGATAGAATTCTCAAAATTCCAAGTGAGAGTCATCATCCTAACCCCTCTATTATAGAAATGTTCAAGATTATCTATGCTTCCCTCTATTGCCTCACCTTCTTCTATAGTCAAAAAGGCTGAAATCTTTTTATTGCTTATTATATCATCATAACTTTTTACAAAAGAAATATCTGATGAATTTTTCTCTATCTCTACTTCAAATAAATCAATCAACTCATTAACATAATCATATGGTGATTTTACATCACCTAAATGTGTAAACATTGCAAAACACTGTAGTAATGTATCTGATTTTTCAATTTATTTATATCTATCATCAGCCGATTTTCTTTCAGATTCATTCCGGCTTTTCTACCTTTAAATATTTCGCTGATCGTATCACAATGTAAATCTACTATCATACTTCCTCTTTCGATAAATCCTTATGCCACCACTTTCCGGATACAAATCTATATACAAAATTTGATGCCCTAAAGATCCAATCTATGATCATTGCACACCACACACCTATAGCACCTATATGGAAGGTATTTGCTATAAATAACGATGTAGCAAATCTAAATACTGCCATTGAAAAAAGACTGATTCCCATAGTAAATCTTACATCATTTCCTGCCCTCAGTGCATTTGGAAGAACAAAGCTTAAAGGCCATATAAACATAGCTATTCCCATATGTATCCATACCAATACCGAAGTTAATTCCTTTGTTGCATCAGATACATTGTATATGGAAATAAAGAAGTTCTGAAAAGTAAGAATAAATATGGCAGGTATTATAATAACCAGATATCCTACAAACATCAGCTTTTTTACATAATACTTTGCTTCTTTATAATCTCCTGCACCCACGCAGCGACCTATAACAGTAATCATTGCAATACCTATAGCATTGCCCATATTTATACCAAGACCATCCAGATTATTTGCTATAGCATTTGCAGCTATTTCAACCCTACCAAAGTTTGAAATAATTGACACCACTGCCACTCTTCCTACTTGAAAAAGTGAATTTTCGATACCTGAAGGTATTCCTATATAAAGTATCCTTCTCATAAAATCCATATTCAACTTAAAGACTTCTTTCATTCTCAAGTAGACTATGGCTTTCTTATTTTTTGATGCCAATATAGTTATGATAATGGCTGCCACTCCTCTAGATATTACACTTGGTATTGCAACACCTGCAACTCCCAGCTTTAAAACAAAAATTCCTATAGCATTTCCCACAACATTTATTATATTCATGAGAATGCTTACCATCATAGATGTCTTAGAATCACCTATACTTCTGTATATGGCTGCACCTGAGTTATATATTGCCAACATTGGAAAACTTATCGCAGTTATCATTAAATATTTTTTACAAGCATCAAATACCTCATTGTCAATATTTCCAAATAAGAGGTTTATGATAGGATGTGCAAATAAAATAGCAAATATTGATATGATCACAGAAACCACAAATGCCATAAGTTCAGCTGTGCTGCCGCCATGCAGGCATCTTCATTTTTCTTTGCCCCTATAAATTGACTTATGACTACCGCACCACCTGTAGCAAGGGCTGCAAGTAGTGCGATAATCACATTGTTAACCATATCAACAAGAGATACTCCTGACACTGCCGCCTCTCCGGCAAAGCTCACCATCATAGTGTCAGACATCCCAACTGTAATAGCCAATAGCTGCTCTATTATCAGTGGAATGATAAGTGTCTTCAAGTCTTTATTTGTAAATAATTTCCCAGTGTATTTTTTATTATCCTGTGACATATGTTCTCCAACCGACTGTTGCTTACAAGTTTTCACTCACCAATAAATATCCTGAGTTTGGCTCTATCTCAAGGCTCAAATAACCATTATCACTAAAATATGTAACTCTTCCTACATTATATCCTGATGGACTTGTATATATTACTCTGCTTATTGCGGCATTATCTCTCATTCCGGTAAGATATAGTGGAATGTCAAGCTTTCTCTTGTCCTTACCCGAATGAATTATAATTACTGATATATTTTCCTTAGACACTCTGGCATATCCCACTGTACCATTGCTTGAAATAAGCTTTATCAGAGATCCATGTCTAAGTTCTTTTCTAAGTCTATGCCATCTGTTCAGGTATCTATGATACTCCAACAGTTCCAAGTTTTCACTTCCCCATGGATAGGTTCTTCTACTATCCGGATCTGTAAAACCGCACACTCCAACCTCATCACCATAGTACACTGTAGGTGCACCCGGCAGAGTTAACTGCATCATTATAGCCTGTCTCATAACCTCAAGCCTTACTCCTGCACTTGCATCCTCTGATTTATGTGTGTTTATTCTGCCCACAATACCATTTGTTCTGGTGAGGAATCTTGAATGGTCATGGTTTGAGAGCTGATTCATAGATACCAATATTGCATCATAATGCATCTTACCCAAGGCATTCTTTAACATAATAAAGAACATATCCGAATTTCCCTTCAGACTCATATCCTCTCTATCTGAATGCTTTTCAAGACCTGTCAAAAACCAGCTCACCGGCTCCATAAAACCGTCATAGTTCATTACTCCATCCCAGCACTTTCCATCCATCCAATAACTTGGATCACCATAGTGTTCTGCCAAAATGAGTGCATTTTCATTTGCACTCTTTACAGACTTCCTAAACATAGACCAAAACCTATGATTAAATTCAATACTGTAGCCCAAATCTGCCGCTACATCAAGTCTCCATCCATCTACATTGAATGGCGGTGATACCCATTTTTGTCCAATACGCAATATCTCATCAATAAGTTTTTTGCTGTTTTCATAGTATAGTTTTGGCAATGTATCATGTCCCCACCATCCGTCATACTCATCTCCTACAAAATTAAAATAGGATCTGAACTCACTGGATTCTGACCAATATGCACCTATAGGATAGCTTTCATCTGCTCTTTTATAAATACCTTCTTTATCCATCCATTTATTAAATGAACCACAGTGATTGAAAACCCCATCTATAATTACTTTTATATTTCTATTATGTGCCTCTTTCACCAGCTTTACAAACAACTCATTACTCGCCTCAAGATTTTTCTTTACGGTTACTCTTTTCACATACTTAAGTGCATTTTTATTGTCACTATCAAACTCACCTAAAACACCTTCTGCATCTTCCACTATCTTTCCTATGTGTGGATCGATATAATCATAATCCTGAGTATCATATTTATGATTTGATGGTGATACAAAGAGAGGGTTAAAGTATATTACCTCAACCCCAAAGTCCTTTAAGTAGTCCAATTTTTGTAAAACACCTTCTAAATCTCCGCCATAAAAATATCCCACATCAAAATTTGAAGGATATTCGTTCCAATTTTCCTTATGCTTTACCGGCAGGCCTATATAGATATACTCATCATCTACTACATCATTTGTTTCATCTCCACGATTAAACCTATCAATGAAGATCTGATACATCAAAGCTCCCTTAGCCCATTCAGGTAAAGAAAAATTTTTATTATATTCAAATAATGTATCTTCTTTTAAATAATCTGTAATCCCAAATCTTGTGTAATAAAAATATCTTCTTGTCGTCAATTATTTTAAAATAATATTTAAAATAATCCATATCAATCAAATCAACATAATAATAATCAAAGTACTCGCTTGAGTGAAGTTTTTCCATCTTTAATTCACTACCGCTTTGGTGATCTACCCATATAATATCCGGTTTATCATCCTTAAAAACTCTTATCTGTATTCGTATTTCTTGTCTATTCTCAAGGCTTTGTATTGATACATAATCACTTGTTTCATCACTAAAAATACCTTCAATATTCATCTAAAACAATGCCTCAAATTCTTCAAAACCAATTTTTTCTTTTTCTATAAGAAGTGCTGCACATGATTCAAGAACATATTTTCTCTTCAATATTATTTCTCTTGCCTTTTTATAGCAATCATTAATAATATTTCTTATTTCTTCATCTATCATATTTGCAGTTTCTTCACTATATGCCTTAGTTTGACCGAAGTCTCTTCCTATAAAAATCTCATCACCTTCATTGCCATAATTTACAAGTCCGGCTCTCTCATTCATACCAAACTCCATAACCATAGCCTTTGCAACCTTAGTCGCTTGCTTAATGTCAGAGCTTGCACCTGTTGTAATATCTCCAAAGATTATTTCTTCGGCTATCCTTCCTCCAAGGCTCACCATAATATCATTTAGCATACCGGATTTGGTATGGAACATCTTATCCTCACTCGGTAATGGCATAGTATATCCTGCTGCACTTACACCGGTAGGTATAATAGAAATAGTATGCACAGGTCCTACTCCTTCCAGTTCTCTAAAAAGTATTGCATGCCCTGCCTCATGATAAGCAGTAATTGCCTTTTCCTTTTCACTTACTATCCTTGACTTTTTCTCTGTACCTATTCCCACTTTTATAAATGCCCTATTTATATCATTTGAAGATATATATGCTTTACCCTCTCTTGCAGAGAGTATTGCCGCCTCATTCATCAGATTTTCAAGATCTGCACCTGTAAATCCTGATGTCTGTCTAGCAACTGAATGTAAGTCAACATCATCTGCCAAAGGCTTTGATGACACATGTATCTTTAATATTGCCTCTCTGGCTGCTACATCCGGTCTACCTACTGCCACTTTTCTGTCAAATCTTCCCGGTCGAAGAAGTGCCGGATCCAAAATGTCCACTCTATTTGTAGCTGCCATCACAATGATACCCTGGTTTCCTGCAAAACCGTCCATCTCAACCAAAAGTTGATTTAGGGTCTGCTCTCTCTCATCATGGCTTCCACCAAGTCCTGAACCTCTTCTTCTGCCCACTGCATCTATCTCATCTATAAAGATAATACATGGTGCATTTTTCTTGGCATCCTCAAAGAGATCTCTCACTCTACTTGCACCTACACCTACAAACATCTCAACAAAGTCAGAACCTGATATTGTAAAGAATGGCACCCCTGCCTCTCCTGCTATTGCTTTTGCCAGGAGTGTCTTTCCTGTTCCCGGAGGTCCTACAAGTATTATTCCCTTTGGAATCCTTGCACCAAGCTTAGTATACTTACCCGGATCCTTTAAGAAATCTACAACCTCAGCCAGTTCCTCCTTCTCCTCTTCAAGTCCTGCCACCTTTGAAAAGTTCACATTTGTTGTCTTTACAATTCTAGCCCTACTTTTGCCAAAATTCATCATCTTATTATTGCCACTACCACCTGCTGCAATTCTACCATTCATATAAACTATGAAAAACATTATCATAACAGCAGTCAAACCTATCGGCAATATTGTATTTGTAAAAACACTATCCCGTGGAACATCTTCTAATATATATGTTATATTACTTGAATCCATTTTCCTTGTGAATTCATTTACATCAGATATAAAATAATGTACCTCACCCTTTTCATTATTAAAGTGAATTATAGCCTCACCTGTAGGTGTCTGTGAATTCTGTCTTATCTCAATCAGTCCAATATTGCCTTCCTCAACCACTGCATTAAACTGAGTCGAGTTCAATTTAACAATACTAAGCTGATTTCCCATGTTAAAGATCAGCCATATTACAAGTGCTACAACAAACAGTAAGAAAAACATTCTTACAGGATTATCTACTCTTTTCATTTCGCTCCAATCTATTCTGAGAGTTCCATGACTCCAATATAAGGCAGATTCCTATATTTTTGGTCATAATCAAGTCCATAACCCACTACAAACTTGTCCTCTATTTCAAAACATACATAGTCTACATGTACATCCATCTTCTCTCTTCTTGAAGGCTTATCAAGGAGAGTACAAAGCTTTATAGACTTCGGTCCTCTCTTTTGTAATATATCCATAAGATATGACAATGTATTTCCCGAATCAATGATATCCTCTACCACAAGAACATTCTTATCTACAATACTGTTATCCAAATCCTTTATAATCTTAACCACACCTGAACTCTTGGTTTCAGCCCCATAGCTTGAAACACTCATAAAATCAAGCCTTACATTAGATCAAGTCTCTTGGCAAGATCACACATAAACATTACTCCACCCTTTAATACACATATGAGAGTAAGTTCCTCGCCCTTATAGTCCTCATTGATCTTTTCTGCAATCTCCAAAATTCTTGTACGAATTTCCTCTTCTGATATTAATATATCAACTTTTTCCTTCATATTCGCTCCTAATTAATTCTATTTTTAAAATATTTTTTGTATTGCTATCTATATTGTAGAGTTCACCGGTTCTGTTAAGTCCGGTATTATAAATATCTCCGCATCCAAATATCCACAAAATATCTGCCCCTATTGCAAGTACTGCATGTTTGCTCCTGATTCCTGCGGCTATCTTCTCATCAGTAAAAAGCTTCTTTATTGCCTTTCTTCCTGATTTTATATGGATAAAATCTCCACCCATATACTGTCTCATGGTAATATTTTCTTCTATAATTTTTATCATATCATCTTTATCCACAATGCTATTTATGCACAAAGATCCTCTGTTATATTTTACTATATTTTCAATGACTTTGTCAAAATCCAGCCATCTGATATTACCATCTTTAGGGACATCATTCATATTAAAATCGTCTAAAATACTGTATTTTATTTCAGGAGATATAATATCACTATCAGATTCAGCTTTTTTTGTTTACTACTAAATCTCAGTTCCCTATATTCATTATATACCTTTATGGAATATTTCAAATCTATTTTTTTCCGTTTTTCCGACTTTGCAAGATTCCATACATCCTCTATATGTACCATACCTATATCTTTTGATACCGAAATTCTGAGACTTTAATATCTCTTTTAAACTATATCTAATGATATATGTAGCTAATATATGTGGCTCTTTTTAGAAGATTCTCCTTATTTAATAAAAAAATCTCCGCTTCCGGTGTTTTTTTAAATTTTTTTCACAAAAATTTTATAGCCAAACTTTCAAAAATACTCATCTGCCTCTGCTACCAACTTAGAACTTTTTATAAAAAAATTATTTACTACATTACTATTAACATTTTCTCTGAGGATTGGAAACACCTCATTTCTTAAGATATTTCTTGTATATTCATTTTCAAGATTTGTACTGTCAATCATATACTCAACATTATTTTCGCTTAAATAATTTTCTATTTCCTCTCTGGAAAATGAAATAAGAGGTCTAATGATTCTCTCGGTTTTTGCCGGTATTCCCTTCAATCCTGAAATCCCACTTCCTCTGGACATATTATGTAGTATAGTTTCCGCATTATCATTTTTATTGTGAGCTACGGCGATCTTGACTTTCGATATATCTATGTTCTCACCCACTGCTATTCCTTTAGCAACTTTTTCAAATGCCTCGTATCTTGCTTTTCTACCTGCTTCTTCTTCACTTAATTTTAAATCTTTCGCCATTTTTGGTATATCACAAAAAAACGAAAAAAAACTTATACTAAACCTTTCACAAAACTCTTGAACAAACCTCTCATCACGTTTTGCTTCTTCACCTCTTATACCATGGTTTATATGTACAACAAAAAGCCTTATCTCTAAGGCTTTTTGTATTCTGCTTAATGTATGCAGGAGGCATATGGAATCTGCACCCCCACTTACACCAAGTACTATTCTATCTTTTTTTTCAATCAGATTATTATCTTCTATGAAATGACTCAATGCATCTATATCTAACATATTATTTTTCTGCCTTTATAGCAATTTCATTTGGAAAAACCAAGCCAAGTTTTTCTCTTGCCATTTCTATTATATAGCTATCTGTCTGAACATATTTTCTTTGTTCTTCAAGCTTTTTTGATCTTTCATTCTCACTATCAAGTTCTTCAAGTATCTTTTGTTTATAGGACTCTCTTTGTACAAGTTCTTTTTTTATACTGTTTACCTTTACTCCCAAAATAATAGCCATAGATAATACTACAGTAGTAACTGTAACAATAGCAAATTTATTCTCTAATATTGCTATGGCTTTTTTTCTTTTTTCTCGCCATTAAAGTTCCCCTTTTAAATCCTGCTAAAAACTGCATTTCATTGAAAAACTTTTTTATTTTTCAAGATAGTTACTATATTTATAATAGTATCATTCTATTCTTTTTGCAAGCCTCTATCATTTCAACAGGCCATACACTGGACTGTACTTCTCCAACATGCGCTTTATTAAGCAATAGCATGCAAAGTCTACTCTGTCCTATACCACCACCTATTGTATATGGAAGTTCTCCTGCCAAAAGAGCCTTGTGGAATGGCAGATTTTTTCTATCTATGGCATTTGCAGTCTTTAACTGATATTCCATAGCGGTTTCATCTACCCTGATGCCCATACTTGAAATCTCCAATGCACAGTTTAGATTTTCAAACCAGAAAAGAATATCTCCATTCAATTCCCAATCATCATAGTCAGGAGCTCTACCGTCATGTGGCTGACCATCACCTAAAGCACCACCAATTTTTTCTACAAAAACACATCCATATTCTTTTGTAATAAGACATTCTCTTTCCTTAGGAGTCTTATCAGGATATCTTTGTCTAAGTTCCTCTGAAGTAATAAAGTATATGTCATCCGGCAAATGATTGACCGCTTCAGGATATTTATACCACACCTCATGCTCCATATGCTTATAACTTTAAATATAGTTCTTACTGTGTCTTCCAATACTTCTATAGTTCTGTCTTCTTTTCTTATTACTTTTTCCCAGTCCCACTGGTCTACATAGCAGGAATGAAGATTGTCAAGTTCCTCATCTCTTCTAATGGCATTCATATTTGTATACAGACCTTCACCCGGTACAAAATTATATTCGCCAAGTGCCATTCTCTTCCACTTTGCAAGTGATTGAACAACCTCATACTCTTCATTTGGTACTCCAAGAATATCAAATGATACAGGACGCTCTACTCCACTTAAGTTATCATTTAAACCGCTTGACTTTGATACAAATAAAGGTGCAGAAACCCTCTCCAGATTCATTTCCTTTCCAAATTCTTTTTGAAATGTATCTCTGATATATTTTATCGCTTCCTGAGTCTGTCTTACGCTTAGTACAGGATCATAACCCTTTGGTAAAATCAATGCCATAAATAACCTCCAATATTAATAAGAAATCCTACTCTTTAAAAAACTTATGATATCACTAAGTACAGCAATATACAAGATATAATGCAATAACTTAATAAAAATACTCAAAATAAAAACTGCCTTTTAAGGCAGTTTCTTTAAGTTTATTCTATTGCGATTGTCTTCGGTGATTCCGGTAAGATCTCCTTCTCCTTAGGTAAAGTAAGTTTCAAAATACCGTTATTATATGAAGCCTTGATATCTTCCTCGGTTATTGCTTCTCCTACAAAGAAACTTCTCTGGCATGAACCGAATCTTCTCTCCCTGCGGATGTATTTCCCCTGTTCATTCTTTTCATCATTATTTTCTTCATGCTTTGCACTGATTGTAAGGTAGCCATTCTTTAAACTTGCAGTGATTTCTTCCTTATTAAATCCAGGCACCTCTATACTGAGCTCATAATTGCCGTCAATTTCCTTAACATCAGTCTTCATACTTGGAGCTTCAAACTTTCTAAAATCTCCTCCCCAAAAATCATTATTAAAAAAATCATCAAATAAATTATAACTTCTTCTAGGTAATAACATATATATATCTCCTTTTTAGTATTCATTATTATTTACAAGTAAAACATTTTGATTGTTATCTATGTCTTATTTGTTATAGCTGTACTATAACATAAATTATTAGCGCTGTCAATACCTGAGTGCTAATTTTTATTTATTAAAACTTTTCTTTAAACCTTGACATTCATCTTAGAATATCCTAAAATTGTATTCGCGTTTAGATTGAACTGTCCGTGTCCAGGCTTCAATATAAACTTTTAAAAGTAAAATTTTATTCAACAAAAAAGTTATTTATTTATTGGAGGTAATTGTGGCTAATATCAAATCAGCAAAAAAGAGAATTCAAGTTGCTTTAGTTAGAACTGAGAGAAACAAGTCTATCAGATCAAAAGTAAAAACTGCTATTAAGAAAGTTGAGAGTGCTGTTGCAGCAAATGACAAGAAGCTCGCTCAGGATAACCTTAAGAATGCTATCGTTGAGATTACAAAGGCAGCATCAAAGGGTGTATATCACAAGAATAATGCATCTCGTAAGGTTGCAAGACTTTCAAAGGCTGTTGATAGTATCAATGCATAAAACAAGCTCCAATGACCGTCATCATTGGAGTTTTTTTGTTTCTCCTATCTTTTGGTAGGATTTTTTATCTACTTATAATCATTTTGCAAATCTTATTTCCCTGACCTGAAAATTTCTCTTCATATTCTGTCATTATATTTCCTTCAGACTCTTTTTCCAAATGAAAGTCAAAGCTACAAAAATCCAATTTCCACTTTGAATCCTTCACCACCTCCAGAGAATATTCAAAAAGTCCCACATTGTCAGTCTTAAACTCTATTACACCATCTTTCTTTAATATAATATCATATATATTTAAAAAATCCGGTGATGTAAGTCTTCTGTTTGTGTGCCTATCCTTTGGCCATGGATCTGAGAAATTAAGGAATATCTTATCAACCTCGCCTACCTCAAATATTTCTGAAAGCTTCTTAGCATCTGCACATAGAAACCTTAAATTATCTATACTTTTCTCTGTTTCCAGATTTCTTTTTCTTTGTATTGCCTTCATCAATACACTTTCATATTTTTCTATGCCAATAAAGTTTATATTCTGATATCGCATTGCCATATTTCTAATAAATTGCCCCTTGCCCATACCTATCTCTATTTGCAGAGGTCTTTTTTCTTCAAATATATCCTGTATATTTCCTTTTAATGCTATAGCTTTGTCCTCTCTAATGCATTCTTTTGCATCAGTTATAAAATCCTCACAACCTTTTATATGTCTAAGTCTCATTGTTCTTACTCCATTTCTTATACAGCAATCTAGTATACATTATAAACATCAAAAAAAGCAACAGACATTTAATCTATTGCTTTTATATTTATTTTTTAATATTACTGTTCCTGAATTTCTCTCTTTCCAAGAGTAATACTTACGGTCTTCTCAACATAATTTCCACTCTCATCAAGTCTTTGAACTGTCAAGTCTACCGTTCTACCACTCTCATAGTATGTAAGCATATTTTTAAGGCTCTCCATAGTTCTTACACTCTGTCCATCAAATTTTGTTATGATATCCTTAGCCTTCAAATCTGAAGAAGCTGCAGCTCCACCTTCTACTACTTTATACACATATATGCCCTGTGGCATATCATAGGCTTTGCCATTTCCTCATCAATATCCTTACCCTGTATACCAAGATAACCTTGATTTTCCTCTGATACAACCGTTCTTGTTTCCTTGCTTGAAAGCTCGGCTATAAGGTCTTTTACTGTAGATATTGGTATGGCATAACCCATTCCCTCTACAGCGGTATCTGAATACTTGGCGGAATTTATACCGATAACCTCACCTCTCATATTAAGAAGTGCACCACCTGAGTTTCCCGGATTGATAGCTGCATCTGTCTGCAAAAGGTTTCTGGATGTACCGCCTTCAGTCTTTACCTCTCTATTTAGTGCTGATATATAACCAACTGTTACTGACTGTCCATAACCCAAAGCATTTCCTATAGCTACCACTCCCTGACCTACCTTAACATTATCAGAGTTTCCAATCTTTGCAATACTTATCTTTGACAATGTGTCCTCAGACAAATCAGAAAGCTTGATTGCAACTACTGCCACATCATTGTCACTGTCACCACCCTTTATAGATGCTGAAGCTTTAGTACCGTCATCAAATTCTACTTCCAGACTGTTTGTATCCTCTACAACATGGTTATTTGTAACTACAAGTAATTCACTATCCGTTTTTCCTACTATAATACCTGAACCACTAGACTCAGCCTCATAACTTTGTGGTCCAAAAAAGCTATTTGTGTGATCTGCTCTTTACCATATATAGATACTACTGATGGCATTGCCTTATCTACAATAGTAGATACATCCATGTTTGAAAGATTTGTTGCAGGAGCCGCAGTACTTTCACTAACTGTATCATCGGTAGCCGCTTTAGTTGTATTATCTTGACTGCCTATAATAATATTGTCAGCACTTTTCTTCTCTATATTATTTCCGATATAGCTGCTTGCAATATTGTTGACACCAAACATTACACCACCTGCTACTACGCCAAATACTGCTGCAATGGCTACAAATCCTACAGCCTTTCCTACCTTTGATTTCTTTCGCTCCTTACCCTTACTCTGGACTTTTTGAGGCTGTGCGGCAAAAGTCTCTGTTCGTACATCTTCTGACTGAGTTCTTCTATTATCCTCTCTATTCATTTCTCTATTATATCCATCTGCCTTCACCTCCTCATTAATATTTACCGAAGCATCCTCTATATTATTAGAATTTATATCTGTATTAGTATTAAACTCATCTCTATTAAAATATTTTACTTCTTCTTGATTGAAGCTTTGTGAAATATTATCAACACTTACTTCATTTCTTGCTATACTCTCTGCAGCCCTTGCAAGGCTGTCAGTATGTTTTTGTATAATACTATCTATATCTCTTTGCTCATTCTGAGATTCAAAGCCATTTTCAGCTTCTCGTCTTATGTTCTCTTCACTGTTAGCATTTATTTCATTATTAAACTCATCTCTATCAAATCCCATATTCTTACTTGTACGATATCGTACTCTCCTTTCATCTATATAAAAAAGCATTGGTAGCTTTCCCTCTATGGTTAATAGTCTACCAATGCTTTGTGTCTTATTTGTGTTTTAAATAAGTTTTAAATGTGTTTTTTATTCCGGTTTTGCTTCTACAGTCTGTACATTGCCGCTGCCCGGTCCTACTACATTAGGTGCCGGTGCTACAGTTTCTTCCTTTGTAGCAGCTGTCGTCTCTTTTGCAGCAGTAGTGGGTATAGCCTCTACAGTTGCTTCTTTTGTAGATTTATTATTTGACTTTGTCGTTTCACTTGAACTATTTTTCTTGGTTTGTGATTCATTAGAGGCTGCTGTAGTCTTTGCTTCAGTACTCTCTACAGTCTCTCCCGGACCATTTACCTTCTTTTTTGTAGGCTCTGTTTCTGCTGTAGTATTCCCCTTCTTCGTATGTGATTCTGTTGAAGGTGTAATAATCTCTACGCTTGAAGCCTTTGAATTCTGTGTAGTCTCTCCCGGTCCAACATTTCATTTGCCTTTGAACTTCCTGAAGTTTTATCTTTCTCAGACGAACCGTTCTCATTACTTTGATCTATATAATATTTATTACCGGCTCCATCAGTATAATATTCATCATCTTCATTCTTATCCATCCAAATAGTCTCACCGTCTTCATCCAGTTGATAATATTTTCCATTATTATCTATGTAGATGTCCACACTCTTTTTGGCTTCTTCTGTTGTTGATTTCTTCTTGCTCTTAGTTTCATCTTCATCGTCATACGATTTACTGTTAGACTTATAAGCTCCACTCGTTTTCACTCGTTTTACACTATCTCCATTCTTATAAATACCAGTATCATCAGAAATCTGATCACTATATGCTTTTACCTTAGCAGATACCTCATAATTCTCATCTCCAAAAAGGAACTTATGCAATTCAAGTACATTGCTTTCAAGATTTACCGGAACTACTATAAATCCCTTTGTTCCAAGAATCATATCATCCATATCAAATGGGAATCCCTTTGTATCCTTTATCTTGTACTTACTTATATCATTTATTATATCAAGTCCATCCTGCCATGTCATATTGGTTGCTACCATTGAAAGCATATTTCCAAGCAAATCATTAAGTGTCTTCAGATCCGCCTTCTTTGCTTTATCAAAAGCCAACTCGATAACTTTTCTCTGTCTTTCTGTTCTCTGATAGTCTGTATCCATATATCTAAGTCTGGCATATGCAACAGCCTGAACCCCGTCCAAATGCTGCATACCGGGCTTCTCTAACTGAACTGAACCTATTCCTGTTCCCTTTACAGTCTCTGTAATATATGAGTTGATATATTTAAACTCAGGTTTTTGTAATCTCTATATCTACACCACCCAAAATATCGATTGCTGTAGCAACCGCTTTCCAATTGAATGTTACATAATCTGTAATATTCAAATCCAAGCTATCATTAAGCATCTTTACAGCTCTGGCAGGTCCACCATAGCTATAAGCATGCGTAGCTTTCTGAAATGAATTCTTTCCTACATCCAAATATGTATCTCGATAAATAGATACCAGCTTAATATCTCCTGTAGCTTGATCAATTGAACATATAATTATAACATCAGATCTATTGCCCTTACCAACACTACTGTCTCTGGAATCCACACCGAATACTGCAATATTTCTATAACCTCTCATCTCTTCCAGCTTTTTTTCTGAAAGATCTGTATTGATAACCTGTTCAACATCATAATCCGGTCTTTGTATCTTGGAATACTGCTTCAATACATATGCATAGGCAAATATTACACCCAGTACCAAAGCCTCAGCTATGAACATTGTAAAGAAAAATAGTATCTTTGATTTCTTCTTTCTTCTGGACTTCTTATTTTCTTCGCTCATTATAATCCTCCTGCTAATAAGCATTTTTGTTGATAAATCCCTTAAATATTGTCAAAAACATTATCTTGAAATCAAAACCTAAAGTCCAATTTTCAATATAATATAAATCATGGTCAATCCTCTTTTGTATTGAAGTGTCACCTCTAAATCCATTCACCTGTGCCCAACCGGTAAGTCCCGGTCTCACCTGATGTTTTATCATATAATGCGGTATCTCTTCTCTAAACTTCTCTACATAAAAGGGTCTTTCAGGTCTTGGTCCCACCAAGGACATATCACCCTTTAGGATATTGAAAAACTGCGGCATCTCATCAATGCTGGTCTTTCTTATAAATCTACCTACAGCCGTAACTCTCGGATCATTCGGCGTAGTCCACTTTGACTTTTCCTCTGAAGGCTTTGTACAGCCATAGAGCGGAATTTATACATTTTAAAAGGTTTATTATGTAAACCTACTCTCTCTTGAGCATATATTATAGGTCCACCATCTGTCAATTTTACAAGTATCGCAGCAATTATCATTAGTGGTGAGAACAATATTATACCAAACAATGCCCCAAATATGTCAACAATTCTTTTTATATAAGCATTGTGTAATTCAGTAAGCGGCACATGCCTGATATTTATAACCGGCAATCCCTGTAAATCCTCTATATATGGAATAGTTGGAATGAAATTATTGTAGTCAGGTATAAACTTCGTATGAACTCCGGATTTCTCACAATCATTTACTATCGCTTCCAAATGCTCATATTCCTTTATACTTAGAGTTATTGCTATCTCATCCAGTACATTCATTTCCAATATCATATGTAAATTTGGTATAGTTCCTATTACCTTTACTCCATTATAGCTAAAACCTCTATCTTTATTATCATCTAAGATGCCTCTTATATTATAACCCCACTCCGGATTTTGCTTTACTCTGTCTATATACCCTTCTGCAGCTCTGGAATATCCAATCAACAGAATATGCTTTTGATTATATCCCATCTGCCTTATATTCATCAAGAAAATTCGTATACATGTTCTCTCAATTATCATAAATACAATTGTCAAGATATAGAATATAATTACCAACCTTCGTGAAAAATGGTGCATATTCATATTTTTACCACCCAGATAAAGGGTTAGAGTAAATATCAAAAATCCAATAGAATTAGCTTTGAATATATTTGCTATCTCACTTCTTCTTCCTGAAGCTCTCTTTGGTGTATATAATTCAAAGAATTCATAAAGTATCAAAAATACAGGTATAATAACTACCAGAGCACTAAAGTACTCCTTTGTGGAAAGTGCCAATAATGCGTCATCATTATAGTACATTATAAGATAAGCTATTAAATAACTTAAAAAAATATAACTAAAGCATCTAAGAGTATATGCAGCCTATTCAATCTTTTTTGGTTTTCTTTAATCATATATTGCTCCATATCACACTTTTATGTGGCATACAACTACCTTATTCTACTAAAATCTTATTTTGATTTTACAACTAAATGAAAAAACTTTCATTACATTTTGCTTAATCTTTAGTAACGGTTCTTAGGAAGTATGTCTTTTTATAAATCTATACACATATTCAAAGGTACCCACTATAATTTCACCTTCTAAAGCCAATATATCCGACTTTTTTATCTCCGAAAAATCTACTCTGTCGCATTCTCCAAGATTCCTGAATCCCTCTACAAGTCCGCTCATGTAATCCTTTATAAAGCCCTTTTTCATAAAGAATCCCATCTTTACTAAAGTTCCAAGTAGGAGCGGGAAAAAGTTAAATACTATTTGTAGATTTGTCATATTTTTATAAATCAAATAAATATTATTTCTTGCTGCAAGCCTTACCTTAAATGAATTATATTTTGATCCTGAGGTTGCACTTCCCAGATGATATACCTTGGCATTTGGCTCAAATCCAATAATATATCCTCTAAGTCTTGCTCTAAAGCTCAAGTCCATATCCTCCAAATATGCAAAATGCATTTCATCAAAATAACCTATTTCATCTAAGATACTCTTTCTATATATACTTGCACCTGCACAAGCTGAAAATACTGCTCTTTTTTTTGTAAAATTCTCTACCTTTTCACCTACACCTATCTGATACCCCCATCCAAGAAGTGAATATCCATCTCCGGCATCATCTACCAGCTCCTTATTATTAGCATTTATCATCAGTGGATTTATTGCAAATATCTTCTCAGACTTTTCTATTGCATTAACAAGCATTTCCACATAGTCCGGAAATACCTCAGTATCATTGTTTAGTAAGATAACATACTTACTGTCGCAGGCTGCAAGTCCAACATTTACACCACCTGCAAATCCAAGATTTTCATCCAGATAAATCACCTTTATATTTAGATTGCTTTCATAGCTTTCAAGTTCCATCAAATACTCAACAGATTCATCCTTTGATCCATTGTCCACGATCAAAATATCAAAATTTTGATAAGTCTGATATCTGAGTGACTCTATACAGTCACCCAAAAATTTTATACCATTATAATTTGGTATTATTATTGTCACTTTACTCATATTTCTCCAGGATACCTACAGGTATTTTTTTATATTCTCATCAATATAAGGTTCACCTATTTTTTCATTCAACAAATCCCTCAGAGCAAAATTTGACTTTCGCAATGTAAGATTAGGATTGTAATATGGATCTCCCTTTGCCAGTATTTCAGGCCACCTCTTCATAAATGTTGCAGTTTCTCTATTAAACCTTTCAACCTTTTCAGGGCTGTCCTCAAGTCCTCTGGACTTTGATTCATAGTGATAAAATAGTGCATAAGGATTATAAACTACAAGATAATCTTTATCCCTTACCTTCATACAAAGTCAATATCATTAAATGCTACAGCCAACTCTTCACTGAATCCGCCAACCTCTTCAAATACAGACTTTTTAGTAATAAGTGCCGCAGCTGTTACAGCTGAATAATCCTGCAATGTAAGTGCCCTGTGGAAATAGCTGTTTTCTACCTCTGAGAGTCCTATAAAGGTATGTCCTGCCACACCACCAAAGCCTATAACCACACCTGCATGCTGTATGGTATCATCATTATAAAGGAGTCTGGCACCCACTATACCTACATCTTCTCTTACAGCATACCACATCATCTCTTCTATTGAAGTCGGATTTATAAGCTCAATATCATTGTTTAAAAAGAAAAGATATTTACCATTTGCAAAGCCCACACCAAAGTTATTGATAAGAGAATAGTTAAACTCTCTCTCCCAACGTACAACCTTTACATTATCAAACTCTTTTTGAATCTTATCATAATAATCAAAGGTCTTTTTATCTGTAGAATTGTTTTCCACAACAATAAACTCAATGTTCTTATAACTGCTCTTTGTCATTATGGAGCGAATTGCCAAATCAAGATCCTCTCTGTGGTCCTTGTTTGGAATGATAATAGATAGTAATGGCTTATCTTCCATAATAAAGTACTTGTGATAAATTCCGTAATCAACACCCTTGTCTATCTTTTCTACAGGTAATGACTTTCCTACTCTTTCAATATGTGCCTTTATTGCCCTGGCACCTGCTTCAAATGCATACAATTTACTTTGAGGATTTGAAGCTGTCGAATTCATATGACATCTCCAATGGTATAGAACCTTTGGTATATGTACTATCTTCTTTGCATTCTCAGTTACTCTGAATATAAAATCATAGTCCTGTGCACCGTCAAATGCCGCATCAAACATTCCGGCTACATCAACGAGTTCCTTCTTTACTACAAAAAGATGGCAAATATAATTCACACTCTCCAATAAATCGATATTAAAATCAGGCTTAAAATGAGGATCAAATAATGAACCGCCGTCCATATCAAGCTTATCCTCATCAGAGTATAAGCAATCACAGTTTTCTTCATTTATTGCCTTTGCACATTCATACAACGCATTCTCAGTAATGACATCATCATGGTCCGCAAGTACTATATAGTCACCACTTGCCATCTTAAGTGCTTCATTTGTATTGCCTGCAATACCTAAGTTTTTACCAAGCTTATTGTATTTTATCTTGCTTCCTATGTTTTTTTCTTCTATATATATTTTTTTACAAACGCTTCCTTATCCTTACCATTTTCACTTCCGTCAGCCAGGCAAACCTCAAAATTTGTATAGGTCTGTGCAAGTATTGAGTCGAGCAGTTCTCTAAGAAAATTGTCCGGAGTCGCATAAAGAGGTATTACTATTGAAAATATAGGTGAATACTCAAATTTTTCTTCTCTTTGTGCATCCAACTCTTCCTTTGTAGGTTTTGTCTTTTCATACCATTCACTGTATTCATAGTCATTATCCATGCCCTGTATTTTACTCTTTGACTTTCGTATAAGAGCTCTTAAACCATTCTTTTTCATAAAATTAAAAGCCACTCTTACAGTTTCCATATTGCAAAGATCTTTAAGCTTTTCCATTCTCTTATAGGCTACGCTCGATCGTTTATATATAAGCTCCTCATTATACTTGATTTTCTTCTTTTGATTATCAACTACTATCTCAAGATAATAGTCTTCTCCCCTTTTGTAATCAAACTTAATATCGAATCCATAATCTTCATCATATACTTTTCCAAAATACACCTGACTTACATCATCTCTTCTGGTCTTAACATATTTGAAATCAACACTTTCCATCTTACTATTATAAACACGAAAAGAAGGCTGTGAAGTTGGTTTTTTACCCACTACCCAACCATTTAAAGTAATATAGTTCTCGCGTATGCGAACATAGTCCACCTTATGTTTCATAAAGTATTATCCTTTTTATATATATTATAGTAACCAAAACTATTCATCAAAATTGAGTCTTTCCTCTTCAACAACCAACGGCCTCTTCATTACCCTCTGATTGATGGTAAGTATATACTCTCCTATAAGTCCGATAAAAAATATCTGTATTGAACCAAGAAAAAGCATTCCTATAAGAATAGGAGCCATACCTGCCGGAAATCTGTCCCAATATACCAGTTTTAATATCAAATATATTATCGCAATAATCATTGATATACCTGACAGTATAACACCGGCAAAAGTGGCAAGCCGGAGCCCTACCTTAGTATATGCTGTGATTGATAACATAGCTGCATCATATAATCTGTACAAATTATTACTGGTAGTTCCTGCTCTTCTTTGTGGCTGCTCGTATGGAATCTCTTTTCTTCTAAATCCAAGTTCAGCCACTATTCCTCTAAGAAACGGAACCGGATCATCCAGATTTCTCATCACATTTATAAATGCCCTATCATACAATCCAAAACCTGTAAAATGCTCTATCTGCTCCACTTCTGAAAGTTTCTTTATAGTTTTGTAATACAGACTTCTAAGATGATACATTATCTTATTTTCCTGACTGGATTTCTTTATTCCGATAGCTATTTTATAGCCCTCTTCCCAGGCCTCCACATATTTAGGTATCATTTCTACCGGGTCCTGAAAATCGGCAGCCATCAACACTGTAGCATCTCCGGTACTTTGCAACATACCATAATATGGAGAGTTGAACTGTCCAAAATTTTTGGCATTAAATATTCCCTTTATTCCTTTGTCATTCTCACAAAGTTCTCTTATCAATTCTCTCGTTCTGTCTTTTGAATCATTATCAATGAAGATAATCTCATATTCATAAGATGAAAGATTTTTATGAAACTCTTCTCTTATGGCATTTGCCATAGGTACCACATTTTCCTCTTCATTAAAACATGGTACTACTATACTTATTTTTTTCATTCTACCATCCTGTAAGTATCATTGTCTTTATAACAGTATTGCCCTTATCCCTCATAAGTTCAAGTGCCTGTTTCACATTCTCAAAACCTTCAAATGTATGTGTAATAATTTTTTCAGGTATGAACCTTTTATGCCTTACCATTGATAAAGTCTTTCCATCCTTACTCTGCCACCTTCACCCAGTTCCATGTATATGCTTTTACCTGACATCCCCCTTCCTGAGGAAAACTTAGGTATTTCCATACTTCCATCACCTGTAAAAAGCTTTAGATTTACAACTTTCCCAACACCATATCTTACCATATCTATAGCATCTGAAAAAGACTTATCATTGCCACCTGCAATTATTACCACATCTGCTCCCTTGCCATTTGTTGCTTTAAGAACATATTCTGTAATATTGTCTTCCTTATATGATATAACCTCACTTGCACCGTATTCATATGCCAGTGGAATACTTACACCTCTACTCCCCACTGCAATGATCTTTCCGGCACCACGAAGGGCAGCACCACATATTGCCATAAGACCTACTCCACCTATGCCAAGTACCACTACAGTATCTCCAAAGTTAACTCTTTTTGCACCTGTAAAACCTGTAGTTGCCATATCTGTACACATAAGCCCACTCCCAATACTTACGCCTTCAGGTAAAAGAGCCAAGTTTAAATCCGCATCAGCCACTTCAAATTCTCTTGCAAAAACTCCGGGTGTACTTCTTCCTAAAGTGTTTGAACTGAAGTTTGCTCCTGCATGCAAAAAGTTACCATCCTGTATATCCTTGTCATGAAAATTTGGAGTCATAGAAGGAATCACCACTATATCTCCTACTTTGAAATCTCTGACATTTTCACCGACTTTTAAAACCCTAGCCACAGCCTCATGTCCTAAAATTAGATTATCAGGTTTCTTTGATCCTGAGCCATACACTGTATTTACATCAGATGTACAAACTGATATAGCTATCGGTGTCAATATGGCATTGTATTGACCTGAGAGTATCGGATTTGGTAAATCTATAATATCCGCCTCGTTTCTTCTTATAAGTACAAACGCTTCCATTGTATTTCCTTTCCAAGAGTTCTATACCCTATTATATATCCTAAATGCAAATGCAACAATAGTATGAATGCAAACAAAAACGCTTAGACCGGTATTAAAGATGAAATCTTTTTAATACCGGTCTAAGCATCTTTTCATTCTTTTTAAAATTTTAATAATTATCTCTTGTCTCCAACAAAAAATACAGCGACTGTTCCGGGACCTGTGTGAGCACCTATAATATGACCTATTTCTTTAACTTCAACATTTCCCTTTAAATTTGGAAAACGCGCCTCAAGCATACTCGCTAATTTAGCTGCCTCTTTCTCTGAATCTGCGTGACTTATAAAACACTTTCCGGCATATCTCTTTCCATCAACCGCCTGTATTTCCATTCTGGAAACTATAGCTTCCATGGTCTTTTTCTTAGTCTTTACTTTTTCAATAACGACAAGCTTGCCTTCTCCATCTACACACATAAGCGGGCAAAAATTCAATGTCTTACCTATCTTGTATGAAAAATTACTAAGACTATTTTCTTTCAAATAGGTAGTTAAATCTGTAGAGAAGAACCAGTGATTAATATACTTTTTAGAGTTTTCTGCATAATTCTTCAGTTTGTCAATAGGCATCCACTCATCCCTTTTGTCTGCCAAAATATCAATCAACAGGCCCATACCTGCTGACGCAGACAAAGAGTCTACTACATGTAATTGTCTTTCAGGATATTCCCCCTTAAGTTCCTTCACTGCTGCCATCGCTGATAGATACGAATCGGATATACTTGATGAAAGACAAATATGTAATACATCTTTACCATCTTCCAAAAACTTCTTAAAGTATTCCTTGTATTCTGCCATGTCGATTTGACTTGTTACCGGACTTTCTCCATTTCTCATTCTCTCATAGAAATCCGGCAAAGGCACGCTCTCTCTCTCACTTCCATCATATGTTTTTCCACTTATACTATATGTACTGTCTATATGATGAATATCCCTACTAGCGTAATACCCGTTAGTCATATCTGCGGTGGAGCTGCATGATAAAATATAGTCCTCCATGACTATACCTCCTAACGTTTTTTTGCGACCTAACCAACTGGATTTTAATATCAAAGCATCATCTACGCACATATATAAAGTTCTCTGATATAAGGATTGGTCAATCCTTTTTCTGTCTATACATATCAAGTCAATCTTCTGTCAATTGCAAATCTTCATGCAAATATATAATAACATACATTTAGGCTATTTTTTTCAATATTTTTATTGTTTGATTTGTATTTTTTTATGCTATTTTTTTATTTGCAAAAAGATTTCAAAAAAAGTATTTTTTTGCTATATAAACATTTATATTAAATATATTTGTTCAATATGGAAAAATAATAGTTCAGCTATTAAATAATCAGTCAATAATTTATTTTTATACTGAAAAAAATATCAATAATTGACTGTAATGCCTCCAAACTTCCATTATCTCTTATCTTATAAAATAAATGTTCCAAAGTCTTTTTTTTACCAATTCTTGCCATTTCCTTTTCAAGACTTTCAGTTGCATCTGAAAAAACTTTTAAGTTTTCTTGAAATAATGCCCATTTCAAAAACTTCTCCACCCCTTCATCTACCATAAAGGAAGCTTTTTCAATGCTCATCTTCTTTTTTTCATTGTTTTCATCTGCAAACTTCTTCATATCATCCATATTGTAATAATATATATTGTCCAAATTCCTTATTCTCTCATCAATATCACATGGTACTGCCAAATCAATAAATACTTTTTTATTTCCAAGTATTATATTATCTTGAATGTGATCCTTTGTCAGAGTAAAATGTGGGCCACTTGTAGCTGAAATAATAACATCCGCATCCTCTATATACTTATATCTGTCATTATATTCTATTATACTGACTCTATTTGTTACCTTTGGAGACATATCTATATTATGTCTTCTCTTAGTAACATATATATGTGAAAAATCATAGCTTAGGGCATTCTTTAGCACTATATCTCCAATCTTTCCGGATGCTCCTATTAGAAGCAGACTTCTTCCATCAAAAGAATCTACAACATCCTTTGCCGCCCTAAGTGCCAAAGTCGCCGTAGATACTCCGGATTTTGAAATTAATGTTTCAGTTTTTATCTTTTTTGCCTCAGTAATGGCATCTCTAAACAATGTATTCAGATATATATGTGCTGTATTGCATTCTCTTGCAAATTCAATAGTGTCCTTTACCTGCCCAAGTATCTGATCTTCACCTATCAACATAGAATCCAGGCCTGCACTGACTTTGTAAAGATGAGAAACCGCATTTTTCCCTGTATAAAAGATCAAATAGTCTCTAAGGTTTTCTATATCTGTACCTATTATTTCTTCACATTTTTCTAAAATCAGATTAATAATACTACCTGTGTGTTTTTCATTACCTGTACTAATATATATCTCCGTTCTATTGCATGTAGTAAGTATTGCAGCTTCATCTATCAGTTCATCATTACAAAGAGATTTTAACAGCCTTTCTTTATCCTCATTTTCAAAAGCAAAATATTCTCTTATTCTTTGTGGAGTGTTTCTAAAACTGAGGCTTAGGAGTAAGATCATTCTTTTCCCCCAAACTCAGCTATCACATCCAAAGTACTTATTATGTCATTCATTCTATGTGCATTGGATATAAATAAAGCCTCAAATTGACTTGGAGCCACATATATACCATTCTCTCTTAAAAAACTGTAATAACTTGCATATTTGTCAAGATCGCAGCTTAGTACATCCTCATAGCACTCCACATTCTTTGATGTGAAAAATACCGATACAAGAGAGCCTACTCTATTTATATGTACTTTTTTCTCTCCCTCATTCATTATCTTTTCAATACCGTCAGCTAAAAGTCTTGCATTCTCATCTATATGTGCATAAATCTCAGGGTTTTGAAACAATACCTCAAGAGTTGCAATACCCGCTGTTGTTGCTATCGGATTTCCACTCAGAGTACCCGCCTGATATACATCTCCAAGAGGACTGATATGAGCCATTATCTCTTTCTTTCCACCATAAGCTGCAAGTGGCATACCTCCACCTACTATCTTACCTACAGTAATCAAATCCGGCTTTATTCCGAAGTATTCACAGGCCCCTCCCTTTGCCAGTCTAAACCCTGTAATAACTTCATCAAATATCAAAAGAGCATTATTCTTTTTTGTGATCTCTCTAAGAAATTCAAGGAATCCGTCCTTTGGAGGAATAACACCCATATTTGCAGCTACAGGCTCTACGATAACTGCTGCTATCTTGTCATTGTATTTATCAAATAATGCTTTGACACTTTCTCTGTCATTAAAATCTGCAACAACAGTATTTTTTTGCATAGTCATTAGGTACTCCACCACTTGAAGAAATTGCCTCTGTAAGCACACCGCTTCCGGCTTTAACCAAAAGTCCGTCTGAGTGACCATAGATAGCAACCTGTAAATTTTTAAAAATAAGGTCCTTATTTGTATATCCTCTTGCAAGTCTTATGGCACTCATTGTAGCCTCTGTACCTGAATTTACCAGTCTTACCTGCTCCATAACAGGCATTGCTTCATTTATCATTTCAGCCAATATATACTCCTTCTTTGTGGGAGCACCAAAACTAAGCCCTTTTTTTAATGCTTTTTCACCTTTTTCAAGTACATATGGATGAGCATGTCCGAGTATTGCCTAGGGTCCCCATGAGCATACATAATCTATATATTCATTTCCATCTACATCAAATATCTTTGATCCTAAGCCCGACTTTATAAATACCGGATCTCTGTGTACCGCCCTTGCCGCACGAACCAGGGTGAGTTCACACCGCCCGGAATATATTCTTTAGATATTTCAAAGTACTTCTCAGACTTTTTATAATTTCTTGATTTCATCCACTATCCCCTTTACATCATATTGTTTTGCTGTAATCAATTCCTCTATACCAAATTCCCTAAGAGCCTTTGTGGTCACAGGCCCTATAGATACCACTCTGTTTAAAAGAGCGGATTTATCCTCTATCATCTCATACAAAGCTTTTGCGGCACTTGCACTTGCCACGACCACATAATCAAATTTCTTTATTTCCTTATTCACTTCGAAACTTCTTCTGTAGTCAATAATTGTGTCATAAATAGGAATATCGCTAAACTCTATACCTGCCTTTTTAAGTCCGTTTGGAAGATTGTCATTTCCAAGATTGGCTCTTAACATAAGTACTCTGCTTTTTTTATCAAGCTTTTGCAAAATCTCTTCCACAAAACTTTTTGAGTCAAACTTACTAGGAATAAAATCTGCATTCACTCCATATTTTTTCAAAGCCTCACTGCTTCCGCTACCTATAACACATATTTTTTTATTGTATAAGCTCCTGACATCTATATCATAGTTATTTATCTTTTCAAAAAATATATCCACACCATTTGCACTTGTAAATAAAATATGCGTGGCAAGCTCCAGTTCTGAAACAAAAGTATTTTTATCAATTTCTATCTCTTTTGTAGCAATCAGACTCATCTCACAAATATTTGCTCCAAGCTTTTTAAACTCAGGTGACATCTTTTCTACCAGAGCTTTAGTGGCAGTAAGAAGTATATTTTTACCCGATAGAGGCAATATCTCTTTTTTAAAGAAAGCAAGATTCTTTTCACATACATTACCCACCACTATAAGCGCCGGGGAAATAATATTTTCTCTTTTTGCAATCTCTTCTATATTTGAGAGCTTACCTCTGAATACTCTTTGATTATACCTTGTTCCGTTTTCAATAACAGCAGCCCCAATATCCTTATTCATTCCATTTGATAACAGACCTTGTACTATCAAACTTAAATTTGATATTCCCATCAAAAATACCAGACTCCCCTCAAGCTTTGCTATATTTTCAAAATTTAAGTCAAGTTCTTCTCCTTGCTTTTTATGTCCGGTAAAAACATGAAACTCTGCGGCTTCCCCTCTGAATGTCACAGGTATTCCGGCATAGCCAAGACCTGCATAGAATGAGCTGACACCATGCACTATTTCAAAATCAATATTTCTTTCTAAGAGATACTCGGCCTCTTCACCGCCTCTGCCAAAAATATAGGGGTCACCCCCCTTTAGTCTGACTACATATTCACCTAAAAGAGCATATTCTACGATGGTTTCATTTATTTTATCCTGTGTAAGATAATGATTTCCTGATATCTTACCTGCATAAATAAGCTTTGCATTCATCTTTGCCCTGTTTAATATGGTGGGATTTATCAGATTGTCATAAACTATCACATCTGCAGTTTCAATGCATTCACATGCCCTTAATGTAAGCAGGTTTTCATCTCCCGGACCCACACCTACCAGTGATACACTCTTTATTTCTTTATCAAACATTTTCCCTCTTTAATTTGTCTGCTAATTTCTCTACTGTAATCAGCAAATTTTCTAATGTATTTTCTATACTGTCCATCTCCATGTATTTACCATCAAAATAAGCTTTTATACTATATTTTTTTGAATTATCAGATATATAAATACCTGCACTTGTATGGCAATCCGCCTGCAATACGCTTAAATACCTTCTCTCTGCAATAAATAAATACTCACATTCTTTATCCTGTATTTTTTCAAGTATCTCTACCATATCATCATTTGCATATTCTGCGCATAATATTCCTTGTGCAGGTGCCGGCAATATATCTCTTTCATTGATATCAAAAATACTTATCTTCTCCAAAATATCACTATATTCTCCGGCATATTTATTATCAGCAATAAGCCTGTCAATTCCTGCTCTTGCCAAGATAACTCCATCCACCTCGCCCGAAAATATCTTTCCAATTCTGGTTATTACATTTCCTCTGATAGGTAGTATTTCAATATTTTTATTTAAAATTCTTAACTGTTCGTATCTTCTTTTTGAGCTTGTACCTATTCTAAATCCTATTGGTAAGTTTCTTATATCTGTATTTAAATCTTTATTTACCACAAGAATGTCATTGACTGCCGCTCTTTTTAAAACAGGCATAAGCTTTAATCTGTTATCAAACTCTAAAGGAAGATCCTTGGCTGAATGTACTGCCAGATCTATATCACCATTTATCAGTGCTTCTTCAAGCTCCCTTGTAAATAAACCTTTTCCACCTATTTCCTGTAAAGCTATATCAAGCCTTTTATCACCCAAAGTATTCATTGGCACATACTCTATTTTCATATGGGGGAAGCTATTTACTATAGCATCCCCCACCAATTTGCTCTGTGCAAGTGCCAAAGCACTTTTTCTTGTACCTATTCTTATTGTATCTTTATGAAACATATAATGCCTCATTTGCATGCTTAAGTATAAGTTTTCTTACAAATTCATACTCTCCAAGACCTTTTAACTCAAAACTCACCTGCTTTTTTCTTTCTTCAAGCATTGTTTTAAAGCTGTCCTCATCACCTGCCATATCATTCTTTGCATGGTCGCCTGCAACTATCATAAAAGGTGCCAAATGCACTGATTTATAGTCTGTAAGCTGTGGCATCACATCTTCAATGTATGGATAACCTTCTACACATGCAATGTATATATCGCCTCTTCCGTAGTCTACAAGCTCATTTCTAAGCTCTTCATATACTTTATTTGCCTCATGATCTGAGCCATGCCCCATCAAAAGATATGCCTTATCCTCTCCTTTCTTATAAAGAGTATCAAACGCTTTTACAATATAGTCAAAGTCTTCTTTATCTTCTAAGAGTGCATTTCCGATCTTTATCTTTTCAAACTTATCCTTATAGCTTAATACGGTATCCTTTACCTTATTATGTTCTACACCATTTATGATATGGGTACTTATCACTAAAAGTTCTTTTACTCCTTCTCTTATTGCCTCTTTAATAGCCTCTTCTATATTATTGATATGAAGATTTTCTGTCCTCTTTAACTTTGCTCTTATAATATTACTGGTCCACGCCCTTATAAATAAGCTGTCATTAAAAGCCTCTCTAATATCATTTTCTATTACATCTATCGTCTTTTTTCTTGTATCTTCATGGCTTGTTCCAAAACTTGCAACTATAACTCCTTTTTTCATCCGATTATCCCCTTATCTATACACCTTGCCAATTCCTTTGCATAATATGTTATATAAATATCCGCCCCCGCTCTAAATGCGGATACTGCCATCTCACACATTATCTTTTCTTCATCTATAAATCCGTTCTTAGCAGCGGACTTTACCATGGCATACTCACCGCTTACAGAATATGCAGCCACCGGTACATTCGTTATTTCCTTGACCTTTGCTACTATATCCAAAAAGCTCATTGCAGGCTTTACCATTACAATGTCCGCACCCTCTAAAATATCTTCTTCTACTTCTTTTAATGCTTCCCTTACATTGTGTACATCCATCTGATAGCTCTTCCTGTCACCAAAAGCAGGTGCAGAATCTGCCGCAGCTCTGAAAGGACCGTAAAATGCTGAAGCATACTTTGCTGAGTATGCCATTATAGGAATATTCTTATATCCGTTTTCATCTAAAAGAGTTCTTATCTCTTCCACTCTTCCATCCATCATATCAGAAGGTGCTACCATATCGGCACCTGCCTCTACCTGTGAGAGTGCAATCTTTGCCAGGTACTTTATAGTAGTATCATTATCCACATCATTCTTATTTAATATTCCGCAATGCCCGTGTGAAGTATATTCACACATACATACATCACCTATTACATATATCCCCGGATATTTTTTCTTTATATATCTGATTGCCTCTTGTACAATTCCATGGTCATGGTATGCCTCACTGCCTACTTCATCTTTATGCTTCGGTATACCAAAAAGCATTACAGCACTTACACCCACATCTAAAAGTTCTTCTATTATACTGTCACATCTGTCTATACTCATTCTATACTGTCCCGGCATGGACTCTATCTCTTCAAATATGTTTTTGCCTTCTTCAAAAAACATAGGATAAATAAGGGCATCTTTACTTATCCTTGTTTCTCTCACCATATTTCTGATACTGACATTTGCTCTCAGTCTTCTGGTTCTAAACATATGTCCTCCCTATTTCAGTCAAAATCTTTCTGCTTTGTATTTTCACTTTCTTCTTTCTTACATTCCGAAATGATTTCTTTTATATTATATCTTATTGCACTAGCCACTCTTCTTGCCAATTTATGATCGCTTCCGGATGAAGTAACCCCTATAACCATCTCTTCCTCTGTAACAATTCCCGGAAAGTAAAAATCACAGTTTTTATAATTTGAAGCATCATTTACTATAACTCCTGCTCTTTTACAGTCCCAAACGATTCTTTCATTCAATTCCTCATCATTGGTAGCAGCTATAACATAGTCAACATTTTCAACATCTGAACTGTCATATGCTCTTTCTTTTAAAATAAGTCTATCATCTTGCAAATCCATTATAGTTACAGCTATAGACTTAGCTACAACTATTATTTTACATCCAAATTCTTTGAGCTTTAAAATCCTTCTTGCTGCTATATTTCCTGCTCCTACCACCAAAAATGTCTTATTGCTTATATCTATAAATAATGGAAAATACTTTGCCATATTTACCTCCTAATAATCTAAAAACAGTCCAAGGTCTCTAAGATAGAAACCCCAAAATTCTGCTCATATTATAACATATAATAATATAAATATTATCGGAAATATATTGTAATAATAGAAATATACATCAAAAAAGCAGGACTCACCCTGCTTTAATAAGGTCCGTTATAAATATAAATCACTTATACTCTGATTCCTTTGCCAATAAGTATAGTACACTTATTGGCAAAATAATCATAATTCCCAAAACTTTAAATATTGTCATTGTCACCACATACCATGTTTGCTGCTTTTTCATATATTGCATCCTTTCCGCTAATATAGCCGCTATTAATTTTATCTACATTGCTTATCTATCTTTTGTATTTTTCATATTAGCATATAAAGCTGTACATTAAAAAAATGCCTTTATTTTTATATTTGTACCTATAATTTATTTTCTCACCCATTTACCCTATACTTACTGTATAAATTTAAATCTATAATAGCTGAATCACAAATACCTTATTTATCAATAATGATAAAATTACTCCTCGTATACATATAATCTTCTCCTGTCTAATCGATTACTAAATACATATCAAGCCATTCGTCTTCCCCCATAATTGCATATATTTTACCATTTATAAGTCCAAGTTCATCACTTTATCCGGTATACTTTTATCTCATTTTCTTATACTCATCATAATAGTAACTTTCAGAAACCCTCTCAAACTCCCATGAAAACTAAATCCCTCACCTACGCGGGGAACACTGACAGAATATATCCTCCAATGTCTGCCAGCCAGGATCACCTCCGCCTACGCGGGGAACACGCAAATCCGGTGAATCAATGCCTATAAACCCTACACTGACCAACTTTTCTATCAACTCCTTATCTAAGTCCTTAGAATTCGCAAAGCCTTTCTTTAGCTGAAAAGCCGGACTTGCCTTACCTATATCATGTATTGATCCTATAAATACTGCTATTTGCTTTCCAATATCCGTATCATCTGCAATGGTTCTCTTTTGCCCCTCACTTATCCAATGTTCCCACAAAAGTCCCATAATTCTTCCCGTATCTTCTAAATGAACCGGGAGTGGTAACCAATACATTAATCCGTCCTTTTCTTCTTTCTTTGCCCACAAAGCCTCCAGCATATCTCCTCCTCTTATCTTTTTTCTATAATTTTATTTTACTATATTAGCTGTCCTTTAAAAATACCTGCATTTCTATATTTTTATTTATATTTATTCTTGTAATTTATTTTCTATATCAAAATAATTTTAGTCTTAAATTACAGTATTGTAATAAGATTTTTAATTGGTATAATAAAGATATAAGAGGATTTAACACTAATCCTGCATGGCTTTTTTATAAATTTTCCATACTTATATTCTTAAGTTTTATCGTAACGTGGATTCAAAAATATTTCTTTGTTATAATAAAGGAGCGAAATATGCAAGAGAAAGATATATCACAAAAGATGTTGGAACAATTCGATGATGTCTTTTCAGACATAGTAAATGTACTTCTATTTAATGGTGAAAATGTAGTGGATGAAAATTCTCTACTTGATACACCTACAAGCAGCATGCTAAAGATTGACGGTAGCGTCCATTCTCAGGATAGAGATGTTGCTAAGTATTGGCAACACAGCCGTATAAATATTGCTTTATTAGGTTTTGAAAATCAAACCGTACCTGATAAGCTGATGCCTTTAAGAGTAATCAGCTATGACGGTATAGAGTATGGAAGACAAACTAAAAAACGATATAGATATAAGACTAAATATCCTGTGATTACCCTGGTGTTATATTTAGGATACAAAAAGAGATGGAACTATCCTATTAATATACTCGATATTGTTAATGTTAATGACAGATTAAAACCATTCGTTAATGATTACAAAATCAATCTTTTTGAGATAGCATATTTGGATGTGGAAAAGATAGCATTATTTAAAAGTGATTTTAGGATTCTTGTTGATTATCTGCATCAATTACAGACAAACAACTCATATAATCCAAAGGATTATACAATAAAGCATATAAATGAATTACTAACCCTTATGTCCGTTATGACAGGAGATAAAAGATTTGAAGATTCAATAAATGAAGCTAATGAAAAGGAGGCTAAATATATGTGTGAAGTTCTTGATATTATTGAAAATAGAGGAATAGAAAAAGGATTAGAAAAAGGTCTGGAGAAGGGTCTGGAGAAAGGTCTGGAGAAGGGCAGGCAGGAAGGTGCCGATATGGTCAGTAAGCTTAATGAACTGCTGTTAAACGAAGGTAATATTGATAAACTTCGCAGAGCTAACACTGACAAAGATTACAGATATAAGTTGTTAAGAGAGTATAATATATTGCAGTAACTTTTTGATGTATTATTTCCTGTAAATACAGTAAGTTTTATAGTACAATCAATGATTTTATAGAAAATATTGGAATTAATAAATGGGTGCAGAAGTCATTTGTATTAATGATTTTCTCACCCATTTACCCTATACTCACTATATAAATTAAAATCTATAATAGCTAAATCACGAATACCTTATTTATCAATAATGAAATGGCATTATTTTTCGCAAATCTCTTTGGCAAAAGGAATACTTGGTGATGCACCTTTTCTACCCACAGCAATACTTGATGCCATTGCCGCCTGCTTCAATGCATGCTTCACATCTAATCCCGAAGTAATGCCTGCAATAAAATAACCTGTAAATGTATCACCTGCCGCTGTGGTATCTACGACTTCAGTCTTATATATTTCCTGTTTTATTTTCTCATACTTATCAACATATACAGAGCCTTTTTCTCCCAAAGTTAACACAATCTTGGTGTTTGAAAACCTTTTTGTTAATTTCTCTACCAGCTCATCTTCATCTATACAAGTAATTCCAAGTATATCTGCTGCCTCTATTTCATTGAGTATAAGATACTCTACCTTTTCAATATCACATTCAAATATCTTTTCATTTATAGGTGAAGGATTTAAAACAATTCTCATTCCTTTGGCATATCCCTCATCTATAATAAATGCCAGGTTACTTATTTCGTTTTGAAGTAAGAGTATATCTCCACTGTCAAATTCTTTTAGCACCTCTTTTATAAATTCCTTATCTATATTTTGATTTGCACCACCATATAGAAGTATACAATTATTGCCGGCTTTATTCTTTTGTATGATGGCATGCCCTGATGATATATCATATCTTTCTATATAAGATATATCTACACCTAGACTTGATAGTGTATCCAAAAGCATACCTCCGTCTGCACTTCCCACAGCTCCGGCATGGTACACCTTAGCTCCTGCCTTTGCCAATGCTACAGACTGATTGAGACCCTTTCCTCCACAAAATATATTCATATCCATTGAAGATATAGTCTCACCTTCTCTCACAAAATGGTCTACATCATATACATAATCCAGATTTAGTGAACCAAAATTAAGTATCTTCATTATCAACTCTTACTTTCTAAAAATATTCTACCCATAAACATAATAACTGGATTCGCCTATTATAAAGTCCTCCGGAAAGTTCTCATATTCCATTGTATCAAAATTGTAAATTCCTATTTTACCCGGTTTGACTCCCTCGTTAGATTCTACTCTTTCATAACTTACTATTGTAATACTCTCATATTCAATGCTTCTTATTTCAAGCTTTGCAAAAGATTCTTCTATAGGGACATAGATATTTATAGCATTCTCACTTATATACTCCACTGTCATATTTGAGAAATTCATTATACAATCATATAATGTATTTATAATAAAAATATCACTGTCGTTCAGATTATAATTTTCCTTTTCATAATCATATTCTGTGAATGATAATAAATCAAATATGCTGTTCATATCTATTGCAAAATTAACAGCAAACTTCTCTTTATTATCCTCAGACTTTGTACCCCAAACTGCAAGCGCAATACCATCAAAATCCACAAATCTGTCCATTTTTTGTTTAATGTCTTTAATTTTTTTCATAGTATGAACTCCTTCGACCATAATACATTAATCCTAATACCATTATACTTGCTATTTATATCTCTTTCAATATATAAAAAAAGGGCATCCACACCAAAGTGTGAATGCCCCATTATTATGCTTTACTATAGATTATCTCCAAGCTCCGCTTTCATTTACATGATAACCGTCAGGTGTAGTTTCATTCTGGTACATAGATCCAAAAGGTCTTGAATTTACATCACCATAATTCCATCTACCTGCAACATTATCAAAGAACCATGTCTGTGCAGGTGCTGTTGGATTCAAGGAAGTAGTACTCTCCTCCTATCTTGCTCCAGTTAGTGTGCATAGCACCGCTTGAAGGATCGAGGTAATACCATCTTCCGTCCTGACCGTCATGATGCCATCCCTTTACCATCTCACCAAAGAATCCGTCATGATTCATTGATAGGTAATACCATGTATTATTGCTATCTAAGAACCAACCTGAATCCATGATGTTGTTATTTCCAAAGTGATACCACTCAGACTTTGTTCTTCCCTCATAAGTGTAGGTCAGATAAGCCCAACCTGTAACGCTTCCACCATTTGTAAGGTTGAATCTCCACTTACTAGCATTAGGATTGCTCTGAGCCTCAGCTGGGTTCATAAGCTCCCAGTTACCGTCAAGACCAACTCTGATACCAGAGTTATTTCCGGTTGACTTTTTGCCGGCAGTACCTGAGCCACCGCCTGAACCGCCACGGCCACCACGGCCACGACCACGACCGCCGCCTGAATCTGAACCACCACCTGGTGTAGGTTTTGTATTAACTCCCATACTCTTAAGAATAGTATTCAATTCATTAAGTACCTTTGAAAGTTCTGATGAAACAGCCATACTTGGTGCTGTTCTAGCTAACAATGCTTTTGCTTCTGCTAACTTAGCCTGCAATGCAGATGCATCGCTTGCTTTGTATTTACTCAGATCTAATGCATCACCCTTTGTTATACTATCATTTAATCCATCTACAAGCTGATTTCTAAGTGTCTGATCATTTGTATAGTAAAGATATACTGTCATATCTCCATTTACTATATCATTCTCATCAACATCTCCCACTCCGGTTGCCGTTTTCTTCAAGCCTACATAGGTCCATGTGAGACCTGTATTCCCATCTTCAACTTTTGAACCTGCTGCCGGTATATCGCTTCTATATTGTGATGATACACTTCTTAGAGTACTTCCAGGTGCAACCTGAGCTGTTATCACTGTACTTCCTGTAATTGTATCTACAAAAGTTACAATACTATCAGCCGTTGTATATCCAAATACATATTTTTCTCCATTAAGGAAACTATATGTAAAGAGTCCATTGAAGCTTGAAACTGGATTCCACTGACTATCCGCATCTGTGAGTCTATCTGCATTACTTCCTGTAGCCATATGGTGTAACATATATGTACGACCACTGTCTTCAAGTGCTCCCATATTTACAAAAAGAATCAAGTAATAAGTTTGGATCTACATAATCCTGCCATGTTACCACTAACCTTTTTGCTGAACCTTAGCTACAATGCTCCATACTCCTGTAAATCTATCATCTGTTAAAAGTATCTTGAATAGCTAATTTGTCAGAGTTGCTAACTCTTGTTCTATTTATAACTACTCTGAAGTCTCCAGGAATATTTAATAGTGGATTACTAGCACCTATACTTCCTCCTGGACCAACTACTCCATCCGATCTTAAGGCATCATTTCCTGATATAGGATCCCAATTACTTGCATCTGTGTCATAAAGTGCCTTAACGATTATTCTACCTGTTGGCATTGTAAATCTTATTGTTGTACTTCCGTCATTTGAAAGATTTAAAGGCTGACCTAGTACAAACTCCCAATTACTTGTAAATATATTTGAACCACTAATAGGGTTTGCTCTAAGCTCTACAACTGTACCCGCTGGAACATCATCAAGATCAAGTCCTGCAGGTGATACTACATTTATATCTGATGGATTAACTAATGTAATAACATTAGAAATATTTGCTGCAACAAAATCCAATCTTCTAGGACGTGATGCAGGTGTAGAAGTTGTATCTGTTACCGGTCTTGTTACCAATGAATAATTTCTTCCCGGTGTAAGATTTGGCACTGTTAGTGAGTTTCCTGTTGGTGTTGTCCAATCAGCTACTACATTACCCTGATCATCCACAACAGCATAGCTCTGTCCCGGTGTTACAGGTGATAATACCATCTGCATTCTATTTGGATCTGATGGATCTGCTACAACCTGTGGTGCTACAGCTACCGGTGTTGTAACATCTGTAGGACTTCCTACAGCAGGTGATGTTGTTGGTGATGTTACACTTGAAATATTGCTTCCAATTGTTACTGTTGCATCCGGTGCAACCTCTCTTATTTGATACTCTGTATCTGCTAAGATTCTTGGTCCTGAAATAACACCATTTAATGCCTGTAAGTTCATATTTGAAAGTGACTCAACAATTGTTCCGTCAGGAGTTGTTACCACATACTGCACTGTAGGATCACCATTGAAGTTAGATACTGTTATTTCAGCTGCACCTGTAGATGTATTGATTGAAGTTGTAGCTGTTGGCTGATCAAGTGATAATGGTGTTGTTGTTACAGCTCTTGCTGTAAATACACTTCCATTTGGATACGCCGCAATATCTGTTCCTGCAGCTATCTCTGCACCACTTGCATCAAACCATTTGATTACATATCCTGTATCCGCACTTGCTGAAGGTCTTACACCTACAAATTCAGCTGCAATACCTGGATCATCCGGATCAAGCTCTGCCCATCTTATAGCTCTTGGTGCTCCAGTCCCATCAAGTGGATATACTGAACCTGTTACAGGTCCTGCAGGTGTTATATCACCATGGCTTCCGGCAAATTTGAATGTGAAAGTCAACCAACTGCTATTATGTTCAAACTTAGCTACCAATCCCTGTCCAGGATCTACAAGATGATATGGTGTTGATGAAATAAATGCACCATTTTCATCTGTTACCTGTGTACCTGTATCTACATCATAATATCCCTTAAACTCATATCCTGCTGCAGCTACTGCATGTGGAAGAACAGTTGTAAGTGGAATATCCACAGAGTTATCTCCATTTACCGGCAATCTAATAGCGTTTGTATTTGCATTAGTATATGGATGGCTTGTTCCAACCGGATAATCCGGATCTTCTAAACTACCATTTCCCTCTGTCTGGAACATTACCTGTGACCAGAAGCTTGGTATTCTTGGATATGTAACAGTTACTACATATGAATCTGTAGCTAAATCCGCTGTTGCAGTATTACCTGCAGGGTTTGGTACAACACCGGCTGCTCCAGGAGTTCCTCCTGAAATACTATATGTAGGTGTATTATAGCCCTCAGTTGATAAATCAGGATAAGGTATATTTACTGTTGAATTGATTGCTCCAAGTGTCTCAATCATTCCGTCTGAACCAACTGTTGTTGATGTCTTTGTAGCCACTATTGATGTAAGATCTGTTCCATCTTGGCTAAGATACTTAGTTCTTACATTTAATCTATAGTTTGGATTAGGTACATAAGTATACTCTAGTGTAACTCCCTGGTTTGGCATCTTAGCAGCTGCATTCAATGCTCCGGTTGCGAGATATGCTGTACCTGCCTCAGGTGTAAGATCTAGAAGACCTGATGCATCAGTTGCTGTATCAGATAAAATACCACCATTTGCATTCTTATTGATTGTCAATAAAGTATGCTTATATGGTCCTACAGATCCCACATTTGTGAAGGCTGCAGATTGAAGCTTGTATCTTGACTCTGTATTTCCAGGTTGTGGAGTTATAAGGTCTGTCTTAGGTGATATACCTGTAATAGTCTCTTCAGCTTTAAAAGTATGATTAAACTCTGACTCTGTTGAAGCTACTGCCCCTGTTGTATCTAAGATTTTATGTTCTACTGTAAGTCTTGACTTTTGATCCGGATCCACCACATACTCAATAACAGTTGTCAAGTCTCTATTTACCATCTGTCCGGTAAATGATGGACCTGCTGCATTATATACAAATCTATATTGACTTGCAAGATTCTCAACACCATCTACAAGAGTGGTTGGATTTATATATCTTCCATCTCCATAAGCACCTGATGTATCTAAAGTCTCTGTCATACTACCGCTCGTAGTATTTTTTGTGAATGCTATTTCCTTTATATTTCCCTTATATCCATAAATATTTAAAGGTCTTGATGAAACCACCTGCAAAACGTTCTTAGACTCTTTACTATTTACACTATTATCTGTTGGTACAGGTACTGTAGGTAGTGTTCCTGGTGGTGATCCTGGTGGTACAGTTGGTGTCTTATCATGAACAGTATTAGATATAGGATATGTACCATCTGTAGTTAGAGGTGCATGCACATTTGTAGCACTCTCATGCTTTTGTGTATATATATACTTTTTATTTGTATCTGCTACAAATGCCGCATAATATGTAGTATTTGCACTATACGGAATAGTATTTGGTAAATGATTCACTCTTGTCTGAGAAGGATTTACCTCAGGATCTTCCTTATACCATCCCTTTAAAAGATATCCCGGGAAATTATAATTTGGTGGAATTGATGGAGGTGTATTACCATTTAGATTTACACCACTTGCATTCAACCAAGTTGTATCCCAAAACGGCATTTCATAATAACCCATACCACCACTTGTAGGGGACTGATTATTTGCAAATGTATCGCCTATAATAGTACTTCCATTTGTATATGTGCCCGGCATAGCAGCACCTTGATTACCACTAATACCAATCAAAGCATCTCCACGAAGAGCATCATAGGTTTTTCCCATATCAAATGAAATACTACCTGTAGCTGCATACGCCGGCATTGCCGGTGCGAGCATGGTAAAAGCCACGCCCGCAGACAATGCAGCAGTTAACTTTGCTTTTATTGTCTTTCTTTTCATTTCTTCTCCTATGTCACTTAGTTCCAAGCACCATTTGCATCTACACTATAGCCATCCGGAGTCTTCTCTCCGGCATACATAGATCCATATGGTCTGGCACTATTGTTCAAGTAGTTCCACTTGAAAGCATTGGCATCCCATGTATAGGTATTTTGTGGAGTGTTGGTATTGAAGTAATACCACTTTCCATCAATATTATGCCATCCAACAAGCATTTCACCATTCTGGTTAAGGTAATACCATTTACCGTCCTGCTTGTCTAAATGCCATCCTGTATTCAAAATACCTGTGTTATCATTCATGTAATACCATTTATTTGTATTAGTATCTTTTACCCAGCCCTTTACCATCTGTCCAAGATCAGGGCCTTCTGTAGTATTCATATAATACCAGTTACCATTCTTTGAGTCATATACCCAACCTGTTGCCATGGTTGAGCGAGCATCAAAGTAATACCAGCGGTATACTTTCTTTCCGGTTTCATCATTGAAAGTAATCATACCCCACATATCATTAAGAGGTGTTCCTCCGTTAAGTACGAATGACCATCCACCTGTTACAGGGTTTGTCTGCCATTTTCCGTCTACTCCAAGTACGAATGCTCTTACATTACTGTTTTCATTGATAGCTGTACTCTGCTGTGACTTCTCTCCCGGTGTCAGAAGTCTACTTCCTCTACCACTTGAAGAGTTACCACCACCACTGGCACCACCGGTTCTTCTATTTCTATCCCCGGCTCTGTCAGCAGCGATCTTTGAATACTTGTCAATAAGTCTTCTAAGTGCATCTATTGCCTGCTGAAGTTCTGCATAGTTTGCCTGTCTGAGATATGTATTACCATCAGGAGATACAAGATCTCTAGCCTGTCTAAGTGTCTCAACTGCATTTGCAATAGCCTCGTTGATTTCAGCAATCTCAGCAACCTTAAGATAAGGATCACCTGTAAGTATTCTTGCTTCGTCAATTGTCTTATCAAGATCTACTCTTGCCTCTGCTACTTCCTTCTTATTGTTAGTATAGAATGCATAAACAGTAGTCTTCTTTGTCAACTCATCTGTAGTATCAAATACAGAAAGTTTATCTTCCTTCTTTGACCAATTTACATAGTCATACTGTACACCATAAATATCTTCAAATGGTGTTACAAGTGCATTTGCTACATCATTTGAGCATAGTCAGTTACTACAGTATAATCTGTTGTGTAAGCACTATCCTCAACTAAGTCTTTCTTTCTAACTTTAAACTGTTTGTAGAAGTTTCTACTTGTATCATTTAAGTGTAAATTATCAAGTACCGGCTTGTTATCTACAAATGTAACCTTGAATGCCTTTGAGTAAACCATTACATAAGTATGTAATAGATTTCCTGTGAACTTCACAAGACCGGCATTGTTTGCTACATCTGTTGTAATTGTTGCCTCAACAGGTGTTCCTGATGTAACATCAAATAACTGATAGTCTAACTGATCTACATCTGATGCTGGCAACTGTGCAATAACATCTACTGTAGCGTTTGATGCTGTAGCCATTATTCCTGCATCAACTCTTCTTCCATCTACATATCTCTCAAGCTTAATATCAAGTGAGTACGCCGCTGTATACGCTCCCGGATGAGTTGAACCTGAGTATGAAACAGGTTTTACAAGATTTGACTCTGCACTTGTTGTATCTCTCTTATCAAAGATAACTTTATAATCTACTGTTGCTCCATTAACTGTATTGAGTGCTCTATCAGCCGGAGTTGTAAGTTCATTTGCAAGTGCCGGTATTTGAGATGGCTCAAGACCAAACTCTCCTACTCCTGCTTTTCCTCTCAAATCTTCCTCTACATTAGCATCATCTCCTGCTATCTTAGTTGGCTCATATACAGCCTTAAGAACAATATTTGAATTAGAAAGGTTGAATGTATAGTCAGCCTGAGTTATCTTTCCGCTAACTCCTACAGCTCTACCTGCTAATACCTTCCAATATAGGAAGTTCTTACCATTGAGTTTATAGGATCTGCATGTATAACAACGCTTTCTCCTGCCTTAGCATCTGTATATGTATCACTTCCCACATTTGTAGTACCTACTGATACTATATCTCCGTCTCTGGTTTCTACTACATACTTCGCAGCCTCTGCCATATCACCAGGATTTGCAATGATCTGATTTCCATCAGGAAGCTTTGTAAGTGGATCAGGAATAGCTGTGTTGCCCTTCTTTCTTGCCACTACTGTGTATGTTGCATTTGGATTCAAGTTGTTGAAAGTTACTGTTGAAGGATTGCTTCCTACCGGAGTCATCCATCCATTATCACTTCCAGGATATTGTACTACATTTCCATTCTCATCTATAAGTGCATAGTCTGCATCCGGATCTGCTGGATTTACAACTATCTGTGCCATTCCATCATTTTCAGGATCATATCCAATATTGTAGTTGTTATCTACTGTTGGAATATATACATCCTGTGGAGTTGATACAGATGTACCTGTAATACTTGAAACAGGCTGTCCTACTGTAGCCTGAGTATCAGGTGTTCCCTCCTGTACATTGTAATGTGCTCCAGGTGTAAGATTTGGAACAGTTGTTCTATTTCCATTTGCATCTCCAGGAACTACTGCAATAATATTTCCATCCGGATCACTTATTACATATACATTTCCAGGTGTAGTACCTTCTATTACTATTTCACCACTACCATTTGATCCAATTCTTCCTACCGGTGAGATTGAACCCATGTTTGTTCCCCATGTGTTAGGGTCTTTACCAAAGTGGGCTGTATATGTTGCTCCATTTGTAAGTGATGAACCATTTGTTATCACATTTGTACCATTCTTCCAGCCTAAGAACAAATAGTTAAGCTCAGGTGTTGGTGTTGGGATAGATCCTAATATATTACCCCATTTATTATCATAATATGTATGAAGACTTGATGGTGCTGATATGCTTCCATGGTCTCCTGCCGCAAAGTTTATATCTATCCAATATGCCGGATCTTCAACAAACTTAGCATATAATGTAACATCATTATCAAATGTCATTCCCGGTGTTACAGGTGTTGTTGCTGCTGCATCCAAATACCATCCTTCAAACTTATAGTATGGTGTTGGATTTGCTGCCGGAGTTGGAACTCCACCAAGATCTGTAATCTTTTGGAATGTGTAAGCATTTCCACTTGCTGCTGTTGTATGATCATCCTTCAAGAAGCTGAATGTAGTTGATGGTACCACACCATAGTTATATGGTGCATTTGCAACTGCAAAACTCATTGTCTTCCAATAAGCCGGATCTCTATTCAACATATAATCAAGATTTACATTTGCTGATGGCATTACTCCTGTAAAGTTTCCTGCCCCGTCAAATGTTCCTGCAGCCGGTGTTGCTGTAGCTGAACCATAAAGGTATCCGTAAACACCTGTGTATGGAATATTCATTGCTGCTGCATTTGTAAATGATATAGGATTTAAATTTCCTATTCTTTCATTTGTAGTAGAATCTACAAACTTTTTGAACTGCAAAAATATCCTGTTGTATTTGCATATTCATAACGGATAGTTACATCCTGGTTTGGCATATAGCCTGTAAAGCTCTGATCTGCATTAAAAGCCAACTGTTCCTCCAGCCGCTGTCTGCATATCCGCTACTGTAAGTACATGTGCACCTGTTGATGTATTTCCTGTTGTGATCTGTGCATTTGTCAAACTGTATCCTAAAGTTGTAAGCGGAGCAGCTGATATAGCTGCCTCTGCAGCCCTATAGACCTGAGTTGTCTGCATTACAGCACCTGTTGATGTATCTATATGCTCAACTTTGAAAGCCTTTCTTACACTTGGATCAACTCTATATGTATATTTTACAGATGCACCACCTATTGACATAGTACCATTGTAGTTATTTACCGGATCAAAATAGCTTGGTGAAGCCGGTGTCTGAACCGCTGTGTACAATACATATCCAGGTATAGTCAGCGGTGAAGCTGATATAGGATCTAAGTATGGATGCGGTGTTGTACTAGTTGAAAAACTTATAGGCACTGTTGTTGATGAATTCTTATGAACTACATCAAAGTTATAAGGTGTAGTTGACGGTGTCCACTTAGCAAAGTAGTTGACAGTTCCTGTCACTACCGGATTATCTAATCCTGTCTCTCCTGTAGCACTTGCTGTAAGCACTGTCTCACCTGTATCATATTTATTATTATTATTTGCATCTGTATATTTGAACCATCCAACAAAATCATAACCCGTTCTTGAAACTAATGGCAATGAAGCTATTGGTGCCCCTCCCGCCGGTGAAACTATATCAGGTACGGTAGTAGGTGTTCCTCCTGCCGGATCAAACTTTGCTACTGATTCATTTCTTACATATCTAAAGATGACTGATATATCATTTCCAGGAAGGTATCCTGAAACTCCATCAGCATCTACTGAAAGACCATGTCCTGTCGGTGTAACCTCAGGGCTTGTAAGAATCTGTGCCGGACTGGTTCCCGGTACTGTGTATGAAACTGTATGTAAGTATGCACTATCATTTATAGGTGCTATAGCTACAGGTGCACCTGCTGTTGTAAGTACGCTGCTTGTAGTTGTACCCGGTACTGTAGAACCATCCATCATAACATGACTTACTACATATGTAACTGCACTTGCATTAAGATTTACTAACTCTCCGGCCGCATCTCCATAAAGTGAACCCTGACCTTGCTTATCAGCACTAAAGTTATTTAAGTTATATGGCAGTGGAGCTCCGGTTCCATTATCAGCCTCAAGTACTGTTACACCTGCAAGAGGTACAGACTGAAGTGATGAAAGACCGATTCTTGAAGCAGATGTAAGATTTGAAGTAACCTTAGCCTTGCTTCCGGTAGTATCAATCATCAAGTTAGATGCTCCACCGGCACCTGAAACATTTCCTGTAATATTTATGGCACCTGACAAACTTACTTCTGAGCCTGTATTCTTTGTAATAGCACCACCCATATAAGATTTATTACCTGTAATAGTACCATAATTCATATTTAACTTAGAACCACTTAACAAATGTATAGCACTTGCTACAGTAGCATTCGCTGACTTATCATAGATACCATTTCTATTAGCATCTGTAAATGTTTCACCGATATCATACTTGCCATTTCCATTAGCATCTACAAATGCCTCCGGACCATCCCAAACACCATTTCCATTGGCATCTATAAACTCCTCAGTTGGATCCCATGTTCCATTTCCATTAGTATCTGTAAACTGCTCATGTTCTACCGGTGTTATCTTATTATTTGTAAGTACTGCACCTGTAAGAGTATTTACCGTACCGGCTTTTGCAAGTACCAGCGAGCCTGTTATATCATTTACTGCATCCCCTCTACCATCTACTTTTATATCTGTAAATGAAATAGATGAGTTTGCATGTTCCACCTTAAATAGTGGACCTGTAAAGTTATTTGCTCTCTTTATAACCTTTTGATTGGTTCTTTGACCGTCAGCACCAACTGTTATCGGATATGCCGCTACTTTTGAGTTGGTAGTTGGATCAAGTACATAGTCAGTAGTACCAAAGGTTATTGACTTTCCTGTCGGAATAGTAATAGTAGAGTCAATCTCTGTATCATTCATGATATAGACATATGTCTTTTTAGGAGTTCTACTTCCAATCTTGGCTACCGCTGCCTCAATGGTCTTAAACGGTTTAGACATAAATCCATTATTGGAGTCATTACCATTTACCGGGTCTACATAGTATGTAGGTCCTCTCATAGACCAAGCTATAACACCTGTCTTCTCTTCACCGGGAAGTAGGTCGAATTTCAATGAATACGCAAGACCTGAGTCATCTGCTGGATATGTACCTCCCGGCATGTATGAGGTATCTACCAAATCTGTTCCATAGTTTGCCGTAAATTGTGTATATCGTCCTACCCATGTAGTGATGGCACTTGGGTCAGATGAATTTCTCTTTTGCATACCAAGATTTGGATACTGTGGACTATATGTAAGCATATCAAATGAACCAAGAGTATATGTAGCACCATTATCAGCCTGGCCATGTATACCCTCATTCTTATCACCTGTATTAGTCTTTGGTGTTGACCAAACAGGTGCCCAGTCATCCTGTGCAACCATGATATCAGTACCTGCAGCAAACCATACAGTTCTACCACCATCAGTTCTACCTGCATCTACTATCTTAGCATTTGTTTCTGCCGTATTCATATTTGTATTCTTAACAGTATACTCTGTTAAGATATATTTACCGTCGGTAGTAGGCTTGACAGAAAGTCTAATCTCAAGCTTCATATCATCATGCCCATCAAATACCTTTATAACTTCACCGTTTTTCACCTCTCCATCATAGGCGGGATAAAACGGACTTGCTGTGGCATTTGCTCTGCTGATATTATTTTGACCAATATTCATTTTATTGGTTAGACTAATAGTATCAGCACCTAGATGAATGGCAGTGTTAAACCCCTGTGGATTACTTGATGGATAGGTAATCGAAAGCGGTCCACCCGGATATGACTTAACATATGCTTCATCAGACTCACTGCTAGGCTCTGAAGTTACATCATCAATTAAACCATTGATATCCCATTTCCATCCTGCAAATGAACCTGATGAACCTGAGGTTATCCAACCATACTTATATGCTGTTGTCGTACCATTACCATAGGTAGCTCCATACTGATTGTAATCATTACTCGTATTTCCCGGATATTCATGGTTATGCGTTGTTCCATAACCATCATTCGGTCTACCAACCATAAGCATGGTATCATTCTCTAAACTTGTAGAGATTGGCGCAGACTGACCTGTGACACTTGGAGACGCCCAAGCAGTCAATCCACCCAGAGGAGCTCCGGTAAGGACCATAGCTCCTGCAAGCAACCCGGCGGTTGTTTGTTTTACCTTCCTTATTAAATTGTTTTTCTTCATATCTCTCCTCTAACTATCTATCGAAGAGTACAAAATCACTATCTAAGTTGTATGCTCCATCTGTAGCATATGTGATTTCTGCTCCCCATCTCTCATGTTTCTCAGCTGTTGAATCATAGTGATAGAATCTTCCGTTCTTCTTTCTTGGTCTATCACCATCACTAACTCTAGCTACGAACTTTGAGTTTTCAACTATTATCCAGTTGCCCTCTCCGTCTCTTAAAATCTTTGTGCCTTTTACTACTTTTCCGTCAGTTCCGACTACTACATATTCGCCATGACCTGTTCTTGTATCTTTTAGGATACCATATTTAAGATCTGCATCTGCATCAAGTCTTAAACCGTTGAAGTAGAACTTGCCATCACTCTTTGCAAGTGTGCACTTTGCTCCGATAGCCTTACCATTATCCTTGAAACCAAATACTGCATTTGTATCTCTAAGTGATACTGTAACCTCTCCGAGTATCATTGAACCGTCATTTAACTCATCAGTTCCAAAGAGATATAAGCTACCTCTGTCTATAGCAGCTATAGTGAGTCTATCGCATCTGTAAGGAAATCTTCCTTGCTCCACTCATCTACATCAAATCTGATACCGAAGGTATCATCTTCCAACATAACCACGAAACCTGTCTGCATACGTCCTATTTCATCAAAGGCATATCTTCTTCCAAGTACTGTAGCTATTCTGTCCTTAATTACACTGCCGTCTTTCTTTGTTCTGAACCAGCTACGCTCGCCCGTATCGTAGTCTTCCTGGCTCATCTCCTCATTTGGCACTGTAAATGTCCAATAGTCATCTTTTAGCTCACCGTCTATATCAAGTGAACCATATTTTACCTTAGCATTGCTTGCTGTTGCTCTTATGTTTGCATTAGTTACAGAAAGCTGAGGTATCATAACTCCGTTCTCATCAAAGAGATAAGCCTTACCGTTTATCTCTCTTTGCTTAGACTGATCTGTAGTCTTTGCAGCATACTTTCTACCATTAGCCCCAAAGTATAACCACATCTCATCATATTCAGCATAGTTTCTTTGTCCAAGCTCTGAATAACCCGGGTTTTCTCCTACTTGTGAATAGAATAGCCACTGATCAGTGAACATTGCTCCGTCAGCACCAAAGTAATATACCGCTGTCTTGAATGGATTGTCGTCCTCTACTGCATTGCCCACTGCATCAAAGAATCCTGTAAGCATTACTCCATTCTCATCAAAAAGATATCTCTTTCCATTAACCTCACGAGTATATAGTCTTCCCTCTTTACCTCTATATGCTTTTCCGTCGGCTCCGAAGTAATACCATCCTTCTTCGTCGTCCTCGTCCTTTGTGAGTATCCAGCGATCAGCCGCCATAACTCCGTCAGCATTTAGGTAAAAAACATCGTCTCCTATGGTAAGTAATGAATCTCTTACCATATTTCCATCATCACCTAGATAATACCAAGCATCACCTGACTTACGCCAAACATCTGATACTGCGTTGTTAGCACTATCCAGGTATCTCCACTCACCTGTTGAGTTGTCCCATCCTTCTGCATGTGCAGTTGAAGGAAAAGCCCAAAGGAAGAGAGCGGAAACCGCTAGTAAGCCTACACGACTTACCATGCTCCTTTTTTTCATCAAACTACCTCCTTAATTGTGATCGTCTGCATACTGGTGTATAAGGTCCTATACTATGTTCTACATACTTACTCCCATATCACTGTTTAATGTATAACATCAAATCAGTTTGTTTATACCCAGTCATAAAAATTTATATATATTTCTTTAAAACAAACAAAATAACCCACAAAAATATTTGCCCAATATATTTTCGCAAGTTCATTGTTATATGTTATAATTAAAGAAATCTATACCGTATGATTGTTTTGTAAAAGCTGAAACTTTACTAAATAGTCTTTAATTTCTATTTTATTGTAATATTTTTGCGAACAGCTCAAAAATAGCCTTTACAATTATTGTAAAAACTGCTGTCAGTCCTCTTCCGGTCGTTTCACCCTGTGAATTAACAAGGACATCTAACCAGATGATTTATGTACATTTCCTTTCTCCTCATATCTAACTCTACCTCTACCTCTTCTATTGCCAGGCATAAACTGCCTACATTAATCTTATGTTATAAATATATTAATATAATATTATTTAATAAGTACTTTGTCAAATAAGTCAATAAGTTGAAAAACAAGTTTTTTTATGCTCATTATATATACTATTATTCTACTCGCCTTAATTTTGTCAGTATGTTTTTATAGTGTATTATATCATGCTCTATAATTTTTGTATAGTAATTATTAATAAGTATATGTTAGTATTATCTAATTTTGAGCATTTTATTATTCTTGCTTTTTCATAACAAAAAGTCGGATGAATGTTCAGCTATTCATCCGACCTTTTATTATATAATATATTTAAATTAAGGATTTTTTACTGTTTTGCTGCTGTAGTTTCAGGTATCTTTATTTCTGAAGGTGCTTTTGTTTCAGTTTCACTTGTATCAATTCCCACTACATCCTCTGTCAGTATAGCAGCTGCACTGTCCTTTGATACCATATCATCCTTGTCTACTGACAATACAAAATAGTATCCCTCTGACAAAAATACAACAGTGTGATCACCCTTTTCACCAACTGTTAGAAATGCCTCATTTGACTCAAGGCCTTTACCCTCTTCACCTTCCATCTGATCCAAAATATCGCTAAGCTTTACACTGTCCTTTTCAAAACTTAAAATATCTCCTGCCTTAGCACTAACTCCTAAAAGTGTGTAACCTTCTGATTTATCATCATAGTAATGTAATTCTCTATCAGGATTTGCATACTTTACAGTTCTTTCTCCCTTTTCTGAGTTAACCTCATCTGATGTAGCCTCTCCAAAGGCATTACCTATATCAGCATATGACATCTCAAGATGATTTGCTATTTCAAAGTTTATATCCACCTTTGGTGCCTGAGCCTCTGTAGCAGTTGTCTCCCCTTCTGCCTTAGCAGTAGTACTCTCTGCTACTGTTTGTGCTGTTGTTTCTGCTGTTTCTTTCTTTGATCCACATGCACTAAATAATAATGCACTTCCCATTGTTAACCCTAAAACTGTTATTAAAAATCTTTTCTTCATTCTTATTCCTCCTAAGTCAAAAGACTCCTTAGCGTCAGTTAATCTGCTAATATTTGACACTATATCACCACCATATTATAAAAACAAGTTTTTTATATGGAAATATTTTTTAAGAAATGTAGTATTTTTTATAATAATATGACCGGATAGCGGTAAAATTCACCTACTATCCGGCCACTTTAAATCTAACCCAATACCAGTCTTGCAGCTCCATATATTCCGGCATCATTTCCAAGTTGTGCCAGTACTATATCAGCCTTTGTCTTTGTAATTGGTGTATAGAATACGAATTTTTCAGTTATTTTTTCTATAAGGAATTCTCCTGCCTTTGATACACCGCCACCTATTACAAAAATCTCAGGGTCTACTGTTAAAGTTAAATGTGACAGTGCTATTCCAAGGTATTTTGAAACAGTATCTACAACCTCCAAGCTATAGCATCTCCTGCCTTAGCTGCATCAAGTACATCCTTTGCTGTAATGTCTTCCAAAAGTGCCAATCTTGAGGTAGCTTTCTTTTTACTTAAAAGTTTCTTTGCCTCATTTACTATTCCTGTAGCACTTGATATCTGTTCCAAACATCCTACTCCACCACAGTTACATTTCTCTGTTTCAGAATCCCTTACATGCATATGTCCTATTTCGCCACCAAGCCCATGTTTTCCCGGCACTATTTTACCATCGACTATAATGCCTCCGCCTACACCTGTACCTAGAGTTACCATCACTACATCCTGATAATTTTTGGCTCCTCCCATCCATGCTTCTCCAAGTGCTGCTACATTGGCATCATTTCCAAGGGCTACAGGCATACCGTCCAAAATATCAGAGAGCATTCTTGCAGGGAACACCTCTTTCCAGCCTATATTTACTACAACTTCTATATATCCATTTGGCAATACCGGTCCGGGAACTCCCATTCCAACTCCTACACAGTCTGTAAGAGTAAGTCCACCTTCTTTTAGGTTTTCTTTTATAGATTTTCCTATCTTCTCTATCAATGCCTTGGTATCATTTTTAGGTTCAGTAGGTAACTCCCATTTTTTTAAAAGATCACCTCCCAATGTAAATATACCAAGTTTTACACTTGTTCCTCCTATGTCAACACCCACGCATACCTGCTCCATACTTCCTCCTTATATAGTTATTTAAACGTTATTCCTCTAAAGTCCTTATCGCCAAGCACTGTAAAGTTTGATAAGAACCCACTCTTTACAATACCATAGATATTTACATCAAGACTTCCACTGTATTTTATTACACCTGACATATTCATTATAATGGCTTTATCATTCTTTGTCATATATATATATCCATTTTTCATGTCAATTTTACTAAGCTCACCAAGGAATTCTTTCTTTAAAATAACCTTTCCTTCTTTTGAGTATACATACAATGTATGATTGAATTTTTCAGAACTGTTTTTGTAAACCACGCAAAGTTTATTTCCTTCAAAATCCAATGCCTCAATATCATTTTCTGCTTTTATTGTCTTTATCAGTTTTGGTGAAGCCACATTTTTTGATGAAAAAAAATAAAGGCCGTCAGATGCTATTGCCACTGAGTTTATTTTATCAAAAAATCTCACTCTTGCAACCATTGATGATACAAACTCTTCATCAAAACCTCCAACCACTCGGTTTGGCATGTTTTGACCTATTTCTGAAAAATCATAGAAAACCACTCTACCCATCATAGAGCTTCCCTTTAAATACTGAAAGGTGGCTAAAAGTGCTGTACCGTCAGGTGATATAGCTATATCTGTTGGAAAACCGTCTCCCGACAATTTTGACTTTATACTTATCTCCAACTTATTTCCCTCTTTATCAAAAAAGAGTATATATGTGGATCTGGAATCTTCCACCAACGTTGTAACTATTCCGGTTCTTGAGACAACTGCTTTCAATATAGGTAATTCAGTTTCTATAGCGAAGACTCTACCATCTTTAGTATAGCTTTCTATCTTATATCCACCAACATCAAAAATTATCAGATATTTCCCATTTTTATCAATTTTAGGATTGGACATCTCATAACTTTCTATCCAAACATCCTTACCATTTGGTTTTAAGTACAATGCTCCGTCTCTTGAGTACTTTAAGAATCCATTTCCTAGACTTTCATATCCCACAAGACTTCCTTCACTCAACTCATGTATCCATTTTAATTTAAATTTATCATAGGTCTTGAATCTGTTAATCAGTGTATATGCAACCGCAAAAACTCCTAGAAAAACAAGGAGGATTATGATAACCCTCCTCCTTTCCTTAAAGAAGCTCATATCCTTTCTTCTTCTTGATCTTGGCACAGCATTTTCTTCAAGTGCAGCAGTATCTATTATTCTGCCCTTTAGTTTCTGCTTTTTTATTTCCTTATTTTCTATCATTTCTTACCTATTTTGCTTTGATACAGATCGATAGCATCACTAATATTTGCTGCATCCTTATCTCTTATCAGTTTTTGCAATGCTTCTATTTTATCTGTTCTTAAAAAATCTCTTCCCAGATAAGACTCATACTTATCTGATATGGTCAGATTTATTTCAGATCTCCTACCGGTTATATTCCCAAGACTCTGTTTGTTAATTTCCAATTCTTTATTTAGATTATTAAGTCTTTCTCTGGAATTTTCCATTATCTCATCTGCAATAATTTTCTTTGTATTATTTTCAAACTCGTTTACAGCTACTCGTCTCTTTTCATTTATAGCCTGTAGTTTTGCATCAGCATCTTCTATCTCTAAATCATAAGATGAAAGGTCATACTTTTCGTCAGCTGAATCATTGTTTATCTCTTTTGTAATAAGATTGATTCTCTTTCCATCATTGTCTATTGTATCTCTCATTGCCCTTATTTTGAGAAGACTGTCTCTATGTCTTGCCTTTGTAAGGTTACCTATAATAATATATAGTCCTCCTACCAAAAGTACTATAGCAAAGTAAATAAATGGAAGATATATTGGCTTATGTTGAGGAATCATCTTATAAATAGCCACCGGTATAGCTAGGAATACTACAACAACTGTCAGAATGATATTTATAAAATCTATGAATTTATGTGGAAAGTATAAAGTGTAGTAAACTCCGGTATCACAAAAGTTCGGTATTCCATCTCTTTTCATTTCATTTTTTATTTCTGTTTTTGTAGCGGCAATATGATCCCTCAAATCTTTAGTTTCATCTTCTATTCTCTCATTTATTTTTTTGTTCTTTGCCTTACCTCTTTTAGCCTCCAATGTTTTTTTGGCTTCCTCAGCTTTTTTTATTTCGGCATCATATGTAGAAGTGATTTCTTTCAACCTTTTTGAGGTGGTATCAGCTATCCTATCGCTTGTGTTTTTTTTCTCAGTCTCAATAGCTTTTGCTATTCTCTCACCCTCAAGAGTCAGTCTCTCCTCCTCTGTACTCAGTGTATCAAGCTCCAACAAGGCATTTTTTGCACCCTCAAAAAAACTGTCATAGTCTAATATAGGTTCCACCATAATATATTCTCCATTATTTTATATTATTCTTCTATTATCTGTATCTCCAGATAGTCAAAGTCTATTTGTTCTATAAAATTGTCAGCACCAAACCTGACTTTGCCTCTAGCTGCAAATTCATCTATATTCGGCAATAGCCATATAGGTTTTGCTAAATCAAATTCATGACATATCTCTCTGATTGTATCAAATATCATTGTCTTTCTATCTTTACTGTAATCAGAATCCTCCGCTACATAGTCCTTGACCATGCGATTATCCTTAAATAATCTGCCCCAAAGCCTGAACATTTTAGCTAAGCCTCTTTAAAAGCTCTTCTCTTTGTTTTTCATATCCCGGCTTACCAAGTAATGCAAACATATTGCTCTTATAGCTCTCCACTCCCGGCTGGTTGAAAGGGTTTACTCCAAGTATATATCCACTTATACCACATGCAAATTCATAGAAGTAGAAAAGACTTCCAAGTGAGAATGCACTCTCATCCGGAATATTTATCTTCAGATTTGGCACATTGCCATCTGTATGTGCGAGTATTGTTCCATTCATTGCAGATTTGTTTACAAAATCTACACTCTTTCCTGCCAAATAATTCATACCATCTGTATCTGTCTCCTCTTCCTTAAGCAAAATCTCTGCCGGAGACTCCTCTATATCAAGTACTGTTTCAAACATTATTCTGGCACCGTCTTGAATATACTGTCCCATTGAGTGTAAGTCTGTAGTCAAGTCTACAGCTGCCGGGAAGATACCTCTTCCATCCTTACCCTCACTCTCTCCAAAGAGCTGTTTTACCCACTCTGATACATAGTGAAGACTTGGCTCATAGTTTGCAGTAACTTCTATATTTTTCCCTTTTCTAAGAAAGATATTTCTGATAGCTGCATATAGTAATGAAGGATTTTCTTCAAAAGCTTTTCCTATCACATCTTCTCGCATAGCTGCAGCACCCGCCATAAGTTCATCTATATCTATTCCTGCTACTGCTATAGGAAGTAAACCTACTGCAGTGAGTACTGAAAATCTTCCACCTATGTCATCCGGCACTACAAAACTCTCATAGCCTTCTTCATTTGCTAATGATTTCAATGCACCTCTTGCTTTATCTGTTGTAGCATATATTCTTTTATTTGCCTCTGCTCTTCCATACTTTTCTATAAGCATCTCTTTAAAAACTCTAAAACTGATAGCAGGCTCAGTAGTAGTTCCTGACTTAGATATGATATTTATTGAAAAGTCCTTATCCTTCAATACATCTTTCAAGTCTGCTATATATTTTGATGAAATAGAGTTTCCACAGAATATTATCTGCGGTGTTTTTCTCTGTGTTTTATCCAGACAGTTGTAAAAGCTGTGACTTAAAAACTCTATAGCCGCTCTTGCTCCAAGATATGAACCGCCAATACCTACTACTAAGAGAACATCTGAGTCTTCCTGTATTTTCTTTGCAGTCAATTTTATTCTCTCAAACTCTTCTTTATCGTAGTATACCGGGAGGTCAATCCAGCCCAAAAAGTCTGAACCTGCTCCTGACTTTGATAATAATGTATCTCTTGCGTTCAAAGTTATTGTTTTAAAATTCTGCAATTCATCCGCACCTAAAAATGCCATTGCTTTTGAGTAATCAAAACTTACTGTCTTATTCATATTACACGCCTTTCTAAACTTTAATCAAAGTAACATTTTTATTTTATAACAACTATATACTATTGGCAATAGTGAGGAGCATCAATAGTTTCTATCAGCCTTGTAGTCAACTTAACGCAATTTTCTATTGCCTTTCTTTCAAACTCTGCATAGTCCATACTTGCACTGTCATCTGCCTTATCAGATATTGCTCTTACTATAAGCACTCTTATATCATTCAAATATGCAACTTGTGCTATAGCCGCACCCTCCATCTCGGTACAGTAGCCGTCAAAGGTCTTTTTCAAATCCTCTTTTGTTGCTCTGTCAGATACGAAAATATCTCCACTTAACACTCGTCCCTCAAATACAGAAATATCTATAAGTTCTTTTTCACAAATTTCTTTAGCTATACTTCTAAGTTTATCATCTGTAGGGAAGGCAAATACATCCATTCTCGGAACCTGGCCCCTTTTATATCCAAAGCCCTCTACATTCATATCATGTATTACAGTATCTGTAGAAAGTACAATATCTCCTATATTTATCTCATTCTTTAGTGAGCCTGCAATGCCTGTATTTATTACTATATCTACACCGAATCTGTCTACTAAATTTGAGTACATGCTGCGGCATTCACCTTTCCTATACCGGAGCGTACCACTGTAACCTGTCTTCCTCTTATTTCCCCTTGTACAAACTCCATTCCGGCTATTTTATTAAGTTCTTTATTTTCCATTATCTCTTTTAACTTTGAGATTTCCTCTTCCATTGCACCGATTATACCAATCATTATATTCTCCTCACTTGAATATTTATACTTGTTAAATTATACTTAATATAATGTAACTCTCATTATAGCATAAGAATGGAATTAATTATGAAAAAAATAATATTAACAGGCGGTGGTACAGCAGGTCATATCACACCAAATATAGCTCTCTTGCCTGCATTAAAAGAGGCCGGATTCGATATAAAATATATAGGTAGTAAAAATGGTATGGAGGCCGGACTTATACAGGCACAAAATATTCCATATGATGGTATATCTTCCGGAAAACTTAGAAGATACTTTGATTTGAAAAATTTCAGCGATCCTTTCAGGGTCGTAAAAGGACTTTTTGAAGCAAAAAAAATCATAAAAAAATATTCACCTGATATCGTTTTTTCAAAGGGCGGTTTTGTCAGTGTACCTGTGGTAATGGCTGCCGCATTTTTAAAGATACCTGTTATAATACATGAATCCGATATTACTCCCGGACTTGCAAACAAAATAGCATCAAAGTTTGCCACAAAGATCTGTACTAATTTCCCCGAAACTTTACAGTATCTTCCAAAGAATAAAGCCATTCTTACCGGTTCACCCATCAGAAAAGAGCTGTTAAATGGCGATAAGGAAGCGGCGTGCAAACTAACAGGTTTTGGTGATAAGCCCACTCTAATGATAATAGGTGGAAGTTTAGGTTCTGTAATAGTAAATACTGCCATAAGAAAGGCTCTGGATGATATATTAAAGGAATTCAATGTAATACATATCTGTGGTAAGGGCAATGTGGATGAAAAACTACTTGAAAAATCAGGATACCTACAGTATGAATATGTGGACAAGGAATTAAAAGACTTCTTTGCACTGGCTGATGTGGTCGTATCCAGAGCGGGTGCAAACACCATCTGTGAACTTTTGGCACTCCGAAAACCTAATCTTTTGATACCTCTATCCGGTGCTGCTTCAAGAGGTGATCAGATATTAAATGCCGAATCTTTTGAAAATGCCGGTTATTCAAAAGTCATAGATGAAGAGACACTTGCAAATATTTCACTTGCAATGGAAATATCAGAACTTTATAAAAACAGCCAAAAATATATAGATGCTATGTCAAACTCAGATGCTACAAATGGTGTAGAAAATATTATTAATTTGATAAAACAATATAGTTAGAGAATTTTCTTCATATATTATATCTTATGAAGTTACAGTTCAGTCACTATATATCTTGAGACTTTTAGTTTTACAATCCTTGTAGCGTTTAACTCTTTCGTGAAAACGAGACTCAGATTAAGCAGTCTGTGACTTGTTTGAGTGCAGTTCGCTGCTCCCCAAGCGAACAAACGAGTTTTTGCAGACTGCGTAAAATCCTGCGAAGTTTTAAGAAAGAGTTGCGATTAGGATTGTAAAACAAAAGCTCTAAAGTGGGTAGCTGAACTGTAACCTTATGAAGACAAACTAGAAAGCTCTTTGAAAAGTTTTTCACTTTTTGAAGAGCTTTTCTATGTATTAAATATATTTGTAATATTACCTTACTTTATTTTGCCTTATTGTTTGGTTATTGTATTTTTTAATATACAATGTACACAAAAAAATATTTTATAATAGTATAAAAACTACTATAGACAAATATTTTAGCAATATTGTATAATTTTTAAAAATAACGACAATCTTGAGCAACTTGAACAGGCTATATTTCTATAGCTAAAATACTAGATTGTTATAGTTAAGGAGGACTTTTTTGTGAAGAAAAAAATTTTAAGTGTGCTTTTGGCAAGTGCATTATGTACCGGTCTGCTTGCAGGTTGTGGCGGCGGTAAAGAGGCTTCTAGTGGTGATTCATCAGCTGCAAATAATGCATCAACTGCTACAGATGACAACACTCTTACAGTTTGGTGCTGGGACCCTGCATTCAATATCAATGCGATGAATGAGGCAGCTAAGGTTTATCAAAAAGATCACCCTGATTTCAAACTCAATGTAGTTGAAACTCCATGGGCTGATTTACAGACAAAGATCAACACTGCAGGTGTTGCAGGCGATTTATCTACATTACCTGATATTTTCCTTATGCAGGATAATGCTTTCTGGAAGAATCAGATTTCATTCCCTGATGTTTTTGCAAACTTGACTGAAACAAAGGCTTTTGACTTTACACAGTTTGCACCGGGTAAATTGGCTTACTCAACCGTAAATGATGTAAACTACGGTGTTCCTTTTGATAACGGTACAGTTATCGCAGCTTACAGAACAGATATCCTTGAGCAGGCAGGCTATACTGTAGACGATCTTACAGATATCGACTGGGACAAATATATAGAGATCGGTAAGGATGTACTTGCTAAGACCGGAAAGCCTTTGCTCTCATGTCAGGCAAATGAAGCAGATATTATAATGATTATCCTTCAATCTACAGGTGCTTCACTCTTTGATGACAAGGGTGACCCGAATATCGTAGGAAACGAAACATTGAAGAAGGCTCTTGAGACCTACAAAAAGCTTAAGGAATCAGGTGTTATGATTCTTGTAAACGACTGGGATCAGTATATCACTACTATGAATGCTGAGACCGTAGCCGGAACTATCAACGGATGCTGGATCATGGGTTCTATCAGAGCTGCCAAGGATCAATCAGGAAAGTGGGCTGTAACAAATCTTCCAAAACTTGCAGGTGTAGGCGAGCAGACAAACTATTCAAACAATGGTGGTTCAAGCTGGGCTGTAAATGCCGACTCAAAGAAGAAAGATTTGGCAGTTGATTTCCTTGCAAAGACATTTGCAGGAAGCACAGAGCTTTATGACAGTATTCTTCCAAGCGGTGCGTTGGCTACATGGTTACCTGCAGGCGGTACAGAAGCTTATGCAGAAAAGGTAGAGTTCTTTGGCGGACAGGAAGTTTACAGCTTACTTACAGACTTTGCCTCAAAGACACCAAAGAATAATACAGGTGTTTACTACTATGAAGCAAGAGATGCTGTAGCTGCTGCGGCAACAAATATCATTGCCGGTGCTGATGTTGACAGCGAACTTAAGACAGTTCAAGATACTGTCAACTTTGCAATGAGTAAATAATATTTTAAGATTTTGTCAGGGGGTAGGTTTGGCCATAGTCAAGTCTGCCCCTTGTTTAATCGAAGGAGAAATTTATGGGGAATAAGAAAAAACTTTCACTCTCACAAAAACAAAATATATCAGGTTGGATATTTTTGACCCCCGCCACCGTGCTTATAGCCGTTATGAGTTTCTATCCTATGATAAGGGCCATAATTTTATCTATGCAAAGCGGTGTGGGTGCAAAAATATCTTTTGCCGGATTGACAAATTATAAGAGAATGTTTGCTGATGCAATCTTTATGCAGTCTTTGAAAAACACCTTTATATACCTGATAGTTCAGGTACCTATAATGCTTTTATTTGCTCTGCTTTTGGCATCTTTATTAAATGATAAGCATTTAAGGTTTAAAGGGCTTTTCAGAACCTGTATTTTCCTACCATGTGCTACATCTCTTGTATCATATGCCATTATATTCAGATCACTTTTTGCAGTGGACGGTTATATAAATACTGTTCTTGTAAATCTTGGAATTTTACATACCGGTTATAATTTCCTTTCAAATCCTTTGCAGCAAGAATTGTTATTATAATTGCTCTGCTTTGGAGATGGACGGGCTACAATATGGTTTTCTATCTTGCAGGACTTCAAAATATAGAGTATTCAATATATGAGGCGGCAAAGATTGACGGTGCAACATATTTCCAGATACTTAGGAAAATAACTATTCCGCTTTTAAAGCCTATGATTTTGCTTACAGCTATCATGTCAACAAACGGTACATTGCAGTTGTTTGATGAGTCTGTCAATCTTACAAGTGGCGGTCCGGCAAATGCAACTATCACAATGTCTCATTATATTTATAACTCTTCATTCAAATATGTTCCGAATTTCGGTTATTCAGCTGCCATGTCATTCCTTATTTTAATTTTGGTTGCAGTGCTTGCAGCAATACAGATGAAAGTAGGTGATAAGCGTGACTAAGATAAGAAATATTGCAAAATATGTATTTTTAACTATTGTATCACTGATATCAATTTTCCCACTATATTGGATGGCAGTCAGTGCTACTCATTCCAGTATAGACGTAATAAGAGGTGCTCTCCTTCCGGGAAATTATCTCTTTAAAAACCTTTCAAACCTGCTTGGTGCAAGTGATGTCAGCGGTGCTATGATAAACTCATTTAAATACTCTATAATGATGACTATATTGGCACTATTTATTTGCTCACTTGCCGGATACGGTTTTGAGATCTATCATGATAAGGCAAAGGACGCTATTATGGCTATACTTTTGTTGGCTATGATGGTTCCTTTTGTAGCTATTATGATCCCACTGTTTCAGATGTTTTCAAAATGGAGACTTTTAAATACTACTATGGGATTTTTACTTCCTACACTGTCTACACCTTTTTTGATAATGCTCTTTAGACAGAGTGCCAGATCATTCCCACACGATATCCTTGAAGCTGCAAGACTTGATGGATTAAATGAATTTAATATATTCCTTAGAATCTTTATTCCGACTATGAAGTCCACTTATGCTTCAGCCGCTATTATTACCTTTATGGGTGCATGGAACTCTTATCTTTGGCCAAAGGTAATAATGACAGAAAAAACATCCATTACAATGCCTATGTTGGTGGCCAACTTAAAGGAAGGCTATGTAACAGACTACGGTGTATTAATGCTTGCAGTACTTCTTTGCAGTATACCTACAGTTATTATATTCTTCGTGCTCCAAAAACAATTTGCCGAAGGAATTACAGGTGCTGTCAAGTAATATATGGTATGCTTTAAAAAGGTGTGAAAGCTTGTACTAAGATTTCATACCTTTTATTTGTAAAATATAATTTAAAGAGAGGTAAGAATGAATCAACATATACTTAAAAATATCTTAGAACCTACTATTTTTGAAGAGAACAGGCTATCCGCACATTCAGATCATAAAATCTATGCTGATAAGAATGAATTATTAAAAGATGAGTCTTCTCTTTATTACAGCTTAAATGGAGTTTGGAAATTTGATTATTCCATTAATCCGAATGCTACCCCTGACGGCTTTGAACTTACAGATTATGACTGTAAGAACTGGGAAGATATAAGAGTTCCGGCACATATACAAATGGAAGGGTATGACAGACCTCATTATGCCAATGTGGCGTATCCATGGGATGGTAGACAGGAACTTAAATCCGGTCAGTCTCCTATTGACTTTAACCCTGTAGCAAGCTATGTAAAATATTTTACGCTTCCGGCAGGTTTTTCTAAGGGAAATATTATTTTACGACTGGAAGGTGTCGAGAGTGCAGCAGCTATTTGGCTAAATGGTAAATATATAGGCTACTGTGAGGACAGCTTTACTCCTTCAGAATTTGACCTTACAGAATATATCAAAAATGGAGAAAACAAACTTGCAATACAGGTTGTAAAATGGTGTTCAGGCAGCTGGCTTGAAGATCAGGATTTTTTTAGATTTTCAGGTATTTTTAGAGATATCTATCTCTACACCAAACCAAAATGCCATTTAGAAGATATAGGAATAAAACAGATATTTGAAGATAAGAGTTTTGATAAAGTAAGATTGGATATCGCTTTAAAACTTAACAATAGTGCTAATGTCAAGCTGAAATTATATGATGCCTTGGATATGACATTGAAGGCAAATGAGTTTAAGTATTTTTGTGAAGAAGGCGTTGTGGCAGAGTTCGATAAAAATTTAGCTTGTGGAAAAAATCATGTTTTATTTGAACTAAATAATCCCAAACTCTGGAGTGCAGAATTTCCTCATCTTTATACTCTATATGTTGAACTATATGATGGTGAAAATTGGGTAGAGGTCAGTTCTGTAAAAATAGGTATAAGATATTTTGAAAAAAATAGTGATAATGTAATGACTATAAATGGTAAAAGAATTGTCTTTGCAGGTGTTGACAGACATGATTTCAGTTCAAAATTTGGTCGTTCTATTACCTATGATGAAGTCAAAAAAGATATAGTTACCATGAAGGAAAACAATATCAATGCTATAAGAACAAGTCATTATCCAAACTGCTCTGCACTCTATGAACTTTGTGATATCTATGGTATATATTTGATGGATGAATGCAATCTTGAAACACATGGCAGCTGGGACGGATTACTTAGCGGTGTTTCTGACTATGATATGGTAGTTCCCGGTGATAAGAAAGAATGGATGCCACTTTTGCTTGACAGAGCAAATTCTATGTATATGAGAGATCGAAACCACTCCTCCATACTTATCTGGTCCTGTGGAAATGAAAGCTATGGCGGCAGTGATATATTTGAGATGAGTGAATTTCAGGAAGAAAGATCCCGGTAGACTTGTTCATTATGAGGGAGTTTTCAATGATCGCCGCTACAATGATACTTCCGATATTGAAAGCAGAATGTATGCCAAGGTAGCTGATGTAAAGGAATATTTGAAAACTCATAGAGATAAACCTTTTATCGAATGTGAGTACACTCATGCAATGGGCAATTCCTGTGGAGGTATGCAGCTTTATACCGAACTCGCTTGGGAAGATGAACTTTTCCAAGGGGGGTTTATCTGGGACTATATCGATCAAAGTATTACCGGTAAAGATCCTTTTGGCAATGATACTCAGTACTATGGCGGTGACTTTGATGATTCTCCTACTGACTATAATTTTAGTGGAAATGGTATAGTATATGGTGGTGACAGAGATATCTCTCCTAAAATACAGGCTGTAAGATACAATTACAGACCTATTGATTTAAAGATTGATTTAGATAATGATAAGCTCTATATACACAATAGAAATCTTTTCAGGAATTTGAGTGATTATAGATTTATTATCTATATAAAAAGATTTGGACAAAAATTGTATGAGAGCTGTTTTAATTTGATGGGTGAGGGCTTATCAAAAACCGAATATTCATTGTATATAAAAGATAGGGTTGCAAAGCTTTTTGAACTATATAGTGATGAACTTATTGTAGGAGTCAGTGCAGTTTTTGATATTAAGGCTGTTTATAATCTTGATGAGGTTTCATTTACCGAAGTTGTTATACGAAAAGGTATAAAGGTATTTGATGCACTTTCATCAGAGCTTAATGACGACATAATTTGTGACACTCCACTGTGTGAAGACAAGCCTTATAAACTCACTATGGGTGTTGTAAACTTTGGCATAAAGGGTGAGTGCTTTGAAGTATTGTTCTCTCAAAATTTTGGTGGACTTGTTTCTTATAGATATGCCGGAAAGGAACTATTAAAGTCTATACCAAGACCTAACTTCTGGAGGCCACCTACAGACAATGACTTTGGCAACAATATGCCTTTTAGATACTCTAAATGGAAGGTTGCTTCTCTATATGCTACAACTAAAATGCCAACTGAAGGCAGCACTTATTGGCCTGCTTTTAGACCTGTTATAAAGGAATATGACTCTTATGTTTCCGTTACATATAAATACAATCTGCCTGACTGTACAGATGAACTTACTGTTGAATATGAAGTTTATGGAGATGGCAGTATCAAGATAAATATGGAATATAAGAGCGAAACCGGTAAATATGATATACCTGAGTTTGGAACAATGTTTAAGCTCAAGCCGGAATATGAAAATATCACCTGGTATGGTGCAGGCCCTATGGAAACTTATTCAGACAGACTTCCGGGTGCTAAGATTGACCTATATACCGGCAGGGTGGTTGACCAACTTGCCAAATACCTTTCACCACAGGAGAGTGGTAACAAATCTCTTGTAAGATTTGCCAAGCTCACTGACAAGAAAGGTCGTGGTCTTATCGTCGCCGGAAATTGTATAAATGTTTCTGCTCTTGCTTACTCTCCAAGTGAGCTTGAAGAGGCAAAGCATGACTTTGAATTGCCACCGATTACAAAAACTGTACTTCGCATAAATCTTGCACAAATGGGTATTGCAGGTGATGACACTTGGGGTGCTCCAACCCTTGATGATTATCTGCTAAGTGGAGAGGGCAATTTAAAATTTAGTTATATTATAAAGGGAATCTAATATCTTGAAAAACTTATTGAATTTTTTATCGTAAAATATAATACAAAAGGGGCTGTCGGGAAATGGCATCCATAAAAGAGGGAGGTGTGACTCAAAACGAGTCACACCTCCCTAAGTTTTTACATAAAAAAAGATGGCTAACGATAACCATCTTTCTCCGTTACATGTTATAATGTAACTATGCTCACAGTTAATTATTATAACGACTTTTTTGAAATAGGTCAACAGAAAATCAACTTTAGCTTCTATGAATTGAGTTTACCCGATGACGATCCAGTCTATACCCTAAAAAAAGTTATGGAGGATTTAGATTTTTCCGGACTATTAGCCAATTGTTCGGACAAGGGAAGAACAGGGTACAACCCGATCATGATGTATGCAGTTATTACTTATGCAAATATGCGTGGAATACGCTCTATTGATCGTATTGTGGATTTATGTGAAAGAGATATTGCTTTTATCTGGCTTACTCAAGGGAGGAAGCCTAAAAGAGATGCTTTTTATGAATTTAAAAGTAAAAAACTTACTTCAGATATTTTGGATGACTTAAACTATCAGTTTATGAGACGATTACAAAAGGAAGGATTTGTAACATTAAAAGAATTGTTTATTGATGGAACAAAAATAGAAGCTAATGCTAATCGTTATACTTTTGTATGGCGTGGAAGTATTAATTATCATCTTGCAGGTCTGCTGGATTCTATTGATAAGCTTTATTCAGACTATAATTCTTTTTTACAAGATAATGGATTTGGTGAAAAGTACGAGCTTGGAAATGCACAAATGTTTGTGATTGACGGGATTGATAGAGTTAGAGATATTATTGAAAAAAACAGAAAAAGAAAGATTACGAAACATAAAAAGCTATCTAATAACCGTATTATAGAGATTGATAACTGCTCGCCTATTGAAATACTTAAGCTTCAGAAAAACCTTATGACTATTGCTGACGGAGAAGGTATTGTATTTGTTAACGGAAAGGGTAAGAGAAAGCCAAAGCTTCAACAACTCTATGAAGAACTTGAACATTGTGGACAGCGATTAATGCACTATAAAGAATGTTTTGAGATTATGGGGAAAGATAGAAACAGCTATTCCAAAACTGATTTGGAAGCAACCTTTATGCGAATGAAGGAAGATCATATGCTTAATGGGCAGCTAAAGCCTGCATACAATGTACAGATAGCGGTAGAGAATTATTTTATTGTACATAGTTATGTAAGTAATGATCGTACAGATTATAATACATTAATTCCGATCCTTGAAAAGCATAAGGAAGCATTCGGAGAAGTACTTGAAGAAGTGACGGCAGACAGCGGTTATTGTAGTGAGAAAAATCTCTTATATCTAAAAGAAAATAAGATAGATAGTTATATAAAACTACAGGATCATGAAAAACGAAAAACAAGAGCATACAGTAAAGATATAGGTAAATACTACAACATGAAGACAATGGTATTTGAAGATGAGCAAGTCTATATCTGTCATGACGGTCGTGAACTTAGACATATCAACACAGAAAAGAAAAAACAGAATGGTTATACACAAACATATGAAGTATATGGATGTTCAGACTGTAGTGGATGTGAACATAAGTCTAAATGCTTATACAAATATAATCCTGATAAAGATGTTGATAAGAACAAAGTGATGAAGATCAATGAAGTATGGGAAGAGCTTCGAGAGAAATCACATGCTAACATACAGAGTGAAAAAGGTATTCTGAAACGACAGACACGGTCTATTCAAACGGAAGGTCATTTTGGAGATATTAAAGAGAATGAAGATTTCCGACGCTTTAACTATCGTTCTTCAGATAAGGTATATAAAGAATTTATGCTTTGCGATAGGAAGAAATATAAACAAATATCATCGTTTTCTCTACGCAAAACTAAAGAAATTTGAAGGAAAACCACAGGAGAAAACCGCATAGTAAAAAATGCAAAAGCAAAATTTCAGCCAAGGGGGTTTTATGCCCAAAAATAGACAGTATTATAGAAAAGTAAAATATCCTGACAAAGTCGCAAAGCCAAAACGCCTTGTATTTGTCAGGATATTTCTATTTCGTTCTGTAGGGATTAAAATTCAGTATTTCCCGACAGCTCCTTTTTCATATATTACTTATTATCTTGCAACATACGCACCTGAACTATTTACATAATATCCGTCCGGTGTAGTAGTATCTACAAGCATTTTCCCACTATTAAGGTCAAGATAGTACCAGTTTCCATTGATATTTTGCCAGCCTACGAGCATATATCCGTCTGCATTGAAATAATACCAATTTCCATCTATCTCCTTCCAAGTATAAGTCACATAGCTACCATCAGAAAGAACATACCACCACCCTGTGTTATTTCTCTGCCATGTCCCTTGAAGCTGTGTGTTTTGTCCATTGTTTGGTACAGTCTGTGTGTTATTTTGTACAGCCTGAAGATTCACATTTAATCCCTCATTGTAGTTCTTGGCTGCCTCAGCTTGACTTACAGTAATACTGTTTGATGATACCCAGGGACCAAACTTTGCTCCATCACCACTGATAGCACGTACTTTCAATGTGTATGTACCTGTTTTAGTCAAAAGATTTTTGACATTTGCACTTGTAGTAATAAAGTTTTGCACTCCACCTATTGCTGAAGTTGAATTATCCCTCATAAGCTTCACTTGATATCCGGATGAGCCTTTAGATTCACTCCATGTAGCCTGACCTGAATTATTTAAGTATACTGTTTCTATAGGTGAAACCTGATTTACAAGAGCCGGTAATTCAATATCTACATACAAATCACTTGAGCTATTCTCTCTTCTCGCCTCTATAAACTTTCCACCTGTTATCTTAAAATCCTCTGATCTATAAACACTAAAATAATATTTATCATTTGATGATAAATGTACAGTTATCTTTGGTATATCTGTAATATCCCATGCAGTGCCCATCTCCATAAAGTCCACTTCATCAATGCTGTAACCACTTCCTGAAACATTTACTGTGACGTCATTGATATCTCTGTCCTTACCAACTGTTATACCATCTGACTTTATATTTATTTTTACTGACTTTATACTTGATGCTGCAAATGCAGTCACAGACGCAGCCAAACTTATAATTCCACTTATTGCAAGTATTGCAAACTTTTTTCCTAAATTTTTCATATCTATCCTTTCACTCAAATAAAATATTTTTATATTATTTTCTTTTCTCTCTATTAAATAACAAAATGCTCTTACAGTCAATTACTATTATATGATATTTTCTTTAAAACGCTTTCCCAAGGTTTAGAGTATACTTTATTAGCTTTCAATCAAAAAGAGCGATAGCTACTCGCTATCGCTCAAAATATTATCTTGCAACATCTGCCACTCTTGATTCTCTGATTACATTTACCTTGATTTGACCGGGGTATTGCATCTCTTCTTCTATTCTCTTTGAGATATTTCTAGCCAAATAATCATATCATCATCGCTTACCTTTTCAGGTAATACCATAATTCTTACTTCACGACCTGCTTGTATCGCAAATGACTTTTCAACTCCATCAAATGATGTTGTAATTTCCTCAAGCTGGCTCAGTCTATTAGTATATGTCTCCAGAGTCTCTCTTCTTGCTCCCGGTCTTGCCGCAGATATAGTATCTGCTGCCTGCACCAGACATGCAGTAAGTGACTCCGGATCAACATCTCCATGATGTGATTCTACAGAATTGATTACAACCGGATGTTCCTTGTATTTCTTACAAAGTTCCACACCAATCTGTACATGCGAACCTTCCACTTCATGGTCGATGGCTTTTCCAATATCATGTAGTAAACCGGCTCTCTTTGCCAATCTAATATCAACTCCAACTTCTGCTGCCAAAAGGCCTGACAATTGTGCCACTTCAATAGAATGTTTCAAAGCATTCTGACCATAACTGGTCCTAAACTTCATTCTTCCGAGTAATTTTATGAGCTCAGGATGTATGCCATGCACTCCTACTTCAAGTGCTGCATTCTCACCTTCTTCTCTCATAATACTGTCAACTTCTTTCTTTGCCCTATCCACCATCTCTTCAATTCTTGCGGGATGAATACGACCGTCAACAATCAACTTCTCAAGTGCTACTCTAGCCACTTCTCTTCTTACAGGATCAAAACAGGATAAAACTACTGCCTCAGGGGTATCGTCAATTATAAGTTCTACTCCTGTAAGCTGTTCCAGTGTGCGTATATTTCTACCCTCACGACCTATGATCCTACCCTTCATATCATCATTTGGCAATGCCACTACTGAAACTGTCGTTTCAGCTACATGGTCTGCTGCACATCTTTGAATGGCAGTAACCACATATTCCTTAGCCTTCTTTTCGGCTTCATCCTTTGCGGCATTTTCAAGCTCCTTAATAAGCTTTGCCTTGTCATGTTTTACTTCATCTTCAACTGATTGTAACAAGAATTCCTTAGCCTGTTCACTTGTGAGTCCTGATATTTTCTCAAGCTCGGCGATTCCCTTATCATACAGGGATTCGACTTCCTTGCTCCTTGCCAATATCTTTTCCTCTCTTACAAGAACACTCTCTTCTTTCTTTTCAAGTAAATCCTGCTTTTTATCCAAGTTCTCTTCTTTGCTAAGTACTCTTTTTTCATAGCGGGCTAACTCTGCCCTTCTTTCTTTCACCTCTCTATCAAGCTCATTCTTAGTCTTTATAGACTCTTCTTTTGCTTCCAAGAGGGCTTCACGTTTCTTTGTCTCGGCTGTTTTTAAGGCTTCCTCTATTATCTCTCTGGATTTAATCTCTGCTGATCCGATTTTATCTTCATATGATTTCTTACGATGAGCAATTGCTAAACTCCAACTTAGAGGCGCCACAACAACTATTGAGAGTATTACCGCTATTATTATACTTCCCAGTTGTGACATAAAAGCACCTCCTTATTCAATTTTCATTGTTCAAAACAACATTCTAATTCTAACAAAAAATGAACAAAAAGTAAAGTGAGGGCAAGATTATATACGAAGTTGATAGAAATTTAAAATTGACTCATATACTTTTTACTATCCGGTTGAAGCCGGACTTATTCTATCGTTTACCAAAGATACTATACTCAAAATACAATAATATATCATATATTTTCACTAAAAAGGACTGCCGCAAGCGACAGCCCTATATTTTATGCATTCTTATATGTTTTCATTACAACTTTTCTGAGTATATCTACAGGTATCATTGTGAATGCAAGTATGAATATTACTATCCATCCCTGTATACTAAACGGTACACAGCTAAACATCTTTCCAATAAACTGGAATGGTGCAAAAGGTATGGCACCTGCATTTACAATAAGCGCCTGAACTATGATGATTGCAAAGAAAACTTTAAGGAAACCTGTATTTTCATTAAGTCCCTTAAATATACCAAAACCTTCATCTCTTACATTGAAGCCGTTAAAGAGTGCACTTGCTATAAATAGTACAAAATATCCTGTAAGAAGTTCTTCCTCATTGCCCTCAAACATATTTGCAAAGAACGGTACTTTAAGATATATAAAACTCAATACTGTAAGCCATAGTCCCATACTTAAAATCTGAATAGCCATATTTTTACTGATGATATTCTCATCTCTTCTTCTTGGCTTCTCCATCATGTAGCTTTCTTTAGCCGGCTCATTTCCAAGCATTATCGCACCAAGTCCGTCCATTACCAAGTTTACAAACAGAAGGTGAGTTACCTTAAGTGGCTCTTCCACTCCGAAGAATGGTGCTATAGCACTTACTATAACCGCAGTAACATTGATAACCAACTGAAATTTACAGAACTTAAGGATATTGTGGTAAATAGTTCTACCATAGAGTATAGCATCCTTTATAGATTTGAAGTTGTCATCAAGAATTACTATCTCTCCTGCTTCCTTGGCAGCCTCTGTACCGTTACCCATAGCAAATCCAACATCCGCTCTCTTTAGAGCAGGTGAATCGTTTACACCGTCTCCTGTCATACCTACAACAAGATTCATCTCCTGGCAAAGTCTTACCATTCTTGACTTATCTGTAGGAAGAGCTCTTGCAATAACTCTGATATGAGGTATAAGTTTCTTTACTTCATCATCACTCATTTCATTGAGCTCTGCTGATGAAAGTGCTCTGTCTGAAGTAGATTGTATAAGACCTGCATCCTTTGCTATAGCAATAGCTGTTTCAAGTCTGTCACCTGTAATCATTACTACCTGAATACCTGCTCCCATAACCTCCGCTATGGCATCCTTAGCCTCAGGTCTTACATCATCTCTGATACCTACCAAGCCTATGATAACTATATCATCATTGATAGCATTTTCTACAAGAGCCTTCTCTGAATATCCAAATGCCAAAACTCTCATAGCTCTTGCTGCAAGCTCGTCAATCTTTCTGTCAAGAACAGCCTTGTCAATTGTCTTTACTTCACCATTCTCATCTAAAAACTTCTTTGCCTTTGCAAGCAGTCTCTCAGGCGCACCTTTATAGAATGTCTTATCAAGAAAATCTATTCTTGCCTGGCTGAATTTATTTGTTGAGTTAAAGCCCTGGTGTGCTCCTACTACCAGACTCTTTTCATTTTGTAATACATCAAAAGTAGCATGTCCGATAAATTTCATCAATGCCTGATCTGTTGCATTACCACCTATTACCATGCCTCTATCGTCAAATAATGACTGTGTATTCTTACCAATGGCGATATCTATCAGGCCTTTTACCTTACTGTGATCACTAAGATCCGGTATATCAATAGAATTTCCATTTGCAAGGAAGAAATCCACTACTTCCAGACTTCCCTTTGTAATAGTTCCTGTCTTATCACTGAAAAGTATATTCAGTGAACCGGCAGTCTCAATACCTTCCGCCTTCCTTACAAGTACGTTGTGATCAAGCATCTTACTTGTATTTTGCATAAGTACCAAAGATATCATCAAAGGCAATCCTTCCGGAACAGCACATACCACAATAACTATGGCAAGAGTAACAGCCTTTATAAGATCCTGCACTATTGTCTGTGCTCCAAGTGCAAAATAGCTGCCAAATCCTCCGGCTCTTATTATAAAATAAGCAATATATAGTATAGCTATCACTGTAGCACCTACATATCCAAATATGGATATTTGATGTGCAAGTTTTCCAAGCTTTACCTTCAATGGAGAATCCGGTTCATCCTCGGTCATTTCAAGAGCCATCTTACCCATCATTGACTTAAGTCCGACTCTCTTAACTTCTAAAACACCCTCGCCGTCAAATACTACAGCACCTCTAAATAGTGAATGAGCATCTACAAAAGTATCACCTGTGATATCCTCTTTTAGCTCAAATCCTTCAGTTGCAGCAGTTTTCTTACACTCCTCAGCCTCTCCGTTTAGAGCTGAGTTGTCAACTCTTAAATCTCCGTCTATAAGTATACCGTCTGCCGGTATCTTATCTCCTGATTGTAAGAGTACAAAATCACCTACTACTACATCATCTACATCTATGACAGTTACAAGACCGTTTCTGTAGACCTTACATGTGTCCTTCTTTGTGTTGTCCTTTAACTCACGATACTTTGTATCACTTGCCACACCTGTCTTTGCAGATACAAATGCAACTATTATTACTGCAATAATAATTCCAAGCGACTCATAAATCTCTGCATGTCCGAAGAAATACATCACTATCATAATTGCCGAAATGGCAAGGAGTAACCTTATTATCGGGTCATTAAATGTTTCTTTAAACGCCTCCCAAAATGTAGTAGGTTCAGAATCAGGAATAACATTAGAGCCATACTCCTGCCTTGACTTTTCAACTTCCTTTTCAGTCAAACCGGTAAATTTCATATAATTTCCTCTCTCAAAACTTTGGGAGACAGCAAACGCCATCTCCCGTAATATTAATTACAAGCGCTATTTTATATCAAATAGGCAATAATTAAAAAGTATAAAATTTTCTATATTATAAAAATTTATTAGATATATCTATTTGCTAATTCTCCAATCCCCGGATCTGTAGTTCCCTGTCCTACAGCTGAGAACTTCCACTCACCATTATGTCTGTATACCTCACCAAAAATCATTGCAGTCATTCCCGAATAATTTTCTGTAAGATTGTACTTAAGAATCTCTTTATTGTTTGAAGCGTCTACAAGTCTTATAAACGCATTTTTTATCATTCCAAACTCTTGATGTCTTTGCACTGCCTGATAAATGTTTACGACAAAAACAATTTTATCATAAACTTCCGGTATACTTGCAAGGTCTATAGTGATCTGCTCATCATCTCCCTCTCCTGCTCCTGTCAAGTTATCACCCATATGAATTACTGTACCTGATGAATGGCGAAGATTTCCATAATAAACAACGTCTCCCTTATTAACCAATCTTCCGCCCTGCAATAGAAAAGCTGAAGCGTCACAATCTATATTTCCATCCTGGCTTTGACTGCTGCCAAAGAGTGATGACAAAAATCCACCACCTCCACCTGCTTTTGGTGCCTCATCCCATCCAAGACCAACTATTATTTTCTTTAAGCCTGCATTATCCTTTGACAGACTTACCTTTTGTCCTTTTTGTAAACTAATAGACATACGTCCTCCTAAATACATCTAATATGTAACTTAAGCTACATCTATACCATAATGATTGCAAAGTGCAGCAAGTCCACCACCAAAGCCACTTCCTATAGCATTGAACTTCCACTCACCTGCATGCTTATAAAGTTCTCCTACGACTACTGCTGTTTCGATAGAGAAATCCTCACCAAGATCATATCTTATAATCTCAGCTCCCGTTACTTCATCCAAGATCCTAATATATGCATTAGAAACCTGTCCAAAGTTTTGTCTTCTTGAATCCGCATCATATATAGTTACAGTAAAGGCAATCTTGTCTATGTTTGCAGGTACCTTTGATAGGTCAATCTTTATCTGCTCATCATCTCCTTCACCCTCTCCGGTCAAGTTATCACCCATATGTGTAACACTCTCTGATGGATGTGATAAATTACCATAGAAAATAAAATCCTTTTCTGTAGGGCATTTTCCACCTGCATCTACCATAAACGCTGCTGCATCCAGGTCAAAGTCTGCACCTGAATCAAATGCATTTACATCCCATCCAAGTCCAACAATAACTTTCTTGAGTCCCGGATTTGTCTTTGTAAGATCTACTTTTTGTCCTTTAGATAAATTGATTGGCATAAAATCCTCCTTTATTATACACCGAATTTCTTATAAAATTCATTTTTAATATTTTCAAGTTTAGCTTTATCTTCAACTCTCTGCCTTCTGGCATCTTCTTGAATCCTCTTAGTCTCTTCTATACCATCTACAATAGTCTTCCATGACTTCTCCAAAGTCTCAACCTTTATAGAGCTGCCTGAAGCAAGTTGTGCTGTAAGCTTTGCTTGCTCGACAGTATTGTTGGCATTCTTTAGAATCATCTCATTCGTCTTCTTATCGAGTTCTGATAATGCCTCCGCCTGTAATCTCTGGCGTTTGAGCATAATAGCCTGTGCCAAACTTTGCTTAAATATAGGCAATGTAATTATGAAAGCTGAATTTATCTTTCTAATCAAATTTATATTACTGAATTCCATAGTTTTTAGCATTGGAATAGTCTGCATAGCAACACTTTCAGCAACTCTTAAATCCTGTGTTCTTTGCTCAAGCATCATCAAAGCATTATTTAAAGTTGTAAGCTCAAATTGCATAGACTTATCACCTGTACGCTCCATCTCAGCTGTTCTCTCTGCAATAGCTGCCTCAAGTTCTTTACATCCCTGTTCACCTGCTAAAATATACTTTAACAAATCATGGTAGTAGTTTACATTTGAATCAAACATGGTATTAAGCTTTTTATTAGTCTCTTTGATCTCACCCTCATAACCTTTAAGCTCTACATATACCTTGTCTATTTCACCACCCATTGTCTGGTACTTACTCATTATCTTGTCCAGCTGCTTCTTTATACCGCCAAAAAGCTTGTCAAAAAGACCAGGCTCCTGTTTAATCTCTTCAATATCAAACTTACTCATAATATTTGTAAGAACACCTAACATCTTTGATGTCTCTTCGATTTGAGAGATGTTCATGCTATTTAGTATCAAATCAGAAGATTTTGATATCTCTGTAGCCACCTCTCCACCAAAAGTTACAATACTGTCAAGATTGTCAAGCTCTATCTTACTTACAAGAGCATCTACCTCTGCTGAATTTACCAATTCATTTTTTAGCTTCTCAGACTCTACTGCTATGTCAAATGTCTGAGTAGCCGGTACTGCTTCATTCTCTACAACACCATCTGTAACTACTTCGGATTCACTAGTTTTTGCTTTTGAAAAATCAAGTCCCATCTTTCCTCCTATGCCCTGTGCTCACAAAATTGCTGCCACAAAGGTTCATTATTCATTTTCATCGACCAAAAATCCTTGCAAAAAATGATTTTTTCTTTTCTTTTGCAGGCTTTAGTCTATTGAAATCTGGTATAACCACATCATAAAGATAATTACCAATTATATGCTCTTCCATTATCTGATTATTGAAATATTTGCTGATATTATCATAGCCTGTTGGTATAAAAAACAATATATCAAATCCTATCAAATTCAAAAAGGCAACAATTACACTATCTTCCAACGAAATAATACTTTCTGTTGTATTTACTATTATAAGCTTTTGGAGGGCATTTTGTAAAATCAAAGCTTTGTATAAATCTTAAAAATTTCCTTAGGTAAATCTAATACTATTGTAATAATCTTATATTCTACTCCATTTTGCCCTGTTCCAACTATGATTTTTTTCTTTTTAAAAAGTTCTGATAATTTATCTAAAAATATAGTCCTGTGTTTCCGCTCTTAAAAAATCATATTTATAAATCTGTGATTGCTTTATTGCATCCTTATCCAATCTTCCATTTTTATAAAACGACGGTACACCTGATGCAACACTGCTATTTCCTTTATAAATGTTTTCATTCTTATATATCAAAGTAGTATCAGTTATCAAATCCTTTATATTTTGAAAATACATATTTGTATCGGAGTTTGCAATGCCTGAGATTTTGGCAAATATTATCGGAATATTTACCACTTCATCTACAGTTGAAAAGTTCGGTCTAAATCTGGCTTCCTGTTTCCAATAGAGAGCTATTTCCTCATAAGTAGTCGAAAGCTTTATTATATTTGCCTTTGCAAATTGCATATCTCTGTACATTCCACTATCTGAATACATTATGGTATCCAGATCCCTCTCCGCATTATATGCCATTGTACCCATTGTGAGGCTACCTCCATCTGTAGGGAATTCCTTTACATTCAGAGTTTCCTCAAAACGCACTTCATAGAGTTTCTCACCTGATAGCTTATCTTTCTTTTTCTCAGGATTGAATATAAGCACATCTATAGGCAACTTTGCCACCATATTTAAAAACAGACTTTCAGTGTCGCTCTCCACATTTCCAAAATATATGAGTATAGGTGCAGGAGAATGTATATCTGTATTTCCTAGTAGCTCAAATATATATCTTTTAAACCAGCACAGTATATATATACCCTTGTTCATAATTTTATTGAGGTCCATATTCATCAACTTGCTGACTTCAATCATAGTATCAACAAAGGCATCCCTTGCAACATCTACAAATGTATTTGTCTTTAATGTGATATTTTTCTTCAAATCCATTATCAGCTGATTTTCATTTGCATAATTGCCTCTTTTTATTCCTGATATTTCATCTACACTTGGATTTGAAATTCCATTATTTATGACTTTTACTCTTCTATCAGCTTTTTTTAGGTCCTGATACAATAAGTATAAATTATTAATATAAGTATTTCTGTTATCACAGCCATTTATCCTAACAAACATATTGTAGAAAAATCCTGTATTCTCACCTCTTCTTATGTTCTTCAAATCCTCAAAAATATCACCGCTTATCCAGGCATTAGTATTGGCAATTATATTTGTATTATTGCTGTATAAAAGCTTTTTATTCTTATCATCCTCATACAGCTTTAATAACCAATCCAGGTTAAATCCGGGCGGAAAGCTTTCCGTTCCCATCTTCAAATCAATGGAAAACTCCGATTTCGGATCTATCGCCATGTACTTTGCATCACCGCCCGGTTGGACCAAAATAATATCTGCTCCTGCATTTGATAGAATTTTTAAAGTTGAAAGTTCTGAGAAGTTCACATTACCCCAGAATATAATCTTCGGTATATCTTCACTGCCAAGCTTTTCCATAATATTATAAAAATTATAGTACAGCCAGCACATTATCCTAATAAAATTATTCTTCAATATGTCAATGTTCTTGCCCTGTCTTCTCAAAACTTCCAAAGTATCATATATACCGTCAGCTATAGAGGCCCTCTGATAATCCCTTATTCTAGGCAGCCATTTCTTTAAAGCCTCCGCCATAAATCCCGGCCCATGAACATATTTATCCCCTATTATTTCATTGAAATATGCTATATTGTTGGCTGTAGGATTTTCTATATTAGTATCAATGATTGCACCTTCTTTTTTTGCCAACTCATAATACTTTCTGATAAATTTGAGTATTGTTTCATCATAGGAATTTATTCTATAAAAATATACTCCTCTTGGTCTTCTTTCACTCAACTTTTTAAAAAAGTCTTCAAGCCCTTTTATTTTTTGATGCAATAACATGCATTCATCCCCTTTCAAGTAGTATCTTATTATCGTATAAAGCTCTTTGTGAAATTATACAGAGCATCATATGGCACAGCCAGATTTATATTCTGTCCTTCAGTAAAACCTGCAGTACTTATACCTATTACTTCTCCATACATATTTAAAACTGCACCTCCGGATGAACCCGGCGAAGTCGGTGCACTAAACTGTATCATATCCACATTGTCAATGTTTCTAAAACCGGATATTATCCCATCTGAAACTGAATTAAACAGTCCAAGTGGGCTTCCTATTGCCACCACTTTCTGCCCTCTAACAAGTGCCTCTCTTCCATCATAAAGTTTCAAAGGATTCAATACCCTAGATATTCTAATTATTGCCAAATCCAAATGCTGATTATATTTTATAACCTCGTCCGTCGCATATATTTTCTCATCATCCTCAATTCTTATTTCAAAAAAGGAACCACCTTTTATAACATGATGATTTGTCAATATAAAACCGTCTCTACCAATCATTATACCTGAGCCTGTTCCCACTACCTTTTGCCTATTGTCAAATATTGCAATCATAACTATAGATGTAGAAAATCTCGCCAACTCCACATAGCTAAGCTCTCTATCTCTTTTTATATTTGATGGCGGCATAGTAACTTTTTTTCCCGGTGAAGTAACTCTTTGTCTTACTCCATTTGTATCTGATGGCTCAACTCTTTGGCTTCCTTCACTTATACCCGGCGGTGTGGCTTTAACTTTATTATCCCTATCTTTTCTCCTTGTTGCCTCTAGGCTTATAGTCACTCTCTTATTTTTATCATCTTGAGCTTTAGGAATATTTACAGGTCTTATATCTACAGAAGGTAAAGTTCTCACATCTTCGAATATCATCTTACCTTCAAAAAAGTCTCCAATTTTTTTTTGTAAAATAATAATCTTCCATCATAGGTATGTCAGTTGAATACTGTAATAAACATACATCCATTCCCAGTAAGTTCAAGAAAACAAAAAAATAAATTTCAGAATCTTTTTTTATGTTTTCTGCAATAACTTTTATATTTTTTTATCTCCATCTATTTTTTTATGTCAGAGAATCTTTCTTCCAACCAATACAAAAGTTTTACCATTATATTTTTTTTAGTATTGTATCAGATACATTCTTCTTATATTGGTATATAAGTTTTTGCATTGAATTTATCGCAGAAACGAGTTCAGTTTCAGATATATTTTTGCTTCTCACTATTGAAACATCTATATGCCCTGTGGAAAGAAATATTTCATATGCATCTTTTTGTGCTTTACAATCTACTTTTACTTCAAGGGATTCAATGAATTTATAATAGATTCTTCCCTGATACATTTCCTCTGTCAGATATTTTCTTAGGGAATTTATATCCTTATTGGTATTCTCATTTGCACCTACAAACTTTACCATATATGTGTTTCTATTATCTCCGGCTCTATTCCCTTTTATCCTGCCAAACTCCATTATACTGTTTATTTTTATTGGATTCAATTTGTACTTGATCATACCAGCTCCATTTAATGCTATTTTTGCGGTTCAAAAGTTCTCTCATAACAAACAAGCTTGCAATAAAGCTTCTATACCTTTTTACCCTAGTATCATTATATAATATATGATATAATTATATCAATATTAGCGAAAAAAATATAAGCATATATTAAATGTTTTTTTACAGAGGATGACTATGAAAGATTCCAGTATTTACTATAGTGTAGGTGCACTACTTTACACAGCTGCAAATGACACAAATATCCTAGATGATATTATACTTGAAAAATTTAATATTCCTTTTTCACTGGCATTCTCATTTGATACTACAAGTAATGATGCTGAGGCTGATAAAGCCGAAAATATATTGATTAAAACCTTAGATAAGCTTTTTGTAGTGAAGAAAGATAGAAATTTCTATATTCCAAAACTATTCATAAAAGTCTTATCAACCTCTCATATAACACATCTATATAAAAAATTTGGTAGCCTATTGGATTTAATAACCGGCTTTATACTGCCTGATTTTTCTGTATCAAATGCAGATGTATATATTTATGAAATGCAACGTATAAATTCAGTATTGTCTACCCCTGTATATATTCTGCCTGAGCTTGACTGTATGGCATTACTTGACTTAAGAAACCGTTACAATCATCTATATGCTATTAAAGAAAAACTTTCCAGCTATGAGGACTATATTTTAAATATCCTTGTTTCAACCGGAAATATCCTAAATATGCTCTGTGTCAGACATAAGGTTGATGAAAATATCTATCAAAGCGGACCTGTTGCACAACTTTTATCAGACATTGTCACCACATTTTCAAGTGATTATATAATATCTGCACCTGCCTTTGAATACTATGCCGGCATCGGATGGCAGGAAGGACTTGTAAAAGAAATAGAACTTGATAAATTACATGGCTTTATCGGCAAAACCATAGTTCATCCCAAACAAATACTAGTATTAAATGATGCTTATAAAGTACCAAGTATAGACTATGATGATGCTCTTAATGTACTTGATGATAAGAAGATATATCAAACTTGTCCCAATGTAAATAATACCAGAATAAACGAACCTAAAATTCATTACAACTGGGCAATGGAAATCATTTTACTTGCACAGTATTTCGGTGTGAAAAAATATTAAAGAGGATATCGTGGAATGCTATCCATAATTATTACAATGCATCTAAAAAATCAATATTTAAGATATGCATTTCGATTGATAAAAAAGTATCCTGACAAGTAACCATAAAACAGCTTGTCAGGATATTTTTATTTTATGCTATAGGTCTTAAAGTAATTTATCAGCCGAAAAACTTTTCTTTAAATGTCCTTCATTTTCTTTATTATTCCCATGCATTTATAATTATTCAGTCTTGTATATTCTATTTCGCTCTCTTTCTCTGCGGCGAGCTTTAGTATATGTTTAAGTTCCCTGTCATCTTTGTACCTCTCGTCCACAAGCACCTTCCAAGGAACTCTCCTTAGCAGAACTCTGGTAGTTTCACCTATGCCCGGTTTTATAAGATTTATATCCTTAATACCATATCTCTTGGCCTGTTTTTCCACTTCTATAATACCTCTTTGACCTATGAAACTAACAGGCTTTGCGTCCTTTCTAAAAAGTTTTTCTATATTGTTGATGAAATGATAGCTTAGATCATTTTTCTCATATTCTCTGTAATATATTGCGCCATGATAATCATTCTTACCTATTATATCATCTCTTAAAAATGTTCGACTTACAAGTCCACAGACTGTAGCATTCAGTGCAGAACTTGGAATAAAGATATCATCATAAGTACCTGCCAGCTCTGTTTCACCTGCCGGATCTGATACCACTGCCAGTTCCGGAGATACTCCTTTATAATTTTTACAAGCCAACTTTAATTCCTTTAATATGGCTCCCTTGCCTATCCAGCCATCTACGAAAAGAACTTCCTCCGCCTTGTGATGAGCCAAAATGTATTTCATAGCATTGTCGTCAATACCTCTGTCTCTTATTATTGAAACTGAATAATGTGGCAAACTTATATTATATTTCCATTTTATATATCTTTTTAAAAGTATACCTATCGGTGTACCTGCCCTTGCCAGTGAGACCAATACTATACTATCCCTTTTTTTCACTATCTTGTCTGCCAAAGAAGCAAGAGCATTTGCCATAGACTGACCAAAAATTTTAAATGAATCAAAATATATTTCCATATATTCCTCAGTGGGTATATACTCTATCGGCAACATCTCGCTATAGTGCATACCGGATTGTATAAGCTTTTCCCTCTCTATACTTGGCAAAGGCTCTACAAGCCCTGTAACATCCTTTAAAAGAAATATTACATCATCATTTTTATAACTACTATTCATTATCCCACCTGATCAAATATATATTTTCATTTCCGGAAAGTCTGATAGCCTCCAAAATATCAGCTTCTCCTTCGTTGTCTTTACCATCTGTAAAGATGAAAAATACATCAGATTGTTTTAAATCATATATATAAGTCTGTCTGTTTTTATCATAAATGCTTCTGACCTCATATCTGGCATGTAGTGGATACTCAAATGTTTTTGATACCTCTATCGGACTCCTTGTAGATGAATGCACATAGACCTTTGCATCTGATATATTATCTATATATTCAGCCAATTTTATGGGGGCATATATAAACTCCTCTGTTCCAAGTACAGTAATGGTTTTCTTGTTTTTTAAAATCTCACTAAGATTATACTTTTCTTCTAAAAAGCCCTCCAGCCTTTCTATTTCAGCATCCAGCTTTTGTATGTTCAAAAGTCTTCTTGTTCTTATATCAGTCTTAAAACTTATCTCTTTCACATAATTATTTAGCGACTTACTATCTATTCTATATACATCTCCGTCAGTTATTGTATCAATTACATCTTCTTCAAAGCTTTCTTTATCTATGTAATTTATATAAACAATATCAACATTTCTCTCTTTAAAAAAAGCTTTCCTATCTTCAGAGAGGGTATTTAAAAGAGTTGCAATAGCATATCTCTTTCTGCCCTTGAATATACTCTCTATCTCTTCTATGCAATTCCATATGGTATTACCTGTGGTTATTTCATCCTCTACAAAAACTATTCTATCCACTTGATGATAGATTTCTTCCATATCTGAGAGTACCAACTTTTGCTCCATAGCATGGCTATGTGCCTCAGTAAAATGTATGTACTCATTATATGCACAAATATTTTCTCTGGTCGTTTGCATAAAAAATGCTCCTACACTCTCTGCAAGAGTCGCCCCTATAGCTATAGCTGTTTCGGCAAATCCTATTACCAACGCATTTTTTAATATTTCTCTAGACAAATCTGCCAGAGTTGCATATTCATTTTTCACATCTTCTATCAAGGCAATCTTATGCTTACCTTGATTTGCATTTATTATCAAATAGCCTCTTTTATTATTATTAAGGCGTTTTGCAATGCTTATCTTCTCCATATTTCTACCTTTTTACATAAATATAGAGGTGACTGACGACACCCCTATATTTAAAATATTTTCTTAGAATTAATCTTCTGAATTATAAATTTGATATACCTGATATTCCTTTATAAATTCAAAGCCAAGTCTTGAAGCCAACTCCACTGAGTGCTGATTTCTAACATCTATATATGGTTTTATCTTTTTGTCTTCTAGATAAAGCGAAATATTAGATGCAGCTGTCAAAGCCAGATTCCTTCTCCTGTACTCAGGATTTGAAGCAAATACAAGCTCAATAAACTCCTCTCCATATGGTCTACCCATGCAGCCGCTTACAACTTCTCCATCCTTATAAACCATATATCCCATTGCATCTTTAGCAAAATCTTTGCTATTATCAAAACATGCAGAATAATCCTCACTCCACATATCTTTCAATAATATGTCATAATCTTCAGGTCTTACTTTATCTATATTCAAGCCTTCCTCTAACGCAGCGTTCAGCTCCTGTAATAATTCTACACTCTCAACACCTGTAAATTGTAAAACATATCTTGAATAATTCCTATATCTACAATCTATATTTTCTACAAGCCAATCTATCCAAGACTCTGAAGTGGGGATAATATATGCTCCATCTCCATGTCTTGCAATAGTTCCCCACAAAGAAACAGCTCTGTCCTTCTTTGGAGTAACTCCTACTATATACATATAATGATATACTTTTATAACGCTGTATGAAGCTGCACCTGTAGCCGGTATCCAGACTCTTCCACATTTTCCGGCAAGTGCAAGCCTGACTAGTATATCATCCGTTGCTAATTCTGACAGACCTTCCCTTTCCTTCAAACCAAGTTCAATCATAACCCTTCCTCGTCTACTCTTTCTTTTTATCTTTAATAAACATAGTTTAACACAAAGAATGGGTTAATACTACAATAAGATGAATAAAACTCCAAATCTCTTTGTTTAAATACTCACTGAAAAAAGCTGCCCAACGCTTTTTTCGGGCAGCGACTATGATTATCCTATGACATTAGCCATACGAATGATTGGTCTGTAGTTATAATTTGAAATGATTATTCCTGTCTTTGATGATGAAGCATGTACTACCTTTCCATCACCGATATACATTGCAACATGGCTCACTGATCTACCCGAACCGTAGAAAAGAAGATCTCCCGGTTGAAGCTGATCCGCACTTGTAACTGTAGCACCTACTCCTGACTGCTCTGAAGATGTTCTTGGAAGTGAAACCCCCACAGTATTTGCCAAGATATACTTTACAAATCCTGAGCAATCCGCACCTATATAAGGATTGGTTCCACCATAAATATATCTTCCACCAACAAAACTCTTAGCAAAGTTTATAACTGCTTCTCTTTTATTTGTTTCTGTAGCCTTTACAATACTCTGTGTTGCAGAAGCTGCTGCCTCCTCTACTGAATCCATCTCCTCAATAGAAGTATCTCCGCTCTTTATAGATATATAGCCTTCTACATCATTGTATGAAACCTTTGCATATCCGCCACCCATATCTTCTAAGATCTGGAATACATCACCTCTACTCGCCTTACCAATAGTCTCATTTGATGTCATGCTCTTATATATGTCCAGTGAGCTTGCCTCAACTGTAACTATATATGTTCCACTTTTTAAAGCAGGACCATTCAAAACTTTTTCACCATACTGATGATATGAGATCTTTCTAACTGTTGTTGCAAAAGATGTAACAGGTGAAAGTGTAGTAATAGTCATTGCTGATAAAATTCCAATTATAATTTTTTTAGTGTTATTCATTCTGGGCTCCTTAATCCTTAATATAGTAAACCAACTACGTTGGTATTAAAAATCCTTGATTTAATAATTACAAACATTTTTGTTTTTGTTAAGTAATTATTACAAAGCATAGTATATACTTCGATTATATATATGTCAAGCTTTTTTTATAAATAATTTTATATTTTTTTCAATTTCCTTTTATAATAATAAAAAAGGCTATAAACACCGTTTTTCACTCGAAATTTATAACCTCATTGTTAATTTCTTATATTTTTTTACCTCAGAATCAACTTTTTTTATGTCTTTATTTTTGCATTTGAATTTTCAGTAAGTAATTCTTATTATAAAACAAATATTCATATTTTTTTTATTTTTTTAATTACTATAAAGATATTACCTATAGTTTGATATATCTTAATTTTTATAGCTTGAACCCGACAAATTATTACATCGCGTAATACTTTTGTAACACTTTTCCTTGCTATTACCTCTTATATAATATTCCTTTTATTAATCCTACCAATATCAATACCCCTATTATAGGCAATAATACCGGTGCCAAAAAAGAAAATACAGCTACTATTACAGCAATTACCACCAAAACCACTGCTAATATGATAATAATCGGCAAAATAAGGCTCTTACCGGATAAATTATACGCTTTAAAATTTGCATTCCCTTTTTCTTCATTTTCAGTATTGATTTTTTCTTCATATCTGTCATTATTCATATATGCTTCATTGTTCAATCCTGTAAATACATCATCATATCCCGCTGCAACTTTTATGGAATTGGCAATCAATCTTGGATCACCAAGCTCTTCCATTATATCGTCAATGCTTCTTCCTTTTGAGAGTTCATCATCAATATATGAAGAATAAAATCTTATATTTTCCTCAATAAGTGATGCTGAACCTGTAGAAAACAAAGCCTTTCTCAGTCCATCCAGAAATTCTTCCTTCGTCATATCCTACTCCATTCTCAAATATATCTTTTCAGTTCTTCTCTCCTCAGTCTATAATCCGGTATCTGTTTTTCTACCTCTAACCAAAATTCTTTTGAATGATTCATTTGTTTTAGATGTGCTAATTCATGTACACATACATAATCAATCAAGCTTTCCGGTAAGAAAAACAGTTTGAAATTAAAATTTAGATTTTTCTTTGAAGAACAGCTTCCCCATATAGTCTTAACATTCTTTATCCTTACCATATTGAAGTGAACATTCATCTTCTTTGCAAAATCATTCAATTTCTTTTTAAATATCTTTCCTCCATCAGAATGCATCCAAAAATGCACCATATTTTCATATTTTTCTGATGGCAATATTATGTGAAAATCTTCATTATATCTCATGTATGAAAATGCCACTTCTAAGTTTTGGTTCAAACCAAGTTGACTTTGGCGGCATAAGCTTATTATCATCTGCTACAGCAAACAACTCTTCCATAGAGGTTGGATGCATCAAAAATGCTACAACACCATTTCCACTATCCAACTCCGATTTTAAATAGGATACTCCTCTGATACCACCTGCAAACTTTATTCTCTCATCAGTTCTTGGATCCTTTATTCCAAATATCGGATCAAGTACCATATCCTGAAGTATTGATACATCGAGGCTTTTTATACTATCTCCCTCCACTCCGGCAAGTACATTTTCCTTTGCTCTTAAAATGAAGAATTTATCATTTATGAGCATTCCAAATTCATGTCTGTCTTTGATTTCTTCCAGTATTGGACTCTCCTTCATATCAAAGTTTTCAGATATCAGATCTATTATCTCTTCTGTACTTTTTTCATTATATTCCAATAATATCCTATTGTATGGCAGGATATGCAGCTGCCTTTCATCAAAGATTACAGAAAGAAAATAATTATATTCTGCATCAATATTATTTTCTTTTTCTCTTCTCTTTAGTGCTACCTTTACTGCAGAAGCTGCTCTATGATGTCCGTCGGCTATATAAAGTGCCGGAATATTTTTGAAGCATTCAAATATTTGGTCATTATAAAATTTATCTATCTTCCATACTCTATGTCTTACATTATCCTCTGAAACAAAATCATATATTGGCTCAAGTAAACTATTTTCTGATATTATCTTTTTCAAATCATCATTTTTCTTATATGCCAAAAATATAGGCCCTGTCTGTGCATCTACTATATCCACATGATTTATCCTATCGATTTCCTTTTCTTCTCTGGTCTTCTCATGCTTTTTTATAATATCATTCAAATAATCATCTACACTTGCCAAGCCTACTATTCCTATCTGGCTTCTTCCATTCATTGTAAGCTCATAGAGATAATAGCTGTTTTCAACATCCTTTTTATATATACCATTATTCTTAAACTCATCATATAGCTCTTTCGCCTTTAAATAAGCTTCTTTTGAGTACATATCAAAATCGTCATCAAACGCCGTCTCAGGCCTATCAATATTTAAGAATGCATATGGCTTACCTGCTACTGCCGCCTTTGCTTCTTTTCTGTCATATACATCATATGGCAGTGATGCCACCTGCTTTACCATATCATCACCAGGTCTTACACATTTGAAAGATTTTACTATTGCCATATTTTCCTCCGGTTTCTTTTGATTATATAATTCTATCATAAGAACTATATATAATAAAGGTGGTAAAACCATAAAGACTTTACCACCCCTTTTTGATCTATTTTATAACCCTTACCTTCAAAATACCTTCAATATCATTTAACTCGTCTACAAGCTTTTGGCTTGCCTTACTCTCTATATCAATAAGAGTGTATGCCTTTGTTGCCTTTGATTTGTTTGTAAGATCTGAAATATTGTAACCATTCTTTGCAAATGCTGAGGTAATCTGACCAATCATATTTGGAATATTCTTGTGTAAGAGTGCAACCCTTCCTTCAACCTGACAAATACCCATATCGCAACTTGGGTAATTTACTGAATTCTTTATATTACCATTCTCAAGATAATCCACCAATTCATTTGCCGCCATCACTGCACAATTATCTTCACTTTCCTGCGTAGAAGCTCCTAAATGAGGTATAACTATGGCCTTTTCCATCTTTGCAGACTTTGTATTTGGGAAGTCTGTAACATATCTTGCAACCTTACCACTCTCCAACGCTTTTTCCATCTCATCATCATCTACAAGCAAATCTCTTGCAAAGTTTAATACTACCACACCATCCTTCATCTGTGGTATGGAATTTTTCCAATCATTCCTTTATTATCATCTGTAAGCGGTGTATGTAAGGTAATGTAATCACATTCTCTAAATATTTCACTTATATCTGTAATATGCTTTATCTTTCTTGACAGTCTCCAAGCAGAGTTTACAGAAATATAAGGATCGTATCCGAATACCTCAAGTCCAAGTGATGCAGCAGCATTTGCCACTTCAGCACCTATGGCACCAAGTCCAATAACTCCAAGTTTCTTTCCCTTAATCTCACAGCCTGCAAAGTTCTTCTTACCCTTTTCCACATCCTTTGAAATAGTGTCCGAATCTTTGATGCTTCTTGTCCACTCTATACCGCCTACTACATCTCTGGCAGCCAAAAGCATTCCACAAATCACCAACTCCTTTACTCCATTGGCATTTGCACCCGGAGTATTGAACACCACAATTCCATTGTCAGCACATCTATCAAGCGGTATATTATTTACGCCGGCACCTGCTCTGGCAATGGCAAGCAAATTCTTTGAGAACTCCATATCTCCCATAGCAGCAGATCTTACCATTATAGCATCCGCTTCTTCTATGTTATCTGTAAACTTATAATTTTCATCAAATATATCTGTTCCTACACTTGCGATAGGATTCAGGCAATGTATATTCTTCATCATATCTCCTTATGCATTCTCTTTTTCAAACTTCTTCATAAACTCAACAAGTTTCTCTACACCTTCTTTAGGCATAGCATTGTAGATGCTGGCTCTCATTCCTCCAACGCTTCTATGACCTTTTAAGTTTACAAAACCGTTTGCTTCTGCTTCTTTAATGAACTTTGCATCCATCTCCTTATCTCCTGTAATGAACGGAACATTCATAAGTGAACGGTCTCCTTTTCTTACTGTTCCCTTAAAGAGCTTGGATGAATCAAGGAAGTCGTATAAGATCTTAGCTTTTTCTTCGTTTCTTACCTTCATAGCACTGAGTCCACCTAGAGACTTTATCCATTTGAACACCTTGCCACAGATATAAATATTATATGCAGGTGGCGTATTATAAAGAGATTTATTATCTGCATGTACTTTATATCTAAGCATTGAAGGGGTACCCTCCAATACGTCATCTGTAATTAAATCATCTCTTACGATTGCGATAACTACTCCTGCCGGTCCTATGTTCTTTTGTACACCACCCCAAACAATGCCGTACTTACTTATATCCATAGGTTCTGACAAAAAACAGGATGAAACATCCGCTACCAGATCCTTGCCCTTTGTATTTGGTAATGTTTTGAACTTAGTACCATATATCGTATTGTTCTCACAAATATATACATAGTCTGCATCTTCTCTTATAGGTAAATCTGAACAATCCGGAATATATGAGTAGGTCTCATCTTCACTTGAAGCCACCGCCACTACATCACCATACATCTTCGCCTCTTGAAAGCCTTCTTTGCCCACTGTCCTGTAATAATATAATCAGCTTTTCTGTTCTTCATAAGATTCATTGGAACCATGGCAAACTGTGTATGTCCACCGCCCTGTAAGAAAAGTACTTTATAATTGTCAGGAATGTTCAAAAGATCTCTTATATCCTTCTCCGCTTCCTCTATTATGTTTTCATAAACCTTTGAACGATGACTCATTTCCATAACAGACATTCCACTTCCATTATAATCAAGCATCTCTGCAGCTGCATCTCTTAAAACTTCTTCCGGAAGTACCGCGGGTCCGGCACTAAAATTATACACTCTTCCCATAATAATCTCCTTATACTACTTGTTATTTACGTTTTTATTTTATAGGGTTTATTTTTAAATCTTTTTCATCAAAGACATCTGATATTGCGGCTCCCGGAGACACCATTGGGAATACCTTCTCATCAGAATCTATTTCACATTCAATAACAAAAGTTGTATTTGACTTCAATGCCTCATCAAATGCCTCATCAAACTCCTCTTTTGTAGTAACTCTCTTTGCCTTTGCTCCCATAGCCTCAGCCAATTTCACAAAGTCTACCTTATCTCTTAGTATTGTCTGTGAATATCTCTTTCCATAGAATAAATTCTGCCACTGTCTAACCATTCCAAGCACATGGTTATTGATAATCACTTGAATTATAGGTATATCATATCTGGTAGCTGTAGCTATTTCATTCATATTCATTCTAAAGCAACCATCACCGGCAATATTTACCACTGTCTTATCAGGCATAGCAACTTTTGCACCTATAGCCGCTCCAAGCCCATAACCCATAGTTCCAAGTCCCCCTGAAGTAAGGAAAGTTCTTGGATTTTTGAACTTGTAAAACTGTGCTGTCCACATCTGATGCTGTCCTACTTCTGTAGAAATAATAGTATCATCCTTGGTTTTTTCATCAATAGTTTCTATTATATACTCACCTGTAAGATTAGATTTATTGGTCTTTATAGGATACATATCCTTTAATCTTTCAATATGCGCTACCCACTCGTCATGATGAACCGGATCAAGTCTTGCATTCAACTTTCTAAGTATCAGTCTTGCATCACCTATCAAGCTGTAATCAGCTTTGATATTTTTGCTTATCTCAGCCGCATCCACATCTATATGAAGAATCTTTGCATTCTTTGCAAACTTCTTAGCATTACCTATTACTCTGTCAGAGAATCTGGCACCTATAACAATGAGTAGGTCACATTCTGTTATACCAAGGTTACTTGCCTTTGTTCCATGCATACCTACCATTCCGGTATATTTCTCATTGGAACCGTCAAATGCTCCCTTACCCATCAGGGTATCTGCTACCGGACAATCCACCTTTGAAACAAAAGTTCTTAGCTCTTCACTGGCATCAGAGAGGATAGCACCTCCACCTACCAATGCGAAAGGCTTCTTTGATCCTCTTATAAGTGAGATAGCATTCAATATTTCTTCCTCTGTAACGCTTACCTGAGGTTTTACCTTCTCAGGTTCCTTATACTCATATTCAAGCTATCTCCTGTGACATCCTTTGTAATATCTATCAGTACAGGTCCCGGTCTTCCGGATACTGCTATCTTAAAAGCTCTTCTTATAGTATCAGCCAGCTTGTTTCCATCTCTTACTATAAAGCTATACTTTGTAACAGGCATTACTATACCCGCTATATCCACCTCTTGGAAAGAATCCTTTCCAAGAAGATTATTACCTACATTACATGTTATAGCAACTACAGGTATGGAATCCATATATGCACTGGCAATACCTGTTACCAAGTTTGTAGCTCCCGGTCCACTGGTAGCTAAACATACTCCTACCTTATCACTTGCTCTGGCATAACCATCTGCAGCATGTGCAGCTCCCTGCTCATGACTGGTAAGTATATGTTTTATTCTATCCTGATACTTATACAATTCATCATACAAGTTTAATATTGCACCACCCGGATAACCGAAGACTGTATCAACCCCCTGCTCCAGTAGACATTCAACTATTATTTTTGAACCACTTAATTTAGCCATCTATCCTCCTATAATTCGTCAACTGTTAAAACCGCACCTCTTGGAGCTCCTGAAACCAGCTTTCTATATCTTGCCAGGTATCCGGTGACTTCATTTATCCTCGGTTTCCAATTTTCTCTTCTCTTAGCAAACTCTTCTTCACTCACTCTAGCATTAACAGTATTTGCATTAATATCAATATCTATGATATCTCCATCCTGCAAAAGTCCTATCGGACCTCCAACTGCTGCCTCAGGTGAAGCATGGCCTATCGATGCACCTCTTGAAGCACCTGAAAATCTACCGTCAGTAATAAGTGCTACTGTATCATCAAGTCCCATTCCGGCAATTGCTGATGTAGGATTTAACATCTCTCTCATACCCGGACCACCCTTCGGTCCCTCGTATCTAATAACTACCACATCTCCCGGTACTATCTTGCTACCTTTGATCGCCTCTATTGCATCTTCTTCACAATCAAAGACTCTTGCCGGTCCTGAGTGCTTTAACATATTTGGTAAAACCGCACTTCTTTTTACAACACAAGAATCAGGTGCTATATTTCCCTTAAGTACTGCTATACCGCCTACCTTCGAATATGGATTCTCAGCCGGCCTTATAACATCTGTATCCAGATTGATTGCATTCTTTATATTCTCACCTACTGTCTTTCCTGTAACAGTCATACAGTCAAGGTTTAAAAGTCCAAGTTTTGATATTTCCTTCATAACCGCATAGATGCCGCCGGCTTCGTTCAGCTCCTCTATATAGGTATGTCCTGCCGGTGCAAGATGGCAAAGATTTGGAGTCTTTGCACTGATTTCATTTGCAATATCTACATTTAACTCAACTCCTGCCTCATAAGCTATGGCCGGAAGGTGAAGCATTGAATTTGTGGAACATCCAAGTGCCATATCCATAGTAAGTGCATTTATAAATGCTTCCTTTGTCATTATATCTCTTGGACGAATATCTCTCTTTAGCATTTCCATTGCAGCATAACCTGCTCTTTTTGCAAGTCTGATTCTGTCAGAATAAACGGCAGGTATTGTTCCATTTCCTCTAAGTCCCATTCCAAGAACTTCTGTTAAACAGTTCATAGAGTTTGCTGTATACATACCTGAACATGAGCCGCAGGTAGGGCATGTCTTATTTTCATATTCTAATACATCATCTTCGCTGATCTTACCTGCGGTATATGCTCCAACCGCCTCAAACATACTTGAAAGTGATGTATTCTTACCCTTTACCTTACCTGAAAGCATAGGTCCACCTGATACAAATACTGTAGGTATATTGAGTCTGGCTGCAGCCATTAACATTCCAGGTACTGTCTTATCACAGTTCGGAATCATTACAAGTGCATCAAATTGATGTGCCATAGCTACAGTCTCTGTAGAATCTGCTATTAAATCTCTTGAACAAAGTGAGTATTTCATACCCAAATGTCCCATGGCTATTCCGTCACATACTGCAATCGCCGGAAAGACTACAGGCATTCCACCTGCCTCAGCCACTCCAAGCTTTACCGCATCTGAAATTTTATCTAAATTTATATGTCCCGGTACAATCTCATTAAATGAACTTACTATACCTATTATAGGTTTTCTCATTTCTTCAGGTGTCATTCCAACTGCATTTAGCAGCGATCTGCTAGGTGCCTGTTGCATACCTGATTTCATATTATTTGAGCGTAAATTATCCATATTCCCTCTTTCTATCACAGTCTATACTGTAAAATTTAATTTATATACTCCACTATCTTATCGCCCATTTCAGTGGTGGTCAGCTTTGTCATTTCCTCAGTGTAAATATCAGCCGTCCTAAAACCATCTTTTAAAGCTTTTCCAACTGCCTTTTCAATATTATCAGCTTCCTTATCAAGTCCCAGAGAATATCTTAAAAGCATTGCAGCTGAAAGTATTGTTGCTATAGGATTTGCAATATTCTTTCCGGCAATATCCGGTGCTGAACCATGGCTTGGCTCATAAAGTCCAAGCTTGCTCTCATTCAAACTTGCACTTGAGAGCATTCCTATAGAGCCTGTTATCATACTTGCTTCATCAGAAAGTATATCTCCAAACATATTCTCAGTAAGCACTACATCAAACTGCGCCGGATTCATTACAAGCTGCATAGCTGCATTATCTACAAGCATATGCTCCAATGTAATATCCTTGTATTCCTTTGCTACTTCCTCTACCACATTTCTCCAAAGTCTGGAACTATCCAATACATTGGCCTTGTCTACACTGATAACCTTCTTTCTTCTTTTTGAAGCGATATCAAGGCAACCTTTGCCACCCTTCTAATCTCATTTTCATTGTAGACCAAAGTATCCACTGCAGTTCTTACACCATCTATTTCCTTTGTATATCTGTCTCCAAAGTAAAGACCTCCTGTAAGCTCCCTGACTATTACCATATCAAAACCGGCTTTGCTTATTTCAGTCTTTAGAGGACAAGCATCCGCAAGTTCCTTATACAAAAGTGCCGGTCTTAAATTTGCAAAAAGTCCCAGTTCCTTTCTTATCTTCAAAAGTCCTGCTTCCGGTCTTAGATTAGGTGCAATATCATACCATCTTGAATTGCCGACATTTCCACCTACTGCTCCAAGCAGTACTGCATCACTGCTCTTTGCAATCTCTATTGCTTCATCTGTAAGCGGTACTCCATATTTATCAATAGAGCATCCTCCCATATCTATATCTGTAAATATAAACTCATGACCATATTTTTTTTCAATAGTTTCAAGAACTTTTTTTGCCTCTCTTACTATCTCCGGTCCAATACCATCACCATTTATTAATGCTATTTTCGCTTTCATATTCCATCTCCATTCTGCATTTATCATGCTTATACAGTAATGAAATTTATTTCATACCGGTTTTATAAATCTTTTAAAAGAATTCAATTTCCTTATTTTAAAAGATTTTCTTATCATAATACTTTAAAATAAAACTTTTTTTCAACTTTACTGTCAACTATTCTTTCATTTCTTCATATATATTTACTATACTATCCATAACATTTAGTTAAGTATCTTTGATAAAATCAAAAAAGGCAGAGAATTTATCTCTGCCCTTCTTTCTAAAATTCATCATCTTCATCATCATCTGCTATAACACCGAAAACCGCCGCCATAGTACCCGCAGATACCGCAACCGCCACTACTATAACAAGCCCTACAATACCTGCAAAAATTGGCATAATGTCCATAAACACCTCCCAAAGCTATCACGCTTATTCTAAAAATAACACCCAAAGGTGTTATCAACATACTTCTATATAACTGGGCCAGCTGGATTTGAACCAGCGAATGCAGGAGTCAAAGTCCTGTGCCTTACCGCTTGGCGATGACCCAATAAAAGGGTGGGTAATGGGATTCGAACCCACGGCCTCCAGAGCCACAATCTGGCGCGCTAACCAACTGCGCTATACCCACCATAATGTACCATATTATTATGATAAAAAGCAGGTGATGGGAATCGAACCCACGTATTCAGCTTGGAAGGCTGATGTTCTACCATTGAACCACACCTGCATATCAGTGAGCCTGAAGGGATTCGAACCCCTGACCCTCGGCTTAGAAGGCCGATGCTCTATCCAGCTGAGCTACAGACTCGAATATTAATTTTTAAGAAAATAAATCGGGGTGACAGGATTCGAACCTGCGACCCCCTGGTCCCAAACCAGGTACTCTAGCCAAACTGAGCCACACCCCGTTGATTTATTTTTGTATCTCTCTCAGACACATACAGCATTATATCTAAGCGTCATTGTAATGTCAAGTATTTTTTTATTTTTTTCAAATTTTTTTATCCCCGGAAAATGCACTACAAACAAAGCCCTTTCCGGGGCATACATAAAACTACAATTTATTTAAAATATTCATGACCTCCATAAGAAAACAAATATGTTAAAGATGAATCAAACCATCCAACCGCATGGTTTGAGGAATAAGCTCTATCCATAAAATAAAGTGCTCCCATTGAGTAGTCTTCTCCCATCAATGCATTGTTCACGCCCTTGATTGTCGCCTCACTTACCTTGACTTTAAAAAACCTCTTATCCCTTATAGGTGAAAACTGTCCCTTGCTAAATATAACATCTGTTATGGTGTTTTCAAAATGGCTTGACTTAACTCTATTTATAACCACATTGGCTACTATAGTTCTACCATAAACATCATTGTCACCTACTTCAGCTTCTACAATCCTTAGCAGATTATTATAATCCTCCACTGTTAGAGAAGATAAACCAAGTGCCACTCGTCTTTCCTCAAGAAGTCTTTCCATCTTTTCATTTCCGGTCTCCTTTTGTTCGATCCTTGGTAGATCTATGTGTCCCTCCACAACAGTTGTATTATCTAATCCGGCATTATCCAAAATATCGCTTGTCTCGTTCGACACATCTTCTTCTGAAGTTTCATCCTCAGCAGAGTTGATGACATTCGCACTGACAGCATTCTTTCCGCCTCCCGCAAATCCATTGCTTGAAAATGCAACAGCACTTACAACTGCACCACCTATTGTAAGCAATGCCATCTGTCTGTACATCTTCTTTGTGATTTTCATGGGTATTGCCATGATTTTTCCACATATAGACTTAAGAAGCGATGTTATTCTTGGCATAAAGTCTCTCCTTTAATACAATCGCTAATTTTTAGAATTATATTAATTATTAAACTAAATGTCAATAATATATTAAACTTGTCATCTTTTTGTAAGTATATTTTAATATATTTTAAAACAATAGAGATAATTTATTCATTTAAAATTCAAGATTAAGCCATCTTATGGCATACTCTGCATACAATGCAGCCCCTATGTCCAAAGCCTTCTCATCTATATCAAATCCTTCATTATGTATCTGTATCAAAGTGTTTGGCAATCTCTCATTGGAAGTTCCAAGATATGCATACGCACCCGGAACCTCCAAAAGAAACTCTGCAAAATTATCTCCACCCAGAGATATAGGTCTGATCTTTGCTGCATTTTTTCCCAAAATATCTTCGACAATACTTCTAACTTCCTCTGATACTCTATCATCATTGATTAGAGCTGATGTATAATCCTTCCAAACAACTTTGGCAGTTCCACCATAAATTTGCGCTATATTTTTTGCAGTTTTTGTTACCTTATCCTTTACCTCTTGCCTAGTCTTTGCTGATGTAGTTCTGGTCGTACCCTCTATAATTCCACTTCCTGAAACAATATTATAAGAAGTTCCCGAATTCAATATACCTATACCTATTACAACAGGATCTATAGGTGATGTAGTCCTTGTCACCAAGGCTTGCAAAGCCACAACTGTTTGAGCTGCTATATAAAGTGCATCCGTTCCAAGTTGAGGTGTGGACACATGTGTTGCCTTTCCCTCTATTTCTATCCTGAAATGATCAACAGAGGCATTATTTATACCACTTGTAACACCTACCTCTCCACATCTTAGATCCGGTGCCACCTGTAATCCGAAAATTCTCTCAACACCCTTAATTTCACCATTCTCTATCATAGTCTGAGCACCTGCACCTATTTCCTCTCCCGGTTGGAATATAAGCTTTACAGTCCCTGCAAACTTATCCCTATTATTTGCAAGTATTATAGCTGCTCCCAGCAAGGAAGTATTGTGAACATCATGTCCACAGGCATGCATTATACCCTGATTTATAGAGCAGTACTCTCTGTCATCTCTTTCAAGTATTGGAAGAGCATCTATATCTGCCCTAAGTGCCACTATTCTATCCTTTCCTTCTCTGGTACTGTTTTGGTGTCCTACATTACTTTCAGATTCATCTGATCCGATATTTTTTGCCGGCTCTGACTTTGCCATACCTCTTATCAATCCTATAACACCTGTATTCGTACTTCTATAATGCTCTATTCCAAGCTTATCAAGTTCTTCTTCTATTCTTGTAGCTGTACGATACTCCTGCATACTCAGTTCAGGATGTGAATGAAAATCTCTTCTAAGTTCCACCAAAGTTTCATGTATTTTTTTTACTTCCTCTAATATATTCATAAAATCCTCTTTTATTCTATCCTTTATTCCTACTCAATTAATAGGTTTTTCTTATAGTATCACTTTTAAAAAAAAGGGTCAAGAACAATTCTGCTCCCGACCCTTTTCCCTATTCGATTTTTGTCAGCTTACCGGTCAATATAAATCTAGCATCATCAAACTCATAACTACAAGTGGAAAGTGTAAAAATCTTATCACCATATTGGGGATCTATATCTGATTGAAATGCTGAAGTATCCTTCAGGTATTTTATCCATTTATCAAACTCTGCATTGTCTAAAAAATCCAGCTGCCACGCATCCTCTTCCACATTTGCCACATGCCCTGCGAAGAAATCTATTCTATATACTCCGGCTTCAGTTATCAAATAACCTACCTTATGTTCATCAAAAAATTCCTGCTTCTTATATCCCTTTAATGCGGCAAACATACTTCCATTTTTCATATGATGTCCATATATTATACTGTGCAAATCACTGAAATCACTAGGATTTCTTGCATCTAAGAATATCGAACCGGCCGAATTTCTGTTCTGTCCACCATATGGTCCAGATAATAATCATTATCTGCTGTATGTACTATAGGATAGTTTATCTCTGTATCAGGTATATATATCCATCCTATAACATCTTCATTCAAGGACTTCAATCCTTTAAAATCCACATCTGGATAAGGCTTTTCTTCAACAGTATTTTCCACACTCCCCACATTTATCTGTTCTGCTGTCTGTTCTATAGTATACTTATCAATCTCTTTATAGGTATCCACACCCTTTTTGTATTCACTTTGTATCCTTACTATATTAAATCCTGAATATACCGCTATTGCCAAAAATATACAGCATAATACTATTCTTATTTTTTCTTTCACTTTATTCTCCTAATCATTATTATAAGGCTTTTTACAATACTATTCGCTTTGCCAATAAAAAGCCATAAAAACTTTCTTAATGATTTTATAAAGTATAGCATAGATACAAAAAAACTATCAAACATGATTATATTTCCAATATAAAACTTATACCACAAATATTAATGGAATCTCCATTATACAATCTTATATTTTCTTCATTTTCAAGTTTCTTATCATTGATATAACTACCATTTCTTGAGTTTAGATCTCTGGCATACAGTTCATTGTCTTTTTCAAAGAATTGTAAATGTATCCTGCTAACTCCATCTGCCTCCAATACGTAGTCACATATTCTCTCCTGTTTGCCTATGATAAATGGAAGATATGAAATCTCTATGTCCTCTTTTCCATTTACAGTCCTTAAAATTCTGCCACTCTTATTCGGTTTTATATCCGTCAATAAAACTGTATTAGATAATTCTCCACCCTGATTTTCTTCGTTTATATATGACACATTTGGAGCAGCCTCATATCCATCAAATACCTTCTCCAAAAATTCTTCTTCCTCATCTTGATTCTTTTGTTTATTACCTTTAAAAATGCCTCCAAAGATATTAAACTGTTTTTTTCTTTTATCCTTTTCTTCTATATCGTTTTCTATCTGCTCTTCTTCTATAAACATTGGTATTTCCATATCTTTCTTTAAATTGGAGTCAAGTATATCTTCTAAGTTTTCTATAATAAAATCTATCTTTTGACATTCCTTTAGCATACTGTATACCATCAATAAGCAGTCCTTATCATCCTTATTTGTACTATTCAATATATTTTCAAGCAATAATTTCATCTCTTCCTTATTATCTTCAGATCTTGGTATATACAAAAATGAGAATTTTTTTAAATCCAGATCAGAATATATGAATTCCGGATCCAGCACTACTGATGAGGCTTCAAGTAAAAACTCCTCCAGTCCTTTTGTCGCAGATATTATCTCTAATATAAAACTTCTTATTTCTTCTATTCCCGGTGTTCTAACCTCAAGTATTCTTGATAGCGGCTGTAGTGAACTTATATCATAGCAAATCTCTACTCCACTATTTATTCTTTTTATAGTTGGTTTTAAAAAACTTTTGATAATATTATGCTCTATCATTCCAATTTCAAAAGCATATTTACTTTTTATTTCCATCAAGAATCTTTCTTCCGGCTCAAATATAAGCCAATTACTTTTCAGATTTCTCTGATAACTGACCTTTAAGTCTTTCATATATCCCTTCCAATGCAGTAGTAGCCCTTATATAGCCCTCCGGATTATATATAGCTACCCTTATACTTTTCTCACCCATCTCACCTTCAACAGAGAATTTTTTCTCACTTATCCCTATAATTTCACCACCCTTTAACTCTAACGAAGATCTCAATCTTTCCTTGTCATATCCGATATTTTTCTCATCATGTGCAATTCTCTCAAGCAATAAATGCATTTCTACACTATTTACCACCTCTGTATGTTTGTCCATACTATAGCCTATTATAAAAGCTATACCAAGAAATACGAAAAATATAATATACGTCATCTCTATAGTAAAACTTGCTCTAAACTTTTTCTTCATATGCATATCCATATAATGCAGTTTGCCATAGTTATAAATGGAAGCATTGCAACTTGCATGCCCTTTATTTTTCTCTTTTTTATCATACAGTACACACTCATAAAAAGTGCATATATTGAAACTATAAAAATAGAAATAAAAAACAGCAATATATTACCATTTAATCCAAGTATTGCTCCGCTTCCTATAAAGACAAATGCATCACCCTCTCCCAAAATATTTAACTTTGACAATGGCAGGAGTAAAACCCCACTACATATACCGAGTATCATATCTCCAAAATTTATATTAATCCCTGTCAAAAATTTATATATTTGAATATCTACAATTATCATATAGAATAATACTACTCCAATAGTATGTATTTCTTTTTTCCTTATATCCTGAAATGTAAAAATAATCAAAAACAATATTAAAACCATCTTTTCTACAAGCTCAATATTCAATGTCTACCTCCACAATAAGAGCAAACCCCCAAATGCTCCACATCAGAGAGCTTTACTCTTTGTACATATGCTATAATTGCATTACAATTTCTGTCGCTGTGATATCTTGTGCCTGATGGCATTATATATACTATTTCTCCTGTTCTTCCCCCACATCGTTCACAAGGCTGATATATAGCTCCATTATCATTTCTAATACTGCTTATTGTTGATAGTGCTACCGGACGTAAGTCATTATATAGATAGTGACATTTGGGATCTATATGATATCTTGTAGAGTTTTTCCCTATATATACATATTCATCCTCACCCGAATTTGACTCCTTCATCTTTCCGCTATCAACACCTATCCATGCCCGTCTTTTTGCCACTACAGTCTGGTCAATACTGTTTTTTCCAAGTATTCCTATTGGCAATGAATATTTATAATCAATTCTTATACATATAGTCTCACCATCTGACATACAGGATGACAATATGCCATTAATATTACTTATATTTTTATCTGAAATCTCTCTATTTATTTTTGCAACTGCAAAGCTTCCAATCGCTCCTCCCGAAAAAACACCTTTGATATTTTTCATAGCGTCATGGTCATAGTTCTCACCTTTTTCCTCTCTTTTTTCGCCCTTCAATCTGTAATAGGTATAGGCGTATTGACAGGAATCCTTACATATAGCTTCGGCAATACCCCTAACCTTTCTATTGGTATTCATCATGTCAAATGGCATTATAAGTATTGCCATGGCTATAATAAATAAACAAAAGCACATAGCTGCCTCTACACTAAGAGAGGCTTTGTGCGTCCTCTTATACCTGCATGCTTGGAGAGCTTTCATTTTTTTGTTTTTAAAATTTTTATTATAAGAGGACATACAAAACCTCACTTCAGTATATTTTTTCTACTTTTATTCTAATATCATAGCCTGAACTAAGTATAGAAAACTCATCAGAAAACAAAGATATCTCACTAAATAACCTTCTTGCTCCACATCCTATATCTGCGTCTATACCGTATATCATATCCTGTATTAGAAAATCTTTTTGATCCACACCTATATCCAGCTGCATTATGTCCATCATTCTAAAATTTCTCTTCACAGGATCCTCTGTATACAAAAGCATTTTCAGATATCCCTCATAGTTTATACCTCTCCCTGAGATTTCCCCCTCTTCTACAATATTTGTATTTAAGATATTGAATATAGATGATAGATTGCTCCTCCAATCATCTTTATTCTTAATCAGAGGTATCTTACCTCCTTCCAAAAGGCATCTTATATCTATAACAGACTCCACCAATGCCCAGACTGCAATTATAAGAAACTTTATAAGGAAAGTTATTTGCGGCAGACATAGCACTCCACTTATAGTCGCTGCAAGTTCATATGCCATTTGCATCTTGGAGGAATCTGATATAATATGCATATAATTTAATCCCTCTCGTATTGCAAGAATCTTTAATATCGTATTTTCAAGATTTTCTTTATCGGAACTTCTGCCATTCAATATATACTCGAGTTCATATGATAGTGGTGTATCAATATCATCAGTAAAATCCGCAAAATAGGCTCCTAAATATTCATTTATCAACAATCTCTCTGCCAAATTTCTGTCTGTATAGCCATTTGTTATTGCATTTGAGGGCAAACTAAGTGTATTTACAGTTTTTAAGGATACCTCTCTGTTTTCCGGAATCACTAATGAAAATACACCATTAGAAATCAAATCCTTTACCTGTTTTAATTGATCCTCTTTTTCCTCATCAGCTATACCATGCTTGAAATCAAGCTTCATCTCTGTCATAGAAGATATATCTTCTCCCACAATGTCCCAATTTTCACTGATATCCTGATCTTGTTCATCTTCATCATCCTCTTCTATTCTTTCCTTCAAAATATCAATATCTGACTCCAAATGTTCTATTTCATTGATACTGTTTTCACTGAGTAAAGTAAGTGCTATGACTTCTGTTCTTCTCTCACTGTCCTTATCTACATACTCCTTAAATTTTGCTATCTCACCCTCAATATATGATCTGTTTCCTTCAGAAAGCTTGGAAAGATTCTCAGTATTTTTATCTTCTATCTCTCTTATTTTCTTAGACATCTTATCGGCTTGCTTCTCATATTTTTTTACAAGATCCGGGATCTCTTTTACACTCTTCTTTAAATCATTACAAAGCTTTTCAAGTTCTGTAATATTTCTCATATTAAATGCATTCTTCATATCAGATTTTATCTTTTCTTGTTCAGCAATATTTTTAGAAATTCTTGATAATGACTTTTCAACCTCAATAGCTTCCTTTGAACTGAGTCCATATTCGGAGGTAATCTTTTCCATGCTCTTTGCATCTTCTATGTTTTTCCACAAATCATCAGGAGACCCGTCAAATATAGATTCAAAGTACCCAAACTCATATAATCAATTATTTCCTGTTCCAAATACATTCCACCATTATCATTTAGATTAATCTTCTTATTCAAGTTTATCTGTGGATTTTGAATCCTATACATTCCGCTATTATCCACATATGGTTCCATATATGAGAGCATAAGATCCTTTATATTTTCATCATTTTCACTTTCAAATGAGAGTATTTTATAATTCTCCCACAAAGCTCTGTGATATCTACTAAATAATGAATCTATTGCCGAGTATCCTGCTGTTTGCAAGTATAATCTTGCGGCCGAGGTCCTTGCAGACTCCAAAAGTCCACATATCAATGCACTGATACATACAAATATCAAACATACAAAGATTGTAATTGAACCTCTTTTTCTCAATTGTATACCTCTTTTGACTTCTTATTTATCTCCTTAAATATGTTATTCAACAGTTTACTTATATTTCCTTTAAATATTAAAACAAGACCTATAAGAACTACCAAAACCAGAACAATTTCTATAACACCTACTCCGTCCTCATTCTCCATAAAACCCTTCCAAAATTCAAACATTTTTACTCCTTTCTTTGATAAATTTAAGTCCTATTATCAATAAAATATCAACAAAGCCGGTACTATTATCATCATCATTACTATCAGCAACATCATAAATAATGGCAATAACAACTTGGTATTCAACTCTTCCCCTTCTCTTCTTGCAAGATTTATCCTCTCATCCCAGGCACTTTGAGACTCTAAACTCAAAAGGGTATGCATATTTGCAAGTCCACTCCTTCTATTTTGTTCCAACAGTGATGATAATTTCATATATTGCCTTAGAGAACAGCTTCTACCAAAATCCTTGTACACTATATTTTCCTGTGTTCCGTTTTTCAGCCTTGCCAGTGCTTTTGACATTTCCTCATAGGCATACCTTCTTTCACCGCTCTCAGTAATCTCGTTTTCATAGTCTTTAACTATACTTTCCCATGACTGTCTTACTGAAAGTCCGGCACCTATAAAAACTATCAGTTTGGATACTATATCCGGATAGTCCTTCATAAGCTCTCTTTTTCTTTTTTCATCAATCTTCTTTTTATTTTCCTTCTCTCTACAGTATAAAAGCAATGATATTATTATTCCCATTATCCAAATCAGATTGAAGTCTATAGATTCATTGAATCTATATATCAGCTTTTTTCCCTCATAAGTATCAGGTAAAGTATAGCCGTCTTTTTCTATTTGACTTTTATCTGCTTCTATTATTTTTTCTTTAAAGCCTTTTAACAGTCTTTCATCTTCAGATAATATTCGTGGACATATTCTTGCCGGAATAATATAGCTTTCTTCATATGTCTCATAACTTAGAGTTACTACTATATCCAGATCAAGATCCTCACTCAAATTTTCATTATGTACATTACCCAAGATATCTACAATATCAGTGTCACCAAAATCCCAGCTCACACTAATACCCAAATCGCTTATTTCATTTGTCGGATTCAAATTTGTAGTTATATTTTGCAGTGAAGTATTCTCACCCGGAAGAGTCGCCAATATCTCATCCATCCCCTTTTTAATAGCTTCCTTTGCCTCATCTTGGAGTATACACGCTTTGATACAGGTATCTCTATTTTCTGTGGCTCATCCAATAAGCCCTCCACCTCTATCTCCATCTCTGTGTCATATTCATCTACTCCAAGCCTTTTTATATAATTATCTGAAACTATATCAGTTCTCAAAAACATACTACAAATAATAGACAAGACAAAGCTCAACATAATAATCAGCCAATACTTTATATTATCTAAAAATATTTCTTTTAAATACTTCTTCATCTACTACACCTCAATATTTAAAAGACTTTTTGAAATATACATTGCAAACAAATACACTATCAATCCCATACTCATACATAATCTACCGATAATTGTCGTATACATGATATTGAAAAATCCGGGAGAGCTTATATCAATATATAAAATTATAAAAAGTGGAAAGATATTCATAACACTCTGTTCAAACCTTTTTGCAGCAGTCATAGTTACTATCTCTTCCTTTACTCTGACCTTATCCCCTATAACATTCACTGTATGTGAAATGATACTTTCAAGTTTGCCTCCACTCCTCTTTGCAATCCTCAAAACCTTTGCAAAACTTTTGATATCTTCACTATGACTTCTATACGCCAGATCATCAAATGCTTTTTCCACACTGATATTCATATATATAAGTTGATTTATATACTCAAACTCTCTAATTATCAGATTATCTTTTGAATATAATAATCTAAGTTCCACCAATGCTTCTTTTACAGAGTTTTCCAGAGAATATCCGGCATTTAAAAGAGAAGAGAGTATCATTATTGCCTCCTTAAATTCCAGTACCAGCTTGCGTTTCTTTTCTGCAATCAAATATTTTCTTTTCAAATTTGGGTATAAAAAGCAAAATGGAAATAGAATAAAGAATATAATTATGCTCTTATAAAATATATATGAGCCTAAAGCTGTTAATGCTATTGCAAAAAGACTGTATTTTAACCATTCTAAAACTGTGAATTTATAGCTGTTATAATCTATAGCCTGCTGCGAATAGTTTTTGTTTGTTTTTGAGTTCTCCGACCTTTTTATGTTTCTTTTCTTCCATATCGAACTCATAGAGTTTATTAAGTCCAATTTCCCCATTTTCATAGGGCAAAACCTCCAAAATCTCAAGCATTCTTCTTTCTCCCTCTCTAAGCCTGCCAAGATGTATCAGAATATCCAATGCACTTGCTATCTGTGATCTTATGGCGGCAAGTGGTAGATCCGCACCACTTAATACCATAGTTTCAAGCCTTGAGAGCATATCCTTTGCACTATTTCCATGTCCAGTGCTTAAAGAACCGTCATGTCCTGTATTCATAGCCTGCAACATATCCAGTGCTTCTCTACCTCTTACCTCTCCCACTATTATCCTATCAGGATTCATTCGTAGAGAAGCTCTTATCAGATCTCCTATACCTATACTTCCATCACCGCTTAAAGTAGCATTCTTAGTCTCAAGCCTTACGATATTTTTTATATGTATAAGCTGGAGTTCTGCAGAATCCTCTATTGTAATAACTCTTTCCCCATTTGGTATATAGCCGGATAGTGCGTTCAAAAATGTAGTCTTACCTGAATTGGTTCCCCCTGATATAAATATATTGTATCCGGAACATACCAGCATTTCCAAAAACTTTGCACATTCCTCAGATAAGGTTCCATATGATATCATCCTTTCCATACTGATAACTTCAGGAAATTTTCTTATAGTAATAATTGGACCATCAAGTGATATTGGAGGCAACACTATATGTACTCTTGAGCCGTCAGAGAGTCTGGCGTCTGCAATAGGTGAGGATACATTCACCACCCTATTCACCTTACTCACTATCTGCTGTATCATATCCTCCAAAACTTCATTGTTCACAAAACTCTTATTCCATTTCATTACCTTTCCACATTTCTCTACAAAGATATCATCTTTTCCATTTACCATTATCTCTGTAATGTCTTAGAATCCAAAAGTTCCTGCAATATATCCAGTCTTCTAAACGAATCAAATAACGAATTTCTGATATTCAATTTTTCTTCAAGTGGAATATAAAAAGAATGTTCCTTATGTATTATCTCCTCATCTATTATTTCATATAATTCTTCATCATCTATATTTCTAAGGTCTGAAAGCTTATCTCTTATTTCTTTCTTGAGCTGCTCATATATGCTCTCACTTTGTATTTGGCTTTCAGTTTCTTTTTTTACTATCTGTATCCTTAGAAAATCTTCATCTGTTACTTTCCTATTTAACAAAAGCACCTCCACAATATAAAGCCTGCCAGAAAAAACGGAACCATGGGTATCAGACATTTATCTGTCCTATCATATTCATAGTATCTTTCAAGCTTACCAGTAGCAATGACTCTCATACAATAGTTTATGAGCATATTGAATCTAATAAATAGCTGACCGCTTAGCAGCATATAAATTAATGAGCCTATACTTGCCAAGACTATCGCGATAAATGTCATATTCATACCCTCATATGTACCTAGAAATCCTATTAGCAAAGAAAATAATTTTACATCTCCCGCACCAAAAAACTTGAGATGGTATAGAATAGAAAAAAGAAATAATGCAACTAAAAATCTAATTGCAAATCCAAAATGTAATGTAAAAATTCCCAGAATAAAATATCCCCAAACAATACTATTTGGTATCTTCCTCCATAGTATGTCAGTAAAGGTTGTAATTACCAACATACTGCCTACTATATAATAAATCATAAATTACAAGCCCTCTGCTATTTTTGAAATCTGTATAAAATAATCATGCCTTTTTAACTTAGTAAAATTAAATATATCTGTAGAAATATCATCCTTTGGCAGCTTTATCTCATGCAATTTGTGAATAATTTCAGAATATCCGTTTCTTCCCAAAAGTGATTTGAATTCATTTATCTTTGTACTTTCCACACTGCCGCTTTCTCCCATTATCGGACAGAATATCTTTTCACACATATCTAAAATTTGCATTGATCTTCTGCCTATACTGCCAAAATCTATCACTATGATTTCAAATAAGTTCGCCATCAAAATATCATTCATAAATTTCGTAAGCTCATTATCTGAAAGATAGAACAGATCTTCATTGTATCTGGCCGGTAATAAAATATTTAAATCCTCCACCCTGCTGATACATTCACCCAGTTTTGCAAAATTTAAATCTCCTGTTTTGTAGCAGTAGAATACATCAGAAAGATCTCTACTGTTTTCTTTTCGCAAAACGGCAAATACTGAATCATATTCATCAAAGGAAATAAGTAAAGAACTATTTGACTCTGAACAAAAATAAGAATGAAATGCCACTGAAAGACTTGATCTGCCACATCTGTTTATAGGAGAATAAACCCCATAAACTTTGGTATTTTTACATGTACTGTTAAGTCCAAACGAATCGTTTTGGGAAAAGAAACCTAGCAGCTCATCAACAATAATATGTACACCACAAAATTTGAATATTGAACAGAAAAGCTTTGACGAATTGGTATATTTTGACTTTACCATTGCATCATCTGATAGAAGGATAACCGGAAGTCCGGTAGATATACATTCATCCACATTGTCAAGATCTGTAATAAATGCCACTATCTCCATAGAAGAAGTCTCATTACTGTACATGTGGAATGAAGTATAAGCGACAGCTTTGAAAGGAATCCTATCCTCCTTAGAAAGAAATCAGATAATTTTAAGGCAAAGCGTATATCTGTATCAATCACCGCTATAATATGCCTCATAAAACTCCTATAGAATTATTTAAAGAAATGTCCCCTGAGCACCCACTAGAAAGTTGCTCTAATCTTTAGATTTTTATCATAATAAAAAAGAGCATATAAGTCAATGCTCTTTTTTATATTTCATATGCAATACGTATAAAAATTAATTGTCAGTTTTGTATAAAAAATTATTTTATCCTAGGAATTTGTTCAACATCATAAGTTCTGTTGTCCAAAAGTTTGGATTTTATGTCCTCAGGCAATGTTGACTTACCTATACTTGACATTGCAATCTCAACCACTGCCTTGGCATATTCCTTTTTATCACTTTCTATAGTGCCCAAAAGTTTACCTTCTTTGATTGCCTCAAGAGCCTCCTTCGTTCCATCTATACCTACCGCCTTTATGCCGCTTATATTATTGGCTCTTTCTATGGCATCGATTGCACCCAAAGCCATATCATCATTATTTGAGATGATCAGATCTATATTATTATATTCTTTGAGCCACTCCTCCATAAGTGCTGAGCCTTGAGCCCTTTCCCAGTTGCCGATAGCACCATTTAGCTTATTTATCGGAATATCATTATCCTGTAGAGTCTTTATCACCCACTCTGTTCTAACTAAAGAATCCTGATGACTTGGCTCACCTTCTAAAAGCACATAATTTATCACACCATCACCATCTATATCAATGCTGTGTGGACTTTCCTTATAGGCATCTATTATTATATTTGCCTGCTCTATACCTGCTGCCTTTGGCCCTGCTCCTATATAGTAGATATTGTCAGCTCGATTCAAATCATCATCTACAGGCTTTCTATTAAAAAATATTATAGGAATATCTGCTCCCACCGCAGTTTCAATCATATTTGAGGCGGCAAATCTGTCCACAACATTTATTAGTAGTACATCATAATCTAATGATACAAATCTCTCCACCTGATGATTTTGTGTGTTTTGATTGTCTTTAGCATCTACTACTTCAAGATTTATCTTGATATCATTTTCATTCTCATATACTTTTACATATTCTTCAATTTCATGTCTGACATTTGATATAAAAGTGTCGTCAAATCTATAAAGACAAAGTCCTATCTTAATAACATTTTTCTTTGGTGGGTCAATATGACTTATCATAAAAAAACCACCGATCAATGCAGCAACAAGGACTGCAATAATCATTAAAAAACCATAACTTTTCTTCATTTTCCTCCCAAGATATGCCTAATCTATAGGGAAAAGCTGTTTTACTATATCTTCATCTTCCAGACTCTCCTTATCTATCAGCATATTTTCCATATCAATATTTGACATATAGGCAGTCTTTTTCAAGTCTTCCATCAGCATCTCAACTGCCAAATATCCCTCATCATACTCATTCACTGTAGTTATAGCATCTATTGTACCATCATTTAATTTATTTAAAAAGAATGTCGTAGCTCCGATACAATAAAATCCCTGTATATGTTCATTATACACACTACTTCCACCAAGTATCTTGCATATACTATCTGTACTGTTCTTATCAAGTGAGAACACATAGGCATTTTTACTGCTATGCACCAAATCCTCTATAGCTGTTCTAAACTCCTTTTCATCTCCCTCTACAAGAATTATATTAGAAGCCTGCTTTAATTTCAAGAAATCTATTTCAGACTTAACACCGGCCAAATTCCTATTATTGAAAAAAACATATACCGGTAAGTTTCCGTCAACATCAGTTTCAAAATCATCATATAGCTTCTTGATCATATCTGCATAATCTATATTTACAGTTTTTCTTGAGGCACTATTTGTGCCACTGTCAAATACCTCCATATCCTTTGATTTAAGTACTACTATGGGAGTCTTTGTCAAACCCAGTTTTAAGTCATTTTTTGCAAGCACAATTATACCATTGGTACCATTTTCCTCTTCTGACTCTATAATCTCATTTTGGCTTACATTATTTAGGGTTATAAGATTTATATCAATATTATATTTATTTGCAGCAGCGTCTACTCCCTTTTTTAAGTTGATGTATTTGCTCTCATCCTCAACATCAAGTATCAGAGATACCTGATAAACCTGTGGCGTACTTTCTTTTAAAATAAGATTTGTCTGTGAAAGTATAAACAATAATACTATAGAGAGAAACCATGGTATCCATATATATATTTTATCTATCTTCATCTTTCTCTCCATAAACTATAGCCGGTAAATGAATAGTGATCTTTGTACCTTCATCAGGCTCTGACTCTACCTTAAGGCCATACTCATTTCCAAAATATAGTTTTATTCTTTCATTTACATTTTTCACTCCTATACCTGAACCTTTTTTGCTTGGTATAATATCCTTGCTTAGCAATGTAGCAACAACATCTTCACTCATACCCAGACCATTGTCACTTATTGTAAAATACAGGCTGTCGTTTTCCTTAAAAACTCTTACCTCTATCTTACCATCTCCATCCATAAACTCCATGCCATGATATATAGCATTTTCCACCAAAGGCTGTAGCATAAGTTTCAAAGAAGAATAGGATAAAATGTCATCCTCCACATCTATGCTGTATTCAAATCTGTTCTTAAAACGCATATTCTGTATCATCAGATAGTTCCTTACATGCTCCACTTCATCTTTTACAGTTATTATATTCTTTCCTTTACTTAGTGAAATTCTAAAGAATTTTGCCAGTGCAGTTACAATACTGACTGCCTTATCCGGCTTCTCATTTTCAATCATCCATACAATAATGTCCAAAGTATTATATAGAAAATGTGGATTTATTTGAGACTGTAAAGTATCAAACTCGCTCTTTCTCTTAGCATTGTGCTCGTCTACCAGATTAGACATCAAAACCTTTATTCTGCTTAGCATATTTTTAATTGAATTCCCAAGATGCTCCACTTCGTAGGAACCACTCGGTACTATCTCCACATTCAGATTGCCGCTCTCTATCTCTCTTACTCTACCGTCCAAAAGTTTTATCGGATTTGATATCTTATTTGATATAAATGCATTTATCATTGCCAATAAAAACAGGAATAAATCCGCCACAAATAATACAAAGAATCTAAACTTAATTCCATCTATATTGAGTGCGGCGCTTGGAGTAACACCCACAAGTTTCCAACCGGTATATCCTATTGTTCTAACATTTAAAGTAAGCTGTTTCCCACCAATATTTTCTACAGTTATGCCATCCTTTAAGGTAGATACATATTTATTATTTTCTTTAAAGCGACCTGAATATATCTCATTTTGTCTTGGGTGCCATATTATATCACCCTCATCATTTGTCAAATAAATATATCCACCATTTCCAAGATTTACATTTGAAAACATCTCTTCAAAAAACATATAGTTCAAATTTATAAGTAATACCGCCTGTGTGGCTCTACCCTCATCTGTTACCTCTACAGCTCTTGAAAGAGACATAACCCAAGAATAACTGCTTTCATTTTGGTCAAATAAATCTCTTATATGCGGCATGGAAAAATGAATATATTCACTCTCTGCCATACTCTTTTTAAAAAAGTTGCTCTCCAAAACATTACTATTATCTTTCAGTCTAAGTGCAGGCATAGATTCTATAAGCTCACCTTTTCCTGATATTAAAGCTATATCGTCTATCATATTGTCATTGTTTACATATATCAGATTCATTCCCTTTTTTATATCCTCACCTGATATATCTGTGTTTTTAATAACATTATAGTAGATAGAATCTGATATCTTCATAGAATTTCTAAGATAAGAGTCGATAGACTCTCCCAACTGACCTATAATACCTGAGTTTTCCTCTATAATAGTAGCATTCAAACTGTTGGTAAACCTTTGAAACATTATGAGACTTATAAGTGCAATAGCAATAATAGCTGTTACAGTAAAGTACATAAAAATAGAGCTTTGAATACTCAGATTTTTTATACTCAGACTCTTTATACTGAATTTTTTCTTATCCATATATTATCCCTGCTGACGATATTTGGACGGTGAAACTCCGTATTTTTTCTTAAAAACATAACTAAAGTAATTCTGATCTGCATATCCAACCATCTCCGCTATCATATATGTCTTTTCATCAGTAGTCTTTAAAAGCTCAACTGCCTTTTGTAGTCTCACATTTGTAAGGAAGTTTACATATGATATACCCATATCTTTTTTAAAGTTTGTGGAAAATCTTGCTACAGAAACATGCAAATGTTTGCAAAGTTTCTCCAAGGAAAGCTCCATGTCCGCAAAGTTTTCTTCAATATAAATCTTTGCCTCTTCAAGTACCTTCTTTGAGGTAACTACACGATCCTCTCTTATCCTATGTGCAATATTTATGCTGGCCTCCATTAGCCACTCTCTAAAGCCTCCGGTATCCTTTATCTTATCCAAAAGATCTATATAATCTGTAGCAGTCTTTGTTAAGACTGAGAGTTCCAGTCCGTAGTCTTGTGCCAGATTAATAATAACATTTATTACATTTATCATATATGACTGATATTGGCTAGAGTGTACTTTTGACTCCTTCAATTTTGAAAAGATCTTTTCAGCATATTCTATTATACTTTCATCACTTCCAAACTTTAATATATTAATATATTCCTTTGCCTCTATATCTTCAAACTTAAGCTTATCTGACTTGACCGGCTCCATATCCTTTATGTAGATAACTTCACCATTGCCGACAATACCTCTATAACCCAGTGCCTCTTTTGCCAAAGTATATGATGTATGAAGCCCGGTAATATCATTTACACTTATACCAAGACCTATTGTCAAATTCACCCCTATGGCCCTGTTAGCATCCTTTATCGCTTCTGAAAGTATAGACATTATATAGTTCTTTGACATTTTCTCAGGCAATCCAATAAGGATAACTATACTGGTTTCTGAATATACTGAAAAAATTTCTACTTGCACTTTATTCTCAAGATTTCCAAGCAGGTTGACCTTCACAGATATAGGTATAAGTTCCTTAGCCATTATATGGCTATCCATATCATCTATATGTACAGCTGCTACTATATATTTACTTGCATTTTTTAGGTTTATTTCATACTCTGTCAGGGCATACTCTATCTCAGATTTGCCGAGACTTCCATGTATGAGTCCGTTTAAAAACTGTTCTCTAAGTATTGGAAGGCTGGCTTGATAACCTCTTTTAAGTCTTTCAATATCTCTCTTTTTATTAAGCTCCTCATCCATAGTTTTGTGGACTTTTCTGAGTATTTCAGTAAGCTCTATTGCAGATACCGGCTTTAGAACATATTCTATAACTCCCATCCTTATAGCTTCTTTTGCATAGTCAAAATCATCAAATCCTGAGAAAATAATAGACTTTATCAGTGGATATCTTTCATTGATTTCATTTATCAACTCCAGTCCATCCATATACGGCATTCTGATATCTGTAAAGACAAGATCCGGATTTAGATTCTCTATCTTCTCCAATGCCTCTACACCATTTTCAGCATCACCTACTACTAAGAATCCCTCTTCTTCCCAGTTTATTTTTTTTATAATACTCTTTCTGACCTCTTCTTCATCATCCACCAACAATATTTTATAAGCTCCTTCATATTAGAGTTCCAATACTATAGTAAAAGGTCCGTCATTTTCAAGACTTACTTTCATATCTGCACCAAATACTCCAGATTCGGTATGTATATCTGACTTTTTGCCCAGTTCTACCATATACTCATATAATCTCTTTGCCTCATCCGGTGAACCTGCTCCTATGAAACTTGGTCTATTTCCTTCCTTACAATTTGCAAGTAATGTAAACTGTGACACCAATAAAAGCTCACCACCTACATCTTTTAATGACAAATTGGTTTTTCCATTTTCATCTTCAAATATTCTAAGCTTTATAAGTTTATTAAAATATTTTTCTACTATCTTTTCATCATCCTCTGCGGCTACACCTACTAAAACCAAAAGCCCTTTTTTTATCTTTCCTACTTCTTCTCCATCTATCTTTACATTGGCATAATTTACCCTTTGTATAACAAGCTTCATATTTCCTCCTAAAACGATCTTATTTCATCTTCTTCATTGCTTATCTCTATTGACATTATTTTTACATAATAACCTCTGTCTCCTACAGGTACCCTTACTCTATCACCCTTTTTCTTTCCAACTATCGCCTTACCAATAGGTGATTCTATACTGAGTCTGCCCTCCAGAGAATCTCCTCTTATAGAAGTCACTATTTTAAACTTTTCACTCTCATCATCATCTTCAAAATACAGTTCAACTATCTTATCAATCCCTACCTGATCATCATCAGTCTTATCTTCGTATACATGACAAAATCTTAGCATTCTCTCTAAATAGTTGATTCTACTCTCATTCTTATTCTTTTCTCTCTTTGCAGCATAGTACTCAAAGTTCTCTGATAAATCTCCATGTGCTCTAGCTTCCTTCACTGCCTCTATTAGCTGTGGCCTAAGTACCAGTTTTCTTTCCTCTATTTCTGCCTCAATCTTTTTTATATCTTCTTTTGTAAGCGTCTCTGCCATAATACCATCCATATACTTTTTTATATAAAACAAAAGAGTAGTATAAACTACTCTTTTTTAACACCCAAAGTGACGGCTTTGCTTATTGACGCCTAGCAGAGCTAGGTGGGTTACCTCACCTTGATATCTGCCTTCTACCTATAGCAGCTTGACATCCAAGCAAGGTTATTTGGAATCCCATAAATCAAAATGTAGGTTCAAAATTGGCAAAGTTATCGCTCACCTCAGGATTTTTCTTCATAATCAAATTATAATACAAAATATAATTTTTTTCAATATATTTGTCTAACCTTTTAAAATTTTCTTTAAATTAATTTCTCAAAAAGGCCTGAATTAACTACCTTTTTAATTCTATTCCGGATATACCAATCTGTCTTTTGATATATCCTCTAATACTTCATTTAAATACTTTGCTGATATATACTTTGCCATAGGTAAATTGATGTCTAAGTAATTACCGCAATCCTTAGCACAGGCTCCCGGCACCTCTCCCTCAAAGTTCTTTATAAACTCAAACATTTCTTTAAGTAAAGGAACTATCTCATTTGACTCATGGTTCCCCTTTAAAAGCAGATAAAATCCGGTTCTACACCCCATAGGTCCAAAGTATAATATACTTTCTCCATAATCTTTATGATTTCTAAGAAATGTAGCCCCCAAATGCTCTATAGCATGTAGCTCCGCTGTATTTATTACCGGTTCAAAATTAGGTCTGGTCATTCTTATATCAAATGTAGTGACAAGCATATCTCCTACACTGTCTTTTCTTGATACATAAACTCCAGGTAAAAGTTTTAGATGGTCTATTGTAAAGCTTGTTATCTTATCCATAAAATCTCCATTATATATTTTCTATTCTAAGATTTCTCATTGCGTTGATTACACAAAGTATGGTAACACCTACATCTGCAAATACCGCTTCCCACATAGTACCAAAACCTATGGCTGCAAGCAAGAGGAAAATCAGCTTTACACCGATAGCAAATACAATATTTTGCTTTGCGATACTCATTGTTCTCTTTGCCAGCTTTATACCTCTTACTATATTACCTAAATTGTCATCCATTATAACAACATCTGCTGCCTCTATAGCTGCATCTGATCCGATACCTCCCATAGCAATACCGATATCTGCTCTTGCTAAAACCGGGGCATCATTTATTCCATCTCCAACAAATGCCAATACTGAATTTTCATCCAGCACTTCTTCCACCTTATCCACCTTATCCTGTGGCAAAAGCTCAGAGTATACATAATCCACTGACAATTCACTTGCTACAAAATCTGCTACTTCCTTTATATCTCCTGTAAGCATAATATTCTTTTCTACACCGGTATTTTTCAGTGCCATAAGAACTTCTTTAGCATCTTCCTTTATCCTATCATTTATCACTATGGACCCAAGAAATACATCTTCCTTTGCCACATACACAATAGTTCCAAAGTCACTACATTTCTCAAAATTTATATTATTTGAAATCATCAGTTTATCATTTCCTACAAACAGCAACTCATCATCCACTTTTATACTGATACCTTGTCCGGCGATCTCTTTCAAATCACTGAGTCTATCTGAAAAATCAATTCTACTGCTCTCTTCCTCAAATTCCTTGTATGCGTTTTTTATTGAAACGGCTATAGGATGTGAGGAATACTCCTCTGCCATTGCAGCCTTTTTTATTAGCTCCTCTTCACTTATATTATTGGGATGTATGCTCACCACTTCAAAAACACCCTTTGTTAAGGTGCCTGTTTTATCAAACATAAAAGTCTTTACTCCGGCTAAAACCTCCAGATAATTACTTCCTTTTATCAATACTCCGATTTTTGATGATGCACCTATACCGCTAAAAAAGCTTAAAGGAATTGCTATAACAAATGCACATGGACAAGATACTACAAGAAATGTTAACGCCCTGTAAATCCATGTGACAAAGCCGGTTCCCGGGAATATAAAAGGAGGGATAACAGCCAATGCTATAGCCAAAAAAACAACTATTGGAGTGTATACTACCGCAAACTTTGATATAAGATTTTCTGTCTTTGATTTCTTTGCGGCAGCATTTTCTACCAGTTCAAGAATCTTGCTTGCTGTAGATTCACCAAACTCCTTTGTAACCTCAAGCTTTAAAAGACCGTCCTTATTTATGCTTCCACTATATACCTGATCACCTACATTTGCACTTCTTGGTACTGACTCACCTGTAAGTGCTGATGTATCAAGCATTGCCTTTCCAGATACCACGATTCCGTCAAGCGGTATTATCTCACCGGCTTTTATCTGTATATATGAGCCGACTTCCACATCATATGGATCTACTGTTTCCACACTGCCGTCTTCTTTTACAAGATTTGCGTAGTCGGGTCTTATATTCATCATATCGGATATAGATTTTCTGGACTTATTTACAGCCAGAGACTGTAAAAATTCACCTAACATATAAAAGAGCATAACTCCCATAGCTTCCGGATACTCACCGATTATAAACGCACCTACAGTAGCAATGGTCATAAGGAAATTTTCATCAAATACCTTACCTCTTTTTATATTTGTGAAGGCTTTTAGTAATACATCCTTTCCCACTATTATATATGCTATTATAAACAGCAATAAACTGATTATATCTGACATTGGAAAGCTTATTTTTGAAATTATGATGGCAGTTATATAAAGGCATGCCCCCATAATTATTTTACTTAACATCTTCTTTTGCTTATTGTTCATATTATCCTTCTACCTAATGAATAAAACCCGTTTTGCTTACGCTCTCTTTACCTCTACATCAGGCTCTTCAACCTTTATTATCTCCATAGCCTTTTCAATAACATCATTCAGCTTATCAGCCTCAGCCTCCAAAGTACATTTTAGAGTCATAAAGTTGATATTTACACTTGTAATACCTTCTATAGCAGCCAATTTTCTCTCAAGCTTTGCCGCACAATCTGCACAATCCAAACCCTCTAATTTATAAACTCTCTTCATTTCTTTTCTCCTTCTCAATCTTCTTTACATCTATGAGATACATGTACAATACCTGTTTCAAATATCTCTTTTACATGTTCATCATCCAGTGAATAATATACTTCCTTACCTTCTCTTCTTGACTTTACAAGCTTAGCTTCTTTAAGTGTACTTAACTGGTGTGATACTGCTGACTTTGTCATACCCAGTACTTCACAAATATCAAATACACATAGTTCATGTACATTTAATGCCCAAAGTATCTTTATCCTTGTAGGATCTCCAAATACTTTAAACAACCTTGAAAGCGAATTTATGGTTTTGCCCTCAAGCATATTTGTCTTTGCTCTGTCCACAGCCTCTTCTCTTTTCAAATTTTCTACTCTGATACACCTCCTTTAGTTGAGTATTTGTTCAACTGTTATGCTTCTATTATAGTTGAATATATATTCAACTGTCAAGACTGTTTTAATAAATTTAAGCAAAAAAATTCGAGCTTTAAATTTTAAAATCTTTTTAAAATCGTAAAATAAAGATCGAATTTCTAATTTTAGACTTTGTTATTTATTATGAAATCTCTCTGCCTGCGACTTTATCAACTCTACGTCATCAAAGTAATTTATTCTCATAGCATTCTTTACTTCAGAAAGTGTATTTGCAGCTTCATTTCTTGCAACCTCGCAGCTTTCCTTAAGCATATCATAGATTGATGGAATATCTTTTTCAAATTCCGCTCTTCTCGCTCTTATCGGTGCCAAGGTTTCTTCCATAATACTTGCAAGGAATTTCTTTACCTTCATATCTCCCAGACCGCCACGAGTATAATGCTCTTTTAACTCATCAAGTGACTTATAATCCGGAAGGTACTCTGTAAAATGCTCCGGTCTTGAGAACGCATCCAAATATGTAAATACTGTATTTCCCTCAATATGCCCCGGATCACTTACCTTTATATGCAAAGGATCTGTATACATAGTTTTTACAGCAGCTGCTACAGTATCTGCATCATCTGAAAGGTATATACAATTTCCAAGTGACTTACTCATCTTTGCCTTACCATCTGTACCCGGAAGTCTCTTTGCCGCATCTTCCTGTGGTATTAATGCTTCAGGCTCTACCAAAGTATCACCATAAACTGAATTAAACTTTCTTACTATCTCTCTGGTCTGTTCAATCATAGGGAGTTGATCCTCACCTACCGGTACTGTAGTTGCCTTAAATGCTGTAATATCTGAGGCTTGTGATATAGGATATGTGAAAAATCCAACGGGTATACTGTTTTCAAAATTTCTAAGTCCTATCTCTGCTTTCACTGTAGGATTTCTTTGTAGTCTTGAAACAGTTACAAGATTCATATAGTAGAAAGCAAGTTCAGTAAGCTCCGGTACCATTGACTGTATAAATATTGTGGACTTCTTAGGGTCAATACCACATGCCAAATAATCAAGTACTACTTCTATAATATTTTGTCTTACCTTCTCAGGGTTTTCCATATTGTCGGTAAGTGCCTGTGCATCTGCCACCATTATAAAAATCTTTTTAAATTCTCCTGAGTTTGCAACTCAACCCTTCTTTTTAGAGAGCCTATATAATGTCCTACATGTAATCTTCCGGTAGGACGATCTCCTGTAAGTATTATCTTATCCATTTATCTTTTCTCCTTTTTTACATCACCTTTATCTCTGAGTAATGCCACTGTTATACCTAAGAATATCCACAAAAATGGTGTCACAACCGGTAAATTCAGGTTAACCATAGCTTGAGTTGCATAACATATAACTGCCATTGCAGATGCATACAAAAATGGTAACATTGCATCATCTCTAAGATCAGACAACCCTGTCCTAAGTGCTTTTATACCCGGAGATATAATTGCCACAATATAGGATAAAGTAGCTACAGGTCCTAAAGTAAATAAAAATTGAATGTATTCATTATGTGTTGCATCAAAGATCTGATTCGTTACTCTAGTCATTTCATTAAATCTCAATGCATAAATGTATATACCAAAAGTATCAGGTCCGCTACCAAAGATCTTGTGTAACATTGGAAACTTCATATATTCCTCTACTGATGCTCTCCAAATATAACCTCTAAATGTACCCCAGTAGTCATTAAAGACAAAATAATCAGCCAATGCCCCATACTTTTCCTTAGCTGCCTCCACATTTGCATTTATCTTCATTCCCAAAAAGATTATAAATGCGAATGCAATAATTAATATAGCCAACCAGATATATCTAAGCAACTTAAGTAAACTATCATTTTCTTTTCTTGTCTCATTTCTTTTTTGGTATGCAATAACATACATCAAAATAACTATGGCTGCTAAAGCAATAATTATAATTTCTAAATATTTAAAATCACTTATAAAATCATATAAACCTGATATTCCAAGTACCTTACCTGCATATTTTATATTAATAAGTTTTACAATTTTTTTATTCCAAGCAAATATGTAAAAATTGTTAATATAAATCTTCTTACACCCTCCATACTCTTAAATGCCACAAATGGTACAAGCCCGAAGAACGCAGCCAATGTAAGATAACCATTATCTGAATTACCCATAGAAAGGGCAATAAAGTTTATAAACATTATAATATAATAGAAAACAGTCTTTTCTATACCCTCACCATTAGATTTATCCTTACTAAATGGTGTAGTTATAAATAATGTTCCGGAAATAGCAATATAGAATGCCAGAACTGCAGTGTATGTATTTATATTTCCAATAGTCGAAGTAAATACAGACCACTGTTCCGGACTTATTTTCTCCTTAAACTTCAATACATCCATATTGAAGTAATCTGTATAGCCCAATATACATATCGGAATACTTACAGCTAAAAAAACCGTAAAATAAATTTTGCTGAATGAAAACATTCTACTCACTATAAAATATATAGTTACATAAACTGATATCAATAAAAGTCCTGAGAATCTTCCCTTATTTCCGGTAATCGCATCCATTATAACTCTACCGGAAAATAATGTAGATAATACAGTCATCAGCATAAATATCATTACACATATATCCCATAAACTGAATTCTTCTTTAAACCAGGTCTCAAACCCCTTTTTCTTTACCTTATCGAAAAAACTCTTAAATCCTCCGGCAAAACCACATATCACTATCAGTGCCAAGATCATCGTAATAGAAAGAATCATTACTGTATAATACTTGGTCTGTAGTATGTCATAGTAAAAGTCATTATAAATTAAGGGAAATATAGTAAACATAGCAAAAAGCCAAAGTCCCACTATAACATTTGATGCGTTTGTCAGTTTTCTTTTAGAATTCATATAACCTCCCTAACTATAATCCAAGAAAAGTTGCTATTGGATTTATTCTTGATAAAAAAACCAAAAATGGACTGCTTTCAACCATAGCCGATAAACTAGAACCAAGCTTAGTTGTAGAAAATGCAATTATAAAAATACAAACGACCCAGTATATTATAAGTCCTATTGTTAGACCGGCTATTGCTCCAAAAATTTGATTCATGCCTCCCAAAATAGGTAGTTTACTCAAAAGCTTATTTCCCTTAAATAATATACCCAGTACTAGCCAGACCAATATAAAAGAACCCATAAAACTCATCGCATTAACAGTCATCTGTGTAACATAACTGGCAATATAATCTGAGAATGTATATACACCAAGCTTTTCATATATCACTCGGTCGTCATCTCTTTTCAAAACATCTTTGACCTTTGTTGGCACATTAAGTTTATCAATAGCATTATTTCGGCCTTCTTTATTAGAGGAATCTTCATGCATATCAGCCAATCCTATTTTCGAATAAATTGTAGTCAAAACAAACTGGTTTATCTTAGTATTTTCCTGTAGTTGATTTCTAAGATATGGATTTACTACATTCAATACAATCACGCTGGATAAAAGAGCTAACATTGTTATGGATAACTTTAAAAGTCCATTCTTATATCCATATGCAATCAATAAAACTAAAAGCAAAAATACCAGTATTTCAAAAAAATTAAAAACCATTATATTCTAAAATGCTCCTCTCTTAGAATCAGTCTTCCTTCTTTATCATACTTAGAGTTCGTCAGTCCATTTATTATTGATTTCATTATTCCCGGTTTCTCTGCCAAATCAGCAGCATGATCTACAAGGTTTCTAGCATTCTTTTTTGTTAGAGGTGTGCCGTCTTCCTTCATATAATCAGCTCTCTCTTCTATTGCATATTCTGTCTTATATGACAGTACACATTCTATCTCTTTTACATAGTTAAGTGCATATGCAATGAATTGATCCACACCCATAGGAGTGTTATCATCACTGTTATAATCTATTACTTCTTCTACCTCAGGCTGCTTTCTATTTTCCTTTTCAGGTTCTTCAGTTTGTCTATTTGCTTCTTTTTCCAATATTACAGACTGCTTTTCATTTTTTCTTTCCTGTTTTTGAGATTCTCTTTCCACTGTTTTAACTTCTTTTTTAGGCTTTTCAAGCTTTGAAGACTCCTCAATTATCGCATTTGATATTACAGGGTCAAGTTTAATAGTCTGTTTCTCCTCCTTAGGCTCTAATTTTTCATCTTCATCAGATTTATAGAATTTTATAGAATTTGAGCTACCAATCTCTTGTATCTCAAACTGAATATTTTCATCTCCTGTTTCCTGCCTCAAAATATTTGCTATTATATCCATAGCCATCAAATCATTAGCAGCTTGAGCCTCTTCCTTCTTTTTTTGTGCCTCTTTTCTTTCAAGTTCCTTTTTTTCTTCAGCCTCTCTAATTGCTCTTTCGTCATCCCTTTCTTTCAGTACAATATTAGCTACAATATTCTTTCTCTTTACAGGGACTTCATCCTCCCTCATTACAAGGCTCATACCATGTAATAGGTCATTAGATTCTATCAATCTTTCAATACCACTTATAGTATCTGTAAATATAACCGTTTCCTTACCATTTCTGATAAACTCTATAAGCTCTGCAATAGTATTATCATCAAGTTTTCCTGCCTCTACAATGATAAGATCCTTGCCCTTTATCTTATCGATAGAATTCATCACACCTCTATTATTGAGACTGTCTGCCCCAATTTTTAAGACTGAATGCTTTATCTTTGTGCGTTCATTTACCTCTCTCAGAACATTTTTTGCATTCTCAAGGGCTTGCTCTGCTGTTATACCTTCCACCATTATGGAACCCGGTCTTCTCATCAGGAATTCTTTAGGTTCTCTTGACTTTGGAGCTCTTGCTTTCATAACCTTTCCCTGCACCGACAAATCAACCTCCCTAATCTCATCATCTGCATTCTCTTCAATAACTATAGTTTCATTTTCATCAGAATTATTCCCATCCTCTATGTCAGATTTGAGTTCATCTTTTGCAACAAATTCCGTAGCCTCACTTGATTTTCTTTCTTTCTTATCTATTTTACTTGCAGTTATATCTTCCTCTACAACAATAGTATTGACTTCTTCATCATCAGACTCAATTTCTTTAATTATAGGCTCTAGGATAATTTCCTCAGGTTCTTCGCCTCTTTTTTTACTTTGGTTACAAAGGTTCTCTCTTCTTTTGTGTAATAGATTTCCTCATTATCTACCACTTCCATCTTTGTTTCACTCTTGATGCTGCTTTTTAACAATATTTTTTTGTTCTTTTTCTCTTTTGCCATGACAGATGAAACAGTAGGTACACCAGGTATCTACCTCTTCGTCATAGTAGCTATTTATCAAATCATCATTGTCAAATATTGGAACTTTCTTTTCAGGAACATAATTCTCCAAAAACTTTTGTAGAAGCTGTCTCTGTTACAGTGATATTTTTTACAGGAATTTCTTCTACATCACTATCTTCGTTTATATCATCTATAACTTCAGTACCTTCATCACTTATAGTGTCTACAACTTCCGTATTCTCTTCACTTATAGTGTCTTCAACTTCAGTATTCTCTTCACTTATAGCATCTTCAACTTCATCACCGTCTTTGCTTATCGTATCTACATTCTCAGTACGGTCTTCGCTTACACTATCTACTATATCCTGATTGATGTCTATTAAATCAATCTTCATATCTTTTGTTTCAGTATCAATATCTACTTCAGTTTCTAAAGGCTCTATTCTCTCACCTTGAATATCCTCGACATCTGATACCTCAGGCAGACACTCTTCTTGTTGAATAATACTTTCCGCCAAAAGCTCATAGTCCTTTTCTTCATCAAGAGCAGACACAACCTCCTGTTCTTCGCTTATACAGGTATTTTGCATTTTTGCCATCATTTCCTGATACTCTTCTCTATTACCATGAGTTTTTGGTAATCCCATACTGTCAAAATGATTGCTTATTCTGTATTTTTTTCTTTCAGCCATCACCAGTGGGGAAGTGAATCTACCTTGCTTTATTCTCTCCACCCTCTCCATACGGGCTCTGACCTCTTCATCTATTTCAGCCATAGATGAGCGATAATCCTCGCCTTTCATTTTACTAAGATTTTCATTTGTGATTGCTATAGCCCTTTTTAACTCTGCTTCAAATTCCGGGTTCACGCTCTCCCCCTTAAATGTCGTCTCTGATATTCTTACTTCATTTACTCCCATAACTTTTGGGAAAAGTTCTGTATTTATATGGGTATCCTCATTTACAACTTCTTCATCATAAATCAAATTTATAGTGGCTTTCCTATCTTCAATCGGATTATATACACTCATATCATCAAGATTTAAGTTTGGATAATCTCCACTTTCATATTTTCTTACAATTGAGCTAAGTCTGACCTCATAATACTCCTTATTGTCCACCTGCTCCTGTTGCTTTGAACTTAGAGGGCAACCGGTGGATTCCTTTAGTGCTGCAGCTTTTTCTACATATTCTCCAACTCCAAATAAAAGCATTATTTCATCACAGGTTTTTATACAGTCATCTATTCTGCCCGCCTTCACATATAGCACTGCCAATTCATATTTCCACTGCTCATCCGTTTTCTCAATGTCACAATATTTTTCAAGTATTCTTATCTTTTTATTTATATCATAACCCTTTGCCACTGCAATATGATATTCCATAAGATATTTTCTACTGTCTTGTGGAGAGATCTCAGTATACTCTTTGTAGTAGGCTTGTGCCTCTGATATATCTCCCTCTTTTAACGCAAGCATTGTTAGCCTATATAAGCTCTCTTTCCTACAGGTGCTCTGTCATAAGCTAATAGTAATACTTCTCTAGCTTCCCTATATTCGCCATTTTTTTCATAGACTTCTGATACAGTTGTTAGCAAGCCTGCATTATGAACCCTACTCCAGTCAATTGTATCTGTGATTCTCATAGCCGCCTTATAGTCGCCACTCTTCACCAATTTATTCAATTGTTCAACCTTTAAATTAAACTCATATTTATCCATGCCTGCACCAACCCTCAAGATTTTTTACTTTTGAAAATACACCTCTAGAGTGATCTTCTTCCTTCGAGCGCCCTTAATAGAGTCACTTCATCAATATATTCCAAATCCCCGCCTACCGGGACTCCACTTGCTATCCTACTCACTTCTATACCTATGGGCTTTATAAGTTTAGCTATATACATTGCTGTAGTCTCTCCCTCAAGTGTAGAATTTGTGGCGATAATCACTTCGTTTATATCGCCCTCCAATCTCTTTATTAATTCCTTTAATTTTATATCTGCCGGACCTATTCCAAGCATAGGTGATATAGCACCATGCAAAACATGGTAAACACCTTCATACTTTCCTGTCTTTTCATATGCTGCCAAATCTCTTGTGTTTTCCACAACCATTATGGTCTTATGATCTCTCTTCTCATTGGCACATATAGGACAGACCTCTCCATCCGTTAAAGTAAAGCATTCTTTACAATAATTCACATTGCCTTTGGCATCTTTTATAGCACTTGACAATGACTCTACCTGTTCACTTGACATTCCTATTATGTGAAAAGCAAGCCTTTGTGCGGACTTTGCTCCTACACCCGGTAGTTTTGAAAGTTCCTCTATAAGCTTGCTTATGTGACTGCTGTAATAATCCATTAGAATGGCAACTTTCCTGCTCCACCTGCAATGCCACCCATAAGTGCAGAATGCTCTTCTTCCATCTTTCTAAGGGCTTCATTTGTAGCCGCCATTATCAAGTCTTCCAACATCTCCACATCATCAGGGTCTACAACCTCTTTATCTATTGAAACCTTTGTGATTTCCTTTTTACCTGATACAGTAATGCTTACAGCACCACCACCTGCACTTGCACTGAACTCTTTACCTTCAAAAGCCGCACTTTGCTCCTCCATCTGCTTTTGCATCTTCTGTGCCTGCTTCATCAACTGATTTATATTACCCGGCATCATGCCGCCACCAAAACCTCCACGCTTTGCCATAAAATTCTCCTCATTATTCTACAATAATATCTGTATTGATAACAGATTTTATATCTTCTATTGAAACATATCTTGTATTTCTTACAACCTTATTTTCTCTTAACGAAGTCTTGATTGCAATATCTTTTCCGTACTTTTCTTTCAAATATGAGCGTAAATCTGATACTGTGGACTCTCCGCTTCCCATATCAAAGAACATCCTGTTAAAGAAGATGACATTAATACCTCCGGTTTTTAAAGGCTCTACATCTGCTTCTTTATATACACTGCCTGCCATACCTCCAATATGCTCCACTATACTGTTCCATTCCTTTTTATAGTCATGAAATCATCATATGTAGCCTTTGGAAGCTCTATGACTTCTTCTTCAATTTTTATCTCTGAATTCAGAGTATTGTTTTTTTTTACTACAGCACCGGTTACTATACCTGATTCAAGCCTGGAGAGTCTATCCAATACACTGTCAAGATTTTCCTCCATCTCAGGTGTCATAAGCCTTATAAACTCCAGCTCCGCCACAACTCTCTTTTGTGTAGCACTCTTTAATTTATTTGAAAGCTCTGACAAGTTTCTAATATACCGCATCAGAGTTTCTTTGGAAACAGTATTTGATATTTCTTTTAAATTTTGTAAGTTCTGTTCTGACATATCCACAAGTGAACTGTCATTTTGTGTGGACTTTAATATCAGAATATTTCTCAAATACCAAAGAAAATCTGTTACAAACTGTCCTATCTCTTTTCCTGCCACTATTGAATCATTCAAAAGATTCAATACCTCTATAGTATTTCCGGATAATATACCTTCGAAAAGCTCGTTAAATACGCTTATGTCTGAAGCTCCAAGTATATCAAGCACAGTATCATAAGTAATCTTTTCATTTTGCAAAAATGATATGCACTCATCCAAAAGACTGAGTGCATCTCTCATAGCTCCATCTGCACTCTTTGCAATATAGTCCACAGCCCTGTCTTCTATATCTACACCTTCGCTCTTACAAAGTTCTTTAAGCCTTTTAGATATGCTATCCATTCCAATCCTTTTAAAGTCATATCTTTGACATCTTGACAATACTGTAACCGGTATCTTGTGCACCTCTGTGGTTGCCAAAATAAATATAACATATTCAGGTGGCTCTTCAAGAGTTTTTAATAGTGCATTGAAAGCTCCAGGAGAGAGCATATGCACCTCATCTATTATAAACACCTTATATTTGCCAAAAGTAGGCGGATACTGCACCTGTTCCTTTATATCTCTTATATTATCTACACCATTATTTGAAGCTGCATCTATCTCCAATACATTTATAGAAGTCTCACTAATTATAGACTTACAGGTGGGACATTGATTGCATGGACCTGCATCTGTGGGATTCTCACAGTTAAGTGCCCTTGCCATTATCTTAGCTATACTTGTCTTTCCCGTACCCCTGGTTCCACAAAAAAGATAGGCATGAGATATTCTACCTGTCTTTAACTGGTTTTTTAATGTCTTTGTTATAGCTTCCTGACCTACCACCTCATCAAAATTTGAAGGTCGAAACTTCCTATATAATGCTGTATAAGACATTTACTCCCTTTCTATCTGTCACCAAAACTTATTCCTACAAGTCTTGCCTCTTTTACAAGTGAAGACTGTGGATCAACATATTTCAGCTTTCCTGCAGACTCACTAAGATCTATATCTGTAACCTCCGTACCCTTCAATACTACAAGTCTACCATATTTCTTTTCAAGTATCAGCTCTGCTCCATGAGCTCCAAGTCTTGTAGACAATGCTCTGTCATAAGGATTTGGATCTCCACCTCTTTGTGTATGTCCGGGAACTGTAACTCTCACATCTACACCTGTCTCAGAACTTAGGATATCCCCAATTTCATAACTTATAGAAGGATATCTACCCGCATCCTTTAATTTCTTCTTTTTCAGCTCTTTTTTTGAAAGAGTTGCGTCTTCTTTTGATATTGCTCCTTCTGCTACTGCAAGTATGGTAAACTTCTTGCCTTCTTTTTCTCTAATCTTTATAGCACCGGCTATTGCCTTTATATCATATGGTATTTCAGGTATCAAAATAATGTCTGCACCTCCCGCAAGTCCGGCATATAGTGTAAGCCATCCTACCTTATGTCCCATTACCTCTACAATAAATACTCTGCTATGAGAAGCAGCTGTAGTATGTATACAGTCAATGGCATTTGTGGCTATTTCCATCGCACTTTGGAAACCGAATGTCATATCTGTACCATACAAATCATTGTCAATGGTCTTTGGTAAACCTATAACATTAAGTCCCTCTTCGCTTAGAAGATTTGCTGTCTTTTGTGAGCCGTTTCCACCAAGTACTACAAGACAATCCAACTTTAGCTTATTATATGTAGTCTTCATCGCCTCTACCTTATCCATACCATTTGCATCAGGCTCTCTCATCAATTTGAAAGGCTGCCTGCTGGTTCCAAGCATTGTTCCACCTGTGGTCAATATACCCGAAAAATCTGAAGGTTTCATAACCCTGTATTCTCCATACATAAGCCCCTTATATCCTTCAAGAAAACCTATTATTTCCACCTCTTTATCAGACTTGTATAGACTCTTTGCCACACCACGCATTGTTGCATTCAATGCCTGACAATCTCCTCCACTTGTTAGCATACCAACTCTTAGCATATATAACTCCTTTTGCACAAAGTCACTGCCCCAAAATTTTAAGCATTGTATTTAATTATAACCTAATTTTATTCATTATACAACAAAAAAAGCCCTTCCCAATAGCTCAATGTCTATCAAGTAGACCTTCATGCGCCTTCAGGGACTCGAACCCTGGACAAATAGATTAAGAGTCTACTGCTCTACCAACTGAGCTAAAGGCGCTTGTTTTATTCTTGTGTTCTCATTTGTTGAACACTCCGATATATTACAATATATATATCCGGTTGTCAATAACTTTTTTAATTTTTTATATTTTTTCGTTTTACATTTTGATACAGTCCGAAATTTTTAGGCTTTATGCCAATAAAAACACACAGACTGTATCAATGCTGCAAAGTTTACTGCCTTGCCATATACACTTTCTCATATCCATTTTCTGTAATAGCAACGACCTGTTCTATCTCATTATGTTTATCATTTACAAACATATTATTATTTTCAAAAGATACTACTGCATCAGAAAGTCTTTCTTTATTCGTCATATCTATTTCAAATTCTACACAGGTTCCACAGGAAGAACTTAACGACCTTGGAACCGGCTTTTATTACTCCCTTTATACCATATGGCTTAAGTTCCCTTTGAAAGCGTATTGCTCCAAAATGTGAAAAGAAAGTAGCTATATACTTTTCAATCATTTTGTGATCACCAACTTATACTCTCCATTTTCCTCAGTCACAACTACATCATAGCCCTCACCTTTTACAAATCTTGTGACATTCTCCAAAGCATTCTTGCTGTCAACCATCATTTCATATCTGCTCTCTTTACTTGAAAGTGCTTTTTTTATCATTATTACAGGCTCAGGACATGAGCATCCTCTTGCATCTACCATCACGCGTTCTCCTTCTTCATTGTATTTGCTACCGCAATTATTGTTACTACAATCAATCCTATAATAACCGCCATCTTACCATTAGCACTTGGTCCCTTACCTGACGCAGCCAAAGCAAAGTTATGTGAAAATGCTGCCCCGACCAAAAGTCCCAAGAAAGTAATAGCTGAATCTGTATTTCCTTCACCTGTAAGTACAAGCTGTCTAAGAGGACATCCACCTAAAAGGCAACAGCCATATCCTGCCAGTACCATTCCAAGGAAATTCCAAAGTCCGTCACTATGTGCTACCGGCTGCTCCAAAAATCCTAAATTGAACTTTCCGATTGCCAAAGTTCCCACAAATGCCGCTACAAGAATTGCCACAAATCCAATCAAAAGTCTTGTTTCTCTAAACAAAATAAAATCTCTTATACCACCAACCATACAAAGTCTTGTATACTGTGCCAATCCACCAACAATCAGTCCTGCAACAAGTGAAACTATAACCGCTGCATGTTTTGCTCCCGGACCACCATCAGCCGGCGTAAAAAAGATGAATGTAGGTGCTGTAATTACTAAAACCAATAATATTATCTGTACTATTGGCATTACAAAGCCTTGTACCTGCTCCTGCTTATATGTTCTACCAAGTGAATAACCCCTGTTTAAGAATAAAATACCTGCTCCTATTCCACAAACAAATCCCAAAAGACCTACTATTGCATTCAGATCACCGCCTGCTATACGAAGAATCATTCTAAATGGACAACCCAGAAACATAAGACAACCTATCATTACAAAAATCCCAATACAAATCTTGAAATTGGACTTGAGCCACCCTTTACACTAAATTCTTTTCTACTAAATGCCACTGTAAATGCACCTAGAATAAGTCCCATTATCTCAGGTCTAAGGTACTGTACCGGCTCCGCTCTATGAAGCCCAAGTCCTCCTGCTGTATCCCTTATAAAACAGGCAATACAAAATCCCATATTGGCAGGATTTCCAAGCAACACTAAGGCTACTGCTATTATCCCGATAATTATACCCGCCACTCCAATGACAATCTTTTCGTTTTTCATTTCTCCTCCTTAATTATTTTTACATAAATTTCTAAAACTTTTTTATAATTATACCATAATATCTAAATTTTATTTATATCATTATGTAATCTTAAGCCTGTATTTATTGACTTAGTCTATAAATACGTATATACTGAGGTATATTTTATTAATTTATGAGGTATATGTTTGAAAAGAATTTATTTTGATAATGCAGCCACATCATATCCCAAGCCAACATCAGTTTTAGATTCAATGCTTGAATATATCAAATATATCGGTTCCAATGTAAATCGTTCAAGTTATGGTTCCTCATACGAGGCCGAAGACATATTGTATGAAACCCGACAAATTTTATGTAATATGTTTAATGGTGATGATTGCAAAAATGTAGTTTTCACTGCAAATATAACCACATCTTTGAATATAATCTTAAAAGGACTGTTGAAATCCGGAGACCATATATTGACTTCATCTATGGAACATAATGCTGTAATGAGACCTTTATCACAACTATCTTTAAGCGGTATAAATTATGATACATTTCCATGTTTTAGTGACGGTTCAGTAGATATTTCTTCGCTTTCATCTATGTTAAAGACAAATACTAAAGCTATCGTTATTACACATGCTTCTAATGTATGTGGCACATTAATGCCTATATTTGAAATAGGCAGGTTTTGCAAAGAAAACAATTTATACTTTGTAGTGGATTCAGCACAGACTGCAGGGCTTTTTCCTATTGATATGCAAACTATGAATATAGATGCTCTTGCATTCACAGGACATAAAGCATTGCTTGGACCACAGGGTATTGGTGGTTTTATTTTAAAAGAAAATATGATCAAACTTATAGATCCCATCTTGTCCGGCGGAACAGGCAGTATATCTCACACTTTGGATATTCCGGAATTCATGCCTGACAGATTTGAAGCCGGCACATTAAATATTCCGGGAATATATGGACTTAATGCCTCATTAAAATATATACATGAAATCGGTATGGATACTATACTAAATAAAGAGCTAACTCTAACAAAGAATTTTTTGGACGAACTTTCTGATATCAAGAAGATAAGGGTATATGGGAGAAGTGATATTATTGATAGAGCTGCTGTTGTTTCTATTGATGTTGCTGATATGGACTTATCAGATGTTGCCTATACTCTTGATGATAAATATGGCATACAAACAAGAGTCGGACTGCATTGTGCACCTATAGCTCATAGCACACTGGGCACTTATCCAAGAGGAACTGTAAGGTTTTCATTTGGACATAATAATAATTCAGAAGAAATAAAACATTGTATACAAGCATTAAAGGAGATAATTTATGGAATTTAGACAACTGGAAGCATTTGTTGCCACAGCAGAATTAAAGAGTTTTTCACAGGCTGCAAAATATCTATACTTATCACAGTCAACTATAAGCTCTCATGTTCAAAATCTGGAAGATGACCTTGGAAAAAAGCTGCTTTTACGCACAACCAAATCCATCACTCTTACACCTGAGGGTGAATCCTTCCTTGCATACGCCAGAAAGATAGTGGAGACCAAAGATCAGGCCATACTTTCACTACAGCAGTCATCAAAAAGCCTACTACATTTAGGTGCATCTTCAATACCTTCAGCCTATCTCTTACCTGAAATCATAGCAAAGTTCAGAGAGAAAAATCCTAATATACATTTTAGCATTTGGCAGGTGGTAGTGAGGAAATTGCAGAGCTTCTACTAAATGGTAGTGTAGATATAGCCTTTACCGGAAAGGATGTACATTCCCCTTTATGTGAGAGTGTCAAATTATGTCCTGACCATCTTATGCTTGTTACACCTGCTACAGAGGAATACAAAAAGTTACAGGCAAGCAATCCTAAGATATCTGATATGTTAAAGTATCCTATGATCTTAAGATCAAACGGCTCAGGAACACAGTTCATAGCAAACAAATTGCTTGAAGGTCTTGGCATAAAAAAGCGTGATCTAAATGTCATCACACAGACAAATGATTTGGAAGCTATAAAACAAATGATAGTTCATGGTGTTGGTATAAGTATTTGTTCAAAATTTTCGATACAAAACTTATTAGACAATAATAAGATAATAGCCTATCCACTTGAGAACGCTCATATGAGATATTTTTCATTGCATTATATGACTGCAAAAAAGACTCAACCTGAGATCAAATTTTTTCTTGAATTTGTAAACAACGTAATTAAATAAACCACTAAAAAAGAGCTGATGAAATCATTTGAAGTGACCCCAAAAAGTCTAACTTTTTGGGTCACTTCAATTCATAGGCTCTTTTTATTTAACTTAATTCCTCAAGTACTTATATTTAGAATGTAAGTCTCATTTTATACCAGATAGTATCCCCATGATTTGACTGTGATATCCCCTCATCTACATAGCCAAATTCTCCATAAAAACCTCTAAGTCTATCCTTGCAAGTTAGCACTATACCCTTTCTGCCTCTAGCCTTTGAATCTGTTATAACCCTATTCATCACCTCTCTTGCAAGTCCACATCCTCTGTATGCCTCATCTGTTACCACTGAAAATATCATCTGCCATTCGCCATCTTTCTTATGCAATTTAGCATCATCATACATAATATCTGTTAAATCAGCTTCATCAGTTGCCATACCATTAATAAAGCTCTTTATAATTCCATCCTCTTCCAATATCCAAAAACACTCCGGAAAACTCTCCATTCTTTTTCTTATACTCTCTTTTCCTGCCGCTTCAGCTTTTGGATAAGAAGCCGCTTCTATCTCCGACAGTCTGTCCAAATCATCTAATTTTACTTCTCTGATCATATCTCCTCCTTTAATTCATACAAAATTCTTTGAGTTCCATCATCCAAATAGATTATTCCAAGTCTATTAAATCCAAGACTTTCTATAGCCCTTTGCATAGTCTTATTGTCCTTATGAGTATCTATTCTTAAAATTCTACTTTTCTCCTTTGCAAAGCTTACTATCTGTCTTGCAACTCCACTCACACTTCCATCACTTGCAACTCTATGTATTACACCATACTCCATATCAGATGTAAACTCCCGTTCATAGTTATTTTCATAGCCTTTTATAAAGGCAAAACAGGCCAATATCACCCCGTTCTTTTCTATTACATAGCTTATTTTATCTTCTATATCCTTGATAATAATTCTCTTATCCGGATAGCTATCTCCCCATTGATTTGCATTGCCATTTGCTTTCATGTACTCTCTGGCAATACTATATATCTCAAGCATTCTATTCAAATCAGAGACTCTTGCATTTCTTATATTCATTAATTTCTCCACTTAAAAAAGCATATCATAGACAGATGCCTATAATATGCCTTATGGTTTTATGGTCCTACTGTAACCTTGATCCCAAGCTGCCCATATGGCCAGATAATATCCATTACATCATTACTTACAGCTACACAACCTGCTGTAGGTATACCCTTTTGATAGTTTCCATGAATCATTATCGCACCGCCAAGTGCTGTATTCCATGGTGGACATACCTTATTATCAATAGCGGTATAGATAGCATCTTTTTCTTCCTGAGAAATAATACCATCTGCAAATCCTCTATCAGCTGCCTCTTTGTCAGGATAAGAAAGTCCTAGCGATAAATGATATGCACTCTTATCATTTCTTACACAAATGTAATAATCTCCTGTTGGTGTAGTTCTATCACCCTGCCTTTGTTTAGTTCCATTTGCCGAAAACTCACCCATGCTGCATGGCCACTTACCCAGTATCTTATTGTCTACAATAAGTGTAAGTTCTTTGCTCAACTTACTTACATATATCCTTGTCGGAGGCTCATTTGTAACCTGCTGTGGTGTATAGCTGCTTGTGCTTACCTTTCTTACGATTGCGGCATAAGCACTAAAACTCGTCAGTCCGATAATCATAGATAAAACTATTAACGCCACAATACCTTTTCTTGTCTTCATAAAAATCCTTTCTAAATATTCTCACATTAATAGTGAGATAATATTTCAATTTATAAACATCGCATCACCGAAGCTGAAAAATCTATATTTCTCATTTACAGCTTCCTCATATGCATGTAATATATTCTCTCTTCCTGCCAATGCACTTACAAGCATCACCAAAGTAGACTCCGGTAAATGAAAGTTTGTAATTAGAGCATCTAACACTTTAAACTTATATCCCGGATAAATAAATATATCCGTCCACCCTGATTTTTCTTCCAAATGTCCATTTTCATCTGCCGCACTTTCTATGGTTCTGGTACTGGTGGTACCGACACATATAACTCTCTTGCCATTTGTCTTTGTTGAATTAATAATATCTGCGGCTTCCTTAGATATTTGAAAAAATTCCGAGTGCATATGATGTTCGTTTACATCCGTCACCTTTACCGGTCTAAAAGTTCCAAGTCCTACATGAAGTGTGACCTTTGCAAGTTTAACACCTTTTTTCTCTATTCTCTCAAGCAGCTCTTTAGTAAAGTGAAGTCCTGCCGTAGGTGCCGCTGCAGATCCCTCATTCTTAGCATATACTGTTTGATATCTATTTTTATCCTGTAGTGCATGTGTGATATATGGTGGCAATGGCATAGTTCCAAGTTTATCCAATATCTCTTCAAAAAAATACCCTCAAACTCAAAATCTATTATTCTATTTCCTTCCTCAACTATATCAGTTATAGTTCCACAAAGCACTCCATCACCAAAATCAATCCTTGCTCCGATTTTGCACTTCTTTCCCGGCTTTTACAAGGCATTCCCATGCGGTCTTTTGTCTTCCTTTTTCAACAAAAAGTATCTCTATAGCAGCTCCGGTATCCTTCTTTACACCCATAAGCCTTGCAGGTATTACTTTAGTCTCATTAAGTACCAGACAATCACCCTCATCCATATATTCAATAATATCATAGAAATGCTTATGGCTTATATTTCCTGCTTCCTTATCAAGTATCAGAAGTCTTGAAGAAGCTCTGTCTTCAAGAGGATCCTGTGCTATAAGTTCCTGTGGCAAGTCATACCAAAAATCCTTTACATCCATACTAGTTTCCGCTCTTTGTCTCAGCTATGGATACTTCTGCTTCCTCTTTACTGCTTTCAGTTATACTTTCCACCGTACTTTCCTCTACAACAGTCTGTGCTTCTGTAGTTTCTGTTGCCGGCTTACTCTCATTTGTAGCGGCGTTTTGAACCCATATAGAATATAGTGTTCCAAGTTGTATATCACTTGTAACCGCAGTTGCAAGATCCTTTCTCATCTGTGCATCTAAAGCAATGATATCCTCAGACTTTGAAACATCCTCTATATATTTCTTCTCATCCTCTGTCAAATTGTTATTCTCCACCATATAGAATGCATCCTTTGGCTCTTCCTTAATATATGCCCAAGTCAGCATAGGTGCCTTTGTATCAATATCATAAAACTTCACATTTGAGCTTATAAATACCACATACGAATTAGGCTCATATCCCTTTGTTACATAGGTGACTGTATCATCAAAAGACTCATACACCTTTGCCTCATCATTGAGTTTGCTCTGCAAATCTGCAAGTCCATCCTCATCACTTCTACCAAAAACATTATACATTCTTCTGGCATCTGCATTAACCTTTGCATATTGGTAAGCTTTCACCAATTCTATAATACCGGGAATTTGATCTTTTTGTAAGCCATATGTCTTATAATCAGATAGTCTCTTTTCTTCTTCTGACATGGTAGACTCCGGCACTGTTGCAGTGGTAACAGTTTCTTCAGTACTTGCTGTTGTATTTGAATTTCCACAGCCTGTAGCAACTGCCATCATCATTGCTATCATACCCATTCCCATAATTATTTTTTTATTCTTCATAACTGCCTCTTTATACTATCATTATTAACGGTCTATATAGGTCAAAATCTGATTTATGACCTCCTAACCACTTTATTATTTTATCAAATATTATACTAAAAAGCACCTATCAATTTATTATAAAAAATGATATAATTTTGTAATATTTATTGGTATCAATAGCGTATTGGATAACGCATCAGACTCCGACTCTGAAGATTGTGGGTTCGAATCCCACTTGATACATTTATTAAATATCTGTATTTTCTGCGAAATACTATAGGAGCAATATGTTAAAAAATGAAGTTTTAAAAATTCTGCTTTCAAATAAAAGCCATGTATCAGGACAGAATATCTCAAAATATCTTGGTGTATCAAGAACAGCGATATGGAAAGCTGTTTCTACACTAAAAAAAGATGGATACAATATAGAATCCGTCAATAATAAGGGCTACTTGCTCTTAAACAAAAATGAGACACTAAGTCGTGTAGAAATCGAACAATGCATAAATGCTTATAACTATTCGAATCCTCCAAAAATCATTTATTTAAATGAAGTTGACTCTACCAACAATTATGCCAAAAAAGTTTCTGACTCGCTAAATACTGATTTTTTAGTGGTTTCAGATATGCAAACTCTTGGTAAAGGTAGACTTGGAAGAAGCTGGGATTCTCCAAGTGGAAGCAGTATTTTCATGAGTTTATGTATTAAACCTGATATTGCTATAGAAAGCATCTATTATTACTCTTGTAATGGCTGTTTCTCTATGCGAGGCGATAGAAGAAATATATTCTATCGAACCTCTAATCAAATGGCCAAATGATATAGTCTTTAATTCAAAGAAGATCTCCGGCATACTTACAGAAATGAGTTCTGATATGGATGGTATCAAATATATTATTTCCGGAGTTGGAATCAATGTAAATAATAAGGATTTTCCTGATAATATAAAGGAAACAGCATCATCTCTTTTTCTTGAAACAGGTATATTAATGGATAGGGCAAGATTAATCGCAAGCACTGTATATCATTTCTATAATAATTTTAATATTTTTCTAAAAACTGAGGATATGACTAATCTGAAGGAAAAGTATGAAAAGCATTTAGCCAATATTGGCAAGGAAGTGAAGATACTTGATCCCAAAAATAAATATACTGCTACAGCACTGGGTATTGATGAAAGCGGTGCTTTACTTGTGAATACAGATGGTAAGATAAAAAGAATTATCAGTGGAGAAGTCAGTGTAAGGGGATTATATGGCTATGTATAAACTATTATATAATAAATAAATTCTACAATAATGTTGGGAGTGGCATTTGCTGATCTTGACATTTTTTAATACAAAAAAAGTCTTGCAAGACAAGACTTTTTACAGCTGCTGACGGGACTCGGACCCGTTGGGGCTACTTTTAAAAAAGCTTTATATATCGCACTCTTTCGCCAAACGCTAGGAATTAAGCCATTCCTAGCGTTATTTTTTTATCTTTAAAAAGAAATATTTTTTTCTTGTTTTTTTCTGATATTTTTTTCTAAGATATATCACACGATATATCACACGAAAAAAACTTTTAAAAAAAATAATAAAAAGGGGCTGTCGGGAAATGGCATCCATAAAAGAGGGAGGTGTGACTCAAAACGAGTCACACCTCCCTAAGTCTTTTACATAAAAAAAGATGGCTAACGATAACCATCTTTCTCCGTTACATGTTATAATGTAACTATGCTCACAGTTAATTATTATAACGACTTTTTTGAAATAGGTCAACAGAAAATCAACTTTAGCTTCTATGAATTGAGTTTACCCGATGACGATCCAGTCTATACCCTAAAAAAAGTTATGGAGGATTTAGATTTTTCCGGACTATTAGCCAATTGTTCGGACAAGGGAAGAACAGGGTACAACCCGATCATGATGTATGCAGTTATTACTTATGCAAATATGCGTGGAATACGCTCTATTGATCGTATTGTGGATTTATGTGAAAGAGATATTGCTTTTATCTGGCTTACTCAAGGGAGGAAGCCTAAAAGAGATGCTTTTTATGAATTTAAAAGTAAAAAACTTACTTCAGATATTTTGGATGACTTAAACTATCAGTTTATGAGACGATTACAAAAGGAAGGATTTGTAACATTAAAAGAATTGTTTATTGATGGAACAAAAATAGAAGCTAATGCTAATCGTTATACTTTTGTATGGCGTGGAAGTATTAATTATCATCTTGCAGGTCTGCTGGATTCTATTGATAAGCTTTATTCAGACTATAATTCTTTTTTACAAGATAATGGATTTGGTGAAAAGTACGAGCTTGGAAATGCACAAATGTTTGTGATTGACGGGATTGATAGAGTTAGAGATATTATTGAAAAAAACAGAAAAAAAGAAAGATTACGAAACATAAAAAAAGCTATCTAATAACCGTATTATAGAGATTGATAACTGCTCGCCTATTGAAATACTTAAGCTTCAGAAAAAAACCTTATGACTATTGCTGACGGAGAAGGTATTGTATTTGTTAACGGAAAGGGTAAGAGAAAGCCAAAGCTTCAACAACTCTATGAAGAACTTGAACATTGTGGACAGCGATTAATGCACTATAAAGAATGTTTTGAGATTATGGGGAAAGATAGAAACAGCTATTCCAAAACTGATTTGGAAGCAACCTTTATGCGAATGAAGGAAGATCATATGCTTAATGGGCAGCTAAAGCCTGCATACAATGTACAGATAGCGGTAGAGAATTATTTTATTGTACATAGTTATGTAAGTAATGATCGTACAGATTATAATACATTAATTCCGATCCTTGAAAAAGCATAAGGAAGCATTCGGAGAAGTACTTGAAGAAGTGACGGCAGACAGCGGTTATTGTAGTGAGAAAAAAATCTCTTATATCTAAAAAGAAAAATAAGATAGATAGTTATATAAAACTACAGGATCATGAAAAAACGAAAAAAACAAGAGCATACAGTAAAGATATAGGTAAATACTACAACATAGAAGACAATGGTATTTGAAGATGAGCAAGTCTATATCTGTCATGACGGTCGTGAACTTAGACATATCAACACAGAAAAGAAAAAACAGAATGGTTATACACAAACATATGAAGTATATGGATGTTCAGACTGTAGTGGATGTGAACATAAGTCTAAATGCTTATACAAATATAATCCTGATAAAGATGTTGATAAGAACAAAGTGATGAAGATCAATGAAGTATGGGAAGAGCTTCGAGAGAAATCACATGCTAACATACAGAGTGAAAAAGGTATTCTGAAACGACAGACACGGTCTATTCAAACGGAAGGTCATTTTGGAGATATTAAAGAGAATGAAGATTTCCGACGCTTTAACTATCGTTCTTCAGATAAGGTATATAAAGAATTTATGCTTTTTGCGATAGGAAGAAATATAAACAAATATCATCGTTTTCTCTACGCAAAACTAAAGAAATTTGAAGGAAAACCACAGGAGAAAACCGCATAGTAAAAAATGCAAAAGCAAAATTTCAGCCAAGGGGGTTTTATGCCCAAAAATAGACAGTATTATAGAAAAGTAAAATATCCTGACAAAGTCGCAAAGCCAAAACGCCTTGTATTTGTCAGGATATTTCTATTTCGTTCTGTAGGGATTAAAATTCAGTATTTCCCGACAGCTCCCTTTCCTTTTACTCTGCTATGCCCACACTCTCGACATCTGCAGGTGTACTCTTATGCTCTTCTATAAATTTGCCATTTTCATTTACTTTGTAGTATATGCCATCAGTCAGTATGTATGCGTTTTTCGCCATAACTCCTGATTTTGTGAGATAAAAAGCTTGTCCTTTATTTTCGACCCACTGCCCTGAAAGCATAGCTCCGTCGGCAGGATTCATATAATACCAGTCTTCGCCCTGCTTAAACCACCCAGTTATCATATAGCCTTTCATATCAAATACATACCATCTTCCTTCAATAAATGCCCATTTGCCAGCTATGGTACTTTGTGGTGTATCAGCATACCACCATTGACCGCTTTCAGTTTTATTCCACCCAAGCGGGTACTCTACCTGTGTCGGCTTATTATTTTCTGCTTTCTTGCCATCCTGCAGGGCTATAGCGGTGTGATGGAACTCATACAATAAGATGTCTCCTCTTCTTAAATATTCATCTGATAGCAAGTATTTAGGCGCTGTCAATAATTCAAATTCTTCTGTCCTGAGAAGTGCATTAGCTTCATTGCCTGTGTAGATGTCACCTGATACCCTTATGCCTGCTGCATTGACGCATACTGCAACTAATGCACTGCAATCGGTCTCGCAATGTGTCTTTATATCTTCTATCTTCCACCCGTTGGCCTTGCAAAGACTGTATAAAGTGGTTCTTTGATTTTGGTCGTATCCGACAAAGTCATTCTTGCAGGCTTTTTCCATAGCTTGCGCTATCTTTTCAGCCTTTTTTGAGTCCTTACACCTTAAGACCTTATTCCACGGGCGATTATACCACTCACGGATTGCAACCTCTCCACCATCCTGATCTCCTGCAAGTCCTCCGCTGTACCTGCCTCTTTCATCTCTGCTTGCTTGTCCTATTTTTATCATTTCTTCGCTCCTATTATGTATTAGGAAACAAGTTTCCCAAGTAATATTTCTTTTGATTTTTTTCATGTTTGATTTGAGCTTTTGTAAGCTCTATCTCTCTTTGAATTTGCTTCATAGCTTTTACTATGTAGCTTTGCGCCTCTTTTTCTTCATGCCAATCCAACTCAAATTTACTCACTACATCTATCTGTAAATTTATAGTTGTGCGATATTTGCATAAAAATTTTGGAAAGCTTCTGCTTATTGCTATAAAAAGATAATCTGTATTTACGCCGTCTTTGGGTATAAATACGCAATATCTGTTATCGATCTCGCCTTCTTCTCTTATCTGACCAACAAATTCATCCACGGCAGAAAGCTTTATATAACAACTTCCTGCAGGATATTTCTTTTTGTCCATGGCTCTTTCAAAGTTGCAAACTTCTCTAATATTTATCACTTTATTCTTTTTAAGATTCATCATTCATGTCCTCAAGCAATATTTGCCTATGCGCACCAATTATGGCCATATCTTCTAAAGGTCCGACAAGGTCGCCAAGCATCTCATATAGATCACCCAACGTCTTTCTTTCCTCTTGTCTTATCTCTGCCAACTCTTTTAGAAGCGTTTCCATATCCGGCAACGGTTCTGGCTCATAGGTATCCACATAACGCAGAATATTTAAGTTAAAATCGTTTTCTTTTATCTCTTCATAGCTTGTTACGTGTGCAAACTTCTTTACTTCTTTAAAATCGAAAAAAGCTTTCAGAACCTTGTCTATATGTGCCTGCTCCATGACGTTGTTCTTTCCCGACTTTACAAAATCTTTTGAAGCATCTACTACTAAGATGTTTTCTGAATTTTTTTCAAGCACTAAAACAAACACAGGAATGGCGGTATTTAAGAAAAGTTTTTCTGGCAACCCTATAATTGCTTTTATAAGTTTTTGCTCTACCAACCACTTTCTAATATCACCCTCTTTTCGTCCTCTGAAAAGAAGGCCGTGCGGTACTATCGCAATGAGTCGACCATCATCTTTTAAATGACTTAGGCCGTTTAGAATAAAGCCATAATCCGCTTTGCTTTTTGGAACCTCAAAGCCGTAAAAGCTGTAATCCCTTGAGTCAGGAAAGTCCATGGAATAGGGCGGATTCATAACGACGTTATCGTACTTGCCGACCTCTTGCACGTCATCAACTTTTACACTTATTTCATCTTTGTTGTTTTTTTCAAGAACATACCTGCTTTTCACCGTATCTCTTAAACAGTCACCCTCTTCCACTATGCCTTCAAGTCCGTTTAAAATCCCATCAAGCAAATTAAAAGCTATCGTTCTTTGACTGAATTCTATCTCATGTATCTTAGTGCCGTGTTTTTTCGCCACGGCCTTTGCAAGCGCTCCTGTGCCTGCACACATATCTAAGCAAGCGCCATCTTTTGTAAGACTTGCCACAATCTCGCATATGCAGTCGGGTGTAAAATCTTGCTTCAGGCTTTTTCTATCGCCCTGTTCAGATTGGTAATAGTCTCTTAAATCTATGCTGCCATTTTCACGCATCTTCTTGGCCATATCGGTAATGTCACCATTATGAATTTTATCCATTATCGCGGTAGGCAGCAGGTAGCTTTCTTTTACTCCGAAAATCTCTAAAAGTGTCATTCTATCCCACCTATTTTAAATTAAAAAAGAGGACAACCGCCCTCCCTTTTATTCTTCCACCTCGGGTAAGCCTGCAACGCTTGTGAGTAGTGATAAGAGTCCTGCCACTACGGAAGCACTAACTACAAGCTTCCAATCTACTGTGCTTATAACTGATCCCGTACCTATCGTTGCTACTGCAGTCTGAGCGACCGTCTTTAATGCTCTGACTGCTGCTGCCTTCAACCATCTTCCAAAATAACTATTCATCCTATCTGTGTCCTTTCCTAATCTCTTCAAATCTTTCTTTCATTTCAGATTTGATAATATCGTGTGCATCATCAATGTAATGATTTTTAATTTTATATGTTTCACAGTGCATGTTATACTTTGATACTACATCAAGAATGTATTCAAACTGCTTTTCTGAATAAACCCTGCCAAGCTTGATATTTTCAGCGAAGTTAATAATCTCATTTCGCATACCTACAGCCTGATACTCCTTGTCTTGCTTGTCGTATGCATTAAATCTAGACTCCATTTCACTTCTTATATCCTCTATAGACTGCGAATTTTTTTGTGTAGCCAGCTCTATACTATCAAGCTTCTTATATACCCCACGGTTAATAATACCACCTACATACTTGAAAACAGTGGTCCAAGGATTGATTTTTATAGGAGCGATTTCCACAACCACGCTTAGTATTGTTAAAAAAGGGGTGATAGTATGTATCACCCTGCTAACATCTGATAAATCCTGTAAAAACACTGTGCTTACTCCTCGTTTGTGGCATTTGACGGTGTCGCAAGTGGTGCATTATCATCTGCAAGCTCCGGATGTCCTTTTTCTTTTAAGGACCTCTTCACACCTTTCTTGAAAATCGGCAAGATATCTCTATATCTTGTCTCGCCTTTAATAATCGCTGTTGCAAATAAATCGTAAATTGCTTTCATTTTTTACTCCTTTCAAATAAAAAAAGACCGATTAATCAGTCTAAAGTCCTTCATCTTCTTCCGCTTCTTCGCTGCCATCCTTGCTTGCAAGCATTGTAGCGGTCGCAAGAATGGCTGCTCTCAACTCCTCAGTCTCTTCTGACCTCTTGCGATTTAATTCGTCAAGATGTTGCTTCGTCGCTTCAAGCTCTTCTTTAATCTTCGCAAAGTCGCCCATCGGAGTTTCGTGTGATACTACTGTATGATCCTTCTTACTTACATCTATGCTGTCTATGACATTGCCATCAGGAACTTCAAAAGTACCAATTTTCAAACTTTCCAAGTCCGACTGTTCGGACACTACAGCCAAGATATCGCCGTTTGATGTGTACAATACTGTGTGCTTCATTTAATCTCCTTTCTAATTTAAAAAATCTATCTTTGTGATTTGTATAGCCCCCTCGAATTTATCGCTTGTCTTGTCATAATTACAATACGCACCAAAACTTAAGAAAATGAAATCGTTTATATCGCTTACATCTATCACCATTTGTCCATTTCTTGTGATTTTTACGCTTGCAAATGTCTGCTTTAGCATGCGTATGCTATCAATCTGCTTTCCTTCTACATTTACCAAGCTCCTACCACTTGCAAGGCTGACATGTGCCTCCAGAGACGCATAAGGTTTGCCTTCAATATCTGCTTTCGCATGATAGCTTATGACTATGCTTCGAAAAGGTGTGACATTTATAGATTGCGACAAAACGCAACCAACCCTCCTACTCCTAAATGCAGGCCAGCCAGTAGAAATCGCTAAATTTATTCCGCCATCATAAATCCCAGCGTACTTGTAAAAGTCCGCTAGCCAATATGCATAATAATTATTATTTAAGTAAAAACCTTTATTCGCCACCCCCGATGCTAAAATCCCGTCGAAAGTGGCTCCGTTAAAAACCGTTCGGCCTGCTCCATAGTCCTTCATCGTGCCGACCATGCCGCCGATATTTACACCCTCTCGGACGTTATGAGCAAGCAGAGTAGGCAATGGCAGGAACACATAATTTGCACCCTGTATGTAAGCGTTGTTCTTTATGCCTACCACTATACCTCTACCACGGCCATGTGGGTCGTCATATACAAGACCAGGACCGATTGTGCTGTTATCTGCAGATATTACATCGCCCGTGCTGCAAATCCATCTTGGAATAGTGCCTTCAAACTTGAGCCCACGTTGAGAAGAAGCCGTTTGCCACTGTAGTACACTATCAGCTCCAGCAGTACCTAAGTTTGATGCATCTATGCACGTATGGGGGATATTGTCGGCCCTATAGTAATACCCGTTACCATAGGGTAAGTCTAGATACAAAATTGGATTACCTGGGTCGCTCCAATAATCAATCCCAAAATTAGTAGATTTGTTGCTTCTGTAATTACTATCTTGAGTGTTAATCATTTTTACTCTGCCCGTCGTGCCCGCTACAGTAAAATTTGAAAGCATTTTATTTGCATCTATGCCTAAAACGTTTGCAAGCACTGCATACGGTATTTTTGCGGTCGGCTTATACTGCCCATCTTTCGGGTAAAAGCCTTCTTCAAATCTTGTGTGCACTGTGCGTTCTCCCGGATTATTTGCCACCTCTGACGCCATATTCCAAGTACCACGATTGACCATCGTACCCTGTACGGGCTCGTCGTCACTATCGCTTGTCAGTGCTGTGTAACCCTGCAGCACGTATCCTCTTTTTGCCGTCACATCATCGGAGGTAACTCCCCCAACTCCGCCCGACATTAGTATCGCATCAGCCATATCAACCTCCTTTTATGGCCAGTATTATGTCTTGCGCCGGCTTTTTTCTGAAACATTTTACTAATATATAGCCGTCATAAACTTCTATCTTATCTATGCAGGAGTAGGACTTCCATGCTCCCTTAATTACTCCTGAATCCGTAATTCCATCAAGCAAATAATGACTTATAATCGGGGTATCCGTAGCCTTTATACCAGGCATATCTATACGTAATACATAAGGAGCATTGGCGGAGAATCCTGCCACTCGCATCCATACAGTTCTCGTGTTTTTGAAATATTTAAGCACAAATTTAAGACCACCAATCATGGCGCTAAATATACTTTTAATACTTCTTTTGCTACCTATCTGATTTATGTCGGTTATGTCCACATCCTCCGCCCATGCAGCAGGCAAGTTCACATCCGCTATCGCTCCGTCTGCACTACTTATCTTACTGTCGGACAATTCCTTCAGCTTTGAGTCGATTATATCCATGCTCGGATTTATCGCCTCTTCTATGTTTGCAAAATCCGAAAGTTGTGGCTTATTTAACTGATAAAATCTTGTTTTTTGCATTTTTTATACCTCCTGCCATTTTTTATCTCCATAAAGTCCGTTCCATTTCTGCAGTAAGCTCCGACCACCTCATGGCCTTAAAGCGTTCCCATCTATTAAATAATGCGTACACATTTACAATCATGTTCGCAGGCGCTCTCTTTCTTATCAGGTCGGCCACCACTTCAATCATAGTGATTGATACAAGTTTTACACCGCAATCAATCAAATATTTTGAGTTATCCACTTTTAATTTATAGTTATCCGCACCGCACACAACCTTTAAAACTTCATCAAGCTTATTGATTGTGTACGGTAAATCGGACACATGATAACCCCTTATGCGGTTGACTCTATCTTCAAGACTGTCAGCCGGATTTACTACTATATGTAGTAGTTTTTCCCATTGCGCGCACTCCGATTCGTCCATCGTGGCCAAAATCCTATTAAGTTCTTCTCTTTGCAAAGATGCCCACGCAAGTCTTAAATACTTGTCATAAGTCTTTGCAATCTTTTTAAATTCATCTATCTCTGCTATGTGAAGCGGTAGATATTGAAGCGTATCAACCTCTATCATGTCAATGCCACCTCTCCAAGCTTTGGAATTTCGTCACTTTGTAAAGTCAAGTTACTGCTGTTTTTATTCAAAGAAGTATTATTTACATCAAGTACACCCTGCACGTCTAATATAGCCGACTCAAGCCTTGATATATATACGATTGCTTCAGTATGCTCGTCGCCTTCCTTCCAAGCCTCTGCGATACCTTTTAGATACTCTTTTATTTTTTCTTTTATCTTCTCAGACAAATTACTGCTTGAGTATCCTGCTGCGTATGTGATTTGAGTGCTTACGCTTATAACCACTTCCTTTACTGACTCAATAGTAAGGTTATGGCCAATAGGTGCCCAACCGTATCCGCTTCCCTTCGCGGGTACAGCCTCCGCCCTTATTTGATTGATAAGGTAATCACTGACTGCAGTGTAATCTGAAGATATCAGTACAGCTTTTACCGTGCCTGCTCCCTGCCAAGTCGGATATATCTTTGAGCCTCCAACTCCCTGTATGCTTGCGAATTCCTTGTATGCAGATATGTTGCCTGCAAAACTTTGAGATGTAAAACTCTGTATATATCGCTTATATAAAGAGTCCTTGTCCTCTTCTTCATCTCCTGCTACAAGCAGCTCTGTGACCTTTGCTGACTCTAAGCCGTCTATGTAGTCAATAGCTATAAGGTCGCCTTTCAGTGTATTCGCTCCAGCTCCTGTCTCTTCCACCATCATTTTATAATGATGTAAGCCGTCATTTATGACTTCCACCGCCTTGTAATTGTATCCTTTAAGGCTAAAGCGTGAGCCGATAGGGATAGCCACATTGAACTCCGCCTTGACATACGCATTAGTCGCTTCTTTTCTGACTATCGCTCTATCAAGTGCAATCATTTCTAAGTGCTCTATATCTGCCGTACCTGCGTGGCTCTGCTCAATAATAAAGTCCATTTGAATGTACAGTTTTTCAATCTCATAAGCCAAGGCAGACAAGGCATTATGTACCAAGCTACCTTCTGACTTTACTATCTCATCACCGATATACGCTTTCGTATTGGCAAGGATACTTTTATAATTTTTATCTTCGTACATTTTCATCTACCTCTGTACTTCCGAATTTTGTCACTACCCTGAAAGATATATTCAAGCTGTCGGAATTTCTTACAGCTTCAAAATCTTCTATGCTTTCGATATACTCATTTATCAGCAATGCATCGGATATCTCACTTTCGCAATCGGTATTTATATACTCTTCGCTAAGCATATGGCCGATGTACTGCTCTAAGCTTGTGCCATAATCTGCAGAGTATATCGCATGTCTAAAGCGTTCTGTGTGCATACATAGCCAAATCCATACTTTTATAGCTTCAAGGCCTTCAACTATTTGCCTGTAAGCTGTCCAGTATGAAAGTCTATGCCGTACTCCCTTGGTACTTTGACCACTTGGCTGTCATTTTCCTTTATCGTCTTTGTGTCGCTTAACTCCTGTAAAAAACTTGGCAATATGCTCATAGTTTCACCAGCTTTCCAAGTACTAAGTATAAGGTTGATGTGTAGTCATTCGGATCGCTTCCCTTAACCTTGTATACTGCTACCTTGTCGCCTGCCTGTAATGGTGATAAGTATGTGCTTGTATCCTGCAAGTTTCCACCCTCGGGGCATTGCCCTGCTACCTTGCTTGCAAGCTTTACCGTCAAGCTTTCATTAAAAAGCAAGTCATCAGATGTCAGTATCAAGTCGCCTATCTTGCATGAGTTAGCACTCACCATTTCAGCCACTTGTATACCGTCCGATAAATCACCCGTATCCGTATTTATAAATGCATCTGTCCAACTCATAGCCTACTCCATCATTCCTGTATACTTCTTTTTCTGCTTTTTCTCAACTTTTTGCTCTGTACCCGCTCCGTTTTCTTCTCTTTGCTTTTTCACATCCGCTTTTATCGCAGCAATTCTCTCTTGTCTCTTTCTTTCTGCTCTAGTAAGTCCGTCTTTTTTCTTCTTTGTACCGCCACCTTTTCGCTTTTCTGACTTACCTGAGTCCTTAGCCTTCTTTTCTTTCTTAGAATCTTCTGCCTCTTCTTTGATGTCCTTTGTATCCATCAAGCTATCAAACCTGAGTTCAAGCTCCATTTTGTGTGTACCATTTTCAAAAGTATGATTATCTGAAGATATCCAGTATTTACCCGATAAGCCTGTAGCTGTATCTTTTACTTCTACAAAATAGCAAGATAGGCAATTTATATCGCCGATAGCTGATATTTTTATCTCCTGTGCCGGCTTGATTTTCAAAAGATTTTTCGCTCCAGTTGTGGGGTCAATGCCCTCTTCTTTGCTGTAAATCTCTTGAAAGACTCCAAATTTTTTAAGACTTCCGTCGTCTTTGACTTCGCCTATCTGCTTGCCCTTATCGTCAAAAATCAGAACTTTATTTTTTATATCGTCCATCCTTTCCGATATACTGCTAGCAAAAATATTCGAATTTTCCGAAAGCGTAAAGCCTTTTACTGCCCATTCTGTCTTGTATACTCCAAGCCCACGCTTATATATCATAGCGAAATACTTATCGCCCGTGATTTTATGTGCTTTTGTGTATGCAGCCATCACAATGTCATACATCTTCATTTTGTCGCAGATCATACTTGCTATATTTACGCCCGTGGGGTGCAAATACCTAATAGGCACTTGTATATCTGCGCACACTTGAGAAGCTATCGCTTCAGCCGTCAAATTTTTAAAGTTGTACTGTCCTGTTGACTCAAGCAAGTGCTTCATCATATCGTAAGCCGTAAAAGTGATAGTACCTGTTTGGCTTGATTTTTCTACTCCGAAAATCTGCCCGAAAAAGATTTCGCCCTCTTTCGTGTCCTCAAGCGATATATAATTGCCTGTTGCAATAGAGGGCAAATTTACAGATTTGTCATAAGGTGCATTTATATAGTCAAAATCAACACTTCTTGATGCTTCACTTGCAGAACCCTTCCAAGTAATTTTAGAACAAGCATTTGTTATATTGTATACAACGCCTGTGTCTTTTATAAGCTTTATGACCATAACTCACCTCAAGGAATAACTAAGACTGTGCCGTCTTTTATAAAATTCGGATTGCTGCCAATGACCTCTTTGTTTTGCTCATATAGTGCGTGCCAGTCAGATGAGCCCGTCAGCTGTCTTGCGATTGAACTCAAGCAATCGCCACTTTTGACTGTATAGGTTTTCGGCTTTTCCCTTGTATCTTCTCTTTTCGCTGTGTCTTTTGAAGACATATCTTCGCTTGCAGCTGCTGCACTTTCTGCTACTACACTTGACTGACTTATAACGATTTTTCTATGCTCTTTTAATGTTATTGAAAAGCTTACATCGCCTGTGCCATCGTTTTCTTCGTACTCAAAAGAAGATATTCTGCAAGGGAAATTAATTGATGTTCCTGTTATGATTATTTTAACCGGCCCACTATTCATCATTTGCTCTATCTGCTTGATGTACTTGATAGGCTTTTTTATTTTTCTAAATTCGCAGTAGCTTGGATCATAATTGCGTGGAAAAAAAGAAGAGAAGGAGACTGTTTTCAGCTCCTTCATACCTCCCAAATCCACCTCGCCAATAGCGTTAATATTTACCGTTTCAATTCCTCTGCCGCTCGATACCTTGTACTCCGCAGGAAGTACAGGAAATCTTAGCGGGCTACTTCCTTTAAGCCATATTTGCACTGAAACTCATACCTCCTCGATTTTTTCGTGAAGCCATAATCTCTCTTGCTACGGCCTTGCCTATTTTGGCGATGTCCGCCTCTTCTCTTACAACGATTTGGTCGGCCAACTTTGGAATACTGATATTAGTACTACCACCTGCCTTGCCCATTCTCACGCTTTCATCGTGCGGATATATCCTTGAGCCGTGTGGTAGGTCGATAATCTCTCCGCCCTTTTCGCTTACTTGGACTAAACCGCCCATCCAGTTAAGATCGCCTGTTGCTTTGCAGGTACGCTTGTGGCGGATGCGGTCGCACTGCCTTCACCCATTCCAAAGAAGCTGGCCACTCCTTTGATACCATCAACAATTCCGCCAATAAAACCTTTTATGCTATCAATAATCCCTTTTATCATTTCGGAAAACCCCTTGAAAATTTGGACGATTCCATCCCAGGCTTTTTGCCAGTCGCCTGTGAATACGCCTGTAATAAAAGTAATTATTCCAGATATTACATCTATAACTCCGCCGATATAAGTCATTGCACCACTTAAAAATCCTGCAAATGCCGATACAGCTATGCCGACCGCCGCCGCAATTCCTGCTCCAATTTTGCAGGCTAAGTCTACGATAATTGGTATAAAAGGCATTATCTTTGCTTTCAACTCTTCAAAGCTTGCTTTTAACTTCTGAAATGTCGGAGACGTTGAGTTTAAAGCCGCTTTAAAAACATTGAAATGCGTAATTACCGAAACGACCACCACCGCAATAGCTGCAATTATTGCTATTACAATGCCTGCAGGTGATGTGATTGCCGCCAGAGCTGTTTTTACAAGGCCACCGCTGGATGATAGTCCTTTGAAGGCTGTGCCTGCTACCCTCGCAAATCTGCTAAGCTTAGTAAAAGCTCCTCCGATTTTGCCGACCATACTAACAGTTTTTCCAAACACTAAAAGGGCAGGTCCGACTGCGGCTGCCATCATAGCCCACTTAACAATCTGCTTTTGCTGTTCAGGGCTCATTTTGTTAAATCTATCTAGTAACTCTGTAATTTTTTCAATAAATGGCACGACCGCACCCGATAAGGCTTCGCCTGCACTGTACTTAAATACGTCAAAAGACGACTTTAATTTTTCCACAGAACCACCAGGACCACTCATAAGTGCATCCGCCATAGCTTGAGACGCTCCAGTTGCTCCTTCAATGCTATCTTTGTATCCCTGCAAAGCTTCAATGCCTGGACCGTTAATCAGCGTTACCCATTTAGCTGCTTGGTTTTTTCCGAATATCGCACTTGCAGCAGCTAACTGCTGTTGGTCGCTCAATCCCTCAAAACCTTTTTGCAAAGTTCCAATTGTCTCAGGCATAGACTTAAGACTTCCATCTGCATTAAAGACATTTATACCCAGGGCTTCCATCCATATTGCACCTTCTTTTGCGGGACTTGCCAGCCTCATAAGACCTGTATTTAAAGCGGTAGCACCCTCAGATGCTCCTATACTGTGGTCGCCAAAAACTCCAGTAAGCACCGCCAAATCTGAGAAGCTCCAGCCGACTGTATTTGCTGTTGAGCCGGCTATACTCATAGCATCAAAAAGCCCTTGCACATCCGTATTAGCTTGTGCTTGTGCCTTTGCCATCATATCTGTGTAATGGCTCGCTTCGCTTGCATCTGCTCCGAAGGCTTTCAAAGTGTTGCCAAGACCACCTGTAACCATTGATAAATCGGACGCCGTACCTGCTGCAAGGCTCATAGCAGGCGAAATCATATCCGCCGCCTGCGCCGCATCAAAACCTTGCCTAGCAAAGTTTAAAGATGCATCCGCCGCATCCTGCATTCCAAATGTGGAATTAGATGCAGCGGTTTTTATAGCACTTTCAAGCACTTTTGCCTCTTCAGCAGTACTGCCCATTGTTTCGCCTACCAGTCTTAGTGTTTTATCAACTTCACCAAAACTTTTAAAGCTTGCCGCACCAACAGCAGCCAGTGGCAGGGTTACTCCTGTAGTAAGCTTTCCACCTAAATCGCTTATGCTTTTTCCAGCTTTTTCGACTCCTTTCCAAGCCCTTGAAGCCGCAGCAGTGCCACTTGTCAGAGTGCCTATCGTCTGATTAAATCCACTTGTAAAATTGTCTAAAAACCGAAATTCGACATCCACCTGTCTAGCCATCTAGAGCACTCCTTTCTTTTGCTTCTTCCACCTCTTTTCTGATAAAGTGCTTTATTAGTAATTTGTCAGAAAAGGGTGCATCAAAAAAGACTGACGGACTCCAGTCGTGATTTACAAATAAGTAAAACATTGCCTGAAAGTCTGCGTCAGTCTCTATTAGTTTTTTACATCATCATACCCAGTGCCGTCATCATCTTCCTCTTTACTAAACCCTGATAAAGCTCCGATTTTTTCTGAAATCTTTACCAGTTCACCACCTGGAAATAATGTTTTTGCAAGATCCTTTGGAGTTGTTGCCTTGTAGTACTCCATTAACTCCTTATCTTTTAGATCGGGTTCAATGCAACCTGTAACAACCACCATTGCGTGGGCATCATAGACACGACCTATATCTATGCCGCCAGATTTGTTTGTCGCGCTTGACATGATCTCCGTGTATCGGTTACCCGATAACGCTTTTACCGTGATTTCTATCTCTTCGCCTGCCACTTTTGACAAGTGACAAGTTTTTACTTTTTCTGTAGGTATTTCAAGAAGCTTATCCCTATCAAGCTTCATAAGTCTTTCCATTAAAGATGCCATTTTTTATTCCTCCTATGCTCTTATATCGTCAAGAAATTCCCAGTCTTCAAAAGTGAAGCTATAGGACTCTTCTGTATTCTTCTGAACTTCCCAGTCCATCAATATTGCCTTGTCGAATTTGCAGTGATAAAAGACTACTCTTTCAACTCCTAAGCCGTCAGGGTCTGCAAGTTTTGAAATAACTTTAAAGTCAGGTGTTCGTCCCTTTTTTATTTCGTCGGATATTGACTTTGAAATATTTGATCTCACGTGATGAAGCTTAACACTTCCTTTTCCTTCAACCTTGGTCATCTTTTTTCCCGCAGTAAGGCTTCTGACCATCGAAATATCTGAGTAAGATATACTTACTTCGCCTTTGCAAGACATAACCTCGCCGATGTACTCGTCATTAAGCCACAATTCTCCATATGTGCCATTTATGACCTGATTTGATACAAATTTCTTCATGCTCTACCTCCTATACTGAAATCTTTAAAGATACATCTTCAATCGCATCAACTAAGGATACAACCGCCTTAAGAAAGACCTGTGAACCTGTGTTTGCTCTCTTGATTTCTTCGTCTGTGCAGTCGTCAATACCCTTTTCGCTTCCGTCCTCAAGTATGACCTTTTTGCCCTGAGCCTTTAGCCACTGCTTCTGAGCATCTACATCAATCTGACATTGTCCGACTGAGATAAGACCGTCATTGACAAGACTCATAAAATAAGAGTTTACAGCTGTGATAAGCAAGCACTTATTGTCGTATGAGTTTGAGAACTTGCCGATATAGTTATCTTCAATAGTCTTTCTGATGTCGTCTTCCATCATATCCATAGTTTCAACAAGCTTAATCTTCTTAAAGCTGTCGCCCTTTTCGGCTGTGGTGGTTGTAAGTGATGTTACTGCACGGTTTAACTTAACCTTTTCGCCGTCCCAAATGGCTATAAGCTTGCCTGCTCCAACTGCTTCGTCCTGCTCTGTCTTTGTCAATCTGTTTACATCTACGAAGTCCTGTAAAGGTGCGTATGTACCCGATACATTAAAGCCTGTGCCAGCTAAAAGCCCAGCAATTCTTGCAGTTCCCTGTTCAGGTGTGAGGGCTTTTTCCCTTGTTCTGTATAGTGTAGAACACCAGTTTATAACTCCTTCATTGTCGCCTGCCACTTCCGGCAATACAACTTTTACAAGCTTGTGTTCGCTCCTTTGTTTCTTAATCCAGGTTGCCATATCCTGTACTTTGCTATCTGTTTTGACTGTCGGGATTGCCATATATGTGAATTTTTCGTTTTCGAAAAATTGCAGCATATCTTTATAAGCTTTTGCCATATCCTCAGCAGTCTGCATAATGTATACAAGCACATATTTGGGTGCGTATGAATAACCTACCAAGGCATCTTTTACATACTGCTCATTCTCTTCGCTTAGTACACCAGTCGGGATATCGCTAATGTTGGTGACCTTAAAAGATTGCTGTCTTGTGCCTTTCAAGACAAGGGCCACGATACCACGCTCGCCTCTTGTGATAGCACTTGCACCCTTTTCAGTAAAGCAACAGTGATACTTGGTGATGTTAGTTTTGCCATTTATCTACTTCCTTTCTTTTCTACTTTTAAATGAATATCCTCTATAAGTTCGCCGTCGTGGTATTCCGTACTTTCGTACCAGTCTAATTTAAATGACATCTGGGGAATGTTGCCGTGGTCTTCAATATAGTCGTGCGTGTACTCTATGACCAGTAATCGTCTGTCTTTGATAATTAAGACCATACCTAGTGCATTAAATAGGTTTTCTACAACCTCAAGTGCTTCAGTCTGTTTGGCTATCTTTTGCACGAAAGTGATTTTCACCGAACATGACTTACGCATCATATTCTGACTTTCTCTGTCCGTACCAAGCGGCACAACCTCAACAAAAAAATACGGTGGCACTGCATTATCTACCGTGTCATTTCCGTATCTTCTAATGTTTGGATATTCTTTTTTTAAAATTAAATTTACTTCTTTAATAATGTCGGCATATGTAATCATGTCAAACTCCTATCTGCTAAGGCCTTGTTTATAGCCGATTGCATCATTTCTGGATATTTGCTTTCATACTCTTCTCTTGCCTTTTCTGCATAGTGCTTGCCCTCAACAAAACCACCCGTATCCACGCCATTTATAAATTTTCTGTGGCCATTTTCTACAAGGTGAAAGTGGGGAGCCTTATTCGTGACTTCAACGCTTGCGATTATTCCAGTAGGACCATAATTCTTTGTTGTTTTCCATCTCTTCAATCCTTTTGCACCGCTTTTATAGCTTGACGGCATTTTTGCATTGCAGTCTTTTGTCCACTCTTTTGCAGTTTTTAAGACTGCATCATTTAGATCGTCAGGTGCTTTTGATACTACACTTTGCATATCTGAAAGCAAGCCTTCAAGTCCGATAAAATGTACTGACTCCATTACTCCCTCCTTTCTTCGTGGTCTTTATTTTCAGTGCACATAAGCTCTAAGTAATAATTTGCTTCCAGAGGATTGACAATATAATTTATAAGAAATTGCCTACCTTGATACTCAATTACATCTTTTTCAGTTATATCTGTATTTCTGATTGTGATTTTGTATACAAGCTTGCTAGTTGTCTTATAATGCTCTAATTGCTCATTTCCCCTCAGTGGTCTTATCTCTGCCCAAACCTTTTTATACATCGACAAAGTACTCACAATATTTGCAAGTTCGTCCTCCGTCTCTATGTATCGCAATATATTGACCTTTTTATTAAGCCTTCCGGGGTTTATGCCTTTCATGTATCCCCCTTAAGTGCTTTTTTCATTTGCAGTTGCAAGATTACGCTCCTAAAAGTGTATTCTATCGCTTTTCTTTGCTGTATATCCGACTGCATCAACTCTCTATTGTCATACATGTTCTGCACTATCGCACAAAAAAGAAGATTTGCCGTCTTATCCTCTTCATCATATTCGCCTACGGCAGATATGATGTACTCTTTTGACGCTTCCATCATTGTTCTTATGATATTGTCGTCATCATCTCCGTCTACTCTTAAGTAGTCTTTTACCTCTTCTATCGTCATAGGCTAATACCTTTCAAAAAAGCCCCTGCAGACGCAAGGGCTAAGCTGTGTTTGATATTTTGATCTGATTTCTTCTCAACTCTTCTGCGTTTTTCTCAACTTTTTACGGTGTTACTGTAATAGTTCCATTTACGAAAGCATCTGAATCCTTGACCTTACAGTCAAATCTTTCGATACCTCTAAACAGTGTTAGATCCTGCTCAAATGCATTGAGCTGGCCAACTGCTGCGACATTGGAAGTCATGATATTAAGCTTCGCTCTATCAAAAATCTTTACGGCTTCCTTTAAGTCACCGACAATAAACGGAATCTTATTGGTCTTTGTGGCCAAAATCGCATTTGGTACAACCTTTACAGGTATCTTTCTTGCCCCTACTGCAAGCACCATCTGCATAGGATTCTGAACATCTGGACTAAGCAAATATCTGCCGTTTTTATCTACCAAAGTATCAAGATAATTAAGGCCGTCATCATTGGTCACTATCACAACACTTCCCGCATATGCAGCCCCCAAGGTGACATTGATAGCCTTCTTGATGCCGTCAAGGTTCTTCAGATCTGTTTCAGCCTTTGTTGCGATTGCTGTAAGGATTTGAGCGTTCTTGGTCGCAATGTCCTCTTCGGCAAGCCACTTTGTAAGTACAGCAGTGATATTTGCATCTGAGTCGGCCAATAATTCAGATGTTACAGGCATATAACCTGCATACTTCTTAACAGCATACTCAAGAATTTCAAACTGTGGTGTGTTATTACCCTGAATTTTCCCGGCTTCTGCCACAGCTTTAAAACCTTCAGCCTGTGCCTTCTTCTGAAAAGTTCTTCTACCGCTGCTTGTCTTTACTGTCTCCACGTCAACAAGGCTTTCAAGTGAGAATGTAGCCTTCTTATACTGATTGATCTTTGTCTGAATGTCCTCAGGCACTGTATAACCGCCATCGGCCTTTGTTCCCTCAGTCATTGTGTTTGTGTAAAATCCGTGTCTTGCTGCTTCTGCAAAATCGTGGATTGCATCAGCTTGCCCATTTGCTGTAACTGCTTTCATGCCAACAGCATTGGCTGTGCCGTTTGTCATTCCAGACTGCTCATTCTCTATAATATCTTTAAGAATATTATACTGATCCTGAAGCTTTACAAGTTCTTCTTTTGCTGTCTTTGCCTCTCCTATCTTTCCCTGTTCTACCAAGTTTTTTACTTCAAGCTTCTTTGCATTAATCTGATTAAGTAATTCCTGTAAATTCATATTCTTTACTCCTTTCATGCCCCGAATTTATCAAGGTCTTTTAACAAATTATTTTTTTCTTCCTCAATTTCAGCCTTTTTGGCTGTATACTGCTTTATCATTTCATCAGTAATATTCAGATTACCCATATTGTTTGTGATTACAAACTGCCCAGATTGACTTATAGCATCTATAAATCCCATTTCTACAGCTTTGTCGGCAGTTATCCAAGTTTCAGCATCCATCATCTGAATGATTTCGTCTTTGCTCTTGCCTGTCTTTTCAACATAAGCACTTGCAAGCGCTTCATCCCAAGCTTTTAATGTCTCAGCCTGCTTGCTAAGTTGTGCGTGATTTCCGCCTGTATGACCGATTGACACATCATGTATCATAAGCATACCGATAGGTGATATTGTGCTTTTGCCTGCCATTGCAATTACAGACGCAGCAGATGCCGCCAAGCCTTCAACTTCAATATCTACATCATTGCGATTCCTCAAAGTCGAATAAATCTCTTGGCCTGCAATCACATCACCACCGCCCGAATTTATTTTGACCTGCAGTCGGTCGCCCTTCGGCATCTCTGCGATTGCATCAAGCACATCCTGCGGTGTAGTACAGTCATAGCCAAACCATTCATAAATTTCTTTCATATCATTGCTGACTATGTCACCTTTTATCTTAAGTATCATCTTCTTTTCCTCCTTTCCGATATTGTATGCAGCCCCCACATTCGTAAGTGGTACATAGTTGCCATTTACTATAAGCACATCACCGCCATCCTTTGATGGTAAGTCCAAAAGATGCCTGCCCTCATTTGGTGTATATATGCCATTTTGAACTGCTGCGGTTATAGACTGCATTTGTGTCTCCATATTTGCCCTTAACAGTACCTTTTCATTAAATTTGTATACAAGACCGTCCATTCTTTGCTTATCCGTCAAGCACTTATAATTGATTTCCTGCTCATACTGATTGAGCCGGTACATCATTGTATCGACCAAAAAACTAAGCTGTTGCGACTCCGAATTTGAGTAACTACTCTTTTCATAATCGTTAATCTGATTTGGCTTAACTCCGAAAGCCGCTGCAATCTGCAAAGCACTGTACTTCTTTAATTCCATGTACTGAGCATCTGCCAAAGTGTATGTAAGTGGCTCTAGTTTCATACCTAAAGGCAGTGCCACCACCTTACCCGCATTATTTGCTCCTGTAAGCAGGTCATTATACTTTTTCTGTAACTGGCTTCTCAATTTCATCAAGGTCGCCTGTGTACTGTAAGACGCTTGAGGCAGTCAAACCACTTTCGTACAACTTTTCAAGATACCTTTGTGAATATCCGGCACCGTCAATCGTGCTTTTCAGGATATCTCTAACCGATATGCCCATCACTCCATCCCACGAAAGCCAATTTTTTATATGCAGAACATCTTCCTGCCTAAATACTGCCGTTTCGCCGTTTTGCGGATTTGTAAACTTGTAATAAAGCCTGCCACGGTCTCCAAAAACGCCCATATCGTCCATATACACAGTCACGCAGTCGGATTTCATTATCCAGTAAGCTGTCTTTTTTATCTCGCCTTTTTTCAGTCCACCTTTGTAATCTCTTTGTATCCACGCATAAGCGTTGCCATAGTGTTGACAATTTGCTTCCATAGTGCTCCAAAAAGTCGACGGAGTCATTACGCTGTTTGGTCTATACAGCAATATGTCCGCTGTCGGTGCTCTAACTCTACCACCCGACTCATCTTCCTGATAGAGCTTCAGGGGCATTTTGCCCATTGTCTCAGATAGCACCTTTAAGCAAGTAAAATATGTTGTCTCTGCCAAGGCTTTCGGCTTGTCTGTGTCAATGCCTAGCCACTGCAGGAGCTTATCACTTGCCGTGTCCACCGACTCAGGCATAAGTAAATTTTTTAAGCTATTAAAAAATCCCATTCTATCCTGTCATTCCTTTCAAAAAATTCTCTATGTAATCGTTATAGCTTTCCGACTCAAAATCGTGATATAAAGCTAATTTGAACGCTCCTAAAGTGGCATCGACTGGATCTATTCGCTTAGTAGTTGCGTCTTTGTCTATCTTTATAAGCCCGTTATTTGTCCTTACAACTGCATTAGACATCGCATAATTAAATAAAGGGTTATGCAGATAGACCACATTACCCGAATAAACCTGCTCTCTAAACCCTTGAGTGCTTTCGTTCAAGCTTTTATGACTTTGATAAACCTCTTCAACTGTGTATCCCTCATCTGATAAGTCCATCATTAACTTTGCGGCATTGTTGGGATCGAAACAAAAGCATTGAATGTCTAATTGATATTTTTCGCATTCATCAAGCACATAACGCATTACAGTCGCTTGGTCGACTATCGGCGTATTTGTCAGTGTTAAGTAGCCAAGCCGTTCCCACGCATCATATGGTACTTTGTCTTTTATGATGTGTTCTCTAAGTTTGTCCACTGTCGGGATAAAGCTATGTGTCCACACTGCATAATTGACTATCTTTTTGTTGCCACTGTCCAATTTATCGGTCTGATAAGGCACTACAAAGGCCACTGATGTAAGATCGATTTTTGAGGACATATCGAAGCCCACATAAACTGGTCGCCCTTTCAGGTCGATAGGCAATTCCTTGACTTCGCAGGCTTTCCATTTTTCATATCCATATAGCCGTTATTTGATGCCGATACCCAAATATTGAGTACTTTAGTCATAAAAGCAATCATTTTTTCGGGTATCTGCTTCGCAATCTCATAATCTTCAGATATTTTTTTTATACCGTCGTCATAAAATGCCCTTATCGGGTTTGCTTTCTGCCAAGTTTCCAGTGCTCCGGGGTCGTCGCCCTTATCAGCTTCGCAAATATCAATAAAGTATTCATCATTCTTGACATCAACATTGGGATCTAAAGCCTTTGAACAGTAGTCATATTCTTGCGTGTAACAAGGGTATGTTAAATCCTTGCCAGCTGTGGTGATTATCGTCAGCATTGGCTCTTTGGTGTTTGAGCCAAGCCCCAAGTCGTAAAAATCGGTTGTCGGGTGCTGGTGGTATTCGTCTAAGATAAGACCTGCAGGATTCGTACCATCTCCCGTCTTACCATCCTCTTTCGATAGTGGTTTTATGAAAGAACCTGTTTTTATATGCACGATTTCATCACGCTTGAAGTTAAATTTTGACCTTAGTATCGACCCTTTCGTCATTAGATTGCATTCACTGAATACAATTTTTGACTGGTCTCTTTTTGTGCCGGCTGTGTATACCTCATATGTCTCGTGATTTTTAGTAGCTTGAATAGCTATTTCAAAAAGTGCTTCGCCTGCTTCCATTTGAGATTTTGCATTCTTACGTCCTACTTCAGTAAAACTCTTCTTGAACCTTTTTCTTCCCGTCTCTCTGTGTATCCATCCATATAGCTGACATGCCCTGAACTTTTGCCAACCCGTCAAAGCGATTGGCTTGCCTGCCAATGCACCTTTTGAATGTTTCAGCAAAGAAAACCAAGTAACTATTCTATTTGCGTTGTCTTCACTCCAGATATAAGGAAAGCCAGTCGTGCCTACTCTTTCCAAATCGTCAAGAAATCTTTGACATGCCCACTTGTGCTTCTGTCCCGACGGGATTTCATCCGCTAAGCAGCTTCTTGCGTACTGCTTGATGTCTTCTAAATGACTCATTTATATATCTCCGAACATTTGCATAAGGTTTTCTTCTTGTCCTTTTGCTTTTTCTGCTGCAATCTTCAATCTTGAACTTGCAGACATTCCCAAGGCGTTTCCAGATGTCTCCATATCCTTTTTTGCCTGCTCCAGTATTGTATATATCGGATTAGGCTTTTCACCTGAACTTGTTTTTACCGTCGGGCAGAAATCCTTTTTCTTTGTCTCCTTTAAGGCTTGCAAATACATAGAGTAAGCATTTGCATAGACAATCATTGCATTACGGTCTAAATTTCCTATTATTTCTATGCTTTCCAGATTCTTCTTTATTCGTGTATATTCTTTTTTTGCCGTAGCATCTAAAAAGACCGAAGTGGGTACTTTATCCAGTTCATCCCCTTCGGTCTTAATTAACGACTCTTCATATTCTCTTCTTGCCCTGACATCCTTTTTGATATTGCCAGTTTGTATTGATATTACTTTTCGTGGTCTACCCATTCGCCCTCCTTCCTGCTCCTGCCGTGAACATTTCTGTTCACTTTTGGCGACTATTTAGAAATTTATGTGTTGAAAACTGGGGCAGCGGTCGTTGGATAAAACACTAAAACTTTTTGCCATCCCCCTACCCTATACCCTTGCTATCTTTTCTCTTATCCTTAGAAGCTTACCTTCTTCACTAAACTCTTTAGTATCTCCTGAGTCCTTACCTTGTCTTCCTCACTCTTCCCGTATAAAGAGTGTATCTCGTCGTGGCTTGACCTGGATAAAGGTATAAGATTATCTTCTACATAGAACAGTGATGGATCATCCTCAGCCGTAACAATGTGATGTACAGTGTGCGCATACTCAATACGCCCGTGCATCAAAGCCCACGGATCTAGTCCATCATATCTTGCTATAATGACAAGTCTCAACGCTTGCCACCTCCCCCCTTTATAAAGTTTGCGTGTGCCAGTCGGGGGGCTGTACTCCCTTTTAAAATTGCACCCGCACTTTTTTCCTGCTGCATATCTTTTTCCGCAGTGTGTGCATCTTCTGTATATCATCTTTCGCCCTTCTCTTTCTTTACATACAAAGAAGAGACAGCCATAATCGACTGTCTCTTCTTTGAAAAAATACGTAGCTTAGGGGGGTGTATATCAACGTATCAGAAAAATTTATCGGGCGGAAAATGTTCAAAACTGCCCTTTACCCAATAAGGAGAATTATGAAAAAATATCTTTGATACCTTTCACGTATACAGTATAACACTGTCAATAAGTGAATTTATATGATTTGTTTTAAAAAGAGACAAGTTTTTTTCTTGCCTCTTTGCTTTTCTTAACCCTCAACTATTCTATCTGTAACATTCTTTATTATGTCCACTATCTTCTGCTTTTTAACTTCTATGTAGTCTACAGCTTTCTGAAAACTTTCCCTTGCCTCTTCTGAGTCATCATCCTTTAATGCTTCTTCTGCTTTTCTTGCCTTTCCCTCTGCTCTCTTTAAGCAAATATAAGCAAATTGGATATCGTCATCATCAACCATGATGTGCGGAAAGTTCTTATCGTTGCATACCCACGCTGCAATATTTCCGTTTGCATCTACCGCACTCTTTGGAATGTACTCTGTTTTAACTTTGCCATCTTTGTTTTTAAAGCTAATCTTGTAAGCCTTTTCGCTGTAGTCCTGTAAATACTTTCTATAGTCTATAAATGCTGTGGTCTCTGTTGTGTAATCCTCTTTTCTTAATACTTCCATTTTTGTTTCCCCTTTCATGTTGGAGGCTTTTGTGTACCTCTCCTTAACTGTCTTTATTATAACACGCATTGCGTATAATGTCAGCAGTTTGGGAAAACTTTTTTATTTATTTTCAAGCTCTATAATCTTATGCATCATATCAACTATATAACTCCTGACCTCTCTTTTTCCGTATTCCCAGTCTTGTATAGTTCTGATCGGTATACCAAACTTCTCAGCAAATTTAGCCTGAGACAATCCAAGTTCTTTTCTTAGTTCTTTTAATCTTTCTTTATCGTCCATTGATTTCTCTCTCCCAATGTGCTAATCTATATTTGCCTTTCTTTTAAGGTTGTCCTGCAGGTTTGTCTTGGTCGGCTCCTGCAGGACTTTTTTATTTAAGCAAATCTACTTCTTGATATCGCAAGATTTACATTCTCATAAAATGTTATTTCATCATAACACAGTGCCCATCTTTCGCCATCTCTGTTTCTCAGATCCTGACGAACCTCTATCCCCTCTGCCATCTGTCCAACGATATATTTTTCCCTTGTGCTCACTTCGTTATATTCTTTTACAGTTTTCCCATTCTCTAACATATTTACATGCCTGATGCTTATGCCTTTATAAGCCTCTTTTTCGCTTGACTCTATCAACTTGCCGTCAACTATGTCATATATCGCAACAACTTTTGCTCTATCTGCATATGTCTTATTTTTCTCTAGCTTATACGTAGTTGCATCAAGCGGAACTTCAAATTCCACTATCACCTCTTTGCTAATCTGTTCTTCAGTGTATTCTCTTTTGTCGTCAAACTCTGTCACTGTAAATACTAAACACTTTTTGAATCCTCTAATTTTTTTAACCTCTTTCATTTTTTGTACCCCTTTTATTTTTTTATTTATACCCGGTAGCACCTTTTTGGTGCCGCCGGATTATTTTTATTTTTTATGCTGCTACTACTAAAACTCTGTTTATATTCTCTTCGTTTTCAAGGCTTGCTGTTATACTTATAACCTTTCTTCCACATTCATCTGTGTAAGTTTCAAACCATTCAAGGTTTTCGTTGTTCTCAAGTGCCTCAGCCTCTGCTACTGTGATAACTTCGTAATTTCTCATATCTGCTACTTCATTGTATAAATTTGCTCTCATTTTATTACCTCTCTTTTCTTTCTTACAGTTTGTTTTGCTTGGTCGGCTCTGTAAGTTGTTTCTTTGTTCCTTATGGTTATATAATAACACGCATTGCGTGTAATGTCAACATCTTTTTAAAACTTTTTTTGAAAAAAATAAAAAAGTTGCCGACATGATATCAACAACTTTTCCAATGTGGCTATATTCTTTTTTTGTTACAGTAAACTGAAAACTTTACATTCCAATCTGGTTATATTCCTTTAACAACAAACTAAAAAACTTTACATTCCAATCTGGTGTTATTCGCTTTCTTAAAAGATAACTCTTTTTTATATCAAAGTCAAGCGCAATATCTTTCGCTGTGCAGTCTGTCGAACTCTTTCAGCGCTTCACGGTGCAATATCAAAACCCACCTTGTCCCGTAATTCATCTTCTCTGATATCTCCCCGAACTTCAATCCGGTTATGTACCTCATGATCAGCAGACATCTATACCTCATGTCCTCTATTGCATCTATCTCTTTGCTTATCTTCGCTTGTAGCTCTGCATATGTTTTCATGTGCTCGCTAATATCTTTTTTCAGCTCTATCACGCGTATAACAATTACTGCAGTCTTGTCATTGTCGTGACTTGTCTCAACCTTGCAGTCGCTTAGTGTGCTACTTACCTTTTTTGACATTGTATCAAGTCTTTCGCACTCAAGTCTTTTTGCTTCGATAAGCCTTTCAAGATTTAAAAGCTGACTCAAATACTCTTTTGCCGTCACTCTTCACCCCTCTTTTTTAGCATTCCCGCTTTTATCAAGTCGTATAAAATATCTATAGCTGTGCGGTTGTCTCTATATCTGCAGTTAGGCCTTTCATGTATCCTTGAATCATCTTCTCGCCAGTCTCCAATCATAAAGCATTTAGGGCTGACAAAAATAAATTTGCAGCCTCTCGCAACACATAAATAATAGCATTGCAAGTCTCTAGGAATTCCCCTGCACGGCTTAAATCCGAATTTTTCAAACTCTTTCACATCTACATCTGGTATTAGCATGTCATCTCCTTTTCCAACGCTTCCAATATAGCTTCTACCCTCTTTTCTCCTAAGCCTTTTACACTTAAAAGCGTCTTTTTAATTTCCGCTATATCTATGCCCGGTACGGACTCTGTACCAGCTTTAAAGCCATCCATGTAAGCGTTTTTATAAATGTTTTGTAGGTATACATTCATTTGACTGTGATCCTTCTTTTTGATGTTCTGATATTCCTTACGATTTATCACAATATCTTTTTGTATCGCCATTTAGTCCTCCCATTTTCCACACGCCATGTCATCATCTACATAATTATCATATAATTCACTTTTTGAATAACTGCATAAACCTATACGCGCAAACGGACCTTTGTACCATCTGCAATATTTGCATATTTTATTTTCTTCTTTTTCCGCCTCAATCCTTCTCAGTTGTCTATCAAGTTTTTGCCTTATTATCTTATCGACAAACTCCTCATCTTCTTCGTCTGCCGTCATCTGCATCAGCATAATATGCACGTCCGCAATCTCTTCCAAGACCGCCCCTGAGTGACTTTCTTTGCCCTCAAGGATTTTGTCATTCAGATATACAACTATTTTTCTCATACTCACCGCCTCATTTTAACAACTCACTTAGCTTCTGATAAGTTTTTGAAATTTCATTTTCGTATTCCTCGATTTGATTTCTGAGCTTTTCCTCAATCAAATCTTCTACTTCTTTTATATCGTTGTCACGTAGATTTATAGGAACATTTTCTCTAAATTCTCCTTCGTCGCTACTTCCGTCAAATGATATACGATGACAATGAAAGCTATACAGGAATTCAAGTGTGTCCATTGCAACATCAATCTCATCTTCGTAAAAACTTATATTTTTTTCAAGGCGATTTATTTCATCTATTATATCTTTAGTTCTTCTTTTCTCTTATCTTCCATCAATTTATTCCTCTTTGTTCTTCAACTCTCATTCTGGCCATGTCGTAATATTTCTTATCTATCTCGTATCCGACATATTGTAATCCGTATTCTTCAAATGCTATCAAACTGGAAGCACTGCCAACATGCGTATCAATGACTAACTGCCCTGGCTTTAAATATTTTTTAGCTATCCACCTGTAAAGATTTACAGGTTTCTGTGTCGGATGTATTCGCTTCTCATTAAGTTTTTTATTTCCTTGCTGTATCCACCCTTCTTCTATGCTTTTCCCTTGCATCATACCATTCCACATGTATCTGAATAACCTTGTGCTATCATGAAAAGATGTATACGCAATTTCACAATCTGAAAAACTACTTTTGCCGTTGCATTTGTCCCAAACCATCCTTCCTGAACCGAATTTATAATCAAAATAATTGCATCCAAAAATTATTTGCTGCTTACTGATTCTGAACAATTCTTCAAAATACTCTTTTTGTGGTATATCCCAACTCTCACTCGTCTCGTATATCCTCTGTACACCTATCGGACTAACTTTTCTTCCGTAATATTTTCTTTTTTCCGGACCCGAGAAGTACGGCGGATCTACGATTGCCACATCAAAATAGTCGTTTGGAAATTTTACCATTTCTTCCATGCAGTCCGCATTTTTAAATTCTCTCAAACTACTTACCCCACTGCTCCGCCATAGCCTTTGCTATACCCAGAAAAGTCTTACTCCTTACGGTTGCTCTATTCTTTTGCCCTTGCACCTCGTTCCAGCATCCGGCTTTACCGTTTGACCATCTGCCGTATAGTTTCGCATTGTCAGGCTTTGGCAGGTTGTTTGTTTTCAACGCATTTAAGCCTTTCAGCCACAAGCAAGTACGCTTTGTTATATAATTCTCTGTATCTTCCTCAGACTCTGCAAATTGATAAGGCTCAATAATTTGGTCGGGCTTTCTGTATACAGTTGACATCACACCAACTGGATTTTCTATTGCTACCTTTTCGCAATTTGCATTTGCAAACTTCATAAAAAATTCTTGCGCCTGTATCCTCTTTGCTGTCCTCTCGTTAATTTGCTCAATCGTATTTCTTTTTGTTGAGTGGTTTCTCGTCGCCGCATTGCTCAAGTAAGTGCAAGGTGGATGTGCGATTATTAAATCCCACTTGTCTATATTATGAGTGCTTCCGTCCTCTGTCTTAAACATCTGCCCCCTTAAAACTTCTAGACAATCGCCTTTTATGTGCCACTCCGGATGTCCGCCATACTGGTCTTCTATATCACAGCTGTAAGCCTCGTGCCCTAATGCTCTAAACTCTTTGCAGACCGTTTGACTGCATTCGCAAGCGATTAATACATTCATTTTTTTCTCTCTCCTCTATCTTATCCTATTCGACTTGTAGTTTCCCTTGCATCAGATCCGGCAGTAACGCATCCCTGAATTCTGCCAAAATCTTATTTTCTTCGTTGTTCAAAAACATTATATGTTGCTTCCACATTGATACAAATAAGGTAAGCAATTCAGGAAACACCTTGTCGCTTCTACATTCAATTTTAAAAATTGCAGATTTTGTAAGAGATATATAATCTTCTTTATCCGCTTTTTCGCCCACTACCTTGAAACTTTTCTCGATATCACTTTCTTTTTTATTTGCGTATGCATTATATAGCCCTAAAGTTTTAGCCAAAGTTTCATTCACCGTTATTTTAAGTGCGTTTTTGTTCTGTATTATGCGGTTATAGTCACTTGCTATGTCTTTATAGCTTCTGTGTACCTCTTCCACCTCCACAGATGCTATGTAGTCCTGTGGCCTTATTGAGTAGCCCTTACTTGCTATTGTGTCTATGCTTACGCATTTAGATATCCCTTTTATGTCCTCGCAGTTTCTTATAATTGCATCTATCTTATCTATAGCTTCATCACTCAATATATTGACTTCTTTTTTGTATACTCTGCCTTCGTGTGAAGCTCCGCCAAATTGTCCTCTTTGCTCCCTGATTTCTTTTTCTGCCATTTCCCCTTGCATCTACAAAAGCAACTTTTTTCGTAGTCTTGTTTTTATTAAAAGACAAGACGCAAATAGGTATGCTTGTAGACTCAAACATATCGCCCGGCAGTAATATGACCGCTTCAAGGTAATTATCGCTTACAAGTGTTTTTATTATGTCGCTTTCTGCTTGTTTTGGACTCAATACTGAAAGCGGTAGTAAAAAGCAAGACTTATCAGCTAAGTTTACACCTGTAAGTATAAAAGCATAATTTGCATTGCTTTTCGGCGGTATACCATATCCAATAAATCTTTGGTCAAACCCTGCCATAATTGGTGGCTCCCATTTTAGGTTATACGGCGGATTTGATAGCAATACACTTCCCATACTTTTCTCCCTTCTTTACTTCCCAGCTTTCATATACTTCATTTTTCAATACGTCCGCCCTCATCACTGTAGCCTCTATGTTTCTTATCACTAAGTTGTACAGCAGATATGGGATTACATTCTCATCTAATTCGTATAGTAAAAATCTTTGATTGTGATTTTCATTCCATTTTTGAATAGTCAACGCTCCACTGCCTGCGCAAAGATCCATTACAACATCACTCTCCCCTGATAATTTAGCTAAAAGCTTGCCAAGGCTTGCCGGTGTATAATCTTGTTTCTTTTCTTTGTGGTCCGCTTCGTGATATTGATAAATCTTTTGCAACCAATCTTTTGATAAGTCGCCATTTACAGCCTCTTCAAAAGCCATCATTTTATCATAGTTGTAAAGATTTTCCATCAATGCAGATCCTAGGTCTTTTACTTCTGTAATTTCAAAAATCTCTAACACTTTTGCCTTTAATTCGCTCAGCTCCAATTACTCATACCTCCTCCTGCTCTCTTTATTTATAAGCCTCACTCTGTCGGTCAACCTAAAACCTGCAAGATTGACAATGTATCTGATGTGCTTAATTAGTTCGTCGTGTTCGGCCTGCTCTTTTAGCCTTCTTCTTTTCGTCTCTTCTATAGCCATAATGGCTTTGTATGCCGTACTGTCTTTGTAGCCTTCGGCGTTGTGTTTGATATCGCTACTCATCTTCTTCAGCCTCCAAAAAAATCGTTCAAGTCATTTATACACTTTTTCAACGCCGCTCTTTTCTCTCCCTTTTCTTTCTTTATATTTTCAATTATCATACTTATTACTTCCTTCTTTTTGTCGCTTGGCAAGTAATAGTCTTTTCTCTTTAATATTTCTCCTGCCTCGTTGCTAAAATCAAGACATAGTGAAATTTGCTCATCATCAAATTCTTCTAGCGTGTATATTTCATCATCATAATTTAGTTGCAACTCATAATATGTGATAGCTAAAATAAGTTCAGCTTTTATTTTTGTAAACCTACACCTCTTTGTCATTCTATTTCTCCTTTAAGATTACGCATAGTATTTTATTTCATTTCCCTTGCATATGTATTCATTTTTGAACAAGGGTTTTAATTCGCCATTTTCCTGTAATTCGTAAATCTCCATATCCATCTCTTCAGCCATTCTTTTTTCAAGCATAGCTCCTTTCGACTGCTGCCAACCTGCAAGCATCACCATCTTGTCAGCCATACCCACAAGGCTATAGCAGAGTTCCATGTACTCTTCGTGCGTGCCATATGGCAGTACATTGCCAAGCCTTGCAGGGTTTATTATGTCAGAGCCTTTAAATCTTTTACTTGCCCTGATAGTGTTTTCTGCCCTCAGGAAATTTAACAAGTGATTTTTTATGCCCGTAATTGGGCCGGATAGGTATATTCGCACTTTTTCTCCCTCTCAATTCTCTTTATATGCTTCTAATTTCAATTTTAAGATATCTAGAACGCATTTTTATATCGTCTGTGGTACTTTTATCCACTTCGCTATTAAAATTCATTCTGACGTATTTTGTAGTGCCATTTAATTGTTTAATATTTATTTGCCTATTTCTTCAAGGATGACCTCGACTCTTGCGACTTCTGCGTAAAGTTTTTGCACGATAAGCAAACAGACTTGTGAGTCGTCGTCATAAGCCACGCCGTTTAGTGCATCTAAGATGCTTTTAGCTAAGTTGTCGCTATCAATTTTCTTGATATAGCTTATATCGCCTTTGAGCATCTGCTTGCTTTTTGCTCACCGACTTTGGAGGCTCAAAGTAGCCGTATATAGTCGCACTGATAGCGCCCTCAAGCTTTTGCTTGCTTACAGCTCTGTACGATATCCTGACTAGATCCTCGTACTCTTGCGTCTTGCGTGGAGTATATGTCCTTACTCCTGTAAAACCTAGGCCGTTGTTTCCCCATCGGCTTACCTGGTACTACAAAGCTAATTGTCTTATTATCCACCCTTGATCACCTTTAACTCTCTTAAAAATTTATTCTCCATATCGGTATCTATCGCATCATTCCTTTGCTCAAAATTGCTGAATTTAGTGCCTGCAGGTTTTTCCGAAGCTACAGGCTTTGTGCTGTCCTGCTGTCTTACTAGCCAACCGTTTACAAATCGCTTCATTCCCGATTTTGTTTTTCGCCTAGCAGGATTAGCATCTAGCCAGCCAATCATATTTCGCATTTCTTGTTCTACATCTACCGCAGGATATAGGCCTTTATAAGAATCTATATCGTCTTGATAAAAGGGATATCCCTCTCCCGTGTTTGTGCAAAGCTCAAAAACCGCTTTCTTTTCTTCCGCCTCCACAACCTTGATATTTTGGGCTCCGTGCTTATAGTTATTAATATTTAATTTAGAGTTGGTTTCTTTTTCTATTTCTACTTGGTTTCTATTGGTTTCAGGCGGTGGATTTCCGTTATTCACCGTTGAATATTTTATTCCACCGTGAACCACCGTGTGAAAGTTTTTTTCAGTATCAACAGGTTCAGGACACTTAGACTTTTTTGTCTGTATTCTTTGATGTTTTTCCCAGCTTGGAAAGTATAAATATATTTCATCTTCGACTTTGTAAAGCCTTATTAAATCTATGTTTTGCAACTCTTCAAGGCCTTTTTCTATGTGCTTTGTAGTGACATCTTTTCTTCTTGCAAAGCAAAAACCTTTTAGCAAATCCGGATCTGCATTACCCCTGCCATAGTCGTCTACATATGTGAGTAGATAAGTCCACAATCTAAAACAAAAGTCATTTAACTCATTTACTTGCTTGTCTGTCCTTATAGACTCTTTAATCATTCGATTGCCCACTCTTGCCTCCTTTGTATCAAAGCAAAGAACCCACTTTTTTAGTCGTGACACATAAAAGAAATTTGTACATACCTAGTCAATAAGCAATGTTTATATTTTCTTTGTGAGTCCTTTGCTTGATGTCTTTTTTACTCGAAAAGTGCAGCGGCTACGTCGTCCTGATTGCCCTTTTCTTCTGCCTTTTCTGTCTTTTCTACTACTTCGCCGTCAATGATTTTTTCAGGTTCATTTTCTGTATAATTATTCATTTCTTCTTCGACTTCGACATATGACTTACTGCCATCTTCATTGACTACTGCCATATCTGCATCTATAGCAGTTACTAAATCTATGCTCATAATTCCCCACTTGCTTATAAGCTGTCTAAGCATTGTTTTATATGCCATTCCGTCAAAATCTTTCGACCAAAAAGTATATTGTGTGTGCTTTCTTTTATCTGCTGCATATCCGGCAGAGTACTTAAGTGCGTGAGCCTCCATCTTTGCCCTGCTCCAGTACATAGCTTTTTTAAAGCCATTTGTATACTCAAACATTGCATAGTAGCCGACTGTCGGCGCTTTTTCTCTTTCTTCTTCGTCCTCTATGAGATTGACTTCTATCTCTTCATTCAAAGGATCATAGCGAACAAGCTCACCTTCTTTTATAGCCAAGACATTTATTTTTTTGTACTGTCCAGATCTGATAGCAAGCTGTATATATCCCTTGTAACCAAGTTGGAATTGTGCTACCTTGCCGTCTTTATTGTTAAAAGGCACTAAATAATACTGGCCAAGCTGTGGACTCGGTGAAAGATTAAGACTCTCTCCAAGCAATGCAGCAGATAAGATAGACGCATTACTGCAGGTCTGTAGTTCTTTGTTGTTATTTACCGCTGACACGATAGAACTTATAAAACGTGTGCCGTTCTTACTGCCCACGACTTTATTTATCTGCTCCTTGACCGCATCCGCTGTCAGGTATGCTGTGAAGCCTGTCGCCTTTTTCCTTGCTGCTAAACTGTTTTGTACTGCCATTTTTTACACTCTCCTTATTTTGATATTATTTAACTTTAGCCAAGAAGCTAACATTTTTGCTTCTTCTGCACTTATATAAGCTTCGAACTTCACCCACTCTCTTTTTACATCTGTAGCAGGTTCTTCTGCTTCTTGCAGGTCTGGAACAACTTCTTTAATTTCTTCGTTCTTCTCCTGCTCCCTTTTTTCTTCTTCAACCCTCTTTCTTTCAGCCATATCGACCATATATTTAGCCTTTTCAAACGCCTCATTGAGATTCAAAGTCTCTTTGTATACTTCTGTAGCTTCAAAGCTGTACTCCTTTAAATCTGCGATTGTCTTAAGATTGCATTTGATACTGTTAAACTTATTACTTATTACAGTTTCGACCATTTTTAGCGATATACTTGCATTTAAAAACTTTTCTTCAAATATCTGCTCAAAGTCTACGAATTCCAATTCTTCGCCTGCTGCATCTTTTAACTTCTCAAATAATGCCTTGACTTCTTCAAGCTTCTTTTTCTTTTTTTCTTCCTCATAGCCTTTTATTTGCGTATCTATCAAGCCAACCGGCTCTTTTATAAGTACCAGCAGGTCTTTTATTTGTGCTTCAAAAGCTTCATACGGCTGTAAACACTGCTTTTTAATCTCTTTTCGCTTGCTGTCTATAGCAGTCGCTAAAGCATTGAGTTTTGCCCTATCGGCTTTAGCTTCTTTTATCTGCTCTTCTGTGTATACAAGTCCTTTGTAGTCCTCAAGCTTTTGAGATAACTCTGCCTTGAGTTCCTCATAGTTCCATTCAATCGCTTTTAAAAAGCCGCTTTCTTCGCTTGGATTGTAAATTTTTAGTTCCATCATTCCTCCTTTTGCGACATAATAATGTCGCTTTTATTGCTATATTGTCGCCTCCGCCAATATTGACCATATTGTTGGCCTCAACAAAATAGTCGTTCTTCCCGACGTCGGGAAATGGTTTTTATATATCAGGAAGTATTAAGTTAGGCATCTTTTTAGCCTCTACACACTTCCAAAACTTCCTTTCTTCCTCTGCTAAATACTCTATATCTCCTAATACCTCGCTTCTTTCGATAAAGTAGTGCTTAGTCTGCAGGTATATCTGACCGCCAAATTCGCTCTTTAGCTGTGCTTTAAGCACTACAAAATCAAATTCAGTGACCATCAGATAATGCAGAATTTGTATAAAATAATTATCAGGTATCCTATCTTTCCACTTCTCTTTTTGCATACTCTGCAAAATGTTTGTTGTCTTTATCTCAAGTATCCCTTTTCTTCCGTCTTCATCTGTAAGCTCACCATCAAGGCTCGCGTGGGCAAAAGGATACTTTGAATTTAAGTACATATTGTTATCAAAGTACTGTACTTGATACTGCGGAAAGTCTAATCTAAACAACTCCCGTAGATGCTCCTCCGCCTTTGTACCGTACAGCACATAAGGCTTGTGGGATATGTCAGGGCTTTCTTTTTGCCCTGTCTTTTCTAAGTAGAGCTCCGTATTTGTCTTGTAAGGATTTAATCCCACGATTGCGGCGGCATCTGAACCGCCAATTCTATTCCTGTGTTTTAGCCACTCTTCACGATTGGCTAATATATTTCTTTCTATCATCTTTAAGCCTTCAAAATTATGCTTGCGACCTGATCTGCTGTGAAGTCCAGTGTGGCCGCTATCGCTCTTAGCTCAAACACTGTCATGTCCGACGGGTGGTCTCTTTTATGTGCCACCGTCTTTTCACATTTACCGATAAGGCTTGCAATATTTTTTGTCTTCAGTCCTTTAAGCTCAAGGCCTGCCAGATATGCAGCTCTAAAATGCCTGTCCATCACTTCAGCCTTGCTTGGTGTTAGTCTTGGCATAACTACCTCCTTATTTTGCTAGTGCAAAGAAAAGTGCAATCACTATAGCTATATCAACTGCAGCTACTGCCATAAATGCTCTAATTGTCCACTTCTCCAGCTCTTCTATCGCCTTTCGTTGTATTTTTGCTTGCTTCTTTGTTCTAGCAAGCTCTTTTTTTAGTGATAGGTTTTTTACTTCTAAACTTCTTAATGCCTTGTCCTTTTCCTCCGCTTCTGTACCCCTTATCAGCGTTGGTATCTTCACACCTTTTACTATTTCCACATTTTCCTCCTTTATGTCGCCTTATTTAAATGCTTCACGGTCCCAAATTTTCGACCTTAGCATATTTATTTTTGTATTGGTTGCCGCTTCACTTCTCCCAACTTGCTTTGCAATTTCTTTTCTTGTCATTCCCTTTATGAACAGTTCTTGTAGTAGAGACAATTCTTGCAAGCTCCAATTTCGTGCGTTGCTTACAACTCCACTTTTGATTTTCATTGTTTTCTCCTTTACGCATTCAAAAATAAATTTACAAAGTATACTTGCCCCTTGCCTGTGACTTTCGTTGTTTTTGTTACAACATTTACACCGTCGCTATTGATATAACTGCCCTCTTTTATCTCAAACAAGCCTCTGTCCATAGATGCTTGAGTTGGCATATTCTTGCTACTGCCAGACTTCATCAAAAAGCCTTTTTCTCTCAGCTTTTCAAAGAGTCTGTTTGCTCCAATATCAATGCCATTTTGCCTGAGTAGCTTAGCAAGGTCTCCGACTAATATAGATGTATGACTTGCACTGACCGCATCAGCAAATAACGCCTTTGGCTTCATTTCTTCAGCTTGTATTTTTAAGGCGCTAAGCTCCTGCTCTGCAATCCTCAAGGCTCTGGCCATAATCTTCTCAGGGCTGTTATAGTCCTTTTCAATCTGTATAAAATATTGCCTTGCAAACTTGCCTCTTTCGGTGCGTTGTAACATGCATATTTCTTTTGCCATGTCCATTTTTATAAGGTGGTCGACCGCCGGGCGCCCTCCTGTACTTTCGCTCAAAAATGAGCTAAAGTCCTGCCCCTCAACAAATCCATATTCGCACATGCGTGGGAACCAATCCTTATAGGCTGTAGCCACTTCTAACATTTTGTGAAGCTCTCTGCCACTTACTACCGGCTCTAAATTTTCGTTTGTATCTACTTTTATTAACTCTTCCATATCTCCCCCTTTATTCAATTATCAAAGCGTGGTATAAATCTTCTTTAACCTCTGTTAATATGCGTTCTAGCAACTTATATGGTATCTTGTACTTTCTAATCACTTCCTTAACCTCTGTAGTACAAGCCCCTACAGCCTCGTATCCATTTTCTTCGAATGTCATAAATTCCTCCTTATTCGGCTCCTCGTTCACGCTTAAGAACTTCAATCGCAATATTTAATGCTTCAACATCATCCGACCATACAGAGTCCTCATTGACAAATATCTCGCAATGTGCCCTTAAATCTTCTAATTGCGCTATTGCTTCCTCTCTAGTCATTTCCCCTCCTTTAACTTGCCTTTTCTTCTTTATCTTCTGCAATCACTCTTGCCATCTCCATACCTTCTGCAAGGCCAAGCAAATACTCCTGCTTTTCCTGGCTTAGCTTTGGCAATGTTTCTTTTAAGATTGTTACAATCTTCTTTGTATCTTTCTTTGTCATTGCTGTACTCCTTTCTTTATATCCCTTAAGGGGAAGGGGCTTAGCCCCTTGTTGTTTATGAAACTTCTGCAGTTTCAGTAACCTCTTCTATAGGATCTGAGTCGACTGTCGGAGCCGCCCAGTTGTCACCAAGGTAAAGAACCTCGTCTCTTCCGTAATAACTAATCTTTTTTCTATACTCTTTTGTTATGTTGTCCTTCCACCAGTTGGCTTTGGTATAAACAAAAGTAATTGTTTTGTCAGTTCGTCTGACTACCTTGATTTCAACATCAACATCACTGTAGTATTTTCTTTGTCTATAAATCTTTCCAACTTCAAATTTTTTCATTTTTTGTTCTCCTTTGTGCTCCCTTTGTTCTTTACAAGACTATAATATATCTTTAAAAGAACTTTGTCAATAGTTTTTTGTTCTTTTAACGAACTTTTTCTTGACTTTTATTTTTCTTCCTTATATACTGAAAACATAAACAAAACTTAATTGAGGAAGGAGGGAATATGGGCGAAAGAGTAAAAGAACTTAGAAAAGCACTCGGTCTATCGGGCGAAAAATTCGGAGAAAAGATCGGATTGAAAAGAAACAGCCTGAGTCAAATAGAGACGGGAAAAAATAATTTAAGCGAACAAAACATTTTAGCAATCTGCCGTGAGTTCAATGTAAATGAAGAATGGCTTCGTACCGGATTGGGCGAAATGTTTAAAGATATGACATTAGATGAAGAGATAATTTCATTTGTTGGAGACATACAGTGGGATGCATCTAATACATTTAAGAAGAGGTTTATATCTGCGATAGCAAAACTGAACGAAGAGGAGTGGAAAGTCTTAGAAAAGATTATTGTAGATATGGCTTCCACTATAGAAGAAAAAGAGCAATAAAAAAGACTGACATCAGTCAGCCTTAAGCAGATTTTTGACATATAAGAGTATTAATCTTAACTGTCTACGGTTTGCAAGCAAGAGCAATCTGCAGAGCTCTTTAAATACTTCCTTATCAGACATTTTCCCCTCCTGCTACCCTGCACGACTAAAATAGCGATGTAATAAATATATCGAATGTTTGTTCGATTGTCAAGGTGGTGGGAGTAGGATTTTTAGATAAAAATATAAAAAGGTTTATAAATTATGACAAAGAAGAAAATGATAATAGCGGGAGCAGTGCTTGCATTGATAGATATACTTTTGATATCTCGATTTGCACCTCTGCCAATATATCAAATTATACTTCTTGCAAGTGTCGGGCTGATTGCCTTTGGCATTTTAGAGTCTAAAGGAAAGAAAAAAGACAAAACACAAGCAAATCAGCAATCTGGAGGTGATGCCCCGGATCCGTTTCACGATTTAAAGAAGTATGATATTAAGCTATCTAATACAAAGATTAAAAGGAACTTTTACAAAAACATTCCTGAAATAAAAACCCAAAATGTCACTAAACGCAACGATATTTACTCTATAAGTAATTTTATAGCTATTGATGTTGAAACTACCGGGCTAAAGCCTGCAACCGATCGTATACTGTCAGTATCAGCCATCAGATTTGAGGATTGGGAGCCTGTAGAGATTTTTTACACATTAGTAAATCCGCAGACAAGTATACCTGCAGAGGTTACAAAAATAAATCATATAACCGATAATATGGTCGCTAATGCTCCAACTTTTCCACAAGTCGCTGAGTCTTTATCTGAATTTATCGGAAAATCTAATCTTGTAGGGCATAATATAGCTTTTGACTTGGCTTTTCTTTACTGTTCAGGGCTGAATTTGATGGATAGAGGTATCAAATTTTATGATACCCTGCAACTGTCTCAATATCTGATGAATTCATCAGAGAAAACAGGTACTTATATAGATTATGTACGCAATTATAAACTATCAACGCTTTGCCAACATTTCAATATTAGAATTACAAATTTTCATAATTCTGGCGTTGACAGCTACGCTACAGGATTGCTGTTTGAGAAAATAGTCAAATATAAAATCAAATAGAAACTTGTTTTAAGTTATATTAAAACAAGATAAAACAAGCTTAAAACAAGTTTTTCGTTTTTAAATAACGAAAAACGGCTTAAATCAAGGTTTTTTTAGCTTGTTTAAATTTAAAAAAATAAAATTAAAGCATTTTCCAAATTGGAGATAACTTGTTCCCATTTGGAACAAGTTCAAAATAAAAAAGAACCCCCGTATCCCAATACGGAGATTCTCAAGGATTACTCACTTGTGAGCGTGCCTATGTACATTTTCAAAGCAATATAATTGTACCATTTAATCAGGCATCTTGCAAGAGGTGTTATTTTTATACTCAAAAAGGAGGTTAAATGGCTACAGCAAAGAAACTGCCTTCTGGTAATTATAGATGTCAGATATACGACTATACAGACGACAAAGGCAAAAAGCATTATAAGTCCTTTACAGCAAAGACAAAAAAAGAAGCAGAGCATATGGCCACAGCCTACAAGCTTGATAATGTAGATACCTCTAAGAATTTAGATATAAAACTTGAAGATGCTATGCTCAATTACTGCAATATGAAATCTAATATCTTGTCGCCTACTACTTTAGTAAATTACAAGCGACTTATATATAACGCTTTCGACGGCTATGTAAGGCTTCCTTTAAGCAAATTTACGCCGGATCTAGTGCAACGGTGGGTGAATTCTTATGCCGTCGGTAGAAGTCCAAAGACCACAAAGAACGCCTACGGCTTTTTATATACAGTCCTAAAGGCTTACTATCCGAATATGCATATGAATATAAGTCTGCCACAGCGGATAAAGCCACGGCTATACGTGCCCACAGATGCAGATATAAAGGCTATAATAGAGTATTGCAAAGAAAAGGATAGAGATATGCTCATAGCTGTATACCTTGCCGCTTTCGGCACTCTAAGACGGTCTGAAGTGTGCGCCCTGACGGTGGATGATGTAGAGGGAAGTGTAATACATATAAACAAAGCTTTAGTATATACAGAGGACAAGGACTGGACAATTAAGACCACAAAGACGACATCAAGCACAAGGGATATTGATATGCCTGACTTTGTGATATCAGAACTGCCCACAGAGGGTAGGCTTGTAAATTTAACGCCCACACAAATAACGCAAAGATTTGGGCGTGCTTTAAAAAAGTTAGATGTGCCGTCGTTTCGCTTTCACGACTTAAGGCACTATGCTGCAAGTATGATGCACGCGATAGGTGTGCCGGACGTCTATATCATGCAGTGCGGCGGTTGGGCATCTGATAATACTTTAAAAAGAGTTTACAGAGGTGCAATGGACGACTACACGGATAAATTTACAAGCAAGGTTGTATCACATATTGAAAATATATCACACGAAATATCACACAAATAAAAATAACCCTTGTAAAATCAAGGGTTTTAATTAAGCTGCTGACGGGACTCGGACCCGTGACCTCCTCACTACCAATGAGGTGCGCTACCACCTGTGCCACAGCAGCATCTACGTTATAGTAGCATAAACATAAATGACTGTCAATATAATTCAAATTAGCTATCAAACCACCTAGTAATGATATAGGCAATTTATAATTTTAAATATCACTTGACTTTTATTCTCTAAATGTTAATCTTTATTTAAATAAAGAATTGGAGGTAATATGTTTAATATAGCTGATGATAGAATTTATATGAATGATGACAATGGTAAGATGATCGCTGAGGTTACTTTCCAAAAACCGGACGAACATACGATTCTCATAGATCACACCTTTGTAGATGACTGTTTGCGTGGTCAAGGAATTGCATCCAAACTTATGCTTGAAGCTGTAAGCTATGCAAATCAAATAACAAAAAAATAAGGGCAACCTGTTCCTATGCTTTAAAATGGTTTGGGAACAATAGAGAAGAATATAAGGACCTCTATATAGGTTAATTTATATTTTGAACAAAGCATTATTTTCATATATGTCGTATTATTCTCTTGATTTACCTATTACCTACTTGTATAATAGGATTATAAATTAAGGATGGTGATTATATGAAAATTTCAACAAAAGGGCGTTATTCACTTCTTGTTATGATTGATTTGACAGAGAACCAGTCTGATGATTTCATACCACTTCGTGACATTGCCAAAAGACAGGATATCTCTGAAAAATACCTGGAAAGTATTATAAAACTTCTTGTAAGACATAAACTACTTGTAGGTTTACGTGGTAAAGGTGGTGGATACAAACTTACCAAAAGACCAAATGATATCACTGTAGGAGAAGTGCTTAGAATCGCAGAAGAGAATATCATGGTTGATGATGAAGATACTGAAAGCATGTATCGTACAAGTGAATATCGTACTATTGATATGTGGAGTAGACTTTCGAAAATTATAAATGAATATTTCGACAGTGTTTCTATTGCAGATTTAATAGTTGAAGATCCCGGAAATGATTTTGTAATTTAATAAATATAGGCTTTATTTTACGATCCTAAATAAAAGATCATAAAATTAAAAGCCTATATTTTTTATTTACCCCTCAACTGCTATCTTAGCTATCTCTACAATAACATCTATTGCTTTTTGTATAGACTGAACGCTTACAAATTCAAACCTACCATGGAAGTTTTCACCGCCCGCAAAAATATTTGGAGTAGGCAATCCCATAAATGATATTTTAGAACCATCAGTTCCACCTCTGATAGGAGCCTTATTCACCTCTATACCAAGATTTTCCATGGCCTTAGTTGCAATATCCACACTTCTTGGATCATTCTTTATAATATCAGCCATGTTTCTATACTCATCATGAATAGAAAGCTTTATCCTATCTATATCATATCTTGAGTTTATTTCCTCACATATCTTCTTAACAATATACTTTTTATTCTCAAAAAGCTCTCGATTGTGATCTCTTATAATATAAATCAAGCTTGCATTTTCTACATTACCATGTGCTTCTATCAAATGAATAAAGCCCTCTCTGCCCTCTGTATTTTCCGGCACGCATACAAGAGGCATTGCCATTTGAATATCTCTGGATATGGTAAGTGCATTTATCATCTTATTCTTTGCATCTCCAGGATGAACACTTTTACCCAAAATTTCTATTTTTGCCTCAGCAGCATTGAAACATTCAAACTGAAGCTCACCTACAGAACTACCATCCATAGTATATGCAAAATCACAGCCAAAGTCCTCTACATCAAAATGATCAGATCCCACACCAACTTCCTCATCACAACCAAAAGCTACTCTAAGCTTACCATGTTTTATCTGTGGATTTTCTATCAAATACTCCATAGCTGAGACTATCTCACATACTCCGGCCTTGTCATCTGCACCCAAAAGTGTAGTACCGTCAGTGGTTATAATTGTTTGACCCACATAGTTTTTCAAATTTGGAAATTCCTTTGGTGACAATACAAATCCACTATTTCCCAATGCTATATCTCTTCCATCATAGTTTTCATGTATCTGTGGAGAAATATTCTCAGCATTAAAAGCAGCTGTATCCACATGTGCAATAAAACCTATCACAGGGGCATTATCTGTATTTGCCGGCAATGTAGCTGTAAGAAATGCATTCTTTGTGTTTATCTTCACATCCACAAGTCCTATTGTCTCAAGCTCCACAGCAAGCTCCTTTAAAAACTCCATCTGTGAATCTGTAGTCGGAATAACAACTCCCGCCCTACTCTCATCTGATCTGGTATTTTTCTTTACATAGCGTAAAAATCTATCTACAAATCTTTCCATATTTTTCCTTTCTTATAATTCTATTTTAAATTTATTTTGTTCCTTAAACACGGAGTCAAGTATACTCTTTATATAAAGAGAAGTGAAGCACTCCGGCTGCTCTTCCCAAAGCCTTATGCCTTCTTCAAATCCCTCTGCATCAAAAATCTCTCCGGCAAAATAGCTCTCATTCATTTTTATAAAAGCTCTACCCATCTTGTTCTTATCAGCTTCATCCTCATTTTCAAATGTATGAGTATTAAATAACTTTGTAAGCTGTCTACTTCCCACACCTTCAAATTCCTGTTTACTTATGGAAACAAATCTTCTACAGTATCTACATTAAGACATTCAGTCCAATATTCAAATGAATTACCATCATAAATAATATTAGCAAAATGATTCGGTGAAACTGCCAGTGATGATGTAACTATTTCTGAAACAATATTTTTTTCAATATGCTGTATATGCATATGTCCACTCAAATTAAGCTTAACATTATACTTCCCATATATTTCTTCTATTCTTTCAGCATTCTTTATCATAAAGCCTTCAGTAAACATAAAATTTTGTTCCAAGAGATTTTGATGGCTTACTGCAAGTATGTTCGCACCCTTTTTTGATATCTCTTCAAGTACCCTTTCAAGCCAATCAAAACTTTCCTCACAAAGATAATTTGAAAAGTAGGAATTGGTATCAAGCATAAGCAAATATAAATCATCTGTAAGCTTAGAGGCATAACTACCTGAATATTTATCGAAGTAATCCATCTGTTTATATCCGCAGGCGGCATATATCTCCCTAAATTCCTCAGCATTCACACTATCAACCTTATATATTTCATTGTCACAAAATCCAAAGCATCTTTCATAATTTATATCATGATTACCGGGTATCAGATATACCGATATACCTGTTTCTACAATTTTCTCAAGCTTTTTTGACAGCTCTATATGGCTTATCTTCTCTCCGTTAAAGCTTAAATCTCCAAGTAGAATAAGTACATCAGGCCTTCTTTTTCTTACCTCATCACAGAATGCCTCTATTATTTCTTCGATATACATCATTACCTTACCGTCACCCTTTGCTATAGTATTTGCAAAGGCTTCTCCACCATCATTTATTTTCTTTGAAAGGTAGTGGAGATCTGTAGCTATCATAATTCTCAAAGTTTCTTCACTCATACAAAGTAACCTCTCAATCATAGCTCTCCAAGAAAGAGTGCTTTATACCATTTTTCTTGTAGGCTATTACCGTATCCAGACTGACATTTTCCACACTTCTAAAAATATTCTTTTCTATATATGGATTCTTGGCAGCCAACTCCCTTATAAGTTTCTTCACTTCGGCTCTCATAGAGCCCTTATCTCCAGTCTCTGATATTGAACAATTATCTGTCAATCTGCATGCACATCTTATAAAATTAAGTTCATTATACTTTGCCCAATGTATTATATCATCTTCCCTTATAAGATAAAGAGGCCTGATAAGTTCCATACCTTCAAATTTGTAGAGTGCAGCTTCGGCATCATAGTCTGTATCTGAGCACCATATAACATACCCATCACTATCGTTTCTATAACATCATCAAAATGATGACCTAGAGCAATCTTATTACAGCCAAGTTCCTTTGCCTTGGCATATAAATGTCCTCTTCTCATTCTGGCACAGAGGTAACAAGGTGACTTCTCATCGTCTGCCACTATATCATATATAGATGATTCAAACACCACTATTGGTACATCCAATATCTTAGCATTGTCTACTATTGTTTGATAATTTATATCGTCATATCCGGGATTCATTACCAAAAATACCAGTTCAAAATTTTTCTTGCCATGCTTTAACAACTCCTGAAAAAGTTTAGCCATCAGCATAGAATCTTTTCCGCCTGATATACACACAGCTATCTTATCTCCATCCTTTATAAGCTCATATTCATTTATAGCCGCTGTAAACTTTCGCCATATACTCTTTCTAAATTTCTTTATAATACTTCTTTCAATATCTTTGCTTTTTCTATTTATTTCTTCCTTCTTACTTTCCTCTTTTAAGAACTCATTTAGCTTAAGTTTCATATAGGCTTCATAACCACCAACCAGATTATAAACATTCTCAAATCCCAGACTTTCAAGCTCTTCAACTAAGTATTCCGTCTTATTTCCTGTAGCACATACCAAACAAATATTATCATTATTATCAAACTCTTTTATTCTTTTTTGTATATCTTCCTCTGCTATATTTATAGATTCAGGAATATATCCTCTTTTAAATTCATGCTCAGGTCTTATATCAATTATTATCTTATTTTGCAGCTCTGATAGTTTCTCTATACCAATTTCCATTACATTTGCTTCCTTACTATCAAATAGTCATCATTACTCCTATAATATGGGCAGATAGAATAATCAGAGCTTCTCATTCTTACATAATCATCCTCATCCATATCCACATCACATATATAGCCTTCCACATCCTCATCATATATATAGTTTATACAATAATCGCAAATCATTTTTCTACCTGTTTACAGTATTTTTCTTCCTTCTTTTTTTATATATTTCCCGTCTATAGTCCTCAGGGGCATAACTCTTTAGCCAGATCTCTTCCCCCATATCAAGAAGCTTCCTTCCACTCAGCACCGCCTCAAAAGCTAAATATTGTGAGGCTCTCTCACTTCCGGAAAGCGGTACTTTCATGCTTGGTGACTCCATATCTATAATATCGCTATAATCTCTTTTTTTATCATCCATAGTATTACCATCTGCAAAGAATAACTTCAATATAGTATAGCATATAAGATTTGTTTAAACAAAGCAACAACAAAACTGATACAGTAATATTAATAAAAAGAGGTTACAGTTCAGGTACCATATATCTTGAGACTTTTAATTTTACAATCCTTGTAGCGTTTAACTCTTTCGTGAAAACGAGACTCAGATTAAGCAGCCTGGGACTTGTTTGAGTGCAGTTCGCTGCTCCCCAAGCGAACAAACGAGTTTTTGCAGACTGCGTAAAATCCTGCGAAGTTTTAAGAAAGAGTTGCGATTAGGATTGTAAAACAAAAGCTCTAAAGGGGCTACCTGAACTGTAACAAAAAGAGAATTAAAACTGCCATTAACGCCCATACTCATAAATCTTTTCATTAAAAAAGAGCCACTAGGGCTCTCTTTTTATCTTTATATATTAGCCTTCCTTAGAAAACTCATCTTTGCCTACTCCGCAAAGTGGACAAACAAAGTCATCCGGAAGATCTTCCCACTTTGTTCCAGGAGCTATTCCATTATCAGGATCACCTGCTACCTCATCATACTCCCATCCGCAAACATCACATACATACTTCATAAATTATACCTCTGCTTTCCATAAACCATGTAAATTGCAATACTCATAAGCTGCAATCAACTTCTCACCATCCTGTAAAACAAACTCAGCATGTGGCTTATCCTCAGCTGTAAGTCCCTTATACTGCTTTCCAAGATTTGTCTCAACCATTACAAAGTTGATAAGATGCTCAGGTGTCATAGGATGATCTACGCTACCTACATTTACTACAACCTTGTTACCCTCAACAGTTACTACCGGTTCATGCTTCTCCTGAGCTGCATCTGTTGTGTTAGCCTTTAAGAGCTGCATAGGCTCTCCACAACAAACAAGTGTACCACCACCATCAACTACTACTGAAACAATCTTACCACAGTGTGTACAACGATAAAAACTCATATTTCCTCCTTATTTCTTCGCCTTTAATAAATCTCTAATTTCCTCTAGAAGAACAATATCATCAGCCTTTGCAGGTGCTTCCTCCACTTTAGCTTCCTCTTTCTTTTTAAACTTCTCTATAAGTCTAACAAACATAAAGATACAGAATGCAATAATGAGGAAATCAACCACATTTTGGATAAAAGCTCCATAAGCAATAGCATTCTCAGCTACACCTTCACTTTCAGGAGTTATAATATACTTCAAATCTGTGAAGTTCAAACCACCTGTAAGTATTGATATAATAGGCATAATCAAATCACTTACCAAAGATGTGACAATCTTACCAAAGGCAGCACCTATGATAACACCTATAGCCATGTCCAAAACATTACCTTTAAACGCAAATTCTTTAAAATCTTTTAACATATGTCCTCCAATATTCGGTTGTGCTCGAGCTAACTATAAAATCATTAGATTTAATTTTACACAACCTCAATGTGCCTTTATTATGTACCAAAATAAAAAAAAAGTCAAGTACTAATAATAAGAATTATTCCTGTTTTTTATTTAGTACAATTTTTATAAACAAAAAGAGAGACACCTCCCTTAGGAAGGCATCCCCCTCGCATTAGATTTATCAGATGCCATGAGGCCTCGCTTCGCTCCACCTCAAGCCTATAAAATCTTATTAATTAATATTTGAGATTATTCCTCAAGACGTACCCAATCTACTGCGTAGTTAGATGTCTTAACCTTGTAATCATCTCCGTCCTTCTTTGTTCCGCTCTTAACCATAGCACCGGTTGTGTTAACGATGTAAGCCTTAGCACGAGTTGGAAGATTTGTGAACTTCCACTCTGTGTAATCCAAGTCACCATTTGACTTGTAGTGTGCTGTACCACCGTTACCATAAATTCTAAGAGCATCCTCAACAGATGACTTAGCAATCAACTTGTTGTCGCCGTCAAGTATAACAACCTCAATCTTGCTGTCACTGTCAGCTGTAGTAAGCTTACCACCAACATAGAATCTGTGATCGCTCATACCGTTAACGCCTGCACCCTTAGCAGAACCGTTCTTCTCAAACTCGAATGTAAGCTTCTCGCCGTCCATCTCTACAGACTGCTTTCCAGTCTTCATAGAACCGTCATCGCTTCCACCGAAGAAGTATGACTTAAGCTCACCTGTTGAGAACATATCATCATTAGCCTTTACAAATTTAACATAGTTTTCTGATGTGTCATATGCACTATCGCTATCAACCTTCTGAACTATATTCTTTGTGCTGTATCCTGGACCAACACGGTTAGCTTCCATCTGAAGTACAACGAAACCGCTGATCATTCTACCATAGTTGTCGAATGCATACTTCTTACCATTGATAGTCTTGATCTGGTTAGCTACAATCTTACCACTACCATCTGAATAGTACCAAGCATCAGCTCCATCCTCGTACTTGCTCTTATTTAAGTAGTATCCTGGAGTTACCTTGAACCATCCCTTTGTAGATCTAGCACCATCTTCTGGTGTTGAGAAATACATAAATGAGCCTGAGTAATCTGGGTTACCCTGTCCATCACTGTATGTTCCAGTTGTGTTGCTGTATGTAGCTACTGTATTAGATAATGTAGCACCTGTGAACCAACCAGCGTTCATACGGCCATACTCATCAAAGCCATACTTTCTACCGTTGATTGTCTTACCTGTCTGATTCTTCTCCTTCTTTCCTGAAGCCTTGAAGTAGAACCATCTTGTCTGATCTACCTCCCAGTAGTAGTCACCAGGTTGAAGGTCTGCAGCCTGATCATCTGTGATAGCGATCTCTCTCCATCCCTCAGCCATAGAACCATCGTTCTCATCGCCGAAGTAGTAATCAGCATCCTGCCAAGCATTTTCATCATGGCTGTGTCTCGCCGTCTTTTACCCAACCATACTGCATCTTACCATCAGTATTGAATGTGTACTTCTTACCATTGATAGTCTTTAAAGAAACATCGCTTACAGCTGAATCGCTTCTCTTATAAGCCTTACCATTAGCTCCGAAAGTAGTACCACCACTGATTTGGCTCGTTCTCGTCACCAGCGTTCTCATTGTCAACAGCAACCCAACGATTTGTAACCATAACACCGTTGATATCAACATAGTATGTATTGTCGTTGTCGTCGATGATAGAATCTGTAGCCATCTCGCCGTTGTCATCAAGATAGAACCAGTAGTCACCTGACTTCTGCCATGACTCTGTTACTTTCTCTTCGTTTCTGTTATAATATACCCATGTACCATTCTCCTGTTGCCAGCCTGTAGCAGCAAATGCTGTCATAGCTCCACCAACTGAAAGAACAGCTGCTGCTGAAATTAATGCAGCAATCTTTGTTTGCTTTCTCATAATGAATGCATCTCCTTCTTGAAATCCTTTTAAAAATCTAATGCGTCTGATACGGTACTTTTCAGTCCCACTGTATCAAGACAATCGTAGTATATAACTTTATTCCCTTACTTACAATATATTTTCCTTTTCTGATTTCTTACAAAAATATTACAATTACTACTTTTCTTCTATATATATGTGTACTTATCCCCTTTGCTGTGTTAATATGTTCAATATATATATTTTTTTATACTTTTTGAACTTATGGCATTTTGCAAAACAGAATATATAAGCTTATATAAGGAGCAGTTATGAACAAATACGCATATTTACTAAGAGAAATATTTGAATGTAATACGATCACTCAAAGGGATTTAGCTGAAAAGCTTTCCCTATCTCTTGGCAGTGTTAACAGTCTTATAAGGGAAGCAATAGCATTAAACTACTTAAATAAAAATGAACATGGACTGAACATAACAAGTAAAGGTCTTGACTACCTTTCTAAATTTAAGGTGGAGAGAGCTGTTATCATGGCAGCCGGATTTGGTTCCAGATTCGTTCCGCTTACTTTTGAAACACCAAAAGGCCTATTGGAAGTATTTGGTGTTAGAATGATTGAACGACAAATTGAGCAGCTTCACGAAGTAGGCGTTTTTGATATTGTTATAGTAGTAGGATATCTAAAAGAGCATTTTGAGTATCTTATAGATAAATATGATGTTAAGCTTGTATATAATCCTGATTACTCATCAAAGAATAATATATCCTCTTTACATTACGCATATCAATACATCAATAATACCAATGTCTACATACTTTCTTCAGATAATTGGATGCGCGAAAACATGTACCACCGCTATGAACCATTTTCTTGGTACTCTTCAGTATATATGGAAGGAAGTACAAGCGAGTGGGTACTTGATTTTAATAAAAAAAGAGAAATCACTGAGATAAATATAGGTGGAAATGATACATATGTAATGTATGGACCTGTTTATTTCAGCAAGGATTTTTCCTCTGTCTTTATGCCAATACTTGAAAAAGCTTTTCATACTCCGGGAAGTGATGACTGGTATTGGGAAAATGTACTTATGCGTGAATTAAAGGAAAAGAACTCACTCCTTCCTGCTATGCATATCAATCCTCAACCTGCAAATCAGGTCTATGAGTTTGAAAATCTTGAGGAGCTTAGAGCCTTTGATGATAAATATAAGGAAAAAAGTGGCAATGTTGCACTTGAGCTTATTGCAAAAGTCTTTAATATCTCAGAAAATCATATAAATGGTCTCCGCACTTTAAAATCCGGTATGACAAATAAATCCTTTCTATTTGAAATAGATAATAAGAGTTATATATGTAGAATCCCCGGTAAGGGTACTGATGTACTAATTGACAGAAAACATGAGTATGATTGCTATATGGCAATTAAAGATTTAAATATTACTGAGAAGATAATTTACTTTGATAAAGAAAGTGGATATAAGATTTCAAAGTTCTATGATGGTTCCAGAAACGCCAATCCAAATGATTCCATAGAGATGGCAAGATGTATGGACCTTTTAAGAACTTTACATGAAAAACATATTTGTGTTGATCATGAATTTAATATAGCTGAAAGAATAGATTATTATACCAAACTATGTGAAGATACCGGTGGTATTTCATTTCATGATGTTAATATTGTACACAAGAATATGGTACTTCTCTTGGATTTTCTAAATGAAACAAAGTCTAAAACCTGTCTCTGTCATATAGACAGTGTGGCTGACAACTTTATTATCACTTCTGATAATAAGATCAAACTCATTGATTGGGAGTATGCCGGTATGGCAGAGCCCATCATAGATATTGCAATGTGTGCTATATACTCCTACTATGATAAATCACAGGCTGATAAACTTTTAAAGAGTTATTTGCAAAGAGATCCCTCTATTGATGAATGTAAAAAGCTTTATGCTTACATGGCACTCAGCGGTTATCTATGGGCACTTTGGACAGTGTACAAAGCGAATGTAGGTGAAGAGTTTGGTGAATACTCTCTAAAAATGTACAGATATGCAAAGGACTTTTTTAAAGAAGTGATGAAACTCCAGTAATAAGCTATATTAATTTGCAAAAAGCAGTCGGGATATTCCGACTGCTTTAAATCTATTAATCAATGCCGACTCTGACACCACCGCCTCGTTCACTTGGCTGAACCAATACTGTTACAGGAGAATTTCCTGACCACTCAAAGGCATAGGACTCACCTGAGGCCTGACCTATGAAAGTTTTCCAAGATATATCCGCTCTTATCTGTGGATCTCCCATACCACTTTGGCTAAACCAACATATTACCGCATCCGGATCTACTGAAAGTGTATCTCTTGACTTTACATTTGAGATTACCAAAGGATTTCCGTCAGAAAGTAATGCCACATAGGCATTATTCCCTCTACCTACCAATGTAGTAGTTGCAAGTCCCTTTTGTGAGAGTACACCTACTCCTAAGAATCTTACTGAGTAATCACAATCATTTGTAAATGCCAATATATTTTCAGACTCTACAGAAACTGTTTCACCAACAGCAAGCTTATATACTACTACATGCTGTCCGTAATGTGCATAATACGTAGTAGAATTTCCATTCATATTTACCTTCATAAGAGGTATATTCTCGCCCGCAATTCTTCTCACAAACTGTCCTAAGAGTGCTTGACCTATGCTACCTCCAGGTCCAAGCAGCATTTTTCAAATGAATAATTCTTTCCTCCGGGATTTTCTCCGGCTATAAAGGCACCTGCTTTAGTAATCAAAGTATCTCTTCCCTCGCAGGTAACCTTAAGTGTTAATTCGTTTATAACTTCAAATGTAAGCATATTCTCCTCCTTTATATGACCTGTACTCCATAAAACTCACACAGTCCCGCCAAGTCCTTATTTACTCCATTTCCTATTGCATTAAACTTCCAAGATCCGTTATGCAAATACACTTCACCCATCATCATGGAGTTTATATTATTATAGTATTCTTCCACCAAAAAAGATGCAACTTCAATATTTGTCAAAGGGTCTACTATCTGAATATAGGCGTCCATCAGCATACTAAAGTTTAGTGCATTCTCCAATGCTTCATTGATAGACATTACAAAAACTATCTTTTGAACAGCAGGATTAAGAAGACTTGTGTCTATATCAAATACCTCCAATACATTTGCCTGCTCTACATTTCTAAAGCGAACACTATTTTCCGGACTGCTCTCCTGACCATAGAATACAAAATAGTCATCTCCTACAACTTTTCCACTATTTGAAAGTAAGAACGCCGAGACATCCACATCACAAGATGAATTCTTCACATTCCAGCCAAAGTTTACTCTTATGTCCTTAGAACTAAAGCTTATTGGAACCTTTTGTCCTTTTGAAACTTTCTTTGCAAAATCAGGCAATGTGATATGTCTTGTTGAAACAACATTTTGAGTTCCTCCTACAACCTGATTACCGGCTTGTGGATTTGTACTGTTCTGAGTTCCCTGATTTTGTGGTATTTTCTTCTTATAATAAGATGTATTCAAAATATCCACGTTTTCGGCAGTTAGTACAACACCTTTTTTTTGGTTTAAATTTTCCAAATCGCTTGCACCAATAGATTTGGTTACATTCATTGGATAAATACTCATATTCACCCTTCTTCCTTTAATATATTATTTAATTCAATCAGATCCCACATCAAGCCCTGAATGATATGAAAAGTTACCTATATTTCCCAATAATCTGTGGAAGTCTGTTTCTTCCAGTCTGTCCGGCATTATCTCTGTATTTAAAATCTTAAATATCTCCTCACATCTGGATATACATTTTTCGAACAACTCTGTAAAACTTTCTTTAGAATATATACTATTGTTCCATGGATTTATCCAAAGTTCATGTTTTAGATTGAATACTTTATTTATATCAGGCATTTCATCTGATAATATCTTCTGCGATACTATAGGAGCCTTTAAAAATATTGATTCTATTGCATTAATTCTGCCTTTTTTTCTGCCTGTAGGATCTGCTAGAGTCCTTACTCCAAATCTCATTGCCAGTACTGATCTATGGACCATAGCTGATGTCACCCTAAAATTATTTTTATATGTAATAGGATAATATGTCTTATTAATTATTCTACAAAGAAAATCTGAGACAAATTGTATTTCAAAGCCATTGAGTGCCAAAGTTGCAGCCTGATTAAACTCTGATGTCTTCTTTTTCTTGTATTTTTTTAAAAGCAAAGTATCTATATCATTTTCCAATGCTGCATGAAGTCCATAAACATAAGCACTGTTTTTCCCTCTTTCATGTCCAATCCTTGCATATATATATGGATGACAAATATAATCTCCCACATAGTGACATAAAAAACCTGCAATATAGCTTATAGCCTGCTGCTGCTTTTGCTTTGAGTCCATAGACTGTATCTCACAAAGTGCATTTGCAAAGAAATCATTCACATGACTTTCATGCATATAAGAGCCTACATTTCTGTAATCTCTATGCCTTAATATGGGTATATTATAAAAGAACATATCAGGACCCTGTAGCCCCAGTTGATACAGCCATCTATATTTGGATATTATATATTTCAGTCCTGAGCTTTCTAAGCCTCCATATGCCTTCAGTCCCAAAATATAATGAGTTGTAAATCCCGGCATTTCTTACTCCTTAATATATTTCATAATCTTTTCCAGATAAAAATCCGAAAAAAGCCCCTCATAATCATTAAAAATATTCTTATTATTTATTTTCAAGTCCTTATGTGCAAAACCTATATCAGCCAACTCTATCATACTTATATCAAACTTTGTATCCCCTGCTGCAAATATGATATCATTATCTTTACCAAATCCATACTTTATTAAAAAGCGTTTTATCATATTAGCCTTATTCAAAGCTTTTGGCATTATATAAAGCTTGTCTTTATTGTATAAAATATCTACCAACTCTGTATTCAGAAGCCTTTTAAGATCATACACCACTGACTCCATACTATCACATTTTGTAAAAATAAAAAGTTCATAAATATCTCTACATTCAAACTTTCTTCTTTTATCCTTTTCCAAAAAATTAAATGCTTTTTGTTTCTCATTTCTTGAAGCTTTTACTATGGATAAACTTTCTTTATACCAATCTTCAGATACAATACCATTCTCTAAGAGTACTCCTCCGTTTGCACATAAAGAATATCTTGGCAATATACCAAACTCTATTCTGCTGTATTGTATAATGGTCCTAGTGGTAACAGGTACAAATAATATTGATTTATTTAGCCTGTGTAAAAGCTCATATGAATATCTTGACATAAAGCTGTTATCATCACCATCATAAATTTCCACTGAGATTTTATCTTCTATATCTATTTTCTTTGAATAAATCAAAGTATTATCCAAATCCGTAAACAAAAATATCCATAGTGGTAGTTTATCACTTTTTTATAAAATAGTCATTTTAAAAAAGTTTTAATTACACTAAATCATTTGGCAGAGCATGTATATACAATAAAGAACGCTTTGGGAATTTATACTTCCCAAGGCGTTCGTATTTTATCTCTTCCTAAATACTACCAACATTGCTCCACAAGAAGATATCAGTAACATCATATATTTAAAAAGATTCATATCATCTGAAGTCCTTGGTACCGGAAGCGGATCTCTGTTTGAAACAGTTCCTATGGTAACCTTCTTAGGATCTTCAATAATGATTTCAGGTTTTTGAGGTTCAGGATTTGTTATTCCCGCCTTGTTTTCTTCTGTCTTTTCTACAACAGTCTTTGTCGGTCTTATAGATGAATTTCCATCTGAGCCACCTCTACTACTGTTAGACGATGTAGCAATAGATGGAGTAGCCTTTGGTCTGATAATATAATCATTGTTCCTATTATGTGGGTCGGCTATCTGACTTGGAGTAGCTACCTTTATAGGATCCGGATAGATTATAATACCCGGATTTTTTACATATACATAGTTAACATCTATTTGTCCGGTTGTAAATACACCGCTTTCAGCTCCCTCAACTCTAACTAAATGATATCCACTAATCTCCTTTTCAAAAGTAGTATATGGGAGTCCCAGCTTTCTACTTCCGTCTTGAATCTCATCTACATCTAATTGAATTCCTGCCGGATTTATGTAATGGGCAATTACATCTCCTGCATCTTTTCTACGATAGATATATGTTACTCTTTGGGTTCCCGGATTGAACACACCATTTGCATTACTTGGCATAGAAATCAAATCATAGTATTCAAACTCTTTAACTCTGTAGTATAAGGTACTCCTATCTGCTCACTACCGTTCAATACTGTAGTTTCAACAAGTGGTACACCATCATCATCCAAGTATTCTATTATAACATTTCCTGCATCTTGACGCTTATATATATATTCCACTGTAATAGGAGCATCTGTAAACACACCATTTGCATTTGCCGGATTAAGTACAAGGTCATAATAAGGTATGGCTTTAGGTGATGTAGTATAATTTAATCCCAGCATATTTGCTCCGGAAATTACATCTGTACTCTCTATGCTGTTTCCATGAACATCCACATAGTTGACTGTAACATCTCCTGCACCCTTTCTTCTATACAAATACGTTACGCTCTGACTTCCATGAGTGAATAATCCAATTGCATTACTTGGCAATGTGTCTATCTCAAAGTTTGCTATATTCTCCTCACTACTTGTATATGGAAGTCCAAGTCTTTCAGAACCACTAATTACCACCGGATCCATAAGATCACTATTATCATGTACCGACTTATGATATATAGTTACATCTCCGGCATCATCTCTTCTGTAAATATAATTTATTATCTGAGGAATTATGTTAAATGTTCCATTGGCATTTGTTGGCGGAGCTATAAGAATATAATTCAATATATTCTTTTGGCTTGTTGTATATGGCAATCCAAGCTTATTTACACCTGAAAGTACCACTCTACTGTCTAGCTCATTACCATCTCTATCTGTATACAATGCGGTTACATCTCCGGCATCATCTCTTCTATACTCATATGTAACGGTATAATTAACTCCCGGAGTATATGTTCCTGTATAATTTGCAGGAGTTGTATTCACTACAGTAAAGTTAACGATATTAGCCGGAGCAGTATTGTAATTTAGTCCTGATTTCTCAGCTCCTGACAATGTCTCATCTGCTGATAGCTGATTTGTTGTACCGGCTTCATAGTGATGTACTATAACATCTCCGGCATCATCTCTCTTGTAGTAATAAGTTACTACTGTATTTCCACTTGCGGGATAAACTCCTGTGTGATTTGCCGAGTGTTGCATTTACCACTGTAAAGTTTGTAATAGTACCTGAATTTGTAATATAGGTAAGACCTGATTTTCCTGTTCCGGATAATATTTCATCAGGCAATAGTGAATTACTTGTACCTACTTCATAGTGATGTATTATAACATTACCGGCATTATCTCTTTGGTAATAGTATGTAACATCTGTAGTAAGTCCTGCTGCCGGATAATTACCGTTATGTCCTGTAGGCGTAGCATTCACTATAGTATAGTATGGTATATTCTGTGGACTTGTACTATATGTAAGTCCTGATTTCTCAGTTCCCGGTAAGTTTTCATCAGGAGCCAGTACACTATTTGTTCCTAATTCAAGATGATGTACCTTCACATCTCCGGCATCATCTCTCTTGTACTTATAAGTCACTTCAACAGGTGTATTACCAAATGTAACTATAGGATTTGCAGGTGAACTTATAAGGTGGAAATGAGGAATAGTAACACTTTGAGTAGTATATGTAAGTCCAAGTTTGTTGGTTCCATCTATCGTTATAGCAGCCAGGTGTTCCTCCCGGAGCTTGTGAATATAACTCATTATTGGTACCGTCCTCTATATGATGAATAATGATTGGTGAACCATTATCTCTTTCATAGTAATAAGCTATTTCTATAGGTGCAGTAGTAAAAGTCAATAGCGTAGGACTTGGCGCCTGATTCAAATGATAATTTGGTATCTGTGCAGCTCTATCCTGTGATTGATATGTGAGTCCAAGCTTTCTTGTACCGTCTATAACCTCAGGAGCGACAGCTCCACCCAATGTTGGAACATAGAGTTCTGTAGTAGTGCCCCTCTCATAATGATGTACTGTAATATTCCCTGCATTCTTTCTTCTATATGAGTATGTTACAGTAGTTGTTCCATCACCAAACACTCCATTTGTAGGATTGGTGCTGCTAACAAAATCGTAATTGTCTACAGGAAGCACACTGCTACTCCATGTAAGGCCTTCCTTCTTTGTTCCTGAAAGTACTGTAGGATTGCTTGTCATTGTTGTACTTCCAAGGCTTTCAGGTCTGTTTAAATTAGCACCGGTATCCATATCTATGTACTTTATAGTCACATCTGCTGCATCATTTCTCTCATAAAGATATGTCACAGTTTTTTGTGTAGCATCAAATGTACCACTTACCTGTCCTGTAGGTGTCCCTACCAAATGGAAATGTGGTATTGCATAACTTCCTGCAGTACTAATATCTCTTCTATGCGTCTGATAAGTATTACCCATCTGCCTTGTACCTGAAAGTACTTCTGCTGCCGGTGTGGCTGTAGCAGAAACTGCATATAACTCATTTGTAGTTCCACTCTCATAGTGATGTACTGTAACATCTCCTGCATTTTTTCTTAAATAATGATATGTAACTGTTGTGTCTGCAGTATAACTTCCATTTGCATTTGCAGGAAGATTTGCAGTATCCACTTCAAAATTTGGATCTGTAGTGATTGCCGCTGTTGTATATACAGTATCTCTTGGCTCTCTTGTAACCACATCAGCAACAAGATTGCTTCCGTCCTCATCCTTGATATGTTTTACCGTAAGATTATAAAAATCCGTCTTAAGTCCAAGGTTCTTGATAGCACTTGGATTATCTCTAGTTAGGCTTATATCCACCGTTGACCATGGTGTATTAGGTATTGGAGTCTGACCGGACTTAATTACAGATGCCTTTGTAGTAAAAGAAGTAAATCATTTCCTATCACAGTGGCACTACTTGCTACACTTGGAGCGGCAAAACTGTCACTGGTCAAGTTCTCCACATAGAGCTTATAATTTCCTGCATTACTGAGCTTATTTGTAAATGAAATATTTCCGTTTGAATCTGTTGTTCCTGATTCAACCACTGTCTCATTTCCTGTTGCATCAAGCTTTACAAGTATATATGGTCTGTTTGCAATATTTAAATCAGTGCTGTCATAGGTTCCGTTATTATTTAAATCATAGAAGGCATGAGTTGCAATATTGTACTTATGAGTACCTACCTTTGAGTCGGTAAACTCATTTGCACCGTCTACATTGTTACCTCTCCATGAAGATACAGAGTTATTTGCAGTATCTGTAGCAAGATTATCATTGGTATCAGGCATCTCCACCTTATAATTAAAGAGTACCTCTTCTCCTGCTGCTATATTCTGTCCTGACTTTAAATCAGCCTTAAACATAGTGACTGCTGACCAGTCTGTAATACTTGCAGCAGGTAACCATGTGGCACCTATATTTCCTTCTATCGTAGCACTTGGAGCGTCTGTAGAATAGTAAATATCAAACTTAGAGTTATTGGCAGTCACTCCTGATATAGCCTTAGGATATATTTTTGAATCTCTGTCAAGATAATTTCCGCTGCCGTCTTTTACTATAAATTTATCATTTGCATATGGGAAGACATCCATTACATGAAGATTTTCCACCGGGTCATTGGTATTATTCCATACTCTAACCTGATAATCTAAGATATCTCCCTTATCTGCCTTTATACTTGTTTGGTATACACTGTCTGTGGAAAGTTTTACTTTCTTTCCAAGTACCATTGCCTGTGGAGGTACAAAGGTGTAGTTATATGTCAATGTAGAAAGTCTGTCTGTTGTATTGCCGTTGTTATTGGCATCATATGTGTCAAGAAAATCCGCATTATCTGATGAGTATATTATACCCGGAGCTGAACTTGCAGCAAATGTAGTGTTATTATCCCAGCTGAGTATCGTCTTTATCTGATGAGGTCCTGCATCCAATCCGGCACCGGCCTTAAACGAAACTCTGATACGGTCTAATACACCGTTTATCTGATTACCGTATCCCGCTACTTTAGAACCGGGGAATGTAAGATTCGTAAGTTCAAACTCATACGCTGTCTTTCCGGCATTTCCCTTATAGTTTTGTATAACTGTCGGATTTGGTTGAAGTCAAAGTAATTTGCAGTAAGGGTTCCGTGAGTTGAAACAGCATTATCAAATATAAGATCTGAATCTACCACCACTACAAGCTTAGGATTTACTGCAGGTCTGGCATCCCACAGTACACTCCAATACTGTAATCTCGGTACTACTGTTAAGCTTCCTCCTGTACTTATTGTAGATGTCGCAGAATTTCCATTGATGGACATTCCCTCACTTATAAGCCTCATATTTGCAAACGGATTTCTGATATAGGCATCCGCATTTGAATATCCAAGCTCTTCATCATTTGAGTTTCTGACTCTACCAAAGTTTCTTACTACCTTATAATGTGTATCATTTATATGGGCATTCAATTCATTTATAAATGCTGTATGAGTGGCCGGTGTAAGCTTTGTCTGCACAACAAGCCCAACCGCTTCTTCATCAAATTGTGATATTGTAATATCATCATCAAATATTAGTCTGTAATACCTGTATGATACAGGTGTCGGCAACATTGTAGGTATTGAATTCTCTCTATATTCTTCAGAAGAATTTACAGAAATCGGTGCAATATCGGTAGCAAGAGTTGACCAATTACTTCTGTCATTTGAAGCCTGTAATTTATTATGTGAGAGTTTTGCCAAATCAGCCGCACTAAGTCTTTCAGGTCTTACCCTGAGCCCATAGCCCGTCAATAAGCTTCTCATCTGTGGCTCATCTTCTATTATTCTGAATTTAACGCTTGTAGCCGATGTCGGTCTGGTACCGCCAAACTGATCTACATTTACAAGATAGTTATATGTTAAATCACTATCTCTTGAAACATTACTTCCACCTTCTCCAAGCAGAGTCTTTTTAATACGTATTCTTCTGACATATCTTGCTCTATAATGAAGTTGCCCGTATCTTCTTGTGGAGTTATCAAGTGTTCCATCCGTATTTACTAAAGTGGTTGTCTGTTCGAAAACTGCCAGAGTCCAATCATTTAGCTTAACCTCCTGATTTCCATTCCATTTGACAGAAAATGGCGGTCTGATTCTGGTCGCAAGCCCTTTATCAATTTGTTGAGTAATAGTATGGTCTGCACTGTTATATGTCCAGTTTGCATTATTCGGTAAAGATGGATCCCAAACCGCATTATCCGCCAGTTTTATCTTAAACTCTACCTTTCTCTTATCCATTCCGGCTCCTACACCTGAAGGTACAAGTGATACCGCACCATTGTTTACATTTGCCGGACCTGCATAACCGTCTCCGCTCATAGAGGTAACAAAACTTGTAGACAATCTGTTGTGAGCAGCATTTGTTTCATCATCTGAAACATACTCTTCTCTTATATTTATAGTAGCAAGAGTTGCAGAAGCTGCATCATTTGGGTAAAGTATTCCTACCGGAAATGTCTTTGCTGTAAACTGACTTGTTGAACTTGCCAAAGGAGTATCTGTTGCCGGATTTTTACCTGACTCAAAAAGCTTTACAGGAACATTGAAAACCTCTCCGTTTTGTACAGATGCATTTTTTAAAGTGAGCTTTATCGGTACTGCTGCGTATCCGGTGTCAAGTCTACTGTAATTTATCTTTATAATATAGTAATTAGGATCATTAAGTATATTTACACTTGTGGCTCCTGATGCCAAAGTAATATCAGATGCCGCCGGATTTGAAAATATACTCTTATCCAGATACACATATGTAAAAGGATTGTACAATGTTGACACTGCTCCCGAAAGAGTATTTGTCACATAGTAAGACTCCTTCTGCCCTGCCATAGCTGTAGTCTGTCCGGTTATAGCATATCTGATATCCGTAGTTATCGCACTACCTCCTCCGGTAGCATGGACTATTCTCGGTGATGGCAATAGTGATAGCAGTATTGAAAAAACAAGTAATAAAAAGTAGTGTACTGATTTTTTTACCATAAATTTTCCCCTAAAAATTTTTTATCTTTAATTCGTTAATCAATTGTATACTGAACACGCATTTTTTTAATATCATTTGTAACTTTCATTTTATACCCTTTTTAGGAATAATTGCTATAGTCATTTATTTACACTTTTATTACCCATATGAAGTAAAAATCACTAAGCAAGAAAAAAATATATTTTTTTATAAAACCAAAATATATACTTTACTTTTTTTGGTTTTTATATAATAAAAATCATTAGACTGATAACACAATATATTGTGCTAAAAAAATACATTGATTCACAATATATATGTATAATTTAAAGGAGCGTTTAAAAAAATGATAAAAAGTTTATGGAAAAGAAAACTGTGGCAAATGTGTATCTTTAAAAAGCATATTAAAAAATAAAAACCTTGAGTTTGAGTATATTGAAGACATGAAAACACTTATGATAGTTGCAAGTAAGGCAAGAATTATGAGTGCACCTGTGGTGGAATACAATGATAATGTATACTCCATGGAAGCCTTCTTACAGGTGATATAATGTCCGGTGAAAAAAGGAAGGTTGTAAATAGAAATAACATAGTTGAAGATTTAAATATAGAAAAAATAAGAGAAAAGCTTCTAAGAGCCTGTGACGGTCTGGAAGTAAATATGATTGAACTGGAAAGTAATATAGATTCAATCTATGAGGAAAATATTACTACTCAGAAAATTCAGGCATCTTTAATAAATGCCGCTGTCACTATGACAAGCTTTGAAGAAAGTGACTGGTCTTATGTAGCAGGTAGACTTCTTATGATGGAAGCTGAGCGTGAAGTTTATCATTCCAGAAAATTCTCTTATGGTAATTTTTCAAAAACTATAAATCATATGGTCGAACTGGGGCTGTATGATAAAAGACTGTTAACATATACCAAAGAAGAATTAGATCAAATTGCTCCACTCTTAGATATAGACAGAGATATGGTCTATGACTATGCCGGAGCAAATATGCTTGTTAACAGATATTTAATTAAGCATAAAGGCAAAACCTATGAACTGCCGCAAGAAACATTTATGGCAATATCTATGATGTTAGCTTTAAACGAAAAGCCCGGTGAACACAGAGTAAATATAGTAAAAGAGTTCTATAATGCATTGTCTCTAAGAAAGCTCTCACTTGCAACTCCTATGCTTGCAAACCTTAGAGTCCCTAATGGAAACTTATCATCATGCTTTATTACAGCAATAGATGACAATATAGAGTCTATATTCTACAATATCGATTCTATAGCAAGAATCAGTAAAAACGGCGGTGGCGTAGGAATAAATGTCTCAAGAATAAGAGCAAAGGGCTCTATGGTAAATGGATACTACAATGCAAGTGGCGGTGTTGTACCATGGATCAGAATAATAAATGATACAGCAGTTGCCGTAAATCAGCAGGGAAGAAGAGCCGGAGCCGCTACAGTGGCTTTGGATACTTGGCATTTGGATATTGAATTATTCCTTGAACTACAAACCGAGAATGGTGACCAAAGAGGAAAAGCCTATGATATCTATCCACAGGTAGTATGTTCCAACCTCTTTATGAAGAGAGTTAAAAACAATGAATCCTGGACTTTACTTGATCCATATGAAATAAGAAGAAAATACGGTGTTGAACTTTGTGAGCTTTATGGTTATGAGTTTGAATCAATCTATGAAAAGTTTGAAAAGGACGATAATATCAAGCTTAAAAAGATTTTAAATGCCAAAGATCTATTTAAGAGTATTATGAAAACTCAGCTTGAAACCGGAATGCCTTATATATTCTTTAAAGACAGAGCAAATGAGGTAAATCACAACTCTCATATGGGTATGATAGGTAATGGAAATCTCTGTATGGAAAGTTTTTCAAACTTCAAACCTACTATGAATTTTGAGGAAGAAGTAGATGGCAATACAGCTATCAGAAAAAGCGATATGGGTGAAATTCACACTTGTAACCTTATCTCTCTTAATCTGGCTGAACTTACCTCTGATGAGATTGAAAAACATGTCGCCCTTGCAATAAGAGCTTTGGATAATACTATAGATTTGACAGTTACTCCTTTAAAGGAATCCAATAAGCATAATTTACTTTATAGAACAGTAGGTGTTGGTGCAATGGGACTTGCCGACTATCTGGCAAGAGAATATATGATTTATGAAGACTCTATAAATGAGATAAATGAGCTATTTGAAAGAATAGCACTTTATTCTGTAAAATCTTCCGCATTGCTTGCAAAGGAAAGAGGAGCTTACAAGGCCTTTAAGGGTTCTAAATGGGATCAGAGTATATTCTTCGGCAAGAAAAGAGAATGGTACGGAGCAAACTCTAAATTCAAAGATGAATGGAATGAGGCTTTTTACCTGGTAGAGGCTAACGGCCTAAGAAATGGTGAGCTTACAGCAATAGCACCTAATACTTCCACATCTTTACTGATGGGATCAACTGCATCTGTAACTCCTACATTCTCAAGATTTTATATTGAAAAGAATCAAAGAGGGGCAATACCTAGAACAGTTAAGTATTTAAAGGACAGGGCATGGTTCTATCCTGAGTTTAAAAATGTAAATCCTGTCAGCTATGTAAAGATAATGGCAAAAATAGGTTCTTGGATAACACAGGGTGTGTCTATGGAAATGGTCTTTGACTTAAACAAAAATATTAAAGCAAAAGATATTTATGACACTTTAATGACTGCCTGGGAAGAGGGCTGCAAGAGTGTTTATTATATAAGAACAATTCAAAAGAATACGAATAATATTTCAGATAAAGAGGAGTGCGAAAGCTGTAGTGGATAGAAAGAAATTATTTAATCCGTCAGGTGATGATACATTAAGTGCAAGGAAAATTATAAAGGGTAATTCAACAAACCTTTTTAATTTGAATAATGTTAGATTTCAGTGGGCCAATCACCTTTACAGAACTATGATGGCAAATTTCTGGATACCTGAAAAGGTGGATTTAACCAAAGATAAAAATGACTATGAAAATTTGACATTACCTGAAAGGGAAGCCTATGACGGAATACTTTCATTTTTGATCTTCCTTGACAGTATACAGACAAATAATATTCCTAATATTTCAGACCATGTCACAGCACCTGAGGTGAATTTATTGCTAGCTATACAAACTTTCCAAGAGTCAATTCACTCTCAATCTTATCAGTATATAATTGAGTCCATACTTCCAAAGCAAAGTAGAGATCTAATCTATGACAAATGGAGAGATGATAAGATATTATTTGAAAGAAACAGTTTTATTGCAAAGATCTATCAGGATTTTATAGATGAAGAGTCCGATGAGAACTTTGCTAAGGTCATAATAGCAAACTACTTGCTTGAGTCACTGTATTTCTATAATGGTTTTAACTTCTTCTATCTTCTTGCAAGCAGAAATAAGATGGTAGGTACCTCTGATATTATAAGACTGATAAACAGAGATGAGCTCTCACATGTTGTTTTATTTAGAAGTATTGTTAAAGAAATAAAGAATGATTACCCTGAGTTTTTCTCTACAGAAACGATCTATTCCATGTTTAATACTGCTGTTGAGCAGGAAATTAGCTGGACAGAGCATATAATAGGAAATCGTGTACTTGGAATAACTTCTCAGACAACTGAGGGTTATACAAAATGGCTGGCTAATGAACGATTAAAGTCTTTAGGCCTGGAGCCTCTATATTCAGGCTTTAACAAAAATCCTTATAAACATTTGGAAAGATTTGCCGACACTGAGGGCGAAGGTAATGTTAAGTCTAATTTCTTCGAAGGAACTGTTACAAGTTACAATATGAGTTCTTCTATTGACGGATGGGAAGATTTCTAAATAATATATTTGCTGTCATTTTACGATTACTGAATCGTAGGATGGCAGCATTTTTATTACCTATAAGTATGATTCTCTATTGATATCTTTTTAATTCTACATTACACTGAAAACTCATTTCTTTATAAATTTATCTAATAAAAAAGGAGCTGTCGGGAAATACTGAATTTTAATCCCTACAGAACGAAATAGAAATATCCTGACAAATACAAGGCGTTTTGGCTTTGCGACTTTGTCAGGATATTTTACTTTTCTATAATACTGTCTATTTTTGGGCATAAAACCCCCTTGGCTGAAATTTTGCTTTTGCATTTTTTACTATGCGGTTTTCTCCTGTGGTTTTCCTTCAAATTTCTTTAGTTTTGCGTAGAGAAAACGATGATATTTGTTTATATTTCTTCCTATCGCAAAAAGCATAAATTCTTTATATACCTTATCTGAAGAACGATAGTTAAAAGCGTCGGAAATCTTCATTCTCTTTAATATCTCCAAAAATGACCTTCCGTTTGAATAGACCGTGTCTGTCGTTTCAGAATACCTTTTTTTCACTCTGTATGTTAAAGATCGTGATTTCTCTCGAAGCTCTTCCCATACTTCATTGATCTTCATCACTTTGTTCTTATCAACATCTTTATCAGGATTATATTTGTATAAGCATTTAGACTTATGTTCACATCCACTACAGTCTGAACATCCATATACTTCATATGTTTGTGTATAACCATTCTGTTTTTTCTTTTCTGTGTTGATATGTCTAAGTTCACGACCGTCATGACAGATATAGACTTGCTCATCTTCAAATACCATTGTCTTCATGTTGTAGTATTTACCTATATCTTTACTGTATGCTCTTGTTTTTTTCGTTTTTTTCATGAGTCCTGTAGTTTTATATAACTATCTATCTTATTTTCTTTTAGATATAAGAGATTTTTCTCACTACAATAACCGCTGTCTGCCGTCACTTCTTCAAGTACTTCTCCGAATGCTTCCTTATGCTTTTCAAGGATCGGAATTAATGTATTATAATCTGTACGATCATTACTTACATAACTATGTACAATAAAAATAATTCTCTACCGCTATCTGTACATTGTATGCAGGCTTTAGCTGCCCATTAAGCATATGATCTTCCTTCATTCGCATAAAGGTTGCTTCCAAATCAGTTTTGGAATAGCTGTTTCTATCTTTCCCCATAATCTCAAAACATTCTTTATAGTGCATTAATCGCTGTCCACAATGTTCAAGTTCTTCATAGAGTTGTTGAAGCTTTGGCTTTCTCTTACCCTTTCCGTTAACAAATACAATACCTTCTCCGTCAGCAATAGTCATAAGGTTTTTTTCTGAAGCTTAAGTATTTCAATAGGGCGAGCAGTTATCAATCTCTATAATACGGTTATTAGATAGCTTTTTTTATGTTTCGTAATCTTTCTTTTTCTGTTTTTTTCAATAATATCTCTAACTCTATCAATCCCGTCAATCACAAACATTTGTGCATTTCCAAGCTCGTACTTTTCACCAAATCCATTATCTTGTAAAAAAGAATTATAGTCTGAATAAAGCTTATCAATAGAATCCAGCAGACCTGCAAGATGATAATTAATACTTCCACGCCATACAAAAGTATAACGATTAGCATTAGCTTCTATTTTTGTTCCATCAATAAACAATTCTTTTAATGTTACAAATCCTTCCTTTTGTAATCGTCTCATAAACTGATAGTTTAAGTCATCCAAAATATCTGAAGTAAGTTTCTTACTTTTAAATTCATAAAAAGCATCTCTTTTAGGCTTCCTCCCTTGAGTAAGCCAGATAAAAGCAATATCTCTTTCACATAAATCCACAATACGATCAATAGAGCGTATTCCACGCATATTTGCATAAGTAATAACTGCATACATCATGATCGGGTTGTACCCTGTTCTTCCCTTGTCCGAACAATTGGCTAATAGTCCGGAAAAATCTAAATCCTCCATAACTTTTTTTAGGGTATAGACTGGATCGTCATCGGGTAAACTCAATTCATAGAAGCTAAAGTTGATTTTCTGTTGACCTATTTCAAAAAAGTCGTTATAATAATTAACTGTGAGCATAGTTACATTATAACATGTAACGGAGAAAGATGGTTATCGTTAGCCATCTTTTTTTATGTAAAAACTTAGGGAGGAGTGACTCGTTTTGAGTTACTCCTCCCTCTTTTATAGCTGCCTTTTCCCGACAGCCCCCGAAAAAATTATCTATCTTCTTTTTTCTTGAGTGCAAGTGCCATTACAGCTGTCAGTGATGTTATAAGAGCAAATATATATCCTCTCATATCTTTTGTATCTTCTGTCTTTGGAACCGATAATCCGATTCTTGTTGCTGATGTTGCTGATGTCGTTTGCTTTGTTTCTTTTTGATAATCTGACTTTTGTGGCTCTCTTGATGGTGTTGCATTATCTATCAAGATTAATTCCTTGTCACTCTTTGATTGTCCGTCAGTAACTGTATTTACCTTTTCAGGCCTTACTGTGCTACTTCCTCCTGTGCTTCCTCCTCTGCTTACATTTGATGATGTTGCTATGGATGGGGTTGCAGTCGGTCTGATTACCAAATCCTGATATCTATCACCTGGACGATTTATCTGGCTTGGGGTAGCTATCCTTGAAGGGATACTTCCTTCCGGTGTTACCGGAGTCACTCCTCCCGGTGTTACCGGACTTATAGGAGTTATGCTTCCCGGTGTTACCGGACTTATAGGAGTTATGCTTCCCGGTGTTACCGGAATTATTGTTCCAGGTGTTACCGGAGTAACCGGTATTACAGGTTGTGGTATTATTACTTGTCCAGGATTCTTCTTATAAATATAAGTTACTTCTATTCTTCCCGGGCTAAATACTCCTGTCTCTGATCCCCTTACTAACAGTAAAGTATATCCTGCTATCTCCTTTGATGCTGTTTCATATGGTAGGCCTAGGCTTCTACTTCCATCAAGTATTTCATCACTCTCTATTGCTAGTCCTGCTGTATCTACATAATGGGCTATTACATCTCCGGCATCCTTCCTGCGATATACATATGTCACACTCTGGCTTCCACTTGTAAATACTCCATTTGCATTACTTGGCACACTTATTAGATCGTAATTATCAAATACTTTTGAACTTGATGTATAGCTCTCTCCCAGCTTCTCACTTCCATCCAGTACCTCAGGGGTTTCCAGTGGTACATTTCCATTCTCATCTATATGCTCTATTACAACATCTCCCGCATCCTCATGCTTATAGATATAATTTACTGTTATTGGTGGTACTGTAAATACTCCATTTGCATTTGGCGGTACTGTTATCAGTCTATAGTTTGGTATGGTCTTTGGTGTTGTTGTATATGGCAAGCCTACATTATCACTTCCTGTTATTGTATCAGGTGTCTCAATCCTGTTTCCATGATTGTCCAGATAATTTACTACTACTCCACCTGACTGCTTTCTCTTATAGAGATAGGTTACACTTTGGCTTCCGCTTACATATGTTCCTGTTGCGTTAGACGGTACTGTATCTATCTCATAGTCTGAGTAAATCTCAGGGCTTGTTGTATATGGTAGTCCAAGCTTTCTGCTTCCGTCAAGTACTGTTGGTGTACTTAAATCGCTATTATCATATACTGACTTGTGGTATACCGTTACATCTCCGGCATCTGCTCTTCTATATACATAGGTTACTGTCTGTGGACCAGGTATAAATGTTCCATTTGCATTTGCAGGTATGCTCACTAATGTGAAGTTTGGTATTGTCTTTGATGTAGTTGTATATGGAAGACCTAGCTTTCCTGTTCCGCTTTGGGTCTCAGGTATATCTATCTCATTTCCATCCTCATCTACATAAATACTTGTTACATCTCCCGCAGGCATTCTTCTATATTCATAGATTACTGTCTGTGGGGTATTGGTATATGTACCGTTCTTATTTACAGGTTGTGCCACCAACTCATAGTTAGGGATGTTCTTCTCTGTTGTTGTATATGGAAGTCCGAGTTTTCCTGCTCCTCCCATTACATCATCTGTATCCAGTGGTGTTCCACTTCCCTGTTCTACATATTTTACAGTTACACTCTGAGCATCATTTCTTACATACTCATAGGTTACCACTGTTGTTCCACTACTTGGATAGGTTCCTGTATGGTCTGTTGGTGTCGCATTTACTACTGTAAAGTTTGCTACTGTTGCAGGACTTGTATTATATGTAAGTCCTGACTTTCCTGCACCACTTAGATTCTCATCCGGTGATACTGATGTTGTAGTTCCGGCTTCGTAATGATGTACCAATACATTTCCAGCATCATTTCTTCTATAGAAGTATGTTACTTCCTGATTACCGCTTGTATATGTTCCATTCTTATTACTTGGCTGGGCTACCAATGTAAAGTTTGGAATACTGTGCTCTGTAGTAGTATATGGAAGACCAAGCTTTCCACTTCCATTTAATGTTGTATCAGGTACCAGTGGAGTTGTTGTTCCATCCTCGTAATGATGTACTACTACATTTCCTGCATTGTTTCTTACATACTCATAGGTTACTACTGTTGTTCCACTATTTGGATAGGTTCCTGTGTGGTCTGTAGGTGTACTGCTTACTACTGTGTAGTTTGCTACTGTCGCAGGGCTTGTATTATATGTAAGTCCTGACTTTCCTACTCCACTTAGGTTCTCATCCGGGGATACTGATGTTGTAGTTCCGGCTTCGTAATGATGTACCAATACATTTCCTGCATCATTTCTTCTATACAGATAGGTTACTTCCTGATTACCGCTTGTATATGTTCCATTCTTATTTGACGGCTGAGCTACTAGCGTAAAGTTTGGTATGTTATGCTCTGTAGTAGTATATGGTAGACCAAGCTTTCCACTTCCATTTAGTGTAGTATCAGGTACGAGCGGAGTTGTTGTTCCATCCTCGTAGTGATGTACTATTACATTTCCTGCATCGTTTCTCTTGTACTCATAGGTTACTACTGTTGTTCCACTATTTGGATAGGTTCCTGTGTGGTTAGTAGGTGTTGTATTTACTACTGTGTAGTTTGCTACAGTTGCAGGGCTTGTTGTGTATGTAAGTCCTGACTTTCCTACTCCGCTTAAGTTCTCATCAGGTGATACAGGGGTTGTTGTTCCCTGCTCGTAATGGTGAACTATTACATTTCCAACGTCTTTTCTTCTGTACTTATAGATAACAGTCTGTGGACTGTTTCCATGGGTAAGGGTTGTTGCTCCTGTTGCACTTGGGGTTGTTGCACTTGGTGCTCCGCTTACATCCACGCTTACAAACTCGTAGTTTGCTATATCTGCAGACTTGTTTGTAAGGTTTTCATTTGTTCCAAGCTTTCCGCTTCCTGAGATGACCTCTGCACTTGGGTCGGCCGCTCCTGCAGGTGTGTAAAGCTCTGTTGTTGTTCCGTCCTCGTAGTGATGTATTGTTATATTTGAAGCATCTTTTCTCTTGTAGTAATAGTTTACTACCTGATTGCCTGTCTGATATGTAACTGTAGTATCTCCGCTTGCTGTCGGTGTACTTGCACCGCTTGCTCCTGTTACATCTACGCTTACATATTCATAGTTTGCTATAGCTGCTTCTTTATTTGTGAGGTCTTCACTTAGTCCCAGCTTTCCTGTTCCATTGAAGGTTTCAGCACTTGGTGCTGCCGCTCCCAAAGGTTTGTAAAGCTGATTTGTTGTTCCTGCCTCGTAGTGATTTACTGTGATATTTCCTGAGTTCTTACGCTTATATACATAAGTTACGGTGATATCATTTCCTGCATTCGGATAGTTTCCTGTATGATTTGCAGGTGTTGCACTTACAAGCTCATAGTTTGCAAAAGTATCAGGTGTTGTTGTATATGGTAAACCAAGCTTTCCTGCTCCGTTCATTGTAACAGGACTCTTAAGTGGAGTGTTTGTTCCCTGCTCCACATAGTTTACTATAACATTTCCTGCGTCTTTTCTTCTGTACTTATAAGTTACTGTCTGTGCATTATTTCCATGTGTAAGGGTTGTTGCTCCACTTGCACTTGGGGTTGTTGCACTTGGGGCTCCGCTTACATCCACACTTACATACTCATAGTTTGCTATATCTACCGCTCTGTTATTTAGGTTCTCTGTTGTTCCTAGCTTTCCTGCTCCTGAGATTGTCTCCGCACTTGGTGCAGCCGCTCCTGCAGGTGTGTAAAGCTCTGTTGTTGTTCCGTCCTCGTAGTGATGTACTGTTATGTTTGCTGCATTCTTTCTTCTGTATCTATAGGTTACTGTCTGAGTTCCTGCTCTGTATGTAACTCCTGTAGCTCCTGTAGCACTTGGGGTACTTGCTCCCGGTGCTGCACTTACTTCCACGTTTACATACTCATAGTTAGCTATATCGGCTTCCTTGTTTGTAAGGTTTTCAACAAGTCCAAGCTTTCCGCTTCCGTCAAAGGTCTGTGCACTTGGTGATGCTGCTCCTGCTGGTGTATAAAGCTGTGTACTTCCGCCAACCTCGTAGTGGTTAACTACGATATTTCCAGCATTCTTTCTTCTGTACTTATAGATTACTGTCTGTGCTGTATTTCCATGTGTAAGAGTTGTTGCTCCTGTTGCACTTGGGGTTGTTGCACTTGCAGCTCCGCTTACATCCACTCCTACAAACTCATAGTTATTTATATCTGCTTCCTTGTTTGTAAGGTTCTCTGTAAGTCCTAACTTTCCACTACCGTTTATTGTCTCAGGTCCCGGAGACGCTGCTCCTGCCGGTGTGTAAAGTTCTGTTGTTGTTCCGTCAATGTAGTGATGTACTGTGATATTTGAAGCATCTTTTCTCTTGTAGTAATAGTTTACTACCTGATTGCCTGCTACATATGTAACTGTAGTTGCTCCGCTTGCATTCGGTGTGCTTGCACCGCTTGCTCCTGTTACATCTACGTTTACATACTCGTAGTTTGCAATATCTGCCGCCTTATTTGTGAGGTTTTCAACAAGTCCAAGCTTTCCTGTTCCGTTAAAGCTTTCTGCACTTGGTGCTGCAGCTCCTGCCGGTGTGTAAAGCTGTGTACTTCCACCTACCTCATAGTGGTTTACTGTAATATTTCCGGCATTCTTTCTTCTGTAAACATAAGTTACTGTGATATCACTTCCTGCCGGCGGATAGTTTCCTGTATGATTTGTAGGTGTTGCACTTACAAGCTCATAGTTTGCGAAAGTATCAGGTGTTGTTGTATATGGTAAACCAAGCTTTCCCGCTCCATTCATTGTAACAGGACTCTTAAGTGGAGTATTTGTTCCCTGTTCTACAAAGTTTACTATAACATTTCCTGCATCATTTCTCTTGTAGTAATAAGTTACTGTCTGTGTTCCAGGCTGGTATGTACCGTTTGATTTGACGGCACTGTTACTACCGTAAAGTTTGGAATTGTCTGTGTTGTTGTATTATATGGCAATCCAAGCTTATTTGTTCCGTTTAATGTTACATCAGGTACAAGCTGTGTTGTTGTTCCCTGCTCATAGTGATGTACTATAACATCTCCCGCATTTTTTCTCTTATAGTAATAAGTTACTGTCTGTGGTGTGTTTCCGTGAGTAAGTGTTGTTGCACCTGTCGATGTCGGTGTTGTTGCACTTGATGCTCCGGTAACATCTGTACTTACATATTCAAAGTTTGCGATGTCTGATGCTTTGTTTGTAAGATTTTGTGTAGTTCCAAGCTTTCCTGCTCCCGAGATTGTCTCTGCACTTGGTGCTGCCGCTCCCGCAGGTGTATAAAGCTGGGTACTTCCTCCCACTTCATAGTGGTTGACTGTTATATTTGCAGCATCTTTTCTCTTGTATCTGTAGGTTACTGTCTGTGGTGCTGTTTGATATGTAACTGTTGTATCACCTGTAGCTGTTGGCGATGTCGCTGAAGGTGCTCCTGTTACATCTGTGCTTACATACTCGAAGTTGGCGATGTCTGCTTCTTTGTTTGTAAGATTCTCACTAAGTCCCAGTTTTTCCGTTCCTACATAAGTTTCAGCACTTGGTGCTGTCGCTCCTGAAGGTGTATAAAGCTGTGTACTTCCACCTACTTCAAAGTGGTTCACAGTTATATTTCCTGCAGTCTTTCTCTTGTACTTTAATACTACGACATTCTGTCCCGGATTTAATGTTCCTGTAAGCGGTCTGCCGTTTGTAAGATCTGGCTCCGCATACTCATAATTAGCTACACCTGTAAGTGTTGTAGGCGGTGTTACAGTATATGGATCTCTAAAGCCGTGAACACTGTCCGTATCGGCCACATTTCCGCTTCCGTCATCAAGCGGTATCGGATTGCCTGCCATATCTACATATTTTACTTTCAATGTAGAATTACTTGCCACAAGCGCAGCATTTGCTGTTTTCTTATCATCACTTGGTGTAAGTGTTACGCTTGTATCAAATACAGGATTGCTTCCCTGAGTTCCGTCAGCAAAGTCATTTCCTATTATTAGTGATGTAGATGTAACACGGTTTGTACTTATTGTATCTCCTACTCCCGGTGTTATCACTACTTTGTATGTTCCTGCTCTTGAAATGTTGTCAAATGCGTAGTCTCCGTTTGCATTGGCTGTGGTAGTCATCGGATTACCTGATTCATCAAGTACCGGATTACCGCTTGCATCATAAAGACTTACCGTTCTGCCTGCTGCAGGTACGTCTCCATCAGTTGTAAGATATGTACCGTTTCCGCTTCCACCTGCAGGTGGAACATCATAGTAGATCTTACCGCTGATCTTATATTTCTTTGGTATTACAACATTGCTAAGTGCCTCAAATGCACCTGTATAGCTGTCTCCGGCAAATCCCGCAAAGGTATTTACCGCTTTGTTTGTGGTATCAAGAGGAGTGGTATCAGGCATCTTTGCTCTGAATGTAATATCATCTGATGATCCGCTTGCCAGTGTATATCCCGGCTTCATCTTAAGTCTGAACATAGTAACCGCTGACCAGTCTGAAACCGATGAAGTCCATGTAGCGCCTGCATAGTTCGCAGCTATATTTCCTTCTGTAACAGGGGTTGTACTGTATTCATATGTATAGTTCGGATTAGGATCAAGAGGACCTGTAAGTCCAAGTCTGTATGTTGAACCTCTGTTAGCATAATTACCCTGCTGATCCGGTGCTATTGCCTTATCACCCACATGTGGCAGGATATCAAAGAATGTAAATCCGCTAACTCCTGTTATAGAGTTATTGAAAATGTTTAACTTATAGTCTACTATCTGCTCACTGTCAGGTGTTGTAAGCGTTGAATACAAAGTCTCAGCTGAATCTGCTCTCTTTGATCTCTTTGTAAGGATCAACTCAAGCGGCGGTGAGTAAAGATATGTAGCCTTTTTGCTGGTGAACTTCTCTGTTGTGTTTCCGTCATTGTCCAGGTCAAGGACATCATCATAGAGTCCCGGCACCTTATCGGTAGCGGCCTCTTCATTATTGTCCCATGACATATATGTATCTATGGAGTTCTGACCGCCTGCCATATTCTTGGTAGTCTTAAATCTCGGATAAAAGCCTATAGTATAATAATTAGATCCCTTCGGAAGGTGGAATGTCGGGAAATCCCAGATGTAAGCAGTCTTTCCGGTATTCTTAAAGTTATATTCCACTCTGTAATTATTCAGATACGGACCGAATGTAGGCTGTCCTAAATAGTTGGTGGTCATACCCTTAAACTCAAGAGCCGGATCTGCCAATAAAAAGAACTTCGGATTCTTTACATCTCTACCTCTCTCAGGAAGGTTGTGACGGAACTGTATACCGTCAGTCATAGCAAATTCTTCGTTCAGATACTTTGTTCCCAAGTTCTGATTCTGAGTGGTATGGGCACTTTCTTTTGCATAAATTTTTGCCCATCTTATCATCTGTCTGGTTTGAGCATTCCATTGATGACTTGCTCCGTCATCACCGTATACATTTGCTCTGTTATAAGTGTCCGAATAACTTTGTTCATTATCAGGCTTTGCATCCAAAATAGTCTTTACATTATTGTATGAGCTCTCTGCCAAACGGAATTTATATGTTGCAACCACTACTTTACCGTTTGGTGCCTGTACCTCTATGGGATTTGTAAACTTAAGATTTATCTTTGTGTAATGAGTAGGATTCGGCAAATCAATCATTGTGGAGTTCTCTGTAATCGATACATTTGTAGCAATCACTTCCTCACTACCGTCAGGCTTTGTTCCTATAAGTTGGTTATTTGAAAGAGCAGCCTTTTGAGTGGCATCCAAAACAGGAATAGTCTGCTCCGTTCCCGATGCATCAACTACTTTTCCTGTTAAGTTCGGATATTTGATTTGATATCCCATAAATTCCATATCGACTTCCGGAGTATCAAGTATTGAGAAAATTCTTCCCTTTTTTTGGCCTAAAGTCGGATATGTTACAGGTGTTCCCGTATTCCAGCCCCATGTAGTACTGATATCATATTTATGTACAGTTGATTCCTCTCTGTCGTCAAATGTCAAATACCATGGACTTGCACTTTATAAGCTGTAATACCTCTGTCTGTCGGAGGTATTGCCGGAAATGAAGCATATCTGGCAAAAGACTTAGATTTCTCCAAAGATGCCTGATCTATTGACCCGTCATCATTTACATAAGCCCAGGTTATAGGGAATGTAACTTCGACAGGTGCATTTAATGTTCCGGTAGGCTGATTGTTATATCTTATGTAGAAACCTTCACTGGTATATGTATTACTCGGATAATTCTTTTCTTTACTGATAGTATGGTTTACAGGATCATATGTCCATCCGGCATTTCTGCTGTCTGTAGTATCGAAGTTTTCATTTGCCGGAAGCTGTACCGTTACTCTTGTCTTTCTTCTGTCGGCACCTACTTGTGGAAAACTTGTACCATGATATGTACCCGGTGCCGGCCAGTTGGTTCTTCTGGTATAAAAATCTACATATGTAGATAATGTATTTGAAAGTGAGTTATTACTTTGTAAATCACTAGAACCCTGTACATACTGGTAGCTTCTTCTGTAGTTATAATCCTCGCTACCATATCCGATAGGATATGTCTTTGCAGTGAAGGTATTATTGTTACTCTCAAGCAAAGTATCGTTTGCATCATATACCTGATACGGTATTACATAACTCTCATTATTTGCAAGTGAGAAGTCTGCAATCTTGCCCTTAAAAGGCACTGTCTGAGTGGTACCACCGCCAAGGTTATTAAACTTCAGCTTAACTATGTGGTACTCAGTATCTGATGAGCTATCTATATTCAAATAATTAGTACTTGGTCTATTTATCCAGGTAGAAATATTGGTAGCATTTACCGTTGGAAAAATCTTCTTTGGTAAATAGAGCTTTCCATATGCACCCGGTATACTTCTAGTAATCGACGAAACCGTAATATTTGCATAAAACGAAACCTCCTCTCCTACATAGAAATCACTGTTTCCACGACTGTTAACTACACTTCTGTCATATGTTACTTCTGCAATTATGTCCGGATCGTTAACTATGCCAGGTGGGCCGGCATAGACTGTGAAGAACTCACCCATGGATAAGAACACCATCACAAATGATAAAAGAGCGGCTAATAAACGCTTTTTTAAATTATTCATTTTTCCTCCTAATATTATTTGATAAAATATTTAAATACTGCAAATATGAGAGCTATCCTTTATGATTACCTCTCTTTTTAAATTCAATATTATACTTTACCACTTATGTGCACATTTAACACCTAACTATAATGCACTCTACATAGATATCATTTTATGAAAAATATCTCTTATACATATCCAAAAAAATTTCTTTGCGATGATATGGTTTATTTTGCGATGATTTCCATATTTTTGTAGATTTTTGATATTTTCTTGAAATTTTCTTATTATCTATGGTGTCATAATATCATATCACACATCACTTAAAAAAATCCTTACCAAATCTATACGGTTTCTTAAAAATGTGTAACTCATTTTAAATGCAGTGTTTACATTTTTTTACCATGTAAAAATCCCCCGGCTTTTGCCGAGGGACAAAAATTATACTTTTTCTTTTTTCTTGAGTGCAATTATTATTGCAGCTGTCAGAGAGGTAATAAGGGCAAATATATATCCTCTCATATCTTTTGCATCTTCTGTCTTTGGAACCGATAATGCAATTCTTGTATTCGGAGTCAATGTAGCCTTTTGTGGTGTAGATTTTGTTGTATCCACATTTGGCTTGTCTATGATTGGATCCTCAAGTTTTAGTCCATTCTTAGACTGTCCGTTATCTACTGTTACCGCCTTTCCAGGTCTAACTGTTGAATTTCCACCTGATGAACTTCCACCTCTGCTTCCATTTGATGATGTTGCAATAGATGGTGTTGCTGTTGGTCTAATAACCAAATCCTGGTATCTATCACCCGGACGATTTATCTGACTTGGTGTAGCTATTCTTGAAGGAGTAGTTCCATCCGGTGTTAACGGATTTACTGAACCTGGTGTTCCCGGAATTATAGGAGTTACGCTTCCCGGTGTGACCGGAGTTACTGTTCCTGGTGTTCCCGGTATTATAGGACTTATACTTCCTGGAGTTCCTGGGGTTATTATTCCAGGTGTAACCGGAATTGATGGAACTACAGGTTGTGGTATTATTACCTGTCCCGGATTCTTCTTATAAACATAAGTTACTGTTATTGTACCACTTGTAAATACTCCGGTCTCAGAACCCTGTACAAGATATAGCGTATATCCTTCGATATCCTTTTCATTGGTTGCATATGGCAAGCCAAGGCTTCTTGTACCATCAAGTATTTCATCACTCTCTATTGGAAGCCATGCAGTATCTACATAATGGGCAATTACATCTCCCGCATCTTTTCTGCGATATACATATGTCACAGTCTGACTTCCACTTCCAAATGTTCCATTTGCATTACTTGGTACGCTTATTACATCAAAGTTTTCAAATGCTTTCACACTTGAAGTATATGGCATTCCAAGTTTCTCTGTTCCATCCAATACCTCCGGAGTCTCTAGAGGTACATTTCCATTCTCATCTATATGCTCAATAACCACATCTCCGGCATCTTGACGCTTGTAAATGTAATCTACTGTAATAGGTGCTACAGTAAATGTTCCATTTGCATTAGCCGGTACTGTTATCAAATCATAGTATTGAATAGTCTTTGGTGATGTAGTATATGGTAAGCCTACATTGTCACTTCCTGTTATTGTATCCGGTGTTTCAATACTATTTCCATGATTATCCAAATAATTTACCTTTACTCCACCTGACTGCTTTCTCTTATAGAGATAAGTTACCGTCTGTGGACCACTTGTAAATGTTCCATTTGCATTACTTGGCACAGTAGTTACCTCAAAGTCTGAATACGTCTCAGGACTTGTAGTATATGGAAGTCCAAGCTTTCTTGTTCCATCAAGCACTGTCGGTGTACTTAAATCACTATTATCATATACTGACTTGTGATATACAGTTACATCTCCCGCATCGGCTCTTCTGTAAACATAGGTTACTGTCTGTGGTCCACTTGTAAATGTTCCATTTGCATTACTTGGCACACTTACTAAAGTAAAGTTTGGTATAGTCTTTGCTGTAGTAGTATATGGCAAACCAAGCTTTCCTGCTCCTGATTGAACATCCGGTGTAGAAATCTCATTACCTTCATCATCTACATAAACGCTTGTCACATCTCCTGCAGCCATTCTTCTATATTCATAGATTACTGTCTGTGGTGTGTTACTGTATGTACCATTCTTATTAACCGGTTGGGCTACCAGTTCATAGTTAGGAATATTCTTCTCTGTAGTAGTATATGGCAATCCAAGCTTTCCTGCTCCATTCAATACATCATCCGTATCAAGTGGTGTACCACTTCCCTGTTCAAGATATTTTACAGTCACATCTTCGGCATCATTTCTTGTGTAGAGATATGTTACTACTATTGTTCCACTTGCCGGATAATTTCCTGTATGATCTGTAGGTGTTGCATTTACAACAGTATAGTTAGGTATATTTGCAGGGCTTGTACTATAAGTAAGTCCTAGTTTACCTACACCACTTAGATTCTCATCAGGAGCTATAGATGTGGTTGTTCCGTTTTCATAGTGATGTACTATTACATTTCCGGCATCATTTCTTCTATAGAAATATGTCACTTCCTGATTTCCTACAGTATATGTTCCATTCTTATTAACCGGCTGGGCTACCAATGTAAAGTTTGGAATATTATGCTCTGTAGTAGTATATGGAAGTCCAAGTTTACCTGTACCACTTATTGTAATATCAGGCATCAATGGAGTGGTTGTACCATCTTCATAATGATGTACTATTACATTTCCTGCATCATCTCTAGTGTAATAATATGTTACTACTGTTGTTCCGCTTGCCGGATAATTTCCGGTATGGTCTGTAGGTGTTGTGCTTACTACAGTGTAATTAGCTACACTTGCAGGGCTTGTAGTATATGTTAATCCAAGCTTTCCTACGCCACTTAGGTTCTCATCAGCTGATACTGATGTAGTTGTACCATTCTCATAGTGATGAACTAATACATTTCCGGCATTCTTTCTTCTATATGTATAGATTACAGTCTGTTGATTAGTTCCATGTGTAAGTGTTGTAGCTCCATTTGCTCCCGGGCTTGTTGCACTTGGTGCTCCACTTACATCTACACTTACATATTCATAGTTTGCTATATTAGCAGCCTTATTTGTAAGACTTTCATTTGTTCCAAGTTTTCCAGTTCCCGAAATAACCTCCGGTCCTACAGCTCCTGCTCCTGCCGGTGTATAGAGTTCATTTGTTGTTCCTGCCTCATAGTGATGAACAACTATATTTGCAGCATCCTTTCTTCTGTATCTATAAGTTACAGTCTGGTTTCCTGCTACATATGTAACTGCTGTATCTCCGTTTGCGCTAGGAGTATTTGCTCCTGATGCTCCGGTAATATCAACACTTACAAACTCATAATCTGCTATATCTGCTTCTCTATTACCAAGGTTCTCAGATAATCCAAGCTTTCCTGTTCCTATGAAGCTTTCCGGTGCTACTGTAGCTGAGCCTGTCGGCTTGTAAAGTTGTGTACTTCCTCCCACTTCAAAGTGGTTTACAGTAATATTACCTGCATCCTTTCTTCTATATACATAGGTTACAGTAATATCATTTCCTACATTAGGATAGTTTCCACTATGATTTGCAGGTGTTGCACTAACAAGATCATAATTATTAAAGTTTTGCGGAGTAGTTGTATATGTCAATCCAAGTTTTCCTGTTCCATTTAGGGTATCAGGAGACTTCAAAGGTACATTAGTTCCCTGCTCCACATAATTTACAACAACATTTCCAGCATCTTTTCTTCTGTACTTATAGATAACAGTCTGTGCTGTAGTTCCATGTGTAAGTGTTGTAGCTCCTGTTGCTCCCGGGCTTGTTGCACTTGGTGCTCCACTTACATCCACGCTTGCATATTCAAAGTTCGCTATATCAGTAGCCTGATTTGTAAGATTCTCTGTCAATCCAAGCTTTCCGGTTCCTGAGATAGTAACTGCACTAGGAGCTGCTGCTCCTGCCGGTGTATAAAGCTCTGTTGTAGTTCCATCTTCGTAATGGTGAACTGTGATATTTGCAGCATTCTTTCTTCTATATCTATAGGTTACTGTTTGAGCTCCGGTTTGATATGTGACATTTGTCTGTCCTGAGCCTCCAGTTGCTGTAAGTCCCGGTGCTCCACTTGTATCGACACTGACATATTCATAGTTGGCTATGTCGGCTTCTCTGTTTACAAATGTCTCGCTCAGTCCAAGCTTTCCTGTACCGTCAAATACCTCCGCGCTTGGCGCAGCTGCTCCTGACGGTGTATAAAGCTGTGTACTTCCCCCCACTTCATAATGATTTACAGTGATATTTCCTGCATCATTTCTCTTATAGTAATATGTTACTGTTTGAGCACCGGTTTGATATGTACCATTCTGATTTGCCGGTACTGTTACCACTGTAAAGTTTGGTATAGCCTGAGTGGTTGTTGTATAAGGTAATCCAAGCTTTCCTGTGCCATTTAATGTCATATCCGGTACTAACTGCGTTGTTGTTCCCTGCTCATAGTGATGTACTATAACATTTCCAGCATCTTTTCGTTTATACTTATAGATTACTGTTTGTGCAGTGCTTCCATGTGTAAGAGTTGTTTCTCCTGCTGTACCTGGAGTCGTTGCACTTGGTGCTCCGGCTACATCAACACTCACATATTCATAGTTTGGTATATCAGTCGCTTTATTTGTAAGGTTCTCTGTAAGTCCCAGCTTGCCACTACCTGAGATAGTAACTGCAGTAGGAGTACTTGCTCCTGTAGGTGTATAAAGCTCTGTTGTAGTTCCATCCTCATAGTGGTGAACTGTAATATTAGCTGCATTCTTCCTCTTATAATAATAAGTTACAGTCTGTGGAGCTGTCTGATATGTTACTGTTGTAGCTCCTATTGCACTTGGTGTTGTAGCTGAGTTTGCACCGCTTCTATCTACACTTACATATTCAAAGTTTGGAATATCTGCCGACTTATTTGTAAGGTTCTCAGTCAGTCCAAGCTTAGCAGTCCCGTCAAATACCTCTGCACTTGTAGTAGTAGCTCCTGCCGGTGTATACAGCTCTGTTGTCTGACCTACTTCGTAGTGATGTACTGTAACATCTCCGGCATTCTTTCTCTTGTATTTTAGAATAACCACATTCTGACCTGGATTTAAATTACCTGTAAGCGGTCTACCATTTGTCAGATCAGGCTCAGCATACTCAAAGTTTGTTACTCCTGTAAGTGCAGTCGGTGGAGTAACATTATATGCTGCTCTAAATGTATGTGTACTATCTGTATCAGGCACATTTCCACTACCGTCATCTAGAGGTATTGGATTTCCTGACATATCTACATACTTTATTTTAAGTGTTGAATTGGTTGCCTGCAATGCGGCATTTGCTGTCTTTTTATCATTACTTGGTGTTACTGTAACATTAGCTTCAAAGACAGCATTACCACCTAATGTAGCATTAGTAAAGTCATTACCTACAATAAGTGATGTTGATGTCACAGGTATATTACTTAGAGTATCTCCTGTTCCCGGAGTAACTACTACCTTGTAGGTACCCTGAGTTGAGATATTATCAAATGAATAATCACCATTACTATCAGCTATAGTAGTTACAGGGTTTCCGTCTGTTCCTATAACCGGTGTTCCATCTGATTTATAGAGTGCTACACTTCTTCCTGCAGCAGGTGCATCATCATCTGTTGTAAGATATGTACCGTTTGCAGTTCCACCTGTAGGAGGTACATCATAGTAAATCTTACCGCTTATTTTGTACTTCTTAGGTGTTACAGTATTAGCTAGTGCTTCGAAGGCTCCTGTATAATTATCACCTGAGAATCCTGCAAATGTATTTACCGCCTTATCTGTAGTATCAAGCGGTACTGTACTTGGCATCTTTGCTTTAAATGTAATTATATCAGTACTGTGACTTGAAAGTACATGTCCCGGCTTCATCTTTGCTCTGAGCATAGTTACCTGAGACCAGTCCGATACTGATGTAACCCATGTGCTCCTGCATAGTTTGCAGCTATATTCCCTTCTGTAACAGGTGTTGTACTATACTCATAAGTATAGTTTGGATTTGCAGTAATAGGCCCTGTCAAAGTTACCTTATATGTAGAACCTCTATCTGCATAGTTACCCTGCTGATCAGGTGCTACAGCCTTATCACCTACATGAGGCAGGATATCAAAGAATGTATATCCGCTCACCGGATCAACCGAGTTGTTAAAGATATTTAGCTGATAATCTACTATCTGCTCACTGTCCGGAGTGGTAATAGATGAGTACTGTGTATTTCCGGCATCGGCTCTCTTTGATCTCTTTGTTAATATAAGCTCAAGAGGTGGAGTATATACATACTTCTCCTGCTTACTTGAGAACTTCTCTGTAGTATTACCGTCATTGTCTAGATCAAGTGTATCCGCATAAAGTCCAGGTATCTGACTGCTTACAGGAGCTTCCTCATTATTATCCCAAGAAAGATACGTATCTATAGTACCCGGTCCTGCCGTAACATTTCTGGTAAACTTAAATTTAGGATACAGATATAAATAGTAGTATGTACTGTTTCCTTGAGGTAAATTCAAATCAGGAAAATCCCATATATATGCAGTCTTTCCTGTATTTTTAAAGTTATACTCCACTCTGTAATTGCTTAAAACAGCCGGTGTCAATTGAGGATTATAATAATTATTTCCGGTTAATTCTTGAAACTCAAATCCCGGATCTGCCAAAACATAATACTTAGGATTTTTTATATCTCTGCCGCCGGCACCTAAGTTGTAATAGAACTGTATATTATCAGACACGCTTGCTATATCATTGATGTATTTTGTTCCCAGGTCATTATTTTGATAATAATGCTGGTACTCGTAAGCAAGCCTTTGTCCATTTTGCCCAGTCTCTGGCTGAAGGAGTAATTGCTGAAGCCTTTCCCGTGTCCGCTTTCAATGTGGCTTTGTTATAAGTATATACACTTGAATTTGAATTGTTAGGCATAGGAGCAAGCTGGTTCTTTACATTATTGTAAGCGCCCTGCTCCAATCTGAACTTATATACAATTTCTATTGCATTTGAGCCTACAGCCTGTACTTCTATAGGATTGTCAAACTTAAGTTCTATTTTTTTATAGTGCTTAGGTGCAGGTAATGTAACCTCTGTGGAATCAGAAGTAATAGATATGTTTGTAGCTATTATTTCCGTACTTCCATCCGCCTTTGTACCTATAAGTTTATTATGTGAAAGTGCTGCCTGCTGTGTGGCATCCAGTACAGGAATAGACTGATACGAAGTCGAACCTGTAGTTCCCTGAACATATCCTGTTGCATTAGGATATCTTATTTTATATGATATAAATCCATATCCACTTCAGGAGTATCCTCAATAGAATCTATTGTATGATGATATGCTCCTTGTACCGGATACTGTGACGGAGTTCCTGTACTCCAGTACCAATACGCACTCATAGTATAACTATGAATAGTTGTATCCTGATCTCCAAGCAAGATTGTATATGGCGAATTTGTCGACTTTCTGAAATAGATATTTCCGTCTGTAGGCGGAGTTCCCGGATATGAACTATATCTGGCGGTAACTACAGATTTCTCAAGAGATGCCGCATCTAACGACCCGTCATCATTTACATACTGCCAAGAAATCGGAAAAGATACTGTTTCATATGGGTATGTAGTACCTACAGCCTGATTATTATACTTAATATAGAAATAATCATATTCCGTATAGATATTTCCATACTGTTTATCTCTGGTTATGGTATGGTTACTTGCATTATATGTCCATCCCGCATTATTTGGATCGGTTGTATCGAACCTCTCATTAGCCGGAAGCTGTACTGTAAGCCTTGTCTTTCTTCTGTCTGAACCTATATTCTTGGTAGAAGTACCATGAAATGTTCCTGCTGCAGGCCAGTCGGTTCTGTTTGTATATATATATATTCTACTGACATTATCATTTGATAAAGTAGTGTTATTTTGCAGATCTGAACTTCCCTGTAAAAAGCTGAAAGTGTTTGAATAATTGCTTGTCTCACTCGTATATCCTATAGGATATGTCTTGGCTGTAAAGGTATTGTTATTGCTTTCAAGCAGTGTTCCGTCAGCACTGTATACCTGCCAAGGTATTGTATAAGTCTCATTATTGGCAAGCGAGTTCGGCTGTATTGTTGCCTTAAAAGGCACTGTCTGAGTTACACCTCCACCTAAAGTATTATACTTCATTGTAACAATTATGTATTCGTTGTCACTGGTATTATCAATACTTAGATAGTCTGTTGCCGGCCTGTTTAACCATGTCGAAATATTTGATGAACTTATATAATTTCCAAATACTTTCTTTGGCAAATAAAGTTTTGAATATGCCCCTGGCAAACTTCTTGACGGTGATGAAATTCTGATTTTTGCATAGAACGGTACTTCTTCACCTACATAAAAGTCTGTGTTTCCTCTTGCAGCTGTTGCCACATCATCATATGTAATGCTTGATAATATATCCGGGTCATCAACCACCCCCGGTGGTCCGGCATAAGCCGTAAGCATATCTCCCATTGACAGAAAAACCATCACAAAAGATAATAGCATAGCTAAAAAGCGTTTTCTAAATTGCTTCATTAAACCTCCTTATTAATTTTATTGTAATCAAATATAGGAGTCATCTTATTGATCACTCCAAAAGCCTGATTCTGCAATATTTTCAAATCATACTTTTCTCCTCCTTAACACTCTTACTCTGCATATACTTATAACATAACTTGCAAAAATAATGAAATGTATTTTTAAATTTTTATTAAAAAATAAAATCTATTCTGTAGTTTTATGAACACTAAATATATTTATGTTCAAAAAAGCTCCCGACCTAAGTCGGGAGCCGAAAAAATTATCTATCTTCTTTTTTCTTGAGTGCAAGTGCCATTACAGCTGTCAGTGATGTTATAAGAGCAAATATATATCCTCTCATATCTTTTGTATCCTCTGTCTTTGGAACCGATAATCCGATTCTTGTTGCTGATGTTGCTGATGTCGTTTGCTTTGTTTCTTTTTGATAATCTGACTTTTGTGGCTCTCTTGATGGTGTTGCATTATCTATCAAGATTAATTCCTTGTCACTCTTTGATTGTCCGTCAGTAACTGTATTTACCTTTTCAGTTCTTAGCGTACTACTTCCTCCTGCACCTGTGCTTCCTCCTCTGCTTACATTTGATGATGTTGCTATTGATGGAGTTGCAGTCGGTCTGATTACCAAATCCTGATATCTATCACCCGGACGATTTATCTGGCTTGGGGTAGCTATCCTTGAAGGGATACTTCCTTCCGGTGTTACCGGAGTCACTCCTCCCGGTGTTACTGGACTTATAGGAGTTATGCTTCCCGGTGTTACCGGAGTAACCGGTATTACAGGTTGTGGTATTATTACTTGTCCAGGATTCTTCTTATAAATATAAGTTACTTCTATTCTTCCCGGGCTAAATACTCCTGTCTCTGATCCCCTTACTAACAGTAAAGTATATCCTGCTATCTCCTTTGATGCTGTTTCATATGGTAGGCCTAGGCTTCTACTTCCATCAAGTATTTCATCACTCTCTATTGGTAGTCCTGCTGTATCTACATAATGGGCTATTACATCTCCGGCATCCTTTCTGCGATATACATATGTCACACTCTGGCTTCCACTTGTAAATACTCCATTTGCATTACTTGGCACACTTATTAGATCGTAGTTTTCAAATACTTTTGAACTTGATGTATAGCTCTCTCCCAGCTTCTCACTTCCATCCAGTACCTCCGGTGTTTCCAGTGGTACATTTCCATTCTCATCTATATGCTCGATTACAACATCTCCCGCATCCTCACGCTTATAGATATAATTTACTGTTATTGGTGGTACTGTAAATACTCCATTTGCATTTGGCGGTACTATTATCAGTCTATAGTTTGGTATGGTCTTTGGTGTTGTTGTATATGGCAAACCTACATTATCACTTCCTGTTATTGTATCAGGTGTCTCAATCCTGTTTCCATGATTGTCCAGATAATTTACTACTACTCCACCTGACTGCTTTCTCTTATAGAGATAGGTTACACTTTGGCTTCCGCTTACATATGTTCCTGTTGCATTTCCAGGTATAGTATCTATCTCATAGTCTGAGTAAGTCTCAGGGGTTGTTGTATATGGAAGTCCCAGCTTTCTGCTTCCGTCAAGTACTGTAGGTGTGCTTAAGTCGCTATTATCATATACGGACTTGTGGTATACCGTTACATCTCCGGCATCTGCTCTTCTATATACATAGGTTACTGTCTGTGGACCAGGTATAAATGTTCCATTTGCATTTGCAGGTATGCTCACTAATGTGAAGTTTGGTATTGTCTTTGATGTAGTTGTATATGGAAGACCTAGCTTTCCTGTTCCGCTTTGGGTCTCAGGTATATCTATCTCATTTCCATCCTCATCTACATAAATACTTGTTACATCTCCCGCAGGCATTCTTCTATATTCATAGATTACTGTCTGTGGTGTATTGGTATATGTACCGTTCTTATTTACAGGTTGTGCTACCAACTCGTAGTTAGGGATATTCTTTTCTGTTGTTGTATATGGTAGTCCCAGTTTTCCTGCTCCTCCCATTACATCATCTGTATCCAGTGGTGTTCCACTTCCCTGTTCTACATATTTTACAGTTACACTCTGAGCATCATTTCTTACATACTCATAGGTTACTACTGTTGTTCCACTACTTGGATAGGTTCCTGTATGGTCTGTTGGTGTCGCATTTACTACTGTAAAGTTTGCTACTGTTGCAGGACTTGTATTATATGTAAGTCCTGACTTTCCTGCACCACTTAGATTCTCATCCGGTGATACTGATGTTGTAGTTCCGGCTTCGTAATGATGTACCAATACATTTCCGGCATCATTTCTTCTATAGAAGTATGTTACTTCCTGATTACCGCTTGTATATGTTCCATTCTTATTACTTGGCTGGGCTACCAATGTAAAGTTTGGAATACTGTGCTCTGTAGTAGTATATGGAAGACCTAGTTTTCCACTTCCGTTTAATGTTGTATCCGGTACAAGTGGAGTTGTTGTTCCATCCTCGTAATGATGTACTATTACATTTCCTGCATTGTTTCTTACATACTCATAGGTTACTACTGTTGTTCCACTATTTGGATAGGTTCCTGTGTGGTTTGTAGGGGTTGTGCTTACTACTGTGTAGTTTGCTACATTTGCCGGACTTGTAGTATATGTTAGTCCTGACTTGCCTACTCCACTTAAGGTCTCATCTGCTGATACTGCATTTGTTGTTCCCTGCTCTACGTGATGTACCAATACATTTCCGGCATCATTTCTTCTATAAATAGGTTACTTCCTGATTACCGCTTGTATATGTTCCATTCTTATTTGACGGCTGAGCTACTAGCGTAAAGTTTGGTATGTTATGCTCTGTAGTAGTATATGGTAGACCAAGCTTTCCACTTCCATTTAGTGTAGTATCAGGTACAAGTGGAGTTGTTGTTCCATCCTCGTAGTGATGTACTATTACATTTCCTGCATCGTTTCTCTTGTACTCATAGGTTACTACTGTTGTTCCACTATTTGGATATGTTCCTGTGTGGTTAGTAGGTGTTGTATTTACTACTGTGTAGTTTGCTACATTTGCAGGACTTGTTGTATATGTAAGTCCTGACTTTCCTACTCCGCTTAAGTTCTCATCAGGTGATACAGGTGTTGTTGTTCCCTGCTCGTAATGGTGAACTATTACATTTCCAACGTCTTTTCTTCTGTACTTATAGATAACAGTCTGTGGACTGTTTCCATGGGTAAGGGTTGTTGCTCCTGTTGCACTTGGGGTTGTTGCACTTGGAGCTCCGCTTACATCCACACTTACATACTCAAAGTTTGCTATATTTGCTTCCTTGTTTGTAAGGTTTTCATTTGTTCCAAGCTTTCCACTTCCTGAGATGACCTCTGCACTTGGGCCGGCCGCTCCTGCAGGTGTGTAAAGCTCTGTTGTTGTTCCGTCCTCGTAGTGATGTATTGTTATATTTGAAGCATCTTTTCTCTTGTAGTAATAGTTTACTACCTGATTACCTGTCTGATATGTAACTGTAGTATCTCCGCTTGCTGTCGGGGTATTTGCTCCGCCTGCTCCGGTTACATCTACACTTACATACTCGTAGTTTGAGATAGCTGCTTCTTTATTTGTGAGGTTTTCACTTAATCCAAGCTTTCCTGTTCCGTCGAAAGTCTGTGCACTTGGTGCTGCCGCTCCTGACGGTTTGTAAAGCTGATTTGTTGTTCCTGCCTCAAAGTGATTTACTGTGATATTTCCTGAGTTCTTGCGTCTATAAATATAGGTTACAGTTATATCATTTCCTGCATTTGGGTAGTTTCCACTATGGTTTGCAGGTGTTGCACTTACAAGCTCATAGTTTGCGAAAGTATCAGGTGTTGTTGTATATGGTAAACCAAGCTTTCCTGCTCCGTTCATTGTAACAGGACTCTTAAGTGGAGTGTTTGTTCCCTGCTCTACAAAGTTTACTATAACATTTCCTGCATCTTTTCTCTTGTACTTATAGATTACTGTCTGTGCATTGTTTCCATGTGTAAGGGTTGTTGCTCCTGTGCTGCTTGGGCTTGTTGCACTTGGTGCTCCGCTTACATCAATTCCTACATATTCAAAGTTTGCTATATCAGCCGCTCTGTTATTTAGGTTTTCATTTGTTCCAAGCTTTCCTGCTCCTGAGATTGTCTCCGCACTTGGTGCAGCCGCTCCTGCAGGTGTGTAAAGCTCTGTTGTTGTTCCGTCCTCGTAGTGATGTACTGTTATGTTTGCTGCATTCTTTCTTCTGTATCTATAGGTTACTGTCTGAGTTCCTGCTCTGTATGTAACTCCTGTAGCTCCTGTAGCTGTCGGGGTACTTGCTCCCGGTGCTGCAGTTACTTCCACGTTTACAAACTCATAGTTAGCTATATCTGCTTCCTTGTTTGTAAGGTTTTCAACAAGTCCAAGCTTTCCGCTTCCGTCAAAGGTCTGTGCACTTGGTGATGCTGCTCCTGCTGGTGTATAAAGCTGTGTACTTCCGCCAACCTCGTAGTGGTTAACTACGATATTTCCAGCATTCTTTCTTCTGTACTTATAGATTACTGTCTGCGGTGCATTTCCATGTGTAAGAGTTGTTGCTCCTGTTGCACTTGGGGTTGTTGCACTTGCAGCACTGCTTACATCCACTCCTACAAACTCATAGTTAGCTATATCTGCTGCTCTGTTTGTAAGATTCTCAGTAAGTCCCAACTTTCCGCTACCGTTTATTGTCTCAGGTCCCGGAGACGCTGCTCCTGCCGGTGTGTAAAGCTCTGTGGTTGTTCCGTCAATGTAGTGATGTACTGTGATATTTGAAGCATCTTTTCTCTTGTAGTAATAGTTTACTACCTGATTGCCTGCTACATATGTAACTGTAGTTGCTCCGCTTGCATTCGGTGTGCTTGCACCGCTTGCTCCACTTACATCTGCGCTTACATACTCGTAGTTGGCTATATCTGCCGCCTTATTTGTGAGGTTTTCAACAAGTCCAAGCTTTCCTGTTCCGTTAAAGCTTTCTGCACTTGGTGCTGCAGCTCCTGCCGGTGTGTAAAGCTGTGTACTTCCACCAACTTCATAGTGGTTAACTGTTATATTTCCGGCATTCTTTCTTCTGTAAACATAAGTTACTGTGATATCACTTCCTGCCGGTGGATAATTTCCTGTATGATTTGTAGGTGTTGCACTTACAAGCTCATAGTTTGCGAAAGTATCAGGTGTTGTTGTATATGGTAGACCAAGCTTTCCTGCTCCATTCATTGTAACAGGACTCTTAAGTGGAGTGTTTGTTCCCTGTTCTACAAAGTTTACTATAACATTTCCTGCATCATTTCTCTTGTAGTAATAAGTTACTGTCTGTGTTCCCGGTTGGTATGTACCGTTTTGGTTTGTCGGCACTGTTACTACCGTAAAGTTTGGAATTGTCTGTGTTGTTGTATTATATGGCAATCCAAGCTTGTTTGTTCCGTTTAATGTTACATCAGGTACAAGCTGTGTTGTTGTTCCCTGCTCATAGTGATGTACTATAACATCTCCCGCATTTTTCTCTTATAGTAATAAGTTACTGTCTGTGGTGTGTTTCCGTGAGTAAGTGTTGTTGCACCTGTCGATGTCGGTGTTGTTGCACTTGATGCTCCGGTAACATCTGTACTTACATATTCAAAGTTTGCGATGTCTGATGCTTTGTTTGTAAGATTTTGTGTAGTTCCAAGCTTTCCTGCTCCCGAGATTGTCTCTGCACTTGGTGCTGCCGCTCCCGCAGGTGTATAAAGCTGGGTACTTCCTCCCACTTCATAGTGGTTGACTGTTATATTTGCAGCATCTTTTCTCTTGTATCTGTAGGTTACTGTCTGTGGTGCTGTTTGATATGTAACTGTTGTATCACCTGTAGCTGTTGGCGATGTCGCTGACGGTGCTCCGGTTACTTCTGTGCTTACATACTCGAAGTTTGCGATGTCTGCTTCTTTGTTTGTAAGATTCTCACTAAGTCCCAGTTTTTCCGTTCCTACATAAGTTTCCGCACTTGGTGCTGTCGCTCCCGTAGGGGTATATAACTGTGTACTTCCACCTACTTCAAAGTGGTTTACTGTTATATTTCCTGCAGTCTTTCTCTTGTATTTTAATACTACGACATTCTGTCCCGGATTTAATGTTCCTGTAAGCGGTCTGCCGTTTGTAAGATCCGGCTCCGCATACTCATAATTAGCCACACCTGTAAGTGTTGTAGGCGGTGTCACCGTATATGGATCTCTAAAGCCGTGAACACTGTCCGTATCGGCCACATTTCCGCTTCCGTCATCAAGCGGTATCGGATTGCCTGCCATATCTACATATTTTACTTTCAATGTAGAATTACTTGCCACAAGCGCAGCATTTGCTGTTTTCTTATCATCACTTGGTGTAAGTGTTACGCTTGTATCAAATACAGGATTGCTTCCCTGAGTTCCGTCAGCAAAGTCATTTCCTATTATTAGTGATGTAGATGTAACACGGTTTGTACTTATTGTATCTCCTACTCCCGGTGTTATCACTACTTTGTATGTTCCTGCTCTTGAAATGTTGTCAAATGCGTAGTCTCCGTTTGCATTGGCTGTGGTAGTCATCGGATTACCTGATTCATCAAGTACCGGATTACCGCTTGCATCATAAAGACTTACCGTTCTGCCTGCTGCAGGTACGTCTCCATCAGTTGTAAGATATGTACCGTTTCCGCTTCCACCTGCAGGTGGAACATCATAGTAGATCTTACCGCTGATCTTATATTTCTTTGGTATTACAACATTGCTGAGTGCCTCAAATGCACCTGTATAGCTGTCTCCGGCAAATCCCGCAAAGGTATTTACCGCTTTGTTTGTGGTATCAAGCGGAAGTGGTATCAGGCATCTTTGCTCTGAATGTAATATCATCTGATGATCCACTTGCCAGTGTATATCCAGGCTTCATCTTTATTCTGAACATAGTAACAGCTGACCAGTCTGATACTGATGAAGTCCATGTAGCTCCTGCATAGTTCGCAGCTATATTTCCTTCTGTAACAGGGGTTGTACTGTATTCATATGTATAGTTTGGATTAGGATCAAGTGGACCTGTAAGTCCAAGTCTGTATGTTGAACCTCTGTTAGCATAGTTACCCTGCTGATCAGGTGCAATTGCCTTATCACCCACATGTGGCAGGATATCAAAGAATGTAAATCCGCTAACTCCTGTTATAGAGTTATTAAAGATATTAGCTTATAGTCTACTATCTGCTCACTGTCAGGTGTTGTAAGCGATGAAAATTGAGCAACATCTGAATCTGCTCTCTTTGATCTCTTTGTAAGGATCAACTCTAAAGGCGGTGAGTAAAGATATGTAGCCTTCTTACTACTAAACTTCTCTGTGGTGTTTCCGTCATTATCAAGGTCAAGTACATCTTCGTACTTACCGAGTACTTCATTAGAAGTAGCCTCTTCATTATTATCCCAAGACAAATAGGTGTCGATACTATTCTGACCGCCTGCCATATTTCTTGTAGTCTTAAATCTGGTACTGAAGTATACATTATTATATCTGTCATTTCCCTCAGGAATATTTATATCCGGAAGATCCCATATATAAGCTGTCTTTCCTGTGTTCTTAAAGTTATATTCCACTCTGTAGTTACTCATAACAGCAGGTGTAAGTTCAGGAGTATAGCCTGTACTGGTCTGAATGCTCTTAAACTCAAGTGCAGGATCTGCAAGTACGAAGAACTTCGGATTTTTTATTTTTCTACCACCTGGTGGTAAGTAGTAATGGAATCTTACATTGTCAGTCATACCGAACTCTTCGTTCAGATACTTTGTTCCAAGATTCTGATTCTGTGTATCATGCTCATACTCTGCCGCAAAAGCCTTTGTCCAGGTAACATAATCACTACCACCGGCTGTCCATGTTCTTCCGGCACCATTATCTCCGGTTACTGTTACACTATTTCTTGTCTGAACATTACTGTTTGCATTGTTTGGCTTTGATGCCAACAGAGCTTTTGTAGTATTATACGCATTTTCTTCAAAACGGAATCTATATCTTATATCCACTACTCTTGAGGTAGGAGCCTGAATCTCTATAGGATTTGTAAACTTAAGCTCTATCTTCTTATAGAATTTAGGAGTCGGAAGTCTAACCTCATCAGAATTACTTGTAATTTGAATATTTGTAGCAATTACTTCCTCACTTCCATCATCCTTTGTACCTATAAGTTGATTGTTTGAAAGAGCTGCAAGCTGTGTATTATCAAGTGCAGGTATGGTCTGTATAGTTCCTGTTGCATCTACAACCTTACCTGTAGGATTAAGTGTTCTTATCTGATATCCCACAAGTTCCATATCTGTAACCGGTGTATCAACTACAGAGCTTACTCTTGTATGATATGTCCCCATAGTAGGGTATTCTTCAGGATTACCTACATACCAGTTCCAGCTAAAACCCATGTTATAAACATGCTCTGTCTTGTCTCTGTCTGTAAAAGTAAATCTCCACGGACTGGCATTTTTATTTGTATAAATACCTCTATCAGCTGCCGGAACTCTCGGAAAGGACCAATATCTTGCAGAACTCTTTGACTTCTCAAGTGATGCTGTATCCAGTGAACCGTCATCATTTATATACTGCCAAGTAATAGGAAATTCCACTGTCACAGGAGATGCCTGTGTACCTACCGTCTGATTATTATATCTGATATTGAAACCATCATTAGTGTAGTTTAAGTTACTTTGGAATTCCACATCCTTAGTTATAGTATGATTTGCAGCATTATATGTCCAACTACTGTTTCTTGTCTCTGTAGTATCAAAGTTTTCATTTGCAGGTAGCTGTACAGTAATTCTTGTCTTTCTTCTGTCACCACCTACAATCTTTGTCTCTGTACCATGATATGTACCTGCTGCCGGCCAATTTGTTCTTCTTGTATTAAACTGAATAAAGGTAGACAAATCATTTGCCAGAGTTGTACTGTTTTGTAAACTGCTTGTACCCTCTGCATAGTAATAATCTCTTCTGATATTATTGTTTTCATCTGTATATCCTACCGGATATGTCTTTGCAGAAAAGGTATTGTTGGTACTCTCAAGCAAAGTATCATTTGCATCATATACCTGATAAGGAATTACATAGGTCTCATCATTTGCCAATGAACGATCTTTTATTGTTCCCTTAAAAGGTACTGTCTGAGTAGTACCGCCTCCAAGACTTATAAATTTAAGTTTAACTTTGTGAAACTCGCTATCTGAGCTGTCAATACTTAAAAAGTTGCTTGCAGGTCTGTTTATCCATGTAGAAATATTACTTGAGCTTATACTTGGAAATACTTTCTTTGGAATATAAAGCACTCCATATGCTCCCGGAATACTCCTTGTAATAGATGATATCGTAATATTTGCATAGAACGAAACTTCCTCTCCTACATAGAAGTCACTGTTTCCCCTACTGTTTACCACATTTCTATCATATGTGACTTCCGCCAAAATATCAGGATCATTCACTATACCCGGTGGTCCTGCATAGGCTGTGAAGAATTCACTCATTGATAAGAATACCATCACAAATGATAAAAGAGCGGCTAATACGCGTTTCTTTAGTTGTACCATTGAGCCTCCTTTTTTATGTTTTTTGTAAAATATTAAATTGGGAGTCATCATCTTGATCACTCCTTTTATCATGCAATATTTAATACTTTACCGTTTTAGTGTACATTTCATATCTCCCTCCCTTTCACTCTATAGTGGCAAATAATATCATGTGATTTGTGTTTTGTAAAATCATTTTTATCGACAATTAATTTTGCATTGTTGATTTTTATCCAAAAAAATACTATAAAATGATACTATTGCTAATTTTACCGGATAAAAAAATATCATAAATACACAAAAAAATTTCAGTAACAATAGTATCTTATTTTCAAAAAAACAGATAAAAATAATTTAAATATATAGTTTAATAAATTTAAAAAAATAGCCAAGAAAAATTTATCTTGGCTATTTATTCATAACATAAAACAAAAGATGATTGTTTTCACTATATCTTCAGCAATCGATCAGTCATCAAAGTATATATGTCTACACCCTCATCAAAGCTTGTCCTTATAATATTCGCTATTTCATTCGTATATCCCGGTGCCACTATTATAATTGCTTCAAGTTTTCTTTGTCTTGCCTTATCCGGTGAAATAATTGGAATATGTGAGGCAGGAGCAAATTTCCCCTGCTTAAAAGGTGCAGAATCTATTATACAATCCACATAGTCTGCAATACCTGTGGTGGCACAAAGGGTAAATCCTTGATGTGATGCTCCCCAGATAGCTATCTTGCCCACTTTAGCATAGTTCTTTACAGTTTCCACTACCTCTGTTGCAATATCTTTCTTCTTTGAAATAATACCGCGAATATCTGGAAGTTTTCTTTTCTTTACTATCATTGATATGGTATCTCTGTTTACCATCTCTTTTTCAAGTACTTCAAATCCGCATATATTCAAAAGATGTGTAAGACTCTCAAAACTGTAATAAGCTATATGATCCGGAATTATCTCATAGAAACTGTTTTGCTCTATGATATATTCAAAACTTGGCACTGTGATAAGTCCATAGCCCTCATCACATAGATTATTATATATTGCTTTTAAATATGTTCTCGGATGCGGCTGATGTTCCAAAAAATTAAAAGACATAAAAGCATCAAAAGGTCCGTTCTTAAATATATGATCTTCACTCTCGGGAAAATCCTCATCAACTCTAAGTCCTGCTTCTTTTGCAATCTCTACAAGATCTTTTTTATGCTCTGTACCATATCCCTCTACCGGAAAGCCTGAAAGCATCCCAAGAAATTCTCCTCTACCACAGCCTACTTCTATTATCTTTTTTCCATCCAATGATGCAAACTCTATAAAATGTCTATATTGGCTCTTTCTAAGTTCTTCCATTGTAGTTGAATAACCACCTGCCCTTATAACATCTCTATAATAATAAACTGCATCATTTTTTAACTGCACAAGATTGCAATCCTCACAGACGCATAGCGATACTTCTATACCACAGTCTTTTTCAAGCTCTTCTTTTGTCGGAATATCTTGTGCACTTGCCGGCATATTTTCTATTTTCATAAGTTCATGTAATGAACCGTTACAACTAATACATTTTTTCAAAAATATTCTCCTATGTATATTCTTTAAGCCTTGATATCACACATTTCTATGATACCGCCTTCAAAGCCGTAAACTTCCTTAAAACCTATTTCCTTTAATTTACTAATATCCGGATTTAAAAAAGGTGTACCCTCACTTGCAGCTTCTCTTTTTTCCACTATGATACTACTTTTACTTTTCAGTATATCTTTCATATTATTTACATAATCCATCAAAACCCTGTTGTTTTCACCGGCTATATTGAATACATATTTAGATTCTAAATCTTTTTTTGACAATAGGTATACAGCCTGGCAAAGGTCTTTAATATATATATAGTTCCAAGCCTGCTTACACTCACCTATATACACATCTTTATTTTTCATGAAATTATTTATACATGAGGATATAAGAGAAGTCTCATGGTCTCCTTTTCCAAACACCGAAAAAATTCGCATATGTACATATTCTATACCAAGTTTATCTCCAAGAGTCTTTAACTCCCTCTTAAGTTCAAGCTTAGCCTTACCATATTCAGACTTTGGAAAAGTAGGAGAATCCTCATACTGCATGTCTATATCTTTGATATCAAAGTTTTCTCCATATCTTTTTTGTATATCCTCCAATGTCTGACCATACTCTGCCTGGGAACCGGCAAAGAGCATCCTTTTTGCATTCTTCTCCTTACACAATTTCATCAGTATCTTTGCGGCCTCTATATTTTCCGATTGAATAGCTCTATCCATTCTTCCTGCCTTGCCTATACCGCCCCAAGCTAGATGTATACATATATCAAAGTCTTCTTCTAATCCTTCAATATCCATCATATCCAAAACTATAGTTTTAAAGTTTGGTTTTTCTTCATACTTTGAAAGCCTTTCTCTACCTCTGGCATTCTCTCTCACCAAGGCAAGTACATCATCACCTCTATCAAGAAAATATTCCACCAAATGACTGCCCAAAAAAGAAGCAGCCCCTGTAATAAGTATTCTCATAAATTTCCTTTAATCCGGCATTCTTGGTATTATCATATTTTCTTCCATCTCCTCATCTGATAAAAATGGTACCAAGTCCTCAAGTGGTGGGCTTACCATTCTTCCATCCGGTAATTGCTTACCTGATGATTTCGGCTCAAAGTTTTGTTCCTTGGTTACGAATGCCTCACAGATAACTGGTCCTGCCATCTCAAATGTCTTAGCTACAGCCTCTGAAAGCTCAGAGTTTGTCTTTGCACTGATATAGTGAATGCCATAAGCTTCTGATATTCTACCCATATCAGGGAAAGAAAGATCTCCACTGTCAGGACCTATTCCAACCATCGGTTCATCACTAAAGAATTTAGACTGTGTCTGCCTGATACTGTGATAGCCTTCATTATTTATCAGAAATATTTTGATGTTCATCTTATGATGCAGTATTGTCTGTAACTCCTGTAAGTTCATCTGTATACTGCCATCACCGGTAATCAATATCAGTTCCTTATCATATCTCTTTTCATCAAGATTAGCCAGATATGCACCTATTGCAGCCGGTAAATCATAGCCCATAGAAGCAACTGCTGAATTTGATATAAATCTCTGTCCCTTCTTGATTATATACGAATGTCCACCTACTACACAGGCTGAACCATTTCCCACTACTGTTATCTGATCTTGTTTTGCTCTGTTTCCTATCTCATTGATAAAAGCATATACATTTGCTTTTTGCTATCATCATTTTCAAGAAATTCCTCTTTGCACACAGGATATCTCTTTAACCAGTACTTAACTGTTTCATTCCAACTCATTTCACGCAAGCCTTTACCGCCTTCAAATACCGGAGTCTTTTGCTTCTTCAATGCATCAATCAACTGCTGCATAAATATCTTGCAATCTGCATGCACAGGTATATCGACATGCAGAGTAGGTTTCTTTAACTCCTCAATATCAATATCATTGATTATAGTAAAGGCTTCTCTAGCCCATCCCTTGTGATTAAATCCTACCTGTCTAAGACTGAGTCTTGAACCCACTGACAATACAAGATCTGAGTTTTGAACTGCGAAGTTTCCCGGTCTGTCACCAAAATTTCCCGGTCTTCCGGCATATAAAGGATGCTCAACCTCCAAGCAATCCTCTGAATTCCAGCCAACGACTACCGGTATGTTTAACAAATCAATAAGCTCTAAAAACTCTTTATGTGCATTTCCTATTCTTATGCCGTTGCCTGCATTAAATACCGGTCTTTTTGCATTTCTAATTTTATCTATTATTTCTTCCAATACTTCATCTGATACCGGTTTAGCTTCATCATCCAAATCAAGCTTTGTATAATTATCTATATCTTTCTTATATGGTGACGGTTTTTCCCAGCCATCACCTCCTAATTCATAGTTTGCAATATCAAAACCTATAAGCTCGTCTTCTTCTATAAAACTTGCCTGTACGTCCAATGGTATATCAAGCCATACCGGTCCCGGCCTGCCATGTGTTGCAAGATATGCACATTTTTCAACCAAATACTTGATCCTCATAGGCTCTATAACCATCTCACTATACTTGCACATACAGTCTATAGACTGACATATATCAAACTCTTGATCTCCCATAGCTCTGATACCAACTCTTGAAGATCTGGCTGTCCAATCATATCTTACCTGACCCGAAAGCACAAACATCGGTATTGAATCAAGCCATGCTCCAAGTACTCCTGTAATAGCATTTGTACCCCCCGGGCCTGTTGTAACACATAATACTGCCATCTGATTGTTAATTCTGGCATAAGCTTCTGCCGCCATAGCACAGGCCTGCTCATGATGATTATATGTAATAGTTAATCCATCTTCATGTCCCAAAGCATTATTTAAATGCATAGCACCACCACCTGTAACACTGAAACCATGACAAATTCCAAGTTCTACAAGTCTTTTCGCAATATATTTGCTCAATTTGATTTTCATATTTATCTCCCTAAAATTTTTTAAGTACATATATGTTTATTTTATAAAGTCAGTACTCACGACCAAAATGTTTTATAATCTATGTCAAATATCAAAACACATTATAAAACTTCAATACCATAGATTATACCATAAGATTTATAAGTATTATAGCATTTCATATTGTATCTTAGATGTCATATTTTAATACCAAATATATTGCAACTTAATCTCTTTCTTTTTTCTTACGGTTTCTTACCATTATATATATTCTCTTTTCAAACAAAAAAAAATTGCTATAATAATATTACAAGCTATAGTTTTAGCTTGAATATTTTGATGGAAAATGAGGTCAGTTATGTTGAAGAAAACTATATCTATGTTATTGCTTACTGCCACTATTTCCATAACTGTTGCTGTACCCGGCTATGCTGCCATGAAGATTACAGATGCGAACTCTTTCAAGTGGAGTCAGACAGGCAGTGAATGGAAAGTTGTTGACAATTCAGGCAATCCTGCTTCAGGCTTTATAAGCTACAACGATCAGACTTACTATTTAGATAAGAATGGCATCATGAAGACCGGATGGATTAAATCATCAGGTTCTTGGTATTACTTAAATACTAACGGAACCTTAGCTTTGGATCAGTGGATTGACAATTACTATGTGGATTACAGTGGTAAAATGACCAAAATACAGTAGGATAACTATAAAGGGGGCATTGAGTATTCAATGTCCCTTAGTGGTCTCTATAATCCATTTGCTAATTCTTCAAGTTTTCTATATTTTTCTTCACATATCTGTTTATAATACTCTCCATCAAAACCTCTATTTCTAAGATCCAAATAATTACTTCTTGAAACTATATTGTTGTCAAATGTAACTCTAAACTCCGGATCCTCTTTCCAAAATATGCCCTTCTATCGTAGGCTATATACACCTTCGGATGGAGTTTATATAATTTCATCATATATTCTATCTCCATAAAAAAATCTGTTGTGTTTCAAATTTCTTATCAGATATTCCATTATATAAATAATCCTTAGCCATAGAATATTTCGACTTTATTCTTCTCTTATAAACTACACCATTGAACTTCTTCTTTATTTCTATAAAAAGTATCCGAATTCTCACTTGGTATACCATATGCTCTGAGTCTTAGCTTTTCCTTGTATATCGGCTTTTTCCAAAGATTTTTCTTATTAAATCATATTCATCAGTATCAAAAATATATGTTTGCCATACTCATCCTGCTCCATATATTCATTTAATGTAAACATAAGCTTTGTATACTGATTTGTGGTAAGTAAATATTTTTTTCAATTCTTTTCAAAAAAATAAAATCCGCCATAATTCCTTCCTTATATATACATCAATAGTTTTAAGTAACTATACATATATTAAGATAAAATTATGGCGGATATATGTTTTAAGTAGGTTTTATTTATGTTTACTTTATGTTAAATTTGTGTTCTCAAAGCTTTGCAATATCTATTATATTTATCTTCTTTTCTCTATTTTCCAAAGAGCTTACCAGTGCAGTAGCAGTATCAAGTGAAGTAAGCACATTTACTCCTGTCTCTATAGCATTTCTTCTTATAACGAAGCCGTCCTTACTCCTTGTTGCTCCCTGAGCCGGTATATCTATTACAAGATCTATCTCATGGCCAAGTATAAGATCAAGTATATTCGGACTTTCTTGCTCAAGCTTTCTTACCGGAAAAGCTCTTACGCCATTTTTGTTCAAAACTCCGACAGTACCTCTGGTAGAATATATAGTATAACCCACTGCTGCAAACCTTCTTGCTATGTCCACTACTTCTTCCTTCTCACTGTCTCTCACTGTAATAATCATCTTTTTATACTTTGGCAACCTTATACCTGCTCCCTCAAACGCCTTATATAATGCTTCATTAAAGCTTCTTCCTATTCCAAGACATTCTCCTGTAGACTTCATCTCCGGTCCTAAAGAAATATCAGCTCCCTTTATCTTTTCAAAAGAGAATACCGGCATTTTTATAGCTATAAGCTTTGACTCCCTTGCAAGTCCTGTGCCACAACCCATATCCTCTAATTTTTCACCACATATTACTCTGCTTGCAAGCGATATTATTGGTATACCTGTTACCTTGCTGATATATGGTACAGTTCTTGAAGAACGAGGATTTACTTCTATAACATATACATCTTCACCATCTATTATGAATTGTATATTGATCATACCATTTACATGGAGTGCTGTAGCAAGTCTTTTAGTATATTCCACTATCTTTGATTTTACATCCGCGCTTAGAGTTTGTGCCGGATATACACTTATAGAATCACCTGAATGTATTCCGGCTCTTTCTATATGCTCCATAATACCCGGTATAAGTATATCTATACCATCACATACTGCATCCACCTCTATCTCTTTTCCTACAATATACTTATCTACAAGTATCGGATGGTCCTGTACTATTTGATTGATTATACCTATGAACTCCTCAATATCACTGTCATTTATAGCTATTTGCATTCCTTGGCCACCAAGTACATATGAAGGTCTCACCAATACAGGATATCCCAGCCGGTTTGCCACCTCTATAGCTTCTTTCGCAGTATATACTGTCTCACCCTTAGGTCTTGGTATATTACATTTCTCCAGTATCTTATCAAAAAGCTCTCTATCCTCTGCTACATCCACATCCCTTGCATCTGTACCAAGAATCGGTACTCCCATTTTCATCAAACTTTCTGTAAGCTTAATAGCAGTCTGACCTCCAAACTGTACTACTGCACCGTCAGGCTTTTCTATATCTACAATACTCTCTACATCCTCAGGAGTAAGAGGCTCAAAGTAGAGCTTATCTGCAATATCAAAGTCTGTACTTACAGTTTCGGGATTATTATTTATAATAATTGTCTCATAGCCCTGTCTACTAAACTCCCATGTACAGTGAACACTGCAAAAATCAAACTCTATTCCCTGCCCTATTCTTATAGGTCCGGAACCAAGTACCAATACTTTTTTCCTATTATTTGATTTTGCCTCATTTACCCCATCATAGCAGGAATAATAATATGGAGTCTCAGATTCAAACTCTCCGGCACAGGTATCTACCATCTTATAAGCTGCCCTTATATCAAAGCTATGCCTTAATTCCTTTATTTCCTCTTCTCTTCTTTTTGACAGCATAGCTATAAGCTTATCAGGAAACTCTATTCTCTTTGCCTCTTTTAAAAGTTCCTTTTCAAGTGGTTCATGGGAAAGTCTCTTTTCCATTTTTATAATATTGTATATCTTTGAAATAAACCATATATCAATCTTTGTTATTTCATGTATTTCCTCAAATGAGATTCCCTTTCTCAATGCCTCGGCAATCACCCAGATTCTTTTATCATCAACCTTTTTTAGTTCAAGTTTTAAGCTTTCCACATCCAGATGGCTATAGTCATAGCTAAGCAAACTTTCAACATGTTGTTCAAGTGAGCGAATGGCTTTCATAAGTCCACCTTCAAAATTGGTACAAATACTCATTACCTCGCCGGTTGCCTTCATCTGAGTACCCAGAACTCTCTTAGCACTTATAAATTTATCAAATGGCAATCTAGGCATCTTAACAACTACATAATCAAGCATAGGTTCAAATGCCGCATAAGTCTTTCCTGTTACTGCATTCTTTATCTCATCCAAAGTGTATCCCAAAGCTATTTTTGCAGCTACCTTAGCTATAGGGTAGCCTGTAGCCTTACTTGCCAGAGCAGACGACCTTGAAACTCTTGGATTAACCTCTATTACACAGTATTCAAAGGTATCAGGATTTAGTGCATACTGAACATTGCAACCGCCTGTAATTCCCAACTCTGTAATAATATTTAGTGCAGAACTTCTAAGCATTTGGTATTCCTTATCTCCAAGAGTCTGACTTGGTGCTACCACTATAGAGTCACCTGTATGAACTCCTACAGGATCAATATTTTCCATATTGCAGACAGTTATAACATTTCCAATGCCGTCACGCATCACTTCATATTCTATTTCTTTCCATCCTGCAATACTTCTCTCTACTAATACTTGACCAACTCTTGAGAGTCTTAGACCATTATCCAAAGTTTCTATAAGTTCTTCTTCATTATAGACTATGCCACCACCTGAGCCGCCCAAAGTATATGCCGGTCTAAGTACTACCGGATATCCTAGAGTTTTGGCATAATTCACACCACCTTCTACATCCTCCACTACTTTTGATGCGGCAATAGGTTCACCTATTTTTTCCATAGTATGCTTGAAAGTATCTCTATCCTCTGCCTTTTTTATTGTAAGAGCTGTGGTACCTATCAGCCTTACATTCTCCTTATCAAAAAAGCCTTCCTCAAAAAGCTCCATAGCAAGATTTAATCCTGCTTGTCCTCCCAAAGTAGGCAATACCGAATCAGGCCTCTCCTTTCTGATGATCTCTTTTATAAACTCTGTAGTAAGCGGCTCTATGTATACCCTGTCCGCAATATCCTTATCCGTCATAATTGTGGCAGGGTTTGAATTGATAAGTACAACTTCTACTCCTTCTTCTTTTAATGCTCGACATCCCTGCGTACCTGCATAATCAAATTCTGCTGCCTGTCCGATAACTATCGGACCTGATCCTATTACTAATACTTTTTTAATATCTGTATTCCTTGGCATTTAGTTCTCCATCATCTTTATAAACTTATCAAACAAATATGAGTTGTCTTGTGGTCCGGGGCATGCCTCCGGATGATATTGTACTGTAAAAATATATTTTTTTGTTTATATATCTAAGTCCTTCATTAGTATTATCATTTACATTTACAAATGCCGGAATACATATACTCTTATTCAATGTACTCTCATCCACTGCATATCCATGATTTTTGTGAAGAAATATATGTCCTTCCATTTTCCAAATCTTTTTACCGGATGGTTGCCACCTCTATGTCCATATTTAAGTTTATATGTATCTGCACCTGTAGCAAGTGCCATCAGCTGATGTCCCAAACATATTGCAAATATCGGAATATCTGAATCATATAGCTTTTTTATTTCCTTTATTATATCTACATTCTCCTTTGGATCTCCCGGACCATTGCTTAGCATAATGCCATCCGGATTTAATTTAATGATATCATCAGCAGTAGTATCACATGGCACTACTATAACTTCACATCCTCTTTTTTGTAGCTGTTTTGCTATATTTCTTTTTGCACCAAAGTCCATCAGCACTACCCTTTTTCCTTTTCCATCTAAAGTATAAGATTTATCTGTACTGGTTTTCTTTACTACACCCTTGACACTATATTCTTTTATTTTTTGTGATACTTCTGATATATCATAAGAGCCTGTAGTAATTATCATTCCATTCATAGTGCCATATTCTCTTAGTCTCTTTGTTAAATCTCTGGTATCAATGCCTGTAATACATGGAATATTATTTACTTTCAAGAAATTTTGTATACTATCTTCGTTTCTAAAATTTGAAGCTACTTCAGATAATTCTCTTACTATAAAAGCGTCTACCCAGGCTTTATTTGATTCTATATCCTCATAACAAATACCGTAATTTCCAATCAAAGGATATGTCATTACTACAGCCTGACCCGCATATGATGGATCTGTCATCACCTCCAGATATCCGGTCATAGATGTATTGAACACTATCTCACTAACTACTGATTTTTCGGCTCCGACACTGTTTCCTTCATACACACTTCCATCTTCTAAAATTAGATATGCTTTCATCTTATTCCTCTCGAATCTAAACCTTTAATAAAACTACAATATTTAATCAATGCCTCAAATATCCTCTGATTTTTTCTTGTAACACTGGCACTATTTCATTTTCAAACCATGGGTTTTTCTTCAACCATATCATATTTCTGGGTGAAGGATGCACTATTGGCAAGTACTTGGGTAAATATTCTTTATATGCTTTTACTGTTTCTGTTAGATTGGACTTTTCTCTGCTACCCAAATAATATTTTTGGGCGTACTGTCCTATAAGAATGATAAGATCTATATTTTGTAATTCTTTCAATATCTTGGGGTGCCATTTAGGTGCAAAATCCTTTCTTGGCGGTAGATCCCCACTTTTTCCTTTTCCCGGATAATAAAAATCCATAGGTATAATGGCAAATATATCAGACTCATAGAATGTTCTTTCATCCACACCCATCCATTCTCGAAGTCTATCTCCACTTTTATCGTACCAATACTTCCCTGCCTCCTGTGCCTTGATTCCCGGGGCCTGCCCTACTATCATCACTTTGGAATTCTCAGGAGCTGAAAATAAAGGGGAAATACCTACTTTAGTGAAATCCTCATTCTCCTTATCCGCCACTATGGCATCAAATATCTTCTGAATACTATTTGAAAACATAAAACACCTTATATCTTTCTCTTTAGCTTTACTAAAGAATAACTATATAAACTTCTTTCTATATGATATGCCATAAGAAAATTCTTTTCAAACTGAAAAAAACTTTTCGCCACTCTAAAAAAAATACAGCAAACAATTTTTCTCTTGACATCAATATTTATTTAAAGTATAATTCCTTTCGTATGCGGGTGTGGTGGAATTGGCAGACACGCAAGATTTAGGTTCTTGTGGGCGACCGTGCAGGTTCAAGTCCTGTCACCCGCAGTAGAAGCTGTTACATAAGTAGCAGCTTTTTTTATTTTTTTGTAAAAATTCTTATGCTCGTATTTCAATATATTCTATAAATTTTCTAAGTATTTTATCAATATAGCTATTTACTTTACTTAAAAAAATTCTAAATTTCTTATAATTTTCTTTTACACTTACTAAATCATTTGACGAAACCAGCTCCTATTAATTATAATTAATAATAAAACATGCAGGATTACTTATTGTGATCCATAAAAGGGAGTTTCTTATGGCATTTTTGAATAACTACAGAGCCACCAGAACATTGACTTATACTCAGAGATTTTTGCTTATCTCTACAGTACCTATTTATTTTATGATTTTTGCATTGATATTTTCTCCATTGGATGAAATAATACCTGGACTTTGGCAAATCATAATACAACCTGATCTTCTTATCACTGATTACATTGTAGTAGGTGGCATAGGTGCAGCATTCTTCAATGCGGGATCACTTACACTAATTTTGCTTTTTTTATTGCACCATTTTAAAGTGGAGTTTGACAGACATATTGTAGTAAGTTCCTATCTTATTTTCGGCTTCTCACTATTTGGTAAGAATGTGGTAAATATATGGTTGATTCTCTTTGGATTTTTTATCTATGCCAGACTACATGGTTACCCCATAAAAAAATATATTTACTACGGACTTTACGGAACAAGTTTGTCACCTGCTATAACCTTAGTTATGCAAGCTGTACACACAAGCCTTATGTGGCAGCTCATTCTTGCAACTGTCACCGGTCTTGCTATAGGATATGTCCTGCTACCTATATCTATACATGTAAAAGCATCACATAAGGGATATTCTCTATATAATGTAGGTTTTTCATCAGGTATAATAGCTACAGTTTTGGTATCGCTATTTCGTTCTTTTGGAATAGATATAGAAACCAGACTTATTTGGGATACATCACATACCAAACTTTTTGCTATTGCACTGTTTGTCTTATTTTTTTATATGGTAGCACTGGCATTTATACTTGATGGCAAAAAGCTCTTACCGTCATACTCCTCACTTTTAAAAGAGACCGGAGTACATGGTACATATGCTCACTCTTACTCAGATGCTGTATATATTTTTAATATGGCTATCAACGGTATTATTGCCACATCATTTGTACTGGCTGCAAACGGAGATTTAAACGGTCCTACCATAGGTTCAATCTTTACAATAGTTGGATTTTCTCCGGCAGGAAAGCATATGAGAAATATCCTACCTATAATGGTAGGTGTTTGCTTCTCTGCATTTTTAAAGCAGTGGTATATAAATGATCCGGCACCTATACTTACACTATTACTCTCCACTACTCTTGCACCTATTGCAGGTGAGTTTGGTATAATAGCAGGGCTGGTAGCTGGTTTCCTGCACTCATCTGTAGCTTTAAATGTAGGTATTGTGTATAGAGGTCTGAACTTATACAATAACGGTTTTGCCGGTGGTATTGTAGCTATCTTTATGGTACCTGTAATAGAGTCCCTTATTGAAAAAAGGAAAAATGATATGGAAAAGAAAAAAAATAATACTGTAGAAAAGAAGGTGTATAATATTGCAAAATTTTATAAGAAGCATTGGATTTTCAATGTATAAGAAAAAAGCTGAAGTTAAAGAATTATTAGACAAGATTCAATCAGAAAACATTGCTTCCACAAAGGTTGTTGTAACTGCTGAGAAAGAGAGGCTTTGGGAAATACGCAAAGATCTCTCACCCTCACTTGGTATATGCATACATGGTTATCTTGAAAATCTTGGAACATATGTCAGAGAAGGGTATTTTCCATATATAAAAAACACTCCTACCAGTTCTACCGCAAAATGTGCTGTAGAAAAGCATATAGATGATATCAATTATTCCGGTATGTTAGAGGATAATAATCTTGGTACATCCCTAATTTTTAGACTTTCCAACAAGTTTCATTATTTAGATAATATAAGGTCCAAGATAAAATCAACTGACCTTTTTGGGTTCTGTATAGATGGAAAAATTTTACTTCCCATACATAAAACAGTAGCACAAATGGAACTCTCAAAACAAAAGCTTTTAAATAAGAATATACTTCTGGAAGCCGCAAAAAATGGTGACGAAGATGCTATGGATACTCTATCTGCTGATGAGCTGATTCTATATACTACACTAAATGCCAGAATACAGAATGAAGATCTCTACAGTATAGTCGATACAGTATTTATGCCCTATGGTATGGAGACTGATATGTACAGTATACTGGGTAATATCTTAGATGTATATGAAGAAAAAAATTCTTTTACCGGAGAAATAATAATATTACTGAAAATAGAATGTAATGATATGATAAATATTGTAGCTATCAAGAAAGAAGACTTGCAGGGTGAACCTAAAGTAGGTAGACGCTTCAAGGGTAATATCTGGGTACATGGTACGATACATATGGAATGAAAGTTTAATAAAAAGGACTCCCACTCTTGGGAGTCCCTTTTTTAATGCGAAAGTATTATAGATTACCTAGTATCCTCAGATACATCACTGTATAACCGATATAATACTTTATTTTAAATTACTCGATGATAGATGCAACTCTACCTGAACCTACTGTTCTACCACCCTCACGGATAGCGAATCTAAGACCCTGCTCACATGCAACTGGGTGAATAAGCTCGATAGTCATCTCTACGTTATCACCAGGCATGCACATCTCTGTTCCAGCTGGAAGGTTGCAAACACCTGTAATATCTGTTGTTCTGAAGTAGAACTGTGGACGATAGTTATTGAAGAAAGGTGTATGACGTCCACCCTCGTCCTTTGTAAGAACGTAAACCTGAGCTGTAAACTTCTTATGGCATGTTACTGAACCCGGCTTAGCAAGAACCTGACCTCTCTCAATCTCTGTTCTCTGAACACCTCTAAGAAGTGCACCGATATTATCTCCGGCCTGAGCCTGATCAAGAAGCTTTCTGAACATCTCGATACCTGTAACAACAGTTGACTTCTTATCCTCATGGATACCAAGAATCTCTACTGTATCGTTAAGGTTAAGTGTACCTCTCTCTACTCTACCTGTAGCAACTGTACCACGACCTGTAATTGTAAATACGTCCTCAACCGGCATAAGGAATGGCTTATCTGTCTCTCTCTCAGGATCTGGGATATAGCTATCAACAGCATCCATAAGTGTCATAACCTTGTCACCCCACTCACCGTTTGGATCCTCAAGAGCCTTAAGAGCTGAACCCTGAACAACAGGAATGTCATCACCCGGGAACTCATACTCGTTAAGAAGATCTCTGATCTCCATCTCTACGAGTTCAAGAAGCTCCTCATCGTCAACCATATCACACTTGTTCATGAATACAACGATATATGGAACACCTACCTGTCTTGAAAGAAGGATATGCTCTCTTGTCTGAGCCATAACACCGTCTGTAGCAGCAACTACAAGGATAGCTCCGTCCATCTGTGCAGCACCTGTGATCATGTTCTTTACATAGTCAGCGTGTCCTGGACAGTCAACGTGTGCATAATGTCTCTTCTCTGTTTCATACTCGATATGAGATGTTGAGATTGTGATACCTCTCTCTTTCTCCTCTGGAGCCTTATCAATCTTATCAAAATCAACGATCTTGTTTGTCTCTGAAGGGAATCTTGTAGCAAGAACCTTTGAGATAGCTGCTGTAAGAGTTGTTTTACCATGATCTACGTGTCCAATTGTACCAATGTTAGCATGAGGCTTTGTTCTATCAAATTTTGACTTTGCCATTGTTAATTCCTCCTTGAATTAAACCTAAAATTAATAGTAAATTTTGTTATATTATATAGTATTAGCCAAGATTTAGCAAGTTAATAAACTTTCTTAATCCAGGTTTTATTATTTCTTATCATTAAGAACTTTTTCTTGAACAGACTTTGGAACCTGCTCATATTTATCAAAGAACATAGAGTAGTTTCCACGACCCTGAGTTCTTGAACGAAGATCTGTTGAATAACCGAACATCTCTGAAAGTGGAACATATGCATTTACCTGCTTACCACTTGGGATATCCTCCATACCCTCTATACGACCTCTTCTTGAGTTGATATCACCGATAACATCACCCATATACTCCTCAGGCATTGTTACTTCTACCTTCATGATAGGCTCAAGAAGTACAGCACCTGCCTTGCTCATAGCATCCTTAAATGCCATAGAACCTGCTATATGGAATGCCATTTCTGATGAATCGACTTCATGGTATGAACCATCATATACATTTGCATGTACACCGAGCACAGGGAATCCTCCAAGGATACCTGACTTTGTAGCCTCCTCGATACCTTCGCCGACTGCAGGTATATATTCCTTAGGAATAGCACCACCGACAACAGTTGATTCGAACTTGAATGTCTCTTCTCCATTTGGATCCATTGGCTCAAACTTAACTTTACAGTGACCATACTGACCACGTCCACCTGACTGTCTTGCATACTTAGAATCAACGTCAACTGACTTAGTAAATGTTTCCTTATAAGCAACCTGTGGTGCACCTACATTTGCTTCTACATTAAACTCTCTAAGAAGTCTATCTACGATAATCTCCAAATGAAGCTCGCCCATTCCTGATATAATAGTCTGACCTGTTTCACTATCTGTCTTAACTCTAAATGTTGGATCTTCCTCAGCCAACTTAGCAAGAGCATCAATCATCTTTGCCTGACCTGCCTTTGTCTTTGGCTCGATAGCGATATCGATAACCGGTTCAGGGAATTCCATTGACTCGAGTATTACAGGATGCTGTTCGTCACAGATTGTATCACCTGTTGTTGTAAGCTTAAATCCTACAGCAGCTGCGATATCTCCTGAATAAACCTTGTCAATTTCTGTTCTCTTGTTTGCGTGCATCTGAAGGATACGACCGACTCTTTCCTTCTTGCCCTTTGTAGCGTTGAGTACATATGAACCACCGTTAAGTGTTCCTGAGTAAACTCTGAAATATGCCAACTTTCCTACGAAAGGATCTGTCATAATCTTAAATGCCAAGCTGAGAAAGGCTCATCATCTGATGAATGTCTCTCAATTTCATTGCCGTCAAGGTCAACACCCTTAATTGCAGGGATGTCTGTCGGTGCAGGCATGAATTCAACTATAGCATCAATAAGCTTTTGAATACCTTTGTTACGATAAGCTGTACCGCAACATACAGGGATCGCCCTGTTCTCACAAGTTCCCTTTCTGAGTGCAGCCTTAAGCTGTTCTACTGAAGGCTCCTCACCCTCAAGGTACATCATAGTAAGTTCGTCATCAAGCTCACAAATCTTTTCAACAAGTTCCCCATGGTATAACTCAGCTTCGTCTTTTACCTCATCCGGTACATCAACGATAGATATGTCATCACCCTTGTCGTCATTGTAAATATAAGCTTTCATTTCGAAAAGATCTACAATTCCCTTGAAATCATCTTCTTTTCCAATAGGAATCTGAAGCATGATTGTATTTTTACCAAGTCTTGTGTGGATCTGTTCAACCGCCCCGAAGAAATCAGCTCCCATAACATCCATCTTATTGATGAATGCCATTCTTGGTACATTGTATGTATCTGCCTGTCTCCAAACATTTTCAGACTGAGGCTCTACACCTTCTTTTGCAGAGAATACACCTACTGCACCGTCAAGTACACGAAGTGATCTCTCTACCTCTACTGTAAAGTCAACGTGTCCCGGAGTATCGATAATGTTAATACGATTTTCCTTCTCACCCGGCTTTACTTTGTTAAACTCCTGTAATGTCCAGTGGCAAGTTGTAGCAGCTGAAGTAATTGTAATACCTCTCTCTGCTTCCTGCTCCATCCAGTCCATTGTAGCAGTACCCTCATGGGTATCACCAATCTTATAATTTACACCAGTATAATATAGGATACGCTCAGTAAGTGTGGTTTTACCGGCATCTATATGAGCCATGATACCAATATTTCTGGTTCTCTCTAAAGGATATTCTCTTCCAGCCAATTGGTTTCCTCCTATTAGAATCTATAATGAGCAAATGCCTTATTAGCCTCTGCCATCTTATGCATATCTTCTTTTCTCTTCACTGCAGCACCTGTGTTGTTTGCTGCGTCCATTATCTCATTTGCAAGACGATCGATCTGTGTCTTCTCGCCTCTTTTTCTTGAAAAGAATGTAAGCCATCTAAGAGCAAGAGCTTGTCTTCTCTCAGGTCTTACCTCGATAGGAACCTGATATGTAGCTCCACCGATTCTTCTCGCTTTTACCTCAAGTACAGGCATGATGTTGTTCATAGCTTCCTCGAACCTCTACAGGATCCTTTCCTGTCTTATCGGAAACCTTATCAAATGCTCCGTACACAATCTTCTGTGCAACACCCTTTTTACCGTCTAACATGATAGTATTTACAAGCTTTGTAACTACCTTGTTATTGTATAAAGGATCTGCTAATACATCTCTTTTTAGTGTATGTCCTTTACGTGGCACGTTTCTTCCCTCCTTAATATTTAATTAGATCTCAGGTACTCGCTTTTTGCGTCCTCGTGCCTATATTTTTTGCAACCAACAAAAAATCGGCACTATCTAATTTGAAAGCTTTGCTTTCTTTTTAAAGACTAGCTTTTTTCTTATTTCTTATCTTTTGGTCTCTTAGCACCGTACTTTGAACGGGCCTGTTTTCTGTTAGCGACACCTGCAGTATCTAAAGTACCACGAATAATATGGTATCTTGTACCAGGCAAGTCCTTTACTCTACCTCCACGGATAAGCACAACGCTATGCTCCTGAAGGTTATGTCCCTCTCCCGGGATATAGCTAGTTACTTCGATTCCGTTAGAAAGACGAACTCTGGCAATCTTACGAAGAGCTGAGTTAGGCTTCTTTGGAGTAGCAGTCTTAACAGCTGTACAAACTCCTCTTTTCTGTGGTGAAGAGATATCAGTTGACTTCTTATGAAGTGAGTTGAATCCCTTCTGAAGAGCAGGAGCTGTTGACTTTTTAACTGAAGTCTGTCTGCCTTTTCTAACTAATTGGTTAAATGTTGGCATTCCTTTTTCCTCCTTTTTTATTGGTTGCTTTACATTTCTTGTTTTAGTGAACATCATCGCCTATTCACTATATGTGTAAATATCATCGCCTACTTACACAGTATTTAATTCTACTAAAATAAATCTGTATTGTCAATTACATTTCACTCTAATAAATCTAACTATTTTCTTACAACTGTAAACATCATCTAAATTTAAAAGCCCCACGATCAAACGATCGTGAGGCTTAGAAGTTTATTCTTCTTTATTTTTAATCTTAGTACTGCCATTAGAGATAATGTCAAAATCAATAAATACATATATGTTTCATCTCTATCCTCTGTCTTTGGTACAGGTAGTTTATCTCTGCTTGCCAAGTTTCCCTTAGCTACAGGATTGCTGTCTATACTTATAGGCTGCGGATTTACATTTTCTGTTTTATTATTTTTACTATCATTCTTTACTCCCGGATCTATAAGTACTAACTTATCCGATTTTATACTTGTATTTGAGGAGTTTCCACTTCCTCCTCCACTTCTGCTTCCATTTGATCTGGTTGCTATTGATGGGGTTGCGTTGTTTGGCCTTATCGTTATATCTGTATTTCTATCTCCCGGCATTACTATATTGCTTGGAGTTGCAGGTATCAATGGATTTGGTATTATCACTACTCCCGGATTTCTTAAGTATACATAGGTTACTTCCTGTTCATTCTCAGTAAATACTCCATCTGCTCTTCCTTCTAATCTTATGAAGTGATATCCATATATCTCTGCCTCTTCTGTACTATATGGCAGACCTAGTTTTCTGCTTCCATCAAGTATATCATCCACCTTTAAGCTTATTCCTGCCGGGTCTACATGGTGTACTATCACATTTGCGGCATTCTTTCTTCTGTATATATAGATTACTGTCTGCTCATCTTCTGTGAATACTCCACTTGCATTTGCCGGCATACTGATTAACTCCATGTTTTCTATTGCTTCTACATCTGTTGTATAGTTAAGACCAAGTTTTCCTGAACCATCTATTACCTTTGATGTTACCAGCTCCTCTCTTGTGTCCTCATCTATATAGTATACTTTGATGTTTCCACCATTCTTTCTTCTATATACATAAGTCACTGTTTGTGGTGTATCACTAAATATTCCGCTTGCATTTGCCGGCATACTGATTAACTCATAATGAGTTATATTCTTTGCTACAGTGCTGTATGGTAGTCCTGCATTTTCTACTCCTGAGAAGTTCTCTCTACTTGCAAGCTCTACTCCGGCTTCATCTACATATAATGCCTTTACCTCTCCTCCATTCTTTCTCTTATATGTATAAGTTACATTCTGGGTTGAGGTGCTATATACTCCTGTTGCATTGCTTGGCAGTGTATCTATCTCAAAGTTTTCAATATCTGCTTCGGATGTGGCATAGGCTAGTCCCAGCTTTCTACTTCCATCCAGTATCTCATCTGCTACCAGATTACTTCCATCATACTTTGATATATGATGTACTATTACATTTCCGGCATTCTTTCTTGCATACTCATAGTTTACTGTCTGGGCTGTGACACTAAATATTCCATTTGCATTTGCCGGTACATTTATTAGGTCATAGAAGTTTATTATCTCACTATTTGTGATATAAGGCAGACCTAGTTTTCTACTTCCGGACAAGATTGTTGATGGATGCAGTGTATCTCCTGTTCCTACTTCTATATGATTTACTGTTACATCTCCTGCATCTTTTCTTCTGTATACATACTCTACTAAGACATTTGTATTTGAGAAGGTTCCTGACTTATTTGCAGGCATTGCTATTAAGTCATAGTCTGCAAAGCTCTTTGCCTCTGTATCATATGGGAGACCTAGCATTCCATCTCCACTTTGTCCTACAGACGGATGAAGCTCTCTTCCATCTGCCTCATCTTTATAGGTTGCTATTACATTTCCTGCATTCTCTCTTTGGTAGCGATAGGTTACTACTATTTCTCCTCCTGCCTGATATACTCCATTTGCATTGGCAGGGATTCCTCCAAACAGTTCATAGTTTGGCAAGTCTGTGGCTGTCTTTGCTGCTGTTGTATATGGCAGTCCCAGCTTTCCTGCTCCGCTAAATACTTCATCAGGTGCAAGGCTTGCTCCTGTGATTGCATTTAGATGCTTTACTCTTACATTTCCTGCATCCTGTCTCTTGTACTTATACTCTACAAGTATATTTCCGGTTACAAATGTTCCGGCTTTATTTGAAGGTACTGCTATTAAATCATAGTTTACAAATGTCTTTGGTCTGTATCATATGGTAATCCCAGCTTACTTGTTCCTGACTGTACCTCTGGACTATGAAGCACATCTCCTGTTATATCGTCTACATAGGTAGCTGTTACATTTCCGGCATCCTGTCTCCTGTATACATATACTATCTCTACAGGGGTTGCCTGCTCTATAAATGTTCCATTTACTGTGCTTGCTCCTGATACCAGATCATAGTTTGGCAACTGAGCTGCTGTTCTTGCCGCCGTGGTATATGGAAGCCCCAGCTTTCCTGTTCCATCTAATACCTCATCCGGATAAAGTACTGCATTACTTCCCTGCTCCAGATGCTTCACTACTACATTGGCTGCATTCTTTCTTCTATATATATAGTTTACTGTCTGCTCTGTTGTAGTAAAGGTTCCGGTTGCATTTGCAGGATTTGCTGTTAACTCGTAGTTTGTTATATTCTTTGCTACTGTTGTATATGGCAAGCCCAGCTTTCCTGCTCCGTTTTGGGTCTCATCTGTTGTAAGGGCTATATTTGTTCCCTGCTCCAGATACTTTGCTACTACATTTCCTGCATCCTGTCTCTTATAGTAATATGTGATGGTTATCGGTGCTGTAGTATATACTCCGTTGTCATTGCTTGGCAGGTTTGTAGTATCAAGATCAAAGTTTGTTATAGTTTCTGCACTCTCTGAATATGGGAGGCCAAGCTTCTTGTTCCGTCAAGTATCTTATCCGCATGTAACTGGGCATTTGTTCCTGCTTCCAAGTACTTAACCGTTATATTTCCTGCATTCTTTCTTCTATAGTAGTAGTCCACTGTCTGTGGTGCCACTGTGAAGGTTCCATTCTTATTTGCCGGTTGGGCTACCAGGTCATAATTAGCTATGGTCTCTTCTGTTGTGGTATAGGCAAGTCCAAGTTTATTAGTTCCTGACTGTACTACTGTGGTAGAAAGCTCTGTGGTAGAGTTCTCCTCATAGTGATGTACTGTCACATCTCCTGCAGTTTTTCTTACATAGTAGTAAGTTACTGTAGTATCTGTAAGTCCATACTCTCCTGTTGCATTTGTAGGAAGTGGAGTCTCCGCCTCATAGAAGTTGTCTGTTACAGGGGCTGTTGTATATGGTGTGCCGTTTGGCTGTCTTACTGTAGTAGTAGGTGAAAGTTCAGTATTATCCTCTCTCTTTATATGCTTTACAATAAGATTTGTATATACTGACTTAAGTCCCAGATTCTTTATTTTACTTGTATTGGTTCTTGTAAGGGGAACTTCAAGTTCTACCCAGTTTACATTTGGTACAGGTACCTGATTTTCCTTCATCTTTGACGGAAGACTTACTGTGTTTGTAAAGTCATTTCCTATCAAAGTAGCTGTACTTGCATTTAAAGGTCTGATAATATCACCCGGCAGGGTCTCGATATATATCTTATAATCACCCTCTGTGCTTATCTTATCTTTAAATGTATAGTTTCCATCATTATCTGTAAGTATTGTATCTATAACAGTCTCAACACCGCCATCTACCTTTACAAGTCTTACAGGTCTGTTTGCCGCTACGATATCTCCTGTATTAAAGCTACCATTCTCATCTACATCATAGTATGCCTTACCGGCTATGATGTATTTATTTATAGTAACTTTTGAAATAAGTGACTCTGAAGCACCGTTTAGATTGTTTCCATACCATGATGCTACCGAGTTGTTTGCACTTGAACCTGCTTCAAGTTCCTTTGTCTCAGGTATCTTCACTCTATAAGTGAATACATCTGTACTTCCCGGAACCAGCTGATAAGAAGTATTCATCACAGCCTTAAACATAGTAACGCTTGACCAGTCGGCTATAGCTCCTGCCTGCACCCAGTTGGCTGCCACATTCGCTTCAATAGTTCCTGCAGGTGCATCAGTAGAATAGTAAACTGTATATCCGGCAGGAGCAGTCACAGGCCCTTGCAATATAGGATACATCTTTGAGCCTCTGGCTATATAGTTTCCATGCTCATCCTTTACTATTTCCTTATCATTTTCATATGGGAATATATCCATTACATTGAGCTGTCTCGCATTATCTATGGAGTTATTCCAAGCTGATAATTTATATTCTACTATATCGCCGCTCTCTGCATTGATAGCTGCACTATAGTTTGTTTCTGTAGTAAGCTTTTGCCTCTTTGTTAAGATAACTGCCCTTGGTGGTATAAAGTTAAACTTAAAACTCTGGTATGAAAGTCTATCTGTGGTACTTCCGTTATTATTAGCATCATACTTATCAAGGAAATCCACAGTTGCACTTGAATATACTGTATTTGGAGCATATCCGCTTGCATCAGTTGAGTTATTATCCCAACTAAGGAATGCTTCTACAGTATGCTCACCCTCTTCAAGACTTGTGGTAGGTTTGAAGTCTATATACAATCTGTCCAGTCCCCAAAATTGACCATCGGTTTTTGGTAATGTGAAGTTATCAAGGCTGAATACATAGGCTGTTTTACCTGTACCCTTATAATTGTCCACTCTCTGAGGTGTAGTATTTAAAGTAAATCTATATGTTGCCTGGTATGGATGATGTAATGCACTGTCAAACTCAAGCTCCGGATCTACCAAGAATATCAACTTTCCATTCTGTACAGTTCTTTCAGCTCCCAGAAATGAATAATATGTCGGTACTACATGGTAACGTATAGTATCACCAAGCTGTGCATTTGTAACAGACGGATTTCCATTAATATTTTGTGAATGTTTATCAAGTCTTATATTTGCAATATCATTCATATAAAATCTTCTAATGATAGCGTCTCTTATAAAAGATCCTGTATTTGATAAAGCTTGTGCTCTGTTATACACACCGTAAGTCTGACCCATGGCCAACCTATTTTCTATAGCTGTAATAACAGGAGCTGTAAGCTTAGACTCCACAAAGAGTCCCAGAGCATTTTCAGCATAGCCTGATATAGTTATTTCATCATCAAAGTCAAGTCTGATAGCTTTATAATGCTTAGCTGTCATACTATGCTCTGTATTCCATGCAAAAAATTCATTGGTATTTGTTACAGGAGTATAGTTTATATTTGTAGCAATTAACTCTTCAGTGTTATCATCATTTATTCCTATAAGCTTATTGTGATTTAGCTTTGCCAGATTTGCCGCATCAAATCTGTCTTCCCACACTCTGATGCCATAGCCTGTAAAATCTATATTTGCACTTGGTATATCTTTTATAGACTTAAACTTTACTGTAGAACCTGTTACCGGAGTAGCACCCCAATACTGTGCTACATTGATTATCCATTTATCCTTACCGTCATTAGCACCTAAATATACATATTTATCACCTGTAACAACTGCCTTTGTCTGACCGTTATCAGTTACCTCAGGAAATATATTTCTCTTATACATATAAAGCTTCGGAGCATACCAGTAAGCTTTATAAACAAATGACTTTCTCTCTGTACTCATATCCACACTGCCGTCATCATTTATAAGATATGTAGTCTGCGGTATACTAACTCTGGTATAATTTGTTCCATTTACACTCTGTGTACCGTCCTGCTTTGCAGTAAACTTTAATAAATAGCTTAATGCACCGGGATTCATCATTACATCCTGTGTAATTGTATGATTTACCGGATCATAGGTCCAGTCTGCATTGTCAGGTAGACTTGGATCCCATACTATGCTTGACGGCAAAGTCAAAACAGTTCTTTTCTTTCTTCTGTCCACACCATAGTTATTGCCGTTTATCTCTGTATCATGTATATGCTTAGTACCGTTTTGTGCGTATGAATACCATGTATCTGTAAATCCGTTCTTTAAATGTGTATGACTTGCATCTGTCTCATCATCCGATACTACTACATTGGTATCTGTACCACCCTTGCTCCATCCATTGATTGTACCATTATCCTGACTGTTTATACCCATAACATAGGTTTCTGCAGCGACTTGCTTTGTGTCATTTGCAAGCTCTACGCCATCCTTTGTGTAAAGTCTGGTCTCTATAGTGGCGGTCTCGCCCTTTGCAAACTTACCGTTTATCATGGTTGCTCTGAAAGGGTTAGATACCATCGGTCCCGGTGCCAGTAAATTATATGTAACTTTTATTTTCCAATATGTAGCATCCCATGTCACAGACACATTCTTTATAGTAGGAGAGCCTGAGACATCCGCAACTCTTGGCTGATTGAACTCACTTCTTTAAAGTAATTATTGAATACGGTTCCGTATAAGTGTCACTTGACACGGTTACATTCAAATAATATGATTCCGGCTTTCCTGGAAGAGAAGTAGTCTGAGTTCCCTCCACATACGATATATTCGTAGTAGCGGAAGTTCCTCCACCGGTTGCCCAAGCCTTAAAAGGGCTAAAGGCAGACAACATAAAAAGCAGCATAAATAAAGTACATAGAAATACACTTGCTTTTTTACTTTTTCTTACACTCATTTCTATCTCCTAACAATATTATTTATATAAATACACTAGTGGTTATCTTAGATATTAACCAAATTTTTATCATCAATAGACCACATGGCACAATATTACTTTTATATAATATCATTTTGTAAAACTAAATGCTAGCAAAAATATATGACATTTACCTTTCTTTTTGCTGACTATTTATATTTTTTCAATTTCATATTTCTTACAATCTAAGTTCTTTACACAAACTTAAATATAAAATCACCACTATCATCTTTATTCTTTTCAGTATTATTCTTTACTCCTGAATCTATACATACTAACTTCTCTAGTTTTAAACCTATATTTGTGAGGCTTTCTCCTCTGCTTCCATTTGGTCTGGTTTTTATTTATGTAGTCACATTTTTTGCCAGGCTAAGATGTATCGTTTCTATCTTCAAATAATATTATATTACTTAGATTTACATTTGTGTTGACATATTCTATATACATAGATCACTATTTATTTACTATCGCTTAATACACCTCTTGCTGTTCTTAAATATTACTGTTTAAACTTGGTTATTTACATTTCCATTTTGTAATTATATACTTAGATTACTAAGTATAGTTACTAAGTAGTTTGTGGAGGTGGATTGTGAATAAAAATAATACAGTAACTTGTTCATTTTCTATGGATAGAGAAGTCTATAATGCCTTTAAAAGTATAATTACCAGAAATGGCGAAAATGTAAAAGGGAATATAGTCAGATATATGCAGAGTGTTATCAATTATGACATACCAAATGCAGAAACAATTGCGGCCATTGAGGAAGTTCAAAAAATGAAATCTGATCCTACTATTGGCAAGACTTATAGCAATGTTGACGAAATGATGAGGGACTTACTTGATGTATAGAATAAGGCCATCTACAAAATTTCAAAAAGACCTAAAGAAAGCCCAAAAAAGAGGCTATGATATTTCACTTTTAACGATTGTGCTTAATATTTTGGCAAATGGAGAGACTCTTCCTGCAAAATATAAGGACCACTATTTGAGTGGGAATTATAAAGGATGTAGGGAATGTCATATAACTCCCGATTGGCTTTTGATTTATGAAATATTAGATGATGAGCTAATTTTATATCTGACACGAACAGGAACTCATAGTGATTTATTTTAATATTAAAATATATTCTTTAATAAAAAGTCCCGAACTTTAAGTAATAGGTACCCTCTTTACTGAACAACCAGTAAGTAAGGTACCTATTATAAGTCGAGACTTTTTTATATTTATTCTTCTTTATTTTTTAATTTTAGTACTGCCATCAATGACAATGTAAGCATTAACAGATACATATATGTCTCATCTCTATCCTCTGTCTTTGGCACCGGTAGCTTATCTCGCTTTGTTCCGGTTCCTACTGTTGTTGCCTTACTGTTGTTTGTTGTAGGCTCAGGATTTTGATTTTCTGTTTTTTCTGTTTCTACAGCTTCAGGGGTTTTGTTCTTTACTCCCGGATCTATAAGTACTAACTTATCCGATTTTATACTTGTATTTGAGGAGCTTCCACTTCCACTTCCTCCACTTCTGCTTCCATTGGATCTGGTCGCTATAGATGGAGTTGCTCCATTTGGCCTTATCGTTATATCTGTATTTCTATCTCCTGGCATTACTATATTGCTTGGGGTTGCAGGTATCAATGGATTTGGTATTATCACTACTCCCGGATTTCTTAAGTATACATAGGTTACTTCCTGTTCATTCTCAGTAAATACTCCATCTGCTCTTCCTTCTAATCTTATGAAGTGATATCCCTGTATCTCTGCCTCTATTGTACTATATGGCAGGCCTAGTTTTCTGCTTCCATCCAGTATATCATCCGCCATTAGGCTTATTCCTGCAGGATCTACATGGTGTACTATCACATTTCCGGCATTCTTTCTTCTGTATACATAGATTACTGTCTGCTCATCTTCTGTGAATACTCCACTTGCATTTGCCGGCATACTAATTAACTCCAGGTTTTCTATTGCTTCTACATCTGTTGTATAGTTAAGGCCAAGTTTTCCTGAGCCATCTATTACCTTTGATGTTACCAGCTCTTCCCTTGTGTCCTCATCTATATAGTATACTTTGATGTTTCCACCATTCTTCCTTCTATATACATAAGTCACTGTTTGTGGTGTATCACTAAATACTCCACTTGCATTTGTCGGCATACTAATCAACTCATAGTGGGTTATTGCCTTAGCTGTTGTTGTATATGGCAATCCTGCGTTCTCCACTCCTGATAAGTTCTCTCTACTTGCAAGCTCTACTCCTGCCTCATCTACATATAATGCCTTTACCTCTCCTCCATTCTTTCTCTTATATGTATACGTTACATCCTGGGTTGAGGTAGTATATACTCCTGTTGCATTGCTTGGCAGTGTATCTATCTCAAAGTTTTCAATATCTGCCTCAGCTGTGGCATAGGCTAGTCCCAGCTTTCTACTTCCATCAAGTATCTCATCTGATACCAGATTACTTCCATCATACTTTGATATATGATGTACTATTACATTTCCGGCATTCTTTCTTGCATACTCATAGTTTACTGTCTGGGCTGTGACACTAAATATTCCATTTGCATTAGCCGGTACATTTATTAGGTCGTAGAAGTTTATTATCTCACTATTTGTGATATATGGCAGGCCTAGTTTTCTACTTCCAGCCAAGATTGTTGATGGATGCAGTGTATCTCCTGTTCCTACTTCTATATGATTTACTGTTACATCTCCTGCATCTTTTCTTCTATATACATACTCTACTAAGACATTTGTATTTGAGAATGTTCCTGACTTATTTGCCGGCATTGCTATTAAGTCATAGTCTGCAAAGCTCTTTGCCTCTGTATCATATGGGAGGCCTAGCATTCCATCTCCACTTTGTCCTACAGCCGGATGAAGCTCTCTTCCATCTGCCTCATCTTATAGGTTGCTATTACATTTCCTGCATTCTCTCTTTGATAGCGATAGGTTACTACGATTTCGCCTCCTGCCTGATATACTCCATTTGCATTGGCAGGGATTCCTCCAAACAGTTCATAGTTTGGCAAGTCTGTGGCTGTCTTTGCTGCTGTTGTATATGGCAGTCCAAGTTTTCCTACTCCGCTAAGTACTTCATCAGGGGCAAGGCTTGCTCCTGTTATTGCATTTAGATGCTTTACTCTTACATTTCCTGCATCCTGTCTCTTGTATTTATACTCTACTAATACAGAAGCTGTAGTAAATGTACCGTTCTTATTTGTAGGTACTGCTATCAGATCATAGTTTACAAATGTTTTTTGATCTGTACCATATGGTAATCCCAGTTTGCTTGTTCCTGACTGTACCTCAGGGGCATGTAGTACATCTCCTGTTATATCATCTACATAGGTTGCTGTTACATTTCCTGCATCCTGTCTTCTGTATACATATACTATCTCTACAGGGGTTGCCTGCTCTATAAATGTTCCATTTACTGTGCTTGCTCCTGATACCAGATCGTAGTTTGGTAACTGGGCTGCTGTTCTTGCCGCTGTTGTATATGGCAGTCCAAGCTTTCCTGTTCCATCAAGTACCTCATCCGGATGAAGCACTGCATTGCTTCCTTGCTCTAAGTGCTTTACTACTACATTGGCTGCATTCTTTCTTCTATATATATAGTTTACTGTTTGCTCTGTTGTAGTAAATGTTCCAGTTGCATTTGCCGGATTTGCCGTTAACTCGTAGTTTGTTATATTCTTTGCTACTGTTGTATATGGCAAGCCAAGCTTTCCTGCTCCGCTTTGAGTCTCATCTGTTGTAAGGGCTATATTTGTTGTCTGCTCCAGATACTTTGCTACTACATTTCCTGCATCCTTTCTCTTATAGTAATAAGTGATGGTTATTGGTGCTGTAGTATATACTCCGTTATCATTGGTTGGCAGGTTTGTATTATCCAGATCATAGTTTGCTATAGTCTCTGCACTCTCTGAGTATGGAAGACCAAGCTTCTTTGTTCCGTCAAGTACTTTGTCTGCATGTAACTGAGTATTTGTACCTGTTTCCAAGTACTTAACTGTTATATTTCCTGCATTCTTTCTTCTATAGTAGTAGTCCACTGTCTGTGGTGTCACTGTGAAGGTTCCATTCTTATTTGCCGGCTGGGCTACCAGATCATAATTATTTATGGTTTCCTCATTTGTAGTGTATGCCAGTCCGAGCTTATTCGCTCCGACTGTACCACTGTGGTAGAAAGCTCTGTGGTAGAGTTCTCCTCATAGTGATGTACTGTCACATCTCCTGCAGTTTTTCTTACATAGTAGTAAGTTACTGTGGTATCTGTAAGTCCATACTCTCCGGTTGCATTTGTTGGAAGTGGAGTCTCTGCCTCATAGAAGTTATCTGTTACAGGGGCTGTTGTATATGGAGTGCCGTTTGGCTGTCTTGTTGTTGTAAGCGGTGAAAGATCTGTGTTATCCTCCCTCTTTATATGCTTTACAACTAGATTTGTATATACTGACTTAAGTCCTAAGTTCTTTATTTTACTTGTATTTGTTCTTGTAAGGGGAACATCAAGTTCTACCCAGTTTACATTTGGTACAGGTACCTGATTTTCCTTCATCTTTGACGGAAGACTTACTGTATTTGTAAAGTCGTTTCCTATCAAAGTAGCTGTACTTGCATTTAAAGGTCTGATAATATCTCCGGCTAAGGTCTCTATATATACCTTATAATCACCCTCTGTACTTATCTCATCTTTAAATGTATAGTTTCCATCATTATCTGTAAGTATTGTATCTATAACAGTCTCAACACCACCGTCTACCTTTACAAGTCTTACAGGTCTGTTTGCTGCTACAATATCTCCTGTATTGAAGCTTCCGTTTCATTTACATCATAGTATGCCTTACCGGCTATGATGTATTTATTTATTCCTACTTTTGATATAACAGATTCAGAAGCCCCATCAAGATTATTTCCATACCATGAAGCCACGGAGTTGTTGGCTGTATCACTTGCATCTAGGGTTTTAGTCTCAGGTATCTTTACATTATATGTAAATTCATCTGTATTACCCGGGGTTAGGGCATATCCGGTATTCATCACAGCCTTAAACATAGTAACGCTTGACCAGTCTGTGATAGCTCCTGCCTGCACCCAGTTGGCTGCAACATTTGCCTCTATTGTACCTGACGGAGCATCAGTAGAATAGTAAACTGTATAGCCTGCAGGTGCATTCACCGGACCTTGCAAGATAGGATACATCTTTGAGCCTCTATCTACATAGTTTCCTGACTCATCCTTTACTATGGCCTTATCATTTGCATATGGGAATATATCCATTATATTTAGTGCTGTAGCATTATCTATGGAGTTATTCCATGCAGTTATTTTGTATTCTACAATATCATCAGTTTCAGCCTTTATTGCACTTTGATACTGCGTCTCTGTAGTTATCTTTTGTTTTTTATTTAAAATAACAGCTCTTGGTGGTATAAAGTTAAACTTAAAGCTCAGGTATGAAAGTCTATCTGTGGTACTTCCATTATTATTAGCATCATACTTATCAAGAAAATCTGTCGGTGCATTTGAGTATACTGTATTTGGATCAATACCTCTTGCATCACTTGAAGCATTATCCCAGCTAAGGAATGATTCTACAGTATGCTCACCTTCACTAAGTGAGGCTGTAGGCTTAAAGTAAAAAAGCAATCTATCCCAACCATCATATCTGTCATTTGTTTTTGGCAATACAAAGTTTTCCAGTTTGAAAACATATGCAGTCTTTCCTGTGCCCTTGTAATCATATATTACTTCCGGATTTGTATTTAAAGTCAGTCTGTAAGCCGCCTGGTATGTGTGATGAACAGCATGATCAAATACAAATTCGGGATCTACAAGGAATATAAGTTTTGCATTATCTACATTTCTTTCAGTTCCCAGATATGAATTGTATCGTGGAACCACATGGTAGTATACTTCATCACCGAGTTGAACATTTGTCATTGACGAATTATTGTTTACATTTTGAGAATGCTTTTCAAGTTTTATATATGCATAATCAGGTGCATAGTAATTTCTTACTATATGACCACCTATCTCATTACCCCCATTTGAATATACTTTAGCTGTATTATATGTTATATCATTATTTCCTGCAGCAAGTTTTGTTTCTATTCTTGAGATAAGAGCAGGGGTATGTTTTGTTTCTACAAACAATCCAAGAGCCTGTTCTGCATAACCTGAAATAGTTATTTCATCATCAAACTCAAGTCTGATAGATTTATAATGTTTTTCTGTTATATTATGATCTGTATCCCATTTAAAGAAAGAATTTCTGTCATTAGCGGCAGTGTAATTTATATTTGTAGCGATAACTTCTTCACTGCCGTCATCATTTACACCTATAAGTTTATTGTGATTTAGCTTTGCAAGGTTAGCCGTATCAAATCTGTCTTCCCAAACTCTAAGCCCATATCCTTTAAAGATTACAGGATCTACAGGTAGATCAGCTATAGACTTGAATTTTACTGTTGAACCTGTAACTGTAAGATTTCCCCAGTACTGTGCTACATCTATAAGATATTTATTTACTCCACCGTTTCCGTTTAGATGTACATAGTTATCACCACTTAATGAAGGATTTCCATCAGGCTTTGTAGGGAATACCATATACTTATAAACAAATAACTTTTGAACATATCTATAAGATTTAAATACTTTTGATTTTCTTTCTGTACTCAGATCCGGAGTTCCGTCATCATTTACAAGATAATTGGTCTGTGGAAATTCAAGTCTTGTCCATGTATTTCCGGCAACAGGCTGTGTTCCGTTAAATTTAATAGTAAATTCCTGAAAAAAATTCTGCCTTCTGTTTCTTGGTGCATCTATTGAAATAGTATGATCCGCAGAACTATATGTCCAACCTGCATTATTAGGAAGACTTGGATCCCATACCACACTTGCAGGTAAGTTTATTATTGTTCTTACATTTCTTCTATCTATACCATAAGCACTGCTTGTTACTTCTGTATCTGTAGTATTCTTTGTACCATTGTATATGAGAGCCTTAACTCCATCTGTAACACCTGCACTTATAAGTGTATGATTTGCATTAGTCTCATCATCTGATACAAGCCTTTCTCCTGAACCACCCCAGCCATTTATAACTCCGTCATCAGCTCCCGGTACACCTGCTACATTTGTAGCGGCAGTAAGTTGATTTGTAGATGAAGCTATCAAAACATCATCTTTTGAGAATAACTTAGTATCTATATTAAAGTTTTCACCATTTGCAAATACATGCAAAAGTCCGACTCTAAAAGGATTTGATATTGCAGGGCCTGCAGTCAACATATTATATGTGACTTTTATTTTCCAATGTGTTGCATCCCATGTTACAGAAACATTCTTAATAGTAGATGAACCTGATACATCCTGAACCTTAGGTTGTACAAACTTGGTTCTGTCCAGGTATATTATGGAATATGGCTCTATATAAGTACCTGCAGCTCCTGATAGTCCTGCACTTAAATAAAACGATTCCTGTTTACCTGTCAAAGTAGCAGTAGTAGCCGGATCTACATACGTTATATTGGTATTAGCCGATCCACCGGCTCCGGTAGCCCATGACTTAAAAGGACTAAACGATAACAACATAAACATCATAAAGATTAAAGCATATAAGAATAACTTTAGCTTTTTACTTATACTCATTTCTATCTCCTAACATTATTATTTATATAAACATAAGCCAACAATCGATTAGCTTTTAGTAATAACAATTTCATATGGCAAAACACTGCCTTTATATAATATCATTTTACAAAAACTAAATACTAGAAAAAAATTAAAGTAATTACTAAACTTTTTAACGTATCTTATATATTATAAAAAAATAAATTTATTAATATTATATATTTTATACTTTAGTATAAATATATAATATTGTTTTTTTAATTTTCTTAAAACTATAGAACTTCTATATAGGAGTTATACTATACTGATTTCTATTACTATTACCTTTATATATGATAAGTGCATTTTTTTGTGTTGAAGAGTATTATTGAAATTTAGTAATGCAATATAAAAATAATGTCAACCTTATTTTTATATTAGGTTGACATTTCTCAGCATTTATAATATTATCTTCTTGTATTTATTTTATTTAGTAGGAGATTTTTATGGCAAAAACTATTTCAATAAAGAAAATGGCTGTAGTATCACTTATGACTGCAATAACTTGTATTCTTTCCCCTATATCCATACCTATCTTTATAACTCCAGTACCTATTTCACTTGGTGTACTGGCAATTTACCTCACTGCCTATGTACTTGAACCTATAGAAGCACTTATATCAGTCACTATATTTTTATTGCTTGGTATATCAGGCTTACCTGTTTTTTCAGGATATACCGGTGGTCTTGGTAAAATACTTGGACCTACCGGAGGCTATATCGTAGGCTTTATATTTACAGTATATATCAGTTCAGTATTTATACATTTAAAAAAGGGCAGGCTCTGGGATATAATAGGAATGGTTCTAGGTCTAACACTCTGTTACCTTCCTGGTACAATATGGTTTTCATATCAGCAAGGCAAAGGCTTTATAGCCGCACTCTTATTATGTGTTGTACCATTCTTAATAGGAGATGCCATAAAAATTGCCATATCCGCAATAATTGGTCCGGAAATAAGCAAACGATTAATAAAAGCCCGTACATAAATTGTACGGACTTTTTATTTTACCTTTCTCTATATCCCAAAGCTTGTTCCAATACTATTTTTTCCTCATAGGAAAGTACCTGATCTGTCTGACCATTTTCTACTATTTTTATGTAATTAAATGTAGCTTCTCTGGAATGAATACTATTTATTATATAACCGGAATTTCTATAGTTCAAAAGACAAATAGCAAAGCTCAGTTTGCCTCCCATTCCCTCAAATGCATCATATTTTATAATTCCTATTTTTTGCAAACATTCTCTTTCCAGTTTATTCAGTTCTCTTATAGCTTCTCTGTTTAATCTACTCTCAGTTTTCAAACTACGAATATCTTTTCTCAAAAGTATTATAATATCTTCCAGATTCCTTGCAGATTTTCCCTTCATAAAACTATCATAAGATTTAAATAGCCTTCTATACTTTATTCTATGCTTCAACATTGACACAAATAATATAAAATTAAAAAAAGCTACAACTAGGATAAAGCCAAACAAAATCCTATTATCTATTGTTAAATTTATCATCTTTTTATCCTAATGTCTTAAAAATATCCATTATTCTATCAAGCTCTACTTGAGAATAATATTCTATTTCAATTCTTCCTTTATTTTTATCTTTTTGATTTATATGTACCTTAGTTCCTAGAACCCCCTGAATGCTGTCTTCATACTCCTTATAGAATAAAGATAAATCTCTTACAGTGTCAACTTCTTCTTTATTTATATCTGAAAGATCCACCTTCTTTTTCTTTGATAATGCTTTTGCCGCCTTCTCTGTATCCCTTACACTTAGATTTCTCTTCATTATATCCAATGCCAGTAATTCTCTTTTCCCTTCATCCTCCAAACTGAGCAATGCTCTTGCATGTCCTGATGAAATTTGACCGTCTATCATATACTGTTGAATATTTTTACTAAGCTTCAAAAGACGGAGAGAATTAGTAATAGTAGAACGGTTTTTAGAAACTTTATCAGAAAGTTCTTCCTGAGTCAAATTGTACTCTTCAATCAAACTTTTATATGCCAAAGCTTCTTCAATAGGATTTAGATCTGTCCTCTGAATATTTTCTATAATAGCAATTTCCTTAGCCTTTTGCTCATCATAATCTCTTACAACTACCGGAACTTCTGATAAGCCCGCCGCCTGTGCAGCCCTCCACCTTCTTTCACCTGCAACTATTTCATATCTATTACCTATTTTTTTTACTATTATAGGCTGCAATACTCCATATTGTTGCACTGACTTTGTGAGCTCATCAAGACTGTCTTTATCAAACATCTTTCTTGGCTGATTTCTATTCGGCTCAACCAATGAGATCTTTACCATCAATTCGCCGGCCTTTTCACTATCATCTATATTTTTATCCACTGTATCATCAACAGTCGCTTTGGTTCCGTTCAAATTTCTAAGAAGAGCATCTGCCCCTTTGCCAAGTGCCATTCTCTTTGCCATTTTTACCTCCCACTCTTACTTAGTACTTCAGATGCCAACATTCTATATGCCTGTGCTCCAGTTGAAGTAGTATCATATTCTGTTATTGGCATTCCAAAGCTTGGAGCCTCCGCCAACTTAACGTTTCTTGGTATTATAGTCTCAAATATATTTTCATTTGAAATAACACCTTTTACACCCTCTATAACCTGACCACTCAGATTATTTCTAGCATCATACATTGTAAACTATACCTTCAATTTCCAATGTAGGATTTAATCTTTCTCTAATTAGATTTACAGTTCTTAACATCTGAGTCAATCCCTCCAGAGCATAGTACTCACATTGAATAGGAATAACTACACTGTCAGATGCCATAAAAGCATTTATAGTCAAAAGACTTAAGCTTGGAGGGCAGTCAATCAATATATAATCATAAGTCTTATATATTTCGCTGATCTTTCTTCGAAGTGTTCTCTCTCTGTCCTCTAATTCCAGAAGTTCTATCTCTGCACCTGATAAATCCACATTGCTAGGAATTATATCCAGATTTTCCACCTCTGTACTTACTATAGCATCATTTATATTTTCATCACCAATTATAACTTCATATATAGTCTTTTCAGTATTTAACTTATCTATACCAAGTCCACTTGTCAGATTTCCCTGTGGATCGAAGTCTATCGCCAAAACACTTTGTCCTGCCTCTGCTAAAGCAGCTGAAAGATTTACAGCAGTAGTAGTTTTACCTACACCGCCTTTTTGATTTGCAAATGCAATAATTTTCGTCATAATATTAGATATCCTTTCTATTTCATGTTTCCCGTGAAACATTTATATTTAGTGATACTTTTATACTTTGTTTCACACCGCAAAGAGCTATGTACTTCCTTGCTTTTATAAAATATGTTATATACCATCCATTCTTACTAAATGTTTCCCGTGAAACATTACCTATAGATATATATTCAAATCGTTTAAAAAAATTCTTCCTCATTCTCTATGTGAGGGTATTTTTTTGAATCATCAACTATTATAGTTTCAATAGCAGGATTTACTTTCATATATTCTTTTATTATATTTGAAGCATCCTTATTATATTTTCCTTCAAATATAATAATACTATTATCTATTTGAGACAGTTCAAACTTTATATTTTTTTCTTTGTATAGAAGCAAACCAAACTTGAGTATAAAGATTTTTGGAGATAATCCTCTATGAGCTGCTTCATAGCACTTAGCTAACATTTCTTTTTGTAAATTTTTTTCTTTTCTATAGAAGTCATTTTTTTATATTCAATCTAAATACTGCTATATTATATAATAAATTCCCAATAATTGATGTACTAAGTATTGCCTTATATGTTCTGGCTCTTTTTCCAGGTATAAGATAACCATTTGATAGTTTCTCAGGAGATATCAGTATTATTTTTTCAAACAGAGTATTATCATTATCACAAGCAGAAATAACAAAAGAAGAACTATTTCCACTTGATATGACAGTAGTTCTTTTCCCAATTACTACCTTTATAAAATCACAAATAAGTTGAGCAAATATATGATTTGTATATGTCATAAACGGCTTTTCGGAAAGACCACAGCCAAGTAAGTCAATGCTATACACAGTATAAGATTCTGACAACTCATCTACTATCTTAAACCATTCCTCTGAGGAAGATGCAACATCCAATGAATGAACCAATAAAATAGGATTCCCATGACCCTGTTTCCTGTATTTTATATTTCCGAATCTCCATTCAAATTCTCTTATATCATCTTTTTCAAGAAGATTTTTTGACACTGCATGCACACTCATTATCTTATTTAACAATGATACTCCTATCAAAGCAGAGGAAGAAACCATCATGGCAGTTAAAATTTTTAAGTACTTTTTCACTGTATAAACCTCTTATTTTAAAATAATATAAGCCTCATTTATCCTTATATTATCCAACATCTATTACTTTTATATTCTATCATACTAATATTTTCTAATCAATGCGATAGTAAATTTATTTTTTTCTATATTTTTATCTCATAATTATGTATTTGTATATCCGGCTTAAGAAAGCTCACTCCTATGTTTCATGTGAAACATTCAACGTGGTTTCACGTGGAACATTATTATAGAATCAACTAATTTAATATATTCCATTAACATTAAAAACCACATACTATGTTTTACGTGAAACATAGTATGTGACCTTGTAGTTCAATCATATAATTTTTCTCTAATGTTTCATGTGAAACATTAAATTTTATTTAATCGGTTCTTTTGTTGGTAATCCCGCTTTTCTTGGATATTTGTTTGATGTAGGTTTTACTTTCCTTATATCTAGCAGTATTCTTTCTCCATATTCACCCAAATCAAACTTCACTGAACTTTCTATTTCTCCACCCAATACTTTTATTGCTTTTTGAGCTTCTTTTAATTCAATATCATATCCTTTTGATTTGTATGATATGAAACTGCCACCTATTTTTACAAGTGGAAGACAGTATTCTGATAGTGATGCCAAATTTGCTACAGCTCTGGAAACACATATATCAAAACTTTCTCTAAATGCCTTATTTCTTGCAATATCTTCAGCTCTTGAATGTATAGCATTTACATTTTTTATTTCCAGAATATCACAGGCTTCCTGTATAAATTTTATTCTCTTATTTAAACTATCTATTAAAGTCATATTAAGATTTGGAAATACTATTGCCAATGGTATTCCCGGAAAACCTGCACCTGTACCTAGATCTGCAATACTATATGGCTTTTTATCTAAATCTTTATTTACTTTTTCCAGTGCGATACTATCTATATAATGTTTATATGTAAATTCTTTAATCTCTGTGATAGAAGTTAGGTTCATAACTTTATTTTTTTCTCTACCAAAAATTTCATAGAATTTATACAGTTTCTCTTTTTTTCTCATCAGATATACCAACTTTCAAAAATATTATTTTTCTGATAAGTATTTTTACCATATCATTATACATTATTTTTCTCCTTATAAGTCTCAAGATATACCAACAAAACTGTTATATCAGCAGGTGAAACTCCAGATATTCTTGATGCCTGTCCAATAGAGCTTGGTCTTACTTTACTTAGCTTTTGTATCGCCTCTATTCTAAGACTGTTCACATTATTATAATCTATATTAACCGGTATTTTCTTGTTCTCAAGTTTTTTAAACTGCTTTACCTGTGATTCCTGCCTCTTTATATACCCTTCATATTTTATATTTATATTTACTTGATCTCTGACCTCTTTACTAAGTTCTTTTCTTTCTTCATCAAGCTCCTTAGTTAAATCATAATTTAATTCAGGTCTTCTTATAATTTCGGCAAGATTTGCTGAGGTTTGAAGTGGAGTTGACCCATTTCTTACCAAAAAATCCTGTACTTTTGCATTTGCACCTATATGAATTTTTTTAAGTCTTTTTATTTCTTCATCAATTTGCTTTTCTTTTTCTATAAGTCTCTGATATCTTTCTTCAGATATAAGCCCTATATCGTAGCCTATTTTTGTTAATCTGATATCCGCATTATCCTGTCTAAGAAGTAATCTATATTCTGATCTGGATGTCATCATTCTGTAGGGTTCATGGCTCTCCTTTGTAACTAGATCATCTATCAAAACACCTATATACCCTTGGTCTCTTCCTATAACAACGGCATCTCTTCCCATAATCTTCATGGACGCATTTATACCTGCCATAAGTCCTTGAACTGCGGCTTCTTCATATCCTGAACTTCCATTAAACTGTCCTGCGGCAAATAGTCCTTCAATAGCTCTAAACTCCAAACTGTCTTTTAACTGTCTGGCATCTATACAGTCATATTCTATCGCATAACCATTTCTTACTATTTCTGCATTTTCAAATCCTTCTATACTTCTTATCATCTCATGTTGAACATCTTCAGGTAGAGAACTGGAAAGTCCCGACAAGTACATTTCATTTGTATAAAGTCCTTCCGGCTCTACGAATATCTGATGTCTATCCTTATCCGGAAACTTTACAACCTTATCCTCTATGGAAGGGCAATATCTTGGACCTGTACCTTTTATTGCACCTGAAAAATAGTGGGGATCTGTCTATATTTTTTTCCTAATTATCTCATGTGTTTTTTTCATCTGTATATGCCAAGTAGCATTTTATCTGTTCTTTTTGAATACTTTCAGGGTCAGTATCAAATGAAAATGGAACTACAGGGTAGTCTCCATATTGTTCTTGCATTACACTATAATTTATAGTTCTACCATCCACTCTGGCAGGAGTACCGGTTTTAAATCTATTTAAATCAATGCCTAATCCTAAAAGAGAAGATGTTAGATGATTTGCAGATTTTAAACCATTTGGTCCTGTATATTCTGCAACCTCACCATATATACATCTTGCATTTAAATATGTACCTGTAGCCAAAATTACAGCCTTTGCATAGTATTTACTTCCCGATATAGTCTCAACACCCTTACATATATTATCCTCAATTATCAATTTGGTTATTTCTTTTTGAGTTATTGTAAGATTATGAGTGTTCTCTAAAGTTTTTCTCATTTCTTTAGAATATTCCTGCTTATCCGCCTGTGCTCTAAGTGAATGCACTGCCGGTCCTTTTGATGCATTCAACATCTTAGATTGAATAAATGTCTTATCAATACATTTGCCCATTTCTCCACCAAGTGCATCCAGCTCCCTGACAAGATGTCCCTTTGAGCTTCCTCCTATATTGGGATTACAGGGCATTAGTGCTATGGAGTCAACACTTACAGTAAAAATCACTGTTTTTAGTCCAAGTCTGGCACCTGCAAGTGCCGCCTCACATCCTGCATGACCGGCTCCAACCACTACAATATCATATATTTTTTCTATTATATTCATTTATTACCTCTGTTTAATTATCGTTATACTATATATAAAATACTAATTTTATGATCTCTATAGTTCCAAAAACAATTCAAAATAATCATTTTTACCGTATACTCATTGTTCAATTTCACACACTATAATAAATCTTTAAACCGACCGAAGTTATATATTCGCAATATAGTTGTATACAATTATATTATTTACCCATACAAAACTTTGAGAATATCTCATTTACAACATCATCATCCACTGTTTCTCCAATAATTTCTCCCAATGCTTCATATGCATTTAACAGATCTATTGTAAAGAAATCCTCTTCATATCCCTCATCAATACTTGAGATACACATTTCCATCGATTCCAGTGTTTCGTTTATTATTTCCTGATGTCTTATATTCGTTATAATAACCTGGTCATTAAAGTTTATCTCTTTTGAAATAAACTTGGCTTTTATCATATCTTCAAGTTCATCCACTCCTATATTTTCTTTTGCTGAGAAAATAATAATATCTTTATTACTATATTTTTTTATATCCTCAATGTCTACCTTAAGTTCTTTATCAGATTTATTGATAAGTATTATAGCATTTTTATCTTTGACAGTTTCAAGAAGTTCTATATCTCCTTTATCTATCGGTTGAAGACCATCTATTACAACCAGATTTAAATCTGCACTATTGCTGGCTTCTATAGCTTTTTTTACACCAATGCTCTCCACTACATCATCTGTTTGCCTGATTCCTGCTGTATCTGTAATATTTAAACTGATGCCTGAGAGCTTTATATTTTCTGTAAGCGTATCTCTTGTAGTTCCTGCAATATCCGTAACTATAGCTCTGTCTGTTCTCGAAAGCAAATTCAAGATAGAAGATTTTCCCGCATTTGGTTTTCCTATAATAACCGTGTTTATTCCTTCCTTTATAATGCTTCCATCCTTAAATGATTTCTTCAGATATTCAATTCTACCTATTATTTTCTTTACAATCTTTCTTAATTTATTACTATATCCATCCAGTGAATAATGCTCAGGATCATCAAGTGCTGCCTCTATAAAAGCTATTTGCTCCAGTATCTGAGCTCTTATGGTCTTAATACTTTCCGTCAATGCTCCGTTTAACTGTCTTATACCTGCCTTTAATGCCAAATCATTTTTTGCCTCTATTATATCAATAACTGCCTCTGCCTGACTCAAGTCCATCTTACCATTTAAAAAAGCTCTTTTTGTAAATTCTCCGGGAAGCGCCATCCTTGCACCTGATTCCAATACTGCATTTAGTATTTTTTCCAATATTAGAATACCTCCATGGCAGTTTATTTCCACGGTATCTTCACCGGTAAAAGTTCTTGGTGATTTCATAAGCATTACCAATACTTCATCTATAATCTCATCTTCAAAAAATATATGCCCATAATTTATAGTATGTGATCCCAACTCCATCAAGCTTTGCTTTCCACTATATATCTTATCAGCTATACTTATGGCGTCCTCACCACTGATTCTTATTATACCTATTCCACTTTCTCCAAGTGCTGTTGCTATAGCGGCAATAGTATCTGTACTCTTCATATTCCTCCATTTATTACAAAAATAAAAGAGGACCATCAATAACTATGTTATCAATAGCCCTCTTTCACAAGACTAGTTTTTATTGCATTTCCCTTTTAGGGCTTCTTCTATTTTGTTTAAAATTCTTCTTTGGATAAATTGTTATATGTCTGAAAGGTTCCTCACCAACACTCTTTGTAGATACCAAATTGTCACCCTGTAGTGCTGCATGTATGATTCTTCTCTCATAAGCATTCATAGGCTCAAGCTCTGTAAATTTACCTGTTTTCTTTACCTTTGATGCTATATTCTTTGCAAGAATTTCAAGCTTGTCTTTTCTCTTTTTTCTGTAATTCTCAGTATCAAGCTTTATTCTTATATAACTTTCGCTGCTTTTATTTACTACTAGACTTAGAATGTATTGTAATGAATCAAGTGTCTGACCTCTTTTTCCAATTAATACACCCAAATCCTCCTCACTTTCTATAACTATAGAAAGCTCATTTGTCTTGAAAGAGAAGTTATAAACTGCATGTGCAGGTAAATTCATTGCTTCAAAGAAATCCTTCAGGAACTCATCCACCCTATCTCTTATTTCTTCTAATTCATCATTAGTCAATATTTTTCTACCGGCACTGTTTACAGGTTCTTCTTCATCACCATAGAATTTTGTATATTCATCTACATTTTCTACTGTTTCAACACTCTTTTCTTCTACAGGATTTTCTACTACCGGAGTAGGGTCTTCTGCCTTCTCAACTACAACTTCTTTTTTCTCTACCTGTTTTTTTTCAATAGGAGATTTTTGTTCCTTTGACTTTTCAGCTGTATTCTTACTCTTCTTAACCATATCTGTATTGGCAGGCTTTTTTATAGTAACTTTCAGAGTCCATGGTTTTACACCAAAAATTCCCAAAATTCCATTTGTGCCTCTTTCAATAATATCTACATCCACATTGTCACTGGTAGTTCCCAGCTCTATCAACGCTTTGGTCAAAGCTTCATCATAATTTCTTGCTGAAACTCTAGCACTATCCATCTCATTCCTCCTATTTATTTTTCTTAGAATTTGCTTGCTTTCATTATATTTGGCTACCATATTCGCCTTAGCAGCCAGAGATCCTGGTTTTGCATCCTTATTATAATACTCTGTAGAATCCTTTATATTCTTCGCATTTACTTCGTATTTCTTAGCTCTGTTCTCTTTTTCTTCTTTTTCAATTTCATCCATATGCTTTGCATTTTCAATTACCTTTTTATTGGCAGTGAGAGCAGGAAGACCTTGTTTTGCTCTCTTTGCATTTTGCTTTGCAAGGTTTGTCTCTACAAGATTATCAATATCAAGATCTTTTAATTGATAATTAACCAATAACTGAATAACTGTTCTTGCAAGTGCAGAAGCAATCCAATATATACCGATACCTGCAGGAAGAGTAAAACAAAATACCAATGACATTAAAGGCATTACAGTATTCATGCTTTGCATCTGCTTTGCCATATCACTTTCTGATCCGCCATTCTTTGGCTGATTTACTGTCATCACCTTAGTTGATATAAACTGTGTAACTCCTGCCAATATAGGGATCATCCAAGCAATATTTATATTATTCATACCCTGCCATGGCGCCACTGACAAATCAATTCCAAGGAATGAGTTCATCTGCTTGATAAGTGGAATACTTGTATCCAGTACACCACTCATATTAGGAAAGATCTCTGAAAGCTTAGTCCACTTCTCAGGAGTAAATTTATAAAGTAAGTCTATAACCTTATTTGTGACTGTATAATCATTGTTTTCTATGGGAAGTCTTACAGCCTTTGCTAAATCACTGATCTTGTTTATATAATCTGATTCCTGCATAAGTGATGTGGCTACTGTCTCAAATACACTGCGAACACTTGTTACATAAGCAGGTATTCTATAGATAACCTGATACAGTCCAAAAAGTATCGGCATTTGTATAAGAAGTGGAAGACAACCACCTGTCATACTTGTACCATACTTGCTATATACGGCTCTTGTCTCAGCATTCATCTTCATTGCTGATTCATTATCAGTTTTTCCCTTATACTTATCCTGTATAGCCTTTATCTCAGGCTGTATTACAGACATAAGTTTTTGAGATTTTTGCTGATTTATAGTCAGTGGTATCATTATTATATTTATTACTATTGTAAAAACTATAATAGCAACACCAATATTCGTTATTCCAATATCAAATATCAGATTCATTATAAATCCAAGTATGTTAGCAAACCAACCTATAATAGGTGTGGTTGACTTTGTTAATAGTACAATGTCCAAGCTAATACCTCCACTTTCTAATATGAACTTAATAAATTGCTCATCTGTCTAAGGCACAGGATCATAGCCACCTTTGGCAAAAGGATTACATCTAAGTATTCTCCAAATACTTAACAACATTCCCCTAATAATGCCATGCTTTTTCAAAGCTTCTATAGCATATTGCGAACAGGTGGGAGTATAAATACAATGTGTTCTTACCTTTAAAGGTGACAGATATTTTTGATAAAACCTAATAAGCTTAATCATTCCTTTTATTATTAAACTATTTAATTTCTTCAGCATCTTCTTTACCCAGTCTATGTGATTTTAGCAAATGTAAATAGGCACGCTCCAGCTTGTGATAATCATCTACATCTGCACCTACTCGTACTACTACTATTATATCTAATCCTTTTTTCTCTATCTTATTCAGCCTAAAAATCTCTCTCAATTTTCTTGCAAATGTATGTCTGACCACACTGTTACCGTTTTTCTTTGAAACTGATATACCTATTCTATTGTAAGCCAAGTCATTTTCTAATACATACATTACAAGATTTTTATTGGCATATGACTTTCCATTCTTATATACCCTTTGAAAATCAGTATTACTTTTTAAAGACGGAAAATTTTTCACACAAACTCCTCGAATACAATTTATAGCTTAAATTAAAGGGATAGTCATAAGACTATCCCTAAGTAATCTTCGACAGATAAACTCTTTGCTACATGATATAGCACTCATCTGTTTTATTTTTTAAGCTGATAATCTAGCTCTTCCTTTTGCTCTTCTGGCAGCTAATACTTTTCTACCGCCTGCTGAACTCATTCTTGCTCTAAACCATGAACCTTAGATCTCTGTCTTTTCTTAGGTTGGAATGTCATCTTCATGATATAATACCTCCTTATTTCTTTTCGTTTGTCCAGTCTTTCTCAAGTCTATGTTCTTTACTTTTCCAAAGAACGCACCCTAGTATTATATATAAAGAAGCCTTATAAGTCAATAGATTTATCGCTCTTCACTGATTTTTAATAATGTTCCTGCTACTGCCAAGGTCAATATTGCCGATACTATAGCCTCAGCTATACCTTGCGTTCCTATAATACCTACTATTACAAGTGGCAACTGTGTAAGTTCTTTGCCTGTAGCACTTGCATAATGTTCACCAAATAAGAAATATATTCCACTCATTACCAAAATAGTATTTGTTATTGCCGCCATAGCACCTGCTACTAATAATGCTAGTTTAAGTTTTCCTGTTTTTCTGATAGCTCTAAAAACAAGTGCAGCCACCACACCTACAAGAATTCTTGGCACAAAACATACTATGACTGCTCTTATTCCACCTGTATAACCTGCAATGGCAGGTGCAAATGGTGAAAAACAAAATGATGTAGCGTTTGGCATAAATGTATTCTTCCACATACTACCAAGACCAAATACAAATCCTAATCCTGCACCTTCCTTAGCTCCAAGCAAAATTGCTCCTATAGCTACAGTAACATGGATAATCGTGGCATTCATTATACCAAGCGGTATAAATCCCAAAATAGGTACTAATGTCTGAATAATAATTATTGCAATAAAAACAGCCATAATCACCATTCTTTTTGTCTTCTGATAAGAATCTCTCTTCATTTTTTTCTCCTCTCGCTACTACTCCTTATATGGATATAATGCACTTAATATTATATCTTTAAAGCTAATTCTTATCAATATTTTTTTATTATAAAATTGATAAATAAAAATAATATCAAGAGATTCTATTTTGACTTAATATCCTTATATAATAGGAAGATAAATTTGAAAAATAATCTCAACACAAAAAAATTCTTTTTCAACATAATAATCCACATTTTGACTTTTTTTAACAGCTTTTCCACAGTTAATTGTTTATAAACAAGTTATCCACATTTTGTGGATAACTTGTTGACAACTCTTTTATTGTTATGTGGACATCTTCTTTTTAAAGCCTTATTTTAAGCCATTTGTTTTGTCAACATGATTATCCACACTATGTGTATAATCATATTTTTTTTATATGTATAAATGTATTGATAACCATTGGATATTTTTTTAATCAACTAAGTTATCCATATTATTGTTAACATTTATGTGGATAATTTTATTTTTTTACACTTTCTTTACATTGATATGACCTCTTTTTTTGATATAATTTACATAGTTTACAATTATCCTAAAGGAGTAAAAAGGATGATAGATAAGATAAAAATCCAGCTGGGAAGAAATAATCACTTTTTTTAAGAGATGATTATGAACTTTCACCTGTATCGTACAATACTTGGATAAAACCAATGGTTCCTACCTCTGTTGATAAAGACTCCAGAGGAAACTATACTTTAGTTATCACAGTTCCTTCACAACCCTTTAAAACTTATGTTACAAAAAAATATTCTCTATATTTATCAGTATCTATAGAGGAAGTTACTCTTATCAAGTGTAATGTTATTTTTAAAGAAAAATCGGAACATGAAACAAAAAAAATTCTTAATAAGCTTATAGACAATAAGAGACATCCTGTGAACAACATAAAGCTTTTAAGTGCAAATCTTGATCCTTCCTATACTTTTGACACCTTTGTAGTCGGGAAAAGTAATGATTTAGCTCATGCCACTGCCGTAGCCGTAGCTGAGTCTCCCGGTAGTCAAAATCCCGGAGAGCACTATAATCCGTTTTTTATATACGGAGGTGTTGGTCTTGGAAAAACTCATTTGATGCATTCAATTGCACATTACATATTGGAACACAATCCTGAAGCTATAATTTTATATGTAAGCAGCGAAAAATTCCTAAATGAATATATTGATGCATTGAAAAACAGTAATCTACAGGAGTATCGTTCAAAATACCGCAATGTAGATGTTCTTCTTATAGATGATATTCAATTTATTGGTGGTAAGGATGCTATACAGGAGGAGCTTTTTCATACATTTAATGCATTATATGAACAAAAAAAACAAATAATACTTTCTTCAGATAGACCTCCAATGGAGCTAAAAAACCTTGAAGAAAGACTTCGTTCCAGATTTGCCTGGGGTGTGGCTGTAGAGATTTTTTCTCCGGACTTTGAAACCAGAATGGCAATCCTAAGAAGCAAAGAAGAAAGAGATGGCAAAAATATAGATAATGAGGTCATTCAATTTATTGCTACTAATATAAAGAGTAATATTCGAATGCTGGAAGGTGCCCTAAATAAGCTATATGCAATGAGCAGACTAAATAAAAATCAGGAAATAGATATAGAATTAGCCAAAACTGTACTAAAAGATATGATTACTCCTGATGCACCTACTAAAATTACTTCTGAATATATCGCAACTGTAGTTGCTGACCATTTCAATATCACCGTTGCAGAACTAAAAGCCAAAGGCAGAAAGGAACCTGTAGCAACAGCAAGGCATATTACAGTATATCTTTGTAGGAAAATGACAAATGACACACAGACAAAAATAGGTCAGTTTTTAGGAGATAGAGATCACTCTACTATAGTAAATTCCGAGGATGTAATCTCTAAGAGAATAGTCTCTGACAGTGAGTTAAATCAGACTATTGAAACCATAAAAAAGAAGATTTCTCCACAATAATCCATATTGTATGGGTAACTGTCAAACATGTTGATGTTTACAAAAAAATCAACAAAAAAACATAGTGTTTATAAGGTTTTCAAGACTTTTTACACTTATCCACATACTATAATAATACTAATACTAAAAATATATTTAAATATTTATTATGGCGAACGAGCCGCCAAAACCGGAGGAAGAATGAATTTAAAATTTCAAAAAGCACAATTAGTCAATGCACTTAGCATTGTAATGAAAGCTGTATCTACTAAGACCTCAAGTGTCATTTTAGAATCAATACTTATAACTGCATCTGACAATAGAGTTGTTTTAGATGCTACAGATACAGAATTGTCTATTCAAACAGAGGTAGACGCTATTATAGTAAATCCAGGAGGTGTAGTATTAAATGCAAAGCTTTTTTCTGAGATTGTTAGAAAGTTTGAAAATACTGATTCTCTTATAGAGCTTGATGTGGACAAGGATTTCAAAACTACAATCAGATGTGAACAGGCAGTTTTTAATATTATGGGTATTGATCCTGTAGAATTTATACCGATGCCATCAATAGATAGGGATGATTTTATTAAACTGTCCCAGTTTAGCTTAAAAGAAGTCATAAGACAGACAGAATTCTCTACAGCTATTAGTGATATAAATAGAATGATGGGTGGAGAGCTTATTGATGTAAAGGACAATGTTGCAAAATTTGTTACTCTTGACGGACATAGAATGTCTATCAGAAATATTGAATTGAATGGAAAATTTGAAAATCAAAGATGTGTTGTCCCGATAAAATCTTTACAGGAAGTCATGAGGATAATAGATAGTGATACTCAAAAAGATGTCAATATTTATTTTTCTAAGGACCATATACTTTTTGAGTTTGACAAAAGCTTGGTGCTTTCAAGAATCCTTGATGGAGAATATTTTAGAATTGAAACAATGCTTTCAAGTGACTATGATACAAAGGTAACTGTTAGCAGAAACAGGTTCCAAAGTGCAATAGAGCAGGCTATGATACTTATCAGGGAAAATGAACATAAACCTTTGATTCTTGATATAGAAAATGGAACACTTACACTGTCTGTAAATTCATCACTTGGATTTATGGATGCTAAGGTGAATATTGATAAGAGCGGAAGTGATTTAAAGATTGCCTTTAATCCGAAGTTTTTAGTGGATGCATTAAAGGTTATTGATGATGATTTTGTAGATATATATTTTACAAATGCAAAATCACCATGCTTTATTAGAGATGATAAAAATTCATACACTTACCTGATATTGCCGGTAAATTTTGTAGGATAAAGGTGAAATATGCAAGAAGTTAAAATTAGAGATGAATATATAAAGCTGGAGCAGGCTATGAAACTTGCAGGTGCTGTATCTATGGGTTCAGAAGCTAAGATGGTAATACAGGCTGGAGAGGTCTTGGTAAATTCTGAGGTAGAGCTTAGAAGAGGTAAGAAGCTTAGAGACGGCGATATATTTACATACGAGAACAATGATTATAGAATCGTTGGAGCTTAAGGACTATAGAAACTATGAGAGTTTGAATATCAAGCTTTCAAGTGGTGTAAATATATTTTACGGTGACAATGCACAGGGAAAGACCAATATTTTGGAGTCAATATATCTTGCCACCACTTCAAAGTCTCATAGAGGAAGTAAAGACAGAGATATTATAAAATTCGGAAGCAATGAATCGCATATCAAGTTGATGATAGAAAAAAATAGCTCATCTGTAAGACTTGATATGCATTTGAAAAAGAATAAGTCTAAGGGAGTTGCTATAAACGGTATTCCCATCAGAAAGCTTAGTGAGCTTTTTGGAACTTGTAATGTGGTATTTTTCTCTCCTGAAGATTTGAATATTATTAAGAGAAGTCCTAAGGAGAGAAGAAATTTTGTGGACATGGAGCTTTGTCAGTTAAATAAACTTTATGTTTCTACTTTGGTTACATACAATAAGGTGCTGGATCAGAGAAATAAACTTTTAAAAGAGATAGGTATTAAAAGTGGACTTGAAGATACTTTGGACATCTGGGATATGCAGCTTGTAAAGTATGGTAAGGATTTGATTGCCTATAGAGAAGCCTTTATAAAAGAACTGAATGATGTCATTATTGATATACATTCTTTGCTCTCAGGTGGAGAAAAGATAAATGTGGTATATGAAAAGAATGTAGAAAAGGATGCTTTTGAAGAAGAGCTTAGAAAATCCAGAGTCGGTGATATAAGGTATAAAACCAGCAATGTAGGACCACATAGAGATGATTTTTCATTTTTTCTAAACGGAGAAATGGATTTGAAAAAATTCGGCTCACAAGGTCAACAAAGAAGTCTTGCATTATCATTAAAATTATCCGAGATAGAGCTTATAAAATCAAGATACGGAGAATTTCCGGTACTTTTACTGGATGATGTATTATCCGAGCTTGACGGAAAAAGACAGTCTCATCTTTTGGAGTCCATAAAACATATTCAAACTTTGATTACCTGTACAGGTGTTGAAGATTTTTTGAATAAATCTTTGGATATTGGAAAGGTATTTAAAGTAACAAATGGTACAATAAAAGAAAGTGAATATAATTAAATAATTGTATACAAGGATTTTATAAAATTGTTTAAATTTTTGAGTAATAAAAAAATCCTTTTTTTGTGGTGTTATGTGGATGTAAAAATAAAAAAATAAAAAAACTCACACCTTGTTAAAAAAACTAATAAAAAAATACAGAATGCAAAAAAATGATAATATATAAAAAAATAATGTTAAAAACTTCGTAAAAACTCTGTTAAAATTTGCAACCTTCAAAATTGTGTGTTATATTATCACACATAAATTCACTATGTATATTTATAAACTGATTTCGGAGGTAATATTCAATGACAAAAAAAGAGAATTAATACATTCATAGGATCTATAGGAGCATTTATCGGAGTTTTAGTATTCTTATCTTATATACCGCAAATTATAGCAAATATAGGTGGTGAGAAATCTCAACCGCTGCAGCCGCTTGTAGCGGCAATATCTTGTTTGTTATGGGTTATATATGGCTTAACAAATGAACATAAAATAGATTATATCCTTATTATACCGAATGCGGCAGGTGTAGTTTTCGGATTTTTGACTTTTATAACAGCTTTGTAATTATGTATATTTTAGGGGTGCGTGGCACCCTTTTTTTCTTATTTATATGTAGTAATTTTATTCCACATTTTCAAAAAAATGTTATAATATATCGATATGACATTAAGAGTAAATTTTCCTGAGAATGTATTCTCAGATGATTTAAAGGAGATAGTATGAGTACAGAGTATGATGCATCCCAAATTCAAATACTGGAAGGTTTAGAGGCCGTTAGAGTAAGACCCGGAATGTATATTGGTTCAATATCATCAAGGGGTCTTCATCATCTTGTTTATGAGATAGTAGATAACTCTGTAGATGAGGCTCTTGCAGGATTTTGTACCGAGATAAAGGTAAAAATAAATGAAGATAATTCAATCACTGTAAGAGATAATGGTAGAGGTATACCGGTAGACATTCAGCAAAAGGCAGGAAAGCCGGCGCTTGAGGTAGTATTTACAATACTGCATGCCGGGGGAAAATTCGGTGGCGGAGGATATAAGACCTCAGGCGGACTGCATGGAGTAGGTGCATCTGTAGTAAATGCACTTTCCACTTGGCTGGACGTAAAAGTATATAAAGAAGGCAAGATATATCATATGCGATTTGAAAAGGGTAAAGTCGTTGAAGATATGCATGTGATGGGAGAATGTGATCTTAGCGAAAGTGGTACAGAGGTAAGCTTTTTACCGGATGCAGGTATATTTGAGGAAACAGTATATGATTTTGATATATTAAAAGTAAGGCTGAGAGAAACTGCCTTCCTTACCAAGGCATTAAAAATTGTTTTGATTGATGACAGGGAAGAGAAAAAAGAAATGTCTTTCCACTATGAGGGGGGTATCAAGGAATTTGTAACCTATCTAAATAAAAGTAAATCACCTATATATGATGATGTAATATATTGTGAGGGTGTAAAAGAAAAGGTTGTTGTGGAAGTCGCGATGCAGCATAATGATACCTATACTGAAAGTATATATACCTTTGTAAATAATATAAATACTCCTGAGGGTGGAACACATCTTTCAGGATTTAAAAATGCACTTACAAAGACATTTAATGAATATGCCAGAAACAATAAATTTCTAAAGGAAAATGAGGATAATCTTTCCGGAGAAGATATAAGAGAAGGACTTGTGGCTATAATCTCTGTTAAGATACAAGATCCTCAGTTTGAAGGTCAGACCAAACAAAAACTTGGAAACTCAGAAGCACAGACTGCTGTAAATTCTATAGTAAGTGAGCAGCTTACTTACTTCCTTGAGCAAAACCCCGGGGTTGCAAAGCTTATAAGTGAAAAGGCAATTACGGCACAAAGAGCGAGAGCGGCTGCAAGAAAAGCAAGAGATCTTACAAGAAGGAAGTCTGCACTTGACGGTATGAGTTTACCCGGTAAACTGGCAGATTGCTCAAGTAAGAATCCTGAGGAATGTGAGATATTTATAGTAGAGGGAGATTCTGCGGGAGGTTCTGCAAAATCAGCAAGAAAGAGAGATACTCAGGCTATATTGCCACTTAGAGGAAAAATACTGAATGTAGAGAAGGCAAGACTTGATAAGATATATTCAAATACCGAAATAAAGTCAATGATCACGGCATTCGGTACAGGTATACAGAAAGATTTTGATATCAGTAAGCTTCGCTATAATAAGATTATTATAATGACTGATGCCGATGTGGACGGAGCGCATATTGATACTTTGATGCTTACATTCATATACAGATTTATGCCTGAACTTATAAAGGAAGGTCATGTGTATCTGGCTCAGCCACCACTGTATAAGCTTGAGAAGAATAAAAATGTATGGTACGCATATTCTGATGAAGAACTTGATAATATATTAAAAGAAGTTGGAAGAGATCAGAATAATAAGATACAAAGATATAAAGGTCTGGGAGAGATGGATGCGGAGCAGCTTTGGGAAACAACTATGGATCCTGAACGCAGAGTGCTTAAGAAGGTAGTACTTGATGATTCTATGCTTTCAGAAACAGATTTAACATTTAACACTTTGATGGGTGACCAGGTTGCTCCAAGAAGAGAGTTTATAGAAGCAAATGCGAAGTATGTATCGAATTTGGATATTTAAAAAGGTAGGTTAAAATATGGAACCAAATGTTTTCGACAAGTTTAATGAGATCGACTTAAAGAAAACCATGGAAAAGTCATATATTGACTATGCAATGAGTGTTATTGCAGCAAGAGCACTTCCGGATATAAGGGACGGTTTAAAGCCGGTACAAAGAAGAGTGCTATTTTCTATGATAGAACTAAATAACGGTCCGGATAAGCCACATAGAAATGTGCCCGTATTGTCGGAGATACAATGGGTAAATATCACCCACATGGAGATTCTTCAATATACGGATCATTGGTAAACATGGCTCAGGACTGGTCCATGAGATATCCTCTTGTGGACGGACATGGAAACTTCGGATCTGTGGACGGTGACGGTGCGGCAGCTATGAGATACACAGAGGCAAGACTATCAAAGATTGCCATGGAGATGCTCGCCGATATAAATAAAGATACTGTTGATTTTGCTCCAAACTTTGATGAGACTGAAAAGGAGCCTACAGTATTGCCGTCAAGATATCCGAACCTGCTTGTAAACGGTACCACAGGTATTGCGGTAGGTATGGCCACAAATATTCCTCCTCACAATTTAAGCGAGGTAATAGATGCCGTAGTAAGGATAATAGATAATAAGATAGAAGAAAAAGAATCTACTATCGATGAAATGCTTAATATCATAAAGGGACCTGACTTCCCAACAGGTGCACATATACTTGGACTTAGAGGAATCAGAGAAGCCTATACTACAGGTAGAGGAAAGATAAAGGTAAGAGCGGTATCTGAAATAGAAGCCATGCCAAACGGCAAAAACAGAATTATAGTTACCGAGCTTCCGTATCTTGTAAATAAAGCAAAGCTTATCGAAAAGATTGCCGAACTTGTAAAAGATAAAAGGATAGACGGTATTACAGATCTTAGAGACGAATCAAACCGTGAAGGAATGAGAGTCGTTATAGAACTTAGAAGAGATGTAAATGCCGGAGTTATATTAAACAGATTATATAAGCATACACAGTTACAGGAAACTTTCGGTGTAAATATGCTGGCACTTGTAAATAATCAGCCTAAGGTACTTAATATTTTACAGATGCTTGAGTATTATCTTGCACATCAGGAGGATGTTGTAACAAGAAGAACCAAGTATGATCTAAATAAAGCTAAGGAAAGAGCTCATATTTTGGAAGGTTTGCTTATAGCCCTTGATAATATTGATGAAATCATAAAGATAATCAGAGGCAGTGCAAATGTAAGTATTGCAAAAGAAGAACTTATAAAGAGATTCGGGCTTAGCGATGTACAGGCACAGGCTATAGTTGATATGCGTCTTAGAGCTCTTACAGGTCTGGAAAGAGAAAGACTTGAGTCTGAGTACAATGAGCTTTTGGCTAAGATTTCATATTTTGAGGGAATATTGGCAGACGAGAAAAACTTCTGGGTGTGATAAGAGAAGAGATCCTCGCTGTTGAAGATAAATTTAAGGATGATAGAAGAACAGGCTTTATACAGGATGATGATATGGAGGATGAGGACCTTATACAAAGGGAAGATATTATCATTGCAATGACAAAGCTTGGATATATAAAGAGAATGAGTCCTGACAATTTCAATGTACAAAATAGAGGTGGTAAGGGCATCAAGGGTATGCAGACCATTGATGACGACTTTATTGAAGACATTGTTATGTCAACCACTCACAATGATATATACTTCTTTACAAATAAGGGTAGAGTGTATACTATAAAGGGATACAGGATTCCGGAAGCTTCAAGAACTGCAAGAGGTGTTGCAATAGTAAATCTCTTACAGCTGCAACCGGATGAAAGGATATCGGCTATTATTCCAAGTGAGGCTAAGTCAAGGGATGGATATCTCTTTATGGTAACCAAGAAGGGTACTATAAAGAAATGTCAGATAAACCTTTTTGATAATATAAGAAAGAACGGCTTGGCAGCCATAAATCTGACAGAGGATGATGAGCTGATAGAGGTAAAGGTTACTCATGGTGATGATGATCTTATCATAGTTTCAAAAGATGGTATGTGTATCAGAATAAATGATAAGGATATAAGAGCTATGGGTAGAGGTGCTACCGGCGTTCGAGGTATGAGACTGAACAATGGTGATGAAGTTATAGGAATGCAGCTGGCATCTCAAGGGGAACATTTGCTACTTGTTTCTGAGTATGGATATGGAAAAAGAACTAAGATATCTGAGTTCAAAGTCCAAAATAGAGGCGGTAAGGGTATCATATGCTATAAGGATAATGAAAAGACCGGAAAATTGGTAGGTGCAAAACTTGTTAATGAAGATAGAGAGATTTTGCTGATAACTACTGAAGGAATTATTATCAGAATAGAAGTAAGCGGAATATCTGTTATTGGTAGAGCTGCATCAGGAGTGAAGCTTATGAATATAGATAGAGCAAGTGATACAAAAATTGCAAGTATTGCAAAGATCAGAGAAGAAAAAAATGCAGAATCTGATGAGGAAAGCAATACATAGAAAGGAAATAAAATGCAAAAGATACCATTTTTGACTTTAGATAGGGTAAAAGAAATTGTAAAGACATACCCTACACCATGGCATATATATGATGAAAAGGGAATAAGAGAGAATGCAATAAGATTAAATGAAGCATTCAGTTGGAATAAGGGCTTTAAAGAATATTTTGCTGTAAAGGCCACTCCAAATCCTTTTATAATGAATATACTAAAAGAGTGTGGTTGTGGTGTAGACTGTTCTTCTTTGACAGAGCTACAATTAGCAGATGTATGTGGTTTTCATGGAAAGATATAATGTTTTCATCTAATGAGACCCCTATAGAAGAATTTAAGTTTGCTAATGACCTTGGAGCAATAATCAATCTGGATGATATCACACATATAGAATATGTAGAGAAAGTTTGTGGTAAACTGCCTGAAACTATGAGTGCCAGATACAATCCGGGTGGAGTCTTCACTATGTCAAATGGTATAATGGATAATCCGGGAGATGCAAAATACGGTATGACTCCGGATCAAATAATAGAAGCTTTCAATATAATGAAATCAAAAGGAGTAAAACACTTCGGTATACATGCATTTCTTGCCAGCAATACTGTTACAAATGAGTATTATCCAAAGCTTTCAAGAGAATTATTTGAGTTTGCTGTAAGAATAAAAAAGGAATGCAATATCTCTATAAATTTTATAAATCTCTCAGGAGGAATAGGTATACCATATACTCCGGAAGAAGAGCCTAATGATATATATGAGATAGGAAAAGGTGTACAGAAGGCTTATGATGAAGTGCTTGTGGCAAATGGCATCATGGATGTATCTATATTTACAGAGCTTGGTAGATACATGCTTGGACCATATGGTGCATTGGTAACAGAGGCAGTTCATGAAAAGCATACCTATAAAGAGTATATAGGTGTGGATGCCTGTGCCGTCAATCTTATGCGTCCTGCAATGTATGGTGCATATCATCATCTTAGCGTACTTGGTAAAGAAAACGAAAATGCAGAATATACATATGATGTAGTAGGTGCATTATGTGAGAATAATGATAAGTTTGCTATAGATAGAATGCTTCCAAAGATAGAAAAGGGAGATTATATCTATATACATGATACCGGAGCCCATGGATTTGCAATGGGATATAATTACAATGGAAAACTTAAATCAGCAGAGCTTTTATTACAGGAAGATGGAAGTATAAAGTTGATAAGAAGAGCTGAAACTGTTAAAGATTATTTTGCTACATTTGATTTTTCAGATATTTTAGACAAATATTTGAAATAAATCTAAAATCAATACTCTATAGATTAAGAAATAATTCATAATAAGTTCAGCAGTATTTCAATTATTTTACGATGAAGTATGATATTATTACATCATCATAAAGAAGCACTTACAATGAATCCTATATATAGAAATCCTTAAGAAGGCACCCCTTAAAAAGGGTGCTTTTTTAGTATTCTAATTCTTATCTTGCCTAAAGTATAATAAATTGATAGAATGTACAAGACTAAGGCGGTATATACTTATAGAATTAAGTATATAGTTATGTAAGAAAGAGGAATGAAGATGATCGAGAAAATATCATATCTCTTTGGCTTTGTAGGTGGTCTTGGTATGTTCCTGTATGGAATGCATATCATGGCAGATGGTATGCAAAAGACCGCAGGCGGTAAGATGCAGCATTTTTTAAGTAAAATAACTGATAACAGAGTTACAGCTATTATGCTTGGTGCTTTGATAACAGCCATTATACAAAGTTCAGGTGCTACTACAGTAATGGTAGTAGGTTTTTGTAAGTGCAGGAGTGTTGACACTGGTACAAGCTGTAGGTGTAATAATGGGTGCAAATATAGGTACTACGATCACAGCTTGGGTAGTTTCCATAGGTACTATAGGAGAGTCTATGGAACTGTTAAAACCGGGATTTTATGCACCGAGTGCTCATTGGAATAGGTGCAGGACTTATAATATTTACTAAGTCAGATAAGAAAAAAAGACAATCGGTGAAATACTTATTGGACTTGGAATGCTCTTTATGGGTCTGGATCTGATGGCAGGTAATATAAAACCTTTCACTACATTGCCTATATTCTCAGAGGCATTTAGAGTACTTGGTGGCAACCCGATACTTGGTATTATAGTAGGCATAGTAGTAACTGCCCTGATGCAAAGCTCATCCGCATCAGTAGGTATCTTACAGACATTAGCATTTAATGGAGTGGTAACAACTTCAGCCGCTATATATATTACATTAGGTCAAAATATAGGTTCCTGTGTGACAGCTATTATATCAAGTATGGGAAGTAGCAGAACAGCAAAGAGAGCTGCAGCAATTCATCTATTGTTTAATGCAATAGGAGCGATAGTTTTTGGTATATTGGGATTTGTAGTATTTTCAATAAATACTAATCTTGCAAATCATACTATAAATGCTGTAGAAATATCATTGTTTCATACCTTGTTTAACTTCACAATGACATCATTATTATTCCCATTTGCAAATCTTCTTGTAAAATTATCAGGAATGATTGTAATAGGTAAGAATGATGAAGTTGTAGAAGAAGCTAAAGAGCCGGTATTACAACTTGATGAAAGAGTACTTCTAAGCCCTGCTTTTGCTGTACAAACAGCAAATAATGAGGTGGCTCGTATGGGAAATATTGCCCTAAAGAGTTTAAAAGCAGCTATAAGTGCAATTAACACTAAGAGTATTGATGATATAGAAACTGTAGCAAAATGTGAGAAAACTCTGGACGATATGCAGGAAGCTTTGACAAAATTTCTTATAAAAGTAGACAATCTCTCACTGAGTGAGAGCCAGAAAAAGCATATAAATAATCTCTTCAATATGGTAACGGATATAGAGAGAGTGGGAGACCATGCAGATAATATTTCTGAGAATGCAAAGTATATGATAGATAATAATCTTGAATTCAGTGATCTTGGAAAAGAAGACCTTGCAGAGATTTCAAAAGACAGCATAGAAGCTTTTGAAATTGCAATTAATGCAAGTGCCGGAGATGCGCTAAGAGCTGTAAGAAAGGTTAATAAGCTGGAAGATAAGGTAGATATGCTTGAAGATGAGTTTAGAGAGAAGCATATTGAAAGACTTTCAAAGGGAGATTGCCATCCTCAGTCAGGTATTGCATTCCTTGATATCATAAGCAATTTGGAGCGTATATCTGACCATGCAACGAATATTGTAGGGTATGTGAAGAATGAAATATAAATTTTAAATAATCACTTGCAATTATGTTTATAATTTTGTACAATTAGAAATGATTGATGAATAATTATCAATTGAGATAAACATCATTTTAAGTACTAATTTTAGGAGGAACTAAAATGTCAGTAAAAGTAGCAATTAACGGTTTTGGACGTATTGGTCGTCTTGCTTTCAGACAGATGTTTGAGGCTGATGGATATGAAGTAGTAGCAATCAATGATCTTACAGATCCTAAGATGTTGGCGCATCTTTTAAAGTATGATACAGCACAGGGTGGATTTGCAGGACGTATAGGAGAAGGAAAGCACACAGTAGAAGCAGGTGAGGATTCAATCACAGTTGACGGAAAGAAGATCACAATCTATAAAGAGGCAGATGCTTCAAAGCTTCCTTGGGGACAGATCGGTGTAGATGTTGTACTTGAGTGTACAGGTTTCTACACATCAAAGGATAAGGCATCAGCACATATCACAGCAGGTGCTAAGAAGGTTGTTATTTCAGCTCCTGCAGGAAATGATCTTCCTACAGTTGTATTCAGCGTAAACGAGAAACACTTAAGGCAAGTGATACAGTTATTTCAGCTGCTTCATGTACAACAAACTGTCTTGCACCTATGGCTGATACACTTAACAAGCTTGCTCCTATCCAGAGCGGTATCATGAGCACAATCCATGCTTATACAGGTGATCAGATGATCCTTGACGGACCACACAGAAAGGGTGACCTTAGAAGAGCAAGAGCAGGTGCTGCAAATATCGTACCTAACTCAACAGGTGCTGCAAAGGCTATCGGTCTTGTTATCCCTGAGCTTAACGGAAAGCTTATCGGATCTGCACAGAGAGTTCCTGTTCCAACAGGTTCTACAACAATCCTTACAGCTGTTGTAAAGAAGGCAGGACTTACAAAAGAAGATATCAATGCTGCAATGAAGGCTGCCGCATCTGCATCATTCGGATACACAGAGGATGAGATTGTTTCATCAGATGTTATCGGTATGCAGTATGGTTCATTATTTGATGCAACACAGACAATGGTAACACCTATAGCTGATGATTTATATCAGGTTCAGGTTGTTTCATGGTATGATAACGAGAATTCTTACACATCACAGATGGTTAGAACAATCAAGTACTTTGCTGAATTAGCATAATTATAAATAGTATAAGAGACCAAGGTGGTCCGGTCATATTGGGCCGGATCATCTTTTTTATTATTGCAGGGTAGTGAAAATATTACCTTGTTTGTTAGTAGGAAAAATTTTTCCCACTTAATTAAAAAATAAGGAGAGACTATGCTTAACAAGAAAACAGTAGATGATTTAAAGAACTTAAAGGTCAGAAAGTATTGGTTCGTTGTGACTTCAATGTTCCGCTAAAGGATGGAGTTATACAAAACTATAATCGTATAGACGGAGCAATCCCAACAATAAAGAAACTCCTTGATGGAGGGGCTAAAGTGATACTCTGCTCACATCTTGGAAAACCAAAGGGTGAGCCATTACCTGAGATGAGCCTTGCACCTGTAGCTCCTGCACTCTCAGAGAGGCTTGGAGTAGATGTAAAGTTTGTTTCAGATCCACAGGTAACAGGAGAAGAGACAAGGAAGCTTGCAGCCGAATTAAAGGATGGAGAGGTTCTCTTGTTAGAGAATACAAGATACAGAGCAGAAGAGACAAAGTATGGTAAAGAAGATTCTGCTGTAGAGTATGCAAAAGAGCTTGCTGCACTTTGTGATGATAATATATTTGTAAATGATGCATTCGGTACAGCTCATAGAGCACATTGCTCAAATGTAGGTGTAACTAAGTTCTGTAAAGAGAATGTTGTAGGGTACCTTATGGAGAAGGAAATCAAGTTCCTTGGAGAGGCTGTAGAGAATCCTGTTCGTCCATTTGTAGCAATCCTTGGTGGAGCTAAGGTTTCAGATAAGATTAATGTTATAAACAATCTTTTAGAGAAGGTAGATACACTTATAATCGGTGGTGGTATGGCATATACATTCTTAAAGGCAAAGGGTGAGGAAATCGGAAACTCACTTTGTGAAGAGGATAAGCTTGACTACGCACTTGAGATGGTAAACAAGGCTAAGGAAAGAGGCGTAAACCTTTTACTTCCTGTAGACCATGTAGAGGGTAAGGAATTCTCAAATGATACAGAGTCTAAGGTAGTTGATACTATAGATGCAGGATGGTCAGGATTTGATATCGGACCAAAGACAATAGAGAACTATAAGAAGGCTCTTGAGGGTGCAAAGACAGTAGTATGGAATGGACCTATGGGAGTATTCGAGTTTGAGAAGTTTGCAGAGGGAACACTTGAGGTATGTAGAGCTGTAGCTGAACTTAAGGATGCTACAACCGTTATTGGTGGTGGAGATTCTGTAAACGCAGTAAAGAGACTTGGATTTGCAGATAAGATGACACATATTTCTACAGGTGGTGGTGCTTCACTTGAATTCTTAGAGGGTAAGGAATTACCGGGTGTAGCAGCAGCTGACAATAGATAAAATTTTAAAATATAGGGGATTGTCGAGGCTTTCCCAAAAGAACGGAGAATATTATGGCAAGAAGAAAAATTATTGCAGGTAACTGGAAGATGAACAAGACTCCTTCAGAGACAACTGCATTAATCAATGAGTTAAAGCCTTTAGTTGCAAATGACGAAGTAGATGTTGTTTTTTGTGTACCGGCAATTGATATAATACCGGCAATAGAGGCAGCAAAGGAAGTAATATACAGATTGGTGCAGAGAATATGTACTATGAGGAGAATGGAGCATATACAGGAGAAATCGCACCAAATATGCTTACAGATGTAGGTGTAAAGTATGTTATTATTGGACATTCAGAGAGAAGAGAATACTTTGCAGAAACAGATGAGACTGTAAATAAGAAAGTACTTAAGGCATTTGAGCATGGTATTACACCAATCATATGCTGTGGTGAGACTCTTACACAGAGAGAGCAGGGTATTGCAATAGACTTTATCAGAACACAGATAAAGATTGCATTCCAGAATGTAAGTGCTGATAATGCTTCAAATTCTGTTATTGCTTATGAACCAATCTGGGCAATCGGTACAGGCAAGACTGCTACAACTGCACAGGCTGAGGAAGTTTGTAAGGCTATCAGAGAGTGTATTAAAGAAGTGTATGGAAGTGATGTAGCTGAGAAGATCAGAATTCAGTACGGCGGTTCAGTAAATGCAGGAAATGCTGCAGAGCTTTTTGCAGAAGCTGATATCGACGGTGGACTTGTAGGTGGAGCAAGTCTTAAGCCGGATTTTGGAAAAATAGTAAATTATAAATAATAGAGAAAAAGATGGAGGAGTAACTCAAAATGAGTCACTCCTCTATAAGCTTTTAATAAATTTATAATGATGAATACTTTTCTCTGTAGCTGGATGGAGATATGCCTAATTGTTTTTTAAAACTTGTGCTGAAATAATATTGGTTTGCGTAACCGCATTTAATACTTATTTCTTTTAAAGATAAGTTTGTTTTTAATTAAATATTCCTTTGCTGCATCAATGCGGTATGATGTAATAGTATCGCTTATACTTTGGTTGTTATTTTTTTTATACAATGCACTTAAGTATGATGGACTCATATTTGCATATTTTTGCTATGTCATTCAGACTGAGAGTATTATCCTCAAAAATTATTTTTTTAATATAATTATCTACCAATTCATATGTATGTTCATGGTAGGATTTTAGAGAAAAATTTAGTTTATCACATACCAAATTGCAAAAGTTCTCTCATCCATAATAAAAAATTGCTCATATGTGTGAAATGTATCAAAACGGCTATATACAGATATTACTCTTTCTTCCAAGTCCTTAGTATCAATATTTATTTCATATAGAAATCTCAATATTTTTTTCCAAGCAGAGAATATATACGTATAAACATAATATTTTTTTGTTTTTTTATATTTTGTTGATAAATCATCAAAGAAGTTTTTTTAAGCCATTCTTCAATTGATGAATTATCTTTTTGCATAGCAGTCCGATAAGTTCATCATCATCTGAATCTGATGTGGATAATAAACTGAATTCTTTACCTAGTAGCTTCAACAGCATCAAATATACTTTGGTTAGGGATAAAAAAATCTATATTTTTAGAGCATGACATGCATTTTCATATGATACATGAAGCTTTGATATACTATCAACAATAGTACCAATTCCAACATTTATATTTAATATTGAGATTTATAATTATCTATAAAAGATGAAATTACATTATGGATTACATACTGGAAATGTGCAGGTGTTTTACTGTTTTGTGCTATTATAAAGATTAAATTATTTAAGTCCTGTATATAATAGACATTATCAAAAAAATTTTTACATTTACTTAGGAATACATCCGATATGTTTAGTATTTCCGTTTGAAATGTTAAAAACCCCGTTATTTTCTTCAAGCATAGAAGAACTTTCAATTTCCATTTTTGATTATATTAAAATGCGAATAACTTATATCCAATTCCAGATAGCTTATATATTTATCAAAAATATCCTAATGTTTTTATCAGTTGAGAAATATAGTAACTCCTGGAAAAAAATTTGGTTATCATAAGTTGTCTGCTTTTCCTTTACAATAGACAGATTACGTTGCTCTCTATCTATTATTTCAAAAGAACTTTTTATCTTTTTTTATAAGAAATCATAATCTATAGGCTTTTTCAATATAATCGTAAACTCCAATACTGACAGCCTGTTTTGCATATTCAAATTTATCATATGCACTAATCAAGATTATTTTAATATATGGATTAATTTTTTTATAGCCTCACGGCTTAGAGAGATTCCGTTTAAGTTCGGCATTTCAATATCAGTTATTATTAAATCAACATGATTATCAATTATATAATTAAGTACTTCCTGTCCACTTTTTGCAATTAAAACTATTTCTGCATTTAATTCATTCCAGTCAATATTTAAATTTATACCTTCTGAGACAATATAATTATCATCGGCTAAAACTACTTTTTTTCAAGAGAAATCCTCCATTTGAGCATATTTTATTATAATTTTTTTGTACCTTTTTCTTTCTTCACTTTCAATCAGGACAATACCGTTTCCAAAGTCAGTATTTGAAATTCTTTTATTAACATTACAAATACCGAAATGTTGGTTATAGTCTACTATATGATTACTTAATTTATATCGGATTTGTTCTAACTTATCATTTGGAATACCACAGCCATTATCCTCTATAGTAATAATAACTTCATCATCTCCATAGCAAATATTTATATTGATATGTATATTTGTTTTTTTCAGATGAGTATCCATGTAAAATTGAGTTCTCCAAAAAAAGGTTGTAATGTAAACTTACATATTAAAAAGTTCTCTATACCTTCTTCAGCATTTATAGTCCAGCTAAGTGTATCTTGACGACAAAGTTGTTCCATTTCCAGATATAATTTGGAAATTTCCAATTCGTCTTTTATTTTTATCTTTTCATCAGATTTTCTAAGTGACATTCTATAAAAACGAGTAAGGTTACTGATCATATGATTGGCTATATCTATTTTTTTCCTATTGTTTGACAAGTTTGTATTGTTCCCAAAATATTATATAAAAAATGAGGATTTATCTGGGATTGAAGAAGCTGGTACTTAAGCTTTTCTTCGGATAAAGTAAGCTCCAAAATAGATTGCATATTTTTATTAATTGATGATTGCATATTTAAAAATGTCAGTCCAAGTTTATCCACCTCATCAAAAGAGTCCCTGTTATCTAATGCAGATATATAATCTAAGTCAATACTTTTATTACCAAGTTTAAAATTATCCATAGCGGAAGACAGTTTACTGATTCTGCCTGTTAAATTTATTGAAGTAAAAAAAATAACCAACAGTATTATTGGAACAGATAAAAATATTATTATAATAAACGTTCTAAGTAATGTGTATATATGCTTAAAAATGTAATTTTTCGGAATTTCTGTTATATGATACCAACCATTGTCAAGAATAACTATATGATAATATAAGCTGCTGTTCTCAACTATAGTATTATCAGGATTTATATTTAAATCAATGTTATTTATCTTGGTACCTATGAGTTCTTTACTTGTATGTGAAATAACAGTCCCATTTTTATCTATTATATAGCCTGTTAAATCGACACTTTCAAAACTGTCCTGCAGCATTTTTGAAAGCTCATCAGTGCGTAAGAGTACTAAATAAACGTATTCGGTATTACCTGAAACTTGATTATTTAATACATTAAAAACAAGCTATTACATCTTGAGTATTTTTTTGTGTTATCAATAACATAAGGAAGAGTGTACTGTTTTTTTATAAATCCATTTTTTTGATTTGAATTTATAATATCTTCAAGGCCTATTTTTTTCTTAGATCGGATAAAGGATGGAAAAAGTCCCTCTGAAGCCGCAATATTTTTATCGTCTAAAAAAATATCAATATGATAAAAATCAAAAGTTGATTTAAGTAGAGAAATATTGTCTCTAACATTTGAAATTATTGCAAAATCTTCTCTACTATCAGACATTTTTTGCATCAAAGAATACATATCATATTGAATAGTATTAGATACTTTTTTTCAGCTTGATTTAATCTGTTATTGATTCTTATATTTAGTTGATCATCTGCAAGTATAATAGAATTTAATATACTGTCACCTAGCAATTTTATGTGTAATACTGTACAATACAGAACCCATTAAAAATAAGAGGCAGTATGGTACAAATTAAAAAAAGAAAAAAATCAATCTATGATGATATTTTTGAAAAATATAAAAATTTTTTTGACATATATTATAATAGGCATAAGAACCTCCTTGTAATTATATAAACAATTATAGACTGTGAAAAAAAACAAAACAATATAAACAAAAAAATAATATAAATGAATCATAATATATTGTATTTTTGAAAATTATAAATTCTACTATGATGTAATTATCAAAAAGCATACGTCCTATATGTGTAAGTGAAGTATTTTAGGACAATAAGGAGGAAAGATGAATAAAAGAATAAAAAGCGTAATGTTAAGTACAGTACTTTTAACGGGTCTGTTAGCCGGGTGTGGGTCAGGAACAACTCAGTCAAGCAAAAACTCAGAAAACGGTGGAAATTCCAAATATGATTTGACATTATATAGTATCAATACTACAGATGCCGATTTTGATGAATGGTTAAATAATGTTCAAGATGCTACAGGATTAAAGATTAATGTAATTGCAGCACCTACAGACTCTGACACGAGACAGCAAAAGATTACAACTATACTTTCTACAGGTGATTCAAGTGTAGATATATTGGAAATTAATGATGAAATGAGTGCATCATTTAAAAATTCAGGTTGGCTTGATGGACTTAATGATACAGTTATGACCGATGATATTCGTGGTGAATTTGCAAAGGGATATTTGGAGCAGATGATTACCGATAAAGAAGGAAATGTTATCGGAGTACCCGGATATTCAGGATATTTAGCCTTTTGGGTAAATCAAAAAATAATGGATAATGCCGGAATAACTTCTATAGATACAAAGGAAGATTTTAAAAAATATATGTCAGCCGCTTCAGTAAACGGTACTTATGGGTATGGTGGATCTTGGGAAAAAACATATGTGTTTAATGAAATAGCACAATTTGTAAATATGTTCGGTGGTGATTATTTTGATTGGACAAGACCTGAAAATAAGGAAGCAATACAATTCTTATATGATATGGTAAAAAATAATGAAACACCAATTGATCAAATTGCTGATAAATATGAGCAGATGAATCCAAAGGCAAATGATGGAAAATATGGTTGTTGGTTTATGTGGGGATTGGGATCTGATTATCAGAAAGCAGGTATGCTTGGTGATGATAAGATTCATATGGCTATGGTACCTTCAATGACTGATGACGGTAATAGAGCTATATTTACAGATTCATGGAGTTATGTATTGAATTCTGCATCCAAAAATAAGGAAGCGGCAATAAAGTTTTTAAAGTATATGGCATCTGAGGGTGGAATGGAAGCTTCATATAAAGCTTTTGATCGTTACCCAGCAAGAAGAGATGTTGCCGAGAAGGTAGTTCCTGACAGCGATCCTGCAAAGGAGATGTACACCAGATACGCTTCAGAATGTAATGTACAGGGACGCCCTATGCTTCCGCAAACTATGGAGTTTATCACAGATATGGGAACAATTTACCAGTCTTGTATGAAGGGTGAAATATCAGTAGATGATTTTTGCAAAAAAGCACAGGATTTGGTAGATAAATATAAATAATATATAATCCAAAGAGTGCTAAAGTGTAGGAATTTATAAATATAATATTACTGTAGCACTCATTTTATTTATAGGAGGAATTATTTTGAACATAAGCAAAAAGTCAATAAGGTATATACCTATAATTTTGATTTTACCTGTACTTTTGATAAGGGGATTTACCACAATTTATCCTATAATTATTACTTTTTAAAAAAATAGTATGTATAATATTAAAGTTCTGTCAGGTATAAACGAGTTTGTAGGATTTAAAAAAATTATATAGAGGTGTTTAAAGATGATAAAGTAATTTCCTCTATTGAATTTACTTCTATTTTTGTAGTAGTATCAATGTTCTTTCATGTTATATTAGGTACTATACTTGCATTGATACTTAATTTGAAATTCAGAGGTAGGAGGTTTTTAAGAACAATAGTACTTATACCTTGGGCTATGCCGGCTGTAGTTATAGGAATGGCGGCAAAATGGGGATTTAATAATGATTATGGATTGGTAAATGATTTAATTAGAAGATTCATACCGGAGTTTCAATTTAATTGGTTAATAAATACCGGATCTGCTCGTAGTGCTGTTATAGCAATGGATTTATGGAAAGATTTACCATTTTTTGCAATACTTGTATTATCCGGACTTCAGTTCATTTCAGGAGATATTTATGAGGCGGCTAAAGTAGACGGAGCAAATTCTTTTCAAATATTCTTTAAAATCACATTACCTTTAATTATAAGGAATATTATTACATTATGTATACCTTTTACATTATGGAGATTAACATCATTTGATTTGGTATATGCAATGACATCCGGAGGGCCGGGAGAAGATACATCATTGATAGCTTATCGTATAGCAATGGAGTCTTTTACAAACTTGAATATAGGGTATGCTTCTACTTTAGCTATCATGCTTTTTATTTTAATGGCTTTATTTAGTTGGTTTAATATAAGAGTTATGAATAAATACAGTGAATGACAGGAGATTAATATGAGTAGTAATACCAAATATAAAATATAAAAAAAGTGTATATCTATAAGCAGATGGTTATTATTTATAGTGGTTGCATTTCTTATCTTATTTCCTGTATATTGGATTTTTATATCATCAATTACTCCTGCAGGAGAATTATTTAAGAAGCCTATAGATTATTTGCCAAATAATCCGACACTTGACAGTTATAAATTTCTTATTGAAAAATGTAGGGTTATTAAGTAAAAATAGGAAATACAGTAATAATAGTAGGAAGTACATTAATAATAAGCACATTATTATGTACAATGGCAGCTTATGGATTTTCAAGGTTTAATTCAAAATGGATAAGTGTAGCGTTTGCATTTATACTTGCAACTTTACTTATACCTGAGGTTGTTACTGCAAGGCCTTTATATGAATTTATGAAAAAGGTTGGATTGTTCGATACATATCAAGGTTTGATAATACTATATGTAAGTTCGGTTATTCCGTTTACAGTTTTGATATTAAACAATTTCGTCGGTAAAATACCTGTTTCACTGGAAGAGGCTGCTGCTATAGATGGAGCAAATTTTATACAAATCTTATTTTATATAATATTGCCTTTGATGAAACCCGCTATTGCCACAGTATGTATTATTAATTTTATAAATTGTTTAAATAATTTTTTTACACCTTTATATTATTCCAACGGAATTCAGGTTTTATCTGTAGCTATAGTTCAACTTCCTTTAAGGGATAATATGTATGGTGTACCATGGGATTTAGTCAGTGCGATGGGATGGATAATACTTTTACCTATAATATTATTTGTTGCTGTTTTTGAAAAGCAGATTATGGATGGAATTATGGCAGGTGGTGTTAAATCTTAATTTAGATAGGGAGTTAAGTTTATGTATGATTTATACGGAAGTTTAGGAAATTTAGCAATTTTAAAAAACAGAAAAAGTAGAGCTGTAAATGCAGAAAATCCTACAGGAGAAAAAGGTAAAGGCGGGATGGCATCAAGCAATCTGGGGCCTTCAAGAAAAGGAAGTCCTTGTTTAAAAGATATACCGAGTGGAGAAACTGTAACACTTGCCGATATAGAGGGACCGGGTATAATAAATCACATATGGATTACGGTTACAAATAAAACAACAGAAGCGGATTGTTTTGTTTTAAGTGATCTGATTATAAGGATATATTGGGACGATGAGGAAACTCCTTCTGTAGAGAGTCCACTTGGAGATTTCTTTTGTTGTGGATTTGCAAGGGAATGTGTAGTGAATTCAATGCCGATTGTTGTAGTACCAAATAGAGGAATGAACAGTTATTTTCAAATGCCTTTTAATAAAAGAGCAAGAATAACTTTGGAAAACCAGCATCCAAATCCGATACCGGCATTTTTCTATCAGATTGATTATTGTGTTGTAGATAATCTTCCTAACGATATAGCTTATTTTCATGCTCAGTGGAGAAGAGAAAGAGTTACAACTTTAGGTAAAGATTATGTAATATTGGACAATGTAAAAGGAAAGGGACATTATATCGGGACATATATTGCATTGACCACATTGGAAAGATACTGGTGGGGAGAAGGAGAAGTAAAATTTTACATAGACGGAGATATAGAATATCCTACAATTTGCGGTACAGGAACTGAAGATTATTTTGGAGGTTCATGGAGTTTTGCAAAACAGATAAATGGAAAAACAGTTGAACAAAATTATAGCACATCATATTTGGGATATCCGTACTATTCATCACATGATGAATTGATTCATAATGATTATCACAATGATGATTGCTTACCGATGAGAGGGTTCTATAGGTGGCATATACAGGATTCTATATGCTTTGATGAAGATTTAATGGTTACTATACAGCAAATCGGTGTTGGACATGGAGGTCTTTTTGAAAGACAGGATGATGTTGCAAGTGTAGCATATTGGTATCAGACAGAGCCTCATTCATCATTCTTACCTCTTGTAGGAAGAGAAGGTAGGCGTCCAAGATAGGAGCTGATTTGTATAGAAAAATTTTTTGTATTTTATTATGTATAGGTTTAATTCTATCTTCTTGTAATAATTATGAGAAGAATGAAGAAAAAGAAATAAGCAACTATTATGAAGATGAATTAAATATTATGCATATAGAAGCTGACAATCCTGATTTTAAAAAAATTATATTAACGATGTATCAAGAAAATTAAATATGAAAATAAATATAATTCCTTGTCCGGATGATGCAAATAATAGACAGGCGGAAATTTCAACATTACTTTTTATCAGGAAATTCAAATATTGATTTGATTTCAGTTAATGATGAGATGGTAAGTGAGTTTAAAGTAAAAAGGATATATTGAAAAATTTAGATGATATAATGAGTAAAAAAATATTGTGGAATCATATCCTAAAGATTATGTAGAATCAGTGGCTATGTATAAAAAAATCATTTTTTTATTCTGTTCCATACCTTATGGATATTATGATGTTTTGGGTAAATGAAAAAAATATAAAATATTCAGAACTCGAAGGAGTTAAAAATTTAGATGATTTTTCATTATTTGTCAGTAATGATTATGGTACAAACATGTATGGATATGGAAGTGCATGGGATGAAACATATATATATAATGATTTATCACAATTTATAAATATGTTTGATGGAGACTACTATAATTGGAATAATGATAATACAAAGGAAGCTGTTAAGTTTTTGCATGATATGCTGAAACATGGCTATACACCTCAAAATCAAATGATAGACAGATACGAACAAATGGAACAAAAATTTATTGACGGCAAGTATGGATGTGTATTTATGTATAGCGGTGCTATAAATATCTTTTTGAATTCAGGAAAGTATGGAGAAGATGGAATACATGTGGCAGAACTTCCTATGTTCAAAAAAAATGCAACTAATATAGCAACGTGGCAATATGTACTTAATAAAGCTTCAAAAAATAAAAATGCGGCAAAGAAATTTTTAAGTTATATTTCAAGTAGAGAAGGGAGTATTGATTATAGTAACGCAATGAAGCAGATACCTGTAAGAATAGATGTTATCTTAGAGGAAGATATAGATGTTCCTGATATTGATATTATAAGAAAAATATGTTGAGAATACAAACTTTAAAGTCAGGCCGCTGTCATCTAATCCAATGAATGATATTTCGGAAATGGGCAGAATATTTCAAAAGTATTTATTAGATGAGATTGAATTAGATGATTTTTGTGATTTAGCTCAAACCATAGCTGATAGAGAATAATTTTAGTATATAGAGAAAAAAACTGACCGGCACTTACAGTGCCGGCTATTTTTAATATACATCGTTAGCAATATCTTTATTAACCGAATTCATATCTTCTGAAATATAAGGGTGAATTCCAAATCCGCAACCATATCCCATAGCATCGGCATATCCTTCCTGATTGTCCATATTTACGATACACCATTGATAAGTTTTTGTATTCGGATTGGCATGTTCCCAATCATACCCCATAAAATCAAGAACCCTTCCTAGTGCTCTGGTACCGCCGGCACTTGTACTTATTCCTGCTATAAAAACACCATAAGGACTTCTGTAGTACTTATTTTCATCATTTTCACATGAACTATTTATAATATACTCTTTGTAAATAATAGATGAAGCCTTCTTTATTTTTGCAAAATCTGTTATAAGCGAGGTGTCTGATAAAACTCTTGTGGCAATACTTCTTGCAACAGCATCAGCCTGCTCGGCCTGTTCCTTAGTACAATATTTATAATAGGCATGTTTTTCAAGTGTAGAGGCTGCCTTTGGCTCATTAAGCACAATTTTTTCAGAAATTCTTGTACCGTCATTTCCGACTTTATAACCGTCAGGAGTGGTGGTATCGGTTAACATCATTCCGTTAGGACCGATGTAATAGTCACCAACCCATTGATTTGTAACCATTTTTCCCTCATTATCAAAGTAGAACCAATGATCTAAAATATTTTTCCATCCTGTAGAAACAGTTCCTTCAGAATCCACATAACACCAGGCATCATTATGAATCATCCAAGTATCTTTTAATGCATACCTTTGTTTTTTATATCCTTGACTTGCAAAAACAGTTGAAGTTAAAGATAATGTAGCAAATATTATCAATGTACAAAAAAGCTGCTTTTTCATATAAATACCTCCTATAAAAATATATACATACATTAAAAATATAAAAATTAACTCTATATTAATTATATATAATAAGACGGGTATATTCAATAGTATATGTATTATTTGCAGTTTTATTTTTGTAAATATTATAAATAAATGAAACAAAAACAGTAATTTATAGATATATGACTTTTATTGAAAGAATATTTAATAAAAAGACAATGTACTAAAAAGCAACATATAATGGCAAAATGTTCCAATCATAATGAAAACATGAAAAATCTCATGTGATCCGAAATAAATATGTTTTTCATTAAAAGTCTTCAATTTAAGTGCATATATTAAAGCACCAAGTGTGTAAGCAATACCTCCAAACAAAAGCCATAAAAATCCGGTAAGAGGCAAAGCCTTGAATATAGGCTTTAGTGCAAATATACAAAGCCATCCCATAATGAGATAAATTAGAGATGACAGCCACTTAGGACAACTTATATAGAATATTTTCAGAATAATCCCTCCAATAGCAAGTGCCCATATTGCAGCTAGTAATATATATCCAAGTTTTCCTCTAAGAGCGGTAAGGCATACAGGAGTATATGTTCCTGCGATAAGTATAGAAATCATGATATGGTCTATTTTACGAAAAATAAGAGTTTTCTTGAGATCCAATACTACTGAATGATATATAGTACTTGCCGCATACAATAATGTAGTTGATATAATAAATACAAATATAGATATTGAAGTTAAAATACTTCCGTGTTCTATAGTCCTTTGAATAAGAGGACCTGCTCCTATCCATAATAGAATTAGCCCTAGAAAGTGAGTAAGTGCTGAGCCAGGTTCTCGTATTTTTATTGATATAGTTCCCGGAAGTACACCGAATCTTGTCTTTTCTCTATACCTTGATTTCATAGATAGTCCTCCTTAATGTAGTTTTAAAAACTAGATATAATGTATTTAAATACTACATTAATACTAACAGTTTTTTTCAAGTATGAAAAAAATATTAATATAAGCAAAGATTCCAGAGATGGTTTGCTTTTTATACTTTTTACTGTACTTTGGATTTTTTTGTATGTGATAATTTTTTTCATATAAAAGTCTGTGATGTCTTGCAGATTTTATAAGAGCTGTAAGTAATATCATAAAGTACAAAAATAGTTGCCAAAAAAGCTCAAGAGTTGCATATGCCATATCTTTAGAAGGATCTGCATTTGTAAGTATTAGATTTTCCAGCAATCTTCTTAAATTTAAAGGTATAAAAAAATAAAGTCCGTAAAAAAAGTATATACCTAAAAAAATATGAATAGAATGCAGGATGCCCATCATTTAAAGATACAATGGCTGTACTTGTGATAAATTTTCCCAAAGTTCTTCCTTTAAATAATATCGGAAAAACAGAAAAATAAAATAAGATGCTTGCTTCAAATGAGAACATCAAGGTAAATTCAGGTATTAAAATTTCACAAATAAAGGTTAATAAAGCAATAAAGGCCATATCAAAAAAGAATGATATAAAACGTCTTGTTAATGATACTTCCATTCCTTTTTTATAGCTTATTTCATCCAGCTCATCTCTTGAAGGAAGAAATTTCATAACAGGTCCAATGCAAAGAAATCCAAGCACACCGCCTGAAGTATTTACAATAAGATCATCCACATCAAAGAGTCTGTAACTGCCGGAATAGGTAAAATATAGTCCTGTAAGTTGTGTTATTTCAAAAAATAATGACAATAGAAACGATAAAACTAAAGTTTCTATAAATGATCTTTTGAAATAGTAACGGAGATACATTCCAAAATGGTACAGCCAAAAAAAGATTTAAAATATTTACTAAGAAAGCCTTGTTTAAAAACTAAACTCATCCAAGTTTTTTTGGTTGTCCTTTAATAATATGAGATTTTTTTAATATATCTTTTATAAATAAAAAAGGTTCAAGCTGCATTTTATGACTATGAAGAGTAGCGGCCTTTTCTGGTGTAGGAAGTGGTAGTATTACCAGACAGTACATACATAGAATATAAAAAAATAAAAAGAATAAACAATCAAAAACCTTTAAGCTCAGTACAGAGCCATATTTATGGTAGTTATAAGCGATATAGGGTAATGTAAAAATAGCTACTACAAATGGAAAAAGTATAACTGCCTGTAAAGACACTTCTAAGTATTGATTCATATTTGCTCCTAAAATATAACAGTTTAAAATAATATTGTAATGTATAAATTTTATATCAAAATTGAGACAAAGACAAATTAAATAAACTTAAATACTTGATTTTCACCTCTAAGTACAATAAAATGATACTTAGAGGTGAAAATATGATAAAAACAACATCTATGCTTTTGGAAGAACTTAGTTCCTATGCAAATCCTAAAGCTAAACTGTCAAGAATGGTAGATGCAGGGGATTGTGTCCGTATTTCTAAGGGATTATATGAGACAGATAAAAATGTATCGGCATACCTGTTAGCCGGAAGTATATATGGACCGTCATATATATCTTTTGAGTATGCACTTAGTTATTATGGATTAATTCCGGAAGCTGTGTATACAGTTACAAATGCTACCTTTGATAAAAAGAAAAAGAAAATATATGAGACGGAATTTGGAACTTTTACATATTGTGACATTCCGTCAGCGGCATTTCCATTTGGGATTAATCTGATAAAGGAGGGTGATTATTTTTATCGCATTGCAGAACCTGAGAAAGCGCTTTGTGATAAACTTTATAGTATGCATCCTGTGCCAAACATAAGGGAATTAGAGATATTATTGACGGATGACTTACGTATTGATAAAAATGAATTAATAAAATTAAATATAGAAAAAGTGGAATTTCTAACGGAAAAATATAAAGCAGGTAATGTAAGAAAGTTGGGAAAGCTTATAAGGAGTTTACAAAATGAATAGTTCCATAGAAAAGATGCTAAAAAATTATAAAGTAAAAAATATGTATGATATGAAGAATGCGATGAAAGAGATTATACAGGAGATTGTTCTTTGCGGATTATCGAGAGCGGGATTTTTCCAAAAGGCAGCCTTCTATGGAGGAACAGCTCTTAGAATATTTTACGGACTGGATCGTTTTTCTGAGGATCTTGACTTTTCATTGAAGACAAAAGATGAGAAGTTTGATACTTCCGTATATTTTCCTGTTTTAGAAAAAGAACTTAGATCATTTGGATTAAATCTTGAAATTGTAGAAAAAGAAAAAACAAATGATAGCAGTATTAAGTCGGCATTTTTGAAGGGAAACACAAAAGAGCATTTACTTTTATTTTATGCGGATGAGAGAGTGATTGGAAGCATCCCTAAGAATGAAGTAGTAAAAATCAAATTTGAAATTGATGTAAATCCTCCACAATATGCGACATTTGAACATAAATATAGATTAAATCCTGCCCCATATGAAGTTAATTTATACGATATGCCTTCACTTTTTGCCGGAAAAATTCATGCAGTACTTTGCAGAGCGTGGCAAAACCGCATTAAAGGTAGAGATCTGTATGATTATATTTTTTACTTGTCTAAGGGAGGAGAGGTAAATTTAAGACATTTAAGGGAAAGATTAATTCAATCAGGATATATTACAGATAATGTAGATTGTACTGAAGAAGAATTAAAGGAAATGTTGAGATATAGATTTGACAGTATAGATTTTGCACAGGCAAAAAAAGATGTGGAGCCTTTTATACATGATACAAATAGTTTAAATATCTGGAGTACGGATTTTTTTAAACAGATTACAGATGGTATTAGAGCAAAAATTTTAATAATAGCTACAGTACATAAAAATAAATAAGCAACAGACTGTAAAAAAGATAGAAGATTTTCACCTCCAAGTACAATAAAATGATACTTAGAGGTGAAAATATATTAAAAAGATTTATCAATTAAATCTCTTTTACATAATGTTGAATTGCATCACACAGATACTGTGCCATACCTTCTCCGAATTTGTCCATATTATCTTTAAATTCCGGATTTTTAACATATCCATAGCCTATGCTTGAAAACACATCAGCACTACAGTCAAAAGAGTATTCACAAATATGTTTATGAAGCTTTTTTGCAAGTTCGGTATTTTCTTTTGATGTAGCCTTAAGTCCCTTTGACATATTATCCGATATGGCAAAAAAGATATTATTAAAACCGTCGGAAATTTCTTGTTCTCTTCCTTTTTGCTTTTTAACGGCTTCCTCAATAACTTCCTTTCCATAAAGGTCTATTGCTTTTTGTTTATATTTTTCATTATCCTGATATGTAAAACCTTTGAATTTTTCTTTTGTTGACATAGTAATTTTCCTTTCTCTTGATTTGATCGTCTTTTCCAATGTATCAATAAGTGTTAAGAGTTTTTGCTTTTCTTTCTGCATCAAAACGAGTTGTTTCTTTAGATGATGGAGTATTTCCGGATCTTCCTGTTTTAATAATTCTTTTATCTGTTTTAAAGGAAATCCCAGATATTTATAAAATAATATCATTTGCAAAAAAGACATATCATCCTCAGAATAATATCTGTATCCATTTTCATTTTTTTTAGGTGAAAGCAAACCTATTTCATCATAATGGTGTAAAGTGCGCACCGATACACCGCTTATTTCACTAACCTTTTTAATTAAAAACATTTGAAAACCTCCTAACAAGGATAAGTATAAACTATGACGCAATGTCAGAGTCAATACTTTGAATTAAAGATTATTTATATTATTTATTGGCTTGATATAACCGTTAATATTATTTACGTCATAAGATAGAAATTTTTCATTAATTATGCTATAATGCTTTACATTTGATTTACATTTTATTTATCAAGCTATTGGGGTAAAGCGTTTTCTATAGTGCCGGATTGCTTCGCACTGATTGTTCTCGCAATCCTCAAAAATATCAAGGATTTAGTAGGAGGATATTTTGGAGAGAGAAAGGTTAAAGTCAAGGCTGGGGTTTATACTCATTTCAGCCGGATGTGCAATTGGTATAGGTAATGTATGGAAGTTTCCATACATGACAGGAAAAGGTGGTGGTGGTGCTTTCGTACTACTGTATTTATTATTTCTGGTTATGCTGGGATTGCCTATAATGACTATGGAGTTTTCAATAGGTAGAGCTGCAAGAAAGAGTCCGGTAATGGCTTATCAAAGGTTAGAACCTGCAGGAAGTAAATGGCATGTACATGGTATAGTAGCACTTGTAGGAAATTATCTTTTGATGATGTTCTATACCACTGTATCAGGATGGATGTTACATTATTTCTACTTAACTGTTACAGGAGGGTTTGAGGGTCTGGACTCAGAAGGAGTTTCCAAGGTGTTTGAGAACATGCTTTCACAGCCTACTATTATGATTTTTTGGATGGTTGTGGTAGTTGTTGCAGGTATGTTTATAGTATCAAGAGGACTTGAAGCGGGACTTGAGAATATTACAAAAATAGTTATGGTTACACTTCTTGTTGTAATGATTATTTTGGCAATAAATTCATTCTTCTTAAAAGGTGCTGCAGAAGGACTTAAGTATTATCTTGTACCAAGTATAAGCAGAATAGAAGAGACAGGTATAGGTGATGTGATAACTGGTGCCATGAATCAGGCATTCTTTACACTTAGCCTTGGAATAGGTGCAATGCTTATATTTGGAAGTTATATAAGTAATGATAGAAGTATGCTTGGAGAGTCTGTTACAATAGTTATACTTGATACTTTAGTAGCTATAGTTTCAGGACTTATTATCTTCCCTGCTACATTTACATATGGAGTTGATCAGACTTCAGGTCCTTCACTTATATTTATCACCTTGCCTAATATCTTTAATAAGATGCCACTGGGTAGACTTTGGGGAAGCTTCTTCTTTATCTTCATGTCATTTGCGGCTTTTTCTACAGTACTTGCAGTATTTGAGAATATAGTTTCATGCGGTATGGATCTTACAAAGAAGTCTAGAAAACAGGTGAGCCTTTTCAATCTGATAGTGATAATATTACTTTCATTACCATGTATATACGGATTTAGTAGCTGGAGTTTTGGGTGGTTAAAGCCATTTGGAGGAACTATACTTGATCTTGAAGACTTCCTTGTAAGTAATATAATATTACCACTTGGCTCTTTAGTATATCTCTTATTCTGTGTAAGCAGATATGGATGGGGCTGGGATAATTATCTCAAGGAATGTAATAAGGGTGAAGGTTTGAAGATGAAGGATTGGATGAGATTTTATCTCACATTTATATTGCCTGTTATAGTATTATTTATATTCGTATTTGGAATATATGATAAGTTCTTTAAATAAGAAATAAAACAATCAGCCGGTAACTTTTAAAGTTGTGGCTGATTTTTAATTTATCAAGAATATTAGCACTCAAAGCTTGACACTGCTAATAAAAAGTGGTATAAAACTAGATAGTTGATTTTATAGATATTAGGAGGAATACAAAATGAAGTTAATACCTTTATTTGATAGAGTGGTTTTAAAGCAGTTGGTTGCTGAAGAAACAACCGCATCCGGAATAGTGCTTCCGGGACAGGCAAAGGAGAAGCCTTCACAGGCTGAGGTTGTTGCAGTAGGTCCGGGTGGAGTCGTGGACGGAAAAGAAATAAAGATGCAGGTTAAGGTAGGCGATAAGGTTATTTATTCCAAGTATGCAGGTACAGAGGTAGAACTTGACAAGGTTGAGTATATCGTTGTAAAGCAGAATGATATTTTGGCAGTAATTGAATAAATCGTTTTTATAAAGTTTAAAGGAGATAAATCATGGCTAAGGATATTAAATATGGCGTTGAAGCCAGAAAAGCATTGGAAGCCGGTGTAAACAAGCTGGCTGATACAGTAAGAGTTACATTGGGACCTAAGGGAAGAAATGTTGTACTTGATAAGTCATTCGGTACACCACTTATCACAAATGACGGTGTAACTATTGCAAAGGAAATAGAACTTGAAGATGCATTTGAGAACATGGGTGCACAGCTTGTAAAGGAAGTTGCTACAAAGACAAATGATGTGGCTGGTGACGGTACAACAACAGCTACAGTTCTTGCACAGGCAATGATAAATGAAGGAATGAAGAACCTGGCAGCAGGTGCAAATCCTATTATCCTTCGTAAGGGAATGAAGAAGGCTACAGATGCAGCAGTTGAAGCTATTGCAAAGATGAGTGAGCCTATAAATGGAAAAGAGCAGATCGCAAGAGTTGCAGCCATATCTGCAAGTGATGATGAGGTTGGTAGCCTTGTAGCTGATGCTATGGAGAAGGTAACCAATGAGGGTGTTATCACTATCGAAGAGTCAAAGACTATGCTTACAGAGCTTGATTTGGTAGAGGGTATGCAGTTTGACAGAGGTTATGTTTCTGCATATATGTGTACAGATATGGAGAAGATGGAAGCAAATCTTGATGATCCATACATACTTATTACAGATAAGAAGATCTCAAATATTCAGGATATCTTACCTGTACTTGAGGAGCTTGTTAAATCAGGACAGAAGCTTCTTATTATAGCTGAGGATGTTGAGGGTGAGGCTCTTACAACACTTATAGTAAATAAGCTTAGAGGAACATTCAATGTAGTGGCTGTAAAGGCTCCGGGATATGGTGACAGAAGAAAAGATATGTTAAAGGATATAGCTGTTCTTACAGGCGGTACAGTGATCAGCGAGGAGCTTGGACTTGAACTTAAGGATGCTACACTTGCAAGCCTTGGTCGTGCAAAAAGTGTTAAGGTTCAAAAAGAGAATACAGTTATCGTTGACGGACAGGGTTCAAAGGCTGATATCGAAAAGAGAGTTACTCAGATCAAGGCACAGCTGTCAGAAACTACATCAGAGTTTGACAAGGAGAAATTACAGGAAAGACTTGCTAAGCTTTCAGGTGGTGTAGCTGTTATCAGAGTAGGTGCAGCTACAGAGACTGAGATGAAGGAAGCTAAGCTTCGTATGGAAGATGCACTAAATGCTACAAGAGCAGCAGTTGAGGAAGGTATCATCGCAGGTGGTGGTTCAGCTTATATTCACGCAAGTAAGGAAGTTGCAAAGCTTGTAGATACTTTAGAAGGTGATGAGAGAACAGGTGCAAAGATCATACTTAAAGCACTTGAGGCACCACTTTTCAGAATAGTAGAGAATGCAGGACTTGAGGGAAGCGTTGTTGTAAACAAGGTAAGAGAGTCAAGTGAAGGTGTAGGATTTGATGCCTATAGAGAAGAATATGTGGATATGGTAAAGGCAGGTATCTTAGATCCTGCAAAGGTTACAAGATCAGCACTTCAGAATGCAAACTCAGTTGCATCTACACTTCTTACAACAGAGTCAGCGGTAGCTAATATCAAAGAAGATGCACCTGCAATGCCTGCAGGCGGTGGAATGGGAATGATGTAAAATACCGGAACTAAATATAAATAAATCAAGCATACCTTGTATATCAGGGTATGCTTTTTTATATCCGTAAATGGTATGACTTCCTGTATGCTTTCCATCAAGTCCTTTCGCTCTATATACTGCCTTAACATTCCTACCGGTATCTACTGCATAGATTTCATTGATAAATGAAAATATAGGCATTGACTACTTAGTGGCATATCCCCAAATAAGTCGCTATCCACTGTTTTCAGTGAAAACATTCTTTTTTCAATTAACTTTATTTTTCCTTGTAATTCCTTAAAACTCTTTCGACTTGTTCTTCTAATTGTTCTCTATTAGGAATATATAAAGTGTATTTAGAAGCAAATATCTTATTGGACAAACTGCCAAGTGCATATTCTGCCTGTATACTGTCCTTATCGGTACAAAGGATAATTCCAATCGGTTCATTATCCATATCGTCATTAACTTCCGTCTTGTAGTAGTTAAGATACATATTGATTTGTCCGACTGCTTCCGGCATTAGCTTTCCTGTTTTTAGCTCAATCAAAACATAGCTCTTAAGTATCTTGTTATAAAATACCATATCAACATAATAATGGGTATTTCCAAGTGTTACTCTTTGTTGTGAGCCTACATACATAAAGCCCTTGCCAAGTTCAAGCAAGAATTTTTCAATATGAGCTATTAAGGCTTTTTCTAAATCACTTTCCATAATTGGCTTTTCTTCAGGCAGTCCTAAAAATTCAAATACATAAGGATCTTTTACAACATCACTTGCCTTATTTATTTCATTTCCCTTTAAGGCTAACTCCAATACCTTTTCTTTATTTTCATCTCCTGATGAAAGTAAAAGTCTTTCAAAAAGTGATATTTTTATTTGCCTTTTTAGCTCTCTTACAGACCAATTTGCATTAATAGTTTCTTTTTCATAAAAGCTCCTTTTCTGCTCATTGCTTATGGAAAGTAGTTCACAATAATGCGACCAACTTAATTTGCCAGACAGTGTCTGGCAAATTGGATATGACAGATAAAAATTCCTCATATTTTGCAAATTAGACCTTGAAAATCCCTTACCATATTCTTTGGTGAGCCTCTTTGATAAGTCTGTTACTAACTGTTTTCCATACTTGGCTCTATCAGAATTTCCCTGTTCATCTTCTACGATAATTCGCCCAATCTCCCAATAAGTTTGAATGAGGATATTATTAACTTCTCTTGCAACCTTGTTTCTTGCATTATCCATCAATTCTTTAATGCTGCTATAAACATCTTTATGAATTTTATCTATTTTATTATTCATATAGCTACCACCTCTTTATCAACTACAAATTCAATTATTATACCATAAATATTGAGTGTATTTAATATTATGTTTCTTTTTGTTTATATGCCTCATAGGATAGATTTTTTTGTTTTTTTTCTCTGTATATCGTTGCAAATTGAGATATATTCATAGAGATTAAAGAGTTCTGCTTTATTGTCTATTTTATCTTGTCTTGTCTGTTTATATTCATCATATTTTGATTGTAAATTTCAAAGTAAAGAACCTATACAAGAAGTAAGCTCCGATATTCTTTCTCTAATAGTTTTGACTAAAGAGTTATGCTTTTTAATTTCTCTATTTATGTTTCCTTTATCGGTTTCAATGCCTTTTCTTTCTAAGGCACTGGCACTTGCTCCTAAATGAATGGTTGGTATTTCTTCTATACCCTGTCTTTCAAAGGAACGATGGTCTACTCTTTTTTCAAGGTTATTTTTCTCTAAATACTGATTACAAAAAGTGGCAAAACTTTCAAAAAAGACTTTTTTGAACTTGGAATTTCAAAAGCAAAAACACCTTTTGGAAATGAAGCTTTCATTTATAATCTTGAACGTACTGTTTGTGATATGATTCGTAGTCGTTCACAAATTGAAATTCAAATTTTTCAGGATGCAATGAAGCAGTATATCAGGGTATGCTTTTTTGATATAAAAAACTTCTCACTGTTTTGGATTAAGTTTTTATATGTGAAAATAAATAAAATAATATATTATTTTTGTACTATAAGCTGTTTTTTAAATGGTTATATAGCAATATAAACTAAAAATAATAACTTGTTTTCGTCATTATATATAATGTATTTTTACTTTATTAAGGTTTATAATTTTATTAAATCGTAGTTGGACATTAAGGAGGACATGGTGAAAAGAAATCTAAAAAAATCTATTATAAGTATGCTTATTGTATCAATGTTATGTTTATCCGGCTGTTGGGTTAGTGGAAAAAATGTAGAAAAAGAGACTGTAAAGAAAGAAAGGTCATCTAAAAAGAAAGCAAAAAAAGAAAAGAAAGAGAAGAAAGAAGACAAAGAAAGTAAAGAAACTGAAGAAGTAAACAAAGATTCCGATACATCAAAATTGTCATTAGGGAATATTGAAGATGGTGTATATATAAGTAAAATGTTGAATCTCAGGTTTGATGCAAAATCCAATAATATGGAGGTATACTATGAATCAGAGTTTATGGGAGAGTTTTCAGATGCCATAACAGATAGGTCAGATATAGAGGATATAGATAAAAGATTAGATGATGAATACTACATGGTAAGCGATATGCATGCTATTGATATATCAGACCCTACAAGAACTGTTGATATATTTATCTACAAAGATCCGGATGTAAGGAATATATATGATTATACAAAAAAGGTTATTAAGGAATTTGAAGAAGACCCGATAGAAGATGATAATGAAACTATGGACATCCATTCAAGCTCCGGAGTAATAGCAGGAAAAAAGGTACCGGGTATAGAGATAAGCTGGAAATCAGAATATGAAGGTATAGAAATGCCTGGATATTATGAAAAACAATTATATTTTAAGATAGATGAGTATATAGTAGAAATCAGTGCATGTTGTTATGATGAAGAAGATGCCCAAAAGCTTTTTGATATATTTGAAGACGCCAAAAATACTGACAAAAATAAGAAGACAAAACCGGAAAAAGATGACATTGTAAAAGAAAGATCACGCTTTGCAAGAGGAGAAATAAAAGATTCTGTTTATACAAGCAATATGTTGAATATGCAATGCGATATCAGCAAAAAGCATATGATTTTTTCAACACAGGAGGAACTGGAATTAATGGGTAATCCTCCAGACAGAGAAATAAAAGACTATATTGACAGTGGGAACATGTATATAGATATGATGGCACATGATGTTACATATGACAATACTATTGTCATTATGGTATCTAAGGGTAGAGAAGAAACCAAAGAAGAAGAAACTACAGAAACCTATTTTGATGAAGAAGATAATAAAACTGTAGAATTAACCAAAAAAAAGATAAATTTTCTTGGAGAAGATTTTATTAGTAGAAGTACTGTAGAGACTTATTCTGATGGTGAAAAGAGTTATAAAAAGTATATATTTATTCCATATGGAGAATATACATTGATTGCTTTAGCAATGGGAAGAGATCAAGAATTTGTTGAAAATGCATTTGATATCTTTACTCTAGCTAAATAAAAAGTTATAGCATATTATATTTTTTTATTATTTTAAATAAAAAAATTAATACAAATTATAATTTTTTTCACATGTTCTATTTTGTATAATCAGCGAGATACTATTTTACAAAATGGAGGATATTATGAGAAAAAATTTTAAATTAGCTGCATTGGCTATAGCATCAGTATTGGCGGTAACAGCATGTGGTGCTAATGCAAAGACTGAGAAGGTTGAAACATCTGCAACAGAAAGTAAGGAAGCAAGTCAAAAGACTGATGAAAAGAAGGCTGAAGAAACTACAGAGAGTCTTTCTGAAGCTAAAACGGATGATTTAAGTGGAGTAACTGAAGGTAATGTTTATACAAATAAAGCTTTCAATATAAAGTTTGATGCAGAAGCTAATGGTATGATTTTAGCAAGTCCTGAAGAATTGGCTGCTTTAGGACAGGATGCACCTGATGGGCTTTTAGAAGCATATGCTTATGACAGTACTTATACAAAAACTGTAATGATAGGTATAATGAATGAGGAATTTAATGATGTTCAGGCATACATGGAGACAGTAGTTGATGGACAAAAGAAAATAAATGAAGATATGGGTATGGAAGACTCAAAGGTTGAAACTGCTACAATAAAACTTTTGGGAGAGGATGTACCATGTGTGAAGACAGAAATTACTTCAGGCGGTGTAACACAGTATCAGATTCAGGCATTTATAAAGTCAGGTGATCGTATAGCAATAGTTGTTCTTATGACAATGGATGAAGAGATAGCTAAAACAGGAATGGATATGTTTACCAAGGCAGAATAAATATAAAGTCATACTTTATGAACCGACCAACAAAAGTTAGATCTAGAATCTAGCTTTTGTTGGTCGTTTTTTATATAGGGAATTTGCAAAAATACAGTATAAAATTTTAAGTTATTGTTTTTATTTAAATAGATGATATACTCAGATAAAAAAGTATATTTTGTAGGTGGTAGGTAAAATGAGAAAAAAATTTAATTTTATAATGATTGGTATTATTATGGTGTCAATATTTTCTATAACAGCCTGTGGCAGCAAATCAAAAAAAAGCTATGATAATGATAAAGTGGTAAAATCATTTACAGAGGAAAGTAGGGATACCAGTCTGGATGGTATACTTGATGGTGATGTATATATAAATGATGTATTTAATATAAAGTTTGATGCTAAAGTGGCAAATATGGAAATGGTAGATGACCAAGAGCTTAGTGCTATGCATATAAGTCATGGTGATTATTCAATAAGAATGGAAGCAAATAGTAGTGATAGCGGTAAAACTGTGTCGTTTAAAATTTTAGAAGATAGTACAGATATAAAATCCTATATAGACGAAGAGATTGCTGTAATAAAGGACGATAATAAGGGATTAGGTGATGAAAATATTAAAGTGGAAAGCAACACATTAAATTTTTTAGGTGAGGATGTTCCCTGTCTTAATTCAGTATTAACTTCAGGTAGTGTGAAATATTATCATACAGAAGTTTTTTTACAGTCAGGAAATCATGTAGCTGTTATAGAAGTAAATACTACAGATGAACAAGTTGAGGATTGTTTGAATGCATTTACAAAAGCAGATTAAATATTTGTGATTTGAGGTTTTATGTTTTGGAATAAAATAAAAAGAAGCTTTTTTTACATAAAGACAATAATGATAATAAGGAAAAACAATGAGAATAAAGTAAGTAATGAAAATATTAGAAATAGCCTCCATTACATAAAAAAAGTTAAGATTATATAAAAATCTGGTTAAAAAAATATTTACATTTTAATCACACTGTTGTAATATTTTATTGATATTTAATATAGATAAATTTTATGATTATTACATGGAGTGGTGATATGAAAAAAAACATTTTTATACCATTGTTATTTTTAACTGTTATGATGACTGCCTGTGGCGGAGGAAATAAAACTGAAACTACAGCTGAAAGTACACAAGTGGAATCAAGTGCTGTTGAAACAAGCACAGAAGTTCCAACAACAGAGGTTCTAACTACACAGGCAGAGGTTCTAAAAGAGGAAACTCATGTAGAAGATGATATACAGTACTATAGAGGTAGAAAAGAAGATTCTGTATATACAAATGAAGTTTTCAATATCAAATTTGATGCACCTGCCAACAATTATAAGATGGAGAGCAGAGATAATATTGCACAGATGAGAGATATTTTCATAAAGCAATCCGGTATGTCACAGGAGGCAGCAGATGAAAGTATATATATGGATGTATATGCTACCAGTGAGAATGGAACCGGAGTCAGCAATGTAAATGTTGTTATTGAAAAGATGGGTACACCTTTTGAGACGGAGACAGAATTAGAGGCAGTAGTAGCCAAGCTACAGGAACAATATAAGGCAGCAGGCATGGTAAATGTCAGTGTAGAAAGTGCCAAGGCTATGTTCAATGGCAAAGAGACTATAGCAATGAGTGCAACTGATACAACCGGAGATTATACAGTATATAGAAAGCAAATTTATATAAAATCCGGAAATTTTATGGCAATAATTACAGCCAGCAGTATTTCTGAAGAAAAAGCTCAAAAGGCATTAGATACATTTACAACATTAAAATAATTCTTATAGACTCGCTAAATTCAGGGTATAATCTGATATTAGCGGGTCATTTTTTATAGACTTTTATTTTAGTTAACAATAGTTTAAAATATAAGAGTATTCTTTTTAGACTATGAGGGATAAAATGAAAAGATGGCAGATATCAGAGTCCATAATGGTGGGGATACTTTTGGCACTTTCAGGTGGATTTATGGATGCGTATTCATATATAAATCGTGGAAAAGTTTTTGCCAATGCTGAAACGGGTAATATAATACTGATGACATTAAAGATATGTGAAGGCAAGTTTTTGGAGTCGGTAAATTATATTATACCGATATTATCCTTTTCCATAGGTGTGGCTATATGTGAAATAATAAAACATAGAAAAGAAAAGATTAATATTATACATTGGAGACAGATAATAGTAGTATTTGAGATAGTTGCGTTTGTATTTGTAGCTTTTTTGCCTCAAGATATGAACCAAATAGCCAATTCAATAATATCTATGATATCAGGAGTGCAGTTTGCCACATTTCCAAAGGTTAGAGGTACAGCTATGGCGACTACTATGTGCACCGGAAATTTAAAAGCAGGAACCCAGAATATGTATCGAGGAATAAAAACTAATGATAAGTCTGCACTTGAAAAAGGACTTTATTATTATGTATGTATATTTGTATTTATTATAGGTACTATGGTAGGATATTTGTTTGTGAGACTTTGGGCTGAAAAGGCTATTTTACTTGCAGCTGTAGCTATGTTAATAATTTTTTTAATGATGTTTAGAGAATTTGAAAATTGATATTTGAAAGGAGTTTTTTATGTATTTTGCAAAGGAAGACAGATATGAGAAAATGAAATATGCTCATTGTGGTAACAGTGGATTGAAGTTGCCACTAGTATCTTTGGGACTCTGGCATAATTTTGGAGACCATTCAAATCTTGAAAGTATGAAGGATATTTTGTTTACAGCTTTTGACAATGGTATCACTCATTTTGATCTGGCAAATAACTATGGTCCTGCACCGGGAAGTGCTGAAAAGAATTTTGGTATAATCCTAAAGGAAGATTTAGGAAAATACAGAGATGAAATGATCATTAGTACCAAGGCAGGGTATACTATGTGGGATGGTCCTTATGGTGATTTTGGAAGTAGAAAGTATCTTATAGCAAGTATTGATCAGAGTTTAAAAAGAATGGAACTTGAATATGTAGACATATTCTATCACCATAGAATGGATAAAAATACACCTCTTGAAGAGACCTGTGGTGCACTTGCACAGATAGTAAACAGTGGTAAGGCATTATATGTGGGACTCTCAAACTATGACGGTGAGACTTTGGAACAGGCAACAAAGATTCTAAATGAGCTTAAAGTTCCTTTTATAATAAATCAAAACAGATATTCAATATTTGATAGAACTATTGAAAATAATGGATTAAAGGATATGTCAGGTAAACTAAAGAAGGGTATTATATCTTTTAGTCCACTGGCACAGGGACTTTTAAGTGATAGATATCTTAATGGAATACCGTCTGATAGTAGAGTAGTTACTGATGGAAGATTCTTAAATGAAAACAATCTTACAGCAAAGAAACTTGAAGCTATAAGTAAACTGAATGATATTGCAAAAGCAAGACAGCAAAGTTTGGCACAAATGGCACTTGCTTGGGTACTTAAAGATGATATCATGACATCTGTACTTATAGGTGCTTCAAAACCTTCACAGGTACTTGATAATATTGCGGCTATAGAAAATACTTCATTTAGTGAAGAAGAGTTAAAGAAGATTGATGAAATAGTAAAAGAAAATGAATAAGAAAATCCTTATTAAGCTTTTTATTTCAACACTTTATTTGAGTGCATTCACATTTGGGGGTGGCTATGTGATAGTTACATTGATGAAGAAAAAGTTTGTGGATGAGTATCATTGGATAGAAAATGATGAAATGCTTGATTTGGTGGCTATTGCACAGTCAGCACCGGGAGCGATTGCAGTAAATGGGGCTATAGCAGTGGGATATAAGCTTGCAGGAATAGTAGGGGTGGTAGTGGCAACTTTTGCCACTGTCATTCCCCCTTTTCTTATAATTTCAGTTATATCAATATTTTATACACTGTTTCGTGAGAACGCTTTATTGCATATATGCTTGAGGGAATGCAGGCAGGAGTTGGTGCGGTTATTGCTTCTGTAAGTTATCAGATGGGATCTGATATAATTGGTAAGAAGAGTGCTTTAAGTGTGTTTATAATGCTGATAGCTTTTTTAATTAATTTTTATTTTAAAGTAAATGTGATATATATTATATTGATCTGTATTTTAGTTGGAGTCATACAGACTCTTTTATCTAAGGGTATGGAGAAAAGCAAATGATTTATCTAAAACTTTTTATAAGCTTTTTAAAAATTGGAGCTTTCAGTTTTGGTGGAGGATATGCAGCCATGCCGATTATACAAAGTGAGGTGGTGGATGCGAATCACTGGCTGACGATAGCAGAATTTAATGATCTTATCACTATATCACAGATGACTCCGGGACCTATTGCTATAAATTCAGCTACCTTTGTAGGTATAAGGATTGCAGGAATAAAAGGGGCTATAGTAGCTACTCTTGGTTGTATAATGCCATCTTTCATTTTGGTGACTTTACTAGCTCAGGTATATATGAAATATAAGAAACTGAGAATGTTGCAGTCAATATTGAGTATTTTAAGACCGGCTATAGTATCAATGATTGCAATATCAGGTATAAAGATATTACAATCAGCCTTGGGTATAAGTGAAATAGCAATAGAGAATCTTAGATTGCATATGGTGGTTATATTTATTATATGTATGGTACTTTTGATAAAAATATAATAAGAGTCCTATATTTGTAATGGTTTTAGCAGGTTTATTTAATCTCTTTTTATAATATTTTGTTTATATAAAATATTAGCTGTCGCTTTAAATACTTAAAGTGACAGCTATTTATTATTTTATATTTTTTTCTATACTCTGAGGGTGAGAATCCTTTTATCTTATGAAAAAGTCTGCTAAAGTATAGTGGATTGTCATATCCGACAATTCTTGAGATTTCGGATATGGAATATTTTGTGGTTTCAAGAAGTAACTGTGCATTGGATATTCTGGCTGAAACAATAAATTGCATAGGTGTAGTTCCGGAATATTTTTTAAAGTTTCTAATAAACCAGCTTATACTCATACCTCTTGACATGGCATACTCTTCAATACTTATTTCATTACTATAATTATCACTAAAGTACTGAATAGCTATATCCATTTCATTGTCCAGATAAACATCTGATATTTTTCTATATTTCCTGATTTCTCTATGTATGCAAATAAGTAGCTGCTGCATAAGTATCGCAAGTAATTCTTCATAGTCAACTTGACAACGCTGCAATTCTGATATCATTTTCTTATATATTCTTTCACATTCCAAAGATGTACCTACAAAGAAATAATGTAGATCGTCACTGATACCATATTTTCTCAAAATATTTTTTACATCACTTCCGGTAAAATGTACCCAGTACACTTCGGTTCTGTTTGTACCATAGTATTCATATTTTTGAAATTCCTTTGGACGAAATAAAACCATATTTCCGGCAGTTATAACAGTTTCACTGTCCTTATTATTAAAATGAAAATGTGCCTGTCCTGAACTTATATAAATCAGCTGATAGTCCAGACGACCACGAGGTCTATAGGTAGGAAGTTTCGGTTTGGTGAGTAGACGATAAGTGCCACAGCTTCCTACAATAAGCGGCCTTGATTTATCTTTGAAGTCTATGGCAGAGTTATGCATATAGCCACAATTTAAGTACATATAACCTCCTAATAACAAATTTATATAATTGTATCATTTTGTGCATATTTAATCTAGTATAGTTTATAGACAAAAAGCTATAAAAATACTAAAATTAAGCTAAATCAAAGATGTACGAAAGTGAGAAATTTAATATTATAGTATGATATTGTTCATATAAAAGGAGGTTAAAATGATTGTACCACGCTATTATGAGGACCTAAATATTTTACATGAGAACACTATGCCGGCAAGAGCGTATTATATACCCGCCTCAAAGAGAATGGATGATTTTGTAGAGAATCGCAAAGGCTCAGACAGGATTCAGTTTTTAAACGGCATATGGAAGTTTAAATATTTTGAAAGTATCTATGATGTAGAGGAAGAGTTTTTTAAGCAAGGATTTGATGTATCAGAGTATGTAGATATGGAGGTACCGGGAGTATGGCAAAATGAGGGATATGATAATCATCAGTACACAAATATAAAATATCCTTTCCCATTTGATCCTCCATATGTACCACAGGATATACCATGTGGAGCATATGTCTATAATTTTGAATATAAAGAGGATGAGAAAGCCAAAAAAGCATTCCTAAATTTTGAAGGTGTGGACAGCTGCTTTTATTTATGGATAAATGGTTCATATGTAGGATACAGTCAGGTAGTGCATGCGACAAGTGAATTTGATATCACAGATGTATTAAAAAATGGAAAAAATACCATTGCTGTTTTAGTATTGAAATGGTGTGACGGATCTTATTTGGAAGATCAGGATAAATTCCGTATGAGTGGAATTTTCAGAGATGTATATATATTAAAAAAAGACCACAGGCTTATATAAGAGATTATAGAGTTAATACAGATGGAGGGAAGTTAAAGTTTGATATAGAGCTTACAGATCCGGTAGGGGTAAAAAAATAACTCTGGAAGATAAAGCCGGAAATATAATAACAAAAGGTGAAATAGACAAAACAGGAAGTATAGAGTTTGAAGTTAGTGATCCCATTCTTTGGAATACAGAAAATCCATATCTTTATACTTTGGTACTTGAAACAGAGGAAGAGACTATTGTTGAGTATGTAGGATTCAGAACAGTTGAGATAATTGATAGGGTACTTTATTTTAATAAACAAAAGATAAAGTTTAGAGGAGTAAACAGACATGATTCAGATCCGGTAACAGGATTTACAATCAGTATGGAACAAATCATAACTGATCTTACTATGATGAAGCAACATAATTTCAATGCTATAAGAAGCAGTCATTATCCAAATGCACCATATTTCTATCAGCTATGTGATAAGTATGGATTTATGGTTGTTGATGAGGCGGATATTGAGGCACATGGACCTGTTATGATTTACAGAAAAGAGGATACTGACTATAACAGGTTCAAAAGATGGAATGAAAAAATAGCTGATGATCCGGCTTGGGAAGCTTCTATTCTTGATAGAGTGGAGCTTATGGTAAGAAGGGATAAGAATAGACCTTCTATCGTAATGTGGTCAATGGGAAATGAGAGTGCCTATGGATGCAATTTTGAAAAGGCACTTAAGTGGACAAAGGAGTTTGATCCTTCAAGAATAACACAGTATGAGAGTGCAAGATACAGAAACTATGATGTGGTATACAACTATGATTACCTTGATATATACAGTAGAATGTATCCTTCACTTGAAGAAATCAGAGAGTATCTAAAAAATGATGCAAGTAAGCCATTCTTACTTGTGGAGTATTGTCACAGTATGGGAAACGGACCCGGAGATTTTGAAGATTATTTTGAGCTTATTTATGAAAATGATCTTATGTGTGGAGGTTTTGTCTGGGAGTGGTGCGACCATGCAATATATAAGGGGAAAGATAAAAACGGTAAAGATATGTACTACTATGGTGGAGATCATGGAGAAAGTGTACATGATTTAAACTTCTGTATGGATGGACTTGTATATCCGGACAGAACGCCACATACAGGACTTTGGAGTATAAGAATGTTTACAGACCTGCGAGAGCGGTTTCATATGATGAAGTAAATGGAAAGCTTGTTATACACAACTATATGGATTTTGATGATCTGAAGGATTTTGTAGACATTTATTATGAAGTGAGCTGTGATGGACTCAATGTTGAAAGTGGAGTCTTAGAGCTTCCTTCTATAGAGGCACATAGTGAAAAAGAGCTTGAGCTTAGGATAAAGATTCCAAACAAGGGAAAGGTATTCCTTAAACTTATCTATATACTTAAAAAGGAAATGCCTTTGATTCAAAAAGGATATGAACTTGGATTTGATGAGTTAAAGATTGAAAATGAAGATGGAAGAAATCAAAATGCAGTTAAATTACTGGACAGAGAAGTTACTGTATCCGATATGGAAGTAGCAGAAGATGATACATCAGTAATTATTAAGGGTAAGACTTTTACATATACCTATAGTAAGAAAAATGGAATGTTTAAATCTTTAGTATTTGCCGGAAGGGAATATTTCAACAGACCTATGGAGATTAATATATGGAGAGCACCTACAGATAATGATATGTATGCAAAGATTGAATGGAAGAAGGCAAAGTATAATGAAGCATATGTAAGAGCTTATGAAACAGATATTATACAGTCAGAAAAGTATGTTGAGATATCTGTAAAAACTTCTATGTCTGCAGCAAGTATTCAAAAGATATTAGATGCAGATATTGTTTGGAAAATAGACTGTATGGGAGCGATAACATCTTCTATCAAAGTTGTAAAGGATGAAGAGTTCCCTGACTTACCAAGATTTGGAATAAGATTATTCCTTGATAAGAAACTTGAAAATATTGCCTACTTTGGTATGGGACCTCATGAGAGCTATATAGATAAACATCATTCTACAAGCCATGGCATATATAGAGCAAAAGTGAGCGATATGCATGAAGATTATATAAATCCGCAGGAAAATGGAAGCCACTATGATTGTGATTATGTGGAACTGGCAAATGGACAGTTTGGAATGGCGGTGGCAGCTCAAAAAACTTTCTCATTTAATGCTTCTGTTTATACACAGGAAGAGCTTGAAAGTGCAGAACATAATTTTGAGCTTGTAGAGTCTGAGAGTACAGTGCTTTGTCTTGACTATGCTTTAAACGGTATAGGTTCAAACAGTTGTGGACCGGTAGTAATAGATAAGTATAGATTTGATGATATCAAGTTTGATTTTGATATTAGTATGATACCTTTTGTGAAGTAAAAAAATAGAAAGGAGAGTTTTTATGGAAGAAAAGAAATATTTAAAGTGGTATAACAAGGTGGGTTACGGTTCCGGTGATATAGCAGGAAATGTAGTCTATGCACTTTTAGCTGCATTTGTAATGATATATTTAACAGATATCATAGGATTGAATGCAGGTATAGTAGGAACATTGATTGCGGTTTCAAAGATCTTTGACGGTATCAGCGATGTGTTCTTTGGTGCAATGATTGATAAGACCAATACCAAAATGGGTAAGGCAAGACCTTGGATGCTATATGGATATTTCGGATGTGCTATATGTTTGGTAGCGATATTTTGTATTCCTGTGGATATGGGAAAGACTGCTCAGTATGCCTGGTTTTTTATAGCATATACATTATTGAATGCAGGATTTTATACAGCCAATAATATTGCATATTCGGCACTTACCGCACTTATTACAAAGAACAATTCCGAGAGAGTGCAGATGGGCTCTATAAGATTTATTTTTGCATTTGGTACGAGTATGCTGATTCAGGCTGTAACAGTCGGATTTGTAGCAAAGCTTGGTGGTGGTGCAGCAGCATGGAGAATAGTTGCTATTATATATGCAATAATCGGAGTTATATCAAATACTGTTTCGGTATTGTCGGTTAGAGAACTTTCAGATGAAGAACTCTCTGAAGGAAAAGCTGAAGATGAACCACAGGAAAAATACAATCTTATTGATGCTTTTAAGATACTTGTCCACAATAAGTATTTCCTTATGATTTGTGGTGCTTATCTTCTTATGCAGCTTTATTCGGCAACACTTGGAATGGGTATTTACTTTATGAAGTATGTACTTGGAAATGATGGACTGTTTGGGACATTCTCCTGGGCTATAAATATTCCTATGATTATAGGGTTACTCATAACACCTGTTCTTGTAGAAAGATTAAGTGGTATGTACAAGTTAAATATTGTTGGATATGTTATAGGTACAGCAGGTCGTCTGGGAGTGGTTATTGCCGGATACATGGGAAGTATTCCACTGATGCTTTTCTGTACAGCGGTAGCGGCACTTGGTATGAGTCCACTTCAAGGAGATATGAATGCGCTTATTGCAACAACATCAGAGTATACAAGACTTACAACCGGTAAAAAGGTAGATGGTACAATGTATTCTTGTACATCATTTGGAACTAAGGTTGGTGGTGGACTTGGTACTGCTATAGCAGGTTGGATGCTTGCAGCAAGTGGATATGTTCAAAATGCCACAACACAGTCACAGTCCTGTGTAAATATGCTTCATATTATGTACTTGTGGCTCCCTATGATCTTTAATGTGTTGATAACTATGATACTTATAAATCTAAAAGTAGAAAAGGCAAATAAGGAGCTTCAAAGTCAATAAAATAGAAAAAATTTCTTTATCAATGTAATTTTTATCTATTGCAATTAAGTATTTATTGATTGATAATTGATTTGCAGAGTGTTATATATGGTTGAAATAAAGTATGGTTTAGGGAGCAAAAATATGATTAACAAACTTATCAATGAACTTATGGCATATGGTATTCGTGAGCATTTGGTGGATGAAGATGATAGAGTATATGTGACAAACAGTCTGCTTGAATTGTTTGGACAAATGGAGTTCAAAGAAGAAGAGATAGAGGAAGAAAGAATTTTGGCAGATATACTGGCAGATATGTGCAGGTTTGCCTATGAAAATGGTATTATTGAGGATGATACGGTAACAACTACAGATCTTTTTGATACAAAGATTATGGGATTACTCACAACTATGCCATCCACTGTGAGAAGAATATTTAAAGAGATATACAATATAAGCAGTAAGCTGGCTACAGACTACTACTATAATTTTAGTAAAAGAGTCAATTATATCCGTACAGACAGAATAGCAAAGGATGAAAAATGGGTTACACAAACGGAGTATGGTCCTATAGATATTACTATAAATCTCTCCAAGCCGGAAAAGGATCCGAGAGATATAGCAAAGGCGGGACAAGCAAAAAGTTTTGGATATCCAAGCTGCCTGCTCTGTATGGAAAATGAGGGTTATGCAGGACATTTCTCTCATCCGGCAAGACAAAACCTAAGGGTTATTCCAATTTCTTTAGATGGAGAAGATTATTTCCTACAGTATTCACCATATGTCTACTACAATGAGCATTGTATTATCTTCAATAAAGAGCATAAGCCTATGAGAATTGATAAGGCGGTATTTAAAAAGCTTTTGGAGTTTGTAAAACTTTTTCCTCATTATACAGCAGGTTCCAATGCGGATCTCCCTATAGTAGGTGGTTCTATTTTAAGCCATGATCATTTCCAGGGAGGTGGTTATGTATTTGCTATGGCAAAGGCTCCTTATGATAGAAACTTTGTACTGCCGGGATATGAGGATCTGACAGCAGGCATTGTAAAATGGCCCATGTCAGTTATCAGACTTCAGGGTAAGGATATAGATAGAATAGTGGAGGCTTCTGATCATATTTTGTCAGCTTGGAGAGGATATACTGATGAGGATGCATTTATCTTTGCTGAGACTGAGGGTATTCCACATAATACTATTACACCTATTGCAAGAATGAGAGGTGATCTGTATGAGATTGATCTGGTGCTTAGAAATAATATAACCACAGAGGAGAGTCCTTGGGGAGTGTATCATCCCAGTGCAGATCTTCACCATATCAAGAAGGAGAATATAGGTCTTATAGAAGTAATGGGACTTGCGGTACTTCCTGCCAGACTAAAAAAAGAGATGGCAGTTTTGGAAGAGTATATTCTTGATAAGAAGGATATCAGAAGTGATGAAGAACTTTCAAAAGCATGCTGACTGGGTAGATAGATGGATTGGCGATTATGATATCAATGCCGAAAAATATTCATACTATTGTACAGGATGAAATCAGCAAGGTATTTGTAAAGGTTTTGGAATGTGCCGGAGTATATAAGAGGACGAGAGAAGGTCAGGAAGCATTTGACAGATTTGTTAAGAGCCTATAATGTGGAACTTAAATAATTTATATGAGTACAAAATAAAAATATCCCCTCTAATCTTTGATTAGTGGGGACATATGTATTCTGTTTTATTATTTTTTTAAAAAAAGTTTTGCAAAGAAGCCTTTTTTTCTTTGTCTCAGGCTTAATTATTTTACCACCTTTTACACTCTTTATATCTGAGATATAGATACCGCTTACTACAGCTTTTACTTCAGTCTTTAGCGGCAATATGGAAAAATACTTTTTCATCTGCCATAAGTGTCATTATTTTGGGTCCGACCTTTGCCTTCACAATAGGTACTTTAGTCCATTTTAGATACCAAGGAGTTTGTTCATACACTATCTTTGGTAAACCGGACTCTTTTATCTTCAGTTTCTTTTTATCTATAATAAGCATTGAAACCGTTTGTTTAGCAGCTTCCATAGCAGCTTGAGATTCTACCTGTCTGCTCTCCATCTTTCTTCCGAAGAAGTACAATGCAACCAAAGCGACAAGTAATATAACCAGTATGACAATAAGAATTGTCAGAAATGTTTTCACTTTTAGTTCCTCCAAAAAATAAAAATTGTGAAGTATCACTGATGCCAATTATACCAAAATCTTAACAATTTATCAACATTTTATCAATATCTTGTGAGCTGTATAATTAAATGGAAAAATGCAAAGAATAGTATAAAGACTTTTTAAATAAGCATGTGAAAATTAGAATTAAAAAAATAGATATGTGAGGATTGGTATTACATATAAATTAATATTATTTTTAGATATATATTGTGATATAATCGAAAAGGATTGTGAATAATATTTATACTGTCAGGAGGTTATATGAGAAGAGTATTGATTGTTATAGATATGCAAAATGACTTTATTGACGGAAGCCTTGGAACAAAGGAGGCGGAGTCTATTGTAGAAGGAGTAATAGAAAAAATATTAAAGTACCCAAAAGAAGATGTATTTGCAACTATGGATACTCACAAGGAAAGTTATCTAAATTCTCAGGAGGGTAAAAATCTTCCGGTACCACATTGCATAGAAAATACTGTAGGGTGGGAGTTACATCCGGATATAGCAAAGATAATTAAATCGGAGAACATCTTTAAAAAACCGAGTTTTGGAAGTGTGGATCTGGCAAATAAGATGCTTGAACTATCAAAAGCAGAGGATATAGAAATAGAGTTGGTAGGACTTTGCACCGATATATGTGTTGTATCAAATGCTCTTTTAATTAAAGCATTTCTGCCGGAGGTGAAAATCAGTGTTGATTCAAATTGCTGTGCGGGAGTTAGTGTTGAAAAACATAATGCCGCAATAGAAACATTGAGAAGCTGTCAAGTGGAGATAAAATAGGTGTATGAATGAGAGTAATAGATTTAACACATACAATAAATGAAACTATGCCGGTGTATCCGGGTACGGATACACCGAAGCTTACCCCGGCAAACACCTATGAGAAAAATGGTTTTAAAGAAACTTTTCTTCAAATGTATACTCATACCGGAACACATATGGATCCACCTGTGCATATTTATGAAGGGAAAAAGACTTTGGATGAGTTTCCCATAGATCAGTTTATCGGAAAAGCGATAGTAATAGATTGCAGAATGTTAAAAGAAGGTGACGCTATTACTACGGAGCAATTAAAGTGTTATGGCGATAAGATTGAAAGAGCAGATTTTCTTCTTTTTAATTTGGGTTGGGATAAAAAATGGGGAAGTGATGAGTACTTTGGTGATTATCCCTGTATTGATGATGAGGTAATGGAATATATTTTAAAGGGCAAATACAAGGGAATAGGTTTTGATGTTATAGGTCTTGATCCTATAGCTGATGAAAATCTTACAAGGCATAAGAAGCTTTTTGAAAATAGTGACATTATCAATATAGAAAATCTCACCAATTTGGAGCAGTGTGGAAATGATCTGTTTTGGTTTAGCTGCTTTCCACTAAAAATAGAAATGTGACGGCTCACCCATAAGAGCGGTAGCATGGTTTGAATAGCTAAAAGTCTTACATTCAAGTTTTACTTGTCTGTAAGGCTTTTTTTCACATATTCTTCACAAATTATCCTGTTTTTTTCAGTTTCATTTCAGTTTACTTTTGTATCCTTAATGCATCAAAGGAAAACAATCCTTTAAAAATAAATTCAGTATAAGAGAAATGAGGAGCTTATGAAAAGTAAAATAACAGATAATAAGAAGATAAACAGAAATATTGCATTCTCCTTAATGGGAATGGGACTGATGCTTGGACTTGGTGCCTGCAATGCATCACAGGATGCAAGTGCGGCAACAGTAAGAGCAAATGTAACTAACAGTAAAAGTGAGAAAACTCAAGGGAATGAAACAAGTATAAAAATTGATAATAATACAGTTTCTATAAACGGAGAAGGAGCAAGCAGTGAAGGAAATATCATCACAATAAGTAAGTCGGGAAATTATCGATTAAAAGGCAATTTGAGTGAAGGACAGATAGTGGTAAGTGCAGATGGAGATGTAAACTTAAATCTTGATAATTTTACAATATCAAATTCATCAGATGCACCGATAGTCGGAAAGAGCGGAAATATAAATATCAACCTGGTTGATGGCAGCGATAATAAGATAAGCGATATGAGAGCTGCAAATACTCAGGATGAGAATTCCTCAAGTGAGGATAATGCTTACGATGCGGCTGTTTACAGCGAAGGAGATATAAATTTAACAGGATCAGGCAAGCTTACAGTGGAAGGTGGATATGAGGATGCTATACATTCAAAATCAAACTTGAATGTAGAAAGCGGAAACTACAGTATTACAGCTTCACATCACGGACTTAACGGTAAGAAAATACTTGTTGTAAAGAATGGAAATTTTGATATTACTACTGTAGAGGATGCACTACATTCCAAGGGTGATGTTACATTTGAAAATGGAGAGATCAATATCAATGCAGGTGATGATGCATTGCATGCTGATAATACCTTGACTGTTAAAGACGGAAAAATAAATATAGCGGCTTCAAATGAAGGCCTTGAAGGAATTACCGTAAATATTGAAGGTGGAAATATACTTGTAAACTCAAGTGATGACGGTATAAATGCAGCCGGAGATTCAACAGACGGATCACAGGTTAGCTATGCTATCAATATCTCAGGAGGAGATATAAAGATAATTCCGGGCGGTGACGGTATAGATTCCAATGGTGATTTAAATATTTCCGGTGGAAATATAGTTGTAGACGGACCTTCAAATGGTGGGAATGCACCGATTGATTATGACGGAACAGGTACTATTACAGGCGGAAGCATACTTGCAACAGGTAATTCCGGAATGTTCCAGGGATTTAACGGAAATAATTCAACTCAGTCAAGTATTATCTACTATTTAGATAATAATGCGACTACAGGAGCTACTATTAAGGTAAGCGATGAATCCGGAAATGAGTTTTTCACATCAGCAGATCAGACACAGAGCTATAATGCAGTTTTATACAGCAGTGCTGAGATTGAAAGTGGAAAAAACTATAAGGTAAGTGTAGGAGACAGTGAAAGTTCTGTTACCGCGGGCAACTCTCAGGGAGGAAACTTCGGTCAGCCACCACAGGGTGGAATGGGCGGAAATGGTCAGCGACCACAGGGCCAGCCACCTGAGATGAGTGGAAACTTCCAGGGAAGAGGAGGAAATGGCCAGGGTCAGCCACCTGAGATGAGTGGAAACTTCCGGGGAAGAGGGGGAAATGACCAGGGCCAGCCACCTGAGATGAACGGAAACTTCCAGGGAAGAGGAGGAAATGACCAGGGACAACCACCACAGGGCCAGCCACCTGAGATGAGTGGAAACTTCCAGGGAAGAGGAGGAAATGGCCAGGGCCAGCCACCTGAGATGAATGGCAACTTCCAGATAGGAGGTCATGGAAACAACCAGGGACAGCCACCAATGGGCGAACCGCCACAGGGAGGACCAAATGGCAACTCACAGGGAGGAGGTCAGGGAAACAACCAGGGACAGCCACCAATGGGCCAACCACCTGAGATTAATGGAAACTTCCAGGGAAGAGGGGGAAATAATCAAGGTCAACCACCAATGGGCCAGCCACCACAGGGAGGACCAAATGGCAACTCACATGGAGGAGGTCAGGGAAATGACCAGGGCCAGCCACCGGAGATGAACGGAAACTTCCAGGGAAGAGGAGGAAATGGCCAGGGCCAGCCACCTGAGATGAGTGGAAACTTCCAGGGAAGAGGAGGAAATGGCCAAGGACAACCGCCACAGGGTCAGCCACCTGAGATGAGTGGAAACTTCCAGGGAAGAGGAGGAAATGGCCAGGGCCAGCCACCACAAGGTCAACCACCACAGGGTGGAAATCAGCCACAGACGGGTCAGCCGCCACAGAATGAAAACAACAAGAGCAGTAAGAGTAAAACTGATTCTAATAAGAAAAAAGAATAAACAAAACAGCAATCAAAAGACAGGAGATACATCCGGAAAGGAGAAGTAATGAAAAGAAAATTTGCCCTAATACCGGCATATAAGCCAAATGAAAATTTGATATATTTTGTGCAGTCCATTGAAGCAAGAGGAATAGAGGTAGTAGTGGTGAATGACGGTTCAGGGGAAGAATATCTTCCCCTCTTTTCCCAACTTGAAAAGAACAGTAGAGCAAAGGTCATTCACTTTTATGTAAATCAGGGAAAGGGAGCCGCACTAAAGGAAGGTCTGTCTTATTTAAATAAAATAGAAGATGATTTCGTAGTAATAACTTTGGACGCAGACGGACAGCATTCATTAAAGGATGCATTATACCTGCTTGATAAATCAATGGAAAGCGAAGATACTTTAATACTTGGATCAAGAGAACAGTCAAAGGATTCCCCTCTCAGATCAAGAATAGGAAATTATATCACCAAAAAGATATTTTATATTTCTACAGGCGTAAATATTGAAGATACTCAGACCGGAATGAGGGCATTTCATAAAAGTTTGATTCCGGAGCTGCTACAAATAAAAGGAGAGAGGTATGAGTATGAGATGAATATGCTACTGGATTTTGCAAGAAAAGGTACAAAGATGAAGGAATACACTATTGAAACGATATATATCGATGACAATGAAGAAAGTCACTTTGATACTATAAAAGACTCTGCAAGAATATACAGTCAGATCTTCAAGTTTTGCGGCAGCTCTATTTTATCCTTTATTATAGATTTTTTACTTTACACAATATGCTTTTTGTTTTCAGGAAGCATAATACTTTCAAATGCGATTGCCCGCATTATATCATTGCACTTCAACTTTTTTGTAAATAAAAAGTTTGTGTTTAAAAATAATAAAAAAGACGAGAAGAATCTTGCGGGAGAATATATCTCATATCTGGGACTTGCGGCATTTATATTTGCAATGAATACTTTGATTCTTCGAGAAATGGTAGAAGCATTAAATATAAATGCATATTTGGCTAAGATAATAACAGAAGTGGTTTTATTTACAGTATCATACTTTGTGCAAAGACATTTGGTGTTTGCAAAGAAAAATGAGAATGTAGAAGAGAATAATTATGCCGCTTCTTTAAAATAGACAGGAGTAAAATATATGAAGAAATTAAATAAGAAGGGTTTAGGCATATTATATGGCGTAGCCTTATTTTCATTCAGTACATATGCACTTTTGGATACATTTGTAATACCGCATCCTATGCAAAGTGTAATGGCTTCAAATGTAGTCGCAGAAACTACAAGCAACAGTATAAGGGAAAGTGTGGAGGCTGCCATACAAGAAAAACTCAACGGAAGTACAAGCGTGAATAATTCTACTACAGAGACAAATTTAACATCTGACAGTAGTTCATCTGAAAACACAGGCACAACAAGCAGTGCCACATTGACTAATGTAGAGACTGTTGAAGGTGGAACTGTTATAGGAGAGTATTCAGACAGCAATACAAGTATTACATTAAACAGTACAGAGCATATGACAGTGAGATATATGTGGCTGATGTAACAGTAAGTGATGTTTCGGTTTTAAAGACAGCACTTGCAAATAATACTTACGGAAGAAATATTACCGATACAACTTCAAATATGGCCAAAGAGAATAATGCCGCTTTGGCTATCAATGGAGATTACTATGGTGCAAGACAGGCAGGATATGTTATAAGAAACGGAAATCTTTACAGAAATACATCCGGAGACAGAGATGCCTTGGTTATAACTAAAACCGGAGAGTTTGAGTTTGTATCAGAGAATGAAACAACTGCTGAAGCTCTTTTACAAAGCGGAGCATATCAGGTGCTATCATTCGGTCCGGTCTTACTTGAAGACGGTGAAATATCTGTAGGTGAAAATGAAGAAGTAGGAATGGCGATGGCAAGCAATCCGAGAACGGCAATCGGATATCTTGGAAACAATCACTATGTATTTGTGGTATCAGACGGAAGGACAAGTGAGAGTGCTGGATTAAGTCTTTATGAACTTGCAACATTTATGAAAGAACTTGGAGTAACAGATGCCTATAATCTGGACGGTGGCGGTTCTTCTACTATGGTTTTCAAGGGAGAGATTATAAACAATCCTACTACAAACGGTCGATCAAATCAGGAAAGATCGGTAAGTGATATAGTATATATTGGAGGTGGAAACTGATGAAGAAATCACGGATTTATCTTGGAGTTTCAGTATTTGTATTTATATTCGGACAGATATATGAGTATTTTTCACATGGCGTATATTCAAGCTATATGATGTATGCATTTTTGATACCTTTTATAGGACTTTTCATACCAAGTCTTTTAAATAATCTTATTTTAAAAAGAACAATTTCGGATAATGTCACACTGACTTGGAAATGTGGTATAGCAACACTTGGTGCAGGTTCAATATACAAAGGTATATTGGAAATCTATGGTACAAGCGGAACCTTTGAAATGGTTTATTTGATAATAGGAAGTTTTCTTTGCATTATGGCAGCCATTATTCTGGTAGGTGTAAATGGAAAAACAAATAAAGATTGTGAAAGCAGCTCATAGTAAATAGGTGCAGATTCGATGGATTTCGAATTTGCACTTTTTTGATAAAAAACCTTGACAAAGCAAGAAAAAGAGTATGTTGTCGAAATAGATACAGATATTAATGTTAAAGTGCAAAAAGAGTTATATAATGTGAATATTGTATATTGACTTATAAATTAACTGTGAATTGATACTATTTTTATTAAAAAACATATAAAAACTTATCTGTTACAAGAGATTATATTAGATATATAATTGTGTTATAATGATTACACAAAATTAAAGGAGGTTGCATTATGAATGCACATGATATTTTGAATAATCCCTTTTTAAATAAGGGAACTGCTTTTACACTTGAAGAGCGTAAAGAACTTGGCTTAGTTGGAGTTTTGCCACCTTATGTGCAAACTTTGGAGGAGCAAGCGGCACAAACCTATGCTCATTTTTCTAAAAAAACAACAAACCTGGAAAAACGCTTGTTCTTGATGGAAATCTTCAATACTAATCGCACCTTGTTTTACTATCTTTTTAGCCAACACATTGCCGAATTCAATCCGATTGTTTATGATCCAACGGTTGCAACTACGATTGAAAATTACAGTGATTTGTTTGTTGATACGCAATATGCAGGCTATTTAGATATTAACCACCCTGAAAATATAGAAGCTACCCTTAAGAATGCGGCCGGAGACCGTAATATTAGACTTATTGTTGTGACAGATGCGGAAGCAATTTTAGGTATTGGTGACTGGGGAACCAATGGTGTGGATATTTCAGTTGGAAAGCTTATGGTTTACACAGGAGCGGCCGGTATTGACCCTGCAACTGTTTTACCTTTGGTCATTGATGCCGGAACTAACCGTAAAGAATTGCTGGAAAATCCTAACTATCTTGGGAACCGCCATGAGCGTGTACGTGGAGACCGTTATTATGATTTTATTGATCAGTTTGTACAAACAGCTGAACGACTTTTCCCTAAGCTCTACTTACACTGGGAAGATTTCGGTCGTCTAAATGCTGCCAATATTCTCAACAAGTACAAGGATAAAATTCCTACTTTCAATGATGATATCCAAGGAACGGGTATTGTCACACTGGGTGGTATTTACGGATCATTAGATATTAGTGGTGAAAAATTAACAGACCAAATCTATCTTTGCTTTGGCGGTGGAACAGCAGGTGCAGGAATTGCATCACGTGTTCTCAGTGAAATGATTACAGAAGGACTCTCAGAAGAAGAGGCTTACAAACGTTTCTTTATGGTAGATAAACAAGGTCTTCTTTTTGATGATATGGATGATTTGACACCTGAGCAACGTCCATTTGCAAAGAAGCGTTCTGACTTTGCTAATGCTGACAAGCTAACAGACTTGCTTGAAGTTGTAAAGACGGTTAAACCGACAATCTTGGTAGGAACATCAACACAACCTAATACCTTTACAAAAGAGGTTGTTGAGGCTATGTGTCAAAACACTGAGCGTCCAATTATTTTCCCGCTTAGTAATCCAACTGAGCTGGCAGAAGCAAGTGCTAAAGACTTGATTGAGTGGTCTGATGGAAAGGCTTTTGTAGCGACAGGAATACCTTCCGACAATGTGGATTATAAAGGGGTATCTTATCAGATTGGTCAGGCTAATAATGCTCTTATCTATCCCGGTCTGGGACTTGGAATGCTTGCTTCAGAAGCTAAGCTTTTGACAGATGAAATGATTGGTGCAGCTGCACATTCATTGAGCGGTATAGTTGATTCAGGTAAACCAGGGTGCACCTGTCTTGCCGCCATTTGCTTATGTGGCAGAAGTTTCAAGTAAAAGTAGCGGAAGCGGTTGCTAAAAAAAGCTCAAGAGCAGGGATTGGCACAAAGTAAAGAAACCGATATGGCTAAAGCTGTTAGTGAACTTAAGTGGTATCCAAAGTATTAGTAAGTGGGATAGACTATGATTTTTTTAACTTCTATTGAGAGTATTATTCCCATTATTGTTCTTATAATCTTGGGCTATTTCTTGCAGTTAAGAGGGTGGTTTGATGATAGTTTTGGCGGTAATTTATCTAAGCTGATTATGAATGTCGCAATGCCTGTTTCCATATTTGTGTCAGTTTTGAAATACCTGACTTTGGATAAGTTGATTAGTCTGTCAGGTGGTCTGATTTATACTTTTGGTGCTTGTATTTTAGGCTATATATTTGCATTTGCGGCTGTAAAAATATTTAATGTTCGCCCCGGGCGTTGTGGTACGATGATTAATACCTTTGTCAATGCTAATACCATTTTCATTGGTCTGCCTTTAAATATTGCTCTTTTCGGTGATGAGGCACTGCCTTATTTCCTCATCTACTATATCACCAATACGGTCTCTACATGGACTTTAGGCGTTTACCTGATGACAACAGACAGTAAGTCAGGGAAAAGTAAGCAAGTAGCTAAATTTAATTGGAAGAAACTCTTCCCTGCTCCCCTTGTTGGTTTCCTTGTTGCCTTGGTCTTCTTAATCTTGCGAATTTCAGTACCAAGTTTTGCAACAAATACCTTGACTTACATCGGGAATATAGTGACGCCTTTGTCTCTGCTATATATTGGAATTGTCTTAGCCAAGGCGGGATTGAAGACAATTCGTTTTGACATCGATACCATTGTCACATTGGTAGGACGCTTTATTGTGGCACCTGCTACAATGTACTTTATATTAAAATTTGCAGCCTCCGGTATGGAGACAAAGAATTTAATACATTTGTAGTACAATCGGCGGCTCCGGCCTTAGCCGTCCTCCCAATTTTAGCTAACCAGGGAGATGGAGATGTGGAATTTTCTACAAATGTTGTGACATTGAGCACTATACTCTTTATAATTGTCGTTCCGATTGTTGTTACCTTATTGGGTTAGTATTTCAGATATAAACAAAATTGATAATATCAATAAGTTTAGTGTAAAAAGATTGTGAAAGTAGATTATAGTAAAAAGGTGCAGATTCGATGGATTTCGAATCTGTACCTTTTTTATTAATAAAAATATTTTGTTGTATAAAATATTAAAATGTAATAACAAACTTGGTTTTTCTTTTTATCTAAAATATTCTTTATAAGGAGCGTTATGAAGGTTTTTACAAAAAGTGATTTTTATAGCGAAAAGTTTCCAATTACCTCAAATATGAAATATCGACTTAAATATGTAGAGAAAGGAGAAGGTATGACAGAAGCATTAAAGGAATTATATGAGGATTTAAGAAAAGAAGTAGATGTATTAGAGCTTGATAGAGCCTGAGAAAGTGGAATTGTAAGTACTTTGGTATCACTTGTAAAGGATGGTATATTGAGTGTTGATGAGGCTGCTAAGCGAGCAAAAATGAGTGTAGACAAATTTGAGAAATATGTTAAGTAGAAGATACAAAATTACCCGGTTTTATGAAATATATAGGAGGATATAATATTTGCTATATCCTCCTAATTACTTAGTTAAAATTATATATGAAAATAAATCTCAAAGAATACTTTCTTATCCTTACTTGCGACCTTAATTTCTCCCTTATGCATAAGCACTATTTCCTTTGCGATAGGAAGACCGAGTCCATAGCCGCTACTTGAGTGAGATTCGTCAAGTCTGTAGAAACGCTTAAATATATTGACGGTATCCTCTTTTGAAAGTTCTTTTTCCACGTCATTTTCAACAGATAAAACAATATCCTTTTTTCCCTTATTTAAAGTAAGTGTGGTGTGTGAAAGTGAGTATTTCATAGCATTTTCCAAAAGTACCGAGATAAGATCCTTTAGTTTGTTTGCATCTCCCAAAACAGAAATATTATCCTCTATATTATATTCAAGTTCTTTATTATTCTCAAAAAATACGGGTTCAAAATACAGACATTCTTTGTTTGCAATATCTGATAAAACTATTCTTTCCATTTGCTCTTTTCTATCCTGCCAGTTTTCAAGGCGGCTTAAATCAAGCAAATCCTGTGTCAAATGCTTCATTCTTTCGCTCATTTCATCAATGCCGTTGATATTTTTCTTCAGCAATTCCATATTTTCTATTTGAATAGAATTCTTTGATATTGCCTTTTGAATATTTCCAACATTATTTATTATAACGGTGAGAGGAGTTTTCAGCTCATGTGATGCATCGGAGATAAATTGACGCTGCGAAGTAATAGCATCACTTACAGGTCTTATACTCTTTTTAACAAAGTATTTTGAAAAAAGTATAATCACAGTAGAGAGTACAAAGAACAGCAGTACAAGCAAAACTAAAAGATTGTTTAAGTTTTTTATTTCCGTACTGAAATCCGTCACTGCAACACGATACAAAGTGGGTGGTCCGGTAAGATTGTACGGCTTTGATTTATTCTCTGAAGAATCTATATTTGTATCTGATTTATCTGTTTTATTATGAGGTCCCCTTTCTTCATTATCAAAGCGATCCGGTGGAGCTTTGACTTCGCAGATATATTGAAGCTTTCCACCATTTATTGATGAATAAAACCTGCTTGAATTTCTATTTACTTTGTTTAATGCATCCGATATTAAATCCTGTTTTATTTCGCTATCAAGAAAAAAATCAGCTCCATTTGTATCTATGATATTTCCGTCAGAGTCAAACAACATTTGAAAAACAGCGTAGGATCCGGATACTGAGTCCTGATACATTGGAGTATTCATAGATTCAGAAAGTGTGGCTCTCATATCGCTGTAAATGCCGTTTCTGTTAAAAAGAAAAGGGAATATAAGCATGAAAACAAGTAAAAAAACACTTACAGAAGATAAAAGCAATGTAAGTTTTTTTTGTAGTTTCTCAATCATTCATCACCTCTTATTTCCAAATGATATCCAAGACCTCTGCTTGCCACGATTGATATATCTGATGACAATGTCTTAAGCTTCTTTCTTAAAAAACCGATATATACTTCCACATTATTTTCTGTGGCATCACTGTCATAGCCCCAGATTTTTTCAAGGAACAGAGTTTTTGAAATATTGTTTTTGCCCTCCTTTAAAAGTATTCTCATCATTTGAAACTCCTTGGAGGAGAGGCGAATGGAGTTATCGCCGGATATAAGTTCTGAGGAATCTATATCCAAAGAGGTATTACCAAAGCTTACCTGATTTACTTCTTTTCCTTGTCTGCGAAGTAGAGCATTTATACAGGCTAATAGTTCTCTTCTGTCAAAAGGTTTTGTAAGATAATAGTCTGCACCCGAATCCAGTCCTTCCACTCTGTCAAGGATATCTGATTTGGCAGTCAATATCAAAATAGAAAGTCCGTTTTTCTCTTTCCTGAGAGTTCTGGCTACCTCAAAACCGTTCAATTTTGGTAACATTAAGTCAAGTACAAGCAGATCAAAATGTGAAGACCTTGCAAGCTCCAGACCTTCCATGCCGTCATACGCACATTCTACAGTATGTCCGCATTCTTCTAAAATTTCTGTAAGAGATGAGGCAAGCAACACTTCATCTTCAACTACTAAAATATTCATATATATTCCTTATTTAAAATCTATTCTGTTTATAGCCATTTTCAAAAAATTATCGCATATATTAGCAAGCAAGCGATGAGAGAAGAAAATATTTGGACTTCTCATATTATAATAACCTAACATATAGGGTTTGGAACTCACCTTTATTTCATTTGACCAATTAAGCTCTTTTAATGGATTGTTCAAATAGAATAATCCATCTATACCGCTGATGCCCATATTTTTTAGAGTCGTTTTCATTAAAAGCTTTACACCGAGCTCACCTACACTGTCAAAGATTAAACATCCACCTTTATATCTTTTAGCAAGTTCAAGTATTAATGATTTAACTTCTTCTATTTTAAAATAATGAAAAACTCCGGCCGCAAAGAAAATTACTCCTTTAGAATTATCAACATGTTTCATCCAGGAATAATCCTTTAAATTACAGGAGATATTTATTTCTCTATCTCTGTTTGGAATAATCTTTTTTCTAATTTCTATAATATCCGGAAATCCACATTTACTATTTGACATAGACCATTATCGCAGGCCTTTCCGGTTTCATCTAAGCCACATCCGAGATTTACAATGGTTGCTTTTGTATGTTTTTTTAAATAGTCTTTGATCTCTGATATAATATCCAGCTGTCTCATTGCAGCTTCAAGAGCCCCGAATTCATACAGAAAGGAATTGCTCTTTTTTTCAATTTCTGAAAAATCATAATCCAATCTTTCACATAATTCTTTGGCAGAATTATCTTTATACAGATCAGGGAACTTCTCAGAACACATTTTTCGTCCGTATAATGGAATGATCAATGTTTCTTGAACGGTATTTTTTTCTATCTTGATTTTATCCATATATAAAACCTCATATGCTGTAACCTAAAAGACTATATTTGTATTGTAACATAAATATAGTTTTTAAGTGTTTAATTTATATCACAGACTTGTATATATCAAATTATTTTAACAAAAGATTTCCAAACACTTCTTACCATAAAAACAGCTAAAGCAAAGGAGAGTACATCTGACAAAGGCTGCAGCAGGTATATTCCATATTGGGATAATAAGCCGGATAAAATATAAAGCAGGGGTATAAAAAATATTCCTTGGCGTGAGATGGAAAGTATGGAAGCCATAAGGTATTTTCCTATATTTTGTAAAAGCATACTACTTACCGCAAAGAAACCTACAAAGGGCAGGGTTATACACTGCATATGTAATATCTGTACACTGATGGAGATAACCTCACTGTCAGCAGTCATAGTTTTAACAAGTTCATTTGAAAAGACATATAAAAATATCGCAGAAAAAATCAAAAATATACTGCCTATAATGGCAGTAAGCTTAAAAGCCTCTTGTACTCTACTATATTTCTTTCCCCCGTAATTCATTGCACAGATTGGCTGAAAGCCTTGAGACCAGCCTATCATTATCATATAGGCGATTGCCGATATTCTTGAGCTTACTGTCAAAGCCGCCAGAAGTGAATCTCCATATTTTGCAGCAGTAATATTAAGTAAAATCAGAGCAATACTTGTAATGGATTGCCTTAAGAAATTTGGCATACCTCCGGCAAGGATATGATATATTCTCTCTTTATTAAAGCTTAAATTAAAAGATATATTTCCTGATTTAAAAGAGAAATATGTCAGTACAAAAGAGCCTACTATCTGTCCTGTAAGAGTGGCGTAGCCGGCTCCGATAAAGCCAAGTTTTAAAGTAAACATCATTACAGGATCCAGTATCATATTTGTGATCATTCCAAAAAGCAGCCCGGTCATCCCTTCTTTCACATTTCCGCATAGTCTGAGCTGATTATAAACAGTAAGTGAATAAAGACCGAAGGGTATACTTAGAATAATTATTTGCAAATATTTTATAGTAAATTTAAGCAAATCATCTGAGGCATTACCACCTAAAAACTTTGAGAGTGGAATAATAAAAAACAGTGATAAAAGGGCGATAATTAATCCGGTTGATACTGCAAAGAATATCCCTATGGAAGCCATATTTTTAGCCTCTTTATCATTTTGCTCTCCTATTTTTTTTGACATTATATTGCCACTTCCATATCCAAACCAAAATCCCAGTGCCTGTATAAAACTCATAAAGCTAAACACTATACCGATTGCTGCAGTCATAGACTTATTGTTACAGATACCTACAAAGAAGGTATCTGTAAGATTGTAAATGACCATTACCAGCATACCGATAATAGTGGGAATGGAGGTTTTTATAAGTAGTGGTAGAAGAGCATCATTTAGAATTGCCTTTCTTTTCATTTCTTTATCCATATCATAAACCTCGTACTGTTCCTTCATCACCGTCTACTTGAAGCATATCACCATCCTTATATTTGTTGTTGCAAAGCCTACTCCAAGTACCGCCGGAATACCGTATTCTCTTGCAACTATTGCAGCGTGACTTAGAGCCGCTCCGGTATCAGCCACCACTGCACTTGCCAGTTTAAAAAGCGGAGTCCATTCAGGATCTGTCAGATGACATACCAAAATATCACCTTTTTGCATTTTATAAAATTCCTTTGGACTGTGAATAATACAGGCCCTTCCTACTACTTTGCCAAAACTTCCGCTTACACCTTTTAAAATATCACCTTTCGCATCAAAGATAAGCAACTTTGATGCTTGCCATACTTTTATTGAGAGTGGAAATTTTTCATTCCTGTTTTTGATATTTTCAAGGTCTTTCTTATTCAGATATCCTCTCTTCATAGCTTCTATCAGTTCATTAAAGAAAAGATTGGATATACCGGTTTTATAATTTTCATTTTTAAGTAGAAGCATATTTACTTTAGTCACACATTTTCTGACATAGTAAAATAAGCTTTCCCATAAATACTGACTTTCTTCTCTAACCACATGGAAATATCGAAGGCTATTAATATCGGCTTCTATGTGCTTATATTTATTGCCATAAACTGACTTTAGCTTCAGCATTAAATCATCAAAACTTTCTGTTTTTTCATTTTTGGTAAAAGTAGAAGCCAATATAGGTTTTAAAATATTAATGAGCCTGTCAGGATCTTCTATAAATGTTTTCGCCTCCAGACAGTAGCAGTTATAGTCTGATTTGAAACCGTTTTTTTGAAAAAAGTCATCAGTCATAGATTTAAAATCATCAAACTCATTATATAAGTTTTTGTAGCTTTCTCCTGAAAGAATGGCTTTCTTTAATTTATTGTTTTTTGATATTTCTCCTGCCATTTTGGAGATATCATTATTTACAGTTGAAGTCTTATTATCCAAGTTTTTATAAAGGTCAAAGGCAGTGTAATCATGATTTATTTTTTTTAGGATTTTACTGTATTTATCAAATACCAGCATTGTCGGAAAGAGAGCGTGTTTAAATCTGTCATATGAAAGATCCTTAGTAAGTTTATAGCTGTATTCCAAAAAATCTTTACACTCCGAAAGGCTCATTGATTCAAAGTCTTTACTTTTAAGCAGGGAAATCTCTTCTTCATATCTGTGCATAAATTTCTTGCATATAGCAGCACAAGAGTCAAAGTCTTTGATTTGTTTTATGACTTTAAATATATGAAAAATATTTTTGGTGATTCCCTTTTTACCTTTTGGAAGAGTCTGTATGCCGTCATTATCTATCTGTGGATCGGTGTCAAAGATTATGCCTCCTTCTGCAAATATTTTGGACTTTTGATCATTGATTGCCATTATAAAATCATAATCCAAAGCTCTGTAGGCAAATGGCATTTTTTCAAGTTGAAATGCCATGTTTTTACGCATACTCTTACTTGGCTTTGTGCTTTTTAAGTAAATTTCTATAAGAGCTTTTTCATTATCATTTTTTAATGTGGTGATAGCCCTTGCCTGCAAAATATATACTTTGTTATCTTTGATAGCCCACTCAATATCCATAGGGATACCATAATGCTTTTCTATTTTTAGTCCACAGTTTACAAGTTTTGATATTTCATTATCACTTAGAGCTCTTGCTTTTCTTTTATCTTCATCTACAGCTATTTCTACAGTATTCTTATTTCCATAGACTATCTTTGTTTCCTTAGAGCCTATGGTGGTTTCAATAAGTTTGCCGGTTTTTCTTACAATATAGCTGTCCGGAGTTACTCTGCCGCTTACAACACTTTCTCCCAAACCGTAGCTTGCATTTATTTGCATTTCATCTGCTTTTTGACTTAGCGGATTTATTGTAAAGAGTACTCCGGATTTTTCACTTTCCACCATTTCCTGCACAATTACGGCAATAGACACACAAGTTTGATCATAGCCTTGGTGAAGCCTGTAGCTTACAGCTCTGTTACCCCAAAGTGAGGCATAGCATTTAAGTATTTTAGAGAGAACATCATCTATACCCTGTACATTTAAATAGCTTTCCTGTTGTCCTGCAAAACTGGCATCAGGCAGATCCTCAGCGGTAGCAGATGAGCGGATTGCAACTCTTATATTTTCTCCAAGACTCTTATATTTGTCCTCTATAAGTTTTTTTGTTTCAGAGGAAAAATCCCCTGACCCTATAAGCTCACGAAAGTAGTCAGCAGCTTTTAAAAGTTGCCCTTCATCACCCGATACTTCTCTTAGCTTATTTCTAATAATTTTTTCTATGCCGTTTTCTTTTAGGAAAGTTTTATAGGAATCGGCTGTAATTACAAAGCCTTTTGGAACATTTATATTGGCAGAGATAAGCTCTCCAAGATTTGCTCCCTTTCCGCCGGCAAGTGATACATCTTCTTTTTTTATATCAATAAAATCAAGTACCATATCTCCCCCTTTTCATTTAAATAAATGATCTTTACTGTATGCACAAAATATATAAAACTTTAAAATATCATAGCTTAATATATTTTTTGACTATTCCTGATATATATGTTTCAAGTACATCTTCAAATATTTCTCATCAAAGAGATGGTGTTCCAAACAAAATAAGAAGCTGCCTATAAAGGCATTGGAAAGACCTTTCTCATCAGCAGACTTTATAGCTTTATTTTCTCTCCAGTAAGCTACAAGTTTTTGCAAAAACTCTCCATAGAGCCTTTCTATTTGATTTACTTCATCAGTTTTTTTAACCTTAAGTATTTTAAAGGCTTCCTCATATATAGGCTGTGTTTTTATCTTTATCATCAAATCAAGAGAGTATTTATAGATGACCTCAGTTAAAAAGCCTATAGGATCATCAAGTGAACTTAAAAATTTCTCTTCAAGAGCTTTTAACTTTTGTCCTGATCTATATGCCGCCAGGTCAATGATAAGTGAATCCTTATCCTTCCAAAAATTATAAAAACTTCCCTGTGCAATACCGACTCTTTTTGTCAAAACTGAAATACTAAGTGACTTTGTGCCATTATCATGAAACAGCTCAAGAGCCGTTTCCATAATAGCTTCTTTTATATTTTCCTTTTCTTCTTCACTAAATGCCTTTCCCATACTCCTCCTTTTAAATCAATAATCTATGAATATCAATATACTTATTCATAGATATTATAATTCTAATATAAGGAAATAACAATGAATATAGTACAAAAATATTCACAGTTTTTTTCTTTATCAGAAATGTATATTTATATGAGTTCAAAGCTTTTTATAATAAAGCATATGCTTCAAAAAAAGAATTAAGCAAAAAAAGTATATTATATATAAAGAAAGACTGCTGCACTTATGGAGTAAAATGTGTTTAATATTGATAACTGGGTAAAGTTGTGGGATAATAAAAAAAGTTAGGAGATGTGAATAAGTAGAGATTATATATTGATAGTGTAAGATATTCATGAGTTTACCAAAAAAGAAGAGGTGAGAATGAGTACGCAGAATAATAAAGGCTGGAATGCTATTAGAGGTTATGTAGATTATATTTTTGATGAAACCGATATAGGAAACAATGCAAAGAAATTTGCAGATAAAGTTGTTGACAATATTAAAGAAGTAGATATCTCAAAGAAAAATAAAGTAAATTATGATAATCAGGCTGCAAAATCAAATAAAAGATCAAAGGCTTATTTAAAGACAAATAGAGTTGCATCAACAATAAAAATATGGGTAGGTTTGCCCATGATGATAATGTTTGCAATTCCAATAATCATATTGACTTTAACACTTTTGCCATTTTCATTTATAGGTTGGTTGATACCGATTATTCCACTTGCGACATTTTGTATAATTGGAGGTATTCTTTCTATTCCGGCAATATTTCATATTAGTTTGACAGATACAGCACAGAGATATTATCGTATTATGAATGATAGAACTTATATGAATATAGAAGATATGGCAATTATGGCAAATGAAAGTCCCCAATTTGTAGAGAATAATCTTAAAAAGATGATAGAAAAAAAGATTTTTATACAGGGACATTTGGTAGATAAATGCTTTATACTGACCGATGATACATATAGAGAGTATTTGGCAATAGAGGAGCAAAAAAGAACAAATCAGGCAGATAATAAGAGCGATATAAGAGATGATATAAAAGAGAGTGGGCTTATATCTGAGGGTAGAGAGTATGTAGCTACTATTAGGAAATTACACCAAGAGATAAATAAGGAGCCTATGTCATCTAAGTTGACAAAGCTGGAGACTGTTCTTATAGCAATATTTGACAGAGTGGGAAATGAGCCGAAGGAAGAAGAAAAGCTTTATAAGCTTATGAAGTATTATTTGCCAACAACTATAAAGCTTATAAATACTTATAAGGATTTTGACAATGTAATATCACCGGACAGCGATATTTTAAATACTAAAAAAGAGATTGAACTGACGATTGATTCTATAAATGAGGCTTGTGAAGAATTTCAAAATAGACTTTTTAAGAATTCGGCCTTTGATGCTGATACAGATGCGGCACTTTTAAAGGTGATGCTGGCTAAAGATGGATTGATAGGCGGAATACAGGATGAAAACAATGGGAGATAGAGAATATGAATGATAATGAGATAAAAATGGATAATTTGGATGATATGTTAAAAGAAACACCAAGCTTGACATTTGATATAGAGGAGGAATCGAAGAAAGCTGTAGTGGAGGAGGTAAAGTCAGATACTACCCCTCAGATAAAATTATCTCCTGAAGAAGAAAAAATGGTAGAGGAATTTGCTTCGAAAATAGATATCAGCAATTCACAGGCTGTACTCACATATGGTGTGGGAAGTCAAAAAAAGATTGCAGATTTTTCTGAGAATGCTCTTGAAAGAGTAAGGACTAAGGACCTTGGTGAAATAGGTGATATGCTTACCGGAGTGGTGGGTGAGATCCGTTCACTGGAAATTGATGAAGAGGACAGAGGATTTTTTTGGACTGTTCAAAAAAGCCGGAAACAAGCTTGCAAATATGAAGGCAAAGTATGATAAGGTAGAAGTCAATGTAAACAATATTTCAAAAGCTCTTGAAGATCATCAGGTAACCTTGATGAAGGATGTGCTTATGCTTGATAAGATGTATGAGCTCAATATGAATTACTATAAGGAACTTTCAATGTATATTCTGGCAGGCAAGAAAAGGCTTGAAAGAGCAAATAATATAGAACTGCCTGAGCTTATAAAAAGAGCTGATGAAACCGGACTTCCTGAGGATACACAAAAGGCCAAAGATTTTTCACAGATGATAAATCGCTTTGAAAAGAAGATATATGATTTGGAGCTTACAAAAACAGTGTCTCTACAGATGGCACCTCAGATAAGACTTATTCAAAATAATGATTCTATTATGTCTGATAAGATACAGTCCACCATTGTAAACACTATTCCGCTTTGGAAAAATCAGATGGTGATAGCTATAGGATTAAAACATTCCACAGATGCAGCTAAGGCACAAAAGGCAGTATCTGATATGACCAATGAGCTATTAAAGAAAAATGCGGAAAGCTTAAAGACGGCTACTATAGAAACTGCAAAAGAGTCAGAGCGTGGTATAATAGATATTGAGACTCTAAAGAGTACAAATAAGACCCTGATAAATACTTTTGATGAAGTGATAAAGATACAGGATGAGGGCAGACAAAAAAGAAAAGAAGCAGAAGCGGAGCTAAGGAATATAGAAAATGAAATGAGAGCAAAGCTGCTGGAAATCAGTAACAGACAGGCAAACAGCAATAAATAGATAGGAAAGAAAAATGAATAATTGGAGACAAAAATATCATATTGAGCCAAAGAGTGGTTGGCTAAATGATCCTAATGGACTTTGTTTTTTTAAAGGGTACTATCATGTTTTTTATCAGTATGCATATGAGCCGGAGGGCGGTAATAAATACTGGGCACATCTAAAGTCAAAGGATTTAATACACTGGGAAGAAGCACCTATATTTATGGCTCCAGATCAGGAATATGATAAAAATGGGGTATATTCAGGTTCAGCTCTTATAAAGGATGATACCATGCATATCTTCTATACCGGAAATGTAAAGCAAAAGGGAGATTTTGACTATGTATATGCAGGTAGAGAGCATAATACTGTCCATGTAACAAGTGAGGATGGAATCAATGTAGATTCCAGAAATGTTGTTATGTACAATAAGGACTATCCGGATGGACTGTCCTGCCATGTAAGAGATCCCAAGGTATTTGAATATGAGGACAAATACTATATGGTAATCGGTGCCAGAACTATGGAAGATAAGGGGGAAGCACTGGTTTTTGAGTCTGAAGATTTGGATAACTGGAAACATATCCGTACATTTGAAACCATGGCAAGAATAGGATATATGTGGGAATGTCCGGATCTTTTTGAGATAAATGGACAGTGGATCTTGATGGCATGCCCACAGGGGCTTGAGGGTGGAAAGTATGAATTCCAGAATATTTACTCCTGTGGATACTTTATTATAGAGGGTGATTTTAGAAGCAATGGTTTTTATAACAGAGTATAAGGAGGCAGACTTCGGCTTTGACTTCTATGCACCACAGAGTTTTTGTACATGATGGAAGAAGACTGCTACTTGGTTGGATGGGCATGCCCTATGCTAAGTATACAAATCCTACTGTAGAATATGGATATCAGCATTGTATGAGTGTATTTAGGGAGCTTGACTTTTGCCAATAATACATTGTATATGAAGCCTGCTAAAGAACTGGAATCTCTTAGAAAGTTCTCGTTTGAGTATGGTGAAGAAAATACAGAATACAAAGTTTTGGATGAAAAGAGAGCATTTGATTTGGAACTTCAAAACTTTGGTGATAAGTTTGAGATAGAAATATTTGATACTCTAAAGCTGGATTTTGATGCAGGCAGGGGTGATTTGGAACTCTCATTTATTGCAAATGGATATGGAAGAGATAAAAGATTTTTAAAAATTAAGAGTATAGAAAATATAAGACTTTTGATAGATGCAAGCTCAGTGGAAGTATTTGTAAATGACGGCAAACAGGTGATGTCTACCAGAATGTATCCGTCAAATTACAGTAATATAAAAGTATCAGGAAATATCAGGGGAAAACTTTATAGTTTGGATATATAATACTTGTATTTTGTATATCTTAGCAATCTTCCTGAGATATCATTTGAGCAGGCATGGAAAGCCTCAGGCTTAAGCAGTTCATTAGATGATTATTTTTCTGAGGAAGATGCAATACTTGTAGATATAAAGTAAAAAAGGACTTAATGTGGAAATGCTTTAATAGGAATTTCCACCGCATTTATAGAAAAAGTGATTTGTTAATGATATTATTTGACAGATTAAAAAATATATTTGGTTTTAATAAAGATAGAAAAGAAAGCAAGATGAAATTAATAGTTGGTTTGGGTAATCCCGGAAGAGAGTATGTAAATACAAGGCACAATGCAGGTTTTTATGTTGTGGAAAAACTGGCATATGAGCTGGGAGAGGATATATCCGAAAAAAAATATAAGGGGCTTTTTGCAAAGGTAAGGATCGGGAATGAAAAGGTAATTATTTTAGAGCCGCAGACATATATGAACAATAGTGGAGAATCCGTGAGAGCATTTATGGATTATTTTAAGATAGAAGCGGAAGATGTAATTGTTGTTTATGATGATATAAACCTTGAGCCCGGAAATTTGCGTATCAGATTAAAGGGAAGTGCAGGAGGTCACAATGGTATAAAGTCATTGATTGCACATATGGGAACATCAGATTTCCCAAGAGTTAAGGTGGGAGTAGGTGAAAAGCCATCTAAGATGGATCTGGCAGATCATGTACTTAGTAGGTTTAGTGATACCGATAAGAAGCTTTTGGATGAATCGGCATCTGATGCCATAGAAGCAATAAAGCTTATGGTGGACGGCCGGTACGATATGGCAATGAACAGATACAATACTAAAAATACAAAGTAAGGAAGAATATGAGTTTATTTGAAAATCCCTTAAAAAGATTAGCGGATTTTGAATCTTTAGAAGAAAGTATAAAAAAAGAAAGATTCCCGGTGCAGGTCAGTGATATGTCTGAACCGGGAAAAGCACATCTTATTTCCGAGCTTATGAAGAAAGAAAGAGCTTGGAAACTTGTTATATCATATGATGAGGACAATGCGAGCAGGCTATATGAAGATATAGGCTGCTTTTTGGGCGGGGTCTACCTCTATCCGGCAAGAGATCTACTCTTTTTACAGCAGATATAAGATCTTCACAGATAACAGCAAAAAGAGTGGAAGTCTGGAAACATCTAAGAGAAGATGAGGGTGGAGTCATTGTTACAACCATAGATGCTCTTATGGATAAGCTTGAAGACTATCAAAAGTTTTGTGAAGCTACTTTGGAGATAAAAAAAGAAGATATTATCGATATAGAAGAGATATCAAAAAAGCTTACGGATATAGGCTATGAGAGAAGCTTTGAAACAAGCAATCCGGGCCAATTTTCTATAAGAGGAGGAATAATAGATATATTTCCACTTACAGAAGAATATCCTGTAAGAATAGAACTTTGGGATGATGAAATAGATGCTATGAAAAGTTTCGATCCAGCAAGTCAAAGGTCAATAGATGAGCTTGAATATGTAAATATCTATGCGGCAAGAGAGAAGGTTCTTGGTGGGGAGCAGTCATTTTTAAGATATTTTGATTATAAGAATACTCTGATATATATTGATGAACCCGCAAGAACCATGGACAAGGCAAGAAGAACAGAAGATGAATATAATCAGAGTTCGTCCGGAAGAATAGAATCGGGGCAGTACAAAAAAGATGATATTCCTGATATATTTGGTGCAGAGGAGGTGTTTTACAGTTTAAATAAAGCTCCAAGTATCGCTCTTACCGGTCTTGATAATAGAATAAAAGAATTGGAAGTAAAAGCTGTATACTCTATATTTTCAAGAATGAGTGGGGTATACCATGAAGATTTTACAAACCTTGTAGATGATTTGAAGAAATATAAGTCTGATAAAACCAGAGTTGCTCTTATTTGTGCATCAAAAACCAGAGCAAAAAGACTTGCTGATAGCTTTAGAAATGACTATTTCCTAGATTCCATATTTTTAGAAGATGAAAGAAATATAAATATTGTACCGGGACAGATAGCTATATTTGTTGGAAATATACATTCAGGCTTTGAGTATCCGGCTCTAAATTTTGCCTTAATTTCAGAAAGCGATATATTTAAAAACCAAAAGAAAAAGAAGAAAAGAGAAAAAGAATATGAGGGAGATAGGGTAACATCTCTTAGCGAACTTTATATAGGTGATTATATAGTGCATGAGGACCATGGTCTAGGAATCTATAGGGGTATAGAGAAAATAGAAAGAGACGGAGTCATCAAAGACTATGTAAAGATAGAGTATCAAGGTGGTGACAACTGTTTTGTGCCGGTTTCAAAACTTAATAGAATACAAAAATATGGCGGTGGAGAAATAAAAAAGCCTAAACTTAATAAGCTTGGAGGCGTAGAGTGGAGTAAGACAAAATCACGAGTAAAGAGTGAAGTTGAGGAAATGGCTAAGGAACTTGTGGAACTGTATGCCAGCAGGCTGAAAGGTCAGGGGGTGATCTATGGAGAGGATACTCTTTGGCAAAGAGAATTTGAAGAAATGTTTGAGTATGAGGAGACATATGATCAGATAAAAGCCATTGAAGATGCCAAGAGAGATTTGGAAACAGGAAAGATTATGGATCGTCTGATATGTGGTGATGTAGGATATGGTAAGACGGAGATTGCTCTAAGAACCGCATTTAAGGTAATACAAGAGGGATATCAGGTACTTTACCTTGTGCCGACTACTATTCTTGCAAGACAGCATTACAATACATTTATTCAGAGGATGAAGGATTTTCCGGTAAAAATAGGATTGCTATCCAGGTTTAATACAAAAAAAGAACAGAATAAAGTTATCGAAGATTTGGGAAAGGGACTTGTAGATATAGTTATAGGCACTCATAGACTTTTGTCAAAGGATGTAGTGCCAAAGAAACTGGGTCTTGTTATAGTGGATGAGGAACAAAGATTTGGAGTAAGGCATAAGGAAAAGCTAAAGCAGCTTTGTGAAAATGTAAATGTACTAACACTTACTGCTACACCTATACCAAGGACACTTCATATGTCACTTTCAGGAATTAGAGATCTATCTGTTTTGGAAGAGCCTCCTGTGGACAGAAAACCTATACAGACTTATGTTATGGAATATCATGATGAAACTGTAAAAGAGGCTATAAGAAGAGAGGTGGCAAGGGGAGGCCAGGTATATTATCTTTATAATAGAGTAAATAATATTGAGGAAGTGGCTGCACATATCAGTGCACTTCTGCCTGACATAAATGTTGAATATGTACATGGCAGAATGGATGAGAGGCGTCTAGAAGCAAGAATGGTAGACTTTATAAATGGAGATGTGGATGTGCTGGTTACTACGACCATAGTAGAAACAGGTTTGGATGTACCTAATGCAAATACTATAATAGTTCATGATGCGGACAGACTGGGACTTTCACAGCTTTATCAGCTAAGGGGTAGAGTTGGAAGAAGTAAAAGAAGTGCCTATGCCTTTCTTATGTATACCAGGAATAAACTTCTGTCTGAGGAGGCTTCAAAGAGACTCAAGGCAATTAGGGAATTTACAGAACTTGGGTCAGGTATAAAGATTGCAATGAGAGATCTTGAGATAAGGGGAGCCGGAAATGTACTGGGTGTAACTCAACATGGACATATGCAAGAGGTAGGATACGATCTGTATGTAAAGCTTTTAAATACAGCAGTTAGAGCTTTAAAGAGTGGTAAGCCTGTTGAAGAAGAGGTAGAAGCAAGCGTTGAGATAGACAGCAGTGCATATATACCAAGTGAGTACATTTCAAATGAAGAGACAAAGCTTGAAATATATAAGAAGATTGCTTTGGTAAAAAGTGAAGAGGATTTCTTTGATATGCAAGATGAGCTTATAGATAGATTTGGTGAGCTTCCAAGAGCGGTAAGTAATCTTTTGTATGTTGCAAGGATAAAGGCTCTTGGCAGCAGTATGTTTATCACTGATATTATTGTGAACAAATTGCAGATAAAGTGGACAATGAGAAAAATAAGCAGATAAAAATGGATAACTTTGATGCTTTTTATAAAGTCATTTGGAAAAAAATATGACTGTGAAGTATAACAAGGTATTAAATTGGGAGTATAGAGATAGGGAGAAGATTTCAACTGAGGACAGAATGGAGTTTGCTGTGAACTTATTTGAGAAAAATGAAAGAGGAATTGTTTTAGTACATTTAAAAATCATTTGACAAATATAGATAAATGCAAGTATACTTGTTAATGCACAGCCGGGAAGATAGCGGTGTCCTGTACCTACAATCCGCTTTAGTAGGGGTGATGTCTTGCCTAGGGTGTTCATTTGCTTAGCAGCCTGAAGCAAGTGGTGTTGAAGTGGGGGTCCCCACGCAATGGAAACTTTCGAACCGTGTCAGGACAGGAATGTAGCAGCACTAAGGAGGACCTTTCATGTGCCGTGAGATAGCCGCCATGGAGCTAACTACTTTGGTAACGTTTGTGAATGGCATTCGAAGCAAGACGTGCATATAAAGGGCATTATTAAGAAATCTGTTTAGATTTTTTGATAATGCTCTTTGCATTTTATAAAACAGAATTCGTTAATTCTATGACAAGGCTATTGAAAAATGTTTTTCATTAATATAAAATAATGTAGAATTCATATGAGCAATGCTTATTATGATTTATATAAAACTAAGTTGAATAACATATCCGTTTTGATAGGAGGAAATATATGGCAATAAAAACTATAGGTATACTTACAAGTGGTGGTGATGCTCCGGGAATGAATGCAGCTATAAGAGCTGTTGTCAGAACAGCAATACACAATGGATTGAATGTAAAAGGAATAATGAGAGGCTATGCAGGTCTTTTACAGGAAGAAATAGTAGATATGGACAGTACATCTGTTTCAGATATAATTCATAAGGTGGTACAATACTTTATACAGCTAGATGTCAGGAGTTTACTACAGCAGAAGGCCAAAAAAAGGGAGCAGATATCTGTAAGAAGCATGGTATAGACGGAGTGGTTGTTATCGGTGGTGATGGTTCATTTCAGGGAGCAGGAAAGCTTTCAGCACTTGGTATCAATACAATAGGTATTCCGGGAACAATCGATCTTGATATAGCTTGTACAGACTATACTATAGGATTTGATACTGCAGTAAATACTGCGATGGAAGCTATTGACAAGGTAAGAGATACTTCCACATCACATGAGAGATGTTCAATAATTGAAGTAATGGGAAGGAATGCAGGTTATCTTGCTCTTTGGTGTGGATTTGCAAATGGAGCAGAGGATGTACTTTTGCCGGAGAGATATGATGGCAATGAGCAGTATTTGATTGATAGAATTATAGAAAACAGAAAGCGTGGAAAAAAACATCATATTATAATAAATGCTGAGGGAATAGGACATTCGACTTCTATGGCAAAAAGAATTGAAGCAGCTACAGGAATAGAGACAAGAGCTACAATTCTTGGATATATGCAAAGAGGTGGCGCTCCTACATGTAAGGACAGAGTATATGCTTCAATTATGGGTGCTAAGGCAGTAGAACTTTTGATAGAAGGTCAGTCAAACAGACTTATGGCATATAAGAATGGTGAGTATGTGGACTTTGATATTCAGGAAGCATTGGCAATGACAAAGGATATATCAGAAGATCAATATAGAATAAACAAGCTTTTGGTAAGATAATATGTCTGAAATGATAAATGGGTATGATTTTGATTGGACAGAGGGAGAAAATCTGGTACTCTGTGGAGCAAGTTCATATGTACAGAAGTATTATTTTAATGAAAAGTTTAATTTGTTGCCGGATGAAATAAAAAATGAATTGAAAATAATATGTGTATCTTTTGCTGAGGAGGCAGGAGGTATACTTACTATGGAATTTGATAAGTCCGGCAATCTGAAATTCTGTGTAAGGGTTGATGACGGTGATTTTTACTTTGATGAGATAGAAAGTGGATTGAAGATAAGCTCATATCAAAGAAAGAAAGAGGAACTGCTTTCACAACTGGAACTGTTTTATAGATTGGTGATTTTGGGAGATAGTGCAGAATAATTATGCTTGAAAGAATATCATACTATATAAAAAAATATGAGGGCGTTTTGCTATATCTTATCTTTGGAGTGTTGACTACAGTGATAAATATGGAGGTGTACTATATTTTATTTGCAAGTCTTCTTCTACCAAATTTGGTCAGCAATGCTATTGCATGGTTGGCAGCAGTTGCATTTGCCTTTATAACAAATAAGATATGGGTATTTAAAAGTAAAAGCTTTGAATTAAAAATTGTAATAAAGGAACTTTTTGCATTTATTACAGCGAGATTATCTACAGGGATTTTGGACATGGCAATAATGTATGTGGGAGTGGATGTACTTAAAGGAAATTCTTTATATGCGAAGATATTTGCCAATGTGCTTGTGGTAATTTTAAACTATATTTTTTCAAAGTTGTTTATTTTTAGAAAGAACAAGGAATGATACTAAAAGGTTTTAAGATTGGAAATATAAATATAGATGGCGGTCTGTGCCTAGGACCAATGGCAGGTGTAAGTGACTTGCCATTTCGTCATTTATGCAAGGAAATGGGAGCATCACTACTTGTAACAGAAATGGTGAGTGCAAAGGCAATATATTTTAAAAATAAAAATACTGAGCCGCTTATGAAGATAGATAAAGTAGAGCATCCTATTGCATTACAGCTTTTTGGCTCTGATCCGGATATAATAGCCAGGATGGCGGCAAGTATAGAGGATAGAGAATTTGATATTTTTGATTTTAATATGGGCTGTCCGGTACCAAAGATAGTCAACAATGGTGAAGGCTCTGCACTTATGAAAAATCCCAAACTTGTGGAGGAGATACTTTCTAAACTGGTAAAGAGTGTAAAAAAACCTGTTACATTAAAGATAAGAAGAGGTTTTAATGAGGAAAATATCAATGCAGTAGAGATTGCTAAGATAGCAGAGGCCTCAGGTATAAGTGCTATTGCAATACATGCCAGAACAAGAGAACAGTATTACTCCGGTAAGGCGGATTGGAGTACCATAAAGGAAGTAAAATCTGCCATAGGTATTCCGGTAATAGGCAATGGTGATGTGGTAGATGGAAAAAGTGCAAAGGAAATGTATGAATACACAGGGTGTGACGGAATAATGATTGCGAGAGCTGCAAGAGGAAACCCATGGATATTTAGAGAGATAAGGGGATATTTGAGTGGCGAAACCGTAGAGAAGCCATCTAAAGAAGAAATAGTAGATATGATACTCAAACATTGTAGACTACAAATGGAATATGATGATGAGATTATGGCGATTAGAAAGATGAGAAAGCATGTTGCCTGGTATACGCATGGCATGAAAGGATCATCTTTACTTAGAGAGAAGGTAAATCACATTGAGAGTTATGTTGAATTAGAAAATTTGTTATCAAGTTCTTAAGATTTGTATGTGCAGGATAACTTACTATTATTTAAAATTTTAATACATAAATATAAAAAATATGTTACAATGGCAACAGAGAATGTGAGTGTAATATTTAATCTCATTATATGTTATTAAGTTTTATTATAAAGTAGGTTGATATGGCTATTTTACATCTCAAGTGGAGGAGATATGAATACAAGAGAACAGTATAAGCGAGTTGTAAAATTTGGCTCAGCAGCGGTCATATTGCTGATTGAAGTCGGACTTTATTGGGCGCTGTGGCAATTTTATCTAAATACAATAATAGAAGAGAGATTCTGGAGGAGAGGAATCTGGCTATTGGCTGCACTTTACGGGGTGCTTTTGATTTTTTTTCTGCAAACATATGGTGGATTAAAAATAGGATATTTGAAAAGAGGAAATATAATATATTCACATATACTTTCTTTGGTGATAGTAAATATAATAGGATATCTTATATTGGCTTTGGTGGATAAAAAATTTCATTCACCTACTTCATTTATACTTTTGACATTGATAGATGGCATAATAGTATTTGCTTGGGTTTTTTTTTATTTCAATGGATATATGGTGTGTTATTCCCACCAAGGCGACTGCTTATAGTGTATGGTGAAAGACCGGTATTTTCCATAATGGAAAAGATAGGTGCCAGAGATGATAAATATATTATTTGTGACGATATAAGTATAGATGTCGGTATTGAAAAGATAATGAAAAAGGCTGAGGAATTTGAGGGGATTGTGTTGGGAGATATACCTTCACATGAGAGAAATCTTATATTAAAAAAATGCTATGATGCCAGTATAAGAGTATATATGATACCGAAAATAAGTGATATTCTGATAAGGTCCTCTACTAATCTAAATTTGTTTGATACTCCCATACTTCTTTCCAGAAATGAAGGGTTGCAAGTAGATCAAATGATTGTAAAAAGATGCATTGATATTGTGGTTAGTGTAATTGGAATAATCTTTTCTTTACCGCTATTTGTTATGTTTGGTGCAGCAATACATCTTACAGATAGAGGTCCTATTTTCTATAAACAAACGAGATTGACTTTGAATGGAAAGCTGTTTGAAATATATAAATTCAGAACCATGAGAGTGGATGCAGAAAAAGACGGTATAGCAAGACTTGCCGGGGATGTAGATGACAGAATTACAACTGTTGGAAAAGTATTAAGAGCTACAAGGATGGATGAGCTTCCTCAGTTGTTTAATATAATAAAAGGCGATATGAGTTTGGTTGGACCAAGACCTGAGAGACCTGAAATAGCCAAGGAATATATGAAGGAGCTGCCGGAGTTTTCAATGAGATTGAAGATGAAGGCGGGATTGACAGGATATGCACAGGTACATGGAAAGTATAATACAACTCCATATGATAAATTAAAATTAGATTTACATTATATAAGAAATTATAGTATATGGATGGATCTTGTTTTGATTGTGTTGACTCCAAAAGTCTTATTTATGAAGGAGTCTACAGAGGGAGTAGGAGAAGGTGAGACCAATGCAAATAGCAAGGAGAAGTAATATATTGAAACAGGATGCATAAGTTAATGCAATCCTGTTTTTTTTATGATACAATGAGTTTACATGGCGGAGATTCTATTTTATATATTGTAGTTACAATTCAGGTAGCCGCTTTATTGTTTTACAATCCTAATCGCAACTCTTTCTTAAAACTTCGCAGGATTTTACACAGTCTGCAAAAACTCGTTTGTTCGCTTGGGGAACAGCGAACTGCACTCAAATAAGTCACAGGCTGCTTAATTTGAGTCTAGTGTTTATGAAGAGTTAAACGCTACAAGGATTGTAAAATTAAGTACCTGAACTGTAACATATTGTAAAAGATTGATTTTCAATTCTATTATATCTTTATTGACAAATAAAAGAGAAGCGTATACAATAAAACAAGAACATACATTCGATGGAGGCTGTTATGAAGAAGGATAAAAATTCCAAAGCAACACAACAGGTAAAAAGAGTAACAGAACAAGGTGATAAGCAAGCGGCTCTTGAATCCGCTTTGACACAGATAGAGAAGGCATATGGTAAGGGATCAGTGATGAAGCTTGGGGATGGAAATGTGCATATGAATGTAGAGGCCATTCCGACAGGTTCACTAAGTCTGGATATAGCTTTAGGTGTAGGCGGTATTCCAAAAGGAAGAATTATAGAAATTTATGGACCTGAATCATCCGGTAAAACTACAGTAGCACTTCATATGGTTGCAGAAGCACAAAAGCTTGGAGGTATCGCAGCATTTATAGATGCAGAGCATGCTCTTGATCCGGCATACGCAGAAAAATAGGAGTAAACATTAACGAGCTGTATGTATCACAGCCGGATAATGGAGAACAAGCACTTGAAATCACAGAAACCATGGTTAGATCCGGTGCTATAGATATTATAATAGTAGACTCTGTTGCAGCTCTTGTACCAAAGGGTGAGATAGAGGGAGATATGGGCGATTCTCATATGGGCTTACAGGCAAGACTTATGAGCCAGGGGCTTAGAAAGCTTACAGGTATAGTAAGTAAGAGCAATTGTATTGTTATATTTATAAACCAGCTTAGAGATAAGATAGGTGTAATGTTTGGCAGTCCGGAGACTACCACAGGAGGTAGAGCTTTAAAATTCTATGCTTCTGTAAGACTTGATGTAAGAAAAGTTGAGCAGATAAAGCAGGGTGGAGAGCTGATAGGAACAAAAACTAGAATTAAGGTTGTTAAAAATAAAGTTGCACCTCCATTCAAAGAGGCAGAGTTTGATATAATGTACGGTCTAGGTATATCAAAGTCCGGAGAGATACTGGACTTGGCAGTTGCCAGTGATGTTATTGACAAGGGTGGAGCTTGGTATTCTTATGAAGGAAATAAGATTGGCCAGGGTAGAGAGAATGCAAAGAAATTCCTGATGGATAATCCTGATATTTGTCAAAAGATAGAGACACAGATAAGAGAAAAGTTTAAGTTTGCATCAGAGAATGGGGAGAAGTTGGTAGATTATGATCCTATTGATGGAGAAGATGATGAAGAATTTGATGGCTCACCTATAGATAATGACACAGAAGATACCGGTGTTATAGAGCTTGAGGAAGAAGATTGATTGTAAGAGAAATTATTCCTATAAATACTAAAAAAAGTAAAATTATTTTTGAAGACGGTGATATCCTGGCTCTATATAATGGAGAAATTAGAAGAATGGATATCACTGTCGGAAAAGAAATAGATGAAGAGGAATATTATATAAATATATATCCTGTTTTAAAAAAAGCGAACCTTTGCAAGACTTTTTACATATATTAGAAAGGTCGTTCAAATCAGAAAAAAAGATATAGTCAGAAAACTAAGGCTCTCATTCTATCCTGATGAGGCAATAAAAGAGGCAATAGATAAGGCTAAGAAGTTCGGTTACATAGATGATGAAAGATATGTTGAACGATACATAAATACTTATAAAGATAAATATAGTAAGCTTAAGCTAAAGTATAAATTAATGGAAAAGGGCATAGATAAAGAAATAATAGAAAATGCGTTGGAAGTATTTTCTATTGACGAAAGTATCTATGATAAGAAAGCTTTTGGATAAAAAGAATTATTTTTGAGTTGGATGAAGCAGAAAAAAAGCAAAAAAAGTAATAGCTTCTATTATGAGACAGGGATTTAAATATCAAAAAATTAAAGATGTAATAAATGACACTTGTATAGGATGACAACAGCTATATGAGTGTCTTTTTTTATGAGATTATTGCAGAGTTGTGCTAGTTAAATAACAAACATGCTCTGTTAAATAAAAATACTTTTCAGAAAAAGTATTATCAAAAAACTAAAAAAAGTATATAATAAATACATAAAGTTCGTATCGGATAAATATAAAGATATGTGCTCTTATTATTTCATGAAATATACAATTTTAAATTCATATATGTAAGATAATTACATATATAAAAATGCCTATAAAAGGCTAAATAATTCTAGGAGTAAGAGGTATGAGTAGATTAGAAATAGTCTCCCCAAGTAGAGCCAGAATTGTTATGGAGGAGCTTTACAAAAACTTGGAAAGAAGAATCGAGGCATCTCCTCCGGGGCTATGCCCGGTAGATATGTCCAGAGCTTTCCTGGAACTGGCTCATGCTCAAACTTGTGGTAAATGTGTACCATGTAGGATTGGGCTTGGACAACTTGAGAAGCTGATTGAGAATGTGCTTGACGGCAAGGGCAGTATGGCGTCTTTGAAATTGATGGAGAAGACCGCCCTAAGCATAATGGAATCAGCAGATTGTGCCATAGGCTACGAAGCAGCTAATATGGTTTATAAAGGTATTATAGGATATAGAGATGACTATATCGAACATATAGCACATGGCAGATGTACATGCTCATATAACCAGCCGGTGCCTTGTGTTAATTTATGTCCTGCACAGGTGGATATACCGGGATATATCGCTTTGATAAAAGAAGGAAGATATGCAGATTCTGTCAGATTGATAAGAAAAGATAATCCTTTCCCTACTACATGTGGTTTTATATGCGAACATCCTTGTGAAGCGAGATGTAGGAGAAACATGGTGGATGACTCTGTAAACATTCGTGGTTTAAAGAGAGTTGCTGCAGATTTTGCAGGAGAAGTTGATCCGCCAAAATGTGCCCCGTCAACAGGTAAGAAGGTCGCAATACTCGGTGGTGGACCGGGCGGACTTAGTGCGGCGTATTTCCTTCAGCTTATGGGACATCAGACTACAGTATATGAGATGTTACCGGAACTTGGCGGTATGTTGAGATATGGTATACCAAATTATAGATTGCCAAAGGATAGACTTGATGAGGATATCAGAGCTATATTAAAGACCGGAGTAAAGATAAAGCATGGACTCAAAATCGGAGAAGATATTTCAATAGACGATCTGAGAAATGCTTTTGATGCTGTGCTTATTACTATTGGTGCAAGTACAGATAAGAAACTTGGTCTTGAGCATGAAGATGCAAATGGCGTGGTTTCTGCAGTAGAGTTCTTGCGTGATGTAGGTAAGAATATTATAAAAGACCTTACCGGTAAGAATGTTTGTATTATAGGTGGTGGAAATGTGTCAATGGATGCAGTAAGAACTGCGAAAAGAATGGGTGCAAAGAAGGTAAGCATTGCCTATAGAAGAAGAGTCGCAGATATGACAGCTTTGCCGGCTGAGATAGAGGCAGCTGTGGCAGAGGGTGTTGAGCTTAGAACTCTTATGGCACCATCAGCTATAGATGTTGACGAGAACAATAATATAAAGGGTATATATGTAAAGCCTCAAATGATCAGTTCTATCAAAGATGGAAGAGCCAGTGTAAAGGCTACAGGCGAGGAAGATGTTTATATTCCATGTGATATACTTGTAGTAGCAATCGGACAAAATATAGAGACAAAGCATTTTGAGGAAGCGGGAATCCCTGTATCAAATGGAAAGATTGTTACTGACTCTACCGGAGCATTTAAAGATATGCCGGGTGTATTTGCAGGAGGAGACTGTGCAAGCGGACCTTCTACAGTTATAAAGGCAATCGGTGCGGCAAAGGTGGTAGCGGCAAATATTGATGAATATTTGGGATATCATCATGAGATAAGTGTGGATGTAGTAATACCTGAGGCCGGTCTTGAAGATAAGAGTCCTTGTGGTAGAGTAGAGCTTACAGAAAGAGAGGCTAGTGAACGAGTTCTTGATTTTGAAGGCGTTGAAAATTGCATGACAGAAAAAGAAGCAAAGCAAGAGGCGGGCAGATGTCTAAGATGCGACCACTTTGGCTTTGGTATTTTCAAAGGAGGTAGGGAGAGTATATGGTAAACTTAACTATTGATAATATACCTGTTTCCGTAAAAGAAAATACTACTATTATGGAAGCGGCAGCCGGTATAGATATAAATATTCCGAAATTATGTTTCTTGAAGGATTTGAATGAAATAGCGGCATGTAGAGTATGTGTTGTTGAGCTAAAAGGTAAAGATAAGCTTATAACTTCTTGTAATAATGTATGCGAAGAAGGAATGGAAATCTTTACAAATAGTAAGAAGGTAGTCAGAGACAGAAGAAAAACTGTTGAGCTGATACTTTCACAGCATGATAACAGATGTGTAATATGCGCTAAGAGCGGCAACTGTTCACTTCAAAAAGTTGCCAATGACTTAAATATACTCGAGATACCATTTGCTGTTGAACTTGAAAAACAGCCGTGGAACAAGAATTTCCCACTTATAAGAGATTCATCCAAATGTATTAAATGTATGAGATGTATACAGGTTTGCGATAAGATGCAAACTCTAAGTGTTTGGGATTTACATGGAACAGGAGCAAGAACTACTGTAAATGTAACCGGATATAAGAAGATAGAAGAGGCTGATTGTTCACTATGTGGTCAATGTATAACACATTGTCCTGTAGGTGCATTGAGTGAGAGAGATGATACTTCAAAGTTCTGGGATGCTATTGCTGATCCTGAAAAGACAGTTGTTGTTCAGATTGCACCGGCAGTTAGAACAGCTTGGGGAGAGGCTTTCGGACTTAAGGACAAGGATGCTACAGTTGGAAAAATTGTTGATGCATTGAAGAAGATGGGTGCAGACTACGTGTTTGATACTTCTTTCTCAGCAGACCTTACTATTATGGAAGAAGCAAATGAATTTGTGTATAGATATACCAGTGGTTTGATTGGTAATAGACCTATGTTTACATCCTGCTGTCCAGGGTGGGTAAGATTTGTAAAGTCTCAATATCCAAGAATGGCAAAATCTCTTTCTACTGCCAAGTCACCGCAGCAGATGTTCGGTGCGGTAATGAAGTCTTATTTTGCTGAGAAAATTGGCGTTAAGCCTGAAATATGGTGTCTGTTTCTATTATGCCATGTGTAGCTAAGAAGGGTGAAAGAGAAATGGAGCTTTTCCACGGAGAGTATGCAGGACATGATGTAGATATTGCTCTTACTACAAGAGAGCTTACTCGTATGATAAGGGCTTCTCATATTGATCCAAAGAGTTTACAGGATGTAGTAGCAGATAGACCTATGGGTGATTATTCCGGAGCAGGTGTAATATTCGGTGCTACCGGAGGAGTAATGGAGGCGGCGCTTAGAACCGCATACAGTATAATAAAGAAAGAAAACCCGCCGGCAGATGCATTTAAGCCTGTAAGAAGTAAGGCGTTCCAAGAGAATGACGGAACTGTAGAGGCTAAGTTTAATATTGATGATATAGAATTAAATATTGCTGTAGTCAGTGGACTTGGTAATACAAGAAAACTTTTGAATAAGATCGAAAGAGGAGAGGCGAAATATGACTTTGTCGAAGTAATGGCATGTCCGGGAGGCTGCGTAGGCGGTGGTGGACAACCTGTAAAGGATGGCTATGAGCTTGCATTTGACAGAGGAAAGAAGCTTTATTTCTTAGACGAGAATTCAGAAATAAGATATTCTCATGAAAATAAAGATATTATATCCTTATATGAGGAATATTTTGATAAGCCGCTTTCACATAAGTCTCATGCATTACTGCATGTACATGAGTCATAGTATATTGATTTTAAAACTGTAATTTATATATCAGTATAACTGTGTTAAATAATTTTTCTAAGGAAGTGTTTTTACATTTCCTTAGAATTTTTGTATACAGTATGATTAAGATGGAGATTAGAGTATGTTGTTTAATATCTTTAACAAAAGAAAGCCTGAGTGGGAACTTGATGTTGACGGAGAAGAAAAGGGCGGATGTACAGCACAAGAAGTTGAAAGTCTGTTGGATTCTATAGGAAACGGAAAGATATATTTTATTGTCTTGACTCCGGCAAAAAGATGGATGTAAATAACAGAAGATTGAATTTCGTACAGATATGTAAAGATGAAGATGATGAGAATTATCATTTTGAAGTAAGTACATCGGATGTTAATGACAGCGACAACATTGTTATCTATGGAAAGGGAGGATTCGCCAAGGATAAGGTAACGGATATGGTTCAACTCCTTATGAAGGATAATATAGTTCCTGATTGTTCAGGCTGGGAAGTTGTATTTGACAGTGTTGATGTCAAGATAGCTAATGTGGAGGTCTACAAAGAACTTGTAAAGACCATATCGGATAATGAAGATTTTTTACAAAATATGGACAGGTGTTTTTGTTATCCGAGAGAATACTTTAAAGATAATGCGGACAGGTATGAGGATAGGGGTATTACAGACAGAGATGCTATAGATACCTTTGTTTGGATTGCCATAGCTGATGAGATGCTTGAGAGCGGTATTGCAATAGAGCTTGATTGGAAAGAGGAAAAAGATGAATTCTTATCAAGTATAGAAGAATTGGCAAATGAGAATAATCTTGTTGTGGATGACAGTATACTTGATGATGAAGGGGATATTCTGTCTTGGTGTAAAGAATTGGATAATAAATGGACGAAAGACGGGTATTGTGTGGCAGGTCTTGATATAGACAGCGACAGTTATGTATTATTCATATGTAAAACAGATGATTTAAAGAGTTTAACAGAACTTGCTAAGAGTATAAATCACAGGATTGATTTTGTACAAAATATGTAGTTTATTGATTTGACAAAAATGAGATAAAAAACTTTAAAAAAGTTATTGACAAGATTAGAGTTATTCTTGTATAATGTCTAGGCATTGCAAAAGCAATCAAGGAGAAATACTCAAGAGGCCGAAGAGGCGCCCCTGCTAAGGGTGTAGGTCGGGCAACCGGCGCGAGGGTTCAAATCCCTCTTTCTCCGCTTCTTGTCAAAGAAGTTAAAAAATATTCTTGACAAGATAATGTTGATATGATAGAATATCAAAGTTGCTCCAAAAGAGCAAAAAACTCAAAAGAATCTCGAAAATAACTCAGAAAAGTTGTTGACAAGATGAAATGAGTTTGATATAATAGCTAAGCTGTTTCAAACGGCGAAGTAATGAACCTTGATAATTTAAGATTAAACAGTACACACAACCCTGAAAATAACTTGATTATTTTAAAATAATCAATGAGATTTCAGTAAAAACAACGTTTAGATTCGAACAGAATTTAAAACCTTAAAAAACAGTAGATCTGTGAAAACAGATGATGCAAGCTAGCGATAAGGCTAGATTAAACTTTTTATATGAGAGTTTGATCCTGGCTCAGGATGAACGCTGGCGGCGTGCTTAACACATGCAAGTCGAACGAAGCTATTAAAAGGAAGTTTTCGGATGGAATTTTAATAGACTTAGTGGCGGACGGGTGAGTAACGCGTGGATAACCTGCCTTATACAGGGGGATAACGGAGAGAAATTTCCGCTAAGACCGCATAAGACCACAGCACCGCATGGTGCAGGGGTAAAATATTTATAGGTATAAGATGGATCCGCGTCCGATTAGCTAGTTGGTGAGGTAGAGGCTCACCAAGGCGACGATCGGTAGCCGGCCTGAGAGGGTGAACGGCCACATTGGGACTGAGACACGGCCCAAACTCCTACGGGAGGCAGCAGTGGGGAATATTGGACAATGGGGGGAACCCTGATCCAGCGACGCCGCGTGAGTGAAGAAGTATTTCGGTATGTAAAGCTCTATCAGCAGGGAAGAAAAATGACGGTACCTGACTAAGAAGCCCCGGCTAACTACGTGCCAGCAGCCGCGGTAATACGTAGGGGGCAAGCGTTATCCGGATTTACTGGGTGTAAAGGGAGCGCAGACGGCGATGCAAGTCTGAAGTGAAAGGCGTGGGCTCAACCCATGAACTGCTTTGGAAACTGTATAGCTTGAGTGTCGGAGGGTAAGCGGAATTCCTAGTGTAGCGGTGAAATGCGTAGATATTAGGAGGAACACCGGAGGCGAAGGCGGCTTACTGGACGACAACTGACGTTGAGGCTCGAAGGCGTGGGGAGCAAACAGGATTAGATACCCTGGTAGTCCACGCAGTAAACGATGAATACTTGGTGTCGGGGAGGAAAACTCTTCGGTGCCGCAAGCTAACGCATTAAGTATTCCACCTGGGGAGTACGTTCGCAAGAATGAAACTCAAAGGAATTGACGGGGACCCGCACAAGCGGTGGAGCATGTGGTTTAATTCGAAGCAACGCGAAGAACCTTACCAAATCTTGACATACTCTTGAATAGCTTTGTAATGAAGCTAGCCCTTCGGGGCAAGGGATACAGGTGGTGCATGGTTGTCGTCAGCTCGTGTCGTGAGATGTTGGGTTAAGTCCCGCAACGAGCGCAACCCTTGTCGTCAGTAGCCAGCAGTAAGATGGGCACTCTGACGAGACAGCCGGAGATAATCCGGAGGAAGGTGGGGATGACGTCAAATCATCATGCCCCTTATGATTTGGGCTACACACGTGCTACAATGGCGTAAACAAAAGTGAGGCAAAGCTGCGAAGCCAAGCAAATCACAAAAATAACGTCTCAGTTCGGATTGTAGTCTGCAACTCGACTATATGAAGCTGGAATCGCTAGTAATCGCAGATCAGAATGCTGCGGTGAATACGTTCCCGGGTCTTGTACACACCGCCCGTCACAACTATGGGAGTCATCAATGCCCGAAGTCAGTGATCCCAAACCCACACTGGTAAACATAAAGCTGTGATAATGATACGAAGTAATAAACCGCTAGGTTTATGGATGAGTATCATTATATGATATAAAGAATAGCAGTAAGTTATGTTTAGCAGTGTGGGAGGGAGCTGCCGAAGGCAGGGAGGATAACTGGGGTGAAGTCGTAACAAGGTAGCCGTATCGGAAGGTGCGGCTGGATCACCTCCTTTCTAAGGAAAAAGTAGGGGTTGTGAGTACTGTTTAGTTTTACATTATCAAGGGTAAAACTAAAACATAACATTATTGGTGTCGATGCGTCTAGGGGACACACCCGTTCCCATTCCGAACACGATGGTTAAGACCTAGTCGGCCGATGGTACTATACTGGAGACGGTATGGGAGAGTAGGTGGATGCCAATTTATGGGGGTGTAGCTCAGTTGGGAGAGCACCTGCCTTGCAAGCAGGGGGTCAAGAGTTCGAATCTCTCCATCTCCACTGTTAAAGCGACAAGCTTTAACTAAATGTACCTTGAAAACTGCATACCAAACGAGAAATTATATAAATATTTTATAATTAGACATCCGAGGTATTAATTGCTTTAAGTAATTAATATTTTAATGCATTATTTACTTAATGAAAACGAGCGTAAGCTTGTTTCAGATTTTAGTAAATAAGCAGTTCTTCATACGAACGAAGTGAGTATGAAAACACAAAAGTAATAAATTTTTAAACATAGTGTATGATACACGCTAGTGTCATACATGAACACTAAATCTAAATGATTTAAGAGGTTAAACATAAAGAGCGTAGGGTGGATGCCTAGGCACTGACAGCCGAAGAAAGACGTGACAAGCTGCGAAAAGCTGCGGGGAGAAGCACATATTCAGTGATCCGCAGATGTCTGAATGGGGAAACCCACTTGGAAGAACTCCAAGTATCTGTATGCCAATACATAACGTACAGAGGGGAACCCGGTGAACTGAAACATCTAAGTAGCCGGAGGAAAAGAAAACAAAAGTGATTGCGAAAGTAGCGGCGAGCGAAATCGTAAGAGCCCAAACCGTGGTGCGTGCACTGCGGGGTTGAGGACTGCGACATGAGTAAGATACATTACCTGAACCGTTTTGGAAAAGCGGGCCAAAGAGCGTGAGAGCCGTGTAAGGGAAAATGTATTTAATCTAGCAGTATCCAGAGTACCACGAGACACGAGAAACCTTAGGGGAAGCAGGGGGACCACCCCCAAGGCTAAATACTAGTCAGTGACCGATAGCGTATAGTACTGTGAAGGAAAGGTGAAAAAGAACCCCGGGAGGGAGTGAAAAAGAACCTGAAACCCTATGTTTACAAACTGTGGAACACCGAAAGGTGAACCGCGTACTTTTTGTAGAACGGTCCGGCGAGTTACATGTACAGGCGAGGTTAAGTATTAAAGATACGGAGCCGAAGGGAAACCAAGTCTTAATAGGGCGAATGTAGTCAGTATGTGTAGACCCGAAACCGGGTGATCTATCCATGTCCAGGTTGAAGTTCGCGTAAAAGTGAATGGAGGACCGAACGCACATCCGTTGAAAAGGGTGGCGATGAGGTGTGGATAGGGGAGAAATTCCAATCGAACCCGGAGATAGCTGGTTCTCCTCGAAATAGTTTTAGGACTAGCCTCGTTATTAGTCTACCGGAGGTAGAGCACTGAATTTTTGCGGGGGCGTCAAAGCCTACCAAGAGATATCAAACTCCGAATGCCGGATAGATGATTAACGGGAGTCAGACTACACGAGATAAGTTGGGTAGTCAAAAGGGAAAGAGCCCAGACCTACGGCTAAGGTCCCAAAGTGTGTGTTAAGTGGAAAAGGATGTGGGATTTTCGAAGACAGCTAGGATGTTGGCTTAGAAGCAGCCATACATTAAAAGAGTGCGTAACAGCTCACTAGTCGAGAGGTCCTGCGCCGAAAATGTCCGGGGCTAAACACACCACCGAAGCCTAGGAATGTAATATATACATTGGTAGAGGAGCATTCTTAGAGGCGTAGAAGCCATACCGAAAGGAGTGGTGGAGTAATAAGAAGAGAGAATGCCGGAATGAGTAGCGAGAAAGAGGTGAGAATCCTCTTGGCCGAATATCTAAGGTTTCCTGAGTAAAGCTGATCTACTCAGGGTAAGTCGGGGCCTAAGGCAAGGTCGAAAGACGTAGTCGATGGATAACAGGTACAGATTCCTGTACTACATATAATCAGAACTGTGGGGACACGGAGACTGAAACCGAACCCGGGAGGACAAAAACCGGGGCAAGCGAAGTACCTGTATGGGAGGAAAATCCACCATGCAAAGGGAAGACGTGATGCGTACCGAAAAATAGTAGGGAAGTCGGGTAGGGAGCCGTCAAGAAAAGCCGCTATTGTATTATATGTACCCGTACCGCAAACCGACACAGGTAGATGAGGAGAGAATCCTAAAGGCTTTACGGGAGAAGCATTGTTAAGGAACTCGGCAAAATGACCCCGTAACTTCGGGAGAAGGGGTGCCACTAGAAATAGTGGTCGCAGAAAAAAGGCTCAAGCAACTGTTTAGCAAAAACACAGGTCTATGCGAAACCGCAAGGTGAAGTATATGGGCTGACGCCTGCCCGGTGCTGGAAGGTTAAGAGGAGAAGTCAGGAAACGAAGCTTTGAATTGAAGCCCCAGTAAACGGCGGCCGTAACTATAACGGTCCCTAAGGTAGCGAAATTCCTTTGTCGGGTAAGTTCCGACCCGCACGAAAGGCGTAATGATTTGAGCGCTGTCTCAACAATGCACCCGGTGAAATTGAAGTACCAGTGAAGATGCTGGTTACCTGCGCCAGGACGGAAAGACCCCATGGAGCTTTTACTCCAGTTTGGTACTGGGATTCGGTAATACTCGTACAGGATAGGTGGGAGACGAAGAAGCATGGACGCAAGTTTATGCAGAGTCGCCGTTGGGATACCACCCCTGTATTGCTGGATTTCTAACCTGCACCCGTTATCCGGGTGGGGGACAATGCCAGACGGGGAGTTTGACTGGGGCGGTCGCCTCCGAAAGAGTATCGGAGGCGCTCGAAGGTTCCCTCAGAATGGTCGGAAACCATTCAAAGAGTGCAAAGGCAGAAGGGGAGCTTGACTGCGACACCGACGGGTGGAGCAGGTACGAAAAGTAGGACTTAGTGATCCGGTGGCATAAAGTGGGATTGCCATCGCTCAACGGATAAAAGCTACCCTGGGGATAACAGGCTTATCACTCCCAAGAGTTCACATCGACGGAGTGGTTTGGCACCTCGATGTCGGCTCATCGCATCCTGGGGCTGTAGCAGGTCCCAAGGGTTGGGCTGTTCGCCCATTAAAGCGGTACGCGAGCTGGGTTCAGAACGTCGTGAGACAGTTCGGTCCCTATCCGGCGTGGGCGTAAGATATTTGAGAGGAGCCGTCCTTAGTACGAGAGGACCGGGACGGACTGACCGCTGGTGTACCTGTTGGAGAGTAACTCCATGGCAGGGTAGCTATGTCGGGACGGGATAAACGCTGAAGGCATCTAAGCGTGAAGCCCCCCTTAAGATGGGATATCTCATGTGAAAACAGTAAGACCCCTTGAAGACTACGAGGTAGATAGGGCCAAGATGTAAGTACAGCAATGTATTAAGTTGATGGTTACTAATAGGTCGAGGGTTTAACCAAAAGGATAGAAAATTTATAACATATAATCGGATACATCATCAAATCCGCAAGCGAATTTGAGATGTACTTTCTTACTAAAGCTCAAACGAAGTTTTTGCTAAGTAAGAAATGCAGTTTGGTAGGCAGTTTTGAAGGTACATTTTCTTCAAATATGGCCCGATGGCTCAGTTGGTTAGAGCGCCGCCCTGTCACGGCGGAGGTCGTCGGTTCGAGTCCGATTCGGGTCGTTACTTAAAGATTTCCAGCCTTTAAGTTTAAATATGGGATCTTAGCTCAGCTGGGAGAGCATCTGCCTTACAAGCAGAGGGTCACAGGTTCGAGCCCTGTAGGTCCCATTCATCTTTTAATAAGGATGGTATTGACATTGTATTAGTGTTATGCTAGTATTATGTAGATGCCGATATGGCTCAATTGGCAGAGCAGCTGATTTGTAATCAGCAGGTTATCGGTTCGAGTCCGATTATCGGCTTTTACTCTTAGGAGTAAAGGTAAAGAACTTAATAAGTTATGGGGGGAATTCCCGAGAGGCCAAAGGGGACAGACTGTAAATCTGCTAGCACTGCTTTCGGTGGTTCGAATCCACCTTCCCCCATTGTTCAGTCACTCTTTTTAGAGTGAGTTTTATTCTGAATATAGTTGTCGCGGGGTAGAGCAGTCTGGAAGCTCGTCGGGCTCATAACCCGGAGGTCGCAGGTTCAAATCCTGTCCCCGCAATATGCCTTGATAGCTCAGTTGGTAGAGCAGAGGACTGAAAATCCTCGTGTCACTGGTTCGATTCCGGTTCAAGGCATTTATTATTTTTGGGATACTAGCTCAGGTGGTAGAGCACTTGACTTTTAATCAAGTTGTCCCGGGTTCGAGTCCCGGGTGTCTCACTAATTTAAAATGGCGTATATAGGCTAGAAATGGCTTATATACGCCATTTTTAGCGTGTTTTACAGTATATAAAAGTAATTGTAATAAGCGAGAGTAAATGCAACTTTCTTGCAACTTTGGGGTAAAAATAGGCGTGTGAAAAACATAATGCAACTTTTTTGCAACCGTGAAAAGCCCTAAATACAAGGAAATAAAGGAAGTAAGCAAAAGTAAATGCAACTTTTTTATATAATGGGATAAAGTTTTTAAAATATGCTTTATGTTGTGAATTAACGCTTGACAATTAACTTAATTTAGTTTATACTTTCAATAAAGTAAAAAGTACTAAGGGAGAAAACAAGGAGGAGGTTTTATGCTGACAACATTTGGTAAGATATGCAGGAAGATAAGAATCGACCAAGGTATATTAATGTATGATATGGCAAGGGAACTAGGTGTATCATCAGCATTTTTATCAAAGGTTGAGAATGGAAAGTCAAAACCGGTAAGGGAGTGGGCAGAACAAATCGCAGAATTATATGATCTTGATGAAATACTTATAGAGAATTGGTAGATGCCATAGAAGAGGCTAGAACTGAAGTTGTTGAAATGGTAAGTGCCGGTAATCAGGATGATATGGATATGATTTTAAAGTTCGCAAGACAACTGGGTACAATGAGTGATAGTAAGAAAGAAACTTTCGCAAAGCTGCTGGAAAGAAAGAGAGGTGTAGATGAGTGATATAGCAGTACCGCCTATGTCAAAAGATAATATTAAAGGTATAGTAAATAAATTTAGGGAAACAATTGGATTTAGTAATAAACTATATTTTCCTATAGTTCAATTTTTGGAATACTTTTTAGAGGATTTGGGATATGAAATGGAAATAGTAGAAGATCGTGAGCTTAATGGGGCTTATGCCATTACTTACCCAAATGAGAAGTTGTTGAAAATTAGAGAAAGTGTGTATAATGGAGCTGTAAATGACAGTCCTAGAGATAGGTTTACTTTGGCACATGAACTGGGACATATAATATTACATCCTATTGAGATAATTGGAGATTTAAAACTTGCTAGAACCAATGATATTATTCCGACATATAGAAATCCGGAATGGCAGGCAAACACTTTTGCAGGTGAATTGCTTGCACCTAGTAAACTGATAGTAGGGATGGATAAAGAAGAAATTTCTGAGAGATGCAAAATATCATTAGAGGCAGCAGGAATTAGATATTCTAATGTTTCAGGCGAGAGCCTTTTACATAAAAAAAGAGCCACTTTATAGTGACTCAAAGTTAAAGCTAGCAAGCTAAAACTATAATTTACTTTAGCAACTAAATTATAGCACAGCAAACTGGCCTTGACAATAAAAAGTTAAGGAAGGGAGGGTGCTTTATGTACATTTTCAGAGCATGGATTACCACCAAAAATGGTGATAGAATATATGCTAGAGATTACGGTAAGAGAGCATTTAGAATTTGGGTAACTAAATAGTTAAATGGTAAATGCAAATGTGCAGAGTCGGTATCACCGGCTCTGCTTTTATATATTTACTACAACTTAAATGCTTCACTTATTGCAGCAGTTGTATTTTCTTTTTCTTCTATTAAGTGATTATATACATCAAGGACCATTTTTTCGGTATCACCCATTAGTGATGCTATTTTCTTTATACTGATTTTGGGAACTTGGTAGCAGAGGTTACTGCAGTAGTTATGCCTGAAGATGTGGCTGGTTAGCCCGGTAATTTCTTTATCTGTTTCAAGGTTCATCTTCTTTAATATTCTTCTCCACATTTTATTAAAACTTGATTTTGTTATTAGTTCATCCCTTGTAGTAAACAGATAATCTGTCTTAAGAGCAGGAATATATTCCTTTAGGTATGATGTAAGCCAATCAGGCATAGGAATTGTTCTATAGCCATTATGAGTTTTTGGAGACTTAATAATAGGGCTATTTACATCAAATACAACGGCTCTTTCTACTCTAAGTGTACCATCTAAAAGATTAATATCTGATTTCATAAGTGCTAGTGCCTCCTCTCTTCTGAGGCCACAGCCATACAGTATAAGGATATAAGCTTTTTCATCAGGAAGAAAATCGGCTGTCTTGATGGCTTGTATTTCATTCTTTGTAAGTAGTCTCTTTTTAGATTTTGTATTTTTCTTTGGTAGGCTTATTCCGGTTGTCAAATCTAAGAGGGCAGTAGGAGGAATGATCTTATCTGATATTGCCGACTTTACTACTTGCTTTATAGTAAGCATTATTTGTTCACAGGTTCTAGGTTGCTCACTGTTTTTATTTATTAGCATCTGTATATGGAATCTTTGGAAGTCTTGTAATCTGACAGTTGAGAACATAGATATGTGCTTTTCTATTATGTTTTCATACATCTTTTTTGTATTTAGTTCTCTAATTGCCTTATAAGTGATAAACCAGTGCCTTGAGTATTCTAATACAGAATAATGGCTTGGTTTAACATACTCATTTTCTTTTAATGCACGATTAAACTCAAAAACCTTTTTCTCAAGATCTCCACTTGATTTTGATGAGGATAGCTTCTTTCTTTTCTTGGCTACCGTAGCTGTATATGTTCCGTCCCATACATAAGCGTACCACTTACCATCTTTAGATTGGGTATATTTTGCTTTTGCCATATTGCACCTCCTTACTCATTGTTTTTTGGTATAAAAATAACAGCCATTGCCAAACAGCTGCTACGGTGGTACAATATAGCTTGTCGAAGGCGTATACTGTAAGCGTAACAGCTATACAATAGTATATGTTTGGCCATCCGGTTATCTGGGTGGCTTTTTAACTTTGAACTACCAAGAAATCCTCGGTAGTTGAACATTTTCATTTTTTGAAACTGTTGAAATTGTCAATTTTTTTGACAAGTTGCCTTGTTGTGTATTTTCTACTTTAGAAATAAGTCAAATTCAACCACTTTAGGTCTGTTTATTCTCAAGCTTTTTCTGCTCTTTTTCTATCTGCTTAATACTCTTATCAGGTGTAGGTAAATCCTCCGGCATTGTTCCACCAAGGTCCTTGATAGTATCTCGTACTTTCTTACCTACTTCAAAATGAGTTTGATTTGCATTTGCTTTACCTTGAATATTTTCACGCCTTAACTTAGCTTCAGTTTGTGTAGCTCTAAAAAGATTGGCTGCAAGTTCTTCATAGCCCATATGATCAAGAATCTGTTGGCCTTTTTTAAGTCCTTTTAGTTTATGTATATCTGAAGCTTTAAGACCACCATAAAGACCCTGATAACCATAATTTGAAATATTGCATAATCAAGAGAGCTTTCAACGCCTGCATCTTTTGCAGCAGCTACAAGTTGTTTATTATGCTCTGCCATTTCTTTTCGGATAGCAAGTCTCTTTTGATTATCTGTAAGATGTTCATAGTCATCAATCAATTCCTGTTGCCTTGTTTTTACTGCAAAATAAGTTTGGCCAAGAGCAATGACTTCTTTTCTACTATCACCATTCATAACAATGAGATAGCAAGCATATCTGGATAACACAACATCTTGTATAGTTCTTTCTGCAACCCCTATATATACCATTTTCCCGACGTCGGCAAAATGGTCATCAACGTTATTTCCTGAGTTTTTGCATGCATCCTTAGCCTTATCTAAAACATTTTTAAAATTATCCCACTTACCGTATTCAAGTGCCGTCTGCAGTTCCCTTGCATACCAAAACTCTTGATCATATTCATTTATATGCTTTATACTTTCAAATATTTCCTCAGTGTAATTATTATCCATGTATTCTAAATCCTATATTCGTATAATACTACAGTTCAATTTGAACTTGTTCTAAAATGGAACAAGCTGCAAAACCACCACCATGCTACTCCCTGTAAAGAAAAATCATAATTGACAATAGAACATACGTTCTATATAATTGCTTTATCGCTACCTTAAATAGTGCGTCAAGGAGGTATTTAGGTGGATGGAGAGTATAAAAAATTGATTGTTGAGCTGTTGGATAAGCTTAGTGAAAAACAACTAAGATATATCTATAAACTCATAAAAGCATTCTTAGATTAGGTATGGCCCACTTCGGTGGGTACCTAGTCTTTTTTTGTTAGTCCCTCAGCTATTTCGCTAAGCACCTTCCATTGTTCCTGTGTCAACTTTGCAAGAACTGCAATCACTCTACTTTTAAAAGAATCCTCTTCTTCCAATAATAAATCCCTTGTTAATCTGGCGATTTCCATTTCTCTGTCAAGCTTTAGAAACATCTCACCTTCTCCGGATCGAAGCCAAGTTTCATTTACATTAAATTCCCGGCAGATGGCTAAAATCATTTGCTCTGTGAGATTATTTGTTCCATTTTCCAATCGTGAAATTGATGATTTACCAACACCTACCTTTTCACCAAATGATTCTAAAGTTAATCCAAGTGTTTTTCTTAATTCCTTTAATCTTTCGCCCATTCTACCTCCTTTCTACATAGCCTTGCTAAATAGCAGGAACAGACCGACTACTATAATAGCTAATCTAAGTAAGGCAAATAAAAGCAATGATGTTTTTTTTACCATATTAATTACCTCCATGACTGAAGTATAAAATACACGCGGGAAAAAGTCAAGAAAAAAGTTCCCTAAAACAACACAAAACTATTGACAAAGTTGCCTTAAGGAACTACAATATTTACATAAACAAGAAAAAGGAGAAAAGCAATGAAGAAGTGGTACAAAATCATTGATGAGCTAACCGTCTTAACCGGAAAGCTCATCAGGCTGGCATTAGAGATTGGAACTCTAATATCAGTAATACACATGATACTTCAAAGTATCAAATAAAAAAAATAAAGTTAGGAATGGGGCGAAAGCCTCAGACCTGACTGAATTATATCATTTCTTCATTGCAATGGCAATAAGATGAAAAAAGTAGCAAAGTTAATATTTAGCACCTAGGGTGAAAAGTTTATTTCCACTATCCCTATATTAAAGTTGCATTTAGTCTTACACATATTTCAACTTTTACAATAGTTGCATTTAGTAGTACACTTTATGTAAGACAGCTACCAGAAAGGTAGGTATTAATATAAAATCTTTAAATTCTTTTTATCACTTAACACTCGAAGATAGACACATTATACTCGCCGGCATAACTAATGGTTCCACTAAAACTGCTATCGCTAAAACTATAGGTAAAAACAAGTCTACTGTTTGTAAGGAAATTAAGTTGCATCGTAAGTTGACTCACAGATGTAGTATGCCTCTTGAATGTAATAACTACAAGAAATGCCCTTTTGGACGTAAATGTACTACTGAATGTATACTTTTTTCTCCATTCTACTGCAAGAGGCGTGACCGCTCTCCCGGTGCCTGCAATGGCTGTAGTAATCGGAGGCATTGTCGCTTCGATAAGTATGACTATTCCCCACAAGATGCTTGGTTAGATTATAGATATACACTAGTAGACTCTAGGCAGGGTGTGAATCTAACCGCAAAGCAGGCTAAAGATCTAGCCAATACTATAGCTCCTCTACTTAAACAAGGGCTATCTCCATATCAGATACTTGCTTCACATCCTGAACTTGGTATATCTGAGAAAACACTGTACAACTACATAGAAGGTGATGTGTTTCATGAGATAGCCGGTATAACTGTCCTTGACCTTAGACGACAAGTCTCAAGAAAACCTTCAAAAAAGAAATCAAAGAAATTTAAAAAAAGAGCAGATAATAAACATCTGATTGGACGTACATATAATGATTATAAGATATACATTGATGACAATCCGAATGCTCTTATAACTCAAATGGATACAGTCTATAACGACGAAACCACTGGACCATTTATTCAGACTTTCAAATTTATTCCATCAGGCATCTTATTCGCACTCTATCAAACTGAAAAAACATCCTCTGCTATGAAAGATGGAGTAAATACATTAGAGACTATTCTTGGCAAAGATGTATTTAGAAAATATGTAAATGTTTTACTAACTGATAGAGGTTCTGAATTTTATGCAGCAAAGGATATGGAAACAGATATGGATGGCTCCACACGCACTAGGATATTCTATTGTGATCCTATGCAATCAGGGCAGAAAGGTTCTCTTGAAAACAATCACATTCAACTACGCTATATCCTTCCAAAACAAACAGATTTGAGATCTATTGGTTTAACGGATCAACATTCTCTTAATCTTGTTATAAGCCATATAAATTCTGCACCTGTTGAAAAATTTGGTGGCAAGAGTCCTTTAGAGGTGGCATCCTTCATGTACCATGATCTCTATGAAAAGCTGATGACATTTGGTATCAGAGAAATTGAAAAAGATAGGATTATTTTAAAACCCTATCTTCTGAAAAATAGATAACTCTAATTATAGGTAGCTGTCAGGGTGTCTCATAATGGTATCTTACAAGTGGAAATTAGTCCTACACTCAAAAAAATTCGACTAAAGTCCGCTTACTTGTCATTCAAAAAATGACTTATATTCACCTAAATAGCTCCATATAACACTTATATTGTAACACTTATTGCATCTTTATAGTAGTATAAATGCTATATTTCTTTGCTTTTGTAACACTAAATGCAACTTACATAATTTTACTTTTTTAAGTTGAATTAACATTTACACTTCAGCGTCTCAAGAAAACCTTCAAAAAAGAAATCAAAGAAATTTAAAAAAAGAGCAGATAATAAACATCTGATTGGACGTACATATAATGATTATAAGATATACATTGATGACAATCCGAATGCTCTTATAACTCAAATGGATACAGTCTATAACGACGAAACCACTGGACCATTTATTCAGACTTTCAAATTTATTCCATCAGGCATCTTATTCGCACTCTATCAAACTGAAAAAACATCCTCTGCTATGAAAGATGGAGTAAATACATTAGAGACTATTCTTGGCAAAGATGTATTTAGAAAATATGTAAATGTTTTACTAACTGATAGAGGTTCTGAATTTTATGCAGCAAAGGATATGGAAACAGATATGGATGGCTCCACACGCACTAGGGTATTCTATTGTGATCCTATGCAATCAGGGCAGAAAGGTTCGCTTGAAAACAATCACATTCAACTACGCTATATCCTTCCAAAACAAACAGATTTGAGATCTATTGGTTTAACGGATCAACATTCCCTTAATCTTGTTATAAGCCATATAAATTCTGCACCTGTTGAAAAATTTGGTGGCAAGAGTCCTTTAGAGGTGGCATCCTTCATATACCATAGATCTCTATGAAAAAGCTGATGATATTTGGTATCAGAGAAATTGAAAAAAAGATAGGATTATTTTAAAAACCCTATCTTCTGAAAAAAATAGATAACTCTAATTATAGGTAGCTGTCAGGGTGTCTCATAATGGTATCTTACAAGTGGAAATTAGTCCCTACACTCAAAAAAATTCGACTAAAGTCCGCTTACTTGTCATTCAAAAAAATGACTTATATTCACCTAAATAGCTCCATATAACACTTATATTGTAACACTTATTGCATCTTTATAGTAGTATAAATGCTATATTTCTTTGCTTTTGTAACACTAAATGCAACTTACATAATTTTACTTTTTTAAGTTGAATTAACATTTACACTTCAGCAAATTTTATCAAAAAATCTTGTTGGCAAATAATGAAAACTTTTATATAATAAATAATACGTTAATATTTTACGGGATGTGGTGCAGTTTGGTAGCACACTTGACTGGGGGTCAAGAGGTCGCAAGTTCAAGTCTTGTCATTCCGATATTTAAAAAGTGTCTGAAAACCTTGATTTATAAGGCTTTGAGCCACTTTTCTTTGTTTTTATATTACCTTTAGTTGTTTGCAGGCGTAAGCGAACTGTGTATAGGTGTCTTTGTCGTCAGATAATGCACCTTTTTTCTTGTAAGTAAATACAGTTCGTTTATCAGTAATAAACTTATAGGGAATACCATAATCAGTAATGATCTGCTCAAATACATGGTAGTATCCATTAAGAGTTTCTTGAGTATCAAACCAGGCACCTGTGACAACACCTGAGGCATCATCAATAGCCAAATGTAGATGCCATATCTATCCCGGCACCCATTAATAAGGGGTAGGCATCCATCTGTAGCAATTCACCAAAATAAGCACATCTTGGACGACGACTGTGAGCATCTTCAACTGCTACTAAGTTAGCTTGTATCTGTGATAATTCCCTTTTTGATGTTGCAGCTTCCTTATTAGCTCTGAGAGCTTGCTTAATGCGTCTACGCTTAGCTTTTGTAGCCTTTGGAGATAGAATGTACTCTGACTCCAAAATACTCATTACAGAGGAAGAGGAGATGCTTATACCCTCATGCTTTTTTAGAAGCTCTGTATAGTGTTCAAAGTTAGCCTCGTAGTATTTAGTTCTATACAGATCAAGAACTTGACTTCTGACATCAGGACAGATAGTGGTAGCCAGCTTCTTACCTCTGTTACCATGAATAAAGAATGCCTTACCATCTTTAATATAACCCTGTATCATACGGTTTATATGCCTTTTGGTGTATCCTAGGATAAGAGCAGCTCTATCCTTATTAGGCTGTATCGGGGTGATCTACCGGACCTTTGATAACATCATACTTTCTTTGTTCATCCATTGATAAAATAACCTTTCTGATAAGTCAGTTCCTCCTATTGTTAGAATACACAAAATAGTATTCTAACATAAGTGGGACATTTTTATTTGTGGTATACTAGGACTTTATCATTTATGGCTTATATCATATAAAACTTAAATGAAAATTAATTTGTATAATTTGTATGATATGATAAAATATATTCAAAGTAGCTGTTAAAAGCAAGCATAATAGAGAGGAGATAGAACGAAATGAATAGAAAGAATGATTTTTATTTGTTTTTCTGGGGAGGACTTATTATGATGGTAGTAGGTTTGTTCTTCTTATCACAAAAGGTAACTGTGACAAATTCCTTCTGGGGCGGCGGTATGCGTTTGATGGGTATGCACATTAATTCAGGAATGGTAATAGTACCATTGATCTTTTCTTTAGTTTGGCTGTTTGTCAAACCTAATAAGGGTTCTAAGATAGCCATAGTGCTAAGCGTTATTTTAATTATAGCGAGCCTTATCCAGTCAACCAGGTTTTATATCCAGTATTTAACACTTTTTGATTGGGTTATAATGTTAGTACTTATATTTGGAGGGATGGCATTCATCGGAAAGAGCCTGCTCCTCAAAAATTGATAAAAATATGTATATAAAAATGAGCTGCTGTTTTTAAACAGCAGCTCATTTTAGTTTAACAATATTATTCTTCACAAGCCTTTGATTTATGACCTGCAACCATAGCATGACCTGTAATCATACACATTACCATTCCGATAATTGCTACAACTGCCCAGAATTGATGCTTCTTTAACATATAAAACTCCTCTTCATTATAAAGATTTATTGAACCCAAACACCATCTTGATTGATATTAAATCCATCAATGATAGTATTTGTAACCATTTCACCATTGGCGTTAAGGTAGTACCAGAGTCCATTATACTCTATCCATCCTGTTTTATAAAGTCCTGACTCCTCAAAATAATACCATTTATTATTTATAAGTGCCCAACCTACAGGCATATCACCATTTGGTTGATTTAGATAATATCTGTATCCATTGCTATTGTCAGTAATCCATCCGGTCTGCATAACTCCATTAGCATCAAAGAAATACCAGTGATCATTTACTTTAAACCAATTTGTAGCATAAGTTCCATCTGATTTTCTGTAATGCCAAGCTCCATTAGCCTGATACCAATTATTGCTACTTGTGTTGTTTGTAGAAGTATTATTTGAAGTGGTACCAGTGTTTGAGTTACTTCTGCTCTTTTTAAAAACAGCTATTGCCTCTGCTTCAACAGGCTCAACGGGTGACGCTATAGCCATGTTAGGACCACCCTTTAATGGATAAACCTTGAATGTATAGCTTCCGGCACCATTATCAGCAATAAGTTTTGTAAAGTCATACTTTGTACTGCTGGTAGTATTGTTACCGCCTATCTTCTTAGTGCCCTTATATAATTGTACCTTATATTTTGTCTTGTCTTCAGCTTCATCCCAAGTTGCATATGCCCTGTCTCCAACATCCCATGACGCATCACCAATAGTATAGTCAGCTGCTAACACTGACATGCTCATAAATAATGAGAAGATTAGTGATAAAATTAAAATTAGTTTTTTCATAAATCCTTTCTTTTATGTAAGTTCTTACATGTAATATAGCATATTATTATTCTAATTGTATCACATAAATTTATTACTTAGTATTACTTTTTAGTTAAAGATAATCTATACTTTTTTTGAATTAAATTTGTTATATGTATTTTCTGAAAATTCATATCAAAAATTTTAAATTAAAAAATATTAATGCATATTGCACAGAAATATACTAAAAAAATATTTATAATAAAGCCCGTCTTCCGTCGAAGTACTATGAAAGTTCCGACGTTTTAAATTTCGAGTCAACTATTTAATTTTATACAATTCTTTTAACCCCTTTATTTTAAAGGCTTTTCTTACATAAAAATAATTTAAAAAAATTGAAAAAATTTTTACAGCATAGTTATAATCATAGTACTTCATAGTACTTTACTTTTAGAGGTGTTTATGGCTTATTTTTTGAGAAAAGAAAAGAAGAAAAAAGGTACTTATCTTCAGATGTATGAATCATTTTGGGATAAGGATAGAAAGCAACCAAGAACAAAAAATGTAAAATCTTTTGGTTATGTTGAGGATTTGACCTCAGGTGAGATTCCTGATCCGATTAAATTTTACAGCGACTATGTAAAAGAGCAAAACGAGAATAGAACAAAATCTCTTTCTGAAGAATCACGTCCTCGTGCATTTTCAAACCCTGTTGAACTTAATATAGGACACTTCTTGCTTTACTCGCTAATTGATGAACTTGAGGTTAAGGAAACTATTGATATACTTGCTTCTCAAATGCGTTTTCAGTTCTCTGTATTTGACTTAATTACACAACTTATTTATGCAAGGGTTATATCACCATGTTCTAAGTCAAAGACAGCATCTCATGTATTTCCATACCTTTACTGCAGCTCAACCATCTCTGAAGACCAAGTATATGACGGGTGTTCTTTCATAGGAGAGTCATATAAAAAATATATTGATTTATTTAATCACTCTTATGAAAGGTATTATAAAAGAGACTTAAGCAATGTATTTTTCGATTGCACTAATTATTACTTTGAAATTGATCTTCCTAGCGATGACAAGCAAAAGGGACCTTCAAAAGAGAATAGGCACTCTCCGATAATAGGGCAAGCTTTACTTTTAGATGCTGATCTAGTACCTGTCTCCATGCAAATGTATCCCGGAAATGAATCGGAAAAACCATATATTAGAAAAGTTATTGAAGAAATGAAGCAACGACATAACGTATCAGGCAAGACGATTCAGGTGGCTGATAAAGGCCTTAATTGTGCAAGAAATATTTATGCTGCCGTTAAAGAAGCTAATGATGGGTATATATTCTCAAAATCAATACATGGTAAGAATCTAAGTGAAAAGGAAAAGAAATGGGTTCTACTTGAGAATGATACAAATGTCTTTTTTAATTACACTGATGAAAGAGGCAATATATCATTTCGTCTTAAATCATGTATTGACAGCTTTGATTACAGTTTTAAAGAGATTGATCCGGAAACAGGAAAAGAAAGTGTTACAAGGTTCTCTGTAAAAGAAAAGCGTATCGTCTCTTATAATCCTAACCTTGCAAAGAAACAAAGGCTTGAAATAATGAAAATGGTTGATAAAGCTTCAAAGTTTTCTACATATAAAAATATAGCAAAAGATGAACTTGGAGATTGTGCTAAATATGTAGACATCATAACTAAAGATAATGTAGGCAAGACAATAAAGCCTATAATAAGCTTAAATAAATCTAAGATTGATGAAGATCTTAAATATGCCGGATATAATCTTTTAGTAACATCTGAGATAGATATGGAACCGTTACAGGTATATAAGACATACCATAGCCTATGGAAAATAGAAGAATCTTTTAGGCTTACAAAATCATACCTTGATGCAAGACCTGTTTATTTGCAGAGAAAAGAAACAATCTATGGGCATTTTTTAATATGCTACCTTAGCTTGTTTCTTTTAAGAGTATTAGAAATCAAGTGCTTCAAGAATAAAATAAACTCTTATGACTTGATTAACTTTATGCGTGATTTTAGGGTAGTAAGTAGAGGTGATGATACATATATCAATATATCAAGAAACCAATCTGTTAACGAAAAGGTTAAAAAACTGGTTGGTTTTAGTAACCTTGATGCCCTCTATTTAACAAGAACTGAAGTCGACAATTTCTTTCAAAACTGCATGCTCTTAGACACCTAGAGTACTAGGTTTTGAGAGAAACGACGGAAGTCAGGTATCACATAAATTTATTACTTAGTATTACTTTTAGTTAAAGATAATCTATACTTTTTTTTGAATTAAATTTGTTATATGTATTTTCTGAAAAATTCATATCAAAAATTTTTAAATTAAAATATTAATGCATATTGCACAGAAATATACTAAAAAAACATTTACAATAAAGCTTTTTTTATTAAACAATATTGACAATGAGCTAAAATAGTGATAAATTATTCCTATATCAATAGTTGGATAATAAATTAATATTTAAAAACTTTTGTTAATTAAGTGTATCCATTATAAAAGATACACTAATTATCTACTATTTAAAGGGGATTGTAATACCGTCCGCCAGTCGTTACTTACGATGACCGGGGTATCAAAATATATTTTTATATCTTGGAGGTATTAAAATGGAGTATGAGAAGATGTTAGGTGTAGAGGCACCAAAGTCATGGACACATGTAGTTAGGGAAGTTCCGACAGTTACACAGGAACAAAGAAAGAAAGCCCTTGAAATGACTCATTATAATGAGTTTGCTTTCCCGGCAGGTCTTTTATATATAGACTGTCTTTCTGACTCAGGTACTACATCAATGACAGATACACAGTGGTCAGCTATGTTCCTTGCAGATGAATCCTATGGAAGAAACAAAGGTTACTATGTGCTTTTGGATGCATTCAGAGATGTATGGGAAAGAGGAGATGATCAGAAGAGACTCATCAACTACATCAAAGAAGGTGTTGATAAGGATGATGTAGAGAAGATGATGAATGAAGTGTACTTGGTTGACTATGAGGGTGGCTTTATCAATGGTGGTAAGTATCAACTTTCAAGACCTAACACATTTATTGTTCCACAGGGACGTTGTGCAGAGGCACTTTTATTTGATGTATTAAAGCCATTATTTGCAAAGAGATGGCCGGGAAAGGTATTTACTATTCCATCAAATGCACACTTTGATACTACAGAGGGCAATATCAAACAGATGGGAAATGTACCTAGAAATCTTTTCCATAAGGAGATTTTGTTTGAAGTGCCTGAGGGTGGAAAGTATGAGAAGAATCCTTTTAAAGGGGATATGGATATTGACAAGCTAAACCAGCTTATTGAGGCTGTGGGAGTTGAAAATATTCCTCTAATCTACTCAACAGTAACTAACAACTCTGTATGTGGACAGGCAGTGTCTATGGGAAATATTAGGGAAGTTTCTAAGATTGCACATAAGTATAATATTCCATTTGTTATGGACGGTGCAAGATGGGCAGAAAATTGTTATTTCATAAAGATGAATGAAGAGGGTTATGCTGATAAGTCAATTTGTGAAATAGCAAAAGAAATGTTCTCTTACTTTGATGTTGTTTCTGCATCATTAAAGAAAAACGGACATGCAAACATGGGTGGAGTTTTAGCTTTTCGTGACAAAGGACTTTCTGGCAGAAGTTCTCAGATTTTAATGAGGATGGAAGTGTAAAGACTGATATTGGACATCTTTTGAAGGTTCGACAGATATCTGCTTATGGTAATGACTCTTATGGTGGAATGTCAGGACATGATATTATGGCACTTTGTCAGGGTATGTATGAAGAAGCAAGATTTGATTATCAAGATGAGAGAGTAAGACAATGCCAGTATTTGGCAGATGGACTTACAGCAAATGGAGTTCCGGTTGTGCAGCCGGCAGGTGGACATGGAATCTATGTTGATGTAGACAAGTTCTTTAACTACAAGAGAGGACATGAAAGCTTTGCAGGTCAGGCACTTTCTTTGGAGATGATTCATCGTTATGGTATTCGTTGTTCAGAACTTGGAGATTTCTCTATGGAGTATGATTTGAAGACTCCTGAGCAACAAAAAGAGGTATGTAATGTTGTTCGTTTGGCTATCAATAGAAGTCAGTTCAGCAAGCAACATATGGACTATATAATTGCTGCATTGACACAACTCTACAAAGATAGAGATACTATTCCAAACCTAAAGATTACTTTTGGACATACATTGCCAATGAGACATTTCCATGCTTGGGCTGAGCCTGTTGTTCCATCTAAAGAAGAAATGTGTGATGAAGAAAATTTCAAATATTGGGAAAATAAATAAGAGGTATCTGCAGCCTGATCTGATATGAGGTTGGGCTGCTATCCAAAAAAGAAATTTACATTTTTCGGAAAGATGGAGGAAGTTTATGAGTTCAGATAATAATACATCTCTAAAGCAGGATGGTTTTAACTCACAAATTGGTTTTATCATAGCATGTGTAGGCTCAGCTGTGGGTATGGGAAATCTGTGGAGATTTCCGGTGCTAGTGTCAGCTTGGGGGGGTATGACTTTTCTGATTCCTTATTTCATATTTGTTATATTGATAGGAAGTACAGGAGTAGTAGAAGAAATCGCACTTGGAAGGAGCACAGGTAAAGGTCCCATAGGAGCATTTGGTGCAGCCATGGCATATGCAGGTAAAAGTAGAAAAGTGGGTGAAGGTATAGGAATCATACCTACTATAGGATCTTTGGCACTTGCTATAGGTTATTCCTGTGTTGTTGGCTGGATATTCAAATATGTAGTAATGGCATTTACCGGTCAACTATTTGCAATGGGTCAAGATATGAAGACTATTGGAGATACTTTTGGTTCTACAGCCGTTGCATTTGGAAACAATACTTGGATAATAATAGCACTTATTGTAAACTTTGCTATTATGGCATTTGGTGTTGCAGACGGTATCGAAAAGGCAAATAAGTTTATGATGCCATTGCTTTTTGTAATGATGATTGGACTTGCAGTTTATATAGGTGTACAACCGGGTGCAGCAGATGGATATAAGTATATATTTACAGTTAATCTTGCGAGATTAAAAGATATAAGACTTTGGATATTTGCATTTGGACAGGCGTTTTTCTCACTGTCTATTGCAGGAAATGGTACAGTTATATATGGTTCATATCTGAGCAAAAAAGAGGATGTGCCTTTCTCAGCAATGAATATAGCTGTATTTGATACAGTTGCAGCTCTCTTGGCAGCACTTGTTATTATACCGGCTATGGCTACATCAGGTGCAGAGCTTAGCGCAGGTGGACCGGGGCTTATGTTTATTTACCTTGTAAATATCATGAATAAAATGCCGGGTGGTATGATTGTAGGAATTATATTCTTTGTATGTGTTACATTTGCAGGACTTAGTTCCCTTGTAAACCTGTATGAAGCACCTGTGGCTACATTACAGCAGCAGTTTAGACTTAGTAGAATACAGTCTGTAGGAGTTATTGGAGTACTTGGTGTAGTTGTTGCAGTATTAATACAGGGAATAGTAGAAGGTTGGATGGATGCAGTATCCATCTATATTTGTCCGATAGGTGCGGTACTTGCTTCGGTAATGTTGTTCTTCATGTTTGGAAAGAAATACACTATGGAGGCAGTGAACACAGGGGCAAAGAAGCCAAAGGGAGACACTTGGTTCTTCCTTGGTAAATATGTGTATACCGGACTTGCATTATTGGCACTTATAGCAGGTGCAATCTACGGTGGAATCGGTTGATTAGCTATAAGCTATAGAGAGAAAATGTTTTTAAAAACTCCCATACCTGAGAGAAGGTTGGGAGTTTTTGTTATCTAAAGTAAGCTATAATAAAAAAATTAAAAAAGTTATGTCAAGCATAAATGATTATGTCCCAAAATAATTAATTTATAAGCCCCCACAAAGGGGCTTTTATTATGCACTTTTTATGTCTTCTTCAATTCTGTGTGGCTGTGAGTGTGCGAATTTATTAAAGGCATCCAATCTCCAAGGATGGTTCATTGGAGGTATATAAGGCTTTCTAGGCTTTGGCTGTTTGTAGTCAGCGTCCAAGTCCTTAGATTTATGCTCATGAGCCGGTATTTCTTCCAGTGCATAAATATCTTTGTCATTTACGCACGCAAACATAGACCTATCAAATGCCTTGATAAGCATAACCTTGGTACCTTTTCGATAATGGGTCTGCAATCCTTTATTATCTATCATCTTATAAAATTTCTTCTCGAATTGAATCGCATGTCCGGCATCAACAGTTCTCTCAGTTAAAACCGCCAAAGTAAAATTTATTTTTTCTTTAGATGGTTGCGTTTCAAAGACAGATTTGATACCATAAAGTGGAAGTGAGAACTTCTCATTGAATTCTTTTATGTAGTGGTAAATGAATTCATTGGCTTTATTGATATCGGTTACGCCTGCGAGCCTTAGCTCAATAGGCAGGCGTGACTGTAAGGTTTGATTCAATCGTTCTATACGTCCTTTAGCCTGTGGTACGCTGCTTGATTCAAGCTGTGTGCCAAGTTGCTTACAGGCGTATGCAAACTGTGTATAGGTGTCTTTGTCGTCAGATAAGGCACCTTTTTTCTTGTAAGTAAATACAGTTCGTTTATCAGTAAGAAACTTATAGGGAATACCATAATCAGTAAGAATCTGCTCAAATACATGGTAGTATCCATTAAGAGTTTCTTGAGTATCAAACCATGCACCTGTGACAACACCTGAGGCATCATCAATAGCCAAATGTAGATGCCATATCTGTCCCGGCACCCATTCATAAGGGGTAGCATCCATCTGAAGCAATTCACCAAAATAAGCACATCTTGGACGACGACTGTGAGCATCTTCAACTGCTACTAAGTTAGCTTGTATCTGTGATAATTCCCTTTTTGATGTTGCAGCTTCCTTCTTAGCTCTGAGAGCTTGCTTAATGCGTCTACGCTTAGCTTTTGTAGCCTTTGGGGATAGAATGTACTCTGACTCCAAAATACTCATTACAGAGGAAGAAGAGATACTTATGCCTTCATGCTTTTTTAGAAGCTCTGTAAAGTGTTCAAAGTTAGCTTCGTAGTATTTAGTTCTGTATAGATCAAGAACCTGACTTCTGATATCAGGGCAGATAGTGGTAGCCGGCTTTTTGCCTCTGTTACCATGAATAAAGAATGCCTTACCATCTTTAATATAACCCTGTATCATACGGTTTATATGCCTTTTGGTGCATCCTAGGATAAGAGCGGCTCTATCCTTGTTGGCTGTATCTGGGTGATCTACCAGACCTTTGATAACATCATACTTTCTTTGTTCATCCATTGATAAAATAACCTTTCTGATAAGTCAGTTCCTCCTAGTGTTAGAATATATAAAATAGTATTCTACCATAAGTGGGACATTTTTATTTGTGGTATACTAGGACTTTATCATTTATGGCTTATACTATAATAAAAAAATTAAAAAAGTTATTGACAAATCCTTGCATATAGAATATAGTAGCTAATATAAATTAGCACTCTAGATAAATGAGTGCTAACAAATAAAGAAGGGAGGGGCGAATGGATTCAGAGGACAGGAAAGCGATTATTTTAAAAGCTATTATAAAGAATTATATGGAAACTGGGGAGCCGGTGGGTTCAAGAACTATTTCAAGCTCCCTGAATTAAATTTGAGCTCTGCTACTATAAGAAATGAAATGAGTGATCTGGAAGATATGGGTTATATTTTACAGCCTCACACTTCGGCAGGACGTATTCCTTCAGATAAGGGATACAGATTTTATGTAGATGAGATCTTGAGAGAAAAGGAGATAGAAACTGAGGAGTTTAAGGATCTGATGTTCAAAAAAGTGGATAAATTGGAAACGGTCTTGAAGCAGTTGGCAAAGATTATTGCAAGAGACACCAATTATGCCGCGATGATATCAGGACCGACAATACACTCCAATAAAGTAAAGTTTTTGCAACTCTCAAAGATAGATAAGTTCAAGCTCCTTTTGGTGACAGTTGCTGAAGGTAATATTATCAATAATAAGATAATAGATATCGACAGCGAAATATTAGAGAGCGAAATCTTAAACTTGAATCTACTTATAAATACTTCATTAAACGGACTTACTGTGGAAGAGATAAACTTAAGCATTATGAATAAGCTAAGAATGGATGCAGGAGTTTATGGAGATATAGTGGATAAGGTTTTACGAGAAGTAGCAGCGGTGTTTGAAAGTGCTACTAACAATCTGGAGATATATACGAGCGGTACTAAAAATATTTTTAAGTATCCTGAGATCTCTGACAGAGAGAAGGCGAGTCAGCTGGTAAATGCTTTTGAGGAAAAGGATAAGCTTAAGGAAATACTTGCAGGGGTAAATGATAATGATAATGACGGTATCAGAGTGTATATCGGAAATGAAGTGCCGATTTCAGATATGAGAGATCTTTCGGTAGTTACAGCCAATTATGAGATAGGCGAAGGACTCAGAGGATCTATCGGTATAGTAGGACCAAAGAGAATGGACTATGAGAAAGTATTAAAGACTATAAAGACTGTGATGGCATCGCTGGATGAGCAGTTTAATAATGATGAATAGAGGAGAGGGCTGTGAAAGAAAAAGATTTAAAAAGAGAACATGATGAGAACAAAAAAGTTACAGAAGGCGAAGAATTAGAAGAGCCTGTTGTCGAGACCGAGGAAACACCTGAGGAGGCAGCGGCAAAGGCGGCAGCTATGGAAGCCGAAGTAGAAGAAGCTTTTGGTGATGAAAACATTGAAAAGGCTGACAAAAAGGACATTGCCATTGCGGATTTGACAGATAGACTCAAAAGGAGTATGGCAGAGTTTGATAATTTCAGAAAGAGAAGTGAAAAAGAAAAAGCTACCATGTTTGATATGGGAGCAAGAAGTGTGGCTGAAAAACTTTTGCCGATAGTTGACAATTTTGAAAGGGCAATGACTGCAACACCTGCAGAGGGTGAAGGAAAGGCCTTTGCTGACGGAATAGCAATGATATACAATCAGATGACAAAGACTCTTGAGGATTTGGGGGTGAAGCCAATTGATTGTGTAGGGAAAGAGTTTGATCCTAACTTACACAATGCAGTTATGCATATAGAAGATGAGAATTTAGGCGAAAATATTGTTGCCGAGGAACTTTTAAAAGGATATATGTACAAGGACGGTGTTCTTAGACATAGTATGGTAAAGGTTGCAAATTAATTTTTGAGACTATATTTTGCTTTGTAAAGACAAAGTGAGATATTTTATATAAATTTAGAAAATACAAATTTTGATTTATTAGGAGGAAAGAATAATGGGTAAGATTATTGGTATAGATTTAGGTACAACAAATAGCTGTGTAGCAGTTATGGAGGGTGGAAAGCCTGTAGTTATTCCAAATTCGGAAGGTTCAAGAACAACACCTTCAGTAGTAGCGTTTACAAAGACAGGTGAGAGACTTATAGGTGAGCCTGCAAAGCGTCAGGCAGTTACAAATGCAGACAGAACAATCTCTTCAATCAAGAGACATATGGGTACAGATTATAAGGTAACAATAGACGGTAAGTCATACACACCACAGGAGATTTCAGCAATGATTCTTCAGAAGCTTAAGGCTGATGCTGAGAGCTATCTGGGTGAGAAGGTTACAGAGGCTGTTATCACTGTACCTGCATATTTCAACGATGCACAGCGTCAGGCTACAAAGGATGCAGGTAAGATTGCAGGTCTTGATGTAAAGAGAATTATCAACGAGCCTACAGCCGCAGCTCTTGCTTACGGTCTTGACAATGATGCTGAGCAAAAGATTATGGTATATGACCTTGGTGGTGGTACATTTGACGTTTCAATTATTGAGATTGGTGACGGAGTTATAGAGGTTTTGGCTACAAACGGTGATACACATCTTGGTGGTGATGACTTTGATAATAAAATTACAGATTGGCTTGTAAGTGAGTTTAAGAAGACTGAGGGTGTGGATCTTTCAACAGATAAGATGGCACTTCAAAGACTTAGAGAAGCTGCAGAGAAGGCTAAAAAGGAGCTTTCAACAGCAACAACAACAAATATCAACCTTCCGTTTATTACTGCAACAGCAGAGGGACCGAAGCACCTTGATATTACTCTTACAAGAGCTAAGTTTGATGAGCTTACACTTGACCTTATTGAAAGAACAGCTGTACCTGTACAGAATGCTCTTAAGGATGCAGGTATTACAGCAAGCGATCTTGGAAAGGTATTACTTGTAGGTGGATCTACAAGAATGATCAATGCACAAGAGAAGGTAAAGGCTCTTACAGGTATGGAGCCATCTAAGAGCATCAACCCTGATGAGGGTGTTGCAATCGGTGCAGGTATTCAGGGCGGTAAGCTTTCAGGAGAAGGCGGTGCAGGAGATGTATTGCTTCTTGATGTTACTCCGCTTTCACTTTCCATTGAGACAATGGGTGGTGTAGCTACAAGACTTATCGAGAGAAATACTACAATACCTACAAAGAAGAGCCAGGTATTCTCTACAGCTGCAGACAATCAGGAAGCTGTTGATATCCATGTTGTACAGGGTGAGAGACAGTTTGCAAGAGATAACAAGACTTTAGGACAGTTCAGACTTGACGGTATTTTACCTGCAAAAAGAGGTGTTCCACAGATAGAGGTTACATTTGATATTGATGCAAACGGTATCGTTAATGTATCTGCAAAAGACCTTGGAACAGGTAAGGAGCAGCATATCACAATTACAGCAGGTTCAAATATGTCAGACAGTGATATTGACAAGGCTGTAAAGGAAGCGGCAGAGTTTGAGGCACAGGATAAGAAGAGAAAAGAAGGCATTGATGCAAGAAATGAAGCCGACTCTATAGTATTCCAGACTGAGAATGCTCTAAAAGAGGTTGGTGACAATCTTGATGCAAATGACAAGGCTGCAGTTGAAGCTGATCTTGCCACATTAAAGGAGGCCATCAATAGAGCACCTATCGATGCTATGACAGATGATCAGATAAATGATATCAAGGCGGGCAAAGAGAAGCTTATGGAAAGTGCTCAGAAGCTTTTTGCAAAGGTATATGAGCAGGCAGGTGCAGCTCAGAATGCAGGTGCAACAGGTGCCGATACAACAGGAGCACAGGATGCAGGCACATCTTCAAATGATGATGTTATAGACGGTGATTTTAAAGAGGTATAATAAGGAGAGCAACTGATGGCAGAGAGTAAAAGAGATTACTATGAAGTACTTGGCGTGGATAAGAACGCTGATGACTCTGCAATAAAAAAGGCATATAGATTACTGGCAAAAAAGTATCATCCGGATTCAAATCCTGATAATCCTGAGGCTGAAAAGAAGTTTAAGGAGGCCAGTGAAGCCTATTCAGTGCTAAGCGATCCTGATAAGAGAAGACAGTATGACCAATTCGGTCATGCTGCCTTTGATGGTGGAGCAGGTGCCGGAGCCGGCGGATTCGGAGGCTTTTCCGGATTTGATTTTGGCGGTGAGGATATCTTTGGAGATCTCTTTGGAGGTATGTTTGGCGGCGGCGGAAGCAGAGCCACAAGAACAGGTCCGATGAAGGGAGCAAATGTCAGAGCATCAGTGAGACTTACATTTGAAGAAGGGGTTTTTGGATGTAAGAAGGAAATCAAGGTAAACTTCAAGGAAGAATGTGCGACATGCCATGGTTCGGGAGCTAAAGCAGGAACTTCACCTACCACTTGTCCAAAATGTAATGGCAAGGGTCAGGTAATATATTCACAGCAGACATTGTTTGGCACTATGCAGAATGTAAAGACATGTCCTGAATGTAACGGTACAGGAAAAATTATTAAGGATAAATGTCCTGATTGTAATGGTAAGGCATATATTCAAAAGAAGAAGAGCTTTGAGGTGGATATACCTGCAGGTATAGATAATGGTATGTCTATAAGAATGGCAGGAGGTGGAGAGCCGGGAATAAACGGCGGTCCAAGAGGGGACCTGCTTGTAGAGGCTATAGTAAGTCCACATCCTATATTTAAACGCCAAGAAACTAATATTTTTTCAACAGTACCTATAAGCTTTGCAAAGGCAGCACTGGGTGGAAGTATCAGAGTAAAGACTGTAGATGGAGAAGTGGAAGTAGCTGTAAAGGCAGGAACACAGACAGATACAAGAATAAGGCTAAAGGGTAAGGGGATACCTTTCCTTAGAAATAAAAATACTAGAGGTGACCACTACATAACCTTGGTGGTTTCAGTACCTACAAAGCTTACAAAGGAACAAAAGGAAGCACTGGAAGCCTTTGATGCAGCAATGAATAAATAAAATATAAGAGAAAGCCACGATTTGGTGGCTTTTTTTGCGTTCATATTTGACGGAAATACTACTGTGAAGTATAATTTAGAACAGAAAGAAAGCTAAAACAGCGAGGTGTATTAATATGGGAAAAATCACAGTAGAGAGATGCGAAATAGAGGGGTTATGTGTAATTACTCCTACAGTGTTTAAAGATGATAGAGGATATTTTGTAGAAACATATAATCAGAATGATTTCAAAGAGGCAGGACTTGATATGGTTTTTGTACAGGACAATCAGTCAAAGTCATCAAAGGGAGTACTTCGCGGATTGCATTTCCAAAAGGAACATCCACAGGGGAAGCTTGTAAGAGTTTTAAGCGGCGAAGTCTATGATGTGGCTGTGGATTTGAGAAATAACTCAAAAACTTATGGTAAGTACTTTGGAGTAGTTCTATCAGATGAGAATAAAAAGCAGTTCTACATACCGGAAGGATTTGCACATGGTTTTGTTGTGCTTTCAGATGAGGCGGTATTTGCATACAAATGTACTGATTTTTATCATCCGAATGATGAGGGCGGTCTTATATATAATGATCCTGATATAGGTATTGAATGGCCTATAGAGGGAATTGAGCTTATAATGTCTGAGAAGGATACAAAATGGAAAGGACTTAAGGAAACATTTAAGTTTAATTGATTTTAATATTGGAACCCTGCAAATGCTTGTAGGGTTCCTAATGTAATTTATAATAAAACTTTAAAAAAATAATGAATGGAAAAAGATATGAATATAATATCGCTTATACGAGAAATATTAAAATCAAGAGCAATCATATGGGATTTGGCAAAGGCTGATTTTAAGAAACGCTTTGTTGGGTCCTATTTTGGTATTGCATGGATGTTTGTTCAGCCGGTAGTTACTGTACTTATATATTTTCTAATCTTTCAAATGGGATTTAAGAGTACACCGCCTGTACCGGGAGTTCCCTATGTAGTATGGCTGGTTCCGGGTATTGTGCCATGGTTTTTCTTTGCTGAGACTCTAAATTTGGGAACGAATGTACTTTCAGAATATAATTACCTTGTAAAAAAAGTAGTGTTTAATGTATCCATATTGCCTGTTATCAAGGTGATTTCATGCCTTATAGTACATGGGATCTTTGTAGTGATAATGATAACCATGACTTTAGCATTTGGTAGATTACCTATGGTAAGTTGGATTGGAATAGTGTATTACAGCTTCTGTTTGTCAATATTTGCACTTGCAATAATATATATAACCTGTGCAATCAATGTATTTTTTAAGGATATGGCACAGATAGTGGGAATTGCATTACAGTTTGGAATGTGGATGACACCTATAATGTGGGATCCAACAATGTTCTCATATTTCCCGGCAAAGGTTGAAAAGATAATGAAATTAAATCCTGTATATTATATTGTGGTTGGATATAGAGACAGCATACTCAGAGGAGATTTTTTCTTTGAGAGACCGGGACTAACAGTATATTTTTGGGTGGTTACTGTAATATTGTTACTTATCGGACTTAGAATGTTTAATAAGTTAAGACCACATTTTTCAGATGTATTATAAGGAGAAGTATGCAGAGCAATTTAGCAATAAATGTCTGTGATGTTACCAAGATCTACAGACTATATGATAAGCCTATAGACAGGTTAAAGGAGAGTATTTCCCTTACACATAAAAAATATCATAAGGAATTTTTTGCCTTGGATAAAATATCCTTTTGTGTAGAAAAGGGTTCTACGGTGGGAATTATAGGAACAAACGGCTCAGGAAAGTCAACGATATTAAAAATCATAACCGGAGTATTAAATCCCACTACAGGAAGTGTGGAAGTTGACGGAAACATTTCCGCACTTTTAGAGCTTGGTGCGGGCTTTAATATGGACTATACCGGCATTGAGAATATATATATGAACGGAACTATGATGGGCTTTAGCAGAGAGCAGATGGAGGCAAAGCTTCCTGAGATTCTGGAGTTTGCCGATATAGGTGACTTTGTGTATCAGCCTGTAAAAACCTATTCATCAGGTATGTTTGTAAGACTTGCTTTTGCACTTGCAATAAACGTAGAGCCTGAGATTTTGATAGTGGATGAGGCACTTTCAGTAGGAGACGTTTTTTTCCAGGCCAAATGCTACAGAAGAATGGAAGAGATAAGAAAGACCGGTACTACCATATTGATGGTAACCCATGATATGGGAAGTGTAATAAAGTACTGTGACAAGGTAATACTTTTAAACAAGGGAGAGTTTTTGGCGGAAGGTCCTGCAGGAGAAATGGTGGATTTATACAAGAAGATCTTAGCAGGCAGAATGGACGATCTGGAAGCTGATCTTGCAAAGAGGCTGGACAGTAATTTCAGATATGATGGAATTAAACAATGATATAAATAAGACACATGCAAAAGAATATAATGGTCTTATGAAGGAAAAGATTTCCATCAATCCGAATAAAACAGAGTATGGTGACGGTAGGGCTGAGATATACGATTTGGGACTTTTAGATTCTAAGGGAGAGCTTACCAATCTTTTGCTGAAAGGAGAAGAGTTTACCATCAGAGAAAAGATAAGGTTTAATGCAAATATAGAATCTCCTATATTTACATTCACTATTAAAGATAAAAAAGGAACAGAACTTAGTGGTACCAATACCATGTTTGAAGGTGTACCTGTAAAGCCTGTAAAGCCGGGTGATGAAGCAGTTGTGGAATTCAAGCAGAAAATGACATTACAGGGTGGAGAGTATCTTCTAAGTATGAGTTGTACCGGATTCGAAGATGGTACACATGTTGTATATCACAGACTCTATGATGTTACATTCATAACAGTTATTTCAAATAAGAATACTGTGGGTGTTTATGATATGGAATCAAAGGTAAAACTTACTCAAAAAAGTAATTAAAAGGGAGAGAAAATGAGTCTTTTAGAACTTTCAAAAAAGTATGGAAAAGATGAATATAGCCTTTTGAAAGAAAATCCTAGTTTAGAAAATCTATCTTTCTTTTCATCACTATCTCTTGGAAATACAGAATGGATAGATATAAAGGGAAAGACATTATTTTTAGGTAGTCAAATAGCTATATTGGATGATTTATGTAATAAATCAAAGGTTTATATTTATGAAGACGATGCGGAAAGACTTGGAAGTGTACAGGCTGTTTTTGACATTGATATAGAATATATATCCGATTTTGATAGCATAAATCTTAATGAGTTTGATACCGTTATTGCCTATGGTAGTGAGAAGGTGTCTAAGTTAATACGAAAAGAAAAGCCAAATACAAAGCTGGTTTTGATATTTGATAATAAATATGGAATGAACTACTTTGAAGAAGAATTTGGAGACAAAGAAAAAGAAGCTTTAAGTGTAAAAGCTGTAAGAGAGTGGATAGGTGAGCATTCCACATATTATCCATATCCTAACTATAGATATGTATATAAACTCTTCTCAGATAAGGAGATGCCGGGAGCAGGTGAGCTTTCACAGATAAAGGCATATGATTACCCCAGGTTCGCCCTTAAAGATATCGGAGAAAGGTTTTCTCAGGCTGCAAAAACAGGAGATTTTGACAGCTTTGCAAACTCATATATTATAGTTGCCGGTGGGAGTGAGGAGAATGTCTATATCAAATATAACAGAACCAGACTTCCAAAGTATCAGATAAAGACGGAAATCAGAATTAAAGATGATAAAAAGTACGTTGTAAAGTCTGCTTTAAAGAGAGAAAGTATTCCGCATATTTTGGGTATGTATGATGGTACAAAGCGTATAAAAAATGACAGTGTGACAGTTCTTGAAGGAACTTTTAAAAATGCCGGAGAAATGAACTTTCCTTTTGTAAATGGAAAGTCTTTAAGCAGGCTTTGTGAAGATTACATTGAAAAAGATATTAATGGGTTTATAGAAGGTGTTAAAGAGTATCTTAAAAAGATAGTGGATAAGGATGCTCTTAATCTGGATGCTATATTTGATAATTTTATATTTGATGGAGAGAAGTTTATTGCAATAGATTGTGAGTGGATATTTGACGAGTCAATGGATTTTATAAAGGACAGAGAGCTATTTATAAAATACCGTGCATTACATATTTTCTATCAAAATAATGCAGATAAGATTCAGAATAATTTAGTTTAAATGAAACTGATTTTATGGCAAGGTTCGGTATAGATGATATTGACGGAATGGACTTTATCGAAAGAAGCTTCCAAGATTATATACATGGAGATTATCAGGAAGTTTATCTTGACAATTACTTTGTAGAGACTATAAGTCATGAAACTTTAAATGAGGGATTGGAAGCACTTGCCGAATTGCCACATGCAAAGAATAAGATTATAGAACTTTCTGAGATAAATAAGGATAGAGAACTGATAGTTAAAGAACTGACTAGACTTAGAACTCTTACAGATAATCATGTAAATAATCTGGGTATAATAATAGATAATTTAAGACATGAGAATGAAGAGCTTTCAAAGACCTTGAATGTTTACAATAGTAATCTTTCTATTCCTTTTAGGATCAGAAGAAAGCTAAGCACTATATACAACAGAAAATACCCAAAAGGAAGTGTGGAAAGAAAGAAGTTAAATTACAGGCTTATGAGTATTTTCCATCCTATAAAGTATTTTAAGCTTACTCATTCAGAACAGGGAAGAAACCTTATAGAGGGAGAGTTTAAGATAGGTGATCTATACAGAGAAAAGGGAAAGCTAAACTTCCCGTATGTAGAAAACCCAAAGGTAAGCATTATTATACCTGTATACAATCAGATACATTATACCTATGCCTGTCTGGTATCTCTTTTAGAAAACACTCAGGGGTATGATTATGAGATAATTATTGCGGATGATGTGTCCACGGATGCTACAAAGGAAATAGATAATTTTGTAAGCGGACTTGTGATTGCAAGAAATGCGACAAATCAGGGATTTTTAAAGAATTGTAATAATGCAGCCAAAAAGGCAAGAGGCGAGTACATATTCTTTTTAAATAATGATACAACCGTAGAAAAGGATTGGCTGTCGCCACTTATAAAATTACTGGAGTCTGATAAGGGTATAGGAATGGTAGGCTCAAAACTTATATATCCTGACGGCAGACTGCAAGAAGCAGGTGGTATTATATGGAGTGATGGAAGTGGCTGGAACTATGGAAGATGTGATGATCCTAATAAGCCTGAGTACAATTATGTAAGAGATGTGGATTATATATCAGGTGCTGCGATAATGCTTAGTCGAAAGCTTTGGGAAGATATTGGGGGTTTTGATGAGAGATATGCACCTGCATACTGTGAGGATTCAGACCTTGCTTTTGAAGTGAGAAAAAGAGGCTTGAGAGTGGTATATCAGCCGCTCAGTGTGGTAGTTCATTTTGAGGGTGTATCAAATGGTACGGATGTGAATGGTACAGGACTTAAGAGATATCAGGTAGAGAACAACAAAAAGCTTCAGGAAAAATGGAGTGAGGAGTTCAAAAACCAGTACGACAATGTTGGAGTACCAAATGGCTTCAGAGCCAGAGAAAGAAGCATGGGCAAAAAGGTTATTTTATTTGTAGATCACTATGTTCCGACCTTTGATAAGGATGCCGGATCAAAGACTACTTTCCAGTATATAAAGATGTTTATAGAAAGAGGATATGTAGTTAAGTTCCTTCCTGATAACTTTGCTAAATCAGAGCCATATACAGGAATTCTGGAGCAGATGGGTGTAGAGGTATTATATGGCAATGAGATGAGAACAAATATATTTGAATGGATTGAAAGCAATCAGGCAAATATTGATATCGCATATCTTAATAGACCGCATATCGCCACCAAGTATATTGATTTTATCAAAGAAAAAACTGATATAAAAATAATATACTATGGTCACGATCTGCACTTCCTGCGTGAAAGAAGAGAGTATGAACTTACCGGAGATGTTGAAAGAAAAAATGCAAGTTCATATTGGAAGAGTATGGAGCTTGATCTTATGAGAAAGGCAAGTATAAGCTACTATCCTTCAAATGTGGAGGTAGACTATATACATACCTTTGACAAGAAGATAAATGCAAAAGCGATAACAGCCTATGTTTTTGAAAAGTTTGGCAATATTGACTACAATCCCGATATCAGAGAGGGTGTACTGTTTGTGGGAGGGTTTTCACATCCTCCAAATGCAGATGCGCTGAAGTATTTCCTTGATAATATGTGGGATGAAATCTATGCACAGATAAAAGTACCTTTTTATATAGTCGGTTCAAATGCTACGAACGAGATAAAGGCTCTTCACAATGAAGCCAAAGGAATTATATTTAAAGGTTTTGTAAGTGAAGAAGAGCTGAAAGAATTGTATGAGAAGGTAAGACTTGTTGTAGTACCTCTAAGATACGGAGCAGGAGTAAAGGGCAAGGTAATAGAGGCTCTATATTACAATGATCCTGTAATAACCACAGGTGTTGGAGCAGAGGGTATAGACAACTCATATAATCAAATGCTTGTCGCAGATGAGCCTGGTGATTTTGTAAACAAATGCGTTACACTTTATAACGACAAAGAAGCTCTTAAAAATATGAGCAAGGCAGCAGATGATTATGTAAAGAATAAACACAGTATAGAAGCGGTTTGGGACATAATAAGGGAAGATTTTTAGGAGCCAATATGGAAAAAGAATTCTATGCAAGGGTTTTTGAAGAAGTTCTCCGACTTACAAATGATGGATTTATTGTAGTAGATGCAAATGCCATAGTTATTGATATTAATGATAGCTATAGTTCTTTCTTAGGAAGAAAAAAAGAAGACATTGTAGGTAGACCTATTACAGATATTATTCCAAATAGTAAGATGGCTGATATTATGATGAATGAGCCTAGATTATTTATGGTAACTCCATGAAAGTGGCTTAAAGCCACATAATTACTATATTTTAACAAAATATTGCTTTCACCTATTAAGTGAAGAAAAAAGAGCGTCCATTTGTGGTAAAATTAAGGTGACAAAACTCAATATAATCACACAAAGGAGCCCTTTATGAGTATTGTAAACACCTTATCACTTGAAAGCAATAGAAAAATTAAAATTAATTTCGATGGAGGCGATTTATCCTCCGATGCAGGCTTACTTTTTATAAAAGAATTTGTAAGTAAACTTGGCATTGATAAACTTTTCTGTAAATTATTTAAGACCAATGATTCTGCATTATTCCGTTATCACACTGATAAAGAAAACCTTCTTCAGATGATATATATGATTATTGCAGGCTATTTTGAAGATAATGCTTCAGATGAACTTACAAATTATCCTGTGTTTAAAGCAGTGCTAAATAAAGACACTTTAATCACAACCAACCATTTCAAGATTTCATAATCGAATGGATGAGGATTCGCTGAATCAGCTCCTTTCAATAAATCAAATTCTTAGAAAGAAAGTTTATAGCATTCAGATGCCGTAAGCTATCATTTTAGATTTGGACTCAACACTTCTTAATGCCTATGGCAAACAGGAAGGCAGAGCATTTAACTTCCACCATCAAAGTAACGGTTACAATCCTCTTGTTTGCTATGATGAAATCACAAAAAACAACAAAGTAGATTATGCTGTAGTTTATGGTGAATTCATGTATCAGGCAGGTCCTTGGCCTTATGAAAGACGTGTTGTCTGTAAAGTTTAAACCTGAAAACCAAATGACTTACATGTATACATTCATTGTTACAAATATGGAGTCATCCCCTGAATATCTTATCAAGTTCTATTGCAAAAGAGGCTTGATGGAAAACTTCATAAAGTAAAGTAAAACAGGTTTTGACTTTGCTTCTGTCAGCAATCATACAAGAATTGTAAATGCCAACAGGCTTCAAATACATGCTATATGACATTCAAGCTGTGTAGCAGTTGCCAATATAAGGATGAGTTCTATAAGACCCCATTCAATATCAGTAAGCTATGTATACAGCTTGAATAACAACTAATAATGGACCTTGACAGCTTGATATCCATTATTATCTAAACTAGTTGCTATATAGAAGAAGATTTCTCTCTCTTCCTTAGTATAGTCACCACACAAAAGTTGAGAAAGAAGATTTTCACATAAAGTTTCCTCCTGTGGAACATAAATGTTTTCGAAACTATTCTCATCAGAAGAGAGGGAGTAATCAACATTTTGAAGCTCAAAGCTTGAAATATTATGTTCAGATATTTTTATAGCATCTTCATTTTTTCTATATTCAAATTCATCATTTACATCAATAAAGGGATTTTCAAGTGAGATTTGCTTTATATAATCATTTAACTCTTGAGAGTTCATCTGCAATATATTTACAGATTGTATCATTTTTTGCGATATTTTATGCTCTAAAGTTTGCTTCAAAGTTGTGTCCATATATTAATCTTAAAAATTCCTCCAAGTATTATTATATAGTTAATAAAAAAAGTACTGTTTAACATGAATGTATTATATCATAAAGACGATGAAAAAAATGTCAGTTTGTGATAGTTTATTTGAATATTATGAGCTTTGAAAATATTTATCAATATAGGATTGTTTTTTTTGAATACAAAAAAATATTATTTCACGTATAATTCCTATGATAAAAATTATTTGAAGACAATATGCACAAAAGAATAAAAGCTTAAATAGTTATAATAGAGAAAAAATATTTATATATTGACAAAAACAAGTTGAGATGTAAAATTAAATTACAAATATAACGTGAATGAGAAGTTTTATAAAATAAAATTACAAAAATAAAATAAAATTTCTCGGAAAGTGAGGAGTAATATGAAAATAAGTAGACTACTTAAATTGGGAATGACCACAGTGTTGTCATGTGCGTTGCTAACAAGCCTTGTTGGATGTGGTAATAGTGCATCTAACAGTGAAAGCTCCGGAGGAGCTACACAAGAGGCAGCCTCAGAGGGAGTAACTATCAAATTCCAGCAGTGGTGGGGAGGAGAGCTGCCGGAAGGATATCTACAGAAGATATGTGATGAGTACGAGGCTGCTACAGGTAACAAGGTAGAGCTTCTTACAGCACCTTGGGCAGATACTAAGACAGCAATAACAGCAGGTGCAACAAATGGCACAATTGCAGATGTACTCAGTATAGATGGTGCATGGCTTTCAGAGTTTGTCGATATGGGGATTTTGACAGACCTTTCAACATTAGATGTTAAGATGGATCTGGCAAGTGATGTGTGGAAAGTAAATAACACCGAGTATGTAGTACCTATATTAAATTTTGCGTATCCAATGTATGTAAATATGGATATTCTGGAAAAGTCAGGGGTTGAAAACATACCTACAACATGGACTGAGCTTGAGCAGGCTTGTGAGAAGGTAAAAGCTGCAGGATATTCAGCGCTTGCTCTAAACCTTGGAACTACAAATGCTAATGGTATACAGAATGTGTTTATGGGTACAGGTTGGGCATCAGGAATTACACTAAAGGATAAGGATGGCAAATACTTAACAAAAGATAATGCTGAACTTGCTTCTTTGGCAGAGATGTATAAAAAGCTATATGATTTAGGTGTATTATATCCGGGAATGAGTACATTAGAGGAAGCAGAAATGACAAGCAATTTTGCAGCAGGAAATTGTGCATTTACAGTAGCATCTGCTGCAACAATGAGTCAATTTGAAAAACTTAACTTTAAGGCTGCAACAATACCTGTAAAAGATGGCTATACAGATAAGAGCGGTATTTGCTATGCAAGCTGGGCTGTTGGTGTATCAGAATCAAGTGAACACAAAGAAGCGGCAGCTGAGTTTATAAACTTCTTACTTGGTGGAAAAGATGGAACAGATGGATCAGCATCTGCAGGCTTAGCATCTACAATGTCTGCATTCCCTAATAGTAAAGTGGCTACTCCAGATTACAGTTCTGCACCAAAGCAGTTCCAAGAGTATTATGAAGAGTACAAGAAAAATTATGTTATAAATGAGTTTATTGGATTAGCAAATGCTTCAGATGTTATGACTTCTATGACAAATGATCTGGTAATGTATTTAGAAGGTGATATAGAAGTTAATAAGATGTTGGAAAATTGGCAAGGCTATTTAGATAATGCGGGTAAATAAGCTTTAGAGTGAACTAAATAAAACTTATTGTTGATACTACTTAATGGGAGGGATTAAATGAATATATTAGCTGGGAAAAGGTCTGCTCCGTATAGATATTTATTACCTACAATCGCACTAATGGTTGTATTTATGGTAGTACCGATTTTTATGGTAATTTCATATTCATTTGCAGACAAGGCGGTTATATCTAAAAATCCCTCTTTTGTGGGATTGGAAAATTATTATAAGCTTTTTAAAGACAGTAGCTATTGGAAATCGGTATATAACACTATTGTATTTGTGTCTGTCAGTGTGATTGCACATTTGGTTATAGGAATGCTCTTTGCAATGTTATTGAATTCAAAATATTTCAGTGTAAGGACTAAACTATAGCAAGGGTTATATATATACTTCCTTGGGTGTTTACCGCATCTGTAGTTGCAATTCTTTGGAAATTGATGTTACAACCATCCGGTATTATAAATTACATACTATCTCTATTTCCACATGTAAATAGAGATACTGAATGGCTTAGTGATAGAGCGATTGCACTGCCGGTTATATGTTTTATAAACATTTGGTGTGGATATCCATTTTATATGATTAGTATATTAGCAGGACTACAAGGGATTTCGGAAGATTTATATGAAAGTGCTGCTATAGATGGGGCCAATGATATTAAGAGGTTTTTCAGTATTACAATACCACAACTAAAGCCTATTTTAATCAGTATTGCGATGTTGGATTTTATCTGGACACTTCAGTCATTTAATGTAATTTGGATGTTAACAGGTGGAGGCCCTGTTAATTCCACTCAAACTTTGAGTATATACATATATAAACTGGCATTCCAAAAAGTTGACTATAGTATGGCGGCAACATCAGCAACAATACTACTCTTAGTATGTGTAATAGTTGCAATATTCTACGTAAGACAACAGAAAAAAGTGAGGAGCTAAAGTATGGTAGGAAGCTATAAGGGTATAAAGAAAGTAATAGCTACTATATTATTGGTTATAGGCGGGATTTTTGCCTCGTTCCCAATTCTTTGGATGATATGTTCATCATTAAAGGATAACTCAAGAATTTTTTCTTGGCCACCTAAATTCATTGACAGTACATTTAGTTTTAAGTCATATATTGCAGTTATTACAGATGGCACGAAAGTAAGGTTTTTTATCAATAGCTATATTGTTTCGATTTGTGTAGTAGTTGCAACACTACTAATTGGAATATTAGCTGCTTATGCATTTAGTAGATTTGATTTTCCCGGTAAAGGTTTTTGAATTCTATAATAATAAGCGTACAGGCAATACCGCCTATTGTTTTACTTATTCCATATATGGGTTTAATCGTAACGATGAAGTTATTTAATACATATTTGGCATTGATATTGACATACTTGATAATGACATTGCCATACTGTATTTTGATGATGACTGGATATTTCAATACATTATCAAGAGAACTGGATGAGGCAGTGATGATTGATGGTGGATCGAGATGGAAAGCATTATGGTATATACTGGTTCCTATAGCAGTACCAAGTATGGTATCTGTTGGAATGTATACATTTATGCAGGCATGGAACGAGTATTTGTTTGCACTGGCTTTGACTCAAACAACTAATATGAGAACTGTTCCTATAGGTATAAATTTACTTATGGGGCAGCATGCATATGACTGGAGTCAAATGATGGCTATGAGCGTTTTGGGTTCTATTCCTGTTTTAATACTATTTGTATTTTTCCAAAAATACTTTATTGCAGGAATGTCATCCGGAGGTGTTAAGGGTTGATTTTGTAAAAGGGAGAATAGAATGATATTAAATATGAAAGATTTGCTTCAGGTAGCAAGGGAAAATGGTTTTGCAATTCCGGCGTTTAATATTAGTGATTATAGTATGTTCAATGGAATTATGGAGATATGTGAAGAAAAGAATGCACCGGTTATTATTGCTATACATCCGGATGAGCTGAAGCATATCACATCTGAGATGGTTAAGGGTATTGTAGAAAGAGTTAATAATTCCAAATCCCTGCTGTAATACATTTAGACCATGGTGCTTCTATTGATCAGATTATAAATGCTATCAGGACAGGATTTACATCTGTAATGATTGATGGATCATTATTGCAATATGAAGATAATGTAGATATATGTAAGAAAGTTTGTGATTTGGCTCATGCAGTTGGGGTTTCTGTGGAAGGAGAATTGGGAACAATAGGGAATACAGATTCTACAGAGACTACTGCACCTGAAGATATTTTATATACAAATCCTATACAAGCAAGAGATTTTGCGGAAAGAACAGGAATAGACTGCTTGGCAGTTGCAATAGGAACTTGTCATGGAATATATCCCAAAGATAAGGTACCTAAATTGAGAATAGATATATTAGATGATATAAGGAAAGAGGTTTCTATTCCATTAGTATTACATGGTGGATCATCAAATAAGGATAGTGAAATTGAAAAAGCTGTAGAGCATGGTGTAAATAAAATAAATATCTCAAGTGATATAAAGGTAGCTTATTATAATAAAATGAGAGAGGTATTAAAGGATGAATCCCTTAGAGAACCCAATGTAATACAGCCACCTTGTGTAGAAGAGATGAAGAAAATAGCAGCAGAAAAAATAAAATTATTTAAAGCGGAAAATATGGCGATGCTCTATTAATTAGTATTGAAGAGGGATAATCAGTATGAATGAAAAAATTGCTATGGGTTTTCATACTTGTGTGGATTATGAATTGATTTGGAATAAAAGTGTAGTTGAAGAGCAAATTAAAAAGCATAATATTCATAACAAGGATTTGGAAATGAATATAGAAATTGTATCTGAAAGAGATATATGGATTGCAAGTCTTGCCCATTTAAAAGAAGGGGTAGGTTGTGAGATAATACCTAAATCTGAAAAGTTAAGTAAGGAATTTGCAGAACATTTCGAATACAAAATAACATTAGGTGGAACTGCAACAAGAGCTGCAATAGCAATTTCAAAGCTTGGTTATCCCAGTTTATTACAAACAAGTTGCTACAATGAGTATGTAAGAAAATTATTGCCCGAAAATATCAGGGCAATACAGGGGGTAAAAGGGAAAGAAACTATATATCCTCATATAGTTTTGCAATGTGCCGGTGGTGTAAGAATAAAGTCCAATGATATAGACTTTATTACTCCAAGAGAAAATAGAATACTAATATCATATGATGAAGATAGTTTGAATTTGGCTGTGCTTGAAAAAGAGTTTGGAAATGAAATAAGAAAATGTGAAGTATTTTTACTGGGATCTTTTACAGAAATATTGGATTTTGATATATTAAAAGATAGAATAGAAAAAAACATATAATATGTTATCCTATCTCCCGGATAGTGCAGTTGTTGTAATGGAAGACGGTTGTTATGTTAAAGAAGAGTTTAGACATTACATACATAGTAAATTATCACATAGAGCAGATATTTTAAGCATGAATGAAGATGAACTTCAAAAAAATACATCGGTTATAGAATAAATATTATGGATGTTGATGAAGTTATGAATGGGGTCAAGAAGATATACAATAAAAACAGGTATAAAAAAATATACTTATACATAGTGCTTCCTGGGTTATTGCTTATGGAGAAAATGCTAAAAAATTAAAGTCGGCTTTAGAAAGCGGAATAAATATGTCTGCCACAAGATTTAGAAAAGGAGATGATTTTAATAAAGAAGATTATCTATATACAAAAAGTATAAGTAATAAAGTTGATAGTGTAGAGTTTTGTAATAGGTTAGAGGAAGAATATGGAGAATATATATGTTGTATTCCTTGTAAAGACTTAAGTTTCGTAGAATGTCCTACAGTTGTAGGTTTGGGAGATGCTTTTGTAGGGGGATTAGTACTTGGATTATTGTAAAAAGATCTAAGAGAGAGAGTAAGTCAAATGTATGAGAAAACGAAGAATTTATTAAAACTGGCAAAGGAAAGAAATACAGCAGTAATAGCTTTTATTTGTATGGATTATATAATGGCTAGGTCAGTAGTGTATGCAGCAGAAAAAACAAATACACCGGCAATAATTATGTTGTATCCTGAACATGTAAGTATTCAACATACAGCCGGACTTTCTAATTTTGCAACTATGGTTAAAGAGCTTGCTAATGAAGTAATTGTACCTATAGGACTTCATGCAGATCATGATTATAGTTATGAGGCGGTTGTTAAAACTATGGATGCTGGATTTGATTCAATTATGATTGATGGATCTATGTATTCATTGGAAAAGAATATTTCCATTACTAAAGAAGTTGTAAGTAAGGCACATAGTATGGATATATGTGTTGAAGGAGAAGTAGGACATGTTGGACTTGCCGGCGAATCTGATAATAGTAAAGAAGATTTATATACAAGACCTGAGGTTGCAAAACAGTTTTGTGAAGCTACAAAAGTCGATGCATTAGCTGTTTCAATAGGTAATGCTCATGGCGAGTATAAATCCGTACCAAAACTGGATATTAGGAGACTTGAGGAGATACATGAAGCAATAGATACACCCTTAGTACTACATGGTGGAAGTGGAATTCCGGATGATCAATTACTTATAGCATTTTCAAGGGGTATAAACAAATTTAATTTGGGTACCGAATTCTTGAGAAGGTATTATTCTGCTGTTGAAGAATATATAGATATTAATAAACATAATTTAAATCCGGTAAAGATTATTGATTTACCGCAGTACATTCAGTCAAAATTACAGCCATATTTAGAGGAACGATTAAGAACTTTATGTAGATTTTAATGTTATTAGTTTTGTGTAAAAGGAGATTTGTGTTGGAAGAAAGTAATATATTAAAGAGAGAAGTTCTTAGTGTGATGAGGGAGAAGTATGAAACCTTGTCATTAGCTGAGCGCAAGGTGGCTGATTTTGTAGTAAAAAATCCATATAAAACTATAGATTGTAATGTTGCTAATTTGGCAAAACTTAGTGGTGTAAGTGATGCAACAATAGTGCGTATGTGTCACCATATAGGATATACAGGATATTATCAATTTAGAATTACTCTGGCGAGAGATATTGGAAAAAATCAGTATGGTGATATTAAGGTATCGAACAGTACAGATGAAATAGAAGTGTTATTTAGAGAGTACGCTGAAAATATGATATCTATTGGAAAGAGGATGGATAGTGAAACTATGTGGAATTGTGTAAGGCTTATAAGAGAATGTAGCATGGCACATATTATTGCTGTAGGTAATACTGTACCTTTATCACAATACATTGGTTTTAGACTGGGACGATTGGGTGTAAGGAGTAGTTTTGGGCTGTCTGTAGAATACTATATGAATCATATAAATCTGGCAGAATCAAAAGACATTTCAATTGCTATTTCAATGTCAGGTGCCTCAAAGCCTATACTGATGGGTATGGAGCTTGCAAAAGAAAAAGGATTAAAATGTATTGCGATAACTTCATACGAGGATTCACCTGTAGCTAAAATGGCAGATTACATATTACTTTCTAGAGGAAAGGATATTTCATTTAATTATTATAAAGATTATGCACATACAAATATGATGGCAACAATAGATGCATTGTTGGAGTTTTTGACAAATGAAGATTTTATAAGAAATAAGCATGCTGACAGACCGGAGATAATTTTGTCGGAATATAAGGTTTAAATGAAAGTTTTTGTAAGTCATCAATGTGTTTGAATTAAATATAATATTCAGATAATTAAAACAATATATGCAATTAAAAACAGATTAAATGAATAAAACAAAATTAAAGTCAAAAAAATAATATAAATAATTTTAAAAATAGTATTGACAAGATTTAAAAAAATCTGATATAATGTAGACATAAACAAAGAGAGAATATATTCTTAGAAAGTTTAAAACACAAATCTATAAAAAGATGTGGAAATTTATAAGAGGAGGTGCAGTCCAAAGAAAACATAAGTAATGATTAGACTTAGATCTAATCCGGAGCCTATAAGAAGATTGTGAAGAGATAATATATTATTGAAAACTTTAAAAGTTACTATCTGAATAATCGGTTAGGATAGTATTCATATGGATTTTATGACGAGAAAGTAGGATTTATGTGAAAGATAGACCGTGTAGATAGATTGATAACAACCATGTATTAGAAGTGAAAGGAAGCTTATAGGAGGATAGAATAAAACTGAATAGCAACATCTATATAAAGAGAATGTCCTGTGCGTGAGGGATATTAAAGATATAGAAAACTGGTTTTTTAGAAAGAGAGGATTAATCCATTGGAGCCAGGAATATTTTGAAGAGAGCATTAAGGTGAAAGATTAATGCTCTCTTCTTTTTGTCTTATATGATTAAAATATAAGTCTGTGCAATGCACAGGATTAGGTTTACGCCCCCATAATTTCTTTGGTTTCAATATTAAAATTGCCATTATCATCTATATCCATGATCATATATGTAGGTATATGACCTGACTGCCTAGGATAACCAAGTGATCCGGGATTTAATATTGTAACACCATCTATAGTCTTTAAATATGGTCTATGTGTATGACCGTACATTGCAAAGTCACATCCTCTGGATATGGCTTCATCTTTTAATATCTCTACACCCATACCTACACCATATTGGTGTCCATGCACCAAAAGAGCCTTGTGATTTTTTATACTAACTTCTTTCTCTTTTGGAAGTTGTGAAAAGAAGTCATTGTTCCCCTGCACGATAAAACAAGCACAGTCAGGTTCAAGCATATAGCTTATTTTTGTTTCATTACTTTCTAAATCACCAAGATGAATAAACATATTAAAGGGTTTTTCTTTTTCAATTACCTTCTTTAGTATGTCGTCCATCCTGTGAGTGTCACTAACAATCAGTATTTTCATAAATTCCCTCTAGCTTTTTCTTCATTGCCATAAGTGCCTTGCCTCTGTGACTTATTTTATTCTTTTCATCAGGGCTAATTTCGGCACTGGTTTTATCATACTCAGGTAAATAAAGTATTGGATCATAACCGAATCCATTTTCACCTTTTATTGATGTGGCTATAAGTCCCTCCATACTTCCCTCTGTAAATATAACAGTACCGTCATCCAGTATTGCACAGATACAAGCTCTAAATCTGGCACTTCGCTCATTTCCATTAGCATTACTTAATCTATCTATAATATTTTGATTTTTTATAGTATATGAAGTATTCTCACCCAAATATCGTGAGGAGTATATGCCGGGTTCGCCACCAATGTAGTCTACTTCTAAACCTGAATCATCAGAAAGCACTATACCGCCGGTAATATCCCAAATGGCTTTTGCCTTTATATATGCATTGTCCTTAAAGGTGGTACCGGTTTCCTCAATATCAAGTGATATACCTGCATCCTTTGCAGATATAATATCAAAGTTTGGTAGTATAGCTTTGATTTCTTTTAATTTATTTTGATTTCCTGTTGCAAAAATAATTTGTTTCATGTTTATCCTTATTAAAAGTGTTACTTGTTTTTCTTTGGTGGCTTTGGCCCTAAGTATTGATAAAATCTGGTTTGCATCATACCATTGTAGATTTTTCTGTTTTTGTCAGCCTCTTTACCGATATACTTTTGAGTATCAGAGTAAGAAGTTATAAGATATAACGACCAAGAGTCAAGGCTTGCAAATCTCTCACCTAGAGTTTTGTAAAGAGCAGGTAGATTTTCTTTTTCTTCAAGTCTTTCACCATAGGGAGGATTTGTGATAATGAAGCCATATTTTTTGGGATGTGATAATGAAGCAACATCTCTGCATTGAAGATGCAGCATATCGACTACGCCGGCTCTGGTAGCATTACTTCTGGCAGCTTCTACGATATTTTTATCAAAATCATAGCCCTGTATATCCACATCAGTATCTATGCTTACCATCTCCCTTGCCTCCTCATATGTATCATCCCAAATATTTTTTGAAATAAGATTCGACCATTTGCTGCTTAAAAAGCCGCGCTTAAGTCCAGGGGCAATATTTGCAGCCATCATTGCAGCCTCTATTACAAAAGTACCGCTACCACAGAATGGATCAACCAAAATTCTATCCTTTTTCCATGGAGTAAGCATGATAAGTGCAGCTGCCAGAGTTTCTGTAATAGGTGCTTTAGCGGTCATAGTTCTATAACCTCTTTTATGAAGAGAAACGCCCGTAGTATCAAGACCTATTGTAACAATATCCTTGTTTATAGAAACACGAAGTGGGTAATCTGCACCGGTTTCATCAAACCATTCTTTTTTATAAATCTTTTTCAATCTTTCAACTATAGCCTTTTTGACAATTGATTGAATATCTGAAGGAGAGAATAGTTTACTCTTTATAGATGTAGCTTTGCTTACCCAGAATCTGCCGTTAGCAGGAATATATTCTTCCCAAGGAATATCTGCAACAGAATCAAAAAGTTCAGTAAAACTGGTTGCTTTAAACTCTACTATTTTGAGTAGAACTCTCTCTGTAGTTCTAAGCCACATATTAGCTCTGGCAATAGCTTCGTCATCACCTTCAAAATATACTCGTCCATCCTCGACTTTGGTGATATCATAACCTATATCTATGATTTCTTTTTTCAGAATTGCTTCAAGACCGAAGTGACATGGTGCGTATAATTCAAATATTTTTTTCAAGTTTTATCTCCTTTAATGCATTGCCGTCAAAGTCATATATAGAAAAAAGGTCATTATCAAGTATTGCATAGGAGTTTGGGTTTTGTTCCTTAGGCAGTGATGCCGAGCCGGGATTTAATATATAAATACCATCAATATTTTTAGCTATAGGAAGATGTACATGTCCATATATGAAAGCTGAACCCTTTGACAGTTTTGGTAAATGTTCCTCATTGTAAATATGTCCATGAGTTATAAAAAAATAAATATCATTGAAGATACCGATGCAATAATCAGACTGCATTGGGAATTCCAATACCATTTGGTCAACCTCAGAATCACAATTCCCTCTAACTGCAATTATATTATCTTTAAATTCATTTAGTAGTGTAAAGACTTTCTTGGTGGAGTAGTCTTTTGGAAGTTCATTCCTTGGTCCATGATATAAGAGATCGCCAAGCAGTATCAATTTATCAGAATGGCTTTCCTGATATTTATCAAGTATTTTCTTTGTATAAAATGCCGAGCCATGTATATCGGATGCAAAAAAGTATTTCATAAATAAAAGGTCTGAGACCTATTCCTCCTGTTGTCTAAATTCTATTGACTGAGTAGCAGCATCCATAGCATCAATAATTGCAAGCGACTCTAAATGGAAGCCGAGATTTCTTATAGTACGTCCACCGCTTTGGAATCCCTTTTCAACAGCAATGCCAATGCCTTCTACAGTTCCACCTGACTCGTTTACTATAGAGATAAGTCCTTGTAATGCGCATCCGTTTGCAAGGAAGTCATCAATGATAAGAACACGGTCTTCAGAACTTAAAAATTTCTTTGAAACTATCACTTGATTCTTACATTTATGTGTAAAGCTTTCAACTTCTGCGGTATACATATCTCCATCAATATTGATGGATTTTGACTTCTTGGCAAATACAACAGGAACGCCGAATTCTAATCCTGCGATGGCAGCAATACCTATTCCGGAGGATTCGATTGTCAAAATTTTGTTTATATTATGTGAAGCAAATTTTGACTTAAATTCCTTGGCCATTTCTAAAAAAAGTTCAACGTCCATCTGGTGGTTTAAAAAAGAATCTACTTTTACAACATTGCCCTCTTTGATTACTCCATCTTTTTTGATACGATCTTCTAATAACTTCATGAAAAATCCTCTCTTTTTGAAAACTTTAGCGTGTAAGCATCAGCATTTCAAGTGCCAGCTTATGGTTAATATTACCTTGCTTTGCAGCTTCTTCCAACTCTATTGCATTTTTAATATAAGACAAAAGCATAGCCATGTCAAAACCTCTTGCCTGACGAATTAGATTTTTTACTACATATTGATTCAGGTTCATTTTTGAGATGATATCCTGTTCACTAAAACCGTCGAAAAGCAACTCTTTAATTTGAAGAAGTTGATTGAACTGTTTTGTAATAAAAAACATAATCTTTGCAGGAGGTTCTTTTAAAGCAACTAAATCTTCGTATATATCTAATGCCTCTTTGATTTTATTATTTGTAATCATTTTTACAAGATCAAAGATTTTACCGGTAAGACTTACGCTTGCTATGGCTCTTATATCTTCCTCTTCTATAATATCTTTGTCAAGAGTAAAGGAGAGGAGTTTATCTAATTCGCTCTTTAATCTTTCCATATCATTTCCAACTCTGGCAATGAAAAAATCCATGTTTGTAACAGTTATTTTTTTGCCGGCTTTGTTTACAAGACTACCTGCCCATTTTCTTAGCTCAATATCAGTAGGGTGATTGAGCTCTGCGATATATCCAATATCTTTAACCTTCTTATAGAGTTTAGAACGTTTATCCAAGTCCTTTTCTACAAAAATAAATTTTGTACTATCGGGCTTGTTTGAAACATAGTCTAAAAATCGCTCGTTTCCGGATTTAAACCATTTACTATCTTCTATAAGAATACATCTATACTCTGAGAAAAACGGAAGAGTATTACCAAAGTTAATAATAGAATCAATATCTATTCCTTTTCCTTCAAAGTAGGCAAAGTTCATTTGGTCGTCACCAACTATAGCCGCTTTCAATCTTTTCTTGTAGCTGTTTTTCAAAAATTCATCATCACCTGATAGTACATAAATGGCTTTGAAATTGGAAGTTTTCAAATCATTATTTAATACTTTCATAATGATAATTATAACATGAATAAAAAAAAGCCTCCAGTATAAAGTGGTGAAAAATATGTATATTAACGAAAGCTGAAGTATAAGTTAGATTATGGAGGTAACATAGAAGTTCACAATGGGATTAAAGAAATATATATCAGTACCAATATAAGCGACGGTAATGCATTATATGAACTAATGGGTGTTTTTACAAAAGATAATTGTTACAGTGAGCATTTCCTGTAATACTTAAGATAAAATACGATTTTAAGTACGTTAAGGAGTATAGCAAGATGACTAATGCAATGACGAAAACATTAAATTGTGATAGATTATAAATAAATTTATAAATTCTTAAAAAGAACTTGACATGGAAATGTATAGGGTGTATAGTTACATCACTGTCCTTTGAGAGGGTTTGGTTTTTTGGAAAATTAAAAAATTAAGTTCTAAAAAAGGATAAAAAATGTTGACAGGCTGCAAAAAGCTTGATATAATAGCTAAGCTGTTTCAAACAGCGAAGTAATGAACCTTGATAATTTAAGATTAAACAGTACACACAACCCTGAAAATAACTTGATTATTTTAAAATAATCGATGAGATTTCAGTAAAAACAACGTTTAGATTCGAACAGAATTTAAAACCTTTAAAAAAACAGTAGATCTGTGAAAACAGATGATGCAAGCTAGCGAGAAGGCTAGATTAAACTTTTATATGAGAGTTTGATCCTGGCTCAGGATGAACGCTGGCGGCGTGCTTAACACATGCAAGTCGAACGAAGCTATTAAAAGGAAGTTTTTGGATGGAATTTTAATAGACTTAGTGGCGGACGGGTGAGTAACGCGTGGATAACCTGCCTTATACAGGGGGATAACGGAGAGAAATTTCCGCTAAGACCGCATAAGACCACAGCACCGCATGGTGCAGGGGTAAAATATTTATAGGTATAAGATGGATCCGCGTCCGATTAGCTAGTTGGTGAGGTAGAGGCTCACCAAGGCGACGATCGGTAGCCGGCCTGAGAGGGTGAACGGCCACATTGGGACTGAGACACGGCCCAAACTCCTACGGGAGGCAGCAGTGGGGAATATTGGACAATGGGGGGAACCCTGATCCAGCGACGCCGCGTGAGTGAAGAAGTATTTCGGTATGTAAAGCTCTATCAGCAGGGAAGAAAATGACGGTACCTGACTAAGAAGCCCCGGCTAACTACGTGCCAGCAGCCGCGGTAATACGTAGGGGGCAAGCGTTATCCGGATTTACTGGGTGTAAAGGGAGCGCAGACGGCGATGCAAGTCTGAAGTGAAAGGCGTGGGCTCAACCCATGAACTGCTTTGGAAACTGTATAGCTTGAGTGTCGGAGGGGTAAGCGGAATTCCTAGTGTAGCGGTGAAATGCGTAGATATTAGGAGGAACACCGGAGGCGAAGGCGGCTTACTGGACGACAACTGACGTTGAGGCTCGAAGGCGTGGGGAGCAAACAGGATTAGATACCCTGGTAGTCCACGCAGTAAACGATGAATACTTGGTGTCGGGGAGGAAAACTCTTCGGTGCCGCAAGCTAACGCATTAAGTATTCCACCTGGGGAGTACGTTCGCAAGAATGAAACTCAAAGGAATTGACGGGGACCCGCACAAGCGGTGGAGCATGTGGTTTAATTCGAAGCAACGCGAAGAACCTTACCAAATCTTGACATACTCTTGAATAGCTTTGTAATGAAGCTAGCCCTTCGGGGCAAGGGATACAGGTGGTGCATGGTTGTCGTCAGCTCGTGTCGTGAGATGTTGGGTTAAGTCCCGCAACGAGCGCAACCCTTGTCGTCAGTAGCCAGCAGTAAGATGGGCACTCTGACGAGACAGCCGGAGATAATCCGGAGGAAGGTGGGGATGACGTCAAATCATCATGCCCCTTATGATTTGGGCTACACACGTGCTACAATGGCGTAAACAAAGTGAGGCAAAGCTGCGAAGCCAAGCAAATCACAAAAATAACGTCTCAGTTCGGATTGTAGTCTGCAACTCGACTATATGAAGCTGGAATCGCTAGTAATCGCAGATCAGAATGCTGCGGTGAATACGTTCCCGGGTCTTGTACACACCGCCCGTCACACCATGGGAGTCATCAATGCCCGAAGTCAGTGACCCAACCCACACTGGTAAACATAAAGCTGTGATAATGATACGAAGTAATAAACCGCTAGGTTTATGGATGAGTATCATTATATGATATAAAGAATAGCAGTAAGTTATGTTTAGCAGTGTGGGAGGGAGCTGCCGAAGGCAGGGAGGATAACTGGGGTGAAGTCGTAACAAGGTAGCCGTATCGGAAGGTGCGGCTGGATCACCTCCTTTCTAAGGAAAAAGTAGGGGTTGTGAGTACTGTTTAGTTTTACATTATCAATGTTAAGGCTAAAAACTTAGCGGTGTCGATGCGTCTGGGGGACACACCCGTTCCCATTCCGAACACGATGGTTAAGACCTAGTCGGCCGATGGTACTATACTGGAGACGGTATGGGAGAGTAGGTGGATGCCGCTGAATTTCACTTGATGAAAGCTGAGCTTGAATCTTAGTGAAAAGGTACACCTTGCGTAATGAAACGGAGCAGTGGTGTTATCATAAATTAATAAATGGGCTTATAGCTCAGCCGGTTAGAGCGCACGCCTGATAAGCGTGAGGTCGGTGGTTCGAGTCCACTTAAGCCCATATACTTTCACTTGATGAGAACAAGAAAAGTTTGACTGATATCAGTATCGATAGAATTATCATATATAACAGAGATTACATCAGATATTCCTTTGGAGAGGATGAAAGGTGTTGAAGTTCGAATCTTCATATCTCACTGTTGAAGCGACAAGCTTTAACTAAATGTACCTTGAAAACTGCATACCAAACGAGAAATTATATAAATATTTTATAATTAGACATCCGAGGTATTAATTGCTTTTAAGTAATTAATATTTTTAATGCATTATTTACTTGATGAAAACGAGCGTAAGCTTGTTTCAGATTTTAGTAAATAAGTAGTTTTTCATACGAACGAAGTGAGTATGAAAAACACAAAAAGTAATAAATTTTTTTAAACATAGTGTATGATACACGCTAGTGTCATACATGAACACTAAATCTAAAATGATTTAAGAGGTTAAACATAAAGAGCGTAGGGTGGATGCCTAGGCACTGACAGCCGAAGAAAGACGTGACAAGCTGCGAAAAAGCTGCGGGGAGAAGCACATATTCAGTGATCCGCAGATGTCTGAATGGGGAAACCCACTTGGAAGAACTCCAAGTATCTGTACGCCAATACATAACGTACAGAGGGGAACCCGGTGAACTGAAACATCTAAGTAGCCGGAGGAAAAGAAAACAAAAGTGATTGCGAAAGTAGCGGCGAGCGAAATCGTAAGAGCCCAAACCGTGGTGCGTGCACTGCGGGGTTGAGGACTGCGATATGAGTAAGATACATTACCTGAACCGTTTTTGGAAAAAGCGGGCCAAAGAGCGTGAGAGCCGTGTAAGGGAAAAATGTATTTAATCTAGCAGTATCCAGAGTACCACGAGACACGAGAAACCTTAGGGAAGCAGGGGGACCACCCCCCAAGGCTAAATACTAGTCAGTGACCGATAGCGTATAGTACTGTGAAGGAAAGGTGAAAAGAACCCCGGGAGGGGAGTGAAAAAGAACCTGAAACCCTATGTTTACAAACTGTGGAACACCGAAAGGTGAACCGCGTACTTTTTTTGTAGAACGGTCCGGCGAGTTACATGTACAGGCGAGGTTAAGTATTAAAGATACGGAGCCGAAGGGAAACCAAGTCTTAATAGGGCGAATGTAGTCAGTATGTGTAGACCCGAAACCGGGTGATCTATCCATGTCCAGGTTGAAGTTCGCGTAAAAAGTGAATGGAGGACCGAACGCACATCCGTTGAAAAAGGGTGGCGATGAGGTGTGGATAGGGGAGAAATTCCAATCGAACCCGGAGATAGCTGGTTCTCCTCGAAATAGTTTTTAGGACTAGCCTCGTTATTAGTCTACCGGAGGTAGAGCACTGAATTTTTGCGGGGGCGTCAAAGCCTACCAAGAGATATCAAACTCCGAATGCCGGATAGATGATTAACGGGAGTCAGACTACACGAGATAAGTTGGGTAGTCAAAAGGGAAAGAGCCCAGACCTACGGCTAAGGTCCCAAAGTGTGTGTTAAGTGGAAAAGGATGTGGGATTTCGAAGACAGCTAGGATGTTGGCTTAGAAGCAGCCATACATTAAAAGAGTGCGTAACAGCTCACTAGTCGAGAGGTCCTGCGCCGAAAATGTCCGGGGCTAAACACACCACCGAAGCCTAGGAATGTAATATATACATTGGTAGAGGAGCATTCTTAGAGGCGTAGAAGCCATACCGAAAGGAGTGGTGGAGTAATAAGAAGAGAGAATGCCGGAATGAGTAGCGAGAAAGAGGTGAGAATCCTCTTGGCCGAATATCTAAGGTTTCCTGAGTAAAGCTGATCTACTCAGGGTAAGTCAGGGGCCCTAAGGCAAGGTCGAAAGACGTAGTCGATGGATAACAGGTACAGATTCCTGTACTACATATAATCAGAACTGTGGGGACACGGAGACTGAAACCGAACCCGGGAGGACAAAAAAACCGGGGCAAGCGAAGTACCTGTATGGGAGGAAAAATCCACCATGCAAAGGGAAGACGTGATGCGTACCGAAAAAAAATAGTAGGGAAGTCGGGTAGGGAGCCGTCAAGAAAAAGCCGCTATTGTATTATATGTACCCGTACCGCAAACCGACACAGGTAGATGAGGAGAGAATCCTAAGGCTTTACGGGAGAAGCATTGTTAAGGAACTCGGCAAAATGACCCCGTAACTTCGGGAGAAGGGGTGCCACTAGAAATAGTGGTCGCAGAAAAAAAGGCTCAAGCAACTGTTTAGCAAAAAAACACAGGTCTATGCGAAACCGCAAGGTGAAGTATATGGGCTGACGCCTGCCCGGTGCTGGAAGGTTAAGAGGAGAAGTCAGGAAACGAAGCTTTGAATTGAAGCCCCAGTAAACGGCGGCCGTAACTATAACGGTCCTAAGGTAGCGAAATTCCTTGTCGGGTAAGTTCCGACCCGCACGAAAGGCGTAATGATTTGAGCGCTGTCTCAACAATGCACCCGGTGAAATTGAAGTACCAGTGAAGATGCTGGTTACCTGCGCCAGGACGGAAAGACCCCTATGGAGCTTTACTCCAGTTTGGTACTGGGATTCGGTAATACTCGTACAGGATAGGTGGGAGACGAAGAAGCATGGACGCCAGTTTATGCAGAGTCGCCGTTGGGATACCACCCCTGTATTGCTGGATTTCTAACCTGCATCCGTTATCCGGGTGGGGGACAATGCCAGACGGGGAGTTTGACTGGGGCGGTCGCCTCCGAAAGAGTATCGGAGGCGCTCGAAGGTTCCCTCAGAATGGTCGGAAACCATTCAAAGAGTGCAAAGGCAGAAGGGAGCTTGACTGCGACACCGACGGGTGGAGCAGGTACGAAAGTAGGACTTAGTGATCCGGTGGCATAAAGTGGGATTGCCATCGCTCAACGGATAAAAGCTACCCTGGGGATAACAGGCTTATCACTCCCAAGAGTTCACATCGACGGAGTGGTTTGGCACCTCGATGTCGGCTCATCGCATCCTGGGGCTGTAGCAGGTCCCAAGGGTTGGGCTGTTCGCCCATTAAAGCGGTACGCGAGCTGGGTTCAGAACGTCGTGAGACAGTTCGGTCCCTATCCGGCGTGGGCGTAAGATATTTGAGAGGAGCCGTCCTTAGTACGAGAGGACCGGGACGGACTGACCGCTGGTGTACCTGTTGGAGAGTAACTCCATGGCAGGGTAGCTATGTCGGGACGGGATAAACGCTGAAGGCATCTAAGCGTGAAGCCCCCCTTAAGATGGGATATCTCATGTGAAAACAGTAAGACCCCTTGAAGACTACGAGGTAGATAGGGCCAAGATGTAAGTACAGCAATGTATTAAGTTGATGGTTACTAATAGGTCGAGGGTTTAACCAAAAGGATAGAAAATTTATAACATATAATCGGATACATCATCAAATGCGCAAGCGAATTTGAGATGTAATTTCTTACTAAAGCTCAAACGAAGTTTTTGCTAAGTAAGAAATGCAGTTTGGTAGGCAGTTTTGAAGGTACATATTTTTCTTAGTAAGTAGAAGCGAAGTACGAACTTAGAAAAATGGCGTACTTGATTTTACGAAGTAAAATCATAGTGCTTCATATACATATATATGCGCGAGTGGCTCAGTTGGTGGAGTACGACCTTGCCAAGGTCGGGGTCGCGGGTTCGAGTCCCGTCTCGCGCTCTGTAAGAAGTCTTAGTTTTAAGACTTCTTTTTTAGTGAATGTATAGTACAATTTTATAAATTAAATATGCCGGCTTGTTTTTATAAGCCGACATCTCAGTTAATAACCTTTCAATACAGTATAATCCAAATTATATTTTTTTGAGCTATTTTTTTCCACTGCATCTTTATTTTTTTTCATAATCTACAGTATTCTGAAAAATAGATATATCCTGAATTTTTTTAAATAAGTTATATGTATAAAAAAAGAGTTCTCTATTTTCATAATCATCCTTGCTTTCAAGATTATCCATGTATGGAATTATAATGGTGGAATAGCTGTTGCAATTAAACAACTTATCAAAGACCAAATCCTTATCATAAAAACCTACTACCTTGCCGTTAAATCTTTCTTGTAAATATAATATAGGAATTGTATCACCGATATTATAATATTCTTTAAAACCTGGACCAAGTACCATGGGAAACTCACCGGTATATAGAAAATCCTGCTCTGATAGAAAATCCAGTTCCAGCTTTTCCATTGTTTTTTGATTTAAAATCAATGCATTTACCGGAGTTATATACTCAGCTTTTCCATTGATAGTTACTTTTTGATTTGTTAAATCCTTATGGCCGTAGCCATTTGCCAAATCATTTGGCTTATCCCAATTACCTATAAAATCTACAGTTTCATATTTCATATCATAGAAATCAACAGTATCCGTTGAATTCAGTTCTGCATTAAATTTTTTTGTAAATTATTTATAAAGGAATTATTTTCAAATATTTGTGAAAGCTCTGCTTCTGTATAATTATCTGTTTTATAATTATCAACAATCTGATAAAAAGTCTTTGTTCCCTGCATATCTGAAGCAGTAACTTTATTTCCTGAACATCCTTGTAAGGATAGTAATATAATGGAAAGTAGTAAGGGTATTTTTTTTGGTTTTTATACATATATTCCTCCCAGTATAAATAATAGATAAAAAAATAGACTTATTTATGATTTAATACTCTTTAAAAATATTAAAATTTATACTACAAATATAGTTGTATATAATCCTATCATGGGTGGAAAGAAAAGTATAGTAGATTTATTAAGGCACTATTGTTTATACAAAGAAATGTAATAGTTTATTTCTGGATTTTATAAGGATTTTAGAATAAAATAGCTATAAAGCAAAATGCTGATAATGTAAATATTGTATAACAGGAGGAGCGTAGATGGGTAGACCATTATCACATGAAAGAGAGGTTACCGGAACAGGGAGGCGTGTTCTAGGTAGAGGGTCATTTACAGGTGGTTCCGGTGGAAACAGGAATTCATCAGGAAGAGGTGGAGGAGGTTCACCATTTAGTATTTTGATTGTTATAATTATAGCAATAATAAGTGTAGTTACAGGCAAAGGGAATATATTAAGTTCATTATTGGGAGGATCCTCCGGTAGTAGCAATACATCTGTAAATACACAGTCACAGCAAGTTAATGTTCCAAATTTGATTTCTACATTTGGAAGTGCTGCTGCTTCAAGTATAAGCGGTGTAAGTACTGCTTGGAGTGGAGTGGAAGATAATAGAGGTAAGCTGGATAAAACAGTAAATGAGAATGCCAGAGATAAGTTTTATAGACCTACAGGCGGTGATAGTGTAACTGTAATGGTATATATGTGCGGTACTGACCTGGAGTCTAAGCACGGAATGGCAACAAATGACCTGGTCGAAATGACTAAGGCAAATATTGCAGACAATGTAAACCTAATAGTATGTACAGGTGGAGCAAATTCTTGGAAAAACTCGGTTATTTCATCATCAATTAATCAAATCTATCAAGTTAAAGGCGGCAATTTGTTAAAGCTGGCGGATGATAACCAAAATTTATCAATGACTGATACGAATACATTAATTAGATTTATTGAATACTGCAAGCAAAATTTTTCGGCAAATAGATATCAGCTTATATTTTGGGACCATGGCGGTGGGTCAGTCACAGGATATGGTTATGACGAGAAAAATCCAAGATCCGGATCTATGAACTTATCACAGATAAAATCAGCTATAGCAGCGACAGATATAAAATATGACTTTATAGGATTTGATGCGTGCTTGATGGCAACTACAGAGACTGCTCTCGCACTTTCAGATTATGCGGATTATCTGATTGCATCTGAAGAAACTGAGCCGGGAACAGGTTGGTATTATACTAATTGGCTGACTGATTTGAGCAATAATACAGCAATATCAACTCTTGATTTGGGAAAGAAAATAGTAGATGATTTTATAGATGAGAGTAGTAGGAGTGCCAGAGGACAGTCGACCACACTTTCTTTGGTAGATTTGGCTGAACTTAGAGCTACTATGCCAAACAGCCTCTCAAGTTTTGCTAGAGATACCGCTTCATATATTGAAAATAATGAATATAGTAGAGTATCTTATGCCAGAACTGCAAGCAGAGAGTTTGCAAAATCTTCAAATATTGATCAGGTTGACTTAGTGAGCCTTATATATAATCTTGAACAAGATAAGAATAATCCTACGATACAGTCAGTTCTGGGAGCAGTAAAATACAATAGAACCTCTTCAAATATGGCAAATTCATATGGACTTTCAATATATTTCCCATACAAGAAATTGTCAAAGGTGGATAGAATGGTTCAGACCTATGGTGATATAGGTATGGATAGTGAGTACACCAGGATGATACAGCAGTTTGCCTCTGTACAGGCAAGTGGTCAGATAGTTGGTGGTGGAGAAACTACTCCGGCAAATATTCTAACCGGAGGAACTTCAGGAAATAGTGCGGGCTCACTTTCAGCTGCAGATATTGACAGTATGATAGCAAATCTGATATCAGGTAGTATATCAGCTGAGAGCCTATCATCTATAGGACTTGATTTTTCAAACATAGGTTTCTTACAAAACAGAAGTATATCAGATGATGCAATCAAGGACTATGTTGTAAATAACAGATTGGATGCGTCAAAACTTAAATGGAGTGACAAATCTTCCACACCTAAGATTCATTTATCAGAGGAAGAGTGGAATATGGTGTCAAGTATAGAAGAGAGTATGCTTTTGGATCAAGGAAATGGTTATATTGATATGGGACTTGATAATTTCTTTAAGTTTGATGAAAATGGATATATGCTTGCAGATACTCAAAGAGCCTGGATTGCAATAGACCAGCAGCCGGTTGCATATTATCATCTATCAACCACACAAAATGGAGATGAGACTACTACTATAGGTCGTGTGCCTGTGATTTTAAATGGTGATAGAGCAAATCTTATAATAATATTTGATAAGGAGCATCCAAAGGGATATCTTGCAGGTGCAAATACAGACTACTCAGCTATAGAAACTGAGACTATTGCAAAGAATATAACAGAAATAGTTCCAGGAGATAGAATACAGTTTATATATACATATTATGGATATGATGGTACTTATCTGGATGATTATACAATAGATGAGGAATACGTGGTTGGAAATACTACACCAAAAGTATCATATTTAATTGTACAAGATGACAATGAAATCACTTATAAATTTACTGATATTTATAATAACAGTTATTGGACTCCAACTTTAAAAAGTAAATAGATATTCTTATATATTATGTAGGTAATTAGAAAATATTTTGTAATGACAATGTAAGACATATATTTAAGATTTGGTTTATACTATATAAAGACAGTTGAATGTCATTTTTGTGAGTATATAGGAGAAGACGAAGGAGGAATGATGAAGAAAAGTTTGATAAAATCAGCAGCAGTACTATTTGCAGCACTTAGTCTTGGTGGTGTTGTAGCTCAACCAATGACAGCAAAAGCAGCTATCTTAGAGCGTATGCCCGGAGATAGAGGAGAATGGCGTAAAGATGAGCATGGTTGGTACTTTATGCTGTCAGGAACAGATAGATATGTAGCAGATAACTGGCTGTATGACAATGGTAAGTGGTATTATTTTGATCACTGGGGCTATATGTATAGAAATGCTTGGATCAATTACAAGGGAGATTATTACTACGTAGGTGCTGACGGAAAAATGTGGCATAATGCTGAGACTCCGGATGGTTACAGGGTAGACAGTAATGGTAAGTGGGTTAGATAATTTATAGATAAAACCTCAAGGAAATCCTTGGGGTTTTTATTAGCATATTAGTATAATTTGTGTTATAATATAGTTGATAATATAGTATTATATTTCTAAGAGCTTTGGTATAACTACTTATAAGCAGAAGGAGGAAATATGTTTTATTGGGGAGTTTTATTTGCAATATTTGCTATTGGTGAAATTATAATTCCCGGACTGGTTTCAGTGTGGCTTGCTATTGCAGCACTCATTATGATGCCGATATCCTTGTTTGTTAAATCACTTGAGATACAAGCCATCATATTCTGTGTACTGTCATTGATCTTTATAGCGTTCTTTAGAAATATCTTTAAGTCCTTTATGAAGGGCAAGGAAAGTCCGGAACCTGATAAGGTAAAAATAGTGAAGCTTACATCTGTTGAAGATAATAATTATATTTATGATGTAAGATTTAAAGGCGGTATATGGACAGCAATTGCCAATTTGGAACTGAAGCCCGGAGATATCGCAAATATTGTCAAGTTCGAAGGCAATAAGATAATTCTTGGCAAAAATTAATTTATTTAAAGGAGACATTAAAATATGGGTTATGCAATTATTGTTGTTTTATTGGCTATTATATTCGTGATTACGGTAAAGGCAATAAAGATAGTACCTGAGTCAAAAGTATATGTGGTTGAAAGACTTGGAAAGTACTCACAAGGGCTTCGTTCCGGATTAAATTTTATTAATCCATTCTTTGATAAGATTGCAAAGGTGATTTCATTAAAAGAGCAGGTAGTGGATTTTCCGCCACAGCCTGTTATTACAAAGGATAATGCTACTATGCAGATAGATACTATAGTATATTTCCAGATAACCGATCCTAAGCTTTATACTTATGGTGTTGAGAGACCTATATCAGCTATAGAGAACCTTACAGCGACTACTCTTAGAAATATCATAGGTGATATGACTGTAGACCAGACTCTTACATCAAGAGATACTATAAACACAGCTATGAGATCTGAGCTTGATGAGGCTACAGATCCATGGGGTATCAAGGTAAATCGTGTGGAGTTAAAGAGTATATTGCCACCTGAAGATATCAGAGTTGCAATGGAGAAGGAGATGAAGGCTGAGCGTGAGAAGAGAGCAAATATTCTTGAGGCTCAGGCTAAGAAGGAAAGTGCTATTCTTGTAGCAGAGGGTAATAAGCAGGCTGCTATACTTAATGCAGAGGCTGAAAAAGAGACTGCTATAAAGAGAGCTGAAGGACAGGCACAGGCTATACTAGCTATTCAAAAAGCTCAGGCAGAGTCTTTGAGGGTACTTTCTGAGGCAGATCCAAGCCAGAAGGTACTCACACTTAAAGGACTTGAGGCATTCCAGAAGGTGGCAGACGGAAAATCAACTAAGATTATCATACCTACGGAACTTAGCGGCTTGGCATCATTGGCAACAAGCTTTGCTGAGTTGAATCAAAAAGTAGAAATTAAAAAAGAGCAATAATATAATGAGGCTTTCGTATGAAAGCCTCACTTTTATTATGTTTCTTTGCTTGCAGGTAGTGAAAAAATAAACTCTGTACCTACACCCACAGTGCTTACAACATCTATATTCTCACCATGAGTTTGCAAGATTTCCTTGACAATAGCAAGCCCAAGTCCTGTGCCCTTCTTATCCTTACCTCTGGAAAGATCTGATTTGTAAAATCTGTCAAATACTTTGGACTGTTCATTCTTGGCAATGCCTATACCTGTATCTTTTACAGATATAAAGACTTTCTCCTTTTTCATACTGGTTTGTATAATGATAGAAGAGTTCTGAGAAGAAAATTTTATGGCATTATCTATAAGGTTATAAAGTACCTGCTGTATCTTGCTGTAGTCGGCAAGAACATATTGTGATATATTCAATAGTATCAGTTCAATAGTTATATTCTTGCTATTACATTGTACTTCAAAGCTGCTGGCAGTGTCACGAATTACCTTGTTTATATCAAAGCTTGTCCTATTGAGCTTTACACTCTCTATAGAATCCAAAGATAGAATACTTTCAGTGAGCTTGGTGAGTCTATTTGTCTCATCTATAACTCTTTGCAAATATTTTTCATGCATTTCAGTAGGTATGGTTCCGTCAAGTATAGCCTCTAAATACCCTTTTATAGAAGTTAGAGGTGAACGAAAATCATGTGAAACATTTGAAATAAACTTTTTTTGATAATTTTCTGTATCATCCAGTTTGTCTGACATATAGTTTAAGGTAGCTGCCAGATATCCCATTTCATCATTTGAGGCTACCTTTATTTCATATTTTAAATCTCCCTCAGCATATGCCTTTGCCCCTGTGGTTATTTTTTTTAGGGGTGAGTATACAATACGCTGAAAGACAATTAAAATAACCAATGACAGTAAAAATACTATCAGAGAGGTTATATAGACTATATTTAAAATATGATATTGACTTTGAGTAACATTTTTCATAGATAGATGAATTACTACATAGCCATAGGTACGAAAGTTTCCGGTAATAGGTGCAGAAACACTTAAGTAGTCCTCTGTAAAGGAATGAAAGTAGTCACCTACCATATATGATTTGTTACCTGTAGCTGTAGGGTTGAAATCTGATATAATATCAGATACTCTTTGTTTGTCAGCATCCACTATTATTTGCCATTTCTATCCATTACCCATATCTTTGCATTGAGGAAAGTTGCCACCGCCTGTAGTTGTGGATAGCTTTCTGCAAGAGAAATATTCTGGCCTTCATATACAGTGGAATATGTAGAGGCAATAAGATTCGCCTCATCATATAAAGTTTGACTTCTGGACTCTACCAGATAGGAATAAGTCAAATGGCTTGAAATAGTAGCTATTGCCACAAATCCGGCTATACCAAAAAATATATAAGCCATAATAAATTTTAGATAGAGAGAGAGTCTCATTTTTTGACCTCAAATTTATAGCCAATACCCCAGACTGTGGATATTGCCCAAAATTGATTATCATGTATTTTCTCACGCAATCTTTTTATGTGTACATCTACAGTTCTGGTGTCTCCGATATACTCATATCCCCAGATATTATCCAGAAGCTGTTCTCTGGTAAATACCTGATTTGGATGCGAGGATAGGAAGTATAGAAGTTCCAGTTCCTTTGGTGGCATTTCCACATTTTTGCCAAGGAAGGTGACAGCATAATTTGTCATATTCACTACCAAATCCGGATATTCTACATATTCACCACCGGTATGCACCTCAGGTAGTGAAATAGTACTGTTGTTAAAGCGTCTTATCACTGCTTTTACTCTGGCTATAAGTTCCTTTGAGTCAAAGGGTTTAATCATATAGTCATCTGCACCAAGCTCCAGTCCCAATACCTTGTCAAAAACCTCACCTTTTGCAGAAAGCATTATGATAGGAGTACAGGATTTGGATCTAATTTCTCTACAAACCTGATATCCATCTATACCCGGCAACATAAGGTCAAGAAGAACAAGATGAGGTTTGAACTCATCAAAGTCAGATAAAGCAGATTCTCCATCCCCCACTATTTTTGTTTCATAACACTCTTTCATTAAATATAATGAAATAAGTTCTGCTATATTTTCATCATCATCCACAATTAAAATTCTTTGCTTTTCCACCATGTTTCACCTATATATATTTATTTAAAACGCACTATTGTTACAGCATTGCCACCCTCGTTAAAATCAGCAAGAGAATAGCTCTTTACAAAAGACTGCCTCTTCAAGTAGGCATGTATACCTTTTTGTAATGCTCCGGTACCCCTACCATGAATTATCCTAACTCCTGGAAGATGTGCTAAGAGAGCATCATCTAAGTATTTGTCAAGCTCTGAACAAGCCTCATCCACATTCTTTCCGATAACATTTATCTCTGTAGATATGGTAGCAGATTTTACCATAGAAGAGCTCCTGGTTCTTGTCTTGGTCTGAGGCTTAGTGTCAGGTTCTTCTACTAAAGCAACGTCAGATATATTTACCTGAGATCTAAGTATACCCATTTGAACAAAGAAATTTCCACTTTGATTTGGAAGAGAAGATACTATACCGTCAAGGTTCAAGCTGATAACATGAACACTGTCACCAAGTTTTAACTCCTTTGGTTTTTTAACTTTATTTTTAGTTTGCTGTATTCCAATAGTTTTTGTATTTTTATTTATTGATTCCCTGAGTCTGGTTCGCTGTTCTTCAAGAGCTGAGCCAAGACCGGCACCGGAAGCTATTTTATTGATATTCTTTATAGTATCATCTGCTGTTTCCTTGGCTTCTTCTAAAATCTTTTTTGCAGCTTCTCTGGCTTCTTCTAAGATCTTTTCCTTCTTTTGAGTGAGATTTTCTTCTTGCTTGTCATAATGTCTCTTTAGGCTTTCTATTTCCCTCTTATATTTTTGAATAGATAATTTATCTTTCTCTATTATTTGCCTATCATTTTCAAGTCTTGTAAGTAGATCTTCAAAGTCCTTTGCATCTTTTTCAAGATGATTGTCAGCCTCTGAAATAATATAATCCGGAAGTCCAAGTTTACCTGCTATGGCAAAGGCATTTGATTTGCCGGGTACTCCTATAAGTATTCTATAGGTAGGAGAGAGAGTCGCCACATCAAATTCACATGAAGCATTTTCAACGCCAGGCTCGTTTAATGCAAATACCTTAAGTTCACTGTAGTGAGTGGTTGCAATACATCTGCTTTGCATCCTATGTAGGAATGAGAGTATTGAGATGGCAAGTGCGGCACCCTCAGTAGGGTCAGTACCGGCACATAGTTCATCAAAAAGGCAGAGCGAATTTGCATCAGCGTGGTTTAATATGTAAACAATATTTCATATGGCCTGAGAATGTGGAGAGTGACTGTTCAATACTCTGTTCATCTCCGATATCGGCAAATACATCATTAAATACAGAAAGCTCACTGCCTTCAAATGCCGGTATATGAAGTCCTGACTGTCCCATAAGTGTAAACAATCCAACTGTCTTTAGTGATACTGTTTTACCACCGGTATTTGGTCCTGTGATAATCAGTAAGTCATAATTATCACCTATTGAGATATTGATAGGTACAACCTTTTTTGAATCAAGTAGAGGATGTCTACCTTCTTTTATATTTATATAATGCTTTGAATTAAACTTTGGTTCGCTTGCATTCATCTTCTTTGAGAGATTTGCCTTGGCATATACAAAGTCAAGGAAGATAAGCGTCTTTGTATTTTCTCTTAAAGGTTCAATATATAGTGCAGCCAAAAGGCTAAGGTTTTCAAGTATCTTTTCTATCTCTTTTTTCTCATCCATAAATAATGATTTTAACTCATTATTCATCTTTATAACTGCTATAGGCTCGATAAATACAGTAGAACCGGTAGCAGATTGGTCATGCACAACGCCAGATACTTTATTCTTGTACTCACTTTTTATAGGGAGGCAGTAAGCTCCGTCTCTTTGAGTGATGACTGCATCCATTAAATACTCTCTATGTGCATTGAGAATATTGTTGAGTTCTGTATGCATCTTTGAGTTTATCTGCTTTATCTTCCTTCTGATATGGCTTAGCTCAGGAGAAGCATTGTCTGCCATTATTTCTTCAGATATAATACATCTTGAAAGTTCTTTTTTGAGATCTTTTATATCATAAAGACTTCTAAAATGTTCTTCCAATACATCATATTCCTCTTCGTCAGGGTGCAGACCATATGATATAGCCTTAGATACAGCGTTCAAAATAGACAGAATTTTCATAAGTTCTGGCTGTGAAAGTGATGAACCTATTTCAAGTCTTTTTAAAGAATCTGATATATCCTTTATTTCAGACAATAAGAGATTTCCTTTAAGCCTTATTCTGTCCAGTGCAGCAGTTGTATATCCTTGATTTTTTTGGATTTCATTTATATCTGTATACGGCTTAAGCTTTGCACAAAGCTTTTTGGCAGGCTCACTGCTTGCCATATCTACCAAATTATTTATTATTTTTTTCATATTCCAGTATTTTTTTAATGTTTTTTTATTCATAATCTATCCTTTAAACTTTCAAATCAGCTGAAAAAAACATTTTTTTCTGATTTCAGAAATATTATATCAAAAAAATCTTATTTATGACAAAAACAGCCTTAAAAATCATAATATTTACTTATGATTTTAAGACCGGTTAAATTATATTATTTATGTGTGAGTTTAAACTCACGATATGCTTCTTTTGCCTCAGGTGTGAATCCAATAATCGAATTTGGATAATTCATACCTATATAGGTGAGAAGTGAACCGATAGCATCCTCTGCCTTTTTATCATTTGTAAGCATAACTCTTTGTTCACGAATTCTGCCATCCTCATATAGATTTATCTGCAATGCAAAATCTACACTTACAGTGATAACTACATACATCTTATGCTTTGTAATATTGTGATAAATCCAAACCAGATTTTTTAAATTAAACATATCAAATCCGAACTTGGTATTAAGTATAAGATGATCCTTATACACAAAAGCACCAAGAGATTTATCCACATAGTCGGCTATATTTTCAAGTTCACCTATGTTACCTCTAAGTCTCTCATCCAGCTCACAAAGCCTCTCATATGTATCCTGATTCTTAGACTTTCTGGTAAGTGCAACGATAATAATGCCTATACCAATCGCCATAATAACTAAAGTGATAGCTATATGAAAGGCGATGGAGCCTGCAAGAGATGTATTTTTAAGATAGAAGTCATCATGAAGAGAACCATCATTTCTATAGGTATAGTCCGGATCAAACGAATCAGCTAAATCTTTAATAATATCTAAATTGTAGCTGTCATCAGAAATCAATTCCACCATCAAATAGTTTACAGGTGGAAGGTCGCCTTCACCATGCTCTTCACTTGCATATTTATCATAGAGGTCAATCAAAGATTTGATCTTTGAATTGTTTGGATTTGCAGTCATATAATAAAGACTACCATTGCCTCCAATTATCTGGTAAAGTTCAATTTTTCCATCATCAGAGGTAATACCGGTACTTGATATATCATATATACTTAAAGCGTATACCTCTTTATTGTCTGAAATGTAGTAATATTCATCCTTATACATTTTTTCAGCGGAATTAAATGTAAGGAACAATTTTGAATGCATATAGCCATATATCAGACCTGCTACAATCAATACTACACCTATAAATATTGATCCTATAAAAGATGCTTTATTATTTTTAATACTCATAATCTCTCCGTAAATTTATAATGTCATTCCCTTTCTGCCATGGCATTGTTTATACTTTTTTCCACTTCCACATGGACATGGATCATTTGGATAAATCTTTGCTTCAATACGCACAGGCTTCTTTACAGTACTGTCATCCTTATTAGTTCCGGTAACCTTGGCTACAGGCTCTCTCTCAACTTTCTGCTCCACCTTAAGATGATACAGAATACGCACAGTATCCTCAGATATACCTCTTGTCATTTCATCAAACATATCATAAGCAGCCATTTTGTATTCTACAAGCGGATCTCTTTGACCCAGTGCCTGCAATCCTATACCTTGACGCAACTGCTCCATATCATCAATATGGTTCATCCACTTATTGTCAATAGTCTTTAGAAGGATAATACGCTCAAGTTCACGAATTTTTTCTGCATCCGGGAATTCAGCTTCCTTTGCCTCATAAAGCTCAACAGCCTCTTTTTTAAGTTTCTGAATAAGTTCATCCTTTTTCATATTGTCCATTTCAGGAGAATAAGAAAGAGGTGAGAGTGGTATTGTAGAAAGGATAAGTTCATTGAGCTCTACAAAATTCCATTCACTTGCAGGTATTTCGTCAGAGATAGCCATATTTACAGAACGCTCAATGATATCATTTATCATACGAAGGATAGTGTCACGCATATTGTCGCCTTCCAGTACCTTATTTCTTTCTTCGTAGATAACTTCCCTTTGTTCGTTATTTACCTCGTCATACTTTAAGAGGTTTTCTCTTATACCATAGTTATTGCTCTCGATTTTCATCTGAGCTTTCTCTACAGCTCTGGTAAGCATACCATGCTCTATAGGCTCGTTTTCAGGAACACCCAAGGCATTAAAAATCTTTATAAGTCTTTCTGATGCGAAGAGTCTCATTAAATCGTCTTCAAGTGAGATATAGAATCTTGACTCACCGGGATCACCTTGACGACCTGAACGACCTCTTAACTGATTATCAATACGTCTACTCTCATGCCTTTCAGTACCAATTACCTTAAGACCACCTGCCTTGAGTGCTTCTTCGTCAAGCTTAATATCAGTACCACGGCCGGCCATATTTGTGGCAATAGTAACAGCACCATGCAAACCGGCATTTGCTACGATTTCAGCCTCTTTTTCATGGAATTTTGCATTAAGTACTGTATGGTTTATGCCTTCTTTTTTCAGCATCTTTGAAAGCATTTCTGAGGTTTCAATAGTAATAGTACCTACAAGCACAGGCTGTCCCTTGGCATTAGTTTCTTTGATCTCTTCTACAACAGCTTTGAATTTTTCTTTCTTACTCTTATAAACAACATCATCCTGATCTTTTCTTTCAATAGGCCTATTGGTTGGAATTGCGATAACATCCATACCATAGGTATTTCTAAACTCCTTTTCTTCGGTTAGAGCGGTACCGGTCATACCTGCTTTCTTTACAAATTTGTTAAAGAAGTTCTGGAATGTGATTGTAGCCAGAGTCTTTGATTCTCTTTGTACATTTACATGTTCCTTAGCCTCTATAGCCTGATGTAATCCATCAGAATATCTTCTTCCGGGCATTATACGACCTGTGAACTCATCTACGATAAGTACTTCATCATCTTTTACTACATAGTCCTTATCTCTAAACATAAGATTATTGGCTCTAAGAGCGAGGATAATACAATGCTGTATTTCAAGATTTTCAGGGTCTGCAAGGTTTTCTATATTAAAGTATTTTTCTACTTTATGAATACCTTCTTCTGTAAGGTTTACAACCTTATCCTTTTCATTGACGATAAAATCTCCGGTCTCTTCGATTTCATCACCCATAAGTGCACCCATCTTTGTAAATTCAGCACTTGCCTCACCTCTTTCAAGCTGCTTTGCCAGCATATCACAAATCTCATAGAGCTTTGTAGACTTACCAGATTGACCTGAGATAATAAGAGGAGTTCTAGCCTCATCTATAAGGATGGAGTCCACCTCATCAATGATGGCAAAATCAAGTTCTCTTAAAACCTGATCTTTTTTGTATATTGCCATATTATCACGCAGATAGTCAAATCCCAACTCATTGTTGGTGACATAGGTAATGTCGCAGGCATATTGTTCCTGTCTTTGCTCAGAGTTCATAGAGTTTAGAACACAGCCTACGCTCAGCCCTAAAAATCTATGAATATCACCCATCCATTTAGAGTCACGCTCTGCAAGATAGTCATTAACGGTTACAACAAGTACACCCTTGCCTGCAAGTGCATTCAAATATGCAGGACAGGTCGAAACAAGAGTTTTACCTTCACCTGTTCTCATCTCTGCGATACGGCCCTGATGGAGGACCATACCACCAATAAGCTGTACTTTGAAGTGCTCCATACCGGTAACTCTTCTGGAAGCTTCTCTAACAGCGGCAAATGCTTCAGGAAGAATATCATCCAATGTTTCCCCATCCGCCAGTCTTTGTCTGAACTTTGGTGTAAGTTCTTTTAATTCCTCATCACTCATGGCTTGCATAGTACTCTGTAAGCTCAATATTTTTTGAATAGTAGGTTCTATTATTTTAAGCTCTCTTTCACTATGTGTACCAAATATCTTTTCAATAAAATTCATTATGGTTTCTCCAAAAAAAAATTAGACTATAACAACATATCAACTATAGATTATTGCAAAAGTGTCTACTAATCAAGTTATTTTAGCACTTAGCAAGCTATTTATCAACTTTTAGAGGAAATATTCATATTATGTTCATATATAGACTATCTAATGTAAAATAAAAGTTAAAAACAAGCATATAATATGTCATGTAAAGTATTTTTTAATAGAAAAATCTTTGTAAAAGTTGTAGTATATAGGGATATACTTATATTTTTAGGAGATATGATGAAAGAGAAGAAAGAAAATCGAATGGGAGTGATGCCGGTAGGTAAGCTTCTTTTTTCTATGAGTACACCTATGGTGATTTCATTTTTGGTACAGTCACTATATAATATAGTAGACAGTATATTTGTAGCAAGATATAGTTCTGATGCACTGGCGGCAGTTTCGCTGGCATATCCTATACAGATATTTATGATAGCGGTATCTGTAGGTACCGGTGTGGGTATAAATGCATTGCTTTCAAGAACGCTAGGAGAGGGAAATAAGGAAAAGGCAAAGAAGACTGCAGATAGTGCTATACTTCTTGGAGTTTTGGCTTCAATAGGCTTTGCAATATTTGGAAGTGTGGCCACAAAGCTTTTCTTTGATTCACAGACAAGTAATGAGAGCATAAGAAAGCTTGGATATTCATATCTATCTATTGTAACGATATTCTCATTTGGTTTGATACTTGAGGTAACTTTTGAGAGGATCTTACAGTCCACAGGTAAGACCATTTATAATATGATTACTCAGGGTGTGGGAGCAATTATAAATATTATTTTAGATCCTATATTAATTTTTGGACTTTTGGGAGCACCTAAACTAGGCATAGCAGGTGCTGCTATAGCTACGGTTTCCGGACAGATTGTAGCAATGACATTATCCTTTATTTAATGTAAAATACAATGAGGAGGTTAATATAAGCTTTGGTAAGCATATATTTAAACCTGATCTTGCAATTATTAAGGAGATATACAGAGTGGGTGTGCCGTCCATAGCTATGCAGTCTATGTCAACACTTATGATACTTGGACTTAATAAGATACTTGTAAGGTATTCAGACATGGCTGTAAATGTACTTGGAATATACTATAAGCTTCAAAGCTTTGTATTCATGCCTATTTTTGGATTGAACAACGGTATGACGCCGATAGTGGCTTATAATTATGGTGCAAAGAATAAAGAAAGAATAATGAAAGCTATTAAATATTCATTTTTAACTTCGGTTTTTATAATGGTGATTGGAACAGCGGTTTTTTGGATTTTTCCAAAAGAGCTTATGTTACTCTTCAGTCCGAATGAAGAGATGTTAAGACTTGGTATACCGGCACTCAAGATCTGCAGCCTTTGCTTTATTTTGGCTGCATTTGATGTAATAGCTATTGCAACTTTTCAATCTCTTGGAAACGGTATGTATGCACTTTATGCTTCTTTTTTAAGACAGCTGATACTGATACTTCCATTTGCATTTGTACTAACGAAAGTATTTGGATTGGAAGCAGTGTGGTTTGCAATACCTCTGGCAGAACTTGGATGTGCATTCTTTGATATCTTTCTTATGAAAAAAATATATGAAAAGAAAGTAGCAAATTTATAAAGATATGGCTGTGAAGAGAAAAAATAGCAGTTAGAAATAAACTTAAAACAGGGAGTATGCGATTCAAAATGAGTCACATACCCCCTGTTTTTACATAAAAGCTCTTGGAGCTACACGCTTTAGCATATCAAGCAGATGATCATCAGGAGTGATAAACAGTAGAATATTCTCACCACTGTTTGGGAAGATAAGGCAATAAGAAGATTGCATATCTGATGTAGAACAGTCTATTTGCTTACCATTTCTCCGGCTATTCATCTTAGGAGATGAAGTAGGAAAAGCTGCTTCTAAAGTCTTTATATCCATGGTAAGGATATTTTTTCTTTTTGTCTTGTTATATATAGCATCAACAGTCAAATCTGAATTCAATAAAGAATACTCATACTCCACAGATATTTTTGGATATACGAAATAATAAAAAATAAGGCCAAGTCCTACAGCAAGTATTATTGCAGGCTGAAAGGAAAGTGAGAGTATAAATAAAAATACTATGGCAATGATATTTATTGCGGAAAGTATAAGTGCAGTTGTATCAGGTTTGTTTTTCTTTACAAGTAATTCATAAAAAGTATCATTCATTATTTTTCACCTTCAAAAAATTTGTAATAAGTATGGCTATATTGAATAAACTGGCCCCCTCAAAGGTTTTTATATCAACACCATATTTTTTCTCGATTTGCTCTATTCTATAGACCAAGGTATTTCTATGCATATGCATATATCTGGAAGTCTCTGCAATACTTAGATTGTGACGAAGAAAGATATTTACAAGTTGCATACTCTCATCATCTATGGCTTCACACATATTATTTTTTAAAAAATTTTCACATACATGTCTTGGAATATTATAGATAAGCTCACCCGCACCTAAATCAGTGGGAGTTATTATCTTTTTGTCTGAGTAAAAGATCTGGCTTATTGTCAATGCTTGGTTAAGTTCATAATATTCCTGTGACAGAGAGGTGGCATCTGTAAATATATCGCTGTAGGCAATATAGGCTCCTGTCATCCCTTCGGTTTCTATAACATCTAGTAGAGGATGTGCTATATTATCCTCTCCTAAATATAGAAAGCAAATATGTGTAGAATCAGTCATACAAAGATACTCTGAATTTTTCCCGGGATAGAGGGAAGTTATTATCTTTGTGATGTTTTCATCAAGATTGGCAGGTATATATATAAGATAAAGCCGCATTTTGGTATTTGGCTTTATGCCCAAAGCTTTTATAGCATTTGCCTGCTCCTTATATGGATAAACACCGCTAAGTATATTAAAAAGAAGATTCGAGTTAGAGTATTTTTCCTTATATGCGGCGGAGAGCTTCTTCAAACTTGAGATATCTATTTCATCTTCATTTTCAACACTTAGTTTTATACCGGTAAGCTTGTATATTTTTTTTAATTCATTTTTAATATCATTACTCATAAGTATATTATAGCTTTAAATGATGTGGTGGTCAAAAGTATTTTGCTATCGAATATAAAAAATAAAGGGGTAAAAATACCCCCTTATAAGATTAGTTTGTAATTGTAAGCTCTGTTTCCTTATCAAAGATATGAACTTTCTCCATATCAAGTGCAAACTTGGCATGGTCACCTGTTCTAAGATTTGTTCTAGGATTTACTCTAGCTGTCATTTGGAATCCTTCTACATCAAAGTATAAGAATACCTCTGCACCAAGAAGCTCATAAACTTTGATATCAGACTCGATAACGCTGTCAGGAGAGCTGTTGATAAAGAGCTCTGAATCATGCATATCCTCAGGACGAATACCAAGAACAACAGTCTTGCCATTATAAGCACCATCTTTAAACTTATGCGCCTTTGTAACAGGAAGTTTAAGAGCATGTTTTCCTACCTTAAGATATACATCTTCACCCTTGTTTTCAACAATCGCATCCATAAAGTTCATCTGTGGTGAACCGATAAATCCTGCAACGAAGAGATTGCGAGGTGCATTGTAAAGGTTCTCAGGAGAGTCAACCTGCTGTACTATACCATCCTTCATAACAACGATTCTGGTACCAAGTGTCATAGCCTCTGTCTGGTCATGAGTAACATAGATAATAGTAGCACCAAGTCTTTGATGAAGCTTTGAGATCTCGATACGCATCTGTACTCTAAGCTTTGCATCAAGGTTTGAAAGCGGCTCATCCATAAGGAATACCTTAGGATTACGAACGATAGCACGACCCATTGCAACTCTCTGTCTTTGTCCACCTGAAAGAGCTTTTGGCTTTCTGTCAAGAAGCTTCTCAAGGTCAAGTATTTTTGCAGCCTCACGAACAAGCTTATCTATCTCATCTTTTGGTCTCTTACGAAGCTTAAGACCGAATGCCATATTGTCATATACTGACATATGTGGATAAAGAGCATAGTTCTGGAAAACCATGGCGATATCTCTGTCTTTAGGTTCTACATCATTCATCACTTTACCGTCGATTTCAAGTGTACCTCCTGAGATATCCTCAAGACCTGCAATCATACGAAGTGTTGTAGACTTACCACAACCTGAAGGTCCTACAAAGATGATGAACTCTTTGTCTGCGATTTCAAGATTGAAATCCTGAACAGCTTTAAAGCCGTTTGGATAAACTTTTTGAATATTCTTTAATGATAAACTAGCCATATTGCCTCCTAAATAAATATGAAAATTTATGCCTTAAGTATATAAAATAAATCATAGGGATTCAATCGTACTCTTCACCAAAAAAGTGAGCCATCTTTCGTCAAAGTAACGAAAAAGTTGAGATTTACATGGGGAATTCATTGTGGTATGCTAAGCAAAATAAATGAATCGCGAGGTGAAATATGAAGAAAGCATGGTGGAAGGAAGCGATAGTATATCAAATATATCCAAGAAGCTTTTACGATAGCAATGGTGATGGAATAGGTGATCTGAACGGTATTACAAGCAAGCTTGATTATCTTAAAGAATTGGGCATAGATGTAATATGGTTATCCCCGGTATATAAATCTCCAAATGATGACAATGGATATGATATTAGTGATTATGAGGATATAATGACTGAGTTTGGTAATATGGAAGACTTTGATAAGATGCTCTCTGCTGCACATGAGAGAGGAATCAAGATAGTGATGGATCTGGTAGTCAATCATACCTCAGATGAGCATCCATGGTTTGTGGAGAGTCGTAGCTCAAAGGATAATGAAAAGAGAGATTACTATATCTGGAAGGACGGCAAGGACGGCAAGGAACCTACCAACTGGGGCTCCGCATTCTCAGGTCCGGCATGGAAGTATGATGAAAAAACGGATATGTATTATCTACACCTTTTCTCTGTAAAGCAGCCTGATCTTAACTGGGAAAATCCTAAAGTAAGAAAAGAAGTCTTTGATATGATGACAAGGTGGTGTGAAAAGGGAATTGACGGTTTCAGAATGGATGTTATAAGCCTTATTTCAAAACCTGAAGGTTATCCGGATGCAAAGGTAGTTGGACTTTATGGTGATATGGGAATATGTGCAAATGGTCCGAAGGTACATGATTATTTGAAAGAGATGAATGAAAAGGTGCTTTCAAAGTTTGATATTATGACAGTAGGTGAGACTGCAGGAGTTACTCTTGAAGAGGCAAAAAAATATGCAAACAGCGAGGGTAATGAACTTAATATGGTATTCCAGTTTGAGCATACAGATCTTGACAGCGGTGAAAAGTTCAAATGGTCTACAAAGCCGATGCCACTAGTTCCTTTAAAGGAGAATTTGAGCAAATGGCAGAAGGGTCTTGACGGCGTAGCATGGAACAGTCTGTATTTTTGTAACCATGACCAGCCTAGAATTGTATCAAGACTTGGTGATGAGAGTGATGAATTTAGAGAGCTTTCTGCAAAATGTATAGCCACCTGTTTACATATGATGCAGGGTACACCTTATGTATATCAGGGTGAAGAGCTGGGAATGACCAATACAGTATTCAATTCTGTAGATGATTTTAGAGATCTTGAGTCTATCAATGCTTACAGAGAGCTTGTTGAGAGCGGACTCTTTACTAAAGAGGACATGTTCCCTAAGATCGCACATAAGAGCAGGGACAATGCAAGAACTCCTATGCAGTGGGATGCAAGCGAGAATGCAGGATTTACTACCGGCACACCTTGGATTGCTATTAATCCTAATTATAAAAAGATCAATGTGGCAGACCAGTTAAAGAGAGAAGATTCTGTATTCCACTACTATCAAAAGCTTATCAGACTGAGAAAAGAAAATGAGATCATAGTGTATGGAAAATACGAACTCTTACTTCCGGAAGATGATAATATTTTTGCCTATACCAGAAGTCTGGATGGTAAGAAACTTTTAACAGTATGTAATTTCAGTAAGACAGAGCAAAAGTTTGACTTCTCAGGCTATGAAAAAGCTAAAGTTTTGATATCTAATTATGAGAGGGATATTAGGGAGAATAGTATATTAAAGCCATATGAGGCTGTTGTATTATTACTTGATAATGCATAAAAAATATGTTAAAATGTTGACTAATAACATTAAGATACTCAAATGGAGGAGATTATAATGAAAAAGAGATTTTTGAGTGTTGCAGCAGGTGTATTGGCTGTATCTGCTATGTTGGCAGGTTGTGGATCAGGTGCTGCAAAGAGTGACGGTGGTGCAGATACTCAAAAGAGTGCTGCAGAGAGCAAATCTGACGAGAGCAAGTCTGACACAGCTACAGCAAGTGGTGATGCACTTAGACTTATAAACGGAAAGATCGAGATTGATGCACAGTTAAAGAAAGCTGCGGAGAAGTTTAAAGAGAAGACCGGTCAGGAAGTTGTCATCGAGTCACTTGGTGGTGGTGTTGATATTCAGGGTCAGATAAAGAGCTATAAGGCTGCTGACAATATGCCTGATATTTTCGTTATCGGTGGTGACGGAGACTATGCTAACTGGACAGATATGGTAGCAGATCTTAGCGATACTGAGTTTGCAAAGAATACAGACTTTGCTTACAAAGATAAGGCAACAGGTAAGGTAGTAGGTTTCCCATATGCAGTAGAAGGATATGGAATAACATATAATGCAGATATCTTAGAGAAGGCAGGTATCGATCCTGCATCACTTAAGAATTATGATGCTTTCAAAGCTGCTTTTGAGAAGCTTGATAGTATGAAGGATGAGCTTGGTATTCAGGCAGTAGCATCAGTTGCTGCAGAGGCAGGACAGATGTACTGGTCAACAGGTAACCATATATTCGGTTATTACTATACAGGTGGTCTTGAGAGAGGCGACAACAAGTATTTTGATATGGCTATGAAGGGTGAGCTTGATGATGCAAGACTTGGCGAGTTTGCTGATATGACAGAGCTTCTTTCAAATATGCAGATCCTCAGGTACTTGTTTCAGGAACATATGATGATCAGCTTGCACTTTGGGCACAGGGTAAGACAGCATTCATTACACAGGGTAACTGGATTGATCCTTCACTCCCAACATACAATGTAACATTTAAGGCAGGTCTTTTACCACTTGCTTTCACAAAGTCAGATATGACAAGAATCCTTGCAGATTGCCCATCATGGTGGTGTGTATACAAAGATGGTAAGAATGTAGAGGGTGCTAAGGCATTCCTTGATTTCCTTGCTACAGATCCTGATGCACAGGAGATTCTTGTTAAAGAGGCAGGTATGATTTCACCATATACAAACAGTACAATTGAGCCTGAGACTCCACTTGCAGTTAGCCTTAAGAAGTATGTAGACGCAGGCGAGACATCTTCATGGGCATGGTCAAATATGCCGGAGGGTCTTGCACAAAATGCACTTGGACTTGTATTTGATTCATTTGCAAAGGGAAGTATCACAAAGGATAATTTTGTAACTATGATGAAGTCAACAATGGCTGATTATATAGCAAACAATAAGAAATAATATTTTTAAAATGCTTCGCAAATTTTAGAGCATTCCGGTCTTTGAAGTTTAGATGATTTGAAGCTCGGATTGCTCGAGGTATATATTGTTAAGTGCGGTATCTATCGTAAAACAGATTTTTCTGTTTTAAGAAACTTTGAATGGCGACTTTTTAAAGTCGCTATTTTTTTATAGATAGATTTTAGTTTTAAATTAAGTTTATTGAAAGGAGTGAAAATTGAATACAAATAAAAAAATTATTCCTTTGGCAATGCTGGTTCTTGGAGCAATAATTACAGTTTATGCATTGATTTTAGATCTAACAGGGGCTACAGGGGAGCTTAGAGGATATATACTTATACTGGGTGTTATTTTACTTATATTGGGCATATTTAAAATGCCGCACAAGAAGCATACAAAGATAGTAAATATGGTATTTTTATTCCCAATGGTATTTACCTTTGCGGTGACTGTTATAATTCCGTTTATTTTAGGTATTATTTATTCATTTACAGATTGGAATGGAATACAAGTTACAAGATTTGTAGGATTTGAAAACTACATTACCATGTTTAAACAGTCAGACTATGTATATTCTTTTGTGATTACTCTTATATATACAGTTATAAATATGATTTTGGTTAATGTGGTTGGATTTGTGTTGGCACTTGTATGTTCATCAAAGATGAAGGGTACATCATTTTTTAGATCAGCTTATTTTTTACCAAACCTGATTGGTGGTCTTGTACTTGGTTATGTATGGCAGTTTATATTTAATAAGGTATTTACAACTATATTTGCAGGTTCATTATCTATGCTTACTGATGCAAACCTTGCTCTGCTTGCTATTTTGATAGTAAACACATGGCAATATGCAGGTTACATAATGCTTATTTATTTGACAGGTCTTCAGACTGTGCCAAAGGATGTATTGGAGGCATCCGGAGTTGATGGAGCTTCAACACTTACAACATTATTTAAGATAAAGATACCGATGATTGCCAATACATTCACGGTATGTATATTCCTTACTTTGGTAAACTCATTTAAACAGTTTGACTTAAACCTTGCAATAACTAATGGTGCACCAAGCCGTATTATGGGACCAAAGATTATTCAGGCTACAGAGCTTTTGGCACTCAATATTTACAATACAGCTATCAGAAAGAATAATTATGCATTGGGTCAGACTAAGGCTGTCATATTCTTTATAATACTTGCAGCAGTATCTTTGACACAGGTTGCAATCAGTAAGAAGAAGGAGATAGAGCTATAATGAAATCACAAAAGTTTAGAAATTTGATTGGAAGTATTATCGGTTTTATTATTGCATTTTTTATACTATGTCCATTCTTTTTAGTAGTTATAAACTCTGCAAAGACTAGTGCCGATATAGTAATAAGTCCCATAACTCTTCCAAAAAATTGGGGACAGATGTTTGAGAACTTTAAAGGTGTTATAAATAATGATAACTTCAGTTATTGGAGTTCTTTTAAAAGTTCACTTATAATTACAGTAGTGTCACTTATACTTTTAACATTATTTTCATCTATGGCAGCATGGATACTGAGCCGTCATCACAAGGAGGGTTGGTCAAACTTTATATTTATGATGTTCGTAGCGGCAATGGTTATTCCATTCCAGGTAGTTATGCTTCCAATACTTACAGTATTCAAAAATATAGGAAGCTTTACAGGAATACAAATGCTCTCAAGCTATAAGGGTGTAATATTTGCATACCTAGGATTTGGAGGTTCTATGTCAATCTTTGTATTGCATGGTTTTATAAAGGGCATTCCAAAGGAACTTGAAGAAGCGGCTTGGATAGATGGTTGCTCTCCTGAGGGTACTTTCTTTAGAATAATTTTGCCACTACTTCGTCCGGTGCAGATGACAGTACTTATATTGAATGGTCTGTGGATATGGAATGACTACTTGCTTCCATCTATTATGCTTGGACTTAATGGTAAGATTAAGACTCTGCCTATTGCAGTAAGTAGCTTTGTCGGATCATATGTAAGCAGTGGGATTTGATTCTTAGTGCTGCTTTCCTGGCTATGATTCCTATAGTAATATTATTCTTGATTGCACAAAAGCAAATCATTCAGGGAATGGTAGACGGAGCTATCAAATAATTTGATACCTATAAAATTGATATAAGGGGTTGTCGCTTTAAGAATATAATACGCAAAATATAGTATCCGAAATGCTATATAAGGAGGTATTTGTCTTTGGTGTGACAGCCCCTTAAAAAATAAGGAGGAAAATAATGAGAAAAAGTGGAATATTATTACATATAAGTAGTCTTCCGGGTAAGTATGGCATAGGAAGCTTTGGAAAAGAAGCATATAAATTTGTAGACAAGCTAAAGGAAGCTAAGCAGTCTTTTTGGCAGATATTGCCACTTGGACCTACAGGATATGGAGACTCGCCTTATCAGTCTTTTTCAACATTTGCAGGTAATCCATATTTTATTGATTTGGAGACTTTGGTAGAAGAGGGACTTTTAACAAAGAAAGAATGTGAAAGTATAGATTTTGGAACAAATCTAAAAAAGATAGATTTCAAAAAGCTTTATGATGGAAGATTTGAGCTTTTGCATAAGGCATATGAGAGATCCAAGGTTTATGAGGATGACAGCTTTCAAGATTTTGTCTATGAAAACTCAAAATGGATTTGGGACTATTCTTTGTTTATGGCACTAAAAGACTATTTTAATGGAGAGCCTTTTAGCACTTGGCCAAAGGATATTAGAGACAGATATGACTATGCAATCAATTATTATAGAGAGGAACTCTATTTTGATATTGAGTTCTATCAATTCTTGCAGTACAAGTTTGATGTTCAGTGGAAGAAATTAAAGGCATATGCTAATAAGAATGGCGTAGAGATTATTGGGGATATTCCAATATATGTAGCAATGGACAGTGCAGATACCTGGTCACATCCGGAACTTTTCCAGATGGATGAAGACGGTAAGGCAGTGGCGGTAGCCGGTTGCCCACCTGATGGATTTGCGCCTGACGGACAACTTTGGGGAAATCCACTATATGCTTGGGGATATCACAGGGAAACAGGCTTTAAATGGTGGATAAAGAGATTAAAGAAGAACTTTGAAAAATATGATGTTATTCGTATAGATCATTTTAGAGGATTTGATGAGTATTATTCTATTCCGGCTGAGAATGAGACTGCTGCCGGAGGTCATTGGGAAAAGGGACCGGGCATAGAGCTTTTCAATAAGATTAAGGAGAGGCTGGGTGATTGCAAGCTGATAGCCGAGGACCTAGGGTATGTGACTGATAGTGTAAGACAGCTGGTGAATGATAGCGGTTACCCGGGGATGAAGGTATTGGAGTTTGCATTTGACTCCAGAGATACCGGAAATGCCAACGACTATCTTCCGCACAATTATACAAGAAACAGTGTAGTCTATACCGGAACACATGATAATGAGACAATGATAGGCTGGCTTGATGACATTACAGAGGAAGAGTATAATAAAGTACTTGCATACTTTAATGTAAAGAAGTCAGCAAAGAATACAGAAGTCTGTGATGCTATTATCAGGGCAGCTATGAGCAGTGTTTCAGATACCTGTATTATACCTATACAGGATTATCTGCACTATGACCATAAGTATAGAATGAATACACCATCAACTATCGGCAAGAACTGGATGTTCAGACTTACAGAAGGTGAGATAGGTGAAGATGTATGGAAAAATATTAAATATCTGACAGAGTTATATGGTAGAGGGTGAGATATCAATTTAATATCTATTACATAATAATGGTATAAGAAAACATAGTTTGTAATACTATTTCAGAAAGGGATATAGTAAAGGTCGTTTTATAGAGGATACGATTTTTAGTTACAAAAAACCTATCAGAGGATGTTTACCTCTGATAGGTTTTTATTTTATATCTCTACAACTAAAGCCTGGTATCCTTCAAGCTTTATCTCAGTATCTGAAACAAAATCAACATTTTCAACATTGTTTAGAACCACCTTTTTACATTTTGAAGGAAGTTTTACATTTTGAGGTTGTGTTTGGAAGTTACCAAGTACAAGTAAGGTCTGATTTTCAGACACTCTCTCAAAAGCCATAAGTCTACTGGTTTCGGGGAGATATGGTACAGTCTTACCATATACAACTGTCTCAGAGTACTCAGGATTCTTTCTAAGAGCAGTAAGCTTCTTATAGTAAGAGAGTAGTGAGTTAGGATCATTTATTTGTGATGCAGCATTGATTCTCTTATAGTCAGGACTTACCATAAGCCATGGTGTTCCTGTAGTAAAGCCGGCATTTGCTATCATCCCATTGGAAAGGTGTACGGCTATTGTCACGGCTGTAATGCTTCACAGACGCAAATGCCTCCTCCGGAGAAATTCCGGCTTCAATTGCTACTCTATACTGGTCACGGGTTGATATATCATCTATCTGCTCCATAGAGGTGAAATTTACATTCTCCATACCTATTTCCTGGCCTTGGTAGATAAACGGAAGTCCGCGAAGCATAAACTGCATTGTACCGAGGAATTTTTTTGCGGTTTCGCTAAGCTCGTCTGCAGGGATATAGTGGCTCACACCTCTTGGCTCGTCATGGTTTTCGATAATGGTAGAAATCATTCCGATATCACCGATTTTTTCCTGAGTCTCAAAGCAGCATCTCTTATAGTCATCGGGAGTAATAGGCTTGCAGTCATACCAACCGTTTCTACTCTTTCCAAATATTGTCTCATTGAAGTCAAACATACTTGAAAAATAGCCGTCATCACCGATGAAAAGAGGGATATCCTCTTCACGCTCGTCAAATACTTCTCCTACTGTGAAAGCGTCATGCTTGGCAAATGTTTCATTTTTAAGTTCTGTAAGGAAGTCACCTACCCCTATAGCGTCCTTAAGCATTCTATGTGGCTCTACAAAGCCGTCTTCTCGATCCGGTGAGTAGCAATAGTCAATTATAGGGAGGGCCTTCTTTATATTTATAATTGCATCAATTCTAAAGCCTGCAAGCCCCTTTTCAAGCCACCAGTTTATCATTGTATATATTTCATCACGAACTTTTTTATTCTCCCAGTTAAGATCAGGCTGTTTCTTGTGGAAGAGGTGAAGATAGTATTTATTTGTACCGGGAATTTTTTCCCAAGCACTACCACCAAAGTATGAACGCCAGTTATTTGGCTCTTTGCCGTCTTTGCCCTCCTCTATGTAGAAGTATTTGCCATATTCACCGTCAGGATCAGCCATGGCCTTTTTAAACCACTCATGCTCATCAGAGCAGTGATTTACTACAAGATCCATAAGGATGTACATATCTCTTTTTTTAGCTTCAGCCAAAAGCTCATCCATATCATCCATATTTCCAAAAACCGGGTCTATATTATAATAGTCGGAAATATCATAGCCCTGATCTGCAAAGGGAGAGCAATAGCAAGGAGAGAGCCATATTATATCTACACCTAGCTCTTTTAGATAGTCAAGCTTTTCTATAATACCTCTTAAATCACCGACACCATTTCCTGTAGTATCATTAAAACTTTTTGGATATATCTGATAGGCAACTTTTCCATGCCACCATTTCTTTTTCATAAATAACCTCCTAAAAATATTTTTCTAAAAACATAATCTATCACAATATCAATTTTAATGCAAATAAAAATAAGGTGTTATATCTACACCTTATTTATAGCTTTTCCTAATGGCCATACCACTGCCTATCATAAAGATAATAAATGCAGAAAATACAATCAATATTCTCTTTGTTATATCCACAAAGAAGCCTTGTGGAACCATGTTTATCAGATTGTCAGTAGCAGGATTCAAGATCCAAAAATCATTTTCAAAAAGCATATGGTGAAAAAGGATAAAGTATTTTTCAAAGTTTTCTGAAATGATAAATACAAGAATACCGGATATACATAGTGTAAATAATGTACCGAATATAAGTGTATTTGAAAGAAAATCTAATATCCTACCATTAAATATTTTGGATAATATAAGGCAAATTATACTGACTGCGACAAGCAGGTGTCTTATATATGCCGCAGCAGTAAAAAGCTCTTTTACATCTTCCATATGGGCGATTTCTTTTTCATTAAAGAAAGGAACATTTTCTACTCCATTTATATTCGCCCGTATATCAGATATATTTTCTCTACGTCCCTTTAAATAGCTCATCATATCCTTTGTAATATCCACAAGTTCAGGCATTGATATGCCTACAAAGGTAGTTACTGCATATTTATTATACTCCTTTTCATAAAAGGAAAAGTCGGAATATGCAGCGATTTCAATGGAAGTAATAAGCACAATAAACATCAGTGAAAAGCTGAATATAAGCCCTAAGAAGAATCTCATTAGTTTCATTATGCATCTTTCCAGGATTTTATAACCTTCAACCTTGTAAACTCCTCACGATCCTTTTCCTCTAAGGCATTGGTAATATTTTTGGTGAGAGTTTCATAGGTTGGAATAGTAATATTCTTTAGGGCATTGGCCCTTTTTTGAGTCTTTTTTATATTGCTTGCCAGTCTATATGCGGAATTTCTATCATAGAAAGTTTGACAGTAAGCCTTTTTACCTCATTGAAGCATTCTCTGGCTTTATCAAGTGACTCTCTTGTAGAATAGTAAGTATAAGTGGGAGTTATTGGAGCATCATCAAATCTGACAAGAGGAATTTCAGTACCCATTACAGATCTGGTTTTTATCTGTATACTCTCTTCGACAGGTATGGAACCTGCTACATCGGACACGAAGTCAATGCCTAACTCAATATTGGCATACATCAGTGCCTGATATGCGGCACTGAATGTTGTATCTATTTTTTTCTGGATTTCTTTAGCCTCATCAATCAGTCCCATAAGCTCACGAATAAGAATATTTCTTTTCTTATCCATCAAGCCATAGCCCTGTCTTGCCAGTGCCAGGGAATTTTTTGAGGCTATCAAATTACCCTTGGTTGGGAATGTATTAATATTCATAACTAATCCTCTACTGAAGCAGGAACTATATCACCTGTTGCATCAAGTAATGTAGGCTTATAATACTGATCGAGAACTTTAGTATCAATTCTGTCAAGCTCACCTCTTGGCATAAGGCCAAGAAGTTTCCAGCCTATTTCCAATGTATCAAATAGTTCTATTGTCATTGATTGACTGACCGATAAACATCTGCTCAAAGGCTCTACCAAATATAAGGTATTGCTTATCTGTATCAGACAATTCATCCTCACCGATAACAGATGCAAGTGCTCTGGCATCACCCACTTTAGAGTAGGAAGAGAAGAGCTGATTTGCTACATCCTGATGGTCGGCTCTTGTAAAGCCTTCACCAATACCGTCCTTCATAAGTCTTGAAAGTGAAGGAAGTACAGAGATAGGTGGATAGATTGACTGGCCATTTAGATCTCTATCAAGAACTATCTGGCCTTCAGTGATATACCCGGTAAGATCAGGAATAGGGTGAGTGATATCATCATTTGGCATTGTAAGTATAGGAATCTGTGTAACAGAGCCGTTCACACCGCTAACAATACCTGCTCTCTCATATATGGTAGCCAGCTCTGAATAAAGATATCCTGGGAAACCTTTTCTTGAAGGAATCTCGCCTTTTGAAGAGGAGACCTCACGCATTGCCTCTGCAAAGGAAGTCATATCTGTCAGTATTACAAGTATATGCATACCCTTTTCAAAGGCAAGATACTCAGCAACTGTAAGTGCTACTTTTGGAGTAATAAGTCTTTCTACTACAGGATCATTTGCAAGATTGATGAAAGTGATAACATGGTCACTAACACCGCTCTCAGCAAAGGTTCTCTGGAAGAAATCTGCCACATCATGCTTTACACCCATGGCTGCAAATACTACTGCAAATTTCTCATCACCATTGTTTGTATCCCCCAGTGATGACTGACGCACAAGCTGTGCAGCAAGCTCATCATGTGGCAGACCGTTACCTGAGAAGATAGGGAGCTTTTGACCTCTGATAAGAGTCATAAGTCCGTCAATGGCGGAAATACCTGTTCTGATATAGTTTCTTGGATACTCTCTGGTAACCGGATTTAGTGGCTTACCGTTAACATCTATAGTCTTTTCTGCTTCTACACTGCCAAGACCGTCTATAGGTTCCCCGATACCGTTGAAGGTCCTACCAAACATTGCTTCTGAAACGCCTATTTCCATAGGCTTTCCTGTAAGTTTGGTATGTGTATTTCTAAGTGCCATACCGTCTGTTCCCTCAAAAACCTGTATGACCGCCTTATCACCGTTTATTTCTATTATTTTGCCAAGACGCCTCTCCTTGCCATTTACTGTCATTTCTACAATTTCATCATAGGCAGCACCCTTGACACCTTCAAGAACTACCAGTGGTCCGTTAATGGAACTAAGTCCAAGGTATTCTATTGACATGTTTTTACCTCCTATGCATTCTTTTCAAGTACCTTTTCGTAGAATGTGTCAATGTCTTTTTTGTAATCATCCAACATCTCAAGCTTATCATTAGGAACATCATACTTTATAGAAGAGACTCTGTCCCAAATACTGTCCTGATGCAAAACACTCATAGGCATTCCCTGATGTACAAGAGCTTTTGACTTCTGATAGAGGTAGAGTATAACATCCATCATCTTGTACTGCTTTATAAGTGGAACGCAAGTATCATCCTTATGGAATGCATTTTGCTGTAGGAAACCTACTCTTATAACCTTAGCTATATCAAGTACAAGCTTTTGATCATCAGGTAAAACATCTGCACCTATAAGTTTCACTATTTCCATCAATGATGCTTCCTGATTTAGTATATATACAAGTCTATTTCTGTATTCTACAAAGTTCTTATTTACATGTTCTGCATACCAAGGAGCGAGATCAGTTAAATACTCTGAATAGCTGTCAAGCCACTGTATAGCCGGGAAATGTCTTGCATATGCAAGTCTCTTATCAAGTCCCCAGAAGCAGCGTACAAATCTCTTGGTATTTTGTGTTACAGGTTCTGAGAAATCACCACCCTGTGGAGAAACCGCACCGATAATAGAAACTGAACCTTCACTGCCATTTAGATTTTGCATCATACCGGCTCTCTCATAGAAAGCGGAAAGTCTGGAAGCTAGATATGCCGGGAAACCTTCCTCGGCAGGCATTTCTTCAAGTCGTCCTGATATCTCACGAAGTGCCTCTGCCCATCTGGAAGTAGAATCTGCCATGATCGCAACATCGTAACCCATATCACGATAATACTCTGCAAGTGTCAGTCCTGAATAAAGAGAAGCCTCTCTGGCTGCCACCGGCATATTTGAAGTATTTGCAATAAGGGTTGTTCTATCCATCAAAGGATTGCCGGTCTTAGGGTCGATAAGTTCTGAGAACTCTTCAAGTACCTGAGTCATCTCATTACCACGCTCACCACAACCTATATAAATAATAATATTTGCATCAGACCATTTTGCAATCTGGTGCTGGCTCATAGTTTTACCTGTACCAAAACCTCCCGGAATTGCAGCAGTACCACCCTTTGCAAGAGGGAAGAGTGTATCAAGAATTCTCTGACCTGTGATAAGCGGAACGCTTGCCGGAAATCTTTTCTTTGTAGGTCTCGGAACACGAATAGGCCAATGCTGCGTCATAGTGACAGGAATCTCACTGCCATCTGTAAGTTGCAATGTGAGTAGCTTATCATTGATAGTGTATTCGCCATCTTCAACTACATCCAAAACATATCCCTTAAGGTTTGGTGAAAGCATTACTCTATGCATTATTGCAGGAGTCTCAGGAACTTCAGCAATAATAGTACCACCATCTATAGCCTGTCCGGGTTTTACTGTAATATGAGTTTTCCAAAGTTTTTTTGTATCAAGTGAATCAACACTTACACCTCTGGATATATACGTACCGTCAACTTTAGCTATTTCACTTAAGGGTCTTTCTATACCGTCAAAGATATTGTTAAGTATACCCGGTGCAAGAGTTACAGAAACAGGAGAGCCTGTACCGGTAACAATTTCTCCGGGTTTTATACCACCGGTTTCTTCATAAACCTCAATTATTGTTGCGTCTGATGTAAGACCTATTACCTCACCGACAAGGTTTTCTTTTCCTACATATACCATTTCATGCATTTCAAAGCCGGAATCATTTGATGTTTTTACGATCGGTCCATTTATTGCAAATATAATACCTGTAGTTGCCATTATAGTACCTCCATCTCTACATCAAACTTTTCTTTTGCTTCTGCTATTTTTTTCTCAAAAGAATTGTCAATTAATATATTTTTTGCCGGAATGACAGCTCTCATACCTCCATGAAAAGGATATTTGCTGATAGCTATATCAATATCATGTTTAGCAGAAAGATTATGTGCTAAATTCTCATCATTTGGATCTATGTATATTTTTACTTCATCATTGCCTGCAAATTTCAATGCTCTTTCTATCTGCGAATCAAGTAATGCCTCATATTCAGGACTGGACTGATAATTAGCTAATTTTTCTTCAAGCTGAGTAAATATTTTTCCTTTAATTCGGCAGCCTTCTTACTAAGCTCCATTCGTAGTTTTATTTGTTCAAGAGCGAGCTGCTTATTTGTCTCTTTATCAATCCTTGTAGCTTCTGTTTTTACCTCCATATCAGCAAGTTTTGTCTCACTGTTTTGGTAGTCCAAAAGGTCCTTTTCTAAAGCAGTTTTATAATCTGAAATTATTTTTTCCGCTGCAGCCGTGGCCTCTGCCACGCAAGCTTCTCTAAAATGCTGTAGTTTTTCTTCTATTGTCAAGATAATACCTACCTTTTTAATCTTAATATATCAGTTTGGCAAATGCCAAACTGAAAACACAAAAAATTATAGTTTTAAACCAATAGCTTCATTAACATAATCTGTAATAAAGTTTTCAGATCTGCCGGTACCATGTCTGTCCGGTATATCAATAAAGAGCGGTATATGTGATTCCATCTTATATTTGTTTACAAGATCAGGATAGTCTTTTGAAAATTTTTCGGTAAGAAGCACTATACCTATATCTTTACTGTTTATAACAAAATTTAGAGCATCGGTGAGCTCATTTTTTTCATGAACCACCACTCCCTCTACTCCTGCAAGTCTCATGCCTGTAAGAGTATCCACATTATCACTTATAAGATACATTTTCATAGAATTGCCTTTATAAACGACCAAGGATCATGAAAGCAACGACGAGTCCGTAAAGACAAACACCCTCTGCAAGACCTACGAAAATAAGTGATTTACCAAGTATTGAGCCGTCCTCACTGATAGCACCAAGTGCGGCAGAAGCTGCAGCAGATACGGCTATACCACCACCTACACAGGCAAGACCTACTGAAAGAGCAGCAGCTAGATATCCAAATCCTGTAGCAGATGAAGCAGTTGTCTCAGATGCGGCATAAGCATTGCCTGATAAGAACAATACAGTTGCAACTATCATAACACCGAAGAACATAATTACATTTCCGGCAAGAGCTTTCTTATATCTGCCCTTTGTCTTCTCACCAATCATAAATGCTATAAAAGGAACTGCAATGCTTAAAATAAGAGCTACTGACAATGTTATTTTTACTAATGTATTCATTTTTTTCTCCTAACTAAACTATATAAATTTGTATGATAAAGTCATACGAGTTGATAAATTGATTTGCTCACTATGAGTAAGGCTTAAATGCTCTGCCATCTCCGGTATAGAATCTTGAGAATAATTCATAGTATTCCAGACGTAATACCTGTATACCTACAATCAGACCTTCCATACCCATTACAAAGATATTTCCAAGCACTACTGCAATCCAGTTGATATTACCGCTTTCGGCACCGGAAAGCATAAGCACTACCTCCATCATGGCTGCGTGGCTGACCGCAAAGGCACCCACTCTCACAAAGGAAAGAGAGTTTGAGAAGTAACTTAAAAGTACTTCAAAAAGCTCAAAGAATCCTGTAGAATGAACATTCCGGTGCCACCCTCAAGATGTACTTTCTTCTTTTCTAACATAGCTGATAAAGGCTCTTTTAAGAAAATTAAAATTAGAGGAAGTACAAACATGATAAGTAGTACTATGGATGCAGGCAGGGGGTTGCCGGTCATAAACAATATAATAGTAATAAGTGCTGAGGTATAGAATACCAGTCCGGCTACACCATTTGTATCAAATAATGCCTCTCCCGGTTTTTTAAACTTGAGTTTTGTTAAAATACTTAATATCATCATAAATATTATGATAAACATACCAAGAGTAATAGTTACAACAAAGACTGTATTTAAATTTCCTATAACCGGAAGTGCAGTCATAGCCTTTGCAGGTCTTAGCCAAATAGGGTTTATTATATCTTCAAATCCAAATATCGAACCGAATAAGAATCCGAATATTGTAGAGAAAAAACCGCATCGGGCAATAATTGCAGCAAGTCTCGATTTCTTTTTATAGGCTATGATGCCACCAAGTATCATAAGCACAAGTCCCTGCCCAACATCTCCGAACATAAAGCCGAATATAATGGAATAGGTCAAAGCTATAAGTATGGTAGGATCAAATTCTTTATAATTAGGTAAGCCGTACATTTCAACAAACATCTCGAATGGTTTGAAGATGAAATTGTTGTGAAGCTTTACAGGTGGAGTGCTGAGGACTTTAGATAAATCTCTCTCAACAATACAAAATGTACTTGGTTCGTTTTCAAGTTCTTTTGCCAGTCTATCAGCATCTTTTTCTGTCAACCATCCACAGATAATAAAGAATACCTTTTTATCTTTTCTATTGTCTCTGGTAGCAGCTGCATACTTTCTGACTTCAAATACTTTGTTGAATCTATAAAGTACTTTGTTTGCTAAAAGGAAATCCTCATGGCTGTCTTCAAGAGTTTTTATTATCTTATTGTCAACAGCAAGTATACTGTCCTTCAATTCTTTGATTTTTTCTTCAAGCTTTGTGCTGGCAACCTCCGGAGTACCATGATATTCATCCGGTAAGAAAAATCTCTCGAAATGCATAGAAGAGTATATGGCATCGATTTGTTCAGCTATAGAATCAGGTACAAAATAAACGCCCCATACTTTATCATCTATTTCTCTTGCCTTATAGAAAATAGTATCAATGTCATCATATACAAATGACATGAACTTTTCATAGTATTCCTTCGGCATAGAACCGAATCTGAAGTTTACATATTTAAAATGAAGGATTTTCTCAGTGTCATAATCCAGCCCTATAAAATAGTGAACATTCTTTAGTTTCTCTTCGTACTCTGCAAGTTTTGCTTCCAGCTCACTCTTCTTCTGTGAAAAATCATAAACCTTGTCTGAAAGTGTACGAGTTATTTTGTCGGCCTCTTCGATACTCATGTGACGATCTGTTTGTATTTTTTTATCCTTAAAGTATTCTTTCAGCTCTTCTGATCTGGATAAAATGTCTTTATAAGGATTGCTGTCAGTAAATGCATGCAATTCCTTGACATTTTTCAGTTCGGACAGTGCATTTTCTAACTGAAAATCGTACTTACTGATATATGTCTCAATGATCCTGTCAATATCGTCTTTCGGGCCTGTGATATTCAAGAATTCCATTCTTTCAATCATGCGAAAGACCTCCTTGTTTTAAGTTTTAAAATCTTAGTTATAATATCATCTGCAGGTAGTGAATACCTGATAGATTCTATTATTTCTATGACTCTGCTTATCTCCAACTCTCTAAAAAATAAATAGTAGCTAAGTGTTGCCAATGAATAAGGGTTTTTCTTTTTATTCTTATTGTACAGATATTCAAGAGCAGCTACATAAAGTTCCTCTATACCGGGCTTGGTTTTAAAAAGCTTTGAAGAGAGTTTACCATAATATGTGGCATCAAACAGTGCTTCAAATTCCTCAAGACTGTCAGCTTCCACCATCTGCTTTATCTCATCTATATCTAGTTTGTAATAGTGTGGGATAAGTGTAGAGTATACTTCGGTATCTTTAACTTTGTAGTATTTCTTAGTTCTATATATCCATTGCATATTTAGGAAATCACATCTTGTTCCAAGGATTGATAAGATCTCCTTGCTTTCTTCCCCCTTTAATTCTTTGTTTGCAAATCTGAAGCAAATATCAAAGTAATATGAGTCGAGTGCAAGTGCGTATTCAAATATATTATTAGCACCTTTAGAAAATACTTCATTTAAACAATTATAATATTCGGTATTTTTTAAAGATTCAATAAACTGTGCTACATCCTTTGCAGACAGTAAATCATCAATATTTAAATGCATTTTAGCACCTAAATGCCCTGTGTATGGTTTCAAATCCAAAGATGTTGGTCTATGACTAAGAATGTCTCTGAGCATACGCTTTAATACATACATTGTATTGTACATAGATACTAAATTTAGATATTTTCTGGGAGTGCCGGAGTTGAATTTATAGAGTCTTGAAAACTCCTCCAGACTACTTAGTAGTAATATTTGTTCGATATCTTCACGATGTAATGTGCTGATATCTGTATTCTTGAATGCATCACTGTAATATTTATAATGCATCAATTCATTTATTGCATCACTGATACTTTCACATTCACATAAAGATTTGAACCCGTCAATGTCTATTAGATCGCTTGACATCGAACGAACTTTTGTAGTAAGGGAAGAGTACTGAAATAAATTTCCCATAGCTACTCCTTGATCATATTTGAAAACAGCATATCCACATATTTATCATGGTTAGTGTCATACATGTCTTGCAGATTCTTAAAAGCTGTTTCTGATTGCTGTTTGAGTTCTAATATCTTCTTCTCTTTTGAGATATTCATAGATTCCTGCAATTCGGTAATTCGAGCCTTTGTTTTTGCATCAAGGTCTTGCTTCCAAAGCTCTTTTCTAGCGCTTATTTCAGCAGCGATTTCTTTTTTTCTTAGAGTCGCATCATCAATATAGCTTTGAGACGAGTCTTCGATTTCTGAAAGTCTACTTATTATATCATCCATAAAACCTCCTTAGTAAAATGTATTATGTGATATACCACGTAAGGCAAACCACTGTAAATATGCTTCCCACTACATTTAATAGGAAGAAACACATTTGATGAGAATAATGATAAACCTTTTTTGAAAAAAGTAAAGAGAAAGATTGAATAAATTTCATAAAAATTTTACAAGTTAATAATCTTGGTATATTTATACATAGATGTGTATTATGATAACGAACAGAAGTACATACTATACGAACATAGACTTGAAAAAAAATATGAAATATTGTATAATTGCGGAAGAAGTAGGCAGTATTTACCGAAGGTGCTTGCCTACTATTTTGTTGTATAAGCTTTTATTTCTATGTTGAAATATTCTAAAAGCATAAGATATAGGCAAGATACTTTAATGACTCAGAGTAGTAAAGAACAAAAGTAAAGGAGAGGATATTGTGTTAAAGTATACTATCAAAAGGTTGATATTTGGACTGGCAACTATATTTATTGTATCAACCTTGACGTTTTTCCTTATGCAGCAGGTTCCCGGAGGCCCGTTTGCTGCGGATAAGTCGATTTCAAAAGCAGCTCAAAAAGCATTGGAAGTAAAATATGGTTTGGATAAACCTATTACAGTGCAGTATGTTAATTATTTTAAAAATGCCTTAAGGGGAGATTTTGGAATAAGTATAAAGCAGAGAGGAAGAGATGTAGCTCAGATAATATCCAGTAAATTTCCGGTGTCTGCAAGAGTGGGAGGAATATCAATAATCCTCGCACTAATGTTTGGAGTTCCACTAGGTTCTATTGCCGCACTTAATAGGGGAAAAGTCCTTGACAGACTGATTATTATGTTTGCGACTTTGGGAATAGCGGTACCAAGTTTCGTAGTATGTACTATTCTTATGTATACATTAGGCGTTAAGCTTGAGCTTCTACCAACATATGGTCTAACATCACCATTAAATTATATAATGCCTGTATTGGCACTTTCATTTTACCCTACAGCTTATATTGCAAGACAGATGAGGTCTTCAATGTTGGATGTACTTGGACAGGATTATATGAGAACAGCAAGGGCAAAAGGACTTTCAGAGAATGTTATTTTGTTTAAACATGCACTTAGAAATGCCATACTGCCGATTATTACATATATGGGACCTCTTGTAGCATATACTCTTGTAGGTAGCTTTGTTGTAGAAAAGATATTCACTATTCCGGGACTCGGAGGCGAGTTTGTAAGTTCGGTTATAAATCAGGACTACACAGTTATTATGGGAACTACCATATTCCTGGCAACACTTATTATAGTGATGAATGTTTTGGTAGATATCGCATATACAATCATTGATCCAAGAATAAAACTAAAGTAAAGCCTATAAGAAAGGAGAAGGTTGTCACATATATCTTTGTGACAGCTCTATATAAAATGAGCAAACATATTATTTCAGGGCATTTAAATTTATCGCCTGAAGATTTTTTGCCTGCCAGCAAAGAAGAAAGAAAGCTTGGTAGTGATGCGTCAAAGTGTAAGCTTCTGGCAGGACGGATTTCGAAGACTTTTAAAAAATAAGGTAGCACTTGTATCTTTGGCAGTGTTTTTTGTTATATTGATACTTGCATTTATTGTACCAATCTTTTATCCATATGATTATGCAACACAGTTACAAGGTAGTGAGAGACTTATGCCTATGCAGTACTCAGCAAATGAGATGACAAGAATAGCTGCAGGAGAGAAGATATTTCCACATATACTGGGTACAGACAGTCTTGGAAGAGATTATGCAATCAGAGTAATGATGGGGGCTAGAATTTCACTTATAGTAGGACTTTTGGCATCTTTTATTGTACTTATTATCGGTTCGATTTACGGTTCTATTGCAGCATTCTCAGGTGGATGGGTGGATCTTATAATGATGAGAATTGTAGATATTATATACACAGTTCCTGATATTCTACTTATCATACTTTTAACATTTGCACTCAAGAAACCAATGAAGCTTTTGGCATCTGCACCGGGATTTGGATGGATCAATATTCTTGGAATAAATCTGATAAGTATATTTATAGTTTTTGCGCTTTTGTACTGGGTAGGTATGGCAAGAATTGTTCGTGGACAGATACTTGTGTTAAAGGAGCAGGAGTATGTTACAGCTGCCAGAGCACTTGGAGCAAAGAGTGGACAGATAATCAGAAAGCACTTGCTTACAAATACTATCGGTACATTGATAGTTACAACTACATTGCAAATACCTTCTGCTATATTTACAGAAAGTTATTTGTCATTTTTGGGACTGGGTGTGGCTGTTCCAATGCCGTCTCTTGGTTCACTTGCTTCAGATGCCATTACAGGATTGCAATCATATCCACATCTTTTATTTGCACCGGCAATACTTATCAGTTTGATAATACTTAGTCTTAACCTTTTGGGTGACGGACTCCGTGATGCATTTGACCCTAAGCTAAAGAATTAAAGGAAGGTAATTATGAGTAAACATCTTGTAGATATAGAACATGAGAGACTTTCCTTCTTTACTCCGGCAGGAGAGGTGAAAGCCTTAGATGATGTTTCCTTCTATGTGAATGAGGGAGAAGTATTGGGAGTAGTAGGAGAGTCAGGATCCGGAAAAAGTGTTACAAGCTATTCACTTATGGGGCTTATAGCAAATCCGGGAAAGATTATAGGTGGAGATTTATATTTCAATGGATATCACATCAATGAAATGAGTGAAAAAGAGATGAGAAAAATCCGTGGAAATGAAGTTTCAATAATCTTTCAGGATCCTATGACCAGTTTGAATCCGGTATATACTATCGGAAACCAGATAATGGAAGTTATACTTCTACATACAGATAAGAACAAAAAAGAGGCTAGAGAAAGAGCGAAAGAGCTTCTTACTTTGGTAGGAATAAATGAACCTGATAAGAGACTTAAGCAATATCCACATGAGCTTTCAGGTGGTATGAGACAGCGAGTTATGATCGCTATGGCACTTGCCTGTGAGCCTAAGCTTTTGATAGCGGATGAGCCAACAACAGCACTTGATGTTACAATTCAGGCACAGATTATAGAGCTTATGATAGAACTTAAAAATAAGCTTGGTATGGCAATCATTATGATTACACATGACCTTGGTGTGGTTGCAAATATTTGTGACAGAATAGCGGTTATGTATGCAGGAAAGATTATAGAGAGCGGTCTTACAGATGAGATTTTTTATAATCCAAAGCATGAATATACAAAGGGGCTTTTAAAGAGTATTCCAAAGATGTATGAAGCGGAGTATGAAAGACTTGTTCCTATTGAGGGTTCACCTGTAGACATGCTCAACCCTCCAAAGGGTTGCCCATTTGCTTCCAGATGCGACTCTTGCATGAAGATATGCTTAAGAGAAATGGCACCGGTAAAGAATTTTAGTGAAACTCACTATTCACAGTGCTGGTTAAATGAGCTTGAAGAAGATGCAAAGGAAAATAAGACGGAGGGAGAATCAGGATGTCTGAAAAAATAATTAGAGTTGAACATTTACAACAATTCTTCCCTGTCGGAGGTTTTGGTAAAAATAAAAAATATGTCAGAGCTGTAGATGATGTTTCTTTCTATATTGAAAAGGGAGAAACTTTGGGACTTGTAGGAGAGTCGGGGTGTGGTAAAACTACGACGGGTAGATCTTTACTTAGACTCTATGAGCCTACAGATGGTAGAATTATATATAAGGATCAAGTTCTGTTTGACAGCGGGAAAGTACCTCTTGTAGATGAAAACGGGAATGATATCATAGAAAATGGTGCGCCTAAACTTGGAAAAAGACATCAGTAAATATGTATCCCTACAGAAAAAAACTACAGATAGTTTTCCAGGATCCTTATGCATCACTTGATCCAAGAATGACAGTAGGAGATATTATAGGTGAGGCTATAGATATCAATAAGATCGCAGCTTCAAAACAGGATAGACATGACAAGATTATAGAGGTATTACAAACTGTAGGCCTTAACTCAGAGCATGCCAACAGATATCCTCATGAGTTCTCGGGAGGACAGAGACAAAGAGTTGGTATCGCAAGAGCACTTGTAGTTGACCCTGATTTTATTGTTGCAGATGAGCCGGTATCTGCACTGGATGTTTCTATACAGGCTCAGGTTGTAAATATGTTTGAGGATTTACAAAAAGAGAGAGGGCTTACATATCTGTTTATTGCACATGATCTTTCTATTGTAAATCATATAAGCAACAGAATTGGTGTTATGTACCTTGGTAAGATGGTGGAGCTTGCAGAGAGTGCTGAGATTATATTTAGGCCATTGCATCCATATACACAGAGTCTTATTTCTGCTATACCTGTAGCAGATCCTAAGGTTTCCAGAGAAAGATCAAGAATAGTACTTGAGGGAGAGGTTCCTTCACCTCTTAATCCGCCAAGTGGATGTCACTTCAGAACTAGATGTAAATATGCTACAGAACAGTGTGCAATGGAAGTTCCAAAATGGAGAGAGATGGAAAAAGGGCATTTTGTTGCCTGTCATAATATAGAAAAGATAAACTAAATATTAGAACCAGACGGTTTTAAATATAAAATTTATAGGAGGATTTATGAAGAAAAAATTGGTTTTAGCGACATTGATTCTTAGCGGTGCACTTGTATTAGCAGGATGTGGCGGCGGATCAAAGTCAGCAAAAAAGGATGGAGGCAAGATTCTTACTATCGAATTGGGACCGGAAGTAGAGTCAATTGACCCTGCACTTAATACAACAAATGATGGTGCAAACTATCTCACATATCTTTTTGATAATTTGCTTAGAGTCGACAAGGATGGAAAGATTGCTCCAAGTTTGGCTGAGAAGTACGAGTCAAGTGCAGATGCACTTACATGGACATTCTACTTAAGAGACGGTTTAAAGTGGTCAGACGGTTCAGATTTAACAGCTAATGATTTCGTATACAGCTGGCAGAGAATGATTGACCCTGAGGTTGCTGCACCATATGCTGAGATAACTCTTGGAATGGTGGAAGGTTATGAAGAGGCTATAGGTTTACCTGATGCAGACGGTAATCCTACAATAGATCCGGATATTACAAAGCTTAGAGTTGAGGCAACTGATGATAAGACTTTGGTTGTTCATATGGCAACACCAACACCTTATTTTGACAAGCTTGTAACATTTGCAGCACTTTCACCTGTAAAGAAGGATGTAGTAGAGGCAAATCCTGACAGATGGACACTTGATCCAAAGACATATATCTCTACAGGTCCATTTAAGCTTACAGAGTGGAAATCGGGAAGCTATTTAATGCTTGAGAAGAATGAGAACTACTGGAATAAGGATGCAGTTAAGCTTGACGGTATCAAATGTCTCCTTATGCAGGATCAGAATGCAGCTTTTAGTGCATATGAGTCCGGAGATGCTTTGATGATTAAGGATATTCCTACACAGGAGATCACAACATTGCAGAAGAGATCTGATTATCACCTTGATCCACAGCTTGGAACATATTTTATCGACTTAACAATAACTTAGAGGAGTTTAAAGATGCAAGAGTGCGTCAGGCACTTTCACTTGCACTTGATAGAAAGTATATTTCAGAGACTATTACAGCAGGTACATATACTCCTGCTAGCGGATTTGTAAGTTCAGGTGTAACAGATTGGGACGGTTCACCTTGGGCAGATAATATTACAGACCCTTCTGTATATATCAATATTGAAGATCATGCAGGTAATCTTGCTAAGGCTAAAGAGCTTTTGGCAGAGGCAGGACATCCAAATGGTGAAGGACTTCCTACTTTTACATATTCAATAAATGATGCAAGCTATCATAAAAAGATTGCTGAGTATTTACAGCAGGCTTGGAAAGAGTTGGGCATTAATGTAGAAGTAAATGTAGTTGAGTGGAAGTCATTTACACCACAGAGAAGATCAGGAAACTATCAGATAGCAAGAGATGGTTGGGTAATGGATTACAATGATCCTTCAAATATCCTTCAGCTTACACAGACAGGAAACGGAAATAACAGTTCAAAGTACTCTAATCCTGAGTATGATGCACTCTTAGATAAGGCTGCTGCCGAGATAGATCCACAGACAAGATATGGTTACTTCCATCAGGCTGAAGAGATGCTTATGAGAGATATGGGTGTAACACCGCTTCTTTACTACAATGAGATGTATCTTCAGAGCGATAAGGTAAAAGACAGCTATCATACAGCTGACGGTATCTATCACTTTGAGTATGCCGATATTGCAGAATAAAAAATATTAGAATTTTAGGAGAATTTATGAGAAAAAGATTGTTTTTGGCTACACTGACAATTGCTGCAGCAGTAGCACTTTCAGCATGTGGAGGTTCAAATCCGCAAGTAAGAGCGGAAAGATTCTTACTATTGAGGAAGGACCTGATGTTGAAACAATTGACCCTGCACTCAATCAGTCAGCTGACGGTGCAAACTATTTAACAATGATATCAGACAACTTGCTTAGACTTGATAAGGATGGCAAGATAGCGCCAAGTTTGGCTGAGAAATATGAAGTAAGTGATGACGGACTTACATGGACTTTCCATCTAAGAGACGGACTTAAGTGGTCTGACGGTTCAGCGTTTAGCGCTAACGACTTTGTATACAGCTGGCAGAGAATGGTTGACCCTGAGGTTGCCGCTCCATATGCAGAGACTGTACTTGGAATGGTAGAGGGCTATGATGAGGCTATAGGTTTACCTGATGCGGACGGTAATCCTACAATAGATCCTGATATCACAAAGCTTAAGGTAGAGGCACCGGATGATAAGACTTTGGTTGTTCATATGTCACATCCTGCACCATACTTTGACAGACTTGCGGCATTTGCAGCACTTTCACCTGTAAAGAAAGACGTAGTGGAGGCAAATCCTGACGGATGGAGTCTTGATCCTAAGACATATATCTCAACAGGTCCTTTCAAGCTTACAGAGTGGAAGCAGGGAAGCTACATATTGGTTACAAAGAATGAAAATTACTGGAATAAGGATGCCATAAAGCTTGACGGTATCAAATGTCTCCTTATGCAGGATCAGAATGCGGCTTTTAGCGCATATGAGTCGGGAGATGCCTTAATGATTAAGGATTACCCTGTGCAGGAGATAACAACAATGCAGAAGAGACCGGATTATAAGTCCAGTCCTAAGCTTGGAATATCATATATCGCTATCAACAATGATTTGGAAGAGTTTAAGGATCCTAAGGTGAGAGAGGCACTTGCACTTGCACTTGACAGAAAGTATATGGCGGATACTATTACTGCAGGTATAAATTCACCTGCAACAGGCTTTATCCCTGACGGTGTAGTGGATTGGGACGGAAGCGCATGGGCTGACAATATAATAGACAAGTCTGTATATATTGATAATGACAATTTTAAAGTAAACCTTGCAAAGGCTAAGGAACTTCTAAAAGAAGCCGGATATGAGAACGGAGTAGGACTTCCTGCTATGTCATATACAACAAATGATGCAGGTCTCAACAAGAAGGTTGCAGAGTATTTACAGCAGGCTTGGAAAGAGCTTGGAATAAATGTTGAGGTAAACATTGTTGAGTGGAAGTCATTTATGCCGCAGAGAAGATCCGGAAACTATCAGTTGGCAAGAGACGGATGGGTAATGGATTATAACGATCCTTCAAATCTTCTTGAGTGTGTATACAGTACAAACGGAAACAACAACTCAAAATACAAAAACCCTGAGTTTGATGCGCTCCTTGATAAGGCTGCACAAGAGTCTGATGCAAAGACAAGATTCGGATATTTCCATCAGGCTGAGGAACTTCTATTAAAAGATGCCGGAGTTATTCCGCTAATGTATCAAAATGAGACATATCTTCAGAGCGATAAGCTTATAGACAGCTTCTATACATCAGACGGTATTTGGCACTTTGAGTATGCTGATATAGCAGAATAATATATTATAAATTTTAGAGTCGGAACTTGGATTCCGGCTCTTTTTGTATAAATATTGATAATCTATGATGCATAAATTTGAGTTTCTAATGTTTTAACTTGTAGAGATATTATTTATTTAATTTAAAGGGTAGACAAAGATATTCAATTATGGTATATTTATTCATATAATTGAATAAAGTTAAAAATGGAGGAGGAATTAATGAAAAAAAGATTTATTGTTGCCGCATTGGCAATAGCCGGTGCAATGGCCCTTTCAGGGTGTGGCGGTTCAAAATCAGGCGGTGAAGGTACAAAAAGTGGTGATACTACACAAACAGCTGTAGGTAAGAAGATACTTACAATTCAGCTCGGACCTGATGTAGAGTCAATTGACCCTGCACTCAACTCTGCCGTAGACGGTGCAAACTATATCTTGTTTGCTTTTGACAATCTTTAAAGGTTGATAAAGACGGAAAGATAGTACCGGGACTTGCCGAGAAGTATGAAATAAGTGATGACCAGCTTACCTGGACATTCTACTTAAGAGACGGATTAAAGTGGTCAGACGGTTCAGATCTTACAGCAGAAGATTTCGTATACAGCTGGCAGAGAATGGTTGATCCAAATGTTGCGGCACCATATGCACAGACAGTGCTGGGAATGGTAGAAGGATATGAGGAAGCTATAGGTTTGCCTGATGAAGAAGGTAATACTACAGTAGATCCGGATCCTACAAAGTTAAAAGTAGAGGCAACAGATGATAAGACTTTGGTGGTACATATGGCAAAGCCTACACCATATTTTGATAAGCTTGCATCATTTGTTTCTCTTTCACCTGTTAAGAAGGATGTAGTAGAGGCAAATCCTGACGGTTGGAGTATTGATCCTAAAACATATATTTCAACAGGTCCTTTTAAGCTTACTGAGTGGAAGCCGGGAAGTTACCTTATGTTTGAGAAATGAGAACTATTGGGATGCAGATTCTGTAAAGCTTGATGGTATTAAATGCCTTCTTATGAATGATCAGAATGCGACTTTCAGTGCATATGAATCGGGTGATGCTTTAATGATAAAGGAAGTTCCTACACAGGAGATCACAACATTAAAGACAAGATCTGACTTCCATGTAGATCCTATACTTGGAACATACTATCTTGATTTAAATAATAACTTAGATGAGTTTAAAGACTCAAGAGTAAGAGAGGCACTTTCACTTGCTCTAGACAGAAAGTATATTTCAGAGACAATTACAGCAGGTACATATACTCCTGCAACAGGCTTTGTAAGTGAGGGAGTAACAGACTGGGACGGCTCTGCATGGAAAGACAATATAACAGATCCATCTGTGTATATAAATATTGATGATCATGCAGCTAATCTTGCAAAGGCTAAAGAGCTTTTAAAAGAAGCAGGATATGAGAATGGTGTCGGATTACCTGAGATGGTTTATTCAACAAATGATGCAAGTTATCACAAGAAGATAGCAGAATATTTACAGCAGGCATGGGGTGAGCTTGGCCTTAAAGTACAGGTAAATATAGTTGAGTGGAAGTCATTTACACCACAGAGAAGATCAGGAAACTATCAGATAGCAAGAGATGGTTGGGTAATGGATTATAATGACCCTTCAAATATATTAGAGCTTGCATCAACAGGAAATGGAAATAACAGTGCTAAGTACAGCAATCCTGAGTTTGATGCTCTTATGGAAAGGCGGCTACAGAGAAAGATCCACAGACAAGATTTGGATATTTACATCAGGCTGAAGACTTTATAATGAAGGATACAGCTATGGTTCCGCTTCTTTATTACAATGATTTCTATCTTCAGAGTGATAAGATAACAGGCAGCTGGCATTCAGCTGACGGCTTCTGGCACTTTGAGTATGCTGATATAGCAGAGTAAGAATTGAATAGTAAAGCATATATTTTAGTATAAAAAGCGGGTTGTCGTTAATATTAAACGACAACTCCTTTTTATATACTTATCATTCATCGTTACAGTTCAGGTAGCCCCTTTAGAGCTTTTGTTTTACAATCCTAATCGCAACTCTTTCTTAAAACTTCGCAGGATTTTACGCAGTCTGCAAAAACTCGTTTGTTCGCTTGGGGAGCAGCGAACTGCACTCAAACAAGTCACAGGCTGCTTAATCTGAGTCTCGTTTTCACGAAAGAGTTAAACGCTACAAGGATTGTAAAATTAAAAGTCTCAAGATATATGGTACCTGAACTGTAACCATTCATCTATAAACTCAGTCATATACTTTCTTTTTCTAAGAGGGCAATTTTGTCTTTGCAGATGTATATTTTCTCTCTCTTTTATTGAAATATTTTCAAAAAATGTTTTCCAAAGTTTGGAATAAGGATTTTTTATATCATTTAACTTTGTAGCAAATTCAAGCTCACTTTTTTCAACTATTTTCAGGTAACAGTCACTGTCCTTTGGATGAATTAGGGCAATACTTCTTGAAGAGTCTATAATAATCCAGTTAAGAGAAGGCATTCTATCCTTAAAATGATGGGAGAGTTCGGCAAGTATATCATGCTTTGGTTCTATATTTGCCAAAAAGAGATCCTTATCCACTTCTTTAAATCTTGTCACCTCTTTATAGGAGTGAATCTCACGGTTGACAGCTGTTTGAAACTTTAAAAGTTTCATAACAACCTCCTCACCTGACATATAATTGATTTTTTTACCATATTTAAAAGCAAGTTTCAGGTAATTATAAATATCATTTCCTGTATCTTTATCATATAAGAAAGCCATATAAACAATCTCATATGTTCGCATAGAAAGTTTGTGCTTAATACTTTCTATAACCTTTTTTGCTTTATTAATATCGGTGCTTACATATATATTTTCCGAAAAAAGATTTTGCTGTGTAAATAAATGTTTCTGCAGTTTTATACTTTCATCCTTATGGCAAAGACTGTATTCCCAAGCTGTGTATATACATGATGCCAAGGCGTAAAAGTTATCATCATATGTAAATATTTTCATTATTTTAATCCAAAATCATCAAATAGAGATAGTTGTCTTTCATCTTTGTAGCTATGTTGATAGTTCTCATTACCGCTTAATCCGATAAGTCTATTTGTTATATATTTTTCATCCAATAAGGTTTTGTACATCATTTTTCCATTACAGGTTAAAAAGTACTGTGCCCTTTTTAAGACTACACCCATCTTGGAAATGGAATTAAAGTCAAGAAGTGAGTACCTGCGAGAACTTATAATTCTTTTTGCCGCCTTAGGACCAATACCCGGTACCCTGAGTAAACTTGATATGTCAGCTGTCTGTACTTCTACAGGGAAGAACTCCAAATGCTTAACAGCCCAATTGCATTTAGGATCCATATAGGTGTTAAAGTCCGGATTATCTTTACTTAGAAGTTCCTGTGCATTAAAACCGTAAAATCTAATAAGCCAATCAGCTTGATAAAGCCTGTGTTCTCTTAAAAGCGGCACAGGTGTATTTAGGGTTGGTAGAGATGAATCCTCATTAATGGGAATATATGCGGAATAAATACCCTTTTTAAGTCAAAACTTTTATATAGATTTTGTGCAGTCATAAGGATAGTATAGTCACTGTCATCACCGGCACCTATAATCATTTGTGTACTCTGGCCGGACGGCACAAATGGTCGAACATTAGCCTGTTTAGTGATAGGTAATGAATTTAAAATACTATCCCCCTCAATTTGGGCTACATCATTAAATATACTTCCGGGAAGATATTTATTTATATTGCTTCTTGGGAGCTTCGAACTCTTTCCGGTACTTAACCTATTCATCTCTATGGAATCCTTTATTTTTTTCATAGGATCTGATATAAGATGAAAGCTTTTATTGGGAGCATATTTTTTTAGGCTTGATTCAGTAGGGAACTCAATATTAACACTCATTCTGTCTGCAAGAGAGCCGGCCTGTAAAAGTAATTCATCAGAGGCACCGGGTATAGCCTTAACATGGACATATCCGTTAAACATGTATTCATTCCTTAACAGAATAAGAGTTTCACAGATCTTTTCCATAGTAAAGTTCGGACTGTTAATTATACCGGAACTTAAAAACAACCCTTCAATATAATTCCTTTTGTAAAATTCCACAGTCAACTCGCAAATCTCTCTTGGAGTAAAGCATGCACGTCTTATATCATTACTTTTTCTGTTAATACAGTACTTACAATCAAAAATACAATGGTTAGTCATAAGTATCTTAAGCAAAGAAACACATCTTCCATCGCTACTGAAAGTATGGCATATTCCTGCGGCTACACTGTTACCAAGCTTTCCACCTTTTCCCTTTCTATCCACTCCACTTGAAGTGCAGGCAACATCATATTTAGCAGCGTCTGAGAGTATTTCAAGCTTTTTAAAAATATCATCATTAGAACATATGTTTATCATAAATAAATTATACACAAACATATGTTCGTGTGTCAATAGAGGTTTTTATGTAGATAATATGGTTTTATGAATAATAAAGAAGTTCAAAAAAACATGGTGAAATATATTTCGACTTTCGATAAGTCAATAAGGGATTTTAATGTAGAGGAATCTCAATCGGATGGAGAAGAGAATACAGATAACAAATATTTAATAGATACAATTCATAAAAAGGTTGGTAGCGAAGGAATGTCTTCTATATCTTTAAAAGAAGAGTCCGGTGGAACTTTAAAAATGTTTGCTTTATATCCTTCGGTGAAAGAGGTTTTAGACAAGGGTGCTACATTGTTTGTAGATGAACTAAATGCCAGACTACATCCCATGCTTGTTAGAAATATTATATTGACATTTTTATCACCTGAGATAAATACAAGAAATACACAGCTTATTTTTACAACGTATGATATATGGCAGTTTTCAAACGATTTACTTTGTAGAGATGAGATATGGATGGTATCTAAAAATAATGATGGAGTATCAGAACTTTATTCGTTGGGAGAGTTTAAGGATGAAGATGGGAATAAGATTCGCAGAGATGAGGTTTGTCAAAGAAATATATTGCAGGAAACTATGGCGCAATTCCGGCATTAAAGCCTATGAAAGTACTTAGGGAGGGTAATATACAATGAAAGGGGGGAGAAAAGCCAAGTGAGTGTAGAGCCGGAAAAAGAAAAGACCGTAATAAACGTGTGGAGATTTCCTTTGATTTTAAAGATAATAAATGGGCAGAGACTTCATAGATTGGGGTTTCTGCTTTTTTATATTTATATTGACTTTTTCGCTACAAAAAATTAAAATTGTAGCGAAAGAGGTTGAGAATATGGATGAAAGAAATATTATTGATAGGTTACTTGAAGAACGGAACGGTTATATTAGACTGGTTGAAGCTCAAAATGAAGGATTGTCAAAGTATTTTGTTTTGGATTATGTCCGTAAAAATGAAATGGAAAAGATTGCACCCGGAATATACATTTCACCTGATGCATGGGAAGACAGACTTTATTTGATTCAGCTAAGGAATAGAAAAATTGTTTTTTCCCATGAAACAGCCCTGTATATTCATAATCTTTCCGACAGAGAGCCTTTTTCACCGGTAATTACTGTTGGACGAGGTTATAATGCGAAACATCTAAAAGATAGCGGTGTTGTAGTACATACGGTAAGACAGGAATGGTTAGATCTGGGCTTGACAAAGGCGCAGACTTTTACCGGTAATACTGTGAGAATCTACGACAAAGAGCGTTGTATATGTGATATTATCAAGAATAAGAAAAGAATGGATATTCAAGTATTCCAAAAGGCTTTGACATCATATTTTTCAGATAGTGAAAAAAATATTCATAATCTCATGGAATATGCAGGTATTATGGGGGTCTCAGATAAGGTGAGGCAATATGCAGAGGTATTGTTATGATTAAAAATGCTACAGCTGTAAAGGCAAAGATAAAAAATAAAGCAGGTGGTGACAGTGACAAATCGCAGATAATACTAAGAATATATCTGATGGAGCGACTTTTGGAGAGAGTTTCTTTATCACAATATAGAGACAACTTTGTGTTGAAGGGAGGACTTTTAGTATCTTCTCTGGTAGGTGTGGATATGCGTTCAACTATGGATGTAGATACTACAGTAAAATCACTTCCTTTAAATAAGAGGTCAGCACAGAAGATTTTGGAAGAAATAATAGCAGTTAAACTAGAGGACGGAGTTGCTTTCGTATAACCAAGGTACAGGATATTATGGAAGGTCACGAGTATGAAGGTATTCGTTTTATGATAGAATGTACGATGGATAAGTTAAAACAGACCATTAAGGTCGATATCTCAACAGGCGATGAGATTACGCCGAGAGCAGTAGCATATAAGTTACCACTCATTATTGAGGACAGATCAATTAATCTTTGGGCGTACAATTTGGAGACACTTCTTGCAGAAAAACTTGAAACCATCATGGTAAGAGCTGAAGCTAATACAAGGATGAGAGATTTCTATGATATACATGTTTTACTTGAGCAAGATGTAGTGACTATTGACAGAGATACAATGAAATCTGCATTTTATGCTACATGTAAGAGACGAAAGTCTACTGAGCGGATTGTGACGATAGATGATGTTATCAATAAGATTGCTGATGATGAAGTGATGAAGCAGCAATGGAAGACCTACCGAAAAACCAACTATTACGTAGGTGCATTAGAATGGGATGATGTAATAGAAAGCACGAGAACATTAAGAACAATGGTTGAGTAAAAAATATCGATATTGTAGATTGTTCCTGAAAATGAGATATTTTTTATATAGTTCTGTCTTTGACAGTTTTGAAATATAGAATACACTTCAAACCCTGTGTTTTAGCGGCTTTGGAGTGTATTTGCATTTCGTTTTGAAACTATAAAAATAGTATTTTATATTAACGGGTAGTAAGTTTTTTGCCAATTGCAAGTTTATTTATTGTTTCTATACCGGTATTACATCCACATTCAATTCTTTCAATTGTAGATTTTGAAACATGAAATATTTCAGTAAGTTGTCTTTGAGGCAGTCCGGTACTTGCAAGATTGAGAGAGCTTTCTAAAATAGTTTTTTCATTCAGGTATCCGTTTTTGAAGTCATTGTTTTTTAGCTCATCATTTAAATAATCATCAAATTTAATATTAGCCATTATTATTCTCCTCGAATTCTTTTTAAGCATATCTGAATGATAGCATATATCGGTTAGAACTACAAATTTAAAGGTATAGTTAAAGAACTATAATATATGTGTTAAAAATACAAATAAGAAGCCGTCTGAAATGTATCCGGCATCTACAATACATATATTAGTGGAAGAAATAAAAAAGTAGAAAGCCCGGAATAATTTACTTTTTCGCTACCAAAATTTAAAATAGTAGCTAAAAGGGCTGATAATATGGATGACAAAATACCCTTACCTGCATTGTAGATTATATCTGCTTTGCAGGTATTTTGTGTTGAGATACACAAAAATTGATTGACAACTTGTCAGTTGAAGTATATCATATGAATGAGCGGAGGTATAAAATGAGAGATGTGAAAGAACCTGAAATACGGCGTACCGAGATTATGGATGCTGCAATGATACTTTTTATGGAGAAGGGGTATACCAATACAACAACTCAGGATATAGTCGATAAAGTAAATATATCAAGAGGATTATTATATTATCATTTCAAAAATAAGGAGGATATTTTATATTGTCTTGTAGAAAGATATTCAGAGAGATTGTTGAAAGATATTTACAGTATCGTCTATGATGAAGATAAATCCGCTATAGAAAAAATCAGGTCTTTTATAGATATCACAATTATATCTTCACAAAATATTACTGCAGAGGATACGGTACTGCAAAAAACAGTTGAACTTAAAGAAAATCAATATATGATAGATAAGTTATTCCATAAGCTGGTTGAAAAGCTTACAGTATATTTTGAAAAAATTATAAATCAAGGGATAGCGGAAAAGAGTTTTTCTGTAAAAATATCCGACAGAAACGGCAGAGTTTCTTATGACGGCATATGTTTTTGTATCAAATAACATGAGCATAAAATGTTCAAAAAAAGAACCTGTCAATAATTACTTAAATGCATTTAAGACAATGCTTGAACAAAGTTTAAATGCGAAAAGGCTCTTTAGAGATTAAAGATAAGAGATTGATTTTTTTATACATAAAAAAATCGACAGCTGATAATATGCTGTCGTTTATTTTAAAGAATAACTGACAATTTGTCAATAAAGGAGAATTATGTTGGAGATAAAGAATTTCAGTAAATTTTACGGAGATAAAAAAGTAGTTGATAACCTGTCAATTTCTGTACAGTCCGGAGATATTTATGGTTTTATAGGGGCAAATGGAGCCGGAAAAACCACAACAATAAAAGCGGTAGTCGGCATTCATGACTTTGAAGGTGGAAGTATAACCGTTGGCGGGCATTCAATTAAATCACAACCTGTGATTTGTAAAAAAATGATGGCATATATTCCGGATAATCCCGACCTTTATGAACATTTGACAGGGTTTCAGTATATAAATTTTATTGCTGACTTGTTTGAAGTTTCTACTGAAATACGTAAAGAAAGAATTCAAAAGTACAGTGATTTATTTGAGATGACAAAGTATCTTTCAGGATTGATATCTTCGTATTCACATGGTATGAAACAACGAACGGCAATTATTTCAGCACTGGTACATGATCCGAAGTTGTTTATTTTGGATGAACCTTTCGTTGGACTCGATCCGAAGGCGGCTTTTTGTTTGAAGAGTATAATGCATGAATGTGTGTCAAACGGTGGAGCTGTTTTCTTTTCAACACATGTATTGGAAGTTGCAGAAAAATTATGTAATAAGATTGCAATTATAAAAAACGGGAAGTTAATAGCAAGCGGTAATATAGGAGATGTAAAAGGAGATAAATCCTTGGAAGCTTTTTTTATGGAGGTAGAGGATAATGAGAGAATTGTGGATACTTATTAGAGTGCAAATATATAATTTCTTTCCGATAAACGAAATCAGATATTCGAAAAATAATAAAAGCTCCGGTAGTATTACAAGCTTTGGAATAACTGTGCTTTTTGTATTTTCCTGTATATATAATATCATGACAGCAAAAACGCTGGTGCAAGTAGGGCAGCAGGGATTGATACCTGCATATATGTTGGCGGTATCAAGTTTTGCTATATTATTTTTGACAATATTTTATTCTAACGGGATTTTATTTGGCAGCCATGATATGGAAGCACTCTTATCTTTGCCTGTGAAAGGATTGTATATCATAAGCAGTAAATTCATGTTTATGTATTTATTGAACTTTTTTATAGGTTTGATGTTTATGCTTCCTGGAGGAATTGTTTGGGTAGGGAGTGAAAGCTTAGGGGCAGTTGATATTATTCTGTTTTTTCTTTCTATATTGTTTGTGCCGTTGATACCTATGTGTATAGCGGCATGTATGGGGATAATTATCGTTGTCATTTCATCTTTTTTTAAAAGAAAAAATATTGTTGCTCTGATTTTTTCATTTGCAATGATAGGTGCAATAGGATATATTGCAGTAACAGCCATGGGTAATGAAAACAATATCGGTATTACACTTGCCAAGCAAATCACAGGACTGTATCCGATATCTAAGCTGTTTATGCAATATTATAATTTCCCTATGTACATTGGAGAAGGATTTTTTATTTTTCTTTCAACAGCAGTTTTTTATATATTTATAAAAATTGTTTCGGTGAAGTATAGACTGCTTAATACTCTTGCGAAAACAACACCCGGATATACCGACAACAAAGAAACATATAAGAGAAAACTGGTATTTATTGCCCTATATAAAAAAGAAGCGGGTCGATTTTTAAACTCTTATATGGAGGTGTTGAATGCAGGGTTTGGAGTGATACTTTTATGTGTTTTCAGTATATTTTTGTTGTTTAATCCCGTGGAACAAATTGGAAGGTATGTGAAAATTGAAAATATAAATGAATATTTTTCAAATCTGTCTCCGCTTTTTATTGCGGCTATGTTGGTTATCAGTTGTCCGGCAGCTTCAGCCATATCTTTAGAAGGAAAAAATATTTGGATTTTACAAAGTTCTCCTGTCAAGGTAAAAACAATATTAAATTCAAAGATAGCGCTAAACCTTACACTTCATATGATAGGATATATAATTTCAGTATTTGTATTCATATTAAAACTTGATATGAACTTTATTCAAATACTTAACCTGATTATTGTTCCTATATGCTATTCGCTTTTTATAACAGTGACGGGAGTTGTCTTAAATAAAAAATACCCCAACTATAATTGGGAAAGTGAAATGATAGTAGTAAAGCAGAGTATGCCTGTTATTTTATCCGGGCTTATAGGGATTGTTGCACTCATTATTCCGATTTTTTTCTTTATTTAGTTTTTAAATCTTATGATAACATATACATTGCAAGCGACATCGATTTTTTTACTTGTTATTTCAAGTGTGGTTTATAAAAAAATTTGAGCAATTCAAAAATTTATTTAATTTAATAAGGAAATAAATAGTTTATAATACTACGAAAATCATTCTTAAAAAAGAAGCCTCACAGATATAGTATCCGGAAGCTTCTTTTCTATATTATGATATGCTTTTCTTATTTTGTTCTTTCAAATTCTTCTGTGCTGTAGCCAGCATCAACTTGATTCTGTTTAGCTGGTTAACTTCCGAAGCACCCGGATCATAGTCTACCGCTATGATATTTGCCTCAGGATGCGAACGGCGAAGCTCTTTTATAACACCCTTACCCACAACATGGTTTGGCAGACAACCAAAAGGCTGTGTACAAACAATATTGGGAGTGCCGGTTTCTATAAGCTCAAGCATCTCTCCGGTAAGGAACCAACCCTCACCTGTCTGATTTCCGACAGATACATAGTCCTTTGCCATATTTGCAAGATGATCGATTCTTGAAGGTGCAATAAAATGTTTACTCTTTTCAAGTGCCTTTCTTGCATCACTTCTTAGTGCTTCCAGTACCTTGATACCTACATTTGCCATAAATGCAGACTTTTTTGACATACCAAGATGTTCAGCCTTAAAGTTACTATTATAGAAGCTGTATAGTAAGAAATCTAAGAGATCAGGCATTACAGCTTCTGCTCCTTCTTTTTCAAGAAGTTCGACTATATGATTGTTAGCAAGTGGAGAGAACTTAACAAGAATCTCGCCAACTATACCAACTCTTGGCTTCTTAATATTGAGTCTTGGAAGATTATCAAAGTCTTTTACAATACCTCTAATATTTCTCTTAAACTCACCGAAATTAGGTTTTTTAACAGATAGAGAATCTATAACACGATTTCTCCATTTTTTATGAAGTCTGTTTGCAGCACCTTTTTCCTTCTCATAAGGTCTGGTAGCATACAAAACTCTCATAAAGAGATCACCATATACAACTGCCTGCATAGCTTTAATAACCATTGCAGGTGTCATCTTAAATCCCTCATTAGTTTCCATACCGTTGGCATTTACAGAAATTACAGGAATTTGTGCCATATCGACTTTTTCAAGTGCTCTTCTGATAAAACCTATATAGTTGCTGGCTCTACATCCACCACCGGTCTGGCTCATAAAAATGGCAGTCTTATTCGGATCGTATTTTCCTGAAAGTAATGCTTCCATTATCTGACCTACAACTATCAATGAAGGATAGCAGGCATCATTGTTTACATACTTTAATCCGCAGTCTATAGCAGAACGTGAATCATTTTGTAAAACTTCTACATGATATCCGAAAGCATTGAGTGCCGGCTCTAAAAGGTCAAAATGTATTGGAGACATCTGTGGACAAAGAATGGTATATTCGTCCTTCATCTTCTTGGTAAATACTTTTCTGTGGTAAGCGGAAGAGTGTATTTTTCTCTCAAAGTTTTTCTTATCTCTTACACGTAGTGCAGCAATAAGTGAACGAATACGAATTCTTGCGGCACCTAGGTTGTTTACCTCATCAATCTTAAGCACGGTATAGATCTTTCCTGAGCCTGTAAGTATATCACTCACCTGATCTGTGGTAACGGCATCAAGTCCGCAACCGAAGGAATTTAGCTGTACAAGATCAAGGCAGTCATCCTGCTTTACAAGACTTGCAGCAGCATATAGTCTGGAATGATACATCCACTGATCGCTTACGATAACAGGTCTTTCTATCTTGGCAAGATGAGAAACCGCATCCTCTGTGAGTACTGCAATACCAAATGAAGTTATCATATCAGGAATACCATGATGTATTTCAGGGTCCACATGATAAGGTCTTCCTGCAAGAACTATACCATGGCGGTTGTTCTTATGTAGCCATTCGATAGTTTTTTCGCCTTCTTGCTCAATATCTTTCTTTGACTGAATAAGTTCTGTCCATGCCGCATGTGCAGCGAACTTTATTTCTCTTTCGTTTATATCAAACTCCTGCTTCATTACCTTGATAAGCTGATTTGTAAGTACCTCTTCATTGGTAAATGCCATGAAAGGATTCAAGAATCTGGTATTTGTTTCTCTGATCTCTTCTACATTATTCTTGATATTCTCAGCATATGAAGTAACGATAGGGCAGTTGAAATGGTTTCCGGCGTCAGGCTGTTCATTTCTTTCATATGGTATACATGGGTACCATATTGTGCGAACGCCATTCTTTATAAGCCATGAAATATGTCCATGAGTGATCTTTGCAGGATAACATTCCGACTCACTTGGGATAGATTCAATGCCCAGCTCATATATTTTCTTAGTTGACATAGGAGAGAGTACAGTTCTAAATCCCAGGTTTCTAAAGAATACAGCCCAGAACGGGAAGTTCTCATACATATTCAAAACTCTTGGAATACCGATAGTACCTCTAAATGCCTTGTCAGCGGTGAGCGGTTCATAGCCGAACATACGATTATATTTATATTCATAGAGGTTTGGAACATCCTTTTTAACTCTGTCCTTACCAAGACCTCTTTCACATCTGTTTCCTGATATGAAGTTTCTACCACCTTCAAATTTGTTGACTGTCATTACACAGTTGTTATTACAACCACGACATCTGGTCATAGATGTATCATACTGTAATGATATAATCTCATCTAAAGGTAACATAGTAGTCTGCTTGCCCTCGTACCTTTCTCTTGCTATAAGAGCAGCACCGAAAGCGCCCATTATACCTGCAATATCAGGTCTGGTAACAAAGCCGCCGGAGATCTTTTCAAGTGCACGAAGTACAGCATCATTGTAGAATGTACCACCCTGTACAACTATATGCTTTCCAAGGTCTGCAGCATTTGAGATCTTTATAACCTTGAATAAAGCATTTTTTATAACGGAATATGCAAGGCCTGACGAAATATCAGCTACGGTAGCACCTTCTTTCTGTGCCTGTTTTACATTTGAGTTCATAAAAACAGTACATCTGGTACCAAGGTCTACAGGATTTTTTGCAAACAATGCTTCTTTTGCAAAGTTTTGAACTGAGAAGTTCAAAGAACCGGCAAATGTCTCAATAAATGAACCACAACCGGCAGAACAAGCCTCATTTAGCTGAACAGAGTCTACAGTACCGTCCTTGATACGAATACATTTCATATCTTGACCACCGATATCAAGTATACAGTCGACCTTAGGCTCAAAAAATGCTGCTGCATAGTAGTGTGCAATGGTTTCTACTTCACCCTCATCAAGCATAAATGCAGCTTTTAGAAGAGCCTCTCCATATCCGGTAGAGCATGAATATACTATCTTTGCTTCAGGGTGTATTTTTTCCTTAACAGACTTGATAGCTGAGATAGCTGTAGCCAGTGGAGAACCGTTATTATTTGAATAAAAATTCCAAAGCAAGCTTCCATCTTCACCTACTAAAGCAATCTTTGTAGTAGTTGAACCGGCATCTATTCCAAGGAATATATTTCCCTTATAATCCTCAATATTTGCGGTTTTTACACTGTGACCGAAATGTCTACTGCTAAACTCTTTATAGTCTGTTTCATCTGTAAATAAAGGATCAAGTCTGGCAATTTCATGTGCCATCTCAATACCTTCTTTAAGCTTGTTTATAAGATCTGAGATACCAATCATAGCGTCAGTACTTTCGCAGTTCAGTGCAGCACCGATAGCTGCAAAAAGATGTGAATTGTCAGGATCTACAATATATTCATCAGTAAGATTTAGTGTTCTTATAAATGCCTGTTTAAGCTCAGAAAGGAAGTGCAGCGGACCGCCAAGGAATGCTACATGACCTCTGATTGGCTTACCACAGGCAAGCCCTGAAATAGTCTGATTTACCACAGCTTGGAAAATAGAAGCTGAAAGGTCTTCTCTGGTAGCACCCTCATTTATAAGTGGCTGAACATCAGTTTTTGCAAAAACTCCACATCTGGCAGCTATAGGATAAATAGACTTATAACTTTTGGCATATTCATTAAGTCCTATAGCATCAGTCTGAAGTAGGGAAGCCATTTGATCGATAAAACTTCCTGTACCACCGGCACAGATACCATTCATTCTCTGATCTATGCCGCCTGTAAAATAGATGATTTTGGCATCCTCTCCACCAAGCTCTATTGCTACATCAGTTTGTGGAGCAACGGCTTTTAGTGCAGTTGCTACTGCGACAACTTCCTGTACAAATGTGGATTTTAGATGTTTTGAAAGAGTAAGACCACCTGAGCCGGTAATCATTGGAATGATATTCACTTCTCCGATCTTTTCAAAAGCATCCGATAACTGTGCTGCCAAAGTCCCCTGTATATTCGCATAATGTCTGCGATAATCTGAAAATACTACTTCATGTCTGCTATCTAAAATAGCAATCTTGACAGTAGTAGAACCTATATCTATACCTAGTACATAGGTTTTTTCTGTGTTTTGCATATTATAACCTCTTTTATAAGCTTGTGATTATACAATATGGGGCTATGCCCCTGTGAAACTCGGTTGCAGGAATATACCTTACAATCCGTTAAAATCAGTAGCTTGAACATGCCTTTTATTTTGAAAAATAAAATTGCACACAAAACCACACATGTAAAAACATGATTTTATATCATAGCATATTGCTAGGAATAAGGCAATGAATAAGAGGTTAAAAGTAAGTTAAGTAATGTAAAATTGGTTATAACTGTGACTTTTTAAGCTATATTTATTGAATCTTAAAAAAGTTTCTTATTGTATTTTAGACATACATATTGTAAAATTATAGCATCAGAATCGGTTCGAAATTCTAAAAATTCTAAGTTTCAAAAAGTTCAAAGAATAATCCAATAGTAAAAAAAATTTGGTATAATAAGGAGGAGATATGAAAGATAAAGACATAACTCAGAAAGTACTTGAAAAGTACAATGATGTATTTGCTGATATTTTAAATGTACTTTTATTTAATGGGAGAGATGTAGTAGAAGAATCTACACTTATTGACGCATTGCCGATGAGTATGTTAAAGATTGACGGAAGGGTCAGATCACAGGAAAGGGATATAGCAAAGTACTGGCGTAGAAGTAAAATTAATGTAGCATTATTTGGATTGGAAATCAGACAATACCAAATAAACTGATGCCACTTCGAGTCTTTGGATATGACGGCACAGAGTATGTAAAGCAAAGCAGAAAAGAAAATAATGATAAGGCAAAGTACCCGGTGATTACATTGGTGCTGTATCTGGGATATGAAAAGGAATGGAACTATCCCAAAACGCTTTTCGAGGTTCTGGATATAGATGAAGACATCAAGCCATATGTAAATGATTTTAAGATAAACTTATTTGAGATAGCATATCTGAATAGAGAAAAGATAGATTTGTTTAAAAGTGATTTTAGGATACTGGCGGATTACCTCTACCAGATGAGGGTAAACAGAGATTATACAGCTGATGAAACTACCATTGAGCATGTGGAGGAGCTTTTAACATTAATGTCGGCAATGACAGGAGATAATAGATTTGAAGAGACTATAAACTATTTGAAGGGAAAGGAGAAGGTCAATATGTGTGAAGTACTGGATAGAGTAGAAGCTAGAGGGATAGAAAAGGGAATAGAAAAAGGAATAGAAAAAGGAATTGAACAGGGTATTAAAAGAGGTACAATAAATACTCTTATATCACTGGTAAATGATGGAATACTAAGTAGTTATGAAGCGGCACTAAGGGCAAATATGAGTGTTGAAGATTTTGAAAAGTATTTAAAGAAAAATTGATAAAGTATAATTATATAGGGGCTGCCTTTGGCAGCCCCTTTGCATATAGTACTTGAACTGTAACTAATATCCTATAACATCGCCTCTTTCATTTCTTTTGCATATGCACCGATATATGTTGGGGCTTTCGTTTTGTATTGCTTTAAGAGTTTGATAATGGCTGAACCTACGATTACTCCGTCTGCTATTTGACTCATTTCCTTAGCCTGTTCCGGAGTTGAAATACCAAAACCTATAGCACATGGAACATCAGTATTTTTTCTTACTATCTTTACTATGGAGCTTAAATCTGTAGTGATCTCACTTCTGGTTCCGGTTACACCAAGGCTTGATACGATATATAAAAATCCCCTAGCTTCTTTGGCAATCATTGCAATACGATCATCAGATGTAGGTGCAATAAGAGAGATAAGATCAATATTATATTTTTCTGATATATCGAGGAACTCATTTCTCTCTTCAAATGGAATGTCAGGGAGGATAATACCGTCAATACCTACTTCACTACATTTAGCAAAAAACTTTTCTGAGCCATATGAGAATACTACATTTGCATAGGTCATAAATACAAGTGGAATAGTGACTTCTTTTCTAAGTTCTACGACCATATCAAATACTTTATCAGTTGTAATACCACCTGCAAGTGCACGAATATTTGCACCCTGTATAACTACGCCCTCAGCTGTAGGATCAGAGAAGGGTATACCTATTTCTATTAGATCAGCTCCATTTTTTACCATTTCGAGTATGGCAGACTTTGTAGTTGCTACATCCGGATCTCCACAGGTGATAAATGGAATAAATGCCTTTTTATTTTTTAATGATTCATATATCTTATTCATGTAATTCTTCTCCTTTATATCTTGCAATAGCGGCACAATCTTTATCACCTCTTCCTGAGATGGTGATTACAATAATTTGATTCTTGCTCATAGTAGGTGCTATTTTCATGGCATGAGCGACGGCATGAGCAGACTCTATAGCAGGTATAATACCTTCCATCCTAGAGAGGTATTCAAATGCTTCTACTGATTCATCATCAGTTACAGGTACATAGCTTGCTCTTTTTATATCATGAAGATAAGAATGCTCAGGTCCTACACCCGGATAGTCAAGTCCGGCAGAGATGGAATATACAGGTGCAATTTGACCATATTCATCCTGACAGAAGTAGGATTTCATACCATGGAAAATACCAAGTTTTCCTGTATTGATAGTAGCAGCTGTTTCAAATGTATGAATTCCCTTTCCTGCAGCTTCACACCGATAAGTGCCACATCTTTGTCTTCAATAAAATTGTAAAAACTACCTATGGCATTTGAGCCGCCGCCTACACAGGCAAGTACAGCATCGGGTAACTTGCCTTCTTTTTTTAGTATTTGCTCCTTGATCTCCTTTGAAATTACGGCCTGGAAATCTCTAACTATAGTAGGGAATGGATGAGGTCCCATTACAGAACCGAGGCAGTAATGAGTATCATCTATTCTACTTGTCCATTCTCTCATAGCCTCTGAAACAGCATCTTTTAGGGTTTTTGTTCCGCTTGTTACAGGGATAACTGTAGCACCAAGCAGCCTCATCTTATATACATTTAATGCTTGACGGATAGTATCTTCTTCACCCATAAATACTACACATTCCATACCCATTAAAGCAGCTGCGGTTGCTGTGGCTACTCCATGCTGACCTGCACCGGTTTCAGCGATAAGTCTCTTCTTGCCCATCTTTTTTGCAAGGAGTGCCTGCCCAAGAACATTGTTTATCTTATGAGCACCGGTATGTGTAAGGTCTTCACGCTTTAAATAAATCTTTGCACCACCAAGGTCCTCCGTTATTTTTTTTGCAAAATAAAGCTTTGAAGGTCTTCCGGCATAATCATTTAAGAGATAATTAAGCTCTCTGTTAAATTCCGGATCATCCTTGTAATGATTATAAGCCTTTTCCAATTCTATCACTGCATTCATAAGAGTTTCAGGTATATACTGTCCACCATGAACTCCAAATCTTCCTTTAATATCTGTCATTTTTTACCTCTCTTACTAAACTTACAAATTTTCTCATTTTAACGGCATCTTTTTTGCCTTCAGTTTCTATTCCTGAGCTTACATCCACAGCGAAGGGATGTAAGCTCATTATTTTTTCTTTTATATTATCAGGGGAGAGCCCACCCGCTAAAAAATATTCTCTATCAAAACCATCAAGTAAATTTTCATCAAAGGTCTCACCACAGCCTGCTCCGGCATCCAATAAAATAAAATCCGTTTCCTTATTTATTGATTTTATATCAGCTTTTGATCTTATCTGATAGGCATATATTATAGGTGAATTTATCTTTGTCCGTAATTTATTTATATAGCCGTCATCTTCATTTCCATGGAGCTGTACAATATCAATTATATTGTTTTTGACTAAATAAATTATGTTTTCGATATCTTCATTTACAAATACACCTACAGCCTTTACTCTTGAGTCAAGTTTTGATTTTAATAATTTTGCTATATCAAAGGATATATACCTTTTGCTTTTATTTGCAAATACAAATCCGATATAGTCAGGTAATACTTCATTTATCACTTTGATATCATCTTCACTTGTCATGCCACATAGCTTAATCTTTGTCATATTTTCCCTTTAACCAATCCAAAGTGAATTTCTTATTTTCTGCACGCATTAGTACTTCACCTACCAAAGCGGAATCAGCACCCATATCAATAATATTTTTTATATCTTCAGGGCTGTTTACGCCGCTTTCAGAAACAAATAAGATATCCTTAGGCACAAGGTTTCGAAGTCTTTTACTGTTATCCGTGTTTACGGAGAAGTCCTTTAGATTTCTGTTATTTACGCCGATCATACGAGCATTTACCTTTAAGGCTTTTTCTATTTCAGATTCATCATGACATTCTATAAGAGTTGAAAGTCCAAGATCATCACATATGTCTTTAAAATATTGCAATTCCTCCACAGATAATATGGAGCAAATTAAAAGAACACAGGAAGCTCCCATTGCTTTGGCTTCATATATCATATATTCATCAATAGTAAAATCTTTTCTAAGGAGTGGAATATTGACTATATTTGATATTTCCTTTAAATATTTATCACTTCCAAGAAACCACTTAGGTTCTGTAAGTACTGAGATACAGTTTGCACCTGCATCTTCGTATTCCTTTGCAATTGCAAGATAGGGAAAGTCTTTTGCAATAATTCCTTTGGATGGAGAAGCCTTTTTACATTCACATATAAAGGATAGCTCAGGCTTTTTTAAAGTATTTTCAAAAATAAACTTTTCGGCTATGATTTTTTCTGCCTCGGCTCTGATTAAGGACAGTGGAATATTTTTTTTCTGTTCTTCAATTCTCCATTTTGTGTATGTGGATATTGTATCTAAAATGGTTATTTCTTTACTCATTGCTTATCCTTATAAAATCTTCCAAAATCTTAAGGGCTTTTTTGCTGTCGATAAGATTTCTTGCAAGATTTATTCCTTCCATTATACTGTTTGCCTTACCTCCTATATAGAGTGCTGCTCCGGCATTCAAAAGTACGGCATCTCTCTTAGGTCCTTTTTCACCATTTAATATAGTAAGAGTAATTGCTGCATTTTCTTTAGGATCTCCACCTACTAAATCTTGCTTTTTACAACGGGAAATCCCAAAATCTTCGGGCTTGATTTCATAGGTATGTAGTGAATTATTCTTTATTTCGCAAACTTTAGTAGGAGCGGAGAGTGATATCTCATCCAGTTTATCCATACCATATACAACCATACCTCTTTTAACTCCAAGATCTACAAGCACTTTTGCGAGAGGTTCTATTAGGTATTCATCATATACTCCAAGGAGCTGGCGCTTCGGTTTTGCCGGATTTGTAAGAGGCCCAAGTATATTAAAAACTGTTCTAAATCCAAGCTCCTTTCTTATAGCACCTACATATTTCATAGAACTATGATATTTTTGAGCAAAGAAAAAGCACATGCCGACCTTTTCCAAAAGCTCTTGCATTTTTTTGGATCTTCTTCAATATTTACGCCCAATGCCTCTAAACAGTCGGCTGTACCACATTTGGAAGAAGCGGCTCTGTTTCCATGTTTACTTACTTTCATACCGCCGGCAGCAGCTACTATAGCTGAGGTTGTAGAAATATTGAAGCTTCTGGCATTATCACCGCCAGTACCTACTATTTCAAAGAGGTCAAAATCTGTATCAACAGCAGTGGCATGCTCTCTCATAGCCATAGCACAACCTGCGATTTCCTGTGTGGTTTCCGCTTTCGCACTCTTTGTAGAAAGAGCTGCAAGAAATGCGGCATTTTGTGTAGGAGAAGTCTCACCGTTCATGATTTCATTCATAACTGCATAAGCTTCATTAAAAGTTAAATCTTCTTTATTTACAATCTTTACAATAGCTTCCTTAATCATATTATCCTTTCAGTTCATTATCTTATAGGTTTTAAAGTTTGTAATCCCAATCGCAGTTCTTTCTTAAAGCTTTGTAGGATTTTACGCAACCTGCAAAAACTCGTTTGTTCGCTTGAAGAACAGCGAACTACACTCAAACAAGTCCTCGGTTGCTTAATCCTATCTCGCTTTTGCGAAAGAACTAATCGCTACAGGGATTACAAAATAAAACCTATAATGTATGGCTAAAATTTCAATTCTGTATAAAATTTCTCAACATTTCTTTTCCATATTCTGTCATTATGGATTCCGGATGGAACTGCACTCCATAGATTGGGTAGCTGCTATGTTCTACCGCCATTACTTCACCATCATCTGTTTTTGCTACCACTTTTAAATCGTTAGGAATGGTGTCTTTACTTGCAGCAAGAGAGTGATATCTGGCAACCTTACTCTTCGGGGGTAAATCAAAAAAAATAGTACTGGAGGTATCAAAATATGTAAGAGAGTCTTTTCCATGCATCAGCTCCTTGGCATAGGTTACTGTTGCTCCAAAGGCCATACAAATTGCCTGATGTCCAAGACAAACTCCAAGGATCGGAATACTTTGCCCAAGCTCCTTTATTACATCTATAATTACACCTGCATCCTCAGGTCTTCCGGGACCCGGTGAGATAATAATCTTTGCGGGAGCAAGAGCTTTTATTTCTTCCACAGTCATTTCATCATTTCTTATTACTTTTATATCCGGATGAATTTCACCTACCATTTGAAACAGGTTGTAGGAAAAACTGTCATAATTATCAATCAATAGAATCATTTGTTTACCTCCTGAGCTTTTCTTAATGCGTCTACTACAGCACCTGCCTTATTTATGCTTTCCATATATTCCTTATCAGGTTCTGAGTCGGCTACAATACCGGCACCGCTTCTGATAAATACTTTTCCATTCTTCTTATATGCAAGCCTGATAGCAATACAGGTGTCCATATTTCCGGTAAAATCAATATATCCTATAGCCCCTCCATAAACCCCTCTTTTGTTATTTTCAAGTTCACCAATAAGCTGGCAGGCACGAATCTTTGGTGCACCTGAGAGGGTACCTGCAGGAAGGACAGCTTCAAGTGCATCCAGTGCATCATTTTCAGGTCTTATTTCACCCCTTACAGTAGAACCTATATGCATTACATGTGAATATCTCTCTATAGAGTGGAGTTTTTCTACCTTTACACTTCCAAATTTGCTTATCTTGCCAAGATCATTTCTGCCTAGATCTACAAGCATATTATGTTCAGCCAGTTCCTTTTTATCAGCAAGTAATTCTTCTTCCAAAAGAAGGTCCTCATCCCCGGTTTTTCCTCTGGGTCTTGTGCCTGCAAGAGGGAAGGTATGCAGTATTCCGTCTTCAAGCTTTACCAAAGTTTCAGGTGAAGCTCCCGCAATCTCAACATCAGTACCTGAAAAATAAAACATATACGGTGAAGGGTTTACTGTTCTAAGCACTCTGTAGGTATCAAAAAGGCTTCCGCTAAAGTCAGCCTGCAATCGGTTTGAAAGTACTATCTGGAAGATATCACCTTCCTTGATATGATGCTTTGCCTTTGTGATCATATTTGAAAATTCTTCTTGTGAGAATAAAGGCTTTACTTCAGAGAGTAGTTTCCCTGTTTCATAGGATTTTTCGCCTGTAAATAAAAGACTCTTTATTTTCTCAAGATTTTTAATAGCGTCCTCATAGGCAATAGGAATATCTTTATCAAGTGAAATATTTGTAATGAGGATAATTTTTTGCTTTACATGATCAAATACAATAACATCCTTAAAAAGCATTACATCAATATCCTTAAAGCCCTCAGAATCTTCTACATTTCTTTTTATACTTGATTCCTTATAGTTTATATAGTCAAATGAAAAATATCCGACCAAACCGCCTGTAAAAGGAGGTAAAGAGGCGAGTCTTGGGCTTTTGTATTTTTTTAACAAATCTCTAAGATAACCGGTAGGATCATTACAGGTAAAATCCTCACCGTCCAAACTCATTTTGCTTTCAATGCAGCTTATAGAAAGCGTGGGATCAAATCCAAGGAATGTATATCTTCCCCAACTCTCATTAGCCTTTGCTGATTCCAACATATAGGCATGTGTAGATGCTTTCTTTAGAATCCGTATAGCTTCTATAGGGGTAATGAAGTCAGATAATATTTCCATACTGACCGGTGCGAGAGTATATTCTTTAGTTTCTTTTATCTTTTCTATTTCAGTTAAAGTAGGGTAATACATAAATCTCCTTTATAATGTCTTTCCTTCAAGTACAACTCTTTTTTTGATTTCAACCATCAAATCATCAAACTGTTTAAGGTCAAGTGATTGTGCACCGTCACATAATGCTTTAGCAGGATCATTGTGGACTTCAATCATAATTCCGTCAGCACCGACAGCAAGTGCTGCCTTTGCAAGAGGTGGTACAAGTGATCTTATACCCACTGCATGGCTTGGATCCACCAGTACCGGAAGATGGGTTTTCTCTTTTAAAAGTGCGACTGCTCCAAGATCTAAGTATTCCTGGTGGCAGTTTCAAAGGTTCTGATACCACGTTCACAAAGTATGACATTTTCATTGCCTGATGCCATGATATATTCAGCACTCATAAGAAATTCTTCAATAGTGTTACAAAGTCCACGCTTTAAAAGTATAGGTTTTTTCAACTTTCCAACTTCTTTAAGCAAGTCAAAGTTTTGCATGTTTCTGGCACCTATTTGAATAATATCCACATTTTCAAACATTGGTAGCTGAGTTTGGTTCATAACTTCTGATATAATAGGAATGTTAACTGCCGCCTTGGCACTCTCTAAGAAGTCCAGCCCCTCCTTACCAAGTCCCTGGAAGGCATAAGGAGAAGTTCTTGGTTTGAATGCACCACCACGAAGTATAACAGCTCCACTTGTTTTTATGCTTCTTGCAACCCTTGTAATCTGTTCACTTGTTTCCACACTGCAAGGTCCTGCAATAACAGTAAATGTCCCTGTGCCTATACTGATATCATTTACCTTTATGATGGTATCATCCGGATGAACTGTTCTACCGGCAGCCTTATAAGTTTCTGTAACCCTTTTTCCATAGTCAACTATCGGATGAGTTGCCACTATAGTATCCATATCTATTTTTGAAGTATTCCCGATTAAGCAAACTGCTGTATGTTCTGTTCCGGGTGCATATATTGTATCAAATCCTATATCTTCAAATTCTTTTCTAAAGTTTTGTATCGCCTCTTCACTGATGCCTGTTTTTAAAATAAAAACCATAAGTCCTCCTATGTAGTAAATAAAAAAGTCCCTGACAAATAAAAACCTAAAAAGGTTAATATTTGTCAAGGACGAAATTTCAATAATAAAAAATCGCGGTGCCACCTTGATTCACAGCATGACCTGTGCACTTTAGGATACCTACATATCCCTTGCAACTAACGTATGCGTACGTTGTAGTATACTCTGCCGAGGCATTTGACTACACCCTCCATGGTCCATTTGCTAGACTGTTTCTTATCCGGCTCTCACCTCCCCGGACTCTCTGTGAAGTCATGACTAACTTTATCTCCATATCAACGGTTTGATTATTTTTTGAATTCTAATATAAAAACTTTTGCATGTCAATAAAAAAATATTTTGTTAAGAAAAAGATAGACATTATATTTGTATTGTTTCTTTTAATTAAATATGATAATGTCTTTTTGGCAGGAGGATAAAAATGAATTATATAGGTTCAAAATATTCTCTACTGGATTTTTTGGAAACAACTATAGAGAAGATTACCGGATATAAGAATGGTGATGATTTTATTTTTGGAGATTTGTTTGCAGGTACAGGCATTGTGGGGCAGACATATAAGGCCAAAGGTTGTAAGGTAATTGCTAATGACATACAGTATTATAGCTATGTACTGAATAAGCATTTTATTGAAAATAGTTGTGAACTTGACAGGGAGCTGCTGGATAAGTTAAATGCTCTAACTCCGGTAGAAGGTTTTATTTATAAAAACTACTGTGAGGGCTCGGGCTCCGGTAGAAATTATTTTACTAATGAAAATGGTATGAAATGTGATGCTATGAGGATTGAACTTGAACGACTACATCAAAGTGGTGAAATAAGTGATAATCTTTATTTTTATTATTTGTCAAGTCTAATAAATTCGATTGATAAATATGCAAATACTGCGTCTGTATATGGAGCGTTTTTAAAACATATAAAAAAATCGGCACAAAAAAGTTTTCAACTTGAGCTATTACCAATAATTTCCGGTAGCGTAGGAGAAGTATACAATGAGGACATCAATGAACTTATTAAAAGAATAAGTGGTGATGTACTATATCTTGATCCACCATACAATGCCAGACAGTATTGTTCAAATTATCATGTTTTAGAAACTATTGCCAGGTATGACTATCCAAAGCTTAATGGTGTAACAGGACTTAGAGATTCAACAGATCAAAAGAGCAAATTTTGTTCAAAGCGAATGGTCATAGATACCTTTGATGATTTAATAAAGAATGTGCAGTTTAAATATATCTTTTTAAGCTACAATAATGAAGGACTTATGAGCTTAGACAATATAAAAGATATAATGTCAAAATACGGAGAATATAAATTCTTCACAAAGGAGTATAGGAGATTTAAGGCAGACAGAGATGAAAATAGAAATATAGCGACTAACTCAACAACCGAATACTTGCACTGTCTGATAAAAAAATAGGAGTGATTTGATGGCAAAGTATAATGATTTGGATCCTAAAAAATGGAAAGAGTATGAAGATATCAATACGGACTCTCTGTGGATAATAGATAGGCGTGATAATTCCGGAGCACATTCCGGAAATTATCATGGAAACTTTGTACCACAAATACCACACCAGCTATTTGCTAGGTATACCAAAAAGGGAGATTGGATTTTGGATCCTTTTATGGGTAGTGGGACATCATTGATTGAAGCGCAGAGAATGGATAGAAACTCTATCGGTATTGAGTTACAGCCTGAAGTGTTAGAGGAAGCTTATGGGCGTATTCAAACTGAAACAAAGAATAAATGTATTGCAAAAGTGATTTTGGGTAATAGCCGAACTGTAAATATGGACGATTTGATGGAAAATATCGGAATCAAAAAGTTACAGTTCGTGATACTTCATCCGCCCTATTGGGATATTATAAAGTTTTCAGAGGATAGGAACGATCTGTCAAATATGGAAACTTTGGAGAGTTTTTTGGAAGGATTTGGTGATGTCATTGATAATTCAACAAAATATCTTGAAAAGAACAGATATTGTGCCTGTGTTATAGGAGATAAATATGCGAATAGTCAGGTGATTCCTTTGGGATTTCATTGCATGAATAAATTTATTGAGAAGGGATTCTTATTAAAGGCTATATTGGTAAAAAACTTTGGTGAAACAAAGGGGAAGGCCAGTCAGCAGGGAATATGGCGTTATAGAGCCATTACCAATGATTTTTATATTTTTAAACATGAATATATTTTTGTATTTAAAAAGGTGAAGTAGTTTTGTACTGCTTCACCTTTAAACATTAATGTATGTGGATAATATCACTTTTTAAATGATACTCTTACCATTGTCTGAAATTATCATTTCATTAAGACCATGCACCTTTACAGAATTCATAAAATCTTTGATATGTTTATGCATTAGACTAAAGTTACATTTCATGAGTAAACATTCTTTGTAAGTGTCGGCATCACAAACTACATATAAGCGGTTTAAAATTTGCTTTCGATTTTCTTGAGACTGGTGACTATAATACCAGCGAATCATATCATCCTTTCCTTTACGAGTAGACAAATCATAAGGTCTGGAAGATAGCTTTGCAGGATATAGCGTCAGTTTAACATCAAAAGGAATACCGTTGATATAGATATCAATATCATGGTTAAATTTATCACTATCATGTACTGCACCATACTCACAGAAAATATATTCACATCTAGTAGATGTTATATAATTATACCATCTATGAAGTGCATAGTCTTTATTTACTTTTGTACGCTGGATTTCACTCAAGCATTCGTCTAATGAATTCATTCTATAAATAAAATTGCTGGTTTTATCGTAATAGTTATTTTGCATTTTCCAATCAGGAGAAGTAATCTCCATAGTTCTTCTTAAATCTTTTTCAAGTTGTTGCTCTGTAAATTTATTTATTCCCATATACTCTCCTTTAATATTATTAACTGTAATTTAGCAATAAAAAGATCACCTGAATTTATAACATTATCATTATAAGAACCAATAGTTCTGATCTTATCAAAAAGTTTTGTTTTATATACCTATGGTGTAAAACTGATAGTTTCCTTTAAAGAAATGTTCTTCATTTAGGTGCCCATTTGCATATGCATCTACAAAAAAACTTATATTTGAGATATTAGATGGATCTATATCTTGATCTGTAATAGTACTAACAGACCATTCTATAGTTTCAAAAGTGCTTTTTTTGCGGTTTGATTAGTGGGAAATAAGGTGGATTTTTTTAATTTTCTTGCCGTCTATATAATTTTCACCTATGCTAATATTCATAGTTTCATCTGTTTTATTAACAATATATAGTTTCAGAATATAGTTCACATTATTCATATCTGATCCTACAAGAATAATGGTACAATAATCATTATCTATAAGAACTTTATCTGTATCCTTTGGTTCGTACACATATGTAGTAGTGTTGTCTTGACCATAGGGATAAATATGAATTGTTTCTGTATCTATTTCAGTACTTTCCTTACCATCATATTCATAAACATGAAGTAACGCTTCAATATCCGTAATATCCTTAACAGTAATAGATTCATTTAACGGATCAAGATACCATACTACTTGTGATTTTGAACCTGCTTGAGCTGACTCAAACATAGGTATATGTACTTGCAATCCGTTTATAAAGCTGTCTTCGGTATTAAAAACATATGTTTTATCAGTAGATTTATTTTCCAGTGTAATATTAAGATAGGCAAGGTTAGATACATTATCCCAACCCATACTGTCTACAGTTATTGAATAATTATCTTTATCAATAACAACATAGTTTTTAATGGGATAAGGACTTTCGTTTTGAGAGGATGTTTCTTCCACTGGGTTAGAGGAAGCCACAGCAGTGTTTTTTTCATCTGAAGAATTTTCAGAGGTTATTTCAGGCTTCGTATCTTCCCTCTTACTTTCAGATGAGCTACATGCGACAAGCAGTATGCTAAGTATTAAAAGTATCAGTAAGTGAGATGTTTTTTTCATAAAGACTCCTTTTCTATAATCAAATCATTAGATAATATAAAGTATAAATCCAAACAATTATTACAAATTAACTATTACATAAGATTTATACGACATTTATTGTAACACAAAGTGGTGCTGACGTGGTAGATATAATATTGTATCAAGAGGGTCTTCTTAAAGTTTATGAATAATAAAGCTGTTTTGGGTAAAAGTCAAATCATTTACATATAAGCTATATAAATGCTATAATAAGCCCATGTCTTTAAGAAAAGACTGAAATTTGATTGATATCGGAAGGGAGAGAGATGGATTTTTTTGAGAAATTAGAAAGAAAATTTGGAAGGTACGCAATCAAAAATCTGATGATGTATCTGACAGTATTATATAGTATCGGCTTTGTGATTTCTTTGGTGAATATAGACATATATTACAATTATATGTCATTGGATATACCGGAAATACTCTCAGGTCAGATTTGGAGATTGCTTACATGGATTATGTATGCTCCGGATCAGAGTATATTTTTTGCAGCCATAATGCTGGTATTGTATTATAGTCTGGGAACCAATCTTGAAAGAGTTTGGGGGAGCTTTAGATTCAATGTATATATGTTTATGGGATATATATTTCTGATAATAGGTGCATTCGTATTGTATGCAATATATGGAGAAGCATCAAGACTTTTTCTACTTACACCTGACAGTTTGAATATGTCCATATTTCTTGCATTTGCATTGACATATCCTGACATGACATTTTATATATACTTTGTTTTACCCATAAAGGCAAAATATTTGGCATTTGTATATTTGCTTATGGAAGTATATAGTTTTATAATAGGAGGCGTCATTACAAAGGTATCTATCGGCCTAAGCTTATTGAATTTTGTTATATTCTACTTGATGACCAGAAGCTGGAATAGAATATCACCAAAGAATGTGGTCAGACAGGTGAAATTTAAAAGGGCTGTAAAGATGAGACCGGCAAATCAAGCTATTCATAAATGTGCAGTTTGTGGAAAGACAGAAAAGGATGATGATACATTGGAATTTAGGTATTGCTCAAAATGCAAGGGAAATCTGGAGTATTGTTCTGAGCATTTATATACACATATTCATGTAGAATAATATATAGGATTTTAAAGTATTCTGTAGAGATAACTTGATAGATGTATGAATGAGTGGTAGTATTTACGTTTATAAAAAAGTTAAAGAGGAAAAAGAAATGAAGAAAACAAAGATTATTTGCACTATGGGTCCAAATACAAATGATAAAACTCTTATGAAGAATATGGCAATCGCAGGAATGGACGTTGCCAGATTCAATTTTTCACATGGCGATTATGAAGAGCATCTTGGCAGATTAAATATATTAAGAGAAGTTAGAGAGGAGACCGGAAAGCAGGTAGCGGCACTTCTTGATACCAAGGGTCCTGAGATAAGAACAGGCTTACTTGAGGGTGGACAGAAAGTAAATTTGATGGCCGGAAATGAATACACACTTACAATAAATGAATGCGTAGGAAATGATAAGAAAGGTTTTATCAACTACAGTGGTTTAAATGAAGATATAAAGGTTGGAGATAAGATACTTATTGATGACGGTCTTATAGCACTTGAAGTAATTAATGTGGATGGTGTAGATATACATACCAAAATATTAAATGGTGGAGAGCTTGGAGAGAAGAAAGGTGTAAATGTACCTGGAGTTTCTATAAAGCTTCCGGCACTTACACAAAAAGATATTGAAGATATAAAATTTGCCTGTGATAATGGATTTGAATTCATAGCAGCTTCTTTTATAAGAAATGGTGATGCAGTTCGTCAGATAAGATCAATAATAAATGAAAAAAATGCAAATATACAAATCATATCAAAGATTGAGAACCAAGAAGGTATCGACAATATGGATGATATCATTGAAGCAAGTGACGGTATCATGGTTGCAAGAGGAGATATGGGTGTTGAGATAGATGCTGCAAGACTTCCATTTATACAAAAAAAGATTATTGAGAAATGTTCAGTGGCAGGAAAGCCGGTAATAACAGCTACACAGATGCTTGACTCAATGATTAGAAATCCAAGACCTACAAGAGCAGAAGTTTCTGATGTTGCCAATGCTATCTATGACGGTACGGATGCAATAATGCTTTCAGGAGAGTCTGCAATGGGTAAATATCCTCTGGAAGCACTTCAGATGATGGTAAAGATAGCTAAAGAGACAGAGATACATCTTGACCATGCACTCTATAGAGGTAGAAAAGTAAATAAGATGGATAAGAAGAATATTTCAAATCAGGTTGGTTATGCTGCGGTTTATACAGCGGATCAATTAGATGCCAAGGCAATAATAGCACCATCTATCACCGGATTTACCACAAGAATGCTTTCAAAGTGGAGATCAAGTATTCCGGTTTACGGTATGAGTCCAAGTATCACTACAGTTAGACAAATGCAGCTTTTCTATGGAGTAGTTCCTGTATGGGCAAAGAGAGCGGATACAACAGATGAACTTATATCATCATCTGTTGAGACATTAAAGGCAGAAAAATATTTAAAGTCAAATGATCTTGTTGTTATCACTGCGGGTATCATACCTAAGAAGGATGAGAGAGGTCCTGCAAAATATACAAATACAATGCAGGTTGAGATAGTAAAATAAAAAATATAATAAAATATCATATTTTTTATATAAAAATAAGTAAAGATATGGTAAAATATATATAATGAGTGGTCAATCAAGGCCCTATCCATAAAGTCACAAGGATTTCTATCCTAGTGACTTTATTGGGATTAAAAAGGAGAGAAAACATGAAAAATCCAATAGTAACATTAACAATGACAGATGGTTCTGTAATCAAAATTGAACTTTATCCTGAGGTGGCACCTAATACTGTAAGAAATTTTATAAGTCTTATAAATGAAAAATTCTATGACGGACTTACATTCCATAGAGTAATCTCCGGATTTATGATACAGGGTGGATGCCCACAGGGAAATGGTATGGGAGGTCCGGATTATCAGATAAAGGGCGAGTTCAATCAAAATGGATTCCAAAATGATCTGGCACATAGTAGAGGAGTTATTTCAATGGCGAGAGCTATGAGTCCAAATTCTGCAGGATCACAGTTTTTTATAATGCATCAGGATGCACCACATCTGGATGGAGCATATGCGGCATTTGGAATGGTAATAGAGGGTATGGATGTAGTAGATAAAATTGCTGCAGTTGATACAGATTACAATGACAGACCAAATGTGGACCAAAAGATTGCAACTATGACAGTTGATACATTTGGCGAGACTTATGAAGCTCCTGAAAAATGTTAATATTTTAGGAAAACATTGTGAGATAGTTATCTCTGATGAAAATGTGGCTTTGAGGGAGGCGTTTTACTCCCACAAAGCCACAATTGCTATACTTGGAAAGGAAAACATAGATATCTCTGTTTCAAAATATGCAGTAACAGATATAAAAGATATAGATGAAGAGTATATAAAAAAGGTAGCATATAGAAAATTGAATCTGCCTATAAGTATTGGGAAAGTTGATAATATAAATATACGCGAGATGAAACCGGATGACTTTATATACTTATCAAAGTTTAGCGAGTTCCCATTTGATACAAGAAAGGATTTAGAGGAGTATATCGATATATACTATGACTTTTATGGATATGGATTATATGCATTTGAAAATGAGAAAGAACTAATGGGATTAGCAGGGTTTTTATAATAAAGATAATAGATGCTTTATATCCTACATAATAGATAAAAAAATATCGTAGAAAAAGCTTATAGCTTTAAAGTTTGTAAGTATTTACTGGATTTTTATACATAGAACAATAGAAATAGAAGATATTTATGCGGAAATACTAAGCTCAAATATAGCCTCAGTAAAACTGGCTGAAAAAAATTGGGTGTAATAATAGTTAATAAGATTTTATAGAAATAATTTCTGCATATTTAATATATAAAAGTACCAAAAGGGAGGAGTTGTGCCCGTGAGTTAGAAAAACCTAACTGTTGTTTTTATACAAAATTTAATGTATAATTTTAGATACAATATTTTATACACAGTAAATAGCAGGGGTTTAATTAATGAAGGTTAAGACATTTGCGAAGATAAATTTATGCCTAGATGTACTAAGACGAAAAGAAAACGGATACCATGAAGTTGAGATGGTCATGACAAATGTTGATATAGCTGATGTACTTGAAATCAAAAAACTGGAAGAGAAGAAGATATTACTAAAATCAGATAATAAAGAGTTGGCGATGGATGAAACCAATCTTATTCACAAAGCAGTAGTGATGTTACAAAAAGAAGTTAAAAAAGAGTTTGGTGTAGAGATAGTACTTGAAAAAAATATACCTATGGAAGCAGGTATGGCAGGCGGAAGTGCAGATGCAGCAGCCACATTAAAGGCAGTTAATGAGCTGTTTGACTTAAATATAAGCGAGGAGAGATTACTTGAGATTGGTGCTAACCTTGGTGCTGACATACCTTTTTGTATAATGGGGGGAACTGTTTTGGCAAGTGGCATCGGTGAGAAGCTAAAAAGATTAAAGCCGTTGCCTAGAATAAAACTTTTGATAGTAAAGCCAAGGATAGGACTTTCAACAAGAAAGGTATATGAGAGTTTAGATATAGAAGGACTTAATAAGACAGGTTTTAAACATAGAGATGTACGGGAAATGGTCTCTATAATAGAGAGTGATAAAAATGATAAAGAAAAGATAGATGAGATTGCAAAATCACTTAACAATATTTGGAAGTACCATCTATAAGGCTTTTGCCATTTATATCTGATATAAAGAAGATAATGATGGAGAATAATTGTCTGGGGGCTCTTATGAGTGGAAGCGGTACAGCGATATTCGGCATATATGAAAATGATGAGGATATACTTAAGACCAAAGAGATATTTGAAAAAGACAATAGAATTAATTATATACATATTACAAATACGCTATAGAAAAATGGATGGAGGATACGATGACAGATTTTTCGCATGCAGATATAGATGAATATATGCCACTTAGAGATGTGGTTTTTAAAACTTTGAGACAGGCTATCTTAAGAGGAGAACTACAGCCCGGTGAAAGATTGATGGAGATAGCGCTAGCAAAAAAACTTGGAGTATCCAGAACACCTATAAGAGAGGCTATCAGAATGCTTGAACTTGAGGGACTGGTACTTATGATCCCAAGAAAGGGAGCTGAAGTAGCAGGTATTACTGAGAAGAATCTAAGAGACACTTTAGAGGTAAGAAGAGCACTGGAAGAGCTGGCTATAGAGCTTTCATGCACAAAGATTACGGATAAGGAAATCGAAGAACTTGAACAGGCAGAAGAAGAATTTGTAGATTCAATAGAAAATAAAGATATTATTGATATTGCACGTGCAGATGAGAAATTTCATGATATAATATTTACAAGCACAGGAAATGATAAACTAGTGCAGATGATAAATAATCTTAGAGAGCAAATGTATCGTTACAGACTGGAGTATGTTAAGGCGGAAGCTACAAGAAATCAGCTTATGGACGAGCATGGAATGATACTTAAGGCTCTAAAGAGTAGAGATAAATCTGAGGCTAAGAGAATCATTGCTGAGCATATAAATAATCAGGAGGTCAATGTTTCCAAGAAGATTAAGGAAACACCTACAAAACAATGAGGAAATTGGCAATAATATTTGGAGGACAGTCCTCTGAACATGAAATATCTATAATATCTGCAACCAATGTTTCAAAGCAGGTAGATACAAGTAAGTATGAGCTGATATTTATAGGCATTACAAAAGAGGGAAGATGGCTCAAAGTTGACAGTATAGCTTCTATAGAAGATGGAAGCTGGTTTAACTCAAAAACAAGTGCATATATTTTGCCGGATGCGACAAAAAAGTGTATAATGATAGAAACAGATGGAGAGTATAAAGAGATAGCGGTAGATGTGGTTTTCCCCGTAATGCATGGACTTTATGGTGAGGATGGAACTATTCAGGGATTGCTTGAGCTTGCAGATATCCCATATGTAGGATGTGGTGTATTGGCGAGTGCAGTAGGCATGGATAAACTTTATACAAAACTTGTAGTTGATAAGCTTGGTATAAGGCAGGCTGCATATGAGCCCGTACTTGATTATGAAGTGAAGGATGATTTTAAAGGTGTAATAAAGAGGATAGAAGACAGATTTGAATATCCTGTATTTGTAAAACCTTCAAATGCCGGTTCTTCAAAGGGAGTATCAAAAGCCTCAGACAGAGAAGAACTGGAAAAGGGCATAATCGAGGCATTAAATCATGACAGAAAAATACTTGTAGAAGAGACTATTGTAGGACATGAAGTAGAATGTGGGGTACTTGGCAGACCGGGAAATGTAATGGCAAGTGGAGTTGGTGAGATAAAGTCGGCTACAACATTTTATGACTATGACGCAAAGTACAAGTTGGGTTCACTTACTTTACTTGATTCAAAGCTGCCTGACGGAGTAAGAGAGAAACTTCCGGAATGTGCTAAAAAGATTTTTACAGCTTTGGACGGTTTCGGATTATCAAGAGTTGACTTCTTTGCAAAGGAAGATGGAGAGATTGTATTTAATGAAATAAATACAATGCCGGGATTTACCGCAATAAGCATGTACCCTATGCTATTTGAAGCAGCAGGTATTGACAAAAAAGTACTTATTGACAGGCTTATTGAATTAGCTTTTGAGAGAGGGTGATTTTTCTTTGGATTTACCTATAGGAATATTTGACTCAGGTGTAGGAGGGCTTACAGTAGCAAAGGAGATAGTGGCTCAAATGCCAAATGAAAGTACAGTTTATTTTGGTGATACAGCCAGAGTTCCATATGGCTCCAAGTCTAAGGATACTATTATCAAATACTCCCGACAGATTGTAAAATTTTTAAAGACAAAAAATGTAAAAGCTATCGTAATTGCGTGTAATACCGCCAGTGCTTTTGCACTAGACATATTGAAGACAGAGATTGATATACCGATAATCGGAGTTATCCATGCAGGTGCTATTACTGCTACTGAGACTACAAAGGTTGGAAGAATAGGGGTGGTTGGCACCAAGGGAACTATATCCAGTGGTATATATGAGAAGACTATTCATGAGATAAATAGCGAACTTGAAGTAATACAAAAGGCGTGTCCGCTGCTTGCCCCTTTAGTAGAAGAGGGGCTGATAAATGACAGTGTTACGGATGAGATTATTTCAAGATATGTTAGTGAGTTGAAAAGTAGACATATTGACAGTCTGGTATTGGGATGTACCCATTATCCTTTATTATACAAAGCGTTTAGAAGGATTATGGGAGAGGAAGTTTCCCTTGTAAATCCTGCATATGAGACCGCAAAGGAATTGAAATCTTTGTTTGAGCGTGAGAATCTATATGCCTCAAATGTAGGCGAAGTTTTTCATGATTTTTATGTCAGTGATATGGCAGAGAGATTTAGTGATTTTGCATCTTCTATTATGCCCGGCATAGTAAAGAAAGCAGGGATAGTCAATATAGAAGAATTTTAGTGACAACAAAAGTTTATATTGTTATAATTAAAAAACATTCAAAGCTTTGCAGAATGCATACAGATCGAATTGGCTGGAAGAATTACAAAGCACAGACAGGCATTCATTGTTGAGCATAGTTATCAGTTTTTTATTTAAGGTTATTTTATATAGAATAGTGGGGAGATACATTTTTCTAGTAAACTATCATTCTTTTATTTTAAACTTGATATTTGCATAACAACCGGTGGTAGTTTAGGGTTGGGTAGAGACCGCAGTGCGGCTTCTGCTATGGTTTTAAGGTAGAAGATTATGAAAGAATTTGTAGATATTGAGATTAGCGGCACTCATCTGAGATATGATGAGAGTGATCCCATTGCCGTGAATATTTCAGGAAATCACTATATTGATGGTGATATACATAATATAACTTACGTGGAAGAAGCCCAGGGTTTTGATGAAATTATCCTTAATACAATAATTGTACAAAAAAATAGGGTTGAGATTATCAAAGAGGGTGTGGTAAATTCCAAGATGGTATTTACCAATAACAGTAGGTTTAAAGTAGTATATAACACTCCCTTTGGAAGATTGGATATGGAGACAGAGACAAAGCTCCTCTTGATTGATATGAATGAATATGAGATAAATGTATATGTTGAATATATACTTTATATAGAGGGAGATAGAGCATCGAATTCTAAGATGCGAATTCATATAGTTGAGGCAGTAGACAAGAAGGGTGGCTGAGCCACCCTTTTAAAATAGGTTAGGAAAACCTAAAAAGGAGAAGATATGGACAAGAAGTTAAAACTATCATTTAATTCACCGGTTATTTTGATCTTTGTTATTTTAAGTTTTGCAGTATTTTTATTAGATAATTTCACAGGGGATTTTTCTAATAGATTATTATTTAGTGTATATAAATCATCGTTCCTAGATCCATTCACATATTTTAGATTATTCGGACATGTGTTGGGTCATGCGAGTTTAGACCACTTTTTGGGGAATATAATGCTTATACTGGTGATAGGTCCTATGCTGGAAGAAAAATATGGTTCAGCAAACATACTTTTTGTTATATTGGCGACTGCACTTGTGACCGGAGTGGTACATTTCTTTGTATTTCCGTATAGTAGATTGTTGGGGGCAAGTGGTGTGGTATTTGCTTTTATACTGCTTTCATCATTTGCAGGATTTAGAGAAGGAAAGATTCCGGTTACATTTATTTTGGTAGCAATTTTGTATATAGGAGAGCAGATATACCAAGGAGTTTTCGTACAGGATAATATTTCAAATTTGACTCATATCTTAGGAGGTATAGTTGGTGCATTTCTAGGATTTATAATGAATAAAGGGAAAATGAATAGATACTAAGATAAGAAATTAATACATCTTATATAAAACCCACTATAATGAATGATTTATAGTGGGTTTTTTTGTATTTGCTTTTCATGATTTTTTTCACATAACTTACAAAAAAATACAGATTATTTTTTTAACACATAGAAATGATATTAGTTTAGTCAAAAATTTAAGAATAATGATAAAATAATATTAATAGAATATTATAAATAATTAATCTAAATTTTGCTTTGTTCTTCTGATTATTAAATATATGAGGAGCTTTAAAGCAGCTTGCGGAGGTGGTTTATATGGGAATATGATTGTGTTTGCAAATCATCTTTATTGTCTGGAAATTTTCAGGTCTTTTGTGATTTTACAATGCTAAAAATATATGATGAGAGCGAAGTTTCATGTAAAAATGTTGGAGAATATAATAGAGAGAAAAAATTATGAAAAAAAATAAGAACAAAATTTTAAGTGTGTTGAGAAAATGCACTGCAGGAGCATTGGCTACCGCCATGGTTATAACTACGGCGCCTTATTTTGGGGGGATGGAAGCGAAAGCATCCATCCTTGTAGACAATGCTGAACTGGATCCGGGTGCACCTACAGGTGCAAATAGCGGAATAACGAGAGTAAATGAGTCGGGTGGACATTTCACTTCATATGATTATACTACTTATGGTCAGTCACTTGGTACTGTATATAGATATGGAAATGTTACAGCCTCAAGTTCGGGTCAGTTTTCAAACTATCAGGATGGTTGGGGAGGAAATTTTTTTAATTATCCTAATGGAAATACTCATTCGGTAGTAAGGGATCCTGTAAATATTCATGGGATTTCATTATATCCGGGATATAACACATTGAATCAATATACATTTGATATTGGTGCGATTCTTGATCCGGATGCTGTATCAGTTGATCCAAGAAAGACTTTTGGTATGGGAGGTAACTATAAAGCATCAAAATCGGCATTTGGAGCAAACTGGTGGTCCACCTATATAGGATTTGGACAGACCGGAGAGCATAAGGAAGCAAATCCTACAGATATGATGCCTGTAATATCTCCAAGAGATATAAAATATGATGCAGATGGATTTACATACCCTGTACCGGGAGCACGTAATAATCAATCTGATACCGCTACACCGCCTGATCATAATGTTATGGGAATCTATAATGACAGTATAGGTTCAAATATACCAAAGGGAAATGGTAGAGTTGTTGAAGTTAAAATACCGCAAAAATATGTAGATTATGTAAATGCAATACGTGGTGCAGGCACTGCATCAAGTAATGATAAGATAGAAGTCAGGATGGAAGTAAAGCCTACAGCAGATAAGCAAAAACTTCTTATTGTATGGACAGGTTATAATCCTAATAACTATCCGGTAGAATTCTGGATAGGAGCACAGTCTGATTCACAGATTGCCGGAACAGATGTGGCACCTACAATAGTTACCGCAGACCATACAAGACTTCATATGATGGATTATTATAACCAAAATAGCTATAGTGGCAATATTCCACAACCGGGTGGAGGTAGTATACCATCAGGTTCTACATCACTTTATACTATGCCAAATTTTGCGAATATACCAAATGTATTTAAAAGACCTGATTCATTGACAGATCTGGATATAGAGTTGGTAGCAGGAGAGGGTAGAGTATGGGCAGGAGATAACCAAAAGCCAAATAACTTAGGGCATGATAACTTTGTATTCGGTCAAAATGCCGACAAGAATCTTCTGGTTCAAAAATATGATGCTGCAACTGCCTTTTCAGGTAGATTGAATATGGCTGCAGGACAAAGTGCATCTACAACCTTTAGAGTCTCTATGAGAGCGGCAGTGTACTATGTAGATCCTTCATATACAGGAACTGATTCAAATGGATATATTGCACAGCCTTTTAAAGATATACAAACTGCTATAACAGCTATGAAGTCTACAGGAGCTAAAAAGGGTTATGTATATGTAATGTCAAGTGATGCCAATCCTGTATTGGTAAACAGCACTATTACAGTACCGGCTGATTTGGATGTACAGATAGAAACCAGCCCTTATAAGACTACTGCAATAGCAGGAAAGACGACAAAAGGTGTGTATGAAATTGGAGATCCTATAAATAATGATACAAGCGTTATCAGGCGTGATCCTTCATTTACAGGTGATATGTTTAAGATGGATCAGGCTAATTCACATCTTAGTTTCTACAATATAAATATAGATGGAAACAAGGCAAATGTTACTGCAAAAGCCCCTATGCTACATGTTACAGCCAGGTAGGGTAACAATAAGTGACAAGACCAGCTTATATGGTGCAAAGGTTGCAGGAACAATAGATACTGATGGTGATGGAACAAAGGATAAGTATGAGGCTGATGCATCTGCAATCTTTGTAGAGGCGGCAGGAGAGCTTAGCTTGGCTGCAGAAGCAGATTCTATAAGTATTTCAGATAATGAAACAGAAGTAGATACTGCTGAACTAAACTTGAGGGCTCCTTCAGCGGTCGCTATAGGAAACTCAAGCGTTACTACAAGAGCTGATATAAACAATCAAAATATAGCAATGCCATTAAAGCTATATGGTAATGTAGATATTCAAAATAATAAAATAAAGACTACAACAGTTGTTGGTGGCGTACCTACTACCAACGAGGCAGATGGAAATGTGGCACTGGGAGTTTCAGAGCTTTTAGTACCAAGTGGAAAGAAATTCAGTGGAACTGTAGGTGTTTCTGTCAAAGAATTACCAAAGGGAGATACCTCAGGTAGAGCAATAGTTGACTATGAAGATAGAGCAGCAGGTTCTACTATACTTCCATATTCAGCAGGTAATTTCAAAGCTGATGCAACAGGTACCAGCAATGCAGTCGGAATACCTACTTATATGGCTGTGGATAATGCGACCGGAGATGACTTAACATCTGCACCGGATCATGAAAATTCACTTGGTATATATCTTCATACATTAAGATATAACTATACTGTAACTTATGTAGATGAAGATGGTATGCCTCTTTCTGCAAATCATGGCAGTGTGAGTGCAGCTACAAATAAGATTACTCTTGATAATACACTTACTCAAATTGGTGGCTCAGCAGTTTATCAACACAATCCGACAGCTTCACCTGCAGAAACAGGTGGAGGCAGTGGTGAGAATGTGACAGCACATTATAGCTGGAGAGGTGTTGCGGGAAGCCCGGTTGAGATAAATGCGCCTACATATCCGGGCTATGCAGTAGCAGAAGTTACCGGAATACCTACAGGAGTTACCGGTGATAATTTTACAAACACTAATGGAAAAATAGAAGGAAAGACACCTGAGCAAAATGTAGATATTGTTATCAAGTATAGAAAAAATGAGGTAACATATCACTTTGATGCGGCAGGAGGTGCTCCAACCCCGGGAGACAAGACTGAGACCACCTATATTTCAGGAGTACATCATTCTACACTGGGAAGCTTACCAACACCTACAAAAACAGGATATACCTTTGGAGGCTGGTATGTATTCACAGATAATGATGGAAATGGTAAGTATGATAAGCCTACCACAGATCCTGTTACAGGAGTAGTCAGTGCTAATGATGGAGATCCTTTTACAGGAACAACAGCACTTGCAGGATATTATGATGCAATGAATACTCTGGATCCTGTATACAACCTTGTAGCAAAATGGGTAGGAGACGGTACACCATGGAATATAGATACAAGACATAAGAATGATAATGCAGCTTTGGAACTTAATTTTGGAACTGAGCATGATACAAGACTTATAGAAGAGTCTATATATAAAGATCCATTGACAGAAATTGGAGTTACTATACCGGGATATAAAAAGAAGACCGTAAGTAATACTCCGGCGAATGTTGGAACTAGAGCACCTCTTACAGATGCACATCCACTCAGATATACTATTGACAGTATGCCGGCAAAGAATATAAATGTGGTGTATAAGTATATGGTAGACAGTACAGCAACATTTAACTATACCGTTGAACATGTTGATGGTGGCGGAAATGCACTGAGAGCGGCACATACTATAGTAAAGAGAGCTGAACAGCCAATTAATGCACAACCTGAGAATATCTCAGGCTATACATTTGATCACTATGAAATAGATCACAGTACAGGATGGGATTCACATATTGCAAGTGGAGATAATCCAAGACTTGTAGGACTTGATGGTGCAGCAGGGAACTTAATTGTGTCTGACAACCCACTTTCTACATCACCAAATCCGGGAGTATTTGCGGCATATATGCCAAATCAGGATGTGAAGATAAAATATGTTTATACATCAGATTCAAGTTCAAATCTTGTAAGAAGATACTTAGATGCGTATAGAGATAAGGTGCTTGATAGTGGTATCACACAGGTAACACCGGGAACTACATATAATTTATCAATCAATTATACTGATAAGCTCTATGGATATACCTGGGATCCTGCAGTATCAAGAGTTGATTTTACTCCTACAGGATATGGAGAAAGCTTCAATCCCGCAAACGGAGATATAACAGGAAATATGCCTCTTGCTTTAAGTGGTGTAAATGGTATAAGAGCGGACTATAGACTTGGACTTGATCTTTCAAAGTGGAGAGATGTAGAGTTTAGGGTTACTACAGATCCTAACTTCAATCATGGTAGTATAAACCCACTTGCAGCAGGTGCACCTACCAAGGTTTTAGTAAGTGATGGAAGCACTGCAGGAGATGCGGCGGCTTATAATTTTAACAGACTTCAGGCCGAGAATTATGTGCCAACTACCAGTGCAAACAGATATTATATGTTTGAAGGCTGGTATATGGATGCAGCCGCGACTACACCTGTAACCGGAACAACTTTCTGGAATACAGATACTACACCAATCATAATATATGCTAAGTTTGTGGAAGACCCAAGCAAGTGGTTTGATATAAACTTTGTAGCAGGAAGCAATGGTTCTATTTCAGCACCGGCTACATTACATACACCATTTGATTATACTTGGGGACAGATTACTCCACAGCTTCCAACAGCTACACCGGTAATAAATTATAACTTTAATGGATGGGATGATGCAGCAGGCAATCATATGTTGGCTTCATCAACTCTGACAAATCACGCTACATATACAGCTATATTTGGAAAAGATCCTAATACATGGGGAACTAATGTAGGAGGATTTACTCCAATAGGAAGAATAGGTGGAGATGGTAGTGGAGAAATTGAAATAAGAGGAAGCAAACCTGGAAATGTATATGTTATTTCTAAGCCGGATGGTGAAATAGTGGCAGTAGTCACAGGTGATCCAAGTGGTAATACTACTACAGTTCCTGATTTAATTCCGGGAGCACATTATAATGTGCAGGAGGGAACTCCCCGGATACAGTTGCAAATGTTGGTGGAAATGTTTCAAGCGTTACAGGTACATCAGTTTCCACACCTCAGGATGTATTTATTCCTACAGTAGATAATAACTACAATGTAGGATATGATCCTGATAATGACGGAATGGCAAGGATAGTAATAAATCCGGCAGATCCTGATGCAGACTATGCTCTAATAGATGAGTCCGGAAATGTTTTGAACTATCCGGGAAGTGACAATGGTTGGATGACTCCGGTAGGAAATAATCCGTCTACAGTAACATTTAATAATTTGAATCCAAATGAAACCTATACGGTTGTTGCAAGAAACATGGTGATGCTACGCTTGCAGATCCTCTGATAAAGCTTCCGGATGGTTCACAGATAAATGCAAACCCCGGAGATATGGCAGAGGTAGCTAAGTATATTGTAGAAACAAGAAATGGAATTATTGTTTCTGTAAAGGACAATATAGTAAATTCAGATGAATTTAATGAAGCACATGCCGGTGAAACGGTCACAATCCATGCAGATCCTATAGATGCAAATGGTAAGAACTTCCTATATTGGAATGTATTGGCAGGAAGAGCAGTTGGAGTAAGTGGAAATATCACAGACGCTGACTATTCATTTAATATGTCAAATTCCAATATAGTATTAAAGGCAGTATATGAACCTACAAAGATAATTGGAGATGATGCAGATTTACATGAGGAACTTAGAGGAAAGGCAAGCCAAGGAGAGTTTGGTCTTGAACCTAATCAGATTCCAACATTGGCAAATCATTTGACAACTCCGGGTGACAGAGATCTTCAATCCATAAATGGAGCTAATGTTGATTATAGAGTAATCTTTGATAAGAGAGATACTACAAATGCAGAGTCAAGTCTTGTAAAACCGGTATCTATAGCCGGATCAGACCATCCTACTGCTTATACTGCTGCATACTCACTTGATATAAAACTTGAGAGATATGTGGACGGTAGAAGAGTGGATGCAGGAATCATAGCTACAGCATCTAATGCTACAGTGGATGTAATTGCCCAACTCCCTGCAGCAGATATTGATCAGCTTGATTATCAGTTATTTGATATTACATCAGGTACTCCTATCGAGATAACACTTACTACAGATGTTGCAAATAATGCCGGACTTATGAAGTTTACAGGAAATCTATTGCACACATATGTGATGGTTTACTCAAAGACGTTTAAGGTTACATTCCTTGACAATGTACCGGTACTTGACCACAGATATTTGAATGATACATCCAGAAACTTCTACAAACAGTTTAAAGTTAGAAGAAAAGAAAATGTAGAGGATGCTTGGTATTCATCAGATTATACAGTGGTGACAGATTATGCCCAAAATGATGTACCAAATGCACTTGAGACTCCATTTGATGATATTTATGGTGTAACTTATACCTATGAGAATTGGTCTAAAAATGACAGTGCACTTAGGATATATGACACTACAAAGGAAGTTACAAAGAAAACTACTGTATATGCTTATTATTCAAACAATAAGCCTATGGTGGATAAGGCAAGAATAGACCTTGGAAACTATTGAAGAGGCATATGATTTGATGTATGACCCATATCTTAAGGCAGGTGAAGCAGCTAATGTACAGGAAGCTATTGATACTGCTAAAGAGGTATTAAGACGTGCCAGAGGCCTCATTGCTCCTGATGGAAGTACATATCTTAGAATGTCTAATTATCCTGAACTTCAGGCTGCTATAGATGCACTTAGAGAGGTTTTGGATAGATATAGAGACAAATCCAAGGGTAGAATGGATGAAAGAATAAGAAGAACCGGTGGTGCCAGTGGTGGTGGTAATTCATCAAACGGAAGAGGAAGTAAACTTTTGACACCGGGAGAGAAGTCACAACAAAATACAGCCATTAATGAAAACAGTAATGTAAGAGCATTTGTACTTGGTGTAGACGGAAACTGGGAAAGAAATAGCGTAACAGGTGGATGGTCTTTCGTACTTAACGGAGGAACACCTATAAATGATATGTGGGGTATGATCGTATTCAATGATAATACCGGAAAGAAAGTATCACGCTGGTATTACTTTGATGGTAAGTCAACCATGGCAACAGGTTGGACATATGACTCAAAGAATGGTAGATGGTATTATATGAACACAACAGAAGGTCCTGAACTTGGACAGATGGTAACAGGTTGGGTAAAGGATCCTACGACAAATAAATGGTATTATATGAATGATAATACAGGAATTCTTGAAACCGGCTGGCATTTAGATAAGCAGGATGGCAGATGGTACTACCTTGACCGAAGCGGTGAGATGCTTCTTGGATGGCAAAATATTTCAGGAAAATATTATTATTTTAATACTGTCGTACCACAAAAATCCTATGAATGGGATGCAAATGCATTTAAATGGAACTATTTGAATAATAATGTCAGACCATATGGCTCTATGTATGCAGGTGAGAGTACACCTGATGGATATAGTGTAGATGCTAATGGAGCATGGATTCAGTGACATAGGAGATGAAATGAAAAGAAAAACAATGATAACAAGATTTGCCATGTCATTGTCTGCGAGTATGGTTATGACTGTACTCGCACCGGCAATGCCGGCATATGCAGCAGGCTATAATTATGTAAATCATAATTTGAATACAGCTGCTACAAAGGCAGTATATGGTGGAATTGCGGCAAATATAGGAGATGTTACACCTAGAGACGGATATTTGGGATTTGATTTTACTACATTGAATCCTTCGATATCAGGATGGGTAAATAATATTGTAGCAACAGGAAATCCGGGAGAACATATAGCAGATCAGACATTGCCGTTTTTTACGGGAACATCATTTTCTCCTACAGCTACATTTGATGGAAAAAGTTGGATAAGTGATTCCGATTTTGATTTGGACGGATATGAGATAGCCGGCTATAATCAAGTTCCTCTAAAAGGAAATATTCTTGGATATCCAAGAAGTAGTCAAATAGAGATACCTACAATTACAAATCAAGGTGCTGTGTATTATGCAGAACTTAAATCTGATGGTAAAAAAGTTTGACTATGTAGTCGGATATAAGGGTGCAAATGACGGTCATGGAAATGAATATTATCTTCCGGGAAGCAAGTACGATTTTAATGCATCAACAATGGATGCTGCTCATACCTCAGTGATAAATCCTATTGCAGAGAATATAGCTACCACAGGTGGAAAAGAGGTACTTACAGGCTTCCAAGCAAATGCTAAACCAATAATCGGATACGAAGTGGTAGGAAGTGAAGTAAATCTATATAAGAGCGGTACAAATACAGCTTGGAGTGGTAATCCCGGATTTAGTGTAACCAATGAAAGAGTTGGTGAAACTACTATAAATAAGGATACATTTATTACATTTAGATATGCTCCTAAGCAAGATACAAAATTTTAAAACTAACTGTAGTTGATAATTATTATGATTATGAAGAGCATCCTGTAGCCGGAGTAACTATCAGTGAAGGTGTAACTGTTCTTGCCGGACAGCTAAAAAAAGAAGTGGTAGTCCAAGAAGTATTACCAGACCTGTAAGTAAGTACTATTATGCAACTCAGGATGTAAACACTGATAGTACAACAAAGGCAAAAAAAGTGGTACATATAATCTGGATGGTTCAGGAAATATAGATTTGAATCCGGGTGCGGATGTAGAATATATTTTGGATCCTACAAATCCTGTTGAAATAGAATATACATATACTAAATCAACAGATCCTGCTGGTGCAGCAAATTATGGAAAGTTCTTTGATGTATCAGGAAATGTGATGGATATTATGATACCATTTGCATTTGATACTAATCCGTCAAACTTTACACCAATAAATGTAGCGGGATTAGCAGATGGATATAAACCACAGGGTCAGATGTTAAATCAAAATGTTACTATAAAGTATAATTATATTAAGAATCCAAACTACTATAGGGGAATAACTATAAACTATGTGGATGAAGAAGGAAATGAAATCAATGACAAAGTTGTTGACGCTATTGGTACTATAGCTACACTTCCGGCAAGCCCTGCTATACCGGTTGTAGGTACAGTATATAAGAATGCTTCAACAGGGAATTTATTTATAAGAGTGGACAGTACTACAGGGGCAAATTATAGTATACCACTTCCAAAGCTGGATACATATATATCATATGATACTTCTCCATCAGGAATACCGGGAGTAGAACCGGAGTCAACTGCTGCTTGGGATAATACATTTACTCCTCTTTCAGGCGATATTACAAATGAACTGAATCCCGGTGGTGCACAGGCTTGGACAGCTACAAATCAGGTGCTTAGGGTAAATTCGGCAGCAGGAGTAGGCAAAAATATTTCTGTAACAATTACATATAACAGAGATATTGGTTCTATAGCGGCTATAAATCCTTTAGCAGGTATGGGCGGTAAGCTGATGGTTCCTGCTTATACCAACAATATAGGACTTTTAGTTCCGGAGCATGAGTACGGAGGCGGTACTTATCCGACTGATACAGCATTCGTGGCAGCAGGACTCTCAGGTCAGCCTATAGAAGATACTCATTCTTTGCCTAGAGTGAAAAATATCACAGCAGGAACATATCATGTAAATATTACAGACAGTGACTTGCCTACACCGGTTCCGGATCAGGGATATAGATTCAGAGGTTGGAAGATGACTGATGGTAACTGGCTTTCTGTAAACAGCTTTGCAGATGATGATCCGGCTATAACACCAAGAAGTCTCCCTGCAAACAGTTTGGAGCAAAACCAAAGTATAGGAACAGTAACAGTTAATGCAGTGTTTGAACTTGATCCAACAAGATGGAAAAAGTTTAAACTTGCTTCAGGTGATAACCATGTAATATTTAACAATGGTAATGAAGCTAGTGTTTTAACTTATGATTATACACATAATACTGCAAGAACAAATATTCCTTCATCAGATTTGAATGAGTGGATAGATGAGTCAACCGGTGCATTGACAGTGCAAAGTGGATATGTACTTACATGGTATGATAAGAACTTTGCAGAGGTCGATTTTGCTACAATAAACTTAGCAGATTATCCTGACGGATATACATTCACAGCCTATGGTAGAAATACTTGGCAACTGCACTCTATGTGCCGGAAGTAACTCCAAGTTTAGATAGTACTACAGGAGCTCCGGTTATAGCAGTAGATGCTATATCACCAACTGCAATGAGCGTTGGATATAACTATGTAGTTGCAGATAGGGATGGAAATGTGGTTGCTTTATTAACAGGAGCACAGCTTTTATCAAATAATGGAAAGATATCAGGCTCAATGCTTCATCCGGGAGAAAGCTATAAAGTATATACAGCAGATACTACAACAGCTATTAATGTAGGAAATCCGGTTCCAACAACAGGTATAAGTGCACCTTCTACAGTTATTACAATACCTACAGTGTTGAATGCAACAGCATCTGAAGATCCAAGCAATGCAGGTATGGCACAGATAGTTATAGATCCTGCTGATGCAAATACACAGTACGCACTGCTTGATTCGAGCGGTAATGTAGTATATAACTTTACATCACCGGATTCTTCCAGAAAGGTTACATTTGGAAATCTTGATCCGGATACAATTTATACTATAGTGCCAAGACCGCTTGGAAGTAATGATACACCAGCAGCAAGAATAGCTGATGGGGTAAGAACAGAGAATGTAAACACGGGAAATCTTGGTATAACAGCAACAGTATTCCCTGTAAATGTAATAGTTGATGATGCAGATTTACCGGGAACCAGCACACAGATAAGTATTGGAGGAGTTAGTAAGACTTTTGCAGATTTACAGTCTGTAAGATTTGGTCAGGCAGTAAGTATACAAGCAGAGCCTATAGACCACAATGGTGCATTATTTAAGGAGTGGAGAGTAATATCCGGCAATACAGGTCATAGTAATAATATCGAAAACAATTCAAGTGGAATAATATCTTTTGGTATGCCAAGAGGATCTGTAAAGCTTCAAGCTCTTTACGATACAGGAATAAACTTTGCACCTGACTATTATCCAAATAGAAATACTTTTGATCCGAATACTATCGGAGTAACATATCCGGTTGGTCCTACTGGCATAACAACTCCCGGACTTTATAGAATACATATCGACCAAAGAAAGGTGACAGGAGCACATGAAAGACTTGTGCAGGATGAGAACACAGATCTTTATAAGGGAGAGTTTGAATTTAGGATATTTGTAGAGAGCTCAAATGATGGCGGAAGTACTTGGAATACTTATACAGGAGCTGATGCACCTTTAAGTCTTGAAGCAAGTATACATACAGGAGCATTGTCATCAACAAGAAATTATAGTTTGTATAAACTTGCTACAGATTCAAATGCTTTAACAAGTGTACCCGGAGTATATGAGAATCCTGCAGGTGGAAGCGGATATATGGGTGAGTTTAGCGATAACTTTGAAACGGGTCACACATATATATTCGGATATACAAGTACAGGAACAACAGTAAGATTTGTAAGTATACCTGATATGAGTACTTTAAAGACTATTATTGTGGCACCTGGAAGTAGACTATCAGATTACGAATCAGATTATGTTTCAGACCTTCCAAGTAGGGGGGATACATTTGAAGATGGAAATACCGGACTTACTTGGATTTATGATGGACTCAGCTTGAGAATGGACAAGAAGGAAAGTATAAATAATAATATGGTAATTAATGAAGATAAGATTATATATCTTTATTATACAAATGATGCTGAATATAGAGCTAAACTTGTAGACGGACTTAATGATAGCCTTGGTAAGGTTGATAATATTGATGCCTCCAAGTATGATGCAAGTGATGTAGCCAAAGCACAGGCTAAGGCTGCAGAGGCAAGAGCAATTTTAAATAGAGCTGCTCCAAATAAGGCATTATCACCTGAATTATTGCAGGTATTAAATGAACTTAATTCTATCTTAAACAGTATGGGAATAAGAACAAAACCTACACCAAATAATAAGGGCGGCGGTGGCCGTGGCGGTTCCGGTGGCAGCGGTGGCTCTTCAAAAAGAGTGCACAAAACACAAGTACCAGTAGCTTTAGAGTCGGGCTTGATGGTAACTGGCAGCTTTTAAATCCTGAGGAAGCTAAGGTAAACTTAGATAATAGCAAATGGGTATTCAATCTTTCAAATGGTGGAAGAGCTAAAGGCTGGGCATATCTAAGCTATACTTTTGAAGGCAAGACAAAGTCTGAGTGGTATCATTTCGGTGATGACGGTATTATGAATTCAGGTTGGTTCTTTGAGAGCAATATGTGGTATTATCTTTCAATGGACCACAATGGATTCTATGGTGAGATGATAAAGGGATGGCATCATGATGCAAATGATGGCAGATGGTACTATCTGAATCCAAGTAGTGGAGCGATGCACACTAATTGGACAAAGGTAGGAAATGATTTCTATTATTTCAATCCGACTGCACCGGCACAGACCTGGTTCTATGATAATAATACAAATAGGTGGAACTTTGGAAACATTGATAGTAGACCTCTTGGTTCTATGTATCAAAACGAAAATACACCTGATGGATATTATGTAAATGAAAATGGAGTTTGGAAATAATTCTAAATAATAAAATGGGCGGTTGCATGAGAGTGCAGCCGCTCTTTATATTTGAGATTGTAAAACAAAAGTTCTAAAGTGGATACCTGAAATGTAACAGAATGTATGAGATATTCTCTACCCACTTTCAGACAATATACTCAAATATTCCCTCATTATGATATAATATAACAAGTATTGAATGAAAAAGAGGAGAGATATGTCTTTTACACATTTACATGTACATACAGGATATTCATTGTTGGATGGTTCCTGTAAGATAAAAGAGATAATAAGTCGTGCAAAGGAACTTAATATGACTTCATTGGCCATAACCGACCATGGAGTTATGTATGGAGTTATAGATTTTTATAAAGAGGCAAAGGCAAACGGTATTAAGCCGATACTTGGGTGTGAGGTTTATGTGAGTCCGTCTTCAAGATTTGAGAAACAGGCAAAGCAAGGTGACAGGTACTATCATCTTATTTTGCTTGCAAAAAATAATAGAGGCTATGAAAATTTGACAAAGATAGTGTCGAAGGGATTTACAGAAGGCTTTTATTACAAGCCGAGAATAGATTTTGAACTTTTGGAAGAATACCATGATGGTATAATAGCACTTTCAGCCTGTCTTGCCGGAGAGATTCCCAAACTTATATCAAGGGGTAGAGAGGATGATGCAATAAAGGCTGCAAAGAAATATAGGGATTTGTTTGGTGAAGATTCATTTTATCTGGAACTACAAAATCATGGAATACCTGAACAAAAGTATGTGAATCAGATTTTGATGAAAATTGGAAAAGAGTTGGATATACCACTTGTGTCAACAAATGATGTTCATTATATAAATGCAGAAGATGCAACAGCACATGATATATTATTGTGCATACAGACAAGTAAGACAGTATCAGATCCCGACAGAATGAGATATGAGGGTGGCCAATTCTTCCTAAAGTCAGAGGATGAGATGAAAGCACTCTTTCCATATGCACCTGAGGCTATAGAAAATACAGCAAAGATAGCGGATATGTGTGATGTAGAAATAAAGTTCGGTGAGACAAATTGCCGGAATATCAGGTGCCAAACGAAATGTCTGCTAAGGAATATTTAGAGAGTCTATGCTTGAAAGGCTTTCAAAAACATTATTCCGATATTTATCCAAATAGAGAAGAAATAAAGAACAGAATGTACTATGAGCTTGGTGTAATAGAAAAGATGGGATATATAGACTATTTTTTGATAGTCTGGGACTATATAAATTATGCCAGAAGTAAGGGGATTTCAGTAGGTCCCGGAAGAGGTTCGGCAGCAGGTAGTGTAGTATCTTATTGCCTTGGAATCACAGATATTGATCCTATTAAATATAATCTTATTTTTGAGAGATTTCTAAATCCTGAGAGAGTTTCAATGCCTGATATAGATGTGGACTTTGCAGATGAGAGAAGAGCCGAGGTCATTGACTACGTGGTAAATAAATATGGTAGTGAAAGAGTATGTCAGATAATTACTTTTGGTACATTACAAGCAAGAGGTGTTATAAGAGATGTGGGAAGGGCTATGGAAATACCATATGCAAGATGTGACAGCATTGCAAAGATGATACCTAGAGATAAGGATATTACACTTGGACTTGCATTGGAGAGAAATAAGGAGTTAAAGGAACTGTATGACAGTGATGATGTGGTGCATGAACTTATAGATTATAGTTTAAAACTTGAAGGTTTACCAAGACATGCGAGTATACATGCAGCAGGTGTAGTGATATCAAAGAAGGCAGTGGAAGAGTATGTACCACTGGCATTGGGAGTGGATAATTCGGTGACTACACAATTTACTATGACCACTTTAGAGGAGCTGGGGCTTTTAAAGATGGACTTTTTGGGGCTTCGTACTCTTACAGTCATTCAAAATTCTTTGGAGATGATAAAGAAAAATTATGGCGTGGAAATTGATATGAAGGATATGGACTATGATGATAAGAAGGTATATGAGTTCATATCCACCGGAAGAACAGACGGTGTGTTTCAGCTTGAGAGTGCAGGAATGCAAAATTTCATGAAGAGATTGAAACCGGAAAATCTGGAAGACATTATTGCGGGTATATCACTCTATCGTCCGGGACCTATGGACTTTATTCCAAAGTATATCGAAGGGAAGAATCTAAAGGGAAATATAATTTATGATACACCGCAACTTATACCGATACTTGAGCCTACATATGGATGTATAGTGTATCAGGAGCAGGTAATGCAGATAGTGAGAGATCTGGCAGGCTATACTATGGGTGGAAGTGATGAAGTTCGTCGTGCTATGAGTAAGAAAAAAATGCATGTTATGGAGCTTGAGAGAAAGAATTTCATATATGGCAATGAAGAAAATGGAATAAAGGGATGTATAAATAATGGTATAGATGAGAAAATTGCTAATAAAATATTTGACGAAATGATAGATTTTGCAAGCTATGCATTCAATAAATCACATGCTGCTTGCTATGCAGTTGTTTCATATCAGACCGCATATCTGAAGTATTATTATCCCAAGGAGTTTATGGCGGCTTCACTTACTTCAGTGAGTGATCATCCTACTAAGTTGGCAGAATATATAGCAAGTCTAGCTGATATGGGAATAAAGGTTTTGCCTCCGGATGTGAATCTGGGGGAGGGAGCTTTCAGTGTGGATAAGGATGGCATCAGATTTGGACTTTCCACTATAAAGGGAGTAGGCAAGGCAGTAGCGGATACACTTGTAAGAGAGCGAACCTTGAATGGAAAATATCTCACATTGGAGAATTTTATTAACCGATTGCCGCAGAAGGATTTGAATAAGAGAAGTATCGAGAGCTTTATAAAGGCCGGAGCCCTGGACAGTATGGAGGGCAATAGGCATGAAAAGATATTAAATGCTGAGCTTTTTGTAGAAAAAAAAATCAAAGGAGAGCAAGGCGACTATTCCGGGACAGATGTCATTTTTTGATGTAGTAAGTGAAGAGGACAAAGATAGTTTTGTTTCAGAAATGATACATATAGAGGAGTACTCCAAAGAGGAGCTTCTAAAATATGAAATGGAAGTTCTGGGAATGTATGTCAGTGGGCATCCTCTGGAAGAATATGTTTCGCTTTTGGAAAAGCATTGTGATACAAGAAGTATTGACTTTTATCCGGATGAAAACGGAAACATTTTGCTTGAGTCGGGAAGAAAGATAACTATAGGCGGTTTACTGGTAGAGGTAAATAAGAGATTTACTAAAAGGGGAGATATGATGGCGATATGTACATTAGAAGATATGTATGGCAGAATAGAACTTTTGGTATTTCCTAAAGTATTTGAAAACTATGGTGGAGAACTGACCGAGGGAGGAAAGGTCTTTGTTAAGGGTAGAGTTGATACCTCAGGTGAAGAAGAAGGAAAACTTATAGTAGACAGTATAAGGGAGTTTGGAAGAGTAAAAAAGGAACTTTGGATTCAATACAGTGATAAGGATAGTTATGAGGAAGATTTGGGAAATCTGCTTTCTGATATCGGAAGTTTAACAGGAAATGATAGAGTTATTATTTATTTAAAAAAAGAAAGAGCGAAGAAGGACCTTGGTGCTGAATGGGGAGTACCGGCTACGGAGGCAGCTAATATTTTGGAAGAACGACTGGGCAGTGAAAATGTCAAGGTTGTAGAGAAAATATAAATCAAACTGTAATTAAACTCATAGAAAAATATTGATAATTTTAGTATAATTATCTTGTATTCAGTGAGGATATATTTTAGAGATAAGAAAGGAAATCATAGACAAAAGTCTATGTGGTTTTAATATGGCAAAGAATGAGTTTAGGGAAGAGCTTGACCCACAAAGTACGGTCAATAAGGTAATAGGTATAGTTTCCGGAAAGGGTGGAGTAGGTAAGAGTTTGGTAACATCTCTTATGGCTGTAAAGGCTAGGTCAAAAGGCTTTAGAGCAGGCATTATAGATGCGGATATTACAGGTCCGTCTATACCTAAGGCATTTGGACTTAGTGGCAAACTTGGTGTGACATATGATCAACTTATGATACCGGCCGTTACAAGTACAGGAATAAATGTAGTAAGTACAAATCTTATTTTGGAAAATGAAACAGATCCGGTTATATGGAGGGGCCCTGTAGTAGCAGGAGTAGTAAAGCAATTTTGGAAGGACACCGTTTGGAACAATATTGATTATATGTTTGTAGATATGCCACCCGGAACAGGGGATGTTCCACTCACTGTATTTCAGTCAATACCGGTGGATGGAATTATAATAGTTACAAGTCCCCAGGAACTTGTCTCAATGATCGTTGCAAAGGCTGTAAATATGGCTAAGAAGATGAATGTGCCGATTCTGGGGCTTGTTGAGAATATGAGCTATTTTGAATGCCCGGATTGTGGACATAGACATGAGATTTTTGGAAAGAGTCATATTGATGAAATAGCAAAAAAAGAAGGCTTAAAGGTACTTGCAAAGATACCGATAGATCCTAAAGTGGCAAATAAAGTGGATGAGGGTCTTGTAGAATATGTAGAGGCACCATGGCTTGATGAAGCGGCAGATTTGATTTTAAAATAGAATATTAACCGGAGTGATTTTACTTGGGTCCGTATATAACAAAGAATTGGAGATCTTATGTATATATCAAATAATCCAAATAATGAATTGGAGCAATCCATTGTACAGGTTCCTGACCTGGTTCAGATACCTGAGGAAATGCATGAAATGGCACCGAAATTTCAAGAAGCAATGATGATGTATACCTGTGCAATCAGGGAAGTTAAAACCAAGCTCGAAGTTTTGAATGATGAATTATCAGTTAAAAATAGAAGAAATCCTATTGAATTGATAAAGTCGAGAGTAAAAAAACCACAAAGTATTGTTGAAAGCTAAAAAGGCGTGGTCTGCCACTGACACTTGAGTCAATAGTCAATAATTTGTATGATGTGGCAGGTATCAGAGTTATTTGCTCTTTCCTTGACGATATTTATGATGTGGCAGATATGCTTACCAGACAGGATGATGTTAACCTTATTGCTGTGAAAGATTATATAAAAATGCCGAAGGAAAATGGATATCGCTCATATCATCTCATTGTTGAGATACCTGTATTTTTCTCAGAGAGAAAACAACCTATGAGGGTGGAGGTACAGATAAGAACTATTGCTATGGATTTTTGGGCAAGTCTTGATCATCAGCTAAAATACAAAAAGGATTTTATTGATTCTGATGATGTGGAAAGGCAGCTTAGAGAATGTGCTGATGTGATAGCAAACACAGACAAACAAATGTTGAACATAAGAAAAAGTATAGAGTCTAGGGGTATAGAGATACGAAAGCCTAGATAAATTGAAGGGCTGTCGCTTTAAGGAGTACAGATGTAGTTTGTATTGTCCTTAGTGCGGCAGCCATTTTATATCAATGAAGATAAATATTTAATTTTATCCAAGCACGCATCTTGCTGAAACCGAACATATATATTAAAAACAATATGCTGGTAGTAACCCATGAAAGTGGATACGCCCAGAGTATTGTATATATATTCGGATACTTCGGTACCATTACAAGTATCCAGGCTATTCTGAGTACACATACTCCACTGGCAGTCATTATCATAGGTATCCAGCTATCTCCGATGCCTCTAAGTGAACCTGAGAATATCTCAATAATAATATAAGTAGGGAAAGCTACTACCATAAAGTTAAGCATATCAGTACCAATCTTTAGAACATTCTCATCCTGTGTAAATAATGTATAGATATTTCTTCCAAATAATTTTAGAAGTATTATTACAATAGCAGTAGCAAGTATTGCCAAAATCATTCCCTGTATTATACCCTTTTTAACTCTATCTTTATTGCCATATCCATAGTTTTGACCTGTAAAGGTGGTAACAGATATACCCAGAGATTGTATAGTCATCCAAAAAAGAGTATCTATCTTACCATATGCTGTAAAAGCGGCTATGGTATCAGTACCAAGACTGTTTATAGAAGCTTGAATGAGTATATTGGCAATGGTATACATAGCAGATTGCATTCCTGCTGCAACACCAATACTGATCATTTTTCTAAGCTCAGAAAAGTTTATACCCAAATTACTTAGTCTTAATTTCAGTGCATCATCTCTGCGATAAAGCACTATGATAACCAAAATTGCACTGATTATCTGTGATGCTACAGTTGCAATGGCAGCACCGGTCACTCCCATATTCATATAGTTTATCAATATAATATCCAAAACTATATTCACAAAACAACTTATGATAAGAAATATAAGAGGAGTTCTTGAATCTCCAACTGCACGAAGCAGTCCGGCACCCATATTATAGATAAGGTTTGGGGCAAGTCCTATAAAATATATTTGTAGGTAAGGTAATGCCATTGACATTATATTATCCGGTACATTCATATTTGCAAGCATTGCTTTTGAAAATATGGCACCAAATATACTGACTATTATACCTACTATAAGCGAAAAAGTGATGGCAGTATGAACACCTATGCTGACAAGCTTATTGTTTTTTGCACCATAATGCTGTGAGATGATTACACTAAATCCGGAGGACAATCCTACAAAGACACCTATAAAAAGGTTTATAAGAGTGCTTGTAGTTCCACCTACGGCAGCCAGTCCAAGTTTTCCTACATTCTGTCCGACAATAACGGCATCTGCAGTATTATAGAGTTGTTGAAAGAATGTACCAAGGAGTATGGGGAAGAAGAATAACAAAAGTTGGAAGGTAATATTGCCCTTGGTCATATCTTGCTTCTTAGTTTGTTCCATAAAATTCCTTTCTAAAGTATAGTGCTTAATATAGAATTTATAACAGTCTTTTAGAACTGATATTACTATATCATTTCCTCAGGCTTAAATACTTCGTCAAATTTCTCCTCTGTCATAAGATTCATGTTTAGGGTAGCTTCTTTTAGTGATATATTTTTCTTATGTGCCAATTTTGCTACTTTTGCAGCATTTTCATAACCTATATAGGGGCTGATTGCAGTTACAAGCATTAGGGAATTATGTAAGTTCTCATGCATTTTTTCTTTATTTGCCTTGATGCCAATTACACAATTTTCTCTAAAGGATCTTATACCGTCAGATAGCAACCTGACAGACTGAAGGAAGTTGTGAATAAGTACAGGCATAAACACATTCAGCTCAAAATTTCCCTGACTGGAAGCCATATTTACAGCCATGTTGTTGGACATAACCTGTACACATATCATAGTCATAGACTCACATTGTGTAGGGTTTACCTTTCCCGGCATTATGGAGCTTCCGGGCTCATTTTCAGGTATAAAGATTTCTCCCAAACCACATCTAGGTCCACTTGAGAGCCATCTGATATCATTTGCAATTTTCATAAGATCACCTGCAAGTGAGGATAGGCTGCCATGTACAAATGCAAGTTCAGATTTTGAACTCAAAGCGTGGAATTTATTGCTGTCTGTGACAAATTTTTTGCCTGTAAGTTTTGAAATATTTTTTGCAACAAGGGTATCAAAACCCTTTGGTGAATTAAGTCCTGTACCTACTGCAGTAGCTCCAAGTGCAAGCTTACTTAAAAATATAAGAGAATTTTCTATTTGATTGTAATTATTTTCAAGAGAGGTTCTCCAACCGCTTATTTCTTGTGAAAATGCTATGGGAGTAGCATCCTGTAAATGTGTTCTTCCGGACTTTACAATGCCGATATTTTCATCCTCAAGTTTCTTAAATGCAAGTATAAGTTCATTTAGTGACGGTAACAGCTTGTCGGTTATTTCAATTAATGCCGCTATATGCATTGCAGCCGGGAAAGTATCATTTGAGCTTTGTGACATATTCACATCATCATTTGGATGTAAGAGTTCTTTTTTTGACAAGCTCATTGCCCCTATTAGTGATTACTTCATTGACATTCATATTGCTCTGTGTACCACTGCCGGTTTGCCATACAGATAAAGGGAAATGTTCATCCAATTTACCTTCAAGTATTTCATTACAAACTGTATTTATAATATCTGCCTTATCTTTTTCCAATTTACCAAATTCAAAATTTGTAGCGGCACAGGCGGACTTTAGATAAGCAAATGCCCTTATGACCTCCATAGGTATCGTTTCTGTACTTATCTTAAAGTTTGACAGACTTCTTGCTGTCTGCGCTCCATAATATTTGTCTACAGGTACTTCTACAGTGCCCATTGAGTCATGCTCTATACGATATTCCATAGTTTTCTCCTTACATCATTTATGCTATAATCAGTTTAACAAAAAACAAAATAAAAAAACAGGGCAATAAATGAAAATAAAAAAACAAGAATCCGGATTTTTAATTATACTTGATATATTGACACAGCTTGCGGTGATATTGTCACTAGCATGGTTTGTTGTATTTATATTTGGAGAGAGAACATATATGGTGGGGCAATCTATGTCACCACAGATAGAGCAGGGCGAGGTGGCACTTATAAATAAAGCGGCATACACATTCTTTAAGCCGAAGAGATATGATGTGATTGCTTTTAAAAATAGTGACGGAAGAGAATGTATTCGTAGAGTTATCGGTCTTCCGGGTGAGACTGTAAATATAAGAAATGGAATGGTCTATGTCAATGGTGAAGTTATAGATAGATTTTATGAAGCTTCATCAGCAGGTTTAGCAGCAGATGAAGTAAAGCTTCTTGGCAATGAATATTTTGTATTAGGTGATAACAGAGTGGGAAGTGAAGACTCCAGAACTTCTACAATAGGCAATGTAACAGGAGATATGATTATAGGAAATGTTTGGCTAAGAGCATTACCTATAAAAAGAATTGGTTTTATAAGGTGATGAAAGGATATTGCTTATGAAGATACAATGGTACCCGGGTCATATGACTAAGGCAAAGCGTGCTATGTCAGATGCCATAAGCTTGTGGATATTATTATAGAAATGGCTGATGCCAGAGCTCCGGAGGCTACAAGAAATCCGGAAATCATGGAACTTGGCTCAAATAAGTCAAGGATAATTATATTAAATAAGGCAGATCTATCAGATGAGAGTGCCAATAACAGATGGGCAACATATTATAAGGAGCAGGGCTATGAGTGTATGTTTATGGATTCCAGAAAAAAGAATGGAATCAATGCACTTATAAAGGCGATAGAAAATGTTTCCAAGGAAAAGCGTGAGAGAGATGCAAAAAGAGGCATAAAAAATAGACCTGTCAGAGCTATGGTAGCCGGTATTCCAAATGTGGGTAAGTCTACACTTATAAATTCGGTATCAGGCAGGGCCATGGCAAAGACCGGAAACAAACCGGGAGTAACTAAGGGTAATCAGTGGATAAAGTTAAAGGGGCAGATAGAGCTTTTGGATACCCCCGGAATACTTTGGCCTAAGTTTGAAGATGAAAAAATTGGTGAGATGATAGCTTTTATCGGATCCATCAATGATATGATAATAGATATCAGAGAGCTTGGACTTGAACTTATCAAATGGTTTCTAAACAATAAGACTGATATTTTGAAGGAAAGATTTGAAATAGACGACTTTGATGATGAAAATGCTGTTTTAATAAAGATAGCAAATATCAGAGGATGCACTAAAAAGGGCAATGAACTTGACTATGATAAGGCGGCAGGCATATTTGTAAATGAGTTCAGATCAGGAAAACTTGGAAGGGTGACATTGCAAATGCCATAGTAGTATGATGAAAGAAAAGTTTTCATCATTGGTGCATCTTCTGAATGGAGATTACAGTTTAGGTAGTCCTTTAGAGCTTTTGTTTTACAATCCTAATCGCAACTCTTTCTCAAAACTTCGCAGGATTTTACGCAGTCTGCGGAACTCGTTTGTTCGCTTGGGGAGCAGCGAACTGCACTCAAACATGTCACAGGCTGCTTAATCTGAGTCTCGTTTTTACGAAAGAGTTAAACGCTACAAGGATTGTAAAATTAAAAGTCTCAAGATATATAGTACTTGAACTGTAACGAATGGAGATAGAAATGAGAAAAATAAGTGAAGAAAAACTTGCACTTGAGAGAATAAGACTTGAGGGTATGCGTGAATTTGAAAATAAATACAGTGATTTTTCATATGTTGCAGGGATAGATGAGGCTGGTAGAGGGCCACTTGCAGGTCCGGTAGTAGCGGCAGCGGTCATTTTACCAAAGGATATTTTTCTACCCTTTTTGAATGATTCGAAAAAGGTTACAGAAAAAAGAAGAGATGTTTTATTTGAGGAGATAAAGCAAAATGCTATATCCTATGGTATAGGTATTGCTTCAAATATACTTATAGATGATATAAATATATTGCAGGCTACATATGCAGCTATGAGAGAGGCGATAAACGCCCTTGAAAAGACTCCGGATATTTTGTTGGTGGATGCAGTACATATACCGGAGGTAGATATAAAACAGGTTGGCATAGTAAAGGGTGATGCCAAAAGTGTAAATATTGCGGCTGCCAGTATATTGGCAAAGGTCACAAGAGACAGGCTTATGGCAGAATATGACAAAATCTATCCTGATTATGGCTTTGCTTCAAATAAGGGCTATGGTACTGCCGCTCATATAGCAGCCTTAAAGGAAATAGGACCTTGTGATATACATAGAAAATCATTTATAGGAAACTTTGTAAGTGAATAAAAGAGAAATTGGAAATCAAGGGGAGATAATGGCGGCCTCCTTTTTGGAAGAAAATGGAATCCAAATACTTGAAAGAAACTACAGAAACAGATTTGGTGAGATAGATATTGTCGGAAGAGATGGAAATATACTTTTATTTATAGAAGTAAAGTATAGAAAAGACGAAAGCTTCGGATATCCACTGGAGGCTGTGGGATATTTCAAACAGCAAAAAATAAGAAAGATGGCAAGACATTATTTGAATGAAAAGCATTTTCATGCTCATACAGTCAGATTTGACTGCATAGGCATAATAGGTAATGATATAGAATGGGTTAAAGGAGCATTTTATTGAGTATAAAGATATTAAAAAAGAATGATAAAGATATTTTGAAACTGTTAAAGGCAGAAAATGGTGTGGAATATTTTTCATTTTCTGCGCTTGAAAAATATAATGAACTGATACAGGGATTTTCTACAAGAATTGGTGGAATAAGTGAAGGTCCATATGCTACTATGAACTTAAGTTTCAGCAGAGAACCTGATAATCAACAGGGCGTACTTGAAAATTATAAGAGAATGGCGAAGGCACTTGGTGTTGATGAGAATAGCTTTGTACTTTCATATCAGGTACATTCAACCAATGTAAAATTGGTAAAGAAAAGTGACAGAGGCAAGGGAGTAGTAATTGATAGAGACTATGAAGATATTGACGGACTGATAACTAATGAAAGGGGCATTACCTTAGGGGCTTTTTTTGCAGACTGTATTCCCCTTTATTTTTATGACAAAAGAAAAAATGCAATAGGTTTGGCACATTCGGGATGGAAAGGAACTTGCAATAAAATGGGTGCAGTTATGATAAAGGAAATGTCAAAGCACTTCGGAACAGATGTAAAAGATCTAATCGTCTGTATAGGACCGGGGATTTGTCAGGACTGCTATCAGGTAAGTTTGGATGTGTATGAAGAATTTTCAAAGAAGTTTAAAAAAGAAGATATGGACAGTATTTTTAGGGAAGATGGAGAAGATCATTTCAGACTATCACTTTGGAGAGCTAATGAAATAGTATTAAATGAGGCAGGTGTACCGAAAGAAAATATATTTACTTCAAATGTTTGTACCGCTTGCAATCCGAATTTACTCTATTCACATAGAATAATGGGTGAAGAAAGAGGAAATATGGCTGCATTTATAGCACTAAAATAAAAAGCTCAATTATAATCTTGCTAAAACCTTATAAAGTAATTATACTGTTTATATTTGAATAAAGGAGGCTATATGGAAGATTTTTTCAAAAAGTTGAGTATATATGGAAGTATTGCAAAAGAAGAAGGACAGAAGATAGCACAATCAGCATTGAACAAGGGCAAGGAATTGGCAGATATTGCAAAGCTGAAAAGAGACATAAAGATAGAAGAGGATATTATAAAATCATACAAAATGGTTATCGGTGAGTATGTTGCAGCTAATGATCTTTTACGGGAAGATGAGTTGGTACTTGATCAGAGAACAAAGATCCTAAAAAGTCAGGAAAAATTAAAAGAGCTTAAAGAAAAGCTTGATGAAAAGGGCAAGAATAAACAGGTATAAGGAGAAGATAATGAAACCATACGCAGAGTTGACAAAAGAAGAGCTATTAGAGCTTAAAGAAAGCTTAAAAAAAGAATATAAGGCAATGCAGGCAAGAGACTTAAGCTTGATATGAGTAGAGGTAAGCCTTCACAGGAACAGCTGGATATTTCTATGGGCCTTATGGATGTACTCTCATCAGATAAGGACCTTATGAGTGAGAATGGATCAGACTGTAGAAACTATGGTGTACTGGATGGTATACCTGAGGCAAAGGAACTTATGGGAGATATGATGGAGGTTCCTGCAGATAACCTTATCATATACGGAAACTCAAGTCTTAACGTAATGTATGACTGCATTTCAAGATCATATACACATGGTGTTATGGGCTCTAAGCCATGGTGCAAGCTTGACAAAGTAAAATTCCTTTGTATAGTACCGGGATATGACAGACATTTTGCTATTACAGAATATTTTGGATTTGAGAATGTATGTATACCAATGCTTGAGGATGGTCCTGATATGGATATGATAGAAGAACTGGTGGAAAATGACGATTCTATAAAGGGAATCTGGTGCGTACCTAAGTATTCCAATCCTACAGGAAATTCATACTCAGATGAAGTAGTAAGAAGATTTGCAAGATTAAAACCGGCAGCAAATGACTTTAGAATTTACTGGGATAATGCGTATACAATTCACCACCTATATGACCTTCACCAGGATCATCTTATAGAGATTCTGGCAGAATGTAAGAGAGCTGGAAACCCTGACTTAGTATATAAGTTTGCTTCAACTTCAAAGGTAACTTTTCCGGGTTCAGGAATTGCAGCACTTGCAACATCATTAAACAATCTTGAGGACATCAAAAATCAGTTAAAGAATCAGACAATAGGTCATGACAAGGTAAATCAGCTCAGACATGTGAGATATTTTAAGGATATACATGGCATGGTAGAACATATGAAAAAGCATGCTGACTCACTTAGACCAAAATTTGAGATGGTAATAGATACTCTTGAAAAAGAGCTTGGAGGACTTGGTATAGCAAGCTGGACAAAGCCAAAGGGTGGATATTTTATATCATTTGATACTATGGACGGCTGTGCAAAGGAAGTTGTATCAAAATGTAAAAAAGCAGGTGTTGTAATGACAGGTGCCGGAGCCACTTTCCCGGGTGGAAAAGATCCACATGATAAGAATATTCGTATAGCTCCTTCATTCCCACCGGTTGGTGATTTGGAAATAGCTGCAAACCTTCTTTGTTTATGTACAAAGATGGCATCAGTAGATAAACTCTTAGGAGAATTATAATGATTAGTGCAAATGGAATAACCCTTAGATTAGGGAAGAAAGCCCTTTTTGAAGATGTTAATATAAAATTTACACCTGGAAACTGCTATGGACTGATAGGTGCAAATGGTGCAGGAAAGTCAACATTCTTAAAGATACTTTCAGGGCAGATAGAACCTACAAATGGTGATATAGTAATAACACCTGGAGAGAGACTTTCATTCTTAGAGCAGGACCATTTCAAATATGATGCATATACAGTTTTAGATACTGTAATCATGGGTAATGCAAGACTGTATGAGATAATGAAGGAAAAGGATGCAATATATGCAAAACCTGACTTTACAGAAGAAGATGGTATAAAGGCGGCAGATCTTGAAGGTGAGTTTGCAAATATGAATGGCTGGGAGGCTGAATCAGATGCGGCAGCACTTCTAAATGGACTTGGTGTAGATACTGAACATCACTACACCCTGATGAGTGATATGCCATCAAACCTTAAGGTAAAGGTACTTCTTGCAAAGGCACTTTTTGGTAATCCTGATATACTATTACTTGACGAGCCTACAAACCACTTGGATTTGGATGCTATTGCCTGGCTTGAAGAGTTCCTTATAAACTTTGAGAACACCATTATAGTGGTATCTCATGACAGATATTTCCTTAATAAAGTCTGTACAATGATTGCAGATATCGACTATGGCAAGATACAGCTCTATGCCGGAAACTATGATTTCTGGTATGAGTCAAGCCAGCTTATGGTTCGACAGATGAAGGAAGCAAACAGAAAGAAAGAAGAAAAGATTAAGGAGTTGCAGGAGTTTATTCAAAGATTCTCTGCAAATGCTTCAAAGTCAAAACAGGCTACATCCAGAAAGAGAGCCTTGGAAAAGATTGAGCTTGACGATATAAAGCCGTCTTCAAGAAAGTATCCATATATTGACTTTAGACCTGCAAGAGAGATTGGTAATGAAGTTCTTACAGTTGAAAATCTTTCAAAAACTGTTGATGGTGAGAAGGTACTTGATAACATCAGCTTTGTACTGAATAGAGAAGATAAGGTAGCACTTGTAGGACCTAATGAAAAGGCAAAGACAGTTCTTTTTAAGATACTTGCAGGAGAGATGGAGCCTGACAGCGGAAGCTATAAATGGGGACTCACCACTACACAGAGCTATTTCCCAAAGGACAATACCAAGGATTTCTCTGGTGAAGAGACAATAGTTGAATGGCTTACAGGATATTCTGAAATCAAGGATGCTACCTATGTAAGAGGCTTCCTTGGCAGAATGCTTTTTGCAGGTGAAGATGGAGTAAAGAAAGTTAAGGTACTTTCAGGAGGAGAGAAGGTTCGTTGCATGCTCTCAAAGCTTATGATAAGTGGAGCAAATGTACTTATACTTGATGAGCCTACCGACCACCTTGATATGGAGTCTATTACAGCACTCAATACAGGACTTGAAAAGTTTAAAGGCGTACTGATCTTCTCATCAAGAGACCATCAGGTAGTACAGACTACTGCAAACAGAATTATGGAGATCATTAACGGAAGTCTTATAGATAAGATAACCACATATGATGAATATCTTGAATCTGATGAGATGGCAAGAAAGAGATTTACTTATACTGTTTCAGCAGATGAAGAGAGTGATGACTGATATGGCAAGTACAAAGAAAATGATTTCATGGAATGTCAACGGTCTTAGAGCTGCCGTTACCAAGGGATTTTTAGATTTTTTCAGAGATATTGATGCAGATATTTTTTGCATACAGGAGTCAAAACTCTCAGAGGGACAAATCGAGCTGGATTTGCCGGGATATTATGATTATTGGAATTATGCAGCTAAAAAAAGGTTACTCAGGTGTAGCTATATTTACTAAGGATAAGCCTGTTAATGTGACCTATGGTATCGGCATAGAGGAACATGATAATGAGGGTAGAGTGATCACAGCGGAGTATGAGGATTTTTTTATTTGATCACCTGCTATACTCCAAACTCTCAAAGAGGACTTACAAGACTTGACTACAGAATGACTTGGGAAGATGCTTTCCTTGCCTATATCTTAAAGCTTGAAGAAAAAAACCCGTGATATTCTGTGGTGACTTGAATGTTGCACATAAAGAGATAGATTTGAAAAAAATCCTAAGACTAATAGAAAAAAACGCCGGATTTACAGATGATGAGAGAGCAAAGATGGATGTCATTTTGTCTTCAGGATTTGCTGACAGTTTCAGAGTATTGTATCCTGATAAAACAGATGCATATTCCTGGTGGTCCTATATGGGAGGTGCCAGAGCTAAGAATGTCGGTTGGCGTATTGACTATTTTTATAGTATCTGATAAATTAAAAAGATAGAATAAAGGAAGCTAAGATTCACAGCGATATCTTAGGTTCAGACCATTGTCCGGTAGAACTGGATATAGAAATATAATTATAAGACTTAAAGGAGGTGCGTTATGGTAATTCAAACAGAGAGAGGTAGAAGTTTTTCTTATCCACTTGGCATTATTGTTACGCCCTCATTTTTTTGTATAAAGGTTATAAGAAAATGTAAGTGTCTTTATATGAACCTTTATGAAAGAAATGTAGAAGAGCCGATAGAAAAAAATAGAATTTCCTTTAGAATCACGCATAGGTGATGTGTGGTTTTTGCAAGTGAATATGCGTTTAAAAAAACATATGAGTATGCACTTGAAGATGAAAAGGGTTGCTTTGTAGATGAGTATGGTAAATACTTCTCAGGTAGAGACAGTTTTGGAAAGATTAGCCTAATGGATAATCCTATGAGAAGTCCGGTATATGTCAGCGATTTTGACTGGGAGTGTGATTTTGAAAACTCAAAGACATTAAATAATAAGGATTTGGACAGTTCATTTATTTATAGACTCCACCTAAGAGGGTTTACAAAGTCAAGCAGTTCAAAAGTTGTGGATAAGGGAACTTTTAAAGGTCTGGTAGGTAAAATTGATTATCTAAAAGAGCTTAAAGTTGATTTTGTGGATATAATGCCTGCTACTGAGTTTGATGAATTCATAAGAGTCGGTGGAAGTTGGGTTTCGCTTTTTGATAAAGATAAGAAGGAAAAGAAAGAAAATATCAGAGTCAATTATTGGGGTTATACAAACAGTCTGAATTTTGCCCCTAAGGCAAGTTTTGCCACCAGAAAAAACAGGAATCCTATAAATGAATATAAGCTGATGGTAAAGGCATTGCATGAAGCCGGTATTGGAGTCATACAGGAATTTTTCTTTGTGAATAAAAGTATCAGTCATATAATTGATGTACTTAGATACTGGAAGCTTGAATATCATATAGACGGATTCCACCTTACAGGTGTAGATTGCTGTGAGGATATTGTTAAAGACCCATATCTACTTGATAGTAAGTTTATCTTTACAAACAAGATATATGAAAGCAAGGGTAAGAATATCATCTCTATGGATTATGATTATATGAATAATATGAGGAGATATCTAAAAGGAGATGAGGGAATGATACCATTCATTTCAAATGTACTTGATAATAGAAGTTCTTATATGAATTTCATTGCTGATATCAATGGATTTTCTCTGGCAGATATATATAAATATGATTATAAACATAATGAAGAAAATGGCGAGAATAATGCAGACGGTTCAAATATGAATTTTTCTTGGAACTGTGGATTTGAGGGTGATACACAAAAATTACAGGTGCTTAACCTTAGAAAGAGAATGTATTTGAATGCTATTTTCCTCTTGATGATATCTAAAGGTACTCTTTGTATATGTAGCGGAGATGAAGTATTACAATCAAAGAATGGTAATAATAATACATATTGTCAGGACAATGATATAAGCTATTTTAACTGGAAACTGGTAAACAAGAATAAGGATTTTTTGGACTTTGTAAAGTCCATGCTTGAATTCAGAAAAGAGTATATTCTTGGTAAGGAGCAGAAAAAGACTTCTGTACATGGCATGCAGGTGTGGAAACCTGATTTTGAATACTACAACAGACAAATGGGAATACTGATAGAAGGAAAACAGGATGTATATATTATTCTAAATATGCATTGGGACAAGCATGAGTTTTCACTTCCCACTATAAAAAGAAGCAGCGATTGGCATGTATTGATTAATACAGATGATATAAATGCTCCATTTAAAAAAGCAGAAACTCAAAAAACTGAGGATCAGAGAAATATAGTTGTGGAAGGCAGAAGTTGTGTGGTACTAGTCAGCAAGGAATCTGCGAAGAATGTTAATAAAAAAGCTAGATAATCTAAAACATAATTTGGAGGATTCATGGAATTAGTAATAATGGCCGTAATTGCTGTGGTGGTTTTAGTAGTAGTAATAAAACTTATCAGTTCCAATACTAAAAGCTCCGATGATGACATGATTGCCTATGAAAATTCTAAAGGCTTGAAAGAGGATAAAAAAAATTATTCAAAACCAAGTCTGAAAAAGGGATTTCAGCAAGAGGCAAGCGTAAAATGTATGGTGGCGAATGCTACATGTTCCACTTTAAAATACATGGATTTTAAAGGAGATATTTATGATGTCAAGTATGATGGTAATAATGTAAATATCGAAAGAGAAACAGATAGTGACGATACATTAAAGGATTACAAAATAGAAAAGGCCTACATGCAGGGAGGTTTTGCTATTATAGAGAGCTCTAAAACCGCAGAGAGGATAAATAATTTCAATCAAAATATGAAGCATATCAGAATCTGGGATAAAGATGACAACAAGTATAAGTCTATAACTTTTAAACAGGGTATAAATGATTTTGTAGACATAGAAACTCTGGATGAGCTTTGTGATTTTTTGAAAAAAGAGCTGCCACAAGGGGGTATCATACTGGATAAGCTTGTAAAAATAGGATTTGGAAAGAGAAATCTGTGGACATCCTTTAGCTATGACTACGGAGACGGGAGGAGTAAAGTTATTAAAAAAGATGATACTCTGAAGTTTGAAGATTTGTTTGAGAGATGGGAATAGGTTATATTGTAGATGAATATTTATATAAAACAAAATTGATAAAATTGTCCCGGCGGATTCTATGCGTTACAGTTCAGGTACTATATATCTTGAGACTTTTAATTTTACAATCCTTGTAGCGTTTAACTCTTTCGTGAAAACGAGACTCAGATTAAGCAGCCTGTGACTTGTTTGAGTGCAGTTCGCTGCTCCCCAAGCGAACAAACGAGTTCCGCAGACTGCGTAAAATCCTGCGAAGTTTTAAGAAAGAGTTGCGATTAGGATTGTAAAACAAAAGCTCTAAAGTGGGTACCTGAACTGTAACTTTCATTCCTGCCGGGATAAAACAAATTTTCAAAATACTATTGACAAATATATAGATGTGAAGTATCATATAACAGTCAGTTTTGGGTTATCGCCAAATGGTAAGGCACTGGACTCTGACTCCAGCATTTCTAGGTTCGAATCCTAGTAGCCCAGCTTTTACAACTCCCATTCAAACAAAGATGTTTGTGGGAGTTTTTTAGTATATACAGATGAGGAAAATTTATGAAAAGAGTAGCACTGGCGGGGACAGAAAACTTAACAAATTATATTGAGGCATTAAAAGAGAATGATATAGAAGCAGTTGTAACATTGGATATAGACGAAGCTATAAAATGTGACGGATTATTGATTCCGGGTGGTGGCGATATAGATCCGGTATACTATGGAGAAGAGATGGATGGTTCAGATGAGCCGGATAGAGATCTTGACAAGGCACAAAGAGATATACTTGATGCATTCGTAAAGTCAAAAAAACCTATACTTGGTATTTGTAGAGGTATGCAGCTTATAAATATATACTTTGGTGGAAGTCTTTATCAGGATCTGGAAACAAAGGATATACATACCAGAAAAAATGACAATGATACCGTACACAGCGTAAGAAGCGTAGCAGAAGGTAATGTATTTGAAAAATTCTATGGAAAGAACTTTAATATAAACTCTGCACATCATCAAGGTGCAAAGAAACTTGGAAAAGGCTTGAAAGAAGTATTACAATCAGAAGATGGAGTATGTGAGGCTATTATACATGAAGAATTGCCTATTATAGCTACACAATTTCATCCTGAGAGAATGTCCTATAAACAAAGAAGAGATGATGCAGTGGTAGGAGAGGAAATTTTCAAGTATTTCAGATCTCTTTTAAAATAAGAGATAGTTAGGTTAGGTAGTCGAAATGTATTCATTTAATGAAAGAATCAGATATAGTGAATTAGGGGAAAATGGAGAGCTTTCTTTGATAGGACTTTTGAACTTGTTTCAAGACTGTTCAACATTCCAATCTGAGGATCTGGGACTTGGAATAGAATACCTGCAAGGTAAAAAGGAAGCCTGGTGGGTGAACTCATGGCAGATAGATATATTCAGATTACCGGCATTGGCAGAAAAAGTCGAGATAGGTACATTTGCGTATAATTTTAAAAGCTTCTATGGGTATAGAAATTTCTTTTTGAAAGGTGAGAAGGGTGAGTTCTTAGTAAAAGCCGATTCCATATGGTTTCATTATGATTTGGACAATAAAAGACCTAAAAAACCTACAGAAGAAGCTTTAAAAAGATATCTGGCAGGTAATGAAACAAGGCTTGATATGACAGATATGGTCAGAAAGTTCGACATACCAAAAGAGTATGGGCTTGGCAAGGAAATAATTGTCAGCAAAAATGATTTGGACACTAATCATCATATGAACAATGCTGTATATGTCGACAAGGCAAGAAATAGTATTGAAGAAGATTTTAAAGTAAAGAAAATAAGTGTACAATATAAGAAAGCGGCAGTTTTAAGTGATGTGATTTTGCCAAGGATTACAAAGGATGAGCATTCATATTTTGTAAATCTTGCAGACAGAAATGGTGATACATATGCTATCGTCAAGTTTGAATATTAAGGGGGAGTTATGGAATTAGGGAAAATACAGATTCTGAAAGTAGACAGAATAAAGGATTTTGGAGCATATCTTACTGATGGCAGTGAGGATGTACTACTGCCTAAGAAAGAAGTGCCGGAGAATTGTGAAATAGGAACTGAACTGGAGGTTTTTTTATATCGTGACAGTAAGGATAGATTGATTGCTACTACCAGACATCCAAAACACTTTTTGGTAGGAGAGATAGGCAGACTATCTGTAAAGTCTACAACAGGAATAGGTGCATTCCTTGATATAGGTCTTGAAAGAGATGTACTACTTCCATTTAAAGAGACAGTGAGCAAATTACAAGAAGGAGATGAGGTATTGGTATATCTGTATGAAGATAAGAGCCACAGACTTGCAGCCAGTGCCAAGGTATATTCACGCCTTTTTGTCAAACAGTCTATATAAAAAAAGATGACGAAGTAGTTGGTACAGTATTTGAAATCAAAAAAATGGGCACATTTGTAGCCGTAGATGATAAATACAATGGAATGATACCTCCAAATGAAAGCTTTGAGGACATCAAGGTTGGCGACAGACTGGATATGAGAGTTATCAGAGTAAGAGAGGATGGCAAGCTGGATCTTAGCCCAAGAAAGAAGGCATATAGACAGTTGCTTACAGATGCCGATACTCTTTATAATATTATAGAGGATAGAGGAGGAAGACTAGGCTTTGATGAGAGTGTTTCTCCTGATAGAATAAAGTCAGAGTTGCAACTTAGTAAGAATGCATTTAAGAGAGCGGTAGGACATCTTTTAAAAGAAGGTAAAATAGAGATAATAGATGGTGACATCAAGTTAAAATAGAAATATCAAAGGCTGCAGACTTTCTGTGGCCTTTTTTGGAAAGGAGTCATATGTCTTTGATTGACAATGTAATAAGTAAGGCCAGAGAATATGTCGGAGTGAGCGAATATCCGCCTGAAAGTAATAATGTGAAGTTTAACACAGATTACTATGAGAAAGAAGTATATGATAGCAGCACTGCCACTTATCCATGGTGTGTGACCTTCCTTTGGGATGTTTTTAGGATGGCCGGAGCCGAAAAAGTTTTTTGTGACGGTATAAAAACGGCTTCTACAGAAACAGTATATAGCCATTATAAAGATAAAAATATGCTGTTTAGCAAGGGTCAAAGAGGAGATATTATCTTACTTCTAACAGGCGAAGCCGGAAAAAACAGAAGAGTAAATCATGCAGGAATAGTGGTAGGAGTAAATACGGATGGAACATACGAAACCATAGAGGGCAATACCGGAAATGGAGATATTGCAAATGGTGGTATGGTGATGACAAGGAAGAGAAACTTTGATGGAAAAGGATATACAATAGTAGGCTTTGCAAGGCCCGACTATAAAAATCAAAGTAATATACAAGTGCAAACTGATAAACAAACACCTAATGAGATTCCTATAAGTGCAAGACTTACTATAGTGGGCAGTGGTGTTAGGGTAAGAACTGCTCCTAATACCTCATCTTCATTATTGAAAAACCTTAGTGAGGGAGAAGTGGTGAAAGCAAGTGGCAGAATTGCCAGTAGATATAATCCATGGTTTCATATAGCAGAAGGGTGGATAAGCGGAAAATTTGTAAAAGGTTGGATAAAGGACTACAATGACAATAATAGATGGTGGTATGTGGAAAAAGACTACAAGTATGCTAAAGCAGAGTGGAAAAATATATCAGGTAAGGAATACTGCTTCGGTAAGGACTCATATCTGTTTGTAAACTGCTATATAAAATCTGCAGTAAGTGGAGTATATTATTGGGTGGATGGTGATGGAGCATATCAAAAGCAATACGATACAACATCCCCGAATAGAAAATATAGAATAGTAGAAAATTATAAGATGGAGAATGCTTACATAAAGTGAAAAATGAGTTGCAGAATAGATAATGATTATCTACTTTGCAACTCATTTTGTTTTAATATATAATTATATTTTTTGTTGATTAAAGTATGCACTATAAATTAACTTTTAATCGAACTATTACAGTGACAGGATATAAATAAGTGTTGAATATTATTAAGGATATGGTAAACTATTTGTAATATTTACTAGTAGATACATTAGTATTAATATAATATTTAAAAATAATTTTAAGAAATAAGAACAAGTTAGAGGGATGTAAGGGCATATGGAAGTACTGAAAACAGCAAAAGCAAAATTATCCCAAGATGATTCACTTATTTGGATTCTTGTGGCAGTTTTATTACTTGTATTGTCGGCAAGATTGGCATGGAAAATTGAAAGTAATACATCATACTTTAGGGAGAATCCTATTTTTATTCAAGGAAAGGAACACGCATTTTATGACGTTTTTCTTTCTGTATTATTATATCTTATGCATCAGACTGTATTATGTATTTGGTGGAATGCCATACGTATTCGTATTATCCAAAAGGGTGTTAGATTTTTTTTGTTATGTGCTTGTGGATTTATGTTTGTATTTACAATTTACGGATGTTTACAGTTACTGATTTTTAATTTTAATCCTCTATGGCTTAGGATAAGTGGGTATTTTTATGGGGTTTTGGGTGTTGTACTTCCACTCCCGGGATTCTTTGCTGCTATGTGCCTGGGAAAACCTCAAGATTTTTTTCCTAAAAAGCGATCTTTTTTTGTTTTATTACCGGCAATTTTTTTGTTGATCTTAATGATGACCAATGAGTTTCATATGCTATTTTTCAAGAAATCTCATAACGAGGGTGTTAATTTACAGTTTGTTCCGGGAATATTATTTTATATTATGCTATTCTGGGGATTTGTTTTTCATATCTTAAAAATTAATATGGTATATCAAGTAAGCAAAGTAATAAAAACAACAAAATGGCAAAGAACTATTCCTTTTTTTACTTTATTCTGTATTTTAATATACCTAATTCCATATGTTAGAGGTGCAATGATTTGGAAAAAGGAACCAATTGAATTGGCTTATTTTATTTTTTTGGTTGAAGCCTTATTTTGGGAGTTTTGCATAAGATTAGGATATGTACAAGCGAATCGTTATCATGGATATGTTTTTAATAATTCTCACATTGGAATGGAAATTTTAAATATGGATGGCGATATATATTTACAGTCAGATGATATGAGAGAATTATCTAAAGAAGAAATAAAACAACTTATAAAGCTAGGCAAACTGGAAAATGGAACGGGATATACATATTATGAAAATTCATTCTCAGGCGGTTATTTGGCATGGCGTATTGATAATAGAAACATGTATCAGGCTATTGATATGTTAAAGCAAAACCAGGAAGAGTTGGAATTGAAGCTGGAGTTGGTACAAGAACGTTTTAATTGGGAGCAAAGAGAGAGAAATGTTAAAGATCAAAAAGAGATATTTGATAATTTAAATATTATGATAAAAAATCAAATTACAGCATTACAATTTGCATATAAAGAATTCAAATATGAGGAAGATGGTAGATACTCTTCTTTTAGGAAAAATGCTATTAATTTCAGTTTTTTTAAAAGCGATATGTAAATATCTATTTATTATACAAAGGTGATAATCCAATTACGCAGGAAGAAATGGAACTTTGTTTTTTTAGAATTTGGTGAAAAGCTGAGATGGTTTACTGATATTAAATTTACAGAAGTTTGTAGAGGGTATGGAATTGTTCCACCTGAATTTGCGTTACTAATATGTAAGTTGTGGATATATTTGCTGGAATGGTGCGAGTATAATCCGGAGTCTTTTCATATATATATGGATAGTGGACATACAACCAAACTTATTATAGAAAGTTCAATGATTTTTGATAAAGAAAAATTTTGGGATTGGTTTTTACATAGAGAAGGTATAGATTCAAGGCATGTCGTAATTTATGAAACGAAGAAAGAAAAAAGGCTGGAGATTAATATATTGTATAGAGTAGAGGGAGGCAGAAATGCTAATAATTGACATATTACTTGTTATGCTACTTGCCACAGGCTCAGGATGGAGCATTTGTATTTTATCCAGAAGTTGTGGACGACTACTTGCTGTAAGAAAAAGAGAGATGCCTTTGGACACATTTAAAATAGGAATTAAAAAAGAGTTTTGGATATTGATGATAAGTACTATTTTAATTATAGATTTTATCTTGTATGCGGGGTATCTCCGTCTTCACTATGTTTATGGAGAATATATTTTTAGTATTCGTTATAGCCAGGTGTTTATTCCTTTTTTTAATTATTTTTCTATTTTATATAGACAGTAAAATGTATAGAGATCCTATTTTGGACATGGATTGTGTGGTTCAAGCTTTAAATAGAGTACCGGTTGGAATTGCATTTGTAAATGTGGATGGAGTCCCTGTTTTAATTAATCATAAAATGTATGAAATAAATCAAATTCTTTTAGGAAAATACATTCCGAATATGGAGATAACTTGGAATTGCTGGAGAATAGAAGGAACGAGAAAATATCCGATCAAAGGGTATGACTGTGGAGAATTTGAACTTTATTTTGGAATAGAAGGAAAAGTGTGGAGAATACGTAGAGAATTTTTGGATATTGGATTTTGGCAGATAAGAGCAGAAGAAATCACAAGACTTTATGAAACACAAATTGAAGTACAAAAAACCTTGAAAAGTCTGGTTGAGGAAAATAAGAAGTATGTTCGCATGATACAAAATATTGTTAATATAAATTCAGAACAAAGGTATCTAAATCTAAAAATGAGTTTACATAGAGAATTTGGAGACTGTATGCAGATTGGATTTAGGTACATGAACAAAGAAAATAAATTGGATAAGTCGCAGATACTAAGAATGTGGCAACAGCTTTTGAGAAATCTTACAGGTGGGATTTATTTACCTGAAAAGGTAGATGAGACAAGAGAATTATTGGAATTAGCAGCTTTGTTTAATTGTACATTAATACTACCTCAAAATAAATTGTTTGGTGAAACTTATGATCAAATTTTTTGTTTTTGTATCAGGGAAGCTATGATGAATGCCATTAGGCATGGGAATGCTACAAAAGTTTGTAAATCAAGAGCTACATGAAGGCAGTGTTAGAATATCTATTAGAGACAATGGTATGGGGTTAAAGAAGAAATTTAGAGAAGGTGGAGGATTATCCGGAATTCGAGAATATCTTAAGCAAAGAGATATTCCACTTTATATAAAAGAGGAAGCCGGAAAACTGGTTATATCATTTTTATTAGAGAGGTAGAAGGATGTTAGGTGTTATGATTGTAGAAGATTCACCATTTACTATGGAGTATTTGGAACTTGAACTATATAAGATGAAGCACAAGTATAAAGTGCTATGTAAATTTAGAGGTGTTGAGAATGTAGAACTTGCATGTGAATCCGGACGTATAAATATTGTTTTGATGGATGTATGTCTTGGTGAAAAATCAGGATTGGATTTGGCTAAAAATATTAAAGAAAAATTTCCAAGTATAAAAGTTATTGTTATGACATCTATGATGGATCAAACATTTATTAAGCAGGCTAAAGTATCCGGTTGCGATGGCTTCTGGTTTAAAGAAAGTATGAATAGAGGTATTTTGTCAATCTTAGAGGAAGTGGCAGCAGGAGAAAAAATATTCATAGATGATTTTCCTGATATCAAACTAGGCAATGCAAAACTTGAGGAGTTAACTGAAGCAGAACTTGCAGTACTTAGAAGTTTTGCCAAAGGATGTACATATGCGGAAGTAGCAGAATATTGCCATATTTCTCAGAACACAGTCAGATATCATGTAAAAAATCTGACAAGCAAAACAGGAATGCATAATATGGCAAAGATTGCTTTAGAAGCCGTAGATAAAAGGGTTATTTTACCAAGGTTTTAGAGAGTGGTTTTAATAAAGAATTAATAAAAAATATAAAACTACACTTATATGTGGGGGATTTATAATGGCCTTTTTGATATAATGCAAACAACAAAATACGAATTAAGTTTGTTATTTGTTTAATAACCAGAATAGGAGTTTGCTATGGCAGAAATTAAAGTAACCCCAGGAGTACTTAGACAAAAATCTGAGGAATTACAGAGTGGTGTAAAAAATTTAACACAGAAGATGAATGAGCTTCAGGAGAGAGAAAACAGTTTGTCCAGTATGTGGCAGGGTGCAGCTAAGGATAGCTTTCATAATGCATTCATGACAAGTTATAATGAATGTCAGCCGTTTTTTCAGGAGCTACAAAGATTTATTGTAAAGCTGGATGAGGCAGCAAAGCAATATGAGCAGGCAGAAGCTAGAGCAGCAGAAGCTGCACAGAAAAGAATGTAAAGGAGAAAGTGATATAAAATGGATGGTAATATTTTAGTAACCCCGAATGAGTTAACAAAGAATGCGACAGAGTTTTCATCAGCAGGTAATAATATGTATCAGGTAGCTAGCGGTATGATTAATACAGCACAGAGTTTGAGTGGTATGTGGTCAGGAGATGCTGCCAGAATATATATGGACAATTTTAAGAAATTCCAGACAAGCTTTGATAAGCTTAAGAGAATAATAGATAAGCATTCTGAAGCCCTTACAGAATTGGCGAATTTATATCAGCAAGCTGAGAATCAAAACGTTGAAGTTGCCAGTGATTTTAGAGATGTTTTGGGATAAGTTATTCGGACTATTTGAGTACACTTTAAGTGGCATATTGGTCAGTGACGTTGGAAGGAAGAGGACAGAAAATCAGGATAATTTTTCTTTTGGTGAATTTGTTAATGGGAATAAGTCAAATTCCATTCGATTAGAAACACAAAAGGTTAGTTTGCCACAAGCCTACGCTATTATGGATGGGATGGGCGGAGAAAAGCTGGGAGCACAGGCATCACTTGAGGCTGCCGGCTTTTTTTCTGATATAAAAAAGGATATCTTGGAAGTTTTGCCTAAGCTTGATATTAAAGGAAGAGAAAAGGTATTCACAAGTTTGATACATAGCCTAAATGAAAAAGTGTGCCAAATGGCATTGGAAAATAATGTAAAACAGTCAGGAACTACGATCGTATCTATATTTTTTGTGGAGAATAGGGCATATATAGTCAGTGTCGGTGACAGTCAGATCTTCTTGATTCGCAATGGGGAAGCTATACGACAAAATGAACTGGATACAATGAATGTTACTATTGTAGAAAATGGGGTAGAAAAGCAGATTAAAGGAGGAATTAGTCAGTTCTTAGGCATGGATGCAATAGAATACGAGCTTGTTCCTCATATAGTAGACGTGAAATTAAAAGAGGGAGATAGTTTTTTACTATGTAGTGACGGATTGACGGATTATGTTAGTCCTGAGGAGATAGGAGCGATAATACACAATGCATCCTGTGCAAAATCTATAGATTATCTTTTGAGCTTGGCAATGGAAAGAGGCGGAAAGGATAATACCACCATACTACGCCTTGATGTGGAATTAAAGAAAATAAATTATTAGGTGATATGAACTAAGGTCTTAATAAATTAATGACAAAAAATGTATAGAAAAGAGTAGTTATGGAATATAAAGACATTATACAAAAAGTTTGGAGTGACTGGAGCATTGGTGAAAAATTGGGAGAAGGCTCCTTTGGACAAGTTTATTTTGTTCAAAAAGAACGATTGGGTGTGATCCAAAAAGCGGCGGTAAAGGTAGTGAGAATACCTACAAGTGATGCTGAGGTAGAGGAAATCAAAGCCGCCTATGGTCTTGCTGAAGAACAACTCAAGGAATTTTTTTACCCTGAGGTTTTAAAGTACAAAGAAGAAATACAGCTGATGCAGACTTTGGGAGAAAATGCAAATATTGTACAGGTACAGGATTTTGAAATAATAGAGGATCCAAGCGAAAAATTTGGATGGTATATATTGATTCGAATGGAGCTTTTGGAAAGCTTAGATTCATTTATTAAACGAGAAGAGGTCTATGTTGGTGATGTAGTGAACATGGCCATGGATATTCTTGAGGGAATCAAAGAATGTGAGAATCATAATATAATTCACAGGGATATCAAAACAGCTAATCTTTTCCGTAATAAAAAAGGAATTTATAAACTGGGTGATTTTGGAATAGCAAGAGATACTTCAGCCAGCAGTAGAAGTCTTTCTCATAAAGGTACAGACAATTATATGGCTCCGGAGGTTTATCAGGGGAAGAGATACTCTCAAATATAGATTTATATGCACTGGGTATAGTGATATATAAGCTGTTAAATAAGAATCGCTTACCATTTTTAGGAGAAGAAAGACTTACTTCAAGAAGTATAGAGAGAGCTTTTCAACTACGCCAACAGGGAGAAGAGATTCCAAGAGCTTTAGAATGTAGTGAGAGACTGCATGAGATAATAAAAAAGATGTGTGCTTATAACCCTGAAGAAAGATACCAAAGTGCACAAGAAGTTCTAAATGATTTGAATGAATATCAGAGGGCAAACGAGAATGAACTAAATACAGTATTAAATTTGCCAAAATATCCTAATGCAAGAAATATTTTTGACATGGAGATTTCCGGGAATATAAGTAGAATAGATAATTCCACAGAAAGGGATGTACCATTAAGCAGAGATACTTCAGGCAGTATTTATGAAGAAAGTCGTTCAAGAGAAAGTAGCTATAGTGACTATACCAGACAAATTTATAAGAAAAGAGAACAGCTGGCTGATAAGCAAAATGAAGAAAATGTACAGCCCAATATACAGCAGGTGTTGGAGGATGCAAATCAGCCACCTACAAAGAAGAAAAGCAGTTGGAAATGGATAATTGCAGCATGTATGGGATTATTAGCTATTGTAATTGCAATAGTTGGAAGTTCATATTCTATCAACTCACAAAAAGAAGCTAAAAACAATGATATAAGAGTTGCAAAGGCAAAAGAAATAGCGGAAGACTCTGATCTATTTGAAATTGATAAATATAGTTTGGATTCAGATACTTACATTGAATATGTGTACGAATTTCGCCCAAACAATAGTACTGATCTTAGTGAAAGAGAAGGAATTTATATAGGTGCATTAGTGAAGGGAATTCCTCAAGGGTATGGTGTTTTTTACTATGAGAGGGAGAGTAATAAAGATGGAAGAAAAGGACATGGGGACATTATGCTACTAGGAGAATGGGAAAAGGGAAACTTAAAAGAAGGTTCAACTGTGGAGTTAAGACGTATGTTGTATAACGAAGATGCAGAGGATGATATTTGGGAGAGAAAATGTACCTTTAATGATACATGGGGAAATGGGTGGTTTATACATGATGAGGTGAAAGGAACTTATTCAGAAAAATATATCGTGATACCGGAGGGAAAAAATTGGGTGGATTCGACATTTGAAGGAAGAGTAAAAGTTAATAATTTAGATTGTGTAAGAGGAATAAGGACATTTCAAGATGGTAGAATACTTGATGGAGAATTTAGGGATAATCATCTATATAATGGTACATCTTACAATGCTGATGGAAGTGTTAGATGTTATTTTGAAAATGGAGAGTATAAATCTGCAGATAGATAGAAAATAAGTAAGGCTATATACTCCTGCCTAGAATATATAGGTTTATTTTAAATTAAACTACATTGTGAAATCACCAGTACGGTCAGTGTAGCTATGGTTTGTACACTATAACGAAAGAAATAATGGGAGAAAAATGGATTATAGAGAGGTTATACAAAGCGTCTGGCCGGACTGGCAGGCGAAGGAGATATTGGGCAAAGGCTCATATGGTACTGTATTTAGAGCAGTAAAGGAAAAGTTTGGAGTGGGGAAAGAGTCGGCTATCAAGGTTGTACATATTCCCACAGATGATAATCAAATTGAGCAGGTTAGGCATAGTTTTCATCTCTCAGATAAGGAGTTAAAAGAATATTTTTATCCTGAAGTGGAAAAGCTAAAAGAAGAAGTAGCTCTTATGGAAAAGCTGGGAGAAAACGAACACTGTCTTCATATTCAGGATTTTGATATTTTGGAGAAGCCGGAGGGAAGTATAGGTTGGAATATTTTGATCCGAATGGAGCTTCTGGAGAGTTTGGAATCCAGAATATCAAGAGGTGGTATTAAACTGGGAGAGGTCTTGTCTCTGGGTGAAGATATTTTATCAGCATTGGAGACTTGTGAATCTCATAGAATTATCCATAGGGATATAAAACCGGCAAATATTTTTGTTAATTCCAATGGTGTGTATAAGCTGGGTGATTTTGGAATTGCGAAAGATTTGACATTGGAGAGCAGAAATCTTTCACATAGAGGAACAGATAATTATGCTGCACCGGAGGTATGTCAGGGAAGGGATTATTCCTATAATGTTGATATTTATGCTCTAGGACTTGTTTTATATCAATTACTAAATAAGAATAAGAGACCATTTTTCGGCGAAGGAAAGATCACTTCCAGTATATCGGAGGAGGCTTACAGAAAGAGACTTACCGGTGAAGAATTTCCGGCTCCCACCTTTGGAGATGAAGAGCTATTTGCTGTGATCAAAAAGATGTGTGCTTTTGATCCAAAAGAACGTTTTCAAAGTGCCGGAGAGGCAAAAAGTGCATTGCAAGCTTATAGAGAAAAACATAGAGATAAACTTGATACTATACTGGAGTTTGGGCAAAAGAGGGGTATAGAAGTACACAATACAAAAAGCTCGGGGTATATAAATGAAAAGCATACCAAAGATCATACAGAGAATGCATCTGAAACAGGTAAGAGGTTTGACAGACCATCATCTGATATAGAGTTTAGAGAGGGGACTTATACAGAAAGAAATCATTATGATGAAGTAGATATTTCTGAGGATTATACTCGAAGTCTGAATTATAGTGAAAGAGAAAGGCGTAGGCAAAGCGAAGGACAGAGCAGAGGCCAAATAGAGTCAGTAGATAATAATCAACCGGATTTGCAACAGATATTAGAAGGAGCGAATCAGCCACCCACAAAGAAGAAAAGCAGTTGGAAATGGATAATTGCAGCATGTATGGGATTATTAGCTATTGTAATTGCAATAGTTGGAAGTTCATATTCTATCAACTCACAAAAAGAAGCTAAACAATGATATAAGAGTTGCAAAGGCAAAAGAAATAGCGGAAGACTCTGATCTATTTGAAATTGATAAATATAGATTGGGTTCAGATATGTATATTGAATATGTGTACGAATTTCGCCCAGACAATAGTACTGATCTTAGTGAAAGAGAAGGAATTTATATAGGTGCATTAGAGAGTGGAATTCCTCATGGGTATGGTGTTTTTTACTATGAGAGGGGGAGTAATAAAGATGGAAGAAAAAGCCATGGGGACATTATGCTACTAGGAGAATGGGAAAAGGGAAACTTAAAAGAAGGTTCAACTGTGGAGTTTAGAGGTATGTGGTATAACGAATATGCAGAGGATAATATTCAGGAGAGCAAAGGTACCTTTAATGATAGATGGGAAAATGGATGGTTTATACATGATGAGGCGGAAGGAACTTATTCACAAAAATATATCGTGATACCGGAGGGAGAAACTTGGAATGAGTTGATATTTACAGGAAAATTAAAAGTGAATAGTGGAGAATTTTTAAGAGGAATATTGAGATTTCCAGATGGCACATACTTTTATGGAGATTTTAAGGATAATGATATATATACTGGTACATTTTACAATGCTGATAGAAGTGTTGACTATTATGTTAAAAATGGAGAGAGAGTTGATTAAGTATGGATACTTGCCCACTGCCTAGAATATATCGGTTTATTTTAAATCAAACTACATTGTGAAATCTCAAGTACGGTCAGTGTAGCTATGGTTTGTATACTATAACGAAAGAAATAATGGGAGAAAAATGGATTATAGAGAGGTTATACAAAGTGTCTGGCCGGACTGGCAGGCGAAGGAGATATTGGGCAAAGGCTCATATGGTACTGTACTTAGAGCAGTAAAGGAAAAGTTCGGAGTGGGGAAAGAGTCGGCTATCAAGGTTGTACATATTCCCACAGATGACAATCAAATAGAACAGGTTAGGCAGAGCTTTCATCTCTCAGATAAGGAGTTAAAAGAATATTTTTATCCCGAAGTAGAAAAACTAAAAGAAGAAGTAGCTCTTATGGAAAAGCTGGGAGAAAACGAACATTGTCTTCATATTCAGGATTTTGATATTTTGGAGAAGCCGGAGGGAAGTATAGGTTGGAATATTTTGATCCGAATGGAGCTTCTTGAGAGTTTGGAATCCAGAATATCAAGAGGTGGTATTAAACTGGGAGAGGTCTTGTCTCTGGGTGAAGATATTTTATCAGCATTGGAGACTTGTGAATCTCATAGAATTATCCATAGGGATATAAAACCGGCAAATATTTTTGCTAATTCCAATGGTGTGTATAAGCTGGGTGATTTTGGAATTGCGAAGGATCTGACATTGGAGAGCAGAAATCTTTCACATAGAGGTACAGATAATTATGCTGCACCGGAGGTATGTCAGGGAAGGGATTATTCCTATAATGTTGATATTTATGCTTTAGGACTTGTTTTATATCAATTACTAAATAAGAATAAGAGACCGTTTTTCGGAGAGGGGAAGATTACATCTACGATATCGGAGGAGGCTTATAGAAAGAGACTTACCGATGAAGAATTTCCGGCTCCCGCATTTGGAGATGAAGAGTTATTTGCTGTAATTAAAAAAATGTGTGCTTTTGATCCAAAAGAACGCTTTCAAAGTGCCATAGAGGCAAAAAGTGCATTGCAATCTTATAGAGAAAAACATAGAGATAAACTTGATACTATGCTGGAGCTTGGGCAAAAGAGGGGTATAGAAGTACACAATGCAAAAAAAGCTCGGAGTATATAAATGAAAAGCATACCAAAGAGCATACAGAGAATACATCTGAAACAGGTAAGAGGTTTAATAGACCGTCATCTGATATAGAGTTTAGAGAGGGGACTTATACAGAAAGAAATCATTATGATGAAGTAGATATTTCTGAGGATTATACTCGAAGTCTGAACTATAGTGAAAGAGAAAGACGTAGGCAAAGTGAAGGACAGAGCAGAGGCCAAATAGAGTCAGTAGATAACAATCAACCGGATTTGCAACAGATATTAGAAGGAGCGAATCAGCCACCCACAAAGAAAAAAAGTAGTTGGATGTGGATAATGGCAGTATGTATTGGATTCTTAGTTATTGCAGGTGTAATATTTGCAAATTTATCTTCTGTCAATTCACAAAAAGAAGCTAAAAATGATGTTACAACAGAAACTTCAGGCTCTGATAAGTCACAAAAAGAAGCTAAAAATAATATTATAACAGACACATCAGGCTCTGATAATTTACAAAAAGAAGATAAATATAATGATATAAGAGTTGCAAAGGCAAAAGAAATCGCAGAAGACTCTGATCTATTTGAGATTGATAAAGATAGTTTGAACACAGATACTTACATTGAATATATGTACGAATTTCGCCCATACAATATTACTGATCTTATGAAAATAGAAGGAATTTATATAGGTGCATTAGAGAATGGAATTCCTCAAGGGTATGGTGTTTTTTACGATGAGATGGAGATTAATGAAGATGGAAGCAAAATACATTGGAGCAATATGCTACTAGGAGAATGGGAAAAGGGAAACTTAAAAGAAGGTTTAACTGTGCAACGTAGAAGTATGTTGCATAAAGAATATGCAGAGGATGATATTAGAGTTTTGAAATATATCTTTAGTGATAACTGGGAAGATAATTGGTTTGTACATGATGAGGCAGATGGAACTTATTCTTATCAGGATATTGCGAGACCCAAAGGGGAACTTTGGGATGAATGGACGTTTACAGGGAAAGTAGAGGTTAATAGCATTGGCTGTATAAAAGGAATAAAGACATATCCAAGTGGCGCCTACGCAGATGGAGAATTTGATGGAAGTAAATTAATTAAAGGAAAATTACATTATAGCGATGGCAGCTATAATGAAGGAGAATTTGAAGATTTGATCTTGGTTAAAGGGAAAAAGCATTTCAGCGATGGTGAAATATTTGATGGAGAATTTCAGAATAGTTTGCCATATAATGCCACAGTTTACAATGCTGATGGAAGTGTTAAATGTTATTATGAAAATGGAGAGTATAAATCTGCAGATAGATAGAAAATAAGTAAGGCTATATACTCACTGCCTAGAAGATATAGGTTTATTTTAAATTAAACTACATTGTGAAATCACCAGTACGGTCAGTTATGGTTTGTATATTATAACGAAAGAAATAATGGGAGAAAAATGGATTATAGAGAGGTTATACAAAGCGTCTGGCCGGACTGGCAGGCGAAGGAAATATTGGGCAAAGGCTCATATGGTACTGTATTTAGAGCAGTAAAGGAAAAGTTCGGAGTGGGGAAAGAGTCGGCTATCAAGATTATACATATTCCCACAGATGACAATCAAATAGAACAGGTTAGGCATAGTTTTCATCTCTCAGATAAGGAATTAAAAGAATACTTTTATCCTGAAGTAGAAAAGCTAAAAGAAGAAGTAGCACTTATGGAAAAGCTGGGAGAAACGAACATTGTCTTCATATTCAGGATTTTGATATTTTGGAGAAGCCGGAGGGAAGTATAGGTTGGAATATTTTGATCCGAATGGAGCTTCTTGAGAGTTTGGAATCCAGAATATCAAGAGGTGGTTTTAAACTGGGAGAGGTCTTGTCTTTGGGTGAAGATATTTTATCAGCATTGGAGACTTGTGAATCTCATAGAATTATTCATAGGGATATAAAACCGGCAAATATTTTTGTTAATTCCAATGGTGTGTATAAGCTGGGTGATTTTGGAATTGCGAAAGATTTGACATTGGAGAGCAGAAATCTTTCACATAGAGGAACAGATAATTATGCTGCACCGGAGGTATGTCAGGGAAGGGATTATTCCTATAATGTTGATATTTATACTCTAGGACTTGTTTTATATCAATTACTAAATAAGAATAAGAGACCATTTTTCGGCGAAGGGAAGATCACTTCCAGTATATCGGAGGAGGCTTACAGAAAAAGACTTACAGGTGAAGAATTTCCGGCTCCCGCATTTGGAGATGAAGAGTTATTTGCTGTGATCAAAAAGATGTGTGCTTTTGATCCAAAAGAACGTTTTCAAAGTGCCATAGAGGCAAAAAGTGAATTGCAATCTTATAGAGAAAAACATAGAGATAAACTTGATACTATACTGGAGTTTGGACAAAAGAAGGGTATAGAAGTACACAATGCAAAAAGCTCGGAGTATATAAATGAAAAGCATACCAAAGATCATACAGAGAATGCATCTGAAACAGGTAAGAGGTTTAACAGACCATCATCTGAGATAGAGGGTAATTATACAGAAAGAAATCATTATGATGAAGTAGATATTTCTGAGGATTATACTCGAAGTCTGAACTATAGTGAAAGAGAAAGACGTAGGCAAAGTGAAGGACAGAGCAGAGGCCAAATAGAGTTAGTAGATAATAATCAACCGGATTTGCAACAGATATTAGAAGGAGCGAATCAGCCACCCACAAAGAATAAAAGTAGTTGGATGTGGATAATGGCAGTATGTGTGGGATTCTTAGTTATTGCAGGTGTAATATTTGCAAATTCATCTTCTGTCAATTCACAAAAAGAAGCTAAAAATGATTTTATAACAGAAACTTCAGGCTCTGATAAGTCACAAAAAGAAGCTAAAGATAATGTTATAACAGAAACTTCAGGCTCTGATAATTTACAAAAAGAAGATAAATATAATGATATAAGAGTTGCAAAGGCAAAAGAAATCGCAGAAGACTCGGATCTATTTGAAATTGATAAAGATAGATTGGATTCAGATACTTACATTGAATATATGTACGAATTTCGCCCAAACAATAGTACTGATCTTAGTGAAAGGGAAGGAATTTACATAGGTGCATTAGAGAATGGAATTCCTCAAGGGTATGGTGTTTTTTACTATGAAAAGGAAAAAAATGATGATGAATCAAAGGTATGGGGAGCATACACGCTTTTGGGGGAATGGGAAAATGGAAACTTAAAAAGTTCATCAATAGTAGAGAGAAGATTTATAGCACATATTGAAAACGCAGAAGATGATATTAGAGTTTTGAAATATACATTTAGTGATAACTGGGAAGATAATTGGTTTGTACATGATGAGGCAGATGGAACTTATTCTTATCAGGATATTGCGAGACCAGAAGGGAAAATGTGGGATGAATGGACGTTTACAGGAAAAGTAAAAGTTAATGATATAGGCTGTATAAAGGAATAAAGGCATATCCAAGTGGAGGCTATAAAGAAGGAGAATTTGATGGTCCGTTCTTGGTTAAAGGGAAACGCTGTTTCAGCGATGGCCAATATGATGAAGGAGAATTTCAGGATGGTTGGCCATATAATGCCACAGTTTACAATGCTGATGGAAGTGTTAGTGGTTATTATGTAAATGGAGAGTATAAATCTGCAGATAGATAGAAAATAAGTATGGCTATATACTCATTGCCTAGAAGATATAGGTTTATTTTAAAGTAAAGTACATTGGGAAATCTTAAGTAAGATTAATGAAGCTATAGTTTGTATGCTACAACGAAGGAAGTAATGGAGGAAAAATGGATTATAGAGAGGTTATACAAAGCGTCTGGCCGGACTGGCAGGCGAAGGAAATATTGGGCAAAGGCTCATATGGTACTGTATTTAGAGCAGTAAGGGAAAAGTTTGGAGTAGAGAAAGAGTCGGCTATCAAGATTATACATATTCCCACAGATGACAATCAGATAGAACAGGTTAGGCATAGTTTTCATCTCTCAGATAAGGAATTAAAAGAATACTTTTATCCTGAAGTAGAAAAGCTAAAAGAAGAAGTAGCACTTATGGAAAAGCTGGGAGAAAATGAACATTGTCTTAATATTCAGGATTTTGATATTTTGGATGATCCGGAGGGAAGTATAGGTTGGAATATTTTGATCCGAATGGAGCTTCTTGAGAGTTTGGAATCTAGGATATCAAGAGGTGGTATTAAACTGGGAGAGGTTGTCTCTCTTGGTGAAGATATTTTATCTGCATTGGAGACTTGTGAAGCTAATAGAATTATTCATAGGAATATAAAGCCTGCAAATATTTTTGTTAATTCCAATGGTGTGTATAAGCTGGGTGATTTTGAAATTGCGAAGGATCTGACATTGGGTAGCAGAAATCTTTCACATAGAGGAACAGATAATTATGCCGCACCGGAGGTATGTCAGGGAAGGGATTATTCCTATAATGTTGATATTTATGCTCTAGGACTTGTTTTATATCAATTACTAAATAAGAATAAGAGACCATTTTTCGGCGAAGGAAAGATCACTTCCAGTATATCGGAGGAGGCTTACAGAAATAGACTTACCGGTGAAGAATTTCCGGCTCCTGCCTTTAGAGATGAAGAGCTATTTGCTGTAATTAAAAAGATGTGTGCTTTTGATCCAAAAGAACGTTTTCAAAGTGCCCTAGAGGCAAAAAGTGAATTGCAAGCTTATAGAGAAAAACATAGAGATAAGCTTGATACTATACTGGAGTTTGGGCAAAAGAGGGGTATAGAAGTACACAATGATAATAGCTTTGAACATGTGAACGAAAAGTATATTGAAGATCATACAGAGAATGCATCTGAAACAGGCATGAGGTTTAAAAGACCGTCATCTGATGCAGAGTTTAGAGAGAAGACTTATACAGAAAGAAATCATTACAATAAAGTAGATAGTTCTGAAGATCATGTTAAAAGTTTGAATTATAGTGAAGGAGAAAGGCGTAGGCAAACTGAAGGAAAGAGTGGAGGTCAAACAGAGGGAGCTTATAATAATCAAATGGATTTGCAACGAATACTGCAAGAGGCAAATAAGCTGCCAACAAAGAAAAAAATTAGATGGACGAGGATAATTGCAGCATGTATGGGATTCTTAGTTCTTGCAGTTGTAATAGTCGGAAGTTCATATTTTATAAAATCACAAAAAGAAGCTAAAGATAGCGTTATAACAGATACTACAGGCTCTGATAGTTTGCAAAAAGAAGCCAAAGATAGCGTTATAACAGATACTACAGGCTCTGATAGTTTGCAAAAAGAAGCTAAAGATAATGTTATAACAGATAATACAGGCTCTGATAGTTTGCAAAAATATGATGATATAAGAGTTGCAAAGGCAAAAGAAATCGAGGCAAAATTGGATCTATTTGAAATTGATAAATACAGATTGGATTCAGATATGTATATTGAATATGTGTACGAATTTCGCCCAGGCAATAGTACTGATACTAGTGAAAGCGAAGGAATTTATATAGGTGCATTAGAGAAGGGAATTCCACATGGGTTTGGTGTTTTTTACTTTGAGAAGGATAAAAATGAAAGTGGAAGCAAAGCACATGGAAGCCACATACTAATAGGAGAATGGGAAAATGGAAACTTAAAAAAAGGTTCAACTGTGGAGTTTAGAGGTGTGTGGTATAACGAAATTGCAGAGGATGATATTTATGAGTTTAAATGTACCTTTAATGATACATGGGGAAATGGGTGGTTTATACATGATGAGGCGAAAGGAACTTGTTCACAAAAACCTATCGTGATACCGGAGGGAGAAATTTGGAATGAGTGGATATTTACAGGAAGGGTCGAAGTTAATAGGTTTGGCTATATAAGAGGAATAAAGACATATCAAGATGGCACACACTTGTATGGAGAATTTCAGGATGGTAAGTTATATAATGGTATAGATTATGATGATTATGGGAGTGTTAGACATTATATTAAAGATGGAAAGCTTAGTTTAAAATAAGTATTGACACTTGTCCACTGCCTAAAATATATAGGTTTATTTTAAAGCAAACTACATTGTGAAATTTCAAGTAAAGTCAGTGCAGCTATGGTTTGTATACTATAACGAAAGAAATAATGGGAGAAAAATGGATTATAGAGAGGTTATACAAAGCGTCTGGCCGGACTGGCAGGCGAAGGAGATATTGGGAAAAGGCTCATATGGTACTGTATTTAGAGCAGTAAAGGAAAAGTTCGGAGTGGGGAAAGAGTCGGCTATCAAGGTTGTACATATTCCCACAGATGACAATCAAATAGAACAGGTTAGGCATAGTTTTCATCTCTCAGATAAGGAATTAAAAGAATACTTTTATCCTGAAGTAGAAAAGCTAAAAGAAGAAGTAGCACTTATGGAAAAGCTGGGAGAAAACGAACACTGTCTTCATATTCAGGATTTTGATATTTTGGAGAAGCCGGAGGGAAGTATAGGTTGGAATATTTTGATCCGAATGGAGCTTCTTGAGAGTTTGGAATCCAGAATATCAAGAGGTGGTATTAAACTGGGAGAGGTCTTGTCTCTGGGTGAAGATATTTTATCAGCATTGGAGACTTGTGAAGCTCATAGAATTATTCATAGGGATATAAAGCCTGCAAATATTTTTGTTAATCCCAATGGTGTGTATAAGCTGGGTGATTTTGGAATTGCGAAAGATTTGACATTGGAGAGCAGAAATCTTTCACATAGAGGAACAGATAATTATGCCGCACCAGAGGTATGTCAGGGAAGGGATTATTCCTATAATGTTGATATTTATGCTCTAGGACTTGTTTTATATCAATTATTAAATAAGAATAAGAGACCATTTTTCGGCGAAGGAAAGATCACTTCCAGTATATCGGAGGAGGCTTACAGAAAGAGACTTACCGGTGAAGAATTTCCGGCTCCCGCCTTCGGAGATGAAGAGTTATTTGCTGTAATCAAAAAAATGTGTGCATTTGATCCCAAAGAACGTTTTCAAAGTGCCGGAGAGGCAAAAAGTGCATTGCAAGCTTATAGAGAAAAACATAGAGATAAACTTGATACTATACTGGAGTTTGGGCAAAAGAGGGGTATAGAAGTACACAATGAAAAAAACTCGGAGTATATAAATGAAAAGAATACCAAAGAGCATAGAGAGAATACATCTGAAACAGGTAAGAGGTTTAACAGACCATCATCTGAGATAGAGTTTAGAGAGGGGACTTATACAGAAAGAAATCATTATGATGAAGTAGATATTTCTGAGGATTATACTCGAAGTCTGAATTATAGTGAAAGAGAAAGACGTAGGCAAAGTGAAGGACAGAGCAGAGGCCAAATAGAGTCAGTAGATAACAATCAACCGGATTTGCAACAGATATTAGAAGGAGCGAATCAGCCATCAACAAAGAAGGAAAGTAGTTGGACATGGATAATTGCAGTATGTGTGGGATTCTTAGTTATTGCAGGTGTAATATTTGGAAGTACATATTCTATCAACTCACAAAAAGAAGCTAAAAATGATGTTATAACAGACACATCAGGTTCTGATAATTCGAAAAAAGAAGATAAAGGTGATGCTATAACAGACACATCAGGCTCTGATAATTTACAAAAAGATGATAAATATAATGATATAAGAGTTGCAAAGGCAAAAGAAATCGCAGAAGACTCGGATCTATTTGAGATTGATAAAAATAGCTTGAATTCAGATACTTACATTGAATATATGTACGAATTTCGCCCAAACAATAGTACTGATACTAGTGAAATAGAAGGAATTTATATAGGTGCATTAGCGAATGGAATTCCTCAAGGGTATGGTGTTTTTTACTATGAAAAGGAAAAAAATGAAAATGAAAGAAAAGTGCATGGAAGCCATATACTAATAGGAGAATGGGAAAACGGGAACCTAAAAAAAGGGTCAACTGTGGAGGATAGAAAAATAGTGCATATCGAAGATGCAAATGATGAAACTGCTGATAAAATTGTTGGTACAAAATATACTCTTACAGATATAAAATATACCTTCAGTGATACTTGGGGAAATGGGTGGTTTATACATGATGAGGCGGAAGGAACTTATTTTAGTCGGTATATTGAGAAATCAAAGGGAGAAGTGTTGAGTGATTGGTTATTTACAGGAAAAGTAGAAGTTAATGGTATAGGCTGTATACGCGGAATAAAGAAAACTTCAGAGTATAGCTATGAAGAAGGAGAATTTGAAAATTCGAGATTAGTTAAAGGAAAAAAATATTTTGGAGATGGCAGCTATGAAGAAGGAGAATTTGAAAATTCGGGATTAGTTAAAGGAAAATCATATTATAAAGATGGCAGCTATAGAGAAGGAGAATTTCAGGATGGTTGGCCATATAATGCCACAGTTTACAATGCTGATGGAAGTGTTAGTGGTTATTATGTAAATGGAGAGTATAAATCTGCAGATAGATAGAGAATAAGTAGGGATATATGCTCATTGTCTGGAAGATACAGGTTTATTTTAAATTAAACTACATTGTGAAATCTAAAGTACGGTCAGTGTAGCTATGGTTTGTATACTATAACGAAAGAAATAATGGGAGAAAAATGGATTATAGAGAGGTTATACAAAGCGTCTGGCCGGACTGGCAGGCGAAGGAAATATTGGGCAAAGGCTCATATGGTACTGTATTTAGAGCAGTAAAGGAAAAGTTCGGAGTGGGGAAAGAGTCGGCTATCAAGGTTGTACATATTCCCACAGATGACAATCAAATAGAACAGGTTAGGCATAGTTTTCATCTCTCAGATAAGGAATTAAAAGAATACTTTTATCCTGAAGTAGAAAAGCTAAAAGAAGAAGTAGCACTTATGGAAAAGCTGGGAGAAAACGAACACTGTCTTCATATTCAGGATTTTGATATTTTGGAGAAGCCGGAGGGAAGTATAGGTTGGAATATTTTGATCCGAATGGAGCTTCTTGAGAGTTTGGAATCCAGAATATCAAGAGGTGGTATTAAACTGGGAGAGGTCTTGTCTCTGGGTGAAGATATTTTATCAGCATTGGAGACTTGTGAAGCTCATAGAATTATTCATAGGGATATAAAGCCTGCAAATATTTTTGTTAATCCCAATGGTGTGTATAAGCTGGGTGATTTTGGAATTGCGAAAGATTTGACATTGGAGAGCAGAAATCTTTCACATAGAGGAACAGATAATTATGCCGCACCAGAGGTATGTCAGGGAAGGGATTATTCCTATAATGTTGATATTTATGCTCTAGGACTTGTTTTATATCAATTATTAAATAAGAATAAGAGACCATTTTTCGGCGAAGGAAAGATCACTTCCAGTATATCGGAGGAGGCTTACAGAAAGAGACTTACCGGTGAAGAATTTCCGGCTCCCGCCTTCGGAGATGAAGAGTTATTTGCTGTAATCAAAAAAATGTGTGCATTTGATCCCAAAGAACGTTTTCAAAGTGCCGGAGAGGCAAAAAGTGCATTGCAAGCTTTATAGAGAAAAAACATAGAGATAAACTTGATACTATACTGGAGTTTGGGCAAAAGAGGGGTATAGAAGTACACAATGAAAAAAACTCGGAGTATATAAATGAAAAGAATACCAAAGAGCATAGAGAGAATACATCTGAAACAGGTAAGAGGTTTAACAGACCATCATCTGAGATAGAGTTTAGAGAGGGGACTTATACAGAAAGAAATCATTATGATGAAGTAGATATTTCAGAGGATTATACTCGAAGTCTGAACTATAGTGAAAGAGAAAGACGTAGGCAAAGTGAAGGACAGAGCAGAGGCCAAATAGAGTCAGTAGATAATAATCAACCGGATTTGCAACAAATATTAGAAGGAGCGAATCAGCCACCTACAAAGAAGGAAAGTAGTTGGCCGTGGATAATGGCAATAATGGCAGTATGTGTGGGATTTTTAGTTATTGCAATTGCAATAGTTGGAAGTTTAAATTTATATTATAAATAAGCTAAAAACAATGATATAAGAGTTGCAAAGGCAAAAGAAATTGCGGAAGACTCGGATCTATTTGAGATTGATAAAGATAGTTTGGATACAGATATGTATATTGAATATGTGTTCGAATTTCGCCCAGACAATAGTTCTGATCTTAGTGAAAGAGAAGGAATTTATATAGGTGCATTAACGAAGGGAATTCCTCAAGGTTATGGTATTTTTTACTATGAAAGGAAGAAAAATGTAGATGGAAAAAAAACATATATGAGATCTATGATACTAGGAGAATGGGAAAACGGGAACTTAAAAAAAGGGTCAACTGTGGAGAATAGATTGATATTGCATATTGAAAAGTCAGAAGATAATATTTTTGATTTAAAATATACCTTTAATGATATATGGGGAAATGAATGGTTTATACATGATGAGGCGGAAGGAACTTATTCTTGTAAATATATTGCGATACCGGAGGGGAAAAATTGGATGGATTTTACATTTGAAGGAAAAGTAGAAGTTAATGGTATAAGCGATATAAGAGGAGTAAAGAAATATCAAGATGGAACATGCTATTATGGAGAATTTCGGGATGGTAAGCTATATAATGGTGCATATTACAATGCTGATGGAAGTGTTGGGTGCTCAGTAAAGAATGGTGAATGGGAAAAAAGATAAAACTTATATTTAAGGAAATGAGGGAAGTCAATGAACGATATTTTTATGAATTTTGTATCCATACAAAGTCTTTCCGGTAGAACCGGAGGGATTCAAAGCAGTATTGCAGGATGCAGCCAGGAGCTGAGAAGTATTGCTTGTGGATTGGAATTGGGTAGTAGTGGTAGTACAATAAGAGCTGCATTGGGTAATTTGTCAAATCAGTGTAGTGCACAGGCACAAAAAGTTGCAAGGATGGGTAGTACATTGCAACAGGCGGCACAGATTATGCATAGAGCAGAGAATCGTATAATACAAAATAATTCTATGACAAGCTTTCAGAAGGCTCTTCAAGGCAAGTATGAAAAAGGATTTAAGGCTGCAATGGCGGCAGGGCTTGCTTAGTGGAGGTATGCGTGCTTAAGTGGAGGATATGGTGGAGATCCTGTAAGCATGTTTTCAGGTAGCTTTTTATGGCAGATAACACCTTTGCAGACATATGCAGGTGAAATTCTTGAGTTTACCATATATTATGATACTGTATATACAAGAGACGAAGGAATGGGTAAAGGATTTAGACATAATTTTATGAGTAGAATCCAGCCTGCTGACAATGGAATCTGGGGAATATTTGAAGGTGATGGAAGCAGTGTGTTTTTTGGAGAGGGAGAAGATCAAGTATTTTATCCTCAACATCCTTCCGTAAAAAAATTGGTCCGAAAGGAAGATGGATTCTGGTATTATGATCCGGAGCTTTTACAAGCAAAGGAATATGATAAGAACGGTCGTTTGATTGCAGAGTATATTCAAGGGAAAGAAGTAAAAAGACTGATTTATGATGGTGATCATTTAATAAAAGTTAATGCACAACATGGCTATTCATACGATTTTACTTATGAAGAAAATCATATTGTTCAGATTACTGATAATATGGGTAGATATATAAGATTAGAATACTGTAATGATACACTATCAGGTATAACTATTTATCTGGAGAATGATGCACCATTTACAGATCAATATAATGTTAGAAGATTTTGCTTGATTTATAATGAAAGAGACTATCTTACAAAAATCACAGGACCTGATGAAAAGCCTTTATTTGACAATATCTATGATGAAATGGGAAGAGTCGTACATCAGTCTATGGGAGAAGGACGCTTTTTCTCATTTAAGTATGAAGGAAATAAAACAACAAATGTTGATGAAACGGGATTTACCACTGAATATATCCATGATAATAGAGGAAATCTGCTTTGTATGGAAAACCCTATTACAAAATATGAAGCAGAGTATGATGCCCATGATCGAATAATAAAGAGAATCACAAATGAAACAGATGTTGTGTTATATGATTATAATGCGTTTGGGCAACTGATATCTGTTATTAAGTCAGGATTTTCACATGAGTTCTTTTATAATGATAAGCACAAGTTGGAGGAGTATACATTTAATGGTAGAAGTTATTTGAAAAATTCACTATGATTCCTCTGACAATGTTGTTGCTATAGATCACCCGGGTGAGGAAATACATCAGTTTTTCTATGATGATGAAAACAGGCTTATAGGATATGAGGCTCAGGGCGAGAGCTGCAGATTGATATATGATGAAAGAGGATTTATTGTAAATGTAGAAGCACCTGAAGAGTTTTCAGAGGAATACAGTTATGATGGAATCGGAAGAATCAGTAATGTTAAAATAGGGAATGGAAGAGAAGTTGTAATAAAATATGCTTTTGATAATTTGATAGGGTATATTGGTGATGACCTTGAGAGAAGTGCAGACATGAGTATGATCTTACAGGTAAAAATGATTTCATATGAAGAAGGAGAGCAAAAAAATAACTTGTTCATATGATGAACATGGAAACCTTACAGAGCTGGATCTACCGGGTGAAGATTTACATCATATGGAATATGATATTCAAGGTAATTTACTAAAACATTATCAAGGAGATTTTTTACTGGAAGGTCTTACTTATGATGAAAATAAGAGGGTAATAAAAGTAGAAGATGGACTTGGTTACGAAGAGTCCTATAGCTGGAATATTTGGAATCAACCTACAAAGATAATAAACAGTAATGGTTTGGTTGTGGATATAGGATATAATGAAGACCATTTTTTGGAGGAATTATCAGTAGATGACTTCCATGTTACCTACCAATATGATGAGAATGGTAGACTTGCCTCAATCTCAGATGATGAAGGTAGATACGGTATTTATGAATATGATTCAGCAGATAGATTGATTCAGGTAAATACATATCAAGCACAGATGGAATTGACTTATGATAATTTTTCAAATATCACTTTGATTTCTATGGCTGATTTTGGATATATCTTGCAAAATGGTTATGATGCTTACAATAGACATACGGGAGGAAAAACTCTTGGAGAAGCATTTTATCGAATCTGGTATGGTACAGGTGAGATCAATAAGATAGAAATAGTAGGAGAGACTATAGGCCTTGCACATGATAGTGGAGGTAGGGTAGTTACTCTTACAAATTATCTTGGAAAAGAGGTAGAAAAGAAGTTTGATCAGTATGACAGCCTGATTTCTATAGGTGCAAGTGATTTACAGGATAGTATAAGCTATGGTTATGATGAGGCACGAAGAATAAAATGGGTCAGAGATGAATATGGAAAAGCAATGTTCTTTTCATATAATGGAATGGGGATATTGCTTGGAATATATCATTTGATGTCAAGGGAATATAGTGTAGAGGAATTGAATAATGGAGATGTAGAGTGGGCGAAGACCGAGAGTACTGCTTGCTATACTGCAAATATTGATTATAAACAAAGAATAATTTCTCTAAAAGACAGCCTGGGGAATATAAGTACTCAAGAAATGACATCCGGTGGTTTTTTAAGGAAAAGTATAGATGCAATTGGTGACAGTAAGGAAATTACATATGATCCACTTCTACGTGTTACAGGAATTTCTGAAAGGGTAGTCATAATGAGGAAAGTACCTTCAGATATGAACAGGACAGGATTATTGAGGCAACTAACTCCAATGGACAGGTTAGCTTTGACTATGATTTAGGCGGTAGAGTAGTAGGTGTGCATTATCCTGATGGAAGCATTGCGGGCTACGAGTGGAATCAGGCAAATCTTTGCACAGCGATGTTGTATCCTGATGGCAGTCGAGTAGAATATAGCTACGACAGTTTTGGAAACCTAATTCAGACAAGTCTTCCAGGGGATACTGTACATTATCAGTATGATGAAAAGCAGAGATTGATAAAAAAACAGTCTGAAAAAGTCAGCCATACTTTTAAGTACCACGAAAATGGGAAATTGGAAGTCTTAAAAGTACAGGATGAAGAAGGAGTTGTACTGGAAATCAGATATGCTTATGACGAATATTATAATCTGATTACAGAGAAGAATATCCTGGAAAGAGGTAGAGAACCTTTATCATACGGATATGAATATGACAAAAGAGGTTTTTTAGTCAAATCATTAAAAAATGGAGAGGTCTGGGGGGAGTATATCTATGATGCATCGGGCAACAGAATATACTCTAAAGAACAGGGAGAAGAGGCAAGCTATTCTTATAATGTAGAGAATCAGCTACTTGAGAAAAAGACTTCAGGGCATATATATACCTATGAATACAATACCAGAGGAGATATGATTTGTGAATGTCTTGATGGTAAAGTTTTTGCACAGTATCAATATAATGGATTAGGACAGCTTTTACAGGTGTCTAATGAGAATGGTACGGTAAGCTATAGCTATGATGCTATGGGTAACCGCTTGGAAGCCGATTTTGCCTATAAAGATTTAAAAAAGGAAAAGGAAATATATTATCCAAATTATCTGGTAGATAATGGTCAAACTCTTTGTAAAAGAAAACATAACGAAAATATTACTCATAATCAGTATTTTGATGGAAGTCCTTTGGCAGAAAATATAGATGGAAGATTGATTTGGGATATTTTTGATGCTAATCAAAGCCTTGTTCTTCGACTTGAGAGAGAAAACAGTTATGAGATGCTGGACTATTCACCATTTGGTGTTTGTGAGAAGTATAGCAAGGGAGAAGAATTTGATGCTTTTTCCACAGTATATGGATTTGGAGCACTATTACAGGATGACTTTCTGAAAAAACATATAAGCTATACAAGAGTTTATGATCCTCAAAATGGTAGATTTCAATCCAGAGATGCTGTTATAGGAGATACTAGAAATCCAAGAAGCTTTAACAGATATATTTATAGTCAAAATGACCCACAAAATAAACAGGACCCTGACGGTTTTTCAGTTTTTCTTACATGTTTGCTCAGTGGTGCGGCAAAGGCAGGAGCATATTTGGCAAAGGAAGCAATAGTAGCGGGAAAGTCAATTGTTTCAAATGTTGCAATGAACGCAATTCAAGGTAAGCCACTAAATATTTTGGGAGAAATGGGTAATTATGCTAAAAAAATTATCGTTGGGACAAGATGCTTTTGAATACAGCAGGAGAATTTGCTACAGGATGTCTGGATCCGGTATGTGGTGGAATGGCGAGTGCTTTGAAAAAAGGTATTAAATTTGCTACTAAGATTGGAGGCAATGCGCTTGATTGCGCCAGAGAGGGACGCCCATTCTTTTCAGCTGAAAATGCTATGCGATTGACCGGAGATATGGTTGGAGATGCGCTGGGTAAGGCAGGCAAAAGGATAGTGGGTGGACTTTATGATGCTGTTGGAAATAAGTTGGTAAATGGTGCCAGAACAGGAATAAAAAATGCGTTTAATAGTCCGGCAGGAAAGGTTTTGAGAGAATTTGTAGGAAAAGGTAATATGAGGAGAGCTAAAGAATTCCTATATGAAAATGTGAGTAAGGAGAAATTCTATGAATTAGCTAGTAAGGGATATAAGAAAGCTACTGATATAATAGTTGGTGAATTCAAGAGGCCAAGTGCCGGAGGTGCTAATTTCTGTGAAGGAGCCAAAGCACAGGGAGAGGGTATAGGAGCGTGTGCACGTAATCCGGTACAAGTTTGGGCAAGGGGGTAGTTTATGATTAGAACATTAACTTTTTTTACCAATAGTGGGTTTTATGAGATAACACTTCCTGCTATAAATAATGAGGACTATATTCTTGCAATGGAAAGTGCAAAACACCTGGAACTTAAAGGATTAAAGCTGAGTTTTGAGGTTGTTCATGATATATGGTATTTATTGGGAGTATCGGGAGGAGAAATTATTGATGGAATGAGAGGGGATAAATCCCTCTATTCCGGAAATGTTATTAATATTCTCAAGGATGGAGCAGAGATTGCCGTTATGTTCCAAGAGTCTGCAGAGGCTTTTAGAGATTTGGCAAAGTTGGTACTTTCAGATAGAAGAATGGTAAGTATAGGAAGAGATAAGAGTTGTGATATAGTATTGGATTATAAAAACATGGTATCTTCTCATCATGCACTTTTAATATTTAATGATGGGAGTTGGTATATTAAAGATGCTAGTACTAATGGAACATTCGTTAATGATAAAAAGCTTACCGAGGAAAAAAAGCTTCATCGTGGAGACATTATTGTAATTATTGGAATTCGTATGATGTTTCTTGGAAATTACCTTGCTGTTGATATAGGAAGTAAAACCTATACAGTGAAACTTAATGGCATGAAAATACTTAATGAAAAGAATTTTCAAACCAAAGTAAGAAAACTATATACAAAGGATGACAAGCTTTTCCATCGTTCTCCAAGAAGGCTATTTCCAATGAAGAAAAAAGTGTTCGATATTGATAATCCACCTGAAAAAGAGCCGGAAAATACAGCTTCTGTTTTGTGGCAAATAGGTCCATCTATGACTATGGTTATACCAATGATGTTTGGAACTATGATGGCAAACAGCTCTAATTCAGGTATGGTGTCCAGTGGTATGATAATGGCTATAGCATCTGCAGGACTTGGAGTGTTCTGGGGTGTTGCAAACTACAATAAGGCTAAAAATGATCGTGTATATAAGGAAAAAAAGAAGAATCACATCATACACCGAGTATCTGGAGGAAAAAGGGACTGGAGATTGCAGAGGATTATAAACAACGCAGAGAGGCATTGGAAAGAATCTATAATCCGGCTCATTTTTACTTAGAAAATTTTACTGAGGATACACTTTGGACCAGAAATCCTGCCCACGAAGACTTTATGTACTATAGATTGGGAATCGGTTCTATGCCTTCTTTGGCAGAAATCAATGTAACCAAGCAAGGGTTTAGAGTAGAAAAGGATCCATGGCAAGGTCAAGGTGAAGTGATTAAAAAAACCTTTGAAGAACTGAAACAGGTTCCGATAGGAGTTAATTTAATGGATTACAGTATTATTGGTGTAGTTAGTGAAAAAAAATCTGCTGCTATGGATATTCTAAGGCTTCTTGCAGCACAGATTGCCTATAATAACTGTTATACAGATATGAGAATTGCTGCAGTTTTCAATGGAAATATTGAAGAGGAAGCTACATCTTTGGAAGTCTTAAAGTGGTTACCACATTGTTGGTCACCGGATAAACATACAAGATATATTGCAGGTGACAGAGAAGAGGCTAGAGAGGTGTTTTTTGAGTTGACTCAGGTATTAAGAGATCGCTTTAGTACAGATGATAATAATAGTAAGGAACAAAACTTCCTGCCACATTATGTATTGTTCCTTACAGAGCAAGAGTATCTTGAAGGAGAGATAATAAAAGGATACATTGAGAATGAGAAGAATGTCGGATTACATACAGTGATTGTAGCAGAATCTATAACAGACCTGCCCAATACTGTAGATTTTGTCATTCAAAATGATGAAGAATTTTGTGGATTTTACTCACTCTTAGCTGACTTTGAGGATCGAATTAAATTATCACCTGACTATATCGCCGCTAGACATTTGGAAAAGATTACAAGAAGGATTGCACATTACCGTGTAAAAGAGAACAGTGTCAGTGCCGGATTGCCGTCAGGAATTGAGTTTGTGGAAATGTATGGAGTACATTCCCTTACAGAACTTGGGGTAAAAAATCGTTGGATTAAAAATAGACCATATGAATCAATGGGAGCATTGGTTGGAGTAAAAGATGGAGGAAAGCCTTGCTTTTTTTGGATATTCATGAGAAGTATCACGGACCTCATGGACTGGTGGCAGGTACTACAGGATCAGGAAAAAGTGAAACCCTTCAAACATATCTGCTTTCATTGGCTATTAACTTCAGCCCTGATGATGTTGCTTATTTCATTATCGACTATAAAGGCGGTGGTATGGCAAATTTATTTGATGGACTGCCACATATGGTTGGAGCGATTTCAAACTTATCTGGAAGCCAGGTACAACGAGCGTTGGTATCTATAAAAAGTGAAAACAGAAGGCGTCAAAGAATGTTGAATGAGGCTGGAGTCAATAATATAAATAGTTATACAAGACTATATAAAGAAGGAAGTATTTCAGAGCCGATGCCTCACCTATTGATAATAGTAGATGAGTTTGCTGAGTTAAAGAGAGAAGAGCCGGATTTTATGAAGCAACTTATAAGTGTTGCACAGGTAGGACGTTCTCTGGGAGTACATTTGATTTTATCTACTCAAAAACCTGCAGGTACTGTAGATGAGAATATTTGGAGTAACTCTAAGTTTAGACTTTGTCTACGTGTACAGGATGTACAAGACTCTAAAGATATGCTTAAGAAGCCGGATGCTGCATATCTAACGCATCCGGGAAGATGCTATTTGCAAGTAGGGCAGGACGAGGTGTATGAGCTTTTCCAGTCGGGATATAGTGGTGCCGCTTATCATGAAGAGGAACAAAGTAAGCAAATTGCAAGTATGCTCAATTTAAATGGTAGAGTATCTTTGGTAGGTAATGCGAACCAAAGGAGAATGGCACAGGAAAAGAAGCGTGCATGGGCACTGAAAATTATTGATTTAATGTCTGCATACCAGAAGGAGCATGAGGACTACTCTCTTCATTCACAAAAAGAAATTGTAGAGGATTTACAAGAGATTTTTAAAAAAGAAGGAATGGCCTTTGAAAAAAATGAGAGGAATGAAAATAAATTATTTGCTCTTTTCAAATTTCTAGAAGAACATTCACAAGAATCTAATGAAGAGGTTCTTTGTAAGTATTTGGAGAAGCTGGAGAAAACCGGAGAAGAACTTCCAACACAGCAACAAAATTCACAGTTGGATGCGGTAATATCATATTTGCATGATGTCTTTGTAGAAAACAGGTACAAATCTCCAAAGCCTTTGTGGATGGATCCACTCAAGGAAAGAATAGAATGGAGAGGACTAAAGCAGAGTCAAGAAGAAATTGTGACAGAGCACAAGGTTGCACCTGTAACATTAGGGTTAGTGGATCACCCAAGTAATCAGGAGCAGTTTGTGTTAGAATATGATCTGGAGTCGATGGGAAATACTCTTGTTTTGGGTATACCGGGCAGTGGTAAGAGTACATTTTTACAGACTTTATTATATGGATTGTTGGCAAAACATAATCCATCACAGATTCAAGTATATGGAGTGGATTTTTAGTAGTCAGATCACAGCCTGTTTTGAGAGTTTTCCTCACTGTGGCGGAATTGTATTTGAGAATGAAGATGAGAAGCTGGAAAGACTATTGCATCTTTTAGAAAGAATTCTGGATGACAGAAAGAAATTAATCAGAGGGCAGAGCTTCTTCGATTATAATAAAATGGTTAATGATAAATTGCCTGTTATATTATTTTATATTGATCAATACAGTAATTTTAGAAATCAGGTGAGCGATGATACTGAGGAGTTTTTGGTAAAACTAAGTAGAGAAGGAGTGGCATACGGAATCTATATGATTTTATCAACAGCTTCGTTGTATTCAGCAGACATTGCATCTAAGCTTTCAAAAAACTTTACACAGGCTTATCCATTAGAGCAGAAGGATAAATTCGACTATACAGAAGCACTTGGTCTTATGCGTGTTGAGACACTGCCTGAACAGGGCGTAAAGGGACGTGGATTAATGCGAATGGATGATTTTGCATTGGAGTTCCAGGTTGCATTGGTAGATGAAGCACTTTCGGATTATGACAGAGCTCAAAAAATCATTGCGGAAGGAAAAGAAAGAAGTACACTATGGCAAGGTATTCGTCCGGCTCCAATTCCTACTATTCCGGAAAATGCAACATTTGATATTTTTGTGGAGGATACTCAGGTACAAAAGGCTATCGAAGATCCTACAATACTTCCATTTGCATATAATCTCAAAGATGCTATGCCACATAATATTTCGTTGATTAGAAGTCTTGGATATCTTATTTCAGGTAAGTCTATGACAGGTAAAACCAATGCATTACAAATGATTTACAGAATGGCTGCAGTTAAAAAAGGAAATGTTTATTATATTGATATAGCAGGAAATGCTCTACATTTACCGGAGTATGAAAATGCAAATATAATTAGTGACTTGGATGGAATGTACAAGATGTGTGAAGAAATTATCCCAATATTGAAGGAGAGAAATAAGCTAAAGAAAGCCCTGGAGGATGAAGATTACACACCTGAGGAAATTTTTGCACATATGAAAGATGAGACTCCGATATTTATTCTTATAGACGGAATACAAGAACTTTTGGAAAAGCTTCAGTCAGCTACAGGGCAATATGCCAATATTCGTTCTTTATTTGAGAATTTTGCAGATAAGGGAAGACTACACAAAATTTACTTTATTATGACATTAAATAGTGATCAAACTTCTCAAGTTTTAGGGTACAGATTCATGGAGCTTATTACTAAGAAGATAGATGGAATACATTTAGGTGGAAATTGTATTTCTCAAAGAATTTTAAATTTTGATAAATTAAGTTATCAGCAGCAGAATCAAGCTCTAAAACCGGGATATGCCTATGTCAGTACTTCTGATGAGGATAGTGCTCAGGAGGTATATGTGCCTATGGCAAGAACCAGGAAAAAAGGAGGGGAGAAACAATGATTATAGTTGATGTAAATATTTTTATATTAGATAAATACTATGATTTTGAGTTGAATGAAGAAGCAAAGGTAAGAGAAGTTATTGAAGAAATTGTACATATGGTGGAGCAAAAAGAAAAAACCACTTTTACAGGAGATATCAAAGATATGATATTGGTTGACAATTTTAGAAAAGATATTTTGAATCCGGATTATACTTTAGCTCAGCAGGGAATTGGCTCCGGATGGAATTTAAGTCTGGTATAAGGAGGTACTATGGGTCAGTATGTAGGTGTTGATGTACAAGTATTAAAAAGTGATCTGGATGAGTTACAGGAATCAATTACTGCTTTGAAAAGGACTTTTGGACAAACAAGTTCAAATGTGGAAAACCTGAAGAGTAAGTGGAAAGGTGAGGCTGCAACTCAGTTTATGAATTACTTTACACAGGAAACACAAATGTATGAACGAATGATAGAAGAGTTGGAGTTACTTCAAGAAAAGTTTGTACAATCTCAGAAAGATTATACTAGTGCAAAAAATGCACTACGTCAGTTGGTAGATGAATTCCGTGTTTAAAGGAGGTAAAAATGAGTGAGTTACAGGTCAGTACGGAAGTACTACGACAGGAGGCGGAGAAGACAGTTTCTGACATTAGAAATGAAGCAAGTTCTGGATAAACAAAGAGCTATTATCAGAAGAATGGGTGGGTATTGGAAAGGCGAGGGGTATGATACTGCTACCAAAACATATATGGCACTTTCAAATAAATCATATGAGGTGTTGAATCAGCTTGAAGATATTCCAACAAGACTTTTTGATATTGCTGAAGTATATGAGGATATGGAAAGAGTAAATAAAGAAATTACTTCAGAACTTCCAAGTTCACTACTAGAATAATGGGATTTTTGAAAAGAAAGGAGAAGGTATGGCTTATAGTTCAGGATCTTATCGTATGCAACAAATTAATTTTCAATATAGAGAGGCAATGAGAAAAGCTAATCGTTTGAATGAATTGGCAGATAAGTTGTCAAGAAGGGGAGTAGGAGAGATAAAAAATTTGTCAAATGATGTCAGGGCACACTGGAGAGGTGATGAAGCAAATGTATTTTCAAAAAAAAATGCCATAATTGAAGCAGAGGTCTTAAAAACTGTAAAACAGATTAGAAATTGTGCAGCTACTATTAGGCGAATTGCCAGACAAACCATGCAAAAGGAAATGGAAGCAGCAAAGATTGCAGCAAGAAGAGCAAGGTAGAACGAGAATATGTGAAATATTTTTAGGGTTCAGTAAATTCTGATATATCAGATAATTGAAGCAAGTAGATAAAAAATTTGCTTCATAATGAATTTATTTTTATGGAATGGATACGATTTTATCTACAAAAATTTCATATAAGATGATTCTACTATGGAGGATAGGAAAAGTCCTTATAGTGAATATAGACAGGAAATGTACATAAACATGGGGAGTCTCAGGTTGAGACTTCCCAATTTTTTGTGCCGGTAAGTAAGCTTACCGGTTTTTTATTTAAATAAATAAAACTGCACTTTTGTGTGGGTACATTAGTTTAGAAAAAAGTATAATAATAATATATCCGGATATTATATAATTTAATAAAAATTCAAGGGGGATATTTTATGAAATTCTCAACTTCTATTTTACTGGGACTGTCAGTTTCAGCATTGATGAGTATACCAACATTTGCAGCACCTACTACAGTACAGCCCACTAGAGAGGCTGCTGTGGAATGGGTAAAGTCTAAGATAGGTACGGCTATTGATTATGATAAAGCATACGGTGCACAGTGTGTGGACTTGATTAAAGGCTACAGCAATGAACTTTGGAATTATTATAGTCTAAGTGGAAATGCAAGAGACTATGTGTCAAATCAGTTACCTGATGATTGGGCCAGATATTCACCGGGACAGGCTACACCTGAGCCGGGAGACATTGTAGTATTTGGAGGTGGGCAGTTTGGAGTCAGTTCCTATGGTCATATAGGTATTGTGTATGCTGTTGATTCATCTAAGTATTATTATATAGATTATAGTGGTACTTATAGTGGTTCCCCCGGAGAGGCGAGAAGTGCAGCTCTGGGAAGGTATACTGCTTTAATAAAGCCAAGCTTTGCATCATCAGTCTCAGGCTTAAGTAGTGCATCTGAGATTTCAAATGGAGAATATTTTTTTGAAAATGCAGCCGGAGGAGTATTGACAATAGATGATTATATAAAGAATGGTGCTAATGTAAATATTACAGATATTTCAGGCTTATATCGTCAAATGTGGAGAATAGAAAAACTTTCTGATGGTTCATTTAAGCTTATATCTATGCATACAGGTAAAGGTGTAAATGTAAGTGGAGATGGTGCAGCGGCAAGAGAAAATAATAAGAATGTGTGGGCATGGGATTATGTGAATGATGGTACTGCAAATTGGTACATAGTTAGTGATGGGGATGGATGGTACAGATTGATATGTAAAGCCTCCGGGAAAGCACTGTCAGTAACATCAGATAGAAATGTAGTACAGAGAGATTCTGATTCCGGTGCAGACCAGAAATGGAGATTAAAAACCAAGTCATCCTGGGATGAAGCACAGCAATCTCAGAAAAATACGGGGAACACTTCAAATACAAGTAATACAAATAATACAGGTAATACAAATAACAAGAAACAAAATAATACAGTAACATGGAGATACGATGGTTATGGCTGGTGGCTTGAATATTCAGATGGTAGCTATCCATGGAATAAATGGGTAAAGGTTAATGGATCATGGTACTACTTCAATTATTGGGGCTATGCTGTTAATGGTTGGGAGAAAATAGATGGTAAATGGTATTATTTGACTCTGATTACAGTATGAGAACCGGATGGGTGAAATCAAGCGGTAATTGGTATTATGTAGACCCATCATATGGAGTATTATTTAATACTATTACACCTGATGGATATTATGTAGACGAATATGGTATATGTATATACTAAACAGATTTAGTTTATATATTTTTGGGTGGGTTGATTTTCAACCCACCCTTTATAGTTTTATTATGTAATATATCTTTTTAAAATAGAGTTGCTGACATATAGACATTACACATATCCATATTACAACAACTCCATTTTGGTAAATATTTTATTCACCCTGATACATAAACTTTATAAGTCTTTCTACATCTTCTTTATCATGGGCAACTAAGTCAAGCTCCTTGATATAGCCGTTTGAAAAGATATTAGCCATAGATAGATACTGTGTAAGCTTACTCTTTAGATTGACTCTATCACCTTCAGGAGAAACCAACTCAATAGTTCCTTTGCATTCATCAACTACTTTAAAAAAAGCATCAACATCTTTGATATTTTGTACTTTCACATAAACCTCCATACAAATATATTTTTCTACAGTATAGCAAAATAGATTACAGTAGTAAAGAAGGTAATGCTTATATATGGAAAATATAATTGTAGTATGTTACAATAGGCAGATGTTATCAGGTAACATAAATCTAAGTATTTCAATAATGGAGATAGGAATGCAAATAATAATTGTAGGCTGTGGCAAGGTGGGTTCAACCATTGCTGAGCAACTCAGTGCCGAAGGACATGATATAGTAATAGTAGATACAGATGAATCAGTGGTAAAGGCTCTAGCAACCAGACTTGATATAATGGGTCTTACAGGAAACGGAGCAACACATACAATATTGGTGGAGGCAGGAGTAGAGGATGCAGATCTTTTGATTGCAGTTACAGAATCAGATGAGCTAAATTTGCTCTGTTGCATGGTAGGAAAAAAGGCAGGAGCAGAGCATACAATAGCCAGAGTAAGAAATCCGGAGTACAGTCAGGATATCGGCTTTATGAAAAAAGAGCTTGGACTTGCGATGACGATAAATCCTGAGTATGCAGCATCTACAGAGATGGCAAGACTACTTAGATTTCCATCGGCAATAGAGATTGATACCTTTGGAAGAGGTAGAGTGGAACTCTTAGAATATAAAATTGTAGAGGATAATATTTTGGTTGGAAAAAGCCTCATAGACGTGGGTAGAAATATAAAATCCGATATTCTTATATGTGCAGTGGAAAGAGGAGAGGAAGTAATCATACCAAATGGTAGCTTTGTAATTCAAAGTGGAGATATTATCAGTGTGGTGGCTTCCACAGAGAATGCCAGAGATTTCTTTAAAAAGGTTGGATGCAGCAATACAGAAGTAAAAGATACTATGATAGTTGGTGGTGGAACTATTGCCTACTATCTGGCAAATCAGCTTATACCACTTGGTATAAAGGTGAAGATAGTAGAAAAGTCACATGAAAGATGTGAGGAACTTTCAGCAATGTTGCCAAAGGCTGTAATCATTCATGGTGATGCGGCAGATAAGGATGTACTCTTAGAAGAGGGGATAGAGAACTGTTCTTCATTTGTTTCACTTACAGGAATAGATGAGGAGAATGCATTTCTTTCACTTTATGCAAAGAGCGTATCCAATGCAAAGATAGTAACAAAGATAAATCGTATAGCCTTTGATGAGATTATAGAGAAGTTTGATCTGGGAAGTATGATTTATCCAAAGCATATCACAGCCGAATATATTGTAAGATATGTAAGAGGTTTACAAAACAGTGTGGGAAGCAACAATGTTGAGGCACTGTATAAGATAATACATGGAAAGGCCGAAGCACTTGAATTTTATATCAAGGAGGATTCTGAGATGACAGGTGCTACACTGGAAGCCTTGCCAATAAAGGAAGGTGTTTTACTGGCATGTATTATAAGAAATGGTAAAGTTATGATACCAAACGGTAAGTCAACATTGCAAAAGAATGATTCAGTTATTATTATAACAAGAATTACAGGTATGCAAAATTTAGAGGATATATTAAAGTAATGAATTATTCAATTATATTTTATATAGTGGGAAAAGTTATGATGCTAGAGTCTGCCTGTTTTTTGATACCGGCAGTGACATCACTTATATATGGCGAACATGAGGGTATGGCATACTTGATTGTAGGAGTGGCTTCAGCTATTATAGGTTATTTGATTTCCAGCAAGAAAAGATTTGAAAATGTATTTTTTGCCAGAGAAGGCTTTGTAATGGTGGCCCTCAGTTGGATAGTACTCAGTGTAGTGGGAGCAATACCCTTTGTACTTACCGGGGAGATTCCCAACATGATAGATGCACTATTTGAGACCGTATCAGGATTTACTACTACAGGAGCCAGCATTTTAGAAGATGTAGAGAGTTTAGCCATACATCACTTATTTGGAGAAGTTTCACACACTGGGTAGGTGGTATGGGAGTTATAGTATTGCTGCTTGCCATACTTCCAATGGCAGGTGGTTACAATATGCATCTTATGAAAGCAGAGAGTCCGGGGCCTGTAGTGGGAAAGCTCGTACCAAGACTTAGAGATACAGCAAAAATACTGTATCTTATATATTTGGGAATGACAGTTGTAGAGTTTGTTATATTACTCTTTGTAAAGATGCCTATATTTGATGCACTCTGTATTACTTTTGGTACAGCAGGTACAGGAGGTTTTGGAATTAGGGCAGACAGCTTAGGTGGTTATTCCTATGCTATTCAGGTTGTAGTAACAATCTTTATGATACTGTTTGGCGTAAACTTCAATGCATACTTTTTAATGCTTGGAAAACATAAGAAAGATGCATTCAAGATAGAAGAGGTCAGATGGTATTTTGGAATTATATTTGCAGCCATTGTAGTAATTACTATAAATATCAGAGGCTATTTTGAAAATATTATGATAGCCTTAAACCATGCGGCATTCCAGGTAGGTTCTATTATAACCACTACCGGATATTCGACCACAGATTTTGACCTTTGGCCACAGCTATCAAGGAATGTAATTATCTTCCTTATGATGTGTGGTGCCTGTGCCGGAAGTACAGGTGGTGGTATTAAGGTTTCAAGAATCATAGTAATGTTAAAGTCCGTATTCCAAGAGATCGGTTACTATATTCATCCAAGGGGAGTAAAGACGATTAAAATGGATGGCAAGGTACTTGAAAAGCCTGTATTAAACAATATCCGAGTTTTCATGTTAACATATATTATGATATATGTAGTTTCAATGTTCTTATTATCACTTAATAATTTTGACTTTGAGACAAATTTTACAGCAGTAGCGGCAACATTTAACAATATAGGTCCCGGGCTTGCAAAGGTAGGCCCTATGGCAAACTTTAATATATATTCAGATTTCTCAAAGCTTGTGCTGACATTTGATATGTTGGCAGGCAGACTGGAGTTATACCCAATGCTTCTTTTATTCAGCCCGGGAGTATGGAGAATAGGAAAAGATAAATAAAATTTATTTATAAAGCGCTTGCAATTTTTTTGCAGGTGCTTTATAATACCCACTAACATAATAGGAATGAGGAAATAAGGATACAATGATTGAACTGAAAAATGTTACTAAGAATTTCAGTGCCGGAAACAATACTGTACATGCAGTAAAAGATGTATCTTTAGTGATTGATAAGGGAGAAATATTTGGCATAATAGGATTTTCCGGTGCAGGAAAGTCTACACTTGTCAGATGCATAAATCTATTGGAAAGACCTGATACAGGAAATGTGATTGTAGACGGCAATGATTTGACAGCCCTCAAGGCTAGAGATCTTAGGATGGCAAGGAAAAAGATTGGGATGATTTTCCAACATTTTAACTTGATGCCATCCAGAACAGTGGCAGGAAATGTAGAGTATTCGCTTTTTGGAGGTAGATTATCAAAGGAAGCAAAGAGAAAAAAGGTAAGAGAACTGTTATCACTTGTGGATATAGCAGATAAAGAGAACGCTTATCCAAGCCAGCTCTCAGGTGGACAAAAACAAAGAGTGGCAATAGCAAGAGCATTGGCAAACGATCCGAAGGTTCTTTTATGTGATGAGGCGACCTCGGCACTTGATCCACAGACCACAGCTTCCATTTTGGAACTTTTACAAGATTTAAACAAGAAACTGGGTATCACCATAGTAGTCATCACACATGAGATGGCAGTGGTAAAGCAAATATGTGACAGAGTTGCAGTAATGGAAAATGGAAATGTGGTGGAAGAAGGAGATGTTTTCTCTATTTTTGCCAATCCAAAACATCAGATTACAAAAGATTTTATAAAGACGACCTCAAATCTTCAAAAGATAGAAGGACTTATTGCTTCAGGTTCAGATGTAGCTAAATTAAAACCGGGAGAGGTCATATTAAGACTCAGCTATAAGAAGGCCAACACCTCTGAGGCATTGATTTCTGAGATATCCAGAAAGTTTAATATAAATCTAAATATAATATATGCAGATGTTGAGATAGTAAAGGATGCTCCGATAGGTGGAACAGTGGCAATAGTTAGTGGAAAAAGAGAAGACATAGATGCTGCTATAAATTATCTGCATGATAAAGAAGTAGGAGTGGAGGTGATAAAGGATGAAAGAATTTCTACACATTCTCTTACCAAACATATCGGCTAAACCTAATGAGCTTATAGATGCGACTTTACAAACTCTGAATATGATGGTATTATCAGGTGCGATTTCACTTTTTTTTCGGACTTATATTTGGAGTCATAATGGTGGTTACCCAACCAAAGGGTATACTTAGGAATATTTTTATCTACAATATACTTGATAAGTTAATAAATGTATTTAGATCTATCCCTTTTGTAATATTGCTTGCAGCACTTATACCGTTTACAAGAATGGTGGTAGGAACTGCAATAGGTACTAAAGGAGCGATACTTCCACTGGTATTTGGCACAGTACCTTTCTTTACAAGGCAGATTGAAAGTGCACTATATGAAGTGGACAATGGACTGATAGAGGCTGCACAGAGTATGGGTTCATCACCTATAGAGATAATATTCAGAGTGTATCTTAGAGAAAGCTTGCCTGGTATTATCAGAGGTGTACAGATTACATTTATTTCACTTTTGGGCCTCACAGCAATGGCGGGAGCTATAGGTGGTGGAGGTCTTGGGGACTTTGCTATAAGATACGGACATCAAAGAAATCAAACAGATGTAACCTATGTAACAGTAATCATTATACTTATGATGGTAAGCTTGATACAGGGATTTGGAAACAGAGCTATAAAGAAAAGTACACATTAAAATAGGTTTTATATAGTGATTTGATTTTGTTCAAGTCACTAATAAAATATATAATCATAAGGAGGTTTATTATGAGAAAATTAAGTAAATTATTGGCAGTAGGTTCAATACTTGCATTGGGACTTACTGCATGTGGTTCAAGCCAGAAGGCAGATACAAATACTGCGACAGGAGATAATGCAAGCGGTACTGCAGGAGAAAGCACAAAGGCTGAGGGTTCTACAACTATCAAGCTTGGTGTTGTAGGAGAAAATAACGAGCAATGGACTCCGGTAATAGAGGCAATGGCTAAGGATGGTATTACATTGGAGCTTGTAAAGTTTGCAGATTATTCACTGCCAAATAGAGCTTTGAATGATGGAGAGATAGACTTGAACGCTTTCCAGCATAAGGCATATCTTGCAAATGATATTAAGGACAATGGATATAAGATTGAAGCTATAGGCGATACCATAATAGCTCCTCTTGGTGTATATTCAAAGAAAAATCACTGACCTTTCAGAATTAAAAGATGGAGATACTATAGCTATACCAAGTGATGCGACAAATGGTGGTAGAGCATTGAAAGTGCTTGAGAGTGCAGGAGTTATTAAAGTAAATCCTGAGGCAGGATATACACCTACTCTGAGTGATATTACTGAGAATCCGAAGAATATCAAGTTCACAGAAGTAGAAGCTGCAAATACACCAAGTCTTTTACCTGATGTGGCAGCTGCAGTGATTAATGGAGGACATGCTGTAGACAATGGACTTAATCCTGAGAAAGATTCTATTTACCTTGAAAAGACTGAGGATGGTGCAGATAATCCTTATGTAAATATTATTGTTGCAAGAATTGAAGATAAGGATAATGAGAATTATCAAAAGGTAGTAAAAGCATTCCAGAGTGATGATGTAAAGAAAGTCATAGAAGATACCTACAAAGGTGCTTATATACCAGCTTGGAAGTAAATTTTTTAAAAAGATTGAATAAATTAAAGATCGCCATATATTCCCCAAAAGGGATATGGTGGTCTTTTTATTTTAAAAAGTATATAGAGAAAAATTGTAGAGTTCATATAATGTTCATATCCAATTCAAAAACCTTTTACATAAAAAACAAACTTTAGCCACTTTTGTTTTCTATAATTCATTACATAGACAAGAGATAGCTAGTCTATAAAAAAATAAAAGATTTTTTTCATAATACTCGAGCTGTACATATCGGCTCTCCTCCCAAAAATACAAGCCGACAGAGATGTCGGCTTTTTTTATATTTATACTAAGAGTTGGATAAAATATTTATTAGATATTGAATATACCGGAGGGATTCATCTATATGTTGACTGTTTTGTATTATACCTATATATATATCAGATGAAAAATAAGGACTTGAAATACATATAGCATCATTTTTTGGAGTTATGTATTTATAAAGTTCAAAATGGTCAAGAAAAATATAAATATTCATTGTCTGAAAAAAAGTCTGATAAGCCTTATCATCCATTATTACAACATCTAAAAGCTTTATCAGTCATTAAAAGCAAGTAACTTCATTGATGAAGCATAGGCATATTCATATGAAGTTCCATCATTTATATTTCCCTCAGACATTAGATTATTAAAAAAATCAATATTATATCTTTTATTACTTAAATTCTTATGTTTGAGATATTCATCTGAAAGTTTCATAGTGTTTTCAGGTGAAAAACTCTATATTAACAGTGGCTACAGATAATAAAGTATTTTTTTAGTGATAAACTTATAAGAAAAAAATAGCCGACAATATAAAAATATAATAATACTAGTAATAATAGGCAGTTTATAATAGTCCCATATATATTCCAGTTTTTTTCTGCATATAAATTATAATTATTCATTTACCCTTCCCCTTTTATTTTGGCTCTCTTCAATATAAAAAAATTATATTTTTTTAAAAAAATATGAACTTAAAAAAAGCAATGAAGCCCATACCTAAAAAAATAGAAGAGGAAAAAAACAGTTTTATAGTAATAAAAAATACTATAAAGTGTATGGATGCAATTATAATAGTACAAAATATGAAGCGTATACCTACTACAAAGGCATTACAAATCATATTCTTGACACTGTTATCAAAATGAGACAGAAGTACAAACACATAGAGCAAAACAATTGTATAAAAAATAGTAAACAAAGCTAAAAGTCCCATGCCTATACACCATAGAAGCACCGGCATTTTAATATGCAAAAAAATATAGGCATCTGTGCCGAGTACACCGCCAATTATAAGAAGAATAACTGTCAACTTGGTGGCAGGTATAAAGTTTAGCTTAAAAGAATGAAAATAGTCTGTAAACAAAGCCATAGGCTCATCTTTTGCCAGCTTAATTGTACAGTAGTAAAGAGCAGTGGTGGCTGCACCTGCTGTTATAATAGGAATAGAAGTTATTACCCATAAGATATTTAGAAAAAAACAGTCAAGCAGCTTACCTATAAAGTTCATTATAGGATTGTCAGGGTTAAATAAATTTTTCATAACATTAATCTCCTGTCGATTCACGAAGAACGAGGTTTGTTTCACAATGCATGGTTCTGAAGTTCATATCAGGATCCTTTATTCTTGATAGCAGCAGTTGGGTTGCTGAAAATCCTAAAATCTGACTATGTATATGCACACTGGACAGATTTGGAGATATGATGCGTGCTTCAGGAGCATCATCAAATCCAAGGACCTTAATCTCTTTAGGAACTTTGATATTCATTTTATTTAAAACATTGATCAAATCAGATGCGACAAAGTCGTTAGCACAGATAAATACCTCAGGCAGTACAGAAAGTTTTTCCAGCTCTTCCTGTAAGTAAGATTGATAGTCATTTGTGTCAGGATGCAACTTTCCGAGTTTGTTTCCGGTAAGACACCAGTTCTCATTGATTTGCAGCTTATGTAGATTCATACCGGTGCGATATGCCATATATCTTTCAAAAAATGATTGACAATGTAAATATTCTCCGACATAGCCTATACGAGAAATGCCTTTTTGCACTTCTCTTGATATAAAAGAAATAATAGGTGAAGAATTTTCCATTAAAAGCTTGTCTACACCTAGAGGTTCTTTATGTGCATCTATAGGAGAATCTAAAAAAAGTACCGGTATATCTAAAGTGGAAAGCATGGAAGCATATTCATAGTCAAAAACTTCAATACACATAATGCCTGCCAATCTGTCATTGTGAAGAGAAGCCGGCAATGTAAGATTTTTTATATCTTCATCACGCACAATATGCATACTCATAGAGTATCCGAATTTAGAGATCTCTAACTGAAACTTATCAAGCATGGGTGCTGAAAAATGAGAACCGTTTAAAAACCATGTAGTAAGTAAAGCTATCTCAGTTTTTTCATTATTTATCTGGAGTTGATTGCTTACATTATCAAAATCCACATAGGAGAATTGCTTATACCCCATTTCTATAGCCTTTGCAAGGACCTTCTTTTTAGTGGATTCAGAAAGAATACCTGTATTATTTATTGCTTTTGATACAGTATTTCTTGAAACGCCCAGTTCATCAGCTATATCCTGTAAAGTAATCCTTTGTGACATTTTTCTTCCTTTCGTACTATATCATTTTTACAAATGTAAAATAAAAATAGTTATATAGTTTACTAGATACATTATATCATAGATATTTTATATTTGGTAGTCAAAATAATGGGCAAATGTAAAAATATAAATCAAATAATTTTTACAAATGTAAAATAAAGTATTGACTTTATGTAAAAATAAAACTATTATGAGCATAACAGATTAACAGTATTAAGTTAATAAGGAGGTTTTATGGAAACAAAACGTCAAGATGTAAATGTTAAAAAACCGGAATCAATGCTCAGTTATATGTCGAAACACTGGGAACTCTATATTATTTTTATAGGGCCGGCACTTTTGTTGACACTTATATTTAGGTATCTTCCAATGGGCGGTATTTTAATCGCATTTCAAAGGTTTAATCCCATTAAGGGAATAGTCGGAAGTGAATGGGTCGGATTTAAGTTCTTCGAGCGTTTCCTATCATCACCTGATTTTATGAGATATTTAGCCAATACATTGAAACTGAGTGCCTATGGATTACTTTGGGGATTTCCGGTTCCTATCATTTTGGCATTACTGTTAAACAGAATTGGAAGCAATAATATAAAAAAGAAAATTCAAACAATACTGTATATGCCGAATTTTGTTTCTGTTATTGTACTTTGCGGTATGGTAAGAATTCTCCTTTCAGTCACAGGTCCTATTAATCATCTGTTCGGATCAAGTATAAACTTTATGACGATGCCGGAAGCATTCAGAAGTATTTATATTTTTTCAGGTATCTGGCAGGGTGCAGGCTGGGCGTCTATTATGTACACGGCTGCACTTTCCAATGCAAGTCAGGAGCTTCGTGAGGCGGCTGAGCTGGACGGTGCAAATATCTGGCAACAGATTAAAGTGGTTGACTGGCCTGCAATCAAGGATATCGTTGTGATTCAATTCATTATGCAGAGCAGGAAATATTACGGTATCGGTTTTGAAAAAAGCTATGCGCCTGGCCGATATGAACTTAAAATCATCTGAGATTATTGCAACTTATGTGTATAAGAAAGGTCTTCTGGACGGAGATTACAGCTTTTCTACTGCGGTAGGTCTTTTCAATACCGTTATCAATGTTATATTGTTGATTGCCATTAACAAGATCGTGGCAAAGATGAATGATGGAAAGGGAATTTAGATTATGAAGAGGAAAAAATCATTTTTATCACAAAGTACTTCAGATAAAGTGTTTACCCTTGGCGGAAATATCTTTTTGGGACTTTTTGTTTTTTCGATAATCATACCGATAATATATATTATCGTAGCATCATTTATTGATCCTGTAACATTGCAAAACAGCGGTATAAGCTTTGACTTCAGCAAATGGACATCCACAGCATATGAGCGTGTAATAAGTAATAAACAGATCTGGGTAGGATTTTACAATGCTATAGTGTATTCAGTGGTTTTGCAATTGAGCTGTAGCCGGGTACACTTCTTGCAGCATATCTATGTCAAAGACCTGACTTTCGTGGAAAGAAAGGATTAATCAATATTATCTTCGTTATTACAATGTTTTTTGGAGGACTTATTCCGACATATCCTTTGATATCAGTGATTTGGGCTTGATGCGACAGTATGTGAACAATTATTCTTCCGAGGTGCATTCAGCGTTTGGGTGCAGTCATTGCAGAACTTACTACAGAATATACCATAACGAGCTTCGTGAGGCGGCAGAAGAATTGAACTGATTTCTTTAAAATACTTTTGCCTGTATGTAAGCCTGTAATAGCGGTGCTGGTGCTATGGCAATTTGTCGGAATGTGGAATAGTTACTTTGATGCAATGGTATATTTAAGTGATGAAGCAAAGCAACCGTTACAGCTTGTACTTCGTGCAATATTGATACAGAATCAACCTCAATCAGGTATGATTGCAGATATTCAAAGTACAGCGGCAAGAGCACAAATCGGTGAGCTTTTAAAATATGCAACTATTATTATTTCTTCTCTGCCTCTGATTGCAATGTATCCGTTCTTCCAAAAATATTTTGATGCGGGTATAATGGCAGGTTCTGTAAAGGGTTGATAAGTGGAAAGGATGTCATTATGATTAAAAAGATATACAAAAAGACCATGGTATTATTAACAGTGGCAGCAGTTGCATTTACGACAACAGGATGTGGAGAACTATTTTTCGGATATAATCAGACAGATACAAATCAGGCACTGGATGAGAGTTATACATTCCCATTAAAGGAAAAAGAAACTATTACAGGATTGATTTCATATCCTACAGCATCAGAGCCTAATCCTAATAAGAGAGCCATCTTTGAAAGACTTGAAGAAGCCACCAATGTACATGTAGATTGGACTGCGATCCCTACAGATCAGTGGGGTGATAAGATAGCTCTTCAAATGGTTAATTATAAAACTTTACAGGACTTTGTATTTTCGGGCGGTTTTAGTGACAGCAATCTGTTAAAATACGCCGATCAGGGAGTAATAATTCCACTTGAAGATTATATTGATAAGGATATGCCTAATTTAAAGAAAGTCTTTGAGAAATATCCTGAGTATAGAGCCATGGTTACAGCTACAGACGGTCATATATATTCACTTCCATGGATAGAACAACTTGGAGAGGGAAAGACAGCTATTCAAACTGTAGGAGGCATGAGCTATATAAATAAAAAATGGTTGGACTTTTTGGGACTGGAGGTTCCGACAGATATTAAATCCTTTGAAAATGTATTGCAGCAGTTTAAAGATCATGCAAGTGAAATACAGGCTGAATTTAATATTGAGGGAAGTATAATTCCAATGTCCTGTATAATAAACAATGGTGATCAGGATCCGGCTATTTTGATCAACGGCTTTGGGGAAGGATATGGTGATGCTGATAAAGACCGCCATATTGCAGTGACAGATGATAAAAAAGTTATCAGTGCGGCAACACAGGAGGGGTATAAAGAAGGTATTAAGTGGTTGCATGAGTTGTATGCTAAGGGGCTGATAGATCCTGAATGCTTTACACAGGAGTGGTCAACATATGTATCCAAAGGAAAATCCGGAAGATACGGAGTTTGCTTTAGCTGGGATGTTGCAAATATTGATAATTTAAAAGATTGGGTTCCACTCCCGGCTCTTACAGCAGATACAAGAAATATTACACCACAAAACGGTTCGTTCACAAGTGGATTTGATCGTGGTCGTTGTGTAGTTACAGCACTTGCAAAGCACCCGGCTTTGGTATGTAGCTGGCTTGATCAGATGTATGCACCTTTGCAGTCACCACAAAACAACTGGGATACTTATGGAGAAACTGATAAATTCAATATATTTGAAATGTCTACCAACTCAAAAGGAGATCCTATGTTAAAGCACCTTCCTCTTGGAGATGTATCACCGGTAGAAGTGAGAGAGGCACAGAGTGTAGGTGGTCCACTGGCTATTTTAAATGAGTATTACAATGTTTATGTAACTACTCCTGATGATGCACAGTATAGACTGGATTGGATCAAGGACATCTACACACCTGATATGCACACAGAATATGTTTATCCGAATGTGTTTATGTCACAACAGGATACAGAAGAAATATCCAATCTTTTGGCAGACATCAAAAAAGAGATCAATACAAAGAAATCCGACTGGATAATGAACGGAATGAGTGATGCGGATTGGAATGAATACATTAAAAAACTTGATGCCTATGGATTGCAAAGATTTTTAGAGATATATCAATCATATTTAGATAATTACTTTGCAGCACTGGGACAATAAAAGGAGAAAACATGAGTTTAAAACTGGAAAAGGCAAGAGCATATGAAAAGGAACATTCAAAAAAAATAGTGGGGGATATGCGACCGGCATTTCACCTAAGTCCATATGTGGGATGGATGAATGATCCTAATGGGTTATCCTTTTATAAGGGTCAGTATCATATGTTTTACCAATATCACCCTTACAATTCTCAATGGGGACCTATGCACTGGGGACATGCTACAAGTAGTGATTTGATTCATTGGGAATACCTACCGGCGGCGATTGCACCTGATATGCCATATGACGAATTCGGATGCTTTTCAGGTAGTGCGATTGAGCTTGAAGACGGCAGACATCTTTTGATGTATACCGGTGTAACCAGGGTTGAAAATGAAGAGGGGGATTTGGTGGATTGCCAAACCCAGTGTATAGCGGTAGGTGACGGGCTTAATTATGTAAAATACGAGCATAATCCGGTGTTGACGGAAGCTGATTTACCTGAAGGTGCAAGCAAGATAGATTTCCGAGATCCAAAGATTTGGAGAGATGATGAAGGAATATACTGGGCAGTAGTGGGTAATAGAAGTGCTGACGGTAGCGGTCAGATACTACTGTTTAGAAGTGAAGATGCATTTTCCTGGAAATATTTCAGTACACTTGATGAAAATAAAAATCGCTTCGGCAAAATGTGGGAGTGTCCGGACTTTTTCAAACTTAATGGTAAAGATGTACTTTTGATGAGTCCACAGGATATGTTGCCGGAAGGATTTGAATATCACAATGGCAATGGAAATATGTGTATAATAGGAGAGTTTGATAAAGAAAAAGGTATATTCCATGAGCAATACAGTCAGTCAGCAGACTATGGAATAGACTTCTATGCACATCAGACAGTGTTAAAACAGGATGGAAAAAGAGTAATGATCGGTTGGATGCAAAACTGGGATGCCTGTGCTATACGAGCACATGACGAAGTTTGGGCAGGACAGATGTCATTACCGAGAGAAATATGGATCGAGAACAGTAGACTTTATCAAAGGCCTGCAAGTGAGTATGAAGCTTGCTTAAAGAATAAGGTAGAGTACAAGGATGTGGAAGTTGACAAAAACAGTGGAGAGCTGCAACTTGAAGGTATAAAGGGCAGAACTTTGGACTTGCAGATTAGGATCAGGGCTAAAGATATAAAAGATCCATATTATAAATTTACAATATATTTTGCAAAGAAAGATAAATTGTATACTTCATTGAGCTTTAGACCATATGAGAATATCCTAAAGATAGACAGAAAATTCTCGGGTTCAAGAAGAGCTATTTTACATCAAAGAAGAATGTTGGTACCGGATAGTGAGGATGAAAGTATAAGACTTCGTCTGGTACTTGATCGCTACAGTTGTGAAGTTTTTGTAGGTGATGGTGAGAGGGTAATGACAACAGCCATTTATACAGATATTAAAGCTGAGGATATAGTATTTGCCTGTGACGGAGAAGCACTGATGGACATTATAAAGCAGGATGTCATACTTTAAACATACAAAAGAGATTGTGAAAATAATACTATTTTCGCAATCTTTTTTAATTTAATTTTCAAGGTAATTCAAATAACAGGATATTTATTGACAATTATCATTTTAAAATATAAACTTGCTTGATAGCGTAAAAATAATGAGAGGATAGATATATCTAATAATATATGGAACAATTTGCAAGAACACAACTTTTGCTTGGATCTGAGGCCATGGAAAAGCTGAAGAATTCAAGAGTTGCAGTATTTGGAGTAGGTGGAGTAGGTGGATACAGTGTGGAAGCTTTGGCAAGATCCGGAGTTGGAGCAATAGATATTATAGATGATGACAGGGTCTGTCTTTCAAATATCAACAGACAGATAATAGCCGATATGACAAGCATCGGAAAATATAAGGTAGATGTGGCAAAAGAAAGGATATTAAGTATAAATCCAGACTGTAAGGTAAACACATATAAATGCTTCTATCTGCCTGAGAATGCGGCTGAGTTTGATTTTTCACAGTATGATTATGTTATAGATGCAGTCGACACTGTTACCGCAAAAATAAATCTTGTTATGCAGGCAAATGAAAGTAATGTAAAGATAATAAGCAGTATGGGAGCAGGAAATAAGCTGGATCCTACAGCATTTGAAGTAAGTGATATATATAAGACCAGTGTATGTCCACTGGCAAAGGTTATGAGAAGAGAACTGAAAAAAAGGAATATAAAAAAGCTTAAGGTGGTATACTCCAAAGAGGAAGCTCTTGTACCTATAGAAGATGAAAATATAAAAAATGTGGACGGTAGTAATTTACCGGGTGCAGACAGAACACATAGCAAAAGAAGATCAATACCGGGTTCTGTGGCGTTTGTACCTTCAGTAGTAGGACTTATAATATCCGGAGAGGTAATTAAGGATTTAATAAAATAAATATAAATGAGAGGGAAATATGATTGAGACAATTTCAAAGTTAAACTCTACTATAAATGGGTTTATATGGGGTGTACCTGCTATGATAGCCCTGATGGGGGTTGGTGTATATCTGAGTGTGAGAATGGGATTTTTACAGATAAGAAAGTTCAGATATATAATGAAAACCACTGTAGGTAGGATTTTCAAAAAACGAGATATTGCAGATGGTGCATTGTCACCTTTCCAAGCTGCTACTACGGCACTTGCGGCCACAGTTGGAACAGGAAATATTGCAGGTGTTGCAGGTGCGATATCAATAGGCGGTCCGGGAAGTGTATTCTGGATGTGGATATCCGCAATACTTGGAATGTGCACGAAGTTTACAGAGGTGACTTTGGCAGTGTATTATCGAAAGAAAAATAAGCATGGAGAACTTGTCGGAGGTCCGATGTATTATATTCAAAACGGTCTTTCAAAAAAATGGCTGTTTTTGGCTTATTTATTTGCAACTTTCGGTGTACTTACAGTATTTGGAACCGGAAATGCTACACAGGTAAATACTATTACAGCTGCTATAAATGTTGCCCTTGAGGGCTACGGCATAGTAAAACCGGGTGGACATGAGATGATAAATCTTGTAATAGGTATTATAGTGACCTTGCTTGTAGCTATGGTTTTGCTTGGCGGTATCAAGAGAATCGGTTCAGTTACAGAAAGCTGGTTCCATTTATGGCACTTATCTATGTGGTATTGGCATTTGGAGTTGTAATATTGAATATCTCAAGAGTACCGGAAGTTTTTAGTAGCATAGTATATGGAGCATTCAATCCAAGAGCTGTTACAGGTGGTATTATAGGTAGCTTCTTTATAAGTATGAAAAAGGGAGTATCCAGAGGTATCTTCTCAAATGAGGCAGGACTTGGAACTGGGCCAATTGCACACGCTTCAGCAGATACAGGTAAGCCTGTAAAGCAGGGATTCTTTGGAATATTTGAAGTGTTTGCAGATACTATAGTTATATGTACACTAACAGCCTTGGTAATACTTTGCTCAGGAGTAAATATTCCATTCGGTGATCCTGCAGGTGCAGAGCTTACTATAGGAGGATTTATAAAGACTTATGGAAATGGAGTATCTATATTTACTGCTATAGCTATGTGCTCATTTGCATTCTCAACTATTATAGGCTGGGGACTTTATGGTGCAAGATGTATAGAGTTTTTATTTAATGAAAAGGTAATAAAGCCTTTTATGGTGGTATATTCTCTGATGGCAATAGTCGGAGCTACTATGGATCTTGGACTTTTATGGGATATTTCAGATACCTTTAATGGACTTATGGCAATACCAAACCTTATAGCATTATTTCTGCTTTCAAATGTAGTCGTAAAGCTTACAAAGGAGTATTTTGAGACAGAAGGAAAAGAAAAATAAAAAAGGCTTGACAATAAAATAAGATTGTGTAAAATATAATCATAAGCTATTTAAGAAAAGGTTTGGAGGAAAAAAGTTATGGCAGTAAAGATAGTTACAAGTGAAAATTTTGAAGCGGAAGTTTTAAATGCAAAAGAACCTGTATTGGTAGATATCTGGGCACCATGGTGCGGTCCATGTAAGATGCTTTCACCTATAGTTGATGAAGTGGCTGAGGAGGCAGAAGGTTTCTCGGTTGCAAAGATCAATGCAGATGAGAACCCTGATTTGGTGAATAAGTTCCATGTTATGTCAATACCTACACTCTTGGTATTCAAAAATGGTGAAGTAGTAAATAAGTCAGTAGGTCTTATATCAAAGGATGAAGTAAAGGCTTTGTTGGGATAATTGTAACTGATTAAGAGCGGTATCGCATATTCAGATACATTTACATTAAAGAAAGAAGTGATTATATGTACGATATAGTGGTAGTAGGTGCCGGAACAGCCGGATTGTCAGCTGCAATATACGGAGTAAGAGCGGGAAAATCAGTACTTGTACTTGAAGGTGCATCTTATGGAGGGCAGATAATAAATACTCCTGAGATAGAAAACTATCCCGCTATAAAGAAAACTTCAGGTTTCGAATTTGCTACAGATTTGTTTAATCAGGCAAAAGATCTGGGAGCTGAAGTAAAATATGAAAAAGTAGTTGGTATAAGTCTTGAAGGAAATATAAAAAAGATAAAAACTGAAAAAGAAATTTATGATGCAAAGTCAGTAATACTTGCTACCGGTGCAAAGAACAGACCTCTGGGACTTCCGAATGAGAAGAAACTTGTAGGTTCAGGTATATCATATTGTGCAACCTGTGACGGAATGTTCTATAGAGGCAAGGTTGTTGCTGTAAATGGTGGAGGCAATACTGCAATAGAGGATGCAACATTCCTAGCTAATGTTGCAAGCAAGGTATACGTAATACATCGTAGAGATGAGTTTAGAGCAGAGGAAGCCGTAGTTGCGGCTTTGAAAAAGAAGGATAATGTAGAGTTTGTTTTAAACTCAAATATCGTAGAGATAAAGGAAGAGTCATTTGCAGTTGTTGGAGTAGTAGTAGAAGATAAAAATACACATGAAAAAAGAGAGATTGCAGTGGATGGACTTTTCGTAGCAATAGGACAGGTACCGGATAATAACGCTTTTGCAGATGTGGTAGAGCTTGATAAGGCGGGCTATATTATATCAGGTGAGGACTGCAAGACAAGAACAGAAGGAGTATTTGCAGCAGGAGACGGCAGAACCAAGGAAGTACGCCAGTTAGTAACAGCGGCAGGAGATGGTGCTGTATCAGGAATTGCAGCTGCAAAATATGTGGAAAAACTGAATATATAATTAGGAGAAAATATATGAATATATATGATTTTAAAGTAAAAAACAACAAGGGTGAGGAAGTTAGCCTTAGCGATTATAAGAACAAGGTAGTACTTATAATAAACTCTGCAACAGAGTGTGGATTTACACCACAATATGAGCAGTTACAAAGCTTTATGCAGACTATCAGGACAAGGACTTCGTTATACTTGATTTCCCATGCAATCAGTTCGGACATCAGGCACCGGGAAGTGATGAGGAGATTGCTAAGTTTTGCAGCTCAAGATTCGGTGTAACTTTCCCATTGTTCTCTAAGATAGAAGTAAACGGTGATGCTGCAAGTGAAGTATTTAAGTATCTTAAGAGTGAGAAAGGTTTTGCAGGTTGGGGTGCTGATAATGATATGTCAAAGCTTCTTACAAAGATGCTTAGTGAGGCGGATCCTGACTATGCAAGCAAGCCTGATATTAAGTGGAACTTTACAAAATTCCTTATAGACAAGAGTGGAAATGTTGTAAGAAGATTTGAGCCTACAGAAGGTGTTGAAGTAGTAGAAGAGGCTGTAAAGAAATTAATTTAATATATAAAAGAAAGGGGAGCGTTTATGAAAATAAAGGCTCCTTGAAGTCTTTTAAAAGGAAAGAGGGAATATTAAAATGGCAGATAAGTACGACTCACTTAAACTTGAAAATCAACTTTGTTTTCCACTTTATGCCTGCTCAAAGGAAATAGTAAGACGATATAAAGTATACCTGGATAAGCTGGATCTGACATATACACAGTATATCGTAATGATGGTAATGTGGGAAGAACAGGAACTTAATGTGAAGGAATTAGGAGATAAGCTTTTCCTTGACTCAGGTACACTTACACCTGTATTGAAAAAACTTGAATCTAAGGGCTATGTAACAAGAGAGCGTTCAAAGATAGATGAGAGGACTCTTATAGTTACACTTACAAAAAGTGGTGAAGATCTTAGAGAAAAAGCTCTCGAGATACCTGTAGGAATGAGAGGCTGTTTAAATATAAGTAATGAAGAGATGGTTTTGCTTCGTGATATGCTAAAGAAGATACTTGGTGAAATGGGGGATGTAGCATAGTAATATTCTGTAGACCAATTTCAAAAGATTCTGATAAAATATTGGAAAGGCAGGATTACTAAAATGAGTGCTGAAAAAGAACTTTGGGATATATATGACGAAAACAAAATGCCTACAGGAGAGACAATAGACAGATACAATTTTTCACTAGATCCGAAACAATTTCATTTGACTGTAATAGCAATTTTATTTACAGAAGATAAAAGAATATTGATAACAAGACGCTCTATGAATAAGAGATGGGCAGGAGGGATCTGGGAGATACCGGGTGGCGGAGTAAGAGCCGGAGAGAATTCACAGGATGCGATACATAGAGAAATTTTGGAAGAGACCAATATAAATCTTTATGGTAGAGCGTATGAAAAACTTCATACATATAAGAGAGAAAATCCTGAAGGAAACAGTTATTTTGTTGATATGTATTGCTATCTTATATCGGAGGAAGATATCCGGAACATAAAAATGCAGGTGGAGGAAGTATCAGACTTTAAGATTGTAGATGCTTCAGAGATAGAAGAGATAGCAAAAAGAGGTGAATTCCTAAATTTTGAGAATGTAAAAGAGATTTTATATAGTATATAAGATATTAGAAGCTACGAGAGGATCGTGGCTTTTTTTATTGTATAAATATCAGAGTAATCCTAGAGAATAGGTGATGGAGTATCACAATAGTGTTCAATAAATAGCAACACAAAAACTAGCATAAAAATATTAAAAAATACATAGAAAAATCATAAGAACTGTCCAGTATTCATTGAATACTATTTTGATTTTAGATCGATTTGGGGTAAAGATTATCTGTTGAATAATAGATTTTTTGGGGGGACGGTAGTATTATTTTGTAAAGCCAAAGAAAATCAGGGAAGGAAAACGAGAGATTGAGTAAGAAGGGAGATGATTGCACAAAGATAATATATTTTTTATATTGAAATTTGAGAAAGAAAATAACACAATTTTAAAAGTAAGTTCTCTGAGGACACCCCTCTGAGGACACCCCTCTGAGGACACCCCTCTGAGGACACCCCTCTGAGGACACCCCTCTGAGGACAGTTATACCTTGGAGGAAATCCTTCTTCCAAGGTAATTGGAAGGAGGTTTTTATTTTGAAAGAAAAAATAACAAAGAAGATATTGGCTATATTTTTGACCATAGCTATGTGTTTAACACTTATGCCTGTGACGGCATTTGCTGAAATACCTATAATACAGAATGTAAATATTTCAGAAGAAGGTATACTTACATTTGATGAAGTGCCGGGAGCGGTAAGATATGAGATAGATATCAGAAGTAATGTAACAGAAAGAAAAAAACTTAGTCGGCCGGTTACATCAGGAACAAATATATTTGAGACGATAATGAAAAGGTACAAATTTCCAACAGCTAGATATTATTTAGAAATGTGGGCATATGATTCAGAGGATAGTGGCTGTGGAAGTTTAACATCAGATAATGCATACTATTTTGATTACGAGTCTCCACTAATAGAGCTTGTTCCCCCTACAAATCTGCGTTGGGATGGATATACTGCAAGATGGGATGAAGTACCGAATTGTGAGAAGTATAGAATTAATCTGTACAGCAAATATGGAAACAGGAATAGTAGTATAGAAACTGAAGATACTTTCTATAATTATGGTACTGATGTTGGGGATGGAGAATACTTTAAAGTTGAAGCTATTGGGGGAGATGGATATATAGATAGCGTAGAATCTGCAAAAAGTCCAGTATGGAAGATTCAGGTGGTTAGAGAGGTCAATATTGTAGTAACCCCTCCCATAGCAGGTGAAATACCTGATTATAATGCAAGTACAGATAGTAAAGAATGTACTGTTGATTATAATAAAGTGGATTGGGTTGATAGTGATACTAGTATAGTAAGCAATACAAGTAGTCCTAGACCTTTGGAGGCAGGTCATAGATATGATGCAGTGGTTTGGCTAACACTTAATTCTGGGTATATATTTGATGAAAGTACAGTAGTAAAGATTAATGGTGAGGTGGCAAGCAAAACTAATGCTGCCACTAGATCAGCACAATTTAGTAGAGAGTTTAGTGTAGATGAGAGTATCAGAGAGGTAGATGTTAGAATAACCCCCTCCCATAGCAGGTGAAATACCTGACTGTATTGCAAGCACAGATAGTACAGAATGTACTATTCGTTATAACAAAGTGCTTTGGAAAGATAAAGATACCGGAGTATGGCACACTAATTTAGGTACTGAACCTTTGGAAGCAGGTCATACATATATAGCTTCAACTTGGCTAAAAGCTAAATCCGGATATAAAATTGATGAAAATACAGTAGTAAAGATTAATGGTCTGACAGCATACAAAGGTGCAATAGTTGCTGAGTTATCCGGTGAATTAATAGAGTTTACCAGAGAGTTTACTGTAGATGGCACAGCTAATTTACATTCAGTAAACTTTGACTCAACCGGCGGATCGGAAGTTGCAGCACAGACTGTGGAAGAAAATGGAGTAGTAACAAGACCGGCAGATCCTGTACGAGATGGATACAACTTTGAAGGCTGGTATACAGAAGCTGAATGTATCAATGCTTATGACTTTAACTCACAGATAACAGGAGATATCACACTCTTTGCAAAGTGGGTAAAGAAGGATACTGAGGGAAGCGGTTCAGGAAGCGGAAGCGGTTCAGGAAGCGGAAGTGGCACAGGAAGTGGAAGCGGCACAGGAGGTGGAAGCGGCACAGGAAGCGGAAGTGGCTCAGGAAGCGGAAGTGGCACAGGAAGCGGAAGTGGCTCAGTAAGCGGAAGCGGTTCAGGAAGATCAGGTGGAGGCTCAAGAAGTGGTGGAGGTAGTTCATCAGGTGGAGGCTCAAAAGGTTCGGGAGTCACAAAGCAAACCCAAAAGAAGGGCGAATGGCAACAGGATGCTACCGGATGGTGGTATAAATATGCTAATGGTACATATCCGAAGGCAACTTGGGATAATATAGATGGAACTTGGTATGCATTCAATGAAGCCGGCTATATGAGAACCGGATGGATATCATCAGGCGATAAGTGGTATTATCTGGATCCAGTGCAGGGTGCAATGAAGACAGGCTGGTATCCGGATGGTAATATTTGGTATTATCTAAACCCTGATTCAGGCGAGATGCTGCTTGGATGGCAGAATATCGGTGGAAAGTATTACTACTTCAATACCGGCAGTTCACGCCCACAGGGTGCAATGTATGCCAATGAAAAGACACCTGACGGCTATAGCGTAAATACAAATGGTGAATGGATACAGTAATTTTCTTTGACCTTTGAATAGCAAAACAAATAAAGTATGGTTAGGGGGCTGTCGTTGTGGCAGCCTCTTTGCATATAGCAAGGCTACTTGGTATGCTTATCCATTCCATAAAAATATATTACTCCCAAGTAGAAAAATGCTTAAGATTTGTTAAGATGTATTTAGTGAATCTTAAAAAGTTTCTTATTGTATTTTAGACATATATATCGTAAAATCAAAGCATTAGATTTAGTTCGAAATTCTAAAAATTCTAAGTTTCAAAAGTTCAAATAATAATCCAATATTAAATTCTTTTGGTATAATAAGGAGGAGATATGCAAGATAAGGATATAACTCAGAAAGTGCTTGAAAAGTATAATGATGTATTTGCGGATATTTTAAATGTACTTTTATTTGATGGAAGAAATGTAGTAGAAGAATCTACGCTTACAGATGCATTGCCAATGAGTATGTTAAAGATAGACGGAAGAGTCAGATCTCAGGAAAGGGATATAGCAAAGTACTGGCGTAAAAGCAAAATCAATGTAGCATTGTTCGGACTTGAAAATCAGACAGTAGCAAATAAACTGATGCCACTTAGAGTCTTTGGATATGACGGCACAGAGTATGTAAAGCAAAGCAGGAAAGAAATAGTGGCAAATCAAAGTATCCTGTGATTACATTGGTGCTGTATCTGGGATATGAAAAGAGATGGAACTATCCCAAAACACTTTTCGAAGTTTTGGATATAGATGAAGATATCAAGCCATATGTGAATGACTTTAAGATAAACTTATTTGAAATAGCATATATGGACAGAGAAAAGATAGACTTATTTAAAAGTGATTTTAGGATATTGGCTGATTACCTCTATCAGATGAGGATAAATAGAGATTACATAGCTGATGAAACCGATATTGCGCATGTGGAAGAACTTTTAACACTAATGTCGGCAATGACAGGAGATAATAGATTTGAAGAAACTATAAACGATTTGAAGGGAAAGGAGAACATCAATATGTGTGAAGTATTGGATAGGGTAGAGGCTAGAGGAATAGAAAAGGGTATAGAGAAAGGAATAGAAAAAGGAATAGAACAGGGAAGAATAGAAGGCAGACTTGAAGGAAGGCAGGAAGGCACTATAAACACGCTTATATCTTTGGTAAATGATGGAATATTAAGTGTTTATGAAGCTGCGTCTAGAGCAGATGTGAGTGTTGAAGATTTTGAAAAGTATATAAAGAAAAATTGATAAAGTATAATTATATAGGGGCTGATTGTGTGTGACAGCCCCTTTGCATATAGTAAATCTACTTGGTATGTTTATCTATTCCATAATAAAATATATTTTATTCCTAGGTCGAAAAGTGTGGAGTATTTGTCAAGTTATATTTAGTGAATCTTAAAAAGTTTCTTATTGTATTTTTAGACATATATATCGTAAAAATCAAAGCATTAGATTTAGTTCGAAATTCTAAAAATTCTAAGTTTCAAAAAGTTCAAATAATAATCCAATATTAAATTTTTTTGGTATAATAAGGAGGAGATATGCAAGGTAAGGATATAACTCAAAAAGTGCTTGAAAAGTATAATGATGTATTTGCTGATATCTTAAATGTACTTTTATTTGATGGTAGAGATGTAGTAGAAGAATCTACGCTTACAGATGCATTGCCAATGAGTATGTTAAAGATAGATGGAAGAGTCAGATCTCAGGAAAGGGATATAGCAAAGTACTGGCGTAAAAGTAAAATCAATGTAGCATTGTTCGGACTTGAAAATCAGACAGTAGCAAATAAACTGATGCCACTTAGAGTATTTGGATATGACGGTGCAGAGTATGTAAAGCAAAGCAGGAAAGAAAACAGTGATAAGGCAAAGTATCCTGTAATTACATTGGTGCTGTATCTGGGATATGAAAAGAGATGGAACTATCCCAAAACGCTTTTCGAGGTTCTGGATATAGATGAAAATATCAAGCCATATGTAAATGATTTTAAGATAAACTTATTTGAAATAGCATATCTGGATAGAGAAAAGATAGACTTATTTAAAAGTGATTTTAGGATACTGGCTGACTATCTCTATCAGATGAGGATAAATAGAGATTATATAGCTGACAGTACGGCTATTGAGCATGTGGAAGAACTTTTAACATTAATGTCGGCAATGACAGGAGATAATAGATTTGAAGAAACTATAAACGATTTGAAGGGAAAGGAGAACATCAATATGTGTGAAGTATTGGATAGAGTAGAGGCTAGAGGAATAGAAAAGGGAATAGAAAAAGGAATTGAACAGGGTATTAAAAGAGGAACTATAAATACCCTTATATCGCTTGTAAAGGACGGAATACTAAGTATTGATGAAGCATCAGTAAGAGCTGGAGTGAGTGTTGAAGATTTTAAAAAGTATATAAAGAAAAATTGATAAAGTATAATTATATAGGGGCTGATTGTGTGTGACAGCCCCTTTGCATATAGTAAGGCTACTTGGTATGTTTATCTATTCCATAATAAAATATGTTTTATTCCTAGGTCGAAAAGTGTGGAGTATCTGTCAAGTTATATTTAGTGAATCTTAAAAAAAGTTTCTTATTGTATTTTTAGACATATATATCGTAAAGTCAAAGCATTAGATTTTTTTCGAAATTCTAAAAATTCTAAGTTTCAAAAGTTCAAATAATAATCCAATATTAAATTTTTTGGTATAATAAGGAGGAGATATGCAAGATAAGGATATAACTCAAAAAGTGCTTGAAAAGTATAATGATGTATTTGCTGATATCTTAAATGTACTTTTATTTGATGGTAGAGATGTAGTAGAAGAATCTACGCTTACAGATGCATTGCCAATGAGTATGTTAAAGATAGACGGAAGAGTCAGATCTCAGGAAAGGGATATAGCAAAGTATTGGCGTAAAAGTAAAATCAATGTAGCATTGTTCGGACTTGAAAATCAGACAATACCAAATAAACTGATGCCACTTAGAGTATTTGGATATGATGGTGCGGAGTATGTAAAGCAAAGCAGGAAAGAAAATAGTGGCAAATCAAAGTATCCTGTGATTACATTGGTGCTGTATCTGGGATATGAAAAGAGATGGAACTATCCCAAAACGCTTTTCGAGGTTCTGGATATAGATGAAAATATCAAGCCATATTTAAATGACTTTAAGATAAACTTATTTGAGATAGCATATCTGGATAGAGAAAAGATAGACTTATTTAAAAGTGATTTTAGGATACTGGCTGACTATCTCTATCAGATGAGGATAAACAGAGATTATATAGCTGATGAAACTACTATTGAGCATGTGGAAGAACTTTTAACACTAATGTCGGCAATGACAGGAGATAATAGATTTGAAGAAACTATAAACGATTTGAAGGGAAAGGAGAACATCAATATGTGTGAAGTATTGGATAGAGTAGAGGCTAGAGGAATAGAAAAGGGAATTGAACAGGGTATTAAAAGAGGAACTATAAATACCCTTATATCGCTTGTAAAGGACGGAATACTAAGTATTGATGAAGCATCAGAAAGAGCTGGAGTGAGTGTTGAAGATTTTAAAAAGTATATAAAGTGAAATTCAAATATGGGTATTGGTAAATGGCTAGACTTAATATAGAGAGGTTGTAATTTGAAATATGTCATAACTTCCTTGGATTTTTTTAAATAATATGAATTTAAAATAAATAATACATTTGAATTTATATAATCTTTATTTTAAGTGTTGAAAAATATACTTTTAGATAAATGAAACTATTTATTAGAGATTAATAAATTTTGAGAATGTAAAAAGAGATTTTATATAATATATAGGATGTTTGTTAGAAGCTGCGAGAAAAATCGTGGCTTTTTTTGTATGAGTAAATATCAGATAATATTTCACTTTTATACTGTATTTAGGATAAATAAAAGTACCTAAAGGTTGTAGTGTAAATGTAAACAGATAATGGATAGAGTAATAATGCTGTGAGCCTAGAGTGATTCGATTTTTTTTTATACAAAATATAAAAATACTATAAACCTATAGACAAAATAGGTTTATAGTGATATGATCTATTTCATAAAATAAATGAAGGGGTAGATATCCCGGAGAGTAGTATTATGGATTTTGAATTTATAAAACAGGTAATTCCTTTATACATAGATGCGGCCATATTGACGCTTAAGATAGGCGTGCTGGGAATAATACTTGCCATAGCGGTGGGACTCTTATGTACACTTGTTTTACATAAGAAGATACCGGTGCTAGGGCAGATAGTAGGTTTATATATAGAGTTAAGCAGAAATACACCGCTCTTGATACAGTTGTTTTTTATATATTATGGACTGCCAAAGTTTGGAATAAAGATAGACGCCTTTGTATGTGGAGTATTGGGACTGGCTTTTCTTGGAGGCAGTTATATGTGTGAGGCTTTCAGAAGCGGAATAGAAACTATAGATAAAATACAGGAAGAGAGTGCACTAAGTCTTGGACTTAGCCGCAATCAGACACTTTTTTATATTTTAATTCCACAGGCTGTTGCAATAAGTACACCTGCATTCGTAGCCAATGTAATATTTCTTTTGAAGGAGACATCGGTGTTTTCGGCTATCAGTTTAATGGACTTGATGTTTACTGCAAAAGATCTGATAGGATTATATTATAAAACGGTGGAGAGTTTAGTGCTTTTGATATTTTTCTATTTGATCATATTATTGCCGGTGTCCATACTCGGTTCCTACGTAGAAAGGAGGGTACGATATGCCGGATTTGGGTCTTGAAGTTATATTTAAAGGAAAGAATGCTATAAGGCTTCTTGGTGGACTTGGTATAGCACTTAGAATCAGCTTGATATCTGTGCTTATCAGTATTCCTTTGGGGATTTTAGTCGGTATTTTGATGACTTTCAAAAATCCTATAATAAAAGGTGTACTTAGAGTATATCTTGAATTTATAAGAATAATGCCACAGCTTGTACTTTTATTTATAGTATTTTTCGGAAGTACAAGAGTACTGGGAATAGATATTTCCGATGAGCTTTCAGCCATTATAGTATTCAGTCTTTGGGGAATTGCAGAGATGGGAGATTTGGTAAGAGGTGCTATTACAAGCATTCCAAAGCACCAGTATGAGAGCAGTGAGGCACTGGGTCTTAATAAGAAACAGATCTTTATTTATATCATTATACCTCAGACAATAAACGGCTTGTTCCGCTTTCAATAAATCTGATTACAAGAATGATAAAGACTACATCACTTGTACTTATGATAGGAGTGGTTGAGGTGATAAAGGTGGCACAGCAGATAATAGAAGCGAACAGGGCTTCAAGTCCAAATGCAGCCTTTGGAGTATATATGGCAGTATTTATGATGTATTTTATTGCTTGTACTCCAATAAGTATGCTGGCAAGATACCTTGAAAAAAGAAATTAGTGTGATGGAAGGAGAGAGTATGCCACCAGTATTAGAAATAAAAGATGTTATAAAAAGGTATGACGGCAAGAATGCGGTACTTGACGGTGTTAGCCTTGAACTGAACAAGGGAGAGGTAATAGTACTGATAGGTCCAAGCGGTTGTGGTAAGTCTACATTACTTAGATGTATAAATGGTCTGGAAGAAATACAGGGTGGAAGTATAAGCCTTGATGGAGAGGTTATTGACTATAGTAAAAAGGATTTGACAAAGCTTAGGCAAAAAATAGGTATGGTTTTTCAAAGCTATGAGCTTTTTCCACATATGACAATACTTGAAAATATCATTCTGGCACCTACAAAGGTAGTCGGAGTAGATAAAAAGAGTGCAAAGAAGGAAGCAAGAGAGCTACTTGAAAGAGTAGGACTTGCCCACAAAGCAGATGCCTATCCAAGAGAACTTTCAGGCGGTCAAAAGCAGAGAGTTGCAATAGTAAGGGCACTTGCAATGCACCCTGAGATATTATTATTTGATGAGGTTACGGCGGCTCTTGATCCGGAGATGGTAAGAGAAGTACTGGATGTAATGCTTGATTTGGCAAAGCATGGCTCGACTATGATAATAGTAACTCATGAGATGCAATTTGCAGAGGCGGTTGCAGACAGAGTATATTTCCTTGACAAGGGAAATATAGTGGAAACAGGCAGACCGAAGAGCTTTTTCACTTCACCGAAGACTGAAAGAGCCAGACAATTTTTGAATATTTTTGAATTTGAATCCATTAAGGATGATAATGAAGAATATAATATATAGATTTTAATATAGGAGGAATATAAAATGAAAAAAGGTAAATTAATAGGATTAGTAGGTGTTCTGGTTGCAGGAGCTTTGGCACTCAGTGCATGTGGTTCATCTTCAAAGAGTGCAGCTAAGAATAAATTTAGAACTTTAGATGAAATCAAAAGTACAGGAACTATAAATATAGGTGTTTTTTCTGATAAACATCCTTTCGGATATGTTGATGAGAATGGTGAATATCAGGGATATGATATTTATTTTGGAAACAGACTTGCCAAGGATCTTGGAGTTAAAATAAATTATGTAAGTACAGAGGCTGCAAATAGAGTGGAATATCTTGAGACGGGTAAGGTGGATATTATACTTGCAAACTTTACTGTTACACCTGAAAGAGCGGAGGCGGTAGATTTTGCACTTCCATATATGAATGTAGGACTTGGTGTTGTTTCATCTGATAAAGATCCTGTAATAACCTTGGAGGATTGGGTGGCTGGAGATGAGATGATAGTTATTTCCGGAACAACAGCAGAGACATATATGATCAAGAATTATCCTGATATCAAGCTTCAAAAGTATGACACATATGCAAATGCAAAGAACGCACTTTTAAACGGTTCAGGTAAGGCATGGGTCAATGACAACACAGAAGTTATCGCATTTGCAAAGAGCAATCCGGGATATACAGTAGGTATTGATAATCTTGGTGCAAATGATACTATAGCACCGGCTGTAACAAAGGGAAATACTACATTACTTGATTGGATTAATACAGAGATTGAAGAACTTGGAAAAGAGAACTTCTTTCATAAGGATTATGAAGAGACACTTACAGATACTTATGGCAGTGAATATGCAGATACTCTTGTAATAGAAGGCGGAAAAATGGAATAATGGTAAAAGAACAGCCACTCTTTGGATGCAAAAATTTGTATCTATAGAGTGGCTGCTATTTTTATTTAATGTTTAGTTTTGTGCCGGTGGTAGTAGAACTACAAGCATTTGAGCTGTCTCTGTTCCTATATTTGTAACACTCTTTTTACTTCCGGGTGCTATATGAACGCTGTCACCTTCTTCCAGTACAGTCTCACTTTCATCTTCAGCTTTGAAAAGCATCTTTCCTTTTATGATGTAATAAATAGACTCCAAAGGATTAGCCCCATATTCTGTACCACCACCTGCAGGTAAAAAATGTGAAAGACCACAAACAAGTTTTCCACCTTCAATATCAGCAGGATCATGAAGCCTTGTTAACTTGCACTCCATATGTCCCGGAGCTTCGTATGCATAGTAACCATCTTTTTTAGTAATCTTATAGCCAGCCATTTTTATCTCCTAATAAATTTATTTTAGTCTCAATCGAACCAAGACTAATCTTGTTATTTTTAATATAGCATTATAAAAAAATATTAGGAAATACATTTTATTACTTGTAGTTATGCATTTTCTATATAACAAATATTTAGGACTTTGGATAGGTTGTTAAATTCAACTCACCATTGACATACTCACCCAAAAAGATATCCTGTATATGTTCTATACCCTGACTGTTTACTGATGAAATCAACCATTTTTCATCATGTCCGATAACTTCCAATATATCCTGATTTATCTTACCATTTGAAATAATAGGAAACTTTGGAGTGGCGGATTGCGTATCTATAATAGTAAGTTTGCCATTTGTTTCCATAATAGCGGATTTGACTTCTTTTGTAGAAAAAAGTCCTTCCATACGTATATGTAGCATAAGCTGATCTGCTGAAATACCTACCTTGGCACAATTTTCCACATTGACTTTGCCATTCTTTATAAGTATAACAGGTTTTCCTACCACCAATGATTTTATAAAAGTGATATTAACCAGCAGCTTTACAATAATTACTACCAAAGACCAAACCAGTATAAATATCAGAAATGTCAGTATAGAAATAGATGTATTGTAAATTACGCCACCTATGATGCCACCGAGTACATAGTTTTGAATCTGATTCAGTGGAGTGTTGATAGAGAACTCATATTTTCCAAGTATATGTATTTGTAAAATCATTACCATAATACCTAAAATAAATTTGATACCGACTAATAAATATATGTTCATAAATTATCTCTCTCCATTAATATATACATTGTGATCTATTACATGTGTACGCTCTAGAGTATAGGAGTTGTTATCATCATTTAGATGTAGCGTATAATCTTCCTCATTGTAGCGAATAATAATACCGTCTTTTAGAGTAGTGGAGTTTACCATAACTTCATTCGGAGAAATATGGGCATCTGTAGATACACTATCTATAAATTTCACAAGTACATGTGACTGTGAGAAATCTCTATGATTTTGTGTATACTGTTCCACTTGAATACCTAAAAGTATAAATATAAAAACCATAATACCTATAGAGATATCTCTAAGTCTGGTTTTGATTCTGTCTTTCAAGAATTTAATGGAAGTAAGTATAACTATGGCGAGTAGTAAAATAATAAAAGCAGACCTGATAATTAAATCTGTGGACTGGTGTTTGATAATATATTCTAAAGTATAAAAATTCATAGAAAAAGTTACGCTCCTTTCAATAATATCTGTATTTTATATCATAAATATTTTTTTAAGATTCAAGATGCTTTGAATATTATATAAATAATTAAATCACAACAAGCAGAAACATCCAATATACTAGTATATATTGGAAGCTTCTATCAATGCTTTCGTATATTCATTTGAAGGTCTGTGTATTATTCTGCTTGTAACATCTTTTTCCACGATATGTCCATCCTTCATTACAGCTACATCATCACACATATGGTGAACCAGAGATATATCATGGCAGATAAATAGTATTGCCATGCTCATTTCCTCTTTCAGGTCATTTAATAGAGATATTATTTTTCTTTGTACTATAAGATCAAGTGCTGAGGTTGCTTCATCACATATAAGCAGCTTAGGAGAGCAGGCAATGGCCCTTGCAATAGCAGCTCTTTGACATTCACCCCCACTAACTTCACTTGGATATTTATTATAGAAAGATGCATTTAGCCCGCAGCGGTCAAGGAGGGTAATCGCCTGTTTTTTGCAATCCCCATTAAAACCGAAATTTTTTAGGTTTACCAGGATACTTTCGCCAAGGCTTCGTACAGGATTGAAACTTTCTCTTGGAAGCTGAAATATCATTTGCAAGTCTTTGTAAATCTTCTGTAATTAGCAGGTGAAAATTTGCTGATACATTTACCATCAAAGGTTATTTCACCTTCTGTTATAGTAATCAATCCGGTAACAGCTCTTGCCAGTGTGCTTTTACCGGAGCCGCTTTCACCTACTATACCCAGACATCGACCAGCTTTTAAATTAAGATTAATATTTTCTATACTTGGTTTTGTCTCTCCTTCGAATTGCTTGGTAAGGTTTTTTATAATCAAAATATCATTCATATATACTCCAAAATCAAGTGACAGATGAAAGTATCAACTCTTTTGTAAAATCACTTTTGGGGGAGGAGAGTACTTCGGTTGTTTTTCCATAGTCAACTACTTTCCCGTCATTTAATATCAAAATATTGTCAGTGATACTTCTGGCTATTTTTATATTATGTGTTACAAGAATAATTGCTGTATTATATTTTTCACGCAGTGATTTCAATTCATTTACTATTTGGACTGCAACTATTGGATCAAGTGCACTGGTAGGTTCATCTGCCAAAATGATTGAGGGATTATTCAACATAGCCAGTGCAATGCCAACCCTCTGATTCATACCGCCTGAGAGCTCAAAGGGATATGCCTTTAATATTCTTTTAGGTTCCGGTAGAGACAAACTCTCAAATATATCTAAAGCTATGCCTAGGGAATCTTCTTTTGAAATCTGTTTGTGGGCTTTCATACTTTCAAAAACAGTGTCACCGATAGTTTTTAAGGGGTTAGTATGAATACCGGATTCCTGAAATACCATACTGATACGATTGCCTCTGATATTTCTCATATCACGACTGTTTATTGCCAGTAAATCACTGTCTTCAAAGTATATATTTCCACTTAGTACTTTGGGACCGGCAAGTCCCAAAATACTTTTTAGCAATGTGGATTTTCCGCAGCCGCTATTACCCACTATGCCTAGAATTTCTCCATAGTCAAGTGAAAATGATACATCATATAGAACCTGCCTTTTTTCATATGAAATATTTATATCTTCAAATTTCAAAAGTTCTTTCATTATTCTATTACCAGATCTTTACTGAATTCATAATAATCACATGGCATTGGAATAAGTCCCTTAATATTTTTCTTACTTACAAGACTCATCTGTAAATGTGAAACAAATATAAAACCGCAATCATCTACCAAAATATCACTCATTTTTTGTGCTATTTCCTCACGCTTTTCACTTTCAAATGTGGTAGCTAGAGTTTTTGCAAGCTCATCAAGTTCGGAATTTGAGTAATGTCCTCTATTTTTTGAGGCATCAGTTAATGTGGTCATATCAAAGAAATAAGCCTTGTTACCGGTAGGATTTGTGACCATGGCACTTGCAAATATATCCCAACTGTTACTATCTTTTAGTACTTCAAGATAGTTCTCAGTACTGTTTATATTCAACTTTATGCCTACATCCTTTAGATTGGACTGTACACTTTGTGCCAGTATAGGAAGCTCACTTCTTCCCGGATATGTAAGGTAGTTTAGTTCAAAGTTTTTGCCATCCTTGTCAACATATCCATCATTATCACTGTCAGTCCACCCTGAATTTGCAAGAAGTTCTTTTGACTTTTCAGGTGAAAAGCTATAGTTTGTTGTCTCAGAGTCCTTCATAGGGAATGGTCCGTTTGCCACTTTTCCATGTCCGCCAAGCAATACATTGACAAATCCGTTCTTGTCAACTGCCATAGCTATAGCTGATCTTATATTTTTATCTTTAAGCAGCTCATTGTCAAAATTTAACTGCATAAAGAATGCCCTGCTGGTAGCAACAGAATTTATACTGTAATTGTCATTTTCAAACAGTGGATAGCTTGCATATGGAAGGCCATAGGTAGCATCCAACTCTCCTGATTGTAGTCCCATAGTAAGGGTATCACCGTCAGTAATAGCCTTTACCAATATATTTTTCTTTGAAACTTCACCGCCCCAGTAGTCATCTCTGGCTTCAAGACTTATTTCACTGTCTGAAACGTCAGTTGCTTTATAAGGTCCTGTTCCTGATACATTTCTACTTGTATCTACGCCAACATGCATATCTATAAGAGCGGTATATGGCTCTGCCAGAAAGTTTAACAGTGCAGGATTAGGTTCAGTAGTTGTGAATGTTAAGTTTTGACCATCTGCTTTTATTTCCTGTATTTTCATATCATTTGGTGCTCTGTCATGCACTTTTAACAAATCTTCAAAGCATTCTTTGCAGCAGCAGCGTCCAGTTTTCTACCTGATGAGAAATTGATTCCATCTTTTATAACAACTTCCAGAGTATTGTTATCTAAGAATTTGTAGGATTCGGCAAGCCAGGGTACTAATTCCAGATTCTCATTCAATTTAAATAATGTCTCGCCTACACCATATCTTACACAACTCCAACCTGAATAGTCTTCATGAGGATTGAGTCCGGCATCAGACATTCCAACACCATAGCTGCTGGTACCATAAACCATAGTTTTTGCAGTATTTGTAGAGGCGGAAGTATTTTCGGTATTTGTTGTAGTGTTGTTTGTTTGCTTACCGGAAGCACCACAGGCTCCCATAAGTAAAGTTGTAGTAATTGCAATAGAAAGAAGTTTTATTTGTTTTTTCATTAGATATTCTCCTTTAAAATTATATATTTGTTATGCGTTGTAGTAATCTCTAAGTGACTCTCCGAATATATTAAATATGGAGACTGTGATAAATATCGCAATTCCCGGAGAGAGTGTGATCCAGGGTGTAAGTTGAAGCAGACTTCTACTTTCACTTATCATACTCCCCCCATTCAGGAGTGGGTGGAGTAGCACCAAGCCCCAGAAAAGAAAGTGCTGATATTTCCATAAGACTTGTACCTATATCAAGGCTTGCAGTTACTATAATTGGACCAACGATATTGGGCAATATTTCAGTAAATACTATTTGAACAGTATTACAGCCACTGAGTCTGGCAGCACTTATATAGGTTGATGTTTTAGTAGAGAGTACCAGACCTCTTGAAAGTCTTGCATACCTTGGCCAACCCACAGATACAAGAGCAATTATTGCTCCAAATATGCCATTGTGGAAAAGACCGGAGGTTGCAATAGCAAGTACAATGCCGGGGAATGCCAGGAATATATCAGATACTCTCATAAGTATAGTGTCGGCTATACCGCCAAGATATCCACAAAAAGTTCCTATGATCACGCCTATGCTCGCCATCAAAAGCACTACAGCCAGAGCAGAGAATATACTTATCCTACTTGCAGCAATCACTCTTGAGAACATATCTCTACCATATATATCCGTTCCCATTATATGATTGAAGGAAGGGGGGGCCTTTGCTATCATAAGGTTTTGATTGGATATACTATAAGGGGTAAGCATAGGTGATAAAAATGCAAATATCAACAATGCTGCAACTATGATGGAAGGAAGTAATATTTTTTTAGTTCGCATGTTTACCACCTCCCAGTCTAAGCCTTGGATCCAGGAAATAATAGGAAATATCTGCCAGTAAATTTACAAACATAGATAAGCGCCATCCAAAGTACATATGCCAGAATCATAGGATAGTCACGCAGATTTATAGATTCTATGGCAAGTTTTCCTATACCGTCCCACATAAAAATACTTTCAACTATAGAGCTGCCACCAAGCAGGCTTCCAAAACTAAGGGTCATAAGAGTGATAAGAGTAAGAGATGTAAGTCTAAGTACATTAAAAAATATAATGATATTTTCCTTGATACCTCTAGCTCTTGCTCCACTTACATAAGGTTTTGAGAGTTCTGCTATTATAAGTGAACGGATTTGTCTGATATACTTGGCACTCATTGCGAGTGAAAGTGTAAGTGTAGGCAGTATAAGGCTTTTTAAGCTTGTACCCTGTGATATTACAGGCAAAAGTTTCATTTTTAATGCGAAAATATATGAAAGCACAAGTGCCACAAAAAAATTGGGGAGTGAATTGCCTATGAATGACATAGTCCTTATAATATTGTCAAAAATGCCATTCTTTTTTACTGCTGAAAGTATGCCAAGTGGCAGTGAGATAAACATAGTTGTAAACAATGCGCTGAGAGAAAGAAGCAATGTATTTGGCAGTTTGCTCATAATATAGCTAAAAACAGGCTTGCCTGATACATAGCTGATTCCCATATCTCCCTGTATTACTCCAAGCAACCAAGTGAAATATTGAACCATAAAGGGACGATTTAATCCAAGCTCTTCTCTTTTTTGGTTTAGAAGCTCAGGAGAAAGAACTCCTCCTATAGCCTCATATCTGACTGCAACAGCATCTCCTCCTGTAAAGTAGATAAGAGCAAAAGATATGAAGCTGATACCTATAAGTATAGGTATTAATGATAATAATCTTTTTAAAATATATTTATACAAATTTTCCATCCCAAAGGTAAAATTTATTTGTTTAAGCAAAAGCTTCAAACATGATAATAGAATATAAAAAGCAAAGAGAATATGTCAAGAGAAATTGAAAATGAGTTTTCATATTGTATTTTTTTTATAATTTTTTTAAAAATAAGCTATATAGGTTTCAAAAACAATAAAAAAATAATAGTGAAATAGACTTTGTTAAGTTTTTTTATGGTGAAAAAAATTATAATAAGTTTGTTTATATTTTGTGATTTGAAAAATTTTAAAAAGTATTTTTTTGGTGAAATTCCCACATAAAGTTTTTTTACATTATGTTGTAAAATACGCATTGACCATACACTATATATTGTGTATACTATGAAAACGTGAATGTCAAGCCTTGGAGTTTTTAAGGATTTGGCAGAGATAGAGACGGGAAACATATAGTAATAAATTTGAGGAAGGATTCAGATATGAGAATCATAAAGAGAAGTGGTGCAGAGGTTGATTTTGATATTTCAAAGATTATGGCAGCCATTTATAAGGCAAATGCTGTAGTGGGTGAAGATGATAAATTAAAGAAGCCACAGGTAGACCGTATTGCCAAAACTGTAGAGAATCAATGTATGAGCATGAATCGTGCTATGAGCGTGGAAGAGATACAAGATATGGTTGAGGATGGCATCATGAGAGAGAATGCCTTTGAGGTTGCCAGAAGATATATTACATATAGATATGTTCAGAGTATAAAGAGAAAACACAACACAACAGATGATAAAATATTGGCACTTATTGAATGTGACAATGAGGAAGTAAAGCAGGAGAATTCCAATAAAAATCCTACCGTTGCTTCAGTGCAAAGAGATTATATGGCTGGAGAGGTTTCAAAGGATCTCACAGAAAGAATACTTCTTGATCCTGAGATAGTGGAAGCACATAAGGCGGGAATACTTCATTTTCATGATGCGGATTACTTTGCACAGCATATGCACAACTGTGATCTTGTAAACCTGGAAGATATGCTTCAAAACGGTACTGTAATTTCAGGTACATTTATAGAGAAGCCACACAGCTTTTCAACAGCTTGCAATATTGCCACACAGATTATTGCCCAAGTAGCATCCAGTCAATATGGTGGACAGAGTATTTCACTCACACATCTTGCTCCTTTTGTGGATGTCAGCAGACAGAAGATTCGCGATGAGGTTGAAGCTGAGATGTACGGTCTAAATGTTTCTAAGGAAAGAAAGGAAGAGATCGTTGAAAACAGACTTCGTAAGGAGATTACAAAGGGAATACAGACTATCCAGTATCAGGTGGTTACTTTGATGACCACAAATGGTCAGGCTCCATTCATTACAGTATTTATGTATTTGAATGAAGCAAAGAATGATAGAGAAAAAGAGGATCTGGCACTTATTATTGAGGAAATGATAAGACAGAGATATCAGGGTGTAAAGAATGAGAACGGCGTTTGGGTAACACCGGCATTCCCTAAGCTTATATATGTGCTTGAAGAGGACAATGTTCGTCCGGGAAGCAGATATTATCATCTTACAAAGCTTGCAGCAAAATGTACTGCAAAGAGGCTTGTACCTGACTATGTTTCTGAGAAGAAGATGTTCGAGCTAAAGGTAGATAAGAATGGCAACGGAAATTGTTATACTCCTATGGGATGCAGAAGTTTCCTTACACCATATGTGGATGAGAATGGTAAGGCAAAATACTACGGAAGATTTAATCAGGGAGTTGTCACTATTAATCTTGTAGACGTTGCACTGTCTTCAGGTGGAGATACTACAAAGTTCTGGAAAATATTTGAAGAGAGACTTGAGCTTTGTCATCGTGCATTGAGAGCAAGACATAAGAGATTGTTGGGAACACCTTCAGATGTTGCACCTATACTTTGGCAGTATGGGGCTCTTGGAAGATTGAAGAAAGGCGAACCGATAGATAAGCTTTATATGGCGGATATTCTACTATAAGTCTTGGATATGCCGGACTTTATGAGTGTGTAAAGTATATGACCGGAAAGAGCCATACTGATGATGCGGCAAAGCCATTTGCACTTAGTGTAATGCAAAAGATGAATGATAAATGTAATGAGTGGAAGCAGGCTGAGAATATTGACTATTCTCCATATGGTACACCGCTTGAATCCACAACGTATAAGTTTGCAAAGGCTCTTCAAAAGAGGTTTGGAATCATAGAAGGTATTACAGATAAGAACTATATTACAAATAGCTACCATGTTCATGTCGCTGAGGATATAGATGCATTTACAAAGCTTAAGTTTGAGAGTGAATTCCAAAAACTTTCGCCTGGTGGTGCAATAAGTTATGTAGAAGTACCGAATATGCAGGACAATCTTGAAGCGGTAATGAGTCTGCTTGGATTTATATATGACAATATAATGTATGCTGAGCTAAATACCAAGTCTGATTATTGTCAGGAATGTGGATTTGACGGGGAAATTAAGATAGTTGAGGACGAGGGTAAGCTTGTATGGAAATGTCCGAAATGTGGAAATACAGATCAGAATAAACTTAATGTAGCAAGGAGAACCTGTGGATATATAGGAACACAGTTCTGGAATCAAGGTAGGACTCAAGAGATTGCGGATAGAGTACTGCACTTATAAAATTAAATGCTGTTGCACTAAAATGCAGCAGCTTTTTAATGAAAAAGGAAGTACAAAAAATATACTTCCTTAAATAAATTTATTCTGATTTAACTTTGCAGAAATTCTTCTTACCTCTCTTAACAAGAAGTCCTTCACCTGAAAAATCCTCTTTTGTGAAAATTTTTTTTACATCATTTATAACTTCACCTTCTATAGAAACACCACCCTGTTCTATGTTTCTTCTGGCTTCAGATCTGGTCTTTGAAAGTCCGCTTACTACAAGTACACCTGAAAGATCAATAGTACCGTCTCTGTAATCTTCATCCTGTAGAATATAAGTAGGAACATTGCTCATATCACCACCGCCTACAAAGAGTGATTTGCTGGCAGCATTAGCCTTATCTGCCTCTTCCTTGCCATGTACAAGTTCAGTAAGATGCATTGCAAGAATTTCCTTAGCTTCATTGAGCTGTACTCCTTCCCATGAAGACATTTCTTCTATCTGCTCAAGCGGAAGGAAGGTAAGCATTCTAAGGCAAGTGAGAACATCCGCATCAGGAAGATTTCTCCAGTACTGATAGAAGTCAAATGGAGAGGTCTTATTTGGATCAAGCCAAACTGCACCACCAACGGTCTTACCCATCTTCTTACCTTCTGAGTTTAGTAGAAGAGTAATGGTCATAGCGTGTGCATCCTTGCCAAGCTTTCGTCTAATAAGCTCGGTACCTCCCAAGCATATTTGACCACTGATCATCACCACCAAACTGCATATTGCATCCATAGTCAAGAAAAAGTCTGTAGAAGTCGTAGCTTTGGAGTATCATATAGTTAAACTCAAGGAATGAGAGTCCGTTTGCCATACGATTTTCATAGCATTTAGCTCTAAGCATATTGTTGACAGAAAAATGTGGACCTATATCACGAATGAAATCCATATAGTTGAGATCTCTTAGCCAATCTGCATTATTTACCATTTTTGCTTTGTTTTCACCGAATTCAATAAAGCGACTCATTTGCTTTTTAAAGCATTCACAGTTGTGATCAATATTTTCTATGGTAAGTACCTGTCTAAGGTCGCTTCTACCTGAAGGATCCCCTATCATACCTGTACCGCCGCCTACTAAAGCAATAGGTTTGTTTCCAGCCATTTGAAGTCTCTTCATAAGGCAAAGCGCCATAAAATGTCCTACATGGAGGCTGTCTGCAGTGGGATCAAATCCTATATAAAATGTAGCCTCACCATTGTTTATCATTTTGCTGATTTCTTCTTCATTTGTAACCTGGGCAATAAGTCCTCTTGCCTTTAATTCATCATAACAATTCATACATATCCATCCTTTATTTATTGCAGCTTCGGCTGATAAAATTTCATAAAAAGAAGTATAACAAAGTAATGAAAAAGGGTCAAGCTCACACTTTGAAAGTTTAAAACTTTAAAGTGATAAAGACTTGATAATTTTTTCTGATTATTTTATACTGTTAAAATATTATATACGACAATGTTGTATGACTATAAAATGACACATTAAGTAAAGCTTTGGATAATTTGAATTCAGAACACATATAAATGAAAGAGGAAATTATGGGAATAAAATATATTAACAATCTACCTTCACCTGAGGAAATCATAGATAAATATCCTTTAAGTAAAGAACTAAGGGAGAAAAAGCTGGAATTCGACCGTGAAATTTCTGATGTTATCACCGGTAAAAGCAAAAAGTTTTTGGCTGTAATAGGGCCATGTTCTGCAGACAATGAAGATTCTGTACTTGACTATGCAAGCAGACTTGTAAAGGTGGCTGAACAGATAAAGGATAAGATAATAGTTATACCAAGAGTATATACCAACAAACCAAGAACAAATGGAGATGGATACAAGGGGCTTTTGCACCAGCCAAATCCTGAGAAAAAACCTAATGTACATGAGGGTATTGTTGCAATAAGAAAGATGCATCTTAGAGTAATAGAGGAGACAGGACTTTTTACGGCGGATGAGATGCTCTACCCGGATAATCTTGGATATTTGGATGACTTGATGAGCTATATTGCTGTGGGTGCAAGATCGGTTGAGAATCAGCAACATAGACTTACATCTTCAGGTGTTGATGTACCGGTAGGTATGAAGAACCCAACAAGTGGAGATATGTCAGTTATGTTGAACGCAATATATGCAGCACAGCAATCTCATGAGTTTATTTACAGAAATTTTGAGATAAAGACAGATGGAAATCCGCTTGCACATGCAATACTTCGTGGTGCAGTCAATAAGCATGGACAGTGCCTACCAAACTATCACTATGAGGATTTGAAACTTTTATTGGATCTATATATGGAAAGAGATATACTAAATCCTGCTGTTATAGTGGATGCCAACCACTCAAACTCCAATAAGAAATACAAGGAGCAGGTTCGTATAGTAAAAGAAGTATTGCATTCTATGAGATATTCTGATGAGATAGCAGGTTTTGTAAAGGGTGTAATGATAGAGAGCTATATTGAAGAAGGTAATCAGAAGATAGAAGAGCATATATATGGAAAGTCTATCACTGATCCATGCTTGGGCTTTGAGGATTCAAAGAAACTTCTTTTAGAAATGGCAGATATGCTATAATGAATTATGCAAATATAAAGTATGACGATATAGCCAATGGTCCCGGAGTCAGAACCTCTCTATTTGTATCCGGATGTACACATGCATGTAAGGGTTGTTTTAATGAGATGGCATGGGATTTTAAATATGGGGATATATTAACAGAAGAAATCATGGAAAATATATTGGCATCTTTAAAGCATGACTATATATCCGGAATGACTATATTGGGTGGAGAGCCTATGGAAAAGGTAAATCAGATAGGAATTCTACCATTGATAGAGGCGTTTAAAAAGAGATATCCAAAGAAGAATCTTTGGATATACTCAGGATATACATATGATGTTGATTTGATAGAGGGGGGTAGAGCGTACTGTGAGGCTACGCCAAAAATCTTAGAACATTGTGATGTCATAGTTGACGGTAAATTTGTACAGGAACTTTATGATATTACATTAAGGTTTAGAGGAAGCTCTAACCAAAGAATTATAGATGTGAAAAGGAGTCGCAAAGAAGGAAGAGTAGTACTCTGGGAAGACGACAGGACTTTTGCCACTCATAGTATGTAATTTTATGGAGAATGATTTACTTATACAAAATGGTAGTGAGTTCTATACCGGTGGAAATCAGGGATGGTTTTTTAAGGATCATAGAGATATAGCGGAATATGGTTGTGGAATAATTGCAATATGCAATTTTTTGATGTGCTTTTGGAAGTCCAGGTTTAAAGTAATACAGTAATAAGTAAAGAAAGTTTTATTGCCTTTGTTATGTTATTATATAAGAAGTATTTATTCATCTTAAATATGCCATTCATAAAGGGTATGACAGGTTTTTCACTGTCAAAAGGTTTAAATAGATATTTTAAAGATAACAGTATTTCTATGAAAGCTAAATGGGGGTATGGCTGTAATATACTCCCAAAGGTAAATAAAAGTCTGAAAGCAGGGTTGCCGGTTATTCTGGGAGTAGGTCCTGATGTCTTAGGATTTTTAAAAAAGAATAAAGGTATAAAGGCAGTAGATATAGAAAATGGAAATGTAGTAGATATATATGCACACTATGTACTGATATATGAGTGTAAGGAAGAAACAGAAGATACATGTTTTTGTATCTCATCTTGGGGTAGAAAGTATAAAATATATTATAGTGAATTTATCAAATACCAAAAAGAGTACTATTTTAGGTTTTTTTATTATCAAATATATTGAGATCCAAAAATATATTTTAAAAAAATTTAACTGTATAAGCCTAAAAAATACTTGTTAAAAAAATATAAAAACATAGTACACTTTTTATATGGTAGTGTATTCGATAATATACTCTATTAAATAGGGTATATTTTTTGAGGGACAACATTATTAAAGTGATTATTTATTTAAACATATTGGAGGATAATATGAGTAAAATAGTAGTAGTAGGTGCAAATCATGCCGGTACTTGTGCGATCAATACAATCACAGGATTTAATGAGGGAGATGAAGTAGTAGTATTTGATCAAAATTCAAATATCAGCTTTTTGGGCTGTGGTATGGCACTTTGGATAGGTGGACAAATCTCAAAACCGGACGGACTTTTCTATTCAAATAAGGAGAAGCTTGAGTCTCAGGGAGCAAAGGTTAATATGAACAGCAAGGTTGAGAGAATAGATTTTGATAAAAAGTTTGTTTGTGCAACTTTGGAAGACGGTCAGAAGGTAGAAGAGAGCTATGACAAGCTTATACTTGCTACAGGTTCACTACCTATAGTACCACCAATACCTGGTAGAGATTTGGAGAATGTTCAGCTCGTTAAGCTTTTCCAGAATGCCGAAGAAGTAATAAATAAGCTTGAAAACCCTGATATAAAGACTATTGCCGTAGTAGGTGCAGGATACATAGGTGTAGAGCTTGCAGAAGCTTTTGAAAGACATAATAAAAAAGTGATTATGGTTGATATTGCCAATACTTCACTCTCAAGTTATTATGATCCTGAGTTCAGTGCTTTGATGGACAAGAATCTTTCAGATCATGGAATTCAGCTTGCCTTTGGTGAGACCGTAAAGGAAATAAAGGGAAATGGCAAGGTAGAGGCTATAGTTACTGATAAGAATGAATATCAGTGTGATATGGTTATACTTGCTATAGGATTTAGACCAAATACTGAGCTTGGAAAAGAATATCTTGAGACTATGCCAAATGGTGCATACATAGTTGATGAAACTCAACAAACAAGCATGAAGGACGTATATGCTATTGGCGACTGTGCTACTGTATACTTTAATGCGACAGGGGAAAGGTCTTATATCGCTCTTGCAACCAATGCAGTTCGTTCAGGAATTATAGCTGCACATAATGCATGTGGTAAGAAACTTGAGACTATCGGTGTTCAAGGGTCAAATGCGATTTCAATATATGATTTGAAGTTGGTATCCACAGGACTTAGCGAGCAAAGAGCAAAGCAACTTGGTATGGATGTACTTTCCACTTCATTTGAGGATTTACAAAAGGCAACATTTATTGAGACAACAAATCCTAAAGTAAATATAAAGATAGTATATGATGCAAAGACAAGAGCGATAGTAGGTGCTCAAATGGCATCAACATATGATATGTCAATGGGTATACACATGTTCTCACTTGCAATACAGGAAAAGGTAACTATAGATAAGCTGAAATTGCTTGATATATTCTTCCTTCCACATTTCAATCAACCATATAATTATATAACAATGGCTGCATTATCAGCAAAATAATAAAAATATAGGGTACTGCATTTTGCAGTACCCTATTATTTATCTCTTAGCAAGTTTTTTAAATTCGTCTGCTACGAATTGAACCTTTGTACCAATAATAACTTGTACAGAAGTCTTTGAAGGTCTGATAACACCTGCAACACCTGCAGATTTGATCTTCTTTTCATCAACCTTGGTATAATCCTTGATTTCAAGACGAAGTCTTGTAATACAGTTGTCGATAGAAGTGAGGTTTTGTGGACCGCCGACACCTTCTAATATAATACTTGCAACTGCAGTATAGTCATCATTAGATAAAACCGCCTTTTTCTCTTCTTCCTCATCATCTTCTCTACCGGGAGTCTTTAAGTTAAACTGTGTAATAACAAAGCGGAAGATTCCGTAGTATATAGCACCGTAAATAACACCTATAGGTATAAGGAATAAAGGATTTTCAGCAAATGGAGCTTTGAAACTTAGCACCCAGTCAACAAGACCGGCACTGAAGTTAAATCCTGCTCTTATAGGAAGTAGTGCAACTATAGTAAGTGAAATACCTGTTAAAATAGCATGTATTAAATAAAGCACCGGTGCAAGGAACATAAATGCAAACTCAAGTGGTTCTGTAACTCCTGTAAAGAATGAAGATAGAGAGGCAGCTAATAAAAGACCGTAAGCAGCTTTCTTTCTTGAATCCTTGGCGGTGTGATACATTGCAAGTGCAGCACCAGGAAGACCGAACATCATTACAGGGAAGAATCCTGACATGTACATACCTGTCTGTCCAAGGATACCACCTTCAGCACTTCCCCAGAATTTTCCAATATCATTGATACCTGCTACATCAAACCAGAATACTGAGTTAAGTGCATGGTGAAGCCCGAATGGAATCAGAAGTCTGTTAAAGAAACCATATATTCCTGCACCCAAGCACCTGTACTCATGATTGCCTCACCAAATCCTACCAAAGCACCGTAAACTACAGGCCAAACAAAGAATAAGATAATAGATGCAATAAGTGAGAAGCCGGCAGTAACTATAGCTACACTTCTCTTGCCACTAAAGAAAGAGAGTGCATCAGGAAGCTTAGTTGTTTTGAATTTATTATAACAAATAGCACCTATAAGGCCACAAACTATTCCGATAAATTGAGTTTGTGTCTTGCCGAAAGCTGCAGGAACAGCATCAGCCTCAACACCTGTAAACATTGCAACAGCTCCCTTTGATAAAAGAGTTGTAACTACAAGCCATGAAACAAGACCTGCAAGTGCGGCTGCACCGTCACCATCATCACTCATACCGACAGCAACACCTATGGCAAACAAAATAGCCATATTGTCAATGATTGCACCACCTGCCTTTAAAAGGAAGGCTGCAACTATATTATTACCACCCCAACCGGTAGGATCAATCCAATAACCAATACCCATCAAAATTGCTGCCACAGGAAGGCAGGCTACAGGAAGCATCAAAGACTTCCCAAGTCGTTGTAAATACTTCATAAAATTTCTCCTTAATTAAGATTATCCCTTTGCTGGCCACTCAAAGAGAAAAGTTTATTATTATGGTATTACTACCAATATTTCACTATCATTGGTCACAGGTATATTTGTGACACTTTCAACGGATTTAAATTCAGTACTGTTGCAAATGAGCATTACAGTAATAGGATTAAATCCGGCTGACTTTATTTTTTCTAAATCAGCCTTTATAAGTGGATCTTTAGGTTTTACGATATCACCTACTTTCACATAGGAAGAAACCGTCACCATTCATCTTTACAGTATCAAGTCCGATATGAATAAGAATCTCTTCTCCGGTATCTGCCAGTATACTTATAGCATGTAATGTTTCAAAAATCATACTTACTTTTCCGGATGTGGGAGAGGTGACAAGACCATCACTTGGAATAATGGCAACACCCTTACCAAGCATTTCAGATGAAAAAGTTTCATCAGGTACCTCTTTTATAGATACACTTTTTCCTGTCATAGGACTTAAAAAACTATTTTTCTTTTTTTTAAATAAACCAAACATATTTTACTCCTCTGCCATAGTTACTCTTTTTATGTGAATGGCTAAATAAGTCATTTCCATTCTCGTTATTTTTGAATGAGTTTCATTTTCAATATACCTAGCCACCTTTTTTCCACAGGCAAATTCTTTTGGATACTTTTCTTTCATCATATCCTCAAAAACAGTATCATCATCATGAAGCATTTCATGTTTATAAAGTCTTTGAATAAGAAACTTTACATGAGTTAAAAATCTTTCATAATGAATAGAATTCTCATTCAATTCAACATTCAATTCACTTTTTACAATGTCCATAATATCTCGCATAATATGAGGTAGGCTTAGAGTTTCCTTCATATGTGTACTGTATTGTGCATTGACAAAGTGAAGTGCAATAAAACCGGCTTCTGAATCCGGAAGAGAAAGTTCCATTCTATCCTGTATGAGCCTCAGTGTATGTAGTCCAATTGCATATTCTTGTGGATAAAATCTTTTGATCTCCCACATAAGAGCGTTTTCAGGGGTCATATCTTCTTTGAATCTTTCGATAGAAAAATTAATATGATCCACCAGAGTAATATAGATACTTTGACTTAGCTTTAATTTTTCAACATCTATTGCATAAGAAATAATATCATCTGTAAGTCTTACTATTTCGAGAGGAATGTCGGCGATCATATCCTGAAATTTGAGAAGTAATTCATTTTCTTTGATTTTAAAAATCTTCTCTATTTCTTTTTCAGATATGACATCACCTTTTTTTCTTCCAAAACCAATGCCCTTACCCATGGCAATGATCTCTCTATTTTTATGGTCATGGGTCAAGACAATGTTATTATTGATTATTTTTTCAATGATCATTACACCACCATAAAGTAATAAAAAAGACCAAATAAACCATATTGCTATAGTAAATTCGGTCTTGCCTGCGTATCAGTAACAATCCTAAAATATTAGAACTTATGTAAGTATTATTTCATATTTCTTAAGATAAATCAATTGACAAAATGTAGAAAAATAAAAAGATAAAAATTAGTAAAAAAATAAATAAAGCTTTTTTTCTTTTTTTGTAAAGTACTTGTAGAAAGTGTTTTTCATTTCTACTATTTGGATGGCCAGAGTACAGGTATGAGGTAAACTATGGGTTCATATATTTGGGATTAGGTATAATACATTTAAAGTGCGGATTATAAGTTGTAGTATAATAAAAAGTACAAATATTAGTGCAAGTGATATAATATTATAATATATTATATAAATAAAAATATAAATACAAAAATATATTAAGCATAATATATGCAATAGTTGTTAAATAATTATTTTAATAAGAAAATAGAATTAAAATATATACATTTTTAATACAACTTATATTAATAAAAAAGATGTATTATATTGTTAAAGAAAAAGAATTGTTCTAATATAAAAACATCATATAAAATATCGTATATTTGAGGAGGAACAAATGAAGAAGATATTTAAAAAGGTTGTAGCACTGGGGTTGGTAGCAGCTATGGCTATGCCATTAGTTGCATGTGGCAATAAGGGTGAAACCGGTAGTAGTGTAGATGGTGAAACAAAAGAGGTTAAGGCAATAGACAATAAGGATATCAAGATAGGTGTATCAATATGGTCATCTACAGATGTACTTGGATCACAGTGTAAAAAGATATTGGATGAGGCTGCGGATGCCTTAGGCGTTCAGGTACAGTATGTGGATCAGGGACATGTTTCAGAGAAAGTTACCTCATCTGTAGAACAGCTTGTTGCAGCAGGCTGTCAAGGTATTATAATTTGTAATTCATCTGATACTGAGATGACATCAGCCATAAAGACTGCAAATGACAATAAGGTATATTTGGCACAGTTCTTTAGAGTAATAGATAAGGAAAAGAGTGCTGATATATACAAGTTGGCAACTGATTCACCATATTATATTGGAGCTGTACATGAGAATGAGCCTGAAAATGGTGAGAAACTTGTCAATATTTTGCTCGAAAGGAGATAGAAATATAGGCCTTATCGGTTGGGAGCAGGGAGATGCTACTTGGCTTGGTAGATGGGAAGGTTATAAAGCAGGAGTTGAGAAGTGGAATAAGGAACATCCTGATGATCAAGCAAAACTTTCTGAGCCACAGTATGCAGGAACATCTTCTGAGGGAGGTTCCAAGGCGGCAGAAGCACTCATGGCAGCAGATCCTAATTTGGATGCATTGATACCGGCAGGTGGTGGTGGTGATCCACTACAAGGGGCCATAGCAGCAGTGGAGAGAGCAGGAAAGACAGCAGACATTGATATAGTTTCAACCGATTTCTTGCCGGATCTAGGTGAGAGACTTGGTAATGGTTCAATGGCAGGTGAGTCAGGTGGACATTACTGTGATCCTCTGTTCTCATTTATGATGGTTTACAACGCTATTAAGGGTAATTACACAGGAATTGAAGGAAAGTTTGAAGACGTGTTATTCCCATATTTGTATGTTGCATCACCAGATGATTATGCAGACTATGAGAAGTATTTTGTAGATAGGCTTCCATATACAAAAGAGGAACTTGTGAGTATGTCTGAGCTTGGTTTGGATGAGTTAAAGGCAACTGCATCAAAGCTTTCTATACAAGATGCTATGGAGAGGTCTAAGTAGGTTGTTTATAATTTATATTGTATTTATATAGGACATATGGCTGCTGTAGTTATAACACAGCAGCCATTTTAAAAGTATAAAAGAGGGTTGTAGAATGGATTTGATTACATCAATAAAAATAAAAAAATAGTATCTGCAAAGACCTTGGGGTATCTTATACTTGTGCTTTTGGTAATACTATCATGGGCAATATTTAAGATTCTTACACCTGCAAACTTTGGATCTCCTTCCAATATGTTAAGCTATTTTCAGGCAAGCCTTATAGCTACAACCGGTGCTGTGGGATTCTATTTTGTTATGGTAATGGGTATGTTTGACTTTTCTATAGGTGCAAATATTATGCTTTCTGCAATAGTCGGAAGTGTATTTGCGGGTAGATTTGGAATGGGATATATAGGGCTGATATTAGGATGTGTACTTACAGGAACAATAGTAGGCTTTTTGAATGGATTTTTCTATGTGAATTTGAGGATACCTTCAATGATAGTTACTACAGGTCTCGCACTTATATATGAATCTGTTGCAAACTATATAGCCGGAGGTGTTGAACAGACACTTGCATCAGAATTGAGAATTTTTGGAAGAATGCCGGGTGATATTATATTGGCATTGATAGCATTTGCAATAGCATATTTGATATTAAACTATACAAAAATAGGTACTTATACTTATGCTATAGGTAGTAATGAGTTTGTGGCTAAAAATATGGGTATTGATGTTAGAAAATACAAGGTATTGGCATTTGTAATATCAGGTGTATTTTTAGGGATTATGTCAATACTTACTATAAGTTACGGTTCATCAATGGTGGCAGTAACAGGTATGGCTTCTATGAGCAGAAACTTTATACCTACAATGGGATGTTTCTTTGGTTTGGCATTTAAAAAATATGGTATGCCATTACAGGCGATTATTATAGGCGAGTTTGTAATAAATATTATATTTTTTGGTTTTATTGCATTGGGTGCACCGACAGCAATTCAGGATGTGATTACAGGTGTTACATTATTGATAATAATAACTCTGACAACAAAGGTAAACAAAGGCGATATAGTTAAGTAAAGGGTGCTTTAGGGCATTTCCAAAAGGAGATAAGATGAGTGAAGTAAGATTGAAAATTGAACATCTGTGTAAAACTTTTGGCATTACAAAGGCTGTCGCAGATGTTTCGTTTAATATAAACAAAGGTGAGGTACATGCTCTGATAGGTGAAAATGGTTCGGGTAAGTCTACACTCACAAACATGCTTACAGGTATTTATACAACTGACAGCGGTAAGTTTATTCTGGACGGAAAGGAAGTTCATCCCAAAAATCAGGTGGATGCTAATAGAGAGGGTATTTCTATAATAGTACAGGAACTTGGAACATTGTCGGGACTTACTGTTGCTGAAAATATTTTTTTGGGACATGAGGATAAATTTACAAAGTTCGGAATAAAAAATACAAATCTGATGAATAAAATGGCAACTGAGCTTTTAAAAAAGTACGGTTTTGACAGAATAAAAGCCGGAGATATAATTGACCATTATAATTTCGAAGATAGAAAGCTTATAGAGATTGTAAAAGCAACATATTTTGATCCTAAAATTGTGGTAATAGATGAAACAACAACAGCACTTTCAAATGAAGGCAGACATGAACTTTACAAACATATGGATAGAATAAAGAAATCCGGAAATACTGTAATATTTATATCACATGATTTGCCGGAAATACTTGAAAAGTCAGATACTATTACAGTGCTTAGGGATGGTGTGTATATAGATACAGTTTCTTCTAAAAATATGGATGAAGAGGGCTTAAGGAAGTTAATGGTTGGTAGAGAGCTTGAAGGAGATTATTATAGAAAAAATTATGGTGATTCAATTCAAGATGAAGTAGTGCTATCAGTGAAAAATGTATCTGTACCGGGTATTTTGAAAGATGTAAGCTTTGATTTACACAGAGGAGAAATTTTAGGCTTTGGAGGACTTTCCGAATCTGGAATGCATGAGATCGGTAAAGCTATTTTTGGTGCTTCCTATGACAGAACAGGAAGTGTTGTACTTTCTGATGGTACACAGATAAATAATATACCTACTGCAATAGCACATTCTATAGCCTATACATCAAAGGATAGAGATAATGAATCGGTTGTTATGAATCAATCTATTGGGGATAATATATGTTTGCCGTCTTTAGATAAGTTAACATCAGGATGGAAGTTCTTATCAGATAAAGCTATGAGTGATTTTGCAAATGAGTATGCGAAAAAAATGTCTGTAAAGATGGTCAATGTAGAACAGTTTGTATCTGACCTTTCAGGAGGAAATAAGCAGAAGGTAGTACTTGCCAGATGGATAGGAAAAGATTCGGATATAGTTGTTTTGGACTCTCCAACAAGAGGAATAGATATAAAGGTTAAACAAGACATTTATAATCTTATGGCACAAATGATTAAAAACGGAAAATCCATTATTATGATTTCAGAAGAGCTGATGGAGCTTATCGGTATGTGTGACAGAATCATAATTATGAAAGATGGAAGGATTTCCGGTGAGATAGATCGAAGTGTGGAGATAGGTGAGAACACTCTTATTTCTATGATGGTTTAGGAGGAAATATGGATAAAAAGAATGTTTTTCGTGCTCTTTTGCCTATAGTTGGCTTATGTGTTATTTTTATAATTTTTAATATATTTACTAACTGGAGAATGATTTCAAATTTAACATTAGTATTGTCACAGGCATATGTAGTTATGATTTCAGCAACCGGAGTGTTTTTTATAATGACAATGGGTGGTTTGGATTTCTCTCAAGGATCTATTTTGGGTCTTTCTTCCATAGTTGTATGTATATTGTCAAAATATAATATACCTATAGCAATACTTGGAGGTATTTGCACAGGTGCTGTAATTGGTGGAATCAATGGATATTTTTATGTAAATAGAAAGATACAGTCATTTATAGTAACTATATGTACAATGTTTTTGCTGAGGGGAGTAATAAGATATCTTACAACCAATGCACCGGTTGCAGGGGCTGCAACATTGGTAAACTTAGATACTATTGAGTTAAAGTTAGGTATAACATTAATTGTTGTTGCAACAGCATTTGTAATATTTAGATTTACAAAATTCGGAAAATATCTAAAGGCAATAGGAGCAGGGGAAAAAGCGGCTATGTTTGCAGGTATAAGAACAGATAGAATGAAGTTTTTGGTATATGTACTTGCAGGTGCTATGACCGGATTTGCCGCATTTATCAATGTAATAAAAGTCGGTTCAGTTACATCATCCGGTGGAAGCCAGCTGGAGACACAGATTCTTATAGCCTTGGTACTTGGTGGTATGCCTATATCAGGTGGTGCAAAGGTAAGATTTGAGAATATAATTGTAGGTTCACTATTATATATTGTATTGAATAGCGGATTGACGATGATGGGATTTTCAACACAGATGATGCAGCTTATACAGGGTATAGTTTTCTTAATATTTGTGGCTGTATTTGCAGACAGAAAATCTATACAGGTTATAAAATAGATTTAGAAAAGGAGCAATATGAAAAAAGTATATTTTATAGTAGGAAGTCAGGATTTATATGGTAGAGAATGCCTTGATACTGTTGCAAAAGATAGTGTCAAGATGGCAGAATTTTTGAATGAAAAGCTTGCAAATGTGATAGATATAAAGCTGCTGCCAATTGTGGAAACTTCTGAAATCTGTATAGAAAATTTCAAGAAAGTTATGATAGATGAGGATTGTGTGGGAGTAATCACCTGGATGCATACATTTTCACCTGCTAAAATGTGGATAAAGGGACTGTCATTATTAAATAAGCCTTTATTACATCTACATACACAGTATAATGAGAAGTTGCCATATGACAGTATTGACATGGATTTTATGAATTTGAATCAGTCAGCACATGGTGACAGAGAGTATGGATTTATACTTGCAAGAATGGGTATAGTACATGAGGTTGTGGCAGGATACTATAAGCATAACAGAGTTATTTCACAAATAAAAAGATTCTTGGAAGTGGCAAAGGCTATTGATTTTTCAAGACATTTGAGGGTGGCAAGTTTTGGAAACAATATGCGTGAGGTTGCAGTTACTGATGGAGATAGAGTAGAGAGTCAAATAAAGTATGGCTGGGAGTGCAATTACTATGCACTGGGAGATTTGGTAAAGATAGTAGATGCCGTAAGTGATGCTGAGATAGATAAAAAGGTGGAAGAGTATCTGGAAAAGTATATTCTAAAAACCGATAATATTAAAGCGGTAAGGGAGCAGGCAAAGTATGAAGTAGGACTTGATAAGTTCCTTGAGGAAAATAGAATTGGAGCATTTACAGATACTTTCCAGGATTTACATGGTCTTAAGCAGCTACCGGGTATATCAGCACAAAATCTTATGGCAAGAGGTATAGGCTTTGCACCTGAAGGAGACTATAAAACGAGTGCATTTTCAGCTGTACTTATGAAGATGGCTGAGGGCAGAGATGGAGCAACCGGATTTATAGAGGATTATACATATGACTTAACGGAGAATGAGGAACTTGAACTTGCAAGTCATATGCTGGAAGTACCCACTTCATTTGCAGCAACAAAGCCTGAGATACAGGTATTACCACTTGGAATTGGTGGCAAGGATGATCCGGCAAGACTGGTTTTTGATGGGGTGACAGGAGACGGAATACAGGTTACAATGGTAGATATGGGTGATAGATTCAGAATCATTTGTGCAGATATTGAACTTGTTAAGCAGCCATATCCTATGCCAAAATTGCCGGTTGCAAGAATTATGTACAGACATAAGCCAAATTTTGAGATAGGAACTGCTGCATGGTGTTATGCGGGTGGTGCCCATCACTCTGTTGTATCTACTGCACTTACCAGAGAAGATATTGCAATGTTTGCAAAATTGACAGGTAGTGAGCTTATTACAATAGGAGATGATACAAGGAGAGAGGATTTATCACGCCTGTAATAGGAGGGTTATGTTAGAAGAATTAAAAAAAGAGGTATATGAGGCAAATATGCTTTTGCCAAAATATGGTCTGGTGACATTTACATGGGGAAATGTATCGGGCATTGATGAAAGCAGAAAATACTTTGTAATAAAACCAAGTGGAATAGAGTATGACAAACTTACACCTGATGATATGGTAGTAATGGACCTTGCCGGAAATCGTGTAGAAGGAAAATATAATCCGTCATCCGATACAAAGACACACCTTATACTATATCAAAACTTTAAGGATATAGGTGGAGTTGTACATACTCATTCCCCATATGCAACAGGATTTGCACAGGCAGGAGTGGATATTGCCTGTATGGGTACTACACAATGTGACTATTTCTATGGGGATATTCCATGTATAAGACATCTCACAAAAGAAGAGCTGGATGAGGATTATGAGCTGAATACAGGCAAGGTAATAGTAGAAACCTTCAAAGAAAGAAATATTGATTATTTATATATACCGGGATGTATATGTCATAGCCATGGTCCTTTTGCATGGGGGAAGGATGCATATGCGGCAGTACATAATGCAGTGGTAATGGAAGAAGTTGCGAAAATAAATTTGTTTGCTTTAAGCATAAATCCGGATGCAGAGAAAGCACCGAAATATTTACAGGATAAGCATTTTTTGAGAAAGCATGGTAAGAATGCTTACTATGGTAACTAGGAGGTGAATATGGAAGCAAAAAAGGTAATAGAAAGTGGAGATATATTCTTAGGAATTGAGTTTGGATCTACAAGAATAAAAGCTGTTTTGACTGATGAAAATGGAGAGGTACTGGGAATAGGGATCCATGACTGGGAAAATAGCTTTACAGACGGTATTTGGACATATCCTCTTGATGAGATACTTTCAGGACTTTCAAGCTGTTATGCAAGTATAAAGTTCGATATAAAAGAAAAGTATGGAGTGACTATAAAGCAGATAAAACACATGGGTATTAGTGCTATGATGCATGGATACATGGCATTTGATAAGGATATGAATTTGCTTACTCCTTTTCAAACTTGGAGAAATTCAAATACTGAAGAAGCTGCAAAAAAGTTAAGTGAAAGCTTTAAGTTTAATATTCCGCTTAGATGGACAATAGCACATCTATATCAGAGAATACTTGATAAAGAAGAGCATGTAGAGAAGCTTAATTTTGTTACAACATTGTCATCATATATTCACTATATGCTTACAGGTGAAAAGAATATAGGTATAGGTGATGCTTCAGGTATATTCCCTATAGATTCTTCTACTATGGATTATGACGCATCAATGCTTAATGTATTTGAAGAAAAGATTAGAAAGTACAAATTTCCATGGGAGATAAGAGAGATATTGCCAAAGGTAATGGTGGCAGGGCAGAGAGCCGGAGTACTCACAAAATTGGGTGCAAGCCTTTTAGATAAAGATGGAGACTTAAAAGAGGGCAGTATACTTTGCCCACCTGAGGGTGATGCAGGTACCGGAATGGTAGCAACCAACTCTATAAAAAAAGGCACAGGAAATATGTCGGCAGGCACAAGTATGTTTGCAATGCTTGTACTTGATAAGAAACTTAATGATTACTATGAGGAAATAGATATGGTGACTACGCCGGACGGATATCCGGTAGCTATGTCACATGCAAATAACGGGACAAGTGATTTGAATGCTTGGGTTGGCTTATTTAGAGAGTTTGCAAAGCTTTTTGGTATAAATATTTCAGATAGAGAATTGTTTGAAAAACTCTATACAAATTCATTAAATGGTAGTGTTGACTGTGGCAATCTGATGTCATTCGGATATCTTTCGGGAGAGGGTATCACGAAGCTAAATGAAGGAAGACCGATGTTTTTAAGAAGCCCTAAGAGTGAGTTCAATCTGGCAAATTTTATGAGAGCACATTTATACAGTTCACTTACAGCAGTTAAGGTGGGACTTGATATCTTAACAGAGAAAGAGAATGTAAAGATAAAGAAAATGATGGGGCATGGAGGACTGTTCAAAACTAAAGGAGTTGGACAAAGGTATCTTTCTGCCGCAATCAATGCTCCTGTAGAAGTGCTTGATACTGCAAGTGAAGGTGGTGCATGGGGAATAGCATTGCTGGCATTATATGTCAGTCAGGCGGATAAGTACAGCTTAGATGAGTTCCTATCTAAGAAGATTTTTGACAAATACAGGAAGTGAGATTATGGCTGATGAAATAGATGTGAAAGGATTTAAAACTTTTACACAGAGGTATTTAAAAGCCATAGATATTGAAAGGTTGAGTGTAGAAAAATTTGCTGAGTGATAAAAATGCCAATCTCAAATACATGAAGATATATAATTGGGGTAAGACTATTATTATAAGCGGTGTTTTAAAATATGGTGCCAAATTTCCAAGTGAAAATGTACTTACAAGAAAGTTTGGATTTTCGAGAGAAACCGTCAGGGGTGCTTTGGAATATCTTGAAGATGAAGGATTGATAGAGAGAGTACGAGGAAGTGGAACCTATGTTTCATATAAGATGGAGGAAACTTCAAAAAAGAAAGTTGGTTTGATTCTCAGCTATTTTTCAGACTACTTCTTTCCCAGATTATATGATGGTATAAAGTCTATTATGGATGAGGAAAATATACAGATTGAATTGGCTATCACAAAGAATAATTTAAATGAAGAAGCCAATTACCTTAAGAAGTTCTTGAATATGAATATATCAGGAATAATAGTAGAGGGTACAAAGTCTTCTTTTCCCAACCCTAATGTTAAGCTGTATGAAGGTTTAGCAAAGAGGAATATTCCTATTATATTTATTCACAATCATTATTCAAATATGGATTTTGACAGTATAGAGATGAGTGATGCAAAATGCAGTTATGAACTCACAAAACTATTGTTAGAAAATGGACATAGAAAAATCTGCGGTATTTTCAAATATGATGATATACAGGGAATAGAGAGATATCGAGGCTTTATGGAATGTATGACAGAGCATGATATTATTATAAATGATGATTATATCAGATGGTATTCGACTAAGGATTTTGATTTTAAATTTTCAAAGTCAAGTCTCAATTCATTTTATAAAAGAACAAAGAACTGTACTGCTATGATTGTATATAATGATGAGATTGCATACAAGTATGCCGACTTTCTTGGTACAAAATCGGAAAAGTTCTTGAAGAATTTTTCAATGGTGTCATTTGATGATGCGGTTTTGGGAGACAGGGATTTTAAGATAATTTCGGGTGTACACCCAAAAGAAAAGCTTGGGAGGATGGCCGCAAGAAATATAATAAAGATGCTAAAGGATAAAGATTGGATAAGCAATAATTATTCGTATAGATTTCCGGTATCTATCAGTGGAGGGAATTCAGTAAAAATAATAGAGGAATAAATAACTTTAAGAGAGGGACTGTCGCAATGCGATGGTCCTTTTTGTTTCTATAAACAAGCATTGGGGCGGGTTTATTTTATTTATGTAGACATCTTGAAGTGAAATCATATATTATACAACTTATAATATAATAAATATAAAGAAAATTTATCAAATTAAGTTGAGGAAAAATGAAAATAAGTATTATAAGAAAAATCTGTTTTTTTATTGGAATATTGTGTTTGCTTTTGAGCCTTATACTAACCGTTTTATTTCAAATACAAATGACAAAAGAAAACAGACTAAAAATGGATAGGATATATCATAGTTTGGAGTCAGAAACTTATGAAACATTGCAGGTACAAATGGGAAAGTTGCGAGTTATGGAAGGTCATTTGATTGAAACCGGAGGAGGTTTTCAAAGCTTTGAACCTATTGCAGATAGAATGCTTAATGACGGGATTGTAAGAAGCTTTTTGTTTGCTCCTGACGGTATTGTTAAAGGAGTGTTTCCAATGTATGGGAATGAATCTGTATATGATTTGGATATGAATACTCCGGGGGCTGGAAACTTGGAGGCACAGAGTGCAGTTTCAAAGGGAACTTTACTATTGGCTGGTCCATTTGATTTAGTAGAAGGTGGTATAGGTATATGTGGAAGGATGCCAATATATCTTCTAGATGGTAGCGGTGAAAAAAAATACTGGGGTATTGTGGCTGTAACACTGAACTATCCTCAGATTTTTAAAAATAGTTCTATAGATTTGATTAATGATGAAGGCTTTGCATGTAGAATATGGAGAGTTAATCCGGATGATAACAGTAATCAGACAATACTTGAAACGAAAATAATGGTTAGGGGAAATTCAGAAAATGTACAATATAATGCAGATTTTTTTAATACAGAATGGAAATTTACATTGGAGCCACTTGTTCCTGTATATAAAAGGAAAAGTCTTTGGAGTAGTTTAGCAATAAGTATTTTGATTGGTTTGGTTACCGGATATGAGTTTTATAGAACAAAAAAGCTTAAAGAAATGCAGGATGAAGCCGCAAAACTTATAATAAAAATTTGCAACAGAAATTAGAGCAGGAAGAGAGTAAGCAACTATTAACACAGATCAGGTCACATTTTTTTTATCATACACTTAATACTTTGCAAGGGCTTATTATTATGAAACCGGAAATGGCAGTTAAAATGGTAGAGGATTTTGCAAGATATTTGAGATTTAATGTTAATACAAGTGTAAATGCAGAAGAATTGGTACTTTTTAAGGAGGAAATCAGAGCTACAAGAGCATATGCAAAGATAAATGAGGCACAGCTTGAAGGAAGACTTAGAGTGGATTTTGATATTCCGGATGTTAATTTTATGATTCCGGCTTTAACAATAGAACCTATTGTTGAGAACGCTATTTTACATGGAATAAAACCTAAAGCAGAGGGAGGAAGCATAAGGGTTAGTCTAAATGATGATGAAAACTTTTGGTATGTAAAGGTAGAAGATGATGGTGTTGGATTTGATATAGAGGAGTTGAATAAAGCACATTCTATAGGACTGAAAAATGTAAAAAAAAGAATGTCACATTTTGAAGGCTGTGGTATGGATATGGAGAGTATCGTAGGTATAGGAACAAAAGTAATAATATATTTTTCTAAAAATGGATTGAAATACAAGTAATGAATATACGGAAGTCGAACGGTCATATTGTTATAATATCTTTAGAATTATGGTTGAACGGACTATTTGTATATTGTGAGGAGATGATAAATGAAAACGATCCTTGTGGATGATATGATTTTAGATTTGAAACTCTTTGAATTAAAATGTGCAGATTTGTCAGAGTTTGAAATTGTAGGGAAGTTTACTGATCCTGAAAAGGCTGTAGAATATGCCAAATCTAATGTGGTTGATTTTGCAGTTCTTGATATAGATATGCCTTGTATGAACGGAATGGAACTGGCACAACAATTGCGTGAAATACGTGGAGATATGATTATTGTATTTGCTACTGCCCATATGCAATATGCGGTAGACGCGATGAAGATGAAAGCGGATTATATAATTTTTAAGCCATTTGACAGGTATGATATTGAAGATGTTTTAGAGAGAGCAAAATTACTTAAACAAAGGCAGAAGAAAAAGTACTATTTTCATACTTTTGGGCTTTTTGATTTAAGAATACTTGGAGAACCGGTTTACTTCAGATCAGGAAAAGCGAAGGAATTGTTGGCACTTTGTGTATATAGAGAAGGTCAGATTGTAACTATATATGAACTGGTTGAGAAGTTGTGGGGGGAAGAGCAGGCTGACTATCCTGAAAAGACAGGATATAGGAGAGTTATTAAAGAATTAAGTGATACATTAAAACTATATGGTGCGGAAGAAATTTTGATAAGAGAGAGAGGAAGTCTTAGAATAAAGAAGGATATCGTGGATTGTGATTACTATGAGGCATGCTCAGGTGATAGAGGTATGTGCCTATCTTTTCAAGGCGAGTTTATGAAACAGTATTCATGGGCAGAAGAAGCAGTATTTGGTTTATATGAAAAGAAAAGATTGATAATGGCAAGTATGTAGATAATAGCTTCATTAAAGTACTGATAGTGTAATATTTTAATATAAAAATGCCTAGAAGGAGGGTAGATAAATTGAGTGTATTTTTACAAATGGAACATATAAGTAAAAGATTTGGAAATTTTTATGCAAATAAAGATATATCTCTTACTGTAAATAAGGGTGAAGTGCTAACATTACTCGGAGAAAATGGTGCAGGTAAATCAACCTTGATGAATATTTTAATTGGACTTTATCAACCTACCGAGGGAAAGATTTTTATTAATGGAAATGAAGTGAAAATAGATTCTCCAAGTCAGGCAGTTAAACAAGGTATAGGAATGGTACATCAGCATTTTATGTTGGTGGAAGCTATGACGGTATTTGAAAATATTATACTCGGTGATAAGAACTCAAAAGGGATCTTCATAGATAAAGCGGCAAGAAAAAAGGAGATACTTGAGCTATCAATCAGGTATGGACTAAATGTACAATTAGATGCATTTGTAAAAGATATATCTGTAGGTGAACAGCAAAGAGTAGAGATATTAAAGGCTCTTTACCATGGAGCTAAGTTATTGATTTTAGATGAGCCTACAGCAACACTTACCGATATTGAGACTGAGGGACTGTTTAAAATTATAGAATCCTTGATAAATGAAGATAAAAGTGTTATCTTCATCAGTCATAAGATGAGAGAAGTATTAAGAATATCTACAAGAATTGCAATACTTCGGCTTGGGGAATTGGTTGGAACTTTAGATATAGATGGTGCAGATGGACAGTCACTTGCAAATCTTATGATTGGAAAAGAGCTTCATGAAACAAAGTATGACAAGAAGATTTCTGAAGGTGATGAGGTTCTCAAATTAAGTCATGTAAAGTATCATCCGAATATGAAGCACAATGGATTAAATGATGTAAGTATGACTATAAAGAGAGGAGAAATTGTAGGTATAGCCGGAGTGGATGGAAATGGACAAACACAGCTTGCCCAGATGGTTACCGGAGTCATAGCACCGGAGGAGGGTGATATTTATGTAGATAATAGTAAAGTTGGAAGGTATGATCCCGAGTACTTTATTTTACATGGTGTTGCACATGTGCCTGAGGATAGAAATCTTCAGGGACTTATAGGTGATATGTCAATAGCGGATAATCTCGTTTTAAAGAATATTGAATCTGAAAGATTTAGCAAAGGAAAGGGAGCTTTATTAAAGAAAAAGACAATAATTGATTATGGAGAGAGTGCAGCTAGAAAGTATGATATCCGTTGTACAAGTGTAGATCAGGACGTGAGGAGTTTGTCAGGTGGAAATCAGCAGAAGGTAATCCTTGCCAGAGAATTAGAGTCAAGTCCGGAAGTATTGGTAGTGGTTCATCCAACAAGAGGCTTGGATATAGGAGCAACAAATTTTGTACATGAGCGTATAATTGAAGCAAGGGATAATGGTGTTGGAATAATACTGATAAGTGCAGATCTGGATGAGATATTAAAAATGTCAGATCGTATTTTGGTTATGTTTGAAGGCCGGATTATGGGAGAATTTCCAGGAAATAATCCTTCAGTAGAGAAGATAAGCATGGCAATGACAGGAAACAATGAGGTGAATAATAATGAATAAAACGATGAAGATTATGGAAAAATTTATCATTCCACTTGTTTCGATTATTATAGCATTTATTGTCGGAATGATTATTATGCTTGCATTGGGAGTTAATCCGGTTTTGGCTTTGACAGCGTTATTTAAAGGAGCATTTGGAACAAGTGCAAGTATTGGAACTACTTTAAATAAATCAACACCCTTAATTTTTACATCTCTTTGTGCCTGCTTTGCATATAAATGTGGTGTTTATAATCTTGGTGGAGAAGGACAATTTTTATTTGGAGCAACAATTGCATTTGTGCTGTACACTTAAGTGGAATACATGGAATACCAGGAATCATTTTAGCATTACTTATTGGAACTGTTGCCGGAGGAATATGGGGACTGCTTCCGGGAATATTTAAAATAACAAGAGGGCTTAATGAAATGATAATATCTATAATGCTCAACTATATTGCAACTCTTTTTATGGGAGTAATTTATACAAGTTGGATTAGAGATACAAATATGCCACAGACACCTTCTATCGACAATTCATTAATGTTATCAAAGGTGATACCAAGTATGAGATTTACATGGTCATTTGTAATTGCGATTGTAATAGGACTGGTTATGTACTATGGATTATATTGGACATCTAAGGGATTTAAGTTAAGAGCTGTAGGGCTTAATATGACAGCAGCCAAATTTAATGGCTTATCTGTAAAAAGATATATACTTTTTAGCTTTATCATATCAGGTGCTGTTGCAGGACTTGGTGGTAGTGCGGACTTGCTTGGAACTCAGTATCGTCTTATTAACGGATATGGTAGTGGATATGGTTTTGATGGAGTTGCCATAGCATTGATTGCACAATTACATCCAATAGCAGCTATTATAGTATCTATTTTCTTCGCAGCACTTAGAGTTGGATCTACATCTATGCAAGTTGCGACAGGAGTTCCAACAAGTGTATCTGATATTATGCAGGCACTTGTAATAGTGTTCTCTGTTGCAGGAATGGCTATGACGAAGCTTCCTGAATTTGAAATGTTTAGATTAAAATATTTAACAAAAAAAGTGGAGGGTAAAGCATGAATACAACATTAATTTTAAGTATTGTATCCGCATCTGTCAGGATGGCAGTTCCGTTATTGCTAATTGCACTGGCTGAGCTTTACTCAGAAAAAGCGGGTATGGTGAATATTGGCTTGGAAGGCCTGGCAGCAATTGGTGCACTTGTAGGTTTTATGGTTACTTATTATACCGGAAATACTTGGCTGGGAATATTGGGTGCAGCTGTTGCAGGTATATTGATAAATTTAATTTATGCTTTTTCAACAATATCACTTTGTGCTAATCATATTGTATATGGTATGGCTATGAATATTTTGGCACCTGCCCTTGCCTCATTTATATATAGAATTTCATTTGGTGTAGGAAATTCATTGACACAGATTGAACTTATGAAGCCCATAGAGATACCGATACTGAGTAAGATACCGTATATAGGTGAATTAGTTTTCCATCAGACACCTATGGTTTATTTGGCATTTTTAATGGTACCTTTAACAAGTGTTTTTTTTCAAAGACAAAGATGGGACTTAATTATAAATCAGTAGGAGAATACCCTAAAGCTTCAGCAACATTGGGAATTAATGTTATAGGAATTAAATATATATCTTGTATTATATGCGGTGCTCTTGCAGCAATAGGAGGGGCGTACCTGACAACATGCTATTCTACAACTTATACAGAGGGGATAGTATCAGGTAGAGGATTTATTGCATTGGCTGCGGTTATATTTGGAAGATGGATGGGAACAGGAGTTATGTGGGCATGCTTGTTCTTTGGACTATGTGATGCAATTCAGATAAGATTACAAGTTAGTAGCATAGGATTACAATATCAGTTTTTCCAAATGATTCCATATATAGCAACAGTATCAGTATTGGCTATAATAGGTTCTAATAAAGCCGGACCAAAAGCGAATGGACTTCCTTATTGTAAGGAACAGAGATAAACAATAAATTATTTTAAAGGAGGATTTTTTATGATGAAATTTAAGAAGGTAATATCTATGTTAATGGCTACAACTATGATATTTACTCTTGGAGCATGTGGAGGAGGTGCAAAGACAAACGAGAGTGTTACTACAAGTGATACACAAAAAAGTGGGAAATATAAGGTGGCATTTATTTTAAACTGTAGCATTAATGATGGAGGATGGGGTACCGCATGTTACAGTGAGTTGGTTTCAGCTTGTGAAAAAAATTCAGATTGGACAATGGAGTATACAGATAATTTGTCACAAGATGGATATTATGATGCAATGGTTGCATACTGTAATGCCGGATTTAATTTAATATATGCTCCGGGTGGTGAATATACAGATGCTGTGTTACAGGTGGCTAATGAATACCCCAACATTGCTTTTGCCATATTAAACGGAGACACAGATGTGCCTGAAAAAGCAACCAATAAAAATGTAACATCACTTTTACCAAATGCACAACAAATTGGTTGGATAGCAGGTGCATTGGCAGGACTTATGTCTGAAACAGGCAACATAGCGTTTATAGGTGGGATGGAGCTGACAACAACTGTGGCAAAGTATAAAGGATATGCGGAAGCAGCAAAGTATGTTGCCGAAAAAGATGGAAAGAGTATCAATGTTTTGGATGCCGTTTATGCAAACTCCTTTGATGATTCTTCAAAAGGAATAGAATTTGCAAATGCAATGATGGAGCAGAATGCAGATGTATTTTTCGGAGATGCTTCAGCAGTTGACTCAGGTGCAAGACAGGCTATTGATGAACATAATTCAGCAAAAGGCAAAGTTGAAGTATATGACATAGGACAACCGGCTGATATTTTAGGTCAAAATGAATGTGTGATAGGATCACAGATCACAGATAATTCTTCACTTATAGAATTAAGCTTTAAGGCCATTGAAGAAGGAAAATTTGGAGGTGAAGTATTGTATGGTGATTTACAAAATGGTGTTTTATCAGTAGGAAAACTTAGTGATTTGGTTCCGGCTGAAAAGCAAAGCCTGTACAATGAATATATTGAACAGATGAAAGCTGATAAATTTATGAAGTAATAATAAAGGGGAAAATATGGAGTATCAAAAGCACGAATATTACTTGAGAAGATGTATTGAGGTTTCAAAAAATGCAAGAAAAAATGGAAATACGCCGTTTGGAGCTATATTGGTTGATGAGCAAGGAAATATTCTTTTAGAGCAGGAGAATGTAGAAATTACTGAAGGAATATGTACGGGACATGCCGAAACAACATTGGCTGCTAAAGCGTCTCATTTATATAGTAAGGATTTTCTTTGGAAATGCACTTTGTATACGACTGCTGAACCATGCTCTATGTGTACCGGTGCAATATACTGGGCAAATATAGGAAGAGTAGTATTTGGGATGACTGAAAGAAAGCTTTTAGAACTCACAGGTAGTAATGAGAAAAACCCAACTTTTGATATGCCATGCAGAAAAATACTTGCAGCAGGTCAAAAGAAGATTGAAGTTATAGGTCCAATTTCGGATGTTGAGGAAGAAGCAGCAAAGGTACATGAGGGATATTGGGATTAGAAAATTGTAGTAAATAGAAAAGTATTTGTGGGATGATGTAGTTATCACATTTTTATTTTTCATTTGTTTGGACGAGCTGGAACCAGCTCGTCCTTTTTATAAAATTATTAATGTAATATCTCAATTGGAATAATTAGAACATAATATAAAAAAATATCTATTTAAAAATATATTAAAGATTCTCAAAATAAATAAATTATAAAAAGAATAATATGTAATATAATATAATAAAAACTCATATATTCAACCAAAGATACAATTTATAAACAAAGTATATTGAAATACAAAAAAATATATAATATACTACATTTAATAAGTACGGCGAACGAACTAAATCTACTGTGAATTATAGGGGGAGTAATGACACATCAACAAGTTATAAAGAATAAAAACAAGAAGAATTTATACAATATAATATCTAACAATGAGGGAATATCTAGAGCAAGACTTGCAAGTAAAACCAAACTTAGTAAATCGACTGTATCATTGTTAGTAGATGAATTGATAAATGAAAAAATGCTTGTAGACATTGGTACAGTAGAGAGTGGAATGCAAGGACGTAGACCTAATGGACTAGTGGTAAACAAAGATAGATTTATATTAGTAGTTAATATAATGAAAAAAAGTGTAGAAATAGATTTGGTAACGCTGTCGTATGAGGTGCGAGAAAACTATAACTATGCATATAAGGGGAAAATATATGTAAAGTATTTATCGGATATCATAAAAGAAAGTTTGAATAAGTACTCATCAGAAATATTAGGTGTATGTATAGTATTACCGGCAATAATAGATAATGTTAATAGGAATATAATCACTATGGTTCTTGATATGGAAAAGAATGAGACATTTATAGATGATTTAAGAGATTATATTCCACAACAATATGGACTAGCCTTTTTTAATGATACTACGAGTTTAGCATATGCAGAAAATACTTTTGGCTGTGTGGAGAGTGCAAACTATGCATATATAAATATAAATGAAGGTGTAGGAGCAAGTTTTATACATGATTCAAAAATACTTAGAGGAACTACGGGATTAGCTATGCAGTTGGGGCATATGTCAATTAAAAAGGACGGAGCACTATGCAGTTGTGGGAATAGGGGGTGCTTAGAAAATTATATAGGAGAGTTATCTCTTAGAAATAGAGCTATTGAGTATGGTCTTATAGATAAAGATTTTGATATTGATTTCTTGTTTAGGGACCTTGAAGAGCTGTCGTCTAAGGGGAATGAAAAAGCAGATGCTTTAATATATGAATTAGCAGATGAGTTGAGTGATGCTTTGGGAAAAATTATTGTGATTTTAAATCCGGAAATAATTGTAATAGGAGGAATTGGTAGGAAACTGGGAGAGAAGTATTTGAGTAGGATACAGACAAATATAAAAATTAATGGGTTTACACAGTTTTGTAAGAATATAAACATAAAGTATACAAAACTGAAAGATTCAGCGATATTTATAGGAGCAGCGAAGTATTATATTGATAAGCATTTTGATTTTAGCAGGAATGCAGAGGGAGATTTGTTTTTGAGTTAGGAAAAAGAGCGTATGGAAAGAATTATAGCTGTAAATACAAACACATATCATGGTTTTGGTATAGAGGAAACACTTTATGAAATAAAAAAATCAGGATTTAAATATATAGAACTGACGGCAACTAAGGGATGGACGGAACATGTATATAAAGATATGAGTTTTGAATATCTACAAAGCATAAAGGACTTAATGCATAGATTAAATCTGGAATGTGTAGGATTTAGTGGACATTCTAATCTTTTGAATAAGGACAGGTTGAAAGATTTTATATGTAATATACATCTTGCTAAATTTTTTGGAGCTAAATACATAGTATCCTCTGTAGGTGAGGCACATTTGAAAGATAAAGAGTGTGAAGATGCAGATTTAATAAAAAATATAAAAGAACTAATAGAAATATTAGAGTTAGAAGATGTAAAACTTGTACTGGAAACTCATGGAGAGCATTCAAATGCCAGAGTGTTAAAAGACATAATAGATAAAGTGGATAGCAAGTATGTAGGTATTAATTATGATACTGCAAATGTTATTTTTTACAGTAATGTAAGGCCGGAAGTCGATATAGATTTTTGCATAAAGGATGTATCATATATGCACCTTAAGGATAAGGCTGGAAAAAATAATGAGTGGAATTTTCCTGCATTAGGAAAAGGGAATATAGACTTTGATATAATATTTAAGAAGTTAGGGCTGGAAAATAATAATTGTCCTTTCAGCATAGAGATAGAGTTTACAGAAAAAGGTGTAAAGGACATAGAGGATGTAACTAAGGCTGTTATAGATTCAGCAGCTTATTTAAAGAAAAAAGGTTTTTCATTTTAGGAGGGAAATATGAGAAAAAGTAAATTATTGGTTGCACTTGGTTGTATGGTATTAGGTATTGGTTTAGCTGCATGTGCTAAAGATAGTGGTAATGTAGGAGATGACAAGCAACAAGCTACAGAGAAGGCTGAAACAAAAGATGAATATACTTTCGGATATATTGCTTATGATATGAAGGATATATGGAATGAATATTCTGCCAAGGCTTTTGAATATGCTGCAACAAAACAAGATGTAAAGGTGAAAACGGTAATTCTTGATTCTCAAAATAGCTTAGAGGAGTCGGTTGCTGCAATGGAGTCATTAATACAACAGGGTGTGGATGGTATTTCCATATTCCCTATATCTACAGAACAAGGAAGCACATTGGTAAAAATGGCGAATGAAGCAGGAATACCTGTAACGGTGGAAAACTTTGAGATGAATGATGATTCAGGTGACTACATTGCAAGTATAGCTTGCAAATATGATGATATAGGATATGCGGCTATAAAATATATTGCAGAGACTAAACCTAATGCAAAAGTCTTTTTCTGTGCAGGACAAGAGGGTGCAGGAGTGTATGAAAAGTATCAGGAAGGTGTAGATAGAGCGTTAAAAGAATTTGGCGATAAGGTAAGTGTGGTTTCTACCTTACATGGAGATTGGCAGACAGAAAAGGCATATAATATTACTACAGACTTAATATCATCAGGTAAAGAGTTTGATTATATATTTGCAAATAATGGATTGATGGCTCAGGGATGTTATAAGGCAGTAAAGGATGCAGGTTTAGATAATATCCCTATAGTATCAACAGGTGGATCACCGGATGATTACAAAATGCTGCAGGATGGTATAGAAAGTGCAAATATGACAGCTCCGGTAAGTATACAAGGTATAACAACATTCCAGAATCTTTATGACAGTGTCGTTTTAAATAAGGAAGTAGAGAAATTTAAAGCTCTTCCAATAATACCGGTCAGTGCGGATAAATTAGATGATTTTATAGCATGGGATGATTATGATGCCGCATATAATTATGTGTATACTAAGTAATGGAAAGAATAATGAGTGATGAAAAGTTATTGGAAATCAAAGAACTAAAAAAGAGCTTTTCAGGAATATATGCTTTATCAGATATTAATTTTGATCTTATAAAAGGAGAGATACATTGTCTGGTTGGAGAGAACGGTGCAGGTAAATCGACTTTTATGAAGATACTATCAGGAGCATATATTCCTGATAGTGGAGATATAAATATTCTGGGAGAAAATTATACAAAGCTAAATCCTAATTTGTCTAAAAGTCTAGGCATAAGTATAATCTATCAAGAGAATGATTTGGTACAGAATATGTCTATAGCTGAAAAATATATTTATAGGAAATGAGATAAAGAAAAAAACGTTATTTTTTTATGATAGTAGGGCGGCTATAAATAAGACATCCGAGTTTATAAGAGATTTAGGAATAAACTTAAATCCTTTTAGATAAGGTTGCTGATATATCGGTGGCAGATAAACAGTTTGTAAAAAAATATTAAAAAGCTCTTGTAACTAATCCTAAAATACTTATTATGGACGAACCTACTTCGATGTTTAATATTAAAGATGCAAAAAAAGTATTAAACTTGGTTAAGAGAATATCTGATAAAGGTGTTGGTATAATATATATTTCTCATTTTCTGGAGGAAGTTAGAGAAATAGCGGATAGGATAAGTGTTATAAGAGATGGCAAATCAATTAGTACTTATGAAAATTCGGGTAAAAACATAGACTTAAGAGTAATCACTAAAGATATGGTAGGAAGATCTATAGACAGTTTTTATACTAGAGAGAAAAATCAGATAGGTGATGTAGTACTTGAAGTAAAAGATTTAAAGCTATATGAAGAGTTTGAACCTATAAGTTTTTCTTTAAAAAGAGGTGAAATACTTGGATTCTCCGGAATGGTTGGTTCCGGTAGGACGGAGATAGTTAGAGCAATAACTGGAGCGGACAGTTTTTATAGTGGTGAAGTCTATGTTAATGGTAGTTTGGTGAAAATAAAATCGCCTAAGGATAGTATAAAAGAGGGATTTGCACATATAACAGAAGACAGACAGGCACTTGGACTTGGCTTGAGGGCAAGCGTTTTGGATAATATCAGTTTGGTAGCTATAGGTAAAATATTTAAAGGGATATTTAATAATGTAAAGAAACAAAAAGAGGCTGTTTCTCCTTTGATAAATGACTTGCATATAAAAGTTCCAAGTGTAAATACAGAAGTTATATATTTATCAGGTGGAAACCAGCAAAAAGTGGTATTAGCTAAATGGTTATTGATGGACCAAAATATTTATATTTTTGATGAACCAACGAGAGGTATAGATATTGGTGCCAAGTCGGAGTTTTACAGCCAGATGTCAAAACTTTGTAAAGAGGGAAAAAGTATAATAATGATAAGTTCAGATATGCCGGAGCTTATTTCTATGAGTGATAGAGTATTAGTTATCAGGGACCATAAAATAGAAACAGAGCTGATAGGTGATGAGATAAATGAAGAAAATATCATAGAAAAAGCTTTAGGAGTAAATTAATTATGAAAGAGAATAAGATTATACTTAAAGATCAAAGGATACTTTTTGCTATTTGTGATATTTGCAATAATAGCTTGTGTTACAGTTATAAATCCTAAATTTATAACTATAAAGAATATAGTTACTATTTTGGGTCAAATATCTGTAATAGGTGTACTTACTATGGCTATGAGCATGTTGCTTATAAGTGGTGGAATAGATCTCTCTCTTGGAAATATAATGGCACTTTCGTCAGTTGTAATGGCTGCATTATTAGCAATGGGACAGAATATTATTATAGTGATATTTGGTGGCATCATTACAGGCTTGATTTGTGGATTATTAAATGGATTTATAATAGCAAAATCAAAATGTATTCCACTCATAATAACTTTAGGAACAAGTCAAATATTTTATGGTCTATCCCTTACAATATCTAAGGGAAGAATAATGAGTTTTTCAGGTGTGTTTGATGTTTTAAGCAAAACAAAATTTTTTGGAGTTTTTCCCGCAATGCTTATAGTGCTGATTCTTATGATTATTTTAGCCTATATTCTAATGAATAAAACTATTGTTGGAAAGCGGCTGATGGCTATTGGTGGAAATGAGAAAAATGCTTATTTATGTGGAATAGAAATAGACAAGTACAAGATACTGATATATTCATTATCAGGAATATTCTGCTCTGTAGCAGCTATAGTTTTTTCAGCCCGAATAGATTCTGTAACAGCAAATGCAGGTTTGGGTTACGAAACAAGTGCGTTGACTGCAGCGATTATAGGTGGAGTTACATTTGAAGGTGGAAAGGGAAGCATAGCAGGTGCTTTTCTAGGATGTATTTTGATGGGAGTTATAAGTAATGCTATGAATATTTTACAGGTAGAAACTTATATACAAACAATTATAACAGGCATTATTATTGCAGCAGCAGTGGTTTTTAGTAATGTAGCGAGTATGAGGGGAAGAAAATGTTAAGGGTATTAATTATCGGTGCAGGTTTTATGGGACAAACTCATGCATCCATATATAATAGTATGGAAGAAGTTAAGCTTGTTGGTATTGTTGATAAGAATAAGGTAAAAGGTGAAAAGTTTGCCAAAGAATATAATTGCATCTATAGTGAAGATTTATTAGATACTTTTAATTCAGAAACTATAGATTTCGTGGATATATGCCTTCCGACATTTTTGCATGAAGAGTATATTATAAAAGCAAGTGAATACGTAAGGTATATAATATGTGAAAAGCCAATAACTCTGAGTATGAGTTCATTAGAGAATATATTTCAGGTACTTGAAAAAAATAATACAAAACTGTATTTAGGTCAAGTATTAAGATTTTGGGAAGAATATGTAAACGCTAAGAATATATATGAAACAGGTCGTCTAGGTAAATTAAGGTATATAGAAGCTGATAGACTGTCTGAACCACCAAGTTGGAGCTCATGGTATAAAAAAGCCAGTAAAAGTGGTGGTGGATTATTTGATTTGCATTTACATGATATAGATTTTTTGGTGTATCTGTTTGGAAAACCTGTAACTGTATATGCAAATGGAGTTAAGGACGAAAATGATGCTTGGAATTTTGTTAATACAAGTATGACTTTTAACGGAAATGTAATTGCGAGTATCCATGGAATAATAAGCATGAGTGAAAATTATCCTTTTACTATGAAACTATGTATGGTTGGAGATGAGGCAAGCTACGAATATGAGATGAAAGCCGGTAAAAATCTTGAAAATAGAGAAAGTGCAGTAAGGCATTCTAATGTATATAGTAAGCATGGTATAGAAAAAGTGGTTACATGTGATGCTGACGCATATCAATCAGAGCTGAAACATTTTGTAGACTGCATTAATGAGAATAGAGATTCAGAAATAGTAAGTTTAAAGAGTATTAAAAATACAATGCAAGTTATGGAGGCTATAAAGGAGTCTTTAGAAATGGGTAGAATAGTCACACTTGGAGCTGGTATATGAAATTAGGATATAGTATGTTCTCTTTTTCTGAAAACATAGATTTAAAGGATATTTTTTCTAATGTAAGCCTGATGAAATATGATGGTGTTGAACCGTACTCAGCGAGGAAGGTTATCTAAATCCAAGTATGAGAGAAGGCGAAGTGTTAGAAATCAAAAAAATGGCAAATGCAAATGGTCTGGAGATACCGAGCGTTGGCGTTTGGTCTTTGTGGGATAATAATCCTGTTTCCAATGATTTAAGTATTAGAAAAAAAGCTGTAGATATTATAGAAAGACAATTAGAATTTGCAAGTATACTTGGTGCCAACACTATTTTAGTAATTCCCGGATATACACATTGCGGTTTTGCAAAAAATCCTGAAAAAGTAGCATATGATGTAGCATATGATAGAGCGTATGAATTATTTTTTAAATTGGAAAAAGTAGCAAGAGAGTATAAAGTATCGATAGGCATAGAGAATGTATGGAATAAGTTTTTGCTGTCTCCAATAGAAATAAAAAAATTTTTGGATGATATAAACTCTGAATATGTGGGTGCCTATTTTGATGTTGGAAATATTATGTACATAGGTGATCCAAGTGATTATATAGAAATATTAGGCAGACATATTAAAAAGATCCACATAAGTGATTATAGAGTAGAACAAAGTGGTTTGGGGGCATTTGTGGATATATTTGCAGGGGATGTAGACTTTTTAGAGGTTATTAAATCACTAAAGAAAATAGGATATGATGACTATCTGATGTTGGAAATGCTCCCCAATTATAAGGTGGTCCCTGAATTATCAATATACTCAAATAAGCCGGCAATGGATCGACTGAAATATATGTATGAAACATTGTAAATTTACTATTAACTTAATACTAATATTAGTTTTTATACAGCCGTGTTAAAAGCATGGTTGTATTTATTTTATGGGTAATACTTGTTGTTTGCTAATACTGAGTTTTTGATATAGAATATATAAAAAGTATTAAATTTACACCAAAATAGAATTTGGAGAAAAAGGCCTAATACAAAAGGAATTGTCTGACCACATTTGTGGAGTTTGATTTGCTAGGATGATTGAGGAAAAGTAAGGAAAGAATAGCTATAGAACGGCTGGTACAAGAGGCAAACTTAGTGTTATAAAACAGCTGAAATTTGGAAAAGATATTGCAAGGACTATATGGACTTGACAAAGAGAATGAATATAAAGTGAGGTAGTATATGCTGAAGTTTAATTATTATTCACCTACAAGAATTATTTTTGGTGAGGGCACAGTAGGAGAAGTTGGTAATCTTATAAATGAATACGGGGCAAAAAAGGTTGCTGTTATCTATGGTGGTAACAGTGCAAAGAAAAGTGGATTACTTGATTTAGTAGAGAATAAGCTGAAAGACGAGGATATGGAGGTGATTTTACTAGGAGGTGTAGTACCAAATCCTCTATTAAGTAAGGCTAAGGAAATGACTACAAAAGCATGTGAATTCGGAGCAGATTTTATTCTGGCAGTAGGCGGAGGCAGTGTTATAGATACTGCGAAGTTTGTAGCAATGGGTGTGGCAAATCCGGATACTGATATAGAAGAGTTTTTCTTTCAGAGAAAAAAAGTGGAAAGATCCATGCCTATAGGTACTATTTTGACTATAGCTGCAGCAGGTTCTGAGACAAGTGACTCTGCTGTACTCACAGATGATATTACAGGAACTCATATAAAGAAGGGAATTACTACAGATTATAATAGATGTAAGTTTGCTATAATGGATCCTGAGCTAACATATACTTTGCCAAGGTATCAGATTGGGGCAGGAGTAGCTGATATTTTTATGCATACTTCAGAGAGATATTTTACAAATATTTTGGGTAATCATCTGACTGATGAGATGGCGGAAGGACTGTTTAGAGATATTATAAAGTTTGGACCGAAGGCAATAGAAAATCCTACAGATTATGAGGCTATGAGTGAAGTGATGTGGTGTGGTAGCATATCACATATTGGTTTGACAGGACTTGGTGCAAAGGGTGATACAGCTAGAGATGGAGATTGGTCCTGTCATCAGCTTGGAATGGCTATATCATCACTATTTGATTCCACACATGGAGCTACTTTAAGTGCTCTTTGGTCTGCTTGGGCAAAATATGTAAAGGACGAAAATATATCCAGATTTGCAAGCTTTGCAAGAAAGGTTTATGGAATAGATGAAGTAGATGATTGTAAAGCTGCTGATATAGGTATTGAAAAAACAGACGAGTTTTTGTATCCATAGGCATGCCTATAAATTTACATGATCTACTTGCAAGAGAAATTGGTGATAAGGATATAGAAGATTTGGCATTAAACTGCTCATACAATAAGTCAAGAAGTATAGGATGCTTCAAAGTTTTGGATTATCAGGATATGTATAATATATACAATATGGCAAGATAATATTGTTGTCTGTTGGAGAATATGAAGTTTTAAATTAGGGAGAGTATGACTTGATTTGAGCCATATTCTCCCTGATTTTTTCTTGATTAATTTACAAACCTAAAAAGTCCTGGACTTGAATGTATAGATTTATTTTATGAGTCCATGACTAAAATTTAGGTTTTTAGATAGACCATTTTCAATATCTCCATTTAAGTAAACCATATTTAGATATATACGAATTATGGTACCGATTATCCTCTGTTACATCCTCGCCGAACCATTTTGGCGGAGTAAAATTACTTGCTTCTTCTACTGATTTAAACTCTACTTCAACCAAGACCAAACCTGAAAGATCACTTTTAAAAATATCCAGTTCCGCTACAAGGCTGTTTTCAAGCGGTATTTTATATCTGCTTTTTGATATAATTATACCGTCACATTTTTTAAGTAAATGATTAAAGGACTCTTTATCAAGAGGAAGATTGTATTCGCTGTGGGATAGCAGACCGCTTCCCTTATAGGTGAGAACATAATCATCATTTTCTTTTCTTATCCTAACTACCGGATTCGTATTTAAATATCCCTGTATCATATCGATTCTTTCATAGACATCCAAATCACTGGGGATCTCATTTATAAGAAACTTCCTTTCTATCTCTATATTTTCCATACTACTCCTTTATATTAAAAAAACAAGTTTTATATTGTAAAAATATCTTATGGATAAATTATAAGTCGATTTTTAGTTGATTTTCCAGTGGCAATTTAATAAATATATGTAATCTATAAATTGATTTTATGATCTATGACAGTAAAAAAATTTGGATGCTTGAATATAAGTGATATATAAATATTGTAGGATTAATCTATATTTGTTATAATATCTCTGCCTTTAATATATAAAGTGTAAAGAACTATTTTGGAGGAATTATGGATAGGACATTTATTATCATTGCAGTAGTAGTAGTGGTTTGGGCAGTGCTTTTTGCTATTATGATGAGCCTTAATAAAAAGAGGCAGGAGAAAGCTAAGGAGTTTGCAAATGAGAATCAGAATAGGGCTATTGTTCATTTGTATGGAAAGAATTTAAAAATTGATGAACAGGACATTTCACAGTTTGATGCTACTACAGGAGAGAACTTAGAAAAGGTGGTAGCACTCAATGGTGGAAAGCATAGTTTTGAAGGCGTTTTTGAAACTACAGCGGTAGGTATTGCAGGAAAAAATATAAATATAAAGACAGATAAATTAGAATTTGATGTGGAATTAAAAAGTGGACATAGTTATTCTATAGGAATATATGATTATTCACCTGAAGATAGAGAACGCTATGTAAAGGAGTATGGCAGCAGGGTAGAGGACATTCTTGTAATGCCTTTAAGTCTTTATAAAGAGAGTGATTATGCCGGAGGTTGTTTGGTAGTTAGCTGCGATAAATAATATTTAAAGAATTACGAAAATAAGCTTGAAACTTTTTAATCACTGTTGTATGAGATTTAGCTTTGTGCTATAATGATTAATTAGATGTGCCTCTTTAAGGCATTTATGAAACAAGGAGAAACTTTAATGAGCGTAGAAGTACAAAAATTAGAAAAAAATATGGCAAAGCTTACAGTCACAGTAGAAGCTAAAGAATTTGATAAGGCTATAGCTGAATCCTTTAAGAAAAATAAAAATAAATTCAATGTTCCGGGATTTAGAAAGGGACATGTTACACAGGAAGTTTTTGAGAAGATGTACGGATCAGAGAATTTGATTCCGGATGCTATTGACTTTATTCTTGATGCAACATATCCAAATGCAGCAAGAGAGAGCGGACTGGAGATCGTTTCAAGACCTGAGATAGATATCAAGAATGCTAAGAAAGGCGAAGACTTCGTATATGAGGCTTTGATCGCAGTTAGACCTGAAGTAAATCTTGGAGAGTATAAAGGTATTGAAGTAGCTAAGGCTGATGAAGTTGTAAACGATGAAGATATTGCAAGTGCATTAAAGAGCGAGCAGGAAAAGAATGCAAGACTTATTACTGTAGAGGGAAGAGCTGTAGAAAATGGTGACAATATCACTCTTGACTTCGAGGGAAGAATTGACGGCGTTGCTTTTGATGGTGGTAAGGGCGAGGATTATCCTCTCGTTATCGGTTCAGGCACATTTATACCGGGATTTGAGGATCAGATCATTGGACATAATGCAGGTGAGGCTTTTGATGTAAATATTACATTCCCTGAGAACTATCAGATGAAGGATATTGCAGGTAAGGCAGCAGTATTTGCTTGTACTGTAAAGGAAATCAAAAAGAAAGAACTTCCTGAGCTTGATGATGACTTTGCAAGTGAGATTAGTGAGTTTGATACAATGGCTGAGTACAAGGAAGATTTGAAGAAGCAGCTTTCAGAGGCTAAGGCTAAGAGAGCAGCTACAGAGAATGAGAATGCTATAGTGGATAAGTTGATTGAGACTTCTACTATGGATATTCCGGATCCTATGGTAGATGCACAGGTTGAGGGACTTGTAGCAGATTATAGTAGAAGAATGCAGAGCCAGGGAATAACACTTGATCAGTATCTTCAGATTACAGGCATGACAAGAGCAGATTTGAATAATCAGTTCAAGCCACAGGCTTTAAAGCAGATCAAGACAAGACTTGTTCTTGAGGAAGTTGCAAAGGCTGAAAATATCACTGTAAGTGAAGATGAGATAAATGATGAGCTACAAAAGATAGCAGATTCTTACAAGATGGAATTGGAGAAGATTAAAGGATTCTTTGGTGAGAATGAGAGAAAGCAGATGAGTGATGATCTTGCTGTTCAAAAAGCTATTGACTTTTTAGTAGAAAATGCTAAATTAGTATAAATTATTAAAAAATAAGTCAGCCTTAAGGCTGGCTTATTGGAGTATTAAAGGATTTTAAAATCCTTAAAGATAGAGAGTTATGAGTTTAGTACCTACAGTCATTGAGTCTACAAGTAGAGGTGAGAGGGCCTTTGATATATACTCAAGACTATTAAAGGATAGAATAATATTCTTAGGAGAAGAGGTAAATGATGTTACTGCGAGTTTAGTGGTGGCACAGATACTTTTCTTAGAGTCAGAAGATCCTACAAAGGATATCAATCTTTATATAAACAGTCCGGGTGGAAGTGTTGTGGCAGGTATGGCTATATATGACACTATGCAATATGTAAAATGTGATGTGTCAACCATATGTATGGGGATGGCTGCAAGTATGGGCGCATTCCTTTTGGCAGGTGGAACAAAGGGAAAGAGATACGCACTTCCAAATGCCGAGATAATGATTCATCAGCCTTCAGGCGGTGCTCAGGGTCAGGCCAGTGATATAAAGATAGTTGCAGAGCAAATATTAAAAACAAAACAGAAATTAAATAAAATATTGGCAGAGAATACAAATCAGCCAATAGAGGTCATAGAAAGAGATACTGAGAGAGACAATTATATGTCTGCCGAAGAAGCCCTTTCTTATGGAATCATAGATAAGGTTATAGAACACCACTAAGGAGGTATTATGGCCAATAAGGACAAAATATGTTGTTCATTTTGTGGAAAAACATCCAATCAGGTTAGAAGACTTCTTTCAGGTCCAAATGGAGTATATATTTGTGATGAATGTATAGAGTTATGTTCAGAGATACTTGAAGAGGAGCTTGAGGGAGCTGCAGACTATTATGATACTTCAAATGATATAAATCTTTTAAAGCCAAAGGAAATCAAAAATTTCCTGGATGATTATGTTATCGGACAGAATGATGCCAAGAAGGTATTGTCTGTAGCAGTATATAACCATTATAAGAGAATAAAGTCTAAGAAGAATTCGGAAGTTGAAATACAAAAAAGTAATATTTTGATGCTTGGACCTACCGGTTCAGGAAAAACATATTTGGCACAGACTCTTGCAAAAATTTTGAATGTACCATTTGCTATTGCAGATGCTACTACACTTACAGAGGCAGGGTACGTGGGAGAAGATGTTGAAAATATTCTCTTGAAGCTTATTCAGGCAGCTGACGGTGATGTAAAGAGAGCTGAATATGGAATTATCTATATAGACGAGATAGATAAGATAACAAAGAAGTCTGAGAATGTATCTATCACCAGAGATGTATCAGGTGAGGGTGTACAGCAGGCATTGCTGAAGATACTGGAAGGAAGTATAGCTTCAGTGCCTCCACAGGGAGGAAGAAAACATCCACAACAGGAGCTTATACAGATAGACACCACCAATATATTATTCATATGTGGTGGAGCTTTGATGGCTTAGAGAGAATTGTGGAGAACAGACTTTCAAAGGGAAGTATTGGATTTAATTCAGATGTAGTTGAGAAGAATTCCAAGTCAGTAGATGAATTGTTTAAGATGGTACTTCCTGGAGATTTGACCAAATTTGGTCTTATACCTGAGTTTATAGGTCGTGTACCGGTGACAGTATCTTTAGATTTGTTGGATAAGGACACACTTGTAGAGATAATGACAAAACCCAAAAATGCTATTACAAAGCAGTATCAGAAGCTATTTGAGCTTGATGATGTAAAGCTTGAGTTTGAGGATAAGGCTATTGAAGAGGTGGCGAATCTGGCACTTGAAAGAAAGATTGGTGCAAGAGGCTTAAGATCAATACTTGAAGGTGTGATGACAGATGTTATGTATGAGATACCTTCAGATCCGAATATCGGTATTTGCACTATTACAAAGGAAACAATAGATGGTGGAGAGCCGGATATTGTATACAGAGACAAAACTGTAAGATCAAAAAAGAAGAAGACAACAGACGAAAATAGCGAAATTGCTTAGAATTAATACTTACCCTCGGATAGAAGCCGGGGGTATTGTATATATTAGGGAATAAATGAACAAATTGAAAACAATATTGATTAAAGGACAGGTGATTTTTCCTGGAGAAATTATCGGATTCTCAGCTTCTGACAGAGAAAAACTGAAAGTACAATTGGAAGCTTATGAAAATAATGAAGAACTTCTTTTACTAAGATTCAAATCAGATGATGAGTTGGAAAGAAAGGATAGTGCATTCACTGAGATTAATGGTGTTATAGCCAAGGTCGAGAGTGTTAAGACTAGAGACAATGGTATTATAGAGGTGGCAATAAGAGCTTTGAGAAGAGCTAAGCTTAAATCACTGGATAATTATGCCGAAAATGAATATGAGGCTGAAGTGGAGGAATATATACAGTCTGAAGAGGGCTTTGACAGGATGTTAAAAAGTCTGCAGTTAACTATGAGAGGCTATAGTGATACAGATGCAAGATTTAAAAACAATTTTCTGAATGAACTACTTTCTATAGATAATTTACCTGAGCTTTTAGATAGGCTGAGGTTAACCTTGAATTTGGATTATTATAAAAGAAAAAGTATAAATGCTGCAAAGACTCCGGTTGAAGAGTCTATGCTTCTTATGGAAATTATGAGTGAAGCCATAGACAGGAAGGAGATCGCAGAAAAGATAAAATCAGAGGTTGATAAGGATATTTCCAAAAATCAGAGAGATTATATTCTTAGAGAACATCTGAAAGTAATTCAGAATGAAATGGCAAAAAACAGCGGTTATGAGACAGTTTCAGATGAATACGAAGAAAAATTAAAGAAAGTTAAACTGGATGATGAACATAAGGAAAAGCTGAAAAAGGATATTTCAAGATTGAACACCGCAAGCAATAATGGTGCAGAAGGTAATGTTATAAGAACATATCTGGATACAGTATTTGAGATGCCTTTTGGTATATACAGTGAAGATAATAATGATATAATTCATGCAAAAAAGATTTTGGATGAGGATCATTATGGTCTGGAAAAGGTTAAAGACAGAATACTTGAGTATTTGTCTGTTAGAATATTGAATCCTACAGGAAATTCTCCAATACTCTGTCTTGTAGGACCTCCGGGAACCGGAAAAACTTCTATAGCTAAGAGTGTTGCAAAGGCACTCGGCAGAAAATATGTGAGAATAAGCCTTGGTGGTGTAGGTGATGAGGCAGAGATCAGAGGACATAGAAGAACATACGTAGGAGCTATGCCGGGAAGAATAGTAGAAGCTATAAAAAATGCAAAAGTTTCCAATCCATTGATCCTCTTAGATGAAATAGATAAGAGTTCTAGAGATTATAAGGGAGATGTGTCATCAGCACTTTTAGAGGTACTTGATGGAGAGCAAAATAAGACCTTTAGGGACAGATATCTTGAAATACCGCTTGATTTATCTAAAGTCTTATTTATAGCCACAGCCAATACTCTTGATACTATTCCAAGACCACTTTTGGATAGGATGGATATTATAGAGATAAGTTCGTATACTGAAAATGAGAAATATCATATAGCTAAGAAGTATCTTGCACCTAAGGAGATAAAGGAAAATGGACTGAAGAATAAGGTCATCAATTTCAGTGATAAGGCTATAAAGAAGATAATCCACAACTATACCAGAGAGGCGGGAGTCAGAAATCTTTCAAGAAGAATAGGAGATATCTGTAGAAAATGTGCCAGAGAGTTGTTGGAGGGGAAAAAGAGCTTCAAAATCACAGAGAAAAATGTACGCAAGTATCTTGGAAAAGAAAAAGTAAGATATGATGAGATAGAAAAAGAACCGCAGGTAGGAATGGTTACAGGACTGGCATGGACCAGCGTAGGTGGAGATACTCTCAGCATTGAAGTAAATGTAATGCCGGGAAAAGGAGTACTTACACTTACAGGAAATATGGGCGATGTAATGAAGGAGAGTGCCGGTATTGCAAAGAGTCTTGTAAGAAGCATGGCCAAGGAATATGGTATAGAGGACGAATTCTTTGAAAAGCATGATATACATTTACATATACCTGAGGGTGCTGTACCTAAGGATGGTCCAAGTGCTGGAGTAACAATGACCACAGCACTTATTTCTGCAATTTCAGAGAAGAAGGTTAGAGCAGATGTGGCAATGACCGGGGAGATAACACTAAGGGGAAAGGTACTTCCTATAGGTGGTTTAAAAGAAAAGCTTTTGGCTGCCAGGCTTGCAGGAGTAAAGAGAGTATGTGTACCGAAGGAAAATGAAGTGGATATTTTTGAATTGTCAGCAGAGATTACAGATGGATTAGAGATAGTATATGTACAGGATATAAAAGAAGTCCTAAAGGTAGCATTGATAGATTAAAAACCATATTGAATTGATTATAAGAAAGTATAAATGAGGTACTTATGATAATAAAAAAAGCGGAGCTGGAGACTGTATGTGGTATTACCAGTACATTTCCTGAAAATACAGATCCGGAAATAGTCTTTGCAGGTAAGTCAAATGTGGGAAAATCATCATTGATAAATTCTCTCATGAATAGGAAATCTTTGGCAAGGACATCCAGTCAGCCCGGAAAGACACAGACCATAAATTATTATAAAGTAAATGATGATCTATATTTTGTTGATCTACCCGGGTATGGTTATGCCAATGCAAACCTTGCCACAAAGGAAAAATGGGGTAAGATGATAGAAAAGTACCTCCATACTTCAAAGCAGATAAGATGTATATTTTTGCTGATAGATATAAGGCATGAGCCGGGTAAAAATGATAAGCAGATGTATGACTGGATTGTATATAACGGATATCAGCCTGTAATTATAGCTACAAAGCTTGATAAGTTAAAAAGAAGTCAAGTGGATAAATGTGTTAAGATTGTGAGAGAAGGACTTGGATTACCAAAAGAAGGTGTACTTATACCTTTCTCATCACAGACCAAACAGGGCAGAGAAGAAGTATATGAATTTATAGAAAATCTTTTGGCAGAGGAACAGGTTTAATAGTATTAGAAAGAGGCTGTATGGATATTTTAAGAGATTTGATGGATTTTTTGGATTCATCAGTGACAATGTTTCATGCAATAAATGAATGCGAAAAAGTTTTACAAAAATCAGGTTTTATTTATTTGCCTGAAAATGAGAAATGGGATATAAACAAAGGAAAGTATTATACAAAAAGGAATTCATCAAGTCTTATAGCTTTTGATATAGCTGAGGGAGATTATCATTTTCAGATAAGTGCCGCACATTCCGATTCACCCACATTTAAGCTTAAGGATAAACCTATAATAGAAGCGAATGGCTACTTAAAGCTGAATGTGGAAGGCTATGGTGGTATGATTAATGCTACATGGCTTGATAAACCTCTGACATTGTCAGGAAGAGTTATGGTAAATACTGATACCGGTATTGAAACAAGACTTCTTCATATAAACAGAGATTTATTTATTATTCCTAATGTACCTATACATTTTAACAGGGAGATAAATAAGGGATTTGCTTTCAACAATCAAGTTGATATGCTTCCAATATTCAGTGCAGGCAATCTTAAAGAATCTGACTTTGACAATATGATTGCAAAGGAATTGGGTATAGAGTCTGGGGATATACTTGCAAAAGATCTATATCTGGTAAATAGACAAAAGGCGGCGATTATCGGATTTGACAATGAACTTATATCAAGTGGAAGACTTGACGATTTGGAGTGTGTTTACACATCACTTAGAGGATTTGTTGAGGCTGAAAATAAAAACCATATAAATGTCTTTGCGGTATTTGACAATGAAGAGGTGGGTTCTATTACAAAGCAGGGTGCTATGTCTACATTCCTTGCAAGCACACTTGACAGAGTAAATACTGCACTTGGAAAATCAAAGGAAGAGTATTATACAGCTATAGCAAAGAGTATGCTGATTAGCTGTGATAATGCACATGCTATTCATCCAAATCATCCGGAGCTGTTTGATGTAAAGAACAGACCTGTTTTAAATCAAGGAATCGCAATTAAAGAAAGTGCAAATCAAAAATATACAACAGATGCATTTAGCAGATCAATACTGAGAAAGATTCTTGAGAAGAAATATACCATATCAGACTTTTGCAAATAGAAGTGATATAGCAGGTGGCTCAACTCTTGGAAACCTCTCAAATACTGCTGTAAGTATGAATGCTGTAGATATTGGATTACCACAGTTGGCAATGCATTCTGCATATGAAACTGCAGGTACCAAGGATGTGGGATATGCTTTTGATACATTAAAAGCATTTTTTGAAACCAATATTGATATAAAAGATGATAGTGTTATTTTAGAGGTTTAAAATGAAATATAATAAGAATGAACGATATTTTAAATTGGGATTGACTGCAGTTGTAGTTATAATAATAGCACTTGTTATATCTTTGGTTTTCAATAATCTTGGAATTATAGCTTCAGCTATAAGAATTATAATATCTACTATTTCATCAGTACTTTATGGTGTAGTGATGGCATTTTTGATGGCACCGGTATATGATCGCATAAGTAGATGGATAGGAGAGATACTTTCATCACTGTTCCCAAAGTGGAAAAAGTATGAGAGATATTCAAAAATGTTGGCTACTTTGGCATGTCTTATTATTTTAATTTTTATAGTATTTGCATTGATAATGATGATTATACCTGAGTTAGTAAACAGTATTACAAATGTTATAAGCTATGCACCTTCGGGAGCAGCAAATCTGGAAAATTGGCTTAAAGATATACTCAATAAGAATCCTGATTTTGAGAAACTGATAATAGGTAATTATCAGGATATTAGTGAAAGACTAAGCGATATAGCAACGACCAGTATTTTGCCCAATGTAAATACTTATATAAAAAATCTATCAAGTGGTGTAATAAATGCATTGGGTGTAGTTGTAAATATTATTATCGGTTTGATGGTAATGATGTATCTTTTAAATATGAAGACCATATTAGCATCTCAGGCAAAGAAAATAGTATATGCTATTGTCGGAGTAAAGATAGGCAATGAAATAGTTACAGAAGCTAGATATATAAAGAATATGTTTGAAAAGTTTATTGTCGGTAAGATAATTGACTCAATAATCATCGGAATTATAAACTATTTCTTTATGTCTTTTATACATATGCCATATGTTTTACTTATAAGTGTGGTAGTAGGTGTTACCAATGTAATACCTTTCTTTGGACCTTTTATAGGTGCGATTCCAAGTATAGTATTGCTATTACTTGTTTCACCTATTACAGCACTTCAGTTTGCAGTTTGGATTTTGGTATTACAACAGATAGATGGAAATATTATTGGTCCTAAGATACTTGGACAGACTACAGGACTTCCAAGTTTTTGGGTACTGTTTTCGATACTGCTCTTTGGCGGACTCTTCGGTATTGTGGGTATGATAATAGCTGTGCCTACTTGGGCGATAATATACAGGACTATAGGCAGACTTTCGGAGCATTTCTTAAAGAAAAAGGGATTGGAGACTGACAGCAAACATTACATGGACCTTGATCATATAGATGAAGAAACAAAGAAATATATAAAATTAGAATAATTTATTTGCCCCTCATTTGATAAAAATAATGAGGGGTGTTTTTTAGGAGGAAAAATGACAAAAGAAAACTTAAAGTATATAGAAAATGTAAAAGCCAGGGATATACCTTGGCACAGAATAACCACAACTTATAAAAGGGCTACCGACTTTCCCGAGTGCTTTGAAATATTAAATGAAATGAAGGATAAAAAGTCTATAGAGACGGCAGGAGAGGAGATAGCTATGGGAATTGAACATCAGTCCACACTGTGGCATGCAACACCTTTTGCCTGTATATTCCTATACAGAATCTTTAAAAAAGCTTTGGAGGACAGATATAAAAATTCGGTAGCAGACTATCTTGTACCGGAGCTTGCGGAATTGTTCGGATATATAGCTGAAGCGGTAAATATTGTCGAAAATATGGAGCATGTAGATCCTTTACCGAACTTCAAAGATATGATTGATGAAAAGTATCTTTGGTCCGAAGTTTATGATGAGGAAGAGGATGAAATGAGATGGGATGAAGGTAATGTATTTCCTGATGATTTGTATTACAGCTTTTATTATTATTCAAAACAGGTGCTGCTTCTTTTAAAACCTTTTTTAAAACAGTCGGATGATGAATGGTCTAAGAAATTGTATGAGCTTATATAAAGTATGGGAGACGGGAAGACATTAACCTGATAAACAGCCTGTTAAGAATGGGAACTCTTGGAGAAGGATATACATGGATGATGAGGATAGTACAGAGCAGTTACAGACCTAAGGCGCTGCCAAGCAGTCTGTATGATGCAATGATTTTTGTATACCAAGGTGAGCCTATAGAGATAGTGGAATAATATTGTATTAAAATTCACATAGAAACTTGTTTTTTAAGAACAAAGTGATATACTTCTAGTTAGTAATATCTAACTAGGAGGTTTTATGGATAAAGTAAATATAATTATAATAGTAATATTGGCAGCAATAGTGTTTTTTGGTTTGAAGAGTTATATAAAAAAGTTGAAGAAAGGTGGAGATTGTTGTCCGGAACATGAGGAAGCGATCAAGTCTGTAAAAATAAAGGATAGGGATAAGTCACATTATCCATATGAAGTAAAGCTTGCAATTGATGGTATGAGCTGTGGTAATTGTGTTAGAAATGTAGAGAATGCTCTGAACTCACTTGACGGAACTTGGGCAAGTGTGAGTCTTGAAGATAATATGGCAACAGTCCTTTTAAAAAATCCGCCTGATATTGAAAAGCTTTCAAAGGCAGTAGATGATGCAGGATATATGGTATTGAAGAGGAAGTCATCATACTAAAGCTATTGTTGTAAAATCTCAAGACAAGGGCAAGTATTATTTAAAGTCTAAAGGTAGCCTTAATAATTGGTATATGTTATAATAAATACTACAATATATGAAATCACCAGATATAACGTGAATAGAAAGGAAATTTATGTCAAAGAAGATTAAAGTATTTTATGATTACACCTGTCCATTTTGTTATAAAGGTTTGAGGGAACTTAGCGATATTTTACCGGATTATAAGAATGTGGAGATTGAGTGGTCACCATGTGAGGCGCATCCAAGACCTGAGCCGGCCAGAGTGCATTCAGATTTGGCTGCACAGGTTGGTTTTTATCTGGCAGAGAATGGATACGATATTAAAAAATATAATGATTTAGTATTTGAAGCACATTTTGAGATCCAACAGAGAATAGATGATATAGAGTTATTGGCAGATCTGGCAGAGGCGGCAGGAGCAAATAGAGAAGATATTATAGTTTTACTTAATGATAACAGAAATGCAAAGAAAGTTGAGGATTCCAATATTGAGGTTTGGCAAACTTTGGAAATTCAGGCTGTACCTTCTTATGTATGTAGTGATAGGATGGCTGCCTCCGGAGGTGGATTACTTGTTCCTATAGAAAAAGTTGTAGAATTGTTCAAGTTTGCCTCAAGAGCTTAATATTTTTATTAAAGAAATGCTTGAAATATTTAACAAAAATTTATATAAAGCAAAAACAAAGTCATGTTATAGTATATAATAAATATATTATAACATGGTTTTTTTATACATATAGAATGAAAAAAATACTGTGAAAAGTAGAATTTACTCCTTTGCAAAAAGATTGCAACATTTTCTTATTGACATTTAACATTTATGTAATATAATTAAATCATCCCGACGAACAAAAGATTCGTTCTTTGCAAGAAAGGAAGTAAATGAAAAACAAATTTAAAAAGGTTATAATGGTTGCATCTGTTTTTTCTGCACTTATGGCAGGAAGTGCATATGCGGCTACACAGGAAGAGGTAGATTCGGTTACCGGTCCGGCATTCGGTCTTAATGCAGATCAGTACGAGACAACGCTTGACTCATATAAGCAACAGCAGGAAGCTGAACTTGTAGCAAAGGAGGATGAAGAGATAGCTGCTCTTAGAGAAGTAGCTAAAGGAAGATCTATAGGTAAGTTTAAAGCATATGCTTACTCTGTGGACTGTGATCCTTCAAATATGACAAGATCCGGTAATAGACCGGTTGTAGGAAGAACTATAGCAGCAGATTGGTCAGTACTTCCGGCAGGTACAAGAGTGCGTATTGGTGACAGTGATAATATCTATGTAGTTGAGGATACAGGCGGAAATATCAAGGGAAGAACTATTGATATTTACATGCATAATGATGCTGAGACAAGTGCACATGGTATCAGATATCCGGAACTTTATATAGTAGAAGGTGATGCGAAAGAAGCACAGCAAAAGATTGATGCAATCTTAGCTAGGAGAGCTGAAAGACAGGCTGGTCAGAACAATAATTAGACAAATTTAGATAATAGCAAATAAGTTAATATAGAGGAATAGTTAGAGGTAGTTACATTCAGGTAACATAGACGATGTGTCTAATGAACTTCTTAATAGGAGAAATAAATTAATACATTTGCAAAAGGGATATTAGAGAGAAAATCATTTAGGTTTTCTCTTTTTTATATTTATAAAAGGCCTCAAATCTCAACGAGATTTAAGACCTTAAAACTACTGTGCAAACTGTCTTGGAGGAGTGCTCATTCCAAGTAATTCAAATCTGTATCCATCTGATTTAAGCCTTTCAATGATGGTTGGCATTGCATCATGTACAAAAGCGGTGGATGGCATATCATGCATAAGCAAAATAGAGTGTTTATTTGCATTTACCTGTTTGATAGTTTGATCAATAAGTTCTTGACCTTTCTTACCTTCTACATCACCATCAAAGGAATTCCAGTCAAAGTATACTATTCCTCTATCTCTTACAGCCTGCAAAAGCTCTGTTCTGATAGCCTTATTATATCCGGTATTGCTTCCTCCAGGGAAACGCAAAAGCTTTGTACGCTCTCCGGTAGCTTTTAATATAATATCGTCCATAGCATCATAGTCTGCCAGGAAAGCGTCTACAGAGGCATATATTTTCTTATAATCATGAGTTAAACTGTGTACTCCGATATTATGTCCTCTATCTTTGATTTGCTTTAACATATCAACAAGTGCATCATTCTCCATATACTGTGCTGTTACAAAAAAACATGCCTTAACATCGTATGCATCAAGGATATCCAAAAGTCTTGGTGTACCTGTCCATGGACCATCATCAAATGTAAGATAAACTATCTTTTCATCTGGAGAGGGAGTGGTCTCAGGCGCAGTTGTGGTTTCTGTCTCATTCTCCGAGATAGCTTCGATTTGTCCTTCAGTAGTAGTTTCACTTTGGTTAATCTCTACAGTTTCATCGGCAGTATTTGCTTTAGCTATCTTTGATTTTTTTTGCTTTTCTTGCCAACCACGAGCAACCATTGCTGTGAAAACGCAACAAAAAATCAATACTAAAATCGGTATGAAGATTTTTCTTTTCTTTTTTCTACTTCTCTTTCTCATTTCTACCTTCCTTAGATAAATTGAATGCTCTGGGTGATGTTGAATCTACGATAGATAACATGGAGTGTAGATGACAAACAGAGTATCCATACAATTACCTAGTATAACAGATAATACAGAGTTTGTGTGGATAAAATTCTTAAATACTTTTAAAGGAATATGGAATAGCTTTTTAAATAGTTTTTTTGTATAAATATATGTGAATATAGGCGCAAAATGCAAATTATAATTATATATATAATAGATGATTTTATTGACATTTTTTCAATATATAGATATTATGTCAGTGTTCAATATAAATTTGTAAAGGAATATTTTTATGGTATATATTTGGCTGATAATAGGCTTTATATGTCTTGTAGGTGGAGCTAATTTCTTTGTAGAAGGAGCTTCAGGGGTAGCAAGAAAATTGAATGTGCCATCGGTGGTTATAGGGCTTACTGTAGTGGCATTTGGAACAAGTGCACCGGAGGCTGCTGTAAGTATTGATGCGGCATTAAAGGGTAGCAATGCTATAGCTTTAAATAATGTTATAGGTTCAAATATCTTCAATCTTTTGGCAGTTGTAGGTATATGTGGAATAATACATGCTATGCCTGTAGATAAGTCACTATTAAAGTTTGACTATATTGTAAATATAGTCATAACTATAATAACTCTGGGATTTATATTTTTTGTAAGCGGTATAAATAGAATAGCAGGTGCAGTTTTATTGTTTATATTTATAGTATATATGGTATATACTATAAAAGCAGCTCTAAAGGGAAATAATGAAGGCAATGATGAGAATAAAAGGCAAATACCGATACCTCTGGCAATAGTTTATATTATTGGCGGTTTGGCTTTAGTAGTATTTGGAGGAGATAAGGTAGTTGAGTCCGCTTCTGAAATAGCCTTGATGTTTGGAATGAGTGAAACACTGGTAGGTCTAACTATAGTGGCTATAGGAACTTCATTGCCAGAGCTTGTAACAAGTATTGTAGCATCAAGCAAGGGTGAGAACGGTTTGGCACTTGGTAATGTTATAGGATCAAATATATTTAATATATTATTTATACTGGCATTTTCTTCTGTACTACATCCTATAGATGCAGATGTGGTTGCAGTGTATGATATGTTCTTTTTATTATGTGCAAGCTTAATGGTGTATATTTTAGCAAAAAATGATGGTGAAATTTCTAAGAAAGAAGGATTGGCTATGGTCATAGCATATGTGGCTTATACAGTCTTTATAATTTTGAGATAAATAAAACCGCAGGTTCATTTTGGAACCTGTGGTTTTTGGTTTAAGCCATGAAAGGTACAAGGAATAGGAAGCCACATCCTATTATAATTCCGGTTACGATAAGAACTATAGCACAATAACCCATAATATCTCTGGCACCAAGTCCGGCTATACCAAGAGCAGGTAGAGCCCAGAATGGTTGAAGCATATTTGTCCATGCATCACCCCAGGCAATAGCCATGGCGGATACAGCAGGAGAAACTCCAAGAGAGTTTCCGGCAGGCATTACTATAGGTGCCTGTACAGCCCATTGTCCACCACCTGAAGGTACAAAGAAGTTTACAATACCTGCTGATAGGAATGTAAATACCGGGAAAGTGGTTTGATTTGATATATTTACAAAGAAGTCACTTATAGCACCTGCAAGAGATTGACCTGTTGGGCCTGTAGCAGTCATAATACCCATGATACCCGCGTAGAATGGGAACTGTAATATAATACCGCCGGCACTTTTTGCAGCATCAGTAATAGCGTTTACATAACTTATAGGTGTTCCATGGAATATAATTCCAAGTGTAAGGAAAATCAAATTTACAACATTAAGTGAAAGAGTAATGCTTCCCTTGGTTTTATAGGTGTATATTAAATATATTATAGCAAATAATGCTGTAAGAATTGAAAGTAGAGGACAGCTCTCAAGCCATTCTGCCGGTGTCTTTGTAGAAGGTTTTGTTGTGTTCACCTCAGGTTCTACTAAAAGCTTAGGATCTACACTAACTGTATCCTCAGGTGATGGATGCATCTGTGCATTGACAAATGCTATAACTACAATTATAGCTATAACAATTATAAGATTCCAAGCTGAAAATATAGTCTGTGAAGTTGGAATAGATTCGCTTACAGCACCTGCAGTTTGTTTACCTATATCTTCAGTGTATGATGCAAGTTGAAGAGGTATCGAACCTGAAAATCCTGCATGCCAGATTACGAAACCGGAGTATGCTGATGCAATAAGAAGTCTGTAGTCAACTTTTTTAACTTTTTTCGCGATTTCCTTTGCAAGAATTGCACCAACTACAAGACCGAAGCCCCAGTTTAGCCAGCAGGCGATCATAGAAACTATAGTAATGAAAACTATTGCAGATGTTGGGGTTTTTGGAACTCCGGCAGCTGAATTTATAGCTTTTTTTACTAATGGAGCTGTAGCAAGAGCTGTACCAAGAACAAGTACTAAAGCCATCTGCATTGAGAATCCAAGCAAAGACCACATGCTTGAACCCCAGGCATTTGCTATTTCAAATGGATCCATTCCGCTGACAGACATTGCCGTAGCAAAAACCAGAATAGTAAGTACGATGCAAAAAATAAATGCGTCAGGTAAAAGCTTTTGGACAACATTTACACATGCGTTTGTGAATTTCTTAAACATTTTTCTGCCTCCTTTAACAAATTGTTTAATTATTAACATTATTATATCAATTTTAGGGCATACTTTCCAGTCTTAAAAACAATGAAAATCAACAAAGTTATTATATATATCCTACAAAAAAATATTACAAAAAAAGAAAGAGAGATATAACTTATATGGTCATATCTCTTTTGGCATTAAAAAGAGTGTACTATATATGTATTATAAATTTAAAGATCAAATAGATATGTAACTCGGGTCTTTGACAGTTTGCTCACCTAAATAATCATTAAAAAAGTCCTACAACCCGCATATAACCTACATTCTTCAGTTGAAATTTTTGTCAAAATATTTGTTTCAATATATAGTATTTTCTAGTATTTTATGGTATAATAAGGTGTGGAGGTTATTTATGAAAGTTACTACATCAAAATCAAAAAATGCAGAGTCCTTCTATATTTCCAAAAGCTTTATAAATGACAAAGGGGTTAGTACCTCTGTAAATGTACGCAAACTTGGTACTCTCGCTGATTTATTAAAAGAGCATGGACCCACTAGAGATGACGTCATGAAATGGGCTCGTGCCGAGGCAAAACTTGAAACACAGAAGTACAAAGAAGATAAAATAGTAAATATTTCTTTTAACTCAAGCAAAAGACTACAGACACAGCAACAAGTCTTCTATCGTGGAGGTTACCTGTTTTTGCAGTACGTTTATTATCAACTTGGCTTAAATAAAGTTTGCAGAAAGATAAGGGATAAGTATAACTTCAAGTTTGATATCAACTCGATTTTATCGGATTTGATTTACTCCAGAATACTTGAACCTTCCAGTAAACGCTCAAGTTACTCTTGTTCTATGGACTTTTTAGAGCCACCATCTTACCAATTACATGATGTATATCGCTCTTTAAATGTACTGGGCAAGGAATGTGACCTTATACAATCTGAAACTTATAGAAATAGTCATTTAGTGGGTAAGCGCAATGATAAGCTTCTTTTTTATGATTGTACTAACTATTATTTTGAGATTGAGGATGAAGATGGCATTAAAAGATATGGCAAAAGCAAGGAACATAGACCAAACCCTATAATACAAATGGGTATGTTTATGGATGGTGACGGTATTCCACTTGCTTTTTCTCTTTTTCCCGGAAATGCAAATGAACAAACCTCTATTAAACCACTTGAAGAAAAAATTTTAAATGAGTTTGATTGTCAAAAGTTTATTTACTGTAGTGATGCCGGACTTGGTTCAGAAAAAAATAAGAAAGTACAATCATATGGGTGAAAAGAGCTTTTGTAGTCACTCAATCAATAAAAAAAGCTTAATGCACAGGGGTAAGCAATGGGCTTTAGATACTAAAGGATTTAAAAGTTTGTACGATAATAAAGTGGTAGACCTGGCTGAAATCTCAAAGGATGATGAGACTATATATTACAAAGATGCTCCATATACACCAAAAGATTTATCTCAAAGACTTATCATCACATATTCACCAAAATATGCCAAATACCAAAAAAACTATTAGAGAAAAAAACAAGTTGACAGAGCTAAGTTAATGCTTGAAAAAAAGGCAGTATCAAAAAGAAAGAAGAAATCCTAATGATCCGGCCAGGTTTCTTGGCAGTATTGCAGTAACTGATGATGGTGAAAAAAAGCAAATGTACATAACTTTCTTAATACAGACAAAAATAGATGAGGAGGCAAAAGTATGATGGTATGTATGCCGTCTCAACAGACCTACTTGACGATAATGTAAGTGAAATACTAAATATAAGCGAAAAAGCGTTGGCAAATAGAAGAATGCTTTAGAATTATGAAAACCGAGTTTGAAGCAAGAATAGAGTATTTTTACAAAGAGCTGATAGAATTACTTCTCACTTCTTAACCTGCTTTTTTTAGCCTTGATTATTTACAGATATATTGAAAAAAATTTTTTTAGACCACAAGTATACATATGAAGAGATTCTAAATACCTTAAAAGATTTTTAATTTTGCATATGTAAAAGAGCAAGGTTTCATACCCTATATAAACGAACAGAGCTCACAGATAAACTACATGAGATTTGTCATTTTAATACAGATTTTGAATTTATAACAAAAAGTCAAATGCGGACAATACAAAAACAAAGCAAAGGAAAATAAAATACTATTTTTTTAGTTTCAAAACGAAATAAAAAAATGCCCTGAAAGCCAGTAAAACACTGGGTTTCAAGGGCATTTTAACTTTTGAAAACTGTCAAAGACAGGGATTATATCAATTTTAGGGCATACTTTCCAGTCTTAAAAACAATGAAAATCAACAAAGTTATTATATATATCCTACAAAAATATTACAAAAAAAGAAAGAGAGATATAACTTATATGGTCATATCTCTCTTTTGGCATTAAAAGAGTGTACTATATATGTATTATAAATTTAAAGATCAAATAGATATGTAACTCCTTCAAAGTGAGTAAAATAATATTAGAATGTCTTCAAATCATCAGCGATCTTTAGAGGAGCTTCTGTCTTTGCTATAACTTCTTCTACACTTACACCCTCAGCCACTTCGGCAAGCAATAAACCATCATCAGTAACTTTTATTACAGCTAATTCTGTAACAATCTCATCTACAGCATGAATAGCAGTGGCAGGAAGTGTAATCTCTTTTAAAATCTTAGGAGCACCGTCTTTTGCAGTATGTGTCATAGCCACAACTACCTTCTTAGAACCGGTAACGAGGTCCATAGCACCGCCCATACCGGGGATCATTACTCCGGGAATTATATGGCTTGCAAGATTTCCGTTTGAATCTACTTGTAATGCACCCAAAACAGTCATATCTACATGACCACCACGAATGATTACAAATGAGAAAGCACTGTCAAAATATGAAGCACCTGGAAGTATAGTAACATGTTTACCACCGGAATTTATCAAATTTTTATCTAATGACTTTTCATCAGCTAAAGGTCCCATACCGAGAATACCGTTCTCTGACTGAAGCGTAATATCTATACCTTCCGGAACATAGTCCGCTACCATTGTAGGAAGTCCTATACCTAAGTTTACTACGTCACCGTCATTTAAATCTCTGGCAACTCGTCTAGCAATCTTTTCTTTTGACATTATGACTCACCTCCTACAAGATAATCTACAAATATGGCAGGCACTGTAACTTGATCGGGATGAATTTCCCCTACAGGAACAATACGCTCTGCACCTACGATAACAACATCGGCAGCTGTAGCCATAACAGTACTGAAATTCTTGGTCGTAGCGGCCATATAAAGATTTCCCTTCTCGTCAGCTATTGTAGCACCGATAATAGCAAAATCAGCTTTTAGGGCTTTCTCTAAAATATAATCTTTGCCATCAATATTGAGAACCTGCTTACCATTGGCTACCTCTGTACCAACGCCGGTAGGTGTAAGTACTCCACCAAGTCCGGCACCACCGGAACGGATTCTCTCTACTAGAGTACCTTGAGGAGAGAGCTCTACATCTATACTGCCGTCTTGCATCTTTTGTCCTGTTATAGGGTTTGTACCTATATGTGTTGAAATAACTCTCTTTACCTGGTTATTTGCAACCAACTTTCCAACACCTGTAGTAGGAGTAGCAGTATCATTACAGATAATTGTTAAATCCTTTACCCCTTTCAACTAATGCATCAATGATTGGTTCAGGTGTACCACATGCCAGGAAACCTCCTACCATGATAGAAGCACCATCATTGATGCCGGAAATAGCATCTTTGATTGAAACTATTTTCAATTTGTCCCCCTTTCTACGATAATTGCAGTACCCATTCCACCTCCTATACATAGTGAAGCAAGTCCGCATTTAACGTCTCTTTTTTCCATCTCAAAAAGTAAAGTAGTAAGTATTCTTGCACCGGATGCTCCAATAGGATGTCCAAGTGCAATAGCACCACCGTTTACATTTGTGATTTCTCTCTTAAATCCAAGCTCATCACATACTGCGATAGCCTGTGCTGCAAAGGCCTCATTTGCTTCTACAAGATCAATATCTGCTGCTGTTATACCGGCTTTTTCCATAGCCTTTTTTGAAGCAGGGATTACACCAAGTCCCATTACACTTGGATCCACACCACCTGAAGCATAGCTCTTTATAGTAGCCATTATAGGGAGATTGAGTTCAAGTGCTTTTTCCTTAGATGCTATGATAAACATTGCAGCACCATCGTTTATACCTGATGCATTACCTGCTGTAACTGTACCGTCTTTTTTGAAAGCCGGTCTTAATTTTGCAAGATTTTCGATTGTAGTATTGAACTTAGGATATTCATCTGTATCAAATACCTTAGGATCACCTTTTCTTTGTGGGATAAGTACAGGAACTATTTCATCTTTGAATCTACCTGTCTCTATAGCAACTTGTGCTCTTCTTTGGCTCTCAACTGCGAATACATCCTGGTCTTCTCTGGTGATACCCTTTTGCTCAGCAACATTCTCAGCTGTCACACCCATGTGATAGTTGTTGAAGCATCCCAAAGACCATCTGTAATCATCTCATCTACCAATGTCTGATTACCCATTTTAACACCGAACCTTGCTCCCTTAACTACATATGGAGCATTGGACATACTCTCTGTACCACCTGCCAGAATGATATCTGCATCACCTGCTTTTATTGCCTGAGCTGCCAGTCCTACAGTTCTCATACCTGAACCACATACTTTATTTACTGATAATGCAGGAACAGTATTTGGAATACCCGCACCAAGTGTTATTTGTCTTGCAATATTCTGTCCAAGGCCTGCACTAAGTACATTTCCTATTATTACTTCATCTATAAGAGCAACATCAACACCTGCACGCTCAATGGCACCCTTTGCTGCTGTTACACCAAGATCGACTGCACTTACTCCAGCTAATGAACCACCAAAACTACCCATAGCTGTTCTTGCAGCACTAACGATAACTACTTCTCTCATTTTTTATACCTCAATTCTATAAAGATAAAGTGGACAATATAGGTGGAGTTAATATCCGCCTTATAATGTCAGCAACATGTGTCTCTTATAGGATAACACAAGTGGAATTAATTATCCACCACTTTGTTATTGAAAAATAACTATAAAAAAATGATAAATTTTTATATATATCTTCTTTAAAACAATATGTTATAATGAATAAAAAAATTTGAGCTTGTAAAAAAATTATCTAGAGTGACGCAAATTTATTCCTTTTGAATAATAAAAAAAGTCAATAAAATAATTTTTATTCAATATAATTTATAAAAACTTATATTTTTTTGGCAATTAGATGCTTTTAATATGTTAAAATATACTTATGCAAAATATATAGAATGATTAGTAAAAAAAACTAATTGATTGTAGCATACATATATGTTATATTTTTATCATATGGAATTTTCATGCCAAACAATATGCAACATTGACGAGGAGGTGTTTTATGAATTTTGTAAAGTTTGATACAGAAGGTGCTGTTGGAGTTGTTACAATAGAGAGACCTAAGGCACTCAATGCTTTGAATTCAGAAGTATTGGCAGAGCTTGAAGCTTGTTTCGACAGTATTGATACTGATGTGATAAGAGCAGTTATATTGACAGGCTCAGGCGACAAATCGTTTGTAGCAGGTGCAGATATCGCCGAGATGAGTAAGCTAAATCCTGCAGAGGGTGAGGCGTTTGGAAAGAAGGGAAATGATGTATTCAGAAAGATTGAAACCTTCCCAATACCTGTTATAGCAGCTGTAAACGGATTTGCACTTGGTGGTGGATGCGAGATTGCAATGAGCTGTGATATTCGTATTTGCTCAGACAATGCAATGTTTGGTCAGCCTGAGGTTGGACTTGGTATTACACCGGGATTTGGTGGAACACAAAGACTTGCCAGATTGATTGGCGCAGGCATGGCAAAGCAGTTGATTTATACAGCTAGAAATATAAAAGCTGATGAGGCGTTTAGAATAGGATTGGTTAATGCGATATATCCACAAGAGGAGCTTATGCCGGCAGCAAAGAAGATGGCTGCGGCTATAGCACAGAATGCACCTATTGCAGTTCGTGCATGTAAGAAGGCTATCAATGACGGACTTGATGTAAATATGGATGACGCTATAGTTATTGAAGAGAAGCTGTTTGGAAGTTGCTTTGAGACACATGATCAGATAGAGGGTATGAGTGCTTTCCTTGAGAAGAGAAAGGAAAAGAATTTCACCAATTCATAAGTTATAAAAACCTATAAGTGGTTTATTAAAAATTTAAAATTGTTTTTTATTTTAGAAAGGATAAATATGAAAGTTGGTATTATTGGTGCAGGTACAATGGGCTCAGGTATAGCTCAAGCTTTTGCAATGACACAGGGGTATGAGGTAAGACTTTGTGATATTAAAGAAGAGTATGCACAGGCAGGTTTTGCTAAGATTCAAAAGAATATTAATTTCCTCGTTAGCAAAGAGAAGCTTTCAAAAGAAGCAGGTGATGCAATCATTTCAAAGATTAAGGTTGGACTTAATGATATATGCGGCGATTGTGATTTAGTAGTTGAAGTGGCGCTTGAGAAGATGGAAATCAAACAGCAAATTTTCAAGGAGCTTCAGAATATAGTTCCTAAGGATTGTATCTTTGCTTCAAATACCTCATCACTTTCTATTACAAAAATAGGAGAGGCACTTGACAGACCTGTAGTAGGTATGCACTTCTTCAACCCTGCAGATAGAATGAAACTTGTTGAAGTAATCGGCGGAAAGAACACACCTGCAGAGCTTGTTAAGAAGATAGAAGAGATTGCCGTTGAGATCGGTAAGACACCTGTTCAGGTTAATGAAGCACCTGGATTTGTAGTAAATCGTATACTTGTTCCAATGATAAATGAGGCTATCAATGTATGGGCAGCAGGCACAGCTGATGCGGAGGGCGTAGATACAGCTATGATTCTTGGTTGTGCACATCCAATGGGACCTCTTCATTTGGCAGACCTTATCGGTCTTGACATTTGTCTGGCTATTATGGAAGTTATTCACAATGAGACAGGGGATGACAAGTATTTACCGGCACCTAAGTTAAGAGAGCTTGTAGCTGCAGGCAAACTTGGTAAGAAGACAGGAGAAGGAATATTCTCTTATAAGTAATTAATATCCCCCCTTTTTACAAGCAGTAAGAAGGGGGGTAAATGCATATAGATACAAAATGTGAATTTGCATTTTATATAGGTGAAAGAAAACTAAGAAAGGATAACGCAAACAAAGACTTTCACTATTTATGTTTGCACTTGGATTTATTCAAGTAGGGTATGATTCATGGATTTACTTTAGACAAGAAACATGAGATGGCAAGAGCCCTCTTTAGGGAGTTTGCCGAAAAGGAAGTAAAACCTCTTGCGGTAGAGGTAGATGAAACAGAAGTATTTCCAAGAGAAACTGTAACTAAGCTTGCAAAGTACGGTTTTCTTGGTATTCCTGTAGCAAAGGAGTATGGAGGACAGGGAGCTGATCCATTAGCTTACATTATGTGCGTAGAAGAGCTGTCAAAGGTTTGTGCTACAACAGGTGTTATCGTTTCAGCACATACATCACTTTGTGCAGATCCTATTTTCATGTATGGAACACCTGAACAGAAGGAAAAATACCTTGTACCATTGGCAAAGGGTGAGAAGCTTGGAGCTTTTGCACTTACAGAGCCTAACGCAGGTACAGATGCACAGGGTGCAGTTACAAAGGCTGTACTTGATGGTGATGAGTATGTACTTAATGGCTCAAAGATTTTTATCACAAATGGTAAAGAAGCAGATATCTATGTTGTAATAGCATGTACAGAGATAAAGGTAGATGCAAAGGGAAGACAAAAGAAGATTTTCTCTGCATTTATAGTTGAGAAGGATACACCGGGATTTAGCTTTGGAACAAAAGAAAAGAAGATGGGTATTAGAGGTTCATCAACCTATGAACTTATATTTACTGATTGTAGAGTTCCAAAGGAGAACATGCTTGGACCTGCAGGTAAGGGGTTTGGTATAGCAATGCATACTCTTGATGGTGGTCGTATCGGTATTGCTGCGCAGGCACTAGGTATAGCAGAGGGAGCACTTGAGAGAACAGTTGCATATGTAAAAGAGAGAAAGCAGTTTGGAAGATCTATCGGTGCATTCCAAAATACACAGTTTGAGTTAGCGAATATGGCAACCAAAGTAAAAGCAGCACAGATGCTTGTATATAGAGCAGCTATGGCTAAAGCGACCCAGAAGAATTATTCAGAGGAAGCAGCTATGGCTAAGTTGTTTGCGGCAGAAGTAGCTATGGAAGTTACTACAAAGGCAGTACAGCTTCACGGTGGATATGGATATACAAGAGAATATGAGATTGAAAGAATGATGCGTGATGCTAAGATTACAGAAGTGTACGAGGGAACAAGCGAAGTACAAAGAATGGTAATTTCAGGCGGATTGCTTAAATAATTGTGCTATTACGAATGGAGGATGTCATGAAGATAGTTGTTTGTATTAAACAAGTGCCTGATACAAAGGGCGGAGTTGTTTTCAACCCTGACGGCACATTAAATAGAGGAGCTATGCTTACAATTATGAACCCGGATGATAAGGCGGGTCTTGAGGCAGCTCTTAGACTTAAAGATAAATATGGTGCAGAAGTTACAGTTGTTACTATGGGACTTCCAAAGGCTGATGAAGTACTTAGAGAAGCGTTGGCAATGGGAGCAGACAATGCTGTACTTATAACAGACAGAGTACTTGGTGGAGCAGATACATGGGCTACATCACAGACTATAGCAGGAGCGCTTAGAAAATTAGAGTATGATCTTATTATAACAGGTCGTCAGGCTATAGATGGAGATACAGCACAGGTTGGTCCACAGATATCAGAGCATTTAGATATACCTGTTATAAGCTATGCACAGAAGATAGAGATAGATGGCGACAGTGTAGTAGTAGAGCGTCAGTTTGATGATAGATATCATGTATTGAAAGCAAAGATGCCGGTACTTGTTACAGCATTATCAGAGCTGAATGAGCCAAGATATATGACTCCTGGCGGTATTTTTGATGCATATGACAAAGAAGTTACTGTACTTTCAAGAGCAGACCTTATAGATGTAGATGATTCCAATATAGGACTTAAGGGATCACCAACTCAGATAGCAAAGGCATCTGACAAGGTAAGAAAGGGTGCAGGAGAGCAGGTAAACCTTGGTGCATCAGAATCTGTTGATTACATCATAGGCAAATTAAAAGAAACACATATCATCTAAAAAGGAGTCGTTTATGAGACAAAATACAGAAGAATACAGGGGAGTGTTTACATTTGCCCAGCAGGTAGACGGCAAATTGAGCAGTATTTCTCTTGAGCTTATAGGAAAAGGTAAGGATTTAGCTGCTGACCTTAATACAGAAGTAACAGCAGTACTACTGGGATCTGATGTAAAAGGTCTGGTAGATGAGCTTGCAGAGCATGGTGCAGATAAAGTAATAGTAGTGGATGATGCTAAATTAAAAGAGTATCGTACAGAGCCATATACACAGGCATTATCAGCAGTTATAAATGAGTTTAAGCCTGAGATATTCATTATTGGAGCTACAGCAATAGGAAGAGATTTGGGACCTAGAGTATCAGCAAGAGTTGGAACAGGACTTACAGCAGACTGTACACAGCTTGATATAGGAGATTACCCATTGGTAGCAGTTGCAGGAAGAGAGCAGAAGCATAATCAGCTTCTTATGACAAGACCGGCATTTGGTGGAAACACAATAGCTACTATTGCATGCCCTGAGAACAGACCACAGATGGCAACAGTTCGTCCGGGTGTTATGCAAAAGAAGGAAAGAGTGGCAGGAGCAAAGGCAGAGGTAATAGACTTTGATGCTAAGCTGGAAGAGAACAGCAAGTATGTAGAGATCTTAGAGATTGTAAAGAATGCAAAGACAACAGAAGATATCATGGCTGCAAAGATCTTAGTATCAGGAGGTAGAGGAGTAGGTTCAGCAGAGAACTTTAAGATACTTAAGGATTTGGCTGATGCACTCAATGCAACTGTAAGCTGTTCAAGAGCGGTAGTAGATGCAGGTTGGATGCCAAAGGATATACAGGTAGGACAGACAGGAAAGACGGTTCGTCCACATTTATATTTTGCAATAGGTATTTCAGGTGCAATACAGCATTTGGCAGGTATGGAAGAGGGTGATATCATTATCGCTATCAATAAAGATGAGACAGCACCTATCTTCAGTGTTGCTGACTATGGTATCGTAGGTGATTTGAACAAGATAGTTCCTGCACTTACAGAGAAAATTAAAGCTGAATTAGATAAGGAAAATTAATATATGAAATCGCTATAAATCCTAAATTAAGGGTTTATAGCGATTTTTACATTCTCCTTATTTCCGACTGTAGCATATTTCCTACCAAGGAGGCAAAATTATCAAGTGATTTCACCTTTACAAAACTTCTACCAAAAATTTTCTGAACATTTGTGATGTCGACATCATCACCAGTGAAGGCACAGAGTACATATATATTTTTTAATTTGGCCCTATGTACAAGTTCCGTCATATCATCTATAGCAATATCACCGCTATAATTTCTTGATTTGCCTTTAACTTCAAGCATATCATTAGGTTTTATATCTGTAAGCCATATAATGACTCTATGTGTTGAGTGATTTTTCTGCATTTGCTCAATTAGTGCATTAAGTGCGAGGCCGTCTCTGTTCGCACCTGTTGTAAAGAATCTGAATATTTCTTTGTTTTTAGAGGTCTCATTGTAATCTCTATATAGATTCATTACAGTGTACCCATTCATAGAAGAATAGCTCCATACTCTGACGGGTACATGGCAGTTATCAAGTGCTTTTGCGATAATGTAGCCTTGAGTAGATACAGTGTCCATACGATGTATCTGTGAGGCGGAGGCATCCAGTAAAATATCCACAGAAATATCACCACTTCCCTCTGCGACCTGTTTTTCAAAAATCTTATTATTGTTAAGGTATATGGCTTTCCAGACAATGGCTGGAATTAGCTTACCGGTCTTTGAGTAAACAGTAGTGGGTTCAAGCTGGGTAAGTAGGGCATTTTTTATACGATTTGTAAGTTCTAAGATAGATGCATTATTGCTTCCGATATTGTTAAAGAAAAAATCTTCATTTTTCTTATACTGTTTTTGCATTTCCTTTCTCATCTTTGCGGCAAAACCGGTTACCTTTTCTTCACACTCACCTCTTGTGAAAAATATTCTGGTACCTGTGTGATTGCCTACACAGCACTCTCTTTGTATTTTCTCAGAAGTTTTATCATCATAGATGGATTTTCCAAAATAGCTGCTGATATATTTTCTAAGTCCCTCCTCGGTGACTCTGTTGAACTTCTCTGAGTCTGTTTCAAATGCAGTAGCATCAGTACCACCCTGATTTTCCACATAGCCAAGTATCAGCTTAGTAGCGCCTGAGATTTCATTTGATACACCTGCTTTTTTACCAAAGAATAGCCTTGGAATCGGAATTTTGAATTTTCTCTTTTGTCCTTTCGCATTAATGCCAGGGAGATAGGTGAAATATTTTGCAAGAGTATTTGATAGACTTTTTATAAAGGATTCAGTATCCACATCCGCACCGATTTCAACCTCACTTAAGAGCTTCCTGTCTACCAAATCGGGCAGTCCGCTGTCCTCACCCATAGAGGTTCTGTAATGTCCTTCAAGTATCCAGCCTTCTCTACTTTCTGCAATACTTGGCATAAATTCCCTAAGCTTTTGCTTACAATACTCTTTTCTAAGGAGTAGGAGACTTGGTCTTAAATCTTTTTCCTTTTCAAATGTGGAATTTTCAAGTGCGATCCAAAACAATGTTTCATAGGTTCCCTGACCTATTGTTTCATGGAAAGTATTATAGAATTCCTTCAATCTCTTCCAGTCAAAATGTGCATAGCTACTGCCAAGTATGGTATTCCAGTAAAGGTCGGCCTTTGCATCATTGTTATACATACGAAAGCCTATTGAAACATTATAATTACCGGCTGCATTCCAAATCATATTTGCAGCTCTCTTTTTTTCAAACTCTGTTAAGATCATGAAAAATACTCTCCCCGTGAAGACTCTTCGGCAATCTGGCACTTATAATATCAAGTACAAGTTGCCTTTCATACTGATCAAAACATTTATTTATAAGCCCCATTTCTAACGCTTTTGTAACTCCAAGCCCCATTTTCATCATTCCGATACAGGAAATAAGACCTCTAAGATCAAGACTTCTGGTGGATATTTCACCACCATCAGCCTTTTTTCTGATTTCATCAAATACTGAGGCAAATTGTGATAAGTATTCAGGCTTTAGTGTAGGATATTTGTCTTTCATAAGTTTTTGTAAGTTTTCATTTGATATAACAGGCATATGTAATACCATAAATCTGGATGCAAGTGCCTCGTTCATTTCTCTGGTACCGGCATAGCCATAGTTCATTGTAGCAATAAATCTTGTAGCTTCATGTAAGTTGATTCTGTCATATCCGGGCAAATCAATGCTTCGTCTAAAGTCAAGTACTGCATGAAGCACTGCCAAAGATTCATTCTTTGCCATATTTATTTCATCCAAGACTCCAAATCCTCCTCTTATAGCACAGTTTAGTATGGGGCCTTTTCTAAGTCGGACTTCTCCATTTTCAAAAGTATCAGAACCTATAAGAGATGATGCATCAGTATTGATATAAAGGGATATATCCCACTGCGGACGTGCGAATGCCATAGCAAGGTTTTGTGCAAGCACATTCTTTCCTGTAGCCTTTGGACCGTCCAGCAAAATATTTTCACCTGCTATTATAGCTGTAGCCGCCTCTTCCCAGATTTCCTTACCATAATACAGATAGGAATCAGTGGGGATTCTTTTTTCATCACCGTCTTCAAGCTTATAGAAGCTTCTAAATGCAACTATTTCTGAGATGATTTTATCTGATATATTTTCCTGTTTTAAAAATTCTAAAATTTCCATATTTCCTCTATTTAATCTAAATTTACTTATCTTTATAATGATACCTGAGTAAAGGGCAAAAGAAGCCTGTAAAAAATAGTATCATATAAAAAACTCCTAAGACAGTATTATATATAACTGTCATAGGAGTAGCAATAATTTTAGTTGTTTATTTTGCTGTATCTACAGGAGTGAATCCTCCCTTTTTACCTCTCCATAAAACAAGGATTAAGTAAATAGCAGAAACAATTACACCACCTATATAAGCGATATTCCAACTCTGTCCAAAGCCAAGCTTGGCATTCAGAATATAAGAAGCACAAACGAAGGTGTAGAAGACTCCGGGTATAAGAGTCATCCAAGCCCATGCAGCTCTTTTGTTGATAATCAGATAAATACTTGCAGCGGCAAGTGGGAATAGTGCCATTGTCTGATTTGACCAAGCGAAGTATCTCCATAAAATCTGGAATCCTTCCTTATCAAACTTTGCCCAAACAAGGATAGCCCCAACTAAAACAAAAATAGGTACTGCAAGACTAAGTCTACGCTGATTATTATCCTGCTTGATGTGGAATGTATCTGCTATAGTGAGTCTAAGTGCACGAAGTGCTGTATCTCCTGATGTGATAGGTAGGATAATGATACCGATAAGAGCAATAGCACCACCTACAGGTCCAAGAGCCTTTCTACATACTACACCTACAACGCTGGTAGCAGTGATAGGCTTAAGTTCATTACCTATTTGAATCATATACTGCCATACACCTTTATCAAGTTGCATTGTAATACCGCCACTTTTAGCTGTAAACTGAATTAATGCCATTGTTCCGGCAGCCCATACCATTGCGATAAAACCTTCAACTGCCATCATATTGTAGAATGTCATACGACCGTCTTTTTCACTTTTTATTGTACGGGCAACAAGAGCTGTCTGTGATGAGTGGAATCCTGAAAGAATACCACAGGCTACAGTAACAAAGAATATTGGAATAAAATGTCCTGATTTAAAGTATGCACCATAGTCGAAAGCCTGCGTACCCCAATTACCCCAAAGTTCTACAAGTGGATAATGACCAACAACCATTGCCACAAACACACCTACTGCAGAAAATACAAGTATTGCACCGAAAATAGGATATACACGACCGATAATCTTATCTATAGGGAATACAGTTGCTACAAGGTAATAAATGAAGATAGTGCCATAAATAACCCATGTAGAAAATTCTGTAGGACTACCGCTAAGATGAAAAACTTGAGTTGCTGCGATATCGCCGGGGGTGTAGATAAATACTGTACCTACAAGCAAGAGCAACAGACATACAAATACATCAAAAATCCAGAACACTGTTTTGCTCGTATACTTACGAACCATTTCAGGCATTTGAGCTCCGCCATCTCTGGTACAAATCATACCCGCAAAATAATCATGGACTGCACCACCTATTACATTACCGATAGGAATAGTAATAAGTGCAATAGGTCCAAACAGAATACCCTGAATAGGTCCAAGAATAGGTCCTGTACCTGCGATATTAAGCAGGTTAATCAATGCATTCTTCCATGTAGGCATAGGCACATAGTCTACACCATCCTGTTTTGCATAGGCCGGTGTTTCTCTGTCGTCAGGCTGGAAAACATGGTCACATAGCTTGCCCATAATGAATCCACTACGATAAGAATCACAAGTCCAATCATAAATGTTGCCATAGAAACTTCCTCTCTTTCTTTCTATGTTAAATTGTTTCATAAGTAAACATACTACTTGTTAATAAGTTTTTCAAGATTTTTTTACTGAAAAAATAGAAATAAGTTGCATAAAAATAGAGAAATATTTGGAGTTTTATCTATATCAGATTAAAAGAGTATTAAATTGAAAAATACTAGTTTATATTAAATTATAAAAAAATATGATAATATAAACATAACGATTTAAGTGTGTTCAGAAAGGTGGAAATTGTGAAAATTGGAGAAGTTTTTATAAACAAAGGTGAAAAGAAAAAGTTTAAGACAGGTCAGATAAGAGGGGTGGCTTTTTGTGGTAAAAATGAAGGAAAGACATTGTTAATAACTGCAGGTGTACATGGGGGAGAGTATGTTGGTATAGAAACCGCTATGCGACTTATAAATGAGCTTGAAACTAATAAAATGTTTGGAAATGTTGTTATCTGTCCGGTGCTAAACACTGATGGATTTTATAGTGGTGTAAAGCAGATATCTACAATAGATGGGAAGAACTTAAATAGGGAGTTTCCGGGAAATGAAAATGGTACGATTACTCAAAAAATTGCATTTGATATAGAAAAATATTTGTATCCAATAGCGGATTTTATAGTTGATCTACATGGTGGGGATATCAATGAGAAATTGACACCTATTATATTTTTTCCATATGCTTCAGGGGAGGATATAAAGATATATGTTAGAAATATAGCATCTAGAATGAGTGTGGATTTTCGAGTAGGTTCATATGCCGAAAATGGTCTGTATAGTTATGCCACAAAAAAAGGTATTCCTGCTATGTTATATGAAAGAGGTGCACATGGCATGTGGAGTGAAGAGGATGTACTTAATGAAAAAGAAGATATGTATAAATTAATGGAAATACTTGGGATAATCAAAGAAGGGTATGATATAGATATAAATCTTAATCAAAGAGAGATAACAAAAGCTGAGTATGAACAGGCAGATAGTGATGGATGCTGGTACCCATATTTTACAAATGGGGATGAAATAAAAAAAGGCGAATTACTTGGTGTTTTAAAAAGTATCGATGGAGAAATAATTCAGAGAGTGGAAGCAAAGTTTGATGCAAGTGTTCTATATTATACCCTATCATTGGGAGTAAGAAAAAACGATACATTAATGGCATATGGATGTGAATAAACAAATCACTTGACAAAATTCTGATACAAAATTAAAATACTTTGAGTATCAAAGTAATTTTTATTTTGATGAAAGTCTTATGAAAGGACTTATAGAAGATGAAGATAGCACTTGCAGGAACCGGCTCAAAGTTGCCGTCTAAGATTTTAACAAATGATGATCTTAGTAAAATCGTAGATACAAGTGATGAGTGGATTAGCCAAAGAACCGGAATCAGACAAAGACATATAATAGGAGAAGATGAAAATCTGGTAAGTCTGGCATTTGAGGCAGGAAAAGAAGCACTTAGATCAGCTGATATTGAAGGTAAGGATTTGGGGCTTATCATAGTTGGTACATCGACTCAGGATAAGAGACTTCCAAATACAGCATGCGAATTGCAACCGCTTCTTGGAGCAAAGGATTGTGCATGTATGGATGTAAGTTCAGCATGTTCAGGTTTTATATATGCACTCAGTATTGCATATTCTATGATGAATACTTTGGATATAGATTATGCACTTGTAGTAGGTGGTGATGTACTATCCAGAGAGATGGATTGGACTGATAGAACCACTTGTGTACTATTTGGTGATGGAGTAGGAGCAGCAGTACTGAAAAAAGCGGATATAGAGGCAGGCTTCTTAAGCTTTGATATAGGCGCAGATGGAAGTAAGGGATTTGCATTATATGATAATTCCTATGGTGATGACAGATATATAAGAATGGATGGACAGGAAGTTTTCAAATTCAGTGTCAGAACAGTGCCAAACAGCATCAAAAATGCTATAGAAAAGGCGGGAGTCAACAAGGATGATATAGATGTTTTCCTTTTGCATCAGGCAAATTTAAGAATACTTGAGGCAGTGTCCAAGAAGTTAGAGATTCCTCTTGAAAAATTGCCACATAATTTGGAAAATACAGGAAACACCTCAGCTGGAAGTATACCTTTACTACTTGATGAGGTTATAAAAAAAGGCATAGCAAAGAAGGGCGATTTAATTTTGCTGTGTGGATTTGGAGCAGGTTTAACCTGGGGAAGTTGTGTATTAAGATTGTAATTATTTACAACTTAAATATAAATAAAAATAAGCATTGAGCTTAAAGAATGGAGAAAATTATGTCAGAGAAAATGAAATCAATTATTGCAGAGCAGTTAAATATCGATGCAGCTGAAATCACATTGGAGTCAAGCTTCAAGGATGATTTGAATGCAGATTCACTTGACCTATTTGAAATGGTAATGGCACTTGAGGACAATTATGGTGTTGAGATACCATCTGAGGATTTAGAGAAGCTTTTGACTGTAGGTGATGTAGTAAATTACCTTAAGGACAAAGGTGTAGATAATTTATAAAAATCAAAAACGCCTTAGGGCGTTTTCTTAAAAGGGTAGAGGAAATTAATGCAAACAGATATAACAAAGCTATTAGTATAGAATATCCGATAATTCAAGGTGGTATGGCATGGGTTGCCGAGCATCATTTGGCTGCGGCTGTCAGTGCTGCAGGTGGTCTGGGACTGATAGGTGGAGCAAATGCACCGGCTGAGGTCATTAGAAATGAGATCAGAGAGGCAAGAAAGCTTACAGATAAGCCTTTTGGTGTAAATGTAATGCTTATGTCACCTCATGCAGAAGAAATTGCCAAGGTAGTGGTAGAAGAAGGTATAAAGGTAGTTACAACCGGTGCAGGTTCTCCTGAAAAGTATATGCAGATGTGGAAAGAAGCCGGCATCGTGGTTATTCCGGTTGTTGCAAGTGTAGCACTTGCAAGAAGAATGGAAAGAAGTGGAGCTGATGCAGTGGTTGCTGAAGGTACTGAGAGTGGCGGACATATTGGAGAGGCTACTACTATGACTTTAGTACCGCAGGTAGTGGATGCAGTGAATATACCTGTAATCGCAGCAGGAGGTATTGCAGACGGAAGAGGTATGGCGGCAGCACTTATGCTTGGAGCTAAGGCTGTACAGATAGGTACAAGATTTGTAGTGGCAAATGAGTCTATAGTACATGAAAACTACAAAGACAGGGTGGTTGCAGCAAAGGATATTGATTCAGCTGTAACAGGAAGAAGTCATGGACATCCGGTAAGAAGTCTTAGAAACGCTATGACCAGAGAATATGGTAAGCTTGAGGCTGAAGGAAAGAGCTTTGAAGAGCTTGAGTATTTGACTCTGGGCACACTTAGAAAAGCTGTTATGGAAGGTGATGTTGTAAACGGAACTGTAATGGCAGGTCAGATAGCAGGACTTATAAATAAAAAGCAAAGTTCAAAAGAAATCATTGATGAGATAATGAGTGAGGCAACTAATCTTTTAAAGAATGCAGGGAGCTTAGTATAGATATGAAGATAGCATTTTTATTCCCGGGACAGGGAGCTCAAAAACAAAATATGGGCAAAAGTTTTTATGAAAATGATGCGGATTCAAGGGCAGTTTTTGACAGTGTAAGAACAGTCACGGGAATAGATGCATGTGATCTGATTTTCAAAGAAAATGATGAATTAAACAATACAAGATTTACACAGATAGCCATGGTGGCAACAGGAATTGCTATGTTAAAGGCAATAGAAAAAGCAGGACTTAGAGCGGATATATGTGCAGGCTTAAGTCTTGGAGAATATGAAGCACTTTATCTTAGTGGTGCAATAAGTGCTGCTGATGCAATAGCTATTGTGGATAAAAGAGGACAGTATATGTCTGAAATAAAGGGTGGTGCAATGAGTGCTGTTCTTTCTCTTTCAAATGATACTATCAAATCTATTGTAGATGATATAGAAGGCTGTTGGGTGGCAAACTATAATTGTCCGGGTCAGACTGTAATATCAGGAACTACAGAGGCAATAGCACTTGCCGGAGAAAAACTAAAGGAAGCCGGAGCGAAGAGAGTATTGCCTTTAAAGGTAAGCGGAGCTTTTCATTCAGGACTAATGAAAGAGGCAGGAGAAAAGCTTGGAAAAGTATTAGACACTGTTAAAATAAATGATATTCAGATACCTTATGTGGCAAATATTAATGCAGAAATTGTTACAGACAAAAATGATATAAAGAAAAATTTGATAGATCAGGTATCAGGCAGTGTGCATTTAGAGCAGAGTGTAAGAAAAATGATTGAATGGGGCGTAGATACCTTTGTGGAGATCGGTCCCGGAAAGACTATGGCTGGATTTGTAAAAAAAATCGACTCACATGTGAGAATGTTCAATATTGAAGAATATGCAGATGTAGAGAAGGTTTGTAGTCAAATTTTGGAGGCAAAATGAAAAGATTAGAAGGAAAGACAGCTTTAGTAACAGGTGCCGGTAGAGGTATCGGAGCGGCTATAGCAAAAAAGCTGGCAGATGATGGTGCATTGGTATATGTAAACTATGCTGCATCAAGTGAGGCTGCAAAAAAGGTTGCAAAAGAGATAGAAGAAAGTGGCGGCAGAGCAAAGATTTGCCAATGTGATATATCAGATTATGATAGTACAAAGGAGATGATTGAAAATATTATTTCTGAAGATGGTGCTGTGGATATATTGGTAAATAATGCCGGTATTACAAAAGACAATATAATGATGAGAATGAAACCGGAAGATTTTGATGCAGTAATAGCTACCAATTTAAAGGGAAGCTTCAATACTATGCAAGTGGTTTCAAAATATATGATTAAGAAAAGAAGTGGAAGAATAATAAATATTTCTTCTGTTACAGGTGTGATGGGTAATGCAGGGCAAATAAATTATGCTGCATCAAAGGCGGGAGTCATAGGTATGACAAAGACTGCAGCAAGAGAGATGGCAAGCAGAAATATCACTGTAAATGCTATAGCACCGGGATATATAAAGACAGATATGACAGAGGCAATGACAGATGATGCCAAGGCCAAGATAAACTCATTTATTCCATTGGGATATCAAGGTGAGGCTATTGACATTGCAAATATGGTAGCGTATTTAGCTGGAGAAGAAGGAAGATATATTACAGGTCAGGTCATCAAAATTGATGGCGGAATGAGTATGTAAATCAGTTAATTCAAGATGTACTTGTAGGCTTTTGAACTGAAAACAGCCTGCAAAATTGCGAATATTAATAAGAGGTGACTATGAGAAGAAGAGTTGTTATTACGGGTATGGGAGCAATTACTCCTATAGGTCTAAATGTCAATGATTTTTGGGAAAATATAAAAAAAGGTGTACATGGCATAGGGCCGATAACATACTTTGATACTACAGACTATAAGGCGAAGCTGGCTGCGGAGGTAAAGGATTTTGATGCTAAAAAGTATATGGATCCGAAATCTGCAAGAAGAATGGAGCAGTTTTCTCAGTTTGCCGTAGCAGCAACAAAAGAAGCTATGGAAGATTCAAAGCTTGATATGTCAAAGGAAGATCCTTACATGGTCGGTGTTGCAGTAGGTTCAGGAATCGGTTCACTCCAATCAATGGAAAGGGAGTATGGCAAATTATTAGAAAAAGGACCAAGCAGAGTAGCACCTCTTTTGGTACCTATGATGATTTCAAATATGGCAGCAGGAAATGTAGCTATTGCCTTTGGATGTAAGGGTAAAAATATAAATGTAGTAACAGCTTGTGCTACAGGAACAAACTGTATAGGTGAGGCATTCAGAGCTATATTGTATGGTGAGGCTGATGTTATGCTGGCAGGTGGAACAGAGAGTTCCATAACACCTATAGGTGTGGCCGGATTTACTTCTCTTACAGCTCTAAATACTGTAGAGGATCCTGATAGAGCTTCCATACCTTTTGATAAGGATAGAAATGGATTCATTATGGGAGAGGGTGCAGGTGTTCTGGTTTTAGAAGAACTTGAGCATGCCAAAAAAAGAGGGGCACATATATATGCTGAGATGGCAGGATATGGTGCAACCTGTGATGCTTTCCATATTACTTCTCCTGCAGAGGACGGTTCCGGAGCTGCAAAGGCTATGGAACTTGCAATAAAGGATGCTGGAATGAAGCCTGAAGATATTGACTATGTAAATGCACATGGTACAGGAACACATCACAATGATTTGTTTGAGACTAAGGCAATAAAGACTGCCTTGGGTGAGCATGCAAATAAAGTGGGAATAAGCTCTACCAAGTCAATGGTAGGACATTTGCTTGGTGCTGCAGGTGGTGTAGAGGCGATAGCATGTGTAAAATCTATAGAAGACGGATTTATGCACAAGAATGTAGGCCTTATAAATAAGGACCCTGAGTGCGATTTGGACTTTTTGACAGAAGCAAGAGAATGTGAAGTTAATACCACTATAAGCAATTCACTTGGATTCGGTGGTCACAATGCAAGTATAGTTATTAAAAAATTCATGGAGTAGACTTATGCAAATAGATGAGATTATAAAATTGATAGAGACTGTAAGTAAGAATAATGTTGATTCATTAAACTATTCTACAGATGCTGAAAAGATCGTTATAAAAAAGAATAAAACAAAGTTCGTTGCAGGAGAAGTTCAGGCAGTACCGGTTGCACAGAGCGTGAGCTTTGAAGCTGCAAATACAGCCGAAGACACAAATATTGCAGGTCATACAGTTACTTCACCTCTTGTTGGTACATTCTACAGTGCACCATCTCCTGATGCTCCAAGTTTTGTAAAGGTTGGAGATAGTGTGAGAAAGGGGCAAGTAATAGGCATTATAGAGGCTATGAAGCTTATGAATGAGCTTGAGAGCGACTTTGATGGAGTTGTAAAGGAAATCCTGGTTAAGGATGAGGATGTGGTAGAGTTTGGACAACCACTATTTATATTGGAGTAAAATATGTTGGGAATCAAAGAAATTCAAGAAATAATACCTCACAGACATCCTTTTTTACTTATCGACTGCATAGAGGAACTTGAGCCGGGGAAGAAAAGTGTAGGTTATAAGAGTATTACATATAATGAGCCTCAATTTTTAGGTCATTTTCCGGAAGAACCGGTAATGCCGGGTGTACTCATGATAGAAGCACTTGCACAGACAGGTGCGGTTGCCATATTGTCAGTTCCGGAAAACAAGGGTAAGACAGCGTATTTTGGAGCCATAAACTCAGCTAAATTTAAGAGAAAGTGGTACCGGGAGATAAGCTGAAATTGTCCTGTGAGATAATCAGATCAAAGGGAAGAATTGGAATAGGAAAAGCTATAGCAAGCGTAAATGGTGAGATAGCTGTAGAAGCTGAACTTACCTTTATAATTGGAGAGTAAATGTTTAGAAAAGTATTGATAGCAAACAGAGGAGAGATCGCAGTCAGAATTATCAGAGCACTTAGAGAAATGGGTATTATAAGTGTAGCTATATATTCTGAGGCAGATAGAGATAGCTTACATACAATGCTGGCAGATGAGGCTATTTGTATAGGACCGGCACCGGCGACAAAGAGCTATCTTGATATGGAGAGAATACTCAGTGCGGCTATTACAACCGGTGCTGAGGCTATTCATCCCGGTTTTGGTTTTCTTTCAGAGAATGAGAAATTTGCAAGACTTTGTAATGAAGTCGGTATAAAGTTTATAGGACCAAAATCTGAAACTATTGCCAAACTTGGAGATAAGGCAGAAGCAAGGGCTACTATGCAAAAGGCACATATACCTGTAATACCGGGAACAAATGGTAGTGTAAAGGATGTGATAGAAGCTCTAAAGCTGGCAAAAAAGGTTGGTTTCCCCGTAATGATAAAGGCCGCTCTTGGTGGTGGAGGAAAGGGAATGAGAATATCCAGAAGTGAGAATGATTTTGCAGAGAATTTTATGACTGCAAAAGCAGAAGCACTTAAGGGATTTTCTGATGATTCAATGTATATTGAAAAGTATATTGAAAGACCAAGACATATAGAATTTCAAATTATGGCTGACAGCTTTGGTAATGTAATACATCTTGGAGAGAGAGATTGCTCTATACAAAGAAGACATCAAAAGGTTTTAGAGGAAGCTCCTTCCGTATTTCTTGACAATAATCTCAGAGAAAAGATGGGAAAGGCTGCAGTAAATGCGGCTAAGGCTGCAGGATATGAGAATGCCGGAACTATAGAGTTTTTGGTGGATAAAAATAAGAACTTCTATTTTATGGAGATGAATACAAGAATACAGGTAGAACATCCGGTAACAGAGATGATCACAGGTATGGATCTTATAAAGGAGCAAATAAGAGTTGCGGCAGGTGAGAAGCTTTCTATTACTCAAAAAGATGTGAGAATAGAAGGGCATGCTATAGAATGCAGAATAAATGCAGAAAATCCGGATAAGAACTTTGCACCATCTCCCGGAAGAATCAAGAGTATGCATCTTCCAGGAGGCAATGGAGTTAGAATAGATACACATATATATGAGGATTATACAGTTTCTCCATTCTATGATTCTATGCTTTTAAAGTTAATCGTGCATGGAAAGTCTAGAGAAGAGGCTATAGCAAAGATGAGATCTGCACTAGGCGAGATAGTAATAGAGGGTGTGGATACAAATATCGACTTTAATTATGAGATAATTAACAATCCATATTTTATAGAGGCTGATGTAGATACTTCATTTATAGAGAAACAGTTTAAAATGTAGTGATGAAAGTTTTGAGGTGTTGTCATGCTTAGAGATATGTTTAAAAAGACATATGCAAAAATAGAGCCGGAAGGCGAGAAGATAGATATTCCAAAGGGACTTTGGAGAAAATGTAGAATTTGTAAAGAACCTATTTTTGCAGAGGATGTGAAGGCAAATCTTTATACTTGTCCAAAATGTGGAGGGTATTTTAGAGTTCATGCTTATAGAAGAATAGAGATGCTGGTAGATGCCGGAAGCTTTATTGAGTGGAATAAGACAATGCCTATATCAAATCCGCTAAATTTTCCGGACTATGAGATAAAGCTGGAAGAAGAAAGATTAAAAAGCAAATTAAATGAGGCGGTAGTGACCGGTGAGGCCACTATAGGAAACGTAAGAACTGCTATAGCTGTATGTGATGCAAGATTTATGATGTCATCTATGGGTAGAGTAGTAGGTGAGAAGATAACCTATGCTATAGAAACTGCTACAAAGGAAAAGATGCCAATTATTATCTTTTCATGTTCAGGTGGTGCAAGAATGCAGGAAGGTCTTATTTCACTGATGCAGATGGCAAAGACTTCAGCCGCATTAAAAAAACATCATGAAGCAGGTCAGCTTTATATCAGCTTTTTGACAGATCCTACTATGGGTGGTGTAAGTGCTTCATTTGCAATGCTTGGAGATATAATACTTGCAGAACCTAAGGCACTTATAGGATTTGCTGGACCAAGAGTAATAGCACAGACTATTGGTGCTAAGTTGCCGGAGGGCTTCCAAAGTGCAGAATTCCTTCTGGAGCATGGTTTTATAGATGTTATTGTCGAAAGAACAGAGCAAAGAAGTGTTTTAAAGAAAATTTTGAGAGCACATACATGTGGATTTAAGAAAGTAAGTAGTGTAGATATTGATGATGAAGATATCGAAAAAATAGTAGAAAAGCGTCCAAAGGTAAAAGCACCAAAGACTGCATGGGATAGTGTGGTTTTATCCAGACGACCTGACAGACCTACAGCTAAGGATTATATTGACAAATTGTTCAACTTCTTTATGGAACTACATGGAGACAGACTGTCAGAAGATGATGGAGCAATTATTGGCGGAATAGCAAGTTATTACGGCAAGCCGGTTATGGTTGTTGCAGAACAAAAGGGAAAGAGTCTAAAAGAAAATAAGATAAGAAACTTCGGTATGCCAAAGCCTAGTGGATATCGTAAGGCACTTAGACTTATGAGACATGCAAATGATTTCAACATGCCAATTATATGCATAGTTGATACTCCTGGAGCTTTTTGCGGTATAGAGGCTGAAGAAAATGGACAGGCTGAGGCTATAGCACGTGCACTTTTTGAGATGAGCGATATGAGAGTACCGATACTTTCAATTGTAATAGGTGAGGGAGGATCTGGAGGTGCACTTGCACTTGCAGTGGCTAATGAGGTATGGATGATGGAACATTCAATATATTCAGTACTCTCACCTGAGGGCTTTGCTTCCATACTTTATAAGGATTCAAAGAAGAGTAAAGAAGCAGCAGAGGTTATGAAAATCACTGCAAAAGAGCTTCTCTCACTTGGTATTATAGATAGAGTTATAAAGGAGGATATTCCTCTGACTCTTGATAGTATGGATGGAGTAATAGCTGATTTAACCTCAAATATTGATGATTTCTTTGAGAAAAATGCTTCAAAATCCGGTACAGAAATCGCAGAGAACAGATACAATAGATTTAGAAATTTTTAAATAGCTACGAAAGGAAAATATGAAATTCTTGAAAATAGGTGATAGAAATTTACTCTATCCGATTATCCAAGGAGGTATGGGGGTAGGTATTAGTCTTTCATCTTTGGCAGCACATGTTGCCGGCAATGGAGGAATGGGAATCATATCAACAGCACAGATAGGTTTTAGAGAAGATGATTTTTATAAAAATCCGATAGTTGCAAATCTTCGTGCTATAAAGACTGAACTTCAAAAGGCTAGAGATCTGGCTGCAAAGGTTTTTGAAAATTCAAAACTGACAGCTAAGTTTTTAGATATATTAAAAAATTATACTCCTTTTATCGGCTTTAATATAATGGTGGCAACTAATAAATATGCTGATTATGTTATAGAAGCAGTAAAGGCAGGTGCAGATATTATTATTTCAGGTGCCGGACTTCCGATAGAGTTGCCGGAATTGGTGGAAAAAGGAATGGCTGTCAGTGGAAATGAAAAGAGGACCTGCATAGCTCCAATAGTTTCCAGCAGAAAAAGTGCAAAGGTAATTTTGAAGATGTGGGACAGAAAATATAAGACCACAGCAGATGCAGTTGTAATAGAGGGACCATTGGCAGGTGGACATCTGGGATTTTCCTATGATGAACTGAATGAACTTGGTGCAGATACTATGACAAGCAGGAATTATAAAAAAGATAAATATGATGCTGAAATTAAGGAAATCATAGAGGAAGTTAGAATCTATGAAGAAAAATTTGGAAAAAAAATACCTGTATTTGTAGCAGGCGGTATATATACCAAAGAAGATATTGCACATGTAATGGATTTAGGTGCAGATGGTGTTCAAATGGGTACAAGATTTGTAACGACATATGAATGTGATGCACCGGATGATTACAAGCAGACCTATATAGATGCAAAAGAAGAAGATATAGTAATCACGAAATCGCCGGTGGGTATGCCGGGAAGAGCTATTAGAAATGATTTTATGGACAGATTGAAATCCGGTCCGATACCTATCAGACATTGTCATAACTGTTTGGCATTGTCAGTATGTGATAGAAAAACTATACCTTATTGTATAACGGATGCATTATGTTCCGCTGCAAATTCAGATGAAAGTCATGCACTTCTTTTTTGTGGATCAAATGCTTACAGAGCCGATAAATTAGAGCATGTCGAAGACATTATGCTTGAGCTGACAGAAGATATGAATTAAATATTATTTTAACCAAGTCTAAAAGACTTGGTTTTTTGTTTCAATAAGATATAAAGCATATATAAGATATTATTATTTTTCATGACAAATTTCTTACACTATCAAATATGTACTTTACTATCTTCATCATTTTAGTATAAAGTTATATGTATGTAAGATTTAAGTAATACATGTGTTGAATATTTGTGATATAGTATTAACAAGTTAGAGTATAAAAATCTTAGATATAGTTCGTTCTAAAATATCACAATATGAACTATAAAAACTTATTTAGGAAGGAAATGATGAAGATAAAAAAATTAATAGCCGGAGGTCTATCACTGTTATTGTCATTAAGTGCAATAATATTTTTACCAGAGTACAGTCCGGTAGCATATGCAGCCACACCTCCTGATATAGCGTCACAGGCGGCGGCACTTTATAATGCAAATACAGGTGAGTTTTTATATCAAAAAGAGGGAGATACTCAGTTTGCACCGGCATCTATCACAAAGATAATGACTGGACTTATTGCAGTAGAACAGGCAAATTTGGATGATACAATAGTGTATTCGAAATCAGCTACTACAAATCTTGAAGCCGGAGCAACAACTCTGGGAGTGGTGGCAGGAGATAGGATAAGTGTAAGAGATTCTCTATATGGAATGATGCTTGAATCAGCAAATGAAGTATCAAATGGTATAGCTGAGCATGTAGGAGGTTCTGTTGCAGGCTTTGCAAATATGATGAATGCAAGAGCCAGGGAGCTTGGAGCAACTCATACAAATTTTGTAAATCCAAATGGACTGAACGATCAAAACCATAGGACAACAGCCAAAGATATGGCTTTGATCTCAGCAGAGGCATTTAAAAATCCAACTTTTAGAGCCATAGCAGGTACGAAGACATATACTTTTCCGGCTACAAGGTCAAAATCTACTCCAACTGTTATAAAAATGCACCATAAGATGGTTACAGGTGTAGAAAACTACCCTGGAGTAATAGGTGGAAAAACCGGATACACAAAAGCTGCCGGTAATACTCTGGTAACTTGTGCCGAGAGAAATGGAGTAAGGCTCATAGTAGTAATACTAAAGAGTAAGGGTACTCATTATCCGGATACAAGAGCATTGCTTGACTATGGCTTTGAGATTGCATCAAGTGGCAGCAAGGCATCAGCACAGCCTTCACAGCAGGTGACAAGTGTTACCCCGGAGATGACAAAGGCTGACAGTGCAAAAGTAGATTTGGCACCGAAAGCTATAAGAACATCAGAGATGAAGACTGAGAACTATGGTCCGGGTATGGCTCCTGATGTAGGTTGGAAAGAAAAAAATGGCAACTGGTTTTATGTAAAGTCAGACAGATCAAGTGCAAGAGCTGAGGTTCTAAATATAAACGGAACAAAGTATTGGTTTGATGCTGATGGCCATATGGCAAGAGGCTGGAGACAGGACGCAGGCGGTGCTTGGTATTTTATGGAGGAGTCAGGTGCTATGAATGCTTCATCCTGGCTTAAATATAATGGACTATGGTATTATTTGGGAAGTGATGGTAAAATGTTGACAAATACCACCACACCTGATGGCTACACTTTAAATAGTGACGGAGTCTGGGTAAGCTAGGAGTTTAATGAAAAATATATTTTCTAAAATTTTAGGATTAGGAGTAGTGGGTTGTAGTACCTTACTACTCCGTTCTTTTTATGAGAGAAAGAATTTTAAGATAGTACAATATGATATAAGTAGCAGAAAAATAGATAATAAAAAGAAAATAGTCTTTTTAACAGATCTGCACAATAATAGTTTTGGCAAGAATAATAAAAGGCTTATATCTGCGATAGATGAGATATATCCCGATCTTATACTTATAGGAGGGGATATGATAACTGTTAAAAATCGACTTGGCATAGAAAATGTTCTGCCACTTTTGCAGAATCTTTCAAGGAAATATAAATGTATATACGCAAATGGGAATCATGAGCAAAGATTAAAAGAAAATAAATTCGGATTGAATTATCACCAATACAAGCAAATAGTAGAGGATATGGGAATAGTATACCTTTCAAACAGCAGTATGGATATATATGAAAATATTTGTATTCATGGTTTGGATTTAGATGAAAAATATTATTTGAGAAGATATAAAAGACCTTTGGATATTTCTTATATAGAGAATCGACTGGATATAGATACGTCTAAGTTTAATATTTTATTGGCACATTCTCCCCTTTTTGCAAAGGACTATGAAAAAAGTCAGGTAGATTTGGCTCTTGCAGGACATTTCCATGGTGGTACTATAAGACTACCGAGTGGAATAGGCTTGATGACCCCACAATTTCATTTTTTGAGCAGATTAGTGGTGGGATTAAAAAAGATTGGAAGAATGAGTCAAATAATAGGTGCAGGGCTTGGAACACATAGTATAAATATTAGATTAAATGATATGTCGGAGTTAATAGTTATAAATCTTAACAGTCGCAATAAAGCCTGAAATTTGATACAATAATAAGGTTGAGAGAGATCTATATGAGAGGTGAGTATGGAGATTTCATATAAATTGGAGAGGTTTGAAGGACCGCTGGATTTGCTTCTATATCTTATAGAAAGAGATAGAATAGATATATATGATATTCCTATTGTAAGTATAACTGAACAGTATTTGAACTACATGAATCATTTGGAGACAGATGATCTGGATTTGATGAGTGAATTTATTGTGATGGCTACCACACTTTTAGATATAAAGGCAAGAATGCTTTTACCATTGGAAGAGGATGAGGAAACAAAGGAGATCATAGATCCAAGAGCAGAGCTTGTAGCAAGGCTTTTAGAATATAAAAAATATAAGTTGATGGCAAATGAGCTTGCAGGCAGATATTTCGATGCAGAGAAAGTACTTTTTAAAGAACCGAGTATACCAAGTGAAGTGGCAGAATACAGAGAGCCTGCAAATCTTGATGAGCTTTTTGGTGATATGAACTTGCATAAATTAAGACTGGTGTTTGACCGGGTAATGAAGCAAAAGGATAATAGGATTGATAAAGTAAGAAGTAATTTCGGTACTATAAAAAAAGAACCGATTTCTCTGGAAACGAAGATAACAGAAGTGATGGCATATGCCAGAAAGTACAGGAAATTTACATTTCAGTCACTTTTAGAAAGGCAGGCAACAAACTTGAGGTTGTTGTCACATTCTTAAGCGTGTTGGAGCTTATGAGGATTGGTAAAATATCTCTTGTACAAGAAGAAACATTCGGAGAAATGCTAATAGAGACTTTGGAAGAAGAGGGGAAGGAGGAGACGCTAGATCTTAGCGATATACTGGATGGCTAAATTGAGTAAAACTGAGGCTGCAATAGAAGCAATACTATTTGCTTTAGGAGCTTCTGTAGAAATCAGACAATTATGTATTGCTCTTGAAATGAAGGAGGATGAAGTAATTCAAAACCTGGAGTCTCTGAAAGAAAAGTATGAAAAGGATAATAGAGGCATACAAATAATTGATTTGGGAGATTGTGTTCAGATGTGTACCAAGTCAGAGCATTATGAGAAATTGATAAAAGTATGCAAGACTCCAAAAAAGCAGGTGCTTACAGATGCTATGCTTGAGACATTGTCAATTATTGCATATAAGCAACCTATAACAAAGTCTGAAATAGAGAAAATAAGAGGAGTATCTTCCGACCATATGGTAAACCGACTTGTAGAGTTTGGGTTGGTATATGAGGCAGGAAAACTTGATGCTCCAGGAAGGCCTGCACAGTTTGCCACTACAGAGGAATTCCTTAGAAGATTTGGTGTGGAATCAAAGGAAGCACTTCCAAGGCTTGATTCAGATTTGGAAGCAGAGATATTACATGAGGTGGAGGAAGAGACCGGATGGAAATTCGGTTTTGAAAGTGAAATTAACGGAACAGGTGGAGATAAATAAGCTATGAAGATAAATATAAAATATTTTAGTGATGAGATTGAGAGATTAAAATTTATAGATGGAAAAAGTGATTGGATCGACCTAAGAGCTGCTGAAAGAGTGGAATTAAAAGCAGGGGAGTATAGACTAATCAGGCTTGGAGTGGGAATGGAGTTGCCAAAGGGATATGAGGCTTTGGTTGTGCCAAGAAGTTCCACATTTAAAAACTTTGGAATTTTACAGACAAATTCTATGGGTGTAATTGATGAGTCGTATTCCGGTGACAATGATGAATGGAGATTTCCGGCGTTGGCAATGAGAGATACTATAATAGAGATTAATGATAGAATATGCCAGTTTAGAATAATGAAGCATCAGGATGCATTTGAATTTGAAGAAGTAGAAAAACTGAATGGAGTTGACAGAGGTGGCTTTGGTAGCACAGGGAAAAATTAAAAAAGTATTTATTGCCGGAATAATGGCTATACTCTTTTTAAGCGGTTGTTCTGTTAAGGAAAAAAAATACTTTGAAAGCGGTAAGTTACTACTGGATGAAGGGAATTATGCTGAAGCGGTAGAAGCTTTTGATAAAGCAATAGGAGTACATGGCAGTAAAAATATCAGAGGACTTGAGATAGATATACTTAGATACAGGGCAGAGGCAGAATATAAGGCAGGTGATTATAAAGCGGCAGAACACACATATAAGCTTCTTATATCTGCGGATGAGGAAAGAAGAGAATATATTGATATGTTGACTATTATCTATACAAATCTAAGCAATGTGGATATGGATATAGATATAACAGATGCTATAGAAATGTATAATAAGGCTGAAAGTCTTGATGACAGGAGTGAATTACATATCAATGCAGGTATTGCCATTGTGAAGTATTATGAGGATATGTATGAAAAAAATGCTGATTCATCATATCTGGATAAGGCAGAGGAATTTTTGGAAAAACAGTTGAAAGAAACTGATAGAAAGAATGCCAAGGTGTTTGCAGTATATGCAAAGCATATGTCAAAAAGAGAGGACTATGATAAGGCACTTGAGGCGGTGGATGAGGGTATAGCACTTTTAGAAAACAAAGATTTAGGAAGCAGTGATGAGGAAACCATGAAATCTTTGATGTTTTCAAAGGGCTCTTGCTATGAGTACATGGGAGAATATGATAAGGCATTGGAATGCTTTAATGCATATATTGATAAATACGGTGAGGATGATACTGTTTCTCATGAGGTAGCATTCCTTAATTCAAGAATAAGATAGGTAATATATGAGTACATTTGAAACAAAGGAAATCGTAGAAAGAGTTATTCTTCTGGGTGTGGATGTAGGAGATGATACAAAAGAATCTATGAAGGAGTTGGCTGAGCTGGTAGATACGGCAGGTGCAGTAGTACTTGACAGTATTATACAGTCAAGAGAGAGAATGCATCCCGGCACATATATTGGTAAGGGTAAGATAGAGGAAGTTAAAGAAAGAGTACTGGAGTTGGATGCCACAGGCGTAGTATGTGATGATGAACTTACTCCGGCACAGCTTAGGAATCTTGAAAATCTTCTGGATACAAAAGTGATGGATAGAACCATGGTTATTTTGGATATCTTTGCAAAAAGAGCTACAACCAGTGAGGGAAAGATTCAGGTAGAACTGGCACAGCTAAAATTTTCATCTGCAAGACTAATAGGTCTTAGAAGTAGTCTTTCAAGGCTTGGAGGAGGTATAGGTACAAGAGGTCCCGGAGAGAAGAAACTTGAGATGGACAGAAGACTTATACATGAGAGAATTTCACAACTAAAATCAGAGCTGAAAAAGGTTGAAAATCATAGAGAACTAATAAGAAAGTCCAGAGATGAGAATTTGGCTTTTAATGTGGCAATAGTAGGATATACAAATGCCGGCAAATCCACTTTACTTAATAAGCTTACAGATGCGGATATATTGGCGGAGGACAAGCTTTTTGCAACTCTGGATCCTACAACAAGGAAGTTAAAACTTGGAAGCGGTCAGGAAATTTTGATGACTGATACAGTAGGATTTATCAGAAAGCTTCCACATCACCTTATAGAAGCTTTCAAATCCACTTTGGAAGAGGCAAAGTATGCAAACCTTTTGATACATATGGTGGATGCTTCAAATGAAGAGGCAACTTCACAGATGTTAGTGGTATATGATACTCTAAGAAGCCTTGAAGTGGTTGATAAGGATATTATCACAATATTTAATAAGACAGATCTGATGGAAGAAGATATGGAGCTTCCAAGAGATTTTCATGCAGACAAGGTCTTAAAAATGTCTGCAAAAACAGGAGAAGGTATTGAAGAACTAAAAAAGACTATAGAAGATATTTTACAAAAACAAAGGGTTTATCTTGAACATATTTTTTCATATAAAGAAGCAGGAAAGATAGCTATTATAAGAAAGTTCGGTGAAATTCTGAGTGAGGAATATATAGATGAGGGTATAAGCATTAAGGCATATATTCCGGCAGAGATTTTCGGTAAGGTGAAATAAGACTTGAAAAAATTTTACAAGTAATATATATTAGTATTACCTAACTTAGCTAAGCCTAACGGGCTAAAAGCTATATTACTTGGAGAGAATATGTTATTAGCACTTTTAATTGCCGGAAAATTGTTGATGGGAAACGGTGGAGATAGACCTAATAGAGAAGAAAAGATTTGCGGTAAGCAACATTTTTGGAGAGATAAAAAAGAGGAGATGGGTTACAGATTGCAATACAATCTGCTTGATGGTCATGCCAGAATTCTTGATAAAAATAATATAAGAAAAGCTACCGGAACTATGAGTGCGATGGAGGAGAAGTTTGAGAGGCTGGTTTCAGGAAATTTTCTAAAGCCGGGGGATGTGATAGGTGTATCAAGGTCATTTTATGATCATTATGGTATCTATATAGGAGATGGTAAAGTCATACATTATGCTGATAAGACAAAGGACTTTGGCAGGAATGTCAGCATATATGAAACTGATTTAAAGGACTTTACACAAGGGTCAAAGGACTATTTTGTTTTACATTTTCCCAAAACCGGTGGTCCGCCTAGGAAGCTTAGAAGCAGTACAAATTTTAATGTAAATCCCAGAGAACATACGGGAATATTTGATTTTTTATTCAAAGCAAAGTATAAGCTGTTTTCACCTGAGGAGACTATAGAGAGGGCCAAGTCAAGGCTTGGAGAGAGCGCCTATAATTTCACCAGAAATAATTGTGAGCATTTTGCACTTTGGTGTAAAACCGGCATATCCTTTTCACGTCAGGTGGATATGGTGTTGTCAATATAGGAAAATATAAAAGCTTTCGGGTTTACCGAGGGCTTTTTATTTTTCAAAACATTTGCTATAATACTCTGATGAAAACAGGAGAGAAAATCTATGAGAATCATTCTGGAGGCTTGTGAAGCTGAGATTGTAGAAAAGAAATCAAGGTTTATTGCCAATATTGCGATGGTAAATTCTGAGGAAGAAGCACTGGAATTTATAGAGAAGATAAAAAAAAAATACTATGATGCCAGACATAACTGTTATGCATATATCATAGGAGAAGATGGAAATAAGAAAAAATGTTCTGATGACGGAGAGCCGCAAAGAAGTGCAGGAATGCCTATGATGGAGGTAATACAAAATCAGGGATATTTTGATATAGTGGCAGTGGTTACAAGATATTTTGGAGGAACACTGCTTGGAGTAGGTGGGCTTATTCGTGCCTATCAAGGTGCGGTTATAGAAGCACTGAGTAAAGGCAAGATTGGTGAAATTAATTCAGGAGTTAGAGTAAAGTACAAGTTTGGATATGATTTTTATGGAAAGATAAAGTATATTGCAGAGAGCGAAAATGTTGTGATTGAGGATACTATATTTGATGATATGGTTACGATAAGTCTTATATTTAAGAGTGAAGAATGTGAGAAATTACAAAAGAAACTTATAGAAGAGACCAATGCCAATATAGAACAATTACTTTTAGAAGAGATAAAGTATATCACAGTAGATGATAAATGGTATGGGGAGTATGGTGATACTATAAGTATAAGAGAGAAATAATAAGGTAGCAGATATAGATAATACTTTTGAACTAAAACGAAGGGGGTGAGGATTATTAAATGCAGATATATATGGGAGAAGATGGAAAAAAGTTTTATTGGAGAGTAGTAGATGTCAGCAATATAGCGGATGTAGGGACCTTGGAAACCAAGTTTGATTTGACGGAGGAAATGGCTGAATATGTTTTGGATTCAAATGAGAGAGCCAGAGTGGAATACGACGGAAAGAATCTGTTGGTAGTCATACATGTACCGGCTTTTATACAAAATAATGGGCATTATGAGACCAGATCTATAAAATTTTTTGTAAATTCTGAAAGTATATTTATGTTTGTAACCTATGATACCAACTATATAGTGCCACAGATTGAAAAATATATAAAAGCTGAAGAGGCAAGTACCCCTATGATGTTGCTTTTTTTGAGCCTTTTTGTTATTTCAGATTCATTTCTACCTATACTTGATAAACTTAATGAAGAGAGATTACATCTGAATAGAAGACTTAGAATGAATACAAATAATCAGGGTATCTGGGATCTTTCAGACCTTGAAGTAGGTCTTATCTATCTGGGTGCGGCTACAAGACAGAATGTAGTTGCAATAAGGCAGATGAGAATAACTTCAGCAATAAAAAAATGTAATGAAGCTGAAAAAGAGGAGTTGGAAGATGCATATATAGAGGCAAAGCAGGCAAGCGATATGGCTGATATGGCATCAAGTATAGTTGAACAGATGAGTGGTATGTACAATAATCTGATAAACATTAAGCTGAACGAAACTATGCGTATTATGACTATATGGTCGCTTCTGATGACAATTCCTACTGTGATCTCAGGCTTTTTCGGTATGAATGTGGACCTTCCTTTCTCAAAAATGGAGGGTGGATGGATACTTATTACTGTTATTACTGCATTGCTTTTATGGGCAATGTGGAAGTTTATATGGAAGAAATTATAATAAATAATAGTTATATCAGTCATAAAATAATGACTAATGTAACTATTATTTTTTTGTTAATTTTAGTAAGTTAGTTGTGAAAGGGGGCAATATGGACAGAAAAATAATAGTTGCCGGACATATATCCTATGATATAACACCACAGATATATAATACAAATGGGAAGAATCTTGCAAAGATTTTAAAGCCGGGTAAATTGATAAATATAGGTAGAGCTACAGTGGCAAATGGTGGAGCTGTAAATAATACCGGTATGGCATTGCATAAATTCGGTGCAAATGTAGAACTTATTGCTAAAGTAGGTGATGATGAGTTTGGACGACAAATAATAGAAAAATGTGAGGAAAAGGGTGCAAAAACGAAATTTATAAAAGCTGAGGGAGAAGACACTTCCTATACTATAGTATTGGCAGCTCCGGGATTTGATAGAAGTTTTTTACATTTTACAGGAACCAATGATACCTTTAAATTCTCAGATATGGACATGGAAGATATAAAAGACGGATATCTATTTCATTTCGGATATCCAACATTGATGGAAGGTTTCTATAAGGATGATGCAAAAGAGCTGATAGAAATGTATAAGACTATAAAGAAAGCAGGTCTTATAACCAGTCTGGATGTGGCAGCTATTGACTCTGACAGCAAAGCAGGAAGACTTGATTGGGAAGCAATTTTGAGAAATATTTTGCCATATGTGGATATATTTGAACCAAGTTTTGAAGAACTTTTATGTATGGTGGATAAGGCTGAATACACACAGCTTTTAGAAAGAGCGGGAGAAGAGGATGTATGCCTGTGTCTAAGCCTTGAAAATGATATATTACCACTGGCAAAAAAGGTTATGGATTTTGGAGTTTCCATATTACTTATAAAATGTGGTACAGCAGGTATGTATCTTTGTACTTCTGATGATGTTTCAAAAAGACTTGGACTTAGTAATGAATGGAATTGTTTTAAATATTTCCAAAAGAGTTTTAAACCTGACAGAATAAAGTCAGCTATAGGTGCGGGAGATACTGCAATAGCGGCATTTTTATATGGAGTAATAAATGACTATAATCCAAAGAGGGCTATGGAAATAGCTTCAGGTACCGGGGCTATGTGTATTACAGAGTATGATACCTTTAGTGGACTTTTGGATATAAAAGAATTGGAAGAAAAGATAAAAAATAATTGGGAGACACAAGATTTTATAAAGGAGTAGAAAATGTTAATAACACTTAGAAATATTTTGGATATAGCAGAGAGTAAGAATATGGCAATAGCTGCATTCAATGCCACATCACTTGAGGGCATAATGGCGGTTATAGAAGCGGCAGAGGAGGAAAATACTCCGGTAATATTACAATTTGCCAATGCGGCACATGGGAAATATATTCCACTTGAAAAAATAGGAAAGGTAATGGTAATGTTGGCAGAAGAAGCTAAAGTACCGGTATGTGTACATTTAGATCATGGCGACAATTTTGATGAGATAAAGACGGCATTGGATATAGGATTTAGCAGTATAATGTATGATGGATCGGCACTCAGCTTTAAGGAGAATGTTGCAAATACAAGGTATGCGAGATACATTGCAGACGTATATGGGGCAAGTATAGAGGCTGAACTTGGTTCTATGGGAGCAGAAGGAGCAGAGGGAAATGTCATGGGTGCATATACAGATCCCGAGACTGCAAAAATTTTTGTGGAAGAAACAGATATTGATGCTCTTGCAGCATCCTTTGGTACAGTACATGGAATATATAAGAGTGAACCGAAACTGGATTTTAATAGAATAGAAAAATCAGAGAACTTACAGACGTTCCTGTGGTAATGCATGGTGGCTCAGGAATTAGTGATGATGACTTTAGAAAATGTATAGATTGTGGTGTAAGAAAAATCAACTTCTACACTTATGCTGCAAAGTTTGCCGGAGATGCTATAAGAAAAATGGCGGCAGAAACAAATGGAAATCTGTATTCACATGATGTATTTGTAACTGCAAGAGAGAGCATGAAGGAGACTTATAGGGATGCAATAAGAGTATTTAGAAATAATAAAGTAAGTTTATGAAAGATAAGTAATAAGTTTTAAATTAGTCAACTGACATTTGTCATATTATAATTATTACAAAAAACAATTATTAAACAATTTGAATATTGGTATTATTACATCATCACCCCAAGGGGTAAAAAGAGGAGGATTTATGAGAAGAAAGTTAATGGCAGGTGCAATGGCACTGTTAATGGCAGGAAGTTTAGTAGCATGTGGTGGTGGAGAGACAAAGACCACATCTGAGGGAGAAAGCAAAGAGGCTGCTACAACAGCACAGAGCGGTGAAAAGAAGCATTATAAATTTGGATATACATGTATGGATGGAACAAATCCATTCTTCGTTACCATTCAGGGCAAGATTAAGGAATTGGTAGAGGCTAATGGAGATGAGCTTATCGTTACAGATCCCGGAAATGATGTTACAAAGCAAATTTCACAGGTTGAGGATATGCTTTCACAGAATCTTGATGGATTGTTTATGAATCCTGTTGATGCACAGGGAATTATTCCTGCACTTGATCTTGCAAAGGAAGCCGGAGTACCTATGGTAGGATTTGATACAGAAGTAGGAGATATGTCTTATTTAGTATCATACACAGGATCAGATAACTACAATGCAGGAAAGGTTGTAGGAGAGGATCTTGTTAAGAAGGTACCTAATGGTGGAAAGATCATAGTTCTTGATTCACCTACTATGCAGTCAGTTGTAGATAGAACAAATGGATTTATGGATGCTATAAAAGACCATGGATTTGAAGTAGTGGCACAGCAGGATGCAAAGGGAAATCTTCAGGTAGCAATGGGTATTGCAGAGGATCTTTTACAGTCAAATCCTGATGTAGTTGCTATATTTGGTGGAAATGATCCGACAGCTTAGGAGCTTTGGCAGCAGCAAATGCAGCAGGTATTAAGGACTGTTTAATTTATGGTGTTGACGGTTCACCGGATATCAAGTCAGAGCTTGCATCAGGTAATTCTTTAATAGAGGGTAGTGGTGCTCAGTCTCCGGTTTCTATTGCAGAGCAGGCAGTTAAGATTATGTATGATTATGTTGAGGGAAAGCAGGTTGATGAGAGATATCCTGTAGAAACATTCCTTATCACATCAGACAATGTAGCACAGTACGGAACAGACGGTTGGCAGTAAGCAATCGCAGTACTTGTAAAATACTATTATTAATATAATAAAATTTTAGGCATCCTAAGGGATGCCTTATTTAGAGAATAAGAGCAGGTGAAACAGTGGCAGACAATATTTTATTGAGAATGAAAAATATATCTAAGAGCTTCCCCGGAGTTAAAGCCTTAGATAAAGTAAACCTTGAATTGAGGGCAGGAGAAGTACATGCACTGTTGGGAGAAAATGGTGCAGGAAAAAGCACATTGATAAAAGTACTTGGTGGAATATACAGCCTCGATGAAGGAGAAATAGAGATAGAAGGAAAGAAAGTATCTATAGAATCAGTACATGATGCTTCAAGAAACAATATTTCTATAATACATCAGGAGTTGGTATTAGTGCCATATATGACGGTGGCAGAAAATATATATCTGGGCAGGGAATCCGGTAAGGGCTTCACTGTAAATATTTCTAAAATGGAAAAAGATGCCCAAAAGATTCTAGATGATCTGGGTATGGATATAGATGCAAGAGAATTGGTAATGAATCTACCTATAGCTAAGCAGCAAATGGTTGAGATAACAAAGGCTGTATCAGTTAACGCAAAGATATTGGTTATGGATGAGCCGACCTCCTCTATAAGCGACAGAGAGGTAGAAAATCTTTTTAATATTATGAGAGATTTGACTAAGAAGGGCGTAGGTATTATCTATATATCACATAAGATGAGTGAGCTTGAGGAAATATGTGATAGAGTAACTGTAATGAGAGATGGTGAATATGTTGGAACAAAGGTAGTTAAGGAAACCAATAAGGATGAGCTTATAGCCATGATGGTTGGAAGAACCTTGACAAACTACTATGTAAGAGACTTTTTACCGGCAGAGGAAGTTATACTTAAGGTAGAAAATCTAAAAGATGGCGATAAAGTAGAAAATGTCAGCTTTGAACTTAGAAAAGGTGAGATAATCGGTTTTGCAGGACTTGTAGGTGCAGGAAGAAGTGAAGCTATGCAGGCCATATTCGGACTCTCAAAAGATGTGTCAGGTGATATATATATTGAGGGAAAGAAAGTAAGTATAAAAGAGCCGAAAGATGCCATAAAGAATGGTCTGGCTTTGGTACCGGAGAGCAGAAAAGAACAGGGACTCTATTTGCTACAGGATATAAAATATAATACCACTATTGAAGTATTGGATGATTTTATAAAGAATTTAAAGGTAGATTCTAAAAAAGAGGTTGAGATAACCAAGAAATATATAGATATGATGGCAACCAAGACACCTTCACAAGAGCAGATAATCTCTAATCTTTCAGGAGGAAATCAACAGAAGGTTATGATTGGAAGATGGTTGGCCACAAATCCCAAGATTCTTATTTTAGATGAGCCTACAAGAGGAATAGATGTGGGTGCAAAATCTGAAATATATAAGATAATGAATGATTTGGTAAAAAAAGGAGTTTCAATCATAATGATATCCTCAGAATTGCCTGAAATAATAAATATGAGTGACAGAGTATATGTTATGGGAGCAGGAACAATAAGAGGTTGTATAAATCACGAAGAAATATCACAGGAAAGTATTATGGCATTAGCAGCTATATGATGGAGGTAAAAAGTGAAAAAATCGAATAATATCAAGGCTTTAAATTTTTTCAAAGAGAATATGGGAATCATTATCGCATTGCTGGTGCTGGCAATATTCCTTACAGTATTTCCTGCTACAAGCAGCTCATTCCCTACAACAAAGAATGTTTTTAATGTACTTAGACAGATTTCTACAAATATGCTCCTTGCATGTGGAATGACTATGGTAATCATACTTGGAGGTATTGATTTGTCGGTAGGTTCAGTAATAGCACTTTCAGGTGTATTTGCTGCAGGATGTGTGTCCAGATATGGTATGAGTATACATTTGGCAATGATTATAGGAATACTCATAGGACTTATAATAGGTGCATTCAATGGTTTTGTTATTTCAAGAACTACTATACCTCCATTTATCGTGACATTGGCTACAATGAATATTGCCAGAGGACTTGCAGGTGTGTATACCGGAGGTTCACCGGTACGAGTAGTATCTAAGGAATGGCAATGGATAGGTGCAGGATATGTAGGAATTTTTCCGGTACCCGTTATCATAATGATAATAATCTTTATAGTTTCAGTCCTTATAATGAATAGAACAAAAATAGGTAGATATATATATGCAGTCGGTGGAAATACACTTGCAGCCAGATTTTCAGGCATAAGTGTTTCAAAAGTAAAATTCATGGTGTATACTTATTCAGGACTTATGGCAGGTCTTGCAGGAGTTATCTTAGCTTCACGTATGTACTCAGGACAGCCTACAGCAGGCGATGGTGCTGAGATGGATGCCATAGCTGCGGTAGTAGTAGGTGGAACATCTATGTCAGGTGGATATGGAAAACTTGGAGGTACATTGATAGGTGCCCTAATTATAGGAATTCTTAGCAATGGACTTAACCTTATGAATGTAAATTCTTTCTGGCAGACAGTTGTAAAAGGTATCGTTATACTATTGGCAGTATTTATCGACTATATTAGAAATTTAAAAAAGAGTAAATAATGAAAATAATTGACAAAAACAGGCTAAGGGCATTTTTTATGCTCTTAGCATATGTTTTTTTATTGTGTTTATTTATAGTTTTGCTAAAGTCAAGGAATAATGATAAGAAGGTTGTCTTTGGCTCAACTTATATGACAATGAATAATCCATACTTCAATGTTCTTAATGAAAATATTAGGGATACTATTGAAGCAAATGGTGATATACTTATAACTAGAGATCCGGCACAAAGTCAGGAGAGACAGAATGCACAGATCATAGATATGCTCAATGAAGGTATCGATATCTTATTTGTAAATGCTGTAGATAGAAGCGGTATCGAAAGTGCTTTAACAGAATGCAAGAAAAGAGGTGTACCGGTTATACTGCTGGATACTGATGTGGATGATAGAGTGGGAGTAATAAGTACGATTCAGTCAAATAATTATGAGGCAGGCGTATTATTGGCAAAGGATTTGATAAGAAAAATGCCTGAGGGTGCTAATATACTTGTTGTTGAAAATCTGATTGCTTCATCAATGGTTCAAAGAAGAAAAGGGTTTATGGATACCATAGCAAATGATTTAAGATATGAAATAGTTGATGAGATAGACGGTGTCAGTGAAATAGAAACAGTGAATGATACCATGAGTGAATACCTGGAAAAAAACAATAAGGAATTTGATGTTATATTTGGGCTAAATGATCCCACAGCTATAGGAGCACTTGCAGCATTAAGAGAAAAGAGTGAAAAGAGAGTTTTGATCTATGGTGTAGACGGTTCTCCGGATGCAAAGGAGCTTATAAAGCAGGGGCTGTTTACAGCAACAGTAGCACAGCATCCAATATATATGGGGAGAGAAGCTGCAAGAGTTGCATATGATTATCTAGAAGGTAAGAAAGTGGAACATGATATTTATATAAAAGTTGATTTGATAAATGCCGGCAATATAAGTAGATTTGATATATCGAAGTGGCAATAAATATGAAAAGTATAGGATATTTGAGAATAAATACAATACTGGAATTGATGCTTGGAATATCTCTTTCGGCAATGATTTTGATTTCAGGATTTATATGGATAGTAACCGAAAGAATTATAAGTGTACATGAGGCTAAGATATTTTTATCAAATGCAGTTAATGTTCCGGGAAATACATTTTATATATTTATATTTACTATCATATCTTCGATATGTTTTATATCAACCTTTTGTATTAGAAATAGTAGTATTGCAAATGATACAAGTATAATATCGGCAACATTTGTTATAGAGTTTGTATTGGAGTTGATATGTATAATACTGTTGAATTTTAATTATAATGGCATATTACTTTGGACTTTTTGCAAACGCACTGATTTATTCGGTAAGGAATAAATATATGCCTATAGTGGTAATTATTGCAGCTTTAAGCTATTTATTTACAACACATGAACTTGTGAAGATCTTTATAAGAGTATATGATATTTCATCTTATATAGCTGTATGCAGCCAAAACCTACAAACATTGATTTTTTTTATTTACAATGTACTTAATCTAATGACAGTTGTATGTTTTATACTGTGCTGTATCATTATAATAGTGAGTAAGGAGGAGATAATAGAGAAAAATCTGGAATTGAATAAAAGACTTGAGGTAGCAAATCAAGATTTACAAAGGACAAATGAAGAGCTTGAAAGATCTTTGATGGATAATGCCAGATTGGCAGAAATAAAGGAGAGAAATCGTATTGCCAGAGAGATACATGATACCTTGGGACATACTCTTACAGGTTTGGCTGCAGGTATAGATGCTTGCATAGCATTGGCAGGAAATAAAGAAACTCCACTAAGAAATCAACTGGATCTACTCTCAAGAGTGAGTAGAAAAGGTATACAGGATATAAGAATGAGTGTAAGTTCATTGAGGCCTGATGCTCCACAGAGGTTAAATCTAAAAAATGCTATAGAGGAGTTAGTAGAAAACACTATAAAAATTGCAAATGTAAATATTGTGTTTAATTGTGATGCCGGTGATTTAAAGTTTGATGAAGATGAAGAAATGGCAATATATAGAATTGTACAGGAGAGTCTAACAAATTCTATAAGACATGGTAAGGCAAAAAATATAGATGTTTCTATAAAGAAAGGATATGGAAGTATAGGACTTTTAATATGTGATGACGGAGTTGGATGTGAAAATATAGAGGCAGGCTTTGGACTTAGACATATCAGAGAAAGAGTGAACATGCTAAAAGGTCAGGTAAACTTTAGTAGTGATAATGGATTTAGAGTGGAAGCTATGATACCGATAAGATGGGGAGAGCAATATGGTTAAGGTTTTAATTGCAGATGATCAGGAATTAATACGAGAAAGCTTAAAGATAATCCTTGACAGTAAGCCGGATATTGAAGTGACGGATGCAGTTGCAGACGGTTTGGAAGTTATACGAAGTGTAAGAGAAAATAGACCGGATATAATACTGCTTGATATTAGAATGCCAAGACTTGACGGAGTATCATGTACAAAAATAATAAAAGAGGGATATCCTGATATAAAAATCATCATACTTACTACATTTGATGATGATGAATATGTATTTAATGCTCTAAAGTATGGTGCAAGTGGCTATCTTTTAAAGGGTATAAGTATGGACAGCCTGGTGGAGGCTATAAATACAGTATATCATGGGCAGGCAATGATAAATCCTGATATAGCTTCAAAAGTTTTAAAATTTTTCTCAAAGCTTGCAGTAAATAATGAAAATATACATGTACCGTCAGAGAATGTAAGAACCATTACCAAAAATGAATGGGTTATAATAGAAGAGGTGGCTAAGGGCAAGAGCAATAAGGAAATAGCAAAAGAACTGAATTTCGGAAGGAACTGTAAGAAATTATCTATCAACAATATTGGATAAATTGGAGCTTAGAGACAGAACACAGCTGGCAATATGGGCTGTGGGCAGAGGTGAACTGTGAAAAAAAGCAGGATAAAATCGGCTATAGTAATAATAGCGATAATATTTTTATTATGCCTGTTTTTCTATGAATGCAGACCTAAGGAAACAGTTATAGAATTTGCAATGTTTAATGGAAGTAACTGGGGGGTAGCTGTACAGGAGAGCTATTCAGTAATTGATAAAGCTATAGAAAAGTTTGAAAAGGAACATAATGGAGTAAAGATTAAATATGTCAGCGGCATAACTAAGGATGACTATAGTGAGTGGATGTCGGAGAGAATTTTAAAGGATAATATGCCGGATATATTTATGGTGCTTGATGAAGACTTTGAGAAATATGTAAACCTTGGAATTATAGAGAAACTGGATAAGTATGTACTTGAAGATAATGATTTTGATATACACAAGTATTACACAGAAATTGCAAATTCAGGAGTTTTTGCGGGGCATAGATACGCGTTGCCCTATGAAGCTATGCCGACTCTTATGTTTGTAAACAGAACATTACTTGAAAACTTTCACTTGGATATACCAAAGAATGACTATACCTTCGATGATTTTTATAGAGCTTGTAGGATGATAACTTTGGATAGGAATCTGGATGGAAGCCCAGACTATTTTGGTATATATAAATATGACTGGATAAATGCGGCACTTTCAAATGATGTAATGCTGTTTTCAAAAGATGGTAAGAAATCATATTTTAATGATGAGAAACTTGCTGAGTCAATAAGATTTGTTAAGAGCCTGGAATCGCTTAATGGGAATCATAATATAACAAAAGAGGAGTTTGACAGCGGAAATGTAGCATTTAGTCAGATGTCCCTTGCAGAGTACAGGACATATAAGTCTTATCCGTATAAGATAAAAAAATATACCGGTTTTGCATGGGACTGTATACCTATGCCGGCAGGTGAATCCGGTAATAATGTGAGTATGATCGACAGTTTGGATATTGGAATAAGCTCAAAATCTAAAAAGAAGAGACTTGCATGGGAGTTTTTAAAGACTCTTACCTATGATACACAGATACAGCAGGCATTATACAATGATATGCCGGTAGCATCTGTACTTAAGGAAGTGATGGAAAGCAAGGAATCAGAAAATATTTTCAAAGAGGATGAGGATATCATAGACTCAAAGTTGATCTGCCACATATTGGAAAATGGCAGTGGTAAGCCTAAATTTAGTGGGTATGAAGGAGCAATATCATTGGCTGATGCAAAAATTTCAAAATTGACTTTGGAAGATGATATAGAAAATGCACTTAGAATCTTACAAAGAGAAATGAGTAAATATTTATTACAAGAGAGGGGAAAAGAATGAAGAGATCACAAATCAACAGCATTATAAGAGAAATGGAGGAATTAATAAGACAAAATGGCTTTCACTTGCCTCCATTTTGTAACTGGACTCCAAATGATTGGAAGAGTAAGGGCCATGAATATGATGAGATTCGTGACAATATGTTAGGATGGGATATTACAGATTTTGGTTTGGGAGATTTTGATAAGATAGGTTTTGGACTTATTACTATCAGAAATGGCAATAGGAATAATGATAAATATAAAAAGGTTTATGCAGAAAAACTATTGTTTCTTAGAGATAATATGATGGCACCTATGCATTTCCATTGGTTTAAATCAGAGGATATCATAAATAGGGGCGGAGGAAATCTTTTGATTAAGGTGTATAATGATGATGGTAAGGGTGGACTGAGTGATTCTGATGTACTTATAAACTCTGATGGGAGGTCTTATTATGTAAAGGCCGGAAGCCATGGTAAAGCTTTTACCGGGAGAGAGTATCACCATATGGCCGCATCAGTACCATGAATTTCATGTGGAAGAAGGAAGTGGAAGTGTGCTTATAGGTGAGGTATCACAGTGTAATGATGATAATATAGATAACAGGTTCTATGAAGATATAGGCAGATTCCCAAAGATAGAAGAGGATGAAGAACCTTACAGATTGCTTTGTAACGAGTATCCGGTAGCTGTAGATTAAAAAAAGAGTCTTGCAGGAGTATCTCCTGCAAGGCTCTTTAAAACTTTCTGCTATCTTCTTTTTTTCTGTATTCCGAGGGAGAACAGTTCTTTAATGATTTAAAAGTTCTGTTAAAGGCACTGAGTGAGGAAAAACCGGAACTTAATGCAATATCCAGCACTGTGTATTCAGATTTTGCCAAAAGTTCCTCAGCCTTTGATACCCTCTTGTTATTTAAATATTCATAAAATGTCATGTTCATACATTGCTTAAATATTCTGGAAAAATGAAATTTTGAAAAACCGGTTATATCTGCTGCGTCATCTAAAGAAATAGCTTTTGTGAAGTTTTCATTGATATAGTTACAAGCAGTCATTATTGTTTCCATATATTCTTTTTCTTTGAAGGATTATTATATACAGGCATCTTTGTGATAGTCCTGCCCCATATAGCATTTCTGCCTAAATAAACAAAAATCTCAATAATGCAAGCATATATTGATGCTTCAAAAAATGATTTTTGTTGATCGTATTCTACAGCGATAGCATCCATATGTTTTTTTATAAAGCTGTATATTCTGTCTTCATCATTGTTTTCACTTATAAAAATATACTCAGGTAGAAGAGTGAGCAATGTCTCCATTCCCTTTATAGAATATAAAATATAGTCACTGAACTGGAGAATTATTCTTTCACCGGTATTTGGAGCTTTTAGGGAATGTAGAACACCTGAGTTTATAATAAATATATCTCCTTCATTGAGATGGAATTTATTATTGCCTATAAACACTTGATATCCGTTTTTTATAGGCATTATTATCTCAATAGCAGTATGCCAATGCTCCGGATAATCTTCATATTCCCCATTATTAAAAAGTCGTATACCAAGTGGACTTTTAAAATCTATTATTTCATGTGTTCCTTCAAGTATTTCTATCATAAATCACCACTGAATCATTTAAATTATTTCGGAAATTTTGTATAATACAGATACCATTTTAATTCAAATTTTTTAAATAAGCAATGATAAGTAAAGGAGGGGACATGCTTTTTGAGAACCCTATATTACCGGGATTTTATCCGGATCCGTCTATATGTAAGGTGAATGAAGACTATTATCTGGTAACATCTTCATTTGTATATTTTCCGGGTTTGCCGATATTTCATAGTAAGGATCTGGTACATTGGGAACAGATAGGACATGGAATTTCAAGAGAAGAACAAATAGATTATAAAAATGTGGAAACATCTTTGGGACTTTGGGCTCCTACTATAAGATATCATAAAGGTATGTTTTATATTATAAATACATTTGTTTCCGGAGGTAGGGAAGTATATAGAGATAACTTTATTATTACTGCCGAAGATCCGGCAGGAGAATGGTCAGATCCTGTTTTTATAGAGGGTGCGGACGGTATAGATCCGAGTTTATTTTTTGATGCTGACGGCAGACTTTATTATACCGGAAATTTTATAGTTGAAAGCCCTGAATATGAGGGTCACCATGGCATATATATATGCGAACTTGACAAGGAAAGTTTTCAGTTTATAGGTGAGAGAAAAATTATATGGAACGGAAAAGATACACACTCAAAATGGATAGAAGCTCCACATATATATTTTAGAGATGGTTATTATTATTTGATGGTCGCTGAGGGAGGCACTTTTACAAATCATTCAGTTATGATATCAAGATCAAAGGATATTTTTGGACCGTATGAGCCATGTGACAGGAATCCGATAGTTACCCATAGATATTTGAGCCTGCAAAGAGAAATCTCTGTGGTAGGACATGGAGATCTTATAGAGGATGACAATGGTGATCTTTGGATGGTTTTACTGGGGGTAAGACCTTATGGAGATACTCATTTTGACCTTGGCAGGGAGACTTTCCTTATACCGATGATATGGGAAAATGATGGATGGCCAAGAGTAAACAATGAAAATGGGTTGGTGAATAAAATAGAAAAAGCTCCTAATTTAAAAAGATTTAATGCTGATGTAGCTTCAGGATTTGACAGTTTTGATTCTGAGAAGCTTAGATTTATATGGAACAGTATTCATCCATTGTCAAAGGAGTACTATTCTCTAGCAGATAAAAAAAGGCTATCTCTCATTACATTGTAAAAATGAGAATTTGGAAGAGATAGCCACTCCGGCATTTATTGGGAGAAGACAGCAGCATCTGAACTTTATGTTTAATACAAAGATGGAGTTTGAGCCAAAAAAATCAGGAGGAGGCCGAGTATTGCTTTGGTACAGGATGACAGATACCACTATACATTCACATTGTTAAATGTCTTGGGAAAGAAAAAAAGCTTGAGCTTAGAATGACAAAGAATAAGAAGTTATCAGTGATTGCCAGAGCCTATATAAATGAGTATGCAGGTGAGCTTTATTTTAAAGTACTTGGTAGTGAGGCCGGCTATAGTTTTTATTACAGTATCGATGGTAAAACCTATAATGTGATATATGAGAATGCAGATCTGAAAGTGCTTAGCTCCATAGCAAATGAGGGATTTACCGGTACATATATTGGAATGTATGCCACATCAAATCATTTTGATTCTGAGAATAGGGCGTACTTTGATTTTGCAAACTATGAAAGATTAGATAATTAGAGGAGGTTTTATGTTAGTATTTCATTATCCAAAATGTTCCACCTGTGTGAAGGCTAGAAAGTGGTTGAGAGATAGAAATGTAGATTTTACAGAGAAGAATATAGTGGAGGATACTCCAAGTGTGGAAGAGTTAAAGAAGGTTTTAGAGTATTCAGGTATTCCTATAAAGAAGCTTTTTAATACCAGCGGTATGCTATATAGGGAACTTAATATCAAAGAAAAAATGGATACTATGAGTGATGATGAAAAGCTCAAATTGCTTTCAGAAAATGGAATGCTCATAAAAAGACCTATAGTTTTGGGAGATGATTTTGCTTTTGTAGGTTTTAAGGAAAGTGAGTGGCAAAATAAATGGCAGTAAAGGCATCAGATAGAGTAAAGCTTTTTGAGAATAAAAACGGTGCAACCATCGGTAGTTGTGATCGAAAAATACTGGAAATTGACGGATTGTATTTTAAGGATATAGACGGCTCAGGAGTGTTTAAAGACTTTGATGACTGGAGAAAGTCTCCAATTAAAAGGGCAGAAAGTTATGTGAAGGTACTAAGCACAGATGAGAAGATAGGTTTGCTTTTTGCAAGTGATTGGAGAATGGGAATTGACCAGGAAGATAAGAGTAAGCTTGACGAATCAGGAGTATTGGATGAGGGAGAGCTTGTAAATGCTAAGACAATCTTCGGCATACAAAATCTTCCAAGTACATCTGTTGCCATTAAGGAATGGTTTGCAAGACATCTTATATTCAGAAAGAATCCAAGTCCTAAAGACCTTGTAGACTGGGTAAATCAGTTAAATGCAAAGGCTGAGGAATGTGAGCATTTTGTTCCGGTTGAAATAATCTCAAACTCAAGAAATGAAAATGGCGAGACCATATTCGGAATGAATGATGCTACAGGTGTGTTTGCAACCTGGCCGGGAACTCTTGGTATTGCAGCTATTGCAAAGGGTGAGGGACTTGGAGTTATAGAAGAATTCGGAAATACCATAAGAAAAGAATGGGATGCGACAGGTATCAAAAAAGGATATATGTATATGGCTGATGTACTTACAGATCCAAGATGGCAAAGATCCTATGGTACATTCGGCGAGGATCCCAAACTTATAAGAGATATATTTGAAAAGCTTGTACCATTGGTTCAGGGAAGTGATAAAGGAGTTACTACTGACGGAGTGGCTATGACTGTAAAGCATTTTCCGGGTGGAGGTGCCAGAGAGAACGGTTTTGATCCACATTATAAGGCAGGGCAATGGAATGTATACGCTACAGAAAACAGCTTAAGAGATTATCATCTTCCGGCATTTGAGGCTGCTATAGCAAAGAATGTTTCATCTATAATGCCATACTATGCCAAGCCTGCAAGTGATAAGAGTGCAAGCCAAAAAGACCTTTGTGGCAATGATATAGAGATGAAACCTCTGGGATTTGCCTATAATGATTACTTTATAAAGAAACTTTTGAAAGAACAGCTTGGATTTAAAGGTTATATAAATTCAGATACAGGTATAGTCCACAATATGTGTTGGGGAGTTGAGGCTCTTGATACAGCTGAAAGAATTGCCTTTGCCATAAACAATGGTGAGGTGGATCTTATAAGTGGTTTATTTGATGTAAAAGAAACAAAGAAGCCATTGACAGGGCGAGCAATGACTATTATGAGAGTCATGATATACCTGAAGGCTTTACAAAGGCTGATATTACACTGAGTGAAGCAGCACTTGATAAGGCAATAACAAGGACATTAACAGAGATGTTTGCACTTGGAATATTTGATAATCCATACAGAGATCCTAAAATAGCTGAAGAGATCATAAATGATAAGAAGGATAGAGAAGTCTCAGAGCTTGCTCATAGAAAGAGTGTGGTTTTATTAAAGAATGACGGAATTCTTCCTTTAAAGAAAGATGTGAAGGTCTATATAGAATGCTTTAATAAAAATGTAGAGCAGGCAAATGAAAGAAGCGAAAAGCTTAGAAAACTCTTTTTGGATAAGCTTAATATAGTAGAGGAATTTAAGGATGCAGATATTGCAATATTGCTTGTAAATCCAACTTCAGGAGAGTATTTCAATGCAACAAAGGGATATTTGGAGCTGGATATATGTGATAGCAAAACGGTTTGTAATGTAAGTGAAGACGGACTTCCTATGGAAGAAACACATGAGGAAACCACTGTTGCAAATGCAAAGAGGATAAAAGAGATATATGAGATACTTCATAAGAATGGCGGTAAGGTAGTCGGAAATATAAATATATCGCTGCCATGGCTTTTGGGGGAGTTCGAGCCTTATGTGGATGCACTCTGTGCAGGATTTGATACTTATGATGAGGCTGTTTTGGATGTTATATTTGGAGATTTTTCACCTATAGCCAAGCTTCCACTTACATTGCCAAGGGGAGATGAAGTGATTACTGTAGATAAGAATGGAGTATGCATAAGTCCGAATGATGTACCGGGATATGATAAGGATAAATATATGCCTGAAAGTATGAAGGATGAAAATGGAAAGGCATATGCATATAGAGACAATGCAGGAAATTACTATGAGTTAGGATTTGGATTAAAATTATAATTTTAAATATTTTTATTTATTATTGACATTTCAATTTAGAAGATTTTTGGCAAAAATAACAAAGCATAGAAAGCATAGAAAATAGTTTCAAAATAATTTTTGATATTGAAAAACTATTCAATGAGTGTTATTCTTAGCATATAAATTATCTCTATATAAGGAGGAGCTATGAGAAACTTAGATAAATATAAGGGGGTCATTCCGGCATTTTATGCTTGTTATGATGACAATGGAGAGATCAGTCCGGAAAGAGTGAGAGCACTTACAGAATACTTTGTTGATAAAAAGGTAAGAGGAGTATATGTCAACGGTTCTTCGGGTGAATGTATATACCAGAGTGTTGAAGACAGAAAAGTTGTGCTTGAGAATGTAATGAAGGCTAAGGGAGATCTTACTATAATAAATCACATTGCATGTAATAATACAAAAGACGGTATGGAACTTGCAGCTCATGCTGAGGGTCTGAAAGTAGATGCAATCGCTGCTATTCCACCCATATATTTCAAGCTTCCGGAATACGCTATTGCAGAGTACTGGAACGACTACAGCAGTGCAGCTCCAAATACCGATTTTATTATTTATAACATTCCACAGCTTGCAGGTGTGGCTTTAAGCAGAGGACTCTATGCAAAGATGAGAGAGAATAAGAATGTTATAGGCGTAAAGAATTCTTCAATGCCGGTATTTGATATTCAGGGCTTTGTTAGAGATGGCGGTGATGACTATATAGTATTTAACGGTCCGGATGAGCAGTTTGTTTCAGGCAGAGTAATAGGTGCAAGGCAGGTATAGGTGGAACATATGGTGCAATGCCGGAACTTTTCCTTGCTATGGATGAATGTATAAACAGTGGGGATATGAAGATTGCTAATGAGATTCAATATTGTGTAAATGATATTATTGCGGCTCTTACTTCAGGACATGGAAATATGTATGCTATGATTAAGGAAGTACTTAGAATCAATGAGGGACTTGATATAGGTAGCGTTAGAAAGCCTTTGGTTGCATTGACAGATGATGATAAAGAGATTGCAAAATCAGCTGCTAAGATGATAGTTGATGCTAAAAAGAAATTTCTATGATGAATAAAGTATATTTAGGTATTGATATAGGTGGTACTGCTGCGAAGTTTGGCATAGTTGATGAGAATGGGAATATACTACACAGAGATGAGTTCTCAGTATCATTTGATGGATATGATACGCCCATACTGGAAACTGTTCTGGATAAAACAGATTATTTTGTGGCTTCAAGCGGTCTTGATATTGCTGAAATATCAGGTATTGGAATATCAGCCACAGGACAGATAGATTCTGAGAAAGGCGAAGTAATAGGTAGTGCAGGACATATAAAGAACTGGGTCGGATCAAAGATAAAGGAAAGTTTTGAAAAGAAGTACTCTATCAAAACTATAGTTATAAATGATGCAAACAGTGCAGCTCTTGGCGAGAAATGGATGGGTGCAGGAGTAGGATATAAGAATATAGTGGCTGTAACCATTGGCACTGGAGTTGGTGGCGGCATTATAGTTGACGATAAGATCTTACTAGGAAAAAGAGGATTGGCAGGAGAGATAGGACATATAGTAATACATGGAAGTGGAGAGAGTTGTTCATGTGGAAATGTGGGTTGTATGGAAAGATATGCTTCTACCACAGCACTTGTAAGAAAGGTTGCAGCTGCAAAAGAAAAAGATCCGACAACATTTTCAGAGGAATTTAATGATAATATCAATGGCAGAAAGATATTTGATGCAATAAATGAAAATATTGTAATTTCTCAAATAGTGGATGAGTGGGTGGAAGATATTTCACTTGGAATTATATCACTTGTACATATCTTTAATCCTGAGCAAGTCATTATAGGCGGTGGAGTGAGTGGTAGAAAAGAGTTTATTGAAAGTCTTAGTAAAAAAGTGCATGAAAAAGTAATGCCAAGATTCTCGGAAGGACTTGAGATAGTACCTGCAAAACTTGGAAATGACGCAGGCCTTATAGGTGCTATATATTATTTAATAGAAAGTAAATAAAATTGAGCTTTATTCCATAGTACTTGTCATTATGGAATAAAGCCCTTTTAATTTATATTATTCTACTTTTGGCAGCATATCTGCATATTTCTTTAGCTCCTCATCTGTTGGGACAGTGTCATCCATTTTTCCGTCATGGAACTTTTCATAAGCCACCATATCAAAATATCCTGTTCCGGTAAGTCCAAATACAATAGTTTTTTCTTCACCGGTTTCTTTACATTTCTTCGCTTCCTCTATAGCTGCATAGATAGCATGTGAGCTCTCAGGTGCAGGGAGGATTCCCTCAGTTCTTGCAAAATACTCAGCAGCCTTAAATACATCAGTCTGATTTACTGAAGCAGCCTCCATATATCCGTCATGGTAAAGTTGTGAAAGAGTAGAACTCATACCATGATATCTTAGACCTCCTGCATGGCTTGGAGAAGGAATGAAATCACTACCCAAAGTGTACATCTTTGCAAGAGGTGTCATCATACCTGTATCACAGAAGTCATAGGCAAATGTTCCTCTTGTAAAGCTTGGGCAAGATGCAGGCTCTATAGCAATGATTCTTACATCACTTTCACCTCTTAACTTTTCACCCATAAATGGAGATATAAGACCTCCAAGGTTTGAACCGCCACCGGCACATCCTATAATAATATCAGGTTTGATATTGTACTTATCAAGAGCAGCTTTTGTCTCAAGACCGATAATTGACTGATGTAATAAAACCTGATTTAACACGCTACCAAGAACATATCTATACCCTTCGGTAGTAGTAGCTTTTTCTACAGCCTCTGATATTGCACAACCAAGGCTTCCTGTAGTACCCGGATGTCTTTCTAAGATCCTTCTTCCTACTTCTGTTTCCATAGAAGGTGAAGGTGTAACAGTAGCACCATATGTTCTCATAACCTCACGTCTAAAAGGCTTTTGCTCATAAGATACTTTAACCATGTATACCTTGCAGTCTAAGCCAAAGTATGCACATGCCATAGACAGGGCAGTACCCCACTGTCCGGCACCTGTCTCTGTAGTAACACCCTTTAGTCCCTGCTCTTTAGCATAGTACGCTTGTGCAATAGCGGAATTTAGCTTATGGCTTCCGCTGGTATTATTTCCCTCAAATTTGTAATAAATTTTTGCAGGTGTGCCAAGCTTTTCTTCAAGACAGTATGCTCTAACAAGTGGAGCAGGTCTATACATTCTGTAGAAAGCTCTTATTTCTTCCGGTATTTCAAAATAAGCAGTTGTGTCGTCAAGCTCCTGTTTAACTAGTTCATCACAGAATACATGTGATAATTCTTCAAAAGTTACAGGCTTATGTGTTCCGGGATTTAATAGTGGAGCAGGTTTGTTTTTCATATCTGCTCTTACATTGTACCAATATTTCGGCATTTCATTTTCTTCTAAATAAATTTTATAAGGTATATCCATAAAAACTCCTTTCAGATAGATATCACTATAGATTAGTAGATATCGCTTAGTAAAAGTATACATTGATATTATAATTTAGTCCAGTAAAGAATGAATATGGTTTCATATGTTTTGTATACAACTATAGCAGAAGAGTGTTTAAATCTATTTATATATGTTTTATATTGTATTATTTTAAAAATAAATAAGATATAAATAAGAATATAATTTTAAAAATTGAATACATATGTGTTATGATATAAATTTTGTTTATATTGATTTATATAAATAGTATATAGTATAATATCGAAGTGAAAAGTTCTTTTACAGTTAAAATATATTGAATATGGAATAAATTGGGTGGTGAAAATGGCAATAATTGAAGTTGTTAAATATAATGGTGGCCCGGATGTGTTTGCTTGGAAGTATCCAAGTGAGGAATTGGGAACATGGACACAGCTAATTGTAAATGATACGCAAGAAGCTATTCTTGTAAAAAGTGGTAAAGCATTGGATGTATTTGGAGGTGGAAGACATACATTGGATACTGCCAATATTCCCTTTTTAAACAAGATAATAAATCTTCCATTTGGTGGTAGAAGCCCATTTACTGCAGAGGTATGGTATATCAATAAAGCATACAATTTGGATATCAAATGGGGAACCCCTACGCCAATACAGATTCAAGATCCTAAATATGGTATATTTGCCCCGGTGCGTTCAAATGGTGCTTTCGGTATACATATTGTAGACTCAAAAAAGTTTTTACTCAAGCTTGTGGCAATGATGAGAGTTTTTGACAAAAATACTGTTACAAATATTTTAGAAGTCTATATGTAACCAAAGTTAAAGATGCTATTTCGGCATATCTGGTACATAAGCAAATCAGTATTTTAGAAATAAATGCATATATTGATGAATTGTCTACACATATGAGAGATAGAATTCAGCCGGTAATGGATGATTATGGCATTGAATTGGTTTCATTTTATGTGAATGAGATCAGTGTACCTGAAGATGACAGTGCAGTTAAGAAATTAAAGGAAGCTCTTTCTAAAAGAGCTGAGATGAATATTATTGGATACAACTATCAGCAGGAGAGATCATTTGATACTCTTGAAGGTGCTGCAAGAAATGCAGGATCAAATGTTGCTCCAATAATGGGTGCAGGAATGGGACTTGGAATGGGACTTGGGATGGGCCAAGGTGTTGGAGCCGGATTTGGTAGTATGGCACAGGAAATACAGCTCGGAAACCAAAGAGATGCTACAAAAGAATGTCCAAGTTGCCATGCCAGAATACCTCAAACACAGAGATTTTGTGGTAGTTGCGGATTTGATACAGAAAAGAATCCGGAGAAAAATAAAGAAGGGGACCTGGTTTGCAGTGCCTGTGGAGGAAGTATTAATAATACAACAAAGTTTTGCTCTGAATGTGGTAGGAAGATTAATCACTGTCCGAAATGTGGGAATGATATAGCAGATGATGCAAGCAAATGTAGTAGTTGTGGCTATGAAAAGCCAAGAGTTTGTCCAATTTGCGGTGCTGAGATTTCATCAAAGTCTAAGTTTTGCTCTGAATGTGGAACTATATTAACCAGATGCTGTCCAAAATGTAATTCACCAATTGAGGGAGATGGTAAATTCTGCCCTGAGTGTGGTGAAAGATTATAGGGGGTATAGAATTGTATAGAAGAAGTAAAACTATATTAATAAGCGGTATTATTACAATTATTGCTACGATAATTATTCTCTTACTATTTATTAAGGATTGGCTTGGTGTAACAGGTCTTGCAGTTGCAGCAATCATATGGTCAGAAATGGCATTTTTTGGTGGTTTAATATTTGTAGAATGGATCTCTAAAAAGTGTGAGCAGATAATAGTAAGGTCAGCTGTTTATTTTATCATACTTGCCTATTCAAGCATAAATATTTTGATTTCTATTATATTTATGATGGTATTAAAATGGTTTACTAACTCTTTTATAGTCATTGAATTGGTATTGCTTACTATATCGATAATTATGCTTTTGGTTTCAGTTACTGCGGGTAGCAGCATAGCTGAGTCGAATGCTTCTACAATGGGAGCTGTGACTGATATGGGGGTAATAGTTGGGAGTTTAGATAAATTGGCAAATAATCCGGAGTGTAGAGAGTTTTCATCAACAATTAAGAAATTAAGTGATGATTTGAGATTTACATACAATTCAAAAAAACTTCCGGAAGATATTGAAATAGATAAAGCTGTTGAAGAGCTTGAGATTTTGGTAGGTGATAGAAGAGAAGCAATACATGAAAAGATGAATAAAAAATTAGTACATTTAAATACATTAATTGCGAATAGGAAGATTGCGACGCAGATAATGCAGAGAGGGAAAATATAAATTTAAATAGAGGAGAAGAGATATGAATAAATCCAAGGTGGCAATAGTAGTAAATAAAAACTGTGAGTATTATACAGATGATTGTAGCAATAGCAATATTTGCTTTTTTTGGATTATATACTCTAATATATATATTTGATGCGGATACACGAGCATCAGGTGGAATAGAGGCTCTAGTATTTTGTCTGATTTTTGATGCTCTGGGAGTTTGGCTCTTTACACTTTCAAGAAAAAAATCAAAATTAATAAAAGAGTTTAAAAAATATGTTTCGGCAGTTTCTAATGATCCGGATGGATATATTCCGGATATTGCAGCTTCTCTTGATACATCAGAGGATGTTGTAAGGAAAAATCTTGAGTTAATGATTAAGAAAAAATTCTTTGTCAATGCATTTATTGATAAGGACTCAAATTGCATAAAAATTTTAAATCGTCAGAATACTGCTACAGTACAACAACAAAGGGCAAATATTCCTTATAATACACCAATACAGGCTACCCCTACAGAAATGGTGACAGTGAAGTGCAGCGGTTGTGGCGGAATTAACACACTGAGAAAGGGTGAAGTTGGTGAATGTGATTACTGCGGTTCTGCTATTAAAGCTGAATAGATAAATAAAAGGGGCTGTCGGGAAATGATAGTCATAAGAAAGGGTGGTGTGGCTCAAAATGAGTCACACCACCCTAAGTTTTTACATAAAAAAAGATGGCTAACGATAACCATCTTTCTCCGTTACATGTTATAATGTAACTATGCTTACAGTTAATTATTATAACGACTTTTTTGAAATAGGTCAACAGAAAATCAACTTTAGCTTCTATGAATTGAGTTTACCCGATGACGATCCAGTCTATACCCTAAAAAAAGTTATGGAGGATTTAGATTTTTCCGGACTGTTAGCCAATTGTTCGGACAAGGGAAGAACAGGGTATAACCCTATCATGATGTATGCAGTTATTACTTATGCAAATATGCGAGGAATTCGTTCTATTGATCGTATTGTAGATTTATGCGAAAGGGATATTGCTTTTATCTGGCTTACTCAAGGGAGGAAGCCTAAAAGAGATGCTTTTTATGATTTTAAAGGTAAGAAACTTACTTCAAATATCCTAGACGACTTAAATTATCAGTTTATGAGACGATTACAAAAAGAAGGGCTTGTAACATTAAAAGAATTGTTTATTGATGGAACAAAAATAGAAGCTAATGCTAATCGTTATACTTTTTGTATGGCGTGGAAGTATTAATTATCATCTAGCAGGTCTTCTGGATTCTATCGATAAGCTTTATTCAGAATATAATTCTTTTTTACAAGATAATGGTTTTGGGGAGAAGTACGAGCTTGGAAATGCACAAATGTTTGTAATTGACGGAATTGATAAAGTTAGAGATGTTATTGAAAAGAATAGAAAAAGAAAGATTACAAAACATAAAAAGCTATCTAATAACCGTATTATAGAGATTGATAACTGCTCGCCTCTTGAAATGCTTAAGCTACAGAAAAAAACCTTATGGCTATTGCTGACGGAGAAGGTATTGTATTTGTTAACGGAAAGGGTAAGAGAAAGCCAAAACTTCAACAACTATATGAAGAACTTGAGCATTGTGGACAGCGATTAATGAGCTATAAAGAATGCTTTGAAATTATGGGAAAAAGATAGAAACAGCTATTCCAAAACTGATTTGGAAGCAACTTTTATGCGAATGAAGGAAGATCATATGCTGAATGGGCAGCTAAAGCCTGCATACAATGTACAGATAGCAGTAGAGAATTATTTTATTGTACATAGTTATGTAAGTAATGATCGTACAGACTATAACACACTGATTCCTGTCCTTGAAAAAGCATAAGAAAGCATTTGGAGAAGTGCTTGAAGAAGTTACGGCAGATAGCGGCTATTGTAGTGAGAAAAAAATCTCTTATATCTAAAAAGAAAAATAAGATAGATAGTTATATAAAAACTACAGGACTCATGAAAAAAACGAAAAACAAGAGCATACAGTAAAGATATAGGTAAATACTACAACATGAAGACAACAGTATTTGAGGATGAGCAAGTCTATATCTGTCATGACGGCCGTGAACTGAGACATATCAACACAGAAAAAGAAAGAACAGAATGGTTATACACAAACATATGAAGTATATGGATGTTCAGACTGTAGTGGATGTGAACATAAGTCTAAAATGTTTATACAAGTATAATCCTGATAAAGATATTGATAAGAATAAAGTAATGAAGATCAATGAAGTATGGGAAGAGCTCCGAGAGAAGTCACGATGTTAACATACAGAGTGAAAAAAAGGTATTCTGAAACGACAGATACGCTCTATTCAAACAGAAGGTCATTTTGGAGATATTAAAGAGAATGAAGATTTCCGACGCTTTAACTATCGTACTTCAGATAAGGTTTATAAAGAATTTATGCTTTTTGCAATAGGAAGAAATATAAATAAATATCATCGTTTTCTCTATGCCAAACTAAAGAAATTTGAAGGAAAACTACAGGAGAAAACAGCATAGTAAAAAATGCAAAAGCAAAATTTCAGCCAAGGGGGTTTTATGCCCCAAAATAGCCAGTATTATAGAAAAGTAAAATATCCTGACAAAGTCGCAAAGCCAAAACGCCTTGTATTTGTCAGGATATTTCTATTTCGTTCTGTAGGGATTAAAATTCAGTATTTCCCGACAGCCCCTTTCTCTATTTTTACATGGTAAATTAAGTTTCTTTATGATATATTTAAGGTAATTAATGTAAGAGTGATTATTATACACCTCAGATTCTGGAGATATGGCAGAGTTAAGTAAGCAAAGATTCAGTTCACTATTTAAAGAACAAGTTGAAAAATCGCCGATGGTATATATAAAGGATTTTAAGCTGACAACTGCTGCAAGAAAACTATTGGTAAGTAATACATCTATAAATGAGATTGCATATAATATAGGCTACAAGGATCCTAACTATTTTATTAGAGAGTTTAAAGAGGCATTTGGATGTACCCCTAGACAGTACAGAGTAGCTGCAAAATAATAGTATAAGTGTGATGTGCTATTTCTAAGTCTAAAAAAACAAAATAATTTATAAAAAAACAGATATTTTATTGGATATTTTCATTAAAAATATCTGTTTTATTTTTATTTGAGAACATGATAACAAAAAAATAAAATACATATAAATAAGATTCTTTAACAAGTGTATTATGCTATTATTGAGAGTATACTTTATAGAAATATACTAAAAAATATAATATAATATCATCATCAAGAACATTTATCACAAAGGAACGGATTATAATTTAATATTGTGATAAAAATACAATTTTATTGGAGGCAGATATGAAAAGAGATTTTTGAGCGGACAGCAGTATTATTGACATCATCAGTAGTGGATTGTGGAGGTAATCAGCAAACAACTAAATCAAATACAAGCAGTCAGACTGAAGAAGTAAAAGAGTTGGATAGAGAAATTACTTTCCGGCATTCTTTTGCACAGGGACCAAGACTTGGATAATGGAGATATACTTTTTGACTCTGAAATATACGAAAGGGCAAGAGAACGATACAATGACGCAAAGAGTGAGGCAAGGAAGATTGGAAACAGTAAATTTTTATACAAAGAATTTTTGTCAAAACATGAAGAACTGTTGAACAAATGGAAGTATAAAGAAATAGAGAACAAAGAAGATGTGTTATTAAAAAACAGGAAATATAGAACTTTAAAAAGAGAAAATCCTACTGTAGAGGAAAAGTACAAAGAGAAAAGATTAAAAAAAAGACTCTCACTTGAAGAAATATTTCCCATTTGTGCATGACTGGTTTGTATAGAGGGATCAAGAATGGGATGTTCATACAATATAGTGGAAGGTAAAAATGATACGATGACTATACAAATCCTAGGTGATGAGGAAATAAGGGGCGGTAGACATGCTGTAATAGCTTTTGACATGAGAGGGCTTAGAGGGACATTGTTAGGAGAAGAATGTATGGGTTTTGTAAGATTAAACGGGAAGTCTATATATACTTCGAAGGAGCTGAAAGATGGGGATATTTTAGAAATAGGCTCAGGAAAATTTATGTATATTGATTATGCAGGAAATCATTATGGATGGGAAGAAAAAAGAGAGGAAACAAAAACATCCGATTATGATGATGTGGAGTAAGTAACTGGAAAATCAATGTTAAGCTAATATATGAATACATAGTTTTATACAGGAATTTGTGTTTTATATATCAGGAGGTAGAGTATGAAATCATCTGTGAAGATAAATAATCGCATAGATATGAGTGGCAAAAGTGTGTCATTTAGTATCAAGGAAAAGGCAAACAGAATACCGGTCAAAAGTTTGGACAGGCGAAAATTCAACATGAATAAAATGGCAAAAAATGCATTAGGCTCTATTCCTTCTTGTGTTTTGGTAACCGGAAGTTTAGAACAAAGAGCGGAGATGGAAATTTTGAAAATGGTGCAAGGCTCTATACATGTAGTAATAGGAAGCCTAACTAAAACAGAGTTGAAAAAATCAGGCGAAAAGACTATGGGAATAAAAGATATAAACTATGTGATGTACCATGATACAACAGGAGTGCGTACAGCAGCAAAAGCAGCTTCAGGGAATAAAAACAGTGTATTAAGTAATATAAATAAATCTGAACGTAACGGCTGGGTTAAGACTGAGATAGGCTGGATGTATAATGAAAACGGTAAACCTGTAACAGGATGGAAACAGATAGATGGCAAGTGGTACTATTTATATGAAGACGGTCATATGGCAAAGTCTGAAAAAATACAAGGGAAAGACGGGAAGGTTTATGATATTGATGAAAATGGGGTTTGTATTTTATCATCAAGCTGGAGTGTAGATGAAAAAATCGAGAATTTTATGGATGGAACTGCTGAGATAGGAAATTGGTATACTAAAAATATAACAACCTATTTAGGTGGGGAAATAGTAAATGGAGATAGAACTAGGAGAGTCAAAAAGTGTGAGTTGATAAATAACATTGATGTTGGTGATGATTGCTCAGGATTTGTTTCAGCATGCTTATGTAAATATGGAATATTAACAAATATATGGTATGGATCTTTTGCGTATAATAAGGATAATGCTGATAGAAATGATAAACTCATAAGTGCTTTAGAACAAGCTGGATTTGTTTGGCATAAAAAAGATGATAAGTATATTCCAAAGAGGGGAGACATATTAGTACAGCATGAACATTATGGAAAAGAGAATGTTAAACATGTTGAGATAGTTGATTCATATGATGGGAAAGAGGCTCAAGTTTGGTCATGGGGTAAAGTTTATAAATCATTGCCAACATTAAGAACAAAAACTGACTTATATGGAAGGACATCAGGATATTGGAGAATAGAAAAATGAGAAAAATATTTATAGTAATAGCATTCACAAGTGTTTTATTATCTTGTGGTTTTATAAATAGGAAAAAAGTTATAGAACAAACTTCTGTATTTGAAAAAAGCCAATATGAAGAGTGTGGTAATAAGGTGGAGGAATTGTCTGAATTAGATTTTGAAGAGCTTAAATGGCTTATGCAGACTCTGTATGTATCTCATAAAGGTGCATCAAACATTATAGGAAAGGGAGGTGTGCTAGACACTAAGGAAAAGCAGGCAGAGTTTCTTTATACTTTAAACGAAATAGAATATGAACATATCTTTAAAGATAGTTTGGGAGGATATGTTATTTTTGAAAATGATAAAAAACTTATAGACCGTAAGAATGCAGAGATTATACTGAAAATGGCGGGAGCTTCCAGAACTAAGGATGTATGGCAGTATCTCTCACAAAATTACAGCTATGATATGAAATCTGAAGAGATATTTACAATGCCAATGTATAGAAGAGAAGGAAGTGATTACTTTATAGAATTTAGAGACTGGAAATTTATAGGGGGAGAAGATGGAAAACTTACAGTAAGATATAAAATATATAAACCCATTTTTCGTAGGGATATAGAGTATGTGGAGGTTAGGCTTCATAAGGATGAGAAAAGTGTATTTGGTGGGTATAGTGCAGACTACATGATGTCTACTCCTATAGAGCTTGAAGAAACAGCTTATGAAAAAGAGGAGTTTTTTCAAGGAAATACTTGGGGTGAGTACAGAAAGCCTCTTACTATGGGAGATTCTATAGACGATTATATTTTCAGACTGGATGGTTCTTTATATCAAATGCCTTTTCCGTTAGATGAACTCACATCAAAAGGATGGGAATATACTGAAAATTTGAAAAAGGATGAAGAAAGGGATGAAATCACCCTTAAAAAGGGAGGTAAGGAAATATATTGTATTGTATGGTATTGCCAAATAAGAGATGATCCCAAATGGTATGTTGTAAGCTTAAATACAGGTTTTGGAGAAGAGATTTCTGATGTTGATTTTGAACTTTTTGGAAATCGTAAGAGAGGAGACTATGCTTATGGATATGGAGTTCATGGAATATATGGATTTAGGGATCCCCTATATTTAGAAGCTGGGATTGGTGTCTATGCAGGCACAGGCAGTGATAAAACAATAAAAGGTTTTACTATGACGTATGCTCCCAAATACATGGACAGAATAGAACGATTAAATGAAATTGCCACAGATGTAAAGGGTGAAGTAAACCTTACGGGAAAGGGAAATACTGAACTTGAGCTGGATGTTTTATATAAACTGAATATGTATGATGAGCCTTTGGATGTACAGGTCAAGAGTTTGTATAAAATCGGCTGGGCTAAAGATATGAATATAATATGGGTAAAGAAGGGGGCGAAGGAAGACATTATAGGGTATATAGAATACGGCAAGAATTTTACTTTATGTATAGATGATAACAATAACATTAAAATTAAAGTGGTTCGTATGGAAGACAGTTCGAATGATGAACCTGAAGTTTTGAACATACAATAAGGTGAAAAATGAAGAAATTTTTGGTAAAAGATAAGTACATGGAGGTGTATGGTGAGAGCGGAACTTTTAGAAACAGTCGGTTTTGAGTTTATTGATATACAGGAATTTTATTCAGAGCTTTTGCCCAATAAACATGGTAAAGCAGTTATTGGAGGTACTATAAGAGGGGATAAAAAAGAAGAATATTTATCATCCGGTGGAAAGCTGACACAAATAATTGCTAAAACATGTGAGGGTAATAGTATAGTGCTGTTTTGCGGAATTATCACTTCCTGCAATATAAAAAGTAACGGAGATGTTCAATATATGACTCTTGGCTTGATGACACAAAGTGTACTTATGGATGGAAAAGAGCATATAAGAACCTTTCAAAATGAAGGAGTTAATTACAGAAATATTATTGATATTATCATAGAAGCTTATAATAATAGCGCATTTATAATGACTTTAGGTGACGATAAGAAAACGCATGGATTTATGTGTCAGTATAAGGAAACTGATTGGAATTATCTAAAAAGATTGGCATTTTCTGCTAATACAGTGATATATCCCGACTATAGTGTAGAGGGAGTCAAGTTTTTTATAGGACTTCCAAGCAGACAGGAAAACTGTTTGAGATCAGAATATTATGAACTTGGAGTCGACAGAGGGGAGGAATCTTTATTTGATTCCGGCAAAGTATATTATAAGATTGCTGTAAGAGAACATTATGATATAGGGGAAAGATTAACATTTTTTGGCGAAACAATAGCATAGAAAAAATTTTTGATAATATAGATAATACTTTACAGTAATATATTGTAGGAGTTATGCAAAATGAAGAAAGTTAAAAAGATATATTTGGTTATATTATTATTTTTTTTATATTCGGTATCACCTATTTTGTATTAATTAATTTGAAATGTAGGGTAATAATTAAAGACAATGTTTTTATAGGTATAAAAAAAGCGGAATTATAGAAAAAAAGAGGATTTAGAAGTGGTGGAAATACCGGATGGCGTGAGTGAAATTGGAATTTTTGCTTTTGCAGACTGCGTGAATTTAGAGATGGTTACATTGTCCGACGGAATTAAAGAAATTGAAATGGGAGCTTTTTATAATTGCCAAAATTTAAAAAGATATTAAATTACCTGAAAAAAATTAGAAATAATAAGAAATGATGCATTTTTTTAAATTGCAAATCATTAAATGAGATAAAAAAATTCCAAATAGAGTCAAAAATAATAGAAGAAGGTACATTTTCAGAATGCAGTTCTTTGAAAGATTTACAGTTATCAAATAATATAACTGAAATAAAAAGAAAAAGCATTTAATAATTGTATAAATCTTAAAAGTGTATATTTGCCGGACAGTATAAAGACAATTGGAAGTGCCGCTTTTTATAATTGCAGCAGCTTATCTACAGTGAGAATGTCAGAAGGAATTGAAAGTGTAGGAGAAAATGTATTTGGAGGTACGGAAGCCTTTAAAAGTAGTATGGCTGACGAATATGGCTCTATATACTTTGGAAAAGTGCTTTTATATAACAATGGTTTAAATGATAATGTCAGAGTTAAAGATTCCACAAAGGTAATTGCAAATGCTGTATTTATAAATAATTCCAAGCTAAGAGAGATTGAACTGCCTGAAGGAATAATTGAAATTGGAGACAATTGTTTTGAGAATTGTACGACATTGAAAAAGATAAATATTAAAGAAGGACTGAAAAGAATCGGAACAAATGCCTTTGCGGGGTCTGGTGTAGCAGAAGTTAAATTGCCTGAAAGCATAATTGAAATTGGATATGGGGCATTTAATAACTGTAAAGACTTGTCAGGTATTAATTTACCATCAGGAATAGAAAGTATTGCTGGGTACAGTTTTGAGAATACAAAGTATCTAAATAATATAAAACCTGACGAATGTGGATGTAAGTATGTAGATAATATACTTTTAGCTTCTGAAAATAATAATGGAAGTTCAATAATACATATTAAAGCAGGAACCAGATTAATTGCTGAACAGGTTTTTTTGAAAAATAGAAAGGATATTGAAGAGATTTATATTCCTAAAAAGTGTAGAAACAATCTGTTCAAAGGCATTTTTTCTATGTTCAAATTTAAGAAAAGTGGATTTTGAAGATGATATAAAATTGAAAGAAATTAATTATTTTACATTTGTCGGGTGTCCAAAGATAGAAAAATATTGATTTACCCGACAGCTTAAAAAGCAATATATGCGTACTCGTTTGGAGATTGCTCTTTCACTAAAAATAAAAAAATACCGGAAAATGTAGAATATCTGGATTCATACGCTATCAGAGAATGTTATTCATTAAAGGAGATTGAATTGCCTGAGAGATTAAGGGGAGAATACCACTGGATTGAGACGGATGGGATTAAGACTCCTAAACTTGTGTTTTATTAAGGAGATTATATATAAGTCAAGAATATAAAGGGGTTAAGGTTATATCTACAAGCTGAATTGAGGGATGTATATATGAAATCAAAATATAAAAATTTTTGGGGATAATTATAGTTGGAATAATTGCTGTTTTTATATTATATATAGCTTTTAAATTTTAGAGGGCATTTAGTTTTTAAGGGATAATAAAGTTATTGAATATAAAGCGGGGTTAGTAGATAAAAATAGAAGATAATTATAATAGAGCAATATATTTCCCTATAAATAACGAATCCGGCAAGGCAATGGCTCAGTCAGCAAAGGATACCATTTTAGATATTAATGGAATAGGACGTGATGAAAAGGACTATCATGTGTTATTAAATAATTGTGATATGAATGCAAGGATATGGATGCAAGCAGGAGGTATACCAATAGAAACATGGGGACATATAGCACCAAATAATATATACAAGCACATGGTAGATGAAATAGATAAATGGGGAGATTACTATGCAAATGTAAAATATGGAGATTTAAAAGAAATTTGGGATGAGATTCATAAGAGCAAAAACTGTACTACAGTAGATTAAGATGGAGTATTTATGAAGAAAAAGAATAATGAAATTATTTCTTTTTATTATGTTCATAATATGTGTAGTTTGTCTATACAAGATATATATCAACTATAAGATTATAAAAAGAAATAATAAAACAGCCACCTATAGTGTTTTCAGCACGATTTAAAGATGGAGATAAAGGCACTTTTTAAATATGATATACAGACCGGAAAAAGCCGAAAAAAAATTTCGGATTATGCTTTTTCAAGATTTATCTTATAGTAATGATTATGAAAAAGATTGTTGGAGTGGTATGGGAAGACAAGTTTCAAGGATTGGCGGAGTTGGATATGAAACACTATACATTCAAGCCGATTATAGATTTAGAAGAATTAAATAAATGTGCTAAAGAAATAGGATTAGATGAGATTAAATACAATATGCCGGGAATTTCCAATATACATATGCCGCAATTTTTATAAAGACGGATATACATTTTTTTGGAAAAAAATACAAATGATATAATTTGTTATGCTAACAAACAAAAATAATGTTTGTAAAATGAGTGTGTTATATAAATCTGAGCATGGAAATTATAGTTATCATATTAAAGAAAAAAAGACGATAAAGACATACTATTTTTAGAATCACGATATGAAGTTTATAGTCAAAAGATTGATAGACTATATATTAATAAAAAAATAATTTAGAAACATTTGGAAAAAGAAGAATTATTAATTACTCCAAGAAAGAGTTTCAGCAGTTCAACCGGGAACATGGATATATCTAATGATATAAATAGGCTTTCCTATTATGAGGAACCCAATATATATATTTACGATTTTGATACAAAGAATAGGAACTATGTTAACAGTCAGCATTTATTATGGCAGGATGTTGTATATATTAAGTTTTCACCGTATGAGAGATATATATTTTATGCAGTAGGAGATATTCCTTTTTGGACAGATGGATATAGATTAATTTTTTTACATAGTAGATATCAAGACAGGAAATAAAAATAAAATTGGATAAGTGGGAAAAATGGTGATATGTTTTACGGTATTGATTGGTAGTTGGAAGGTAAATAAAAATTTTCTTGATATAGTAAATAAAAGGAGTGTTTAATGAAGAGAGTAAAGGGAAGTTCCATAAAGTTAAAAAGTGATGTAAATATATCAGCTGATAAAGTATTGCTTAAGGGAAAAAATCAAAGACATATGAAGAATTAAAAGAGTCTTATAAGGATATGTCAAAGGACTTTGAAAGACTGCTTCCAATGATGCTTGGTGCAATGCCTGTCATGGCAGGAGTGCCAAGTGAGAAAGACAAGCTTATGCTAAAACTTATGGGAAGTTTGGCAGCATGTGCAGGAGTAAAGATAATCAAAAATCAGGATGGAAGTTACAGTGCGGTTTATACAGGTGCATTAAACCGTGTAAGAAATAATGCAGTACCGGCGGTTTTAGAACTTAGTGATGTACAGCTAAAGGAAGAAATCTATAAAATCATTTCAAAGATGGAAGATAGGCTATGGAGATGACGGGCTTAAGACTATCCTGGAAGAAAACTTGTCAAAACTGACACTGTCATATGAAGAAAGCTATATACTTGACAGAACAAGGGCATATCATAATCTTTTGCAAAATAAAACCGGAAAGAGGCAGTCAGGCAATACAAAGCTATGTATGGGATTTTAATGTTGCATATATGGAAGAAGGAGAAAAAGAGTTTACATATCTACAGGATGAACTTGGAAGTACAATTCGCCTTCTTGAGCAGGGTGGAGAAAGTCAAGCTGTATATGGCTATGATGAGTTTGGAGAAGATACTTATAACACACAGGGACAGATACAGCCATTCGGTTATACAGGTTACAGATATGATAATGTAGCTGATACCTACTTTGCACAGGCGAGAGAGTATGTGCCGGAAGTTGGCAGGTTTGCAGGGGAGGATTGGATAAAGGGAAACATAGAGCATCCGTTTAGCTTGAATTCGTACAACTATTGTGGAAATAATTCTTTGATATACATTGATTTGAATGGAAAAGAAAGGCTTTTGGTATCAGGCGGAGTATATAGTGCCGAGAAACAAAAAAAAGGTAAATATTACTATGAATTTATTAATCCCGCAATCGCTCAGATAACTGAATGGAAAAAGGAAGGTGCGAATGATATAACATGGCTTGTATCAAATGCCGGTTGGACAAATGGGGATATAAATGCAATTCAAAGAGTAGCAAGCTCGGAAAATGTAAATTTATATTTTATTAACAACAAATCGGATTTAATAAATTATATTAATAATAAGACTACCCCAAAAGAACTGCCTAGAATTGCTGATCTAAGCAATGCTATAAGAACTAACGACATAAAATATCCAAGAAATGAAGATTTGATTACTGAAGTTAGTGTATTCTCTCATGGATTTGTAAGAGACGGAGGAATCGTATCTTTAGGGTATAATTATGAGGATGAAAAATTACAATAAATCACTAAATTTAACAATAAATGATATAGTCGGCATTAATAGCGAAGCTTTTAATACACCTAAAAACTAATTTTTTTATTCTTGTAATACCGGAACAGCAGGAAAAGATAGTTTTGCTCAATTTTTGGGCTAACAGAGTAGGTGGATTAACTTATGCTTTTAATGGTAAAACTTTATACCGAAATGTATCTGATAATAGTTTACTAAAAAAAATATCACGAGGATTAGGTGTAGATATTTTTTTGGAGGGAATACCAAATTCCCAGAGGGAAGTGATGGTGCTGAGAGGGTTTTATTTATGACAAATTGTTCTGAATAAATAAAAAAAGGAATATTATATCAATGGAAGGAAATTTATTAAAAAAAGTATTAATAAGAGTGATTAAAGGTTTTATTGTACTATTTTTTTATTAGTAATTGTAATCATAATAATTTATCTCATTCCTGCTTGGATACCTGTTAAATATGCAAAAAAATGGAAGCAGATTTTTACAAGTATGAGAATGCTATATTAATTAAAAAGAACATTTTATGCAACAGGTGCAAGTTGGAAAAATTGTAGGAGATAGTAATAGTTTTTTTATGATAAAGAAAATATTTGTGATATTTGGCTTGAGAAAGATGATAAGCCAATAATAGAAATGCCACTTTCAGAATATGATAATACTTATTTGTGTATTGTTAAAAAAATAGAAGGAGGTAAATACTGGGAGGAGGGCGGTGAATATTTTGAAGCGTATAAATTAATAGATTGGTACCCTATATATCCTATAAAACGAGAAACAATTATTTTACCGGAGTGTATGTACCCGTCAGGCTTTCTTAATAAATATGATTTTGAATAAGGCATACCATGATAAATAAATGTTGAAGAATTACTTTCCAAAAAATAAAGAAATTGAAAGTGGGTACAATAGAGCAATATATTCTCCAATAATAGATGAATCTGGAAAAGTAACAGCAGATGCCGCAAGGGAGACTATCTTAAAAACAAATGTAATAGGATTTGATGAAAATGATTATAAATTATTAACGAATAATTGTGATCAAAATGCAAGAAGGTGGATGATTGTAAGACATAGGGATGTAAACTCGAAGGGAATAAAGGAAAATGATAATAAAGAAAAGATAATACATAAACTATGGGATGATTCAGCTACCTTTTATTACAGTTATGATGCACTGAACAGACTTATAGAAGTAAAAAGAGGAGATAGACTTGTAAGTAAGTATACTTACGATGCCTACGGGAACAGGGAATCACTAAAAAGGTCTAATGATTTAGAGATAAGATATACTTATGATGCACTTGACAGACTTATAGAAGAGGGAGGATTGCAGGGAAATAAGACATACGAATACGATAAAAGAGGAAATCTTATCGGCATAACAGATAGAGGGAAGAGAGTAAGAGCCTACGAATACGACATCACAGGTAGGTTTGGTTTAAGTTACTCGAAATCAGGAAAAGCAAGAAGCTATAGCTATGACGGGCTTGGAAACAGGATGGGAATAAAAGAGTATGAAAGAAAGATAGGCTATGGAGAAGACGGGCTTAAGACCATCATGGGAGCAAACTTGTCGGAAATGACACCGTCATATGAAGAAAGCTATATACTTGACAGAACAAGGGCATATCACAACCTTTTGCAAAATAAAACCATAAAAAGAGGCAGTAAGGCAATACAAAGCTATATATGGGACTTTAATGTTGCATATATGGAATAAGGGGAAAAAGAGTTTACCTATCTACAGGATGAGCTGGGAAGTACAATTCGCCTTCTTGAGCAGGGTGGAGAAAGCCAAGCTGTATATGGTTATGATGAGTTTGGAGAAGATACTTATAACACACAGGGACGTTTGCAGCCATTCGGCTATACAGGTTACAGATATGATAAGGTAGCTGATACCTACTTTGCACAGGCAAGAGAGTATGTACCGAAAATAGGAAGATTTGTAGGAGAAGATTGGATAAAGGGAAATATAGAAAAGCCTTTTAGCCTTAATCAGTATGGGTACTGTTGGGGAAATCCTATTGGATTAGTTGATAGGGACGGAAACACCGGAAATGGCTAGTAACTATTCACAAGTATTTGATATACTGAAAACAGGAAATGAAATGGCAGGAGCAGCTGCCTTAGCTGATAGTCCTGCACCTGAACCAATGGATTTAGTTGCATTAGGTATACTAGGTATAACATTATTTGTATCTGGAGGAGTAGCAGTTGGTACATATATAAATAGTACAGCAAAGTAGAAAGAAAAGTCTAGGGTAATTGCATTAGAACAAGTAACAACAAAAAGACATAATGAAACAGTTATATATAGACGTGGAAATAGAAATGCAACTAATTTAACTCCTAGACCCATAGATTTACATACAGGATTATCTTATGAGTTGAAAGTTCCAGCAGCAACGGATTATACTATTACAACTATGGAGGCAATAAATGCAACAGGAGTATTAACGGCAGTTATAGATAAACCAAATCATGTTTCTGTAAGACCTGTAAATCCTTTGGAGATGATGGAGGACCATGTAATGTCAAAATTGATTGATAACTTAATTAAAAAATATGAATATAATATTTACATTAACGAGAATATATCTGGGGAAAAAAACTAGACAAATTAGCATTATTATTAGAAAAAGAAGAAAATAATACAGAAACTTATTTTTAATCCTTTGAGATACAAAAGTAAGTTTTTCATGGTTCAATATTCTATATATTATAGAAAGGATAAGTTACACTAGAAAAATTAGAGTATATACCATTTTTTTAATAGAGCTATTAAAAAGATGCAAATTGGCCTACATTTGAGTATACTGTTTCATTATTGGTGTCTTACAATAAAAAAATGATTTGTTGTCCTATGTAGAAAGACTACTGTGGAGAGCATATGAAGATGATGATGAAATGTGGATATCTGGAATAGCTATACTTATTGAGGATAAGAATATTAAAAAAAGCGATTTTGAAAATCCAAAAACTTATGATTTGTTAAAGTATAGAGATTTTTATAGAACTTGATTGGTAGAGGGATGGTAAATGAAAACTTTTTGATATAGTAAATAAAATGTCTGTAAGAGCATGTAGTTGGTAAATTTGATTAATATCTTTGTTAAAAATAAAAATTTAAGTTACTCAAATTTGGGGAAAGCAAGAAGCCATAGCTATGACTGGCTTGGAAACAGGATGGGAATAAAATAGTATGAACGGAAGATAGGCTATGGAGAAGACGGGCTTAAGAGCATCTTGAAAGTACAATTCGCCTTCTTGAGCAGGGAGGAGAAAGTCAAGCTGTATATGGTTATGATGAATTCGGAGAGGATACCTATTATACACAGGGACATGTGCAGCCATTCGGGTATACAGGCTATAGATATGATAATGTAGCCGATACATACTTTGCACAGGCGAGAGAGTATGTACAGAGAGTGGGTAGGTTTGCAGGAGAGGATTGGATAAAGGGAGATATAGAGCAGCCATTTAGCCTGAATCAGTATGGGTATTGCTTGATAAAGATAAGTATTGTATTTATGATTATGGGGGATTTGCAGCTAATATTAGCTATGGAATTCCGGTAGTTGATACGACTATATCACTTGGGGTTGTACGTAATGTTTATGAACCTGTAGATTTTAAAGGAGAATTCGATGCACTATATACATATAATATATTAAAAGGTGGAAAAATTACAGCAACAGGAGTTAGTGCAAGAACAGGAGAAAAGGTTACATCTGTTTCGAAGTTAGCTATTTCAAAGTTTCAGATGAGTTTGGGATATAGCAAAACTTATTATGTGTCAGATACTCAAGATTGGATTCATGGTAGTTATTTCCATGATACAGGAGATGTTCCGCAAAAAAGTAATCCTTATTGTACACAGGTATATTAGGTATATTAAGTAAGGCTATAATATTTTTTTGTAGGTGTTTTATAATGAAAGAAGATATAAATTTTTTTAATAGAGAGAAATAGTATATTAAATACAAATTTTTGTGATATTGTTGTAGTTATTGCATTGATAATAGTGGCATGTATTTGTGTGGTTAGAAGACAAAAATTGAAAGAAAGAGAATATATAAGGAAAATCAGGTTGACAATGTCCTTTTTATTTTCTATAGGTATTTCTGCTATTATATGTCTATCAATTATTATGCCGATGATAAAGCACTTAAAACGGACAGTTGATTTAAAAAAAGATTTGAAAGAAATGTCAGTAATAAAAATCTATAGGTATTGTAGATAAAAATGTATTCATATGAAAAAGGTGTTAATGCGGTTGTAATAGGAAATAAACATTACTACGTTGCACCAAATATTGGGAATATGAAAGAAAATATGGAGTTTGAATATGAATATTTAAAAAATTCACATTATATAATTTCTTTTGAGGTGCTAAGTGACGAACCTATTGGAAAAGATGCCTTTGTTAAAGACAGTACATTATGTAAGTTTGGATATAGTGGAATACAGCATGTTAGATATGATACAGTAGATGATCTGGCGTACAGATACGTTATGAGTTATTTAAAAAACACAAGTGATGAACAAGATTACTTAGATAAAGAAAGTTGGGAAATCTACTCATATTATATTAGTGAAAAGGGGTGGTATAGAAGTAACATATATTCATTACATGGTAATAAAAGGGCATATATCATAGTAGATAAGAATGGAAAACCACTGTATTTTTGGACATCAAATATGAAGGTGAAGTAGAGCATTTAAGAATATTTGAATTGATGTGGGTCTTCATTATATTTTCATATAAACTTTTAGGAAGAGTGACAGAAAAGAAAGATAGAGAAGGTTATAATACCGACTATTCCTAAAAAAGAGGCAGTCAGGCAATACAAAGCTATATATGGGACTTTAATGTTGCATATATGGAAGAAGGGTAAAAAGAGTTTACATATCTACAGGATGAACTTGGAAGTACAATTCGCCTTCTTGAGCAGGGAGAAGAAAGTCAAACTATATATGGATATGACGAATTTGGAGAAGATACCTATTGCACACAGGGACATTTGCAGCCATTCGGTTATATGGGCTACAGATATGATAAGGTAGCTGATACCTACTTTGCCCAGGCAAGAGAGTATGTACCGAGAGTGGGTAGATTTGCAGGAGAGGATTGGATAAAGGGAAGTATAGAGCAGCCATTTAGCCTGAATCAGTATGGGTATTGTTTTGGGAATCCGTTTGGATTGGTGGATTATGATGGAAAGAAGCCTAGAGTTCCATTGGCTAATCCGTAAAATGCAGAACGCACTAAAAAATCTCTGGGAGTAATAAATTATAAGCCCAAAACTCCAAAAGCTCCTTTAGCCAATCCATCAAATGCCAAGACACTGAGAGAATATGCATAAAATGATGTTCTACAAAATAAAAATGGAGCTCCATATGTAGGGGTATTTTATTTAAACATTGAATCAGGTGCGTTTGGTAACGGACACGCTGCAATGATGTTGCTTAGAAGTGATGACACCGGGGATTTATATAGTTTTGTAGGTGATGCTAACAGTCCATTAACTATTCTGTGTGGATATAATGATGCTAATGTAAATTATGCATAGGGGATAGATGTGGGAGAATCACTAAAGAAGAAAAGTGATAAGTATAGCTTTAGTATTAATACCGGGGATGGGAATAAAGATCAAAAAGATGTATATAATAGGGCAATAGATTTTCCTATAACAAATGAATCCGGAAAAGCAATGGCTCAGTCAGTACAGGATACTATTTTAGATATTAATGGAATAGGGCGTGATGAAAAGGATTATCATGTGTTATTAATAATTGTGATATAAATGCAAGGATGTGGATGCAGGCCGGAGGTATACCAATAGAGACCGGAGGGACATATAGCGCCAAACAATATATACAATTATATGATAGGTGAAATAGATAAATATGGAGATTACTATGCAAATGTAAAATATGGAGATTTAAAAGAAATTTGGGATGAAATCCATAATAGCAAAAACTGTACAACCGTAGATTAAGAGGTATAGTATATGAAGAAAATAGCAATAACAATATTTATATGTTTAATATTATTTAGTAGTATATGGTTCCTGTATAAAAGATATACTGATTATCATATGATACAAACAGTAGAAAAACAACCTGATATAGTATTTTCTGCAGAATTTCATAGTGGAGATAAGGGAACATATAAATATAGTGTTGGAAAGAAAGACCTTGAAAAAATTTCAGAGGATATTTTGCAAGAACTGTCATATAGTGAGAATTATGAAACTATTATTGCTGTAAAATGGGAGGATGACTTTCAAGGCTTGGTAGAACTTAATATGAAAGATTATACATATAGTTCTATTATAGATTTGAAAACTTTAAATAACTGTGCCAAGGATATAGGCTTAGATGAGATTAAATATAGGTCCTTTGATACAGCTAATCTACATATGCCAAAATACTTTAAGGATGGGTATACTTTCTTCTGGGGAGATTGGAGAGATGAACTTTGCTATCTTGTAAAAGAAGATGGTGTTTGGAATATGCATATATTATACAGTTCTGACGAAAGGAATTATTGTTATTTTATTGAAGGTAGAGATTCGGAAGAGTTATTGTTTGTGGAATCAGAAAAAAGCATTTCAAAATATAAAATTGAAAGCACTGATGATAAAAAATGTAAAGTGGTTGATGTAGAGAATATATTGCCTACCGAGAATGTGGGAGTACTTGACTTTGATGGGAATATGGATATGACATATAATAAGGCTAAAATAGTCTATTATGATGCTCCGGAAATATGCATATATGATTGGAATATGAAGGAAAGGATGCCTGTTGTTAATCAAAATCTGTTAGGAAAAGAACTTTTGGATATTAAGTTTTCGCAGGATGAGAAGTATGTATTATATACGGTAGGAGATATTCCAATTTTTTGGTCAAGCGGATATAGAATGAGTTTTTTTATAGTTGATTTAAATACAGTAAATAAAATAAGACCGGTTAAGTGGGAAAGTGGAGACAGATTTTATGGAATAGATTGGTAGGTATGGATGATACAACAGTACTTGACAGCTATATTTTTTATGATGAAAAAATTTTGCAAAGCAAGCTGCCGATGAAGCCGGCATGATATCAGATTTTACTGGGGAACTAAGGTGAATTTAATATCTGTAGACAGTAATCAGGACTTTAAGGATAGATGGAATATTATTGAAGATAGTAATATTGAGGAGATATCTTTATTATTCCATGGACAACCAGAGGCACTACTTGTAAACGAAGCTACTAATTCCTTTTTGACGATATTTGATAATGGAAAAGCTTCAAGTGGGAATGAAGGTATACCTATAAATGATCTGAAAAGGCTGGAAATGAAAAGTCTAAATATTATGAGCTGTAATACGGAAAATTTGAATCACAAGGATAATGTAGCTACTAAATTTTTAAAAACACAAAATTGAAAGATATATAAATAGATCGACCAAAGTTGGAAAATGCTTTGCAGAATAGGAGGATATTATGTCGAATGTCTGTACTACAGCAATGGTGACTTTTTTAGGATATATACTACTTTATGGTGTCTGTTGGGAGAACAGATAAAAACTGATATAGAAAAAAATATAAGAAAAAAATAAAAGCTTAATAAGTATACAAACATATTATTTTTTTGTGGCCAAGGAATGGAAAAAGTATATTGGTTAATATATATAATAATAATTACTGAAAGCGTAGTATTTATATTAGTGTGGATAGCATATCTCTTAAATATAGTGTTTTTTTATAAAAATATTAATTAATTTATACATACGAATATATTTATCCGGAATTGTTATTCTTGGTATAATAATTCTAAAAAAAGAATAAAGGATTTTATAAGTGGTAAGAGCAGATAAACCAAATTAGAATTCGGTAAAAGTACTGTATATATATGAGGAATATCTATCCTATGTGCGACGGAATAGATTAGGAATAGTTTACAGGGAGGTACAAGATTTTAATGAAATGGTATATAGGGTTAGGTGTTATATGTATTGTATTAGTTATATGTGCTTATAATATGTATAATGGATATGAACAGAAAGATATAGAAATAGAAACCAGGCTACTTAAGGTTTTTAACGAAAGTGAGTTAGGACGAGAAAAGCAGGATTATGATTACATAGAAATACTAATGAGAACAGAAGAGGAACTTATGAAATATAAGAACTCATTTGGTTTTCCAGAAGATTTAGGCTATATAGACTGGGAAAAGGAGTGTATTATTTTAACTTCATACCCTATTGAAAGATGCACATATAAGAGAAAAAAATAAACATAATAAATACTATTTATTAGATATACTATATAAAAACAAAGATAGGGATATATATGTTTATATAATTACCGGGAAAAAATACATTAGTTATGAAACAGCCGGGATGTATAAAGAAATGAAATTTAAATAATTGTAATTGACAGGTGGTGTGTCAGTCTGAATATGTTCCCACAGGAAACAGGATATGATGTTTGGAAGAGCCACAAAGGCAATGATTATATCGGTGATGAAGTTAGCTTTAGATATGGAAAGTGCAGAGAAAATTAAAGACAGGTACGGTGGCAGAATATAGTAGGATAAAAAGAGTTCACATATCTACAGGATGAACTTGGAAGTACAATTCGCCTTCTTGAGCAGGGAGGAGAAAGTCAAGCTGTATATGGTTATGATGAGTTTGGAGAAGATACCTATAATACACAAGGGAAAATGCAGCCATTCGGTTATATGGGCTATAGATATGATAATGTAGCTGATACCTACTTTGCCCAGGCAAGAGAGTATTTGCCGGGAGTAGGTAGGTTTGCATGAGAAGATTGGATAAAGGGAAACATAGAGCAGCCGTTTAGCTTGAACTGGTATGGGTACTGCTTTGGTAATCCGTTGTTGTTTGTGGATAGAGATGGAAAGTTAGCAGGTGAGGTAAGCATAAGAAATTTACCAAGAGGACTTAATGAGAAAAATATAAGAATGTTTTTAGGTTTATCAGAAAATGAGGTAATACCTAAGTTAAAAGAAAGCCAAATGTATGTATTGGAAAATACAAAGAGTGTTGGATTGGCAATAGTTGGTAGAGGAATTGTTATGGATAATGATAAGTATTGTGAGTATTCTTTTGGTGGTTTTGGGAAAAGTATGGAATTATCCAGTATTATAGATTGCACAGAAACAAAAGGATATGTCTATAATGTTAAAATCCGGAGGATTATGCGGGATTATTTATTGGAGGTTCAATTAATTTAGCAGTAGGTGTTGAAGGTGGAGCAATTGCACCTGCATATTAAATCCTGTTTATAGTGAAATCATTTCTAGAGAGGGACTTGGAGGTGGTGCAGGAGTGGGAATTACATGGTATAAGCAGTTATCAGAAGTATGGGTATATGGGGAAGCCCCAATTAATTGGCATAATCCGAGATTATCATATCCTTTTGGATCTGGATCGTTGATAGCAAATTATAATAATTTCTGCCAAAGCAATGTTTAGCATAGGGAGATTAAATGTTTATGATAAGCTTTACAATAAATGGTTCATGTATAACAAATAGAACGACAACAGAAATATGGAAAATGTTTGACAAGTTATCTTTCATGAAATCATTAAAAGGTAAAAAATTTCAAATGATATTACAAGGTAAAAAAAGTGGATTTAAGCATATTGGGTTGTGCTATGTAAAAGGTAGCATAGAAGAACAAGGTAATGTATGTAAGATAGAATATACAATATTTCCGGAAATTATATGTATAATTTTATTTATACTCTACATTTCTATTTTTGTATACAAATTATATGTAGATATAGTGAGAGGGGCTAGTGGCTCTTTAAGTTGTGGAGTAATAATTAGTGTTATACTTATGATCTTACCGGCAATTTTAATTGTACTTGAGAGCAGAATTCAGCAAAATGTATGTAAAGAAAGGCTACAATATTTGTTATCAGAAGGAAAGACGATAATACTGCTATAGGTCAAGTATGAAGACTTAAAAGAGCCTTATAAGGATATGTCAAAGGACTTTAAAAGACTGCTTACAATGATGCTTGGTGCCCTGCCTGTCATGGCAGGGGTACCGGGTGAAATAAAGAAACTTATGCTGAAACTTATTGGAAGTTTGGCATCTTGTGCAGGAGTAAAGATAATCAAAATTAAGCGTTCTTTGTCATTTAAAGAATAATGTAAAGCTTGAAGAGTATGCCTATGAATATGATATCACAGGTGGGCTTGGCTTAAGTTACTTAAAATCAGGAAAAGCAAGAAGCTACAGCTATGACGGGCTTGGAAATAGGATAGGTTTTAAAGAATATGAAAAACTGATAGACTATGGAGAAGATGGGCTTAAGACTATCTTGGGAGGAGATAAGAATGCCAAGTTTAACTATTGTAATTTTGACTACATTTTTATGTTATATAATGCAGTATATTTTTTGCTTTGTAGTAGATAAGAGAGAAATAGAAAAAAACATGAAAAAAATATAAAAACTTAATAAGTATACTAAAAAAATTGTTTTTTTCTATGGAATAGGAATGAAAAAAATTATATTGGTTGGTATATATTATAATTATAAGTGAAAGTATACTTTTTTTATTGTGATCTGGGTTCTTTATTTCCTAGGTGATATAAATATTTTTTTAGAAAAATTTTTTTAAATATATATGTAGAAATATGTTCAATATTTGATACGATACTTGCAATAAAGATTTTTGATAAAAAAAGAGTAAAAGATTATATTACGAGTAAAAAAATAGATAAATATATTTTTACTATATTGGCTCAGTTATGGAGAGATTATGCAGAAGTGGTAGGAGCAGTGTTTGGGTTTGCTGATGGTACAATGCAATAAGGGGGTAAAAAAATAGTAAGAAATTTAAAAAGAAAAAAATAAATCGACTAAAGTTGGCAAATGCTTTACAGAATAGGAGAAATTTATGCCGGATATATTGACTTTATTATTAGGGACTTTTTTTAGGATATATACTACTTTATGGTGTCTGTTGGGGAACAGATAAAACTGATATAGAAAAATATAAGAAAAAAATAAAAGCTTAATAAGTATACAAGCATATTATTTTTTTGTGGCCAAGGAATGAAAAAAAGTATATTGGCTAATATATATAATAATAATTACCGAAAGTGTAGCATTTATATTAGTGTGGATAGCATACCTCTTAAATATAGTGTTTTTTTATAAAAATATTAATTAATTTATACATACGAATATATTTATCCGGAATGGTTATTCTTGGTATAATAATTTTAAAAAAAGAGAATAAAAAGATTTTATAAGTGGGAAGAGTAGATAAACCTAAAAAAGTAGTAAAATGCAGTAAATATCAATGAGGTATATAAATAATATGGTTCTTTGGCAAAGGCTGTGTATGGAGTTACATATATGGGTGATGAGTAGCTGATAAAAAATTTAGGGAGTGTGAGACTAAAACGAGCCTCACACTCCCTATTTTGAAGTTATCTATTTCCGGACAACTCCTTTTTAGATTTATAATTTATTTTTTTAGGTTTGTTTTATCTTTTGGAAGGACTACATTCAATAGTACAGCCATGATAGTTGCAACAACTACAGGGCTCTTTCCGAAGATAGTAGTGAATTCCGGTGGGAAAGCGGCAAGTGAACCTTGTGCCTGTGAAATACCTACACCGAGAGCTACTGAAAGACCTACAATAGATGTATTTCTAAAGTCCATCTTCTCTGTGAATATAAGCTTGATACCTGTCATTGCGATTGAAGCAAATACTGATATTGTAGCACCACCGAGTACACAAACAGGGATAGTAGTAAGCAATGCAGAGAACTTAGGTATAAGACCTGCTATAAGGATTATAATACCTGCAAGTCCAAGAACCGCTCTGTTGATAACCTTTGTTGTTGTTACAATACCTACATTCTGTGAGAATGTAGCTGTAGGAAGTCCGCCAAGTGCGGCACCGGCTATATTTGAGATACCGTATCCTATGATACCGCTTCTAAGCTCATCACCTGTAGGAAGTCTGTCCATAGAACCGCTTGTTGTAGCTGATAAATCTCCGATAGCCTGAATAGAGTTTATAGCAAACAAAAGTCCGATTGCTATACAAGCTGCCGGGTCAAACTTTATACCGAAGTGAAGTATCTGAGGCAGTGAGAATACACCTGCACTTGCTACTGATGAGAAGCTGACCATACCAAGCACCAATGCAAGAATATAACCGCAAATCATTGCCACCAATATTGAAGCAAGTTTTAAAATACCTGTAGCAAAGTTGTTAAGTACTATAACAATAATAAGTGTAAAAATTGCTACACCCCAGTTCTTTATAGAGCCGTAGTCAGGTTTTCCAAGACCGCCTGCCATATAGTTTACAGCAACTGAGTAAAGTGAAAGACCGATAGTAAATACTACAGTACCTGTTACAAGCGGTGGGAAAAGCTTCTGAATTTTCTTAACAAAGAGACCTACCAATATAGCAACAATACCACCGACTATCTGAGCTCCAAGTATGGAAGCTACACCCGAAGTTTTCGCAATATCCTGCATAGTAGGAACGTATGCAAAGCTTATACCCATAATAACAGGAAGTTTTGCACCGATTCTAATGTCTTGGTACCTATACCGAAAAGCTGTAAAAGTGTAGACAATGCGGCAACTACCAAAGCCGCCTGAACCATAAGTACTTTGTCAGGATCTGAAAGATTTGCCTCTCTAGATACGATGATAGCAGGTGTTATACATCCTACAATCATTGCAACCACGTGTTGAAGTGCAAGTGGAAGAGCATCTGAAAACTTTGGGAAACCGTCCAATTCAAATATAGAAGCATACTGCTTCTGGCCTGCATTTGCTGAATTACTCATATTATCAATACCTCCATGATCAATCTACAATTCTTGTACCTGTTTTGCCGTTAATCGCATCTTTAGCTTTTTCAAGCAATGTTATCATTGCTGTTTTGTTCTCGCCTGAAGCAGCAAAATCTACTGCAGCAAGTACTTTTGGAAGCATTGATCCCGGAGCGAACTCTCCGTCATCAGCATACTTTAAAGCTTCAGCTGTGCTGAGCTTATCTAACCATTTTTCATTTTCTGTGCCATATCCGATGGCAACCTTTTCAACAGCGGTAAGGATGATAAGTGTATCTGCACCTACATTCTTTGCAAGAAGAGCGGCAGCCGCATCCTTATCGATTACTGCAGGAGCACCTGAGAGATGCTTTCCGTTTGATACTACAGGGATTCCACCACCACCGCAGCAGATTACAACCTGTCCGTTGTCAGCCATTGACTTAATAGCAGACAATTCAATAATTTCCTGTGGAGCAGGAGAAGCAACAACTCTTCTGTAACCTCTTCCGGCATCCTCTTTTACAATCCAGCCTCTGTTTCCTGCAGCTTCAAGAGCTTCATCCTTGCCCATGAACTTACCGATAGGCTTTGTAGGATTCTCAAATGCTTTATCATTCTCATCTACTCTGATCTGAGTAACAACTGTAGCTATCGGAGGAACTTCAAGATTTCTGTTTAAGAATTCCTCACGAAGAGCGTTCTGTATATCATATCCGATATAAGCCTGGCTCATTGCCACACACACTGAAAGTGGTGTCGAATCAGAGTCGGTATTATGTGCATACTCTGTCATGGCATTGTTTATTACACCAACCTGTGGACCGTTTCCATGAACGATAAGAACCTCATGACCATCTTCGATTAAATCTACGATAGCCTTTGCAGTAGTTTTTACAGCTACCATCTGCTCTTTTAAATTATTACCTAGGGCATTACCACCAAGAGCTATAACAATCTTGCTTTTGAATTTCATATAAATTTCCCCTTAATGTTAGGATATAGTTTATAAAGACAAAGGGGCAGCCATACATAGCCGCCCCCCTTTTGTATAGGCGATAGATTATCCACCGCCGGATTTACTAAGACTCACTGGCCTCTTTATTTTTCTGAAAAGATTCTGTCCTGTCCACGTGCCTCAAGCTGCTCTAAAACCTTAGCAGGATCTTTGAACTTCTCAAGTAAGATCATAGCAGCGATAACATATGGCTTGAAGCTTGCTTCTTTGTAAAGCGGATCTCTGTATCTGTCAAATACTGAACCGTCAACCTCGCCTTCCTTGCAAGAAACGCCTGTGATATCAGCAGGTAAGCAGTGAAGATAAAGAGCCTTACCGTCCTTTGTAAGCTTCATCATCTCTTCTGTACATGCCCAATCCTTGTGGTTAGCATTCTGAGCTAAAAGCTCCTTCTCTAAGCCTTGATTCCTTCTGAATCACCCTCTGCATAAAGATTTGTTCTCTTCTCCATTGCAGCAAATGGTGCCCATGACTTAGGATAAACGATATCTGCATCTTTGAATGCTTCCTTCATGTCGTTTGTGATAGTGAACTTACCGCCGCACTCAGCTGCCTGCTTCTTAGCAACCTCAGCAACCTCAGGCATTACCTCATAACCTTCCGGATGAGCTAAAACAACATCCATACCAAGTCTTGTGAAAAGACCGATAACACCCTGTGGAACTGAAAGAGGCTTACCGTAAGATGGTGAATAAGCCCAGCTCATAGCGATCTTCTTACCCTTAAGGTTCTCAATACCGCCGAACTCATGGATTACATGAAGAGCGTCAGCCATACACTGTGTAGGGTGATCGATATCACACTGAAGGTTTACAAGAGTAGGTCTCTGCTCAAGAACGCCGTCCTTGTATCCTGCCTCAACAGAGTCTGCAACTTCGTGCATATATGCATTACCCTTACCGATGTACATATCATCTCTGATACCGATGATATCAGCCATGAATGAGATCATGTTAGCTGTCTCACGAACTGTCTCACCGTGAGCGATCTGTGACTTACCTTCGTCAAGATCCTGAACCTCAAGACCTAAAAGGTTACAAGCTGAAGCGAAAGAGAATCTTGTTCTTGTAGAATTATCACGGAAAAGTGATATTCCAAGGCCGGAATCAAATACCTTTGTAGAGATATTTCTCTGTCTTAAATCACGAAGTGCATCTGCAACTGTCCATACAGCATTAAGCTCATCATCTGTCTTCTCCCATGTAAGGAAGAAATCGTTCATGAACATATCCTGTGTTTTGAGGTTCTTTAACTTTTCAACTAAATTCTTGAAATCTGACATTTTTATTACTCCTTATTTTTAAAGCGCTTTGCGCTTAAAGTTTATATGTTTATTTTATAGTTTGTATATAAGTTTAACCCTCCGGGCAAAAGCCCGGAATGCTAAACACAAATATTATTTATAATTAGTCACAGTAGTAAGCAGGAAGAGCTGCATAGAATGCTGCACATGTTACCAAGTCTTTCTTCCATGTGATCTCGTTTGGAGCATGAGCCTGAGCCTCTGCACCAGGTCCGAATCCGATTACAGGGATACCGTTTCTACCCATGATAGAAACACCGTTTGTAGAGAATGTCCACTTGTCAAGAAGCGGTCTTACCTCACGCTCAGGTGTAGTCTTGGCATTACCGATTCTCTTGTCGCCGAAGAGATCCTTGTATGCTGCAACTGCACTTGTACAAACTTTGTGATCCTCAGGTAATACCCAAGTAGGGAAGTAGCACTCGATAGGATATACAACACCTGTAAATGAAGGTCTGTCATAGTTGTACATGCTTACAACTACATCCTCACCGTACTTCTTAACTGAAGGAAGCTGTCTGATTTCCTCAAGACATGACTCCCAAGTCTCACCTACAGTCATCCTTCTGTCAAGAGATACTGCACAAGAGTCAGCAACTGCACAACGAGAAGGAGATGTATAGAAGATCTGTGAAGCTGTAACAGTTCCTCTACCAAGGAATCTTGCTTCTTTCCACTGATCATTGTACTTAGGGTTAAGCATCTTTACAAGACCTCTGATGTCTGTAGACTCTGCATCACCATTGTTGTTAAGAGCACGAACATCTCTTAAGATATCAGCCATTTTGTAGAGAGCATTGTCACCTCTGTCAGGAGCGGAACCGTGGCAAGAAACACCCTTAACATCGATTCTGATCTCCATACGTCCTCTTTGACCTCTGTAAAGGCCACCGTCTGTAGGCTCTGATGATACAACAAACTCAGGTCTGATCTTATCCTCATGGTAGATATATTCCCAGCAAAGACCGTCACAGTCCTCTTCCTGAACTGTACCTACAACCATTACACGATACTTGTCGTTAAGAAGACCGAGATCCTTCATAATCTTTGCAGCATATACTGCAGAAACTGTACCGCCAAGCTGATCTGAAACACCACGACCGCCGATTTCTTCATCATCCTCGAATCCCTCATATGGATCGAAAGTCCAGTTGTCGATGTTTCCGATACCTACTGTATCAATATGTCCGTCAAAAGCGATGAGAGTCTTTCCGCTTCCCATGAATCCCATAACATTACCCTGCGGATCCACCTTAACCTCGTCAAAGCCTACCTTCTCCATCTCAGCCTTAATTGTAGCAACGTGAGCAGCCTCGTCAGATGACTCGCCCGGATTAGCAACTATAGCACGAAGGAAAGCTGTCATATCAGCCTTATAGCCTTCAGCTAAAGCTTTAATCTTCTCTAACTCTTCTTTTGATAATTTACCCATTGTATTGTTCCTCCTTCAATATATATAAACAACTATTTCTTATCTTTCCTTAGCTTCCCAGATAATATTTCTCCAACGCTGTGGATCTGTGTCACCCTCAGTTGAGAAAAGTAATACCTTAGAATCTTTAGTTAAGTTTAGTTTCTCTCTAAGCTCCTTGTACTCATCGTCCATCATAATAGTAGCAAGAGCACCGAATGGAGCAGCTCCTGACTCACCTGAAAGCACTTGAGTATCTCCCTTTAATGGAGCATTAAGCATACGCATACCTCTAGCAGCTACAATATCCTCAGCCGCGATAAAGCATGTAACATGATTTTTAAGATATCCCAAGATGTGATATTTGGCTCACCACAAGCAAGACCTGCCATGATTGTGTCCATATCTCCATCTACAATCCTTATATCGCCATCAGCTGCAACAGCACCCTTGTAAAGACAAGCAGCAGCCTCAGCCTCAACAACTACCATTATTGGTGGGTTATCCTTATACTTATTTGCAAAGTAACCAACCATTGCACCTGCGAGTGAACCAACACCTGCCTGAACAAATACATGAGTAGGTCTCTCAGCAAACTGTGCATCAGCTTCAAGTGCCATAGTACCATAACCTTGCATAATCCATGCAGGAATCTTCTCATAGCCTTCCCAAGCTGTATCCTGAACTACAACACCATGCTCAACATCTGCAGAAAGCTTTGCAGCCTCACGAACGCACTCATCATAGTTTACATCAGAAATCCAAGCATCAGCACCTTCAGCTTTGATATTGTTAAGTCTTGTTTCTGTAGAACCCTTTGGCATTATGATTACTGATTTTTGATGTAACTTATTTGCTGCCCAAGCCACTCCACGACCATGGTTACCATCTGTAGCAGAGAAGAATGTAGCAGGTTTGAATTTCTTTGCAAACTCGTCGGATGTAAGAACTGAATAAGGTAGCTCTGATACATCTACATTCATCTCATCAGCTATGTACTTAGCGATTGCGAAAGAACCACCAAGAACTTTAAATGCATTCAACCCGAATCTGTAAGACTCATCCTTTACCTTTACCTCTCCTAGTCCTAGGAATTTAGCCATTTCCTTTAAGTCTGCTAAAGGTGTCTGAGTATACTGTGGAAAGCTCTCATGGAATGCTTTCGCCTTTGTCACCTCTTCAACAGACATTATTGGAAGATTAGCATCTCCTGTTTTGGGCATATTATTCAACACCCATTTTAGTTGTGACATGAAATTTAACCTCCTAAAATTAATCGTCCACTGTTTTTGCTTGTTCAATGTAGCTATACAGCGTAAATTTACTGATTCCGAAAAATTGAGAAATCTTATCCCCTGACCTGGTTATCAGAAAAGCTCCTGCATCCTGCAAAAACTTTATTGCTCTGATTTTTTCATCCTTAGTCATAAGGGTTGGTGTTTTTCCCACAAGCTTTACACTCTGTTCAATCAGATTTTCAAGCAAATCATTTACACTAAGTGGGATTTGTCCATAAACATCTTCGTCCTTGGCATCAAAATTTTCTAATATGTTATTGAGCGTGGACTGAACATTAATGAAACTTGTCATATCATGGTTTATACCAAGCACAAATCTATATTTTCCGCTTTCATCCTTTAAGAAGACAGTGGAAGATTTAGAATCCTGCCATCGGAAGTATGGGTTCGATAGCCTAGGTGATCACTGACATTCTCACCTTTGTTCAGAGCTTCAAGAGTTTCAAGAACTATTTTAGAAGCACCGTCCCCAAGTTTTCTTCCTGATACATGACCATTAATGATGTAGCAAATAGTGTGTTCCAGATCGTCAGCTTGTAAATCATGAATACAGACCTCACAGTCATTGCCGAAATGTCTGGCTATACCGTGAGCAATCATTACTAAAGACTCTAAAGTCAAATCATCTCTATTCATAAAATCACTATTGCCATTCCTTTGTTTTCTACCTAAAAATTTTTTAGATACCTATAATATAGCACCTTTGGCATGGCAAATCAATAGTAATCTAAAAAAAAATTAGGTAAACAAAAACATTGTATGAATAGACAAAAAAGAATGCTTTTTAGGTCAATTTATACAATAAAAAAATATATTGAATAAGTCGATAAACAATATATAACAAATATTGAAAAAAATATTGATATTAAAAATTTAACTGTACATATTGAAGCGAAAAAAATATAATAATAGACGAAGTAAATTGTAAAGGAGATTATTATGAAGAAGGTTATAATATTGTTATCCTGTATTTTTTTGACCGGATGTAATACATCAGCTAAGAATGAAGTTGCAAATTCTAATAATATAGAAAGTAGTGCTGTAAGTGAGGAGGAGACCGAAAGCATATCTGAAGGTGAATTGGACTATGATTTAAGTATAATGACTCCGGATATGGTATATGCTACAGTGTATCAACTGATGGTTGATCCGAAAACATATATCGGAAAAAGCTTTAAGATAACAGGAAATTACTATACATCATATAGTAAAGAAAAAGATATATACTATCACTTTTGTATGATAAAGGATGCGGCTGCCTGTTGTGCACAGGGTATAGAAATACTTTGGGCAGATGAAAAAATGAACAGGCATGAAAATTGTCCTGAGGAAGATGCAAGAGTTACTATTGAAGGAGTATTTGAGACATATGAAGAAGGTCCAAATACCTATGGAAGACTTAAAGATGCAAGAATAGTACAAGAGTAGGCTACCCTAGGGTAGCCTTTTTTCTTAGTGATTTAAAAAAAGATGTTAGAAGATTTGAGCATTCATTGTGATAGGGTTCAGATATAAGTTCTATATCTGTTTTATGATTGAAACCATCAGTTTGTAATATATTCAATATTGAACCTGCACATCCGGCTTTTGGATTCATAGCGCCCAGAACAACTCTTTTTATTCTGGACTGTATTATAGCACCGGCGCACATAGGACAGGGTTCAAGAGTAATATACATGGTACAGTCTTCAAGTCGCCAGTCCCCCAGTTTTTTACAAGCTTTTTTTATTGCAATCATTTCAGCATGTGCCAGAGTGCTTTTATCTTTATTTCTTTTATTGTAGCCCCTTGCTATTATTTTATCTTCAAATACAATGACACAACCTATAGGAACATCCCCAATATCACCGGCTTTTTTTGCAAGCTTAATAGCTTCCTTCAAAAAATATTCATCTTTATTCATAAAATTCCTCACAGGACATAAAAAATTAACAGTTTTGGTGTATAATAGTATGGTGTAAAACTGTTAGAAAATATTCATTTTTTTATATTAAAACAAATGGTATAATATAAACAGTTATGTTTAAAACTAAAACAAAATAAAAAATATGTCAAGATATATAAGGGTGGAACTATGGAAATAATATTAGTATGTGATGATGATAGAGAGATAGTAGATGCGATAAAAATCTATCTTTCAGGAGAAGGATTTGAAGTGCTGACAGCATATGATGGTGAAGAAGCAATAAGTTTAATGTCAAAAAATAGAGTTGACTTATTGATAATAGATATAATGATGCCTGTACTAGATGGTATAAGAGCTACGATGAAGATTAGAGAGAGCAGTACTGTACCTATTATAATGCTTTCAGCAAAGTCAGAAGATGCTGACAAGATACTTGGATTAAATATAGGTGCGGATGACTATTTGACAAAGCCTTTCAATCCGTTAGAGCTAGTAGCAAGAGTAAAGAGTCAGTTAAGAAGATATAAAAAACTTGGAAACATGTCATTACCTGAGTCACAAAAGGTAGTAGTAGGTGATTTGGAGATAGATGATGAGACAAAGGAAGTGACTATAGCAGGAGAACTTATAAAACTTACACCTATAGAGTATAATATACTTTTGCTTCTTGCAAAGAATGCCGGTAAAGTATTTTCTATTGATGAAATATATGAACAGATCTGGAATGAAGAGGCTATTGGAGCAGACAATACAGTGGCAGTACATATAAGACATATAAGAGAGAAGATAGAGATAAACCCTAAGGAGCCAAGATATTTGAAAGTGGTTTGGGGAGTAGGTTATAAGATCGAAAAGCAAAACTGATATGAATAAGAATGTATTTTTGTCAAAGCTTAAAATAAAAATCTGGGCTTGTATATTGCATTTTATAGCTTTTATACTCTTTATTGTGGGTATTTCTATTATTTATTGCAATGACAATTTCAAGAAGGGTCTTTTATGGATGAATGCAGAAAGCTATGATGAATCACCGGCATTCATGTCACAGGTCGATTCTGATATTTCATTGCTTTTCACGTATGCAAATCTAAGAGAGGTCTTTGAAACTGATGGTAGGTTTGATCTAAATAAGGACATATTCGGGCTAAATATGGGACCAAGTAATGATGTAAACTTTTCAGTGGGTTCCATTATAGAGTATGCAAAAAGACATGGTTATTATATTGATGAGCATTACCAGGTAAGTGTGGTGGACCAAAAGCTTGTAGATCAAATAGAAGATACTTCATATTTTATAAATTATAGGATTTATGCAAATAGTTTGGACATGGTAGAGCCAAGTGATGCATATATAAGTATGAAGACAGTCATAACCGAGAGCTTAGGTTTGCTGGCAAAATATTATAATGCCTATGAGAGATTTGTTTTAATTCCGTCAAACTTTAGGTATCGACTTGAATATGGTGATACAGTATATACCAATGACAGGTCATTGAATATAAAAAGTGTATATGAATATGGAAAATATGCACTAACATTTTCAGATAGCATGATAGTGGAGACAAATCTTAGAAATATTCCAAAGGAATTGGCCTTTCAATCTGAAAAGCTTTCAGATAAATTACCAAAGCCATACAGAGTGTACATTGCAGTGAATACTGTCTATACTGCAACAGATATATATGCTATTGAAAATGTGAACTATTTGAGTCAAAGAAGAGCATATTCAATAGGTTTGGTTTCTGTCACAGTAGGTATTATTTTGATGATAATAAGCCTTGGATATTTGTTGATTTTTTCCGGTCATAGTGATAAGAAGCAGGGGATTCAACTAAATGATCTTTTTGATGTGATACCTTTTGAAGTAAAGATATTGCTTTTGATTTTCTTCATTGTGGTACTTTTTGCTATAAATAATTTCATAGGACAAAAAGTATTGCATATATATATTGAAAAGGAAAACTGGGATTTTGCAAATCAAATGCTTGATTATGCTTCTATTTATTTGGCTGCATTACCTATTGCATTTTCTATACTAAGGGAATATAAGGCTGGACTGCTTTGGAAGAATTCCTATATAAAGGTTATAAAAAGAAAGTTTTTCAATTTATATGTTGAAAAGAACTTTTAAGAAGAAACTTGTTTCAGATTTTTTACTGCTGATTATTGTTGATATTGTAATCATGGCGTTCTTTTTGCTTACAACAATAAATGAAAAGAGTCTTTTGGGGCGTTTGATGATATTTATAGCCTTTATTGTTTTCTTGATTATAAACTTTATTATTTTCAATAAGGTATATAAAACAGCTATTGCATTTGATAAGATTGCTGATGCGATAAAGGAAATAGCAAATGGAGACACCAGATACAGATTAAATGAGAGTGAATTTAATGGTAGAGTGAGTGAAGTAGTAAAGGACCTCAACAATATTAGTATGGGATTTCAGGGTGCTATTAATGATCAGGTTAAGAGTGAAAGATTGAAAGCAGATCTGATTACTAATGTTTCACATGATATAAAGACGCCTTTGACTTCAATTATAAACTATGTTGATCTTATAAAAAGAGAGAAGCCTGAGAATGCAAAGATACAGGAGTATTTGGATATATTATCAGTAAAATCACAGCATTTGAAAAATCTTACAGAGGATTTGGTGGAGGCCAGCAAGGTATCAAGTGGAAATATATCGGTAGATTTGAGAGATATTGATTTGGTTGAGATGATAAATCAGACTAATGGTGAGTTTGAGGATAAGTTTGCTGAAAAAGGACTTAATATTATTTCCAATCTTCCTCCTGCAGGGGTAATTATAAAGGCTGACGGCAGACATTTGTGGAGAGTATTGGAGAATCTATATAATAATGCCTTTAAATATGCTGCAAGGGATTCAAGAATATATATTGATGTAGTTATGGAAGACAGTATTGCAAAATTTGTTATTAAGAATATTTCTGAAAATCCTTTGAATATTAGACCGGATGAACTTACAGAGAGATTTGTAAGAGGAGATGTATCAAGGACAACTGAAGGTAGTGGACTGGGACTATCAATAGCTAAGTCTTTGACAATGCTACAGGGTGGAAAGTTCGAGATAATCATAGATGGTGATCTTTTCAAAGTACAGTTAAGATTTGTAGCAGTTTTAAATTGATATGATTTGAAGTTTTTTTGCTTTAAGAATATTATATGCCTGATATAGTAGATAAGAAAACTATTGTATCAGGTTATATTTGTTTTAAAAGAATTGTATAATGCTATTTTGCTTGATTTAGCACTCAGTATGATATAGTGCTAACAACCGATTTTATTAGTGGTTATTATAAGAGCTGAATAGTTTTAAGCAGTATAAAGTATAGGAGGTAATATGGTAGAAGACCCAAGGAGCAGGAAACCTTTCATATATTATTATGTTATAGTATTGATAATAATGACGGCAATAAACTTTATGGTACTTCCATTTATAAAGGAAGGGCAGATAAAGCAAGTGGACTATGGTACATTTATGACCATGACGGAGAATAAAGAGATATCAAAAGTTGATATACAGACAAATCAAATTCTTTTTGCAGGAACTAACGATAAGACTGTATATAAGACAGGACTTATGTATGATCCGGGGCTTACAGACAGATTACATGATGCAGGAGTACAGTTTTCAAGTGAGATAGTGAGAAAAGACTCACCATTGATGGATGCAATTCTTAGCTGGATTATTCCTATGGCAATATTTTATTTTATTTGGAATAGAATTACAAAGAGAATGACTGACAAGAGCAGCGCAAACTCTTTGATGTTTGGAAATATGGGTAAATCAGGTGCCAAGGTATATGTTAAATCTTCTGAGGGAATTAAGTTTGAGGATGTGGCAGGTGAGGATGAGGCGAAGGAGAATCTTACTGAGATTGTAGATTATTTGCATAATCCAAATAAATACAAGGATATAGGTGCTTCTATGCCAAAGGGTATACTCCTTGTAGGACCTCCGGGAACCGGTAAGACTATGCTTGCAAAGGCTGTAGCAGGTGAGGCGAACGTTCCTTTTTTCTCAATGTCGGGTTCAGAGTTTGTTGAAATGTTTGTAGGTATGGGTGCTTCCAAGGTAAGAGACCTTTTCAAACAGGCAAAGGAAAAAGCACCATGTATAGTGTTTATTGATGAGATAGATGCAATAGGTAAAAAAAGAGACGGTCAGATAGGTGGAAATGATGAGAGAGAGCAGACTCTCAACCAGCTTTTGACAGAGATGGACGGTTTTGAGGGTAATTCAGGTGTTATTATCCTTGCAGCAACCAATAGACCGGATGCTTTGGATCCGGCACTTACAAGACCGGGAAGATTTGACAGAAGAGTGCCTGTAGAACTTCCTGATCTTAAGGGAAGAGAGGAAATACTCAAAGTTCATGCAAAGAAAATAAAAATTTCAGATGATGTGGATTTTAAGATTATTGCAAGAATGGCTTCAGGTGCCTCAGGTGCAGAACTCGCCAATATAATAAATGAATCTGCACTTAGAGCAGTTAGAGATAATAGAAAGTTTGTAAATCAGTCTGATTTGGAAGAGAGCATTGAGGTAGTTATTGCGGGATATCAAAAGAAAAATTCTATTTTGACGGATGCTGAGAAGTGGAGAGTATCATACCATGAGGTTGGACATGCACTTGTGGCTGCAAAGCAGACTAATTCGGCACCTGTTACCAAGATAACGATTATTCCAAGAACTTCCGGAGCACTGGGGTATACAATGCAAGTGGATGAGGGTAATCACTATCTTATGACAAAAACTGAACTTGAGAATAAAATAGCTACACTTACAGGTGGAAGAGCGGCAGAGGAAGTTGTATTCGGTGATGTTTCCACAGGAGCTTCAAATGATATAGAGCAGGCTACCAAACTGGCAAGAGCTATGATTACCAGATATGGAATGAGTAGGGACTTTGATATGGTAGCACTTGAGACCGTTACAAACAGATACCTTGGAGGCGATACTTCTTTGGCGGCTTCAGCTGAGACAGCTGCTGCTATAGATAAGCAGGTTGTAGAACTCGTTAAATCTCAACATGAGAAAGCTGCACAGATACTTATGGAAAACAGAGAGAAACTTGAAGAAATATCTCATTTTCTGTATGAGAAGGAAACTATCACAGGTGATGAGTTTATGGAGATACTAAATAGATAAGATAAACTGCTGCCACATATATTTATTTAAAGTGGTGGCAGTTTTTATTTTGTATAAAATATATCAGCATATATACTTGCTGTTTACATAATCTTAAAATTTTAATATAATGTCGTTGATATTCATTTGGATATTTAGAATAATATGAAAGTGGGTGAGCAAATGGTAGAATTAGATGGTTTTAAAACCACATTACAATCCTACGAAAAAATATTGCTGGAAGTGAGGGATTCACTTTGACTTAGACGGTAAGGAGAAAAAGATAATTGAGCTTGATCGTGCTATGGAGGAGCCTACATTTTGGGACGATCCAAAGGAGAGTACCAAGATAGTAAGAGAGGCAAAACAGCTCAAGGATACTGTCGAAAAATATAATAAGTTAAAGTCTGAATACGAAGATATAGGGGTCCTTATAGAGATGGGATATGAGGAAAATGATGAGAGTCTTATACCTGAGATAGAAGGTATGCTTGAAGCATTTACAAAAGAAATAGACGAATTGAAGATAGCTACACTTCTTACAGGTGAATATGACTCTTCAAATGCCATCATGAAACTTAATGCAGGTGCAGGCGGAACTGAGTCTTGTGACTGGTGTTCAATGCTTTACAGAATGTATACAAGATGGGCTGTCCAAGAAGGCTACAGTGTAGAGGTTTAGATATGTTGGAGGGTGATGAGGCAGGAATAAAGTCTGTAACATTACAGATAAATGGTATGAATGCATATGGTTATCTTAGAAGTGAGCATGGTGTACACAGACTTGTGCGTATTTCACCTTTTAATGCGGCAGGAAAGCGCCAGACCTCATTTGTGTCCTGTGATATTATGCCGGATATAGAAGAAGACCTTGATGTGGATATCAATCCGGATGATTTGAGGATAGATACTTATCGTTCATCAGGTGCTGGTGGTCAGCATATCAATAAGACTTCTTCAGCTATAAGAATTACACATATACCGACAGGTGTGGTAGTACAATGTCAGAACGAAAGAAGTCAGTTCCAAAACAAGGACAAGGCTATGCAGATGCTTAAAGCTAAGCTCTTTATGTTAAAGCAGCAGGCAAATGTTGAGAAGCTTTCAGATATCAGAGGCGATGTAAAGGACATAGGCTGGGGAAATCAGATTCGTTCCTATGTAATGCAACCGTATACAATGGTAAAGGATCACAGAACCGGAGCGGAAAGTGGAAATGTAACTGCGGTAATGGACGGAGATATTGATAAGTTTATTATTGCATACCTTACTTGGCAAAGTCTTGGATGCCCTGCAAGGAATGCGGGGGATGAATAATGTAGAAAATAAAGAAACCGTCTGTGAAAAGAGTTTGTTTTCACAGGCGGTTTTAGGTTTTATCTTTTAGAGCCTCACTTAATAAAAACATATTGTTGAGATAATGTTTATGTTCAGGTCCTTTTTTATTAAAATCGTCCTCATTTATTCCTCTATAAACATAAATTGCTGTTTCAAAAAAGGATGAATTGGACATAATATAATCTTTATCCGGTATATAAACCAATATAATCTTAGGAGAATCTCCGATTTTTACAAATATCTCATAAAAATCTTTATAAAAGCGAATAGTGTGTAAACAATGAAAAGACACTTGCAATACCAAATTATATATGATATTATTAAGTACTGTGACACATAATCCTTGCTTTTGATATTGATATCAAAGGCCAGAGACCAAGAGGAGGTAAGAAATGACAAGTACATATGAATTAGCATTAGTGCTTAATGGTAAGCTTGAAGATGATGCCAGAGCTGAAGCTCTAGAGAAAGTTCAAAATTACATCACAAGATTTGGTGGAAGCATTGAAAATGTTGATGACTGGGGTAAGAAGAGATTTGCCTATGACATTAACAAACAAAAAGAAGGATTCTACTATTTCATTAAGTTCCAGTCAGAGGATAATAATTGCCCTAATGAAATTGAGGCAAATATCCGCATTATGGAATCAGTTGTGAGATACCTAGTCGTTAAGCAGTAAGCTTAATATAAAGGAGAGATTGTATGAACAGAGCCATATTAATGGGACGACTAACAAGAGACCCGGAAGTAAGATATTCCAGTGGAGAAAGATCAATGGCTATCGCAAGATATACACTTGCTGTAGACAGAGGATTTAAGCGTGGCGGAGATTCGTCAGAACAGACCGCAGACTTTATACCATGTGTTGCATTTGATAAAGCAGGCGAGTTCGCAGAGAGGTATTTTAGACAGGGTATGAGAGTGTTGATTTCAGGTCGTATTCAGACAGGAAGTTATACCAATAAAGAAGGTCAAAAGGTTTATACAACTGAGGTTATTATAGACACTCAGGAATTTGCAGATAGTAAGGGAGCAAGTGATAGCGGTAGTGGCTATCAGGCTTCTACAAGACCATCACCATCATCAGCAAGTACAGATGGATTTATGAATATACCGGATGGAGTTGATGACGAGGGTCTACCATTTAACTAGGTTAAAATAAAGAAAGGGGACTTTATCATGGCATTTAACAAGGCTGATAGAGCAGAAGGCTCTAGAAGAAGACCTGCTAACGGATTACGCAGGAGAAAGAAAGTTTGTGCATTCTGTGGTGATAAGGAAAAGGCTATTGATTATAAAGATGTGGCAACTCTTAGAAAATATATTTCAGAGAGAGGAAAAATCCTTCCAAGAAGAATTTCAGGAAGCTGTGCTAAGCATCAGAGAGAAATTACAGTAGCTATCAAGAAAGCTAGACATATAGCTCTTCTTCCTTATGTTGTAGAATAAGATTTACAAAAAATATAACAAAACCCGTTTGTCTTAGACAGAAACGGGTTTTTATGTTAGTTAATGTAATCGTAAGAAAAAAACCATGCCTGTAGTGTATAATATATTGTAATGTGACTTAATAATAATTTTAGCTAAACATAAAATATAATGGAGTAAATATGAAAAAGAAGATACTTTTATCACTTTTTGCTTTCGGCTTTGTTTTGGCGATGCCAAACAATACTTATGCAGAAGGCTGGTCAAAATCAGGCTCAGATTGGATCTATCTGGATAAAAACAATTATAAATTGTCAAATGAGTGGAAAAAAGGCGCTGATGATAAATGGCGTTATCTAAGTGACAACGGAGTTATGGCTACCAACAGTTGGGTAGATGATGACAAATATTATGTGGATGAACAGGGACTCATAGTAGAAGGCTGGAAAAAACTGAAAGATAGAAATGGTGAGTATTGGGCTTACTTCCAGAGTGGTGGCAAGGCAGTTAAGGGAAACTGGAAGATTATTAATGACAAATACTATTACTTTGATGATGAAGGGAAGATGCTTACAGGCTGGATACTGGATAATGACTACTATATAAATAGTGATGGAACTATGGTGACAGGATGGTGTAAGCTTATGCCACCGGACAGTGAGGAAGTGAGAGTTACTCCAAATTCATCCTCTTTGGAAAAATGGTTTTATTTTACAAATATCGGAAAGAAGTTTAAGCCGGTATTGTCAAAGGGAGCTAAATATGGTGAGAAAAAGATAGATGGAGTAAGATATGCCTTTGACGAAAATGGAGAGCTTGTTACAGGGTGGATACAGATAACCGGTAAATCAAATCCCTCTATAAAAGACTTTAAATATATGAATGAGGACGGCACTGTAAGAACCGGATGGTATTCCATACAACCGCCTGATGAACTATTGGGTAATTATAATAATCTGGTTGAATGGTTCTACTTCTCATCAACAGGAGAACCTTATGCTTCAAAAACTGATAATTTGAATGTGAGTGATTTGGTGAAAATTGATGGTAAGCAGTATTTATTTGATAAAAACGGAACACCGGTATATGGAATTCAAAGTTTATCAAGGAAACAGTTATGCGGCATATTACTTTGGCGAAAGTTCACAGTGCTATTTGATAAAGGGTAAGCAAACTATAAAGAATGATTTAGGAAAGTCGGAGGAATACTTCTTTCAAACTTCAACAGGAAAGGGTATAACGGGAACAAAGGATCACAAGCTTTATTATAAGGGAAGACTTGTGAGAGCAAATGAGTATATGAAGTATCAAGTTTTTTCAGTACCTAATGATAATGGAAGTAGTATAACAAATTACGTAGTAAATGCTTCAGGGAAAATTGTTTCAAATGGAAAGGTTAAGGATGCTGACAAGGTGGAATATAAGACTAATTCAGCAGGTATATTGGTGGCGATAGATGGTGATACCAATATAAGGGGCAGCTTTGAAACACCGCTGGAGCCTGAATGGGTAAATAATGATTGATGTGAGGTAGAAATGGATTGTATTTTTTGTAAAATAGCTGATGGACAGATTCCATCAAATACAGTTTTTGAAGATGAGAATTTTAGAGTAATACTGGATTTATCACCGGCAAGTAAGGGACATATGCTTATTTTACCGAAGTCTCATGCTAGAGATATCACTGAATTAAATGAAGATATAGCAGGAAAGGCTCTTGCTTTAGCAGCGAAACTTGGAAAGGCTACAATGACTGCTTTAGGTGCCACCGGATTTAATACATTGGCAAATACAGGAGAGAGTGCAGGTCAGACTGTTTTTCACTGCCATATTCATGTTATACCAAGATATGATGATGCATCAAGGATAGTAAGTTGGACTCCGAGAGAGGCTGACAATGAAGCACAAAAAGAAACTGCGAAGAAAATATCAGAGAATATTAGATAATGGGTATTAGTAAAAGAAATTACATTACTATAAGTATTATAGTTATTAATGTTATATATTTTTTGTTTCTTGAAACACATGGTGGCTCAACAGATACAATGGTGATGCTCAAATATGGAGCTGCATTTACGACAAATATTAGAAGTGGAGAGTACTATAGACTTGTTACCTCCATGTTTATGCATTTTGGAATAGAGCATATAGTCAATAATATGATGATATTAGTTATCCTTGGAAGCAAGTTAGAGGATATAGTAGGACATATCAGATTTTTATTATTTATATGCTTGCAGGAGTTTTTGCAAATATAGCCTCTGACTGGGTACAATCTGTTAGTGGAGATGTGGCTGTCAGTGCTGGGGCTTCAGGAGCCATATTTGGTATAGTTGGAGCTTTGTTATATGCATTGCTTGTAAATAGAGGTAGAATAAGAGATTTGAGTCTTTATCAAATTGTAGTTTCACTTGCGTTGATGTTATATGCAGGTTTTAGAACTACAGGTGTGGATAATATTGCACATGTAGCAGGTGCAATAAGTGGATTTTTATTATGTTTGGTATTGTACCTGGGCGGTGAAAAAGAAGAGTTGCAATCAGACGAATATTATGATAGAATTTTATAGCTAAATGAGCACATAAGGTGAATAAGGAAGGTGGTGCCATAGGTCCTTTTCTTAAGCCTGATGGAAGAAAAACCAAAGGAGAAAAACAATGAGTGTTATTTCAATGAAGCAGTTACTTGAGGCAGGTGTTCACTTTGGACATCAAACAAGAAGATGGAACCCTAAGATGGCTCCATATATCTACACAGAGAGAAATGGTATCCATATTATAGATCTTCAGCAGAGTGTAGGTATGGTTGATACAGCATACAATGCTATGTCAGACATAGCTAAGGATGGTGGAAAAATCCTTTTCGTAGGAACAAAGAAGCAGGCACAGGATGCTATCAAGGAAGAGGCAGAGCGTTGTGGAATGTACTATGTTAACGAGAGATGGCTTGGTGGAATGCTTACAAACTTTAAGACAATCCAGTCAAGAATCAAGAGACTTCGTCAGTTAGAAGAGATGAGCGAAGATGGTACATTTGATTTGCTTCCAAAGAAGGAAGTTATCCAGTTAAAGAAGGAATGGGAAAAGCTTGAGAGAAACCTTGGTGGTATCAAGGATATGAAGAACATTCCTGACGCTATATTTATTATAGATCCAAAGAAGGAGAGAATATGTGTTCAGGAGGCTCATACTTTAGGTATTCCACTTATCGGTATCTGTGATACGAACTGTGATCCAGATGAGCTTGATTATCTTATTCCTGGAAATGATGATGCAATCCGTGCTGTAAAGCTTATAGTAGCTAAGATGGCAGATGCAGTTATCGAGGCAAATCAGGGTGAGATTCTTTCAACATCAGATGATGTTGCTGAGGATGCTCTTGAGGGCGAGATATTCGCACCTGAGAAGGAAGCTTTGGACGACAGACAGTTCTAATTTTAAAGAGATTTGAGTTATAGGCAGGTTGCAAAGAGGATTTTTACCGCTTTGCAACTTGTCATATTTATAAAAGTTTAGGAGGTTTTACAATGGCAGCAGTAACAGCAGCAATGGTAAAAGAATTGAGAGAGATGACAGGTGCAGGAATGATGGACTGTAAGAAGGCCCTCGCTGCAACTGATGGAGATATGGATGCAGCAGTTGATTTCCTTCGTGAGAAGGGACTTGCAGGAGCACAGAAGAAGGCAGGTCGTATAGCAGCTGAAGGTATCGTAGATGTTTGCGTTAGTGATGATGCAAAGAAGGCTGTTGTACTTGAAGTAAATGCTGAGACAGACTTTGTTGCAAAGAATGAGAAGTTCAGAACTTATGTTGCAGAGGTTGCAGCACAGGCATTAAAGACAAGTGCAAATGATGTAGAGGCATTCCTTAATGAGAAGTGGGAGCTTGATCCTAGCCTTACAGTAGCTGAGAAGCTTTCAAGCATGATTTCAATCATCGGTGAGAATATGTCAATCAGAAGATTCGAGAAAGTAGAAGAGAATGACGGTTGCGTAGTTTCATACATCCATGGTGGTGGAAAGATAGGTGTTCTTGTAGATGTTATAACTGATGTTGTAAACGATGACATTAAGGAGATGGCAAAGAATGTGGCAATGCAGGTTGCAGCACTTCATCCAAAGTATACTTCAGACAAGGAAGTTGATGCAGAGTACCTTGCAAAGGAGAGAGAAATTCTCTTAGCTCAGATTCAGAACGATCCTAAAGAAGCTTCAAAGCCTGAGAAGGTTATAATGGGTATGATCGAGGGAAGAATCAAGAAAGAGCTGAAGGAAATTTGCCTTCTTGACCAGGCTTATGTAAAGCAGCAGATGGAAAGCAGTCTGTAGCAGCTTACATTGATGAGGTTGCAAAGGCAAACAATGCTAAGATTTCTATTAAGAGATTCGTTAGATTCGAGACAGGTGAGGGTCTTGAGAAGAAGAGCGAGAACTTTGCTGAGGAAGTTGCAAAGCAGATGTCAGGTAACTAATACATACTGATAATATAGTTTATTCACTAGAGCCAAGATAGCATATAGTCTTGGCTTTAGTTGTACAAAAAGGAGAAAATATGGATATAGCAAAAATTGTAACAGATATAGTAAATAAGGCAAAGGCAGATCCTGCACTTTTAACAAATATTACAAAGGATCCTGAAAAGACAATAGAGAGTATTACAGGTATTGATATACCTGATGGACAGTTGGATTCTGTGGTAGCAGGAGTAAAGGAACAGATTACAAAGATCGGCATTTCAAATGCTATGGATAAGCTGGGAGATATGTTTAAGAAATAATATGAAATTTTTATTTGATTTGCATACACATACTATAGCTAGTGGACATGCATACTCTACATTAAAGGAAAATATGGATGAAGCCGTGGCAAAGGGGCTTTTGGCATATGGATTTTCAGATCATAGTGAGGCTGTACCTGGAGCTTTTAAAAATATATATTCATGAATTTTAAAGTAATTCCAAGAAGATATAAGGATATGCTGATACTTAGAGGAGTAGAAGCAAATATAATGGATTTTAAGGGCAACTTGGATATTGAAGATGATATTCTAAAGAGACTCGATTATGCTATAGCAAGTTTACATACTATTTGTATAAATCCCGGAACATTACAGGAAAATATGGATGCATACTTTGGTGTAATGTCAAATCCCTATGTAAAAATAATAGGACATCCGGATGATGGTAGATATCCGATAGATCATGATGAGTTGGCTAAAGAAGCTAAGAAGAGGGGTATTGTCCTTGAACTTAATAATTCATCTTTAAATCCTAATTCAGCAAGATTAAAGGGCAGAGAAAATGCCATAAAGTTGATTGAAGCTGCAAAGAAGCATGGTACATCCATAATATGTAATACAGATAGTCACTTTGCAGATTATGTAGGAGATTTTAAAAATTGTGATATTCTATTAAAACAGATGGATTTTCCAAAGGAACTGATTTTAAACAACAGTATGGAAAAGCTGAAGATGGTTTTGAACAAAAATATTGATGAAATGTAAGTATTATTTTGCTTGAGGTAGTTATGGAAAAGGATATACAAAAGAAGACACAGGGAATCACAGATATGACCTGTGGTAATCCACTAAAACTTATACTGGCATTTACTATACCTATGCTTATCGGAACATTATTTCAACAATTCTACAGCATGGTTGATACTGTAATGGTAGGTAAGTATTTGGGTGTTAATTCATTGGCAGCTGTGGGTTCCACAGGTGCCATATTTTTCATGGTAAATGGTTTTGTTATTGGAAACACAGCAGGATTTGCAATACCTATAGCACAGAAATTCGGTGCAAAAGATTATAGTGAGATGAGAAAGTTTACTATGAATGCAGTTTATATGGGGATATTTTTCTCTGTATTTATTACCGCCATAGTATGCCTGCTCACCAGAACAATATTGATATTGACAAATACACCTTTGGAAATTTTAGATGAAGCCTATATTTATATTATTATTGTATTTATAGGTATACCGGTAATGTATCTTTACAACTTGACAGCGGGGATTATAAGGGCATTGGGAGATTCTAAAACACCACTGTATTTTCTTATATTGGCTGCAATACTAAATATAATTTTAGATGTTGTTTCTATAAAATATATAGGACTGGGTGTGGCAGGACCGGCATATGCGACAGTTATATCACAGCTTGTTTCAGGTATACTATGTGTAATATATATGGTTAAAAAATTCCGTATATTAAAATTAGAAGTAGGAGAAGCCGCAGTTTCAGGCAGACATATACAGATTTTATTAGCTATGGGAGTACCTATGGGATTGCAGTACTCTATAACTGCCATAGGTTCAGTTATCTTGCAGGCAGCAGTTAATGGTTTGGGTGCGGTGACAGTAGCGGCAGTTACAGCCGGAAGTAAGATAAGCAGCTTCTGTGTAGCTGTAACAGATGCTCTTGGTATGGCTATGGCTACCTACTGCGGTCAAAATGTAGGAGCCGGAAAGCTTGACAGAGTAAAAGAAGGCGTAAGGGTGGCTACAATAATAGGTATAATATATGCAGTTGCTGTATTTGTTTTTATGATATTCGTTGGAGGAGAATTACCAAAGCTCTTTGTAGATGCAGCAAAGACTGATGTAGTAGATAAGGCGAGAATATTCCTTTTGTGGAATTCGGGATTTTATTTTGCACTTATTTTTGTAAATGTATGGAGAAATTCTATTCAGGGAATGGGATTTCCGATGTTTGCAATACTCTCAGGAGTATGTGAGATGTTTGCAAGAGGTCTAGTGGGTTTTGTAGGAGTTAAAAGCTTTGGTTTTGTTGCGGCATGTATGGGATCTCCACTTGCATGGGTGGTGGCGGATATGTTCCTTATTCCGGGATTTTTACACTGTATAAATAAGTTGAAAAAGGTGTTTGAATATAGACAGATAAGAGAAAAATTTCGTTATGAATAAATATAATAAAAAAATAGGAATATTGTATATACTTGGAGCTGCATTCGGCTTTGCCCTTATGGGACTTTTTGTAAGACTGGCAGGAGATTTGCCCACATTTGAAAAGGTGTTTTTTAGAAATCTGATTGCTGCATTCGTGGCATTCTTTATGCTTATGAAAAGTGGAGGATCCAAGTCGATAGATAGTAAGAATCTAGGGATATTATTACTTAGATCTACTTGTGGTATGGCAGGAATTATTTGCAATTTCTATGCTATAGACCATATGAATATAGCAGATGCATCAATACTTAGCAAAATGAGTCCATTTTTTGCAATATTAGCCGGATTTATAATACTGAGAGAAAAGGCAGGGGTGGTAGACATTATAGCTACTGTAATAGCCTTTATTGGAATGATATTTGTAGCTAAGCCCGGAGCAAGCTTTACATTTTTTCCGGCTTTGATAGGTATTACAGGTGGAATGATGGCAGGTATTGCTTATACTTTGGTGAGAAAGCTTACAGGTAATGGGGTAAATGGAGTATTTATAGTATTCTTCTTTTCAAGTTTCTCTACGATTGCTATTATTCCTATTATGCTTATGAACTATGTAACACCTACACCCATGCAGCTTTCAATGCTTATTTTAGCCGGATGTGGTGCTATGATAGGGCAGATATGCGTAACAAAGGCATATAGCTATGCTCCGGCAAAGGAAATAGCGGTATATGACTATACACAGGTTATATATTCAGCACTTTTAGGATTTGTATTTGTAGGTCAAATTCCGGACAGATTAAGCTTTATAGGATATACAATAATCATTGCCATGGCTGTAGTGAAATGGATGTATAATAATAAAAAATAAAAAAATCACTGTACAGATTGTTAGCACTTTGCAATTTTAGCCTTATTTAATTCGTTCTTTAATTCATTATATTTTATTTGACATAGAGTTATTGCGATGATAGCATATAATTATGTTTATGTATTTGTAGTGTATAAAAGGGGGAAGTAAATGGGAACTTTACTATTTGAAAAGGTGACTGCTGATGTTGAAAAGACCTCTTTTGACTGTGGCATTGGATCTATAAATGAGTATGTTAAGGAATCATACTATCCGGCTATTGTACAGCATGCATATGCATATAGTATAATGGATGTGAAACATAAAATTTTAGGATATTATCAAGTTTTATTTCGTGAAATAGAAATAAATGATTTTCCGGATGATATTGCAGATTATGATCCGGAAATAAAAGGTGGGACAATATCCTCTATACACATACGATTTATTGCAATTGATAAAAAATATCACAAACATGGAATAGGAACGAGTTCACTGAGGGTAATAATAAAGAATATTATGGAAGTTACTGAGTTTTTTCCAATAAGAGTGATCACAATAGATGCAAGGAGTGATTTAATTGAATGGTATCGTAAGCTTGGCTTTCAAGAAATGATAAAAAATACAGTAGGTCAAGAGGGTATTACAAAAGCAATGTATTTTGACTGTTTAAGATATGTGGATGAGTTAAATATATATTTGGAAAAGCATATATGAGAAGTAGAGGAAAACAGTGAGGTTATTATGAATGATATAGTTGGTATTTTACAATTAAAGGGCAAAGATGCTTATAATTTTGCATATTCATTGTTTAGGCCATCTAAAGAAATGATGGAGAGAATTAAAAGTAGTGCTGATGCTATTGGCAATATTGTGATTAGTAAATCAGGTAACGGATTTGAGGCTGAGATTGAAGATTTAGATCTTTCTTTTTTGGACGAAATTTCAAATGAAAATAATATAACAGTAGAGACGGAGATGTATATTAATATATCCGGTATGGTGAATAAAGGTTATGCCGGTGATTCTCATATGGATATATCAGATAATGTTGGGGATGATAATATTCGGAATAGTAATAGAACTATGGTTAATAGATTGACTATCTGTGATGATGTTAAATATAGTAATATAGGGATAGATGAATTATTTATTGTAGCGGCTTAGGAGATGTTGATGGAAAGTTTATTTCAATTTACTAATCCAATATTGACAGATTTGGAAATACATTTAAATGAAGGATTTCATGGTGAAAATAATGAGAAAGTAGGAATAAGGACTAATATGTCAGTTCATATTTTAAAAAAGGAAAATATGAAGGAGGCTACAGTTTCGCTGACTATTGAAATAGGAGAGACAGATGACAATGTTCCATTTTATATAAAAGCCAAAGAGCAGGCGGATTTTAAATGGGATGAGAGCGTAGCTGATATAATGCTTGACAGATTACTAAATCAAAATGCACCTTCATTACTTTTGTCTTATTTAAGACCAATCGTTGCACAAGTTACAAATTCTTCAAAATATGGTGTATACAATATTCCATTCGTGAATTTTACAAGTAATGATTAAAAAGAAAATATCCCGGTCTAGTAGCAAAGCTAAAAAGCATTGTACTTGCCGGGATATTTCTATTTTGAGCAGTAAAGATTAAATTTATTTATTGTCTTAAATCCCTTAGTTTACTCCAATATATTTCCTAGATTTTGCGGTTCAATATTATGTTTTTTTGCATATCCGGTAAGTATAAGTGTTAAGGCACCATCTCCGGTTACATTACAAGCTGTGCCAAATGAATCCTGTAGAGCAAAGATGGTAAGCATGAGTGCAGTTCCAGTCTCATCGAACATAAGAACTCCGGTTATAAGACCTAGAGAAGCCATTACTGTACCTCCCGGAACTCCAGGTGCACCTATAGCGAATACACCAAGAAGAAGGCAGAATAGAATCATTTTTGCCGGAGAAGGGAATTCTCCATAAAGCATTTTTGAAACTACCATTACAAAAAATGTTTCAGTCATCACAGAGCCGCAAAGATGAATATTTGCAAATAGTGGAATACCGAAATTTACCATATCATCACGAAGCGGTGGCTCTGATTTCTTAGCACATTCCAGAGCAACTGAAAGTGTAGCGGCACTTGACATTGTACCTACTGCAGTCATATATGCAGGTCCATAGTTCTTTATTATATCCAGAGGATTTGCACCTGCATAAGCACCTGCGATAAGATAAAGTAGTGCCAGCCATATATAGTGACCTATCATTACCATAATGATAATAACAAGGAAAACAGGTAATTGCTTTGTGATACTTCCTTCATATGCGAGAGTAGCAAAGGTAGTACCGATAAGAACAGGAAGAACAGGAATAACAAACTTTGTTACTATACTTAGTACAACCTTTTGAAATTCTTCCAAAACTCCGGTAATTAGTTCACTTCTATTCCATGCCGCTGCAAGTCCTACCATTATTGAGAAGAAAAGAGCACTCATAACAGGCATTATAGCAGGTATGGAAAGCTGGAATACAAGTTGTGGCAATTCCTTAAGCCCCTCAACATCAGGGGTGATACTCATATGTGGAAGTATTATAAAACCTGAGGCTGTAGCAAAAAATGCTGCACCGATTGAAGAAATATAGGCTATTATCAGAGCTACTACAAGTATTTTTGAAGCATTGCTACCAAGCCTTGTAATAGACGGAGCAATAAAACCTATGATAATAAGCGGAATACAAAAACCTATAAACTGTCCTACAATGTATTTTACAGTCACTATAATATTAAGCAGTGCAACTGAGATGGCACTTGTATCACTCTTGTTAAGGAAAAGCCCTACAACAATACCTATTACAAGTGCAAGTAACAGTCGAAATGGAAGACTGTTCAAAATACCATTCTTTTTCATAAAAAATCCTCCTAAGATTTAATTGTTTTCTACCATGAGTTTTATTATTTCATTATTGGTTTCCCTCATGCCATCTTTACCTATCTTTGAAATACCTTTGATAGTTTCTTCGATATTGTTCATTACAATACCGTCACCGCCATGGAATGCCTGACCATCTTTGTACATACTAAGGCCCATAATAGCGGCATCTACAGAAGAAGCTATTTTGGCGGCACATGATGCCTTAGCACCATCGCATACTATACCGGATACGATTGCAAGAGTATTAACTACAGTATGTTCGACAGATTCAAGACTGCCCTCTGTAAGATAGGCAATACCTGCACCTGCGCCTGCACCCGCACTTACTGCACCACAATAGGCTGAAAGAGTGCCTATACCATGCTTTTGGTGGATAGAAGTGAGATTTGAAAGTGCCAAAGCACGATAGAGCTTGTCTTTAGATACTTTGAGCTCCTTGGCATATTCTATAACCGGAATAGAACAAGTAATGCCTTGATTTCCACTGCCTGAGTTGATAATGACTGGAAGCTCACATCCATTCATTCTGGCATCAGAACCTGCAGCTGCCTTTGCCTTTGCTCTAACCTTTATATCATTGCCATAGGTATTTAATAAAACTGAGCCGATATTTGCACCATAATTTCCTAATAGTCCTTCTTCAGATATGGATGTATTATAAAATATCTGTCTGTCCAGAGTATCTTTTACATCCGAAACATCCATTGAATTGATAAAATCCCATATTCCTTCCATAGTGAGCAGATCTCTGTCAGCACTACCTGATACGGAATTATTTTCTATTTCTGTTTCTAGAATTATATCATTATTTTTCTCAATAAGCACTATATTTGTGTGCTGATTTACTATACGAACCTTTACACAATCACAATCATAAAAAAGTGTAATGATAAGATCAAATATATACCCCATATCCAAGGGTAGTACATCAATCTCTATATTTTTTAGAAAGCTTGCAATCTCACTTTTTTTACTATCATCTACATCTGAGATAACTTCCAGCTTCCTATTTGCATCACCTGCCACTATGCCTGCCGCCACTGCTGCCGGTATACCCTTTAAATGTCCGGTGTTAGGAACAATAACGCTCTTTACATTCTTGATAATACTGCCACTGGCTTCAACAAGCACTTTTTGTGGATATTTACCTAATACTTCTCTTGCTTTTGCTGCCGCATAAGCCAATGCTATAGGTTCAGTACAACCCATAGCAGGTATAAGTTCTTCTTTCAATATTTGAACATAAGTTGTATACCTTATATCGTCTTTATTCATAAAATAAAACGCTCCTATTAGTTTGCCATATTTAATATTGTGATGGCAAAAATTATATATCTATAGTATAGTAGTCCTATATATAAAATGTAAATCTTAAAAAACTAAATGTATAATTCAATAAAAATAAATGCAATTATACGATTATATTTACTATATTTTATGATGATATAGTAGCAAACAAATAATGAGGGAAAATATGGAAAATTTTATTGATTTAAAAAAGCTGAATACCTTTTTAAAAATAGCGGAGTCAGGGAGCTTTTATAAAGCTTCTATGATACTTGGGTATTCGCCGGCAGCTGTCTCCATACAGATACAACAATTAGAACTTGATCTGGGCATAAAACTTTTTGACAGATTAGGTAAGCAGGTTCGTTTGACAGATCAGGGAAAACAATTTTATCCTTATGCTGAAAAAATACTGATGTTAAACGAGGAAGTAAAAGAATCTCTTATAAGAAAGGGCGATCCTCTTACAGGAGAGATAAGAATAGGAACCATTGACTCTATATGTGATACATTATTTCCACAGGTGCTGGCAGAATTTTATGAAAAGAATCCAAATGTATCTGTGGAGGTTAGCGTATGTACTCCGGCAGAATTATTTGAGGGAGTAAGGCATAACAATATTGATATAATGCTTTTATTGGATAAGCCCTGTGTTTCACGAGATTTTATTGCTGATGTACAAATAACAACTGATGTGGTATTTTGTGCCTCAAAAAAGCATCCTATGGTAGGTAAAAATGAAATTGATCTGGAGGAAATTTTAAAGTATCCATGTATACTTACAGAAAAGAATTCCAGTTACAGGTATATATTGGAGAGTAAATTATCAGACCTTGGATTTGGAATAGCACCGATTATAGAATCACAGAATACAAATCTTATTATCAAGCTGCTTTGCAACAATATGGGATATTCAGTGTTACCAAGATTTTTGATAGAGCCAAAATTAAGAGATGATGTTTTGAAGATTTTACCTATAAGAGAATTTGATATAAAGGTAAATTATCAAGTGTTACACAAGAAGGATAAGTTTGTAAATAGACAGATGGAGAGCTTCATAAATCTTTTGAAAAAGCAGGCAAGCATACTTCAGGTTACCAATAAATATCAGGATATAGTATTTAAGGATTTATAAATAAAATAAGATAAGAACATATGTTCTTTGCACTATACTTTTATTTTATCACATGCTATAATTTTTGCAGGTTGGCTGTTTGCCACTAGATAGGAAGGTTAAAATAATGGAATTTAAATTACATTCAGAATTTTTGCCTACAGGAGATCAGCCTCAAGCAATAGAAGCATTGGTAAATGGGTTTAAAGAAGGAAATCAGTTTCAGACATTGCTGGGTGCTACAGGCTCAGGTAAGACTTTTTACAATGGCAAATGTAATTCAAAAAAATTACAAAAAGCCTACACTTATAATAGCACATAATAAGACGCTGGCAGCACAGCTCTATGGAGAGTTTAAGGAGTTCTTTCCTGAAAATGCTGTAGAGTACTTTGTTTCTTACTATGATTACTATCAACCCGAGGCATATGTTCCTTCTACAGATACATATATAGAAAAAGATTCTGCAATAAATGATGAAATAGATAAGCTTAGGCATTCTGCTACAGCATCTCTTTCAGAAAGAAAAGATGTTATAATAGTAGCTTCAGTATCTTGCATATATGGACTTGGTAGTCCTATAGACTATCAGGAGATGGTAGTATCTTTGAGACCGGGAATGGAAAGAGATAGAGATGATGTCATAAGAAAGCTGATAGATATGCAATATGACAGAAATGATATGGATTTTCATCGTGGTACTTTTCGTGTGCGTGGAGATGTACTTGAAGTATTTCCGGCAGCCTCAACATCTACAGCACTCAGATTTGAATTCTTTGGAGATGAAGTAGACAGGATACTTGAGATAGATACTTTGACAGGAAATATTTTGGCGGAGCTCTCTCATGCTGTAATTTTTCCGGCTTCTCACTATGTTGTTGCACCTGAGAAGATGAAAATAGCTACAGAACATATACTTGAAGAATGTGAGGAGAGAGTAAAGTTCTTCAAATCAGAGGATAAGCTGATAGAGGCTCAGAGAATAGATGAAAGAACACATTTTGATGTGGAAATGATGAGAGAAACAGGATTTTGTTCGGGAATAGAAAATTATTCCAGACATCTAACAGGTTCAGAACCGGGTGAACCCCCATATACATTGATAGATTACTTCAAAGATGAGTTTCTTATTATTGTGGATGAGTCACATATTACAATTCCACAGGTGAGGGGAATGTATGCAGGTGACAGATCAAGAAAGACGACTTTGGTAAACTATGGTTTCAGACTGCCATCAGCACTGGATAACAGACCTTTGGAGTTTTCAGAGTTTGAGTCAAAGATAGATCAAATGCTTTTTGTATCAGCTACTCCAAGCATATATGAAAAAGAGCATGAGATGTTTAGAACTGAGCAAATTATCAGACCTACCGGACTTTTGGATCCGCCTATAAGTGTGAGACCGGTAGAAGGTCAAATAGATGATTTAATAGGTGAAGTGAATAAAGAAATAGAAAAAAAGAATAAGATCCTTATTACCACCCTTACTAAGAGAATGGCGGAGGATCTAACTGAATATATGAAGGATGTAGGTATCAGGGTAAGATATTTACATTCTGATATTGATACTTTGGAGAGGGCTGAGATTATCAGGGATATGAGACTTGATAAGTTTGATGTACTTGTAGGTATCAATCTTTTACGTGAGGGTTTGGATATACCGGAGATTACTCTGGTGGCTATACTTGATGCAGATAAAGAAGGATTTCTAAGGAGTGAAACCTCTTTGATTCAGACCATAGGTAGAGCGGCAAGAAATGCAGATGGACATGTGATAATGTATGCCGACAATATGACAGACTCTATGAAGGCTGCGATTAATGAGACATATAGAAGAAGAGGTATTCAGGAAGCCTACAATAAGGAGCATGGAATCACCCCTACTACTATAAAGAAAGCAGTCAGAGATTTGATAGCCATATCAAAGGCGGCTGAGAGCGTATCCACTATTGATAAAGATATAGAGTCTATGGATAAAGCTGAGATAAATAAACTTATAAAAGAACTTGAGAAAAAAATGTTTAAGGCGGCAGCAGAGCTGGATTTTGAAAATGCGGCACTATTGCGTGATAAAATAAGTGAGTTACGTGCAAGCTTATAAATACTCTAAAAATAATATAATGGAGAAGAGAAAGTGGTAGAAAAAAAAAATACGTCAAAAAGTCTTGAAAGAGTGGTAGCAGAGACTGCCATGCTTGCAGGAGAAACTATGCTTATAGCCGGAGCAGAAATCAGCAGGGTGGAAGATACTATGAATAGAATTTTAGATTATTCAAAATGTGAATCACATACTGCCTTCGTTCTGGCAACAGGTATTACCTTGACTTTGGACAGTGATGAAGGACTTATCACTATGTCAAAGAGAGTACCTGATAGAACTACAAATATAAATAGAATATATTTAATAAATAATGTATCAAGGGCTCTAAGTGCAGGGAAAATAGATATATACAAGGCGTATGAAGAGATAAAGCAGATAAAGAATGTAAGGCAGTTTACGGGAGTCTTATATGGTCTGTCCTTTGTGGGTGTAGCACTTTTTTTTACTATGATGCTTGGTGGAGATTTTACAGACTGCATGGTTGCCGGTATAGCAGGACTTGCAATGGCAATTACCCAGTGGGCTTTGATACCCTTTGGCTTTAATTCATTCTTTTTAAATATGATTTCAACACTATCTATGGCTCTAACAGCGGTAGGATTTCAAAGATTTCTACTGCCTAATATAAATCTGGATTTAGTGATAATAGGTGGAATAATGCCAATAGTTCCGGGAGTAATATTTACTACTGCTATGAGAGATACTCTAAATGGAGATTATACGGCAGGTGTCAGTAGAGGACTTGAAACTGGAGTGGTAGCTTTTGCAGTGGCTGTAGGTGTGGCACTTGCATATGTGATTTTGTGAGGAAAGTATGCTTTTTAAAATAATTGGTGCATTTATTGCAGTGGTAGCTTTTTGCATTATGATAGAGTTGCCAAAAAAATATATGGTACAGGCAGGACTTACAGGAATGGTAGGTTGGGCTGTATATCTTGTAATGGATATGGTAGCAAATAGGGTAGAAATTGCTGCCTTAGTTTCTGCACTCTGTATTGCTACTATGTCACATATACTTGCTAGAGTTTTGAAGGCACCAGTAAGTAATTTTTTGATTCCTGGAATATTGCCAATAGTACCGGGAGGCTCAATATACAGATGTGCATATGCATTTATAAGAGAGTCCTCAAATTTGAGTTTTTATATGAATGAGGCATTAAAAATTGCAGGCTCTATAGCACTTGCAATATTTTTTGTGGATTCAGTATTTAAGTTGCATTTACCAAAAAAAACATCCCCAAAAATCAAATGAGATATTTGGGGATATACACTATATAAAGCTGATACCATAGAAGTCAAAATTTGACCCGGGAAGGAAAATCAGTTTTATGTCGGCTTTACTGTCCAGTTTTGGAATGGTAAAGCTTTTATTTTTTTTTGCGTTTTCAAAGTATAGCATTTCTCTATAGGTATCCTTGTAGTTACATATTTCAAGTAAAATACCGGTCTTTTGAAGTGGAGTGCTGCCATATATAGTTATACTGTCTGTATTATATTCACTAAAATCAAGATTATTAAATTCTAGAGTTACATTATTTCCGATATTTAGGATTTTTTTCACCAGAAATAGTATAACTGTCACCATATATATTATCTATAAAACTTGCATTAAGGAAATATTTTACTTTATTATATATGTCAAATATAAAACCTTTGATATGAACTTTTGCCTTTAGCAAAAAGAAAATAGAGTTTATGCCTGTAAGCGTTTCATCGAGTTTCCAGGTAATTTTTTTGATATACATTCCAAATTTTAGGTTTCTGATAAATATATTTTTCCTATACAAACACTATTACTTATATCATCACCTCTATAGATTTCAAATTCGTAGGGGTCATCAGTAAGTGCAAAGATATCAAGAGTAATAGTATCAGAACCTATATCTGTAAAATCAATATTTTTGAATCCTACAATGCTTATACCATCTCTAGCTGTAGCTACTCCATTTTCATTTCCGCTTCCCAGTTCTCCACAAGAAAAATCATATATTCCGGCATTGACATATTCAAAAGGATTTATATTTGCTATACCAAATCCGGATATGACAAACTCAAGTGAAGATATAATTCGTATACTGTCTCCTCCACATTTTGACATGGCCTTAAGTCTGAATGTTCCATCACTTTTTGCAATTATTTTTGTAATATTATTCTCTGTAGAAAGCATTGCTATTTTTGTAGGTATATTTTTATCATTTACGATATCAAAAATTATATCCTTAAATTCAGTATGTTCGGGAGAAAAATCTGCAATTATAACAGTTTCGCTATTTTCGGGGTAAAGATGCATACCATTTGATGAATGCAGCTTAATAGTCCTTGGAAGAATCAAATTTAGCTTACTGTTAAACTTATTTTCATATTTTCGCAAACAATCAATATAAGTGTGTTGTATTAAATCAAATGTTTTTGAACAGTGCACTAGTCCATTGCCATAAACGCTTACTGTTACATAATGTGAATTATTTGAAGGTCTTATTATTCCCAAAAGCTTTCCATTAAAAAGTCTTTTTACATTTGTTATGTACTCATCTGAATCTGTGCTGTCACCATTGTCCATAGCAAGCAGAGTACCTCCATCTACATCCATCTGTATATAATTATTGGCATTTTCGACTATATATCCTTCTCTATCAAGGACATAAACATTTGCAAATATAAGCTCATATCCGTCACAATGAATGTATTCCAAATTTATATTTAAAGAATAAGCATCACCAAAAGAATGTCTTACAGTTCTTAAAACCTCATTGCCGTCTTCATCACAGGCCATAGCCATTAATTCTCCATTTTCATATGGAATTTGCCATATACCTATAAAATTTTCCTTATTTTCCTTATTAAGTTCCCTTATACCTTGGCTTTTACCATTTAAAAACAGCTCTACTAAAGGTGCATTAGAGGCAACCAATATATCAATAAGTTGTTCATCATTAAAATCCCAATATGGATAAATATGTAACATTGGAGAGGATTTGAAATCTTTCCAGGCGGACTGTATCACATAGAAAGAGTCTTTTGGAAATCCTGCAGTGTCAATTTGACCAAGGTAGGAGTTTTTTGTATGATAGGGTGTGGGTTCACCTATATAATCAAATCCACTCCAAATAAACTGTCCGGCACTAAAATTGTATTGTACATCATTTAGCAGACATTCCTGCATAGACTTAGCTCCCCAACTGGTGGGGGAGTTTCCAAGAGCTGAGCATTGGAAATCATCATCTGCAAGTATTGAAGAGCCGTAGGGAAAGTGATAAACACCTCTTGAAGATGCAATGGAGGAGGTTTCACTACCATATATTACCCATTGAGGGTATAGTTTGTGATGTGGAGCATAATACTTGTCGCCATAATTGTATCCGACCATATCTAGCAGAGAAGCACATTTTTTTGCACCTTCCCATGGCATATAGTTGGAGCCCATAGTTCTAAAGGCATTTTTAAAAGGGTCATGTTTATCAACCTCAGTAAGTAAGGATTTGCATATATTAAATCCATTTTCACATAGATTAGTATCGGATATCTCATTTCCTATGCTCCATAGAATAACTGAAGGATGATTTCTATCTCTTCTAATCCATGATGCAATATCTTTTTTGTACCATTTCTTAAAAAATCTACTGTAATCATATTCTGTTTTAGGATTTTCCCACATGTCAAATGCTTCATTTATAACCAAGAAGCCCAATTCATCAGTTAGTTTTAAAGTATGAGAATCAGGCATATTGTGTGAGAAGCGTATAGCATTAACTCCCATATCCTTGAGAAGTAGTAGACGCCTTTTCATAAATGCACCGTCGTACACGGCACCCAAAGCACCGGATTCAGTATGTTCACAAACACCCTGAAGTTTTATTCTTTTTTCGTTTAATATAAAGCCTTTATCAGGATGAATTTCTATTTTTCTAAAGCCAACAAAAGTACTCAAAGAGTGAATTATTTCATCAGATCTTAGTAGTGTACATTTTAGCTCATATAAGTTCGGCTCATCAATATCCCAGATATATGGATTTTCAATATAAAATTCAATTTCTTGAAAACTATCAAGATTGTCAAATTTTAAATGTGTACTGCTGCAATGCTCACCTGTATTTGAAGTATTTTTTAAATTAAGGCTTAATTCCAGAATTAGTGACTTACAAATATTGCTTATTTCCATATTTAGATTTATTTTCCAAATATCATTCTGAAATTTTGAAAGCATGAAAATATATGGAGTCATTTACTATATGTGTTTTTTTGGTACAATATCCATATATACATCTCTATATATACCTGCGCCAGAATACCAACGACTATTTGGAGATTGGAAATTTGCAGATACAATTACTTCATTAACACCTTTTTTTAGGGTGTTTTGTGATATTTATTTCAAAAGCTTGTATATCCATATTTCCACTCAAATACTTTAATATCATTTATATATATTTCACTATCCATATATATACCACCAAATCTGATAATATAATTATATTCATCAAGATTATCATTGCAGTAGAAGCTTTTCTGATACCATCCTTTAGAACTTTCATAAAGATTTGAAATATTTCCTATAAGCCAATCATGGGGTAATGAAATATTTATGGCAGATGATATATTTTTCTTGAATGAGCACAAATCGGAGTTATTATCTAATTTTAAAAATTTCCAATTATCATTAAACTTTTTCATATAACATTTCCTTTTTTTAGAGAAACCTTACACTTGCCGCTCTGTAAGCCATAGCTTGTTTATCCAAGGGATGGAGATCATTTTCTTCACCAAGGTCTACATTATCAATATATAAAACATTGGGTAGATTTGTTGCCGCTCTTTGAGCTTGTCTAATTACTTCCCAGTTTTTAGTACCGGATATATCTAGTCCACATTTTGGAAGTCCTATAATGCTGAAATGAAGATGTGGTATTTTCCAATGCTCGCGCCAATTCACGATCATTTTTTTAAGCAGGTCTTCATATTCGTATGGATTTGAATCATTTGACTCACCTTGATACCATATGACGCCTGCATTTGAAATATAAAACGCAGGTGCCAACATACCGTAGAATATACTGGTTGGAATATTATTGGGGAAAAATATCTGTTCACAACCTGCATCTTCTACAATGATTTCATATTCCCATATACCGGTTAGATTGTATTTTTTCTGAATATCCTCAAAATATAGTTCGTATTTCTTGTTTGGGGTAAATCTACCTTCAAAATTATTACATACAAGTCTAATAAGAATTTCATTTTCACCGGCATGCAATAAGTTCTTATTAATTTGATAATTTCGTGGAGGATATTTGTACTCAGTACTTCCGACAAAACTACCGTTCACATAGACTTTGTCAAAATCTGCAATAGTACCAAGATATAAAGTAGGATTTCTTGTTGAGGACTGTATTAGATTATAATCCTCAAATGAGATAAGTATTTTCTTCTTTAAGTATATCAATCCACAAAAATCACCAATTTTGGTGTTCTTGAAGAAATTCGGCAAATCTATACTTTTACAGAATAATAGTTTTTTTTGAAATCATATTTATTTCGTTTATATTATTTTTTTTTAAAAAAAGCTTCTTCTGAATCATCTAAAAAAACTTTTTGTCTATCAAATTGTACTTTTTCCTGGTTAGAGAAGAAATCATTAAAGTATTCCGGATCTTTGAACTTGTATAAAAGTTCAAGACTCTTTGGGCTATGTATATACTTCTCTTGCATAAAGCTTTCTATAGGACTGCCTCCCTTAGAGATATTTACAAAGCCTATTGGAATGTTTTGCTTTGTAAAGATATATTGAGCGTAAAAATATCCAAATGCAGATACATCTTCAAAGTCTTTATTTATACAGCTACGCCAAGAAGCACAAATAAAATCTTTTAAAAAATTTCTTTCAAGTGAAAGATTTTCAAATACTTTAAATTCTTTTATAAAGGGATTTCCAGGTTCTAAGGGATACTTCTCTCTGACTCTGGATATAGGCAATTCCATATTTGATTGTCCGGAACAGATAAAAACATCTCCTACATTAACATTTAATTTAATTTCATCTTCCATATTTTTTATAATGAGTGGGAAATTGATTCCGGGTGAAGCCACCACTTTAAATAGTAATTCACCGTTTTTCCCTGAAACACAGGAGTAGTGTTTGCCTTGAAAATCTATATCAACTTGAGTATTAGGTAGAGCAATTCCCCAAATATTGGTAGAATTTCCTCTTTGTATTACACAACCTTCTGCTATATATTTTGGTAATTTCAAATTCATATCATCTCCTATTAAGTACAGATAGATTAACTTTACAATATAAATCATATATGAAATAAAAATTTGTTATCTTATTACATGTTGCGAAAAAAATATCAAATCTTGCTAGATGTAAAGTATAAAAATAAAAAGACAGTGTTTTATAGTTAAATGATAGAAAAAAATTGATTGATTATAATATTTAGTAATTAGTATAATTTAAGCATAGATTTATGCAATATTATATTAGAAGGTGTAATAAGAATGAATATAGAAGAAAAAAATTTTATTTTTTTAATAAAAATATTTTTTTAATTGTAGGTATATTCTTTATTTTTTTATTATTGGGATTGGAATGATCATTTTTATACATAATAAAATATTTGAAATGGTAAGAAGCGAAACAGAGTTTATGGCGGAAAGTATAGAGGATGATTTGAGCAGATATAAAGATTGGTTTATAACTATTAATCTAAATGAAGATGTACAAAACTTTTTGGATGGTAACGGTAAGTCTGATACTTTTCTTAGAGCTGGAAGGGCTCTTGAGCAGATGGGAAATGTAAATGAAAATATAAATTTTGTACTGCTATTTAGTGAGAATGGAGAGAAGAAGCAAATAAGAAGTGGCAGAAGAGGAGTACAGAGTTGGTTTTCTACATATGAGAAAAGGATTAGAGAAGATTATTATGCCGATTCGTATAGTATAAATGGTGGAATATATATAAATTTTACAAAGGAATATAGTAGTAAGTATTCATTAGGATTTTATTATAATATATACTCTACAAAGCAAATAGGTAAATGTTTGGGAATACTATATTTAAATACTGAAGATAAATTTTTTTAGACATGTGATGGACGATAAACAAGATGGCTTATTTTTTTGAAACAGACATATATAGTATATGATGATGGAACTATTCTTGCATCAAACAGAGAAGATGAAATTGGTAAAAAGCTTAAAAAATACAATTTATTAAAAGATGAGGACAAGCTTGTATACAATACAACTGGAGTATTAGCTTACAAAAAAATAAGTGACTATAATATGTATTATGTAGTAGAACTGAATTGGAGTTCCCTTTTCTTTGAAAGTATGGGAATTATTTTAATATTAATTATTTCTCTCTCACTGCTGTTTTTTGTCATCAGCAAGTTGATAGTAAAGGTTATAAATAAAGCATACAGTCCTTTGGAAGATATGGTAAAGGCTATGGAACAGGTATCTGATGATGGACTAATGGTAAGGATTCCGGAAAACACCACAGATAGAGATATTATGGTGATAATAAAGGGGTATAACAAAATGATGGATAAGATAAATGAATTGCTTAATAAAGTAAAAGAAGAAGATGAACAGATGATGAACATTAAGTTAAATGCATTACATTCTCAAATTCAGCCACATTTTCTATATAATACATTGGATTGTATACATTGGAAGGCACTTTTAAGTAATAATAAAGATATATCGGATATGGTGAAAGCTCTGGCAGGGTATTACAGAATATGTTTGAGTGGAGGAAAGGATATTATTAATCTTGAAAAAGAAGTTGAATATCTTGAGAATTATTTATACATACAGAAAGTAAGATATGGAGATATATTGGATTATAGAATACATATGGAAAAAGAACTGAGTAAATACCAAATTCCTAAACTTACACTGCAGCCACTTATCGAAAAACTCTATATATCATGGTATTAAGATGGAAAAATAAAAAGGGATATATTAATATATTTATAAAAAAAGATGATGAAATTATTTTTAATAGAGATAGAAGATAATGGAGTAGGTATGGCTGAAGAAGAAATTATTGAAATAAATAAGAATATAGTAGACTTCGATAAAGAATTTGGCTATGGAGTAAGGAATGTAAACCGTAGGATAGAACTCTTTTATGGTAAAGGATATGGGCTAAACTATAGAAAGAATAGACTAGGAGGAGTAACAGTGAGTATAAAAATACCTTGTAGAGAGGATAAACAGTCATGATAATGTTGATTGTAGATGATGAAAGAATGATTAGGGAGGGGATAAAAGCAGCATTGCCATGGAAGGATATTGGTATTAATGAAGTGCTTCTTGCAAGCTCCGGTGAGGAGGCGCTTGAAATAATGAAACAGAATGATGTAGATATTATTATTACAGATATTAATATGCCATATATGACAGGAATAGAGCTGGTAAGAATAATAGGGGAGGAATATAAAGAGGCTAGATGCATTGTTTTGACAGGTTATGATGAATTTGATTATGCTAGAGACTGTATTAGAGCAGGTGTTGTTGAGTTTTTATTAAAACCGGTAGATGAAGAGCTTCTAATGAATTCTGTAAGTAAGCAAGTACAGACAATAAAAGAACGAAAAAAACAAGAACATGAGATGACGTACTCGACAAGAATATATGGTAGTATGCAACAGTTGTCTCTTGAAAGGCAAATGCTTGCATTGATACAAAATAAAGATATAAATGAAAATGCAAATAAGATATGTGAGCTGTACAAATGCGAAAAGAATATAGAAATAATAGTGGGAGTATTTGTACCGGAAATAAGATGGAAAAGCTTTAAATATGATCAGTTAGACTATATATCTATAAAAAATATGATTATGGAATATATAGATGGAAGTAAAGCCGGTATTACATTTACAGACCAGGAAGATAATATAACTGTTTGTTTTTTTATAGGAGAAAAAAAGTGATGAACTTGAAAAAAAGAATTGAAGTAATAATAAATCTTATAAAAAGAGGAATATGATATTAAATCAGAATTTTCACTTGGTAATAAGGTTGAAGGGTTTGAAAAACTTATACCTGTCATACAATGATGCAATATATAGAATTGAAGAGAAGACAGTATCATATAATAGACTCTTGAATAAAGAAAAAGATAGACTTGAGATGTATAGAGAGGTATATAGTGAACTGAAAAAAACAGATGAATCAGGCTGTAGGAAATACAAATCTTATTATACGGATTTGGGATACATTTTATTCAACTATAGATGCATATAATATTTCGGATGAATATGCTAGAAGATGTTGCTTTGAAATAGCTTCTACACTTTATTTTACCTATTGCATGGAGGTTGGAGAAAAAAATGATATTGATTTACATGTGTTAAGTTCAATGCTGTTAAATTGTAGCAGAATAGAGCTTTTATAATATAACAAAAAAATTTTTATTGAAAAAAACTGATAAATATGGAAGAAGAGGATGCAAATGAAATGATATCATCAATAAAAAGATATATCAAAAATGCATTTGGCAGAAGAAATAAATGTATCAAAGTTATCTGAAATTTTTTTATCTCAGTCCCAACTACTTTTCTAGAATATTTAAAAAAAGACATCTGGGGAAGGATGTAATGAGTATATTGTAAGGAAAAAGAATGGAAAAAGGCAAAGATTTTATTGGAAACAACAAATATAAAGGTTGTTAGGATTGCAGCAGATGTGGGATACAAGGATACAAATTAGTTCTCATTGACATTTAAAAAAATATTGGAGTATCTCCATTGCAATATAGAGAAAAAAATAGAAAGTAGGAAGGATATGAGACGAAAAATTTTTCAATTAAGTACTTTTTTTGTATTTTTTTGATGTTTATATTTTTTTATTAAATGGCTGTATAGGAAAAAAATGAGAAAAACAGCTAAAAAAAGAACAGATCAATCCTGCATTTATTGCAGAAGGTATAAGGAGAATAAGTATAAAGAAAGAAGATAGAGTTATCTTTGATGTAGAATATAAGGAGGATAATAGTGAGTTACCATATTTATTTTGGAAAAATACGATGATCCTTATAATATTCCATTATCCATAGATACAGAAAAGGCTTCTGGAACTATTTAATAAATTGGTTGACTTACAAATTTCGATGAAAGAAATTGGCAATGATGATACTACCAAATACAAAGAAGAAAGTATAGCAGAGATTTATTTGGAGTATAATCAATTAAATAAGGATAAAAAAAGAAGACTCTTTTAAAGCAGAAGCTGATAGTATGACGACTATATGTATTTCAAGATATAACGAAAAAGTATTATGCTTATTATAAATCGGATCCTACAAAAATTATTTGATATAAATAGTTATGATATTGAAAGTATTTTTAAATACAAAAAAGCATTTGATATCATTTTGAAAATTACCCCGGTAATAGAGATTTCAAAAGTGAAAAAAATAGTAATAGTGAATGGGGACATTAAAAAAAGAGTGGATTAGTAAGGAAAACCAGATAGCTAATGTTCTTAGTAAATTTATGGCAGTATTTGCAATAGATGAATACATAGGGGAACATCCAAAAAGGAGAAATTATTTGTACTGTAAGTTATTTAGGATATGATAAAAAAAGATGATTTGAATGTAAATTATTATAGTTATAATGAAGATAGTGCAATAGTTGAAATAAATAAAAAAAGCACTATTTATAGTAAATAAAAAAAGGACTTGGAGGAAGCTATAAGTTTAATATATTGATATAAAAAAACAATCAGGATATTTATTGATATCTTGATTGTTTTTTTATAAAAAGCTCAAGAGGTAAGGAAATTATAGTAATTGGATAGATTATTAAATATATATATAAAATTGAAAATGATATTATTTTAATATCAAAGAAAAGGAGGAATGAAGTTTGAAGAAGGGAAATTTAGTACAATTATTTTTATTGTCATCATCAATAGTGATGTTAACTGCATGTGGTGGAAATGACAATAAAACCGCAGATGGGGCAGCTACAGGAAATGAGAAGGAAATAGTATTCTGGAATATAGGTACTGAAGAGATAGATAAAGCTATTTACAATAAAGCTATAGACCTCTTTAACTCAACTACCACATCAGGTTACAAGGTAACAAGTGTGCCAATTCAAAATGACAATTATAAAGAAAGGCTTGTCATAGCAATGAGTTCAGGCCAGTGTCCGGATATGTATATAAGCTGGTCAGGTGGTCCTATGAATGAGTATATAGAATCAGGACATGCAAAACCTATAACAGACCTATTTAAAAATAGTGAATTACCTAATAAGCTGATGGATGCGGCTATTGCACAGGCAACATATAAAGATGATATATATGCAGTACCTTTAAGAATGTTGCACTTTCAGGTATTTACTATAATAAAGAGATATTTGCAAAGTATAATTTACAAGAACCAAAGACCGTAAAAGAGTTGGAAAATGTATGTGATACTTTACTTGCGAATGGTATTACTCCTTTTGCACTGGCCAATGCTCCAAAGTGGACAGGGTCAATGTATTTTATGAATCTTGCTGCAAGAAAGGGTGGATTGGAACCATTTAATGAAGCGGTAGCAGGTACAGGAAGCTTTGAGTCAGAGAGCTTTATATATGCCGGAAATAAGATAACTGAATGGACTGAGAAGGGATATTTTCCAGAGGGCGTGAATTCACTCAGTGAAGATGATGGACAGTCAAGACAGCTACTTTATCAAAACAAAGCAGCAATGGAGCTTATAGGAAGCTGGTTTACAGGAATTGCAAAGCAGGATAGTGAAGAGTTTTATCAGAAATTGGGTTGGTTCCCATTCCCAGCAGTAGATGATTCAAATGTAGATTCATCTATTATGATTGGAACTATTGGGGATAACTTTATATCATTTAATTGTGATGGTGATAAGCTAAAAGCTGCATTTGAATGTGCAACAAAATTTTCTGATGATGAAGTTGTGAATCTTATGATTGAGCAGGGGCAAATACCACCATTAAAAGGTATAGAATCACGAGTAACAGAGCCTATAAGTAAGATGATAATCGAAGCAGCAAATAAAGCATCTTCTACACAGCTCTGGTATGACCAGTATCTTCCACCGGCAGTAGCACAGGTACACCTGGATACAAGTCAAGAAATTTTTGGTTTGACAATGACTTCAGAAGAAGCTGCCGGTAAAATGCAAGAGGCAATGCAAGATTATATAAAAGAAAAAGCTAAATAAAAGGAGGGGGCATGAAACTGGCAGGAAAGAGGCAAAGAGATATACATATAGCTGCAATAGTATTTTTAATACCGGTTATACTATTTTTGATTGTATTTATATTTTATCCTATTGTAGATACATTTATTACATCTTTTTATAAATGGAATGGAATATCAGTAGATAAGACATTTGTAGGCCTCGCAAATTGGATGAATTTGCTTAAGGACGGAAAGTTCTTTGCCGGATTTAAGAATAATTTGATTGTAATGTTCCTGTCTGTATGTATACAAATCCCGCTGGGATTACTTCTTGCAACACTGATTGATTTTGGTGGTAAAAAGATGACATTATTTAAAATTCTTTGGTTTATTCCACTTTTAATGTCATCTGTTGCTATTGGTTTTTTATTTACTTATGCCCTTGCTACTAATGGGGGTATGATAAGCACAATATCAACACTTCTAGGTGGTAAGAATATAGATTTACTCGGAAATCCAAATACTGCATTATTTACAGTAATTGGAGTAATGGCATGGCAGTTTACACCATTTTATATGGTATATTGTATGGCAGCATATACAAATATATCTACGGATATATTTGAGGCGGCTACTATAGATGGAGCAAACAAGTGGCAATATTTTTCGAAAATTGCATTGCCGCTTCTAACTCCCTCACTAAAAAGTGCGGCAATACTTTCGATGGTTGGATCATTAAAATATTTTGATTTGGTATATGTAATGACTGGTGGAGGCCCGGGAACATCTACAGAGCTTATGGCAACATATATGTATAAGCAGTCATTTGTGAATTTTAATATGGGGTATGGCTCAGCAGTGGCAGGCGGTATGTTTATATTGATTTCTATAATTTCTCTGGTTACTTTGAGCGTGTTAAACAAAAATAAGGAGGAAGCATAGAGATGGTGGATAAAAAGATAACACCTATAAAGTTTATATTAGGTATATTTGTGATTTTTTGGTCTTTAGTAGCAGCCCTTCCATTTGTGTTTATGGTGTTGAACTCATTCAAAGATAAATTTGAAATTTTAACAGAGGGTGTGTTTGCGATACCAAAGAAATTTGAAATTAAAAAAATTATGTAAATGTTATAAAAAGGCAATTTTATACATTTCTTTATAAATTCTGTTGTAGTAGTTGTAGTGTCCTTAAGTATACTTTTTGTTTATTTCAGCTTGTGCTTCTTATCCACTTTCAAGATTTAAGTTTAAGCTTGGTAAACCTATATATGGGATAATTGTTGCTTGTATGTCAATACCGATTCATATTACCTTGATACCGGTGTTTAAGATGTCTCAAGCTTTGAAAGTGTATGATTCAATAGTAGCACTTATTGGCCCTTATGTAGCTACGGCAATACCAATATCGGTATTCATTTTAACAAGCTTTATGAAAGAGATTCCCAAAGAGATAGAAGAGTCAGCTGAAATTGATGGGTGCAATAAATTTCAGATGTTTTTTAAGATAATCTTTCCATTGGCAAAGCCGGGGCTTGCAACACTTGCAATATACAATGGTGTTAATATGTGGAATGAGTTTAGTTTTGCTTATACACTTACACAGTCAGCAAAGAATAAAACTCTACCACTTGCAGTTTGGGAATTTCAGGGGCAGTATTCTATGAATACTCCAATGATTATGACTGTATTGACACTTACAGTTATACCTATGATATTTTTATTTGCATTTATGCAGGAGCGTTTGGTAAAGGGAATGACAGCTGGTGCTGTGAAAGGATAATTATTATAGGGAGAAAACATGGGAAGAGAATGGCATGTATCTAAAAGAGGTTCAGATAAAGGAAATGGAAGCTTAGAATTACCATTTCTGACTATTGCAAAAGCTGCAGATTTAGCATTGGCAGGAGATAGAGTAATTGTTCATGAGGGAATATATAGAGAAGATGTATCCCCAAGACATGGTGGAATAAATAATAATAATAGAATCGTGTATGAGGCAGCAGAGTCTGAAAAGGTAGTAATATCAGGTACTGAAGTAGTTAAGAATTGGGAAAAACTTGATAATAGTACAGTATGGAAACTTACGTTGGAAAATAGTTTCTTTGGAGATTATAATCCCTATGCAGAGAGAGTTTTTGGGGACTGGTTTGTTGCACCGCTTGATATAAATCTTCATACGGGTGAAGTATATTTAAATGGGAAATCATTCTATGAAGGAAAAGATTTAGACGAAGTGAAAGAACCACAAAAAAGGACTCATGGAGTGAATCCACCTTGGACTAATAGACCGGAAGAGATAAAGAATCCGGAGGATACACTATATAGATGGTGCTGTGAGGTTGATGATGAAAAGACATATATCTATGCCAATTTTCATAGATTTGATCCAAATAAAGAGTATGTTGAAATAAATTTGAGAAAGCATTGTTTTTATCCTACAAAAACAGGTAGAGATTATATTACTGTTAGAGGATTTGAAATGTGTGGTGCAGCTACTCCGTGGACTCCTCCTACAGCTGACCAACCTGGACTCCTTGGTGTAAACTGGAGTAAAGGTTGGATTATAGAAAATAATATAATACATGACTCAAAATGCAGTGGAATAAGTCTTGGTAAAGAAAGTCTGACAGGTGATAATTGGTCTACCAAATATCATAGAAAACCGGGATATCAGTATCAGATGGAGGCAGTATTTAAGGCATATAATTCCGGATGGAGTAAAGAGAAGATAGGTTCACACATTGTAAGAAATAATAAAATTTATAATTGTGGACAGAATGGTATTGTGGGTCACATGGGTTGTATATTTAGTGAGATTTATCATAACCATATTTACAATATAGCTACAAAGCATGAGTTTTTCGGATATGAGATTGCAGGTATAAAACTTCATGCGGCAATAGATGTTGTGATTGAAATAACTATATACATGATACTACACTAGGAATATGGCTTGATTGGCAAGATCAAGGAACGAGGGTCAGCAGAAATGTACTGCATAATAATGATAGAGATATAATGATAGAGGTTACACATGGACCTCACCTTGTAGATAATAATATATTTGGTTCGGATTATAGCTTTGATAACATTGCACAAGGTGGAGCTTATATTAATAATTTGTTATGTGGAAGTATGAGAAGAGAACCTGTACTTGATAGAGCAACTCCTTATCATGTACCACATTCAACAAAGTTAGCGGGTGTGACTTTCGTATACGGTGGTGATGACAGATGGTATCAGAATATATTTGTTGGTGGTGTAAAAACTTATACAGAACAATCTATATGCGGTCTTTCAGACTATAATGGTAGTCCTACTTCTTTAAAGGAGTATGTAGAAATAATAAAATCGATAGAAGGAGACCATGAAGCCTTTGGATCTACAAAGGACCCGGTATATATCAATAGAAATTTATATCTAAATGGTGCAAAGTCATTTAATAAGGAGAAAGTAAAAGTTGAATCATATTATAACCCGAATATCAAAATAGAGATGTTAGATGGAAAGGTTTATTTAGATATGGATGTACCTAATGAGATAAATTCCATAAGAAATATTATTATAGACAGTGGAAGATTGCCACTTACAAGGATTAGTGAATGTGCTGTAGAGAACACCTATGGAAATGAAATTATCATAGACAGGGATATTAGAGGTGAAAGCAGGAAAAGAAGTGATGACAATATTGGTCCAGTGACCGGATTGACTCCAGGTAAACAGAGAGTGTGCATTTGGTGTTTATAAGATTTAATAGTTAAATAAATAAAGTCTCATTTCAAAAAAGCTCTTTAAATTCAATATTTTATTGGATTAAAGAGCTTATTATTATATCATCTTGTGATATATGTTCAAAAAATACAAATCAATCAAATCTTGCTTTCAATTTAGCAAGATATAAAAAGAGAAAGAAAACATTTGATATTATAATGGATATAGTTTTAAGGTTCGTTCATTAAAAATATGGAGGTGGCTATGAAGGAACACTCACTTTTTAGACATTTGAAAAAAGAGTGGAAACTGTATTCACTGATGTTAATACCGATACTGTATTATATTATATTTAAATATATTCCGGTATTGGGAAATGTGATTGCTTTTCAAAAGTACAAGGGAGGACCGGATTTTCTGACTGGTAGATGGGTAGGATTTAGATACTTCAATCAATTCCTAAAAGATCCACAGTTCTGGCAGGCATTTTGGAATACTCTAAGATTGAGCATCGGTTATTTATGTGTAAGGTTTCCGGTTACTTTATTATTTGCATTGCTATTAAATGAGATAAGATTAAAGTTGTGGAAAAAAACAGTGCAGACAGTTTCTTATTTGCCACATTTCATTTCACTTGTAGTGGTTTGTGGAATGGTAAAGGAATTGTTGTCATCATCAGGACCTATAAATCAGATGATTGCAAGTTTAGGTGGTGAAAAGATAGCTTTTATGTCAGAGGCAGCATGGTTTGATGCAGTATATATTCTGTCAGGTATTTGGCAGGCATTGGGATGGGGTACAATACTTTATCTGGCAGCTATGACAGGTATAAATACAGAATTGTATGAAGCAGCAGCAATGGACGGTGCAGGAAAGTTTAAGCAGGCAATACATGTTACAATACCTGGAATTTTGCCTACTATTATGACACTCTTAATAATGGATATTGGCGGCATAGTTACTTCTACAAATATGCAAAAAGTATTACTTTTATACAATCCTTTGAATCAGGCTAAGGCAGATATTATAGGAACCTTAGTGTATAGGATGGGTATTACAGGCGGTAACTTCAGCTATGCGGCAGCAGTAGGACTTTTTGAAGGTGCCATAGGACTTATTTTGGTAAGTACTGCAAATCTGTTGTCAAAGAAGTTTACAGAAACATCACTTTGGTAGAAAGAGGGATATATGAATAAAAAAGCACGCACAGGAGTTTGGGCATTCAAAGTTTTAAATACAATTTTAATGCTTTTTATATTATTTATTACATTATATCCTTTCTTATATTTAGTGGCACAGTCATTTAGCTCAGATGCTGCAGTGAGTGCAGGTAGAGTAAAACTGATACCTGTAGATTTCAATATTGACACATATAAGTATATTTTAAAGGATGGAAAATTTTTCAGATATTATGCAAACACTATTTTGTATTCAATACTTGGTACAGCTATTTCGGTAGTAGCTACGGCATTGTTGGCATATCCGTTGTCAAAGCCAAGATTGAAATTAAACAAATACATTACACCATTTGTAGTATTTACAATGTATTTTGCAGGTGGAACAATACCAAACTATATAGTTATAACTCAGTTTCTGGGATTAAAAGACAGTGTTTGGGCGATAGTTTTACCTGGAGCAATATCTACATTTAATTTACTGGTTATGAAATCATTCTTTGCTTCACTGCCTGAGGAACTTGAAGAGGCAGCAGCAATAGATGGAATGGATACTTATCAAATATTTCTAAAGATTATCATTCCACTCTCAAAACCGATAATAGCTACAATGTGTTTGTTTTATCTTGTAGGAATGTGGAATGAATGGTTTGGTCCAATGCTTTATTTAGACAGTAAAGACAAATGGCCTATAGCCCTTTATGTAAGACAGCTTGTAGAGGGTGCAAATAATACTGAGATAGGCTCATCTGCAGAAGCAAGCAGTGTACAAGCAACAATAAAATCTGCAACCATGGTGCTGACATCTATTCCAATAATTCTAGTATATCCATTTGTACAAAAGTATTTTGTACAGGGAATGACTATAGGAGCGGTTAAGGGATAAAAATTATATAATTTATATAGAGGGAGAAATATATGAAGAAAAAATACTATTTGGCGGCATTGGCAGTTGGTATGGCAGGTTTATTATCAGCCTGTGGAGGCAAGACCGCAGCTACAGATGCAGGAGAGAAAAGTGTTTCTGAAAATGTAGGTGAAGCAAAGGGCTATGAATTTGGTGAGGGAGTTACATTCCATTCAGATGAGCCTGTAACATATTCTATGATGTTTTCAGACCATGAAAACTATCCGTATAAAGAGGATTGGTTGCTGTGGAAGGCTATAAAAGAAAAAACCAATGTTGATTTTGATCTAACTATTGTAGCAAGAACTGATTACAACGATAAGGTTTCAGCTACAGTAAACAGTGGAAGTGCACCTTTCATAATTCCAAAGATATATGATTCTACACAATATGAGGATAGTGGACAGGTAGTAGCTATATCTGACTATGTACAGTATATGCCAAATTATCAAAAGGCAATAAAGGATTGGGGATTGCAAGATGATTTAAATCAGATATTGTCATCAGACGGAAAGTACTACAGACTTCCTGGAATGTGGGAGAATAATGCAGGTGGATATTCATTAGCTATAAGACAGGATGTATTTGAAGCCGCAGGTGTTTGCTGATGTGTGATAAAGAAGTAGTAGAAGTGTAAAAAATTTTGCCGTTCCTATCCGGCGTTTGCGCATTGCGCCGGATAGGTCGGGCGGTCATTCGGGCAGGTCTACCTTGCCAACGAAAGAGTAATAAATATCAATGTCCTGTCTGCGTGTGCCGTTCTCGTCATAGCTGCACTCATGCACAACGATTTTCTCCACAAACTCACGCAAAAGGGTAGGGGTAAGTTCTTCAAAGCTGGTGTACTTGCGGACAACATTCATAAACTTTTCTGCGTTTACCGTGGCTTCCTGCGCTTTGGAAAGCTCTGCCCGGATAGCGGCGGCTCTCTCTCTTTCAGTTCTTTCTGCTCGGCTTCATAGTCTGCCGACAGCTCCGTGAAACGCTCGTCTGAAATGCGCCCGGTCACGCTGTCCTCATACAGCCGCTTGAAGATAGCGGATAACTCGCTGATACGCTTCTCGGCGGCTTCCAGCTCCTTTTTCCTTGCGGCGTTCCTGCGCTTGCCCCCGTCCTCGTTCTGCTCGATCAGCAGCTTCATAAACCGGGCTTCGTGCTTCGCTGCATAGCTGGTGACTTTCCGCAGATTGTCGGTCACTCCGGCGGTCAACAGGTCGGTGCGGATAAAGTGCGCCGTACAGTCACGGGTACGCTTCTTGTAGCTCCCGCAGATATAACAATCCTGCTTGCGGGTGGCGTTCTGGTAACGCTGCTGGTAAAGGACGCTGCCGCAGTCGGCACAAAAGAGTATGCCGGAGAATAAGCCCACTTCATCATAGCGGTTCGGGCGTTTGCGCTGCTTGCGTAACTCCTGCACACGCTCCCACATCTGGGTGTCAATGATAGGCTCTATGGTGGTTCTCGAAAAATCGCCTGTTTCTCAATGGGGTTCTCTACGCTGTGCTTGGTCTTGTAGGGACGGCTTCTCCGTCTTGAAGTTTACCAGACAGCCCGTGTACTCCCTGTTTTCAAGGATATGTACCACGGTATTGGTCGCCCACTTGCACTCATAGCCGGGGTGGTAGCGGCGGGTGCTTCCCGTCCGACGGTATTCCAGCGTTCCCGGCGTGGGGATCTCCTGCTCTGTGAGCATACGGGCTATCTTGGTCGGCCCGTTCCCGGCAAGGCACAAGCTGTAAATCTGCCGCACAACAGGGGCGGCTTCCCCGTCAATGATAAAATTTTCGTCCTCGTCCATAAAGTAGCCGTATACGGGTTTGCTCGTGACGGGCTTCCCGCTCATACCCTTAGACCGTTTTACTGCTTTGATTTTCTTGCTCGTATCTCTCACCAGCCATTCGTTAAAAATGTTCCGCAGAGGGGCAAAATCATTGTCGCCCTGTGCGCTGTCCACTCCGTCATTGATAGCGATAAAGCGGACGCCTTTCTGTGGGAAAATCATTTCCGTATACATTCCCACTTGCAGATAGTTTCGCCCTAACCGTGACATATCCTTGACGATAACGGTGCCGACTTTTTCCGGCTTCAATGTCCGCAAAGCATAGCTTGAAAAACCGGGTCTTTGGAAGTTCGCCCCAGAATAACCGTCATCTGTGTACCATTGCAGATTGGAAAAGCCGTTCTGCTTCGCATAGGTTTCAAGAATACGCTTCTGGTTTGAAATAGAATTGCTCTCACCTTGCAGCTCGTCCTCGTGGGATAATCTCGGATAAAGGGCGGTAATAAGGTTTCGGGTGGTCTGTCTTAACATAGTGTCCTCCATTTCCGACAGCCAGCCCCACTATTCCGTATGACTATCATACCACACGCCGGGGCTGGCTGTACAGTCCTTTCTGCTTCTTTACGTCCCGTCAAATTGCCGATTTTTGTGTAGCAGCTTCCGCTTCCAGCACTTTCAGCATTTTATCGGCGGCGGTGGCGGTGGTGTCCTGCTTGAAATAGCCGGAAACGACAAGGACAGAATTACCTATGCGGATTTCCGTCACGCAATCCGGGCGGCGGGTGCTGCGGTCATTCTTTGGGGTGTTGGTCATAGGCGGCTCTCCTTTCTGTTCATCAGCTTTTTCAGTTGTCCCATTTTCTCCTGCGCCGTGGCTTTTCGGAAGTTGCTCCCGGTAAAGCGGACAGGAGAACACATTTCAATCAGACGGTCATAAATGCGGGCGTGGGCGGTGTCCTCCGGGTGCTGCAAGTCCTCCAGCGTGAGATTAGTCGTGACGATCAGCGGCCTGCCGCTGCGGTAACGGCTGTCAATCACGTTGTAGACCTGCTCTAAGCCGTATTCCGTTCCCCGTTCCATTCCAAAATCGTCAAGGATAAGCAGCGGGAAGCTGCAAAGTCGGGAGATATATTCATTCCTGCCCTCAAAGCTGGCGGCAAGGTCACCCAATATCAATGCAAAGTTTGTCATGCACACGGGGATTTCACGCTCCATAAGGGCATTTGCGATACAGCCCGCAAAATAGCTCTTGCCTGTGCCAACGCCGCCCCATAGCAGATAGCCAATGTTGCGCTCTTTCATGGTTTCCCAGTTCTCCACATAGAAATGGGCGTGTTCCATTTGCGGGCACTTGCCGTTGTCGTTCTCAAACGTCCAGCCCTGCATAGCCGGGTCTGTAAAGCCCCGCCGCTTCAACCGCTCGACAGTTTCAAGGTGACTGCGCTGTTTCTCTGCGGCTTCCCGTTCCTCACGCTCTGCCCGCTGGCAGTCACATTCTGCCGGGTGGCGGTCACGCCCCAGCCATGCGGCGGTTTCTTTGGGGAAAATAGCCCTCTTTGGGCTTGTGGCACTTCCCGCAGTATAAAAGCCCGTACTCGCTAGGGGTGTAGTCCTCCGGCTCCGGCGTGGTGTCGGTCATATTCAAAATCATTTCATCAAATCCATTCGTCATAAGCTCTCGCCCTCCTTACAGGTATAATCGGGTATGCCCTTTTTCGGGGCTTTCTTGGCTGCGTCCTCCTGCGCCCACTTGAAAAATCGTGGCTGCATGGATCTTTGTATTTCCTCCCGCTGGAAGCGATATGGCAGGATAGGCGGTCAATGTAATACTCCCACTTGCCGGGAAGCTCTGTTTTCAGCCCGTCAAGCTCCGTATCGGAAAGAATGACATTGTGGTATCTGCCATAGGCGGCGGGGGCGGGGTGTCCCGTTTCTAACTCTCTCTCTTTTTCTATTTCTATATCTATCTCTTTCTCTATCTCTATCTCTGGTGGACAAATGTCCGCTCGATATGGTGGACATTTGTCCGCCCCTGTCTGCAGCAGGGCTTTTTTTGTTCCTGCAAAGCCAGCCGCGCCCTGCGCTTGCGCTCCCCCTCGGTAGAGGACTGGCCGATTAAAAGCTCAATGTTGCTCATGTAGAGTGCGCCGCTTGGCAAAGGCTCCACAAGCCCCAGCTTCATAAAGATTTTCAAAGCTCTCTCTACGGTACCTACCTGCTGGCGGGTAATGGTCGCAATCATCTGGGCGGTGTAGGGGATATTCTCGTCAAGCTGCAATTTCCCGCCGTTTTTCAGCGATTTCAAGTACAGCTTCAAGAGAATGTTGGAATAGATAACGCCGTCCTGCATACTTTCCAGCAGAACGATTGCATCATCGTCAAAATAGCTCTCTTTCAGCTTGAGGTAGTAATATTTGCGGTTATCTGCCATAGGCTGCGTCCTCCTTTTTCCAGCGTTTGGAATAATAGCGAGGGCATAGTATGATAACCGCCCGGAAGCTCTGTTTGCAGTCACGGGTGCAGCCCCGGCATAGGTCGTTGTAAGTGATACGGTTGCGGTGGTTGAGGAAGAAAGACCATTCCAGCCGCCGCTTCTTGCTCATTCTCGGCAATGGTAAGCTCCTTTCTGCCGTTCCTATCGGTGTAGCGGGATAGGGGGCATTTTCTGTATGTTCTCGGTATCATTTTCGGGCTTTTTCTGCCCTGTAAGCCCCGTTTGGAAGTCGGGGAGTATTGCGGTAAGGGTTCATATCATACCTGTATTTTTGTAGGGTTTCGGTATCATTTCGGGGCGGTCTTTAACGCTCCTGTTCACGCTTTTTCTGCTGGCTCGGTGCGCCCCTTAAAATCTGGTCGATATTGCGTCTGACTGTCTGAAGCTCCTGCGCCCGCTGGCGTTTCTCCCGGTAGTCGTTATATCCGGCGTTCTTCTGGACGGTAAGCTGCTCAATCTCCCTTTGCAGGGCTTTGCTGGCTGGCAGCTTGGTTATTCCATGCTCCCGGAAATAACGGGCGGCTGTGTCCGCTATGATAAAATCGCTTTCGTGCTGTTCCCGGTAGGCTCTCCGGGCTTTCTCCGATTTCTGCGCTTTCAGACCGTCACGGGCGGGCTTCGTGCCGATATAGCCCAAAAGGTTGCGCTGCAATTCCTTTTTCTCCCGGATAGCGGCTTCCAGCCCTTTCAGTCCGGCAAGGCTCTCCTGCGTGGCGGTGTTGGCTGCGGAAATGGCAGCGTCCAGCTCGTCCGGGGAAGAAAAGCCATACTGCTGGTAGAGCATGAGGGTAGCCGACATCTGTTTGAGGTTGTGCATGGTCGCCCACTTCTCATAGCCCCGTCCTTTCCCCTCGGCTCGCTTGGCGGCTATGTCTACCATGCGCTGTACAGCGTCATTGTTCGGGGCGTTTTTCGCTTCTTTTTTCGTCCGTAAGCGGTCTTTGATACTGCCGGGGTATTCCGCTATGGCTGCGGGTTTTTCGGCGGCTCTGGCGGCGTTCTGCTCCAAAACGGAGAGGACAGCAGCCCGGTCAAAATCGTCCCCCAGCTTCCGGGCGGTAATTGGCTTCGTCCTGTCCGGCGTGAGGTAACTTAGCCGCCCCCGGCTCTCCTTGACGGTCACACCATGCCGGAGAAGCAGGGCGGCAAACTCATCAAAGCCGGAAGCAGCGGCAAGGGCTTCCCGGATAGTCCGGCGCAGCTTCGCCTTATCCGTTTCAAACTTGGTCTGCCGGGGCGCGATACCGTCCGCAGCAATAGGGGCGTTGGCTCTGTCAAGGGCAGCCTGTCCTTTCTTCTGCGCCCAATACTCACGCTCGGTAATGCGTTCTTTGCTGCCGTTCAAAAAGGTCTATCTGGTAAAGCCCCTCGCTGTGGCACATCTCCATGACTTCGGCTTTCAGATAGTTCATAGCTGCGTCCGTACAGCGGTGCTTGCAGCCTGCTTTCCCTGTCCGCTGGCCTGTCCATGTGGGGCAGCATGGGAACCTCCGCAATCCGCAGACTGTTAATGACGATATGCACATGGATATTTTCGGTGTGGCTGTGTCCGTCCGGGTGGGTGCAGACAAGGGCCTGGTGTCCGGGGAAATGCTCGGCGCAGAACTTCTCGCCCAGCTCCTGCGCCCGATCAACGGTCAAGCCGTTGTCCGGGCCGTCCCGTGGGTCAAAGCTGATGATGTAGTGGTGGCTCTTTACGTCCTCCCGTTTCTGGTTCTTGCCGTAGCGGAGATTGGAGCGCATACAGGCAACGGCAAAATCCTCCCCGCCACAATTCAGAGAGGATATGCGGTAGTCTACCCTCGGTATGAGCCGCCCGTCTGCGTCAAGGGTGGGCTTCATGGTAAACTCGTCATGCTCGAATGTGAGGTATTTTTCAGCGTCCCCGTAGTTGGCATTTTTAGAGCTGATATGTTTGAGTATCGCCAACGGCTTCACCTACTTTCTGCAAGACTTCAAACTTCAAGGCGGCAAGGTCGGCGGCGGCTCCCCGCACTTCCTTTTCCAGCCCCCGGTAGGGGCTTCCGTATTCGTTCAGGCTCCGGGCAATCTGGTTTAAGTTGCCGCCGATTTTCCCGTACTCTGCCGTGAGCTTGGAGAGGGCGGCAAGCAGCCCGTCATTGACCGGGGAAACGGTGACAATGGGGCGTATGGTCGCTTTCCGTATGGCTTGCCGGATAAACTCGGACTGTCTGATTTCATAAGCCGCCAGCCGCCCGGTGAAGTCGGCGTATTCTTCATCGGTCATGCGGGTCTTTACCACATGACGGCGGTGGGGCGTATTGTATTTCTTTCGCATGGTCTGTGACCTCCTTTCTCGCCCGACAGGGCGCATAGCAGGGTTTGGGGAAGGCACTCCCCAACAAGATTCCCGCAGGGGCAAAAATAAGCGGAGAGCGAATTTTGGCACCTCGGTAGAATCTTGCTCTGAAAAACTCCGGCGTTCCCCGGCTCCCGTCCTTTCCGCTAACAAAACGTTTCAAAAGGGCTTTGCTACCCGCTATTCCGGCTTATCTTGAAAATTTTCCTTTCACTACCTACAACACCACGCAAAGCAAAATGGACGGAGATTTTTAGAATTTCCCCTCTATTCCCTACAACACCACGCAAGCCGGAATAGGCGGACAATGGCAGTATTTTTTTCTTTGATACCCTCTACGGATAAGTAAGGGATTTTGCCAACTGCGGCGGCTATTTTCCCTTTTGTTTTTTCATACTGGGGATTTTCAAAAATGCCAAACAGGAACGAAAAAAAGCAGCAAATCTGTTGAATAGATTTACTGCTTTCTGGTTGCCGGCGAAGCGGCGGTTATTCAGTTGTAGGCGGTAGGGCTATCTCCCAAAGCGGAACTTGAAAATAGCTGTGAGAAGCGTCTGGGTGATGTAGTCCTCTGTATCTTGGTCTACCCGTCCATTCACACGGGCGGCACATTGTATGCGGCGGCGGTAATACTGCAATACAGTTCCCACCGCTTCCGGCTCCCCGCTGGCGGCTTGGACGATTGTTTCATAGGGGAGAAGCCTATTATTTCTCATATGCCATTCCCTCCATTTCCGCTTGGAGCTGCCGTAGGGCTTTTCGGATATGGTAGCCCGCTGTGCTGCGGCTGCGCCCGTACTGTCTGCCAATTTCGTGCTGTGGAATACGCTTGAAAAAGGACAGGTAAATCATTTCCCGCTCCCGTTCGTCCAGCCGTGACAGGGCTTCCGCAAGTAAACCGCTGCTGAAAATGACCGTATCGCCGCAAAGGGTAAGTATGTATTCCTCGTCCGGCTCCGGGGCTTGGAAATATTCATCTGTCGTGCCTAAAGGGTAGTGCTTTTCGTCTGTGAGGTATTCAAGGGATATTTCTCTTTTGTGCTTCCTGCTCCGTGTCCTCGCTGCGTTGATCGTTGCATTTCGGATAACGACTTTGCAAAAGGCATGGAAAGTGTACTCGATATGTTCCCGATATTCTTCTGTACAGGTCATGGAAAATCCCCCTTTCCTCCCAAAAGGGCTGTGGCTGGTTAGTAGTTGCTTTTTATGATAGTAAGGGGCGGCAGCACTTTAGGCTGTCGCTCCTTGACTGCCTAACTGCAAAACCGGGCGGGGCTGTCAACGGCGGGCGAAGCCCGTTCATCTTGACCGTTGACTGGCTCGGCCGGGTTTGCTATTTATCCGGCAAACTTGAATTTATTTTAAGCTATCACGTTTTACCTTTTTAAGCCTTACTATCATTACCATAGGAATTTCTTTATTGTTTTTGAAACATTCTTCATAAAATCCATCAATGACAAATCCAGCTCTGAAACAAAGGTTAAAAATATCTTGTATGGAACGATGATAATAAATCTGCTCCTCCGGCTGCCCTTCGATCGCTATATCATAGTAACTGTGCGGTGTCATATATTTTTCAGTCAATGTGATAAAACAAGGGTGCTGCGTTGCAAAGACAAAAATCCCGTTTTCCTCCAATAGTTCATAAACAGCCATAAAAAGCGGTTCAATATCCGTAATATCCATAATTGCCATATTAGAAACTGCTTTCGTAAAGGCTCGATTTCTTTTTAATCCTAATAAGCTTTCTCTATTGGTCGCATCCGCTACGCAAAACTCAATTTGTTTTGCATATTGTGATCGCCGTCTTTTAGCCAATTCTATCATTTTTTTGCTGTAATCAAAAGCGACGACCGAAGCGCCTCTCTGTGCAAGATACGAAGAATAATTTCCATTGCCGCACGCAATATCCAAAATGTAATCCGAAGGATCAGGAGAGAGAAGTTCCGTTACTTTGGGACGTACTACCTCTCTGTGAAATTCATTGGATTCGTCACCCATTGCATCATCCCAAAATTGTGCGTTTTTCTCCCAGATCTTTTTGCTTTCCTCTGTTCCCATGTTCTCTCCCACTCCCAAAATTTGCCTTTTTGCTTCCATTAAATCTTCCTTACTATATTCCATTGTTACCCTCCATAACTTCTGATTGTTGCCGTCTTGACTATTATGTATCTTTTCTTTCCAAAATGGTATAGGCTTTTATTTTTATAATGCTGCAAAACTTTTCTTCTGTAAGGTATTCAAAGGATATTTCCCTTTGCCGCCGCTATTGGAAAGCCAAAAGCAGCGGCTTTTTTACGCGATATGACCGAAAAGACTAGAAAGCAGGATATGTCATCATTTGTCATTTCTTCTCAATGTAATAACTGCATGGCATATCAAGCCAAATACAAGAGAAAAACAGCCACCGCCAAATAGTGATGCTCCCCACCCTGCACCCGACATTGTCATAAAACCGCCAACAAAGAAAATACCAATGCCAAGAAATATCCCGACACCATAAAAAAGTCCAATTGCCATATCATACTTATTAAATTGTCGTTTCTCTTTTTTTCACATGTTTCCATTTTTGTTATTACCTCCTTCGCAAAATCGTCCATGTGGACTCCAAAAAGAAAACAAATTTTTTTCAACGTATTTAAATCGGGTTCATTAACATCTCTCTCCCAATTCGATAGCGCCTGCCGGGTAACATTCAATTTCCCAGCCAGTTCTTCCTGTGTCATTCCCGATTGTGTTCGCAGATGACGTATTTGCTTTCCTGTTGTAATATCCGTCTGTTTCTGGTTCAAATGGTTCCTCCTCTCTGATGCTGATTTTATCAATGATATTTCGCAATAGCCAGCAATGAACGTTTGCATTGCGCAAGATGTTACATTATCTTCTGAAACATATGCCGGATCTTGTCTAAACGGCTGTTCGGGCGGCGTGGCTGAAACACAGGCTCGCCGGAAGTTTCCTGATACCCTTTTAATTCTGTAATGCAGACACTTCTTCCATTTGTATAAAAATTCAAATCATTTCTATATTCACCAATACAACGGGCAGGGATTTCCCCCTTAAAAATAACTTCATCTTTTTCAAGTCTGGTTGATTCAATGATTGCGCAATACTTTGGTGTGTCATTATAAGCCCGTGAAAGATATTCCTGCGGTGCAAAAAGGGTAAAGGAAAGGTATGGTTCCAACAGTTGTGTTCCTGCTTTTTTCAATGCCTGCTCCAACACGACAGGCGCAAGAAAACGAAAATCAGCGGGGGTGCTGACCGGGCTGTAATAAACTCCATAATCAAAACAAATTTGGCAGTCTGTCACTCCCCAGCCATATAAGCCCTGCTCCATTCCATAACGCACACCCTCCATGACGGCATTTTGAAAAACTTTGGTTTAAATAGCCGAGAGATACCTCGCTTTTTATATTGTGTTCCGCTTCCAACAGGAAGCGGTGTTACAATCAAACCAATAGATGCCCAAAAACGGATTCGGCGGCACTTCAATATGAATCGTGTAGCTCGCTTTTTTTGCGGTCTTTCCAGATAAATAACCGAAGGCTCTTTCATAGCCACGCCCACATGATATTTTTTTCTTCTAATAGCGAACAAATAACTTCTAACTGTACTTTTCCCAAAAAAAGATAATATAATCTCATATGTAACAGTATCAATGTCAAAAATGCAAAAGAGGGTCTGTATCAGCAATCTCTGTGAGGGCATTTAACAGGGCTTCCCTTTGCTCCGGCTTTTTGCGGCTCTACCGTTGTCCGAAGTAATGGCATGGGATTATCAATCCGTGTTTTTGTGAGGCAGGAGTTTTTCATTTCCCAGAATGTCGTTCAGTTTCAAAGTATCATCAGCTAAAAATAACAATTTCTCCCGGACAGAGCATGGTCAACCGGGACGATTTCACCATTTGACGGAATACACATTTCTGTAATCTTTATTTTTTTCCTTTTTTTGACAGCAGCAGGGTATCCCGTAAATGGAGCGTCCCATGATACAGGCGTAAATAAGAAAGCCGTTTTTTTCCGCTCTGTATACTCAACCTTAAAAAAACATATCCACATAATTCAGACTGAATATCGTCTGTTTCTGTAATGAAAGTTTCTGTAATCGCTTCAATCAGTTTTTCTGTTCCTAAATTGTCTTTTGCACTCCCATGATAAACAGGAAACAAAGAGCAGCATCTGGTTCTTTTGCACTTTTCATATTGTAATTCCTGTATATCCAAAGAATCCTCTGCAACATATCGTTCTAATAGTTCATCGCTTCCGGAAATAATCATATCCCATTTGTCCAAATCAGAAATATCGGTCATGGTTATCTTTGGCGACAGGGAAACCTCCTGCATGACAATCATATCACTGGTAAGTTTATCTTTAATGCTTTGGTAAACACGCCGCAGGTCGATCCCATTTTGGTCTATCTTATTTATAAAGATAATTGTCGGAATGTCCATTTTCTGAAGCGCATGGAATAATATACGGGTTTGTGCCTGTACGCCGTCTTTTGCCGAAATGACTAAAACAGCTCCGTCAAGGACAGATAAAGAGCGGTATGCTTCGGTTAAAAAATCCATATGACCGGGAGTGTCCACGATATTGATTTTATAATCATTCCAGCAAAAAGAAGTAACCGCTGTCTGAATGGTAATTCCGCGCTGCCGTTCCAAAATCATAGTGTCTGTTCTTGTAGTTCCTTTATCCACGTTTCCTTGTTCCGCAATCGCTCCACTGGTGTACAGCAGGCTTTCCGTCAATGTTGTTTTTCCTGCGTCTACATGGGCGAGAATTCCAATATTGATTATTTTCATGTGATTGTCCTCCTTTTACAGCCCCAAAAGGGCATAAAAATCCCCAGCAGTAAAATACTTTTACCACTGGGGATTATAATTTGCGGACATACACATATACAGCATACACCTGTTTGTGATTGCTGTTTTTTTCGGATATGTCAAAATTGATAAGGCAAAAAGTATTCTTAAATTGGGTACAAAAAACCAAGCCCCCACAAAAGGGACTATCATAATCCTTTGTTCCCACTATTTGATTATAGTTTTATTTAAGAATACCTTGCCGCATATTTTTTACTCCTTTTTTGGAATGATGCTATTATATCACATTAGTTTTAGGAAAGAAAGTACCTAAAAGAAATTTTTCTTCCCCTTATATGTAACAATCATACCGACTTTCTGGCGTTCAGAATGGTTTCTGCTGTCTGCTGTGGTGTTTGGTTGGAATTGTCCAGCCAAAAGCCGATCCGTGGTGTTGTCTGCATAAATGTATCGTATAAGGTTTCAACCATAAAGCCGGAATAGCCTGTTTTCTCCCTGTATCGTTCCCTTCCTTTTATTGTTTCCACATCTGGACAAAGAACGACAACCTCAACAGGGTATTTATGCGGCACAAAAAATATGTACATGTAACTAATTCAACACATTTATAATTTGAATAGGGACATTATAGCATTTACTAAATACAAATTCAATGTATACGGAAATAAAGATATAAGGAGTGGGAAGGATTCCGCCGTAGTCGGCATTGTAGGAAAATCCAAAAGTTTAGATTTTCCCACAATGCTTATCTTTTGGTCTTTGGTTCGGAATAGTGTAGTGCTGGCGGTCTATCTCTTGTTTTCGGTTGCTTGCTTCCTTACCGTACATGAGCATTGATTTGAGTAATGAAGCAAAATGGACATGGGATGACTTTATTGAAGCATTAAAGAAAGTTAAGGCTTATACTGGTGCCGACTATGTTTGGTCAGATGGTTTTCAGTTCGGTTCCACTATGAATATCGCGGCAAACTCATATGGAGTTACAGGTGGAAATTCATCTGATGGTGGTGATTGGGGGTTAAAGAACGGAGTAAAATTTGATTATGATAAGAAGGAATTTTACTTTGCAGATACCACGGAAGAATATAAGAATTATTTAAAGATGTTAAATACATTGTATACTGAGGGGCTCTTAGATCCTGAAACGTTTACACAGGATACTGCAACAGCAAAGCAAAGTTTTATAGAGGAGATTCATATGTGATGAATATGAATTATCAGATGCTTTCAGATACATTGAATGGTAAGATGACTGTAGATGGAGCAAAGCTTTACTTCCTAACACCTCCAATGGGAAGTGCCGGAAATATAAAAATCTCCAGCAGCAATGGAAGACTTGAAAATGGCATTATGATTTCTAAAAATGCATTAGATAAACTTAGTGAAGAAGAGTTTATCAAAATGCTCAGATTTATAGACTGGTTATGGTATTCAGACGAAGGTCAGACATTAGCACTTTGTGGAGTAGAAGGTGAAACCTATACAGTAGATGATGCAGGAAATTATGTTTTAAATTCTGATATTTACTACAACGGAATGAATCCGGGTGCACCAAAACAGTTAAATGTAGACTATGGCTTTGGTGGTGGAGTATTTGCTTATGGCGGTTCTAAGAAATTACGTTACTCTAAGTTTTCAGAAGGTGAGAAAGAATGGAATGACAGAGTTGATGCAAATAGAGTAGATCAAAAGTTACTACCTCCTATTTTAGCAGATGAACTTGAGAAGGAAGATTTGAACTTGATCCAGGTACCTTTAATGGATTATGTAAACACAGCAGCGCTTGAGTTTATTTCAGGAAAAAGAAATCTTGATACAGATTGGGATGCTTATGTAGCAGAATGTGAGAATAAAGGTTCTGTAAAATATATTGAATTAGCTAATAATATATATCAGAATACTAAATCACTACTGGGAGAATAAGTTTTTGGCCCGGTGGCATATGCTACCGGGTTTTTTTAAGAGGAAAATATGGCAATATTTGAGTTTAAATCCGAGAAAATAAATAATTTATATATTTTAGATAGGAATGCACCCGGTATAGAAAAAATAGCTAAGAAGCTGAAAAAAGATATATGGGACACTTCCGGTTGTGGGATAAATATATGTGATAAATTACAAATTGAAAAAAAGATGATATGGCTATTGTTGTGGGAACATATGGCAATGGATTTTCTGATAAAACTTTGAAAGATATTACTAAGATAAAGAATATAGAGAACAGAGAGAAAGCTTTTTAATAGCTGTAATAGAAAAACTTTTGTAATATTAAGAATGCTTTAGTAATATGTGGCAGTGAAAAAAATAGCTACTATTTATGGAATGTTTTTTTCTGTCAAAACTTCTTGGGGTGACAGCTGTAAGATATTTTGGAGATGCATCTCCATATAAATATAAGAAGATTATTTTAGAAAATTTTAAAGAAGATGATGAGAAAATTAAAGGTACTGAGCTGTTTGAAAGCGGTGTGTATATAAAAAAAGATGATAAAAAAACATTAAAAAGTATATATCTGAATACATACATATCAGTTGAGCCGAGTATAAGATATAGAGGCTTTTTTATAAATGATGAATGGCCTTGTTTTGGAAACTGGACAATGGAACATTTCGGCGGTTTTAATGCGAATATGTACGACCATATATTTGAATATCTGTTGAGATTGAATGGAAACTATTTATGGCCCGCAATGTGGAACTCAGCTTTTATGGAAGAGGGACCTGGGTTGCACAGCATGGAGCTTGCAAGTGAATATGGAATTTATATAGGCATGAGCCACCATGAGCCTTGTAATAGAAGTGGAATAGAGTATGGAAGACTTAGAGGAAGAGACAGTATATATGGTGATGCCTGGGATTTTAGGAGTAATAAAGAGGGGATTTTGAAATTCTGGGAAGATGGACTTGTTAGAAGCAAGGGACTTAATACCATTCCAACTGTGGGTATGCGTGGAGAAAATGATTCAAAGCTTCTAAAAGAGGGAGAAAATATATCTTCAAATGTTGATGTACTAAAAGATATTATAAAATGCCAAAATAAGCTGATAGACGGAATACTTGGGAAAGTTCCAAAAGTTTTTGCGGTTTATAAGGAAGTTGAGGATTATTTCTTTGGAGAAATGGATAATGGGCTGAAGGGATATACTGAGTTAGAGGATACGATTTTGATTTTATGTGATGATAACCATGGGAATATGAGGGCATTGCCGGATAAGAGCTTTAGCAATCACAATGGTGGATTTGGAATGTACTATCATCTGGATTATCATGGTGATCCGATATCATACGAATGGGTCTGTTCTACACCCATATCAAAGGTGTTGGAACAGATGAGTGAGCGTATGAATATGGAGTAAGGGATCTCTGGATAGTGAATGTGGGAGATGTGAAATTTCAAGAGTATCCTCTAAGTTTTTTTATGAATCTGGCATATGATTATACAAGGTATAGTAAATTCAAGATGCTAAGGAAATATGAAAATGATTGGATAAGAAATATATTTGGAGATTTTTTGGACAATAAGATATTGCAAAAAGTTTGTGAAGTATTACATGAATTCTTGGAATTAAATCATCTTAGAAGACCGGAAGCTTTAAATTCCAATATTTATTCAGCCTATGAAAATATGGAGGCTGATAGAATCTTAAAAAGAGTAAATGAACTTGAGAGTCTTAATGATAGGATTTTAGATGAAGCAAAAGCAAATGGTTGTGAAAAAGCATATATAAGTCTTCTGCATTTCCAGGTGTCAGCCTCTGCAAACCTTATAAAGATGCAACTTTATGCCGCAAAAAATAGGCATTACGCAAAAACAGGTAGGGCTATAGCAAATGTATTTGCCAAATATATAAAAGCCTGTATAAAAAAAGACGAGATACTTGCGGAAAAATTTGGTGAGTTCAATAATGGCAAGTGGAATGGAATGCAATTAGCTTCCCATATAGGATTTACTAACTGGAATGATGAGGATTTCAGATATCCTGTAATAAACACATTGTATTTACCGAAGAAACCAAGACTTGTGGTATCAAGAGCAGATAGTGAAATGATTTTTACAAACCAGTATTTTCCGAAAGACTTAGAAATAGATTTTTCAAATAACTTTAAGAAAAAGGCTGTACTGGAGATTGCTAATGGAGGCAGTGGAAAACTGGTTTGGAGTAGTGATCTTAATAGTGATTTTGTTATGCTTTCAAAGGAAAGTGGAGAAGTAGAACTCTTAGATAGAATATACATAGAAATTGATACATCAGTATTAGAAACAGAAGAGATACATGAATGTAGATTCAAAATTTTTACAGAAAATGAGTTTGTTCCAATAGTAGTGAGGGCAAATAGAAAAGAATTATGTGATGTAAATTCAGGTGCATTTTTATTTGAAAATAATGAATGTGTGATATTGGCAAAGCATTATTCCAGTAAAGGGAACTCTTTAGAGGACGATGCCGGTTTTGAAATAATAGAAGACTTTGGAAAATATTCTTCAGGAATAAAAGTATTTCCCTTGAAAAATAGCTATACAAGCTATGAAGCTGCACCATATGTAGAATATGAATTTTTTAGTGAGTGTGATAGAGAAGTTACTATAAATTTACATACATCACCTGCTAATCCATTAGTATATGGAGGAGAGCTTAGCTTTTTTATAGGTGCAAATGACGATGAAATTATCAGGCTTGTGATTGCAGATAAGAATTACAAGGGTGGTGACAACAGTTGCAGTTCATGGGCTAGAGCAGTTTTGGATGGAGAGCATATAGGAAGCATAAAACACAACATAAAAGCCGGAAACCATAGAATAAAAATTTTTGCAGCAGAATCAGGTTTGGTTTTGGAGAAAATAGTTATTAGGGATATGATTTGTGCTAAGGATAATTCATATCTTGGACAAGTAGAAAGTTTTAGAAACATATAAAGGAAAAGTGAGAATATTATGTATAAGAAAATGAAAGCAGCTGTTATGACAGATCTTATGAAAGTGGAAATACAGGAAGTAGAAGCTCCAAAGCCAAAGCCTGATGAGGTACTTATAAAAATAGAGTATGTTGGGGTATGTGGTTCGGATTTACACTATTATGAACATGGGAGAATAGGAGATTTTTTAGTAGAAACACCTTTTATACTGGGACATGAGGCAGCAGGAACAGTGGTAGAAACAGGTAGCGGAGTTAAAGATCTAAAGGTTGGAGACAGAGTTGCACTTGAGCCGGGTAAGACATGTGGAAAATGTGAATTTTGTAAATCAGGTAAATATAATTTATGTAAGGATGTAATATTTTTTGCCACACCACCGGTAAATGGAGTATTTCAGGAGTATGTAGCACATGAAGCAGGACTATGTTTTAAATTACCTGAAAATGTATCAACTATGGAGGGGGCACTTATAGAGCCTTTGGCAGTTGGTCTACATGCAGCTTACAGGGAGATGCAACCCTTGGTCAAACAGCAGTAGTCACTGGTACGGGCTGTATAGGACTTTGTTCCTTGCTTTCATTAAAGGCTATGGGAGTAAGTAAAATTATAGTAGTGGATATAATGGAGAAGAGATTACAAAAAGCATTGGAACTTGGAGCAGACTATATAATAAATGGAAAGGAAGAAGATACATTAGAAAGAATAATGGAGCTTACAAATGGTAAGGGATTTGATATAGGAATAGAAACAGCAGGCTCACAGATTACGGCTTCACAGCTTATAAAATCTGCAAAGAAGGGAAGCACAATAGTATTTGTAGGGTATTCAGCATCAGGAGAGATGACATTACCAATAGGAATGGCACTTGATAAGGAGTTAAACTTCAAGACAGTGTTTAGATATAGAAATATTTATCCTATGGCTATAGAAGCAGTATCTAAGGGACAAATAAATGTAAAAGATATTGTAACGGATTATTTTGAATTGGATGACATACAGAAGGCATTGGATACCTGTGTAAAAGATAAGGCAAATGTTGTAAAAGGAGTAATTAAAGTAGGAGAAGCATGATGAGAGAAGAAGCAAGGGAAAAGGCAAGAGAGAGGGCAAAAGAACTTGTAGAGCAGATGACTATAGATGAGGTTATCTCACAGCTGAGTTACAATGCTCCGGCTATAGATAGACTTGGAATTCAGGAATACAACTGGTGGAATGAGGGTCTTCATGGAGTGGCAAGAGCAGGTACAGCTACTATATTTCCACAGGCAATAGGCATGGCGGCTACATGGAATGAAAAAATTTTAAAAGAAGTTGGAGAAGCTGTTGCGACAGAGGCAAGGGCAAAATATAACGAGTCAAAAAGACATGGGGACAGAGATATTTATAAAGGATTGACTCTTTGGACACCGAATATAAATATATTTAGGGACCCAAGATGGGGAAGAGGTCATGAGACTTTGGGAGAAGACCCATACCTGACATCAAAGCTTGCAGTAGAAGAAATCAAAGGCCTTCAAGGAGATGGAGAATACCTTAAGGTTGCTGCTTGTGCAAAACATTTTGCTGTACATTCAGGTCCAGAGGCTGTAAGACATAGTTTTGATGCTAAGACAAGCAAAAAAGATATGAGGGAAACTTATCTCCCGGCATTTAAGGCCGCTGTATGTGAGGCTAATGTAGAGGCTGTAATGGGAGCATATAATAGAACTAATGGCGAACCTTGTTGTGCACATAGTGAATTGATTGGAGACATATTAAGAGGAGAGTGGGGATTTGAAGGCCATTTTGTTTCAGATTGTTGGGCAATAAGAGATTTTCATGAGCACCATGGAGTAACAAAAAACGGAGTACAATCATCTGCACTGGCATTGAATAAAGGATGTGATCTAAATTGTGGATGCTCCTATCTATGTTTGAAAGAGGCATTGAATAAGCAACTTGTGAAAAAGTCAGATTTAAAGCAAGCCGCTATAAGGCTATTTACTACAAGATTTTTATTAGGGATGTTTGATGAAAATAAATTTGATAAAATTGATTATCTTGAAGTGGAATCAAAAAAACATCTGAATTTGGCAAGAGAGGTAGCTGAGGAAAGTATTGTTTTACTAAAAAATGATGGTATCTTGCCGTTAAATAAAGAAAAAATAAAAACAATAGGTGTAATAGGCCCAAATGCTAATTCAAGAAGATCTTTGGATGGGAACTACCATGGCACAGCTTCAAGATATATTACGGCATTGGAAGGAATACAAGATTATGTAGGAGAAGACATAAGGGTTCTGTATTCTGTAGGATGTGAGTTAAGTAGTGAAAAAAGTGAAGTATTGTCTGCAAGCCTTATGACAGAATATCAGAGGCTTTAAGCGTGGCAGATTACTGTGATGTAATTGTTCTTTGCCTGGGGCTGGATGAAACACTTGAGGGGGAAGAGGGGGATACGGGAAATGCCTATTTTTCAGGTGATAAGAAAGATCTTTTATTGCCAAAGCCACAGCAAATACTGCTGGATGCACTTTTAAATTTAAACAAGCCAATGATTGTGAGCATTTTTTCCGGAAGTGCTATGGATTTGAGAATAGCACAAAATGCAAATGCTCTTTTACAAACCTGGTATCCAGGTGCTATGGGGGGCAAAGCACTTGCAAATATAATCTTTGGAGAGGTTTCTCCGAGTGCAAAATTGCCTATAACAATATATAAAGACACAGATTGTCTGCCTGATTTTGAAGATTACTCTATGGAGAATAGGACCTATAGATATTTAAAAGATGAACCTCTCTTCCCATTTGGATTTGGCCTAAACTATGGAGATACATATTTGGAGGCAGTAGATATTTTAGATGAGAGCCCTGATAGGAGTAGGGGATTGAACTTGAGAGTAGAGATTTCAAATAGAGGCAGAGCTACAAAAGATGTAGTTCAAGTATATGTAAAAAATGATTCAAAATATGCGGCCCTAAATCCTACCTTGGTCGAATTTGAAAAGATAGCAATATCATCAGGTGAAAGAGCAATAATTGAATTGAAAATAAACGAAGATGCATTTAAGGTGGTAGATAATGAAGGTCAATTTATCACTGACGGAAAAAGCTCAAAAATATATATAGGACTCAGTGCTCCGGATGTTTTGAGTGAAAGATTGACTAAGAAAAAATGTAAATGTATTGATATGGATTGGCTTATCTAAGAAAAGAGGAAATATGATTAATTTGCCAAAGTTAAAAATAGGTGTAGTAGCTGTAAGTAGAGATTGCTTTCCGGATAGTCTTTCAGTAAATAGGAGAAAGGCTTTAATGGAGGCTTATAGCAGTAAATATGGAAATGATGATATCTACGAATGTCCTATATGTATAGTTGAAAGTGAAATACATATGGTTCAGGCATTAGAGGATATAAAGAAGAATAGTTGTAATGCATTGGTTGTTTATCTTGGAAACTTCGGACCTGAAATAAGTGAGAGCTTATTGGCAAACATTTTGATGGACCTAAAATGATAATAGGTGCAGCAGAAGAAAGTGGAGATAATCTTATTCAGGGAAGAGGAGATGCATATTGTGGTATGCTAAATGCAAGCTACAATTTGGCACTTAGAGGAGTGAAAGCATATATTCCAGAATATCCTATAGGTACAGCTGCAGAATGTGCAGATATGATAGCAGACTTTAGGCCTATTGCAAAAGCTGTTATAGGGCTTGGAAAATTTAAAATAATAGGTTTTGGACCAAGACCAAATAATTTCCTAGCATGTAATGCACCTATTTCACAGCTATATAAGCTCGGCGTGGAGATAGAGGAGAACTCAGAGCTTGATCTGTACGAGAGCTTTTTAAAGCATGAAAATGATGAGAGAATACCACAGGTAGTAGCAGATATGGAAAAAGAACTTGGAGACGGCAATAATAAACCGGAAATACTTCCAAAGCTTGCACAATATGAGTTGACATTGCTTGACTGGTTGGAGGCACATAAGGGTTATAGAGAATATGTTGCAATAGCCGGAAAATGTTGGCCTGCATTCCAGACAATGTTCGGATTTGTACCATGCTATGTAAATTCTAGACTTACAGGAAGAGGTATACCGGTATCATGTGAGGTGGATATATATGGAGCATTGAGCGAATATATAGGTACAGTAGTGAGTGACGATATAGTGACATTACTAGATATCAATAATAATGTACCGGCAGATATGTATGAGACTGATATAAAGGGTAGCTTCCCATATGAGCATAAAGAAACATTTATGGGATTCCACTGTGGAAATACAAATGCAAAAAAACTTTCATTTAGAGAAATGAAATCAGCTAATTATGGCAAGATCTCTACCTGAAGAGGTTACCAATGGTACACTTGAGGGAGACTTGGCTCCGGGAAGTATTACATTCTATCGCTTGCAAAGTACTGCAGATGGTAAGCTTAGAGCATATATTGCAGAGGGAGAGATTTTACCTGTAAGAACAAGATCTTTCGGATCTATAGGTGTTTTTGCAATAAGCCAGATGGGAAGATTTTATCGCCATGTTCTTATTGAGAAAAATTATCCTCACCATGGTGCAGTAGCTTTTGGTAAATTTGGAAAGGCACTCTATGAAGTGTTTAAATATATAGGAGTTCCATTGGAGGATATTGATTATAATCATCCAAAGGGTGTACTATATAAGAGCGAGAATCCGTTTGCATAAAATATATCAGTGAATGATAAGATTGGAGATGAATATGTATTATATTGGTGTTGATTTGGGAACTTCAGCCTTAAAGCTTGTAATGATGGATAGTAAGGGTGAACTTGTAAAATCTGTGTCTAAAGAATATCCGCTAGATTTTCCACATTCGGGATGGTCAGAGCAAAATCCTACAGACTGGTTTTTGGCAGTAAAGGAAGGTCTAAGGGAGATTTCAGTTGGTGCAGCTGAGAAAATATCAGGTATCAGCTTTGGTGGACAGATGCATGGACTTGTAATTTTGGATAAGGATGACAATGTATTGAGACCTGCAATACTCTGGAATGATGGTAGAAGTACAGAGGAAACAGATTATTTAAACAATGTTATTGGAAAGGAAAAGCTTTCAGAACTTACAGCAAATATTGCATTTGCCGGTTTTACAGCTCCAAAGATACTTTGGGTAAAAAAGAATGAGCCGGAAATTTTTGAAAAAATTTCAAAAATAATGCTTCCAAAGGATTATATCAGCTATATGCTCAGTGGAAACTTCTCTACAGATTATTCAGATGCTTCAGGTATGTTGCTTTTGGATGTAAAGAATAAAAAATGGTCACATGAAATGATTGATATATGTGGTATTTCCGAGGATATGTTGCCAAAACTTTATGAAAGCTATGAGATTGTGGGATATATAAGGCCTGAGCTTGCAAAAGAACTTGGACTTAATGATGACATAAAGATAATAGCAGGAGCCGGAGATAATGCGGCAGCTGCCATAGGTACAGGTACAGTGGGAGAAGGTGCATGTAATATTTCACTTGGAACTTCAGGAACTATATTTATTTCAAGTAAAAATTTCGGAGTGGATAAATATAATGCACTTCATTCATTTGATCACGCTGATGGAAACTATCATCTTATGGGATGTATGCTAAGTGCTGCATCATGTAATAAATGGTGGATGGAGGATATTTTGAAGACTAAAGATTTCTCAAAAGAGCAGGAGAATATAGGTAATCTTGGAGAGAATAAAGTCTTCTTCCTGCCATATCTTATGGGAGAGCGTTCTCCTCACAACGATCCTGCGGCAAGAGGCACATTTGTCGGAATGAGTATGGATACAAGAAGAGAGGATATGACACTTGCAATACTTGAGGGTGTTACCTTTGGCCTTAGAGATTCTTTGGAGGTGGCAAGAAGTCTAGGTATAGAAATAAAGAAAACCATGATATGCGGTGGCGGTGCTAAGAGTCCACTTTGGAAAAGACTTGTAGCAAATATTATGAATGTAGAAGTAGAAGTACCTATGAGTGAAGAAGGTCCCGGATTTGGTGCTGCCATACTTGCTGCAGTAGGTTGCAAAGAATATGAGAGTGTAGAGGCAGCCACAAAATCTATAATAAAAATCAAAGAAAGAATAGAACCTGAAGCCGATCTTGTGGTAAAATATGAGGAGAGGTACAAAAGGTTTAAAAAGATATATCCTGCATTGAAGGGAATATTTAAAGAGATTTTATAAGGATGGCGATTTATGTTACAGATAGGCACAAAAGCACCGAAGTTTTCACTTCCGGATGAGAATGGAACAATTAGAAACCTTTCAGATTATGAGGGCAAGAAGTTGATACTATATTTTTACCCTAAAGATAATACTCCAGGATGCACAAGTCAAGCATGCGGTTTTGGTGAGCTTTACCCGCAGTTTAGCGAGAAAGGAGTGGAGGTAATAGGTATCAGTAAGGACAGTGTGGCTTCACATAAGAAATTCAAAGATAAGTATTCATTGCCTTTTACACTGCTTTCCAATCCTGAACTTGATGTGATACAGGCTTATGATGTATGGCATGAGAAAAAACTTTACGGAAAAACATCTATGGGAGTAGTGAGAACCACATACCTTATAGATGAAAAGGGAATTATCATAGAGGCTATGGATAAGGTTAAGGCTGCCAAAAATCCCGGCGAGATGTTGGAGATTTTATAATGAAAATAGTAGTATCACCTGCCAAGACTATGATAGAAAATACGGACAGCTATATTGGCAACAGTATACCTACATATATTGATTACAGTCGGATGCTTTTAGATGAGATAAGACAGAAGTCTTATGAAGAGATGAAAGAAATTTGGAAATGCAATGAGAAGATTGCGAACGAAAATTTTGACAGATTTAAAAATATGAATTTGCAGGGGAATCTTACCCCTGCAATATTTTCATATCAGGGCATACAATATCAATATATGGCTGTAAATGTAATGGAGTCTTCTTCACTTGAATATATAAGAGAGAATCTATATATACTTTCAGGTTTTTTCGGTATACTTAGAACCTTTGATGTGGTGAGTCCATATAGACTTGAAATGCAGGCAAAGTTTGAGATTGGAGATTGCAAAAATCTATATGAGTTTTGGGGAGACAAAATATATAGAAAGCTTTTTGAAACCGGAGAAGTGGTGATAAATCTGGCCTCAAAAGAATATTCAAAAATCATAGAAAGTTATCTTTCAAAAGAAGACAAATTTATCACCTGTGTTTTTGCTGAGAAAAAGGATGGAAAAGTAGTACAGAAAGCCACCTTGGCGAAAATGGCAAGGGGAGAGATGGTAAATTTTTTAGCATCCAACGATATTCAAAATGAAGAAGAAATAAAAAAATTTGATAGATTAGGATTTGTATTTGATAAGGGTCTGTCAAATGACAATAGATATGTATTTGTATTAGGGTAAGGTTAGAATATTTTATGTATATTTCAAAGCCATATAAGGGAAGACCTGTTGATGTGGAAAAAAGACAGGATAAAGAAAAAGATGCTATGAGTTTTTGGACAGTTTAGGTGTGGTATATGAGGTAGTGGACCATGATGAAGCTTCAGATATGGAGAAATGTAAGGAAATAGAGGGGGCACTTGGTGTAAAAATTTGTAAGAATATAGTACTTTGTAATAGGCAGGAAACAAAATTCTTCCTTTTTATGATGCCGGGAGATAAAAAATATGTTACAAAAGATATTTCAAAGAAACTTGATATGTCCAGACTCTCCTTTGCAAAAGAAAATTATTTGAAAGAATTTTTGGATGTGACACCCGGATCTGTAAGTGTACTTGGACTTTTAAATGATAAAAACAATAGGGTAGATTTGGTAATAGATAGAGATGTGATAAAGGCTGATTTTATTAGATGCCATCCATGTGAGAATACCTCTACATTGAAAATAAGCACAACAGATTTTTTGAACAGAATAATACCGGCATTGGGAAAAGAAGCCAAAATAATAGATAATTGAAATGAATAATAAGAAAAAGACATTTGTTGCAATAGATTTAAAATCCTTCTATGCCTCAGTGGAGTGTAGAGAAAGAAATCTTGATCCGATGGATGCAAATCTGGTAGTGGCTGATGAGAGTAGAACAACAAAAACTATCTGTTTGGCAGTGAGTCCTGCATTAAAAACCTTTGGGGTACCTGGACGACCGAGACTTTTTGAGGTTATAAAAAGATTACAGGAGATAAACAATAGAAGGCAAAAGCTTGTTGGGAAAATGGAAGGAAAATCCTATTTACTTTCAGAGCTGAAAGCAAATGCAAAGCTTGAAGTGGATATGGTAGTGGCTGTTCCAAGAATGAAAAAGTATATGGAATACAGTGCAAGAATCATTAGTGTTTATCTAAAATATGTTTCTGTAGATGATATATATGTCTATTCAGTGGATGAGGTATTTATAGATATTACAGGTTATATAGGTGATAATTCGGTAGATTTTGTAGAGAAAATGGTAAAAGATGTCTTTGATACCACGGGAATAATAGCAAGTGCAGGCATTGGAGAAAACATGTACTTAGCCAAGATAGCTATGGATATTATGGCAAAGAAAGCCAAACCAAATGAGCATGGAGCTAGGATAGGAGAGTTGACTGTAAAATCTTATAGAGAAAAGCTTTGGAGTCATACGCCTATTACAGATTTTTGGAGAATAGGTCGAGGGTATAGCAAGTCTTTGGCAAAGTATGGCATATATACAATGGGAGATATAGCCAGAGAGAGCTTAAAAAAGAATCGTGCCAATGAGGGAATGGATCTTTTGTATAAGTTGTTTGGAAAGAATGCCAGTTTCTTGATAGAACATGCTTGGGGAATTGATAGTACAGATATCAAGGATATAAAGTCATATACTCCGGAAAAGAAAAGCATAAGTGAAGGACAGGTACTGCTAAGACCTTACAGTTATGATGAAGTTAGGACAATAGTTATTGAGATGGCTGAGAGACTCTCATTTCACTGCTTGAAAAAGATCTTGTTACAAGACAAATTACTTTGAGCCTTGGATATGATATTGACAGCCTTTCAGATCCGGAGGTAGCAAAAAAATACATGGGAAATATTACAAAAGATTTTTATGGAAGAAGTATACCGGAGGGAGAACATGGTTTAATAAATCTTTTATCATATACAAATTCCTCTAAGGAAATCTGTAAAAAAAGCGAGGAACTGTTTGAGAGATTGGCAAATCCTATATTGTTGTTTAGGAGACTTACAATAGTTGCCAGTGATATAGGCAATAAAAGCAATTCCGGCTATACAGGAAATCTTTTGGAAAGAAATAACCTTGAAAAAGAGAATAGCAGAATGAAAGCTGTTTTAAAGTTAAAAAATAAGTTTGGAAGCAATGCAATATTTAAAGGATTAAACCTGAAAGAAGAAGGTACAATGTTAGATAGAAACAGGCAGATAGGTGGACATAAGGAGTAAGGTTGAAAAATATCAAAAAAATATAACCATAAAGAGCAGTAAGTAAGTTTTTATAGCTCCTATGACAAAGAATCATAGGAGTCCTTTTAATATAAAAAAATAATGTTAGACACCAAAGTCTTAATAAAAAAACATTGAAGTATGTCGTAAATATTTATACAATATACATAGAAAAAAATAAGAGAATGTATGTGACTTTATACATATAGAGAGAATTGTATTTTTAAAGATGAAGAATTTTTGAGAGTTGTAGGGGATACTATAGAAAAAAAGTATGTCTTTAGACTTGAGCAGAAGAGAACCGTTAAAAAGATAAGATTAATTTAAAGGGAGAAGAATATGGCTGAATATATTATGGCCTTTGATGCCGGAACGACCAGCAACAGATGTATAATTTTTAATCGCAGCGGTGAGATATGTGAGGTGGCACAAAAGGAGTTTACGCAGCATTATCCAAAGCCGGGGTGGGTAGAACATAATGCAGATGCAATATGGTCTACACAGCTCAGTGTAGCTGTAGAAGCTATGGCAAAGCTTGGAATATCAGCTTTGGATATTGCAGGAATAGGTATTACAAATCAAAGAGAAACGACTATAGTTTGGGATAAGGAAACAGGTGCTCCGGTGTACAGGGCAATAGTATGGCAGTGTAGAAGGACTGCAGATTATTGTAATGAATTAAAAAATAGCGGATATTCAGATATGATTCGTGAAAAGACCGGATTATTGTTGGATGCATATTTTTCAGGAACTAAGATAAAGTGGATTCTTGACAATGTGGAAGGTGCGAGAGAAAAGGCTAGAGAGGGTAAGCTGCTCTTTGGTACAGTTGATACATGGTTGATTTGGAAGCTTACAAATGGCAAGGTACATGTGACAGACTATTCAAATGCTTCAAGAACTATGCTTTTTAATATACATACATTGGAATGGGATGAAGAGATACTTGATTTGTTTGATATTCCAAAGTCAATGTTGCCAAAGGTAGAGGAGTCTTCATGTGTTTATGGGGAATCGGATTCATCATTTTTGGACATAGTATTCCTATTGCAGGTGTAGCAGGAGATCAACAGGCGGCACTGTTTGGGCAGAACTGTTTTGAAATGGGAGAAGCAAAGAGTACCTATGGTACAGGATGTTTTTTACTTATGAATACCGGTGAAAAGCCTGTGAAATCTGATAATGGATTGGTGACGACTATTGCTTGGGGACTTAATGGAAAGATAAATTATGCACTTGAGGGTTCAGTATTTGTCGCAGGTGCTTCTATACAATGGCTAAGGGATGAGATGCGTTTGATTGATTCATCAGTAGACTCGGAATATATGGCAATGAAAGTTGAGGATACAAATGGTTGCTATGTAGTACCTGCCTTTACAGGACTTGGAGCACCATACTGGGATCAATATGCCAGAGGTACTATTGTAGGTATTACCAGAGGTGTTAATAAATATCATATAATAAGGGCTACATTAGAGTCTATGGCATACCAGGTTAGAGATGTACTTGATGTAATGGAGAAAGATTCAGGTATAGTATTAAGTATATTGAATGTGGATGGTGGTGCCAGTGTAAATAACTTTTTAATGCAGGCACAGGCAGATTTATGTAATGTACCGGTACAGCGACCTAAATGTGTGGAGACTACTGCTCTGGGGGTAGCTTATTTAGCAGGTCTTGCAGTAGGCTTTTGGAATAGTTTGGAGGATGTCAGAGGAAGTAGAGATATTGACAGAGTATTTAAACCAAATCTCTGTGAGGAAGTTAGAATTGAGAAGATTAGATTGTGGAAAAAGGCAGTGAAATATGCCTTTGGATGGGCAAAGGAAGAGGAAAAATGAGAGACATCATTATTATAGGGGCAGGAGTATCAGGAACAGCTTGTGCTAGGGAACTTAGCAAGTATAAGCTTGATATACTGGTAGTGGAAAAGGAAGAAGATGTATGTTGTGGAACTTCTAAGGCAAACAGTGCTATAGTGCATGCCGGATTTGATGCAAAAGTTGGATCGCTGATGGCAGAGTTAAATGTCAAGGGAAATGAAATGATGGAAGAGCTTTGTCATGAACTTGATATAAAGTTTCAAAGAAATGGAGCTGTAGTAGCATGCTATAGCAGTAATGACATTGATAAGCTTGAAGAGCTTAAAGCACGTGGCATTTCAAACGGTGTAAAGGGATTGAAATAATATATCAACAAGAACTTAGAGAATTGGAGCCAAATATAAGTGATGAAGCTGTGGCTGCTCTCTATGCACCAAGTTCAGGAATAATATGTCCGTTTGATTTGAATATTGCAATGGCTGAGAATGCAGCTGCAAATGGTGTTGATTTCATATTTGACTGTGAAGTGAAAAACATAAATAAAAAAGATGATTTTTATGAGCTGGAGACTTCAAAGGGTAATATACAGTCAAAAATAGTTATAAATGCTGCTGGAGTATATGCAGATATATTCCACAATATGGTAAGTGAAAAAAAGATAAATATTACTCCAAGAAGAGGTGCATATTGTTTACTTGATAAATCTGTAGGAAACCATGTGAAATCGACCTGTTTTTCACTGCCTGATGAGGTATACGGAAAGGGCGTTTTGGTAACACCTACTGTAGATGGGAATCTTTTAGTAGGGCCTACAGCAAATGACATTCTTGATAGAGAAGGTACAGAGACTACTGCAACCGAGATAAGGGAGCTTATACAAAAGGCAAACAGAAATGTAAAAAATCTTCCCATGAAGCAGGTGATTACTTCATTTGCCGGACTTAGAGCACATGAAGACGGTGGAGACTTTATAGTGGAGCAGGTAGATGATGCACCGGGATTTATTGATTGTGCCGGCATAGAATCTCCGGGGCTTACAAGTGCCCCGGCTATAGGTATTAAAGTGGCAGATATTGTTAGATCAATATTGTCACCTCAGATTAATAATAACTTTGTTGAAAACAGAAAAGGTATTTTAAATCCAAATCATCTAAGTATTGAGGATAGAAATAAGCTTATAAAGGAAAATCCTACTTATGGTAATATAGTATGCCGATGTGAAATGGTAAGTGAGGGAGAAATAATTGATGCTATAAACAGACCTTTGGGTGCAAAATCATTGGACGGTATAAAGAGAAGGACCAGAGCAGGTGCAGGTAGATGTCAGGCAGGATTTTGTACTCCAAAAAGTATGGAGATCCTGTCAAGAGAGCTGAAATTACCTCAGTCACAAATAAGTAAATGCGGTGGCAATTCTACATTTATTAGAGGAATAGATAAGGAAAGCTTATAGGAGTTGATGATGAGAGAATATGATGTGGTAATAATTGGAGGTGGACCGGCAGGATTGGCTGCAGGTGCTTCTGTGAAGGAAAACGGAGTTGATTCTGTTTTAATAATTGAAAGAGACAGAGAGCTTGGAGGAATATTAAATCAATGTATACATAATGGATTCGGATTGCACACTTTTAAGGAGGAGCTTACCGGTCCGGAATATGCTGCAAGATTTATAGAAAAGGTCAAAAGTCTGAATATAGAATATAAGTTAAATACAATGGTTTTGGATATTACAGAGGATAAGATTGTCAGTTATATGAATAGTGATGATGGACTGGTGAATATAAGGGCGAAGGCAATTATTTTGGCAATGGGCTGTAGAGAGAGACCAAGAGGAGCATTGAATATTCCAGGGTTTAGACCGGCAGGAATATATTCGGCAGGAACAGCACAAAGGCTTGTAAATATAGAGGGTTTTATGCCGGGTAGAGAAGTAGTGATATTAGGCTCAGGAGATATTGGACTTATCATGGCAAGGAGGATGACTCTGGAGGGTGCAAAAGTAAAGGTGGTAGCAGAGATTATGCCATACTCCGGTGGATTAAAAAGAAATATTGTACAATGCCTTGATGATTTTGATATTCCTTTAAAGCTTAGCCATACTGTAGTTAAGATAGAGGGTAAGGAAAGGGTAGAGGGTTTGGTACTTGCAAAAGTAGATGAGAATATGACACCTGTTGCAGGAAGTGAAGAGTATTATTCTTGTGACACACTTTATTATCTGTTGGATTGATTCCGGAAAATGAGATAAGTAAGTCTGTAGGTGTTGATATAAGCAGTATTACCAATGGTCCTGTAGTAAATGAGTCTTTTGAGACTTCTATTCGCGGAATATTTGCATGTGGAAATGTTCTTCATGTACATGATTTGGTGGACTATGTATCGGAGGAGGCAAGAGCAGCAGGCTTTCATGCTGTAAAATATATAAAGGGATCTATAAACACAGATAAGAAAAATGCTGTTAAGATAGGAACTTCAAATGGAGTGCGTTATACAGTGCCTGAAATTATTAATACTGAAAATGTAGAAGAAGAAACAGTAATTCGCTTTAGAGTTGGAAATATATATAAGGATATGTATGAGAGTATATACATTGATGGCAAGAGGATAATTCATAAAAAGCGTCAGATCTTAGCCCCGGGAGAAATGGAATCTTTGGTTTTGAAGAAATCTGATTTGATAAATGCAAATTCTATTTTGGTTACTTTGGAGGAGAGTTAGTGTGAAAGAAAAGATATTGACATGCATAAGATGTCCTATGGGGTGTAGACTTGAGGTTGATGTTGAAAATAATGAAGTATTGAGCGTAAGGGGTAATACATGTAAACGAGGAGAGACTTATGCAAAAAAAGAGGTAATAGACCCTGTCAGAACTGTGACAAGCACAGTCAGAGTAAAAGGTGGTGAAATATCACAGGTATCTTGTAAGACTTCTATGGATGTAAAGAAGGATAAGGTAATGGATGTGATGAGGGCATTAAAGAATGTGGAGGTATTGGCACCTATAAGCATCGGAGATGTGTTGATTAAAAATGTGGCGGGTACTGAATCTGATATTATTGCCACAAGAGATATAAGAAAGATTGGATAAAATCAAAAGGTCTTAAGTATGGAGGGTTATTTACTTAAGACCTTTTATTTTATTCTGAAATAAGTTTTTGCTGGTATTTTTTGCTGATTTCCATAATTTTTTTGATAAAGGTGGTGGCACTGTCAGAGTAGTCCTTATTTTTGACAGTTGCTCTCACCTTTGATACTATAACATCCTCCCTATTTTGATTTAGAACAGGGAGATTATTTTTTATTTTGTACTTTGCAATATCAGATACAATATCCATTCTTTCTTCGAAAGGGCAATCAATTCTTTGTCTATGGTATCAATTCTTTCACGCAGGTTTTCTAATTCGTTCATAAGTACTCCTTAATTTAAATAAAGCTTTTAACTAAATATATTTTTGACCTATTTGATAATAAAAAGTAAATATAAGATTTTAATTTTCCACAGGATTTTTTTATTTGACAAAAAAAGGCAAAAAAATAAATATAATTAGATTATGGACTATAAAAAAATTAAATTTTAAAACAATTAGAAGCAAATGATATACCAAAGTATGCTAAATTTTATGGACTTAGGCATAATAGAACATGTGACAGTGTAGAGCTTGAGAGTTTTATATGGAAAGAATATTATAATGTAAGAGCAGCCATTGCGATAAGAGATGATGAGGAAGTTGGACTTCTATGGCTTATGGGGGATGAGGACAGACCTTTTTCAGCTATGCCGCTTTGTAAGGAAGAGGACCTTGAGTATTGCTTCGGCTTGATAGTTGAGTATTTTAATGAGGTATTGAATTTACCATTAAAGATACATCTGGCGGATGAGGAAGGAATAAAAGCATTGAATTTGCCGGAGGATAAATTTGTTGTAAGGTTGGAGGAAGATGCGAAGGACTATCTGTATGAGGGAGAGAAGCTTAGAACTCTTTCAGGAAAGAAGCTTCACAAAAAGAAAAACCACTACAATAATTTTATAAAGAATTATGGTGATAGATATGAATATAGGGTACTTGGATGTGATCCTACAGATAGAGATGATGTATTCAAGTTTTTGGATAAGTGGAGAGAGCAAAAGGGAGAAGAGGTTGAACAACATCTGGATCCTGAGGTAGATGGAATACATGATATTTTGCTTAATTGTACTAGATTGAATATCAGAATGGGAGCAATATATATTGACGGCAAAATGGAAGCTTTTTCGATAGGCAGCTACAATGCTTTGGAGGATATGGCTGTGATACATATTGAAAAGGCCAATCCTGAAATCACAGGTCTTTATCAGGCAATTAATAAGGAGTTTGGTACATGAATTCCCGCGTGTAAGTCTTGTAAATCGTGAGGACGATCTGGGACTTGAGGGACTTAGACATGCAAAGCAGAGTTATTATCCGGTGGATTATGCGAGAAAGTACTATGTTGAGCAAATAAGGTAATATTATGATAAAATATTTGAATCAAAAAGAAAAGATATTTACAAAGCCTCTGTATAAGGAGGCTTTTTTTGAAGATTCCGACAGCTTTGTAAATTATTATTATGAGGAAAAGCTTAAAGATAACAGGATCTTGGCAGATATAGAGGGTGAGAGTGTAAGGTCTATGATTATGCTAAATCCTTATAAAATATCGGTTTTTAATAAAATTTATAATCTGGATTATATAGTTGCTGTGGCGACCGGAAAGGAATTTAAACGACAGGGCTATATGAGAAGTCTTTTAAATAAAGCACTTTGCGATATGAATGTGGAAGGCATTCCTTTTACATATTTGATACCTGCAAATAAGGACTATTATTTGCCTTTTGATTTTGCCTTTGTAGCGGATAAAAATGAGTATATTGAAAATTTTTCGGGTTTTAATAAACAGGTAATAAAAGAGGATGGGATAGAAAAGGAGTTTATTGATAGGATATTAGACTTTATAAATAATGAAGTTTCAAAGGAGAATGATGTATATACCTATAGAGATGAGCATTATTTTATAAGAGAGTTAAGGGAGATTGCTTCCGAGGACGGATTTATAAATATATACAGTGATGAAAATGATATAGTAGCGTATGAATCTTTTTGGGGTAAAAAGCTTGAGCTAAAGGAAAGAATAGTGTCATCAAAGTTTGTAAAGAGGAAGTTTGGCAAGGAAAATATTATGGTCAGAATCACTGATATAGTAGAGCTTTTGTCAAATTTCAGAGCTAAGGAGCCTATAGATATCATTATAAAAATTAATGACAATATCATAGGGTCACAAAACGGATATTTTAGAATTGAGATGGATGAGAGATGTTCAAGTGTTTCAAGGATTTCAGATATAGGGGACAAGGGTTTTGTGGAGTTTGATATAATAGACTTTACCGGATGGATATTCGGATATGTAAGTGATGTAAAATGCAGTCTTATAAACTTTTTGGATAAAAGTACTGCAAAAAAAACATTAGATTCTATAAATAAAAATCAGTGGAATATTTATAAATGAACTTGTATAATAAGCGTTGATGCATAAAAGCTTGTAAGAGGAGATTATAAGTTTGCTTGTAATATATTGGAGCTTTATACTATATGCAGATAGAAAGAAGGGTGTAGAATGAAAAATCCATTACATTATCAATTATCTGAATATGATTGCGGGCCGACTTCAATGCTTAATGCGCTGAGCTTTCTATTTGAAAGGGAAGATATTCCGCCGGAAGTTATTAGAAACATTATGCTTTACACACTTGATTGCTACAGTAATGAGGGACATCCCGGTAAGAGCGGAACATCTCATATGGCAATGATGTTTCTTAGTAATTGGCTGAACAGATTCAGAGAAATAAGACAGCTCAATGTAATATGTGAATATATTACAGGTGAACAGGTTTTCATCGGTGAAACAAGCCGTATAAATGATGCACTTAATAGAGGTGGTGCGGTGGTAGTAAGGCTCTTTTATGATGTACAGCATTATGCGCTGCTTACAGGTGCGGATGATAAAAATATTTATATGTTTGATCCTTACTATGAGGATGAGTTTACGGATGAGCACTGGTCACAGTTTATACCGGAAGGTGATGTGGAGTTGGTACTTGATCAGCCTCTGAAATATAATCGTGTTGTGCCTTTTGGCTATTTTAACAGGGAGGGTGATGTACTCTATGCTCTTGGAAACTTTGAAAACCGTGAGGCTGTAATACTTTATAATGAGAAGACAGAAAAGACTCCGGAGAAGACTATAGAGTACTTTATATAATAGACTTACAGGCAGCTGATTTAGTGATCAGCTGTCTTTTTTAAATTCTTTAAAATCACTACCAAAGTCCGAAAAGATGTACAGCATGTCTGATATGATAATTACAGTAAATATATTAACGGAGGTAATTATGTCCAGATTAGCTAATATTGTGGTATATGAAGAGAATAAGGGGATTTTAAAGAACAACGGATTTTATAATGACGGTAAGTTTATAAAATTGCCGCATGATTTGGAGAAGCATAGGAATGTGGTGGTACTCTCACCTAATGCTATTAAAGACATTGTGGAGGATAAGGGCAAATTTTTTGCCAAAGGGTTTAAGTACTCTTCAAAATGTGAAATTTCTGTTGTAAACGCAGACAGCTTTGAATATCTTTCCGATTTAGTAATGAATTTTGCCAATGCATATCATCCGGGAGGTGGCTATAAGAACGGGGCTTGTGCACAGGAAGAGTGTTTATGTAGGCAGAGTACTTTGTACGAATCTATAAGTTCATCCAAAGCTTCTAAGATGTATAAGTATAATTTTAAATTTGGAACGGCATTTGATTCCGATTATATGCTTCTGTCACCTGTAGTAGATGTATTTAGGAATATAGATTTAGAATTTATTTCTAAACCTTATACCACAGCTGTTATGACTATTCCTGCACCGAATTTGTTTGACAGAGCATATGGACAGTCAAAAGAGGTTCTTGATAAGGTAATGAAGAAAAGGCTCAGGCAATATCTTTACTGTGCGGCAAGATTCGGATATAGAACAATTACATTGGGAGCGTGGGGCTGTGGAGCATTCGGACATGATGCCAAAGATGTGGCGGGATACTTTAAAGATTTGCTGATAGAAGAGAATATGTGGAAGCTGTTTGATAAAATTATATTTGCTGTTTATGGAAGAGGTAACAGCGAGTATAATTATAGAAAGTTTAAAGAAATATTGGGAGGTGGTGAAGACAGCAAAGTTTATAATGAATAAAAATACCTGCAATTAACGTACGTAAAAAAGTACGTTATACTTTCTTTGTAAGGAGATAATATTATGACTGCAATTAGTATAACAAAGGCAAGAGCGAATCTTTACCAAATTGTTTCAGATGTTAATGAATATTCGCAGCCGATAATTATAACAAATAAATATCATTTGCGAAGATCCGTTTAAAACTCCACCACCATATGAGAGTTTGGTTGGAAGTCTTACCGGGTTTTATTCAAGGCGTATAAATATTCAGCACAGATTAGTATATGAAGTTTATAGTGATGAGATTATAGAGAATGGTATAGCGTATGAAGGTGTGGTAAAAGTAGCACACATGTGGACGCATTATGAGGGAATAAAATAATAATTGAAAAATATAATCTTTGTGCTACAATAGTCCTTAACAATATATGTTAAAGTTTTGACATAGTTTCAAAGCTTGACGGTTTTAATGGAGGTTTTGTTATGAAACGTTTAAGAATGATGCGTGCACCACTCAAGTATGTACAGGGAAAAGGAGCTTTGCTTCAGTTCCGTAAGGAAATGGAGTATATGGGAAAGAGATGGTTGTTTGTCTGTTCGAATAGCGGTTACAACAGCTGCCATGAAGATTTGGAAAAGAGTTTTGAAGGAGAAGATGATTATCGCAGATATGAAGTCTTCGGAGGAATGTCAAGTATCAGCGAGATAAAGAAAATGCAGGACATTGTTGAGGCTGATAAGATTGATGTTGTTGTTGCGGTAGGCGGCGGTTCAGCAGTGGATGCGGCTAAGGCAACAGCATACTACATGGGTAAGAGAATAGTTATAATACCTACAGTTGCAGCTACAGATGCACCTTGTACAGGACTTTCAGTTATATATAATGATGACGGAAGCTTTAATAAATATTTATTCTATCCGCAAAATCCGGATGCGGTACTTGTAGACAGCAGTGTTATAGCTAAAGCACCTGTAAAGTTTTTGATTGCAGGAATGGGAGACGCTCTCGGAACATACTTTGAAGGAAGAGCTTCACTTCGTACAGAGTCACCAAGTTTGGAGAGTGGCGGTATCACAAGAGCCGGTATGGCGATTGCAAGGGCTTGCTATGATACCTTAAGAAAATATGGAAAAGCGGCTATAACCGCCTGTGAGAATAATGTTGTTACTCCGGCTTTGGATGCAATCATCGAGGCTACAGTTTACCTATCAGGTGTAGGAGCAGATAATGTAAACTGTGCGGCTCCTCATTCATTCTACAACGGAGTTACTTCACTTGGCGGACATGAGCATATCATGGTAATTGTGTAGCATTCGGTACTTTGATACAGCTTACACTTGAGTGTGCCGATAAGGCCGAGTTTGAGGATATACAGAATTTCTGTCTTGAAGTAGGACTGCCTATTACACTTGCAGAGCTTGGAGATTTTACAGATGAGGATCTTCATACTATAGCAAAGAATGCCTGCGTAAAGGGAGAAACAATACATAACCTTGCCGGAGACGTAACACCTTATGAGTTGTATGCGGCTATTATAGCTACAGATGCTTTAGGTAAGGCAAGACTTGGCAAGTAATCTATTTAATGGATAAGTGGCTGTTGCCGGATAGATATTTTATCTGTTTGGCAGCAGCTTTTTTGATGTTATAAGGGGGCTATATGTGGTAAAATTGTAGAAGAAAAATAGGAGTAGGTGAAAGATATCTATAAGAAGAAGGATATAAATAAACTTTGAGCGGGGGTGTGTGATGTCAAACTATGTATACAATTATTTACTGTGCGATAATGTGGCGAAAAAGAGAGGAGTTTAGAGAGTTGATAGATATTTTTGGAAGAAAATCTTAAGAGTAGCTAGCATATAATTGTTTTAGGGATGAAATATAGTCAATGATTGTATATGTAAAGATAATGTATATGTATTGAAATAGCAATGCTTCAACATTCTAATTGATATATATATTTAAGCAGATTCCCGTTTTAGCAGTATGTCGGTAACAAGATGTAACCTATTTGATAGTGTTTGAAATACACATGAAGAGTGGTGAAAACTGAATATTGAAATTTAGGTAGGACTAAATTAGCTCTTTAAGTAAGTGTCAAGCTAAGTACACATAGAGCAAAAAAGTCATAGAACTAGAACTTATCATTCTAATCCTACGACTTTTTATTTTTACAACTCTCAGGAATCTCATCTGACTAAGGTACTAAGAGCGAAGCATCTCTACCGGACTGTATTGTATCAAAAATAAATGTAAGAAATTTTTGTGGTGTCAGGTTATGAGGTATCGCACTTTGAATTATGCTATATATCATTGTTGAGGTATTGGCATCATCAGGTATATTAGAAAACAACCAAGAGGAAATAGATCAACAGATAAAGGTGCAAAATTGTAAGGATGTTACAATAATCGAAAATCATTAGTACGTGTCCGTTTTATGGGATATATAATAGTTTAAAATTGGAATCAGGATGGAGAAATTTTAATCCTGATTCTTTTTTTGACCTTATTATTGAGCCTTATTTTGAGATTTTTTGATTGAAAAGTGACATTTCACCTTGGTGAAAAAAATCTTTAGATATCTAAAAGCTATCATGGATTTTTTTGCGTTTTATAGTATAATTCCTATTAGACTGTACGTTATTGTAACCGTTTTGACGATAAAGGAAAGGTAATAGGAATTATGGCAATTTCTTATAACGGATTATTGAAACTCGTGATTGACAAAAATATGTATAAAAAGGATCTTACAGAGAAGTTAGGTATTAGCTCAGCTACTATTGCAAAGATGGGAAAAGGTGAAACTGTATCTGTAGAGGTGTTGCAGAATATTTGTTGAGGTAATATTGTGAAAAAACACCTTGGAAAGAAATCTAGAATTTATAGCAAATTCCCTAGATGTAAAGGGAGATAGCTCAAGGTCAAAATTACACAAATATTTCATTACAGAGTTTTTTAAAGATCATACTGTAACTTAGACAGTTAATGATGTCGGTAAACGACCAATTTATTGGTTATTTGACGCTTGTAAAGGAAATGGCTTTAAGTGTTTAGTTTATATGTACAGATATAATAAAGATACGGTAGGCATAATTCGAACTGATTATTTAGTAAAGTCTCAAAATGCAATTGAAAATGTACTTAAAAATGCTGAATATGTCATTTTAACATCTGGAAGTGCTGTTGACCGAGCTCAAGCAACAAAACAAAGAGATAAGTACATAAAGCAGCTTGCTGAAATCCGTACATACTATCAGGCTTTATCGCACGTGGCACAGCAGCGAATTGAATTGGATCTTGATGATGGAGCAAATGAGAATTATGCAAAGTTCCAAGGAATCGAAGTATCCATCTAAGGAGAAAAGAAGCAGACAATTAACGTATTAGCAAAGGCTTAAGGAGAGATAAATTGGATATTGAGACAGCAGCAACGTCGGAAATAAAAAGTAGAATAGCATTAACAGAACTGTTGTCTCAATTTATCAATGAAGGTGACAAAGAACCTAAATGGGATGGCTTTATTTATGCTTATTCAGACAAATCAAAAAGTAACGACAACATGATTGGACGTGCACCCATACAGGTAAAGGGAAAGCTATTGAAAAGGTTGAGCAAAAATGGCAGAACCTATCCGGTTGATAGAAATAATATGATTAGTTACCGAAATGATGGTGGAATCATATACTTTGTCGTTGAACTTTCTAATGATGGAAGTAAAAAGATTTTTTATGCATCACTTACTCCGTACTTGCTTAACAACTATTTGAATTTACCTTGCAGTGGTTCAAATATAAATATTATGTTGAAACCATTACCGGGAAAGAATAATGATTTCGAGAATTTGGTTATAAACTTCATAAAAGATTGCAAAAAACAGGCTGTATTGAATACTACTGGCAAAAATTGGGAGGTTCCAGAAATTATCAAATTGCTTGGGCCAGACAATATAAAAATGAACTGTAATTTTACAGCCAGAGGGTATGATGTGCATGATCCATTTTCAATTCTAATGCATAATGAACTCTATTTATATATGGAGAATGAGGAAAGTGGTTTACGTTTTCCAATACAATATCTCTCCAATATAGAGTCTATGTGTACAGAAGTGGAAGCAAATGTATATGCCAATGGAAAGCTGTACTACGACAAAATTTCAATCGAAAAATCGAAAGATGGAAGTGATTCTGTCAAGGTGGGACCGTCTTTAAAAATAATATTTTCTGAGGAGAAGGCAACCTTTAAGTATGATTTGAAGGGAACACTAGATGAGCAGATACATAGCATAGAGTTTTTAATGGATATGCTTGTAGATGAGGGAATTTATTTCGATGAGGATAAATTTTCTATGAGTCCAACGAAGAAAGAATTAAAAAAGTTCTCTAATCAAGGTATGGAAGAAAAGCTGAAAAAATTCTATGAAATTAAGAATTTTTTGGAGCAGATGGGAGTAAAAGATTCGTTTGATGTAGAGAAAGCAACAGAAAAGCAACTCTGTGATCTTGAGATTTTTATAAAATCAGTGTTGCACGATGAAGAAATATTTCAATGAGACAGATTTGCCGCTACTTGGAATGTTTGAGGTAGGGAATTTACATCTCATGCTTCTATTAAGGCAGCAGGACAATGGATCATATAAGATAAAGGATTATTTTAGGACAGAAATGCACTGTAAATTGGATGCCGAAGGAAGAAATGATACATCTCAGTTTTGCATTATGAGAGCATCTGATTACGAAAAAGCATCCAATATAGGTATATCGTTGATTGAAAAGTCATTCAAAGAACATTATAACAAAGCTCATTACGAAAGGACGAATCTGTGCTTGTTAGAAATGATAAAAGCTTATGATAATACAAGGAGAACAGAGCTTATAACATTGGCACAGAATTTATGTGAATGGTTAATACAAAGTGATGAACCTAGTCCTATATATACATTAAATTTATTTCAGTGTGTGTTAAGAACCCGAGAGTTGCGCGACGAAGAGATAAAAGACTTGTCAAATCTTACACAGGATGAAAATACACAGATAAGATTAGGGGCAAACATATTACTGGGAAATCATAGAATGGCAAGAGTGGAATATAACTCTTTAAGTGATGAAGATAGGGAAGCTTTCCAGCAATATCCAATCTTTAAGTTTTATGAGACTGACAATAACGAAGGAAAGGTGGCTCCATAGATGGAAATACAAGAAATACAGGATAAATTAAATAACCTATTATCTGGGAATGAGAGAAAAATCGTGTTCTGGTATGATGGCAATGCTGCCTATGCAGAAGAAATTTACAATATCCAGATTAATGAAGGTTGTAAAAGAATGGGAGATACAACAGAACGCAGGATTATTTCCTTGTCATTGCAGACCAAGATGATGAAACGAAGGAATTGCACAGATATAAATTTGAAATAGATATTGCAGATTTTAGATTTTTAGATGAAGAAAGTGGGGTATAAGTATGGATGATAATTACATGATTGGTAAGATTAATACATATTCACACCAGCTTGCAGTAAAAATGAGTCAGTGGCTTGGGGATAAACTCCCTAAGCTTACTGATAAATGGTGGGAAGAACTTGTGGTTAATAACCTCTCTACGTTGCAAAGAGAGCAAGTTATAAATAATAATATCACGGATATATCTGGACTAGATCTTGCAGCACTTCTTCGTGTGTTTGATCGTAACTGGTTTGTTATTACAAGTTCGTTCTTTGTAAATAGTAAGGAGCGTAACAAAATTCGCCAGATGATGGAAATTCGTAATAGCTGGGCACATATAAGCAGCCGGGAGATTTCTAAGGAAAAGGTAATTGGCGATGTAGAGGTTATTATTGAGTTAATGCAGGCTTTTGATGCACCTATGAGTGAGACAAGAGATATGGAAGTCTTTATCATTGATGTAGAGGATGATGTAGATATTCAGGATAAAGCAATACCTTTACAAAAGAACAATATAGTGGTAGCTTCAAGCTCGTCAGAAACAAATATATCAAGTGAACCAGGTACTATTACAGCTGGTAGCGTAGTTTGCCTTGTCAGTGACCCTAGTGTTACCGGGGCTGTAATTGGCATAGATAATGGAAAATACACGGTTTGGATTAATAATGGACCACAGACCTTTTATGCAGAACAGATTCGTTTAAAAGAAAACTTGAGTCTGACAGAACATCTTGCACTTACAAAGGTACGTTCTGCACTTACCGCATATCAAATTAATAATCCGGGATCTAGCAATCTGTACTCTCTAAATGCAGCACGTATAGATTTTGTTCCTTATCAGTTCCGCCCGGCATTAAAGATGATTAAGGCAGATAGTCCAAGATTGCTTGTTGCAGATGATGTCGGTGTTGGTAAAACTATTGAGGCAGGTCTAATCCTAAAGAAATGGAAGCACGTTCTAATATCAACTCTGTTCTTATCATTTGTCCTAGACCTCTGGTTGCAGAGCGTAAATGGGAAATGGAAATGAAGCGTTTTGATGAGAATTTTACACAGTTAGATGGTAGAAATCTTGTCGAAGCAATTTCAGAGACAGATAGGGATGGAGAATGGCCTGAGAGACACAGAAAAACAATCATTCCATATTCTCTTTTGGGAGAAGATATTATTATGGGAACCGAGGCTCAGACTAGCAAGAAACGTAAGGAAAAGGGATTGCAGCAGTTAGATCCTTTACCACATTTTGATCTTGTGATTGTGGATGAGGCTCATAATATCCGCAATGCAAATACGTGGGCATATCAAGGTGTCGAATTATTTACACGTAATGCAGATGCAGTTGTATTTTTGACTGCAACACCACTTCAAAATAGTAACAATGATTTATATACATTATTAAATTTGCTTCGACCTGACGTAGTGATTGACAAAGATACTTTTAAGACAATGTCAGAACCGAATGCATATGTGAACGCATTACTTCGTGCAGTAAGAAATCAGGCAGAAGGGTGGCAGGAACAGGCAAAAGAAGAAATATCTCATATTCTAAGTACAAGTTGGGGAAGAAATGTTATTCAGCATAACCCTAATTTTGCAAGAGTATTTGAGTTAGTTGATCGTGATGAGATAACTAGAGAAGAAAAAATTGAAGCTATCAGTATGATTGAGAGTCTGCATTCCTTCAACAGTATTATTACAAGGACAAGACGTAGAGATATCGAAGATTTCTGTATCAGACGTACACAGACAGTAAATGTACCATTCACAGAGAATCAGAGAGATATCTATGATGCTTTAATTGATTTTGAGGCTAATTCTTTGGCTGCTATCCATGGTAGTAGATCGGTACGATTCATGATGTGTACTATTATGCGACAAGCTGCAAGCTGTATCTATGGATTAGCACCATTCTTAAATGATTTGGTTGAAAAACGTCTGAATCAAGTACAAGAGGATGGTGAATTATTTGAGTTTGACTTAAGTATGAACTCTGATGATGAAAACTCAATTTTTGAACTTGCAGATGAAATAGCGACATTAACATCAAGTTTACCGGAATATGATCCAAAGTTGGAAAAGCTGTATGAAGTCATTGACCGTAAACAAGAGGATGAAAATAATAGAGTGATCATTTTTAGCTCCTTTAGACACACTTTGCGATATGTAAGAAAACATCTACAGAAAAAAGGATATCGAGTAGCACAGGTTGATGGTTCTGTGCCAGATGAGGAAAGATATCATATACGTGCTAGATTCCAAAAAGATAGAGAAGAGCCGGATGCGATTGATGTTTTACTGTTTTCAGAAGTAGGATGTGAAGGCTTAGATTATCAGTTCTGTGATACCATGATTAACTATGATTTGCCATGGAATCCAATGAGAATTGAGCAGAGAATCGGACGTATTGATCGTCGAGGTCAGACAAGTAAGACAGTAAAAATCTATAATATGATTACAGAAGGAACAATTGATGCTGTAATACACGACAGATGTTTGTCAAAGATTGGAGTCTTTGAAGCAAGTATTGGTGATTGCTCTGATATTTTAGGAGATATTAGTGAACAGATTTTCAAAATCATGTTTGATCCGGAACTCACGGATGAAGAGAGAGAATTGAAGATTGAAAAGATGGCAGATAATGAAGTCATGAAAGTCCGGGAGCTCAATCGATTGGAACAGGAAGAGAAGTCTTTGTATGGATTTGATCTTTCAAATTTCATTCAGAATAAAAATGTCCAAGATGCTGAAAACTCATGGATTTCACCAGATAGCATTAAAAATCTTGTGGATTTATTTTTGGTGGATTATTTGGGCGAAGGTGAGTATATCAGATCAAATAAGAACACTGAGCTTTGTACAATGCGTCTTGCTGCAGATAAGCGAGCAAAGTTGAGAGACGGGCTTGGTAAGATTGATTTAGTGAATACAAATAATGCAACAAACTGTGGAATGCATATTTGAAATCTAATAATGCTCAGTTAAGGGTTACATATGATGCAGCAACTGCGAAGGATAATCGAGATGTAACATTCTTAACACAGATGCATCCCCTTGTTATTCAGGCGGCACAGTATGAAAGCAAGCAGCTTCCATGTGTAATTGGACTTAGTGTTTCAGATGAAAGCCTTCCGGCAGGTGATTATGAATTCCTGATTTATGCATGGAAATATGTAGGGCTTAGACCTGATATCAAATTAAAAGCAATAAGTGAAAATGAGTATGTAGAGAATAGTATTCTTTCATATTTGCAATTTGCATCAGACTATGCTTTTGATGATATTCCACATTCTGCAAGATGGGACTCGATGGATTCGTTACATTATGACAGTTGGCAAGCTGCAAAGGAAGAATATATCCAGTCAGTAAAAGAATCTTGCGAATACAGAGTAGAGCAGCTTAGACAGACAACAACAAAACGAGAGATGATTATTCGGGGTCAGATTGCCGGTGCAACAGACGAAAGAATTATACGAATGAGAACTGCTCAGTTAGATAACTTATTAAAAGGTTATGAGGAACAAAAAAAAGTGCTTGATGAGACAATTCAGAAAGCAGATATTTTGACACAGCCACTTATTAAGGGTGTGCTACATGTAGAGTAATTCCTTTGGCAGGGGCTAAAATGTCCCTGCTGATACGGAAGGAATGGAGAAGTAACTTTTATGGGTAAAATTGACTATAATGCGATTTACGCTAAAAATAAACATGATTGGTATGGAATGACGGAGGAGCCACAGAAATATGAGGCATTACTTGCCGGTCATTATTCAGATAGCAACCATTTTGTATATGAATTATTACAGAATGCAGAAGATGCAGAAGCCGGTAAGGTTGTAATTGAGTATTACAGCGATAAACTTGTATTTTATCACAATGGAAGACCATTTAGTGAAGCTGATGCTATTGGTGTATCTTCAATGTTGATGGGAACAAAAGATAGAGATGATGCGTCATCTATTGGTAGATTTGGTATGGGATTCAAATCAGTATTCAAATATACCTATCAGCCGGAAATTTACTCTGATGATGAGGCATTTAAGATTACCAAATATCTTTTGCCGGTAGAAATTATAGAAGGATGGAATTGTCAGGCGGAAAAGGAAAGTATCACTTGTAAACTAGCTAGTGGTGGTTCTTTTACGCCTTTCTGTGTCAGAGCACCTTACGAAGATAGTTATTCCTTTTATGAAATATGGTCGGAAAGGCCAGTTAGAAGCAGTGCCAGGAGATGATGTGCTTCAAAAGCTTAATGAATTAGAAGGTGAAATTCTACTGTTTCTAACACATATACAGAACTTGTATTGGGTTAATAGAGATACTGGCAAACATGCCATGATTACACTCAAGGTGGAGGAAACTGATGCAAGGCTTATCACATGTCGTATTGTAGGTACTGATTATGGCAATAAAGAAGATATATCTCGCTATTTGAAATATAAAAAGGTGTTTGATCACGATGAAATGAAAAACGCAGAGGTATCTGTTGTATATAAAGTTAATGCAAGAGCAGACAATGTTAATGAGGTGGATCAATCAAATATATGGGTATATTTTCCAACGAGAGATAATACGGATTTACCATTTCTAATTCATGGCTCCTTTGAGACAGCTGTGTCAAGAGAGAAACTAATGACTCCTTCAGCATTCAATAGTGATTTATTTGATAAGCTTGGGGATTTAATAGCAGATTCAATGATCGACTTGGCTGATAGAAAGTTAATCACACAAGGATTTTTGCGAAGAGTGGTGATGTCAGCATTTAAGGATGAATCTACAAATCACACAATCCCTGGATTAAAGGAAAAAGTAACCAAAGCTATTATTGAAAATGGGCTGATTCCTGATAGGAAAGGTGAGTATCATAAGCCTTCAGAGTTGAGAATTCCTGTACCATTTCGAATTGGTGATTTTAGTGAGAAACCTTTGTTTAAGACAGCGTTAGCATATGTTGGTGATTTTGTTGCATTTAACAACGAAAGGGAAGTGAATTTCACTGATTATTTCATGTGGTTGAACCAGGATTTGAAAATCAAAATCTATGGATTGCAGCAGCTTGCAATTGATATGAAACGATTGCCATATGAACATATGGGAAAGTCCGGTGCAAATAGTGACGCACTGAAAGATTTTTATGATTTCCTATCGGATAATCGTGTTGATGTATATAAAACAAGCATCTCTTGGACAAGAAGCGGTCCATATGAGCAGACTATTCGAAATGGAATAGACAAGGCATGGAAGGAATTTAGAAAAGCTCCAATTATTTTAAATAGATTGGGGAAATTAGTTCCTGCATATGTAGATGGTCAGCTTTCTATATATTTAGGATCATCAAGTGAGTATAAAAGTGTCATGCAGTCAGCACTTGTGCAGACAGATATTGCTACACAGTTTAAGAATGTGTTGATGAATGAATTTCAGATTCATGAATTTAACAATTTTCAATACATAAAAGAAAAAGTAATAAAGAAATATGTCGAAGTAGGAGAACTACTTGCTTTTGAAAATCCTAATGATTTTAAAGCAGAGTATGTTGAGGACATAAAACAAATATTGGATTTAATAGAAGATACCGGAAATGTAACTGAAATAGCAGAGATGCTTAAAGATGCCAACATCATCAAAGTAACTGACCCAAACGGAGAAGATTTATTCTCTATTCCTGGAAAAACATATCTTAAACATCAGACGAAGGAATTGATCTGAGTATCTACTATCAGGGCGTTTATAAGGAAGAGACGGAAGAGGAGAACGAATTTTGCATAGACTTTGAATATGATTTAGTTGATGAAGCATTTTATGAAGAACACGATATACCACTTAGTAAATTAAAGAAACTAGGCATTATTAGTTCTCCGGTTACCGAAGGGTGTAGAAGAGAAGATGGAGTTGGTGATGGTCATTGGGTCGCTATCGGTGAATACTGTCCAAACATTGATATCGAAGGACTTGAAGATAATTTATATTACATCGAGGAATATCCAGAGGAAGGGTTAGCACAAGAGAAATCTGTAGAGGCACTAAAATTATTACTGGCAATTTATAAGAAACTGGAAGGAAAGAGAAGATATAGAAAAAACAATCCGTATGAGGGGGCTTTAGAAGCAGCCGGTGTTATTACATATTCAGTAAGAAGAACAAATTGGCTATATAACAAAAATAATGAGGTATGTAGACCGTCTGAACTCTCACGATATGACTTAAATCCTGCTATTTATAAGGGAATTAGTGGCGAAAAGGTAGCCTATAAAATTATTGGATTCACCGAAAAAGAGGCAGATAATACTGCTGATACATTCCAGCAAGTAGGAAATCTTGATAAGAAGTACAAGATGGTGCTTTTGAAGCGACTCGCTCGTGAGTTAGGAAGAGAAGTTGTTATGCCTGGTGCAGTGGCAGATTCATGGGATGAGCCTGAGGAATCAGAGGAAGTTTTTGATGCAAATAGTTGGCAAGATACAGAATTTCCTAAGAACAGAGTGAAATTTGGAAAACTTAGTTCGCCATGTTCAGGAGCAGTTCTATTGTGCAGACCCTACAACCTATAAAAAAGTGTGGAGACAGATCCGAACAAGTAGATCGCCAAAGACAGTACGAGCATATGCTATGGGTATGTATACGAATGATAGCGATATTAGAATCTGTCAGATATGCAAGGAGCCTTTTGCAAATGCAGAGGTTTCAGAAATTGCAAACTACGGAATAGAAATGCCACAGCTTAATATCTGTACTTGTAGAAACTGTGCTGCGAAATATAAAGCAGTGCGTGACGTAAATAAGGATACATTTAAGCAACAGATGAGAACAGCAATTCTAAGTTTGGATGTTGATGCAGACGAAAATGAATATATTATTGAAATTAATAGTGAACTTGCATTACATTTTACGCAGACTCATATTGCTGAAATTCAGGAAATTTTCCGACTCCTTTCTGAGTACGGAACACCACAGGAAATGGATGAAGATGGCGAAGTAAGTGGACAATTGTTACAGCCGGTGAGATCATCGTTTGTAGAACAAGTACAAAAAGACGAACCGTCAGCCGCCCTCTACGAGGATGTGGCACGTGCGGGTTGCTTTATTACATACAAAAAGAGATTTGCAGGTGGTGAGGTTTATGATAATACGTTGCAGCCCGACAAGTTCCCTCTTCATAAAGCATTTGTAGGTCATAAGATAGGGGATATTGTTATATTCCAGAACCGGGAATATGAAATCACCGGAATACTATAAAAGGATGGTGCAGTAGTATGGCACAACATTTATCTATAAGAGTACCTTGGCATGATCATGGATGGGATGGAACTGTATGTGAACACCCGGATAGTAATATTTCGTGCCTAAGATTAAAAAATATATATGAGAATCGCGATGATGCAAGAGAATGTGAACTATGTGGTCAATGTATGCAGAAAAATGAAGGTCAGTTACCATGTATTGCAGAAGGCGGAGCATTTATGTCGGATGTCGATTTGGTAAAAGTAACAGAGCATCCATATAAGAAATATAACGTAGCTACACATAGACATTTTCTGCCGACGGAAATAGTCTATCCTGCACATTCGTTTCCGGCTAGACCATTTGCATGGATGGTTAAGGATAATATGGAAAAATTATCTGAGGAGTACGGAATCCGATATAATTCGGCAGTGGAACCTGTTCTATCATTCCATACCGCATGGATACAGGAAGCATCTAATCACCGAGCAATTTTTGATTATTTTTATGGTGATATTATTCCTGATGAGTCTTTGTGCATTGCCTATGCGAAGCAGGTACCTTTTGTAGAAGATTCTCGTAGAGTAATTATTGGAATGGGACATATAAAGAGAATTGTACCGGCAGTAGAACATAAGCATACAGATGAGGGAGAGCTGCGTTCTATGACTTGGGAAACACAAGTATGCCATTCTATAAGGCTAGATCATAAGGATGGATTTGTAATTCCATATCAACAGATGATGGAATATGCAGAATTACATCCCGAATTTAACATAGAGTCGATAACAGTATACGCACCAGATGATGCATTTGCAGAATTTTCATTTGCATCAGAACATGTAAGTCATGATGCGGTGATTGATGTCATTCTATCATGCATTAAGGCATTTGAAATAATCAATAATTGCTTGGATGAGGATTACAGTAATGTTTTGACATGGTTGAACGAAAGGTTAGCAGAAGTTTGGAAAGACCGTGGAGCATTTCCGGGTTTAGGAGCTATGCTTAGTGCAATGGAAATACCGCTTGGAGTATTGATGGCAAAACAAATTAAAGAAAAGACGGAAGACAAGGATAATATATGGGAATTGGTAGATCAACTCTTTGATCATCCGGAAAATGTCGTATCAGAATCTCTTGTAGAGAAAATTACACCAATAATTGTCAAGACATGGAAGGGAATGTCTGATGAAAGAAAGCAGCTTTTCAGACTTTTGTCGAGACTCTCTTTATCAATCAATCAGGCAAAAATACTTTTTGCTCAGGGAGAAAGGTTGAAAAATCGTATTGAATGTACAGATAAGGAGATAATAGAAAATCCATACATACTTTATGAGCAGACAAGACTTAAAGTAGACGAATTATTTATTTCTGTAAAGAAGGTAGATAGAGCGGTATTTCCAATTTCATCTATCATGGAAAAGTATCCATTGGAGGCTCCATCTAAACTATCATCTGATAATGATGAACGTAGGGTAAGAGCACTTGCAATCGCTGTGATAGAAAAGGCTGCATCTAATGGAAATACTATTATGCCTTGTGCAAATCTGGTTGAGGAAATGAAGAATCAAGTGCTCGATCCGGCATGTCATGTTACAGAAGATATAGTAAAGCAATCGAGAAATTTATGTTGCTTGAGATTATCAAGAGAGAAATGAAGGATGGCACAGAATATTATAAATTAGTAAGATTTCAGGAATTTGATGATATCATTGAAAAACGTATCAGTAGAAGATTGAACGCACCAAAGCTTCCAGTTGAGGCTGACTGGAGGAAGATGCTTGATGATAAGTTTAATAATGGTAAACTGATATCAGAATCGGAAGAAAAAGCACGTCAAGAAAAGGCGGCTATTCTTGCAGAATTAGCCGAGTCAAGAATTACTGTGCTTGTAGGAGATGCAGGAACAGGAAAGACTACAGTTTTATCTGTATTGTGCAGTCATCCTACGATTAAAGATGGAGGTGTTTTACTTTTAGCACCTACCGGAAAAGCAACGGTACGACTTTTAGAGAGTATGGGAGAGGAAGGGAAAGGATTTACTGCACTCAACGTTGCTCAGTTTTTGGTGAGAAGTCAGAGATTTGACTGGAATGATATGAGATATGTGCTATCAGATGCAAATTTTGCAGATGTGCCTGAGACCGTTATTATAGATGAGGCATCTATGCTGACAGAGGAAATGTTTGGTGCATTGATGCAGGCATTAAAAAAGGCAAGACGTATTATTTTTGTTGGAGATCCGAATCAGCTTCCGCCAATAGGAGCAGGTAGACCATTTGTTGATTTGGTATACATGCTCCGGTTGAAATTAAAGGATGGAGTATTTCCAAGAGTATGTGAACATTATGGAGAGTTGACAGTAAATCGTAGACAGCAGACTAATGGCATTCGTAAGGATGTACGTCTATCAAAAATGTTCACTAACACAGAAGATGTTCCGGATGATGATGTAATTGCTGAAATTATAGGTAAAGGTGATAAGAATATTGAATTTGTACAGTGGAGTACAAAAGAAGAACTTGAGACACATTTACTGGAAATCATGGCAAAAGAAACAGGTATGAAGGATATATATGATCAAGAAAGTTTTGATTTGTCGTTGGGTGGAACAAAGGGTAACTATGGTATTTTCTTCAATGTGGATGCAGCAGAGTATGTGGAAAAATGGCAGATATTAGCTCCAGTTCGTAATATGCCGCACGGTGTTATGAATATAAATCGAATGATTCATCTAAAATACAGAGAAAAATTCTTAGAGGTATCAAAATACTGGGGAGCCAGAAAGCGAATCGCAAACAGTTTGGGACCGGAAGGTATTGTATATGGAGATAAAGTTATCAATTTAGTAAATACTTCAGCAAAAGAGGCATATCCAAACGATGAAGGCGCAAGAAATTATTTGGCTAATGGTGAAATTGGTATAGCCTGTGGTGATTACTCTAAAGCAAGGAAAAATGACGATAATTTCATGCATGTAGTATTTCATCTCAGAAGGGATATAAATATTCTTTTGATAGACGAGATTTTGATGAAGAGAATGGAACTGCAAACTTGGAGCTTGCTTATGCATTGACAGTACATAAAGCACAGGGTAGTCAGTTTGGCACTGTGATACTGGTTTTATCAGAACCATGTCAAATTTTATCAAGAGAAATGCTTTATACAGCACTTACAAGACAACTTGATAAGATTGTGATTATGTATAATCAGGAACCGTATCATTTGATGAAGTATTCTACAGCTGCGAACTCAGCAATTGCTACAAGGTTTACCGATTTATTTAGAGATGTTTATAAGGGAGAGCCAAACGGACCTGATTTACGTCCACAGATTGTGCAGTCTGGAGATAAATTCTATGAAGAAAAACTTATTCATAAGACTGTACGTGGAGAACTTGTAAGATCTAAGTCTGAAGTGATTATCGCAAATGCACTTCATTATAATGGACTAGATTATGAATATGAGCCGGAGCTTGTACTGGAAGGAAGAGTTAAACGTCCAGACTTCAAAATTGAAGATTATGATACTGGCGTGGTCTGGTATTGGGAACACTGTGGAATGATGACTGATGGAACATATCGTCAGAGATGGGAAGATAAAAAGAAATTCTATGAAAAGAATGGAATAGTAGAAGGAAAGAATCTCATCGTGACGGAGGATGATGCAAGCGGTGGACTTGATGCAGCGAATATCCAACAAATAATAGAGAATACGTTTGATTTAGATTAATAGGTGGTACAGTGGTCGGAAAATATCCGGTTATTACCCTATGTGGTAGTACACATTTTAAAGACGAATTTATTGAAGCACAGAAAAGACTTACGCTTGAAGGTAATATTGTCATATCTGTTGGACTTTTCGGTCATACAGGTGATCAAGAAGTATGGGAAAATATGGACGAAGGCACGTTAACCGATACAAAAGAAATGATTGATGATATGCATAAAAGAAAGATAGATATGGCATATGGCATTTATGTGATTAACGTAGGAGGATATATCGGAGAGAGTACCATCTCTGAGATTGAATATGCAAAGAAACATGGGAAAACGGTAACATATTTGGAAGCCATTTCACATCATTAGAAATGATATTTCTAATGTAAAAGCAGATGCAATCCTGAATACTGCCAATCCAAGACCAACATATGGTGGAGGAACTGATACAGCGATATATACTGCGGCGGGAATGGAAGAGCTATTAGTAGGATGTAGTAAAATTGGAAATATTGAAAGAGGTGAAGTGGCAGTAACTCCTGCATTTCGACTTCATGCAAAATATATTATTCATACTGTAGGACCTAAGTGGATTGATGGCAACAGTGACGAATTTGATATTTTGGAGCGTTGTTATTTATGAGAATTCACTGGATAAGGCAGAAGAACTAAAATGCTAAAGCATTGCGTTCCCACTCATATTAACAGGTGTATATGGCTTCCCAATGGATAGAGCATTACAGATTGCAGTCAGTGTCTTTAGAAAATTTCTGATGGATAATGAGATGAATATTACGCTTGTAGTATTTGATAAGCATTCGTTTCAGCTTTCGTCACAGTTGATGGGAGAGATTGATTCTTACATAGATGAAAATTATGTAAGCAAAAAGAGTTTGTCTGAATATAAAGAGAGAAGTTCCAAGAATGTGCAAAGAAGAATGTTCAAAGAAGACGATTTCCGGGATGAATGAGCATATTATGAAGAAGTAACTCTTAATGATGTGAAAGAATCAGAGTCAGCATCACTATTTGAAAGTCTCAAAATGTCGTCACTGGAGATATCATTGGAAGATCAACTAGAGAATATGGGAGAATCTTTCCATGACAAGTTATTTGAGCTTATTTATAATTCAGGTTTAGATAATAAAGATATCTGGAAATGGGCGAATATTGATCTTATTGTTAAGGAAACAATTCTTGATCGTCAGTATGATATCATGTAGTTAAGTCCGGTTCTGTTCAAATATACAAATGAGACTCTAGGAGCATGAGAAGTGTTTAGATACGAGTAAGGAGAATATACTTATGCATATACCAAGTAACGAGAGCGGTCAAGTTGAGATACTTGGCTTTGAAAATGCACTTATGGACAATATAGAAACTCAATATGATAGAAATAAGTGGATTTTTGTGCCTAACTTTTATTCAGAATATCGTTATATTTTGGGTACAGTAGGGAATAAACCTTTGATTACCATTGGAATTAATCCTTCAACAGCACAACCGGATGATCTTGATAATACATTAAAATCAGTTGCCCGATTGGCAATCAGTAATGGTTTTGATTCATTTATCATGTTTAATGTGTATGCGCAGAGAGCAACACGTCCTGATGATATGGATAAGGTCTTTAATGAGAACCTTCATATAGAGAATATGAAAGCATTTCACTATATGTTGAAGAATGCAGGTGAAATGCCTGTTATATGGGCAGCTTGGGGAACAATCATTGAGAAACGACCATATCTTAAGCAGTGCCTTCAAGATATGATTCAGATTGGAAGAAATATGATGTGCAATGGGTGAGGACCGGAAAGTTGTCAAAGAAAGGTCATCCACATCATCCGTTGTATTTAAGCAAGGAATCTAAATTTGAGATTTTTGATATAGAAGATTATGTTAGTGAATGTTTGAAATAGCTGGAATGAATCATAATCATTGTTACATGAAAATTTGTTATAAAAGCTATTGACTCCTACGTAATGTAATAGTTTAGTTATTCTTAAAGTACCACAAGGAGATATTATGACCGACTACAAAGCGATTTTGAATAAACCCGAATATAATTTTATAAATACTAATGAGCATCTTGGTAAGCATGTGATACTTCTTGGACTGGCAGGAAGCTATGCATATGGGACAAATATAGAAGGCAGTGATATAGATATAAGAGGAATTACACTTAATCAAAAATCAGACCTTATAGGACTTACACAATTTGAACAGTATGTGGACGATAATACTGATACCGTTATCTATGCATTCAATAAAATGGTGAATTTACTTTTAAGTTGCAATCCGAATACAATAGAGTTATTGGGGCTTTCACAGGATAATTATCTCTATCTTAATGATATAGGACAGATGCTTCTTGATAACAAAAGATTGTTTTTATCCAAAAGGGCTATTCAGTCATTTGGAGGCTATGCGGATGCTCAGTTAAGAAGATTGCAGAATGCATTGGCCAGGGATACATTTCCTCAGAGTGAAAAAGAGCAGCATATTTTTAATTCAGTAAAGAATGCAATGTACAGTTTTAACTTAAGCTATAAGAGCTTTGAAAGCGGAAGTCTGGAGATTTTTATTGACAAGGCAGTTAATCCGGAGCTTGAAACAGAGATATTTATCAATGCAAAGTTGAATCATTATCCTTTAAGAGATTACGCAAGTATGTGGAATACAATGTCAAATGTTGTAAAAGATTATGAGAAAATAGGAAAGAGAAATAAAAAGAAGGACGATCTGCATCTGAATAAACATGCCATGCATCTTATCAGATTGTTTATTATGGCTCTGGATATATTGGAAAGCGGAGAAATCAATACATATAGAGAAAAGGAACATGATCTGCTGATGGATATACGTTTTGGAAAGTTTCAAAATGAGCATGGTACTTTTTCGGACAGCTTCTATGATATGATGAGAGAGTATGAAAGACGTCTACATTATGCAGCTAAGCACACAGATCTTCCGGATGATCCGGATTTTAAAAGAGTTCAGGAACTGGTAATGACAATAAATGAAAAGGTGATTCGAGATGAGATATGAGAATTTTGAAGGAAATATAGAAGAACTGATTTGCATGAAGCTCAGAGAGATAGAAGAAAAAGAAAATATAAAAGTTTTACATGCTATAGAATCCGGCAGCAGAGCATGGGGTTTTGCTTCACCGGATAGTGACTATGATGTAAGATTTATCTATGTAAGAAATAAAAACTTTTATTTATCACTTCGTGAGAACAAGGATTTTATTGATTGGGAATTAAACGAGGTGCTTGATATCAATGGTTGGGATATAAAAAAGGCATTGAAGCATTTTCACAAATCAAATGCGACATTATTTGAGTGGAGCAATTCGCCTATAGTGTATTATACTACGGATGAATGGAAGAGTATCTATGCCAGAACAGCATCAAAGTACTTTTCATGTAAGTCAGCTCTTTATCATTACTATGGTACAGCAAATAAGAATTACCACGAGTATCTATGTGAGGATATGGTAAATTACAAAAAGTATTTTTATGTACTTAGACCTATTCTTGCCTGTAAATGGATAGATGAAAGAAAATGCCCGCCACCGGTACTTTTTGATGAATTAATTAATGCTGTTCTTGAGGAAGATATGAAGGCGGCAGTAGAAGATCTGCTTGCAAAGAAGATAAAGATGTCTGAAGCCCAAAAAGGCCCAAGAGTTGAGGTGATTAATAAATATATAGAAAAGAAACTGGAATATTATAAGGCGACTGTAGAAGCAATGGAAGATGACAGGAACACTGACTGGGGAGTGCTGGAAGAGGAGTTTAGAGGGGTGATATATGTGTTTGGAAGAAAATCATAAAAGCAGCTAGAATATAATTGTTTTTGGAATGAAATTTCAAAACTTTGAAATATTTAGATATTCTGTTATTATTTATGTAAAGAAACCTATAAGGTGATGGTTAGTTAAGAATATTATTAAGATTACAACTAGAATAATAAGATGTTGAAAGAACTATATAAATGCTATAATTAGGTTAGCACACCTTTATGTAGGCAGTCATGTTTATATTGAATATTGTGTGGAAGGGAGATTATTTGAAGACAACGATAAATCCGGAAGAACTAACATCTGTAGATTTGAAAGAATGGCTAGAGGATGTTCATGAAAAATATTATATTGAACTAAAAAAGGCCCAAGAACTTCCTAATGCATTTTGGGAAAGTTATTCATCTTTTAGTAACACTTCAGGTGGTTGGATAATTCTTGGTGTTGAAGAAGGATATATTGTCTACAACAGAGTATAAAGTAAGAAAAGCTATTCAAGTTCTGGAAGATAAGAATCTGATAATGAAAATTGGAAATGGACCGTCTACTAAGTATAGGATTGGTATTGAAAGTGTTGAGTTCTTAACACAATTACAGATGGCGATGGATAGTATAAAGAAACAAATGGCACAATCTATCTCGTGATTATCTCGTGAAAAATAAGGGGTTTTCACAAGATGAAAAAATATACCTTTATTTCAGCGGAGAGTAAATAGAAAAATCTCGTGATTATCTCGTGAAATCACGAGATTTTGCAAGATAAAGATGTCTGAAGCCCAAAAAGGCCCAAGAGTTGAGGTGATTAATAAATATATAGAAAAGAAACTGGAATATTATAAGGCGACTGTAGAAGCAATGGAAGATGACAGGAATACTGACTGGAGAGTGCTGGAAGAGGAGTTTAGAGGGGTGATAGATGTGTTTGGAAGAAAATCATAAAAGCAGCTAGAATATAATTGTTTTTGGAATGAAATTTAATCAATGATTGTCTATGTAAGGATAATGTATATGTATTGAAATAGCAATGTTTTAGCATTATAATTAATACTGATAGATGGAAGTGAGGTGCAAAACATGGCCAGTACGATTCAGGTAAGGGTTGAAGATGAGTTAAAGAGTAAATCTGATGCTCTATTTAAGGATTTAGGTACAGATACAACAACGGCAATCAGGATTTTTTTGACACAGGCTGTTGCCACAAATGGATTTCCTTTTGAAATAAAAAGACAGATAGGATCAAATCCATATCTACCTTTGAATGAGAAAGAACTTTTGGAAAAACTTGAAAGATCCAGAGAACAGGAAAAGTTTAGGGATACAGATGATGTGATTTCAGATATTAGGTCAAAGTATGGATTATAAGGTTGTTTGATGCAGAATGCAGAGAATGATCTTGATAGTTTTATCACATATCTTTTGTTTGAAAAAAAAGGGAGCAGACTGCAAGAAATTTATTAAATGATTTTGAGGCAACAAAGGTAAGTTTGTCAATGTTGCCGGAAGCCTAAAAATTTTTGATAATAAAAAGCTAAGTGAATTAGGATATCGAAGAATAAATTTTTTGTTTCATAGGTATTTTATGCTTTATCGTATTGAGGATGATATGGTATATGTTGATAATATTTTTCATGGATTGTAAGATTACGAAAATAAAATGAATTAAATATTTTAATAAACACTAATATATAAATAGGTTAGGAATAAATTTATGATAAAAGTACTTTTTATCTGCCACGGCAATATATGCCGTTCACCAATGGCAGAGTTTATAATGAAAGACAAAGTGAAGAAACTTGGGTTGGAGGATTCATTTGAGATAGCATCAGCCGCTACAAGTTCAGAAGAGATATGGAATGGTGTAGGAAATCCTGTATATCCGGCTGCTAAAGATGAATTAAAAAAACATGGCATAGCCTGTGCAGGAAAGAGAGCAAGACAGATGGTGAAGTCAGACTATGACAATTATGATTATCTTATAGGTATGGATGATGCCAATATCAGAAATATGAAAAATCTCTTTGGTGAAGGAGAGAAGATATTTAAACTTTTAAGCTTTGCGGGAAGTGACGAGTCTGTATCAGATCCATGGTACACTGATAGATTTGACACCGCATATAAGGATATTAATAAAGGTATAGACGGTTTTTTAAAGTATTTGGAGGATAGAAATGTCATCAATTAAGAAAATTTTGATTTTAAAGATAGTTGCTGTAATCTTTTGCATTGTATTTGCATCTATATCATTCTTTTTAATAGCAAATAAACTGGGCAGTGTGGAGTATCATGCAGAAACAATAAGTGCATTGGATAAAAGTAAGAATAAGGTGATGGAATTAGCGGCTGCGGCAGTAGCGTCTTCATCTGCTATAACCCTTTTGCCGGGGGATGTAGGCACGCCTATTGCACAGGAGCTTGCAGATATGAGTAAATATTTTCTAATAGTACTATGTGCAATTTATCTTGAGAAATTCTTGCTTACAATCACAGGTTTTGTTGCATTTAAGTACATAATTCCGATAGCCTGTGTTCTTTTTATAATATTTATTGCTTCTAATAAGAGTATATTTGCAAAGATAGCTACAAAGTTGTTTTTGTTTAGTATTGTAATATCATTTACTATTCCAATAAGTGTAAATATTGCAAAGATGATAGAGAAGAATTATTCGGCATCTATACAAATAACTTTGGATAATGCTAAGGCAAATACACAGACTGTAACAGACAGTGCAAATGAAGAAAATAAGAGCGGTAATGCCATAGAAAAGTTTGTAAATAATATTGCCGGAAATATAAATGATCTTGTGAAGAAATTTGAGAATACATTGAGTTCTTTTGTGGAAGCTATAGCAGTACTTTTGGTAACATCATGCCTTATACCGATAGGAGTATTGATATTCTTTTTCTGGATAATGAAGCTGGTGTTTTCAATAAATGTGAATCAATTCAGCCTTATGCCTAATGATAATAGGTAAATATGAAGTATTGTTAAAAAAATATCGTTAAAACATTGACAAAACCATTGTAAAGCTATACTATAGACATAAGAAATTTTAGTAACACTTCAGTTCTTGTGGTAGAAGAGCTGAGCGCTCAAAACTATGGAGGCTTAATATGAGATTTACATTACCAAGAGACATTTATCATGGAAAAGATTCACTTGAGGCTTTGAAAAACTTTACCGGCAAAAAAGCTTTTGTTTGCGTAGGTGGCGGTTCTATGAAGAAGTTTGGATTTTTAGATAGAGTTATTGCATACTTAGAGGAAGCAGGTATGGAAGTAAAGCTATTTGAGGGAATCGAGCCTGATCCTTCTGTAGACACTGTAATGCGTGGTGCAAAAGAAATGCTTGAGTTTGGACCTGACTGGATAGTAGCTATTGGTGGTGGTTCACCTATTGATGCAGCTAAGGCTATGTGGATCAAATATGAATATCCCGAGTGTACTTTTGAGGATATGTGTAAGGTATTTGGCATTCCTGCTCTTAGAAAGAAAGCAAAATTCTGTGCTATTTCATCTACATCAGGAACAGCTACTGAAGTAACAGCTTTCTCAATTATTACAGATTATGAGAAGGGAATCAAATATCCTATAGCTGATTTTGAGATAACACCTGATGTGGCAATAGTAGATCCTGCACTTGCACAGACAATGCCAAAGAAGCTTGTAGCACATACAGGTATGGATGCTATGACACATGCAATTGAAGCTTATGTATCTACTGCAAATTGTGATTTTACAGATCCGCTTGCACTTCATTCTATAGAGATGATTCAAAAATATCTTGTAAAATCATATAATGAAGATGAGGCAGCCAGAGATGCAATGCATAATGCACAATGTCTTGCAGGTATGGCATTCTCAAATGCTTTGCTTGGAATAGTACATTCTATGGCTCATAAGACAGGTGCTGCATTTGGAGATTATGGTGCACATATCATTCATGGTGCAGCAAATGCGATGTATCTTCCAAAAGTTATCGCTTTCAATGCAAAGGATAAGGAAGCCGCAAAGAGATATGCAAAGATAGCTGATGTACTTGGCCTTGCAGGAAATACTGAGGAAGAGAAGATAAAAGAGCTTATTAAGTACCTTAGAGGTTTGAATGATGCTCTAAACATTCCACACTGCATTAAGAACTATGGTGCAGACTCATATCCTACAGAGAATGGATTTGTACCGGAGGAAGTATTCTTAGAGAGACTTCATGATATAGCAGTGAATGCTATTGCAGATGCATGTACAGGTTCAAATCCAAGACAACCAAGCGTAGAGGAGATGGAAAAACTGCTTAAATGCTGCTATTATGATACAGAGGTAGATTTCTAAAGTATTTTATAGTATAAATAAACACATCAGTAGTTGAGATTTTGGCTATTGATGTGTTTTTTTTGCAAAAACAAAATAAAACTCATTATCAAATCTACTTGAAAAAACGAAAAAAAAGTTGTAATATGATATCGAGTTTCAAATTGAGTTAAATACTCATTAGTCAAATTGGAGGTGTGGTTTGAAGAAAGCTCAGTATAAAACCAGACAGCTGTTGGAAATAGAAGAATTCCTGAAGGAAAATGTTAATAAGCATCTTACGGTAAATGACATTGTTCTATTTTTCAAAAATAAAGGGAAGAATATAGGAAAAGCTACTATATACAGGCATCTGGAACGAATGGTAAGTGATGGGATTGTACATAAGTATGTATTGGAAACAGGAGATAGTGCCTGCTTTGAATATATGGAGGATGAAGACGTTCATCCGGTGTGCTTTCATTGTAAATGTGAAAAATGCGGTAAGCTTATACATTTGAAATGTACTGAATTATCTTTGATAGGAGAACATCTAAGAGATGAACATGGCTTTGCTATAGACCATGCCAGAACAGTTTTCTATGGAACTTGTAATGAATGTAGAGAATAGAGGAAGACTATGAAGAAGTATATTGGAATAGGACTTAGTATCCTTGTGGCTATGATGATGGTTTTGGGTTGTGCAAAGAAGGAAGACAGTGCTACTGTGGCTGAGAGTAGCAGTGCTGTAGCTGAAAGCACCGGCAGCGAAACGAAGAAGTTAAGCATTGTTACTACTATTTTTCCGGCATATGATTGGGTAAAACAGGTGGTAGGTGATAATGAAAATGTAGAGATATCATTCCTTATAGACAAGGGAGTTGATTTGCACAGCTATCAGGCATCTGCAGCGGATATTGCAAAAATCACAGATAGTGATCTGTTTGTATATGTAGGTGGAGAGTCTGATGAATGGGCTGAGGATATAATTAAAGAAAATCCTAATTTAAAGTATATCAATATGGTAGACAGTATTGGTGAAGCTGCATTAGCTGAGGAACTTGTAGAGGGTATGCAGGAGGAAGAGAATGAACATGAGGGTGAAGAACATGCACATGAAGAAGGTGAGCATGAAGACGCTGACCATGCAGAACAAGGTCATGATCATGATGGTGAGGAAGCTATAGATGAGCATGTATGGCTCTCAATCAAGAATGCGGAAACTATAGTAAGTGCTATAGAGGCAAAGCTGGCTGAGATCGATCCTGAAAATAAGGCAAGCTATGAGAAGAATGCAAATGATTATTTAGTAAAGCTAGACGAACTTGATAAGGAATACAAAGATACTCTTTCAAGTATTCAAGATAAGACTATTATAGTAGGAGATAGATTTCCATTTAGATATCTTGTAAATGAGTATGGAATAAAGTATTATGCTGCATTTATGGGTTGTGATGCAGGTAGTGAGGCATCATTTGAAACTGTGACATTCTTGGCAAATAAAATGGATGAACTTAATATGTCAAAGATATTTATTATAGACGGTTCAAAGGGAGAGTTGGCAAAAACAATAGTTGATAATACCAAAGATAAGAATGCTACAGTTTTGGTACTTGATTCTATGCAATCCACAAAGAGTAGTGATAATGCAAACTACATTGATATAATGAAAAAGAATTTAGAAGTACTAAGGGAAGCTTTATAGACTGGAGATTTATGATAAAATGTGAAAATTTGTCACTTGGATATGACGGAAGGGCTATAGTAGAGAATCTTAACTTTGAAATAAAAGAGGGAGATTATCTATGTGTTATAGGTGAAAATGGTGTGGGGAAGTCCACATTGATAAAGACGCTTTTGAAACTTATAAAGCCTATATCCGGAGAGGTGATTTACAATGAAAATTTATGTGCAACGGAAATAGGATATCTGTCACAGCAACAACAGCTGTTGAAGGATTTTCCGGCTTCAGTTTTTTTGAGATTGTACTTTCAGGTTGTCAGTCCAAGGTGGGAATTAGACCATTTTATACATCTACAGAAAAAGCAGAGTGCAAAAAGAAAAGATAGAGAAATTGGGGGCTTTCGGATCTTATGAAGAGAAGCTTTAGTGAACTATCCGGAGGACAACAGCAGAGAGTGCTTTTAGCCAGGGCACTGATGGCAGGCCATAGACTTATGATACTTGATGAGCCTGTGACTGGCCTGGATCCACAGGCAAGTCAAAAATATGTATGACATAATAAATGACTTGAATAGAAGTGATATGACTATAGTTATGATTTCTCATGATATAAAGGAGGTACTTGAGTACGCAAGCAAGGTACTCTATATCGGGAAAGAGATATTCTTTGGAAGTATACTTGAGTATAAAAGGAGTTTTGATGTGAAATGAAAGGATTTAGTTTATATTTGAGTTATCCATTTGTTAGATATGCAATAATTGTAGGTGTACTTATAGCACTTTGCTCCTCTTTACTTGGAGTTATTTTAGTATTAAAACGCTTTTCATTCATTGGTGACGGACTTTCACATGTAGCATTTGGTGCAGTAGCTGTGTCTACAGTTTTTAATATGACTGACAATATGATGTTGGTATTACCGGTAACTATTATTGCTGCTATATTGCTCTTAAAGGGGGGGAGCAATAGTAAGATAAAGGGTGATGCATCAATAACTATGATGTCTGTCGGAGCTATGGCTTTTGGTTATCTTGTGATGAATGTGTTTTCAAGTGGAAGTAATTTAGCAGGAGATGTATGTACCACACTATTTGGTTCCACTTCAATACTTACCTTGACGAAGGAAAAAGTAATTATTTGTATTGTACTGTCAGTCATTGTAATAGCAACATTTGTGTTATTTTATAATAAAATATTTGTGGTAACATTTGATGAAAGCTTTGCTGCTGCTACAGGTATTAATACAAAGAAGTATAATCTTTTGATAGCAATAATCATAGCAATAATTGTTGTATTGGCGATGAATTTGGTCGGATCACTTCTTATTTCTGCACTAGTGGTGTTTCCTGCATTGGCATCAATGTGTATATTTAAGAGTTTCCTCTCAGTGACTATATCATCAGCAATATTTTCAGTAGTTTGTACAAGCCTTGGACTCTTTATTTCAATATTGGGGGGATCTCCGGTAGGTGCTACTATTGTGTGCATTGATATTTTGGCATTTTTCATATTCTATCTCCTGGGTAGAATAGGGCGTTAAACTGAAATCTGTGTTATAGTTTGGGAGATAATTTCCTGAATTATAACACGGATTTTATTTTTTATAAGCTTTGTTATTTTTTTGTCTTGATAATGTCTTAGAATTAATGTAAAATCAAATCAAATTTGAAAATAATACGCAGCTTCGGCATTGTGTCGGGCTGCTGACTAATAGCATTTATTTAAACAGCATTAAAACTGTTTGATAGAAAACGAGGTATATATGGAAAAAAGACCTGTAGTATTATGTATAATGGATGGTTTAGGACTTAGAAAAGAGCATGAACACAATGCAGTATTTGAGGCAAATACACCTAATCTTTGCAATTTGATGAAGGAGTATCCTTTTGTAGAAGGACAGGCAAGTGGACTTTTTGTAGGTCTACCTGACGGACAGATGGGTAACTCAGAGGTAGGCCATATGAATATGGGTGCCGGAAGAATTATCTATCAGGAGCTTACAAGAATATCTAAGTCCATAGAGGACGGAGATTTCTTTGAGAACAAGGCACTTCTTGCAGCTGTGGAGAATGTAAAGAAGAATGGTGGTGCTCTTCACCTTATGGGACTTGTTTCAAGTGGTGGTGTTCACAGCCACAATACACATATTTACGGACTTTTGGAACTTGCAAAGAGAAATGATTTAAAGGAAGTATATGTTCATGCTTTCCTTGACGGTAGAGATACACCTCCTACATCAGGAAAGGAATTTGTAGCAGAGCTTGAGGAGCAGATGGCTAAAATTGGAGTAGGTAAAGTAGCTTCTGTTATGGGACGTTTCTATGCGATGGATAGAGATAATAGATGGGATAGAGTTGAAGCTGCTTATTCTATTATGACTAAGGGTGGAAACCTGAAGAAAAGTGCTACAGGGGGTATACAGGAGTCATATGATGAGGGTAAGAATGATGAGTTCGTTGTACCTTTCTCAGTAGACCATGACGGTGCAAAGGTTATCAGAGATAATGATTCTATTATATTCTTTAACTTTAGACCTGACAGAGCAAGAGAAATGACAAGAGTATTCTGTGTAGACGATTTTGACGGCTTAACAGAGGAAAGAGACTTGATACTACATTTGTATGCTTCACAGATTATGATGAGAGTATCGGTAACAAGCTTGTTGCCTTTGAGAAGGAAGAGATAAAGGATACATTTGGGGAGTTTATAGCAGAGCATGGTATGAAGCAGGTAAGAATAGCCGAGACAGAGAAATATGCTCATGTTACATTCTTCTTTAATGGTGGTAATGAAGAGCCTAATGAGGGAGAGGACAGAATTCTTGTAAACTCACCAAAGGATGTAGCTACGTATGACTTAAAGCCACAGATGAGTGCATATGAAGTATGTGATAAGCTTGTGGATGCTATTAAGGGTGGTAAGTATGATGTTATTATTATAAATTTTGCAAACCCTGACATGGTAGGTCATACGGCTGTGGAAAATGCAGCTATCAAGGCTGTAGAAACAGTTGATGAGTGTATAGGAAGAACTGTAGAGGCTATCAAGGAAGTTAACGGGGTGATGTTTATCTGTGCAGACCACGGAAACTGTGAGACTTTAGTTGATAAAGAGACAGGTGAACCGCATACAGCTCATACAACAAATCCTGTACCTTTCATTTTGGTAAATGCGGATCCTAAGTACACTCTGGCAGAGGGCGGAAGACTTTGCGATATAGTGCCTACATTGATTGAGCTTATGGGGCTTGAAAAGCCTGCATCAATGACAGGAAAGAGCCTTTTAGTAGAAAAATAATATGATTTATAAGTTGCTCAAGGTTTTGCCTTGGGCATTTTTATATTTATATATACCACCTCTACATTTTTAAATAATACGTAAATAATATACAAAGATAATTCATATAGCATTAATTGACTTTAAAAACACAATAGTGTATTATATGTATTATGTGTATTGGTAAACTAATACAATGGCTTGAATAAAGATTAGTGTAAAAATAAATAAATATTTTGTGATTATTATTGCATAGAAAAATAATTGCGATATAATACTAAACGCTTTAATAAACAGATAACGGAGGTTATATGAGAAGTAGATTAATGAAAATAGGGGCACTTGGTTTGTCATCTATCATGGCTGTTCAAAGTATTGGTGCAAGTACAGCTTTTGCACAGAGTTCAAACTTTGATTTGAGAAAAAAAGTAATTGGTCTTACAGGTATTACATTTGTAAGTGGAAATATAGACAGATATGTTACAAGGGGAGAGTTTGCTAAGATGTTGGCACAGGCTTCTCCATATCGTTCAGTGCTTACAAAAACTAGTAATGTTGCTGTATTTAATGATGTGCCAAAGGACAATGAAAATGCTTCAGCTATAAAGATGGTTGTAGAGCAGGGATATATGACCGGATATCTTGGTGGTAATTTTAAGCCTAATGATAATATTACATTGAATGATGCGGTAAGAGGAGTACTTGCATTGCTTGGATATCAGGCAAGTGATTTCGCAGGTGATGCAAACAATAAGAGAATGGCAAAATATGGATTTCTTGAGCTGAATGAAAATCTTACATCACTTACTCCTACTTCAAATCTAAAAGTGAGGGATTGTATAAATCTATTTTACAACATGTTAAAGACAAATATGAAAGACGGAGGAGCATATATCGCAACCGTATTCGGAGGTGAGTTAAACAGCGATAAGGAAGTAAACCCTCTAAAGCTAGCTGATAATTCACTTAAAGGACCTAAGGTAGTAAAGTCGGTAAATCAGTTGGCACAGGCACTTCCTTTTGATTATAAGGATGCAAATCTCTTTGTAGACGGCAGTAGCGTAGGTGCTGACAGATTCAAGAGTCTTATGCTTTCTTCAGAAGTAGGTCTTGTAATTTACTACTCTGCAGCTGCAAAGACTGTATGGGCATATGATGAAAAACACAGATGCCACAAACGGTAAGAAGGCGGTACGATGGTACTGTGGAAAGTATTTATTATGAATCAACATCTACACTTACACCTACATCCGTGACCATAGATGGTGAAACTTATAGGATTGCAAACAGTGATATGCAATTTGCATTCTCTATCTACGGAAGTATCAAGGTTAATGACGATGTTACTTTAGTCGTAGATATAAATAATTCTGAAGATGGATCTGCAAGCTACACTGTAGTTGATTATATAGCAGATTAGTGAGGGGAAAGATGAAGAAAAAATTTATTATTATACCTGCAATTATAGCCCTTGGCGTAGGTGGATTTTTCTTTATGAAATCAAGACAGGCTGCAAAGATTGATACGAGTACATTTGTATCTACAGCAATAGCATCAAAGCAGGATATCTCTTCTGAGATATCCTCTTCAGGTACTATAACACCTAAGGACACTTATAATATAACTGCACTTGTATCGGGAGATATTATTGCAGCAGATTTTGAAATAGGCGATATGGTAACTAAAGACCAGGTACTATATCAAATAGATAAGTCAAGTCTTGAGTCTGATATAAATTCCTCAAATAATTCTCTTAGTAAAGCAAATACCGGATATGCTACGGCCAACAAAGATCTTGCAAAGGCAAGGGCTGATTTTTCCGGCAATATGTATCGCTCTACAAGAAAGGGCTATATCAAGGAATTGAGTATTCAGGCGGGAGATAAGATAAGCGGAGGTACAAAGCTTGCCACCATATATAATGATACTGTGATGAATATTCGTATTCCTTTCCTAAGTATGGAGGCACAGAATATTCAGGCAGGCATGACAGGAACTTTGACTCTTACGGAAACAGGAGAGCAGATAGAGGGAAAAGTAATTTCCGTATCAAGTATGGATCAGACAATGGACGGTGGAAGACTTGTTCGTAATGTTACGTTTGAGGTAAGTAATCCGGGAGGACTTACAGATAAGACCACTGCAAATGCTACAGTCGGAGATATTACTTCTACAGGAGACGGTACTTTTGAGGCAACTACAAATGTTGATATGAGTGCAGACCTGGCTGAAGGTGTACAGATAGAAAGTGTATTGGTGAATGTAGGTGATTATGTAGAAGTCGGAACACCTATTTTTAAGATGACTGCAGAGTCCGCTGAGAAACTTTTAAAAACTTATAAGGATGCTGTAGATACCGCTCAGGGTAATGTGGATGCGGCACAAAAGGGTGTTGATACAGCAAAGAAAACCTATGATGAGTATACCATTAAATCACCTATTTCCGGAAAAGTTATATCAAAGAACTACAAAGTCGGAGATAAGGTGGGCTCAGGCGGAAACAATAAGGCTACCAATATGGCTGTTATTTATGATATGAGCTCATATACATTTAAATGAGTGTGGATGAGAAGGATATTACAAAGGTTCAAAACGGACAGAAAGTAAGAATAAAGTCGGATGCTTTCCCGGATCAGGAATATTCGGGAACGGTTACCAATGTCAGCCTTGAAAGTACAAGCCAAAACGGTGTATCAACCTATCCTGTTACGGTAACACTTGATGAGACTTATAATCTTTTACCGGGAATGAATGTGGACGGATATATTACACTTGAGTCTGCAAAGGATGCACTTACAATACCTTCAGGTGCTCTTATGAGAGGAAATAAGGTATATGTAAGAGATACCTCGGCAACACAGAGTGCAGATGCAAGCGGTGCGGCTTCAAGCGGAGACGGTCTTATCCCTGTAGGTTTTAAAGAGGTTACAGTAACTACCGGAGTTATAAATGCGGATTTTGTTCAGATAACATCAGGACTTAATGAAGGTGATGAGGTCTATGTGGACGATAGCGCAAGTATGGATACGGGAACAGACGGCATGGACGGAGAAGGCATACCTGCAGAAGGAGGCGAAGCCGATACAGCCGGAGCCGATGCCGGCGGTGCCGGAGTTGATGCCGGCGGTGCCGATGCAGGAGCCGGAGGAGAATAATGGAAAAACTTATCCAAATGACAGATATTCGAAAAGAATATAAAATGGGTGATGAGATAGTATATGCCAATGACGGTGTGACTCTTGATATCGACAAGGGAGAGTTTGTAGCCATTGTAGGTAAGTCAGGTTCAGGTAAATCCACTCTTATGAATATTATAGGGGCTTTGGATGTGCCTACATCAGGTAAATATCTTTTGGGCGGAAAAGATGTCGGAAAGCTCAGTGACAATCAACTTGCCGATATCAGAAATAAGATGATAGGGTTTGTTTTTCAGCAATACAATCTTTTGCCCAGAATGAATCTTTTGGAAAACGTGGAACTGCCGCTTTTATATGCGCATGTTTCAAGTCATGAAAGAGAAAATAGGGCAATGGAGGCACTTGAAAAGGTGGGGCTTGCCGAAAAGGCAAAGCAGATGCCCAATCAGCTTTCAGGAGGACAGCAGCAAAGAGTGAGTATTGCAAGAGCGCTGGCTGCAAACCCCTCACTGATTTTGGCGGATGAGCCTACAGGTGCCTTGGACTCCAAGACCAGCCGTCAGGTATTGGATTTTTTTAAGAAGATTCATGAAGAAGGAAATACGGTTATTATGATTACACATGACAATTCTATTGCACTTGAGGCAAAGAGAGTTATTCGAATAGCTGACGGTAAAATAAATTTTGATGGAAGTAGTGAAGAGTATGCTGCAGTCATTTAAACTTGCAATAAAGAGTATTATTGCCAATAAAATGAGATCATTCTTGACGATGCTTGGTCTTATCATAGGTGTATCCGCAGTTGTTATCCTTGTAAGTGTTATGATGGGATATATGAACAATATGATCAAATCCTTTATGGATATGGGTGCAAATACTATCAGTGTAAATTTGGTAAATATGCCAACAAGACAGGCGTCAGTGGATCAGATGTATGATTTCTTTAATGAACATAGAGATATTTTTTCAGAGATGACTCCACAGGTCAGTGTGAGTGGAACTATAAAGGTAGGAAGTGAAAAGACTACTACTACCACAGTTACCGGAGTAAGTGAATACTATGGTAAATTGAAGAATTACAAACTTGAGAAAGGAAGATTCCTATCATATGCCGACATGGTATCCAGACAAAAGGTTGTTGTAATCGGATATTATGTTGCAAGCAAGCTTTTCGGTTCGCCGAAAGCTGCGATAGGTGAGACTATAAAGATAAACGGTTCGGCATTTACGGTCGTGGGTGTGGTACAAAGACAGGATAAAACACAGCTGTCGGCAAGGGGCAGTGATGATTTTGCATTTATGCCCTATTCTACAGCAGGGCAGTTAAATGGAACCTCAGTGCCGGATTATTATATTTTTGCAACTGTAAATACTCAGGTGAGTAACCAAGCTGTAGAGCTTTTAAAGGATTTTTTAAAAACTATCTATACTCAAAAAGAAACATATTTTGTTCAATCTATGAGTCAGATGCTTGGAGAAATCAATAAAGAGGTTGCTCTTATGAGTACTATTATAGGAGCCATTGCTGGTATTTCACTTCTTGTAGCCGGTGTTGGTGTTATGAATATAATGCTTGTATCCGTTACTGAGAGAACAAGAGAAATAGGTATTAGAAAGGCACTTGGGGCAAGAAAGGGTGTTATACTACAGCAATTTGTTATAGAAGCTTTGGTTACAAGTACACTGGGAGGTTCACTTGGAATTGTACTGGGTTGTATTGCCAGTCCTACTATAGGCAGATTTATGAATATTTCATCTCCTGCCAATTTTAATGCAGTGCTGATATCATTTAGTGTATCAGTAGCAATAGGACTTATTTTTGGATATATGCCTGCTATGAGAGCGGCAAGTCTAAATCCGATAGATGCACTTAGAAGTGAATAATATATTAAGTTGGGGAGTTGTGATTCAAATGAGTCACAACTCCCCGATATTTATGAAAGAAAGTTTATTTTGTTATCACAGTTCCTGCCACTCCTCTTAGAGCATCTTCACATTTTTCAAGAGAAGTGATATAGGATTTTTTGTTTTCACCGGATAGAACAAAGTCAATACTTGCTTCAACTTTTGGCAACATACTTGCGAATTCAAATTCATTTGCATCAATATATTTTCTTGCATTATCTATATTCATTTGCAAAATTGTCTCTTCATTTGGCTTGTTAAATTTTATTGATACTGCATCTACAGCAGTAAGTATAATAAAAATATCTGCATTCACTTCTTTAGCTAAAAGTCCGCCAACCAAATCTTTTTCTATAACTGCACTGGCACCTCTGAGATTATAGCCCTGAGCCATTACAGGTATACCGCCTCCACCACATGCAATAACTATTTGATCTGCATCAAGCAATGCTCTTATGGCATCTATTTCTATAATTTCTTTTGGTTTTGGCGAAGCAAAAATTCTTTGGTAACCCTTACCATCTACCTCTACTGTAAAATTACCTTTTTCATCTTCGATTTTTGCCTCAGCTGCACTCATAAATCTTCCTACTTTTTTTGTTGGAGTATAAAATGCCTCATCATAAGGGTCAACTCTTACCTGAGTAAGAATAGTGGAAACTGATTTTAAAATTCCTCTTTTTAATAATTCAGATCTTATGCCATTTTGTAAATCATATCCGATATATCCCTGGCTCATAGCGGAGCATACACTCATAGGTGCATTAGTATATCCATTATGTTGCTTACCGAATTCATTCATAGCAGTGTGTATCATACCTACTTGTGGAGCGTTAGAATGTGTTAAAGCTATTTGATAGCCATCCTCTATCAAATCTGCTATAAGTTTGGCAGTTTTCGAGATAGCTTTTTTTTGTTCAGGTAAATTTGTACCCAGGTCTTTGTGGCCAAGGGAGATAACGATTCTTTTCTTCATAGGACCTCACTTTACAAGAAATAAACACGATTTGCCTGTTTTTATAATATCATATTTTGAATTGAATATAAACCATAGATGGTAAAAGTATTTTTACTATTGGATTATCAGCGGATATAAGATATACTAGAGTAATGAAGAAATTTTTTTATACATTTTGGATAGCTCTGTATCCGATACTTATTTATACGGTTATACAATTTATAGTTGGGCTGGTAATTGGTTTTATGGGTGCTATATTTGGTTTAGAACCTGACATGTTGGTAGAATTTATTAGGGAAAATGTCTTGGTATTCACCACTGTATGTGCAGTATTTTCCTTTGTCTTTCTGATTTTATTTTTCTACCTGGATTGTAAGAAAGGTAGAGTTGAAAAAAGAGGAAATATTAATATTTTAGATTATATAATGGCTATTATAGGAGGAGCCGGTATTGCGATAATACTGAATATTATTATTTCTCTAACAAATCTGGCAAGCTATGACAGTGATTTTGTAGAGGTCAGTGAGTCTATTACAAGTCCGGCATTGATGGTTACAATAATTTGTGCAGGAATAATAATACCGATAGTGGAAGAATTTGTATTTAGAGGCCTTGTATTTAACAGAATTAAATTTCAATATAATTTTGTATCGGCAATGATTATATCAGCTTTAGCATTTGGAATATTTCATGGCAATATTGTTCAAGGTATTTATGCCACTATTTTGGGAGTTTTTCTGGCATATGCATATAATAAAACAAAGAGTATTTTTATACCGATATTGATACATATTGGTGCGAATCTATTTGTAATAATTTATGGTAAACTTGCAGAAAATGAAAATAATATTTGGTTATTGCTGATTCTTATAGTAATCAGTATAATATGTGCAATATTAGGCACAATATATTTTATAAAGAGGAAGGTTGAGAATGAAGATTTTAAGTATAGCAGTCCCATGCTTTAATTCAGCAGCTTATATGAGAAAATGTATTGATTCTTTGCTTGTCGGCAAGGAAGATGTTGAGATTTTGATAGTAAATGACGGTTCTACTAAGGATAATACAGCAGAGATAGCAGATGAATATGAGAAAAAATATCCTACTATTTGTAAGGCAATACATAAGGAGAATGGTGGTCATGGTGATGCGGTAATGTTTGGACTCAGAGCTGCAACCGGTGAGTTTTTTAAGGTGGTTGACTCAGATGATTATTTGGATGAAAAATCATTCTTAGAGGTTCTTAACAAATTGAAGGAGTTTGCCAGAGACAAAGAAAATATCGATATGTTGCTTTGTAACTTTGTCTATGACAAGGTTGGAGTAAAGAAGAAAAAGGTGATGACATATAAGAGAAATCTCCCGGTAAATCAGAAGTTTGAGTGGGATGATATAAAGCCTTTAAAGACAGGTCAATATATTATAATGCATTCTGTAATATATAGAAGAGAGCTTCTTATAGAAAGTGAACTTGATTTACCTAAGCACACATTCTATGTTGATAATATTTTTGTGTATCAGCCTTTAAAGTCTGTGAAGAATATGTACTATATGGATGTGAATCTTTATAGATACTATATTGGAAGAGAGGATCAGTCTGTAAATGAGCAAATAATGATTGGTAGGATAGATCAACAGATAAGGGTAACTAAACTTATGTTAAACTTCTTTGATCCATATGATGTGCCTAATAAGAAGCTTAGAAAATATCTTATAAGCTATCTTGAGATAATGATGATAATATCTTCAATACTTGCAATCAGATCAAAGAGTGAAGAAAATATGCAAAAGAAGAAAGAATTGTGGGACTATTTAAAGGATCACAATGCAAGGTTATATAAGAGAATAAGGTATGGTACTTTGGGTCAGGTCATCAACCTACCCGGAAAAGTAGGCAGAAGTATTGCAGTAGCCGGTTATAAAATAGCAAATAAGCTTTACGGATTCAATTAATTTAAAGAGAGCCGAATTGTCGGCTCTTTTTTTATAAAAAATAAAAATAATGCTTGACAATGGCGATATTATTTTATATACTTACATAGCGTTGAACGCAACGGGATCTTAGCTCAGCTGGGAGAGCATCTGCCTTACAAGCAGAGGGTCACAGGTTCGAGCCCTGTAGGTCCCATTTTTCATGCAAAGCATGATAATGATATATGGCGATGTAGCTCAGTTGGCTAGAGCATACGGTTCATACCCGTAGTGTCGAGAGTTCGAATCTCCCCATCGCTACTATTTTAGTCTGACTTAGGTCAGACTTTTTTGTGTGAAAAATGGGGGCTGTCGCATTAAAGTCAAATACTTCCGTATAGAGCATTTTGGCTACTATATTTTGCGTATTATTTCTCAAAGCGACAACCCTGAGATATTTAAATTTATTTTATATCAAATCCGAAGTATTTGACCGTATTATAATATGAGATATTCTCCACAAGTTCTTTTAGAGCCTTTTCATCATTTGGATATTGTCCGCTTTCAACCCACTCGCCTATAAGTTGACAAAGTATTCGTCTAAAATACTCATGTCTTGTATAAGATAGGAAAGAGCGTGAATCTGTAAGCATACCATTAAAATTACCTAGGCAGCCAAGTGCAGCTAAAGATTTCATTTGAGCTCTCATGCCCTCATAATGATCATTGAACCACCATGCGGAGCCTTGTTGAATTTTACCGGCAATGGTTGAATCTTGGAAGCAACCTATAATTGTTCCTATAGCGGCATCATCATTTGGATTCAATGAATATAGTATGGTTTTTGGAAGTTCATTACTTATATTTAGAGCATTTAAAAAGTCGGCTAGCTGATCTGCCGGAGCATATCCACTAATAGCATCAAAGCCTGTATCAGCTCCAACTTTGTTAAACATTGCTGTGTTATTATTTCTCTTACAGCCAAAATGAAGCTGCATTACCCAGTTTAGTCGGTGATATTCTCTACCAAGAGCGAGTAATAATGCAGTCTTATATTGATGTTGCTCTGTAAGGCTCAGTTTTTCTTTGGAAAGTCTTTTCTTTAGGATAGTATCAATGGTATCAATGTCAGCAGGTGCATAGAATACATAATCAACACCATGGTCTGATACTGAACAGCCATTATTATCAAAGAATTCAAGCCGCTTTACTAAAGCGTCCTTTAAAGTTGAGAAATCCTTGATAGCTATACCGCTTGTTTCTGATAGTTTTGAGATATACTCTATAAAATCATCTTTTTCAATATTTGTAGCTCTGTCAGGTCTCCAAGCAGGAAGTACACTAAAACCAAGATCTTTGATCTCTTTAAGCTTTATATGCCATTCAAGAGAGTCTATTGGATCATCAGTGGTACAAATAACCTTTACATTTGAGTTTCTAATTATATTTCTTACACTCATGCTGTCAGTGGAAAGTTTTTCCTTTGTAAGATTCCAAACTTCATCTGCACTATCTGTACATAGATGACCATGGAAGTCAAAATATTTTTTTAGCTCTAAATGTGACCAGTGATACAGAGGGTTTCCTATAAGTTTAGGCATAGTAGCTGCCCAGGCATTAAATTTTTCTCTGTCAGGTGCATTTCCGGTTATAAGATTTTCATCTACACCATTTGACCTTATCTGACGCCATTTATAGTGATCCCCTCCAAGCCATACTTGAGTTATATTATCAAATTTTTTATCTTCATATATTTCCTGTGGATCTATATGACAGTGATAGTCTACTATCGGCATCTTTTCTGCGTAATCGTGATAGAGATGTTTTGCTGTCTCTGTATCAAGCAGGAAATCCTGATCCATAAAATTCTTCATGTTAACCTCCTTAGCCAAATGGCTGTATAAAAATTATCATTACAGCTATTATATAACATATTTACAAGAGTTTTTATAGTATTAAATCATTATATCTTGAACAATATATTCCTGTACATAAGTGTGTAGAAGTGCTAAAGTGGTTATAGATTATGGATATAGCATTTCCATGATTTTGTAATCTTATGCAGGGAGTAATATTTAATGAAAATAAATCGTACTACAGAAAGAAGTATTCAAATACTTGAACTTATATCAAAATCAAATGAAGGTTTGGAAATGGATGAAATCTGTGAGAGATTGTCCATACCAAGAACCAGTTGCTATGATATATTGGTTACATTAGTGCATATGGGAATGCTTGAGGTAAATATAGGAGTAAAAAGGAGCTATAAAATAGGTTTAAATGCCTATAGGATAGGTATGAGCTACACAAATAATAGAAATATATCAGAAATTATATCTCCTGCACTGAAGGAACTATCAAAGGAACTTCAAAAAACTTGTTTTTTTGGAGTACTTGAGGGCAATAAGATAGTATATATATCAAAATTTGAGCCGGAAAACCCTATAATAACAACAGCAACAATAGGTACAAAAAATCCGGTGTATAATACCTCACTTGGCAAGGCGATACTAAGCACTATGAGTGAAGAAAAAATAAGAGTATTGACAGCAGATATAGACTTTAAGCCGGTAACAAGGTTTACTATTACAGATAGGGATATATTTATTAAAAATATTGAAGTGGTAAAGTCAAGGGGATTTGCACTGGATGAGAGAGAGCTTGAAGAACATATGGAATGTGTGGGAGTGCCGATATTTGATGAGAAAAGGGAATGTATAGGTGCTATTTCAGCATCAAGTCTTTATAGAAAGGATGAGGATTATATGGCACTTGGAGATATTTTGAAAAAGAGAGCATTGGAAATATCAAAATCTTTAGGATTTATGCCTTGACAATGATAGAAAAGTTAATTACAATCAAGATGTCGCAAATGTGAATTGCTATTCGTATATACGAATATAATATATTTTGCTATTTTTGAATATAGCATATGGTTTCACTATTTTGGAGGTTGAAATGAGAAAAGAGCAGGTTCTTACAAGAATGAAAGAAGATTGTTTGGTAGCTGTTGTTCGTGCAAAGAACAAGGAGCAGGGTGAGAAGGTTATAGATGCTATCATTACAGGTGGTATCAACTTCATTGAGATCACTATGACTATGGACGAGGGAAATCCTGTAGAATTTATACAGCTTATGTCAGAGAAATATAGAAATAATGACAAGGTGGTTATAGGTGCGGGTACAGTACTTGATCCTGAAACAGCCAGAGCCGTAATTCTTGCAGGTGCAAATTATGTGGTAAGTCCGGGACTTAATGTAGAGACAATCAAGCTATGCAACAGGTACAGAGTACCTATGCTACCGGGTGTTATGTCACCTACAGAGGCTATCACAGCTCTTGAAGCAGGATGCGATATCATAAAGGTATTTCCGGGAAATGTAGTGGGACCGGGTGCGATCAGCTCATTTAAGGGACCTCTTCCACAGGGTGATTTCATGCCAAGTGGTGGTGTGGATGTTGACAATGTAGATAAGTGGCTAAAGGCCGGAGCATGTGCTGTAGGTACAGGCTCATCTCTTACAAAGGGTGCAGCTACAGGTGATTTTGAAGCAGTAACAGCTAAAGCAAGAGAGTTTGTAGAGGCAGTGGCTTTAGCCAGAAAATAATATTTTATTTTGAATGGAGAAAATATGGCAAAAATAGTTACAATGGGAGAGATAATGCTTAGATTATCAACTCCCAATAATGAGAAGTTTATTCAGGCAGATGAGTTTGATATCAACTATGGTGGTGGTGAGGCAAATGTTGCCGTTTCACTTGCAAATTATGGTCATGAAGCGGATTTTGTAAGTGCATTACCAAAGAATCCTATAGGTGATGCGGCTATCGCAACACTTCGCAAGTACAATGTAGGAACAAAGCATATATCAAGAAGCGGTGAGAGAGTTGGTATTTATTTCCTTGAAACAGGTTCAGCTATGAGAGCTTCAAATGTAGTATATGACAGAGCTCACTCTTCTATTTCTACAGCTAAGGTTGATGAGTTTGATTTTGATGAGATCTTCAAAGATGCAGATTGGTTCCATTTTACAGGTATTACGCCGGCAGTTTCAGATTCTGCCGCAGAGCTTACAGAAGCTGCTCTTAAGGCTGCCAAGAAGGCAGGAGTTAGAGTATCTGTAGACCTTAACTTCAGAAAGAAACTCTGGTCATCAGAGAAAGCAAAAAGAATAATGACAAATCTTATGCAGTATGTGGATGTATGTATCGGTAATGAAGAGGATGCTGAGAAGGTTCTTGGATTTAAACCGGGTAATACAGATGTTACAGCAGGAGAGCTTGAGCTTAACGGATATGTGGATATATTCAATCAGATGTGTGATCAGTTTAAATTTAAGTATGTGATAAGCTCACTTCGTGAGAGCTTCTCAGCTTCAAACAATGATTGGTCAGCATGTATTATGGATGGAAGTACAAGAGAGTTCTATTGCTCAAAGAAATACCATGTAACTCCGATTGTTGACAGAGTAGGTGGCGGTGATTCATTTGCCGCAGGTGTTATCTGCGGACTTTGTGATAAGAAAGACTTTAAGTCGTCGCTTGAATTTGCTGTAGCGGCTTCAGCACTTAAGCATACAATACCGGGAGATTTTAACCTCGTAACAAGAGAAGATGTTGAGAGCCTTGCAGGCGGAGACGGTTCCGGTAGAGTGCAGAGATAATCAAAGTTTATATGTGTTTTCCAATATAAAAAGGAGTCGGCAAATGCCGGCTCTGTTTTTTTAGCTATTTAAATAGGCATCATCTGCCAGATTAAAACGGTATGGTAAAGCTGATAATGAAGATAAAGAGTTTTCTACCTCATCAAGAGGTTCTAATGCTGTGGATGGTGAACCGAGATTGTGAGAAATATAATGTAATATATTTTTTATATCACGGTGATAATTTTCTGAAACAATAAGTCTATACTGTTCCATTATTTAATTCCTCTCGAAGACGTTTCATTGACTCCTCAAAACTTAATGCATGACCGTTTGAAAAGTCATCTTCGCTTTGTTCCAAAAGCTTGTATAGTTCATATTTACTTGTTAATTTATTATATAAGTCAATGCTCATAACGGCTAAGTCACCTCGACCGTTTTTGGTAATAAATATAGGCTCATTTGTGTTATGACAAAATGTGGATATATCATTGTAGCTGTTACGTAAGTCTGTGCTTGATTTAATTATCGGCATAAAACCTCCTTTCTAAAGAAATTATAATATTATTTCTTTAGAAACTCAATGATTAAAAGAATAAAATTTGAAAAACCATATTGACAAAAAAATAACAATATAGTATTATCTAACTATGTTAAAAAAATAACAAAATATTCATTTTATTATGTCGGAGGAAATATGGCAGATAAGAATTTTATTGTAGATGATATAGACAAATTAAGTGTTAAGATGAAAGAGCTTAGAGAAGCGCAGATAGAATTTGCGACATATTCTCAGGAGCAGGTGGATAAAATATTCTATGAGGTAGCTATGGCTGTAAATAAGGCAAGATTTGAGCTTGCAAAAATGGCGGTGGAAGAGACCGGAATGGGAGTTTTAGAGGATAAGGTTATCAAGAATCATTATGCAGCGGAGTATATTTACAATGCATACAAGGATACTAAAACATGTGGAGTAATTGAAGAAGATAAAATATTTGGAATAAAGAAAATAGCAGAGCCTATAGGTGTTATAGCTGCAGTGATTCCAACAACAAATCCTACGTCTACAGCTATATTTAAAATACTTTTGGCACTTAAGACAAGAAATGCTATTATAATAAGTCCACATCCAAAGGCAAAAGATTGCACCAACTATACTGCTAAACTAATGTTGGAAAAGGCGGTGGAAGCCGGTGCACCAAAGGGTATAATCGGCTGGATAGATGTACCTTCACTTGAACTGACAAATGAAGTAATGCATGAGGCAGATATAATTCTTGCTACAGGCGGTCCGGGAATGGTTAAGTCAGCTTATTCATCAGGAAAACCGGCCATAGGTGTAGGTGCGGGAAATACACCGGTTATTATTGATGAAACAGCAGATATAAAGATGGCAGTAAACTCAATAATTCATTCAAAAACATTTGACAATGGAATGATATGTGCTTCAGAGCAGTCAGTTACCGTAATGGAGAGTGTATATAGTGAAGTGAAAAAGGAGTTTGCATGCAGAGGTTGCTATTTCTTAAAGAAAGATGAAATAGATAAAGTAAGAAAGACTATTATTGTAGGCGGCTCATTAAATGCAAAGATAGTTGGGCAGTCTGCATTTAAGATTGCAGAAATGGCAGGAGTTAAAGTACCTGAAAACACAAAGATATTGATAGGAGAGGTTGAGTCTGTTGATATAAGTGAGGAGTTTGCTCATGAAAAACTTTCACCTGTACTTGCAATGTATAAGGCAAAAACTTTTGATGAAGCTATAGCTAAGGCGGAAAGACTTGTTGCAGACGGAGGTTATGGACATACATCAGCTATTTATATAGATGTAAATCAAAAAGAAAAGCTTGCTATTCATGAAAGTGCAATGAAGACTTGCAGAATACTTGTAAATACTCCTGCAGCTCATGGCGGTATAGGTGATTTGTACAACTTCAAACTTGCACCTTCACTTACTTTAGGTTGCGGTTCATGGGGAGGGAACTCGGTTTCAGAGAATGTAGGTGTAAAGCATCTTGTTAACATAAAAACTGTAGCACAAAGGAGAGAGAATATGTTATGGCTTAGAACTCCTGAAAAGGTATACTTTAAGAGAGGATGCCTGCCTGTAGCACTTGATGAGCTTGGAAGTGTAATGCATAAGAAGAGAGCATTTATAGTAACAGATACATTCCTTTATAAGAATGGATATACAGAGGTTATTACAAAGAAGCTTGATGAGATGGGTATAAGACATGCATGCTTTTATGATGTAACACCGGATCCTACACTTCAATGTGCAAGAGAGGGTGTAAAGGCAATGACATCATTTGAGCCGGATGTGATAATTGCACTTGGTGGAGGTTCAGCTATGGACGCCGCAAAGATAATGTGGGTTATGTATGAGCATCCTGAAGTTAACTTTGAAGACATGGCAATGGACTTTATGGACATCAGAAAGAGAGTATATAAGTTCCCTAAGATGGGGGAAAAGGCATATTTTGTTGCAATACCTACATCATCAGGTACAGGTAGTGAAGTTACTCCATTTGCTATTATTACAGATGCAGATACAGGAATAAAGTGGCCTATAGCTGACTATGAAATTCTTCCAAACATGGCTATAGTGGATGTTGACAATATGATGGATCAGCCTAAGGGACTTACAGCCGCATCAGGAATTGATGTACTTACACATGCTCTTGAGGCATATGTATCAATAATGGCTACAGATTATACAGACGGACTTGCACTAAGGGCAATGAAGCTGGTATTTGACTACTTACCTTCAGCATATGAGAATGGAAGTGCTGATCCGATTGCAAGAGAGAAAATGGCTGATGCTTCATGTCTTGCCGGAATGGCTTTTGCAAATGCATTTCTTGGCATAAACCATTCAATGGCACATAAATTGGGCGCATTTCATCATATAGCACATGGTCTTGCAAATGCGATTATACTTACAAGAGTAATGAGATATAATGCAGTAGATGTACCTACAAAGATGGGAACATTCCCACAGTATGAGTATCCTAAGGCAAAAGAAAGATATGTAGAGGCTGCTAAATACTGTGGAGTAACAGGAAAAAATGATGATGAGATATTTGAAAACTTTATAAATAAAATAGAGGAATTAAAGAAGTTCATCGGAGTAAAAGAGACTATAGCACTTTATGGTGTAGAGGAAAAATACTTCTTAGACACATTGGACGAGATGAGTGAGCAGGCATTTAATGATCAATGTACTCCGGCAAATCCAAGATATCCATTGATAAGTGAGATAAAAGAACTGTATCTGGATGCTTATTATGGTAGATAATATTAAAAATAGTGAAGACTTAATTTAGAAAGGAGATTGATGTATTATACATCTAATAAAGTATGGATTTGACAAATAAAAAACTTATTTTAGAGAGAAAACATAAAAAGGTATATGAAACAGATGACTGTATAATAAAGGCATTCAGTAATGAACATCCTAAATCTGATGTATTTAATGAGGCGCTTAATCAGGCAAGAATAGAGGAAACAGGACTAAATGTTCCAAAGGTACTTGCTGTAGAGGAGATGGATGGCGGCTGGGCTATCATAATGTTAAAGAAAAAAGGAAAGACTTTAAAAGAGATTATGGAGTCCGATAAGGAAAATACAAGAAAATATATGGAGATGTTTGTTGATATACAGCTTGATATACATTCGAAATCATCACCATTACTTAACAGAATGAATTTAAAATTTAGCAGACAAATAAATGAATTAAAAGAGCTGAATGCGACTATCAGGTATGAACTTTTAACAAGGCTGGACGGAATGAAAAAACATACAAAGATATGCCATGGAGATTTCAATCCAAGCAATGTACTGATAGGAGATGATGGTGAGATATCAATAATTGACTGGTCTCATACTACTCAGGGCAATGCTGCCGGTGATGCAGCTAATACCTATCTTCTCTTTGCGCTTACAGACAAAGAGCTTGCTGATATGTATATAGATATTTACTGTGAAAAGTCTGACACTGCAAAGCAGTATGTACAAAGATGGCTCTCAATAGTTGCTGCACAGAGATTATCAAAGCATATTGAGGAAGAAAAAGAGCTTTTAATGCAATACATTGATGTCGTAGACTATGTGTAGATAAAATAAAATTTAATACAAACCCCATCTTGCTTTAATGGCAAGATGTTCCAAATTCAATATGAAAAGAGATTGTATGCAATTCTATAATTGCATACAATCTCTTTTTAATATATAATGTGCTCCTAAATACAGAAAGGAGAAGATGTATAAACATCAAAGTAAAATGAACGAAGATATAAATTCATCTAATTTTAGAATGGATGCAAATGAAAGAAGAAAAAGAATAGTAGCGGTGTCAATAATAGGCATAGTGACAAATCTCTTACTGGGAGGATTGAAAGCAGTACTTGGAATATTGTCAGGATCAATTGCTCTTGTAAGTGATGCTTTAAACAATATTACAGACTCCTCCTCATCACTTATTACCATAATAGGAACAAAGCTTGCAGGTAAAGCACCTGATAAACAGCATCCTTTCGGACATGGAAGGACAGAGTACCTGACAAGTCTTTTGATAGGAGGAATAGTATTTATTACCGGATTTCAGTCATTGATAAGTTCTGCCAAAGCTATTTTCAATAAAGAAGAGATGAGTACAAGCATTGTAACAGCAATAATGATTATTGCCACAATTGTTGCTAAAATTATTTTGGGTACATTTACAGAAAATAGCGGTAAAAAATATAATTCAGGTGCATTAATTGCCTCAGGTGCAGATGCAAAAAATGATGCCATAATATCTGTAGTTACTCTGATTTCTGCATTGATATATATGTTTGTAAAGATTTCTATAGACGGTATTGCAGGTATTATTATTTCCATATTTATTTTAAAGACTGCCTATGAAGTATTATCAGATACTATAAAGAAAATATTAGGCGAGAGAGTAGACGGTGAGATAGTAAGAGGTATAAAGGAGATAGCAAGAAATACGGAAGGTGTTATAAATTGCTTTGACCTTATATTAAATGATTACGGACCTGACTTTTATACAGGTTCTATAAATGTTGAAATAGAGGACGATAGAAGCATTGGTGAGATGTACCCAATTTTACATGAGGCTCAGACAAAGATTTACAATAAGTATAATGTATTTCTTGTTTTCGGATTTTATTCTGTGGATGTGGATGATGATAGATATGTAAAGATAAAATCACTATTGAAATTATAAAGAAGGAGAGAGACATATAATAAACTATCATGGCATAGTTATTGATGATAAGGATAAGACAATATATTGTGATATTACGAGAGATTTTGATATCAAATCTGAGACTGTTATGGAGAATGTGAATAGAATTTTGAAAGAAGAATTTCCACAATATAATATACATATAAATATAGATACAGAATTCTCAGGAGAATAATAATTTTTTTATAATGAAAGCTTTCTAAAATAAATTAGACACTATTTACAGTTTTTATATAATATGATTTTTACGCAATGTTTATGCTTGTGTACTTTAGAAACATAAAAAAACATAAAAAAACATTGAAAAATAAAAAAATTTTTAGTATACTAAAAAAATGCGTTAGTAATTACTAACTGATGTAATATAATAAAACCTAAATGCAAAGGGAAGTGTTTTTGCAAGAGTATTTGTTTAATATATAGAAATATATTTTGAAACTAATGCTTTATTGTAGTGCAACATTCCTCTTTATTTGGTTTTAGTGTTAGCGGCCACTAACTAAAATGTATGTAATAGGAGATTTATGAAAAGAAAGCTATTTTTTAACGTTGGTGTTGGAGCATTAAGTATTTTGATGGCTACAGCACAGATAACACCTGCTTTTGCGGGCTCATGGCAGAACACGCAGAGTGGATGGAATTATATAAATGATAATGGCAGCAAGGCTTTGGGATGGATTCAGACTCCAAGTGGCTGGTATTATCTTAATACTAACACCGGTATTATGAAAACCGGATGGCAACAGGATGCTGCAGGAAACTGGTATTTCCTAAATACAGCCAAGGGTGCTGCTGAGGGTATAATGCTCACAGGTTGGAACTGGATAGATGGATATTGCTACTACTTCAACTCTCAAAGTGGGCCTGATCAGGGTAAACTTCTTGTAAATACTACAACACCTGACGGTTACAGAGTTAATTCAGATGGTAAGTGGGAAAAAGACGGAAAGGTCATATTTTCACAGGGCAAGGGTCTTACTTCATTATCAGGAGTAGTAAGCAATAAGACAGATGCAGGTCAATTTGCAGCAAAGAAAGGTTCCGGCAGCTCTAGAGGTGGCTCAGGAGGCAGTTCTGGCGGTGGTTCATCTAGAGGAGGTAGAGGATCAAGAAGTGGTAATGGCAGCAATGCAGCAGATGTACAAGGCGATTCCACAACAAATTCAAACCAGAGTACAAATAACACAAGTAATGGAGAAAATGCAAGTAATACAACAGCCGGAGAGGGTGTAAATAACGCAAGTACAGGAAGCGCAGCCGGAGAGGGTGTAAATAACGCAAGTACAGGAAGCACAACCGGAGAGGGTGTAAATAACGCAAGTACAGGAAGCACAGCCGGAGAGGGTGTAAATAACACAAGTACAGGAAGCACAACCGGAGAGGGTGTAAATAACGCAAGTACAGGAAGCACAACCGGAGAGGGTGTAAATAACGCAAGTACAGGAAGTACAGCCGGAGAGGGTGTAAATAACGCAAGTACAGGAAGCACAACCGGAGAGGGTGCAAATAACGCAAGTACAGGAAGCACAACCGGAGAGAGTGTAAATAACGTAAGTACAGGAAGCACAACCGGAGAGGGTGTAAATAACGCAAGTACAGGAAGTACAGCCGGAGAGGGTGCAAATAACGCAAGTACAGGAAGCACAGCCGGAGAGGGTGTAAATAACGCAAGTACAGGAAGTACAGCCGGAGAGAGTGTAAATAACGCAAGTACAGGAAGCACAACCGGAGAGGGTGCAAATAACGCAAGTACAGGAAGCACAGCCGGAGAGAGTGCAAATAACGCAAGTACAGGAAGCACAACCGGAGAGGGTGCAAATAACGCAAGTACAGGAAGCACAACCGGAGAGAGTGTAAATAACGCAAGTACAGGAAGTACAGAAAATGGAACAGCTGCAAATAACTCAGAAAATAATGGAACTACCGAAGCAGATAATGATAAATTTGCATATGTAAGCTACACAAAAAATGTTAATACAGATTTTGGTCAGTATGTGGTAGTTGCATTCAAATATGGAACTATTGACGATTATAGAGTATTGGTAGATGGGGTAGATGTTACTTCAAACATGACCAAAGTAGATGATGACGGACATGTTGTTAAGTGGCTTTCAAGTGTATCAAATCCATCAGGCTTACAGATTGTAAAAAAGGATAATAATGATACTCAGGACATCACACTTGCAGGTGGGGAGAGAAAGAATATAACAAAGACCGATGTAAAGGCACCTAAGTATGTGTTATCAAATGGTCCTATTACAAAGTTTGACTATTTACTTGAGACCTATGACAATGCTGGAAAAGTAAGAAAGAATGCTTCAAAGACTACATTCACATTACAGTCAAAGAAGGTAGATTTAGCAGCAGCTGCAGTTCCTTCACAGTACTATATCCCTGTAACAGAGATAGATAATGTGGGAACAGGTAGCATAAAGATAAAGCTTCAGCTTGAAAATGAGGAGCAGGAGAAGTGGTTTGAAGGACTTAACAATATTAAGCTTCTTAGCGAAGAACACAATATTATAAATTCAAATCTTGTATACAATAAGTCTGTAGAGACAAAGTATGCAAAGGTGGGAGTTATAAATATTCCTCTTCCTCAAAACAATGCAAGAAGCAGAGGAGATTACTATGTAAGTATAGGCTCTACAAAGGGTAATGAAAGAATAAGCCTTCCTATATCATTGGTAAGCAGTACAAACTTTAAGGTGTTGCGTGACAGCACAACACCAAATCCGAAGATTGGAGAAAATATCAGATTTAAGATAGTTGATCCGAAAAACAATCAGAGCTTCGGAAATGATGTAGGTGTGGTAATGTACAGAGTAACACTTACAAAACCTGACGGTAGTGTTATTGAATTGCCGAAAATTTCAGGATGGCATAATATATCGGATATTGTACAGATTACAGGAACAGACAGTACTTCAGGTAAGGTGTATACAGATGTAGCCGGAGTTTATACAGCTACGATCTATACAAAGGGGTATAAGACTCTTACAAAGAAGTTTGAAGTATTAAAGAGTGACGGTTCATCTGTAGTAACAACACCTGTTAGTGATGATTCTAAGACTGTGGATGCGATATCAGCGCCTACAGTAAGTAAAACTCATGCAGGAAACAGAGAGTCTTCAACAATTACAAAGGTTCTTGTGGGTGGAGGAAGTTCTTCATCTTCTTCAAGCTCAGGAAAGAAGGCCGATTCTGTATCAGGTGCTACAGGTAAGACAGGCGGTAAGGCTGATGCTACATCCGGTGCAAGCGGAAGCTTAATGATAAATGCATACCTTATGTATGACTACGATTTGCTTGTAAATGCAATGGTTTTAAATGAGATCGGTCTTAGAAGCAAGGATTCAGATGCAGTAATGAACTGGTGGCTTGAGCAGTCACCTGAGGCGATTGTTGGAGAAGATAAGAGTAAATTATATCTTCTTAACAACTTTGTAGATGCATATAAGGATGCAAAACTTGAAGGAAAGGTTCTTACATTTGAGGACTATATCAAGTCTGAGGATGCAACTACAAGAAATATTGTCGGAAATGTAAAGAACGTACTTGAAAACGGTAAGCTTGGTACTATTTATCGTTACGGTAATCTTGTAGGAGAAGCGGCACCTACATTTGAAGGTCTCATACAGGCAAATGCGGACAGCTTTACAATAACTACAGACAATGTGGATTTCTTAAAGAATCTTGACTCGGTTGTGCTTGACGGTTCATCAGCTCTTAGAAGTGATAATTATTTGAAGCAGTATGAAGTAAGTGCAGACTATAAGAGTATTACACTTTATAAGAGTGCATTCAACAGATATCTTGCACCTATTGTAGGAACACATAAACTTGCTCTTAATTCTATAGGTTTTGAGAAGATAGAACTTGACCTTACCATCACAGATACTTTTGAAGAAGTGGAACTTAGTGATGTGAGTGAAAAGCATGAAACGGATTCAGAAATAGTTATAAAGGCTGTTAAGGACGATGATGCCAAGAAGGGCGATTTCCTTAGTAAGCTTGGCAGCGTAAAGGTTCAAAATCCTGACGGTACACTGAGAGATGTAATATCCGCATCTGCAGGCGGTTATACTTCAAATTCAGTTTATACTGTTGCGGACGGAAAAGTTACACTTCGCGGCGGATTGTTCAAAAATGCAGGTGAGTATACTATATACCTTCAGTCAAGCGACAGAAATTATGCTGTAAAGTCTATTAAAGTAAACATTGCAGAGAAAGCAAATACCACACCTGTAACGCCGGTAACCCCTGTGACACCCGTAACCCCTGTGACTCCACCTGTAGTGGAAGAGGGCAAGGATGCACCTAAGGCAAAGACAGGCAAAAAGTCGAATTCGATATTCTACAATATGCTTACAGTGAAATTCGATGGCATGAATGAATCCGACCTTGAGAAATATCTTAAAGCTGTTACAAGTGTCAGTGTAAATGGTGAGGATTATTCTAAAGCGGGTATTATCGGTTTCGGGTATGGAAATACAAAAGAATTTAAGGCGCATAATGATTCAGCTTATGGCGGTAAAATAAGTCAGTTATCTGTAAAGGCAAGCAGTTTTACAGATAATAAGTTTGATTTTGTTGTAAAGGCGGATGGATATAAGGACCTTACATTTACAATGAATGCTGACGGAAGTATTGCGGAAAGTGTTGCACCGGCACCGGTAGTTCCTACAGTTAATGCTGTAGAAGTAGATAAGGTTGAATTTAAAGTATAATAATGCCGATGTATATGCCGTTACACTAAAGGGTGATACTGCAAAGATTGCTGAGTTTATTGAGAAGCTTAATGCTGTAGAAGTAAACGGTGTAAAGGTTGAAGAAGGTAGAATATCAATACTTAGCAGAGATTTATTTGCAGTAGACAACGATAATGTAATCTACATAAAATCAAGAAAGATAAAGGGATTTGCAGATAAACTTGTATTTAAGGGAGAGGGTATGGATGATTTAGTCTATACTACATCTTCACAGATAGCTACACCGGCTATTACAGGTTCAGAGATTAAGAAGGGCTATGATAATTTTGTAAGACTAACATTTGATGATACGGATAGAGTAGGGCTTAAGAGATTTACAGAACTTATAAGTTCGGGTAAGGCAACAGTCACCGTAAATGGTGTTACTTACAATAAAGGATATAATCTTAGAAATGCTACTACATATAAGCTTTCATCAAATATGACTTACGGATATACTCAGTTTATAGACCTTTCACTTGACGGATTTAATCAGGCAAGTAATGAAGTGACAATAAGTTCTGAGAACTTTGAAACTATCAGATTTAATGTAGAGATAGCTGAAAATGCATCCGCTTCAGGAAACAGAAGAACAAGAAGAGATTTAAGTGCAGTGGAAACTGCTACATCTTCAAATGCGGTAATACGATAAAATTAAATATTATATTTGATTGAATATGCCTCCTTTTAGAGTAGACGAGTGAAAACTGATTGTTACTTTAGAAGGGGGTATTTTTTAGATAAAGGGTGGACTTTTCAGTAAAATAAATAAACATATGTTTGGTATTGACATCTTGACTTTTATTTTGTAATATGAAAGTTGCACTATTATAGGGCATTTTACGCCCTTTTGATAGATGCTTAGATGTGAAAATGTCTAATGTAACTTGCCAAAAGGCTAAACTAAATGAGTAGATTGTTCTAAGTATACCATAGAAGAATCTAAATTCATACCATAAAAATATACAGGGGTGAAACGTCAATGGATAGAAGCAAGATGCATCCGATAACTTCTGGGAAGAGCATGAGAATGAGCTTCCAGACTCAGAAGGAAGTTCTAGAAATGCCGAATTTGATAGAGATTCAAAAAGATTCTTATCAGTGGTTCCTAGATGCGGGTCTAAAAGAAGTTTTTAGAGATATATTTCCTATAGAAGATTTTGCAGGACATTTTAGCCTCGATTTTGTCAATTTTAAATTGGCGAGAGATGAAGTTAAATATTCCATAGAAGAGTGTAAAGACAGAGATACAACATACGCTGCTCCATTAAAGGTGAAAATCAGACTTATTAATAAAGATAAGGATGAAATAAATGAGCATGAAATCTTTTTAGGAGATTTGCCACTGATGACTGATACAGGATCATTTGTAATAAATGGTGCAGAGAGGGTTATAGTCAGTCAGTTGGTTCGTTCACCAGGTATTTACTATACAATCGATCATGACAAGATAGGAAAAGAACTTTTCATGTGTCAGGTCATACCAAATAGAGGTGCATGGCTTGAATACGAAACAGATTCCAATGATATCTTTTATGCAAGAGTGGATAGAACAAGAAAAGTTCCTATAACAGTACTTTTGCGTGCATTTGGTCTTGGTACCAATACTCAAATCTTAGAGATGTTCGGAGAAGAACCGAAGATATTGGCGAGCTTTGCTAAGGATCCATCTGAAAATTATCAGGATGGACTTTTGGAATTATATAAGAAGATAAGACCGGGTGAACCGCTTTCAGTAGACAGTGCAGAGAATCTTCTCAATGCAATGTTCTTTGATGCCAGAAGATATGATCTGGCAAAGGTAGGAAGATACAAATTCAATAAGAAACTCCATTTCAAGAACAGAATAAAGGGCCATACACTTGCAAGAGATGTAGTAGATGAGAATACCGGAGAGATATTGGCTCAGGCAGAGACAGTAGTAGATGCCGAACTTGCAACAAAAATACAAAATGCTGCTATTCCTGCAGTATGGATAAAAGGTGTGGAGAGAGATGTAAAAGTTCTTTCAAACTTGATGGTAGACATCGAAAGCTATATACCTGAGCTTACAGATCCTAAAGCTATAGGTGTTACAGAGCAGGTTTATTATCCTAAGCTTCAACAACTTATGGAAGAAAATGAAGGCGAAGAGCTTATAAAGGCTATTGAAAAGAATATCAATGAGCTGATTCCAAAGCATATTACTAAGGAAGATATCTTTGCCACAGTAAACTACAATATGCATATAGAGGAGCATATTGGAAGCAAGGATGATATTGATCACTTAGGAAACAGAAGAATAAGAGCGGTAGGAGAGCTGTTACAAAATCAGTATCGTATCGGTCTTACAAGAATGGAGAGAGTTGTAAGAGAGAGAATGACTACTCAGGACATTGATTCTATTACTCCTCAATCCCTTATAAATATAAAACCGGTTACAGCAGCAGTTAAAGAGTTCTTTGGAAGCTCACAGTTGAGCCAGTTTATGGATCAAAACAACCCATTGTCAGAGCTTACACATAAGAGAAGACTCTCAGCCTTGGGACCGGGAGGTCTTTCAAGAGAAAGAGCCGGATTTGAGGTTCGAGATGTTCACTATACACACTATGGAAGAATGTGTCCTATAGAGACTCCGGAAGGACCGAATATAGGACTTATAAACTCACTTGCAAGTTTTGCAAGAGTAAATGAATATGGTTTTGTAGAGGCACCTTATCGTGTAGTAGATAAGTCTGTTGATCCTACAAATCCGGTAGTAACTGATGATGTAGTATATCTTACAGCGGATGAAGAGGATAATTTTACAGTAGCACAGGCTAATGAGCCTCTAGATGAGAACGGACATTTTATCAGAAATAATGTATCGGGGCGTTACCGTGATGAGACTTCAGAGTTCCAGAAGAAGAATATAGACTTGATGGATGTTTCACCGAGAATGGTATTCTCAGTAGCTACGAGTATGATTCCTTTCCTTGAGAATGATGATGCGAACAGAGCTCTTATGGGTTCAAACATGCAGAGGCAGGCTGTACCCCTTATGATTACAGATGCACCTGTAGTAGGTACAGGTATGGAGACTAAGGCGGCAGTAGACTCAGGTGTATGTGTAGTAGCGAAAAATTCAGGAACGGTAATGGAATGTTCATCTGATAGAATCGTTATAAAGAGAGACGATGATGCTGTACTTGATACATATAAGCTTATCAAGTTTGCCAGAAGTAACCAGTCAAACTCTTATAACCAAAAGCCTATAGTATTTAAGGGTAACCATGTCAATGCCGGTGAGGTTATCGCAGATGGTGCCTCAACATATAATGGCGAGATAGCTCTAGGAAAGAATCCACTTATAGGATTTATGACCTGGGAAGGCTATAACTATGAGGATGCGGTTCTTCTTAGCGAGAGACTTGTAGAATATGATGTATATACCTCTATTCATATAGAGGAGTATGAGTGTGCAGCAAGAGAGACTAAACTTGGACCGGAAGAAATCACCAGAGATGTACCTGGAGTAGGTGATGATGCACTCAAAGATTTGGATGAGAGAGGTATTATTAGAATAGGTGCAGAGGTAAGAGCCGGTGATATACTTGTAGGAAAAGTTACTCCAAAGGGAGAAACTGAGCTTACAGCAGAAGAAAGACTTCTTCGTGCAATTTGGTGAGAAGGCAAGGGAAGTAAGAGATACTTCACTTAAAGTGCCACATGGTGCTTATGGTGTAGTAGTAGATGCAAAGGTGTTTACAAGAGAAGCAGGTGATGAATTATCTCCGGGTGTTACACAGAATGTAAGAATTTATATAGCACAAAAGAGAAAGATCTCTGTTGGTGATAAGATGGCTGGACGTCATGGTAACAAGGGTGTGGTTTCAAGAGTATTACCTGTTGAGGATATGCCATTTCTTCCAAATGGTAGACCGCTTGATATAGTACTTAACCCACTTGGTGTGCCTTCACGTATGAACATTGGACAGGTGCTTGAGATTCACCTCTCACTTGCTGCAAAGGCACTTGGATTTAATGTAGCTACTCCGGTATTTGACGGTGCAAACGAGATTGACATTATGGATATGCTTGAAGTGGCAAATGATTATGTCAATGAAGATTGGAATGATTTTGAAGATAAATATAAAGAAGTGCTTGATCCGGGTGTTATAGAATACCTAGGTTCACATTTGGAGAACAGAAAGCTTTGGGAAGGTGTCCCTCTATCAAGAGATGGTAAGGTAAGACTTCGTGACGGTAGAACAGGAGAGTACTTCGACAGTCCTGTTACTATAGGTCACATGCATTATTTGAAGCTCCACCACATGGTAGATGATAAGATTCATGCCAGATCAACAGGTCCTTACTCTTTGGTTACTCAGCAGCCTCTTGGAGGTAAAGCACAGTTTGGTGGTCAGAGATTTGGAGAGATGGAAGTTTGGGCACTGGAGGCTTATGGTGCATCATATACTTTGCAAGAAATCTTGACAGTGAAATCTGATGATGTTACAGGTCGTGTGAAGACATATGAGGCTGTTATCAAGGGTGAAAATATTCCTGATGCAGGCATTCCGGAGTCATTTAAGGTGCTTTTAAAAGAGCTTCAATCTCTTGGACTTGATATAAGCGTATTGGGTGAGGACGGAAAAGAAGTAGAACTCAAAGAAAATACAGAATATGCTGACCTCAGTATACACTCTATAATAGAGGGTGAGAGCAGACACCATGGAAAAGAAGAATTCAAAGATGCAGGATATAGTGAACAGGAAGTAAAAGACGGTGAATTTGTAGCTGTTTCGGATAATACCAATTTAGCTACAGAAGATGCTGATGTTGACTATAGTGGTGACATAGATTCGGGGGATGATTCCTCCTATGACGAAGATTCATTTGATGATACAGATAATTTTGAGGAAAAGTGAATACTTTTATAGCAGATGCCTTCCCGGCATCTGCATAAAATCAATGAAGTCGATTTATCGTTTTATATAGAAGGGAGCAAATTTTATGCCTGAAAACAATGATGCTTATCAGCCAATTTCTTTTGATGCAATTAAGATTGGTTTGGCTTCTCCTGAAAAAATACTACAGTGGTCTCATGGTGAAGTTACAAAACCTGAGACTATAAACTATAGGACATTAAAACCGGAGAGAGATGGTCTGTTTTGTGAAAGAATATTCGGACCAAGTAAGGACTGGGAATGTCACTGTGGAAAATATAAGAAATTCGCTACAAAGGAACTGTTTGTGACAGATGTGGCGTAGAGGTAACAAAGTCCAGTGTGCGTAGAGAGCGTATGGGTCATATAAAATTGGCAGCTCCGGTATCTCATATCTGGTACTTTAAGGGAATTCCTTCAAGAATGGGGCTTATCATGGATATAGCACCTCGTATCTTGGAGAAAGTATTATACTTTGCATCATATATAGTATTGGATGGAGGCGATACAGCCCTCAACTATAAGCAGGTGCTTTCAGAAAGAGAGTATAGAGATGCAATCGACACCTATGGCTATGGTTCATTTAGAGCAGGTATGGGTGCAGAGAGCATTTTAGAAATATTAAGCAATATTGACCTTGAAAAAGAGTCGGTAGAATTAAAAGAAGCATTGGTAGAGGCTACAGGACAAAAGAGAGCAAAGATCATTAAGAGACTTGATGTGGTAGAGGCTTTAGAAGCTCAGGAAATAAGCCTGAGTGGATGATACTTACAAATGTACCTGTCATACCGCCTGATATTAGACCTATGGTACAGCTTGACGGTGGTAGATTCGCTACCAGTGACTTGAATGATCTTTACAGAAGAATTATAAATAGAAATAACCGCTTGGCAAGACTTTTAGAGCTTGGTGCTCCTGATATCATTATCAGAAACGAGAAGAGAATGTTACAGGAAGCGGTAGATGCTCTTATAGACAATGGTAGAAGAGGAAGACCTGTTACAGGTCCGGGAAATAGAGCACTTAAATCACTTTCAGATATGCTAAAGGGTAAGCAGGGAAGATTCCGTCAGAACCTTCTTGGAAAGCGTGTTGACTATTCAGGAAGATCTGTTATCGTAGTAGGACCTGAGCTTAAGATTTATCAGTGCGGTCTGCCAAAAGAGATGGCTATAGAGCTATTTAAGCCTTTTGTAATGAAAGAGCTTGTAGAAAAGGGAACAGCTCATAATATAAAATCTGCCAAGAAAATGGTAGAGAGAATGCAAAATGACGTGTGGGATATACTTGAGGGAGTTATCAAAGAGCATCCTGTAATGCTTAATAGAGCACCTACACTTCATAGACTTGGTATTCAGGCATTTGAGCCTGTACTTGTAGAAGGTAAAGCTATCAAGCTTCATCCGCTTGTATGTACAGCGTTTAATGCGGACTTTGACGGTGACCAGATGGCTGTCCATTTGCCACTTTCAGTTGAGGCACAGGCAGAGTGTAGATTCCTACTGCTCTCACCAAACAACCTCCTAAGCCTTCAGATGGTGGCCCTGTTGCCGTTCCTTCACAGGATATGGTACTTGGAATTTATTATCTGACACAGGAAAGACCTGGAGCAAAGGGAGAAGGGAAGTTCTTTAAGAGTGTAAATGAAGCGATACTTGCATATGACAATAAGATCGTTACCTTGCATTCAAAGATAAAGGTCAGAATAAGTAAAAAGCTTGAAAATGGAGAGGTTTTATCAGAGACTGTAGAATCTACAGTAGGTAGACTTCTGTTCAATGAGATAATACCTCAGGACCTTGGATTTGTAGATAGAAGTATTCCGGGAAATGAGTTAAAGCCTGAGATTGATTTCCTTGTAAAGAAAAAGCAGTGTAAGCAGATCTTAGAGAAAGTTATCAATGTACATGGACTTTCAAGAACAGCGGAAGTGCTGGATGATATAAAGGCAATTGGCTATAAGTTCTCAACTATTGCATCTATGACTGTTTCTATTTCAGATATGACAGTACCTGAGAGTAAGGGAGAACTTATAAAGAATGCACAGGCTACTGTAGATAGAATAGCAAAGAACTTTGCACGTGGATTTATTACAGAGGAAGAGAGATATAAGGAAGTTATAAAGACCTGGGATATGACAGATAAGCAGCTCACCAGAGACCTGCTTGACGGACTTGATGCATACAACAATATCTTTATGATGGCTGACTCAGGAGCGAGAGGTTCTGATAAGCAGATAAAGCAGCTTGCAGGTATGCGTGGTCTTATGGCAGATACAACAGGACATACTATAGAGCTTCCTATTAAGTCAAACTTTAGAGAGGGACTTGACGTTTTGGAGTACTTTATCTCAGCTCATGGTGCGAGAAAAGGACTTTCAGATACAGCTCTTCGTACAGCCGATTCAGGATACCTTACAAGAAGACTTGTAGATGTTTCACAGGACCTTATCGTTCGTGAAACAGACTGCTGCGAAGGCAAGGAAATTCCATTTATGGAGATCAAGCTTTCTCAGACGGTAAGGAAGTTATTGAGAGCTTGGAGGAGAGAATCACAGGAAGATATATTGCAGAGACTATAACAGATCCTGATACAGGAGAAGTCGTAGTAAAGGCAAATCATATGTGTACTCCAAAGAGAGCAGCTGCAGTGATGAAGGTGCTTGATAAACTTGGAAGAGACAGCGTAAAGATAAGAACAATACTTTCTTGTAAATCACATACAGGTATCTGTGCTAAATGCTATGGTGCAAACATGGCTACAGGTCAGGCTGTGCAGGTAGGTGAGGCAGTAGGTATCATTGCCGCTCAGTCTATCGGAGAGCCGGGTACACAGCTTACTATGCGTACTTTCCATACCGGAGGTGTTGCCGGTGGAGATATCACACAGGGTCTTCCTAGAGTCGAAGAGCTTTTCGAGGCAAGAAAGCCAAAGGGACTTGCAATCATCACAGAGTTTGGTGGTGTTGTAGAGCTTAGGGATACCAAGAAAAAGCGTGAGATCATTGTAACAAACAATGAAACAGGTGAGTCAAAGGCATATCTGATTCCATATGGTTCAAGAATAAAGGTAGGAAATGGAGATGTATTGGAGGCCGGTGATGAGCTTACAGAAGGTAGCGTAAACCCACATGATATCCTTAAGATAAAAGGAGTTCGTGCAGTTCAGGACTACATGCTTCGTGAGGTACAAAGAGTATATAGACTTCAGGGTGTTGAGATCAACGATAAGCATATCGAGGTTATCGTGCGTCAGATGCTGAAGAAGGTAAGAATAGAAGAGAATAATGACGCAGATGTACTTCCGGGAAATTCAATGGATGTTCTGGATTATAATGATATGAATGAAAAGCTCATTGCAGAAGGCAAGACTCCGGCAGAGGGGAAGCAGGTAATGCTTGGTATCACCAAGGCCTCTCTTGCAACAGATTCATTCCTTTCAGCAGCATCATTTCAGGAGACTACAAAGGTACTTACAGAAGCGGCTATCAATGGTAAGGTGGATCACCTTATCGGACTTAAGGAGAATGTACTTATCGGTAAGTTGATACCGGCTGGTACAGGTATGAAGAGATACAGAAGTGTAACTCTAAACACAGATGAATTTATGGTAGACACAGATGAAATCATCTTAAGCGAGGACGATCCTGCCCTTGTTGATATTAAGGAAGAGTTGATAGCTGATGCAAAGGAGGCACTTGAGTCTGAGGAAAAGGCTTCTGAGATGGAGACTAAGAGCGAAGCATCTTCTGAAGAATCTTCAAAGGAAGAGTCTAATGAAAATGATGTTGAAACTAAAACAGATACTGAAGAATAAAGTAATTATATTGACTGTTATAGGTATTGTATAGACAAGAGAGACTGCCAAAGAGGTGGTCTCTTTTGGTTTCTATGTAAAGTGACGGTGTGGTATAGCCGGTTTTTGTGAAAATAGATTTTGGCCATAGTATTATTGTATGGTAAAATAACGAGGTCTTAAGAAAATTCTAAGACAAAATCCTGTAGACTTTATGTATTATATATATACAGTTTACTGTATATACTCTGAAATCTGTGATTTTGAGACAGTCATTGTAAATAAGGGTTTGCAGCACTCTAAGTAACATAAGATACAAGCTTTTTGACTGAAATCGCTTGTTAAATTTTAGGCACGCCAAAGCCTTGATTTATAAGGGGGTGGAGGAGGTAGGTTACAGAAGCTAATCCCGATAAGGGGGACGGAAGGTGATATAGACATTGTACTGTTGATAATGGAAGCCGATTAAGATATTTTAGGAATCAATACTGAAAGAATTACGGATATAGTTAGGAGATATTTAAGTGAAAGATATTGTCTAGTAGAATAAAATAATGAGTGGCGAAGCCACCCATTATTGAAATGATTTTAAATAGTCTATGTATTTGTATTATTCAGATACTTTCAAGTTTTTATATCCATTTAAAGATTCTTTATGGAATTCAATTATCCTATCTCTTAATGAAGCAGGGTATTCTACCACAGCCTCTCCCGGATTGAATCTACGAAAATACCTATATAGTTGTTCGGTAGAGCATTTAAAATAATATTTAAAGTTACCATCAGGAGCAGCTTTCTTGCTATCTACTGTTGGTCTACCAAAATAAATATGCTTAAAAGAGGAAATACCCTGTGGGTTTAATAAAATACAGCTTTCTTCCAATGTATCATTGATAGCATAGGAGGCACCTAATTGTTTGGTTAGCCTAAACTTCTCCTCTATATCATCCGGACAAGTTATAGTCTGGTAGGATGGTTTTATGTTTGATATCCTATTAAGTCTAAATGAATAAGTTCTCACCTGCTTATTGGAGTCAAAGCCATAACAAAAAACATAGTTAAACATCTGTTCTTTTCCGGTAAAAATAGTATATGGAACTACGGTATATTCTTTATTATCATATAAATAATTAAATTTAATGCATTGTTTTTTACAATTATTAAATATTGCCTCATATTCCTTACTAAAGATAATCTGTTCACGCTTGTACAATGGCTTTTTAAAGTATAATTTTAGCATTCTACACAGATATTCTGACAAACTACATCCCTTTAAACCACCGGAGTTAAGTTCTTGGATTATAGAAGTGGTATTATCATTAGTTTTAAAGGGTATTGTAGTTTTTGAAGAACTACATTTATTCATAGGACTGTCATTTTTTTCTAAAAATATAATCTTATTTAAAAGAAAATTTTTAATTTCATTAATTTCATATTCTTTTTAATTCGGCTTTTTTTAGGTGTTCATCAAGATCAGCAGTATACTCACCTATTTCTTGCTTATACTTTTCGAAATATCCCAGAAGAAATTTATTCATAAAAGCCACTTGTATTTATTTCCATAATACTTTCGCCTCTATCCTTTTTAAATATCTCAAAAAGCTCAATATCATTGTTTAACAATTGTCGTAAATGTGGTGAAGGATAAACATTAACTTTCTCTGAATCGCTCATTATAAACACTCCATCTACCCAAACAATAGGGTTTTTAAAATTATTGTTAAATTCATTATAACATTTATTTTATGAAAAAGTTCTATAGAAAAAAATATGGATATAGCTTAAATAAATCTCTAATAGTGGTCATAAAAGTAAGATAAAAATAGATAAAATCCTTATTTTAAGCCAATAAAGGTGGCCGTAAGTCACATTGAAGTCAATAATTTCAAAATACATAATAATGAGTTAAACTATGTACATAGCAGGGCAAACAAGATTTTGTGTACTTTACTAAGTAATTAGTAACCAATGAGTCGTATATAGGAGGTATCGTATGAAAAAGATTTTAGCTGCAGCAGCGAAGAAGGCCCTTATAAATATGCTACTGGAAGTAGCAATAAAGGTACTGACTGCCTAGAGCAGTCTGTGCCTAAGGGCGAAAGAGAGCAAACATAGTATGTAAATGCCTGTGAAAGTATTTTTTATGGAGGTTTTCTACATGAGTAAAATAGTTTTTAGTGTTGCAAAGAGGGTCATAATAAAAATAGCGATAAAGTCTGTTATCAAAGCTTTAATGGCCTAGAGACCTATGCAGTATCAAGACTTAATAAGTTGTTATAAACCAAACAATGAAAAGGAGAAAACTATGGAAAAGAATGAATTGGTAAAAACAGGCAAAAACCTCTTGGAAGACCTTGTCAGAAATGACAGGCTCGAAGGGCTACCAAAGGCTGCTGCCTATGCAGGGTTGGCACTACTAGAGCTTGCAAAGCTGGTAGCGAATGCCAAGCAGGCAAAGAAGCAGTTATAGTGGAATAAGCCACTATATAGTTGATAAATATAAACTGATAAGACCTATGTCAAGGAGGGTACTATGGAATACGATATCATTGAAAGAAATAGCGAAGACATCTGCAAAGATGTAGCAAGCAACATAAAGTTAGAGGGATGGCCAGCAGCGATAGCCATCTTAGGGCTTGGGGCAATGCAACTGGCAAAAGTATTGCTGGAGGCCCGGGTGGAGAGAAAGGAGGTGTAACCTCCTTTGGAAGCTAGGGGGGATTTTTATTGTACATTATAATGTATATTATATGGTAAAAGTGATAAGAGAGTGCAATGCAAAGGAGATTTCAATGGAAAATCAGATTGTAAAACAGGAACAGGGAGCAAAGTGGCTGGATACAGTGTATAAACAGGCTGTAAAAGGTGTGGGAATTGGCAATACTAGCGTGGTTAGTATGGCACAAGATTATATGATTAAGCATAAAAGTAAGGAAGAAGCTTGCAAGGCGATGCTAAAAAATCAAGTGATAAAGTGTACTTCAAGTGGGATCATTACAGGTATAGGAGGTATTGTAAGTCTTCCTTTTACATTGCCTGTGAATGTAAGTACAGTACTCTATATGCAAATGAGAATGATTGCATGTACTGCATATATGGCAGGATATGAGCCAAGCAGTGACCAGACAGAGACTCTTGTATTGGCTTGCCTTATTAATGTGCCTATTACACAGTTGGTAAAGCAGGTAGGTGTAAAGGCTAGTACAAAGTAGCTACAAATGTGATAAAGAGTGTTCCGGGAAAAGCACTAACAAAGATTAATCAGCTGATCGGTTTTAGGTTTATAACGAAGTTTGGCTCTAAAGGAGTAATAAACTTAGGAAAGGCTGTACCATTTGTTGGAGCCGGAGTAGGAGGTGCTGTAGATTTTTTTGAAACAAGGACAATAGCAAAAAGAGCCTATGATTTCTTCTTTGAAAACTAGTGGGAAGCATAGGATTATATAAAGTTTATATTAGAGTTCGTCAATAAGATAGAAAAATATAAGTAAATATATAATGTACTCATTGTAGAAAGTACTAGATTAATAAAATAATTAAAAATAATTTAATATAATGTTGAATAAATAGTAAAGATACATTATATTTAACATAAAGAATATTTTTGTAAACAAATAGGAGGGCGAAGATGAATATACTCTTTTTCACCACTTGGGGGAAAATGATCCTGTATCAGAGAAGAATTTTTTTTGATGGTTCTATGATACATATATGTAGATACTATGATATTGATAAAGTGTATCTATACATGACAAAGGAGATATGGGAAAAAAACATAAAAAAAGACAATAGATATGTATTTTTTTTATAAATAAGCTGGCAGAATATAAAAAAATAAGAAGATAGAATATATTATTATTGATGATAAAGACTGTGAAAATGTTCAAGTTTATGACCAGTTTTTTTATTTAAGTTTGAAAAAGAAATAAATAATATTATAAGTTCATTAAGTGATGAGGATAGTTTTTTCATTAATATTTCTTCAGGAACACCGGCGATGAAAAATGCTTTGGTAATATTACAGGATTTGAACGAGTATGACTGTAAATTTATTCAAGTTGCTACTCCTACAAAGCGTATGAATGAGAATGAACATAGCGATAATCCTGACTGGGAATCAATGTGGGAGTTTAATTTAGAACTGGAAATAAACGGTGAGAACAGGTGTACTGAGAATAAGTGTCCATCACTATCAAGACTTAGAAAAGAAGAAATTATAAAAAAACATATCGATGAATATGACTACAGAGCGGCATTGTCAGTAGCGGAAGGTATGGATAAGCGTAGTACAGGACATTATATTGATGAACTGGCTCGAGCAGTAAACAGATATAATCTCGATATGAAAAAAGTAGATGCTGACTACAAAGAAGGCAGTATTGATATGACTCCGGTAAAGTCGGGAAATGCAAGAAAAATATTTGAGTATGCACTTTGGTTGAGTACAAAGCTGAAGAGAAAAGAATATATTGATTTTATAAGAGGAATAACCCCTATAGTAGTTGAATTATTTGAAGTAGTGCTTAAGGGTAGAGGTAAGCTTGATATTAATGACTATTGTAAGATGGGCGATAATAAAGTCAGAATGTGGGATTCATCTAAAGTTATAAATAAATTGCCGGGAAGGGATGATAGCATTCAAGATATAGTAAATAAAGAATATCAACTAAAAAAACAATTACAGTAATAGTGAGAAAAAAATTCGAGCTAAAAAAATGATATATTCTGAAGCATTATTATATTTAATAAAAAAATATAATAGATAATACTGATTTGGCTGAAACGGCATCTAATATTAGAAGTGTAGAAGCAAATGTTAGAAATTTAGCAGCACATGATATCGTTTCACTTGATGAAAAAAATATAGAAGAAAAGACCGAATTTACTCCGGAGAAAATCATGGGTATGATAAAGAAGCTGTTTGCATATACTAGCTTTGGAATCAAGAAAGAGGACTGGAACTCATATGAGGATATGAATCAAGAGCTGAAGAGAAGAATCAGTGAGCACAGAGAGGAAACTACTTCATGTTAAGTTCACTTAGAATAGAACTTGAAGGGGAGATTGAAAAAAGCAGAAATGATTTACTCGGTTCTCTCTTTCAAGGATTTATAATGAAAAATATATATAAAGGCTATGCAGATATATTACATATGAGTACATTGCATCCATATAGCCAGTACGTGACTAGGGTAGATAATAAAATTATATGGACATTGAATACATTGAATATTGAAGCGAAGGAGAATATAGCAGATAAAATCAAACAGATAGAAAAGGTGAATATCAAGTACAGAGAAAAGGAGTACAAGATAACTTCAATCAAAGAGGAAAACATCAGTTATAAGGATTTAGTGAAAGAAAATTACCTAAGAGAGGGGAAGAGAATATTAAAAATTAAATTTTTGACTCCTACATCCTTTAAACAGGATGGTAGATATGTACTATTTCCAAGTATTAGACTTGTTTTTCAGAGCCTTATGATGAAGTTTGATAAGGCATCTACAGATATGGAAGTTTTTAGTAAAGATATATTGGAGACATTTGAAAATAATATAGAAATATGTGGGTATAAACTTAGAAGTACAGCATTTCATTTGGATGGAACAAAGGTGCCGGCTTTTATAGGAGAGATTACTGTAAATATAAAAGGTCCAAAACAGCTTGTAAATTTTGCAAACATGCTTATTGCCTTTGGAACATACTCAGGTGTTGGAATAAAAACAGGAATAGGAATGGGGGAATAGCATTTGAATAATGATGTAAAAAAACAAAAATTTATATATGACAGTATTTTTATATTATGTAAACAAAATAGTAGCATCAAATAATATAGATTCTGAAAATATATATATAACGAAATTGGCAGACAAAATATCGGCTGCACTTGATAGAAGAAAGATTCAAAACGATGAATTCGCTTTTGAAGAGGGTGGAAATCTATACAGTATATTTAATATACTAAATGGTAATAGTCAGTCAAAGAGATATGATGCAAGTGTGCTCTATGAGGATGAAAAGATAAAGTTTGCAAAGGATAGTGTAACTAAGCCGTCAGCAGAGTTTTATAAAACAATAAAAGAAAAGCTTTCAGGTAAGCTTGAAAATGCAAATGTTGATATGGATTTTGTCAACTCAATTTTAGAGATACTTGAGCAGGCAATGTCATATATTCCAGTATATGGAGCAAAAGATGAAAAGATAGACATATCAGTATACGAGCATATTAAGCAAAGTATAGCTATAGGTAGTTCTATTTTTGAATATCTTACAGAAGCAAAGCAACTTGAAAATCAGGAAAGCTTATATAATGATCCGGATGATTTTTACAAAGAAAAAGTTGTTTTACTTTACAGTATGGATTTTTCAGGTATACAGTCATTTATATACGGTCAATATGGTAAGGAAGATGTATTGAAAAACCTAAGGTCAAGGTCATTCTATCTTGAAATATTGATGGAGAACATAATAGATGAGCTTTTGAAGAATCTAAATTTGTCAAGAGCGAATCTATTATATGCCGGTGGTGGTCACGCATATTTTATATTTGCTAATACTAAGAACACCAAGGATTTGCTTGAAGCTTTTGATACTGACATTAAGGCTTGGATGCAAGACATGTTTGGAATAGACCTATATATAGGTAGTGGATATAGTGAGTGTTCTTGCAATGATTTACAAAACAAGCCTGATGGCTCATATAGTAATTGTTTTAGAGAAGTATCTGCTGCGGTATCACAAAACAAACTTAGCAGGTACAATGCAGGACAGATAATAGCTTTAAATCGTGGAAAAAATGTTGACGGAGAGAGAGAAATGTAAGATTTGTCATAGCTCGTATAATCTTAACAGCAATGGCGTTTGTAGCCTATGTGATGGATTTGCACAGCTTTCAAGAAGTATTCTAAATAGAGAAATATTCACAGTAGTAAGCGAAAAGGATAGAGGAATACTCCCTATATACAAGAACGGATATTTGAGTGCAGAGAACATAAAAAGAAAAGAAGGTGAAGAATATCTTAAAACAAATAAGAATATCCTTATTCGTGCCTACTCAAAAAATGGAGTATACAAAGGGAAAGATTATGTAAAGACCATATATGTTGGTGACTATCATGATGCAGAAACCTTGGAAAATTTGGTCAAAGGTGGAGTGGGTATTAAGAGGCTTGGAGTACTTAGAGGTGATATCGATAACCTTGGAAAGGCTTTTGTAGGTGGATTTGAAAAGAGTACGCAGACATTGTCAAAGTCAGCTGCATTCTCAAGGAAGCTTACACAGTTTTTCAAATATGATATCAATAATATATTGAAAAATGGTGAGTATAAAATACCATGTTTTGATAGTGGAGTTGATGAAAATGAGACTAGAAAAATAGCTATAATATACTCAGGTGGTGATGATGTATTTGTAGTTGGTGCTTGGAAAGATGTTTTGGAGTTTGGAATTGACTTGTATAAAACTCTAAAAGAGTATACTCAGGGAACACTTACTATTTCAGCGGGGCTTGGAATGTATATGCCAAAATATCCTATATCATATATGGCGGAAAAAACAGGTGAACTTGAGGATTGCTCAAAGAAGCTGGATGGTAAAAATGCTATAACACTTTTTGATAAGGATAATTCATATCACTGGGATGAATTTGTTGATAAAGTAATAGGAGAAAAGTTTGCCATAATAAGTAAGTTTTTCTCTACTGTAGAAGACAAGGGAAAGAGTCTTTTGTACAATCTCTTAGAGCTATTTAGAAATAGAGATAAGAAAATTAATTTGGCAAGGATGGCATATACTCTTGCCAGAATGGAGCCTAAGGGAAAAGTAAGTGAAGAAGAAAAAGATGTATATCAAATTTTCAAAGAGAAACTATATGATTGGATGTTTGACGACAATGATACAAAGCAGGCGATAACAGCAATCTATATCTATAGCTATTTGATAAGAAATGAGGAGGAGAAATAGATGGGTGGAAATAACAACAATTTTACTAATAATAGGGGGAAATCAAATACAGAAAAAAAGAGAACTCCTATAGACCTTAACAAAGAAAACTATGTAGAGCAGGCAGAAAAAGTAATACAGAGCCTTATAGATGAAAATGGAAGAAATAAGATTTTGACAACATCAAAGATAAGAAAGCTTTTGTCAATGGTTAGCGATATGTATACAAAAGCAAAACGTCTAAAGACAAATACATTGGATTCAGAGTGGCTTACAAAAATACAATATTTTAAAATGCACACTATATACGAAGCCGGAAGAGAATCAACTGTAAAGAAATTTGTAGAAGAGGCACAGATTATAGAACAAATAGATAGCATAAAAGCAGATAAGGATAGGCTTATTTTATTCTGTCATTATATGGAAGCATTGGTAGCATATAGAAAATTTTTAGGTGGAAGGGACGAATAGGAGGATATATATGTTTGGAAAACTTGAAATTAGTGGGAAAATAGAATCATTGACAGGGTTACATATTGGTGGTGGATCACAGTTTGCAGCTATAGGAGCTGTAGATTCGGTTGTAGTAAAGGATATAGATGAGGACTTTCCTATGATACCGGGCAGCAGCTTGAAGGGAAAACTTAGATCCTTACTTTCAAGGCAGCTAAATGACGGCGGATTGTCAAAAGACCATAATAGTGATAATGAAGTGATAAAAAGGCTTTTTGGACATTCAGATAAGAATGGACCAAAAACAGGTAGAGTTTATTTCTCAGATATATTTATCAGCAAGGAAAGTAAGGAAAGATTGAAAGCAGAGTCTTTGGATGCTACAGAAGTTAAGTTTGAGAACACCATATCAAGACTTACAGGGGTGGCCAATCCAAGACAGATAGAGAGAGCTATTAAAGGTATAGAGTATCATATGAGCCTTATATACAATATAGAAGATGAAAGTGAAATAGAGGAAGACTTTAATACTCTGAGACTTGGTTTTAAGCTTTTAAAATATGATTATCTTGGGGCAGCAGGTTCAAGAGGTTATGGTAGAGTGGATATAAAGGATTTTGAAGTAAAGCCTTTGATAGTAATGTGGATGACGGAAAAGTTGAGAAATTAGTGGAAAGCTGTAAAAATATATTAAAGGAAGTGTAGTATGAACTATAAAATACTAAAGTTAGAGTTTACTACAGCTGTACATTTTGGAGGTGGTGGATTAGAAAAAGGCCAAAATGTACTAAATGCAGACACATTATTTTCAGTTTTATTTATAGAGGCATTAAAGTATGGTGAATCAGATAGATTGCTGGATATTTGTAAAAGTGGCAAACTAAAAATATCAAATGCATTTCCATATATTGGCAAGGAGTATTATTTGCCCAAGCCTATAATTCGCTTGGATAATGATAATGATGGAGATTCTATAAGAAAAAAAGCTTTAAAAAAATTGAGATATATACCACTATCAAAGTTTGAAAGTTTTATAAATGGGAAATTGAATATAGAAGAAGAGTCAGATTCATTCGGGGAAAAATTTGGTGAGTTCACCTTACTTGAGAAGGTGTCCATGTTAACTGCGGGGGAGAATGATGTAAACAACCTGTATGCTGTAGAAGTATTCAAATATAAAAAAGGAAGTGGTCTTTATCTATTTGTAGGTTTTGAAGATGAAAAGGACTTTGAAATGGTAAAGAGACTGATGAATAGTATTTCATATACCGGTATTGGAGGGAAAATCTCATCAGGATATGGAAAGTATGTTCTGTGTGAGGATACACCGAACAGTAATATAGTAAAAAAATTTGAGGATATAGGTGATTATAAGGATATTATGTCTTTATCACTATGTCTTCCAAATGAAGATGAACTGAAAAAAAGCCTTGAGGATGCCTCTTATACCGTTGTGAAGAGGAGTGGATTTATAGCTTCTTCAAAATACGCTGATACATACAGAAAAAAGAAAGACCTGTATATGCTTGAGGTAGGATCAGTATACAAAAATATCTTTGAAGGGGATATTTATGATGTTTCAGGAAAAAATAAAGGGACACATCCGGTATATAGATATGGTAAACCATTCTTTATGGGGGTAAGGTGATGGCAAAATTTCTAAAAAAATATAATATAGAGCTAGAAACTATAGGACCGGTCTTTATTGGAAGTGGATATACAATAAACAAAAAAGAAGCTTTATTTAAGAAGGATAAAGTTGTTATCATAGATACCAGACTTATGTTTGATTATTTTATTAAAAAAAATTTATTGAAGAAGTATCAGGAATACATGTTAGATACAGGTAAGGACTTGGCTGTATTTTTCAAGGATAACAATATAGACGAAAAAATTTATAAAAACTGGAATGTCAAAGAACTCAGTCTTGGAGATACTAAGGGTACAGATGATGGAGATGTGAAGGGTAGAGGTATAGAAAGATTTGTAAGAGATGGTAATGGAAAGATATATGTACCCGGAAGCAGTTTGAAGGGCATGCTGAGAACAATACTTACAGGAGCATATATTATACAGAATTCAGATTGTGGAATATCCAATAAGCTTAGTGAGGCAGAATTGGGATTGGGTAATAATCCAAGTAAAAAAGAGTTGGAGAAAACTTACAAGGATTCCTTAAGCGATATTGATATAGATATTTTCCATAAGAACTTATTCTCTGACTCAAATAATAGAATAGATAATAAAATAAATGATACTTTACGAGGTTTCATGGTGTCTGACAGCGAATATATATCGGATGAAGATATGTGTGTATGTCAAAAGGTTGACATAAGCTTGGACGGAACTGAAATTGCTATTCCACTTTATAGGGAATGCATAAAGCCGGGGGTTACTATAAGATTCAGTATTACTGTAGACAGTAATTTTTGTGACTATGATAAAGAAAAAATTATAAAATCTATAGGTTGTTTCTATGAAAATTATTGGAACAAGGTTTCAAAGCAATTTAAAAAGGCACCTATCAGTAATGATAAGTATACATGCTTTTTGGGAGGAGGAGCAGGATTTGAAAGTAAGACTATAATATATTCAAGCTTTGACAGAAAAAAGGCAGTAGATTTTACATCAAATATTCTAATCGTACTCTTTCCTGATGCCAAACATGATAAAGATACAGATGTATCACCAAGAGTAGTAAATTGTACTAAGTATAATAGTAATAAATATCTATTTGGAGCATGTAGTCTAAGAAAGTTTGAAGAGGAACAAATGGATTTTGTATAGGAGGGAGTATGTCCTGCCTTTATATTACAGAACAAGGATCAAAGATTACCACATTAGCCGGTAAAATAATAGTAGAATGTAAAGACGGCACGACTCAAGTGTTTCCTAAGGAAACACTTGAGTCTATCATGCTCTTTGGAAATATTTCCATGACTGTGCCTGTACAGAAGAAGAGTATATAAGATGTATGAAGATAGTGAAGTCATAACTTATGGAAAAGTAGATGAGGCAGTGTTTGACGAGGTGATAATAGTATAGTTAAACTTATAAAGATAGGGTGAGAGTTTATTATGGAAAATAAATTTATATTATTAAGGCGTGATGGCAAAGAATTAAAATATGATAAAGATGAAGTGTGGGTAAAAGAACTTATAAAAATAGATGCAGCTATGGCTTTGGCACCTATTGACGACGAGTCTGTCGCACAAATAAATAATACTTTTTATAACGAATTAATATCATTAAGCCAAAAGCTGGGAAGAAATAGATTTGAAAGTAAGGAGTGGCATAGTTGTATCAAAAATGCCTTGTCTGAATATCCGGAGATTGCAGATGTTTTTCTATACACAACAAAGGAAGTCAATGCAGATATATATGAGCAAATATGCAAGCAGATGAGTAAGATTATCTATGACGGTGATAGAAGCAATGGAAGTATGGACAGCAGTCTGGTTTCAAGTAAACGAGCTCTTATAGTAGATGCTGTAGAAAAAATCACTTATAGCAATTATCACTTAACACCTGAACAAAGAGAGGCATTAAAGGATGGATATATCTATATTCATGATATGGGCTTTAGAAGAGATACTATAAACTGTTGCTTATTTGATATGGAGAAGGTTTTAGATGGTGGCTTTGAAATGGGGGAAATGTGGTATGATGAGCCTGAAACCCTAAGTGAGGCATTTGATGTAATTGCAAGTATATCTATGAATGCAGTGGCACAGATTTATGGCGGCTTTACTATTTCACAGATAGATGAGTTGCTGTCAAAGTATGCGAAAAAAAGTTATGATGTTTATTATAAAGAGTATATAGATGCAGGCATAAATAAGGAGAAGGCAGACAATTTGGCAAGTAATAGATTGGAAATGGATTTTGAAAAAGGATTTTTTTCATTAGAAGCCAAGTTCAATTCCTTGATTTCACCAAGGGGTGACTATCCATTTATAACTATATCCTTTGGCATCGGTAAAGACAAATATTCACAAATGGCAACAGTAGCAGCACTTAAAGTAAGGAAGGGGGGGCATGGAAAAGAAGGATTCAAAAAGCCTGTATTATTTCCAAAGCTTGTTTTTCTTTATGATAAAAATCTTCATGGTAAAGGAAAGGAACTGTATTATCTTTTTCAAAATGCGATAGATTGTTCAAGTAAGGTAATGTATCCTGAATATCTGAGTTTGACCGGTGAAAAAGGTATAGTATCAGAAGTCTACAAGAAGTATGGTAAGGTAATAAGCCCTATGTGCTGTAGAGCATTTCTTACTAAATGGTTTGAAAAAGGTGGAGAAACACCTGTAGATGAAAGTGATGTTCCTGTATTTATAGGTAGGTTTAACATAGGTGTAGTATCAATGAACTTACCTATGATTCTAGCAAAGAGTAGGAAGACCGGTGAAGATTTTTATAGTGTGCTCGAGTATTATCTAAATATTATTAGAAATATTCATAAGAGAACATATAAATTCCTCTCTGAGAAAAAGGCCTATACCAATCCTCTGGCATTTATGCAAGGTGGTATATATGGTGGTAATCTAAATAGAGATGATAAAATAGAGCCATTATTAAAAAGTGCTACAGCCTCATATGGTATTACTGCTCTTAATGAATTACAATATTTATATAATGGTAAATCTATTGTGGAAGATGGTAAATTTGCTCTGGAAGTAGTTAAATACATAAACAAAAGAGTATTAGAGTATCAAGCCAAAGACCATATACAATATTCTGTTTATGGTACACCGGCAGAAAGTTTATGTGGAAAGCAGGTGAATTCCTTTAGAGAAAAATATGGTGAGATTGAAAATGTCAGTGATAGGGATTACTTTTCAAATTCATTCCATTGCCATGTGTCAGAAGATATAACACAAATAGAAAAACAAAATTATGAATACAGATTTTGGGATTTATTTAATGGCGGAAAGATACAATATGTGCGAGTTGATGTGCCATATAATATAGAAGCATTGGAGGCATATGTTACCCATGCTATGGAACTTGGGCTATATGAAGGAATAAATATTTCATTAGCATATTGTGATAACTGTGGGTATCAATGGAACAATAAGGGATCTGATAGACCGGATACTTGTCCTAGATGTGGCAAAAAGGAAATGACTATGATAGATAGAATGTGTGGATATATAGCTTTTACTAAAATTCATGGCAAGTCTAGGCTAAATGATGCTAAGATGGCAGAGATACAAGATCGTATATCAATGTAGAAATTTTTGATCAGATAAAGTAATAAATACTTGGACAAAACATAGTCATATGATAAACTAGTGTAGTCTTAGAGTGAGTCTGAGATGATTTAATAAATATTTTTTGTTATATATACTTTAGCGTGTATTTATATTCAGATTTTTGTGATTTTGAGACGGCCCTTATAAATAAAGGCTTTGTAGCACCTGATGTAACAAATATCACACGAAATTTACTGAAAATCGATTGTTAGATTTTAGGCACGCTAAAGCCACTTTAAAGCCTTGTGTTATAAGGGTTTAGAGGGGGTAGGGTTTACAAAAGATAACCCCGATAAGGGGACGGAAACCTCTGAATTTCTATCTCAGGATTAAATAGTATCAATAATGTTTACAAAAGATAACCCCGATAAGGGGACGGAAACTAAAAACATATTGGCACTGTGTATATGGATTTAAAATAGTTTACAAAAGATAACCCCGATAAGGGGACGGAAACCTGTGATAAAACCTGTTAACTCTGACACTTTTGTTGGTTTACAAAAGATAACCCCGATAAGGGGACGGAAACCCCTGTATTCTCTTCGTATGTAAACTCTTCTGTTCTTTTGTTTACAAAAAGATAACCCCTGATAAGGGGACGGAAACTTTACAGAAAGGAGATTTTGATAATGTATGATTAATATGTTTTACAAAAGATAACCCCGATAAGGGGACGGAAACTAATTTTTGATATTATATCCAGTAAACCGTTGCATTTCGTTTACAAAAAGATAACCCCGATAAGGGGACGGAAACTTATATTACTACTGATTACGGAATCTCCATCCATCAGGTTTACAAAAGATAACCCCGATAAGGGGACGGAAACTCTTATCAGGCGTTGTTCTTTAAAGCATACCCAAAACATTAGTTTACAAAAAGATAACCCCGATAAGGGGACGGAAACTATTATCTGATAAACTAGATTCAGTTACCAATAAATGTTTACAAAAGATAACCCCGATAAGGGGACGGAAACAATATGTTAGAAATCAGAAGTTTAATGCAGATTATGATCTAAAAAGTTTACAAAAGATAACCCCTGATAAGGGGACGGAAACTTTCTTAGCCAACACATCGTTAGCTAATCCATCCATAACTGTTTACAAAAAGATAACCCCTGATAAGGGGACGGAAACTTAGAATACTGGTTTTCTAAACTAGTATTCAATGGATTGTTTACAAAAGATAACCCCGATAAGGGGACGGAAACACTAATTTCTTTGAAGTTACTGAAACAGACTTCAGTAACTGTTTACAAAAGATAACCCCTGATAAGGGGACGGAAACAACTTAAATCATTATTCTTCTGAGGTCTTTTTCTTTCTGTTTACAAAAGATAACCCCTGATAAGGGGACGGAAACGGAGAAATATAATCACCTCTCAAAGCATCGATAAAAGTTTACAAAAGATAACCCCGATAAGGGGACGGAAACAATAGAGCAGTACTGTATGATGGTGGACAAGGTACACCAGTTTACAAAAAGATAACCCCTGATAAGGGGACGGAAACAACTTTAACTGATGTAGAAGTACCAGGAACTAATTTATTCGTTTACAAAAAGATAACCCCGATAAGGGGACGGAAACGAGATAAAAAGACAGAGTGTTAATGTAGAAATGGAGGTAGTTTACAAAAGATAACCCCGATAAGGGGACGGAAACGGTGAAAAAGTTCAACACAAGAAGAAGGAAGAATTTGTTTACAAAAGATAACCCCGATAAGGGGACGGAAACGTGTAGTCCCATCTACCTTGGTTACACACCCACACTTTCGTTTACAAAAGATAACCCCTGATAAGGGGACGGAAACGAATGCTGTATTGCCGTTAAACATAAAAAAATTCTCCTTCGTTTACAAAAAGATAACCCCTGATAAGGGGACGGAAACTCAAACCAATAATCACTATGAGAAAAATGGGTATTAAGGTTTACAAAAGATAACCCCGATAAGGGGACGGAAACTAGCCGCAACCGCCTCCCCGTTGGAAAGGGCTTCCGTTTACAGAAACTAACCCCGATAAGGGGACTATTTAAGAATATTGTTATTGAAAAATATTTATATTCATCATAAAATAAAGTCAAGTGAATAGAACTTATTTTATTTCTATTTTTATTCTCAAATTTTATTTTTAAAACAATTTCTATTAAATCAAATCAGTAATATTATAGGGAGGTCGTGTGAAGGGCAACATGGAAAAAGATATTACACAAAAGACACTTGAAAAGTATAATGATGTATTCGCAGATATTATAAATGTGTTACTGTTTAACGGTGAGAAAATAGTAACTGAAGACAGCTTGATAGATGCACTGCCGGGAAGTACTTTAAAGATGGATGGCAGGATAAGGACACAGTATAGGGATATTGCAAAATATTGGCATAACAGTAAGATAAAATTATCAATGTTCGGATTGGAGAATCAGACAAAACCGGAAAAGAGAATGCCGTTTAGGGTCTTTGGATATGACGGAACAGAGTATGTTAGGCAGGCCAAAAAAGAGAATAACAAAGAAGTACTTTATCCTGTGATTACATTAGTATTATATTTTGGGTATAATAGTAGATGGAATCAGCCAAAGAGCTTATTTGAACTTTTGGAAATAGATGAAAGGATTAAACCATATGTTAATGATTTCAAAATGAATATATTTGAAATAGCATATCTTGACAGAGAAAAGATAGATATGTTTAAGAGTGACTTTTGGATACTGGCTGATTATTTGTATCAGATGCGTGTAAATAAAAACTATGTAGCGGGAGATACAGTAATTGAGCATGTGGATGAACTTTTGATGCTGATGTCTGCGATGACGAATGATTACAGATTTGAAGAAACTATAAACGAAGTGAAAGGAAAGGAGCATTTAACTATGTGTGAGGTACTTGACAGAGTAGAAGCAAGGGGAATAGAAAAAGGAATAGAAAAGGGAATTGAAAAAGGAAGAGTAGAAGGTATTAAAGAGGGAATTAAAAAAGGCACTATAAATGTTCTTATTTCTCTGGTAAAGGATGGAATTTTAAGCATTTCGGATGCGGCAAAAAGAGCTGATATGAGTGTTGCAGAATTTAAAAAGTATACAGACAGGTAAAAATAAATACATAGAAAATGGCTCAATATTATGTTACACTTCATATGAAACAGTTTTCATATGGAGTGCTTGTTTTTGAGGGAAGATTAGTATAAAAACTAAAAATAAGTAAAGTTAAGTATATGAGGTGAATACTTATGCAAGAGTTTAAAAATTGGAAGCCACCGGTACTGCCTAAGGAGATAGAGCAGGCTGATGTACCGGGAAGTAAGGTTGTTATAACAGAGTATCATATTGACAGAGCAGGCAGGATTTTCCCTGATTTGCTTGATGAGATTGAAAAAGTTAAGAGTAAAAACGGTAACGGAAAGGTTGTTGTATCTGTATCAGGTTGTTCAGGTGTTGGAAAATCAGGAATAGCCGCAGTACTTTCATTTTATTTAAATGATATAGGAATAGGAAGCTATATTTTGGGTGGAGACAATTACCCGCGAAGAATTCCTGAGTACAATGATGCAGAGCGCTTACATATTTTTAGAGAAGGCGGATTAAAAGGACTGGTAAAGGACGGAGAGTACAATAAAGAACGTTTTCAAATAGTTCATAAGCTGCAAGAAGAGGGTAATGATGCAGATCCTGAAAATATAAAAAAATATCCATGGTACAAGTCATATATAAACGGTGGACGTAATGCACTTAAGGAGTATCTCGGTACAGGCAATGAGCTTGCATTTAAGGAAGTTGAGGATGTTGTTGACCAATTTAAATCAGGAGCGGAAAAAATCTGGTTAAAGAGAATGGGAAGAAGTAATACACAGATATGGTATGATGATGTGGATTTCAAGGATGTAGGAGTTCTTTTAATTGAATGGACACATGGAAACAGTGATTGCTTCAATGGAGTCGATATTCCGATACTTATACACAATACTCCGGCAGAAACTTTGAAATACAGACTTTTAAGGAATCGTGACTGTGGAATTGACAGTCCGTTTACAACCATGGTACTTGATATAGAGCAGGAATCGCTTGTAAATCAGGCACATAAGGCAAAGATAATTATTACTCCAAGCGGTGACAGACTAAGCTATGAAGAATATTGTAAATATATAGGAATGTAGGTGGGTAGTGTGAGTAAAAATAATAACAGTCCAATGCTTAATGCATATCCTGACAGTCTTGGTGGGAACTTAAGTGATATTGCAAATTTCCTCAGTAAAAACGAGTTAAAGGATGTATTTTCATCATTTTACATACTCCCAAGTCTCTTCCATACTGATCTGGATAGAGGCTTTTCAGTAATTGATTATTCTTTAAATGAGCTTTTTGCTAAAAAAGAGGATTTGAAAAAGCTTAATGAGCTTGGAATTGATTTAAAACTTGATTTTATACTAAATCATGCTTCGGTGCTTTCCAAACAGTTTCAGGATATTATAAAAAATGGAGAAGAATCAAAATATAGAGATTTTTTTATTGACTGGAATAAGTTCTGGGATGGATGTGGCGAAATGACAGATGATGGCTATATACAGCCAAGAGCAGAACTTATAAAGGATATGTTCTTTAGAAAACCTGGACTTCCTATACTTATGGTTCGTTTTCCAAATGGCAAAGAAGTTCCATATTGGAATACATTTTATCAGGAAGTAAGATATCCTTCTGTAGATGCTATAGATATAAGAAATATGATTGCTGTGCAGTATAGTATTGCAGAGGGGCTTGCAAAACTGTTAAATACGGGGTTTTTAGAAGGTAAATCTCCGGCGGAAATTTTAAAAGAGGATAAAGTATTTGCAGATAGGCTCTCTGATACTCAAAAGGAAGCTCTTTGTGAGAAGCTGGAGTCAGAGAGGAAAATATCTGGGACAAATGGATCTAAACATCAAATCTCCACTTGTATGGGAGTTTTATGATAATACTTTGAAAACACTGGCAGATTATGGAGCAAAGATTGTAAGATTGGATGCCTTTGCCTATGCCCCAAAGGAAGTAGGAGAGAAGAATTTCTTGAATGAGCCGGCTACTTGGAATGTACTTACAAAGGTAAGAGAGATGGCTGATAAATACAATGTGAGACTGTTACCTGAGATTCATGCAAGCTATGAGGAAAAAATCTATGAGAAGATTGCAAATAAGGGTTATATGACTTATGATTTCTTCCTTCCGGGACTTATTATAGATGCCTTTGAACAGCAATCAGGTGAGGTTCTAAAAAAATGGGCTGATGAGCTTGTGGAAAAGAAGATAAATGTTGTAAACATGCTGGGATGTCATGATGGGATACCTCTACTTGATTTAAAGGGACTTATTAGTGAGGAAAGGATTCAATCCATCATAGATACTGTTGTCAAGAGAGGTGGATATGTAAAGGATCTGCATGGTCAAAAGAATGTATACTATCAGGTAAATGCAACCTACTACAGTGCACTTGGTGAAGAAGACAAGAGAATGCTTCTTGCCAGAGCTATTCAAATCTTTATGCCGGGTAAGCTACAGGTGTGGTATTTGGATCTATTTGCAGGAAAGAATGACCATGAGCGGTAAAGAGAGCAGGAGCAGGTGGACATAAGGAAATCAACCGTACAAATCTGACTTTAGAAGAGATAGAAGCAGGTTTACAAAGAGAGGTTGTACAAAAACAGCTTGAAATGCTTAGATTCCGAAATACATTTTCTGTATTTTCAAATGATAGTGAATTTACTATGAAATGTGATGGAAGTAAGATCTTTATTGAGTGGAAAAACGAGGACAGTAGTGCAGTTCTTGAGGGAGATTTAACAAGCTTTGCCTTTAATATTATAGGTGAAAAGGATGGGAAAGTTATTTATAAAGAAAAATTTCTTATAATAAATAAAAAGAACAAGTTCAGCTTTTTATGGCTGAACTTGTTCTGTATTAAAAAGTAGTTTAATTTTATTAATTTAAAAACAATGCTGAATTTATTTTTGACATTTGTGCCGGTAGTGTAGAAATCTTTTTTACAAGTAGTAAAAATTCCAGTTTGTTTGTATCATTTTTGACATCAGGTATAGAATCAAGCATGGATAAGACATTATCATAGCTTGAGCTACCCTTAAACTCTGAGTCACGAAGTAGCATACCGGTTTCTACTATAGCGGCTGCAAACTTCATATTATCAGACATATTCTCTTTGATACTGTCAGAAGTAACAGGATAGCTTAGTTCCTTACTTGTATCAGAATCAGGCTCTTTATATCTTACTGCTATATTTAAAAGGTCATCAGAATCAGTTTCAACACCATTTTGATATTTGAGATCAGAGCCTATCTCCATAGGAGAGTCTTTATCCACTATTTCATATAGTACAGTAACTCTATGCCCGGAACCTATTTCACCTCCATCCTTGGTATCGTCCTTAAAATCTTCATCATCCATTATACGATTTTCATATCCGATAAGCCTATAACCCTTTATAAACTTAGGATTGAACTCAAGCTGAAATTTAACATCTTTTGCTACAGTGAAGAAATTGGCACCAAGTTCTTCTGAGAGTACTTTCTTTGCTTCAAATCTGGAATCGATATAGGAATAATTTCCATTGCCATTGTCGGCAAGTGCTTCCATTTTATTGTCTTTTATATTTTCAGTACCGAATCCCAGAACAGAAAGAAAAACACCGCTTTCTTTTTCTTTTTTGATAAGTCTTGTAAGCTCACCTTCACTTGTGATACCTACATTCAAATCTCCATCTGTGGCAAGTATAACTCGGTTATTTCCATCTGCTTTAAAGTACTTTCTTGCAATTTCATAAGCGGTCTTGATACCATCAGCTCCTGCGGTACTTCCGCCTGCTTCCAGATCTTCTATAGCAGCCATAATCTCCCTGGAGTCAGAACCCTTTGCACCTTCCAAAACAACTTGATCATATCCGGCATATGTGACTATTGACACTGTATCATTTTCTTTCAACTGTTCACATAGAAGTAAAAATGCATTTTTAACAAGTGGCAATTTGTCAGGTTCATCCATAGATCCTGATACATCTATAAGAAATACAAGGTTTGAAGGTTTCTTTTCAAGTTCATCCACCTGTTTTGCCTGCATACCTACCATCATAAGCTTGGTATCGGGGTTCCATGGGCAGGCAGAAATCTCTGTAGTAACTGAGAAAGGTTCACCATCCTTTGGCTGTGGATAGTCATAGTGGAAATAGTTTAACATTTCTTCTATTCTAACTGCATCAGCAGGTGGTAGCTCTCCAGAGTTTACAAATCTTCTGATATTTGCATAAGAAGCCGTGTCTACATCCGCTGCAAATGTAGATAGTGGTGAAGTAGCCACAGCTTTGAAGTTGCTTTCATCAATAGCATTGTATTCCTCAGTATTATATGCCACCTGAGGAATATAATAATCTGACACCTCAACTGTCTTTCCGGTTGCATATTCAGCACCATCGTTTGATGTTTTATCATATCTCTGACCACAGCCTGTAAACAGTATACTGAGTGACAATATCATTACTCCGGCACCAATTCTACAATAAATTGATTTTTTCTTCATATACTCATCCTCCAAATAAAACAATTACGATCAATAACTTACTATAATATTAACATTAACATGGAGATAATAAATGTAGAATAGTGTAATTATTTATTAAAAAAATAAATAATTATTACACTGAAATACTACTTTAATTTGTTATTGTTTAATAAAGAAAATATTATTGATTTATTGTATAAATCAATAATAACTATAAAAAAATTTTTTTGACTTTCACTAAAAAAACATTTTTTTAGTTGAGTCGTATATAGCTAATATTGTCTATTTCTCTTGATATTACTTTATTAGAGTATCATAATATTATTATAACACTTTGAATTCAGAGGCGAAAATATGGAGAGTGAATTATAAAAGCTCAATATTTGAAAGGGAGCTTATTAGAATGAGTCGAAAGACAGCTATGAAGATGGGCAGGCCCATAGCGGATAAAATAACAAAAGCTGAGAGTGTGGTAGTGAAAACAAAGAAAGGCACAAATACAGCAGGAACCTTTGTTTGCAACCATCTTATGCATGGTGTACTCTATACATTGGCAAAGAAATATCCTCATATAAAGGGTGGATTTACACATGTTCCTTTTATACCTGCACAGGCAGCAAGAAGAACACCGGTAGCTCCATATATGGCACTTGAGGATATAAGGAGAGGACTTGAAGCTGCAATAGTTGATATTGATAAGAATTTTGATGCAGATATAAATGTAAATGGTGGTAAAGAGTTTTAATATAAAATTAAACCTGCTTTGGAATGCCGAGGCAGTTTTTTATTCAAAAATTGTGCAAAATAAATTTACAAAATTAACGATTGTTACAGAAAAATATTTAAAAAAATACTATACTGCAATAGTAGTGAATGTTTAAGCTTTTACCATAAAGGAGATAGGTATGGATAAGTTTTTAAAAAATATAAATCATGAAGAAGTTTTAAAATTAGCGGATTTAGTTCAGGCAACAGACGGACAGGTAGTATCAAAGACTTTGGCACAGAATAAGTATGTAAGTATTACAGTTTTTGCATTTTCAAAGGGTGAGGAGATTTCTACACATGAATCTGATGGAGATGCACTGGTTACAGTGCTTGAGGGAACAGGAAAGTTCATTGTAGACGGAAAAGAATATATTTTGAATGCAGGTGAGAGTGTGGTAATGCCTTCGAGAAAGCCACATTCAGTGCATGCGATTGAAAGTTTTAAGATGCAGCTTACAGTTGTTTTCCCGTTAGAAAGATAAAAAAGTAAAGGAATAAAAAATATGAGTGCAATACTGGGTCCAATACATCATTGGCTTTTTAGAAAGATAAAGATACAAAACGATTTAACAAATACTTTGATAACTACAGCAAAGGACAAAGGCTTGAATACAGCAGTTCTTGCCGATATAGATGAGAAGTTTGGTTCGCTTCCTGAGGGTGATCTTGGAAATATCATAGATCCTACCAATATTCACGGCTGGTTACAGGATAAGATAGCTATAGTAGAGAGAAGACTTGCATATGTTGCAAAGAATCTTACAGAGGGAAATCCTGATGCTATCGGCATTATCTGTGAAAGTGCAAGGACTTTCGGTAAGGAAAATGCTATAGGAAGCGGAGCTTCACCTGTTGACGGTTTTGAGTATTATGAGAATACATTTGTAAGCGGAATGCCATGTGACGGTGTAAATATGGTTGTGAATGAGGACAGTGATGAGCTTATGTGGCAGGAAACTGTGGATATTCACAAGCAGTACTGGGATGAAGTAGGAGCAGATGTATCACTGTTTTATGAAATAAGAAATGCTATGATAGAAGGTGTGTTTGATGGTAGCGGTCTGACATATTATGCCTTGGGAAATGGCTCATATAAGTTGGTAAGGGAGTAATATGTACGGAATAGAAATTTTAGTAGATGAACACAAGAACATAATAGAGTTTTGTAAGAGCCTGAAATCTATGTGCTGCTCAATCATAGAAGGAAGTGAAGTGGATACGAAACTTGTAAGAGAATGTGTGGATTTTGGTAAGACATATGCAGATCACCTTCATCATGGAAAGGAAGAGAAGATTCTTTTTAAAATTATGATGGAAAAGCTGGGTCCTGTAGCTGATAAGCTTATAAGAAACGGTATGATTGTAGAGCATGACCTCGGTAGACTTCATATGAACGAGCTTTTGGAAGCTGCTGACAGATATGAAAAGGATCCATCCACACAAAATAAGCTTGATATAATAGCAAATGCAGCAGGATATGCGACACTTCTTAACAGACATATAGGAAAAGAAGATGAGGTGGTATATACATTTGCCGAGAGAGCACTTTCTGCCGAGGATAAGGAGAGAGTGGATGTGGAAACAAAGAAATTTGACAATGATCCTGAGAATAAAGCAAATGTAGCTAAATACCTTGAGTGGTTTGAGGGATTCAGAAGAAAATATCCTGCAAGATAAAAAAATATAGATTTATAATTTATAGAATTAAGAAGAACATTGATCATTATTTGTATGAAAATGGTTTTCTTAATTCTTTTTATTGTAAATTAAGAGTTATATTTAATTATAAAAAAATACTATTTAACAAGTAGATATACAAAAAGTTATTTATATTGATTAAATAACAAATATTTTGAAAAAAATGATACAATAATATGAGCAGAAAGGTGATATTATGAATTACAAAAAGTATAAAAAAAGAAAGTGAAGAGCTATGGGCAAAAAATAAATATTATGTACTAAGCAAATCTCATAAAGTATATCTGGAGATAAGGGCGTATTTGAGGGAAAAAGAACCGGATGTTTTATGGGTAAATAAAAAAATACAGGAAGCAAGAGATATGAAGGAGAGTAAAAAAGATTTTAGTAATGCCGTTCTTCATATATGGGGATATTTCAAAAAAGAAGCAAGCACAATGGAAAAAGCGGATATTATTTGATATATTAAATGAATATATCAAAGGGGAAAATAACAGGGAAGCTGTAATTGAGTACCTTAATACTTTACTGAAAAAATACCCCAATGAATATTTAGAGAAATCCACTTTATTAACAGGAGAATAATATGAGACTATGGCATGAAGAACTTATCCACTTATTACCAAAAAATCAGCTTCTTGGACAACATAGGGAATGTTGTGCTCTAAGGGGCAACGGATGGAAAAAGAAACATAAAACTGTGGACTATGTGTTTTCATATTCCCCATATCATTTATTTGTATATCATTCATTGGTTATAGAGGAAATGGAGAAAAGAGGATATAATGTTTCTGTGGAATGGAAGGATAAAAATTATAGAGGAAAAACAGCAGAAAAGCATGATAATCTTAAAGAGGAAATTATAGACAGCCCGATTTATAAGGAGCATAATAGTAAATATCTGGCTGAATGTATAGAAAATTTAGAAAAGAAAGGTATACGTTTAAAAGTATAGTTGTTTAGAGGAGATGATGAGTTGAAATATTATAAAAAAATAAGACTTGCAAACAATATGCTTTGTATTATAAGAAATGCTACAATGGACGACGCTAAAAGTGTGCTTGAGAATACAAAGAATATCCGTGAGGAAACAGACTTCCTCCTTTCTTATCCGGATGAAATAAATTTTAGTGTTGAGGAAAAAGAGGAATTCCTTGAAGATAAAGAAAACAGCTCCTGTGAGATACAAATTTGTGCACTTGTTGATGATAGAATTATTGGTTTAGCCGGAATTTCTGCGGTTGGCTCAAAAGACAAGGTAAAGCATCGTGCAGAGTTCGGGATAAGTATTGAAAAAGCATATAATGGAAAAGGCATAGGCACTGCATTAACAAAGGCATGTATTGAATGTGCAAAAACTGCCGGCTATAGACAATTGGAACTTGAAGTGGTTGCTGAAAATAAAAATGCGATTGCACTTTATAAAAAATTTGGATTCAATGAAATTGGTTGTAATCCGAGAGGATTTTGTTCTCGTTATACCGGATGGCAGGAACTTATATCCATGTTATTGGTGTTGGATTAAATATTGGTGTGTATTTGAAAAGATATATTAGATAACTAATGTTCACCTGATTAAATAACTATAAAAAGAGGATGTCGCATGCGACATCCTCTAAATTTTTATCTGCTCTGTGTCCAAACACCGCTTCCATCTACATAGTAACGGTTGTTATCAACCCATTGATTTGTAAGCATCTTACCAAGATTGCTGTTATTCTCTGTACTGAGCCAGTACCACTTTCCTGAATATGGGCTCTTAAGCCAACCTGTCACCATATAACCTCTGTTATCGAAATAATACCAGTTGCCATTGATTTCCTGCCAGTTGTTTGTAGTATAGCTTTTATTGGCATTGATATACCACCAGCCTACATTATCTTTTAACCATGCACCTGTAGCACTAGCACTTGAACCATTAGGTCCTGTAGAACTTCCATTGTTTGAACTTGACTGTCCACCTAAGGTTGCTAAAATATCTTCGTCTACATCAAACTCATCTGACTCTGTCCAGTTACCTTTTGATCCATTGCTTGTCAAAGCACGAATCTTTACAGTATAGCTACCCTTACCGTTCTCACGGATCTTACTACGGAAATCATAGTTTGTAGCAGAAGTTGTAATAGTATCCTTTAAAGAATTATTTCGATAGAACCTTAATTCATACTGCTTTGCATACTCTGCCTTTTCCCAACTAACAACAGGGCTGTCATCATCACCCCAAGATACATCACTTACCTCAAGTCCACCGTCATCACCTGAACCAATCTTTGGTAGAGTTAGTGTAACTGAAAGTGTACTGCTGCTTGCGGAAACTTTACTAATAGTAGCTCCCTTACCACTCTTATCCTCAAGTGTAACATTTCCTGAAGTGGTACCCTTGAATGTGTAGTCCTCCTCAGGCTTTATCTTTAATGTAACTTTTGGTCTCTTGCCGTACTCAGTATTGGTAACCGAGGATACTGTTATATCTCCAACACCTGTACTGTCACTGTCTACATCAACATTGTTGGGCTTTATGTTTGGTGAAAGATCATAATCTATACTGATCTTAACATTTTGTACTACGGTTTTTGTGTTTTTCGCAAAAGCCATACCGGACATTCCAAGAATCATTGAAGCTGTCAAGACTGCTGATGCGATTTTCTTTAAATGATTTCGTATCATTTTGCCTCCATTCTGCAGTTTTACCTGCTGATTAATATTTTTATGTTATGCTTATATTCTAAATGATTCTTTGTATAAAATATAGTCCTTTAGACTTAAGTTTATCTTACTATATTGTAACTAAATTTGAATTTCAACGAAAATAACAGAATAAATTTTTAAAGAATAACAGAATATTGTTTACAACATTAGTTTTTTTATCAAAATTATCATACTTATTAAAAATCGGAATAATTATAATTTATTTGAGAAAGTTGGTAGTAGTACTTGCTTTACTTCAAAAAATAAGGTATAAATTAAAATATAGTTAGGTAAACCTAATTATAAAATAAAATAACCTAATTTATTTAGAAGGAGCTAATATGTTTAAAAGAAAATTCGGTATACTTATTGCAGCCGCAGGAATGGCTTTATCACTTTGTGCATGTGCAGGAGTAAAAACTTCAGATACTCAGACTACTACACAAAATACAGAGACAAAGGTAATGGAAGAAGCATCAAAAGCACGTAGCGATACTATGGATAAGAAGAACGTGGTTGTTACTACTTCATTTTTACAGGACATGGTTGAGCAAATTGCAGGTGATACTGTAAATGTAGAACTTATAATACCGGCTGGTGAGGATCCGCATTTGTATGTTGCAAAGCCGGAGGATTATACAAAGCTAAGTTCTGCAGATCTTACACTTTATCATGGACTTCATTTTGAAGGTAAAATGGTGGAGGCACTTGAGGCACAAGGTGAGGCCGTAAGTAGAAACTTTCCACAGGATCGCATAGGAACAATGGATGAAGATGGTGAGATAATTACAGATCCACATTTTTGGTTTGATATAGGACTTTATAAAATGGCAGTTGAAGCAGCAAGTGAATCACTTGAGAATCTGAATCCCGAATATAAGGATAAGTATGAAGAGAATAAGACAAAGTATTTGGAGGAACTTACAAAGCTTGATGAGTATGTAAAGGAGAATATTTCTTCAATACCTAAGGATAGCAGATATTTGATTACACCTCATGATGCATTTAATTATTTCTCAAGAGCATATGATATAGAAGTAAAAGCACCTCAAGGTGTAAGCACCGAATCGGAGGTGGCAAATCAGGATATACAGGAAACTATAGATTTTATAGTAGATCACAAGATAAAGGCTATATTTGCAGAATCTACAACTGATCCTGCCCGTATGGAGAAGCTTAGAGAAGGTGCAGCTGCAAAGGGAGCAGATGTAAAGATCGTAAGCGGTGAAGGTAATGAACTGTTCTCAGATTCACTGGCACCAAAGGGTGAAGACGGGGACACATATATTGATATGTATAAGCATAATGTAAAACTTATTACCGATAATTTAAAATAGTACCTTTGAGGTTTGATATGGAAAAAGTATTGATACATTTGGAAGACTTTACAATGGCATATACGGATATTCCTGTGATATGGGATATGGATCTTGATATATATGAGGGAAGTATTACTGCAATAATAGGGCCTAATGGAGCCGGAAAATCCACCTTGATGAAGGGAATACTGGGGCTTATGAAGCCTATTTCAGGTAAAGTAAGCATTATGGGTAAGTCTTACAAGGAGGTATATAAGCAGATTGCTTATATACCTCAGACCACTACTGTAAATTGGAATTTTCCGACTACGGTAATTGATGTGGTGACAATGGGAAGATATGCAGGTCTTGGTTTATTTAAAAGAGTAAATGCTTCTGAAAAAGAAAAAGCTTTGGAAGCATTGAAAAAAATGAAAATGGAAGATTTTGCCTCCAGGCAAATCTCAGAACTTTCAGGGGGACAAAAACAAAGGGTATTCATAGCAAGGGCGATTGCTCAGAATGCCCTTATTTACTTTATGGATGAACCGCTTGCAGGAGTTGACAAGAAGACAGAGAATATAATTATAGAAACAATGAGGGAGTTTAAAAAAGAGGGAAAGACTATCATAGCTGTACATCATGATTTAAACACCTTATGCGAATATTTTGACCATGTAGTAATGGTAAATAAACAGCTTATAGCAAGCGGAAGAACTGAGGAAACATTTATAAAAGAAAATATAGATGCGACATATGGGGAGTAGATTATGAATATAAGTATGATTACACAGTATTCATTTATTGTGGTTGCTATAGGAACAATGCTGCTTGCCATGGCAACGGGTATAGTCGGAACGATAAGTATATTAAAAGGGCAAAGTCTGATAGGGGATGCCGTAGGGCATGCATCACTGCCCGGAATAATTCTGGCATTTATGATATCCGGAAGGAAAAGTTCTGTTATTTTAATGATTGGTGCAATAGTGGCAGGTATAATTGCATTTATGCTTATACAGATAATTTCGGAAGGCTCAAAGATAGAAGCTGATACTGCAATGGCGGTGATATTATCTGCAATGTTTGGTCTGGGTATGGTATTAAAAAGTTATATTCAAGGAAACCACAAATTTCAGGGAGCTTCACAGTCGGGGCTTGCAAGTTATATATTCGGACAGGCGGCATATATACTTAAAGAAGATGTGTATATCATATTGACGGTATCTATTATATCTTTGTTCCTCTTTATAGTTTTTTATAAAGAGATAAAGGTATATGTATTTGATACGGTATATGCATATACAATAGGAATAAATTCAAGGTTGCTTTCTCTTCTTATAATGATAATAACCATGATACTCATTGCGGCAGGTCTAAAGGCTGTGGGTGCTATTCTTATAAGCAGTATGCTGATAACTCCGGCTGTTACAGGCTTACAATGGAGTAAAAGTTATGAGAAAGTATTGTTTATAGCTGCGGCTACAGGAGCAGTATCGGCATTTTTGGGAACTTTTATAAGCAGTGCGGTGAAAGGACTTTCCACAGGTCCGAGCATAATACTTATTATGTCGATTATTGCACTTTTATCAGTATTGTTTGCACCAAGAGGTATCGTTAGCATGCTTATTAATATAAGAAAAATGAGGGAGGGCAAATGATAGAATCTTTATATATACTTATAATAACCTCCCTTGCCTGTGCTATTTTAGGTGTGTTTTTAGTGCTTAGAAGATTGTCCATGGTTTCGGATGCAATCTCACATTCGGTATTGCTTGGAATAGTTATAGGATATTTTATTACTAAGGATATAGGTAGTGCTTTATTAATAATAGGAGCAAGTCTTTTTGGAGTATTGACAACGATCTGCATAGAGCTGCTTATAAAAAGTAAAAGAGTAAGTGAGGATGCATCGGTAGGAATAATTTTTCCGATGTTTCTCGGTAGCTGTTATACTTATTACAAGATATGCAAGAAATGTACATTTGGACACAGAGGTGGTTTTGATCGGAGAAATCATACTTGCTCCGTTCCATAGAATAAACTTTCTTGGAGCAAGCCTACCAAAGGCTTTGGTACAGATGAGTTTTGTACTTTTAATAAATATTATATTTGTAACAGTGTTTTTTAGAAAACTTAAAATAAGTTCATTTGATCCGGTATATGCAGGAGTGGCAGGTATTGCGGGTACAGGACTTTATTATATTTTTATGGCACTAATTTCATTTACCGCAGTCTCGGCATTTGAATCTGTAGGTGCGATACTTGCAATAGCCTTTTTTATTTCACCGGCTGCAAGTGCATACCTGATATCCAAGGATTTAAAGATAACTTTATTATTGTCGGCTGTATATGCTATAGTTAATTCTTGCATAGGATATTTTCTTGCTGTAAAATTTAATGTATCCATGTCGGGAATGTGTGCTGTAGTTTCAGGTTTAACATTCATGATAACCATGGCAGTATATCCCGGTGGAATCATCACTAAGATGATAAGATACATTAAGAACAAAAATCGTTTTAGTAGAGAACTTTTGATTTTACACATAGATAATCATACAGGAAAGAAAAATGCTCTTGGTGAATTGGGGTACAGTACAATAAGAGAGCATATTGCCTGGTCCGACAGGAAGCTCAAATATGTTTTGGACAAGCTGATAAAAAAGGGATATGTTTATCGTGCAAAAGAAAGAGGTGTATATTCTCTGACTGAAACAGGTAAAAAATTAAGTAATGATATAAGAAAACATTACGGACTTAGAGTAAGGGAAAATGATATGGCTAAGATAGACACCGGTAGAGATGATTATATATTAGCAATTTATGATCTTATTGAAAAAAAGGAAACTGCAACAAACAAAAAGATTGCAGAGATTTTGGGGATAAAAGCTGCATCTGTAAGTGAGATGTTAAAAAAACTGGTAGAAGAGGGTGAAGTATATACTGAGAACAAGTCGATTCTTTTGACGGAAACAGGTAAAATAAGAGCCAGAACATTACTTACAAAGCATAGATTGTGGGAATTGTTTTTGGTGGAGTATCTGGGATATTCATGGAAAAATGTACATGAGGATGCAAAGGCATTGGAATATGTCACGTCAAACGGGTTAAAGGACAGATTGAATGAATTTTTAAATAAGCCCAAACATTGTCCGCATGGAAATGAAATATATGAGAATCATCTCGATGTGGATAAGCTGAAAAAACTCTCGGAACTTTCAAAAGGGGAAAAGTGCAGGCTTCATAAGGTTGAAGATGACAAAGATTTACTTGAATATCTTGTAGAAAAGAAGATAAATTTGGGGGATGAGTTTATTATAAAGGATATTGATAATTTTGACGATTCTGTGCTTGTAAGCTCTGAAAGTGAAGATAAGCATATTGCGGGGAAAGCGGCAGTAAGAATGATGGTGGAAGTTATTTGATTTGATATTTCAGAAAACAAAATTTGGTGTAAGAGCATATGGATTTGTGAAAAGATAATATTAAACTATAAAATGCCTGTGACAAGATAGTCACAGGCAAAATATTTATAAATATATTATTAGTCTACCTTTGGGCCGGCAGCTACTAAAGCCTTACCTGCCTCATTTGTCTCATACTTCTTGAAGTTCTTTGCGAATCTTGAAGCAAGATCCTTTGCCTTGATTTCCCAATCAGCAACATTTGCATATGTATCTCTTGGGTCAAGAATCTTTGTATCTACACCCTCAAGCTCTGTAGGAACTTCGAAGTCAAAGTAAGGAATTTTCTTTGTAGGAGCATTCTTGATAGCACCGCTAAGGATTCCGTCGATGATACCACGAGTATCCTTGATAGAGATTCTCTTTCCTGTTCCGTTCCATCCTGTATTTACAAGATAAGCCTTTGAACCGTTCTTTTCCATTCTCTTTACAAGTTCTTCAGCGTACTTTGTTGGATGAAGCTCAAGGAATGCCTGCCCGAAACAAGCTGAGAATGTAGGTGTAGGCTCTGTAATACCACGCTCTGTACCTGCAAGCTTAGCTGTAAATCCACTGAGGAAGTAGTACTGAGTCTGTTCAGGTGTAAGGATTGATACAGGAGGAAGTACTCCAAATGCATCTGCTGAAAGGAAGATTACATTCTCTGCAGCAGGACCATGTGATATAGGCTTAACTATATTGTCGATATGGTTGATCGGATATGAAACTCTTGTATTCTCTGTCTTGCTTCCGTCATTAAAGTCGATCTTGCCGTTCTCATCAAGAGTAACATTCTCTAAAAGAGCATCTCTTCTGATAGCATTGTAGATATCAGGCTCAGATTCCTTGTCAAGGTTGATAACCTTAGCATAGCATCCGCCCTCATAGTTAAATACACCATTGTCATCCCAACCATGCTCATCATCACCGATAAGAAGTCTCTTAGGATCTGTTGAAAGAGTTGTCTTACCTGTTCCTGAAAGACCGAAGAAGATTGCTGTATTCTCACCATTCATATCTGTATTTGCTGAACAGTGCATTGAAGCAATTCCCTTAAGTGGAAGATAGTAGTTCATCATTGAGAACATACCCTTCTTCATCTCACCACCATACCATGTGTTAAGGATAACCTGCTCGCGGCTTGTGATATTAAAAGCAACAGCTGTTTCTGAATTAAGACCAAGCTCTTTGTAGTTAGATACTTTTGCTTTTGAAGCATTGTAAACTACAAAATCAGGCTTGAAATTCTCAAGTTCCTCAGCTGTTGGCTGAATGAACATATTTGTAACGAAATGTGCTTGCCAAGCAACTTCTACGATGAAACGAACTGACATTCTTGTATCCTTGTTTGCACCACAGAAAGCATCTACTACATAAAGCTTCTTATTTGAGAGCTCATTTTTGCAAGATCCTTTAATACTTTCCAAGAATCCTCTGAAAGTGGATGGTTATCATTTGCATAGTCAGCAGATGTCCACCAAACTGTGTCCTTTGAATTCTCATCCATTACTATAAATTTATCTTTAGGTGAACGACCTGTATAAATACCTGTTAATACATTAACAGCACCAAGTTCACTTACCTGTCCTTTTTCATAACCTGATAATGAAGCATCTGTCTCAGCTGCAAATAATTCATCATAAGATGGGTTGTGTACTATCTCTGTAGTGCCTGTAATGCCATACTGGGTTAAATCAATATTTGCCATAAATAATCCTCTTTTCATATTTATTTTGATATCAAAGATAAAGCATTTATCATCTTTATATCAGATACTTAGCACGATATGCTTTCGCATTCGTGTGAATAAAAGTTATGCACTTTTTAAAGTACAATTAACCTTATTAAAAATATACATAACAATTTGGAAAAAAAGCAATAATATTTTGAAGTTTGTTAAAAAAATAATAAATAAAAAAAGAAGCACTAAAAATATTCAGTGCTTCTTAAAAAAATCAGATTTTTTTGCTATTTGTGTAATAGCGTTTTTCTTTTTATAATAATTTTATAATGTTCTTTATAGTAGTCTTCGCTAAATGATGTAGCAGATAGCTTGATTCCATACTCGGACAAAATATTGGCTGCGGCTGAGAAATCTTTTTTATCATCATTCTTTTTAAGCACAAGAATAAATCTATTGTTGATTTCATCTTTATACAAAGTATTTTCTCCGGAATAACTCTTGACTGCCTTTGCAGCATCTATAAACTCATCCAGAGTGTTAAATGAATATGCTCTTAGGTAAGATTCCTTTGATGACTCCTCATTTTCGACATCATTTTTCAAATCAAGAGCTCCTTCTAATAGGTTACTAATCTTCAAATCAAAGGAAGAGAATAAATCATCGGCAGAAGTAGGAGAGAATCTTGCAAATCTTGAATCTAATTCATCAGGATCATCCACTTTTGTTACATATATAATAATGCTGTCATTAGATAGAGGTACAGCCTCTATCATAAGAGGTGAATCATCCGCATCAAAACCTACCTCATAAGAAGCTTTGCTAAGCATTTCCTGAAACAATGATTTTGCATTATCACTTCCATATGTTAATTCTACTATGTCTAAATTTCTATTCTTTAAATCAACACTTGATAAAGTACATCTTATCTGATTGGTATTAACCCTTTCAATTCTCAAGGTATCACCCCTTTCTATAATTCTATTGTACTTATATTTTCAGATTATGTAAAGTGTATAAGTAGGCACAAAAAAAGCAGGTGATGGGAATCGAACCCACGTATTCAGCTTGGAAGGCTGATGTTCTACCATTGAACCACACCTGCAAAAATTACTCTATAATGATATCAAAAAATGTTAATAACTGTCAAGAGAAAAAAATGAAAGTAAATGTTCATTTTTAAGCACAATAAACATACCTTAAAAACTTTTAGAAAAAATAAAATATAATTAGATAAGCCTTGAAAATGCTATTAAAAAATGTTAAAATAAAGATACATTATTAGGTTTTTGTAATTAAAACTGCATAATTCAGAGAGGAGATTTACAATGCTACTAATTGGTAATGGAAGGGTAGTTACTGGAAATCAGGAACAGCCATTAATTGAGGATGGGTCTGTAGTACTGGATGGCAACACAGTTTTAGAGGTTGGAAACTACCGTGATTTGAAGGAAAAATATGCGGATGCAACTTTCGTGGATGCAAAGGGCGGGCTCATAATGCCGGCATTCATCAACACACACGAGCATATTTATTCTGCGATGGCAAGAGGCTTGAGCATCAATGGTTACAACCCACATGGATTTTTGGAGATCCTGGACGGCTTATGGTGGACAATAGACAGAAATTTAGACAACGAGCTCACATATCTTTCTGCTATGACTACTTATATTGACTGTGTTAAGAATGGTGTTACAACTATTTTTGATCATCATGCAAGCTTTGGTGAGATCGAGGGAAGCCTTTTTGCTATTGAAAAGGCTGCAAGAGAGACGGGTGTTAGAAGTTGTCTTTGCTATGAGATATCTGATCGTGATGGCGAAGACAAGATGAAAGCGGCTGTTAAGGAGAACGTTGATTTTGCAAATCATGCAAAAAAAGACGATTCAGACATGATTGCAGGTATGATGGGAATGCATGCCAGCTTCACAATTTCTGACAAGTCAATGGAATATGCTATGTCAAGAAAGCCGGAAGATATCGGATGTCATATCCATGTGGCAGAGGGTATTGAAGATTTGCATTCATGCTTGAAAGTACACAACCAGAGAATTGTTGACAGATTATATGACTGGAAAGTTCTGGGCGATAAGTCATTACTTGCACACTGTATTTATATTAACCCACATGAGATGGATCTTATCAGAGATACAAACACTTGTGTAGTACATAACCCTGAGTCAAATATGGGTAATGCATGCGGATGCCCTCCAACAATGGAGATTGTTCACAGAGGAATTGTATGCGGACTCGGAAGTGATGGCTATACACATGACGTTTTAGAGTCATGGAAGGTTGCAAATGTGCTTCATAAGCACCATTTATGCGATCCTAATGCAGCTTGGGGTGAAGTTCCAAAGATGCTTTTTGAGTACAATGCAAATATTGCAAACAGATACTTTAAGAAGCCGCTTGGAGTATTAAAGCCCGGCGCAGCAGCTGATGTTATCGTTGTTGATTATACACCGAATACACCTATGACCGCTTCAAATATCAATAGCCATCTGTTGTTCGGAGTATGCGGAAAGGATGTTAGAACTACAATTGCAAACGGAAATATCTTGATGAAAGATAGAGAGCTTCTTCACATTGATGAAAAAGAAGTACTTGCTAAGGTAAGAGAAGGCGCTATGAGACTTGCGAATAAGATCAATGGAAGGGGAAATGCATAATGGGAGATATAATGACACCGATTCCTTTTGATAGGATCATGGGAAGACTCCTTGAGGAGATGGAAAAAGAAGGCTCTTGTTATGGAGTAAAGAAAGCTTATAAGGCTGATAAGAATAGATTTTACACTATTTTCGGAAGGAAATTGGAGACACAGATAGGTCCTGCAGCAGGTCCTCATACACAGCTCGCACAGAATATTATCGCAGGATATTATGCAGGTGCAAGATTCTTTGAGCTTAAGACAGTTCAGAAGATGGACGGTAGAGAGCTTGCAGCTTGTGTGGCTAAGCCATGTATTACAGCTGAAGATGAGTGCTATAACTGTGAGTGGTCAACAGAGCTTACAGTTCAGGAAGCTTTGAGGAGTATATCAAAGGTTGGTTTGCACTTAAGGTTATTTCAAAGGAATGGGATCTTGGCGGTAGCGACGGCTTCCAGTTCAATATTTCAGTAGGATATGACCTTGCAGGTATTAAGCTTCCTAAGGTTGATAATTTCATCAACGGAATGATGGATGCTTCAGAAACACCTATATACAAAGAGTGTAAGGAATATCTTGAGAAGAATTTAAGCAAGTTAAAGAAGTTTACAAAGGCTGATCTTGATGCTATCACTCCTGATATCGTAAATTCCGCAACAGTATCTACATTGCACGGATGTCCTCCACAGGAGATAGAAGCTATTGCATCATATCTTATTACAGAAAAGGGATTGAATACATTTGTAAAATGTAACCCGACTCTTCTTGGATATGAAGTTGCAAGAGAGATGCTTGACAGCATGGGATATGACTACATTGCGTTTACAGATCTTCACTTTAAAGAGGATCTTCAGTACTCAGATGCAGTTCCTATGTTAGAGAGACTTATGGCACTTGCTTCTTCAAAGAACCTTGAGTTTGGTGTTAAGATCACAAATACATTCCCGGTTGATGTAAAGAACAATGAGCTTCCATCACAGGAAATGTACATGTCAGGAAAGTCGCTCTATCCACTTTCACTTTCTTGTTGCGAGAAATCTTTCAAGAAGCTTTAACGGCAAGCTTAGAATTGCTTACTCAGGTGGTTGTGATTACTTCAATATAGATAAGGTTGTAGGTAGTGGAATCTGGCCTGTAACAGTGGCTACTACTATCTTAAAACCGGGTGGCTATCAGAGATTTATTGAGATGTCAGAGAAGCTTGAAAAGCCTGAGATCAAAGCTTGGTCAGGAATTGATGTAGAGGCTCTTGAGAAGCTTGTTTCAGAGGTTAGAAGTGATAAGCATCACGTTAAGCCGGTTAAGCCGCTTCCAAACAGAAAGTCAAGCAAGAAAGTTCCTTACCTTGATTGCTATATGGCACCTTGTGTAAACAGATGTCCTATTAATCAGGATATTACAACTTATGGAATCCTTGTAAATGAAGGAAAGTATGAGGATGCTCTTAATGTCATATTAGAGAAGAACCCACTTCCATTCATGACAGGTCATATCTGTACACATACATGTCAGAGTGCTTGTACAAGAAATCACTATGAAGAAGATGTGCAGATCAGAAGAAATAAGCTTATTGCGGCACAGAACGCATTTGAAAAGGTTGTACCTACTTTAAAGAGCACTGATAAGAAGAACTTAAAGGTTGCTGTAGTAGGTGGTGGTCCTGCAGGTATCGCAGCAGCATTCTTCCTTGCAAGAGAAGGTGTGGATGTTACTGTATTTGATGAGAGAGATACTATGGGTGGTGTTGTTGCAAACATCATTCCGGGATTCAGAATTCCTGCTGATGATATCCAGAGAGACGTAGAGCTTGCAAAGGCTTATGGAGCAAGTTTGTTACAAACAAGAGAATTGATGATATAAATGCACTTAAGGCTGAAGGCTTTGATAAGGTTATCCTTGCAATAGGTGCACATAAGGAGCTTCCACTTGAGCTTGAAGAAGGAAAGGCAATAAATGCACTTCACTTCTTAGAGGACTTCAAAAAGACTGAAGGAAAGATGGATCTTGGCGAGAATGTTATCGTTGTAGGTGGTGGAAACACAGCTATGGACGTTGCAAGAGCGGCTAAGAGAGTTCCTGGTGTTAAGAATGTATACCTTGCATACAGAAGAAATGCAAGATATATGCCTGCTGACGAGGAAGAACTTAACGAGGCAATTGAGGACGGAGTAGAGTTCGTTACACTTGTTTCTCCAAAATCATTCAAGGGCGGAAAGCTTGTATGTGCTAAGAATGTACTTGGTGATCCTGATGCAAGCGGTAGAAGAGGAGTTAAGGAGACAGATGAACTTGTTGAATTACCATGTGATACACTTATCGCATCTATCGGTGAGAGTGTAAGAGGTGACTTCTACACAAGCAACGGAATTGAGATCGACAAGAAGAACCTTCCTGTACTTAATCCTGTTACTCTTGAGACAAATGTTAAGGGAGTATATGCTGCAGGTGACGGCGCTAAGGGTGCATCTGTTATCGTAAAAGCTATTGCTGACAGTAAGAGGGTTTGTGAGGCTATCGTAAATCATGCAATCGGTGAGCTTAAGATTTCAGATACTACTGACGAGAAGGTATACTCATACAGAGGAATCCTTGAAGAGGTAGAGGAGAAGAAGGCTGACAACAGATGTTTAGCTTGTGACTATATTTGTGAGAATTGTACAGAGGCTTGTCCAAACAGAGCTAATGTGTATGTTAATGTAAAGGGTAGCCATCAGATAGTTCATGTGGATTATATGTGCAATGAGTGTGGTAACTGTGAGACATTCTGTCCATATGCTTCTGCACCATACAAGGATAAGCTTACATTATTCGCAAGCGAAGCAGACATGCTTGATTCAGAGAACGACGGTTTTGTGATCGTTAAGGGAAGCAAGGATGTTAAGGTAAGAATTGACGGACAAAATCTTGTGTATAGAATAGGCGAGAGCAATGACAAGCTTAATTATAGATATGCTGAACTTATCGACACTATCTATAATGAATATGAGTATTTGCTCCTATAATATAGACTAAGATAAAATATGATATAGTTAAGATATGCCACCCTAAAAAGTGGCATATTTTGCTATGTAAGGAGATAATATGAAGAGAGTTTTTATTAAGGGTGGGAAAATAGTAAATTCCAAAGAAAGCTTTGTCGCCGACATACTTATTGAAGATGAGAAAATAAGTAAAGTATTTAAAAACGGTGAGGTAGCTAAGCTTGATGAGGATACAAAGGTTATTGATGCTTCCGGTAAACTTATATTCCCCGGATTTATAGATGCACATACACATTTTGACTTGCATGTTGCAGGTACAGTTACATGTGATGACTTCTATTCAGGAACAAGAGCTGCCATAAGCGGTGGAACTACAACTATTATTGATTTCGGCACCCAGTACAAGGGAGAAACTCTTAACGAGGGTATGGACAACTGGCTTAAGAAAGCTAAAGACGGAGTATTCTGTGACTATGGAATACATATGTCAATCAGTGATTGGAATGAAGAAGCTAAACGTCAGTGTCAGGATATGATGGATAGAGGTGTTACCACTTTTAAAATCTATCTTACATATGACATTATATTACAAGACAATGAAGCTTTTGAGGTAATACAAAGACTTAAGGAAGTTGGGGCTATTACCGGAGTACACTGTGAGAATGCCGGACTTATATTTGCACTTCAGCAGGAATTTGTGGAAGCCGGATTGCAGAACAAAGTATCGTCTCATTATAAGACCAGACCGGCTGCAGCTGAAGCTGAGGCTATCGGAAGAATACTTCACCTTGCAGAGGTGGCAGGCAGTGATATCATTGATGTACATTTGACATGTAAGGAAGGACTTGATGAGATAAGAGCTGCCAGAAAAAGAGGGCAGAAAGTATATGCCGAGACCTGCCCACAGTATCTTACTATGACTAACAGTCTATACGAGTTACCGGGATTTGAAGGTGCCAAGTATGTTATAGCACCACCACTTAGAGAACAGTCTGATATTGATGAGCTTTGGAGAGCGATTGCAGATGGAGAAATTCAGACTGTAGCAACAGATCACTGTTCTTTCACGTCAGAGCAAAAGAAACTTGGAATGGAAGACTTTAGGAAGATTCCGGGAGGAATGCCGGGCGTAGAAACAAGAGGTATTGTGATGTACTCTGAAGGTGTTGCTGCGGGTAGAATTAGTGCAGAAAAGATGTGTGAAGTACTTTGTGAGAATCCTGCAAAACTTTATGGACTTTATGATAGAAAGGGATTCATAGAAGAAGGCTTTGATGCAGATATTGTCATATTAGATCCAAAGGCACAGACTAAGATCACTGCCGCTACTCAGGTTTCAAAATGTGACTATGCACCACTTGAGGGCAAGGTTCTTAGCGGACATATCGATAAAGTGTTCTTGAGAGGTAGTGAAATAGTTGATAATGCCAAAATCAAAGATACTCCGGAGGGTAAATTCTTAGAAAGGAAGCCATATCTCAGATTTTAATAATAGATGAACCTTTGGTTTACAAATATGTTTCTATGTATTTATTTAAAAAATGAATAAATGCATAGAACTTTTTTTTGATTCATAGTATAATACTTATGTATAAACAAATTAGAAATGTATAGTTATAGCTCAAATTAATATATACGCTTTACATAGAAGGGGAAATATGCGACTTATTGATACAAAAGATGCCGTAGGGCATATGCTCTGTCATGATATAACACAGATCATAAAAGGAGAAAAGAAAGGTCCCGTATTCAGAAAGGGACATATTATAAGACAAGAGGATGTGGAAGTACTACTTTCAGTAGGTAAGGATCATATCTATATCTGGGAAGTAAATGAGAATATGTTGCATGAAAATGATGCGGCACTTATGCTTTATGATATGTGTAAGAATGAACATCTTAAAGAGATCCGGATATCAAAGAGGGTAAGGTGGAGTTGATTGCAGAATGTGACGGACTCTTAAAGATAGATAAGGAAAGAATTAATAAGCTCAATTCACTTGGTGAGATGATGATTGCAAGTATACATGATAACTTTCCTGTGAAAGCCGGTCAGCATCTTGCAGGTATGAGAGTCATACCGCTTATCATAGAAAAAGAAAAAATGGAAAAGGCAAAGGAAATAGTGGGAGACAAGCCTCTCTTTGAACTTTTACCATACAGACAAAAGAAAGTCGGAATAGTGACTACAGGTAATGAAGTTTACTATGGAAGAATAAAGGATACCTTTACACCTGTGGTTATAAACAAAATAAAAGAATATGGTGCAGAAGTTATAGCACATGAGATAAGCAGCGATGATGTGGAGATGGAAATAGAGTGCATTAAAAAGGTAATGGCTGCAGGAGCAGATATCGTACTTTGCACAGGTGGAATGAGTGTTGATCCTGATGATAAGACACCTTATGCTATAGGACAGAATGCAAGCAGGGTTATTACTTATGGAGCACCTGTACTTCCGGGTGCTATGTTTATGCTTGCCTATGGCGGTAAAAATGAAAATGTAACCTTTATGGGACTTCCGGGCTGTGTAATGTATGAGAAGAAAACAATATTTGATCTGGTATTGCCAAGAATTATGGCAGGGGAAAAGGTGGAAAAGTCTGATATAGATATATTGGGAGTTGGCGGGTATTGCATGCATTGTCCGACATGCATATTCCCAAATTGTTCATTTGGTGTGTCATAACTTAAGAAGGAGCGTATATGAACAAGGAACTTTATAAGAAAATAGAAGAGTCAAAAGGAAAGAAGGCATTTGTCATTACTTCTTTGGGAGATAAAGACTTTGGAGGCAAGGCGATAATACAGGATGGTGAGCTTATTTGGGAAAGCCCTAATACAAGTTTTTTTTCAGAAAATCTTAAAGAACTTGCGAAGATAGATGAAACAGGCGTTATAAATGCAGCAGGTAACAGACTTTATTTTGAGCAGATATGTAATAATAAAAAGATAGTAATATGTGGTGCAGGGCATGTAAGTCTTGCACTTATAAAGATGGGAAGCTTGCTTGGCTTTGAAATGGTAGTAATAGAGGACAGAGAAGAGTTTGCAGCTAAGGCAAAGGAAGCAGGAGCTGACAGAGTGTACTGCGAAGAGTTTGGCCCCGGACTCCAAAAGCTTGATTCAGATTATGATACCTATTATGTTATCGTTACCAGAGGTCATCAATGGGATAGACTATGTATAAGAGAAATACTTAAAAAGCCATATGCCTATGTGGGGCTTATGGGATCAAAAAGACGTGTAGGCTTTGTTTTACAGGATATCAAGGAAGAAGGATTTAATCAGGAGCAGGTGGATAAAATATACACTCCTATCGGTCTTAATATAAATTCAGAAACACCTGCTGAGATAGCAATTTCTATTTTGGGAGAGATAATTTCCGTAAAGAATGTTAAGAAGAAAAATGCAGGTTATGTTGATGGTATGCTTGAAAAGATTATAAACAGCAATGAAAGAATGATGATGTCAACTATTATCGGTAAGAAGGGCTCTGCACCAAGAGAAATAGGGGCTAAGGCATTATTTATTGAAGATGGAAGCTTTTTGGGAACCATTGGAGGTGGAAAGGCCGAGCATGATATTTATACAGAAGCAAACAGAATACTTAAAGAAAATATTGAAATGAAGCCTTTTATACTTGAGGTAAACTTGACAGATAGCGAAGCAAGCCTGGAGGGTATGGTTTGCGGTGGAAGAATAGAAGTATTGCTTGAGCCGGTTTAAAGGGAATATGAGAGATTGTTACAATAGAAAAATTGACTATATGAGAATCTCCGTTACCAACAGATGCAATTTCAGATGCACATATTGTATGCCTGAAACAAAAAAAGTGGAAGAGACTCTAAGTCTGGATGAAATATACGAAGTGGCACTTGCAGCAAGCGAATGTGGTATAACAAAGTATAAGATCACAGGTGGTGAGCCTCTTATAAGAGATGGTATAGTTGATTTTATAAAAAAACTTCATATCTTAGATAATATAAAAGACATTACAATGACAACAAACGGGTTTTTACCTTGAAAAAGCTTGCAAAAGATCTAAAAGATGCGGGACTTTCAAGTGTAAATATAAGTCTGGATACTTTGGATAGAGATAAATTCAAAAAAATTGCCGGTGTTGATGCATTAAATGATGTAATGGCAGGTATGAAAGAAGCTATAAATGCAGGAATAAGTACGAAGATAAATACAGTAATACAAAAGGGTGTAAATGATGATGAGCTTTTTGATATTATAGAGCTTGCTAAGAATGATAGATTAAATATCAGATTTATAGAGATGATGCCTATAGGGCATGGCAAGGAATCAACAGGGGTAAGCAATTTAGAGATCCTTGAAAGAATAAAAGAAAGATACAATGTCGCCGAGGATAATAAAAGACATGGAAATGGTCCGGCAAAGTATATAAAGCTTGAAGGATTTACCGGATCTATAGGTTTTATCAGCGCAATGCACGGAAAATTTTGTAACTCTTGTAATAGAATCAGATTTACATCTACAGGTAAATTAAAACCATGTCTTTGTTATGAATCAAATATTGATGTAAAGGATATTTTAAAAAATACTGAAATCGGATCTGAAAAAAAGCACAATATATTAAAAGAAAAAATTAGAGAATGTATAGCAGGAAAGCCGGAAGCTCATGCTTTTGAAGACTTGTCAAAGATCAGTGAAATGAAAGATATGGTAGAAATAGGTGGGTAATGGAAAATAATATAGAAGTTTTAGCAGTATGTATAAGTGAGAAAAAAGGTACTGAGAAAAAAGAAGTCGAAAAAATTGTATTAAAAGAAGAATGGGGCATTGAGGGAGATGCACATGCAGGAAAATGGCATAGACAGGTGAGTTTATTGGCATTTGAAAAAATAGATGCTTTCAGAAAAAAAGGTGCCGAAGTTGATTTCGGAGCATTTGGTGAGAATATAATTGTAGGTGGCGTAGACCTTAGAAGTCTACCTGTGGGAACTGTCCTTGAAATAGGCGAAGCAAAACTAAAAGTTACACAGATAGGTAAGGAGTGTCACAGTCACTGCAATATATATAAAAAAATGGGGGACTGTATTATGCCAAGAGAGGGCATATTTGCAGAAGTATTAAAAGGGGGAGCTGTACAAAAGGGAGAGAGTATAAAAGTTATTGAAAAAGAAGAAGGTCCATACAGAGTGGGTATAATTACCGTTTCTGATAGAGCTTCAAAAGGAGAATATGAGGATAAATCAGGTCCTATGATAAAGGAGTTGGTGGAAGCTGCCGGAATGGAAGTGGTTGATTATATTATAGTTCCGGATGAGAAGGGCCAAATAGCTAAAAAACTATTGCATTTCAGTGATCAAAGACAGGTGGATTTGGTATTTACCACAGGTGGTACAGGATTTTCAAAAAGAGATGTAACTCCGGAAGCTACGAAGCAGGTGGTGGAAAGAGAAGTACCGGGTATAGGAGAGGCACTTAGAAGTTATTCTCTTACAATCACACCAAAGGCTATGTTAAGTCGCCAAACTGCCGGTATAAGAGGAAATACTCTGATAATAAATTTACCGGGAAGTCCAAAGGCTTGTAAAGAGAACATTGAATATATAATGACACCGCTAAAGCACGGACTTGGAATATTAAGCGGTAGAGAAACAAATTAAAGACTTAAATAGAGGGAGAAAATATGAGATTAAAGAATATTTGTAAGGTATTGAGTTTGGTTGCAGCATTGACATTAGTAGGTTGTGGCGGACAAAAAGCTACTACCGAAACAACAACTGTAGCGTCAGAAACAACAAAAGAGGAAACTAGGGCAAGCGAAGAAGCAAGTAAGGCTGAGAGCACAGGTGATGCATCAGAGATAAATGTATTTGCGGCAGCATCACTTAAGGGAGCAATGGAAGAGATTATTGTTGAGTACAATAAGGCAAATCCTGATGTAAAGATTGCTTTAAATACAGATTCATCAGGTAAACTTCAGACTCAGATTGAGGAAGGATTTGCATGTGATATTTTCTTTAGTGCCGGAAAGAAACAGATGGAGAAGTTAAAAGAAGGTGGATTTATCAAAGAAGGTACAGATGTGGATCTGCTTCACAATAAACTTTGTATAGTAGCTCCTAAGGAGTCCGAGACAAAGGTCACAGGTATTGCCAATATAAAGGATGCCAAGTCAATATCAATTGGTGAGACGGGTGTTCCTGCAGGTGCATATGCAAGAGAGGCACTTTCAAAGGCTTATCCTGGCCTTGGTATCAGCAAGGAAAGTACAGGTGCCGAGCTTCAGGAAAAGCTTGGACTTGAAGTGATTGAAAATTCTAATGTTACGAAAACACTTTTATCTGTTGTAGAGGGATTTGGTGAAGTAGGATTTGTATATGTTACAGATACTTATGGAAAAGATGATGTTCAGATCATTGAAAAAATAGATGAGAGCCTCAGTGGAAAAATCACATATCCTATAGGAAGAGTAAATAATGACGAGGCTGATGAGAAGATAAGTGCTGAAGCTGATAAGTTCTATGATTACTTAAAGTCAGATGATGCAAAGAAAGTATTTGAAAAATATTTATATGAGTAATGTTTTAGCACATTTAGATTGGAGCCCTTTTTTTATAACTCTAAAAATAGGGCTTCTTTCTACAATAATATGTTTTTTTCTGGGTGTGGGACTTGCCTATGTCAGTCTTTACATGAACAAAAGGATAATGGCGATATTTGACAGCATACTTACATTGCCAATGGTACTTCCGCCTACTGTAGTGGGATTTTTTCTGCTTCTTATATTTAGCCGAAGAAGACCGGTAGGCATCTTTTTATACAGTAATTTTCAGATAAAGATAGTGCAAAGCTTTGTAGGTTGCGTACTGGCGGCATTTATTATAGCTTTTCCGCTAATGTATAAGAATGCCAAGTCGGCTTTTTTACAGCTGGATAAGAATCTTATATATGCAGGCAGAACTTTGGGGCTGTCAGAGTTTCAGATCTTCTTTAAAGTGGTATGTCCTATAACATCGCCATCACTTTTTTCGGGTGCGATTTTAAGCTTTGCAAGAGCGATAGGAGAGTATGGTGCGACATCTATGCTTGCCGGTAATATATCCGGAAAAACCGCCACAATATCACAGCAGATAGCTTATCTTGTACAAATCAGAGCTATCTTGAAGCCGGAATATGGGTAGGCATTGTGCTATTTATCGCCTTTTTAATAATGCTTTTGATGGAGTATATACAGAGGTAGTATGCTTGAATTAAATATAAAAAAGAAACTTAATAATTTTACTTTGGATATAGAATGTAAGCTGGACAGTAACAGAATAGGAATACTTGGGGGTTCAGGAGCCGGAAAAAGTATGATTTTAAAAATGCTTGCAGGTATTGAAAAGCCTGATAAAGGCTATATAAAGCTGGATGATCGGCTGCTTTTCGATTCTGAGAAAAAAATAGATATAAAACCTAAGGATAGGCATATAGGATATTGCTTTCAAAACTATTCACTTTTTCCAAATCTTACAGTATATGAAAATATAGTTATAGGTCTTAGTAAGTATGAGAGAGCTGATGCAGACAAGTTTCTTGAGAAGTTTGAACTCACAAAGATAAAGGATTCAAAACCGAATAAGATAAGCGGAGGTCAGGCGGCAAGAGTTGCAATGGCAAGGATACTTATCAGAAAGCCGAAAGCATTACTGTTTGATGAGGCATTTTCTGCACTTGATATTTATCTTAGAGATCATATACAGGAAGAAATAGCACAGATCTTGGAAGACTTTGAAGGCAGTGCAATATTCGTTTCACACTCAAGAGATGAGGTATACAGGCTTTGTGACAGTACTATAGTAATTGATACGGGTAAAATTTCAAATCTTGGAAATACAAAGAAAATATTCAAATTTCCCGAGACAAAAATAACGGCAATACTTACAGGATGTAAAAATATTTCTGATATAAGATATATTTCAGATAATACTATAGAGGCTATAGATTGGGGAATAAAGTTTAAGTTTTTAAAAGAGCTGCCAAAGGATATAAATGCAATAGGTATCAGAGCTCATGAGTTCGTGCCTATATGGGAAGAAGCCGGTACCAATCTGATAGAGTTTAAATTAAAGAGTAGAGCAAAGCTGCCCTTTGAGGATAATTATTATCTGTATACAAAAGGAAGTTCAGACATTACCTGGCTTGTACAAAAGGATATAAAAGAAAAGATTAATAGCAGGGGATTGCCGAAATTTCTACAGATAGACGAAGAAAATATATTATTGTTGAAATAGAATGGAGAAGATATGGAATTTACACATTTTGATGATAACAAAAATGCGGTAATGGTAGATGTTTCAGATAAAGATATTACAAACAGAGTTGCGATTGCAACAGGAAGAATTACTCTTTGTGATGAAGCCATGCAGGCTGTGATGGGTAAAAAGATAAAAAAAGGTGATGTACTTACGGTGGCTCAGGTTGCAGGCATTATGGGACAAAAAAGAACTTCAGAGCTTATTCCCATGTGCCATAATATAAACCTTACAAGTTCAAAGATAACCTTTGAAATTGAAGGGAATGATATAATAGTCTTCTCAAAATCAAAGACTACCGGTCAAACAGGTGTGGAGATGGAAGCATTGATGGGGGTAAATATTGCACTGCTTACTGTATATGATATGTGTAAAGCCATTGATAAGAGAATGCTTATAAGCGATATTCATCTTTTAGAGAAAAGTGGAGGAAAAAGCGGAGATTTTTATTTTTAATAAAGAGTGAGGGGGTAACTTAGCTTTAAGTCACACCCTCATTTTAAAATATTATGTTTAAGTATATTCAGTACTAATGTTTTACTGTGCGGGTTTTATATATTCTGTAGCTACATAAGCTTGTCCACCATTATAATTTATAATGGACCATTTAGCATCATATTCTCCGGCATATTCTACAGATACGCCTACACTCAAAGTAGCAAGAATATCTCCGTCAAGACTTGGTGAAGAACGAACATGCAATCTTGCTGTAGTGATATATTTTACACTTGCAGTTGTCTCCGGTACGGCCTCAATACTGCTCTCAGAGTTGTCGACGTTTTCACTGTCTAAAACTGTTGTATTTGTAGTATTGGTATCAGCTTTCTTATCCTTCTTTAAAGGATTGAGTGATTTGAATAAAAAAATCAAAATAAAAAGTATTAAAGCACCGATTATAACCTTTACAAGGTCCTGAGTATTGACGTTTTGCGGTTTCTTATTCTTTGAAGGCTTTTTTGTAGTTCTTCTTTTTTGCGGAGTCTCAGTATTTGAACTGACCTGCTTTTTTTGTGGTACATCATTCTTTACAGGTGCGACAATAGGAGAAAATCGTGTTCTTTTTGGAGAATATTCTTGTATAAAAGACTGAACTTCTTCTGAAAGCAACTTATATGCGATTGTGGCATTAAAAGCTTCATTATTACCTTCATGTACAGCCCTATCTCCTATAGCACAAATTTTTTGAAAATTTTGATATGATATATTTGAAATAAGATTGTCTGTTGATAACGAATCTATAATATCAGCCAAGCTTTGATTTTCAAAATCCTCTCGTCCACTAAGTTGCTTTACAATAATCTCTAAGGTCTGTCTAGCCCTAATCATGGACAAATTGTATTTCTGATTGTTTAAAAGCTCACTAGTATCATAAACGCCTGCCTGAATCTGCTGCCAGGCACTACGAGTGTCTGAGTTTGCCATTAGGTAAACCTCCTATCAAACATTTATATATCTGTGAATAAAAGTATAAATACGAAGCTCACAGAATCCTAGATTCATTATACAATATAATCCATATGAAAGACAATATTTAGTAAGAATTATTCGCAAAAAAATATATAAAATTATAAGGAAAATCGGCTATTCATAATGAAAAGCCGATTTAATGTTAAAAAGTGTAATTTTATGCCTCAGCAATACACTCGATTTCACAAAGAACACCCTTTGGAAGATCTCTTACAGCAAAGCAACTTCTTGCAGGCTTTGAAATAAAATACTTAGCATACACTTCATTGAATGCAGCGAAATCAGCGATATCTGCAAGGAAACATGTTGTTTTTACAACTTTGTCCATTCCTGAACCTGCAGCTTCTAAGATAGCAGCTACATTCTTGCAGCTCTGCTCTGTCTGTGCTGTGATTCCCTCAGGCACTTCTCCGTTAGCAGGGTTTACAGGAATCTGTCCTGATGTAATAACAAGTCCGTTTGTGATAAATCCTTGTGAATATGGTCCTATAGCACCCGGTGCATTTTTTGTATCGATTACTTTCATGTAATTCTCCTTTTCTTTTTCTTATATTTTATACTAATTTTTCGATTTGTACACCTCTTTTTCAAAATGTTTATATATTTATTTCTTTTTCGTATGTTATTGACAGTATAATGTATTTTGTTAGAAAAGTAAGATTATAAAAAGTTTCCGGATATATTGGCTTATATAAATATTTAAGAATTGATTTACTAGTATTGATTATAAAAAATTGTTATAATTAGATAAATTACTGCTTTAAAATTACTTAACAGGAGGTTAGGATTTATGGGACTTATTTCAGCTATAACAGGTGCTGCCGGAGGAGTGTTGGCAGATTCCTGGAGAGATTATTTTTATCAGGATTCAATTGATGATAGTGTTCTGGTAATAAAGGGAAAGAAAAGAGTGGACCAAAGAGGTTCTAACAATAAGGGCACCAATAATGTTATTACTGACGGCTCTATAATTGATGTAGCAGACGGACAATGTATGATAGTAGTAGAGAATGGTGCAATCAAGGATGTCTGTGCAGAGCCGGGAAAGTTTGTATATAGTAATACTGCCGAACCTACAATTTTTGCTGGAAATCTTAAAACAACTATAAAGAGATCATGGGAACAGTTTAAGAATAGACTTACATTTGGTGGTGGAGCAACCGGAGATACAAGAATATATTATGTCAATACAAAGGAAATACGTGGAAATAAATACGGCACAGCTGCACCTATTCCATACAGAGTAGTTGATACAAATATTGGCTTAGATATGGACACCGCTATAAGATGTCATGGAGAATATGCATTTAAGGTAGTTGATCCTGTGCTCTTATATAAAGAAGTTGCAGGAAATGTAAGTGATGTATTTGAAACAGTTGAGTTAGAAAAACAAATGCGTCCGGATCTACTTACAGCTCTCCAGCCTGCTATAGGAAGACTGTCAGGTATCGGATCAAGATATAGTGATATTCCAAACCATACACTTGAACTCGCAAATGAACTTAACAGTATAATGTCAAGTACATGGGGTGAAAGATATGGTATTGAGATAAGTTCATTTGCAATGAGCAGCATCACCATTTCAAAAGAAGATGAGGATTTGATAAAACAACTCCAAAGGACTGCTGTATTCCAGAGAACATCTATGGCAGCTGCAAATTTGAGTGCAGCACAGGCAGATGCTATGAGAAATGCAGCAAACAATGCAGGTGGTGCTATGCTGGGATTTGCCGGTATGAATATGGCAAATCAGATGGGTGGAATGAATGCAGGTCAGCTATATCAGATGGCAGCTCAGGAGCAGGCGGCACAGCAGCAGTTTGGTGGAAATCCGCAGATGAATGGTATGCAACAGATGAACAATGGTATGCAGCAAAATGCGGCTCCACAGGGTGGTACTTGGACATGTAGCCATGGACATGCAAATAATACCGGAAAGTTCTGTGCAGAGTGTGGAGAGCCAAAGCCGGCGGCAACACTTCGTTGTTCAGCTTGTGGATATACTCCAAATGATCCATCAAATCCACCAAAGTTCTGTCCTGAGTGCGGAAAGCCGTTCTAAAATATATTGATTTTTGAAGATGGAGATTATATGAATAATGTAGATGTAGTAACCCTTACTATTCCAAAAGAAAAAAATATTGCATTGATTGCACATGATGGGAAAAAGCCTGATATTATAAAATGGTGCGAAGAACATAAGAGTATTTTAGCAAAACATAAATTATATGGAACAGGCACTACAGCCAGACTTATCACAGAAAAAACAGGGCTTACTGTAAAGGGGTACAATTCAGGACCTCTGGGTGGAGACCAACAGATAGGTGCCAGAATAGTGGAAGGAAAGATAGACTTTGTTATATTCTTTACTGATCCTCTTACAGCAGCACCTCATGATCCGGATGTGAAGGCATTGCTTCGTATAGTTCAGGTTTATGATGTACCTATGGCTATAAATAAGTCAAGTGCCGACTTTATTATAACATCGTCTTTGATGGATACTGAATACGACCATGATGTTATAAACTTTAAAGAGAATATTTCACAAAGGGTTAAGGAAATGTCATAAAATGACTTGTAGAGAAGCCAGAAAGCTCATCATACCATTTGTACATGATGAGCTTTCTATGGAAGAAACAAGAGATTTTTTGCAACATGTAAGGGGTTGCAAAGGATGTATGGATGAGTTGGAAATCTATTATATAGTGGATGTCGGACTGGATAAGTCTGATAATGAGGATATAGATTACAACTTGACAGCCGCTCTTAACAGTCATATAAGAGAAGCTTATCAAAGAATTCTTATAATATTCATTGGTAGGGTGCTAAAGTATTCCATAAATACACTTATGTTTTTCGGAGTATTTATCATTGCAATGATGCAATTACGAATTTGGTTCTTTTAGTAGGAGATATATGAAAAAATTAGTTCTAATAGATGGACATAGTATTTTGAATAGAGCATTTTATGGAGTTCCGGAGCTTTCAAACTCACAGGGACTCCATACTAATGCAGTTTATGGATTTTTGAATATAATGTTCAAGATTTTAGACGAGGAGGCGGCTGATTATATAGCAGTCGCTTTTGACTTGTCTGCCCCAACATTTAGACATAAGGCATATGCAGAATATAAAGGAACGAGAAAATCAATGCCTGATGAGCTTAGAGAACAGGTTCCACTTATAAAGGAAGTGTTGTCATCTATGAATATTCCTATACTTACAAAAGAAGGATATGAAGCAGATGATATCATAGGAACTATTGCAAAAAGATATCAAAGTGATGAGATATTTGTAAGCATAATATCAGGAGATAGGGACCTTTTACAGTTATCTGATACACATATAAAAATAAGGATTCCAAAGACTTCAAAGGGAGTGACAACAGTACATGACTATTTGCCTGAAGATGTGATGAAGGAATACGGTGTAACCCCAAATGAGTTTATAGATGTAAAGGCGCTTATGGGAGATACTTCCGATAATGTACCCGGAGTACCTTCTATAGGTGAAAAAACAGCTACAAAAATCATACAGGAATACCATTCAATAGAAAATGCAATAGAGCATGTGGAGGAGCTGAAGCCTCCAAGAGCGTCAAAGGCACTTAGTGAACATATAGAGGATGCAAAGTTTTCAAAGATGCTTGTTACAATAGCGACTGATGCACCTATAGAAGCTGATATTTCAGATATGGAAGTGGGCAATTTATATACCAAGGAAAGCCTTGAGTGGATAAATAAACTGGAGTTTAAGTCATTTTTAAAGCGATACGAAAATGTAAAAATAAAATCAAGTATTGAACTTGATATAAGTGTTATTGACAAGGTTGATAATGGAATAGCCTTTATAATGAATTGAAGTCAGCAAAAGAATTCGGCATTTCAGTTTGTTTAGAAGAAACTGAGATAAAAAGTTATCATATCAGCGAGATATATGCTATATCTATAACCTTGGACAATAAATCATATATTATAAAGGATATAGAGAATACAAAGGATATATTGGAACAGGTTATCTGCTTGGATACAAAAAAATATATACTTTCACTTAAACCTCTTATAAAGCAGGTGAAAGATATGAAACTTGCAAAGGGCTTCTATGATATATCAGTTGCTGCATATCTTATAAATCCCCTAAAAGACAGTTATTTTGTAGAAGATATTGCCAGAGACTATATGGAAAGTACCTGTTCATCAAAGGCTGAGATGATTGGCAAGGCTAAGCTCAATGAAGTTCTTAGATTCAATGATGAAAAGGCGATAAATTATTTTGCAACAGAAAGCTATGTGGCAATGCATTCGGCGACAAATATATTGAATAAATTGGCTGAACTTGAACTTACAAATCTATATGAAAATGTGGAAATGCCACTTATATATTCACTTGCAAAAATGGAAAATGTAGGGGTAAGAGTGGATGAAAAGAGGTTAAAAGACTATGCCGATGCCTTGCTTGAGAAAATAGCAAAACTTGAGGAAAGCATTATTTCAAAAGCAGGTGAAAGATTCAATATAAACTCTCCTAAGCAATTAGTGAGATACTGTTTGAGAAACTCAAGCTTTCAGGAGGTAAGAAGACCAAGACCGGATATTCCACAGCTGCTGATGTACTTGAAAAGTTGGCACCGGAGCATGAGATAATAAGAGATATATTAGAATATCGTCAGCTCACTAAGCTTAATTCCACCTATGCCACAGGACTTGCAGGCTATATAAGAGAGGACGGTCGCATACATGGTACATTTAATCAGACGATTACAGCTACAGGTCGTATTTCCTCTACAGAACCTAACTTACAAAACATACCTGTAAGAACAGAAATGGGCAGCAAGATTAGAGATATATTTGTGCCAAAGGAAGGATATTTGTTTGTAGATGCGGACTATTCTCAAATCGAGCTTAGAGTTTTGGCTTCACTTTCAAATGATGATAATCTTATAGAGAGCTACCATTCTGCAGCAGATATTCATGCCGCTACAGCCTCACAGGTTTTCCATGTACCGCTTGAGGAGGTAACACCTGAACTTAGAAGAAATGCTAAGGCGGTAAATTTCGGTGTAGTATACGGTATATCTGCATTTGGACTTTCAGAGGATCTGAGTATTTCTAGAAAGGAAGCTTTAGATTATATAAATAATTATTTTAAGATCTATGGCGGAGTAAAGAAGTTTTTGGATAGCCAAGTGGCAGAAGCCAAAGAAAAGGGATATGTCAAGACAATGTTTGGTAGAATCAGACCTATACCTGAGATAAAAAGCTCAAATTTTATGACCAGATCTTTTGGTGACAGAGTGGCAATGAACTCACCTATACAGGGAAGTGCGGCGGATATTATGAAAATATCTATGTTGAAAGTGGATAATGCACTTGAAAAAAGTGGCTTTGATGCAAATATCGTTTTGCAAATTCATGATGAACTTTTGATAGAAGTAAGAGAGGATGAGGCACAAAAAGTTCTTGAAGTAGTAGAAAAATCTATGAGAGAGGCTGTAAGCCTTAAGGTACCACTTGAGGTAGATGCTCATATAGGAAAAACCTGGCTGGAGGCAAAATAATGAATATCTTGCTTTTGGGCGGTATAGGATGTGGAAAAAGTGAAGCTCTGAAAATACTTAAAGAGGACCATGCTGCAAATATCATAGAAGCAGATAAAGTAGCACATTTTCTATACGAAAAGGATAGGGCAGGTTATGTTGAACTAAAGTCTTTTTTTGGTAATTTGATATTGGATGATAAAAAAAACATTGATAGAAAAAAATTAGGTGATATACTTTACTATGATAAAGACAAATTACAAAAGGTAAACAGTATAATACATCCATTAGTATATGATGAAATCAAAAATAGACTTTTAGAGAACAGATTGAATGTAGTGGAGCAGGCACTTTTGCCGGATGATACAGATATTTATGATTCAGTATGGTATTTACATACTGACATGAATATTAGAATCGACAGATTGATATTATCAAGAGGTTTAAGTAAAGAGAGAATTAATCAAATAATCTCAAAACAACCAAAAGAGTCAGATTTTGAGTCCATTGCAGATAAAGTTATACAAAATAATGGAGATAGGTCTGAATTAGAGAAAAATATAAGAGAGGCTTTGAGGTGAGATTTTGAGACTGGTTAGCTTTGCAAGTGGCAGTGACGGTAATTCCACTTATATTGGTAGTGAAAACACCCATATTTTGGTGGATGCCGGTATATCCAATAAAAAAATAGAGACAAGATTGAATAAGCTTGGACTTAGCGGAAAAGATATTTCAGGAATATTTTTGACACATGAACATAGTGATCATATAGCAGGTCTGGAGGTCTTTGTAAGAAAAAATGAGATTCCGGTATATGCTTCATCAGGTACACTCAGATATTTGAGTAACAAAGATAAATACTCTAAAATCACTGATTATTTTCATATAATAGAATCAAGTAAGCATATAAGATTGGGAGATTTGGAGGTACTGGCATTTGATATTGATCATGATGCCAATGAACCCTTCGGGTATAGAGTTGAATGTGGTGATAAAAAGATTGCAGTTGCTACAGATCTTGGAAGATATACAAGGGATATTGTAGATAATCTTTCAAATCTGGATGCATTACTCATTGAGGCAACCATGATATCAGAATGCTTGAAATAGGACCATATCCATATGAGTTAAAGAGAAGAATTCTAAGTGAAAAAGGTCATCTTTCCAATGAAAGTTCCGGTAAGTTGATATGTGAAATACTAAATAATAATATAAAAAAGATTTTTCTGGGACATCTTTCTGACAAAAATAATCTTCCGGAGCTTGCACTTGAAAGTGTCAGGTTTGAGATTTTTGCAGATGAAAGACCCTATAATCCAATGGATTTTGATATAGAAGTAGCAAAAAGAGATGAATTGTCAGAAATTTGCTATGTATAGTATTAGGAATGGAGAATTTTATGAATAAGGTTATAATAACTGTAGTAGGCAAGGATACAGTAGGTATTATAGCAAGAGTATGTACATATCTTGCAAATAACAAAATAAATATACTTGATATATCACAAACCATAGTAAGTGGATATTTCAATATGATGATGATTACCGATATGGAAAATGCTACTGTAAAATTCACAAAAGTTGTCGAGGACTTGGATACACTTGGAGATGAAATAGGGGTAAAGATAAAGGCTCAAAAAGAAGAAATTTTTGAATCCATGCACAGACTCTAGGAGGAATTATGTTGAACATGTTTGAAGTGATAGAAACTAACGATATGATAGACAAGGATCTGTTAGATGTTAGAACTATTACTATTGGCATAAGCTTGATGGACTGTATAGACACAGATTTAAATAAGCTTTGTAAAAATATATATGAAAAAATAACAAATATTGCAAAGGACCTGGTGAGAGTGGGTGATGAAATCTCAAAGGATTTTGGTGTACCTATTGTAAATAAGAGAATATCCGTTACACCTATAGCTTTAGTAGGAGGAAGTGCTTGCAAAACAAAAGAAGATTTTGTTCAGATTGCAAAGACACTTGATAAGGCGGCAAAGGACATTGGGGTGAATTTCCTTGGTGGATATTCGGCGATAGTGTCAAAGGGAATAACATCTGCAGATAGACTTTTGATGGAGTCTATACCACAGGCTCTAAATGAGACGGATTTTGTATGTAGTTCAGTGAATTTGGGTTCTACAAAGACAGGTTTGAATATGGATGCGGTAAGACTTATGGGAAAGATAGTTAAGGATACTGCATTGATGACAGCAGACAGAGATTCCATAGGTTGTGCAAAGTTGGTAGTATTTTGTAATGCACCTGATGACAATCCTTTTATGGCAGGTGCATTCCACGGGGTTACTGAAGCTGATGCCATTATAAATGTAGGCGTTAGCGGTCCGGGAGTTGTACGTGCAGCACTCAAAAATGCCAGAGGTGAAAATTTTGAAGTACTTTGTGAGACTATTAAAAAGACTGCATTTAAGATAACAAGAGTTGGACAGCTTGTGGCAAGAGAAGCATCAAGAAGGCTTGGTATTCCATTTGGCATAATAGATCTTTCTTTGGCACCTACTCCCTCAGTAGGAGATTCGGTAGCGGAAATCCTTGAAGAGATAGGACTTGAGAGAGTGGGAGCACCGGGAACTACAGCGGCACTGGCTCTTTTAAACGATCAGGTGAAAAAGGGTGGAGTTATGGCATCATCCTATGTAGGTGGTCTTTCAGGTGCATTTATACCTGTATCTGAGGATCAGGGAATGATTGATGCAGTAAATGCCGGTGCCTTGACTTTAGAAAAGCTTGAGGCTATGACCTGTGTTTGTTCTGTTGGTCTTGATATGATTGCAATACCTGGCGATACTTCAGAAGAAACAATATCAGGTATTATTGCAGATGAAGCTGCCATAGGTATGATAAATCAAAAGACTACAGCTGTAAGACTTATACCGGATTATAGGTAAAGGAGAGGGAGAATTAGTAGAGTTTGGTGGACTTTTGGGCTATGCTCCGATAATGCCGAGTAAATAGTTTTTCATGTGAGAAATTTGTAAACAGAGGTGGCAGAATACCTGCTCCTATACATAGTTTTAAAAATTAAAAAGAGGGGATGCCGCTCTAACGATTATAATCGTAGAGTGATATCCCCCATATTGATTACTTGATCATCTTAAATCCCGGGAAGTATCGGAAGATTACTTTTGCAATTATTTTTTCTTTATATACATATGGATGTACCCACCTTCTGGAGTCGGCAGAGTTATTTCTATTATCACCTAAACAAAAGAAAGCCCCCTCAGGTACTTCAAAATGCATATCAGCTTCCGGAATCATAGGTTCCTTTATATAGTCTTCCTCAAGAGGAGTCTCAGAGTTGTTCAAATACACCTTGCCATCTTTTATATCTACAATATCACCCGGCTCACCAATAATTCTCTTTACATAGTATAGACTCTCATCATCCGGAAATTTGAATATTATGACATCTCCACGCTTTGGTTCCTGGAAAAGATAAGTAAGTCTAAAGCCGACAACTCTATCTCCAGTCATTATAGTATTTTCCATAGATGCAGATGGCACTCTTGAGTTTGCTATAATAAAGAGATTGAGAACCAGTGCTATTACTGCGGCTACCACTATTATAGAAATCCAGCTAAAGATTTCTTTTACAACATCAAAATCAGAATTTTTACTCATCATCTTCTCCAATCTAATTTGCTTCGATGTTCGTTGAACGAATCTCTACTATTTTACGATAATTGAATTTATAATACAACCAAATGATAAAATAATTATGAAAATAATAATAATCACATTTACATGTGAGAGTTTATAACATTTACTTTCATGTTTTGCAAAAGAATAGTATAATCTATATAAATGTTATGGAGCGGATAAGCGGCGGTATCTTATCTGAACTATTACTCAACTATTAGGAGAAAGGTTAGGCTATGGATAAGAATTTATATGATTTGATGGATTGGGCAGCGATAGAAGAAATTACTTATTCTGAATGTGATAGACCAAAAATTACTTTGGGATCACATAGAGTAGAAGATGGTTTTTTAGTGCAGACTTTTATACCTCATGCAAAAGAGGTGGAATTGTTGATTGACGGTAATAAAAATCCTATACCTATGCAATGTATGGATGAAGTTGGATTCTTTGCTTGCTTTGTTGGGAGAAAGCAGGAGTTCAAGTATAAATATATAGTAAAATACGACAATGATGTAGAGCAGACAGTATCAGATCCGTACTCATTTGATAGTATTTATTCTGAGGAGGACTTATCAAAGTTTAGTGCAGGAATAAACTACGAGATATATGAAAAGATGGGTGCAAAGCCAATGACTTTATCCGGAGTACAAGGTGTAAACTTTTCTGTGTGGGCACCTGAGGCTATGAGAGTATCCGTTGTTGGAGATTTCAACCTTTGGGATGGTAGAAGACATCAAATGAACAGACTCGGAGATTTCGGAGTTTTTGAGATATTTATACCGGACGTATGTGTAGGTGATCTATATAAGTTTGAGGTAAAAAACAAAAAGGGTGAGCCTATGCTAAAATCAGATCCATATGCATTCTATTCAGAACTCCGTCCAAATACTGCCAGTGTTGTAGTGGATATTTCTGATTTTGAGTGGAGTGATGATGATTGGATGAAAAATAGAGAAGATATCCAATCTACAAGGGTAAATGAATCAGCAGCGATGAATATCTATGAATTGCACCTCGGATCCTGGATTAGAAAAGAGATGCAATATGATGAGAATGGTGAAGAGGTAAATGGCTCAGTATTTTACAATTATCGTGAAATAGCTCATAAATTGGCAGTATATGTAAAGAAGATGAACTATACCCATGTGGAGATAATGCCTATAATGGAGCATCCTCTTGATGCAAGCTGGGGATATCAGGTAACAGGGTACTACAGCCCTACAAGTAGATATGGAACCCCTCAAGACTTTATGTACTTTATGAATTATATGCACAAGAAAGGTATTGGAGTAATACTTGATTGGGTACCGGCACATTTCCCAAGAGATTTGCATGGACTTGGATGCTTTGACGGAAGTCATCTATATGAGCATGCAGATCCAAGACAGGGAGCTCATCCTCACTGGGGAACATTGATATATAATTATGCAAGACCACAGGTTAGCAACTTCCTTATTTCCAATGCACTTTTCTGGGCTGAGAAATATCATGTTGACGGTATAAGAATGGATGCAGTGGCTTCTATGCTGTATCTGGATTATGGAAAGAATAACGGAGAGTGGGTTGCCAATATATATGGAGGCAATGAAAATCTGGATGCAATAGAGTTTTTAAAGCATTTGAACTCCATATATAAGAAAAGAAATCCTTCAAGCCTTTTGATTGCGGAGGAGTCCACAGCATGGCCGAAGATAAGTGGCGATCTAAATGATGGTGGACTGGGATTTGATTACAAGTGGAATATGGGTTGGATGAATGATTTCCTTGAGTTTATGAAGCTAGATCCATATTTTAGAAGTGGAGATTATAATGCTTTAACATTCTCACTTTTTTATCACTACAGTGAGAACTTCATTTTGGTTTTAAGCCATGATGAGGTAGTTCATGGTAAGGCTACATTGGCAGGAAAGATGCCGGGAGCTACTCAGGAAGAAAAGTTTGCTAATCTTAGAGTTGCATATGGATATATGATGACACATCCTGGAAAGAAGCTATTGTTTATGGGACAGGAGTTTGGGCAGATGAATGAGTGGAATGAGGATAAATCGCTTGAATGGGATCTCTTGGACTATGATATTCACAGTAAAATGCAAAAATATTCTAAGGCATTGAACAAACTCTATGTAGATTATCCGGCATTATATAAACTGGACTATGATCCGGCAGGATTTGAGTGGATAAATTGTACTTCCAAAGATGAGAGTATGGTTACATTCATCAGAAAAACAGAGAAGGAAGAGGATACTTTGGTCGTTGTATGCAATTTCACCCCTGTTGTATATGAAAAAGAAATAGGTGTTCCATATAAGGGAACTTACACTGAAATTTTCAATTCAGATGATAAGAAATTCGGTGGAAGTGGAGTAGGAAACAAGAGGGCAAAGAAATCCGTTAAGAAGAAAGTGGATGGCAGAGATAATTCTTTGAAGATCAAAGTTCCACCAATGGCTATAACTATATTTAAGTGGGCAGAATAGTGAATTTGTATAATTTAATGGGTACCGGAATTTGTCTGACAAGTGTGGCAAATTCCGGCTTGCCAACTATATCAGAAAGTGAAGTAGCACAATCATTAGCAGAGGATATAGAAAAACTTAAACCAAGTGTATTTATTCAAACTCTAAAGTCTCTATCACCATATTTACTGGCACTTGCATATAACATAGTGATTATAATAATTACGTTAATTATAGCAAGCCAAGTGATAAAGATTATATCAAGGATGCTTGAAAAGTTTTTCAAAAAAATCAATATTGATGTTACTGTGAGAAGATTTCTACTTTCAACATTGAAAGTTTTATTTTATGCCTTGGTAGTCTTAGTATTGGCAGAGAGAATGGGCATAAATCAAGCCAGCGTAGTAGCAATACTTGGTTCTGCCGGTGTTGCATTAGGCTTAGCTTGGCAGGGCAGCCTAAGTAATTTTGCAGGTGGAATGATTATACTATTCAGTAGACCTTTTAGCAGGGGAGACTACATTATAACTCCTAAGGCTGAGGGAATAGTGGATACTATTGGAATAATTTATACAATACTTTTGACTCCGGATAATAAGAGAATATCTATACCAAATGGTGCTTTGGCAAATGATGTGATAACAAATGTGACTGCCAATGATATAAGAAGAATAGATATTCAGGTAGGAGTATCTTATAATACAGATATCAGGAAAGCAAAAAAGCTTATAAAAGAGGCATTTGATGAAAATGGGCTGGTAGTAAAGAATAAAGAGATTATAACCTATGTAAGCGATTTGGCTTCATCTGCTGTTATACTGGGTGGTAGAGCTTGGTGCAAGACAGAAGATTATTGGACTGCCAGATGGGGAATAATAGAAGAGATCAAGGTAAAATTTGATAAGAGCGGTATAGAGATTCCTTATGATCAGCTGGAAGTACATATAAATGAGTCAAGGAATTCAAAAAATAAATAAGAGTACCACAAATTAAAGTTTCATATGATATATCAATCTGATGTCAGTAATGCATTTTGGAAAGAGATAATAAATTATTTTATGAGAGCTATTGTACTAAATATAAGATGTAATCGATATATCTTATATAATTTTATTGGTATGGTAGCTCTTTTTGTTGATTTTAGAGATAATTAAATACTTTAGCAAAGTAGAGAAACAAAGCGTTGACAGAAATACTTTAGCGTGCTACCATAAGAAAGTATTAAGGAAAGCAAAAGAAAGTTATGAGGTGTATTTATGAAAAAAATTTATTTGCTTGGAATGTTGGCAGCATTTATGTTAGCAGGCTGTTCATCAGCTAAGACTTCTGAAAGCACAGCAGCATCTGAGACAACCACAGTAGAGAGCAAGGTGACAGAGGAAACTACTAAAGCGGCAAGTTCAGACAGCAAAACAACTTTTACAGTTGGATTTGATCAAGATTTTCCTCCTATGGGATTTGTTGGATATGATGGAGAGTTCACAGGTTTTGACTTGGATTTGGCTGCCGAGGTTGCACGAAGATTGGGGAAAGAGATAAAGTATCAGCCGATATCGTGGGATGCAAAAGATATGGAGCTTTCGTCCGGTACTATTGACTGCATCTGGAATGGATTCAGTACACAGAATAGAGAAGATAAGTACACATGGACAAAGCCATATATGAAAAATGATCAGGTATTTGTAGTAAGATCAGATTCGGACATCAATTCATTTGATGATCTAGCAGGAAAAACTGTAGAGGTGCAGATAGATTCTTCAGCAGAAGCTGTATTGAAAGAGAATACAAAACTTTCAGATACATTTGGCAAATTGCAAACAGTGGCAGATTTTAATACAGGCTTTATGGATCTTGAGATGGGTGGCGTGGATGCCCTGGCTATGAACAGTGTCGTAGCTAATTATCAGATTACCAAGAGAGATGCAGAAGACTTTAAAGTACTTGATACTCCACTTTCAAGTGAGGAGTATGCTGTAGGATTTAAACTAGGTAATGAAGCTTTAAGAGATGAAGTACAAAAGGCTTTAGATGAGATGAAGGATGATGGAACTTTGAAAACTATTTCAGAAAAATGGTTTGGCAAGGATGTTACTATATTGGAGTAATGAGAGATTGTATTTATGTAATATATTTGGCTAGTTAGAAATCAAAAAACTTTATTACTTTAATTAAATAAAGTGTTGACAGAAATACTTTAGTGTGCTACCATAAGAAAGCACAAGGGGAATAAAAGAAAGTTAAGAGGTGTATTTATGAAAAAAATTTATTTATTAGGAGTTTTAGCAGCATTTATGTTGGCAGGTTGTTCATCAGCAAAGACTACAGAAAGTTCATCAGCTTCTGCTGAGACAAGTGTAGTTGAGAGCAAGGCTACAGAAGAAACTACTACAGCATCAGAAACAGACAGCAAGACTACATTTACAGTGGGATTTGATCAGGACTTCCCACCTATGGGATTTGTAGGAGAAGATGGAGAGTTCACAGGTTTTGACCTTGAGTTGGCAACAGAGGTTGCAAAGAGAATCGGCAAGGAAGTGAAGTATCAGCCAATAGCTTGGGATGCAAAGGATATGGAACTTACATCAGGTACTATTGATTGTATCTGGAACGGATTCAGTATTCAGGGTAGAGAAGATAAGTACACATGGTCAAAGCCATATATGAAGAATGACCAGGTTTTTGTAGTAAAGTCAGATTCAAGTATTGAATCATTAGAGGATTTAGCAGGAAAGACTGTAGAGGTTCAGGTAGATTCATCAGCAGAGGCTGCATTAAAAGAAAATAAAGAGTTGGCAGATACCTTTGGTAAATTACAGACAGTAGCAGATTATAATACAGGCTTTATGGATCTTGAGATGGGTGGAGTAGATGCTATAGCTATGGACAGTGTAGTAGCAAACTATCAGATCACAAAGAGAGGCGGAAATGGATTTACAGTACTTGATACACCTCTTTCAAGCGAAGAATATGGCATAGGCTTTAAGCTTGGAAATGAAGCTTTAAGAGATGAAGTACAAAAGGCACTTGATGAGATGAAAGCAGATGGAACTATGAAAACTATTTCAGAAAAATGGTTTGGTAAGGATGTTACCACTTTAGAGTAATGATAGTACGCCGACAGATAGCTGCCGGCGTTTTCAATTTTCTTATATATATAAGACTTTTATTTTACAATCCTGCAAAGTTTAATAAATAGCTTATAGTAGGATTGCAAAATAAAGGATAAAATAGTAAGATATTTACACTGATTGGAGATTTTATGAATATTCTTGATATTGCATTGAAGCTTATTCCGGGGATGTTGGTAAGTATACAGATATTCCTGATAACATTATTACTTTCACTTCCACTTGGATTATTGGTTTCATTTGGAAGAATGAGTAAGATCAAAATAATTTCTTATATATGTAAGATTTATATTTCTATAATGCGTGGAACTCCGCTTATGTTGCAACTTATGGTAGTGTACTTCGGACCTTATTATATTTTTGGAGTATCTATCTCAGGCAGCTATAGAATAGTGGCTACTATCATAGGTTTTGTGGTAAACTATGCCGCATATTTTGCAGAGATATATAGAAGTGGAATCCAGTCTATGCCAAGTGGACAGTATGAAGCTGCAAAAATATTGGGATATAGTAAATCACAGACTTTCTTTGTGATAATACTACCACAGGTGATAAAGAGAATCTTACCATCTATAACAAATGAGGTGATAACCTTAGTAAAGGATACATCTTTGGCATTTACAATAAGTGTGGCGGAGATGTTTACTATGGCAAAAGCACTTGCAAGCAGTACAACCAGTGTATTGCCATTTGTATGCGCAGCATTGTTTTACTATATATTTAATGCGATAGTAGCGTTTTTGATGGAATTTGTTGAGAAGAAATTAGAATATTACAAGTAGGTGATTATGTCATTATTAAGTATGAAATCAGTAAAAAAATCCTTTGATGGAGTAGAGATTTTAAAGGGTATTTCACTTGAAGTAAATGAAGGTGAGATCTTAAGTATTATAGGTCCGTCAGGCTCAGGAAAATCCACACTTTTAAGATGTGCTACATTGTTGGAAGATATGGATGACGGAGAACTGGACTATGGTGGGAATGCGGTATGTAAGAGTGTTGACGGCAAATCGGTTTATGAGAGTCAGACCAAGCTTAGAAAGATTTCAGAATACTTTGGCCTTGTTTTCCAAAACTTTAATTTGTTTCCTCATATGAATGTATTGCAAAATATTTGTGATGCCCCCATAAGAGTACAAAAAAGAGATAAGGAGAGTGTGAAGGAAGAGGCCTTTGCCTTATTGAAAAAGATGGGACTTGAGGATAGAGCAGGAGCATATCCTTATCAGCTCTCAGGAGGGCAATCACAGAGAGTGGCTATTGCAAGAGCCTTGGCACTCAATCCTAAGATACTGTTTTTTGACGAGCCTACATCAGCACTTGATCCGGAACTTACAGGTGAAGTGCTTAGAGTTATAAAGTCTTTATCAGATCTAAAGATCGCAATGGTGATCGTCACACATGAAATGGCATTTGCGAGAGAAATATCAGATAAGGTAATATTTATGTCTGATGGAATAATAGTGGAATATGGTACTCCTGAAGAGGTTTTTGCATCAAACAATGAAAGAACAAAGAACTTCATAGGTGCATTGAGCAAATAAACAAAAAGGTGGATAAAATGAAATACATAGTTATACTTGGAGACGGTATGGCAGACAAAGATATTCCGGAGCTTGGGAATAAGACCATACTTGATGTGGCTAAAAAGCCGAATATTGATGGTTTTAAAGGTGTACTTGGTATGGCAAGAACAGTGCCGAAGGAGTTAAAGCCGGGAAGTGATGTGGCAAACTTGGCAGTAATGGGATATAATCCGCTGGAGTGCTATACAGGTAGGTCACCACTTGAAGCAGTAAGTATAGGTATAAATATGAAAGCAACAGATGTGGCAATAAGATGCAATCTTGTTACTCTCTCAGATGAAGCTGATTCAAAGGAAAGAACAATGCTTGACTATTCAGCAGGTGAAATATCTACTGAGGAGGCAAGAGAACTTATAGAAGCAGTAGAAAAAGAGCTTGGAGATGATGAATTTAAGTTTTATCCGGGAATATCATACAGACATTGTCTGATATGGGATAATGGAAAGACCGGACTTGATCTGACGCCGCCACATGATATATCAGACAGAGCGATTAGTGAATACTTGCCAAAAAACGATAAGATTTTATCTCTTATGGAAAAAAGCTATAGTATTTTAAAGAATCATCCTGTTAATTTAAATAGAAAAGCTGAGGGTAAAAACCCTGCAAACTCTATATGGCTTTGGGGTGAGGGTACCAAGCCGAATGTAGAAAACTTTGAAAAGAAAAATGGACTTAAGGGTGCTGTTATCTCAGCAGTGGACCTTATAAAGGGTATCGGTATCAGTGCAGGAATGGAGAGCATTGATGTAGAAGGTGCAACAGGTACAGTGGATACTAACTATGAGGGAAAACTGGCAGCTGCAAAAAAGATCTTGCTTGAGGATGGAAATGATTTCTTGTATATTCATCTTGAAGGACCGGATGAGTGTGGGCATCATGGAGATACTGAAGGCAAGATATTAGCGGTAGAGCGAATAGATGAAAGAGTTGTAGGACCTCTTTGTGAGGCACTTAGAGAAGCAAATGAAGACTTTGCCATGCTTATAATGCCGGATCATCCAACACCTATTGAGACCAAAACCCATTCCTCAGATCCGGTTCCTTTTAAGATATATAGGTCAAATGATGAGAGGGATATTGCAATACCTTATACAGAAAAGAATGCAATAGAATCCGGAATATTTATAGAGGACGGATATACGCTTTTAGAGAAGTTTATCAATAATAAATTGTAAGCTAGGTATAAAGCAATATTTTAAATTTATTATTAAGGTAATCAATTAATAATTTCACAGTACTTGTTTTCTAATTATTTAACAAAGAAGCAATTTATGGTAGTTTATAAAAAAACACCATCATATTGCTTCTTTTTTTGAATATATAAAAACTTGTATTTCGTATATAGAATATCATTGTATTAGATATAAAACGGTAAAAAAATTATGCATAACGCATAATAAAAAGTTATTATAAATAGTTGATTTACATTTATAAGAAAAAAAGTGCTATTTTATTAACATAAATAGAATAAGAGTTGAGAAAACTATTTTTAAACAATAATAAAAAAATGCTTTAATATAATATTAAAAATGAGGGAGGCTATGCAATCTATAAATCCTCAAAGGTATAAAAACGGAGATATAATAAGAATGTTGTCATTATAACGTTTAGCGGTGTTTATGTTTAATATTAAAAAGGTAATAGAATGAAAAAGATAATTTGTGCTTTATTATTGTTGTTGTCGTTGTTATTTGTAAATGAAGTATCAGGATTAAGTGTTTATGCCGGCGAAATAGATGAAGAATTAGGTGAAGTTGTCATGGTGGCTGTTCCGGATGGTAATGGTAAACTTTATTATTATTCCGGTGATGATGCTAAGAAAGTATATACGCAAATCATGCAGCAATCTGATAAGATTTTAGAAGAGTTTAATGAACTGGAAAAGGTTGATAAATCATTTGAACTCCCTGAGATAGATGTAGATTCTGAAATAGAACCATATGGTCCATTTTATTATAAATATAGATTTATAAAAGAAAGCAGTGGGCAAATATATGGCACTTCCGAGAGAATATCTAACTATTTGGAAAATAGAACTTCAGAACGACAGAATCTTTCAACAAGTGTTAGATCAAGCACCACATGGACTATTAATACATCATTGTCAGGTGGATTCAAGGATGCATTTAATCTTTCTGTTGGTGGTAGCTGGTCGACTAACTCTTCATTTTCACAGACTATAACAATGAATGTTGGTCCAAATAAAAAAATGTGGCTTGAATTTAGACCGCTTATAAGATATGTGTCAGGTAAAGCTCAAAAATATTATATTCCAAGAGGGCCAATTAATAAAAGAGCTATAGTTGTTGAGAGTAAGTCAGTATATTCAACAAGTCCTAAAACGGTATATATGAGGCTTGGGGATAGGTCATTTATGGCGACAGATGGAGCGTATGTATGGAGAGAAATAAGTTTAAGATAGTGCTTGGACTTGTAATATTTGCAATATTTTTCTTGGGTGCAGTTATATTGTTAAGTGCAAATTTCCTTTTGCGATCATTAACAATTTTAATAATGAGTAATATGAATTATATAACAAATGTTTCTATTGTAGGTGAGCCTTAGTATTATTTTTGTTTAAGTATTGTAAGTTTCATTATATCATTAGTTGCATTGACAAAAAAGTATTTTTGCTTTTTAAAAAGAAATATAATATGTTTTAGTAGTTACTTAATTTTTATTGAATCAGAATAGAGTGGCTGTCATAAAAATAAATTATTTTATTTACTACAAAAACAGAAGAAAAAAATATCCTGAAAAAAATACAAGGTGTTTCAGCTTTGTGGTTTTGTCAGGATATTCTGTTTTTTTATAATGCTGTTAATTTTTGAATAAAACTACACTTACTTACGAATTTCATTTCCTGAAAGCACTCTTTTGATTTTTGCTTGATATCTAGTTTTTTTATTACTATATACTAATGTTATGAAAACTAATAGAGAAATCATAAATGATATGATAAAGCATTTGGAGGAATTGGACATTGTAAGATCAGATGATATCCCTGATATTTCGTTATATATGGATCAGATGACAGGGTTTATTGATGAGAAGCTTAAGAGTTTTAAACGAGAGGAGGAAGATAAGCTTCTTACAAAAACAATGATAAATAATTATACAAAGAATAAACTTCTGCCACCTTCGGATAAGAAAAAATATACAAAGGATCATGTAATGCTGCTGATTCTTATATATTTCTATAAGAATGTGCTTTCATTTGCAGATATAAAAAGCCTATTTAACTTGAGCATATATGAGAGTTTTGAAAAGAAAGATGGTTCATTGTCTAAGCTGTATGATATTTTACTTAGTTTAGAGGATGATAAAAAAAGTGAAATTATCAGTGATTTGAAAAGAAGGCTGGAAGATACAAAGGGTAAGATTTCCGGTTTTGACAAAAACAATGAAAATGTTGAGTTATTTGCTTTTTTGTCAGATATTGTTTTAGAAATTTATTTTTAAACAACACCTTATTGAATATATTCTGAATAAAAATTTGAGTTAAAAAGATATGAATAAGTAAGAAAAAGTTTAACTGTACATAATAAGATAAATTGCATATACTTATAGTGTATATCATATTAAGATACAGGATATAGATAAGGAGGATTTATGAGGTTAGCTAAAAAAATAGCTATTTTCGGAACTGTTTTATTATGTTCACTTTTATCAAAGCCTGTTTATGCTGCGAACAAAACAATAAGTACTGTCAGTATAAAAGTTAATACAGACTTGAATATAGGAGATAATTCAGATGCTCTTGATGTAAATTATGGTAGCAATTCAGGTGGAGACATCAATGTGTACACTACATCCGACAGGTTTAATATAGTAGATGCCGAGATTACAAGTGGAAGAAATTATATTAATATAGGAGATGAGATAAAAATGAAGCTTACTTTGGAAGCAAGCGGAGAATATTCATTTAAGGGAACATATTCATCTTCAAATATAAATGTAAATGGCGGAAAGTATTTGTCTTCATCTAAGAAAAACGGAGATTTAATAGTAAATATCAAGTTGAATCCTATAAAGGGAACATATGAAGCTCCGGAGGATGTAGAGTGGAAGGACAATGGTATAGGTAATGCTAAGTGGGATGAACCATCTGCTACATCCGGATATTATGAGCTTATTTTGCTTCGTGGAAGTACACAGGTGACAAGAGTAGAAAACTATAAGGGAAATAGCTACAGTTTTCAAAATGATATGACTCAAAGGGCACATATAAGTTTAAGATAAGAACAGTTGCTAAAGGTGATAATGACTATGGAAGAAATTCAGAGTGGATAACTTCTGATGAGTTTTATCTGGATGAGTCCAATGTTTCAAAGAATAATAGTAACTCTACAAATCAACCCGAATACAATGTAGGGTGGAATAAATCAGGTGATACCTGGTATTTTAGATTCCCTGATGGAAGCCTAAAGACAAGTGGTTGGGAGTATATTGCTGATAAATGGTATTTATTTGATGATGCAGGCAGAATGCTCACAGGTTGGCAAAAGGTGGATGGAGAATACTACTACATGAATGAGTATGGTCATATGACAATGGGTTGGCAGCAGTCAAATGGTAAGTGGTATTATCTAAATGCTGATGTTCCAAGAGGTAAGATGCTCAGCAATACATGGCTTCACAGCAGTGACGGAAAGTATTATTACCTTGACAGTAACGGTGCTATGTGTGAGAAATGGACACAGATCAGTGGAAAGTGGTATTATTTCTACCCTGGTTCAGGATATATGGCTACAAATACTACAGTTGATTCATTTAGGCTTGGTGCAAATGGAGCATGGGTAAGATAGCATTAAAGTTGCCAAAGCCTAAATTGGTTTTGGCAACTTTATTTATTTGAATTTGATAAAATCCTAATATGATGAATTTGTTTATTGGGGACTAATTAAGGTCTCTAAAATGAAATGCTTTATTTCCATCGGCATAGTCTGCTACGATATCGCCATTTCCATAAAGCTTGTATTTGTAGGTACAAAGCCCTTCAAGCCCTACAGGACCTCTGGCATGAAGCTTTCCTGTACTTATACCTACTTCAGCTCCAAAACCATATCTGAAACCGTCAGCAAATCTTGTGGAACAGTTTTTATATACATTTGCAGAGTCAACTCTACTCATAAAGTAATCAGCATTTGAATCCATATTTGTAAGTATGGCATCTGTATGATGTGAACCATAGGTATTTATATGATCAATAGCTTCATCAATATCCTTTACAGTTTTTACATTGATAGTCTTTTCAAGATATTCTGTGTGAAAAGACTTATCATTGGCAGCTGTAGCATTATCAAAATATGAAAGAACATCAATATCGGCATATACCTTAATACTTGCTGCTTTAAAAGCTTCATTCAGCTTAGGTAAAAGATTCGAAACAGCCTTTTCATGAACCAACAATGTCTCAGTAGTATTACATGCAGAAGGGTACTGAGTCTTTGCATCTATTAATATCCTTACAGATTTTTCGAGGTCAAAGTCTTCATCTACATAGGTATGGCATACACCGTCAGCATGCCCCATAACAGGAATATTTGTATTGTCCATAATATATTTTACAAAGGAGTTTGATCCTCTTGGTATCAGCAAGTCCACATATTCAGAGCAGGAGAGCAGTTCACCTACATCACTTCTGGCCTCAAGTTGAACAAGTATATGTTTAGGAAGATTTGCTTCTAAAATAGCTTCTTTGATACTTTCAAATAATGCTCTATTTGTAAGTTTTGCCTCGCTACCGCCCTTAAGTATGGCTGCATTGCCGCTTTTGATACATAGAGAAGCTATCTGCACCAAGGCATCAGGTCTTGCCTCAAAGATAACTCCTATAACACCTATTGGAGTTGTGGTTCTGGTAAGTATAAGTCCCTCATCCAACTCTCTTTTTAAAGTGATCTTACCTATAGGGTCATCCATATTTATCAAATCATTGATACCTGCTATAACAGTATCCAGCTTATGCTCGTCAAACAAAAGTCTTGAGAGTATGGAAGCTGATATATTTTCAGCCTTGGCATTTTCTATATCTTTTTGATTTTCTAAAAGAATATGTTCTCTATCTCTATTCAAATTTTTTATAATATTTTGAAGACAATTATTTCTTATATCATTGCTGCTTGCCATCAAGATAAAACTGTCTGATTTTACTTTTTTTGCAATCTCTTTCATAGTACTCCTTAATTAATTTATTTATATAAAGATATATTAATCGCCGAATAATTGCAAGCAATTTATTGGCAAAAAAATGTATACCCAACTAAGCAGGTATACATAGAAATAAATTATATTATTTTTTTTCAAATATTCTACAATCTTATCTGCCATTGCAACCGCATCAGCATACTGATCTTTAGTAAGAAGTGATTTGATACTGATAGTCTCTTCTGCGATATTGACATTCTTTAATTGTCCTATAATCTCACGCATGGTTTTGCCGGCTGTGAGTGCCCATGAACCGTTCTCCACTACAAAAACATCTCTGTTCTGGAAATTATGTGCTACAAGGTCCATAAGGAAGTTTTCCATTGGAGTGAAGAGTCCACCATTGTAAGAAGAAGAAGCAAATACAAGTACCTTTGCTCTAAAAGCCTCTGAAAGCAGGTAAGATACATCAATAGCAGAAATATCAAGTACCTTTGTATTTCTTATTCCTCTTTGAGCTACTAAGGTTGCAAGCAATGTGGAAAAATCTTCTGTATGTCCATAAACAGATCCTGAGAATATAACTACCTCTTCATCTTCGGGAGAATAAGAACCCCATGTCTGGTACTTTTTGATGCAGGCAAGGATATCCTCTTTTGTTCTATATATAGGACCATGGAGTGAACAGATAAGCTCTATATCCAGAGCGGCAAGTTTCTTTAAAATATTCATAACCTGCAAGCCGAATTTTCCTACAATATTTGCATAATACCTTCTTGATTCTGAGTACCACTCACACTCATAGTTTAACTCATCTGCGAATATATTTCCTGAAAGTGCACCGAAACAACCGAAAGCATCTGAAGAGAAGAGTGCTTTTGACTTCTCATCATATACCATCATTACCTCAGGCCAGTGAACCATGGGTGCAAAATAGAACTTAAATGTATGTTCGCCTGTGCTTAATGTGTCACCTTCTTTTACTTCCATAAATCTGTGGTCTAAAGAGAAGTCAAAGAACTGGCCAATCATTGCCTTTATCTTAGCATTACCAACTATCATCATTTCAGGATGAATATTTAAAAGATCGCCCAAAGTAGCGGCGTGGTCAGGTTCCATATGTGTTATTACTACATAGTCAAGGGGTCTGTCACCAAGTGTTGCTTTTAAGTTTTCAAAGAACACATCTTCAACAGTTTTATCAACTGAGTCAAAGAGTATAGTTTTTCATCCAATATAATATATGAGTTGTAAGCCATTCCATTTGGAATAGGATAAGCATTCTCAAAAAGTCTCTGTCTTCTATCGCTGCCTCCAACATAATATAAATTGTCCTTAATACATTGTTCCTGATGCATAATTCCTCCATATACATTGCATAGTTAAAGTAGCCAAAGCTACTATATTAAATACATTATCGTTTTATTTCAAATTATAGTATAATGCAAAAGTTTTTTTAAATGCAAGATTTTTTTATAATATACAATTTTTATAAAGTTTTATTTTGTTGTAAGTTTTGTGGTTTTTATAGAGAAATATTGTTTTATCTAAGCTCTGTAAAAGTGAAAGTTGACTTAAAAGCAGCTGAATATTGTATACAAAGATTTGTAGAAATTTACCATTTGAAGGTTTTTGGTAAAAGAATATCAAAAATTTCCTGTAAAAGGTAAATAATTTTCTTTTTTATGCTTTTGCTATATTATATGAATATGGTATAATAATGGACGGAAAACACAGTAAAATACATATGGAGGTTTTTACGTATGGCAAATAAGTGGGTATACCTTTTTACAGAAGGTAACGCAACAATGAGAAATCTTTTGGGTGGTAAGGGTGCAAACCTTGCAGAGATGACAAATCTCGGTTTACCTGTACCTCAGGGATTCACAATTACAACAGAGGCATGTACTCAGTACTATGAGGACGGCGAGAAGATAAATGATGAGATCATGGGTCAAATCATGGAGAATATTACTAAGATGGAAGAGATCACAGGAAAGAAATTCGGTGATAAGGAAAATCCTCTCTTAGTTTCTGTTCGTTCAGGTGCAAGAGCATCTATGCCGGGTATGATGGATACAATTCTTAACCTCGGTCTTAACGAAGAGGTTGTAGAGGTTCTGGCTGCAAAGTCTGGTAACCCAAGATGGGCTTATGACTGCTACAGAAGATTTATCCAGATGTTCTCAGACGTAGTTATGGAAGTTGGTAAGAAGTATTTTGAGGTTCTTATTGACCAGATGAAAGAGAAAAAGGGAGTTACACAGGACGTTGACCTTACAGCTGAAGATTTGAAGGAACTTGCAAATCAGTTCAAGGCTGAGTATAAGTCAAAAATCGGTTCAGATTTCCCTTCAGATCCTAAGGAACAGCTTATGGCTGCCGTTAAGGCCGTATTCCGTTCATGGGATAACCCACGTGCAAATGTATATCGTCGTGACAATGATATTCCATATTCATGGGGTACAGCAGTTAACGTACAGATGATGGCATTCGGTAACATGGGTGATACATCAGGTACAGGTGTTGCATTTACAAGAGATCCTGCTACAGGTGAGAAGAAGCTCATGGGTGAGTTCCTTATGAACGCTCAGGGTGAGGACGTTGTTGCAGGTGTTCGTACACCACAGCATATCGATCAGTTGAAGGAAGTAATGCCTGCTGTATATGATGAGTTCGTTGAGATTTGCCATAAGCTTGAGGATCATTACAGAGATATGCAGGATATGGAGTTTACTATCGAGGATAGAAAGCTTTACATGTTACAGACAAGAAACGGTAAGAGAACAGCATTTGCTGCACTTAAGATCGCATGTGACCTTGTAGATGAGGGTATGATTGATGAGGCTAAGGCTGTTTCTATGATAGAGCCAAGAAACCTTGATACACTTCTTCACCCAACATTTGATACAGAGGCTGTTAAGAAGGCTACACCTATAGGTAAGGGTCTTGCTGCTTCACCGGGTGCTGCAAGCGGACAGATCGTATTTACAGCTGAAGATGCAAAGGCTTGGGCTGATGCAGGTAAGAAGGTTGTTCTTGTAAGACTTGAGACATCACCTGAAGATATCGAGGGTATGAAGGCTTCACAGGGTATCCTTACAGTTCGTGGTGGTATGACATCACACGCAGCTGTTGTTGCTCGAGGTATGGGTACTTGCTGTGTATCAGGTCTTTCAGAGATCATTATGGATGAGGAGAACAAGAAATTCGAGCTTGGCGGAAAGACATTCCACGAGGGAGATGTTATCTCATTCGACGGTACAACAGGAAATGTTTATGACGGTGCTATCCCAACTCAGGAAGCTCAGATCGCAGGTGAGTTCGGAAGAATCATGGGATGGGCTGACAAGTATAGAAGACTTAAAGTTCGTACAAACGCAGATACACCTGAGGATGCAAGAAAAGCTAGAGAGCTTGGTGCAGAGGGTATCGGACTTTGCCGTACAGAGCATATGTTCTTTGAGGGCGACAGAATTGACGCATTCAGAGAGATGATCTGTTCAGATACAGTAGAAGAGAGAGAGAAAGCTCTTGATAAGATTTTACCTGTACAGCAGGGAGATTTCGAGAAGCTTTACGAGGCACTTGAGGGTAATCCTGTTACAATCAGATTCCTTGATCCGCCACTTCATGAGTTCGTTCCTACAGAGGAAGCTGAGATTGAGAAGCTTGCAAAGACTCAGGGCAAGAGCGTAGCACAGATTAAGGCTATCATCGCTTCACTTCACGAGTTCAACCCGATGATGGGACACAGAGGACTTCGTCTTGCAGTAACATATCCTGAGATTGCGGTAATGCAGACAAAGGCTGTTATCAGAGCTGCTATCAATGTAGCTAAGGCTCATCCTGATTGGAACCTTAAGCCGGAGATCATGATTCCGCTTTCATCTGACGCTAAGGAGCTTAAGTACGTTAAGGATATCGTTGTTAAGACAGCAGATGAGGAGATTGCGGCAGCAGGCTCAAACATCAAGTATGAAGTTGGTACAATGATTGAGATCCCAAGAGCATGTCTTACAGCTGATGAGATTGCTAAGCAGGCTGAATTCTTCTGCTTCGGTACAAACGACCTTACACAGATGACATTCGGTTTCTCAAGAGATGATGCAGGTAAGTTCCTCAATGCTTACTATGACAGAAAGATCTTCGAGAACGATCCGTTTGCTAAGCTTGACCAGGTTGGTGTCGGCAAGCTTATGAAGATGGCTATCGAGCTTGGAAAGCAGACAAGACCTGAGCTTCACGTAGGTATCTGCGGCGAGCACGGTGGAGATCCTTCATCAGTTGAGTTCTGCCATAAGATTGGTCTTGACTATGTATCATGTTCACCATTCAGAGTGCCAATCGCAAGACTCGCAGCAGCACAGGCAGCAATTGCGGATGGAGGAAAATAGAAGAGCGTAAATATTTTTACTTCACAACGCTGATTATTACAAGGGATGATGTGAATGAGTATATGAAATATCATTCCGAATATACGAAAGCGAACCGATTTAAAGATATTATTTGTAAAATCTATATATAACTCGAAAGGGAAGCATAATGCTTCCCTTTCTTATCTCTCGATTAGGACTAAATCCTTGAAGCTACGGCTAAAAAGGGCTTAGTCCTTTTTTATATGCAAAATTAAATATTTTTAAAAGGAGGTTCAATATGAAGAACACAGCGTTAAGTGCAGAAAATAATAGTAAACGGTCTATTATATTTAATAGCGAGGCACATGAAAAATTCTACTATGAAAAACTAAAAGAAGTAAAGGAACAAGATGTCTATCATAAGGCACTTTGTTATTGTCTAGGCATCAGCCCTGATACGAGAAGAAATATTAACAGTATTTATGATTTTAAGACCGGTGATATAAAGACCGAGTGTTTGTGTGAGGGTGGCAAACAGGTAGCAGTATGAAGGTGGTGAGACTGGCATTTAACCTTTATTGTAACACTACACCGAGTGTAGATGATTATAAAGAACCGGAAGAACAGATATATGAGTGTATGAAGTATACAGTAGAAGACTTGTTTTGCTGTACTTATGCACCATTCTTTTGGCAAGCGATACAGATTCGCTATCCTGACTACGCTAATTATAATTGTGAGATATAAGCTTTATTGGAGGTGCAAACTAATGCTGAAAATCAGATTGATGGGAACAAAGAGTGATATTGCATGGTTTCAAAAAATATTAAGCAGTAATAATAAAATAGAAGTTCTGGAGATATCAGAGCTTTATAGCAATAAGGGAACAAGAAAATATTACAGGGCTTATGCACAAGTGCAGAAAGTAAATTTGAAAAAAGACAACTAAAACAGTAGAACAATAGGAGAATTATATCATGTGTAGAGTTATAGCTATTGCAAATCAAAAAGGTGGGGTTGGAAAAACCACAACAACAAGTAACTTGGGAATTGGACTGGCAAGGCAAGGAAAGAAGGTTCTGTTGATAGATGCAGATGCACAAGGAAGCCTTACGGCAAGTCTTGGGATTAGGGAGCCGGATAGATTGGAAATTACACTTGCAACTATAATGGGAAACATTATTAATGATGAGGAAATAAGATCAGACTATGGAATTTTAAGCCATGATGAAGGAGTTATACCAAAGTAGAACTGATGCAATTTATCACAGAATCTATAAAGATTTCACTGGCACAAAGAATGGATATAGGTATTCCTGTTGATGAGGGCAAACTGAAAATAGTATCAGGTATTAAGCATGGACAGGATATTGACAGCATCCTTGGAGAAATATCTTTAATTTCTAAAGAAATGCTTATGGCTATCGGAAGAGAAATAGGGAGGATAGGTGAGAGAGAAAAACTTAAAGAAATAGAGATAAAAGAGCGGACAAAGACAGATAAGGAGCGTTATAATAATACTGTAAACGAAGCCGTTAAAAGTACCGAAACAATAAATAATGAAGAAAATAAAGGAGTCTTGGCTGATGAAAGAAACAGTAATACTGGCGGACAGGGAATATCTTTTGGAGGAAGAAACCTACACCCCGATAGTCAAAGAGAATCTGTTCGAGAAACAGGGGGGAACCTACAGTTTGGAGAAGATGGAAGACGGAGAGGAAGTGTTGATACCGAATATCAAGATGCCAAAGATAATAGATCAGAGCAGACTGAAAAGATATGAGCAGTCTCGAAAAGATTTGGGAGATCTATTTAGTAAGCTTAAAGTTTATACCATATTTGCAATAATGATGAAAATGCAGACTCTTTTACCTATCAAGTATTTCCAAGTAGTGAGACAGAAGTTTTAATTAATAACTTTATGAATAATATAAGTAGAATCTATATAAGAAGGAATAAGAGATCTCAAGAAAAAAAGATGTCTTATTGATATATTAGAATTAAAAAAATATCAGATAAACCTTTGAAACTGAAAAATAGATTGCTTAATAGCAGCATTAACTTTGGATACTATGACAAATATGAGGATATTGGGAGTGGATGATGAAAAAAATAGTTTATAATACAGGAATGCAACTATTAGGGAAATTATACGAATTAAGATGTGGAAGGGAGGAATATATTACACAAGTACAAATAGAGGATAGAAGAATTAATATAATAGATACACCATATTATATAAAAAAATAAAGCTAATAATAGATATGCAGATATCGATAAGCTATTTGCAGAAATTTTATAAGATAAATAATGCATAAGTGGAGGTCATATTAGAATGATATTATTTACAGTAGTAATTGTAATAATATTGTTAATTGTTTTACTGATTTTTATACTTCCTTATTTTGATTTTATGTATGTACCGGCAGGTAAGCATTGGTTAAAAGAAAAGATAGCAGATCAGGACAATAATACAGGTGCTAAAACAATCTTGAAAGTGGAGCAAGGAGAAAACGGAGAGTATTTTGTGTATGAAAATCGCTTGTTATACATAGATAACAAAGAAGGTAAAGTAAGTGAGATATGTGAAATACCGGAGCAGATATTGGGGATTTTAATAAAAGGAGATGCTATTTTTTTAAGAGAAGACAATAGTCCATATATTTATAAGACAACACAAGATGGTATAAAAACAAAGATTATTGATAATGATGGAGCAACATATATGGAAGGAAAAAAACATATATAAATTGATAGACGCAAGATTGGAAAAAAATATGACTTGAACGGAAAGAAGATTTTTTTCAATTGACACAGAGTATAATAATATTTTCATGCAATTCCTTATTTGATGAACATATTTTTTTTAAAAATGCATAACGAAATAGGTCTTAGTGCTCCAAGATACTATTTATTTGATATAAATAAAATTAAATACATAACATATACTCTTGACCTTTCAAGATATTATCAATTTCCTGCTGAATGGGACTCATATAGTGAAGAAAAAAAGTAGTTCCTTTTTGATGCATTTGCAGAGAATATAGATAACATAGCTAGAGAAGGAAAAGGCATTTACATATATAGGGAGTAGAGATTTTAATGATTATGAATTAAAAAAAGTATAGAATTATTTTTTTCGCATTTTTTTCTGAAGTTATTAACGGGTATATTTATCTTTTTGGAACACAAAAGAATTGTATACAGAGATAAGGGTTATAAAGAAAAAAATAACAAAGAATAAAAAAATGGGTTGGTAGATGATGAAGAAATACAAAAAAATAGAATGGGAGATATTAAATTATCCTATATTTCGAATTAGGGTAGAGGATATTAAAAAAATGCTAAGGAGTATTCTTACATTAATTATGAAATAGTAAATAAATATCCTGATATTGAAGGTATTATAAGAAGATTTGCTATTAAAAGATAGTACAATATATTTATTGAATAAAAGACTATGCTGTTAATAAAAAGTGATTACAGAAATATTTATGTATATGCTATAGATAGCAGTACCGGTTTATCAAAAAAGATTTTTGAAAAAAAGACTCTTTCATCAGAACAATCAGATCCTGAGATTTTTTGTACAGATAATCATATTTTTATATATGAGTATAATAATTATGGAAAGACCCGTATTACAAGAATCAACCGAGATGGCAGCAACCCTGTTTTGGTAATAGATGAGAATGGGGACATAGTGATGAAACCTTTATAAAAAAGATAATTGATAAAAATCAAGTGTACAAGGTAAAGCATAATGATGAAATATTGGAATAGTTTATTGAGGTTGGAAATTAGCCTATGTAAAGGAGGACGCATGGCATACTCACTTGATGATATATTTATAGATAGTATTTTTGAGGCAAAAGATATTTATGATGTGAATTTCAAGGTCAAACCAAATACACATCCAATACTTGCTGTTGAATGTTCAGTTAAGGAAAGCCAAAACATTGAAAGTATCGTGCGAAACCCTAGATGATAAGAATTTGACAATATTTATATATATTGGTGAGCAAAAGAAAGACTTATTTACGGGTATTGTTAAGGATTGTAAGTTAGTATGCAACAATAAGATAAATACTCTTAAAATGAAAGTTATGGGATTTAGTGTAATGCTTGATAAAGAAAAACATACAAGGATTTTTCAGGACAAAGAACTTACATATAAAGAAGTATTAAATCATACTATGTCGAAAAAAATAGGTAAGGTGATATTCAATAAAGAAGATACTAAGATTGAAAGGCTGCTGTTTCAGTATAATGAAACTGATTGGCAGTTTATGAAAAGAGTATCAGGACTTGGAGAGAGTATACTGATACCATTATTTTATGAAAACGAAGTAATATTAAGTTATGGCTTACCAAGATCTGCTAAAGAAATAGAATTAAAAGAAGATTTCTATGCATCAGGTAATCATATATATGATAAATCCAAAGACTATGACATAAAGGGGATTTATCATATGTTTTATTCTGATGAGGATTATGAACTTGGAACGGTAGTTAAAAATAAAGGTTTAAGATTTGTGATATGTGAAAAAGAGGCTCAGACAGTTGAAGCGACCCTTAAGTTTCACTATAAAGTTTGCAAAGAGGAAAATATAAGAAGTAAAAGGGTTTATAATGAAAAAATAAGAGGTCTTGTGATATCCGCAGAAGTTGTAGATGTAAAAGCAGAGGATGTATTTGTAAAGTTTTCTATGGAGAGCGGGGTGGAAAAGAAAAGGTATAAACTTGAGTGGCTGCCTGTTACAGGAAATGTAATGTATTGCATGCCGGAAATCGGAACAAATGTAAAAGTATATTTTGGAGATAGGGATGAGAGTAAAAATGTATTTGCTATAGAGTGTGAAAATATGTCAAAATTTCCCAATGAAATAAAGGGTATAATTACAAAAGACGGTAAGACATTGCATATAAAAGATAACGGAGTAGAGTTAAAAGCGGATAATAATGTGAATATATCAGGTAAAAACCTTACATTCAGTTCGCCTGATTCATTAATGATGTCAGCACGAAAAAAAGTAAGGATTAAATCTGATATGGTAGAAATAAATGCAGATAGGGATATAAGTATCCAAAAAAAATAATTATTTATTAAAAATAGGAGATAGTGTATATGGAATATTATGATGAGCAGATAGTTAAGGCACTTCATATACAAAGAAGGGATACTTTCGGCAGTATAGATGAGGGTTTATATATAAATAATGAGTTAATTCATTTTAATAAAACCCTGCTTTTTAATGACAGAGTAAGTGTCATGTTACCGGAAAACTTTGTTCCAATGTTACCCGAGATAGCAGAGGTTAAGTATTTCTCAGGAAAAAGACCTGATGAGATTTATACAAGTCTTGATATGTCTGTAAACTTCACTTTTACAGATCTTGGAATTTCGGGAAATGACCAAGATACAAGACTGGCAACCGGACTTATAAAACAGATTATAAAAAATGCCAACCCAAGTTATGAGTTTTTTGAAGAAAATGAAGATGTGGAAAAAGATGTTATCATAAATAGGTTTGATTTTCAAAGTTATGGAATAGATGATGAGGCTTATAACATAATGTATCTTGCAAGTACAGGAAATAGTTTAATACAGGGAACTTTTAATTGTCTGTATAGAGATAGAATAGAATGGAAAAGAGCGGCATTGGAGGTTATTAAAACAGTTAGTATGTATCATGGGGGTAAATAATGAGTAAGACATCGTTAAAAATAAAAAGAAATATTGATATACACAGTAAAAGAACAGTTTTTATAGGTAATGAAACCGGAGAATATGCTAAATCACAAATAAATAAACTTCCCAAAGTAGATATGAGAAGAGCATGGCAGGCGGCACTGGGAGCTATTCCTTCTATAGGTACACCAGGTACACCGAAAGGAACGGAATCGGAAGTTATAAAAACATATGAAAGATGAAAATACAGGTAAGTGGAAGTATCTGAATCAGAATGGAGAGGCAGAAAAAGGATGGAAAAATTTATTATTTCCATAGTAGTGGTGATATGTTGGCGTCAGGTTGGGTTCAAGATAAGAACAGCGGGAAAATGTATTGGGCAGATACTGAAGGGGTTATTAATAATAAAAATGGTATAGGGTATGATGAAACTACAAAAGATTTAATCATAAAGTACGAAGGAAGTCCTTTTTTAGAAGTAAGAATTAATAGTTCACCAGATAGTTATACTATTGGCTATGGATATGATTTTTCAGAAAAAAATGATTTGGATATGTTCAATAGATTTTTAACAAGAATTAGCACTGGGGAAATAGTGAAAAAAAGATGTTCATATGACACAAGGAGAGGCCGAAAAACTTATAAAAAGTGAAAGAACTTAGAGATTATATTATAAATAACAATGGAAAAATATGATCCGAAAAAAATAAAAAGAGTTATTTATAAATAGCAAAGGGGGTAATATTAAATATGATTATAGGGACAGAAGGGAAGGAGAGGCACAATTATTTACTAAATAGAAAAAAATCTCACTTTTTAATATTTGCTTTGTTTCTAATATTTTCTAGTACTATGGTATCAAATTTGATTAATAAAACAAATACTCAATGGGAGTGGGTAATCAAACCAAGTTTATATAAAGATATAAGTTTTTTTAGAGGGGAACTTATTTAAATTTTTATAAGAACAGTGGAGAAGTTTGTATTATTGATGCAAGTACCAAAGATATCTATGAGTATCCGCTTTTTTTGATGATATTGATTTTGATAGAGAAAAATGTATTTATTGCAAATAAAAAAATTCTTCTTTTTTTCTATGTTGACAAAGCAGGCAACAAGTTATCGGATAAAAACTTATGAAAACATATATTCTTTTTAAAGATGGTTTATCAGCAGTTAAGCTTAAGGGTTTGTGGGGATTCATAGATAAAAACTTCAATCAGGTTATTGATTTTAATTTTTATGATGTACATTTATTTTATGAAAATTATGCTGCGGTTATGGATAAGGATAATAAATGGGGGTTTATAGATATAAATGAAAATATAGTAATAGACTTTCAATATGATGAAGTAATGGATTTTCATGAGGGCTTGGCAGCTGTTAAGCAGGGGGATAAATGGACTTTTATAAACAATAAAGGAATTGTAGTAACAAATACTTTTTTTATGATGAAATTAGTGATTTACATGAAGGTTTTGCTGCTGTAAAAAAAGGCAAGATAAATGGGGCTATATAGACAAAAATGGTAAAGAGGTCATTGAGTGCAAATATGATGATGCACATAATTTTAGTGAAGGTCTTGCTGCTGTTGCAATTAATAATTATTTGGATGACGGTTATATTGCATGGGCCTACATAGATACTACGGGAGACATTGTGATTCCTTTTTACTCATACAGTGCTATAAGTGGAGTTTCTTTAATTATTGGTGAATTTCATGATGGAAAAGCCTTTGTAACAAAAGATTTAGTATCTGTTATAGGGAAGAATGGAGAAAATATTTTTCGAGGTAATTCCTTGTTTTTTGTTTCAAAAGCAAAATATTATAAAGAACATTCAGCAATGATTGGCTACATTTATTCAGATTCAAGTATGAAGATTAGAAAGTATGGTCTTTTGAATTTAGAGGGAGAGGAAGTATTAAAACCAATATTTGATTACATAGAAGACATATATGGAGAATATATGATAGTTGCTGACATAAAGAATGGAACAGATATGAACTATGGCATAGTTAGAATAAAATGAAATATATTATGGCTATGTAAAAAAAGACCAAAGTTATATCATTTGATATTTCAAAATATAAAAAATAGTTAATCATTGAGAGGACTATTAAGGGTATAAAAACACATAGGAATTATGGTGATGTGTTTTATTGGAATGATACCTTTAAAGATGAAAAATGATTATCATGAATTTATAAATTATAATTACCATACTGAACATATAGTTGGAAATTGATACTATGTATGAAATATATTGGAACTCATGGTTTATAAAAAAATAGAATATAAAAAGTTTTGGAAAAATACTTGGACAGTAGAGATGCTTTTCAAGTGTTTTTTATTTCTTGAGATTTCTCGAAAATTCAGATTTTTTATGTGCTTAAATGGGTATATAGGCGAAAGGGAATATATTTAACTAAGAACGGAGGAGGTGAACTCGAATGGGGCAATCGTCTTCCGTAAATGAAAAGACCGTCATGCATAAGTTTGACAGGTACTGCAAATTAGTGTTGCGTGGTGATATGAGAAAGAGATGAACCAAAGAAAAAATAAAGAGAAATTCATTTCGAACTTAATGGAAAAAGAAAGAGGACTTTGCGTGTCAAGATGCAGGAGTCCTCCTTTTTTGTTCAAAAAATCGGATTTGAAATTTTGGATAAAAAGGAGGATTTTACAAATGACAGATGATAGAAAATATATCTATGTAAAAGGTGAAAAGATATATGTATCCGATGAAATATATAAAGCATATAAGAAGCAAGTCAATCATGAGGCTTATTTAAATAAATCAGATAAAAAACATAAGGTTTACGGGTATGAGGATTACAAGATTGATTTGAATTCCATTGTAGATGAAGATGTGGATATTGAAAAAATCATTGAAACTAAAGTGAGAATCAATGATCTATATCATGCACTACGAAAGCTAAATGATGGAAAGTTGTAGTAGAAGGTTCATGATGAAACTATTGTTAGTAAAGAAGAATTTGAAAAAGTAAGAAAAAAATGGATGTATGGGTATTAATGTCTAAGTATTTGAAATAAAAACCTAGTGGATAAAAATTAAAAAAATATACTTTGGAGGGAAAAGCATTTATTGCTTTCCCTTATTTAATGTTTGGGAATAACCCCTTTTATTAGGAGTTATTTCTTTTTATAACAAAATTTACGTAAATAAAAATTCTGAAAACAAAGAATTATAGTAAAAAAATTAGTTAAAAACATAGAAAAAAACGATAATATATAGGAATTTCATTGACTTTATGACCATAAATATGGAATAATAGGGACAACGAGATAAGAGATAAAAAGAGTATTTACGTAAATATTTTAACAAAAAGAGATGTTTTGAAAGGAGCTCTACCAGTGATTAAATTTGGTATTATAGGTTTTGGTTACATGGGGCATAAACATGAGCTGAAGATTGCACAGACGCAAGGCATGGAATTAGTTGGGATTTGTGATATTGATGAGTCAAGAATGGACGACGCCTCAACTCCGGGAGTAATTAAATATACAAACGCAGATAGGCTACTTGAAAATGAAGAGATTGATACTGTATTGATTGTAGTTGAAAACCATAAGCATAGAGAAATGGTAGAAAAGGCTGCAAAAGCAGGAAAAAATATAATCTGTGAAAAACCGGTTGCTCTTAGTGTAAAAGAATATGATGAAATGATACAGATATGTGAGAAATATGGAGTTGGTTTCACAATTCATCATCAAAGGCGTTATGACAAAGATTATAGGACAATGAAAAATATTTATGATCAGAATACACTGGGCAATGTATATACGATTCAGTCAATGTTATATGGAATAAATGGAAATATGCATGACTGGCATGTATATAAAAAATATGGTGGTGGAATGCTTTACGATTGGGGCATTCACTTAATTGATCAGATATTATGGATGGTACCGTCAAAAGTTGAGTCCGTTTATGCTCAAGTAAGGAATGTAATTAATTTTGAAGTTGATGATTATTTTAAAATTGATATTAAGTTCCAGAATAATATTCGTGCAGAAATAGAGCTTGGAACATATTTTTTAGGCGATAAAGAAAACTGGTTTGAGCATCATTGGTTTATTGGTGGTGACAAGGGAAGTGCTTACTCAGATGGATTTTTCCCAAATGGAAAAATTGTAAAGACAACTCGTCTTCTTACAAATGTTCCTGGAGAGACAACTATGACCTTTGCAGGACCTACCCGTTCATTTGGTCAAATTGACAAAGACATTCTTATAACAGAGGAGCTTCCTATTGCAAATAATGAACATATTGAATTTTTCGAAAATTATAGAGATGCAAGAGAAGGAAAGACAGAATTTATAATTAAGAACTCTGAAATACGCCGTGTGATGCAGGTACTTGAAGCAGTTTGGAAATCTTCAGAGAAAAACGAAGTTATAAAGTTTGAGGGAGGTTTATAATGCGTGTTGTTGTCTGGGATGAGAAATTGCACGAAAAGGAAGAAAGGGTACGTGAGGTTTATCCAAATGGTATTGCTGCTGAAATAGCCGGTGGGATAAAAAAAGAATTAACATCTGCTAATGATTGTGAAATTGTATGTTTAAACAGTGATATAGAAGAATTCGGATTTACTGAAGAGACATTGAATGAAACAGACGTACTTGTTTTCTGGGCACATCGTAGCCATGATGTTTTTCCGGATGAGATAGTAGAAAGAATATGTAACAGAGTGATGAAAGGAATGGGCCTTATTGTACTACATTCGGCTCATCTGAGTAAAGTATTCAAAAGACTTATGGGTACAAGCTGTACATTAAAGTATCGTTTTGGAGACTTCGCACGTGTATGGACTACTACTCCTTCACATCCAATTGCAAGAGGAATACCGGAATTTTTCGATTTAGAAGAGGAAGAAATGTACGGAGAATTCTTTGATATTCCGAAGCCTGATGATGTTGTTTTTACTACTTGGTTTTCCGGAGGAAACATATTTAGAGGTGGCTGCACATGGCAGAGGGGATTTGGAAAGGTTTTCTACTTTCATCCAGGACATGATACCAATTTGGCCTATTACAACCCTACAGTTTTGAAAGTGATTAGTAATGCGGTTTTGTGGGTTGCACCTACAAAAGAAAGAGAAGAGATTAGGTGCGAAGAGTATCCAAAAATAAATTTAGGATAATAAAAATCTATAGTTCAAATATAAATGAGCTGTAAACACTATTGGATAAAACATTCAAAGATATAGCGAATATTATAAATAATAAACAAACAATATTGATAAAAAAATAATGAAAAAGTAGTATGTTTATTAAACAAGATACTAAAAAATTTGCGCAAATAATATTAGAAAATATTAAAAAAATACAAATGGAGGATATGTATGAGATTAGGTTATATGACAAATGCATTTGGACCTTTAGTAGGATCAGGAGCAGGGGTAACAAGTGTTAAAGACATTAGATATTTAACAATGTGCGATGATTTAGAAGCTATGAAGGCAATTCGTGAGATTGGATTTGAGCATATCGAGGTTCTTGATGGAAATTTGACTAACTATGCAGATAATATTGACAGCCTTAAGGACATGATGAAGAGTGCAGATGTGCAGATGATGAGTGTATGCATTGGTGCCAATTTTATTTATAAAGATGCTTTGGAAGATGAGATGGCTCATGTTGAGGAAGTGTGTAAGGCAGCTAAGGAAGCAGGAGTTACTTATTTGGTAATTTGTGGAGGAGCAATAAGAACAGGTGGAATCAGACCGGGAGATACAAAACTTTTATCTGAAGGACTTGAGGAGTTAGAGAAAATTACTGATAAGTATGGCTTGGTTGCATGTTTCCATCCACATCTTGGATCAATTGCAGAGAGTCCAAAGGAAATAGATGAGCTTTTGGCATATTCAAATATTAAGGTTTGTCCAGATGTTGCACATCTTTTAGCTGGAGGATATGATCCACTTGAGTTTATTAAAAAGTATTATGATAGAATCGCATTGATACATTTAAAAGATCTTAATGATGAGGGATTTGCACCACTTGGAACAGGAAGAGTTGACTTAGATGGAGTTATTTCATATGTTAAATCCAGAGGTTATGATGGTGATTGGCTTGTAGAAGTGGATGGATATGCAGGTGATGCAAAGGAAGCTTGCAGAATTTCATATGAATTTTTAAAGAACAAACTTGTATAAAATATAAATAAAGAATTAAGGAGAAAAGTATAAAATGAGAATTAAAGCGTTAACAGCAATAGCACTTGCAGCGATGGTGCTAAATGCAACAGGATGTGCACAAGGTGGAGATAGTAGTAAGACTGAAGCAGGCCAGTCAGCGGCAGAACAGACAGTTAAAGATGAGAGTACCGCAGAAAGTGCTCAAAAGACAGAGGGAGATGCACAGAAGTCAGATGGAGACAGTCAAATATTGACTAAAGGTCCACATGGTGAGACGGGAGTTGATGCAAATACAATAACTATAAGTGATGAACAAAAGGAAGCTATAAAGGCCGGAAACTTTAAGGTTGCTATTTGTATGCACTATGGCGGAAATGACTGGGCTACAGCACAGTTAGATGCTATAAAGGCTACTTGTGCAGATTTGAATATGGAAGTTGTAGCAGTAACAGATGCTAACTTTTCAGCTGAAAAGCAGGTATCAGATATAGAAACAGTAATGGCATTAAAACCTGATGCAATAATTTCTATACCAACTGATGTTGTGGCTACTGCTGATGCTTACAAGAGAGCAATAGATTCAGGAATTAAAGTAGTATTTATGGATAATGCTATGGAAGATATGGTGGGCGGAAAAGATTATGTATCTTGTGTATCTGCTGATAGCTATGGAAACGGAGTTGTTGCTGCAAGATTGCTTGGTAACAAGTTAAACGGTAGCGGAAAAGTTGGAATGGTATACTATGATGCAGATTTCTTTGTTACAAATCAGAGAGATGCTGGCTTCAGAGATACTTTAAAAAGTGAATTCCCAAATATTGAGATTGTAGTAGAACAAGGATTTACAGATGAGAATGGCTGTAATGAGCAGGCTGATGCTATATTAACTCAGTTCCCTAATATTGATGGAATTTATGCTTCATGGGATATACCTATGGAAGGAATACTTTCATCTGTAAGAGCTGCAGGAAAAGAAGGACAAATTGCTTTAGTAGCAATTGACCTTGGAAACAATATCGCACTTGAAATTGCTAAAGGCACAGTAGTGGGCGTAGGTGCACAGATGCCTTATGATCAGGGTGTTGCAGAGACTAAACTTGCAGCATTATCATTAATAGGAGAGAGCACACCAGAGTATGTTGTATGTCCTGCAATGATGGTAGATAAGGAAAATGTACTTGATGCATATAAAGCTGTTTATCATGTAGATGCTCCTAGCTGGCTTGTAGAAGCAGACAAGTAAGAAAAATAAGATAAGTACCTGATTTAATTTTAAGGGGATAGAATGGAAAACACAGTATTAAAGATGGAAGGCATCTGCAAGTCATTTGGTGATGCTAAAGTACTTAAGAATGTGCAATTTGAATTAAAACATGGGGAAGTTCATGCACTTGCAGGAGGCAATGGTGCAGGTAAATCCACATTGATGAAGATAATGACAGGAGTGTATACACATGATGAGGGAAAGATTTTCATTGATGGGAAAGAGACTGTAATAGAAAAACCTTTGGATGCTAAAGAGCAAGGCATTGCAATGATTTTCCAGGAACTTTCACTTGTGCAAACAATGACAGTAGCAGAGAATATTTTCCTTGGTACAGAAATTGTTAAAAATGGTGTTAGAGATGTGAAAGCAATGAATGAAAAGACAAGTCAGATTTTGCATCGTCTTGGAATGGACATCTCTCCATCAACAGTTGTGTCTGAATTGAGTGTAGGAATGAGTCAGATGGTTGAAATTGCAAAAGCAGTTTCAAAAGATGCTAAAATTCTTGTTTTTGATGAACCGACAGCTGCTCTTTCGGATTCAGAAACAAAGCGTTTATTTGAGATAATAACACAGCTGAAAAATGAAGGAGTTTCAATGGTCTATATATCCCATCGTATGAATGAGATTTTAAGTATTTGTGACAGTATTACAATTCTTAAAGATGGTGAGCATGTAACTACTCAGGATATAAAGGACATGACATTAGATAAGATAGTGTCCTATATGATGGGAGGAACTTCTGGTAAAGGTCATAAGTTTGAGTGGGTTGAACGAAAACATGATGAAAATGCTAAAGATGTACTGAAGGTAGAACATTTAAAAGTAAATGAGAAAATAAATGATATTTCATTTTCATTAAAACATGGTGAGATTGTTGGTTTTGCCGGCTTGATGGGAAGCGGTAGAACAGAGATTCTTGAGAGCTTATTTGGATTGAGAAAGAAAGAAGGCGGAACAGTAACGCTGGATGATAAGGAAGTTCATATAAAAAATCCTACTGATGCTATAAAGAATGGATTTGCTTTTATTCCGGAAGACAGGAGAAAAGAAGGACTTGTATTGATGCATTCGATAAAAGATAATGCAGTCCTACCTATTCTGGATAGATTGAGCATCAAAGGTATATTCAATGATGATAAGAAAGAATGTGCTCTTGTTGAAGATAACATTAAAAAGTTTGGTGTTAAGGCAGAGCATATGGATCAGGAAATAGGCCTTTTATCTGGTGGAAACCAGCAGAAATAGTAATAGCTAAGTGGATGAATACTTGTCCTAAAGTAATTATGCTTGATGAGCCTACTGCCGGAGTAGACATAGGTGCAAAAGGGGAAATACTTGAAATAGTAAGAAGTTTTGCAGATCAAGGTTGTGGAGTAATCTTCGTATCTTCTGAGCTTGCCGAAATGATGGCAATATGTGATCGAATAATTATACTCTATGATGGGCGAATTACAGGAATGATAAGTAGAAAAGATATTAAATTAGAGGAGGAATTACAGAATGCAATCCAAAAGCCATAAGAAGTTTGAGATGAGCAAATTTACTGTATATATTGTCCTTGGGATAGTATTTATATTTTTCTCAATTGTATTAGGTGGTAAAGGCTTCATTGCTTCAGGAAATTTGCTTAACATATTAAGGCAAACAGCAATGGTTTCTGTGATGGCCGTTGCAGGAGTATTTGTTCTTGGAGCAGGACAGATAGATTTGACCGTAGGCTCCACAGCTGCAATGAGTGCAATGTTTTCAGCACTTGTACTACAGGCCACAAATAGTATTTTCCTTGCTATCGTATTGTCATTACTATTTGGAATATTTGTAGGATGTATAAATGGTTTGCTTGTTACAAAGCTTAAGTTACCATCATTTTTAGCTACACTTGGTATGATGCAGGTTATTCGTGGAATGGCTATGTGGATAACAGATACAGCTGCTGTTCCGATTAAAAATCAAGTTTTCAACACAATATTTGGAACAGGCTATATTGGTGGAGTATCAGTTCTAATTTTATGGACAATAGTTTTCTATATTATAGGATTTGTATTGTTTAATAAGACACGCTTTGGACGTCATGCACTCGCAACCGGAGGAAATGAGCTTGCAGCAAAATATTCAGGTTTGAAGACTGAAAAAATCAAAATGACAATTTTTATGATGTCAGGAGCATTTTCAGCATTTGCCGGAATAATGTATGCCGGAAGAATGCAATCAGGTAGATACTCATTTGGAGATGGAGATGAAATGTCAGTAATTGCATCTGTAGTACTTGGAGGAGCGGCAATGTCCGGAGGAACAGGATCTATGATAGGTGCACTTGCAGGTTCACTCTTGATGGGAATGATTAATAATGCTTTAATCTTAGCAGGACTTTCATCTGCTCAGCAGAAAATTGTAAACGGAGCAATTATTATTTTCGCAGTTGCTTTAAGTAATATTGTTCAAAATAAAAAAAGAAAATAATAAAATTTAAAATACTTTAGGAGGTAAAGGTAATGAAGATCAAAAAAGTAGGAGTTGTAGGAGCAGGATTTATGGGGAAAGCACATTGTGTTGCACTTTCCAATATGCCTAAATTATTTACAGATGCACCTTATGTACCGGTATTTAAAACAGTGTGTGACATAGTACCTGAGATTGCTGAGGATTTTAAGGAGCGTTTCTCTTTTGAAAAAGCTTGTACAGATTATATGGACATTGTAAATGATCCGGAGATCGATATAGTTTGTGTATGTACACCAAATGATTCTCATGCAGAAATTTCAATAGCAGCTTTAAAGGCAGGAAAGCATGTTATTTGTGAAAAGCCTATTGCAACAAAGACAGAAGATGCTAAGGCTATGGCAGAAGCTGCAGAGGAAGCTGCAAAGAAGGGCATTGTGTCTATGTGCGGATATCAGTATAGAAGAGTTCCTGCAATAGATGAAGCTAAAAAGATTATCGAAAGTGGTAGACTTGGAGAAATCACAAATGTGCGCGCACAGTATTTGCAGAGTTGGTCTGCAGATCCAAGATCTCCATTGTCATGGCGTTTTGTAAAAGAAACAGCAGGTGCAGGTACACTTGGTGATATCTTTACACATGCACTTGATATTGCACAGTATCTTGCAGGCAATGTAACAGATGTAGTATCAATGGTAAAGACATACATAAATGAGCGTCCTGTTCAGGAAGGCGGAGTAGACCTTTTGGGAACTGTAAAGCTTGGTGATGATGCAAAGAAGCAGGTTGTAGATGTTGATGATGAGGTATCAGTACTTTGCAAATTCGACAGCGGTGCAATCGGTAGTGTAGAAGCAACAAGAATGGCTTGGGGACGTAATAACTACCTTACAGTTGAGGTTCACGGAACAAAGGGTTCACTTACATGGAACTATGAGCGTCTAAATGAGCTTGAAGTATGCTATGGTATGGAAGACAATGATGGAGAGAGAGGCTTCAGAAAGATATATACAGGTCCGGCAAACCCACATGGAGATGTAACTTGGAATATACCTGGAATGAACATTGGTTATGGTGAGCTTAAGGCAATTGAAGCATATGAGTTTGCAAAGGCAGTAGAGGGTGGATATCAGCCAACTACAAGCTTTACAGTAGGATATCAGCTTGATAGAGTTTGTGAGGCGGTTCTTGAATCAAATGAGAAGAAAGCTTGGGTACAGGTGAAATGAAAATAGGTTTTGTAAGTGCTATACTTGATAAAAGTGATTTCGAAGAAATGATGGATATAGCGGCTGACTTGGGATACCAATGTGTTGAAGTAGCTTGTTGGCCCAAAGGTAAAGCAGAGAGAAGATATGCAGGTGTAAGTCATATTGATGTAGAAAATACTGATGATTCCTATGTAGAATATATAAAGAATATTTGCAAAACTAAGGGAGTAGAAATCTCATCTCTTGCATACTATCCTAATCCTTTAGATGGAGATTTGGAGAAAGAACTGTAGCCGTAGAACATTTAAAGAAGGTAATACAGTTTAGTAGTAAACTTGGTGTTAATATGGTCACAACCTTTATAGGAAGAGATCAGACTAAGACGGTTGAAGATAATCTACAACTTGTAAAGGAAGTATGGCCACCTATTATTAAGCTCGCTGAAGAATGTGGAGTGAAAGTGGCAATTGAAAACTGTCCTATGTTATTTGGTCCGGACCAGTGGCCAGGAGGACAGAATTTGATGACAACACCGGCTATCTGGAAAAAAGTCTTCGATATTATTTCAAGCGACAACCTTGGTATCAACTATGATCCATCTCATTTTGTATGGCAAATGATAGATTATATAAAACCAATTTATGAATTTAAGGATAAGATTTTCCATGTTCATTTTAAGGATATAAAGCTTTATCGTGACAAATTGAATAAAGTTGGTGTAATGGCATATCCTCTAGAGTTTATGTCACCTAAGATACCTGGTTATGGAGATGTTGATTGGGGTAAATATGTATCTGCTTTAACTGATATTGGCTATGATGGATACACTTGTATAGAAATAGAAGATAAATATTTTGAAGGTTCAAAAGAGAAAACTATCGATTCTTTTAAAAACTTTCAAAAAAATATATGACAAATTTTTGTTATATAATTTTTTTAAAAAAGTACTATTTAGAATATAATAGTAAGGCACTGATACATATTGTTTCAGTGCCTTTTTGACAGAAGGGTTATACTACTTATATTGATTTTGATAGAAAAATAACAGCTTAAATGTTATAATAGTTACAAATTAAGTTTGTACCAATTTGTAAATCAAAGCCTTATATAATGCAAGGGAACTACTTCAGGACAGATAATATTTTGAAATAGGAGAAAATATGGCATCCATAAAAGATATAGCCAAAATGGCAGGAGTATCTACTGCAACAGTTTCACATGTAATAAATAAAACAAGATATGTAAGCCCTGAGCTTGTGGAAAAGGTAGAGCAGGCAATAATGAACGCTGATTTTCCACCCAAATTTGTTGTTAGAAGACAAAAAAAAATTCGTGAAAATATATATAAATCTCAAAAAGGAATATTACTATATATTTGTCAGTATGAAGATGATAAATATGTAAGTAGTGTTTGGAGTAAGCTTAAGTCATTGGTTGAAGATAAGGGCTATACCATTATCCGTTTAAATTGTAACACTGAATTAGAAATGGATATTGTCAACAAGTTATTGAGTGGAAATGAAGAAATTATAGGTGTTTTTGTTTCTGTTAGAACTGATAAATTATATATTCAAAAAATAGTTCGCTCATTAAATATTCCTTGTGTGGCAATTGGAAATGAGGTGGATGACTCTGCATTTGACAGAGTATCAACAGATATATATAAAACAGCATACGATTGTACACTTCATTTTATTAGAAGTGGCCATGAAAAAATAGCTATACTTATGGGAGATTTATTAAAGAGTTATAATAAGGACTTCTTACAAGGATATGAAAAAGCTCTTCAAGATGGTGGAATTAAAATTAAAAAGCAATATGTACTGCATAAAGACAGCTCTGAGAAAAGTATATCTGGTATGCTGTCAGAGCTATTAGGCAGAGATGATGCTCCAAGTGCACTTTTAATTGCAGATTCTGATTATATTTATAGAGTATATCGTTATATGATGAAGAGAAATGTCAGATGTCCGAAAGATTTATCAATTATGTGCTTTGGAAATGAGGACAGTGCATCATATCTAAATCCTTCTCTTTCTATGGCTGAAAATGACTTTGAACTTATTGCAGAAAAATCGGCGGAACTTATGCTTAATAGAATAAAAGAATTATCAGAAAATGATAAATTTGAGGTGGTTTTTAAAAAATCTTCCCCAATATTTATACCGGCTAAAATGATTATTAGAGATTCAATTACCGGTGCAGCAAGAGGACCATTTGGAGAAAAAAGTGCGGATATGTATACACTATCTTTAACAGAAAAGGAAATGGATATTTGCAGAATGAAAAGATATACTGCGGTTATTGTATATCATTATATTGGAGCTTCCTTTATGAAATTGCATGAGAAGGGGGTTAGAGATGTTTTTGACAGACTTGGTATTACTATAATTGCTGTAATGGGATGTCAGATGGATTTTTCTATGCAAAGAAAACAAATACAAAGTCTTTTAATGCTGGAACCTGATATTATGATTGCATTTCCGGTAAACCATACAATGACGCAGGATGTATTTAAAGAAGTAATAAGGACAAAGACAAAACTGGTATTTATGGGACATGTTCCTGACGGTTTTGAGGGAACAGGATATGTATCTTGTATTAATGTTAATGAACGCAGTAATGGAAGAAATATAGGTAGAGGTCTGGGAGATTATTTACTTTTAAATCATAAGAAAAATATCGGTATAATTCGATATGGACATCAATTCTATGCCACAAATCAGAGAGATTTAGCTGTGGAACAAATTATAAGAGAAGAATATCCTGAATTGAATATTTGTGCGACAGAAGTATTTTCTAAAAAAGATGAATATGAGAAGACTAAGGAACTTCTGAGATGGCATCCGGAAATTGACGGAATATATGTTTCATGGGAGGGACCGGCAATAAGGGTTGTGGAAGCACTTCATGACATAAACAGAGAGGATATTGCGGTAGCAACATCTGATCTTGATTTTATGGTTGCCTTAGATATGGCTAAAGGAGGATGTATAAAGGTATTAAGTGCACAGCAGCCTTTTGAAGAGGGCCAGGCAGCTGCTTTATGTGGAGCAAATGCTTTGCTTGGAAAAGCAGTTCCTTCTTTATTGCAGTTGAACCTGTATTTGTTACATCAGAAAACCTGATCAAATCTTGGAGTACAATATATAGAAGCAAGGCACCAAAGGAAATAGTGGAGGCATTGCAGAAGAACGAACAGTTTATGAGTGAATGATAGTGTAAAGTTAGCTGTTTAAAAGTTGAGATAGTGTGTACAGCATATGATAGAGGTACTGAATTTTATCTTTTAAAAGAGATACATTTGCATAGGATTACAATAGAATACCCTAGTGCGTGTGGAGCCATCAATATCTGTTTCCATATCCTTTGCTGCATAAAATTCACAACCTCTATCAGTTAGTAAAACATTTACATATTTTCTAAATACATCTTTGCCAAGAATAGTCTCTAATGTATTTACTCCATCTTTCATAGCAGAGGATGTTTTTTCAGTTTGATATAGTGCGAATAAGATGCCTGATGGAATAAATTTGAAAGTCTGAATAAATGGTCTAGTGGTTTCGTCGTTATAGACTGTATCCATTTGAGTTATAAGAGCATTCGGATTGTCATCAATGTATATCTTATAATCATTATATGTACGTCCAATCAGATGTTTATTATCTGCTCTTTTTTTAAATTTCTTTGATTTCTTGCAACTTTAATATAGGGATAGTGGAAATAAACTTTTCACCCTAGGATGGAAATTTCATTGCTTTTCTTTCTTCCTTTTTGCTATAATATTATAAGTTAGATTATTCTAACCAACTATGCAATACTATATTTTCCTTTCTAATCTAATTGGATAGCAGATAGGAATATCCCCTGAAGGAGAAAGCTATGAGAGAGAATTTTCAAAATATTGATGGTAAGAAGTTAGAAATTGTCCATGAAATAAAATCCGCCTATGATGAGGGAAAGATTTCTTTGGAAGAAGCAAGAAAAGCCCTTAAAGATAGAGTACAGCACCTTGCCCCCTATGAAATCGCCATTATCGAGCAGGAAATGGTGGAAGAAACCGAAGATGAGTGCATTAAGGAAGATATTCAAGCTATGCTGGAGGTCTTCCAGGATGTTTTAGTCACAAAGGATCAAGAGCTTCCGGAAAATCATCCCATCTCCTGTTACCGTAGGGAAAATGCCAAAATGAAGGAACTACTGCTTTCCGTTGAGGATTTGGTGCAGTACCCTCTCATTAAAAACCAATGGCTGGAGCTTTATGAAGACTTGTTGAAATTCAAGATTCATTTGTCCAGAAAGCAAAACCAATTATACCCAGTTTTGGAAAAGAAAGGCTTTACCCGCCCTACCACCACCATGTGGACTTTGGATGACTTTATCCGGGATGAGATTTCAGAGTGCTACAATCTTCTTTTAGAGGATAAGGAAGAGGAATTTATCGGAAAGCAGGCAGAACTTGTGGCTGATGTTCGGGATTTGATGGACAAGGAAGAAAATATCCTCTACCCCACCTCCTTGGAAATGATTAATGAAGAAGAGTTCCGTTATATGGCCGAGGGAGACCGGGAAATCGGTTTTGCCTATATTAGCGTGCAAGCAGATAAGTCCAACAATTCAGCTTCGGCTTCCTCTTCTGTCTCAGCTTCTACATCCGGTGCTCCTCTATCTGGACTTTCTTCCGCTCCCGGTTTTGCGGAAGAGCTTGCCGGTCTTCTGGGAAAATACGGCTTTAACAATAAAGAAGAAAAGTTGAATGTTACTACCGGTCAGCTTACCCTGGATCAGATTAACCTGATTTACCAGCACATGCCGGTGGATTTTTCCTATGTGGACGAAAATGAACTGGTGTGCTTCTACACCGACACCAAGCACAGAGTTTTTCCCAGAAGTAAAAATGTCATCGGAAGAGATGTGAAAAACTGTCATCCCAAGGCTTCTGTACATATCGTTGAGGAAATCATCAAAAAGTTTCGTTCCGGAGAGCAGGACAAGGCTGAGTTTTGGATCAACAAGCCGGACCTCTTTATTTATATCGTTTACTATGCGGTTCGAGATGAAAAGGGAAAGTTCCGCGGTGTGCTGGAAATGATGCAGGACTGCACCCATATCCGTTCCCTACAGGGCTCTCAAACTCTTCTGACCTGGGAGCAGCAGGAAAAGGGTGAAGGCAAAGAGACTGCTGAAGACGAAGACAAGAGAGAAGACTCAGAGACTTCTGAAGATGTAGGCAATAAAGAAAACGCAGGGACTTTGGGAGACGAAGAAAATAGAGAAAGTACAGAGTCTTTGACAGCCGGCAAGCTGACAGAAATCACCGAAGACACTCTGTTAAAAGATATTTGGAAGCAGATCCCAATGTAAAGACTCTCCTTTTCCGATTAAGCGATCGCTTTAAGGCCTTAAACACTCCTCTTGCTCGTATTATGATGCCGAAAGCCACGGTAAAGATGATGAGTGAACGGGCAGAGGTGGATCTTAACACTCTGCTTCGAGAGCTTCGGGAGTATTTTAAACTATGAGCTTTCAAGGTTTACTCTTAGGCTTGGTTTGCTTTCTCTGTATAGGGATATTTCACCCAATAGTGGTCTATGCGGAGTATTACTTTAGTAAAAAAATAGCCTGGCTTTTTTTCATAATAGGTCTATTCGCTTGTGTAGCCAGCATTTTTCTCCCTTCTCTTTTCCTCTCCGGAAGTTTGGCCATCTTTGGCATTTCCTGCTTTTGGAGTATCCATGAATTATATGAGCAGGAAAAAAGAGTGGAAAAAGGATGGTTCCCGAAAAATCCAAAGAGAAAATAGCTCAATACAACGAAAATAAAGCTATAGATGCTGTAAAAATAGAAAGCTCTCTTTAGGCAACAACTCATGAAAAGAGTTTCAAGCTTCTATTTTTACAGCCACTTTTTATAATTTTCTATTTTATTCACTAATACATATAAAAAAATTATTTTTCATTCTCCCTATACTTCTAAAATCACCCCTCATATTCTTCATTATGCTTTTTTTCTAATAATAAGAATATATCCTATTTTTTTATTCTTTTATGCTATATAGGCATTTGCTTATAAAGCACGAATTTCATTATATTGTTTTTATTGTTTTACTTTTATTTATTATTTAATATTTTTTATACGCCTGTGATATTTTTGTGTAAAAGTTAGTCTGCACTAATTTAAAAACAATAATAATTCTTATTGTATACAATATTCAATCGATATATACTCCCGTCTTTGACGGTTGCGAAAGAGTCAAGAGCCCATAAACGGCGTAACTACGCCATTTATAGGCTCTTGTTTTCTTTTTGAATTCTAGCAATATTTCTGCTTTCTCGTTGTGGTTAAAATCTTTTTTATTTCTCTTTGAGATACAATCTCGTAATCCGTTCTAAAACCAAATGTGTCGTGGAGTTTGTCTGTAAGGTCGGTTCGTGTGTACTCAGGGATATATCCTTCACCGGGGGCTATCAGCATGTTCATTTCTTTCAATGTTCTTATAATGCTTTCAGTGGTATAACTCTCACTTAACTTCTTCTCCAGAATACGATAAAGAATCAGGGCGGTGAAGCAGGTAATGAAATGTACCGTGATTCGATCTTTTATACTGAGATATACCGGTCTGGCTTGAAATTCGCTCTTCATAATCCGGAAACATTCTTCAATTTGCCATCGCTTTTGATTAATACTTATAATCGTTGCCACATTCTCCAGGTTTGTGCATACGGTATAGAAACCGTCATAACATTCCTCTTCTGTTGCAACATCTTCATCTATCGAAAGGATCATTTTATCTGCAATCTCTCCGTCAGAGGTACAGTGATTCTGACGTATAAAACGCTTGGGATCGTTCGGACATTTTTTATTCAGAGAAGAAGGATTTTCGACGAGCTTTTCAGCGCGTTCAAGCTGACGATTCCTTATCTTTCTCATATAATCCCGATAGGTAATTGCGAAACTCACTGAGCTTGTTCGCAATACTTATTGCATACAAGGATAAATTTATGCAAAGCACAAATTTTAAGCTAAAAAGTTGATAACTGGAAGATTTAGGCGCACTTTAATAAGCATAGTGCTTATATAAAGTTGATAAGTCCTAAGCAATTAAAGATTTTAAACTTCTGATATGTTGTCGTTGGTTGATTTTATCAGCAACAACTACAGTTAATAACTGTGATATACCGGCCAGCAGTAAATCGGAATGTAGTGTTTTTTCATTTGTTGTTTTCCGTTTGGCAATACAGAAACTGTCCTTAAAGTGATTGATTGATTTCAACATTTACCCTGATCTTATATGTCTCATCCCATTCTTTAGAACCTCGTTCTACTCCGGGATAAGCTCTGAGATTCTTTTCAGGATAAACATAAATCATTCTACCGCAGGAAGAAGTTGTACAAGGATTGTCACAGTGACAGACACGCCGTTTGGACTTGTCTTGTCGGTTGTATTCCCATTTCATTTTTGAACAAACGAACTTCATTGTAGACAGCTTGCTCCTTAAATGGGATTTACTTCCTTCACGTTTCATCGGAAGTGAAGAATCATGAGGGCAACAAGGAATACCATTTTCATTGAAGGTATATTTAACATTATCCATTGAGAGATTAACTTTTAAAGGAATAAATGCTTTTTGGAAATTGAAATCTTCAAAAAGTGATTTGTAAATCTCAATGGTATCAAAGGCTGCATCACCAAGGAATATAGATGGTTTAAGAGGTAGAACCATATACCTATAAAGGATTCCTTATTTTAGCTGCAGATGGATCTGATATAAATATTCCTACAACTGATGAAACCATCGAGAAATACGGAAGTGCCTCAGTGAGAGGAGGAAAACCATGTGCTCAGATTGGGCTGGGATGTATTTACGACGTTCTTAATCGCTTTATTCTGGAAAGCAGTATTAATACCGTAAAGTTTGATGAGATGCGAGTAGCCCAGGAACAGTTAAAAGGAATAAAGGATACAATCGGAAACAGATATCCCTATCTTGTTGTTATGGATAGAGGTTATCCTTCGACACCGGCATTTTTGAATTTTATAGATGATGGAGTGTATTTTGTAGCAAGACTAAAAACAAGTGACTATAAGGCTGAACAGAAAGAATTAAAATCAAATGATGAGGATGTCGACATAACATTAACAAAGGCTAGAAGGAGAAATTATATTGGCAAAAAAAGAAGAAACTATCATGATGAGCAGAGAATCCTTTTTCAATGAGATTTGTAAAGGTGTTTTAGATGATGGAAAGTCAGAAATTTTCGCTACTAATCTTCCACGGGATAAATTTCCAGAGGAATGCTTTTGCAGAACTGTATCATATGCGCTGGGGTATAGAGACGGCCTATGAAGTTTTGAAAGACAGATTAAAAAAATCGAAAAATTTCACAGGGATAAAATCAGAGCTTATTGAGCAGGACATTAACAGCACTATTTATGTTAGCAATCTTGCAGAAGATATAATCTGTGATATAGAAGAAAGTAGCCAGGAGCACCTAAAGAATGATTATAAACATACAATGCAGTTAAACCGAAACCTAAGTATCGGACTTCTGAAAAATGACCTAATATACATTCTTATAGAAAAAGATGGAAATAAAAAAGTAGTGCTACTACAGGCATTGTATGATGAAATAAGCAAAAATGTAGTGCTGATAAGGCATGATAGACATTATCACAGAACTAAAGGACAGCTTGCAGCAAATTTCTCGAATACACATAAGCGAAGTTTCTAAACTGAATAAGTATTTCGATTTAAACTGGTGAACTATGCTCTTTTTAAGCTAATAATAGTAAAAGTGAAAGAAAAAGAGCATACCCTTATTTGCAAGAGTATGCTACAAACGTTAAGTTAATGACATTGCGTATTTATACGGCTTTTGGCGTTTCGCAAACGCCTAATAATTTAGATTGTAAGAAGGGTGATTTGACTTGAGTCTTAAAGAAATACAGTTATTTAAAGAGTATGAGTATGATAAAGCAGTTGAGTGGCATAAGAACGCAGAAAAATCAAGAAGGAAATTTGTTGAGGATTATCCGATAGAATCATTAATGGAACTTTCATTGAATGATTATGCTATAGGCAGTAAGATGAGTTTCTGTTATAGGATAAAGGATGAACTTAAAGATATGGCATCTATGGGGAACGTACACCCATATAGATTTGGAATATATCTTAAGGGAGGTATAACTGCTACACTTTCACCAACTTATGATATATATGGTGATGATTATGAAGGAGCATTTACAGCCATAAAAAAAGATATAATTAAACTACTGGAGGATGCTAAAAATGAGGATTATAATGCTATAGCAAATAGTAGACTATATAAGCCCTTTAGATCTAGGCTTATTATCACTTATTTTCCTGGAATGATTATTCCAGTAGTTACAGAAACAAGTTTAAAAAGCTACTTTGATAGACTTGGTTTAACTTATGATGATAAGAAAGATGTTATTTATAATAATATAATACTACGTGATTGGAAGAATTCGGTACCGGAATTATCTTCATGGAGTAACGAAGTATTCATGAGTTTTTGCGAATGGTTGAAGAAAAATAATAAAAAGATCGAAGGGTATAAACTGAAAGACGAATATTATAATAGTTCTAAGGAAGTAGAAAATAAAATTGAAAAACTTAATCTACAGGGAATAGATAAAGAAGCAGTAGTTAGAATACGTGTTAATCAAGGTGTATTCAAGGAACAGTTATTGTGTAGGTATAGTCATTGTTGTTTATGTAATGTAACACAGAAAGATTTTCTTATTGCAAGTCATATTAAACCGTGGAAAGATAGCGATGAGAATGAGCGTTTGGATATTGACAATGGATTATTACTTTGCCCAAACCATGATAAGGCATTTGATAGAGGGTATATATCTTTTGATGATAATGGTTTGATTATAATTTCAGATGAGCTTGATGATATAAATAGAGTATTTCTAAATCTTAGACAAGATATGAGTATAAAACTTACAGATGGAAATAGAGAATATTTGAAGTATCATAGAAAAAAATATCTTTATACTAAAAAGGTAGTTTTACAGATACTTAGTAACAGGATTACTTAATTACCTCAAAAAGTTTGCCATATTATTTATTTATAATAATATCATGGGATAAATTACAGACAGTGAGAATATATTAGGACTATAATCTAGGATATTTTATAATATCTCCAACAGTATTTTTTCTACGTCAAAACCCTAATAATGGCGAGATTTTTCTCGCCATTATTTATTTTTCATAGCCAAATATGCTATAATGGCGAGAAAATGGAGGTGATGTTTTGAGAGAATTCAATTATTTAAAGCTTATGGAATTGTCTTTACCTGTAAATATATATCATACAATTGCAAAAATTCACGAATATAAGGGGAAACAAGAACTTTATGTAAAAAATTATCCTGATGTTTTGGATAAGATGATTGATGTAGCTAAAATACAAAGTACTAAGTTTTCGAATGCTATTGAGGGGATTTATACAAATGATGCAAGACTTAATGAACTGATGAATAAAAAGGCAGACCCCAGAAACAGGAATGAGGAGGAGATTGCAGGATATAGGCATGTACTTGACATTATTCATGAAAATTATACATATATAGAATTTAATAAAAATGATATTTTAACTCTCCATAATCAGTTGTATTCATATTCATATGTAAACTATAAAGGAAAATTTAAGACCCTAGACAATACTGTTATGGAAGTAGATGCGTTAGGCAACAGAAAAGTGAGATTTCAGCCGGTAAGCAGTTTTGAAACAGAAATGTATTTTGATAAAATGGTTGAGGCTTATAGGAAAGCGTTAAAAGAAAATATTCCGGCATTAATTTTAATACCTGTACTTATACATGATTTTTTATGTATCCATCCTTTTGATGACGGTAATGGAAGAATGAGCAGATTACTGACATTACTTTTACTTTATAAGTTCGGTTACTTTGTTGGAAGGTATATAAGTATAGAGATGCTGATTGAAGAGAGTAAAGAGTCTTATTATGAAGAGTTGAAAAGATCAAGTGAAAAGTGGCATACAGGTGAAAATGATGAAATCCCCTTTATAAGATATATGCTTGGAGTTTTATTAAAAGCGTATGAAGAATGTGATGACAGATTTAACCTTATTGGAAATGAAAAATTGACATCACCGGAAAGAGTATTATCTGTTATTCAAAGGTCATTAGAGCCGCTTTCTAAAAAGGATATTATGATACTTTGTCCTGATATATCGCAAAGGACCATAGAACGTGCTTTAAAGGAATTATATGATAATAGTAAAATAAAACAGGTAGGTAGTGGGCGGTCAACAAAGTATGTTAAGATTTAGAAAATAATAACTGAAGACAAAAAATGGAGGACTATGACAGCTTTACAAAAAGATATGAAGAATTAGAAAAATAAAACTTCTCTGACGGCGAAAGAATAAAACTTATTGCAGATTTAGAAATATCAGAGGGTGTATAAATAAGATAATTGAAGAAAACAGAACTCTCGAGTACCAGAAAATGAACAATCGGGTTTTTGAGGATAATTTGGTACTTATCGATAGTAATATGGATAAAATTATTGCCGAGACACTTTTATATTTTTATAAAGACGGAATCAGCAACTGTAATGAGATGGTTGAAAAACTTGAAAAGGAAAATCCTATGAACTACGGTAATGTAAATGCCTATAAATATAAGTTCAAAAAGTTTTTGACGGCTGTAGCATTGGGAATGAAACATGCTACAGTTTGGGACGGTTTGGATGAGGCCACAGGTGGATATATTGTAGTTACAAAGGAAGGTAATGTTCTTGCATATCATATATACAACAGAAATTACTTTGAAGAATATTTGTTAAGTAATACAAAGTATGAAACAGTATCCACATCAAGACATGATTTCGGGGAAGTTTACAGTGAAAACGGCGAAGACTTTATAAAACTTAATTTGCAGGTGAGATTCAGATAATGAAGGATACAGATTAAATTATAAAAGTTTACCAGGAAGTCCGCATATCTATATTCCTAAATACAAAGTTGCTATATTTGTAAACAGGTGCTTTTGGCACATGAATGAAAATTGCAGGTATGCGTCAATACCTAAGAATAATCATGATTTTTGGAAAAGTAAGTTGGAGGAGAATGTTCAAAGAGATAAGCAAGACTACATCAAACTTGAAAATATGGGTATTAATGTTATAGTAGTGTTGGGATGTGAAATTAAACAAATGATGAAAGATAAGATGATAGAACAGGAAAAAGAGGATTATTCTCGTCGGTAGTCATTTTTCATAGCCAAATACTTCAAAATGGCTATGAAAAGTCATCATAAATATATTTTTAATTAACACACTGCGGTAATACTGGAAAGGGGTACATATATGAAAATAATATACGGCAATGAAGACATACTGTTTTACTCTATATTTATATTTTTTTAATTATTGTGCTTTTTAGTATTAAAAAAATCTCAAAATATAAAAAGAGACCATAAAGTGGTAAAAGTTATAAAATATATACTCGCTATTCCTATCATAATTTTTAAATATATTGATTTTTTTGATGATTTGAATATTTCACTTCAGCTTTTTAAAGATGAAAAATAAAAACAGATAACAAAAAAAGTGAGTGTATGTATAATGGACCTACAAAACAGATATGAAGAACTAAAAAGACAAAACTTCCCCGACAGCGAAAGAATAAAATTTATTGCAGATTTAGGAGCAAGCGAAGAGATAGGATATCATTATAAATTAATCTGCATAGACTGGGATGAAGGTACGAACCTAAATCTGTCCGGTAGTTTTTATAAACATGATAAAGAAGGTTTAGAGTTTCTATTCGAAGTTTTGGATAATGAAAAAGATGAAAATTTAAAAGTATTTACCGCATACCTTATGGCTGAAACACTTTCAAAACTGAGACATAGAGATTTTTATTTAGAATTTTGCAACAGGCTTATTCCGGCTATAATCTCACTTATAGAAATAATCGATAATTTACTTCGTAGAAAAGTTATTATAGCTCTTGGGTGGATAGGCTCTTCAAATGAGATTGATATTTTGACAAAGCAAATGTCGGAAGATAAAGACAGTCTTTGCAGGGCATGGGCTGCATCAAGTCTTATGCAAATGTCATTTCACGGAGTTGATAAGGAATTGTTGCAGGAAAAAACAAAGTCATGTTTTGCTTCTGTGATTGCAGCAGAGACTGATTTATATGCCTGCGGCATTATGATAGAGTCAGCTCAGATATTATTTGGAAAAAAGTGGATCAGCTCATCGGCTGTAGAAGACATAGACGGTGAAAAAATAGAGAAGGCAAGGAAGTCGGCGGTGAGATTTTTGAATAAGTAGGAAGAAAAATATTCTTGATTAATATTTATGTTTGTAGATATGTATCATTAAATATTTTCAAATTGTATATTTTTTTATTTTCAATACCGAAAATATTGTTATATATGTATTGCTTTTTTAAATCAAAAGCAGAATCCGGGTAACCTATCAATTTGACGTACAGCCTAATTTTCTGTATAATATTTTTCGTCAAAAAATGACAGTGACTTGAGGGTGAGCATTATATGCTACCCTTTTATTATTCAGAGAAGGAGGGATAGCGTATTAAAGATATAAGAAAGAATTTAAGTTTTGTATTTATTATATTGATATGTGCACTGTTGGTTTCAGGTTGTGCAAAGCAAAGCGAAAACAATAATATTCATATCGGAACCGGTGGGACAGGCGGTACATATTTTGCATATGGAAATGCCCTAAAGGATATTGCTGAGCAGGAAAGTGATATTGATATGAGTATACAGATAAGTGCCGGTTCGGCAGCAAACCTTAGATTGCTTGAAAACAATATCGTGGATATGGCAATAGTGCAAAATGATACACTCACAGATGCTTACAATGGAAAAGGTGAGTTTGAAGGTAATCCTTTAAAAATAACCAAGGCGGTTGCTGGACTGTATACAGAGAGCTATCAAATAGTTGTAAATAAGAAATTAAAACTAAACTCTGTGGAAGACTTGAACGGACTTAGGGTATCGGTAGGTGAAGAGGGCTCCGGCGTTTTGAAAAATGCGAAGAATATTCTGAGAGCTTATGGTATGACTATAGATGATATAGATGTGAGATACCTTTCATTTGAAGATGCCGCAAATGCCTTGAAAAATGGTGAGATAGATGCATTTTTTGTAACAGCGTCAGCACCTACGAAAGCTGTTTCAGATTTGGCGGATTCCAATGTGGCTATTGATATTCTTTCACTAGATGACAGAGCAATAAGATTTCTTCAAAACAGTTATAGCGGATATAGTGTTACAACAATAAAGAAGGGCACATATAAGGGTATAAACAGAGATATTACCACTGTAGGAGTAATGGCAGTACTTGTGGCAAACAGTAATATGAGTTCAGATAATATTGAAACTGTATTGAATTTAATAAAAAGCCATCAGGACAGCTTTAATAAGATATCAGGTAATAATGTAAATGTTTTTGATGAATCCACACTAAACAACATTGATGTACCTCTCCATAAAGCAGCTAGTGCATGGTACAGTGATAATGGAATAACCGGAGTAAAAGCTGAGGTAAAGGCGGATACAGTTTCAAGAAAAACTTTAAATCTGGATATGTATCAGACGGTTGCGGTAGCGGTACTTGCACTCTTTATAGGAGTACTTTTAAAGGAAAAAATAAAGTTTTTAACTACTTTCTGTATTCCGGCACCTGTAGTTGGAGGAATGATTTTCGCTATAATATTCTGTGCATTGTACGCATTTGGTATTATGGAGATAAATTTTGATGAAACACTTAGAAATGTCTGTATGGTAATGTTCTTTACATCTGTAGGATTTCAGGCAAATATGAAGGTACTAAAGAGTGGTGGTAAGGGTACATTTATTTTCCTTGCGTTGGTGTTGGTACTTATAATATCTCAGAATTTTGTAGCTGTAGGTCTTTCAAAAATTCTAGGTATAAATCCGCTTATAGGTATGTGTACAGGTTCCATATCTATGATTGGAGGACATGGTACTGCGGGAGCATTCGGTCCTTTGCTTGAAGATATGAATGTTGACGGTGCGACCACTTTGGCTACAGCCGCAGCTACTTTCGGACTTGTAGCAGGTTCACTTTATGGGTGGTCCATTGGCAAATGGACTTATTAGAAAAAAGAATCTACTGGATACTGCTGTATATGAAGATGACAGTATGCTTGTGGAAGAGGAGATAAAACATAGAAGAGAAGTTTCTATGTATGCACCTGCAGTGTATCAGCTTACACTTGCAATGGGTATAGGTACTATTATATCCTTAGTACTTTCAAAGACAGGTATGACCTTCCCTATATACATAGGCTCTATGATAGTTGCGGCTGTAATGAGAAATATCAGTGAATATACAGACGGCTTTAGAATACATATGGGAGAGATAAACGATCTTGGAAGTATTTGTCTTTCACTTTTCCTAGGTGTAGCTATGATTACACTCAAGCTTTGGCAGTTGGCTGCACTTGCCCTTCCTCTGTTTATACTATTGGCGGGTCAAGTAGTTCTTATGTATATCTTTGCAAGATTTATTGTGTTCAAATGTATGAGAAGTGATTATGATGCGGCTGTTTTGGCAGCAGGCACATGTGGTTTCGGTATGGGTGCAACACCTAATGCCATGGCAAATATGCAGGCTGTTACAGAGAAATATCTCCCGTCAGTTAAGGCATTCTTACTTATTCCGATAGTCGGCAGTATGTTTGCGGATTTTTTAAATAGCTTGACGATAACATTTTTTATAAATTTCTTGGGTTAATACTTATAATATATCACTATTATTATTTTAAAGCTCACCTTATTTTGAGGTGAGTTTTTTTATTAGAATAGTATATTTTGACTAAGATTTTAGTTGAAGTTTTTGTAATAAAATATTATATTGGATAGGACAGCTTTTGTAAAAAGTCTTATGTGAAATAAAAGAGAAAATGTTAGAGAGTACAAGACTTTTTGACTAAAAATATAAAAAATAACACCTAGGGGGACAAATGTTAAGAGGAAGGGTAACGATACCTACAGATGTTGATATCATTGAAGAAACAAAGGAAATAATGGAACTTTGGGGTGCTGATGCCATTAGAGATTGTGACGGCACTGATATGCCAAAGGAAATAGAGGAACTTGATGCAAAGATCTATGCCACTTATTATACTACCAGAAAGGATAATGAGTGGGCAAAGGCTAATCCTGATGAAGTGCAGCAGATGTATATAATGACTGACTTTAATATGGCAACTGAGGATACTCTTAGAATCAGATTGATGGAAGGCTTACATCCTGATCTCTTAAAGGTCAATGACTATGATGATATAAAAAGATGGTGGGAAGTAATGGACAGGACAATTGGTGAGCCTGTGAGTGACTGGAGCTATGAAAACGGTGAGGTGATCATAAATGCAAAGAAGTACCATGAATATACAGTAAGTTTCTTAGCTTATATAATTTGGGATCCTGTGCATATGTACAATGCGGTTACCAATGGTTGGACAAACTTTGAAAAGCAGATAACTTTTGATGTGCGTCAACCAAAAACAAAAGTCTATTCTATGAAGAGACTTAGAAAGTTTTTGGAGGAGCATCCAAAGGTTGATGTAATAAGATTTACCACATTCTTTCATCAGTTTACATTGATATTTGATGAACTTGCAAGACAAAAGTATGTGGATTGGTATGGATATACAGCTTCTGTAAGTCCATATATTTTAGACCAATTTGAAAAGGAAACCGGTATTAAGTTCAGACCTGAATATATTATAGATCAGGGTTATATGAACAATACTTACAGAGTTCCGTGTAAGGAATATTTTGCCTTCATAGATTTCCAAAGAAGAGAAGTTGCAAAACTTGCCAAAGAGATGGTGGATATAGTTCACGAGTACGGTAAGGAAGCTATGATGTTTCTGGGTGATCACTGGATAGGCATGGAGCCGCATATGGATGAGTTCAAAAATATAGGTTTGGATGCAGTGGTTGGAAGTGTAGGCAACGGTCAGACACTTAGACTTATCAGTGATATAGAAGGTGTGAAATATACAGAGGGCAGACTTTTGCCATATTTCTTTCCGGATACATTCCATAAGGGAGGTGATCCGCTTGGAGAGGCAAAGAGAAACTGGATAACAGCCAGAAGAGCGATACTTAGAAAGCCTGTAGACAGAATAGGCTATGGCGGTTATTTGAAGCTTACACTTGATTTCCCTGAGTTTATAGATTATACAAAGCAGGTATGTGATGAGTTTAGAGAACTGTATGCAAATGCACAAGGCTGTAAGGCTCATTGTATCAAAAAGATTGCCGTGCTCAGCGGTTGGGGAAGATATAAGGCATGGGGGAATCATATGGTACACCATGCTATATACTATAAGAACAACTATTCATATGCCGGAGTAATAGAGGCCCTCAGCGGTTCACCTTTTGATATAGACTTTATCAGCTTTGAGGATATTTTAAAGAATGCTGATATTTTAAATAAATTTGATGTGGTATTAAATATTGGAGATGCGAACACAGGACAAACCGGTGGAAAGTATTGGAGTGATGAGAGAATACTTACAGCGGTAAGGGATTTCATATATAATGGCGGAGGCTTTATAGGTGTAGGTGAACCAAGCGGATATAATTATCAGGGAAGAACATTGCAGCTTGCAACTCAGCTTGGAGTAGAGCTTGAAAACGGCTTTACTTTGGCAAGAGGCAAGTATTATAAAGAAGTAAAATCACATTTTATTACAGAGGAAGTTTGTGACGAGATATATTTCGGCGAAGGTGAGGACTTCATATATGCACTTGAGGGTACAGATATTCTTGCACTAAGAGGAGATTCAGTACAGCTTGCATGTAAGGAGATTGGAAAAGGGCGTACGGTTTATATCAGCGGTTTGCCTTACAGTCTTGAAAACAACAGATTGCTTTATAGAGCGATACTTTGGGCTACACATGATGAAGAGGGTATACACAGATGGTTTAGCACTAACTTGAATGTAGAGGTAAATGCCTATGTGGAAAATAATAAATTTTGTGTGGTAAACAATACATATGAATCTCAGTCTACAAATGTCTACAAAGGGGACGGAAGTTCATTTGAACTTAAACTTGAGCCTAATGAAATAAAATGGTTTGAAATAGAGGGGAAAGTATGAAATCAAGTGTAATAGAAGTATTACAGCAATATAATAATTTTACCAAACTGAAAGAGTTTTCAGAGTATGGTAATGGACATATAAATGATACCTATCTTCTGGATTATGAGGGATCAGGTAAGGTTATTTTACAAAAGATAAATAAATCAATATTTAAAGAGCCGAAGAAGCTTATGGAAAATATTGCTTTAGTAACATCATTTTTAAGAGATAAGATTGAAAAAAATGGCGGAGATGCGGACCGTGAGACTCTAAATCTTATAAAGACCAAAGACGGACAAAGCTTTTATGAGGACAGTAAAGGAGATATCTGGAGAGCCTATAATTTCATAGCGGATACTATATGCTATGAACAGGTTACAAATGCCAAAGAGTTTTATGAGTCGGGTTATGCTTTTGGAAATTTTCAAAATCTTTTAGCAGACTTTCCGGTTAATAAACTTAGTGAAGTTATCAAAAACTTTCACAATACAGAGGACAGATTTGCTACATTTAAAGCACAGATAAATGAAGATCCTCTGGGCAGAGCAAAGACTGTTAAAGAAGAGATAGACTTTTTCTTAAACAGAGAGGAATATACCCATATCTTTAACAGAGCACTTGCAAATAATGAAATCTCTTTGAAGGTTACACATAATGATACCAAGCTTAACAATATTTTATTTGATAAGGATACCAAGAAGGCATTGTGTGTAATAGATTTAGATACTATAATGCCGGGAGTTGCAGCATTTGACTTTGGTGATTCTATTCGCTTCGGAGCAAATAAAGGACTTGAAGATGAGGTTGATTTGTCAAAGGTAGGTCTTGATATTGAACTGTTTAAGGCTTTTACAAGGGGATTTTTGGAAGCTTGCGATAAAAGCTTAAATAAAAAGAGATTGAACTTTTGCATATGGGAGCAATAGTAATGACCTATGAATGCGGTATAAGATTTTTGGGAGATTATATTGCGGGTGATAAGTATTTTAAAATTGCAAGAGAAAATCATAATCTTGACCGTGCAAGAACTCAAATAAAGCTTATTTCGGATATGGAAGAACATATTGAAGAGATGAAAAAGATTGTGAAAAAATATATTTAGTTTATAAATTAAGAAAGCCACAAATGTTGCAAAATATTTGTGGCTATTTATAGGAATGGATACTGATATATGTTAAATAAAAAAATTATGCTTTGTGGCTTTATGGCAAGCGGAAAGACAACTGTGGGAAGAGTATTGGCTAAGGAGATTAATACTCATTATATAGATACCGATGAGCTTTTGATAGAAACTTATGAAATGGATATAACGACTATATTTACAAAATATGGTGAAGACTATTTTAGAGATTTGGAGCATGAAATAGCTATAAAGGTTTCTAAAATGCCGGCAGGAGTTATTTCCACAGGCGGAGGAATGCTTACCTTTGACAGAAACGGTGAGGTTTTGAAAAAGGGAGGCACTATCATATGCCTTGTAAGGGATTTTGATAAGATTTATGAAGATTTGCTATCAGATACAAACAGACCTCTTGCAAGAGATAAGTCAAAGGAAGAACTTAAGCAGATGTATGATATGAGAATTTTAAAATACAAAAAGTATGCCGATCATACTGTGGAGAATAACGGCAGCATAGAAGATTGTGTAAAAAAGATAATATCCATTATTGACTGGAAATAAAATAAATTATATACTGTTACGAAAGTATGTTCGAATAGTTCGAATATTATAATGGAGATAGTAATGGATACAAAATATATAAAGATAAGAGGTGCTAACGAGCACAATTTAAAAAATATATCGGTGGACATACCAAGAGGAGAATTGGTTGTATTAACAGGGCTTTCCGGTTCCGGAAAGTCCTCTTTGGCGTTCGATACCATATATGCAGAGGGACAAAGAAGATATATGGAGTCAATGTCTTCATATGCCAGAATGTTTCTGGGACAGATGGAAAAGCCCGATGTGGAAAGCATAGAGGGGCTGTCCCCTGCAATTTCAATAGATCAAAAGTCTACGAATAGAAACCCGAGGTCTACAGTGGGTACCGTTACGGAGATTTATGATTACCTCAGACTTTTGTATGCAAGAATAGGTATTCCTCATTGCCCTTGTTGCGGTAAGGAGATACACAGACAGAGTATTGATCAGATGGTAGATAGAGTGCTTACACTTCCTGAAAAGACTAAGTTTATGATACTTGCACCTGTGGTAAAGGGTAAAAAAGGAAGACATGAGAAAGTCCTTGAAAGTGCCAAAAAATCAGGCTATGTACGTGCTATGATTGATGGAAATATGTATGAACTCAGTGAAGAGATAGTACTTGAAAAGAACATCAAGCACAGTATTGATATAGTAATAGACAGACTTTCGGTAAAGGAAAATATAGAAAAAGAGTGACAGACTCATTGGAAGCAGCTCTAAATCTTGGTGGCGGCTATGCAACTATTGATGTAATAGACGGTGAGCCTATGAAGTTTTCACAAAACTTTGCCTGTCCTGATTGCGGTATTTCAATTGATGAGGTGGAGCCGAGAACCTTTTCTTTTAACAATCCATTCGGAGCATGCCCTGACTGTGCAGGACTTGGATATACTATGGAATTTGATGAAGATCTTATGATTCCGGATAAATCACTTTCTATAAATCAGGGAGCTATAATAGTACTTGGATGGCAGAGCAGCAATGATAAGAAAAGCTTCAGTAATGCTATGCTAAGAGCACTTGCAGAAAAGTTTAACTTCAGTCTGGATACACCTTTTGAGGACTATCCGAAGGAAATACATGATATATTGATTTACGGCACTACTGAGCAGGTGGATGTAGCATATACCGGCCAGAGAGGTAGCGGAGTATATCCTGTTATATTTGAAGGTCTTATAAAGAACATGGAAAAGCGTTATAGAGAGACATTTTCACAGTCTGCCAAGGAAGAGTATGAGCAGTATATGAGAATAGCACCATGTAAGTCATGTGGTGGAAGGAGACTTAAAAAAGAGGCTCTGGCTGTAACTCTTGGCGGAAAAAATATCTATGATGCTACAGATGCGTCTATTACCGATTTTAGAAACTTTATAGACAGCTTGGAGCTTACAAAGATGCAGGAAGCTATAGGTGCATTGATTTTAAAGGAGATCAGAGCAAGAGTTACATTCCTTATAGATGTAGGTCTTGACTATCTAAGCCTACAAGAGCGACAGGTACACTTAGCGGCGGTGAAGCACAAAGAATAAGATTGGCAACTCAGATAGGTTCGGGGCTTGTAGGTGTGGCTTATATTTTGGATGAGCCGAGTATCGGACTCCATCAAAGAGATAATGATAAGCTGCTTGCGACATTGAAACATCTAAGAGATATAGGAAATTCAGTTTTGGTGGTGGAGCATGATGAAGACACTATGATGGAAGCCGACTACATAGTGGATATAGGTCCTGGAGCCGGAAGTCATGGCGGAGAAGTGGTGGCTACAGGAACCGCTAAGGAAATAATGGCAAATCCGGATTCAATTACCGGTAAGTATCTTTCAGGTGAGATAAAGATACCTGTACCGGAGAGCAGAAGAACACCTACAGGTTGGCTTAAAGTCAAGGGTGCGGCTCAAAATAATCTAAAGAATATAAATGTAGATATACCTACAGGAGTGATGACCTGTGTTACAGGTGTTTCAGGCTCAGGGAAGTCTTCTTTGGTAAATGAAATAGTATACAAGGCATTGGCTAAGAGGCTAAACCGTGCACATACTATCCCGGGTAAATATAAGTCAATAGAAGGTACAGAGCAGCTTGACAAGGTAATTGCAATAGACCAGTCACCTATAGGGAGAACTCCAAGATCAAATCCGGCTACATATACAGGTGTATTTGATATGATCAGAGACCTGTTTGCGGCGACTCAGGATGCAAAGATGAGAGGCTATAAGAAGGGCAGATTTAGTTTTAATGTAAAGGGTGGAAGATGTGAGAGCTGTTCAGGTGACGGTATCATAAAGATAGAGATGCATTTCTTACCTGATGTATATGTACCATGTGAAGTCTGTGGCGGAAAACGTTACAACAGAGAAACTTTGGAAGTAAAATATAAGGGAAAATCTATATATGATGTACTGGATATGACTGTGGAGGAGGCTTTAACATTTTTTGAGAATGTGCCTACTATAGCAAGGAAATACAGACATTGTATGATGTAGGGCTTTCTTATATCAAACTTGGTCAGCCGTCTACAGAGCTGAGCGGTGGAGAGGCTCAGAGAATAAAGCTTGCAACTGAGCTTTCAAAGAGGGCTACAGGAAAGACTATTTATATCTTAGATGAGCCTACTACAGGTCTTCATTTTGCAGATGTACATAAACTGGTGGAGATACTTAGAAGACTCTCAGACAGTGGGAATACGGTACTTGTTATAGAGCATAATTTGGATGTTATAAAATGTGCCGATTATATAATAGATATAGGTCCCGAAGGCGGTGCAGGAGGTGGCGAAGTGGTAGCTACAGGTACACCTGAGGAAATAGCAAATATAGAAAAGTCATATACAGGAAAATATGTGAAGAGATATTTGTATTAAAGCTTTATAAATATACTGTATACATTCAGGCTAAGTGTTGATTTGACAAGATAAAATGGTAGAATAGAATCACCTCTTGATAGAGACTATCATTTCAAAAGGGACTGTATGAGAATTACAAAAGCATACATATAGCTTCTTATGAAAAGTTGGAGGTGATAGAAATGGATTGCATAAATGGTATTGTTTTGCAGAAAGGAATATTTTATGAAACAGGAATTACTTGCAAAAATGAATGCTTATTTAGCAAATCAGGAGATTATGTACATCAAACTACATAATATGCACTGGAATTTGAAGGGACACGGATTTTTCACTCTTCATTCCAAACTGGAGGAATATTACGATCAGACAGCCGATATAATCGACGAGGTAGCTGAGAGAATACTTGCTAAGGATGCTCTACCGATAGCTAACTTAAAAGAAGCGTTGGAAATTAGCAAGGTAAAGGAACTTCCGGACAAAGCCATCAACATTGACGAGGCTATTCGCATACTTACTATTGATGTTGAATACTGGGTAAACGATTCAAAGGAAATTGTGGAATTGGCTGATAAGGAAGGCGATGTTGTTACCGCAGATATTTTTACAGGCTATGTAAAAGAATATGAGAAGACATTGTGGATGCTTAAAGCATTTGCACAAAACTAAACACTAAAAAGCTCAAGGCACAGTCGAAAATGGCTGTGCCTTTTAAAAATTTAAATATCCAAAACAGCTACTAAAGTATAATCACTCGGATTTTTAAAATCATGTTTGATATTTGAAACATCAAGGCTCCAGTTTCCGATTCCCGAATACTTTGATGACAATATCATATGGAAGTTGAGCATTGCAGCACCGAGTCCCAATAGATTGTCATTCTTTGTAACCACTTCGTCAAACCGGTTAAATAAATAAACATGAGTTCCATTTATAATAAAGCGATAATTTTGATGATTTAAAAAGCTTGGTGAAAGGCTGGCTGCATAAAGTGCATCAGCAATAACCGGATCAGCATATTCGTCATCAAATTATAAGGAGTGTTAAAATCTGAATCAAATGCCAGAGTTGTAACTGCGATCTTTGGAGCAATATGTCCGGATTTGCTGCTTATACTTACATTTGAAGGTGAATGTATATCAAGCTTTGTAGTATCCTTCTCTTTTTTACCATATCCAAATGCAATCACAGCTGCTACAGCCAGTTCCGAATTAATGAGTAAAACTTTTTTTAACATATCGCTGTCTTCACTTGTTAGAAAACATGAGGACAATCCCATTTCCTCAATCTTTAAAATAAGATGTTCAGCCATAAATCCTGCATTTATAAGATAATTATCTTTATCTTCGGATAAAATAACTATATAAGCCGGAGCATTGAAAGAATTCCCACGATATCCTACAACACCTGAAAGTCTTTGGGTGGTATCTTCATCAGCTGCTATAAGTATCTGTGTGTTTACATCAAAAAGCTTTGGAGCTGAATTAAAAAAGCTTGTGATCTCATCTAATTTATTTGGCTCAACAGGCTTCTTGAGAAAGTCACGTATAGAATTTCTCTTTTCAATAAGTTCTAAATAATTCATACATTTATCCCTCCATAGTATAAATTTCAAATGCTTAAATTATATATATTATACAAAAAAATAGCGTATAAGGTCAATTTTATAATATATCTATATTTGAAATTTATGAGATACTCTTTATTTTTTTAATATAAATAATCACATAAATGATGTGTAATGGAGTGATTTCATTAAAAAAAGAAAAATTGAATATTAGATAAAAATAATTATAAAAAAATCTTCTTATATAGATTTATTTGTTTGAATTGCATTTGTTTTATATTGTGATATAATGAATTTACAATATTATTAAGTGGAATATGACATAAATAATAAAATTAATTATGCAAAATATTATGTCAATATGTCCGGATAAGGAGGTCGTGATATGACAGGTTTACCACTTATATTCGTGTTTATATTGGCGGTTATCATTATGATAGTTGCCATCTCAAAGTTTGGAATACATCCTTTTGTATCCATTATGTGTATATCACTTATTTTGGGACTTGTGGCAGGAATACCTCTGGTAGATAAGACATTGGAAGACGAAACAAAGATACAAGGTCTTGCAAGTGTTATTGGAGCAGGTTTTTCAGGTACTTTTTCAAGTATAGGTATTGTTATCATACTTGGTGCTCTGATTGGAACTATTTTGGAGAAAACCGGTGCAGCTTTTAAGCTTGCAGATATGGTTATAAAACTGGTAGGTAAGAACAATCCGGTTTTGGCTGTAGAACTTATGGGTTGGGTTGTTTCTATTCCGGTATTTTGTGATTCAGGATTTGTTATTTTAAATCCTATAAGAAAGGCTTTGGTAAAGAGAACTGCACAGTCATCAGTAGCTATGACTGTAGGACTTTCAGCAGGCTTATATATTTCACATGTATTTATACCGCCTACACCTGGCCCTATTGCAGCAGCTTCAACACTTGGTATAGGTGACAATCTATTATTAGTAATGGGAATGGGTGTAATATGCTCTATATTTCCGCTTTTGGCAGGTCTTTTCTATGCTAAATTCATTGGTAGGAGTGTAAAGGCTGATGATGAGGCTGATTCAAGCGAAATTACAAAGACATATGAGGAACTTGTGGCAGAATATGGTAAGCTTCCAAGTGGATGGCTGTCTTTAGCCCCTATTTTGGTTCCTGTATTGCTTATGGCTATTGCTTCAGTAGTATCTATGATGAAACTTAGTGGTAGTGGAGCGGATATTTTGAAATTCTTAGGAACACCTATTATAGCACTTGCAGTTGGTACAGTCTTTGGTGTACTACAGCTTCAGGGTGCTGGCAAGATGAAGGATTTCTACAGCATTACGAATGATACATTAAAGACTGTTGGACCTATATTGTTTGTGACAGCAGCAGGTGGTGTACTTGGTAAGGTAATAGCTTCATCAGATATGGTTAACTTTATAAAGGATCATGCAGAGGTTCTCAGCACAATGGGTATGCTTTTCCCATTCTTATTATCTGCTATATTAAAGAGTGCACAGGGATCATCTACAGTAGCACTTACAACCACAGCAGGTATTGTGGCACCTCTTTTACCGGCACTTGGATTTGCAACTCCTATGAGTGCAACACTTGTAACTATGGCTATAGGTGCAGGTGCTATGACAGTTTCACATGCTAATGACTCATACTTCTGGGTTGTTACAAACTTCGGTGCAATGACGCCTGAAAAGGGATATAAGACACAGACTATGTGTACATTGCTTTTAGGTATTACAGGTATTGTAGAAATAATGATTCTTGGGCTATTCCTACATTGATGAATAAATTTTTTAAGGCACAGATTTTACAAAGTTTTACTTTGTGAGATTTGTGCCTTATTTTTGTTCAAAAATGTGGTATAATTTAAGTTCACTCTGATTTAAAAATATTGGTGAAAGGAGAAAAAGCCACGGAATATAACCTGATATATCATTTAAATTGCTGACAGTGCTTTTGTTATATGATATATTTACTTTAGTTAAAAAGTTATATTTAAGGATTTTGACCGGTTAAGGGATTAAAATGGAATTACTGGAACAATGTAAAAAATGGAATGATGATGGTGAATATGAGAGTGTAGTCGACGCACTTGAGATTTTACCTGAAAATGCAAGAAGTCCGGAGTTAGATTCAGAACTTGCAAGAGCTTACAATAACTTAGGAGAGCCTGGGGAATATAAGCTATTTTTACAGGCACTTGAATTATTAAAGCCACTTGAAGAGTATTTCAGAGGCAATCACAAATATTATTTTAGAATTGCTTATTCATACTATTATCTGGATGAGGATGGTCTTGCATTGCACTACTTTAAAAAGGCACTTGATTCAAAGCCGGGAGATGCTGATACTGTAAATATGATGACCTCATGTACAGATCTTATTTCCGATTCAAACCTAAGAATAAAGATGTCCGACAGAGTATACTCAATGTGGGAAGAAGTGGAAAAAGAAGTAAAAAAGCTTGATAAAAAGGATAAGAACTTTTACTCAAATACAGCGGATAAGATTGCAGCAGGTATAAAAAAAGTGTATCCAAAGACTTATCCAAAGATATTTCTACAAGAGAGGATCTTAGAATGTGATATAGCTGATGATAAGTCAGATGTATTCATGCTTCAATATATAAAGAATGTCATGCCGGATAGTTTGAGAGAACTATTTGATGTAGTAATAGGCATATCGGCAAAACATAGTATAGGGGATATAATATCTTATGAGGGTGAAGACTATGATATAACCGGACTGCGGTTTTTTATAAGTGATGATAGACAGATAGTTATATATTCAGATGAATTTGACATGCCAATAGAGGTAATAGAGAAGATCTTTATTGACATATTTGGAGAAATAGATCTGATGGCAAATGATGTGGCATTTGATATAGCAGATGAGAGTGATTTTACAGAAACTTCAGATGATACCTGCAATATTGTCAGAGGTTTTGACAATAAAGAAGAGTTCTTAAGAGAATGTGTGGACTATAAGGGCCTTAGAGACAGGGCTTGGAGCAAGGGGCTTAGACTGGGAATAGATGCTAAGAGCTATCTCAAAATGTATTCGGGGTATCAATTACAGTCTATAGATGAGGAAGAAGTTAGAGAGGATATATATACAGGAACTACATGTTTGCCCTCCCTTGTCAGTGAGTATATATCTTCTGGGCTTTTTGATAAGATGCCTATAATGGATGATTTATATCGAAACGGAGTTGCAGCTGGTTTTTTTTGTTTTGATATAGGCAGAGATAAATACTCTAAAGATTCGATGGAATATGAGTTTGATATAATGAATCTTAGAAATCAACTTATGGAATATATTATGAAAAAGCTTAGGGAAAAGGGTAGAATACATGATATCGCCTTCTTAGAAGGGGCAACCGAGTAAAAGATACGGATATCTGGATTTTTTAATATTTGGAAGCTTTATGGATATTATGAATGCTGCATATGACTTCTTTAAAATGAATGAAGTTTTATTTGCAGGATACAAAAACTTTTTAGAAAAATATCAAAAATTATAATGTTTGTGGAGGAATAATGTTTAATTTTTTTAAGAAAAAGCAAAATGAGGTAGATATACCACAGGTACAACCTATGGCCAACTGGGAAGAGAATTCATATATGCATGTTTTGTCAGACAATGTGGAAGTAGAAAATATTGATGGTGCCAAGGAAAGAATAGAATCAATTGAAGGTTTGAAGCTGATAGAGTTTAATGTAAGAGATGATAATTCGGGAAATCTTACATTAGAATATAATGGAGATGAATATGGTGTAGGATTTTACTTTGATGATTTTGTTTTAGAAAGTTTATACTCCTTACAAAATCAGAAAATTCATGATGAGGATTTTGCACAAATACAGGAAAAAACAAAATCCTTTGTAATCTATATGAATTTCAATAAAAACTATTTTGATTCATATCATTTACAGCTAAAACTAATAATGGCATTTTTTCCGGATACCTTGGCAGTAGTAGATGAAAGTGCAGAGAAACTTTTAAGTGGAAGATGGGTAAAGCTTGCGGCAGAGTCAAGTGTTACGCCAAGTGCTGAGGCATTGTTTACAGTTCAAGCAGTGTTTGATGATAAGACACATAGAGTTTGGCTACACACTCATGGTATATGTAGAACAGGTTTTTCAGAGTTGGAGCTTTTAGACATAAGCCGGGACAATGTAAATGATATATACTATTTGCTAAATACTATGGCGAACAGAGTTCTATATCAAAATGAGGCTATTGAGGATTATATATTCTTAGGTGAATTTTTTGATGGAGAGCCAATAGTAGCTACAACTTTACATTGGAACGAGGGTATTACCAGATATCCTTCTGATATCCTAGGAGGACCAAATGACAGAGTGGATAGCCATAATACAAATAGTAAAGTGATACTTTTGTTTGCTTCAGAGGAAGATGCAAACAATGCTAAATACACAAAGCCTTCTGAAATAGAGGAAAAGCTTATTGAAAATCCGCTCTACTATTATACAAATGAGCAAACAGACCATATGAAGTTTATGGCAAGAGATAGATTCGATATATTAAAAAAATTCATACAGGAGAATCCGGAAAATAAAGCATTGATCAAGGTGGGGCTTCCTACTGATGGTGAGGATGGAGAGCCTGATTATGAAAATCTTGAGCATATATGGTTTGAACTTAAGGAATTTACAGAAGATGGATTTAGAGCTATTCTTACACAGGAGCCATACAGAGTGTCATCTATAAAAGCAGGTGATGAGGGTGAGTATACTATAAATGATGTGACAGATTGGATAATTTATACTGAGGAAATGAGTATAGAGCCGAATACTGCATATTTATTATAAAATGGGGGATTTATGTTTTTTACAAATTTAAAATTGGCAGAGAAGTATGATTATTTAGATAAAAAATTTTTAGCAGCCTATAATTGGTTAAAAGAGAATGATTTGAAAGCATTGCCTGTAGGTAGATATGAGATAATGGGCAGTGAAGTAGTAGCTAATGTGCATGAGTATACTACATTACCCATTGAAGAAAAGAAGTTTGAAGCACATGACAAGTTCTTTGATATTCAATGCCTGGTTGAAGGAGTGGAATTCTTTGGCATATGCAATAGAGAAGGTTTGGTAGTAAATGAAGCAAGACCTGAAAATGACATAATACTTTATGAAAGACCCGATGTATATGGACATGTTATACTATTTCCAGGAGATTTTATAGTAGTGGCACCTGAAGATGCACATATGCCGGGATGTGCTTTAAACAGTCCGGCAGAAGCAAAAAAGGTGGTTGTAAAAGTACGAGTATGATAAAAAAAGGCTTCTTAATAGGTTTATTACTTTTTGGTATATTTTTTGGAGCGGGAAATCTTATTTTTCCTGCTGAGCTTGGATTTAGAGCAGGAGAGAATTTCTATCCTGCTATACTTGGCTTTGTTTTATCAGGTGTCGGTATAGCAATAATCACTTTGGTACTTGGTACTATGGTAAAAGGCGGATATAAAAATGAGATCAGTATAAAGGTGGATCCTAAGTTTGCTACATCATATTTAACGATGCTTTACCTTGCTATCGGACCTTTCTTTGCAATACCAAGGACAGCAAGTACATCTTTTTCTATAGGTATTGCTCCGGTTACCGGAAATAGTAGACTGCCATTACTTATATTCAGTTTGATTTACTTTTTATTTGCATATCTTATAGCCATCAATCCTTCAAGGCTGATGGACAGGGTTGGTAAGGTACTTACACCTATGTTTGCAATGCTCATACTTATTCTAATAGTATTTGGAAATATGAATTTTAATGCGGTAAATCAAGGTGAGATGAGTGGTGTTATGTCAGCTCTTAAGACAGGATTTTTGGAAGGGTATAATACTTTGGATGCACTGGCTTCAGTGAGTTTTTGCCTAATTGCTACTTCAAGTATAAAGGCTTTCGGATTTTCTTCAAAGAAAGAATATATAAAGATAATGGCTGTGGTGGGTATAGTAACAGCTATATTCTTTAGCAGTCTTTATATCGGTCTTGGGGCATTGGGAAACAGATTCAGTATACCGACAGATGTACTTTCGGATCCTGATACAAATATAGGAACATATATATTATCTACAAGTTCGTATAAGCTATTTGGAAACTTTGGACAGATTTTCCTTGGATCAATGACTATACTTACATGTTTTACAACTACAGCAGGGCTTATAGTGGTGGTTTCAGAGTATTTTGTTGAAACTTTCCCAAGATTTAGGTACAAAACCTATGTAAACATATTTACTTTCGTAGGTTTTGCAATGTCCAACTTCGGATTGAATACTATAATTAAGATATCAGTGCCTTTACTTAGAATTTTATATCCTATTACAATAGTTATAGTTACAATAGTTATATTAAATAAATTTGTAAGGCTTTCAAAGTCAGGAATGGCCATTACAGTTATTTTGACGACTGTTTTTTCTGCAATAGAAGTAATGGGAAGTGTTTTGAAGGTGGAATCGATAAACTCTGTTATGACTTTATTCATTGGAGGAGATTCAGGATTTTTCTGGATTTATGCCTCTATTTTCGGAATAATTGTATCGCTGATTTTAAAGGATAAAATAAAGGGAGAAAGCTTTGAAATATAAAAATAGCTGCTTAGGCAGCTATTTTTATATTAAAATCGCAGAAGTTTTAAGGTAGTATTTTCATGTGATGCCAGGCTGTAGGCACAGTTTTTGTCTAAAGACTCCATTCTGACCCATTCTAGTGAACGCATTGAAGCCTCTTTGTCAACTGTAATGGCAGGAGGAGACAGTTCTTTCCATGCAAGTTCTCCATAGCCGGCATCAGAGTACAATAAAGTGAATTTGTTATTTTCAGATGTTGCTTTTATTCCAAACATGCCTGCAGAATGACCATAAAGCTTTATAAGTTTTATGGTGCCATCTCCCAATAGATCCAAAGATTTTTCAAAAGGACCTTCCTTACTATTCCAGTCAAAGACAGAAATATTTGAATTCGTCCACCAGCTTCTGGAATATCTAAGAGGTTTTTTTATGGCAGCTTTTGCTTCATCTCTGGAAACTAAAATTTTAGTTTCAGAAGAGAAGTCTGCAACCCCGCTAACATTTTCAAAATCTAAATGTGTCAAAAGAACATAGTCAATATCCTTTGGAGAAATATTGATTTCCTCAAGTCTTGATAGAATGGATGAGTCCTTTGGAAGATGAAAACGTGTGGAGGAAAAGGTAAGAGGGGCTTTAATTGCCTTAAATTGGCTGTTTAAGCTTAGAATATTCTCAGACTCCAATTCCTTTTTCAGCCCTGTATCTACTAAAATATTTTTGTTTCCTGTCTGAATAAGAAAGGATAGTACAGGAAGGTTTATTCTGTCAAAATCCTTTAAAAATAATCCATGTGCTTGAGGGTTAAATTTGTTATCACCATTATATGCGAGAGAAGGAGATACCATCACTTCTCCTGTTTGTAATATATGTATTTTCATAAATAATCTCACCTTATTTTTAGTTTTAGTTGTTTGAAATACTATTATACAAAATATAATACAGCAGGTCAAACTTAATATATTTTTTGGTTGCGAAGAATTATGTCATTTCGTATAATTGTAGGAATGTGAGGTAGTAGAAGATGACAAACAAGAAAAAAGAAAATGGAAATTTGATCAAAAAACTACTTTGGTGGATTCCTATAATTATTCTGGGTTTGATGTTTGCCCTTGGAGCTTGCACAAGACAGGAAACCAGAAGAGAAGATAACAGAGTAGAGAGCAGTAAAGAATCAATCAGTCGGGCAGAAAGTAGTCAAATTGAAGAATCGCCTGATGAAAAAACGAATGCCCAATCAAGTGAGGAGTCGCCCCCGGAAAGTAGCAGCTTAAGTGTAGAGGAAAACGGAAATTATACTTCTAAGGAAGAGGTAGCATTATATATTCATACATTCGGTAAACTTCCGATAAATTATATTACAAAAAAACAGGCACAGGAACTGGGATGGGATCCTTCAAGTGGAAATCTATCGGATATATTGCCGGGAATGAGTATTGGTGGAAGTGCTTTTGGAAACTATGAGGGTGCATTGCCAAGAGCAAGCACAAGAAGATATTTTGAATGCGACATAGACTATGAGGGTGGATATAGAGGTGCAAAAAGATTGATTTACTCAAATGACGGTCTGGTATTTTATACAGAAGATCATTATAAAACCTTTGAACAAATATATTAGAGATGATTAAATGAATAATATAACTTTGAAATTGAATAAATTTAGTGAAAAAAAAGAAATTCACAACTATTTAAAAAAGAAAATGAAGTTTCCGGATTATTATGGAGAAAATCTGGATGCCCTCTTTGATTGTCTGACAGATATCAGTTCCGATACAGCTATAGATATAAAATATGATGCAGAAAATGATATTCAAAAGTCCGTACTTGAGGTATTTAGTGATGCAGTAGCTGCAAATACACATTTGGCTATAATAAAGACAAAGATAAACAAGAAAAAGTAGATATAAATCAAGCTTTTTGGTCTTAGAATGGAGAGTAGATGGAGTCAAAATGGATGCTTTATACAAAGCGGGCTGAGTTTGAAGAATTATCAGCCCGTTTTAATATTTCACCGGTATTGGCAAGGATTATAATAAACAGAGATATTAAAGAGGAAGATTTTTCTATATATCTTAAAAATGATTTGAAGCTTATGCATGATGTTAAGAGGCTAAATGGAATAGATGAAGCCAAAGATGTCATAATGGACGAGATAAATGCCGGGAGAAAAATAAGAGTTGTAGGAGACTATGATATAGACGGGGTATGTTCATCATATATATTGGTAAGTGCTTTAAAATATTTCGGTGCAAATGTAGACGTGAAAATACCGGATAGGATAAAGGATGGTTATGGAATCAATGATAATATAATCAAAGATGCAGCTAAAGATGGCATTTCTATGATTATTACATGCGATAACGGTATTGCAGCACATAGTCAAATGGAGCTTGCAAAGGAACTTGGTATAAAAGTGGTAATAACAGATCACCATGATGTATACCGGAAAGACGGCAAAGACTTTTTGCCTGTTGCCGAGGTAGTAATAAATCCCAAAAGAAGCGATTGCGATTATCCGTTTAAGAACATTTGCGGAGGTTTGGTAGCGTATAAGTTGATGGAATATATTTATGAAAGTCTAAATGCAGGCAAGAAACTTTATGATGATTCACAGCTCAGTGATTTGCTGGAAGTGGCTGCTATAGCCACTGTAGGAGATGTAATGCCTCTGATAGATGAAAATAGAATATTGGTAAAAAACGGTCTAAAGAGTCTTATGCATACAAAAAATATTGGACTTAAGGCACTTATAAGGGTTACCGGTATGGAGGATAAAAGGTTAAGTGCATATAGTATCGGGTTTGTTCTTGGCCCTTGTCTAAATGCCGGAGGAAGACTTGAAAATGCATTGATAGCTTTAAATATGTTTATGGCAGAGGATGAGGAAGATGCTTTAAAATATGCTACACATTTAAAGGAACTTAATGATGAAAGAAAAGATTTGACTGTACAGAATGTAAAAAAAGCAATAGAAAATGCAGAAAATGAGTACAGTGAAGATGATATTTTGGTAATATATTTAGAGAATTGTCATGAGTCCATTGCAGGAATAATAGCAGGTAGAGTTAGAGAAGCACTTGGAAAACCAACTATTATACTTACAGATGCATTTGGTGAGGAGAATATGCTTAAAGGTTCAGGAAGGTCCATAGAAAACTATAACATGTTTGAAGCGTTGTATGAGGTCAAGGACATATTTACAAAATTTGGAGGACATCCTATGGCTGCCGGAATGAGTCTTGAGAAAGGTAGATTGGATGAGTTTAGAAAGAGGCTAAATATGAACTCAAAACTTTGTGCAGAGGATTTCATTCAAAAGATATGGATAGATATTGCATTACCTTTTTCATATCTAAGTCTTGATTTTGTGAGAGAACTGGACAAACTTGAGCCTTTTGGAAATAAGAATGAGAAGCCTAAGTTTGCAAGAAAAGATATAAAGATTATTTCAAAGAACATACTTGGGAAAAATAAAAATGTAGTTAAGATGACTTTAGAAGATATAGACGGTACCAGAGTTGACGGCATATACTTTGGTGATGGTGAAGCATTTTTTGAGGATATAGGGGATAGAAAAGAAATGGATATAATATATTATCCTGATATCAATGAGTATGGTGGAAGAGAAAGCTTACAGATAATTATAAGTGATTATAGGTAAAAACATATAGCAATGCAAATTAATTTATTGTATACTTTCATAAGCAACAGCAAAAAAGTTGTAGGTAGGAGACAGAAAATATGGTTAATGAAGTGATGAACTTTTTAAAGGAGTTGGACCCTGAAGTAGGCATTGCAGTAGAAAAAGAGGCAAATAGACAGAGAAGAAATCTTGAGCTTATTGCTTCTGAGAATATCGTTTCTGAAGCTGTAATGATGGCAATGGGTACCGTACTCACAAATAAATATGCTGAAGGATATCCGGGCAAGAGATATTATGGCGGATGTGAAGATGTAGATATAGTGGAAACTATTGCTATAGAAAGAGCAAAGAAGCTTTTCGGTTGTGACTATGCAAATGTTCAGCCACACTCAGGTGCACAGGCAAATATGGCGGTATTCCTGGCAATGCTTGAAGCCGGAGATACAGTACTCGGAATGAATTTAAACCATGGTGGACATTTGACACATGGTTCAGAGGTGAACTTTTCCGGAAATACTTTAATATAGTTCCTTATGGTGTAAATGATGAAGGATTTATAGACTATGATGAGCTTGAGAAGATTGCGATAGAGCATAAGCCGAAAATGATTATAGCAGGTGCCAGTGCATATGCAAGAACAATAGATTTTAAGAGATTTAGAGAGGTGGCAGATAAGGTTGGTGCATATCTTATGGTTGATATGGCACATATTGCAGGTCTCGTAGCTGCAGGACTTCATCCATCACCTATCGGAATAGCAGATGTAGTAACTACTACAACTCATAAGACACTTAGAGGACCTAGAGGCGGACTTATTTTGGCAAATAAGGAAGCAGCTGAGAAGTTTAACTTTAATAAGGCCGTATTCCCGGGAATACAGGGCGGACCGCTTGAGCATGTGATTGCTTCAAAGGCAGTTTGTTTTGGGGAAGCTCTAAAGCTTGAATTTAAGGCGTATCAGGAGCAGATAGTAAAAAATGCAAAGGCTTTGGCTTATGCACTTATAGCGGAAGGCTTTAATATCTTAACAGGTGGCACAGACAATCACTTGATGTTACTTGATCTTAGAGGTACGGGAATCACAGGAAAAGAACTTCAGAATAAATGTGATGAGGTATATATTACTCTAAACAAGAATACAGTACCAAATGATCCACAGAGCCCTTTCACTACCAGCGGTGTGAGGATAGGTACTCCGGCAGTTACAAGTCGTGGACTTGTAGAAGAGGATATGAGAACTATAGCAAGACTTATAAAGATGGCTGCATATGAGTTCGACACAAAGTCAGACGATATAAGAGCTGAAGTTACAAAACTTATGGATAAATATCCTATCTATAAATAAATATTTTAGAAAGGCTGACTCAATATATTTTGGGTCAGTTTGGTGTGTTGAAATGAAAGAGTTAAAGGAGTATGTAAGAAGTATACCGGATTTTCCTGAACCCGGAATTATCTTTAGGGATGTAACTACCATATTACAGGATGCTGACGGACTTGCCCTTAGCATAGATGGTATAAGGAAAGAGATAAAGGATCTTGACTATGATATGATAATAGGGCCTGAGTCTAGAGGATTTATCTTTGGTGTACCGGTGCATATGCAGAGCATAAACCGTTCATACCTGTGAGAAAAAAAGGTAAACTGCCATGTGAAACTGTAAGTATGGATTACGATCTGGAGTACGGTAAGGCTACAATAGAGATTCATAAGGATGCTATAAAGCCGGGAGATAGAGTAGTTATAGTAGATGATCTGATTGCTACAGGTGGGACAATAGAGGCTATTACAAAACTTGTAGAAAGTCTTGGTGGTGAGATAGTGAAGATTGCGTTTGTTATGGAACTTGAAGGCCTAAAGGGCAGAGAAAAGCTTGCAAAATATGATATAGCGAGCTTGATTAAATATGAGGGAAAGTAAACCTCAATATATAAAAATATGAGAGAAAAATAAACCTTGTTATATAGATTGTATGGGGAAGTATTCCCTAGTAGGCATAACTCTTAGACATATAAGAGTTATGCCTTTTTGCTGTAGAAAATTATATATTTAACATTTTATCTTTTGAGATATAAGCATTACCATAATCAGTAAGAATCTGCTCAAATACATGGTAGTATCCATTAAGAGTCTCCTGAGTATCAAACCAGGCACCTGTGACAACACCTGAGGCATCATCAATAGCCAAATGTAGATGCCATATCTGTCCCGGCACCCATTCATAAGGGGTAGCATCCATTCCCTTTTTGATGTTGCGGCTTCCTTCTTAGCTCTGAGAGTTTGCTTAATGCGTTTACGCTTAGCTTTTGTAGCCTTTGGAGATAGAATGTACTCTGACTCCAAAATACTCATTACAGAGGAAGAGGAGATGCTTATACCCTCATGCTTTTTAAGAAGCTCTGTATAGTGTTCAAAGTTAGCTTCGTAGTATTTAGTTCTGTATAGATCAAGGACTTGACTTCTGACATCAGGGCAGATAGTGGTAGCCGGCTTCTTACCTCTGTTACCATGAATAAAGAATGCCTTACCATCTTTAACATAACCCTGTATCATACGGTTTATATGTCTCTTGGTGCATCCTAGGATAAGAGCAGCTCTATCCTTATTAGCTGTATCGGGTTGATCTACCAGACCTTTGATAACTTCATACTTTCTTTGTTCATCCATTGATAAAATAACCTTTCTGATAAGTCAGTTCCTCCTAGTGTTAGAATATACAAAATAGTATTCTACCATAAGTGGGACATTTTTATTTGTGGTATACTAGGACTTTATCATTTATGGCTTATAACATCAATATTACTAAAGCCTTATTTAACTTGATTATTCTTATATAACAATGTAAAATATAACCAAATATATAACATTTAAGAACAATAAACTTATTTATGTTAGAGTATAATATGGAGGTAAAGTATGGCTTATAAAATGTTGGACGATAAAAGGATCAAACAAAAAAAGTATTTAGATAATACATTAGAGTCAGCAGCTATTTCTTTTATTCGTGAACATTGCGAGGGTCTTAGATTTGATAGTACTAAGGCAATATCAAGAGATGATGCACAGATGGACTTTAGTGGTACAAGTCTAAAAAAGGATCAGATTCCATTTAATATGGAAAAAGATATCGATAGACTGTGCCTTGAAAATTCGGTTGATTATTTCCTAAAATCAGGTAAAAAAGAAGATGCATTTAATGTTTATTTCTGTTATCTGGAGATGTTTGTTGGAGATTATGATAAACCAGAAGGATGATAGAACTTTTATCTGAATTTGAGGCTAATGGAAGTGGACTCTTGATGAAACATAGAGATCATTACTCTCATTCTGTATATGTATTTATATTGGGACTGGCAATATTTGAATCCAATAGTGTTTTTAGAGAAAGCTATAAAAAGCATTATTGTATAGAGGATGAACATGAGGCTGCGGCACATTACCTGAAATATTGGGGATTGACATCTTTATTCCATGATATAGGATATCCTTTTGAGTTGCCATTTGAGCAGGTATGTTCATATTTCGAAGTTGGAGGTGATTCCAGAAATGAAAGACCATTTGTTTCATATAATGAGTTGGAGAGATTTGTTTCAATAAATGGGAATATCAGTGAGAAGCTATCAAAAGTTTTTAATGGGAAGGAGATTTCTGATACTAATGAATTATTTGCATATATACTGGCAGAAAAGTTGGGTTCAGTGTATAACTTTACAGAAAGTCAGATGTTGGAAGTTCTACATAATAAGCCGACGCATCCTGATAAATTCAATCATTTTATGGACCACGCATACTTTAGTGCAACAGTTCTTTTCAATAAACTTTTTTGTGAGATGGGACTTGAAATAGATATGGCTTATCTGGATGCGTTGACAGCTATTTTGATGCACAACAGTTTGTATAAATTTAGTATCGCTAATTATAAAGGTGTGGGCAATAAGCCTTTTAAATCAGAATTACATCCACTTGCATATATGTTGATGCTCTGTGATGAGTTACAGTGCTGGGATAGAGTAGCATATGGACGCAATTCAAAGAGAGAATTACATCCTATGGGATGTACGTTCGACTTTTCTAATAATGGGGTTAAAGCTGTGTATCAGTATGATGCAAGAGAAGTGGCAAAGATAAATCTTTTTAAAGATGAATATATTGAATATTTGCAAGATACTAAAAATGGTAAAAATAAAAAGGCTCCAAAGTTAAAAGCATATTCAGAAATGTATATAAAAAATAATGAAAAATCAGGTTTTCAAGAGGATATTGAAAGGATAGTTGATTTACAGGGAATAGAATTTTCTGTTGAAACCGGATTAAGAGAGCGGGATGAGAATACCAGAAATAGATATATATCTGATAGTAAGTTTATTAATCTTTATAATTTTGCTATTGTATTACACGGGCGTTGGAAAAATGAAATATGGAAGAATGCAAAGGCAAATGGTCAAGAAGAGAAGTTGCTTAATGATGATAGCATAATGAAAGAGTTTACAGATGATTTTAAAGGTATTTCACTTGAGTATAAGCTGTCAAATATAAACCAAGCAAAAGGATTTGCAAGGTATTTGAATGAGATTGGTTGCTTTTACACGGACAAGTCTGTTGACTATGAGTTGATAGAAAAGTTTTCAGATGATGAACTTGTTCATATAGGCGTTCTTGAACATCAAAGATGGCTTCAAGAACACTATGATATGGGGTGGACTTATGGCACACTTGATAAAGGCAAGCGTGAACAGGAGCGTAGGCATGAAGATATGATACCTGATTTTACCGGATTTGAGGTAACTGAAGAGATAGCAAAAAAGAATTATGCAAGACTTGATAAGGCCACTCAGGACTTAGATAAGGAACCGATGGAGTGTATGCTTTCAATGTTGAAGCTGTTTGATGGATTGAGGATATACAGATTTTATGATAGATAATGAAGATAAAATAAAAGATGAGGAATTGTCTGAGTTTAAGTTTGATAAGCTTGAAGATATTAAATTTGAAAAAGATGAAGATGAAGAAGAATTTGAGTTTGACAATGTAAAAGGCTTTTTTGAAGATAAAGATTCTAAACCTAAAAAGCACTTGGATAAAACAAAAAAGAAATAATAATCCGGAAGTACTTATGGAGGATTTATTTTGAAAGAGTTTATAAAAAAATGTATGGTACTGCTGGTAATTGTTCCTCTGATTATAGGTACAGTGGGTTATACATTTGCTGGAGCTATGATTTCAGACGCATTATATTCAAGCTTTGCACTATATTTTACAAATCCAATATCAGATGCATATAATATATATATTGAGATTGCTAGGTGGACTGCACCGTTAGTAACAGCTACTACTATATTGTATATTATAAAAGATGCTTGGAAAATCTATAAACTGTAGAATAAGTGTATTTAATAAAAAGGATAGTATTGCAGTATATTCAGATGAGAATTGTGAAATTAGTGTAGAAAAAAATATAAGAGTAATCTATCCGGGAGAAAAAGTTTAAAAGTTATATCGATAATCATATAATACTTTTTTTCAGATGATAAAAAGAGCTTACAGTTTTATAAAGAGCATTTTGATGAAAAGCGTAAAGATAAAAAAAGTATACATTGAATAAGAGATATAGAAAGTTCCTTTTCTTCAAAAAAAGATTATAATGAAACAAAGAATCGGAAAAAAATAAAAAAATGTATATTTTTTTTGATATAAATATGGCTATTTCTAGGATATTCTGGAAGAATGTAGCTCTATGGAATGATAAGGATAAGAAAAATACCTAAGGATTATAATATTATAATATATGGAGATAACAATCTGACACGTAGTATCATTTATACAGGATTGCAGCTGAATCTAGTGTCATTAAGACAAAGCATTAACTATTACATTATAACAGACAATGAATTGTTTAAACTAAGGTATGGTGAAGTGCAGTTGATGAATAATGATAAATTGATTTTTTTGTAAAAAAAGTGATTCTAATATATGGGATATTATTTCAAATGCGAATTTGCTGATTATTACAGAAGATATTCAAGCTGAACTTTTACAAACTATAATTATAAAAAGCTGAAAAAGGCAGATATTCATTATTATTCTCCAAGAGAAACAGATTTCGTTTCATATATTTTCATGTGAAAGGTTGAAGATATTTGGAAGAAGAACTGAAATATTTACAGATAAAAAAATATAATGCGACAAAAAAACTGATAAAAAAAGCAAAAAGAATTAAATTTGGAGTATGCAAAAAAATACAATTCAGAAGACGATTGGGATTCATTATCAGAATTTTTAAAAAGCTTCAAATATATCAGCTTCTGATTTTGGAGAGGTATTGATGGTACTTAATAATAAAAATGTCTGAAGACGAAATGGCAAATCTGGAACATATAAGGTGGTGTAGATTTCATTTTCTAAATTATTATAAGTATGGTATACCTGATAATAATAAGAATAAAGATGATAAAAAGAGAATACACAAAGACCTTGTAGATTATAATGAGCTTAGTGAAGAAGAAAAAAATTAAGGATAAAGATGGTGTAAAAAAACGATACTTGGACTATATTAAAAAAAGAAGATAAGAAAAAAATTGGTTGAGTAAAAATACGGAAACTATTTATAAAAATTTTTTTAAACTATAATATTTACTAAGGCTATAAAAAAATATAAATTTAATATAGTTCAAATATACCAAGGTCTTTTGTAGTGGTAAAGGGAAGCAAGAATATAGGGACTATTTGATTTAAAAATAATTATATAAAAAGAGCAGTTGGGAGGAGTTATATAATTATTAATAAGTAATATTGTGAAGAGTTTTACTTGATAAAAAGCAATATATAGTGAAATTAAATAAGATTTGCAAGAAATGTGTATGTAACAGGAATATTTATTTAAGTAGCACATTAAAACTGTTAATGATTAGATGTATGTTTATATTATAAATTATATTAGATAAGATGAATTGTGAGAGGCTAAATAATATTATAAAGGAAAACCATATTGAATTTACTTGCTATATTTTTATTATAAGTTGAAGGATAAATTAAAGGAGAATAGTATGGAACAGAAAATAAAAGGACTAGAGAATTTGAGTAAAAAAGATATAAAAGATATGAAATGCAATATGGATAAACCGTTTGCGTTTATCAGCTATGCACATAATGAGCAGCATGATTCACCGATTGTTTTGACTGTGTTTAAGCAACTTATGAAGAAAGGGTATAATTTATGGATTGATGTAGTAAATCTTCAGAGAAATGAGAATGGTTGGGATGAGGCTGCGATGGATGCTTTAGGAAGTGAAAACTGTAAGTTTACAATTTACTTTAGAAGCGAAGAATCGATGATTAATCTTAATATAGAAGGTGAACTAGTTAAATCCAAAAAATTTGTTCATATAAGGAATATTAAAGTAATAGACATATGGCATAAAGAGGGTATGAATGCAGATATATATTACGAAGAGATATTGAATAAAAAGCATAAGAATAGAAATGTTTGTGACCGTATTTGTAAAATTGTTAAACCAGAGTGTAATGCTATAAGACTTGCAAGTGATGCCGATAATGATATCTCAAAACTTGTGGATCATATGGAAGCGGACGATGATATGAAAACCATAAAGATTACTACAACTGAATCAATGGATAAACCTGTAGTTATAGATAACCACAAAGAGGTCGACAATGCAAACGAAACATATATGGGTAGAGTTAATAGATCCACCCTCCTAAAGGACTTTGAAAAGCTATGTGAAAGCGTTGATTTTTGCGTAGCATTGGGTAATGCCAGAAGTAACATAAGGCATGGCGGAAAAGGTCTATTTGATTATTTAATGGCGGCATTACTTAGGGGTTGTGATGCGGATATATACGATAAAAAGAATAATAGAATAGTGAGGCTGGCGGGGTATAATTATAATAAATATGCAGTAGCAGAAAATCCGGACGATCCTAAAACAAGTGATATTCAATATCCATGGACTTGGACAACAAATTGCAGGAAATCAATAAAAAAAGAAGATATTCCGGAGAGATTCTTCAATGAAAAAGGAAAGGTAAAGTCCGGCAGGCTGGAAGACTTTAACAAAATATTTGAGGAGTTAGAACCTGAAACATCAATTGGAGAGGTGCTGGAAAAATTCGAGAAGTGCGAAAAAGGATTTGATACAAAAGATAATAAGTTAATTTTGGAAGCGTGGGATTTAATTGAATCTATCAACTTAAATTCAGGTAAAAAAGGTTTGCAAGAGATTTTATAGGATATAGAGGGTGGTAATGAACATAGAGCGAGTAGAGGAACTGATTTCAAGTAAACAGTTCCAACAACTTAAGCATTTCCAGGAAAAGACAAATGTATTTTCTGTTGTTGGGCAGACACATACGGAACATTGGCATAGTTCGTTTATTAAATGGTTACTTGACCCTAGTTCCAGTTTATGTCTCGGGGATTATCCTTTACTTAGAATACTTTCTCTATATATGATAAAGAATGATCCTGCCGACATTTCACTTAGAGATGTATTTAACATGAAGCTGGATAATATGCAGTTTGTTACTGAAAAGACTTTTTTATTGACAGATGGGAAAAAGCGATCGATAGATGTTTATGGTGAGAGTAATGAACTGATACTTGTTATTGAAAACAAGGTTAAGGCCAGAGAAAATATGAATGGATCAGATATCGGGCAGACAAAAGACTACAGAGATTATGTTAAAGAACATAAAAAAGTCGGACAAAGGGTTATCTGTTTGTTTATTACACCTGATCCTAAGCAAAAGTCCTATGATCAGAATTATACTCAAATCACTTATCAGGAACTTTATGATTATGTGATAGCAAAATGTCTTGAGCATCCAAGGCTAAATAAGGATGGAAGATACTTATTGGAGCAATATGCTAATAACTTGCGAGAACCGGTTCATGGATCGCCTATGGCATTGGTAAATACATCTTTGTGTAATGAAATATATGACAGATATTCAGAAGTTTTAGATGAGATATTTGATGATGTTGAAAAGAGTGTTAATTATCCGGAAGAACCAAAGCTGTCATGTGTTGTTTACACACAGTATCAGAGCATTTTAGATGAGATTTTTCTATCACTTGATAAAAAACATTATGGTAGAACGCCAAAATCAAATATTCAAAGACGTATAGTTAGTTTTACAGACCTTTATAATGCCGGAAAAATTCAAGATGGAACTGAATTTGTTATGGAATATGACGGGGTATATCATTATGCAGTGGCAGAATATGACAAAAGTGACAATGAGTGCTATATGCTGTTATTAGATGATCATCATCAACCATATTACAATTCAAAAGGCGAAAAAATAGGATTTTATAAGGCTTCATCACAAGCAGGTATAGATGCTGTAAATATTTACCGCAAAAAGAATAATATTGAAGCAAGGTTAGATAATCTTAATGGCCCGTCTTATTGGAAGACAAAAGATGGGATTACAATTAAGACATTGATAGACGCTATGTAGATTATCGAGGGTGTAGTGATAAAATATTGAGGATTAAATGGGTATTTATAACAATGAATAAATGATCTCAACTTATCGGATTTGCAAATAGGAATGGTAAGCATGCAGTATAAATTAACAAAATCAAAATATTGCAAGGGAATACAATGTTATAAAATACTTTGGTTGGATGAAAATCATCCGGAGTTTAGCGAAGACACAGTCAATCAAAGTTTGCTGGATACCGGTAAAAAAGTGGGTGAGTTAGCAAGGTCTTATTTTGGTGAATATTATCTTGTTTCATTTAACTATGATAAAAAAGTTATGGTAGATAATACAGCAAAGCTTATGAAAAGTGCAGATATTATTGCTGAAGCTAGCTTTAACTTTGATTACATGTTCTGTACAGTAGATATCTTACATACTTCATTATATAATACAATACAACAATAAAATAAAGAAAATTTGACATAGAAACCCCCTTATTTACACAATGTCATTAACTTAAGAGTAGTGAGAAAAATATTACAAAAAGATAGTTTAAAAAAGATAATTATGCTATACTTGTAGTGAGAAAAATCACGAGGTATAGCATGTTTATAAAAATACTTACAAAAGAATATAAAGGTGAAAAGTATTATTATGCCAGCCTTGTTGAAAACAAACGTATTGATGGCAAGGTTGTGCAGACAGTGAAAGCGAATCTGGGTGCAGTTACTGGGGAGCAGATTCCATATTTGAAGGCAGCCTATGCTAAGAAGAAACCTCGTCTTGTTTATGATGAGGATTAAATAATTGGAGGGCTGTAGTGAGAAAATCACAGAATAGACTATTAAAAGATCAGAATAATATTCTTTCAGATGTATTTCTTGAGGTATGTCGTGGTGGCAAAACAAACACTCTTGTCAGACGTAGAAAGATGCCACTAGAAGATTTAGTGTATTCTATGATTAATCGCAAAGGCCTTACTCTCAAAATGGAGCTGCGAAATTATATGAAAACAACACATCCGGGAACAGAAATATCTAAACCAGGTTATCTAAAGCAAAGGATGAAATTAAATCCAGACGCATTTAAGTTTCTTTATCAGGAACATAATAAAAATTTTTACCAGGATGAAGAGGTAGAACCATATACCTATAAAGGATTCCTTATTTTAGCTGCAGATGGATCTGATATAAATATTCCTACAACTGATGAAACCATCGAGAAATACGGAAGTGCCTCAGTGAGAGGAGGAAAACCATGTGCTCAGATTGGGCTGGGATGTATTTACGACGTTCTTAATCGCTTTATTCTAGAAAGCAGTATTAATACCGTAAAGTTTGATGAGATGCGAGTAGCCCAGGAACAGTTAAAAGGAATAAAGGATACAATTGGAAACAGATATCCCTATCTTGTTGTTATTTATAGAGGTTATCCTTCGACACCGGCATTTTTGAATTTTATAGATGATGGAGTGTATTTTGTAGCAAGACTAAAAACAAGTGACTATAAGGCTGAACAGAAAGAATTAAAATCAAATGATGAGGATGTCGACATAACATTAACAAAGGCTAGAAGGAGAAATTATATTGGCAAAAAAGAAGAAACTATCATGATGAGCAGAGATTCCTTTTCAATGAGATTTGTAAAGGTGTGTTTAGATGATGGAAAGTCAGAAATTTTCGCTACTAATCTTCCACGGGATAAATTTCCAGAGGAATGCTTTGCAGAACTGTATCATATGCGCTGGGGTATAGAGACGGCCTATGAAGTTTTGAAAGACAGATTAAAAATCGAAAATTTCACAGGGATAAAATCAGTGCTTATTGAGCAGGACATTAACAGCACTATTTATGTTAGCAATCTTGCAGAAGATATAATCTGTGATATAGAAGAAAGTAGCCAGGAGCACCTAAAGAATGATTATAAACATACAATGCAGTTAAACCGAAACCTAAGTATCGGACTTCTGAAAAATGACCTAATATACATTCTTATAGAAAAAGATGGAAATAAAAAAGTAGCACTACTACAGGCATTGTATGATGAAATAAGCAAATGTAGTGCCGATAAGGCATGATAGACATTATCACAGAACTAAAGGACAGCTTGCAGCAAATTTCTCGAATACACATAAGCGAAGTTTCTAAACTGAATAAGTATTTCGATTTAAACTGGTGAACTATGCTCTTTTTAAGCTAATAATAGTAAAAGTGAAAGAAAAAGAGCATACCCTTATTTGCAAGAGTATGCTCCAAACGTTAAGTTAATGACATGGTTTATTTACAAGGCTTTAGAAGCTGTTTGTATGTTACAAACTGTTGAAGACCCGTATTCTACCATAAGTGGGACATTTTTATTTGTGGTATACTAGGACTTTATCATTTATGGCTTATAAAAAATAAAAAGCTTAAATATTGGTATTGACAAATAAAGATAAGTTAAATATAATTATTAATTGTGACATTAGAGATTGATGCTTATTCCAATGCCCCGGAAAGCATTTATCCATATAAAGCGAAGTTAAAAGATTAATGGAGGTCAGTCAATGAAAACTTTTATGGCTAATCCGGATAAGATCGACAGAAAATGGTATGTTGTCGATGCAAAGGGAGCTACATTGGGACGACTTGCTTCAGAGGTTGCAAGTGTATTAAGAGGAAAAAACAAACCGGAATTTACACCACACGCTGATTGTGGAGATTATGTTATTGTAATCAATGCTGCAGAGGTGAAGGTTACAGGTAAAAAGTTAGATCAGAAGATTTATTACAACCATTCAGAGTATGTTGGTGGTATGAGAGAGACAACACTCCGTGAACTTCTTGCAAAGAAGCCTGAGAGAGTTGTAGAGCTTGCCATCAAGGGCATGCTTCCAAAGGGACCACTTGGTAGAGATATGTACAGAAAACTTCATGTTTATGCAGGCGAGACTCATGGACATCAGGCACAGAAGCCGGTAGTATTGGAAATTAAAGGCTAATAATCTTTAAGAAGGAGAATGGTATGACTAACGATAAGTTTTACGGAACAGGTAGAAGAAAAAGTTCTATCGCCAGAGTATATCTTGTACCTGGAACAGGTAAGATAACAATAAATAAAAGAGATATTGATGAGTATTTTGGTCTTGAGACATTGAAGGTTGTTGTTCGTCAGCCTTTAGTGGCTACAGACAATGTAAATAAGTTTGATGTACTTGTAAATGTTTGTGGTGGTGGTTTCACAGGTCAGGCTGGAGCTATCAGACATGGTATATCAAGAGCACTTCTTCACGCAGATGAGGAGTACAGACCAACTTTAAAGAAGGCTGGATTCCTTACAAGAGATCCAAGAATGAAAGAGCGTAAGAAATACGGTCTTAAGTCAGCGAGAAGAGCTCCACAGTTCTCTA